>Ga0209172_10000002_pt1 | contig 1639750 bp, 1630 predicted proteins | sample LarsenN4metaG_FD_184113 | JGI IMG/M metagenome (GOLD analysis project Ga0209172, IMG submission 184113) | Hot spring sediment bacterial and archeal communities from British Columbia, Canada, to study Microbial Dark Matter (Phase II) - Larsen... ...
AAGGTGTTTCAATCCGCTCCCACCCCGGAGGGTGGGAGATGCTCTAGTTTGCTTGCCTTTGGCAGGTTCGTAAAGCCCTCCCATCGGCGGGTTCCAGCCCCAGACCCTCCCTCCTGGCCCCAGTTCCTCCCGCTCAGGTTCGGCCGCGTTGTGGCCGAGGCGCGCGAACCCGAAGCTGTCCGGGAGCCCACGGCAGTTTCGCGCACCGCGCTCAGACGACCAATGGCCCTTCAAGATCCCACAATCTGGACTGCCCATACTGCTCGATCCTTGCTCGATCTGCCTCGTTGATGAAATACAGCCGCAGGCTGTCCGCCTGGGGCTCGATCGCTTCCAGCAACTTGCTTCGCATGGCGGCCAGCTCTCGTTGTCCTACGGTGCATTCAAACACCGACTTCTGCGCCCGCTGGCCGTAGCTCGTACAGATCTGCGCAACCTTCCGCAGCCGGCGCCGTCCCGCGGCCGTCTCTGTGCTCACGTCGTACGCAACGATGACCAACACGCCGTTACCGCAATACGCATGGTGGGTACGCAGCAAGCTCGCCCCGGAGGTGCCGCGCCATCAACCGCGCCTGGATGAACGGGAACTGGGCAAGCCGTGCCCTCTCCGAAAGGAGCGGATGCTTCACTTCCTCGTTGCAGCGGTCGTGGTATACCGAAATCAATGTCCGTCGTGCCGATGCCGTCAGCATCACACTCCCGCCCTCCTGGTGTTCGAAGTCGTCTACGGTTATCTGCCGCCGGTTGATGGCCGCCAGGGCGGTCCGATCGGCGAGCACCGGCCGGAACTCCTCCATGAGGTCGAGCGCCAATCCGGGCCTTCCCGGCCTGTTTGCGTGCAGGAACCCCACCGCCGGGTCCAGCCCGGCTGTCGCCAGCGCCGAAATGCAGTCGTTGAGCAGCAACGCGTAGAGGAAGGAAAGCATAGCGTTGACCGGGTCTCGTGGTGGCCGGCGGTTGCGGCCCTCCATTCGCATGGCGCTCACCCGGATGAGCTGTTTGAACGCGCCGAAGTAGCTACGCGTTCCGATCCCTTCCTGGCCCCGCAACTCGTCCAGCGTCGCCGCCCGGGCGGCTCCGGCGATAGCCTCCCGGATTCGCGCGGATGCTGTCCGGAGACTGAGCCGGCGGGCCCCCTCGATGCCATCATCGCGGCTCGCGTGCATCAGGATTGCCCGGCAATTGTTCAGCTTGCCCGCCACCACTGTCCGGGCTATCTCAAGAGCCCGGGCAGGATCCTCCGCCGCGCGGAACTGCTCCCGCCGGAGCAACACGTTGCCCGACACCGGAGCGTCAATTCGCGCGAGCAACTTGCCCGTCGGGCTGAGGAAGGTGACCGAGATACCGGCCTCTGCACACCGTTCAAGCACTGCTGTGCTCACTGTCGAACGCCCCAGTATCGCAACAGCGTGCAGGTGGTGGAGGGGCACCGCGATCCTCGCCGTCCCGTCGACAATCACCTGGAGCGACATGCCCCGAGTCCTCAGATAGGCCCCCTCCGCCGTCACGAACAGGGTGTTCGCCCGAACCTCAGCGGTCATGCTTCCTCCAGCGGCGCGAAAAGCTGCCGCATGTAGCGCGCAAACCCGGGCGCGTCATCTCGCTGTGCGGGGAGGCATTCGGGTTCGAACGAACATCCGTGGCAGCGTGGGCGATAAGCGGGTGGAGGGATCTCGCCCGATTCGAGCAGGAATCGAAGCTCGGAAATTGCTGCCCTCGTCCTGCTCCTGAGCTCGTCGTCGAAGGCGACCGGCGTCCTGCGGCGCGAACCTGCGTGATAGATGCTCCCCTGGCTGACGGTGGTCCCAAGCATCTCCTCGAGACACAGCGCCTGGGCGCACAGCTGGACGTGGTCGTTCTCCCAGCGCGAAGCCCGCCCGCGCTTGTAGTCCACGGGCCGCACGTCTTCGCCAACTCCGGCCGGCCAGAACTCCACCAGGTCGGCCCGCCCGGTCAGTCCCAGGCGGTCGCTGTGGAGCGGCATGGCTCGTACGGTTCGGCATCCCCGCCGCTCGCGATATCCCGGCTCGTCGACCTGTCCATGGACCAGGTCTCCCTCCACCGTGAACACGTTCCGGGGAAACAACCCCTCCGTATGGATGAGGGCGGCCCGCCTCGGACAGAAGAGGAAGTGGTTCAACGCAGAGATGGGGATGGTGAGGAGGTCCTCATCTCGACTACTCCCAACCCCTGGTGCCTCAGTCAGGACCGTACTCCGGCCGTGGCTGGATGATCGTGACACCGGTGGGCACGTCGCTGGCGATTTCCACGTCATAGTCCTGGTAGCGCCTGGCTACCTCCACTCCGGGCTTTCGACTGATCCGTACCCGATCGAAGAGTTCGTGCGCCGGCGCGTTACCAAGCGGAGAGTCGTGTTTGAACAGCACCAGTGCCCGTGTTGCCATGAACCCGCGCGCGGCCGAACGGTCGTCCTCGAACATCCGCAGCAGCGCCTGCCAGAACAGCGCAAGGTCATCGTCGGAGAACCCGGTCTGCGCGGCAAACGAGGGCGAAACGAAGCCGTGGGCCACGTAAAGCCCGTAGGGCACGATGTTCTTCCGGCCTATCTCCGTTGTACCTTCCTTCTCGGCCCGTGCTTCTGTGGTCTTCGCCACCCGGGTGATCGTGACCTCGGCCGGTGCCACAGGGTCGACTGATCGCGCAAAAGTGAGCTGCAACGGCCCCCGCACTTGCCCGGCGTTCGTCCCCGTTGTCATCACGGCGCCGAAGGCGCGCACGTCAAAGAAGTTCTCGCACATCCACTCCCGCGCGGCTTCTCGCTTATCGGCCGGTGGCGCCTTCCTTTCGGCCTTCGGAGTCCCGGCAGCATCGTGTGCGGCATCGTGGAGCGCGTTCAGGAATGTGCCCCCGCGGCTCTGGTGCTGCACATAGATCCGGTATGGCGGCTCGTTTCGTTTCAGGGCCTCAACGTAGTCCCTTACCTTGCGCTTCAGTGCCACATCCGTTACAAAACCATGCATGGTCTCCGGGTCTAGCCGTGGCATGTTCCCCGCGTCGGGATCGCCGTTCGGGTTCCCATCGGTGACGTCGAAGACGAGGACGAAGTCGTAGCGGTTCTTCACCGCCTTTTCCGAAAGTTTCTGCGCAGTCATCTCTTACTCCTGGTTGTTGGGGGCATCGTCGCCCGCGTTGTGAACGTCCCGCCGCTTCTTTATCTCGGCAAAACGGTGCGCCTTTTGGTGGTAGTAGCCCACGGCGAATCTCCCCTGCGACTCGAGGTCCAGTGTCTTCGGGAAGCTGGCCCCCAGCCGCGCGATGATCTCCGAAAGTTCTCGATCCAGGCTGATTCGCGTCCCGTCGTTGGCGATGGCTCCCAGATGGCTTTGTGCCAGCGTAAGCAGGGGTCCAAACACCAGTGCTGGGGCCGTCGAAGCCTTGCCGTAGTATCGATCCACGATCGTTGCGCCAACGGCGCCAACGCCGGCGTACTGGATCGCCTCCAGCGTCGCCAGCAGCCGCCCGCACAGGTACGCGGGGTGGTCGTTCTCTGGGTCTAGTCCGGCCATGAGTTCCCTTTCTCGTCGATTCCGGCGATTGAGCGTGCACCGGATCAGGCCGATGCGCGCGGGCGTAAAGAAATCGTCGAACCCATCCAGCGGCAGCCGCCGGATGCACGATTCCGCGACGAAGAGCGGCAGCCGTTCCCCCCGCAGCGCTGCCCGGAAGATCGCGGCCGGCGTACGAGGGGAAATCTCGTCCTCCGACCTCGCTGTCGCCCGGCAGAGCACCCAGAGACGGGGCGGCCGCGCGAGCTGACCCGTCTGCCGGTAGGTTGTGCCCTTTTCCCGCTCGTCTCTTGCCAGCCGGACTTCCAGGTCGCCAAACCACCGGGCCAGGTTCCGATAGGCGTCCGCGAGGCTCGTGTCGAACCAATCCGTCACCACCGCCCTTCCCCCGTTCCCCCGCAGGCCAAGAGCAAAAAGCCGGCGCTCTGGTGCTCCGGGAGGGAGCATGCCGGTCCGGACCGCCGTGAGAATCCGTTCGGCCTCTTCGGAGTCAGGAGCCTCGAACCAGTTCTCGACGAATTCGCCCGCGCTTCCTGAATCCAGCCAGAACTGGAAGGCTACACCTCCCTGGTCCACCCTCGTCCGCGGCGTGTTGCCCCGGTCCAGCAGGTGGTTGAGTCCCCGCGTGTAGGCGAAGCTGCAGTCCCCGCAAATCGGCGCGTTCTTGTTCTGGTCCCACCCCATCGACTGGAACGCATCTTTGTCGAATGAAACCAGTGCTGTGCCCGATGGTTGCCCGTCCGGGACACCCATGAGCTTTTCTGCCGTCAGCACCGGCGGCTTCATTTCGCCGCAGGCAAGGCATCGAGCGTCGGCTTGTCTCGGTTTGCCAGCTTCCTGTGCCTGGCGATAGTCGCGCCAGAAATCGCGCCCGGCAGCCGAATCAAACAGCGGCGTGTTCTGATCTGTCGCACTGGCAACGGCGATGCGATCGCTATCCTTTACTTGCTCGCTCGCGGCCGCGATGCGCGCTGCCTCGAGTTCCAGCGGATTCTCGTAGAAGGCAGAAGCGGCTTCGAAAGCTGCCTCCCCCGGGTGTTCCCGGGCCGCACGCGCAATCAGCGCGCCGAATGCGCCGAGGTCCCGCGCCAGCTTCTTATGGTCCGGGAGGCCCTCCATGTGCCCGAGTACGAACCTCGGATTGCCCACGCCGAATGTGGCAACCCCACCTGCATTTCCTCCGGCCTTCTTCGGCACGCTGTACGCCAGGCCTCTCTTGCCATCGCCCAGCTTGAGCAGCTGCACGAATCGCCCCCCCGGAGCGATCACCAGCAGCCAACGCACTGGCTTCGTTTCGAAGAACGGATCGGTATCCGCGAGTCCCTCGTTGCGCGCGAACTCCACCAATCGCGTGATCAGCATGTGAGGACCTGCAGCCGTTCGGATTCGTCCGGGATGGCCGTCTCCGGGTCTGTGAGGATCACGCCATCGTCGATCCGCGCGTGGAAGAAGACCGCCCGGTTGCCCTGTTTCCCCTCCCCCCCGAACACGATGTCATAGAGCGTCAGCCCCAGGTCCATCGTGTCATGCACCCGCTCTTCGGCCGCATCGACTCGGCGGAAGTCTGCCGCAAACTCTCTGCACCCGAGGTACGGCCGCGCGAAGCACTGTCCCCGCTCCACTCGCCGCTCGAACATGGCGGCATACTTCTCCGGCGTGTCGTCCACGCTGAGGTTCTCCCCGTCGACGGCGGCCCTGGCCGTGATGTTGTACGCCACATCCCGCAACGCGAGCGTGCCACGTTGTGTCGCGTTCTCGCCGTCTTCGCGCCCGCGTGAGTCCGCATAGAACGGTTTCTGGCTGGCTGGCTCCCGCATCCATGCGGCAACGTTGCCGGTCGGAATCTTCTTCTGGACTTCGTTCCGCGTAAGCGCCTGGTAGCGCACGGGCCTGAGCACCTCGATGCTCGTTACCACCCATCGGAACTGTGGCCGCCAGAAGATGGCCTCGAGCGCGCCCCGCGCTGCAGATGGTGTGATATATGGGTACGTAACCCGTTCGACTTTCATCTCTGGCCGTGTGAAGCAGGCCCATTCGCCGCTTAATCGCACGCGGACCGGTCGACTCATCATTGCCGGCATTCCCATACCTCCTCGGGTTGCCATCGGTGCCGTTTCTTACTTGCTGCTGTCGTCATCTGCTGTCGTGTTCGTCTTGCCCATCCTCCGTATCAGGACATGAGAGGATCGTCGCCCGGCAGCAGCAGCCCAACCGTGTCGCTGTAGTCGCCCGTTAGCACGTAGATCCCCGCGTCACCCTGCGCCCGCACGACGCCGGCATCAACCGCTCGACGCAGCTCCGGCTCGTAAAGCGCGACCATGAACCGCTGCATCTGCCGCGCCTGCGCTCGCCCCAGCGGCTCGCCAGATTGCAGGCGCTGAATCCAGCTAGCTCCATCCCCGTACGGGACGAGCACTCCGGTAGTTGCGTCATCGATCAGCTTGAATCGCTGCGCAACTTCCGGAAAATCCAGCGTGCTGCGCGCCTCCGCAACCCGCCTCCCGTCCAGGTCCGTAGAGTTGTACAGCCGGACAAAGAAGTCGGTGAACACCGCTGGGTCGTGGATATCGATGGCTCCCCTCGTCGCCAGCATCCCGTCCGTCACGTCTGCTCCTCTCCGGTACGCACCCCCGGGCATGCCCTCCTCGACCGGTCGAAACACCGTGACCTTGCCGAACCCCGCGAGCTGGCCCTCCCGGTTACATCGGCCGGCAGCCTGGGCGATGGAGTCTAGCGGGCCAAGCGCTCGCCACACTGCCGGGAAGTCGAGGTCCACGCCTGCCTCGACGAGCTGTGTTGACGCGACCAGGCAACGTTCGCCTGCGTTCAGCCGGCGCCGCACGGTCGCCAGCGTCTCCAGCCGGTGTGCCGCGCACATCCGCGTTGACAGGTGCAGAGGGTTTTGCTCCCGCCGGTTGAGCTCCCAGTAGAGACTACGTGCATCCCGCTTCGTGTTCAGCACGGCCAAGGCCTGTCCTTCCCTCGCCATCTCGTCAGCCAGCTCGCTCCACGAGGTCCTTTCACTCCCCGGCCATCGAACGGAAGTGCGCTTGAGGCGGGCGAACAATCGGGCCGGATCGGGCGCGATCTCTCGCACCGCGCCGTTTGGGAGCAACGGTTCCGGCCGGTCGCTCCCCCGAATGTCTTGGGTCAGCGCGGGCTGCGTCGCCGTGCAGAGGAGAGCGGTACAGCTGTACTCCGCGGTCAGTTGCTGCAGCATCACCGTCAGCGGTCGCATGACCTCCGGCGGGAACGCCTGAGCTTCGTCAAATACAATCACCGACCCGGCGATGTTATGGATCTTTCGCACGTCGGAGGGGCGGTTCGAGAAGAGACTCTCGAAAAACTGCACTGTAGTGGTGATAACCACTGGCGCATCCCAGTTCTCGGCGAGGAGCCGCTGCCGCACCTCGCGCAACTCTCCACCCTCCGGGTCGTTCGCGCTTGTGGTTCCGATGTTCGAATGATGCTCCAGGACTGCGCTCCCCCACTCGCGTTCTCCCACCGCTGCCCGAATCACAGCCGCGTTCTGTTCGATGATGCTGAGGAATGGCAACACGAAGATTATCCGCCGCAGGCGGTGTTGCTCCGCGTGGGAAAGGGCGAAAGCGAGGGATGCGAGTGTCTTCCCTCCGCCCGTCGGAACCGTGAGTGAGAAGAACCCGGGGCGCTCGTGGCTGGCACCAATCGCAGCACCTAAGACCTCGTCGCGGGCTCGGGTCACATCGGATTCGGTGCGCAGTCCCTTGAGGGTGTCGATATACGCGAGCACATTCTTCTTGCGGGCGCCGGCACTGAGCGGCTCCACCTCCGTTCGCAGTGCGGGGAGCCACCCGCTCATCCACGCCTCAGCATCGAGCCGGTCGGCGTCCACCAGGCATGACAGCAGCATCCGTGTGCGCAGCTCCATGGCAATGTCAGGGCTTGCCTGGGCCCCTGCGAGTGGGAGAACGTTGGGTGGCACGCCGTCCTCGCATGCGCGTCCCCAGACCATGTCCGCACGCTCGGCAACCCTGTCCGCCGGTTCCAGCCCCGCAGTACGCTCCGCCCGTGTGAAAAGGTCCCTTATGCCCGAACGGGCGCCCAACCCTCCATGGTGCCCGTAAACCGCAAACGCACACTCGATCGCATTCGCTCGGGCCGCAAGCAGCGCGCCATGTGCCGCGTGCTCCACGAACTCGCGGTCCTGCTGGTGGAGGTGCCGCTGGAACTCGTCCGTGTACTTCCCCACGTCGTGCAGCCAGCCTGCTTGCTCGCCAAGAGCCCGCGGCAGACCCGCCTCTGCAGCAAATTGTCCCGCCAGCCGGGCTACGTTGGCGAGGTGTGTGCGGAGCGGCTGCTTTTCCCCGGTGACCCCTCCGCTCCTTGCGTAGTACAACGCGGCTGCCCTCCTGGTTCAGGTGACGGGCAGTCTACGCTGTTCTTCCTCGTCGTCCCCGCGTTACGCGCCTCCCATTTTTGGCAACCGTAAACTCAGCCACCGCTCTTGCCGCACAGTCCGTGCACTTTCCATAGGTCTTGGGAATGGCCGCACCGCATCCCCCGGGGCATTCCTTCGTTGCATCACTGCCCCGGATACCAGGATCTTTAGGATCATCCCGGTAGTGGGGCGGCGAGTTGTCACAGCGCGGAAAAACGTGACGAATCACCTCGGCCGCGGTCAGCTGGCGTCGATCATCAGGTGGCCCAACGTACACCGAGCCCAGCCCTCTCAGTTCCCGCTCGATGTCCGCTCCTCGCCGTCGGGCGACTCGGAGCTCATCCATCAGATGCTGAAGGTTGAGGTAGTACCTCCGGCGCAGCTGGTAGGTTCCCTGCGCTCTGCTGGGCGCTCCACGTTCACGAGAACCACCGAACCGCGCTCGAAACGAGGCACGTTGCACCTCCGCCCTCACACTCCACTCGTTGGGCATTTGCGGCCCACGCCTTACTCCGTCGTCGACCACCGGGGCTCCCAGCGGAGAATGTCGTCCCAGATTGTGGGGTCGCGTTTCCACCTGCTAAGCGTCTTGCGGTCGACCCTCGCGAACCTCATCACGAAGTCGCGCGACAGATGCCGGCCGTCACCTGCCACCACAGCGGCAAGCAGAAACGCATTTCGCCGCCGGGGAAGGTCGAGAAGCGTGACTGGAAGCGACACAGCCAGGTCGTTGTCGGGCAGCTCGCATTCGAACGAGCCCAGCACCACTACCAGCCCCCGGATAACGAGGTATTGCCGGTCGACCACCCAGTACCGCTTTCCCTTGGGGTGATCCAGCCAGCGCGCGATGTGCCGCCCCCGGTAGATGCGCCGCAACTCGCGCGCCACATCAAGGATCAGCACTCGCCCCGCACCATCGGCGTCCAACGCACGCGCCACCGCGTAGACAAGCACAACGCCGTGCTCTCCGTTCTGCATCGCCCCGCTCGCCAGCCGCGCCGGCATGGTGATGATGAGCGCGCCGCCCGGATCCCTCCGTGGCCTGGCTAACCTCTTGCCCTTCACGCCGCAGGCCCCCAGGCCGGCCCTTCTACCGGTGTCGCCAGTACGGCCTCGAGCGCGGCCCGTGGAATGACCCATCGGTTGCCAATGCGAATCACGGCCGTGGGGAACTCTCCGCGCCGGATCGCCTCATAGGCCAGTGTCCGCCCGATCCCGAGCATCCGGGCAGCCTCCTCAACAGTTACCGTTTTTCGCTGCATTTCGTCCACCATCTGGTCCTCCTTGTGTCATTTGGGTATTGACGATCCGGATGGTCGCGGGGACTATCACGGTCGGCAACGAATAACACCTCAATCCCCTGAGCGAGATGCCACAACAACGCACTCGAATTGTTCACCCGGGTGATGAATCGAGAATCGCCGCCGAACTGCTGCCGCAGTTCCCGGTCCGGTGCGTCTATCGCCCTCAGTGGTTCTACAAAGTCCACGTCCGCCGCTCGCCGGGGGCCGATTTTCAGTACACCCTGCTGGCAGGAAAGCGGCCAGAAGCCTACCGGCCGTTCACGGTGGAGGACGTCGAGTACGTGTTCGCATACCTCGTCAGGGCAAGCTGGCTGGCCACCGCCGACCTTCTTGGCGCCCGGCGCGCCGCTGCCGTCCGCAGCACGATCGAGCTGTTGGACGCCGCCGGCGACCTGGGGTTCTTAGGCGTAACTCCCGACTTCACCGCCGGTAAGCCCCGGCCAATCCCGGTCGAGGAGTCGACCCTTCGGGTATTCCAGGACGTGCGGGCGCTGGGCACCGACCACTTCGCCCATCTCCTCGATGGCATGGAGGACAACCTCCACCGCGTGCCCTCCGGCCGGGCGTCACTCGCAGCGATCATCGACACCCTCGCCGAACTCCGCTGGGCGCTTCTCCTCGCCCAGGCCATTCGCCTCGAAGAACACCAGGCCCTCGCCCAATTCACCGCGCAGCTCAATCCCGGCCACTGGGAGCGGCTCGCCCCTTACGATCCGCGATTCACTCGCGCCCCTCGACGTGACATTGGTGCCGCGCGACTCTGGTTTTCGGCCAGGATGCTCTCCGAGAGCTTGACGCCGTACAAGGTGGACCGCTTCTCCGGCCCGTTTTACATCGAAGGCTCTCCCGCAACGCCACTTCAGTTCCTCTGGGTGACCTTGGCGGTCGCTGCGGGCGCCATCCTGCCGCCGGGGGGTGCGACCAACCTCCGCACCTGCGCCTACGAACCATGCCAGCTCACCCTTGTGGTCTCGCCCCAACGCGTCCGCGGCGAAGCCCGCTTTTGCGGCGATCGCTGCCGTCTGGCATTCAACGCGGCGCGGGCCACCCGCGAGAGCCGTCGCCGCTCAAAATCCCTCACTCCGGAGGCATAAGCCATGCAAGGTCATATCCGTGAACGTGGCAAGGACGCCTGGGAGGTGTCGTATGAACTCTCCTTCGACCCGAAGACAGGCCGGCGCCGCCGCCGGTCCGTCACGGTTCATGGGACACGCAAGGAGGCGCAACGAGCCCTTACGGCCGCGCTCCACCAGCGTGACACCGGCTTCGAAATCCTTCCTGGCCGCATGAACGTTTCCCAGTTCCTGCAACGCTGGCTGTCCGGCTACGCCGAAATCAACGTCGCCGCCTCCACCCTTGCCCGGTACCGCATCGCCGTGAACAAGCACCTGATCCCTCACATGGGCACCCTGCAGCTCACAGCGGTCCGACCCGTACACATTCAGCAGCTACAGTCTCTGTGCCTGAAGGAGGGCCTCTCGCCCCGTACTGTGGTCCAACACCACCGGATCATCGCCGAAGCCCTAAAGCACGCCGTCCGTTGGCAGTTGATACCCTCGAACCCGGCCGCGGCGATCAGCCCACCCAGGTTCGAAGCGCGGGACATGCAGTTCCTCTCCCAGGCGCAGCTCCACGAACTGCTCACCGCTGCCCAGGGCAGCTTCCTCCGGACGCTCATCTACCTCGCCGTTCACACCGGCGCACGCAGCGGCGAGCTGCTCGCCATCCGCTGGGCCGACGTGGACCTGCACACCGGGCGCCTTTCCATCGTCCGAACGGCACAGCGCATCCCCGGTGAAGGAATCGTGTTCTCGTCCCCCAAGACCCATCGCTCGCGCCGGCCGGTAACGCTCTCCGCCGAGGCCGTCGGGCTCCTCCGCGAACATCGCGCCATGCAGAACACCCACCGGCTCGCGCTGGGGCCTGCCTTCGAAGACCACGACCTGGTCTTCTGCCAGCCAACAGGCCGCCCCTACGAACCCGGCCAGATCTCCAGGGCATTCGGTCGGCTTATCCGCTCCACCCAGCTCCCCGAAGTCCGCTTTCACGACTTGCGCCACACCGCGGCCAGCTTGCTGCTGGCCGCCGGCGTCCACCCAAAAGTGGTCAGCGAACGGCTTGGCCACGCCTCAGTTCAGATCACGATGGATACCTACTCCCACATCCTCCCCAACCTGCAACGCGAGGCCGCCGATGCCATGGACCAGATCCTCGGATCCGGTCGCATCCACGCCGCCTCGACCTAACAGGTGCCGCAGAGTCCGTTGGCAGAATGTTGGCAATCGCCGCTCTTAACAATTGGTCGCCCTGGCTTATCGTCAACTGCCACATTCAAATCCTGGTAGGCCCGGAGAGATTCGAACTCTCGACCAATGGATTAAAAGTCCACTGCTCTACCGCTGAGCTACAGGCCCACAGACAGGATACCCAAGCACTTCCCCGGGCGCATGGCCACGGCCCTGCGGGCCCGCCGGGTGCTGTGCTAGGATTCCGGCCCCGCCTGCCGCGAGCTCCTGCGTGGCCGGCCGGAGTACCCGCACCGGAGGGCCTCTCGTGCCTGGACCGCTCGCTGGTCTCACCATCCTCGACCTTTCGGAGTACATCTGCGGCCCTTACGCCACGAAGCTCCTGGCCGACTTCGGCGCGGACGTCATCAAGGTCGAGCGGCCCGGCGGGGACCCGGCGCGCAGGCTTGGCCCTTTTCCCGGCGGCCTGGCGGACCCGGAGAAGAGCGGCACGTTCTTCTACTTCAACACGAACAAGCGCTCGATCGTCCTGGACCTGAAGGACGAAGCAGACCGCGAGACGTTCCTCCAGCTGGCGGACCGCGCCGACGCCGTCGTCGAGAGTTTCCGGCCGGGCGTGCTCGACCGGCTGGGCATCGGCTGGGACGTACTCCATGCAAGGCGCCCGGACCTCCCTCTCATCCAGATCTCGAACTTCGGCCAGGAAAGCCCCTACCGGGACTACCGCGGGACCGAGCTGACGCTGTTCGCACACGCCGGCGAGATGTACACGATGGGCGTGCTCGAACGGGAGCCGGTCACCATGTACGGGACGGCCTCGCTCGTCGAGTCCGGTTCCGCGGCGGCAACCGCGACCTTCGCGGCCATCCTGGCGAGCAAGCGCCAGGGGGTAGGCCAGCGGGTGGACTACAGCATCGCCGACAGCCACTTCCTAGGTGCGGACCGCCGCCACGTCGGTGCGATCGCGTTCGAATTCTCCGGCCGGCGCACGAAACGGACCTCCCGCCACGGCCGGGCCGCCCTCACCGGTGTCTATCCCTGCGCCGACGGCTGGGTCGAGTTCTCGGCCGCTTCCGGCCGGATGGACCGGTTCGCGAAGATGCTCGGCAACCCCGAGTGGCTGCAGGACCCGAAGTGGGGCCAGCGTGCCGCTCTCCTGGACCCGGAGAACGTTGCCGAACTCGAAGGGTACTTCTTCGCCTGGCTGAGCGAACACACGAAACGCGAAATCTGGGCCGCCGCCCGCGAGGCCCGCGTGCTCTGCGGCCCCCTCTTCGACGTCTCTGAAATCCACGAGGACGCGCACTTCCGCGACCGCGGCTTTTGGGCCACAGCCCACCACAAGGCCCTGGGCGAAGTGGTGTTCCCCGGGCGGCCGTTCCAGATGCCGAAGAGCCCCTGGGAACTGCGCCGGCCCGCCCCGCTTCTCGATGAGCATGGCGCGGAAATCCGCGCAGAAGTGGTGTCGCGGCCGAAAGTAACCCCTGCGCCGCGCGCGGCGCACCCGAAGCTTCCGCTGGACGGGATCCGTGTGCTCGACCTCTGCGTCGTGTGGGCCGGCCCGTTCGCGACGCTCCTCCTCGGCGACCTCGGCGCGGAAGTGCTCAAGGCGGAAAACCCGCACGTGATGCAGCCGATGACGCGTGGCACCCTCGCCCGCCCTTCGAAGGAACTTGCGGCGGCGTTGCCTGCCGCGGCGGGCGGCTACCCAAAGAACGACCCCGGCCCTCGGCCGTGGAACTACAACCCAACGTTCGTCCAGCTCTACCGCAACAAGAAGAGCTTCACCGTGGACCTGCGTACCAGCGAGGGCAAGGAAATCTTCGGGCGGCTGGTCGCCCTGAGCGACGCCGTCGTCGAAAACAACGCGACCGAGACCATGGAAGGGCTGGGCATCACCTACGAGTGGCTGAGGCAGTACAACCCGAAGATCGTCATGGTCCGGATCCCCGCCTATGGTTCGACCGGGCCATACAACCAGGCGCGGGCCCTGGGCGTGCACCTGGAGAGCGTGATGGGCCACACCCTGCTCCGCGGGTACCGCGACGCCGACCCTTCGGAGAACTCTCCGATCTTCTCCGGCGACTACCTGGCCGGGGCGCAGGCAGCCCTGGCGGTGATGATGGGCGTCTGGCACCGCGACCGCACGGGCGAGGGCCAGCTGATCGAGATCGGCCAGGCCGAAAACGCCTCGGCGATGCTGGCCCAGGCCTTCATGGAGTACGCCTTCAACAAGACCGTGCCAGGGCGGAACGGCAACCGCTCTGTCTACGGATTCGCCCCCACCGGTGTCTACCCGTGCAAACCCGTCGGCCCGGCCGAAGAATGCGGCGACCGCTGGATCGCGCTCTCCGTCGAATGCGACGAACAGTGGCACGCGCTCGTCCGGCTGCTCGGCGAACCGGCCTGGGCCTGCGACGAAGCCTTTGCCTCGAACGAGGGACGGCTGGCCGCGCACGACGAACTCGACGCGCGACTCGCTGAATGGACGGCAAACTTCGACGACTACGAGCTCTTTCGGCGGCTCCAGGCGGCGGGCATCCCGGCCGGGCCAGTCCTCGAAAGCTCCCGCATCTATGACGATGCGCATGTGCAGGCGCGGGGCCTGTACCAGCCGCAAACCCTGTTCGATGGCATCGGACCGTACCGGTTCACCACGCCGTTCATCCGGTTCTCCGAGACGAGGACGGGCGTGCGTCAGCCCCCGGTCGCGCTCGGCGAGCACAACGACTTCGTCTACCGGGAGCTGCTGGGAGTCGATGACGCGGAGTGGGAGCGGCTGGTCGCGGCGGGCCACATCGCCCAGGACTTCGATCCTTCCATCCCGTGAGCGCAGCTATCGCTGCTGCAGCTCGAGCGTAAAGGCCATCGGCGAACCATCCGGAGATTCGAGCAAGATCTCGTACTGGCCCGTGTGCTGAAGCTTGAGGTCTTCCAGGACGAAGTTGCCCGGCAGCCACTGCCGGTCCCGGACCACGTCGCCGTTCGGCGCCGTTACGGTTGCGAAGTACCCGTTCTCCCCGCGCGAACGGACGCCGATCGTCTGGCCGGCAGTCCCCTGGAAGGTGATGGTCGCCACTTGCCCGGGCAGGGAAGTACGCACGGTGATGCTCCCGCTGCCGACCGAGCCCGAGGCCGTCGGCCGCTCTGTCACGTCGTAAATGGCGATGGTCCCGCTGTCGAGCGATTCGTTCGGCGGATCAACGATGACGAGGTACTGCCCGGCGTCCGGCAACTTCGATACGAGAAGCGTCCCCGAAGGCGAAGGCGACCAGATGACCTTGAGGTCATCCGCCTCGCCGGCCCGGCGGAGGCGGAGGTTGCTCCCCTTCTGGACCTTCGCGGTCCGGATGGAGACCACCTGGTCGGCCTTGCCGGTGAAACCGAACCGCGCATTCTCACCGGGCACGCTTGTCTTGAACTCGGTGGGCGTGCCAAACGGCAGGGTGACGAGCTTCTCTTCTTTCAACTCGTTGACGCGGAGCTTTGCCTTCACGGTATCGGCGTGGACGGGGTCGGCGGTGAGGAGCAGTTTCCCGTCCTCCCGCACCTCGAAGGCATCGATGAAGCCCCCGTCCGGCGGGATCCAGATGGTGACCAGGGCGTCATCCGGGGCATCGCCCCTGGCAACGCTGAGGTTGAACGCCTTCGTCGTGGAGAGCACGCTGACGCTGAAGCGCTGCCCCGCCTTCACATCCACTGCCGCCCGGGCTGTCGCGCCGGGAACGTCGACGTGGAGCTCGAACTCCGAGCCCGGCTTCGCCGGGGTTTCGGCCGGCTTCGGAACTTCGTACATGACCACGCGGGCCGAGCCGGCCTGTTGCCCGGTGATCCGGAGCGCGTAGTCGCCTGCCTCGGGAAGCTCGACGGGTTCGACGAGCCCACCGTCCTCCGGCACCCAGGTCGAGATGCCAACGGAGTCATCCCGGTCATCGACCACGGTGTACGTCGCACCAACGCTCGAATCCTTCACGACGAAGCTGACCACGCCCGACGCCGGGGCGCGGAAGGTGAGCGATTTCGGGCTGTTCGCCCCCCAGTGCACTTCAACCTCCTGGCCGTCAGGCCGGATATCGCCGGGCGCCGCGAGTGCCTGGGGAGTCTCCTCCCGGGCATCGGTGCCCCCGTCGCCGCCGCCGGCCAGCGCGAAAGCGGCCCCCGCCGCGACCACCACGGCGGCCAGTACAGCGCCCGCGATGACGAGCGGGCGGCGAGAGCCGCTCGATGGCTGCGCTGCGGGCCGAGCGGCGGCGGCGGCGGGGGCCGCCTGGACCGGCGATGGGGTTGGGCGAGGCGCCGCAGGTACCGGTGTGGGCTGCACCACCGTCTCTTCCGTGGAAGGGTCCGCGGGCGCCGGCTCCGGCGCGGCCGCAACCAGCGTTGGCGAAACGGCCACGGCCGTTGCTGGCGCGGCTGACGGCTGACGCCCGGCCAGCACGTCGGCGAAAGCGGTCGCCGAGACAGGGCGCTCGTTGGGGTCCTTCGCCAGCGCCTGCGTCACCGCCGCCACGACCTGGTAGGGAAGGTCCGGGCGCACCGCGCCGAGGTCCGGCGGCGGCTTGTGCGCGACCGAGTACAGGACCTGCGCCGTGTCCCCTTCGTACGGCGGCTTCCCGGCCAGCAGCGTGTAGGTGGTCGCCGCAAGCTGGTACACGTCCGTCCCGGGGCCGACGAAGACGCTGCTATCGACCTGCTCCGGCGCGAGGAAGCCGGGAGTCCCGACCACCAGGCCGGTGGCGGTGACGCTGGTGGTCTCCATGTCCCGCGCGATCCCGAGGTCCAGCAGGACGGCGCGGCCACCGGGTTCGACAATGATGTTCGCCGGCTTGATGTCGCGATGGATGAGGCCGCTCGCGTGGACGGCGTCGATGGCCCCCGCCACCTGGGAGATGATCCGGGCCGTCTCCTCGAGCGGCATCTGGCGCCCGGCCGAAAGTGCGGCGAGGGAGCGCCCGTCCACGAACTCCATGGCGAGGAAGGTCTGGCCTTCCATCGTGCCGGCGTCGTAAATCTGGACCAGGTTCGGGTGGCGGATGCGGGCGAGCGCCCGCCCTTCGCGCACGAAGCGCTCGCCGACCTGGGCATCGCCCGCGAGATAGCCGTGCAGCACCTTGATCGCAACGTCCCGGTCGAGGACAGGGTCATGCGCCCGGTGGACGGTCGCAAAGCCGCCCTGTCCGAGGACGGAGATCAGTTCATATCGCCCGAATGCGGCCATGCGAAGACTCTCCAGCGGCCGCCCGGCACGCCTCCGGGCAGGGGCGAAGCTATTCTGTTTGCACCCTTCGAGGATGGCAAGGATCGGCTTTGCCGGTTCTTTGACGTGCCTCACACAGCGGGCTACCGTTCCCCCGCCGATGGCACGCGAACCCTCCGACGACGCGTTGGCGCAGGCCCGGGCAACGATTGCCGCGCAGGCCGAGGAAATCGCACGCCTGCGCGCCGCCGCGGCGGAGTTCGAGGGCCTCGCGAAGCTCCGGGCGGCAATCGAGCAGGCGGCCACCACGAACGCGCTCTCTCCCGGGGCAAGCCATCGCCGCCTGTTGCGCCTCATGGTCGAAACCGCTGCCAGCGTGCTGGACGCCGAGACCGCCTCCATCTTCCTTGTCGACCAGGAGACGGACGAGCTCGTTTTCGAGGTAGCGCTCGGCCAGGACGAGGAGGAGATCCGCAACTGGAGGCTGCCGGCGGGGACCGGCATCGTGGGCCTGGTTGCCGCCACCGGCCAGCCGATGGCCGTGACCGGTGTCCAGAACGACCCGCGCCATGCCGCCGACGTCGCGCAGCGGCTCGGGCGCAAGCCGCGAAGCCTCCTCTGCGTGCCACTCTTCCTCGAAGACGAAGTGATCGGCGTGCTGGAACTGATCGACAAGCGCGGGGCGGCAGGCTTCAGCCCGGCCGACATGGCCACCATCGGGCTCTTCGCGAACCAGGCTGCCGTGGCCATCACGCAGTCCCGCGCCCAGCGAACCGTCCAGGGGTTGCTCCGCGAAGCGGCGGGCGCGCCGGTCGCGGCCGATGCCGTCGCCGACACGCTTGGGGCTTCGCCGCAACTGCAGCGGTCGCTTGAGCTCGCCGGCATCGTCCGCGAGCTGGCGACAAAGGGAGAGGCCGAGGCGGAGCTGGCGGCCTCGCTCCTGCGGGCAATCTCCGACTACGCGAGGAAACGGCGATGAACGCCCGGCCCGCCTGGGGCCAGGCCTTCGAGCCCGGCGCACTCAAGCACCTCGAGCCAATCCCCGGCATCGAGGACCTGACCGAAGAGTGGGCATGGGGCGGCGCCACCGGCGCGGGCGTCCGCGTGGCCGTCATCGACAGCGGTGTCGACGCGCACCATCCCGGGCTCCCCCGGGGGGTGCAGGGCTACGTCGCCATCGAAGACGGCCCGGAAGGCGTTGTCCTCGCCGAAGGCGAGCACGCCGACGTTTTCGGGCACGGCACCGCCTGCGCCGGCATCATCCGCAGCCTCGCTCCCGAGTGCGACATCCTCAGCGTGCGCGTCCTGGGTCCGCGGCTCCGGGGACGGGGCGAGGTGTTCATCTCCGGGCTGCGCTGGGCCATCGAACACGGGGCGAATGTCTGCAACCTCAGCCTCGGCACAACGAAACGGGAGCACTCGGCCGAACTGCACGACATCGCGGACCTCGCCTACTTCAAAGGTGTGATCCTGGTAACCGCCGCGAACAACATGCCGGTGGAGAGCTACCCGTCGCTCTATTCCGCCGCGATTTCCGTCGCCGCCCACGGCGACGGGCCAGAGCGGGGGCATTACTACAATCCGAACCCGCCGGTGGAGTTCGGCGCGCCGGGCATCGAGATCCCGGTGCTCTGGCCGGGCGGCCAGATCTCTGCAACGGGAAACAGTTACGCCGCCCCGTACATCTCGGGGCTGGCGGCACTCCTGCTCTCAAAACACCCGGGCCTGACGGTGTTCCAGGTGAAGACGGTGCTCCGCGCGCTTGCGGCGAACGTACGGTCCGCGCGCTAACGTTCCGCCAGGTCACCCTTCAGGACGGGCTTGAGGTCGAGGATGGGCGTCCCATCCCACGCTTCGAGGCGCACCCGCAGCCGCGTCCCGACCACCTCGAGGATGGTCACGCGGTGCACTCCTATGGGGTTCGGGCGGTGCGGTGAGCGTGTCGAGAACACGCCGGTGAGCGGCCGCTGCGGCTCACCGCGGGGCCGCGCCGTCAGCCGGTTGCGGTCGGCCCGGTCCAGCCACGTCAAGAGGAGCATCTCATCGCCGGCCCGCACATCCTTCAATCCCTGGGCTACCGACGCGTCGAACACCAGCCACGCTTCGGGCGCCGACTCATCGGCCTGGCGCGGGGAATCGTCGCCCTCCCGCAGCGGCGACTCGACGAACCCGATCGGATGAACCTCGAATGGTGTCATGTGTGACTCCCGGTGTTGACTTCTCCGGTCCCGGTGCAATTATGCGAACTCACCCGCTGCCGCGCGGCTGGAGGTTCCCATGGACCGGAAGATCCCGCTCTACACCCTGGACGGCGTCACCGGCGCCGAGAAGACGACGCACTACTTCAGCACCGGAGACGGGCTGGGCCTGCAACTCCTGCGCTTCAAACGGGCGCCCTCCGGCGACGCCGTGCTCATCATCCACGGCCTGACCACCAGCACCGACATGTTCGTCATGCCCGAGCACTACAACCTCGTCCAGTACCTCCTCGACAACGGCTACGGCGACGTCTGGACGGTGGACTACCGGATGAGCAACCGCTGGAACTACAACCTCCAGCGCAACCACTACAACATGGACGACATCGCGTTGTACGACTTCCCGGCCGCCATCGCGAAGTTGCGCGAGCAGATCGGGCCCGAAGCGCGCATCCACGTCATCTGCCACTGCCTGGGGAGCGTGTCGTTCCTGATGAGCCTGTTCGCAAAGCAGGTCACCGGCATCACGAGCGTGATTGCGAACAGCGTGGCGCTGACTCCGCGGGTGCCGTTCTTCTCGCGCGTCAAAGGCTTCGTCGGGCCGACTCTCTTCGAGACGGTCCTGGGCTTCCCTTACGTGAGCCCGATGTGGTCCGAAGATGCCGGCCTCACGCGCGGCAAGATCGTCTCGAAAATCGTCTCGGCGGTGCACCGCGAATGCGACGTGCCGGCCTGCCACATGCTCAGCCTCATGTGGGGCAGCGGCTTCCCGGCGCTCTACCTTCACGAGAACCTGGACCCTGTCACCCACGAGCGCGGCGGCGACCTCTACGGCCCGGTGAACATCCACTACCACCGCCACGTCCTGAAAATGATCAGGTCGAAGAATACGGCGGTGAAGTTCGAGCCGGAGAACCCGAAGTACGACGCCCTGCCGAACAACTACTTCAAGTACGCCCGCCAGATCCAGACGCCGATCCTGCTCGTCACCGGCAACCAGAACCGCGTGTTCGCCGACTCGAACATCGAGTGCCATCGGCGCCTGGAGAAGATTGCGCCGGGCCGGCACCGGCTCCACATCTTCGAGGGGTACGGCCACCAGGATGTCTTCATGGGTAAGGACGTGGCGCGGGACATTTTCCCCACCTTCCTGGAGTACCTGCGCGAACACAGCGGGGCGCGAGCGCCACAGGCCGTTGCCAGCTAGCGATAGGGCCCGGCCAGAACGGCCTCTGCTACGATCGGGCGCGATGGCAGAGCAGTGCCCGGACTGTGGAGAAGACGGACGGCCGGTCCCCCTCGGCCTGGTGCGGCATCATCTGCGGCGCCCGTGGACGGCGGATATCGAGGGCCGCGCTTTCGCCTTCTGCGAGGCTCCGGGTTGCCCGGTCACGTACTTCGCCTCCGAGGGGCAGGTGTTCCGGGCAGAGCATCTGCGGCAGGCGCCGGCATACAAGACGGGCGACGGCAGCGACCTGCTCTGCTTCTGCTTCGATGTGACCGGACTCGACGTCCCGGGCGAGAGAGACCCTTCTGTCTACGTTCGTGAGCGCGTGCGCAAGGGCGAATGCGCGTGCGACGTCCTGAACCCCGCCGGGTCCTGCTGCCTGGGCTCAATCGGACACTGGAAGAAGGCACATCAACCTGCCGGGCGCTAGCGGCGCGCGGCAGGCCGGTTGGAGCACGCGCGCTTTCCCGAAGCCGCCCGCTATCCCATCCTTCGGCGCATGGCAACCTACGAACAAATCCAGCCCGGCGATTCCGCCTCCTTCACCAAGACGCTGAGCGAGACCGACATCTACCTCTTCGCCGGCATCACCGGAGACCTCAACCCGGCCCACGTGGACGCGGTCACCGCCGCGAACGGCATGTTCAAGCAACGAATCGCCCACGGCATGCTGACCGGTTCGTTCGTGTCGACGGTCCTGGCGATGCAGCTTCCCGGCCCCGGCACGATCTACGTCGGCCAGGAACTCTCGTTCCGCGGTCCGGTCTTCATCGGCGACACGATTACCGCGCGGGTCGAATGCAGCGAGAAACTCGAGCAGCGGAAGTGGCTGAAGTTCAAGACGACGGTGACGAACCAGGACGGCAAACTCGTCGTCGATGGTGTGGCGACGGTTATCCCGCCTTCGAGCTGACGCCCCGGATTTGAGCCTCGTCGCCCCGTCCCGGGGCCGGTGCCGCTTCGAGGTGCCTCCGCGCCGCCCCGGAAAGCCGCTGAACCGGGCGTCCGGCCAGCCATGAACGAGCATCGTCCACCCGGGTAAACACGCCAATTTCCCCGCCGGCCCCACGGACAAGCCTGCGCAGCAACCCGAGCTGCTCGTCTCTGCACAGCAGGGCCGCGCGGCGGCCAGGCTGGAGCGCGTCGCGGAGGGCAGCCTCGATCACCGGGAATGCGTCCCGCTCGGGACCCTGTTGGACGCCGCGGAGGTCGCAGAGCGCGCGGCCCAGCCCTCCAGCGCTCGCGAGTGCGCCGGCCTGGGAGATGGCCCGCAGCGCTTCGCCGGCCGGGACGCATCCTGTCAGGGTGACTTCGATTGCCGGGGCGTCCACGGGGACGCGAATCTGGTACACGGTTTGCCTCGTATGCAACGATGCGATGTCCCGGCACTGATGGCAGTAGGGGAACCACCCTATTCGCGCGCGTCAGCCTGTGGCTTCGAACCGCCGCGTCGCTCCTACGTCGGCAGGCCGGAGGACTCGAAACACGCAGCGGCCGTCGATCAGGATGCTCAGCCGCTCGGCCACCGCGGGGACGTGCTCCGGAGGCGTCCGGGGCACGACCAGCACCATCCCGTTGTGCGCCAGAACGTCGTCGTATCCCCGCGAAAACCGCTTGAGCAGCCACCCGAGCTCGAAGAACTCTGTCCCCGGAAGCGGCTCGCACTGGATCACCGGCCGGTCGATGCGGTCGACGCGGGCGATTGGCAGGCACGTCTCCTGGTCCCAGGCGCCGTAATCCCCGCGCGAGGCGCGGGAGATGGCGGCCGTCACCTGCTGCGGCGTGACGGGGACGGTTGTCCACGCCCGGGCGCCAGCCTCCAGGCCCTGGGCCAGGTCTCGCCGCGCGCGCAGGCCGGCGAGCACGACGACCGCGAGGTCGTGCGTCTTCCGTTCGCGGATGGCGCGGGCGGCGTGCCCTCCCTGGGTGGCTTGCGTCAGCAGGATGTCCGCGTCGTCCGGCTCCAGGACAAGGCCCATCGTCCGGCAGGCTTCGGCCACCAGCGAGCGCGTGCTGTGGTCTTCGATGTCGAGCCGCACGTGGAGGCCGCGCAGGTTCGGGTGGTGCCACTGGCCGTACGGCCCGTCGATGTCTCGGTCGCCGGCGCCACGCACGGTGCGGCCGTCGCTCGCGAGGGCGGTGAGCCAGGCTTCGCAGCCCGTGCAGGCGAACAGCTCCAGGCGCTGGCCCGAAGGCGAAACCCAGGCCAGCCGCGCAGCGCGGGTGCTGGGCATTTCGCAGCACACCTGGCACTGGTCCTCAAAGACCAGCTTGCGGCCGCCTGCGCTCGGGCCGCCCAGCACACGATGTGCCCCGTCAGGTTGCCGGGCGGCTGCGGCCAGACCGCCGAGCCACTCGGCGCAACCTTCGCACAGCGGGACGGTCGACCCGGGCCGGTGCGCATCCGGGCGCCACTGGCGGTACAGCCGCAATGGCCGGATATCGAACTCCCATTCGGCGGGGACGGTGCGCCCACAGCAAGGGCAGCCGGACTGTCTCACTGCGGGATCATCGGGAGTTACCCTTAGCGCCTGAAGGCGTGGCTATCCGACTTCGATATCGGCAACCAGCGCAAAGTGGTCGCTGGGGTAGAGCGTCGGGTCGTCCGGGGGGTGTGCGTCCGCGGCGACACTGGCGGCACGCACGCGGACCTGGCCCGTGAACCAGATATAGTCGAGGCAGTTCGGGTCGCCGTCCGTGTCCATCGTCGGAGCCTGGATACCGGACGGCCACGTCACGGCCGGCTCGGCGCCGTTCGCTTCCTTCATCGCGGATCGGTAACCGGCGCGGGTCATCACCTCGTACGCCGGTTCGGACGGGGGTGTGTTGAAGTCTCCAACCACGATTGCAGCGTCGGCCCGGGGAGCCGCTTCCATCCAGGCCACGATCGCCTCCGCCTGCTCCACCCGTATCGCCGGCTCCTCCGGCTTGTGGTGGAGGTGCGTGTTGGCGAACCAGAGCGTGCGCCCCTCGACCACCAGGAGCACGCGATGGGCCGAGCGGCCCTTGCTCAGTCGCAGCTCCTCGTGTGCCAGGATTTCTCCAGTCGAACAGAGGATGGCGTTGCACCAGTCGGGGTGGCGCTCGTGCCGGGAAACAAGGCTCTTGTAGTGCCGCGCGGGAAGCTGGCTGGAGAGAAAGTCGTCCTGGCGGGGTTCGCTGAGCATCACTTCCTGGAGCCCGACGATGTCCGCCGCGAGCGACGCAAAGGCAGCTCCAAGCAGCGGCTTCCGTTCCTCGTAGCGGTCGTTGATGTTGCGGATGTTGAAGGTAGCGACCCGGAGGAGCACGGCGACGGGAGTCTACTCGATCGCGCCGGCTGCCCGGAGGGCGGCGATGATCCGCGGCCCCGTCCCGGCCGGCGCATCGCCCTCGAACGTCATGATCGCGACGCCGTGGATGTACGGTGCTGCCACGAGGTCCGCCAGCGTCGCGGTGAACGCCGACCACGCCAGTTCCGGCTCACCCGAGGCGAGCATCTCGCGCAGAGCATCGGGCAGCCGGATGCCGAGGCGGGCCTCGATCCGCTGGCCAGCGTCCAGCGTGAGGAGTGGCATCGCCATGGCGATGATCCGCGTATCGGGCCGCTCGCGGTCGATGGCGATGGCGTACTTCTCGACCGACCGCGATTCGAACACTGGCTGGGTCTGGACGTAGGACGCGCCCGCGCGAAGCTTGGGCAGGAGGTTGCGCAACACTGCTTCAGTGTCGGGGCCGTACTGGTTCAGCGTGGCCCCGACGAACGCGCCGGGGATCTCATCACGGGCCATGGCGATGGCGTCGCGGATGGCGAGGCCTTCGCCTGCAACTGCCGCTGGATGGTCCCCGAGGATGCAGAGCACCTGGTCGATGCCGCCGGCCCGGGCGACGCCAAGGTCCGCAGCGACTTCTTCGCGGGCCCGGCCGCGGGTCACAAGGTGCCAGGCCGGCTCGAAACCGGCGGCACGGAGCGCCACGGATGCCTCCAGGCTCGACTGGCGCCCGGGCCGTTGGATGACGTTGATCGCCTCGGCGAACTCCTCCAGCAGCCGCGCCCGCCGCAGGAGGACCTTCGGCAACGGCTTTTGGGGCGGGAGGATCTCCAGGGCGAGCGCGAACTTCGCAGCTTCGAGCCGGCGTTGGAAACGCATTCGCTAAGGGTGCGGCGGAGGCGGCGCGGCGTCCAGCGTTGGCCCGGCGGGCCAGCTCCACCGTTCTGCGACTTTCCGTTTCGCCTACTCCAATCTGTTATGCTCCCGGCCCCGGGATTCTCCCGGCGAGGTACTTCGTGGGAGACGGACCACCATGACGTTGGACCTGGAGGCCGCCCGAAGGCGGCTGGCGGCTGGTGACATTGCCGGACTCTTCACCGAGGAGCTGGGGTGGTACCCGCCGCCGCGCGAAGTCCCGGCTGTGCAGCGTCCGCTGCTCACGCTGCGCTGTGTAGCCCAGTACAACGGCTTCCTCGTTTTCCACGCCCACCCCCGAGCACGAGGGTGTATTCCCCGCCTGCTGCAGCCGGCGATCCTCGCGCATGAGCCAGCGCGCTTCGGCTGCGACCATCTCGTTGTGCTCGCCGATCGGCGGGAGCCCGACTCCCTGTGGGTGACGGGGATCGACGCCAGCCTTCCGGCCTACCGCCTGGGCCACGAGCGGCTGAGCGGCCGGCTGTTGCGCATCCTCGACGGGCTGTGCTTCTGGGACCGGAACCCGCTCGAACTGGCGCGTCCGGTGGTTGCCGGGTTGGTGCACGAAGCCTTCGCGGAGACTCCCGTCGCACCATGGCGCCTGGAACGGCCCCGTGGCCCCTCCTGGCTTCGCCCGCTCTACGAGCACGGGAAATCGGCCTCGACAGCCGAACTGCGTTCCGCCGAAGCGATGGTCTCCGGCGTCCCGCCCGGCGCGCTGCCGGGACCCGTTCCGCTGGACACCGTCTATTCGCCAGCCAATCGGAACCTCCGCCGCTTCTCCCGGGGGATGATCCGCGCTGATCTCCTCGAGTCGGTGGGCGGCGCCGATATCGCGGACGTGGCGTTCGCAAACGGTTTGCGGGATTCCCTCGGGCAGGCATTGGACTCGCTCATGCCAAGGGAGCGGCTGGTCCTCGAACTGCGCTTCGGGATGGACGGCGCGGAGCAACATACGCTCGAACGCGTGGGCGCAGTCATCGGCACAACCCGCGAGCGCGTGCGCCAGATCGAAGCTCGTGCGCTCCGGAAGCTCCGCCACCCGAGCCACTCCCGCCGCCTCCAGGGCTACCTCCCAGATTCGCCGGCGTTCCGATCGCCGTGGCCCGAGTTCTGGAAGCTGGCGCGCGGCCACCGGTTCCGCGTCCCGGTAACGTACTCGGAAGAAGCCCTCGCCGAGCTGGAAGCCCGCCTGGCCGGCAGCGATGCCTGGGACGAAGAAGAACGCGCGCGTATCGAGGGACGCATCGAGAAACTCCGGGAACGTGTGCAGCACGAAGCCGAAGACGCCAGGGACCCCCGCCGCCTGACCACCGTCGACCTGCGAGCCCGCACGGGCACGATCCGCCTGACCGACGTCGCCGTGCGCGCGTGCCAGGACTTCCAGGGCGCCTGGCCGCGGCGCGTGCGCAGGGTCGAACCTCCCGAACCGCCCCCAGTGGACCGCCAGGCACTGCAGCGGGAGGCCATCCTCCATGTGGCCGGCGGACGGACGGAAGAGCTACCGCGCCCGGGCGCGCAAGCCGCGGTGTTCCGGGAGTTCGTCCGGCACGAACGTCGCCTGCAAGTCGCCTGCCAGGTGCTGCGAGAGAACGGATACAAGGTCGAGGACCGGCGGCTCGACGGGTTCGCATTGTGGGTGCACGACCCGTCCTTCGAGCTCCCGCTTAAAGCACTGTTACCCTTCGGCCTCGTGTTCCAGCGGGGCCTCTACCGCGGCAAGGGCGGCGAAGTGCGCGGCTGGTGGACACGGTGAGCCCGACTGCCGCCAGGCGCGGAGCAGGCTGCACCAGCGCGGTGGGCTCGCTCAGTCCAGCCGCTGGTAGACCGGGTTGTAGCAGGCTACCTCGTGCGTCGCGCCGGGCGGCTGCGTGAGCGCCGGCGGTGGCTCGTTCCGGCAGACGTTCATCACTTTCGAGCAGCGTGGGATGAACGGGCAGCGTTCGGCCGGTTCGAACATCTCCGGAGGGTGACCGGGGATCTGGCGCAGATGCTCGTGCGCCCCGTCGACGCGCGGGAGCGTCCCCAGCAGGGCATGGGTGTAGGGGTGCAACGGCGCCTTCAGCATCTCCCGCACGTCCCCCGATTCGACGACGCGGCCGCCGTACATCACCGCCACCCGGTCGGCCATTTGCGCCACTACGCCGAAGTCATGCGTGATGAGGAGAATGGCGGTGCCCCGTTGCTCGCGGAGTTGCCCGAGCTGGTGGAGGATCTGCGCCTGCACGGTGACGTCGAGGGCGCTCGTCGGTTCGTCGGCGACGATGACGGCCGGGTCCAGCGCCGTGGCGATGCCGATCATCACCCGCTGGCACATCCCCCCGGAAAGCTGGAACGGGTAGGACTTCGCGATGCGTTCGGGATCGGAGAGGCCGACCTCGCGCAGGATGTCGACCGCCCGCCGGCGCGCTTCCTTCTTGCTGATATCAAGGTGGCTCGTGAGCATTTCCGCCACCTGGCTGCCGACGTCGATAACGGGGTTCAGGCCGGCGACCGGGTCCTGGAAGATCATCGCGATCCGGCGGCCGCGCACTGGCCGGAGTTCCCGCTCGTCGAGCGCGAGCAGGTCGCGGCCCTCGAACATTACCGCCCCGGAGAGGACGTCCGCTTCGCCGGGCAGCAGGCGCAGGATCGACATGCCCGCCGTGGACTTCCCGGAGCCGCTCTCACCGACCAGGGTCAGGATCTCGCCCCGCCGAAGGTCGAAGGAAACGCGTTCCGTGGCATAGACGACCGAGTCGCGTGTCCGGTAACGGATGCTCAGGTCGCGGACGCTGACGATCGGGTCACTCATGAGCCAAACACCAAAGCGGGGCCGGACGAGGCCCCGCGGGACTGTAACGGCCAGGCGATCCTAGTCGCTCGGGCGGATCGACGAGATAAACCGTCCCTGGATCTCTACGTTCTCGGGCGACGTGTAGATCGGTTCCATCGTGCTGTTCGCCGGCTGGAGGCGCACGCGGTTCCCCTCATGGTAAATCCGCTTCAGGGTGACTTCGTGCCGGTCCTTGAGCCAGACGGCGACCTTGTCACCGTCGTTGGCGGCGCGCGTGGGTTCGAGGAACACGATGTCCCCGTCGTCGATGAGGTCTTCGATCATCGACTTGCCCTTCACCCGCAGGGCGAACACGTTGGTCCTGCCGCGCACCATGTCTTCGGTCACGGCAACCGTGTCCTCCGCCTCGTAGCCCCAGCGCTCCGCGGTGGGGACGGGGATGGGTTGCCCCGCAGCAATCGCGCCGAGCACCGGGATTTCGATGATTCGCGCCCGCCGGCCGCCCCGGGCGCCCAGGATCTCGATCCCGCGCGACACTTCGCGATCGCGCCGGATGAGGCCCTTCTCCTCCAGCTTCCGGAGGTTGTAGTCCACCACCGAGGTGCTGCTGATGCCGCAGCCTTCCTGGATGTCGCGGATGCTGGGCGGGTAATCCTTCTCTTCAATGAAGGACCGCAGGAATTCCAGGATCTGGTCTTGCTTGGACGAGAGCTCTTTCATCGGGGCCTGGCCTCTCGAACGCATGTTCGTGTCCGAACTTTAGCAACCGCCGAGGTTTATCGTCAAACGTGTTCCGAACACATCTTCCCGGACGTTCGACGGGAGCGGCAGGCGTCCGCGTCCGCTAGGATCGCCGGGTGGCTGAAACTGCGCTGGTGATTGCGGCCCACCCGGACGATGGGGAGTTCGGCGCCGCGGGGTATTCGATGATGCTGGCCGGGCGCGGCTGGGACGTGTACTTCCTCATCACCACGAATGGCGCCAAGGGCACCGAGGACCGCGAGATGCCCCGTGAACGGCTCATCGCCCTCCGCAAGGAAGAGCAGCGGGAAGCCTGCCGGCGCATGGGTGTCCGCGACGTTTTTTTCCTCGACGGCGAGGACGGCGAACTCGTGTACGACCGGGCGCTCCTGGAAAAGATCGTCCGCCACATCCGCACGCTCCGTCCAAACACCGTGCTCACTCACGACCCCACCGACATCATCATCCGCGACAGCTTCATCAACCACCCGGACCACCGGGCGACGGGCACGGCCGTGCTCGACGCGGTCTACCCGACGGCCCGGGATCACCTCAACTTCCCGGAACACCTGGCCGAGGGCCTGGAGCCGCACAAGGTGCGTGAAGTCCTGCTCTGGAACTCCAACCAGAGCAATTTCGATGTGGACATCGGGCCGTTTGTGGACCGCAAGATCCTGGCCCTCTCGGCCCATGTCACGCAGTTCGGGCAGCGCGAGGACTTCGCCGCCTTCTCCCGGGAGCGCTGGAAGTCCGAGGACGGCCGGTACCTGGAGCGCTTCCGCCGCCTGGAGCTCCAGTTTTGAAGCGTGTCCTCTGGCTCTCGAACAGCGAGGACGTGTCTCCCGACGTCCCGGAAGAAAAACGCTCCTGGCGCCTCGCAGCCGGCATGGTGCAGACAGTCACTGGCGAAGAAATCGAGGTCGTGCCCCGGGTCATCTGGCCGGACCCGAAGCTCCCCGAGATCATCGACGGCTGGATGGCGCGCTACGAGCCAGACCTGGTGCTCTTCAAAGTCAACGCCTACTGGTACCTCTACAGGTCGGTCCCGCTGCGCATCCGGCGGCGGTTCAAACGGCTGGGCGCACCGATCGCGGCCGGAGGCGAACGGGTGGGCCGGATCCCGTGGCTTACGAAAACGCGCGCCTTCCACTGGACCCGCGCCGCACTGTTGCGCACCATCGGCGGCGACACGCAGTTCCCGCCCGGCCATGTCGTCGCGCTCACCGAAGAATGCGTCAAGCGCATCCTCCGGGACGAGGGGCGCCGCGTGATCGTCAACACCACGCTCGACCACTGGACTTCGAACCCGGCGCCGCAGGCCGAGGTGCACCGGCGGCTCAAGGCATTCTGCGAGTCGGTCCATTGCGGGTACCTCGGCGCAGACATCGAGAACGACCCGCCGCCACCGGATCTGTACAGCAGCGGTGACCGCCTGCACACGGACGAAGCCGGGCATCGCTGGCAATCGGAGAAGCTGGCCGCCGCGATGATCCTTGAGTTCCAGCGCGGGGCGTAGTCAGTCCATCGTGAGCGCGAACCAGCCCGCCAGGTCGATGGTGCCGGCCGTCGCCCCGAGTTCCACCACCAGGAACGGCGGCTGGGAGGGCGCCTGGGCGCCGTCTTCGTCTTCGATCGTGAAAGCCATGGCGGCGAACCCGGCGACATCCCCGGGCGAATCCAGCCAAACGCCGTCCTCCGCGGAAGAGAACACCGTGGACGGGCGTGGCGCACCGCCTTCGATGAACCACGCCTGGTATGCCTTGCCGTCGGGCAGGGCGGGCATCCCCTGGAGCAGGGCGAACGCGGTGCGCTGGCCCGGAGCATAGACAACGTTCGCGCGCATCGCGCCGCTCTCGAACGTGTCCCGCCGCGCGTTGCCTTCTGCCACGGCGCGCACCAGGGCCCCCTGGCGCGCGTTCTCGGCTTCCAGCCCGGCATCCCCATCCCCAGCCAGGACTGCGCCGAGGACACCGCCGAGCACGATGAGAACTGCCGCCGCCGCCGCAATGGCGCCGAAGCGCTGCCACGCCGGCCGGAGCGCGCGCGGCCGCAGGACACGGGGCTCGTTCGCGATCCGCTCCATCAGCCCCGACTTCACGGACGGGGCCGGCTCGACATCCTCGACGGCGTACGGCAAGAGCCGCGCCGCCTCGGCCATGATGTTGTACTCGGCGCGGCAGGATGCGCACGTGTCGAGGTGGGCGCGGATGCCGGGGGCCTCCTCTTCGGCGAGGACGCCGAGGGCAAGCTCGGGCAGGAATTCGAGGGGGTGTTCTTGCTCAGTCAACGCTTACCAGCCCCCTTTCCTGCAGGACTCCGCCGAGTTTGAGCAGCCCCAGCCGCAGGCGGCTTCGCACGGTGGGCGCCGGGACCGCAAGGATGCGGCCCACTTCCTGGCTCGTCAGGCCATGAAAGTACACCAGTTCGATGGCACTGCGCTGCTCGCTCGTCAGGGTGCCAAGTGCCTGGCACACCTGCGCCCCCAGTATCGCCCGTTCGGCCTCCACGTCGGTGCGCTCGTGCGAGGCAACTTCCAGGGCGCCATCGATCGAAGGCAACTCGGGCACGCGCCGCCGTCGCCTCCGGATCTCGTCGATGCACAGGTTCCGCGTGATCGACAGGAGCCAGCTGGCCACTCCGGCCCGCTTGCTGTCGTACTGACCGGCGCCCCGCCAGACCCGGACGAACGTCTCCTGCACAGCTTCCTCCGCGTCCTGTTCTCCGCCAAGGATGCGGAGCGCGAAGGCGAAACACTGGCGGTGGTAGCGGTCGTAGAGCGCGCTCAGCGCCTGCTCCCGGCCGCCGGCGATGGAGGCGACCAGGTCGTGGTCTTCGGCAAGCGTCAGGTCGCTCACATCCGCAACATACGCTTGCCCGTCAGAGGGTGATCAACCGTAAAGGCTACCCGGCGATGAGCGCGCGCAAGTCTTCCCGGGCCCGCAACAATGTCTGTCCTTTGCGGGCGATCGGGCTCATCGTGGACTTGTCGCGCCCGCCGAGGATGACCCCGATCCGCGGGAGACTGAGCCCGCGCTCCTGCAAGGCGACCGTGGCAATCGCGCGCGCCTCGGCCGCGGTGCGGTCACGTCCACGGCCAGCCATCGCCTCGCGGGTGACGCCGAAGTGGCGGGCAATCCGTTCCAACAGTTCCGCTTCACCGAGTTCGCCCTGGGCCTCCGCCACCACGCGCGCGCCGGCGGCGGCGTCGAGCGCTGCCGGGGTCAGGGTGCCGTTCCGTTCCATGGCCATGGCCGTCATCACGGAGCCAAGCAGGAGGCGCGCCGAAGACACGCTCGACTGTGCGAGCCGCTCGATGGCCCACGACGGGAGGGCCACCCGATGCTTCCTCGCGACATGCTCCACGAAGGCCCGGCGCTCGGCGAGGTCGAACGCCTCGACGCGCGTGATGATGCCTTCCGAGAGCCGCGACTCAAGCCGCTCGGGCAGTCCCAGTTCGAACGGGTGGACTTCGCTGGCGACGACCACACAACCGCCCGCGTGCTTCACCTGCTCCATGGTCCAGACGAGTTCGTCCATGGTCTTCGCCTTCCCTGCGATTGCCTGGAGGTCGTCGATGACGAGCAGGTCGACCGTGCGAAGCTGTTCTTTGAACTCGTTCGCGCGGCCGGCGCGGATGGCGTTGAGGAACCGGTTTGCAAACTCCTCGGCACTGAGGCAGGCAACGCTTCGCCCGAGCTCAGCAGCGCGGCAAGCGACCGCGTGCAGCAGGTGCGTCTTGCCCAGCCCCGGGGAGCCATAGAGCACCACCGGGCTGATGACCAGGTCTGAGGGCTCGACGATGGCGCGGCACGAGTTCACAGCGAGCTCGTTGCCCCGGGTTGTCAGGTAATCCGCGAAGGTGAACGTGCAGTTCACCGTACCGATGGTCAAGGCGGGGCGGCGCGGCCCGGCTGGCTCATCCGCGCCGCCCGCCGCCGGGGCTTGCGGCGGCGGGAGCGCGGCATCCCCCGGCGCAGCGAAGAGTACTTCTACCGCCCCCTCGAACGCCTGCGCGGCAGCGCGCTCGATGACCACGCGCATGCGCCGCTCCAGCCAATCGCGGGCGATGATCGACTTCGCCTCGACGACGAGGGTGTGGCCGTCGAAGGAGCGCGCGCTCGTGCCGGCGACGCAGGCGTTGAAGTTGTGGGTGTTCAGTTCCAGCTGCAGGCGGCCGAGGACGGATTGCCAGCGGCGCGCGAGTTCTCGCGGGGTCGTCGCAGAAATCCGGTCCATCGAGGGCACACTCCTTCCTCCCGGGGCGCAACCGGGTATTTCAACCGCGCGTATACAGTGCAGAGATGAGCTGGCCTGGGAGGCCATCCGGGGGGCCGTCACGGTGGATCGCCCGGGGAAGCGTGGGCCGTAAGGTAGTCCCGCTGCCGGGGTCGTTCAACGCAGTTATGTCCTTATGCCGCCCGGTCGCGCGCAGTTTTCACGGGGCTTACAGCTTATGTGCCTTAGCAAATTCGGCCCCCTTCGCGCCCCTACGCGCAACCCCCAATCTCGTCCTGCCTTCCTCCACCTGCTGTCATCCTCCACCCGAACATTGACGTGCGCGTTAACGTTGCTAGACTAACTTCATCGACATGTCCGAGATAGCGACTCCCGAACGATTCCTCCAGATCGGCGAAGCGGCCGACCGCGCCAACCTCACCCAGCGGACGCTTCGCTACTACGAGGAAAAGGGGCTGCTCAGCCCGCCGACGCGCATGGACGGCGGCTTCCGGCTGTATTCGCCCGAAGACATGGAGCGCATCGACCGCATCCGGCAGCTCAAGGAACTTCTCGGGTTCTCCCTCGCCGAGATCAAAGAGATGCTCGAAGCCGAGGATGTCCGCCTCCAGATCAAGGCTGGCTGGCGCAAGGACGCCGACGCCGAGGAGAAGGCGGAAAAGGCCCGCCTGGCCCGTGAGGTCACCCTCCAGCAGATCACCCTGATCGACCAGAAGATGGAGAAGATGGCCTCGCTCCGCGAGCAACTGGCCGAGCGCGTCGCGAGGTACGACGAATTGCTCCAGCGCTTCTCCGAAGCTTCCGAGGCTGAACCCGCAACATCGCCCTCCTGACCGGCTACACTGGACGCATGGCGCTCCTCGATACGCTCCAGCGGCCCCTGCGCGACCTGCGCATTTCCGTCACCGACCGCTGCAACTTCCGCTGCACGTACTGCATGCCACGCGAGGTCTTCGGGCCCGGCTACCAGTTCCTCAACCGCACGGAACTGCTCAGCTACGAGGAAATCGCCCGGCTGGCGCGCATTTTCGTGGCCCATGGAGTCGAGAAGATCCGCATCACCGGTGGTGAGCCGCTCGTCCGGCGCGACCTGCACACGCTCATCGCCCAGCTGCGCCAGATCCCCGGCCTCAAGGACCTCACGCTCACGACGAACGGGTCACTCCTGCGCGCCCAGGCCCGGGGGCTGAAGGAGGCCGGCCTCGAGCGTGTGACCGTCTCCCTGGACTCGCTCGACGACGAGGTCTTCATGGCTATGAACGATGCGGGCGTGCCTGCCCGGGTCGTGCTCGATGGCATCGAAGCGGCGAAGGAGGCCGGTCTCGCCCCCATCAAGGTGAATGCGGTCGTCAAACGCGGCACGAACGATCACACCATCGTGGACCTGGCGCGCCACTTCAAGGGCACCGGGGTCATTGTCCGCTTCATCGAATTCATGGATGTGGGCGCCACCAACGGCTGGAAGCTCGAGCACGTCGTCACCGGGCGGGAAATCGTCGACCGCATCAACGCGGAAATGCCGATCGAACCGGCCGAAGCCAACTACCGGGGAGAAGTCGCCCAGCGCTGGCGCTACAAGGATGGCTCGGGCGAAATCGGCGTCATCACCTCGATCTCCCAGCCCTTCTGCGGCGATTGCACCCGCGCCCGGCTGTCGCCGGAGGGGGAGCTCTATACCTGCCTGTTCGGCGTCCGCGGCCATGACTTCCGCTCGCTCCTGCGCGCGGGCAAAAGCGACGACGAGATCGCCGCGTTCCTCGCCTCGGTGTGGCGCATCCGCGACGACCGGTACTCGGAGATCCGGACCGAGGAGACAGCCGCCCTGCCCAAGGTGGAAATGTCGCACATCGGCGGCTAAACGCAGGTGGCGGATGTTTCGCCCACCCGCTAGGCTTCCGGCATATATCCCGGCGAGGCCCCCAATGACATCCATTTCCGAACCTGGCATCACCATCGCTGACGGCGTGCTGAGCGGCCCGCTGCGCCGCTCCGTGAACAACTCGCGCAGCGCCAAAGGCAGCATCCACGACGATGCCACTGCTTCGAAGCTGGGTTTCCGCGGCGGCACGGTTGCCGGTTCGATCCATAACGAGCTGTTTGTTCCGCTGCTTCTGAAAGCGTTCGGCCCGCGCTGGTTCGAGCGTGGCACGCTCTCGATGTACTACATGAACGCCACGACGGACCGCGAAGCCGTCCGCGCGTTCATGAAACAGCCACCCGAAGGCGCCGAAAACGCCCAGGTCGAGGCCTGGGTCAACCGCGAAGACGGCATGCAGGTTGCCCAGGGCACCGCCTCCGTTGGCGACCCCGGCGTCCCGACGGCGCTGCAATCGCGGCCGCTGGACCGCTTCGAGGTCGGCGAACTGCGGCTCCTCAAGGGCGTCGCCCCTGGCCGGAGATTCGAACCGGTCCGCGTCTCCGTGAGCGCCGAGCAGCAGGCCGAGCGGATGAAGGTCACCACCGAGCCGATCGACTGGTTCGTCTCGGACTCGCCCTGGGGAGGCCCGATCGTCATGCTCGCACCGATGGTCCAGCTCCTCTATGCGAAGAGCGTGGCCACCCTGCGTGGAGGCATCGGCCAGGCCGTCGGGCTGTTCGGCGCAATCGAACTCCGCAACATCAATGGGCCCGTCTTCGTCGGCCAGGAGTACACCTGCACGGGCGAAGTCCTCGCTGTCGGCCAGAGCCCAAAGACCGAGTACATGTGGTTCGAAACGGGCCTGGACGACGACAGCGGCAAGCGCGTGGCTGAGATGCGCATGCTGCTGCGCTGGATGAAGGCTTCCAGCCCGCTTTATGCAAGCGACGGCGGCCGCTAAACCTCCCCGCTCGTGGAGTCGACGAATCGCTGCGCCCGTGAGCACACGGGCCGGCCGGTCTGCATGGTGAGCGGCCAGTGACGAGCGGGCGCGAGTTTCCCCGGCACGTCCTCCTCGTTCAGCCCTGGACACCGGCGCCTGAGACGTGGCGCAGCATGACGCGCTACTCCGAGCGGCTTGCCCGCCTGCTCGAACCGCGGACGACCGTCAGTTCGGCCCGGGCCAGCCACCTGAACATGCCCCGGCCCTTCCGGCAGCTCTTCCCGACCTACCGGCGCTTCGAGCCGTTGCCGGCGCGCTGGCCACACCCGCTGGACCTGGTGCACTTCACCGATGTCTACCTCGCTGGCCACGCGCGCCGGTTCGCCGCACCGCGCGTCACCACCCTCCACGACACGATGCCCCTCGACTACGCTACCTGGCGCACCTTGCAGGGCGCGCGCTGGCGGGTGGTCTACCTCCGCTCCATTGCCGCGCTCAAACAGTCCGACCTCGTCATCACCCCGTCGGAACACACAAAGAAACAGCTCCTGCGCGGGTCATCGCTCGATCCGGCCCGCGTGCGGCCCGTTCCCATACTGGTCGGGGACGAGTTCGGCCCGCCGCCTGCGGGCGCCAGGCGCGATCCGGCTACGATCCTCAGCATCGGGACGACGGCCGAGTACAAGAACCTGCCCGTCCTCCTCCACGCCCTCGCATGCCCGGAACTCCGGGGCGCCCGCCTCGTGCACGCCGGCAACCCGTTCGACGGCCAGCTGCCGACGCTCGTGCGCAGGCTCGGTCTCGAAGCCCGCGTCCAGGACCTCGGCCCGGTCAGCGACGAGCGCCTCATCGAACTGATGCAAACGGCGACGGTCCTCGCTCAGCCGAGCAAGGACGAAGGCTTCGGCATACCCGCCGCCGAGGCCATGGCCTGCGGTCTGCCCGTCGTCGCCAGCGACGGCGGCGCCCTCCCCGAGGTCGTCGGCCAGGGAGGGAGGATCGTGCCACTTCGCAAGCACGACCCCGGCCCACCGGACGTGGACGACGCGCGCGCCGTTGCACGGGCGCTGACCGAAGTCATCGCCAGCCCGGCGGAACAGGCTGCCCTCTGCGAGGCGGGCCTGCGCGAAGCCGCACGCTTCCGCGCCGGTCCCGTGCGTGAGCAGCTGCTCTCCGCCTACGAAACCGCGCGGGACTTCGCCAGGCTCCGTCCCCGCGCTTAGGCGGCCCTGCTCCCTGCCACTGGCGGGCCGTGGACCTGGTGAGCGCGCACATGTCGCGCGCGGCCGAGGCGTGGTACCACATGCCTGCAACCAGTTCGCGGAGGTAGATCGTGGCCGGACGCATCGTCGTCGGTAACCACACGCACGAAGAAATCCTCGACTCCCTGAACGCCATCGATGAGATGGCCGTCGGTACGAAAGCAGGCACGCGCCTGCGCAGCCGGATGATGCACTTCGCGGTCGACAACGACTTCCGTGTCTACGCTGCTTCGATGAAGGGCGACCCGAAGACGCTCCAGATCGTGAACGACCCCTCAATCTCGCTCCTGGTGCTCGACCGGCGGACCGAACAGTCGGGCTGGCGCGAAATCGAGATCACGGGGCGCGCCGCCATCGTCACGGACCCCGCGGAACGCGCGAGGGCACTCGAAATGGTGGCCGGCCCGTCTCCCATCGTCGCGCACCTCAAGGGCGCCGGCCAAACCGACATCCTCGACTTCATCCGCATCACGCCCATCGAAGTGAAGATGCGCGTGTTCGGCGAGATCGTCGCTGGAATGCCGCCGACGGTCGTCGAGTTCGAGGAGAACGCAAAGGCGGAGAGCGACCTCGCGCTCGTGCGAAAACGGATCGGCGCCTGGCGCGAGGCCATCCGCGAGCTTTCGCTGCTGGCCAGCGTCGTCCCGGTCGTGCTCGGTGTGACCATGGCCTGGAACGCCACCGGCGAGATCGCCTGGTGGCCGGCTGTGTTCACGCTCCTCGCGGCGCTGTCCGTCCAGGCGGGCACCAACGTCCTCAACGACTATTTCGACCACCGCAACGGCAACGACGAAGCCAACCGCGAGTTCGTGCGGCCCTTCTCCGGGGGCAGCCGCGTCATCCAACTCGGCCTGATGTCGCCCGTGGAGACACTCTTGCTCGGGGTGGGGCTCTGCGCCGCCGCGGCCGCGATCGGCATCGGCCTCGCGGTAACCGGAGCGCCGTGGGTGCTCGCCTTCGGGCTGGCGGGACTGGTGTCGGGCGTGTTCTATACCGCGAGACCGCTTTCCTGGGTGACGCGCGGCCTCGGCGAGGTCATGGTCGCGCTCAACTTCGGCGTGCTGATGGTCCTCGGCGCCTACTACGTCCAGACGGGCGAGGTCACCCGGGATGCAACCCTGGCGTCGCTCCCGATCGCGCTCCTTATCGCGCTCGTGCTTTACATCAACGAGTTCCCGGACTACCGCGCGGACGCAGCCACGAACAAGCGCACGCTCGTCGTCCGCCTGGGCCGTGAGCGGGCAGCCCGGCTCTACCTTGTGATCGGTGGGGTGGCGTTCGCAAGCGTGATCGCCCTCGTGGCCGGCAGCGTCGCCCCCGTGGCCTCGCTTGGGGCGCTCGCCGGGATACCGCTGTGGGTGAACGCCTCGCGCATCGTGCTGCAGCACCACGAGGAGCCGTTCGAGCTCGCGCCGGCCAACGCGCTCACCGCCATCGCCCACCTGGCCACGGGCCTGCTGTTCGCGCTCGGCTACGCGTGGGAGGAACTCGGCCGCGACGGCCTGCCGCTCGCCATCGGCCTGGCGGTGCTTGGCGTCGGGTACATCGCGTACATGTACCGCTCGGTGGAACGGCAGCGCCGCATCTTCGCCGGGGTGAAGACGGCGTTGCGGTAGGCGGTTTGCATACAGCGCAGGAAAACGGGCCTCCCTTGCGGGAGGCCCGTCGTTCTGTGTGCCGTCGAGGAGCCGCTACTCCTCGTCGTCGTCTCCACCGATGGTGAAGTCCTCGTCCTCATCCAGCGGCAGCGCGCCGATGTCGTCGTCATCGTCGTCGAGCACGCCGACCGCACCGGGGCGACGGTAGGCCGAAGCCTCCCGCTCCGCGAGCAGGCGCTCCAGGTCCTCCTCCTCTTCCAGGAGGAGCGACTCGGGCACGTCGAGCTCGGCATAGTGCTCGCGCTTCGGCACCTCGATATCGGCTCGCGCCGGGATGAGCTTGCCGATGATGACGTTCTCCTTGAGGCCAAGGAGCTTGTCGGTCGAGCCCTCGATGGCCGCATTCGTGAGCACGCGGGTGGTCTCCTGGAAGGAGGCGGCAGCGAGCCACGAATCCGTGTTCAGCGAGGCCTTCGTCACACCGAGGAGGACGGGCTGCGCCGTGGCCGGCTCGCCTCCTTCGGCGATGATCTTGTTGTTCAGTTCCTCGAATGCCCGCCGGTCTTCGAGGTCGCCGGGCAGGAGGCCGGTGTCACCCGGGTGGTCCACCTTCACGCGCCGCAACATCTGGCGGGTAATCACCTCGATGTGCTTGTCGTTGATGTTCACGCCCTGGGACTTATAGACCTTCTGGACTTCGTCCACCATGTACTTGCGGACGGCGTCGCGGCCCTGGATGTGGAGGATGTGCTGCGGGTTGCGAGCACCCTCGGTGAGCTGGTCGCCGGCGTACACCATCTGCCCGTTCTCCACGAGCAGGCGGGCCGCCGCCGGGATGGCGTACTCGCGCTCCTCGCGCTCTTCGTACACCACGGCGAGCTTGTTCTTCCCGGAAAGCCGGACGACGCCGGAGATGCGGGAGACAACCTGCTCGGCCACTTCGGTCGTGTCCTTCCCCTTCGCCTCGGGGCCCTGCGCGACCACCGCCCCGGCGAGGATCCGGTCGCCGTCCGAGACAAGCGCCTTGCCCTTCGCGGGGATCTCGTACTCTTCCACGAGCGTATCGACGTTGGTCACACGGACGATGCGGCGCTCGTTCTCCTGCACGATTTCCACCACGCCGTCGGTCTCGCTGATGATCGCTTCGCCCTTCGGCGCGCGCGCTTCGAACAGCTCCTCCACGCGCGGGAGACCGCTCGTGATGTCCGTCTGGGAAGCGACGCCACCGGTGTGGAACGTGCGCATGGTCAGCTGCGTGCCCGGCTCGCCGATCGACTGCGCGGCGATGATGCCCACCGCGGTGCGCTGCTTCACGAGCGTCCCGCGGGCCAGGTCCCGCCCGTAGCACGGTGCGCACAGGCCCCGCTCCGCTTCGCAGGACATGGGCGTGCGGACGTACACGCGCTGGATCTTGCGGGCGTCGATCTCATCGGCGACCTGCTCGTTGATCTCCTCGCCGCGGTCGCAGATCACCTCGCCGGTGGCCTCGTCGACGATCGGCATAGCGGCGTAGCGGCCCAAAATGCGGCCCCGAAGCGATTCGGTCGAATCGCCGCCATCTTCCCGCTCAATCCACAGCCCGCTCGTGGTGCCGCAGTCCTCTTCGAGGATGATCACATCCTGCGCGACGTCGATCAGGCGGCGCGTGAGGTAGCCGGAGTCGGCGGTGCGGAGGGCGGTGTCCGCCAGGCCCTTGCGGGCGCCGTGCGTCGAAATGAAGTACTCCAGCACCGTGAGCCCTTCGCGGAAGGAGCCACGGATGGGGAGCTCGATGACCTTACCGTTCGGGTCCGCCATCAGGCCGCGCATGCCCGCCATCTGGCGGATCTGCGTGATGTTGCCTTTGGTGCCCGAGCTGGCCATGTAGTTGAGCGAGCCGTACTCGGGCATGCGCTCCTTGATCGCCTTCTCGATCTTGGCGGTCGTCTCGGCCCAGATGTTGACCGTCTCCTGGTACCGCTCGTCGTCGGTGATCAGACCCATCTGATACTGCTCGCGCAGCTCGTCGACCCGCGCATCAGCTTCCGCCAGCAGTTCCTGCTTGTTCTTCGGCACCTGGATCTCGTGGATCGCGATGGTGATGCCGGAACGGGTGGCGTAGTGGAACCCGGTCGCCTTAATCCGGTCGACCACCTCGCCCGTCTCTTCGCTCCCCATGGTGCGGTAGCAGATTGCTACCACCTTGCGCAGGTTCGGGCGGTCCATGATCAGGTTCTGGAAGGGGATGCTTTCCGGCAGGACCTCGTTGAAGATGATCCGGCCCACCGTCGTCTCGATGAACCGGGGCTTCGGGTTGCCGTTCCCATCCAGCTCGGGCTCTTCGGTGATGCCACCGTCGCCAGTGACGGCCCGTTCCGTCCGCACCCGGATCGGGGCCCGAAGTTCGAGCAACCCGAGGTCGAACGCGAGCTTCGCTTCTTCGAACGAGCCGTAGACGCCTTCGGCGGCGCGGCCATTCGCCTCGCGGTAGCGGCCCTTCGCCGTCGCATCGACGTCCGTCATGTAGTAGCAGCCCAGGACCATGTCCAGCGACGGCGCCACGATCGGGTCGCCGCTCGCCGGCGAAAGCAGGTTGCGGCTGGACATGAGGATCTGCTTCGCCTCCGCCACAGCCTCGCGGCTCAGCGGGACGTGAACCGCCATCTGGTCGCCGTCGAAGTCGGCGTTGAACGCCGAACAGACGAGCGGGTGCAACTGGATGGCCGAACCCTCGATGAGAACAGGCTGGAAGGCCTGGATGCCGAGGCGGTGCAGCGTCGGCGCCCGGTTAAGGAGCACCGGCCGGTCGTGGATGACCTCGTCGAGGACGTCCCACACCTCGGGACGGGCCCGTTCGACGATGCGCTTCGCGCTCTTGATGTTGTGGGCCAATCCCTTGGCCACCAGCGAGTGCATCACGAACGGCTTGAACAGCTCGAGCGCCATGCGCTTCGGCAGGCCGCACTGGTGCAGCTTGAGCTCCGGGCCGACCACGATGACCGAACGGCCCGAGTAGTCGACGCGCTTGCCGAGCAGGTTCTGGCGGAACCGCCCCTGCTTGCCCTTGAGCATGTCGGAGAGGCTCTTGAGCTTGTGGTTCCCGCTCCCCGAAACAGCCCGCCCGCGGCGGCCGTTGTCGATCAGGCTGTCGACGGCCTCCTGCAGCATGCGCTTTTCGTTCCGGATGATGATCTCCGGCGCCCCCAGGTCGAGGAGGCGCTTCAAGCGGTTGTTGCGGTTGATCACACGGCGGTAGAGGTCGTTCAGGTCGCTCGTGGCGAACCGGCCGCCGTCCAGCTGGACCATCGGCCGAAGGTCCGGCGGCAGCACGGGCAGCACCTGGAACACCATCCACTCCGGCTTGTTCCCGGAGTTCTTGAGCGCTTCGACCACGTTGAGGCGCTTGGTCGCCTTCTTCCGGCGCATGCCGGAGGCTGTGATGATCTCCTGCTTCAGGCGTGCCCGCATCTCGTCGAGGTCCACGCGCTTGAGCACTTCGAGCACCGCCTCCGCGCCCATCCCCGCCCGGAACACATGCCCGAAGAGGTCTGAGAGCTCGCGGTAGCGCGTTTCGGTGAGAAGCACGACCTGGTCGTCGCGGATGGGGTCCCGGAGGCCTTCCAGGTCCTTCAGCCGTTCGCTGTACTGCTCTTCGACTTCGTCGCGAAGGGCCTTCTCCCGCTGCTGGAGCGGGTGGAGCTCGTCGAACAGCGCCTGCTTGGCGTCAGCGAGGGCGCTATCGGCGACGTCGCTTTCGGCGTCCTGGAGCTTCGCCGTCTCCTTGTCGAAGTTGGCGAGCTTCTTGTCGCCCTCGCGCTGGACGCGGGTGACCATCGCCGCCGTCACCTTCGTGCCGGCTTCCAGGATCACATCCCCGAGCAGCGAAATCTCGCTTTCCAGGACGTTCCCTTTCGTGGCTTCCGCTGTTTCGACGGCGCGCTGCACGGACGCTGCAAGCGCGTCCCGCGAGATCTGGCGCTCCGCCGCGATCTGCTGGCGGCGGGCGGCGACCTGCGCCTGCAGCTGGTCGTTGGCCTCGTCGAGCTGCTTCTCAAGGGCCTCGCGCTTCGGGCGGATGTCGGCGACGCGCTCTTCCACCACATTGAGCATCTCGGCCCGGAGGTGCTCCAGCTCCCGCTGGCGCGCCTCTTCGTTGACTTCGATGATCATGTACTGGGCGAAGTAGAGGACCCGCTCCAGGTTGCGCGGCGAGATGTCGAGCAGCAGGCCGAGCTTGCTCGGCGTGCCCTTCACGAACCAGATGTGGCTGACCGCGCTCGCCAGTTCGATGTGGCCCATTCGCTCGCGGCGGACCTTGGCGCGCGCGACTTCGACGCCGCACTTATCGCAGATGATGCCCTTGTAGCGGACGCGCTTGTACTTGCCGCAATAGCACTCGAAGTCCTTCGTCGGCCCGAAGATCTTCTCGCAGAAGAGCCCGTCTTTCTCCGGCTTCAGCGTGCGGTAGTTGATCGTTTCAGGCTTCGTGACTTCGCCATAGCTCCAGGAGCGGATCTGCTCCGGGCTCGCGAGAGCGATGCGGACCTGGTTGAAGTCATTCACTTCGAGCATTAAAGAAGTCCTCCTCGCGTTCGAAGCCGGAGAGGTTCAGCCCAAGCTCCGGTAGGTCGTTGGCGGTCTCGTCGATGAACGACACGTTGCCGCCTTCGTCGTTGGAGACCTCGACCGAGAGGCCGAGGCTCTGGAGTTCCTTCACCAGCACTTTGAAGGACTCCGGCACGCCCGGTTCGAGCACGTCCTCGCCCTTCACGATGGCTTCGTACGTCTTCACCCGGCCGACCACGTCGTCGGACTTCACGGTGAGCAGTTCCTGCAGGATGTGCGCCGCGCCGTAGGCTTCGAGGGCCCACACTTCCATTTCGCCGAAGCGCTGGCCACCGAACTGCGCCTTGCCGCCGAGCGGCTGCTGCGTGATCAGGCTGTAGGGGCCGGTGCTGCGCGCATGGATCTTGTCTTCCACCAGGTGGATGAGCTTGAGCATGTAGATGTAGCCGACCGTCAGGGGCTGGTCGAACGGCTCGCCGGTGCGCCCGTCGAAGAGCTTCATCTTGCCGAAGAGCGGCGGCGGCACATTCGTCTCCTTGTAGACGGCCTGCGCCATCGCCTCGAGCTCCTCCTTGCCCAGCTTGCCCTTTTCGAGGGGCTTCTGGCCGTCCGCCGCCCGCTTCTCGTTCAGCCAGATCTCGAGGCAGGCGCGGCTGGCCGCGCCGGGCTCGGGGTTGGTCAGGATGCCTTCCGCCCGGTAGCCCTTCTCGCTGAGCCACTTTGCGGCCACCTCGGGGTCGTACCCGCGGTCTCGCGGGTCCACGAAGTACACCGCGCCCGATTCCTGGGCGATCCAGGCCCGGGCCAGTGCGTCGTCGATCTGGACGTCGTTTGCACCGTCGAAGACGGGGGTCACCGCGCGGAACCCGAGCGCGTTTGCCGCCCAGCCAAGGTGCGTTTCCAGCACCTGGCCGATGTTCATGCGGCTCGGCACGCCGATCGGGTTCAGGATGATGTCGATGGGTGTGCCATCTTCCAGGTAGGGCATGTCTTCGCGCGGCAGGATCCGGCTGATGACGCCCTTGTTCCCGTGGCGCCCCGCCATCTTGTCGCCCTCGGAAAGCTTCCGCTTCTGGGCGATGCTCACGCGCACCAGCTTGTTCACGCCGGCGGGCAGGCCCTCGTGGTTCGAGCGGTCGAACACCTTCACCTCGATGACCTTGCCCTTCTCGCCGTGCGGGACGCGGAGGCTCGTATCCTTCACCTCGCGCGCCTTCTCGCCGAAGATGGCGCGCAGCAGCTTCTCTTCCGCCGTGAGCTCGGTCTCGCCCTTGGGCGTGATCTTGCCGACGAGGATGTCGCCTTCGCGCACTTCCGCGCCGATGCGGATGATCCCGTCCTCATCCAGCTGGCTCAGGCTTTCTTCGCCGACGTTCGGGATGTCCCGGGTGATCTCTTCGTCGCCCAGCTTGGTCTGGCGCGCTTCGACTTCGTGCTTCTCGATGTGGATCGAGGTGAACTTGTCTTCGCGCACCATGTTCTGGGAGATGATGATCGCGTCTTCGAAGTTGTAGCCCTCCCAGCTCATGAAGGCGCACAGCACGTTCTGCCCCAACGCCAGGTCGCCGCCCTGGGTGCTGGAGCTGTCGACGATGGGTTCGTCCTTCGTCACTCGCTGGCCCCGGAACACGATCGGCCGGTGGTTCAGGCAGGTGCCCTGGTTCGAACGCGAGAACTTCGTCAGCGGGTAGGTGACCGTGCCCAGCTCGCTGTCGTCGTAGCGGATCACAATGCGTTCGCCGCTCGCTTCGATGACTTCCCCGTCACCCTCGGCCGTCTTCACGTGGCCGCTGTCCACGGCGATGCGGCGCTCCATGCCGGTGCCGACGAGGGGCACTTCCGGCCGCACGAGGGGCACGGCCTGCTTCTGCATGTTCGCGCCCATGAGGGCGCGGTTGGCGTCGTCGTGCTCCAGGAACGGGATGAGGGCGGTGGCCACCGACACCATCTGCTTCGGCGAGACGTCGATGTAGTCGACCTCGGTCACGTCGACCGCTTCGTAGTTCTCGAACTGCCGGATTTCTACCCGGTCTTCGAGGAAGTGGCCCTCCGCGTCGAGCAGGGTGTTGGCCTGGCCGACCTTGTACTTGTCTTCCTGGTCTGCCGTCAGGTAGACGATGTCGTTCGTCACCCACGGGCGGATGACCACGGTGCGGCCTGCTGCCGCGAGCTGCTTCGCCATCTCGGCGTCGATCCGGTCCCCGGCTTTGCCGATGACCTTGCCCTTGTCGTCCAGCGCGTCCTCGCGAAGGATGCGCCCCACCAGGTTCGGGTCGTCCGACACGAGTTCCCGGACGACGCGCCGGTAGGGCGTCTCGATGAAGCCGAACTCGTTCAGGCGGGCGTAGGTCGCGAGCGAGCCGATGAGGCCGATGTTCGGGCCCTCCGGCGTCTCGATCGGGCAGATGCGGCCGTAGTGGCTGTGGTGGACGTCGCGCACGTCGAACCCCGCCCGGTCACGCGAAAGGCCGCCAGGCCCGAGGGCGCTCAGCCGGCGCTTGTGGTTCAGTTCCGAGAGCGGGTTCGTCTGGTCCATGAACTGGGAGAGCTGGCTGCCGCCGAAGAACTCCTTCATGGCAGCGACGACCGGCCGGATGTTGATCAGCGCGCTGGGCGTCGCCTCCTCCGGGTCGGTGATCGTCATGCGTTCGCGCACGACCCGCTCCATGCGGAGCAGGCCCACCCGGAACTGCTGCTGGATCAGCTCGCCCACCGCGCGCACCCGGCGGTTGCCCAGGTGGTCGATGTCGTCGTGATGGCCGCGGCCATTGTTGATGTTGATCTGCTCGCGCACGATGGCGACCAGGTCGTACGGGCGCAGCCAGCGCTGGTTCGTGGGTTCTTCCAGCTCGAGGCGGGCGTTCACCTTGTGCCGGCCGACGCGGCCGAGGTCGTAGCGGCGCGGCTCGAAGAAGAGCGTCTTCAACAGGTTGCGCGCGTTGTCATGCGTCGGCGGGTCGCCCGGCCGGATCTTCCGGTAGAACTCGAGCAGCGCGCCGTGCTTGTCCTCCACCAGGGGCTCGCGGGGCTCCTTGCTGATCGTCGTCAGGATGAACTGGTGGATGTCGCTCGTGTCGACGTCCTCGAACATGCGCACGAGGCGCTCGTTCGTGCCGAGGTGCTCACGCTCGAGTTCGCGCAGGGCCTGTTCGCGCTGCTTGTCCTCGGTCGCGTTGAAGTACTTCGCGAAGCGCGGGTCGTCCTTGTCGCCGGGGAGCAGCCCCGGGACGTCGATCGCGCGGATGAGCGTCGTTACCGGGATCTTCCGCTTGCGGTCCACCTTCACGTAGAGGACGTCGCGGTTGGAGGTCTCGAACTCCAGCCAGGCGCCGCGGTTCGGGATGAGCTTCGCGCCGACGAGCCGCTTGCCCGTCGCCTGGTCCGTGTCGATGGTGTAGTAGACGCCGGGCGAGCGGACGAGCTGGGACACCACGACGCGCTCGGCGCCGTTGACGATGAAGGTGCCCTTGTCCGTCATCAGCGGGAAGTCGCCGAAGAAGAGGCGCTGCTCCTTGATTTCGCCCGATTCTTTGATGCGCAGCTCGACATCGACGAACAACGGCGCGGCGTAGGTCATGTCGCGCTCGCGGCATTCGTTCATCGAGGCCTTGGGCTCGCGGAATTCGTAGTCGCCGAAGATGAGGTCCATCTTCGAGCCGGTGAAGTCCTGGATGGGGGAGATCTCGGTCAGCAGTTCGCGAAGGCCTTCGCGCTTGAACCACTCGAAGCTGTCGAGCTGGATCTTGATCAGGTGGGGGAGGTCGAGGACGTTTGGGATCTGACCGTAGGTTTGGACTTCGAGGGGTGCAAAAGCACCACTGCGCACCACGTCACGCGTAGTGGTCATCCTGTGGCAACTCCTTCAGGACTTACTGGGCGGCGGACACAATGAGATAGGGTTTGGGCCAACGATGCTCTGGGAAGACGATGGGCATGGCAAGCCAAGTACGAATGGTAAGCAAAGGCGGCGGCCCCGTCAATCGCCCATCCTTAACCGGGGCCAACGGCCCCTACCCCGGCGGGCCGGGGTCGCGATGAAAACGTGGAAGGACTATACCACAGGATTCGGCTTTCGCATGCGCTTCCTTAACGAGAGATCACGAGATTCTGTCGCCAGAAAGCGAGGGGCTCGACCTTCGCCGAGCCCCTCGCCTTTATGTACCCGGGCCGGGGTTCAGCCCACCGCCGCCGGTTCCCGGATGGGTTCGATTTTCAGCCCGCCGTCTTCGGCATCCACCTTCACGGTGTCGCCGCTGGCGAACTGGCCGGAGAGCAACATCTCGCTGAGCTTGTCCTCGATGTTGTCCTGGATGACGCGGCGCAGCGGCCTGGCGCCGAAGACGGGGTCGTAGCCCTTCTCTCCGAGCCAATCCTTCGCCTGGTCCGTCACTTCCATCCGGACTCCCTTCATCATCAGCTGCTTTTCGACCTTCCGCAGCTCGTTGTCCACGATCTTGCGGATATCCTCGCGGCTGAGCGAGCGGAAGACGACCGTGCTGTCGATGCGGTTCAGGAACTCCGGCTTGAAGACGTTCTTCAGCTCAGTGAGGACCTTGTCCTTCATCCGCGCGTAGCGGTCCTCGCCCGACTTGACCTCGTCCTGGGCGGTCGCGAAGCCGAGACCCGAGTCCTTCTTGATCAAGTCCGAGCCCACGTTCGAAGTCATAATGATGATCGTGTTGCGGAAGTCGACCTTCCGGCCCTTCGCGTCAGCCAGGCGGCCCTCGTCGAAGATCTGGAGGAGGAGGTTGAACACTTCCGGGTGCGCCTTCTCGATTTCGTCGAGCAGGATGAGGCAGTAGCTCTTGCGGCGGACGGTGTCGGTCAGCTGGCCGCCATCGTCGTAGCCCACGTACCCTGGAGGCGCCCCCACGAGCCGCGAGACCGTGTGCTTCTCGCTGAACTCGCTCATGTCGAGCTTAATCATGTTGTCCTGCGAGTCGAACATGAACTCGGCCAGCGCGCGCGCCAGCTCCGTCTTGCCAACGCCGGTGGGGCCACAGAACAGGAAGACCCCGATCGGGCGGCGCGGGTCTTTCAGGCCCGCCCGGGCACGGCGCACGGCGCGGGCGATCGTCTCGATCGCTTCGTCCTGGCCGATGACCCTGCTCCGGAGCTGTTCCTCCATCTTCAGCAGGCGGGCGCTCTCCTCGCTCGCGATGCGCGCGACCGGGATGCCCGTCCACATCGAGACGACCTCGGAGATGTCTTCTTCGGTGACGACGGGCGTGGCGATGCCTTCTTCACCTTCTTCCCACTCGCCCATCTCCTTGATCTTGTCCTGGAGCTTGAGCTCGCGGTCGCGCAGTTCGGCGGCGTACTCGTATTGCTGCGAGGCGATCGCCTGCTCCTTTTCACGCCGCAAGGACTCGAGGCCTTTCATCGCTTCCTTCAGCGAAGGCGGCGTGGCCGCCCGCCGGATGCGCACGCGGCTCGACGCCTCGTCGATCAGGTCGATCGCCTTGTCCGGCAGGAAGCGGTCGCTCACGTAGCGAGAAGAGAGTTCCGCCGCGGCGACGAGGGCCGCATCGCTGATCTTCAGCTTGTGGTGCTCCTCGTAGCGCGGCCGGATGCCCTTCAGGATCTCGATCGTCTCCTCGACCGACGGCTGCTCCACCATGACCGGCTGGAAGCGGCGTTCGAGGGCGGCGTCCCGCTCGATGTGCTTGCGGAACTCGTCCAGGGTCGTCGCACCGATGCACTGCAACTCGCCGCGCGCCAGCGACGGCTTCAGGATGTTGGCGGCATCGACCGCCCCTTCCGCCGCGCCCGCCCCGACGAGCATGTGCAACTCGTCGATGAAGAGGATGCAGTTGCCCGCGCCCTTGATCTCCTCGACGACCTTCTTCAGGCGCTCTTCGAACTCGCCGCGGTACTTTGTCCCGGCCACGAGCGAGCCGATGTCCAGGGTCAGCAGCCGCTTCCCCTGCAACGTCTCGGGCACGTCGCCGCTGACGATGCGCTGGGCGAGCAACTCGGCAATCGCCGTCTTGCCCACGCCGGGCTCACCAATGAGCACGGGATTGTTCTTGGTGCGCCGCGAAAGGATCTGGACGACGCGCTCGAGCTCGTTCGAACGGCCGATGACGGGGTCCAGCTGGTTGTTGCGCGCGGCCTGGGTGAGGTCGATGCCGAGCTGGTCGACGGTGGGTGTGCGCGTCGCCTGGCGGGCGCCCGCCCCCGCCCCTGCCGCCGCCGACTGGGGGGCCGACTGGCTGAGGATGCGCGTGGTCTCGGCGCGCACGCGCTCCAGGTTCACGCCAAGGCTTTCGAGCACCCCGGCGGCGATGCCTTCGCCTTCGCGGACGAGCCCGAGGAGGAGGTGCTCCGTCCCGATGTAGCTGTGCGTGAGGCGGCGCGCCTCGTCGACTGCCAGCTCGATGACCTTCTTGGCGCGCGGCGTCAGCCCGATTTCGCCCAGTACCGTGCGGTCGCCGCGGCCAATGATGAATTCCACCGCCGAGCGGACTTTGTTCAGCTCCACGCCCAGGTTGGCGAGCACTTTCGCGGCCACGCCGTCGCCTTCGCGCACGAGGCCGAGCAGGATGTGCTCGGTGCCGATGTAGTTGTGGTTGAAGCGGTGCGCTTCTTCCTGGGCGAGCGTCAACACACGCCTCGCTCGTTCGGTGAACTTATCGAACCTATCGGCCATGTGTTACTCCCACCTCACTGGTTACGCCCAGCGAACGACTACGAGCCGTCAGCAGGTTCCTCCCCATCAGAAGGTGCTGCAGCGTCAGCTTCGGAGCCCTCGGCTCCAGTATCGGGCGCGGCTGCTTCCGCCGTCGCCCCGGCAGAATCCTGAGATTCAGCTTCGGCATCCCCCGCATCGGCGGCGGGCGCCTCCGCTTCAGCCACCGGAGCTTCCGCTTCAGCTACCGGAGCCTGCGCGGCAGGCGCTTCGGCCACGGGCTCCGCCGCAGGCGCTTCGGCTACCGGCTCGGCCGCAGGCGTCGCCTCGGCGGCCGGGGCCGGAGCGGGCGTCGCCTCGGCGACGGTCGCCGCCACCGCGCTGCCGGCTTCGGCATTTTCGAGCGCCTGGGCGAACGCGTGGGCGAAAGCCGAGATCGGCTCCGCATCTCGCGACACGGCCTGTTCGATCGCCTCCTGCGCCGTCTTCGGCTGGCGCCGCGCCGGCGCCGAAGCATCCCGCGGCGGCAACCCGAACTGCTCCCGCACGTCGTCCGGGTAGTCGATCACCGAGCCGTTTGCGTCGAACTGGAAGCCCATGGCTTCGGCGTCGTTCCGCGCCTGGCGGAGGCTCAGGCCAAGGCGGTGCCGGTCCTTCTCGATGCGCACCAGCTTCACCGGTACGACATCGCCTTCCTTCACCACATCCTTCGGGTGCTGGATGCGCCGGTTCGAAAGCTCCGAGATGTGGATGAGGCCCTCCACCGGCCCATCGAGCCGGACGAACGCCCCGAACGCCATCAGTTTCGTCACCCGGCCGATCAGGATCTGGCCGATGACGAAGCGGTTCACCGTCGTGTCCCACTTCTCCGGCTGTGCCCGCTTCAGCGAGAGCGAGATCTTCTTGGTGTCGCGGTCGATCTTGAGGATGTAGGCCTGCACTTCGTCACCGACGTTGTACAGGTCCTTCGCCTTCTTGCCACGCTCCCAGGTGAGCTCGGTCATGTGCGCCAGGCCGTCGGCGCCGCCAAGGTCGACGAAGACGCCGAAATCGGTGATCGACGACACCTTGCCGGTGCGGATCTGCCCTTCCTGGAGCTCTTCGAGGACCTTGTCCTTCTGTTCCTTGCGCACTTCGGCCATGGCCGCGCGCTCCGAGAGGATGACGCGGTTCCGCTTGCGGTTGAGTTCGATGACCTTCAGGCGGATGGACTGGCCGACGAGGTTCGCGAGCTGGTTCGCCGCGTCCGGATCGTCCCGGCGGACGCTGTCGATCTGGGAGAGCGGCACGAACGCGTTCACGCCATCGACGTTGACGAGGATGCCGCCGCGGTTGTGGCCGGTCACCTGGGCGTCGAAGATCTCGCCCGATTCGTGACGGGCGGCCAGCGTGTCCCAGCCCTCTTCGCCGCGCGCGCGGTCCAGCGAGACGATAGCGTGGCCTTCCGCCGAAGACGGCTGGAGGACCATCACCTTCACGGTGTCTCCGGCCTTGAGCTTCGCGGCGCCATCAACACCGAGGGAGAGCATCTCTCCCTGCGGGATAACGGCTTCGGTCTTCGTCCCGACATCGACGATGAGGCCATCGGGTGAAGCGCCCATGACCATGCCCTCGACGATTTCGCCGCGGCGGAGCTGGCCGGGTTGAGCCGCCTCCATGTCGAGGAGCGCCCCCATATCCATTTCCATTTCGGCTGCGGGGGTTTCTGGCTGGGCGGTATCTGCTGACAAGTTGGGGCTCCGATTGGTGGGCCGGAAGGCCTTTTTGCAAAGGCGGCACGGCCAGGGTGGGAATTGGGATCTCGGATTCGATTGTAGCAGCGGCGGATCCTTGCGGGAAATTGCGCAGGGAGGCGTCGCGAACCCGGCAGGGCGCAATCCGAAGGCGCCCTGTCACTCTGTTGGAAACGCTGAGAGGGGGTGCTCAGTTACCTTAGCGTGCCCGCACAGACCAAAAAACCGCCTGTTCGGGCGGTTCTTTTGTTTGACCGGCGGCGGCCTATTTTCCCACCTGGTTGCCCGGGCAGTATCGTCAGCGCTGAGGCGTTTCACTAACCGTGTTCGGGATGGGAACGGGTGGGACCACCTCGCTCTAGCCACCAGAGCTTTCAGTATTGCAACAATCGGCCCGGCGCGCAACACCCCGGCCCGCAACCCGGTTGCCGCAACCATCCCTCGTGCCGCATGGTAACCCCCCTATGAGGACCATCCTCGCCCTCCTCCTCGGCGGCGTCTGCGGCGTCGTCGGCACGGTCCTGCTTTTCACTGTCGACCCCGACTTCGACGGGACCCAGGCCGACGGCGCCGGCGGAGGCAACCTCACGCTCATCCTCTCCGAAGAGGCCCTCAGCAAGATCGTCACCGACGAACTCGCCGGGCTGCCCGCCTTTGGCGAACAGACCGTCGCCGCCGTGACCGTCGGTTCGAACGGGATCATGGTCATCGACATCACGATCGGCGGGCTCGGCGTGGGCCTGCGCACCTCCCTCACCGTGAACCCGGAGATCGTCGATGACCGCCTCAGGCTCGAAGTGGTCGAAGCGCGGCTCGGGGAGCTTGCCGTCCCCCAGGAGCTCGCCGGCCTCCTCGAAGGCCCCATCCAGGCCCGCCTCGATTCCCTCGCCGGCGACCTCGACTACCGCGTGACCGCCATCCGCACGACGGAGCACCGCCTCGCGATCGAAATCGCCATCTGACCTCCTCCCTTCTCCCTCCTCCCTCCTCCCTTAGATCCCGGTGCCCGCCCCAATCAGCCCGCCCACCGCGAACGACACAAGCGCGCCGGCCGCGCCGAAGAGCGTCATCCGTGTGCCGGAGAAGATGACGCTCCTCCCGGTGAACAACGTCGTGATCGCGCCGGTTGTGAAGAGGCCTATCGCGCTCAGGGCCGCGCTGAGCGTCACAGCCGTCGCGCCGCCGACGAGCAACCACGGCAGCAGCGGGATCACTGCCCCAACCGCGAACGTGACGAAGGAGGTGGACGCGGCCACCCAGGGGTTCCCCGCCTCGTCCTCCGACATCCCGAGCTCTTCACGGACCAGCGTGTCCAGCGCGGCAGGAGGGTTCGCGATGATGCGGTTGGCCATGGCCCGCGCTTCGTCTTCGCCGAAGCCCTTCGCCCGGTAGATAAGGAAGAGTTCCTCCGCCTCTTCTTCCGGCATCATCTCCAGTTCGTCGCGCTCGATGGCGACCTGCCGCTCGAACGCTTCGGCCGAGCTGCGCACGCTCACCCATTCGCCGAGCGCCATGCTGATCGAACCCGCCAGCAGCCCGCCGACGCCCGCCAGCAACACGAAGTCCTGCCCGGGGCTCGCGCCCGCCACGCCCATCACCAGGAGGAGGTTCGAAACCAACCCGTCGTTCGCCCCCAGCACCGCCGCGCGGATCGCGTTGCCGCTCGCCGCCCGGTGCCGGCCCTCCACGCGGGCGATGTCGACCTGGTAGCGGCTGCCCGCCCGGCTGATCTCCCGGAACAGTCGGGCGTGCGAGCGTTCGTCCGCCGGCAGGTTGGCCTCGACTGCCTCCGCCTGGTCGTCGTACATCGTCGTCGCGGCCATTTCCATGCGGTTTACGATCGGGCTCACGCTGGCCGTCCCGAACCGGCGGGCGAGCCAGCCGAGCAGCTTCACCCGGAAGGACGGGCGGAAGTCCGGGACTTCCGCCCCGGCCGCCTGCAGGCGCTCGCGCCAGAGCGCAAGGTGGCGATCCTCGCTGGCCGCCAGCCGCTGATAGACCTCTTTCAGGTGCGGGTCCTTCTCGGCGTCCGCGAGAAGGCGGTAGAGCGCGGCCCCGTCGACCTCGTCTTTGAGGTTTGCGCGGTAGCGCCGTATGTCTGCTTCGGTGATCCCGGAACTGGTCATGTGCAGAGGGTAACGCAGCCGCCCCGCTTGCTGCCGCAAGGGGACGGACCCACGGCCTCCCCGCGGGACCGGTCTTCAGTCCGGCTTGAGGAACGCCACCCCGTCGCACTCTTCGACGTCCCGCGCAGCCGAGCGGAGGCGCGCCTTGGCCTCCGCGGGAGGATCGGGCACGGGGCTGTCGCCGAACCCTTCGAGTGCAGCGAGAGACTTCTCGTCTTTGAAGTGTTCCACCGCCTCCTCCAGCTCACGGCCGGCGTCGCGGTGCCATTCCTCCAGGTCCTCCGGGGGGTCCGCCTCGCGGAACGCGTCGACGAACTCCTCGAGCGGCCCAACCAGCGCCTCCAGCGCGCGGGCGGGGTCGGTCTCCTCAGAAGCCGCAGCGATCGCCGGAGCCAGGCGTTCCTCGAGCGTTCGGGTAGCGGCACAGAGCTCGGCAACGAAGTCTCGGTCGGTCGCCGGTTCGTCATCTCCACAAGCTGCGCCTCCGGCGAGGGCGAGCGCGATAAGAGCAACGCAGGCGATCGTTCGCACGGTGACCTCCCGGACTCCCTGGTCCGCAGGGAAAAGTTCGGCCGCTTCTGCCGGGGCCAAAGGGAGGGCCGGATGGCCCTCCCTCGCGAAGGCCTACTGTCCGCGGCGCGTGCGCCGTCCCGCCGCGATGACCGCCATCCCTCCCGCGACGGCCGCGAGGCCGAAGACGACGAGCAGCAGGTTCGTCCCGCCCACGCTCCCGCCGAAGAGCCCCTCGCCAGTGCTCGGTGCGATCGGGGTAGGCGCGCCAGGGCCGGGCGTACGCTCGCCCGCGGTCGTGCTCACCGGCGTCGGTGTGTTCGTCGGCGGCGTCCCGGGCGTGCTCGTTGGTGTGGGCGTGTGCGTCGCCGTGGGGGTCGCCGTCGGAGTTGGCGTGGGCTGCTGCACGCAATTCTGACACGGCGGGTCCTGGGTCGAACGCCGGTTGGTGAAGGTGATCGCCGCCGGCGCGCCCATCCCCGGCGTCACGTTCGAGACGCTGGTGGGCCCGGCCGGCACGAAGCCCGGCGAGCCCGCGTTCACGGGGTTCTCGCTCACCACGTAGTCGCTGCACAGGGGCAGCCCGCTGAAGGTGGCGACGCCGCTCGCGTTTGTCGCCAACACCTGGTTCACGCCGCACGACGCCGAACTGACCGTGATCACCCAGCCGTCGTCGTCCTCACTGGCGACCACGTCCGGCCCGCTGTTGTGGCTCGTCACGGCCTGTTTCGTCACCACGATGGAGCCCCGCGGCTGGTTGTAGAACGTGACTTCGATGCTCTCCTCGAAGGCCAGGTCGAACGAGGTGGTGTTGGAGACCGAGAACACCGGGCCACCTTCATCCTTCACGACGCCGACCGTTGCGTAACCGGGGCGCGAACCCTCCGTGACCGTATAGGCGCCGCTGAAGATCCCGAAGAGCGCAATCTTGCCGCTGCCGTCGGTGAACAGCGTCTGCCCACCGGGGAATTGCGGCCCGGAAATGGTCACCGGCCAGTTCGCGAGCGCGTGCTCGCCGGCGTCCTGGACGTGGTTCCCGTTGATGTCCTCCACCTTGTGGATCACCAGGTTACCGGCGTTCGCGACGATGCCGCACCCGGTATTCGTGAAGGTGAACGTGGCATTCAGGTTCTGCCCATTGATCACTTGGGCGCCCTGCGGCGAGACCGTCGTCCGGTACGTCAGGGCATCGTTGGGCCGCGGGCAGGCACCCGGGATCGCTTCGGTTTCGGCCGCCGTATAGCTGCCGAACGGCACCTTCTCCACGAGGATCGAGCCCCCGCCCAGCGCGATGTCGCTGTCCGGCAAGGCGAACGGCTGCCCGTCGCGCTGGACGGTGAAGTCCCAGTCGCCATCGGCCGGCGCGCCGCCAGCCACCTGGTCGACCTTGATGATCTGGAGCGTGCCGCAGCGCACTTCAACCGTCGCCCCGGCAGCGTTGGCGCCGGGGGTCTCGCCGGGTTCGTTGTCCGCGGTTGCCGTCACGCGGTTCACGATCGGCTCGCAGGTCGCGGGCGTCGTCGAGCTCTCGATCACGATGGTCTTCGCGTTCGCGTCACCGGGAAGGACTTCGGCGTACGTGCAGACGATGGTGCTGTTGGCCACCGCGCAGCCGTCCGACGTGCTCGCCCAGGCGATACCGTCCGGCAGGTCCTCGGTGACCACGACGTTCTTCGCCACGCCCTGGCCGATGTTCTTGACGGTGATGGTGAAGCTCACCGGGGCGCCGTAATCCACCGCCTCGGGGCCGGTCTTCGCAATCTCGATGTCGGGGCAAAGCACCGTCACCTGCCCGCTGTCCGAGTTGTTCTCGCTGGCAGTGCCCGTGTCCGCCTCGTTGGCCGCGCCGACCACCGCGGTATTCGGGATCGCTTCGCACTGGGCCGGCGTGGTCGGCGCCGTCAGCGTCACCGTCACGGACTCGCCGGCAGGGATCTGCTTCCAGGCGCACTCGAGCGTCCCGCCAGTCACCTCGCACGACGGGGAGCCCGGGTTGGGTGTCCAGGTGAAGCCATCGGGAAGGTCGTCGCTCAGCGTCACGCCGTAGGCGTCGCCCTGGCCGGCGTTCCCCACCACGATGGTGAAGACGACGGGGTCACCCGCGTTCACCGTGCCGCTGTCCGGCGTCTTCGAGACGGTAACGTCCGGGCATTCGACGTCGACGGTAACGACGAGGCTGGTGTTGTCGGCCTGGTCCAGCTCGCGCTCATTGGTCGCAGCGGCCGAAGCCTGGTTGTTCAGAGGCCCGCATTGCGCCGCCGAGGTCTGGCCCGTCACGTTCACGACGAACGATTCGTCCGGGTCGAGGTCGCCCACGGCGCACGTCATGAGGGCATTGCCGTCGACCGTGCATTCCGCCTTGTCCGGCACCCAGGTGATGCCGTTGTTGGGCAGCTGGTCGGTGATGACGACGCCCTTGGCGACGCCCGTTCCTTCATCCTCGTCGTTCCGCACGGTGATCGTGAAGGACGCCGGGTCGCCCGCGTTGATGGGCGAGGTGCCGGCCGTCTTCTGCACGAAGATGTCTGGGCACTCGACCGTCACGAACACCAACTCCGACTCGATCGAGCCGGGGTTCCCGTCGTTCTCCACCTCGGCGACTGCCCGGTTGTTCAGCGTCGTGCAGTGCGCCGCGCTGGTTGTCGCGGTCAGGATCACTTCAATCGTGCTCCCCGCAGCCGGTGCAGGCGGGATCGAAGCGAACGCCCCACCCTCACACGTCAGGTCGTCGCCCGAGACCGTGCAGTCCGGGTGGTCCTCCGTCCAGGTGAGCCCATCGGGGAGGTCGTCAGTCACCTTCACGCCTGTGGCCGTGCCGGCGCCGTTGTTGGTCACCGTAATCTTCCACTGCGCGTCCTCACCGGCGTTGATCGTGCCTTTCAGCGGGACCTTCGCGATGCTGACCGCGGGACAGTCCACGCCAACCGAAGCGCCCGACTCGTTGTCCGGGCCGTGCGTTTCGTTGCCAGCTGAAACGCGCACCCGGTTCTGCAGCGGCCCGCAGGTCACGCCGCCGGCCGCGCCGATCGCCTTCCCGCTGATCGTCAGGGTGTAGGTCGTCCCGGCCGCGAGGTCTCCGAAGCTGCACATGAGGTTCAGCAGGACCACACTGCAGGATTGCGGCGGGTTCACCAGCGCCGGCGTCACGCTCACCACCGACCACGCCGAAGAGTTTTGCGGGAGCAGGTCGTTCAGCATCACGTTGTAGGCCGTGCCCGGCCCCTGCTGCGTCACCACAATCTGGAACGAGATGGTCTCGCCCGCGCTGACCGGGTTTGCCTGGCCCTGCGGCACGCTCTTGACCACCGTCACATTCGGGCAGTTCACCTGGATGGTCGAAGGGCTCTGCGGCGAACCGTCGTTCGTCGTCGTCGCAGTCGCCAGATTCTCAACCGGGCCGCAGGTCTGCTTCGTCGTCGGCGAAGTGATGTGGACCGACTTGCTTTCGCCCTTCGCGAGGTCGCCCCAGTTGCAGGTCAGCGTGCCGTTCGAAATCGAGCATCCCGAATCCGAATTCGCTGCGTCGACGACCCAGGCAAGGCCGGGGTTGTCCGGAAGGTGGTCGCTGACCGTCACGTTGCGCGCGACACCGTCGCCGTTGTTCGTGGCGGTAATCGTGTAGCCAACCTGGTCGGTCGCGTTCACGGTCGCGGCGTCGTACGTCTTCAGGAGCCCGAGGTCGGCGCAGTTGACCGCGATTTTGGAGTTCGAGCTGTTCTGGTCGCTCGCGGCAGAATCCGGCTCGTTCGTCGCGGTGATGGTCACCGTGTTGTCGAGGATCCCGCACACGCCGCCCGGTGTCGTCCCGCTCAGGCCGATCACGATCGGCGGGTCTGAGGGCGCGATGCTCGTGAACGTGCACGAAAGCGTCTGCGGCCCTGGCAGCGCGCTCACCGAACAGCCCGCCACGGGCGCGGTGAGCGCCCAGGCGGCGTTCGCCGGCAACGGGTCGCTCAGGGCGACGCCGGTGGCCGTGCCCGCCCCGATGTTGTCCACCGTGATCGAGTAACTCACCGGGTCGCCCGCGCTGACCGTCCCGGTGGTCGTCGACTTCACGACGGTCACATTCGGGCAGTTCACGGTCGTCGTCGCCTGCGCCGGGTTCACCGTGCCCGGGCTGTTCGTCACTGTGATGCGGGCTATGTTGGTGGCCTCGCCGCACGAGGTCTTATCCGTCGGCGAGACGACGGTGACCACCAGCGGCGCCTGGCCTGTCGGCGCGAGGTCCACCGTCCCGGAGGCCGGGCATTTCAGTGTTTCGCTGCCGGGACTCCCGTCGATGACGCACGTCACCGGACCGCTCTGGCTGTCGATGCTCCAGTCCTTGCCGGCGGCCGGGAGCGGGTCCGCGAGCGAGAAGCCCTTGGCCACGCCAGGGCCCGCGTTGGCCACGGTGATCGTGAACTTCAGTTGCTCGCCGGCGTTGACCGTCGCCTTCGCGGCCGTCTTTTCGAGCGTGACGCTCGGGCAGTTCACCACGATCGTCGCCGATGCCTGGTTCGATGCCGCCGAGGTATCGATGTCGGCTGAGCCCTGAGCGGGCTCGATCGTCGCCGTGTTCGTCAGGCCATTCGGCCCGCAGACCGCCGTCGTCGACTTCGCCGTCAGCGTGACGACTTTTGCCGGCGCGTTCCCGGAAGCGAACGCGAACGTGCACGACCATTGCTGTCCGCCCGGGACGGTCGCGCCGTCAGGGTTGCAATCGGTGTCGTTGTAGGCGCCGCCCACCGTCCAGGTGAAGCCGGCCGGGGGCGTGTCCTTCAGGACCACGCTCTGCGACCCCGTCCCGCCCGGCGTCACGGTGATGGTGTACACCATGTCGCCCAGCGCGTTGACCGGCCCGTTGCCGGACTTCGAAACCGTTGGGTTCGGGCAGTTCACCGTCACCGAGGCTTCGAGCGAGGTGTTGTTGCCGGTGTTCCTGTCGTTGCCGGCCGAGACCGACGCCGAGTTGGCGAACCCACTGCAACTCGCCGGGCTCACCGTCGCTGCCGTCAGCGCGATCTGCGTTTGTCCGGGCGCCAGGGTCGCGAACGTGCACGTCAGCGATTCGTTGACGAACGCCGTCCCCGCGATGACGCAGCCCGCGGTGGCCGTTGACCAGTCGGCCTTCGGCGAGAGGTTGTCCGTCACCACAACGTCGTAGGCGGTGCCCGGGCCGGCATTGGTCACGGTGATCTGGAAGGCCGCGTCCTCGCCTGCGTTGAAGGTCGCCGGTCCGCTCACGCTCTTCGAAACCGTCACATCCGGGCAGATCACGGTCGCGCCGTTGGAAGCAGGACTGCCCGTGACCTGGCCAACGCCGGCGAAGGTCGCCGTCGCCTGGTTCGTGTACTGGGTGCACTCGCCGGCCGTCTCGGCCACGGGCGCCTGCACCGGGACTTTCACGATGTACGTGCCGTTGCCCGCCGTGCTCGCGAGCGTGCAGATGAACCCGTTTCCGTTTTGCGAGCAGGTGAACGTGCCCGTCCCGGTCCCATCGTCCGAGTCGATCGGGCCGACGAAGAGGAAGCCCGCAGGGAAGGTATCGCTGATCGTCGCGGCCGAAGCGGTCGGGCCGTCGGTCACTGTCGCCGTGACGACCCACGTGAAGCTTTGGCCCTGCCCGATGTTCCCGCCCTGCGTCCCTTCGCTGGTCTTCGCCAGCGCCAGCTTCGGCAGCCGGCAATTCTGGAGCGAGATGTTGTCCGTCGCCGTCGCCGGACCCAGCAGGGTGCTGCCCTGGCCAGCAAGTGTCGCACTGTTGGAGTGCGGCGCTTCGCAGTTCGCGAGGTTGGTCGCCGGCGGCGCGGTCACCGGGATGGTGATGGTGTACTGGCCGGGAGGCGTGCCCGCCGGCAGGATGCACCCGGAGCCGCCGCCGATGGCAGTCCCGCCGACGTTCGGGTCGCACTGCTGGAAAGCCGGCGCGGTAACGCCGGGGGCGCGGATCACCCAGCCCGCGGGCAGCGTGTCGGTCACCGTGTAGGCGGCGGTCGTCGGGTTGCCGCCGACGGTCACCGTCACCGTCCAGGTGGCCTGCCCGCCCGCGTCGATAAGGTCCGCGTCACTCGACTTCGCGATCGAGATCGTCCCAGGGCAGCCCGCATTCTTGAAGTACACCTCCAGGGTTTGCCCGGCGACGACGTTGAGGCTGCCGCGCACGGTGCCGGGGTCGGTCGGGTCCGTTGCGAGCCCGTTCGTCGTCAGGAAGCCGCTCCCGGAGCACACGCTCTGCGCGCTCCCATTCGTCTCCGTCACGCTGTACGTGCCGGGCGCGAGCGCCGTCCAGGTGACGTTACCGGAATTCTGGATCGCGAGCGGGTCCTTCGCCGTCGGGCCGCTCAGGCTGAAGTTCCAGGTGTTGTCCTGGCCCGAATCCGCCAGGTAACCCGCCTCTTCCTTGTAGACCTTGATTGCGCCGAGGCAATCCGGGTGCTGCGGATCAGGGAAGATGGTGAATTCCGCGACGTTGCTCTGCGCGGCGATCTGGCCCGTCAGCACAGCCTGGTTCGTCCCGCTCGTCCCCTGGCAAGCGTTGTAGGCCGCGAGCGTCGTCCGCACCGTCAACTCGAGCTGACCGTTCGTCCCACCGGCCTTCGCGGGGACGGTGCAGTCCCATGGCCCTGGCCCGCTCGCCGGCGTGCACGAACCGCCTGTGCCGATTTGGGCCACGGAGATCAGGTTGTTCGCGTTCGCGTCCGTCACCGTCGTGGTCTTCGCGGAGGCCGATGTGTTCTGGATCGTGATCTTCCAGTCCACGTACTCGAAAGCGCCGCCGGGCGTGCTGTGCCCGGGCACGCCGTTCGCCTTCACCACGGTCGGGTCGCACCCTGCGGACTGCAGGAGGTTGTTCGCAATCTGCGTCCAGTCACCGGTCAGGAAGGTCCCGCCGCCGAGCCGCTCGAGCACCGCGTTCGCGAACGCGATCCGCTCACTCGTGTCCCAGCTGTCGGGCATGCTGGTGTCGGGGTCGCCGGCGTAGACCGCGCGCACGACGAAGCCGGCCGTCCGGGCGGCGTTCGCCGCCGTGATTGCGTCGTTCGCCGCGTTCACCCAGCTCATCTCTTCACCGAGTTCCTGCGATTGGTTGGCCTCGGTGCTGTTCGGCCCGCCGTCCGTCACGATGAACATCATGTCCGGGTTGGCGGTGCCATTGGCGGTGTTTGTCGTCCCCAACTGAATGCCGCCTTCGGTCCACGTGCGGCCGCCGCTCGAAATCGCGTTCACCGCCGCGTTGAACGTTGTCGCGTCGACATAGCCGCTCGTGATCGTCGTCGCAGTCCCGGAGAACGACGTGCCCGCGAACTTGCTCCCGCCTCCCATGAGGCTGGCGAAGTTCGTGATCCCTGCCTTCAGCAGCGGCAGCTCCGTCGCCGGGTCGATCGAGCCCGAGCGGTCGATGATGAAGTTCGCGTCGATCCCGCCGCAGGTGTTGGGCGGGTTGGACTGGGGCCCGTTGTGGTTCAGCAGGAGGGCGATGCAGGCGTTGGCGTCGCCGCCCTCGCAGGCGCTCTGCGTGGAGACCGGCGTGTTGCGGAAGCACACCAGGTAGTCGTTCGCGTCGTTCCCGAACGAGCTCGTGGTCGCCCCGCTGGTGTAGCCGGTGTCGCCGCAGGTGGCGTTGCCCGCGTTGTTGTTCACGACCTTGTACTCGGTCGAACCCCAACCCGCAGCGTTCGTCTCCTGCACGGTCAGGTTGTCGTTTTCGGGCACGAGGATGACCGAGCTGTCGGCAGAGGCAGCGCCGCTCGCCAGGGTGATGGAGCGGTTCGCGGGGCCGCCGGCGTAGTTCGCGGCCTGGAACTGGAAGGTCGCGCCGGTGTGGTTGGTGTTGGCCGCCACCTTGCGGATGGTGATTTCGCGGGTGGCCGCGGGGTTCACGGTGACGGTGTTCGAGCAGGAGTTGTTGTTCTCGTTGGACTCGTTGGCGATGGCATTGTCGGGGTCCACGGCACAGTTGGCGGAGGTGTTCTCAAGACTGCCCGTGGCCGACGGCGTGACGGTGACGGAGACGACAACGGTCTCACCCGGGCTGAAAGTGAAGTCCTGGTTGTTGTCGATATCGCAGACAACGACCCCACTATTCAACGCGCAGTCGAAATCACTGTTTCCGTTCTCGGTCAGACCCGTGTAGGCGGCGCCCGAAGGTAGCGTGTCGGTGAAGACCACCTGGTTCTCATCGAAGAAGGCGTCGTCCGTCCCGTCGTTCTTAATCGTCCACTCCCAAACGAACGGCCCCGGGTACGTCACCGCGCTGATCGGGTTGCCACCCACCTTCGCGACCTTCGTCACAGTCATGTCCGGTGCCGGCTCGGGGTTGACTGTTACTGTGTTCGAGCACGTGTTGTTGTTCTCGTCGGACTCGCTCACCAAGTTGGAGTTGTCGGCCTTACAGATCCCGGAGGGGTTCGTGAGCGTCCCGGTTGAGGCGGGATCGACTGAGATGGTCACAAACAGCGACTTGTTCGCGACGAGTGTCCGCGACGCGGCGTCGCCACCTTCGGTGGTGCAAGTGATCGTGTTCGAAGCAACGGTGCAAGCGTCGAGAGACCCGGGCACACCCGAGGGGCTGGCGGTGACCGTGACGGTCCCGCCGTACGTAGGGCCAGGAGGGAGGTTGTCGAGAAGCCAGACAGAACCGGCCGGGAACTCTGCCGCTGCGTTGCCGGCATTCTTCACTTCGATCCGCCAGTTGAAGCTGTCAGTCGGTTGCGTGACGCTCGACACCTCGTTCGCGCCCACGCGGGCCGTCTTCGTCGCGATGATGTCGGGAGCTTGCAGCTCATGCTGCACTACCGCCCAGATCGCATACACCCGCACGGTCGAGCCGCCCGTCGACTCAACTCCGATCTCCAGGTCGGTCCCGGAACTCTTCGTGTGGTTAATCGCGATTTGCTGCGTTGTGGATGTCGGGGTCGTGGAACCGCCAAAGGAGAACGTACTCCCGCTTGTGTCCGTGTTAGCGACCCTTACATACGGCGTTATCCGCTCGTCGTCGTTGCTTCCTCCCCCCGAGTTGTTGTCGCTGTAGCAGACGGTCACATCGACGCGCGTGATGACGTGGCCATCGGGGATCGTGGACTCGTCCAAATCGAAAGAGCTCCGGACGCCTCCACTACCAAAGATGTAGTCGGAGTCCGCCGCGCAGCTACCTTCGGTTAAGTCTTGCCAATCATCTCCGTCTGAGGGCGCATCGGACCATGAGTTGTTGAAACCGTCCGCGATGGGTACCAACGTTCCCGTCGAGGCCGCCTCCGCCTCGTCTTCGCCCTGCCAGCCCACCCCGCCGATGGTGGCGGCCAACACCGAAACCAGGGCCAGCCAAACCAGCGTCCACTGCCGGCGCCGTGTCTTCCCGTAAAGCGCGAGTGTCATCCCAGGTCCGTCCTGCCGGTCCGGCGCCGGGCCTGCCGCCTTGTCCTCCCCAGGACCGGCTGGCCCGCTTCCCGCGCCTGTGCGGCTCCCTCTCTCCCAACCCGCGACGGCGAGGAAACGCCGCGGATCCCGCACATCCACGGTGCGGCCCGTGCCCTGCTCGAACCTGGGCGGGGGGCGGGGCGACCCCCTCTGGGCTGCGCGCGCTTCCCTCGCGCGCGAGTCACTCCTTCGCTACTTGCAGTGCGCGAAGGTGACGTTGGGGTGACACATTAGGGAAATCCCTGACACCAGACAACAATTGGGAAAGATTATGTCGTTGGAGTCCCGTTAGAACTCCCGGTTCACTGTTCCCCTGCCCCGGCCGGCTCATAGAGCCGCCCCCCGAAGCGCAAGAACCGCACCGCCCCGTCCGCCTTGCGCACGAAGTCGAACCGGGAGCCCTCCAGCTCTGTGCCGGTGATCACGAACTCGGCCTCGCCGATGGGAGTCGCATGGCGGGTGGGCGCCTGGTACTCCGCGCCGGTCAGGGGGTTGCGCGCGAACATCTCCAGCGTCAGCCCGCCGGCGCTGGCGTTGACGGTCACATCGCCGCCAGGGCTGTGGTAGCGGCCGGCGAACCGCTGCAGCGCTGTCCGGTCCAGGGCGACAGGCTCGGGATCCACCCGCGGCGCGCCGGCCTGCTCGAGCAGGTGTCGCTCCACCAGCCGGTAGACCGCCGACCCGTTGCTGCCGTTCGTCAGCATGGCGCAGGCGAACCGCTTGCCAGGCACGATGGTCAGGTTGGCCCGCTGGCCATTCGTCGAGCCGCCGTGCCCGAAGAACTTCTCGCCGCCCTCTTCCTGCACCCACCAGCCGAGCCCCCAGTACGGAGCCATGTTCGCGGCGGTCACCTGGACCCGTTGCATCTCGGCCAGCGCCCCCGGCGAAAGCACGCGCTTGTCGCCCGCCTTCCCGTCGCCGAGGTGAAACTCCGCGAACTTCAGCAGGTCGCCAACGGTCCCGATGATTGTGCCCGCCGCCGCCATGGCCCGCGTAATCGCGTACGGCCGCGCCACCTCCGGCTCCTCCGTCGTGACCGTGTTGTAGCCCACGGCCAGGGGATGGAGGACCGCCTCGTCGACCCGGAACGTGCTCCGTTCGAGCCCGATCGCGTTGATCACCCGCTCGCGGATGACTTCTTCGACGGGCTTGCCCGCGAACTTCTCCAGGATCGCACCGAGCACCTGGTACCCGGCGTTGCAGTACGACCACAGTTCGCCCGGCGCGGTGAGCTGGCGGATCCCCGCCAGCCGCGCCACTGCCCTGGAAAGCGCGTCGTCGCCTTCGCCCTGCGGCGTGAAATCGTCGCCCCAGAAGCCGGTGTGGTGGGTCAGCAAGTGCCGCACCGTCAATGCCTCCGTCGCTTCGGCGGTGCTCAGCCGGAACTCCGGGAGATAGCGCGTCACCGGCGCGTCGAGGTCGACCCTCCAGCCATCGACCAGTTGCATGACCGCGGTGGCTGTGAACACCTTCGTGATCGAGCCGACCTGGAAGAGCGTGCCCGGTGTCACCGGCTGCTGCGTCTCAAGGTTGGCCACTCCGAAGGCGGCGTCTCGAACCTCGCCGTCCTGCCAGGTGGCGATGGCGATGCCGGGCACCTTCCACTTCTCGAGCAACGATGTCACGAGGTCGTGCAACCCGGACTGGAGCGAACGCTCGGCGATAGCAGTCATGCGGCACCTCCGTGGGCGCCGCAGTATAGCCCGCGCAGGGCCTGCCTTGCCGTTTCCGCGTCCCCGCTCCACGCTTCACCGACCACCTTCTCGGGAGCTCTCATGGGATACCGTGCCATCGTTGTCGATAAGCAGGGCGACGACTTCTCCGTCGCTGTGAAAGAACTGAGCGAAAGCGACCTCCCGCCCGGCGACGTCACCATCAAAGTCGAGTGGAGCTCGATCAACTACAAGGATGGCCTCGCCCTCAGCCCCAACGGGCGCGTGCTCCGCTCGTACCCCATGGTCCCGGGCGTAGACCTCGCCGGGACCGTCCTGGAATCCGCCGACAGCCGCTTTTCGCCGGGTAGCCACGTTGTAGTCACAGGCTACGACGTGGGGGTCTCCCACCCGGGCGGGTTCGCCGAGCTGGCCCGCATCCCTGCGGACTGGGTGATGCCGCTCCCCGAAGGCTTAACCACAAAGGAAGCCATGGCCCTCGGCACCGCCGGCATGACGGCAGCGATGTCGATCGAAGCCCTGGAGCACAACGGGCTGCGCAAGGAGAACGGCACTGTCATCGTCACGGGCGCGACGGGCGGGGTTGGCAGCACATCGGTGAGCATGCTCGCCCAGCTCGGTTACACCGTCGCGGCCAGCACGGGGAAGGCCAGCGAGCACGACTTCCTGCGCTCCCTCGGCGCAACCGAAATCCTCTCCCGCGAAGAAGTTAGCGCCGAAAGCAGCCGGCCCATGGAGAGCGAGCGCTGGGCGGGCGCGGTGGACCCGGTTGGCGGCACGACCACGGCCTACCTGATCCGCACGATGAAGTACGGGGCCAGCATCGCGCTCAACGGACTCACCGGCGGCAACGTGCTGGCGACAACGGTCTTCCCTTTCATCCTGCGCGGCGTCAGCCTCCTGGGGATCGACTCCGTGATGTGCCCAATGCCCCGCCGCCGGGCGGTCTGGGCGCGCATGGGCCGGGACCTCAAGCCACGCGGACTGCTCGATTCCATCGCCGTCGAAACAGACCTCGACGGCGTGCCCGCGGTCTGCGCCGACATCCTCGCGGGGAAGGTCCGCGGCCGCACCCTCGTGCGCCTGCAGGGCTAAGGCACCCGGGCTCCTGACACGATGCTGTCAGGAGTTGTCTAGAACGGGCGTTCTGGCAGTGATAGCCTGACAGCCTTGCCGCCGGTTCCGGGCTACACTGGATCGCCCGAGCCATCGGCCCACGACATCTCTTTCCGGGACGGACTGTCCGTGCCTCTCGACCACATCCTTGTCCGCGGCGCACGCGAGCACAACCTGAAGAACATCGATGTCCGCATCCCGCGGGATCAGCTGGTCGTGATCACGGGCCTTTCCGGCTCCGGCAAGTCCTCCCTCGCCTTCGACACCATCTACGCCGAGGGCCAGCGGCGCTACGTGGAATCGCTCTCGGCGTACGCGCGGCAGTTCCTCGGGCTCATGGAAAAACCGGACGTCGACCACATCGACGGCCTCTCCCCGGCGATCTCGATCGACCAGAAATCCACCTCGAACAACCCGCGCTCCACCGTCGGCACGGTCACCGAAATCTACGACTACATGCGCCTCCTCTGGGCGCGCGCGGGGAGGCCCCACTGCCCGCAGTGCGGGCGCCCTATCGAACGCCAGACCGTCCAGCAAATCGTCGACGCGACGCTCAGCTACCCGCCCGGTTCGCGCCTCCTGCTGCTCGCCCCGGTCGCCCGCGCGAAGAAGGGCGAGCACGCCGGCATCTTCGAAGAAGCCCGCCGCGCGGGTTTCGTGCGCGTCCGCATCAACGGCGAAGTCCGCGACCTCGACGAGGAGATCGCGCTCGACAAGAAAAAGCGCCACGACATCGATGTCGTAGTCGACCGCCTCGTCGTCCCGGAGCCCGGCAGCGACCAGTCCGCCACGAGCCGCATCGCCGACTCGGTCGAGCAGGCGCTGAAAGTCGGCCAGGGCGTGATGATCGTCGCCCACGCATCCGGCGATGGGCCGGAGCGCATCTTCTCCGAGCACTTCTCGTGCCCCTACGACGGCACGTCCATCGGGGAAATCGAGCCGCGCACCTTCTCGTTCAACAGCCCTCACGGCGCCTGCCCCAGGTGCACCGGCCTCGGCGTCGAGATGCAGATCGACCCCGCGCTCATCATCCCCGACCGTTCGAAGTCGCTCGCCGGCGGCGCCATCGAACCGTGGTCGAAATCGCCGAGTGTCGCCGGCTGGTACATGCGCCAGCTCGAAGCCGTCGCCGAGGACCAGGGCTTCCGCACCGACCAGCCCGTGTCCGAGCTCGACGAGAAGCAGCTCCACGCCCTCATGTACGGCACCGGCGACAAGCTCCTGCGGCTGCGGTTCACCAACCAGTACGGCCGCACCCAGACCTACGACACGAAGTTCGAGGGCGTCGTCACGAACCTCCAGCGCCGCTACAAGGAGACGGACTCCGAGTACATCCGGCAGGAGATCGAGAAGTACATGGGGGCGGTACCCTGCCCCGAGTGCAAGGGCCGCCGCCTTCGCCCGGAAGCCCTCGGCGTGCTCATCGACGGAAAGCCGATCGTCGATGTCACCAACCTGAGCATCACCAAGGCGAAAGCCTGGTTCGACCGCCTGGCCGGGCCCGACACTCCGCTCAACCAGCGCGAACAGACGATCGCGGTCCAGATCCTGAAGGAGATCCGGGGCCGGCTCGAGTTCCTCGTCGACGTCGGACTCGAGTACCTCATGCTGGACCGCGTGAGCGGCACGCTCTCCGGTGGCGAGTCGCAGCGCATCCGCCTGGCCACCCAGATCGGCAGCGCCCTGATGGGGGTCCTCTACATCTGCGACGAGCCTTCGATCGGACTCCACCCGGTGGACGGCGACCGCCTGATCAAGACGCTCGAACGCCTCCGCGACCTCGGCAACACCGTCCTCATCGTCGAACACGACGAAGCGATGATGCGCGCCGCGAACTGGATCATCGACATGGGCCCCGGCGCCGGCGTCCACGGCGGCCACGTCGTCGCGGAAGGGGACATCGAAGCGATCAAGGCCTGCCCGGAAAGCCTGACCGGGGCCTATCTCGCCGGCCGCCGCGAGATCCCCGTGCCGAAGCAGCGGAGGCCCGGCAACGGGAAGTACATCCGCGTGCGCGGGGCCCGGGAAAACAACCTCCGCGACCTGACCGTGGAGTTCCCCCTCGGCAAGTTCATCGCCGTCACCGGGGTTTCCGGGTCCGGCAAGTCCTCGCTGATCAACGAGATCCTCGTGAAGCGCGCACTCAATGTCCTCCATGGCGCACGGCAGCGCCCGGGCGCCCACGACGCCGTCGAAGGGCTCGAACACGTCGACAAAATCGTCGACATCGACCAGTCCCCCATCGGGCGCACCCCGCGTTCGAACCCGGCCACCTACACCGGGGCCTTCGGCATCATCCGCGACATGTTCGCCTCGGTGCCCGAGGCGAAGGCCCGCGGCTACGGGCCGGGCCGCTTCAGTTTCAACGTGAAGGGCGGGCGCTGCGAGGAGTGCGCCGGCGATGGCTACAAAGTCGTCGAGATGCAGTTCCTCCCGGACGTGACCGTCCCCTGCGAGGTTTGCCACGGCAAGCGCTACAACCGCGAAGCCCTGGAAATCCTCTTCCGCGGCAAGAACATCGCGGAAGTGCTGGACATGACCGTCTCGGAGGCCGCCGAGTTCTTCGAGCGCTTCCCGCGCGTCAAGCGGATCCTCGACACGCTCGAAGCGACGGGCCTTGGGTATATCCACATCGGCCAGCCCGCCACCACCCTCTCCGGCGGCGAAGCCCAGCGCATCAAGCTCGCGAGCGAGCTCTCCCGCCGCTCCACCGGCCGCACCCTCTACGTCCTCGACGAACCGACGACCGGCCTGAGCTTCCAGGACGTTGCCCATCTCCTCGACGTCCTCCAGCGCCTCGCCGATGCCGGCAACACTGTCCTCGTCATCGAGCACCACCTGGACGTGATCAAGACGGCCGACTACATCATCGATTTGGGCCCCTACGGCGGAGACCGCGGCGGCGAGCTGATCGCCACGGGTACGCCGGAGGAAGTCGCATGCGTCGAGAAGAGCTTCACCGGCCAATACCTGCGGCCCATCCTGGAGGCCGCCGGCACGCTCAGCGCCGCGACGAAGCCTCGCCCTTCGCGCAACGGTAAAGCCGGGGAGGCGGCCACGGCTCGCGTCACCCGCAACGGCGCCGCCGGGAACGAAGCGGCTGCTGCCGCCGCTGCCGCGGCCATGGGCGCCCGCATCACCCGTGAGTCTGCCGCCGCGCCGGAACGCCCGAAAACGAAGGCCGCCGAAAAGCGCGAACGGCAGGCCGCCCGGCCTCGCAAAGAGACCGCAAGCGAGCGCGACCTCCGCGAGACCCGGGAGCGCGGGCGGGCCTGAGGCTGGCTCTCCTTCATCGCCAGGCCCGGTAACCGCAGGATCGCCATTGTTGCGCGCCCGTAGTCGTGTGCCCGTGCCGGCGTAAAAAGGCCATCTACAACTCGCCGATTTACACAGAATTCACGCTGGCTTGGTCTGCGTTACGCAGGAGTACGTTGTCGTCGAAAGCAGCCCCATCGAACGGAGGTGTGCTATCGACAAGTGCTCCCATTCAGTGTCCTGTTCATGGTTGAGACATTTCCATTCAGGACTTTGAAGTGGGCCATCTGCACGAGTGGACGGCGTGCATTCAGCAATCAGATGAGTCGTCACCGACTTATGCGGATGGCGTTCAACCGCACCAAATGAAAGGCCTTCCGAGGAACCAATGACCATACTCACCCCGAAAGCATCACCCCGAAGCCGGCTGCTTGTCGGCTTCATCGCGGTGTTCGCGGTGCTCACTGCCGCTCTCATCGGCGCCAGCCAGTTCACCGGGGACACCGCCCGCGCGCAGCAGAACCTCACGCTCCATCAGCCGGGTTCCGTGCATCCGGGCGCTGCCGCCACCGGCACGTGTCCCACCCCGCCCGCCGGCCAGGAGGACTGGTTCGGCTGGCATTTCGTCGCCCCCTCGAACGAGAACTTCACCAGCCTCAGCGTCGCATTCGCAGGCGCCGGGACGTTCTCCGCGTCACCTTTCCCGGGGACGACGTTTGTTTCCCATCCTGACGCCAGCCATGCGTACATTTGGACGCCGACGGCCGACACCCTCGTGTCCGGTTCGGCAACCATCGCCGGCGAAGCGAACCAGGACTTCTTCAACCTCAGCAGCACCTGCGCACCGGCCCAGGCTCCTGAGGAAACAGGCCAGATCACCATCGTGAAGCAGGGCCTCCTCGCCGGCGCCACGGCGAATTTCAGTCACGACATCACCGCCGGCGGATCCTTCACCGCGACCATGGACGACACGACCGAGGTCTTCACGGACGTCCCCGCCGGTGATTACTCCGTCACCGAGGCCCCGCTCGAGGGCTACACCCTCGTGAGCGTCGGCTGCTCGCTCGACCTCGGCCGCTCGGCCGTGCAGGAGAGCGTTGAAGGCAACACCCTCGGCATCGTCCTCGAAGCCGGGATGAGCCTCACCTGCACCTTCGTCAACGCACCGGCCCAGACCAGCCAGCACGTGGTGACCGTCACCAAGTACGTCGATGACGCCCTCGCGACGGAAGGCGACTTCTCCCTGACCTCCACCCGGACCGCGGCCAACCTGAACGGCGGCGTCGAGACGTCCGGGAACTTCAACCTCAACCCCGGCAACAGTTGGCAGGCAGTAACTTCCGCGATGGACGCTGGCGCCGACTACAGCGTCGTCGAGAACTCCATCGACGGCGACTGCGATGACGAGGGCGACGTGTACCGTCTCGCCGGCTACGGCATCGGGGCGACGCTCGAAGCAGCAGCCGCCGCCACGCCCGCCGGCACCGCCGCCATCACGGACCTCCAGGCCGACATGCACATCGTTGTCTTCAACGAGACGTGCGACACCCCCGGCACATCGTCTGTCACCATCGTGAAAGAGTGGCAGGACGCCGAGGGCAACCCGATCGACGCGCCAGCCACGGACTTCACGTCCGACATCCCGGCCGACGGAGCCGACGCCTTCACGCTCGACGGCGAAGAGGACAGCATCACCTTCGACGGGCTGGATGCCGCGACCTACGTCGTCACCGAGACCCCGCCCGCCGGCTGGCACCTCGAATCGCGCGGCTGCGAGCTGACGCCCGAAGAGGGCCTGACGCCGCAAGCGCTCCCGAGCAACAGCCTGACGATCGTCCTCGGCGAGGACATGGACCTCACGTGCACCTTCGTGAACGTGCCAGATTCTCAAACCGTCACCGTCCAGAAGTTCATCAACGGCTCCGCGGCCGCCGAGACTTCAGATACGTTCGAAGTGACCAGCTCCGCCGGGGACGCGACCCTGGAAACCGCCAATAGCTTCACCGCCGAACTCCAGGCGAGCATGGCTTCGAATTTCACCCTCAGCGAGACCGGCATTGACGGTACCTGCGACGAGGGCGACACCTACCGCCTCGCCGGCTTCGGGATCGGCGCCACCGCCGAGGAAGCGGCCGCCGCCAGCCTCGTCGACACCGTCGACGTCACCCTCGAAGGCGCCATCTACGTCATCGTCCACAACCAGCTGTGCGAGGGCCTCGGCTCGATCACCATCGAGAAGGACTTCAACCCCGACAGCGCCAGCGAAGTCGACTTCACCGCCGAAGGTTTCGGCACCGCCGACTTCAGCATCACCGAGGCTGAAGGCCACACCTTCGCGAACCTCAGCGCCGGCAGCTACACCTTCACCGAGGTCGACACTCCCCAGTGGATGGTCTCGGGCATCAACTGCTCCGGCGACTCGAACATCACCGTCGACCTGGGCGCAGGCGCGGTCACCGTCGACCTCGTCGCGGGCGCGGACGTGACCTGCACCTTCACGAACGTCCCCGATACGGACGCTCCGGAAGGCAGCATCACGTTGACCAAGGTCTGGGAAGATGAGGCCGGCGACCCGGCGACGCCCGTCGACGCCACCTTCGCCACCAGCCCCAACCTCAACGTCCCTGGCGACGAGCTTGTCCTCACGGGCAGCGGCGCCTCCGAGACCTTCTCCAACCTCGCGGCAGACAGCTTCTCGTTCGACGAAGCCGCCCTCGAAGGCTGGACGGTCACCGACATCACCTGCTCGGGCAGTGTCCCGGAGAACTTCGCGATTAACCTCGGCCAGGGTTCCGTGACCATCAACCTCCAGGAAGATGAAAGCGTGACCTGCACCGTGACCAACACCTTCACCGGCGTCGTTGCCGGCACGGGCAGCCTGGAGATCAAGAAGCTCTGGTCCGGCGGTGACCCGGTCGCCACGACGTTCACCACCAGCGACAACCTCGGTGGCGGTACGTTCGAGCTCAGCGACACGACCGAGTCCGAGCTCTTCGACGGCCTCGGCGAAGGCAACTACGTCATCACCGAGACCATCCCTGACGGATGGGACGTGACCAGCATCGTTTGCACCGGCCACACCAACACCCTCTGGGACACCGACTTCCCGACGGGCGTCCTCAGCGTCGACCTCGTGGATGACGACGACCTCGTTTGCACCTTCACGAACACGCTCGAGGGCACCACGCCTCCGCCAAGCGGAGACGGCACGCTCACCATCACCAAGGTCTGGGTCGGCGGTGACCCCGCCACCACGAGCTTTACCACCACCGGCCTCGGTGGCGCGACATTCGAGCTCACGGGCCCTTCGGACTCGGAAGTCTTCGAGGATCTCGCGGAGGGCAACTACGTCGTCACCGAGACCATCCCTGACGGATGGGACGTGACCAGCATCGTCTGCACCGGCCACACCAACACCGTCTGGGACACCGACTTCCCGACAGGCGTGCTCAGCGTCGACCTCGTGGACGACGAAGACCTGACCTGTACATTCACCAACACGGCCGAGACCACGACACCGCCAGGCGATGGCAGCCTGACCATCACCAAGGTCTGGTCGGGCGGCACGGGCACGGCCAACTTCACGGCCACCGGCAGCGGCCTGTCCAACTTCTCGCTCAACGGCGCCACGACCATCATGGACTTCACCGGCCTGGCCAACGGGTCCTATAGCGTGGTCGAAGACGCCCTCGCAGGTTGGACGCTGACCGTGTCCTGCTCTGGCAACACGGCCTCGACCGTCGATACGACGACGAACCCGCGCGGCGTGAGCCTCACGCTGGCCAACGGCGAGGACATCGACTGCACGTTCACGAATACCGCTGTCAATAGCAGCATCCAGAACCCGGTCACCAACAACCCGGGCATCGTCAGCCCGAACATCCCCGGGGTTGTGAGCCCCTCCAACCCTGAGACCCCCGGGGTCGTCAGCCCGACGACCCCGAACATGCCCAACGTGCCGAACCAGCCTGGTCCGGTCGAGAACATCCCGCCGGCCTCGCAGCCGGGGATCGTCTCGAATGAATTCCCGACGAGCGTGGGCTCCTTCCAGCAGCCCCCGCTGCCGCCGGAAACCGGCAACAGCCCGGAAGGCAACGCGAACACCAGTGTGGCGCTCGCGGCGGGCCTTGCCGCCATCCTGGGCGTGGCAGCCGCCACCGCCTACGGCCTGCGCCGCCGCTAACGCGCGGTCCCGCACCATCTCCCACGGGCCCCGGCGATGCCGGGGCCCGTCCGCGTCTCGCTACGGCCGGCGCTTCACCCGATAGCGGCAGTAGACCTCGCCGGTGGCCGCATTCGGGACCGCCCACACGAGCTCCAGCTGCGGGAGCCTCGCTTTGGGAAACGGCGCACCACCTTCAACCGCTGTCAACGTCTGCTCGCCGCCGACAATCACCGGGCCCACAGTCACGAAGTATTCGTCCACGAATCCCAGGCGGAACATCTCGGCGTTCGTCGTTGGTCCGCCTTCGAGGAGGAGCACTTCGGCGCCGAGACCCTTGCGCATGTGTTCGAGCATCGCCGCGATCCCGCCGCGCGCGGGGATGGGCACGACCACCCGGCCCGTCGCTTCGATCGCCTTCCGCCGTTGAGCCGGCACCGACCGCGAGAGGTACACGACCGCGTCGAAGTCTCGCGCCGTGAAGAACACGCGATCGAGGGGCAGGTCGCCGCTCGCCGAGATCGTCGCCGCGATCGGGAAGCGGGGCTTTCCCCGGGAGATCCGGAGCTGCTCGAGCACCGGGTCGCCCAGCCGCGACGACGTCCCGCTCGCACGCAGCGTGCTTGCCCCGTTGAGGACCACGTCCGCATTCACCCGAAGTTCGCGCATCAGCCGCTGGTCCACTTTCGAGCCGATGCCCTGCTCCGTCCCCTCCACCACGACCTTGCCGTCCGCCGACATGACCATGTTCACGAGCACATAGGGACGGTCCGGCGGTGCGGGCGGCAGTTCGAGCGAGGTGTAGTCCGGCTTCGCCATCAGGATTCACGATTCACGGTTCGCCGGGCGGCGGCAAGGCCGGCGAATTCGGCGGCCCACAGGCGCTGCTCGATCGTGTCGGGCACCTGGCGGCCACGGGCCACCTCGATCCGGGCCCAGGCCTCCGCGGCATCGACACCGGCCGAGACAAGCAACGCCGCCGCCAGCGACGGGCTCCGCCCCACGCTCGCCCAGCAATGGGCGGCGATCCCCTCGCCATCCGCGAGGCGCGCGTTCCAGGTCTCGAGATGCGGCCGCAGACGACCCGCGGGGATGACCTGGAGGTTCCCAATCGGGACGTTCTCGAAGTCGAGCCCCGCCTTTGCGCAGGCATCCGCCACCCGCTCGAGTTCCGCCTTCACCGCTTCTTCGGGCGTCAGCGCGGAGATCAGGAGGTGGAAGCCCGCCCTCCGCAGCGCCCGGATGTCGTCGTCCAGGAACCAGCCGGCGCGCGGGCGGCTGCAGACTGCGAGCCGTCCCGGCCACGGCCCCTCGACTGGCCAGATCTCCACTCAGCGCTCCTCGATGTCGGTCTCCGGGTCCAGTTCCCGGTAGTAGCAGGTCGTGTTTCCCGTATGGCAGGTGGGCCCCTCCGGGCGCGCGCGCACGAGCAGGGAGTTCGCCTCGCAGTTTTTCGCGATGCTCACCAGGCGCAGGCGGTTGCCGCTGGTTGCGCCCTTCTCCCACAGCTCGGCCCGGCTCCGGCTCCAGAACGTCACCAGGCCGGACTCGCGGGTCCGTGCGAGGGACTCGCGGCTCATCCAGCCGAGCATCAGCACAGCGCCTGTGTCGGCGTCCTGCACCACAGCCGGGATAAGACCGTCCGCATCGAACGTCAGCACGGAAGCTTCGGTCATGCCACCAGTCTGCCAAATCCCGGCGTTCTCTGCCGGGCGCCGTGTACAATCCCGCCGGGAGAGCGAAGCCGATGTTCTGTTCCCACTGCGGCGCCGAGGCAGCGGAGGGCGCGGGCTTTTGCAGCAACTGCGGCCGCGGACTCGCTTCGGCAGTCGCCACCCTGCCCGCGCCGGAATCCCCCAGCCCCCAGGTGTCCCCCACGGACGCGGCGGCCACCCTGGCCGCTGCCAAGGCTGAGAGCTGGAACCAGCCGGAGGGCAAGCCGTTCCTCCACGGCGGGTCCTGGTACGCCCGCCAGGGCCACACGCTCCTGCAGTGGGACACGGCCGCCGGCGCCTGGAGCGAAGCGCGCGTGGCCACGGCTGCGGACCCCAGGCCGGAGTTCACCCCGCTCACGACCCCCGCCGTCTTCCTCTACGTCATCCTCGGCCTCTTCGCCCTCGTCTCAGCCATCGCCGTGGGCATCGATATCGACGCGTACGCGACCTTCGACGACCTTGCGGAGGGCCGCCGCAGCACCCGCGGCGTCGACAGGGACGCCCTTCTCGAGAATGTGTTCGCCGTCAAGGGCTTCCAGGTCATCCTCTACCTTAGTTGCGTGCCCTTCTTCCTGTGGTGGGTGCGCCGGGCGACCTGCAATGTGAAGGCGCTCGGTGCGTCCGACCCGGAATTCAGCCCCGGGTGGGCGATCGGCTGGTGGTTCATCCCGTTCGCGAACTGGGTGCAACCGCTGCGCGTGCTGAACCAGGCGTGGCGGGCCAGCAACCCCTCCCTCCCCACCACACCCGGGGATGACTGGCGGCGAACTCCACTTACTCCTCTGCTTCCGATCTGGTGGATTGCGTGGCTGGTGGGTTTCGGCGCCTGGAGCGGCGTCTGGTCGAGTATCGACGACGCGAGCATGAGCCACGACACCACGTCCGCCATCCTCGCGGCTATGGCCGTGCTCGACACCGCGGTCATCGCGATCACCGGCCTCACCATCTGGGTCGTCGTCGCGCTCACGGCCCGCCAGGGCCGGGCCAACGCGCGGTTCGACGCGACCGGCTAAGGCGCCTGCACGGGCCGGATCGGGAGCCCCGCCGCAGCGAGGTACTCCTTCACCTGCCGGATCGAGTACGTCCCGAAGTGGAAGATGCTCGCGGCCAGCACCGCGTCGGCCTTGCCGACCGTGAGCGCCTCCACCATGTGCTGCGGCCCACCGGCCCCCCCGGAGGCGATGACCGGCACAGGCACCGCCTCGCTGATCGCCCGGAGCATCGCGTTGTCGTACCCCGTCTGGTGGCCGTCCGTGTCCATGCTCGTGACCAGCAGTTCGCCCGCGCCCCGGGAAGTTGCCTCCACCGCCCACTCCACAGCATCGAGACCGGTTGGGTTCCGGCCGCCGTGGGTGAACACTTCCCACTTTCCCCGCTCCCCCGGGACACGGCGCGCATCGATCGCTACCACCACCGCCTGGCTGCCGAACCGGTACGCCCCTTCGTTGATCAGGTCGGGTTGCTGGATCGCGGAGGTGTTGATGCTGACCTTCTCCGCCCCCAGCTCCAGCATCACCTTCATGTCGACAACCGAGCGGATGCCGCCACCGACCGTGAACGGGATGAACACCTGGTCAGCAGTCCGCGCCACCATGTCGTAGGTCGTCGCGCGGTTGTCCGAAGAGGCCGTGATGTCGAGGAAGACGAGCTCGTCCGCCCCTTCCTCTTCGTACAGGCGTGCCAGTTCCACAGGGTCACCGGCGTCGCGCAGTTCGACGAACGACACGCCTTTCACGACGCGGCCGTTGTCCACGTCGAAGCAGGGGATGATGCGGCGCGTCAGCATGTGAACAGTGTACGGGAGGCCTGCCTTCGGGGGTTACCGGCGCACAGTGGCTACACGGTAGCCACAGCGGCGATCGCCGCTTCCAGGGTGAACGCGCCCTCGTACAGCGCTTTCCCCACCACCGCGCCTTCGCACCCGAGTTCCGCCAGCCGGACCAGGTGTTCGAGCTTCGACACGCCGCCCGAGGCCACCACGGGGCAGGGAAGGGCCGCTACCAGCTCCGCGTAGGCCGCGTAGTTCGGCTCTGTCAGCATCCCGTCGCGGCCGATATCCGTGAACATGATCCGCGGTACCCCGGCGGCCACCATCTCCCGGCCCAGGTCCAGCGCCCGCACCGAACTCGCTTCGAGCCAACCGTCTGTCTGCACGAGCCCGTCGCGGGCGTCGATCGAGACCACGACCGCTCCCGGGAACCGCTGTACCGCCTCCCGGACGAGCGCCGGGTCCTTCACGGCCACGCTGCCGAGTTGAACGCGCGCTGCGCCATAGGCGAGCGCGGCCTCGATATCCGCGAGCCGCCGCATGCCGCCGGAAACCTCCACGGGGACGTCCACGGCGGCGCAGATGGCAGCCATCACGCCGCTTTGCGCCGGCACGCCACCCCTGGCCCCGTCGAGGTCCACCACGTGGATCAGCGGCGCGCCGGCCGCCTGCCAGCGCCGCGCCACCGTGAGCGGGTCGTCGGCGTAGGCGGTCTCCCGGGCGAAATCGCCCTGCAGCAGCCGCACGCAGCGCCCGCCGCGGAGGTCGATCGCCGGGATCACCTGGAAGGTCATAGCGAGGCGGCGGTCTCGGGTTCCGGCGCCGGCTCACCGGAGCGTGCCCAGTCCACGAAGTTCCGGTACAGGCGCAGGCCGTCGCGGCCGCTCTTTTCCGGGTGGCACTGTGTGGCCACAACGTAGCCACGCGCCATCACGCTCGGAAACCGCACGCCGTACTCCGTCTCGCCCAGCACGAGGGCCTGGTCATCGGCCGTCGGGTAGTAGCTGTGCACAAAGTAGAAGTAGGTCCCCGAGGGGATGCCCGCGGTCACCGGGTGCTCCCGTACCCATTCGACCGTATTCCAGCCCATGTGCGGCACCTTCAGGCCGCCTTCGCGAGGGAACAGCTTGACTTCGCCGGGAAGGATGCCGAGGCAGGCGGTATCGCCCTCTTCGGAGCGCCGCAGAAGCGCCTGGAGGCCCATGCACACTCCGAGAAACGGCCGCCCCTGCGCGATGTAATCCGTCACCGGCTCGATCAACCGGCGCTCCGCCAGCTTGAACATCGTGTCCGCGGCCGCGCCAACGCCGGGCAAGACCACCGCCCCGGCGTTCAGGATGTCGTCCGGGTCCGCGCTGACCATCGGCTCCGCGCCGACGTGTTCAAGGGCGCGCGCAACGCTGCGGAGGTTGCCGGCGTCATAATCGATCACCACCACGGGGCCCGTCGTCATCCTCCGATTGTCGAATCCCGGCCGGGGATTGTCGACTGCGGTGCCAGCAGCGAATCGGAGCCGGCCGCCACCGGCGCTATACTCTCAGGCCATGGCTCAAGCCGCGCCGCCGCTCACGCAGTACGAAGCCCGCCTTCGCAGCGAAGAGCTCCGCTCGCTGATCAACTACCACAACCGTCTCTACTACGAGCTCGACGCGCCGGAGATCCCGGACGCCGTCTACGACGAACTGATGAACGAGCTCAGGGCAATCGAGCGGCAGTACCCCGAGCTCATCACCCCCGATTCACCGACGCAGCGCACGGGCGCCGCCCCTCTCCCGACCTTCGACGTCGTCGTCCATCGCGTGCCCCTCCTGAGCCTCTCGAACTGCTTCTCCAGGGAAGAGCTCGCCGCCTGGCACCGCAGGGCGGCCGAACGCATTGGCCGCACTGAATTCGCCGTCACCAGCGAGCCCAAAATCGATGGCCTGGCCATCTCGCTCATCTACGAAGGCGGCCGCTTCACCGTCGGCGCTACCCGGGGCGACGGCCGCCAGGGCGAGAACGTCACGGAAAACCTGCGCACCATCTCCACTATTCCCAAACAGCTCAAGGGAGACTACCCGCCCCAGTTCGAGGTGCGGGGCGAGGTCTACATGCCCAGGAGCGGTTTCGAACGCCTGAACGAGAGCATCGGCGAGGAGAACCTGGAACGCGAAAAGGCCGGCCGCAAGCCGCTCCCCCTCTACGCGAACCCGAGAAACGCCGCCGCCGGTTCCGTGCGCCAGAAGGACCCGTCGATCACCGCTTCGCGCCCGCTGTCGATCTTCATCTACCAGCTCGGGTGGTGCGAAGGCCCCCGCCCGCTGAGCCACCACGAAACCCTCGCCTGGCTCCGCGACATGGGCTTTACGGTAAACCCGGAAGAGCGCCTCCACCCCAACATCGACCATGCCTACCCGCGCATCGACTGGTGGGAAAAGCAGCGCGAACGCCTCGACTACGATATCGACGGCGTCGTCCTCAAAGTCGACGACACCCGGGAATGGGACCGCCTCGGGTACGTCGGCCGGGAGCCGCGCTGGGCGACCGCCTTCAAGTTCCCGCCCCAGCAGCGCACCACCAAACTCCGCAGCATCGAGGTCAACGTCGGCCGCACGGGTGTGCTCACGCCCTTCGCCGTGCTCGAACCGGTGGTCGTCGGCGGCGCAACCGTCCAGCTCGCGACCCTGCACAACGAGGGCGACATCCGCCGGAAAGACATCCGCATCGGCGACACGGTCATCGTCCAGCGCGCCGGCGAAGTCATTCCCCAGGTCGTCGGGCCCGTCGTCAGCCTCCGCACCGGCGAAGAGCGGGAATTCGCCATGCCCGGGCAATGCCCCGCATGCGGCACGCCGGTCTTCAAGGACCCCGGCGAGGCCGCGTACTACTGCACGAACGCCGATTGCCCGGCCCAGGCGACGCGGATGATCGAGCACTTCGCCAGCCGCGGCGCGATGGACATCGAAGGCCTGGGCGAACGCATGGCCCACACCCTTTACCAGCGAGGCCTCGTGCGCGACATCGCCGACGTCTACGACCTCACCGTCGAGAAGCTGATGACCCTCCCCGGCATCAAGGAGAAGAGCGCCAGCAACCTGATGCGCGGCATCGAAGCGAGCAAGCAACGCCCGCTCGTGAACGTCCTCCTCGCGCTTGGGATCCGCCACGTCGGCAGCGAGACGGCGCGCCTCCTCGCCGAACACATCCGCACCCTGGACGGCCTCCTCACCGTCACTCCCGAGAGCCTCGAGACGATTGAGGGCATCGGACCGGTGGTGGCCAGCAGCATCGTCGCCTGGACGCAACGAGAGCAGAACCGGGAGATCGTCCGGCGTCTCATCGCCCACGGCATCAACCCGGTGCATGAGTCGGGGGCGGCGGATGGAGGCCCGCTCGAAGGGCTCACCATCGTCGTCACCGGCCACCTCGAGAGCATGTCCCGGAGCGAGGCGGAGGAGCGCATCCGCACGCTCGGCGGGAAGGTCGGCTCCTCGATCACGAAGGCGACGGACTTCCTCGTGGTCGGCTCCGACGCCGGCAGCAAGCTGCAGAAGGCCGAGAAGCTCGGCACCCGGCTGCTCACCGAAGAGGAGTTCCTGAAGCTGCTCGAAGGTGGTCCAGGGGCCGTCTCCGCGAACTGAAGAGCGCACACGTCCCCCGTTCGGTACGACAGGCCGGAGGCCCGGGCAGCGCAGGCAGCGCCGGCCCGCTGTTCGAATCTGCCTCAGCGGCTTAGAAAAAGGTGAGATCCAAACTCCAACCACGAATTTGCGCAGGCTCGCCCGCCGGGGTTATGGCGCGTATACTTGGGAGGCCGCCGGCGGAAACGTCTGCGGCCTCCCTACACGGCAGGTTTCCGCCCTTGGCGTTCTTCAATCCGCTGAATGGCCTTTTTGGCTTTCTGTCGCACGACATCGCGATCGACCTCGGCACCGCAAACACCCTTGTCATGGTCAAGGGCCGCGGCATCGTGATCGACGAGCCGTCGGTCGTCGCGATTGACCGCACCACCAAGAAGATCCTCGCCATCGGGGCCGAAGCCAAGCGCATGGTCGGCCGCACGCCCGCGAACATCATCGCCGTCCGCCCCCTCCGGGACGGCGTCATCTCGGACTTCGAAGTCACCGAGAAAATGCTCAGCTACTTCATCCGCGCGGTCCACGACCGGAGCTTCCTCGCCCAGCCGCGCGTCGTCGTCGGCATCCCCAGCGGCGTCACCGAAGTGGAGAAGCGCGCCGTGCACGATGCCGCGCTCAACGCCGGCGCGCGCAGTTGCTACCTGATCGAAGAGCCCATGGCCGCCGCCATCGGCGCGGGCCTCCCCGTTATGGAAGCCGCGGGCTGCATGATCGTGGACATCGGCGGCGGGACCACCGAGGTCGCCGTCATCTCCCTCGGCGGCATGGTCGTCAGCACCTCCATCCGCGTCGCGGGCGACGAGATGGACCAGGACATCATCGCCTACGCCCGCCAGGTCCATAACCTCCTCATCGGCGAGCGCACCGCCGAAGAAATCAAGAAGGTCGCCGGCTCGGCCGCCCCCCTCGAACCAGAGGAAACCATCGACATCCGCGGACGCGACCTCGCTACAGGCCTGCCCAAGGCCGTCGAAGTCAGCACCGTCGAAATCCGCGACGCCCTCGCGGGCTCCATCAGCGCCATCGTCGAAGCTGTCCGTTCGTCCATCGAAGTGACCCCGCCGGAACTGGTGAGCGACCTGATGGCCCATGGCATCGCCCTCGCCGGCGGCGGGGCCATGCTCCGCGGCCTCGACCGGCGCCTCAGCCAGGAAACGCGCTTTCCCGTCTACGTGGCCGAAGACCCGCTCCTCTGCGTCGTCCGCGGCGCGGGCGAGGTCCTCGAGGAAACCGAGCTTTTGAACAAGGTGCAATCGCAACTGGCTTCGCGCCGCCCGGGGCGATAGCATCGGGAGGCGCCCCGGGGTGGTTGGATGCTGATCTTCCAGCGGTACCAGTGGTGGGTTGCCACGATGATCGGCCTCGCGCTCTTCCTTGCGCTCGCGGGCCAGGTCGGTGTGCTCAACCCTTTCCAGGGCGTCTTCCTCCGCGTCACCTCCCCCGTCGAATCGCTCCTCAACACCGTCTTCCGGCCTGTCGCCGGCCTCCTCTCCGACGCCGGTGAGATCGGCGACCTGCGCGATGAGAACAACCGCCTCCGCCTCGAAAACGAAGAGCTCCGCAACCAGGTCGCACAGCTCCAGCAGAACGGCGAGCAGATCCAGGAGCTCCAGGAAGCCCTCAACCTGCAGCAGGGCGATACGAGCGTCACCCGCCTGGCCGCCAACATCGTCCACCGCGACGCCTCGCCCTTCACCGACGTCGTCACCATCGACCGCGGCAGCAACGACGGCATCCAGGAGGGCATGGTCGTCGTCTCCACCCGCGGCACGCTCATGGGCAAGGTCACCGAAGTGACGGCCAGGAACTCGTTCGTGCGCCTGATTACCGATACCCAGAGCACCGTCAGCGCCGAAGTCCTCGGCACCGGGGCCGACGGCAGCGTCAAGGGCACACCGAACCGCGGCCTCGAATTCGCGCTCGCCCAGGGCGAAATCAAGGTCGGCGACACCATCGTCACCGCCGGCCTCGGCGGCGGCTACCCGCGCGGCCTGCCCATCGGCCGCGTTTCCGAAGTCTCCGGCACCAACCAGGACCTCTATAAGAAGGTCATCGTCGAACCGGGTGTCCGCATCGGCACCGCCCAGACCCTGCTCGTGATCACGAGCTTCATCCCCGAAACCCTGGACCTCGACTGATGAAAGGCGTGGCCGCCGTTTTCGGGACCGTGTTCGCGGCCATCTGCCAGGTGACCGTGGCGCCGCTGTTCCCCGTGGCGAACCTCACCTTCGATTTCGTCCTGCTCGCGCTTATCCTTATCGCCGCGTTCGGCACGCCCCAGCGGGCGATGCTCTGCGTCCCGGTCGCCGCCCTCGCCTACGGGTTCCTCTCCAGCCGGGAGCCGGGGCTCCTCATCCTCTGTTACCTCCCGCTCTTGCCGCTCGGCCTCTACCTCGAAGAGGCCCGCGTGCCGCTCAACCACTATGCACGCACCCTCGGCGCGTTCGTCCTCACGGGCGCCTGGGTGCGCCTCCTGCTGGTCCTCGGCGCGGTCGTCGGCGGCGCCGATGGCAGCGCGCGAGCAGTCCTGTTCGACGTCATCCTGCCCGGGGTGTTCCTTGACTTTGCTTTACTGAGCGTGGTGTACGTACCGCTGCGTCTCCTAGGATGGAGCGGCCAGGGCATGTCGCTCTCACGCGGCAGCTATTACTCGAGCCTATGAGCATTCTGGACGAAGGATTCCGAGCACCCGGCGGGACGAGCCGCAACAGGCCGCACGGCAACCTGCGGGTCCTGCGCTACGCGGTCCTCGCCATGTTCCTCATCCTCGGCGCCCGCCTCGCCCAGATGCAGCTGGTCGATGGCGCCGAATACGCCCGCCGCGCCGAAGCCAACCACATTGTCCAGAAGAACATCCTCCCGACCCGCGGCCTCATCCTGGACCGCAACGGCGAGCCCCTTGTCCAGAACGTCGGCGTGTACTCCGCCACCATCCTCCCCGAGGCGCTCCCGAACGACACACAGTTCGATGACTGGAAGGAGCGCCGCTACAAGCTCTACCTGAAGCTGCAAGAGATCACCGGCACCTCGGCGCTCGAAATCCAGACGCGCGTCGAGGACGCGGAGAAGGCCGGCCTGGGCTACATCGCCATCAAAGTCGCCGACAACCTCACCAAGCAGCAGGCACTCGAGCTCGACGAAGTGGCCGTCGACATGCCGGGCGTTTCCCTCACGGTCACGCCCGGGCGCAATTACAACGCCGGCCCGGAGTTCAGCCACATCCTCGGCTACATCGGCCCCCAGTTCGCCGAAGACGCGGCGAAGCTCAAGGGCCAGAGCTACGAGTTCAACGAGCCCATCGGCAAGGACGGCCTCGAAGCGCGCTACGAGTCCGACCTCCGCGGCATCGTCGGGTACAGCGCCGTGGAACAGGACGCCTATGGCCGCCAGATTTCCGCGCTCCAGACGAAAGACCCCGTCCCCGGCAACAGCCTGAAGCTCGCCCTCGATGCCGGCCTCCAGCGCTACACCGCGGAGTTGCTGCAGAACGCCCTTCCCAATTCCGAGTGGGGCCAGGCCCGGGTCGCCGCCGCCGTCGTGATGAACCCCCACACCGGCGAGGTCTACGCGCTGGTCTCGATCCCCACGTTCGATAACAACATCTTCGCTGAAAGCAAAATCCGCGGGCAGGAGCTCGCGCAACTGGCAAGCGATGACGAGACGTACACGCTGCTGAACAAGGCCATGTCGGCTGCCGCGCCCGGCTCCACCTTCAAGCTCATCACCGCCTCCGCCGGGCTGGAAGAGGGCAGCATTACTCCGAACACGAGCCGGTACGTCGGCTGCGAACTGCTGATCAAGGGCGAAAACGACGTCGAATACGACTACCCGGACTGGCGCTGTCACAACATGACCATGAACGTCCAGACGGCCATCGCCTGGTCGTCCAACGTCTTCATGTACCTCACCGCCGGCGGCGACCTCGAAACCACGCGGGGCCTCGGCCAGGACGTCGATAGCTCGGGGGCCATCCTCGCCACATGGGCGCGCCGCTTCGGCCTCGCCGCCCCCACCGGGATCGACCTCTATGGCGAAGGCGCCGGCCGCATCCCCGACCCCCAGTGGAAAGAGCGCACGAAGGTCGGTGAAGGGTTCGCCCCCGGCGAGAACGACTGGTTCATCGGCGACACCTACAACACGGCCGTCGGCCAGGGCGACGTGCTCGCCACCCCGCTCCAGATCGCGCGCATGACCGCAGCTTTCGCGAACGGCGGGAAGCTCGTGACGCCCCACCTCGTAAACCAGGTCATCTCGCCCGACGGCAAGGTCGTCCGCACCATCGAACCCGAATTCAAAGACGTGGGCATCTCGCAGAGTACCATCGACGTCGTGAAGGGCGGGATGCTCGCTTCCGTCCAGTACGGCGCGGGCGTGCTCGCGCAGATCCCCAACGCCAGCGTTGCCGGCAAGACCGGGACCGCCGAGTTCTACGACCAGGAAACGCGAAGCTGGTCCCAGCACGCCTGGTTCACCGGCTTCGCCCCCTACAACGACCCGGAAATCGTCGTCACGGTCTATTTCGATAAGGGCACCGGCGGCACCCACGCCGCGCCCGTGGCGGCAAAGATCCTCCAGTACTACTTCGAGCACATGCGCCAGTGAGCACCGTCACCTACGGCTACGGCGCGCGCGCCCGAACGACCGCCAGCGTCTGGCGCGGCTGGGACCGTTTCGATTACCTCATGGCCCTTACCGCCGTGGCCCTCGTCGGCATCGGCCTGGTCCTCATCTACAGCGGTTCGCTTTCCATCTACGATGGGCCGCTCACCAGCTTCTCGAGTCCCGTGTTCAAACAGCTGATCTTCGCCTGCATCGGCTTCGCAGCCATGCTGGTTGTCTCCAAGGTCGACTACCACTACCTGACGCATTACGCCTGGGGCTTCTATGCCCTCGGCATCGTCTCGCTGGTCGGGATTCTCCTCGTCGGCGATGCCGCCTTCGGCTCGCGCCGGTGGTTCGCGCTGGGCCCACTCCAGGTCCAGCCCTCCGAGTTCGCGAAGCTCGCCACCATCCTCGCCCTCGCCCGCTACTTCAGCGAACACGGCGGCGACGCCCGCGACCTTCGCTCTCTGCTTACCTCGCTCGCCATCGTCGCCCCGATGTCCGGCCTGGTGTTCGTCCAGCCAGACCTCGGCACAAGTATCGTCTTCATCGCCATCTGGGCCGGCGTCGTCATCGTCGCCGGGGTGAACCGGAGCCACCTCGTGGTGATGGGCGCGATGTTCGTGGCGATCTTCCCGTTCCTCTGGACCTTCGCGATCGCCGAGTACCAGGTCGACCGTGTGGCCGTGCTCGTCGACTCCCAGGAGGACCCGCTGGGCAGCGGCTACAACGTGAACCAGTCGAAAATCGCGGTCGGCTCGGGCCAGGCGTTCGGCAAGGGGTTCACGGAAGGCGACCAGACCCAGCTCGGCTACCTCAAGGTCGCCACCAAGGACTTCATCTTCAGCCTCCTCGCCGAGGAGTGGGGCTTCGCGGGCTGCATGGTCGTCTTCGCGCTCTTCATCCTCCTCCTCATGCGAGGTGTGCGGGCCGCACAGATCGCCGGCGACCCGGCGGGCCAGCTTGTCGCTGTCGGTATCGTTATGTTGATTTTGATGCAGACCTTCATCAACGTCGCCGTCAACCTCAGCCTTTTCCCGGTCACCGGCATCCCGCTGCCATTCATCAGCCAGGGTGGCTCCTCGCTCGTCAGCATCTTCATCTCCCTCGGCATCCTTCAGAGCGTCGTCATGCGCCACCGCGCCTACCGCCAGACCTGACCGCCGGCCCCGACCAGCCCGCTTAGGCCCGGGCATCCCGTAGAATGCCGCCACTTCCCCGGGGGTTTCTCGCATGGATTACCAGGCGATCCTGTACGACGTCGCCGACGGCGTCGCGACCATTACGCTGAACAAGCCGGAGCGTCTCAACGCCTTCGACGACGAGATGCTGACGGAGTGGGCCGACGCCCTGCGCCGCGCCGACCAGGACCGTGCCGTGGGCGCGATCATCATCACGGGTGCGGGCCGCGGCTTCTGCAGCGGCATGAACGTGGCCGCGGAGGCCGGCGGCTCGGGCGTCCTCCGCACCGAATCCAGCGTCGCCGACCGGCGCCACAGCCTCCGTGACCGCGTCCACCCCATCCCTCGGGCCCTCATCCAGCTCGAGAAGCCGTACATCGCCGCGATCAACGGCGCCGCCGCCGGGGCCGGCATGGACATGGCCACCATGGCCGACATCCGTTTCATGAGCAGCACCGCCCGCGTCGGCATGACCTATGTCCGCATGGGCCTCATCCCGGGCGATGGCGGGACGTACACCCTGCCCCGCGTCGTCGGCGTCCAGCGCGCCCTCGACATGATCTGGACGGGCAAGATGATCACGGCCCAGGAGGCCCTCGAGATCGGCTACTGCCTGGCCGTCTACGAACCGGACGAGCTCATGCCCCGCGTCACCGAGTACGCCCGCCAGATCGCCAAGGGCCCCGGCGTGGCGGTCCAGCTCTCGAAGAAACTCGTCTACCGCTCGGCCAACATCCCCTTCGACGAGCACCTCGACATGGCCCAGATGGCGATGTTCATCGCCCAGTCCACCGAGGATGCCCGCGAGGGCCCGCGCGCCTTCGTCGAGAAGCGCGAACCCCAGTTCAAGGGCCGGTAGGCGCGGGTCGAGTGTCCCCTGTTACTGCTCCAGCACGAACTGCGTCTGCGTGATCAGCGCGAGCAGCTTGCCCTCCGGGTTCCGGATGGTCGTCTGCCACGTCTGCGTGCGCCGCCCGCGGTTGATCGGGACACACTCCGCCTTCAGCGTGGTGCCCGCCAGGCCCGGCGCGAAGAAGTTCGTCTTGGACTCGATCGTCGTCGTCCCGGCGCCCGGCGGCAGGTTCAGCACAGTCCCGACCGCCCCGAGCGTGTCCGCGAACGCCATCAGTGCCCCACCGTGGCAAATCCCGGGCACGGTGCACAGGTCATCGCGCACGTCGAGCTCTGCGGTCACGCGGTCGGGCTGCGCGGACGTCACGCGTACCCCCAGCGACTCGGGGAAGAACCCCGCAAGGCGTTTCTGGATGCTTTCGGCCTGGTCTTCCACCTGGACCCTCCTGCTGCGGCTCGATGCATAGTCGCACTACGCGTCCTCGCACGGAAGGGCCAATCTCCTGCGAATGCGAAGTCCACCGCTCGTTGGTAGGCTTGTCTCACATGACGCTCCCATCCTTCACCCGCGCCCAGCTTGCCGCCGGCGCCCCCGGCCCCGAGACGGCGCTCACGATCGGGGTGCTCGACGGCGTCCACCTCGGGCACCAGGCGCTCCTCCGCCGCCTCAGCGACGAGGCGAAGAAACGCGCCCTCTCGCCCGGCGTCGTCACCCTCCACCCGCACCCCATCACCGTCCTCCGCCCGGAAATCGCGCCGAGCTACCTCACTTCCCTCGAAGACCGCATGGAGCTGATGCGCGACGCCGGCGCGGACTGGGTCATCCCTCTCACCTTCACCAGCGAGGTCTCCGAGATTGAGGCCGAGGAGCTGGCGCTCTCCTTCGTCGAAGTCCTGCGCATGCGGCTGATGGTCCTCGGCCCCGATGCCGCCTTCGGCCGCGGAGCGCCGAAGGACACCGCGGAACGGATGCGCCGCCTCGGCGCCGAGCGCGGCTTCGAAGTCGTGCAGATTGAGCCGCTGATGCACGACCACGAACGCTACAGCTCCACCGCCGTCCGCAAGGCCCTCGCCGAAGGCGACATGGCCCGCGTCACATCGCTCCTGGGGCGGCCGTACCGCCTGGCGGGGCCGGTGATCCACGGCTTCGAGCGCGGACGCACGATCGGCTTCCCGACGGCGAACATCTCCGTGGCCGCCGACCGCGCCCTCCCCGGCCTCGGGGTGTACGCCACCCGGGCCCGCGTCGCCGGCCACGTCCTCACCGGCGCCACCAACATCGGCCGGCGCCCCACCTTCGATGAAGGCCATGTCTCGATCGAAACCTACCTCCTGGACTTCGAGGGCGACGTCTACGGCGAGCGCATGGACCTCGAAATCCTGGCCCGCATCCGCGGCGAGGTGAAGTTCGAAAGCGTCGACGCGCTGAAGGCCCAGATCGCGAAGGATGCTGAGACCGCCCGGAAGCTCGTCAGCTAGTTTGCCGCTTGCGCCAGCCCGCATAACGATGGGGACGCCACGAGGACCTATGACCAGGAACATGCCGCCCGTAGACGAACAGATTGCCGTGCTCATGAGCGGCGTCGACTACGGTGATGCCCTCCTCCGCAAGCAGATGGAGCGCGAGCTGCGCGCCCTCCTCGAAGAGGACCGCCCCCTCCGCGTCTACCTCGGCATCGACCCGACCGCGACGTCGCTGACTCTCGGCCACACGGTGCCGCTACGAAAGCTGCGCCAGTTCCAGCAGTTCGGCCACCACGCCATCTTCCTCATCGGCGACTACACCGCCCTCATCGGCGACCCGAGCGACAAGAACAAGCTCCGGCCGATGCTCTCGCCCGAGGACATCCGTCACAACGAGGCCACCTACTTCGAACAGGCCGCGCGCATCCTCGACCCGGAGAAGACCGAGCTGCGGCACAACTCCGAGTGGCTCGGCAAGCTCACCTTCCCCGACATCATCTCGCTGATGTCCAAGTTCACCGTTGCGGAGATGCTGCGGCGCGACAACTTCCGCCACCGCTTCCAGGATGGCGACCCCGTCTACCTCCACGAGTTCCTCTACGCCCTCATGCAGGGCTACGACGCCTACGCCCTCGCCTGCGATGCCCAGGTCGGCGGCACCGAGCAGCTGTTCAACCTGATGGCCGGGAGGAAGATCCAGGAGGAGGCGGGGCAGCGGCCGCATGTGCCCATCACCATGCCGATCCTCGTCGGCCTCGACGGCAAAGAGCGCATGTCCAAGTCGAAAGGCAACCACATCGGCGTGAACGACCCGCCCGAAGAGCAGTTCGGCAAGGCCATGTCCATCCCCGACGAAGTCGTCGAAGACTTCTTCGTGCTCGCCACCAACCTCCACCCCGACGAGGTGAAGCGCATCATGCGCGAGTTCCGCAGCGGCGAACGCAGCGCCATCGAGACAAAGAAGATGCTCGCGAGGACGATCGTCACCGAGTTCTGGGGCGAAGCCGCTGCGCAGGCCGCGCAGGAGCACTTCGAGCGCACCGTCCAGCGCAAGGAAGCCCCCGACGAGATGCCCGAATACCGCGTCGCAAACGGGGACCTGCTCCTGGACGTCGTCGTCAGCAGCGGCGCCGCCCCTTCGAAGCGCGAAGCCCGCCGCCTCTTCGAGCAGCGCGCCGTAACGATGGACGGGAACGTGGTCGAGCCGTCCACCCCCGCCCGCCGCGGCGCGATCGTCCAGGTCGGGAAGCGGCGCTGGATCCGTCTCGTGTAACCTCGGCACGCGGACCGGGAGCTCACTGGCAACTTCCGAGCCGCCGCCGCAGGAACCGCTGTTCCGAAGGGTTCGTCGCCAGCGACAACGCCCGCTCGTACGACGCACGCGCCTCCTCCAACCGCCCCAGGCGCCGCAGCAGGTCTGCCCGCGCCGAGTGGTACAGGTGGTACCCCTCCAGACCTCCGACCCGGTCCATCAGCGCGAGGCCCTGTTCCAGTCCTTCCGAGAACGCCACGGCAACCGCGTGGTTCAGCGTGACCACCGGCGAAGGCAGATCGTCGCTCAACGCCTGGTACAGCGTCGCAATCCGGTCCCAGCGGGTGGCGGCGGCCGTGGCTGCGCGCGCGTGCTCGGCGGCTATCGCCGCCTGGAGGACGTACGGCCCGGCCGGGACGAACCGCAGCGCGCGTTCCACCAGAGCCAGCCCTTCCGTGATCTCCTCGTGGTCCCAGCGGGAGCGGTCCTGGGCCTCGAGCAACACGACGTCGCCATCGGCGTCGGTGCGCGTCTCCCGCCGCGAATCGTGCAGCAGCATGAGCGCCAGCAGGCCCTGGACCTCGGGCTCATCCGGCATCAGCGCGTGGAGTATCCGCGCCAGCCGGATGGCTTCGGCGCACAGTTCCCTGCGCACCAGCGACTCGCCCGTAGTGGCCGCGTACCCCTCGTTGAAGACCAGGTAGAGCACGGCCAGCACCGCCGGCAGGCGCGCCGGCAGTTCCGCCGGTCCGGGGATGCGGTAGGGGATGTTCGCGTCCCGGATCTTGCGCTTCGCCCGTACCAGCCGCTGCGCCACCGTGCTCTCGTCGACGATGAAGGCGCGCGCGATCTCGCCGGTCGTGAGGCCGCCGAGGGTGCGAAGGGTCAGCGCGACCCGCGCCTCCATCGTCAGCGCGGGATGGCAGCACGTGAAAATGAGCCGCAGCCGGTCGTCGCCGATGGCCGGCGCATCTTCCCAATCGGGTCCGGGTTCCGAATAGCGGGGCATTTCGCGCGCAACCTCCGCAAGCTTCCGCGCGCCCGAGGCCTCTCGCCGAAGGCGGTCGATGGCCTTGCGCCGGGCCGTGGTGACAAGCCACGCAGGCGGGTTCGCGGGCGTCCCACGCTGCCAGGCCTCCGCGGCAGAGATCCAGGCCTCCTGCAGCGCGTCCTCCGCGAGGTCGAAGTCGCCAAGCACGCGGATGAGCGTGGCCAGCGCCCGGGCGTTGTGCGCGCGGAAAAGCGCCCCCAGCGCTTCCGGCGTCACGCGTCCTCCGGGCCGTCGAGAATGCGCCGGACCTCCACGCGTCCCTCGCGCAGGGCCGGGATCTTGCGCGCCCACCCGACCGCCTCGGCGAAGCCGGCACAGCTGACGAGGTAGTACCCCGTCAGCTGCAACTCCGCCGTATGGGCCGGCCCCGGTGTCTCCACCGTCCTGCTTCCGTCCCGGGAAAGCGTCACAGCGGTCGCCGCCGGCGCGAAGGGCTGCGAGTCGAGCAGCACGCCCGCCGCCCGTGCTTCCTCATCCAGACGCACGTAGGCATCCCAGAGTTCCTGCCATTCCGGGGAAGGCGGATGCGGCGTGGCTCGCTCGTCTTCGTAGATCAGCAGGATGAACTTTGGCACGGCTAAACCTCTTGCAGCGGCCGGATCTCCAGGCATCCGTCCTCGCCCATGGGGAACTTCCGGGCGAGGTCCAACAGGTAGTCCAGGTCCCGCACGTTGAGGATGTAGAACCCGCCCAGCTGTTCCCGGGTCTCGGCGAACGGCCCATCGGTGCGCAACGCCCGGCCTTCGCGCACACGCACCGTAACGGCGGTATCGGCCCTGGCCAGCGCGTCTCCAGCCACGAACTCCCCCCGCTCGATCAGCCAGTTCGTGAACCGCTGGTGGCCCTTGATGCCCTCGACGACGGCCGGGTGGTCCTCGGGCAACCACTTCGATTGGTCGCCATAGATCAGGAGCATGTAGCGCGTCTGCCGGGGTGGGTCCACCACGCGCGTATCGTGTCCTGCCATCTTGCGCACCTCGATCGCGCCGTGCTTCGCCGACGGGATCATCGCTGCCAGTTCGAGCGCTTCCGCCTGGTCCTTGCAGTCCAGGATGTAGTAGCCGCCCAGCTGTTCGCGCGTTTCCGCGAAGGGGCCATCCAGCGTTACGAGCCTGCCATCCTTCAGCCGCAGCGTCGTCGCGGTTTCCGTCGGCTGCAGAGGATCGCCCGCGACCATCGCGTTGCGCCGTCGCGCCTCCGCTCCGAACGCGCGGTACTCGACCATCAGCTGTTCCCACTCGGGCGTCCCGAACGGGATGTCGCGCGACTCGTCGGTGTAGATGAGGGCCATGTAGCGCACGGCGTCACATCTCCCAGATCGGGCGGAGCTCGACCGAGCCGTGCTGAGCGGCCGGGATCATCGCCGCCAATTCGATCGCCTCCCGCTCGTCCTTGCAGTCCAGGAGGTAGAAGCCGCCGAGCTGTTCGCGCGTTTCCGCGAATGGCCCGTCCACGGCCACCGTCTTTCCGCCCTGCACGCGGACGGTCTTCGCTTCGTTCGACGGCCGGAGCCGTTCGCCGCCCTGGAGCGCGCCACGCTCCCCGGCAACCTGGCCGAAGCGGGCGTACCCGGCCAGCATGTCTTTCTCGTCTCCCGACCCTTCGGCGGGGTCGGCCGTCTCGCTGGAGTAGATGAGCGCGATGTAGCGGGCCATGTTCCTGTGCCTTCCCTGGAGGCCGGTATGGTAGCGCCTCCACTGCAGAGACGAACGGCGTCGCCCGTGATCGACACCCACTCGTTTGCGGCGTTAACCGGGCCCCCGGTATCCTTCGCCCCACTTCCCGAACGGAGAACTCGCAGCCATGGCAGAACTGAAGGACACCCTTACCCGCCACGCCCAGGATGTCGTGAGCGGCAACGTCGCCAACCTCATGGGCGATTTCACGCCCGAAGCGATGCCGAAGGTGATGGCGCTCGCCGCGAACCCGATCACCGCCACCTCGTTCGAAGTCAAGGAGCTCGGGAACAACGAGGCCGAGATCAGCTACATCGGCTCGACCACCCGCCGCGTGTGGAGCAAGTGGGCCGATACCGGTGGCAAGTACCAGATCGTCGATGTGAAGGAACTCTGATCCGGTGACACAGCCCGGCTCCGCCCACGAAGCGGCCGAGCGCAACGCCCAGGCGATCATGTCGGGGAACCTGGCCCAGATCATGGCCGACATCACCCCCGAGGCCCTCGCCCAGGTGATGGCCCTCGGGTCCCAGGCCGGCGCCCTCACCCCGACGCAAATGCCGAACATTGAGCGCTACGAGTTGCTCGATTTCGGCCCGGACGGCGACGTCCACCTCTTCCACGTGAAGTTCATTTCCGATGCGGGCACCGCCACCATCGCCGCTTCCTGGAAGCTCATCATGGGCCAGTGGAAAATTGTCGCCGTCAGCCTTGTCTCCGCCGAGCCCGCCGCCCAGGGGTGAACGATGCAACTCTGCCTCGTCCGCCACGCCATCGCAGTGGAGCGGGGGACCGCAGGTTACGTCGATGACCGCGCCCGCCCGCTCACGCCCGAGGGCCGGAAACGGATGAAGGAGGCGGCCTCCGGCCTGAAGCAGATCTTCCGGCCGGAGGCCATCCTCTCCTCCCCGATCCTCCGCGCGAAGCAGACCGCGGACATCCTCGCCGACGTGCTCGATGCGCCGATTACGATCGCGGACGCGCTCGGCAACGGCGACCACCACGCGCTCCTTGCCGCCTGCGGGGCCTCCGGCCGGGAGTCCCTCGCCCTCGTCGGCCACGAACCCTGGATGAGCGAACTGCTCTCGACGTTGCTCGCGGGCGAACCGCACCTCGTCTCGACCGTGTTCCGCAAGGGCGCCGCCGCCCTCGTTTCGACCTACGGCCCGCCCGCGCCGGCCAACGGGAGCCTGGAATGGCTGCTCCAGCCCGGCATGCTCAGGCGCCTCGCCCGGGCGACGTCTCAACGTCCAGGCTGACCTTCAGCACGGTTTCGAACCGGCGCTGCTGCCGCTCCAGTTCGTACATCTCCGCTGCCAGGTCCGCCCGCGCCGTGAGCTGAAGGCGCAACGCCGACTTCTTCAGGGTCGCGCTCATCCCCAGCACCGGCGAAGGGATCCGCCGCCGGATTGCCCGCGCGACCCCGAGGAGCGCCGCCAGTTCGGCCACGCGGCGCGTGTCCTCCGGGTCGACGATGGCCCTGTACTGCGAGAGGTCCGGCGTCCCGCTATCGGCCCACCGGACGAGCGCAGCGAGCAGCACGATCTCCCGATGGGTAAAGCCGTGGAGGTCGCCGCTGTGCACCAGGTACTCCGCGTGGCGGTCCCGGTTGTAGTAGTCGATGTGCATCCCGATCCCGGCCAGCCGCGCCGCATGGAGGAGAAGCTCAAGGTCTTCGTCCCCGCGGCCGTGCGCCCCCTTCGTCGCGTCGAAGAGTTCCGCCGCCACGCTCACGACGGGTTCGGCCGCCAGTTCGTCGACGCCGTTCGCCCGCGCAAGCCCGAGCACCGAAGCCGCCCGCACGTCGGGCAGCAGTGGGGACTCGTCCCGCAGCTCCTGCCAGAGGATGCCCTCCCGCAGCCCCTGGCCGGCGACGGTCAGGCTTTCGGCGCCGAGGAGGTCCATCACCTCGTCGATGACGATCGCGGCAGCGTGGATGATGTCGGCCCGGTTCGAGCCGACGCCCGGCATCCGCCGTCGCTCATCGGTGGAGACGGCGGCCAACCGGTTTGCCAGGCGCCGCATCTCCCGCCGGCTGACTGCGTAACCATGCAACCGGCGCAATGGATAGGCGTTCCGCAGGCGCGCGATGCGGGCCAGGTTCCGGACGGCGCCGCCAGAGGCGAACAACACCGGGTGGCTGTCTTCCACGGCCAGCTGGCTCCGCACCGCTTTGCGCAGCGCCCGCACCTCGCGCGGCGCCGGGGGATCCGAGCGCAGGTAGCGCTCCCGGGAGTAAATCGCCCCGAGCGGCGCGGACTGCACGTGTGTCAGCGCTCGCCCGGCGACTCGCATGAGTTCGAGCGACCCACCTCCGATGTCGAGCAGGTAACCGTCCCGGAGCGCGGTGCTGTTCGCCACTCCCAGGAAGCCGCAGTACGCCTCCTCGTAGCCGGAGAGGACGCGCACCTGCAGGCCGGTGATCTCGGCTGCCCGTTCGATGAAGTCGCTCGAGTTCGCCGCGCGGCGCAGGGCCTCCGTGCCGACCGCGCGGATCACGGCCGGCTGATGCGACCGCGCCAGCTCCGCCATGATGGAAAGGGCCCGCAGGCCCCGCGCCATGCCGTCCTTCGTCAGCTCGCCGAAGTCCTGGCCTTCGCCGAGGCGGGCGTCGAAGCGCTCCTCGTCGATCACCTCGAAGGCCGACGGGGAAAGCGCCCGGGCGACCAGCAACCGGATCGAGTTCGAACCCACGTCGATGACCGCGAGGATTTCGCCTCTTTCCAATCCCTGTCTCCCAGGGTGTGCATTATGGCCGCGCCGGCCGGGTCAGGCGACGCCAGACCCGCGGGGCGCCCCCTCGCATCCACGGCTTGACACATGTCGTATAGAATGTGAAGGAGCTACGAAGGGGGTCTCAGGGGCCGATGGGACGAAAAACGCTCGCAGCACTACTCCTGCCTTTGCCATTCGCGGCGTTGCCGATCGCCGTGGTTGCCATCGGGGCCGTCTTCGGTCCCGGCGAGAGCGACGAGTTCGTGATCAAGGAAGACGCTTCGCCCGTTGAGCAGATGGTCTCCAGCGAGGCCCCGGCGCTCGGAACAACAAGCCTGGCCAGCGTGCCCGAGGCTCTGCAGTTCGACCCCTGTTCCGACTACGACCTCCGCAGCGAATCGTAGGGTCCCTTCCGCGCTGTGTTAGCATGGACGGCAGAGTCGCTCGGCGCTCTGCCGTTTTCGTTGGGCGCCGCGCCACCCGCGGAGGTTGACCTTGGCGGCCACCCGGACTTCGAGACCTGCCCGTTCCCAGAAGCCCATCGATGAGTACCTGCTGAGCGAACAGCAGCTTGAGGACATGTACTACTACATGCTCCTCGCCCGGAAACTGAACGAGCGCATGCTCGCGCTGAACCGCCAGGGGCGGGCCCCCTTCGTGATTGCCGGGGCCGGCCAGGAAGCCGCCCAGGTGGGCGCCGCCATGGCCCTCAAGAAAGGCACCGACTACTTGGCCCCGTATTACCGGGACCTTGGCATGAACCTCGTCTTCGGGATGGACGCCCGCGAAGCCATGCTCAACCTCCTGGCAAAGCGCGACGACCCGAACAGCTACGGGCGCCAGATGCCCTCCCACTGGGGAAACACCGGGCGCAAGATCGTCACCCAGTCCAGCGTTGTCGCCACCCAGTTTCTCCATGCAGCCGGCATCGCCCTGGCGGCGAAACTCCGGAACGACCCGATCGTGGTGATGGCCTGCTGTGGCGAAGGCTCCACCAGCCGTGGCGACTTCCACGAAGCGCTGAACTTCGCCGCCATCCACAAGCTGCCCGTCATCTTCTTCGTGGAGAACAACGGCTACGCCATCTCCGAGCGCACGGACAAGTCCATGCCCGTGCCCCACGTCGCCGACCGCAAGCGCGCCTACAACATGCAGGGGGCAGTGGTAGACGGGATGGACGGGATTGCCGTCTATCAGACCGTCCGCCCGGCCGTCGACCAGGCGCGCAACGGCGGCGGCCCCTTCCTCATCGAAGCCAAGTGCTACCGCCTCTGGGCTCACTCCAGCGACGACGACGACTCCCGCTACCGCCCGAGGAAGGAACTCGAGGAGTGGGCGAAGAAGGACCCCCTGAAGCTCTTCCGCCAGCGCGTCGAAAACGACCGCATCTTCCCACCGGAAGACCTCGACGAGATCGAGGCCCGCGTCGAGGAGGAGATCCGCGAGGCAGCGCAGTGGGCCCTGATGCAACCGGACCCGGCCCCCGAGGATGCGCTGGGCTACGTGTACAAGGAGCTCTGAGATGCCGGCGATCACCGTGATCGAAGCCGTCCGCTCCGCCCTCGACGAGGCGCTGGACGCCGACGACCGGGTCTTCGTCCTCGGGGAGGACGTCGAGGCCGGAGGCGTCTTCCGCGCGACGGAGGGGCTGAAAGCAAAATACGGCGAGCGCATCATCGATTCGCCCCTCGCCGAATCGAGCATCATCGGCCTGAGCATCGGCGCCGCCCACTACGGCCTCCGCCCCGTCGCCGAGATCCAGTTCGCCGACTTCATCCACGCCGGGTTCGACCAGCTCTGCAGCGAGGCTTCCCGCTGGAGCTACCGGACGAAGGGCACCGCCTACCTGCCGATGGTCGTCCGTACCCCTTGGGGCGGCGGAGTCCACGGCGGGCAGCACCACAGCCAGAGCATCGAGGCCTACTACGCCCACATGCCCGGCATCAAAGTGGTAGCCCCCACGTTCCCCGCCGACTACCGCAGCCTCCTGCACGCCGCGATCGCCGACCCGAACCCCGTCCTCTTCCTCGAACACAAGCGTACGTACCGCCTGTTCCGCCAGGAAATCGAGGGAGCCCCGGCTGAGACACAGATCGGCCGAGCGCGCATTACCCGCCAGGGGCAGGACCTCACCATCTTCGCCTACGGCTTCATGCTCCTCGAGTCGCTCGAGGCCGCGAAAACCCTGGCCACCGAGGGCATCGAATGCACGGTCGTCGACATGCTGACCCTCAATCCGATCGACCGCGAGACCATCCTCGAAACCGCGAAAGCCACCGGCAAGGTGCTCATCGTGCACGAGGACGTGCTCACCGGCGGCCTCGGCGGCGAGATCGCCGCTATCATCGCCGAGCACGCCTTCGAATACCTCGACGCCCCAATCCGGCGGGTGGCCGGGCCAGACATCCCCGCCATGCCCTATCACCACGCCATGGAAGACTTCTTCATGCCGAACCGCGAGAAGATCGCAGCCGCCGCGCGCGAACTGGCGGCCTACTGATGGCTGCCAGACACAGGGCAGGGGCGCCGGGACGAGCCGGTTTCGGAGCTCACGATCCGGGGGCCTCGCTTCAGCCCTGCGTTTCACCTTCGTCGGGAGCGCCGCAATGACCGTCGTGAAGATGCCCCAACTCGGTGAAAGCGTGACGGAAGGCACGATCACGCAGTGGTTCAAGCAACCCGGTGACCCGGTCAAGCTCGACGACCCGCTCTGCGAGATCGAGACCGAAAAGGTCACCGCGGAGCTGCCTTCCGAATTCGAAGGCAGGATGGGCAAAATCCTCGTCCCCCAGGGGGAAACGGTCGACGTCGGCACGCCCCTCTGCGAGATCGAAGTTGCCGGCGAACCCGCGGAACCCGCGCCCGCCGGCAACGGCCGCTGGTCCGGCGGCCCCATGGCCATCCCCCCGGACGAGCAGCCCGTCGTCCTGGCGCCGCGGCGCGACGCCGGGGGGGCAGCCTCGCCGGCGGCGCCGGTAGCCGTCGCCGCACCGCCACCTCCCGAACGCGCCGCGAGGACCAACCCGGAAGACCGTTCACGCTACTACTCGCCCGCCGTCATGCGCCTCGCGTCCGAACACGGCGTCGACCTTTCCCGGCTGAGCGGGACGGGAATCGGCGGCCGCATCACCCGCAAGGACGTCGAGGCCTTCATCGCCGCTGGCCCCGCCGCCGCACCGCCGCCGCCAGCCGAACTGCCCCGGCCCGCGGCCACGCCCGCGGCCTCCACCTCCGGCGCACCCTACGAAGTCGTTGTCCTCTCCCCGACGCGCAAGACGATCGCGGAACACCTCACGCGCTCCAACGTCGAGGCCCCGCAGGCCTGGACCATGGTCGAAGTCGACGTCACCGCCCTCGCCGCCCTCCGCAACCGGGAAAAAGGGCGCTTTGCCCGCGAAGAAGGACTCGACCTGACGCTCCTGCCGTACTTCACCGAGGCGGTCTGCGCCACGCTGCGAGAGTTCCCGATGCTCAACGCCCGCTGGGAGCAGGGCGAGCTGCGCCGCTATCGCGCGCAGAACATCTCCATCGCCGTCGCCACCGACCACGGCCTCGTCACCCCCGTCATCCACGACGCAGGCGACCTGAACGTCGTTGGACTCGCCAGACGCATCGCCGACCTCGTCCAGCGGGCCCACGCCCGCAAACTGCGGGTCGAAGACATCGAGGGCGGGACCTTCACGGTGAACAACACCGGTTCGTTCGGGTCCATCGCCTCCAAGCCCATCGTGAACACCCCCCAGGTCGGCATCGTCACGATGGAGCGGGTGGTGAAGCGCCCGGTGGTGCTCGAAAACGATGCCATCGCCATCCGCTCGATGATGAACGTCTGCCTCAGCTTCGACCACCGCGCCCTGGACGGGCTCGAGGCGGGCGGGTTCCTGGCGGCGCTGAAGGCGCGGCTGGAGGGGATCGGCTAGCCCGCGGGAGCGGCGCGGCCATCGTCAGCGTTCGGGGCGCCGGGTTTGCTGTCCGCTCGCCTCAGGGGCGCAGGATGGCACAGGTGCTCGAGGCCAACGCGTACAACTTGCCGGCCGCATCGACGAGGCGGGCCTCGACCACGGCCTGCGACCGCCCGGGGTGCACGACGGAGCCTTCAGCGTAGACCTCGCCCGTGCCCTGGAGGACGGGCCGCACGAAGTTCACCTTGTATTCGAGCGTCGTGAATCCGGTGCCCGCGGGCAGCGTGCTCTGCAGGGCCATCCCCATCGCGGAGTCGAGGAGCGTGCCGATGACGCCGCCGTGAAGCGTGCCCATCGGGTTCTCCCAGAGTTCGCCGGGGGTGAAGGCGAAGGTTGTGCGGCCCGGTTCCGCGAACGGGATGCTCAGACCCAGCAGTCGCGCGAACGGCGCCGGTTCGAGCTCTCCGGCCTGGATCGCGCGGATGTAGGCCATGCCGTCGAGGGACTGCATCGCCCGCCGGTGCGGTGCCGGGTCGGACCAGGCAAGCGAAAACGAGCGGCTGATGGTGGGAGCAGTTAGTTGCATCATGCAACTGACGGTAGCGGGAAGAACACGCCGCCCGCAACGCGGCCGTGTGACGTGGGTCACGCGGGGCGCTCCCGCGTACCCGCGCCACTCCGCGTAGTACTGCGCCCGGGCGCGTAGTACAATCCCCGGGATGGTAGTACGCGGCAGGAGCAAAATCACCCGGAAGGGCCAGATCACGATCCCGGCCGCAATCCGCCACGCCGGCGGCTTTGATGAGGGCGACGAGGTCGAACTGTCCTACGACGAAGAAACCGGGCAGGTGACGATGGAGGAACCCCGATCCGTCGCGCGGCGCACGGCCGGTATCCTGTGGCGCCCGGATTTGCCCGTCTTGTCGGACGAGCAACTGAAACGGGCCATCGAAGAGGCCGCGCAGGCGGCTGCCATAGAACGAGACGAACGTTCGAAACGTGCCTGACGCCGTCATCGACACCAACGTGGTCCTCCGCCACCTCCTCCACGACGACCCCGGGCTGTCGCAGGCTGCCACCGCACTGCTGTTGAGAATCGAGGCCGGTGAGGTCAACGGCCGGCTGGGCGCGATCGCGATCGCAGAAGCGGTCTGGGTCCTGGGGGGACGTATCTACTCATTTCGCGCGGAGGAGATTCGGGATGCGCTCGTAGATGTCCTTCGCATGCCAAATCTGGTTGTCCTGGAAAGAGAGCGGCTCATCAAAGCGCTGGACCTGTTCGCCGCGTTCAAGTTGGATTTCGCGGACGCCTACCACGCCGCGCTCGCACTGGAACAGGGCGGAAGCGTCTACAGTTTCGACCGCGACTTCGACCGCATCCCCGGCGTCACACGCGTCGAGCCCCCCGCGTCGCGAGGCTAACCCCGCTTCGGCAGCGCCTCCAGCGCGCGCCCGATGACGAGACGCTGGATCTGGTTGGTGCCTTCGAAGATCTGGAAGATCTTCGCGTCGCGCACCCACTTTTCCACCGGGTGGTCGCGCATGTAGCCCTGGCCACCGAGTACTTGCACCGCGTCGACCGTGACCTTCATGGCCATGTCGCTGGCGAAGCACTTCGCCATGGAGCCTTCAGCCTGCAGGTATGGCGCATTGGCGCCGGCCATCCATGCAGCCCGGTAGACCATCAGCCGCGCCGAATCGACCGCCATGGCCATGTCGGCGAGCATGAAGCTGACGCCCTGGTTCTTCATGATCGACCGCCCGAACTGGACCCGCTCTTTCGCATAGTCCAGCGCGTATTCGTAGGCCGCACGGCCGATGCCGAGCGCATATGCGCCGACGACCGGCCGCGTGCGCTCCAGCGTCATCAGCGCGCCGAGCGCGCCTGGCCCTGCAGACCCGCCCGCCTTCGAAGGCGCCCCGAGCTTGTTCTCGGCCGGGATGCGGCAGTCGTTGAACACGACGTTCGCGGTGTGGCTGGCGCGGATGCCCATCTTCTTCCAGGTGGTGCCTTCCTCCAGCCCCGGCGTGCCTTTCGGGACCACGTAGGCGCCGATGCCGCCCCAGCCCTTCGACTTGTCTTCGGTGGCGAAGACGACGTGCACGTCGGCGATGTTGCCGTTCGTGATGAACTGTTTCTCGCCGTTCAGGATGTAGTCGTCGCCGTCGCGCGTCGCCGTCGTCGAAATGTTAGCGACGTCCGAGCCGGCGTCCGGCTCGGTCAGGCACATCGCGCCCAGGTGCACCTCATGCTCGTCCGAGGAGATCGCCGCCATCCACTTCTCGCGCTGCTCGGGGCTGCCGGTCGCCATGATTGCCGCGCCGGCGAGCCCGCTCGAGTTGATCGCGAGCGCGATGCCCGCGCAACCCCACGAAAGCTCTTCGCTCACGATCACCGGCAAAAGCGCCGAGGACGTCCCGCCCTCGACGATCCCGCCATGCCGGGAGACGCCGAACCCGACGCCCGCTGCTTTCTTGATGATGTCGTAGGGCACTTCCTCGCGCTCGTCGTAGTACGCCGCGACGGGCCGGATCTCCTTCTTCGCGAAGTCGTGGGCGAGTTGCTGGACCATCTTCTCTTCGTCTGAGAGTTCGAAGGAAACCATCGCGTGCCTCCGGCGGGGACTGAGTGCGCCGAGTTTACCACCCGGTAATCCAGGACCGCCGCGACCGAACGGCCCGCACTCTCCGGCCAGGGGGCCATTCCGCCGGCTCCCCCTGGCGGAGGACAGTAGACGTGTGACGACCGCCGCACCGTCCCTCGCGAGAGTCCTCAGTCCCGTCCAGGTGACCGCCGGTGGCGTCGGCATCATCATCGGCGCCGGCATTTATGTCCTCATCGGTGAGGCCACCGCCGAAGCTGGCGGCGCCGTCTGGGCCTCCTTTCTGCTGGCGGCCGTCCTTTGCGGCCTCACCGGCCTGAGCTACTGCGAGCTCGCGGCCGCCTATCCCACCGCCGCCGCGGAATACGAATACAGCCGCCGCGCCTTCCCGGAAGTCGTCGCCTTCCTCGTCGGCTGGCTGATGATGACCGCCCTTGTCGTTGCCGCGGCCACCGTCTCCCTCGGGTTCGGCCGCTACGTTGGCCACTTTTTCGATGTCGAACCGCGAGTGGCCGCGCTCGGCCTGCTCGCCGCGCTCTTCCTCCTCAGCGCCTCGGGGATCCGCCAGGCGGGCGCGGTCATGCTCCTCCTCAGCCTCATCCAGGTTGGCGGGCTCGCCCTCGTCATCGCGATCGGCCTGCCATCGCTCGGCGACCACTCGCTCACGCAATCGACGGGCCCAGCCGGCATCGTTGGCGGGGCTGCACTCGTGTTCTTCGCCTTCATCGGGTTCGACGAGGTCATCACTCTCGGCGAGGAGACCGCCGACCCCGTCCGCACCGTCCCGCGGGCCCTCCTCACGGCGCTCGCGATCTCCACGGTGCTCTACATGCTCACCGCCGTGGCAGCCGTCAGCGCCATCGGCGCGGACGCACTGGGAAGCTCGGAGCGGCCGCTTGCCGATGTCGTTGCGAAAGTCGCCGGCGGCGCCAGCAGCGACGTCGTCGCAGCGGCAGCACTCATTTCCACCACCAACACCACCCTCCTCGCGCTGACGGCGGGTTCGCGCATGCTCTATGCCATGGCGGCGCGCGGCGCTGTGCCCCGTTGGCTCAGCAGCGTGACCCGGCGGACGAAAGTGCCGCTGGCCAGCATCACGGTCGTCACCGCCATCGCCGCCCTCTCAGTCGTGGCAGCCGACCTCTCCATCCTCGCCCAGGTGACGGACCTCGCCATCTACGTGGTCTTCACGTCGGTCAACGTGGCGGTCATCGTGTTGCGGTACCGGGAACCAGAGACGCCCCGCCCGTTCCGGGCGCCGGGCGCGGTCGGCCGGCTTCCGATCCTCCCCGTCCTCGCGCTGCTTGCGGCCATCGTCATGTTCAGCGGGGTCGACCTGGAGGCGGCGGTTGCGTGCGCGGGTATCTCGGTGGTGGGGCTGGCGGCGGGGCTCCTCCTGGATGTGCGTTCGCCGTTGCGACGGCGCCTGGGCGGGGCTGGCGGCTAACGCCCGATCGCCTACCATGCGCGTTATGACGCGTCTCGCGCCGTTTCGTCGGGGCTGTGTCGCATACGGTCTAGTAATATTGTGCAGGGATGTTTCAACCGCTCGGATCTTCACAAATATCCGTGGACATCCCGCAAACTGGCTGCCTATGATGCGGGCGCCCCGGGTACCAACCAACGTTACGTTAACGAGGTAAGCGACGTTATGGACGAGCGCATAGGTCAGTTTTTGAATTTCCTGGCCGTCGAAAAGAACGCGTCGGGCAACACCATCGCCGCCTACCGGAACGACCTCTCACAGTTCCTCGGCTTCGTCGCCGAAAGGGCTCCAGGCCGCCCCATCGAGGCCATCACGCACGACCTGATCGTCGGCTACGTCGAACACCTCCGGAACGGCGCCCATTACAAAGACGCAACTGTCGCCCGCAAGGTCGCCGCCGTAAAGTCCTTCTACGGCTTCCTCACCGCCGAGGGCATGGTCGACGGCGACCCGACGGAACAGCTCAAGTCCCCCCAGGTCGGCAAGACCCTCCCGCGCGCCCTGACGGTCCAGGAAGTGGATGAACTCCTCGAGCAGCCGGCCCGCCGCAACACCCCCGAAGCCCGGCGCGACAAGGCCATGCTCGAACTGCTCTATGCCACCGGCCTCCGCGTCACGGAGCTCGTCTCGCTCGATGTGACCGACATCGCCCTCGAGAGCGACCCCGTCACCGTCCGCTGCCTCGGCAAGGGTGAGCGCGAGCGCGTCCTTCCGCTCCACCAGCGGCCCGTCGACGAGCTCCGCCAGTACATCTTCCACGTCCGCCCTCGCCTCGTCCGGAACCGCCGCGAGACCGCACTCTTCGTGAACCGCCGGGGCGAGCGGCTCACCCGCCAGGGCTTCTGGCTCATCCTGAAGAACTACGCCCGCGAAGCCAACCTCGATAAAGCGATCACGCCCCACACCCTCCGCCACACCTACGCCACCCACATGCTTTCCGGCGGCATGCCGTTGCGCAACGTCCAGGACGCCCTCGGTCACGCCAGCATCTCGACGACCCAGATCTATACCCACCTCACCGGCGAACAGAAACGCCGCGAATACGACAAGGCGCATCCCCGAGCCTGACGCATCCGGGCGCTCTCTCCTGTACAGGCACGCCTCAGCGCGTGCCTGTACGCTTTTGGGAGTGACCCCTCCCGCCCGGCTCCTCGAAGCCCTCGCCGCCCCCGCCGGCCACGCCGCGCTCCGTGAGCTCGATCAGGAGGGAGGCCTCTCGGCCATCATCCCCGAGCTCGAGGAGGGCCGCCGCTTCCAGCAACCCGACCTCCACTACTACGACGTCCTCGACCATCAGCTCGCGGCCGTCGCCGCCCTCGACTCCGCCCTCGGTGGAGGCGCTGATGCCGCCGAACTGCGCGAGGCCATCGCCTGGATCGACCTCGATGCGTCGCTGGACCGGGAAATCGAGGGCCTCCCGCTTGCCGCGCTGATCCGCCTCGCCGCGCTCCTCCACGACGTCGCCAAACCCGCGACTGCCACATTCGAAGACGGCCGCCTGCGCTTCCCCCGCCACGGGCCCCGCGGCGCGGAAATGATGCGCGCCCGCCTCCCGGCCCTCGGCTTCGGGCCGCTAGCAACCGACTTCGTCGCCCGCATGATCCGCTACCACCTCCGCCCCGGGGAGCTCATCAGGAATTGGCCAGTCTCCGACCGGGCCGTCCGCAAGTTCGTCAGCGACCTCGACGGACACGTCCTGCCGCTCATGCTCGTCAACCTCGCGGATGGGATGGCCACCCGGGGCCCGGCCTACACCCGCGAGAACTACCGCCGCCACATCTCGTTCGTGAACTACGTGACCGCCCGCGCCTGGGCCGCCAGCGAAGACGGCGAGCCTCCGCTGGTGACCGGTGACGACCTTATCCGCGAGCTTGACCTTCCCGGTGGACGCTTGTTGGGGGCTGTCCTAACATCGGTTCGCCGAGCCCAACTCGAAGGGGCCGTTTCGTCGAAGCCCGAAGCGCTCGCGCTCGCTCGCTCGGTCCTCGAAGCCCTCAAGGCCGCGGAATGAGCCGGTCCGGGCGCCCGAGCAGGAGTTCCCGCCCATGACTGCAATGTGGCAGGTGATCTTTTACACCGGGTTCGCGGTGATCGCCTTCTACTTCTTTCTCCTTCGCCCGGTCCTCCAGGACCAAAAGGAGCGCCGCAAGGCCGTCCGCCAGCTCCAGGTCGGTGACGAAATCGTCACCACCGGCGGGATCATCGGCGAGGTGAAGGATGTCGTCGTGCCTGTCGATGGCCCCACCGAGCTGATCCTGGAGATCGCGCCCGGGGTACGCGTCCGCGCGCTCACCGATTCAGTCCTCCGCAGGCTCAGTACGCTGGAGCCCGCCGCAGAACCATCCTCATCCCCATCCCCGGCCGAGGCGCCGCCCGGCGAGGTTTCCCACACCCGTGCGTAGTACTTCCACCGTCCTCATCTTCCTCTTCGTCGCCGCCCTTACCACCTTCAGCGTGATCGTGGTCTGGCCGAACACGCCCCAGCGCTACATGCCCTACCTCCCCGGCGACTTTTGGCCCGCCGGCCAGGGCCTGAAGATCCGCGATTGGGAGCGCGAGACCATGCGCCTCGGCCTCGACCTCCGCGGCGGCGCCTACCTCGTCCTCCAGGCCGACCCTCCGCCCGACTACGAAGGCGACGTGGGCCAGGCCCTCGATGGCGCGAAGGACGTCGTCGAGCGCCGCGTCAACGAATTCGGCGTCAGCGAAGCCGAGATCAACAAGACCAGCGGCAACCGCATCAGCGTCCAGGTCCCCGGCCTTTCGCTGGAAGAAGCGCGCGACCTCATCGGCAAGACTGCCTCGCTCGAATTCTTCACGTACGACGAAAACGGCAACCGCATCCCCGCCACCGGTGTCATCGACGGCCAGACCGTGCAGATGACTGGCCGCGACATCAAGAACAACACCTATCCGCAGCGCCAGGGCACGACTTTCGCCGTCGTCTTCGAGACCACGAGCCGCGGCGCGAAGCTCATGGAACAGATCACTTCCCGCGCCATCCAGTACCCCGCGAGCGACTCCCGGAACTACCTCGTCGTCATGCTCGACAACGAGGTCCTCTCGGAAGCCGCCGTCAACGGCGTCATCTCCGATACCGGCGTCATCACCGGGCAGCCGAGCTTCACGGCAGCGAACAACCTCTCCCGCCAGCTGAACGCCGGCGCCCTCCCCATCCCGCTGAAGATCATCCAGTCCGACGAGGTGAGCGCGACCCTCGGCGAGGACTCCGTCATCGAGTCCGTAGAAGCGGGCCAGGTCGGCCTGCTCGCGGTCATGCTCTTCATGATCCTGTACTACCGCCTCCCGGGCCTTCTCGCCTCGGGCGCGCTCCTCGTGTACTCCGCCGTCACGCTCATGATTTTCAAGCTCGTGCCGGTCACCCTGACGCTCTCCGGGATCGCGGCGTTCGTGCTCTCCATCGGCATCGCCGTCGATGCGAACATCCTCATCTTCGAGCGCATGAAGGAAGAGTTGCGCCGCGGCCGCACGCTCAACGCCGCCATCGACATCGGCTTCCGCCGGGCGTGGACTTCCATCCGCGACTCGAACGTCTCGACGCTGATCACCTGCGTCATCCTCTATTACTTCGGCGCCAACTTCGGCGCGGCCGTGGTCCAGGGCTTCGCCCTGACGCTCGCCATCGGCGTCCTGGTCAGCATGTTCTCCGCGATTACCGTGACGCGGACGTTCCTGAAAATGATCTTGGGCACGCCGCTCGCCCGGAACCACTGGTTGTTCAACGCCTCCGAAGTGAGGCGCCGGCCGGCGGCCGCCCGCACCGCCCAGCTCGCCGCGGAGGAACAGACCAATGCTTGATTTCGCGGGGAAGCGCTGGTGGTACCTTGGCGTCTCGTTCGTCCTCTTTGTCATTGCCGCGGTGGCGCTCGCCCTCTGGCAGCTCCGCCCCGGCATCGAATTCACGTCCGGCTCCACCTTCACTATTGAGTTCACCGAACGTGAGGTGTCCCAGGGCGAAGTCCGCGATGCCCTGCACGAACTCGGGCACGAAGAAGCCCGCGTCCAGGGCGCCGGTTCGAATAAGTACCTGATCCGCACGGAAGAGCTCGAGAACGCCCCGGCGCTCGATTCCGCCGAGGGGCCCGAACTCCCCGGCGAGATCGACCAGATCGAGTCTGCCCTGCGCGACCGCTTCGGCGCCCTGACGCGCAGCAACTTCTCCACCGTCTCCGAGACGGTCTCCACCGAGATCGCCCGGAACGCCACCCTGGCCGTCGTGGTCGCCTCGGCCGCCATCCTCGTTTATATCTGGATCTCGTTCCGCTCACTGCCGCGGTCGTTCCGCTACGGCACCGCCGCGATCATCGCCGTCCTCCACGATGCCTTCATCGTGCTCGGACTGTTTGCCGTCCTCGGTGAGTTTCGCGGCACCGAAGTCGACCTCGCCTTCGTCACGGCTATCCTGACCGTCATCGGTTTCTCCGTCCACGACACCATCGTCGTGTTCGACCGCATCCGCGAGAACCTCAACACGGACCCCTACATCCCCTTCGACGAGGCGGTGAACGCGAGCATGACGGAGACCCTCGCCCGCTCGATCAACACCTCGCTGGTCGTGGTCTTCCCGGTGATCGCCATGATGCTCATCGGCGGCGACACGATCCGGAACTTCCTCCTCGTCCTCCTCGTCGGCATTATCGCGGGCACGTATTCGAGCATCTGCGTCGCATCGCAGCTCCTCGTCGTCTGGGAAAAGGGCGACCTTGGGAAGTTCTTCCGCCGCCTGCGCGGCAAGGAAGAGCTGGCGGCCGAACCAGCCTAGGCGGGCGCTCGAAAGGCGACGTGCGCAAGGAATCGCGCGGCGACCTCGCCGTGCAGCAGCCGGCCCCGCCGCGTGAGCCGGACGCGGGGCGAGAGCTCCAGCACGCCCGCGCCTGCGCACTCGGCCAGCACGGGCCCCGCCGCCGCTTCCAGCGTCACCCCGAAGCGCCGGGCGAACTCGGCCGGGTCGAACCCCTCCAGCAGCCGCGTCCGGGCCGCGAACCAGTCGCTCATGGCCGTGGCCCCGCCGGGCGTGTACCGCGATGCCACCGCCGGGCATTGCCCGGTCCCCGCTTCGACCGCCTCGATGTAGGCGCGCGGGTGCGCGATGTTCTCGTACCGTTCGCCCGCCAGGTAGCCGTGCGCGCCGGCCCCGAAGGCAAGGTACTCCCCGTCCGTCCAGTAGGTGCGGTTGTGCCGCGATTGGTGCCCCGGGCGTGCCCAGTTCGAAATCTCGTACTGGTCGAACCCGGCCGCCCCGAGCACATCGCTGGCGAGTTCGTAGAGGTCGGCGACCAGGTCCGGCTCCGGCATGGTCACGTCCCCGGCTTCGACGCGCCGCGCCAACGCGGTGCCATCTTCCACGGTCAGCGCGTAACACGAGAGGTGGTCCACCGGCAGGGCCAGGGCCGCTTCGAGCGTGCGCTGCCAGCCGTCCACTGTTTGTCCCGGCAACCCGTAGATCAGGTCGAGGCCCACGCTCGGCATACCCGCCCGCCGGGCCAGATCCACGGCGGCAGCGGTCGCCTCCGGCGAGTGGATCCGGTCCAGGAAGCGAAGCTCATCGGCTTCGAACGACTGCGCCCCGAACGAAACGCGGTTCACCCCCGCCGCCCGCAGCGCCGCGAGCGCCTCGCCCCCGGTCGTGCCCGGGTTCGCCTCCAGCGAAACCTCCGTGTCGCCGCGTACCGGCGCCACGGAGCGCACGGCTTCGATGATCGCCCGGAGGGCCTCGGGCGCCATCTCTCCCGGCGTGCCGCCCCCGAATGCGATCGACGCGACCTCACGCCCTTCGAACAGCTCCGCCGAGAGGCGGACCTCCCGCACCACCGCCGCCGCGTACCGGAACTTGAGGGAATCCATCCCGGCGTAAGCGTTGAAGTCGCAGTAGCCGCATTTGATCGTGCAGAACGGGATGTGGACATACACCGCGATGGGCCGGCTCACTGGACGAACTCCGCGCGCATCCGCTCGACGTTGTGGGTGGTCAGGCCGTCCACACCCCACGACACCAGCTGCCTCGCCTGCTCGACCTCATCCACGGTCCAGGCCACCACGAGCAGGCCCCGTTCGTGCAGTTGCCGCACCGTGCGTTCGTTCAGCAGCCCGTGCTTGCAGGAGACGCCCCGCGGCCGCGTGTCGCGCTCCACCACGGAAAGGAAGAGGTCCAGCTTCGCGCGCACGTCGATCGAATAGAAGGCGTCAACCTCCGGGCTCAGCTCCTGGATCGCCCGGAGCGTCCGCCACTGCTGGGAGGAAGCCACGATGCGCTTCGGTTTCGGCCGGGAGGCGAGCGTTCGCCGCAGGAGGATTGCCGCCTCCCGGCCGCCGTTCTTCAGGTCCAGGAAGATGCCGATATCGTGATGGGCCGTCGCTTCCAGCAGTTCCTCGAGTCCGTGGTGGGCCGAAGGCACGCGGCGCAGGTACCACTTCTCGAACAGCAGCGGCAGCCAGCGTGTGCGCCGCTCGTGGCGCGCCTCGAAGCGCCCGCGGTGCAGCCACAGGTCCACTTCCAGGTAGTCGGCCCCGGCCTCGATGAACTCGTGTGCGCGGAGGATCGCGTTGCCGCCGCCGTGGGCGATGATGGCGGGCCCGGCCCGCCCGGGGACCAGGTCCATCCGTTGCCCGCCAGCACCCGCCATCAGGGGGCCATGGTGCTCGGCTGTGGGGATACCGGGTGGCGCGGCGAGACCGGGATGTCGCCGTTCGCGATGTCGTCCAGCAGATCTTCGTCGACGATCCGGTACCCGTCGCCAATCGGCTGGATCGCCCCGAGGGTGACGAAGCGGCTCAACAGCGCAGTCACCGTTTCCCGGCTGGTCCCGATTGTCTGTGCCAGTTCCTGGTGGGTCAGCCCCAGGTGGACGACACCGTCTTCCTGGCGGTTCAACAGGGTATCGGCGAGCCGCGCCGAAACGGGCTTCGAGACCAGGTTCATGAACGTCCGCTGCATGCCCATTAGCCGGCGGGCCATGAGTTCCATCATCGCGAAGCCCAGCCGGGGCGACTGCTGCATCAGGTGCGAAAAGTCCTCCCACGAGATGCTGACGGCGACCGTCTCGTCGATGGCTGCGGCACAGGCGATCCGCTCGCCGTCTTCCACGATCGCCATATCGCCGACGACGCCGCCCTTGCCGACCACGTCGAGGATGATCTCCTTCCCGTTCTCTGCGACCTGGTAAATCTTCACGCGCCCCTTCAAGAGCAGGTACACGCGCTCCGCAGGGTCCCCGGCCTGGAAGATCACCTGTCGCGGCCGGAACTTGCGCTCCGTCAACAACGGGATGAGCCGCTCGAGTTCTTCGTCGGTGAGCACGCTCATCACTTTGCTCAGCTGGCGAAGGTACCAGGCGATCGATCGCTGGAGGGCGGCGCGTCCCCGGGCGGGGGCTTCTCGGGCAGGGCTCATTGTGGTCATCGAGGTTCCCCAGGGCCTCCATAGCGGAGGCGTAGTTCATCGAGGAGGCGGATGGCGCCGGGGTTTGTCATGGGCGCGTCTCCAGCGGAAACATAGCGTTCCAGGTCCCGCAATGCACCCTCAACATCGCCCGCCCGGTAAAGCAGCATGCCCCGCTCGCCGACGAGCAACGCGTTCCACGGCTCCAGCCGCAATTGCAGTTCCACCACTCCGAGCCAGCGCTCCAGGTCGCGCCGTTCCCGGAAGGTGATGTGCAGGTTGTTCAACATTCGCTGCAGGATCTGGCGGCGGGTGACAGCCGCCAGCAACGACTCCGGGCTTACTCGCCCCAGCGGCTGGCCGCGCAGGCTGGCGAGCAACTCCTCCCGGTCCAGCCGCACACCCTGCTGGAACGGGTCCACGAACACGGGCGCGTCTTCCGGGCCGTACCGCACGATAAAGTGCCCGGGATAGCCGATGCCCTCGCACTGGAGGCCGACACGCTGGGCCACTTCCATGTACACGAGCGAGAGCGTGATCGGGATGCCCAGGCGCCGCACGACGACCTGATCCAGGTAGCTGTTGCGCGGGTCGCCGTAATCCTCGCTGTTCCCACGGAACCCGCAGACGCTGAACAGCTGGTAGTCGATGGCGTGCGCCAGCGCATCGGCCGTCGCATGCTCGCCGGCGTACTCCCGCGCTTCCTCTGCGATGATGTCCAGCCGGGCGGCAGTCGCGTGCGGGTCGGCGGCCTCGTCGCCGAGGCGCGCGATGATCATGGCCGCGCCGAACAGGTCCACCTCGTGGTCTGCCCCGGCGATCGCGGCCGAAAACGCAGCCAGGTCCTCAGGTCTCACTCCCACCAGTATACCGGGAGGAATGTGAAATCCGTCACTGACGCCGGGTTAAGATACCGTCCTCGCACTCAGGCCGTTGGCCCGCCGATCCAGCGGAAGTACGGGTCCAGGTCCGGCAGGACGCCGCCGCTGTTCGCCAGGTAGAGGATGCCGAGGCCGAGGCTGAACACCGCTGCCACCCCGCCGAACACCACGTAGATGAGCTGCCGCCTGCTGGCCGATACGAAGCCCGCCGCGGTGAGGACAGTGATGAGCGAGTTCGAGAGCAGCAGCCCGAACACGAACACGAACAGCGACGCCACCGACATGCCGGTGCTGGCGGCCCCGACAGCCGTCGCGATGATGAGCACCTGCGTACCCGTCTCCGCGCCGATGCCATGGATCAGGCCAATGCCATACGACGTCGCCACGCCATACTGGGGGTCTTCGCCCGGGTGTGGATGCGGGTGGTCATGGCCCGGGACGATCCCGGCCTTCGCCCGCCGCCACAGCCGGCGGACTCCGCCGAACAGCAGCATCCAGCGGCTGCGGATCCGGAACTCGCCGCCGTGGCGGAAGTACCGGTAAAGCGAAAACACGAGGTACAGCCCCAGGAAGACCAGCGTCGCACCGACCACGCGCTCCATGATCGGGTCCAGCCACCCGGGAAGGATCTCTGAGAACAGGATCGCCAGCAGGCCCAGGAACACCACCATGGTGCCGTGGCCAAGCGCGTACACCGTGCCGAGCAGCAGCGGCCGCCGCTGCGTCTCGACGAACCGGCTCACCCGCCCGGGCTCTCCCCCGGACGGCATCGGGGCGGGCGCGTAGTACTGCGATGTGGCACCCGAGGCTCCGACGGCCACCGCGGCCAGCATGTGCGCTTCCCGGGGATGTTCGGCTGCCTCCAGCCTCCGTTCGCCCACCACCGGGCCCGTCACCGCGGTCGAACTGGTGATGTCGGTGATCGCGGCGATGTGGTCCCAGTCCATCCCGTGCCGGATCCCGAGCGCAAGCGCCCCGCCAAGCACGCCGATCGTTGTTGCGCCCCCTCCCAGCAGGAACCAGGGCGTCAGCGCAGCCCAGAGATCGACGGCAGCAGTCACGGGCATCGAAGCCTCCTGAGGTGCGAGAGAATACCGGCCATGAGGCGCAATTGCAATCAGTTGCAACGCCGCACGGTGGCGCCTTTGCGGCTGCGAAGCGGACTTCGTATGTTCGTCCTGTGTACCCGCCCGCCCGTTACACCGTCGGAAAGCTCGATGTCGCCGTCATCTGTGACGGTTACATTAAACTCGATGCCGGCGCGGTGATGGGACTGATCCCGCGCGTCATGTGGGAACCAATCATCGGACCCCAGAACATCGACGCCGAGCACCGCATGCGCCTCTCCCTGAACTGCATGGTCGTGAGGAGCGGCGACGACATCCTTCTGGTCGACACGGGCATCGGGGACAAGCTCACCGGGGCCGTCCGCGAGCGCGCGTTCCCCGGCGAGTACGGCCTCCTCCTCGATGGTCTCGCCTCCCTCGGACTCACCCCGGCCGACATTACGGTCGTCGCGAACACCCACCTCCACGCCGACCACTGCGGCTGGAACACCACCCGCGACCCGGACGGCACACTCCGGCCGACCTTCCCGAACGCCCGCTACTTCATCCAGGCCGGCGAGTACGAGGCGGCGATGCACCCGAACGAGCGTACCCGCGGCACCTACTTCGCCGAGAACTTCGAGCCGCTCGCAAGCTCCGGCCAGCTCGAACTGGTCGAAGGCGAGGTCGAGCTCATGCCCGGCGCGCGATTCTGGGCAACCCCCGGCCACACCCAGGACCACGCCTCCATCGCCCTCAGCTCCGGCGGCGAGACCGCCATTTACACCGGCGACCTCGTCCACCACGCCGTCCAGGTTGAGCGCCCCGCCTGGATCGCCGCATTCGATATCCTCCCGCTCCAGTCGTTGGAGTCGAAGAAAAAGCTGGCCGAACGCGCGCTCCGCGAAAACGCCCTGCTGATCTGCGTCCACAACCCCTTCCCCGGCACGGGACGGCTGACCGAATCCGCCGGGCGCCGCACCTTCGTCGAAGCATGACGACGCCCGCGCCGGTCTACCAGCTCGCCCTGCGCGACCTCTACGCCAGCCTCGGAGCGCAGTTCGGGGCCTATGCCGGCTGGGCCCTCCCCCTCGCCTACGGCGGCGTCGTGCCCGAGTACGAAGCCCTGCGCACGCGCGCAGCTTTGTTCGAGCGCTCGCACCGCAGCCGGTTCCTTGTCACCGGCACCGACGCCCTGGAAGTGCTGCGGGCGGCATTCGCCGGCCACGTCGACCAGCTCGAAGAGGGCCACGCCCTGCGCTCCGTGTCCCTCGACGAAGCGGGCAACATCGACGACCTCGTACTCATCGCTCGCACCGGCGGGATCGCGTGGCTCGTCAGCGGGGAACCCGGCCGCCGCGCGGCCACCCTCGCGCGACTCCAGCGCGCCGTCCTGCCGGACTTCGATGTGCGCATCGACGACCGCACGGAGACCACCTGTCTCCTCGGCCTGGCGGGGCCCGCCGCAGCCGAGCTGACGCGCGAGCACCTCTCCGAAGTGCTCCCCTTACGCGCGGACCCGCTCGGCTGTATCGCCTTCCAGTTCCATGGCTTCCGGGGGCTCGCCATCCGCACCAGCGACGTGGGCGAGGACGGCTTCGAGTTCATGCTCGCGCCCGCTGTCGCTCAGCACCTGGCCGAAACGCTCCACGGGGCCGGGGCCCCCTTCGCCGGCCTGCAGGCCCTCGAAATCGCGCGCGTCGAAGCTGCCATCCCCGCCTTCGAACCGGACCTCTCGCCCGGACTCTCCCCCGCCGAAGCCGACCTCGACGTCCTGCTGGACGTGCCCGGAGGCCGCGACGGGCGCATCCTCGCGGGCCTCCTCTTCGACCGCCCCGGCGCACGCACCGGCGACCCACTCACGGTCGATGGCGCGCCTGCCGGCGAAGTCCGCTCCTGCCTCCAGTCCCCGGCGTTGAACGCGGCCATCGGCCTTGGCATCATCGAATCCCGCCACGCGCTGCCCGGCCGCACCGTCCAGGCTGGCGATGTCGCCGCCACCGTGGTGGCCAAACCCTTCTACCGACGGAGAGCATCTTCCAATGGTTGATTTCCCTGGTGTGGGCGTTTACGAGCCTCGCTGGCCCGGGGTCAAAGAACTGAACCTGGCCGACCAGTGGCGCGCGCGCTGGGTGAACGAACAGGAACTTCCCGAGCACGCACCCGTCCATTACGTGTACGCACTGTTGCTCATGGGCGACAAGGGTTACGCCGTGCGCGAGGCGGGCAGCAACCGCTGGGGCATGGTGGAAGGCCTCGTGGGCACGCAGTCCGCAGAGGAATTCCTCGCGAGCGCCATGATGGAACAGGCCGGCGCAACGATCGCCCGTGCCGAACTCGCTGGCTTCCTCGAGTGCCGCCCGACCCGGTTCAACACCGAGTTCTCGAAAGACCAGCTCACGGTCCGGCCCATCTACGTCGTCGCCGCGAAGTCCATCGCCGACTTGCCGTCCGGCTCGCGCTTCGAACGGCGCCGCTTCCCGCTGAACGAGTACGTCGTGGCCATGCGCGCCCGCTATCCCGAGTTCCTGGACCAGCTCACCCAGGCCTTCAGCCACTACGCCGTCATGCAGGCGAAGGCTCAGTCGCGGTAAACACTGTCGACCAGCATGTAGGTCTGCGGGTCGTAGTTCCAGAGCCAGTCCCGGTCCCTCCGCCCCTCCAGGTCCGTATGGAGGAAGTACGCCTGTGTGGCTTCGGCGAAGTACTCGTTCGCATTCGTCGCCGCGTAGTCGTCCCGGTACTTTCCCGCCGCCAGCGCGTCCTGGTAGTACTGGCGCACATCGAAGTACTCGGCCGGCGGCAATGTCCAGCCCTGCACCAGGTGCCCGAGCTCGTGGTACAGGATGTTCAGGCCGTTGCAGGGGCCGTGCCTGTCGCCCAGCAGGTCCAGCTCGTTGACCGTCACCACCGGGTAGTCCGCCCGGTCCGCCACCCCGCACACGTGGTCGAAGAAGTCCTGGTTGCGTTCGCTGTCCAGGCAGCGGAACTCGGGCAGGTCGAGCACGCCCTGGTCTTCGTCCGCGACGATGACGTAGGCGCCCTCGGCCACCAGCCCCTCCTCCAGGTCGTTGTTTGCAAACACCCGCTGAACCGTCTCCGCCGCGATGTCCAGGGCCTCGGGGTCCACATCGGCGTTGGCCACAATGACGAAGCCGGCCGCCTCGCGGCGTTGCGTGTATTCGGCGGGGAACGAACGCGGCGTACCCGCCTCGGGAACGTGCAGGATCCCCTGGCAAACGTTCGCCTCAGGCCTCAGGCGGGGCGACGATGCCGCAGTCTCATCCTCGCGCGCCGCGTCCGTCGCGGCCTGCCCGTCGCCCCGGAGGACCAGCACCGTCGCGGCCGCCACAGCGACGATGCCGGCAGCCGAAAGCGGAAGCAGGAGCGCGAGGAAAAGCCGCTTCATCCGTCACTAGCTTCCCTGCCGCCGTGGCCTGCCGTAAAGCCCGGGGTTAACCGCACCGTTTCGCGATTTCATCGCAAAGCACGAAGGTCGCCCTTTCGAAACCAGGCCCGTGCCAGCGACCGTCCCGCCTTACCGCCGTACCCGCCGCGTGACCTCGAGGCCTCCCAGCACCGCAACCGCCGCCACGGCAACGAGCCCAAGCCCGAACAGCAGCACAGATACGCTGTCCTCGTCTTCTTGCTCCACCAGCGCCTCGGGCGCCGGCCCTATCCCTACGCCGGAAGTCGCGCCGTCGTCGTCCTGTGCTGCCGGCACGGGCTGGGTGTCCTGGCCGGGTGGCGCATTCGAAGAACGCGTCGCCCCGTTGTCCGCGAGCGGCGCAACCGGCGTCTCGACGCTGCTTCCCGCTGCCCCGCCCGTCGCCGCGGGGGCAAGCTGGGGCGTGCCCGTCGCTGCCGAGTCGTAGGCGGCATCCTTCGGCCCCGACGTCACGGGCGCCTCCGCCGCAGAAAGGGAGATCTCGGCGGCGCCGCCCGCCGCCTCGTCGGAGTCGCCGTCTTCGCCGCCCAGTGCCGAGAAGGCAAGCGCGCCCGCGAACGCCACCACCGCCAGCCCCGCCGCCATGCGCGCGACGGACAGGTAGACCGGCGTGGAGCGTGGTTTCGCAACGGCTCTTTCTGCACCGCGTTCCGCCATCGCCCGGGTGAGCTGGAACGAACGCGGCGCCGCCGCCTCCGGCAGCCGGCCGATGGCGGCCTTGAGTTGCCGCGCCCCGGCCACGCGCGCTGCGCACGTCGCGCACGCCGCCAGGTGGGCCTCGAAGCGTTCGCGCTCGTGCCCGCGCAGTTCGCCATCGGCGTAGGCATCAGCCTGCGCCGCGAACCGGGGATGCCGTCTGAATACGCTGAGGATTGGCATGGGCGTTGCTCTACTCCTCCAAACGCCGGGCCCGCCCGAAAAGTTCCGGCTGCTCCAGCAACATGGCCCGCAGCCGTTCGCGGCCGCGGTGGATCCGCGACTTCACGGTACCGACGTTGGAGCCCGTCATCCGCGCGATCTCCTCGTAGTGGTAGCCGTGCAGGTCTGAAAGCAGCACCGCCTGGCGCTGGTCGAAGGGCAGGGCGAGCAGCGCCCCCTGGATGCCGTCGGCGACGGCCCTGCGCTCGGCCTGCTCGGGGGCCGTCTCGCCCGTATCCGGCAGGTCGAACGCGACGTCGTCCTCGCCGGGCGCCTGCAGCGAAACGGCCGGCCTCCGCCCGCGGCGCCTGAGTTCGTCTTTCGATTCGTTCGCTGCGATCCGGAAGATCCAGCTCCGGAAGCTGCCCCCTTCGAACCGCTCGATCGAACGGAACGCGGAGAGAAACGCCTCCTGTGTGGCGTCCTCCGCCGCCCCTCGCTCCCCGATTAACCGCAAACAAAGGTTGTAGACAGCACCCTGGTATCGCTCGACCAGACTGTTGAATGCGTCGAGGTTGCCGTCCTTTGATAAAGAGACCAGGTGCTCGTCCGCGGGTTCGAGCGCGTCGGTCATGCCGGCCGAGGGTAGGTCAATCGGCTGTAAAGGGCGACCGCCTTTGAATCCCGCGGGCCGCCGGGGAGGCTGTGGTACTCTGATGACGATGGACAATGGCGAGGGACGCCCGCTCGACGAAGACGAGACGGGCAACGAAGACCCCCAGGGTTGGTACTTCGATCTGCCCGGTGGCGCGTGGGAGCGGCAGGAAGAAAAGAACCGCATGCTCCGCCAGCGCGTGCTCGGAAACATCGAAGAAGACGCCGAAAAAGCCAAAGGCGACCCCTTCAGCAAGAAGTTCGAACTCCGTCCACAGCAGGAGCCGAAATTCGAGTTGCGCCGCCCGGAACCAGAGCAGCCGAAAAAGCGCGGCCTCTTTGGCTTCGGCAAGAAAAAGTCCGAGGACCCGGTCACTCCGGAACCGCCGCGCGGCCTCGAACTCCATGAGACCGACGAAGACTGGAACACCGAGCCGCCACTGAAGCTTTCGCCCTTCCCGCGGCCGGCAGCGGAATCCGCCCGGGCACCGTGGGCCGAATCCGGAGGCGGTTGGGACCTCGGCGAAGGACGCGAAGCAACCCCGCCCGAAGAAGACGAGGCGAGCACGCCGGAGGACTTTGCCTCCGGTATCCGCGCCTGGGCGCACGGCGAAGCCCCCGCGGCGCCGGCCCACGAAGCGCCCACCGAGGTCACCCGCGACGACGACGGCGACTTCGCCTCCGGTATCCGCGCCTGGGCGCACGACGAAGCCCCCGCAGCTCCGGCCCACGAAGCGCCCACCGAGGACACCCGCGAAGACGACGACGGCGACTTCGCCTCCGGTATCCGCGCCTGGGCGCACGGCGAAGCCCCGGCAGCTCCGGCCCACGAAGCGCCCACCGAGGTCACCCGCGACGACGACGGCGACTTCGCCTCCGGCATCCGCGCCTGGGCGCACGGCGAAGCCCCCGCGGCGCCGGCCCACGAAGCGCCCACCGAGGTCACCCGCGACGACGACGACGACTTCGCCTCCGGCATCCGCGCCTGGGCGCACGGTGGCCCTGAACACGTGCCCACCGGCCAAACATCCTTCACCCATGAGGACGCAGCAGACGACCCGCCGGCCGAGGATTGGGGCGCCTCGAACACGTCCCGGGAGGAAGCAGGCTCCCTCCCGGGCGATTCCCTCCGCCTCCGGCCACGCGCTCACCAGGACGACGAAAAGCACCTGGACTGGAACTTCGGACCTGCAGCCTGGGGCGAGAAGGAAGAACAAGCCCCGGCCGAGGTCGAGTCCCTGGAAGACGACGAAGGGGCGCTCGAGTCCATGCGCAAGTGGGCCGAACGCTCACGCGAGCAGGACCACCCCCACTTCACCACCGCCGCCCACCCGCAGGACGAGGCAGAGGCGCCCTTGCCACCCCCGATCCCGTTGCGCCCGCGCCACCACGACGACGCGGACCAGCCGGCGGCCCACCATCCCTCCACACCGGTGGCCGGCCCGGGCGAACTGGAGCCTCCGCAAGCTCTCCCCATCCGCCTCCGCTCCCGCACCGAACCGCCCGAGGAGCGGCCGCGCCGGGAGGCGACCGAGGGGCCTTCCAAGTGGGACGACTTCTTCAACCTCAAGCGCGACGACGACGCGCCCGCCGGGACTTCCGACGAGGAAGACGACATCGCGGCGGCCGAGGGTCTCGCCGCCATGCGGGAGTGGGCCAGCAAACGGCCCGAGCCCGATGCCCCGGTCGACATCCCCGAAGAGTTCCTCAAACCATTCGACTGGGAGCTCCAGGAAGAAGTCCCCGAAGCCCCCGCCGAATTCCGCAAGCCCTTCGACTGGGAAGACACCACCCCGGACGCGGCCGACGCCACCGGCGCCGGCGCGACCGAAGAGTGGTCGGACACGGTAGAGGACGACGAGACCGCAAGCTTCCGGGAGCCGCTGCCGTTCCCTGCGCGTCCGGTCCTCGAAGAGGCCGCTGTCTCGCCCGCCGTTCCGGAGCTCGAAGACGAAGACGACGACCCCCTCGCCGGGCTGTTCGACCAGGCCCCTGCTACCCCTGCACCGCCAAAGAAGAAGGGCCGGTTCGGCCGCCTCTTCGGCCGCGGGAAGGACAAGGCTGCGCCCGAACCCGTGCTCGAAGACACCGGCGAGCCGGGCGATTGGGTCCTCCCCGGCGAAGACCAGCAGGACGACGTGCGCACCGTAGCCGCCGCCGAATGGCTCGAAGACGCCGGCAGCGCCGCTCCTGACCCGACGGAAGACGCCCCGGACGCGGGCGTGGCAGGCTGGGGCGCCGCGCTGGCAGCCTCTCAGGCCACGCTGGACGAAGAGGTCGCAGACTTCTCGGCCGCTTTGACCGCGCGCGAGGGCGACCCCGAGGCAACCGCCGAGTTCGAAGTCCCGGACTTCGACCTTGAGCCCGCTGCCACGGAAGAAGCAGCCCCGGAGGTGCTCTGGGCGCCTCAACTGCCAACCTTCGCCGATCCCGTCGAGGTCTCACCGCCGGCGGACGAGACCGGTGCAGCCAGCCACCCGGCCGAAGAAGCCGCGGCAACCCGGGAAGCGTCGAGCGACGAAGCCTGGGATCCTGAGCCGGTCACCTTCGAGGTGAACGTCGCACCCTGGGAAGCCACCGAGGACACCGAGCCCGAGACTCCCGCGCCGGTCGAGGCGGTCGCCTCCGTCGAGGAACCGTCCGAACCCGCGTGGTGGGAAGCCACCGAGGACACCGAGCCCGAGACTCCCGCGCCGGTCGAGGCGGTCGCCTCTGTCGAGGAACCGTCCGAACCCGCGTGGTGGGAAGCCACCGAGGACACCGAGCCCGAGACTCCCGCGCCGGTCGAAGCTGTCGCCTCCGTCGAGGAGTCGCTCGAACCCGCCAGCCCGTGGTGGGAAGCCAGCGAGGACACCGAGCCCGAGACTCCCGCCCCTGTCGAGGCCGTCGCCTCCGTCGAGGAACGGTCCGAACCCGCCGCCCCGTGGTGGGAAGCCGGCGAGGACAGCGAGCCCGAGGCTCCCGCCCCGGTCGAGGCCGTTGCCTCCGTCGAGGAATCGCCAGAGCCCAGCGCCCCGTGGTGGGAAGCCACCGAGGACACCGAGCCCGAGGCCCCCGCCCCGGTCGAGGCCGTCGCCTCCGTCGAGGAATCGCCAGAGCCTGCCAGCCCGTGGTGGGAAGCCACCGAGGACAGCGAGCCCGAAGCTCCCGCCCCGGTCGAGGCCGCCGCCTCCGTCGAGGAATCGCCAGAGCCCGCCAGCCCGTGGTGGGAAGCCACCGAGGACACCGAGCCCGAGACTCCCGCGCCGGTCGAGGCCGTCGCCTCCGTCGAGGAGTCCCTCGAACCCGCCAGCCCGTGGTGGGAAGCCGGCGAGGACACCGAGCCCGAGACTCCCGCCCCGGTCGAGGCCGTCGCCTCCGTCGAGGAACCGTCCGAACCCGCGTGGTGGGAAGCCACCGAGGACACCGAGCCCGAGACTCCCGCCCCTGTCGAGGCCGTTGCCTCCGTGGAGGAGTCCCCGGAGCCCGCCAGCCCGTCGTGGGAAGCCAGCGAGGACAGCGAGCCCGAGGCTCCCGCCCCGGTCGAGGCCGTCGCCTCCGTCGAGGAATCGCCAGAGCCCAGCGCGTGGTGGGAGGCCAGCGAAGACACCGAGCCCGAGGCTCCCGCCCCGGTCGAGGCCGTCGCCTCCGTCGAGGAATCGCCGGGGCCTGCCAGCCCGTGGTGGGAAGCCAGCGAGGAGACCGAGCCCGAAGCCCCCGTCCCGGTCGAGGCCGTTGCCTCCGTCGAGGAGTCCCCCGAACCCAGCGCTCCATGGTGGGAAGCCAGCGAGGAGACGGAGCCCGACGCCCCCGCCCCGGTCGAGGCCGTTGCCTCCGTCGAGGAGTCCCCCGGGCCCGAGCAGCCATGGTGGGAAGCCAGCGAGGAGACCGAGCCCGAAGCTCCCGCCCCGGTCGAAGCCGTCGCCTCCGTGGAGGAATCGCCAGAGCCCGCCAGCCCGTGGTGGGAAGCCAGCGAGGAGACCGAGCCCGACGCCCCCGCCCCGGTCGAGGCCGTCGCCTCTGTCGAGGAGTCCCCTGAACCCGAGCAACCCGCCGCCGCAGGGTGGCAGGAGGCCGTGACCGGGGCTCCGGCCCCGGGAGTCGCGGCTGCTTCCTTCGAAGCGCCGACGCCGGCGAGCTACGATGACGACGACCCCTGGGCCGACTTCGTCGCGCGCCCGGCGGCAAGCGTCCCGGAGCCGCCGCCCCTGCCGCCGGCGTGGGGTGCAACGCCCGCAGCCCCGCGCGACGAAGACATGTGGGGAGACATCGCCGCTACCGCAGAGCAAGCCGCCCACTCCTCGCCCGACATCGACCTCGCGGCCAGCCTCGAGAGCCAGATGGCCGAACAGTCCGAGCCCGCCTTCGGCTGGGCCCAGCGCGGCCCCGACCGCGACGAGCGCAGCTGGGACGCCGCGCCGGCCATCGAGGCGGCGCCCCCGTCCCCTTCCGAGGAGGAGGATGTCATCCTCGCTGCCTTCGAACGGCACGCCGCCACCCCGGAATCGCCTGAAGCCCGCCGCGAGCAGGACGAAGCGTTCGCCGAGCTTCTCGGCGAACAGGCTGCCGACATCGTCTCCGAGGTCTCCGAGGAAGACACTGGCCGCTCCTTCATCCGCATGACCGGCTGGGCCCCGCAGCGAAGCGCCAGCGACTTCGATGGTGGCTGGGCTCCCCAGCAAGAAGTCGAAGAGACGCTCGCCCGGAACCAGCGGCCGTTCAACTTCGGCGGCATAGACGGCGACGCCTTCGCCCCGCCTTCCTGGGCAGTCGATGAAATGGAGCCCGACGAGGTGCCGGCCTCGGCCCGCCGCGGCCACCGCACCAGGACCTGGATCCGCGAGATCGTCGAGACCGGCCTGCTCGCCTTCCTCGTCTTCCTCTCCGTCCGTGCGAGCTTCCAGAACTTCAAGGTCGAAGGCTCCTCCATGTACCCGACGCTGGAGGACGGCCAGTTCCTCATCGTCAACAAGCTCGTGTACTCAGAAGTCGACCTGGACAAGCTCGGCAAGTTCGTCCCCTTCGTCGATGGCGGCAACGACCCCGAGCGCAACGTCTTCCACGGCCCGGAACGCGGCGACATCGTCGTCCTCATCGACCCGCGCAACCCCGAGACCGACCTCATCAAGCGCGTCATCGGCCTGCCCGGCGAAACCGTCGAAATCGTCGACGGCAAGGTCTACATCAACGACCGCCTGCTGGAAGAGCCGTACATCAAGTCCGAATGGCACGACACGAGGCCGAAGATCACCGTTCCGCCCGACGAATACTTCGTCATGGGGGACAACCGCGACAACAGCCTGGACAGCCGCAACTCCCAGGTGAGCACCGTCCCGAAGGATCTGATCATCGGCAAGGCGATGCTCTCGTACTGGCCGAGCTCGAAGTTCGGCTTCGCACCGAACGCCTCGCCGGACCTTACCGACGACAAGCCCGTCCTGACGTCGAAGCGCATCGGCGACGACTGATGACCCTCGAAGTCCGGACGCTCACGGGACCCGAGGTCCCGCGTGTCTGGACGATCGACCGGCGGGAACACATCGCCGGCATCTACCGGCTCCGGGACGGCCAGCTCGTCCTGGAGCCGCACGACTTCGAGGTGCCCGGGTGGAAGCCCGGCCAGGAAGAAGAGACGACGCCCCGCCTGCTCGCGCTGGTAGCGCGTGGAGGCTCTGCCTCCGCCTTCTACGACGGCGATACCCTCGTCGCCGCGGCATTCGTCGACGTTGAGCCTGCCGGCTCCTCCAGGGACCTCATCAAGTTCGACTGGCTGCACGTGAGCCGGGACTACCGGGGCCGCGGCCTCGGGGGACTGCTCCTCGAGCGGGCGAAGGCGTTCGCCCGTCAGCGCGGCGCTGGCGGCCTGTACATTTCTTCCGCGCCCACAGAGAACACGGTCAACTTCTACATTGCCCACGGCGCGAAGCTGGCCGCCGAACCGGACCCTGAGCTGTTCGCCTTCGAACCCGAAGACATCCACCTCGAGTGGCGGCCCTGATCCTCGCGCCGCAGCCGCGGTCGCGGTGCGCGCAACCGGCCGCTCCGCTACCCTCGAATCTCGATGACCGAAGACCTTGAAGCTGTCCTCCAGGAGCGCGGGGCCATCCTCCGCGGGCATTTCCAGTTCGCCAGCGGCCGCCACGGCGACACCTACATCGAAAAGTTCCGTATCCTCCAGTGGCCCGACCTCACCAGCGACATGTGCAAGCTCATCGCCGATCATTTCCGGGGCAAACCGAACCTGGTGGCCGGCCCCACGACTGGCGGCGTCATCCTCGCCCACGACACGGCCCGTCACCTCGGGCTCCCCAGCTTCATCGCCGAACGCAAGGAGGATGGCCCCGGCCGGGAGTTCCGGCGCGGCTTCGAACTCGGCCCGGGGCACAAAGTCCTCGTCGTCGACGATGTCCTCACCACCGGCGGCAGCGTCCGCGAGGTCATCGATGCCGTGCGCGAGCGCGGCGCGGAAGTTGTCGGCGTCGGCATGCTCGTCGACCGTACCGGGGGCAAGGTGGACTTCGGCGTGCCCTTCTTCGCCTGCATCACCGTGGACATCGCCTCCTGGGCGCCCGAGGAGTGCCCGCTCTGCAAACAGGGCGTCGAACTGAAAATAACCTGAACGTTCCCACCCCCGAGCCTCTTGGATCGGTGGCGTACAATCGTCGCCATGCGATACGTGCGCCAGGCCGGAAGCGACCCTTCGTTCCTCTTGAAGGCCCTCGGCGAGGCCGCCGGCGAGCTCGAGCGGGCCTTCTATGGGGTGCCCGAGCGTGAGCTCCAGCGCGAAGCCACCCACCCCGATGAGGGCTGGTGCCTCCTCGCCATCCCGTTCCACGTCCGCGAAGTCGAACGCGGCGTCCAACAACAGATCGACACGATCCTCTCCTCCCGCCGGCCCGAAATTCGCCACGTCGACTTCGATGACATCCCCTTCCGGGAGGACTACATCGAAGAAGATGTCGAAGAGCTCATCGAGGAGTTCCACTACCTCCGCCGCCGCACCACCTACTCGCTCTGGGACCTGGACGAGCGCGAGTGGCGGCGCAGCGGCGAGCACCCCTACCGCGGCCCGCTGACCGTCCTCGACATCGCCCGCGAAATGTACCAGCACGACCTCGAACACCTCTGGCAGGCGCGCCGCATGCTGGACCGTCTCGCCGCCGGGACGGCGCGTTGATTCCGTCCTTCCGGGTTGCGCCACCGTCCGCCGCCCAGCTCGCCGCCGACCCCGCGGCGCCCGCGATCGCATGGTTCGCCGGAGACCGCGAACGTCTCCAGGTAGCCACCAGCGCCGCCGGCATCGGCATCGACCTCACTGGCGACCCGGCGCGGATCGTCGCCTCGCGGGCGGAACTTGCGCGCCTCCTCGCAGCCCTGGAAGCCTGCCAGTCGCCCCATGCGGCCGCCCTCAAGCGTTACCTGGAACCCGTCCCGGCGTGGAGGCTGCGGACGCGCTCGCTCTCCCTCGAACAGCCGATCATCATGGGCATCCTCAACCTCACCGACGACTCGTTCTCGGGCGACGGCGTCGGGGCCGACGTTTCCCGCGCCCTTGCCCGGGCCGGAGCACTGCGCGAGGCCGGCGCCGACCTCGTCGATGCCGGCGCGGAGACCGCGCGCGCCGACCGCCCCGTGCTCGATGAAGCGCACGAAGCCGCCCTCGTCGGCAGGGTCGTCTCCGCCCTCGTCCGCGAGGGGCATCTCGTCTCCATCGACACCTACAAGCCGGCGGTCGCCCGGGCGGCCCTCGAAGGCGGCGCCGAGGCCGTCAACGACATCAGCGGACTCACGCTCGGTACGGAGGCCGCTGCCGAGGCACAACGCGCCGGCGCGGGGTACGTCCTCAACTACAGCTACTCCGTCCCCAAGCGAAGGCCGGACTCGCCGCCGCACTACGGCGACGTCGTCATCGAAACCGTGGCCTGGATGGACGAACGGCTGGCCCGGCTAAGTGCGCTCGGCATGCCGCGGGAGTCGATCGTCATCGACCCGGGCATCGCCTTTGGCAAGAGCCACGACGAGGACCTCCAGGTGATCCGCCGCATCGGGGAGCTGGCCACCTTCGGCCAGCCCATCCTCCTCGCCCATTCCCGCAAGAACTTCCTCGGCAGCGTCACTGGCCGTCACCCTGCAGACCGCGACCTGGAGACCCATGTTGCCAGCGTGCTTGCCTTCGCCCAGGGCGTCCGCCTGTTCCGCGTGCACGATGTCGCGGGGACACGGCGCGCCCTTGAGATCGCCCACGCAGTCGCCCTCTCTTCGCCCGGCGACTTCGCTCCCGACGGCCAGTCCTGGCCCTGGCGGGCCGGCGCCAGCGCTGCCCACATGACGACGGCCTCCCCCGATAAAGAGGCTCCCGCCGGCCAGCGCTGGTAGGGCGGGCGACCGGCCCCGTGCGGCCTGGCCCCTCCGGGCACTACGGGAGCGCAGGCTGCACCCCGGCCCCTTCGATGCGCCAGGCGACCGCGTTCCCATAGGAGAGGTCCTTCGCCAGTGTGCCCTGCGTGGCGCCGTCCCGGCTGATCACCCACAACTCTGGCCCGTCGTCGTGTGGGCCGTAGTACGTCACCAGCATCCACTGCGAATCGGGCGACCACAGCACCACCTGGGGCTGGTTGTATTCGGGAGTGTCGAAGTCTGCTACTTCCACCCGGGCGCCGCCTTGTTGCACGAACAGCTTCCCGTCCTCATCGAAAGCGGCAAAGGTCCCGTCCGGCGCGAACGCCCCGCTGTACGGTCCGAATGGTGGCGGCTTTTGGTCGACGCGGATGGGCGTCCCCGTTTGCTCGACGACCCCGGTCTTCAGGTCGACCTTATGCAGCGTGGGCCCGGAGGGGCTGTACCGGACGACTCCGGCGGTGGTGTCGTCCAGCCAGTAGAGCGAGTCCGTCCCGAACCCCGGGACGGCGCAGGCCAACCGTTGCCGGCTCGCCCCGGACGCGGCCACGCGCACGAAGCAGCCGTCCCGGTCCAGGTAGAGGATCTCGCCGGGGATGGCAGGGTTGGGCTCGTCTTCCAGGGAGGGCGGCGAAGGGTCGTGCCGCCCGAAGGCGAGCACCACGACGACCGCCACCGCCAGTGCAGCGAGCCCTCCGAGCGCGCCAACCACGTACAGGCGCGCCCTCATGCGGGCTGCCGCCTCGCCTGCATTTCTCGCCGGAACGTCGCCAGCAGGATCACCGCTGCGACCATCGCCCCGCCGCTCAGCATCAACGCCAGCGGCGCGCCAAGCCGCTCGGAGAAGTGCTCGAAGATGAAGGTCACGAGGACGAGAAACGCCCCGCCAACACCGGTGAGCACCAGGAAGAACGACCCGCGGACCACGCCGAGCGCAACCACTCCCGCCGCCATTGCCCCGGCAAGGAACTCGAATGCGATGTGCCCTTCCCCGACGCCCGCCTCAAAGGGCCCGGCGATGCACAGCGCCCCGAACAGGACCCGCGCCGTCGCCCGCGGGGTGAACCACTCGAGTTCCGCCAGGCCCACGCCCGCGAGCCCGGCCCCGAGGATAACGACCCCGGCCAGCTCCTGGTTGAATTCGTCCGGCCAGTTGCCAATCGCCTGGCCCAGGAAGAACGACGTCCCCGCCAATGCGACCACCTGGGCATGCCTCGGGCTCAGAGCCCACAGCCCGAGCGCCAATGCGAAGGTCGCTGCCGCGTCGGTCAGGAGCCCGCTGCGGTCATCGGAGAAGTCCATCCCGAAGTCGTACTCATCGAACACGACGCCGAGGAATCCGGCGAAGAGCCCTGTCGCCAGGAACCATGCCGCCTGGCTCCCACGCTCCAGTTCGGGTTCATCGCTGAAGCGGAGCACCGCGCCGACGCCGAGCAAGAGCGCGACCGGCGTCCCGATGGCCGTCACCCGCGCCCACGACTCCAGCTCGTCCCATTGCTGCGCAAAGAGGGCGAACACGCCCACCCCGAGCACGACCAGTCCAAGGTACAGGAGCGCCTCCAGCGCCCCCGGCCGCTCATCCTCGCGGCGGCCGGTGCGCTGCTCCGCCTCCCACGCTTCGATGCGGCCGGCCAGTTCACGCTCCAGCAGCCCGGCCTCGGTCCACCGCTTCAAGTGCTCGCGAACAGTTGCCATGTGCGGACGGTAGCGCACAGGGTCCCGCTGGCAAGAGGGCCCAACATGCCATTTTCGCCGGGCCAGAGGTGCATGGTCAGGCCCGCACCGCCGCAAGCCGGGCGAGCAACTCTTCTGCCTGCGCCACCGTCCGCCGCACGACTTCCCCGGCGGGGAGGATGGCCTCGACCAGACCCGACGACTCCCCTGCCCAGTTGATCTCCGTCTCCGGGCTTCTGGAGAGCTCCCCCACCAGCGCGAACGGCGGTAGCGACGCAGCTTTCTCCCGCAGTTCGGCCTCCCGCCCGCGCCACTCCTCCGAGAACCGGCTCTTCATCGCCCGGCCGACCACACCCGGCGGCCACTGGATCGGGTATGGGGCGTCGAACACCTCCGCGGCGTCGGTGTTGTCGCCGCTGCTGGCCGCGATCGCCTGCTTCTGCGTGGAGGAGCCGGCGAACTCTTCCGTCGCCTTGAAGCGCGTCCCCATCACCACGCCCGCCGCCCCCATCGCCAGCGCCGCCGCCAGCCCGCGGCCGTTCGCGACTCCTCCAGCGATGACGACCGGCACGTCGCCCGCGACTTCGAGCACCTGCGCCGCGAAGCTGAGCGTCCCCCGCGTGCCCGTGTGCCCGCCCGCCTCATTGCCCTGCACGATAATCGCCGCCGGCCGCTCCGCGAGCACCCGTCGCGCGGCCGCGAAATCTTGCACCTGGGCGATCACGGGGATGCCTGCATCCTGCGCCCGCCGGATCGCCGGAACGCTATCGCCGAACGACAGCGTGAGCACCGGCGGCCTGGCTTCGAGCGCCACGTCGAGCGCTTCCGCGGCGAACGGCGCCGATTCGAAGGTCACCACGTTCAGCGCCCACGGCCGTGCCGTAGCCTCGCGGCATTGGGCGATCATTTCGCGGAGCCGCCCGGGCGGCACGCCGATCGAGCCCATCGACCCAAGCGCGCCGGCATTCGAAACGGCCGCCGCGAGCGCAGGGCCGGCCTCGCCGCCCATCCCCGCCTGGATGATGGGATGCTCGATCCCGAGCGCCCTGGTCAGTTCAGTGGAAAGCATCCGGTTGCACCTCTCCTCTCCCGAAGCGGGCCTCTATACTGCCACTGTCCCGCAAGGGGCCCAACGCGCGAGGTGAACCTGGATGTCGCTCAGGGGAAAGGCCGCCATCACCGGCATCGCCGAATTCAAGCCCTCCCGCTATACGGAAGGCGCGACAACCCTCGGCATGCTCGCGCAGGTCGGCATGCAGGCGGTGGAGGACGCTGGCCTGGAAATGAGGGATATCGACGGCCTCGTTACGGAGAGCTTCGCCGAGGCCCCGATGTTCGCCCCGGCCACCACGGTTGAATACCTCGGAATCGACGCGAAGTTCGCCGAAGTCGTGGACCACGGAGGCGCGACCGGCGCGGCCATGGTCCTGCGCGCGGCGATGGCGATCGACGCCGGCCTGTGTGACCGCGTGCTCTGCGTCACGGCGGCCCGCAGGGAACGGCGCAGCACCGGCGGCGAGCGCCGCACGGCCAACACCGGCTGGGCCGGCCGCAGGGTGGACCGCACGCCCTACTCCGAGTTCGAAGTGCCCTACGGCGCCATCGGCGCCAACTACGGCTACGCCATGATCGCCAACCGCTACATCTACGAGTTCGGCGTCCAGCCACAGCAACTCGCGAAGATCGCCGTCGCCCAGCGGTACAACGCCTGCCACAACCCGGACGCCATCTTCTACGGCCAGCCCATCACGATCGACGACGTCCTGAACTCGCCGGTCGTCGTCGACCCCCTGCACATGCTCGAAATCGTCATGCCCGTGGCCGGCGCCGCCGCCGTCGTGGTTACCGGGGCGAAGACGGCGAAGAAGCTGAAGCACGACCCCGTCTATGTCCTCGGCGCGGGCGAACACACCACCCACCGCAGCATCACCTACGCCCCGAGCCTCACCCACAGCCCGATCAAGGCCGCGGCCGACCTCGCCTTCGCCATGGCCGGCATCCGCCGCAAGGACATCGACATCGCAAGCATCTACGACTGTTACACCATCACCGTGCTCGTCTCGCTGGAAGACGCCGGCTTCGCGAAGAAGGGCCAGGGCGGCAAGTTCGTCGACGAACACAACCTCCAGTTCGACGGCGACTTCCCGTTGAACCCCCACGGCGGCCAGCTCTCGTTCGGCCAGGCCGGCCTCGCGGGTGGCATGTCCCACGTCACGGAGGCCGCCCGCCAGCTCCAGCGCCGCGCCAAAGGCAGGCAGGTGAAGAAGCCGGACTTCGCCTTCGTCAACGGCAACGGCGGCATCATGAGCGAGCAGGTCTCACTTATCCTCGGGAGGGACAGGTGACCCACGAACCCGCTGCCCCGGCCTACCACAAGCCGCTGCCCGAGCCGAACCCGGTCAGCCAGCCCTTCTGGGATGCGCTCCGCGAGCACCGGATCCGCCTCCAGCGCTCGAAGAAGACCGGCAAAGTCGTCTACTACCCTCGCCTCGTCTCTCCGTACGGTCCGAAAGACGAGCTCGAGTGGGTCGAGTGCAGCGGGCGCGGGACGGTGTACTCGTATACCGTTGCCCGCCGCCCGACCGCGCCCCAATGGGCCGACGACGGTGACTACGTCATCGCCATCGTCGAGCTCGAAGAGGGCGCCCGGCTCACTGCCAACATCCTCAACTGCCCGGCGGACCAGGTGAAAGTCGGCATGGCCGTCCGCGCCCTGTTCCAGGACGTCACCCCCGAGGTGACCCTGCTGCAGTTCGAGCCCGCGTGACCATGTCCCGTCCCCTGCAAGATGTCCGCATCCTCGACCTCACCTGGGTGCTCGCCGGCCCCTTCGCCTCGATGATCCTGTGCGACCTCGGCGCCGAAGTCGTCAAGGTCGAGCGCCCTCCCGCCGGCGACATCTCCCGCACCACCGGCCCCTACCAGAACGGCTGGAGCGGCTACTTCTTCAGCATCAACCGCGGCAAGAGGAGCGTCGCCATCGACCTTCGCCAGCCGGAGGGCAAGGAACTCTTCCTCCGCCTCGTCGAACAGGCGGACGTCGTCATGGAGAACTTCACCCCGGGGACCATGGCTCGCCTGGGCCTCGACTACGACGCCCTCTCGGCCCGCAACCCGCGGGTGATCCTGGCGAGCGTTTCCGGTTTCGGGCAGAGCGGCCCGTACAGCGACCGCCCCGCCCTCGACATCGTCGTCCAGGCCATGGGCGGCATGATGTCCATTACCGGCGAACCGGGCGGTGGGCCGGTCCGGCCGGGCGCCTCCTACGGCGACCTCACGGCCGGCCTGTTCGCCGCCGTCGGCGTGCTCGGCGCCCTGCACGAGCGGCAGCGCAGCGGCCGCGGCCAGGCCATCGACATCTCGATGCTCGATTGCCAGCTCGCCGTGATGGAGAACTCCATCATGCGCTACTTCGTCACCGGGGAAGTCCCCGGCCCCCTCGGCACGCGCCACCCGAGCGCCACACCGTTTCAGGCCTTCCCCACCGCCGACGGCCACATCGTCGTCGCCCTCGCTTTCGGCGAAGAGAACCAGTGGGGCCTGCTCTGCGCGATGCTCGGCGTGCCCGAGCTCATCGACGACGAACGCTTCGAGACCGGCCCCAAGCGCACGCGCAACCACGCGCTCCTCGAACCGCTCCTGAACGAGGCCTTCCGCAAGCGCAGGACCTCAGAGTGGTACGCCGACTTCCTCGCCGCGGGCATCCCCTGCGGCCCGGTCAACAACGTCCGCGATGTCGTCGAAGACGAGCACGTGAAGGCGCGCGGCAGCATCAAGCCGGTCACGCACGAGGTTGCCGGCACCATCCCCATCGTCGATACGCCGGTCCGCATGTCGCGCAGCGAAACGGGCATCGCCGGCCCGCCGCCGAGCATGGGCGCGGACACTGCCGCCGTCCTCCGCGACTGGCTCGGGATGAGCGACGCCGAAGTCGAGGCCCTCGCCGCCGCCGGCATCGTCGCCACCAGCGGCGGCCCCGACCTCGCCCGCATCCTCTGACGCGCGTCCGCCCCGGCGAAGACCCGGACTCCAGGAGCCTAGCCCCGGGGCAGCCCCAGCCCGCGCGTGGCGATGATGTTGCGCTGGATTTCGCTTGTGCCCGCCGCGATCGTGCTCGGCACGGTTCGCATGTAGGCCCGCCCGAACGCGCCCCCCAGCGGCGCGCCCGGGTCGTTCGGGTCGATCCGTTGCGAACCCATGCCGATGAGCCTCGTCCCGAAGTTGGCAATGCGCTGCCCCAGTTCGCTCCCGAACGCCTTCGACATCGAAGCCTCGTAGTTCGGGATCTTGCCCCGGCTCTGCATCCACACCACCTGGTAGCTCAGCAAGCGGCTCGCCTCGACCTCGATGCGAAGGTTCGCCAGCCCGTTCCGCAACGCCGGGTCCTCGATCAGGCGCCCGTTCCGGCCGTTCGTCTCTTTCGCGTAGGCCGCCAGCTGCTCTACCTGCCTCCGCCCGGCAGCCGACCAGTTCACCCCGGAGCGTTCGAAGTCGAGCAGCGTCGTGCCGACGTACCAGCCACGGTTGTACTCGCCGAGCATGTTCGAAGCGGGGACGCGCACGTCCTCGAAGAACACCTCGTTGAACTCGTGGTCGCCAAGCATGTTGATGAGCGGACGCACGGTGATCCCGGCCGTCTTCGCGTCCACCAGGAAGTACGAAATGCCGCGGTGCTTCGGCGCGTCCGGGTCCGTCCGGGTGAGCACGTGGAACCAGTCGGCGTGGTGGGCGCCGCTCGTCCAGATCTTCTGGCCATTGATCACGAAGTCGTCGCCGTCCCGCACCGCCCGCGTCTGCAGCGAGGCGAGGTCGGAGCCCGAGCCGGGCTCGCTGAAGCCCTGGCCCCAGTGCACCTCGCCGCTCGCGATCTTGGGCAGGTGGAACTTCTTCTGCTCCTCGGTGCCGTGCACCATCAGGCAGGGGCCCACCATGGAGATGCCCTGGCCGCCGCCGCCCGGCGCCCCCGCATAGGCGCTTTCTTCGCGGAAGATGAGCTGCTCCATGTGGCTGGCGCCGCCGCCGCCGTACTCCTTCGGCCACGCCATCGTCAGCCAGCCATTCTTCGCCAGCCGCTTTTCGTACTCGCGCTCGGCCGCGTTCGTCGTGTCATCGCCGGGGCGCGCCGTCGGCGGTGGCGGCGTCCAGTTCTCCCGGATGAACGTCCGCACCCGCTCCCGGAATGCCTCTTGCTCGGCCGTGAACGTGAATTCCATCGGTACCTCCTGTTGTGACGCGGAGTATGGCAGGCCGACTTTCGACTTTCACCTTTTGACTTTCGACCAACCTTTATGTATCGTTCGCCGGCCGGTGGTGGGGACCCTGGCAGGCTCACGTGAGTCAAAAGCTCAAAGGCGAAAGCCGAAAGATCCTCGCGGGCGCGGCGTGCGCGTTGCGGACTGCCTCGTCCCGGTTGCACGCCGCGTCAGGGCACGCGTTTGTGATCGCGCCACTGGCCGGCGGGGCACGCGATGCCTCTCCCGACCCGGTCTTCTTCCTCAGCGGGATGGCGGTAATGAGCGCGGGTCTCGTGGTCCTTCGGGCGGCACGGGATGCGCAGCGGCCAGTCGCGCGGGCGGTGGTGCCGCCGCATCGGCTGGCGCCCAAGCGCCTGTACACGGCCGACGAAGCACTGGCCGAACGAGAGTGGCGCGCCGGCGACCGCGAGGTGCTGCTCCACGCACTCGCGACAGCCGCCGAGACGTTCTATTCGATTGCGGGACAGCTGCCACGAGAGGCGTCCGACAGGGCTCTGGGCAAGGCCGATGACCTGCGCGAACTCGTGTGGCTCAACCGCGCGCGCTAAGTGTTGCAGGGGCGGAGGCCCGGTGTCGGGGTCGGGCGCGGACCATGAGTTTCGGGTCCCGGGGACCCGGTTCGATGCACAGGACAGCGGCCTGAAGGCGGCCCTGGCGGGGAAGACGCTGGATTGGCTGAGGGAACAAATTGGGGCTACGAAGTGACCTGCGCCTCCGCCACCACCCATCGCCGCCCCAGCACCCGCGTCACCACCAGCGCGGCCGCGAACGCGGCCGTCGCCGCGTAGACAACGAGCGCCGGCGGCGACCCGGAATCCGTCCCCGCCGTGATGCCGTGCACCAGCGCGAGGACATACGCCGGGAAGCTCAGGAAGTGCAGGTTGCGCCAGGTCGCGTAGGGCATCCGCGCCGACAGCCCGGTCGAGAGCAGGACGACGACCAGCAGCCACATCGCAATGGCCCCCAGAGTCACCTCCAGCGGCCTGTACCCGCTCGAAACCCCGGCCAGCACGTCGACGACCGAGAACGCCACCGTCGGGTCTACCAGCAGGCCCGCGACGTGGCCCGCCAGGAACGAGAGGCTGAGCGCGGAGGACATCCGGTGCGCCTCCAGCACCCAGGTCAGCGCGTAGGGCCCGGGACGGAAACGCATCCGCACCGCCATCCCGCTGCACACCGCGAACCAGAGGCACAGGTAGCTCGCGAAACCGGCCGCGCGCAAACCATCCCAGGAGGCTGTGCCAGCGTCCGGGTCCTGCGCGGCGCGCGCGAGGAGGATGCCCGCCACGAGCCCCACGGCCACGATGCCGGAGATCCGCCAGCTCATCACGACCCCCTCGACCGGCGCGGCGTGACCGCGGCCGGGCTCTCATCCGGTGGCGCGCTCGCCCCAACGGTCGAGCGGGGCGTCGCGGTGGCGGCGGGGGTCGCTGTGCGCGAGGTCGTCACCGTGCGCGTCGCCGCCGGTGTCGCCGTCGCGGGGGCCGGCGTCGACGGGTCGGACGCGAGCGCCAGGGTGTTGGAAGCTCCAGCATCTTCGTGGGAGGAGCTGAACCCCAGCCACGCAGCGCCAAACCCGGCCAGCGCGACGCCGGTGAGCACGCCCTTGAGCGCGCCGTGCTTCTCCTTCGTGAACCCTCGCCGTTGCGTCGCCATCGCTTCCTCTGTCTTCAAAATGGCCCCGGCAGCCAGAAAGTGCCTCCGAGCGTAGTCTCTCTTTCGTTAGAAGAGGGTTTGAGCAGGTGAATTCTGCTTTCCGCGCGTCACCTTCTCCGCGCCCCCCACCATATGCGAGGTAAGGCAGCACCGGGAGGTTCATTGTGACGACAGAAACCGAGCAACCGCGTCCGCCCTTGCTCCGGCGCCCGGCCACCCGCCGCGCGCTCCTCGCCGGCGCCGCGACGGTCGCCGCCGGTGGCGCGGCCGCGGCCGTCGTCGGCCTCGCCGCCAGCGGCGGCGGCAGCTCGAGCCAGCCCGGCGGGGCGGGTTCGCCCGCGCCGTCGCCAGACGCGACAAAGCAAGCCCGGGAAGCGCTGAAGCAGCCCATCGCCGACCCGCGCGTGCGCGCCGCCCATCTCCTCCGCCGCGCCGGCTGGGGTGGCACGGCGGCCGAGATCGAGGCGTTCGCGGCCCTCTCCCGGGAGGAAGCCGCCGACCGCCTCCTGGACTACTCCACGGTCGACAATTCCGCCCTCGAGGCGCGCATCGCAGCCGCGAACTTCAACCTGACGACCCCCGGCCGCGGGCTCGACAACAAGCGCCCGCCGCTCATCCGCGACATGCAGCGCTGGTGGCTCACCCGCATGTCCTACACCGCGCGCCCGCTGGAAGAGCGCATGACCTACATCTGGCACGGCCTGCTCACCTCCCAGGTCAGCCAGGTGGGGATCCAGGCGGCCAAGCAGATGGTCCGCCAGAACGAGCTCTACCGCTCCCACGCCCTCGGGCGCTACGACGACCTCCTGCAGGCCACGGCCAAAGACCCCGCGATGATGCTCTACCTCAACACCATCGAGAGCACCCGCGAGCACCCGAACGAGAACTTCGCCCGCGAGCTGATGGAGCTCTACTCGATGGGCGAAGGCAACTACACCGAGGACGACGTGCGCGAAAGCGCTCGCGCCTTCACGGGCTGGCGCCTTACCCGCCCGGAGAGGGAGCGCCCGCCCGAGGGCCTGAGCGAGCGTGAGCGCGACGAGTTCCTGAACCAGATGTGGGCCGCCTGGGAACCGCAGTGGCGGCTCGAACCCCGCCTCCACGACAGCGGGGCCAAGACGTTCCTCGGCCGCACAGGAAACTTCGGCGGCGAAGACATCGTCGCCATCATCATGGAACAACCGGCCACGGGGCGGTTCATTACCCGCCGCCTCTTCAGCGAACTTGCCTACCGCAACCCCGACGAGGAGACCATCGACCGCCTGGTCGAAGTCTGGGACGCCTCCGGCCATTCCATCCGCGAAGTCGTCCGCGCCATCCTCGTCTCGGACGAGTTCTACTCGCAGCGCGCCTACCGCTCGCTGGTGCGCAGTCCCGTCGAATTCGCGGTTGGCGCCGTCCGTGCCCTCGAAATCGAAACCGACTGGGCCGACGTTGAACGCTCGGCGAGCGGCATGGACCAGCGCCTTTTCGAGCCGCCGAGCGTCGCCGGCTGGCCCGGCGGCGAAGTGTGGCTCAGCTCGGGCACCTTCTTCGGCCGCGTGAACTTCCTCGATGCCGCCCTCTTCCCGCGCGGGCGCCCCATCCCCATCCCCGCCCTGGCCGGCCTGGATGCCGACGCCATGGTCGAGGAAGCGCTCAACCGGCTCGTCGACGGCAGCATCACGCCGGAGTCGCGCGAGTCGATTGCCGCCTACGCCCGCACCGTCAACGACCCGCAGGAGCGCGCGGCCGCGGTCGCCTACCTCGTCCTCGCCAGCCCCGAGTACCAGCTCATCTGAACCACATCGCACAGGAGAACCGGCCATGCTCACGCGCAGAGACTTCGTCAAGGGCGGAGTTGCCCTTGTCAGCATCGGGACGACGGCCCAGTCCCTCCTCAAGGGCGCAGTCGCCTTCGCCGCCCAGAACGGCGCATACGTCGCCGACCCCGGCAACAAGAGGATCCTGGTCCTCGTGCAGCTCGCCGGCGGGAACGACGGCCTGAACACCGTGGTCCCGGCTTCGAACCCCACCTACCGTTCTTCCCGGTCGACGCTCGGCATCGCGGAAGACGCCGTCCTCCCGCTGGACGAGGGCTTCGGCCTGCACCCCTCGCTGGCCGGGATGAAGGGCCTCTGGGATGCGGGCAAGCTCGCCGTGGTGCGCGGCGTTGGCTACCCGGAACAGAACTACAGCCACTTCAAGTCGATGGCCATCTGGCAGGCCGGCGACCCCAAACTCGAGCTCGACAACGGCTGGCTGGGCCGGACCCTGGAGAAGCTGGAGAGCGAGGAGCACGACCCCTTCCTCGGCTTCAACATCGGCGCTTCGACGCCCGAAGAGATGCGCACGCCGAAGATCGCGGTGCCTTCCGTGCGCAGCCCGGAGGACTACGGCATCAAGGTCGGCGGCCGCCTCGCCGATACGACCCACGCCCGCACCGCCACCATGCTCAAGCTCTACGAGCAGTACCCCTCCTCCTCTCCCTACGGCGTGTTGCTCGAAACCACCGCCGAGACCGCCGTCTCCAGCTCGAAAATGCTGCAGGAAGCGGCCCGGAACTACACGCCGGCCGTCCAGTACCCGGACTCCTCGTTCGGCTCAGGGCTCTCCGTGCTTGCCGAAGCGATCGTCGGCGACCTGGGCATGCGTGTCGGCCACATCACCCTCGGCGGGTTCGATACGCACAACAACCAGGCCACCGAACATACCGCCCTCATGGAGACGCTCGATGCCGGACTGACCGCCTTCTACAGCGACCTCCAGGCTCACGGCAAAGCCGATGACGTCCTCGTCCTCACCTGGAGCGAATTCGGCCGCCGCGTGGAAGAGAACGCCAACGGCGGCACCGACCACGGCGCCGGCAGCGTCATGTTCGCCCTCGGCAACGGCGTCCAGCGCGGCCTTTACGGCGACGCCCCGAACCTCGCCGCCCTCGTCGACAACGGCAACGTGCCCTACACCACCGACTTCCGCCGGGTGTATGCCACGGTCATCGAACGCTGGCTCGGCGTCCCCCACGAGGAACTGCTCGGGCAGCGCTGGGACCCCCTCGGCTTCCTCGCCGCATAGGCTCGACTGCGCCCCCTTCTCCCGGGCCCGGGAGAAGGGGCGGAAGGCATGCGGGCTACAATGCGCTCGTGGACCTCAAGCAGCTCATCCGCGACATCCCGGACTTCCCCCAGCCCGGCATCCTCTTCCGCGACATCACCCCGCTCCTGGGTAACCCGGAAGGATTCCGCCACGTCGTCTCTCGCCTCTGCGAGGTCGCCGAAGACGCCCACGCCGGGGCGATCGTCGGCATCGAGTCGCGGGGCTTCATTTTCGGGGCGCCCCTCGCCGAAAAGCTGGCGCTGCCCTTCGTGCCGGTGCGCAAGCCCGGCAAGCTCCCCGCCGCGCGCATGTCGGTCGAGTACTCACTCGAATACGGCGAGAGCCAACTCGACATCCACCAGGATGCACTTTCGCCCGGCGCGCATGTCGTCGTCATCGACGACCTTTTGGCCACCGGCGGGACGGCGCTCGCAGCGGCGAAACTGGTCGAACTGGTTGGTGGAAAGGTGGCGGCGCTGCTCTTCGTGATCGAGCTGGCGGCCCTCGGTGGCAGGGCCCGGCTCGACGCCTACCGCGTCGAATCGCTGGTCTCCTATACCTAGCTGGCGGCGCGGTTGCACCTGCTCACGTGCGACCTTTCAACTTCATTGCAGTTCACTTTTCAAGTAACCGATTATCCGCATCTGCCCGAACCCGGTGATACGCTCCGGCTATGACTGCCGATACTGCCGCCGACCTCGCCCTCGTCACCGGGCTCTATCGAACGACCAACGCCGCCGTCCGGGAATTGGACCAGCGGCTCACGCGGGACCACGACGTGACCTTCATCCAGGCGGTCACGCTGCTCGCGATCGACTCCTTCGATCGGCCCCAGCCCCACCTCGTCGCCGACTACCTCTCACAGCAATCTCAGACCGTCACCGGTGTCCTCGACAGGCTCGAACGGGCCGGCCACGTCGCCCGCCGGCGGGACCTGAACGACCGCCGCGCGGTCCGCCTCGAGCTGACGGACTCCGGCCGGGAGCTCGTCGATGCCATTGCCGCTTCTCTCAAGCACCACATCTACGAAGTCCTCCAGGGCGTCGATGCGGCCCGCCGCAAGGCCCTCCAGCGCGACCTCGACCGGCTCGAAATGTCCATCCGGTCGGCGACGCCCTCACGCCAGGCGAACGCATCGTAGACTCCACTCCGTGGACTCGTTCGCCCCCCTCGCGCTCGCCCCACCGGTGCTCCGTGTCCTCGACCAGACGCGGTTGCCGCTGGAAGAGGCATGGCTGGATCTCCACTCCGTGGGCGCCGTCTGCGAAGCCATCCGCAGCCTCCGTGTCCGCGGGGCGCCGCTGCTCGGCATCGTCGGCGCCGCCGCGGTCGCCATCGCCGCGGAAGAGCGCGGCATCGAAAGTGCACAACTCGCGGCGGCCGCGGACGAGGTCGCAGCCACGCGTCCGACCGCCGTCGAGCTCTCGACCGGTGCCCGGGGCGCCCTCGAGGCCGCGCTGCAACTGCCGCCGGGGCGCCGGCGCGAAGCGCTCTGGACCCACGCGCAGCACTACCTCGAACGCCGCGTGGCCGAAGATCGACGTCTCGGCGAGTGGGGCGCCGCCCTGCTCCCCGCCGGCGCGGCCGTCCTCACCCATTGCAACACCGGCGCCCTCGCGACCGGGGGCATCGGCACTGCCCTTGGCGTGATCGCCACGGCGTGGCGCCAGGGCAGGCTCGCCCGCTGTTACGCCACCGAGACCCGCCCGCTCCTCCAGGGCGCCCGCCTGACCGCCTGGGAGCTGCGACGCGCCGGCATCCCCGCCACGCTCCTCCCCGACACCGCCGCCGCGTCCCTCATCGCGTCGGGGCTCGTCCAGGCAGTCATCACCGGCGCCGACCGCATCGCGGCCAACGGCGACACCGCCAACAAGGTGGGCACCTACGGCCTCGCCACCGTCGCCGCCCGCCACGGCGTGCCGTTCTACATCGCCGCCCCACAGAGCACGTTCGACCCCGCCTGCGCGGACGGTGCGCGGATCCCGATCGAGTTCCGCGATGCCGGGGAGGTCGGCGGCTTCGCTGGACAGCGCTGGGCGCCGCCCGGCATCGACGCCTACAACCCGGCCTTCGACGTCACCCCGGCGGAGCTGATCAGCGCCTTCATCACGGAGAACGGCGTCATCCATCCTCCGTTTCCCAGGAACATCGCCTCCGCGCCCGGCGCGTCATAGCGGCCCGCCGCGTTACACTCTGGGAAACCCAACGCGGGAGCCACGTGACCACCTCCATCCCACTCGCCGTCATCGGCGGGTCCGGGTTCTACCACATGCCCGGCCTTACCGATGTCGAGGAAGTCTTCGTCGACACCCCTTTCGGCCCACCCAGCGATAGCATCCGCATCGGCACGCTGGAAGGCATCCGCGTGGCCTTCCTCGCCCGCCACGGCCGCAACCACTCCCTCCTCCCGTCCGAACTGCCCCAGCCGGCGAATTTCTGGGCGCTGAAGAGCATCGGCGTGGAGCGCGTCGTCGGCATTTCGGCCGTCGGCAGCCTCCGCCAGGATTACCGCCCCGGCCACCTCGTCACCCCTCACCAGTTCATCGACCGCACCCGCGGGAAGCGCGCCGAAACCTTCTTCGGCAACGGCATCGTCGCGCACATTGCCTTCGCCGAGCCGCTCTGCCCCGCCCTCCGCGTCGCTGCCCGCCAATCCGCCGAAGCGGCCGGCGCAACCGTCCACCGCGACGGGGTCTACGTCGTCATGGAGGGGCCCGCCTTCAGCACCCGCGCCGAAAGCGAACTCCACCGCGAATGGCGCGCCGACCTCATCGGCATGACCGCCCTCCCCGAAGCAAAGCTGGCCCGCGAAGCGGAGCTCTGCTACGCCGTCCTGGCTGCCGTCACCGACTACGACGCCTGGAACGAAGGCCACGTCGTCGATGCCGCAATGGTGTTCGACACCCTTGCCCGCAACGTCGCGGTCGCCCAGGCCACCGTCCGCGAACTCGCGAAGAACCTGCCCGACCGTGACGGCTGCGAGTGCCCCCGCGCCCTCGATGCCGCGCTCGTCACCCAACCCGACGCGATCGGCCCGGAGATTCGGGAACGCCTCCGCCCGGTCCTCGCCCGCCGCCTGGGGGCCACCCCATGACCATGCTCGTCTCCGGTTGGGTGGCCCTCGACGACATCGAGACCCCCTTCGCCAAAGCCGAACGCGCGCTCGGAGGCTCCGCCACCCCGGCCGCTCTCGCCGGGGCGCTCTTCACCGACGTCCGCATTCTCGCCGTCGTCGGCGAAGACTTCCCCGAGCACATGCGCCGCCAGCTCGACCGCCCGGGCATCGACACCTCCGGCATCCAGACCATCCGCGGAGGCAAGACCAGCGTCTGGGGCGCCAGGTACAGCTACGACATGAACTCCCGGGAAACCTGGTACCCCGAACTCGGCGTCAGCGTCGAACACCTCCCGCCGCTCCCCGAACGCTGGCGCGACAGTTCCGCCGCCTGCCTCGCCGCCGGCCACCCCGCCTACCAGCGTGAACTCCTCCAGTCCCTGCATTCCCCAAAAGTCACGCTCGTCGACACCATCAAGATGTTCATCGATGAAACCCCTGCCGAACTTCGGGACACGATGCGCCTCGCCGACTTCGTGACGCTGAATGAATCCGAAGCGCGGGAGTTCGCCCGCATGCCGAGCATCGCCCGCGCCGGCCGCTCGCTCGTCGCCGACGGCGTGCGCTCGGTCATCATCAAGCTCGGCGAATTCGGCGCGGCCCTCATTGGCGGCGAAGAGTACTTCATCGCCCCCGGCTACCCGCTCGAAGAAGTCGTCGACCCCACCGGCGCCGGGGACTCCTTCGCGGGGGCGTTCATGGGCTACCTGGATTCCTGCCCGGAAATCACCACCCGTGAGATCCGTCGCGCGATGATCTATGGTTCCACCGTGGCATCGTTCCAGGTCGAAGGGTTCGGTCCTTCACGGCTGCTCTCGCTCACCCGCGAGGAAGTCGAAGCCCGCTACCGCAAGTTCCGGGAACTGACCCACTTCGAGGTGGACGCCTGAGATGGCCGAACGCGATATCCGCTGGCAGGGCGTCGCCCGGCATCGCCTGGACTACGTTGTCCAGCCGGTCACCGATATCGCTACCATCCGCTCGATCCTGGCGCCGCGTGTGGAGTACACGGCCTACGCCCTCGGCCAGCTCGAACCCGCCCTCTTCCCCCGCACGCGCTGGTACTACGCCCGCGGCACCACCGGCACCGGCCTCGTGCTCCACAGCCGCGGCGGCCTGGGCGACGCGACCTTCGTCCTCGGCGACCCGGACGCCGTCGCGGCGATTCTCTCCATCCACCCCGGCACGCCACAGACGTACGCCACCTGCCAGCCCCAGCACCTGGAAGCGCTCCGCAGGTATTTCCGGCTCGCCAACCAGCAGCCGATGATCCGCATGGGCGTCACGCGCGAACTGTTCCGCCCGGTGCACAGCCACCTCACTGTCGCGCTCAGCGGCATCGACATCCGCAAAGTCAACGCGCTCTACGGCAGCGAAGGCGGCCCCAGCTACTACATCCCCGAACACATCGACAGCGGCGTGTACCGCGGGATCGTCCAGGACGGGCGGCTGCTCGCCGTCGCCGGCACCCATGTCGTCTCCCGCCAGGAGGGCGTCGCCGTCGTCGGCAACGTCTTCACCCACCCCGAAGCGCGCGGCCGGGGCTACGCCACCGCCACCACCAGCGCCGTCACCGAAACCCTCCTCGATTACTGCGACCACGTCGTCCTCACGGTCGACCCGAACAACACCCCGGCCGTGGCCGCCTACGCGCGCCTCGGCTACCGCGAAGTCTGCCAGCTCGTCGAAGCCAGTGCCGCCCGGCGCGACCCGTCCGGCATCGGTTCCTCGCTGCGCCGCATCCGTGCCGCAATCCGGGGCCGCAAGTATGATGGGAGCTTCGTAACCCTCCACGATTGACCGGCTGCTTCTCGTGTCCCTGGTTCCCCTGCTCGCGCGGGCTCCGGGGCCGAAGATGGGGCCGCAAGGAGCCATCCTGTGACCTCTGCAACCATCCCCAGCGACATCGCCAACCCGGCCCTCGCCCCCGAAGGCGTGCGCCGCATCGAATGGGCCGCGCGCGAAATGCCCGTCCTCAAGCTCATCCGCGAACGCTTCCAGCGCGAAAAGCCCCTCCAGGACATCCGCATGACGTCCTGCCTCCACGTCACCACCGAGACGGCCAACCTGGCGATCACCCTGCGCGACGCCGGCGCACAACTCCGCCTCTGCGCAAGTAACCCGCTCTCCACCCAGGACGATGTCGCCGCCGCCCTCGTCCACGAATACGGCATCCCGGTTTTCGCAATCTGCGGCGAGGACAACGAGACCTACTACCGCCACATCCACCAGGCCCTCGAACATGGCCCCCAGCTCACCATGGACGACGGAGCGGATGTCGTCGCCGTGCTCCACAAGGACCGCCGCGACCTCCTTCCGGGCGTCGTCGGCGGTACCGAAGAGACGACGACCGGCGTCATCCGCCTTCGCGCAATGGCCGCCGACGGCGCCCTCGGCTACCCCATCGTCGCCATCAACGAGGCCGACACCAAGCATCTCTTCGACAATCGCTACGGGACGGGCCAGAGCACCGTCGACGGCATCATCCGGGCCACGAACGTCCTCCTCGCCGGAAAGAACTTCGTCGTCGCCGGCTACGGCTGGTGCGGCCGCGGCGTCGCCTCCCGCGCGCGCGGCCTCGGCGCCCAGGTCATCGTCACCGAAGTGGACCCCGTGAAAGCCCTCGAAGCCGTCATGGACGGCTACCGCGTCATGCCGATGGCCGAAGCCGCGAAAATCGGCGACTTCTTCGTCACGCTCACCGGCGACGTGAACGTCATCGACCGGGCCCACATGGAGTCGATGAAAGACGGCGCGATCATGGCCAACAGCGGCCACTTCGATAGCGAGATCAACCTCCGCGCCCTCGGTTCGCTCTCGGAGACGAAGAAGCGCGTGCGCGATTCGGTCGAGGAGTACCACCTCCAGGACGGCCGCAAGCTCTACCTCCTCGGCGAGGGCCGGCTGGTCAACCTCGCGGCGGCCGAAGGCCACCCGGCCGCAGTCATGGACATGTCGTTCGCGAACCAGGCCCTCGGCGCCGAGTGGATCGCCCTCAACCACGCGAAGCTGGAAAAGCAGGTCTACGAAATCCCCCACGAAGTCGACCAGGAGATCGCCCGCCTCAAGCTCCACGCCATGGGCGTCAGCATCGACTACCTGACCGAGGAGCAGAAGCGCTACCTGACAAGCTGGCAAGAGGGGACGTAGGACCGGAATGCTTTGTGCTGAGTAGCCACCGTGCGGAAAGAGACGCCCTGGGGCGTTTGGGACCACGTCCCGCTCGAAGCGTTGCTGGCCGAGCTTGATGGCCTGACCGTCCCCTGGTGGATCGCTGGCGGCTACGCGATCGACGCCTTCGCCGGCACGGGCCGCCGCGACCATGACGACATCGATGTGAGCCTCTTCCACGCAGACCACCTGGCGGTCCAGCGGTACCTGAATGCCTGGGACATGCATTGCGCAGACCCGCCCGGCACGCTCCGGCCGTGGGAACAGGGCGAAACGCTGCCGCCGCACGTCCACGACATCTGGGCGCGCGGGGACGAGCACGATGCGTGGCGGTTCCAGCTCATGCTGAATCCCGGCGGGCCGGACGAACTCGTGTTCCGGCGGGACGTACGGGTTCGGGCGCCGCTGCGCGAGGCAACGTTCATCAAGGACGGTGTGCGTTACCTTGCCCCCGAGTGGCAACTGCTCTTTAAGAGCCGTGGTTTGCGGGACAAGGACGAAAAGGACTTCCACGACTGCCTGCCGGTCATGGGCATCGAGCAGAAGCGCTGGCTGTCGGACGCACTGGCGATGACGGCGCCAGGTCACGAGTGGCTACGCCGCCTCTGACCGAAAGCTACACTGCCGGTCATGCCCGCATACCTGGAACAACTCCTGGACTACAACAGCTGGGCGACCGCACGGCTGCTCGAAGTGCTCGATGGGGCGCCCGCGGAAGTCCTCGATGCCACCGCCGCCGGTGTCTACGGGACCATCGGCGAAACGATGACCCACCTGCTCAACGCCGAGCGTTCCTATGTAGCCCGGCTTTCCGGCGCGACACCGCCGGCTGAGCCGCTCGAAGTGCTCGACCTGGCGGGCCTCCGCGAGCAGGCAGAGCAGCTACGGGCAGCGCTCACGGCTCTCGCATCACGCCTGCCCGAACCACAGACCGTCTACCAACGCCGCCTCGGGCCCGTGACGGCCGCCACCGTCCTCACCCAGCTTTTCCAGCACGGCTGCGAACACCGCGCGCAGGTGGCGACGATCCTCGGCACACACAACATCCACGTCCCGTCCCTCGAACCGTGGGCCCACGGGAGGATGCTCGCCGGCCTGCCGCCGTTGGCGTGACCGTTCGCCTTTGGCCTGGCCTCACCTGCGTCCGTATCCGCTCGGGTGCGCTAGACTTCGTGTATGCGGCGCACAATCCATGCCTTCATCCGCCCCGGCAACGAATCCGGCTTTGTGGCCGAGTGCCCGCAGTTGCATGCCGTCACGCAAGGGGCTGACCTCGACGAGGTAGTGGCGAACCTGCAGGAAGTGGTCGGCCTGGCCCTGGACGGGGAAGTCCTCTCGGAACTCGGGCTGATCGAACGGCCCGTGATCGTCGTGAGCATGGAGCTGGAACCCGCCGTTGCCTAGGATCCGCCGCCTCTCGGGCGCCGAAGTCGTCGCGCGATCCTGGGACGCTTCGGCTTCGAGGTCGTGAGCACCCGTGGCAGCCACGCGAAGTTGCGTCGGCTGACTTCCGATGGCGTTCGACAGACACTCAACATCCCGCTGCACCGTGAACTGGACACCGGGACGACGCAGGCACTCTTTCGGCAGGCGGCTGCATATGTCCCGGAGGCGGAACTGCGAAGACATTTCTACGCGGATTAGCTACAGCTCCGCCTTCACCTTCTCGGCCAGCGCCCGCGTAAACCCCACCGTGCTCGCGATCTCCTCCACCGGCGCCTCCCGGATCTGCTTCACACTCCCGAACTTGCGCAACAGCGCCTTCTTCCGCTTCGGCCCGATCCCCGGGATCGTGTCCAGCGCGCTCTGGATCGAGGACTTGCCCCGCACCTGGCGGTGGAACGTGATTGCGAAGCGGTGCGCTTCGTCCCGGATGCGCTGCACCAGGTAGAGCGCCTCGCTGCCGCGCGGCAAAACCACCGGCTCGTCCTCGTCCGGCACGAAGAGTTCTTCGAACCGTTTGGCCAGGCCCACCGCCGGGATGTGGTGCACGCCTAGCTCCCGCATCACCTGGACCGCGGCCCCCAGCTGGCCCTTGCCCCCGTCGATGATGACGAGGTCCGGCAAGTCCCAGCCTTCCGAACGTCCGGCTTCGGGCTCTCGATCCCCGGTTGCGCCAGCCTCGGCGACGGCTGGCTCGCCGTTGGCTTCCCGGACTTCGCGCACAAGGTCCGCGGGGCTAAGAAGAACCTCGTCCTGCTCTACGGCCCCGTGAACTTCCGATTCCTCCGCGCTCACCGTGCCTCCGTGGCGAACCTTCCCGGCGTGATGCTTGAACCGCCGCCGGAGCACCTCCGCCATCGTGGCGAAGTCGTCCGCCCCAACCACGGTCTTCACTTTGAATCGCCGGTACTGGTTCGTCGCCGGCTTGCCGTCGATGAACACGACCATGCTGGAAACCGGGCTCGTCCCCTGGATGTTCGAGTTGTCGTAGCACTCGATCCGGTGCGGCACCTCCGGCAATGAGAGCTCTTCCATCAGCTGTTCGAGCGCCTGCTCCGTCTTGTTCGCGTCCGCCAGCCACTTCACCCGCATCAGCGCGAGCGATTCCTTCGCGTTGTCGCCCGCGAGCTCCACCAGCCGCTTCTTCTCGCCCCGCTCCGGTACGCGCACTTCCACCAGCGAGCCCTTCTTCTCCGTCAGCAGCTCCTCGATCGTCTCGCGGTCCTCGGGGTCCGACGGGATGGCAACCAGCCTCGGGATGTACTGCGCCCCTTCGTAGTACTGCAGGAGGAAGTTCTCCAGCACGGCCGCGTCCGTCTCGTCCCGCACACCCTCGAGCACGAACGTGTCCCGCCCGATCATCTGGGTCCCGCGCACAAAGAACACCTGGACACACGCCTGGTCGCCGTCCCGCGCCAGCCCGAAGATGTCCGCGTCCTCCTTCCGCGTCGTCGACACCATCTGGCGTTCGACGGTCCGTTCGATGCTGCGCAGCTGGTCCCGCAACTGGGCGGCGCGCTCGTACTCCATCCGCTCGGCCGCCGCGTTCATCTGCTGCTTGAGCCGGCGGATGACGTCGTCCGAACGCCCCTCCAGGAACAGGATCACGTCCTGGATGACTTCGTCGTACTCCTCTTTCGTGCAATAGGAGGTGCAGGGCGCGATGCAGCGCTTGATGTAGTAGTCCAGGCACGGGCGGGCATCCTTGCCCGTGATCTCCTTCGTGCACGAACGCCAGGGGAAAAGCTTCTTCGTCAGGTCGAGCGTGGCCCGCACCGAGCCCGCGCTGGCGTACGGCCCGAAGTAGCGCGCCCCGTCCTTTTCGATCCGCCGCGTGATGTAGACACGCGGCCACGGGTTCTGCACGTCGATCTTCAGGTAGGGATAGCGCTTGTCGTCTTTCAGGCGGATGTTGAAGAACGGCTGGTGCCGCTTGATCAGCGTCGCCTCGAGGATCAGCGCCTCGCCGGCATTGCCAACAACGATGTACTCGAAATCGTCGATGTGCTCCCGCAAGGCCCGCGTCTTCGGCTCCATCCCGTGTGGAGAACCGAAGTACGACCGGACGCGGCTGTTGAGCTTCGCGGCCTTGCCCACGTAGATCACTTCGCCTTTGGCGTTCCGCATCAGGTACACGCCAGGGCGCGCAGGCAGCGCCGCCAGCTGCTTCCTCAGCTTCTCGGAAATCGTGGAGGAGGGCACGGATCCAGTTTAGCGAACGTCAGTTCGCAGGCGCGCGGACGCTACCGCTCGAACTGCCGCCGCAGCCAGTCCTCGATGTCCGCCCGCGCCCGCCGCGCCAGCGCTGTCCCGGGCAGGAGTCCATCGAACCCGTGTGGACCACCGGGATAGACGTGCAATTCCACCGGCACGCCCGCGTGGGTCATGCGCAGCGCATATTCCACGTCTTCGTCCAGGAAACCATCCAGCGCACCCACCATCACGTAGGCCGCTGGCAGGCCCGATACGTCCTTCGCCCGCGTTGCCGCAGCGTAGGGCGGGATCTCCTCGCTCTCGAACAGCGGCCCCAGGTATGCCCGCCAGCCCGCCTCATTCGAGCGGGGCGACCACACCGGCACCTGCCAGGTAGCCGACTCGTTCGTCCGCCGGTCGTCGATCATCGGGTAGATCAGCAGCTGGAAGGCGAGCGGCACCTCCGCCCGGTCGCGGGCGAGCAAGGCCAGCCCCGCAGCCAGCCCTCCGCCCGCCGAAGCCCCGCCCATCCCCAGGCGGCGGCGGTCGATGCCCAGCTCATCCGCGTGGTCACAGGCCCACTTCAGGCCCGCGTAGCAGTCCTCCAGCGGCCCCGGGTAGGGCGTCTCCGGCGCGAGCCGGTACTCCACCGAGATCCCGGCGCAGTTCAGCTCCTGGCACCACCGGTCGAAGCGCAGGTCGTCCATCTCGTAGCTGCCGAAGACGTAGCCGCCGCCGTGCATGAAATACACGCAAGGCAGCGCCCCGGTAGCCCCCTTCGGCCGGTGCAGGCGGAAGGTGACGTCGGGGGCCCCGTCCGGACCCGGGACCGTGTAATCCCGGCGCTCCACCCTGTCCGAAAGCTGCGCCCGCATCAGTTCCAGCTGGGATTTGCGCATCTCGCGCATGCCCGGCACCTGTTCGAAGGTGAACCCGTCCATCATCGGCAGGCTCTTCGGCGCCTCCGCGATCTCCGGTTCCAGCAACGCTTCAACGTTCATCGCGACCCTCCTGCATCATCAAGACCATCAACCGGTGAACAACCCGCCGTCCGGGAAAAGGATCTCCCCGGTGAAGTAGCTGCTCTCGTCGCTTGCAAGGAACAACGCCGTGTTCGCGATGTCCGCCGGCTGGCCCAGCCGCCGCAGCGGGATGGTCTCGATGAGCCGCTGCACCCGCGCCTCATCCGAACGCATGCTGGCCGTCATCGGCGTCTCGATGAAGCCCGGCCCGATGGCGTTCACCCGGACGTTCGCGCGGGCCACCTCGAGCGCCAGCACTTAGGTCAGCATCCAGACGCCCGCCTTCGAGACGCAGTACTCCGCGGCGCCGGCGATGGGGATCTTCGCCGCCCCGCTCGCGACATTGATGATCGAGCCGCCGCCGTTCGCCATCATCCTCCGCGCCGCCGCCCGGTCGCACATCATTACGCCGGTCAGGTTCACGTTGAGTACCTTCTCCCAGTACTCCGTCGGCTTGGTCAGCACGCCCACGGCTTCCCGGTCGTCCCGCACCTGCGAAGGCTCGGCCCCGCTGACGTAGAGGGCGTGCGAGATCCCCGCAGCCGCCAGCAGCACGTCCAGCTTCCCGTGGCGGCGCACGGCCTCCTCCATGAGCGCTTCGCAATCCGCTTCCACGCTCGTATCGGTCCGCAGGAACGAAGCGCCCTGGCCTATCTCCGCTGCTACTTCCGACCCCCGGCGCTCATCCAGGTCGCCGATGACGACGCGCGCGCCCTCTCCTGCGAACCGCAGCGCGCACTCCCGCCCGATCCCGCTCGCGCCGCCTGTCACGACCGCAACTTTGCCTTCGAGCCTGCCTGCCATGGACACCTCCGTGGCGGCGGATTCTACAGGCCGGCCCGCCGAAGGTCAGAGGCGCCAGGGCAGGGGCGCGCGGGACAATGCCCTACTCCACAATCCAGCGCTCGGTATCGCGGCCCCACTCCAGGATTTCTCCCGGCTGGAAGAAGATGGCGATCTCCCGGGCGGCGTTCTCCGGGCTGTCGCTGGCGTGCACGAGGTTCCGGCCGGTGTCGAGCCCGAAGTCCGCGCGGATGGTGCCCGGGGCCGCCTTCAACGGGTTGGTGAGCCCGTTCGTGGCGCGCACGGCTTCCACCGCGTTCGGCCCTTCGAACACGGCCGCCACGATGGGTGAGCTGGTGATGAAGTCCACCAGGCCCTGGTAGAAGGGCTTTTCCTTGTGTTCTCCGTAGTGCCGCTCGGCGATCTCCGGGGTCACCTTCATGAGCTTCAGGGCCACGATCTTCAGCCCGCGGCTTTCCACGCGCTTCAGGATCTCGCCGACCAGGCCGCGCTGTACGCCATCGGGCTTCACCAGGAACAGGGTTCGTTCGCGTTCCATTCCGTATCAGTCTCCCAGGAGTAGTGTTCGTCGCTCAGCGAGACGCCGGTTCGCGCCGGCGCGATAGCGTGATGCTCGGTTCGCGCAGATAGAACGCGTCCGCGCCTTCTTCCAGGGCGCCGGCCCGGATGATCGGGGCACGGTCGCGCAACGCCGCTTCCGCGCGCTCGCGGGGGCTCACTTCGCGGCCGCCGAAAGCGCCGGCGCCCTCTCCCGCGCACTCAGGGCCCAGTTCGCCGGCTCCCGCAGCGGCGGGTGGGCCCTCGGCCGTCCCCTGCCGCCAGCGTTGGGCCGCGAACGCCCCCCGTCCAGCCGGGTGGATGGCCACTCCATCTTCCAGGCCTGCCGCCAGCGCAACCGCTTCCAGCGTGCCAATCCCGTAGACCGGGATCCCCCGGCCCAGTGCGAGCCCCTCGGCCGTGGCGATGCCCACGCGCACGCCGGCGTACGCGCCCGGGCCAATGACCACGAGCACGGCGTCCAGCGGTCCGTCGCCCACCATCTCCGCAATCGCGGGCAGCAGGAGGCGTGAATGGTCCCGGCTCGCGTCGATCTCCACGGACGTGAAGCGGCCATCCCGGTCCAGCGCCAGGGCGAACCGGTCGGAAGCGGTATCGATACAGAGGATGCTGCTCACGCCGCCCCGAGCGAAGCGACCAGTTCCTCGCCGCGCGGGCCCCGTGGGATGAACTTCAAGACGCGGCTCCTGGGCCCGCGCGTCCCGGTGGCCAGTTCGACGACAAGGCCATCGCCCGGCAAGAGCTCCGCCCCCCGCTCGGGCCATTCGATCACCAGCACGCCCTTGTCCGCGTAGTCCCAGAGGCCCAGGTCATCGAGCTCTTCCACGTCTTCGATCCGGTAGAGGTCGACGTGGTAGAGCGTCTCGCGGCCGTTGTACTCGTTCATGAGCACGAACGAAGGGCTGTTCACCTGGCCTTCGCAGCCGAGCCCACGCCCGATGCCCTGCGTCAGGCACGTCTTTCCCGCGCCGAGCTCGCCGCTCAGCAAGACGATATCGCCGCGCCGGAGTTGCTGGCCGAGCCGCTCGCCCAGGCTGCGGGTATCTTCCTCACCTGCGGAGGCGAGTTCGAGGTCGTGGATTTCCGCCATCAAGGCCAGTATAGGCACGTGTCCGTTTACGCCATACGTCAAAGGCCACACGAACCATCGAGGACGACGTTGTGTCCTGCGTCGCTGATGCTCCCACCCGCGGCCTCCGCGCAGTCGCCCCCGATATTTTTCGCCACGAGGACGTGCTCCAGGAACAGGGCCGACATCGTGAAAACCCCGCCCCCGGATGCTGCTTCGTTGTCGATCGCCTGCGCGAAGCGCAGGACTGTCGGCGCCGCGGTAAACAGCGCTCCCCCCTGAGTCGTCGCCTTGTTGTGGCGGAAACCGGTGTGAAGCACTCCGACTGTTGGCGACCCGAGGAAAGGCAACGCGGCCACTGCTCCACCCAGGTTCGCGGAGTTGCCATCAAACTGGAGCAAGCTCAGCGTGGCTGAGAGAGACCCGAGCAAGCTAAGCGCACCACCCGGCCCCGTCGCGACGTTCGCTGTGAACCTCGACTGATCGATGAGAAGCGCGCTCCCCACGCCAGGTTGCCCGAAGCCACCGATCGCGCCGCCGGCAGACGCTGAGTTCGACCAGAAACTGCTGTGAGAAACGTGGGCGACGCCGAGATTGTTGATCGCGCCGCCTGCGCCTGATGCAGCCTGTGAGCCGAACGTTGAATGTTCCACGCGCAGCAGACCGCTCGCGCCGTTTTCGATAGCGCCGCCGGAACTACCCGCCGTGTTGGCGATGAATGTCGAGCGGAGAATCCCGAGGTTCCGCGCATTGACGATCGCTCCACCCTGCTGGCTCGAGCTGTTCTCCCGAAACTCCGAGTCAGAGATCTCTACCGCGTCGCCTCCAGTCAGTAGGGCGCCTGCGAACTGCGCCGTGTTGCCCACGAACGCGCTCCGGATGACCGTCATATCGCCCCGCAGCCCGAGAAACGAGCCGTTGGCGACGGCGCCGCCACCAAAGCCGCGATTGTTCTCGAAATGGCAGCCCTCGATCGAAAGGCTGGCTCCCGGCCCGAAGCTCCCGATCGCCCCTCCGCGGTCGAAGGACAGGTGCCCGGTAAACGCGCTGTCGGTGACGCGCAGGGCCCCCTCGTTCCGGATCGCGCCGCCCTGCATGGCACGTCCCCTGATCAGGGTGAGGGAGTTCAGGTGAAGCGCGCCCCCGGGAGCGACGACAAAGAGTTGCACCACTCCGCCCCCGTCGAGCGTCACATCGTGGCCGTGGCCATCGAGGGCGACAAACCGGCCCGCCGGCACGTGCTTCGTCGTGGTGATCGGAAGCACCCCATCGCAAGCGAAGGTAACCAACCCGCCCTGCAGCAGCGCTGCGTCGAACGCCGCTTCCGTGCACGAATGAACTTCCACCGTGCCATTCGCCACCCGGGCGGAAGGGACGACCAGGGCGGCGGTTACTCCAACGGCCACCGCAAGCGCTCGAAACACTGCAAGCCTCCCCCGTCCGTCCTGAAAGTCGCGCATCATAGGAGCTGACACCATGCCATTCTGTGAACAAGGTCACACGCCTGCGGGAGGGCTCCGCCGCAGCCCTCTTCCTCGACAACCTCCACCGCTACCTGGCAGCCCAACCCCTGCGGAACCTCGCTAAACCCGGGCCTTGCTATTGACCGCCCGGTAAATTCTCGCCTCTTCGCGACGTAATGCGGGTTTCTTCGTTTGACCCGAACGATTCCGATCCGTACCTTGAGTTGGCATTGCCATCCCCCGTGAGCCGCATAACGGGGAGGCCAAAACGCCCCACTCGGAGCTAGAAAGCGAACGCATGATGAAAGCCACATCCGAAAGCGGAAAGGCACCAGTCTCGGCCGGTCTTGGTAACCGGATCCGCACCGCCAGGCGGGACGCCGGCATGAGCCAGGGCCAACTCGCCCAGAGCCTCAACACCACCCAGAGCGCCATCAGCCTGTACGAAGCCGGCCAGCGGTCCGTGGGCATCGACATGCTCCTCAGCGTCGCCCGCATCCTCAACCGCCCGCTGCACTACTTCCTCGGCGAAGACGGCGACATGCTCTACGTCAAGGACAGCGACATCGCCCAGCTCATCGGCGAGCTCGAGAAGCACCCCGAAGACCTCCCCGAGCTGCTCTCCTACTGGAATTTCCTGCGCTGGCGGCGCATGTCCTCGAACGGCTCCGGCCGCCACTAAGCCTCACCGTCTCGTACCATTGCAAGGCCGGGTAACACCGGCCTTCTGCATTTCCCCGGAGCAAGCCCGTGCGCCGTCTCTGCGACCCGACCGATGCCCGCCGCATGCTCAACCCCGGCCCCGTCGCCATTGTCACCACGGCCTGGCGGGGCGAGACCAACGCCGCCCCCATCGCCTGGTGTGCCCCGCTCTCCATGCAGCCGCCGATCGTCGGCATCGTCGTCCACCCGCACCGCCACACCGCCGACATGATCCGCTTCAGCGACGCCTTCGCCATCAACATCCCCGGGCCGGGACTGCTCAAACAGACGGCCTTCCTCGGCACACAGAGCGGCGTCAACACAAAGAAGCTCGAAGCCGCCGGGCTCGAAACCTTCAGCCCCCTCCTCATCGATGCCCCCCTGATCGAGGGCTGCCTCGCATGGATCGAATGCACCGTCCACGACGTCATCCCCATCGGCGACCACACGCTCTTCGCCGGCAACGTCGTCAAGGTCCAGGCCGACGACGAAGCCTACGCTCAGCAGTGGCTCCTGAAAGACCGTGCGCACAGCCCGCTGACGTTCATCGGTGGCACACGCTATGCGGTCATCGGCGAGCCCATGGATGCGGTTGTCGAAGTGGACGAGCACGGCGCGCTGGTCGTCGAGACGCCCGAAGAACGCGAGAAGCGCGAGGAAGAAGCCGCCCTGGCCGCCGAGGAAGCGAAGCGCGAAGGCGAAGAAGGTCTCCGCGAAAAGCGCCGGACCGAAGAGGAAGACCACCGCAGCGTGTTCTAGGCCGGTGGCAGGAGGTACCCGGACGAGCCTTCGAGGATGCGCTGTTCCAGTTCTTCGAAGGTGCCGCAAGCGCTCCCCCAGGAGACGACCTTGCCGTCCGCCACGGCCACAGCGAACCCGGATGACCCGGGAGGTCCGCCACCCCGGAAAAGCAACCAGTAATCCGGTTGCTTCGGGGGAATCGGCGAACGAGTGTAGGGTCGTCCGCCTGCAACCACTGAGTGCAACACAAGCGTGGTCGTCCGATCGCCCAGGTTGGCGTCCGTGAGACGGTCCGGGTCGACCCACTTGGCCTCGCACCGGAAGAGGAACACGGAGTTAACGAGGGTGTCGTCGGGCGCCCCGCCAGGGCATTCCGGATGGGTGATGTAGACCTCGGCCCTGCACGGCACCGGCGTCGTGCCGATGAGCCTCCGGTCCCACGCGACGCCAGCTTCGACGTGCGACACCAGATCGTCGAGCAAGGCATTCCCGGTAGCGCGAGAGGGCGCCTGGAGAGGGCGAGGGGTCGGGACAGGCGAGGGCCCGGCGGTTGCCGGCGGCTGCGTCGCCGTGGGCTCCAGCGTCGCCGTGAGCGTTGGCGAAGCCGCCGTTCCGGGGGTCGGCGCCGCCAACTCCTTCCCGTTATCCCTTCCGGTGACGGCCACCAGCACGACGACTGCGAGAAGCGCCACGACGCTGACGACCCCCGCAACGAGTCCCGCGCCCCACGTCATCCTCCAGAGCCGGCGCGGAAGCCCGTTCTCGGCCCGCCACATCTCGGCGGCTTCTTCCCGCGAGGAAGCGCCGGTGACTTCCAGCACCTCGCGCACGTGCCACTTCGCGCCCTCGAGCGAGATGCCCAGCTCCTGGGCAATCTGCTGGTTCGTGTAGCGCTTCGCAAGCAGGTCCAGCACCTGCCGTTGCCGGGGCGTGAGCGCAGCCCGTTGCACGGCCCACACTGTACCGCCGGGCGCCGGCGGGCACCCTACTCGAAGGTAAAGATTACATCCGGGGATGAAGCCAGCCGGCATTGGCTGACTCGTCCGCTCGAAGCGCGCCAGCACCGGAGCTACCTACAACGTGTACTCAGATCCAAATTGTTGGCGCTACTTATCCGTCAACTACATAGACAGCGGCACACCCTTAAACTGGTATGGCTCTGGATACTACAACCAGAGTTGGTATTTGGCCAACCTTGGCGATCAGAGCGGGTGCACTGCGTCTCACATGCTCGGCCTAGACAATGGGAACACAACATGCACAGTAAGCTAGTTATCGGTGTGTTGATTGCGGTTTGGGGCCTTCTCGGCTCGGTCCTGGTGGGTTGTTCCGCGAATGCCGCCAACCCGCCGGGTCCCGTGGGCGAGTCCTCCACGGCCGGCGACCCGGCTCTCGCGGGCGCCAGTGCGGAGCAGCTCACCGTGCTCGCCGACGGCCTCGTGACTCGCGAGGAACGGGACGAGGCATTCAGCCGCCTCGAGTCGTGCCTGGCCAGGTTCGGGATTCAGGTTGTTGAACGGTCCAGCCCCTCCGGGTCGGGCTCGTCATTCACGACCGCCGCTCCTCAGCACACAGCCCCTGAGGTTGCCCGCGTCCAGTCTGATAGCTGCGTTGCGGCTGAGTTCTTGGGCGTGATGCGGCAGTGGGACTACCAGAATCGCCCGTCACCCGAACGGTTGGACGAGGCGCGTTCGTCGCTCATCTCCTGCTTACGGGAAGAGGGAGTGAAGCTTTCCGGACATCCCCGCTCCGAGGACCTGGTTGAAGTTTCGTTGCACACTGCGCCCGCGGAGTTCCACAAGTGCTCAACCCTGGTCGGCGATGCCTATGCCCTGCCGGGGTTTGGCGGGTAATCCCCGGACACCGGTGATCCAGCTGCCGGAGTGGCAACCGCCTCGTCGCCAGTAAACCCCGGTGGAACCCGGGCAGCAGCGCGCCTCCGCGGTAAGGCATCGGCGGGCCACCTGGCCCGCCGGTCCATATACGCAAGCAGGTGCGGCTCGTATCGCTACTACCGCTTGTCGATCGGCACGTATTCCCGGTTCGGCGCACCCTCGTACAGGGCGTTCGGCCGCACCAGCCGGTTGTCGGCGTACTGCTCCAGCAGGTGCGCCGTCCAGCCCGTAATCCGCGACATCGCGAAGATCGGCGTGTACAGGTCGCTCGGGATGCCCAGCATCTTGTAGACCGAGGCGCTGAAGAAGTCGACGTTCGGATAGAGCGGCTTCCCCTCGAGCTTGCGCGCCAGGTAGTCCCGCAGCTTCAGGCTCAGGTCGAAGTACTTCCGGTCCGGCGAAACTTCCGCCAGCTGATGCCCGAGCCGCTCGAGGATGATCGCGCGCGGGTCCGTCGTCTTGTACACGCGGTGGCCGATGCCCATCACCCGTTCGCCGCGCGCCAGCAGCGCCTCCACGTGCGAGGCGATGTTCTGCTCGGTGCCGATCGCCTCCACCAGCTTGTAGACGGCCTCGTTCGCGCCGCCGTGCAAGGGCCCCTTCAACGTCCCGATCGCCGAAGCGATGGCGCTGTACATGTCGCTCAGCGTCGACGCTGTCACCAGCGCCGAGAACGTCGAGGCGTTCATCTCGTGCTCGGCGTGCAGGATCATGGCCACGTCGAACACATGCGCTTCGAGCTCGTTCGGCTCGCGCCCGTTCAGCATCCAGAGGAAGTTCGCCGAATGCCCCAGGTCGTCCCTCGGCGGGACGGGCTCCAGGCCCTGGCGCAGCCGGTGGTAGTGCGCCAGCACGGTGGGCATCCGCGCTGTCAGGCGCGCCGCCGTGATTTTCAGCTGCGGGTTCGTCAGGTCACTCGATGCCGGGTCCAGCGCCCCTGCGATGATCACCGCGATCTCCAGCGCGCGCATCGGCCGGATCTGGCCCACGATCTCCGCCAGGATGCGGGCGTTGAGCTCCGTCAGCGGCCGCTCTTCCCGCAGCTGCGCTTTCAGCGCGTCCAGCTCCTGCGCCGTCGGCAGCCGCAGGTTCCAGAGCAAAAACGCAACTTCCTCGAAGCTCGAATGCTCGGCCAGGTCGTAGATGTCGTACCCGGCGTAGATCAGCTCGCCCTTTTGCCCATCGATGCGGCAGAGCTTGGTCGCGGCGACGTTGACGCCCTCCAGGCCCCTCGCGACTGTTTCAGTTGTCAACCTCGAACCCTCCGGATTGTATACAGCCGCGGGATCTTACCACCCCACCGCCCGGCCTGCCCATGCTCCTCCCAGCGTGCTTTCGCCACACGCTAACCCGTACTTCCCGGCATGCCCACGCCCACCCGGACCACCGCCACGGCCCACCCGGGCATCTTGTCCCTTTGTCGACCCGTGTCTCCGGCCGCAAGCTTCCGACTACCGGCCGGCTGCACGCGCCCGTTCGACCGTTCGGCGGCGCCCCGGTTCGTGCGTCAATGGTGACAACCACTTCCTCAAACGAGGTCTCCCCTCATGAACGTCTGGAAGCGCGCCGCGGCGCTCCTCGCCTCCGCCCTGCTCCTTACCGTGCTCGCCGCCTCCTGCGGCGGCGATGACGACTCCGGCAATGGCGGCGCCGCCTCCACCGCGGGTGGCCCTGCATCCGTCGCCGATGGGGCGACCCTCGAAGTCAAAATGTTCGACAACTACTTCCGCCCGAAGGACATCACGGTGAAGGCAAACACCACCGTCACCTTCAAGCTCCCGAACGTTGGCAAGCTGCCGCACAACATGCACATCGCCTCGCTTCGCGGCGTCTACCGCGAGAGCCCCTGGGTCTCGACGCCCGAGGTCACGAACGGCGGGCAAACGGGCACCCTGACCTGGAAAGTCCCTGCCGAAACCGGCGTCTACAAATTCCGCTGCGACTACCACGAAGCGGAGATGGTGGGGACCATCACCGTCGAACCGTAGGGCGAGGCCGCAGGCTCACGCCGGCACCGCAACCTCGAATGTCTCGCTTGCCGGTTCGGGAACCACCTGGCCTTCCCGGCGCACGAAGGCGACGTGCAGTTCGATAGCCTCTCGAATCAATTTCTCCGTCTCAGCGCGGGTCTTACCCGTCGCTATGCAGCCTGGCAGATCTGGCACATAGGCGGACCAGTTCCGCGGCCCGCGTTCCAGGACGACGGCGTACTTCAGCAACTGGTCACCTCCAGCCGGCCTGTTTCACGGACCTTCACCCCTACACCCGCTCGGCCACCAGCGTCCCCATCTTCGCCGTATCCACGACCTTCGTCCCCTTACCCGCGATATCGGGCGTCCGGTAGCCATCCCTGATCACCGCGTCCACGGCCGCCTCGATGGCCGCCGCCTCGGCTTCGAGCCCGAGCGAGAGCCGCAGCATCATCGCCGCGCTCAGGATCATCGCCAGGGGGTTCGCCTTTTTCTGCCCGGCGATGTCCGGCGCGCTCCCGTGGATGGGCTCGTATAGCCCGATCCCGGTCCCGTCCTTCCGCCGCCGCCCGAGGCTGGCCGAAGGCATCATCCCCATGGACCCGGCGAGCATCGCCGCCTCGTCCGTGAGGATGTCTCCGAACATGTTCTCCGTCACGATCACGTCGAAGCTCGCCGGCCGCCGCACCAGGTACATGGCGCAGGCATCCACCAGGATGTGCTCCAGTTCGACGTCCGGGTACTGCCTGCCAACCTCGCTCGCCACTTCCCGCCAGAGCTGGCCGGTGCGCAACACGTTGGCCTTGTCGACGCTCGTGACCTTCTTCCGGCGCTGGCGGGCGAGCCCGAAGGCCACGTGGCAGACGCGTGCGATCTCCTTCTCGCTGTAGCGAAGGGTGTCGACCCCCTGGCGCCCTGCCGCGCTTTCCCAGCGGCGCTTCGGCTGCCCGAAGTACAGTCCCCCGGTCAGCTCCCGGATCACCACCATGTCCACACCCTCGAGCACTTCGGGCTTGAGCGTGCTCTCCCCGATCATCTCCGGGTGGATCCGCACCGGCCGCAAGTTCGCAAACAACCCCAGCTGCTTGCGCATCCCCAGGATCGCGTCCTCCGGCCGGACCGCCGCCTTCGGGTCGTCCCACTTCGGGCCGCCAACGGCGCCGAAGAGGACCGCTGCCGAGGCCTTCGCCTTCGCGATCGTTTCGGGCCGCAACGCGACACCGTACTTGTCGATTGCCGCGCCGCCGATCACTTCTTCCTCGTACTGGAACTCGTGCTTGAACCGCTTCTCGATGCGGGCGAGCACCTTCAGCGATTCCTCGAGTACTTCTGGCCCGATCCCGTCGCCGGGTGTCAGCAGGATGCGATATGTGCCCATAGTGGCCGGATCCTAGGGGCGCCCGCCCGCCCAGTCCAAGAACCGCTCCCTATGGCTTCGATAGCTCCGCCCTTCGAGACGAAACAACACCTTCCGAGACTCGCCCGGCGAACGCCTTGACCGCGTCCCAATCCGTGTACTCCCAGTCCCGGGATGTGTCCGTGTCGCCCCCGTTCTTCGCCACAATCTGTTTCATCAGGAGCCGTTTCGGCCACGAGTACTCGCGGTACTTCAGCGCGCCGCCCACGCTGAGTGCCTCCGTCGGGGTCCACTTCACCTCGTGCAGAAAGTCGTCGATCTGGCGCATGGCGTTTTCGTGGGTGAACGCACCCTTGCCGATCCCTTCTGAGAGGCTCACCGCGAAGAACCACGACGGCATCCGGTTCAATCTCGGCCCCCACGCCGCCGCATAGCAGCGCAACTCGTCCTGGAACCGGCCGGCATGGACCGACCCTCCGAGTACCACGCCGTCGAACTCCGCCGGGTCCGGCATCGAACGCCGCAGGTCAACCTCCTCCACCGTGTGGCCCAGTTCCGCCAGCCGCTCACCGATCGCCTCGGCCACTCTCGCCGTTTGCCCCTCCGACGTCGCGTAGGCCACCAACACCCGCGTGCTCATCTTCCCTCACCTCCATCCCTTCTATCCTCCGGTGGCCGCGTGGGCGGCAGCAGGGCAGAACGGGCGATTGAGCGCGGCCCTTCGGGCAGGCATCATCGCGCAACGCTCAAACCCGGAGGCCCTCGTGTCCATCGCCGAACGTCTCGCGCAACTCGGTCTCACCATCTCCACGCCCCGCCCGCCCCAGGCCAACTACGTCCCCGCCGTCCGCACCGGCAACCTCGTGTTCCTGTCGGGGACGGGGCCCTATCGCGAAGACGGGTCGATTGTCACCGGCAAAGTTGGCGCCGGCCTCACCCTCGAACAGGGCTACGAAGCCGCCCGCCTGACCATGCTCGCTTCCCTCGCCAACCTCCAGGCGGAAATCGGCGACCTCGAACGGGTCCGCCGCATCGTCAAAGTGCTCGGCATGGTCAACTGCACCCCGGAATTCACGCGGCAGCCCGAAGTGATCAACGGCGGCAGCGACCTGCTGGTGGCCATCTTCGGAGACCGCGGGCGCCACGCCCGCTCCGCGGTGGGCATGGCCGCCCTGCCGAGGGACATTGCTGTCGAAATCGAGATGGTGGTGGAGGTGGACTGAGGAGCGGCGGCTACGGGAGGGATGCCACCACGCCGGCGGGCAGGACAGTACACCACACCACGCAAGAAGGCCGGGGCTGCTCGCGCAGCTCCCGGCCTTCGTCGCGTGCCCCTCGCCTGCGATCAGCTGATGAACAGCGGCGCCAACACCAGCGTGATCGTGCTCAGCAGCTTCACCAGCACGTGCAGTGCCGGGCCGGCAGTGTCCTTGAACGGGTCGCCCACCGTGTCGCCCACGACGGCCGCCGCGTGCGTCTCCGTCCCCTTGCCGATGACATTGCCCTGCTCATCGCGCATGTCGCCGGTCTCGATGAACTTCTTCGCGTTGTCCCACGCGCCGCCCGTGTTGTTGAGGTACGTCGCCAGGAGCACGCCGCCGATGGTGCCGACCATCAGCATGCCGGCCACGGAGAGCCAGCCCTCGTTGCCGTCGCCACCGAAGGCATAGCGGAAGATGACGCCCGTCGCGATCGGCATGCCCACCGCGAGGATGCCGGGAAGCACCATCTCACGCAGCGCAGCACGCGTGGTGATGTCGACGGCGCGGGTGTAGTCGGGCCGCACTTCGCGCGTCATGATCCCGGGGTTCTCGCGGAACTGCCGCCGCACTTCCTCGATGATCGAGCCAGCGGCCTTGCCAACGGAGCGGATCGCCAGCGAGCTGAACAGGAATGCCAGCATCACGCCGAGCATCGCGCCGACGAACACTTCTACCTTGCCGAGGTTGATCGGCATCACCCTTGGCAGAGGGAGCGGGCTCGCCTCGATCGCGGCCGCCTGCTCTTCGGTCAGGTCGCCGTCTTCCAGCTTCTTGCCGATGATCGCGTCTCGCTCTTCGCGGTCCGCCACGGCGAGGACGTTGATCGTCGTCTCGCTCAGCTTGTCCTCGTCGTTCACGTCCTCGAACACTGCGTCGAGCGCCTGGACGTGGTCGTTGATCAGGTTCGCGGCCTCGGCGCGGACGTCTTCGCCCGCCGGCACCAGGTCGATGTCCTGTACCAGCTCTGCGTACCGCTCCGGGTCGTCCCCGGCAATCTTCCCGAACTCCAGCCGCACCTCGTCCAGGTACGCGGTGAACAGGAGGAAGGCCGCGAGCGCCGCAGAGCCCACCGCATAGCCCTTCGTGAGCGCCTTGGTCGTGTTGCCGACGGCGTCGAGCTTGTCGGTGATTTCGCGGGCTTCCGGCTTCGAATCCTCAGCCATCTCGGTGATGCCGCCGGCGTTGTCGGTGATCGGCCCGAAGGTGTCCATGGCGAGGACGTAGGCCGCCGACATCAGCATGCCCATGGTGGCGCAGGCGGTGCCGAACACGCCCAGCGAAATGCTGCTCACGTTCTCGAGCTCCGCCTGGCTCCCAAGGACGAACGAACCGACCAGCGCCAGGCCGACGGTGATGGCCGTGACTGCCGTGGTTTCGAAGCCGACCGCCGTCCCGATGATGATGTTCGTGGCCGAGCCGGTGCGGCTCGCGCGCGCGATTTCCTGCACCGGCCGCCAGCTCCCGGCGGTGTAGTACTGCGTGATGTACACGAATGCGATACCGGTCGCGATGCCGATGAGCCCGCAGAAGAAGAACCAGTACCACACGTCTTCCAGCATTGCCCAGGTGCAAACGCCGAGGCCGAGCACGCTGAGTACCGTGATCGTCCAGTAGCCGCCGTTCAGGGCGCCCATCGGGTCGCTGATCCGCTTCGCCCAGAACGGCACCGTGAGCATGCCGATGATCGTCGCGAACACCCCGAACGACCGGAGCACCAGCGGGAAGAGGATCCACTCCACATTGCTCGTGGCCGTATAGATCGCGACCCCGAGAATCATCGCGCCGATGTTCTCGGCCGACATCGATTCGAACAGGTCGGCGCCGCGGCCCGCGCAGTCGCCGACGTTGTCGCCGACAAGGTCCGCGACCACCGCGGCGTTGCGCGGGTCGTCCTCGGGGATGCCTGCCTCGACCTTGCCGACGAGGTCCGCCCCCACATCGGCTGCCTTCGTGTAGATACCGCCGCCGAGCTGGGCGAACAGCGCGACGAAGCTGGCGCCGAAGCCGAAGCCCACGATCAGGAACGGCGTCTCATCGATGGTGTGCCCCAGCAGCCGGCTGTAGATCGCAAACATCGAAGCCACACCGATGAGGCTCAACGCCACCACCAGGAACCCCGACACCGCGCCGCCCCGCAATGACGCGTTGATCGCGTCCGCCAGGCTGTTCTGGGCCGCGGCCGCAGTCCGCCCGTTCGCGCGCACCGCGATCGACATGCCGATGTAGCCGGAAACACCGGACGCCAGGGCCCCGACGATGAAGGCCGCTCCAGTGAGCACGCCGACTTCCGTCGACTCTTTGAAGATGCCTACGATGACGGCGACCACCACCGACGTCACCACCGCGAGCATGGCGATCGTCCGGTACTGGCGGTTGAGGAAGGCGTTGGCGCCCTCCAGGATCGTTCCCGCGACTTCCTGCATCGATGCGGTGCCTTTGTCCCGGTTCAGGACGTCGTAGGCGAGCCAGATCGCGAACAGGACCGCCGCGGCGCTCGCCGCGGGGATCATGATCTGCGCCAGGAGCATTGGGTTTCCCCCTCCGATTTACGCTTGCGGCCCCACTTCCAATCACAAGACACACGGGGCCACCGGCCGCCCTGATTGACGCGCCGAAAGCGTCCGCCACTGTACCAGTGAGAAACCTAAGGGAAAATTGCAGGAAAGAGCCGCCATCGTCCCACCGCCCACAGTCACCACCCCGGGCGCGCCCACTTTCGCCTTTCCCCTTTCAACTCGACACTCAAAACGGTGAACGCCGAGGCCCTCCCCTACACCCTCCTCCTGATCATGGCCGAGCTCAGCATCGGCAGCCTCTGGGTCACCCTTGCGAGCGACCTCCGCGGCGGCGTCACCCGCGGCTTCGTCATGACCATGGCCCTCTGCGTCGCCGTCGCCGCCGGCCTCGCCTACTGGACCGCGGGCGCCGTCGACCTTGGAGGCGACATCGACGGCTACCGGATCGACCGCGGCCCCTTCGACGACGTGAAGCGCGCCCTCCTCCTCGTCACCATCACCAGCGCCGTGTACATGTTCCTCGTCTTCTGGGGCTGGGACCCCATCGGCCGGCTGTTCGGTATCGCCGGCTCGATGGCCGGGCTGCTCGCGGTCGTTGCCCTCGCAGCGATGCTCGCCCCGCCAACATGGGGCTTCCCCGCCGCCCTCATCGCCCTCATCGGCGGCACACTCGCCCTCGGCGCCGTTTCCGTTTCCATGGTGTGGGGCCACTGGTACCTCACCGAAGGGAAGCTCCCCGCCTGGCCCCTGCGCGACCTCGATTTCATCCTTCTCGGCGCGCTCGCCTTCCAGGTGCTTGTCCTCGCCATCAACCTGGCGGTCCCCGTGCGCGAAACACCCACGCCCGCCAACCCCGTCGATGTCGGCATCTTCGCCAACCCCGCCCTCTACCTCCGCATCGGCGTCGGCATCATCTTCCCCATCATCCTTGGCGTCCTCTCCTACCGCACCGTCAAGCTCCACGCCATGCAAAGCGCCACTGGCCTGCTCTACATCGCCATGGGCGCGGTGTTCGTCGGCGAAGTCCTGGCCAAAGGACTCATGTTCCTCAGCGGCCGCCCCGTCTAGCGGCGGGTTACTCCGAATCCTCCCACGGCGCCCAGGCGCTCCCCGCCCGGTACTCCATCCACCGTCCATGCGGGTTCGCCACCGCCACCTCCCGGTATTCCCCGCGCCCGTCCCGCAGTCTCAGGAGCCAGACCTGCTCTTGGCCCGCAAGCTGGCTCCCTGGCCGCACGAACCCCGGCGAACCGATGAGCACCAGCCACAGCTGCCGTCCGCGCGAAAGCTCCAGCAGCAGCTCCCTCAGCCGTGCCCGCATCTCCGCGCTGAACTGGTTCAGCACGAACGTCGCGAACAGGCACGTCGCGCTCTCGTCTTCCGCCCCGGCCACCAGCGCCGGCAGCAGCTCGAACACGTCCCCGGGGATGAGCTTCGGCGGGTGCGCCCTGGCCACCTCGATCGCCTCGTCCAGCAGCGCGAGCCGGTCCGTGTGCTCCGGCCACAGCAACGCGCGCAGCCAGGCAACGTCGTCCTCATCGCAGACGTCCAGCGGGTTGATGTCGACCCCGCAGCGCGACGCGACCGCCGGGATCTGGACATCGGGCGCCGGGCCGCGCGGTTCGCACCCCAGCACCACCGGCGAAACCGCCGGGCCGACCTCCAACGCCCCGTACCGGTAGCGGTAGCGGTCGAAGTTGAGGTTCAGCCCGGCGCTCGGGCCGATCTCGATGAGGGCAAGTGGCTTCCCCGCCTCCCCGGCGATCGCTGCGAACGCCGGCAAGAGCAGCGCGGACCTCCGCACCTCGTTCGTCTGCGTCAACCGGGTCCGGATGAGCGGGAGCAAGTCATCGCGGTGCGCGAGGCAGAACTCCCGGAACAGGCTGCCCGCCTCAGCATCAGCCTCCCGGCCGCCACCCAGCGTGCGGTAGTACTGCGCCAGGGGCTCCCCGGGACGGCCGGCAAGCAACAGGTGCACCGCGGCGAACAGGATGTTCGGCGGCGGCTGTCCCTCCCGCGCCTCCGCCGCAAGCGCGAGCAACTTCGCATCGCCGGCCACCACATCGCCCAGCACCGCGTACAGCGGTGACTGGTTCGCGACCGCTTCGACCGCACTCCACCGCCGGAACAGCGTCGCCAGGCGCTCCCGGTCCATCGCCGGATTCTATCGCCCATCCCAGTCGAAGCGTCCCTGTTCTCAGCGAAGCGTCCCTGTTCCCAGCGAAGCGTCCCTGTTCCCTGTTCCCTGTTCCCTGTTCCCTGTTCCCTGTTCCCTCTTCCCGGTACCATACGTTCGCCCACTTCCAGCGCCCCAGGAGCCTCCCATGCACCGAGACGACGCCTGGAACATCCTCCTCGAATACTCGCAGGAAGAACGCACCCGCAAGCACGGCATCGCCGTCGAAGCCGTCATGCAGGCCTACGCCCGCCTCCTCCACGAAGACGAGGAAAAGTGGGGCATCACCGGCCTCCTCCACGATTTCGACTGGGAGATCCACCCGACCGAAGACCTCCACCCCAAAGCCGGCTCAGCCCTTCTCGAAGCGCGCGGCGTGCCCCAGGACATCCGCTACGCGATCCTCTGCCACGCACCGTTCCTCGGCCTCGAGTACACCTCGAAGATGGACCGCGCCATCTATGCTTGCGACGAGCTCTCCGGGTTCGTCATCGCCTGCGCGCTCGTCAAACCCGATAAGTCCCTCTCGTCCATCGAACCCGCCTCAGTGCGGAAGAAGATGAAGGACAAGGCCTTCGCCCGCAGCGTCCGCCGTGAGGACCTCATCAACGGCGCCGCCGACCTCGGCGTCGAACTCGACGAACACATCCGGTTTGTCGCCGAGGCGCTCAAACCGGTCGCACACCAACTGGGAGTGAACCCTTGAGGAACGAACGCGTCCCCGATCGGAACATCGCGATGGAGCTCGTCCGCGTGACCGAGGCCGCTGCCGTAGCCGCCGCCCGCTGGATGGGCCGCGGCGACAAGAACGGAGCCGACGGGGCCGCCGTCGATGCCATGCGCATGATGCTCGACACCGTCGATATGGACGGCGTCATCGTCATCGGCGAAGGCGAGAAGGATGAGGCGCCGATGCTCTACAACGGGGAGCGCGTCGGCAACGGCCACGGCCCCCAGGTGGACGTCGCCGTCGACCCCCTCGAGGGCACCCGGCTCACGGCCCAGGGCCGCCCCGGCGCCGTCAGCGTCATCGCCTGCGCGCCGCGAGGCACCCTCTACAACCCCCACGACATGTTCTACATGGAGAAGATCGCCGTCGGCCCCGAAGCTCGCGGCGTCATCGACCTCGCCGCCCCGGTTGAGTGGAACATCCAGCAGGTCGCCCGCGCCAAGGGCATGCCCGTCGAGGAAGTCACCGTCATCATCCTGGACCGCGACCGCAACACCGAAATCGCCGACCAGGTGCGCGCGGCCGGCGCCCGCATCAAGTTCATCACCGATGGCGACGCACCCGCCGCCGTCTCCGCTGGGATCGCCGGCTCCGGCGTCGACATGATGCTTGGCATCGGCGGCTCTCCCGAAGGCGTCGTCGCGGCCTGCGCCCTGAAGTGCCTCGAAGGCGACTTCCAGGGCCGCCTCTGGCCACGCAACGACGACGACCGCCGCATGGCCGCCGAGCGCGGCATCGACCTCACCCAGGTCCTCAGGATTGACGACCTCGTCCGCGGCGACGACGTCTTCTTCGCCGCTACCGGGGTCACCGGTGGAGACCTCCTCCAGGGGGTCGAATACTCAGCCCGCGGCGCCCGCAGCGAGTCCCTCGTCATGCGTTCCCGCTCCGGCACTATCCGCCGCATCATCACCGAGCATCACTGGCGCAAACTCCAGGGCATCGACTACACCGTCAACTGACCGAGGAGGCGTCCCCTGGCCATCGACTTCCTCGCGGACGGCCCCGGCGATGCCAGTCAGACGCTCATCCTCGCCCACGGCGCCGGCGCCGCCATGGACTCCGAGTTCATGACCTTCGTGGCCGCAGCCATCGCCGCCGAGGGCATCCGCGTCCTGCGCTTCGAGTTCCCCTACATGGCCCGCCGCCGGGCCTCCGGAAAATCGTCCCCGCCCGACCGCGAACCGGTGCTCCTCGACACCTGGCGGGCGGCCGCAGCGGAATGCGGCGCAGCCCATCCCTTCATCGGCGGCAAGTCCATGGGTGGCCGGATGGCGAGCATGGTCGCCGATGAGCTCGGTGTGGCCGGGCTGGCCTGCCTCGGCTACCCCTTCCACCCGCCGGGCCGTCCCGAACGGCTGCGGACCGCCCACCTGGAACACCTGCGCACCCCCGCGCTCATCGTCCAGGGCACGAGAGACCCGTTCGGCACGGCCGAAGATGTGCGCTCCTACACGCTCAGCCCCGCTATCACCATCCACTGGATCGAAGACGCCAACCACGACCTGCGCGCGCCCGGCCGCAAGAAGACCGACACCTGGACCGAAGCCGCCTCCGCCGTGGCGGCCTTTGTAAAGGGACGGTAGAGGGCCAGGCTCGCGAGACGCACCCGCCACGGGGATGGGAAACTGGCGAACATGGATGGTCGCAAACTCGTTTTCATACTCGTCGGCGGCGCCCTGGCAACGGTGCTGATCTTCCAGGCGCTCAACCAGTTCACCTAGAAACCGAATCTGCAATGAGCCAAAAGTTACACACCGTTTACAGAGCGCTCCGGGGGCGGGGCTCCCCATTCGTTGACCCTATTTCCGGCCGGTTCCTACACTGCCCTTCGATGAGGAGAAACATCATGGAGCGAATTCGTATCCGGCGGCTTGCGCTCGCAACAGTGCTCGGCGCCCTGACGCTTATCCCGGTCACCGCTGCCAGTGCCGGCAGCCTGCCGGGCAACCGGCAGGAGCTCGCACCCGGGCGAGGCTTCGACCACGTTGCCGTGCTTCCCGCGCTGCTCCCCAACAGCAAGGAGAACACGAGTTCGATTGCCCAGAACAATGGCACTGCCCCCGCAACCATTGTCATGGACATCTACACCACCGCCGGCGTCCAGATCCCGTCGGCCACCGTGGTCTACCCCAACGTCCCGCCCGATGGCACCCGCGTCTTCGCCCAGGCCATCAACACCGGCCTCACCCCGGGCTTCCGCGGCGTCGGCGTGATCAGCAGCGACCAGCCGATTAACGCCCTCCTCGTGCGCGACATCGAGTCCGCCACCTTCGCGAAGTCCTACTCCATCCACAACGCCTACCCGACCGGCGGCAACAAGGTCACCTTGCCCTATGTCGCGAACGCGCTCGAAGGCACCTACAACACCCGCTTCGCGATTGCCAACACCGGCACCGCCCAGGCCTGCGTGACCATCCTCTACACCTTCCCCGGCGGCGGCAAAGCCCCCGTCACGGACAGCGGCTCCGGTGGCGCCACCTGCGCCGGCGGCGGCTACGCCATCCCGGTCGGCGGCCAGATTAGCTTCGCGCCGAACTCGGTCGACGGCGCCATCCCGATGCCCGCCAGCACGGCCAACAGCATCATGGCCGCCACCATCACCTCCACCGGCTCCACCGTCACCGTCGGTGTCGATGCCTACCTCAGCGGCGGCCTCCGCAAGCTCGCCTCCTACGACGGCTTTATCGTCGGCGCCTCCGCCAGCGATGCCACCGACGATGTCGGCACGACCATCTCCATCCCGCTGGCCATCAAGCTGGACGGCTTCTACACCCAGATCCTTCTTTCGAACGCCAACCCGACGGCCGCCAACGCGACCATCACCTACGTCGGGAACACCGGCACCTACACCGTGCCGCTGGCGATCGCCGCGAACGGGACCGCCAGCCACAGCGTCTACGAGGCCGCGGGCGGCATCCCGGAAGGTTTCGTCGGCGCCGCCACCGTCACTTCCGACCAGCCACTCGCCGCCGTCCTCTTCCGCTCGAAGATGACCGCGCCCGGCAGCTTCATCGATGAGGACCTGTACACCGCGGTCAACGGCATCCCGACGGACCGCGCCACGACCACAGCGAAGTTCCCCCTCATCTTCCGCCGCGCGTACGCCTCCGGCGGCCTCTCGGGCTACAACACCTGGGTGAGCGTCTCGGTCCCCGGCGGCGGTACCGCCAACGTGACCATCACGGCCATCAACGACACCTCGAACAGCGCCCCCGGCTGCAACGCCGCGGCGACCTACACCTCGACGAAGCAGATCACGGGCTCGTTCATCTTCTACCAGAACCTGAACACCGATAACGGCTTCGGCCAGGCTCCCGGTTGCTTCTGGGGCGGCATGAAGATCACGAGCGATGTCCCCATCATCGCCATCGCCAACGCCACCAACGACCTCAACGTCGGCGACAACGACGGCCTCTACAACGCCTTCGCCAACTAAGCCGAAGGCACACGGACAGACAGGGCGCCCCTCCCCGGAGGGGCGCCTTCTTCTTGCCCGGGAGGTCTGGCCCCTGCCCCCGCAACAGATACGATGAGCCCATGTCCATAGCCTTCGGCGGCATCATCGCGTTCGCCTTTCGCGGCGCGAACCTCCTGGTCGCCCTCGCGCTCATCTTCCTCGTCTCCCGCGAACTCACGGAAGACGACGCCGGCACGTTCCTTCTCGGCCTCACGGTCGTCGGAGTCGTCAACGCCGCCACCGGGGGCCTCACCGCGGCCACCGGCGTACAGATCTCTGCGAAGAAGCGCGTAGAGGGGCTCGCACTCTCGAACGGCGGCGTCCTCGGGTTCGGCCTTGGCGCCGCCGCCGTTGTCGCGGGGCTCATCGCGGGCACGCTGCTGGCGGGAGAAGCGCAGCGCGAGGCGGTCGCAGTCGGCTTCTCCTGCGCTGCCGTCATCGTCAGCAGCGTCGTCGCAGGGGTGTTCCTCGGCCGCGAGGCCTTCGTCCGCTACAACCTCGCCCTCGTCGCCCCTCCGCTCTTCTCCCTCGTCCTCGTCGGCGGGGCATTCTTCGTGTTCGACCTCCGCCGCCCGGACGTGGCCCTGGAGATGTACGCCCTTGGCCAGTGGCTCGCCATCGCGCTCCTCCTGCTGACCGCCGGCCCCGCCTACCTCCGGGGCCTCGGTTTGCGCGCCGACATCCTCGCCGAAATCGCGCGATTCGCACTCGTCGCCGGTGTCGCCAGCGGCATCTCCTATCTCAACTACCGCGCCGATGTCTTCCTTGTCGACCAGTTCGAAGGCCGCGCCGCGGTCGCCACCTACTCCTTCGCGCTCTACATCGGGGAGTCGGTCTGGCAGGTCTCTGGCTCCCTTGCGCTTGCCACCTACGCCCGCCTGGGTGGCAGCACCCGCGCGGAAGCGGTTGCGCTCACGACCCGCGTGATGCGCCACACCGTGCTCCTCCTCCTCGCCCTCTGCGCTGTCCTCTTCCTCGCGGCGGACCTCATCGAACACCTCCTCTTCCCCGACTACGAAGGCATGGCCTCGGCCCTCCGCCTGGTCCTCCCGGGCGTCCTCACGTACAGCCTCGCCCAGTCGTACTCCGGCTACTACACGTGGCAGCGAGGCATGCCCTGGGTGTCCGCCGTCGTCGCGGGCGCAGCCCTCTGCCTCGACATCCTCCTCGCGCTCGTCCTGATCCCGCGGTTCGGCATCGATGGCGCGGCCGCGGCCAGCAGTACGGCCAAGACCATCGCCATCCTCTCGGCGATCGGCTTCTTCGTCCGCGAGGAGCGCATCCCCCTGGCCCAGGTGTTTCGATTTGGCCAGGCCGACGTCGACGACTACCGCTCCCTCTTCCTGCGAGTCCGGGCGCGGCTCGGCTAGAACCGATCTGCGGCGCTGCCGAAAAGCGCGGGCGCCGGGCACACCGCCGGGTCGGGGCGCGGCAACGGGATCGGCAAGCCCGTGTCCGGGTCCGCAAGCACCATCATCGGCACCCCGAACACCCGCTCGAGCGCGCCCGGCTCCAGCACGTCCTTCGGCGGCCCGTCGAAGGCGATCCGCCCCTGGTGCACTGCAATCACCCGGTCCGTGAACCGTCCCGCCAGCACCAGGTCGTGCAGCACGCAGACCACCGTCATCCCCTCCCCATGCAGCCTTCGCAGCAGGTGCATGATCTCCACCTGGTGGGAGATGTCGAGGAAGCTTGTCGGCTCGTCCAGGAGCAGCACCCGCGGTTGCTGCGCCAGCGCCAGCGCAATCCACGCCCGCTGGCGTTCCCCACCGGAAAGGCTCCCCAGCAGGCGGCCGGCCAGTTCGCCCACGTCGGCCGCCTTCATCGCCCACTCCACCGCCTCCACGTCCGCCGCAGTCACCCGCTGCATAATCCCCTGGTGTGGGAACCGCCCGCGGTACACCAGCTCGCGCACCGTCAGGTCCTGGCCGCCCGATGGCGCCTGCGGCAGGATGGCCAGCTGCCGCGCGACCTGCCGCGCGCTCAGCGAGCGGATGTCCGTCTCGCCCAGCAGCACCCGCCCCCGCTCCGGCTTCTGCAACCGCGAAAGCCCGCGCAGGAGCGTGCTCTTGCCGCTCCCGTTCGGGCCCACGATCGCGACCATCTCACCCGTTTCGACCTCGAACGAGACGCCGTGCACGACCTCGCGCGTTCCGTACGCCAGCACCAGGTCCTGGACGGTGAGCTTCATTCCCGGAACCTCACGAGGTAGAGCAGGAACGGCGCCCCGACGCCTGCCGTGATGATGCCCATAGGGACTTCGCTCGGGCTGATGACCAGCTTGGCCACCAGGTCCGCGAGGCTCACCAGCAACGCTCCGTAGAGCGCCGAAACCGGGATCAGCAGCCGGTTGTCGCCGCCCACGGTGTAGCGCGCCAGGTGCGGGCACACCAGCCCCACGAAGCTCACCAGCCCGGCGGTCGCCACCGCTGCCGCCGTGAGCAAGCCCACCACAGCCAGGATCGCAAGGCGCGTCCGGTCCGTCAGGACCCCGAGCCCCGCCGCCACGTCGTCGCCCAGCGCGAGCACGTTCAACCGCCCCGAAAGCAACACCGCGCCGGCCACGCCGGGCACGAAATACGGCAGCATCGCCCGGAAGTCCCGCCACTCCGAACCATACAGCCCCCCGGCCAGGAAGCCCAGGCTGGTCTGCAAGAACGTGCGCGAACTCGAAAGCAACCCCACGATCGCCGCCCCGAAGAACGCCGAGAGCGCCACACCCGCCAGCGCCAGCCGCACCGGGGAGACCGCCCCTCGATACGCGATCACGTAGAGCACGCCGGCGCCGCCCAGCCCCCCGGCCGCGCACGCCGCCGCGATCCCCCACTGCGGCACCTGCGGGTCCCAAACGATCACCGCCGCGCTCGCCAGCCCGGCCGCCGCCGTCACCCCGAGGATCGTCGGGTCCGCGAGCGGGTTCCGGGTGACGCCCTGCAGCAGCGCCCCGGCGATGGCGAGCGAGGCCCCAACGAGCATCGCATCCACCAGCCGCGGAAGGCGGATCTGCCACACGATGTTCCGTGCGAGCGCGTCATCCTCCGAAGTCAGGCCATTGGCCACTTCCGCCCATGAAAGCTCCACCGCCCCCAGCTTCAGCGTTAGCGCCGAGACCACGAGCAGAGCCAGCGCCGCGGCCACCAGTACGGGCCACGCGCCGCCAAAGCGGATGGCGGCGCGCTGATCCAGCGCGCCGCCCTTGCTTGTCGTCCCGGCCGCCATACCGGCCATGGTACTGGCGTCCTCCTTACGAGGCGGACACTGCCGCTGCCACGGCCTTGAACGCCTCAGCGATGCGCGGCCCTGGCGCCTGCAGGAAGATCTGCACGTCCGCATCCACCACGTGGCGCTGCGTCACAGCCTTCAGGCCCTTGAACGGTGGGATGTTGGGGATCAGACTTGCCAGCCGCGGCGCGGGCGGCGGCGCCGGCGTGATCGCGAGGATGTAATCGGGGTTGAACTCGATCAGTTTCTCCGCCGCCAGGGTCGTGTACCCCGGGAACGGGCCCGCGTCGGGCTGCGTCGCCGCCGGGTTCGTCACCCCGAGTTGCGCCAGCACGTCGCCCGCGTAGCTGTTCGCCTTCGCCGCATACAGCGTGTTGTCCCGGTCTGCGATCAGCGCCACCGCCGTGATGTTCTTCCCGGCGAGCGCCTTCTTCGCGTCTTCCTTCGCCTTCTCGATGTCGGCCACCACTTTGTCCGTCGTGGTCTTCGCATCGAAGACCTGGCCCATCAGCTTCAAGCCGTCGAGCACCTTCGCGTAGCTATCCGCCCCGGCGAAAACGACCGGCACCGGCAGCTCCTCCAGCGGCTTCCGCAGTTGCGGCTGGGCGTGGATCACCGAGTCGGCCACCACCAGGTCCGGCTTCAGGGCCAGGATCTGTTCGAAGTTCGGCTGGTAGGCCGTGCCGACGTCCTTCGCGGACTGCGCTTCGGGCGGGAAGTCCACCGATGCGCTCCGCCCCACCACCTTCGCCCCGGCAGCGTAGACGAACTCAACCGCCGTCGGGCTGATGGCGACCACCGTCACCGGCTTCGCCTTGATCTCCACCTTCCGCCCCAGGAGGTCGGTCACCGTGACGGGATAAGCCGCCGTTGTGCTCGGGGCGGCCGTCACAGTCGTCCCGGGTGTCTCGTTCCCCGCCGCGTCGTCATCGTCGTCGTCGCCGCCGCAGGCAACGCCCGCGGCTACGAGCGAGGCGCCAAGGAGGCCGAGGGCCACCTTCCGCCACATGCCGAATCGAAAACTTGTCATTCTTTCCACAAGCCACCAATCCCAGATCACTGGAGTGAGGATTTGTGGCAGTATACCACTTGCCTGAGTTCCGTCACGGGAGCCGTCGTTGTCCGACTTCGTCTACTACATCCCCATCCTCACCACCCTCATCTCCGCCGCCTTCGCCGCCGCCATCTTCCGCCGCTGGTCGGCCCGCGACCGGCCGCCGCATCTCCTCTGGTGGGGCGCCGGCGTCGCACTGTTTGGCGTGGGCACCTTCTTCGAAGGGTTCACCGCGCTCTTCGGCTGGGATGCGTCCATCTTCCGCGGCTGGTACATCTCCGGCGCGTTGCTCGGGGGTGCCCCCCTCGCCCAGGGCACCGTCTACCTGCTCCTGCCCCGCAAAACGGCCGACCGCCTGGCAATCGCGCTCACAGCCTACGTGGCGGTGGCGGCCGTCTGCGTGCTCCTCACGCCGCTCGATGCCTCGCTTGCGGACGACAAGAAGCTCTCCGGCAAGGTCATCGAGTGGAGCTGGGTGCGTGCCTTCTCGCCGCTTGTGAACACCTACGCCGCGATCTTCCTCATCGGTGGCGCCATCGCCTCCATGGCGAGGTACGGCCGCCACGGCGACGCCCCACGGGCCTGGTCCAACGCCCTTATCGCCGTGGGCGCGATCTTGCCGGGCATCGGCGGCAGCTTCACCCGTGCGGGATACACGGAAGTCCTCTACGTCACCGAGTTCGCCGGCATCATCCTCATCTTCGCGGGCTACCGCCTGAGCACCGCCGCCGCCGCCCGCGCCGCCCACAGCGCTCGCCACGAGCCTCCCCCTGCCGCCGTACCGGCGCCCTGAGACACGGCGTGGCACCATAGAAGTACCTGTCCACCGGAGCGTCGCGATGACACACCCCGAACTCCCCCATCTCCCCGGCTCGCCGCTCGAGCTGGAGGGCGTCGAAAAGGCCCTGCTCGCCCTCAGCTACGGCGTCCACGTCATCGGTTCGCGCGCGGCCGATGGCACCCTCAACGCGATGCTCGCCGACTGGGTCATGCAGGTCTCGTTCAAGCCCCGGCTCCTCGCCGTCTCCATCGAAAACGATGCCCGCACCCTGCGCTTCATCCGCGAAACCGGCGCGTTCACGGTCAACCTCCTGCACGAAAAGGACGGCCTCGAAATCGCGCGCAAGGTGGTCATGCCTTCGGAAGCGAAAAAAGTCCGCGGCCGCTCCGAGGAAGCCGCCGCGCAGGTCATCGACAAGCTCGCCACCATCCCCCACGGCCTCCATGAAAACGGCTGCCCCGTCCTCGACCAGGCCCTCGGCTGGATCGCCTGCGAAGCTGTCGAGTTCCACACCACCGGCGACCACACCATCGTCATCGGCCGCTGCACCGACGGCGAACGCCTCCGCCCAGGCGACATGCTGATCGAACGCGACCTCGGCTGGGAATACGCCGGATAGCCACGCAGGTGGATCAGAGGAACCGCAGTAATGCGGTTCGGTGGGAGAGGCGGATCAGAGGAACCGCAACAATGCGGTTCGGTGCGAGAGGCGGATGGGAACCGCAACAATGCGGTTCGCTGGGAGAGGCGGATCAGAGGAACCGCAGTAATGCGGTTCGGTGGAGAGGCGGATCAGAGGAACCGCAGTAGTGCGGTTCGGTGGGAGGGGCGGATCAGAGGAACCGCAGTAATGCGGTTCGGTGGGCCAGGCGGATCAGAGGAACCGCAGTAATGCGGTTCGGTGCGGACGGGCGGGGCCGCCGCTACCATCCCCCTCATGGCCCGCGTCGACTACGAACAGGTCGCACCAGACTACATCCGCGGGCGCGGCCTCCCCGAGGACGGCCTCCAGGGCTGGCGCGAGGCCGTCTCGCCATTCCTGCGCGGCCTCTCCCTGCCACTCGTCGATATCGGCTCCGGGGCCGGCCAGTTCAGCCCCCTGTTCGCCACGTGGTTCGGCATTGAGGTCGTCGGAGTCGAACCGTCCGCGGCGATGCGCGCCGAAGCCATCGCCCACAACAGCCACCCCTCCGTCTCCTACCTCCCCGGCGACGCCCAACACCTCCCCCTGGCCGCTGACTCCTGCGGGGCCGCCTGGCTCTCGACAGTGATCCACCACATTCCGGACCTTCCCGGCGCCGCCCGCGAGATCGGCCGCGTCCTCGCGCCGCAGGCACCCGTGCTCATCCGCAGCGCGTTTCCCGGGCGCACAGGCCGCATCACGCTCTTCCGCTTCTTCCCCGAGGCCGCAACAGTCGTCGAGACGTTTCCCTCCCTCTGGGACGTCGCGCGGGACTTCGGCGCGGCCGGGTTCACTCTCGACTCGGTCACGCCCGTCCCCCAGGTTAGCTTCCGCAGCCTCGAAGAAGCCCGCGCGCGTGCCGCCCTCCGGGCCGACACCACCCTCCGCGCCATCGACGACGATGCCTTTGCGGCCGGGCTCCGGCGCATCGAGGACGCCATAGCCGCCGGGTCCGAGGGACCTCTCATCGACTACCTGGACCTGGTGGTATTGCGCCACTCCTGACCCGAACGCCCCCTGGCGGTTTGAGATTCTGGGCCGTCGCCGGCACTGCCCCGGGCCGCGTATCGCCGGGGCGGCTCCCCCGGGGATGAGGCGCCGAAAGCAATCTACTCGGCTTCGAGCACCGGCCTCGACACATCAGCGGAATGCCGGCGCAGCCCCTGGACCAGCAGGACTATCGCCCCGGCAGCACCTGCGCCGAACCCGAGGACCGCGGCGAGCGGCACCCACCGGTTCTCCACTGCCCACCGTACCGCCTCCCACGCGTCCCGCCCCCTGCGCGCCTCGTCGAAGATCCCGCGCAGGTCCATCTCCGGCGTCTCGGTGAACTGGGTGGCGACCGTCACGAGGATGGCGACCGGCGCCATGCCGAGGACTACCCATCCAAGGCCGAACCGGGTGTTGTCGCGCAGCTTCTGGAACACCCCGAACACGCCCATCCAGAGCATCAGCGGACCCACGAGGCCCAGCATCAGCACCGCATACCAGCCGACCACCTCGGCCATCGAGTACCGCTCGAACGCGACGAAATACGCCAGCAGGTAGCCGCCCGGGAGCAGGTAGTAGGGCGACTGGCTGAACAACCGCCGGAACGTCCAGATCATGCTTCCCGCCTGGCGGCGCTCCGCCATGCGCAGATAGTCCATGCGGCTTGCGTCGTAGCTGTTCACCGTGTTGGTGCGGTACCGCACCTCGTTCAGCTTCGTCTGGTAGTCCACGTCCCGGCGAGAGTACGCCTTCCCCGGGCCCTATTCCACATCTTCAGGCCGATAGACCGCGGCAATCTGCCAGAGCGGCCGGAAACCCGCTGCCAGGCCCGTGTTGGCCGACCGGATGTTCGTGAACCCGTAGGTATAGATTGGCCACCGCCCCTGCTCGCGGATCCAGCGCGCTGCGTGGATAGCCATCGCCCGGCCCAGCCCCAGTCCACGGCGCTCCCGCGCGACATCGAGGCCAATCTCGTCGATACCCGGATACTGGTCCCACACACCGGCAACCGCCGCCACCTCGCCATCCCTGCCAAACGCCGCAAAGGCCGTCCGGAAGCGCTCGACCTTCCTCTCACCGGGCTCCAGGAGGGCGTTGTCGAACACTTCCCCGGCGCGCAGCTCGGCCTGTTCTCTCTCCGAAAGCTGGCGCAGCGAATACGTCGCTGGCAGGGCCGGCGGTCCGTGCAACTCGGCCAGGATCATGCCCGTGGTCGCGCTGTGCGATTTCGGATTCGCGTGCCCGAGCTCGCCCGCCCTCGCTGCCAGGCCTTCGAGGAACGACGGCAGGAAGATACGGTAGTGCCTCGGCAGGTCCTGCTGCAGCGCCCAGGCCGCCAGCCGGGGGTCGCGCACCGAAAGCACGCTCCCTGTCCCGCACGTTGTCGCCAGCGCAAGGTGCGGCTCCCGCGATCCGGGCGGACGTTCTACCACGGTCAGCGCATGGGACCCGTAGGCCTCGACGCTGCAGCCCATCTCCCGGGCGAGCACCGCCTTGAACGCCGCGGCAGCCTCGCGGAACAACGAGCCGCTCATGCGCCCTGCGGCAACCCGGCCTTCGCCGAGGACGCCACCGGGGTGAACCCGCAGGCAAGTGCGTTCCGGTGGGAGCGCACGTTCGTCGGCGAGCAGTAGTAGGTGGGCACATCGCCCTGCTCCGCGATCAGGCGCGCCAGCTGCGTCACGACCACCACGCCGAGGCCGCGCCCGCGGTAGTCGCGGGCCACGTCGACACCGATCTCCTTCAGGCCGCTGGAGTCATCCCATGCCCCCGCCACTGCTGCGGGGCGCTCCCCGTCCATGATCGCCATCCCGTAGCGAAAATCCTCGTCCGCAGGGTCGGTCAGCTCGCCCAGCGCGTTGTGGAACTCACCGGAGGGGAACCACGCCGCGCGTTGCCGCGCATCGAACGGCATCGCCCGCAGCCCCCCGGGCGGCGGGACGGCGACGGGCTCGGCCGTGGGCAGGAACGACAGGTTTGGCGAACGCCAGGCGATCGTCTCCCCGCGGCGCGCGGCTTCCTCGGCCAGCGGCTGGAGGAGCACGTTCGGGAAGAGCGCCCGGTAGTGCTTGTCCGCCGGCGCCTGTTCGCGCGTCCAGTCCAGGTACTCCGGCGCCACCGAGACCACCGTCCCCGTCCCGAACGTCAGCGCCATGAGGGTGAACTTGCTCGTTGCCTGCTCCGGCCGGTGTGTGATCACGAGTTCATGCCGGTCGAAATCCGCGGGCACACAGCCGACGACATCGGCCCGTGTCTTCCGGTACTGCTCGAACGCCCTGCGAAAGTACGACGTCGCCATCGGAGCGGCATCCTACCATGGAAATTGCTAGGGGATGTAGACAATAACCACGGCCCGGTGTTACCGTGCTTCCGCCTAAGCAATTGAGCGATTCGGCCGAACACACCCCGAGGTCCCGCCCAACCATGGCCATCATCACCCCGTTCGACAACTACCTCGACCTCGTCGAGGCAGCCCGCGAACTCGCCATCCACCCCCAGAGTCTTCGCCGGCTGATCAAGCAAAAGAAAATCCCGGCCACGCTCTTCGCGGGCAAGTACCTCATCGAACGGGACAAGCTCGAGATGTTCAAGAGCAACTACGACCCGCGCCCCGGCCGTAAGCCGATTCGCCGCCTGCTTTGAGCCCGGCTATTGCCAGATTTCGCCCTGGCTGACCAGCACCACCAGGGTAACCATCACCGCCGCCTCGACGGTGAGCAAGAAGCCGACGACGCCCGTCCAGACCGCCTGCGTCCCGCCGCGCGTCGCGAACACCGGGATGGTGAGGACCACCGCGCTCCCCAGGAAAATCAGCAAACAAATCACGCCAAGGCTGTTGGCGCTAATCAGGAACGGCAGATAGGCCAGCAATTCCAGCTCCCGGGTCTACCGGGGGCGGCGCCCCGGCGGTCTTTCGTCCCCGAATCATAGCGAACCTTCCCGAACAGGAAACTCGCCGCGCGTTCACTGTCTTCAGAACCGATCCGGTGACCGCATGGAGGGAACCCGGGAACTCCGGCTAGGCGATGAACGGCTTGTTGATGCCTTCGCCGCGGAACCACGCCTGGGCAGCTTCGTAGCCGCGGTAGGTCGATGCGAGGGAGCGCTCGGCCGCGCCCGCATAGGCGCCGACCGAATCGAACGACGGTTCCCAGGGCGCGACGCCCGCCCACGCCCGGGCGAACAGGCCGCTGCCGTCGGCCCTGCGGGCGTACGGATGTGACCCAATGGCGGTGCGGACGCGTTCGGTGAACTGCCGGGCCCCTTCGGCTTCGGCCTCTACCAGCAGCACCGCGAACAGGGTGGGCGAGACACGGGCGACGATGTCGGACTTGCGCGCCGCCTTACGCAGCACCTGGGCGACGAACTTGGCCGGCGACGGCAAAGGACCGGAAAGGGGGCGCTCGGCCACGCCGACTTCGAACAGGGCGAGGGCGCTGCGCGAACCGTAGCGCAGGCCGCGCGCGATCTCTTTCTGCACGCACTCCTCGAAGCGCACCGGCCCCATCAGCCGGGTTTCGGGGTCGATTTCGAGGTCTTCGAAGTTCGCCGCCCCGGACGCGTCGCCGGGCTGCACTTCTTCTTTCTTACGCCGGCCGAGCATGAACTTCCCCCCTCATGCGACGAACGGCCCGTCGGACTCCTCGCGCAACCGCAGGACGGAGATCATCGGGCGGACGGATTTGTAGTCGCTCAGTTGCTGGTCCGCGGCGGCGAAGAGTTCGCCGGGTTCGCAGTTCACCCCCGTGGCGACGCCAAACGAAAGCGTGACCGGGACGCGGTCCGCCCACTCTCCGGCATTCAGGCGTTCCACCTCGTGGGCGATCCTCCGCGCCACCAGCCTGCCAAGGGCGAGGTCGCCGTCGGGGATGATGATGCCGAAGTCGTCGCCGCCGACGCGGGCGGCCGTATCGGCGCCCCGTATGCAATGGGAGATGGCCTGCGCCGCGCGGCGGATCATGTCGTCGCCGGCGTCGTGGCCGTGGACTTCGTTCACGATCCGGGTCCCGCAAATGTCGACCATGACGACGGTTACCGGACGCCGCTCCTCGCGCGCCTCCTGGCACGCCTGCGCGAGGCGCTCGTCGAACGCATGGCGGTTGTAGAGGCCCGTCAGGTGGTCGGTCCGGGCTTCGCGTTCGAGCCAGCGGACCATGGTGTCGCGGCGGCGGAGGCTGCGGTTCTCTTCGAACGCGCCCTCGATGCGGAGGATGAGCTGGGCGCCGTCGTCAAGGTGGGCCTTGCTCACGAAGTCGTTCGCCCCAAGCTTCAGGGCGGGCAGGGCCTCGCGTTCGTTCTCCCCGTTCGTGAGCAGCACAACGGCAACGTCGTTGCGGTGCTCACGCAGATGGCGGGCGAGTTCGGTGGCTTCGACCGTCCACGTTGTCGAATCGATCAGTGCGACATCGAACATCCCGCCGTCGAGGAGTTCGCGCGCCTCCTCCACCGTCCGCGAGGAGTGCGTCACGAAGGAGCCGTCGGCCTGGAGCAGTTCGCGCACGCGCCGCACATCATCGACGTTCGGGTCGATGATGAGGACCCGCAAGACACGCTTGCGGTCGCTGACCGGTGCGAGCTTCACAGCCATGCAGAAACCAGTACCCCGACTTCAGTATCGGCAGGCACTCGGCATAACTGGAGGGTGAATTGGCGACGAAATTGTGTCCGGCGCGAATCTAGCCGAAGAGGGGGCCGCCGGGGTCGAGGACGGTACCGTCGAGGGCGATGACGGCGGGCCGCTCTTCGCAATAGCCCTCGTTCTCGCACTTGTCGAAGGTGAACGCGCCGCGCTTCTTGTCAAAGTGAATGGCCCAGGTGCCACGGATCGGGCTCGAGCTGCCCTTTTCGTTCTCGGCGGTGAGGATGGCGATGAGCGCAGCGATCTCTTCTCGTCCCATAACGGTCTCCGGCAGCAGTGTGTGTACTTCGAGCGTATCAGTCTCCGCCGGCAGGCGTCGGCAAGGGCCCGCCGACCGGCCGGGAGCGGCTGAGCGACGCGTGCAGGGCGGTGGCGGCGGCCGCCACGGTGACGACGCACATCGCCATGATGAAGATCGTCTGGCGCTCGCCGATCGCGTCGGCGAGCAGCCCGAAGGGGAAGCCGACAAGGCCGTTGAGGCCCCACGCCATCATCGTCAGCGACATCACCCGCCCGTAGTAGGCCTGGTCGGCCTCCTGCATGATCAGGGAGTTGTTGAGCAACTGGAAGGCGCTCGAGCCCGCGCCCGAGACGAACATCAGGATCATCGCCTGCCAGAAGTTCTGCGCGAAAGCGGTCAGCGCCAGCGTGATGCCAAGGACGAAAGCGCCGGCCAGCATCATCCGCCAGGCGCCAGGGCCGCTCGCCTTGCTCGCCACGAGCAGCGTGATGACGAGCCCGGAGACCGCCCCCGCAAAGAAAAGGAGGCCCATGTCCTCCGCCTCTCGCCCGAGTTCGTTCTCCAGGAGGCCGGGCAGCACCACCTGGTAGGAGAACCCGAACATGATCACGCCCATGAACGACGTGACCAGCAGCGCCAGCCTCGGGCGGCCGGCGATGTGCGAGAACCCCAGCTTGAAGTCGCCGACGATGGACTTCCCACCCGAGGGCCGGGCCTTCGTGCCCGGCAGCTGGGTGAGCGTGAAGATCACGTAGGCGAAAAAGCCACTCATGATGAGGTAGGTGCCGCCCGTGCCGATGAACGGGACGGCGACGAGCGCCGCAACCAGCAGCGGCCCAACGACGCGGGTGCTCGTCATCCCGACCTGCTGCATGGCGATGGCGTTCCCCATCTCGGGGCCATCGACGATTTCGCCGATCCAGGCCTGGCGCGCGGGGCCGATGAAGGCGAAGACGGCCCCCATGACGAACGTCGAGGTGGCCAGCATCCAGACAGTGATGGCTTCCGTCACGACGAGGATGCCGACGAGGAGGAAGTCGACCCCGATGATCAATTGGCCGATGAGCACCAGGCGGCGCTTGGAGACCCTGTCGGCGATGACGCCGCCGAAGGGAGAGATGAAGATGGTGGCGACGCCCATGCCCAGGGCGACGACTCCGACGGCACCGTTCTTCCCTGTCAGGTCGAAAGCGACGATCGACTGGACAATGCTGGACATCATGAACGCGAGGAACGCGACCGTGGTGCCCAGCCACAGCGTCCGGTAGTGCCGGTTGCTCAGCGACTGAAAGGTCTTCTGGAACCAGCCGGAGATCATTCGGATCATCCTAATCGGTTTTGCGAAGGACTGCGCGAGGCCACCGCGGGGGCCCGGGCCGGCCGCCGGCCGGGCTTTAGCGCTCGTCGATCAGGGGCTGGAGCCTTTCCCGCCGCGCCTGGCCGGCGGCGAAGTGGCGCATCATCTCCTGGACGCGGGGATCGGAGGCGTCCTGCTGCTGGAGCGGGGGCCTCCCGCCGGCTGCATCGCGCAGGCCGCCGTCCATGAGTACGTACGAGCCCGTCATGAACTCGCCGTCGGGGCCAGCCATGAACGCGATCAGCCCGGCGATGTCGGCCGGGCGGCCTGCGCGCCCCACGGGTGTCCGTTCTTCGAGCGAACGGCGGATGGGGCCGCCCTCGTCCCCGGCGAGCCCGTGGGCGAGCGGGGTATCAATGACGCCCGGGCCAATCGCGTTGACCGTGATCCCGTACTGGCCGAGATCCTGGGCCCAGCCGCGCACCATGATCGCGACACCCGCCTTGGTCGCCGAATAGGCCCACATGGTGGAGCTGACGTTCAGGGCGGCGAGGGAGGAGATGCACACGATGCGGCCGCCGTTGCCGAGCGCCTTCATGCGCTGCGCCGCCGCCTGCACGGTGAGGAACACGCCCGTCAGGTTGATGTCGACCTGGTCCTGCCAGTCCTTGAGCGTGAGGTCGAGCACGGAGCCCGCCCGGCCGATGCCGGCGTTCGCGACGGCGATGTCCATCCGCTTGAGCTCGTTCACGCAGCGGTCGGCCGCGGCCTGCACCTGGGGCTGCGAGGCAACGTTCATCTTGACCGTGATCGCCTCGCGGCCGAATTCGCGCACCATGGAGGCGGTCTCCTCGGCGCCGTCCATGTCGATGTCGGCGATACAGATGTTGGCGCCCTCCCGGGCGAGCCGTACCGCCGTCCCACGGCCGATGCCAGACCCTGCCCCGGTGATGAACGCGACCTTCCCCTCGAGTGACATGGAGTGCTCCTGGTGTGGCTTGTGGAGCGCGAGCGTGGCGGGCCGGCGGCGGGCCGTCAAGCGGGGATCGTTACCCGCTGCCGCTACACGAACCCGCGCAGCGTGATCGCCTTCGCCACCCGCTCCAGCGAAATGTCGAACGCGGCCTGGCGCGGAGTCGTGCCGTCGCGCTGGCTGCGGGCCATCAGTTCGTGGAAGGTGGCCACCATCTTCTGCTCCAGCTCCTGGATGACGCGTTCCAGCGGCCAGCGGAACTGCTGGATGTTCTGCGTCCACTCGAAGTACGAGACGGTCACGCCGCCCGCGTTGACCAGCACGTCGGGGAGCACGGGGATCTTCCGGCGGTTGAGGATTTCGTCCGCCGCGGGAGTCACCGGGTGGTTGGCGCCTTCGATGATGGCGCGGGCACGGATGTTCGGCGCGTTCTCACCGGTGATCACCTCGCCGAGGGCGGCGGGTACCAGGTAGTCGCATTCGATTTCGAGGAGGTCGTCGTTGGTGATGGGGTCCGCCGGTTCGAAGCCGGCCACGCTGCCGGCGATGGCGGCCCACTTGTCGAGCGCGGGGATATCGAGGCCCTCCCGGTTGCAAACGCCGCCCTTGATGTCGCTCACCGCGATCACCTTGAAGCCCATCTCGTGGGCCACGCGCGCTGTCCACGAGCCCACGTTGCCGTAGCCCTGGATGGCGACGGTGAGGTCGCGGGGGTTCGTCTTTTCGAGGAGGGCGTACTCTCGCATGCAGACGGCGACGCCGCGCCCGGTGGCCTGGTCGCGGCCGTAGCTGCCGCCAAGCTCGACGGGCTTGCCGGTGACGATGCCGGGCGTGTAGCCGTAGCGCTGGCCGTAGGCGTCCATCATCCAGGCCATCGTCTGCGCGTTCGTGCCCATGTCCGGCGCGGGGATGTCGCGGCTGATGCCAAGGACCATGCCGATGTGCTGCGTGTAGGCGCGGGTGAGCCGGTTGAGCTCGGTTTCGCTCATCTTGACCGGGTCGCACATGACTCCGCCCTTGGCGCCGCCGAAGGGCAGGTCCATCAGCGCGCACTTGTAGGTCATGAGCATGGCCAGGGCGCGCACCTCGTCGAGGTCGGCCTGCGGGTGGAAGCGGACACCCCCCTTGTAGGGCCCGCGCGCGCCGTTGTGCTGGACGCGGTACCCCTCGAAGATCCTCAGCCGCCGGTTGTCCATGCGGACGGGGATCTGGGCGCGGACCTCCCGCCACGACGTACTCAGGAGGCCGACGACTTCCTCGCTCGTGCGGAGGCGTTTCGCGGATTCGTAGACGGACTGGAGGACGGATTCGGAGGGAGAGAGACGCGGCGCTTGTGCCGTGGCCATGAGTGGAGCGCTCCGGCTGGTGTGGTGATTCCACGATACACCGCCACGGATCGGGAAAGCGCTCATTCGAGAGCCCAACGAGATTCGTCCTTCCGGGTGATTGCACTTGCTGGCACGTTCCCGCGACCGCTCCCAGACTGTTCCCGCCATGGGAAAAGTGTTCGTCACGCGCAACGTACCGGGCCGCGCACTCGAAATGCTCCGGGAAGCAGGACACGAGGTCGAAGTGTGGCCGGAGGAGACTCCCCCGCCGGCGGAGATCCTCGCCGGGCGGCTGGCGGAAGCCGATGCCGCCCTGACGATGGTTGTCGACCGCATCAGCCCGGCGATGCTCGACGCCGCGCGCAACCTGAGGGTCGTGGCCAACATGGCTGTCGGGTACGACAACGTCGACCCGGCAGAGGCGGCGAAGCGGGGGGTCCACGTGACGAACACGCCGGGCGTCCTCGCCGAGACCACAGCGGACATGGCCTGGGCTTTGCTGATGGCCGCGGCCCGCAACGTCGTAGCCAGCGACCGGGACACGCGCGCCGGGGGCTGGAAGACGTGGTCGCCGACGGCGTTCCTCGGGGTCGACGTCTACAGGTCCACGCTCGGGATCGTCGGGCTGGGAGAAATCGGCGAAGCGGTCGCGCGTCGCGCCCGCGGGTTCGAAATGCGCGTGCTCTACCACAGCAGGAGCCGCAAGCCCGGGGCGGAAGCGAAGCTCGGGTGCGAGTACGCCGAACTGCCGGCGCTGCTGGCGGAAAGCGACTTCGTGACGTTGCACACACCGCTCACCGCGGAGACGCGCGGCCTCATCGGGGCGCGCGAACTGGCGCAGATGAAGCGCAACGCGATCCTCGTGAACACGGCCCGCGGCCAAGTGGTGGACCAGGAGGCCCTCATCCGGGCCCTCGAAGCGGGCACGATCCGGGGGGCCGCCCTCGACGTGACCGACCCCGAGCCGCTGCCGCTGGACAACCCGCTCTACACGTTCCCCAACGTCATCATCACGCCCCACATCGCCAGCGCCAGCCTTGCCACACGTTCGAAGATGGCCGAGATGGCCGCACGGAACATCATCGAGGTTCTGGCGGGGAGGGAGCCGGTGAACCCGGTGAATGCGATAAAGCGCAGCTGATTGAACTGGCCACGAGCGTGGACGCGATAGTCACGGCGAACCCGAAGGCCACGTCGCTGGCTGCGAGGAGGCGATGGCGCGGACTCACTGGTTCTTCCAGGCGGCGTACTATCCAGCAGTGACTGAAACAGTCCGGGACGCAATCGACCGACTCAACGCCCAGCGCGTTCAGATCGGGGCCACATTGCAGAGCCTCAGCGCTGGCCAAATATCCTGGCGCCCGCCGAGCGGGAAATGGACCATCCACGAAAACCTTCGCCACCTGGTGCTCACAGGTTTCGCGCACATCCAGTTCCTCGGCCTGCCGGAGTGGGAGGCGCTGAATCTGTCCGCGCCGATCGAGTGGCGTCGCCGAACCAAGATGGTCGGCGACGATGGGACCCCGGTGGGCGCCTTGCTGGCCGCATGGGAGGAGGTGCACTCCCGTGCGGCGGTCGCCGCGGCGCGATTCGAAGGCGTGGCCAGCGATCGGCTGGAGCGGCACCTGCAGCAGCATCTGCGGCACCAAAGCCAGCACGTCCTGGAGATCGAAAAGCTCTTGCGCGCTCAGGCGCGTTTGCACCGCCAACTTGACACATAACGCGGTAAACCAGAAAAAGGTGTTCACGATCCGCGGCTGCCCGTCGTGCCCCGCGTCCGAACTACCCGGAGTGTCATTTGGCCAGGTCAATCAAACCAGCGGGCAACCTGTGGCTTGCCGAAGAACTCTGGAAGCTGGATGCAATCGGCTTCGGAGATTTCACCCTCGGCCGCACAGCCGTCCACTCCCCCATCTACGTCAACCTGCGACGGTTGATTTCGAACCCGAAAGCGCTCTCGAAGTGCGCCCGCATCATCAAGGAAGAACTCGAAGCCCTGATGTCGATGCGGAACCCGCACGTGCACCCGTTCACCCTGGTGGCGGGCGTCCCCTTCGGCGGGCTCCACGTGGCGACCGCGTTCTCGCTCATGGTGAACACGCCCATGATCTACATCCACCCGCCCTCGACGGATAAGTCGGATGTGATCGAAGGGATCTACGTGCGCGGCCAGAGCTGCCTGATCATCGACGACCTGATCACGGGAGGCGGCAGCATCCTCCAGACCGCCGCCACGCTCAGCCAGGCCGGGCTCGTCGTGCGCGACGCCGTCACGCTGATCGACCGCCAGGAGGGCGGCCGGACCGCCTTGAAGAATGCCGGGATCAACCTCGTCGCCATTCTTACCCTCGAGCAGATCGCCAACTACCTGATGTCCGCCGGTCACATCCAGGAAGACCAGTACCGCCGGACGATGGCCTACCTCGAAAGCCGCAACGGCGGTTAGCCCGGAGGGCGGCAGGCCACGAGCGCCGCGGCGGCGAGCTCCGGCGTGCGAAACAGGCTGGACACACGGAGCATGCAGAATCGAGCTGTGAAAACGGCGATCCGCCCCGCCACAGAGGCCGACCTGCCGGCGATCAACGCCATCTACAACTTCTACGTCGATACATCCCCGGCGACCTTCGACCTGGAACACACGACGGAGGAATGGCGGCGCGGGTGGTTCGCCTCGAGGCGGGACGCGGGGTTGCCCGTGCTTGTCGCGGACGTCGAGGGCGCCGTCGCGGGATGGTGTTGCCTCTCTCCCTGGAGCCCGAAGCAGGCGTACTCGAGGACCGTGGACGAGTCTATCTACATCGCCGACGGCTTCCGTGGGCGCGGCGTGGGCAAGGCGCTGCTCGGCGCGATCATCGATGAAGCGCGCGCGCTGGGCATGCACGTGGTAATGGCAGGGATCGTCGGCTGCCAGGAGGCAAGCCTCGCGCTCCACCGCTCGCTCGGATTCATCGAAGCGGGACGATACGAGCACATGGGCTTCAAGCTGGGCGAGTGGCACGACGTGCACTGGTACCAGCGCCACCTCTGGAAGGCGTGAGGACCCGGCGCGGAGTATCGTCTGCACGGTATGAGGTCGCCGGAACTCTGCTTCCTTGATGCTGTTGAGCTGGTGCGCCTGATGCAGGGCCGGGAGGTCTCGGCGCGCGAGGTGATGGAAGCGCACCTGGCGCAGGTCGAGCGGGTGAACCCGAAGGTGAACGCCATCGTCACCTTCGTGCCCGAACTGGCGATGGCCGGCGCAGCGGCCGCCGACGATCAGCTGGCGCGAGGCGAGGCCACTGGCATCCTTCACGGCCTGCCTGTGGCCCACAAGGACCTGCACGAGACGGCCGGAATCCGGACGACGTACGGCTCGCCCATCTTCGCGGACTTCGTCCCGCAGACCGACTCGGTGGCAGTCCGCCGGATCAAGGCCGCCGGCGCAATCACCATCGGCAAGACCAACACTCCCGAATTCGGGCTGGGCTCGCAGACGTTCAACGCCGTGTTCGGCGCCACGCGCAACCCCTACGACCTTTCGAAGACGTGCGGCGGGAGTTCAGGCGGGGCGGCCGTCGCCCTGGCCTGCGGCATGATCCCGATCGCCGACGGCTCCGACATGGGCGGATCGCTGCGCAACCCCGCGAACTTCAACAACGTCGTCGGCTTCCGCTGTTCGCCGGGGCGGATGCCGGGGCCGCCGGGATCGTGGGCGACGCTGAGCGTCGATGGGCCGATGGCGCGCAGCGTCGACGACGTTGCCCTGCTGCTCGCCGCCATGGCCGGGCCCGACCCCTCCTCACCGATCAGCATCAGCGAGCCCGGCGGAAAGTTCCTCGCCCCGCTCGACCGCGACTTCCGCGGCACGCGCATCGCGGCCAGTCCCGACTTCGGCGGCCTGCCCGTTGAACGTGCCGTCAGGGACGCGATCAGCGGAACCGTGCCTGTCTTCGAGTCGCTCGGTTGCGCCGTCGAGGACGCCTGCCCCGACCTTTCGGACGCGTACGAGTGTTTCCAGGTGCTGAGGGCCCTGGGCCTCGCGGAAACGCGCGGGCCGCTGCTGGAGCAGCACCGCCACCAGATGAAGGAAACGGCCGTTTGGAACATCGAGAAGGGCCTCGCCCTGACCGGCGAAGAGGTGGCGCGGGCCGGGCGGCTGCGCACGGCGGTGTTCCAGCGGATGAAAGCCTTCATGGACCGGTACGAGTTCCTGATCGTGCCGGTCAACCAGGTGGCGCCGTTCCCGGTAGACGTGGAGTACCCCACCGTCATCGAAGGCGTCCCGATGGAGACCTACGTCGACTGGATGAAGTCGTGCTTCTCCATCACGATGACCGGCCACCCGGCGATCTCCGTGCCCTGCGGGTTCACGCCGGATGGCCTGCCGGTGGGGGTGCAGATCGTTGGCCGCTACCGGGACGAGTTCGGGGTGCTGCAGCTGGCGAAGGCATTCGAAGCGGCGACGGGGTTCCGCCGCCGGCGGCCGCCTGTGGCCGAAACACCCTGACGCGCGGGACCCCGCAGCTCAGCGCGTGAGCTTCGCGACCGCGTCCACCAGTGCCTGCGTGCCATCCCGCCCCCGGCCTTCGGCCTGGATCGCGTGGAACAGCTGCGAAACGAGCGCGCTGCCGGGCAGCGGCGTGTGCGTCTCATCCGCCGCGTCGAGGACGAGACGGAGGTCCTTCTGCATGAGGTCCACCATGAACCCGGGGGCATAGTCGCCGTTCACCGCGCGGGGCGCGAGGTTCGTCAGCATCCAGGACCCTGCGGCGCCGGCGCTCACCACCTCGAGCATCTTCGCCGGGTCCACGCCACTGCGCCGCGCCAGCTGAATCGCCTCGGCCGCCGCCAACAGGTTCAGCCCGCCGGCCACCTGGTTGCAGAGCTTGACCACCTGTCCCGCGCCGCTGGGACCGACGTGGACGATGGTCTTGCCCATGGCCTGCAGCACGGGGAGGCAGCGCTCGAAGACGTCCGCCTCGCCGCCGACCATGATGGCCAGCGTCCCGGCCTTCGCACCCACGTCGCCGCCGGAAACCGGGGCGTCGAGCATCGCCACCCCCTTTTCGGCGAGCTTCGCCGCGACGTGGCGCGCCGTGCCCGGCGCGATGGTGGAGCAATCCACGTAGATCGACCCCGGCGCCGCGCCTTCGATCACGCCGCCCGGCCCGAGGGCCACCCCTTCCACGTCGGCGGAGTTCGTGACGCAGCTGACGGTCACCTCGGAGGCCGAAGCGACCCCGGCGGGAGAACCCGCCGCTTTCGCGCCGAGATCCAACAGCGGCCCCATCTTTTGCGGCGAGCGGTTCCAGACGGTCACTTCGAACCCGGCCTTGAGGAGATTGGCGGCCATGGGGCCGCCCATGATGCCGAGGCCGATGAAACCTGCGCGCTTGATGGTCATGGTTGCCTCCTCGGTCTATCTAACACGAACCACACAGAGAACACGAAGCCCGTAGTCCTCCCGGCGGCTACCGCAGCGGGGCGTCCCAGGGGAGGGTCGAGCGCTGGGGTTGGAGGATGGTCTTCACCACGCCGTCGGCGATCACCGCGAGGATGTCGTAGCCCGCATAGAGGGCAGGGTCCATCCCGCGGAGCGCCCAGGAGAGCTTCTCCTCTTCGGCGTACGTCGAAGCGCCGAGCACGACGAGGGCCCGGGCGTCGGCCGGGGTGCGGAAGTGGGGCTCGGCCGCCTTCAACAGCCGCCTCAGGTTGCGGCGGAGCGAGGCGCTCCATTCCTCGTTCTCCGGCGCGGGGGTGCCGATGACGCAGGCCTGCCCGGAGCCGAGAGGGCTCGCGGTCCAGCAGTCTTTCGCGGGGATGGCGATGCTTTCATCGACATCGGGCTGGCCCGCCGCGAGGACGACCCGCTCCGCGAGTTCGTCGCGTTCGGCCTGAGAAGCCGGCAGGCGGAGCAATTCGGCCGAATTCAGCTGGAATGTGCCCGGCACCCGGTTGGTGAACTGGGCCCAGTGGGCCGAGAGCCCGCCGAGAATCGTGATCACCGAGCCGGTTGTGCCCACCCTGCGCAGGTGGAGGGTGACGGGCCGGCAGAATTCGAGGCGCCCGTCTTCGAGGGGGCGGGCCTCGCCAAGGGCCAGCGCAAACCGGCTGAGCCCCGGTTCTTCCGCGGGCAACGCCGCGCCGCGGGGCGCCCACACGGCCACGGCCCTGCCCTCATCGTCCAGGCGGCGTTCCAGGGCGGCGCGGGCCGCTTCCCATTCGACCGTGGCATCGGCAGCGACGGTGTTCAGGACGGAGATGGAGAGCGACCACTTCCGCCCTACGGTGACGGTGCCGGTGAGCAGGCTGCCGTCGGAGTGAGCTTCGGCGACGGTTGTGCTGCGCGCGTAGTGCGGCCCGAACCAGGCCAGGAAAAGGCGAAGCCCGGCCTCCGCTACATCGGCCGGGTAAACCTTTTCGGGCATCTGCGGGTTAGCCGCCGCCGCGGATGCGCGGCGGGTTGACGGTCGCGACGACGATCGAGGGGTCGGTCAGGATCTCCACGCCCTGTGGCGGCTTCACGTCGCCCACCTTGAGCGAGACATCGAACCCGGTGAGCGGCGCAAGGTCCACCTCGATGACGTCGGGGATGTCCAGCGGGCGGCAGCGTACCGAGACCACGTCGAGGCCGGGGAGCAAAGTGCCGGCGAGGTCGCGGACAGCCGGAGCTTCGCCGGTGAGGCGCAGTGGTACGTTCGCCTGGATGGGCTGCTCCGGGTCCACCTGGAAGAAGTCGATGTGGATCGGTTCGCCGGTGCCGCCCTTGCGGTCGATCCCGCGGAGGATGACGTAGCGGGGGTCCTTTTCGCCGTCGACGTTCAACTGGATCATTGCGCGCAGGCCCGCGCTCTTGATCGTGCGCTGGAACTCGCGGGCGTCGATCTCGACGGCCTGCGATGGGATGCCCTTGCCGTAGACGTTCGCCGGGAGCCGGCCCTGGCGCCGGAGGGAGGCGACTTTCTTGCCGAGCACGGTGCGCGGCGCCGCCTTGATGGTTACTCGTTCAGCCATGAAAAACGGTTCCTCCGCGCCACGCTCAATACGTAGCGCAACGTTTCCAATCTAGCGGTCATAACGGCACAGTCAACCGCCGGCCGTGCACGACAAAGCCGCCGGTGCGGCGGCTTTGCACGGGTCGTGGACGGGGCGACCGTCAGGCCGGGGCGAGCGCCTCGACCTTCGCCCTCGCAGCATCCTTATCGGAGTACCAGAGGACGTTGATTTCTTTGAAGGCTTCCTGGTCGGCGGGGACATCGTCCTCGGCGAAGATTGCCGTTACCGGGCAGGCCGGCTCGCAGGCGCCACAGTCGATGCACTCATCGGGGTTGATGTAGAGCATGCGATCCTTGCCCTCGTCGAAGTGAATGCAGTCGACCGGGCAAACTTCGACACACGCCTGATCCTGGACGTCGATGCAGGGTGTGGTGATCACGTAGGTCATGGATGCGGGACTCCTAACTCCAGGGCGTCGTAACGGGGCCGCTCGGGCCCACGTATCGTACTATCGGCGCCTTTGAGTGTGAAGCAAGCACCCTTCCGGCGCAGCCAGGCGCCGCTCAGCGGGCGCGCCCGGCAACGCCCATGTGGTCCGGCAGGGCTCAGTGCGCCGCCGACCGGGCGGCCACCGGCGTCCCCGAGCGGAGGTCGACGGCGTAGAACCGGCCCGCCTTGATTTCTTCGATCAGTTCGCGTTCGTCGTGGATCTCGCGCTCGAAGTACGTGGCGCACTTGCCGACGTCGCTGATTGCGTGGGAGTCGGTGCCGCCGGTGCCCTTGAGGTCCATCGCCTCGCACAGCCTGCGCGAGAACTCGTTCTCCTTGTCGCTGCCGCGGCCGTTCAACTCTTCGAGCGCCTGGACGTAGGCGTAGGCGGGGTTCCGCGAGGCCTTCTCCAGGGCGGTCTTGTATTCCTCTTCGTTACGGCTGAACCAGGGCATCTGGCGGCGGTAGGGGTGGGCCGCCACCATGGCGCCGTTCGCCTTCTCCACATAGCTCGCGAGCTCGCGCACGCGGTGCATGCCGAAAACGTACTTGTCGATGCCGAACGCGAGGATATGGCCGTCATCGGTGCTGATTTCGACTCCGGCCAGCACCAGGAAGTTGTGCTTGGCCCGGAGCTCTTCGATCGACTTGAAGTCCCAGACCGTGTCGTGCTCGGTGAACACGATCGCATCGAGCCCTGCCGACTTCGCACGGGTGATCAGGTCATCGGGGTTCAGGACGCTGTCGTGGGAACGGGGCCAAGTGTGGCTATGAAGGTCGATGAGCATGGCGGACTGGTTCGTAACTATAGGCACCCCACCCGCAAGGGGGCAACGCGGAGATGGAGGGTGCCACGGCCCCTGTGGGCAGGCTATGCTCCCCGGCCATGAGGGACCACCATGTCCGCCGCCGGGGGTAAGGAATCCGCGCTCCGCCCTCCCGCCGCCGACCCGGAGCTGGAGGCGTTCTTCCTGGCCACCCAGACGGCAGCCTACAGCCTCGCCCTCCGCGTCACGGGCAGCGCCCCGCGGGCCGAGGAGGCCTGCGCGCGAGCCTACGGAGAGCTGACCCGGCCGTTCGAAGAGGCGGCGCTGATGGAGGCTGTCCGCGAGGCCTCGCTCGCCCTGGCCGGCAGCGCACCCCCCGCCGAGCGGAAAACAGCGGCCGCCCGGGCCGCGTTCGAATCCCTCGAACACCTGCAACGGGCAGCCCTTGAACTCGCACACGGCTCGGGCATGGGTGTCGCCGAAATCGCGCGCACGCTGGGCCGGCCCGCGGGCGAAGTCCGGGCCGCCCTTCGCGACGGCCTCCTGCGCCTCGCCGCGGCTTCGAAGGAGTTCGCCTCGTGAGTTCGTTCGACACGCTGCTGGACGATTTGGCCGAGTCGCCGGGCGAGCGCGCCCTCATGGAGCAGGCCCTGCGCTTGCTCGCCTATGCCCCGGTCCAGGTCAGTCCGCCTTTTTCGCTCCGGGAGCGTGTGTTGGGCGAAGCTGAGTCGGCCCCGCCGGTGTTCGAAGCCGGCGGCTCATTCTTCGCGCGCGGGGCCGGGCTTCCGTGGGTGAAGATCGCGCCGGGAGTCGAGTTGAAGGACCTCCACTACGACGCGGCGGCCGGTACGCGGACGTCGCTCATCCGCATGGAGCCGAACCGGCCGTTCCCGCCTCACCATCATGGCTTCATCGAGGACCTGTATGTGATCGAAGGCGATGCCTGGGTGGGCGACGTCCACATGTCGGCCGGTGACTATTGCCGCGCCCCCGCCGGTACAGAGCACGACGATGTCCGCTCTGGGGAGCACGGCACGCTCACCCTCGTTGTGAGCCGGTAGCTGTTCTCGTGCTGTTCTCGTGCCGGAAACAACCCGTTCATGTTGTCCGGCGATGCTGGAGGCATGAAGACGCAATTGTTCAGTTCCTGCGAACACCGCTGGCGGTACTTCGTGAACCTCCAGACACGGGCCGTCCGCATCCGCGAGTGCGAGCACTGCGGCAAGCGGGCAGTGGTGCCGACGGTGCTGGAGCCGCTGCCGCGCACGCCCGCCGAGCGGCTCTCGGCGTAGGCGTACCGGCTAAGCCTGGCCGGCCTCGCGCCGCGCGACCAGCTCGAGGCGGGCCTTGCGCTGGTTCGGTTCCTGGATTTTGAAGTTCGGCTGGTAGTCGCTCTTCCTCCCCTGGATCTGGGCCGTGTGCTGCCGGTCGTGACGGTAGAACGAGCGGAGCCACTGCATCACCGTCAGCTGGCCGAACATGGGACTGACGGCCGTGCGTTCGAAGTCTTCCAGGCGGATGGCGTCGATGATCCCGAGCGTGTAGAGCCGCTCCCGCTCGAGCGCGTCGACAAGTTCGGCGATGGTGTGGTTGTTCGCGTCTTCGATCGGGATCGCGACGGGCGCCATGATCGACCCGCCCAGCGTCGGGTTGTCTTCGTGCAGGGCCCGGCGCACCCAGGAGTCGTACGAGCGTTCCATTTCCCACAGGTGGGCGAGCTGTTCCAGGGCCGTCCACTGCTCCTCGCCCTGCGCGTCCTTGGGCACGCGGAGGGCGTCTTCGGGCGAGAGCGAGCGTGCCGCAGCAAGCAGCTCGGCACGCTGATCCGCCATCTTTTGCTTCAGTTCGGCGACCTGTTCAGCTGTTGCCACGAGGACTCCCTCCTTTGATCACGGCGCCCAGGCGCTTGATGCCCCGCCAGATACCGTAGGGGATGGCGGCGAGCAGGGCGGCGAACGTGATCAGCCCGCCATAGACCGTACCGGAGAGCAGGCCCGCGGCCCATTCGAACGGCAGCATCGCCCGTGATTGTAACCGGCGCGCGGTGGCCTTGCCCGAGCAGGTGACAGATACGTGGACAGCGTCACCACCGTCTGCGTGGACGCCATAGACCTCGACAGGAGGATTTCATGATGCGCAGACTTACCCGCCTTGTTCTCGCCGCCTTCAGCCTCGTCGCTGCCACCGCCTGTGCTCCGGTCGGCGCGCCGGGTCCGCTGAACGATCCCGCGACCGGGACACCACCGTCAACCGCGACCGGCGGTTCCACACCGGACCCTTCGTTCCCGCTCGTCGCGGGAGCGGACGTCAGCACGACTGGCGACGTCACCGTCGTCGGCATACCCGCGGGGTCCTGCATCAACATTACCGCGGCCCCAATCGTGGTGGGCGACTATGTAGTGATCGCCAACCATGAGGGGACCCGTGGCTGCAATGAGCGGGGCGCCTATGGGACGAGCCTGCTGGGATACAGCATCAGTGACGGTACGCTCCACGAGCTGGCCAGGGGTCAGAGCGCCGAGGCGACACCGGTCTACGACGCCGAGAGCGGTCGCCTGTACTGGAACGGGGTGTTCGGCGGGACGGTCCGTGTGCTCGACGGGGCGAGCTTCGGCACTATCGCGAGCGCGCCGGCAACACTGAAGACCACGAGCGATTCAGCCGGCGTCGTGATCGATGGGGTGTACTACTTCGGCACGATCAACAGCCCGGAGGGCGCCTGCCAAACGCCCGTGAACCCGAACTGCGGCGCCATCTTTGCCTTCGATGGCACGACCGGGACGGTGCTGGATTCCCTCAACACGGACGAAGGATTCCGGAGCTGGATCGGCGCGTCGCTGACTACTGACGGGGAGCGCCTGTTTGTCGGCGGGGCAGAGCAGTTCCTGGGCGGCAGCGACAGCGCGTTTCTCTACGGCTGCTCAGCAGTCGTGCTGAGTGTCGAACTCGACGTGCTTGGATTTGCCGACCCCGGGGTCCCCGGCTGCCATCGAACCGGCCAGGGTGGCAACGATGAGGACGCGGTCGCGGGCGAAGTGGTGCTCGACGATGACTCCGCGTGGGTCCAATGGACGCACGCCAGCGATACCTCAAACGAGACCATCATCGCGCGGTTCGACCACGACATGAACGAGGTCTGCCGGTTCACCGTCCCTGCCGGGCCGGGCATGGTCGTCGGCTACTACAGCGGCATGGCGCTCGACCGTGACGGCAACCTTTACGCAACGCTGCGCCTTGCCCCCTCGGGCAAGGCGAGTGAGCAAGAGGTGCTGTACCGCATCGACAAAGATTGCCAGGCGACCGAGATCGCCCGGATCGCAGGCCGCCACAGTACGTCGGGCCCCACCCTGGCGGACGACCGTTACGTGCTCTGGGCCGTCGATGGGGACCTCCATGTCTACGGGCTCGATGGCACGCTGGCGGCGACCTACGCGCTCGGGTCGGACGCCGGCGTGGCAGGCAGCCCGATGATCCACGAGGGCGTCATCTACGCCGTATCGCACGACGGGACGCTGACGATCATCCGGAACTCGGGCCTCGAAGGCTACGGGACGGCCACGTGGCCCCGGTACCGTCACGACAATGCCGGGACCGGGTCGTTGCTGACAGCGACAAGCTAAGGCCCGAACCGTTGCTGCCCGCGCCCGCCAGCGCGGGCAGCAACACCGGCGGTTGCGGGCAGGGGCCGCCGTGCAACACTCGGTCCCATGGCGTTTCGAAAGTTGCTTGGGGGCGGGGGGCCGCGGTTCGCGGCCGACTGGCTCGTCGTCGGGTTGGGCAACCCCGGCGAACAGTACGCGCGAACCCGCCACAACGTCGGCTTCTGGGTAGTGAATACGCTCGCCAAGCGGGCGAAGACGCAGCCGAAGGCGGTCGGGAGCCTCATGCACATCGCCGTGGGGGAATTGGCCGGGCAGCGCGTCGCGTTCGTAAAGCCGAAGACCTACATGAACCTCAGCGGCCGCGCCGTGAAACAGGCCCTCCAGTGGACCGGCTGCGACATCGACCACACCATCGTGCTGTACGACGAGCTGGACTTGCGCGCGGGCGCGCTGCGCATCCGCAAGGGCGGGGGCCACGGCGGTCACAACGGCCTGAAGAGCATCGGCGACGCGGCCGGGCTCGATTTCATCCGCATCCGCATCGGCATCGGGCGGCCGCACATCAACGGCGAGCCAACGTGGGACCCGGAGCACGTGTCGGCCTGGGTGCTCGGCGTCCCCCACGGGGAGGACAAGCGTGTCCTCGATGAGGCGGTCGAACTGGCCGCCGACGCGGTCGAGTGCATCATCACCGAGGGCGTAGACGCGGCAGGCAACCGTTACAACCGGAAATAGCTGCTCCTGGTCCTGCCAGACAGGCCCCGGGCAGTGCTACGAGTCGTCGGTCTCCGGCCGGCGCTGCCGATGGGCCGCCTCCCGCCTGGGCCCTGCAATGAGCAGCACCAGCGTGATCAGCAACGAGCCTGCGCCGATGGCTGAGATGAACATCCAGTCGTCGGAGCCCGCGGCTGCGGGCTCCGACGGCGGCGAGTTGCCCGCTGAGGGCGGGCGCGGGGAGAGCTCCGGGAACCGGCCCAGGATCGCCTGCGAAACGCCCCCTTCGAAAGGATGCGGCCCCACGACGAAGCGATACGACCCGGGCTCGCCCGTGGGCGCCAGGATGACGAGGAGGTCCTGTCCCGTTGGGTCGGACGCCAGGCCGAAGCACTCGCCCGCTTCCCCCGGCCAGGCCCAGTACCCGAACGGCGGCGACCCTTCCGCGCGGAGGTAGCGGTCGAACTGGCCCGAACGGACCACCACCTCCGCTGGCGCAGCGCCCTTGAACACCGTTTCGACGCGCAGGCGCAGTTCGAGCGGACGCTCTCGAGGAAAGTACTCCGGTCTCGAGTAGTCTTCTCGCGCCAACCGCTCGATTGGCACGCCGTCGGCGTCACGCAGGTAATCCCACCCATCGACCGTGCCCCGCACGACGAGCGGCGAGCCGGAGACGAAATCGCAGTCCCCGCAACTGCACGCGTTTGCTACCTTCACCTGTTCGAAAACCGGGGTGACGCCGAGGAAGGCCGGACCGAGCAAGGCGACGAGAGCAAGCAACACACGCACGCCACTCCAGACGACGACGCTACGCCGAATGTTCCCGCGTAAGGGACGCCAGCAACCCGGCCACCGTCTCGTCCCGCCGCCCGGACGCGTCTTCGAACCGCTCCACGTCCAGCAGGGTACGCACAATGCCCTCCGGGAAGAGCGACTCCGGCCCGCCGTCCGGGAGCTGCGAGCGGTGCGCGGCGATGCTGGCCAGCTTCGTCCCGCTCACGGCCGCCACCGGGACTTCGTAGTGCCATTCGCCACCGCCGAGGGCTTCGGCGGGCGGGTCGGGCGGGTCGCCGAGCATGTGCCGGCACTTCTCCCACTGGGGCACGAACAGGCCTTTCGGGAACACGGGGTGGAGCAGGGCGGGCCTGGGCCGCGGGAACGCCCTCCACGCTTCAGTGACCCAGCGGTGCAGCGCGAGGTGGTCCGGGTGGCCGTAGGCCCCATCCCGCCCGAGCGTGAGGATGATGTCCGGGGCAACCGCACGCAGGGTCTCGCTTACCGGCGCCGGAGAAGGATCCGTCGCCGCCAGGCGGCCATCCGGCAAGCGCCAGAACGTGGGAGCGCCCGCCCCGAGCACCTCGCAGGAGCGGCGGAGTTCGGCTTCACGGCACTCGCGGACGGCCGCGGGGTGCGTCTCGCCGCCATCGTGGCGCTTGCCCTTTTCGCCCGAGCTGGCGCAATGGACGACACATTCCCAGCCGGCCGCGGCTGCCAGGGCGATGAGCCCGCCGAGGCTGTAGGACTCGTCGTCCGGGTGCGGGATAAGGGCAAGCAGTGTCGGCACGGGCTCCATGGTATCGCTGAGACAGCCGCAACGGCGGGTGGTAGATTTGCCGCGTTTGTCCTTCCCCGGAAGGACCAGAAGCCACAACGAGAGGTACGAAAAACATGGCCGGAAGGCTGGAAGGCAAAGTCGCCATTGTCACGGGCGCTGGACGCGGCATCGGGCGCGGGGAGGCCCTGCTGCTGGCGAAAGAGGGCGCGAAGGTCATCGTCAACGACTTCGGCGGGAGCACCGCCGGCGAGGGCGGCGATACCACCCCCGCCCAGCAGGTAGTCGACGAGATCAAGTCGGCCGGCGGGCAGGCCGTCGCGAACTACGGGAACGTCGCCTCGATGGCCGACGGCGAGGCCATGGTGAAGCAGGCGATGGACACCTGGGGCCGGCTCGACATCCTCGTGAACAACGCCGGCATCCTCCGCGACCGGATCATCTTCAACATGACCGAGGAGGAGTGGGACGCGGTCATCGCGGTCCACCTGAAGGGGCACTTCACGATCACGCGCTACGCGTCCATGGTGATGCGGCAGCAGCGCGGCGGGCGGATCATCAACACCTCCTCCGAATCCGGCCTGGGCAACCTCGGACAGGCCAATTACTCCGCTGCCAAGGAGGGCATCGTCGGCCTCACGCGCACGCTGGCCCTCGATCTCGGCAAGTACGGCGTGACGGCGAACGCGATCCGCCCGCGAGCCGCCACCCGTCTCACCCTGAGCCCGGAGATGGAAGCCGCCCGCGCCCGCCGGCAGCAACTGGCGGCGGCTGGCGGCGGCTCCGCCCCTGCCGCCCCTGCCCCGGCAGCGGAAAGCTCGGCCGAACAGGCGCTCAGCGGCATCAGCGCGATGGCGCCGGAACTCGTGGCGCCCCTCGTCGCCTACCTCTGCCTGGATGAGGCCTCGAACATCAACGGCCGGGACTTCATCGTCGGGGGCAACGAAATCAGCCTGATGAGCCTGCCCACGCGCGAGCGGACGATCTACAAAGAAGGCGGCTGGGACCTCGACTCCCTGGTGCGCGTCTTCCAGAGCACGCTCGGTGCCGGGATCAGGAACCCGAAGCCGGCGGAGGCGTCTTAGCCTCAACTACGGCGCGCGGGCCCTCACCCCCTGCCCTCTCCCGCGCGGCGGGAGAGGAGTTTTCGCGGTGGAGTGGCCGGCCAGTCGGGGTACCGGCGGCGGGCCCTCACCCCTGCCCCTCTCCCGCGTGGCGGGAGAGGGGAGCTTCGCGCGTGGAGTGCCGGGCCAGGCGGAGCGGGCCCTCACCCCCTGCCCCTCCCTCGCGTTGCGGGAGAGGGGAGTTTTCGCGGTGGAGTGCCGCGTCATTCCGGGAGCAGGAGCATGGCGTCGCCGAAGGAATAGAACCGGTACCCTTCGGCGACCGCCTGGCGGTAGGCTTCGAGCACGAAGTCCTGGCCCGCGAAGGCGCACACCAGCATCAGCAGCGTGGACTTCGGCAGGTGGAAGTTCGTCATCAGCGCGTCGACCACTCTGAAGGTGTCCCCCGGCAGGATCTTCAGGCTCGTCCAGCCGTCATAGGGCTCGATGGCGCCGCGTTCGCGGACGACGTGTTCGAGCGTGCGCACGACGGTGGTGCCGACCGCGACGACGCGGCGGGACTCGCGCTTCGCGGCGGCGATGGCCTGGGCCGCTGGCGCGGGAACTGAGACGTGCTCGCTGTGAAGGATGTGGTCGCGGGGGTCGTCCGCAACGACGGGCTGGAAGGTTCCCGGCCCGACGTGAAGGGTTACTTCGGCCCGGAGCACACCCGCGGCCGCGAGCCGCTCGAGCAGTTCCGGCGTGAAGTGCAGCCCGGCGGTCGGCGCGGCCGCGCTCGCGGGTTCGCGCGAGTACACCGTTTGGTAGCGCTCGGGGTCGCCTTGATAGTCCTTGATGTACGGCGGCAGCGGCGTCTCGCCGACGGTGGCCGGGTCGAAAGGGCGTTCGAACTCGAGGACGACCGGTCCGGCGGCGCGCCAGCCGACAGTGGCAGCGAGTTGCCCCTGGTTGGTCTCGAACACGAAGGTGCGGCCGGGACGAGCCTGGCGCGCAGGTTTGAACAGCACCTCCCAGGTTGTGTCGGTGAAGGGCCGGACGAGGAGGGCCTCGACCGCGCCGCCCGTGTCCGGGCGGTAGCCGCGCAGGCGCGCGGCCATCACGCGCGTGTCGTTCACCACCAGCAGGTCACCCTCCCGCAGGAGCGCAGGGAGGTCCCGCACGACGCGATGTTCGATTTGCCGGGAGCGGAAGCGGAGGACCATGAGGCGGGCGGAATCGCGCGGCTCCACCGGCGCCTGGGCAATCAGGCCCGGTGGCAGTTCGAAGTTGAAGTCGTCGGTGCGCACTCCCATGAGCATTGCTTCTTCGTCGGCCCCGGTCTACGTTGGCTTTCAGGAGTCAATCGAAACGTGGCGCAGAATGCCGGCACCGGCGCGGACGAATACACAGAAGAACGGCTCGAACAGGTGGCGGCCGGCCGGTTCAGCGTGGACCGCAGTGCCGTGCGCAGCCTGAGCGCAACCGAGCTCGACACCACCCGCAGCGCCATCGGCATCGCGAAGTTCGAAAGCGGGACGATCCGGCAAAGCTCGGCCGGCATCGTCGTCGGCCGCTCCGTAGCCGTCGACGAAGTGCGCACCGGGATCCTGGTCGCGCCGGTCGTCCGCGGCGATGTCCACACCCTGCTGGACATGCGTTCTGCGGTCGCTATCGGGTTTGGGATGGTACTGGGGAAGGCGTTCCTTGCCGGCGCCCGCGCACTGGTGCGACGGGTAACGAGCTGATCTCGTCCGGCGGGATGATGGCGTTGCTTTCATCGGTGCGGAGCTGTCCACACGCTGCGGAAATCTCGGAGCCCTTCTCGACGCGGACGGTGCAGTTCACGCCCGCCTCACGAAGGATGCGTTCGAAATCGAGTACGCGGGCGCGGGCAGGCCGGCGGTAGGCGCCTGCGGTGGGGTTCACCGGGATGAGGTTGACGTGCGACGGCGTCCCTCTGAGCAAGGCCGCAAGCTCGCGCGCCGTCTCCGGCGAATCGTTTTCGCCGGCGATCAGCGCGTACTCGAACGTGACCCTGCGGCCGGTGGCGCGGAAGTAGCGGCGGGCGGCCGCAAGGATGTCGCTCACGGAGTGCGGCCCGGCCGTGGGCACCAGGCGGCGGCGTAACTCGTCGTTCGGGGCATGGAGCGAGATAGCCAGGCCAACCTGCAGGCCCTCCTGGGCCAACCTGTCGATGCCTCGCACCACGCCCACGGTCGATACCGTGATGTGCCGTTGGCCGAGCGCGAACGCGCGCGGGTCGGTGAGGATGCGGATCGCGCGGACGGTCTCCGCGTAGTTCGCGAGCGGCTCGCCCATGCCCATGAACACGACGTTCGTGACATGCTGGCCCCGCTCCTTGAGGAGCCGGGCGACGTGCGTCACCTGGCTGACGATCTCGCCGGCGGTGAGGTTCCGCTCGAACCCCATCTGGCCCGTGGCGCAGAAGATACATCCCATCGCGCAGCCCGCCTGCGTCGAGACGCACACGGTCGAGCGCGGGTGCTTCTCGCCCCCTTCGGGGTACTGCATCAGCACGGTTTCGATGAGGGTGCCGTCGGCCATGCGCAGCAAGAGCTTGGTCGTCTCGCCATCCTGGCTGGCCACGCGCCGCACCTCGACGGCCGCGGAGGCCGGGTAGCGCCCGAGGATGCCTTCGCGCGCGGCGGCCGGGAGCTGGAGAAGCCCGGGCGCGAACTGCCTGTACAGAGCCTGGAGCACCTGGTCCGCACGGTAGGCGGGAAGGCCCATCCCCGTGACGAGGGCCTCAATCTCTGCGGGAAGCAGGTCGTAGAGCGACTTCGGTACCGCGGCGCTGCTCATGCGAGAGTCACCGCCTCCGGCAGCTGACCGCGGAGGCCCGCAAGGTACTGTTCGCTGGTGAGGCGCTTGCCACCGGGCTTCTGCACTTCTTCCAGCATAAGCCAGCCATCCCGGAAAGCGATGGCGGGACGCCGGGCAACGAGCCCCATGGCACCCGGCGCCGCTGGCGGAGACTCGCTGAGGACGCCGGCTCGCCAAATCGAGAGGCGGAGCTCCCCGGCCATCACGAAGGCGCCTGGCCACGGGTTGTAGGCGCGCACGGCCCGTTCCGCTTCGGCCGCGGACATTTCGCGGCGCAACCAACCGTCTTCTTTCCTGAGGATGTGGCAGTAGGTCGCGAGGGATTCGTCCTGCGGTTCGGCGGCGAGTTCCCCGGCAAGCCAGCCGGGGAGAACGCGGACGAGTTCGGCCGCGCCGGCTCCGGCGAGGCGGCCCTCGAGTTCGCCGGCGGTCTCGCGCTCACCGACAGGGATCGCAACGCGGGAGATGACCGGCCCGGCATCCATCTTGCGCACGAGCTCCATGATGCTGACGCCCGTCACCGGGTCCCCGGCGAGGATGGCGGCCACCACCGGGCTCGGGCCGCGCCAGCGCGGCAGCAGCGAGGCGTGCACGTTCACGCAGCCGCGCCGCGGTATGTCGAGCACCGCCTGGGGAAGGATCTTCCCGTAGGCGGCAACGACAAAGACGTCCGCCTGCGCATCCCGGAGCGTGGCCTGGACGTCGCTGTCGCGGAGGGAGTCCGGCTGGAAGACGCCGATGCCAAGTTCCATGGCGGCGCGCTTCACCGGAGGCGGCTGGAGTCTGCCGCCGCGCCCGGCCGGGCGGTCCGGCTGAGTGACCGCGAGCGCAATGTCGTGGCCCGCTCCGGCCAGGGCGTGGAGCGACGGCACAGCGAACTCCGGCGAGCCCATGAACACGAGGCGGGCACTCATGGTTCCCACTCCGCCACGCTGCTGAAACGCGATGCGCTCGTAAACAGCACCCCTTCCCGCAGCCCCGAGATCGACTGCGGGAAGGCGTAGACGGCGTGCGGGTAGGCGAGGACGACCCCGGGCACGAGGTCCTGCCAGACTTCCTGGAGCTGGCGGTAGCTGTCCTTGCGCACTTCCAGGTCGTGGGAGGTCCTGCCCTCGCTGATCAGCTGGTCAATCACCGGGTCCTCGAAGTTCGCGAGGTTCAGGCCGGCGGTGCCCATCTGCGAGCTGTGCCAGCCGAAGTACGGGTCCGGGTCCGGGCCCTGGTCCCAGGTGGCGAGGGCCGCTTCGTACCGCCGCGGCACGAGGAAGTCCAGGTTCAGCACGGTGAACGTCGTGCTCGAAACGGAGGCGCGGATGCCAAGCGCGGCGAGTTGCTCCGAGACCCTGTTCGCGATCGCGAAGCGCACCGGGTCGTTGTCGACGCGGATGGTGAAGCGAAACTCCTGGCCCTCCCGCGTGAGGATCCCCGTCCCCTGGGCAGGAGACCAGCCAGCCTCCGCGAGCAGCACCCGCGCCCGTGAGAGGTTGAGCTCCGTGTTGTCGTACTCGGGCGCGTATGCCCAGGTGCCCGGTGCGATCGGAGAGGACGAGGGGGTAGCGGCGCCGACGAAGTCTTCGGCCGCGATGGCACCCCGGTCGATGCCGAGCGAGATGGCCTGGCGCACGCGCTGGTCCCGGAAAAGGGTGTTGCTGGTGTTCAGGTAGAGCAGGAGCTGGCTCGCCTTTTCGAACTGGAGGACGGCGGTGTCCTTCACGCTGTTCAGGTCCGAGAGCTGGCCGCGGGAAAGGTTGCCGCGCAGCATCAGGCCCTGGACGTCGCCGGCCTGGAGCGCGCGGGTCGCGCTCGCATCGTCGGTGTAGAAGCGCAGGGTAAGGCGTGTGATGGCGGGCGTGCCAAGATGGTAGCCGGCGTTCGCGAGCAGCCGCGCCTCACGAGAATCCAGGGCTTCGACCCTGTACGGCCCCGTCCCCACGGGGCTCGCGTTGAAGGCGGCATCCGGCATGTCTTTCACCGGTACGGCGCCGAGGAGGTGCTCCGGCACGATGCCGATCGTCGCGCTGCGGGCGAGGAACGGGGCGGAGGCCTGGCGCAGGTGGACGATGAACGTCTGTTCGTCGGGAACTTCGAACTCCGCGCCGCGCCAGCCTTCGGCGAGCGTACGGTCGCCGGAAAAGTCCGCGTCGGTGACGGTCCGCACGGTGAAGAGGACATCGCGGGAGGTGACCGGGCTGCCGTCGTGCCAGCGCAGGTTCCGCCTGAGCTTGAATGTATAGGTGCGGCCGTCGTTGCTGATGGCCGGGACATCGGCGAGGTCGCCTTCGACGCTGCCGTCCGGGCCAACCCGCACAAGCCCGGAGAAGACGAGGGCGCTCAGGTCTGCATCGACGTCGTTGGCGGAGGCGAAGAGCGGGTTGACGCGCTGCCAGCTGCCGGAGACGCCTTCGACGTATTCGGAGCGGCCGGTGAGGACGACCCCGTCGTTCCCCGAGAGGCGCAGGGCGAGGGCGCCGGCGGCCGCGATGACGGCCACGACGAGCACGGCCGCGAGGATCACCGTTCGGCGCGATTGCGCACCAGGAGAGGGCATAGGCGGGGACGCTTGCTACTTCTGCGAATACACGCTGAGGAAGGAGATCAGGATGAACGCGATCACGAGGAGGATCGTTGCCTGGAAGAGCGTGCGCTCCAGCCCGCGCTTCGTGCGGTAGACCGAGCCGCCGGACATGCCGCCGAGTGCCGCGCCGAAACCCGACCCTTTGACCTGGAGCAGCACGACGACGATGAGGACGAGAGAAATGACGATCTGGAGGATGTTGAGCATGGACGTTACCGGGAGGCCACGAGCGACGCCTCCTGGGTGGGAGGCCGCTGTTCGAGCGAGAGGATGTCCCGCTCATCGTACACGCGCATGATGGTAGCAGCGAGTTTGTCGGGGTCGTGGCGGTAGCGGTTCTCCTCGGCGACGACATCCGCCTGCACGAGGCGGAGGCCCTGGAAAGCCCGCAGTCCATCGTTCGAGATGGGGACCGGCGCGGAATGCCACGCCTCCGGCAGGGCTTCCACGATGTTGCTGTTCGCGAGCACCGCGTTGAGGATCCCCTTTCCCGTGTGGCGTTCGAGCGTCTCGATGTGGTCCGCGACGCTGAAGTTGTCGGTTTCGCCGTGCTGGGTGGCCACATTGCAGACGAAGAGCTTCATGGCGGAGGTCTGGAAGAGCGCTTTCTGGATCCCGCCGACGAGCAAGTTCGGCAAAACGCTGGTGTAGAGGCTCCCGGGGCCAATGACGATGAGGTCGGCATCGAGGATGGCGCGCACCGCATCGGGATGGGCTTCGGCGTCGGCGGGGTTCAGGTAGAGGTCCCGGATGCGGGCGCCGTGTTCGGTGATGTTGTGCTCGCCGTGGACAATCTCGTCCTCATGGGTGCGGGCGCTGAGCGTGACGTCTTCGAGCGTCGACGGGAGGATGGTGCCGCGGACGTTGAGCACGCGCGACGCCTCGTGGATGGCGGTCTCGAAGTTCCCCGTCACCTCCGCCATGGCGACGATGAAAAGGTTGCCGAACGAGTGCCCTTCGAGGCCGGTGCCCTCCGTGAAACGGTACTGGAACAGCCGCGACATGAGCGGTTCGGATTCGGCGAGCGCGGCGATGCACTGGCGCAGGTCTCCGGGGGCCACCACACCGAACTCCTGGCGGAGGACGCCGGTGCTGCCGCCGTCGTCGGCGACCGTCACGATCGCGGTCAGGTTCGAGGTGTAGGCCTTCAGCCCGCGGAGGAGCGTGGAGAGCCCGGTGCCGCCGCCGATGGCGACGATGCGGGGGCCGCGCTGGAGGAAGCGCTTGTTGTAGATGGCTTCGGCAAGGCCGCCTTCGCTGCGGTAGTCGGGGCGCACGAAGGCGAAGAGGAGCGATTCGTTCAGCTTGTAGATGGAGATGCCCACCGTGCTGAGGGATAAGGCCATGAAGAGCAGGCCGCGGCCCCAGCGCGGGATGAACTGCAGGGTGAGGTAGTAGAAGATGCCGGGCAGTTCGGCCTGGAGGTAGGCCTCCTTGAGCACGTAGGCGATACCCAGGCCCATCAGCGAGATGCCGAACAGCAGGAGGACGAGCCAGCGCTTGATGTGCATCCCGGGGTAGAGCCACTTCAGGGCGGAGTGCTCGCGGAAAGTGCGCAGGCTCATCTGTTTCGAGTGTACCACCGGCATGCGATATTGCTCAGAAGGTTAATCATTTAGCTCCCGTTCCAGCAGCGTCGTGACGACGCCGGCGTTCGCCCGGCCCCGCGTTTCGCGCATCACCTGGCCGACCAGGAACTTGATCGCTGTCTCTTTCCCGGCGTGGTAGTCGGCCACGGCCTTGGGGTTGGCCGCGATCGCCGCTTTCACCGCTCCCACGAGTTCGTCCTCGCCGCTGATTTGTGCGAGGCCCGCCGACTCGATGATCTGGCTTGCCGGGTTGCCCGTGGCGATCATCTGGTCGAACACCTCCTTGCCGATGTTCGACGTCACTTTCCCCTCATCCACCAGACGCACGAGGCCGGCCAGTTGTTCCGGCGTCAGCGGGAAGCTGGCGATGGCGCGCGCCTCGGCGTTGAGCCAGCGGCCGACTTCGCCGAGGACCCAGTTCGCCGCGAGCTTGGCGCTGCGGCGTTCCTCCAGGCCGATCGCCCGGGCAAGGGCCTCGAAGTACTCGGCGCGCTCGCGGTCCTCGGTCAGGCCGGCCGCTTCGTGTTCGGAGAGGCCGAGGGCGAGGAATCGCTCGAACTTCGCCACCGGCAACTCCGGCAGCTTCGCCCGCACGGCATCGACATACTCGCGGCTGAGCTTCAGCGGCGGCAGGTCCGGTTCGGGGAAGTAGCGGTAGTCGTTCGCGTGTTCCTTGGTGCGCTGGGAAACCGTCTCGTGCCGGTCATCGACCCACCCGCGGGTCTCCTGCACGATGCGCTCGCCGCGGTCCAGCAGGGCGGCCTGGCGCTGCTGCTCGAAGACGAGGGCATCGTGGACGGCGCGGAAGCTGTTCATGTTCTTCACTTCCACCTTCGTGCCGAAGGTGGTGGCGCCGGCGGGGCGGAGAGAAACGTTCGCATCGCAGCGGAAGTTGCCATCCTCCATGTTGGCTTCGCTGACGCCGATGTAGCGGAGGACCTGGCGGAGCCGCACAAGGTAGTCGCGCGCTTCCGCGGGGGTTCGCATGTCGGGCTCGCTCACGATCTCCATCAGTGGCGTGCCGGAGCGGTTGATGTCGATCAGGCTGTAGCCTTCGCCCGTGACCGGGTCGGTGCGGTGGAGGAGGCGGGCGGTGTCTTCCTCCATGTGCACGCGGGTGATGCCGATGCGCCGGCGCTCACCGCCTTCGGGATGGATTTCGAGCCAGCCGTCGCGGCACACCGGCAGGTCGTACTGCGAGATCTGGTAGCCCTTCATCAGGTCCGGGTAGAGGTAGTTCTTGCGGTCGAACTTGGAGAACTCGGCGATGTGGCAGTTGAGGGCCAGGCCCGTCATCACGATGTACTCGATGGCCTTCTCGTTGATGACGGGCAGTGTGCCCGGCATGCCCATGCAGACGGGGCAGAGGTGGGTGTTCGGTTCGGCGCGCGCATAGTCGGCGCTGCAGGAGCAGAACATCTTGCTCCTGGTGACGAGCTGGCAGTGGACTTCGAGGCCGATGACGGTTTCGTACTTCGTGGCTACGGCAGTCACACTCTCCTCCACCCGGGCACGAATCTAAGTATTGAGCGGAAGCCGCAAAGAGGGAACCGGCCACCCGGCCGCTGTGAGCCCTACAGGACTTCCCAGAAGTTGATCACCACCCGGGCGGCCTGGCGTTCGCCGGAACCGAGGAAGATCGAATCCATCAGCCACGCGTAGCGGGAGCTGGACGTCTCGAACGTCGGGGTGGTGCGGAAGTACACCTCCGAGGGGTCGACCGGCTCGCCCGCGTTCAGGCGCGCCATCACCTCCGGGCTGGCGCGGCGCAGGCAACGGTTCACCATCGAAATCAGCGCGCCGTCGTCGGTCTTCAGGGCGTAGCGGGCCTCGAGTTCGAGGACGCCATCGGGGCGCACGACCTGCCAGTCGGCGCCGGGGAGGACTTCGCCACGCAGCCGCGGGCCCTCGAACGTGCCGCCGAGGATGGGCACCACCCGGCGGTGCCCGCGAGGCGTCTCCCCGAAGTCCACGATCGGCGCCACGTCGACGTGAGTGATGAAGGCGAACTCGAGCTCAGGCAAGGGATGTGTCCTCTTTGGCGTTCAGGCTGTCCTTATCGAACCCGGCGATCTGCTTGTAGCGAGCCGCCACCTCCTCGAGCTCCCGCCGGGAAATGACGTCGTCCAGGTTCTCGAAGCCGTTGGGCGCGCGTTCTTCGACCATCTGCATCACGGCCTCCGGCCCCTGCTGGCGGTTCGCGAGGACGATCCGCGAAGTCGGCGGCAGGCGGTGCGCCTCGTACTCGCGCAAAGCCTCGACAGGGTCCGGGCACGCCTTCAGCGTCTCAGCGAGGTCAGCGGCGTCGAGGATCGCCTGCGAGGCGCCGTTCGAGCCGATCGGGTACATCGGGTGAGCTGCGTCGCCGAGCAACGTGACCCGCCCGAAGGACCAGCGGTCGACCGGGTCGCGGTCGGACATCGGGAACTCGTACACCCGCTCGGCGCCAGAGATCAGCGCGGGCACATCGAGCCAGTCGAAGCGCCAGCCGGCGAACGCGGGGAGGAACTTCTCCTTCGGCACCTCGCGGTTCCAGTCGCGCGGGGGCTCCTGCTCGCCGCCGACGGTCAGCTCGGCCACCCAGTTCACCAGCGATCTGCCTCGAGCCGCGGCCTCGGCGGAGATTGGGTAGGCCACGAACTTTTGCGCGGCGAATCCGGCCATGATCATCGAACGGCCGGTCAGGAAGGGCTCGGTCTCGGTGATCCCCCGCCAGAGCAGCCGGCCGGAAAACTTCGGAAGCGTTTCGCCCGGGTAGAAGACCTTTCGCGCGGTGGAGTGAATGCCATCGGCGCCGACCAGGATGTCCCCGCGTGCGGTCGTCACCGCGGCGGAGTCCCGCGCCCCAAAGGTGGCGACGACAGAGGCGCCTTCGTCCTCGAACGACTGCAGGGCGGCCCCGGCGTGCACGCGATGTGCGCCGAGGCGGGTGCGCACGGCATCGAGGAGAAGCATCTGCAGGTCGCCCCGGTGGATGGAGTACTGCGGCCACCGGTACCCGGCAGCAAGACCGCGAGGCTCGTCCCAGATGAGCTTGCCGTGCTTGCTGAAATAGGCGAGCTCGGCCGTGGGGATGGCGCTGGCGGCCAGCGCCGGCTGAAGGCCAAGGAGGCTGAGCACGCGCACCGAGTGTGGGAGGAGGTTGATGCCCACGCCGAGCGGGCGGAACTCAGGCGCCGCTTCGAAGACTTCGCACTCGATGCCCACGTGGTCCAGGCAGAGCGCAAGGGTCAGGCCGCCAATTCCGCCGCCCGCGATGAGGACTGTCATGGCCGGGGAGTTTACAGGGCCGAACACGCAGCGTGACGAAGGGAGGCTGGCGCGCACTGCGGCCTCCGACCGGGCACTCCTCCACCCGGCACCTGAGCGCGAGGGGAAGCCGGGGTACGATGCGCCGGTGGATGAAACGTCGTTCCAGGCGTGGCTCGCGGCGGCGGGGATCGAGGGGCCGCGCAGGGTCGCCCGGGAATCCGAGAGCTCGATCCTGGTCTCGAAGTTCGAAGCCGGCTTCGCCGCCCGGCTCTACCAGGCGCTGGACGCGCTGCCGGAGCTGTTCGACCAGGAGGAGGTGGCACGCCGGTACTCGGCCCAGCTTCCGGTTACGGCCCGCGTCGAGGCCTGGCGGCTGGCCGTGAACGGCCTGCTCGAAGAACTGGGCCAGGCGCGCGGGCTCGATCGCGACCAGCTGGCCGAAATCCGCGCCGGCACAGACTCCGTGGCCGCGCTGCTGGACTCCGTGCTCTGGACCTGCCCGGCCCTTGGCGACCACTGGCAGCCTTCGCCGGCGGAGCGCGAAGCCTGCGAGGACGCCCTGGCGAAAATGGACGACGAGTCCAGCATCTTCACCCGCTACTACGGGGACTTCGAGGGCAAGCGGGTGGAGAACCATTGCCCGGGCGCGCCGGTGGCCCGGCGGCTTTTCGGGCAGGCCTGGGCGGTCTGCGCCGCGGGGGATTGAGCACGGCCATCGCGCCGGGGGGAAGCCACTGCCCCGCTGTTCGCGTATCGTGGGCCAGGCAACGATGGCCCCGGGAGCCGGTCATGCGCGTGTACTTCGCCCGCCACGGCGAGAGCCAGGCGAACCTGGATAACACCTTCTCGAACCGCGACCCGTGGCACCCGCTCACGCTCCGGGGAGAGGACGAAGCGCGGGTGCTCGCCGGCCGCGTCGCGGGGCCACAGTTCGAGGCGCTGTACTGCAGTCCGGCGGTCCGCGCGCGGCAAACCGCGGAAATCGTCGGCCAGGCGCTTGGCCTGGCGCCCAGGGTCGCGGACGAGCTGCGGGAGTTCGATGTCGGCCGGTGGGAGGGCACGAACGCCGCCGAGGGCTGGGCCGAATACCGGGAGGTAGTTGCCGCATGGCTTGCCGGCGAACCCGAACGCCGGGTGTCGGGCGGGGAGAGCCTCGCCGACATCGAGCGCCGCGTCTCACACTGGCTCGAGGGTGTCGCGAGGGTGCACGCCGAGGCCGCCAATGTAGTGGCGGTTGCGCATGGCGGGGTGCTGCACGCCGGCCTGCCCGCGGTCATCCGGGGTTGCGAACTGGCGTGGTGGCCCCTGAGGCCCCTCGGACACTGCGACATCGTCGTCGCCGAGAGCCGCGCCGATGGCTGGCAGTGCCTCCGCTGGGGCGACTTCGACCTGGCCGGCGGCCAGTCGCGCCCCTAGATCGCCTGGACGGCCGCGGCGGCCGCCACAACGATGATGACGGCAGCCGCGAGCAGAAGCCCGAGCCGGAGCGACAGCCGCTGTTGCGCGGTCAGGCCGGCGCCTTCGTCGTCGATGACGTTGTGGCCCTCTTCGTTGTCACGAAGCACCTGGCGGGCGTGTTCGGCCTTCCCCGCCGGGACGAGGATTGCCCAGCTGCCGCCCAGGTTCAGAGCAGCGGTGTGATACGGAGTGGTGAAGCCCTGGACGCGCGTGCGGATGCCCTCGGCTTCCAGGCGCCCCGCGACGATGCTTGCGACGGCTTCGGCCTCGCCGTTCCACACCTGTTCCCAGCGCCGGGACTTCCGCTCCAGCCGCGTGATCACCGCCATAGCGGGTATTCTACGCCGATACCATCACGTCGAGGCGGTGGCGGGCGAGTTCCGCCATTACCTTCGCGCCCACCGCTTCATCGGGTTCGACGACGGGGAGGCGCGGCGCGCCGATCTCGAAGCCGAGCTTGCGCAGCACGTAGCGGATGGTGCTCGGGCTGCCGTTCAGAAAGCAGGCCTCCGTGACCTTGCACAGCGGGCGGTGGATGGCCGCCGCCTCGGCGACGCGCCCCTCCTGGATCAGCCGGAGCATCTGCTTCTGCTGGGAGGCAACGATGTGCGCGGTGACGCTGATTGCGCCCCACGCGCCCATGCACCAGAGGTGGAAATTGTCGTTGTCGTTGCCGCTCCAGATCTTGAAGTCCGGGGCCGCCTCCATGATCGCGGCCGAGTGCGCGAGGTCCCCGTTCGCCTCCTTGTCGCCGACGATGTTCGGGATTTCGGCGCAGCGGAGGATCGTGTCCACCGTCATGTTCACGCCGGTCCGGCCGGGCACGTTGTACACGATGACCGGCAACGACGTGCTCTCGGCGATGGCGCGGAAGTGCTGGAAGATGCCTTCCTGGGGCGGGCGCAGGTAGTAGGGCGCAACCGCGAGGATGCCGTCGGCGCCGGCGCGCTCCGCCTCGTGCGAGAGGTGGATGGAGTGGCGCGTGTCGTTCGTGCCCGCCCCCGCGATCACCGTCGCCGAATCGCCGAGCTCCTGCTTCACCTCTGCCCAGAGCCGGTACTTTTCCTCATCTGTCAGGAGGGGCGCTTCCCCTGTTGTCCCCGTGACCACGACACCGTCGTTGCCGGAGCGGACGAGGTGGGCGGCGAGCCGCCGCGCGTGCGCGTAATCAACTTCGCCCGTGGGCGTGTAGGGCGTGACCATCGCTGTGAGCAGGCGGCCGAGTTCGGGCATCGCTGGGCTCCCGGGAGAGGTGAGCCGTTATTGTCGAATAGTGCGAGGCGAGTTGTCGATGCTCTCGCCCGGACAGCACCGAGCCCCGGCTGGATCAGCCGGGGCTCGCCGGGCAAGGGGCGCTGCGGCTACTGCATGTCCGGGCGCTTGAACGGCCGCTCGCCGTGGTGCTTCGGTCCGCCTTCGTTCACGAACCGCTCGATGGCGGCGGCAGCCTTCTCTTTGATGGCGCCGGCCCTGTCTTCCGGGATGCGCCCGTCCGCGACCGCCTGGTCGATGGCCGCGTTGGCATCCGCGACGAGGGCGTCTATCACGGCCCGCGCCTGGTCGCCCGCGATTTCGGCAATCGTTTGGCCGCCCGCGAGCTGCCCGCGGAGGGTGGCGACGTCGATGCCGAGGACTTCGGCCACCGTTTCGAGCGAGTGCTTGACGATGGCGGCGCCAGGCCGCGGCTTCTCGCCCCGGTGCTCACCGGGGACGGCGCCGAGGAGCTTGTCGAGCATGCCCGGGGCCCGCGACTCGATGGCATCGGCCTGCTCCTGGGTGATCGCCCCGTTGGCGACGGCCTCGTCGAGGCGCCCGGAAAGGTCGGCGAGCGCGTCCGCCTTCGCTTCATCGGCGGAGATGTCGCCGTACTGGTCGATGATCTGGCCGAGGGTGAGGCCGGCGGTGGCGCCTTCTCGCAGCTCCTCCGGCGTGACGCCCGAGTCCTCGAGCAGGTGTTTGAAGCCGGCTTTCACCGGGTGGTGGGGCTTGCGTTCGCCCTGCGGGGCCCGGGGTTCATCCCCCGAGTCCTGGGCAAGGGCAACGCTCCCGAAGCCGATGACGCCGGCCGCGATCACGCTCGCAAGGCCGACGGAGACAAGACGGCTGTTCCGGATCGAAAAAGCCATGGTGGTGACACTCCTCAATTGCTCTGGCGGGCCTCCCGGGGTCGCGGCCCGTCCACCCCATGAATGGCGTGGCGGACGGGAGAAGTGACGGCCCGGCACGGCCGCTTTACGCGTGCTTTTCGATCCACCGGCCGCGGAAGAGCAGGAGGTCGCCTTCGCGGACAGACACGGCCGCCGGGGAAGTCTCGATCTCGTTGTGCACCCCCCGCGGGCCGAATTCGAGCGCGAAGTCCGTCAACGGCCAGCGCAGGCCGCGCGTCGTGACGCCGAGGCAGGGGCCGATGGCCACCAGGGAGATGACCGTGCCGGGGGGGCCTTCGATCGACGCTTCGCCGTGGACAAGGGAAATCTCGAACAGTTCGTCGTGGATGCGGATGGCGGCGCGGCCGCGGTGGCGCTTGAGGACGGAGAGGTTCGCGAGCGCATGGTCGGAGCGGCCTCCGCTCGCGCCCAGGACCTCGATCTCCGTGCAGCCTTGCCCGATCGCCCACGCCACCGCCTTTTCCAGGTCGGTCGTGTCGAGCGCGGGGGCGCGATGCAGGCGGTCCGCAGGGATGGCGCCGGGCAGGATCGGGTCCGCGCCGAACGAATCCAGGTCCCCAACGACGGCATCGGGGAGGAGGCCGCAGGCGAGCGCATGGCGCGCCCCTGCATCGGCGGCGACCACCAGGTCCTCCGGGCGGTTGAGCGAAGCCACCAGTCCAGCAGACGGGGCATCGCCGTGAGCGAAGATGAGCGCGCGCATGTCCCACAAGTAAACGGTGTCGGCGGTGCAGGAGCGAATGCTCCGCACGCCCACAGGCCGAAGGCCGTTCGGGAATGCCTACCTGCGCCTCGCTGAGACGCCTATACTTCGGGCGCGGGCACTTCACCCGAAGGGGGCAGGCATGACTGCAGCGTTCGCCGAGCAGGTACGCAACACACCATCGCGGCGGGACCCCGCCTACCGGCCATCGGTGCTCATCGACGAGGCCGAGAAGGCGGAACTGGCGAAGAAACTGGGCGACGCCTCGAACTACGACCTCGGGCTGCTGCGCGAGATGATCGCCCAGGCGCCGGACAACATCGAGTTCCGGAAGGCACTGGTCAGCGGCATCGTCAGCGCCGAATACGCGGGCATCGACGCGTTCAGCCGCAAGGTCTGCGAGTGGCAGCAGTGGCCCGTGCCGTGGGAGCTCATCATGGCGATGGCGCGCCAAACCTGGGATGAAGTGCGGCATGCCCAGCTGGGGACAGAGCTGCTCAAGAGTTACGGCGGCGAGATCGGCGAGTACCCGGACACCCTCGCCGGCGCTCCCCCGAGCCAGGCGACGGCGGCCGCCCAATCGGCCGGCGCGGCAAACGGCGCGGGGCCGGTAATGAACGACCCGGTGATCAGCCTTTCGGTAACGAACGTCGCCCTCGAAGGGGCCGCGCTCGACCTCTTCAAGGGGACTTCGGAGCTGGGGCGCAAAGTGGGCGACGAGCTCATGCAGCTCGTGTACGACTACAACTGGGCCGACGAAGTAACGCACACGGCGATCGGCGACTACTTCGTGAAAGCTCTCTGCGAGGGCCGCCCGGAAGAAGAAGCGCGGGCGCTCCGTGCCCACGCCATGTTCGAAGGCATGCGCGAGCGCCTCAGCGGCCAGCAGAGCGCGGAGATCCGCGAGTTCTTCGCGGAGGAGATCGAGCGCGGCACGGCCGCGCTCAGCGGGTCTGGCCGGTAGTGGCCGTCAAAATCCTGCTCGAACCGTGCATCAACTGCGGACTGTGCCGGAAGGCCTGCCCGACGGAAACGATCCGGTTCTTCACGACCGGCCGGCGGACGCACGTGGTCGAATCGGCGGGGTGCATCGACTGCGACATCTGCGTCCCCATCTGCCCCGAAAAGTGCATCGTCCGGGACGAAGCCTATGTGCACGACGCGGCGGAGCTCGAGGCGGCGAAAGCGCGCGCGCGGGACTGGGCGAAGCGCCAGAACGTCCTCCGCCAGCGCGTGCGGGAACGCGCGGCGCGGGCTGTGGCGGCGGTGCGCTGATGCCGGAACTGGCCATCGACCCACGCACGATTGGCGGCGCCTTCAACGTCGAAGAGTGCGCACGCCGCATCATCCACTACCGCTTCGCCGAAAACGTGTGCATGACCACGCTCGGCGGGTGGGCCTCGTCCACGCCCGCGATCAAGCTCAAGTTCGCGTTCGGGGAACACTGTTATCACGACTCGATTCACTCGTTCTGGCTCGGCCAGCGGCTGCCCGAACTGCGCCAGACGGAGAACATGGACTTCGAGACGCCGCCGACAATGCGGGCGAGCTACGTCGCAGAACCCCCGAACGAGGCCTTCCTGAAGTTCTGCGAGACGATGCAACTCCAGCAGGACCAGTTGCTCCGGGTGGTGGGGCTGTACCGCGTGCTGAAGACGCATCTCGCGGTCTACTACCGCCACCACCGCCAGGTCACCGACCAGGTGAGCGACGCCCCCACCGTGCGGATCCTCAACCACATCCTGCTGGAGGAGGAGGAGCACGTGCGCTGGGGCCAGGCCATCTACGAAGAACTGGCCGACACGCCACAGAGGCGGCGCGAAGCGCTCGCGTGGCAGGCGGAGCTGGAGGAGTTGCTGATTGCCAGCGGCGGCGTCACGGGCGGGCGCTGAAACGGCGCGGCGCCTCGCCCGCTGCGGTGGCCGTCGGTAGCATCCAGCACCATGAAGGTCCTCCTCTTCGGCGCAAACGGCCAGCTCGGTTCCGACATCGTGCGGTTATGGGACGACCCCGAGGTGGAACTGGCGGGGGTCACCCGGCTCGACGCCGACGTCACGGACCTTGAAGCGGTCTCCGCCCTCACCCGCTTTCACAGCCCCGACGTCGTGATCAACACGACCGCGTTCCACAACCTCCCCGTGTGCGAACAGGACCCCGACCAGTGCTTCCACGTCAACGTCGTGGGGGGCCGGAACATTGCCGCCGCGGCGGCTGCGGCCGGCGCCGCGCTCGTCCAGGTCAGCACGGACTACGTGTTCGACGGGACGAAAGGCTCCCCGTACTTCGAAGACGACCCACGGCGGGCGGTGAACATCTACGGCGCAGCGAAAATCGCGACCGAGGACGCGGTGCGGATCGTCAACGCGAATGTCCTCATCGCCCGCGTTTCCGGGCTGTACGGCCTCGCCGGCTCGGCGGGGAAAGGCGGCAACTTCGTCGAGACGATGCTTCGCCTGGCCCGCGAAGGGAACCCCGTCCGCGTCGTCGCCGACCAGGTGACTGCACCGACAAACACGGCCGAAATCGCCGGGGCGCTGCTGCCGCTGGTGAAACAGCGGGCCACCGGCGTCGTCCACCTCGCGGCCGCCGAGGGCTGCAGCTGGTTCGAGTTCGCGGCCGAGATCTTCCGCCTGGCGGGCCTCAGCCCACGGCTCGAGCCGGTGACGACGGCGGAGTTCGGTGGGCCGGTACAGCGGCCGCTGTACTCCGTCCTGGGCAGCACGCGCGGCCCGGTCCTCCGCCACTGGCGCGAGGGGTTGGCACGGTACATGCGCGAAAAGCACGGCATCGCCGTGGCGGGTTAGCCGCGGCCGCTATCGCACCGCCGCCGCCACCCCCTCCATTTGGGCGCAATGGCCCTCTTCGTGATCGGCCATGCCCCAGACAAGCGCCCGGAGGGGGAGTCTCCATTCGCGCCCGGCCTGGTGGGCAACTTTGATCACAGCCACGCGCTGCCACGCCCCGGGGTCGAGGCGGCTCAGCCTTTCCGCCAGGGCGGCCCGCTGGCCGGCGAAGGCAGCCAGCGACTCGGCGAACGGCAACTCGCGGTAGTTCGTCTTCTTCATCCGGGCGCGCGGCGAGACGTGCCGCCAGTGTGGCTCGTCTTCGCCCAAAATGCGCTCGATGTGCTCGCCGTGCACGTCGGCTGTCGAGCGGATGTGCCAGAGGATGTCGTTCGCGGACCAGGCCCCGGGGACAGGTGCACTGAGGAGTGACTCCGCCGGAAGGCGCTGGGCGACCGCTTCGGCCCGCGCGACGGTCGCAGTCAGCCCGCGCAGGAGGGTCCCGATGTCGGCAGTGCGTTCCATTACGAGGCCGGATGGTAGCCCCACCCGCGCGCGCCCGCCAGCGCGTCAATCGGCGCCCACGTGAAAGTGCAGGTGCTTCGACTCCTGGTAGTCCCCGAGGTTCGTAACGACATGGGCGCCGCCGTAGCCGGCGACGAACCCGGCAGCGATCGCCCGCACGACCTCCATCAGTCCTGCGAGCGTGGCCGGGTCGCAGGTGAGCAGCGACTCGACGTGGTGCTTCGGGACGACGACGGCGTGGTGGGCGTAGTGTGGGCGGGTGTGCCAGAAGGCGACCACGGCGTCGTCCTCGAAGAGCACATCAACGGCCGCGCGGCCGGAGAGGAGCTCTTCGCAGTACCAATCGCTCACCCCATGGCCGCCTCGAGCTCCGATTCATCCAGGTCCGGGCCGACGACGGCGCAATGCAGCTTCTGGCGATGGAGGATGCGCCGGGCAACCGCCTGCACCTCGTCGGCGGTGACCGCTTCGATCTGCGCAACCACCTCGTCGATGCTTTCGATCCGGTCCTTCGTCAGCAGCAGCTCGCCGTGCCTCTGGCCGAGGGAAAACGCCGTTTCGAGCGAGAGCCGGAACCGCCCGATGTTGTGGTCCTTGGCCTTCCGCAGCTCCTCCGCGGGCACGTGCTCGTGCGCGAGTTTCTCCGTCTCCTCCAGGCACACGCTGATCGTCTCGTGGAGCTTGTCCCGGTTGACGCCGGCCGAGATGGTGAAGACGCCGGCATCGGCCAGGTAGCCATAGCCGGAGCCGACGGAGTAGGCGAGGCCCCGGCGCTCGCGGACCTCCCGGAAGAGCCGGGACGACATCCCTGCGCCGAGCACGTCGTTCATGATCCGGATGGCGAAACGGTCCGGGTCATCGCGGCCGAAGATCGGCAGCCCCAGGTACATCGTGCACTGGTCGATGGGGCGCGAGTCCGTCATCACGCGCGGCCCCGTGACCTCCGGGTCGTATGGCACGACCTGCGGGAGCGGGCCGTCCTCCATCCCCTCGAAGAGCGGGCCGGCAAGCCGCAGCACGTGCTCGTGGTCCACGTTCCCGGCGACGGAGAGGACGATGTTCGACGGCTTGTACCACTGCTCGATGTGCTCGATGAAGTCCGGGCGCTTCCACGTGGGGATGAGCTCGACCGGCCCGCCGACGTCCCAGCCCGGGGGCTGTTCCCCATACACCGCCTGGCCGATGAGCCGGCCGGCCCAGCTCGCCGGGTTGTCGTGGTTGCGCTTCAGCTCCTGCTGGACGACGGGGCACTCCCGTTCGATCTCCGCCTGCTCCAGCTTCGAGTGCAGGAGCATGTCGGCAGCGACATCGAGCGCCGTTTCGAAGCGGTCGAACGGGACGATGTTCCAGTAGCAGGTGAACTCTTTGTTCGTGTAGGCATTGAGCGTGCCGCCCGCGCCTTCGATCTCCTGGGCGATGAGGATGGCGTCGGGGCGCCTTTCCGTGCCCTTGAAGACCATGTGCTCCAGGAAATGCGTGATCCCGTTCAGGCGCGCCGGTTCCGAGCGCGAACCCACGCCCACGAAGATGTTCACCGAGACGGCCTGCGTCGCCGGCATCGGCGTCGTGACGATGCGCAGCCCGTTGTCGAGTTTCGTGACTTCCCAGCTAACCACAGAAACCTCCCGGTGAGTGGAGGCGAACTATACGGGCGAACGGAGAAGGGAGAAGTACAGCGAAGGGCATGACCTTCACTGTACCCGCCGGCTGCAGCACGAGCCCCGGACGTTCGGGTAGCCCGAGCTCCCCGGGCCCCTAGCCCCGTGGCTGGAGGATGGCGAACGTGCCGAGCGCCTTCGCGACCAGCCGCCCGCCCTGGTGCAACTCGGATTCGAGGACTGCCGTCGACCGCCCCTTGTGGACCACGCGCGATTCGCAGGTCAGCTCTCCTTCGCGGACGGCGGCGATGTACACCATCTTGATTTCGATGGTGGCGCAGGACTCGGCTTCTTCCAGCCGCGAGTACACGGCCGCGCCCATGCCCGTGTCGGCGAGCGCGTAGAGCACCCCGCCGTGGCAGACCCCGTGGGGGTTCATGTGGTCCGGGCCGACGTCGACGCAGCCGCGGCTGAACCCGTCGCCGCGCTCAGCGATTTCGAGACCCACCAGCGCCTGGAAGCCCATCGGCGGGCCGGAGGGTTCCTTCGCCATCAGGACCACCGGTCCCAGCGCATGATTTCCGCCACGGGACGGCGCGTGACCGGCCCGAACTTCCCCATCGGGTAGCCCACCGGCACGAGCGCGAACGGCAGGATGTCCTCCGGGAGGCCGAGCACTTCCTGGGCCGCCTTCTTGTCGGCGACGGCGAACGTAGTCGGCGTGGCGGCGAGCCCCAGCGCCCGCGCCGCGAGGAGCAGGTTCTGCACGCCCGGCCAGATCGAACCGCCGGCGCCCGCCCCCGCCGAAAACGTGTCGCGCAGGGGCAGCGCCACCTGCAGGCAGGCGATGATGTGGACGGGGATGTCGGCGAAGTGCTCGGCCTGCCAGCGCACCGCATCGAGCATGCGCGCGCGCTTCTCTTCCGGCTGGTGGGGGAGGGCCGTGGGGCGTCCGCCCGCCGGCGCCGTGTAGGCCTGGAACACGCGCATGTTCAGCTCGGCGAGGCGCTCCTTCTGCGCGCGGTCGCGCACCACGATCCAGCGCCCGTTCTGCGCGTTCGAACCGGACGGCGCCTGGTTCGCCGCGTCGATGAGCTTGAGCAGGAGCTCCTCGGGCACCGGGTCCGGCTTGATCCGCCGCATCGCGCGGCAGTTGTAGATGACGTCGAAGATGCCCATTTGCTCGGTCATTCGTGGTGGCTCCCGGGGAGTGTCGTGCGGCCAACTATACCGGCCCGCGCGCTCAGCACTCAGCACGCAGTCCTCTACACTCGAAGGCGTGCACGAACTCCCCGGCCTCCGCCTGGCCCCCAACTGGACGAGCGCGGCCGGCGCGATCGAGGGCATCCTCGACTACCTGGGCCAGCCGCTCCCCCGCCACGCAATCATGGGCCTCACCGGCCACGCCTGGCACACCTGCCTCGCCACGAAGGGCGAAGTCACCGCCCTGCCCTCCGGCCCTACCGACCTGGACTGGGAGGCGATGGCCGCCCGCTACGCCCGCACTGGCTTCCGCTGGGAGCGCTTTGGCGGCGACCTGCCAGGCGAGGGCCCGTGGGACGAGATCCGCCAGGCCGCCGTCGAGTGGGCCATCGAGCGGCTGGACCGCGGGACGCCGCTCATCGGCTGGGACTTCCACCTCCACGAGCACGGCATCGTCCACGGCTACGACCGCGCGCGCGGCGGCTTCCTCGTCCACGACGTGCTCACTGAGGAACTCGGCCCGTTCGTCCTCTGGGATGTGTGGCCCAGCCGGGCGCTCGGCAGGCTCGAACTCCTCGCCCCGGCGGAGGCCACCGAAGAGGACCCCGTCGAGGTCGTCGGCGGGGCGTTGCAGACGGCCCTGGACTGCTTCGAAGGCGACGACGGGCCCGCCGACGGCCAGCCGCGGGGCACCGCCGCCATCGAAGCCTGGGCCGAAGCATTCGACGGCGAAGGCGAAGTCGACCGCGCGGGGAACGCCTACACGCTCGCCGTCCTCCAGGGGGCGCGCATGGACGGCGCTGCCTTCCTCGCCGACGTGGCGGAGTCGATCCCGGAGCTCTCGGGACCCTTGCGCGCGGCGGAGCGCGCCATCCGCGAGCAGGTGAAGGCCCTCGCCCCGCTGATCACGCTCTTCCCCTTCCCGACGGGCGGGCACGGGAACGTCAACAATCCCGGCCTGCGGCGGGCAGCCGCCATGGCGCTGCGCCGCGCGGCGAAGCACGAGCGCGAGGCCGCCGGCGGCATCCGCGAAGCGCTGGCCGTCCTCGAAGGCGAATAGGCCCGCCACCAGCAGCCCCGCGCCTCTCCTATACTCCCCGGATGAAGAGTTACCCAACCTCTCCCGAACTCTCGACGCCCCGCGGCTACAGCCACACCGTCTCCGTGACCGGTGGCAGGACCGTCTACATCGCCGGCCAGATCGCGCTCGACAAGGACGGCAACGTCGTCGGCAAAGGCGACTTTCGCGCGCAGGCAACGCAGGTGCTGGAAAACGTGAAGGCCGCCCTCGCCGCGGCCGGCGCCACCTTCGCCGACGTCGTGAAGATGAACACCTACATCGTGAACCTCTCCGCCGACGTCCTGCCCGTCGTGCGGGAGGTGCGGGCGCAGTACTTCCCGTCCGAGAACCTGCCCGCCAGCACCCTCGTCGGCGTCACCGCCCTCGCCTTCCCCGACCTCCTGATCGAAGTCGAAGTCATCGCCGTCGTCGACTAGTAGTCGCGGGTAGGGTTCTGCTGTCTCCGCTGCGCCATGCGGAACCGGAAAACCCCCCGACACGCACACCCCACAACGCAACAGGGGTGGCCAGACCCGGCCACCCCTGTGTCTGTCGCGCCCTTCGACGCTACGCGTCGAAGTACAGGTGGAACTCGTACGGGTGCGGCCGCATGCGCACCGGGTCGACGTCGTTCTCGTACTTCGAGGCGATCCACGTCTCGATCAGGTCCGGCGTGAACACGCCCCCCTGCAGCAGGAAGTCGTGGTCCTCCTCCAGCGCCCGCAGCGAGCCATCGAGCGACTGCGCCACCGTCGGCACGTTCTCCAGCTCCTCGGGGCTGAGGTCGAACAGGTTCGTCTTGTCCAGCGGTGGGCCCGGGTCCCAGCCGTTCTTAATCCCGTCCATGCCCGCCATCAGGATCGCGGCGAACGTCAGGTACGGGTTCCCCGCCGGGTCCGGCGGGCGGAACTCCACGCGCTTCTGGCGCGGGTCCGGGCTCACCAGCGGGATGCGGCAGGCCGCCGACCGGTTCCGCGCCGAGTACACCAGGTTCACCGGCGCTTCGTAGCCCGGCACCAGGCGCTTGTAGCTGTTCGTCGTCGGCGCCGCGATCGCCATCAGGGCCTTGCCGTGGCGCACCAGCCCGGCGATGTACGAAAGGCACAGCTTCGAAACGCCCGCGTATTCGTCGCCGGCGAACAGGTTTTGCCCGTCCCGCCAGATCGAAAGGTGGGTATGCATGCCCGAGCCGTTGTCGGCGAACAGCGGCTTCGGCATGAACGTCGCCACCTTGCCGTGGCGCTTCGCCACGTTCTTCACGATGTACTTGTAGAGCAGCGCCTTGTCGCCCATCTTCGTGAGCGTGTCGAAGCGCATGTCGATCTCGCCCTGGCCGGCCGTCGCCACTTCGTGGTGGTGCAGCTCGACCTGGATGCCGCTCGCCTCCATGATCTCGACCATTTCGTTGCGGATGTCCGTCTGGGTGTCGTGAGGGCTGACCGGGAAGTAGCCTTCCTTGTAGCGCGGGCGGTAGCCCTGGTTCAGGTCGCCCCGGAGCGTGCTCTCGGCGCCGCTGTTCCAGATGCCTTCGTCGGAATCGACCGAATAGAACGCCGAGTGCTGGTTCGAGTCGAACCGCACCTCATCGAAGATGAAGAACTCCAGCTCGGGGCCGATGTAGACCGTGTCGCCCACGCCCGAATCCTTGACGTACTGCTCCGCCTTCTGGGCCACGTAGCGGGCGTCGCGCGTGTAGCGCTCGCGCGTCACCGGGTCCTCCACGTTCGCGATGACGGAGAGCGTCGGCGACTGGATGAACGGGTCGATGAGGGCCGTCTCCGGGTCCGGGACGAGGAGCATGTCCGACTCTTCGATCTTCTGGAACCCGCGGATCGAGGAGCCGTCGAACCCGTAGCCGTTCCGCCAGGGCGAGCGGTTGTAGTCGGACCAGTCGTTCAGTTCGTGGATGGGACGGGTGATGTGCTGCCACTGGCCGAACAGGTCGACGAACTTGACGTCGACGAAGCGGATGGCATTCGCCTCGCAGAATGCCTTGATTTCCTCGGGGGTCATGCGTGCTCCTCTGGTGGTGGGCTCGGGGATTCCGATTGTGACCGTTTTCACGGTTCGGGCCAACGCGCGCACCACGTCCCGCGATGAAGATCGTGTTACGCGCGGCGGCGCCCGGAAGCCCCGCGAGTTCGTCAGTCAGGGTAGGCAGGCGTGGTTTCCGGGGAATTGCACGCGTGTTACGAACAGGTTTCCGGGCGAGGCGTGAGGGGTGAGCGGTTGAGGCGTCGAGAGCTCCAATCGCGGCGAAAGGAAGCCGGGCCGGCGCACACAGGCCGGCCCTGGAGTTTTGGCGGGATCGGGGATTTTGTTATGGGGAGTGGGGAAATGCGCGAAATTCTTACGGATCTCTAACGATTATGACCAGCCCAGATTCGCGATAGGGCAATCGCGACACTGGTTTGTCGCGAACTGGCAGGGTTTTCGCGACAAACCCTGACGACTTTCGCGGACCGGTGTCCAGGGGGTTGCGGGAAGGTCTTGACACGGTAACAGCCGCTACGCCAGCATCGGCCCCCCGAACAGAGTTCGGGAAAAACCCTGATAAGGAAAGAGGGCCCCGGCGGCAGTTGCAGCCGCCACCGGGGCGGGTCGCAAGGGAACTCGAGAGCGCCTTGCGTCCCGATCCTAGCATCGCGTTAGGTTCGGAACGCGTTCGGACGGCTCGTAGGTGTACGAGCCCTGTAGTCCTCCTCCCTGCGGCCCGGAAAGGAGCGCACCGGGCATCCACGGAAGCCAACGAAACCACATCGCCGTGCGGCGGGCGGGCCGCGGACGAGGCTGCGCGCGGGTTACAGCCGGCGCGTAGCCGCCAGCGCTTTCTGAGGAGAGAGCAGACATGCGAAAAGCATTTCGCCATTCCGGCGTCCTGATGATGGCCGCCGTCGTCGCCCTGGGCCTGCTCGGGGCGGCCTACACCCTCTGGTTCGAAGACCTCCAGATCACCGCCCAGGTGAGCACCGGCACGTTCGACGCCGACGTGTCGCTGCACCCCTGGGATCCTAAGGAAGAGGGCGGTTTCGGGGGCAGTCAGACTCAACCCGGGACCTATCCCGGCTCTGGCAAGCCAGTCGTGATCGTGTGCGGCAACCCGATCCCGAGCAATCTGGCTGCTGCGCACAACTTGCTCGCGTCGATTGGTTCCGGGAATCCTTACGACTGCACCTTCGGCGGCTTCCCCCAGGGCAAGCCGCCGACAACCTGCGACGCGTCCATCGCCACGTACGGCGCCGCGCCGGCCAACGCCAACGATGTCACCGACGAGAACCAGTTGAACCTGGTCCTCGGCGGGCTCTACCCGTTCGCCGGCTGCACCTACCGCGTTGATATCCACAACAGCGGGACGGTGCCGATGCACCTGAACGTCATGCCAGTCGGCACCTACATGCTCTGCCCGGCTGGCGCCACCTGGGCAAACCAAACCGGCTGCACGCCGCTCGCGATCTCCGACCCGGGCATCTCCAACATCGCCCAGTGCACCGGCCCCGGCGGTATCGTCGACGACGACCAGGATGCAAACGGCCAGGTCGAGTACCTCAATGGTAACGCCGTCCAGCTGCACACCGGCCAGGAGATGGTCTGCGACCTGACGATCCTCCTCGACCAGGGTGCGAACCTCGAAAACAAGGTCATCCTTGCTTCGCTCACGTTCCGCGCCTACCAGTGGAACGAGACGATCGACACCACGCCCTGACGTCCACACCGCTCTCTCCGGCCGGGCCTTCACCGGCCCGGCCGAGAAGAGGAGTTAACGCATGAACGCACTGGGCAAGAAGGCAAGCTTCGTCGCCCTTGCACTGGTCATCGCGACGGCCCTGGCGGGCTCGGCCTACACGCTCTGGTACGAGGACGTCCAGATCACGGCGCAGGTCTCCACCACCGAGCTCGATGGCCGCATCCGCTGCGGGAGCGTGACGGACAACGAGAACCCGAACTGGCCGGCAACGCCGCCGCCCTCGGACGACTTCCCTCCGCACACGCACTATCCGCAGGCGGACCCCTTGAAGGATGTCGCCGTCGGGCCAACGAGCAGCGGGTCGGCGCCGTTCCATACCTGGTCCATAACCGTGACCAACACGTATCCGGGTTGGGCCCTGGACTGCGAAGTCGAGGTCCGGAACAACGCGCCGCTGCCGTGGCACGTCGAGAACATCGACATCAAGGTCGAAGAGTGTGTGCTGCCCGCCGGGCCGTGCACCGTCCTCACGCCTCCCCCGGCCTCGCAGACCACCACGTGCCCCGTGACGAGCAACTCGGATTGCACGTGGGGCGACCTCGGGATCAACCCACCACCGTTGTACCCGGGCGGGCTGGCAAACTGGTCGCCCATCTACGTCGAGGTCGAGAACTGGGAAGGCTGCCAGGTCCACCAGAACCAGGACCTCGAAGCCTCGCTGTTCATCGGCGTGAACCAGCCCGCGAAGGAAAACACGAAGTACGTCATTACGCTGACGTACACCGTGAACCAGTGGAACGAAAGCGCCTGGGAAGGGTGCAACAACGCGAAGAACTCCTAGCCCCGGCTCGACACCGGGAGTGATTCGCCCCGTGGCGAGGAGGGCCCGCCCCCTCCTCGCCCGCCAACCCCGAGGCAACGCCATGACCGTGCTCACCCGCCAGCTGCCCGCCCGCTTCGCCGAAGTCTCGGCCCTGCCGGCGGCTGCCCTGGGCCTGCTCGGCATGGCGTCCGCCTACTGGCTCACCAACGAGGCCATCCCCGGCAACGTGCGGTCCCTCTGGGGGCCGTACTTCCTCGGCCCGATGGCCTGGCTGGCCGCGGCCGCCGTCGCGCTCTGGGCCGTGCGGCGCCAGCCCGCCTTCCCGGCGCACCCCTCGCTCCAATCGGTCGAGCCTCGGCCGACGCTCGTGGTGGCCGGCCTCGTCGGCGTCTTCCTCGTCTCGCTGCAGTTCATCCTCGGCATGCTCGCCGAATTCGGCCGCTCGCCGTACGCGCACACGCCGCGCTGGCTGGCGATCAACCTGCTCTTCGCCGGCGCCACCCTGCTCGCGGTCGAAGCCGGGAGGGGCCTGTTCCTGCGCGCTTCCGCGTACCGCAGCCTGACCTTCGCGCTGGTCGGGTCGACGGTGGTGTTCGCGCTCATCCAGTTCCCGGTCGCGCGGTTCACCCGCGGCGGCGCCACCGACAGCATCGAGTTCTGGGGCGCCTACTTCCTGCCCGCGGCCGCGCTCGGCCTGGTGGCGGGCTTCTTCTACGTCTATGGCGGCCTGCGCGCGGCGCTCCTTGTGGCAGCCCCGCTCTGCGCCTTCCAGTACTTCAGCCCCATCCTGCCGCTCGCCGATTGGCCGATCCGGGCGCTCGTCGGGGTCGGCGGCCCGGCCGTCGGCCTCTGGATCGCGGAGGGACTGTTCGCCGCCGAAGAAGAGCCGGTGCGCGGGGCTTCGCGCGCCCTCCCCTCGATCGCCTGGGTGCTGACGGCGGTGGTGGCCCTCGTGATTTTCTGGTTCAGCTTCGGGTTCTTCGGCTTCCGGCCGGCGTTCGTGCCCAGCCACTCCATGGAGCCGAAGATCAACCAGGGCGACCTCGTCCTCGTCGGCCCGATGGACAGCGACAACGTGAAGGTCGGCGACATCGTGCTCTACGAGTTGCCGAACGGGCAGCGCGTCCTCCACCGGGTGACCGAGATCCGCACCGGGGAAAACGGCGGCCGCGAGTACATCTTCAAGGGCGACAACAACAACACGACCGACCTGGTGCCGGTGACAAGCGACCAGTTCATCGGCAAGTACATCGGCAGGGTGCCGAAGCTGGGCTGGGTGCCCATCCGGTTCAACCAGGCGATAGGGAAGCTGCGATGAAACGGAAGCGGCTGGACGACGCCGCGGTGCGCCTGCTCCGTTTGGGGGCCTCGCTGGAGGAGCTCGAAGAGATCCTCGCGGCCCGGCGCGAGGTGGACCGCAACCCGCTCCAGGAGTACATCTTCGGCCCCCTGCCCGCCGTGGCAGCGCCGGCGCGGGCAGCCCTGCCGCCGCGCCGCCGGTTGCTCCGGCGCACACTCGCTGCCGCCCGCGCGGGCGCGCTCCCCGTCACGCTGGCCGCGGCAATGGCCACTTTCGGCCTGGTGCGCCTGCAGCCCGCGAACACGCTCTGGTACCAGGAACTGACGCTGACCGCGGGCGTCGAGACCGGCGAGTTCGCCTGCGAGCCCCTGAAGCTCACGTTCGCCGGCCTGACGCACCCCGCCGAGGGGCAGACCACGCTCACCTACGCGCTTTCCGGCGGCGGCACGATCGGTTACGACTGCCCGCCGAAAGACATCTCCAACCTGCAAATCCCGGTCGGGACCTGCTTCAACCCGCAGGTGAAGCCGGAAGGCCCGGTTATCGCAGAATCGCACCCGGGCACGGGAAACACGGCCTGGAAGTACGACGCGAAGAACTCCAGCAACCCGAAGCTGATCAAGTGGGACGCCCAGACCGAGGACCCGCCGCTCGGGGGCCGCGGGCCGTTCGACCCGGATGTGATGCGCTTCTCGGTGACGTTCAACCTTCACCTGGACCAGTCGGACCTCGCTGAAGCGATGGCGGCGTACAAAGCCGGGAATGCGACGACGGATCTCGGCAAAGTCCTGGTCCCCGCTTGCCCGCTGCCCGAGGCGCCCCAGCCGTTGAATTCCCTCTCGATCGAGGGGCCGGCGGCGCCCGCTCCCGATACGTTCGAGGTGGAAGAAGAGCCCGAGCCGGAGCCAGAGCCCGAGCCCGAGTGGGAGGAGGAGGAACCGTTCGTCCCGGCGAAGCCGGGCCCCGTGAGCATCAACGGTGACGGCCCGAAACAGCCGAAGACGAAGCCGACGCCCACGCCGACCCCGATCGGCATCTCCATCCGCGGCGGTGGCCAGTAGGCATGGCGACGACCCGGCGCGCCCTCCTGGCCCTTGCTATTGCCCTCGGCTTGAGCGGCGTGTTCGTGAGCCGCGAAGAGGGGGCCGCGGCCACCCTCGAGACTACCTGGTCCCTGTTCGCGCGCGCAGACGCCAACTCGTTCACGCCGGGCGTGGACCCCGCCCCGGCGCCAGGCGGCTACGAGATCGTCTCCTTCGACGCGGTCGGGCTCGCCGCGGGGCTGGGGACCTACGTCTACGGCGGCGCCGACCTCCCGCCCGCCCTGGGAGGCCCCGCACCGCCCCTCGTGACCTGCACGGCCACCATCACCGGCTCGGAACTGCAGCTCGACGTGTCGGGCGCGTTCCCGTACGCAGGCTGCGTTTTCTTCGTCGGGGTCGAGAACACCGGCGACGCCGCCGCGCGCTTCGAACTGGGCCCCCTCGGCGAAGAAGCCACCGTGACCTGCAACGCGCCGGGCTGCGAGGCCTCGGACATCGAGGTCCTGGCCGGCGCAGCGGGCCCGGACCCGCTCGCGGCGTGCCGCGTCGAGGGCGGGCCGGTGGCGTTCCAGGACGGCATCTACTCGTTGCCGCCGGGGGCCCTCGTGGTGTGCCCCGTGTTCATCGTCGTGCTGCAGCCGGCGGAAGAAGGCGCCACCTACCTGCTGGAGATCACCCCGCCGCCCCCGGAGACCACCCCGGGAGACCCGGGGCCGCAAACGTTCGAGGCGCCCCAGGTCAACCGGGAGCCGCCGGTCAGGAGCGATGTCCCGCCGGTGACGCCGACGCCCGAACCGACGGTGACGCTTATCGCCGGAGAGCGCACGCCCGGCGCGCCGACACCGGTGGCCCCTTCGGCCGGGGATTCCATCGTCCTCCGCTCAAGCGGCGGAGGGACGGGGGCGGCGGCGGCCCTGCTGGTCGTCGCGGGGGTTGCTTGCGCCGTCGCTGCCCTGTGGCCGGTCCGCCGCCACTGACGGCCGTCCCCGGTCCCCGGTCCCCTGTCCCCTGTTCCCTGTTCCCTGTTCCCTGTTCCCTGCGCAGCGTCCCTGTTCCCTGCTCCCTGCGCAGCGTCCCTGTTCCCTGCTCCCTGTTCGCCGTTCGCTGTTCGTAGCGGGGCGTCCCTGCTACGATGTCTCCCAATCACCGCGAACGTGGCCGCGCTTATCAAGATGGGGTAGAGGGACCGGCCCTGTGAAACCCCGGCAACCTGGCTCATCAGTCAAGGTGCCAACTCCGGCCTCCTCCTTCCGCGGAAGGGAAAGCCCCCAACGGGGCCAGGAGAAAGATGAGAGCGACTACCGCTCGACTGAACGGCCCCACGCGGACGAGGAGTGTCTGATGGTTTCGTCTCTGGGCCGTATGGTCATGCGTTAGCCCTTCCCTGCCGGAAGGGCCACTCCCCGAAATGTCGCCGCGCCATACCGCCGCGCCCACGCCGGCGGCCAGTGCCCGTCCCTCGCCGTGAGCCAGGGGACGCCTTTGGGAGACCACGCATGAGTTTTGCAACCAACCTTCGCTGCCGCGAATGCCACCGCGAGTACCCGCTCGAAGCGCGCCACGTCTGCGACTTCTGCTTCGGGCCGGTCGAAGTGACCTACGACTACGACGGCATCCGCAAGCACGTCACCCGCCGGCGCATCGCCGATGGCCCGGCGAGCCTCTGGCGCTACCGCGACTTCCTCCCCTGCGACTCCGAGGACGCCATCGACATCGGGGCGGGGTTCACGCCGCTGGTGCGCGCAAAGAACCTCGGCAAGGCGCTCGGCCTGAACAACCTCTACATCAAGAACGACACCGTGAACCCGACGTGGTCGTTCAAGGACCGGGTGGTCGCGGTCGCCGCCAGCCGCGCGCGCGAGCTGGGCTACGACAAGCTCGCCTGCGCCAGCACCGGCAACCTGGCGAACAGCGTGAGCGCCCACGCCGCGGCCGCGGGCATGGAGGCCGTCGTCTTCATCCCGCACGACCTCGAAGCGGGGAAGGTCCTCGGTTCGAGCATCTACGCCCCCACCCTCGTGAAAGTCCGCGGCAACTACGACGCGGTCAACCGCCTCTGCGCCGAACTGGCGGGTTCGTACAACTGGGCGTTCGTGAACGTGAACGTGCGCCCCTACTACTCCGAAGGCTCGAAGACGCTCGGCTTCGAAGTGGCCGAGCAGCTCGGCTGGCGCTTCCCGGACCATTGCGTCGTCCCGATTGCGAGCGGGTCGCTGTTCGTGAAAATCCGGAAGGGCTTCCAGGAGCTGTACAAGGCCGGCCTCATCGGCGAAGAGCCCAGGACGCGCATGAGCGGCGCCCAGGCGACCGGGTGTTCGCCCGTGGCGACCGCCTGGCGCGAAGGGACCACGAACTTCCGCCCGCAGCGGCCGAACACGATCGCGAAGTCGCTGGCAATCGGCAACCCGGCGGACGGGTACTACAGCCTGGTGCAGCTCGAGGAGACCGGCGGCGCCTGCGGCATGGTCGACGACCCGGAGATCATCGCCGGGATGAAACTGCTCGCCGAAACCGAGGGCATTTTCGGCGAGACCGCCGGTGGCGTCACCGTCGCCTCGCTCAAGCAACTTGCCGGGCAGGGTAAGATTCACCCGGACGAAGTGACCGTCGCGTTTATCACCGGCGCGGGGTTCAAGACGGCCGAAGCGGTCGCCGACCACCTGGACCCGCCGCTCGAGATCGACGCGACAATGGAGAGCTTCGAAGCTGCGTACCGTCCCGCGGCGGCGGTAGGAGTCGCCTGATGGCCCTCAAGCGCGTGAGGTTTACCTTCCCGGAGAACCTGATCAAGGAGCCCTTGATCTACAACCTGGGGCACGAATTCCGGGTGATCACGAACGTCCGCATGGCCGACGTCGACGAGCACACCGGCTGGGTGCTGCTCGAACTCGAAGGCGACCCGGACGAAATCGAACGAAGCATCGCGTGGGCGACCGCCAAAGGCGTCCGCGTGGACCCCGTGGCCGGAGACGTCGTCGAAGGCTGACCACGAAAGCGAACGGAGAATCCTGTGCCTGTCACTGTCCTTATCCCTCAGCCGCTGCGCAGCCTCACCGGGAACCTGTCGAAGGTCTCCGGCGATGGGGCGACGCTCGAATCGCTCGTGGCGAACCTCGAGGGTTTGTACCCCGGCATGCGCGAGCGCGTGCTCGACGAGAGCGGCCAGCTGCGGCGGTTCGTGAACGTCTACGTGAACGGCGATGACGTCCGCTTCATCGACGGCTTGAAGACCGCCCTCAAGGACGGGGACGAAGTGAGCATCGTGCCCGCGGTCGCGGGGGGCTAAGTCCGGCAGGCTTTCCCGCGTCCTCCCCTTTTCCCGCTTCCACTCTCCCCGGTGGGTTCGAGTGCGGCCCCGGCGGGGGCGTGCGTGTTTACAACCGCATATGTTACTCGTAACCTATGACACGAGATGAACACGATTTCCTACGCCATCCTCGCCTTCCTCACCGCCGGGCCGCGGAGCGGGTACGACCTGAAGAAGCTCTTCACCGAGTCGGAGAGCCTCCACTGGTCCGGGAACAACAACCAGATCTACACGGCGCTGGTCGAACTGCACCGGGCAGGCCTGGCGGACCGCGAACTCCAGCAGCCCGACGAGGGCCCGGCGAAGAAGCTGTACTCGATCACGCCCGCCGGCGAGGCCGCGCTGAAGGAATGGGCGCTTTCGGAGACGGAGCTGCCGACGTACCGCCTGCCCGTGCTCGTGCAGCTCATGGCGGCGGACCTTCTGACGGCTGAAGAGCTGGACTCCGTCCTCGGCCGGTACGAGAGCGACGTCCACCTGAAGCTCGCCGGGCTCGAAGAACTGCAACGGCGCGGGCGGGGGCCGTCGTTCGGCAGCGAACGCCAGAAGTACCTGTGGCAGCGCATCAACGACCGCGCGATGGCGCTGTACCGCGCCGAAGAGGACTGGGTGCGCGAGACCCGCTGGATGCTGGCGAAACTCGAAAAGAGTCGGGCGTGAGCGGGCCGCCGCTCTACCGGAGCGCGCACGCCCAGCAGCTGGCCATGCGTGCCTACCAGGACGTGCTCGATTCGTGGCCGGTGCCGGCTGTGGAGCGATCCGTGCCCACGCGGGAAGGCGAGACGTTCGTCCTCGAGTTCGGCGAGCGGACGAACCCTCCCCTCGTCCTCCTCCACGGCTCGGCCGCGAACTCCTCCACCTGGGCCGGGGACGCCGCCACGTGGGCGAAGGACTTTCACGCGTTCGCGGTGGACCTGCCCGGCGAGACAGGCAAGAGCACGCACCGCCGCCCGCCCTACGCCGGGACCACCTACGCGGACTGGCTCGCAGACGTGCTGGACGGCCTGGGATTGGGACGGGCCTCCATCGCGGGGCTGTCCCTCGGCGGGTGGGCGGCGCTCAAGCTCGCGAGCCATTACCCCGCGCGCGCCGGCAGGGTCGCGCTCATCTCCCCGGGAGGCGTGGTGCAGGCGAAGCTGGGGTTCGTCCTGCGCGCGGCCGTCTACCAGCGCCTGGGCCGCCGTGGTATCCGGCGGATCACGCGCGAGGTCTTCGGCCCGCGCGAGACCCCACCGGGTGCGGAGGAGGGCTTCGCCTTCATGCTCCGCAACTACCGGGCGCGGCGCGACAACCTCCCGCCCCTGGACGACGAGGAGTTGCGACGAATAACCGCGCCGGTGTGGTTCATCGGCGGCGATAGCGACGCCCTTATCGATATGGCCGCCACCCGGGAACGTCTCGAGCGACTGCTCGCCGGCTTCGAAGGAGAGATCGTCCCGGGCGCGGGACACGTCCTCTTTGGCGTTGCCGCGAAGGCAGTAGCGTGGCTGGGACGCCCGTCATCGGAGACCCCTGCGCCGGGGCCGGGCGACCGGCTCTAGCCCGCTCCCGGCAGCGTCGCCCGCGCTTCCTCGGCGCTCGGCAACCCTTCGACGTCGCCGAGGTATTCCTTGTAGATCTCGTCCCACGTGCCGTCTTCGAGCCATTGCGCGATGAGCGCGTCGATGAACTGGACGAGGTCTTCCCGGCCCTTCTTCACCCCGATACCGTACGGCTCCTGCGTGAACTGCCCTCCCACCAGCTTGAGCGAGTGGTCAGCTGCGGCGAACCCGGCGAGGATGATGTCGTCGGTCGAAACAGCTTCGTAGTGGCCGTCTTTGAGGCCGCTCACGCACGACGCGTAGGTGGAGACGGACTGGAGCTTCGCCTGGGGCGCCTTCGCCAGCAGGTTTTTCTCGGACGTTGAGCCCTGGACCGAACAAACCGACCTGCCCGCGAGGTCGTCGATTCCGCGGATGGCGTCGTTGTCTTTCTTGACGAGGATCGACTGCCCGGCGAGGAAGTACGGGCGCGAGAAATCGATCTGCGCCTTCCGTTCGTCGGTGATGGTCATCGTGGCTACGACGATGTCGACCTTGCCGTCCTGGAGGTAGGGGATGCGGTTCGCGGTCTGGGCCTCTTCGAACACCACCTGATCCGCTTCGAGGCCGAGCGCTGCGCCGATCTCGCGTGCGAGCGCGACGTCGAAACCCTCGACTTCCCCCGTGGCAAAGTTGCGCAGGCCAAAACCGGGCTGGTCGAACTTCACCCCCACGGTGAGCTTGCCGGCGGCCCTGATCCGCCCCATGGTCGAATCGGGGCTGAAGGTTGGCGCCGGTGAGTCGCTGTCGCCGCCGCCACAGGCGCCTGCCGCCACGAGCATCGCGAAGGCGACGAGGAGCGCCAGCAGCAGCCCCGGTCGAATTGCCAATCGCCCTGTCCTCACGCCCCCGAAGTATAGCCAGATCCTGCGCCGGGGCTGTCGCCGGCAGAGCGCCGCGAAGCTGCCCCCGCAGCAGCGACACCCCGCTTCTGCCAGAGATAGAGCATCGGCCAGAGGCCCAGCGTATTCGCGAACATCAGGGGCGGCACCTGCTTCCTGTCCCCTATCTGGATGGCGCGGCGGATGGCCATCGCCCGCCAGGCGAGGTCCCAGGCGACGAGCGGGATGACGAACTTCAGCGGCGGCCGGCGGCGGCCCTTCCGCCCGATCACAGGCCGAGCTCCATGTTGTCGAGCAGGCGGGTCCTCCCGAACTTCACGACCAGCGAGAGCAGGGCAGGCCGGACGACCTCACCCGTCAGCTCCTCCAGCGTGGTGTTGTCGGCAAGCGAGACGTAGTCGATCTCGGCCAGGGGCTCGCTGGAGATGACCGTTTCGACCGCCCGCCGGAGCGTGGCGGCATCGCGCTCGCCGGCGTCGTAGAGAGAGCGGGCGTGGTCGAGGGAGCGTTTCAGGACCGGAGCGGCGGCACGCTGCTCAGGCGTGAGATAGACGTTCCGCGAGCTCATGGCCAGCCCATCCGGTTCCCGCACGATATCGCAGGGGACGACTTCGACGCCGAGGTCGAGGTCACGCACCATGCGCTGCACGACGCGAAGTTGCTGGGCGTCCTTGCGGCCGAAGTAGGCCCGGTCCGGCCGCACGGCATTGAAGAGCTTCAAGACGACCGTCGTCACGCCGCGGAAGTGGCCTGGCCGGGCCGCACCTTCGAGGGGCTGCGTGACGCGTTCGACATCGACGTAGGTCTGGTAGCCCTCCGGGTACATGTCGGCTGCGACGGGCAGGTACACAGCATCGACGCCGGCGGCGCTGAGCTGGGCCAGGTCGCGCACTTCATCGCGCGGGTAGCGCGAGAAGTCCTCGTTGGGCCCGAACTGGGTGGGGTTCACGAAGATGCTGACCACCGTATGCAGGTTCTCTTCGATGGAGCGGCGGACGAGCTCCATGTGCCCTTCGTGGAGGTACCCCATCGTGGGCACGAAGCCGACGGTGCCGGAGTTCGCGGCCCGCCAGCGCCGCATGGCCGCGGGCGTGGTCAGGATGACTGGCGGCACCGGGTTGGGCGGACGCGTGTCGACTTCGAGCAGGAACCGCGCGTCGCGGAGAGTGCTCCACTCGTCTGCCATCGGAATAACCTCCAGCGGCGCGAACGAGCCGGGAGCGCAGCGCCCCCGGCCGGTGCGGTTCAGGCTAGCGCGAGCTCAGTCAGCGTCGCGTCGTCCATTTCGAAGCTGTGTTCCGGTGTGGGGAACTGGCCGCCTTCGACTTCGCCGATGTACGAGCGGACAGCTTCGCGGATGGTCTCGCCGAGGACCGCGTAGCGCTTCGCGTGCTTCAGCGCGCGGCGGTCGTCGTAGATGCCAAGCATATCGTGGAAGACCTGGACTTGCGCGTCGCAATGCGGCCCGGCGCCGATGCCAATCGTCGGGATGGAGATCCGTTCGGTCACCATCTTCGCGAGCGGCGCGGGGATGGTTTCGAGGACGACGGCGAAGGCGCCGGCTTCCTCAAGGGCGCGGGCATCGTTCAGGAGCTTCGCCGCCGCGGCCGGGGTCTTCCCCTGCACCTTGTGCCCGCCGAACTGGTTGACGGACTGCGGCGTCAGGCCCAGGTGGCCCATCACCGGGATGCCGGATTCGACCATGCGCCGCACGAGCGGCGCCACGTGGCTGCCGCCTTCGAGCTTCACCGCCGTCGCGCCGCCTTCCTGGAGCAGGCGGCCGGCGTTGCGCACGGCCTCATCGGGGTTCGCCTGGTAGCTCATGAACGGCATGTCGGCCAGCACGATGGCCTTGGTCGTGCCGCGGACGACGGCGCGCGTGTGGTAGAGGATGTCCTCCATCGTGACCGGGACGGTGCTCTCGTACCCGAGGATGACGCTTCCCAGCGAGTCGCCCACGAGGATGATCGGGATGCCGGCCTGCTCCACGAGCCGGGCCGACGGGTAGTCGTAAGCCGTGATCATGGCGAAGCGCTTGCCTTCGGCCTTCCACTGCTTCAGCTGATGAACGGAAATGCGAGCCATGGCGCTGTCCTCCGGTGGGCTAGTGGGCCAGCACGGCTTCGCGCGGGTTGTGCGAGTACCCGTCGCCGGATTCAACGTGCTGGATGCGGTTCGAGGAGTCGACGAAGACCTTCTTCGGCGCGAGCGCGCGCGCTTCGGCTTCGGAAAGCTGCTGGTACGCGATGATGATGACGGTGTCGCCGCGATGGACGAGATGGGCGGCGGCGCCGTTCACACAGACTTCCCCGGAGCCGCGTGCCCCTTTGATGGCGTAGGTCTCGAGGCGCGCGCCGTTGGTCACGTCGACGACTGCGACCTGCTCGTACGGCAGGATCCCGGCCGCGTCCATGAGGTCCGGGTCCAGGGTGATGGAACCTTCGTAGTCCAGGTTCGCTTCGGTGACGGTTGCCCGGTGGATCTTCCCGGACATCATCGTGCGCATCGGTGGGCGTTCCCCTCGTGTGACCCGGAAACAACGATCCCCGCCAGAGGGCGGGGCCGGAGGGGAGTGCGCAGGCGGCGGTGCGCCGTTGCGGGCTCTTTGCCTATCCGTACCGGCCACGCGGGTCCAGGCGGACGATGGATGAGACCAGGTGGTTCGAAGCTCGACTTCCTCGCGGATAGCCGGCACCCGGATCGTTGGACTTCGGGAGAGGGATGTCAATGGAACGGTCGAGACCGTGTTTAAACGTCGGTGTACAAAACGTCTGCGCCTGAACGCCGGTCGCACGGGCGCGCTAGAGTGGGCGTGTGACTCAACTCCGCGTTCCCGCCGAAAAGCTCTCCGAGGAGTTCGAGGAAGCCCTCGCTGCTGCGAACAAGGGCTCCGAGGTGCTCGTCGAAGTCGACGGAGCCGTCGTCGCGCGCCTGGTGCCCGAAGGCCACCTCGTGGACTGGAAAGCGTTCTGGCAGGACCTCGAACAGCTGAAGCTCGACGACGCGTTCGCCGATGCCGTGCTGCAGGCGGTTCGCGAGCACAACAGGCCGGCCGAGGACGTCCCCTGGGAGTCCTGATCGACGCGTCCGTGCTCATCACGTTCGAGCGACTCGCAAGACAGCGGCGACCGGCGGGTCCGGGGCTGTTGCCGCCCGACGGGCTGCTTTCCGCGATCGTGCTCGCGGAGTTCCGAGTTGGGCTCGTTGCTGCTGTGTCCGAAGGACAGCGGAGGAACGCAGCCGCGTTCCTTACAGCTTTGGAGCGGCACATGCCGCTCGTACCGTTCGGACGCCGCGAGGCCGCCTCTTGGGCCGTGTTGTTCGTCGAGTTGAGGCGCAGCGGCACGTCGATCGGCGAGCGCGACCTGCAGATTGCCGCAACTGCTGTTGCGGGCGGCCACACGGTGATGACCGACAACGTGCGCGACTTTTCGCGTGTGCCGAATCTGACTGTCCTGCCATCGCCGTTCGTGTAGCTCACCGGGCCAGGCGGAGGTGGGCCCAGTGCGTGATCGCCACCGCCAGCGCGTCGGCCGCGTCGGCCGGCGTCGGCGCCTTCGCCAACCCGAGCTGGAGGCGGACCATCTCCGCCACCTGCGCCTTCTCGCCGCGGCCGTATCCCGAAACCGTGGCTTTCACGAGCGCGGGCGAGTACTCCACGACTTCGAGCCCGGCGTCGGCGAGGCCGAGCACGCAGGCCGCCCGGGCTTCGCCGAGGGCCATCGCGCTGCGCGCATTCGAACCCACGAAGCCCGCCTCGATCGCGCCGTGGGACGCGCCCTGCTCTCGCGCGAGCCGGCAGACTGCGTCGCGAAGCTGCACCAGGCGGTGGGTCCGGCCGTCGGCAGGCTTCGTCCGAACCGCGCCGTGGGCGACCCACGCGCAATCGCCGCCCGCCGCCTCCACGAGTCCCCAGCCGGTGGTGTTCAGACCAGGATCGATGCCCAGGATTCGCATGCCGCGATAGTCCGCCATCGCTGGCGCTGGCGCGAACGGCGCGATGGCACGGCGACACGGATTGGCGTGGAATCCGGGCTCGCTCTGGCCCTCCCGGCCCGGCACGAGGGCGTTAGAATGCCCTCCCACTCCCTCTTCCGAGGTACCGCATGGACGAACAGGCACTCGCAGCGAAGAAGACGATCCTCCGCACCATCCCCTACGGGCTCTACGTGCTGGGCGTCAGCCACGATGGCGAGGACTCCGCGGCCGCCATCAACTGGGTGACCCAAACGGCCTTCGAGCCGCCGCTGATCGCGATGGGGTTGAAAAAAGACAGCGGCGCGTACGCGCTGATCAAGCAATCGGGACGCTTCGCGCTCTCGTTTCTCGAGAGCGGCCAGAAAGATGTGGCGTTCGCTTTCTTCAAGCCCACCACCGTCGAGGGGACCACGATCAACGGGCAGCCGTTCGAGCGCGGGAGCGACAGCGGCGCCCCGGTGATCACCTCCGCGCCCGCGTACATCGAAGGGGACTACATCGACGAAATCGACATCGGCGACCACAGCTGCGTGGTCGGCAAGGTCACGAACGCGGTCCTCAAGCGGGAATACAGCATCCTCACGCTCGACGAGTGCGGCGTGAAATACGGCGGCTGACTCGAAGCTCAGGAATCCTGGCCGGCCGCGCACATCCTCCGCGTGAGTTCCCAGACCATCTGGCAGTTCAGGCGGAAGGATTCGAGCGAGACCCGCTCGTTGTGGCCGTGGACGCCCCTGGCGATCTCCGGCGGGGTGAGCCCGCCGCTGAAGCCGTAGGAAATCATCCCGCGGTTGCGCAGCACGCTGCTGTCGGTGAAGCCGACCGTCATCCCCGGCACCACAACCGCGTCCTCAACGTGGTCGTGGATGACCTCCTCCATCACGCGGAAGAGCTCCGTGTCGTGGGGGTTCGTATCGGACCAGCCGACGTGGACGTGTTCGATGGCGACTTTCGGGTCGTCAATCACCCTCGCCAGCTCCGCCTCGAACTCCTCCGGCCGGACGCCCGGGAGGAGACGGATGTCCAGCGTGGCCTCGGCGCGCCCGGGGATGACGTTGTGCTTGATCCCGGCCGTCGCGGTAGTGGCGCTGATCGTGTTCGAAAGCAGCGCGCGGATGCGCGGGTCCTCGGCCGCGGCCGCCGTGAGGGCATCGACGGTTGGTCCGCCGCGGTAGACCCCGGCCCTGCTCAGCCGCCCGAAGTATTCGGTCAGCACGGGCGCCACGGTGAGCGGCCGTTCCCATTGCTGGATCCGGTACATCGCCCGGACGAGCCGGTCGAGCGCGTTGTCGTCGTGGGGGACCGAGCCATGCCCCGGGCGGCCTTCGGCAACGAGCCGCAGCCAGAGCGGCCCCTTTTCGGCGACGGCGATGCTGTAGACGGGCCGCTCCACCCCGAAGAGTTCGGTCGTCCCGCCGCCGCCCTCGTTGATGACGTACTCGGCGTCCAGGGTTTCGGGGAATTCGCGTTCGATGAAGCGCATGCCGTACTCGCTCCCGGCCTCCTCGTCGGCCTGGGCGAAGAAGACGACGTCCCGGGCGAGGGGCACCCCCAGCCGTTTCAGGGTGAGGAACGTCATCAGCTGGGCAACGCCGAGGCCTTTCATGTCGAGCGTGCCCCGCCCCCAGATGAACCCGTCCTTGATCAGGCCGGCGAACGGGTCCTCCTCCCAGAATTCGCGCTCGACGGGGACAACGTCCGTGTGGTTGAGCAGCATGAATGGCCGCTTCGAACCATCGCCCTTCAAAACAGCGCGGAGCGAGACGCGGTGGTCGCCCGCGTCGTAGAGGTCGTAATCGATGCCTTCGTGGTGGAGGATGGCGCCCAGGAAGTCGCAGGCCAGGCGCTCGTTGCCCGGCGGGTTCGAAGTATCGACGCGGATGAACTGGCAGAGAATGTCGACCGCTTCGTCGCAGTAGGTGTCCCAGTCGATGGCGAGGCCGGTGGTCATGGCTGCGCATCGTACGGGAGGAGCCGCTCCAGGGCGAAGCCATCCTCACGAAGGGTTGACGCAGGATCCACTAACCCTGAGGGCACCGGCCCTGCTGACGAGAGTCGCTGCCGGCGCCCGGCAGCGTCGTCGCAAGTAACTCCCCGCTGAGCAGCTACGCCACCGCCGCCCGTCCCGGCCGCTCGGGCTTTCTCGCCAGCAGGAAGAAGATCGACCCCGCGAGAGCGATCGCCGCGAGGATGTCGAAGCCGACGCGGTAATTCCCGGTCTGGTCGTACACGATGCCGGCGATGAGCGGCCCGCTGATCGTGCCGGTGATGATGACGAGGTTCGAAGCGCCCATGATCCGCCCGAAGGCGGAACGCCCGAAGTAGTCAGCACGGATGGCGGTCATCTGCGGGCCGCGCCAGCCCCAGGCCAGCCCGTGGATCACGGTGAAGCCAAGCACCATCCAGATGTTCACCGCGTGCGAGAGCAGGAGCAGCCCGGCGCAGTGCATGAACATGCAGCAGACAACGAGCATGCGCTTGTTCACGCGGTCGCCGAGGAGCCCGCCGCTCACGTTCCCGATCATGAAGATCATCGTCAGGATGAAGACGATGCTGGCCGCCTGGCCGAGCGAGTAGCCCTGGCTCTCCTGCACATGGGAAACCAGGTGCACGCTCATCGAACTCACCACGAACAGCGCCGACGTGTGCCCGAAGGCGATGTACCAGAAGGCGCGCGTGCGCAGGGCTTCGCGCAGGGTGAAATCCCGCTCCGCGGGGCCTGCTGGGTGGATGTCCGTCTCCAGGTGCAGCGGCTGGCGCGGGACACCGTCCGGCTCCAGCCCCATGTCCTGGGGACGGTGGCGGTAGAGCTGGCTCAACGGCAGGCCAAGCGCCCAGACAATCAGCGCGGAAAAGACGGCCGTCTGGCGCCACCCGTACGTTTCGAGCGAGTAGGCGGTGATGGGCACCAGCATGCCGCCGAGGCCGAACCCGGCCGAAGTCAGGCTGATTGCCGTCGCACGGCGGCGTTCGAACCAGTTCACGACCGCGGTCGTTGCGGTCAGGAAGCCGCACATGCTCGCCCCGACGGCCATCACGAAGAACGCCCCGTAGAACGTCCACAGCGAGTTCACCTGGCTGAACAGCAGGAACCCCGTCCCAAGGATGGCGACGCCCGCCCGGGCAACGGCGCGCGGCCCGAAGTGGTCGATCATGAAGCCGTGGAGCGGCCCGAGGACGCCGCTCTCCGCCTCGCGCAGGGAAGACGCGGCGGCAAGGGAGGTCTTGCTCCAGCCGAAGTCGTCGCGGAGGAGGACAACGTACGCCCCGTACGCCTGGCCCATCAGCGAAGCGACCATCATCTGCAGTCCGCCCCCGGCGAAGACAATCCACCAGCCGTAGAAGACGGATCCAATGCCGCGGCGGCGGACAGCGGCCTGGGTGGCGGCTTCGGCCAACGAGAACTCCGGGTTGGGGCTAGCGTTCGAGTGTACGCGTCCGCCCGCTGGGCGCCACGGGCCGGCTATCCCCGGCGCCAGACAACCACTGCCGCCCCGGCGAGCACGATCCCCACGAGCGAAAAGAGCACCATCCACACGAACACCGTGGTGGAACCTTCGCCCCGCCCGCCGCCCGTCTCGGGCGCCGCCGGTGGAGGCGGCGTCGCGCTCGCCGGTGCGCGCGTGGCGTCGGCCTCGCTCGGGGCGGCCGAAGGCGTCGCGCTCGCGACGCTGGCCGGCGGTGGCGGGCCGTTGCCGCAGGTCGTCCCTTCGGCCGGCACCGACAGGTTGAGCAGGTACTCGTTCACCACGGCGTCGATGCACGCATTCCCCTGCGCATAAATGGTGTGTCCCTCCCCCCGGTGGGTGACGAGCGTGGCGGATTCGAGCTGTTTACTCAGCGCCACACCCCACTCGTAGGGCGTTGCGGGGTCGTTCGTCGTGGCGATGACGATGAGCGGCGGGGCGCCCTTCCCGGAGGGCGTTTGGACCGGGTCGGGTTCCGCGCGCCAGTAGGCGCAGGTCAGGCCCGAAGTTGCCGCCGAGCGGCCGAATGTCGGCGCGGCGGCCGCGAACCGCTCGCCGAGGGAACGGTAGTACTCCGGGTCCTTCGGACACTCGCCGTCGACGTAGTTCACCGCCGCATTGGCCTCGATGAGGTTCGCGTAGTCGCCGCCGGGCTCGCGCTGCAGATAGGCGTCCGTCAGTTTCACGAGCCCGCTGCCGTCACCCTCCCGGGCGTCCTGGAGGGCGCGGGTGAGCGCGTTCCAGGTGAGCTTGCTGTACATGGCGGAGATGATGCCCAGTTGCACTTCGCCCGGGCCGGCCGGGCGGTCGGCGTCTTCCGAGGGGATCGGGCTTGCTTCCGCCTTCGCGACGACCTCTTCGACCGCCTCCCGGGGGTCGCCGTCCTTTGCGAGCGCGCAGGAACGCGCCTTGCAGTCGTCGAGGTATGCCTGGAAGGCCCGTTCGAACCCAATCATCTGCGTGCGGTTGACGTCTTCGAAGCCGAGCGAGAGGTCCGTTCCCCCGTCCAGCACCATCGCCCGGATGCGCCCCGGGAACATGTCGGCGTACACGGCGCCGAGAGAGGTGCCGTAGGAATAGCCGACGTAGTTCAGCTTCTCTTCGCCGAGCGCCGCCCGGATTGTGTCCATGTCGCGGGCGACGTTCTTCGTGCCGACGTGGGGAAGGATGTCCGCGTAGCGGGCTGCGCACGCGTCGGCAAACGTCTTCGACGCGGCCTTCGCGGCCTCCCACTCGGCATCGGTGTCGGGGTCGGGGTCGACGGCGACAAGCTGCTGGAGGGTGTCGTGGCAGACGATCGGGCTGCTCTCGCCGACGCCCCGAGGGTCGAACGACACGAGGTCGAAGCGGTTGCGGATGTCGTTCGAAAGGAGCAGCCGCCAGACACGCATGAACTCGTTGGCAGAGGCGCCGGGCCCACCGGGGTTCGCCATCAACACCCCGAGGCGGCGGTCCGGTTCGCGCGCCGGGATGCGGATGAGGGAAAGTTCGATCGTCTCACCGCCCGGGTCGTCGTAGTCCAGCGGGACGTCGAGTGTGGCGCACTGGATCTGGCCGCAGGCCTCCCAGCGAATCGAGCCTGTCTCCTGCGCGGCCGCGCCAGGTTCGCTATCCGAACAGGCGACGGCGAGCAGCGCGGCAGCCGGGATCAACGCGGCGAGAAGTCGCATACCTCAAGAAACGGTACCAGCGGCGGGGGTAAGGAGGGTGAAACGCGGCGGCTACCAGCGCAGCTGCCAGACACGCACCGGGTCCTCGAGGCCGCGCAACGGCTGCTCGCCGCGGTCATTGAACAGGAACCCCTTGCCGGCGACGAGCTCGCGGACGACGTTGGCGACGAGGATTTCCCCGCCCTCCGCGAGAGAGGCGATACGCGCGGCCGCGATCACGGCGGTGCCGAAGAGGTCGTCGTCCTCCGCGATAGGCTCGCCTGCATTGATGCCGACGCGGACGCGCAGGCCGTTCGGGAGGCCGTCGATCTCCGTCCCGAGGCCTTCTTCGTGGAGGGCGCGCTGCAGGGTGATGGCGCACTCCAGCGCGCGCTGCGCCGAGCCGAACGACGCCAGGAAACCGTCGCCCATCGACTTCACTTCGCTCCCACCGTGGGCGCGCAGGGCCTCCCGCGTGATCCGTTCGTGCTCGCGCAGCAGCGCCCGGCCGACGCTGTCGCCCAGGCGGCGGAGCAGGTCGCCGTGCTGCTCGATGTCGGTGAAGAGGATGGTGCGGAAGGCGGAGCCGCTGCGCAGGCCGAAGCGGGCCCGGTTTTCGGCCGCCGCCACTTCGAGCACGAAGCCGCGGACGGACTCGACGACGTTGTCGTCCCAGGCGAACGGCGACCGCCCCGGCAACACCGAAAGCCGCGCATCCGGGATGGTCGCGACGAGCTGGCGGGCCCGGTCGATGGCGAAGAACGGCGTGTCCATCCGGTGGAGCACCAGCACCGGCACCTGCACCTCGGCCAGCAGGTGCTGGACGTCGGCGGTGGCGAGCGCCACATTCGCGTTTTCGAACTCGTCGGCAGTGACGCTTTCGCGGATGTAGCGGGCGATGCGGGCCGTCTGCTCGCCGTCTTCGAGGCCGTTCAGGGCGGTGGACATCAGGTTCGTGAAGAGGTTCCAGTCCTTCTTCAGCAGGGGCGCCAGCGAGGACCAGCCCGGCGCGCCGGCCGAGCTGCCGGGCCCGGGGTTCGTGCGGAAGAGCGTCAGCGACGCAACCCGCTCCGGGTTGTGGACGGCGAACTGGATGGCGACCTTCCCGCAGTCGGTGGCGGCGAACAGGTGGACGCGAGTCAGCTCCATGCGGTCGAGCACGCCGGCCAGGTCCCGTTCGTACCCATCGACGGATACATCCTGGACACCGCGCTCCGAGAGGCCGTGGTTGCGATGGTCGAAGCGGATGACCGTCGCCCACTGCGAGACGTTGCCGTAGGTCTCACGAAACTCCGGGATGTCCCACTCGTACTGGATGTTGCTGAACCCCGGCGGGTACATCAGGACGATGGGCACGCCGTCGCCCATCGCCCAAAAGGCGATCGACACCCGGTCCGAAGTCTGAGCGTATTGGATTCGGGGCAACATTCGTCCAGCGTCTCTGCGGGAATCCTACTCCCTGCACGCAAGGGCCTTTGAGGGACGAATAGGCGATTGTTGATCTCCTCCTAAAGAGGGAGACTGGCTCCCACCTTCGTGGAGCGCTTGAGCACCCTCCCCGTGGGCGTACCGCGCGCCGGCAGGCAACTCACACCGCAATCTCCAGCCGGAGGCCGGCCACCTGACCCAGTTCGAGCCGCTCTGCCTTCCGCACGGCGGCTTTCAGCGGGACGAGGTAGCCGCCATCCTTCGGAAACAGGGAGGTTGTGAACGTCGTGCCGCCGATGGTGACGCGCACCGGGATCACCCCCCAGCCGTACGTCACGGCCGGGGCAACCTCGGCGATCCGGGCCGCATCGCTCGCCGGGACGGCGACGAAGTAGAACGGCGCCGGGCCCTGCCAGTGGATGACCTCCGCGCTGAACTCAAAGTCCATCGCGGCCAGCATACCGGCACAGGGCTGCGCCCCATAAGCCCATGACACACCGGCTACTTGAAGTGGGCCATCACCCCGTCGGCGAATCGGTCCATCACCGCCATCGTATCGGCCGCGGTCCGGCCCAGCCCGAACGCCGGGATGATTACTTCGTCCACGCCCGCCTCCGCGTACTGCTCGATCGTCGCCCGGATGGCGGGCGCATCGCCGCCGATGACCGGGCGGCCGGAGGCCTTCATCCGCTCGACCGCGTCCTTGTCGTCGGTCATCACGAGCATGCCCTGGCAGGAGTGCTTGATCTCCTTCGGGTCGCGGCCGATCTCCTCGCAGTAGCGGTTGAGGATGGCGCCTTTGTGCGCGAGCACTTCCGGCGTGCCCCACACGTTCCACTCGTTGGCGTACTTCGCAGCGATCCTCAGCGTCCGCTGCTCGCCGCCCCCGCCGATAAGGAGCGGGAGGGGATTCTGCACCGGCTTCGGCGCCAGGGGCGCGTCCGTCAACTGGTAGTGCTTGCCCTGGAAGTTGGACTTCTCGTTCGCGAGCAGCGAGGTGATCACCTGGCAGGCCTCCTCGAAGCGGCTCATCCTCCCGCCCAGGGTGTAGAACGGGATGCCATAGGCGCGGTGCTCGTTTTCCTGCCAGCCGGCGCCAAGCCCCAGGACGCAGCGGCCGCCGGAAATGTTGTCGACGTTCGCTGCCATCTTCGCAAGCACGGCCGGGTGGCGGTACGTGTTTCCAGAAACGAGCGCGCCGATGCGGACACGCGGCACGGCCGCGGCCAGCGCCGCCAGCGTTGTCCAGCACTCGGAGGTCGGCCCGCTGGTGTCTGCGGCATTGGGCATGAAGTGGTCGGCGTAGTAGACGCTATGCCAGCCGGTCTGCTCGGCGTGCCGCGCGATGGCGAGCGTGTCGCTCCATGGGTTGTTCGGGCCGGGCCAGATGGCAAAGCGCATGTCAGAAAGCCTCCGCGGACTGGATGTGGCGGCATTCTCGGCGCGCGAGGCGGCCGTTGTCGATCCGGGCCACTCCGCGGCAGAGGCGGCCTGCCTCAGGCGAACGTGCGCAGCGCCTCGGCGTCATCGATGATGACCGCCCCGCGCGAAAGCGTTATCCAGCCATCGCGCGCGAACTGGTTCAGCTGCTTGTTCACGCTCTCCCGGCTGACGCCGAGCATCGAGGCCAGCTCCGCCTGGGTGACCTGGAGCCGCGGGCGCTTCGCGTTCGCGGTGTCGGCATGGGATGCCGCGAGCGTAAGCAGGTGCTTCGCCAGCCGGTGGGGCAGATCCAGGAAGACCAGGTCCGTCACGATCTCGTTCGTCCGCCGCAGGCGCAGCGAGAGTGTCTCGAGCAGGGCCAGGGCGGCCGCGGGGCGCTCCCGCACCCAGTTCACGAAATCGTCGCGGCTGACAACGAAAACGCGGGTGGGCTGCATCGCCGTGGCCGTCGCCGATCGGGGACGGCCATCGAAAAGGGACATCTCGCCGGTGGCGTCGCCTGCCCCGATGATGGCCAGCGTCGCTTCGGTGCCGGAACCCGAAATGCGGCTCATCCGCAGGCGGCCATCGACCACGACGTAAATGGCGTCGCCCGGGTCGCCTTCGTGGAAAATCGTCGCCCCGGCGTTGAATCGCCGGACCCGGCCGCGGGAGGCCAGCGCCTTCAGATCCTCGTCGGGCAGTCGGGCGAGGAGCGGCAAGTCGCGGATATACGCTTCGTTCGGTGGTTCGTTGGCGGGCACGGGCAACTCCTGGCGGAATTTCTACCACATCGGGGCCTTTTGCTCGCGACTGTGAAGAACTTCTCGAACCATATTCGGGAAGTGTGAACCGGGCCCACGAGCCGCCGCCGCTGCTGCCCGATCCTGAAGTCACCACAGGGCGCAACGGCGCGGAGGACGACGATGGAACTGCAGGATTACCGGGCAAACGCCTTTGCCCGGCAGGCCGAGACGGCCCGCCGCTTCCGCCAGGCCGAAGCGATGGGCCTTACACGTATTCGGCCGGACCAGCGGGCAAGCCGCTGGTCCGGGGCGGGGGAGCCGCGAACGGCGGCCCCGGCGACAACGATCACGGCAAGCGCCGGCCCTCAACACGGGAACTGAGGAAGCGCAGCCGAAGGAGGCGCACGATGCAGAACATCGACTACTACTACGTGAAGATGGTCATCCGCGAGCGCGAGGAAGGCCTGCGCAGGGCCCAGCTCGCCGGCACCGCATATGAGCACCGGGGCAGGCGGCGGTTCTCGTGGCCGTGGGCTCGCGGCGCCGGGCATCCTGCCGGCGCTACGCGGGTGGCGCCAGCCAGCTAACCCGCGCATCGAACTTTCACACAGGCAAACGCCCGGGCCGCGGCCCGGGCGTTTGCGTTCCGGATGCTGGCTGTTGGAGACCGTACCGCAGCCCACGTTACGCTACAGCAATGCCGACGACGGGTTCGGGTCCGCAGTACACGCCGCTCCCCGACAAAGAAGGGCGGATCACGCGCTACCGGGTCGAGTTTCCCCACGCCGGCATCGTCGAGATCGCGGCTGACCACTTCGAAGCCACCGAATTCGCCGAGCGCCGCAGCGGTTGGCGCGGCCGCCTGGCGGACCTGCGCGATTCGCTCATCGGCACCTCCATGCACAGCAAGCGGCTCGCCGAAGAGCGGCTCAACAAGAAGGTGGCACTCGCGATCTTCTCGTCCGACGCGCTCTCATCGACGGCCTACGCGACCCAGGAGATCCTGCTCATCCTCGTCCTCGCCGGGACGTCGGCGATCCACCTGAGCCTCCCGATCGCGCTCGCGATCACGGCCCTCCTCGCGATCGTGGTGATTTCCTACAGCCAGCTGATCCGGGCATACCCCCAGGGCGGCGGCGCGTACACCGTCGCCCTCCAGAACCTCGGGATGTGGGCCGGCCTCATCGCTGCAGCCGCGTTGCTCATCGACTACACGCTGACGGCGTCGGTGAGCATCGCGGCATGCGTCGAAGCGATCGTGTCGGCCTCGCCCGACGTCCACACATTCCGGCTGCCGCTGGCGGTGGGGCTGATCGCGCTGATCGCGCTCGGCAACCTGCGAGGGGTGCGCGAGTCCGGGACGATTTTTGCCATCCCCACCTATGGCTTCGTGTTCATCCTCGGGGGCACCATCGTGCTCGGCGTGGGCCAGGTCCTCCTCAGCGATGACCCCAACATCCTCCGCACCGGCGAACCGAAGCGGGCCGTCGAAGGCGCCACCCATGCGCTCTCGCTCTTTCTCGTCCTGCGTGCGTTCTCAGCCGGCTGCGCGGCCCTCACCGGCGTGGAGGCGATCTCCAACGGCGTCTCTTCGTTCAAACCGCCGGAGTGGAAGAACGCCGTGCAGACCATGGCCGCCATGGCCATCCTCCTCGCCTTCCTCTTCCTCGGCACCACGCTCCTTGCCCGGCACTACGGGATCATTTACGAACACGGCGACCGGGAAACCGTCATGTCCCAGGTCGGCGAGGAAGTCTTCGGCAGGACGTTCCTGTACTACGCCCTCCAGGGGTTCACGGCGGGCATCCTCTTCCTCGCCGCGAACACCGCCTACAACGGGTTTCCGATCCTCGCCGCCATCCTCGCGCGCGATGGCTACATGCCGCGCGTGTTCCATGCGCGCGGCAACCGGCTGGTCTTCAGTTATGGCATCCTGGCCCTGACCGGGTTCGCCGTCCTGCTGCTCGTGGCCTTCAACGCCACCACGACGCGGCTCATCCCGCTGTACGCGCTCGGGGTGTTCCTGTGCTTCACGCTGGCGCAGGCGGGCATGGTCGCCCTCTGGTTCGCCCGCAAGTCACCCGGCTGGCAACGCTCGGCGATGATCAACGGCTTCGGCTGCGTCGTCACCGGGGTCGTGTTCATGATCATCATGGTCACGAAGTTTGCCGAAGGCGGCTGGATCGTCGTGATCGCCATCCCCGTACTGACGCTGGTGCTCTGGTGGATCGGCCGCTTCTACAAGCGGCTCCACCGCCAGCTGTTCGTCTCCCCGGAAGCCCAGCTGGATATGGTCCCGCGCGGCGAGTCCCGGGTGCCGATCATCGTCCCCGTCGAGGACATCAACCTCGCCACGGTCATGACCCTCGGCGCCGCCTGCGAACGCTCTCGCGATGTCACTGCCGTGCATGTCGTCGTGGACCCCGACGCCCCATCCACGGTCGAGTCCCGCTGGATGAAGCAGTTTCCCTCAATCCCGCTCGTCGTCATCGCTTCCCCCTTCCGCAACGTCGCCGACCCCATCGCCCGCTACGTCGATGACCGCCTCAAGCGGGCGCCGCACGAAGTCACCGTCATGGTGCCGTTGCTCGAAGTGAGGCATCCCTACCACCGGCCCCTGGTCAACCAGAGCCTGAAACGGCTGACCTCGCTGCTCCGGGACAGGCGCCACGTGAACGTGGTGCCCTATCCCTTCAGCACCGGGAGCATGGGCCGCCGGCGTGCCAGGGCCTGATACCTCCTGCCCGCAAATCAGGGAATCGCCTAAAGCAACCTCCGCGCGGCTTCGGTAGATTTGACGGAGCCAATTTGGGGAGGGCTGTGTCCCGTCCTCAGAAGCAGGGCAACAAGGGCAGCCCGCTCCGTGAACGTCGTTGTCGTCGCGCATGACCGGGAGACCGGGGCGCAGCTCGCCCGGGCGGCGGCAGAAGCCGGGTTCGAGGCCTCCCTCGCCGGCGCTGAAGTAGTCCTCCCCGCCTCCCTCGACGTCCTTGTCCTCGACGGCTTCGCCGGCGCGGAGCTCACCCGGCTCGCCACCCTGGTGCTGCCAGCGGAAGAACGCCCGATCGTGCTCGCCGGCGTACCGCTCGAGCGCGACACGCTCGACCTCGGGATCGAGGCCGGGATCGACGGCTTTTATCCCGCGGGGCTCCCGCGGGAGCTCGTTTTCCAGCTAGTTTCGTGGGAGCGGCGCAGCGCCGCCGCCCGCGCCAGCGCCTCCGCGGGGCAGCGCATCGAACAGGCAAACGACGTCATCTACACGGTCGACTTCGAAGGCAACTTCACCTCCGCGAACGCAGCCGCCGAACGGCTCACCGGATACGCCCGCGAACAGATCATCGGGATGAACATGGGCCAGCTCCTGCTGCCGGAGTACATCGCGGTGTGCCAGAGGGAGATTGCCGCCAAGCTCGCCGGCGATACGAGCTCGAGCTTTTTCGAAGTCCGGATCCGCCGCGCCGATGGGGCGGAGCGGGCCGTGGAAATCAGCAGCCAGCTCCTCTTCGAACGCGGCCGGCCCGTGGCTGTGCAGGGCATCGCCCGGGACCTGAGTGAACGTCGCGAACTCGAGGCTCGCCTCCGGTTCCTGGCCACCGTGTTCGAATCTGCCGCTGTGGGCGTGCTCGCGCGCGACCTCTCCGGCCGGGTCATCAGTTGGAACCCGATGGCCGAGCGGATGTTCGGTTACAGCGCTGACGAGGCCGTCGGCAGCTTCCTCACCGCGTTCGTCCCCGAGCGTGAACGCGACGCTTCCCGTGCCCAGTTCGCGGAGATCCGCGCCGGCGGCGTGATCGATGTCGAGACCATCCGCCTCCGCAAAAACGGCGCGGAAGTGCCCGTGCGCATGACTGCATTCCCCCTCCGCGACGGCGACGGCGCGGTAACCGGGACGGCGGCGCTGTTCTACGACCTCTCGGAAAAGCTTGCCGGACAGCGCGCCCTCGCCGACTCCGAAGCGCGCTACCGGGCCGCCGCCGAGCTGAGCATGGACGGGCTCTTCATCCTCGACGCGGTCCGCGACGGCGCAGGCGCGATCGAGGACTTCGTCGTCCTGGACCTGAACACGGCGGGCGAATCGTTCTTCTTCGCTCCCCGCGGCGAAATCGTGGGCCGGCGACTGACCGCAGTCGTCCCGCCGGACGGCGCGGGGTTCCTCCAGCCCTTGCGCGAGGTCGTCGAGACGGGCCGGCCGCTGGAAGGCGAGTTCTACGTCGATGCGCCCGAGGTGAACGTGCGCTGGGTGCACGTGAGCGTGGTCCGCCTCGGCGACGGGGTGGCAGTGACTTGCCGGGACATCACCGAACGCCACCAGCGCGAAGCCGAGCTTGCCGAAACCCGCGCCGAGCTCCGCGCCATCTTCGAAAGCACCTCCGAGGCGCTCCTCCTTATCGACCCGGACCTGCGGGTCCTGACCGTCAACCGCGCGGGGATCCTGATGTCGCGCGAAATCTTCGGCCACGCCCCCCAGCGCGGCGACCACGTGCGCGGGTGGGCGCACGAGGCGGACTGGCCCCACTTCGAGCGCAACTGCAGGCGCGCCCTCGCGGGTGAGCGCCTCAGCATCGAGTGGCCAATGCCGACGGTCGGCGGCGGCAGGCTCTGGGTGGAATACACCTTCAACCCGGTGCGCGATGAGCAGGGGACGGTCACCGCCGTGGCGATGCTGGCCCGCGATGTCACCGACCGGAAGGCCGCTGAGCAGGCGCTCGAAGATGCCGTGGCGCACCACCGCACCGTGGTGGAGAACACCAGCGACGCGCTCTTCGTCCTGGAGGTTGAGGGCGACCCGGCGGCGCCCGAGTTCCGGGTGGGGATGGTGAACGGCGCATTCGCACGCCTGACGGGGCTCGATGCGGCCGCCATCTCGGGCCGCCTGGTCAGCGACGTCTTGCCGCCGCCCGCCTGGGCCGCGGCCCGCGAGCGCTACCTCCAGGCTATCGCGGCCGGCGAGACCATCTCGTACGAAGAAGAGGTGCCGTACGGGACCCGGCCGCACATCCAGACCCGCATGACGCCGATTTTCGATGCCGCCGGCCGCTGCACACGCATCGTCGGCTCATCCCGCGACATCACCGAGCAAGTACGCCTGGAGACTGGCGAACGCGAAGCCCGCGAACGCGCCGAACGCCTGGCCCTCATCGTCCAGTCGGCCAACGACGCCATCATCGGTCTCGACATGGAGCGGCGTATCGTCTCCTGGAGCCCCGGCGCCGAACGGGTCTACGGGTACACGCCGGAGGAGGCGATCGGCCAGCGGGTCGACCTGATATACCCGGGCGACGAGGCTGAGCGCGCAGGCGCCCTCGAACGGCTGGGCCGCGTCTACGAAGGCGCACAGTTCCACGACGCCCTCGTCGCCCGGCGTCACAAGAGCGGCCGGCTCCTCACGATGCTGATCAGTGCGTTCCCGCTGCGCGATGCCGACGGGAACATCGTTGGCGTCGGGAGCACCGCCACCGACGTAACCGCCCAGCGGGAGGCGGAAGAAGCCTTCCGCAACAAGGCCGCGGACCTCGACGCCGTCTTCGCGAGCACCCGCCACCAGCTCTTCCTGCTCGACGAACGGGGCTGGATCGTGAGCGCGAACAAAGCGGCGATCGACGGCATGCGCCAGTTCCTGGGGAAGGACATCTCGGCCGGCGGCGACATGCGCGAGTTCGTGCCGGACCTCCAGGTGTTCGAACGGAACCTCGCACGCTGCCTCGCCGGCGAGACACTCGAATTCGAGCGTTCCAGCGTTGTGGATGGACAGCCGCTCGCCATGGAAGTCGAGTTCACCCCGGTGCACCGCGACGACGGGACGGTCCGCGGGGTGATCGTGGCCATACGCGACATCACCGAGCGGAAGCGCACCACCGAAGCCCTCATGCAGGCGCAGAAGCTGGAGTCCCTCGCCGTCCTCGCCGGCGGCATCGCCCACGACTTCAACAACCTCCTCGTCGGCATCCTGGGGAACGCCGGCCTCGCCCTGAGCGAGCTGCCGGCCACCTCGCCCGCGCGCCCCACGGTCGAGTCCATCGAACTGGCGGGCCAGCGTGCCGCCGAACTCGCCCGCCAGATGCTCGCCTACTCGGGCAAGGGTAAGTTCGTCATCCAGGATGTCGATGTCAGTTCGCTCGTGGAGGAAATGACCCACCTCCTGCGCGTCTCGATCAGCAAGCAGGTGTCGCTCCAGCTCCAGCTCGCCCACGACCTGCCCGCTGTGCAGGGCGACGCGACCCAGCTCCGGCAGGTCATCATGAATCTCGTCGTGAACGCCTCCGACGCCATCGGCGAAGACGAGGGCGTCATCTCCATCCGCAGCACCCTGCTCGCCGCTTCCCGGGAGATGCTCGCCGCAACCCATCTCTCTCCCGACCTGCCCGCCGGCGACTACGTGTGCGTCGAAGTGACCGATTCGGGCAGGGGGATGGACCAGGAAACGCTCGCCCGCGTCTTCGACCCCTTCTTCACCACCAAGTTCACGGGCCGCGGCCTCGGCCTGGCCGCGGTGCTCGGCATAGTGCGGGGCCACCGCGGGGCCATTAAGGTGGAAAGCACACCGGGCGAAGGGACGACCTTCAAGCTGTTCTTGCCGGCGGCAGGCTCCAGACCGGTTGCGGGGAGTGAGATGGTCCATGGGGCCCAGTGGTCTGGCTCGGGCACTGTCCTGGTGGTCGACGACGAACCAACCGTCCGCACCGTCACGGCCAGGGCGCTCAAGGCTTTCGGCTTCGATGTCATCGAAGCGGCCGACGGCGTCGAGGGGGTCGAAGCGTTTCGCGCCAACCGCGACCGCATCGTCTGCGTCCTCCTCGATATGACGATGCCCCGGATGAACGGCGAAGAGGCCTATCGCGCCATCACCGGGATCGACCCCTCCGCCAAAGTCGTCCTAATGAGCGGCTACACCGAACAGGACGCCACGGGCCGCTTCGAGGGCCGCCGCCTGGCCGGCTTCATCCAGAAGCCGTACGAACTCGCAACGCTGCGGGCCGTCATCAGGGCAGCCATCGAAGACGAGAGCGCCGGTTAGAACATTCGTGCGGTATACTCCGCAGCGTGACTGGCGAAGGCAGGATCGTCGCAGCGGACCTCGGTGAGGATGACGGCGACGAACGCTCCCTCCGGCCGAAGCGGTTCACCGAATTCCCCGGCCAGGACCGCATCAAGGAAAACGTCGAGATCGCCGTCCAGGCCGCCCTCGGCCGCGGCGAAGCCCTGGACCATCTCCTGCTCTACGGCCCTCCCGGCCTCGGCAAGACCACCATCGCCAACATCATCGCGAACGAGATGGGCGTCGCCATCAGGACCACCAGCGGCCCCGCGTTCGAACGCCCGGGCGACCTCGCCGCAATCCTGACCGGGCTGAAAGAGCACGACATCCTCTTCATCGACGAGATCCACCGCCTCTCCCGCGCCGTCGAGGAAATCCTGTACCCCGCCATGGAGGATTTCGCGCTGGACCTGGTGATCGGGAAAGGCCCCGGCGCCCGCACTGTCCGCCTCGCCATGCCGCGCTTCACGCTCATCGGCGCGACCACGCGCTATGCGATGATCAGCGCCCCCCTGCGCGACCGCTTCGGCTCCGTCTTCCGGCTCGACTTCTACGACGCCCCCACCCTCGCCACCATCGTCAAACGCTCCGCCTCCATCCTGGATACGGCGATACCGGAAGACGCGGCGATGGAGATCGCCCGGCGCTCACGGGGGACGCCGCGCATCGCTAACCGCCTCCTGCGCCGTGTGCGCGACTATGCGGAAGTGCGCAACTCGGGCGCCATCACGCTCGAATCGACGAAGGCCGCGCTCGAACGGCTGGAAGTCGATGACCTCGGCCTCGACGACGCGGACCGGGCGGTGCTCCGCTGCATCATCGAGAAGTTCGGCGGCGGACCCGTCGGCCTGGAGACGATCGCCGCGGCCACCTCGGAAGAGGCCGACACGATCATGGACGTCTACGAGCCCTTCCTCCTCCAGTGCGGGTTCCTGAACCGCACACCCCGCGGCCGCATCGCGACGGCCGCCGCCTACCATCACCTCGGCATCCCATTGCCCGAGCAACCACCGGCCTCCATCGCGCAGGGAGGATTCTGGGACGATTGACCCCGGATTGGCTCTGTCCCGGGGCCCCCCGGCGGTGCACTCTTGGCGCAAACAGGGCAGAGGGTTGGTCCAGTGCGTCAGCTCGTTTCGTCCGGCGGCCCCTGGGAAGAGGTCGTCGGTTACTCCCGCGCCGTGCGCGTGGGAAACCACATCTCCGTCTCCGGGACGACGGCGGCGGAGCCCGATGGCACCGTCTTCGGCGGCAACGACGGTTACCTCCAGGCGCGCCGCTGCTTCGAGATCATCGCGCGCGCTCTTGCCGAAGCAGGCGCCTCTATGGCCGACGTCGTGCGCACGAGGATGTTCGTCACCGACATCTCCCGCTGGGAAGAGTTCAGCCGGGCGCACGCCGAATTCTTCCGCGACGTCCGGCCGGCCGCCACGATGGTCCAGGTCTCCGGGCTGATGACGCCGGAGATGCTGATCGAGATCGAGGTGGATGCGGTGGTCCAGGACTGAGGGCCTGACACCTCCCGGAAACGGCGCTGACCCGGTCTGATCCCGGGCATGGGCGAGAATGGCAGTGTGAACTCGCGCGGGTCGCTTTCGCTGGCGCGCCTGCTGGCCGCGATGGCCGGTCTCGCCCTGCTGGTGTCCGCCTGCTCCGGGCGGGGAGACGCATCTCCGTCGCCCGGCCCCTCGGCGAGCGCGACTGCCGTGCCCGGAAGTCCGACTCGTGCGCCAACGCCGGCCACCACGCCGGCACGGCCCACGGCCACTATGGCGGCGCCGTCAGCGACGGCCACCGCAACTGTTCGCCCGATCCCCGGCGGCCAGGTGTTCGAACACGGCCCGCGGGACACGAGCATGGTCGCCCTGACGTTCGACATGGGCGGACGCGTCGACCCGGCGCTCGACATCATGAACTGGCTCATCGAGAACAGGGTGAAGGCGACGATTTTCATGACTGGCGCGATGGCCGACAACCCGAACACCGATGCGGGCCGCGAAGTCCTGCGGCTCGTCGAACTCCATCCAGGCCTGTTCACGCTCGGCAACCACAGTTACTCGCACCCCGACTTTCGCGAGCTGACGCAAACGGCGATGGCGCTCGAGCTCCTGCGGACCGAGAACGCGATCGACAGGCTGGTCCCGGGCCTCTCGCCGAAGCCCTTCTTCCGGCCACCCTATGGCGGCGTGGACCCAAAGGTCGTCGCCGGGGTGGCCGCAGCCGGCTACGACCGGATCGTCATGTGGGATGTCGACACCATCGACTGGCGCCCGCCCGCCGAGGGAGGCCCTTCGGCCGGGGAGATCGTCGCGAAGGTGACGGGAAACGCCCGCGGCGGTTCGATCGTGCTGATGCACCTTGGCGGGTACAACACGCTTGAAGCGTTGCCGGATGTGGTCGCCGGCCTGCGCTCGCAGGGGCTGGAGCCTGTGACCCTCGCAGAACTGCTGCGGTAGCCGGAAACCATTGACAGCCTCCTTACCATCATCCCAACACGGCAGAGGGATTCTGCGATGGCATGGAACTTGTCCGGTCAATACTTCGAGTCCTGCAGCTGCGATGTGCTCTGCCCGTGCATCACATCCCAGGCCCAGGCGGCGCCCACACAGGGATACTGCGACTTCGTCATCGCGCTCAGGATCGATTCGGGCGAGATGGACGGCGTGCAACTGGGTGGCCTGAACGCCGCCGTCATGGCCCGCGCCGAAGGCCCGATGGCGAACCTCAACACTCGCGGCCAGATGTTCATCGATAACCGCGCCGACCAGGCCCAACGTGCCGCCCTGGAGCATCTGCTCTCGGGCAAAGCCGGCGGAGCGCCGGCGGCCCTCGCCGGTTTCATGCCCCAGTTCCTCGGATTCAAGACTGCCGCGATCACCTTTGAATCCGACGGCGACACGCGGCGCCTCTCGATCGAAGGCGTTGGCGAGCAGGAAGTCACGGCGCTCGCCGGGATGGGCGGCGAAACCCTCGTCCTCACCAAGACCGGGCACCCGGTTTCCGACGACCTCGCCCTCGCTCGCGCGGGCCGCGCCGTCTTCAAGGACGAGCACTTCTCGATCGACAACACGGGGAAGAACGGCCACTTCGCGCCCTTCCGCTGGAACGGCTGATGGCCGCCGCCGCGGCCAGGCTCGAAACCCGGCCGGGCGCCAGGCGCCGCGCCCTCTGGGTTGGCGCCCTCCTGGTCATCGCCGCCGGGGCATGGATCGCGGTCGTTTCCCAGGCAGCTTCGAGCGAGGACGACCACGAACGCATGCTCACGATGGGCATGGCGTTTCCACTCTTCCTCGGCACCTGGGTGCTCATGATGATGGCCATGATGCTGCCGGCGGCATCGCCGATGGTCGATGCGTTTACCCGCGCCCAGGCAGTCCACCAGCGGGCGAACCTGCCCGTGGTGTCCCCGGCCCTCTTCGTCGCGGGATACCTGCTGATCTGGTCTTCCACGGGCGTCGCGGCCTTCGCTGTCGCCCGGCTGCTGGAAGACGCCGCGATGGAGCGCGACTGGCTGATGGAGGCGGGACCACGCTTCGCCGGGGCGCTGGTGGTGGCCGCCGGGGTCTACCAGTTCACGTCGCTGAAGCGCGCTTGCCTTGGCAAGTGCCGCACCCCTACCTCGTTCATCGCCACATCCTGGAAGGACGGCCCCGGCGGCGCCATCCAGATGGGTGTCAAGCACGGCGTCGTCTGCCTGGGCTGCTGCTGGTTCCTGTTCGTCGTCCTGTTCCCGCTCGGGATCATGAATGTCCTTGCGATGGTGGGCGTGACGCTCCTGGTGTTCGCCGAGAAGGTGCTTCCGCGCGGCGAGCGCGTCGCCCTTGCCGCCGGCGGGCTGCTCATTGCCTACGGTTTGCTCGTCCTCGCGGTCCCCGATGCCCTGCCCTCGTTGACCTCTGGAGAATCCGGCAGCGAGACGGACGGTGGTGGGATGGAGGCGATGGACGGGATGTAAGGCGTGGCGTCGCCTACCCGGCCCCGGTCGTGTGGCGGCTCCACAGCTTTAGCGTCTCGCGCACTTTGTCCACCGTCCCGGGGTCAATGTTCTCGTCGTTCAGGACGCAGTCGTTCAGGTGCTTTTCGAGGACGAGGACGGAGGCGCTCTCGAGCCCCGAGCGGGCCGCCAGCAGCTGTGTCAGCACGTCCTCGCAGCAGCGCCCGTCTTCGAGCATATTGCGGAGGCCGCGGACCTGGCCTTCGATGCGCGAAAGCCGGTCGAGGAGCTTCTTCGTTTCTTCGGGTGTCATGGTTTTGGAAGCCTCCTGCGGTTCGGGAACCGTTGACAAGCATACCCCATGGGGGTATCTTACAGCTACATCTCAATGAGTCCCGGTTCACAAAGGGCCTCGAAAGGAACCCCCAACATGTCCGAAGTCCGCGAAACAACCGACGCGACCTGGGATGCAGACGTCCTCAAGTCCGACTTGCCCGTGCTCGTCGACTTCTGGGCCCCGTGGTGCGGCCCCTGCCGTATGGTCGCCCCCATCGTGCAGGAGTTGAGCGAGGAGTACAACGGCAAGGTCAACTTCTTCAAGATGAACACCGACGAGAACCCCACTGTGCCGAGCAAGTTCGGCATCCGGAGCATCCCGTCGCTTCTGATCTTCAAGGGCGGCGAACTGAAGGGCACCGTCGTCGGCTTCCGGCCCAAGAGCGACCTCAAGAAGCGCATCGACGAAGCACTCGTCTAACGCCCCCGGCGGCAGCGTACGAATTTGAAGGCCGGGGGCACCCCCGGCCTTTTCCGTGAGCCCGCCGGCGTCCGGGGACCGAAAGCCACGGAAGCAGGCACTTCCAGCCTGAGAGAGTGAAATGCAGACGTACGACATCGCCATCATCGGGGGCGGAGGAGCGGGCCTGGCCGCCGCCATCTACGCCGGCCGAAGCATGCGCTCCACCGTCCTGTTCGAGGGAAACGTTACCGGCGGCCAGATCGCGACGACCGACATCGTCGAAAACTACCCGGGCTTCCCGGAAGGCATCAACGGGTTCGACCTCGCCCAGCGGATGCTGAAGCAGGCCGAGAAGTTCGGCGCCAGGATCGAGTACGAGCCCGTCGAGAAGCTCGAACGCAACCCCGACGGCACCTTCACCGTGACGGCCGGGACGCAGTCGGTCCGGGCGCGCGCCGTCATCGCCACCACCGGGGCGGACTACAACAAGCTCGGAGTGCCCGGCGAAGCGGAGTACACCGGCCGCGGCGTGAGCTATTGCGCCACCTGCGACGCCGCCTTCTTCGCCAACCAGGACGTGATCGTGGTCGGCGGGGGCGACGCTGCGCTCGACGAGGGCCTCTTCACCACCCGCTACGCGCGCTCGGTCACGATCGTGCACCGCCGGGACGAGCTGCGGGCCAGCGCCATCCTCCAGGAGCGGGCGAGGGCGAACGAGAAGATCAAATTCCTCTGGGATACGGTCGTTGAGCGCATCGAAGGCGAGGACGGCGTCGTGACGCGGGCTGTGCTGAAGAATGTGAAGACCGGGGTAGTCACCGTCCTCCCCACCGCGGCCGTCTTCATCTTCATCGGCCAGACGCCGAACACGCACCTGCTGAAGGACCTCGTCGATCTCGACACGGGCGGACACGCCATCGTCGACCTTTCGATGGCGACCAGGACCCCCGGCCTCTTCGTGGCGGGGGATGTGAGGACCAAGGCCGCCCGCCAGCTCATCAGCGCGGCGGGCGACGGCGCCACGGCGGCGATTTCCGCCGAACACTACCTCGCCGCCCTGGGCTGACCCTCCGCGAAGGCGTCAGGTTCCCGCACGAAGGCGAAGCAGGCGATCCCCGCGAGCACGACGATCACCCCGATGACCACGTACACCGCGTTGATGCCCTGCCAGCCGGTCACGGCGCCGCCGCCCAGCGGGCCGAGCATGAGCGCCAATGACTGCATGCTGCTCGCCATCCCGAACGTGCTGCCGTGCTTGCCGTCCGGCGCGCTCGCGGCGATGAGCGCGCTGGTGCCCGGCACCATCGCCCCCTGGAACAGGCCAACCGCGCCGAGCAGGAGGGCGAACGACACCAGCCCGCCCGCCAACGCCACCGTTGGGTAAAGGACGCCGGTGACGATGGCCGCCGCCCCGACCGTGTTGCGGTAGCCGATCCGCTGTCCGACCGGCGCCACCGCCAGCGCGGCAACCGTACTGCACAGCCCGATCACGCTGAAGACGACGCCGGTGGCCGCCTCCTCCTTCAGGTCGCCGGTGTAACCCGGTACCGAGATGTGGACGTGGTCGTCCGCCCCTTCGGCGAAGTTGTCGATGCTGATTGGCATCACCGGGCGCACGAACGTCGTGCTCAGCCAGAGGCAGAAGAGCAACAGCAGCATGAGCACGACCTGGCGTTCGGAGACAACCTGGCGAAGGTTCGTGAGGAGGCTCCCGGCGTTCCCGCGCGCGGGCGCCGGTCCGCTCTCCCCGGCGAGGGCGGGGTTCTCGCGCACGAAAAACAGGACCAGCACGGCCGCAAGGAGGTACAGCGCGGCGCAGAAGATGAACGACTCGCGGATGCCGAGCCCGGCCGCCACGAACCCCCCGATCGCCGGGCCCAGCATGTTCGCCAGGAACTGCCCGGTCTGGAGGATGCCCATCGCGTAACCGACCTTCGCCCGCGGCGTCGTCGAAGCGACAAGTGCGGCCGCCGCCCCCATCGTCCCGGCAAACGCGCCCATGACGAAGCGCAGGACGACGAGCTGCCACACCGCCTGGGCCAGCCCCATCACCAGGATGACCACGCCGGCCCCGATCAGCGCGCGCAGGAACATCGGCTTGCGGCCATAGCGGTCTGCCAGCGACCCCCAGATCGGCGCCGTCAGCGTGAGCGAAAGCCCGGTCACGCTCGCCGTCAGGCTGGTGTAGAACGCCACCTCCGATTCGGACGTGACGCCCAGCTCCTTGATGTAAAACGGGATGAACGGGAAGACAAAGCCCGCCCCCACGAGCCCGACGAAGACCCCGAACCAGATGAAGGCGAGGTTCACCTGCCAGCTGGTGGTCCCCGTTTCGGCCCGGCGGGTGACGGACGTCATCCGGCGGCCATGCCGGGGCCGGGGTCACCAAAGCCGGGTGGACAGCAATTCACAGGCGGGTCCAGCGCGAGGGGTGCGAAGGCCATCTTCGCACCGCGCGCCCATGCGGGCGAGGCTCGGCGGTATTCCCGGAGGGCCACCTGTCCCCTGCCCCGGCAGAACGCAAAGGGCCTGGACGACGTGCCCAGGCCCTCTCGGGTCCGAAAGCCGTCCGGGAACGCTACTGCCCGCCCGCCGTCGGTTCCGGGAGCGGCTGGCGTTCGGCCGGCGCGTCGATGTTGATGTTCGGGAGCAGCCGGTCCAGCCACTTGGGCATCCACCAGTTCGCTTCCTTCAGCAGCTCCATCGTCGATGGCACCAGGAAGACGCGCACGATCGTGGCGTCCACGAAGATCGCCGTCGCCAAGCCTATCCCGAACTGCTTGATGATCCGGTCCGGCCCCAGCACGAACGCCAGGAACACCGTCACCATGATCGCCGCCGCCGCAGTGATTACCCGCGCCGTCGCCGTCAGTCCGTTCGCAACCGCCGTCGGTGTATCCCCGGTCTTCAGGTACTCCTCCCGGATGCGGCTGATCAGGAACACCTCGTAGTCCATCGAAAGCCCGAACAGGATGGCGAACATCATCATCGGCAGGAACACTTCCACCGGCCCCTTGTCGACGCCGATGAGGTCCCCGCCCCAGCCGAGCTGGAAGATCGCGACAACAACGCCGTACGCCGCTCCGATCGACAGGAGATTCATCACCGCCGCCTTGATCGCGATGACCACGGAGCGGAACACCGCCGTGAGCAGCAGGAAGCTCAGCCCGATGACCCCAACGAAGAGCAGCGGCATCCGGCTCTGGATCTGGTTCGCCGCATCCACGTTGAACCCCGTCGAGCCGGTCAGCGAATAGTCGGCCCCTGTGCCCTCGAACCGCGGCAGCACGTCGTCGCGCAGGCGGTTCACCAGGTCCGTCGTCTCGTCGGCCTGGGGCTTCGTCTTCGGAAAGATCTGGAAGGTGGCCGTGTCGCTCGTCGCCAGTTCGCCCCGGTTGAAGAAGGGAGGCGCCACGCTCGCGACGTTCGGGTCCTTCGCGATCTCCTCACGGATGGGTTCCAGGGTCTCCGCCCCACCTTCGGCAAGGTCGACAACCACCAGGATCGGTCCATTAAAGCCCGGCCCGAAGCCCTTCGCCTGGAGGTCGTATGCGCGCCGCGAGTGGAGGTCCGTGCTGCCGTTGCCGGCATCGGTGAACCCGAGGTCCATCCGCAACAAGGGCAGCGCCATCACCAGCAGGACGCCCGCCGACACGATGGCGAAGGGCACCGGGTTCCGCTGGATGCGGCGGCTCAGCCGGAACCACGAACTGCTCGTATCCACGCCCTCCGTCTGGTGCAAGAAGGGCACCTTCCAGTTGTCGATGCGGTGGCCCACCAGCGAAAGCGCAGCCGGCGTGATCGTCGTCGCAATCAGCACCGCCAGCGCGACGACGATCGCTCCCGCCGTGCCGAGGAACGCGACGAACGGCAGGCCCATCACAAACAGCCCGAGGAACGCCAGCGCCACCACGACACCCGCGAAGATCACCGCCTTGCCGGAGGTGGTCACCGCCATCACCACCGACTCCTCCACCGAATGGCCGGTGTGCAGCCCCTCGCGGAACCGCGTGACGACCAGCAGGGCATAGTCGATGCCGACGCCGATCCCGATCATCGCGGCGAACTGCGGCGCGAACTCCGGGAAACTGAAGAAGTTCGCCAGCAGCCCGATCACCGCGAACCCGGACACCAGTCCCACGATCGCCGACGTGATCGGCAGGCCCATCGCCACGACCGACCCGAACGCCACCAGCAGGATGACGACCGCCGCCAGCATGCCCAGCATCTCCGAGCCGAACTCGGGCTGCTCGTTGAAGTACACGGCGTCGCCACCGACCTCGATGGTCACCCCGTGGTCCCGCGCTGCGGCCGCATCGACGATGTTGAGGATTTCCTCCACTTCTTTCACGCCGATGCTGTCCTGGTCCCCGTCGAAGCGGATGACCGCGCGGGCGATCGTCCCGTCCGCGGAGATGTAGCCCGGGTTCTCGTACGGAGAGTCGATCTCCGCCACATGCTCGCTCGCCTTCAGCTCGTTCATCGTCCGCTCGACAACGGTGCGGACTTCGGGGTTCTCAATGCCGCGCTCGTCCTCGAAGAGGAGGTCCGCTTCGGCCGCCGCGCGCGCCGGGAAGCGCTCTTCGAGCAGGTCGAACGCCTTCTGCGATTCCGAACCGGGGAGGCGGAAGTCTGAGGACATTTCGCCCCCGAGCGTCGCCATCCCGGCGACGAGAAGCACCAGCGCGACGCCCCAAACGCCGAGGACCGTCCCCCGGCGGCGATGGGTGAAGCGCGCCCAGCGTTCGAGCAGGGGCGCCCGTGCAGACGATGTGGAACGTGCCATGACCAACTCCTCAGCAGCGAGTGCCAGCGATCCACCGTAGGCGGCCAGGGCGCCGCCGCGCCTCACCCATTTGGGGGATTTGTATAGCACCCGGTTGCGGAACCGAAATTCCGCTTCCGCCAGTTTGGTGCCTTTTCGCGCCCCGCTCAACTGCCCGAAAAGGCAGGCAGCGCCGTTAACGCGTTAGCTCGCCCGATATCTCCCGACGCAACCGGAACTCCGGTTCCGCTCGCCAGTGTGCTACCCTCCGCTCAGAGCCACCCAATGGTCAGCGCCCCCGAACGCTCCGACGCCCGCGCCAACCGCCAGCGCATCATCGATGCAGCCCTTCAGCTCGTCGCCGAGCGCGGCGCTGCCATCGAAATCAAAGATGTCGCCGAACGGGCCGGCGTCGGCGTCGGCACCATTTACCGCAACTTCGCCACCAAGGACGACCTCCTCAAGGGCATCGTCGAAGACATCCTCGAACGCATGTACGCCGTGCGCGACCGGGCGCTCGCCGTCGATGACCCGGTCGAGTCCCTGCGCACCTACCTCGAAGGGATGTTCGCCATCCTCGAACAGTGGGCTCCCGCCGTCATGGCCATGATCTCCGGGGCCTTCACCCACGAGATGAAACAGAGCTTCATCGAGTTCGCCCGCGACCGGAAGCTCGAAGCCATCATCCACCGCGGTATCGCCCTTGGGGTCTTCCGCAGGGACCTCAACGTGGACCTTGCGCGCAGTTTCCTCGTCAACGCCTGCGACCCGCTCGTCTACCTCGCGATCAAGGATTCCCTGGACGGCGAAGCCCTCGCCGCCGGCTACCTGGACCTCCTCCTCCACGCCTTCCGCGCGTGACCGGCGCAACGGAAGGGCCCCGCATCTGCGGGGCCCCTCGGACGTTGCCTGGCTGTGGCCGAGCCTACCGGGCGACCACCTCCAGCACACCCTTCATGTTTGTGTGCAGGCTGCAGTCGAACTTGTAGGTGCCGGCATCCGGCGCGGTGAACTCGAAAGCCTTTTCGCTGCCTGGCTTCACCGTGAACTTCAGGTCCAGGTCGGCGATGCGCAGGTCGTGGATCACCGGGTCGCTGTTCTTGAGCGCGATCCGCACCTGTTCGCCTTCGGTCACCGTCAGCTTCTTCGGCGCGAAAGCGGCATCCTTCATCGCGACAGACGTGAGGCCCTCGCGCTCGGCCGCGCTCAATGTCTCCTGCCCGGCGAACGTCGCGATCGCCGAGGCCAGCCCCACGAACGCCAGCACCGAAACAACGCTGATCCCGGCGCCGAGGACGGCCGACTTCGCCCGCGGCGAGGACTCCCGCTGCGCGAGGTCCGCCCCGGCCGAGCCGACCACCGCAACAATCCCGACGAGCAACATCGCGATCGGCACCAGGTCGAAGAAGCTGTCGAATGCCACGTGCGGCACCACGGGAGCGACGAGCGCCCCGAGCGCGAGCGACGCCAGGCCGGCCACCGCCTGGGCCCATCTCCCCTGGCGCTTCACCAGGAATGCCAGCCCGATCGAAATCCCGAGGATCGGCAGCACGAACGAAAGCCCGCCCGGGTCGGCCCCGGCGCTCAGGATGGCCGCGAGCAGTATCGCCATCCCTGCCGCAATAAGGCCCAGCCCGAAAATCGAGCCCGCTTTCCAGGCGCCACGCTCCCGGGCGCGCGCTCCCTGGGCGTCCCGCACGACGCTTGTAACAACCGCGTTTTCCATGTGTGTGTGTTCTCTCCCTGTGTGCGAGCGTCCCACCGCCCGCCTTTACCACTTTTCGGCACCCCCGCCGCCCGATCTGTGAACCAACCAACAGCGCCGTCCCCACATCTGTGACCGGCCCCACATCCCTTCCGCGCGGTAAGTTGCTTAACCGGGCGCGGATTGGACATTGCTATAATCCGCGCCACTACAAAGGAAACGGCGCCCGAGGCCTCCCCTGCCGCGCCGCGCACCCAGGAGCCCGAACTTCGTGGAAGACCCGAAGATTGTCGCCGAGCGAATCATCTCCAATGTCGAAAACGTCATCGTCGGCAAGGACCGCGAACTCCGCCTGGCGGTAACCGCGCTCCTCTGCGGTGGCCACATGCTCATCGAGGACGTACCCGGCGTCGGCAAGACGATGCTCGCCCGGGCCATCGCCGTCTCCACCGGGTGCTCGTTCCGGCGCATCCAGTTCACGCCGGACCTGCTCCCCAGCGACGTCACCGGCGTCTCCATCTATAACCAGAAGACCGGCGACTTCGAATTCCGCCCCGGCCCCATCCTCGCCCAGATCGTCCTCGCCGACGAGATCAACCGGGCGACCCCCAAGACCCAGTCGGCCCTCCTGGAGGCGATGGAGGAGCGCCAGGCCACCGTCGACGGCGTTACGCACCGGATGCCGCAGCCCTTCATGGTCCTCGCCACCCAGAACCCCATCGAGTACGAGGGCACCTTCCCCCTGCCCGAAGCGCAGCTGGACCGCTTCCTCATCCGCATGTACCTCGGCTATCCCTCGCCGACGGACGAAGTCATCGTCCTGGACCAGCAGCAGACCTCGCACCCCATCGAGTCGCTCCAGCAGGTCACCGATGCGAACGAGATCATCCAGCTCCAGAAGGCAGTTAAGGAGATCTACGTCGACCCGCTGATCAAGCAGTACATCGTGCAGCTCGCCAACGCGACGCGGGAACACGAGGCCGTCTACCTGGGCGCGAGCCCGCGCGGTTCGCTGGCCCTCTTCCGCACCTCCCAGGCGAAGGCCCTCCTCGAAGGGCGCGACTTCGTCACCCCGGACGACGTCAAAGAGCTGGCCCTCTTCACCCTCGCCCACCGCGTCATCGTCAGCCCCGGCGCGAAGGTCAAAGGCATGACCCAGGCCGACGTGATCGCGCAGTGCCTCTCGCGCGTGCCCGTGCCCGGCGCCCGGGCCAGGGTCTAGACGGCCGTGACACAGGCCTGGCGGTCGCTTTTCGGGGAGGAGCGGCGCACGCTCACGCTCGTCACGCTCATCCTCCTCGTCTCCGTGTTCGTCGCCTTCGGCACGGGGTTCTGGCTGTTGTTCAGGCTCGTCTACATCATCGCGATCGCCATCCCCCTCGCCTGGATCCTCGTCTGGTGGAACCGGCGCGACCTGGAAGCGGATGTCGACCGCCGCACGACCCGCGCCCAGGTTGGCCAGGAAGCCCAGGAAATCATCGAGATCCGGAACAAATCCTTCCTCCCGAAAGTCTGGTTGGAAGTGGAGGACCCAAGTGACCTGCCCGGGCACAGGTCCAAGCGCGTTGTCATCATCCCGCCCCGGCGTAGCCGCAACTGGGTGGTGAACACACGCCTGACGCGCCGCGGCCTCTTCGATTGGGGTCCCCTGCGCGTCACCGCGACCGACCCCTTCGGCATCTTCCGTAAGCACAAGTTCATCGGCGGCACGCAGCAGATCCTCGTCTATCCTCCCGTCATCGACCTGCCCCACTTCCAGGCGCCCCCGGCCAACCTCCCGGGGGAGGGCCGCTTCCGCCGCCGCACCCACTACGTCACCCCGAACGCATCCGGCGTGCGCGAGTACGCCCCCGGCGACGCCTTCAACCGCATCCACTGGCGCAGCACCGCGCGTACTGGCGAACTGATGGTGAAAACCTTCGAACTGGACCCGGCGAGCGACATCTGGGTCATCCTGGACCTGGAGCGCCGCGTCCACGCCGGCAAGGACGAAGAGAGCACCGAGGAGTATGCCGTCCGCGCCGCCGCCAGCATCGCCCGCCACTACATCGTCAATAACCGCCCCGTCGGCATGATCACCTTCGGGCGCGACCTCCGGGTGCTCGAGCCGGAGCGCGGCCAGCAACAGCTCACCCGCATCCTCGAAACGCTCGCCACCGCCTATGCCGTCGGCGATGCGCCCCTCGGCAACCTCCTGATGGAGGAGCAACGCCGCTTCGGCCGCCATACCACCCTCATCGTCATCACCGCGGCCACTGACGACAGCTGGCTGACCGCCATCCAGTCGCTCACGCAGCGTGGCGTGCGCGCCGCGGTCGTCCTCCTGGACCCGAGCACCTTCGGCGATACGCGCTCCCCGCTCATGTTGTTTGGACAACTGACCGCGAGCGATATCCTTACCTATGTGGTGCGACGCGGCGACGACCTCAGCCTGGCGCTGAGCCCAACGAGCAGCGGAGTGAACGCATGGCAAGCATAAACCCGCCCATGGAGCGCCCTGCCGCCCGCCGCATCGGCACCGCGGCCCTGACGGCCCCCCGCCTGGTGATGAGCTGGGAGGACTGGCTCACTTTCTTCGCCGCGATCATCACCTTCCTCGCCGTCGCCGTCTCCCTCGAGCGCGCGGAATGGGTGCCGGACATGCCGCCGTTCGCGCCCACAGCCGCTGCGGGCCTGCTCATCGGCATGATCGCCGCCCGCATCCGCTACTACGCCGCGGCCATCCACCCCGTCGCGCTCCTGCTCGGCGCGGTCGTCGTCGTCATCGCCTCCCAGTCCTTCGCCGACGGCGTCACCTTCAGCGAACGCCTGGCGGACTTCCGCGTGCGCATGCAGGAGTGGTGGAACGTCGTCCGCGCCGGCGACATCAGCAACGACAACCTGCCCTTCGTCACCCTCGTCCAGTCGCTCCTCTTCCTCTCCACCTACTTCGCAGCCTGGTGTCTCTTCCGCTGGCACAACGCGTGGCTCGCGATCATCCCCAGCGGCGTCATCCTCCTCACCAACATCAGCTTCCTCGATGGCACGCCCAGCGGCGCATTCATCGTCTTCCTCTTCGGGGCAATCATCCTCATCGCCCGCCTCCACCTCCAGAAGAGCCAGGAGCTCTGGAAGAAGGAAGGCGTCGAATACCCCGAATTCATCAGCGTCAGCGCCATCCAGCTCACCGTTGTCGCGACCGTCGGGCTCATCCTCGCTGCCTGGTGGCTCCCCCTCGGCAACCAGGCGAAGGCCGTGGAGAGCGTCTTCGACACCGTGGCGAAGCCCGTCACGAACCAGTCCGACACGCTTGTCCGCCTCTTCCACAACATCGACTCCCGCAAGGGCGCCCAGCTCCACAACTTCGGCGACACCCTCCCCATCCAGGGCGACGTGAAGCTCGGCACCAAGCCGCTCTTCGAACTCAACGCGCCCGAGCCCGGCCTTATCCGCGCAACCAGCTACGACGTCTACACCGGCGCCGGCTGGAAGGTGGGCAAGCGCGACAGCGAACGTGTCGACGCCCAGACTCCCGCCGCGAACGAGGAAATCGAGCAGACCTACAAGGCGCGCGACCTCTCCTTCCTGCGCGTCACCGTGCTCGACCCGGAGAGCACACTCCTCACCCCGGGCACGGCCATCGGCGCCAACATCGACACCACCATCGAGACGCCGAAGGGCTTCGACGGCGACATCGAGGAAATCCGCAGCCGCCGCGGACTCCAGAAAGACGACACCTACGTCGCCCTCGGCTCGAAGAGCCGCGCCAGCGTCCAGCAACTCCTGAGCGCGGGCACGGACTATCCCGACTGGGTCCGGGAGCGCTACCTCCAGCTCCCCGACGACCTCCCGGACCGTGTCCGCGAGGAGACCCGCCGCGTCGTCGAAGAGAAGCGCGCCGCCGGCAGCCCCTACGAAACCGCAAAAGCGATCGAAGGCCTGCTCCGCGAGATGCCCTACGACCTCGCGGTGCCCTCGCCACCCCCCGGCCGCGACGCCGTTGACTTCTTCCTGTTCGACCTGAAGCGCGGCTACTTCGATTACCAGTCGACGGCGATGTGCGTCATGCTCCGCACGCGCGACATTCCCTGCCGCGTCGCCGTCGGCTACGTGCTGGACCCCAGCGCGGCAGACTCCACCGCCTACATCGTCCGCAAGGACAACGCCTACACGTGGGTCGAAGTCTTCTTCCCCGGCTACGGCTGGATCGCCTTCAACCCCACCGCCGACCGCCCCTCCGGCGGCGCCGGCGGCCTCGACTCCGTCGATTTCGGCTCTGGCGAAGAGCCGATCGTCCCCGACTTCGATGAGATCTTCGAACCGGTGCCCGATGGCGTCGACATCGACCCGGACACGCCCCAGGGCGCCCTCCAGGACGCACCTGTCGTGAACGAGCCCTTCCCCTGGCCGCTCGTCCTCGGCCTCGCCGGCGCCCTCGCCGCCGTGGCGGCGCTGCTGTTGAGCGGGCGCCTCGCCTGGAACTGGGGCCTCGGGGACCTCGAACCTCGTGCGAAGCTCTGGGCGAAGACGCAGCGCCTCGCCGGCTGGGTAAAGCTCGGCAGCAGGTCGGCGGAGACCCCCCGCGAATGGTCCCGCCGTATGGGCCGCGCCATCGACCGCGAAAGCGAGGCCATCCAGCTCTCCAACGCCTACGAGGAGTCGCGCTACGGCCGCCCGGACCTCGTCCGCATCGACGACCAGGAGACGGAGTCCTCATACCGCAGCCTGCGCGCCGCCCTCCTCGCGAAGCTCACGCGCCGCAAGCCCCGGAAGAAGGCGTAGCGGACCCACCGCTCCCGGCCGTTACCCTGCGGACCGCGCGGCGTTCTCCCGGCATGGACACGACAGCTGACGCCCCCGCCCTTTGCGCCGTAGTCACCCCAACGGCGATGGGCTGGGCCGGCGTGGCCCTTTCCGGCGAAGCCATCCGCTACGCCACGCTCTTTCATCGCAGCGAAGCTGCCGCCGTGGGTGAGCTGCGGGCCGCCGGCGCGCACCCGGGCGAACACCCGCGCGCACAGGCGGTCGTCGCCCTGCTCCGGGATTACGCCGCAGGCCGGCCCGCCCCGATCGAGGAGTTCCCGGTCGAGCTTCCCCCATGTTCCGCGCTCCAGCGGAAAACGTGGCTCGCGCTGCGGGAGATCCCGCGCGGCCAGACCCGGAGCTACGGCTGGCTCGCCCGCCACGTCGGCGAAGCCCACGCCCCACGCGCCATTGGCGCCGCGGTGGGCGCGAACCCCATCCCGCTCTGGCTGCCCTGCCACCGCGTCGTCGCCCACGATGGCTCGCTCCACGGGTTCGGTGGCGGCCTCGCGATGAAGTCGGCCCTCCTGGAGCTCGAGGGCGCCCTCCCCGCCCGCCTGCTCGGCTGACGGCCCCGGACGACAAACGAAAGCGGGCGCCCAGGGGACGCCCGCTTCGATTCGTACCGGAATCGAGCCTACGCCTTGTCGCGCCAGGCCTTCATCAGGTGGGTGTACGGGAACCAGGCCGTTGGCCGGTAGTTCATGATGTCCTTGTCCCAGAAGTACGTCCGCGTGTCCGTCGAGAAGAAGATCTCGTACTGCTCTTCCGCCACGAGCTCCTCGATCTGCTTCACGGTCTGCAGGCGTTCTTCCAGCTTGTACTGGCCGCGCTGCTTGTCCAGCAGGGCCTCCAGCTTCGGGTCGTTCACGTAGCTCAGGTTGATGCGGCCACGCTGCGGCTTCATCGTGAAGCGCTCGGTCACGAAGTCCAGCCAGTAGGGGATCGCCCGCGGGCTGTGGCCCATGCCTTCGTACTGCCCCTGGTACGTCGTCGAGATGTACTGGGCGTACGGCGCCACCTGGTCCTTGATGTTGATCCCGATTTCCTTCAGCTGCGCCTGCGAGAGCGTCGCCACGTCCACGTACGCCTGCGTGTAGATCGCCGCGTCCGCGTGGTCCCACGTCGTGTCGATCGTCTTGCCTGCGCCGATCGCGGCGTCGAGCAGTGCCCGGGCCTCCTTCGGGTCGTACTTCCAGTACTTCGCCTGGGGGAGGTCCTTCACCTGCCGCGCGAACGGGAAGCCGACGTGGTAGAGCTGCTCGTCGACGCCTTCGCCCTTCGAAATCGCCTGCCGGATCGCCGCCCGGTTCAGGCCCATCGAAATCGCCTGGCGCACCCGCTTGTCGTTAAACGGCGGGCGGTCGGTGCGCAGGTAGATGTACCCGCCGATGCCCTGCGTCTCCTCGAACTTCGCGTCCGCGCGCTGGCTCTTCAGCTGGTCGCGTTCCGTCGGCAGGAAGAGCCACGTCAGGTTCACCTGCCGCGACGAGAAGTCGGCCACGCGCTTCGCCTGGTCGGTCACGATCTGCGCCGTCACCTTGTCGAAGTACGGGTACGGCTTGTCGTAGTAGTCGGCGAACTTCTGGAACGAGAGGCTCACGCCGCTCTGGAACTGCGTGTTCACGAATGGGCCCGAGCCCACCATGATCGTCTTCGCCGCATCCGTCTCGGCGTGCTCCCGCGGCGAGATGTACGCCCCAAGGTTGCCCCCGAGGATCTGCACGGCGTCCGCGTACGGCGCCTTCGCCGTGATCCGGATCGTCTGCGGGTCCGGCGCCTCGATCTTGTCGACCCACGCCGTGTAGTTGCCCTTGTGCACCGAGTTCGGCGCCGTCATGTAGCGGTCGAGCGCGTACTTGATGTCCTCGGAAGTGAGCGCCCGCCCGTTGACCGGGGCGACGTTGTGCCACTTCAGGTTCGGCTTCAGCTTGATGACGAAGGTCGTCTCGTTCGGCTGCTCTGGCAGCGCCGAGGCCAGGTCCGTCTCCATCGTCGGGTCCGCCGGCGCTACTTCCGGCACACCCGCCTTGAACCGGTAGAGCTTGCTGTAGCTCAGGCCGTTCATGTACGAGTTGACGAAGCTCGTCTGGGTGTACGGGTCGAGGCTCGGTGGCGGCGACGAGATCTGGAACGTCAGCTCCCCGCCCGGCACCGGCTGCTTGACCGCGGTCGTCGCCGTCGCCTGGGGCGTTTGGCCGCCGCCACCGCCGCCGGTGTCGTCGTCGTCGTCGTCATCGTCGCCGCAACCGACGAGAGCGAAGGAGGCCGCGCCAACGCCCGCCAGGGCGGAGCCACGGATCGCTGTCCGGCGGCTGAGCTTTCGCCTGAGCCAATAGTTGTCGATTTCTGCCATGTGCTTGCTTCTCTCCCTGGATAAAGCGGCAACGAACCGCGATGTCCCACTGCTAGTTACGACGATTGCCTCAGTCGCGGATCCAGAATGTCCCGCAGCGCATCCCCAAACAGGTTGAACGACAGCACCGCGACACTGATCGCTGCCCCCGGGATGACCGACATCCACCACGCCTCCAACCACACCTGGCGCGAATCCTGGAGCATGGCCCCCCAGCTCGGGTGCTCTGCGTCCGCGATCCCGAGGCTGAGGAAGCTCAACGCCGCCTCCGCCAGGATTGCGTTCCCGATCTGGATGCTTGCGATCACGATGATGGGCGCGACCACGTTCGGCAGAACGTGCCGCCACATGATCCGGTCCGACCGGTTGCCGATCGCTTCCGCCGCCTCGATGTACTGCAGGTTGCGGATGCTCAGCACCGATCCCCGCACGATCCGCGCGGTCGTCGGCGCGATGATGATGCCGATGGCGAGGCTCACCCAGAGGAAGTTCTCCAGGCTGTAGCCCTTGTTCGTCATGAAGATCGACAGGATGAAGATCGCCAGCACGAGGGGAGGCACGCCCAGCACCACCTCAATCGCCCGGCTCACCACCAGGTCCGTCTTCCCCTGGAAGTACCCCGCCAGCATGCCCAGCGTCGTCCCGATAATCGTCCCCAGCAACACCGCCGTGAACCCGATCCCCAGCGAGATGCGGCTCCCGATCAGGATCCGGCTGAGGACGTCGCGGAAGAGGTTGTCCGTCCCGAACGGGTACGACCCCGAGGGCGCCTGCAGGTACGGGTTCGTGATCTGGTTCGGCGGGTGCGGCGCAATCACATCGGCGAACACCGCAACAAGCACCAGGGCGATGCAAATGACGGCCGAGACCGCGCCGATCGGCTTTTTCCGCGCAGTCCGCAGGAGCGTGCTTGCGCGGCTCGGACGGCGGCGCAGTTCAGCAGCGGTGAGCGGCGGGGCTGCCGCTTGCGTCGCCATCAGGAGTACCTGATCCGCGGGTCGAAGTAGGCGTAGCTCAAGTCCACCAGCAGGTTGATCATCACCAGCACCACCGCGAAGAACAGCACCAGCCCCTGCACCTGCGGGTAGTCCTTCACCACCACAGCCTGGAACGTCAGCAGGCCGAGCCCCGGCAGGCTGAAGATGCTCTCGAGCACAACCGTGCCGCCGAACAGAACGCCAACCTGCAGACCGAACAGCGTGACCACCGGGATCATCGAGTTCTTCAACGCGTGCCGGACGACGATCACGTACTCACGCAGGCCCTTGGACCGCGCCGTCCGGATGTAGTCCTGCCGGAAGACTTCGAGCATCGCCGAGCGGGTCACGCGGGCGAGGCTCGCGCTGATCGCAAGGCCGAGCGAAAACGCCGGCAGGTAGAGCTGCTCCAGGTTTTTCATCGGGTCTTCCCAGATATCTACGTAGCCGACGGGTGGGCTGTATCCCCACCATTTCGCCGGGAACACGATCAACATCGTCGCCAGCCAGAAATTCGGGATGCTCAGCCACCCGATCGAGAGGATCCGCAGCACGTAGTCAATCGGCGAGTCCTGCTTGATCGCCGAGATCGTCCCCACCGGGAGGGCGATCAAAATCGCGAACGTCGTCGCCAGCAGCGTCAGCTCCAGGGTTACGGGGATGCGGTCCTTCATCTCGGTCCAGACGTCCCGGCGCGAGATGAGCTGCGTGCCCCAATCCCCCTTGAAGAGGCCGCCCATGTACTTCAGGTACTGCGTCACGATCGGCTCGTCCAGCCCAAGCTCGGAGCGGATCGCGTTGCACTGCGCCTCGTCCACGTCGGGCGTGTTCAGCACGATCTTGCAGACGTCCCCCGGGATGGCCCGGACGGCGACGAACACGACGATGCTGATGATGAACAGGACGAGGACGGAAGCGAGGAACCGCTTTGCCAGGTACTGCGCCATGTCCCCCTCAACATTCCTGACTGACCCGGAACTGGCGCAGGCCGCCGGACTTGCGGCATCTTGCGAATCACGGCCTCTATCGTCAAGCAGCGCCACGTGAATAGTTAGCTCAAAGCAAAGTACATATGCGAGCGAAACTGCTCCCCGCGAACCGTCCCTGTTCTCTGCCTCCCGCCCTGTACAATCCCACTCGTGCCCAGGTTCCCAACCAAACCCGACCTCGACTTGCTCTTCCGCCCTCGCTCCGTCGCCATCGCAGGCGCATCGACGAACGTCGACAGCCCCGGCCACGACTATGTGCAGGCCCTGAAGAACATGGGCTTCGCCGGCCCGATCTACCCCCTGAACCGCAGCGCCGACGAGGTCGCCGGCCTGAAGGCCTACCCTTCCCTGGTCGAGGTGCCCGGCCCCGTCGACCTCGTCATCTCCTGCCTGCCCGCGGGCGCCGTACTGGACCTCGTCGAGCAGTGTGGCCAAAAGGGCGTGAAGTTCCTCCACCTTTTCACCGGCCGCTTCAGCGAGACGGGAGATGAGTCCGCAGCGGAGCTCGAACGCCTGATCGCCGCGACAGCCCGCGCGAAGGGCGTGCGCATCCTCGGCCCGAACGGCATGGGGCTCTATCACCCTGCGGGGGGGCTCTCATTCCGGCCCGACCTTCCCCTCGCCGACGGGACCGTCGCCTTCCTCAGCCAGAGCGGCAACAACGCCGTCGAAGTGGCCACGCGCGGCAACGCCCGTGGCCTCAAGTTTGGCAAGGTCGCCAACTACGGCAACGGCCTCGACATCACCCCGGGCGAACTGCTTCGCTACCTCGCCGACGACCCGGAAACGACAGTCATCGGCGCCTACGTCGAGGGCGTGCCGGACGGCCGCGGGTTCTTCGAAGGCCTCTCCGCCGCGGCGGCGAAGAAACCCGTCATCATCCACAAGGCGGGGCGCACCAGGGCAGGCGCGCGCAGCGCCGCCTCCCACACCGCCGCCCTCGCCGGCGCGGCCGCGCTGTGGAGCACCGTCATCCGCCAGGCCGGCGCCATCGAAGCCCGCAACCAGGAGCAACTCCTGGACCTGATGCTCGGCGCGGCCCTCCTCCCGAAGGCCGCCGGCCGCAACATCGCCATCGTCGGCGGCGGGGGCGGCCGCAGCGTCCAATCAGCCGATGCCGCCGAAGAGAACGGCTTCACCGTCGTCCCTCTCCCCGATGACGTCCGGGCGCGAGTGCGCGAGAAGGCCCCGATGCTCGCCGATTGGGTGGGAAACCCCGTAGACCAGTCGATCCTCGCCGGCTCTGGCCTCTCCTCCAACGGACTGCTCGAACTGATGCTCGCCAGCCCCGCCTACGACCTCGCGATCGCGAACGTGGGCGAAGACTGGTTCTTCGGCCGCCCCGATGCCGCCGAGCGCCTGAAGCACGCCTGTAACCGCCTCGCGCAGATCTGCGAGAAGTCACCGAAGCCAGTCGCTGTCGTCCTCGGCCCCACCGAGACCAACAACCGCGAACACCGTGCCCTCGTCGATGACGTGCGGGACGACTTCGCTGCACGTGGGATTGCCGTCTACCCAAGCGTCGAGCGCGCAGCCTGGGCCCTCGGCCGGCTCGTCAACTCGACGAAAGCGCCCTCATCCGAGGGCGCTCCGGGGGGAACGGGCCGGCTGCTCTACTCGTAGTTCGAGTTCCAGGCCGCGGCGAACGCGGTCTGCGCGATCACGATCGCCAGTTCGGCCGGCACAGGCGCCAGCTCGTTCTCGCTCACCTGCGCGTGGTACGCCGCCCGGGCGGCCATCGCCGCATCCACCACCCGTGCCTGCAGCCCCCGGCTGCACATCACCCGGTTCGCATCGGCCATCGCCGTTTCCAGGTTCACCATGTCGCTGTCTTCGGGCTGCATCGCAGGCCTCCTTCCGACGCTGGATGGCCCCAGCTTAGGAAGCCCGGCGTTGCGGAAACCCACCCGGGTGTCCCCCACACCTTGCAGAAAGGTGTATACCCTGCCCTCAGGCGATCTGGTCCCGGTGCGTCACCATCGTGCACCGGTTCTCTACCGCCACCAGGCCCGCCTTGCGGGCGCGCTCCAGCCCCGCCGGGTTCGTGATCCCGACCTGCAGCCACACGCCCTTCGCCCCCACGGCGATCGCGTCGTCGATGATCGGGTCCGTCTGTTCCGGGCGCACGAACACGTCCACCAGGTCGATCGGCTCGGGCACGTCGCGCAGCGAGGCGTACGCCTTCTCGCCCAGGATCTCTTCCGCGGGGTACTGCCCCCGGTGGATCGGGATCACCCGGTAACCGTGCTCCTTCAGGTATGAGGCGACCCGGTATGCCACGCGGTCCGTCCGCGAATCGAGCCCCACCACGGCCACCGTCTTCGCCTCAGCGAGCAGCTTCGTTGCGTCGTCCACGCTTCCTCCCCGGCCCCGGCGCTGGCGGGCGGACCTCCTCGCCGGTCTCGGTATCGATTTCTACGAGCTCCCACCCTTCGGGAAGCTCCACTCTCGAACCTACCAGCTTCGCCACGGCCTGTCCCACGGCCAAGGTGCGGTCCATACCGTCCGTTTGGCCATAAACCGGCACCGGCACGTTCGCCAAGACAAGGCGCTTCCCGCTCTGCTTCACCAGTACGAGTGAGAACTGGCGCAGGTCGTCGGCGTGCTCGTGCCACCGGTCCGGCTGGTCGCCTTCGACGACCACCTCCAGGTGGTCGATCTTCGCGAACGGCACCAGTTCCTTCGTCCCGATGCCCATCCCCAGGTAGCCCTGCTGCCACGTCGCCGAACCCTTCCGCGCGTCCACCACCACATCCGCACCCACGAGCGCCCCGATCAGGGCCATCACCGAGACGGGCACCAGGAACATGCACAGGAGCAGGGCCGTCACCAGCAACCAGAACGGCAACGTGAACCCCCGCGTCACCATCAGCCATCCCAGCCCCACAGCGATGAGGAGCCCGATGAGCGGCAGGATGACCGTGCCCCGCGCGCTCTTGATTTCGATCTTTTCCGGCCCGATGAGCGCCATCGAGCGGTGGAGCAACACCTCTTGCCGCCCGTCCCGCCGGCGGATGGCAACGTGCTCGGGGATCTCGTAGTCCACGCCGCCAGCGTACGAACCGCGCCCGCGAATGGCGAATGCCCGCCGCCGCCCGGGAACTTTCCCGGCCCCGGCCACGTCTGGGTAAGCAGGCCGGCGGGCAACGGCGGCCGCAAGAGGGTCCACGATGGCGCAGCACAAGACGAAACGCCTGGCGATCAGCCTCATTGGAGCCCTCGCGGTCGCCGGCCTGGCCGGGACGGCGGGATTCGCAGCCACCAGTGGCCGCGCCCAAAACGCCCCGGCAACGCCGACGCCCACAGCGGTAGCCACCCTCCCACCGTCCACGGTCGCGGCGCCGGCTGTCGTCCCACCGGCGCCGGCGCCTGTCGAAGCCCCCATGGCAGTGCCCTTCGGCCCTCTCGCTGCCGACCCCTACCGCGTCCGCACCGGCGATGGGGACTGCCTGAACGTCCGCCCCGTGCCCGGCACCACCTTCGCCAGCGACCCGCGGACGTGCGTCCCGGAAGGCTTCCTCCTCTGGCTCTATGGCGAACCGCAACAGGCCGACGGCCATACCTGGCGCTACGCCCTCGGCGAAGGCTGGGTCGCCATGCAATACGTCGTCCCCGCCCAGGGCGTCGAATCCGGCTTCGGCCCCTTCCAAGCCGTCACCGTCGGCGCCCGGGCCGGCGAGGTCACGAAGCTTGCGCGCGTCTCCAAAGATGGGCGCGTCACCCCACTCCCCACCCTCCCGGACGTCATGCAGGGCCTTGGCGACCAGCCGCCGCTGCGCTCCCCCGATGGCCGCTGGGCCGCCTACGGCCGCGAGAAGGGCTACGTCCCCACCCTCACCCTCCGCGATATGCGATCCGGCGCCGAACGCGACTTCCCCCAGGCGAACCCGCGCGAGTGGAGTCCGTCGGGCGACCGTCTCCTCGTCTACGCTAATGCCAACTGCCCGCTGCAGTGCGCCCGCTTCCCCGCCTGGCTGGACCCCGAAACAGGGGCGATCCGCCCCCTCGCCGAACCGAACAAGGACTGGTGGGCCACCACCTGGGCGCCCGATGGTGAATCCCTCTACGTCGTCGAGCAGGGCACGCTGATCGAGGTCGGCCTCGATGGGTCCCGGCGCGTCATCCTCGGCCAGGACGCAGGCGTCGGCTACGGCCAAATCGCCGTCTCCGAAGATGGGCGGAAGCTCGTCTCCAGCCCCTTCCAGGGCACCATCAACATCATCGACCTCGAGACCGGCGCCGTTTCCCGGGTGCAGCGCGCCCCCCAGATCCCCGTCGGCGGGAAGTGCGGCGGCTCCATCGGCAGCCTCACCACCTGGCTCGACGAACGGACCGTCATCTGGCACGAGTCCTACGCCGAAAAAGGCGGCAACGGCATCACCATCTCCCGCATCGACGGCAGCATGCGGAAGCTCATCCCGTTCTTCACCGTCAGCGACATCCGCAAGGTTGCCCCCGGCCTCGTCAGCTTCACCACCTGGGAAGACCCGAAGAACGGCGGCGCCTTCCAGCTCACCTGGCTCCTCGATACGGAAACCGGCGAAGCCCGGCCCGTCACCGTCGGCGCCACCCCCGCCTGGGAGTAGCTCAGCCGCGCCACTCCCGCGCGAGCGGCCGCAACGGCTCGCCGCCCTCCACCAGCGCGAACCGCTCGCGCCAGAGCGGCGATGCGTAGGCCCCCTCGCCTTCGAGCGCCAGCTCCACCGCAAGCTTCCCGCTCGTCACCGCGAACTTGAACCCATGCCCCGAACACGGCGACGCGATCACGACGCCAGGGTGCTCCGGGTGGCGGTCGATGATGAAGTCGCGGTCCGGCGTCTCCGTGTAGCGGCAGGTCACCACCTCCGCCGGCCCGGGCAGCACGCCCCGGAAGCGCCCGGCCACGATCCGGTTCAGCCTCTCCACGGCGGGCCCGAGGGGCCCTTCGCAGGCCACATCCGGGTCGTCCACCGGCGCCGACAATTCGATGCCCACCTTGATGAAGCCGGCCCGCTCGCACACCGGGAACCCGTAGAACCCGTCCTCCCCATGCGCGATGTAGATCGGCGTGCGAGAGGCCGCCCACAGCGCCGCATCGGCCACGGGGTAGTAGGCCACCTGCTGTTGCGTCACCTCCACCGGCCGCTCCAGGCCCAGTCCAGCGAGCCACCGCCCCACCCACGGCCCCGCCGCCAGGATCACGGCCCGCGCCTCCACCTCCTCCGGCCCGCCGGCGCGTTCGAACACGACAATGCTGCCGCGCAGGCCCGGGCGCACCTCCCGGACGACCGCGTGCTCGACCAGCCTGGCGCCGGACGCGATCGCCTGCCCCGCGAGCGTGCGCACGCATCGCCCCGCGTTGAGGATGCCCGCCCCGCTCTGAAACAGCACCGCCCAGCCCTCCGGCAGGTCGAACTGCGGCAGGTACGACCTGGCCCGCTCGCCTTCGAGCCAGATGTGCCCAAATCCCGCCGCCGCGAGCGACTCCCGGCACGCCACGAGCGCCGGGTTGTCCGCCGGGCCAAGGTCGACTCCGCCCGTCATCGTCAGCAGCGCCGCCCCGGACTCGCGTTCCAGCTGGCGCCACATCCGGAACGCCTCCGGCGCCAGCGTCGCATAGTCCACCGAGGAGTACGAGTGCCGGATGATGCGGCTTTCGCCGTGGCTGCTTCCGCGCCCATGCCCGAGCTCGAACTGCTCCAGCAGCAACGTCCGCCGGCCTGCTTTCGCCGCATGGTAGGCCGCCGCGCTTCCCACCGCCCCCGCTCCCACGACCACGACGTCGAACTGTTCTGCCATCGCCCGAAGCTTACACGGGTGTGCCCGCCCACCGACTGTTTCGCCCGCCTCGCGTACCGTTGGCAGGCATGGGCTTCCGCGACCTCGGATTAGACGAAATCGAACTTGTGCTGCAAAAGGAGCGCGTCATCCGCGTGGCCTTCGCGGCCGGGGGCGAGCAGTTCCTTGTACCGATGTTCTTCGTCCTGCACGAAGGCGCGCTTTGCGGCCTGACCACTCCGGGGCGCAAGACGCGCCTCGCCGAGTCAAACCCGATCGTCTCATTCCAGGTCGATAGCACGGTCGCCTCCGGCCCGTGGGAGTGGGCGAGCGTTTCCGGCATTGGCACGTTCGCACGAGTCGATGAGCCTGCCGCCTTTGGCCCGTTCGCGGCGAAGTTGCAGGGCAAGCTCGCCGACGCCCCGAAGTGGGCCGCCGACATGCTCCAGGAACGCTTCGCGCGCCTCGGCATGTACCCCTGGCGAATCCAGCCGTCGGAACTCTCCGGCCGCGCGCACGGCCCGGAGTAGTCGCAGAGCCGCGGCTCCGCCGGCGCGATCACACGCGCCTCAACGCCGGGGTCACACCCGTCCCAGCGCGTCTTCCGCCGACCACTGCAGGACCGCCTCGAGCTCGCTCGTCCCCGGCAACTCCGGTATGCGCCACCCCGCGGGCGGGCGCCACTCCCGGTAGCTCTCGTCGAACGGCCAGCCTCCCGCCTCGATCGCGGCGACGGCCTGAGCCGCTGAGCGGCGGGCGGCATCCGCCTTCTCCGGAGCGATGAGACCGCATTCGATGGACCGCGCGAAGTCGTCTTCGTCCTTCCACCGCCACGAACGGTCCGGCGCCACGAGGATGTCGAGCTGCAGGTCGCGGATATCGAAGCCCCACCTGGTCCGCCACAGCGGCTCCTGCAGGTTCACATACCAGCCGTCGAACTCCCCTGTTGCAGTCCACCGTACCCAGGTCGCCCGCCACTCGCCGGGCCGATGGAGGAAGAGGGTATTGCGGTAGCGCCACGTCCCCGCGACCAGCTCCCACTCACCCGGCCCCCACGGCTTCGGCCGGTCCGCCGGCACGGGCTTCGACATCAGCGTCCTCGTCCCGAGCGGCATCCACAGCGCCACCAGCTCCGGCGAATCCTCGACCACGATCACGGGCTTCACATCGCAGATCACCGGCGGCCCCGTCGCCGCACCGTCATCCACATGCGGCCCGCGGTAGAGGACATGGTGGCCGGGGCGAAAGCGTGCCGTACCCACAACCGCAACACTACTCGGAGATCCGACCGTCAGGGAGGCCTCGTCGTCCACCAAACCCCAAAGTCCACTCCTAGATCCGACCGTCAGGGAGGCCTACCTCGCGCGCACGCGACCAGGCCCGCAAAACCGGAGCGCCACAATCACTCCTAGATCCGACCGTCAGGGAGGCTTCGTCGCCCGCCGAACCCCAAGTCCACTCCTAGATCCGACCGTCAGGGAGGCCTCCATCCTGCCAGCGAACCCCGCCAATATCCTCGCCCTGGGCCTCTGCGACGCAAAGGCAGGCCTGTTCAATGTCGCGTTCGGCCCACAAGTACCGCGTGCTCCCGTGCCTCGTCCAGATTTCCTCGGACTCTGGAAACAGCCCGGCCTCGCGCAACCGCCGTGTCGCCCACGCTTTGAACGCATTCATCATCCGTTCCGGGGCCTCACCGCCCGAAACGACCACGTGCACATGATTCGTGCGCACGTTGACTGTGTGGAGTTGCCAGCCTTTGAACCTGGCAACCTCGGTGATGGTCGCAGCCACCACCGCTCGCGCTTTGCCGTCGAGCCTGAGTGGTGCGGCAGATCGGACGTTGCGCCGTTCGCGGCGTTCGCGAGTCGGGTCTGGCTCCAGTGACTGCGCCCCACCGCCTCGTCGAATCCGCTCGACACTCCCCCGCGGGTCGCCGTGCAGGCGCTCCCCGTAGGTCGTGAACGTGATCAGATAGCCGGCTGGCGGATCGTGCGTCGGAGTCCGGTGACCGGTCACTGTGACAGGACCTCCCTGACGGTCGGATCTCTGAGCGAATCGCGGGCCGCTACACCCTCAGCCAGTACAGGTGCTTCCCCCGCATCACTTTCGCCAGCCGTCCCTGTTCGAACAGGTACTCCAGGTGGGCCAGCGTCTCGCCCACCGCCGAACGCTGCATGTGCGGCTCGAAATCCTTCAGCATCCCGGTCGCCCACTTCACCCGCCCGGCAACTTCCCACGCCGTCGAGCCGCCCGCGTCCACGCAGTTCAACATCTCGTCGAGGCGCTCCTCGTGGTGGCCTTCGATCTCGTGGATCCGCTTCTTCAGGTCCCTGATTTCGAATTCGTGCGCCGGCAGCACCATATCCACGTCCAGGTCCACGAGCAGGTGCAACGAGCGCATGTAGTCGCCCAGCGGGCTTCCGTGCGTCTGCGCATGGATCGAAACGTTCGGCGTAATCGTGGGGAGGATATGGTCCCCCGTGAGCAGGACCTTCCGGTTCGGCTCGTACAGGCAGATGTGCCCCGGCGAGTGTCCCGGCGTCCAGATGATCTCGAAGTCGAAGTCGCCCACCTTGAACGTCTCGCCGCCTTTGACTTCCGTGTCCGGCGGCACCGCCGCCACCATCCCGATCATCCCCATCGACCCGCGCGACATGTTCGGCGTCTCCATCGGTGGCACGCCGTTCGTCTCCATGAACGCGGCCATGTCGTCCATCAGCCCCTTCGGCGCGAAGTAGCGGGTGTTGATGACCTCCGCGTCCTTCTCGTGGATCACCAGGTCACAGCTCGAGAGCTGCTTGAGCCGCCCGGCCATCCCGTAGTGGTCGGGGTGCACGTGCGTGATGACCAGCTTCGTGATGTCGGCCGGGTGGGACCCGTGCTCTTTCATGCCCTCTTCCAGCGCTGCGTACGCGCTGTCGGTATTCCATCCGCAGTCCACGAGGAGCGTGTCGTCGCCGTCCTTGATCAGGTACGGGAGAACGTACGGGAGGCCTTTGGTCACCCTCGGATGCTCTTCGAGCTGTCGCCGGAGCGCCTTCGCGTCTTCGAAGGTGAACTGGGGGAAGGGCGTGAGCAGCTGGTAGATGCCGTCGGTGATCTTCATGAAGCGGGCATTCGTCCGTTGGTGGCTCGCCGTCCGCGAAGGTTGGCGGCGCGCCCGATACTACAGGAACTCGTTTTCGTCCGCGCCTTCAGCGTTTCGCTCGCTCCGCGGTGATCGCCTGGATCGCGCCCAGCATCGGCCGCCGCTTCCGGATGCGCTCGAACCCGGCGTCCACGAGCATCCGCGCGAGTTCCCGCTCCGCTGGCAGGTAGGCGGCCGACTGCGGGAGGTAGCGGTAGGCCGCGTCCCGGCCCAGGATGCCGCCGAGCCTGGGGACCACCCGCTCGAAGTACAGCAGATGCCCGCCCCGCACGAGCCGGTTCCGCGGACGGTCGACTTCCAGCAGCCCGAGCCGTCCCCCCGGGACCAGCACGCGTGCGGCTTCCGCGAACGCCGCTGGAAGGTCCGTGAAGTTCCGCAACGCGAACCCGGAAACCACCACCGTGAATGTCCCATCCCCGAACGGCAGCCGGAGGGCGTCCCCCTGTACCCACGGGATGTCCGCCTCGCGGGCGCTGGCAGCCCGCAACATGCCCCACGAGAAGTCCACGCCCACGGCGCGGGCTCCGCGCTTGCGGCAAAGCGCTGCGAAGTCGCCGGTGCCGCAGGCCAGGTCGAGCACCCGATCTCCCGGCTCGACCTTGAGCCGCGCCACGAGCCCCCGCCGCCACCGCTGGTCCCCGCCGAACGTCATCACCCGGTTCACGAGGTCGTAGCGCGGCGCTATCCGGTCGAACATGCCGCGCACATAGCGGGCCTTCTCCTCGGGCGGGGGCAACGCGCTCATCGCCGATCCAGCGCCGCCCGGAGCTTCGTGAGCCATTCGAGGCGCTCGCGGTGCCACTTACTCGCCAGCCCGCTCGAACTCGGGATCACCCAGGGCACGGTCTCCCCGATGCGTTCCGGCTGTTCCCCGTAGGCCCGGCGGCCCAGCTCCGCCGCCCGCAGCCCCAGCGCGTGCCGCCCGAAGTGCTGGTAAATCCCCCGCCCGCTGAAGCAGGCGACCACCGGCTGGAACTCGAGCAACTCCGCGAGCAGGCGCTGCGCCCCCTCCGCCACCTCCGCCGCCGTCAGGTGCTCCGCGCGCACCGTCGGCCGGCAGCACAGGTCGGTAAACCCGATCCCGGCCTCGACCGGCAGCAGGCGATCGTCCTCGGGTCCAACGGCGCGCCCGGCGATGCCCGATTCGCTGAGCTGCACCCAGAACCGGTTGCCCGGCCGCGCGTAGTAGTGTCCCGCCTCCGCCGAGTAGATCGCCGGGTTGTAGCCGATGAACACCACCCGCAGCCCCGGCCGCAGCAGGTGCGGCAACGTCAGCCCCTCGTACGTCATCGCGGCACCTCGAATTTCACGCGCGGCTCCGAGAGGTGGACAGCCTCCGGCGTGAGGGATGGCGTCTCCTCCGCGTCGTACTCGACCGCGAAGTGGATGGTCACTTCCATGGGCTGGCCGGGCTCGAAACGCAACGTCCCGCCCTCCACGTCCGTTGCCTCTTGCCAGTCGTCAAGCTCCTTGAATTCGAGCGTGAACTGGTCGAGTTTCGCCTCCCACCCCTTCTCCGCCAGGACGGAAAGCACTGCGTAGAAGTCCTCCCGCCGCATGCCCGGCGCAGCTTCCCCAACCGGGTCCGAAGCCTGCGTGAACGAGGCGATCCGGATCTGCTTCCCTCCGCCCTCGTACGCCTCGCCGGCCGCTACCACCTTCTCACCGTAGTAGTGCTTCAGGATCGGCGGCAGTGCGTACATCCCGACCATTATCCCGGCGAGCACTCCCAGCACCGCCCCCCAAATGAGGCAGCCGCTCCGCTTCGCCTGTTCGGCGGAAGGCTGCTCGATTCGCCTGCGGACGGGGGCGGTCACACCGCTATTGACTCCGGGCGCGCCGAAACGAGCAACGAGCGCGCCGACTCTTCGCCCAACCTCGAGTACCGCGCCCCGTGAGGGCTGGGTGGGATCGCGCATCACCGTCTCGGGCGTGCCCGCAGCACTCTCCGGCTCCCTCCCGTAGAATCGGGCTGGCATGGACCGCCAGGAGATCCTGAAAGAAGCCGCCGCCATCGCCGCCGGCCAGCCCGGGGGCACCCTCGCCACCACCCACGCCGAAGACGGCACGCCCTACGTCACCTACGTGCTCTGCCACCTGCGCGATACCGGCGAGGTGCTGTTCGGGAGCAACTCCCGCCCCCAGCACGCGCGCAACATCGCCGCCACCCCCGAAGTCTCGTTCCTCATCGACAACCGCGAGGTCATCCGCGGCGACTGGACCGCCTTCAACCGCGTCGTGATCGAAGGCCGCGCCATCGAAATCGCCAAGGACGATCCACGCTACGAGTCCCTGCTCGCCGAACTGGCCGACAAGAACAAGATGGCCGCCGTCTTCACCGACCGTGGCACGCTCTTCTGCCTGGTGCCCCGCCGCCTCCTGCTCATGCGCGGCCTCGAACCCACCCGGCACGTCGTTGAGTTCGAATAGACGCCCCCTTTAGCGACCGTTCCGGGGCTTCACCTCGCTCCACTCGCCGAGGACAGGCTTGCCGTCCTTCAGGATGACTTCCGCACGACGCACAACGATCCCGCTGGCAGACTCCATGTGTTGGCCGGTCCTGGCCTGCCGCACGACTTCGCGCCGCTGCTCCCTGGTGAGGCGAGTGGTCATTCCGTATCCTCCAACCGGATTCTACCACCTTCCGCCTAGCGCCACGCTTTCGGCTCCACGTCGAACGCCCGACCGTTCCAGCTGCAAACATGCCTGCCGTGCCAGACATACGTCGTGGATTCGTCCGCCTCGCGTTCTGTTAGCCTACCAAGCAAGTCCACATACCGAACATCGGTGCAGGTCACCGTCACGCTCATCCTTGCGTCGAACCGGCAGAGGTCGACCGCCACAGGCTTCCCGGCCTCCAGGTACGGGATGTCGACGACTGTGAATTCGAGGTTCGAGACTTGCAAGTCCGGCGGGCTGGCCTCGATCAGGAAGCCCGCGCTTACGAGCGATGCGAACCCCAGCGGATGCGGCTGGTAATTTCGAAAGAGCGCCACGATGGTTCGCGTGCTAAGCGCACCTGCTGACAAGTCCAGCAGCCGCGTCCGGTCGTGGAAGTACGCGGCTTCGGCCTTCAGTCCGCGTGCCAGCATTGGGTCGCCCGGGAGGACATCCACGCGGACGTAGGGGAGGAGTTGCATGCGCTGGTAGTCGAGCTCGTCTCTCCGGATACGTGTCTGAAGCCACAGTTGGCTCCAGATCAACGCCAGGCCGACTATCGCCGCGATGGCGGCGCCGATCGTTGCGACATCGGCCCATCCGGCGATGCTCACCGTGGAACGCCTGCACACAGAATCGCGAATCCCGGCATCACCCCGCCCCCCGTCCCAGGAACTCCACCGCCCGCAGCACCCCGTCGGCCCCAAAACCGGAAATCACCCCCCGGCACACGGCCGAGACCGGCGAGTGCGTCTCCCCGTCCCAGCCCGATAGCCGCACTTCCACGCAGGGCCCACCGCGGCCCTTGAGCGCCGCCGCGAGCGTGTCCAGGTCTTCCGCGTCGAGCCCGTCCGTCACCAGCACCGCCGGCGCATCCGAAGCGCGCAGCGCCACCGCCGCGTCGAATGCCGTGTGGAACGGCACGTACATCACCCCCTGCGGCAGGGTCATCGTCCCCGCAGCCCGGGGGATGAGGACAAGCACCGCGCTCACAGCGTCGGCCCGGCCGCATAAATCGGGTGGTCTCCGGTCACACCCTCCGCCTTCAGCGCCTCGATTTCAGCGGCGTTCAACCCCAGCAGCCCGCCGAACACTTCCGCGTTGTGTTCCGCGAACGTCGGCGCCGGCCGGTGAACCGCGGCCGGCGTCTTCTCGAACCGCCACGCGAACCCCGGGAACGTCCGCGTCCCCGCCACGGGATGCCGGATCGAGACGAAGTACCCCCGGTCGTTCAGGTGGTTGTCGGCCACGATCTCCCAGTTCATCATCACCGGCGCCGCCGGGATTCCCGCCGCCTGCAGTTCTTCCGCCGCCGTCAGGTGGTCCCGCGCCGCCAGCCACGCCCGCAGCGCCTCCTCGCTCCCTTCGCCCGTAACCGCCGCCAGCGCCGCCCGGTCCCGCTCGTCCCGGATCGTCACCGCTATCCAGCAATCCCGGCCGAAAGTCGGGTACGTCCCCTGCATCAGCCAGCCGTCGCCCCACTGCGAACCCTTCGGCTCCGGCACCTCGCCCGTGAGCGTGTAGCGCAGGAAATCTTGCGCAAGGAACGGTTCCACCGCCTCCAGCAGGGCCATGTCGATCCACTGGCCCTCCCCGGTCGCCCGGCGCGCATGGAGGGCCGCCAGCATTGCCACCGCCGCGTGATTCCCGGTCACAGGGTCGGCGTAAAACGTCCCCGTCCCGAAGAACTGCGACCCGTCGTAGCCCAGGATGCTGGCCAGCCCGCTGCTCGTCTCGATGTTGCTCCCGTAGGCCGAATAGTTCCGCTCCGGGCCGCTGTTCCCGAACCCGGAAAGCGAGCACATCACCACCCGCGGGTTCGCCGCGTGCAGTACCGGCCAATCGAGCCCCAGTTGCCCCATGACACGCGCTGCGTTGTTCTCCAGCACCACATCGGCCTGCTTCACCAGCTCGATGAAGAGTTCCCTCCCTCGCGGCTTCGAAAGGTCCAGCGCGATCCCGCGCTTGCTCCGGTTCAGCTTGTTGAAGTATCCCGCGCGGTTGTAGAAGTCCGGCCACACGTCGTCCCCCGGATAGATCAGGGCCCGCGTTGCCGGCTTCGTCTGCAATTCGACCTTGATGACGTCCGCCCCGAGGTCGCCGAAGTGCCTCCCGGCGATCGGCCCGGCCCAGTTCGCGGTCACCTCGATCAATCGAAGCCCCGCGAGCGGCCCGTTCCCTGCGTGCCGCGTGTCTCGTGGGGCCGGCCGCGACGCCAGGCCCGCCGGCAGCGGCTCGAAGTTGTGCTCGCCCAGTCCCGGCGCCACGCCCGTGTTCTCGCACGGCGTGCCCGTCAGCCTGTACGGGAACCCGGGCGCCACGAACGTCCGGCCGGCAACGGTCACCTGCCCGAACCACTCCCGCGCCGCCAGCTGCTCGCTCGCCGCCACATCCGCCATGGTGTTCACCGGCGAAGCCGCGATCCGCAGCTCCTGGCAGGCGTGGTACACCTCGTGCTTCGTCCGCGTCGAACACCACTCCTGGAACGCCGCCAGCACTTCCGGGAACCGCACCGCCCAGTTCGCCGGCAGCTGCAGGGATTCGTCTTCCAGCAGGTCGAACCGTTCCATCAGCACGAACAGGTTGGGGTAGGGGACGAGGTTGAACAGGAACACCCACCCGTCGGAGCAGCGCGCGTAGGCGCTCCCCGTGCGCGACTGCACTTTCCCTGTGTGCGTCCACATCGTGGTCAGCCACGAGTGGTCGTTCAGGCACGCCTCCTGGTGCGAAATCTCCACGCGCTGCCCTTCGCCTGTTTCGCGCGCGTGCCACAGCCCCGCAAGCGCGGCCACACCCGCATGGAGCCCCGCGTGAAACTCGGCCTGGTACCCCGGCAGCGAAAGCGGCTCGCGGGCGGGGTCCCCCGCGAAGTAGAAGTAGCCCCCGGTCGCCCATTCCGTGAACGGCGTTGCCTGCCAGCCGGCCCGCTCCCCGCTCCGCCCGTACGGAGACAGCGAAATCACGACGGCCCCGGGGTTGGCCGCAGCTACCCGCGCTTCGAAGTCGTCCGCCTCGGCGCCCCGGGAGTTGTGCAGCACGATGTCCGCCCGCCCGAGCACGTCCGGCCGGAGCGGGTCGTCCGCCGTCGCGACCACGCCGCGCTTGCCCGCGTTCAGGTAGTTGAAGAAGGCGCTCTCCCCGTTCAGGAGGGGCGAAGCCTTCCGGAGAGGGTCACCGCCGGGCGGCTCAACCTTCACCACGGTCGCGCCGAGGTCGGCGAGGAGGCGGCCGCAATACGGCCCCGCCACGCCGGTGGCGAATTCGAGGACGACGACATCGGAGAGTGCGGACATCGGTGCGGAAGGTAGCAAATTTGCCTCTCGCATGCCGGTTGACCCGGCCCCGCCCGCGCCCGACGATCGACCCTACCCTTCGTGACACCGTCCCCACCCCGCCACGACCCCTTCGAGGCCCTCCGGCAGCCCAACTTTTCGGTCTACCTGGCCACGCGCCTGCTCGCTACCGTGGCAATGACGCTGCTCACGGCGTCGATCGCGTTCCACGTCTACGAGATCTCCGGCTCCGCGTTCCAGCTCGCGATGCTCGGCCTCGTCCGGTTCGTGCCTTCGCTCGGCCTCAGCCTCGTCGGCGGGGCGGTGGCAGACCGCTACGACCGCCGCAAGATCGTCATCGCCGCCCAGACGGTCCCGCTCTTCTGTTCGACGACGCTCTTCCTGGCAACCGTGAACGGGTTCATCGACCTCCCGCTCATCTACTTCCTCGTCCTCCTCACCGGCCTGGCCGTCAGCTTCGAGAACCCCGCACGCCAGGCGCTCCTTCCCCAGGTGGTCACGAAGGAAGCCTTCCCCAACGCCATCGTCGTGAGCTCCACCGTCCAGTCCCTCGGCTTCGTCGCCGGGCCCACGCTTGGCGGCTTCCTCATTGGCTGGAAGGGGCTCGACGCCCCCTATTTCGCCCACATGCTGCTCATCCTCGCTTCCCTGACCGGGCTGGCGTTTCTTCGCCTCCGGGAATGGCAGGGCGAACGCCGCGCCGTCAGCATCGCTGCCATCAAGGAGGGCCTCGAATTCGTCATCCACCGCCAGGTCTTGCTCGGTGCGATGACGCTCGACATGTTCGCCGTCATCTTCGGCGGCGCCACGGCCCTCCTCCCCGTCGTCGCGAAGGACATCCTTCACGTCGGCGGCTTCGGCTACGGGCTCCTCTATTCGGCGCTCGATATCGGCGCCCTCATCACCGCCATTTCGCTCATCTTCCTCCCGCCCATCAAGCAAGCCGGCCGCACCCTCCTCGCCTCTGTCGCCATCTTTGGCCTCGCCACCATGGTCTTCGGGCTCTCCCGGAACCTCTACCTCTCCATCGCCACCTACATGCTGATCGGCATGGCCGACCAGGTCAGCGTCGTCCTCCGCCAGACGGCGGTGCAACTCAGCACCCCGGACGAACTGCGCGGCCGCGTGAGCAGCGTCAACAGCCTCTTCATCGGGGCCTCGAACCAGCTCGGCGCCGTCGAATCGGGCCTCGTGGCGGCTGCCACGAACGCCACCTTCGCCATCGTCTCCGGCGGCGCGGGCTGCCTGGCCGTCGTCGGCATCGTCTGGGCTAAGCTGCCCGGCCTCCGCAACTACGTCATCGAACGGCACCCCGCCCAGGTCACCACCCTGCCCGCAACCCAGACGTACGCGGCGGCCGCGGCAGCCGGCCCTTCCGGCGCCAACGGCCAACCCGACTAACCCTCTCCTCCCTCCTCCCTTCTCCCTTCCCCCTCGTCCCTCCCGTTACCATCCGCGCATGGCCATCGTCGAAACAGAAACCTCCGGTCCCGTCTTCACCATCCGCATGAACCGTCCCGAGCGCCTCAACGCCCTCGGGAACGAGCTCAGGGCCGCCCTCGCGGATGCGTGGAACGAGTTCAACGACCGCGATGACCTCGAGGTCGCCATCTACACCGGCACGGGCCGCGCCTTCTGCGCCGGCGAGGACATGAAGGAATCGCTCGAACGGGGCGCGCCTGGCCTCGACTCCAGCGTCCGGCGTGACCCTTTCACGTCGGGGACCCTCGACAAGCCGGTCATCTGTGCGATCAACGGTTACGCCATGGGCGGCGGTTTCCAGCTGGTCGAACGTTGCGACCTGCGCCTCGCCGTGAAGGGCGCCGTCTTCGAAATGTCGGAGGCGAAGCGCTGGCTCCTGGGCGGGTACCAGCACGGCCACATCGCGAACATCCCCCATGCGGTCGCCACCGAGATGGCGTTCGCTTTCCGCTTCGATGCCGAACGCCTCTACCAGGTCGGCTTCCTGAACCGCCTCTGCGAACCCGAAGACCTCATGCCCGAGGCCCACAGGATGGCCGCCCACCTGCTCTCCCTGCCGCCGGCATCCCGCGCCAACACCCTCGCGATCATGCGCGACCTCCGCCCCGCTGTGCCGGCCAACATCGAACGCCTTGCCAACCGCCTCCGCGATCACGGGGCCAAATCCGACCTGATGGAGTCGCGCGCCGCGTTCGCGGAGAAGCGCGAGCCCCGGTTCAAAGGCTGGGACGACCCCGCCGACCGCCACCGCCGCCCAAAGCTCGAGGACGTCTAACTCACTCCGCATCACCGCGCACTACTCAGGTGACCCCTTGGAACCGCGCCCCCTTGGAGCCGCGGCCGGGCAGGAAGCAGGCCCGTCCGCGTCAGCCCGGTCGTGGGTAGTGGCGGCCGACCCTCACCCCCGACCCCTCTCCCGCGCGCGGGCGAGGGGAGTCGTGGCAAAGCGACCCCTCGGAGCCGCGACCGGGCAGGCAGCGGGCCCGGCCGCGTCAGCCCGGGGACCCTCACCCCCGACCCCTCTCCCGCGCGAGGGAGAGGGGAGTAGTGCCGGCGACCCCTTGGAGCCGCGACCGGGCAGGGAGCGGGCCTGTCCGCGTCAGCCCGGGGACCCCCACCCCCGACCCCTCTCCCGCGAGCGGGCGAGGGGAGTAGTGGCAAAGCGACCCCTTGGAGCCGCGACCGGGCAGGGAGCGGGCCTGTCCGCGTCAGCCCGGGGACCCCTTGGAGCCGCGACCGGGCAGGGAGCGGGCCTGTCCGCGTCAGCCCGGGGACCCTCACCCCCGACCCCTCTCCCGCGAGCGGGCGAGGGGAGTGGTGGCAGGCGACTCTCCCCCTTCTCCCAGTCCTGGGAGAAGGGGGCCCGGGGGGATGAGGGCCTCGCTGATCGAGTCAACTGTCCCTTCACGCTCCGGGGGGCCTCCGCCAACCTCCCCCTGTGGCCCTCCTCATCTGCCGCCGTTCGGCCGCCACGCCGCGACTGGTCCCCGTTGCCGCGGGCTCCGTGCCCGCGCCAGGATCAGTGCCGGTACACCACTCCTCCAGGAGTCACCTGCCTGAATCTGGCGACACTCCTTCGGACTCCTTCGACTCCTTCCAGGAAAACCTCCGGCGGGTGCCGGCCCGCCTCAGCGCAACACGCTCTTCGGCATCGGCACGATCCGCGAAACCACAATCTTTTCCCGGTCCAGCAACTCCATCACCTTCGGCCCGATCTCGTCCCTCCACTCGTCCGACTGGTACACCGCTTCGTACAGCGCCTTGCGCTCCTCTTCGCTCTCGAAGCGCCGGATCCAGACGTACAGGTCGTCCTCCGTCTCGCCCGTGAACGCCCCGGTGATCACCATCCCCTTCGCCACCTGGAACGGGATGATTACCTCCTCCATGTACCGCGCGAGCTCGTCGCGCTTGCCCGGATACGCGCGGTACTGCCGAAGTTCGTAGAACATCGCATGGCCCCCGAATGCTGTGCTGGCCGTACTCTACCGGCTCCCGCAGGCGGCGGCTCTGACACTTTCGGCTTTCGCCTGCTCGCCCCATCCTCCCGTCCAAACCACCAGCGAGGCATTCCATGACGTCCATCACCGCAATCCTCGGCAGCGTCACGCCGCCCGGCCGCCTCTCCTCCGCCATTTCCGGGGCCCTCGAACGCGCGGCTTCCGCCGGCCATACCACCACCCTGCTGGACCTCGGCCAGCTCAGGCTCGGCTTCGCCGACGGCACGCCAGTCGAACAACTCACCGACGACACGCCGCGGCTCGTCAGTGCCGTCTCCGAAGCCGGCGCTGTCATCCTCGCCACGCCGGTCTACCGGGCCACCATCACCGGCGCCCTCAAGAACGCCCTGGACCTGCTGCCCATCGAAGCCCTCCAGGCGAAGCCCGTCGGCGTCGTCGCCATGGGCGCGACCTTGCACCATTTCCTCGGCGCCGAGAGCCACCTGCGCGACATCCTCGCCTGGTTCGGCGCGTGGCAGCTGCCCACGGGCGTCTACCTGTCCTCGGCCGACTTCGCCGAAGGCAGGCTCATCGACGGTGCGGCTCAATCCCTCGATGCCCTGGTCGCGTCGCTGGTCGCGCTCGCCGGCGCCGCCCCTGCGCTACCCGCCGGGCCCACGCCGCTTGCCGCCCGGCGTTGAGGCTGCGCCCCCGATTCGGTAGCGTGCGCGCGATGGAACGAGACCTCCCGAAAGCCTGCATCACCCTTGCCCTCACCGAGGATACCCGGGGCGGCGTCGAGGCGGTCTGCGTCCCCCGGCACCTGCCCTCCGGCTACTCCGACGAGGAATTCCGCGCCGCCCTCGCCGAGGCCGAGGGGCTGCTCTGCAGCAACCAGCTTCCAATCGATGCCCGGGTCATGGACCTCGCACCCCGCCTGCGCGTCATCTCCGGTTTCGGCGTCGGCTACAACAACGTCGATGTCGAGGAAGCGACGCGGCGCGGTATCGCCGTCTGCAACACCCCCGGCGTCCTCAGCGCCGCCGTCGCCGACCTGACCATCGGCATGATCCTGGCCGCGTCGCGCGGGATGGTGGCAAGTGCCTCCTACGTCCGCTCGGGCGGCTGGTCCCGGCGCGAGCCGCTGCCGCCGCTCGGCTGGGACGTCGCCGGCAAGACGCTCGGGCTTGTCGGCTTCGGCCGCATCGGCAAGGCCGTCGCCGAACGCGCGCGGGCCTTCGGCATGCGCATCGTCTGCCACGACGTCTTCAGCGATCCCGGCCCCGGCTGGCAGGACTGCGCCATGCTCCCTTTCGATGACCTCCTCCGCGAATCCGATGTCCTCTCCCTCCACGTCAACCTCACGCCCCGGACGCATCACCTCATCGATGCGCGCGCGCTCGGACTCATGAAGCCAACCGCCTGGATCATCAACACCTCCCGCGGGCCCGTGATCGACCAGAAGGCGCTCACGGCCGCGCTCCAGTCCGGCCAGGTCGCCGGCGCAGTCCTCGACGTGCTCGAAGACGAACCGCCCGCGCCCGACGACCCCATCCTCACGCTCCCGAACGCGATCATCTTCCCTCACATCGGCTCCGCTACCGTCGAGACGCGGGCCGCCATGCTGGACCTGGCGGTGCGGAACTTCACCGCCGTCATGTCCGGCCAAACGCCGCCGGAGTGTGTGAACCCGGAAGTCCTCGAACGGGCGCTCCCGCGCCGCTAACCAACCCCCGGAGGCCTGCCATGCGAACCAACACCGTGAAAGAGAAGTGGGCCCGCGGCGAAGTCACCTTCGGCGCCTGGCTCTCCATCCCCAGCTCGTTCTCCGCCGAGATCATGGCGCACCAGGGCTTCGACTGGGTCTGCATCGACATGCAGCACGGCGTTGTGGACTACCAGGCCGCCCTGCCGATGCTCCAGGCAATCGGCTCCACCTCTACCATCCCCATCGTGCGCGTCCCCTGGAACGAGCCCGGCATCATCGGCAAAGTCCTCGATGCCGGCGCCATGGGTGTCATCATCCCGATGGTCAACAGCGTCGAAGAAGCGAAGGCGGCCGTCGCCGCCTGCCGCTACTTCCCCGATGGCGCCCGCAGCTTCGGGCCTACGCGCGCCACCTACTATGCGGGCCCTGACTACTTCGCCGGGGCCAACCGCGCGATCGCCTGCATCCCCATGATCGAGACGAGGCAGGCGGTCGATCGCCTCGACGAGATCCTCGCCGTCCCCGGGATCGACGCCGTCTACGTTGGCCCCGCGGACCTCAGCATCACCCTCGGCCTGCCCCCGGGCATGGCCAACGGAGGCGCCTTCGAGGACGCGCGCGTCCTGATCGCGAAGAAGTGCCTTGAGCACGGCGTGACCCCGGGCATCCACGCGAACGCCGCCCTCGCCGAAAAGCACGCCGCCGCCGGTTACCGCATGATCACCATCAGCGGCGACGCGGTCGCCATCCCCGTCCAGGCCCAGGCCGACCTCAAGCTCGCCCGCGGCGCCGCCGAAGGCGTGAAGCCGGCCTACGGCTAGCCGTCGCTCCGGGACAGCCTTGTTCGCCCCGCGGGCCAGGCCCATCCGGGACGGATGAGGGTGGCCGACGAACCTACGTCAGCCGCTTCAACTGCAGTGTCGTGTGCCCGACCTGGATCAGGTCGTTGTCGAGCAGGGGTTGCGGGTCCTCGAGCAGCACGCCGTTGAGGTAGGTACCGTTCGTGCTCCCGCGGTCCTCGATGAGCAGGCCGCCGTCGAGGCCGCGCTGCAGCCGCGCGTGGAACGCCGACAGCCGCACGTCGTTCAGCACGATCTGGTTGCGCGGGTCCCGCCCGATGCTGATCGTGTCCCCGTCCAGGTTGTAGACCTTGCCCGGCTCGTCCCCCTCGACGACGACCAGGACGTCGGTCACCTTCAGGCGCCGTGTCAGCACGGTCGGCGCGACGATCGACTCCGGCTTCGCCGCGCCGTCGGGCGCTTCGGCCGAGACCACTTTTAGCGTGAGCGTGGTGTTCCCAACCTTGATCTCGGCTCCATCCCCGAGGGTGACGGGCCCGTCGATCCGCACGCCGTCGACGAACGTGCCGTTTGTGCTGTTGAGGTCGTGCACGACGATGCGGTCGTCGGTGGTGCGTTCGAGCCGGGCGTGATGGCCCGAAGCGAGCTGGTCCTGCAGCACGATGCTGTTGTCGCTCGCGCGCCCGATCGTCGCGCCATCCGGCCCGAGCTGGTGCGTCGGGCCCGGCCCTTCGAACGTCTGCGTCACCAGGTAGGCGAGCCGCCGCGGCGGCGCTATGGCCTGCGCCACCATCGTCGCCTCGGCCGAAGCTGCTGCCGCCGGGCTGAGGACGGGCGAGACCGTGGTCGCGCCGGCCCCGGCCGGTGCCGGCGCCGGGACCGGGCCGGCTGCCGCCGCCACGGCCGAAGCGAGGACGGGCACCACGCCCGTTTGCTCCGGGCGGGGCTGCGGCGGGCCGTGGCCCTCCAGGTCTCCCAGGCCGATCTTCTCCCACAGGCGCAGCAGTGGCCCCGGCGCCCACCAGTTCCAGTGGCCCATAAGCCGCATCGTCGCCGGCACCAGCAGGGCGCGGACGATGGTGGCATCGATGAGGATGGCCAGCGCCATGCCGAGGCCGAGCGCTTTCATCAGGGCGATGCTCGAGGTCGCGAAGGCCGCGATCACCACGATGAGCAGGGCAGCCGCGCTCGTGATCAGGCGGCCTGTCTTCTCGAGGCCGCGGGCGACGGCGAGCGTGTTGTCCTTCGTGCGCTGGTACTCCTCGCGCACCCGGGAGAGCATCAGCACTTCGTAGTCCATCGAGAGCCCGAACACGATCGCGAACATCAGCAGCGGCAGCGTCACATCGAGCGTGCCGAGCGACGTGTAGTCGAGCACGCCCTCCAAACGCCCATCCTGGAACACGAACACGATCGCCCCAAACGAAGCGGTCAACGAGAGCATGTTCATGATCATCGCTTTGAAGGGCAGGGTGACGGACCCGAACACCAGGAAGAGCACCACGAACGTCGCCAGGCCGATGAATCCCAGCGTGAGCGGCAGGCGCTCCAGGATGCTCGCTTTCGTGTCGTACAGGTCCGCCGCGTTCCCTCCGACGAGCACAGCGGTGTGGGCGGGCGGCGGCGCGTCGCGGATCTCCTCGACCTGCCGCTGCCCCTCCTTGTCATCGATGTTGTAGTCGCTCACGAGCGAGACGCGGGCGAAGTTCTCCTTGAGGAACAGGCTCATGCCGAAGCGCAGTTGCTCGTTCTCCTGCGGGGCTGTGCCGGTGAACAGGCCGATGTACTGCTCGCGCGTGAGCCCGGGCACGAGCGAAAAGACGCTATCGACGCGTGAGATGCCCTCAATCGTCGCGAGCCACTGCACGTAGTCGTAGAGCTCGCCGAGGCGCGGCGGATCGATGGCGGCGGACTCGGATTCGAGGATGACGAAGTGCGGCGTCGTCTCGTGCGGCGTGAACTCCGCGTCGAGGATGTCGTTCACCCGCCGGGACTCAACCGACTCGCCGAGCGCGCGCGCATCCTGTTTCGACGGGTTGAAGCGCAGGAAGGGAGTGCCGAGGAGCAACAGGAACGAGACGACAATCACGGCGATGAGCACGGGCCGCCGCATGACGTTGATCGCGACCGTATGCCAGAACCCGCTGCCGGAGCCGTCTCCCTCTCCGCCGCGGCCCAGGAAAGGCAGCTTGAGCGACTCGATGCGGGGCCCGAGGACCCCGAGGAGGGCCGGCAGGATCGTCGTCGCCAGGACCACCGCGACTACGGTCACAGCGATGCCACCAATAGCCATCGAGCGCAAGAAGACTTGCGGGAACACGAACAGGCCGACGAGGCTGGCCGCGAGCGTCACGCCGGAGAAGGCCACGGCGGCGCCGGTGGTGCGCACGGCCTGCACGATGGCGCCTTCAACACCCCGCTCCGGCACTTCCTCCCGGTAGCGGTTCAGGATGAACAACGAGTAGTCGATCGCGAGGCCAAGGCCCAGGACGGTCACCACGTTCAAGGCGAAGACGCTCACCGGAGTCAGTTCGGCGATGACGCGCAACGTGGCAAGCGCGGTGACGATCCCGAGCCCGCCCAGGACGAGCGGCACCGCCGCCGCGACGAGGCTGCGGAAGATGATCACCAGCAGGATCGCCGTGATCGGGAAGACGATCATCTCGGCGCGCTGGAGGTCTTTCTCGACGGTGTGGTTAAAGGCTTCGAAGACCGGGATCTCGCCGCCGAACTCCGTCGTGATGCCGTCGCCTTCGGCCACCAGCCGCTCCTCCAGGCGTTCTGTCGTCTCGATGCGTTCGGCTTCGTCGCCGTGGAGCGTGAAGACGGCGAATGTGCGGTCTTTCCCTTCGGAGATGAATTGCGCGGCGCCGGTGTTGTAGAAGCTCAGTGCGAGGAGGACGCCTTCGTCCTTCGCCGCCTCGTCGACGACGGCCTTGATCGCCCCGGCTGCCGCCGGGTCTTCGACGGAGCCGTCCTCGACGGTGTAGAGGGCCACGAGGTCGGCGCGGCCGATCCCGAAGCGTTCCAGCGTCTCCTGCCGGGCTTTGTAGGATTCGGTGCTCGGGTCGTCGTAGCCGCCGGGCTTGAGGACGTCGAACACGCCGCCGCCCAGCACGGCCGCGACCGGCGCGAGGATGGCCCCGACGATGAGCACGGGCCAACGGAAGCGGTAGGAAAAGCGAGCCACCCAGGCGAACATCCGCGCACCCCCGAGGTCACGGCGCAAGCAAGTTGAAGGTGTTTATCACTCGCCCCACGGTTTGTCTAGGAACCACGCATGTGGCTGCGGTTGCTATACTCCCCCGCCGGAGGAAGGGGGATGCCAAACCGTCGTCTACAAACCATGGAACGCAGGCAGTTCCTCAGAGCTGGCGCCGGGATCGCCGTATTCGGCGGGCTCTTCGTCCTCGTCGGCTGTGGTGACGACGATGACGATGGTGACGGCGCGGAGCCCGGGTCGGCGCTCAAGACCGCAATCGTCCGTGGCGGCGCCAGCGCCCCGACCGCGACGCCCGTCCCGCGCGCTGCAACGGGAACGCTGTACGAACGGCTCGGCGGGCGGCCGGCGATCCAGCTGGCCATCGACCAGTTCCTCCCAATCGTCGCCTTCGATACCCGCATCAACGCGTTCTTCGCCAACGCCGACGCTGCCGGGATCAACCGGTTGCTCGTCGAATTCATCGGCCAACTGACCGGCGGGCCGGAGAGGTACTCCGGACGTTCAATGCGAGTGGCCCACGCCGGGATGGGGATTCAAAAGGTCCACTTCGACGCCCTGATGGAAGACCTCGGGCGAGCACTCGACAGCCAGAATGTCCCGGAAAGGGAGCGCGCCGAACTCGTCGCGCTCCTCAACCCGCTGTCCGCGGACATCGTCACGGCTTAGCCATGCCTACTCGACGATGAGCAGGCCGACCATTCCCTGCGCCGAGTGAAGCGGCCCTTTCGGGAAGCGCAACTGGCAGACCATGACGTACTGGCCCGGGGCGAGCCCCGTCATGACGATTTCCTGCTTTTGTCCGGGCACCGCCATCGTCTGGCCGAAGAACTCCACGCCCTCCGGCTGCACGCCAGGCTGGAGGAGAGTCGTGGGGTCGATCCCCGGCGCTACTTTCACCAGGACCACCTCGTGGGGGAGGGCACCCGAATTCGTCACATCCAGCCGCACAACCGGGTTGGCCTTCACCGTGGTGCTCGCCGGCTGGTAGGCGAAGTCCTTCATGTCGATAGCCGCGCTGCTGGTCTCGAGGCCAGGGTCGAAACGGAGGCGATCCTCCTGGTCCAGGAGCCACTGACCCTCGCGCTTGACGAAGTACCATCGAGCGACCTTTTGCTGATGGACGGCTGTGTACTCCACGGCGATGCTCGCCCGGCCGTCCCGGTGCAGCTTCACGTCGCCCAGGGAGCGCACGGTGTAGCTAAGGCCGGGAAGCCCCTCCAGCACGATCCGGGCGTCGGCGGGGTTCTCCAGCACCAGGAAGCTCTTCATGAAGTCGACGGTGATGAGCCCCAGCACCTCGTCGAATCTGCGCTGGTTCCAGCAATTCACGAAGTTCCGGGCAGCGCTCGTCACTTCGCGGCTCAACGCGCTCCCGGCGCTGCCTTCCGCCGCCTCGGGAGAAGGCTGCGCAGTGAGCGTGGACACACCCTTCAGGAGCTCCTGACCATCGGGTGTCACCGTCCCCGGAGCCGGCTTCGTCGCAATGCAAGACCCGGCGGTCTCTTCCCGGACTATGCGCCCGGCGATGTCGTCCCCCGGCCCGCCACCACCTCCGCAGGCAGCCCCGATGCTGGCTCCTGCGACAGCCGCCAGCCCCGCCAGAACCGGGTGGCGAAAGACCTGGAGGGCACGTGCCGGCATCATCCCTGGCCTCCGGTGGATGGAGCGAGCGGCGGGATTATTGCGACGGCCCGAGTCGCTGGTCAAACTCGTGGAGCTCTCGGGTCGCGCCCGCTCGTTCCCGGCTACGGCTCCACGGTCAGCACGGCCACCATGCCCGCAGCTGAATGCGTCGGGGCATCGCCCGCCTGGAACCGGAACTGGCAGACCATGATGTAATCCCCGGGTTCCATCCCGGTGATGGTTACCTCGCCGCTTTCGCCGGCTTCCTCGACGACATGGCCGTAAAACTCGACTCCCTCCGGCTGCGTGTTGGATTGGAAGAGCTTCGAGGGGTTGAAGTCGCTCGTCAGCCGCACCAGGAACATCTCGTGCGGCAGGCCGCCCACGTTCTTCGCTTTGATCGTGATCGCGTCCGTCTTTTTCACCTTCGGCTTGTCGAGCTTGTAGGCGAACTCGGTCATCTCCATGTTGATGACCGTTGTCGGGACCCCGAGGTCCACCGGGATGCGCTCTTCCTGATCGAACAGCCAGCGCCCGCCTTCTTTGGCGAAGTACCAGCGCGACTCCACTTCCGCATGCACCCAAAGGTACTTGATGAACACGCTCACGCGGCCGTCGTCGTGCTTCTGCGGGTCTTCGAGCTTGCGCACGGTGAACGGGATATCCGGTGAGCCTTCGGACGCGAAGATCAGGTCCGAGGGGTTCTTCAGGACGTAGTGCGCCTTGTGCCAGTCCTCGGTCGTGAGCGCGACAACCGCCTCGAAGCGGCGCTGGTTCCAGCAGTTCACGAAGTTGCGCGCCGCTGCTTCGACCTCCGCGGCCACCTGGTCCGATGGGCGGCCCTTGCCCTCGCCTGGCTCGGGCTGGGCGGTCAGCGTCGCTATCCCGAGCGGGTTGAGCCCCAGCGGGGTGAGCGTCGTCGGTGGGAGAGGTGGTGCATCGCATGACCCGGACGTCTGGTTGCGCACCAGTTTCGCCGCGTCGTCTTCCTCGCCATCGCCGCCGCCTCCGCAACTCGCCAGGAGCACGGCTGCGGCCAATCCGGCGGGCAGGGCAAACACTCGCACGATCCGTACCAGGGTGAGATGTGATGCCGTCATGGTGGTCCTCCGGGTTGGGAGCGGACGTCGCTCCAGGTGGGGCCCGGGGATTATCGCGATGCCGGAAATTGCGGGTCAATGTGCCTTTCCGCACGCATCGTGAACTCGATCACAGTTTTGACCGCCCCTCGTTCGCGGGGCGCGTTATAGTACGCGCCGTGTTGGGGGCATCGCGGTGGCTGACGAACTCATAGCCGGGCGTTACACGATCCAGGACGAGCTCGGGCGGGGGGCTTCCGCGACCGTCTACAAGGCGCGCGACACCCTCCTGGACCGCTCTGTCGCGCTCAAGGTCATCGCCAGTTCGCTCGCGAGCGACCCGGAGTTCACCTGGCGGTTCGAACAGGAAGCCCGCCTGGCCGCCCGCCTGGACCACCCGAACATCGTCACGGTCCACGATGTCGGCACGCTGCCGGACGGCCGCGCTTTCATCGCCATGCGCCTCCTCGAAGGCAAAGCGCTGGACAAGCTGATGGCCGAGCGCGGCCAGCTCACCCCGGCGGAAGTCGTGAACATCGTCGACCAGCTCGCCTCCGCGCTCGACTACACGCACGCGGCCGGCCTCGTCCACCGCGACGTCAAGCCAAGCAACGTCACGATCGACGCCGCGGGCCGAGTGACGCTGACCGACTTCGGCATTGCCCGCGCCCTCGATTCCGCGCGGGTGACCCTCCCGGGCCTGACCATCGGCACCCCGCGCTACATGTCGCCGGAGCAGGTGCGCGGCGAAGACACCACCCCCGCGACCGACGAGTACTCCCTCGCCGTCATGGCCTACGAGATGATGGCCGGCCGTCCGCCGTTCGAAGGCGACGGCACCGCCCTGATGTACAAGATCGTGCACGAAGAGCCGCCGGCCCCGAACAGCTTCAATCCCTGGCTCCCGGTCAGCGTGGCCGAGGTAATCCAGAAGGCGCTTTCGAAAGACCCCGGGGACCGTTGGCCTTCCTCCGGCGAGTTCGCCAGGCGGCTGAAGGAGGCTCTCGCGACCTCCACCGGCCGGGCTGCCGCATTGCCCCCCAGCCATTCCGGCCAGACGACGGTGGTGTCCACGCCGCCAACGGCGGTCTACAGCACCGGGCCCAACCCGGTCGCCCCGGCCGCCGGCGCCGCAGCTGCGTCAGCGGCCGGGACCGGTTCCCGGCCGGCCGCCGAACCGGAAGAGGAGAAGAAGAAGCCAACGACGATCATCCCCCCAGTGGTGCTGCCGGCCTCGGGCGCGGCCGCCCCCGGCGCCCCCGATGTTGCGGCCCCGGCCGCCGAAGCCGCAGTGCCGGGCGCCGCTGCCGAACCAGCGACCCAGGTGGCGCAAACCGCGGTTGGGAGCGGCGCGCCCACGGCCGCCCCGCACAGCCTCGGCTCACCACCTCCCTCGGTCGGCACGGGGGTCGGCGCCACGCCGAGGAGCCTCGGCCGGGCGGACGCGCCGGAGAGCGACGGCGAGCCGGCGGCGGCCGGGTCTGCCCGCCGGGGGAGCCCACCGGGCCAGCCCCCGAACCGCCGGAGCGCGCTCATGTGGGGCGGCATCGCGGCGCTCGTCGTTGGCAGCGCGGCCCTCGGGGCGTTCCTCCTTCTCGGCGGGGGCGACGGCGAGGGCAGCTTCGATGAGGACGAGACGCCAACGAGCCAGGCCATCGCCTCGGTCGATGCGCGGGTGAGCGCGACGAACACGTCCGCTCCACGAAGCCCCACGGTGACGACGGGCCCGGGGACTCCTACGCCAACTCCCGAACCGGCGACGGCTACCTCCGGCGCGGTGATCACAAACCCAACCAGTCCCCCGGGGAACAACGCGACAGCGACCCGCACGAACACCCCTCCGCCCACCAGCACGAGCGTTCCCCCCACAAACACCAGCAACCCGCCGACCGCCACCAACACGAACGTCCCCCCCACGGCAACGAACACGACAGCGGCGGGCCTCTACATCACGATCAAAGCGATTAGTCTCGTCAACGGCCAGTACCGCGTGTTCTTCGATTCGAACGTGAGAAACAACGCGGCAGGGGACCACCTGCACTTCTACTTCGAGGGCTTGCCTTCCGCCTACCGGGATTTCTACTACGACGGCAGCCAGCCGTACTTCGAAGGCTGGGCGCAGGCGGAAAACACCCGGGGCGCCGAGCGCATGTGCGCCGGGCCTGCCACTGGCAACCACGCGTTGCAGACGTACGGCGGGAGCTGCTGGACGCTTCCCAAGGAATAACGACGATGGAGGAGCACGGTTGATGCCATCGGGTAACGGGAAACTGATCGTCCGCGAGGCGGAGCAGCCGCCGCGCGAGTTCGAGCTGCCCGAGACCCCCGTCACCATCGGGCGCGACACCGGCTGCGACCTCGTCGTCGCCAGCCGCTACGTCTCCCGCCGCCATTGCCGGGTCGAGCCATCGAACGGCTCCTACACCCTGGTCGACCTCGGCAGCGCGAACCCGACGCTGATCAACGGCGAGCGAGTCGATGGCTCACGCGTCCTCTCGCCGGGAGATACGATCGCCATCGCCGACGTCACCATCGAATTCCAGAAGCCGCCATCGGACCCAAACGCCACCGAGGTGTTCATGGTCCCGGGCGCTGCCCGCCAGAAGGAAGTGCAGGGCGAACTGACTTCCAGCGAGAAGCAGCGCGTGAAGGAACTCTTCGGACTGCGCGGAACGCTCACGATGATGTTCACGGACCTGCAGGACTCGACGAAGATCACGGCGGCGGTCGGCGACAACCGCGCCCAGGAGTTCCTCCGCAGGCACAACCAGATCATCCGGGAGCAAATCGCCGCCCACCAGGGCCTGGAAGTGAAAGGCCAGGGCGACGGCTTCATGATCGCCTTCACGAGCGCGCGCCAGGCGCTCCGCTGCGCGGTAGCCATCCAGCGCAAGCTCGCCGAATACAACGCGGCCGGCCCGGAACTTCCGATCATCGTCCGCATGGGCCTCAACCTGGGCGAGGTGATCGCCGAAGAAGACGACTTCTTCGGCACCGCCGTGATTATGGCCGCCCGGATCGCGAGCCGGGCCCAGGGCGGCGAGATCCTCATCTCGGAACTGCTCCACAACGTCGTTGCGGCGACGGGTGAATTCCGGGTCACCGCCATGGGAAATGTCCGGCTCAAGGGTTTCCCCAAGATGCACCGGATCTACCGCATCGAGTGGCAGGAGCCCTCCGCGAGCACCCCGTGATGAATATCCGCCACGTCGCACTGACCGACCCGGGCCGCCGGCACTCCGAAAACCAGGACAGCGTGCTCGCGCTGTCGCGCAACGGGGTCTCGCTCCTCGCCGTGGCGGACGGCGTGGGCGGGCTGTCAGAGGGCGCCGCCGCCAGCGCCGCCACCATCCGAAGCCTCCAGGAAGGCTTCGAACGGCTTCCCGAAGAGCCAGCAGAGGAGGTGCTGCGCTCGCAGCTCTCGCGCGCCAACGCCACGCTCTACGCCGAGCACCACGGCCGCCCGGGGAAGATGAGCGGCAGTACCATCGTCGCCCTCGTCTTCGAAAAAGGCTCCGTCCTCGTGGCCCACGTGGGCGATTCGCGCGCCTACCTGATGCGAAACGGAGAACTCCGGCGCCTCACCGAGGACCACTCCCTCGTGGCGGAGCAGGTGCGCCTCGGCATCCTCACCCCCGAGCAAGCAGCGACCAGCCGGCAGCGGCATGTGATCACGCGCAGCCTGGGTGTAGCGCCCACGCTCGACGTGGAGTTCGACGACCGGCTGGAGTGCCGCCCCGGCGACCTCTTCCTGCTCTGTTCCGACGGACTTTCCGACGTGGTCCCCGAAGAGGACCTTGCCAATATGCTCGCCGGCAGCGTTCAGGTCGGGCGGACGGCGTCTGAGCTGATCGCCGCCGCCAACGAACGGGGCGGCCCCGACAACATCTCCGTCGTCCTCGCACGGGTGCTTGGAGAAGCCGATGACTGACCAGCCTGAGCTCGAATTGCCCACAGGTGAGCGCGTGCCGGTCACCCGGTCGCTCATCATCGGCCGCGGCTCCGATGCGGACCTCGTCCTCAGCGATTCCGAAGCTTCGCGCCGCCACGCCGAAGTCAAAGTCCAGGATGGCCTGCTGTTGCTGACCGACCTTGAGAGCCGGAACGGCACGATGGTCAACGGCCAGCGGCTCAACGGCCCGCGCGCCCTGCGCGATGGCGACGTCCTGCGCATCGGCCAAACGCAGATCGTGTTCCACGGCCCCGCCGCCGCGGAGCCAGCGCCACCGCCGGAGCCCGAAGCCACCGCAGCGCCCGTCGACCCGGCGGCCACCATCGTGGCGCCGCGAATGGAGGCGCCCGCGGGCCCGCGGGACACCGCGCCGAGCCCGGTGCAAGTGCTCGGCCGGATCACGCGCGGCATCGCAGGGCTCGACGACGCCCGCCAGGTCGCAGACACCGTGACCAGCACCATCCGCGATGAATACGGGTGCGAGGGCGCCAGCCTGGTCCTCATCGACCCCGCCGCCAACTCCCTCTACTTCGCGAGCGTCGCCTCCGATTCGCCGAGCCTGAAGCTCATCACGCTCAAGCCCGGGGAAGGCATCGTTGGCCGCGCCATCGAACTGAACCAGCCCGCCCTGGTGGTGGATGTCTCGAAAGACCCCGGGCACGCCGCGGGCATCGACCGCTCACTCGGGTTCACCAGCCGCTCGATCATCGCCGCGCCTGTCGCGCGGGAGGACGGGACGGTCATCGGGGCGCTCGAAGCGATAAACCCGACGCGCAAGCCCGCCTTCGACGCTGACGACCTGGAGTTCCTGGTCCTGGCGGCGACGTCGCTCGGCGCTGCCCTCGGCAAGGCGCGGGACTGGCAGGACATCGAGCGCGAGCGGGCAGCGCTCGCACGCGTGGCCGGGATCCGCGCACAGTACGTCGCCACCTCGCCTGCCATGGTGCGGCTGGTGATGGAAGCCGCGGCCCTCCACGAAGCCCGGACTCCGGTGTACCTCGCCGGAGAGCCCGGGACCGGCCGCCGCACCCTGGCGCGCCTGGTGCAGGAGGCGGCCAGTCCCTCCGGAGGTCTCAGGGTCGTCGCCTCTGTCGCCGAACTTCCGCGAGACGGCGTCGAGGCCGTGCTCCTCCCGGACATCGAGCACCTGTCTTCCGCCGAACAAGGAGACCTCGCGTCCTGGCTCGCGGGGGCCGAGGGAAGGCGTCCGGTCTTCCTCACCGGCGGCGCCAGCCTCCTCTCGCTGCTCTCGGGTGGCATCCTTTCGCCGGCACTGCACGAACGCCTGGAAGCCGGCCAACTCATCGTGCCGCCGCTGCGAGCGCGCCTGGATGAACTCGAACCGCTCGTGGACCACTTCGCCTCGGCGATCAGCACCCGCCTCGGGCGGGGAACCTTCACCTTCACCGAGGAGGCCTTCGACCGCCTCCGCTCGCACCCATGGCCCGGCAACGTGGCGGAACTGCGCGACATTGTCCAGCGGGTTGGGATTCTCGCACGCGAGAGCACGGTGGACCTTCCCGGCCTCCTCGTGGCTGCGCCGGAACTGGCTGAGCCGGCGCAGGCGGGCCCGCCCGCGCGACTCCGGCCGTTGGCGCGGAGGCGCGCGACGCTGCTTGCCCGGGCGATGGCGGATGCCGCCGCCGGAGACGAAGCCGACCGGGTGGCCGCGGCCCAGGCCCTGACCCGTGTCGAGTCGCCGGAGGCGACGGCCACCCTCGCCGGGCTCCTCGACGACGAGTCCGCGCCCGTCCGGGCGGCAGCGGCCGGCGCGTTGGCCGGCCGCAAGGAGGCCGCCGGAGTGCTGGCCGCCCACCTCGAAGGCGAGGTCGACCTCGGGGTGGCGCTCACCCTGCTCGAATCCCTCGCAGCCACCGGCCTGGCCGCGGAGCACCAGGTGGTGGCCCGGGCCCTGCGCGCCGGCGACGCGCGCATGCGGCGCCTCGCGATGCACGCGTTGCGCAACACCCCCGTCGCCCGGGAAGCGGCCGAAGCCGTCCGCGACGACCCGGAGGCCCCGGTGCGCGTGGAGGCACTGGCGGCATTGATCGAGGCCGGCGAACCCCTGGAGGACGCCCTCATCGCCCTGGCCGACGAGGGCTTGGCCACCGTCCGCGCGGCCGCCTGCGAGGCCCTCGGCGAGCTTCGCCTTGCCACAGACCGCCTCCTCGAGCTGACGGCCAATGGCGACCGCTTCGTGCGCGTCGCCGCGATCCGTGCGCTTGGCCACTCCGATTCGCCCCAGGCGCGGGCCGCCCTGCTCGAACTGCTTTCGGATGTGACAGTGAGCGCCGAGGCCGCCGCCGCCCTCGGGCGGATGGGCGCTGTTGAAGCAGTGCCGAGGCTCATCGCTCTCCTGGACGCGCCCGAGGCCCCGGTCGCCGCCCGCCGCGCCGTTGTCCAGGCTCTCGCCCGTATCCCGGGCCAGGCCTCCACGGAGGCGCTCGCTCGAGCGCTCGCCGACGCCGCTCTCGCCGAAACAGCCCTGGAGGCATCCTCAGCGCTCGCCGAAGTGCCGTTGGACCTGGCAGTCGTGCGCTCCCGCGCCGAACAGCTCCTGCGTGCAGGCTCGGCCTCCCCCGAGGCGGCCGTGGAAGCGCTCGAAGCCCTCACGCTCCTGGCCGGGCGCGTCGCCGACCCGGCGATCACGCTCGAAGCCGTCCGCGCGCTCGTCGCGGATCCGGAGACCAGCGGGCTCGCCGTAGAGTTCCTGGAAGAGCTGGGTGACCCCGCCGCCGTGCCTTTGATCCTCGCCGCCGGGGACACCCCGGAAGCGTCTGCCGCGCTCCAGTCGTTCGGGGCCGGCGCCGTCGCCGCCCTCCTAGGCGCGCTCGAGGGTGAACACCAGGCCGCGGCCGCCCGGGCGCTCGCCGCCCAGGGCCCCGCTGTCGTCACGGGGTTACTCGGGCTGCTCAACGACCGCCGGCTTGCGCGCGCCGCCGCTCGAGCGGTCGTGGAAATCGGCCAGGATGCCCTCCCGGCCCTCGTCAGCGCCATCGAAGCGGCTCCCGCCGATGACCTCCCCGGGCTGCTCCAGGTGTTCGGGCAAGTGGCGCCGGGCCGCCTCGCGAATTATGTCGCTACGTTCCTGGGCCGTCCGGAGCCCGCCGTGCGGTACGCAGCCCTCGCCGCGCTCGGCAACCTCCCCGATCAGCGAAGCGAGGCGGCACTCCTTGCCCGGGTCGATTCGGCGGAACCGGCCGAAGCTACGCTGGCCACCCTTGCCCTCGGCCGCATCCAGAGCGCCGATGGGTTCGAAGTGTTGGCCGGACGCGTCGGGCAGGGGGACAGGCGTTCGCAGTACGCGCTGGCCGGTGCCCTCAACGAGTACAACCTCCGCCAGGCGCCGGTGCTCGACATGGTGCGCCGCATGGTACGGGAGGGCCTCCCGGTTTCGAGCTCGGCGCTGGAAGCGGCATTCGCCGCGAACGCCATCTCGGGCGAAGACATCCTCGCGGCCATCGAGGCATCCGGGACGCCCGAAACCCAGAAGTTGCGTCTCATCGGCGCGATCGGGCGCCTGGACTCCGGCCTCGCAGTCCCCCCGCTGCTGGTGCTTCTGCGCTCCGAAGTCGACGAGTCCTTGCTGAACGCCGCCGCCGCCGCCCTGTCGCGCCACGAGTTCGCCGCGCACGGTCAGATCGCACAACTCCTCATCGAGGCCGGCAACCGGTCCGCGGGCGTCCGCGTGCTGGCTCAGATGCAGGACCCCAGGGCACTGATGGCGGTCCTGCGGGAAGTCGCCCCGGAGCTCGAATCCGACGAATCGCTGCGGTCCGCGTTGCGCGCCATGGGCGACCTCATCCTCGGCCCGCTGATCGACGTCATCAACGAAAACTGGGACCTGGAGAGCCTCGGCCTGCTCTGGCAGCTCACCGAAGTAGTTGGCCCGGGGAATCCGTGAGCCACCTCATACCGTGGGCTGGAACACGAGCTACAATGACAGGAAGCCATCCGGAGGCGCAGCAGCAATGATGGAAACCGACACCCCTCTCACCGAAGCCGAGCTAGCCGCTTTCGCGCACAAGCTGAGCGCGTTCGCGGAATCGCTTTCTGCGCGGGAGCGCGAGTTCCTCGGCAACATGCTCGCCGATGCCGCCTACCTCGCGAACAGCGATGAGGCCGGCTACGCCGACCTCGAATCCGCGCTGGATGACGACGTCGCGGGGTTCGACTTCGGCGGCGGCACGAGCGTCCTCTCGGCCGTGTTCGAATACGGCCAGGGAGTCTCCCGCGCGCAAAAGGAGGCCGCCGAACTGGCGGCGCTGGTATAGGCGTGCCGGGACTCGAAGACCACACGATTATCCCAACCCGGCGGGGCTACATCCGCCAGGCCCTCGAAAAGATCGAGGTCTTCAGTTCCGTATTCCCAGAACTCCTCGATGACGTGGCCGCCGAGTTTCGCTCGGCGGATGCTGCCCCCGGGGAGGCGGTCGTCCGCCAGAACGACCCCGGCGACCAGCTCTTCATCGTCGAATCGGGCGAGCTGGAAGCGACGGCGGTCATCGGCAACCGCACGGTGAAGCTCGGCCAGCTGAAGCCGGGCGACTTCTTCGGCGAGTTCGCGCTGCTGAAGGGCTCGAAGCGCACCGCCACCGTCACTGCGCTGACCCCGGTGCGCCTGTGGACCCTCTCTGCGAAGAGCCTGAACGAGTTGTGCGCGAAGAGCCCCGCGCTCGCCGCAAACATCCGCAACGTCATGCGCAAGCGCGAGCTGGCAAACGCCTTCAAGGCCCTGCAGTAGGCTACCTCGGGACCACCGACTCGCCCTCGGCCAGTCCCGCTTCGGTGGCTGGACCCCACTCGTCCGCCGGCTCAGAAGGCTGCCAGGCAGAGAACATCGCGATCCAGTAGGGCAGGTCATCGGCGATGCACTCGCGCATCACCCACTGGAAGGGGTTGTCCCAGCGCACGCCCTGTTCGCGCGGGCCGCGCGGGCCGCTGCCGCCGAAGAATGGCAACGCTTCCGGCGAACCCCACAGGCCGCGGTAAGCGAGCCACCACCACTCGTCGTCGCGCCGGAGTGCTTCGGTGTCCCGCAGGAGCTTTTCCGGCGGCATGACGGGGACATCTTCGACCATGATGCGCATGCCGTTGCCGGCCCCGGAGTGCGCGTCAGCGACCCAGTCGATGGCGTGGCGGGTCTCGAGCACGAACTGCGACGGGATGGAGTAGTCGCCGAAGAACGGCAACCGCAGCTTCCGCGTCATCGAAGGGTGGTAGCCGTTGAGGTTGTACTCGAAGTAGCTGGCGTGCGACCCGCGTGCCACGTAAACGACGGGGTGGGTCCCGGCCGAAGACTGCTCGCCGGTGTCATCGACGCGCTCCAGGTCCTCCCAGCGCCGCCAGCGGCCGAGGTCGTGGGCGCCATAGGCGGCGCCAAGCGGGCGGTACTCTCCATCGCCCACGTGGAGCAGGAAGACGGTGATGCCCTCCCAGTCGCTCTGGTGGCGGTTCCATGCGTCGTTGTAGAAGAGGTACCACCAGTACTGGACGGCCACCGCGTCCGCGAGCGGGTGCATCTCCGGGATCTCGGGGAGTTCCCGCCCCTGCAACACGCGGGCGTAGATGGTCCGCGGGTATCGTTGCTGGTCCGGCGGCAGGGCTTCGTCGCGCTGGATGAGGCGGAGATAGCGCTCCCAGACGGTGATGGAGCAGCCGCAATCCGCCTTGGGGACGGGGATGGCCCAGTGCGCCCGGAACTGCCGCCCGAAGGGGAACAGGTGGCGCACGATCTTGATCGGGTTGCCCCCGTGGAGCCAGGGAATCTCGAGCGAACTGTTCCGCTCCTGTGCATCGCCCAGGTGGGCGCGGATATCCTGGACCGAGGTCCGTCCCGGCAGGTCCGGGAGCCACTGTGCCCGCCCCCGCCGCAGCCGCACGTTCTCCAGCAACAGGCTTACCGAGCGCGGGTGGTAATCCGAACCGAGAAGGTACGCGGTTTCGTCGGTGCGGTAGGGCGGGCCGAGTTCCGGGTCCTCCGGGAAGATCACCAGTGCCGGCCGGTAGCGCCGCGCCAGATCCTTGCGGACCGCCTCTGGCAGCGTGGTGTCGCTGGCCGGGAGCGCCTCCCCGGCAGCCTGCTTCTTCCGCCGCCGTCCCAGCCGGCCACCCGTGACCAGGGAGAGCAGGAACCGTCCGAGGGCCAGCAGGAACAGGACCACAAGGACGACGGGGAGGACGACGAGCGCCAGGACGAAGGAGAAGAGGAGCAGCAAGGCATCGAGTACGACAAGCGCGAGCGGCACCCAGAAGACGCGCGCCTGCCGCAGCCGCATGGCCCGGGTTGTCGGCTCGGGATGGAAGTCGTCGTTCGGCCGGTCTTCCTTGCCCGCCGGCGGCACGTCGGGTCGGGACTCGTCCTCCGGCATCAGGCAGGCGCCTCCCGCGGGGCCCGGCGGGGCGGCCGGGCGTATTCCCTGACAAGGGTGGCAAAGAAGAACCACCCGAAACGCGCGAGGGCCAGGGCGTGACGGAGGGGGTTCCGCGTGTTCAGCGCACGCATCGAAATGACCTGGGGCACCAGGTCCAGCGGGCGTATCCGGAGGATGCCCTGGAACGACGGCTCATCGGCCGCGCCTTCGTCGGCCGGCCGCACTTCGGTGAAGAGGGCCGTGGTGTCGTACCAGAAGTCCAGCATGCGATCGTTGTGGACGTCTTTGAACCCCTCCATCACGTAGGGGACACCGCCGTCGGAGGTGAACTCGAGGCGGTACTTCATCCACAGCCGGCCGCTTTCGTCGCGCTCGAGGAGGTTGAACACGGCGTTCCGCACCTCCAGCCCCTGGCCGAGGGACGTGGAGTCCACCGTGCCGGTCATCCGCGCTTCGTGCGCCGGGCTGGCGAGGAATGCTCCGAGGTCGTCGGCGAGGATGGTGAGCTTGAAGCGGAAACGTTCGCCAGCACGCCTTCCTCGCGCGCTCCCGCGGCGGAAATCCTTCTCGCCTTTGCCCACGAATCCGCCCATGGTCTCGGTAAAGGTGAAGCCCACGCGTGCGGCCATGGTCAGCCTCGTTTCACGATGTGTTCGGCCGCCCGCTCGGCGATGGCGGAGATCGTAAGCGACGGGTTGGGCCCAATGCCTCGCGGGATCGCCGCACCATCGGTCACGAACAGGTTCTTGTAGCCCCATACTTCGCCGTACGGGTCCAGGACGCCAAGCCCCGGGTCGTCGGAGAGACCGCATCCACCGAGCGGGTGAACCGTGATCAGCCTCCCCAGGAGGCTCCACAGCGGGTTGGTCACGTACTGCCCGCCCAGTTCCTTCGAGACCCGCTTCAGCTCGGCCTCCATCTTCGCGATCAGCGGGCGGGTGTTCGTGTGGTCCCACTCGATATCGAGGCCCGGCCGCCGGCCGAAGCGTTTGCGCAGCCGGATCGTCCCGTCCGAACCATCCTGGCCCATGCCGAGGAAGATCATCGTGCTGTTCGGCAGTTGCTCCTGAAGCCGCACGTTGTCGCCGGTGAGCCGCGCGACTTCCTTGTAGAACCAGCTGAGCCGGGCGGCATAGCCGACAGGGCCGCGCACGAACTTCGAGAGGTACTCCGATTTCGGCCGCATGGCCCCGACGATGAACGCCAGGTCCGGGGCGAAGCCTCCTTCTTCCAGGTAGAAGTGGTGCTGGTCATCGATATGGCGGATGGCGAGCGTGATCGTCGGCCCGTGCCACGGGTTCACCGGCTCCTTCGCGTTCAGGGTAGCCGCCAGGAAGTCGCCGTTGCCGGAGAAGTGCTCGCCCAGGCGCGGGCTCAGGTGCGGCATCGTTTCGAACTCATCGCGGGCGCGGAGGAGCAGTTCGTTCGTGTTCACCGTGCCCGCGGCGAGCACGACCAGCGGGGCCCAGCGGTGGTCGATGCGGCCGGTTGCGCGATCGCGAAAGGTCACGCGGTACCCGCCGTCACGCGGTTTGAGGGTGATGACCTCCGTCAGCGGCGCCACCTGGGCCCCGAACCGTTGGGTCGCGACGGCCAGGTAGTTCAGGTCCAGGGTGTTTTTCGAGTTGCTCCGGCAGCCGATGTCGCACTCGCCGCAGAGCCGGCAGGGCGCCTGTTCGACGGAGACGCCCAGCCCGTAGGGGTCGTGGTCGAAGCGGAGCGGGGGGTTTGGCCCCGGGTCGCTCCCGTCGCCGAAGTACACGGCCAGGTTCGGCCGGAAGACGTCGGCGCCGAGGCGCTCCGCCACGTGGGCGTACGCGCGCGTTTTCTCCAGGCCGATCGCCTCTGGCAGCGGGCGCACGCCCAGCATCTTCTCGGCACGCTCGTAGTAGGGGGCAAATGTGTCCGGGCCCATGCCCTTCGGCCAGCCCTCCCGGAAGCTGCGCTCAGGCGCGCGGACATGGACGTTCGCATAGATGTGCGAGCCGCCGCCGACGCCGCTGGATGTCAGCGTGGCGATACGCCGGAACATGCGGAGGTCGAAGAAGCCGTTCCAGCGCCCGTTCCACAGCCATGCGGAGAGGCCCGCCCCAAGGCGAGGGAACTCTTCCGGCTTCCGTTTCGGCCCGCGCTCGAGGATGAGGACCTTGCGCCCGTTCTCGGCCAGCCGGCAGGCAGTGATTGCTCCGCCGAAGCCGGAGCCGATCACGATCGCGTCGGGCTTCTCCATCACTGTGTCAGACATGGCAACGCCTCCGGGCTGCGACGCCCGGCCCCGCGGTTTCGCCCTCTGGAGGCTGCTCGATGGTCAACTCTGCACCCACGGCGGGCCCGCCTGCCCGAGCCCGGTGTGTAGCACCTGCCCACTCCTTTGTCCAGACTCGACCGCTTCGAACGTGACTCATTTCACGCTCCCGTGGTCCCGCATGGTTCAAAACGCTTGCGCACGGGCGTATTCTTCCCATCCCGGCCGTGCGGGCCGGCGGCGAGGAGTCCGAAATGGCGAAGCAATTGCGCGGCACTCCAGTCCAGATCGAGGCGCCCGCGGAGCTGGTTTGGCGAATCCTGACGGATTTCGCGTCGTTTCCGCGCTGGAACCCCTTCATCCGTCGCGCCTCCGGCGAACTCGTGACCGGCCAGAAGATTAGCGTGAACCTGCGCCTGTACGGGAGAACGCTCGTGCCGTTCAAGCCCACCATCACGAAGGTCGACGCGCCGCACGAGTTGCGCTGGCTCGCTCGCATGGGCCTGCCCGGCGTGTTCGATGTCGATCGGTTCTTCATCATCGAGCCGGCATCGCCCGGGTCGTGCACCTTCCGCCAGGGGGAGGATTGCACGGGCTTCCTCGCGGGCCCGATGCTCGCGACCGGCCTGGAAGGCCGCATCCTCGCCGGCTACGAACGGCTCAACCTGGCCCTCAAGAAACGTGCCGAGCGTCTCGCCCAGGCCGAAGCGCAGTCCCACCCCCCCGCGGAAGAGGCCCCGGCCTCGACGCCGCTCGACCATCGGAACTAGCAGGAGGTCCCAGAATGTCGAAGAAAACGAAACTTGGCCTGGCCGGCGTTGCCGCCGTGGCCGCCCTCGCCACCCGCCCGCTCTCCCGCAAGAAGGCCCTCGATACCGGGGCGCCGCCGCCGGCTCGCTCGTGGCGCATGCGCATTACGAGCCACGAGACCTTCGACCACGACAGCATCGACAGCCTCGGCTACGACTGGAGCCGGATTGCGAACCCCGCCATCGCGCCGAAGTTCCCGCTGAAGGTCTACCTCCCCCGGTCCACGGAGGACCTGGTCGCGATCGTGAAGGAGGCGAAGGCCCTGGGCCAAACCCTCAAGGTCCGCAGCAAGGGTCACTCCAGCAACGACCTTGTGCTCGAAGAGGGCGGCGCGGTGGTCGTGACGGAGAAACTGAACCAGGTGCTCGAGATCAACGAGGACACCATGACAGCGAAAGTCCAGGCCGGGGCAATTTCCGCCCAGCTGGACGACCGCCTGGCCACCATGGGCCTGGGCCTGCCGATCATCGGCGACCACAACCACATCACCGTCGGCGGGTTCGCCTCGGTGGGCGGCATCAGCCCGGCGTCCCACCGTTTCGGGCTGTTCATCGACCAGGTGAAATCGCTCGAGTACGTCACCTGGGACGGTGAGGTAATCAACTGCAGCCGCACAGAGCGCCCGGACCACTTTTATAAGGTGCTCGCGGGCACGGGCCAGCACGGGATCATCGCGACGATGACCCTGAACATCATCCGCATCGACAAGTACGGGACGGTCCTCGAAAACGACCAGCACCGCTTCCGCGACGTCGAATCGTTCATCCAGCACTCGAAGAAGTTCATCGAGGACCCGGGCGATTCGCTCTACGAACGGGGCGTCTGGATCGACTTCAAGCTGCCGCGGCGCCGGCTCACCGTGGGCCAGTTCTCGGCCTACCACGAGACCGAGCAGTCGCGGCTGCACAAGGTGCGCAACCGGGCCTCGTACGGCTACCTCCACCGCATCGGCTACATGGCCGGCCGCCTTCCCCCGGGAGTCGACAGGACCCTGAAGTACATTGGCACGGCCGGGGTCATCTTCAGCCCGAAGTTCGCGACGATTAAGAACATCGAGTTCTTCACCGACAAGATCCTGGACTCCACCGTCGGTGACCCGACGCGCATGTTCATCGTGCTCGCTCCGCTCCACCGCTACGAAGAGCTCTTCCGCGACTCCTTCAACCTCATGGTCGACTGGCGGGAGCGCACCGGGTGCTTCACGTTTGTCTCGGTTTACGTCAAGTGCATCACGTCCGAGTACCTGTCGCAGGGGACGGACCAGAAGCGTTTCTGCGAGCTCATGTTCTACGTGGGCGTCAACAACAAGAACATGAACGACGAGATCCTGGAGCAGATGACCTCGGACTTCGACGACATCACCATCAAGCACGGCGGCTTCCGCTATATGCACAGCAAGACCGTGAAGGACCACCGTCTCGCCCAGATCGACCCGAATGCCCACTACTCGCGGCCGGGCGCGCGCGTAAACGGCCAGGTCTCCGTCGGCGAGGGGCAGGTCCCCGTCGGCGACTGAGCACGATTCAGGGGGTGGGGAGGAAGAGCTGGTACTTCCCCGCGACCTGGTTCCCGCCGATGAGCGGGCCTTCGACCACGAGCGTCATCGGCCCGGTCGTGGCCCCGACGGTGTTCTTGATGGCGACGACGAGGCTCAGGTTGCGGCCCTGCCCGGATGAGACGACGACCTCCGAGCGGCCGCCGAGTGTCGCGGTCGGCGCGAACGTCTGGCCCGCGACGGCCAGGGTGGCGCCCCGCACGTTGATCTGTCCGAACTGCTTCGAGCCGTTCGCCATCCAGAGGTCGACCAGGACGACATGGGTCTGACCCTGCTCTTCGGCCCGCATGATCGAACCGGCGAGGCCATAGGCTTCCTGGCCTCCCGTGGCCATGAGGATGCAGCGGAAGTACTCGATCGGGTACACGGCCACGCGTGTCGCTTTGATCGACACCCCGGAGATCGACTGTTCGACGGCCACCGCGGTCGTCGTCTCCTTCAGTTCGCCGCACTGCGTCGGCTGGCGCTGCAGCGCGGGGTCGGCCGTCGGCGAGGACTGCGGCGTGGAACGCACCCCGGCCACGTCCGAGGTCGCTGTGCCGGTTGTGCCGGTGCCGGCAGCTACCGTGGTTGAAGGCCGCGCGGTTGGAGCCGGGAGGGTTGGCGTGCCCGTCGGGGCGGCTGTCGCCGTGTCGTCGGCCCGCTCGATCGGCGTCGTCGCAATGTCGGTGGCTTCGCCGTTGGCCCCCCTGGGCTGCACGCCGAACGCAATCGCCAGCATGCCCACGACGATGGCCGCGGGCAGCGCGTACTGCGGCTTTTTCAGCTTCTCCAGCCACGCGTTCGCAGCGAACGAAGGCGGCTGCGGGCCAGGCGCTCGTTGCACGGCTCCACCCTATCGCGCCCGGCCCTGACCTCCCCATGCGGAGATCCCTGATTCACCGCCGTTCGTATGCTGATTCGAGGGGGATTACTCGGGGGTGAGGCGGAGCGCGCTGCGTTGCCTCGATTCGCAGCCGCGGGCCGCCCACCGGAGGGAGCGCCGGACCGCTTACCCGGTGCTCCCTTCTTCTTCGGCTTCCGCCCTTTCCTCGGCCGAACCATTCACCCCTCGTAGACTGTTCACGTGGCGTTCTTCAATCCGCTCCGGCCCGCATACTTCCAGGACCCTTACCCATCGCTGCACCGGCTGCGCAGAGAGGACCCGGTCCACTGGAGCCGCGACCTCGACGCCTGGGTGGTCACCAGCCACGAGCACTGTCTTGGCGTCATCCAGGACGACGAGTCGTTCTCCTCGGACCCCGGGAGGGCCGGAGGGCCGTTCGGCGAGGAAGTGCGCCGCAAACGCGCCGGGACCCCCCTCGGAGGGGCGCCGATCATGGGCAACTCCGACCCGCCGGTGCATACCGCGCTCCGCTCGATTGTGAACCGGGGCTTCACGCCACGGGCGATCGAATCGGCCCGGGAGGAAGTCGAGCGCGCGGTGGCGGCGCTTCTCGCGGATCTCCCAACGCCCGGCCGGCCGTTCGATGCCATCGCGCAGTTCGCGGAGCCGCTCGCGGTGAGCACTGTCCTCCAGCACCTCGGCATCCCGCGCGAAGACTTCGGACGCTTCCGGGAGTGGTCGATGGCGCTGATGCGGGCCCGCGCGGAGGGGACTGCCGGCGCAGGCGTCCTGGAAGCGGCCGCGCAGGCGCGCGAGGACATGCTTGGCTACCTCGCCCAACTGACCGAACAACGCGAGGCGGCAGCCGGCGAAACCGACAACAACGTGCTTTCGGTCCTGGTCGATGCGTGCGACGAAGGCGCCATCGAGCCTGATGAGATGCTGATGATGCTCATCCACATTTCGCTCGCGGGGAACGGCCCCACGGCGATGGCGATAGGGAACGCGCTCGCCGCGCTCGCCGCCTTCCCGGGAGTCCAGGAGCGGCTGCGGGCCGAGCCAGAACTGGTCCCGGCCGCTGTAGAGGAACTGCTCCGGTTCGACAGCAGCACGCACTTCATCGTGCGCTTCGCCCTGCGCGACAAGGCGCTCGGCGCTCGGACCGTGCGCGCCGGACACCAGGTGCACGTGATGGTCGGCGCGGCTAACCGCGACCCTGCCCGCTTCGCCGACCCGGACGTCCTCGACATCGAGCGGGCAGACAACCGGCACCTGAGCTTCGGCCACGGCATCCACTTCTGCCTGGGGGCGCCGCTCGCGCGCCTTGAACTGCAGGTGGCGCTTCGGCGCTTCCTGGAACACACCGGCCCCTTCGAAGTGGTCGAAGGGTCGCGGGCGCCGAGCTACCAGGTGCGCGGCTACCAGCGCCTGATCCTGCGCGAACTCCCGCGCTAAGCGCCGCCGCGCGTGAGAGCGGCCCCTCGATTCGGTAGGATGCGCGCCATCCACCCAACCTTCGGCGGAGGCGGCTTTCATGACCTACGAGAACCTCATCTACGACAAGCAGGACCACGTTGCCCTGGTCACCCTGAACCGGCCCGAGCGCCTGAACGCCCTGAGCCGCCCCCTGCAGCTCGAGATCCTTGACGTGTGCAAGGAGATCAAGAACGACGACGACGCCTGGGCGGTCATCATCACCGGCGCAGGGCGCGGCTTCTGCTCCGGCGCCGACATCTCGGGCCCACGCCCGGAGGGCGCGCCCCAACGCACCCAGAACCAGATCCTGGATGAGTTCCACTGGGTGGGCGACCAGGCGATGGCGGTGTACAACCTGGACAAGCCCACGATCGCGGCGATGAACGGCGTGTGCGCCGGGGCGGGCATGTCGCTCGCCCTCTCGTGCGACCTCCGCGTCGGCTCGGAAAACGCGCGCTTCCGGAGCGTCTTCCTCGAGCGCAACCTCTCCCCGGACTCGGGGATGAGCTGGTTCCTCACACGCATTGTCGGGTACAGCCGGGCGATGGACCTGATCCTCACGAGCCGGGATGTCGGGGCCGAGGAGGCCTACCGGATGGGCCTGTTGGACCGCCTGGTCCCGCACGAAAAGCTCATGGAAGAGGCCCTCGCGCTCGCAGGGCTCATCACGCAGCACCCGCCTGTCGCGGTGCGCGCGGCCAAGCGCGTCACCCAGCAGAACCTGAACAAGAACCTGGAGGACGGCCTGCGCAACGAGGCGTACCACCTGCAGTACGGCCGCAGCGCCACCAACGACGCCCGCGAAGCGATGGCGGCCCGCATGGAGAAGCGCAAGCCCGTCTACACGGGCACGTAGCTTTCCTTGCGAACTTCCAGGTGGGCAGGCGGCCCGGACAACCCGCACCGGGCCGTTATCGCTCCCCTCGCGAGGCGGTAGACTGCGCCCACCATCCGTCCGCAGCGAGAACACATGCCCTTCTCGAAACTCCTCATCGCGAACCGCGGCGAGATCGCTGTCCGCATCATCCGCACCGCCCGCGAAATGGGCATCCCCACCGTCGCCATCTATTCACCCGACGATGCGCTGGCCCCGCACGTCCGCCTGGCCGACGATGCCGTGGCCCTCGAGGGCGAGGGCGCGGCGCCTTACCTGGACATCGCGGGCATCGTGGCAGTGGCGCAACGGGCCGGTTGTGACGCTCTCCATCCCGGCTACGGACTCCTGAGCGAAAACCCGGCGTTCGCCCAGGCCTGCGACGAGGCCGGCATCGTGTTCGTCGGGCCGCCGGTCGAGTCGTTGCGGATGATGGGCGACAAGGTGCGCGCGCGGGCGGCAGCGGCCGCAGCAGGACTCCCCGTGCTGCGGGGCGAACCGGTCTCCTCCATCGAGGATGCGGCGGCTTTCCTAGCCTCCCTGCCCGCGGGGCAAACGATCTTGCTCAAGGCTGTCGCCGGCGGCGGGGGACGCGGCCTGCGCGTGATCAACGCCCCGTCCGACATCGAGAAGGCGTTTCCCCGCGCGGAATCGGAAGCGCGCGCTTCGTTCGGCGATGGCCGTCTCTATGCCGAGCAGTTCATCCCCCGGGCACGCCACATCGAGGTGCAAATCCTGGGGGACGCTCACGGCGCCGTGGCCCACCTGGGCGAACGCGACTGCAGCCTCCAGCGCCGGCACCAGAAGATCATCGAGATCGCCCCGGCCCCGGGCTTGCCGGCAGTCTTGCGCGACAGGATGACCGCCGCCGCTGTCGCGCTCGCGAAGTCTGTCCACTACGCGAACGCCGGCACTGTGGAGTTCCTCGTCGATGCCAGCCGGCCGCTGTACGACGACAGCGCCTTCTACTTCATCGAGGCGAACGCGCGGTTGCAGGTTGAGCACACGGTCACTGAGGAGGTCATGGGCCTCGACCTCGTCCGCGCGCAGATCCTGGTGGCGGCCGGACGGACGCTGGCGGAAGCTGGCGTCGGGCAGGGCGCGGCTCCCCGCGGATTCGCCATCCAGGCGCGCGTGAACATGGAAACGATGCAGCCCGATGGATCGGTGCGGCCGGCGGGCGGCACGCTCTCCGTCTTCGACCCGCCCGGCGGGCCGGGCATCCGCGTTGACACGTTCGGCTACACGGGGTTCACGCCGAGCACGCGCTTCGATTCGCTCCTCGCCAAGGTCATCGGCTATTCGCCGTCGGACGACGTCCGCGATGCGGCGAAGCGCACTGCCCGCGCGCTGGCCGAATTCCGGATCGCGGGCACGAAGACGAACGCCGCCTTCCTCCGCGCCGTCCTCGAACACCCCGCGCTGTCCTCCGGCGACATCTACACACGCTTCATCGACGACCACGCGGCTGAGCTCCTGGCGAACCTGGTTGAGCCCGAAGTCCCGGTCGCCGCGCCGGCAAGGGCTGGACAGGCCGGCGTGAAACTCGAGACGAACGACCCCCTCGCCGTGCTTGCGTACGGCCAATCGGAGGGACGCGGCGCAGTGAAGCGCACCGCTGTCGAAGAAGCGCCGCCCGACGGCTCGTTCGTCGTCGCATCGCCGTTGCAGGGCACCGTGGTGAGCCTCTCCGTCGCCGTCGGCGACCCCGTCCGGGCGGGCCAGGCCGTGCTCGTGATGGAATCGATGAAGATGGAGCACGAGGTCACGTCCGGGCGGAGCGGCATCGTCCGGCGCATCGCCGTCGCCCCCGGCGACACCATCGTCGAGGGCCTCACGCTCATGGTCCTCGAAGAAGCAGAAGTCGCGGGCGGCGAATCTTCGGGTGAAGAGTCCATCGACCTCGACGAAATCCGCCCGGACCTCCGACTCGTCCTCGACCGGCGCGCCCTGACACGAGATGAGAAGCGCCCGGATGCCGTTGCCCGCCGCCGCAAGACGGGCCAGCAGACAGCGAGAGAGAACATCGCCAGCCTGGTCGACCCCGGGACGTTCGTCGAGTATGGGCCGCTCGTGCTTGCCGCCCAGCGTTCCCGCCGGAGCGAAGAAGAGCTGATCGTGAAGAGTCCCGCGGACGGCATGATCACGGGGGTCGGCAGCGTGAACGGCAACCTTTTCGGGGACCCGGCGTCCCGCTGCGCCATCATGGCTTACGACTACACCGTCTTCGCCGGAACGCAAGGGGCGCAGAACCACCGCAAGACCGACCGCATGATCGACATCGCCGAACGCGGCCGTATGCCGATGATCCTTTTCGCGGAGGGCGGCGGCGGCCGGCCAGGCGATACCGACCGGGTTGGGGAAAGCGGCCAGCGGACGTTCTCGCGCTTCGCACAGCTCAGTGGCCTGGTGCCGATGATCGGCATCACCTCGGGCCGCTGTTTCGCAGGCAACGCCAGCCTCCTCGGCTGCTGCGACGTGATCATCGCCACCGAAGGTTCGAACATCGGCATGGGCGGGCCGGCGATGATCGAAGGGGGCGGCCTCGGCGTCTACGCGCCCGAGGACATCGGCCCCATGGAAGTCCAGGTCCCGAACGGCGTCGTGGACCTGCTGGTGAAGGACGAAGTGGAAGCCGTGCGGGTGGCGAAGAAGTACCTCTCGTACTTCCAGGGCCCGGTGAAGGAGTGGACTGCCCCGGACCAGCGCCTCATGCGCCGCATCGTCCCCGAAAACCGCCTGCGCGTGTACGACATCCGCAAAGTCATCGACACGCTCTCCGACGAGGGCTGGGTGATGGAATTGCGGCCGAAGTTCGGCGTCGGCTGCATCACGTCGCTGATCCGCGTCGAGGGGCGCTCTGTCGGCGTCATCGCGAACAACCCGGCCCACCTCGGGGGCGCGATTGACTCCGACGCGGCCGACAAGGCGGCCCGCTTCATGCAACTCTGCGACGCGTTCGACATCCCGCTCCTGTACCTCTGCGACACGCCCGGCATCATGGTCGGCCCGGAAATCGAGAAGACCGCGCTGGTCCGCCATTCGAGCCGGATGTTCCTGATCGGCGCGAACCTGACGGTGCCGTTCTTCACCGTCATCATCCGCAAAGCGTACGGCCTCGGGGCGATAGCGATGGCCGGCGGCTCGTACAAGGTCCCGCTGTTCTCGGTGTCATGGCCGACGGGCGAATTCGGCGGCATGGGCCTCGAGGGCTCGGTCAAGCTCGGCTTCCGGGAAGTTCTCGCCGCCATCGAAGACCCGCAGGAGCGGCTTGAGCGGTACAACCAGATGGTCGCTCGCGCCTACGAGAACGGGAAAGCCCTGAACAACGCGAGCGGCTTCGGCATCGACGACGCCATTGACCCGGCGGAAACGCGCTACTGGCTCGCCAACCTGCTGGCGAGCATCCGGCCGCCGGCCCCGCGGGAAGGAAAGAAGCGAAGCGCGATCGACGCGTGGTAATCGGCCCGCGCCGTTCGACAAGCGCACCCTCCGGAACCCACAATCCCGCCATGCCCTCCAACCTCGAAATCTGCGAACGCCTCTTCGCGGCAGTCCAGGCCGGCGACACCGAAACCGTCCGCGAGCTGTATGCCCCCAACGCCGTCATCTGGCACAACGACGACATGGCCAGCCAGGGCCCGGAGGAGAACCTCCGCGTCCTCCGCTGGGTCGCCCGGAACGTGAAAGGCCTCCGCTACGAGGACATCCGCCGGCAGGAAACGCCGACCGGGTTCGTGCAGCAGCACGTGCTCCGCGGCATCGCACCCAATGGCGCACCGCTCGAAATCCCCGCCTGCATCGTCTGCGTCGTCGAAAATGGCCGCATCACCCGTCTCGACGAGTACCTCGACTCTGCCCAGACCGCGCCTCTGCGAGCGCCGGCATGACGGCAGGCGGCCGCCTCCGCGAGCTGATGGCGAAAGGCACCGTTCTGGCGCCGTTCGTCTTCGACGGGGTGCAGGCGAAGCTCGCCCGGGCGGCGGGGTTCGAAGCCGTGTACATGACCGGCTTCGGCACCGCCGCCTCGTACGGCCTGCCCGACATGGGCCTGATCGGCCTCGGCGAGATGTCGGCCAACGCGGCGCGCATCGCGTCCGCGGTGGACGTCCCGGTCATCGCCGACGCCGACACCGGTTACGGCAACGAAGCCAACATCGCCCGCACGGTCCAGGTCTACGAACGCGCCGGGGTCGCTGCACTCCACATCGAGGACCAGGAGTGGCCCAAGCGCTGCGGCTTCCTCGAAGGCAAGCGCGTCATCCCTCTGGACGAGATGGTCCTGAAAGTCCGCGCTGCCATCGCCGCCCGGCACGACCCGTCGCTCGTGATCATCGCCCGCACCGATGCACTCCAGCCGAACGGCTGGGAGGACGCCGTCGCCCGCCTGCGCGCCTACCGCGAAGCCGGCGCCGACATGGTGTTCATGGACGGCCTGAAGACTCGCGACCTGGTGGAGCGCGCCGCCCATGACCTCTCCGGGGTCCCGCAGTTGCTCAACTCGTGGCTGATCACGCCGGAGGAAGCGCGGGCGCTCGGGTTCGCGGTCTATATCCACCTCGGCGTGATGCTGCGCCACTTCAGCGACTTCCGCCGGTCGCTGGAAGAACTGCGTGCCACGGGCCGGGTGGACGTACCCGCGGGGGACCTCTCCGTCGAACCGATCACCCGGCTGCTTTCGTCGTAGATGCGGGGGCCCCTGGCGTCCTGCGCAAATCGAGCTCCGAGGCGCGCCGTCTCACAACGGCGCGCAATCCTCGTCGCTACCGCCTAGTTCCCCTGTCTGTTACGTTCGGGGTACCCTTCAGGGACAACAACATGGGTGAATTGGGGAGCCTCTTGACTCGCGCGCGCGAAGCGCGCGGGCTCACGCTCGAAGACGCCGAACGCGACACTCGCATCTCCCGCCGGTACCTCCAGGCGCTCGAAGCCGAACAGTTCGAGGTCATACCGGCGCCTGTCTATGCCCGCGGGTTCCTCCGCTCGTACTCGCAGTATCTCGGGATCGACCCCCAGGAAGCCCTCGCCATGTTCCCGCGCGAGGATGACCCGGACTACCAGCGGCCAGCGGACGGCAACGCTCAGCCGCAACGCGCGAGCCGCGAAACCCCGGTGAGCCCCGTCTCGGCGGCCCGGCCCTCGTGGCGGCGGACGCCTCCAGCGGGAGGGACGGGCGCGGCCGCGCGCCAGCAGGCCGCCTTCCCGGAGACGGCGCGGGAGGAGGCAGTGGAAGCGCCCCGCCGGCCGACCCCCCTCGGCCGGCCACGTCCGCAGCCGGCCCCGGCCGAGCGTGAACCAGGCTGGGAGCCGGTCATCGGGATCGACATCGGGCTGCCGAGCCCTGCCCACCGCGTCAAGACCGACCCTGCCGCACAGACGAGGTCGGTGGTCGTCGCGATCGTCGCGCTCGCGGTGATCCTCGGCGTGGTGGCACTGGCGGTCATCATTTCCAACCTCGGCGGGAGCGAGAATCCGCCCCCCGGCACCGGCCTCGAGACCACCCAGGCCGCGGGCCAGGGCCTTGCCGCCACTTCCACCGACACCCCCTCAGCAGGGGACGTCACGCCCGGCGTCGTCCCGGACGTCGGTGGCCTCCAGGAAGCCGATGCCTCGGCGCGCATCACTGCCGCGGGCTTCGTCCCCAGGGTCCTCCGCGTCGCCAACTCTGCGGAAAAGGGCACCGTCCTCGATCAGTCGCCTGCCGCAGGCATCGAGTACCCGCGCGGGCAAGAAGTGCGCATCGCAGTCAGCGAGGGCCGCTGACATGGCTGTCCCCCGCACGTACCACCTGGTCACGCTCGGCTGCCCCAAGAACGACGTCGACAGCGAGCACCTGGAGCGGTTGCTGACTGGCGGCGAGCTCCTCCCCGTCGTCGAGCCGCAGGCCGCCGACGCCATCATCGTGAACACCTGCGGCTTCATCGAACAGAGCCAGGCCCAGTCCATCGAAGCCGTAAAGGCGCTCTGCGAACAGAAGCGCGACGGCCAGACGCTCATCGTCGCCGGGTGCATGACGCAGCTCTACGGCCGCCAGGTGAAGGAAGAGCACCCGGCGATCGACCACGTTTTCGGCGTTGGTCAATGGCAGGATGTTGCGCGCCTCCTGAGCGTCGACGTGGAGGCCATCCACGACATCCCGGAGAGCAACGTCAAAGTCACCGGCCCCTCTGCCTATCTGAAGATCTCCGATGGCTGCGACGCCCCGTGCACCTTCTGCGTGATCCCGAAGATCAAGGGCGGGTTGCGGTCCGCGCCCGCCGGGCTGCTGGTGAAGGAAGCGGAACGCCTGGCTGCCGCGGGCGCGAAAGAACTGGTCCTTGTCGGGCAGGACACGACTGCCTGGGGCGAGGACCTGGGGATGGCGGTGGGGGCAGGGCTCCCCGGCCTCCTCGAGCTCCTCAGCGCCGCCGTCCCGGATACGTGGCTCCGGCTCATGTATGCCTACCCGAGCCGCGTCACCCCGCGGCTGATCGAGACGATGGCCAGCCTCCCGAACGTGATCCCCTACCTGGATGTGCCGCTCCAGCACGGCAGCGAGGCGGTCCTCCGGCGGATGAAGCGGCCGTCCAACGTCGAGAAGGTGCTGCGGACGATCGAGGAACTGCGCGCGGCGATGCCGGACATTGTGCTCCGCACTTCGTTCATCGCAGGCTTCCCGGGCGAAACGGAAGAGGAGTTCCGCGAACTGCTCGCATTCGCCAGGGCCGCCGCTTTCGACCACGCCGGCTGTTTCACCTACTCCCGCCAGCAGTGGACCGGCGCATTCGAGATGGCAGACCAGGTCCCCGACGAACTGAAGGCCGAACGCCGGGATCGATTCATGGTCCAGCAACGGCGCATCGCCGCGAAGCGCGCCAAACGCTTCCGGGGGCGCGAACTGGACCTGCTCGTCGAAGGCACTGGCGATGACGAGGATGGCAATCCCGTCGTGGCGGGACGGACGTACCGCGAGGCCCCTGAAGTCGACGGCCTCGTGTTCGCGCGGGGCGCCGCAGCCGCCGGCGACCGCGTGCGCGTGCGCATCGAGGAAACCGCGGATTACGACCTGTTCGGCACAGTCATTGCCAGTCCACTATCGCGCCCACTCCGCGAGCGCGTAAGCTTGCCGTCCAATGGCAAGGCGCCGGTCGCTCGCCCCCGCCCATAAGCCGGCGCAGTTGCATTCAGCGGCGCCCTCCCGTACCGGCCCACGCCAGTCCGCGGCCGCTGCACAGCCCCAGGGCGCGGGGCTGGTGGACTTGCAGCGGCTCGCCGGGAATCGCGCAGTGCACGCCACGCTGCTGAAAACACCGCCTGCCGCGAGCGCGGCGGCCAAACCGCTCGCTGTCCATCGCCTCACCTCCGCTTCCGCTTTCAAGAAGAAGACCGACGCCGGCTTCCTGTCGGGCCGCGGCAAGACGATGAAAGCGATCGACAAGCTGCTCGAGGAATACGGGCAGATCCACGCCACCGGCAAGCACCTCCAGCCAGGTGCCCAGCAGGACCGCGCGATCAACATCCTGCACGAGATTGTCGAGAACATCGCCATCTGGAAGGACACCCACGAGGGCGACACATCCCGCAGCCGGAAGCGCTTCCCGGGGATGAACGAACTCGAAATCGAGGCGAAAAAGGAGCTGAAGGAGCTCGAGGAGATCCGCAGCAAAGGGCGCGAGTTCATGGGCATGGACCAGGCCCCGGTCACGCGCACCCAGAACCTGCTGAAGACCGAAATGGAGGGCAACGTGACCTCCATTTTCGCGAAGCTCGGCCCCATCTTCAGCGCCGCTGTGCCCGCCTCGGGCGATACGGCCGAACTCGAAGTCGCCATCAAGATCCCGTGCGAACCGTCGGGTGTCGGCTACCTCGGCTTCCGGCTCAAGGCGCAGGCGGAGCGGCTCAAGAAGCAGGCGATGAAGCTCCGCTTCGAGCTCGCCTTCGTCGGCGGCGCAAAGATCCCGAACGCCGCCGAGATCGGCGGTGAGCTCGGCGGCTTCATGGAAGCCCAGGGCGGGACACCGGAAAAGACGCTCGAACTCCTCTCTTACGGCCTCTACCGCCGGATCCGCGAATCGAAGTGGATCCCGAACGAGGTCGCGAACTTCATGTGGGGCGGCTCCACCACCTCAGTCGGTTGGAAGCGGGCGGAGAAGTGGTCGTCGAAGGTCGAGAAGGAGAACTTCAAGGACAAGTCCACGTTCGCCCCGGAAGACTCCGACGAGGCCGGAGCGTACGTGGAAACGGGCGGGCTCGTCGGCGCGAAGGCGAAAGGCGGCGTCGGCGGGGTCGCGGAACTGGAAGGCGGCGTGTCCTACAGCACAGGGCAGAAGTACACGCAGGAGTCCGTCAAGGCGCTCAAGGGACGGTACGGCGGCTCCCTGGGGACACCGGACAAGCTCCCAACGGGCCGCGGCCAGGTCAAGCAAATCGGGGAGAGCACGCACCACCTGGAGTTCGGATTCGGCGCCAAGGGCGGCCCTTTCGGCGGTGCGTTGAAGGTCGGGATCGACTGGGCAACGCAGAACCGCAACCAGGGCCTCGCCAAGCTTCAATCCGTCAAAGTCGCCCTCGAAGCCGCGGCCACTCTGCCGATGGACCAGCTCGTGGCCCAGGGCATTGGTGGCTATGCCGTGCCCTTGCTGGCGGAAGTCGCGCGCGGCATCCGCGCAGCCGCGACGGGGACGTCGAAAGACCCGCGCTCCACGAGCCAGGACGTCGGCGAAGTGATGCACGGCCTGGAAAACGGCGCGACGATGGTGACCCAGATCGCGCAGGTCCCGAAGGAAGCCTTCACGGTCAAGTTCGAGACCGGGCAGCCGCCGCCGGGGTTCACCGCGCCGGTCGACCTGAAGCTCTCGCTCCAGGGGATGTATGACTTCGTCGAAAAGAAGTGGGTGTTCGAGTTCAAGCTCGAGTACATCAAGGGTATCGAAGTCAACGCAGGCGTCTTCGAGGGTAAGCTGAAGAAGGGCCAGCGGTTGCTCCGCATCGTCATCGACGACGGAAAAGTCACCTTCGACTAGGCCTGCCGGGAGTCGCTGATTGGGAACCTCTACCAGCCACTGGGCAATCGACGGCGACCTCCGCTTCGCGACCCCCTCCGGCACCCCGCTCATCGTCCATGGGGTCGACCTCGCGCTCGACCGCGTCGATGGCGTGCTGGACCAGGCGAGGCTCACCTTCACGGTGCCACCCGAGGTGTATCGCCGCATCGATGAGGAGGAGCTGTTCAACCTCAGCCGCGCGGCACGCGGGCCGGGAGCAGAGCGGTTCGCCCCTGAAAGCGACGTCCAGATCGAAGCGCGCCTGGACCCCTCCCTGCTGGTGGGCCTCGCCGCCCTTGGCGACGACATCCTGGAGGCCGGGCCGCGCTTTTCGGCCCTCGCCGAAGGCTCACCACTCCTCGACAGCGAGAACTGGTACGCGCTCAACGTCACGGTCGAGGTCCTGCGCGACGCAGAAGGCGGCGTGCTGCGCGAGGGATACAGCACCACGCATGCAAGTGGAGAACGCGAGCTTCGCCTGCCGATGCTGGCAGTCGCTGCCAACGCGCTGGAAGACCGCGACCTGGAGTGGCACGAGACAAGCGACGACGAGGTCATCCGCGCGGATATCACGGGCGAAAACGGGGCTTGGGCGTGCTACATCGTCGCGCGGGAGCGAGAGAACCGGTGCACGGTGTACTCGCAGGCGCCGTGGCCAACCCCGGAGCCCCGCCGGCTGGAGATGGCAGAGTTGCTGACGCGAATCAATTTCGGCCTGCCGGTCGGAAACTTCGAAATGGACTTCGCCGACGGCGAGGTGCGGTTCAAGACGAGCATCGACGTTTCCGGCCACCGCCTCGCGCCGGACCTGTTCGAAAACCTGCTGGACGCCAACCTGGCGACGATGGACGCCTACCTTCCCGCCCTCGAAGCGGTGCGGGACGGCCGCATGACCCCGGAGGCGGCGGTGGCAATGGTCGAGGAGGGGTGAAAGTCCTTTCCTCCGCCCGTACCCCGTAGCACAAACGAAACACGCATGGGCTACCCTCGTACCGTGGCGATGACTGCGACCCGGGTGGGAGAGACGCAATGACCGAATCCGCTGACTACGTGATCTCGGCCTGCCGCGAGAACGATGTCAAGTTCATCCGGCTCTGGTTCACCGATATCGTCGGCGCCCTGAAGAGCTTCGCGATCACGGTGGAAGAGCTCGAAAAGGCGCTCGAAGAGGGCATGGGATTCGACGGATCCAGCATCGAGGGGTTCGCCCGCATCGACGAGTCCGACATGATCGCGCGGCCCGACCCGGCCACGTTCCAGCTCGTGCCCTGGCGCCCGCGCGACGCCGCCGTCGCGCGCATGTTCTGCGACATCCATTACCCGGACGGGACGGCCTTCGAGGGCGACCCGCGCTACGTGCTGAAGCGCCAGCTCAAGCGCGCGGCCGACCTCGGCTACACGTTCTACGTCAGCCCGGAGCTGGAGTACTTCTACTTCAAGGACGCAAAGGGGCTGGAACCGCTCGACCGGGGCGGCTACTTCGACCAGATGTCCGACGCCGGGAGCGACCTCCGCCGCGAAACCGTATTGACGCTCGAACAGATGGGCATCGAGGTGGAGTACAGCCACCACGAAGTGGCGCAGAGCCAGCACGAGATCACGCTGCGCTACACCGATGCCCTGACGATGGCCGACGCGGCGATGACGTACCGCCTGGTGGTGAAGGAGATCGCCGCAGCCAACGGTGTCTATGCGACGTTCATGCCCAAACCCTTCGCCGACCAGAACGGGAGCGGCATGCACGTGCACCAGTCGCTGTTCAAAGGCGAGCGGAACGCATTCTTCGACGGCGACGACGAATACCACCTCAGCGCCGTCGCCCGGGGGTACATCGCCGGGCTCCTGCACAACGCGCGCGCGCTCACGCTCGTCACCAACCAGTGGGTGAACAGCTACAAGCGGCTGCTGCCCGGGTTCGAAGCGCCGGTGTACCTGAGCTGGGCGCGCCGCAACCGCAGCGACCTCATCCGCATCCCGGAGTACAAGCCCGGCCGCGAAACCCACACCCGGATCGAGTACCGCTCGCCGGACCCGGCATGCAACCCGTACCTGGCCTTCGCGGTCATGCTCGCGGCAGGGCTCGACGGCATCGAGAACGAGCGCCTGCTGCCGGCGCCCGTCGAAGGCAACGTCTTCGAGCTCACGCCGGCCGAACGTGCCGCCCGCGGGATCGAGACGTTGCCGGGCAGCCTGATCGAAGCGATCGAGGTGGCGGAGCGCTCAGACTTCCTCCGCTCCGCCCTCGGCGACCACGTGTTCGAGTCCCTGATCCAGAACAAGCGCATCGAGTGGGACCGTTACCGCCGGCACATCAGCGACTTCGAGCTCGAGGAATACCTGCCGATCCTGTGACTGCTCAGTCATCGAGCACGGCGAACAGTTCGGCGAGCGGAAGCTCGAAACCCGGGAGGGAAGCGGCGGTCAACACGTCGACCTTTCGGCCCTTGACGCGGCCCTCGTAGAGTTCGGCCGTGCGCGACACGGGGTCGATGATCCAGGCGGTTTCGACGCCGGCCTTTCGCATGAACTCGCACTTTCGGCGCAACTCGGCCATGGTTTGCTCTGGGGAGCGAATCTCCACAACGACGGTTGGCGGCGCTTCGCCGCCCCGCGGAATGCCCGGTTTCCAGTAGGAGAGGTCCGGCACACGGAAGTTCGGCAATTCGCCCAGTTTCGCCCGGGCCTCAACGCCCGCCCGGCCGCCCTTGTGCTCGCGCATCCAGGCGGCGAACCGATAGGCCAGTTCGAGGGCAAGCTCCGAGTGTTCTTCGTTCGGCATGGGCTTCTGGAGCACAACCCCATCGACGTATTCGAGGTAGGGCTTTTCCTCGGGCAGCGCCAGGTACTCCTCCGGGGTCATGCGCGCCCCGTGGTACTTCGATTGCCACTTCGGCCGAGCAGGCGGCTTGATGGCCGGGCGATTAGGCTGCCGGATTGCCACTTGCCCGAGTATACCGCCCCTGCTCCCCCCTCCGGGGAAAACGCAGAAAATGAACGGCAATTCACGTTTTCTGGCCCAAAATCGTTTCGCATCGCCCTATCGATCGGATATATTGCCCCTATCGCGCCCGTTGCCCCGGGCTGGTGGAGTGTGTCATGGCTTCTTCCCCCACGTTCGTGGAGGCCCCCGGCCTCAATTTCGACTGGCTGAACCTGGATACCGAGCAGGGTATGAAGATCCAGGCTGGCCGCCGCGGCCTCACGCTGGAGGACATCAACCAGATGACCTACGGCGCGGATGGCAAGGCAGAGGCCGGCGTGGCCATCTTCGCCCCGCGCGGCGCCCACCCGGACCCGCGCTCCCCGCGCCACGCCCGCCAGTACAAGTCGAAGGCCGATGTCTGGTCCGAAAGCGCCATGCTCCTCTACGAAGAGGCCCAGCAGCGCCAGTGGTCCAGCGCCCGCGACATCCCGTGGGACACGCTCAAGCCGCTCCCGGACGACCTCGAATGGGCCATGTGCACGCTCTGCACCTTCCTCACCCAGGTCGAGTTCATCGCCGGGGACCTGCCCGGCCGCTTCATGGAGCAGGTCCACCCGGACCACTTCGAGTCCCAGCTGTTCCTGGGCACCCAGATCATGGACGAGAGCCGCCACCTGGACGTGTTCCGCAAGCGCGCCCTCTCGAACGGCGGCGGCATGGTCGATGCGGGCTTCGGCGCCATCAACCTCCTCAGCGTGGATGACTTCACCGAGATGACCGCCCTCCTCCACCTGGTCGGCGAAGGTTTCGTACAGACGCTGTTCCGGATGGGCGAGCTCATCTCCCAGAACGACGCCGAGAAGAAGATCTTCCGGCTGGCGGCCCAGGACGAGAGCCGCCACCTGGCCTTCGGTGTCACCCACCTGAAGTACGTGATGGACACCGAGCCGTGGCGCAAGGAAGAGCTCCACCACTACCTGGACATCCAGGAAGGCGCGCTCGGCCAGAGCCAGCAGGCCAGCCTCACCACCAACCCCACCACCGGCGAAGCGCTCGCCATCCTCGCCGGCGGCGGCATCGAACACATGGACGAGGGCTTCCAGAAGCTCATGATCATGCGCAAGCGCCAGATCAACGAGTACATGCACCGCCTCGAAGTCATCGGCCTCGGCGACCGCCGGGAGCGGATGGCGCCGGGCATGCGCGAATTCCTCGACCCGGTGAAGTAACCTATCCCGGCCGCACACTCCCAACGCACACTGCCGCCCCTTCCCGGGGCGGTAGTCGCGTCAGCCACAGGAGACGACAGATGGAATTGAAGGAAACAACCCGCCAGCGCGGCAAAATGCTCGGATGGCCCGACGACCTCCTCACCCGCATCGAAGGCTCTGCCCTGCGCGACTCCACCGTCGCCAACCTTGCCTTCATGCAGTTGCCCGCCGAGCGCGTCAGCGCGTTCGTGGACAAGGTGGACGCGAACCCGGAGCAGATGAGCCGGATCACCTTCAACTTCATCCGCACGCGCTCGGAGCGCGGTGTCCGCGCAACGCCGGGCCCCGAGGGAATGACCCTCGACCGCATCAACATCGGCAGCTACGGCCAGGTGCCGGACCAGTGGCCGTACGACAACGACGCTCCCCGCGGTTCGCACCCGAACTTCGAGAACTACCTCCCCGGCAGCTACTACATCTTCGACAAGGCTGAAGTCTGGGCCGAGGGCCTGGACGTCCTCTACGAGGACGCTATCCGCGACCGCTGGATCCCCGCCACCGACCTTGACTGGGCGAACGGGCTGAAGGAGCTCCCGGAGGAGCTGGAGCGGGCGATGTGCCAGCTCGCCACCATCTACAGCTCCCACGGCCTCGTCGAACAGAAGATCATCGGCAAGTGGTTCGAGCCGATCAGCTACGGCTACCACGAAGTGATGCTCTTCCTTGGCACCCAGGTCTACGACGCCGGCCACAAGGTGGAGGCGCTGCGTAAGCGCGCACTCGCGAACGGCGGCGGCCTCGGCCAGGCGCCGCTCGGCACCCTTTACCGTGGCTGGTACGGCGCGCTCAAGCTCACCGAGATGCTGGTCTGCCTCGATGTCGTCTACAAGTCGTACGAGCTGAGCCTCTTCGAAGCCAACCGCGACTACGCCAAGACGGACCTCGACGCGAAGCTGTTCGACCTGATGGCGCGCGACAACAAGCGGCACCTCGAGTATGGCAAGCGCCACATGATGTGGTATATGCAGCACCACCCGCGCGGGCCGCAAAACATCGCCGCCTGGCTCGGCCGCGGCGAAGCGGCGCTGTCGAACGAACTGCGCCACAGCCACGCCGAACGCGAAGCGCTTGTCGTGCTCTTCGCCGACGGCCTGGAGAAGGTCTCGCAGGGCGTCGAAAAACTGCGCCAGCTGCGCCAGAAGCAGAACCTGGACTACATCAAGCTGCTCGACGAGCTCGGCATCGACCGGCTGCCGAACTTCAACCCCGGCCTGGCAAAGCTGGCGGAGGACCCGCTGTTCGTGTAGGTCCAGGCGCAATCAGAGGACAATCAGAGGGCCCGCAGTGATGCGGGCCTTCTCGTTTGTGGGGCGCGACTGAACCGCATTACTGCGGGCCCTCTGATCGGGCCCGCCGGGCCGTGTTCCGTACCGAACCGCATCACTGCGGTTCCTCTGATCGGGCCTATACCGAACCGCATTACTGCGGTTCCCCTGATCGATCAGGCTCCCGGCTTCGCGATCATCAGCCACAGGAACACCAGGAACGAGATGTCCAGCACCACTCCCGCGGCGACAGTCATCGGGTTCGTCAGGTGTTGCACGAGGTCCACGCTGACCGGGCCGTCGCCGAGGGCGCGGGCCATCTCCTGGCCCTTCTTCGCACGCGGCATCAGGTAGCCATGATCGATGACGAGGACGACGACGAGCAGGGCGAAGGCCGCCGAAATCCACGGGTCGCCCCACGAGAAGTCGCCTTCCTCGATGAGGAGCCCCCCGAAGACCAGCACAAGGATCGTCCCCGCCGAGGTGACGAAGAGCTCGGAGTAGCGCGTGAGCGTCAGCAGCATGAGCGCCGTGGGCGCGTGATTCGTCCGCCCCATGGCGACCCCGGCTCCCGTGCTGAGCCCCGCCGCCGCCAGGAGGAGGAACACCCCCAGGAGGTGCCCGTACAGGTAGAACTCATACGTACTCATTGGCGCACTCCCTTGCCCGGCCGCTTGCCGGTGGGCGGAGTATACCTTCCGCCCCGCTCACCCCTCACCTCTTGCCTGCTTCTGAGACAATTTGTTGGAGAAAGCGGCCCACCGTGTCGATCCGCGCGCCCCTGAAACGACGCATTCGTGAAGGCAACCCGACATTCCAGCCTTCGGACCACAACAAGGAGAACCACAATGCGTGTCATGGTCATCGTCAAAGCCAGCCCCGAGAGCGAAGCCGGCGAGATGCCCAGCGCCGAACTGTTCGAGCAGATGACGGCGTACAACGAAGAGCTCGTGAACGCGGGCATCATGCTCGCGGGCGAGGGCCTGCAGCCCAGCTCCAAGGGCAAGCGCATCCGCTTCACTGGCGACAAGCGCACCGTCATCGACGGCCCCTTTGCTGAGACAAAGGAACTCGTCGCCGGCTTCTGGCTCTGGCAGGTGAAGAGTATGGAAGAAGCGGTCGAGTGGGCGAAGCGTTGCCCGAACCCGATGGAAGGCGAGTCCGAGCTCGAAATCCGCCAGGTCTTCGAAAATGAAGACTTCGGCGACGCCCTCCCGCCCGAGGTCGCGGCGAAAGAAGACGAACTGCGCCAGCGCACGGGCAACTACGGCCAGGCACGCTAGGCATGCGCTACCTCATGATCTACCGCCCGGCCGACGGCTCCGGCGAGTCCGATGCTCCGCCGACGGAGGAGGAGCAGGCCGCCATGGGCGCGTTCATCGGCGAGATAGCGGCGGCCGGCTACCTCGTTACGGCTGACGGGCTGCGCCCCAGCAAATACGGTGCGAGGGTGCGGCAGCAGGACGGTAAGGTCGTAGTCGTCGATGGGCCTTTCACCGAGACGAAGGAGCTCATCGCCGGGTATGCCATCGTCGAGGTGCCTTCGAAAGAGGTCGCCATCGACATTGCGAAGCGCTTCCTCGCGGTCGCCGGCGACGGCGAGAGCGAGGTGCGCCTCATGCACGACGTGGCGGCGTTCGCGGAGGGATGAGCACTCAGGCCACCCACGAGGCCATCGACGCCGTTTGGCGTATCGAGTCGGCCCGGCTCATCGCCGGGCTGACGCGGTACGTGCGCGACATCGGCCTCGCGGAGGACCTCGCCCAGGAAGCGCTCCTCGCAGCGCTCGAACAGTGGCCCGAAGAGGGCATCCCGCGGAACCCGGGCGCGTGGCTCATGGGCACGGCGAAGCATCGCGCCATCGACCTCTTCCGCCGCAACGAGCGGCTGGCGCGCAAGACCGAAGAGCTCGGCCGCGACCTGGAGTCGCGCCAGGAGTCCACCATGGCAGAGTTCGACGAAGCCATCGAAGAGGTGCAGGACAACCTGCTCCGGCTCATGTTCACGGCCTGCCATCCCATCCTCTCCACCGATGCGCGCGTCGCCCTCACGCTGCGGTTGCTGGGCGGGCTGACTACCGACGAGATTGCGCGCGCGTTCCTCGTGCCCGAACCGACGGTCGCGCAGCGTATCGTGCGGGCGAAGCGCACCATCGCCGAAGCGGGCATCCCCTTCGAAGTCCCGGGCGGGCCGGAGCTCAAGGAGCGCCTCGCTTCCGTGCTCGAAGTGGTCTACCTCATCTTCAACGAAGGCTATTCGGCGACCAGCGGCGAAAACTGGCTGCGCGCCGACCTCTGCGAGGACGCGTTGCGTCTCGGCCGCATCCTCGCCGGACTCGCGCCGGGAGAACCAGAGGTGCATGGCCTCGTCGCGCTGATGGAGATCCAGGCTTCCCGGAACCGTGCGCGCGTGGGGCCGAACGGCGAGCCGGTGCTCCTGCTCGAACAGGACCGCGCGCGCTGGGACCAGCTCCTGATCCGGCGCGGGCTCGCGGCGCTGGCGCGGGCCGAGTCACTCGGGAAGCCCGCGGGGACGTACCAGCTCCAGGCCGCTATCGCCGCCTGCCACGCGCGCGCCCGAAAGCCCGAAGACACCGATTGGGTGCGCATCGTCGAGCTGTACGACGCCCTCAGCGAAGTCGCGCCGTCACCGATCGTGGAGCTGAACCGCGCGGTCGCCGTCTCGATGGCGTTCGGCCCGGACGCCGGCCTCGCCGCCATCGACGACCTGTTGAACGAACCGGCCCTCAAGAACTACCACCTGCTCCCCAGCGTCCGCGGCGACTTCCTTTTCAAACTCGGCCGGCTGGCGGAGGCGAGAGTCGAGTTCGAGCGGGCCGCGGCTATGACGCGCAACGAGCGCGAGCGCGCGCTGCTGCTGGAGCGCGCGGGGCGGTGTTGAGGGGGCGCCGGTTCATGGGACGGTGGCCAGGTCCTCAAGAAGCCGGTTCAGCGGCAGATGGTTGTATTGTCTCGCCCAGAGGCCTTCAGGGGCCCGGCTATGCAGGCTGTTGTCGGCGTTCAACTGGAACTGGCCCCCGTTCGCGCCGCCTGTGCAGAACATATTTGCGGAAACCGGCTCGACGGCGGTGCCGCATTGCCCCAACAGCACGACGTACGACAGCCCCGGCACCAGGAGCGGGTCCGCTTCCAACTGAACTGCCACACGCGTTCCGTCGGCGCCCTCACCCGGGCCGCCTACCTGCCATACAACGAACGCACCAGGCGTTTCGCCCCGAAGTTGGCGGTCCAGCCTCATGTGAGATACCACATACCCTTCCCCTAACTCCTGCTTGACGACTGTTGCAACTGCGACGCCGCCGCTCGCGCGCTCAACTGCCTGGGCGAGCGAGGAGGGGCCAAAGTATTGAGCGTTCACGTATGCGGGGGGCAGGTCCGTGAGCCGTTCTACATCGGCCAAGAGCTGTTCACGCAGCTCGCGCTCTTTCTCACGGCCCGTGTTGCCGGTGTGGACCTCGAACGCTGCCTTCTCCCTTGCCGCATCCGACTCGTATGTGGGCCGTGTTCTGGGGATAGAATCGCTCGTGCCAATCAGGGGTCCCCAGATCGCAAAGCTCACGGCGAGCCCGAGAAGCGCGAATCCGAACGGCAGAGTGTAGCGAGCAAACTGGCGATCATCCATGTCATTGCCTCCCTAGTTGTTGGGCCACTTGTAGATGCATTGCACGCCCCTCGGCGAGCCGCAGTCTGTGGCGGAAGAAGCCACGGGGCTTCCTATCTCAGTGGCAGTGGGGCCGTTGGCAGATGAGTTCGGATAACATGGATAGTTCGTGGTCCACGCGTTGTTCATGAGTATGTTGCCGCTTCCATGGTCGTCAAGAAGTAGGCTGTGGCCGAATTCGTGAGCGAAGATGTACTGCCAGGTGAACGCGCTCCATGCCCCGCAGGTTGCTCTCGCATTGGTGTTGTAGTACACGGCTGAGTGGTCCACGACGCACGCCGTGTTTGCGTAGCACCATGTCCCCGAGGTGCCATAGTTTGCTGTCACCGCGATGGCTCCGTTGTTTAGAGCCGTTGTAAACACCGATGTCGGGGCTGAGTACGTCGGCCACGGGAACGTAAAGACGATCATGTACGGACTGCTCGGGGTGTTCTTCGTGAATATCTGGGGCCCCGCAGCCAACGTCCAACTGGAAATGGCGCCGTTCAGCGACGCATCCGCCTCGCTCTGAAGACTCCCGGTCCAGTACGGGACCACTCTATAGCCATAGTACAGGCCTGGAACCCAGTTGGCGGCACATTCCACCGTTCCTGACCTCCAACAATCTCCTCCGAGGAAGGAATTGTCGGCTACTGCTGAGTCATATCGAGGCAGCGAACTCCAAACCAGCAGGTTAAGCCCGAATACGGCTACGACTGCCGTCCGGCGAACCAGCGCCTTGACACCCTCTGATCGCGTCTCATTGGTTTTGTCCGCAGTGCCCATCTATGTCTCCACGTGTCCCGGCTGTGTGATTCGGCTGACGTCGACCGGATCCGGAGGAGGCGATGTTCAACGCTCCAGCAGCCCACCACAATCCCGCTCTTCGGCCACCCCCAAACGGCGGGGGTCACGCCTCTACCCCATAGGTCTTCCAGTACCAGGCGGCTAGCTGGACCCGTCCGGCGACGCCCAGCTTGTGGCACGCGTTCGCAATGTAGTCTTTCACCGTGCTCGGCGAGAGGGCCGCGTCCCGGGCAATCTCTTTGTTCGTCTTGCCGTCGGCCACGAGCCGGGCAATCTGTAACTCGCGCGGGCTAAGATCTTGTTGCATCGCTCCACCTCCACCCTCCCGCTCCACCGGGAGGCATGCGCGGTATACCACATCCGCGTGGCCGACGATACGAGAACGGGAGGAACGCGGCTGTTTCGCAACGCTTTTGCAATACAACGGCTGTGGAACCGGCCGCCTGGAGGATTAGTCGCTCGCGACGAGCGGCGCTGCCACGCGGAATGAACGCGAGCGGGCGGGGGCGGTGCAGAGGGGAACGGGCTGAGAGGTCACGCGCCAAAGACCAGAGCGACACTGCTGAGAACAGCCGCCGCAACCAGAGCTGCAGCGGACAGGGTACCGAAGAGCTTGAGCACGCCGATTGCAGCCTCGGTGTCCTGTCGATCTGGTGCCTGCATCGAAACGGGAGGAAGTCCAGCGACGTCTGTGCGGCGGTCCCGCTTGCCGGCCGCGGAACTGACGAGCGCCGCGAGAGCGAGACCCGCGATCGCAATCGCACCAGCCGAGGCCACGCTCAGCCAGGCGGCGCCGGCAGCGTTGCGGCTGAGCATCAAAGTGCCGATCCCACAGAGCCCTGCGACGACGGCAATCGATGCGGCCAGTTTCATCACCTAAATCCTCCTCGGCCATGGAGCGGGCGGGGCGGTGTTGAGGGGCTGTAGCTAATCGTCGAGCATGGACTCGACCAGTTCCCGCACCACACTTTCGGTTGGCTTATCGGTTTGCGCGAAGGAAATTCGAACCTCGGTTTCTTCCGTTCGAAAAAGGTACTGGTGGTACACCTGCCCATCCAGGTGCAGCGGACTTGGCTGGCTCCATACCCTGGCCCCTTTGACAATCAGTTCGCCGGGAACCGATGGGGGCACAGGTATGCCCGTATGGCGGGATTGCACGATGCTGATCTTTCGCTCGATCCCACCCTCCGCTGAGGCCAGACCAACGAGCAAGAAGGATTGCTGGCCAGGCCCTTCCGCGCGGACCGCGTCCACAAACTGGGGCTGGAACTCGGCGATCACTCGTGAAAGTTCGAGGACGGGAAAGCCCAGACGCTCTGCCCCCATGTCGAACGCATGGTGGATCGGAACCGTCTGCACGTCGCGGCCGTCTTCCCGGTAGACGACCAGGGTGTCGCCGAATGCGGTGCCATCCATGCTGTACGCGATCCAGGCCATCCCAATCCCGACGGCGAGCACGGGTGGGCCGACCCACATAGGCCAGCGCCTAAGCCGTCCAGCTGTGATTCCCGCGCCCAGTACGTCAGTCCTCAAGGTTTACGCTGATCGCAATCGCAGCGTCGCTGAGGTGGGCAACGTCCGGAGCGATGGCACCATCTGCACCGGCCCTGGCGCCCAGGGTGAAATGAAGACGATGAGGAGCCGTAGCGGGTGACGCGAAGGTTAGTGCGAACCCGGTGTGTTCCGCGCCAGAGCCCGCCCTCCACCGGGCCGCCGGCACTGGATTGCCGTTCGACTCCAGCACAACTTCACTGAACGTTACGTTCCGAAGGCCCTGCTCAGAGAACCCTTCAAAGTGCCCCACAAGGCGCGTCCCGCTGTCTGTTGTCCAGAGTTCGTCAAGCACCACCCATCCATTTCCCACAGCTACGCGGCTCTTCACGTTCGACACAGTGACGTCCGGAACGACATCGACCGCGACAAGGAGGTTCGCTGGTGGCTCGACGACTCGATCACTGACTTGAGGAGCCTCTCCAAGGATTCCTGCAATTCGCATGGTCATCTTCGCGTTCGGAGTGATCGGCGTGGATGACGGACGCTCGAAGCTGAGCGTAATGGTCCGGCCATCTGTTGCCCCCGAAGCAAGGCGCGACTCCGCGCCGTCCGGCCAAACAAGGGTCGGTCCCGGGACGAAGTGCAGCCGGCCATCCTGCTCCGGTTTCCCTTCAACGGCCACCTGAACTGTGACCTGGAGCCCATCAGAACTGGCGGATAGGGCGCGAACCTGGAATCCCGAAATCTCAACCACAGGCGCTGGGGCGGAGCGGTCCGAGAACCGGAAGGGAAGCGCCGGCGTTCCTGGAGTGGAACCGGCCATGGTGCTTGCGCCAAACGTCAGCGCGACGAGCAGGAACACGGCCCATACCACGATCCACGCCTGATACCACGGGTTAGAACTTGCATCTTTGAGCACTGCTGTCCTCCTAACAGAACGATCCCCACTCCACGTACTGGCATCCCCAGTTTGACTCAGTGTAGATGTATTGCGCACCGTTGCCGTAGTGATACCCATAGCCAATCACGTTCGTTGGCCAGGCACAGGAGTAATCTCCACAATAGTAGTGAGACGTGTACGCATAGCCCGTCCCGGAGTCACTCGATGGCGAGGCACCGAAAGATACGTAGGTCACTGCGGTTCCCGCGTTCTCGGGCAAGAGGACATAATTCTGTCTAAGAGCGTATTCGTAGACCGTCACGTTGTCGCCGTAAGTGGCTGTCGTGTCGGACCACACACTCTGCCAGCAGCCGTACGGCCCGCCGAAGTCGTGAGCCGTATCGTACCACTGGCAATCGCCATGCCACGTGCTCTGGTAGGTTTGGCCGAGTCCCCAAGGAGCGCCCCCCTGGTCGGCCATGGCTCCGTCTTCGTGGCGTCCCCAGGCGATTGCCACCAAAAGGAGAGACGCCACCCCCAAGACCAGACTGCTTTTCGGCCGCACGAGATCCTCCATGTGGTTAGTAATGAGGCAGCTGGAATATTCAGAAGGGAGTTCCCTTCCCACAATCCCCGCTCTTTGGCGGCCCCCAAATGGCGGGGGTCACCTGGCCTACGCCACACGGCGGGGGTCACGCCTCCACCCCGTACGTCTTCCAGTACCACTTCGCCAGCTCCACGCGGCTATTCACGTCCAGCTTCCGGCACGCCGCTGCAATGTGGTCCTTCACCGTGCCCACACCGCGCTCAAGCTCCAGTGCTACCTGCTTGTTCGTCTTCCCGTCCGCAACCAGGCGGACAACCTCGAGCTCCTTCGGGCTCAGTCCCTGACGCATCGCTCCACCTCCGCCCTCCCGCTCCACCGGGAGGCATGCGCGGTATACCACATCCGCGTGGCCGATGATACGAGAACGGGAGGAACGCGGCTGTACCGCAACGCTTTTGCAATGCCGATGCCATGGAACGGCCGCCTGGAGGATTAGTCGCTCGCGACGAGCGGCGCTGCCACGCGGAACCCGAGCTGTGGGCCGAGGTCCAAATCCACGCGCTGGCCGCCGCTAACGAAGCCGGGCTGCTGCACCGCGAACCGGCCCAGCTGCGGGAAGTAGAACGTCACCGTAGCCGAGGGTGTCCCACAGCCCGCGCGCTGCCCCGCGTCCGTACCGTCGTGGAGGACGTTGACGACGTAGACGGTCTTCCCGGCGTCCGCCGGGGCTACGCCCGGGCCCGGGAGGGCGACCTTTGTGGTCGCTTCGCCGCAGGCCTTGCCGTTCACGAGCGCGATCACTGTCTGCTGCTCGGGGGCGATGTTCGTCCCATCGACGTGGACGCGACCGTAAGGCCAGTAAAAGTCCGGCCGGGGCGGGTCGCCCTGGGCGACGGCGTCCGGCGCCGCAGCAAGGGTGCAAACGAAAGCGAGCACTCCGAACGCCAGCGTGGCGCGCCGGCAGAAGGGGTGCTCGCTCGCGAGGGCCATCACGCCCGGTAGTTTAGTTGACGCCGTCCTTGGCCACGTGCGGCAGACGGTTCTTCACCTGGAGGGCGGGGCCAAGCCCGGTGAGGTCCTTGTTCGAAGGCCCGGCGCCGGTCCAGGCGGCGGTATCCGTCCCGAGCCGTTTCGGCCCGACGAAGTAGAACTGCACGGTGCGGCCGCTGGCCCCGCAGCCGGCGATCTGCGCGTCGGCCACCACATCGACGACGTAGACGACGCCCCCGGTGTCGGACTGGGTCACGCCGTCGCCGCAGACAGTCGAAGACTGGCCGTTGTTGACGATGGCGATCACCACGTCGCCGGGGCCGATGCCGCTCGGGGCCTTCCCGTAGAACGTGGCGGGGGGCGGAGGCGGAAAGCCCTGCGCCGAAACAAGGGCGGGAATCGCCGCCGCCGCCAGCGCGACTACGCCGAGCCCAAGGACAATCGCTCGCTTCATGCTGCCTCACTCATCGGGCTCTTCTGGCCCACATTGATCGCAGCGTAGGAGTGCCTTCATATGCAGGCAAGGTGAGGGCGCTCCCTTGCCCCGCGCCCCTCGCAACTGTTTACTGACAGTTTACAGCCGCGCCATTGGAGGCCCCACCCTGGCGGCACTCGCATCGCTCCGGAAAGCGCTCACCCCCATCGGCCGGCCCCTGCGCCGCGGGCTTTCGTTCGTTGGCCGCTCCCGCCGCCGCGCGCGGTACCTGCGCGACGGCATCGAAGGCATCGCCGCTGAGCTTCGCGACACCCCCAACGGCCACGCGCAGATCCTTCGCGAGTTCGGCGCGAGGGTTGGCCGCGACGTCTCGATCCACGGCCCGCTCTACATCGTCAACGCCGACGGCGACTTCCGGCGGCTCACGATCGGCGACCGCGTCCACCTGGGGACGGCCGTGCTCATCGACCTTGCCGACGATGTCACAATCGAAGACGAGGCCACGCTGTCCATGCGCTGCAGCATCGTCACCCATCTCGATGTCGGCCCCGGTCCTCTGCGCGAAACACGCCCACGGGCGCAGGCGCCGGTGCGCATCGGCGCGGGCGCGTATCTGGGTCTCGGCGCGACGGTCCTCCACGGCGTGAAGGTTGGCCCGCGGGCAACCATCGGGGCGCACGCGCTGGTGGACCGCGACGTCCCGGAGGGGGCAACGCTCCTCGCGCCGCGCGCACGCATCGTGGCTGAAGGACCGGGCTCGTGACGCCCGCGAACGGCGATGCCGACCGGCGGGGCCGCATCCTCATCCTTGGGCTCCCCTACTTCGGCAAGATGCTTGCGCGGGACCTCTCCGCGCTCGGGTGGCGGGCCGAGTACCTTCCCCATCCGGGTCGCAGCGCCGGCGGCTGGGCGCGCGTGGCCAGGGCAGCGGCCCGCGCCGACATCGTCTACCTCATTGGCAGCCGGATCGATCGCGGTTCTCCCCAGGACCGCCTGCTGCGGCTGCGGCGGAAGCCGGTCGTCATCCACTGGGTCGGCACCGATGTCCAGATCGCGGTCGAAGAGCACCGCCGCGACAACGTCTCTCTTCGGGTGGCCGAAAAGCCAACTCACTGGTGCGATGCCCCGTGGCTCGTCGACGAACTGCGGACCATCGGCGTCGTGAGCGAGTACGTCCCGCTGCCCATCCCGGTCGAATCGGCGCCGGCGCCACCGTTGCCGGAAGAGTTCGGCGTCTTCCTCTATTACCCGGTCGACCCGTTCGACCGGGAGGTGTTCGACCTGGAGACGATGCTCCGGCTGCCCGGGGAGTTCCCGCAGGTGCGGTTCACCATGGCGCCATCAACCGCCGAAACCTTGCCGGGCCCGCTCCCGCCGAACCTGGAGACGCGCGACTGGATCGAGGACATGGACGCGCAATACCGCGAAACCACCGCCATCGTGCGGCTCACGTCCCACGACGGCCAGTCGTTCATGGTCGCGGAGGCGCTGTCGCGCGGGCGCTACGTCATCTGGACACACCCGATGCCAGGCTGCATCCGCGCGCAGGGGTTCGAGCAGGTCTCGAAGGCGCTGCGCGGCCTGGTGGAGCGCCACGAAGCGGGGACCCTCAAGCCCAACGCCCACGGGCGCAGGGTCGTCCTCGAGCGTTTCGGCAAGGGCCGCCCGCTGGCGGAGCTGGACGAGCGGCTGCGCGGACTCGTGTAACCGGGCCGCGTCCGCCGGCGCGTTAGACGGCGGCCAGTTCCCGTGCCCCGCTCGGCGGGACCATGCCTTCGAGCACGCGGGCGAGGGCCATCGTGTGCGAACACGTGTCCCAGGCCGTGAAGAAGTCGCAGTTGCAGCGCCACTTGCCGTCGTGGAGTTCGACTTCGTGGTCGCTGTTCTCGCCGTGGAAGGCGACGTGGAGGCCGTCGATCTGCATGCGATGGCGCTCGCGCGCGTAGACCTTGGCCTTCTCAACCTTGCCTATCAAGCTCGACTGCATGCCCCAGCAACTCCTTTGCCCTGAGAAGCACAAACGGCGGCGCCATCCGGCACCGCCGTCTCAATCATGGATGCCACGAAACACACCCATACACTGGCAACCTACCCCCCGCCCTATGGACTGTCAACCTGATTTTTCCGGCGCCAGCGGTGGAGATTTGGCGTCCCCGCTCGCACCGCGCTACGGTAGCGAAAATGCTGCGTGACACCTTCGAAGTCCTCGGCGCCGCCCTCCTCTTCACGGCCGCGCTCTACGCCCTGCGGGGCCGGGCGGCCGATTCCACACGCTTCTCGCTCGTCGCCGGCGCGGGGACGCTCTACCTCGCCGTCGAAGAACTCCTGGAACTCCACCAGCGCGTGGGAAACTGGTTCTACACGGGCCTGGGCTGGCCGGACCCACCCATCGTGAACCATTACGACGACCTGCTGATCCTGCTCGTCGCCCTCGCGGGGATGTCCACGGTCGCCTGGTTCCAGCGCGAGATCCGCCGCGACCGCCGGTTCGCCGTCCTCTTCGGGGCTGGACTGGCCTGCTTCGCCGCCGCCGTCGCCTGGGACTCGCGCGCCGACCCCACGCTCACCACCTCGTGGTGGACGGAGGAGTCGCTGGAGTTCGCCGGCGGGGTGGCGATGGTCGCAGCCTTCCGGGTGCGGCTGCGTGGCGCCGCATTTGGTATTGAGGCAGCCGCAGTCCCGGAGGGGCTGCTCCACCCGGAGCCCGGGCCAACACCAATCCCCGGATACCCTGCGAACCGCTAACGGCCGCCGCCCGCCTCCTCCTCGCCCTCCCGGCTGCGCACGACCTTCGCCGCCTCCAGCGCCGCGACCTCCGCGGCCGTGTACCCGAGTTCAGCCAGGAATTCGCGCGTGTGCTGGCCCAGCGCCGGCGAAGCCCGCCGCGTGCCCGTCTCGCCGCCGCTCATGCGCACCGGGCTGTTCGCCGCCTTCACCGTCCCGAGCACCGGGTGCTCCAGGTCCACCAGCAGGTCCTCCGCGAGCACGTGCGGGTCTTCGAACAACTCCGCCGTCATCTTCACCGGCCCGCACGGCACCCCGGCCGCGTCGAACAGCTCGACCCACTCGTCCGTTGGCCGGTGGGAGAAGATCGCCTTGATGAGCTCGCTCAAGACGACGGTCTCGTCGGGCCCGAGGTCCTCCACGTTGAAGGCGTCGCCCTCGACGCGGGGGTCCTCTACCCCCAGCACACGCGTCGCCGCCCGGCGAAGCCGGTTGTTCAGGCAGGCGAGGGCGATGTACCCATCGGCGGTTTCGTACACGCGGTAATAGGGGTTGGCCTGGCGAAGGGCATCCGGCCGTGCCCGCCGCTCCGCCGTCACCTCGTGGGCGCTTTCCCCTTTGGCCCGCGCCTCGCGCATGTCGGCAAGCAGTTTTTCGCGCGGCTCCCGGTCGAATTTCTCGATCGCGAACATCGGCCGGTACTGGATGAAGATGCCCGCGCCGAAGAGGCTTGTTTCGATGTACTGCCCCTTCCCGGTGAGTTCGCGCTGGTAGAGCGCCGCCGCGACCGAGTACGCCATGAAGAACCCGGCCGACAGGTCCGTCGGCGAGGTTGTGATGATCGGGTGGGGCAGCCCGCCCGCGCCTTCGAACGACATGATCCCGGTCATCGCCTGGGAAACGAGGTCGAAGCCCGGGCGGTCCCGGTAGGGCCCCTTCGAACCGAATGCCGTGTTTTCGCAGTAGATCAACCGCGGGTTGATCGCTGAAAGCGTCTCGTAGTCCATGCCCAGGCGCCTGGCGACACCGGGCCGGTAGTTCGCCAGCAGCACGTCGGCCGCAAGCACGGCCCGCCGCAGCACGTCCTTCGCGCCGGGGTTCTTGAGGTCCAGGGAGATGCTGCGCTTGCCCTTGTTGACGCCCATGAAACCGCGGCTTTCGTATGGGGCCACCGGCGCGGTGTGGCGCCAGAAGTCACCGTGCGGCGGCTCGACCTTGATGACGTCCGCGCCGAAGTCCGCCAGGAGTTCGCCGGCGAGCGGGCCGGCGATGTACTCGCTGAAGTCGAGCACCCGCACCCCTTTGAGGACGCCGTTGGGCTGGAGCGAATCCGTCATGAGGCCAGTTGCTCGATCGCCTGGCGCTCTTCCCCGAAGGGATCTTCCTCGACGCCGGACGCGCGGTCGAACACCATCGTCGGGCGGCTGGCCGCGTTATATGGTGGCCAGGGGCCGATCCGCTCGTGCGCGGGGTTGCCTGTCCGGGCGAAGCTGATCCAGGCGTCCATCATGTTCTCGGAGAGCCGCTCGACGTCCGGGCCGGTGCCCGCGAACCGGTCCTGGGTCGGGGCCTTCGTCGTGCCGAAGACGAACGGCATCTCGAGCGCATGGCACGAGCCGAGCGAACCCCCGCGCGCCGGCGACGCGTAGGTGAACAGGTAGAGGTAGGTGTTTGGCTGGTGCTCCACCTGGGTCAGCGCGACGCGGATGGCGTTGAGCCTCATTCGCACGTCCGTTTCGATGGCGTCCAGGATGTCCAGGTTCGAGGTGGGAAGCCCCTTCTCCAGCCGGGACTTCCGGTAGGTGGCGATGAGCCCCTGGAGTTGCACCGGCGTCGCCTTGGGCAGCGAAGGCGCGATCGCCGTCAGGAGCCTGCCGTCGTCGATCTCGTCGCGGCGCATGGTGGCGGCGAACAGCTTGGTCTCGTCCCGGTTGGTGCCAATCATCACGGGTATGGCAGCCGAGAACCCCTCGCGCAGCGCGCTCAGCGGTTGCTGGAAGAGGGTTGCCCCATCGACGACCGGGCCGTAGAGCGGCCCGCCGATCCGGCCCTGCTTCGCGGCAACCTTCGTTTGCGCCTCCAGGAGCCGGTCCGCGGAGACCGTACGGATCGTTTCCGGCGAGCCGGCGAGGCCGAGCTCATCGAGCACCAGCCGCGCGATTTCCGTGCCGCGCTCGCGGGAGACCGCGCGGCCGCTCCCGCTCTGCAGGACGGCCTTGTGGAACAGGCCCTTCGCCGCGGGCATGGCCAGCAGCGTCCCGACCGCCGCCGCTCCCGCGGATTCGCCGAAGATCGTGACGTTCCCCGGGTCGCCGCCGAACGAGGCGATGTTGTCGCGTACCCAATGCAACGCGGCGACCATGTCGAGTTGGCCGCAGTTCGCGCTCAGGCCCTCACCGGGGAGGACGTCCTCCAGGTAGAGGAACCCGAAGGCTCCGAGCCGGTAGTTGATGGTGACAACCACGACATCTCCGCGGGTGGCAAGCGGGCCGCCGTCGTAGAGGGGTTCCGCCGCCGTGCCGTGGGTGTACCCGCCGCCATGGATCCAGAAGAGCACCGGGCGGCGGCCGCCGTCGGCTGCCGGGGTGTACACGTTCAGGTAGAGGCAGTCTTCATCCTGCGGGCCGCTGGCGGCGAAGCCGGGGATCGGGTGTGTTGTCTGGCGGGCGGCCTTGCCCCATTCCTTCGCGGCGCGAACGCCGGCCCAGGAAGCGGGCGGCTCGGGCGCTTTAAAGCGGCGCTCGCCCACCGGTGGGGCCGCGAACGGGACCCCGAGAAACGCCTGGTGGCCCTGGCGCTGGACACCTTCGAGCCGGCCGTACGTCGTGGAAACAAGCGTCATGCGTGAGCCCCCTGCTCTTTGTGCGCGGGATCGATTGTACGCGTCTCAGCCTCGCGGCAGGCCGAGCCCGCGGGTGGCAATGATGTTCCGGTTAATCTCCGAAGTGCCCGCCGCGATCGTGAGCGACACGGTGCTCAGGTAGGTTTGCCCGGCGAGGCCACGGAGCGGCGCGTTCGCCCCCTCCATCAACTGGCCGGCCATGCCCAGCGTGTTCATCGCGACCCGGGCCATGCGCTGGTGGAGCTCCGTCCCGAGCGTCTTCGCCATGGAGGCCTCGTAGTTCGGCACGAGGCCCCGGCTCTGCATCCAGGCCACCCGGTAGCTCAGCAGCCGCCCCACGCTGAAGCTCAACCCGATGTCGGCGAGCGCCAGGCGCGCCGCCCGGTCGTCCCAGAGGGTTGCGCCGCCCGCCTCGCGCGCCGGCGTCTGTTTCGCGTACGCGACGATTTCTTCGTACGTCTTGAGTCCCCCGATGACGCGCCCGATGCCCGAGCGTTCGAAGTCGAGCGTTGCCGTGGAGACGTACCAGCCGCGGTTCACCTCGCCCACCACGGCGCTGGCCGGCACGCGCACATCGTCGAAGAAGACCTCGTTGAACCCCGCCTGCCCGGTCATCTGCATCAGGGGGCGCACGGTAATGCCCGGGGACTTCATGTCGACGAGGAAGTAGGTGATGCCGCGGTGCTTCGGGGCGTCCGGGTCGGTCCGCGCGAGGAGGATGATGTAGTCGGCGCGTTGCGCGTTCGAAGTCCAGATCTTCTGCCCGTTGATCAGATAGGAGTCGCCGTCGCGGACGGCGCGGGTCTGCAGGCTGGCGAGGTCGGACCCGGACCCTGGTTCGCTGAAGCCCTGGCACCACGTGATCTCGTCTTTGATGATGCGCGGCAGGTACTCCTTCTTCTGCTCGTCCGTCCCGAAGAGGATGATGGTTGGGCCTACCCGGTCGGTGCCCATCGTCTGGCCCGGGGCGCGGTGGTAGGCCATCTCTTCGTTGTAGACGAGCTGGCGCATGTGGTCGGCGCCCTGGCCGCCGTGCTCCACCGGCCACGACATGGTGAGCCAGCCCTTCGCGGCCAGCTTTTTCGTGAACGACTCGCCCTCGCGCGCTTTCGGCCACTCGGTCTGGATAAACGAGCGCACTTCCGCACGGAAGGCTTCCTGTTCGGGAGTGAAACGGAATTCCATGGTGCCGGGAGTATAGGCGTTGGCTCGCTCGCTTGCCCTACTTCCGCTGCAGCTGGATGCAGCACCAGTCCCGCTCCTCGTCCGTCGAGACTTGGGCGAAGCCTTCGGCCTCCATGGCGCCGATCACCTTCCCTGCGTCGACCGCCAGAATGCCCGAGAGCACGAGGTCGCCGGCGGGCTTCACCACCCGCCCGAACGCAGGCGCCAGGGCGGTGTTCGCCGGCGTGCTGATGTTCGACACCACCAGTTCATAGCGCCCGGGGTGCTCTCGATCGAGCGTCCCGGCGGTGATTTCGACCGCGCCGGCGACCCCGTTGACCTCGCAGTTCTTCCGCGCGATTTCTGCCGCCACCGGGTCGATGTCGATGGCGACGATCCGGGGCACGCCGAGCTTCGCCGCCGCGATGGAGAGCACGCCCGAGCCCGTGCCGACGTCCAGCATGGTGATACCTGGCCGCGCGAGGCGGTCGAGGGCGGCGAGGCAGAGCCGCGTCGTCTCGTGGTGGCCGGTGCCGAACGCCTGCCCGGGGTCGAGCCGGATCGGGATTTGGCCCGGCTTCGGTTCGTGGTCGATCCAGCTCGGCACGACGACGATGCGGCCGCCAGTCTCGACGACACCGAAGAACTCGCGCCACGAGACCGACCAGTCCTGCTCGTAGATGGGCTTCGCCGTGAGTTGTACTGCGGGATACGGCTCCATGGCGGCGCGGAGATCGGCCACCAGCACTGCCCCGAGCTCGGAGGCCGGCAGGTATGCCCGCACCAGCACCGGCTCGCCGCCGCGCACCCGGAAGCCCATCTCCGGCCCGAGGATGTCGATCGGCTCGTCCACGGTGATCCCGCCGGGCGCGATGCCGAGCATCAGGGCCGAGACTTCTTCTACCAGCGCGGGCGGCGTTTGCGCCGTGATTTCGTACCAGAGCGCCCCGCTTCCCGGCGGCTGCGCCTCAGTCACGATGTCCCTCCACGGGCGGAACGCGGTCCAGGCTCCAAACCTGGCTCAGCCTGCCATCGCATCGCGGATGCGCTCGAAGAAACCCTTGTGCTGTTTCGGCAGCGTGGGGGTGCCCATCGTCTTTGCCAGCTGTTCGAGCAGCGCCCGCTGCTCGTCGGTGAGCGACTCAGGCACGACGACGGTGACGCGGACGACCATGTCGCCGCGCCCGCCGCCACGGAGGTGGGGCACGCCCTTGCCGCGGATGACGAAGTCCTCGCCGCTTTGTGTGCCGGCCGGGATCTCGAGTTCCATGTCGCCGTCGAGCGTCGGGATGGTCACGTTGGCGCCGAGCGCCGCCTGGGCCATGTTCACCGGCAGATCGAGGACGATGTGGTCCTCGACTCGCTGGAAGCGCTCGTGTTCGGCCACCGAGAGGACGACGTAGAGGTTGCCCGGCTCGCCGCCGCGCGCGCCCGCTTCGCCCTCATTGGCGATGCGGATCTGCGACCCGTCATCCACGCCGGCGGGCACTTTGACGGCGATTTTTCGCGTCTGCCGCGTGCGGCCCGTGCCGCGGCATTCCTCGCAGGGGTTGGGGACGATGCGGCCCTCGCCCTGGCAGCGCCCACAGGCGGTGACGTTCACAAACTGCCCGAAAATGCTCTGCTGCGAACGGCGGATTTCGCCGGCGCCGTTGCAGTCGGGGCAGGTGGCCAGTTCGGTGCCCGGCTCGGCGCCCTTTCCCGCGCACCGCGCGCATCGCTCGAGGCGCTGGAACTCGATTTCCTTTTCCGTACCGAAGACGGCTTCTTCGAACGTCAGCTTCAGGTTGTACCGAAGGTCGGCCCCGCGGGCCGGGCCTCGCCGCCGCCGACCACCGCGGGCGCCGCCGCCGAAGAAGGCATCGAAGATGTCGCCGAAGCCTTCGAAGTGCGCGAACCCGTCGAAGCCACCCGGCCCGCCGGCGCCTTCGACCCCGGCGTGGCCGAAGCGGTCGTAGGCCGCGCGCTTCTGGTCGTCGCTCAGCACTTCGTAGGCGAGGTTGATCTCTTTGAACTTTTCGGCTGCATCCGCGGACGGGTTCCGGTCCGGGTGGTATTCCATGGCGAGCTTGCGGTATGCCCGCTTCAGCTCTGCCGCGTCGGCAGAACGCCCGACGCCGAGGACTTCGTAGTAGTCGCGCTGTGTGGTCGCCATCCGCTTAGCAGTGTAGCAAACGGAGTGCTAACCGTGAGCAAGGGAATCCCTGTAGAGTTCGCAAAATGGCACGGATGCCGGAGCACCTGGTGGAACCGCTCGAACGGTACGCGCGCGGCGCGTCCATCGTCCGCGAAGCGCTTCACGGCGCGGACGCCGGCACGATCTCCCGGCCCGGCCCCGAAGGCTGGTCGATCCGCGATGTCCTCGCCCACCTCGCCGATGCGGAACTCGTGCGCTGCACGCGCATCCGTTTCATCCTGGCGGAAGATGAGCCGCTCATCATCCCGTTCGACGAAGAGCTGTGGAAACGCCGCCTCCACTATCTCTGGCGCAGCCCGGAAGCCTCGATCGCACTCTTCGACCAACTGCGGTTCACCATGCTCGAAATCCTGCGCCAGCTGGACATGAAGTCGTGGGACAAGTCCGGCGTTACCCCCGGCGGGGAGCGGCTCACGGTCGGGGAACTCCTCATTCGCGGAGCGAACCACTCCGAAGAGCACGCCGCCCAGGTGCGGGCGCTGCGCGGCATGTGAACCCGGCCACGTAGACTCGCGCGCGTGGGGCTGCTGCGCGCACAATCGTGCGATGGACCCGGTGAAGCGCGCGGAGGCCCTCGCAACGCGGTTTGCGGAGCGCGCCGCCGAGCACGACCGCGAGGGGTCGTTCCCGTTCGAGAACTTCCAGGACCTGCGCGAAGCGGGGCTCTATGGGCTGACCGTACCGGCGCGCTTCGGCGGGGGCGAGGCGCCGTTGCACGTCTACCTGGACGTCCTGGAAACTCTCGCCCGGGCAGACGGCTCGACGGCGCTGGCCTTCATGATGCACCTGAAGACATTCGGGCAGGAGCGGGAAGCGCCCGCGTACCCGCCGGAGTGGTTCGAGAGGATGGCGCGCGGGGCCGTCGAGCAAGGGCACCTGGTGAACACCGTGGCCACCGAGGAAGGACTCGGCTCGCCGGCGGGAGGCGGCCTGCCGGACACGGTCGCGGTGGCCGACGGCGCCGGCTGGGTGCTCTCCGGGCGGAAGACGTTCACAACGCTGGCGCCGGTGCTGCAGTACTTCATCGTGCTCGCGCGCATCGAGGACGGGGGAGGCGGGCCGCCGCGCATCGGCAATTTCATGGTGCTGCGCGATGACCCGGGTCTGCGCATCGAAGAGACCTGGGACAGCCTGGGGATGCGTGCGACTGGCTCGCACGACGCCGTATTCGAAGGCGTGCGGCTGCCAGCCGACCGGCTGTTGAACGAGCGGCCGGCGGGCGCGCCCGACGCCCGCGGCGGCGCCGGGATGGCCTGGTTCGCGCTGGGGCTCTGCGCCGTGACGATCGGTGTGGCAACCGCGGCGCGGGACTACGCGGTCACGTTCGCGCGGGAGCGCACGCCGAATTCGAACCGCACGATCAAGGATTACCCCGGCGTGCGCACGCGCATCGCACGGATGGACTTGCTGGTCCAGCGCAGCCGCGCGCTCATGGAGGACGCCTGCCGCGCCTGGGAGGCGCAGGAAACGCGCGGGATGCCCCCCATCAACCGCGTGGCGGCAGCCAAGATCGACACGTTGAACAATTGCATCGAGGCGGTCGACCTTGCCATGCGCGTGGTCGGCGGGGTGAGCCTGCAGAAATCACGCCCGTTGGAGCGGTACTACCGCGACGTGCGGGCGGCGTTGCACAACCCGCCGCTGGAAGACCGCGCGCTGGAAATGCTGGCGCGGGCGGCCCTGGACGAGCCGGCCGAGGCGCCGAAAGCGGCGGAGTAGGACTATCCGCCGCCGCCCGGGACCTGGAAGTCCTTCCCGATGACGATGACGACGTCCGGGAGGCTGGAGTCACTCTTTTCGAGTTCAACGATCTCGCTGTTGGGGATGCCCATCCACTTCGCGATGTCCTGGGCGGCGTCGCGCTGGCCACCGTAGAGGGTGATGGTGGTGTGGGGCTGGGCGGGCTGGTCCGGGCCGTAGTACACGACGGAGAGGCCCTTGCTGTACTTCAGGTAGCGCCCCAGGGCGGCCGTGCGTACCGCTCCGTCGGCGCCATAGCCGTTCTGGATTTCGACGGCGAAGTTGCTGTACTGGGACTTCGTGAAGACCTGGCTGAGCCAGTACTGGACGTTCTCGGGGTCCCAGAGCTGGACGGCGGCCCCGCCCTCAGTCGTGTAAGGCGTCAGCGTGGGGGTGTCGTTCACCGGGTCGGCGAGCGAGTACGTCTGGAGGCGGCCGTTCGTCGATTCGAGGAGGCCGGCGTAGCCCAGCATCTTGGACTTCGGGATGTCGGTCTTCACGGTGTTGGAGTAGGCGTCGTACAGCTCCAGGGGGTTCTTCAACAGCTGGAGCGAGAAGACCTTGGCCAACGCGGCCTTCACGACGAGCTGCTGACGCTTCACGCGGTGGAAGTCGCTGTCGTACTCGCGGTGGCGGCCGAAAGCGACGGCATGGTAGCCGTCGAGATGGTTCAGCCCGGGCGGGAAACTGACCCAGCGGGCGTTGCGGTCGTCATCGCTGTAGTACCAGTTCGGGACGGAGAGGTCGTAGGGGATGTCCACTTCGATGCCGCCGACCGCGTCGACGAGCTGTTCGACCCCCGTGAAGTCCATGATCACCCAGTGGTTGATGTCGATCCCGAAGTTCTCTTTGAGGTCGAGCTTCACCTGTTCGGCGCCGGCGCTGAGGGACTTGCCGTTGCGGACGCCAACACCGAACGACGTGTTGATGCGGTCGTCGTACGTGAACTGGGGCGCGTGGATTTCGATGAGCATGTCGCGGGGGAAGCTGAGGATGCTCGTTGTCTTCCCGACGGGGTCGATGGTGGCCACCATGATGGTGTCGGTGAGGTGCCCTGAGTTTTCGTTGTCCGGGATGGGGATGGGGTTCCCGGCGTCGTCGTAGGCGGCCCTGCGGTCCAACCCGAGGATCAGCAAGTTGATCCGTTTGTTGTACACGCTGTCGGCGCTTGGGGGCTTGATCGAGATCGGCGCATCGAGCCTGGCGAGCGGCTTGATGATGCCCAGGTTCGTAAGGTCCTTGCCGGGGAACAGCGCCGGAGTCACGCGGGCGAGCAGCGCCAGCCCGGAGTAGGACGAGGCGAGGGCGAAGGTGACCAGGGCAAAGACAAAGAGGGCGCGCTGCGCCCCGGTTACCCGGTGGATAGGCGCTGGCTGCCGGTAGGGGCGTGGCTTCCGACGCTCAAGAGATACCGTGAATGTTGACTCTTCGAAACGAGTAGCCACGGCCCCAAACTTTGCATTGGCGCTGCTCTGGGTCAATCGCAAGGTTCACAGACGGATAACGCGGCAGTGGAGAGCTCGCGTTCGCTCCCCACAATGCGTGTTACTCACGTCACCTAATGTGAACCGGGCAGGACGAAGTCGCGGCCCACAATCACCGTGATGTCGGGTGAAAGCGCGCCGCCCGGCGCCTCGTTCAGCACGACTCGCGAATCCGGCACGGATAACCACCGCGCGATCTCCTCCGCTGCGGCGCGCCGTTCCGGCCGGTGAAACAGTACGGACGTCTCGGCGGCCTGCGGGGCGGGCCCGCCCTCGTAGACGGTGGCAAGCCCCTTTGCATACACGAGGTACTTCTCGAGCGCGGCCGCGCGTATCGCCCCCTGCCCGGGATCGCCATAGCCGTTACGGATTTCGACGACGGCGTCGGCGTGGCGGGTCTCCGGGAAGGCGCGGGAGAGCCAGTACTGGACATTCTCCGGCCGCCAGACGAGGACGGCCTCGCCCCAGCGTGTGATGTGATCTTCGAGCGTGGGCACATTGGCAACGGAGTCCCCGAGGGAGTAGAGGGCCATGCTCCCGTTGGTCTGCCGGGCCAGGTCGGCGAGGCCGGGCATGACGCTGCGGGGGATGTTGGTCTTCACCACGGAGTGATAGGCGTCCCAGAGGTCCATCGGGCTCCGTGAGAGGATGCCGCTGGAGAACACCGCCCGGACAGCCGCCTCGACCACCAGTTGCTGGCGCTTAATCCGGACGAGGTCGCTGTCGCCGTCGCGGTTGCGGCCGAAGGCGACGGCGTGATAGCCGTCGAGCCGGTTGACCCCGGCGGGAAAGTCGAGCTGGACATGGCGCCGGTCGTCGTCGCTGTACCACCAGTCGTGGACCGCGAGGTCCGGGGGCACGTCGATTTCCACGCCGCCAACCGCATCGACGAGGCGCTCGACGCCTTCGAAGTCGAGCACGAGGAAGTAGTCGACGGAGACGCCGAAGTTCTCCTGAAGGTCGCGTTCCACCTGTTCGGCGCCCGCCCGCCAGCTGCCCCCTTCGAGGACGCCGGCCTGGTAGGACATGTTGAGCCGCTGCTCGCTCACATCGCCGTCTTTGTGGTGGACCTCCACGAGCATGTCGCGCGGGAAGCTGAGCATGGTCGACTGCTTCGAGAGTGGGTCGACCGAGGCGACCATGACGACGTCGGTGAGGTAGGCGCCCTCTTCGTCTTCCTCGAACTTTTCGCCCGCGCGCTTATCGACCCCGAGGATGAGGACGCGGATCGGGTCGTTGAACGAGCTCGCCGCCCCCGGCTCGGGGACGGGGGCGACTTTGTGGATAGCCGCGACCACGCCGACGTTGCGCAGCGACCGGCCGGGGAACAGCGCGGGAGTGACGCGCGAGAGGGTGGCCAGCGCGGCGTAGGACGAGCCCAGGAAGAGCAGGAAGATCGCCGAGGCCAGGAATACGCGCTGGCGCCGCGACGCCAGCCCTCCCCGAGGGGGCGCGGCGCCTTCCCCTGGCTCCATGCTGTACGTAGTCCCCGCCATGCACACCCATCGTGGCAGGGCGGTGGGGCGGGGAGAATCGGCGCCCCGCCGCGAATGCCTTGCAGAAGCGCATCACCCCTGGGCCGTGCGGCGAACGGTCAGCCCATGCCGAGCTCGTGCAGGCGGTCGTCGTCGATGCCGAAGTAATGGCCGAGTTCGTGGAGGACGGTCTTGCGGATCTGTTCGCGCGTCTCGTCGTCGTCGTGGCAGATGGCCTCGATGTGTTCCTGGTAGATGCTGATCTTGTCGGGGGCGACCAGGTTGTAGTACTCGCCGCGCTTCGTCAGCGGGATGCCGTGGTAGAGGCCGAGCAGGAGGCCCCCCGGGCCGACGCCGGCCACCTTGCGGTCGCGGGCGGTGGGCCGCCGCTCGATCACGATGTCGACGTTGTGGACGCGGGCGAGCAATTCGGGCGGGAGCGAAGCCACCGCTTCGCGGACGAGCCGGCGGAATTCGGAACGTTCCAGCGCTTCCCTACCGTTTCGCGGGGGAGGCGCCCCAGAGTGTCTTGAAGCCCTCGCCGCCGACGATCGCGGCGCGCTGGTGTTCTTCCTCCGCGCGCACCAGTTCGGCCAGGGCCGCCTCGGCTTCGCGGACGGACTCGGGATGGCCGGATTCGACAAGCCGGGCGTTCACTTCCCGCCAGGCGGGGGTTTCCGCGAGCGAGCGCGTGAAGCGCGGCCAGTAGACCATCACGATCTTGTCGGGGTCGCGGAAGCGGGGCCGGATCTTGCGGAGGCTGGCGTAGCGTTCCTGCACGCTCTTGACCGGGTCCACCAGGCGGACTGCCGGGCCGTCGATGTCGCTGCAGCGGAAGTCCAGGAGGAGCCGCTGGCCGACGGTGACGAAACGCAGCACGACGACGTCGTGTGCCTGGATGGTCTGTGCGATCTCGCCCATGTCGATGTTGTAGTCGTTATCCACCACGGGCAGTGTAGGGGCTGATCCCCCGCCCGGCCACCTCCCGTCCGCCTTGCTCACTGAACTGCAACCAACTCCGCCCGCCGGGTGCCGACTATCTCAGGTGATGGCACTGTTCCGGAAGTTCACGACGCACAGGAAAGTAGAGCGATTGATCCGCGCCGGAGTGGGCGTCCGCGAGGCCAGCTGGCGGTTGGACGAGGGGCAGGCGCCGGAAGCTGCCGAAGCCGTCGTGGAGGACGTGGTCGCCTGGGTGCGCGCCTCCATGAGCAAGATGCGGCGGCCCTACGGCATCGACCACGTGGCCATCGCTTTCGCCGCCCGCGATGCCAGCGGCAAGGTGGTGTGCAGCAGCAGTCCCGGCGTGTTGCGGCCGGGCAGCTTCTATTCGGATGACGGCGCCGAGCACGTACGGGCCTTCCTCGGTGATGCCCGCCGGGCGATGGGCGGGCGCGGGGGAGAAATGGTGGGCGCACTCCTTAGCCTCGGCGACATTGCCTACGAGTTGAATGCCCGCGCCGCCTGAGGCCGAAGCGGTGCTCCTTTCGCACGGGATCTGTACACTCCCCGGCATGACCAGCGTTTCCGACCCGGCCCGCGCGCGGGCACGCATCCAGGACCAGATCGACCGCATCGGACGGCTGCGTGGCAGCGGGCCGAACCCCTTCGACTACGACCTCTGGAATGCGCGCACGATCGAAGTCCTCGAAGCGCTTTACGGCGACGGTTCGCCGGAACTGAAAGCCTACTTCGCGGCCGCCGGCGAACGTGGACGGCTGCCCGGCGTGCGTGGCCAGGCAGAGAACATGACCCTGAACATCCACGGCGAATGGGGCATCCTGCGGCGCCTGGAACGCGGAGAAGCCGTGTTGCGGGGCCTGGTAGCCGCGCTGGAGGGCTGAGCGTCAGCGGGGTTCCAGGTCCAGGCCGGGGTAGCGCGTCTCGAGCGCTTCGGCGAGCCGCGCCAGGCGCTGGCGGAAAGCGGCCGACTGGATGTCTTCCGTGGTCATGATCACCGCATCTTCGCGGTTGTCGGCGTAGTAGCGCTTGCGCACCCCCACTTCGTAAAAGCCGTACTTCCGGTAGAGCGAGCGGGCCACGTGGTTGGACTCGCGGACTTCCAGCGTGGCAAGGGCCATGCCGCTCGTGATCGCGAGGTGCAGGAGCGCGTGTACGAGGATGGCCCCGAACCCTTTGCCGCGATGTTCGGGGAGGACGGCCACGGTGACGATGTGCGCTTCCTCCACCATCAGCCAGAGGCCCGCGAAACCGGCGACGCACGCGCCGTCGCGGAGGACGATGTAACGGGCCATGGGGTTTTGCGTGAGTTCTCGCTCGAACGCAGTCGCGGGCCAGCCCGAGGAGTAGGCGGCCCGCTCGACGGCCATGACCTCGGCCATGTCTTCGGGCCGCATCAGAGAGAGGCGCGGGGGCGTGGGCTGCACTCCCGGTATTTTCGCGTGTTTCGGCGCGGGCCAACAGGCACTCTCCAAACTGCCGAAGTTTGCCGACGATGAGGATATGAGCGTCCTCCCGGCTCCCGGGACACCAGTGGTGGTGGTGCTGCGCTCCGCGGAGCCTGTCCAGTGGCAAGGCCACGTGGTCGCGGTGCGCGATGCCTCGATTGCCGTCCGCCTGAGCGGCCCACGGCCGGAGTTCGACCCGCTGCTGCCCTACGTCATCATTTCGGGCGAGCCGGGCAGCCGCTTTTCGGCGCCGGCGCGGTTGACGGCGCAAAACGGGGCGGCGGCGGCGTTCAAACTGACCTCCGGCTGGAAGCCGCTCGACCTGCGAAAGGCGCCCCGATTCGCCACTGACCTGAAGGCGGAGGTCCGTTCGGTGCTGGGCAACTCGCGCCAGCCCGGGCGCGTGATCGACATCTCGACCGGCGGCGCCGCCGTCGCCGTCGATAGCCGCCCCGGCGGCAGCCAGATCGAGCTGGGCATCTCCGCGAACGGCTACTCCGCACGTCTCGTGTGTGACGTCCTCAACACCTCGGAGGTGGGCAGCGACACGGTGCTCCACGTGAAATTCGCCTCGGTGAGCCCGCCCCACCAGGCATTCCTCCGCCAGCTCGTGGCCTCGTTGATGGAAGCCGAGGCGAAGCGCGCCTCCTAGCGATGCACTGCCGGGCCGCGGGCGGTAGCATCCGCTCTCGTGCCCCTGACGCTCGCCTCGCTCTCGCCGGATGCCGTAATCGCGGGGGCCGGCCCCACGCTCGAACACGCGGCTGCCGAGTTGCGCCTGCACCGGGCCCTTTCCGGCCGCGGCGGCGGGACCGTGGAGGTGCGGCTGAGCGCGGATGCATCGCCGGGGGATGGGTTCGAGGTCTCAGTGGACGGCGAGTCCGTGGCGATCCGCGGAGAATCAGCGCGGGGTGCGCTGAACGGCGTCTACTGGCTCCTGGAGCGGCTGGGTTGCCTGTGGGTGCGCCCCGGCCCCGAGGGAGTGCGCTTCGTGCCCGGGCAATCGCTCGCGGACGGATTCTACCGCGAGAGGCCGGCCTTCCCGCGGCGGACCCTCATCCTGGGGAACGACGCACTGCACGACGAGTGGCCGGACTGGCTGGAGTTCGCGAGCCGCAACCGCCTGAACAGCGTGTTCTTCCACGATACGCCGCCGAGCCTGCTCGACCGCGGAGGGCGCGTGCGCCCGCACGCCGGCGAGGAAATCGCGGCCGACGGGAAAGGCTGGCTGTTCGAACGCTGGGACGCCGACGGCCCCGCCATCCGGGCGGCAGCGGCATCGCACGGCATCGCGCTCCAGTTCGGGGGCCATCACCTGCCTGGCCTGCTGCCGCGGGAATTGTTCGCGGAGCACCCCGGCTGGTTCCCCATGCGGGACGGCCAGCGCGATGCGCGCTACAACCTCTGCACGTCGAGCACGGGGGCGGTAGCGGAACTGCGGGCGCGGGCGCGGGACTTCTTCCGCCGCTTCGGCGTGGCCGCGGTCTACCACCTCTGGGCCGACGACATCCTCGGCGGCGGCTGGTGTTCCTGCGAGGCGTGCGCCGGCCTCTCGCCGTCGGACCAGGCTTTGAAGGCGACGAACGTCGTGGCCGAGGCCCTGGCCGAAGTGGATCCCTCGGCGGCGGTGGCGCACCTGGCCTACCACGACACGATCGCACCTCCGGCGCGCTTCGTGCCCGGGGCGAACGTGACGGCGCTTTACGCACCGCGCAACCGCAACTACGCGTTCCCTATCGATGACCCCGCCTGCGAGCGGAACGTCCGCGGGCACTACCAGGAGCTCGAAGGCCTGGCCCGGACATTCGCCGGGAAGCCGGGGGCGCTCGCGGCCTTCGAGTACTACTCGGATGCGATCCTCTACAAGTGGATGGCCCCGCCGAACATCGCCGTGCTCCCCGCGGACGCAGCGGCCTACCGGCGCGCCGGAGTTACCGACTTTGGCAACCTCGCCGTCACCCCCCGGCCGTGGATCGGCCCGACCTGGCACGCCTGGTGGTTCGCGCGGTGCGCCTGGGACACGGCCGCGGACCCCGCGCTTGAGGTCGAGCGCTTCTGCGGGGCGAGCTTCGGCGCCGATGGGCCAGCGTTCGCCAGCCAGCTGCACAAATTCGAGCACGCGTACCGGCTCCTGCTGGACCTCGGCGACCTGGAGCGCATCCCGCGGCACGACGTGCTCGACTTCTCAGACACGCCACGGGAAGGGCTGCGGCGGAAAGCCGCGCAGATGGCGGAAGCGCTTGCGGTGATGAACGCGGCGGTGGCCAGCCTCCCCCTCGCTCCCGGCGGGCTGGGCGGCGCCTTCCGCGAAGAGCTTGCGGTGCAGCTGGCGGCAGCGAACCACCTTGGAGAGCGCGTCATGGCCTGGGATGCGGCCCTCGACGGCCGCCGCGCCGAAGCCGAAGCGCACCTTTCCCTCGCGCGCCTGCACTTCAGCGCGCTCCAGGACTGGGACCGCACGCACACGCCGCCGGCGTACTGGAACCTCTCGCGGGGCATGCTCCGGGCGGCCTCGTGGCACACGGAGAAAGTCGCGCAGTCCATCCCGGCGGCAGACTGAGGGCGCTCCGGTCTTTAGCGGCGCCAGCGGCTCCCTTCGGCGCCGTCGCTGCCCGAGCGTTTCACCCGCGCGCGGCTGGGCTGCACGCGCATCGGTTCGCCCTCGGCCTTGGGGTAGTGGGGCGGGTAGGGGGCGTCACCCAGGCCCTCCGCCTCGTGCTTCCTGATCAGTTCGAGCAACGGCTCGAGCGAGTGGTGCTTCGCATCGATGCCGGCGCCCGGGTCGCCGATTTCGGCGTAGCGCTTCGGCACCGTCTCGATCGTGAAGTCGGCGAGATCCACCGCCGGCACCTCGTCCCAGTTCAGCGGGCAACTCACCTGGGCGTTCGGTGTCGGCCGCACCGAATAGGCCGAAGCAACCGTCCGGTCGCGGGCGTTCTGGTTGTAGTCGATGAAGACGCCGTGGCGCTCTTCCTTCCACCAGGCGGTGGTGGCCAGGTGAGGCACGCGCCGTTCGAGCTCGCGGCCGAACGCGAGCGCGCAGCGGCGCACCTCGGTGAACGTCCACTTCGGCTCGATGCGCACGTTCACGTGGATGCCACGGCTGCCGCTTGTCTTCGGGTAGCCGGTATAGCCGAGTTCCTGGAGCAACTCGTTGCAGTGCATCGCCAGCTCGCGCACGTGGTGGAAGGTGGCATCCGGTGTCGGGTCCAGGTCGATCCGCCACTCGTCCGGGTGGTCGACATCGTCCGCGCGGACGTGCCACGGGTTCAGGTCCAGGCAGCCGAGGTTGATCACCCAGGCCAGGTCGGCCACGTCGTCGATCACACAGAGGTCGGCGGAGCGGCCGCTGGGGAAAGTGACATGCGCCGTTTCGATCCCGGGCGGCAGGTTGGCGGGCGCTCGCTTCTGGAAGAACGGCTCGGCCTCGGCGCCGTTCACGAAGCGCTTCAGCACCATCGGCCGGTTGCGCACACCCACGAGCGCGCCCTCAGCCACCGCCAGGTAGTAATTGACAATGTCGAGCTTGGTGTAGCCGGCCTTCGGGAAGAACACCTTCGAGGGGTTGGTGATCTGCACCTCCCGCCCCAGGAGCTCCAGCACGACCGGTTTTTCCGCAGGCATTGGGCCAGTATGGACGAAACGCTGGACGAAGGTGAGGGGCATCGCGGGGTGTGCTAACGTTCCGCCCCGATGACGGGAATCGCCGGACCGGCCCCGGCTGCCGACGACGCGGCGGTGCTGGCGGCCCTCCGCGCGGGCGACGAAACGGCCTTCACCACGCTCGTGGAGACGTACCACCCGGCGATGGTGCGGCTGGCCACGGCCTACGTACCGTCCTATGCCGTCGCGGAGGAAGTCGCGCAAGAAGCGTGGCTCGGCGTGCTCCAGGGGCTGGACCGGTTCGAAGGGCGTTCCAGCCTGAAGACCTGGATCTTCCGCATCCTCACGAACATCGCGAAGACGCGAGGCGCCCGGGAGAACCGCAGCCAGGCCTTTTCCTCCGTTTTCGACGACATCGGGGACGACGAGCCATCAGTGGACCCGGACCGTTTCGCGCGCGAAGGCCACTGGCTGCTGGCGCCGAGCGGCTGGGGCGATTCGCCTGAAACGAAGCTCGAGGACGCGGAGTGCCAGCGGCTGATCCACCAGGCCATCGAATCGCTGCCGCCGAACCAGCGCGAAGTCATCCGCCTGCGCGATGTCCTGGGCTTTACCTCGGAGGAGGTTTGTAACAGCCTTGAGGTCTCGGAGACCAATCAGCGTGTGTTGCTGCATCGCGCGCGGTCGCGGGTACGTAAGGCGCTTGAGGCGTATTTCGACGGGAGCGGTGCGCGCTAGTGGAAAAGCTGAGATTCGTGTGGGTCGGTGAATGGCTGCAGCGCCTGGGGCTGAAGAAGCGCCCCGCGATGGTCTGCCGGGAACTGGTTGAGCTGGTGACAACGTACCTCGAGGACGCGCTGCCCGCGGCGGACCGCGAGCGCTTCGAAGCCCACCTCGCGGCCTGCCCGCACTGCGCGCGCTACCTCGAGCAGTTCCGGATGACGATCGCGGCGACGGGCCGCCTCCAGGAATCGGACCTCGCCCCGGAAGCGAAGGACGCCCTCCTGGGCGCCTTCCGCACGTGGAAGGCCGGGCAGGGCTGACAGCTGCCTACGCGGCGAGCGTAGCGGGTGGGCTGCCGGCCAGGTCCTCGGCCCGGGCGGGCCGCCCGAAGAGGTAGCCCTGGACGCCGTGGATGAGGCCCGGCGTGCCCTTGACCGCAGCGTGGGTGACCTCCTTGACGAGTCCGAACATGGATTCGTCCTCGATACCCTCGGCGACGACCAGGGCGCGCGACTCGGCGCTGAAGGCGAGGATGGCCATGAGCGCCGCCCGCCCGCTGCCGGATTCCTGCGCGCTAAGCAGGACCGCCCGGTCGACTTTCACGTACTCGAAATCGACTTTGCGCAGCATTTCCAGGCCGTTGTTCCCGGAACCGACATCGTCGAGGGCGACGCGGAAGCCGGCCTGGCGAAGCCGGGCAACTCCTTCGGCGATCGCCTCGGGGGCGACCTGGGAGCGTTCAGTGATTTCGAAGACGATGCGCCCGCAGTCGAGGCCCTCCGCCTGGACCTCCGCGACGAGCACGGCAGGGTCGAACGATTGGTGTGTGAGCGTGTACGGGGACAGGTTGATGAAGATATCGACGCCGGCCGGCAGTGCGCGGGCGGCCTCGAGGACGTGGGTGCGGCAGATGCGGTCCAGGTCGGCGGCCCGCCCGAACCGCTCGGCGATGTCGAAGGCCTGCTGCGGGCCGGCCAGGCCGTAGCGCTCATCGGGCCGGGAGAGTGCTTCGTAGGCCAAGAGCTTGCCGGCATGGAGGTCCCAGATCGGCTGGAACACGGCATGGACCGACCCTTCGACCAGGAGCTGGCGTACGGCCGCCAGCCTGGCCGCCGGGAACAGCGGTTGGGAAAGCGCATCGCCGTGGTAGAGCACGACGATATTGCGGCCGCGCAGCTTCGCTTCGTAGAGGGCGGCATCGGCCTGCTGGCGTAGCAACGATTCGTCTTCCGCGAGCTGCGCCACCCCGGTGCTCACGGTCACGCCATTGCCGAGCTTCTCGGCGGCGTGGACGCGGATGCGTTCGCAGATTTCCTGCGTGGTCTCGGCATCGATGCCAGGCAGGACGAGCGCGAACTCATCGCCGCCGATGCGGTAGCAGTTGACGCCCTGGGGGACGCAGGCAGTGAGGAGGCCGGCGAAGGCACGCAGGATAGAGTCGCCGCGGTCGTGGCCGAAGGTATCGTTCGCTTCCTTGAACTCGTCCAGGTCCATGATTGCGAGCGAGATGCCGGCGTTGTCGGCGGCTGCTGTCAGGCGCTTCAGGTCTTCCTCGAACCCCCGCCGGTTGCCCAGGGCGGTCAGCGGGTCGGTGGTCACGGCGCGGCGCAGCGCCCCGATTTCGGCCCTGATGCGGGCCTCGCGCCGGCTCATCGCGAACGTCCCGGCGAGCAGGACGAGGACAAGCGCGGTCCCCGTGGCGTACACGCCGAGGACGAGAGGGGTTTCCTGTGCCCAGGAATCGTGGAGGTCGGTCGCGAGGAGGCTGAGGCGTTTCTCCTCGGCCTCGGCCCGGCGGGAGAGGATGCCGCTCATGGGGCTGATGCTCTGGAACCAGTTGGCGCTCGGAGCGGCGCCGCCGGCGGAGGTCTCGTCGCCGAGCCGCTTCACAAGATCGTCGTAGAGGGCGTTGAAGTCCGCCTCAAGCTCCGCCATCTTCGCGGCAGCGTCATCCCCGGCGGCCAGCACGGCTGTGAAGAGCGGAGTGAACGCCTTCACGTAGTCCTCAAGAGCGGTCGCGAACTCCACGTCGGCGGGGCCCCCGACCGCCTTCAGCCGCTTGAGTGCGAGGCCAAACGCCGCGCCGTGGCGGTCCATCTGGGCCAGCGCGTCCGGGCTCGCCGTTGCACTCCAGAGGATCAGCGCCTTCTCGACCGCGATCATTTCCAGGTTGGCTTCTTCGTACGCCGCGCTCACCTGCTGCGCGCGTTCGATGTTGCGCAGCCCATTTTCAGCGGCATGCTGCTGACGTATCGAGAACACTGCCATCCCCACCAGGACGGCGACGAGTGCAATCGCTGCAAGCCTGCTCGGCCAGTGAGTGCCCATCACATCCCCCAACGTGTTGGAGCGTCCCTGTGCCTCCAGCCCCGGCCGGGCTCCTTTGTGGTTGTCGTCACAAGCCGGGCCGGGCCAGAGTTCGCCACAGCGGCGGATCGTCGCCGCCAGCCGAAGAACTCGGGGGTTCCCTTACACCCTGGGGAGAACGAGGGTCACGCGATGGGGCGGGCGCTGCCCGCGCGGTAGCTTTCGTGGGCGGCGTCGATAACGCGCATGTAGCGCACACCGTCGGGGAAGCTCGTGAGCCGCACGGGAGCGCCCTGGAGCACAGAGGCGACGAAGTCCTCTTCCACCCGCCAGCCGCGGTCGGTGCCCGGGTCCGGTTCGAGGGCGGCCGGTTCCCGCCCTTGCTCGATGAGCGTGGCGGTGTCGCCCATCTTCCAGCGCAGCGTGCCGCGCGTCCCGAAGATTGCGATGCCATTTCCGTCGGCATGCGCGGCGACCGAGCTGAAGTGATACGTGATGCGCGCGCCCCGCGCGAGCTGCCCCGTGACCACGTACGTATCGGGGACAGTCACGGGCACGGGATGACCGGTCTCGGGGTCCATCCGTCCCGGCACGAAGATGTCGCCTGCCGCGAGCACTTCGGCATGGTCTCCCAGCCAGCGGTGGATCACCTCGACGAAGATGCCGAAGGTCATCACGTTCTTGCCGGAGTACTCGGCCCGCTGCCGCCAGTGGATCGGGACAGCGGGATCCAGCGCCGAGGCATTGAGCATCGTGACCGTCACTTCGCGGATTTCGCCGAGGGCGCCCTCGGCTATCAGCCGGGTGATGGTTGGTCCCAGCCGGAAGTCGAACGGCGCCGGCACGAGCTGGGCGACGAGTTCGGGGTGGCGTTCGCTGGCGGCGAGCATGTCCTCGGCTTCGACGAGGTCCATGGCCATGCGCGCTTCGCACAGGACGTGCTTGCCGGCCTCCAGCGCCATGATCGTGTACTCGCGGTGCTTATAGGGCCACGTGCCGATGCAGACAGCCTGGATGTCCGGCGCGGCGATGAGCTCCTCTGGCGTCGCGTACACGCGGGGGATGCCGAACTCCTCAGCCACGCGCCGGCCGCTCTCGATGGAGCGATTGGCGACCGCGACGATTTCGACCCCGGCCTGCCGGCGGAAGCCCGGGATGTGCTGCGTACGCGTGTTCGCGCCCGCGCCGATAAGGCCGATCGAAAGGGTCATGGTGTCCTCTCGCCAACCCCGGTGCCAGACACTCAGCGAAAGTCCCCCAGGTAGAGGAGGCGTCCCGCGAGTGACTCCTCGGCCCGGAGAAGCTTCTCGAACCTGCGCAGTATCTCACCCACCGGCAGTAATGCGCTTGGTTCGACAACGATACCTGCGTGCATGAGCCCGGCCGAAAGCCATTCCCGATGCAGGCGGGCGAAGTCGGCAACATCGAATGTGAAGATCACCCAGGCTTCTCTTGCGGCGAACTCCAGATGATCGCGGTCGGAACGACCGCGCCTTCCCAGCCTGGCCACCGTCTCGACCTCGGCGCCGAGGGCAAGAAGCCCCGTCATCAGCGCGGCAGAGCCGGAGTTCTCGTCCAGCAAGAAGCGGCGGGGCACAATCAGCGTGCGCGGATCTTCTGGGCCGCGATGTGCTCGGCATTGAGACGGTTCGCTTCGGAATCGCGTTCGTCCATGGCCCGTTCGCACTCCTCCCGGTTCGCGTAGTAGAACGCGAGCGCGGCATAGAAGTGACCATGGGGAACATCCGGAAACTGAGAGTGCATTTCGTCCACGGACATACCCATACGGTGGAGGTCGATGACACGGTAGAGGTACATCCCGGTCCCGGCCAGGCACGGGCGACCGTAACGCTCGGCGGGAAACTCGATCAGCGTGGAGATGTCAACCAATCCAGGCACGTCTCCATCCTACCATCCCGCGGCGCCGCTCATTCCAGCACCACGACCATCTCCGCGGCGCCGTGGATGCCGCGGACGATGATCTTCTCCACGTCCGCGGTCCTGCTCGCGCCCGTCAGGATCAGGGCTTCGCCATCGCCAAGGTAGGGCGCCAGGTGGTGTGGGAAGGCGACGATCCGGTCCGCGGCGACCCTTACCACGACGCGCGCAGCGGCCAGCAGCGGCCTTCGCGCGGCGTCGTCGCCAACGACCAGGACGCTGCCGGTCGAGGCGACCGCTGCTACCGCCTGGAGCACGCGGTCTCCTTCGCGCGGCTCGTAGCGGGCCGCGACGTCCACCCCGAGCTGCGCGGCGCGGGCGGCGAACCTGCCGGGGAGGTCGGCAGGGGCAGGGTCGGCGATGGCTTCTTCGGGGATGACGCTGCGGCGCGCGGCCGCCTTCTCCAGCAACTCCGGGTCGTGTTCGAGGGCCGGGTCCGGGAGCAGGCGCGGGTCGTCCCTGTGGGGCCCGAGGGGGCGCACGGCGTGGCCGAAGCTCCGCAGGCCGATGCGAGCTGCCGCAAGGGCCGCCCGGGCGCGCGTGGCGCCCCCGAACGAGGCTGCCCAGGCGCGCCAGGCCAGGCGCTCCTTGCGGTCCGCTACCTGGTGGTTCGCCACCGCGTCGGCGCGCAGGTCCAGGAGCATCCGGTGGAGCGGGATCCCGACGGGGCAGGACTCGGTGCAGCGGCCGCAGAGGCTCGAGGCGAAGGGCAGGTCGGCGAAGCGGCCATCCGGCCAGAGCAGCGGCGAGACCACGGCGCCGATCGGCCCCATGTAGGGCGAGCCGTAGGACAGGCCCCCGGCCGTGCGGTACACCGGGCACCCGTTCATGCAGGCGCTGCAACGGATGCACCGGAGCACTTCGCGGTAGCGCGGGTCGTGCGCGATTCGCGAGCGCCCGTTGTCGACAAACACCACGTGCCGCCGCTGGCCCGGCAGAGGGTCGGCGATGAAGTGGCTGAATGACGTGAGCGGTTGGGCGGTCGCGCTGGGGGCCAGCACCTCGAGGATCGCGAGGGCCGCCGCTTCGTCGGCCACCACCTTTTCGATGCCCGTGACGGCGATGTGGAGCGCCGGGTGGCTGACGCCGAGGGAGACGTTGCCTTCGTTTTCGACAATGGTGAGGCGGCCCGAGGAGGCGATCACCGCGTTCGCCCCGGTGATCGCCGCGTCGCAATCGAGGAAGTAGGCGCCGACCACGTCCCGGACGTACTGGCTCAGCCGGGTGGGGTCGTCGTCGGGCAAATCGGCGCCGGTGCGCGCGAGCATTTCGCGGATGCGGGAGCGGTTCAGGTGGAGCGCCGGCGCGGTGATGTGGCTCGGCCCGCGCCCCTCGATATCGACGATGTACTCGCCGATGTCCGTTTCGAGGACGTCGATCCCCGCCGCGCGGAGGGCATGGGTGAGGCCGATCTCCTCGCCGACCATGGTCTTGGACTTGGCCACCCGCCGGGCGTCGCCCAGGAGTTCCTTCACTTTCGCGACGGCGTCCTCCGCCGTTGCGCAGCGGTGGTAGCCGATGCCCCGCCGCTCGAATTGCGCCCGCAGCTGCGCGTGCAACTCTTCCATGTGCTCGACGGCATAGGCGCGCGCGGCGGCGGCGCGCTGGCGGGCGTCCGCGGGCCCGCGCGCGAGGATGACGCTGGAGTCGGCCACGAGCTTCCGCATGATCGGCATGATCGTTGCCGACGGGCGCTCCATCCGGATTTCGCGGCTCGCCCGTTCCCGGTAGCTGCTCATGAGAGTGCCCTCGCGAGGAGTTCCGCGAGCGTCCAGCCCTGGACCTGCATGCCCAGCCCGCGCGCCCCGCCCTCCAGGTGAGCGAGACAGGAGTAATCCGTTGAAACGACGACCCGCGCCCCGGTGAGCGCGACGTCGTCGAGCTTGGCGGTCATCATCGCCACCGACACTTCGGGCTGTTTGACCGAGAAGGTGCCGCCGAAGCCGCAGCAATCTTCCTCGAACTGGAGGGGCCGGACTTCGAGGCCCTCCACCCGCTGGAGAAGCGACTTCGCCGCGCTGGTGGCGTGCAACTCCCGCCGGGCGTGGCAGGAATCGTGATAGGTGACCGTGCCCTCGAGCCGTAGCGAAAGGCGGCCGACGTCCGGGTGGTTGGCGACGTAGCTCGCGAAGTCGACGAAGCGGTTCGCGATCGCGGTTGCCCCGGCGGCGCGGCGTCCTTCGAAGAGTGTCGGGAGGTAGTGCCGCACCATCGCCGTGCAGGAACCCGACGGGACGACGACTGCCTGGTGGGGCTGGCCGGCTTTCAGCAGTTGCCGGCCGGCCGTGCGCGCTTCGTTTCGAAAGCCGCTGTTGAAGGCCGGCTGCCCGCAACACCTGCCGTCGAGCACGGTCACGATGTCGCCCAGCTTTTCGAGCACGTGGCGGGCGAATTCGATGTCCCGCGGGCGCAGGGCGGCCATGTAGCAGGGGTCGAACAGGGCGACGCGGGCCATCCCCGCATTCTACGGCGGAGCCGGCGGTCGGCGAGCGCGGCGGTCACCCGGTGGCGGCCGGCTCCCGTTCCGCGGGCGGAGCGGCTCGTGCGCGGAAGAGCAGTGGGAGCCCGAATGCGAGCGCCGAGACCAGCGCGACGGCCCCGCCGATGGCGAACGCTTCGGCAAGGCCCCAGCGGTCCGTCGCGAAGCCGAGGCTCGGGGCGAGCGCCGCCAGCACGAGACTGCGGAACATGCTCGCGATGGACAGCACCGTTGCCCGCCGCTCAGAGCCGACGCGGCGGTTGATGTACCCCGTCGCGATGGGTTCGACACAGGAACTCACAACCATCAGCAGCGGCAGGGCGGCGTAGGCCGCCAGGCCAGGCGCGAGGCTCAGCCCGGCGTAGCAGGCCGCCCCGAGCAGGGGCCCGAACAGGCATGCCCGCGCGGCGCCGGTCCGCGCCGTCACCCTTCCCGCTACGAGCGACCCGCCAAGGCCCGCCAGCAGCATGGGGACCTGCAGCAGCGAGAACCACACGCCCACTTCCACGTCGCGGTCCACGAGGTACGGTTGCACGAGGTAGTGGACGGCTTCCAGGGCGGCGAAGGCCGTCCCGGCGAGGGCGATGATGATGCGGACATCGACCGCGCCCCAGGCCTCCCCGAAGGCCGCGGGGATCGACCGCCAGTAGGCGGGCTGCTCCCCCTGCTGCTTCGCGTGCGGGGGTTCCCAGATAGAGATGGCGACCGCGGCGGTAAGGAGGCAGGTGGCCGCGCCGATGAAGATGGTTGCCCGGGCATCGAGCAGGGCAGCGACCGGCCCGCCCAGGAAAGTGGCAACGCCGACACCGCCCCACTGCAGGGCGAGCCCCCGGCCGGCCAGCCGCTCGTACTCGTGCTCGCGCCCGGCCGCTTTCAATGTGTCGAAAAGCAAGGCCATATCCGCGCCCGACATGAGGGCGGAAGCAACCGACCAGGTCAGGAACGAGGCGAGCAGGATGCTGAACGAGTTCGTGAAGGCGAACACCAGCACTGCCACCCCCAGGGCGAGGGCGCCAAGCGCCATCGACCGCGACCGGCCGTAGCGGTCGGCGATGGCGCCCGTGGGCACCTCCAGCAGCAGCACGCCAACGAGGAACAGCCCCTCTGCGGCAGTCACCTGCGTGAGGCTGAATCCCCGGTCGATCGTGAGAAACACGATCCAGACGGGGATCCAGAGCTGGAAGTCCCGCAGGAACCAGTACACGAAAAGCAGGCGCAGATTCCGATCCGTGTGCGCGGGGTGCATCGGACGAGCGTATCAGGCGAAGGCGGTCAGGGCCGCTCGAAGATCTCGTGGGTGCCGAGCAAATGGCCAACCGGCTTTGACCGCACACGAAGGCCCGGGAATCCCGGGCCTTCATCGTCGTTCGCCAGGAGGATGCCGCCCTAGACGGCGACATCGCCGCGTTCGCCGGTGCGGACCCGGACTGCCGTCTCGACGGGGATCACGAAGATCTTGCCGTCGCCGATGTTGCCGGTCCGCGAGGCCGCGATGATCGAATCGATCACGCGGTCGACGGCCTGGTCCGGCACGACCACTTCGAGCTTGACCTTCGGGAGGAGGTCGACGGTGACGGTCTCTCCGGAGCGGCCCTGGTGGACGATGCCGCGCTGCGCGCCGCGCCCGGTGACCTGGATGAAGTTCATGCCGTGGAAGCCGAGGTCGTCGAGGGCCTGCTTCACGTCGTTCACTTTTTCAGGCCGGATGATGGCCTCGATCTTCTTCATGAATCCCTACCCCGTGGAAGGTGTGTTCTGGGCCGGGCGCCCCGATTGGAAGGGCGCCCGGCAAATCGGAGGAGATGGCTCACGCCAGGTTAGTGCTGCGGCGCCGACTTGCCCGCCACCTGCGCACCGGCGGCGTACGAAACCGGCGGGGCTGGGAGGACGCTCCCGCCGCCAAGCGGCACACCGGACTCATCGAGGGTGTAGCCCCGCTCGCCGTGCTGGGTGACGTCGAGGCCGAGCTCTTCCTCTTCTTCGCTCACGCGGATACCCATCGTCAGGTCCAGCACCTTGAGGATGACGAAAGTGACGATGAACGAGTACCCGCCCACTGCGGCCACGCCGATGAGGGCGGCCCAGAGGTGCATGAATTCGCCTTCGATGACGCCGTCGCCGAAGCCAGCCGAGGCCCCCAGGGTGTCGAACCCGCTGACCGTGGCGACTGCGAAGATGCCCGTGGCGATCGCGCCCCAGGCCCCGCCGACACCGTGCACGCCGACAACGTCGAGCGAATCGTCGAACTGCATTTTCGCGCGGACGCGGACTGCCAGGTAGCAGAACACGCCAGCCCCGATGCCGATGTAGATGGCCGACATGGGTTCCACATAGCCCGCTGCGGGCGTGATGGCGACGAGGCCGGCGACAGCGCCCGAGGCTGCGCCGACGACGCTCGGCTTGCCGCTGAACTGCCATGCCATGAGCGTCCAGACGAGCCCGGCGACGGCGGCGGCGACCGCGGTGTTCACGAAGGCGTAGGCCGCCTGGCCGGTGGCGCCGAGGGCCGAGCCCGCGTTGAACCCGAACCAGCCGAACCAGAGGATGGCGGCCCCAAGGACGACCATGGTGATGTCGTGCGGTTCCATCGGCTCAGTGCCGTAGCCCTTGCGCTTGCCGAACACCAGCACGGCCGCGATGGCGGCGACACCCGCATTCACGTGGATGGCGAGGCCACCCGCGAAGTCCAGCGAGTTGAGGCCGACGTCCGGGGCCGAGCTGGAGAACGCGCTCAGCCAGCCGTCGGTTGCGAACACCCAGTGCGCCACCGGGATGTAGACGAGCGTGGACCACAGGGCCGTGAAGATGAGGAACGGTCCGAACTTCGCCCGCTCGGCGAACGCGCCTGTGATGAGGGCCGGGGTGATGATGGCGAACATCATCTGGAAGGCCATGAAGACCAGGTGCGGGATGCCGGTGGAGATTGGCTCGGCCCCGACATCCTTCAGGCCGAAGAAGTCGAAGTTGCCGATCAGTCCCATCCCCTGGTCCGGGCCGAAGGCGAGCGAGTAGCCGTACGTCACCCAGATGATCGCAACCACGCCAGTCGTGATGAACGACTGCATGATCGTGGCGAGCACGTTCTTGTTGCGGGTGAGGCCCCCGTAGAAGAACCCCAGCCCTGGCGTCATGAACAACACGAGCGCGGATGCGACCAGCATCCATGCGGTGTTGCCGCTGTCGATTTCCATCTTGCCCTCCGAATATGGCATGGAGCCACCGCGCCCAGGCCCCTTCGAGTGCGGAAGGTACCGGCCGGGAATTTCGGCCTCGTTTCCCGGCTATTTCCGGCGCATGTCCGGCGTGTTACGAACACATTTCCGGCAGGGCCCAGGCCTGCCAGGGTCTCGATGCTTTCGCAAGGCCCCGCGCGCAGGCCACGGCCCTTTCGATAGCTGCCGGCCGCTACCTTGAGCCGACGGGCCACGTTCGGCCCCGGGAGCTCGCCATGGATAAGGACAAGATCAAAGGCAAAGGCAACGAAGCCGCAGGGAAGGCCCGGCGCGAGGTGGGCGCGGCCACAGGGAACGAGAAAATGGAAGGCCGCGGCGCTGCCCAGCAGGGCAAAGGCAAGGTCCAGAAGGCCATCGGGGCGGTGAAGGACAAAGCCCGCGACCTCACCGGGGGCTAGGGAGGGCCGTATGGGCAGCATCATCGCCTACGTGGGCGAAGGCCCACGCTACTGGCCGCTCATCGAGCGCGCGATCGACCTTGCCGCGGGCCGCAAGGCTGCGCTCATCCTCTATGACGTCGACGCCGCATCCGCGTTCTCGAGCCCGCTGCCGACGATCTGGTCGTCCGAGGGCCTGGCGGACCAGTTCGGAGACCGCCTGGACCTCGAGCAGCTCGAAAAGGCCGGCCGCGAAGAGCTGCGTGACCGCGTCCGCCATGCGCGCGACCGTGGTGTAGAGGCGTGGGGATGGCTGCCTCAGAAGCGCGATGCGGCCGCCCTCGGCGAATACGCGGCGAAACAGGGCGCGAGCCTGGTCATCATCCCGAAACAGCTCGAAAAGCACGGGCTCCTGGACGCCCTGAAGGGACGGCCCACAGCCGAGGAGATCGTCGAGGAGACGGACTCGCCAGTGCTCGAAGTCGACCTGGAGCACCGCGCTGCCAAAACCTGAACCGAACAGGCTTCGGGTTCGTTGACCCGCTGTTAACAGGGTGCGAGCATCCACGGCATCCCCCGGGGAAAGCTTCGCATGACCGAGATCACACCTCTTCCAACCATCATCGCGGGACTTACGCCTGAGTGGCTCACCGCCGCACTCCGCAGCTCCGGCGTGCTGCCGGAGGGCGTCGTGTCGGCCGTCGAAGCCGACGTCATCGGTGCCGGCGTCGGCTTTATCGGCACCGTCGCCCGCCTGTCCCTCACCTGCGAGGGCGCGCCTGCGACTGTCCCGCAGACTCTGATCGCCAAGATCCCGTCCGACGACCCGGGCTCGCGTATGGTCGGTGTAGCCTTCGGGCTGTACGAACGCGAGGTGCGCTTCTACGCAGACCTCTCGGGGCAGTGCGGCATCCCCGCCCCGCGGGCCTACTTCGCGCAATATGACCCGACGGTTGGCCAGGCCGTCATCCTCCTGGAGGACCTGACCGAAGGCGCTTTCGGCGACCAGACGGTGGGGGCCACCCTGGCCGAGGCTGAGCACGCGATCGATGCGCTCGGCCCGTTTCACGCGCGGTGGTGGGAGTCCGCCGAGTTCGCGAAGTACCCGTGGATTACGTCGGGGATCGAGACGATCCGGCGGCCGATCCAGATGATGTACCAGGCCGCCTACCCGGTCGCGCTGGAGCGTTTCGGCTACCTGTTCCCGGAGGAGGTGCGGGCCCTCATCCCGGATTTCGGCCGCCGCACGATGGCCGCGCTGGACCAGATGCAGACCGGGCCCGAGACCCTCTGCCACGGCGACTACCGGCCGGACAACCTGTTCTACGGCGCGGCCGGGGCGCCGCGCTCGCTCGTGGTGTGCGACTGGCAGGGGCCCGGCAAGGCCACGGGCGTGGTCGATGCCGCCTACTTCATCACGGGCAGCCTGGAACCCAACGACCGCCGCAAGTACGAGGACGATCTTCTCCGCCGCTACCACCAACACCTGCTCGAAGGCGGCGTGAAGGACTACTCCTTCGAGCAACTCAAGACCGACTACCGCGCCTACTTCGCGGGCGTGATTGCCGGCGGTGTCGTCCTCCTCGGCACCCTTCCCGAAGGGAACGAACGCGGCCGTCGCCTGATCGAAACCACCATGACCCGCTTCCTCACGGCCATGCAGGACCACGACTCCCTCGCCCTCCTCCCCGACTGAGCGGCGCCACCCACCGGGACCCGGACCTCGCTTCGCCGGCCCAATCGCAAACGAGCCCCCTCCTGATCGGAGGGGGCTCGTTCATCGGGCCACAGGGGCTTGTGTTAGTTCACCGGCGGCATGCCAGGACGCGGGCCGCGGTCGCCGTGGGCGTGCACCTCGTCGATCTCTTCGTCGAGCCGCTCCTCCAGTTCGGCCAGCTTCGCGTCCGCTTCGTCCTGCGTCAGGTTGCCCGCGGCAACCTGCTCTGCCAGGCGCTCCTGCGCTCCGGAAGCCAGCAGCGCCTTCAGGTCGTCGACGGACTTGCCGTGTTCGCTGGCGATCGTCGCGAGGGACTTCGCCTGCATCTCAGTGCGGAGCGTTTCCACGTCGATGCCGAAGAACGTCGCGAGCGCCTCTGCGCTGGCGCCGAAGCCGAAGCCCGGACCGCCGTGATGACCGTGGCCGGGGCCCTTACCGCCGAAGAAGAAGCTGTCGCCGGCGGCCAGCCGCTCGCGCATGGCGTCGGCGCGCTCCTGGGTGATCTCGCCGGCGGCGACTTTCTCATCGAGTGTGGCGATGTTCGCCTCGCCGATTGCCTGCTTCAGGCGGGCGAGGTCGACGCCGAGGTTGTTGGCGATCTTCTGGAGGTAGGCTTCGCGCTCCTCCTCCGGCGTGGCCTGGGCCTGGAGGGCGATCTGCTCCACCTGGCTGTGGGTCAGGCCAAGCGCGGAGGCGGAATCGCCGCTGCCATCGCGAAAGGCGAGGCTGCCCGCCGCGATCGCCGTGACCGCGGCCGCGGCGAGCCCAAGGGAAACGAGTCTTTGGCTGTTCATCGTATCGCTGTTCCTTCAACGCCCGCCCGGGGTATCGGTGAGCGGGACCGGTCCCAACGTAGGCGTCGTCCATAAGAGCGAGATGAGAACGGGTAAAGCGGCTTTCGCCTGCGCGATCGGGCACGCGTCCGCTAGTATTGGTGACACGCAAATCCCCGGTTCGGAGGCCAGCACCAATGGACGACCGCCAGCTGCAAGAACGAGGCAACAGGCTCGAAGAGGAATTCTTCCTGAAGCAGAACGCCGCCATCCTGGAGAAGATGCGGGCCGCCCGGGCAGAGGAGGAAGAGGAGCGGCTCATGGGCGAAGCACTCGGCACGACCGACAAGGCGCTCATCGCCAACCTTCGCAGCCACGGTGTCACCTCGGCCACGCTGGCCGCCGTCTCCCTGGCCCCGCTCGTACTGGTCGCCTGGGCCGACCGCACGCTGGAAGACAAAGAGCGCGAGGCCGTACTCAAAGAGGCGACGGCCAATGGCGTCGCGCAGGGTACGCCCGGCTACGACCTCCTCCAGGAGTGGCTGCGCGAAAAGCCGGACGTCTCCTTGCTGACCGCGTGGACCGCCTATGCGCGGGCCATCGCCGACTCGCTGGACGAGGCCCACCGGCAGGAGTTCCGCGATTCGATCCTCAACCGGGCGCGCGCCGTGGCGAACGCGGCCGGCGGGTTCGCCGGGATGGGCAAGGTCTCAGACCGGGAGAAGGACGTGCTCCACCAGATCGAGGCCGCCCTCGCCTGACCCTATTGCACGCCGAGCAGCTCGACTTCGAAGAGCAAGGTGGAGTTGCCGGGGATCGGGCCGTAGTCCCGCGAGCCGTAGCCGAGCTGGGGCGGGATCTCGAGCAGGCGCTTGCCGCCGACCTTCATCGTCAGCACGCCCTCGTCCCAGCCCTTGATCACGTTGCCATTGCCGATGACGAAGGTGAACGGCTGGCCACGGTCGCGCGAGCTATCGAACTTCGTGCCGTTGGTGAACGTGCCCGTGTAGTGGACCGTCACGCGCTGGCCGGCGCGCGGGCTTTCGCCCGTCCCGACGACGACGTCTTCGTACTTCAGGCCGCTCGGCGTGGTGGTAGGGTTCGTCAACTTGATGGCTCCAGTCGTGGCCGAAGCGGCCGGTGAAGTCGTCCGCTCGGCCGGTGTGGCCGAGCCCGATGCGGTCGTGGGCGAAGGGTCGTCATCGTCGTCCGCGCCACAGGCGGCGGCGAAGAGCAGGGTGGCCGGGAGCGCGGCCGCGAGGAACAGTCGGGGGAAGTTCTTGCGGTCCATCCTTTGAGGGTAGGGCTCCGCCGCTAAACGGGCGACTCAGGCCACTCGCACCCGGCCGCTCGTCCATTGCCGGTAGAGCGCACTGTAATAGCCGCCGAGGGCCACCAGGTCGCGATGATGCCCGTCCTCCACGATGCGGCCGTGGTCGACGACGAGGATGCGGTCCGCGTGTTCGGCTGTGCTCAGCCGGTGCGCGATAACCACGCTCGTCCGCCCCTGCAAGAGCTTGCGCAGGGCTGCCTCCACCTGCTCCTCCGTGGCCGGGTCCAGCGACGAGGTCGCTTCATCGAGGATGAGCACAGGCGGGTCCGCGAGGAAGGCGCGCGCGATCGAAACGAGCTGCTTTTCGCCCGCCGAGAGGCGCGAGCCGCGGAAGCTGACGGGGGTTTCGTACCCCTGGGGCAGCGAGCGGATAAACGCGTCGATGCCGAGGCTGCGGCAGGCCGCCACCAGCTCGTCCTCCGTCGCGTCCGGCCGCCCGAAGAGGATGTTCTCGCGGATTGTGCCCGTGAACAGGAAGCCTTCCTGCGGCACCATCGTCACGCTGCGGCGGAGGTCGCTGTTCGCGAGTGTGCGGAGGTCGTAACCGTCGATCGAGACACGCCCGGACGTCGGGTCGTAGAAGCGCGTCATCAACTTCGCCAGCGTCGACTTGCCGGCGCCCGTCGGGCCAACAAGGACGACGTGTTCGCCTGGCTGGATGGTGAGGTTCACGTCTTCGAGCACGGGCCGGGCGGGGTCGTAGCCGAAGGTGACGTCTTCGAGCGCGATGCGTCCCGAGAGCGGCCCATCCACGCGCGCCGGCTTCTCCGGCTCGGGCACGTCCGGCTCGAGCGAGAGGATGCCAAAGATCTTGTTCAGCGCGGCGCTCGCACTCTGCACCATGTCGAACACCTGCGACAGGTTCTGGATCGGCTGGAAAATGAATTCCAGGTAGAAGACGAAGGCGGTGACGGTGCCGATCGTGACCGCGTCGCCGGCGACCTGGCGGCCGCCGAAGTAGAGGATGACGCCGATCCCAACGGCGCTCAGCCACTCGATGAACGGGAAGTAGAGGGCGGAGATGCGGACGTTGTTCACATTGGCCCAGAAGTTGCGCTCGTTGATCGCGCCGAAGCGCTCCATGTTGTGCTGTTCGCGGGCGAACGCCTGGACGACGCGCAGCCCGGAGAAGCTCTCCTGCATGTGGATGAGGACGTCGGCGATCCGTTCGCGGATGCGGCCGTACGCCTTCTCCGAGTAGTTCCGGAAGAGCACCGTGGCGACGATCAGGGGCGGCAGGATGAGGGCAGTCGCCGCCGACAGTTGCCAGCTCAGCCAGAACAAAACCGCCGTCGCGCCGGCGAGGGTCAGGACGGACTGCACGACCATGAGGAACCCGTTGTTCAGGACGTCGTTCACGGTCGTCACGTCCGAGGTCATGCGGGAGACGAGGCGGCCGGCGTTCTCGCGGCCGAAGAAGGCGAGCGACATGCGCTGGTAGTGCGTGAACAGGCGCAGCCGCAGCTCGCGCAGGAAGTCCTGGCCGATGCGGTTCACGAGGTAGGTGCTCAGCCCCTGGAACACGTAGACGAGGAGCAACAGGCCGAAGAACACGGCCGCGGCGATTGCCAGCGCTCGCTCGCTCCCATCGCCAGGGCCCGCTCCGACGCCTTCATCAAGCGCGTACTGGATGGCCAGCGGCTTGGCCAGGCTCGCAGCCGTGAAGAGCACGATCGAAAGCGTTGCCAGCAGGATCGCCGGCCAGCGGGGGGCGAGCATGCGCGCCGCCCCTGCCAGCCCGTTGGCCTTCGGCGCGTGTTCGGGCAGCTGGCTGACGTCATCGCTCATGACGCGATCGCCTCCTCTCCGGCCGGGGAGGTCGCTTCGCCCTGGCCAAGTACTTCGCGGTAGCGCTCCGAGGTCTCGAGCAACGAGGCGTGCGTGCCCTGCGCCGCCACCCGGCCCTCGTCCACGAGGACCACCTGGTCGGCCAGCGAGATGGTGGAGAGGCGGTGGGAGATGATCACCGTGGTGCGCCCCTGCATCACCTCGCGGAGGGCGGTGCGGATCTCCTCCTCCATGCGTGCGTCCACGCTCGAGGTCGCGTCATCGAGGATGAGGATGCGCGGCTCCATGAGGATCGCCCGCGCGATCGCGATGCGCTGGCGCTGGCCGCCGGAGAGCGAGAACCCCTGCTCACCGACGACTGTGTCGTAGCCGTTTTCGAGCTCGCAAATGAAGTCGTGGGCGTGGGCCAGCTTCGCCGCTCGGATGATGTCGTCGTCGCTCGCTTCGACGCGGCCATAGGCGATGTTGTTCCGCACCGTGTCGGAGAAGAGGAACGTATCCTCGAAGACGATGCCGATGCTGCGCCGCAGTTCCTTCAGGCGGAGTTCGCGGATGTCGGCGCCGTCGATGCGCACGCGGCCCGCTGCCGGCTCGTAGAAGCGCGGCAGGAGCCGGGCAACCGTGGACTTCCCGCTCCCGGTGGCGCCCACGAGGGCGACCGAGGCCCCGGCCGGCACCTCCAGGCTGAACTCCCGGAGGACGGGGCGCCCGGGCTGGTAGGCGAACGTCACGCCTTCGAACTCGATCTTTCCCCCGCCCGCCGGGAGATGCTTCGGGTGCGGGGCCTCGGTGACGGTCGGTTCTTCCTTGAGCACGTTCCAAACGCGTGCCGCGGAGACGACGGCCCGCTGGCCGCTGGCGATCATCTCGCCGAGGCTCTGGACCGGCCACACCAGCATGTTCAGGAACTGGAGAGAGGCGACCAGCTCCCCGGTCGTCATCTCGCCGTTCAGGGCAAGCCAGCCGCCGAACCCGACGACAACCAGCTGGCCGACGCCCGGCAGGAAGGTGAACAGCGGGCCATAGACCGTCCGCAGCCTGGTTACCTCCATGGAGTCGCGGTAGACGTCATCGGCAACCTTGCGCATGCGTTCGATTTCGTGCTGCTCGCGGCCGAAAGCGCGCACGAGCCGGGCGCCGGCGATGTTCTCTTCAACGACGCTGGCGACATTCGCGAGGCCGCCCTGCACGCGCTCGGTGCCCGGTTCCAGGCGGTTGAAGAAGCGCACGCTCAGCCAGAACACCACCGGGTAGACGGCCATGGCCAGCAACGCGAGTTGCCAGCTGACGCGCAGGAGCAGGAAAAACGAGCCGAACGCCATGAGCGTGTAGGCCGAGTTGATCGGGATGTTGACCAGGAACGCCTGGATCTCGTGCAGGTCGGCGCTCCCGCGGGACATGAGCTGGCCCGTCGCCGTGCGGTCGTGGTAGTCGAACGAGAGGCGGTTGACGCGGTCGTAGAGCTCCATACGGAGGTCGGCTTCGACGCGGTAGCTGGTGCGCATGGCCCAGTAGCGCCGCAACCCCGCGCAGATGGCCTGCACCAGGCTGACCGTGACGAAGGCGGCGACCAGCCGCACGAGCAGCCCGTGGTCCTCCTTGAGGATGGCCTGGTCGATGGTGTACGCCACGATCAGCGGGCCGGCGAGGCGCAGGAGGCCCCAGCTCAACCCTGCGACGAAGGCGGTCAGGAGCAGCAGCCATTTGTCCCGCAACTGGCGCAGGATCAGCCGCCGGCCGGCCGCCAGGTCTAAATGCTCCTCAGACAAAACGAACGGTCTCCCGAAGGCGGCGGAAAGCGAGCGCGTTTAGCGCGAAATCGCGTCCCTGGAGGCAGTCGACATCTAGTTGTAACGTGCCCGGCGGTTATGGGTTAACCAGAGCGGCTGCTTCAGCCGCTGGCGAGGCCCCGGCCACTCAGGGACCTGGATACCGGAAAGGGGCGCCTGCCGCGGGCGCCCCTATTACCGGCCCTCGGGGGCGAGGCTCAAACCTTGGCCAGGATGTCGGCCACTTTGAAGTTTTCGTCTTCCACAGCGAGCACCGTCACGAGCCCGAAGAACCCCCCTTCGTACTCGGCGTGGCTCAGCACATGGCAGTGGAAGGCCCACAGTCCCGGCTCTGTCGCATTGATGATGCAGTCGAAGCGGTTGCCCGGCGGCACGTCGATCGTGTCGCACTCGTAGGGCGGGTTAATCGGGTAGCCATCCCGCTGGAAGACGGTCATGGACATCCCGTGCAGGTGCATGGGGTGGTAGAGCATCCCTTCATTCATCCAGCGGATGAGGATGCGTTCGCCTTTCTTGGCCACGATCGCGTCCGTCGCCGGGAAGCCCTTGCCGTTGAGGGTGAAGCCGAGCAAGGAGTCGTTCATGATGAGGATGACTTCCTTGTCGTATTGCGGGTAATCCGCCCGGTTCTGCGGCATGACGATGAAGGCGCCGAGGAGGCCGCGGTTCACCTGGTCCGCAGAGTCGTGGTGCGAGTGGTACATATGCGAGCCCTGGTTCCGCACCGTGAACTCGTAGGTGAACGTCTTCCCCGGTTCGATCGGGTCCTGCGTAACGTAGGGCACGCCGTCCATGGCGTTCGGGACGAGGAGCCCGTGCCAGTGGACCGCCGTGCTCTCTTCCAGGTTGTTGGTCACGTTGATGCGGACGCGGTCGCCCACGGTGGCGCGGAGGGTCGGGCCCGGGATCTGCTTGTTGTAGCCGCGCCCCTTCTCCACCTGTCCGGGAGCGACTTCCCAGTCGACCTCGTCGATGGTGAGGTTCCAGACCTTCACCCCGTTTTCGATGCGAGGGGCAAGCTCCTCCATGCCCTTGCCCTTGGTGAGCGGGGCTTTTTGCTGCTTGAGGAAGTTGAGGACGCCGTTCTTGTGGTCCTGGTCGATTTTCACCCATGCGGGCTGGGCTGGCGTCGTCGGCTTCGGCGTACCGGGCTGCTGGTTCTGCGGCGGCACCCCGCCTTCCTGGGCCGGCCCGCCGGTCGGGTCGTCGTAGCAGGCGGAGGCAATCAGGCCGCCGGCCACCGGGATCGCGGCCCCGATGACACCTGCCCGCTTGAGAAACCGCCTGCGGCTAAAGCCCGGACGCGGGCCGGGTACAGTCGGGTTTGTGCGCTCTTCGGATTCCATCTTGGTTCGCCCCCTTGGTACTTGCGCCTCGCAGCGCGCGCTTCTCGCAGGGTTGATGTTCGCAACCACGGCGGCGGCGCCGAAGGCCCGAACGTGCAAAGCCCGGTGGCCAAACGGGCGGAGCGAAGCGGCCCGGCGGCCCTCGCGCCCACGCTGCCGATGATTCATGCTTGCGCAACCAGAGCGATGCGAGGTGTCTGCCGTGGCCGAGAAGAAGCCGATCCTTGTCCCCCTCGACGGGTCCAAAATCGCGGAGTATGCCCTGCCCTCCGCGGGCTGGTATTCACGCCTCACCGGCTCGCCCATCCAGTTCGTCCACGTCCTGGACGAGGACACGAAGCCGGAGAGCCGCGTGCACGCGGCCGACACCTTTAAGCGCTATGCCGATGAGCTCGCCGCGCGCCATGGCCTCGGCGAAGTGGAGTGCCAGGTCCTGGCCGGCCCCGCCGCAGACTCCATCCTCGGCATCTCCATCAACGCCGCGGCAATCGTGCTCGCTTCCCACGGCCGCGGCGGCTTCCGCGCGATGATTCTCGGCAGCGTCGCCGACAAGATCGTGCGCGGGGCCGTCGTCCCCGTCCTGATCGAGCCGGGCACGTCCGAGCCAAAGGGCCCGCAACCCGGAAAGCCCATCCTCGTGGGCCTCGACGGTTCGGAGGAGGCCGAACGCGGCCTCGCCGCCGCCCGCGAACTCGCGGCGAAGGGCGGCCACCCGATCACCCTCATCCGCACCTACAGCGTGCCGCCGCCCGTCGGCATCGAATTCGCGACCTACCCGGCCGACTTCGCATCGACGATGGAGGAGGCAGCGAAGAACTACCTGGCAAGCGTGGCCAAACCGGGCGAAAACGTCGTGGTTGTGATGGGCGACGCGACCAACGCCATCCTCGAAACGGCCGAGCAGATCGACGCCGCCCTGATCGTGCTGACGTCCTCCGGCAAGGGGCTCACCCGGCGCCTGGCCATCGGGAGCACGACCGACCGGGTGATCCACGGCACGGAGCGCCCGGTGCTGGTCATCCCCCGGGCGGGGTAGCCGGCAGAGCTCTCCCGTCCGGGCATGCCGCGCCAGCAGTGCCGGCCCTGCATTCCGGCCACTGGCACACCCTCACGTTCACGTTAAACTAGCCCCTCACACAGCAAACGAGGGGATGCCTTCATGGCCTCTGGTCCGCTCTCGGGCGTGAAAGTGCTCGAGTTTTCGCAAATCATCGCCGGGCCGTTCTGCGGCATGCACCTGGCCGATATGGGCGCCGACGTCACCAAGTTCGAACCGATCGCGGGCGAACCGTGGCGGCTCTCGCTCGAACTCGTCCCGAAAGAATCGCGCACCTTCGCTTCGCTGAACCGCGGGAAGCGTGGCGTGGCCATGGACATGACGAAGCCCGAGGCCCAGCAGGTCATCCACGCCCTCGTGAAAGAGGCCGACGTCGTCATCATCAACTACCGGCCCGGCGTGGCCGAGCAGCTGGGCATCGACTACCCCACGCTGAGCAAGCTCAACCCGCGCCTCATCTACTGCGAGAACACCGCCTTCGGACGCCGCGGGCCACTCGCCCGGCGCGGCGGCTACGACATCGTGGTGCAGGCGCTCACGGGCCTCATGGCCGGCGAAGCGAAGATGGACGGCGACGTGCCGACGTACGTTTATCCCGCCATCGGCGACTACGCGACGGGCATTCAGATGTCGAACGCGATCTGCGCCGCGCTCTTCCACCGCGAGCGCACCGGCGAAGGCCAGCGCATCGATTGCACGCTCATGGGCACGGCGATGGCCATGCAGACGACGCAGTTCACCTGGCTGGAAGCGTTCGATGAGGAGGTCATCCCGCCGATGATCGAGAGCCTCCAGCAGGCCCGCCGGGAGATGAAGTCCTTCACCGAGCAGGTGGCCGTCCACAAGAAATTCCGCCCGGCCGCGGCGGGCAACATCTACTACCGCGTCTACCAGACGAAGGACGGGTTCATCGCGGTGGGCGCCTTGAGCATGGCCCTCCGCTTCAAGTTCATGGCGGCCACGGGAATCAAAGACCCGCGGCTCCAGCCCGATGGCACATTTGTGATGGCGCCCGAAGGCTGGGAGACACGCGGCCCGGAGTTCGTGAAGGAAGCGGAGGCACTCTTCCGGACGAAGACGACGGAGGAGTGGGGGCAGCTCTTCGAGCAGCACGGGGTGCCGGCCGGCCCGCTGTATTTCATCGAGGAGCTGTTCGACCATCCGCAGACACTGGAGAACGGGCTCCAGGTACACCTCGACCACCCATTGCTCGGTGGCCTGAAGATGGTCGGGCCGCCGTTCCAGATGTCACGTTCGCCGCTGGAGGCGCAATCGCCCAGCCCCATGCTCGGCGAGCACAACGACGAGGTGCTGGCCGAGGCGGGGCTCTCGCCGGAACGCATCGAGGAGCTGCGCGCCGCAGGCGTCGTGCTCTGAGGCGTACCCGTCGGCTTCCGTCCTGTCCCGCCGCCGGCCGTGTTAAGGTTCGGCGCCACCCCAATCCGAGAGGTACTGACCACATGTGTGTCCCCCACGATGCCCACCCGCCCATCCCCGCCATCGCCGGCGCCGCGATCGATACCGAAGACCTGGTCCTGAAAGCCGCCGACGGCACCGACTTCGCCGCCTTCGCCGCGCGGGCGGAGAACCCCACCGGCCTGGGCGTGGTCGTCATGCCCGATGTGCGCGGGCTGTTCACGTTCTACGAAGAGCTCGGGATGCGGTTCGCAGAGCAGGGCATCAACGCCGTGACGATCGACTATTTCGGGCGGACAGCGGGTGTCTCCAAGCGGAACGACCCAAACTTCCAGTTCATGCCCCACGTGCTGCAGACACGCCCGGAAACGGTCGCCCAGGATGTGCGCGCCGCGGTTGACTACCTCAAGTCCCCCGCCGGCGGGAGCTGCCGGTCGGTGTTTACGGTCGGCTTCTGCTTCGGCGGCTCGAGCTCGTGGATGCAGTCCGCCGAAGGGCACGGCCTGGCCGGCGCCATCGGTTTCTATGGCCACCCGGGGCGCGTCATCCAGGCGATGGTCAACCCGGAGTCGGCGAAGGGCATCCGGCCGGCGATCGAACGCGTCGCCGAGATGAAGGCCCCGATCCTCGGCCTCCAGGCCGGGGCCGACCAGATGATCACGCAGGCCGACACGGACGCCTTCAAGGCGGCGCTGGACAAGGCGGGCGTGCCGAACGAGTTCAAGACGTACGAGGGTGCGCCGCACAGCTTCTTCGACCGCACCTACGAGGAGCACAAGGAAGCGTCGGCCGATGCGTGGGAGCGGGTGCTGGCGTTCATGCGAAAGTACGGGTAGGCGTCACGCGTTACGGCGTGTACTCGAGCCCGATCTTCGCAAGGTACCCCGGCAGGTCCTTCTCGAAGACCTCGCCACGGCGGCTGGCGCGGAGGATCCCCTCCCTGTCGATGAAGAAGGTGACCGGCACGCCGTTCCCGGTACGGTAGTGCTCCGCGACGGTACCGCCGGCGTCGAGCACGGCGGGATAGTCCGCGCCCAGCTCGTCGAGGATCGAGACGGCCTTCTCCGGCGATTCGAGGAAATCCACGCCCAGGATCACAAGGTCATCGCCGATAGCTTCCTGAGCGCGCAGGAAGGCCGGGATCTCGTTCTTGCAGGGGCCGCACCAGCTCGCGTACCAGTTGAGGATCACCGCCTTCCCGCGGAAGTCCGAAAGCTTGATCACTTTCGAGGTGTCCCGCGCGTCCACGAGGGCGAAATCCGGGGCGCGTTCGCCTTCTTCGGGCCGGTTGGGCTCCAGCGGCCCTGTGTCCGGATAGGGCGTGGCGCCGAGGTCGGCCGGTGTAATCGCAGCGGGCTCGTCCTCGCCCGAAACGAACAGGTACGCGCCCACGCCGAACGCGAGACCGACGGCGATGGCAAGCACAAGGTATCCCAGGATGCCGCGGCCGTTCGCTGCGGCTGGAGAGGCGGGGTCGTCCACGCCTCGATGGTAGCAGGCAAACCCGTTCATTCGCCGTTAACGCAGTTCGCTACCATGTGATCAGATGGTTAGCGCGGTAGCCGCACAACCGAAGGTCCTGGTCGTCGAAGACGAGGAGTCGCTGCGCTTCTCGCTCGCGCACACGCTGAAGCGCGAGGGCTACACCGTCCTCACCGCGAGCCGGGGAGACGACGGCCTGAAGGCAGCCCGCGAACACGCCCCCGACCTCATCCTGCTGGACGTGATGCTGCCCGGCATGGACGGGATCCAGGTCTGCCGCCAGTTGCGGCGCGATTCGGACGTCCCGATCATCATGCTCACCGCGCTCGGCGGCGAAAGCGACCGCGTCGCCGGGCTCGATACGGGCGCGGACGACTACATGCCGAAGCCGTTCGGCATGCGCGAACTGATGGCCCGGGTGCGCGCGCTCCTGCGCCGCTCCGGCCCACGCGCAACTCCCGACACCGGGCCGACCGTCATCGTCAGCGGCGACCTGCAGCTGGACCGCGAACGCCACGAAGTGACCCGCGGCGGCCACGTGCTGCGGATGAAGCCGAAGGAATTCGAACTCCTGCTATTCTTTCTCCAACATCCGGGGCGAGTTTTTTCCCGGGAGCAAATCCTCGATGAGGTGTGGGGCTACGACTTCTACGGCGGTCCGCGTACGGTCGATGTGCACGTCCGTTGGCTGCGCCAGAAGATCGAGCCGGACGCGGCCAATCCCACCCGCCTGCGCACGATTCGAGGGAGCGGCTATCTCTTCGAGGGGTAACCTCGCGGCCGGACCAGGTGCGCCACACCATTCCGGACACCGGGGCGGCCGTCCATGAGACGCGACCTCGCCCTGCGCGGCGCCTTCCTCGGGCTTTGCGGCGTCATCGCCGGCGCGTTCGTCGGCTTCCTGGAAGGGCGTGCCGGCTGGTCTGGCAGCACCTTCGCCATCGTCCTGGTTGCTGTTGGCCTCGTCGGCCTCGGCGCTGGGTACCTGGCGTTCCGCCGGCCGGCCGCGGCCGTGCTCAGCGTCGTCGACGCGAGCGAGCGGATCGGCGAAGGCGAACTCGCCGAGCGTGTGCCCCACGTCCCCGGCCCCGCCGGCGAACTGACGCGCGCGTTCAACCGCATGGCCGCGCACATCGAGCAACTCTTCGATTCGGTCGCGGCCGAGCACGCGCGGCTGGAAGCCGTGTTCGATGCCTCGGACGACGCGATGGTCGCCCTTGCCGCCGATACCACCGTCCAGTTTCTCAACCCCGCGGCGGTGGGCATCTTCGGCAACCCGATGGCAGAGGCCATCGGCCGCCCGTTCATCGAAACAGCGCGCGACTACGAACTCGACGCCCTGGTGCGGAAGGCCGTCCAGGAGCGGACGAGCCAGACGGCGGTGATCACCTTCGGCCGCAACCGCATCCCGCTCCGGGCCGCCGCCCAGCCCATCCGCGACGGCGGCGACTGGGCCGTCCTGCTCATGCTCACCGACCTGACCGAGGTGCAACGCGTTGATGCGGTCCGCCGCGACTTCCTGAGCAATGTCTCGCACGAGCTTCGCACCCCGCTGGCGGCCATCCGCGCCCTGGTGGAGACGATGCAGGACGGTTTCGAACCCGGCGATGCCCCGGAGTTCCTCGCCCGCATCAACCAGCAGGTCGAGCGGCTGACGACGCTCGTCAACGAACTGCTGGACCTCTCGCGCATCGAGTCCGGAGCGATCAACTTGAAGCCGGAGCCGGTGGACCTGGGCGAAGTCGTGGCCGAGGCTGCCTCCCTTTTGCGGCCGCGCACCGAGCCCGCGCGCATCGAGATCCGTCACGAGGGCGCGAGCGCGACGGTGGAGGCGGACCGTGCGTCGGTGCTGCGCATCGTCAGCAACCTGCTGGATAACGCCACCAAGTGGACGCCCGAAGGGAGCACGATCACGGTGCGTACGGAGGAAGAGGGGCCGCTCGTCGCCATCTCAGTGCAGGACGAAGGGCCCGGCATCCCGGAGGCCGAACTCGCCCGCGTCTTCGAGCGGTTCTACAAAGGTGAGGCTTCCCGCGCGAACCCCGGCGTTGGCCTCGGCCTCGCCATCGTGAAGCACCTCGCGCGCGCCCACGGCGGCACTGCCACCGTCGAGAGCCCTCCGGGCCAGGGAGCGAAGTTCACCGTCCGGCTTCCGCGCGCCTTCGTCGGCCGCCGCCAGGCCGTCGCCAGCTGAACGGCCGGCTACACCTCCTGGACTTCCACCTCTTCCCGGTCCGCTCCGTATACCGTCACGAGCGCTTCGATGGCCAGCCGCGCAGCCTCCTCCGGCTCGCCGCTCATGAGCGTCTGCGAGTGGTTGCCGTGCCCTCCCCGCTCCGGCGGAAGGAAGCGCAACCGGGAGAGGGCAAGCAATTGTTCGTAATTCAGAGGCGCACTGAGGTATTCGTCTCCTGCGGCTTCGCAGCGAAGCAGGCCCTCCTCCACGGCGAACTGCACGTAGGCCTCCCCGGCGGAAACGATGACCGCATCGAGTTCTCCCGCCAGCATGCGCGCAAGGGCATCCGCAATGGCAGCTTCCAGGCTCACCGGGCGAGCTTACGCCGTTCTCTCGGGGCCCAAAATCGGCGGGGATTGGATCATCCCGAACCGGCGCCGGTGCGCGTATCGTCCATGGATGGACACCGCAACTCGTTCCGAACTGATCCGCCGCTACCGGGAGGGCTACGCCGCCGTGGAAGCGGCCCTCGAAGGCATCACCCCGGCTGAGCTGGACCGCACCGGCAGCGACGGCTGGACCGCCCGCCAGGTGGTCCACCACCTCGCGGACAGCGAAATGACCTCCGCCCTGCGCCTGCGCAAGCTCATCGCCGAGCAGAACCCGGTGATCTGGGGCTACGACGAAGAGCTGTACGCGCAGAAGCTCTGGTACCGCGAACGGCCGCTGGAGGCCTCGCTGCTGGCGCTGCGCGCGGCCCGCGAGAGCACGGCGACGATCCTCGATCACCTGGCGGAGGAGGACTGGGCGAGGCAGGGCTGGCACACCGAGTCCGGCCCGTACTCCGTCGAGCGCTGGCTCGAAATCTACGCGGCCCACGCCCACGACCACGCCGCCCAGATCCGCCGCGCTCGCGGCTGACAGGGAACAGGCATCGACGATCAGAGGAACCGCAGTCATGCGGTTCGGTGTGTCAGCGGGCCAGCCTAACTCGCCCGCGGGACCGGCAGGTCGATGGCTTCGACCTTCGAAAGGTCGATGTGGGCCGATGTGTTATCGATGTCCAGGCCAACGACCCTGCCACGCGCGTCGACGTCCACAACGACACCCTCGGCCACTTCCACGGCATCCACCGCCGGCTCGGGAGACAGCTCGATGTAGAGCGACTCAGTCTCGGGGTAGTAGTGCAGCTTCATTCGGTTTGCCCCAGTGGCGGCGAAAAACGCCTGTCGGGAAATGCATTGTGGATGGTCTCGCCGTCTTCGAGCGTAATGACGCGAAGCCAGCGGCCTCCGAGTTCTTCTATCCGCCTGTAGTATCGCACACGCCCCGAGTGTTCCCGAACCGTGAACTCGGCATCCGCGACGGCGCGTTCGCACCACTCCCGCCGAAGGTAAGGCCTGCGCACCAGCACCTGCTCCTCGAAGTAGCGCGTTGTCTTCACTCGCAAGGTCACTTCCGCATGTGCAGGATCTCTCGCACAGCCAGGTCCTTCACTTCGTACACATGGGTGGCGATGCCTTCGACGATCCCCGGATCGTGGCTCGCGCACACGATCGTCCCGTCGTACCCGCGCAACGCTTCGATGAGCTTGCGGCGCGTCGTCCGGTCCAGGTGGTTCGTCGGTTCGTCCAGCAGGAGGACGTTCGTCGGCTGGATGAGGAACTTCGCCAGCGCGACCCTGCTCCGCTCGCCGCCGGAGAGCACGCGCACCGGCTTGAACACGCTGTCGCCGGTGAACAGGAACTGCCCGAGCACCGTCCGCAGCTTCACGTCCGGCGCCGACCCGGCGACGGAGCGCACCTCTTCGAGGACCGTACGGTCATAGTCCAGCGCTTCGTCCTGGTGCTGGTCGTAGTAGCCCGGGCGCGCGCGTTCTGCCCACTCGACGACACCCTCCGTCGGTGCGAGTAAGCCCGCGGCGATACGCAACAGGGTGCTCTTGCCGCTCCCGTTGGGGCCGATGAACACCACCTTCTGGCCACGCTCGATGTGCAGGCTGACGTCCACGAGCACGAGATGGTCCCCGTAGGCGTGGCCAACGTGCTTGATCATCAGCACATCCCGCTCGGTGCGCCCGTGGGACGTGAGCACGAAGTTGACCTCGGACTCCTTCTTCGTGCGCTCGACGCGCTCGACCCGGGCCAGCATCTTCTCGCGCGACTGGACCTGTGTGGTCTTCGTCGCCTTGGCCCGGAAGCGCTCGATGAAGCGCTCCTGCTTTCCGAGCTCGCGCTCCTGGCGGGCGGCCGCCTGGTCCTGCGCCTGGAGCTTCGCCGCCTTCTGCTTCTGGTACTCCGAATAGTTGCCCGCGTAGCTCTCCACCCTGCCATCGCGAAGGTCAAGGATGCGGGTCGCCACCCGGTCCAGGAAGTCGCCGTCGTGCGTCACGATGAGGAGCGAGGCGTCCCAGTCCTGGAGGTATTCCGCGAGCCATTCGCGGGTTTTCGCGTCCAGGTGGTTGGTGGGCTCGTCGAGCAGAGCGTTGTCCGGCCGCCGGACGAGCACCTTGGCCAGGGCGATGCGCATCTGCCAGCCACCGGAGAACGCGCCGCAGAGCTTGTCGCGGTCGGCCGGCTTGAATCCAAGGCCATCGAGCACGCGTCCGATGCGGGCCTCGATCCGGTAGCCATCCAGGGCTTCGAACTGCGCGAAGAGGTCGGCCTGCTTTTCGATGAGCCGGTCGAGGTCGTCGCCTCCGCGCTCGATCTCCCGGGCGATGGTTTCGAGCTCGAGCTCGATGGCCCGGGCCTCGGGGAAGGCGAGCCAGAGTTCCTGGAGGAGCGTGTTCGAATCGTCGAGGCCGGCTTCCTGGCGGAGGTAGCCCAGGCTCTCTCCGCGGAAGCCCGCGGCGCCGGTATCGGGCTTGTGGTCCCCGGCGATGAGCCGGAGGATCGTGGATTTGCCGCCGCCGTTCGGCCCGACGAGGCCGGCGTGTTCGCCATCGCCAACGATGAAGTTCAGGTCCCGGATGACGTCGACGGGCCCGAACGATTTGGTTACCTGTTCCGCATACAACATGAAAGCGCTTCTTCCCAGCATGGAGCGCGCGGCTGTGGCGCGCTAATGACGGACGGGACAGAGGGGAAGAGCCGCGGCGCACGCAACCACCCGCCGCCGCCCCCCGCGGGCAACGGTGGAGTGCGCGCCGCCCGGCCGGCTCACGCCGGCCGTGGTCTGGCAGTCCGTATCTCGGGGAGCCGGGTGGCCATCGCATTCCAGCGTACCAGAGAGCCGCGGGCCGGCGGAACCCGGTGTGCCGCGCCTCCACGGCGGCTGCTGGCATAGGGGAATCCCCCTACTCTTGGCCCCTCTGTGAATCCACTCACAGTGGAGAACCGAACTCCATCCTAGATTTGGGAAAGCGGCCGCCAAGGGAGGAGCCATCCAGCGGACCGCCCGGAGACACAGAACGTTGACCACTCAGACCCTCCCCGCGAGCAGCCCCTGGGCCCTGAAACCCACCTCTCGCGCGATCCTCCTCATCGATGTACCCGGGTCCCTCCGTGTCTGCCGCCAGCTCGGTGACGCGCGCGCCTATCACGTCCTCAAGTTCCTCGCGGAAACCATCCACAACGCCTCGAAGCAGCGTGGCCGGGTCGTGCGCGCTCTCGGCGACGGCTACATGCTCGCCTTCGAGAGCGTCGATGAAGCGCTCGAACACGCCGCCACCGCCCAGGCCGAAGTGGCGCGCTGCAACCCCACAGAGATCCCGCTGAAAATCCGCTGCGGCATCCACTACGGAGACGTGATCGAAGCCGACGGCGACTTTTTCGGCGTCTCGGTGTATCTCGCCAGCCGGGTGACCAACCACGCCCACGGCGGGGAAATCCTGCTGACCGAAGCCGCACGCGAACAGTGCAACTGGGGCGAACCCGGCGCCTTCACCGATTTCGGTCCGACGCTGCTGCCCGGGTTCGAAGAGCCCGTGCGGTTGTTCGAATACGACTGGCGCTAGACTTCCCGCCGACTTCCCTACCCGTCCACGTGCCGGCGGGCGCGCCTGGCTGCCAGCGAGTCGATCACGCGTTCGCCGTGGCGGGCCACCCACATGCCGGCGATGCGCGCCTGCTCGAACCGCTCGAGCGCCTGCTGGTACTGCGTCCGCACCTCATCGTAGGGCGTGAACGCCGCGTTCGCGGCCGGCACCATGCGCGTGTCCTTCATGATCACTCCCGCGAACCCGCAGTGCGAGAGGTACTGCGACTCGAGCCCATCGGCGGCGATGAGCGGCTGGCCGCCAATCGCGCGCGCCACCGCCACCACCTGGCCGCGGGCGAACGCCAGGCGGTCGCCCTTTTGTTCGTCGCGCGCTTCGATATCGTGGGCGTAGTGGCGGGAGTGGAAGACAAGGCCGCCGACGCGCGGCGCGGCCATCGCGATTTCGTTCGAACGGAGCAACCCGCGGGCCGTGTCGATGACGGGCCAGAGGTGCGTCTCGCCGGGTTCGATGCCCCGCTGCAACTCGAACTCCCGAAGGAGCACGGCCAGGTCGCGCACGTCCTGCGGTTCCACGGCGTGCGGGATGAGGATGCCCTTCACCTCGGGCGCCAGCACGGCCGCGATGTCCTCGCGGGTGAGGCGCGTGCGGGGGTGGTTCACGGTGATCAGGACGGCCTTCCCGGCCGCCGCCGCTTCTTTCGTGCCCGAAACCGCGGCCGCACGAAGGTCGGCCACCGGGAGGTTGTCATCGGCAAGGGTGAAGACGACTGCGTCGGCCTGGCTTTCGAGGGCAGCCGCGAGCCCGGGCCCGGAAGCCGGGAGAGAAATGATGCTGCGAAGCCGCATGGGCGATGCTACGTCCTTCCGCCGATGTATCCGCCGACAACGATCGGCGGTGGCTGAAGTGTGGCAAGGTTCAGGTCCTGCTTCAACGCCATCATGCCTTGCAGGTGGTCGAGGCCGTGCCGGTACATGAGTTCGGCGATCCACTGGCAGGTGAGCGGGCCCCAGCGCGTGTCGTCCCGGAACTTCGTCCAGGTGATGTCGTTCATGTCGCGGAAGATCGCCAGCTCTTCGTCGCGGATGCGCTGGATGTCGGCCACGATGCTCGCAAGCGGCTCCATCGGCTTGTAGCGCGTGTTGTGCCAGTCGCGCCGGCTGTAATCGAGCGGGTCCAGCATGTGGGGGACCGTGGCCCAGCGCAGCAGCGGCAGGTAGACCTCCTGCTCCATGTCGCGCAGATGCGACAGGTGCTCATGGAGCGACCACTCGTAGTCTGCTGGTTTGTAATGCGCCTGGTCTTCGCTTGTCCCCCGGACCAGCCAGGCGATGTCGTCGGTCACTTGCCGTAGCCGAGCAGACAGCTCGGCGCGGTAGCCAGCCGTTTGCATTCGGAATCCTCCGTATGCCACCGGGGCCCACTATATGGCCTATCGATCATCAAAGCTAGCAATTTTGGCGAAATGCAAGAGATTACGTTTGCCCGTTACGTCGACACCTCCGCGACAGCACTGGCAGCCAAAAAAATCGCTCCGTTTTCCCCGGCCCGTGTCGATCGGGCGGCCGGTTGTTCGACGCGTTGGCAGAAGGGGCCCTGGAGGGCGCCGGAACGCAACAGGAGAACACCAATGGCTATCAATACGAACATCCACACCGTCGCCGCCCCCGCCGCCCGCCGCTTCCGCGGCGCGAACACCATGTCGCGGCGCGCGAACTACGGCCTCTGGGCCACGCAGGGCGTCCTCGCGGCCATCTTCCTCTTCGCCGGCGCTTCGAAGCTCGTGTTGCCGGCCGAGGAGCTGACGAAGGACTCAGAGTTCCCGGCGCTCTTCCTCCGCTTCATCGGCGCGTGCGAACTCTTCGGCGCTGTCGGGCTGGTGGCCCCGTGGGCGCTCCGCATCAAGCCCGGCCTCACTCCGCTCGCGGCAGCCGGCCTGGCGATCATCATGGCCGGCGCGGCGGTCACCGTCGCGCTCACCATGAACCCCGCCTTCGCACTCATCAACGTCGCCATCCTCGCCGCCTGCATCGTGGTAGTTCGCGGACGAAGCGGCTACGGCAGCCGTTCGCGCTGACGACCTCACCGCCTCCCGGCCGGGACACCCGGCCGGGCGTCTTCTTGTCCGGGAGGGACCCCGTGACGGCCCCGATGTCCGCCGCGCCGGCCACGGCTCTGCCCTAGAGTGAACCCATGAGCGACAGGGCCGGGCGCACTCCTCAACACGGGTGGGCGGGCCGGTGACGGGCCGCGAACCGTGGCACGCGCTCCCGGTGGAACGGGTGTTCGAACTGCTCGCGTCGAGCCCGGGAGGTCTCTCGACCGTGGAGGCGCGGAGGCGGGCCGCACAGGACGGCCCCAACGCCCTGCCGGCGGAACCGGGCACCAGCCTGTTGGTGCTGGCGGCCCGGCAGTTCACCAGCCCGCTCATCATCATCCTCTCCGCCGCCGCGGCCCTCACGTTCGCGCTGGGCGACTACCTGGACGGCGCCATCATCCTCGTCGTCCTCTCGTTCAACGCCGTGATCGGGTCGTTCCAGGAGTTCAGGGCCGAGCGGGCCGTACGCGCGCTTCACTCCCTGCTCGCGCCCAGGTCCCGGGTACTCCGCGACGGCGTCGAAGTGACCATCGAAAGCGCGGGCATCGTGCGCGGCGACGTCGTGCTGCTCGAATCCGGCGCCCGCATCCCCGCCGACCTCCGGCTGACGAGCGCCAACCGCCTGTCCGTGGATGAATCGCTCCTCACCGGGGAATCGGCGACCGTGGCGAAGCAGGTGGGCCCCGTCGCCCCGGAGAGCGCGCTCGCCGACCGGCTCGACATGGCGTACGCCGGGACGGTAGTGGCGAGTGGCCGCGGGGCGGGAGTCGTGGTGGCCATCGGCCAGGGGACAGAGCTGGGGGCGATCGCCGGGCTGGTCCGCGAGGCGCCGCCGGTGGAAACGCCCCTCCAGCGGAGGATGCGCGGCTTCTCGCGCTTCATCGCGGCGGCCGTGGCGGCGCTCGGGCTGGCGGCGTTCGGCCTGGGAGTGGCGCATGGCGAAGGTCCCGCCGAAATGTTCCGGGTAGCCGTCGCGATGGCGGTCTCGGCAGTCCCGGAGGGGCTGCCGGTCGCGTTCACCATCACCTTCGCGCTCGGTGTCCGCCGGATGGCCGCGCGCAACGCGATCGTCCGCTCCTTGCCGGCCGTCGAAACGCTCGGAAGTACGACAGTGATCGGCTCGGACAAGACCGGCACCCTCACCGAAAACCGGATGACCGTGCTCGCGCTCTGGACAGCCGGGGGCGGACGGTCCGATGTCGATCGGATCGAGCAACCGGTGAGCGAAGGCATCCGCCGCTTGCTCGCCGCCGGCGTCCTCGCGAACGAAGCGCAGGTGACCGCGGAGGGCGGGTACACGGGCGACCCGACCGAGACGGCGCTGCTGCAGGTGGCGGAAAGGTTCGGCATCGACGCCGCTGCGGAGCGCCGGGCGTGGGTGGTGAAGCAGCATCTGCCGTTCGAACCGGCGAACCAGTTCTCCGGGGGCGTTTTCGCGGACGACGGCGGCGCTGTCGCGATCGTGAAGGGGGCGCCGGAGCGGGTCCTCGATATGTGCGCGTGGATGCTCGCGGGCGCGCGGGAGGCCGCGCTCGACCGTCCTCGCGCCGAGGCGGCGGCCGCTGCCCTCGCTGCGGGCGGCCTCCGCGTCCTGGCGATGGCTTCCGGGGCTGTGGACGGGGGAGGTGCGGGCGACGGGCTGGCGGACCGGCGCGACCTCACGCTCCTCGGGCTCGTCGCCATGATGGACCCCCCGCGCGACGGCGTAGCGGAGGCCATCGCAGCCTGCAAGGCAGCCGGCATCCGCGTTGTCATGATCACGGGCGACCACGCCGCCACTGCCCTGGCGATCGCCAGGCTCGTCGGCGTCGCATCAGACGACGCGGTGCTCACGGGGCCGGAGATTGCAACCCTGGATGAGGCCGGCCTCGCACACGCCTGCGAGCGGGTCACGGTGTTCGCGCGCGTCGCGCCGGAACAGAAGCTCCGGATCGTCGAGGCGCTCCACCGCCTCGGCCACGTTGTCGCCGTCACCGGCGACGGCGTGAACGACGCCCCCGCCCTGAAGGCGGCGGACATCGGCGTGGCGATGGGACGCAGCGGCACCGACGTCGCCCGCGAAGCGGCCGACATCGTGCTCGCCGACGACAACTTCGTCAGCATCGCGGCGGCGGTCGAAGAAGGCCGCGTGACCTTCGACAACATCCGCAAGGTGGCGTTCTTCCTGATCTCCACCGGCGTGGCCGAAGTGATCGCTATCCTCACGGCCCTCCTGCTGGGTTGGCCGGTGCCGTTCCTCGCCGTGCAGATCCTCTGGCTCAACCTGGTGACCAACGGCCTGCAGGACATTGCGCTCGCGTTCGAACCGGGCGAGCCGGACGTGCTCCGGCAGCCGCCCCGCCCTCCGCGTGAGGGGCTGCTCTCACGCGTGCTCTGGGAACGCACATTGCTCGCCGGGCTGACGATGGCGGCGGGCACGCTGTTCGTGTTCGACTGGCAGATGGACCGGGGCGAGAGCGCGGAAGCGGCACGCACGGCAGCACTGACCACCATGGTGCTCTTCCAGGGCTTCCACCTCGGCAACGCGCGGGTGGAAAGGCAATCGGCGTTCCGGCGCAGCCCGCTCGCGAACCCGTTCCTGTTCGTCTGCACGGCAGGGGCCGTGGCGGTACACATCGCCGCGGTGTATTCGCCGCCCGGCCGGGAGGCATTCCAGTTCGAGCCGCTCCCCCTGCGCACGTGGCTGCTCCTGGTCCCGGTCGCCGCCTCTGTCGTGGCCGTGGTCGAACTTCACAAGCTGGTGCGGAACCCCCGGGCGGGCAGCGGCAGCGGCCGGAGCGTCGCGCGCCCATAAGGTGGTGCGAATACCGCCACCGAGTGCAGGCAGGCGCGACGGCAGCGCCCGGCTGTTACCTTCGTTTCATGGCGGCGCGCGTCCTCGACGGCCGGCCCGGGCGGCCATCCATGACCGCGGCCCTCAGCGGCCTCGGCTTCGGGCTCACCTCCGGCGTGCTGACCACGCTCGGACTCATGGTCGGGCTCAACGCGGGGACCAGTTCGCGAGCCGCGGTCGCGGCCGGCATCGCGACCATCGCCGTCGCCGACGCCTTTTCCGACGCCCTCGGCGTGCGCGTCTCGCACGAGGCCGTCGGTGCGGGGCGGCAGCCGGCGTTCATCGCGGCGGCCGCCACGTTCCTGGCGAAGATGCTGTTCGCACTCAGCTTCCTCGTACCCGTGCTCCTCTTCGAGCTGGACGTGGCCGTCTGGCTCTCGGTGGGCTGGGGCCTGGGCCTGATCTTCGCCTTCAACTGGTCCGTGGCGCGCCGGCGCGGCGGGCGGGCGTGGCTTTCGGGCCTCGAAAACGCGGTCACCGCGCTGGCCGTGCTCGCGGCGAGCCAGGCCGCCGGCAGCATCGTCGGCCGCTGGACCTGACCCCCGAGCACGGGCGCTTCCCTGCCGTGATGCCGTGAAAGACCACGGCATCACGCGGCCAGGTTGCCGAGGCTACCGCTCGATCGGCACCCCGACGGAGTTGCCCCACTCGGTCCACGAGCCGTCGTAGTTCCGTACCTTCGGATAGCCGAGCAGGTGGGTCAGCACGAACCACGTGTGCGACGAGCGCTCCCCGATGCGGCAGTAGGCGATGACGTCATCGTCCTTGCGCAGCCCCTGTTCCTGCTCGTAGATCGCCCGCAACTCTTCGGCGGACTTGAAGGTGCCATCTTCCGGGTTGGCCGCGCGGGCCCAGGGGACGTTTTTCGCGCCGGGGATGTGGCCGCCGCGGAGCACGCCCTCCTGCGGATATTCCGGCATGTGCGTCCGCTCGCCCGAGTACTCCTGGGGGCTGCGCACGTCCACGAGCTTCGTGCCGCCGCCGAGCTTCTTCAGCACTTCATCGCGGAAGATGCGGATCTTCGAATCGTCGCGTTCCGGCGCGGAGTAGCTCGTCGCGGGGTAGGCCGGCACGTCGCGCGTCAGTTCGCGGCCTTCCTTCTCCCACTTCAGGCGGCCGCCGTCCATCACCTTCGCGTTCTTGTGGCCGAACAACTGGAACACCCAGAAGGCGTACGTCGCCCACCAGTTGTTCTTGTCGCCGTAGAACACGACGGTCGTGTCGGGAGTGATGCCGATCCTGCTGGCGAGCTTTTCGAACCCGGCGCGGTCCAGGTAATCGCGCCGCAACTGGTCATTCAAGTCCGCCGCCCAGTCCACCTGGACGGCGCCGGGGATGTGGCCGGAGGGATAGAGGAGCTGATCCTCGTTCGATTCCACGATGCGGACGTTCGGGTCGTTCAGATGCTGGGCGACCCAGTCCGTGGAGACGAGGACGTCGGGGTTGGCGTAGCCGCGTTCGGCAATGTCGGACAAGGTGATACCTCCACAATCTTGTGCGCAGGTTTTCTCGTGCGGGGTGATTAAGCGTAGGGGATTACCCTGAGAAAGTCGAGCAAGATGGTCAACAATTCGCGGCGGCGACCGGCGGGAGCTACGGCTGTTTGCGGAACTCCTCCGGCACCCAGGCGTCGCCGGGGCCGGTGGCCGCAGCGCCCATCCCGGCGGCAACGCGCTCGGCGCCTTTTTCGTGTGCCAGACGGCGGAAAGCGAGGAGCACGGGCTCGAAGAGCGCCAGCCCGAGGACAGCCGTTTCCAGCGCCCGCTCCGGTTCGAGGCCGAACATCAGCGGTGTCGCTTCCTGTTCCATCTGGGCCACCTGGATCGCGGCCGTGGCGTAGGGCGTGAGCGCCTCGGCGGGCATGCCGGGGAACAGCAACTCCCTGATCGATGCCAGCGCGGTGATCAACTGATGGCGGGCCAGTGCCTGCTCGCGATGGGGAAGGCCGAGTTGTTCGAGCAGGCGGTCGATATCCTTCGCCGCCTGGCGCTGGCCCGGGGTGAAGTCGCTGATTGCTTCGCCGCCGAGGGCATCGACAGCCTGTCCCATGACGGTGAAGGTGTCTTCGCCGTGGTCCAGGGCGTCGACGATTGCGCGGATCCGGGCAACGGAGAGGCCGGCGACATCGCGCAAGACGCGGATGAGGGCGGCGCGCCGGACGTGGGCCTCGCCGTACTCCGCCTGGTTCGGCGCCGAAAGCCGCCCTTGCGGCAAAAGGCCCTCCCGCAGGTAGAACTTCAGGCTGGGGACCGACACGCCGGTGCGCTCGCTCAACTCAGAGATCTTCATCACACATTCTTCCGCGAATTGGTGTTGACAAGGATAGTACGACTATCGGATAGTGTCACTGTCCACTATCCAAGGAGACCACAGCAATGCTCATCGACCTCGCCATCGCCCGCCAGACGGAACTGCTGGCAAACCGCCAGCGAATCGAGACAATGGCCGCGTACGAGCAGATCAGCCGGCTCGAGCGCCTGCAGCGCACCATCAGCGTCGCCCGCGCCCGCCTCGGCCTGCTGCCCGCACAGGCAAACTAGCCAGCAATGACTGCCGCCATCACCGCCCGCGGCCTGCGCAAGCACTACGGCGCCCTCGAAGCGCTCCGCGGCGTCGACCTGGAGATCGAGGAGGGGGAAGTCTTCGCCCTCCTCGGCCCGAACGGCGCCGGCAAGACAACCTTTGTCGAGATCCTCGAGGGTTTCCGCCACGCCACGGGGGGCTCGGCCAGTGTCCTCGGCGTGGACCCGGCCTCCGGCGATGCCACCTGGCGTTCGCGCCTCGGCATCGTCCTCCAGTCGGCCGGCTTCTTCGAAGCGCTCACCCCCTTCGAAGTCGTGAAACACTTCGCCAGCTTCTACCCCGCGCCCCTGGACCCGGACGACGTGGTGGCCATGGTCGGGCTGCGGGAGAAGCGCGATGCCCGCTGCCGCAGCCTCTCCGGCGGCCAGAAGCGGCGCGTGGACCTCGCCCTCGGCATCATCGGCGACCCGGAGCTGATCTTCCTGGACGAGCCGACCACGGGCCTCGACCCCCAGGGGCGCCGCCAGATCTGGGACGTCGTCCGCGGCTTCACCGCCCTCGGGAAGACGGTCCTCCTCACCACCCACTACCTTGATGAAGCAGAACAACTCGCCGACCGCGTCGGCGTGATCATCAAAGGCGAACTGGCCGAAGTCGGCACGCCAAGGGAGATCGGCGGCCGCCAGCGGGCGCTCGCGCGAGTCAGCTTCGCGTTGACCGGCGGCCTGGCCGGCCAGCCCCTGCCCGAAGGCCTGGCTGCCGAGATTGGCCCGGGCGTCGCGACCATCACCACGGCGGAACCGACCAGGGTGGTGACGGCGCTCGCGCGCTGGGCGGAAGCACACGGCGAGCCCGAAATCCCCGGCCTCGCGGTCACCCGCCCGAGCCTGGACGACGTCTACCTGCAGATGGTCGCTGCCGCCGGCGGACCGGAAGGGAGCCCCGAGTGACCGCCATCCCGGCACACACCACGTTCCAGCCGAACTCCATCAGCCGCGTTGCCCGGCTCTCAGCCGAGCGCACGCGCATCGAACTGAAGACGTTCTTCCGGACGCCGGAGCAGGTCTTCTTCACCTTCCTGCTGCCCGTGCTCTTCGTCGTCATCTTCTCGACCATCTTCAGTGGCGAGATCGATGGGCCTCCCGGCACGGAGCGAGTCGAGTTCGCGCAGTACTTCGTGCCCGGCATGATCGCCACCGGCATCGTGAGCGCGACCTTCGCCAGCCTGGCGATGACGGTTTCCATCGAACAGCACGAAGGCTTGCTCCGGCGGCTCTCCGGCACGCCCCTGCCGCGGAGCGCTTACTTCCTGGGCAAGGTCGGCCTGGCGCTCGTGATCGCGGCCCTCGAAGTCGTGCTCATCCTCGGCATCGGCGTGGCGGCTTACGGCGTGGACCTGCCCACCGACCCGGTGAAGTGGGCGGTGTTCGCCGCGGTCTTCGTCGCCGGCGTGGCGAGCTGCTCGCTGCTCGGGATCGCGTACACGCGCCTCATCCGCACGGGCAGCGCGGCCCCGGCGATCGTCCAGCCGCCCTACCTGGTGCTCCAGTTCATCTCGGGGGTGTTCCTGCAGTACAGCGAGGTGCCGGGGGGCCTGAAGGCGGTCGCGTCGCTCTTCCCCTTGAAGTGGATGGTCCAGGGCCTGCGCTACGTCTTCCTCCCCGATTGGGTCGCGCGGGACGACTACGGCGGGGGCTGGAACATCGAGCAGGTGATGTTCGTGCTGGCGGGATGGTTCGTCCTCAGCTTTGTCCTCGCCCGCCTGTTCTTCCGCTGGAACCGCGAACAAACGTGACAGCGCGTCTCCCGTAACCCAAACGAAACAGCCCCGCGGCGGCACCGCGGGGCTGTTGGTTGTGCGCGCCGTTTCGGTCAGGCGGCCTTGCGGGCCGCCTTCGGCGAAGCGCCCGCGGCCGCGTAAGCGTCGAACCGGGCGCCGCACTGGAGGCAGGTCATGACGGCGGCAGAGCGCCCGCGAGCGTACTCCGGGCCGATGACGAATTCGAGGTGACCGTTGGGACAGAGCATCGTGGCTTCTCCTTCGGGGTGTTGTCGCAGTTGCCAGTCCAGCGTTACGCGGCGGCCGGGAGCGGACTGTATGCGCTTTCACGCAGGTGCAGCGGATGGCGGCGAAATGTGACCGTCACCACACGGAAACGCGCTCGAAATCCTCAGGAAACGCGACCGCAAAGCACCTTGCGTAGCTTTCCCCCGAGGAGCAGCGAACCCGGGAGCCGCGGGCAGCAGCCTCCATCCAGGCGCCCCCGGGGCGCCACCAGGCCAGCTGTCTTCGCAACCGGCGCCACCGCGCGCCCTTGCGTGGGCGGCACAGGATCGGGGGAGGGTGGTTGCGGGAATGCCGATGACCGGGGACAGCTTCCAGCGCCGTGTCGCACTCCTCCGGGAATCCTGGGCCGAGCGCCGCCAGTTGAAAGACCTCGCCGGCGCCCACGACTTCGAATCGCAATTCGGGCTGCTCAGCACCCTCTACCGCTGGGCCCGCGAGGCCGCCGAGGACATCCGGGCCGTCTACGGCAAGGAACTGTCCGTCGCGCTCGGGCCGGCCCCGCTGCCCGGCGCCCCGCAGCCTGGTTTCGCCATCACCATCGGCGGCCATTCCACGGCGACGTTCGCACTGGCCGAGCGTGCCCGGGCGGGAGGTTCGCACTGGTCGATTGCGGTCACCGTCGGCTCGGGCGGATCCGCCGTATCCGCCGGGCCCGAGCGCCGGAACGGCTGGTGGACGCGTGCCCGGCTGGAGGAGGTGCTCCTCTCGCTGCTGGGCGCCTATGAGCGCGCCATCTCCGAAGGGGGCAGGCCAGGCCGGCGCAACAGTCTCCGGCCAGGGGCCTGACTTACCGCGGCCTGGTGGCCGGCCGGCCCGCTTCGAAGCGGCCGCGGCGGCGCTCCTGGTCCTCGGCGACCTCCCGGTCGTCGGGGATCATCCCCAGGTGGTGCCGGTACACCATCTCGCCGCCGATCCAGCCCGAAAGGGCGAGGAGCCCCACGCCCACGGCCTGCAAGGCCGTGGCCATCGCACCGTTGCTGCCTTCGATCGCGTTCCCGTCCCACATCAGCAACACGGCCGACAGGAAGAGGCCCGTCACGACAACGTTCAGCACCATGTGGGCCATGGCGCTCCCGCGGGCGTCGCTTTCCCGGGCGACCGTAAAGCCATCGAGCGCCCCGAACGCGCCCGCCACCAGCGCGCCGGCGATGCCGGCGATGCTGCTCCAGCAGGAAATGTCGTACCAGGTGCGGTCGTTGTCGCTCAGGAGGAACACGATGTTGGCGACGAGCGCCCACACGAACAGCCCGACCGGTACCGGCACGAGCATGGGATGGATTGGGTGGCCGCCTATGGCCGCTGTGCTCTTCATCTCTGCCTACCTCCGAACGCACACCGTAGAGGCCGGGCAATCGCACGGATGTTCAGGATGACGGAATCCGGTTACAGCTTCATCCCAATACTCCGCCCGCATCGAGCGGGCAGGAGCGAAACGGAAAGGCCGCGTTAGGGCTCGGGCGTGAACCGCACCGGCAGGTGCTTGATCCCGTTGATGAAGTTCGAGCGCAACCGCTCCGGCGGCCCGGCTAGCTCGATGTCCGGGAAGCGCCGGAAGAGCTCCTGGAACATCACCTTCAGTTCTTTCCGGGCGAAGCCCGATCCGAGGCAGAAGTGCTCGCCGATGCCGAACGCCAGGTGGTCGTTCGGCGAACGCGTGATGTCGAACGTGTACGGGTCGGTGAAGACGTCTTCGTCGCGGTTCACGGAGCCGTACCACATGATCAGCCGGTCGCCTGCCTTGAGCTGCTTGCCGCGGATCTCCACGTCTGCAGTCACGGTCCGGGCCATGTGGTGCACCGGCGAGACCCAGCGCAGGATCTCCTCGATCGCGGAGTCGAGCAGCTCCGGGTGCGCGAGCAGCTTCGCCTTCTGGTCCGGGTGTTCGCAGAGCACCTGCAGGCCACCCGAAATGGCATTCCGGGTGGTCTCGTTTCCCGCCACGATGAGGAGGAAGCAAAACTGCAGCAGGTCCATCTCGCTCAGCTGCTCGCCATCGACTTCGGCGCGGATAAGCGTGGTGATGAGGTCGTTCTCGCGGGGGTTGGCGCGCCGCTCCGCAAGCTTTTCCTGGAAGTAGGCGAACATCGTGGCGAAGCCGGTCATCGCCGTCTGGCGGGCTGCCGCGCCGGTGCCTCGCTCCGCCTCCGGGATGTCCGTCTGGTATTCCGGGTCGCCCGAGCCAAGGACCTTGTTGGTCAGCTCGAACATCAGCGGCCAGTCCTTCTGCTCGAGGCCCATCATCCCGCAGATGACCGCGAGCGGGAGCTGGCTGGCCACTTCGAGGACGAAGTCGCATTCGCCCTTCTTGGCGATCTTGTCCAGCACCTCGTTCGTGATGCGCCGGATCTCCGGCTCCATGGCGTTCACGGCGCGCGGGGTGAAGCCCTTGTTCACGAGCAGGCGCATCTTCACGTGGCGCGGCGGGTCCATGGTGATGATGCTGGCATTGCCGCCCGTGGCCTGAGCCGCGTTCGCCGGGTCCGTCTGCATCAGCTCGGCCAGCGCTTCCGGGCGGATGCCCGGCCCCGCGATCCCCTTGCTCGAAATGAACAATTCCGGGTTGCGGGAGATGAAACGCACGTCTTCCGCCTTCGTGATCGCCCAGAACCCGTTCACCCGCTCATCGCCCGGGTTCCAGTACACCGGGTCCTGGTTGCGGATCGTCCGCAGCGCTTCGTGGAACCGGTTCTCGATGAACATCTCCGGGTCGTTGAGGTTGATATCGAGCTTGCTCGGCGCGGTCATGGGGACGACTCCTTAGGGGGCTGGCCTGAAATCCGAATGGTACTCGGATCTGAGCGACACGGGAATCCGCTCGGGACGGGCAGGCGCTACTGGCCAGCCGTGACCTTCTCCCACGAGATCGCCTGCCGCGGGCAGAGGCGGATCGCGCGGTCCACTTTCTCCTTCAGCGACTCTGGCACGTCATCGATGAGCACCACGCTCACATCGTCGTCACCGACTTTGAAGACTTCCGGGGCCGTCAACTGGCACTTGGCGTGGCCTTCGCACATGTCCGCATTCACTACGACTTTCATTCCTGGAACCCTCCGGGCTGATTGGCGCCGACAGAATACACGGTTTACCGATCGGTAGGGAGGGGTGTGGGGAAGGACGGTTCGGGGCCGGCCGGTGTACCATGCCCGGCATGCAACCGCAGCTGATGGAGATCCTGGTCTGCCCCATGTGCAAGGGCGACCTCGATCTCGCGGTCGAGAAAGAAGTCGATGGCGACATCGTGACCGGCACGCTCACCTGTAAAGCCTGCCATGAGCGGTATCCGATCGAAGACGGCATCCCGAACATGCTCCCGCCGGACCAGCGAGGCTGAGCCGCGTGGTCTCGCGAGTTCGCCAGTGGGGAAGCCAGGCATGAGCGAGGCGGAAGCGTTCCCCCATGACCCCGCGCCGCCGGAGCCCCGGTTCCAGGCGCCCCCGGCCGATCAGGTAGCACGCGGGCTCGCCCTGGGGGCACTGGCTGTGGCGGCGGGTTGGCTGGGCCTCTCGGCGGCGCGCGCTTCGTGGCTGCTGGCCCCGGCCGCGGCGGTGCTCACGGCCGCCGGGGTCCTCTCCGGCTGGGCTGCCGCGATTCACCTCACCGGCGGCGAAAAGTTCGACGACCACCCGTTCCTCTGAACGCCCCTACGCAGTCGCCTGGGCCGTCCACTCCGACCAGCCACCCTCCAGCCGGTAGGCCTCGAAACCGTGGCTGCGCAGCAGGGCCACCGCATCGTCGGCGAACAGGCAATAGCTCCCGCGGCAGTACGCGACGACCGGCCGGCCACGCGGGATCTCGTCCAGCCGCGCGGGCAACTCCTCCGGCGGCATGGAAATGGCGCCGGGGATGTGCCCGGCCTCGAACTCCACGGAGGGCCGCACGTCGAGCAGGGTGAAAGCCCCGTCGCCTTCGGCCAGCCGCGCCGGGGGGACCTCGCCCCCGGCGGCGCCCTCGACTGCAAACTCTTCGACGATGGCCCGCACTTCCGGCAAGCGGCGTTCGGCCACAGCCCGGAGGCGCAACCACAGCTGGAGCACGTCGTCCCCGGAAAGGCGGTACACCACCCGGTTGCCCGAGCGGTCGGCCTCGACGAGGTGGGCGGCGCGCAGGACCTGGAGGTGCTGCGACACGTTTGCCACGGACATCGCGGTTTCCTCGGCGAGGGCCTCCACGTGGCGCGGCGCCTGGGCGAGCAGGTCGACGAGTTCCAGGCGTTTGTCGCTGGCGAGCGCCTGGGCAACGCGGGCGAACTCGGGGTAGATGCGCTTCTTGAACTCGCGGTGGGCCATGCTCACGAGCCTAGCGTAAGCAGGGCATTCGTGAAAGAGTTCAAGATATCTATTGACAAATAGAACAATCGCGGGCAATCTCTCGCAAAACCCGCAGGGAGAGGTCCCCGCCATGGCAAGCACGAGGTCCAGGCTGGAGATTCAAGGAGTCGCCGGAGTCAGTGACCGGACGCTGGCGGACATCCAGTCCGGGCTCCGCTTTTCGCCCGCCCTGTGCGCGCTGGGCGTCGCTACGGGCACACTGTTGGCGTCGCCACCCGTCCTCCTGGGAATGATGGCGACGGCGACCCTGGGCGCGGCCACGCCGCGCCACCCCTTCGATTGGCTCTACAACTACGGCGTCCGCCATCTCTTCGGCAAGCCGGCGATCCCGCGCAACGCGGCGCCACGCCGGTTTGCCTGCGGCGTGGGCGCCGCCTGGCTGCTCGTCACCGCCGCTGCCTTCGTAATGGGGTTCGCCGTGGCGGGGTACGTCCTCGGCGCGGCAATGACCGCCATGGCCGCGTTCGTCGCCGCCACCCACATCTGCGTCCCATCCCTGGTCTATACGCGCCTCTTCGGGCGGGTCGGCGATGTGCCCCGGGTTTCGGTGCGCGATGCCTTCGACCGCCTCCGCGACGGCGCGGTCGTCCTCGACATCCGCGACCCCGAATTCTGGGCCGCAGGCCACATCACGGGCGCGCTTCACGCGGACCCGAACCGCCTCGAGGCGGTCCGTCCGCAGCTGGGCCCGGAATCCGCGGTCCTCGTGGTCTGCCAGGGCGGCATCGCCAGCCTCCAAACAGCGAAAGCCCTGCGCGACGCGGGCTACCAGGGCGCCTGCAGCATCGACGGCGGGATGGCCGCGTGGCTCCGCGCGGGGCTCCCGCTCACCGCGCAGGCAGGGGGCTGACAGATGGACGCCCACCTCGCCGATGCTCGCGCGCGCTCGGTGAGCCTCGGCCTCGCGGCGAACTGGCGGCAATTCGCCCTGCTCGTCGCGATCAACGCCTTTGTGGGCGGCATGGTCGGCCTCGAACGCTCCGTCCTCCCAATCCTGGCTGAAGAAGAATTCGGCATCGCGTCGACCACGGTTGCCGTGTCCTTCATCGCGAGCTTCGGCCTCGCCAAGGCAGTGGCCAACCTGTTCGCCGGGAACCTGTCCGAGCGGTTTTCGCGCCGGCGGGTACTTATTGCGGGCTGGCTCTTCGCCCTTCCCGTGCCGTTCGCAATCATTTTCGCGCCGGCGTGGGGCTGGATCGTGGCGGCCAACGCGCTCCTGGGGATAAACCAGGGGCTCGCCTGGTCCATGACGGTGAATATGAAGGTGGACCTCGCCGGCCCGCGCCGGAGGGGCCTCGCCCTCGGCCTGAACGAAGCGGCCGGCTACCTCTCCGTCGCCGCCGCGGCTTACCTCGCGGGCGTCATCGCCGACGCGCACGGGGTGAGGCCCGAGCCCTTCTTCCTCGGCATCGCCTTCGCAGCCGGGGGCCTCGCCCTCAGCGCGCTGTTTGTGCGCGACACAGCGGAACACGTCCGGCTGGAAGCAGGGCGGGACGCCGGCGGACCAGAGCCGCCGCCGCTCTCCCTGGGCCGCAGTTTCGCCGAGGCGACGTGGCGCCGGCCGTACCTCGCCGGCATCAGCCAGGCCGGGTTCGTGAACAACCTGAATGACGGCGTCGCCTGGGGTGTGTTTCCCCTGTTCTTCGCCAGCCACGGCCTCGACCTCGACCGCATCGCCGCCCTCGCTGCCGTGTATCCGCTCGTCTGGGGCGCTGGCCAGGTCGCAACAGGCTGGCTGAGCGACATTGCCGGGCGCGGGCCGCTCATCACCGGCGGGATGATCGCCCAGGGCGCCGCCATCTCCATCGTCGGCTTCTCCAGCACCTTCAACGCCTGGCTGGCGGCGGTCGCGCTCCTGGGAGTCGGTACCGCGATGGTCTATCCCACCCTGCTCGCCGCCATCGGCGACGCCGTCCACCCGGCACGCCGCGCGACGACGATGGGGGTGTACCGGTTCTGGAGGGACAGCGGGGCGATGGCCGGCGCCCTGCTCGGCGGTGTCCTCGCCGACGCCTTCAGCTTCAACGTCGCGATCCAGCTCGTCGCGGTCCTGACGGCAGCCTCGGGGCTCGCGGCGGCAGCCGCGATGCGCAAGGGACCACAGGAGGCGCCGCTGTGAATGTCATCCCCTTCGTGCACGAGGGCCTGGGCAACAGCTCTTATCTCGCGGGGCTGGGAGATGGGACAGCCTTGCTCATCGACCCCGACCGCAGCATCGACCGCTACCTGGCCGCCGCGACTGCCCGGGACTGGGCCATCACCCAGGTGTTCGAAACGCACCTCCACGCCGACTTCGTCTCCGGGGCGCTCGAAGTGCGGGCGGCGACTGGCGCCGAGCTCTTCGTACCCGCGGGGGCGGCCGTGCGCTTCCCGCACCGGCCGCTGGAGGCTAACGCCCGCGTTTTGGCCGGCGGCGCCGTCATCGAGGCCCGCCATACCCCGGGCCACACGCCGGAACACCTGAGCTACGTGGTCGAAGCGGCGGGCACGCCGCCTGCGCTGTTCAGCGGCGGCAGCCTGCTGGCGGGCGGCGCAGCCCGTACCGACCTCATCGACCCCGAGCAGACGGCGGAACTCACCCGCGCCCAGTTCCGAAGCATCACCAGGGCCTTCCGGGACCTCCCCGACGAAACCCTCCTGCTCCCCACACACGGCGGGGGCTCGTTCTGCTCGGCCGGCAGCAGCGCCCAGCGCACCTCGACCCTGGGCGAGGAACGGCGGACGAACCCGCTCCTCGCGTTCACCGGCGAGGAGGAGTTCGCGCGGACCTTCGTGGCGACGTTCCCTGCCGCGCCGGCCTACTTCTTCCGCATGCGCGCCCTCAATCAGCGCGGCCCGCGCCGCCGGTCGGAAGTGCCACTGCCACCGCTCCTTGCGCCCGCGGAGTTCGAGCGCCGCCGGGGCGCCGGGCTCGTGATCGATACGCGGCCGCAGGCGCAGTTCATGGCGGGGCACATCCCCGGGGCGCTCAGCATCGCCTTCCGCGACGCGTTCGCGACGTGGCTGGGCTGGCTCGTCCCGGAGGGGCAGGAACTCTACCTGGTGACCGGCCCAGAGCCGCTCGATGCGGTCCTCGACGAGTGCCTGCTCGTCGGCTACGAGCGGTTTGGCGGCGTACTGGCCGGGGGGATGGAGAGCTGGCGCGGGGCCGGCCTGCCCGTGCGCCAGTGGCCGCTCCTGGACGCCGCGGAAGCGAAGCGCATGCTGCTCGACGGCGCCCTGGCCCTGGATGTCCGCGAGGAGGACGAGTTCAGCGCCGGGCATATTCCCGGGGCCCTGCACATCCCCCTCGGCGCCCTGCCGGCGCGGTCCGGCGAACTGCCACATGACCGCCCGATCGTCGTGTACTGCGGCCACGGCGAACGTTCAGCCACCGGCGTCTCCATCCTCGAAACCCGGTCATCCGGGCCACTCGCGAACCTCGCCGGCGGGTTCGGGGGCTGGCGCGCGGCCGGCTTCGAGGTGGAGCGGGACTCCACACCGTCAACGAAGGAGGGTCAATGAGGACAATCGACCGGGAAGACCTTTGCCGCTTTCTGGTGGCGGCCAACACCGCGGGATATGCGGGCGGCGAGGCACGCACCTGGGCCAAACGGGACGACGGCTCCACGACGATCAGCTTTTCGCTGGGGCCGTGGAAGATGGACGACAACTTCTTCGGGGGCGAGCCCTACGGCGGCCGCGAGGTGGTCTTCTTCGAGGGTAGCCCGGCCTGGATGCTGCTGTACTACGGCCAGGTCTCGCCCGCCGTGGCGCCCGCCCGGGTCTACCGCGAGCTGCGCGAGGCCATGCGCGCGATGCCGCTCGCCCATCCCTACCGCGGCCCGGACCGGTTCGAAGGCAACGGTTTCGTCTACACGAATCACTGGGAAGGCGCGATCGACAGCGTCGCCGGTGAAGAAACGATTTCCCACAACGGGGCCTCCGTGTACCGCGCGCGGTACTTCGGCGGCTGGATCGATCGCCGTCGAGGCGAGTGAGCAACAAAGGAGGAGACCATGTCAGCAAAACAGACCATCTCAGGTGAGATCGGGGTCGCAGCGGTCGACCGGGCAGAGTTGCGAAGGCGCATCTCGGACAAGTACCGCGAAGTGGCCACGAACCCCGAGCAGGGATTCCACTTCCACACCGGGCGCCCGCTCGCGCGCATGCTCGGGTACCCCGACAGCGTGGTTGACCGGCTCCCGCCCGGGACCGTCGACTCGTTCGCGGGAACCGGCAACCCGTTCCTGTACGGAGACGTCCAGCGTGGCGAAGTCGTTGTCGACATCGGATGCGGGGCCGGGTTCGACACGCTGATCGCGGCGCAGCAGGTCGGCCCGGAGGGCCGGGTCATCGGCGTCGACATGACGGAGGAGATGCGGGCGAAAGCCCGCGCCGGCGCCAGGGAACTCGGCCTGGACAACGTCGAGATCCGCGACGGGTACGCGGAGGACCTCCCGGTCGAGGATGCGTCTGTCGACGTTGTCATCAGCAACGGGGTGATTAACCTCTGCCCCAGCAAACCCGACGTGCTGCGGGAGATCTACCGGGTACTCAAGCCCGGCGGGCGCATCCAGATCGGCGATATCCTCGTGCGGCGGCCGGTCCCCCAGGAGGCGAAGGACGACGTCCAGCTCTGGTCGAACTGCATCGCCGGTTCGCTCCTCGAAGGAGAGTGGCCGCAGCTGCTGGCAGCCTGCGGGTTCACGGGAATCCGCCTTGGGAACGAGGTCGACGTCTACTCCGGCAGCAAGCACGAGTCGGACGCGAAGGAATTCGAGACCCGCGGCATCACCGTCTTCGCCCGGAAGCCGGCCGCGTGACGGAAGAAGAGGTGACGGCCGGCTTCGCAACCCAATTCGCCGAACTGCAGCGAGACCTCGAACAGGCGAGGTCCGAACTCACCGCGGCCGTTTCCGCCCTCGATGACGCTGCCCTTGCCCGGGCGCGGCCCGGCGGCTGGACGGTCGGGAAGGTCCTGGACCATGTCGTCCAGGCGGAGTGGCACTACGCTCGCCTGATCGGACTCCTCCGCGGGGCGACCCCGGAGGAGCCGCGGGCCGCGGGGATCGCCGGTTCGGTGGATGCTGCAGGTGCGCTCGAAGCGGCCCGCGCGGCGCTGTTGCGGGCGCTGGCAGGGGTCTCCGCGTCCGAGTTCTACCGCCTCGCGGCCATCGGCCGGGAGGAGTACAGCGTCCTTAGCGTGCTCGAAAACGTGGCCCACCACGACCGCGAACACCTGGCCCAGGTGCGCCGCATCCTGGAGGGCACGGGGTAGCCGGCCGTAGCCGGCCGCGCACAAACGAGAAGCCCCTCGTTTCCGAGGGGCTTCTTCCGTCCGGCGGGAGGAAAGGCGGGGCCAGCCCGCGCTTGCGCTTAGTTGTGGTTGTTCGTCTTCGGGGCGTCGATCACGCCTTGCGGGGTGATCTTGATCGAGCGGGCCCGGGCTTCCGGCTTCTTCGGGATGGTGAGCGTCAGCATCCCATGCTCGAACGTCGCCTTCGCCTTCTCCGGCTCGACGGTCGGGGGCAGGCGGAGCTGGCGCTGGAAGCTCCCGGAGCGGATCTCGCGCCGCAGGTAGTTCTCATCGCGGGACTCTTCCTGCTTGTTGAACTCGCCGCGGATAGTGAGGACGTCCTCTTCGACCGAGATCTCCACGTCCTTCGGGTCGACGCCGGGGACGGCGGCCTTCACGACGTAGGTGTCACCAGTCTCGATGACGTCCAGGCTGAGGGTGGCGGCGCCGAGCTCTTCGCCATTGCGGAAGGAGAGGCGCGGGAACGGCTGCTCGAAGAGCCGGTCCATCATGTTCCGCATGGCCGCGAAGTCGGCTGCCGGGTCCCAACGGGTGAGGGCTGTTGCCATTGCTTGCATACCTCCAAAGCGGGTTGGTTTCCTGACGGCCCATAGTATGCCAACGCCTGCACGTGCCTGTCAAGTAGTCTGCTAATCCCTTACTCAACCTCGTTGGTTACGGTATTGTAAAATCATTTGCGGCGAGGTATGATGCCACCATGGCTCGCGACTTCTATGAGGCTCTCGGTGTCCCGCGCACGGCCGAGGAAAAGGAAATCCGCTCGGCCTACCGCAAGCTCGCCCGGAAGTTCCACCCGGACGTCAACCCCAACGACAAAGCGGCCGAGGCCCGCTTCAAGGAGATCAACGCCGCCTACGAGGTCCTCTCCGACCCGGAAAAGCGGAAGAAGTACGACAAGTACGGCGACCGCTGGGAGATGGCCGACCAGATCGAAGAGGCGAACCGCCGCTCCGGCGGGTTCCGCACCGCCCCGGGCAGCGAAGCCTTCGGCGACTTCGGCAGCATCTTCGACACCTTCTTCCGGCGGGAGCGTTCGGGTCCGCGCGGCTTCGGGGGAAACCGCCGCGGCCAGGACATCGAAACACCCGTCGAGGTGAGCCTGGAGGAGGCCTACCACGGCACCACCCGGACCGTGAACCTCCAGTCGCCCGAACCGTGCCGGACGTGCGGCGGCAGCGGCGAAGTAGCCGGCGCGATCTGCCACGCCTGCGAGGGCATGGGCACCATCACCCGCCCGCGCCGCATCGAGGTGCGCATCCCGCCCGGGGTGAAGACGGGCTCACGCGTCCGCGTCGCGGGCGAGGGCCGCCCCGGGTTCGGTAGCGGGGCCCCGGGCGACCTCTACCTGGTCACCACGGTGCTGCCGCACCCGAGGTTCGAGCGCAAAGGTGACGACCTGATCACGGACATCGACGTACCGCTCCTGGACGCAGTCCTGGGCGGGGAAGTCCCGGTCCCGCTCATCGATGGCCGGGTGATGCTGCGCATCCCCGAGCTCACGCAGAACGGGCGCCAGATCCGCCTGGCGGGCAAGGGCATGCCCGTCCTCGGCAGCCCCGGCAAGCGAGGCGACCTGTTCGCCCGCGTCCGGGTGCAACTGCCGGAAAAACTCACGGCCGAAGAACGCGCGCACTTCGAAGCCCTGCGCAAAGCACGCTCGGCCACCGCAGCCCACACGTAAAGGAGGTGACGCATGGCACGCAACCGCAGTCAAAACGGCAACGACGGCATCGACGATGACGACCGGCCGATCTACGTCATCTCGATTGCCGCGCGCCTCGTTGGCCTCCACCAGCAGACCCTTCGCTACTACGAGCGGGCCGGGCTCATCGAACCGAAACGGACCGGCGGCAACATCCGCATGTATTCGAACGCCGACATCCAGAAGATCCGTACCGCCCAGCGCCTGATCGACGAGCTCGGCGTCAACCTCGCCGGCGTCGACATCATCCTGCGCATGAGCGAACAGATCCGCCGCCTCCAGGAGGAGCTCCAGGCCACGCGCGCGGAGCTGGACAAGATCCGGAGCACCAGGCTGCCGGCCCCCTACCGCGGGGCAGGCACGAGGCACGAGCAATGAGGCCCGAGTCGTCCGGCCCACGCCTGAGGCCCGAAAAGCGGCCTCCAGTGACCTCATTCGAGGACCTCATCGCATGGCAACGCGCGCGTGCGCTGACCAGGGACATCAGCGCGGTCATCGAAAGCCCGGCGCTCGAGCGAAGGCGTGCGTACCGGGATCAACTCCATCGCGCCGCCGTCTCAATTATGTCGAACATCGCGGAGGGCTTTGAGCGCGGCAGCCGGGCCGAGTTCCACCACATGCTCTCCATCGCAAAGGGGTCGGCTGCCGAGGTCCGATCGCTCCTGTTTGTCGGGATGGATGCGGGGTACTTTCCGAAGTCCACCTTCGACCGTCTCATGGCCCAGGCCACCGAGGTATCGCTGGTTCTCGGTGGGCTTCGTGCCAGCGTAGGCCGGCAGCGTAGCAGGCCGCCGGCCTGATCCACTCATACCTCATGCCTCATTGCTCAAGCCTGAAGCGCACCACTACACCGGAGGACAACCACCAATGATGCGACAAGACCGATTCACCGAGCAGGCACAACAGGTGCTCGCCAACTCTCAGGAGATCGTGCGCCAGAAGCGCAACTCCCAGTGGAGCGTGGCCCACGTGCTGGCCGCGCTCATCACCCTCAACGGCGGCCTCGCCGAGCAGGTGCTGCAGAAACTCAACGTCGATATGGCCCGCCTGCGCCAGCGCGTGGGCCAGCAGGTCGATGCCCTGCCGACGCTCGCGTACGACGTCGTGCAGATCTACACCACGCCCGAAGTCGTCCGCATGCTGGAGGTCGCGAACGCCGAGGCTGAGCGGCTCAAGGACGAGTACGTCGGCGTCGAACACCTGCTGATCGCTATCGCCGACAACGAGGAGAGCGGCTCCACGAAGCTGCTGGCCGACTTCGGCGTCAACAAGGAGGCGATCTACCGCGCCCTCCAGGACATCCGCGGCAAGCAGCGCGTCACCAGCCAGTCCGCCGAAAGCCGCTACCAGTCGCTCGAGAAGTACTCCACCGACCTCACCGAACTGGCGAGGAAGGGCAAGCTCGACCCGGTCATCGGCCGCGACACGGAAGTGCGCCGCGTGATGCAGATCCTCAACCGGCGCACCAAGAACAACCCGGTGATCATCGGCGAGGCGGGCGTCGGCAAGACGGCCATTGTTGAAGGGCTCGCCCAGAAGATCGTTGCCGGCGACGTTCCCGACAACCTCCAGGGCAAGCGCCTGCTCGCGCTCGACATGGGCGCGCTGGTGGCCGGCTCCAAGTTCCGCGGCGAATTCGAAGAGCGCCTCAAGGCCGTGATGGACGAAGTCCGCCAGTCCGAAGGCGAAGTCATCCTCTTCATCGACGAGCTCCACACCGTAATGGGCGCCGGTGGCGCCGAAGGGGCGATCGACGCTTCCAACCTGATGAAGCCCGCACTCGCCCGCGGCGAGCTGCACGTCATCGGTGCGACCACGCTCGACGAGTACCGCAAGCACGTCGAGAAAGACCCGGCCCTCGAACGCCGGTTCGCCCCCGTCTACGTCGAAGAGCCGAGCGTGGAAGACACGATCGCCATCCTGAAGGGCCTGAAGCCGCGGTACGAAGCGCACCACAAGGTGGAGATCACCGACGACGCGATCGAGGCTGCCGCCAGGCTGTCGAGCCGCTATATCACGGAGCGCCACCTGCCCGACAAGGCGATCGACCTCATCGACGAGGCCGCGAGCAAGCACGTCATCGACGCGCAATCCCTGCCGGACAACATCCGCGACCTGCAGCAGAAGCTCGATGTCCTTGCCGATGAGACCGAGGCGGCCATCCAGAAGGAAGACTACGAGCGCGCCGCCCGCATCAAGCAGGAGGTCATCCAGCTGCAGGAAGAGTACAACCGCCGCAAGGCGGAGTGGGCGAAGGAGCACCCCGAGATGGACCGGCGGGTGACCGCCGAGGACATCGCCCGGCTCGTCGGCCAGATGACGGGCATCCCCGTGTCGCGCCTCGAGGAGACCGAGCAGGACAAGCTCCTGCGCATGGAGGACTACCTGCACCAGCGCGTCATCGGCCAGGAGCGCGCGATCCGCGCCGTCTCCGACGCGATCCGCCGGGCCCGCGCCGGCCTCAAGGACCCGACGCGCCCGATCGGTTCCTTCATCTTCCTCGGGCCCACCGGCGTCGGGAAGACGGAGCTGGCCAAGACGCTCGCCGAATACCTGTTCGACGACGAAGACGCGATGGTCCGCATCGACATGTCGGAGTACCAGGAACGGCACACGGTCAGCCGCCTGATCGGCGCCCCGCCCGGCTACGTCGGCTACGACGAGGGCGGCAGCCTGACGGAGGCGGTCCGCCGGCGCCCGTACCGGGTCATCCTCTTCGACGAAATCGAGAAGGCCCACCCGGATGTGTTCAACACGCTCCTGCAGGTGCTGGATGACGGCCGCCTGACGGACGGCCAGGGCCGCACGGTGGACTTCCGCAACACCGTCATCATCATGACGAGCAACCTGGGCACCTCCACCCAGGAACGGGCGACCTTCGGGTTCACCCAGCGCGCCGACGGCACCACGGACCACGAACACCTGCAGGCCAACATCGAAAAGGCACTGCGCGAGTTCTTCCGGCCCGAGTTCCTGAACCGCATCGACGAGATCGTCATTTTCGAACCGCTCACCCAGGCCGAACTGATGAAAATCGTCGACCTGCTGGCGGCCGAAGTGCGCGAGCGCCTCGCGGAGCGGCACATCGACTTCGAGCTCACGCAGGCGGCGAAGGACCAGCTCGTCAAGGAAGGCTACGACCCGACCTACGGCGCCCGGCCGCTGCGCCGCACCCTGCAGCGCCGCATCGAGAACGAACTGGCGAAGCGCGTGCTCGCCGGCGAGTTCCACGAGGGCCAGAAGGTGGTGGTCGACTTCTCCGGCGGCGAGTACGTCTTCACCGCCGTTGAAGGCGAGCCCACGGCGGAAGGCCCGGAGGGCGTTGTGGAAGGCGAAGTCGTGGGCGTCTAGCAGGCCCATACCCGGATCAACCAACACGGAGGCCGGCCCCGGCGGGGCCGGCCTCCGCCGTGTCCTGCAACGGGCGGCGTGGCGGACTGGCTCCGTAACGCCGTACCCGTACGATCACCGTCGTGGCAACACCCGGAGGCGCAGCCGTTTCGGTACGCGAACTGCGTAAGGCGTACGGCCCCGTGCGGGCCGCCGACGGCGTCTCGCTCCAGGTCGAGCACGGCGAAATCTTCGGCATCATCGGCGCGAACGGCTCCGGCAAGACGACCACCGTGGAGTGCCTCCAGGGCCTGCGCCGGCGAGACGGCGGCGACGTCTCCGTCCTGGGGCTCGATCCCCAAACACAGCGCGCGGCCCTCCGCCACCGGATCGGCAGCCAGCTCCAGGAATCAGCCCTGCCGGAGCGGCTGCGCGTGTGGGAAGCGCTGGACCTGTTCGCCGCGCTCTCGCCGCGCAGCCGCCCGTGGCGCTCGCTTGTCACGGAGTGGGGCCTCGAGGAGAAGCAGCGCGCAGCCTTCGCCGACCTTTCGGGAGGGCAACGCCAGCGCCTGCTCGTGGCCCTCGCCCTTGTGAACGAGCCGGAGGTCGTCTTCCTCGACGAAATGACCACCGGCCTCGACCCCGCAGCCCGGCGGGCAGCCTGGGACCTCGTCCGCCAGGTGCGGGCCCGCGGCACGACTGTCGTCCTGGTCACCCACTTCATGGACGAAGCCGAAGCCCTGTGCGACCGCATCGCCGTCTTCAGCAGGGGGAAGGTGCTGGATGTTGGCTCGCCCGCCGAGCTCATCTCCCGCCACGCGGACCACAGCACGGTGTCGTTCACGGCGGACGGCGAGCTGTCCTGGCTGGCCGACTGCCCGGGTGCCGCCGAGATCGTCCGCGACGGCGCGCGCTACCGCGTGCGCGGAAAGGGGCCGTTGCTTGCCCATGTCGCCGCTGCGCTTGTCGCGCATGGGCACACGCCGGCAGACCTCGCGGTCGAGCGGGCGACCCTCGAGGACGTGTTCCTCCGGCTCAGCGGAGCACCGGCCGGGGAGGCAACCGGATGAGTGGACTTCGCAAGCTGGCCTGGGTGGAGGCGAAGCTCTTCCTCCGCGAACCGCTTGGCCTCCTTATCTCGTTCGCGTTCCCGTTCTTCCTCTTCTTCATCCTCGTCGGCGTCTTCGGCAACGAAGTCGAAGCCAACCCGGAGGACGCGGAAGTCTGGCGCAACGTCGGCCCCTCGGATTACTACGTCCCCACGTACGTGGGGCTGGTCGTCGCCTCAGTCGGGCTGGTGACGCTGCCGTTGCGCCTTGCGGACTACCGGGAGCGCGGCGTCTTGCGCCGCTACCGTGCCGCCGGGCTGTCCGTGCCGGTCATCCTGGGCTCGCAAGTGCTGGTGGCCGCGGGCATGGCCATCGTCGCCGCCGCCGGCATCGTCACCGTCTCGACGGTGCTCTACGGCACGGTCCTCCCGGACAGCTGGGTTTTCGTCCTCGCCGGGTCGTTCCTCGCGTTGCTCACGTTCTGCGCGATTGGCGTGTTCCTTGGCGCGGTGCTGCCGTCGGCCCGGGCCGTTCAGGGCGTTGGCATCGCCCTGTTCTTCGTGATGATGCTGATTTCCGGCTCGGGCCCGCCGCGCGAAGTCCTCGCGAGCTCGATGCGCACCTTCAGCGAAGTCCTGCCCCTCACACATGCCAACCTCCTGGTCCAGGACGCGTGGCTCGGCTTTGGCTGGAACATGGGGCGGGCAGCGGTGACCGCTGGTTTCCTCGTCGTCAGCTCGGTGCTGGCGCTCCGGCTGTTCCGCTGGGAGTAGGCCTTATTCGACCGGCCACCGCCCGCGCAGGAAGTGGGCATCGACGGCGCGGTGGCCCCTGCCGAAAAAGCGGCCGATCCCCGCCGGCTCACCCACCAGCGCGAACCCTTCCAACTGCCAGCCGCTCCCGGCCAGTTCCGCCTGGCCTTTCCGGAACTCGTCGTAGCTCGCGTAGTGGACCGACATTTCCACCCCGCCCGGCATCGCTTCGGACATGCTCACCTCCGCGTGGGTCTCCAACCAGAGTACCAGCGCGAGGCAACCGCCTGCGGGCGCTTACGCCAGCCCGAAGAGCGCGTCCAGGCCCACCACCAGCCGATCCAGCTTCATCACTTCCCGCGTGGCCGCGATCACGCCCGGCATGAACGAGTCGCGCCCGGTGGTGTCGTGGCGGATGGTCAACGTCTGTCCGAGCCCGCCGAGGATGACCTCCTGGTGGGCCACCAGCCCCGGAAGCCGCACCGAGTGGATCGACACCCCGCCGTAGGCTGCCCCGCGCGCCCCCACGAGCGGCTCCTTTTCGGATTCGGGGTGCACGAAATCTCGATCACGGGCGGCCCGCATGAGTTCGGCGGTGGTCTTCGCCGTGCCGCTCGGCGAGTCCACCTTCTTGTCGTGATGGAGCTCGATGATCTCCGCGTAGTCGAAATACGGCGCGGCGAGCTTCGCGAAATGCATCATCAGGACGGCGCCGATGGCAAAGTTCGCCGCCAGGACGACGCCGGTCTTCCTCGCCGCGGCTTCCTTCTCCAGCCATTGCACGAAGCCCGCGTCCAGCCCGGTCGTGCCGATGACCATGCGGACACCGGCCGCCAGCGCCGCCTCTGCGAGCTTCGGTGTCCACGCGGCGTTGGTGAAGTCGATGACGACGTCAGGCCTGAGCTTCGCGCAGGCCTCGGCGGCGTCGCGGAAGAGGGGGATGCCCTCGAGCACGCCGGGCTCGGCGAGGCCATCCACGTAACCGACCGGGGACATGCCGGGTTCGGCCAGGACGGCAGCCGCCACTTCCCGGCCCATACGGCCCGAACCAGAGACAAGCACACGGATGTCGGTCATCAACCGGCATTGTAGCGGCCGCGCGCCCTACTGCTCGATCGTCACCGTGCCGGCAGTGCCATCGATCGTGACCACGGCCCCATCGGGGATGCGGGCGGTGCCTTCGCGAGTGCCGACCACGGCGGGGATGCCATACTCGCGTGACTCAATGGCGGCGTGGCTGATCATCCCGCCCGCATCGGTGACCACCCCCGCGACGACGGCGAAGTAGGGGGACCACGGCGGCGAAGTCGAAGGACAGACGAGGATGTCGCCGTCCTCCAGCCCGTCGGCCTCGACGAGCGACATCACGACGCGGGCCCGGCCGCGGGCGACGCCGGCGCTCGCCCCCACGCCGTGGACGACCGTCTCGGTCGCAGGCTGCAGCGCCACCGCACCGAACATCCGCTTCAGCATGGGATTGGCGGCACCCAGCATTTCGAACGGGACGGGCAGGCCGATCATGATGGGCGCCCGGAGCGTGAGCTGCTCCTGCCACTCGGCGCGCCGCCCGGGGATCAGCGGGCGCGGATCGAGCGAGCCATCGGCGACCGCGTCGAGCTCTTCGAGCCTGAGGAAGAAGATGTCGTTGGGCTGGTCCAGCCTGCCGGCCGCGACGAACTTCTTGCCGAGCTCGACAAGCGCCTTGCGCAGCCCGCCGGCGAGCTTCAGTTGCCAGCGGGCGCGGTGCTCGATGACGGGGACGTAGTTGCGGCTCGTGCTGAGCGCCGCGTCGAAGTCCGCAAGGTCTCCCGGCGCGAGGCGGGCGCGGACTTCGGCGAGGGCAGCTTCGGCAGCGTCGCGCCGGCCGGCGGCAGGAGCGTGAAGCATCGAAGCCACCATCCGCAGGAGGGGCAGCGGGTCTTCGTTCCAGGCCGGCTCATGAATCTCGTACCAGAGCGGGATCTCGTCGGCGTGGTCATCGATGAACGCCCGCAGCGCCGAGGCCCACGGCTCCGCGGTCGAACCGAGGGCGGGTTCGAAGTCACGGGCTTCGAGGGCCGCCGCCACACCCGCGCTGGCGCGGGCGGCATTGGCGAGGGCGAGTACCTCGTCGCCCAGCTCACGTGTCTGGGAGCCGCCGCCGTGAAGGATGGTTGCGGAGAGCAGGTCGGCCTCCGGCCCCAGCTTCGCTTCGAGGAAGGCGGCCAGCCGGCTTGCTTCGGGCCCAATCTCCATCGCCGAGACAATCGTCACGGCGACCACCTGGAAGGTGACCGGGAGCTCCCGCCGGAAGAAGGCGATGTGTTCGGCCGGCGTCATCGAGGCGTAGGGCGCGTCCCGCAGGGTTTCGTACTGGGCGCGGGTCTGCGGCAGGTAGGTGTCCCGCCAGTTCGAAAGGGCAACCCCGTCTGGCAGTTCCGGCATGGGTGGTGGCGGCTCGGTCGCGCGCGGCGACCCGTAGGCGTAGCCGTTGACAATGCGCGTCTCCAGCCCGAGCGGGCTGGATTCGCTGGAAACCACGGCCATATCTGCGCAGAGGGGCGGCAGCGCCCGGGGGCTGTGGATCTTGTCCAGGAACCAGAATCGCTGCGCGTCGGCAGGGTCGCTGAGCTCGAACGGGCGGGAAGCGGTGGTCATGCGGCACCCCCGGAGAATCGGCCGATGCTCACACGTTTGTTAACGCAGCACAAGCGGTCAGCGGCGGGCGAACAACCGCTGGAGTTCGACTCTGACACCTGGAAGCGATGTCAGCTCGATGGTTCCCTCGGTCAGGGCGCGTTCTTCGTAGGAGCCATCGGGCCGCCGGACGAAGGCGCGGACCCAGCGCTCGTACGGGTGGACCAGCCAGATCTCGGCATCGCCCCTGGCCTGGTAAGCCGTGAGCTTTTCCCCCAGGTCGTAATCCCCCGTACTTGGCGACCAGACTTCGGCGACGAACGGGACCGGCTCGGTATAAGCCTCAAGCGCCGGCGAGCCCTCGAATTGGGCCGCGGTGGAAGCGGGGACCACGAACACATCCGGGACAAAGTAGCTGCCGGCGAAGCGCAAGCGCCCCGAGTCGGACCGCACGTCGAACTCCGCATCCGTCACCTGTGACCGGATTGCAAACGCAAGCTCGAACCCGGCCCGATTGTGCTCCATCGTCATCGGCGGTTTCTTCCGCACGTGGCCGTTCACCAGCTCCCACTTGCCGCTCGGGTCTTCGAGAGCCAGCTGCTCGTACGTCGCAACCTTGACGGCCATGGGACGAGTTTATCGCATCGGCGGGCCGCTCAGTCGTTCCAGTCGTGTTTTTGGATCTGGCTGCGCTCGCGGCGGGTGAACATGCGCGCGAAGTCCTCGTTCGCCTTCTCCACCAGCTCCTGCATGTCGTCGCTGCCCAGCTTCATGCTCGAGCGCCAGCGCTTGAGCATCGCCCGGTCCTTGTCGGAGAGCCCGGCCTCATCGGCGATGCGGTTGACCAGGACCGTCAGGGCCTCGGCGATTTCGTCGTCTGTGAACTTGACTTCCATTACTTCTTCACCGTCTCGTACCAGCCCTTGCTCTTCACCCGGCGGAGGAATTTCTGGTCCAGGTGGGCGTTCAGGGCTTTGTTGAGGGCGTCCGTGAGTGATTCGAGGGCGGGGCTGCCCTCGCTCTGCTCGCTCCGCCACTTGCGGATGGCTTCCTTGCCTTCGTTCGAAAGGTCGGCGTTGTCGATGGCTACCGCGCTCACGAGCATCATCAACGACCACGCCTCTGGCGGTTCCAGCATCACAATCATCGGTCATTCACCTGTGAAAGTCGGGGGTCTCTTCTCTAAGAACGCTCTCACCCCTTCGGCCCGATCTTTCGTCGTCTGGAGCAGCAAGGTCAAATCCGTTTCAAAGCGCAACGCCTGTTCGAGGGGGAGGGCGAGCCCGCGCCAGATGGCCTCCTTCGCCAGCTGCGTGGCAATCGGCCCGCGCGAAGCGACCACCGCAGCCACGCGCCGGCCCTCCGCCAGCGCCCCACCGGCCGCCGTGACCGCCGATACCAGCCCGCTGGCCAGCAGCCGCCCGGCGTCCAGCACCGTCCGCCCGAAGAAGAGGTCCATCGCCATCGCCTCGTCCACCAGCGTCCGGACGCGGGCGTTGGCGGCGAGCGGGCCCCGCAGCGACGCGCCTTCAGCGCAGAGACGGATGTCGGCCGCGAGCGCGAGGTCGGTTGCGGGGCCGCTCAACTCGCCCTCGAATGCGAAGACAAGCGGCAACTCCGACAGTACGAGCGCCCGGAGCGTCCGAGCATCCAGGCGCGGCGGCTCCGGCAGCGCCCCGGTGGCGTTGAACAGGACCACCCTCGCCCCATCGTCGCGCGCGGCGGAGAGCAGCTCGATCAGCGCCGGCCCTTCGGGCGGCAACTGCGACAGCGAAAGCTCTCTCACCGTTTCCTGCACAGCCAAAGGCTAACGCGGCAGGGCCGCGCCGCGGTAGCCCGCGGCCGCCTGCGAAGGCGTACACTCCACCGTCCCGGAGGTGGAAACGTGGACCAGCAACTCGCCGCAACGCTGATCGAGCAATCGCCCGACGCCGTCATCTTCGCCGGCACCGACGGCATGATCGCCGTCTGGAACCAGGCCGCAGAACGGGTCTTCGGCCACAGCGCCGCATCCGCCATCGGCCAGAGCCTCGACATCATCATCCCCGACCAGTTTCGCGACGCCCACTGGACGGGTTACGACCGCGCCCTGGCCGCCGGGGAGACGAAGTACCGGGGCCAGGCGCTGACCACGCGCGCGGTCCGTGCCGATGGCGAGACGATCTACGTGGACCTGGGCTTCGAAATCGTGAAAGACGCCGCCGGTACCGTGATCGGCGCCATGGCCACGGCGCGCGATGTCACGGAACGGTTCAACCGCGACCGCGAGACTCGCCGCGAGCTGCGGGAACTGCGAGAAGCCGCAAAAGCCGCTACTTCGCCTTCGGCTTGATCGTCTTCTGGCCGCGCGGCGCCCCGCTGGCCCCGTGCCCGCCCTTCACCGGCGGAGGGCCACCCGCACCCTTGAAGCCGGGTGAGACATTCTTCTTGCTCGAGGGTTTCGTCTTGGCCACAGTGGGGCGCTCCAGGAAGGCGGATGGGCACAGTCTAAATCGTCACGCGCCCTCGAACGAGGATCACCGCCATCCGAGGGTTGCGCACCACACCCCGGCGTGAAACGCGTCTGGCCGTTCGCCCCAGGCTGCCAGTTCGAGGTGAATGGCGTCCGCAGTCGCCTGGTCCATCCACGCCTGTTCGACGGCGGTCCTCGCGAATCCCCGGAACTGGTCCTGGAACCAGACGGCCTGCTCGCGGGTCTCGTCGGCGGACCCGGCGCTGACCACGGAAGCAGTGGCCATCGTGCGTCCGAATCCAGCCTCCCGGAGCAACCGCCGGTGTTCCCTCGCAGGGTGCGGGTTGGCGCCGTTATGGGCCCTCACGCGCGGGCCAATCTCGCGCCATAGTTCCAGCAGCTCAGTCATCGGGAAGGTAAACCCGCTCCCGAAGAGGTCCGGGTCGCGCAGCCCGACGAGTCCGCCCGGCCGCAAGACGCGGCGCATTTCCTTCAACGCCCTCAGAGGGTCACCGAGGTGCACGAGGACGGCGTGTGCAAACACGACGTCGAACGACTCGTCATCGAACGGGAGGGCGTACGCGTCGGCCGCATGGAACCTGGCGTTCGCAATGCCGAGCGACGCCGCCCGCTTCCGCGCAGCCGCAACCTGCGACTCCTGAAAATCGATCCCCACCACCTGGCCGGGCGCAACCGCCGTGGCCAGGCCGGCCGTGATAGATCCCGGCCCACAACCCACGTCCAGCAGGGACATGCCCGGGCTCAAATGCGGAAGGAGGAACCCAGCCGACTGGGCGACGGTCCGCTCCGCCATGCGGGTCTCGAAGGCCCGGTTCCCGGCCTGGCTGTAGTCGGTCCGAGGCTCGCCATGGGTTGGCTCATTCATCGGCCTGGTCCCAGACCGGCGGGTGCCGGCCTGCGGCATCATACGACGGCGGTCAAGGCCGGGCCCGCCTACCCCTCGCCGGTCCCCACCTGCAGCGCGGGGAGCTTGAAGACGCCCTGCAAGCGCGGGTAGAGCGTCCCGAACGCGCCCGCGCCGACCAGCGTCCCCGCCAGGGCAGCGAGGGCATATACCTTGCCTTCGCCGATGTTCACCAGGATCGGCCCCGGGCACATCCCGGTGATCGACCAGCCGATGCCGAAGAGGATTCCGCCGTAGAAGTTGCCACGGTGGCCGGGCTTCCGCTCGAAGCTGATCGGGGCGCCTGTCGCCGTCTTTCCGTAGCGCTTCAGCAGGTACAGCCCCGGCGCGGTTATCGCCACAGCCGTGCCGATGATGCCGTAGAGCTGGAATTCCTCGAACAGGAACATCCCCTGGATGTAGTTGTAGTCGGCGGCGCCGGACCGGCTGAGCACGAAGCCGAAAACGCCCCCGAGCGCAAGGTAGAAGCCGATCCAGAGCACGCGGTTCATACGATCACCCGGTAGATGAGGTTTGTGGTCACGATGCCGGCCGCCATGAAGCTCACGGTCGAAACGATGCTCGGCAGTTCGAGGTTCGACATCCCGAAGATCCCGTGGCCGCTGGTGCAGCCTCCGGCCAGCCGCGTCCCGAAGCCGATGAACAGCCCGCCCACGAACATCCAGATGAGTTTCCCGCTGTTCCCCCAGCCAATCTCGGCGTCGAACATCCCGAGGTCCCAGAACGGTTCCCAGCCACCGCCCAGGATGGCCGAAACGAACCCGCCGATCACCAGCCCGCCCAACAGCGGCAGCCGCCAGCTGTGGGACGAGAGAAGGCTCTCCCTGCGGAAGTACGGCGCCTGCACCACGAGCGCGCAGACATTCTCGAAGCCGGTCGATACGCCAAGGCGGCGGTTGCCGACGTACAGCAGGGTCAGCGTGATCGCGGCGATTGCCGCGCCGCCGGCGGCCCAGTGGATCGGCTCCACATCGTTCAGAATCAGGTTCAAGCTCAGGCGGCCTCCCGCGAGGTTGTGGCGCCCGCCCCCGCGCCGGACAATCGGCGCGGGCGCTGCGAACGCTGCGCAAAGGGTAACGCGGATGAGCACCGATGTACTCGTCGAACGCCGTGAAGCGGTGACGGAGATCGTCCTGAACCGGCCGGCACGCAAGAACGCGGTCACGGGGCCGTTGGCGGAAGCCCTGCGTGAAGCCTTCGCCGGGGCCTCCGCCGACGCCGAAGTCCGCGTCGTGCTCCTGCGCGGGGCCGGCGGTGTCTTCTGCTCCGGCCTGGACCTGAAGGAGTTCAACGCCGACCCGCGCCCCGATTGGCTCCCGGGCTTCCAGGCCGCCTGGCGCGCCGTGCACGAGCAGATCTACGCCTGCGACAAGGCCGTCGTTTGCGCGCTCGAAGGGTTCGCCATCAACGCGGGGTCGGCCCTCGCGCTCTCGGCCGACTTCCTCGTGGCCGGCGAGACCGCCTTCCTCCAGGTCGGCGAAGTGCGCCAGGGCCGTCCCGCCCCCATGAACCTCGCCTGGCTGCGCATGCGCCACGGCGAGGCGTTGACCCGCCGGATCATGCTTCTCGGCGCCCGCATCCCCGGTCCGGAACTGGTCCGCCTCGGCATCGCCCACCAGTCCGTCCCCGATGCCGACGTCCTCGAAACGGCGCGTACGCTCGCTGCCGAACTCGCAGCGATCCCCCCGGAGGGCATCGCGGGAGTCAAGCAGGTGCTTCGCGCCACCGATGTCCCCGGCAGGCCGAACGACTGGTTCGAAGAAGCCGCGCGGGCAGCGAACAGTGTGACCCGCGCCACAGGCGCCATCCCCAGCCTGAAGGGGTAACCCGTAGCGCGAGCCAGTCCCTTTCCCGTAGCGTTACACCCGTGGGCAGCGCATTCCGGGTCGGGCGGATACTGGGCATCTCGATCGAGATCCACCCCTCCTGGCTCCTTATCCTCGCCTTCCTGAGCTGGTCGCTCAGCTCCGGGCTCTACCCGGACCAGTACGAAGACTGGAGCGAGGCGGCCTACTGGATAACCGGCACCGTCTCCGCGCTGTTGTTGTTCGCCACGGTGCTGATCCACGAACTCGCCCACGCGATCGTCGCGAAGCGCCGCGGACTCGATGTCCCCCGCATTACGCTCTTCATCTTCGGGGGCATGTCCCACCTGGAGCGGCAGCCCACCTCCGCCGGCGAGGAGTTCCAGATCGCCGCCGCGGGGCCGGCCACCAGCCTCGTCATCGCAGCGGTCACGGCAGGGCTTGGCTTCGCCTTCCAGCGCGGCCCCGAACAGGTAGAGGCGGTCTTCTTCTACCTCGCCCTTGTGAACACCGCGCTGGCCATCTTCAACTTCCTGCCGGGCTTCCCGCTCGACGGAGGGCGCGTCCTCCGGTCGATCGCCTGGAAGCGCACCGGGAGCTTCCGCCGGGCCACCCGAATCGCCTCGGCCGTGGGCGAGTTCTTCGGTTATGGGCTGATTTTCGCCGGCTTCGTCATCTTGCTGAGCGGCGGCCTGCTCGACGGCCTCTGGCTCGCCTTCATCGGCTGGTTCCTGCTCGGCGCAGCCCGCAGCGAAGCCGCCGGCATGCAACTCGAAGGCGTCCTTAGCCGCCTCACCGCCCGCCAGCTCATGCGCGAGGATTTCCCCAGCGTCACCCCCGGCACGCCCCTGCAGACCATCGTCGACGACTTCATGGTCGGGCAGGGGGAGCGCGCGGTGATGGTCGCGAACGACGGCGCCGTCCTCGGCATCATCACGGTGAGCGACATCCGCCGCACCCCGCGCGAACTCTGGCCGACGACCCCGGCCCAGCGCGTGATGACTCCCCGGGACTCCGTCGTCACGGTCGACGGTTCGCGGCCGGGGCTCGAAGTGCTCATGCTGCTGGGCGAAAAGGGGCTCAACCAGGTCCCGGTCATCGAAGACGGCCGCATGGTGGGCCTTGTCACGCGGCGGGAGATCCTGGAGCGCGTCCAGCTCGCTGAGTCCCTCCGGACGGAAGAAGAGCGCGTCATCGGCGCCGACGACGGCGGGTAGCCGCGGCGGCCTCGCCGGGGTACGCGAAAAGCCGCCTCTAACACCACCTTCCCCTACGATTAGTTCATGCCAGTCGACCAGGCAGCACTCGACGCCGTCGCCCTCTCCCGTTCCGAATACGACCTCCTCGTCCAGCAGCTCGGCCGCGAGCCGAACGAAGTCGAGCTCGGGATGTTCGGCTCGCTCTGGAGCGAGCACTGCGGCTACAAGAACAGCAAGCCGCTGCTCAAGCTCTTTCCCTCCGGGGGCGACCACATCCTCACGAAGGTGGGCGCCGAGAACGCCGGCGCGATCGACATCGGCGACGGCCTCTGCGTCGTCATGAAGGTCGAATCGCACAACCACCCGTCGGCGATCGAGCCCTACCAGGGCGCCGCCACCGGTGTCGGCGGCATCGTGCGCGACATCTTCGCGATGGGCGCCTACCCGATCGCCATCCTCGATTCGCTTCGCTTCGGCCCTCCGGAGGATCCCCAGAACCGCTACCTCTTCAACGGGGTAGTCGCGGGCATCGGCGGGTACGGGAACTGCCTCGGCATCCCCACCGTCGGCGGCGAAGTGCTGTTTTCGCCTGCCTACAACGGCAACCCGCTCGTGAACGCCATGTGCGTCGGCGTCGCCCAGACGAGCAAGCTCCTGAGCGCGAAGGCCCAGGGCGAAGGCAACGTCTTCCTCCTGGCCGGGGCAGACACCGGCCGCGACGGCATCCACGGCGCGAGCGGGCTCGCCTCCCGCACGGACCCGGAAGCCCGCTTCGAGGAGATGCGGCCCGCCGTCCAGGTGGGCAACCCGTTCATGGAGAAGCTCCTCATGGAGGCCTGCTACGAGCTCGCCTCCGAACATGGCGACTGGGTCGTCGGCCTCCAGGACCTTGGCGCTGCCGGCCTCACCAGCTCGGTGGTGGAGTGCTGCGCGAAGGGAGGCTCCGGCGCCATCCTGGACCTGGAGAAGGTCCCCCGCCGCGAGGAAGGCATGACCCCCTACGAAGTCATGCTCAGCGAGAGCCAGGAGCGCATGCTCATCGTCGCGAAGAAGGAACACGTCGATGACGTGCGCGCCCTCTTCCACCACTGGGAACTGCACTGCGAGCCCATCGGCGTCGTCACCGCCGGGCGGGAAGTGGTCATCCGCGACAACGGCGTCGAGGTGGCGCGCGTACCCTTCGACATCGCCACCGACCCGCCGCAGTACCGGCGCGCCGGCGTGCGCCCCGTCGAACTGGCCGACCTCAACACCTTCGACCTCGCCTCGCTCGACGACCTGCGGCCAGAGCGGGCGACGGCCACGCTGCTCAAGCTCCTTGCCCGCCCGAACATCGCCTCGAAGCGCGGCGTCTACCGCCAGTACGACCACCAGGTGCTCGCCGGCACCATTGTCGGCCCCGGCGGCGACGCAGCCGTGGTGCGCGTGCCCGGGACGCACAAGGCGATCTCGCTTTCCACCGATTGCAACGGCCGCCTCTGCTACCTCGACCCTTACACGGGCGGCGCGATCGCCGTCGCCGAAGCGGCCCGCAACGTCGTCTGCACGGGCGCCGCCCCGGTCGCCATCACGGACTGCCTGAACTTCGGCAACCCGGAGAAGCTCGACGTCTACTACACGCTCGAACACGCGGTGCGGGGCATCGCCGAAGCCTGCCTGGTGTTCAACACGCCCGTGGTCAGCGGCAATGTCAGCCTCTACAACGAGACGGCCGGCCGCCCCGTCTACCCCACCCCTGTCGTCGGCATGCTCGGCCTCCTGGAGGACGCTGCGAAGGCTCTCCGGGCGGGGTTCGACGCGCCGGGGCGCGAGGTCTACCTGCTCGGCGCGAGCCTCGAGCAGGGCGTTGAGACCCTCGGCGGCAGCGAATACCTGGAGGCCGTCCACGGCATCGTCGCCGGGCTCCCGAAAGTCAACCTCGATGCCGAGCGCCGCCTCCACCAGCTCGTCCTGCGGGCGCACAGCGAGGGGCTGCTCGCCTCCGCCCACGACTGCTCCGACGGCGGCCTGGCGGTCACCGTCGCCGAGTCGGCGATCCTGGGCGGCACCGGGTTCGAAGGCGACGCCGCCTTCATCGGCCGGCTCGATTCCGCCCTCTTCGGCGAAGGGCAGGGACGCATCGTCGTCAGCGTGATGCCGGACGGCGCCAACCGGCTCCTCGAACTTGGCATGGAGACCGGCGTCCCCATCGCCCACCTGGGGCGTACGGCCCCGGGAGCAACCTTCCGCCTCGGCCCGATCGAATCCGGTTTGGCGGAGCTTCGGCAGGCCTACGAGTCGCTGCTCTGAGCGCCTGCGCGCGTCAGTCGAACACGTACTTCACGCCGCCGCCGGAGAACCCGCCGCGGTAGCGCAGCTCGAGGGGCACAGCGTCCTCCGGGACCACGAACACCGCCTGCACCGTGGCCGAGCCTTCGCCCGGCACGTTCGCGGGGGCGACGACGTTGTTCACAGTCACGATCTCCGCGGACGCGCTCCGTTCGCCCTCGTCCCCCTCGTCGTCTTCGGAGGCGAACTTCAGGCGCACGTTTCCGGCCACCAGCGCGCTGTCGCTGGATCCGTTCACCACGGTCCACTGGAAGACGACGATGCGCTCATCGCTCGCGGGCCGGAGCACCCGCACCAGGTCGTCTCCGGGGTCGTGCGCGCGGACGAGCGTGAGCCGCACCTCCTGGTCGCCCAGGACCGGGAAGCGCCAGGTCGGCTGCTGGCGGCCTTCGAGCAGGAGGGCGTAGTCGACTTCCTGCGTGGCCGGCCGGTTCGCCAGCACCCCGATGGTGATGAAGAGCGCGGTGAGGCCGCCGGCGGCGAGTACGCCGATCACGCCGCTCGCGACGACCGTCCCGTTCCCTGGTGGCCCGGCGTTCGCTGAAAGGGCATAGGGCGGGTAGCGGTCGTTGAACGAGGCGAAGTAGCCCGCCGTGCGCCACCACCAGCGCTGTACGCCCACGCCGAACTGGAACAGCCCGCGCGGGTAGTTCCCCGTGAACAGGATCCCGAACCAGGCAATCACCGTCACCGCGAACACGGCGAACGAGAGCAGCCAGAGCACGATGAAGTGCGGGACCAGGAGGACAAACTTCCAGAAGAACACGCGCCAGCGGCTGAGCTGACCCGAGGGCGGCTCGTCGTAGTCGAGGACGACGGGGCTGTCCTCCGGCGAGAAGCTCGGGAAGCGGTCCGTGAGCAGGAGCGCGTAGGCCCAGGCCCGCGCCTGGAATCCGTAGGCGCCCGACAACCCGCGGAACAGCCAGTCGGGGTACTTCCGCCGCCAGAACACCGTGGTGAACCCCACGAAGAGGGCGGCAGACACAAACTGCGAAAGCAGCCACAGGAAGAGCAGGACCGGCAGGAGCAGGAACAGCCGGAAGAACGTTGACGCGCGGCTCATGCGCTCGGGGTAGGCGATGTCGAACCGCATCGGGTACGGTTCTCCGCCCAGGGGCAGCGGCGGAGTCCACGCGGGCGGCGGCGGAGGTGGGGGCGTCCATGCGAGCCCAGGCTCCCCGGCAGGCGGCGGGGGCGGCGGTGGGACCACCGGCGGCACGGCGGGCCCGGAGGCGGGGGACGGCGACGGCCCGCCGCCCGGTTGGGCCTCAGGCGCGGGTGATGGCGCGGAGCCAGAGCGCTGGACGTACTCTTCCTCGGAGATCAGGCCGCGCTCGTAGAGGCGGCGCAGCATCTCCTGGCCGCTTTCCGGCGAAGGAGGCGGGCCGGGCGGCGCTTGCTCCGCCTCGAACGGCGTGCCCTCGGGCGAGAGGTCCGGTTCCCACGCCCATGAGGGCCGCCCGGCAGGCGGAGATTCCGCCTGAGGGGACCCCTCGCCTGGCGGTTGTGGTTCGTTGTCCCCGCCAGGCGGAGGTGTGCTCATGCGTTCGCTCTCCCGGTTTCCCGGCCGCGTCCGGCGGCCGGGCCGGGCGTCATTCTAGCTCAGGCTGAACGGCGGGTACTCGTCGTTGAAGAGCAGCGCGTAGTTGTTCACCCGCGTCGCCCAGCGCAGCCCGCCGGCCATGAAGTTGTGCATCCCGGCCGGCACAGCGCCCGTGAACAGCGCCACGAACCAGGAAATGACCCAGACCACCGCGATCGCTATCCCGATGAAGTACAGCACGATCACGTGCGGGATGATCATGATGATGCGGAAGAAAACGGTGAGCCGGTTCCGGCCCTCGACCGTGCCCACCCCCGTCATCCGCACCGGATAGGTTGCATCGGGCCCGAGGGCGAACGGCGGGTACTTTCCCGTGAGCAGGTAGATGTAGCCGACGGACCTGGTCTGCCAGTGCTGGACGTTCACAGCGAAGTTCAGCATCCCGGCCGGGTAGCGCCCGGTGAAGAGGATGGCGAACCAGGCGATGAGCGTGACCACCGCGAGGGCGTAGCTCAGGATGCCGACGATGAGGGCGTGCGGGATGGCCAGGATGATGCGGAAGAACACCGTCAGCCGGCTCTGCGGCTGGGGCGCGTCCACCTCCAGGCCGAACGGATAGGCGGGGGCCATGCTCACTGCGAGGTCTCCTCGGCCGGCCACGTCCCTCGGCCCGCGCCGATGCCCGCTTTGTACGCCCGCTTACATGACTGTGTAAAGAGGATTTCACTCGCAGACGACGTAACCATCGGAACTGGCCACCACAGAGCGGCGGATGACCAGCTGCCGGTGCCGGCCACCTCGAAGCGGCACCTCCGGGCCGCGCCGGACCATCCCTCCGGCCGCCTTGAAAACCTCTGCGTCCGTCCGCGAATCCCGCTCCTGCCTTGAATTCCTCCGTCAAACCGGCCACGATCACACCAGATGCAAGACGAGATCTACCGCGAAATCCTCTCCGCCGTGGAGCGCGGCGAGCCCGTCGTCCTCGCCACCGTTGCCCGCACCCGCGGCAGCACGCCGCGGAAGACCGGCGCCAAGATGGTCGTCCGCCAGGACGGTTCGTTCTTTGGCACCATCGGCGGTGGTTGCGGCGAAGCCGAAGTCTGGCAGGAAGCCATGTCCGTCATCGAAGACGGCAAGCCCCGCATCGTCACCGTGGACCTCACCGAACCCACGGATGGCGACGACAAGATCTGCGGCGGGGTGATGGACGTATTCGTAGAGCGGGTCGGATAGGCATACCCGAACTTGACCGGCGCTCCGTGGCGCGTTCTCGCGCGCGGTCTATCCTGTAGCATGAACAGAGGCCCCTCCCACGAGGGACCGGGAGTACGCATATGTTGGGACCGTTGGGTGGCCCGGAACTCGCGATTATCGCGGTCGTGATCATCCTCATCTTCGGCGTCGGCAAGTTCAGCAGCCTGGGGCGGGACCTCGGCACCTCGATCAAGGAATTCCGCCGCGCCGTCAAAGACGAAGACGCGGACGACAAGAAGAACGTGCAACAGGCGAGCGCGCCGCCGCCTCAGCAGCAACCACAGCAGTACGCGCCGCCGCCACAGCAGTCGCAGCCTCCGCAGCAGAACGACAAGCCGAACGTCTTCTAGCGCGGACCGAGCACCACACAACAAAGCCCCCGGAATCCGGGGGCTTTCGCGTGCCGGCCGGCGGCGGCTACAGGCCGCCAGCTATCGCCGCTGTTCCGCCACGCCCACCGCGTTCCGGTGCGCCGCCTCCTCCGCACCATCGTCCAGCGGCGCGAGTTCGACATCGCCCCCGTACCGCCGCCGCAGTGCCGCCAGGATCAGCTCGTCGGCGAGTTTCGGGTTTTTCGGCAGCAGGCTGCCGTGCAGGTACGTCCCGATCGCATTCTTGTAGCGAGCGCCTTCCGTGCCATCCTGGTGGTTGTTGCCGGCGCCACGCTTCACCTTCCCGAAGGGCGCCTGGCCGGGCGCGAGGAACGTCCGCCCGCCGTGGTTCTCGAACCCCACAACCTCGCCCAGCTCCGTCTCCAGGACAACGTCGCCGATCGCCCGGTCTGCCACCGGGCCGGGGTGGCGCGTCTCGAGGTCGAACACACCGATCCCGGGGATGACCCCGCCCTGGTGGTCCAGGTAGCGGTGGCCGAAGAGCTGGAAGCCTCCGCAGACGGCGAGCGCCGGCATCCCCTCATCCACCGCGGCGCGGATCGACGCGCCGCGCGCTACGAGGTCGTCGGCGATGCGGCGCTGTTCCCGGTCCTGCCCGCCCCCGATCAGGATGAGGTCGAAGTCCGCGGGATCGAACGGGTCGCCGATATTCACTTCGGCCAGGTGAAAACCGATCCCGCGCGCCTCGCAGCGGTAGCGGAGGGCGATCACGTTCCCCCGGTCGCCGTAGATGTTCATCACGTCCGGGTAGAGGTGGGCGACGCGCAGTTCCATGGCTCCAGTGTGCCGCCAGCGGCTTCCGGCGTCACCCCGCGTTGACGGGTTGCGGGGGCCCTCCGGCCATCATCTGCATGACCTGGGGCGAGGGGTTGAGGTCCTGGCAGAGCAGGTTCGTCAGCCCGTAGATCATCGCGGTCACTTCATTGCGGGTCGCCTCGTACGCCGAAAGCGCCTCGTCCCACTGCTTCCGCCCGGACCAGACGTCGTCGAGCGCGTTGGAGAGGTTCTCGGCGTCGCGGAAGGCGTCGTTGATCCCCTGGCCCAGCAACGGGTCCCGGTAGTACCCGGCATCGCCGACGAGCGCCCAGCCCGGGCCGAAGGGCTTGCGGTAGAAACTCTTGTGCGGCGCCAGGCCAAAGATCTTCTCGGTGCGCTCCGCTCCGCGGAAGCGCTCCGCGAACGGCTCGAAGTTCTCGAGGTCGGCCCGGAGGTTGCCTTCGACGTCTTCGCGGAAGGTCTTGAAGCGCTCCGCGAGGAACTCCACGCCGATGCAGACTTCGCCGTTGTTCGTGGGGAAGAGGAAGTGGGCGACACCGCCGCCCAGGTAGATTTCCGGTCCGTTGTGCGGCCAGTTCTTGAAGTACGAGTAGTAGCCGGCCGTTGTCCCGCCGCCGGGGTTGTATTCGCCCGCCCCAACAGCCCGTGCGACGAACGACTCCCTCCCGTCGGCGCCGATGACGACGCGCGCCCGCTCTTCGAACTGCTCCTCGCCGCTATGCGCGCGGATGCCGACAACGCTGCCGTTTTCGGTCAAGAGGCTGTCGACAGACGCGCCTTCGCGGATTTCGGCGCCGGCTTCCCGCGCCGCATCTACGAGGATCTTGTCGAGCAGCGTACGGCGAGGCGCTACCGCCGGCGGCTCGTTCGGGTCGGCCGGGATGTGGACCCCCTGCATCGTGCGGGCAATACCCCGGTGCGGCTCGACGCCGCTGGCAACCACGCGGTCGTAGAGCCCCCAGCTCGCGAGCCGGGCCGTACCGTCGGGCGTGATGTAGTGCGTCGAGAGGGTGTCGCTCGGGAACCTGGCCCGGTCAACGACGAGGACGCTGTAGCCCTTCCTCGCGAGCAACATACCTGTGGGCGAACCGGCGCAGCGCGCGCCGACGATGATGGCGTCGAACAAAGGTGGCTCCTCCAGCCCAAAGTGAACGGTGGTTCACTTTATACCACGTGTCAAGAGGCCGCTGCGTGGCCTGGTTCACGTCCGGGCGGCGGGGTCAGGTCACCTTGAACGCGGTGTGCATCCCCTGGGGGTAGTGTCCAACGGCTTTCCCGCCAACCGTTTCGACGAGGTTGCACTGCAGCTCGTATTCGCCCGGTTCGAGGGTCAACGTCAGGTCTTTTTGTTCGCCCACGCCAAGCTCGCCGGTGGTCGCGATCAAATCGGCTGAGCCGTCGGCGTTCTTTTTGCTGACGGCGAGCTCGTGCACCAGCCCGCCCCCGTCTCCGTGGCCGTGCTCCTCCTTCTCGTGCACGGCACGGAAGGTGACCTTCCCCGACGGCGCCGAGGCCACGGCAGGCTCAACCGCCCAGTTCCTGAGCTTGACTTCGATGACGGGCGCGCCTGCCGGATCGCCGGCGTCGTCGCCGCCACAGGCGACAATTCCGGTGCCCGCGAGCAGCACCGCCGCAACGATTACGAGCTTCAACCTGCTGACCTCCTCGAAGCGGGCCGGCCGCTGGGACACGCGGGCGTCCCATCATGGGACAGCGGCGAAGCCCACTCAGCCCACCATAGCGCCCATCACCCGATGCATCATCTGATCCGCGGCCGATGACACATCTCATAGGTCTCCTTGCCGACGAGGCCGCGGACGGGGACGCGGCGTCAGGCCGCCTGCTGGCCGCGCAGCATCTGCAGCATGGTCTGTTGGAAGCGCACGCGCTTGTCGGTGTCCCGGATCTCGCTGCTGATGCGCTCGGCGAGGGCCGAGACCGTGTCTCGCGGGAAGGTGGCGCGCGTGAAACCGAGGTCCTCGACGGCGTCGTCGATGATGATCTCCGCGAGCGGGCCGAGCGCTGCCGCCACGGCGGTGGTGAGCGCCTGGAAGAACGCAGGGCCGGCGAGCGCCCGTTGCTGGGGGGCGGCCGACTGGGTGGCCGCGGTCAGTTCGATCAGGCCGGCCATCTTCAGGCGGTAGAGCGCCTTCGCCATGTCGATGTCCTCGGCGCCGGCCGCGGCCGCGAGCTCGCCGGCCGTCCGCTCGCCGTTGATGAGCGCGATCAGCTCCCAGTCGCGTGCGTCGATGGTGATGGTCGGGCCCGGGGACTTTCGCGCGAGGCTCGGCACGGCCTCCATGTTCGGCACCACGCGGCGGATGGCCTCTCGTTCGCTGGCGGCACGGGCTGAATCGGCGAGCAGCCGCTCCAACGGCTTCTCGAGCGAGCGTTCCGGCGCGGGCACGCCCGGTTCGAAGCGGAACTGGCCGTTCGGCCACGTCACCAGCCGCAGGAACGCGGATTCGCCGACCCGCATGTCGCACTCCACGTGCACGAGCTCGCCCCGCTCGAAGTAGAGGTCGCCCTGGTCCAACCCGGAGGTCAACTGGACGTGGCCGGACTGGCCGCCGGCCGCCAGCATCTTCAAGAGGTCTACGAGCGGCAATTGGGCGAGGCTGCCGGTGAGTGCTTCAGACATGCTGTCCCTTCCTTAGACCTGGCCGCCCGAGAGGACCGACCACGCAGACCAGGAACCCTGGTCCAGCGTCGCGCGGTCTACCAGCGCGGCGCGCTCGGCGCGCCGCTGCTGCAGCCGCTTCTGCGCATGGGCATCCTTGCTCCACCCCGCTACCACAACATCGGCCGTCATCCGCACCATCGCCATGTCCACCTCGGGGTGGCACACCACGAAGAACACCGCGTTGCCGATGTCCTGCGCGAGGAGGCGCCAGGAGTCGTAGACGAAGTCGATCCGCGTGGCTGGCTCGCCCGCGGCTTCCAGCGCGGCGAACGCCTGGCCCACTTCGCGCCCGATGGTGTGCATCGTGACCGTGGCGAGCACGGCGGGGTCCGAGCTGACGATCACATCGCCCCGGTTGTCGCAGACGAACGAGCCGCCTACGCCCGGGACCGCGCCAATGTGTTCGAGTCCCTTCTCCACTGCTCTCCCCGAATCAGGCCACGAATTCCTGGATGTCGTCGCGGAGCCCGAAGCGGTCGATCACCGCAACGTGCTTCTCGCTCACGCTGGCGAGCCGGTTGCGCACCTTCGCCTCCAGGTCCGACCGCTTCAACTGGAACGCGAGCTTGGAGACGGTGTCGCTCAGGCAATCGCCAAGCGCCTTGCTGAAATCATCGGGCAGCGGGTTCTCGAAGCTGATATGCCCGCCCGCATACGAGAACTCCGCGGCGAACGGATCCAGGAACGGATACGTGACAGCCCGGGAAACGAGCACTTCTTTGAACGCGAGGAGGAACCGGCCGGGTTTCGACATGCCGTCGACGACGGACTCGGCGCCGCTCAGCACTTCCTCCCAGAACGCCATCAGCTCGGCCCGGTAACCTTCCTGCGCGGGCGCCTGCGGCGGCACGCCCGCCACGGCCGACTGCCCCGCTTCCACGAACACGTTGAACGTCCCGCCCTTCGTGTTGACCGCCTGCACGATGCCGTTGAGCGCCTCCTGGCCGTTGATCATGTCCTGGCCGGAGGAGAACACGCTCTCCACCGGTTCGCCGTCCGCGAGGTAGATGATGCCCGCCGCGCCGTTGTCGCCGACGTGCACTTCCACGTAGCCGGTGAGGCCGTCCGAGCGCAGTTTGGCGATCAGGCGGTCGAGGCTTGTGAACGCGCTCGTCAGGTCCCGGTAGAGCGGGCGGCTGTCCATCAGCCGGTGGAGCAGCAGCACCACATCCGGGAAGGCCGAGTAGACGTTGATCAGCCCGTCCTTCTGGCTGGCGCGCTCGGCCACGCCGCGGGCCGCCGCGGGCCCGGCCACCCGCCGGTCCGCCGCGACTTCCTGCGCGTTCACCACTTCGCCTTCAGAGAGGAGCAGTGTGCCGGTGTACCCGGGCGCGTTGACTTCCACGTAGCCCGTGAGCTTGCGCTCCTGCAGGTCGCCGATGAGGGCCTCGAACGAGGTGAACGAGGTGTTCAGGTTGGCGTACAGCGTCCGATCTTTCGGGAACATCATGGTCGTGGACTCCTCATCGACGGTTGCGGGAGACTGGAGACACGCCTGGCGATGGCCGCGAGCGGGCCGCTGGCGGCTGGCCCCCGGCCAGGGGCCACGCGGGCAGAGAGATAGGCGGCCCCGCCAAGGCTGTAGAGCAACGTCTCGCCGGCGGGCCCGGAGATCGACAGGTGGCTGAAGCGGCTGCCGGCCAGTTGCTTGCCCATGCCTCGCAGGTCGCCATCCACCGGGAGGGCCTCCGCGCGGACCGCCACGAAACCGGCGAGCGCCGCCTCGCGGCCCGGCTCGGCGATGCCGGCCGCGCCGAGCACCGCGCCCTCGGCCGAGCACACGACCGCCGAACGGACGCCCTCCACCGCCGACGCCGCACCCGCGACCCGGCTGGCGAGATCCTTTGGGAACGTGGTTTCCATGGCCTTCCCCCTCCCCCTCGCAGGCCTCAGGCCGCTGCCTGGCGTCGTTGCCGAAGCCGTTCGATAGCCGAGCGCAGGCTCGATTGCATGCGTCGCAGCGATTCCGCCAGCCGCCCGATCTCGTTGTCGCCTTCGACGTCGATTTCGACATCGAGCTCGCCGAGGCTCATCCGGTCGGCCACCTCCGCCAGGTGCGTCAGCGGGCGGGTGATCGTCGCCGAGATGAACAGGGCCAGGCCGAGCGCGAGGACGATGCCGACGAGGCCCGCGCCGCCGTAGATGGCGAAATCCTGGCGGGCCGCGTCGGCACGCGCATCGAAGTCCGCCTTGAGCGACTCGGTGGCCGTCGTCAGCAGCAGGTTCGAGTGGTCGATGGCGCTGCCGCCAAGGAGGAAATACCCCTCCGCGCCCGTCGGTGAAATCGAGTAGGTGTTCATGATCGAGTCGCGGGTCGAGTCGAAGAAGCTCGAACGCGAGGTGGAGGAGCGCGTCAAGATCGGGCGCAGCCCGTCCTCGAAGCGGTCATTGCTGGCCATCGCCGTCTCGAGCTGCGTCGAAAGCTGGGCCGAAAGGAACTGCGCCAGCGCCATCTGGCTCGAGAGGAACTGCTTCTGCGCATCCGTCGCGGGCAGGTTCTGGCGGTTCTGCATGGCCGCCGCCCCGTTCCCGCGCATCTGGCTGAGGGCCTCCGTCATCCGCGGCAGCGTCTCGGTCAGCGCGAGGATGACGTTGCGGTTGTCGAGGTCCGGGTCGAGCACCAGCTTCGACTCTGTCGCGATGGTCGAAAGCAGCGGGAACACGCCCTGCTGCATGACGGAGTTGTGCAGCTCGTTCGATTCGCTCGTGCTCGAAAGGGCGCCGCGCGCCCTGGGCCACTCGCTGTTCAGGAAGGCGACGAGTTCCCTGGTCTCGAAGTCGCTGCCCCACTTCTTGTCCATCTCGGTGATGGCGGCCAGGGCCGAGTCGGCGGAGGCCGCGGTGCGTTCCATGTTGGCCCGGGCCGCCTCATCGCCGCCGAGGACGCGCTCGGCCAGGCCGCGATGGAGCTGGACTTCGCGCATGAACGGCATGACCGCCGCCACGTAGTCCAGGCCGTTGGACTCTGATTCGGCCTGGGAGGTCGCCGATTGCTGGTCCTGGTACTGGACGAACAACAAGGCGCAGATGGGCAGCCCGAGGACCGCCACGATGAGGCCAAGTTTGGTGCCGATCCTGAGGTCTGCCAGCTTGGCGAAACCAGGCAAGTGACGACGCATTGAACCCTCCAAGCGCCGCGGAGCCGCGTCCGCGGCAGCACCGGGCAACACGGGCGCCCGGCATCCCTGCTATTTCCAGATTCGACGCCGTGTATCCACGCGAAAGGTGTCAAATGCGTGGCCCGGGCGGGCCAGTGCGGGGGCCGCGGTGGCCGCCCGGTTCGCAGCGGGGGCCGCCCCGGTGATCGCAGGGACTGTTAGCCGTGCACGTATGTCTCGGGGAGGAGTTCGAGCACTTCCTCGACTTCGTCACACGGGATGCGGGCCACCCGCGCATGGTCGAACAGGTCCTGGGCGCTGGCCGCTTCGTAGTAGCAGTCCACCCGGCCGGCCTGCCTGTCCCAATAGGAGCGCTGCCACTTCAACCCGGCAAACTGCGGGGCACAGAGGATCGCGCGCACACTGGCCGCGTCCAGCTCTTCCTCACTGACGTCGCCGACCTCGCGGCGGATGTGAAACAGCGGCATGCAACTCCCTCGCCTGTCCGTCCGCCGGTGCGCAGTGTACCAGCGGGCGCAAGCCCTCAAACGTCGCCCGGCTCGACCGGTTCGAGGACGGAATTCAGGTCGCTCGCGCGGATGCGGAGGGCCCGCTGGCCGGCCAGGCGGCTGGCGCGCAACCTGCCCGAGCGGATCCAGGCGCGCACCGTCTGCACGTGCACGCCCAGGTAGGCCGCCGCCTCCTCCGGGCTGTAAAGCTTCTCCTGCTCCGGGAGGGCCTGCTCGCGTGCGAACCGCTCGACTGCCTCCGGCGTCACACCCAGTTCGCCGAACACCCGCCCGGGGATGCCCTCCTTGCAGCGCATGAACGCGAGCAGGTACGCGAGTTCGTCGACGCGGCGGCGGCCGCTCCTCTGCACCTCCTGCATGAGCAGGCGCGAGAACGCCACCAGGTCGTCCCCAACCGGGGGCGCCGCTGCCTGCGCCTCCCGCGGCACCGTCCGCTCTACGAGATCCTCAATGAGCTGGACGTCGATCGAGATGGGGCCGAAGCGAAAGAACCCGAAGCGTGAGAAGCGTCGCAGAAAAACCAGGAACTGGATGTCCAGAGTGATAAGCGGAGACCCCAGCCGTTGCGCTTCCCGCGCGGAGGCCAACCCCAGCTCTTCGAGGAAGCGGTCGCCGCCGGCGCCAGGCGACAGCACCTCGGCCACTCGTGCCGCGTGCCTTTCCAGCGAGTCCATCCGGCCCTCAATGTGACACAGGTCACTCGTCTGTACAACCCCGGACTCTTTCAAACGCTCTTAAACGCTTGCAAGCGCACATGGACACGATTACTGTAACGCCCGTCTCGCAGCGGAGACCGTTCGCTCAGGAGGAACCCAGCACCATGACCACAACCATGACCCGAGAAGTCCTCACCGAAGACATGCTCAGCCGCTTCGGCGAGCGGGCCGCGCGCTACGACGCGGAAAACACCTTCTTCCACGAGGACTTCGAAGAACTCCGCCAGAGCGGCTACCTGAAGATGGCCGTCCCGGAAGACCTCGGCGGGCTCGGCTACACCCTCGCCGACGTCTGCAAGCAGCAGCGCCGCCTCGCCTACCGTGCCCCGGCGACGGCCCTCGCCACCAACATGCACCTCTACTGGACCGGCGTCGCCGCCGACATGCGCCGCATGGGCGACCCTTCGCTCGAGTGGCTCCTGCGCGAGGCTGCAGCCGGCGAGGTCTTCGCTGCCGGCCACGGCGAAGCCGGCAACGACCTCCCGCTCTTCCTCTCCACCGCCAGCGCTGAGCGCGTCGACGGCGGCTACAGGTTCAACGGCCACAAGATCTTCGGCAGCCTCAGCCCGGTGTGGACGCGCCTCGGCATCCATGCGATGACGGCCGACGGCAACATCATCCACGCCTTCATGCCGCGAGACACCCCCGGCTACACGATCAAGGAAACCTGGGACACCCTCGGGATGCGCGCCACCCGCAGCGATGACACGCTTCTCCAGGGCGCCATCGTCAAGGACCCGTACATCGCCCGGGTGCTCCCCGCCGGCCAGGCCGACCTCTTCGTGCTCGCCGTTTTCGGCTGGGCCGAACCGACCTTCGGAAGCATCTACCTCGGCGTCGCGAAGCGCGCCATCGACCTCGCGATCGAGACCGCCCACCGGCGCAAGTCGCTGGCCCTGACGCGCACCTTCGCGTACCACCCGGAAGTGCAGTCCAACATCGCCCAGATGGCGTTCCGCTTCGACGCCGCCGAAGCCCTCGTCGAGAAGATCGCCGATGAATGGTCCCGGGGCGTGGACCACGGCGGCAACTGGCCGGCCAAGCTCGTCTCGGCCAAGCACGTTGCCGTCGAAGCCGCAAAGGACATCGTCGACCGCGCCATGGCGATCTCGGGTGGCACCGGGATGTTCAAGGGCAACGAACTGGAGCGCCTCTACCGCGACGTCCGCTGCGGCGGCTTCCACCCCGCGAACACCGTCCTCGCCCCGGAAATCGTCGGCAAGGTCACCCTCGGCGTGGACCTGGGCGAACAACCGCGCTGGGGCTGATCGCAAGCGGCCCGGCAGGCGTGAACACGGGCCCCCGGCAACGGGGGCCCTTTCGTCCCCACCCGTCCGTTTCACGACGCAACTCGCTATACTCCCGCAAACACTTCCGGGAGCACACCGTGAAAGTCGCCATTGGCTACGGGGGCGGCCCTGACTGGGACCGCGCCGCCGAGTTTGTCCAGGAAGCCGAACGCCTCGGCGTCGACTACGCCTGGAGCGCGGAGACGTGGGGGTTCGACGCCGCCACGCCAATCGCCTACCTGGCCGCGAAGACGGAGCGGATCCGCCTCGGGACCGGGATCATGCAACTCGGCTCGCGCTCGCCCGCCATGCTCGCGATGACGGCGATGACGCTCAATTCGCTCTCGAAGGGCCGCTTCACCCTCGGACTCGGGGCCAGCGGCCCTCAGGTCGTCGAAGGCTGGCACGGTGTCCGCTTCGCACACACCCTCCCCCGTATCCGGGATGCCGTGAACATCATCCGGATGGTCTGCCGCGGCGAACGCGTGGCCTACAAGGGGGAGTACTACGAACTTCCGCTGCCCGGTGGCGAAGGCAAAGCGCTGCGCTCATCCGCCCCGCCGATGGAGATCCCGATCTACCTGGCGACCCTCAGCCCGAAGTCGCTCGAACTCACCGGCGAACTCGCCGACGGCTGGATCGGCACGTCCTTCATGCCCGAACACGCGGACGTCTTCTTCGACCACATCCGCCGCGGCGCGGAAAAGGGCGGCCGCTCCCTCGCCGACCTCGACCTCCAGGCTGCGGGCGGCGCCGTCGCCTTCGGCGACGACGTGGAGAAGCTCATCGAGCCGCGGCGGCCGGGGCTCGCGTTCACGCTCGGCGCCATGGGCTCGCGCCAACACAACTTCTACAACGCCGCCTACCGCCGCGCCGGCTATGCCGACGAAGCGGTCGCCGTCCAGAAGCTGTGGCTCGACGGCAAGCGCGATGAGGCGGCCGCCCTGGTCCCCGAGGAGATGGTCCTCCAGAGCAACCTCATCGGCACCGAGGCCATGGTCCGCGAACGCGTCCGCAAGCACCGCGCGGCCGGCGTTACCACGCTCCGCGTCCAGCCGGAGGGCAAGAGTCTGGCGGAACGCATTGAAACCCTCGGCCGCATCGTCCAGATCGTGCGGGAGGAGGCCCCGGACTGAGACTGGAACCGCCACCGGGGCGGCGCGGACGGCCGTCCCCTACACCTTCACTCCCGTCAGTAACTCTCGCGGCACATCCCGGAACATCTGGTCGATGACTTCCGCGGCCACCCCCTGCGCGATGAGCGCCGGGGCCGCGACGTTGGTGCAGAACAGGTACCTCGTTGGGCCGTTGTTCGCCGGGCGTTCGACTCCCCGGACGATCGGCGCCGGGGCGTAGTCGTGACCCAGCATCAGGCGGTGCGCCCAGCCCCGGTCGATGAGGGCCTTCACGGTGGCGTTGCGCTGTTCCCAGTTCGGCCGGCCGGGAGCCCCGGGGTAGCGGTCCATGGAGAGGTACACGCCGGCCCGCAGGAGTTCTTCCAGGTAGTCCGGGTCCGTGCTGTCGGCGCTGTGCCCGATCGCGATCCGGTCCATCGGCGCGCCTTCCTCGCGGAAAATCTCCACCTGCCGGCGGCCGACTTCCTCCGGGGCCCACTGGTGGGTCGAAATCGGGCAGCCGGTGCGCCTGCAGGCCCGCGCCGCCCCCCGCAGGATGCGCTCGCCTTCGGGCGTCACGCCACCCATGTCGTTCGCCACCTTGATGCACCCGGCCTTGATGTCCGTGTTCCCGATGCCGACCTCGATCTCGCGCACGAAGATGTCGGCGATCTCGTCGAAGTCGCGCGTCCAGAACGAGCGCGGCACATCCCGCCAGATGCCGGTCGCGACGATGATGTTCATCCCCGAGGCGGCGGCCACGTCGCGCACGAACTCCACATCGCGCCCAAGGTCCGGCGTCGTCAGGTCGATGAGCGAGTCGATGCCGCCGGCCTTCGCCTCGGAGAGCTCCTTGATCGCCTGCGCCCGGGTGGCGTCCATGTCGTAGCGCCAGGGATAGTGGGCGATGTCTTCGCCCATGCCGACGAGGACGTGCTCGTGGCTGAGCGTGGCCCCGAGGCGGGACGGTTCGATCGGGCCGAGGACGGTCTGGACCTGGGGCATGCGGCAACGCCTCCGTAGTGTGCGCGCAGTGTAACGAGTCTCGCGGGCCAGTCCGAGTGCCGCTTCCGGGCTTCCCGGGCCGGGGCGGCCGCCCAGGCAACCCGCACATCCGGATCTTCTGCTATGCTCGGTGGGAGCCGTCCCTTTCGATGGGACGCCGTGCCCTACTCGTTCTCCTTGTTTTGCGTAGTCGCAGTGCGTTAGGCGGGGACCTTAGCCGAGACCAGGCCACACCAACCCGCTCGCACTTTCGATTTGGAGAACCTTCGACTTGTCCCTCATCCTCAACCGGCCGGCGGCGCACGCACCCGTGCCCACCAACCTCACTCCCGACCACGAGACCGCTCCCGCGGAGAGTTTCCACGACCTGGGCCTCGCCCCGGAACTCGTGGCCGTGCTGGGGCGGCTGGGCATCAGTGCGCCCTTCCCCATCCAGGCGATGACCATCCGGGACGCCCTTGCCGGCCGCGATGTCTCCGGCAAGGCCCGGACCGGGTCCGGTAAGACGCTGGCCTTCGGCCTCCCCCTGGTGCAGCTGACCGGCACGGCCCAGAAGCGCCGCCCGCAGTCGCTGGTCCTGGTGCCAACACGGGAACTCGCGAACCAGGTCGCCCGGGCCCTTGCCCCGTATGCCAGGGCGCGCGGCCGGCGGCTGCTCGCCATCTATGGCGGCGCGTCCATGGTCCAGCAAATCAAAGCCCTTCATGCCGGGATCGACGTCGTCATCGCGACGCCGGGCCGTCTCAACGACCTCCTGGACCAGAAGGAAGTGTCCGTCGCGGACGTAGCGATGGTCGTGCTCGACGAGGCCGACCAGATGGCCGACATGGGCTTCCTCCCGCAGGTGCGCGCGATCCTGGACCGCATCCCCAGCCAGCATCAGACGCTGCTCTTCTCCGCCACGCTCGACGGCTCCGTGGGCGAACTTGCCCGCCGCTACCAGCACAACCCCGTCGTGCATGAAGTGCCAACCGACGAAGTCTCCGTCGAGGCGCTCCGGCAGCGCTTCATCGGCGTCGAGCCGGCCGAAAAGCTGGGCGTGGCCGCGCGGATTTGCGGGGCCGCCGCCCGCTCGATCGTCTTCGTCCGTACGAAGCGCGGCGCCGACAACCTCGCCCGCCAGCTCACCGCGCGCGGCGTCGATGCGCAGCCCATCCACGGCGCGCTCAGCCAGTCGCGCCGCGAACGGACGCTGGCGGCGTTCGCCTCCGGCCGCGCGCCGACGCTCGTGGCCACCAACCTGGCGGCGCGGGGGATCCATGTCGACGGCGTCGACACGGTCCTCCACTACGACCCGCCCGAGGACGGCAAAACCTATCTCCACCGCTCCGGACGGACGGCAAGGGCCGGGAACGATGGGCTGGTCGTCACTCTCGTGTGTCCCGACCAGGAACGCGATGCGCGCGAGCTCCAGCGGGAAGCCGGGGTGAACCTCAGCATCGTCCCAATGAAGGCCGCCGACGAACGCCTGGATGACCTCGCCTCGTTCGAGCCGCCCGCTGCCCCACCTGTCCAGGCGCGCGTCCCGGACCGGTCCCGCAGCCAGGGACAGTTCCGCCCCGCCCCGCCGCGAGGCGGCAGGACATTCCGGCCGCGCAGCGGTGGGTCTCCGCAGGCGCGCCAGCGGACCGGCGGGCCGGGCGGCTCCTGGCGGAACCCGGGACAGCCAGACCGCCGCTCATCCTGACCGGGCCGCCGGCGCGCGGCGCCGGCCTCAACCGGCTGAAATCGCCGCCACGCCCGCCAGCGCCAGCGCCGCCCCGGCCACGCGGAGGGGCGTGAACCGCTCGTCGGTGAACAACCGCGACAAAACCAGCGTCTGCACCGAATACAGCGAGGACAGCACCGACGCGACCGCGACGTTCCCCCGCACGCTCGCGAGCGCGTAGGCGCCGTTCGCCGACGTATCGATGATGCCGACGGAGGCCAGCCGGGCAAGGTCCCGGCCCGGCCAGACCAGCGAACCGCTCAACACGCCGCTCCCCGCGATGAAAAACGCGCCGCCGGTGCGCGCCGCCGCGATCACCACGAGCGCGTCGCTATCGGTCTTCGAACCCTGGTCCACGAGCACGAAAAACAGCCCGAAGCCGAGTGCCGCGGCCAGCCCGAGGACCACGGGCTGGAGGTGGTGCGAGTCCCGGAAGTGCACTCCTTCCGGCGGGAGTGAGACGAGCACCGTGCCGGCGAGCGCGAGGGCGATGCCAACGGTCTGGAGAGTGTTCGGCGGGTCCCCGCTGGCGAACGCGAAGACGACCGGCACCACCGCCCCGGCCGCCGAGAGCGGCGCCACAACCGCCGAATCGCCGGTGGCCAATCCTTTGTACAGGGCAATCCCGCCGAAGCTCGTGAACAACCCCGCCGCCAGGCCCCAGGCCACCGTCTCGCCCCGCACCTCCGGCCGGATGACGGCGAGGAGCAGGAAAAGGAAGAGCACGCTCGTCCCCTGCGAGGCCAGGCCAACCGTGAATGCAGGGAACCTGCGCGTGAACCGCCCGCCAAGGAAATCGGAAGTGCCCCACGAGAGCGCGGCCGCGAGCCCGAAGATGATGCCCATTGAGGCGACAGGCTAAGGGCCAGAGGCGAAAGGGTCGCGACTCAACAGCCCATCTGCGCTGCCAGCTCCTCGAAGCTGGTGGCGTTGTACTGGAACGCCGGGTCGAAGTCCAGGTCCGGACTGCGCGACGGGCCTGCCTCGGCCGGCCGCGGCACGAACGCCGCCTGCAGGCCGCACTTCTGCGCCGCCCGCAGGTCGTTCTTGTGCGCCGCCACCATCAGCACCTCTTCCGCGGTCAGGTCGAGGAACCGGCAGGCCCCTTCGTACATCCGCGGGTCCGGCTTGTACGCGCCGATGAGGTCGGCCGAGAGCACGCAGTCCCAGGTGAGGCCCGCGTGTTTCGCCATGTCCACCAGCAGGGAGACATTGCCGTTCGAAAGCGTGGAGACGATGTACCTGGTGCGCAGCCGCCGCAGCCCCTCTACCGAGTCCGGCCAGGGGTCGAGCCGGTGCCACGCGCGGTTGAGGCGGTCGCGCTCGGTTTCGTCCACCCGTTCGAGGCCGTGTTGCGCCAGGAGCATGTCGAGCTTGCGCCGGTGGAGCTGGTCGGTCGTCATCATCGGCAGCTCGCCCTTCCGGATCAGGATCGACCCGCCGATGTAGCCGTCGTAGCGCCAGTCGTCCACGAAGGCGCCCCAGTCCAGCTTCACCCCGTGCCTGGCGCCGAATTCCTCGCACTGGCGGATGACGCTCGAACGCCAATCGACCACCGTCCCGAAGACATCGAAGACGAGCGCCCTGATCGCCATCAGCGCACCACCGAATCGAGCCACGCAACGATGTCTGCGGTCACCTCGTCGCGGTTCGTCTCGTTCAGCATCTCGTGGCGGCCATCTTTGTAGTAGAGGGTGTCGATGCGCTTCACGCCCGCCTCGTTCCAGAGGCGCTGCAACTCGTAGAGGCCCTCCATGTTGTTGTTGATCGGGTCCTTCGTGCCTGCAACGAACAGGCAGGGCAGGCCGGGGCGGATGCGTGCAAGCCGCGCCGGGTCGGCGATCACGCTGGTGCTCGCGAACCCGCTCCGCTGCGACTTCCGGCTTTCGAAGCCGCACATCGGGTCCGCGATGTACCGGTCGACCTCCGCTTCGTCGCGGCTGAGCCAGTCGTAGGGCGTGCGCGCCGGCTCGAAGGCGGCGTTCGGCGTAAATGCCGGCGGCGGCTCGCCTTCCCGGCGCTCGCGCCGGCCCATGCGCGCGCTCGAACCGGAAAGGATGACGCCCGCGATCTCTCTGGACGCATCGGGCACAAGCTGCTGCGCGGCCGCCGAACCCATGCTGTGGCCGAACAGCACCGCCGGCAGGCCGGGGCGCGCCTCCTTCGCGATGCGGATGAACTGCCCGACATCCGCCACGAGCGCGTCCCACCCGCCTTCGCCGAAGTCCCCCAGGCCTTCGGGGCCCGGCGAGCGCCCGTGCCCGCGGTGGTCCAGCGACCACACCTCGTAGCCCGCCGCGTTCAGCGCGCGGGCGAAGCGCCCGTAGCGCAGCGAGTGTTCGGCAGCGCCATGCGCGATGACCACGAGGCCCTTTGGCGCGGGATGCTCCCACACGAACGCCTGGATGGCGAAGCCATCGGCATCCGAGACGAACGAAACCTCCCGATCCGCCTGGACGTATCCCAAAGCAACAGACGCTTGCGTCACTTCTTGTCTTCCTCTCTCAAACCTTTGCGCCTCTGCGCCTCTGCGTTGAAACCGACTCAGCGCACGCCCGCGCCCTCGAGCGCGACCACCCCGGACTGCACCAGCGAATCCAGCCGATCCAGCATGCCGATGTCCGCGAGGATGCTCGCGGCGTCGGCCCCGGGCTGTGGCGCCGGGCGGCCCGGCACCGGCGGCGTCCGCGAAAGCCGGGGCGACGGCCCGATCGTGGTCACCGGGCCGAGCCCGTCGTGCTCGCGCGTGACGCTCAGGCCATGCGCTTCGGCCCAGGGGTTGTCCATCAGCTGGCGGAAGTCCTGGATTATGGCGTGCGCGCCGGCGCCCGCTGCCTGCAGTTGCGAAACCCATGCCGCCACCGTGTCCGTCGCGAATAGCGCCTCGAGTTCGGCTTCGCTCTTCCCCCTGAACCGGGCCGGCAGGTCCTCCTCCCGCGCGGCGAGGAAGAACCAGCCGTCGTTCGCCTGGTAGGCACGGTTCAACTTCCCGCTGCCGATTGCATCCTGGCCCCGCGGTTCGTCCCAGCGCTTGCCTTCGTACTCCTGCAGGTAGAGGGACTGGAGCATGGTCGCGGTGTAGGCCAGGGCCGTGTCGACGTGCTGGCCCTGCCCCGTCTTCCGCCGGTGCAACAGCGCGAGCGCCACCCCGTAGGCGCCCATGAACCCGGTGCCGTAGTCGTTCACGGCGAACGGCGCCAGCGTCGGGCGGCCGTCGCCGCCGAACCGCTCCTGCATGCCGCTGGCAGCCTGCGCTATCTGCTCATGGCCCGGCCGGCCGGCCCACGGGCCCAAGCGCCCGTACGTGTTCATCGACGCATACACGATGCCGGGCCGTCGCGCGCGCACCTGTTCGTAGCCGATGCCCAGCTTCTCGGCGATCCCCTTGCGGAAGTTCTGGACGACGACGTCGGCGTCTTCGACGAGTTTCCAGAACACCTCCAGCCCTTCCGGCCGCTTCAGGTCCAGGAGGATGCTGCGCTTCGCCCGGTTGATATCGGTGTGGAACGCCACCGGCCGGTTCGGGCGGTCGATGCGGACGACGTCGGCGCCGAATTCCGCCAGCGTCCGGCCGCAGGTTGGCCCGGCGAGGATGATGCAGAGGTCGACGACCTTCACGCCGTCCAGGGCTGCCCGCATCGTCTCCTGGGGAGAGGGCGCGCGCCCGTTCCTCCCCGCGGGAGCGGCGAGTCCGCGCAGGACCTCTTCCCGGTGGGCGTCAACGGCCGGCCGCGGCGCGCGGATGGCCCCGGGAGTCTCCGACATGCGCACGTTGATGCCCGGCCCGCGGACATTGCCCAGCTCCGGGTCGTTCGAGTCGATGACGATCTTCGAGGCCAGCGCGTGCTCGTTCGCGAGCCACTCCGCGCTCGTCCGGCAGATCGAGCCTTCCGTCCCGATCTGCTCGCAGATCGCTTCCCATTCGGCGGCGGTCTTCGTCTTGAAGAGCGCTTCCGTCTTCTCCCGGATCTCGTCCGGCGAAGCTTCGACACCCGGTGCGAGCCAGCTCGCCCCCGTGGCGGCGAAGAAATCGGGCGCGTTCTTGTTGCCCGCGTGGTACATGAACCAGCGGCCGTCCTTGCATTCGAACTGGCGCGTGACGCCGAGCATCCGCGCCATCGCCGCCATCCCGTCGTCGGCGGCGTTGTGGATGCGCTGTCCCCGGTAACCAATGGCCGCGTAGGTGGCATCGAAGAGCGGCACCTCTACCACCTGCCCGAGGCCGTCGCGTTCGCGGGCGTTGAGCGCCATGGCAATGGACACCGCCGCCAAGAAGGCCGCGTACGAGGACGAGAACGGCAGCGGCGTATAGACGGGGCGGCCGGTGCGCTGGTTCGGCATGTAGGTGCACGTGGCTGCCGCCACTGTCCCCTCCCAGGCCCGCACACCGGCGCGCGGGTCGTCGGCCGCGAAACCCGGCAGCGAGCAGTAGATCAGGCGAGGGTTCGCGGCCGTCATCTCCGTCGCGCCCAATCCCAGCCGCTCCATCACGCCCGGGCGGAAGTTCTCGATAACCACGTCCGCGGAGGCAACGAGCTTGCGAGCGGCCTCCCGGTCCGCCGGCGACTTCAGGTCGAGGACGATGCTGCGCTTGCCGCGGTTCCAGGTGGCGTTGGCTGGCGTCGCGAAGCGCGGGCCGCCGGGCGGGTCCACGCGGATCACGTCCGCCCCCTGGTCGGCGAGGAGCATCGCGGCCATCGGCCCGGCGACGTACTGGCCAAAGTCGATCACGCGCAGACCTTCGAGCGCACCGGGCATGGGACTCTCCTGACGGGGATGAAGCGCGCAGAGTCTAAACCAAGTTGTCGAGTTCCGAGGCCCGGGTTCCGGGGCCCGAGGCTGGAGCCCCGTTCAAGCGCTCTGTGACCCGGTTCATCGACCGTTGGGGGCGGTCACGGTAAAGGCTGCAATCCACGACGAACGGCCACACGTTATTGTAGGTACAGCCGAATTCCCGGGGCCTCTCGGGAAGCGGGGGACCCAAACTCTCGGGGTGAATCTCCCGGGCCCTGGCCCGGGGACGGCAACTCCCAATGCCGAACCCGTCAGCTAACCTCGCAGGCTTTTGGGAGAGGCCATTCCGCATCACGCACGTGGTCTCTCAGGGACTCCTTGTGGCCGCTCGAAAGGCGGCCTGGCGCTGGTGGGGAAGTGGATACAGGACGCGACGCGCTCAGATTCGAACGGCGGCTCTACTACGCCGCCAAGTTCCTCGGCCAAACTTCGCAGAACATCTGGCTTGCCGCGCTCTTTGTCGCCGCCGGCACGGGCGGCCGCCCCGCCCTGGACCTCGCCAGCCTCTTCCTCGCGATGTTGCTGCCCTCGATCCTGCTTGGCCTCCCGGGCGGGGCCTTCGTCGACCGTATCGGCGCCGCGCGCGGCCTCGCGCTCGGCGCCGCGCTGCGCTTTTCCGCCGTCGCCGCCGGCATTTTCGCACTCGACGGCGGCACCAGCGCCTGGGTGCTCGCGTTCTTCTATTCGACCGGGTCGCAGGTGTTCTCGCCCGGCGAATGGGCGATGGCCCGCCCGCTGCAGCGCAACCGGGCCGGCGCCGTCCACTCCTGGCTGGTGGCGCTGCAATACGGCGGCCAGGGCGCGGGCATGCTCATCCTCGCGCCGGCGTGCTACTACCTCGGCGGCCTCCAGGCCATGGTTATCGGCGCGTCCGCCGGTTTCCTCGCGCTCGTTGCCGCCGGTGCGGTCCTCGCCTGGCGCCTGCGCGGCCAGCCAGTCGAACGCGAGCGGCGCGGCGAACATCACCTGCCCTTCGCCGAAACCCTCCGCTTCTTCCGCCAGGAGCCGCTTGCCCGCATGGCGGTAGCCACCCAGGGCGTCAAGATGGTCGTCTCAAAGGGGATCGTCGTCACCCTGCCGTTCTACCTGGAGCGCGACATCGGCCTCGGGTTCTCCGCGCTCGCCTATCTCATGGTGCCGGGCGTGATCGGCGTCCTTGCAGGCCTCATCTGGTGCGGCCGCACCCTCTCCCTGGAGCGCGCCCGTCCCGTCATGAGCATGTCGATCCTCGGCATGGTCATCGCCCTCGCCGCCCTCGCAGCGCTGGACTACGGCATTACAGCGGCCGCCCGCTACAGCCAGATCCCCCCGGTCGTCCAGCTCGAAGCGTCCATGAACACGCCCTTCGTCGTCGCCATGCCGGTCGCCTTCCTCCTCGGACTGTGCCTCAGCGGGGCGCTCATCGCCTCGCGGGTCGCCCTCACCGAAACGGCTCCCCTCGGCCAGCAGGGCCGGGTGTTCGCAGTGCAGCTCACCCTCGTCGAGCTGTTCATTGCCGTCCCGCTGATGTCGCTTGGGGTTGGCACCGCCTTCGCCGGCGCGCGCCCGACGCTGGCCATCCTGGCCGCGCTCATCCTGGCCGTGCTCGCCCTGTTCGAAATCGAACGCTGGCGGTCCGTGCGGAGGGTGCCCGCGCCAGCAGCGCCGGCCGTCGAGACAGCTTCCGCCTAGCGCCACCACGCCCGCCGGCGCGCGCATCGAAGCTATTTATACACGCAGGCCGCCGAAACGTTACGACAACAAGAGGTTCACTCGCGGTTCATCTCGCGGCCATCGGGCGTTCACATCCACCGGCAAAGCTCGAAGCAGCACTCCAAAGGAGGACGAGCCAATGCTGGAGGAATACCTCGCCCGGGCGATCATCGCCGAACGCAGCGAAGAACTCGCACGCCACCGGTTGGGCCAGGCGGCCCTGCGGACCACCGCGGCGCCATCGTTGCTCCGCTGGCTGGCGGCCTACGCCTTCGAGCCGGTGCTCAACCCCAGGCGCGCCCGCAGGCCCGCGTCAACCGCCGGCCACTCCGCCGCCAAAATCGAGAAGTACGCCGAGTCGCGGAGGGTGCCGTCGGCCCCGGGCGAGTGAGCCCGGATGACCCCGTCGAGCTTTCCGCCGATGCGCTCGATCGCCGCTCGCGAGCGTTCGTTGCGGCGGTCGGTCTTCAGGCGCACACAACGCACACCCCACGTTTCGAAGGCGTGCCGGAGCATCAACCACTTGGCCTCGGTGTTCACCGGCGTGCGCTGCGCCGAGGCCGCCAGCCACGTCCAACCGATTTCGACCGCGTCCGGTGCGCCCACCGGCCGCCGGAGCGGATGGCCCTCGGGCCAGGCGTGGTACTCGAAGTTCGCGAACCGCGTCGTGCCCACCACCCTGCCGGTGTCCCCCAGGCGGGTGACGAACGGGACGGCCTCGCCGCGGGCGGCCAGGTCGAGCGCGGCTGAGACGTACTCGCGCATCGACCCGGCGGAGTCCGGGACGGTTGTCCAGGCGTACGTGGAACGGTCCTCGCTTGCCGCTGCAAGCAACCCTTCGACGTGCTCCAGGGCGAGCGGTTCGAGGCGGACATGGCGGCCCGGCAGCGTGACCGGCCCGATCAGCGAAGACGTGACTGAAGCTGGCATATCCAGACACTACCCGGGAAGTGGCCCCGGCAAGAGGGCCACGCAACGCCGATGCCGTGGAGCCAATCCGGGCGTCCCGGCTCCGCACTTGTGAGACCGGCGGCTGACGGCTAGAAAATCGGGTTGACGATCACCGCCTGCTCGCGGCTGGGCCCCACCGAAATGAGGTCCACCGGGCACTCCAGCAGCTGTTCCACCCGTTTGATGAACGCCTGCGCCCGGGGGGGCAGGTCATCGAACGTGCGGACCTCCGTCGTCGGCGTCTTCCAGCCGGGGAGTTCTTCGTAGATCGGGTTAATCCGTTCGAGCGTCGATTCCCGCGAGGGGAAGCTGGTGATGATCTTCCCGTCGAGCTCGTAGCCCGTGCAGATCTTGATCGTCTCGAGGTCGTCCAGCACGTCGAGGCGCGTCAGCGCCACGGCCGCGAGGCCGTTGAAGCGCACGCTGTAGCGCGCCGCCACCGCATCGAGCCAGCCGATGCGGCGCGGCCGCCCGGTGGTCGTGCCATACTCGCCGCGGCCGAATTCGCGTCCGTGGTCGCGCAGCTGGTCGGCGATCCCGTCGAACAGTTCGGTCGGGAACGGCCCGTTTCCGACGCGCGTGCAGTAGCTCTTGAAGACGCCGACGACACGCTGGATGTCGGTGGGCCCGATGCCGACGCCGAGTGCGGCGCCGCTGCTGGAACTGCTGGGCACGCTCGAAGTCACGTACGGGTAGGTGCCATGGTCCAGGTCGAGGAGGGAGCCCTGGGCCCCCTCGAGCAGCACGTAGTCGCCGCGGCGGTGCGCCTCGAGCACGATTTCCTGGACGTCGGCGATGTAAGGCGAGAGCCGCTGGCCGTATTCGCGGTAGCGTTCGTAGCAGGAGTCGAACTCGATCGGCTCGGCGCCGTACACCCCGGTGATCACGCGGTTCGCGTACTCCAGCGAATTCTTCATCCGCGGCACAAGGTCTTCCGACCGCAGGAGGTCGGCGACGCGGACGCCGCGGCGCGCCACCTTGTCGACGAAGCACGGGCCGATACCCTTGCCCGTCGTGCCGATGGCGTTCTCGCCCCGGGCCTGCTCGTCGAGCTTGTCCAGGGCGACGTGCCAGGGCATCACCAGCTGGGCACGGTCGCTCAGGCGTAGACGGCCGGTATCGATGCCTTTCGCCTGGAGTCCTTCGATTTCGCCGAGCAGGACGGCGGGGTCGACGGCGACGCCGTTGCCGATGACGCACGTCTTTTCCGGGTAGAAGATGCCGGCAGGGACGAGGTTCAACTTGAACTCGCCGCGCTCATTCACGATCGTGTGGCCGGCGTTGTTTCCGGCGCTGTAGCGGGCAACAACCTTTGCTTTGCGGGCGAGCAGGTCGACGATGCGGCCTTTGCCTTCGTCGCCCCACTGCCCGCCAACGACGACGACAACAGGCATGGCGGACACACTTTCGGGCCCCCGTCTGCCGGGGGCCCGTTGAGGCAGTTTACCGGTTTTGGGGTGGGATCGCGAGCAAATTGTGGGCGAAACGACGGCGGGCCGGGTGGCCCGCCGTCCCCCTCTGGCGAAAAAGTGCTAGCGGGAGCCCCGCAGCCGCGGGTCCAGCACATCGCGGAGCGCATCGCCCAGCATGTTGAACGAGTAGACCGCGAAGAAGATCGCCAGGCCCGGGAAGATGGCCAGGTGCGGGTAGCGCGTCAGGTACTCGCGCGCTTCATTCAGCATGCGCCCCCAGCTCGCGGTCGGCGGCTGTACCCCGTATCCCAGGAACGCCAGCGCCGACTCCGTCAGGATCGCGCCGCCGATCTGGATCGAAGCCGAGACGAGCACCACAGCGAACACGTTGGGGAAGATGTGCCGCGTCATGATGCGGGCGTCGGTGGCGCCGACCACGCGGGCCGCCTCGACGTAGACGTTCTGCTTCGCCGAGATCGCGGCCCCGCGAATGACGCGGGACGACCCCAGCGAAACCAGCACACCGAGCGGCAGGGCCACGAGGACGACCACGCTGTTCTCCGGCGAGAGCCCCAGTGGCTCGGTCCAGTCCTTGACGCGTTCTCGCAGCGAGGTCACGACGAGGATGATGAAGATAAGGCCGGGCAGCGCGATGCCAATGTCGACGAAGCGCTGCGCGATCGTGTCGATCCATCCGCCGAAGTACCCCGAGATCGTCCCGATGAACGATGCGAGGACCGCGCTCAGCGTCACGACCAGGAAGCCGATGATGATCGACGTCCGGGCCCCGTAGACGATGCGGCTGTAGACGTCGCGGCCAAACTGGTCGGTGCCCATCCAGTGCTCCGCGGACGGACCCTGCAAGCGGTCGAGGATTGGCGGCGGAGAAGGGTTCGGGTCGTGCGTGGCGAAGATCTGCGGGAACACCGCCATGGCGAGCAGGATGATGACGATGGCCGCGCCGAACGCCCCCAGGGGCTTGTGGCGGATAAACCGCCCGATGCCGGTGTAGAACCGTTCCCACGGCCCCACTTCCCGCCGGAGCGCGTACTGTTCGAGGACGAGTGCGTCACTTCCAGTTGCCATTTAGCTGTACCTGATCCTGGGGTCGAGAACGGAGTACATGAGGTCCACGCCGAGATTCGCGAAGACGACGACGAGCGCCACTAAGACGTTGATGGCCTGGATGACCGGGTAGTCCTGCGAACCCACCGCGTTGACGTAGAAGCGGCCCATACCCGGGATGGAGTAGACGGTCTCGATGATGACCGTGCCGCCGACCAGGACAGGCAGTTGGAGGCCCACCACCGTGACCACGGGGATGAGCGCGTTGCGCATCACGTGGCGCGTGATGATCACCCGCTCGCGCAGGCCCTTGGACCAGGCCGTCCTCACGTAGTCCTGGCGCAGCACTTCCAGCATTGTCGAGCGCGTGAACCGCATGACCCCGCCGGAGAGCCCGGCACCCAGGATCATGGCGGGCACCACGAGCATCCGGACGTTGCCGATCGGGTCCTCGGTGAAGGGGATGTAACTCCGCGGCGGCACGCCCCACGTGAAGTACCGCCCCGCCATCGTGATCAGCATGAGTCCGATCCAGAAGCCCGGGATGGCGAGCAACCCGATCGCGAAACTCCGGCACACGTAGTCGATGATCGTGTCCTGGCGGATCGCCGAGATGATCCCCACGGGAATCGCGATCAGCAGCGAGAAGAAGATCGCCAGCAGGCTCAACTCCAGCGTGACGGGCAGGTAGTTATTCAGCTCGCCCATCACCGAACGGTTGCTGATGATCGACCTCCCGAAATCGAGCTGGAGGACGTCCCCCAGCCAGCGGACGTACTGGCTGGCGATGTTGCCATCGAGGCTGTACTCCTTGCGGAGGGCCTCTTTGGTCGTCTGATCCCCGGCTCCGTAGTCGCCCAGGATCTGGTCGATGACATCGCCCGGGACCGCCCGCACCATGACGAACACGACGAACGTGACGCCGAGCAGCGTCGGGATCATGAGGAGGAGGCGGCGGGCAATGTAGCGTTGCATGCGGGCTCCGGGGCGCGCGCGAGCGCGCTTGCTGATGTGTTCTGGCGCAACACCGGGGACGCTTGCGCGCCCCCGGCATTGAGTTGTGCGTGGACTACGGCCTCAGGCCCGGTACCAGAACGGCACGACTTCCGTCGGTCCGCCGTATGCCTTGGTAACGAACTCGGTGTAGTTCTTCATGAACGGCTGGGCGGCGGTGAAGCCTGTGCCCGCGCCGGCCACGTTCGGGATGTAGTACATCTTCTCCGCGTTCTTGATCTGGGCCTGCTTGAAGAGATCCTTGCGCTTCTCTTCGTTCAGCTGGACCGCGATGTCTTCCGCGAGCTTGGTCATCTCCGGATCCTTGATCCGGGAGTGGTTCGTCGGGTTGTCCGTGAAGAACCGCGTGATGTACGACCCGGCCTCCGGGAACGGCGTCTCGTAGCCGAACGCGATGCCCTTGAAGTTCCCCAGGAACGTCTGCGTGATGTACTTGGACGAGTAGTCCTGGACGTCGGTCGTCGTCTTGATGCCGATCGCCTGCTGGAAGGCGATATTCGCCTCGGCGATGTCGTTGAAGGTCTTGCCGTAACGGTTGGCCGTGTACTGGTACGTCCCGGCATCCACGCCGTTCGGGAATCCGGCGGCGCTGAGCAGCTGCTTGGCCGCCGTCGGGTCGTACTTGAAGTACTTGGCCGCTTCGCCCATGGCCGAGCTCGTCGGGTCGATCCACCAGGCCGTCTCGCCCGCCGGGATCAGGTTGTGCCACTTCGTCTCGACCTTCAGGCCTGCTTCCGTGAGCTTCTTGATGTTGTAGCCGAGTTCCATCAGGGCGGCCCGGTCGTACGACATCGAGATCGCCTGGCGGACGCGCGGGTCCTTTGCCCAACCGGTGGAGATGTCCTCCGGGCCGAAGAACGTGAAGCTCAGGGTCGGGCCGGTGCGCGCCTCGATGACGGCGCCTTTGATCTGGTTGACCACGCCCGGCAGGTCGTCGGCGTTGATGCCTTCGGCGAACGTCTGGCCGGCGAGGAACTGGGCCAGCCGGTTGGCGTATTCCGGGATGATCGCCGTCTCGACTTCATCGAAGAACGGCGCGCCCGACTTGCTGCCGATGTGCCAGGCGGGGTTCCGCGTGCGCAGGAACTTCACCGATGGCTCGTACGACTTCCACACCCACGGCCCGCTCCCGATCGAGATCTGAGCCGGGTCGAACCCGCCGCTGAAAGCTTCCTTCGGCAGGATCCAGAGGATGTTCGAGTCGGCCAGCACATCCAGGAACGTCGCCGACGGCTTCGTCAGCGAGAACACCATCGTGTTCGCGTCCGGGTACTCGACCTTATCGAGCGGCAAGGCGGCGCTGAGCTTGTTGGTGGAGGTGGCGGAGTTCGAGCGCTCGATCGTGAGCTTGACATCTTCGGAGGTCATCGCGCGGCCGTTGACGGGGGCGATGTTGTGGAACTTCACGTCCGGGCGCAGCTTGACGGTCCACTTCAGGCCGTCCGGGCTCGATTCGGCGGACTGCGCCGCATCGGGCGTGGGCCGCACCGAACCGTAGGCGATGCCGGGGCCGGCCTTGTACATGTACAGGCGGCTGTAGTGGTAGGCCGCGTTGCCCTTGGTGAGGAACGAGATGTTGCCGTACGGGTCCAGGGTTGGCGGATCGCCCGTGGCGGTCAGCTTCAGGAGGCCGGAATTCTTCTTCGCGTTCGCGAGCGGGTCGGTCGGGGTTGCGGTGGCGTTCGGGGCTGCGGTTGCAGTGGCAAGCCCGCCGCCGTCGTCGTCATCGTCGTCATCGTCGCCGCAGCCTACGAGAGCGAGGGCGCTGGCGCCGGCGCCGGTGGCGATCGCGCCACCGAGGAAGCGGCGGCGGCTCCGCCGCTCGCGCCAGTAGTTGTCCCAGTAGTTTTGAGCCATGAATTCCCCCTGCTTTGGTTGTGCTAACGACGATACGTCGCGGCACGGCGATAGGATTGGCCTATCTTCGCTATATACAGCTATAGCTTTCGCGACATGTCTACCGCCCGGCCGGGGCAGTGTCAACCATTTCGGTGCCTCGAATCACCCCTCCACGAGGGACATTCACGACACGTCATCGAGCCCTCCCGGCTGGCTTACCAGCCGGTAGTTCATGGGCGTTTAAACAGAAACGCATGAAATCCCGCGCGCACGCGCCTGGCCCCACCCCCGGTCACCGCCGGGACGGCCACGTCCGCTTGCCGAATGGAAGGGGGGAAATGGAGCCTCGACACGGATTCGAACCGTGGACCTAGCGATTACGAATCGCTCGCTCTACCAGCTGAGCTATCGAGGCCTGCGGGACGATCATCGTAGCGCGGATGCCGCTCACGGTGAATCCTCGCCCTCGCCAGGGCGCTTGTAGCGCTACCACGGGGCTCGGCGGCTCAGGCCGCCCGCTGCTGCTCGTGCGTGCGCAGGCGCTCGCGCAGGTCGGCGGCCGAACGCAGGGCCTCGCGCGCGGCGGCCTTCCGCCGCTTCTTCCCGAGCGCGCGCCGCCCGAAGCGGTTCCCCACTTCCGCGATAAGCGCGAACCCGAGGGCCACGGTCATCGCGATCGACCAGTCGGCAACCTCTTGCTGGCCGGCCAGGATCGCCAGGCCCGTCAGCACCACGAACAGGTTGCGTACTCCCCAGAGCCAGAACATCGCCATGCTTAACTAATCGGCAGGACGTCCCGCACTGGACAGCGTCCCTCTGCGGCCAGCACGCCCCGCGTCCATTAGACTGGCGTGAATGACCTCCGCCACCGCCCACCGCCGGCCCCTCGCCGCGCGGGTGCTCCCCCGGAAGTGGTTCTACGGCTGGTACATCGCCGTCGCCTGCGCCTGCCTCATGTTCGTCGGCGTCGGCGTCGGCTACTACGGCCTGCCCATCTTCCTGAAGCCCCTGAAGGAAGACAACGGCTGGACCACCACCCAGGTGAGCTGGGCGCCGGCCATCTACTTCACCGTTTCCGGGCTCACCTCCGCCCTCATCGGCCCCTACATCGATAAATATGGCCCGAACCGGTTCATGCTCATCGGCACCGTCGTGAACAGCATCAGCGCCGCCTTCATCGGCCTCGTCGGCGAACTCTGGCAGCTCTACCTCGTCTACTTCGTCTTCGCCATCGCCTTCGGCATGTCGAGCGGCATCGCCGTGAACGCGATCATGACCCGCTGGTTCGTCCGCCGCCGCGCCCTGGCGATGAGCATCTCGTCCACCGGTGTCTCGCTCGGCGGCGTGGTGCTCGCCCCGGTTGCGGCCGCCCTCGTCGAAGCCGGCGGCCTCGAACTCGCGACTCCCGTCCTCGGCGCGCTCGTGCTTGTCGTGGCCCTCCCGGTGATCCTGCTCGTCGTCGCCTGGGACCCATCCGAGCTCGGCCTCCGCCCGGACGGGGACTCCGAAGCAACCGCCCGTGCGGCCGCGGCCCGCCCGGCCATGGCCGTCCAGTACCGGGAATGGAGCCGCCCCGAGGCCGTCCGCACCGTCGGCTTCTGGGCGATTTTCGCGGCCTTCCTCCTCGTCCTCGTCGCCCAGACGGGGTACATCATCCACCAGGTCAACTTCCTCGAAGAGCGCCTCGGCTCCCGCGACCAGGCCGCCTTCACCATCAGCGTGACCGCCTTCGGCAGCATCATCGCCCGGCTCGTGGTCGGCATCTTCGCCGACAACGTAGACCGCCGGCTGCTGACCTTCGGCCTGTTCGTGACCCAGGCCACCTGCACGCTCCTGATCCTCCATGTGGAAGGCGATATCGCGGTCTGGACCCTGACGCTCATCTTCGGGTTCACGATCGGGAACATCTACATGATGCAGTCGCTGCTCGTGGGCGAGATCTTCGGGCTCGTATCGTTCGGGGCCGTGTTCGGCCTGATATCGCTGGCGGGGCAGGCGGGAAGCGGCATCGGCCCCATCCTCGTCGGCTTCCTCGAAGACCGGACGGGCGGCTACACCACGCCGTTCACGGTGACGGCGGCGCTCACTTACCTGGCCGCGTTCGTCGTGCTCTTCGCCCGGCCCGAACGCGGCGCCCAGCCCGCCGCCTCCGTCCTCGAAGTGACCACCGCCGGCGGCGAGTAGCCGGCACCTCCCCAAACGAGAGCCGGGGCAAGGGCCGTACTACACTGGCGCCATGCGGTTCTGGAAGCGCCCGAAGGATGACTGGCAGCGGCCGGCGCCGCCCACCCTCGTGGCGCTCCAGCCGGTCGCGTCCGTCCGGAACGAAGTTGCGAAGCCACGCCCGCATGGCTGGGAGAAGGTGGAGAGCCGCATCGAGTTCCCGCCTGAGCACGAGCGCCGCCTCGAAGGCATCGAGGCCTACAGCCACCTCATCGTTGTCACCTATCTCGATGTCGCGGAATCCGCCCCGGAAAAGCCGGAGCAACTCACGCTGGCCAGTGGGAACACGTGCGGCATCTTCGCCACCCGCAGCCAGCTCCGCCCGAACCACCTTGGCGTCTCGGTGGTCGAACTGCTCGGGCGCGAGGGCCCAACCCTCCGCGTCCGCGGCCTCGACGCCATCGACGGCACCCCGGTACTGGACGTGAAGCCCTACCTGCCGGAGTACGACGCCCGCCCGGAGGCGCGCATCCCCCGGATGTGAAGCTCTGTGAACCGCTCCACGCTCGACGGGCCCCCTCGGTCTTTCGGCTGATATGCGCACATTCCCGCCGCCCTACGTTCGATCCCGGAGCAGCCGCCCGCACTGCGGCGGCAAGTATCGAAAGGGAGAGAACAACCACCATGGGAGCTACTACCGCACCCGCGAACATTCCGAACACCGCCTGGACGAGCTTCGTCCTCAGCATCAAGGGTGACGTCGTCACCTCCGACCACCCGGACTACCAGGAAGCGAAGCAGGCCAAGAACCTGGTCTACGACCGCAAGCCCGCCATCGTCGTCCGCGTCGAAGACGCCGCCGACGTGAGCCGGAGCATCACCTTCGCCCGCCGCTACAACCTGCCGTTCGCCGTCAAGGGCGGCGGCCATAGCATCGGCGGCCACAGCGTGAACAACGGCGGCCTCGTCATCGATACCCGCCGCATGAACAACGTCCGCGTCGACGTCGAGAACCGCACCGCCTGGGCGCAGTCCGGCGCCGTCGCCCGCGAATTCCTCCAGGCCGTCGAACCGCACGGCTTCGCGGTCCCCTTCGGCGATGCCGGCTCGGTCGGCCTCGGCGGCATCACCCTCGGCGGCGGCATCGGCTACCTCGTCCGCAAGCACGGCCTCACCATCGACAACCTCCTCGCGGTCGAGCTCGTCACCGCCGATGGCCAGATCGTCACCGCCAGCGAAACCGAGCATCCCGACCTCTTCTGGGCCCTGCGCGGCGGCGGCGGGAACTTCGGCGTCGTCACTGCTTTCCAGTACCGGCTCGTCGAGCTTCCCCAGATCTATGGCGGCGCGCTCGTCCTGCCGCTCACGAAGGAAGTGCTGCGCGAGTACAACCGCATCTCGCTCGAAGCGCCGGAAGAGCTGACCACAATCTCGATGGCCGTGAAGGCCCCGCCCATGCCCTTTATCCCCGAAGGCGCCTGGGGCACCCCCGTCTTCGTCGCCTTCACCGCCTACATCGGCGACGTCGAAAAGGGCCCCGAAGCGGTCGCCCCGTTGCGCGCCCTCGCGCAGCCCATCGCCGACACCCTCGGCCCGATGAAGCTTTCCGGCCTCTACGACTACCTGGTCCCGGCCGAAGCCCCTGCCCGCGCCCGCGTCCGCTCCGGCTTCTACCAGGAGGTGAGCGACGAGATCCTCGACGCCACGATCGAGTACGTCGCGAAGAGCCCGATGAGCATGAGCTTCCTCCAGCTCCGCCCCATCGGGAACGGCGCCATGAACCGCGTCCCCGCGGACGCAACGGCCTTCGCCCACCGCGACGCGCAATTCCTCCTCGCCGTCATCGACCACTGGGAAGATGAAGCGGCCGACGCGGAGAACGAAGCCTGGGTGGACTCGTTATGGGACGCCATCAAGGAGACGCGCAACGGCGTGTACTCGAACTTCCTCCAGGCGGAAGGCGAAGGCCGCATCCGCGAAGCCTACATCTCCCGCACATTTGAGCGGCTCGCCGCCCTGAAGCAGCGCTACGACCCGGCGAACTTCTTCAGCGGCAACGAGAACATCAAGCCGAAGGCGCTGAGCGCGGCGGCGTAAGGCCGGGGCCTCTGCGCTCCCAAGCGAACCCCCTCTTCATCGGTGATGGAGAGGGGGTTTTGGGTTGGGGAAAACGCGGCCGCATCGGCTGCTTGACACTGGTGGAATACTTGCGCTGATTTCGCGAGGAGAAGAACACGTGGAAAGGCTCAGCATTAATGGAGCGGAGTTGGAGGTTGACGAGGCGGGATCAGGCGAACCGCTCTTGCTCATCCACGGGTCAATCATCGGCGACGCCTACAAGCCGCTCCTTTCGGAGCCCAAGCTGACCGAGAGGTACCGCGTGGTTCACTATCACCGCCGCGGTTTCAACGGCTCATCGCGCGCGCCGCAACCCTTCAGCATCCCCGACCAGGCGAAGGATGCGCTGGCTGTGATACGAACCGTCTTTGGCGGCCGGGCGCACGTGGCCGGCCACTCCTACGGCGGCGCGATTGCCCTCCAACTCGCCCTCGACGCCCCGGACTCCGTGGTGTCAATCGCGCTCTTTGAGCCTGCACTGCTCACCGTCCCCGCGGGCGCAGCTTTCGCTGAAGGGGCGGGCGCCATTGTCGCCACGTTCGCCTCGGGAGACGCGGAGGGGGCCATCGACGGATTCCTGAAAGCAGCCCTGGAACTCGACGACTGCCGCACTGCGTCTGACGGTGCACTCCCGGCTGGCTGGTTCGAGCAGGCGGTAGCTGACGCCGACACGTTCTTCAACGTCGAGTTCCCCGCCATCGGCGAGTGGGACTTCACGCCGGAAATGGCTGCACGCATCCGCCAGCCGGTGCTGGCAGTGCTCGGTGCTCAATCTGGCCCCGTGTTCCAACAGGGCCACGAACGGCTCAAGGCCTGGATTCCCCAGTGCGAGGGGTTCGTCCTGCCAGGCGCGACTCACGGTCTGCAGTACATGAATCCCTCAGGCGCCGCATCCGGACTGGCGGCATTCCTCGCGCGCCATCCGATGCCCGCCCAACCGGTCGCCTGAGCCCGCTCCCGGGTTGTGGCTTCGTCCTCGAACCCCCTCTTCATCGGTGGTGGAGAGGGCTTGCGCTGTGCGCCGCGGGGTGGCTTGTGTGTGAGGCCCTCCCTGACGGGCCGGGCCTTGGTCCCGCTAGTAGGCTGCGAAGGCCCTGAGCCCGGACACCCTGGAGGCTGAGGCCGGTTTTGCCGGAGCCGGATACCTGAGGTTGGCCTTGAGGTAGCTGACGTCTTCGTTGGTGAGGTCGCGCTGCTGGAGGTCTTCCTTATCGAGCGGTGTTTGACGGCGGGGGCGGCGCTGACGAAGGCCCCGATACGTTCCTGGTGCTCTTCGGGCACGCGAGATGCCGTTGGGGGCGCATGTGTGGGCAGGGCTAAGGTAGTTCTTCGCCGAAGCTAAGCATTCGCCTGATGTTGAGTGCGAACGGCTCGTGCATGCTCCATTCGCCGCCGGCGGAGCGGCCATTCTGACGGCAGGAGAGAACATGCACGGCAAAAGGACCTTGGTGGCCTTCGGGGCCGCCGCTATCGGGGCACTTGGCGCCATCGTTACTACCTTCGCGGCGGGGAACACGCAGATTTCAGGATCTGGGGCGTTCGACTCGGAAGGCGACTGCACTGAGATTCCCAGCCAGTTCACGATGGTGATCGAGGGCGACCTTGTGGGTTGCTGGTACACCCACGGCTGGGAGGTCGTACAGGACACGCCCGCCGGCACGTATGGCGAACGCGGCACCGAGCGGTTCATCGGCTGCCTGGCAAACACCGCCATCTGCGGCACGTTTGATACGCAATACCACTTCACAGCGAAGTACGCCCCGGACGGGTCGGAGGTACACGGTCGCTGCCAGCACCCCATCACCCATGGAACGGGTGGATTCGTCGGCGTCAAAGGGCGGCTCGCCTTCAAAGATGACGTGGGAACGGGCGTGGTGTACTACCGCGGCCATCTCAAGCTGCCGAACGCCGCCGGCTTGCAGATCGAGTCCGGAGTGCCGGTGGAGTTGTCCGCCGCAGCTACTGGCTGCAAATGACGTTACGACCCGGCAGGCCGGGTCGTCTCCCCTTGGGCACCGGCTAGCGAGGGTCGCCGCTGGGCCGGCGACCTTCGCGCGTCTGTACCGTTCACCTGTAATGGCCCGTATGATGAGCCCATGGCAAGGAGGCTCTCCAGTCCCGTCTTCATCGGGCGCTCAGTGGAGTTGGAACGAGCCCAGGCTGCCCGTGGAGCCGCGCTCGCGGGCAACGGCGGAACGTTGCTGGTGTTTGGGGAGGCGGGAATCGGCAAGACACGCTTCTGCGACGAACTGACACGTCACGTGCAGGGGTGGGCCACGTTTTCGGCCGCGTGCGATGAGTTCGGCGCCACGGCGAGGCCGCTCGGCCCGGTGATGGAGATAGGAAGGGCAGTCGCAGCGACGACGCGCCGCGCCGCTCCGCAGGACGGAGATATTCGCGCAACGCTTGAAACCCTCATAGCACTGCTGGACCGCGCGGAACAGGCCAGGGACGCGGGGCAAATCTCGCGTCTTTCCGTGCATTTGCTGCAGCAACTTTCGGAGGTCACCCCCGTCGTTATCGTCGTGGATGATCTGCACTGGGCAGACGAATCCACACGGGAGTTTTTTCGCGCAGCCGCAGCCGGGCTACAGCAAAGGCGAGCACTCGTTGTTGGCGCCTACCGGGACGAGGAGTTGGACCGAGGGCATCCGCTGCGGTCGGTACTGGCCTGGCTACACCGGTCGGTTCGACCGGAGACACTGCGGCTTCCGCCCTTCACCGAGAACGAAGCCCAAGTGCTCGCTGCATTGCTCGCCCGGGATCTGGACCGGGCGGCCGTCGAGGCAAGATTCGCTCGCTCCGGCGGCAATGTCTTTCTCCTCGAGGAGCTGCTCTCAAATCCGAGTGTGGCGATTCCAGGCGGCGCGAAGGATGTGTTGGTCGCGCGGCTCGATAAGCTCGACTCGGCGGCCCGCCGGCTGACGGAAGCCGCGGCAATCGACACGACGCTCACCCGCGAGGCCATGGCCGCCATCTGTGGCCTCGAAGCCGGTGATGCGGGCTTTGCGGAAACATTGGACCGGGTGGTCGCCTCTGGCCTCCTCGTGGCGGAGAGCCGTGGCTTCCGGTACCGGCACGCACTCGCTCGCGAGGTTGCCTACGACGCCATCACCGCGAGCCGACGACCCGTGCTGCATCGCCGGTACGCAGAGTGGCTCGAGCACCAGCCGGGCTCCAGCGCGGCGGAGATCGCGCACCACTGGTCCCGGACGGAGTGCGAGGCCCGGGCGGTAGCGACGACGATAGTGGCAGCCCGCGAAGCGTTGCGTTCCGGCGCAATTCCGGAGAGCGCGGACCTCTTCGACACAGTCCTCGCGCAGTACGAACGACTTCCAACGTCACAGAGCGGCGCCGAGAACGCGGTGCGGAACACGGACCTGATTTGGGCACAACCAGGATCCGAACTGGAGGCGCTGCCCAGCATCAGCGCGGTCGCTCTCCACGCGGTGCGCGCGTACCAAATGTCCAGGCGGTTTGAGCGCGGCATCGCGGCACTGGAAGGAGTGTTGGAAAGCAGGCACCCGGTCGCCCCAACGGAGCGGGCTCTCCTGTCACTTCGGCTGGCGATGTTGTGCTGGCAGAACGTGGGACATGAGGAGCGCGACTTGCCCAGGGTGAGGCCGCTGCTGCGGGCGGCGATGCGCCTGGTACCGGGTTCCGCTGGTTCGGACGAATGGGTGCGCATCGTCGCGGAGTCGGTGACGACCTGGATCAGCTGTTTCGGGTTCGACTACGAAGCCGAGGAGACGTGGCGGGCACTTCAGGCGAGCATCGCTACGCGGCCCGGCACCCTCACGGCAGCTGCACTTGAAGTCGCGACTCTTGAGGTTGCTACCGCGAAGGGCGAGAGCCAGCCCGTGGAAGCCCTGAACGCGCGCAGCACTGAACCCGCGTGGCAGTGGGCGTTGCTGCCCGATCTGATTGTGAGCAACCTGTCTGCGCTGGGGCGCCACTCTGAAGCCATTATGTTCGCTGGGGAGGTCGTGCCCAGCCTTGTCAAGCGGGGGCTGGGTGGGACCACGGCGTTCGGTGTTCGGGCGCATGTTGCGCGCTCACAGGCGGCAGTGGGGCAGTGGCGAGCTGCGCTACAGGAGTTAGACGAACTCCGGACGGAACTTGGCCCGGAAACGCTCGAGGGGTGGGACACCGTGACTTCCCGGTCCTGGGGCCCGGTGCTGGCGCGAGTAGGACGGCTGGACGAGGCAGCCCACTATCACTCGTTGGCCGCTCGGTGGGTGATTCCTTACGGCATGGAGTGCTTCGCGGGAGCGCAGGCGCTGGTTGCGGTGGAGTTGGCACGCGCGCGGAACACCCCAACGCTCGCGCGTGCCGCGGTCTCGGAAGCGGTGACATCGGTGTGCGTGCACCGACTGGTGGACTGCGGAGAGGCCGTCGCGCTGGCAATCGGGCTGGAGGCGGACTCGGCCCGGACGCCAGCGGAGGCGGCCGAGGCACTGGAAGTGGCAGGCGATTGGCTGAGGACGTTGAAGAGCGCTCTCGACGGGTACCCAGCGCGGATGAACCTACAGGACTTCGGCATGTTCCTCGACCAGGCGGAAGCCGAGTGCTCGCGGCTCGCGGGGGCGGACTCACCCGAGCGGTGGGAGGAATTGGCTTCCCGCTGGCGCGAACTCGGTCGCCCATACCACGAGGCGTACTGCTCATATCGAGCGGCCTGGGCCTTGGTGACGGCGCCTCCCGCGGCGGTGCGGAAGACGTCACGCGAGCAAGCCGCAGCCCACCTCGAGTCCGCCCAGCAGGCTTGCCACGCGCTGGGGGCGGTGGTTTTGCTTCAGGAAGTGGATTCCTTAGCACGGTCCGCAGGCTTGACCAGAAAGCGAAGGGCACCAACGACCGCGCCGAGGCCGACGGTGTCGCCGCTCTCGCCCAGGGAGATGGAGGTGCTTCGCCTCGTGATCGGCGGCGAGTCAAACGGCCGGATTGGCGTCAGGCTCGGCATCAGCGCGAAGACTGCGAGCGTGCATGTCTCGAATATCGTCCGCAAGCTGGGAGCGTCAAACCGGGTGGACGCGGCCATGCGGGCCACGCGGCTCGGCCTCATCGCCACTCATCAGTAGCATCACGCAACTTGCTCTATACTCCCCCCACCTCGCGCTACAGCGCCCCTGGAGTACCCCGATGTCTGACGTCGTCCTGGTCTCGGACGAAGGCCATGTCCGCACCATCCGCATGAACCGGCCGGAGGTGAAGAACGCCGTCAACCAGCAGCTCGCCTGGGGCGTGCTGGAAGCGATCGAAGCCGCCGCCAAAGACGACAACGTCTGGCTCATCTGCCTCACCGGGAGCGGCGACTCCTTCTGCTCCGGGCTGGACCTGCGCGGCTCCGAGCCGTACACCCCCCAGTCGCCGATGACGGCCCAGCTCGACGACCTCGGCTGGGTCTCCCAGTTCCTCCTTACGCTCCGCGAGAAGTGCGAGAAGCCCATCATCGGCGGGCTCAACGGCGTCGCCGTCGGCGCGGGCCTCTCCCTCGCGCTCGCCACCGACATCCGCCTCATGAAGCGCAGCGCCCGCATCCTCGCCGGCTACCCCCGCATCGGCGCCTCGCCGGACGGCGGCATGACCTTCACGCTTTCGCAGGCCATCGGCTACGAACAGACGATGCGCTTCCTGCTCGAAAGCAAGACCGTCGATGCCGAAGAAGCGCTCCGCCTCGGCCTCGTCGGCGAAGTGGTCGATGACGACCGCTGGGACGACCGCCTGCGCGAGTACTGCCAGCACCTCTGCTCCGTCGTTTCGCCGATCACCATGCGGCTGACGAAGCGCACCGTCGTCAAGGCAACCACCCCCATCGACCTCGAGGCACAGACCCGGCTCGAACTGGTGAGCATCGGCAAGGCGTTCGCCAGCGAGGATGCGAAGGAGGCGCGCCAGGCCTTCTTCGAAAAGCGCCCGCCCCTGTTCAAGGGGAAGTAGGCTCCGCTACGGCCCTGGCCTGCTGCCGGCCACGGTCTCCGGGCGCAGGCAAGAGCATGATGCAGACCATCGCGACGCCGTTCATCACCACTGCCACCAGGATGGGCAGCGTGTAGCTGTCGCGCGCATCGTAGACAGCGCCCGCCAGCACGGGGCCTGCCAGCGCGCCGGCCCCGGCCGCCGTATACAGCACGCCGAGGATGCCGCCCATGCTCCGCCCCCCGAAGTAGTCCGCGGTGAGCGCGGGTACAAGCGCGACGAACCCGCCGTAGGCCACGCCGAAGATGAGCGCGAACGCGGCCAGCGACCAGGCGTCCGTCGCCCCGGGCCAGGCGAGGAGCGTAAGTCCCATCGCGCCGAACGTCCCGGCCAGGGAACGCCGCCGCCCCAGCCGGTCGGCCCAACCTCCGAGGAGCAGGCGCCCACCCGTCGAGCCCACGCCGATGAGGCCGACGAGCAGCGCGCCGAAGCCTTCGGAGAAGCCTTCGTCCTTCGCGTACGGGGTCAGGTGCGCGAACGGGATGAAGATGCCTACGCTCGTGCAGACGCAGGCCAGGTAGAGCAGGTGGAACGGCCGCGCGCGGAGCGCATCGCGGATGCCCGGGCCGGCGGCCGGGGTTACCGAAAGCGGCGCCGGGTCGCCGTCGGGCTGCAGCCCGCGGCCCTCGGGGGAACGCTCGAGCGCGAGCGCCGCCGGGATGCCGAAGACGAGCGTGAAGACCGCGAGGGCTGCGTACGTCTCCCGCCAGCCCCAGAGCTCGATGCCCGCGGCCGCGGCCAGCGGGATGGCGAGCGTGCCGGCGCCGATGCCGCTCACGGCCATCCCCGAAGCGAGCCCCCGCCGCCGCACGAACCAGCGCTGCACCGCGCCCACAACCGGGACGTAGGCCAGCCCCACGCCCACACCGACCCCCAGGCTGTAGGTGAGGTACACCTGCCAGAGCTCCTGGGCGGCGCTCGCCAGCCCGAGCCCGAGCGCGACCAGCGCCATCCCTGCGAGCACCACCCGCCGCGGCCCTCCCCGGTCCGCGAGGGGACCGCTCGCCGCCCCGAGGGTGAAGTACAGGAACCCGGTGATCGCGAAGACGAGCGAGATGTCCCCGCGCGTCGCGTCGAACTCGTCGCGCAGGGCGTGGAAGAACGCGGCGAACGAGTAGGCGACGCCAAACCCCACGAACAGCACGGAGAACGCCGCCCCGACGATGACCCAGCCGTGGAACATGCGGGTGGCCGGCGCGGCGGGGATCATCCGGGCGATTCTACGGGCTCCCGGCTCAGAACAACCCGGTCGTCGGGTTCTGCCGCTGCAGGATCTGGTCGAACCGCGTCTTGACGCCCTCCAGGATGTAGTCCTGCGCCGGGATGATGTAGAACGTGTCGCTCAGGATCGCGTCCAGGACCATCTGGGCCACTTCATCCGGTTTGAAGCCGCCTTCCAACATCGCCCGGACCATCGCCATGCGCTGCTGCGCTTCGGCCGGGAGCGTCGCCGGGTCGACCGGCTGGCCGAGTTCGGGCGGGCGGTTGCGGCTCGCATCGAGGATGTTCGTCTTCACCCAGCCGGGGCAGAGCACCGACGCCGAGAGCTTGAGGTTCAGCGCCTTGAAGTTCTTGTAGAGACCTTCCGTGAGGCACACCACCCCGTGCTTCGAGACCGAGTAGGGGTCGGCTCCCGTGAGCAGCCCGGCGACGGAGGCTGTATTCACGATGTGGCCTTCCTCCCCGTTCTCGATCATGCGCGGCACGAAGGCGCGGATGCCGCGCAGCACGCCCCAGAAGTTCACGCCGAAGACCCAGTCCCAGTCCTCCTGGGGGCCTCCCACACGGGCTTGCCGGCGCCTCCCGCCACGCCGGCGTTGTTGCACACCACATGCACGTTCCCGAACGTCTTGAAGGCCGCGTCGGCCAGCTTTTCCACGTCGCTGTCCTGGAGGACGTTGGTGCGGACGGCGAGGACTTTCGCGCCCTTCGCCTTGATCGCCGCTTCCGCCATCGCGAGCGGTTCGGCCTCGATATCGGCGAGGACGACGGACATGCCTTCTTCGGCGAAGCGGTTGGCAAATGCGAACCCCATCCCGCTGGCAGAACCGGTGACGACGGCGACTTTGCCGGCAAGGTCTTTCATGGACGAGCACTCCAGGTACGAATGTGGTTCGGGATGATACGGGAGCAACCAGCAACCCGTCCCAAACCGCTAGACTCGTCCCACCACTCTCCCGGAGCCCCGCATGAAAGCCGCTGTCTACTACGAAACCGGCGCGCCCTCCGTCTTCCGCTACGAAGACGTGCCCGACCCTCAATGCCGCCCCGGCGGCGTCGTCCTCGAAGTCAAGGCCATCGCCATCCAGGGCGGCGACACCCTCCACCGCCAGGGCGGCGTCATGGCCTCGAAGCCGCACATCGTCGGCTACCAGGCGGCCGGCATCATCCGCGAGGCCGGCGAGCGCGTCACCGACCGCAAGCCGGGCGACCGCGTCGTCGCCACCATGCCTTTCGGCTCCCACGCCGAACTGGCTTCGGTGCCGGCTGGCTCCACCTACCTTGTCCCCGAAGGGTTGGACCTGGAGCTCGCGGCGGCCGTGCCAATCGAGTTCGGGACAGCCGCCGACTGCCTCTTCGAATTTGGCCACCTGCGGCCCGGCGAGACGGTCCTGGTCCAGGCCGGCGGTGGCGGCGTCGGGCTCGCCGCCATCCAGCTCGCGAAACGTCACGGCGCCACCGTCCTCGCCACCGCCTCGAGCGACGACAAGCTCGAACGGCTCAAGGAGTTCGGCCTCGACCACGGCATCAACTACCGCACCCAGGACTTCGTCGCCCGCACGATGGAGCTCACCGGAGGTCGTGGGGCGGACCTCGTCGTGGACTCGGTCGGTGGGAAGACGCTCGAAGGCAGCGTCGCCGCGCTGGCCTACCGCGGCCGCATCAGCTGGGTGGGCAACGCCGGCCGCGAAGGCCCGGCCAACCTCGACGGCCTCGGCCAGAAGAACGCGAGCGTCACCGGCGTGTACCTCGGCGCCGAGATGAGCGTGAACGCAGCCCGCTGCCGCGCCATGATCGAGCAGTTGCTGGCGGATGTGGCGAAGGGCGAACTGAAAGTCGTCCTGGACCGCAAGTTCCCGCTCAGCGACGCGCGCGGCGCGCACGAGTACATCGAAGGCCGCTCAGCCTTCGGCCGCGTGCTCCTTATCCCCTGAGGTCCGGCCCGCGAGCCACCCCAGCACGAACGCGGCGGCCGCCGCGCAGACCAGCGCCAGCCCAACCGGCGGCACCGCGAGGCCGCTCCGCGCGAACCCAATGACGGCGAGCGCGAATGCGGCCGCGGCCAGGTACCAGCCGCTCACGGCGTAGCCGGCGTGGCGCCAGTGCGCGGGCGCGAGCAGCAATTGCCACACCGCCGCGACGGCGACCCCGAGCAGGGAGAGGCGGATAGCCAGCAACGCGCCACCTGCGGCCGGAGAAAGCTCCAGCGCCTGCAGCCGCCCCGCGAACCCGACGAGCGTGAACCCGGTGAACTCCGTCCCCGCGAGGACGCCGGGGCCGCTTGCCCACGGCAGGAAGAACCCGGCCAGCGCCAGTGGCCCCGCCATGAGGCGCAGGCCCACGGCCAGCCGCCGCCCCGTGCCCGCGGGGCTACTCGGCGATGGTGAGGATGCCGGAGAGGCGGACGACACCACGTTCATCGACGGCATTGATGATAAGCCCTTCGAGCGCTTCCTCGGCTTCATCGAGCTCCGGCGGCACCCCTTCTTCGGCCAGCCGCAGCAGGGTCGCCAGGTCGAAGTACAGGTATGTCCCCAGCGCGCTGGGCATCTGCTCGACCGCGTGCCGGTACTCTCGCGAGTCGCCGAGCGGCGGGCCTTCGTTCTCCAGGACCTCTTCGACCGCCTTCCGCGTCCCGAAGACGAGGTTGCCTTCGAGGAATGCGTAGGCGAGCTCCTCGCCATCCTCGTCCTCGAACGCCGTCATCTCGTGGCCGTTCACCGTCTCCTTCTTCGCGGGCCGGGAACTCTGGTTCGCCACGATGTCTTCCAGCAGGTCGCGCGCCTTGCCCTCATCCACCTGTGCCAGGAGGGCCACTTCCGCATCATCTTCGTCGCCGCCGGGGAACCAGGCCGCCACGACGGTCTCCCCGTCGAGCAGGCGGACCAGGTCTTCGATGCTCTCGATCCCGATCTCCCTGCCGGCCTCCCGCAGCGCCTCGTCGAGGCTGTCGTATTCGCCTTCCTCGCGGATCGCGTCGTCGATCTCGGGGCGTGCTTCGGCCAGCACCCGGTCCCACGTCCCGGCGATGTCGACCGTACTGAAGAACAGCGAGGCGCTCGCCGGCACGAACTTGATGAGCTGCGATTCGCGCGGCGCCAGCATGGGCGCCACAGCCCCGGCCTTACCGACGCTGGCCGCCTGGAATTCGAAGCCATCGCCGGCCGCGCCGAGCACCCAGGCCGTCGGTTCCAGCACAAGGTCACCCGAGCCCGAGTCTTCCAGCGCCGCTTTGATGTAGGGGTCCTCCAGGAACAGGTCGCCGAACAGGCCGTCCGCGTCCACATAGGCGAAGGCAAGGAAGTTGCGCGTCAACTCGTCTCGCAGCCGCTGGAAGTCGCTCGTGCTCGCGAGCGAGTCACGCTCGCCGTTGTGGACGTCGATCACCGCTTCGAGGCTGTCCTCGTCGAACGCGATCACCAGGTGGTCGCCGATCACGGCGACGTAGGCGCCGTCGGCGTCGTAGTACTCGATGCCCTCGTATTCGTCCTCGTCGCCGAGGCCCACCTCATCGTCGAGCACGTCGAGCGCGGCCTCGGCGTCGTTGCAGCGGACGATGACCGCGCCTTCGAACCCGAAGTTGTAGACGTCGAATGCCTTGACGTAGACAGCCGCATTGCCGCCGAGGAACGGAGCGATCTCGTCGTCCCAGTCGATCCCTTCGTCGTCGACCGTGTCCTTCAGTTCCTGTTCGGGGTCTTCGGCCCCGAGGCGTTCGGCCAGGTTGAACGCCGATACCCACTGGCTCGAGGTCAGGTCCGTGTTCAGCGCGAGGTAAAAGCCCGCATCCTCCGGCACGAGTGAAGCGGTGGTAAGGTTCACCTCCGTCGCCCGCGAGGACGTGAACCAGATGGCCCCGCCGACGATGGCGGCCACTGCAACGAGGCCACCCGTTATCACCAGGCCCATGGTCTTCTGCGGCACGGCTCTCCCTCCCGCTGCGTTGCCGTAACTATCGGCCGGGCAAGCGGAAAGGAGAAGTATGCGAGACTGGCCCCGATGGACGATCCCGCCGGCCACGGCCTGTTCAAACGCGTGTGGGCCGCGCTCCTTTTCCGGTGCCCCCGCTGCTGCAGGGGGGCCGTCTGGGGCCGCCCCTTCCGCATGAACACCGCCTGCCCCGCCTGCGGCCTCGTGTACGAACGGGAGCCCGGCTACTTCGTGGGCGCAATGTACGCGAGCTACTTCATCGGCATCTTCGCCACCCTGCCCATCTGGCTGGGGATGCTGTTCGCCGGCGCAGGCCTCGTCCCCATCCTTGTCGTCGCGTTCGCGCTCGTGATCGCGATCATGCCGATCTCCTTCCACTACTCGCGGGTGTTCTGGATGCACATCGACTGCTACTTCAACCCCAAAACGTTCGAAGACTGACCCTGCCGTACACTCGAAGGGTGCGGGCCCACTCCTTCCGCCTGGCAACGAGCGAAGACGCGCCCGCCGTCGCGGACCTCTACGCGCGGTCGCGGCTGGCAGGCGCCCCTGCCTCGCCCGGCGACTTCGAGCGCCTCGTGCAGACCGGCAACGCCTTCCTCCTCGCGGAACGCGAGGGGCGCATCGAAGGCGCTGTGCGCACCTGGGATGAAGAAGGGATCGGCTGGTTCGACCTGCTCGTTTCGGCGCGGCCGTGGGCGGGCGCGGAGCTAGTGCGCGCGGTGGAACGCCGCTGCCAGGACCGTGGCATCCGCCTCCTCCGCTCGCGCTGCCCCGACACGCCCCTCCTGGCGGACTATTTCGGCTGGCTCGGGCACCTCCCCATCGGCCGGGGGACGGCGGACGACGGCACGCCCGAGCTGTTGCTCGAGCGGCGGCTGCCGCTGCTCACCGTGCGCGAGCAGCGCCGGGCCGACGCCGAGGCCATCGGGCGGATTGCCGGGCACGACCCGTGGGTCTTCGAACAGGGCGCGCTCCCCGGGTGGTTCGTCGCCGCCGACGGCGACCGGGTGGTCGGCGTCATCTCCTGCACCGATTCCGGAGGCGGGCTCGCCCGCGTGAGCCCGCCGGTCCTGCTCGCCGAATATGCCGGCCGCGGCCTCGACCTGTGGATGGTGGACCGCGCCGCCGAATACGCCGAGACCCACGGCTTCCACACCGCCGAAATGGAAGCCGTGCCGTCCCTCGAGGCTATCCGCAAAGGCCTGGAGGACCGTTACTGGGTGCGCGAGGGCGCAACCTGGCGGCGCGTCTTCTTCACCCCGAAGCCACGTGACGAGGACGACTGGTAGCGAGCCCTACCCCAGCGTCGCGAAGAATTCGTTGAGCGCAGCGGCGCCGCGCTCCGGGTCCTGGCACATCCACCAGTGGCCCAGGCCCTGCAGCACGGTGACCTTCGCGCCCGCGCGCTCCGCCGGACGGCGGGCCAGCGTCTCGCCGCCGGTGTAGTGGTCTTCGGTCGCGATGATGACCAGGCCGGGCCTGGCCTTCGCCTTCGCGAACTGCGCGCCGAGCTCCGCCATCCGCGGCTGCGCGGCGGAGCGGTAGAGCGTGAGGATGCACCTGCCCATCTCCTCGTTCGCGGCCGCGGCACAGCTGGCAGCCGCCGCCGGGCTCATCCCCAGGCTCTGAAACTGCTGTGTTTTCGCTTCCAGCGGGGCCCCCACCATCCCCGCGACAGCCTGCTCGCCCACTCCCGGCGTTTGCCAGGCCTGCGCCGCGTCGTGCCACACGTACTCGGGGTCGAAACAGCCGGCGATATCGATCACCCACGAGCGGATGAGCTCGGGGCGCTCCATCGCAATCCGCGCGACGTGGCCGCCTCCCCAGTCGTGCCCCACGAGGTCGATCGGGCCGCTGAGCTTCTGCAGTTCGGCCGCGAGCCAGTCGCGGTAGTCCTCCGAGGTGGCGCCGAAGCCCGCGGGCACGGGCGCGCCGAACCCTGGAGGCGAGAGCGCGATGACGTCCTTCGTGTCCAGGTGGTTGCGCATCTCGTCCCAGATGGCGGCGGTCTCGGGGTTTCCGTGGACAAGCACAATCGGCATGGGGCGTACCTCCAGCGCAGGAGCATAGCCCAACTCAGCGCTTTCGATCGCCTCCGCTGGCTACGGTTGCGGGCCGCGGTTCGCCTTCTGGCCGCGCTGCATCCAATGCGCCCCGGAAAGGCGTTGCGCCTCGTGCACGCGCGCGAGCTCGGCCCGCAGCCAGTCCCGCTCCGCCTGCAGGTCCTTGATGTGGTCGCGGAGGGCCGCCACCAGCAGGTCCACTTCGGAGACGCGGGCAATCGCCTGCTCGCGCACCAGCCGCAGTTCGTGCTGGATGTCTGCGCGGGCCGGGAGGGAAATCACCGGTCGTCCTGGCCGGGCCCGAGCTCTCCGGGCCGCTCGAGGCGGGGCGGCGCCCACTGGCGGAGGAACTCCCGCTCCTGGCGGAGGTCCGTCAGGTTGCCGTGCAGCGCGCCAATCACGTCCTCGAGCGTCTGCAGCCGGCTGGCGCGCGCGGCGTCGGCAATCTGCAACTGGTGGAGCCGTTCCTTCAGGGCACGCTGGCGCTCTGCGTACTTCCTCGCCTGCTTCCGCAGCCGGCGGTTCTCCCGCTCCGCCGCGGCCACCGCCCGGACGAGGACTGCCGGCGGGAGCGTGAGCGCAGCCTCCGGGTTCTTCGCCACGGATGCGGGGTCCACTTCGAGCATCTCGTCGTGTTCCTGGGCGAGCGCAGCCAGGGTTTCCTGGAGTGCGGCAACCTCGGTCCGCACCTGGCGCACGAGCCGTTCCGCGCGCGCATCCGAAGACGTCATTTGCCCGCGCAGGCGCAGCCCGCCCGGACCGTTCGTGCGCGTCCGCAGCAACTCATCCCAGCTGCCCGCATACGCGTCCGCAGGCGCGCCCGCGGGAGGCGGGAAGGGGATAGGGTCGGGCGCGGGCGCAGGCTGGTCCGCCTGCGACGCGAGCTCAGCTTCCTGTTGCCTTCGAAGTGGAAAACGCACGCTGGCCCCCGTTCACCGAACCTCTACCGGAATATACGCCCGCTTTTCCCCGCTCAGTAGGGCATTCGGCGTGAACTGCCGCCTCGAAGTGTGAAGATCAGTCCCGCCCCACCCACGGCGCAACGGCCCGGAACGGCCGCGCCCCCGGCGGCGGGACCGTCGGCTCCGGCGCGACTCCGTAGAGCGCGATCACGCCGAACAGGTCGTCCTCCTGCGGCTCGACGAACAACATGGCGTTCGCCCCGCGGCACATGGCCTTGCCCGGGCAGGCTGGTTCTTCGGTATGGTCCAGGCCGAGGGCGTGCCCGAACTCGTGCAGCGCCAGGGCCTGCAGAGAGTGGGCCGAGTAGGCGAACTGGGGCTCGAACACGATGTCGATCTCTTCGATGGTGAAGTAGGGCGTGCCCTGCACGAGCGACGTGTTCCGCCAGTGGCACGAGTACCCCAGGTGGCCGCCGACGATATGCCCCCAGCCCACCACGTTCGCGCCGTCCGTGCGGTAGGCCTTCACGTCGCCGTTGCAGCCGGTAGCGATGGATGTCTCGCCCAGGTAATCGAAGTGGAAGCCCGAACCCCCGGCGTTGGTCCAGCCATCGGCGCCGGCCCTGATCGCCGCGAACGCCGCCTCCGCGGGCATCGCCGGAGTGCTCCCCTGCGGGTTGTACAGCCAGCTCGCCCCTGGCTGCGGCCAGCGCACGCCGAAGAGTACGTAGGCCGCCCGCGCAGACGCGCGTCCGACCTCCACTGCGCCGGGGAAGCGCGCGAGCATCGCCGCCCGCCCTTCGGCCTTCCGCTCTTCGATCGGCGCCGTCCCGTCGTCGATCGCGTACAGGTAGATCGTCACCAGCCGGTCGCCTTGCGGGCCGGGCACCACCAGTTCCAGGGAGTATTCGACGACGGTGGCCGGCGGCGGGGCGGCTTCGGACGTGGCCGCCGCCGCGAACGCGGAGACGGTCCCTGCCAGGAGGATGAGGAGCAGCCAGGCGCGCATCACGTCCCCCGGAGTCTGTCACCGGCGCCCGCCATCGGCCAGCCGGCCTTCCGCCTTGCTCGCTTTCACTCGACACTGCCTGCATGGCTTACAACATGTTCGAGGGTGAAAAGGTGCGCCTGCGCGGCGTCGTGCCCGACGATTGGCGCCACTTCCTGCATCAGGACATGGATAACGAGGCGCAACGCCTCGGCTGGCAGGTCTGGCCCCCGCAGGGCGAAGAAGCCGCCAGGGAGTTCGCGCGCCAGGAATCGCTCAGGAAGCCCGACCAGCCCAGCTTCCGGCTCGTCATCGAGACCCTGACCGGGCAGTTCGCCGGCTCCATCAACGTCCGCTCCGACGAGCGCCGGTTCGGGTTCGAATACGGCATCTCCATCGGCCGCGAACACTGGGGCCGCGGCTTCGCCGAAGAGGCCCTCCGCCTGCTCTTCCGCTACATGTTCGGCGAGTTGCGCATGCACAAGGCCCAGGCCTACGTGTACGCCTTCAACGAACGCTCCCAGGCGCTCCACCGCAAGCTCGGGATGACCCTCGAAGGGACGCTGCGCGAGGCCCAGTTCACGAACGGCCGCTTCTGGGACATCCTCATCTTCGGCATGACCGATGCCGAGTTCTTCGCGAAGTACCCGGACACCCCGGGGGAGCCCTCTTAGCCGAACAGCAGGTCCAGCAGCTCGTCCCGGGTCAGGCCGAAATGTTGGCAAACCTGCCTCAGATTCACATTCAACGTGCCAACCTTGAGCGGAGCGTGCCGCGGGATGGTCAGGTGATGTTCGCCGTTCCTCAGCGTCACCAGGCGGACATGGCTGCCCGTCTGCCGCGTCTCGCTGTAGCCCAACTTTCGAAGCGCAACCGCGAGCGTCGCCCCGTCGAGGTCACGCGGCAGGCGGGTCACAGCGCCAGGACTTCCTCGCGCACGAAGTGGAGCCGGACGATGGGTGGCGCCTCCCCTTCATCGAAGTGACAGCGGACGGCATCGAGCACCATCGCGCGGAGCTCGGCCAGGTCTTCGCCCTGCGTCACGATGGACTCGCCCAGGGCCTGCGCCACGTAGCCCCCCTCAGGATCCTCAGTCACCAGGAAGATAATCTCGCGCGCCACGCCGCAATTCTACACCGCGGCCCTTGCCCCGCGTGCGCCGGGCCCCTCTACTACGGCCGTGCGCCAGCAGTACAACCTCGAAGGCGTCCTCCAGCCCGGACAGGCCCGCGCCCACCCGTATCTCTACCTTCCCTTCCAGGTCCCCGCCCGGTGCGCGCGCATCGAAGTTGCCTACCGCTACGGCCCCGTCCACCCGACGGACGAGCCGTGCACGGTCGATATCGGCGTCTTCGACATCCGCGGCACCGAACCCTACAGCGGCGGGTTCCGCGGCTGGAGCGGGAGCGAACGCCGCGCCTTCTTCATCGAGCACGAAGCGGCCACACCCGGCTACCTCGCTGGCCCGCTCCCCGCCGGCACGTGGTCAATCATCCTCGGGCTCTACGAAATCCCGGACGGCGGCGTCCACTACCACCTCACCATCTCGCTCGAAACGGGCACTCCACGCGCGCCCGCCGCCCGTCCCCGGCAAGGCCCAGTCCTCAGGTCTCCGGTTTCCCGCCGCTCCCGTCCCGGCTGGTACCGAGGCGACCTCCACTCCCACACCGAGCACTCAGACGGCGCGAACACGGTCGAGGAGATGGCCCGTTTCGCGAGAAAGCGCGGCCTCGACTACCTGGCCATCACCGACCACAACACCACCACCCACATGCCGGTCATCGACGCCTGGCTCGATGCGCCGCTGCTGCTCATCCCCGGCGAAGAAATCACCACCTACATGGGCCACGCGAACGTCTGGGGGCTGCGCGAGTGGGTGGATTTCCGGTTCACGACGGACGCCGAGATGCACCGCCTGCTGAAATGGGTGGACGAGCGCAAACGGCCGTTCTCCATCAACCACCCGAAGAAAGTTGGGCCGCCCTGGCAGTTCGCCGACCCGGGGTTCGCTGTGCGCGAGGTCTGGCAGGCGCCGTGGCGCTGGTACAACTGGGAATCGGTCGGAGCCTGGGACGAGCAACTCGCGGCCGGGAGGCGCATCGTCCCGGTCGGGGGCAGCGACGCGCACAGCGCGCCCCCCGCCGAACCCCGCCACCCCCACCACGTCGGCGACCCGACGACGTGGCTCTACTGTCCCGATGGCCTGGACGAGCCGGCGGTGCTGGATGCGATCACATCCGGGCGGACGACGATTTCGGACGGGCCGCGGGGTCCGTTCCTTTCGCTCGAACAGGACCGGGAAGGCCGCGTGACCGCCCGCTTCGGACGAGCAGCCGGAACCACGCTGGAGTTCATCGCCGACGGTGAGCGCAAACACCGCCTGGAGCTGAAGCGCGGCGCCGGTGCGTACCGCCTGCCGGCAGGGGTGACCTTCGAACGCTACCTGCGGGCGGAGCTTCGCGTGCCGGCCGAACGCGGGCGCGAGGATGTCCGGGCCCTGTGCGCGCCGCTGTACGGGTGATCCGGGCTCCGGTGACGCCGCGATCTTGAAACCTTTGCGCCTTCGCGACTTTGCGTTGAGTTCGCTGTCTTGAAGCCTTGCCCCGTCTGCTACGATGGATGTAGTCCCGCATGGTGCGGAAAACAGGAGTCCCTCCCCTTGGCTTTTGCCGATAAACAAATCGCCTGCCGCGACTGTGGCACGATGTTCGTGTTCACCGCCGGCGAGCAAGAGTTCTACGCCAACAAGGGCTTGATGAACGAGCCCACCCGCTGCCAGTCCTGCCGCTCGGCGCGGCGGTCCAGCCAGAGCACCCTCGAACAGAACGACGGCTACGTCCGCTACGGCAACTTCGCCAGCTTCGGCGGCAAGACGCCCCGCCAGATGCACCCCGCCTCCTGCGCCGATTGCGGCCAGATGACCGAAGTCCCGTTCGTCCCCCGCGGCGAGCGGCCCGTCTACTGCAGCAACTGCTACAGCAAGATCAAGCCTCCGCGCGAGGAAGTGGCGAACTGACCTTCCTCCCCTCGCCCGGGCGGGCCAGGGGAAACCGGGCTGGGGGTGAGGATGATGAGCGATTCCCGGCACCGCCAGCTTTCACGCATCTACCAGCGCACAATCGAACACGACGACGATGCCCGGGCCGCCATTTCCGCGGACCCGGGCATGCTCGCTTCCGCGCTCTTCCTGGAAGCGGCAGAAAGCGACGACGTGACGAGCATCGAGAGCGGGCGTGCCTACTTCGAAGACCGTCTCGCCTTCTTCGCCGGCCTGGTTTCCGGCCAGGAAGCCGCCTTGCGCGCAGCTTTCGAAGCGCGCCTGCAATCCTGGCGAACCGTTTGAAGCTTCCCCCTCCCGCAGGGCGGCCCGTATTATCGCGTAAAGGCCGGGGGTAAAGCCCATGCGTTTCATCTGGACCGTCCTGGCAACGCTGGTGCTGGCGTTCCTCCTCTGGATGCTCGTCGCCGGCATCCTCTCCTACTGGGATGTGCAGGCCGTCCCCGGCGAGGCCGTCCCCGACGCCTGGTCCGGCCCCGACAGCTGGGGCGAATGGCGCGACATCGCCATCGTCTTCATGGCCGTCTTCTGGACGCTCGGCGGCATCCTCATGGTCGCCCTCATGATCGCCCTCCTGGTCCTCGTCGGCGTCACGCGCAAGGTCATCAAGGAGAACGCCGCCCCGGCGCTCGATTCGCTTCGCCAGTCCATCGATAACGTGCGCGGCACCACCGAGTTCGCCGGCGAAACGGTCGCCTCGCCGATCATCCGCACCTACGCCGTCTTCAAGGGCGTCCGCACGGGCCTGGGCGCCGTCACCGGCATCGGCGACCGCATCCGCGGCCGGCGAAAGAAGAAGGGGTGGCGGGGATGACTCCCGACCGCGACGAGTCCCTGGCCCCCGAAGGCGACCTCGAGCAACTCGCCTCCCGCATCGAAGCGGAGTTCGAGGCCCCCGAAGAGCGCGCGGAGAACCCCATCCTCGGCTGGGCGAAGGCGATCGTCCTGGGCATCGGCGACACGGCGAAGGACATGCTCAACGAGGGCCGGCGCGGCGCCCGCGAAGCGATCGAAGAAGGCTGGGAACGCTTCGACGACAAAACGAAGCGCCGCCGCAAGCACAACTAGCCGCGCGAAGGCAACTCCTCCCTTCTCCCTCCTCCCTCCTCCCTCATGCCCCATGGCTCGAGAACTGCTACCTTTAGAGGCCCGGAGAGGTGCTGGAGTGGACGATCAGGCACGCCTGGAAAGCGTGTAGGGGGGCAACTCCCTCGTGGGTTCGAATCCCACCCTCTCCGCCACGCCACACCCCCGCCTCCCTCCCGGTGTACCATCCCCCAACCCCCGCACCGAGGAGCGCCGCCTGTGGACTACCCCATCCGCCCCATAACCCCCGGCGAAGCGAAGCAGTTCTTCACCAGCAACGCCATAGCCTTCGGGCATGACCCGAGGCCCGAAGATGGCATCGCCTCGACTCTCGCCTACGCCGACCTCTCGCGCTCCATCTCCGTGTGGGACGGGGACCAGGTCGTCGGGACCGCCGGCACCTGGACCTTCGAGGTGACCACACCCGGCGGGTTCGTCCCCTGCGGGGGGCTTACCTGGGTCGGCGTCCTGCCCAGCCATCGCCGCCGCGGCGTCCTCACCTCCATGATGCGCTACCAGCTCGACCAGGTCCGCGACCGTGGCGAGGCCATCGCCGCCCTCTGGGCCTCCGAAGCCATCATCTACCAGCGCTTCGGCTACGGAATGGCCGCCGAGGGCGTCGAGATGACCATCGACCATACCCGCACCGCCCTCCGCACGGCCCCGCCGTTCTCCGGCCGCACCCGCTACATCGAACGCGACGAGGCGCTCGCCAGGTTCCCCGCCATCTGGGACGAAGCGCGGCGTGTCTACCCGGGCATGCACAACCGCACCCCCGGATGGTGGGAACATCGCGTCCTGCGCGTGCCACCCTGGCCTTCGCCGCCGGGCTACAGCTCCCTCTTCACCGTGGTGTACGAAGAAGAGGGCAAGCCCCTCGGCTACACGCGCTACCGGGTGAAGGAAGAGTGGCCGCAGGGCGTCCCGGCGAGCACGCTCGACGTCCAGGCACTCGTCGCCAACACCGATGCCGCCTACTCGGCGCTCTGGCAGCACATCTTCGGCGTCGACCTCATCGAAAAGATCCACGCCGACTGGCGCCCCGTCGATGAGCCGCTCTACGCCATGCTCGCCGACCCTCGCCGCCTGCTGCGGCGGCCGTCCGATTCGCTCTGGGTGCGCATTGTCGATACGCCCCGCGCCCTCGCCGCGCGCAAGTACGCCACGAGCGGCGAACTCGTCATCGAACTGCGGGACGAGTTCTGCCCGTGGAACGCCGGCCGCTACGCCCTCCAGGGTGGCCCTGCCGGCGCTCAATGCTTCCAGACGACCAAAGAACCGGACCTCACCATGACGGTGAACGAGCTCGGCGCGCTCTACCTTGGCGGCATGCGCGCCCACGCGAGCAGCGCCTCGGCGTCCCTCGTGTTCACGATGCGGTCAGCCGTCACCCCGCATTCCTCGGCGCGCTCGCAGCCGTAGGGCTGCCAGTCCAGCTGTCCCGGCGCGTGCGCGTCGCTGTCGATCGCAAAGATGCACTCCATCTCTTCGGCCAGGCGCAGCAGGCGCCGCGGCGGGTCCAGCCGTTCCGGCCGCGAATTGATCTCGACCGCCTTGTTGAAGTGGCGGCAGGCTTCGAACACCAGCTCTGCATCGAACTCCGATTCGGGCCGGCCCTTGCCGGTGACGTAGCGGCCGGTGCAATGCCCCAGGATGTCCATGTTCGGGTTGGCGATTGCCATCACCATCCGCCGCGTCATCTGCTCCCGTTCCATCCGCAGCTTGCTGTGCACGCTCGCGACAACGATGTCGAGCTGTTCCAGCAAGCCCGGCTCCTGGTCCAGTTCGCCCTCGTCGAGGATGTCGACCTCGATGCCGGTCAGGATGCGGAAGGGCGCCAGCTCCTTGTTGAGCTGCGCAACCACGGCGAGCTGTTCGCGCAGGCGCTCCGCACTCAGCCCTCGCGCGACTGTCAGCCGCGGCGAGTGGTCCGTGAGGACCATGTACTCGTGCCCGAGCGAGATGGCCGTCTCGGCCATCTCCCGGATCGGCGAACCCCCGTCGGACCAGTCGGAGTGGACGTGGCAGTCCCCCTTGAGGGCGGCCCGCAGTTCGCGGCCACCTTCAGGCGGCCAGCCACCTTCGTCCAGCAGCCTCCGCAAGTAACCCGGCATCTCGCCCCGGACAGCCTCCGTGATGACCCCGGCCGTGACGTCGCCGACACCTTTGAGCGTCTTCAGGCTCCCCGAGCGGGCGAGCGCCTCCACTTCGGCGGGCGAAAGCGCGGCGATGGCCGCTGCCGCGCCCCGGAACGCCTTCACCCGGTAGGCCGGCTCGTTGCGGCGCTCCAGCTCGAAGGCGATGTCTTTCAAGGCGGCAACGGGGTCCATCGCCAGAGCATAGGGCGTGAGGGCCGCAACGCGCCGGGCGCGAGACTCCGGCCGCCCGTAGAATCCCGGCCAATGCAGCCCCGGCCCCGTGGACAGACCCTCGAACAGCAGCGCGAGCGGTTCAACGCGCTCCCGCTCTACCGCCAGCTCGGCCTCACGCTCGAAGAAGCGCGTCCAGGGTTCGCCCGCGTCGCCATGGCCACCAGCCCGCTCACCATGGGCGGTGTGGGCGGGAGCGTGCACGGCGGCCTCCTCGCCGCGCTCGTCGATATCGCCATGCTGGAGGCGATGTTCCCGGCCTTCGAACCGGACGACCAGCCCGCTGGCACCGCAGACCTGAACATCACCTACCTGCGCCCGGCCCTGGGCCCGAAGGTCATCGCCGAGGGAACACTCCTGCGCAAAGGCAAGACCCTTGCCGTGACCGAGGTCTCGATCTTCGACAGCGACGGGAACCTGTGCGCGAAGGGCCGCACCATTTACGTGTTGCGGCGCCGCAACGGCCAGGTTGCCCGCCTCCCGCAGGCCTAGCCGTCGTCCTCTTCTTCGTCTCCCCGGCTCGAGACGCCCCGGCCTTCGAACGCATCATCGACGTGGCCGAGCATGATGCGCGCATGCCGCAGCGACCCGCGGATGTCTTCCAGGCCCGGCAGGCTCGCCTGCTGGACGACGTGGACGATCCGCCCCGTCCGGAAGCAAACGGTCGTGTACATGAGCGTCGTGCCGTTCTCGTCGATCTCTTCCTCGTGGAAGAACCCGTTCGATTGCTCGCCCAGCTTCGGCACGATGAACGGGTCGAGCTGGACGTTCAGCCCGACCGGCAGGCCGCAGGCGAACTTCTCGGTCGAATCTTTCGCCGACTGCTCGTTGTTGTAGAGCGTGGAGACCGAGCGCACGTTCAGCGTCGGTCCGAAGCGCGGCGGCACCGACTCGGTGACCCAGTTGCGCAGCCAGCCCTGGGCTTCGAGCTGGCGGGCGGTGGCCTCGGGGTCGTCGCTCCCGAACACTTCGGCCCACTCCTCGATGGAGAATGAGAAGCCTTCGGTCTGTTCGAAGCCGGCGGGCAGGTCCTCCTGCCGGAGCGCCATGTCTTCCAGGTGATACTCGTCGTCGCCGAGGTCCGTGGGATAGTCGGTGCCGCTATCGCAGGCGGCCAGGAAGAGTGCGCCAAAGGCAATCAGCGCGAGCGCACGGTGGGCCATCGATCGTGTCCTTGCGGCTGGATTGCCCTATGGTACGCCAACGAACGTAAGCACGGCGTCCACGAGCACGCCGAACGGAGGAACAGCCATGTCCCTGAGCGTCGAAGACCAGCTCGCCATCCAGCAGCTCTACGCCCGCTACAACCACGCCATCGACTCAGGCAACGGGCCGAACTGGGCCGCCACCTTCACCGCCGACGGCGTCTTCAGTTCTGCTACCGGGACATTCACCGGCAGCGAACAGCTCGCCCAGTTCGCCGGCGGCTTCGCCTCCCGCCTGAAGGCCCGCCACTGGATCAACAACCTTGTCCTCGAAGGCGACGGCAAGACGGCGAAGGGCTCCTGCTACCTCGTCCTCTACCGCCTCACCCCCGGCGAGCAGCCGCCCGCCAGCATCCTCACTACCGCCATCTACAACGACGAACTGGCCAAGGGGCCGGACGGCGCCTGGCGGTTCACGAAGCGCACGGTGACCGGCGACGCCTAGGCCACGCTCCCGCGCCACGGCGCCCTCGCTTCCCACGGCGCCACGGAGAAAGGCGGCCGCTCGATGAGGACGCTCATCGCCCTCGCCATCGTGACCTTCTTCGTGGTCACCGTGGTCATGGCGGTGGTCTTCCGCGACCGCAGGGCGAAGGAGCGGCTGCGGCTCGTCCTGCGCATCGGCTGGATCTACGTGGCCGTCATCGTCGCCCTCGCCGTGTGGCGCCTCTATTCGGATGGTGGATGACATGCGCGTGCTCATCGCCCCGCAGGAGTTCAAGGGCAGCCTCGCCGCGGACGAAGCGGCGATCGCCATCGCCTCGGGCATCCGCTCCGTCCGCCCGGAGTGGCGGCTGGACAACCTCCCCCTGTCCGACGGCGGCCCGGGGCTGCTCGACGCCATGCGGCGGGCCGTCAAAGCCGACACCATGGCCGCCGTCGTCCACGACGCCCTCGGCCGGCGCGTGCTCGGGCGCTACATCCGGCTTCGCGCCAGCGGCGACATCGTCATCGAAGCCGCCCAGGCCAACGGCCTCTTCCACCTCAAGCCGGGCGAGCTCGACGCGCTGAACGCGGACACCTTCGGCGTCGGCGAGCTGATCCTCGATGCGGCTGCGAGCAGCCCCGCGAGGGTCATCATCGGCGTCGGCGGCAGCGCCACCACCGACGGCGGCGCCGGCATGGCGCGCGCGCTCGGCGCGCGCTTCTACGACATGGCAGGCCGCGAACTCCCCCCGGGCGGCGCTGCCCTCGCCAGCCTCGAGCGCGTCGAATGGACGCGGCCGGCAGCCCTCGCGGGCATCGAGTTCCTGGCCGCAACCGACGTCACGAACCCGCTCTGCGGCCCGGAGGGGGCGGCCCGCGTCTACGCCCCCCAGAAGGGCGCCTCGCCCGAGGACGTCGACGTCCTGGAAGCCGCGCTCTTCCGTTACGCCCAGGTCCTCCGCCGCCATTTCGGCATCGACGTCTCGGGCCTCCCGGGAGGGGGCGCCGCGGGCGGCCTCGCCGCCGGCCTGGCCGCCTTCCTCGGGGCGAAGATCGCCAGCGGCTTCGACCTGGTGGCGGACGCCACTGGCTTTCACGAACGCCTCGCCGCCGCCGACATCGTGATCACCGGCGAAGGGCGATTCGATTCCCAATCCGTCCAGGGGAAGGTCACGGGGCGCGTGCTCCAGGCGGCGAAGGCGGCCGGCAAGCCGGCCGTCGTCTTCGCCGGCGCCTCCGTGGGCGCGTTTCCAGGCATCGAGATCCGCACCATCGCCTCGCTCGAGCCGGACCCGGCGAAGGCGATGGAAAACGCGGCGGACCTGCTCAAGCGATTGGCCGCAGGGTGGGCCGAAGGGGCACGCGTGCCCTACTGAGGTGTTCCCGCGGCGACGGCCCCCGCATCGTGGATGACGAACGCGACCAGCGCGTGTCCCGCCGCCCGCCGGACAGCTTCCCATTCCGGCGAGGTTGCCAGCCGCTTCGCATCCCAGGCTTCCGGGGTGTTGCCGAGCTTGCCCTGGAGTTCGTCCGCGAGCAAAACAAGCTGACGTAGCGCCTGGACCGACGCTTCATCGACGAGGCCCTCTCGCTCAAACTGAGGGAGCAGCTGCATCCAATCGTCCAGCTCCAGCACGAGTTCGTCGGCGAGCGGATGGACGCCAATGCTCCGGAGCCATTCTTCCTGGGCATCCGGTGGGCTCGCGAGCACCGCGACGACGTCACGAAGCCTGTTTCGCGCAGTGAGCAGTTCGGGCGCGGTCACGCGTCCATGGTACCAGACTCAGCCACGGCACTGATTGCACCGGAGCGCCCGGCGCCGGGGCTTGTGACCCTCCAGTACGGATCCGGGCCATGATGCCCACCACCCGGGTGCCATCGAATCATCCTGCCCGTCGGGAGCCCCTCCCGGTCGTACTGGCGCAAGACCCAGCCGAAGCCAGCCTGCGACCCTCGCCGAAGGCGCTCTTCGCGCCATGACTCGTCCCAGCTCAGGGCCGCGCGCAGGTCGTCGAGTGTCCTGCCACGCAAAGTCCCCGGATCCTCAATGCACTCCATGGGGTCCACCAGGAGGAGCGTACAGCACCTCTCCAGGGTTTCCCCCGGGCCTACCCCAGCCGCTCCAGCCAGCGCAGCATCTCCGCCATGAACTCGTCCGGGTGGTCCACCCAGTAGCCGGGCTCGGGCGCCACGATCAGTTCGCTGCCCGGGATCTTGTCCGCCAGCAGCTTCGCCGCCCGCACCGGGTGCAGCGGGTCCCCCTCGTGCGCGACGATCACCGCCGGCGCGCTGATCCGGGCGTAGTCGTCCGGGTGGTGGAAAGCCGACTGCACAAGCCCCCGGATGGCGTACTTCAGGGTCAGCGGGTTCTGCGCGCGCAGCCACTCCGCCTTCGTCTCGGCCTCTTCCGGGCTCGAGGCGAACCCCGGCAGGTTCCTTGCGAACGCGATCGTCTGTTCGATCCCGCCGGCCTGGACAGCCATCGAGAGCATCTCGAGCGCGGCGATCGCGTTCTTCTCCTCCGGCGTCTGATACTCCGGTCCGCCCAGCGGCGGCGGCATCAGGATCGCGAGCGCCCGCACCCGCTGCGGCTGCTCCACGGCCATCCAGAGTGCGGTCGCCGCCCCCATGCTCGCCCCGCCGACGATCGCCGCCTCCTCGCCGGCATGCTCGATCAGCGCCGCCATGTCGAGCCCGAGCGACTCCCAGGTGTACAGGGCGTGGTCTTCCGGCCCGTGCGAGTGCCCGTGGCCGCGCGCGTCGTACGTGAGCAGGCGGACGCGCCCGTAAACCCGCGAAAGGTCCACGCCCGGGGGCGTCACCTGCTCGATGTTCCCCATGAGCCCGTGGCCGAACACCACCAGGGGCCCTTCGCCCTGGAGCCGGTAGCGCAGCCGGTGCCCGTTGATCTCGGCGAACTCGAACACGGCCCCCAGTGTAGAGGACTGCGGGCTGAGATCCCGGGCGCCAGTACGGCGGAGCGCGGCCCTTCTGTAACCTTGTCTGCATGACGCAACCGAACGATCTCTCGCCCGAAGAGGCGACCGCAGACTGGGTCCGCCAGGTGAATGTGCGGCCCACCGACTACGACAATTTCCGCGGCGACGTGGACCAGCAGGAGGGACGACTCTTCGGCGGGCTCGTCCTTGCCCAGTCGCTCGTCGCGGCCGGGCGCACCGTCGCCTTCGGCAACATCCACTCGCTCCACGCCTACTTCCTCCGCGCGGGCCAGTCGAAGGAACCGATCGACTACTCCGTCGAACGGATCCGGGAGGGCCGGAACTTCCTCACCAGGCGCGTCACCGCCCACCAGGCCGGCCACACCATCTTCGAAGCCTCGGTGGGGTTCGTCGCTCCCGAGGACGGCATCTCCCACCAGGAGCCGATGCCCGCCGTCCCGGACCCCGAACAGTGCGAACCGTGGTGGACCACCATCGCCATGCCCCGCATGGCCGAACAGAGCGCCGCCGTCACCGCACGCATGTCCCGCCGCTGGAACAACCCGATCGACCTTCGCGCCGCCATGCCGCCGACAAGTGAGCGCGACGGCGATGGCCGCCTGCCGCAGCGCATCGTCTGGGGGCGCATGGCGGGCACGCTCCCCGAGGACCCGATCCTCCACGCCGCCGCCCTCGTCTACCTGAGCGACAGCGGGCTCATTGCCACGGTCGCCCACCACTACGGCATCTGGATGCCGGGCGGCGCCTCCGCCAGCCTGGACCACGCCATGTGGTTCCATCGCCCTCCGCGATTCGACGACTGGGTGCTTTACAGCAGCTACAGCCCCGCGGCGCACTCGGCCCGCGCCGTCATCTTCGCCGGCATGTACAACCGCCAGGGCGAGCGCATCGCCAGCGTTGCCCAGGAGGGCCTCTTCCGGAAACCGAAGCCCGCCGACGCTTAGAACCGCGTGCAGTTCGAGTTGGCCGTGCCCGTTCCCACCATCGGCGTCCCGTCCGCCCGGAAGAAGTGCACCGCGAGGATGCCATCCGGGTTCGTCTCGCTGGCGACCAGTTCGCTCAGGGCGCGGCACATCTGCGTGTACGCATCGAGCTGGCTCAGCGTGCTCGTGGGCCGGTCCAGGAAGACCTTGAGGACAAAGTCCTCGCCGTACTCCATCCGCACGATGCTCTCGATCCAGCCGGCATTGCTGCCGAAGCGCGGGCCGATGATGGCCTCGGCCTGGTGGACCACAGAGAGCGGCGCCGCGCTCATCGCCTCGGGCGTGCCCGCGGCGACCACGCCGCCGGGGTCATCGGCGGCCTGCCCGGGGGTACAGGCCAGCACGAGCAAGGGCGCCAGGAGCAGGACAACGAGCCGGGTGCGCACGCTTCGCAGCTTGGCCCAGGCGGCCGCGCAAGCGCGCAAACATGCCTCGTTGGCGAATCGCAAACGTCTTGCATTCCGGGCGGCGTGCGCGTTGCCCCCGGCGTAGACTCCGGCCATGGCCGCCGAACCCCTCGCTCCGCCACGCCCACAGAACGCCGTCGTCATCCTCCTCGACAGCCTCAACCGCCACATGCTCGGCTCCTACGGGGGCAAGGAGTTCGCCACGCCGAACCTCGACGCGTTCGCCGCATCGGCGGTCCGCTTCGAAAAGCACTACGCCGGTTCGCTGCCCTGCATGCCCGCCCGCCACGACATCCTCTGCGGCGCGCTCGACTTTCTCTGGAAGCCCTGGGGTTCGATCGAGATCTGGGAAGACGCCATCACCCGCCACCTCCATCGCGCCGGCGTCGTCTCCCAGCTCATCTCCGATCACCCGCACCTCTTCGAAACCGGCGGCGAGAACTACCACACCGACTTCAGTGCCTGGGACTACCAGCGCGGCCATGAAGGCGACCTCTGGAAGACCCGCCCGGACCCGTCATGGCTTGGCGCCCCCGGGTTCGGCCGCGGCTGGATGCCGTACGACAACTCGCGCGGCTACTTCCGCACCGAAGAAGACTTCCCCGGCCCGAAGACCATGGCCGCGGCCGCCCGCTGGATCGACGACAACGCCGGTTACCACGACCGCTTCTTCCTCTTCGTCGATGAGTTCGACCCCCACGAGCCGTTCGATACGCCGGACCCCTACGCGAGCATGTACGACGACACATGGGAAGGCCCCCACCTCATCTGGCCGCCTTACCACGCCGCCGCCCGGCGCAAAGGGGTGCTCACCCCGCGCCAGGCCGTCCAGGTGCGCGCCCAGTACGGCGCCAAGCTCACGATGATCGACCACTGGTTCGGCAAGGTGGTCGCCGCGCTCGAACGCAACAACGTCCTCCACAACACCGCCGTCATCGTCTGCACCGACCACGGCCACTACCTCGGCGAACGGGACATCTGGGGGAAGCCCGCCGTGCCCGTCTACGAGCCGCTCGGCCACATCCCGCTCATGATTCGCTGGCCCGGCGTTGAGCCCGGCGCGTGCCGGGCCCTCACCACCAGCGTCGACATCTTCGCGACACTCTGCGACCTCTTCGGCGTCACGCCGGAGCACCGCACGCATGGCAAGTCACTCATCCCGTTGCTCACCGGCGAAGCCAGGTCCGTCCGCGATTGGGCGCTCCTCGGCGTCTGGGGCCGCGAGGTCCACATCGTGGACGAAGAAGCGAAGTACGCCCGGGCGCCCGAAAACGGGAACTTCCCCATCTCGATGTGGAGCAACCGCTGGTCCACGATGCCGCTGCACATCCCCAACCCGCCCCCGTCGCTCCCGAAGCCGGATGAGCGCGCCTTCCTGGACCGCATGCCCGGCACGAAGGTGCCCGTCATCCGGCAACCGTTCCAGCCGGGCGACATGCTCCCCACCTGGGCGAGTACCCGGTTCACGGGGAACTACCTCTACCGCCCGGGCCAGGATCCGGAAGAGGAAGAGAACCTGGCGGGCCGGCCCCTCGAACGCGAGATGGCCGATAAGCTGCGCCAGGCGCTGATCGCGATCGAAGCGCCGGACGACACCTTCGTCCGCTTCGCGTTGACATGAAACTCAGACAGGGAGACTCCGCGTGATCGGAAACGAAGACCAGGACAAGTTCGTCCGCGCCATGAAGTGGGCCGTCATCACCTCGCTGCGCAAGGATGGCAGCCCGACGAACTCCGTGGTGTTCTTCGCCCTCGACGGCGACGACGTCCTCTTCAGCACCACGGAGAACCGGCTCAAAGCGAAGACTCTCAGCCGCGACCCACGCGCGGCGGTAACGGTGCTGGACGAAGGTGCGCCCTACCGCTTCGTGACCATCGAGGGACGCGCGTCTATCGAACGCGACGACATCGTCCCCGGCCACATCGCGGTCAACCGGGTGATGCGCAACGCCCCGGAGTGGCAGCCGCCCGAAGGGTACGAGGAGACGCTCCGCTCCCAGAAGCGCGTCATCATCCGGGTTACGCCGGAGCGGGTCAGCGGGGTGGTGAACCGGGGCTGAAACGGGAGTGACGCGGCCCCGCTGGTACAATCCGGTGCATGGCAACGGCGCTCGACATCGACCGCGAAGCCCTCGCCGAGTTTTGCAGGGCCCACCGCATCCGGAAACTCAGCCTGTTCGGCTCCGTCCTCCACGGGACGAACCGGCCCGACAGCGACCTCGACCTCCTGGTCGAGTTCGAACCGGACTTGCGCATCGGGCTGTTCGGCGTAGCCGGGGTCGAGATCGAACTGAGCGAATTGCTCGGGGCGAAGGTGGATCTTCGCTCGCCAGAAGACCTTAGCCAGTACTTTCGCCAGGCCGTCATCGACGAGGCAGAGGTGCTTTACGACGCTGCCTGACCGGATCCGCTTGCAACACATTCGGGAAGCCGCGCTCGATGCGATCGCACTTGCCGAAGAGGCCTCGCGCGCCGATTTCTAGAATCACCGGATGCTCCGCTACGCGCTGGCTCGTTGCCTGGAGATAATCGGCGAGGCAGCCGGACAAATCACTCTCGAAACGCAAGCCGCTGCGCCAGAGATTCCCTGGAGCCAGATCATCGGGATGCGACATCGTCTCGCGCACGCATACTTCGCAATAAATCTCGACTACCTTTGGGACACCGTGGCAGTCGACTTGCAGCCCTTAGTTCAAGAAGTCGATCGAATCCTCACGCGCATCGGCGACGAGGAACCCTCCTAGCTCCCCCCGCCCGCCGGTGCCGCGGCCGGCCGCGCGGCCACCCCATGTCCCACCCGTCGGATCCCCGGCCGCAGCAGGATGATCGCCGCCGTCGCGAGCACCGTGCTCCATGCCAGGATGGGGAGCACCACCGGCAGCCCCCACACCTGTCCTGCTGTGCCAACCGGCAGACCCCCGAGCATTGAAAGCCCCATGGCCAGCGGGAAGAGCCCCATCACCCGCCCGCGCATGGCGTCGCTCACGTTTTGCTGCACGATGGTGTTCGCCGTCACCATCGTTGCCACCATCGAAAGGCCCAGCCCGAAGTTCGCCACCGCCGTCAACGGCACCGATCGCGAGTGCGCGAACACCACCGCGCAGATCGCGAACGTCAGTACCGCCGCGCAGAGCGTGCGCCCGCTACTGCTGAACCCCTTCCGGAACACGAAGAAGAACGAGGAGACGAACGTCCCCAGCCCCCAGGTCATCGCCATGAAGCCGAACTGCGCCTGGCTCAGGCCCAGCACTTTCGTCATCCACACCGGCCCGAGCGTCGCCGGGCCCGGCATCCCGAGCACCTGCAGCGCCAACACCAGCGCGATCACCCCAAAAATCGTGGCGTCGCCGCGGGTGTAGCGGAGCCCTTCGCCGATGTTGCGCACCACGCTCTCCGCGCGGTTCGCTTCGCCCACGCTGCGGAACCGCAGCATTGCGATCAGGGGCAGGATGGCCACCCACGCCAGCAGCGTCAGGCAGTACACCGTCCCCGGGTCCATCACGCTGTTCAGCGCGCCGACCAGGGGCAGGGCAAGCGGGAAGGTCAGCTGCTGGGCAACCATCTGCAGCGTGATAGCGCTCGAAAGGTGCTCCATCCCCACGATCGCCGGCGTGCTCGCCGTGCGCGCCGGCTGGTCCACCCCCATCGCCCCCGCCGCCCCGAACGTCAGCACCAGCAGGATGACAATGTTCGCCCCGCCCAGCGGTTCGAACACCATCAGCGCCGCCACCGCCGCGTGGATGACGAGCGAGACCGCCTGGGCCCCCATCAGCACCTTCCGCCGCTCGAAGCGGTCGGCAAACGCCCCGCCCACCAGGCCGAACAGGAGCATGGCCGAACCGCGGCTCGCTGCCACCAGCGCGACGTAGAACACCTGGCGGTCTTCGAAGCGCTCCTGGATCCAGAAGATCTGGGTCAGGAACTGCATCGGCATCACGAACCCAACCGCCGCCGAGCCCGCCAGCAGAAGCCGGAAATCGCGGTAGGACCAGGCGCTGCGGGCCATGCGGTAGTTTGGCCCATTCGAAGAGTTCCCGATAGCTAATCCCGCGCGACGGCCACCCCGTAGCTCCGGTAGGGGCGTGCCGGCGGCGCCACCGGCGTCGGCGAAGGCGTCGGCTGCGGTGTTGGCGTTGGCGACGGCGCCGGGCCTGGCCCGGCGTCCAACTCGACCACCGAGATCAGGCACTCCATCACTTCGCATCCGAAAAGGATGTCGTCCAGCAACTCCTCGTCGATCCGCGAGCCGCTGTTCAGCGATGCCCCGCCCTGCGTGTGGATGCCGACGATCAGCCCGAGTGTCGGCCCATCCGCGAACGACCAGATGGCCGACCCGCTCTGCCCCGCGGCCGTGTCAATCTCGTAGTACAGCCGGAAGTCGTCCACAACAGCGAACTCGGTCCGCAGGTCGCCCCACATCGTCCCCCAGTCCTGGTCGCCGGGATAACCGACGATCGTGGGGAAGAACCCCGGGGCTTCGAGCACGTCCGTCGGTGCCACCGTGACGCTCAGCCAGCCGGTGTCGTGCGACAGCAGGTCGTTCGGGAGCTTGATTACGCCCCAGTCCCACTCGCTCTCGCCCGAGAGCGCGTAGTTGTCCGGCACCCACCAGTCCGAGGCGTACTGCGACCCGAACGGTTCGTAGTCGCCGTCCTTGCCGGGCACCACGCGGATGTGTTCGGCGCCCCAATCGCCGATCGAGTCGTCCCAGAGGCAGTGGCCCGCCGTCAGGAGCGCGTCCGGGCCGATGAAGGTCGCCGTGCAGCTGGCGAACACCTCGCCGTACGCGTCCTCCAGCTCGAGGAACGCGATGGCGCTGAATGGGAACACGGTCGTGTCCTGGATCGGGATTCGCTCATCAGGCCCGAGGACGGCCTGCCCGGTCACACCGCCCGATGCCACCGGAGGGAGGATTTCCCCGGTGGCCCTGGCGTCGTGATGGGCGAAACCGCGCGCGGCCGGCACTTCGGCATCGGCCGCCGGGAGCGGCACCACCAGGGCCGCGAAGACGAGCGCCAGGAAAAACGCGCGCATCACCCGAAATGTCGGGAGAAATCCCTCACAGGCAAGCGGACGGACGGTGGACGGACGGTTTCCGCCTCTCCGCGGGACGCACTTCCCGGTCGAAAACCAGCTCATGAGGGCTGTCGATGCGCATCGGCGACTTTGAGGATGCCGTTGGCAAGCAACTGCTCGCCCGGCGCGAGGGGATGAACACCGACCTTGCCCGCCTGGGCGCGAAGCTCAGCGCGCCGGGGAACGGCGCCGTCTCACCGGCCGCGACCGTCCCGGACTCCGTTGTCCTCTCCGCAGAGGCCCGCGCGGCACACCTGCCCCCCGAACTGGCGAACCTGCCGCTGCCGCCATTCCCTTCGCCGAGACGGCTGATCGCGGTGATGCGCGAACTCGAGGCTTCCGGGCACGACGCCGCGCTCAGCCGGGAGGCGGCAGGCCGCTTCGTCAGCCTCCTGCGCAGTTTGGCCGCCTCGCTCCCCCCGGGAGCCAGAGTGCCGCCCGGCGAGCACCCTGCCGCCGAGGCGCTCGTGCGGGCCGCGCTCGGCGGCGCCGCCACTCCCGGAGAGCTCGTGCTGCTGGTGAGGCGCCTCCTCCAGTTGTCCAGCCCCGACGTCCGGGTCACGGCTCAGCTCCCGCCATCGGCCTACGAACGCGCCGTCGTCGCAGTCCTCGCGTCCCTGCTCCGCCTTCGCCCGGAACTGCCGCCGGCCAGCGGCCTCGCGGCCTCCACCCTCCCGCCAGGACTTCTTTCGTTCCTCGCGTCCCCGCCCGGGCCTCGCCCGCGGCGGCCCGGCCGCGCTCGCGCCGGCGAGCCCCTGCGCGATGACCCTCAGGATGACCTTGCCGAGGACTCCGGCCGGACGTACACCCCCAGGAACACCCGCGGCGACCGCGCCCAATAGGCCAGCTGGCCGCGAAGGTGCGCGGGTCCCACCCTCCGATCCCCGGGGACAATCCAGGGGTCAACCATGTTGGCCCGGTTCTCCCGGTACCAGCCAACCCAGCGGCGCAGGTCGCGCAGGGCGAACCCGCCGCCGACGAACTGGCCGCCCACCATCGCAGCGAAATCGAGCTTCCGGCAGAACACCAGCTCCTCGTGGCGCGTCCGCGCGCGCGCAGCTGCAAGTTCGGACTCGAGCTGCGCCGTCTCGCCCAACGCCTCGAGATAGGCGTACCAGGCCAGTTGCAGCCCGCGCTCGGACTCGAGGCGCATCCCGTTGTACGGGCGGATGTTGAGGTCGATGAGGAAACGCTCGCCTCCCCGCGACACAAACTCGGCCTCGAACATCCCGTGGTAGCCGATCGAGCCGAGAAGCCCCAGGAGCCGCTGCGCGAGGGCCCCATCGACGGGCGCCGTCTCGAAGCAGACGCCGCTCCCGAACCGTCGCGGGACCTGCAGCAGTTTGCGATGCGCCAGCACCGCCGAGTCCCCGGCCGCGCTCACGTACCCGCAGAGGTGGTACACCGGCCGGTCCCTCCCCGGGACGAGCTCCTGCACCATCGGGACCTCGATGCCCCGGATGGACGCGGCCACCGCCGGGTGGAACCGTGCCCGCTCCAAGGCGCGCCGCACCGCGTTGCGCAGCTCGGCCTCGTCCCGCACAAGCTGGCCGCGGCCCCAGTAGGCGTTGCCCACGCGCGATTGCGGCTTCACGGCCAGCGGGAAGCGGCTTCCCCGGGCCCCCTGCAACGCGGCCTCCACGGAAGGCGCGAGCCAGGTCTTTGGGGCGGCGACACCGGCCCGCAGGCAGGCCTCGTACAGCCGCCACTTCGCCAGCGCCGTGTGCACCGCCTCCTGCGGTGCGAGCGCCAGCCTGGTCTCCACACCGGCGTGGCGTCCGCGCCACTGCGCGAGCCACCAGGCCCAGGCATCGGACCCGGGCAGGACGACCGCGCCGGGGTAGCGCCCGATCAGGTCCTCGAACCAGCCGTCGAGTTCGTCCGGCCACTGCGGAGGAAACCACTCGACAGCGCGAATCCAACGCGATGCCAGGACGGGGTCCCTGCGCCTCCCGGTTACCGCCACCACCGGGACACCGCGGGCGCCGAGTTGTTCGAGCGGCTCGATGTCCGGCTCCAGGTACAACAGCGGGGGCGTCATCGCTTGCCCCCGCGCAGCCCGCCCACTGCGCCGCCTCGCGCGTGGGAGGATGCCTCCCCGAGGGCCTCCAGGAACGCCCGCGGTGCAAAGAAGTGGTCGTCCACCATAGCCCGGCCATTCTTCCCGAGAGCCGGCTCCGCCGTCAGGCCCGGCGGGCCACTCTCCGGCGCAACTCCAGTGTGCGCCGCTCCAGCGCCTTCAACTGGCGATACAGGCCAGGGGAGCGGGTTGCGATGCGGGCCACGCGCATGCGCCCCAGCCGCCGCCAGCGGTCGGTCCGGGGTTCCTGGCCCACATTGCCGACCCAGCGGACGTGCGTCGCAAACGTGAACTTGTACGGCTCGCTCCCCATCAGGTAGTCGAAGTCCCGGTCGCCCGCTTCGAAGCACGCCTTCAGGGTCAGCAGCTCGACAACCGAACCGGGCGAAAACCGCGACAACTCCGGGTCGTACACAGTGATCCGCCAGAGCGAGCGCCCATGTTCGCGCAGGCCCACCTTGCCGCCCACCAGCCGGCCTCCCGCCCGTACCGCCACGACCTTGAAGATGCCCCTGCGCCGAAGCTCCCGGTGGAAGTCCAGGTTCTGCGGGAGCGTCATCCGGTGCGATTTCCAGGTCCGCGCGTACTGCGCCGACTTCCACGCGATCAGCGTTTCGAACGCCGCCTCGTCGCGGTCATCGAGTTGTACCTCGATGGGCCCCAGTTCGCGTCCGATTTGCCGGGCCTTCTGCGCCACCCGCTTTGGCGAGTTCACCCCCTGAGGAGGCGTCGCGCTCGCCACTACCTCGTCCCACGTGCGGAACAGCGAGAGGTCGACAAAAGGCGACGGCGCCGCCCAGGGCGGCCCCGTCTCACCCACGGGGGTGACGGCCCGCACCACCTCAGCGAGGTACGGGACGTGGAGCGCCGGCCCGGTTGCTGCTTCCGGCCCGAGCGGCTCGAGGTAGAACGGGAACGCGTACACCCCGCTCACCGGCTTCCCTCGCGGCGTGACCAGCGTGCGATAGCGGGCGCCTTCACACTCCACGATGCCCGGCTTCGCCCCGGGAAAGTACGCCTCGGCCAACGCCGCCAGGAACGCGTCCGTGCTGAAAGGCGGCCACTCGATCATGCCCGGCGACGGTAGCACGTCATCCCCGCGGCGGCAGCAGTCGCCGGCGCCGGCTACTTCACCACGAAGTAGCGCGCGTCCGGGTGGTGGACGATGACGGCGCTTGTCGTCTGCTCCGGGTGCCACTGGAACGTCTCGCTCAAGGCGACGCCGATGCGCTGCGGCTGGAGCAGCACCGCCATCTTCGCCTGCTCCTCCAGGTCCGGGCAGGCCGGGTAGCCGAACGAGTAGCGCGCCCCCTGGTAGTGCCCCTGGAAGAGGCTCTTGCGGTCCGGCGCGTCGTTCCCGGCAATGCCCAGCTCCTCGCGCACGCGCCGGTGCCACATCTCTGCCAGCGCCTCCGCGCTCTCCACCGAAAACCCGTGCCAGTGCAGGTAGTCCCGGTACTCGTTGCTGTCGAACAGTTGCTGCGCGAACTCGCTCGCCTTCGGCCCCATCGTCACCAGGCTCATCGCCACCACGTCGTACTGCGGTCCGCCCGCCGCGGCTTCCTCCACCGAGCGGAAGAAGTCGGCCACGCACTTGCGCTGGCCTGTCGTCTGCCGCGGGTAGACGAGCCGGATGGGCTCGCCCGCGGGCTTCCCGCCGGCCACATCCGGCCAGCAAATGAGGTCGTTCTTGTCGGCCAGGCAGGGGAAGTAGCCGTACACCACCTGCGGGATGAGCAGCTGGTCGGCGATCGCCCGCTCGGCCCAGCGGCGGAAGATCGGGCGCACTTCGGCGTCGAGGAAGGCTTCGTACTCCGCCTCGCCGCGCTCCCCGCGCTGGTACTGCCACTGTCCGCGGAAGAGCTGCGCCTCGTTGATCCACGGGAAGATGTCGCGCAGGGGGATCCCGCGCACCACGCGGCTCCCCCAGAACGGCGGCTCGGGGATGGGCACACCCCGCCGGATGTCCGACGGCGCGTAGTCCGCGGTGCTCGGCCCGCCGCCCGTCGCTCCGTCGCCCGGCACGTTCACCAGCACCGGGTCGTAGACGCTCTCGCCGGGCTGGAGCTCGGCTCCGCCGCGGGTGAGCACCGGCAGCGGGCGCCCTTCGCGCAGCGCCGGGATGACCTTGTCCATGGTCGAAAGGCCTTCGAACGCGTCCTGCGCGTAGTACACGTGCCCCTTGTAGAGCCGCCGCAGGTCGTCCTCAACGTACCGCCGCGTCAAGGCGGCCCCGCCGAGGATGACCGGGTACCGGAACAGTTCGCGGCTGTTGAGCTCCTCCAGGTTCTCGCGCATCACCACCGTGCTCTTCACCAGCAGGCCCGAGAGGCCAATGGCATCCGCTTCCACCTCGTTCGCCTTCTCGATGATGTTCTGGATCGGCTGCTTGATCCCGATGTTGTACGTCGTGTAGCCGTTGTTGCTGAGGATGATGTCCACCAGGTTCTTGCCGATGTCGTGGACATCGCCTGCCACCGTGGCCAGCACGATCTTCCCCTTGCTGTTGCCGTCCAGCCGGTCCATGTGCGGTTCCAGGTAAGCCACCGACTGCTTCATCGTCTCCGCCGACTGAAGCACGAACGGCAGTTGCATCTTGCCGGCGCCGAACAGTTCGCCGACGACGCGCATCCCTTCGAGCAGGTGCTCGTTGATGATGGTCAGCGGGTCGAAGCGCGCGAGCGCCTCGTCCAGGTCGTCCTCCAGCCCGCGCCGGTCACCGTCGATGATGCGCTGCTGCAGGCGCTTCTCCACCGGAAGCCTGGAGCGGTCCGTCTTCTCAGTCTTCGCCGTTTCCACGTTTTCGAAGAGCGAGATGAAGTGGTGAAGCGGGTCGTAGCCTTCGCGGCGGCGGTCGTAAATCAGGTCTCGCGCCGTTTCCAGTTGGTCTTCCGGGATGCGGTTGAGCGGCAGGATCTGCTTCGCGTTCACAATTGCCGAATCGAGGCCGTGCGCGATGGCTTCGTAGAGGAACACCGAATTCAGCACCCGCCGCGCCGCCGGCTTCAGCCCGAACGAGCAGTTCGAAACTCCGAGCGTGGTGTGGATGCCCGGGTACTCCGCCTTCATCTGCTTGATCGCGTTGAACGTCTCGATGGCGTCCTTGCGGAGATCTTCCTGGCCGCCGGAAAGCGGGAAGGTCAGGAAGTCGAAAAGCAGGTCGCCCGGCTCCATGCCGTACTCGTTCACCGCCAGGTCGTAGATGCGCCGCGCGACGCGCAGCTTCCACTCCGTCGTGCGCGCCTGGCCCTCCTCGTCGATCGTGAGGGCGATGGCCGCCGCGCCGTGGCGACGGATGAGCGGCAGCAGCCTCCGGATCTTGCGCTCGCCGTCCTCCAGGTTGATGGAGTTCACCACCGGCTTGCCGCCGTACAGCTTCAGCGCCGTCTCGATTACCGGGACTTCCGTGCTGTCGAACACCAGCGGCAGCGTGGACTGCGTGCGCAGCGCCGTCGCCACCTTCTCCATATCCTGGGTCCCGTCCCGCCCAACGTAGTCCACCATCACGTCGATGACGTGGGCGCCCTCGGCCGCCTGCTCCCGGGCGAGCGCCACGATGCCGTCGATGTCGCCGTTCAGCAGGAGGTCGCGGAAGGCCCGCGAGCCGGTCGCGTTCGTACGCTCGCCGATGACCAGGAACGACACATCCTGCTCGATCGGGACGCTCTGGTAGAGCGACGAAAGGTTGGCTTCGTACTTCGAGCGCTCGCCACGGAGGAACTCCGAGGCGGCGGGGCGGAACTTCGGTGCGCGCCGCCCGATGGCGGCGATGGCCGCCTCGAACATCGCCGGCGTCGTCCCGCAGCACCCCGCCGCGATGTTCGTCCCGAACTCCTCGACGAAGACCGACTGGTACTTCGCGAACTGCTCCGGCGTCAACGTGTAACAGGCCTGGCCGTCGACCACCTCCGGGAGCCCGGCGTTCGGACCGATGAACACCGGCCGTCGACAATGCTCGGCCAGGTAACGCACGTGCTCGACCATCTGCTCGGGCCCCGTCGCGCAGTTGATGCCGATGATGTCGACGATGTCGAGCGGCTCCAGCGTCGTGAGCGCGCAGGCAATGTCCGAGCCCAGGAGCATCGTGCCAGTCGTTTCAATCGTGACGCTGGCGATTACCGGGATGCGCTTGCCCGTCTCTTCGAAGGCGAGCGCGCAACCCGCGAGCGCCGCCTTGGTCTGGAGCAAGTCCTGGCAAGTCTCCACCTTCAGGACATCGATGCCGCCCTCGATCAGGCCGATCGCCTGCTCCCGCGCCCCCCGCACGAGCTCGTCCCACGTGATGTGGCCCAGACTCGGCAACTTCGTACCGGGGCCCATGGTGCCGAACGAGTAACGAGGGTGTTCCGGCGTGCTGTACTGGTCGCGCACGCGGCCGATGACCCGGGCCGCCAGGCGGTTGAGCTCGCGCGTGCGCTCGGCCAGCCCGAACTCGGCGAGCACCACCTCGTTCGCGCCGAAGGAGCACGAGTCGACGGCGTCGACGCCAACTTCGTAGAACGACCGGTAGATGCCTTCGAGGATGTCCGGGCGGGAGACGTTCAGCCACTCGGGGCAGCCGTCGTGAGCCTCGCCATCGGCCGCTACGAACGCATCTGGCTTCAGGTTGAGCGAAAGCAGCGTCGAACCGATCGGTCCGGCGGAAAAGAGCACCTGTCCCCGCAGGCGCTGCAACAGCGGGTGTTCGAGAGGCCGGTACATAAGGGTGCGATCAAGGGTAGCACAGCGACCGCCCCCGGCGGCGGGGTCTGGAACGGCGGGCGACCCTCACCCCCAGCCCCTCTCCCGCGCGCGGGAGAGGGGTGCCATGTGTCTGGGCCTTGAGCAGGATGATCAGCGAAAGTCCGCCACCGCTTCCGCGAGTCGTCCAGCCCCCTTCTCCCGCAAGCGGGAGAAGGGAAGGGGATGAGGGCCGAGTGTCGACGCCAGAAGACTCCTCGCTGCAGCGCGACTGGGACCTACGAACAACATCCGGCTACGTGGGCCCAGGACCCTCACCCCCAGCCCCTCTCCCGCGCGCGGGAGAGGGGTGCCGTGTGACCCACCGATCGGCCAGAAACAGGACGATCACCGAAAGTCCGCCACCGCTTCCGCGAGTCGTCCAGCCCCCTTCTCCCGCAAGCGGGAGAAGGGAAGGGGATGAGGGCCGAGTGTCGGCACCAGAGACTCCTCGCTGCGGGCCCAGGACCCTCACCCCCAGCCCCTCTCCCGCGCGCGGGAGAGGGGTGCCATGTCGCATCGAACTTCGAGGTCAACGAAGCTCCGCGACGACGTCCCCGAGTCAACGCCGCCCAGCCCCCTTCTCCCGCAAGCGGGAGAAGGGAAGGGGATGAGGGCCGAGTGTCGACGCCAGAAGACTCCTCGCTGCGGGCCCAGGACCCTCACCCCTAGCCCCTCTCCCGCGCGCGGGAGAGGGGTGCCATGTGTCTGGGCCTTGAGCAGGATGATCAGCGAAAGTCCGCCACCGCTTCCGCGAGTCGTCCAGCCCCCTTCTCCCGCAAGCGGGAGAAGGGAAGGGGATGAGGGCCGAGTGTCGGCACCAGAAGACTCCTCGCTGCGGGCCCAGGACCCTCACCCCCAGCCCCTCTCCCGCGCGCGGGAGAGGGGTGCCGTGTGTCTGGGCCTTGAGCAGGATGATCAGCGAAAGTCCGCCACCGCTTCCGCGAGTCGTCCAGCCCCCTTCTCCCGCAAGCGGGAGAAGGGAAGGGGATGAGGGCCGAGTGTCGACGCCACCAAGCCCGTCACAATCCGCGGCGCAAATCTCGCTATAAGAACAACATCCGGCTACGTGGGCCCACGACCCTCACCCCCAGCCCCTCTCCCGCGCGCGGGAGAGGGGTGCCATGTCGCATCGAACTTCGAGGTCATTGCAAGTCCGCCACCGCTTCCGCAAGTCGTCCAGCCCCCTTCTCCCGCGCGCGGGAGAAGGGCCGGGGATGAGGGCCGAGTGTCGGCACCAGAGACTCCTCGCTGCGCGCCCAGGACCCTCACCCCTAGCCCCTCTCCCGCGCGCGGGAGAGGGGTGCCGTGTGACCCACCGATCGGCCAGAAACAGGACGATCACCGAAAGTCCGCCACCGCTTCCGCGAGTTGACCGAGAGCTGCGGGCAGATTGTGTTCGACCAGCGAAGCGGGAACCCGGACGAACCGGACGCCCAGTTCTTCGAGCGCCCGTTGTCGCCCCCGATCTCGCTCGGCAACAGCCCCCGCGTTGTGGATGCCACCATCCACCTCCACGGCGAGCTGCAACTCGTCACACCAGAAGTCCAGGACGTAGGCTCCAATGGGATGCTGCCTGCGGAACTTCAGACCGAGAAATCGGCGCCCCCGGAGTTCATGCCACAGGGCGTCTTCCGTCGCTGTGAGGGGCTTGCGAAGCCGGCGCGCAGCCGGGACGTTCCTCGTGTGCCAGCGGGGTTCCTCCTGGTCCACGGCGCGCATGATTGTTTGAATCGCCCCCGCTGACAACACCGCGGCCCTCGCCGTCAGTCCCCCGCACACGACTCGCGCCCCAGCCCCTCTCCCGCGCGCGGGAGAGGGGTGCCGTGTCGCATCGAACTTCGAGATCATCGAAGCTCCGCAACGACGTCCCCGAGTCAACGCCGCCCAACTCCCTTCTCCCGCAAGCGGGAGAAGGGCCGGGGATGAGGGCCGAGTGTCGACGCCAGAAGACTCCTCGCTGCGAGCCCACGACCCTCACCCCTAGCCCCTCTCCCGCGCGCGGGAGAGGGGTGCCATGTCGCATCGAACTTCGAGGTCATCGAAGCTCGACCGCGACGTCCCCGAGTCAACGCCGCCCAACCCCCTTCTCCCGCGCGCGCGGGAGAAGGGCCGGGGATGAGGGCCGAGTGTCGACGCCACCAAGCCCGTCACAATCCGCGGCGCAAATCTCGCTATACGAACCACATCCGGCTACGCGGGCCCACGACCCTCACCCCCCAACCCCTCTCCCGCGCGCGGAAGAGGGGTGCCGTGTGCCCACCGATCGGCCAGAAACAGGACGATCACCCGAAAGTCCGCCACCGCTTCCGCGAGTTGACCAACCCCCTTCTCCCGCGCGCGGGAGAGGGGTGCCGGGTGACCCACCGATCGGCCAGAAACAGGACGATCACCGAAAGTCCGCCACCGCTTCCGCGAGTCGCCCAACTCCCTTCTCCCGCGCGCGGGAGAAGGGCCGGGGATGAGGGCCGCCACGCCCTACACCCCCCGGTGGTTGCGCCCACTCGCCCGCTCCAGCTCCCGCACGAACTCCTCCAGCGTCGCGGCACGCAACGCCGGCACCCGTGCCACCTCCACATCGAGCGTAGAGCTCGGGGTCGGGCCTTCGTCGTGCCCGGGGTGCAGTTGCAGCGAACCATCGAGCAGCCGCAAACCCTGGATGCTCTCCCAGAGCGCCTCCACCGAACCCGGGCCCGGCCGCCCCACGCTCCCTACGAGCAGCGTGTCGCCGGAGAACAGGTGGCCGCCGGCGAGGACGGCGAGCGAGCCCGGCGAGTGGCCGGGTACGTGCCGCAGCAACACCTCGGTGTCCCCCACCTTCAACGCCGTGTCACGCGAGATCGCTTCAACACCGGGAGCTACCGGCAGGGCGCCAGCCTCCCGCTCGTGGCAAAACACGGCTGCGCGCGTTTCCCCAATGATCGCCTCCAGCCCGTTGATGTGGTCGCTGTGAGAATGGGTGAGGATGACCGACTCGACGGTGAGCCCGCGTTCCCGGGCCGCCGCCAGGAGTGCCCCGGCGTCCCATGCAGGGTCGATGACGACCGCCGCGCCGGTTGCGCGGCACGCCAGCACGTACGAAAAGTTCCAGAACGGCCCGCGCCGGAACGTAAGGACCTCGAGCCCGGCCATGCGGTTAGTGTGCCGCGCTTCTCAATTGATCGCCCGGTACAGCGGCATCGTCACCACCGGCGACCAAAGCTCGATCAGCAACTCTTCGAGTTCAGGCTGCCAGCGCTCCCAGGTGCCGCGCGCATAGGCCGCCTCCGGGCTCGCGAGCGCCGGCTGCACCGCGTCCGTGCTTTCGAACGAGTAGAGCGCCAGGCGCGTGCCATCGGCGTTGCACCCCTGCCGGATCCTGGCGATACCGGGGATCCGCGCCACGTCGCGGAGGTGGACCGACTCGAACCAGCGGTCAAACTCTCCCCGTGCAGGCTCCTTCACGCGGGCGCGCAGGAGAAGAAACGGGCGTCTGTCATCCATCGGCCGCGGCACCCTCCACCAGCGAACGGACGAGCGCCACCGCCGGCTCCAGCGAGAACCTTGTGTCCACCACCACCACCGGGACGCTGAACTGCTGCGGCCGGCTCCTCATCAACTCGTACACCTCCGCCGTGGCCTGCGAATACCCCTCGCGCGGGGCCGCGAGCCGTGCCCGGATGACTTCCTCCGGCGCGGTCACGCGCACGCAGACCAGGGTCGATCCCACATCGCCGGCGAGCTTCAGGAACCGCTTGCGATCCCGGTTCGTCAGGTTCGTGGCGTCGATGAGGGCGTGCCGCCCTGCAGCGAGCGCCGCGCGGGCATCGGCCTCCACCTGGCGGAAGACCACTCCGCTCTCCGCCGTTGTGTACCGCGGCACGGGAGCGAGCGCGCGCCGGATCGCGTCACTTTCGATGTGCGCGAAATCGAGTTGCGCGGCGAGCGCCTTTGCGAACGTCGTCTTGCCCGCGCCGGGCAACCCGGAGAGGAGGATGAGGGCCGGTGTCGCTTCGCCGAAATTGCCGTTGACCATTGGTTATGCTAGGTTGGCGGATGTTCATACGTTAGGCAAAGGAAGACTGAGAAGCAGGTTGCTGAGCAAAGAGCAGAAGACCACGTTGATCCGGGAGTACGGCACCCACGGCACCGACACGGGCTCCCCTGAAGTCCAGGTTGCGATTCTCACCGAACGGATCAAATACCTGACGACGCACCTCAAGGCGAACAAGCACGACTACCACACGCGCCGTGGTCTGCTGAAGCTTGTCGGCCAGCGGCGCCGCCAGCTTCGCTACCTCAATAATCGCGACGTGAACCGGTACCGCGAAGTCATCGCACGGCTGGGCCTCCGCAAGTAAGCGGGGGCCTTTGTCTTTTGGAGCAACCCCGCGCTTCCCGACCTGTCTGAACCGGTCCCTTTGCCGCCCGTACCGCGCTCGCTCCTCGCGGACGGCCCCACTCCGCACGTCCTCCACGCATGAACCGGGAGGAAACACGAACAGGCTCATCTGAGAAGCAGACGAAGCCAGAAGAACTGAAGGCATGAAAGAACCAGCACAATACGAATTGGAAATCGGGGGCAAGACCCTCACCATCCAGCACGGCATCCTCGCCAACCAGGCGAACGGTTCCGTCACTGTCCGTCTCGGCGATACCGTCGTCCTCGTCACCGCCACCATGGCCGATGCGCGCGAAGGCATCGACTTCTTCCCCCTCACAATCGACTACGAGGAGCGCCTCTACGCCGTCGGCAAGATTCCCGGCGGCTTCCCGCGCCGCGAAGGCCGCGCCAGCACCGACGGCATCCTCGCCATGCGCCTCACCGACCGGCCCCTCCGCCCGCTCTTCCCGAAGGGCTTCCGCCAGGAAGTCCAGATCGTCGGCATGACGCTCTCGGCCGACCGCGAGAACCAGCCCGACACCCTGCTCACGATTGGCGCGAGCACCGCCCTCATGATCAGCGACATCCCCTTCAATGGGCCGGTCAGCTCGGTGCGGGTCACCCGTCTCAACGGCGAGTTCATCGTCAACCCCACCTTCCAGGAGAGCGAGGAAGGCGACCTCGACATCATCGTCGCCGGCACGAAGGAAGCGGTCGTCATGGTCGAAGCGGGCGCCAAGCAGGTGCCGGAGGACGTCGTCCTCGAGGCTATCGACGTCGCGATGGACGCCAACCGCAAGATCATCGCGCTCCAGGAAGAGATCGCCCGCAACGCCGCCCCGGTCAAGAAGCCCTTCGTCCCGGCGGCCGAGAACGAAGAGGCGAACGCGGCCATCGCCGAGTACCTCAAGGACCGCATCCCGGAACTGGTGGCCACCGCTGCCAGCGAGCGGAGCGACGCCAACAAGGCCGTCCGCCAGGAGCTCGCCGAGCGCTTTGGCGAAGTCTTCAAGCCAAACGAGATTGCCGACGCCCTCTACAACGTGATCAAGAAGGCCATGCGCAAGCAGATCCTCGAGCAGGGCAAGCGCGCCGACGGCCGTGATATCACCCAGATCCGCCCGCTCGATATCCACGTTGGCGTGCTCCCGCGCACCCACGGCAGCGGCCTCTTCACGCGCGGCGAAACCCAGGTGCTCACCGTGGCCACCCTCGGCGGCCTGAGCATGGCCCAGAAGCTGGACACGCTCTCGCCCCACGAAACCAAGCGCTACATGCACCACTACAACTTCCCGCCCTATTCGGTCGGCGAAGCGCGCCCGATGCGCGGCCCCGGCCGGCGCGAAATCGGCCACGGGGCGCTCGCCGAACGCGCCCTCGAGCCGGTGGTCCCGGATGAGCAGGAGTTCCCCTACGCTCTCCGGCTCGTCAGCGAAGTCATGTCCTCGAACGGCTCCACCTCCATGGCGAGCGTCTGCGGCAGCACCCTCGCCCTCATGGACGCCGGCGTGCCCATCTCCGCTCCCGTGGCCGGCATCGCCATGGGCCTCATCATGGGCGAGGACAACAACTACCGCGTCCTCACCGACATCGCCGGCCAGGAAGACTTCATGGGCGACATGGACTTCAAGGTTGCCGGCACGGCCGCGGGCATCACCGCCCTCCAGATGGACATCAAGATCGGCGGCGTCTCCCACGAGTTGCTGCGCACCGCGCTCAACCAGGCCAAAGACGCCAGGATGTACCTCCTCGAACGCATGACCGAAGTCATCGCGGAACCGCGTGCGGAAATGTCCCCGTACGCTCCCAAGATGTACAAGATCAAGATCAACCAGGATCAGATCGGCACGGTCATCGGCCCCGGCGGCAAGACTGTCCGCAAGATCCAGGAAGATTCCGGCGGCGCCACCATCGAGATCCAGGAAGACGGCACCGTCATCGTCGGTTCGCCCAACGAAGCCGTCGCCCGCAAGGCCATCCAGATGATCGAAGGCCTCACCAAGGAGGTGAAGGTCGGCGAAATCTACACCGGCAAGGTCACCCGGCTCCTGAACTTCGGCGTCTTCGTCGAAATCCTGCCCGGCAAGGAAGGCCTCGTCCACATCTCCCAGCTCGGCGCCGACCACGTGGAAAACGTTGAGGACGAAGTCCAGCCCGGCGACGAAGTCACCGTGATGGTCACGGAAATCGACAACCTCGGGCGCATCAACCTCTCGCGCCGCGCTGTCCTGCTCGGCGAAGAGCCCCCCGCTCCCGGCTCCGGTGGCGGAGGCGGTGGCCGCGGCCGCGGTGGCCCGGGCGGAGGCCGCGGCGGCGACCGTGGCCCGCGCCCCACTGGCGACCGTGGTGACCGTGGTGACCGTGGCGGCCGCAACGGCGGCGGCGATCGCGGCGGCTTCGAACGGCGCGGCGAGCCCCGCCCGCGTACCGGCGACCGTGGCGGCGACCGTGGTGGCCGCGGCGGTGGCGGCTTCGGCGGCGATCGCGGGCCCGCGCGCGGGGGCGGCGCACCGATCGGCGGCGCCAGCCGCGGCTGGGTCCGCCGTGGCCAGGACCAGTTCGATGGCCCCGCCGGCCCCCCGCCCTCACCCCGCCGCGACTTCGGCGGCGGCATGGACGAGGACGAATAGGGCCCGCCATTCCACCCAAAACCAGAAAGAGGCCCCGGCGTTTGCCGGGGCCTCTTTACGGAGACGTCACGCGTTGTCAGTCGAGCTCGAATCGCTCCAAGAACGCGAGTAACAGAGGCACGTCAGTCGCCGCGTAGTCCCACAGCTGGGGGTGATCGATGGTGTCGTAGGCATGCACGAGCACATCCCTCAGGCCCGCCCACTCCTTCCAAACGATCGTCGGGTGCCGTTCGCGGAAATCGGCTGTCAGGCGTTTCACAGCTTCGCCGATGATGGTGAACTCACGTTCAAGGGCCCGAAGGACGTAGCGATCCTCCCGAGACGCCCTGCCTCGCTGGATATCGCTCAGGGTATCCGCGATGAATCGCGCGGAATCCCTGATATCACGCAGGACGGAGACGTCGTCAGGCGGCGGCATACACTCGTGTCGCCGTCTCGAGGATCCGGCGCCGACGGAAAGGGTTCTGGTCACTCTCAACGACATGGCGCTGCGCGATCCCGGCTTCCCGCCCGACTAGCAGCCCCAACTCTTCCTTCATGGTCCAAATGTCGTGCCAGGTGCGCTGGACACCCGCTTTCCACGTGACCAGGAAGTCAACGTCGCTGTCCGGGCGGAAGTCATCGCGCAGGGCAGAGCCGAAAACGGCAAGCTCCGCCACTCCCCACTTCTCACAGAAGTCGCGCAGCGCGGTTTCGTCCAGTTCGATGGCGCCGACTTTCACAGGGGCAAGTGTAGCGCAACAACAACGGTGGCTATCCGAGGAAGCCCACGATCTCCTTCGCCCACGCCTCAGTGTTCTCCAGAGGGAGCATGTGGCCCGCCCCGGGCACCGTCACCAGCTGCGCCCTGGCAATCTTCGATTGGAACACCGGGCCGTACGCCGGCGGCGTGAGCTTGTCCTGCTCGCCCCAGAGGATGAGCGTCGGCGCCTTGACCCGGTGCAGGCGCTTCTTCAGTCCCTTATCCGGGATCGGCCAGATGAACTTCCCCGTCGCCGAGAAGTTGGCCAGCTGGAAGTAGTAGTTCTCGGCCATCTCGTCTTCGTTCGCCGGCGGCTTGAAGAGCGTCGGGATCACCGGGTTCGAAAGGTCCCCGAAGATCACGCCGGGCAGCTCCTGCGGCAGGAGCGTGAAGATGTCGGTTACCGGCGACTCATCGATCCAGAGGCCCACCGGGCAGGTGAGGACCAGCTTCTTCACCATGTCCGGCCGCGCTGCCGCGAGTTCGGCCGCGAACATCCCGCCAATCGAATGGCCCGCCAGGTGGAACGAGGTGAGGCCCAGTTCGTCGGCGAAGTCCTGGTAGTACATCACCATGTCGTGGATGTCGTCGATGTGCTCGAGGCCCTTCGTGTCGTCCCAGCCGGGGTGCGTCGGCGCGATCACCTCGTAGTGCTGCGCGAGCGCCTGCAGCTCCGGCGTGAACCCGTTGCGCACGCCTCCCGCCGCATGCAGGTAGAGCAGCGGCGTCCCGCTGCCCGACCGGTACACCGGCGGCTCGAACATGCCCCCGCGGATGGAGACGGTCTTCGGTTCAACGGTCATGGCGGTGGCCCTCAAATAGGGAGGCAGGCGACTCACGTGCGCCTGCCCCTGGAGTAGCGCCGATGGTACGCGATGCAGCCACGGCGGTGCCAGCGCCTCAAACCGCGAGTATGACGGGGCCGCGGGGCTGCCTCTTCCTCGCCTGTCGCTCCAACTCGTCCCGGCCGTTTCGCCGCCGGGACAAGAGCGCACCTTTTTTCAGCCCGTTCGCCTCGCCCTTCGCGGTCCTTTGGACCACCCGCCGCGGCGGCCTGCCGGCACATACTCGAAGCGTGAGGAGGTTCGCATGGACCGGAAGTCACTGCGCCGCGCCGCTGCTCTCATCGCCGCTGGCGTGACCCTGCCAGCGGCCGTCTGGCGCTTCTGGCAGTGGCAACGCAACTGGGGCGCCACCGAAGACGAGATCCCGCGCGTGATGCCGGGCGATGACCAGGTGGAGCGCCCCGACTACGTCCGGACCCGCGCGATCACGGTCGATGCCGGACCGCAGGACATCTACCCCTGGCTAGTGCAGATGGGGAAAGGCCGGGGCGGGCTGTACAGCTGGGACTTCCTGGACCGCCTGTTCGGCTTCCTCGATGCGCCGAGCGCGAAGGTCATCCATCCCGAATGGCAAGACCTGCAGCCCGGCGACACTATCCCCGTCGGCCGCGGAGGCGACTTCCCCGTTGTCGACCTTGCCGAAAACGCTTTCCTCTACCTCGGCGGCACCAACGGCGGCGTCAGCTGGACGTGGACGACCGCGCTCTACCCCACCGAAGACGGGCGCACCCGCCTGGTCACCCGCAACACGGGCAAAGGCGGAGTGTTCAGCAGGAGGCCGGTCATGGCGGTGATCGACCTCGCCGCCTTCATCATGGTCCATCGCTGGCTCAACGTGCTGAAGGGCCGGGCCGAGGCCTTGCGCAGGGAAAGGGAGAAAGCGCGCACCGCCACTGCTGCCGGCCTCGCCTGAGCCGCGCCCTCATTGCGTCGTCGTTGGCGTCCCCGTCGCCGGCGTGGGCGAGCCCGAGATTTTGAGCACCTGGCCGACCTGCAGCTCATCCGCGCTCGCCAGCCCATTGAGCGCGACGAGAGCCTCGACCGTCGTGGCGAACCGCGCCGCGATGTCCCACAGCGTGTCCCCGTCGACCACTTCGTAGGTGCCGGGTGGTGGCGTCGGGCTCGGCGTGCCGGGCGTCTGGGTGCGCGCCCCCGCGACATCGCTGCTGGGAGCCGTGGTTGCAGGCGCGGGCGTCTCCGTCGGCTCGTCCGAGCCGCCTCCGCCGCCACAGCCGGCGGCAAGCACCAGCGCGACCAGGGCCACGATGCGGTACACGCCCGCCCCCCTTCGGGCGCGGAGCGTATGGCATCACGCGATGCGCTGTAAACCCGTGACCGGTTAAGGCTTCGCCGCGGTGGGCCCGGCGTCCTCCGCCCATTTGCTCGCCCAGCCGGAAATCGCATTCACGATCGCGTCGAGCTCGCGCCCCTTGTCCGTCAGCGCATATTCGATACGCACGGGAATTTCCGGGTACACCTTGCGCTCCACAATGCCTGCTGCTTCCAGTTCGCGCAGGCGTTCAGAGAGCAGCCTGTCCGAGAGCCCCGGCACATTTGCCAGGACCTCGCCGAAGCGGCTCGACCCCGTGAGCAGCGTCCGGATGATCGCGCCAGTCCAGCGGCGGCCGATCAACTCGACGGCCTGCTGGAACATCGGGCAGTAGGCCGAAAGCTCGGCATGGGCGGCCTCAGCGTTCATGTTGCCCAGTATAACACTCTCGCCACTTCTCTTCTGTAGCCTACTTGACAGACAGTAGCCACTAACCATAGCATGGCACTAGAACATAGCTTACCTACAAAGTGTAAGGAGTTGCCATGACCACCATCGCCGGTCCCCGGACCGCAACCTACCGCCTCGAACCAGCCCATTCGTCCATCGAGTTCGCCGTCAAGCACATGCTCATCGCCACCACCAAAGGACGCTTCCACGACTTCGACGTGGTCGCCGAGATCGACGAGGCGAACTTCGCCAACTCCAGCGCGACCGTCACGATTACCGCCTCCAGCATCGACACCCGCCAGCCGGACCGCGACGGCCACCTTCGCTCCGCCGACTTCCTCGATGTCGAAAACCACCCGGTGATCACGTTCGTTTCCCGGCGCGTCGAGCCGGCCGGCGACGGCTGGCGCATTACCGGCGACCTGACCATCCGCGGCATCACCCGCGAAGTCGTGCTCGACGCCGAAGCGACCGGGCCCATCACCGACCCCTGGGGCGGCACACGCATCGGTGTGAGCGCCCACGGCAAGGTCAACCGCAAGGACTTCGGCATGGTCTGGAACGCCGCCCTCGATAACGGCGGTTTCGTCCTCGCCGACGACGTGAAGCTCTCCATCGAGCTCGAACTCCTGAAGCAGGCCTGATGGCCGGCGGCTCCTCCTCCCCGGGGCCCGGCGGGCAGCCACCCGCCGGGCCCAACTGCGTGAAGCCGCTCACACTCGACGCGTAAGCATCGCCGTCCCCGCTGGTCTTCTCCCCAGGAACACAACCACGCGACGCCGTGGGAGAGGACAAATCAACGTGAACAAGAAAGTCATGCTCGGAAGCGCACTCGGCCTGCTGGCGCTCGGCGCGGGAGCGTTCGCGCTCCTCAGCGCCGGCGGCCAGGAGGCAGCGGAGGACCGTCACCAGGCCCAGGCGGCGAAGCCCGGACCGGCCGGCGGCGATGCAGACCAGGCAGGAAGCGGGCACGACGCCGCCGGGAGCCAGGCCGGCCTGCCGGAAGCCAGCAAGCCCGCCACCCCCACCGGTGGCAACGCGGACGACCCCGGCGCCTCAACCCACACCGGCGCCCAACCGGCCGGCGGCGCCGAATCGGGAGAGGACAACGCCTCACCCTCCGGCTCCAGCTCCGGCACCGGCGACGACACCCCGAACGACCCGGGCGCCGATAGCAGCGACACCAACGGCAACGGCAGCAACGGCAACAGCGGCAACGGCAACGGCGGCAGCAACGGCGGCGGCCAGCCGACCGTCCCCTTCGACCCCGACCTCGCCTGCGCGCTGCTCGGTAGCTGCGACGACGAGCCAACCGTCCCCTTCGACCCGGACCTCGCCTGCGCGCTGCTCGACAGCTGCGACGACGAGCCAGCCATCCCCTTCGACCCGGACTTCGCCTGCGCCTTGCTCGACAGCTGCGACGACGAGCCCGCCGCCCCAGCTATCCCCGTGAACCCCGACATGGTCTGCGCCATCCTCGGGACCTGCGACCAGGAAGAAGATGACGACATCATCGTCATCGGCCGGAACTGCGAAATCTACGGTGGCTGCGAAGACGGCGAGTCCGATGATGACGACGACGCGCCCCTCATCCCGATCATCCAGACACGGAAGTGAGCCGGGGCGATCCCACTCCTCGCACCCTCCCGGAGCCCCGCCCGAGCGGGGCTCCTTCGTGTCCCCCTTCACGGGCCTTGACGTTCGCCTGTACCCTACGCGCGGCACCGGGACCAGCGGAATCGGCCCGAAGCCAGGACGGTAGCTCCGTGCTCCTCGCCTTCGACATCGGCAACACCTCCATCCACATCGGCCTCTGGGACGGCGACACGATCGCCAATACCTGGCGCATCGGCGTCGAACAGGAAAAACTGCCCGACGAATACGGCGTCCTTCTTATGTCCCTCCTGCACACGGGCGGCGTCGACGTGCGCGACATCCACGCCTGCATCATGGGCTGCGACGTCCCCCCGCTCATCCCCACCTTCGAGCAGGTCTGCCGCAAGTACTTCAACCTCGAGCCCATGGTTGTCGGCCACGGCCTCCGCACCGGCGTCCGCATCCTCTACGACAACCCGAAACAACTCGGCGCCGACCGCATCATCGATGCCGTGGCCGCGATCAAGCTCTACGGGCCGCCCGTCATCGTCGTCGACTTCGGCACCGCGACCGTCTTCGACGCCGTCAACGAACACGGCGACTACCTCGGCGGCGCCATCGCCCCCGGCATCGGCATCGCCAGCGAGGCCCTCTTCAGCCGCGCGGCCATGCTCTACCGCGTGCAACTCGAGCGGCCCCCGGTCGCCATCGGCAAGAACACCATCCACGCCATGCAGTCCGGCATCCTCTTCGGCTACGTCGGCCTCGTCGAGGGCCTGGTCCGCCGCTTCAAAGCCGAGCTCACCGGGAAGCCGAAGGTCATCGCCACCGGCGGCCTCGCCCCGCTCGTCGCCGCCGAAACCGACTGCATCGACGTCATCAACGGCGACCTCACCCTGACGGGCCTCCGCCTCATCTACGAAATGAACGCGGAGTGACGGCCATGGACACGATCGACATCCTCCCTCTGCAGGGCCGCCGCATCGTCCTCGGCGTGACCGGCTCGATCTCCGCCTACAAGGCCGCCGACCTTGCCAGCAAGCTCCGCCAGGCCGGGGCCGCCGTCGAAGTCGTCATGACGAGCGCCGCGGCGCAGTTCGTCTCGCCGCTCACCTTCCAGGCGCTCACCGGCCGGCCCGTGGTCGTGGACATGTTCGCCGCGGCCGAGGCCGAAGCCCACGTCGAAGTCGCCCGGCGGGCCGACGCGCTCGTCATCGCGCCCGCCTCGGCCGACTGCATCGCGAACCTCGCCCACGGCCAGACGCCGGACATGGTCACGCTCACCGCCCTGGCCACCGTCGCGCCGATCCTCGTCGCCCCCGCGATGGACAACCAGATGTGGGAGCACCCGGCGACGCAGGAGAACGTCGCCACCCTGCGCGACCGGGGGGTCGACTTCGTCGGCCCGATGGAGGGCCGCCTGGCCAGCGGCCGCATCGGCCCCGGCCGCCTCGCCGAACCCAACCAGGTGGCCGGCGCGCTGCGGGCGCTCCTCGGGCAACGCACGGGCGACCTCGCCGGCCGTCACATCGTCGTCAGCGCGGGAGGCACCCGGGAGCCCCTCGACCCCGTGCGCTTCATCGGGAACCGCTCGACCGGGAAGATGGGCTTCGCCGTCGCCGAAGCGGCCCGCGACCGTGGGGCGCACGTCACCATCGTGACCGGCCCCGTGTCCCTCGAAACGCCCTACGGCGTCCACAGGGTGGATGTCTCGACGGTCGCCGAGATGCTCGTCGCCCTCGAACAGGCCACCAGCGATTCGGACGCCATCATCATGTCCGCCGCCCCCGCCGATTACCGCCCCGCGCAGGCAGCCGACCACAAGATGAAGAAGGGCGAGGGCGGCCTCCAGGTCGAACTCGTCAAGAACCCGGACATCATCGCCACGCTGCCCGGCGGCGGCGTGCGCGTCGGTTTCGCCGCCGAGACCAGGAACCTCGAGGAGTACGCGCGCGCCAAGATCCCGGCCAAGCGCCTGGACTTCATCGTCGCGAACGACGTCTCCGCCGCCGGCTCGGGCTTCGGCACCGACACGAACCAGGTCACGATCTACCACAAGGACGGCTCTCACGAGGCCCTCCCCCTGATGACCAAGTACGCGGTCGCCCACGCCATCCTGGACCGTGTGGTTGCGCTGCTGAGGTAGCACCGCCGCTGGCTCCCCGGCCCGTTCCCTGTTCCAAGCGCGGCGTTCCCACTACCCTGTAGTTACCGAACCCCCACCACACGCGAGGCACTCCCATGTCTGTCCTTTCCCGCCTCGATCCCGAAGTCGCCGGGATCATCGAGGACGAACGCACCCGCCAGGTCGAATCGCTGGAGATGATCGCCAGCGAAAACTACGCGTCCGCCGCAGTCCTCGAAGCCACGGGTTCGGTCTTCACCAACAAGTACGCCGAGGGCTACCCCGGCAAGCGCTACTACGCCGGCAATCAGCACAGCGATCGCCTCGAAGAGCTGGCCATTGCCCGCGCGAAGCAACTCTTCGGCGCCGAGCACGCCAACGTCCAGCCTACCTCGGGCGCGGAAGCGAACATGGCCGTGTACCAGGCCTTCGTGAACCCCGGCGACACCATCATGGGCATGGAACTCAGCCAGGGCGGGCACCTCACCCACGGCTCGCCCGTCAACTTCTCCGGCCGCCTCTACAACTTCGTCCCCTACACCGTCGACCGCGAGTCCGAGGTCATCGACATGGCCGAGGTCCGCCGCCTGGCCAACGAGGCGAAGCCGAAGATCATCGTCGCCGGCGCGACCGCCTACCCCCGCAAGATCGACTTCGCCGCCTTCGCCGAAGTCGCGAAGGAGTCTGGCGCGCTCCTCATGGTCGACATGTCCCACATCGCCGGGCTCGTCGCCGGCGGCGCGCACATGACCCCCGTCGGTTACGCGGACGTGATCACCACCACCACCCACAAGACCCTGCGCGGGCCGCGTGGCGCGCTCGCCCTGAGCAAGCTCGAGCACGCCGACGCCCTCGACCGCGGCGTCTTCCCCGGCACCCAGGGCGGCCCCCACCTGCACAGCATCGCGGCCAAGGCCGTCGCCTTCGGCGAAGCGCTCAAGCCCGAATTCAAGGACTACGCCCACCAGGTGGTGCGCAACGCCGCAGCCCTCGCCGAGACGCTCATGGCCGGCGGCATCCGCCTCGTCTCCGGCGGCACCGACAACCACCTGCTCCTCATCGACTGCAATTCCGCCGGCATCAGCGGCCTGAAGGCGCAGAACGCCCTCCAGGGCGCCGGCATCATCACCAACCGCAACACCATCCCCTGGGACCAGCGCTCCGCCTACATCACCAGCGGCCTGCGCATGGGCACCCCCGCGCTGACTTCGCGAGGGATGCGCGAAGACGAGATGCGCCGCGTCGGCGAATGGATCGTCCGCGTCCTCAAAGACCCCGACGGCGACGGCGTCCGCGAGCAGGTGAAGGCCGAAGTGGCGGAGTTCGCGCGCGCCTACCCCGTGCCGGGGATTACGGACGCGGTGGCGGTCTGACTGAATTCACGATTCACGATTCACGATTCGCGATTCACGATTCAGGCAGGCCCCCGGGGACGATCACCCATTTGATCGTTGTCCGGAGTGACAAACGACGCCGGATGCTCCTCTGAACTTCTCGGTCAACGGTTCGAATTCAGACGCACTGTCGCAATCGTGAATCGTGAATCGTGAATTCCCGCCCGCTTCCCCATCCGCTAAGCTGTTGCTATTCCCCGGAGGTTTCCGTTGGTCGACTAACACCGGCGAAGCGCAGACACGTCTCCCCCGGCTTCAAGGCCGCAGCTCGACGTGTCCCGGTGTGTCCCCAGCGCAAGCGTACCTCCCGCCCCCTCACCGACCCGCTTCGTCTCCACCCGATCCGTCCCGGGCGGGAGCATGTCCCCTGGAGAACCGGCATGTTGACCGTCCAGAACCTTCGCCGCGAACTCGGCGGCCGCACCGTCCTCAACGGCGTTTCCTTCAGCCTCGAACGCGGCGAGCTCCTCGGCGTCGTCGGCCCGAACGGCGCGGGGAAGACGACGCTCCTCCGCATCCTGGCCGGCCTCGACCACCCCGACTCGGGCGTCGTCACCCTGGCCCCGGGCTCGGCCGTTGGCTACCTCCGGCAGGGGTTCGCCGGCCGCGAACACGAAACCGCTGGCTCCGCCTTCCCCCGCGCCTTCGCTTCCGCAGACGCAGCCCGCGGCCTCGAACGGCTGTCCGCGGCCCTTGCCCACGAAGCCGACCCGGCCCGCAGCGATGCACTCGCCGCCGAGTACGACGCGCTCCTCGCCCGTATCTCCGCCGGCGCCGGCCTCGACGTCCCGGGAGCGCGCGCGGCCCTCGCCCTCGAACATATCGGCCCGGACACGACACTGGGCGCCCTCTCCGGCGGCGAGCTCACCCGACTCGGCCTCCTCGACCTCGTGGCCGCGGCCCCGGACCTCCTCCTCCTCGACGAACCGACCAACAACCTGGACGTCGCCGGGCTCGACTGGCTCGAAGGCGCCCTCCGCGGCTTCCGCGGCGCCATCATCGCCGTCTCGCACGACCGCGCCTTCCTCGATTCGTGCGCCCGACAGGTCCTCGAACTGCGCCTCCACGGCGCCGGCGCCGAAGTGTTCGCCGGCAACTACTCCGCCCTCCTCGCCGAAAAGGCCCGCCGGGCCGAAGAGCACCGCACCGCCTACGAACGCCAGCAGCGCGAGGAGGCCCAGCTCAAGCAGGCCATCCACAGGATCGAGACGCGCGCCCGCGGCATCGAGAACCGTACGATCGACTTCGCCAAACGGAAGAAGGCGCTCAAGATCGCCCGCCGCGCCGTCACGCTCAAAGCCCGCATCGAACGGCAACTCGAATCCGGAAGCCACATCGAACGCCCGGACGAGAAGCCCAGGGCGTTCTACGGGGGCCTCGAGTTCGCGGACCTGGCCGGGGGCGCCGGCCGGCTCGTCTCGGTAACCGGTGCCGCGCTCGAAATCGGCGGGCGGCGCCTCTTCGAAGGGCTCTCCTTCAGCGTCAACCGGGGCGAGTGCGTCGTCATCTCCGGCCCGAACGGCCGCGGCAAGACGACCCTCCTCCGCGCCATCCTCGGCGAACACCCCGTCGCCCGGGGCGAAGTCTCCCTGGGCCCGTCCGCCTCCGTCGGCTACCTCGCCCAGCAGGATGACCCGGCCGTCGTGGCCGAAGACGCCCGGCTTACGCCAGTCGACCTCCTCCGCCGCGCCGCCCCCATGACCGAAGCAGAGGCCACCAACTTCCTCCACCGCTTCCTCCTCGGCCATGACCAGGTACGCACCCCGGTCGCGCGCCTGAGCTACGGCGAGCGGCGGCGGCTCAGCCTCGCCCTCATCGTGCGCGGCGGCGCAAACCTGCTCATCCTCGACGAACCGACGAACCACCTGGACCTGGACAGCCGCGAAGCGTTCGAAGACGCCCTCGAAGGCTACGAGGGCGCCATCCTCGCCGTCAGCCACGACCGCCGCTTTATCGCCCGCTTCGCCGACCTCGTGGTGGAGTTGTGACGCCCTACGGCCGCCACACCCGCGCGGGCTTCCCCTGCATCATCTCCTGCAGCGACCATACCTCCACGCGCCACGGCTCCAGCTTGAGCGCGCCGAAGTTCTCGTCGCCCGGCCCGCCCGGCCAGAACAGCCCCGGGTCGTACCCCACCGGCGGCGGCGCGTTCTTCACCAGGTCCCAGACCCGGTCCTTCGTCGCCTGGTCGTCCGCCCAGCTTGCGCGGCATTCGGCGTAGACCTGTTCGTGCTGCTGGTCCCAGTACGAACACGAAACGTACGGGTTCTTCTCCAGGTGCCGCGCCTTGAACGAATGCCGCCCGGTCGCAATCCAGCCCGTGCTCCCATCCCACACGGGATGAAGGATGCGCGCCCGCGGCCGTCCCTTGCTGTCGACCGTCGTCACGGTGCACCAGACCACGCGGCTGGTGATGCGGTGGAAGTCGGGGGCGATCTGGTCCCAGCTCACGTTCATGCGCGCAAGCCTACACACCGGCCCGCCAACCGGAAACCGGTACCGGGTACCGGGTACCGGGTACCCGGTACCTAGCCTTCCCACGCCGGCGCGCCCGCCGGCGGCTCCCCCAGGTCGACCTGCATGTACGTCGTGCTGTGCCACTCCCCGAACTTATGGCCCGCGTTCCGCATCTCGCCCATCACCTCGAACCCGTGCTTCCGGTGAAGGCGGATGCTCGCCTCGTTCGTCGAGGTGATCGACGCGATGACGAGGCGCACGCCAAGGCCCCGGAGCGCTGCCAGCAGCGCCCCCAGCAGGCGGTCGCCGACGCCCCGCCCGCGGTACCGCTCGTCCACGTAGATCGTGTCCTCGCGCGTGAACCGCCAGCCCTTCTTCTGCGAGACCAGCGTCGCGTAGGCGAACCCGGCCACCTCGCCGTCGTGCTCGGCCACCAGGACCGGCGTGAGCGCGTCGTGGCCGGCGAACCACGCCCTGCGCTCCTCCAGCGTCCACGGCGCCAGGTCCCATGTGGCTGTCCCCTGCAGGATCTCCAGGTTGTAGATGCGGTTGATCGCCTCGAGGTCACCCTCGCGCGCCGGCCGGATCGCCAGGTCGGACGTTTCCACACGCGCACTGTGGCGCACGGCCGTTTCGAAACTGTTTCGCCGCCAGCAGCGCGCGACTAACGACTAACGGCCAACCGCGATAGCATCGGAAATCGTGCGCGACAGAATCGTCGTCCTCGTGGCCGTCATCACCGGGGCCGGCGTCGCCCTCGCCGCCTCCCAGGTGTTCCACTCGCGCGCTATCGCCGCGGGGCTCGGCGCCGCCATCGCCTACCTGGTCTGGGGCGAACTGGGCGACCTCCTCCGGCCGGCCACGCCGGAGCCGCCGCGCGAACCCGGCGCGCCGCCCCAGCCCCTGCTCGCCAACCCGAAAGTGCGCCGCCGCCTCCTCACCGTCCTCGCCCTCGCCGGCGCCAGCGTCCTGGTCGCGCTCGAGTTCATCACCGGCGACCTCGACGTCGCCGACGTGCGCGAGTGGATCCAGGACCTCGGGTTCTGGGGACCCATCCTCCTCATCACCGTCCTCGCCGTGGCCATGGTGATCGCGCCCATCCCCAACCCGCCGTTCATGATCGCCGCCGGCATCGCGTGGGGCACCTTCTTCGGCGTGCTCTACTCGGTCATCGGCCAGTTGCTCGGGGCGATGGTCATCTTCTGGCTCTCGCGCAAGTTCGGGCGGCGCTTCATCCCGCGCCTCATCGGCCAGGACGGCGCCGAACGGGTCGACCGCCTCGCCACCCAGATGGGCCCCCAGCTCGTCTTCTGGTGGCGGATGATGCCCGTCTCCTTCGACTTCGCCGCTTACGCCGCCGGGCTTACCACCATGGGCTTCCGCCAGTTCGTCCTCCTCGTCGGCCTCGGGTCGATCGTCCCGACCACGGTCGTCGTCAGCTTCGGCGATTCCTGGGGCAAGAGCTGGGAGGCGCTCGCCGTCAGCGGCGGCCTCATCGTCCTCGCGGTCGGGGTCTGCGGCTTCGTGTTCTACCGCAAGTTCAAAGACGAGATCGGCCCCCCGCGCGAAGCCCTCCGCAAGATGCTCGGCGGCGAAGCCTGACACCACCAATCAGAGGAACCGCAGTACTGCGGTTCGGTGGCCCCACGCAAGATGCCTTTTGCCTTTCGCCTTTCGCCTTTCGCCTCTACCCGCTCTGTCCCCGCAACCGTGCCTCCAGCCTCGCCCGGCGCCGCTCCAGCCCGGCTTCGCTCATCTCGCCCGTGCCCGCCGGCGCAAGCCCGCGCCGCACCAGTGCGAGCGCCTCATCGGCCAGCGTGTACGCCCGCGGCAGGTCGCGGAAGCGGTGCTCGGCGATCTTCGCGAGCTCCACGTAGGGCAGCACGCGCCGGCTCCGGGGCTCGTCGATCAGCGCCTGCCAGTGCTCCGCCGCTTCCTCCCACTCCCGCGCCCGCATGTGGCAGCGCGCCGCCCGCTCCATCGCCTCCAGCCGCCCCGCCCGGCTCGCGGCCGAATCGAGCGCCTGGCGGTAGTGGCGGGCCGCGCCGGCGTGGTCGCCGCGGTATTCCGCCGCGCGCGCCGCCTGCAGCGGGTGATTCACCCCGTCGTCGCAGACCGCCGCAAGGTGCGCAGCCAGCGCCACGAGCGAGAGGATGTCCCAGGCGTTATGGCGAAGCACCGGCCGGATGTGCGTCGGGTCGCCGCTGCGCTGGAAGCGGAAGTAGCGCTCCGGCACCTCCGCGGAAGGGCAGTCGTCCTCGCGTTCAAACCCCAAAAGCTCCCGCTCCACCATCGCCAGCCGGTGCGATTCGATCACGCCCTTGAAGAGCCGCCGGTTCGGGTGCAACAGGTCCAGGTGCGGCAGCGCCCGCAGCCCGGGCCGCTGCCGCGAGAGGATGTAGCGCGTTTCGAGGGCGGGGACGTCGAACGACTTCCCGTTGTAGCTGACGATGGCTCGCGCCCCTTCCAGCTCCGCGCTCAGCCCGCCCAGGAGCCCGCCTTCGTACTGGGGGCCCGGGAGCAGGTACTGGCGCAGGCGCAGCGTCGCGCCATCGAAGCGGGCCACGCCCGCAAGGAACACCATCGTCCCCGCCCCGCCGAGGCCCGTCGTCTCCGTATCGACGTAGACGAACTCCGCCGGAGGCGTGCCCGCCAGCCGCTCGTCCCGGACCTGCCCCGCGAGCCGCGCCGGCTCGATTGCGAGCGCCCGGTGGAGGGCGATGTCGCCGTGCATGTGCCCCGGCTCGTAGACGCTCTCGATGACGTAGCCCGGCCCTTGCTCCGAATCGAACCAGCGGCCACCCAGCGACGAGAGGTCGAGCAACTCCGTCACGCTCTCCCGCTTGAGCGCCGGCGCCCCGCGCAGCGGCTGGTTCAGGGCCGCGCGCAGCCGGTCCCGGGTGGCGCTCATCACCGCTGACTCGCCTCGAACATTTGTGCGACTGTACAGCCAAACGGTGAAACGCAAAAGGCAAAGAGGCGCCCCAGGCTGCCTGCCCGGGAACTTTTCCGCGCCCCGCGGCGTCTGGATGGGTACAGGGTCACCCGCAACCCGGAGTGGTGAGGCTGTGACTCCCCCGGTCCCCCGCCGGCGGGAGAGGCGGCCGGGTTGCGGCTCCCTGGGGGCTCCTCCCCCTGCCGCCGGCGCGGACGGCCTGCCCGCAACCGGGCCGAACGCGCCGGCGGCCTCTCCCGTCTCTTCCCCCTCACCGCCCTACGCTGGTTTCGCATGCGCCTCCTGCTTCTCTGCCTTGCTGCCGGGCCGCTCGCCTTCGCCGCCTGCGACGGGGCGCAGCAGGACGCTGCCCGGACAGCGCCCGCCACCGTGGCGCCGGGAGGCACAGCGGAAGCGACGCTCGCGGGGTTCGGGGCGGCGGCCACTCCTCCGGCTGGCATCGAAGCCGCGTTGCGAGCCCACCTCGCCGCCCGCCTCCGGGTCGACGCTGCCGCGATTTCCCTGCTCTCCTTCGAACCGGTGGCCTGGCCCGACGCCTGCCTCGGCGTGAGCGCTCCCGGCCGCGTCTGCGCCCAGGTGATCACCCCCGGCTGGGTCGCCATCCTGCGCGGCCCCGACGGGCACGACTACCGCTACCACGGCACGGCCGGCCGCTTCGTCCCCGCGCCGTGACTCACTTCCGCCGCTCGCCTTTCGCCTTTTGCCTTTTGCCTTTCGCCTCTCGCCTTTGCCTTCCGTCACCCCGACAGCGGGCAGCGCCCGCACATCCCCCGGGTGCAGTAGTCCGCGTGCAGCAGGAGACCGCCCTGCAGCCGCGCCGCCGAAGGGAACGGCTCGCCGCCCAGCCAGCGCGCGAGCGGCTTCAGGCGCCCGTAGGTGCCCGGGCTGGCGAGGCCAAGGAAGGCGGCCTCTACCTCGGCTTCCTGCCACAGGCCCGCGCCCCAGGCGACCGGCAGCACAGCGTTGACGAGGCACTCGATCGCGAGGGCACGGCCGATCCCGGGCACTTCGAAATCGCGCACCGCCGGCGGCGCAGCGAAGGGGAATCCCGCAGCCGCGCCCTCCGGCCAGAGCCGCGCCAGGAGGCGCCCGGCCGCCTCCAGGCGGCGCCCCGGCGAGGCCATCGGCCGAAGCCCGGCGCGGCGCACCACGAGCCCCGCCGCCCGCCCTTTCAGGTGGGCCGAGAGCGCGAACGCGTAGCCCCCCGGCGAACCGGCCGCGGCTTCGAGCAGCGCCGCCAGCGGGAGCGTGCGCGCGATGGCGGCGAACGGCTCGCGGTTCGCCGGCCCGCCCAGCGTCTCCAGCAGGAGGGCGTAGAGCGCCTGCCCGGGCCCGCCCGCCTGGAGCAGCGGGATGGCCCGCGCGGCTTTCATCCGCAGCCGCCGCAGCCCGAGGCGTTCCAGCGCCGGGCCGGGCATCAGCCCGTTCGCACAGGCGAGGGCACAGGGCGGTGTGAACGGCGGCGGGAAGGCCGCCGGCCCCGCCGGCGGCACGACGAGCACCGGCACCAGCCGCCCGCTGCGATGGGCGGTGAGCGGCGCCCCGCCATCGTTCGCAGCGACCACGTGGAGGACCACCCCGGCATAGGCCTCGTCTTCGTGGTGGCCGTGCGCCCGCCAGCCGCTGGCCACCAGGTGCAGTTCGATATCCCCGCGCAGGAGGTCCCCGCCGGCGTCCAGGATGGCGCCGCGGAAGTCCGGGCCGGAAGCGCCGCCCGGCACCCCGGGGAAGATGACGTGGAGCGGGCGGCCGTCCTCCAGCCGCAAGGGCCCCGCCAGGCCCGCCGCCCAGCGCGCCGCGAGGGCCGCTTCTCCGGCGGGCGCGGCGCGGGCGGCGGCGCCGGTCATCCCTCTTCTCCGGGCGGCGCGTCGTAGCGGAAGCGGCCCTCGGCCAGGTGCTGGAGCATGCGCGCGCTCGCGCCCCGGGGCAGGTAGCGGCCCGTCTCCCACTCCGAGACTGTCTGCTGGCGGACGCCCAGCTCGCGCGCCATCCCGGCCTGCGTCAGCCCCAGTTCCGCCCGCAGGGCCGCGATCCGTTCCGCCGTCCAGGCTTCCTTGCCTGCCATGGGCGCCATCCTACACGGTAGCGTGTACGGCGTCAGGTGGTTGAAACGCAGAGGCGCAGAGGCGCAGAGGCGCAGAGGATTTCCGGTTGTCGGTGGTGGCGCATCCGTCTTCCAGCGGGCGTAGTTCAAAGCGCTACGGCGCGAGCATGCCTCGATCGCCGGAAACTCATACTCTCCAAAACCTCTGCGCCTCTGCGCCTTTGCGTTCAAAGAACGACCTCTGCGCCTCTGCGCCTCTGCGTTCAAAAGAAAGGGCCGCCCCAACGGACGGCCGGTTGTCGGTGGCGCAACCATCCCCACTCTACACGGTACCGTGTAGGCCCGAGAGGGCTAAACGCAGAGGCGCAAAGGCGCAGAGGATTTCCGGTCGTCGGTGGTGGCGCATCCGTCTTCCAGCGGGCGTAGTTCAAAGCGCTACGGCGCGAGCATGCCTCGATCGCCGGAAACTCATACTCTCCAAAACCTCTGCGCCTTTGCGTTCAAAGAACGACCTCTGCGCCTCTGCGCCTCCGCGTTCAAAACGAAAGGGCCGCCCCAACGGACGGCCGGTTGTCGGTGGCGCAACCATCCCCACTCTACACGGTACCGTGTAGGCCCGAGAGGGCTAAACGCAGAGGCGCAAAGGCGCAGAGGATTTCCGGTCGTCGGTGGTGGCGCATCCGTCTTCCAGCGGGGCGTAGTTTCAAAGCGCTACGGCGCGAGCATGCCTCGATCGCCGGAAACTCATACTCTCCAAAACCTCTGCGCCTCTGCGCCTTTGCGTTCAAAAGAAAGACCTCTGCGCCTCTGCGCCTTTGCGTTCAAAGAACGACCTCTGCGCCTCTGCGCCTTTGCGTTCAAAGAACGACCTCTGCGCCTCTGCGCCTTTGCGTTCAAAGAACGACCTCTGCGCCTCTGCGCCTCTGCGTTCAAAAGAAAGGGCCGCCCCAACGGACGGCCCTTCCCAACAACTAACTGCCAACGGCCAGGCCGCGCTCTCAGCTGCCGGAGAGCGTGGTCCAGGTCACCGTGCCCGGGTTGAGCAGGGCGATGAAGTAGCCGACCCCGTTCTGGAGCGTCGTGAAGTCGTTCGCCCCCGGCACGCCGTCTGACCCGGGGAAGTACCCCTTGAACGTCTGCGTCACCGGGTCGAACCGCCAGATCGCCCCCACCAGCGCGCTCACGTTGTTCGTGTTCGGGTTGTCCGGGCTCTCCTGGCCGCGCAGCGCCGCCAGCGCGGAGATGTTGTTCGGCCCCGTCCACACGATCAGCGTGAACCGGAAGTAGAGCGTGTAGGTCACCAGCGCGCCCGTGCCGGACGTGTTCGTGAAGTTGTCCGCCGCCGTGTTCGCGCTCGTCCCGTTGGGCGTCGTCACGCGCACGTCCACCGTCCCGCTCGGCGTGGTCGCCGGCACCGTCGCCGTGATCTGGCTGTCGCTGTTCACCGTGTAGACCGAGGCCACGCCGCCGAACGTCACCAGGCTCGCCCCGGTGAAGCCCGAGCCCGTGATCACCACGGTCGTGCCCACGCCGCCCGTCGCCGGCGAGAGTCCCGTGATCACCGGCACGGTCGTGCCCGTATACGTGAAGTCGTCGGCGGCCGTGTCCGGCGTCGTCCCGCCGGGCGTCGTCACCGTCACCCGGACGGTGCCGGCGCTATGCGGCGGCGCCACCGCGATCAGCGTCGTCGAGTCGATGAAGTTGTGGACGGCCAGGATGTTGTCGAACCGTACCTGCGTCCCGCTCGAGGTGAAGTTCGTCCCCGTGATCGTGACGATCGTGTTCCCGCTCGCCTGGCCCGTGTTCGGCGTCAGCAGCGTGATCGTCGGGCCGCCGGTATAGGTGAAGTCGTCGGAGGTGCCAACGCCGCTGCTCGAACCAGCGGGCGTCGTCACGATCACGTCGAACGTGCCGCCCGCGTGCGCCGGGGTGACGCAGGTGATCGTCGTCGCGTTCACCACCACCAGCGACGTGCAGAGCGACCCGCCGACGAGGACCGAGGTCGCGCCGGTGAAGTTGATCCCGCCGATGGTGATCGCCGTGCCGCCGCCAATCGAACCCGAGGCCGGGCTCACCGAGGTGACCACCGGAAGGGGTGACTCGTCGTCGCTGATGTTGACCTGCGCGAGCGACGGGCTGCCGATCGTCGCACCGCCCTGCGCGTTCGAAAGGACCACGTTCACGAACTCGAGGCCCTCGACTGAGAGGTCGTTGATCGGAGTCACCGTGAAGGTCTCGATCGTGTCGCCGTTCGCGAACGTCAGCGTCGTCGAGACGGGTGTGTAGTCCACGTTCGCCGTCGCCGTGCTCCCGACCGTGGTGGTGGCCACGTCGACCGTCACGATGCCCGCCGAGCCGCTCGTGCGCTGCACGGTGACCGTGATCGCGCCGCCGTTCTCGGTGCCCGGGAAGGTCGTCTGCGTGAACGAGAAGATGCCGGTGCCGTTTACGTCGTTGATCGTGACCGTCGCGGATGTTGGCGCGCTGACCGTCCCCGAAAGCGTGAGCCCGAAGGTTTCGCCGGTGCCCAAGTCGCCATCGGCGAGGATCTGCACCTGGCAGAACTTGTCGCTCGTATCGCCGTCGCCCCAGGAGAGCGCGCCGCCGCCGACCGGCGTCGCCGTGTAGTCGGTCCCGGCGATCGCGGTCCCGTTCTGCACCGTGCCGCAAGTCGCGTTCAGAACACCGTCGTTGCCGTTCACCCGCTCGACGGCGAAGGAAGCGGTCGTACCCTCGACGCCGATGTAGTTCACCAGCTTGAAGCGGGCCGTGCCCGTGCCGTCGTCATCGGTGATCGTGAGCGTGTGCTCGATGTGCGCGCCCGCGCCGCCGGTGAAGCCCGTGACCGTCCCGAACTCCAGGATGACGGTCTGGTCGCCCTCATTGATGTTGTCTTCGACGATCGTGACCTGGCAGTTTTCGGTGGTCTCCCCGGGGCTGAAGGTCAGTGTCTGGGAGCTGAGCGTGTAGTCGACACCGCCGCCGGTGGCTGTGCCGGTTCCCTTGTCCTTGCAGACGATAGAGTCGGTCCCGGCCGTGGAGCCGGAACGGGTGACCTGCACGTTCACGATGTGCGTGCCGGGAGGATCCTCCTCCACGTTCGAAGATGAGGCCGACGCGAAGCTGTACTTCGGCAACCCGTCGTTATCGACGATCGTCAGGGTCCGGCTGACCGGGCCGTCGATCGTGTCCCCGGAGTGCGGCGCGATGGTGACCGTGAAGGTTTCGTTCGGCTCTCCAATCACGCCGTCGTCGTTTGGGAAGATGTTCAGCTCACGCACGGGCTCGTCAATCTGGAACGGCAGCCCAAGGCGGTCAGATTCCGGGATATCGTTGTAGTCCCCGGGGGGCATCGCAGACCCCGCGGACAGCCAGAGGTCGACGCCGCCCACACACCCCGCCGTCACCTTCTGCACCACGATATGGAAGCCGCCGCCAGCCCCCTCCCCCTCCGTCGCCACGTGGTCGGCTGTCACGTGGACGGCTGTGTAGGGCGAGACAGTCACGCCGTCGGCAAGAAGCCGGAACTGGCAGCTCGTCGCCAGTGCCGGCTGCGGGCGCCCCAGCCCCACCGCCACCAGCGCCGCCGCCATCACCACCATAAGGAGGGCGGTCACCCGCCCACGATTCGTTCCTGTCCAAGTTGAAGTCCGCACGTTTCCATCCTCCCCCTGGGAACAGAACGCAACAGGCGCCGGGATTGTTCCCCATCAAGGTGTTCGCGCTCACACGCCGGGGCACTCTACCCGCTCTGTCAAGGTTATGGCCAGTGCTTTATGTCTCTTCCGCCGCTTTCTCCACGCTACCTCCTGGCCCTGGCCCTCGCTCCCGCCTTCCGCCTCGGGCCTTTTGTCTTTTGCCTTTCGCCTTTTGCCTCTCGTTGCCTTTCGCCCTACCGCCGCTCCCGGAACCGCATCCCCATCGGGCTCGCAGGCCGCCGTTCCTCCCCCTCCTCCCACTTCGCCGAGGCCGGCCGCACGAACAGCCGCCCGATCGCTTCCGCCATCCGCCGCAAGAGGTCCCCCAGGGCGAACGCCGGCCGGGCCGCCATCGCGTTCACGCGCTGCGCCCCGCGCACCCGGCCTTTCTTCTCATGCATCCGCTGGTAGGCCTCAATGAGCGCGTCCCGGCGTTCCTCCTCCGGCCGCACATCGTCGTCCAGCGCCCGCAGCGAGAGCCCGCGTTCCAGCGAACGCCCGTCCTGTTCCAGCAGCCAGCGCTCCCGCGTCGCATCCGGCAGGAGGAGCATGCTCGTGTCGATCTCCGTGAACGTCTTGCTCTCCGCCTTGATCCGCTCGAAGCCCTCCCGGTAGGCCGTCATCATCCGCCCGCCCTTGAGGTGGACCGTGTGCAGCCGTATCCCTTTCGGCAGGTAGGGCACCTCGTACGATTCGCAGTCCGAGATGAGCAGGATCTCCGTAGGCGGCGCCTCGCCCAGGTGGGCCAGCGTATTGAAGTTGTCGAGCTGGCGGATGTCCCCGATGGCCGTGTCGATCGCCACCTTGATGTCCGTCGCCCCGTCTGGCGTCACCCGCAGCACCCGCTCCGCCAGCGCCGCGAACTCCTCCCGGCTCGTGCAGTCCGTGCGGAAGTGGACCGTGTTCCCGAACGTCCGCAGGTAGATCTCTGCCCCCTCCTCGATCGCGATCAGGAAGTAGGCCAGGAGCAGCGCCTTCGCGAACGTCGCCTTGTTGTGGTCCCGCATCGAATTCGAGACGTCGAACAGGGCGTAGACCTTCTGGCGCTTCCTGCGCGAGACGCCGCCCGTCGGCACGCGCACCTCCACCACGTCGTCGTACTCCTGCTCCGCCGGGCCGGTGTCGATGTTGTAGAGCCCGTTGATACCGCCGCTGATCAGGCGGAAGTCGAACAGTTCCTGCGAGATCGAGCGCAGCATCATGTCCGGCAGCGTGACCTGCGGAAAGTCCGTCAGGTGGCGCAGCGGCTGCACCCGCGTGTCCCCCGTCACGGGGTAGACCACCCGCCGTTTCCGCTCCACCCGGATCTGGGTGGTGAACAGCTCTTCCGGGGGGCTCACCAGCTTTTTCAGATCATCGGGCAGGTCGAGCCCCGGCAACGGCCGCTGGAGGAGGATGTTGCGCGCGATTTCGAGGATGCGCAGCCACTCCGGCGGCATCTCCCGCATCGTCGTGCTCAACAAGTCCACGATCCGCCACGAGCGGTAGAGCGCCGCCAGTTCGGCCCGGTGCGTCCCGGGGGTGGGGATGCCGGGCGGCTCAGGCACTGGCACTGTGCTCCAGGATCTCTTCCAGGATCTCCTCGCGCAGCTCGTTCACCCTCCCGTTCGTGATCTCGCGGCTGCGCAGGGCATCCACGAAGGTGTCGTAGCCCACTTCGTGCCAGCTCGCCTTCCCGATCAGCGCCAGGAACATCCGCACGATCCGCCCGTGCGCCGGCTGCGCCTCGAGCGAGGTGCCATGCGTGAACCAGCCGAACGTCTGGGCGATGGTGGTCAGTTCGTTCACCGTCTGCAGGTCGGCATCGGTGAACGAAGCGAGCGTCGTGTGCAGCGCCTCGCTGAACGTGTCCTGCGAGGGGTCCGGGATGGCCCGGTCGTTCCCCGGGATCGTCGTCAGGACGAACCGCAGGGCCCCCAGGTCGTCCTTCGTCACGTGCCCGCGGTGGTGCAGCAGCGCCGAGGCGTTCAGCACATCCCGGCAGGCAGCCTTCGTCCGCGGGCTGACGTACGAGTCAGCCGGGTGGGCCCCACCCTGGACCACCTGCGAGCGCACGCGCAGGTCGTGCAGGCGCATGTACGTCTCGATCAGCTCGTTCTTCAGGAAGAGCATGTCGTGGCCCGCTTCGATCGACCGCTCCGGGTGGGCGCCAAGCACCACGTCGGAAAGCTCCCGCAGGACGTGCAGCGGGATCGGGTGCTCGGGCGGCGCCGGGTGGCCGTGGTGGCGCGCGTAGGCCAGGTCGATGCGGATGTCGTTCAGGGTGTCCCCGTGCGGGTCGATCGTCGCCTTGAACATGAACCGGTCCAGGATCGGCTCCGAGATGGCGGAGTACTTCAGGTGGTTCGTCATCGCCAGGGCGGTGTGCAGCCGCGCTTCCTCCTGCTGCTCTCCCTGCGTGAACCGCCGCTCGTTCAAAATGCTCAGCATCGCCTCCAGCACGAGGTCGTTCGCGTTCATGAACTCGTCCAGGTAGGCGAAGTCCGCCGTCACCAGCGAATGCGTCGTGTCGTGCCAGAGCTTGCCCTCGTGGAAGAGCTTCAGGTCCAGCCCGCCCAGGATCGTTTCCACCCGCGTCCCCTGCGTGAACTGCGCCTTGAAGGTGGTCCCCTCGAAGTGCCCGAACACGGTGTCGCCGTAGAGGGACTTGCCCGTCCCCGCCCGGGAGATCAGCAGCTGGTGGCGCCGCGAAAGCAGGGCCAGGGCCGTTTGCTGCAGCAGCTGGAGCCGCCCCGGGACCAGGTCGGCCACGTCGAGGAGGGCCGCCTTGAACACCTCGACCGCCTGTGGCACATCCACTTCGCCGCCTTTGTAGGCGTAGGGCCGGCCATCCGCGGGCGTCAGCAGGTGGGAGTGCTCGTTCATCGCGCGCTGCCTCGCTCCCCGGTGCGGAGCCGGGTCCGGGAGGGCGCCGTGGTCGCCCGTTTGTCGAAGCACTCTATCGCGGTGATTAGCGCATTCTATCCATACCGGATCGGCCGGTGGTAGTGGTTTTGCCGTCCGCCCATCGATTGCCCGCTGTGGGCGCGCGCGACACAATTCGCCAGTTATGGCGAACATGAGCATCCCCGCACCCTACGAGCCTGAGAAGGCGACCTGGCTCCACGACCGTTCGAACCGGCCCGCCGCCCCGAAGCTGAGCCGCCTCGAGTTCGCGCGGCGCTGGGCCGTGCTGGCCATTGGCGCCGTCCTCAGCGTGGGCGCCACCGCCCTCCTCTTCTCAATCCGGGACAGCTGGGACAACCATCGCGAGTGGCTCGTGACCGTCATCCCCTTCCTCGTGATCGCAGCCATCGCCATCACCCACCTGGCCGCCCGCAAGCAGGCCATCCCGCTCATCCCGGGCGGCGTCTTCCTCTTCTTCGCCCTCATCTTCGCGGGGGCCGACCTCATCGCCGACTACGACGACAGCGCCAGCGACACCGCGCGCGACGTCCTCTCCATCCTCGCCGGCATCTGCCTGGGCATCGCCACAGCCCTCCTGGCGGCTGCGCTCCTCTGGGTCGAACTCCGCAAACCCACGAAGGCGCCCGCACCCGAACTCTAACCCGCCGCTCCCATCGGCGAAGGGACCACCAAATGGACACGACCCTCACCATCCCCACCACGATCGACGAGATCACCCCGGAGTGGCTGACCGCTGCCCTCCGCGCGGGCGGCCACCTGCGCGAAGCCGCCGTCACCGGGATCGACAAAGTGATCATCGGCCAGGGCGTCGGCATCCTCGGCGAGCTCTGCCGCATGTCCCCCTCCTACACCGCGCCCGAACCGACCGCTCCACGGTCGCTCATCGCCAAGATCCCCACCGCCGACCCCGCCGGGCGCGGCATCGCCCAGATGCTCGGCTTCTACGAGAAGGAGGCCCGCTTCTACGGGAGCCTCTGCCACACCATCGGCGTGCGCTCCGCCCGCGGCTACTACACCGCGGCCGACCCGGCGAACGTCCGGTACGTCATCCTCATGGAAGACCTTGGCGGCCTCCGCCTGGGCGACCAGGTGGCCGGCGCCACCGCCGCCGAGTGCGAGACACTCATGCTCGAACTCGGCAAGCTCCACGCGCGCTGGTGGGAGTCCCCGGAACTCCACGCCCTGGATTGGATCCCGCCGATCAACGCACCCCAGATCAAGCTTTCCGCGCTCGCCTTCGCCCAGGCCCTCGAACCGTTCCTGCAAAAGTTCGGCGACCAGCTCACCGCGAGCCAGGTCGACATGGCCCAGCGCTACCTCTTCCGCATGAACCCGATCCAGGAAGCGTTCGCGAGCGGCCCCCTCACCCTCTGCCACGGCGACCTCCGCCTCGACAACGTCTTCTGGGGCAGCCCCGATAACTCGAGCCCCGTCACCCTCATCGACTGGCAGATCGCGGTCAAGGCCCGGGGCCCCTACGACGTCGGCTACTTCATGAGCCAGAGCGTCGACCCGCCCGTCCGCGCCGCCAACGAGGAGCGGCTGGTGCGCGAGTACCACCGCGTGCTCGCCGAAAACGGCGTCCGCGGCTACTCCTTCGACCAGTGCTGGGACGACTACCGCGCCGCCGTCATGGGCTGCCTCACCTACCCCGTCGTCGCCGCCGGCAGCATCGACCTGGGCAACGAGCGCGGCGTGGAGCTGGCCACGACGATGCTGCGCCGCTCCCTCAGCGCGATCGACGACCTCAAGGCGTACGAAGTCCTGGACCGGTTCGAAGCCGCCCCCCTGCCCGAAATGCCGGCCTGAGCGTCGGCTGCCGCGGCCTGCACCGAGCCAGGCTCCGCCCTACACTGCGAACATGGCGCCCGTCCTATTCGAAGTCGATGCCCGCGGGGTGGCGACCGTCACCTTGAACCGCCCCGAGCGGCTCAACGCCATCAACCTCGAGATGCGCGACCTCCTCTGGGAGTACTTCCTCGCGGCCGCCGACATGCCCGATGTCCAGGTCATCCTCTTCCGCGGCGAAGGCCGCTGCTTCAGCGCCGGGGCCGACATCTCGGAGTTCGGCACCGCCCCGTCCATCATGGCCGCCCGCGAGGCGCGCCACCGGCGCGACCTGTGGCGCGTCCTCCTCGGACACCGCTGCCTCACCGTGGCGGCGATGCACGGCTACTGCTTCGGCGCCGGCCTGGAGCTCCCCCTCCTCTGCGACGTGCGCATCGCCGCCGAAGGCGCCACCTTCGCCCTCCCGGAAGTCACCCTCGGCTACATCCCCAGCGCCTGCGGCACGCAAACCCTGCCCCGCACCGTACCCCCGGGCATCGCCGCGACGATGATCCTCACGGGCGAACCCATCGACACCGCCGCCGCCCTCCGCTGGGGGCTCGTCGACGCCGTCGTCCCCGCGAGCGAGCTCGAACCCGCCGTCCGGGCCCGCATCGAGGCGGCCCTCGCCGGCGACTCGCAGGCCCTGCGCGCCCGCCGGCTGCGGATGCTGCACGAAACCGTGGCCCCGGCCGCCGCCTCGCTCCAGCCCGCATGGTGAACCAGCCCGCCCCGGATGCGGCCAGGCCGCCGGTCGCCCTCGGCTGCTTCTTCGCGGCCTCGGTGCTCGTCGCCCTGGTGGGCATCGTCTCGTTCGCCATCGTCTTCCTCGAATCCGGCGCCGACACCGGCGAAGTGACGCTCGACGTCGTCGAGGCCTACGCCCCGGGGACCGCCGAATTCGTGGGCGAGCACAACTTCTACCTCGTGCGCCTGCCCGATGGCTCGTTCATCGCCCTCGACGACATGGACGAACGCAACCGCCGCAACCAGGGAGCGCGCTGCCGGGTCGCGCCCACCCCCCTCGAGGACCTGGCCGGCGCCGCCGCAGGGCTTCGCGCCCGTATCAGCCCCGAAGCGGCCGGTTCCGTCTCCGTCTTCCGCGAGACCTGCTTCGGGGCGGTCTACGACATCGCCGGCGTCCTCCTCGCGGAGAGCGGCCGCAACCTGGACCGCTTCGCGGTGGGCGTGGATTCCCGCGGCCGTGTCGTCGTCGACAGGAGCGAACGCACGTGCAGCGCCCGGGACGGGGCCAGCTGGTCGCTCCCCGCGGCGTGTTGAGTTGCCGCCTCCCCGGCCGGCTCAGGGGTTCTCCCTACGGCGCGGATAGAGCAAATCAACTACTGTAGTACCAATTCTTCCTGCGGCCCGGTGAGGACGTGGACACCATCGACACACCGACACCCGGCGAGCGCCCCGGGGCGCCCTGGCCGGAGTCCGAAGCCCGCTATCGCACGCTCTTCGAACACGCCCCGGACGCCATCGTCGTCTTCGACGCCGATGCGGGCGAGTTCGTCGAGGTGAACGAGAACGCCTGCAGGCTCTTCGCCCTCCCGCGCGAGCAACTCTTGCGCATGGGCCCCTGGCAGCTCAGCCCCGAGCGCCAGCCCGATGGCGCCCTCTCCGCCGAGCGCGCGCCCGAGCTCATCGCCGCCGCCCTCGAAGGCGCCACACCCGTCTTCGAGTGGACCCACATGGACAGCCAGGGCAACCCCATCCCCTGCGAAGTCCGCCTCGTGCGCATGCCGCCCTATGCCCGCCGGCTGGTCCGCGGGAGCATCATCGACATCCGCGAGCGCAAAGCCGTCGAAGAAGCCGCCGCCCGCCGAGAACGCGAGTTCCGCACCCTCGCCGAGAACTCCCCCGACTGGATCGTCCGCGTCGACCCACAGCTCCGTGTCGTCTACGCGAACCCGGCTACCCTGGCAGCCGCGCGCCTCTCCGAAGCATCGGTGCTGGGCCGCCGGCCGGCGGAAAGCCTGCCAGGCGTCGCCGACGTCGAACTCTGGGAGGGACGCCTCGCCCTCTGCGTCCAGACTCGGGAACCACAGCTCCTCGAGCGCGACGCCGACTTCGATGGGACGCTGCGCTCTGTACAGACGACCATAACTCCCGAGTTCAACGCCGCGGGAGAGCTTGAGTCTGTCCTTTCCGTCACCCGCGATGTCACCTCGGTACGCCGGGCCGCCGAGGTCGAGTCCCGCCTTGCCGCCATCGTCGAATCCGCCAACGACGCCATCATGAGCGCCACCCTCGATGGGCAAATCAGCTCCTGGAACAAGGGCGCCGAACGCCTCTTCGGCTACAGCGCCGACGAAGTGCTCGGCAAGACAACCGCCTTCCTCTTCGGCGATGGCCGCGAGGACGAGCGCGCAGCCCTGCGCGCCCGCGTGCTGGCCGGAGAGACCGTCTCCAGCTACGTGCAGGATTGGCGCGCCCGCGACGGCCGCCTGGTCACGGTCTCCTCGACCTTCTTCCCGCTCCGCTCCACCGACGGCGCGATCATCGGCACCGCCAGCATCGCGCACGACCTGACCGAGGAAGTCGCGGCGGCCCGCGCCCTCGCCCTCAGCGAAGAGCGCCTCCGTCTCGCCTTCGAAGCGGCCCGCATGGGCGCCTGGACGTATTACCGCGAAGGCGGACGCATGGAATTCTCCGCCCAGGCCGCGGCCATCTACGGCCGTACACCCGAAGAGATGCCGAAAACCATGCGCGCCGCCCTCGCCCTCCTCCACCCGGACGACGCCGCCCTCGCCAACCGGCGCGTCCGCGAAGGCGAGGTAGTGGACGCCTTCCCGCGCGAGTACCGCGTCGCCCTCCCCGACGGCACCTACCGCTGGATCTGCGGCATCGGTTCCCTCGTCAACGACGACGCGCGCGGCACCCTCTCCGGCGTGATCATGGACATCCACGAGCGAAAGCTCGCTGAAGATGCCCTCCGGCAGAGTGAAGAACGCTTCCGTACCGTCTTCAACGCCGCCACCGTCGGCATGATCGTCTACGACGGCGCCAACGTCATCGACGCCAACCCCGCCGCCAGCGAGATCTTCGGCTACCCGAGGGAAAAGCTCACCGAACCCGGGTTCTTCGGCACCCTCACTGACCCCGAAACCAGCGCCCGCGTCGCCGCCCGCGCGGCCGCCCGCCTGCGTGGCGAACACGTCCCGCCCGGTCCCTACGAGGTCGTCGCCCGCCACGCCAGCGGGCGCACCCTCTACCTCGACATGAGCGCCAGCGTCATCGATCTCGGCGGCAGGTCGGCCACCATCGTCGCCATCGTCGACAACACCGAGCGGCGGCTTGCCGAGGACGCCCTCCGGGAGAGCGAAGCCCGCTTCCGCAACCTCGTCGACAACTCCCCGGACTACATCACACGCCTCGGCCCGGACCTGCGCTTCGAATTCGTAAACCGCACCGCCGAGCTGCAGGCCGGCCTCGACCCGGCACAGGTCCTGGGGAAGCGCTTCGACGAGTTGGGCTATCCCCCGGATGCCGTGGCACTGTGGGCCAGCCGCCTGGCCTTCGTCCTGGAGAACGCCCGCGCCGTCGAGTTCGAGTACACCCTCCCCGACGAACGGCGCGAAGGCGGCAAAGCCTACCGTCGCGCCCGCCTCGTCCCCGAACTCGGCCCCGACGGGAAAGCGCACCACATCCTCTCGATCGTCACCGACATCACTGCCGAGCGGCTCGCAGCCGAGCAGCGGCGCCGGCTGGACGAGCAGATGCAGCACGCCCAGAAGCTGGAAAGCCTGGGTATCCTCGCCGGTGGCATCGCCCACGACTTCAACAACCTGCTCGTGGCCATCCTCGGCAACGCCGGGCTCGCGCTCATGGAGCTGCCGCCCGAGTCCCCCGCTCGCCAGACCGTCCAGGACATCGAGACCGCCGCCCAGCGCGCCGCCGAGCTGACCCGCCAGATGCTCGCCTACTCCGGCCAGGGCCGTTTCGTCGTCGAACCGCTGAACCTCTCCCGCCTCGTTGAAGAGATGGCCCACCTCCTCGAAGTCTCGGTCTCCCGCCGGGCGGCCCTCCACTACAACTTCGCCCACGACCTCCCCGCCATCGAAGCCGACGCCACCCAGGTCCGCCAGGTCGTCATGAACCTCATCCTGAACGCCTCGGACGCTCTCGGCGAGGAAGACGGCGCCATCTCCGTCTCTACCGGGCTGATGCACGCCGACCGCACTTACCTGGAGTCCGCCTACCTGCACGGCGACGCCGAAGAGGGCCAGTTCGTCTTCCTCGAGGTGCGCGACACCGGCTGCGGCATGGACGAAGCCACCCAGAAGCGCATTTTCGACCCGTTCTTCACGACCAAGTTCACCGGCCGCGGGCTTGGCCTCGCCGCGGTCCTCGGTATCGTCCGCGGCCACGGCGGCGCCATCCGCCTGGTCTCGAGCAAAGGGGCCGGGACCACCTTCACCGTCCTCTTCCCTGTCGCCGCCAACCAGGCCACCGCCGCCGGCTCGTCCCCGGGCGCCGTAGCGGACGGCAGCGCGCTGGCGCGGAAGACAGTCCTCGTCGTGGACGACGACGAAACCGTGCGCGCCGTCACGCGCCGCATCCTCGAACGGGCCGGCGTCACCGTCCTTACCGCCGAAGACGGGCCGGAAGGCTTGCGTCTCTACCGCGAGACCCCGTCGATCGACGTCGTCCTGCTCGATATGGTGATGCCGCGCATGGACGGCGAGCAGGTCCTGCGCGAACTCCTTGCCCTCAATCCCGGCGCACGCGTCGTCTTCATGAGCGGTTACACCGAGCAGGATGCCGCGCAGCGCTTCGAGGGAACGGGCTCCCCGGGGTTCATCCAGAAGCCCTACCGCCCCGCGGACCTCCTCGCGAAGATCGAAGAGACGCTCGGTCACTCGACCGCCGACGATTAGACAGCCGGCGGCCAGAGCTCTCCCAGGTGCCGCTCCAGCGCCGGCCTGGCAGCCCATTCTTCAGCAAGCGCCCGGTAGCGCCCCAGCGCCGCCCGCTCCGCGCCCGCATCCCCGCGGGCGCGCTTCGACGCCCGGATCATCAGGTTCCGCGCCGTCGCCTCCGGCGAAACGAACTCCAGCACGTCCACCCGGTAACCGAGCGCGCCCAGCGCCTCCGCCCGGAGCGCATCGGTGACAACGTCGGCCAGGCGGTGGCGCAGGAGGCCGCTCCCGAGCACCGCGCCCCAGCGTTCCGCCGCCGGCAGCGAACCGTCTCGCTCCGCGAGCTCGATCTGTTCGCTCAGTTCGTGGTGGCAACACGGCACGAGCACGATCGCCCCCGCCCCCAGGCGGACGCCCGCCGCGAGCGCCTCGTCCGTCGCCGTGTCGCAGGCGTGCAGGCTCAGGAGGATGTCCACGGGTCCGGCATGCGACGCAGCGAAGCTCGCGATCGACGAGGCGTGGAACCGGGCGCCGTCGAGGCCCGCCGCGTCGGCTGCCCGCCGCGCCGCCCTCAGCACCTCCGGCGAACTGTCGACGCCTTCCAGTTCCACCCGGCGCCCGTTCTGTTCGGCCCACAGGGCAAGCGAAAGGCTCAGGTAGGCCTTCCCGCAGCCCGCATCCACCACCCGGACCGGGCCTTCCCCGTCCCAGGCCGGGAGCTGGCGCAGGAGTTCGATGTAGTGCTGGACCTGGCGGTACTTCGCCGCCGCGTCACCCAGGAGCTGGCCGTTCTTCCCAAACAGCCCCGTCTCGATGAAGAGCGCCCTGGCCCGCTCATCGCGCGGGTCCAGCGGGTGGCGCCTCACGCGGTCGTGCGCGGGCGGGCCCTTCGACTCCTCGCCTTCGCCCGCCAGCGAGGGCCGTGAGCGCGTGACCAGCCAGCGGCCGTCGCGCGTGCGGCGGGCGTGCCAGTCGTGGTCGCGCGCGAGCACCTCCAGGTGGCAGGGGCCCGCCTCGATCGCGTCCATCAACCGTTCGGGCCACTTTTCGAGCGGGATGGTTGCCGTCGTTTCTCGCCCGTTCGCCCGGGTCACGAACTTGATCGCCGGCCCGCGCCGCAGCATTACGGGGCTCGCGGTGAGCCGCTGCCAGGCGGCCGGCGGCCCGCCCTTCGCCGGGACGACGACGGCCTTGCGCCAGGCGCCCTCCGCCGCCCCATCGAAAAGCAGGCGCAACACCGGTTCCAATTGGGCGCGGGGGCCGGCGGGGCTCATGCCGCCAGTGTAGCCCGGCGATGCCGCGCCGGCCGCCAATGCGGGCGTGCGCGCGTTACCAGCCGCGGGTCGCCAGCAGTTCGCGCTCCTGCAGCGAGGAGACGCTGATCCCGGGCATCGCCTTGCCCAGGCCGCGGCTCACGCGCGCGATCACCTCGGGGTCCTGGTAGTGCGTCGTCGCCTCGACGATCGCCTTCGCCACCGCCGGCGGGTTCTCCGACTTGAAAATGCCAGACCCGACGAAGACCCCGTCGGCGCCGAGGCGCATCATCAGCGCCGCGTCCGCGGGCGTCGCCACCCCGCCCGCGGCGAAGTTCACCACCGGCAGCCGCCCTTCGCGCTTCACCGCCTGGACCAGGTCCAGCGGGGCGCCCAGCTCCTTCGCGGCCGTGTAGATCTCGTCGTCCGAAAGGTTCCGCAGGCGCCGGATCTCGTCCTGCACCGTGCGCATGTGGCGCACCGCCTCCACGATGTCGCCCGTCCCCGCTTCGCCCTTCGTGCGGATCATGGCCGCGCCTTCGCCAATCCGGCGCAGCGCCTCCCCGAGGTTCCGGCACCCGCACACGAACGGGACCGTGAACTGGTGCTTGTCGATGTGGTGGCTTTCGTCCGCCGGTGTCAGCACCTCAGACTCGTCGATGTAGTCGATGCCGAGCGCCTGCAGGACTTCCGCCTCCACGAAGTGCCCGATGCGCGCTTTCGCCATCACCGGGATCGTCACCGCATCAATGATCCCGAGGATCATCTCCGGGTCGCTCATCCGGGCGACTCCCCCATCCTTACGGATGTCGGAAGGCACGCGCTCGAGGGCCATCACGGCGCAGGCGCCGGCCTCTTCCGCGATTTTCGCGTGCTCGGGGGTAACGACGTCCATGATGACGCCCCCCTTCAGCATCTGCGCGAGGCCGACTTTCACCGCCCACGTTCCGGTCTGTGACACGTTGCTCTCCTCCAGGCGCGGCGAAAGCGCGCGCGAAATGTCGATGTGGCACCAAGTCTATGGCCGTTTTCGATGGCGCGATAGGGCCACTTTCGCGGCACGCCACCCGCCGCCGACGGTGCCAGACCAGCCGCGAGCGTCTCCGCACACCGCCCGGACGTCAGGCCCGCCAGTGCCCCGACTTGCCGCCTTCCTTCTCCAGCAGCCGCACCGACTCGATAACCATGCCCTTTTCGACCGCCTTGCACATGTCGTAGACCGTCAGCGCCGCAACCGACGCGGCCGTCAGCGCCTCCATCTCGACCCCGGTCTTCCCGGTGGTCTTCACCGTCGCCGCGATGCGCAGGGCCGTTTCCCCGGCGGGCTCGATCTCGAGCGTCACGCCCGTGATCGCGAGGGGGTGGCACAGGGGGATGAGCTCCGGCGTCCGTTTCGCCGCCATGATCCCCGCGATGCGCGCGGTCGCGATCACGTCGCCCTTCGGCATGCCACCCGTTTGGATCAGCGCCAGCGTCTCCGCCTTCATCCGCACGATCGCTTCCGCGGTCGCAACCCGCTGCGTGTCGTCCTTCGCGGAGACATCGACCATGCGCGCGGCCCCGGACTCGTCCAGGTGCGAAAGCCGGCCCGCGTCAGAGGCGGCCATGGTGCTTCCTCCACATCAACGACTCGTAGCCCCAGACGATCAGGTACGCCGTTGCCCCGGCCAGCAAACCGCCCGGCACCCCCGCCCAGGGCCCCACCCACGTGTCGCTCGCGATGATCCCGACGCCGCACGCGGGCAGGAACGAGAGGAACGCCGAGCGCCGCCGTTCCTCCTCGAAACGCTGGCGGAGCGGGTGACGGCGCATATGGGAAGTGTAGTGCCACCGGCGGCCGCCAGTCCCGCGCCCGGTGCCCCGGCAATTCGCCGCCTGCTTTGCTATTCCCATCCGGGGCCGCCGGTTACCATGCAGCCAGATGAGCGCACTCGCCTTCGTCACGTTCCTCACCATCAACATCAACATCGACCCCGTGATGGCGGAGCTCGGCCCGTTCACGCTCACCTGGCACGGGCTCTTCACCGCCATCGGCATCATCGCCGGGGTCTCGCTCTCGGTCTGGATCGCGAAAAAGGACGGCATCCCCCCGGAAGTCGGCCAGGAGATCGCCCTCGTCGGCGTCCCCTGCGCGATCGTCGGCGCCCGGCTGTTCTACGTCTTCGAACACTGGGACCGCTTCAGCGGCGACCCCCTCGAAATCGTCACCGGCATCACCGAAGGCGGCATCACCCTCTATGGCGGCCTCCTCGGCGGCGTCATCGGCGGGCTGCTCTACGCGCTCTGGCACAAATGGCCGATCGGCATCGGCCTGGACGCCGCCGCGCCCGGCCTCATCCTCGGCCAGGGCCTCGGCCGCATCGGCGACCTCATCAACGGCGAACACCTGGCCGACCGGACGAGCCTCCCCTGGGGCGTGAAGTACCTCCACCCGGATAGCCCCCAGTACCAGTGGTGGCTCAACCACCAGGACCCGGACAAGCCGCTCGCCCCGCTCGACACCTACGCGGTCCACCCCGTCGCCGGCGGCTACGAAATGCTCGGCGACTTCATCATCCTCGCCGTGCTGCTCTTCGTCGCCCGCCGCTTCATCCGCGTGCCCGGCTGGGTCTTCTGCAGCTACGTCGGCATGTACGGCGTGCTCCGCTTCATCCTCTCCTACTTCCGATTCGATGAGCAGACCATCGGCGACGTCCCGGTGCCCCAGCTGACCAGCGGCATCCTCCTCGGCATCGCCGTCATCGCCGCCGGCATCCTCTACCGCAAGCCCGGCCCCATCACCCCCGAATACGCCGAACGCGTCTGGGGCGACCTTCCCCTCCCCGGCGACCGCGACGACGAGTCCGAAAGCGCCACTGCGCCCGCCTGACATGGCCTCGCCGATCGAGGTCACGCTCTACCGGAAGGCGGGCTGCGGCCTCTGCGACCAGGCCGAAGCCACGCTCGCCCGCATCGGCAGGAAGCTGCCGCTCCGCGTCACCCTGGTCGATATCGACACAGACCCGGCGCTGCAGGCGCGCTACTTCCTCGAAATCCCGGTCATCGCCGTCGCCGGAGTCGAGGTCGCGAAGGCCCCGATTTCGGAGCGCGCCCTCGAGGAAGCCCTGCGCCGGGCCTGAGCCCTACGCCACCTCGAACGACAACCTGCCCAGCGGCCCGAAATCCGCCGCCACCCGGTCCCCCGACGCGATCTCGAACGGGTCGATGAACGAGCCGCAGATGATCCGGTCCCCCGCGCGGAGCGCGTCACCGCACTCCGCCAGCACGTTCGCGACGTGGGCCACAATCTCCGCCAGGTCGTCGGGGTAGCGCCCTGCCAGTCCCAGCCGCACGGTCACCCCGTTCAGTCCCACGGATGGGAACCCCTTCGCCACGAGCCCGTCCGCCGAAGCGGGCGCTGTCTCAGCACCGAACATCACCCCGTCATGCAGGATGTCGTGCGCAAGCAACTCGTCCAGCGGCGTGAGCGGCTTCGTCACATCGACGAACTCGATGGCCGGGGCGACCGCTGCGATCGCCGCTCGAGCCGTCTCCAGGGACGTGCCCGCCGGGACGTCGGCGCCAACGCGGACCGCGACCTCCGCTTCCACCCGCGGCCGAGCGCCCTCGGGCGCGCGGTACGGCTGGCCGGCTTCGAACACCCGCCGCCCGTCGAGCCATCCCACCAGTGTCGAGGTGAGCCCCATCCTTTGCTGGGCCGCCGGGTCGTTGATGCCGATCTTCCAGCCGGTCCGGGCCATGCCCGCGGCGAGCGCAGCGCGGAACGCCTCCATCTGGCGCCGCATGCCCGATTCGAGGAGCGGGCGGACATCTTCGAGGCTCATGCCCGCAGTCTACGAGACCCCGCGTCAATCGCCGAACGAAGCCTGCCGCGACCACTCCCGGCCGGCGGCGGACGCGGCCGCGCGCGCGGGACAGCCGGCCAGGTGGTCGTTCACCATCCCCACGCTCTGCATGAATGCGTAGCAGATCGTCGAACCGACGAAGGTGAACCCGCGCTTCTGGAGCGCCTTCGACATCGCGTCCGATTCGGCCGTCTTCGCCGGCACGTCGCGCCAGCTTTCGGGCGCGGGGCGCTCCAGCGGGCCCCCACCCACGAACGACCAGACGAAGCTAGCGAAGCTCCCGTGGTCCTCCCGCACGGCCAGGAACGCCCGTGCGTTCTGCACCGCCCCCGCCACCTTCAACCGGTTCCGGACGATGCCGGCATCCTGCAGCAGCGCATCGACCTTCTCAACGCCATAGCCGGCGATGATTTCCGCGTCCCAGCCATCGAACGCGCGCCTGAAGTTCTCCCGCTTGTTCAGGATGGTCGACCAGGAAAGGCCCGCCTGGAACCCCTCCAGCATGAGCCGCTCGAACAGGTCGCGGTCGTCGTGGCAGGGCACGCCCCACTCCGTGTCGTGGTAGGCCGCCATGAGGGCATCGGCCAGCCCCCAGCAGGTCTGTACTTTGTCGCCAGTCGCCATGCGCTCAGGGTAACAGGGCCTGCCGCCAACGGGGTGTCAGGAGCTTACGAATAGCGCTCCGGCCAAACGCAGGGATACACATCCTCCTCCAGCAACTCCACGATCTGCACAAGAAACTCCGCGATCTCCTGCGGCGTAACGTCCTCATCAGCGTCAAGCGGGCCGAGAATGAAGCCTTTGGGACCGGTCACTTTACCGGACGTGAGGTACGAGCCCGGCTCATCCGCGTAGTAGCCGAGGCATTCCAGGATGGCGTCGACCTCCGGCCACTTGAGCCTACGCACCCACAAAGACCGGCATCGAAAACTCGACAGGTTCTCCCGCGGCAGTCGCTCCGTAGAGTAGCCCGCGGTCGCGCAAGAACTGTTCCCGCTCCGCGGGAGACATCCCTGCGAGCAGCGCGTCGAATTTAGCCTGGAGGGTGTTCATCTTTTCGGCCAGGCGGGCTCGGTCCTTCGCGACGATCATGATCGGCACCTGCTTCGCCGTGGCGATGAAACTACCATCCTCACGCTGCCGGATTGTCAGACTGAGGGGGAAGAAGAAGCCTTCCATTTCACGCATTGTACATCAGGAGCTACTCCGCCCAGCCGAGCTGGTCCGCCCGCGCCCAGCCCTCCGTCCCGCTTTCCATTTGCACGTGGAGCCACACGACGTTGTCCGGCCCGCGGACGCCGGCGTAGCGGCCAACCGGTTCAGCCGAAGGCTTCGGCCCGGGCGAAGGGTCTTCCGCCGCTGTGATCGAGCCGCGCGATCCATCGGGCACGCAGGCGACTTCGCTCGCCCCCGCCTCCGGGCGGGGCCGGAGCGGCACGCAACTGTCCGTCTCGCTGCCGGCCACGATTTGCGGCGGGGCCGCCAGGTTGCGGGTGCGTACGTCGAAAGGCAGGACGTTCACCGGCCAGTCGCGGCCTTTCCCGGGCGACGAAAGCTCCACGATCAGCTCACCCGGGCGCGTGCTCCAGTGCGCCCGCCACGGGAGTTCCGCGTACGCCGGCGCGATCGTCACCCCGCGCGGCACGTTGATGATCGTCCCCCTGTTGGTCCCCAGCAGGCCCGGCGTCGTCGGCGAAGGCCGCGGCGCAAGCACGTGGATCTCGTCCGCGATTGCCGCCAGCGTGGAACCGCCCGCCGACATCACGCGGTAGCCCTCCGGCACTTCGACGACGAGCGAGTCTCCCGAAGCGGACCAGCCGAGTTCCGGGTACGGCAACGTGCTGGCCCCGAGAAACCGCACGAGCGGCGTGCCCGTCGCCCGCTCGACAATCTCCACCGCACTGACGACCGGATACCCGCCCATCCCGCCTGCCTTGATCCGCCCCGGGGACCACTCGCGCGCGACGTAGCGCCCACCCGGCGAGACCGCGCCCGGCGGGAGCGCCCGCTCGATCTCCGCGCCCTCCCACGAAAACCAGCGGCGCGTGCCGCCGGCTTCACCCGGGAGGACCGTGAATCCCAGCGCACCCGGCAGCGGCGCCACGCGTTGCTGCCCGTCCGCAGGGATGCCATTCGCCAACGGTGTGAGCCGCCCCGTCCCGAGTTCGACCAGGTTGACCGCACCCCCCATCTGGATCGCGGCCCGCCGGCCGTCAGGCGAGACGACACCGTGGAAGGACGATGTCAGCGGGTCGCCAACCGGTGTCACTCGTCCTGTCGCGAGGTCGAGCAGGGCAAGCTGACGTTGTTCCCCGGCCACCGTCTCGACCGCGATGACCATGCCGTGCGCTATCTCCGGGAGCGGCCAGGCGCCGCGCGCGAGCTTCCAGGTTTGTCCCGTGGCGCGGGCCACAACCCACGGCGCGCCGTCCGCTTCCGTCCCCGAAACCACGAGGAGCGCGCCGTCGGGAGTGGCTCTCACCTGGTAGGCAGGCCCCGACGCCCGCGACCACGTCTCCAAAGAACCGTCGGCAGCGTTCAGGAAGCCGGCCCCGTGCCTCACCGTCACCTGTTCGCCGGCGGCGAACACCCGCTTTTCGAGCACGGGCTCGCTCGCCGCGAGCAGCGGCGGCGCTTCCGCACTCGCGCTCACCCCCGCCGTCGCGGAGATCCCAACGGTCGCGGTGCCCTCGGGCGGGGCGCCGGGATCGCCATCATCGACCGCGGCCCGGAACGCGACGGCGCCCGCCAGCGTGACCATCACCACGCTGGCCACCGCGAGAGGCCGCCATCGGCGTTTCGCCATCGCCCCGTCCGTCGACTTGCTGACCTTCGTAACGTGTGGGCGCTGCGAAAGGTTCCCTCATCGCGGAAGAATCGCGAGAGATTTTACTCGAGCACTTCGTACAGCTTGTGCGACTTCAGGAACGGGTTGTCCTTATAGCTCGCGTAACTCTCGCCGCGGTGCCCGGCCGTGAAGTTGTCGGATGTGATCCACGCTTCGAACGAGGCCTCATCCTTGAAGCGTGTGAGCACGACGTACTCGCCGCGGTCCGGCAGCGCCAGCAACTCCGTCGAGATGAACCCGGGAAAGGTATCGACCGCGCCGACGCGGTTCTTCCAGGTCTTCTCGAACCCCTCTCGCGCCTCGGGTGGAAGGGAAATGGGGAAGTACGAAACAACAGCCATGTGAATCCCGCCTGCGTTGGTCTTTGGGAAGACAATGGTACGGCGAGCGTGGGCAACGGTCAGGCCACCGGGCCGGCGAGGGGCGCGCCGGGCAGGGCAGCGCCGTCGCCTGCAGGCAGCCCGGGCGATGGCCTGCCCGACCGGGGACGCCTCCGGCCCGCCATGAACACCCCCTCGCCCGACACGCGGGAGAAGGGGCAGGAGGTGAGGGTCGGCCCCGCGTGAACACCCCGGCGCCCGGCGGACGCGCCACGCCTCAGGGAGGGAGGGCCGCCCGGGCGGACGGCCCTCCCTGGGAGAGAACAGGTGTTGCTTCACCCCGGGGCGCTGCCCGCGCTACAGCCGCTCCGGCTGCAGGCCGAGCGCCTGCGAACCGAGGTAGTCCATCGCCACGTTCGCCCCGAGAGGGTGCATGAAGGCCCCCGCCCGCGCGTCGCGGTAAGCCCGCGCGAGCGGGGCGCCATTCATGTATCCAGCGCCGCCGGCCATCGCCATCGCCCTGTCCGCGATGCGGACGGCCGCGGCGTTGATGAACGCCTTCGCCCGCTGTACTTCGGCGAACACTGGACCAACCTCCGCGAGCGTCCCCCGCTCCGCCGGGTGCGTCGCGTGGTACTCATCGACCATCAGCAGCGAGCGCGAGAACACCGCGCGCGTGGCAGCCAGGTCGATGGAGTTCTCCGCCGCCCGCTCCTGAACGAACGGCCGCACCGGCTCTCCCGGCGCCCGCAGCCGTTTCCGCTCCACGGCGGCCACGCTCGCGGCGTGGGCCGCTTCGGCCACGCCCAGCGCCGCCGCCGCGTGCGCCGGGCCGGAAATGAGCGTCTCCTCCAGGTACTGCGCGGTGATCACGCCCGCCGGGGCGCCCTTCCCCGGGTAGAACCCCGGCAGTTCCACGTCCTCGAACACCACCGTGCAGCTCGCCGATGCGCGCATTCCCAGGGCGTCCCAGTCGTCCAGCACGGTTACGCCAGGCGCTTCCCGCGGCACGAATGCGTACAGGTAGCGCTCTTCGCCCTCCAGGTCTGCCCGCGCCGCCACGGTGAAGTGGGTCGCTGCGGGGGCCCCGCTGGAGATGATCTTCCGCCCGTTCAACCGCCACGTTGCCCCGTCGTACGTCACCGTTGTCTTCGGGCGGAGGAGGTCCTGGTCGCCTTCGCTCACCGCGGCGGCGATGAACGCCTTTTCCGCCACCAGCCGTCGCATGTTCGCCGTCACGGCTTCCACGCGGCGCTCGTCGCCGCGGTTGAGCGCGACCCGCCGCTGCCGCGCGAACGTGTGGAACACGATCCAGTGCATGTTCGCGCCCAGCATGAGCGAGGGGTCGCCCCGCGACACGCGGCTGCTCGCCACCATCAGGTCGTGCGCCGATTCGACCCCGAGCCCACCTGCCTCGGCGGGCGCCGGTGCGTAGAGGAAGCCGTCGTCGCGCAGGGCCTCCAGGTGTTCGTAGGGAAACGCGCCTTCGCGGTCGTACCGGGCGGCTGCGGGCGCGAACGCCTCCGCAAACCGTCCCGCCCGCGCGACAAGCTGCCGCCCCGCGGGGGTTACCGCCTGCAGTTCGTTCTCCATCGTTACCGGGCCCCCCGCATCGCGATCACTTCGTGGCAGTCCAGGCAGATCCGCACGACGGCGTTGCGCCGCCCGCCGGGGATGGCCCCATACCGGGGAGAGGTCAGGCGATTGCCTTCGCAAGTTGGGCAGGTCATTGGAGTGCTCCTCAGGTGCTCCCCGGCGTCACCGGGGGCTCTTCCACCATCGCGACCGGCGATGGCCCCCCGCATGAAGGCCTTCTGAAGAACCCCTGAAGGTAGGTGGCACAGGTCACAGAACACCCGGCAATACGGTGAAACACTCGCTGCGTGCCTGCCCATGCCCCCTCTCCGGACACGCCCGGCGTGTTCGCGTTCGACGACTTCGAACTCGATGTCCCGGGCTTCGAGCTTCGCCACCGCGGGACCGCCATCCCGATGGAGCCCCAGGTCTTCGAAGTCCTCGCCTTCCTCGTCGAGAACGCCGGGCGCGTACTGACCAAGGACGAGATCCTCGACCGCGTCTGGCCCGAGCGGTACGTCTCCGAGGCGTCGCTCAACAGCCGCGTCATGTCGGCGCGCAAGGCCCTGGGCGATAGCGGCTCCGAGCAACGCTACATCAAGACGGTCCATGGCCGCGGCTACCGCTTCGTTGGCGCCGCCACGGCTCAGGCGGCGGCCGCGCAGGCGGCTCCGGTGGCCACGCCGGGCGCGCCGGCCCCCGGGCGCCGCCTCCCGCACGGCGCGTTCTTCGGCCGTGGCAAGGAGATTGCCCGAATCCGGTCGCTGTGCGCACGGCCGGACTGCCGGCTCATCACCATCGCCGGCCCTGGAGGCATCGGCAAGACTTCGCTCGCCCTCGAGACCGCGCACACGCTCGAATCCGACGCCCGCCTCGTCCGCTTCGTCTCCATGGAACACGTCGAGCCGGGACACTTCGAGACCGCCCTCGCCACCAGCCTCGGCATCCAGCCCGCCGGCGACGTCCGCTCGCAGGTCATCCGCTTCCTCCTCGAATCTCCCATCACCGTGGTCCTCGACAATCTCGAGCACCTCGCCGAAGAGGCCCGGGAGGCCCTTCCCGCCATCCTCGAAGCCGTCCCCCACGCCCGCTTCCTCGTCACCTCCCGCGTGCCACTCGCGACCACGCTGGAGTGGCTCGTGCCGATCGAAGGGCTCGCGACTGCGGCCGACGACGGCGAGCTTCCACCGGCGGTGCAACTCTTCCTGGACCGCGCCACCCGCGCGAACGCCGCCGGGGCAGACCTCGACATCGACGCCGTCACCACCGTCTGCCAGGAAGTTGAGGGCATGCCGCTGGCCATCGAGCTGGCCGCCTCGCTCGCGCGCTATCTGCCGCCCGCCCGGATCACCGGGTTCCTCCGGCAGGACGCCGCCGGCACGCTCGCCGCCAGCCTCCACGAGCTCCCGGAACGGCACCGCAGCATCCGCGGCCTGTTCGACGCCAGCCTCGCCCGGCTCGATGGCGCCGACCGGGCCACCCTGGCGAAGCTTGCCGTTTTCGAAGGATCGTTCGATGCCGAAGCGGCCGCCGCCGTCGCCTGCGTCGACGTCGCTACCCTGGTCGCCTTCATCGACGCCTTCCTCCTCCGCGCCGAGGATGGCCGCTTCTCCATGCATCCCTTGCTGCGCCAGTACCTCCGCCCCGGGGGCACGCCCGGGAGCGAGGCCGCCGAGGCCCACGCCGAGTACTACACCACGTTCCTGGAAGCTCGCGCCGGCGCCCTCCACGGGCGCGGCCAGCTGGCCGCCGTGGAGGAGATCGCCCGCGAGGCGACGAACGTCGTCGCTGCGTGGCGCTGGGCCGTCCAGGACCGCCGCACGGACCTTATCGAACGCGCCCGCATGGCCATCTTCACCTTCCTCGTCTTCCGCGGCCGCTTCCTCGAGGCAGGCGAGCTCGCCGAACAGGCCCTCGCCGCACTCGGCCCCACCGGGGAGCCCGAGATCGTGTCCGGTCTGCTTGTCCACCACACCTGGGTGCTCATGCGCATCGGCCAGCCGGCGCGCGCGGCCGACGCCCTGCAGCGCGCATTCGCCCTCTGCCGCGAACACGAACTTCCCTGGAAGCGTGGCTTCGGCAGCGACCCGCGCCTCGCCGCAGCGGCGCTCAAGGTTGGCGCGGGAGACTACGAAAGCGGGCTCGCCTTCGCCCGCGAAGCGCTGCGCCTGGCCGAGGCCGCCGGCGACGAGCCGGGCACCGCATTCTCCGCCTGGATGACGGCGGTCTGCCTCAACCGGATGGCCGAGATCGAGCCGGAACCGCGGGGCCCCGAGCGTCTCCATGTCGCCGCGAATGACGACACCGCAATCGAACGGGCCGCCGCCCTGCTCGCGCGCGCCGCGAACATCCTCGAAAGCCAGGACGAACACTGGCTGCGCGCGTTCGTCGAGATTGAACTCGGCATCAACCTCAACACCAGCACGTCCCGCGAGGCACGCCACAACCACTTCCGCAACGCGTACAACCTGCGCCGCCGCCTCGACGACCCCCAGGGCATGGCCAGCGCCCTCATGTACCTGGCCGACGCCCTCGCCGACGCCGGCTCCGTGGACGAAGCAGTCCTCCTCCACGAAGAGATGCGGAAGCTCCTCCCCCGTACCGCCGACGCAACCGGCTGGGCCGAACTCGCCCGCATCTCCGGCGCCGCGGCCTTCGCCCAGGAGGACTACCCGCGCGCTCGCGAGCGGCTTGCGGAAGCGATTGAAATGAGCCGCACGCTCAAGTTCACCAACAACGTCGCCGGTTCACTGCGGTCCCTCGCGCTCGTCTTCCTGGCCGACGGCGAGGAGGAGCTTGGCCTCGAAATCATGCACGCCCTCGCTGCCCATCCCTCCACTACCCCGGGCTCGCGGGCCAACGCGCGCGACGCCCTCCGCCGCCATGGCCGCGACTACCCGCCAGTCGACCCCGCCGCTCCGCCGCTCGACGCCATCGCGAGCCGCGCCGTCCGCGCCGCCGTCCCCTTCGAAAGCTGGCTCGAGGCCCGCCCGCCCCTCCCCGTCTCCGCCGCCTGAACCCGCCCATCAGGCCGGACCCGCGGACTTAGAACTTCACCGCCGTCCCCGAGCACGTCACCATCAGCATGTTCCCGCCCACGGTCTCGTAGTCGATGTCGATCCCGATGATCGCCTCAGCGCCCAACGCTTCCGCGCCGGCCGCCATCTCCTGCAGGGCGATGTCGCGCGCGTTGCGGAGCTCCTTCTCGTATCCCGAAACCCGCCCGCCCGTCACGTTCCGGAACATCGCCCCGATGTCGCGGCCAATGTTCGCACCCAGGATGCTCTCCCCGGTGACCACACCCAGGTACTCCCGCACGGGCCGCCCTTCCACGGCGTTTGTCGTTGTCAGTAGCACGCTATGCCTCCCACGTGAGTGGCCCCAGTGTAGTACGGCTGCCGCCGCCTGCTACCAGGGCTGTCCCCAGCGCTCCCGGTGCGTGAACTCGGCGACGGCCTTGCGCTTCAACTTCCGCAACTGCCTCACGGGCTTCCCGATCGGGATGACCGCGCAAACGGCCATGTACTCCGGCAGCCCCAGTACCTCGCGGACTTTCGCTTCCTCCGCGATCGGCATCGTCGTGAGCACCCCGCCGAAGCCCTCGTTCCGGGCCGCCAGCAGGATGTTCCACGCCAGCGGGTAGATCGATGCCCCGCTCGCGATCCCAACCCGCGGCAACTCCGAGTCCACCGAGGCGACCACGCGCAGGTCCACGCAAACCACTATCACCACCGGGGCCTGCCGCACCGGCTCCGTCAACGTGGGGGGCACTTCGGTCGCCGCGATCGTCTCGGCCGAAACCGCGCTTGGCACATACGTGTTCCAGGGGTTTTCGCCGGCCCGCACCTGTGCGGCGTACCGCCGCGCGGCGGTCTTCGCCAGCTCGGAAAGCGCGTCCTTCGTCGCCTGCTCCCGCACGACGAGCACGTGGCCGCCCTGCCGGTTGCCGCCGCTCGGCGCGAACCGCGCGTTCTCCAGGATTCGTCCGATAACTTCGTCGGGTACAGGGTCTTGTGTGAATTCGCGCGCCGCGAACGCCGTCCGCATCACTTCGTACAGTTCCATGCGCGCATCCTACGCCGCCCGCACCGCCCGGGGCCGGGACTCGAACTTAACCCTCGGCCACCAGCGCGCGCGACATCAGGCCTTGCACGGCCGCCAGCTGCTTCTCGGGCGCCAGCTCCGGGATGAGCAGCTTCAACAGGCGCGCCCCCCAGTAGAACGCGAACAATGCCTCGGCCAGGTGCTCCACATCCAGCCCGTCCAGGCTTTCGCCATACTGCCGCTTCATCAGGTAGGCGATCCCTTCGCGCACCCGGTCGTGCGACTGGCAGAACTCCGCCATCGCCTCGCGATCCCCCTCGCGTACGGCGATCAGCGACTGCTCCAGGAACATCTGGGTGTCGATTGCCTCACCCTCGGACTCCATCGATGCGAACGTGAGCCGGGCGAGCTCATCGAACGACATCTCGAGCGCCGCCGGGTTCTCCCAGGCTTGCTTCACCGCGTCCATGGACTCGTTCATGCAGCCCTGGGCGAGCAGGTCCTTGCTCTCGAAGTACCGGTAGATGGCCCCGGGAGAGATCCCCGCCTCGGAAGCAATCTCGGCCATCGTCGCGGCCGCGATGCCTTTCTGGGCGAACACCCTGGTGGCAGCCGCCAAAATGCTCTGGCGGCGCGCCTCGGTGTGGGCTTCGGATACTCGGGCCATCTTGGTTAGTTCGTCCTCGCCGAAAACGTCGGCACGATCGAGATTCTACTCTTCGCCGTCTTCAACGCGCGCTCCAACCGGTCGATCCGGCTCACCTGCTCCCAGGCAGCCCGGTGTTCGATCTTCCGGCCCGAAGCCTTCAGCTCGACGATGTGGGCGTTCATCAGTTCTTCCAGCATGGCGGCAACTCCTTATCTGTGAGTGAATGTTCATTCACTGAATGAATAGTCGTTCACTTTAACTGGGAAGTCAACCCTTCCCTTCAGCCCCCTGTGTGAACTCCACCACACATCCACTTCCCCCTCGGCCCTTGTCCCTCCTCCCTCCTCCCTCCTCCCTATAATCCCTCCAGTGCCCGCGCCCGACCTCGCCTGCGATGAAGCCATCAACGCCCCCGGCGACTACTTCCCGCGCGTCCTCGAAGCCGGCCCCGTCCAGTGGAGCGACGCCCAGCGTGCCTGGCTCGCCCTCTCCCACGCCGAAGTCGAAGCCGGTTTCCGCGATACCGAAACCCTCTCCGCCGACCGCAGCGGCGCCTTCCAGCGCGCAGCCCGGGGGCGCTCCGAAGGCTTCGCCAAAGCCGTCGAGCTCCTCTCCGCCTGGATGAACTTCCGCGACCCGCCCGTCCATACCACCCTCCGCGAGCCCGTGAAGGGCGCCTTCACCCCGCGCGCGGTCGCCTCCCTGGAACGCCAGATCCAGCGGATCGTCGATGCCGCCATCGACGCCTTCGAGGGCGACACCGTGGACCTGAACGCCGCGTTCGCCCACCCCATCCCCGCCCACGTCATCGCTACCATCCTCGGCGCCGACCCGGCCGACGCCCACCGCTTCCAGGACTGGTCCGACGACATCGGCCGGCTGGTCTTCGCCATGGAACCCGGGAAGGTGGAGGAGGGCCCGGTTTCGCAGGCCACGGCCGAGTTCGTGGCCTACTTCGGCGCACTCATCGAAAAAGAACGCCGCGAGCCCAGCGGGAGCGTGCTCTCCGCCATCGTCCACTCGCCCATCGGCGAACTGACGCCCATGCAGCTCGTCGGCGCCTGCACGCTCATCCTCTTCGGCGGCCACGAAACCACCACCACCCTCCTCACCAATACCCTCTGCCTCCTCCTCGAACGGCCCGCCCTCGTCGACTGGCTCCGCCGCAACCCGGACAAGACGGGCCTCGCCGTCGAGGAGTTCATGCGCGTCGTGGGCCCGGCCCGGAGCATGCCGCGCAAGGTCGCCGTCGCCCACGAACGCGGGGGACAGCGCCTGGAACCGGGACAGAACGTCTTCCTCGCCATCGTCTCGGCGAACCACGACCCTGCCGTCTTCAAGGACCCGGCGGACATCGACCTCACGCGCGACCCGAACCCCCACATGGGCTTCGGCTGGGGCCTTCACTTTTGTCTCGGCGCGAACCTCGCCCGCCTCGAAGCGCGCATTGCGCTCAATTCGCTGTTCCAGCGCTTCGCCCGTTTCGAACCCGCCGGGCCCATACCGCCTGTCAAGGCCAGCCCTATGGGCTTCGGCCGCCGCCCCGTCCTCGCCCGCCTGCGCTAGCCCGCGGGTTCCTCGCCGGACGCAACGTCCTCGTGCCGCTTTCCGGCCGGCAGGAAGACCCTGAAGACGGACCCGTGGCCCACCCGGCTGCGCAGTTGGATGCCCCCGCCCGATGCCCGCACGATACCCAGCACCGACGCGAGCCCCAGTCCCCTGCCCGCGAACTTCGTCGAAAAGAACGGGTCGAAGAGGTGTGCCCGCGTCGCCCGATCCATGCCCGGACCCGTGTCCGCCACCTCGATTATCACGAACTCGCCGGCCCGCGCGTTCCCTGCCCCGTAGCACGACCGCAGCGTCCGCCGGTCGGCGTACACCCGGTGGGCCCCCACCACGATCCGCCCCTCCGCCTCGCCGATCGCTTCCGCCGCATTGACCACCAGGTTCATCACGATCTGGCGCACGCTCGTCGGGTCCACACCCACCGGGGGGAGCCCCGCCTCGATGTCGGTCAGGCACGTCACGTTCGCCTTCAGCGAGCTGCGCAGCAGCCGCAGCATCTCCACGATCACCTCGCCCACTTCGGCCGTCGTCGTCCCGGCATCCCCGCGCCCGGCGAAGCGCAGCATCTGCTGCACCATCTCCGCCGCTCGCTCCCCGGCCTTGCGGATGTCGTGCAGGGGCAGGAACGCGGGCGAATCACTCCCCACGAAGGCACGCGCGAGGTCGGCGTTGCCGATGATCGTCGCCAGGATGTTGTTGAAGTCGTGCGCCAGGCCCGCGGACAGCATCCGCAGCGCCTCCAGCTTCTCGGCCTGGAGCGCGGCTGCCTCCGCATCGATCCGTTCCGTCACGTCGCGCACCACGCAGGCGATCGCCGGCGCCCCGTTCCGCACGATCGGGATCAGCGCGATGTCCGCGAAGAACTCCGTCCCGTCCAGGCGCAGGGCCGCGACAGGCTGGCGGTCCTGCATCTCGTGCGCGTGCCGGTCGCTCGCGTAGAAGTCGGCCACAAGCTCCCGGTGACGCGCCCGCAGCCGGGCCGGCACAAACCGTTCGACCGGCTGGCCCACGGCCTCTTTCGCCGTCGCCCGGAAGATGTGCTCGGCGGCGGGGTTCAACTCCGAGATCACCCCGTCACTGCTGACGACCACTATTCCATCCACCGATCGCTCAACCAGGAACCGCTCCCAGTTGCGCTCTTCTCCGTGGTATCTCGGGTGGTCGGAATGATGGTGTGGCCAGGCCGGGCGCGTTGCAGTCGCCACAACAGGAATCCTCGAATTCGCAGCGTCGTTCGCGAGTGTCGGGCCGCATCCGCACACTGTCACTAGGGTTCTCACCTACCTGTAGTTAACGGAAGAAAATTGTTGCGAAACGTCCGGCGAATTACGCCACGATTCGCTTGCGAATTCCCGATGTAGGGGTTGCCCCCGATTAACGCCCTGCCGCCGGGCAGCGGAATGTCGGGAAGCCGCCGGCCACTCTGCCGCCTCGCCGCAGGAGGACAACCCCATGACCACATCCCTCATCGACCGCTTGAGCGTCACCGCCGCCGACCAGGCCCTCCGCCTCCGGTGGACCGGCATCAGCGATGCCGACGCACAGCTCATCCGCGCGGCAGCCCCCCTGCTTCGCCCGCACGTCGACCGCATCGTCAAAGAGTTCTACGACCACAGCAGCCGCTTCCCCGAATGGGTCGAACGCGTCCGTTCGGCCGGCTCACAACGCCCACGCCTCGAAGCCGCGCAGAAGGAATACTTCCTCCGCCTCCTCGAAGCCGACTTCGGGCCCGACTACTTCGAGCACCGCCTTCGCGTAGGCGCCGTCCACGCCCGGCTCCACATCGAGCCCCGCTGGAACGTCGGCAACTACGGCGTCTACACCGCCCTCGTCTTCCCCCTGCTCGCGGAACGCCTCAAGGGCCGGCGCCTCGCCGAAACGATCGTCGCCGTCAGCAAGCTCTTCGTCCTCGATATCTCCCTGGCCATCGAGACGTTCATCAGCGAGGGCGTCCTCGAAAAGCTCGTCGACCTCCATGACGACCTTGGCACGCCGCTCCGGAACCTCGGCGCCGGCATCGGCCAGGTCGACCTCGCCACCCGCGAGATCGCCAACGCCGCGCAGGAAGTCGCCCGCGGGGCCACCACCCAGACCGAGACGATCCAGGGCCTGCAGGCCGATATCGAGGCGCTGGCCGCCGCCAGCGCGGAGGTCGCCGAAGGCGCCGCCCGCCAGCTTTCGGCCATCGAGACGGCGGCCGCCGCCAACCGGGCCGTCGAACACGCCATCGAGGCGGTGAGCCAGGCTTCCAACTCGGCTTCGCAGCAGGGCGACCTCTGCCTCCAGGCCGCCCACGAGGGCACCGACGCCGTGCGGCTCACCACCGAGGCGATGGAGACCATCCGCGAAACGGTCCGCCGCACGGCCGCCGAAGTCGAAGAGCTCGGGCGCCAGGGCTCCCAGATCGGCGCCATCGTCCAGGTCATCGAAGACATCGCCTCCCAGACGAACCTCCTCGCCCTCAACGCCGCCATCGAAGCGGCTCGCGCGGGGGAGCAGGGGCGCGGGTTCGCCGTCGTCGCCGAGAATGTGCGCTCCCTGGCCGAACGCACGGCCGTCGCCACGAAGGAGATCGCCGAGCTCATCGCCGGCGTCCAGCACGGCACCAGCCGCGCCGTCGCCGCCATGGAACAGAGCATGCAGGACGTCACCGGAGGTTCCGCCCGGGCGGACTCCGCCGGAGAAGCGATCCGCCGCATCGTCGATGCCATCGCGGCCCTGGACCGAGAGATCGAGCGCATCTCCGGCGCCGCCTCCCAGGCCCAGGACCAGGCGAAGACGCTGAGCGCCTCCCTCGAAGCTGCGTCCTCCCTCGCCGCCGGCTCCTCCGAGCGCGCAGCCGAAATGCAGCGCGCCTCCGACAGTGCCCGTGGTGCGGTCCAGGCCGCCTCGGCCGTCACCGAGCAGTCCGCGGCCGCCAGCCAGGAGGTATCGGCCAGCGTCGAAGAGGTGTCCGCCCAGATGGCGGAGATCGCCCGCGAGGCGAACTCCCTCGCCTCCAGCACCACCGAGCTGGCAGGGTTCATCCGGCGCTTCGGAGTCCTTGCCCACAACTCGCGCGGCGAACGCTTCCAGGCCTCGGAAGCCAGCCGCGCCGCCTGAGCCGGGACGCGGGCCGGCCCGCCCCCGCTTCCCCCACCCACCACATTCGGGGGACGAGCCGGCCCGCATTCCGTACCCGTACCGCCGCTTCGGCGGCGGCCGGGCGTCATCCTCTCCCCGTGGCGATACTTCGCTGCCGGCGAAGTATCGCTAGAATTTCCTTGTTCATCCCCCGTTCGTCTGCCGCCTCACCGACACCATCCGTTAAGGTTCGAAGAGATGAAGTCGGGAGCCCTCGAACTCCTCAGTCCCACCCGGCGCATGCTCGTCAACGCGGTCAAGGAGCGGGGGAAGGCCACGGCCGAAGAGCTCGCCGCTGCCAACTACCTCTCCGTCGCAGCGGTCAGGATGCACCTCGCCGCCCTGGAGCGGCTCGGCATCCTCGCCCACACCCGCCGGTCCCGCGGGCCCGGCCGCCCGCAGCACATCTACCACCTCACCGAGGCCGGCGAACAGCTCTTCCCGCAGGGCTACGCCCCCATGCTCAGGAACGTCATGAAGATGGTCGCCGGCGACCCTGAGTGCGCCGAGAAGTTCTGGAACATGTTCGAAGACGGCCAGGTCGCCGCGCTCGGCCCCAAATTGGCCGGCCTGCCAATCGAAGAGCAGGTGCGCAAGCTTGTCGAAACCGGCCGCAACAAGGGCTTCGAGCCGGTGCTCACGCAAACCGGCAAGTACTCCTGGACCGTTGAGGTCCACCACTGCCCGGTCGTCCGGCTCGCCCAGGACAGCGACCGCCTCTGCCAGGCCGAAGCGAATGTCGCCGAGCGCCTGCTCGGCGGTGGCGCGACGGTGCGCCTGGAGGGGACGCGTGCGCGCGGGGGCGTCAGCTGCCGCTTCACCGTCCGCGCACCGGGCCCAAACTGACCGGACTTCCCTTTCGACCCAGGATCACGCACCATCCCGGCCACAACGCCGGAGGTGCTACATGACATACGAACAGATCCTCAGCGAGACCATCGGCCGCGTCGGCGTCATCCGTCTCAACCGCCCCGAGAAGCTGAACGCCTGGACCCGCCAGATGGCCGACGAGATCCAGCACCAGATGGCAGCCTGGAACGCCGACCCCGCCATCGGCGCCATCCTCATGACGGGCGAGGGCCGCGCCTTCTGCGCCGGCGCCGACCTCGGAGGGTTCGCCAACCGCGCCCGCGAGAACGCCGAGGGCCAGGGCGAGCCCATCGCCCGCGGCGGCGCCGCCATCACCCACTTCATCCGCCAGTCCAAGCCCACCGTCGCCGCCATCAACGGCTACGCCGTCGGTGTCGGCCTCACCATGATCCTGCCTTTCGACATCCGCATCGCCAGCACGAAGGCGCAGATGAGCATCCGCTTCATCAAAATGGGCCTCATGCCGGAGCTCGGCTCCACCCGCATCCTCGCCCAGCTCGTCGGCCTTGGGAACGCCACCGACATGTGCCTCACCGGCCGCATGGTCGGCCCCGAGGAAGCCCTCCGCATGGGCCTCGTCACCCAGGTCGTCGAACCCGAAGCCCTCTTCGAAACTGCCCTCGCGAAAGCCAACGAAATCGCCAACAACCCCACCCGCGCCGTCATGATGATCAAGGAACTCCTCGCGAAGAACCCGCTCGACCCCGACCTCGAGGCCGTCATGGAACGCGAGAACCTCCGCGACCAGATCGCCCGCCGCCTCCCGGACCACACCGAGGCAGTCACCGCGTTCCTGGAGAAGCGCGACCCGCAGTTCAACCGGTAGCCAACGGCGAACAGCTACCCGCCGGCCACCGCCGCCCGCACCTCTCGCAGCCTCGAAAGCGAGCCCAGCACCTTCTCGTGGTCGTCGGTAAGGTGGCGCACGATGATATCGGTGTAGCCCAGTTCGCCGAACGCGCGGAACTTCGCCGCCACCTCGTCGATCGAACCGTAAACCAGCGCCGAGGGGTCGAACCCCCGGTAGCCTGCATCGACGATCGGCTCTGCCACCGCCCGCGCCTCCTCCGGCGATTCGCCCACGTACACGTCGCGGCGCAACGCGCGCACGCCGGGCTCCTTGCCCAGCGCGCGGCACGCTTCGGTATAGACGCGAACTTCGTGCGCGGCCCGGTCCGGCGGTGTGCTCGGCGCGCCGAGCCAGCCATCGCCGAGCTTCGCCGCCCGCTCGATCGCTACCTTCGCGCTGCCGCCCAGCCACCACTCCACCGGCTCCGGCGGCAGCGGCGCGATCTTCGCGTTCGCGAACCGGAACCGCCCCTCGCTCGAAACCGTCTCGCCCGCGAGCAGCCGTTTCACGCAGTCCAGCGACTCTTCGAACGCCGACGGCCGGTGCTTGATGTTCGCGCCCATCGCTTCGAACTGGGCACGCCCGTCGCCCAGGCCCGTCTGCACGATGAACCGCCCCTGCGCGATCGAGGCCAGGGTGCCGACCTGTTCGGCCAGCAGCACCGGGTTCCAGAGCGGCAACAGGAACAGGCACCCGGCGGGCGCATCGCCCCATTCCGCCAGCAGCCGCCCCAGCATCGGCGTGTTCTGGTAGTACGTCCCGCCGGTCGAATGGTGGTCACCCACGAACAGCGAGTCGAGCCCGGCCTCGCGCGCCGCCGCCGCCCGCTCGATCATCTGCCGCGCGCCATCGCGGTAGTCCCGCGTCCGATAGGACGAGGTCAGCGAGATACCTACGCGCACGTTGGACCTCCTCGTAAACGCAGAGGCGCAGAGACGCAGGGCGTTTGCTTGAGTTCATGACCCACGGTCCCGGCATCACCACCGGGACAAGGGCTCATCACAATCCTCTGTGCCTCTGCGTCTGTGTGTTGAATCCTCTGCGCCTTTGCATCTCTGCGTTCTTTAGCCCCGCGGCAGCCCCAACCCGCGCGTGGCGATGATGCCCCGCTGGATCTCGCTCGTGCCCGCCGCGATCGTGCCGCTGACCGAGCTCGTGTAGGCCGTCGCCTGGTCGATCACCTGGTGCTTCGAACCATCCCGCAGCTGGCCGTGCGTCCCCAGCAGGTGCATGCCCGTGAGCGCGATGCGCTGGCCCATCTCGCTCCCGAACAGCTTCGAAGCGCTCGCCTCGTGGTTCGGCACAAGCCCTCGCGCCTGCATCGTCGCCACCCGGTACGACAGGTTCGTGCCGACCGCCACCTCGACCGCGCGGTCCGCCAGTTCGTAGCGCACCGAAGGCCGCCGCTCGATCAGCTCGGGGCGCTCTTTCGCCAGCTTTGTCAGCCGCTGGATCGTGCGCCGCCCGCCCGCATACGCCTGGATGCCCGACCGCTCGAAGTCGAGCGCGACCGCCATGTGGTACCAGCCGCGGTTCACTTCGCCCACCACCTGGCTGGCCGGCACCCGCACGTCTTCGAAGAACACCTCGTTGAACCCGTGACGGTCCGCCATGTTGATCAGCGGCCGCACCGTGATCCCCGGCGACTTCATGTCGAGCATGAACATCGTGATGCCCTTGTGCTTCGGCGCGTCCGGGTCCGTCCGCGCCGCCAGCCAGCCCCAGTCGGCCAGGTGTCCACCCGAGGTCCAGATCTTCTGACCGTTGATGACATACTCGTCGCCATCGCGGACGGCGCGGGTCTGCAGGGCCGCGAGGTCGGACCCTGCGCCGGGTTCGGAGTAGAGCGTGCACCACCAGTCGTCGGCGCCGGTGATGCGGGGGATGAACTTCGCCTTCTGCTCCTCCGTGCCGTAGAGCATCAGGCTCGGCCCCACCCAGGCGATGCCCATGTTCATGGCAGGCGCCTGGTGGTAGGCCATCTCCTCGTTGTAAACGAGCTGGCGCATGTGGCTGGCCCCGCCGCCGCCGTACTCCTTCGGCCAGGCCATCGCCAGCCAGCCCCGCGCGGCGAGCTTCTTCTGGAAGCCCATCACGTAGTCGTACTCTTCCTTCAGCGTCTTGAACCCGCCCTCGTAGCCGCGCGCCAGGCGCTCCTCTTCCGGCGGCAGGTTGTCCTTGATGAACTGCTGGACTTCCTTCCGGAACTCCTCGACATCGGGTTCGTAGGCGAAACGCATGGGTGTGGCTCCCGCAGGGATGGTTTGGTGCGGGGAGTATAGAGGAAGTGGGGGAGGCGTGAGGGGGGAGGGTACGGGGGTACCCGGTACCGGGTACCGGGTACCTTGGTACCGGGTACCGGGGGCGGGTCAGGCGAGGCGGTACTTCCTGTTGCGCTTCCCGGGCTGGTCAGGTGACCTCACGGAACGAAATCATGGACTCCAACTGACGACGGGAGACGTAGGTCTTTCGGTCGCCGGGACGGCGATACCGGACCAAGCCCGCCTTGACCAGCCGGAAGATGGTGCTTCGGGAGATGCCGTACACCCGGACAGCATCATCGATCCATATCAAATCATCAGGGGTGTTGACTCCTGTTTCTAACTGTGTCAAAGTGTACCCAACCGTAGCGAAGAGGTCCCGAAGTGGCAGTCGGCTCTGATCGGGCAATCGTGGCAACGAGGCGCGCGAGGCACGCACACCTGCATCGTGAAATCGAGCACGGCGTAATTGTAGGTGCGGTAGCCCGCGCGTGGGGTCAGGCTGTCTGCGAGTTCCGCAACCCAGCGCTTACGGCGCGTTTCACCGTCGTACGGCCGCCCCTCCAGCCGGGCGAGCCAACGGGCAACATTGTTGTCGACTATGACTGCCCGCTTCGCCCGATGGAGGGACAGCCACGCCGCAGCAGCATACGGACCGACACCGGGCAGATCCAACAGTTCGTTAATCTCTTCGGGCGGACGTCCGCCGCGCCCGGCAACCGCAACGGCGGCCTGGTAGAGGAGCCTGCCCCGCCAGTGCAGGCCGGCGCGCCAGGAGATTTCCGAGGCGACTTCGGTACCGGCGTCTGCCAGCGACGCAGCCGTAGGGAAGCGATCCCGGAGCTCGACAAAGGTGCGCTCTGCCTGAACTGCCTTGGTCCGCTGAACGAGCATCTCGGCGACGAGGGTCAGCCATGGATCTGATTCCGAACGCCAGGCATAAGGAACGTAGTGGTGGCGCCCCCACGCTAGGACACGGCGACGTATTCGGCGGATTCGTCGAGCAGACGCGCCGTCAGAAGAGGGGGCGGGGGTGCCAGCTCGATTTGGCGCGGCTTCAACCACTTGACCATCTCCCGGGCCACGGCCTCCACTACCGGAACCACGACCGAGTTGCCGAACTGCTTGTATGCACGAGTATCGCTGACGGGAATCTCGAAGTCGTCGGGGAAACCCATCAGGCGGGCGCATTCCCGCGGTGTCAGTCGCCGCGGGGGGCTGGCGTCTCCCTGGTAGATGAGGATCTCCGAGCCGTCCTTGTAGTACCTCGCAGACAGTGTACGCGTTACAGCACCCGGATCGGCGGGATCAACCAGGCCAAAGCCGAAGCCGTTGCCGGCCTCCCGGTGCTTCAGCGCGTACTCCTGCAGGTAGTTCCAAAGGTGGGCAGTCAGCGTGTACTTGCGGTCGGGTCGCGGTTCCAGGATTTCGCTGAGTTTCTTGCGACGGGTCTCCAGAACAGGGAACTTGAACGGCGTGGGCAGCCTGAAGCCGACGATGTAGATCCGTTCGCGGTGTTGGGGCACCCTCGCCTGGCCGTCCAGTATCTTCCAGTGTACGTCATAGCCCAGATCATTCTGGAGCGTATCCAGGATGGTCGCGAACGTGCGCTTCCGATCGTGGCTCACGAGGTTCTTGACGTTCTCCAGAAGGAACGCAGCCGGGCGTTTGGCATCGATGATCCGGGCGACGTCGAAGAACAGAGTCCCCTGGGTTTTGTTCTTGAAGCCGTGCTCCCTTCCCAGGGCGTTGTGTTTGGAGACTCCAGCGATGGAAAACGGCTGGCATGGGAAGCCCGCAACGAGGATATCGTGCTCCGGACAGTCCTCCATGTTGGTGAGCTGAGTGATGTCTCCGAATATCTCACCTTCAAAGTTGGCCGAGTACGTCTTCTGGGCATAGGCATCCCACTCGCTGGTGAACACGCATTCTCCGCCCGCGCTTTCGAACGCCAGGCGCATCCCGCCGATACCGGCGAAAAGGTCAATGAACGTGAAGTGACTCATGCTGACAACACCCAGTTCCGGTGCCAGGCAAGTGCCTCGGGTGCCGGCGGGCTGTACCCCGCGAGCGGTTTTCGAAGGGGGCTCCCATCTATGTCATTCAGGAGCGTGTTTCGGTTTTCCGATTGGGATGCTGGCACGACGCGCCAGCGCCCACCGGCATCAACGAAGAGGACCTTCTTGTCAAATGCCCAGTGGTGTGCCCGACAAAGGCAAAGCCCGTTTCTAAGGTCATCCGGTCCCGTCATGGACACGGGCACGATGTGGGCAGCCTCCGGCTCAGACACCGGATCTGCGCCTGGCCAGCCGATGGGTAGGAGCCATCCAACACCGCAGGCAGCACAAGAGTGCGCATACGCGCGTTTCACGAGTCTGGAAAAGGCTGCATCCCGCAGCAATCGGCGATGCTCGTTCGTCGAGCGACGTGCGCCGAAAAGCTGGAGCGGCGAGGCTGTCGCTGCCAGGATCTCGTCCATTTCCCTCTGCATGCCTGTCAGCGTCTCGGGCGCTGCTGGTGACGCCAAGCCCCAACGCCTATTGCCGGCCCCGGCCAAGATAGCTCGATACGGAGTTGTACCCTGGCGAATGAGAGTGACGCGGTACCGGTCGACTGTGCCCATCTCCCGCTCGAACTGCAGGATGTCGCCGACAGACGCTTTGGACAATAGCAGCGACTCGATGTGCTTCGTCAGGCGAAACTCCGGAGGGCGTTTCTTTCCCCAGGTCTGGTAGTGCCACCGGGACGTCACCTCGGCTACGGGGGTCGACCCATCGAACAGATCCAAGGTCAGGGGCATCTCCTCCGTCGGACCACTGGTAGGAGCAGGCAACGGCGGAAAGTAGGGCAGCAGGGCCCGGGGGATCACCACACCGCCCTGGTTAGTACGGATGCCGAGATCGTTCTTTGGCAGCTGCTTGAAGATGGGGCGGTCGTAGAACGGCATACCTCCCCCGAACGCTTGTTCGACAAAGGTTAGCCAGGCGCTGCCGCCAGGGTCAACGGTGTCAACTCCCCGCCTTCATCTCCACCCCTCCCTCCCCCAACCTCGCCCCATGTGGAACAAGCGCCAGGACGTGGCCGGCAACAGCGCGAGGCGCCGGTGGGCATCCCTCGTTCCCCCAACCCACCCGCCGGCTTCGTCGCCGGGGCTTCGGCCAATCAGGTACACTTGCTGCAATGAGCCGCCTGGACCGCATCACCATCGAACCCGGCAAGCGCAGCGGAAAACCGTGCATCCGCGGGATGCGCATAACTGTGCACGATGTCCTGAGTTATCTGGCAGCCGGCATGACGTATGACGAGCTGCTGGCGGATTTCCCGGAATTGACGCGCGAAGACATCCTCGCCTCTCTTGAGTGGGCGGCTCAAGCCGAACGCCGGACGGCCGCCGCATCCTGATGTTCCTCGTTGACCAGAACCTCTCCCGGAGGCTCCCGGGCATGCTTGCGGCAGTTTTCCCGGCTGTGGAGCACGTCGTCACGTTGCGCCTCGAACGGAGCAGCGACGCCGAAGTCTGGCAAGCCGCAGCGGACCGCGGCCTCATCTTGCTGACCAAGGACCGCGACTTCGAGTCGCTGGCACTGACGCGAGGGGCCCCGCCGAAAGTGATCGTTCTTGCGCTCGGGAATTGCACAACAGCCGAAGTTGTCGACCTGCTCCTCCAACACAAGGAGGTCATTGAGGAGTTCCGAACGAGCGAAGAGTCCTTGCTGATCCTGGGAGCCTGAGCGCCAGCTCCCCCTTCCACCTCCGCCCCTCCCTCGCCCAACCTCCCCCCATGTGGAGCAAGCGCCAGGACGTGGCCGGGCAGCGCGGGGGCGCCGGTGCACGTGGGTGGCAATGCGTCGGCCCACGTCGGTTGCGTGGGTCAGCCGTGGGTCAACAAGGGTCGAACCAGCAAAACGGAAATTCGCGGGCCCGGCACGGCTCGCAGCTCCGGCGGGAATTCTCGGACTCGGACTCGCAACCCGGACTCGGCCCTATCCCCCCGCGAGCTTCGCCTTGATGCCGCGGGCGGCGAGCCAGGCCTGCGCCTTCTCACGCTGGTCCCCCTGCAGGAGGAGCGTGCGGCCCTCGCGCGTCCCGCCCGTCGCGCAGTGCTGCTTGAGCTGCTTCAACAGCCCGTCGAGGTCCGCTTCGCTGCCCGGGAGGCCGGTAATCGCCGTGCCGGTCTTGCCACCCCGGGCCGCCTTCGCCCGGGCAATCCGGACCACCCCGTCGTCGGGGATTTCCGACTTCCGATTTCCGATTTCCGATTGGGCGGCGGCAAGCTTCCGGTTGTGGGGCGCGAGTGGTTTCACGCGGCCGCCGTCCGTCGAGTACACGAGCCGGGAATTCGGATCAGGCATCGGGCCCTCCGGAAACTGCGAACGACGAACCTCGAACGACGCCGGGGCCTACCCCGGACGCTTCGCCGGGCGTCGTTCAGGTGGGTCGCCGTTCCATGGTTGATCGGGCCCCTCCGGAACTGCGAACGACGAACCTCGAACGACGCCGGGCCCAACCCCGGGGCTTCGCCAGCCGCCGTTCAGGTGGTTCGTCGTTCCATGGTTGCTCGGGCCCTCCGGAACTGCGAACGACGAACCTCGAACGACGCCGGGCCAACCCCGACGCTTCGCCAGCCGCCGTTCAGGTGGTTCGTCGTTCCATGGTTGCTCGGGCCCTCCGGAACTGCGAACGACGAACCTCGAACGACGCCGGGCCAACCCCGACGCTTCGCCAGCCGCCGTTCAGGCGGTTCGCCGTTCCATGGTTGATCGGGCCCTCCGGAAACTGCGAACGACGAACCTCGAACGACGCAGGGCCCAACCGCCGACGCTTCGCCAGCCGCCGTTCAGGCGGTTCGTCGTTCCATGGTTGATCGGGCCTCCCGAAACTGCGAACGACGAACCTCGAACGACGCAGGGCCCAACCGCCGACGCTTCGCCAGCCGCCGTTCAGGCGGTTCGCCGTTCCATGGTTGATCGGGCCTCCGGAAACTGCGAACGACGAACCTCGAACGACGCAGGGCCAACCCCGGACGCTTCGCCAGGCATCGTTCAGGCGGTTCGTCGTTCCATGGTTGATCGGGCCCTCCGGGACTGCGAGCGACGAACCTCGAACGACGCCGGGGCCAACCCCGGACGTTTCGCCAGGCATCGTTCAGGTGGTTCGCCGTTCCATGCTGGTCACCCCTCCCGAACTCCCATCCTCATGCCTCATGCCTCATGCCTCACGCCTCACGCCTTCACCCCCACCTTCGTCCCCAGCTCGTGCAGGATCCGCTGGTACTCCTGGATCGTGTACGCCGGGAGCTTGTTCTCGCGCAGCTGGCGGGCGACGTCCGGGCGGTTCGGGTTGTAGCCGCGCTCTTCGAGCTTGGCGAGGGCCCGGCCGGCGATGGCGAAGTACTCCTCGATGCCGCGGGTGGCGCTGCTCATGCGGTCCACCACGCGGGCGCGGTTCGCTTCGACATCGGCCGCTTCGCCCCCGCCGAGGTGGGCGAGGAAGTCCTCGAACTGCTCGTCCGTCATGCTGGCCGCAGCCTGGCCGAGGCGCTCGCGGAAGCGTTCGACGCGGGCCGCGGCATCGGCGCCGCCGGGCACGAAGCGGACGGACCCGTGCAGGCCGGCCTCCAGCCCGAGGGCGCGGTCGGCCATGTAGCGCAGCCGGGCGAGCGCCTGGTTCAGTTCCGAAACCTGCGAAATGTAGGCGTCGTAGGGGGAGCCGAGCTTGTAGAGGAGTGCGGTGATGCCCATGGTCCAGTCTCCGGGTTAGCGGTCGTTGCTGCCTCGCAGGAAGTCTTCGACATCGCGCAGGATGTCGTCGGCGGAGGGGAGGTCGGCGGGCTCGCCGGCTTCGGCGGGTGCCTGTTCGGCCTCGCCGTAGCGCTCCTCGAGCGAGCGGACGTAGTCGGCGATCTGACTTTCGCCGCTCGAAGCCTCCTCGACGCGCGCGGTGAAGCGGATGACCTCGTTTTCGAGGTCACCGGGCGGGACGGGCACGCCGATGACCGGTTCGAGGGCGCGGAGGAGGGCGAGGGTGGCGGCCGGGTTCTCTTCGACGTTCAGGTAGTGGGGCACCCCGGCAGCCAGGCTGATGAGCGGTGCGCCCCGCCGGCGCAGCGAGTCGTGGATGACACCGAGGATGCCCGTCGGCCCTTGATAGAGGGAGCGGCCAAGGCCGTAGCGGGCGGCCAGGCGCGGGTCGGCTGAGGAGCCGGTGACCGGGATCGGGCGCGTGTGCGGGGTCTGGGCCGGGCGCGCCACGAGCGTGCAGACGAGGGAGGGTTCGAACTTCCAGACGGCGTCGCTCAGGCGTTCGGAGAACGTCCGCCAGCGCAGGTTCGGTTCGATGCCCCGGACGATGATGAGGTCGTGTTCGGCGCGCGGGAGGCGGACGGCGTAGGCCTCGTTCTCCGGCCAGTCGAGCTTGCGGATGCCCTCATCGTCGATGCGGACGTGGGGGCGCGTATCGGTGAAGACGTAGTAGTCCTCCGGGTCCACCGTAAGGAAGCGCTCGCCGTCGAAGGCGTCGACCATGTGGTCGGCGGCGTCGGTTGTGACGGTGCCGGTGTCGCTCCAGCCTTCGAAGGCCATAATGACGATGGGGGAGCGAAGGCCGGTCACCTCGGAAACGTTGAAACCATCCACAACCGACATTGTACGCCGGTGGTGGTATCAGGCGTCAGGGCGCCGGCCCGGCGGGCGGGTCGGGCAGGCGGGTGAGGCCCGGGACGCGCGCGAATTCGGCGGCGTTGCGCGTGAGGAGCGCGTGGCCCTTCGGCACGGCCGTCGCGGCGGAGGTGGACGAAGATCAGCGCAGCCTGCCGGGTCTCGCTCTCACCGAAGGGGAGGACCCCGTACCGTGCAGCGACCTCCTGAGCGAAGTACTCCCGCGCCATCCAGCGGGCATCGCTATCGGCGCGGAGCGCGCCAACCATGAGCTCCATGATGGAGACCGCCGAGACGACGCTCCCCGCGGGCAAGCCCGCGTTCGCGTCTTTGACAATGCCCTGCATCCAGGCCCGCTCCGCCGCAATCATGGAGCGAAGTGTCGATCAGGGCGGCCATGCCGGCTCGTAAGGCTTATTCATTTCCCGGCGGATCCCCTCAACGTCTGCCGGGAAGTCGTCGTAGTCCACGGGAGGATCCTTTTCCGCTCGGCGATGTATGCCGCCCAATCGAACGGCGGCTTTTCCTCGCTCAAACGGCGCACGACCTTGCCATCGCGCTCGAACTCGAGGGGGTCGCCCCGTTCGAGGGCTTCGGCCACGTCGGCCGGCAGGCGGGAAACATCGACGCGGATCGTCATGCCGTCCAGTGTAGCCGAACGGGACTGTCAGTCGTGGTCCTGGAGCCACTGGAGGATGGCCGGCCAGACCTGCTGCTTCGCGCGCCGCCCGGCGATGACGGAGATGTGGCCGCCTTCGAGCTCCATGAAGTGCTTGTCGGCGCTGCCAACGTTCTCGATGAGGGCGCGCGCGCTGGCTGCGGGGACAATATCGTCTTTTGTGGCGCCGATGCCGAGCACGGGGACGGTGATGTCGCGCAGGTTGACGGCCTCGCCGAGGACGCGGAAGCGGCCCTGCACCAGCTCGTTGGCCTGGTAGAAGTGGCGTACCCACTCGCGGAAGAAGCGTTTCGGCAGCGGCATCCACTCGCTCGCCCAGCGGTTCATGGCTTTGTAGCCGGCGAGCCACTCCGGGTTGGAAACGTTCTGGAGAAGCGCCTGCGCCTGGGCGATGTCGCCCATGGGGTTGAGCATCTTGAACCCGGAACGGATGAACTCCGCAGGCATGACGTCGAACGTCTCGACGATGGCATCGACGTCGAAGCGCTCGTCGTCGGTGATGCGCGGGAACTCGCCGATCGTGAAGTCGATGGGCCCGACCATCGCGAGGTAGTTGCGGACCGGCAGATCCGGGTGGGCGGCGAGCGCCGAAGCCGTCATTGGCACTCCCATGCAGTAGCCGAAGGCGGTGACGGCATCGGCGCCGGAGTGGCGGACGGCCTGGCGGATGAGTGAAGGGATCATGTCGCCGACGACATCGTCCATGCCCAGTTCGCGGTCTTCGGGGCCGAACGCGCCCCAGTCGCAGAGGTAGAAGGGCACACCGTTTTCGTACAAAAACTCCGCGAATGACTCGCCGGGCCGGAGGTCGAAGATGTACGGGCGGCTGATGCCAAGGTAGGGGAAGAGGACGAGCGGCGTGCGGAAGCGGCCGCCGTCCTTCGGCGGGTAATAGTAGAGCCGCGACTTGCCGCGGAAGCCGGCGGCCACGCGGCGTGAGAGCGCGACCGGGGCCGGGGCGCCAAACGCGTCGCGCAGTCCCTGGGCGAGCTTGAGGAGCTCGGAGTCGGTTTCGAACGCTGGCGCCTGAGTCATGGCCTACGTCCCCCGGGGCTGGAGTGGCGGGGAGTGTAGCACCGGGCGAGGCAGGTTTGGAGCCGCCCGTACGGGCGGCTCAATCCAGGAAGAGGAAGCCCGCGCAGTCCTCGTTCTCGTCGATCAGTTCGATGATGTCGTCTCCATCGCGGGCGTCGCTGTCTTCGAGCAGTTCCAGCAGGTCGGCGAACTCGATATCGAGGAAGAGTTCGTCGATGGCGAGGATGAGGTCTTCGTCCTCCTGGTCGAGGTCATCGAGCTCGTCCTCAGCGTCATCGAGGGCTTCCCGCTCCGAGGCAAGGAATTCGAGGATTGCGTCGACCACCTTGTCCCCGTCGCGCACATCCGGTTGGCCGGCATCCTTGAGCGCGGCTTCGAACTCTTCGAGGGCGTCGCGATAGTCGTCGAGGTACGTCTTCAACGCGTCGCGGACGTCCTCGGCTTCGTCGCTCGCGGCGTCGATGAAGACGGCGTCGTACTCGTCGTACGCGTCGTTTTCGGCGTCAGCCAGGTCGTCGGTGGCGGCGCAGAGGTCGTCCACCCAGTCTTCGGCTTCGACCTTCTTCGGGCTGTCGCCGCCGAAGCACGAGGCCGTGGCGAGCGCCACCGTGACGGCGGCGAGGGAGAGCAAGCTCTTCCGGTTCATCATTGGACCTCACGAACTGAAGAGCGTGCCCGCGCAGGCCGGGTCTTCGTCGATCATGTCAATCAGGTCGTCGACATCACGCTCGTCGATATCCTCCAGTCGGTCGCGGAAGTCCGGGTCGTCGACATCGTCGAGGAGGTCGAAGACGCCGTCGCGGAAGTCGTCTTCGTCGTCATCGTCGAGGTCGTTCACGTCGTCGCGGAAGCGGGCCAGGATATCCTTCCGCTCGTCCGCGTGCTCCTTCATCGCCTTCAGGACATCGCTGCCGCCGTCGATGTCCGGCTCACCGATTTCTTCGACGTCCTTAATGAACGCGTCGATGATGTCGCTCGCGTCCTCCACGAACTGGTCGATGGCATCCTTGATCTCATCGGGGTCGCTCCGGTCGTCGATGTCGTTCAAGGGCTCGCCGGCGTCGATGAATTCTTCTTCGAAGTCGGCGGCGCGGTCGCAGACGTCAGCGACCCAGTCTTCGGCATCGACCTTTTCGGGTGAGTCGCCGCCGCACGAGGCCAGGGCGACAGCAAGAGCAGGCAGGGTGAGGGCGAATCCGCCCCGGAGCAACAGGCGCACGGTATCCCCCAGGGTCCCCGTTTGGAGGGAGCGGCGGGATTATGCCACAGTCGGGTTACGCGTGAAGGACCTCGCGCAACGCCTGGCAGACTTCGTCCACATCAGCATCGGAGAGGCCTGGATACATGGGCAGGGTGACCTCGCCCGCGAAGAAGCGCTCGGCGACGGGGAAGTCGCCCTCCTTCCAGCGGCCAAGCTTGCGGTAGGCGGTGTGATAGTGGAGGGGGATGAAGTGCACGGATGTGCCGATGCCCCGTTCCGCGAGTCCGGCGATGACCTGGTCGCGGGTAGCGCGGGCCCCCTCGCGCACCCGGATCATGAAGATGTGCCACGGGTGGCGGTTCTCCTCCGTGAACGCCGGCAGGATGATGTCCGGCTCGTCCCGCAGGTTTGCGATGTAGCGCTGGGCCACACGCGTCCGCTCCTCGATGAACGACTCGATCCGGGCCAGCTGGCTGCGGCCGAGAGCGGCGGCGATGTCGGTGAGGTTGTCCTTGAAGCCGAACTCCTCGATGTCGTAGCGCCAGGTGCCGCCGGCGTCGTAGCGGCGGTAAGCATCGCGCGACATGCCGTGAAGCGTGAGCCTGCGGACGCGGGCGCTGAGCTGCTCGTCGTCGGTGGCAAGGGCGCCGCCTTCGCCCGTGGTGATGGTCTTGTTGGCGTAGAACGAGAACGCGGCCGCGTCGCTCAGCGTCCCGCACATGCGCCCGCGGTAGATGGTGCCAATCGCGTGGGCAGCGTCCTCGAGCACCTTGATCCCCCGGGGCCGGGCCATGGCCATGATCGCGTCCATATCGCAGGGTTCCCCGGCGATGTGGACGGGGAGGATGACCTTCGTGCGGGGCGTAATCGCACGTTCGATTAACTCGGGGTCGATGTTCGCGTCGCTCTCCCGCACATCGACGAGTACCGGCGTGGCGCCCGTGTGGATGATGACGTTGGCTGTGGCAGTGAAGGTGTACGGCGTGGTGATGACTTCGTCGCCGGGCCCGAGGTCCCACGCGGCGAGGCAAAGGTGCATTGCAGCCGTGGCGGAATTGACCGCATTCACATACTTCGCGCCCGTGTAGGCGCAGAGCTCCTCCTCGAGCGCCTTCACCTGGCTTGCAGTGGTGAGCCAGCCGCTGCGCAACACGGCCTCCACGGCGGAGATGTCGTTCTCATCGAGCTCGACCTTGACGAACGGGATGCGCTGTTCGGCCACGCAGAAAAGGATGGCCGCAAAACAGGGAACAGGGAACAGGGCTGCCTCACCGGGAACAGGGACGGGGAACCGATTACACTAGCTTCCGTGCGAGCGACCCGGATCTACCTGACGCGGCATGGACAGACCGTGACCAACACCGAGGGCCGGTTCTGCGGGCACTGGGAGACGGAACTGACCGAAAAAGGCGTCGCCCAGGCCGAGGCGCTTGGGCGGCGGCTGGCGAAAGTGAAGTTCGAGGCCGTGTACACCAGCGACTATTCGCGGGCGATGCGCACGGCAGCGCTCATCGCCGGCGGCAACCATGTGAAGACAGCGGTGGCAGACCCGGACCTGCGCGAACTGTGCTACGGGGAATGGGAAGGCGAGAAGGGTGGCGATGTCGCGCGGAAGTGGAGGGTGCAGCACCGGTTGATGCGCCACGAAGACCCGGCCTGGCGTCCACCTGGCGGCGAAAGCGTCGCTGACGTGCGCGCCCGCACACGCGCGGCCTTCGACCGCATCGTCGCCGCCCACGAGGGCAAGAAGGTGCTGGTGGTTTCCCACGGGACCGCGCTCAACTGCTTGATTTCCACCCTGCTCGGCATGCCCGAGACCCACGTCTTCCGCCTCGAAATCGCGAACTGCGGGCTCACCGAGGTGGAGGTGCGCAAAGGCGTGCCGTACGTCCTCCGCGTGAACGACACGGCCCACCTGGCCGGGTTGTGATTGCGAGATGATCCCCGTTGGCGACAGCAACCGGCGCTACCGCACGCCATGGGTCACGTACGCCATCATCGCCGTGAACGCCGCGCTCTTCCTGTACATGCTGGCGCTGCCTTCGGAGCCGCCAGCGACGCGCCGCGAGGAAGCGCGCCAGTTCGTCGAACAGACCGAGTCGATCTGCTACGGCTTCCCCACGTTCCCAACGGATGCCGACCGGTTCGTCTGCAAGTGGGCGCTCCAGCCGCGGGAGTTCTTCGACACGCTGAGCGGCGACAACCCCGTCAGCGGCGACAATCGCGTGGCCGCCCTCCTCGCCATCGTGACCTCGATCTTCCTGCATGGCGGGTGGTTGCACATCTTCGGCAACATGCTCTTTCTCTGGGTGTTCGGCGACAACATCGAAGACCGGCTGGGGCATGCGGTCTACCTGGTGTTCTACCTCCTGGCGGGAGTCGTGGCGTCGTTCATCCAGGCGGTCATGGAGCCAAACAGCGTCGTGCCAGTGCTGGGGGCGAGCGGCGCGGTGGCCGGCGTCCTCGGCGCGTACCTGATGTGGTATCCGACAGCCACGATCCGCGTGGTCATCCCCTTCTTCATCCTCATTTTCATCCCATTGCCGATCCCGGCGTGGGTGATGATCGGGGTGTGGTTCGCGCAGAACCTGCTGGCCGGGTGGGCGACGATCACGGACGCCGCCCAAAACGCGACGGGTGGCGGGGTGGCGTGGTTCGCGCACCTTGGGGGCTTCGCCTTCGGGTTGCTGATCGCGTGGCTGGCCGGGCCGGACCGGCGGCGCAGGGACCCCTGGGCGTAACCGTTCGCTCATGCACGCGTAAAACGTCCGTAAATCATCCTCTAACGGGTTTCCTACGGGTTCCGGTAAAGGAAGCGCGCCACTAGCGTGGGCCTGAGCCGCCGACCCTGGCGGCCACGGGGGACCATGACGGGACGAATCGCACTGGCGGCAGGCGCCGGACTTGCCATTGCCGCGTTGCTGGCGGTGGGAGTGACAGCAACGCACTGGGAGCCGGCAAGCGCCGCCACCAACTGTTCGACGGACACCGCAGCGATTGATGCCGAAGAACTGGCCGCATTGCAGGCGATCAACGCCTTTCGCGCGCAGAACGGGCGCCCGGCACTACTGGTCGCGCCAACGTTGAACACGATGGCAGCCTGGAAATCGGCGGATTCGAGCAACCAGCCGCCACTCAATCACACGGACTCCCTCGGGCGCGCGCCGTACACCCGCGCCATCGACTGCGGCTATCCGGGCGGAGCGGCCGAGAACATCGCGTGGGGGTATCCGACGGGCACGACCGTGGTCCAGGGGTGGATCCAGTCCACCGGGCACCGCAACAACCTGCTCGGCAGCTACGCGGTGATGGGCATCGGGCGGAACGGGAACTCGTGGGTCCTGAACCTGGGCTTCACGGTGGAGGCAGGCTCGTACCCGGTCTCCGGCGGCGGCGCGCCACCGCCGCCGCAGGCGACAACGGCTCCAGCGACCGCAACACCGCCGCCTGGTTCGGCGCCACCGGCCCAGGGTTGGACACCGCCGCCAACGGGCGAGCCGGGAGAGCTCACCCAGGGCGGGCAGGCGACGCCGCCACCGAACGGGCTAATCCCGCGAACCGTCCTCCCGGGCGGCAACGTGCCCGCCTGGAAGCTGCCGGCGAACGTGCCGGTGAAGCGGGCGATGCTGCAGATGGTGGCCTTCGAGTGAGAGGCGCGGGCGGTTTGCGCTAACGGTGCGGCGTCGTAGGGTGTCAAGGTTATGTTTCGCCGCTTAACGTTGACGGCGCTCGGAGGCGGCCTGCTCGCGGCCGCCGTGGCGCTCGGGTTTTCGGGCGGGGGCGACCGGCACGCGCGGGCGCTGACCAACTGCGCGACCACCAGCGAAGCGATGACGTCGGCCGAACTGGCGGTGATCGACGAACTGAACGCCTACCGGGCCCAGAACGGCCTCGCCCCCGTCAAGCCGTCACCGAACCTTGGAAGGGCGGCGGCGTTCATCTCCGAGGACATGGTGGCGAAAGGCTACTTCAACCACTTCGAGCCTGGCGGGCGTTCGCCCTTCCAGCGGGCGACGGACTGCGGGTACCCGTCGGCGAATGTCGGTGAGAACCTGGCAATCGCCGGAAGCGGTCCGGGAGCCATGACCCTGTGGAAGGCCTCGCCCGGCCACAACGCGAACATGCTGCAGGGCCGCTGGAAGGTGGCGGGAGTGGCTACCTTCGGGCGGTACTGGGCGCTGGTCCTCGGGGCGACCGACGATACTGGCACGGGCGGCACCCCTGCGCCCACATCCGTCCAGAACGCGTCCCCCACGGTGACGCCCAGTCCGACCGCGACGCCCACGCCCGGCCCGAACGACCCGTCGGCTGCGCCAATCCGGCGGGCGATGTTGCAGATGATCGCCTTCGAATAGCGCGATTCGCTGTCACAATGCCGCCTGTTGCAGGAAAATCATTTGCTGCGTTTGTTCGGGAACTCCCTGATACTCTCACGGTAAAGATGTGCATAGTATGCGCAGAACTTCCGGATTCCGGCGGGGGGCCGTCACCCGCGACGACGCCGCGATCCCAGGAGGGCTAGATGGGGGAGGGCGTGCCCGGCGGCCTGACCGCCCGGGCGCTATCGATCGACGCGGAGCGCGCGCCGGGTGGAGATGCGACGCCGGGCCTGGCGGCGATACTCGCGCGCAGCGTGGAAGGGCTGTTCGACCGCCTTGGTGCGGACCTGGCGGCCATTTACGTTGTCCGCGAAGGGCAGCGGCTGTTTTTGAGCGAGCGGCCAGCACCGTCCCCACCGGGCGAGCACGCGGCCCTCGCGCGCGAAATCGGCAGGCTGGCCGCAAGCTTCGAAACCGGGCTTCTTGAAGAAACCTCAGCAGCAAGCCAGGAGTCGGCGCTGGCGCGAGCAGCCCTGGAGCACGGGCTCCGGAGCGCTGCGTGGGCGCCCCTCTCGGACGAACGCGGGGAGCCGTTCGGCGCGGTGTTCGTGGCTTCGAGAGAAGCGGCCCGGTTCGGGGACGCGTCCATCCGGGATCTGGAAGCGGCTGCCCGTGAAATCGGCTGGGCCGCCCGGCCAGCCATCCTCCTCGAGGAACAGGAGGCGACGCGGCAGCTTCTTGAGGCCGAGGCGGAACTGCTTGCTGCCGTTGCCGAAGCCCAGACCGAGGACCAGCTTGTCCAGGGCGTGGTGTCGGGTGTGCAACGGGCGTTGAGCGCCGATGTGGCACTCCTGTTCGTCGAACAGTCCGCTGGCGGGACGGCGTGGCTCTGCGCAGCGCCCGCCGCGCGCGTCTCGGAAGACGACTGGGCCGAGGCCCGGCGGGCGATCGCGTCCGGCTCGAACACGGCAATGACCGAGCGCTGCCGGGTCGAGGGCGCTTACCAGGTACGAGACCTGCGCGAGGTCGCGGAGACATCGGTGGAAACATGGATGCGCGACCGGCTGGGGATGGCATCGCTCCTGACGGCCACGCGTTCGCACAATTGGGGCGGGCTGGGGCTCGGGATCGCCGCCCTGAGAGAACACGCAGGGGACTGGTCGGAATCGCAGCGGACGTTCCTTGCGAGGCTGGCGCGCGTCCTGGAGATCAGCATCGAGCGGTTGCGCCGCGGCGCAGTCGCGGCCGAGCACACGCTCAAGCTCGAACGCCAGGCCGGCCTGCTGGCCACAGGCACAGAGTTGCTCGAAGGCCTCGCGACCAACACCAACCTCGAAGGCGCCTGCGCACTGATCGCCCGGCGCCTGCGGGCCACGTTTGACGCCGACCACGTCGCGATCGGCCTGCTCGAGTTGGACGCGGGCACCCGCACCGTGCTCGCCCTCGATTCCGATGTCATGACTAGAGAGGACTACTCCAGCCGCCTTGCCCTCGACGAAGCGGAGGAGTTTGGGCCAATGATTGGCGAGCGCAGAGCCACCTGCGACGCAGACCTCGCGGAACGCAGTACCGTCGACCAACCGACCGCAATCGCCCGGGGCCGTGGCTTGCGGGCACGGCTGCGCGCCCCGTTTCAGCTTTCGGACGGGCGTCTCGGGATCGTGAGCGTTGGCAGCCGGAGCCCCGGGAAGTGGCAGCAGGCCGATGCGGACCAACTGCTCGCGCTCTGCCGCCCTGTTGGCGTCGCAATCGACCGCGTGCTGCTCCTGGGCCAGATGGCTGCGACGTCAGCCGCGCTGGACGCGAAGACACGCATCCTCAGCACGCTCGTGCCGGGCGCAACGCTGGAGTCGGCCGCCCAGGCAGTGGTGCGCGAAGCGCGCGAGTTGCTTGGCGCGGTGCACTCCGTTGTGGCGGTGTTTCCCGGCGGCGCGACACAGGTCTCGGCCATCTCCAGCGATGTGTTGAGCAGCGAGGAGGCGGCCGAGTTAATGCGCGGCGGCCTGCGGCGGGCGGGGACGTGGTACGACGCAATTTCGGCTGGCCGTCCCATATTGCTCGGAAACCTGGCAACGGTGGAACGCAGCCCTGGAGAAGAGCGGCTCTTCCAGGCGGGCCTGCGCACGATCATGGGCGCCCCGGTCGTCGATTCGGCCGGGAACATCCGCGGGCTGCTGACGGCAGGCTCACGCGAGGCGTTCCGCTGGGACGAAGGAGACCTTGCCACACTGCACGAGCTCTCGCGCTCTCTGGGGCTCGTCTGCGAACAGGCGGACCTCCGCAGGGCGAACCAGCAACGGGAAGAGAAGATCCGGGTGCTGACCCGGCTCCTCAGCGCGCTCAACCCCCAGACCGAACCATCCGAGGTCGCCCAGTCATTCGCCGCCCAGGTGCGGGAGTATCTCGGCGTCGATGTCGTGATGGTCTACGGCTTCGACCATGAGTCGGGCCAGCGCGTGCGAGTCGCACTTGACGCGCGGGACGCGGTGGTCCCACGGACACCCGAACGGGTGCTGCTCGAGGACTCGAACGGCTACCGCGGCGTCCTCAACGAGCCCGCCGCCCTCTTCAACAGCGAGGCTCGGGCAGCCCCTGCCTGGCTCCGGGACGGCGCGCGCGCCATGGGGTGCGAAAGCGCGGCCTGTGTACGGCTGGAAGCCGCCGGAGACGCCGTGGGCATGATTGCCGCGGGCTCATCGCGTCCGGACGGCGTCGGTCGCGACGAGCTGGAGATCCTGAAAGCGCTTGCCGCGCCGCTGGGCATGGTACTGGAACGCGCCCGGGCAACTTCGAGCATCCGCCAGCAGACCCAGCGCACCCAGGCCGTCCTGGACATCCTCACGGCCCTCGGCCCGGCGGAGTCGCTCGTCGAGGTCGCGGGCCCTGTCGCGACCGCCCTGCGCTCCATGTACGACGCGGACCATTGCGGCATCGGCTCGATCGAAGACGGGACGATGACGCTCGTCGGGCTCGATTCAGCGGTCGCAACGTGGCAGATCGGCGACCAGGCCCCGGTCGACGTGTTCCTGGGCAACGTTCCGCTCGAAAGTCCCGTCGTGCACCTGGTCCAGGACCTCGACGACGATACGGGCGCGCCCGGCGACCCCGACGTCTTCCACATGGGCGGCTTGCGTTCGAGCGTCCGCGTGCTTATCGGCCCAGCCGAAGACCCCCTCGGCGTCGTTACCCTGGGGTCGTTCCAGACGGGGCGGTTCCGCGAGCGCGATGCGCAACAACTCTCGCAGATTGTCCAGCCTCTCGCCGTCGCCGCCAGGTACTTCCGCAGTAAGAAGGAGTCCGAGCAGCGCACGCAACGCCTCGAAACGACGAACCGCATCCTCACTCGCCTCAGCGCGGGCGGCACGCCGGAGCACCTGGCGCGAGGCTTCCTCGCCGAATCCCGGCTGCTTTTCGGGTCGACACATGCGCTGGCCGTTCAGTTCGACCACGAGGGCGGCAGGGGCCGCCTGCTGGCTGAAGACTCTGACCTGGAGGTTGCGGGTCTGCCCACGGACTTCCTCCTCGAGGAAATGCACTCCGCCGCCCTGGTCCTGCAGCCAACCCCGCAGCTCGTCGCCGACATGCGCGAAGCCCCGGCGATGAACGAGCGCCACCGCCACCTCATCGAGGCTGGCGTGTACTCCGCGATTCGCGCGCCGCTCGTCGTGCACGACACGGTACGGGGCGCGGTGTCGCTCTGGGGCGAGGGCGCCAACCGGTTCACCCGCGAAGACGCGGACCTCCTTGGCACGCTGACGCGCCCGCTGGCTCTCGCCCTGGAAAAGGCGTCGGCGCTCGAGTCCCTCGGCGAGAGCGAACTGAAGTACCGGTCGCTGGTCGCCCAGGCCGACGAAATGATCTTCCTCTTCGAACCGGTCACCCTGCGGCTCCTCGACGCGAACTCGTTCACGTCCCGGGCCCTGGGGTACTCGCAACCACAGTTGGCGCAGCTGACGCTGGACCGGGTCATCGACGCCACGGCCGAGGAGATCGCCCGCAATGTCGAGGGCGTGATCGCGAGCGGCGAACTCCACCTGACTGACGCCCGTTTCCTTCGTGTCGATGGCAGCGCCATCGATGTCGATGCGGTCGCCTCGATGGTCACGTACGGGGGCCGCGAGGCGGTGCTGGTGCTCGCACGGGATGTCTCGGAGCGCAAGGCCCTCCTCCGCCAGCTCATGCAGAGCCAGAAGATGGATTCACTGGGCGCGATGGCCGGTGCCGTCGCCCACGACTTCAACAACCTGCTCACCACCATCCTGGGCTTCGCGGGACTGCTCAAGCGTTCGCAGAACATGGATACGGAGGAGCGCGAGAACCTGGCGCTGATCGAAGACGCCGCCCGCCGCGCCGCCGACCTTACGGGCCGACTGCTCTCGTTCTCCCGCGGGGGCCTCGTCCGCTTCGGGCGCGTTGACCTCCGGAATGTGGTGGAGGATACCCTGCAGCTGGCAGAGCCGACGATGCACGCCGGCCTCGAAGTACGCCGCGAGTTTTCGGGCGCCCCGGTCTACGTCGAGGGCGATGCTGGACAGCTGCAGCAGGCGCTCACCAACATCGTCCTCAACGCGCGCGACGCCATGCCCGAAAGCGGCACCATCTCCGTCGGCCTGCGGACCGAGGGCGGCATGGCCATCGTACGCATCGAAGACACCGGCCCGGGCATGGACGAAGAGACGCGCGTGCGCATCTTCGAACCGTTCTACACAACGAAACCCGCGGGCTCAGGCACCGGCCTCGGCATGGCCATCACCTACGGTATCGTCCAGGGTCACCATGGGGACATTTCGGTGGAGAGCGAGCCCGGGCGGGGGACCGCCTTCACGATCAGTCTTCCGCTCCTCGATGTGGCCGACGATGAAGCTCCTGTGGACCTCTTCAATGCGGGCGAAGGCAACCTTGTCCTCGTCGTCGATGACGACGCGATGGTGCGGCGCACCACCACGGCGACGCTGACTGAGCTCGGGTACAACGTGGTCGAAGCGCCAGGCGGAGCAACAGCCGTGGAGATCGTGAAGGCTCGCCCGGACCGCTTCTCGGCCGTGCTCCTGGACCTGGTGATGCCGGGGATGACCGGCAGCGAAACCTTCCGCGCGCTGATGGCCGTCCGGCCGGACCTGCCGGTCGTGGTCTGCACGGGCTACGCCGCCGATTCGCACATCGATACGGATGTGAAGCGCCGCATCGCCGGCCTCGTGCAGAAACCGTTCACCGCCGAACGCCTCGGGAAGGCGCTGACCGCGGCGGGGGCGATGCCCACCAGGGCGAGCCGCATCTGAGCCGCTAACGGTCGACGAGCGGCAATCCAGCGTCTCTCCCCTTCTCCCACGAGGAAAGCCGCCAACGCAAACGGCCCGCTCCGCCGTTGGGCGGCTGAATTCGACGCAAGAAGAGAGCCCCGCCGGAGCGGGGCTCTCTTTGTGTTCCCTTGCGGGAGAAGTTGCCGTGGTTAGCGGCTGCGGCGGGCGACGGCCGTGCCACCCACGCCGAAGGCGAGGGCGCCGAGGCCGAGGGCGACGTACAGCCAGGTGGCCGATGCGCCGCTGCCGGAGGTGACGGTGTTCGTCCCGGTAACCGGAGGCTTCGGAGTCGGCGACCCCGGGGTCTCCGTCGGCGTGGTGTAGGTCAGGTTGACCGTGTTGAGCTGGTAGTTCTTCCAGCTGCCGGTCTCGTTGGCCTTCTTGCCGCCGATGTAGAACGTGACAACCGCGCCTTCGACGCCGCAGTTGGGCGTGGCGCCCGGGTCCAGCGCCGGAGAGTCGAGCGCGTAGCGCGACTCAGAACCGGAAGCGAACACGGTGGTTGCGCCACAGGTGGTGTTGCCAATGCGGGCTTCGATGAGCGTGCCCGCAGGAGCGTTCGCGCCATCGATCTTCACCGAGCCGACGAAGCGGGCCGGTGGGCTTGGCGGGGATTCTGCCGAGGCTACTGCCGCGAACATGAACACCGCCAACACCGCAGCAAGCGAACCGCCACCGAGCAACTTGAGAACCTTCGTCATTGCTTGCTCCATTCCTGTCTGAACGGCCAGGTCAACCCACTGTCCCGCTCCCCTCCCCTCCTCCACAAGGGAGGAGGGAGAAGGGAGGAAGGAGAAGTGCTAGTTGACGTTGGTCGCGATAGTCCAGGTGACGGACGACGGTCCGGTGATGGCGATCCAGTAGGCTTCGCCGGTCTCCAGCGACACGAGGTCGTTCGCGCCTGGCACGTTCACGCCAGACGGGAAGTACCCGAGCCACTGCTGAGCCGCAGCGTCCCAACCATAGATGGCCGTCACGCTGGCCGAGATGTCGTTACCACCGGGGTTGTCACCGGAGGTGCCGGTGCCCTTGATGGCGTCGTTCACGCTGATGCCGTCCGCGCCCGCCCAGGTGATGAGCGACCAGCGGAAGTTCAGCGTGTAGGACATGGTGTTGGTGAGGTCGATGATCTCGTCGAACCCGATGTTGCCTTCATCGTCCGCGGCGATGGCGAGGACGTTGAGGATGCCCAGCAGGCTGTTCGAGACCTTGATCCAGGCCTGGCACTCGTCGGTCTGCCCAGCCGCCGCGAGCGGGCTGAGCGGGAACTCGAGGATGCCGGTCGAGGCCGGGTTGTTGACGGCGACAGAGAAGGTCGTGACGTCAGTCGCGAACTGCTTGCCGTCGTTGATGGTCCCACCACCGGACTGGCCGATGATGATGCCTTCGCCCGAGTCGATCAGGAAGTCAACGTTTTCAACCGGGTCGTTGCTGCCGATGGTGTTCTTCGCGTCTTCCGACGAGAGCACCGGGTGCAGGAGCACGGCGACGGTGGAGAGCGGCGAGCAGAACCCGTCGCGGTCCATGGCGTGGAAAACGATGTACTTGAACTGGTCGGTCTCGCCGTCTTCCACGGTCACGTCCTTGTAGCCGCCCCACGTCCAGGTGACGGTGGCCGCGTTCGAAAGGACCGGGAAGTGCTTGCCGCGGAAGTCCGGGTAGTCAACGGTAGCCGTGATGGTACCGGTGCCCACCTTGTCGCCGGGCTTGCAGTGCTTGCCACCAGCGAGGACGTTCGTCGCGCAGGCGGTGAGGTCGGTGCGGAAGTCGCCGTTGGCGGTGACCATGAACTCGCCGTGGTTGTCCGTGTAGACGACCAGGTCGCGGGCGATGGTGTTGTCGTTGCTGTAGGCGACACGGATGGCGGCGAGCTCAGCAGCCTGGGCCGCGGTGAAGCTATCGCCGATGCCTTCCGAGTTCGCGCCGATGACGGCCGGGACCCAGAAGCGGTAGACACCCTGGCCGGCGCCGCCGGGACCGTCGTTACCCCAGGTGTTCCAGTGGTACCCGCCACCAGCCACGACTGCCGGGATGAACGGCGAAGCCGGGATGTCCTGGATGTAGTACGGATTCGGGAACGTCTGGGCAGCTTCGCTGTCCGAGGCCGACGCTGCACCGAGGTAGTAGACGTCGTGCTTCAGGACCTGCTTGATGAAGCCGGTGCCGCGGATGGCGACGCTGGCCGGTGCCGGGGGCATCGGGGCGTCCCACATGTCGACGTCACCGTCGTCCTTGGTGGTATCGCGGATGTTGTTCGGGTCCCAGTCGCTGAGCGCAGCGCCGCCGAGACCTTCAGCCGCGAAGCCGATGATATCCACCGTGCTGTACGGGCCTTCGAACGGCACGCCAGTCACGAGGAAGACCGGGGTACCGGCGGCAGGCGTAGCCGCAACGGTCGCCGTGAGCAGGACACCGACGCAGCTCGTTGCCGTGGTGGCGGTGGTGCCGACGATGATGGATGCGCCAGCAGGGATGTCGGCACAGCTTGTGACTGCGAAGGCGGTGGCGCTGTTGGTGATGCCAGCAACTGTTGCCACGGTCGCCACCTGCGATGCCGCTGCGCCTTCAGGCGTGGTGAGGGCGATACCACGAGTGTTGTTCGGGGCGAACATGATGTCGTAGTACGGCCGGAACTGCTCAGCGGTACCGACTGCGTCGGTGCCGTCGGCCGGGTCGGCCGGGCCACCGGCCAGCAGCGGCCAGTCCTGGGGCATGACCCACCGGTTCGCCGGGAGGACGTTGAGCGGGTTGCTCGTATCCGCCGCGCGGCCGGACGGGTTGGTGGTGAGGAACCAGCCGGTGACACGGCCACGGACCAGCAGGTCGCGCGAGACGTTCCAGTCGGCGGCGTTGTCGGCATCGTCGAGGCTGGCATTCCACGGGTTGCCCGGGCTGTAGTCAGCGATGGCGGAGCTGTTGTGGCTCGGCTTCGAAACCTGCGTCACCAGCGACACGTTGATCGTGTTGATCTTCATGTAGTAGATGACGAAGGCGACCTTGGTCGAGTTCAGCGTCGGGAATTCCGACTCGTCGATGAAGGCTTCGATGTCAACCTGGCCCTGGTCTTCGGATTCGAAGAGGGCGCGGCTGATGCACATGCCATTGGGGTCACCAATGATGTCCGAGCCGTCCGTCTGGTCGCTGTCGCTGTGATCCATGTAGACCCAGATCTGGTCGGAACCATTCAGGTCGAACTGGGAACCAGTCGGCAGGAAGTTGCCGGGACCGCTGCCCTTGATGTAGGTGACCGCCACGCGGCCGGTCTCGAAGTTGACATCCTGGAACGCGCAGGCGCCGAGGTAGTCCGGGTCGTTGTCGTCACTGCCGCCATCCACGTCGCCGGCCGGCAGGCGCCAGTCGTGCTCGAGGATGACGCGCTGGCCAGCCCACGCCAGGAAGACCTTCTTCTCGGCGATGTCCTGGACCAGGTTGATGGTGACAGTCTCGGTCACGGTGATGCCGCTGCCGCTACCCAGCGGGCCGGGCTCCGTGCCGGTGAAGGTCACAACGATCGACTGGCCGGGGAGGCAGTTGACCGGGTTGATGACGACGCTCGGCCCGCCCTCGGCATCGCCGTCGGTGTTCAGGAACGTCGAGCCGGATCCGTTGCCGCCGCCGCCGCAGCTGGAGATTGCGTACGTCCAGTTGACGCCAGCCAGGTTGACCTGACCCTCGTTCACACCGGCATTGTTCGTGTGGCTGCCCTGGAACACATCGCTGATCGTGATCGGGCCGCTGGCGAACTGGTATTGGCCGGTCGCCGGGTTGAGCACGACGCTGCGGGTGATGGTCACGTTCTGTGCGGAGCCCTGGCTCACGCCGCTAATCGTGAGTTCGCTGTCCTCGAGCCGGTTCCACTCCTTGATGAGGGAACGGTTCGACTGCGCAGTAGTGCCGTTGCCGTTCGCATCGGAGTCCCAGGACGCGTTGTACTGCACCCCGTTGAGGCCGACGTAAACGATGTTGATCTGCTGGTCGCCAGCATCAGTGCTGACCCAGCTGATACACGTGGCGCCGCTGAGACCTTCGGTCACGTCATTGCTGTCGCCCGTGCCGGTGAAGATCCGGACGTCGGTGAAGGTCGGGTCGGTGTCGGCCGTCGACTGGTAGCCACCGCCGTTGGTGATGACGATGTTCGCTAGCGTGATGCCCGGGATCTGGACGGCCTGCGGCGCGACGTTCGATCCGCCGTCGTTGAAGAGACCATCATCGTCGCTATCGATGGCCGTGTTCTGGGCCACGGTGCAGATGGTGTGCCGCGAGCCGCGGACGTTGTTGTTCACTTCCTGCTGGCCGATCGCGTTCGTGCCTTCGGCGTTGTTGGCGTCGGCAATGTGGCGCAGTTCAGGAATGGCGAAGTTGGCAGATGTCAGGGTGACGGTCGTTGAGGTGCACCCGGCGCCAGCCGCAGCACCCGAAAGGTGCGTGGAGATGGCGACGGTACCGCCAGGCGTGGCGTCGTCAAGCACCGTCACCGTGTGCGTACCAGCCCCCGTGTCGGCAGCCGTCGTCGGGGTCGTGGTCTGCACGGTGAGGCCCGAAACGGTCTGATCGGGAGCTGTGAAGGCACGGGCGTCGCCGCCGGTGCCGTCGGAGCAGTACGTCAAGCCGGCCGGAATCGTGAAGGTTACCGTAGCGGCCTGTCCAGCAGCTACGGTGTTCGCCGAGCCCGTGACAGCCTGCACCGTGATGGCGCTAGTAGTCTGACCGGTTTCGGCTGCGGAGTGCGAACCGTTCGCGTCGTTGTACGCGACGCTGATGGTGAACGTGCCGCTGCCGCTCACGACGAATTCAGCCGTGTCGGCGGGAGCCGTGCCCACCGTAGCGAGCAGGGACCCGTTGGTGATCGTCGCTGATGCGGTTCCCGTGACAGTAGTGACCGTCCACGAAACGCCGCCAGTCGCCGCAGCGGGCGTCAGAGCGTCACAGTAGATCGTGTCGCCAGCCGGAACGGTGGCAAACGCACCAGTCGGCGGGTTCCCGTCGACGGTGCCGCAGCGGATGGTCGCGTCAGCGCGAGCCGTATCACTCTGCAGGGAAACCGTCGCGAAGACCGCGAAGGCGGCGACGATCGCGAGAAGCCACGCGATCCGCTTGCCACCTACCGTCTGAGCAATTTCCTTACTCAAATTTGTTTACCTCTCCAGTCTTGTTGGCCCTGGCGTTTGGCCGGGGGCCCTTGGCTGGTGGTGGGGCTTGCGCCCCGCTTGATGGGTTTGTTGGCGGCCCGTGTTCGGGGCCGCGCTCCGGACTCGCCCGGATTTGCGGGCTAACTCTGTCCCGGCGCCTTGGCACGTCCCTGGAACGCAAAGGACACGAGCGGCACAAAGGAAAGTCTTTGTGGGCGCTTTGTGAGCTTTGCGTCCTTTGTGGTCGTCAAAGGCCGCCGGTTTGGCGAGGTTGCCCGCTCGTCTGCCGCCTGGTCCTGGCGCTGGCGCCGGGCGGGTCCGGGCTTTCCCTCTTGTGCGTTCGATCCGGTATCAGGTCGTTCTTCGCGAGCGCATGCCCCTGTCCTGAGCGGGACGCGCCGGGCTAGCAGCTCGCGATGGCACGCCCTCCTTTCACGGGATAAGTCTCAGAACCGAAGGCCCGCTCAACATAAGAGCGGGTTCCTCCCCGATGGGGGAAGGAACCCGGTTGAACAGGCGTATTCGAGAAACCGTCCGTCCAGGAAGACGGACCGCTGAGCTGGCAAAGGACCAACTTTCCTCCCCAAGGGGCGCGGCACGGCGCCGGAACGCCATGCTCCCGCCCGGGCCACTGGCCCCGGCGTTGGTAAAGTCTTGCGAAAGGTACTGATCGCACCACCAAGGGTCAATCACTCCGGCGCAGATATCCGGGGGTGTGCCTAAGGAAGGCGCACTCCCGCCATCGACGTTTAGAACGCGTGAAGGGACGGTCCGGTTAACGGAAATTTTGCGGAAGTCGTGGCGGGAATGGGTATGCGGGATGCGGGAATCGGGATGGGAGTGTTACGCGGGGGGTGGCAGTAATGGGACCCGCGGCGCGGCAGCGCCGCACGCACCGCCCACCCGAGCATCCCCGGGGTACCTGCGGCCCACCGGGGCCGCTCGCGCTATGCGCCACACACCTGCCCCAAGCCACGCCGCACCGCGGTGGTGAGAGTAAAGGGATCCGCGGCCCACCGGCGCTGCTTGCGCCCCCCGCACCGCGCCGCACGAGCATCCCCGGGGGTACCTGCGGCCCACCGGGGCCGCTCGCGCTATGCGCCACACCCCTGCCCTCAGGCCATGCCGCACACCGCAGCTCACTCCGTCCACGCTCCAACCCACGGCCAATCGAGCGCTTCCTCCACCAGGCCGGCCGTGACTGGATTGCGCGTCACGTAATGGACCGCCGTCTCGAATTCGCCATCCGCCCGCAACTTCCGGTCGTAGAAGCTCCGCTGCCAGAGAAAGCGGCGGCCGCGAATGCCCTTGCTGAGGTGCGTCGTGTAGGACTTGAAGTCGTTCATCCAGCGGATGAGCGTTTTCTCCTCCGGCGATACGACCAGGTGGAGGTGGTCCGGCATGAGGCAGGCGGCCGCCAGGCGAACCGCCGGACGCTCCAGCTCACCTTCGACCACCCGCCATACGGTGTCCCCGAGCGTCCGGTCCCGAAACGGCGCTTCTCCCGGCAGGGCGCTGACGATCACGTGGAATACGGCGTCGCGATCGTCGTAGGCCTCGTGAGGAAGGCGGTTCGGCTTGCGATAGCGCATGGCGCGGGGATGGTATCGGATTGTTCGCGTTGGCCGGCGGAGGGGCTGTCACCGATCAGCCCGTGTGACTTAAGCGCCCCCGGTGGGGCGCGGGTACCCGCCTTAAACCCTCCCTGACGGTCGGGCCTCGTTGGTTGCCGGTTCCGGCCGTAAACCCTCCCTGGACGGGCCTCGTTGGTTGCCGGTTCCGGCCGTAGACCCTCCCTGACGGCCGGGCCTCGCCCGTTGGCAGCCACCGCCGGGCGCATTGGCGCCGCGCGGCCCCGGTGGGGCGCGGGTACCCCTGCGGGCGCTTGCTATGGTGCGACGATCGTCAGGCGGGCTGAACCGTCGGTGGGCAGCCCGGGGCACTTCGGCTGCACGCGGGATTCGCCGAGGGCCATATCTGCGGGCAACGTGATGGTCCAGGTGATGCGGCCGTCGGCGCCGGTGGCGGTCAGCGGCGCCGAAGCGACGAGCTTGATGTGGGGATCCCAGATCTCGTACCCGCACATCTTCCCGGCGACCGCGGGCACGGTGATGATCATGATCGTCAGGTCGGAGCCGGGAGTCGACACCTGCGGTCCGATGCCAATGAGGATCTCCTGGACCACTGGCGTTGGCGTGGCCGTGGGGTAGGGCGTCTTCGAAGCGTCGGCATCGCAGCTTGTGGCCGGGTTGAACTCGAACTTCAGCACGGGCCCGAGCTCGATGCCGCTGGCGGCGCCGAGGGTGTTCGTGTGCTGCTTCCCCCAGAAGGGGACGCCGGTGATCTTCGCGGTCCCGCCGAGCGGCTTGAACGCGCCCGAATCGGGCGGGTTGCCGCAGGCCTGCTGCAGCGCCAGGCGCGCAGCGTTCACCTGGGCCTTGTCCTGGATGCCCGTCGACGTCATGCAACCGTTGCCCGGGAAGGAAGCGATCATCGCCTGGCCCCCGGGGGTCATGGCGATCGCGAGGTCGATGCCACCGGAGGCCGTGCGGCTGAAGCCGAGCAGGTTCGCGGTCACTTCGACGACGCGCGTCTCGTCGGGGGCGATGCGGGCGGTGGCGTTCGTGATGCCGCCGGGCCGTTCCATGATCATCAGGAGCCCGACGGTCGAAGCCTGGGGCGTGCGGTCGAAGCTCCCGCCGTCGGCCAGGATTTTCACCGGCGTGCGAGGCCCGGCGCAGCCGGCCGGGATGGGTGTCGCGCTGGAGGTCGCGCTCGCGGTCGGCAGGGCGTCCGGGGTGTGGTCCGGGTCGAGCGTGGAGTCATCGCCGGCGACGGCGGGGAGGAAGACGCGGGAGGTTCCGGCGAGCTGTGGCGCGCGCTCGCGGGGCGAATCGGCGGCCACGGCGAAACCGAGCGAGGCGGCGGCGAGGGCGATGCCCGCGGCGGCCAGCCCGAAAATGTTAAGGTTTCGCATCGCGCCAGTTTCGTGCGGATGCGACAAACAGGGAACCGGGAAATTCCCGAGTTACGTAAAAAGGCGGGACAACGGGGGCGCGCGAGGCGGCGCCCTTCCGGGTTCTTTTCGCCGCCTTTGCCGGTAGGCCGCCCCAGCGCCGACACTGGAAGGAATGCACGGCGTTGGACTGCGGGAATGGGTAGCGCTCGGCGTCCTCGCCGTGGCGGGCATCCTCGGGTTCATGTTCTTCGACCCGTCGTCCACAGACGGGAGCAACAAGGGCCTCGTCCGGGAGCGGACGGTGGACGTCGCGCAGGAGACACGTCCCCCGGCGACGCCTTCGGGCCAGCCGAGCGCAACCCCGGCGCCGACGGCGACGCCCGTCCCGGCGGCAAAGCTCGGCGAGCCGGGCGGGAGCTGGCAGATCACGTACTACGAGTCTTCGAAACCGGGGGAGGGCGTCCGCGGGGCCCAGGGGTTCGCAGCGACGCTGGACCTGGACTTCGCGGGGAAGCCGTTCCCCGACTTCCGCGATGACGATTGGCGGGTGGTGGCAACCCAGAGCATGGAGCTGGCAGCGGGCCGCTACACGTTCTCGCTCGAGAGCGACGGCGCGCTGCGGGTGCAGGCTGGCCACACCATCCTTATAGATAGCGCGGACAACGGCGGGCGGCGGGTGCAGGCGCTGACTTTCGACCACAAGGGTGGGCACGTCTCGTTGACGATCGAAGTGCGCGACACGGGCGGGCCCGTCTTCCTGCGCTGGCGTTGACGGCTCAGCCGGGCTGGTAGCGCCGCGCCCCAACTTTGATACGCAGGTAGAGCAGGCGCCAGGCAACGGTCGCCGCCGAGAGTGCTGACAGCACGACCAGTGTCCAGTAGCACTGGCCCGCCACCGTCCCGACGGCGGCGACGAGCAGCCGGACATCCCTGCTCGCGACGCCAAAGACGGAGTCAAGGTTCCCCGCGGCGATGACGTCGGGGAGGTCGGCTTCGATGCGGGCGCGGGAGTAGCTGACGATGAGCGCTGCGGAAACGGCAAGCATGCCCACGAACTCCGGCCGGGGGTGGCTTTCGAAGCGCACTGCGAAGACGGTCATGCCGGCAAGCATGGCGGCGTCGCCGTAGCGGTCGGTGACGGCGTCGAAGACGGCGCCGAAGCGGGTGGCCTGGGCCTTGAGGCGGGCGAGCTCGCCGTCCACGCCATCGACGACGCTGACCACCTGGATGGCGATGCCGCCCGCGATGTTCCAGCCGGCAGCGATGGCGGCGCCCGTGGCGAACGCCAGCAGCACCGTGAACGACGTGACCAGGTTCGGCCTGACGGGCGTGGCGCGCAGCGCCCGCGCCACAGGGCGGCTCAGGGGCCTGTTGAGGTAGCGCGAGACGAGGCCGTCGTAGGTCACCGGGCGCCGCCGGCGAGCAACAGGTGGGCGGCCTCGAGGTCGGCGGCGGTGTCGACGTCGTACCAGCTTTCGCCGGAGACATCCACGGCCCGCAGCTGCCCGGATGCGGCGAGGACGGAGAAGATCGTGCTGAGTTCGCAGTCTTCGGGCGCGGCGTCCACCGCCTCCCAGGCGGCCGGGGCGAGGAGGAACGCGCCCGTGTCGAGCGCGTCCCAGTCCGGGAGGTGCTTGCCGATGGCGGAGACCTCCGTGGCGCCCGGATGAAGGCGGACCCGCGTGGCCTCTTCGATGTAGCCCTCGGGCCAGGCAGAGCCGTCGGTTGCAACGAAGCTCGAAGGGCCACCGTCGTAGGCTTCGACCAGAGCCCTGATGATCGGCCTGGAAAGGAGATGGTCGGCCATGAGCAGGAGGAAGGGTTCGGCGCCGCAGGACTGCCGGGCCGCGCGGAGGGAGTAAGAAGCGCCGCGTTCGTACCGGGGGTTCGAGACGAACCGCAATTCCAGCCCCGCCGGCACGTTGTTGATTGTGCCAAGGACGAGTTGCGGCGCGCGGTAGCCGGTGACGACAACCGCTTCGGGGATGCCCGCGCCGGCGAGGGCCTCGAGGGTGTAGGCGATGAGCGGGCGGCCCAGGACCGGGACAAGGGGTTTCGGCAGCAGGGTGGTGTGATGGCCAAGGCGGCCGCCATCACCGGCGGCGAGGATCACGGCGCGCATGCAGGCAGGACGCTTCCGGGAATCACGTTCCTATACTACGCGAGCGGTGGCCCCTGGGCGCAGATTTCCACGTGGCGGGCTGCCGGGGTAGCATTACCGGCGGCGCCAGAAGCGCGCCCGCTGGAGGTCCTGGGTCCATGTGGAGAACAATCGGCTGGCTCTCACTGATGTGCGCGGTGTTCATTGGGCTGCTGATTTCTCTGTCGATTATCGGCTTCCAGTCCTGAACCGCGCGGACGCGCGACCCCCGGCCGCGGGCGGCAGGCGCTAAACTCTTTCTGTGCAGGCAACGATCAAGGCCCCGGCGCCCGGACTCGAGAACGGCGCCGTGATGACGCGCGACGAGTTCCACACCCTCTACAGCAGGTGCGAAGGGCTTGAGCGGGTTGAGCTCATCGAGGGGGTTGTGTACTTGCCATCACCAATCAGGTTCGAATCGCACGCAGAACCCCAGGCCCTGGTCCTGGACTGGTTACGTGCTTACGCCGCAGGCCGGCCAGGCCTGCGCGCGGCCGGTCCGGCCTCGGTGCTCCTGGACGAAAGGAACGAGCCCGAGCCGGACGCCATGCTCCTGCGCACGACCCCGGGTTGGCTCAGCGAAGATGGCTACATCGCCAAAGCGCCCGAACTGGTCGTCGAAATCGCCTTTAGCACACACTCGCGGGACCTGAACCAGAAGAAGCGCGCCTACGAACGCAACGGGGTGAGGGAATACATCGTCTGGCGGACGGAGGAGGGCGCCATCGACTGGTTCGAGTTGCGGGACGGTGTGTACGTCGCGCGCGAGCCCGACGAGCGCGGGCGGATCGAAAGCCGGGAGTTCCCCGGCCTCGTCCTCGATCTCCGGGCGATGCTCGCAAACGACCGGGCAGCGGTCCTGCGGGCGCTCGGGCAGGCCGGCCAGGGCCGATCCACGAGCCGCCCGCAGTAGCGAGCGCGACCGGCCGCGCCTAACCGAACGTCAACGGTGGGACGCCTTCGAGCGTTTCTTCGCTGACGTTGAGCTTGACCTGCTTCCAGGTGACCTTCACGCCTTTTTCGCCTTTGCTGGGCTCTTCTTCGACGAGGACTTCGAACATGCCACCGCTCGTCACTTCGTGCGGCTGTGCGAGGAGCTGCATGAACGCCTCGGCGGCCTCGTAGGTTTCGAGCATGCGCGGCTGCCAGCGGCCGAAGACTTTCGGGTTCTCGGCGTACTCGTTGGTCATGCCGGTGCGCACGAAGGGGTACATGACGGAGTACGCAGTCACGAGGCTCGCCGACTTGCCGAGATTCACTTCGAGCACCCTGGGCAATTGCAGCACGGCCCAGTTGGCGATCGCGTAGCCCGGCACGCTCATCCCGGGGTCGATGGACTGGCGGGACGAGATGTACACGATTTCGAGCGGCTCATTGGCGTACACGGCCTCGCCCGACCAGAGGTGCGTCATCGCCATGAAGCCGTCGATCTTCGTATCCAGCACGGCACGCGTCTCGGTGAGGTTGCTGATGAACGCCTGACGGACACGGGCGCGTCGCATGGCCATCGACTCGCCTTCGACTTCGCGGAGGGCGCGGCCGAACGAGTATCCGCGCTCGGTAAGGCCAGAGTTGCAGATCACGAGGTTCGGGATGCCACCCATCTTCTCGATGACGTAGCTCCGCGTCGCCCAGAGGTCTCCCATGTTCGTCACGTCGGCCTGGAGCGGGAAGGCGTTGACGCCCTGACCGCGCAGAAAGTCGACCAGGTCAAGGCCGTCGTCGTAGGAGCTGTGGAAGTGGACGGCGACGCTTTCGGCGCCATTCAGGCCGGCGGCGAGCGCGAACGACTGCCCGAGGCCGCCATCCTTGCCGGCGCCGGAGATGAGGACTCGCTTCCCCTTCACTCCCGCGGCCAGGTCCGAAGCAAACTTGAATTTCGACGAATCGACGGTGAAAGCCATCTCGTTACCCCACGTATTGGCGCACCCGATAGCAAGCGCGCGATGTATAGCCTGCGCATGGTAGCGACAGCGGCCGCTTCTCGCACCTCGGCGGGAGCCAATCAGCCCCGGGCTTCGGCGCGGCGCCTCATCAACGGCATCACCTTCTCGGCGAAGTCGGTGATGACCTTGCGCTGGACCGGGACAGGGGGCAGCAAGAGCAGCCGGGTCAGTCCCGCGCGCTCCAGTTCCTCGATCTGGCCAAGGATTTGTTCGGGGGTGCCCCAGAGGTGTGAGGACTTGATGCCCGCAGGCGTGACGAACCGGCGCTCCGCCGCTGTGACCCAGCTGCAGTGCCCTTCGTGGACACCGAGGTAGTTCGCCCCCGGAGGGACGTCCATGCGCTCCACGTAGTCGCAGTACTCCTCCCAGACATCGGCCCAGATCGGCGGCGCGTTCGAGAGGTCCCGTTTCGGCTCGCGCGCTACCTCCCAGGCATAGTGGAGCCCGGAAACGACCATGCTCCCCGTTTCGTCGATGGCCCTCTCGGTCTCGAGCGATTCGCCAGGATCGAGGACGATGGAGTTCACCAAGCTGGAGATTTCGAAGCGGTCGAGGCTGCGGCCGGCACGGGCAGCGCCCCTCCGGACGTTCGCTGCCGCGGCCGCGATGACGGCGGGACGGCAACCGGCCAGGACGAGCGAATCGGCCCAGGCGCCGGCCCATTGCTGGGTCTGGGGCCCGAAGCCGGAGATGTGGATCGGGATGCGCGGTTCGAGCTCGTAGTACCCCTTCCCCTGGTGCATGAGCGACACGTGAGTGCTCTGGCCGTTGTGGGTCCACCGGGTGGTCTTACCGTCGAGCAGGTCGCGGACGACCCGGGCGTAGGCCTTGAATTCACCCAGCGGCATCTGGTCGTGCCCCATGGTGCGCATGGCCGTATGGCCGGTACCCAGACCGAGGAAGACCCGGCCGGGTGCGAGCTGGTTAATCGATGCAATCGCCGATGCGGTGACCGGCGCGATGCGCGTCCCCGCGACGGCTACGCCGGTGCCGAGCTTGATCCGGTTCGTGGCCTTCGCCGCGAGCGCAAGCGTGGCGTAGCAGTCGGACCAGATCATCTGGGAGTCCGCCACCCAGACGCTGTCGTATCCGAGGTCCTCCGCGAGGACGATGTAGTCGATGTCGGAAATTTGCGCGCCGACGCAGATACCCACGTCCACCGGGCACCTCCTTGTGCGGCGGCATAGTGGAGCATGCGTGGGCCGGACGGAAGGGGAGGACGCACCAGGGGCCCCGAAAGCGCCTCGCGCAGTGTTATGCGTTTGCAATGCCCGGGTGATTAGACTTCCCGCGATGAAACCTCCAGGCCTGCAGAGCCGGCGCGCCCTGGCCGGCTACGCCTTCCTGGAGGCGTACCCCGACCCGGTCGCGATCCACCGGGGCGGCACATTGCTGTACGCCAACCGCGCGGGGCTGGCGCTTGTCGGCGCGACCTCGGATGAGCAAGTACTGGGCCGCAATGTCCTGGAGTTCGTCCACCCGGATTCCCAGGCCGCCGTTATCGAACGCCTGAAGCGTACGGCCGCGGGGGAACGGGCGGACCTGCTCGGGGAGCGGTTCCTGACCCTCGCCGGCGATGCGCTCGAAGTTGAGGTCGTAGCGTTGCCCATCAACCTCGAAGACGGGCCAGCGACGCAGCTCATCATCCGGGACGTGAGCGAGTTGCGCCGGGTAGAGCGGGAAAACGCCCGGCTTGCGCTCGAAGTGGAGCGCGCCGCGGCGGGCCACCAGTTCACCCAGGAGGCCCTGGAGCTGGCCGAAACGGCGGCGGGCCTGGGCGTCTGGGACTGGCAGGTCGGCACCGAACAGCTCCGCTGGACGAAGGGGCTCGAGCCGCTTCACGGGCTCGAACCGGGCACCTTCCGGGGGACGTTCGAGCACTTCATCGAAGCCGTGTACGAAGAGGACCGCCCGGCCCTCCTTGCCGCCATCGAAACCGCCCTCCAGTCGCCGCAGAAGGACGGCTTCGAGGCGCGCTTCCGCGTGCTCGCGCGCGGTGAACCACGCTGGATCATGGGGAAGGGGCGCGTCTTGCGCGACGCCTCGGGAACCCCCGTTCGAATGGTCGGCATCGGCCTCGATGTCACCGAGCGCACCCGGGTCGAGCTCGCGCTGGCCGAGCAGGAAGCGCTCCTTCGCCTGGTCACGGGACTGCTCCCGGCCAACGTGGCCTACTTCGATCCGGAGGAGCGCTACCGGTTCGTGAACGACACCTACCGGTCGTGGTTCAGAGTCGAGCCGGGCGAGGTCATCGGCATGACCGCGCGCGAGTTCATGGGCAAGAAGGCGTACGAGCAGTGCGCACCGGCCCTGCGCCAGGCGTTCGCCGGCGAGCCGGCAGGGCTCGAGATGGACATCCTGAACCTCGACGGTGGGCGAAGGTTCCTGAGCGCGCGCTACGTGCCGGACCTCGCCCCGGATGGCACGGTGCGCGGGGTCGTTGCCCTGGTGAACGACGTGACCGCGCTCCATGAGACGAACGAGCGGCTGCAGGCCGCACTGGCAGCCCGCGAGGACTTCATCGGGTTCACCACGCACGAGCTCAAGACGCCCCTGACGGTGATCCTCGGCTTCGCCGACGTGCTCGCCCGCAGGGCGTCGGAGCTCGAGACCGAAACGGTCGCCGATATCTCACGGTTGCTCCACCAGGAGGCGCGGCGGTTGGAGGAAATCATCGAGAACATGCTCCAGCTCGCCCGGGCCGACACGACGACGGCGGATGAACCGGCGCTCCTCCATCGCTGCGCCGAGAAGGTCTTCAATTCGCGCCGGTGGCGCATCGAGGAGCGCCCGCGGGAGTTCCGGGTAGCGGGCCAGCCGCGGCTGGTCATCGCTGCTTCGGGCTGGCTCGAGCACGTCATTGAGAACCTCCTGAGCAACGCCGAGAAGTACAGCGACCCGGAGACAGCGATCGAACTCGAAGTCGCGGACGAGGGCAGTTCGGTCCGGGTCTCGGTCCTGGACCGCGGCCGGGGAGTGAGCGAGGACCAGGCGGCGAGCCTCTTCGAGCCGTTCTTCCGGGCGAACCCGATGGAGCCGGGCGTGCCGGGGATCGGGCTGGGGCTGACCGTTTGCCGCAAGCTTGTCGCCCGCCTCGGGGGCGAGATCTGGCTCCGGCCGAGGCCTGGCGGCGGCGCCGAAGCCGGCTTCCGCATCCCGTCCGCGACGGGCCAGCTGGAGTAGGCCGGGCGGCCATAGGCGGGACGCCCGAGACCGGTTTCGCCGGTACACTTGGATGCGTGACCGAACGAACCGGGATCACATCGCGGCCAGAGTTGCGCGGCACCGCCGGGTACGAGTCGCCGTATCCCTACCTGGACCAGTTGCAGGAGAAAATGGAAGAACGCCTCGCGCACCGCGTGCCCGCTGCGGGGCGGTTCTGCGGGTTCTGCTACGCCCGGCTCCGTGCGGAGGATGCGGTTTGCCCCTTCTGCCAGACCTCCACGGCCGAGCGGCCAGCCGTGCCCGAGATCCCGCAGGAAGTCCTTCGCGCGTACAAAGCCAAGGCTTCGACCGAGGCGCGCTGGGTACACACCGGCGCCTTCACGGGGCTGATCCTGGCCTCGGCGCTCTTCCTCCTGATGGTGGTCTGGGGGCCTGGCCTGCTGGGGCACCCGGCCCTTGCCTTCAGCGTGCTCCTGGTGGGCGGGTACTTCCTGGCCCAGTTCTTCGGGCCCTTCCTCTTCGCCCAGTGGGGCTATGCCCGCGGAGCGCGGAAGCGGGACGCCATGTGGGCGAAGTTCCTGGCCGAGCGCGACGGCGAGCGCGAGCCCGTCTCGCGCGCGGGCTGACCGGCCGTTACAGTTCCGCCCACCAATCCCACTCCGGAGCAGCGAATGGCCCTGCACGACGTCCCCGCGCCCATGACGGGCACGATGAAGGAAGTCCTCGTCGCCGTTGGCGACCGCGTAACCACGGGCGAGGAAATCATCATCATCGAGTCGATGAAGATGGAGATCCCGGTCGAGAGCCCCGCCGCGGGGACCATCGCCGAAATCGTGGTGGAGCCCCCGGGCCGGGTGGAAGAGGGCGACATCATCATGCGCATCGAGGTCTAGACATGGTCAACGAAGCCGAGCGAAAGCGTTGGAGCGATGAGCGGTTCGTCGCTTCGTGGCCGAAGCGGGAGCGCTTCACAGACCGGGTGATCCCGCACGTGGTGGCCTCGCTCCAGCTCGGCCCCGGCGACAAAGTCCTGGACATCGGTCCGGGCGGCGGGAAGCTCAGCCTGGCAATCGCCCCTCGCGTCGCGCCGCGCGGCACCGTTACCGGCGCCGACATCTCGGACGGGATGGTGCGGATGGCCACCGCCCGCGCCGATGAAGCGAAAGCGAAGAACGTGACCTTCATGGTCGCGGATGTGCAGGTGGATAAGGTGCCCGGCGGCCCGTTCGATGCAGCCACGAGCCAGTTCGGCGTGATGTTCTTCGAAGACCCCGTGGGTGCGTTTTCGAACATCCGCGCGCAGTTGAAGCGCGGGGGACGTCTGGCCTTCGCCTGCTGGCAGCCGATGGCGAAGAACCGGTGGTTCCCGGCCGCGGCGATCGGGCCGTTCCTGCCGCCACCGCAGCCGCTCCCACCGGGGAAAGCGCCGACGGGCCCGTTCGCCCTCGGCGACCCGAAGTACACGCGCGGCATCCTCGAGCGCGCGGGGTTCGCCGCCGTGAACCGACGGGCAAAGACGATCGTCGCCTGGGAGCCGGCCGAGAGCGTCGCCGACCCGGGCTTCATCCGCGGGCAGGGCGTGCCGCAGGAGAGACTCCCCGAGGCGGAGGCAGCGCTGGACCGGCACTTCGCGCAGTTCCCGCAGAAGGACGGGCGCTTCCGCTTCGAGCTGAACATCCAGCTCTGGACGGCGCGGAACCCGTAGGCCGCGGAACTTCGGGCCGACCGGGCCTGTAAGACGAGCCAATCGACGCTTACCTCCCGGGCGCGGCGAACCTGTAATGGGCGCGGAAACGCGTCCTCGACGCCACCCGGGCCCTCATGCCGGGATGCGTCGCCGGCCTTCCGCCCGGAGGTGCGAAGGTGTTGGGCCAGTCAACGAATCAACGTCCCGCGCGCAGGGTCAGCTACGCAGAGCTTGCCGCGCGCGTCCCGGCGGCGTGGCTCCTGTTCTGCGGGCTGCTGGCGTTCGCCCTCTACATCACGGCGGACGTCGTCGCCTCCCTGAGTTACGACGGCTACAGCTACCGGGACCAGACCATCAGTGAACTTTCGGCCATCGGTGCGCCGACTCGCGGGCCCTGGCTGGTGATGGGGGTCGCCTGGGAGTTCCTGAGTCTTGGATTGGCTATCGGGGTCCTTCGAGTTGCCGGCCGCCGGCGGGCCGTCCGCATCGTCGGATGGGTGTTCCTCGTGAGCGCCGCCGTCGGGACGCTCTGGTGGTTCGCGCCGATGCACCAGCGCGAAGTGCTTGCGGCTGACGGCGGCGACTGGCGGGACACGATGCATCTTGCCATGGGTGGAGTCAGTTCACTGGAGTACTTCCTCATGATCGGCGTGGGAGCGTTTGCGTTCGGCCGCCTGTTCCGGTGGTACTCGTTCGCAACGATCGCAGCGATGCTGGTCTTCGGCACGCTGATGAACACGATGGTGGGTGACGTGGCCAACGACGACCCGACGCCGTGGCTGGGCATCTGGGAACGGATCACGGTTGAAGGGGCGATGCTGTGGCAGGCGGTGTTCGCGGCGGTCCTGTTGTGGGGCCAGCGCAGCAGCGGCCCAGGGGCGGCGCCGCCGAACAGGCAGGCCCGGCCGCCGCGACGCCAGGGACGGCCGGTGCGCGATTCCCTCAGAGGGACGTCCGCTTCCGCTTCGGACTGAACATCCAGGCCTGGACGGCGCGCAACCCGCGTCCCCGCCACAGGGACGAACCAAAGGCCGAAACGCGCCCGTAGGGGCACGGGATTCGCGCCGTTCGGGCCGTCACGAGTGCCGGCGGGGTGCGGTTACATGCTCCACGGGAACTGAGGGCGTACAGCGGCCCCTGGCCCGGCCGGGCCGGGGGCATGCCCTCGGCCGCGTTGGGCCGGTCGAGCCAGGGCGGCCGGCAGGTAAAGGACGGCGCGTGCGGAACGAAACCCGTGCAGCCGTCGTCCTGTGGGGTATGAACTGGTGGATTCGCGGCGGCATCGCGCTCCTGCTGCTGGCCGCAGGATGTTCGGGCGGCGACGCGCCGCCTGACGACGGGCAGTCGCCGGCCCCATCCGCAACGACGCTCACTTCCGAGCCGACGCGGGCGCCTGCTCCCTCCGTTACTCCGGTCCCGGATCGCCCACTGCACAAGACCTACGCGCGCGGCGAGACGGTCGACATCGAACGCGGTGTGCTCTTCCTCGACCCCGAGACCGGCGGCGGCGAAGCCTGGGCGAACGTGGTTGCGTCTCCTTCCGGCATGCTGGTCGCCTGGAACGGACCCGACGGAAGCCAACCACCGGTGCTCTTCCGCACCGGCGGCGACGAAAAGGTGGGGCTCGACACCGGCGGCAGGCCGGGTACCGTCCTGGGCTACAACCGGGACGAGAGCGAGGTCGCCGTCCGCGCGCCAGGCGAACTCCTGATCCACTCCACCCTGGACGGGGCAGTACGGGTCCGGTTCCCGCTGGCTCCCGCCACGCAGTATGCGAATGCCCACTGGGGCCCGGAGGGACGAGTGGCTGTCACGGTGTCGGGACGCAGCGGGGCATCTCTCGGCATCGCCGCCTGGGCTGATGGCGAGATCAGGAGCTTCGCCGGCGCGCCGGACGACTGGGCGCAATGGTCCCCGGACGGGCGCCTCATCCTCGCCTCGCAGTTCGACCAGGGGCAGGGCGCGTTCACGGCGCTGATCGACGTTGCCAGCGGCGAACTCACGCGGCTGGAACTCGAGCTGCATAACCCGCGCTGGTCGGCGAGCGGCCACTACTTCGCGGGCCAGCGGCCATCCGGAGAACTATGGGTGTTCCGCGCCGATGGCGGGTTACAGATGCAGCTGAACGGAGTGTGCGCTTTGACCGGCACCCCGTGGATTGGGGACGAAATAGCTACGTGGGGATTCGGCGAAGACGTGCTCATCGCCATGGATGGGAGCACCCGGCCCTATGTGCCCGAGTCTCTGTCGCGGCGAAGCGCAGAATTGCGTCCGGACGGCAGCGCCGCCCTCCTCGACGTGTTCCGTGGGACGAACGTCCTCGCCGAATTGCGCGCCCTTCCCCACGTGCCGATCACCTTCCGCATCGGCGCCCCAGGCGTCACACCGGACGGCCGCGGCATCCTCCTCCTCGGGGGCAAGGCGACCGGTTTGTGCGAACACGTCGGGCTGTTCGCGATCGACATGCCGCCGTTCGAGTAGCGCCCGCACCCCCGATCCGGGCATGGGCTTGCCCGCCTAACGAAAATTCCGTTAAGGTGGGCCGGTGGACGAACAGTTCAACGCCGCCGAACGCATCATCCGCCGCTTCGGCGGCCAGAGCGCCCTCGCCGCGCTCCTCGGCAGGCGCCAGAGCACCGTCCAACACTGGGCCAGCACCGGCCGCATCCCGTCGCAATGGCACGGGGCGCTGATGTCGCTCGCCCGCCAACGAGGTGTCGTCCTGGAACCGAAAGATTTCGTCGCAACCCAGCCCAAAGAGGTAAAGCCCGCCGGCGGGAAGCTCGGCGTCCTGCTGGTCGGCCTGGGAGCCGTCTCCACGACCTTCATCGCCGGCGTGGAAAACGCCCGCCGCGGCCTCGGCAAGCCGATCGGCTCGGTCACCCAGATGGGGACAATCCGCCTCGGCAAGCGCACGGAGCACCGCTCGCCCCTGATCAAGGACTTCGTCCCCCTCGCAGACCTGGACGACCTCGTCTTCGGCGCCTGGGACCCCATCCCGGACGACGCCTACCAGTCGGCCCTCACGGCCGGCGTCCTGGACAAGCACGAGCACATCGAGCCGATCAAGGACTTCCTCCAGAGCATCAAGCCCATGCCCGCCGTGTTCGACCAGTACTACGTCAAGCGTCTGCACGGCACGAACGTGAAGCAGGGGAAGACGAAGCTCGAGCTCGCCGAGCAAATCCGCCAGGACATCCGCGATTTCAAGGCGCGCAACGGTTGTGACCGGCTGGTCATGGTCTGGGCCGCCTCGACGGAGATCTTCCTGGAGGAATCGGCGGCCCACCAGAACCTGGAAGCCTTCGAGGCCGCAATGGAAGGGAACGACGAGACGATCGCCCCGTCGATGCTCTACGGCTATGCGGCCATCATGGAAGGTGTGCCGTTCGCGAACGGCGCCCCGAACCTGACGGTCGACATCCCGGCGCTCGTGAAGCTGGCGAACGACAAGGGCGTGCCGATCGGCGGCAAGGACTTCAAAACAGGCCAGACGCTCCTGAAGACGGTCATCTCGCCGATGCTGAAGGCCCGCATGCTCGGCGTCGCGGGGTGGTACTCCACAAACATCCTCGGCAACCGCGACGGCGAAGTGCTCGACGACCCGGAGAGCTTTAAGACGAAGGAAGAGTCGAAGCTCGGCGTGCTGGAGTACATCCTCCAGCCCGACCTCTACCCCGAGCTGTACGGCAACATCTACCACAAGGTCCGGATCAACTACTACCCGCCCCGGGGCGACAACAAAGAGGGCTGGGACAACATCGACATCTTCGGGTGGATGGGCTACCCGATGCAGATCAAAGTCGACTTCCTCTGCCGTGATTCGATCCTGGCGGCGCCGCTGGTGCTGGACCTCGCCCTCTTCTTCGACCTGGCGCAGCGGGCAGGGATGAAGGGCATCCAGGAGTGGCTGTCGTTCTACTTCAAGAGCCCGCAGGCCGCCCCGAACCTGGACCCGGAGCATGACCTGTTCATCCAACAGACGAAGCTGAAGAACACCCTCCGCTGGATGATGGGCGAGGAGCAGATCACCCACCTGGGGATCGAGTACTACGAAGAGTAGGAGCGCAAACTGCGGTGGGAGGAGGTTGACATCTACAACTCTATGGTTATAGAGTTACATCCATGGCCGACCTCCTCCCTCCCCAGCTCCTCGAACACGTCGCAGAGCGGTTCCGCGTCCTGGGCGACGCCACGCGGCTCGGCATCCTCCGCATACTGCTCGAGGGCGGCGAACTGAGCGTCGGCGAAATCGTCGCCAGGACCGGGGCGACCCAGGCGAACGTGAGCAAGCACCTTGGCGTCCTCCTGCGCGCGGGCATCGTGGCCCGGCGCCAGGAAGGGACGAACGCCTACTACTCCGTCGCCGACCCTTCGCTGCCGCGCCTCTGCGACATCGTGTGTGACCGCCTGCGGGAACAGAAAGCCGAGGAGGCGCGCATCTTCGCCACCGCCTGACGCTCGCCTCATCCCCCAACGTCCGTATCGCCCAAACATTACTACATGACCATGGAGTACTACGTTATGCACCACCCGCCCCTCGCCCGGCTTGGCCGCTGGGCCCATGCCCACCGGCTGGCGGTGATCGCCACCTGGGCCGTCGTCGCTCTCGGGCTCGGCGTGTTCGCGCCGAAGCTCGAGCACGCCCTCTCCGGCGCCATGTGGGAAGTCGAGAACAGCGATTCCCTCGCCGCCCGCCAGATCATCGACCGCGAATTCGGCGGCATGTCCTCGCAGTCGGCGGTGGTCGTGCTCTGGAGCGAAAGCACACCGGCGGATGACCCGGCCTTCCAGGCGAAGATCGCCGAGGCGACCGCGGCTATCGGCGAGGAGCCGGCGTTCGGGCCGGTAGTTGCCCAGCCCGGGCCTGACGGCAGGACCGTCATGCTCCAGGCCGGCGCGCTCGTCGACCCGACGGAGGCCGTGCGGGCAGCGGAGCGCCTGAACGAACACATCGGCGACATCGGCGACGGCCAGGTGCACGCCGCGCTCACGGGCTCGCCTGCCTTCTGGGGCGACTTCAACGCCGTCAACAAAGAGGGGATGCTCAAGGCCGAGCTCCTGACGTGGCCGGTCACTGCGCTCATCCTCGTGGTCGCCTTCGGGACGCTGGCCGCGGCGGGCCTGCCGCTGCTGCTGGCGGGGGCAGGGCTGGTCTCGGCCATGGGCGTGCTCTACGGGATCACCCGGTTCACGGACCTGAGCATCTGGACCCTGAACTTCGCGATGATGTTCGCCATCGCGCTCGGGATCGACTACGCGCTCTTCATCGTCACGCGCTACCGCGGCGCGCTCCACGCGACCCCGGACGACCCCGAGGGCGCGGCCGGCGTGGCAATGGACACGGCGGGCAAGGCGGTGCTGTTCAGCGGGCTGACGGTGCTCATCAGCCTCTCGGCGGTCCTGCTGGTGCCGATCCCGGCCTTCCGCTCGATGGCCGCGGGCATGATGCTGGCGGTGGCCTTCGTGCTGCTTTCCGCGATGACGCTCCTGCCGGCCCTGCTGGGTGGCTGGATCAACCGGCTGGCGCTGCCCTGGCATAGCGTCGGCGAACACCGGAGCCCGGCGTGGGAGCGGTTCGCGCGGCGAATCCAGCCGAAGGCTGCCCTTGCAGCCGTGGGCGTGACCGGCGGCCTGCTGCTCCTTTCCGCGCCGCTGCTCCGCCTCGAAACCGGGATGCCCGGGATCAACGTCCTGCCCGAATCGAAGCAGGCGCGGCAGGGGTACGACCAGCTGGCCGCGAGCTTCGGGCCCGGCGGCCCGGGCCCCATCCAGGTCATCGTACCCGCGGGCGAAGACGCCGCTGCCGTGAGCCAGCAGATCGCCGCCACGCCCGGTGTCGCAATGGTCTTCCCGGCCCAGCCGGGCGCCGAAGGCTCGACCCTCGTCCAGGCGATTGCCACGACCGACCCTTCGAGCTCGGACTCGCTCGGGCTGATCGGCGCCCTGCGGGAGACGCTGCCCGACAACGTCCTCGTCGGGGGCCCCGTGGCCGAGAACTACGACCTGGACCAGACGCTGCGCGACCGCGCCCCGATTGTGATCGGCGTCGTGCTCGTGCTCGGGTTCCTCTTGCTCCTGTTCGCACTGCAGGCGGTCTTCATCGCAATCGCCGGCGTGATCTTCAACCTGCTCTCGGTGGGCGCGGCATTCGGCATCGGGGCACTGGCGTTCCAGCACGGCTGGCTTGCGGGGCCGATGAACTTCGAGAGCCAGGGTTACCTCACGTCGTGGGCGCCGCTCTTCTTCTTCGCGCTGGTGTTCGCCATCTCCATGGACTACACCGTGTTCCTCCTCGCCTCCGCGCGCGAACACTTCGAGCGCTCACGCGACGCCGCCGAGGCGGTGCAGGGCTCCATCGCGCACACGGGGCGGCCGATCGTCGCCGCGGCGGCGGTAATGGTGGCGGTGTTCTACACGTTCGCCATCGCGGGCCCGCTCCCGATGAAGGAGATGGGCATCATCCTGGGCACGGCCGTCCTCATCGACGCCTTCCTGGTCCGGTTGCTGCTCGTGCCCGCGGTCCTCTACCTCGTCGGCGAACGGGCCTGGTGGTTGCCGCGCTGGGCCGACCGGATGCTCCCGGACGTCCGCTTCGCACACTGATCCGCATTCCCGGCCGGGCAGCCGCCCGGCCGGGGCACACCACAACTGAGAGGTTCATCCATGTCTGGACAGGTCCACAACCATCTGGAAGGGAGCGCGTTCTCCCGGTTCATGGCTTCCTGCGAGGGGCGCGTCGCGCGGTCCGTGCTCGGCACAGCCCTGCTTGTCGGCGGTGTGGGCGTCGCCGGCGGGACCGCAGGGCTCGCGATCTCCGCATTCGGGCTCGTGCCGCTCGCGGCGGGGATCTTCAACCTCTGCCCGATAGCCCCGGTGTGGGGCGGGCACTTCCTCGGCGCGAAGTACTGCGCCCGCCCCGAAAAGTAGCGCTTTGGCACGACGGTCCCGCCGCGCGGTGCCCGGCCGGCCCTTTGTCCCGGGCGGGCGGCCCGCCACCATCGGAACAGAGAGGTGATCCCATGGAACCAGTGATGTGCTACCGGATGAAAGGCCCGCTCGCGGAAGCGGAGGCAATCCTCCGCGAGGAGCTTGCCGCCGAAGGCTTCGGGATCCTGACCGAAGTCGATGTCACCGCCGTGCTGCGCGCCAAACTCGGCGTGGAGACGAAGCCGTACAAGATCCTGGGGGCCTGCAACCCGACGATCGCACACCGCGCGATGGAGGCGGACCCGCGCGTCGGTGCGTTCCTCCCCTGCGGGCTCGCTCTCTGGGAGGAACCCGGCGGCGATGTGACGGTCTGCCTGCAGGACCCGGCGCTGATCTCGCATTCGTTCCACAACGAGGGGCTGGACGGGCCGGCTTCGGAGGCACGGGAACGGCTCTCGGCGGCGCTGGCGCGGGTAGCCGCCGCGGCCTGACGGCGTCCCCAGGCGCGACCCACAGTCGCGGTATCTTTTCCGCACGCCCTCCCGGTGCGATAGTCCGCGTGTCCAGGAGGGCATCCGATGAAGCACTATCGTTCGTGGCTTTTCGCGCTCGGCCTCAGCGCCGTCCTTTCGAGTTCACTGGTCCTCGCGGCGTGTGGCGATGACGACGACGACGACGGCGGCGAGGCCCTCACCGCGGCCGATGTGAACTGCGAGGACCTCGACGTCGAGGCCCCCGCGCGCATCAAGTCCGCCGGCAAGATCGTCGTCGCATCGGACCTCAGCTACGCGCCGATGGAGTTCGTGAAAGAGGGGACGAACGACCCCATCGGGGCCGACATCGACATCATCAACTGCATCGCCGAGGCGTGGGGTGTCGAGGCCGACATCAAGAACACGCCGTTCGACGCGATCATCGCCGCCCTGGTCAGCTCCCAGGCCGACGTCATCGTTTCTTCGATGACGGCAAACGACGAGCGCAAGAAGGAAGTCGACTTCGTCGAGTACTTCACAGCGGGGTCCGGCATCCTGGTGAAGGAAGGGAACCCGAAGGACATCGAGTCGGTCGAAGACCTGTGCGGCAAGAAGGTCGCCATCCAGGTCGGCACCGTCCAGATCGAAGAGGCGGAAGAGCAGAACCAGAAGTGCGCCCAGAAGATCGATGTGCAGACGTTCGAGCAGAACACGGACACGATCACGGCGGTGAGTTCGGGGCGGGCGGACGCGGCGCTCATGGACTTCCCGGTCGCCGGCTATGGGGCCGCCCAGGTCGATGGCACGGAGGTTGTGGGAGAGCAGTACAACACGGGGAACTACGGCATCGCCGTCCGCAAGAACGACAACGCCGTGCGTGACGCGCTCGAAAAGGCGCTCGATGCGATGCGGGAGGGCGGCCAGTACGACGATATCCTCGAGTACTGGGGCCTCGAAGCTGGCGCCCTGAAGTAGGCAAGAACGCCGGGAGCAAGCGGGCACTCCCGGCGGCGCCACCATGCCGGCCGTCTTCTTCCTCGCCGCCGTCGAATGGGACTACATCGCGGAGAACCTGTTCTCCGGGCTGGTGTTCGAAGGCGTCTGGATGACGATCCGGTTGTCCATCCTGGGGATGCTCTTCGGCATCATCCTGGGGACGGCCTTCGCGCTCATGCGCATTGCTAAAGCCTGGCCGATCCGGTGGATCTCGTACGCGTACATCTGGTTCTTCCGGGGCACGCCGCTGATCGTCCAGGTCGTGTTCTGGTTCTTCGCCCTGCCCCAGGCGTGGCCGGGGTGGGCGCCATGGGACGGCCAGATGGCGCCGTTCACGACCGCCGTGTTCGCGCTCTCCGTGAATGAAGGCGCCTACATGACGGAGATCATGCGCGCCGGCATCCAGAGCGTGGACCCCGGGCAGTCCGAAGCGGCGCGCAGCCTCGGCATGACGTATGCGCAGTCCATGCGGCGCATCATCCTCCCGCAGGCGATGCGGGTGGTCATCCCGCCTACCGGCAACGAGTTCATCTCCATGCTGAAGAACTCGTCGCTCGTCTCGGTGATTTCCGTGAGCGAACTGTTCCTCGTCGCGAAGTTGCAGTATTCGAGCAGCCTGAAGTACTTCGAGTGGCTGATCATCGCTTCCGCCTGGTACCTGATCCTCACCACGGTGGCGAGCGTCGGGCAAGCCTGGCTGGAGGGGCGCTACAACACCAACTACGGCTCGGGGCAGGGGCGCACGGGGCTGGCGCGCATGTTCTCGTTCAGCGGGGGGCGCGACTGATGGACGGGGAAGCACCGCTCCTCGTCGTCGACGACGTGCACAAGCACTTCGGCAGGCACGAGGTGCTGCGCGGCATCTCGACCACGGTCGCGAAAGGGGAGGTGGTCGCCGTCCTGGGGCCGTCGGGCTCCGGGAAGTCCACCCTCCTGCGCTGCATCAACCACCTGGAGAAGATCGACGGCGGCGACGTGCTCTTCGAGGGCCGGTCGGTGCACTTCCAGCCCGGCACGCGACGGCCGCTGAGCGAACGGGAAGTGGCGCGCATCCGGGCGCGTATCGGCATGGTGTTCCAGCGGTTCAACCTCTTCCCCCACCTGACCGCACTGGGGAACGTCATGGAGGCACCCGTGCAGGTGCTGAAGATGCCCAGGGACAGGGCTCGCGAAACCGCGGCGGCCATGCTCAAGCGGGTCGGGCTCGAGGCGAAGCTGAATGCCTACCCGGCACAGCTTTCGGGCGGGCAGCAGCAACGCGTGGCCATCGCCCGCGCGCTGGCAATGAACCCCCGGCTCATGCTGTTCGACGAAGCGACGAGCGCGCTGGACCCCGAACTGGTCGGGGAGGTGCTGGCCGTGATGCGGGACCTGGCGGCCGAGGGGATGACCATGATCGCCGTCACGCACGAGATGGCATTCGCACGCGAGGCGGCGCGCCGCATTGTTTTCATGGACGAAGGAGTCATCCAGGAGGAGGCGCCGCCGGCCGAGTTTTTCGCCGCGCCGAAGACGGAGCGCGCGCGGACGTTCTTGCGGCGGGTGCGGCAGGAGTGACAGGCGGGACTGCCGCGAAGCCTGTTACACTCCCGCTATGCAGGTTCGATTGAGCCCGGAGGCGCAGGAGCGAGTCGAAAGCCTCGTCAGGGAGGGGGTCTACCCATCGGTCGATGCGGCCATCGAAGCAGCGGTGCAGCAACTCGACCACCCCGATTTTGACGGGATCGACATCGAGGAGATGAGTCGCGTTGCCGAGGCCGCCCACCGTGACGGGACTGCCCAGCGCGTCGACGACGCTTACCTCGACGAACTCAACCACAAAGTACAGGCCCTCATCGCTTCCCGGTCGCGCCAGCAACAGTGACCCCCGTGGACATCAGCCCTCGCGCGGAGGCTGAACTCCTCGAGATCGCGGGACGCCTGGCGGAGTTCGGACCGCAAGCCGCCCTCGCGTTTGTCGACACGTTCTCCTCAGTCATCGACCAGCTGCGCGACTTCCCGGAACTGGGACAGGCGAGCCGGCGAATTCCACATCAACGGGTGCTTCGGCGCGGGGTCTACCGCTTCGTCTACGAGTTTCGCGATGGGACTGTATTGCTGCTGGGCATTCTCGACGGCCGCGGCCAGCGCGAGTTGCCGTAGTCGGACGAGCCTTGCGCCAGGAGTGAAACAGGAACGCCCGCCTGGCGGCGGGCGTCGGTGATACAAACCCGGGATTGGAGACCTACTCGGCCTTGTTCACGAGAGCGGCGAGCCGGCGCTTCGTGCGGTCAGCCTTGCCGGTGTGGATGGCGCCTTTCCGGGCGGCCCGGTCGAGCGCGCTGAAGGCTTCGCTCAGGGCGGTCTTCACGGCGGCGGTGTCGCCCGCGGCGACGGCTTCGCGGAGCCGGCGCACGGTGGTGCGGGCGGCGGAGCGGCGGGAACGGTTGCGATCGCGCTCGCGGAGGGACTGGTGCCAGCGCTTGATTGCGGACTTATGGTTTGCCATGCGTGTGGTAATCCGGGCCTGTTATGCAGAGTGTCGAACGAAAAGAGTAGCGCGAGCCACGCTACCGCGCTACCCGCGTGCCTCCCCGCCAGCGGGCTGGCCCTGGGCTGCGCGGGCAGCGCGCAGCTTTTCTTCAGCCCCGGGGTCCATCGCCACGACGCGGACGGTGTCGTCTTCGACGATTGAGAGGTAGGTCTCCACGGCAAGGCCGGGAAAACGCTCGGCGAGGATTTGCCTGGCGGCGGCGAGGTGTTCGGCGTGGACGCGGCGCTCGTCTTCCGCCCCCAGGTCCTGGTACATGCCGCAATTCATGTGGTTCATCAGGAGGATGCGCTCGAAACCGTGCAACCGGTGAAGCAGCGCGATCTCCTCTTCCATCGTCTGGCGGGCGGCTTCGCTCGTCGGCAACACCACCTGGCGGACGCCGCCGGGCCGCGCGACCAGGTCGTAGGCGTTTTCGAGGCCGAGCACGAGGCGCGCCTGCCGTTGCGCCGAGATGAAGCGGAAGTCGGAGCACGAGATGACGAGGGCGCGGCAGCGAGCCTCGCTCAGGCGGATTGCGGGCATACGCCCATTCTGTGGGCGGCGGCGATTTCAGGCGACGCCCGGCCAGCGGGAACGGCTGCTACTCGTAGCCCGGGGGCGCCACGAAGCCGCCTCGCTGGTCCTCGATCAGCTGTGCAAAGCGGAGCGGCGTACGGTCTTCGAGGTACGGCCCGATAGCCTGGAGCCCGAGCGGCAGCCCGGCCTTGCTGAGCCCTCCGGGGAACGCCGTCGCCGGCTGGCCGGCGAGGGTCGCCATGGCCGGGTACACGAGCTGCAGCCGGTACGACACGGTCCTGCCGTCGTAGGAGATGGTGCGCTCGTCGAACGGGCCCTCGGCATGCGGGAAGGCGACGGACGGGACCATCGGCGTGAGCAACACGTCCCACTCGCGGAAGAATTCGCGGTACTGGCGGCGGTAGGTTTCGCGCCTGCCCATGGCCAGGTAGAAGTCCGTCACCGGCAGCAGCAAGCCGTCGGCGATGGCGGCGGCCTCGTCGTCGCCGCGGGCGCGCAGGCCCGCCGCCTGGCCCTGGCGATCTTCCAGGGGGGTCGTAGCGGTGATGCGGGTCATGAGGATGCGCTGGTAATCCAGGTAGTACTCCCGGAGGTCGAAGGCGGGAGCAGCTTCGGCGACTTTCGCGCCCCGGGCCGAAAGCCAGGATGCGAGCGCATCGACAGCCGCGGCCATCTCCGAATCGAGCGGGAGCCACGGGATCTGCGGCAAGACGGCCACACGCAGGCCCGCGAGCGTCTCGGCGCGCGCCGGGGGCAGGTCCAGCCGCCAGGCCACGTCTTCGCCCGGGTCGGGCCCGGCGATCACGTCGAGCGCGAGCTCGAGGTCGTGCGCGCTGCGGGCGAGCGGGCCCTGGACGGCGAGCACGAAAGCGGCGTTCGGCTCCTCGGAGAGCGGGAACGCCCCGTGGCGGGGCACGAGCGTCTCGGACGGCCGGTGGCCGCAGACACCACAGAACGCTGCGGGCACTCGCACCGAGCCGCCGATGTCGCTCCCGAATTCCAGGGGTGTGAGGCCGGCGGCGAGGGCTGCGGAACCACCGCCCGTGCTCCCGCCCGGGGAGCGCGAGAGGTCCCACGGGTTGTTCGTGCGCCCGTAGTTCGGGCTGTCGGCCTGCCAATCGCCGAGGGCGACCGGGATGTTCGTCTTGCCGAGCAAGGGCGCCCCTGCGGCGAATACGGCCGCCGGGATCGGCCCGTCGTGCGCCGCGTAGAAGCCCTTGAGCTCCGGGATGCCGGCGGACTGCAGCATGCCCGCGACTGCGTTCGACTCCTTGGTGGTGTGCGGCAGGCCGAGGAGGGGGCTGCGTTCGCCGATGGCGCGGCGCGCGTCGGCCTCATCGGCCATCGCGCGGGCCCGGTCGAACGTCCGGATGACGATGGAGTTCAGCGGCCCGTCCAGCCTCTGGATGCGCTCGATGTACATCTCGGTGAGCTCGCGCGAGGAGACCTCTTTCGCGTCGAGCGCTGCCATCAGGTCTCTGGCGCTGGAGAACGGGTTAATCGCGGTTGGAGCGGTCATGGCGGGACACCTCCCGAAAGGGTGCATGCAACCGTAGCGCAAACCCTGGAGCCACGGGTAGACGGTCTGTGTAAACTGCCGCGCCATGACAGACCGCACCGGCGAAACGCTCGTTGCCCGGGCGTCGAGCCTTATCCCCGAGCTGCTGGCAGCGGCCCCGGAAGGCGAACGCCTGCGCCGCCTGCCGGATGGCGCCGCCGAGGCCGTCCGTGCCGCCGGGCTGGCGCGGACCCTGCGCCCGAAGCCGTACGGCGGATACGACCTGGACTACCGCACGTTCGCCCACATCGTCCGGGAGCTGGCGCGCGGCGATGCCTCGGCGGGCTGGTGCGGCGCCACCTGGCTGAGCCAGGCGATGACCGTGGCGCGCTACCCGAAGGCTGCCCAGGACGACGTCTTCGGCAGCCACTCGGAGGTGTTCATCATCTCGACCGGGACGATGGGCGGGCGCCTGACCCCGGTCGAAGGCGGCTGGCTGGTGAGCGGGCGCTGGGGCTTCGCGAGCGGCATTCACCACGCCCGGTGGGTCAGCGCCGGCGCCCTCACACCCGAAGGCGCGGGCCGCGGCATCCTGCTCCCGGTGGAGCAGCTCGAAATCCTCGACGTCTGGGATACGGTTGGCCTGCGGGGGACGGGCAGCACCGACTACATCGCGACGGACGTCTTCGTGCCGGAGCACCGGAGCATCGACGGGGCCCAGTGGGTATGGCGCGGGGCGACGGAGCCGTTCGTGACCGGCCCGTTGCGAAACCACGGCGCCGGCGCGACTCAGGTCAGTTCTTCGATCTTCGCGCCGGCCGCGGTGGGCAACGCGATGGCGTTCCTCGATGCGTTCGCCGCGGGTGCATCAAGCCGCACCATTACCTATGCCAGGGTCAAGCAGTCCGACCACATCGGCACGCAGCAGCGCCTCGCCGAGTCGGCGATCGAAACCGACGTGGCGGGCATGCTGCTCGAACGGTGCTACGACGTGCTCGACGTGTACGAGGAGACCGGCCGGATCCCGACGATCGAGCGCTCGCGGATGCGGCGCGACACCGCCTTCGCGGTGAACGTGGCCTACCGCGCCATCAACCGCATCTTCGAAGTCTCAGGGGCGCATGCGCTTTCGAACAGCGGCGAACTGCAGCGCCGCTGGCGCGATGCGCACGCAATCGCGAGCCAGCCGAACTTCCACTTCGACTTCGAAGCGGAGACCTGGGGGAAGCTCCGGATGGGCCTCGACCACGCGCACCCATCGTTGTAGTCCGAGTCCTGCACGTGCTGTACCGAGGGCTCGGCTAATGGGCCGCCCCCTGCGGTTCATGGACGATGACGGCAGCCCTCGCGAGGGCTGCGACCTGGTCTCCGTCGAGCCCGAGGATGTTGCGAAGCACGTACTCGTTCGCTTCCCCGAACCCTGGCGCCGGCCCCGAAACTGGCACGGGAGTGCCCCGCAGCCGAGCCGCGATTCGCGGGTAGGGTGTCGGCCCGACCCCTGGCGTGTCCACGAACTCGAACCCGTCGTATGCGCGCACGTGCGGGTCGTTCAACAGCTCCACCGCGTTCAGCACTGCCGCGGCCGCCACGCCCGCCGATTGCAGCGCGGCCTGTGCCTCGTAGTGGGTACGCCGCAGCGTCCACGCCTCGACAGCCGCGCGGATCTCCTCGCGTGCGGCCTTTCTCGCCTGGACGTCCCCGTAAAGTCCCGCCATCTCCGCACGTCCGATGACCTCGCAGAGCGCCTGCCACTGCCTCTCGTCCTCGACGGCGATGGCGACCCAGGCGTCCTCGCCTTCGCAGCGGAACATGCCGTGCGGCTCCATCGCGGGGTGGTCGTTGCCGCAGCGCATGCGCTCGCGGCCATTCCAGGCGAAGTCGATGTAGGCATCGGCGAGGACCTGGAACTCGCCCTCGATCATGGCCAGCTCGATATGCTGGCCCTCCCCGGTGCGTTCCATGTGGCGCACGGCGGAGCACACCGCGAACGCCGTCAGCACCCCGGCCTGCTGGTCGCAGAAGAAGTTGCCGGGTTTCATCGGAGGACCGTCGGCGTAGCCGGTGAGGTGGCTGAGGCCGCTCATCGCGTCGATCCCGGGCCCGTAGGAGATGCGGTCCTTGAGTGGGCCGGAAAGCCCAAACGCGGGCATGGAGGCCAGGATGATGCGCGGGTTGGCGGCGCGCAGGGCGTCGTAGTCGAGGCCGAGGTTGCCCATCACGCGCGGCGCGAAGTTCTGCACCACCACATCGCTCTTCGCGGCGAGGGCAAGGAACACCTCCCGGCCCTCCGGCCGCGCGACATCGAGCACGAGACTGCGCTTGCCGTGGTTCAGCTCGTTGAACGTCATGATCCGGTTGTACGAGGGGACATCGGCGCCCTCGCGGAGAGGGGCGACGCCGGCGGCGACTTTCGGCCGCGCCGTGGGCGCCTCGACCTTGATCACCTCCGCCCCAAGGTCGGCCAGGATGAAGGAGGCGATCGGCCCGGCGACGGCGTTCGTGAAGTCGATGACACGGAGGCCGGAGAGCGGCTTCGGTCCCGTCCGCGTGGTGCGGGCCGGCGGGACATCGCCGGGCTGCCAGGTTGCCCCGCTGTGCTGGCCGAGCAGCGGCGCCGGGGCGTTGCGCCAGGGGGTGGCGCTCATGCGGAAGGGGGCGCCGGGCTGGAGCAAAGGGCCAGCCCCCGGGTGGTCGATCGTCACAAAGCTCCCGCGCTCGCGGTGGTGGGGTTCGGCCATCACTTCGCCGGGTTCGCGCACCTCGGTGAACGGCAGGCGCAGTTCCTGGGCCATGCGCACGACATCGTCGCGCGTCTTGTCGGCCAGCCACGCATCCATGATCGCGTCGATCTCGTCGGCGTGGCCCATCATGGTCGCGAGCAGCTCCGGGTCGGCCAGGCGCGGGTGGGGGATGAGTGCCCCGAGGAGGTCCAGGTAACGGTTGTTCGAGTGCGCGTGGACGTAGCCATCGGCGCAGGGGCGGATGGTCGAGGGGTAGGAGTGTTCCGCCGGGAAGCCGAGGAGGCGGGTGCCGTTGCGGCGGGCGATGCGCCCGTAGAAGTGGGCGCCCTGTTCGACCGCGCCGAGGAGGAAGGTGGCCGCCTGCATGGCCGCGCAATCGACCACCTGGCCGCGCCCCGTGAAGTCGCGCGCGAGAAGGGCGGCAACGGTGCCGAGCGCCAGTTGCGCGCCGGCCTGGTATTCGACGAGCGAGCCGTAGGCTTTCAGGGGCTCGCGGTCGGGCGAGCCGGTGAGCATGGCGTAGCCACCGAGGGAGTAGGCGATCAGTTCCCGGCCGAGATAATCGGCGTACGGCCCTTCGAGGCCGAAGGTCGTGACGCTCGCGACGACCAGCCGGGGGTAGCGGCGCTGCCAGCCTGCGAAGTCGATCCCGGCCGCCTGCAACTCTGCCGGCCGGAGGGCGGTGATCACGACGTCGGCGCCGGGCAAGACGTCGTCGAGGCCGGCCGTGACGCTCCGCTTTCCCATGTTCAGGTGGAGGAAGAGGCCGGAGCGTTCGGGATGGGGCGCATCGCCGGGGAAGGGGCCGTCGCGCCGCGTCCTGTCGCCATCGGGCGGCTCGAGCTTGATGACGTCGGCGCCGAGGCCGGCGAGCAGCTTGCCGCAGTAGGGGCCGGATACGCCTTCGGCGAGTTCGAGGACGCGGAGGCCGGAAAGTGCGCCGTTCACCGCCGAGACCGTTTGCTCACTCCTCATGTTCACCAGTCGTCGGCGGGGATGCCGCCCTCTGGGGCCTGGCGCTCCGTGCCGCCCCAGCGCGTACGCCGGAAGTGTTCGGCGAACTCCAGGTTGTAGCGCTTGCCCACCGCCTTCGCCCGCTCCGTGATCACCTGCTCGATGTAGGCGCGGTAGTCGTGGGGGTCGAGGGAGGTGATCTCCGGGATATCGTAGGGCGCGCTTTCGATGGCCATCTGGTGGTCGCGCAGAGTGAGGACCATCTGGCTGTCGTAGCAGCAGAGGGCCTCGATCTTGCGGCGGAGGGGCTCCCCCGAAATGTCGACGGCACGGTTGAAGTCGTTGGGGACCTTTGCGAAGTAGTAGCACTCGGGGACGTACCACGGTTCGAGCCCGGCTTCGAGTTGCTCCGGGTGGTAAAGGGGGAAGTGCGAGAAGCTGGCAGCTTCCATGGCGGCCCACGAGACGGCGCGGTGGTCCGGGTGGCCTTCGTACTTTGCCCACGGGTCCCAGGTGAACATGATGTCCGGGCGGTGGCGCCGGATGGCCTCCATGAACTGGCCGCGGAGGACCGTGTGCGGCGTGTCGCAGAGAAAGCCGTCGGGGTAGTCCAGGCAGGCCACGCTGCGGAGGCCGAGGACTTTCGCGGCAGCTTCCGCCTCCTTGAGCCTCAGGCCGAACATCCGGGCGGCCGAGAGTTCGAAGGTGCCGCGCGCGTTGTCGGTCGCCATCACGAGGTGGACGTCCCAGCCGCGCATGCAGAGCTTTGCGATGGCGCCCCCGGCCGAGAACTCCATGTCGTCGCCGTGAGCGGTAAGGACGAGGGCAGTTGGCATGGCGGGGAGTGTACGGAGTCCGAGGCGCGCGCGTAAGCAAGCGCGGGTCGGCCGCGCTCACTCCACATGCTCATATGCTTGCGCCGCTCGCTGCGCACCTGGGGCGCTACCAGCCCTGGCCGAACTTCTCCCGGTAGGCGACTTCGCGGACCGGGAGGCGCTTGTTCTTCCCGAGTTTCACCGCCGGGTAGCCGATGGGGATGACCGCGTCGATGTGGACGTTCTCCGGGATGCCGAGGAAGTCCTTCAGTTCCTGTTCCTTCAGCTTCCCGCGCGAAGTCGTGAGGACAGTGCCCAGCCCGGCAGCCTGCGCCGCGAGGAGCAGGTTCTGGATGCCCGGGTAGACCGATCCGGCCCAGGCGGCCGCGCCGGTCTGCGACATCCCGAAGGGGTTTTCGGCGCAAACGAAGATGAGCGCGGGCACCTGGTCCCACGGGGTGCGGCCCGGGCCGGGCTGCTCCTCCACGAGTTCGGCGATGCGCTTCTTCGCCGCCGGGTCCTTCACGACGACGAACCGGAGGATCTGCACGTTCTTGGCGCTCGGGGCGCGCGTCGCCGCTTCGATGAGTTGCTCGATGAGCGCGTCGTCGACAGGGTCGGGCGCGAATTCGCGGACGGCGCGCTGGCGAGCCATGAGGTCGCGCAGGGCGTCGAGGGTAACGGTGCCGGTGGCAGTGGCCTGGGCCATGTGGCAGTCCTCCGCGGAGTTGTGCGGCGGATTGTAGCGGGTTCGGGATGCGCGCCATTCGAGCGGCGCGCCGGGGGACCGCCCGCTTAGTGGAAGCTGCCGCCAAGCAGGTCCCGCGCCATGATCAGGCGCTGCACTTCGCTCGGGCCTTCGCCGATGCGGCGGATGCGGATCTCGCGGTACCAGCGTTCCAGCGGCAGGTCCTTGGTCATCCCGTAGCCGCCGTGGATCTGCATCGCGCGGTCGACGACGCGTCCGCCGGCTTCGCTGGCGACGAGCTTCGCCATCGCTGCCTCGGTGCGGTAGGGCTCGTTGCGGTTCGCCTTGTGCGCGGCGGCGAGTGTGAGCCAGCGGCTGGTGCGGATGTCGATCTCGTTGTCGACGATCATCCACTGGATGGCCTGGCGGCTGGCGAGGATGTCGCCGAAGGTCTCGCGCTGGTTGGCGTAGGCAATGGCCATCTCCTGGGCTTTGACGGCCACGCCGATGCAGCCGGCGGCATAGGGGATGCGCTGGCGGCTGAGGCGGTCGTTGGCGATGCCGAAGCCCTTGTTCACCTCGCCGAGGACGTTCTTCGCGGGCACGCGCAGGTTGTCGAACTGCAGCTCCGTGGCGTAGCTCGTGGAACGCAGCGTGTGCACGACGCGGCGCACGTGGAAGCCCGGCATGTCGGTGTCGACGATGAAGCAGGTGATCCCGCCCTTCCCGAGGGCGGCGTCGGTGCGCGCGAAGACGATGCCGTAGTCGGCGCGGTCGGCGCCGCTGATGAAGATCTTGCCGCCGTTGATGACCCAGTCGTCGCCGTCTTTGACGGCGGTAGTCTGGATGGCGCGCGCGGGGTCGCTGCCGCCGGATGGTTCGGTGAGGCCGAAGAAGCCGTGCTTCTCGCCGCGCAGGGTGGGGTAAAGGTAGCGCTCCTTTTGGTCGTCGTTCGCCTCGAAGAGCTGGGCGAGGCCGGCGCCGCCGAAAACGCCGTAGCAGGGCGTGTAGAGCCCGGCGCGGTGCTGGGCCATCTCGATCGCCATGAGCGTGCGCGTCACGATGTCGACGTCCGGCCCGCCGTAGGCGACCGGGATGTCGAGCCCGTAGAAGCCCATCTGCTTCACGCGGGCAACGAGGCGTTCGTGGTCGGCGGGATCGAGTTCGCTCGCATCGGGGTCCAGGTCGGCTTCGAGCGGGACGATCTCGTTGCGCACGAACTTGCGGACGGTGTCGACGATGAGCTTTTGTTCGTCGGAGAGTTCGAGGTCCATGGTTACCCCAGTCTGCCGAGCTTCGGGAGCGGCTCGCGGCGGTTGATTTCGGGGACGTCGCCGTGTTCGGCGCGGTGGAGCATGAGGAGCTCGCGCCAGCGCGTCTGGTACTGGTTGTTCACTTCGTAGCGGAAACGGGCGGCACTGCCGAGGCGTTTTTCGAGCTCGCTCCGCAGGCCGAACAGGCTCTTCCCGCCGGCGAAGCCGATGTAGACGACGCGGCCGCCTTCGTCGGCGAGCTGGAACACGCCCATCTGGCCGGGGAGCCGGCGCACGCGCTCCTCGGTCAATTCGAGCCAGGGCTTGTCGAGGTGGAGCTTCACTGCCGCCGGAGTTTACGCGGAGACGCGCAGAGACGGCACGCCGCCGCGCGCCGAACCGGTGCGGTCCGTGGGATCTTGCCGCCCGCTGAACCGCATTCCTGCGGTTCCTCTGGCTACTTCTTCTCGAGCTTCTCCAGGCGGTCGAAGATGTTGTATTCGACGTTCATGTGGTCGAGGAGGAGGGCGGCGAGGACGCCCAGGCCACCGACGAACCCGCCAACGATGGCCAGCGTGTCGTTGTCGTTTGCGGCGCCGAAGCCGAGGAGGATGATGCCCACGGCGGCGATGAGGGCGCCGAGCCCTGGAAGCGCATGGCCCTCTTCGGCGCGGTGGATGGCAACCAACTGTTCCCGGATGCGGCTCATACCTGTCCCCCTGCTGCGGATGGCGGAACTGTGGGATCGGCGGCGGGGTTCGTCAAGATGGCTCAGGCCGGCTCTTCGGCCTTGCGCTGCTGTGCACGCGGCGCCCGCAGGGTCACCCGGCCGCGCCAAACAGCGAGCGCGGCCGCGACACTCAGCAGGGCCGCCACAGCCAGAATGGCGAGAAATCCCGGCGAGGGCCCGATCTCAGGCCGGTAGAGGCTGCCGGGAGGCAGCAGCTTCACCGTTGGCAGCGTAAACGCGCCGAGCACGACCTGCAGAATCGAGGCCGAGATGCTGACACCGGGTAACTCGAGGTCGTCACGCGCCGGCCGGCGGATGATGAACCGGACCACGTCCAGGTCCGGACGGGCCGTACCGAAGCGGGCCGCGACCACGGACACAGCAACGACGAGCGCGGCCGTGAGGACGGCGAAAGGGAGGAGACCCGCCGTCGCGGGGCTCAGGCCTTCCGCACGGGCCGCGGCAACCAGGCAGGCCCCGCCCGCGATCGCTTTCGCACCGCCGGCCCAGTGCGGGATGAAGACCGTGGAAGCGGCGAGCTTGACGTCGGTGTTGCCGAGGTCCGATTGGATGACGGGCATGCGCCAGACGTTCGGGCAAAAGAGGAACGCGATCGCCGTAGCGATTTCGAACACACCGAATGCGCCGACGAACTGGGTGGTGCTCCACTCGCCCAGCCCACCGAGGAGCAGGAGCATGAAGAACAGGCCGACCAGATTCATGAACGAGATGGAGAGGCCCAGGACGAGGCCCCTGAGCGCGTTGAGAAGTGCTTTCACGGCTTCGATTGTATGTGCGGGAGTTACGCCTCAGCGGGACTGCAAGGTGCTTGTGATGCGTGCGAGTCCCGGTGATACGTCCCTTTCCGAAAGGCCGCATTACGGTGGGTTCAACACCAACCGGGAGTGACCCATGCTGCAAGCGAAAATCGAACTCATCCGGCGCCTCCTGGCGCGGGCGCAGACAATCGAAACGGACGAAGAGGCGCAGGGCGGCGTCTACATCGGCGGCGGCGCGCTCATCGTCATCATCGTGATCATCCTGCTGATCATGCTGCTCTGACGTCCCAACGCGCAGGCGGCCCGCCTCACGGGATGGCGGCCGCCACCACCGCCGCGAAGAGCTGTCCCCCTTCGGCCCCCACATGGATGCCGTCGCTATGGAACAGTTCTTCGCGGCCTTCTGTTGCGCCGTGCCAATCGGCGACGCGCGCGTTCGGGTAGCGGTTGGCCGCGTCCCAGATGCTCGCATTCGTGGTGGATTCCCACGAGCGGCCCACACGCACCGTGACGAACACGACCTTCGCCTCTCCCGCGAGCTCCATAATCTGGTCCACGTGCCCAGGCGTAAGCGGGCCGTTGTTCCCTGTGTGGATGACCAGGACCTCCGGCAGGCGGCCCGTATCGCGGAGCCAGCGCACGACTGCGATCGCTCCGGGCACCTGGCGTCCCACCTCCGCGTTCACTTCCACCGGGCCGGCCACACCCAGGTAGGGCGCGGCGCCCATGAGCACGGAATCTCCGACCGCGTAGATACGGGCGCCCGTCGGCGGGGGGACCTGGGGTGGCGCCTGCGTTGGCTTTGGCGGAGGAGGCGGTGGCGGCGGTTCCGTCGGCGCCGGTGCCGGGGCCTCTGTCGTCGGCGTGGGGTCTGGTTGCGGTGTGGACGTTGGTTGCCCGGTGGGCGTGGGTGTCGGCGTCAGCGTCGGGTCCGGGCTCGGGGTTGCCGTCGGGAGGCCGACGACGCCGTGGAAGCCGCCGCCGTGGAGGTACTCGGGCGTCTCCGCGGGGTGCGCCGAAGCCGCCCCGAAGAAAAGCGCGATGGCGGCGAACCCCGTCCCGAACGAGGCCAGCCGGGTCCGGTAGGGGGCGTGGTGCATCGACTTCCGCAGGGCGCGCCGGAACCCCGAGCGGAAGGGCCGCTCCACCACGCGGTAGGAGACTTCGGCGGCGAACGCGGAGAGCACCAGGCGCACCAGCAGGAGGTCGGCTCCGTCGAACGGCACATCGAGGCCGGGCCGGGTGACCATGAAGATGGGCCAGTGCCAGAGATAGAGGCCGTACGAGCGCGTGCCCGCCCAGCGCATCGGCGCCGAACCGAGCCCGCGCGCGAGCCAGTTCCCGGCCGGGTGCACGACGGTCGCGATTGCGGCCAGGGTTGCCGTCGCGACGGCGATGAAGCCCCAAGGGTAGAGCCAGCCGGCGCCATCGTGGAGCACCGCGAAGAGCACCGCCAGCGCCACGAGCGAGCTGGCGCCGGCGAGCTTCGCAATGGGCGAAGCCCAGCGTGACTCAGCCCCCGGGGTGCGCGCCGGGTCCCACACAAGCGCAAGCGCCGCCCCGAGGAGGAGGGCGCCGGCGCGCGTGTCGGTGCCGTAGTACACGCGGGCGGGGTCAGCCGCGGGGTCGTGAAGCCAGCCCATGAGGGCGTAGGAGCTCGCCGCGCCAACGAGGATGAGCGCGAATGCCGCCCTCCGGCCGAAAAGCCGGAGCATGCCCACGAACACGACCGGCCAGAGCAGATAGAACTGCTCCTCCACGGCCAGCGACCAGAGGTGCTGAAGGAGCGATGGCCGGCCCATCGCTTCGAAGTAGGGCTGGTTGCCGAAGATGAGCCACCAGTTGGTGGCGTAGCCTGCCGCCGAGAGGGCATCGGAACGGAGACCGGACACTTCCCCCGGGAGGAAGAGCAGCGCGTACGCAAGCGTCAGCGTGACCACAACTGCCAGCGCGGGGAGGAGTCGCCGGCCGCGCCGGAACCAGAACGTCTTCAGGTCCACGCGGCCGGTTGCCTGCCACTCGCGGAGGAGGAGCAACGTGATCAGGTAGCCGCTGATGACGAAGAAGACCTCAACGCCGAGGAAGCCGCCCCGCAGCGTTTCCACGCCGCCGTGAAAGAGCAGCACGGCGAGCACGGCCACGGCGCGCAGGCCGTCGATGCCGGGCAGGTAGGCAAGGGCCCGGCGCGCCGTTTCCGGTGGTTGCGAGGTTCCAGGGAGCGGCAAGGAGTGAGCCTCTATCAGGGGAGTGGTGGCCTCGACTGCCGCGCCCCGCCAGGGTGTGCGTTGCCTCGCCACTTGAATACCAGTTAAGACGTTCAGGCGCACGCCGTGGTGCCCGTTCTGTGGCGGCCATCACACACCAGTGACGAAAACCGGACATCGCACCACAACGCGCTCATCCCTTCGGGGGAGGGCGTCCGCGGGTCAGCGGCCGAGGAAGTTCGGGGCGCGCTTTTCGAGCCGGGCGGCCATGCCCTCACGGGCGTCCGCCGAAGTGCGCGCCGCATCCACGAGCGCATCGACATCCGCGTGTTCGATCTGGTCGCGAAACGCCATTTCGCGGACGAGCAGCGCCTTCATCGCCCGCAGGGAGAGCGGGGCGTTGGCCGCCAGCCGCTGGATCACGGCGTCGGCAGCCGCCTCCAGGTCTCCGGGGGCGGCAACTCGCGCGATCAGCCCGAGGGCGTGCATGCGCGGCGCGGGGATGGGGTCGCCGAGCAAGAGGATCTCGCGGGCGGCTACCGGGCCGCCCACTTCGAGGAGCTTCTTGGCCAGGAACCACGTCGGCGCCAGGCCGATTTGCGCCAGCGACATCCCGAAGCGCGCCTCGCTCGATGCGACGACGATGTCGCAGTGCAGCGCCAGCTCGTTGCCGCCGGCAATGGCGTCGCCCTGGACGACCGCGACGACCGGCAGTGGGTAGTGCTCGATGAGGTGGAGTACCCGTTCGATGGGGCTGGCGCCGCGCATGGGGCCGCCTTCGCCACGTTCTTTCAGGTCCAGGCCGGCGCAAAAGACGGGGCCGTTCGCGCGGATAACGGTAACGCGCTCCGCGTCCGGCGGCGTGAGGTCGAACGCGGCCGCAAGCTCGTCGAGCATTTCCGAATTCATTGCGTTGCGCTTTTCGGGGCGGTTCAGAGTGACGGTGCGGACCGCGCCGGCGGCCTCGACGTTGACTGTGGGCATGGCAGGTTCCCTGGAAGATTCAGCGGGAGCCTACCACCCCTCCCGGGTGTTGCCGAAGTCGTCCTACATCGGGGCCGCGGCCCCCGCCTCCCACTGTTCCTCGGCCAGGCGGGCGTAGTACTTCTGCAGCTCCCAGAGGACGTCCATTTCGGCCCGGTCGGCGGGCCGCGGCGCGCCGCCGCGGGCAGGCTTCGGGGGCCGCTCGAAGAGCAGCGCGTGGGCGAGGCGGTCGATTTCAACAGGGACCAGGGTGGCGCTCATCAGGCTCCCTCCCGTGGGGTGTGCCGCCACGGTATGCGAAGGCGGCTGCGCGGAGATCGGCCGCCGGTGCCGGAATCGGGAGCCGAACGGGCCGAAACAGGGCACCGTGGCGGCCGGCCAGCCCTCAACTGACGGCGGCGAGTGCGCGCAGGGCCGTTTCGACGAGGAGGCGGTCGGCCTCCGGAGAGAACGGGGTGGTGCCCGGCTCGTAACCGCCTTCGGTGTACGCCTCCGGGCGGCAGAAGTACCCCGGGTAATCGTTGGCGTAGGCGACCACCAGGACGTTCTCGAGGCCGCTCTTCTCGCGGATCTCGTCGCCGGTTTCGATAAACACCTCGCCCGGCAGCGCGACAAGGTGGAGGTTGTCCCCGAGGGCGAACGCCTGGACTTCTTCGGTGCGCGTGGGGCCGTGGTTGCGCGTCCGGGCGAGGGCGACGCGCTCCATGCGGGCCATGGTGATCCGCGCGGCGATGGCACGGCGTTCCTCGTCGGTGGCGCCGCGGTCGCGGGCGGCCCGGTACTCGGCTTCGAGCGCTTCGAGGGCGGCGGCGAGCGTCTCGTCATCCGGGCCCTGGCGGTAGGGCGCTTCGAACACGAGCGAAGCCGTCCGCAGGGGGCCCTGGACGAGGACGCCGGCATCGACCGGCCTTGTCGTCAGCTCTTCCCAGCGGATGTTGTGGGCCTGGTGGTTGAGCCCGAGCGGGCGAAGCTCCTGTGAGAGCGCGGCGGCCCTGGCGCCGACGACCGTGCCCAGGCGGCGCACCTCGGAATAGTCCTGGGCGATCCACGCCGGGTTCACGTTGCCGCAGGCGCCGTTGAAGAACAGGCCCACAGTTGGGCCGCCGATGATCCGCTCGATGGTGCGGCAGGCCTCTCCGGGATATTCGGCCGTGATCTCGAGGTTGTCCCGTTCGAGGGTGGTGGCGTGGCAGCCGTAGCGGGCCACCGTGGCGATGTTGAGCCCGTCCCTGGTATCGGCTGCGAGGACGTCGAGGCGGTGGTCGATAGGCCCGGCGGGGAATCGCCGGTTCTGGGCGATGCTCGAAAGCCCGGTGTGCCCGTACTTGAGCACGCCTTCCACCGCGTTCCGCTCGGCCACGCGGACGGCGCCCGCGACTTTGCGCGCGATCTCCTCGGCGAGGACGGGCTCACCCCGGCCGCGCACGCCGGCCGGCCCTGCATGGGTGTGGGTCGCGCTGATCATGACGTTTGCGGGCGGCACGCCGGGGCGTTCGGCGATGAGTTCGCGGGCGCGGGCGCTGAGGAAGCTGCCGATGCCGATAAGGTCGCAAACCACAAGGGCGATCTGCGTGGCGCCATCGTCCAGGTAGAGCGCGCGGGCATAGAGCGGGTCGTGCACGCCGAGGGAGACGTCGGTACGCCCGCCGTAGCCATCCAGGGCGGTGCCGACGGGCGGGGTGATGTCGATGACGGCGGCGCCGATGCGCATGGCGCGGAGCTTACTCGCCCTTCGCCGTTCGCCGTTAGCTATTTGGCGTACCGAGGAACGAGCGCAGCGCGTGGTTGGTTTCCTCTGGCGCTTCCTCCGGGAAGAAGTGGCCGGCGTTGACGGGCACGGCACGGAGGTTGGGGAAGTAGCGGCTGAACTGGTCGGAGAAGGGGTTCCCGGATGGGACCCAGCCCGCCGGGCGCTCCGCGGGAGGTTCTGTCCCGCGGGAGCGCGAGAGATAGGACCCGAACATCCAGAGTGTGGGCTTCTCGAACCGCTTGTGGCGGTCCTCCGGGCCGTAATCCATGTAGTTCGCGTAAAGCGCGTGCTTTTCGAGCCCACCCGGGTGGAGCCACATCTCCGCGACCTTCGATTCGGAAAGTGACTCGAACCGTTCGCCGTGGCTTGCGGAAGGATCCGGTTGGACGATGTGGAAGGGCAGGGCGTAGCGGTAGTAGGAGATCGCGTGCCAGTGGCTCATGGGGTCGGCGAAGGCGCGCCGGTAGTGCGCGATGTCATCGGGACTGGCCCACGGCTTCCGTCCCGTGCCCGGCGCGGCGCCCACCCACGGCGAAGCGGGCCTCCCGGGGAGCGGGCGCGAAGGCACAGCGCCGCAGACCGCTTCGATGAACTCCGCGTGGTACTCGGCGAAGAACTCCTCCGGCAGGCCCTCCGCCTTGAACCAGTAGCCGTGCACGCCGCCAGGGGTCCAGACCGTGCAGAGGGTGTCGAGAAGGGCGAGCCGGGTCACGCGCTCCGGCCAATCGATGGCGAGCTTGAAGGCCACAATGCCGCCCCAGTCGTGCGCCACCACGGCGGCCTTCTCGATACCGAGCGCGTCCATGAAGTTCACGATGTCCTGCGCCAGGAGCTGGCGGCTGACGCGGGCGCCGGGCTTTTCGGTCTCGCCGAAACCGCGCAGGTCGGGGGCGAAGCAGGCGTAGACGTTCGAGAAGGCGGCGAACTGGTGGCGCCACTCGTACGAAGTTTCGGGAAAGCCGTGGATGAAGATGACGGGATCGCCCGTGCCGGCCTGGAGGTACTGCATCCGCAGGTCGCGGGTCTGGATGAAGTTCGATTGCATGGTCCCTCCGGAGCGCGTGAGGGCGATTCTCGTGACCCGGGGCCCCTGCTGTCCACGGCCGCCGCCAGCACCCACCCCGCCGGGAGGGGGCCGTCTTGCGCAACCTCCGGGGCCGTCGTAATGTGTAGGTAGTCGGATCAGGAAATTGTGCCGCGGCTGGCACACCGGCTCCCTCTTTTCACGGCGCCCACCTCGAGCGTAGGGCGCGGCCATCATTTCACGGCACGTCTCTCGCCCACCCCGGGCCACACTCTGTACCCCACGGTAGTCCCCAATTGGAAGAACTCGAAACCCAGCAACCCACCCATACGCCAGAATCCACTTCGGAGAACGGCCTCACTCCCACGGCAACCCCCCGGCGCCGGACGACGCGCGCGAAAGCCGCCCCGCCGCCCGAGGATGTGGTCGACGTTGCCGCTGCCGTGAATGCGGGAGAGCCCGCCGCCGCGACCGCAGGCGACGGCGAGGCCGCGCCGGCGAAGCGCGCCACGCGCCGCTCGACACGCGCCGCAGCCACGCCGGCGGAAGAGGCGCCCGCGGCCGAAGCCGGCGCGGAAGCGAGCGCGCCCGCGCAGGCTTCGGGTGAGCCGCGCGCTGAAGCCCGCAAGGCGGATGGGCCGCCGCTGGAACGCCCCTTCCGCCGGGACCGCGACGACGACGCGCCCGCCGCCGAGCGGCGCCCCGAGGCCGAGCGGCGCCCCGACAGCGAACGGCGGGACCGCCACGAGCAGCAGGGCGGCCGCAACGAACGCCGCTGGCGGGAGCGAGACCGCGAGCGCAACGACCGCGGTGACCGCCGCTGGGGAGACCGGGACAGGAACCGGCCGCAGGATCGGCCGTTCGAGCGCGACCGCCAGTTCTCCAGGGACCGCGACCGCGGTCTCCCGGAACGTGAGCCGGACTACGAGCGGGAAGAGCGCGAAGCGGACTTCCAGGGCCGCCCGCACATGGCGCCCCTGAACATCGCCGAGCTGGAGCAGAAGTCCCGCGAGCAGCTCGCGGAGCTCGCCATCCAGATGGGGCTGGAAGAGGCCGCCGTGCTCCGCAAGAGCGACCTCATCTTCCGCCTCCTCCAGGCCCAGGCCGAAGCCCGCGGCCACGTGTTCTCCGGCGGCTTCCTCGAAGTCAGCGACGACGGGAACTACGGCTTCCTGCGCGGCGAGTCCATGCTCCCCGGCCCGCACGACATCTACGTTTCCCAGTCCCAGCTGCGGAAATTCGCGCTGCGCCCCGGTGATTATGTCACTGGCCAGGTGCGGCACCCGAAGGACAACGAGAAGTACTACGGCCTCCTGAAGGTCGAAGCCGTGAACGGGATGGACCCGGAGACGGCGAAGCGGCGGCCGTACTTCGAGAACCTGACGGCCATCTTCCCGCGCGAACAACTGAAGCTGGAAACCACGCCGGACAACCTGACCCACCGCCTGATCGACCTGATTGCGCCGATCGGCCGGGGCCAGCGCGGTCTCATCGTCTCGCCGCCGAAAGCGGGCAAGACGATGCTCCTGAAGAACATCGCGAACGGGATCGCGACGAACTACCCGGACGTCCACCTCATGGTCGTCCTCATCGGCGAGCGGCCGGAGGAAGTGACCGACATGCAGCGCAGCGTGCGCGGCGAAGTGGTGGCTAGCACGTTCGATGAGCCCGTGGAGGACCAGACCCGCGTCGCGGAGCTCGCCCTCGAACGGGCCAAGCGCCTCGTCGAAGGCGGCAAGGACGTGGTCATCCTGATGGACTCGATCACGCGGCTGACGCGCGCCTACAACGTCGCCCTCCCGTCCAGCGGACGGACCCTCTCCGGCGGCGTCGACCCGATCGCGCTGTACCCGCCGAAGCGGCTCTTCGGCGCGGCCCGCAAATGCGACGAAGGCGGTTCGCTGACGATCCTGGCGACCTGCCTGGTGGACACCGGCTCGCGCATGGACGAAGTGGTGTTCGAAGAGTTCAAGGGCACCGGCAACCTGGAACTGCGGCTGGACCGCAGGCTGGCGGAACGGCGCTTCTACCCGGCGATCGACCTCCAGGGCAGCAGCACCCGTCGCGAGGAGCTGCTCCTCGATGAGAAGACGCTCCGCGGAGTCTGGCTCGTGCGGCGGATGACGGCTATGATCTCGCAGAACTCGCCGAACCAGCTCGAGGCAACCGAACGGTTGCTCGAACGGCTCGCGAGGACTTCGACGAACGAGGAGTTCCTCAGCTCACTCAAGACGGAGCTCTGAGGGGAATCCCCTAAGGGCGCTGCGTCCCGGGTCTCAGCAGCGGCCGGGATAGCTTCTAAAGGAGCAAGCGAGCAAGGTTAGGGTTGCTCAGCCCGTGGCAGTCGCCGCGCCTGTCACGCCTGACCGAAACGCTGTATGGGACTCGAAGGAACTCGCGCGCGCTCCCATGCGCATTCCCGCCGCCATGGCCGCTTCACCGTCCACGGACTGATCGTGGCGCTGGCGGTTGGCGCCGTCGTCTTCGCGAGCCAGTTCCCGAACGAATCCAGCGCCACGAACACGTCCACCATGCCGACGTTCAGTTTCTCCGGCATGGCGGGGACAACGCAGGCGCGTTCGCTCACCGCTTTCCGCCCTTCGGCCAGCACGCAGACCCTGGATTCCGTGGCCACGACGTCGCTCCGGTCCGATGTCTTGAGCGTGCGCGCGGTTGGGGCAATCTCGCCGACTTCGTCGCTTTCCTCGGGCGTTTCGGCGGCAACGGCGAGCCTTGGCGAAGTCGGCGCCGGGATCAAGCCGCTGGCAGACATCATCGACCCGCGCAGCCCGGTGGTGGAGTACCACACGCAACCGGGCGACTCGCTGAGCAAGATCGCCGGGCAGTACGGCGTTTCGATGGACACGATCCTGCAGAACAACCCCACGCTCAGCGGCGACAACATCAACCTGATCCCGGTCAACCAGGTCCTGATCATCCCGCGCAAGGACGGGATCCTCTACAAGGTTGGCTACGGCGACACCGTGGCCAAGATCGTGGCCCAGTACGACAACATCACCTCCGAGACGGTGATCGCCTACCGGCCGAACAACATCGCCAACCCGAATTCGCTTGAACAGGGGCAATACCTGCTCCTCCCCGGGGCGAAGATCAAGCCCCCGCCACCGCCGCCGCCACCACCGCCGCGGACGGGCAACCCGAACTCCGGCCCGGGCGTCGGCAACCAGCCGGGCGGAGGGACAGCCGCGCCTTCCAGCGGCAAGTTCTCGAACTTCCCGCTCTCCCAGTGGCGCAGCGTGAGCGATGAGTTCGGCAAGCCGCGCGGCGGCACCTACCACACCGGCATCGACCTCGACCTCTACGGCTATGCCTTCATGCCCATCTTCTCGGTGTGCGACGGCACCGTCGTGAAGACCGAGTACCTGACCTACAGCTACGGCTACCACGTGGTCGTGGACTGCGGAGACGGCTGGACGACGCTCTACGCCCACATGAGCCAGATCAACGTCAGCCCCGGCCAGCGTGTGGCCGCCGGCGCAACGCTCGGCATGACCGGCCTGACCGGGTTCACCACCGGCCACCACCTGCACTTCGAAATCCGCCTGAATGGCGGCTACCTGGACCCGGCGCTCTACCTGGACTTCTAGCGGGCCGGCGGCGCCACGTGCTCGACGGTCCGGGCAGGCGGTTGCTTAGGCGCGCGCCCCGGACGGTGGCGTGAGGGCACGCCGGGCACGTTCGATGACATTCTCCAGGGCGTCCTCGGCGGCAGAGCCAGCAGCCGTGGCGACGAGCCGGTCGCCCTCGCGCACGGTGGCGGCCCAGAGCCCGCTGCAGTTGTTGAGCGAGGCTTCGGCCAGGAGTTCCCGGCCACCGATGGCAATCCGCTTCGAGTGGGTTTCGATCATGTCGCCCCTCCCTGGGGCCCATCGTAGCAGGTCGGCCGGGCCGCGCCCCGGCGGCGGAGCGTGAAGCGTTTCATAGTCCGCCAGCTGCCGGTAACGAAACGATGGTGTCGCCCCTGTTCCCACCTGTCCTGGTGAACGCGAAGGCGCTTACCAACCCACACCCTGGGAGGACAGATCATGTTCGGAAACTCGGGCCGGCCGCGCGCAGCGGCCGGGAAACTGCTGCAGCCCCTGGCAATGCTGGCGCTGCTTTCGGGCGCACTGGGGCTATCCCTGGCCGGCCTTCAGGACGCCGAAGCCGCGCCGAAAGAGAAGGTCACGGCCACACTCCAGAACGGCACGCTCACGGTCGCCGGCACCAGCGGCCCCGACACCATCACGGTCCAGAGAAAAGCGGGCGACCCTTCGATCGTGCAGGTCGCGGTGGGCGGGGCGACCGCCCGGCTGATCGAGGAAGCCGGCCCCGGCGCGAACAGCGGGAAGCAGGACGCCGACGCGAAGGGTGGGAACCCCAACCCACCGAAGGGCGGCCTCGAGTTCCCCGCCGCGCAGGTGGCGGCGATCTCCATCGATGGGCGGGGCGGGGCCGATACGCTGGCACTTTACGAGGGCAACGGCGCGCTCATGGCCGCCATCATCCTCGGTGGCGAGGGCGCTGATACGATCACGGGCGGCTCCTTCGGCGACGTGCTGGACGGCGGCAGCGGCGATGACACTGTCTCCGGCCGCGGCGGCGTGGACTGGCTCTACGGCGGGCCCGGCAACGACCTGCTCACCGGCGGCGACGCCGACGACAACGTTTTCGGCGAAGACGGCGACGACCGCCTGGCCTGGAACCCCGGCGACGACACCGACCTGGACGAAGGCGGGCCGGGCACCGACACGGTGGAAGTGAACGGCGGCGGCGGTGCGGAAACGTTCTCGACCATCCCGAACGCCACGCGCGTGCGCTTCGACCGCCTCAACCCGGCCCCCTTCTCCCTCGACATCGGGACGAGCGAGAAGCTGGTGCTGAACATGAACGGCGGCGACGACAGCCACTCGGCCACCGGCAACCTGGCGCCGCTCATCCAGCTCACGGTCGACGGCGGCGCCGGCAACGACACCATCCTCGGCAGCAACGGCGTTGACCTCCTCCTGGGCGGAGACGGGAACGACTTCGTCGACGGTCAGCAGGCAAACGATACCGCCTTCGGGGGCGCGGGCGACGATGTGTTCCAGTGGGACCCGGGCGACGGCAGCGATGTGCTGGAAGGGCAGGACGGCCTCGACACACTGATGTTCAACGGGTCCGGGGCAGCGGAAGCCTTCGAAGTCACGGCGAACGGCAGCCGCACCAGGCTCACCCGCAACGTCGCCAGCATCGTGATGGACTTCGACGGCATCGAGCGCCTGGACCTGAGCACCCTGGGCAACACCGACACGGTGGCGGTGCAACCGCTCGCCGGCACGGCCCTGGCAACTGTGAACGCGAAGCTGGCGGGGACGATCAACGGCGGCGCCGGCGACGCAGCGGCCGACACGGTCGTCGTGTACGGGACGGGCGGCAACGACATCGTCGACGTCACCGGGGCGGGCGCGAGCGCCTCAGTCCTCGGGCTGGCGGCGCGGGTGAACATCTCGGACAGCGAAGGCGCCAACGACGCGCTGGTCATCAACACCATGGGTGGCAACGACGGCGTGACGGCGACGACCCTGCCAGCCGGCATCGTCAAGCTGACCGTCGATGGCGGCGCTGGACATGACACCATCCTTGGCAGCCAGGGCGCCGACACCCTGCTCGGCGGCGACGACCAGGACTTCATCTTCGGCGACAACGGCAGCGACCTCACGTTCATGGGCGCGGGCGACGACGTCTTCCAGTGGGACCCCGGCGACGGGAACGACACGGTGGAAGGCCAGGCCGGCGCCGACACGATGCGGTTCTTCGGCTCCAACGCGGCCGAGAACGTGAACATCGCGCCGAACGGCGGGCGCATCCTCTTTGTGCGCGACATCGCGAACGTCGTCCTCGACATGGACGATGTCGAAACCATCGATTTCCGGGCGCTCGGCGGGGCCGACAGCGTCGCCGTCGGTAACCTCTCGGGCACCGATGCGACGGCAATCCTGGCGGACCTCCGCGGACCGAACGGCGGCGGCGACAACGCGCCCGACACGGTGACCGTCGCCGGGACCGACGTGGACGACGTCTTCGGCGCGGCCACCGGCGCCACCGGCGTGCAGGTCTTCGGCCTGCAGGCTGCGGTGGACATCTTCTTCGCGGAAGGTGCGAGCGACCGCCTGGTGTTGAACGGCCTCGGTGGGGACGACGTCATCGATGCAAGCGCCCTCACCGCCGGCAGCATCCAGCTCACGGTCAATGGTGGGCTCGGCGACGACGTCATTCTCGGCAGCGAAGGCAGCGACCTCCTCTACGGCGGCGACGGCAACGACGTGGCCTTCATGGGCGCCGGCGACGACACCTTCACCTGGAACCCCGGCGACGACAACGACACGCTCGAGGGCCAGGACGGCTTCGACCGCATGAACTTCAACGGGGCGAACGTGGGCGAAGAGATCACGATCTCTGCGAACGGCGGACGGGTCACGTTCTTCCGCAACATCGCCAGCGTGACGATGGACCTCAACGATGTTGAGGCGATCGACTACAACGCCTTCGGCGGGGCCGACATCGTGACCGTCAACGGCCTCTCGGGCACGGATGTGGCCGAAGTCAACGCCAGGCTTGCGGCGGCGAACGGGCTCGGAGACGCGGCCGCCGACCAGGTCATCGTGCAGGGCACGGGCGGGGACGACGTGGCGCTGGTCACCGGCGACGCCGGCGGAGTGGCCGTGCTGGGCCTCGCCGCGCAGGTGAACATCACCGGCGCCGAAGCCGCGCTCGACCGGCTGACGGTGAACGCGCTCTCCGGCGACGACGTGGTGGAAGCTTCCGCGCTCGCCGCGGGGGGCATCCTCCTGACCGCGAACGGCGGCGACGGCGCCGATGTCCTGGTGGGCGGCGGAGGGCCGGACACGCTCTCAGGAGGCAACGGCGACGACGTCCTGGCCGGCGGCCCCGGCCTGGACATCCTCGATGGCGGCGCGGGCAACAACGTGGTGATCCAGGACTGACCCTGGAGGTTGCCAGCGCGCGGAGGCCGGCCCCTGCGGGCCGGCCTTCTTGCAGTACGTGCACGGTGATCGCGAACCGGCGCCGCAGCGGTCATCGAACGTTTAGCTGCGAGAGTGGCAGCCACCCGTCGGCGGGGATGCGCGTCCAGCCGCCGTCGTCTTCGCACCCGTCGTGTTCGGCAGCAACGGCGCCGTGGTGGGCGCCAAAGTCCCGGTACCTGACACGGAAGAAGACACCTTCATCGCTCCTGCGCAAGTCGGTCCTGACGAGGACTTGCTTGCCATTGTGCCAACCGGTCCCAACCGCATGGGCGTTGATGGCGCCCTCCTCGTTCGGATCGTGGGCCTCGCCGTCCTCGCACTGGCCACCGCCATGGCCGGGCTCACCGCCAGGACGGTGCATCCAGAAGCGGCACCAGTCGTCGATGTAGAGCCGGTCCTTGCCCTGCCCGACGATGAGGGCACCCCAAGGCTGGCCCGCGTCGTCGGAGGAGAGGTTGAGGATGTATTTCGGCACGCCCGCGGCCCGGGAACCGTTGGCGTGGGCGTTGAGGACCACATTCGCGTCGGAGCGTCCGTTGCACATGCCTGGCATCTGATGTCCTTCGGCAGCGACGGTTCCCCATTGGACTGCCCAACCGAAGGCGGCTGGAAGGCCAACCAGGGCAACTATTGCCGCCATCGCAGCAACCTTGGTGTTCATCGAATCGCCTCCTGCTCCGGGCAAGCCCGGGACCGCCATGCGCCAGGCGGTCCCGGCCACAGTCCACCGCTACCGCGCTGGCTTGCCGCCCCCACCGCCACGCCCGGCGGACTGTGCAACGCTGACTTCGAGCGTGACTTCGTTGGCTGTGAACCCACCCGCATCCACGCCCGTCACTGTTACGTCCGGCAGGGAAACCGTAATGGTGTACAACCCGGCCTGTGGTTTTTGCCAGTTGTAACCGTAGACAACACGGCCGGTCGCGTTGATCTCCGCTGAGAACGGCCCGTGGTATGCCACGAGCCCGTCCGACCTCTCGATGTGCAGCGTGGCGACCGCCGTCCAAACACGGACCTCGTTGAACGGTGTGATGCCGTCGGCATCTTTGGTGCCGTATGTCGCGTACCGGTCGAGAAGCTCAGGCGTCAGTTTCACGACCTGGAACCCGGTCATCGGGTACGTTGCCGGGTCCGCGAGGAGGCCGAGCTCGACCCTGATCGGCGTGCGCTGCTTGAGGGGGGCGTTGGTGAGGTTGTCGCCCCACGCCGCAGCGACCGAAACGGTGTCATTGTTGGCAGTCGCGCAATCCGCCTGCCATGTGGCCTCACCCTGTACCCAGTAGCCCGGGTAGGTGGTCGACAGCTCCGCCGGGTCCGGCAACTCCGTGTCGTCGTCCGCCGTGCACGTTGGCCCGGCCGCGAGGCCCATGCTGGGCACGAAGATCGCCGGCACCGACAGGTTGTTGCCGGCTTCTTCCTCGCCGCCGCCTGGAGGGCCTCCACCACCGGGCCCACCGCCACCGCCCGGTGCCGCCAACCCGGACGAAGCCATCGCGCCAGCAAGGAGCGCGGAGCCGACGAGCAAAATGAACGTCCGTTTCATCAGACCTTCTCCTTCACTTCTTCGCTACAGGGAGCGGATGCTGCGTGGCGCAGCGGGCGCCCTCCGGACGTCGCGGCCCGTCTATCGTCCGGTGAGGATCGCACCGTGCCGAGGCGAGCAGGAGGGTCGAGCGGGACGGCAAATCGTCCCCGAGGGACCCGGAAATGCCACCATCCGTACACTGCCAGTAGGGGAGTGAGAGCAACTAGTGTCCTGACAACTCGCTGGAATCGCTGCTCGCCCGCAGCACCGTCGGGCTCCGCCCTTCTCGGACCCGCGCCGGCGCTAGATGTAGTTCATCTCTAGATCACGCAGGATTCGCGCAGGGCGGCCAGCTCGGCGTCTCCAAGCCCCAGCTCGCCGCGCAGCACTTCCTCGGTGTGCTGGCCGAGAAGCGGGGCGTGGACGAGCCGCGTCGGCTCGTTGTCGATGCGGATGGGGTTGCCCAGGATTTCGATGGGGCCGCGCTCCGGGTGGTCGACTACCTGGACCATGCCCCGCCCCTTCAGGTGCGGGTCGTTGAAGATATCGCCGGAATCGAAGGTGGCTCCCGCGGGGACGCCGCACGCCTGCAGTTCGGCCATCGCTTCGTGCTTCGTACGCTGGGCCGTCCACTCCGAGACGAGCGACTGGAGGTAGTCCGCGTTGTCGCGGCGGGCGACGCTGGTCGCGAGCCGCGGGTCATCGACCAGTTCCGGGTGGCCGATGGCGATGAACAGGTTCTCAATCATGGCCCCGGTGTTGACCATGATGTAGACGTAGTCGTTCGGGCCGAACGGTTTGCAGTGGTAGGTGTTCGTCGGCGCGAGGCCGCGAAGGTCGTTGCCGACGCGGGGGACGGGGTCGCCCACGGCTTCGCGGCCGAGGAACCCGACGCGCGAGTAGCTCGCGATCGCTTCCTGCATGGAGACCTCGACATGGGCGCCCTGGCCCGTCTCTTTCGCGCGGATGTAGGCGGCGAGGATGCCGATGGCCAGCTGCATGCCGGTACCCGTATCGCCGTAGGTCGAACCCGAGCGCAAGGGCGGCGTATCCGGCGTGCCGGTAATCGACATGCTGCCGCCCGCGGCCTGCGCGATCATGTCGTAGCTGCGGAAATGCGCGTAGGGCCCGCTCGAACCGAAGCCTTTGATCGAGGCGTAGACGAGGCGAGGGTGGAGTGCCCGCAACTCTTCGTAGCCGAACCCCAACCGCTCCATCACCCCGGGGGCGAGGTTCTCGGCGACGACATCGAACTTCGGGACCAGCCGGGTGACGATCTCGCGCCCGCGCTCGTGTTTCAGGTTGATGGCGACGCTGCGCTTGTTCCCGTTCAGGTTCAGGAAGTAGGTGCGGTCGGTCGGTCCCGCCGCGCGCCCGCGGCCCGGTTCCCCGATCCCCGGTGGCTCGACTTTGACGACGTCGGCGCCAAGCCAGGCCAGCGTCTGCGTGGCCGACGTGCCTGCTTCGTACTGGGTGAAGTCGAGGATGCGCATGCCTGAGAGTGGCTGACTCATTGACGCGGCTCCGCAGCGTGATAGCCGCATTCTATCGCGCAGCGCGGGGCGCGAGTGCCGCCCGCCCGGTTTCTTTCTCATTCGAAAGGAGGAGGCGCGTCGCTCCGAATAGGGATGACGCGTGCCGGTCATGAGCGCACGCTCATCGTTGGAGCCCGACTTCGAGGAGAGCGTGCCACAATGATGCGCATGGAAAGCAGGAGTGCGGCTGCCGGACAGCCCCGGGACGGTGGCGGGTTCCTGCGCGGCTTTTTCGGCGTGATCGCCGAGCGGCGGACGTATGGCGCCATCGTCTACCTCCTGGTGAGCATGCCCGTTGCCACGGCGGCCTGGGTCGCCCTCGTCACGCTGCTGGCGGTCGGCGGCGGCCTCGCCATCACCGTGGTGGGCATCCCGTTGTTGCTGGCGACGATGTTCGGCTGGTGCTTCATGGCCGACCTGGAGCGGCTGCTTTCGAACGCCCTGCTGGGCACGCGGATCCGGCCGTTGCCCTTCGGGGCCGAGCGCAACGCCGCCTGGCCGTGGGAACGGCTCAAGGCGCGCCTGCGGAACCCATACACGTGGCGCGCGCTGCTCTACGTGCTCGTGGTGCGGTTCCCGATGGGTATCGCGGGCCTGGTAGTCGTGAGCGTCACGCTCGGTCAGGTGTTCCACCTGGTGTTCACCCCGGTGCACGTGGCTATCGGGCTGGACAACCAGATCGGGCCGTGGCACCTGGACAGCTGGCGCGACGCGGTCATCGCCGTGCCGTTGGGCATTGTCTGGCTCTTTCCCGCGCTGCATATCGTCCGGGTCAGTGGCCGATTCGCCGGGTGGCTGAACACGCTCGTGCTCCAATCCCCCGAGACGGACACGCCGCAGCCGATGGGCGAAGCGATCGACCGCGCGGCGACCGCTGCCGTTACCTGGCCGGGCGTGTGGGCCTCGGGGGCAGCCCGGCTCAAGCGCCAGAAGTCGCTGCAAACGCGCATCTGGACGGTCCACTTCGCGCTGTACCTCGGCGTCATGCTCCTCCTGCTCGTGATCAACGGCCTGGCGACGCCGGATACGCCGTGGGTGCTCTGGCCGGCCTGGGGATGGGGCATCGCGCTCGCATTGCATACCGGCTACCTCACCTGGGGGCACCTGGGCGGGCACCTCGCCGCCTTCGCGATGACCAACGCGGGCCTTTTCACGATCGACGCGCAGCTGGCGGAGACCACATGGTTCTACTGGCCGCTCGTCGCCTGGGCGATCACGCTGGCAGGGCACGCGTACCTGTACTTCGCCTATGCGCCGGTGGAGGCGGAACCGCTGGTGGAATACCACGAACCGCCATCGCTCAGCCCCCGCCCCTCCGAAGAACCGCGATAGATCACGATAGGTCAGAGGGACCGCAGTAATGCGGTCCGGTCCGCGGTGAGCGCTCCGGCCCACTACCCCAGGTACGCCCCCGCGGCCCGCAGCTTCGAACGGAGCGAGCCCACATCCACCCCTGCGAGTCCCACGCCGTGCTGGAGCGCCAGGGCGGCGCCAACACCCGCCGCCTCGCCTGTGGCGAAACACGCCGGGATCTCCTTCGTCGCGTGGTGGACGCGGTGGTCCACGGAGATGCAGCGCCCCGCCACAGCGAGGTTCGTAGTGGACCGGGGGAGGAGCGAATCCCACGGGATTTCGTAGGTGGAGCCGTACTTCGTCCAGTGGCCGGTGATGGCGACGGCGTCGGCCCGGGGATGGTCCATCTCTTCCCGTGCGAGCATGTGGCGTCCCACCAGCCGGCGCGACTCCGTGATTCCGAGCGTGGCCGCGAACCCCGCCAGGTAGGCCTGTTCGAAGCCCGGGGCCTTCTCCCGCAGCCGGTCCAGCTCGGCGCGCACGAGCCGGCGGCATTCCACTTCGGCGTAGGTCAGGTCGTCCGGGTTCGTTGCGTCGATGTCGCGTCCGATGCGTTCCGCCGCGCCCCACGGGTGGAGGTAGCCGCGTGGGCCGGTTGTCCGGTAGTAGCCGGGACGCAGCTTCGAGGCCTCGGCGGCGGCCTCATCCACGTTTGCAGTCCGAAACCAGAGCCAGGGATGCACACGCTCGCTCTCCACGGGTTCGCCCGCGAGCACGGCGACGTCGGCGTCGCCGGTGCAATCGATGACGGCCCGGCAGGCGATGGCCTCGCGGCCGGCTTTCGATTCGAAGACCACGTGCGAGATGCGGTCGCCGTCCTTCGCGACCGCCGCCGCCCAGCGGTGAAAGCGGAGGTCCACGCCCGCTTCCAGCAGGAGCTGGTCCGATTCGACCTTGAACTCCTCCGGGTCGTAAGCGACGGAGTAGCGGACGACGTGGGGGCCGCTGCCCCAGACCAGGCCGAGGCGCTGGTACTTCTCGATGAGCGCCGGGTCCGGCGAGCCCCACTCGTCCCTCGGCGGGAAGAGGCAGGCCTTCCGCGCGGCCAGGCGGTCGACCATCTCCTGGCAGAGGCCGGCGACGACCTGCCTGCCTCGTCCGTCGTCCAGGGTGAGCAGCAGGATGATGAGGCCGTTCGTGGCGAGGCCGCCGAGCGAACCGTAACGCTCCACGAGCATTGCGCGGGCGCCGGCGCGGGCTGCGGCGACGGCCGCGGCGATGCCGGCGCTGCCGCCCCCGACGACGAGCACGTCGATCTCGGCGATGACGGGCGTGCGGCGTTCGGGCTCGGTGATGAAGTCGGGCATCAGGTGTGGATTTAACGCCCTCCAGCCCGGCGGCGCCAACCGGGTTGTGCGTTTAGACTGCGCGGCACCGAAGCCGGAGGAACCACATGCCCGAACAGCCGCTCCCCACCGAAGACGACGTGCGAGGCTACTTCGACAAGTGCAGCAACTGGGGGCGCTGGGGCCCGGACGACAGCGCCGGCACGGTGAACCACATCACGCCGGAAAAACGCCGCGAGGCGGCCGCCCTGGTGAAGAGCGGGCGGGCCGTCTCGGCCGCGTACCCGCTGAACACCGTCGGCGGCCCGGGGAACTGGAACCCGGCCCAGCACTACGTGCGCTCGCTCCCGGATTTCTCCGTGGACTACATCGGCCTCCTCTTCCACGGCTACGCGACCACGCACGTGGACGCGCTCTGCCACGTGTTCTGGGAAGGGAAGATGTACAACGGCAAGCCTTCGAGCGACGTCACGTCGATCGGGGCGCGTTCCGGGGCCGTCGATGCGTGGAAAAACGGGATCACGACACGGGGCGTGCTGGTGGACATCCCCCGCTTCCGGAAAGAGCCGTTCGTCACGGTCGAGAAGCCCGTGCGCGCATGGGAGATCGAGGATGCCGCGGACCAGCAGGGCACACCGCTGAAGCCCGGTGACGCGGTACTCGTCTACAGCGGGCGGCCGGCCTACTTCGCCGCGAACCCGCAGGCGGTGCCCGGCGTCCCGCCGTCGCCCGGCCTGCACGTGGACTGCGCTCCCTACCTGAAGGAAAAGGACGCGGCGATCCTCGGCTGGGACATGATGGACGCCACCCCCTCCGGCTACCAGGTGTTTCCGGGGCTCTCGGTGCACGTCCTCACGATCGTGTTCATGGGCATGCCGTTGCTGGACAACGCATTCCTCCAGCCCCTGGCCGAAGCGTGCGCCGAAGAGGGCCGCTGGGAGTTCCTCTTGACGGTCAACCCGCTGAATGTGCGCGGAGGGACCGGCAGCCCGGTCAACCCCATCGCGATTTTCTGACCGCGGCGGGACCACGGGGCGTTTAACCCGGTTTTGTGCCGGTCGCCTGCTTCGTGTTAGAAGAAGCACGATGGATACGCGGAAGGCGGCGGGGGTCCTGGGCGGGATCGGCGCGGCAGGGCTGGTTGTCCCTGCGCTGGTCCTCGCGAAGGCGCTCCAGCACCGGGCCTTCAACCCGGCCAGGGACCGCAAAGGCCGCAACCGCCTGGACCTCCAGATCACCGCCGTGAGCGACACGACAGTGACGCTGCGCAAAGCGGCGAAAGCCCCTGCCGTCGCCGCCGCCACCCCCGGCCGCTTCCTCCTCCAGGCTGCCCGCGGCTGGGGATATGCCGGACGCGTCGTCGACTCCAACGACGTGATCGCGATCCGGGAGATGACCTTCGGCGGCGGCGACATCCGCGCCGGGGATTACGCCCGCCTGGACCCCTACGCCTACCCGCAGGACCCGTTCGCCGCCCACGGCATCGCGTTCGAGAACGTGACCTTCAGTTCGGCCGCGGGGGATTTCCCGGCCTGGTACGTCCCGGGCTCGAGCCGGACCTGGGCGATCCTCACCCACGGCAAGGGCGCCGACCGCCGGGAGACGCTCCGCATGTTGCCCGCGCTGGCGGGTGCGGGCTTCCACTGCATGGCCATCACTTACCGCAACGACGAGGGCGTCCCGCACGCTTCGCGCCGCATCTACAGCTACGGCCGCGACGAATGGGAAGAGCTCGACGGCGCGGTGGCCTACGCCCTCGCCCGCGGCGCGAGCGACGTCGTACTCGTGGGGTACAGCATGGGCGGGGCTATCACGCTGAGCTTCATGGCGAACTCCGCGAACGCGCGCGCGGTCTCCGCGCTGATCCTGGATTCGCCGATGACCCACCTGGAAGAGACCGTGGCGCACGGCGCCCGCCTGGCCGGGTTGCCGACGGGGCTGCTGCGCGTTTCCAACCGCCTCGCCGCCTGGATCTACCGCTACCGCTGGGGCGACTTCGATTACTTCCGCAACCTCGACGGGCTCAATATCCCGGTGCTGCTGTTCCACGGCGACGAGGACCGCATTATCCCGGTGGACCTGAGCGACCGGATGGCGCGGCTGCGGCCGGACATCGTCCGCTACGTGCGCGTGGCCGGCGCGGACCATGTGCGGGCGTGGAACCTGGACCCCGAGGGTTACCTTGCGACCGTGCGCGAGTTCGTGAAGACGCGGCGCTCCGTGGGCGCGGGGTAGGGACGGCCGGGGCGGCGCGAACGGCTCCTTTTCGGTTTCTACGGCACTATCAGAGCATGAGAGTCCTTCTTGCGAGCCTCTTCGCCGCCGGCACGCTGATGGCTGCCGGCTGTGGAGGAAACGACGACGCCCCCGGATCGCCCGCCGCGCGCACCAGCACCCCGACCACCGGGGCCAGCGCGACCGCACCGGCGCCGGTAGACATCCCCGAACTCACCCTGGAACAGGTGGCCTCCGGCTTCCAGAGGCCGACGTTCGTCACCCACGCCGGCGACGGCAGCGGGCGGCTGTTCGTGCTCGAAAAGCCGGGCCGCATCCGTGTCGTCAAGGGCGGCTCCCTGCAGAATGCGCCATTCCTCGACATCCAGTCGCTCGTGCGCTCGTCGGGGAACGAACAGGGCCTCCTCGGGCTCGCCTTCCACCCGGACTTCGCGCAGAACGGGCGGTTTTTCGTTGCCTACACTGCGCTGGACGCGAAGAACACGGTGGCCGAGTACCGCGTCACCGAGCGCGGGGGCGACCGCGCCGACCCCGGGACGGCGAAGGTGCTGATCGCCCAGGCAGACCAGTACCCGAACCACAACGGAGGCATGCTCGCGTTCGGCCCCGATGGCTACCTCTACATTTCCATGGGCGACGGGGGCAGCGGAGGCGACCCGCTCGGCAGCGGCCAGAACAAGGGCACGCTGCTCGGCAAGCTGCTGCGGGTCGACGTGGACGGCGGCGAACCCTACGGCATCCCCGATTCGAACCCGTTCGCGGACGACCCGTCGGCCAAAGGCGAAGTGTGGGCGTGGGGCCTGCGCAACCCGTGGCGCTTCTCGTTCGACCGCGAGACGGGCGACATCTGGATCGCCGACGTGGGCCAGAACAAGTACGAGGAGATCGACTTCCAGCCGGCAGGGAGCAAGGGCGGCGAGAACTACGGCTGGAACGTGATGGAAGGCGAGGAGTGCTACCGGGCAGGTTGCACGCCGCTGGACAGCTTCGTGCCGCCGGTGTTCGTCTACGACCACGGCGACGGCTGTTCCGTCACGGGCGGGTACGTCTACCGGGGCAAAGCTATCCCCTCGATGCGTGGCGCCTACCTCTTCACCGACTACTGCACGGGCAAGCTGTGGGCGACGCTGCGCGAGGGTGAGGCCTTCGAGACCGAAGAGATCGGCTCCCTCCCCCAGGGCGTCAGCTCGTTCGGCGAGGACGAAGACGGTGAGCTGTACGTCGTCCTGGACCAGGGCGGCAGCCTCCAGCGGCTCGTCGCGCGGTAGCGCGGCGCACGGCCTTATGCTGTGCCCATGGACTGGATGTACGGCGGGCTCCTCCTCGGCATCCTCGCCGGGATGATCGGCGCGGCGATCTGGAACCGCTGGAAGCGGTAGCCCTGCTCAGGCGTCCAGCAGCCGCACCACGCCGGCATCGCCATCGACCTCGATCCGGGCGCCGTCCTTGATGATCGCCGTGGCGCCGGGCACACCAACGACGGCGGGGATGCCGTATTCGCGCGCGACAACGGCGCAGTGGCTGAGTTGCGCGCCCGTTTCGGTTACCACAGCGGCGGCGGTGGCGAAGAACGGCGTCCATGGCGGGGCGGTTGTCGGCGTGACGAGGATCTCGTCCTGCCCGAGGCGGTGGCCCTCGTCGATCGTCATGACGATGCGCGCGATCCCAGTGGTGCGGCCGGGCGCGCCGGCATTTCCGCGCAGTTCGTTGCCCTGGGATTCGGGGGGCGGGCCGCCGAAGAACCGGCCGATAGCCCGGGTGATCGGGTTATCGGGCGGAGGGCCGTAGTCCATGCCCACGAACGGGGGCGGCACGAGCTTCGCCCAGTGCTCCATTTCCTGGCGGCGGGCGGCAACGCGCGAGGCAACCTCTCCCGTGTCTGCCCCCGTGAGGGCGGCCAGGGCCTCGTCCAGGTCCAGCATCAGGACGTCCGCCGGGTCACTCAACTTGCCGGCGCGGGCGAGCCGGCGGCCGATCTCGAGGCAGAGCTGGCGCATCTCGTGCGTGCTCCGCTGGTCGATCCAGAAGTTGTGGTCCTCCTGGAGCTGGCCGAAGTCCTGGGCGACTTTGAGCAGGGCTTCGAATGCGCCCCGCGCCTCGGGCGGCGCGCCGGCAAGGTTGGCGCGCAGTTCCGCCAGTTCCCGCTCGCGCTCGGCCGCGTGAGCCCTCTGCAGGTCGGCCGGGTCCTGGGGGTCATCCAGGTAAGCCTTGAAACTGGCCATGGCCGGCGCGGGGTCCTCGGTCCAGCTCGGGCTGGCGAGCTCCTGGACGTTGTCGCTGCGGCGGCCGTACTGCGCCAGGTATTGCTCCAGGCGGGTGCGGATTGCCCGCGCGCTTTCGTTCTCCGCGAGGACGGCCCACAGCCTGTCGGCGGGAGTTGACTCGACCAGGGCCCGCAGCGCGGGGTCCCGGCCGGCGTCCTGCGCGATCAGCCAGAGTTCGCGGCCGACCTCGACGCTCTTGTTTCCGAACCCGCGCACCAGGCGGTACGCATCCATGGTTGGGCGCCCGGGGAATAACTGGGCGTAGACGTCTTCGAACAGGCTGGCGCCGACCATGGCCGGGATCAGCATCTCGAAGTGGATCGTCCAGGCTCGCTGGTAGTAACCGACGCCGACGGGAGCGCGCTTCGCCAGTTCCGCGTCGGAGAGCGAGGCAAGGTCGATGCTGTTCCAGTCATCCCACATGCGCTGGAGCTCGGGCAGCCACTCGTTCTCCCAACGGGTAGCGGCCACCGGCGCCGCGGCGTTGATCGCGGCCCCGGCCTGCTCTTCCAGCGCCGGCAGTTGCTCGGGCGGCACCGAGGGGTTGATGCCGAGGTAGAAGTAGGTGTTCAGGCGGAGGGCGTCGGCCTGCACGGGGATGGAATTCGCGGCAACCCCGGCGCTGAACCCCCGGGCGAAGCGCTGCGAGAACCAGCCCGACATCGGAGTCATGGGGTAGGGCGCGTGCATGCGGTCCTGCCTGAACTGCTTGAACGCGTCCTCCGGGTTTTCGAACGTCAGCGGGAAGTAGTCCGGTACGGGAAACGGCCGGGGTTCCGGCATAGAAACGGGGCTCGCGGTCATTGTGGGCGCACCTTGGCGTGGTCTGGCGCGGAACACTACGCGTGCGGAGGCAACCGGTACATTGCGCAGTTCACACCCGTGGTCGCCGGCCGCTAGATTTCGGCTTCGACGAGCGGCTCTTGCGGGGCGTCGGGGAGGGGAGGCAACTCCCGCGGACTGCTGATCCCGAAGTGCTCCAGGAACCGCATCGTCGTCCTGTAGAGCTTCGGGCGGCCCGGCGCGTCGGCGGTGCCGGTGTTTTCGATCAGGTTGCGCTGCTCCAGGATAGCGACGAGGCGGTCGCTGTTGACCCCGCGGATGGCTTCGATCTCCGCCCGGGTGCAGGGCTGCTTGTAGGCGATGATCGTCAGGGTCTCAAGCGCCGCGCGCGTGAGCCGCTGGCCCGGGCCCGCGCCAAGCATGTTCTCGACGTACTTCGCGTAAGCCGGGGCTGCGCCGAGCTGGTACTTGTTCCCATCTTCGAGGACGCGCAGGCCGCGCGCTTCGTAGTCGGCCGCGAGCTGGTTCAGGGCCTTGCGCGCGGCCGCGTCGCTCACTCCCGCCGCGCGGGCGAGCGTGGAGAGGTGCTGGGGCTCTTCGGCGACAAAGAGGAGGGCTTCCAGCACCCACGGAAGCTCTCCCGCCTGGGGTGGCGCGATTGGCTGGGGCTCAGTCATGTCCCGGGCGATTCCTCACCCTCGGATGATACGAAGCGCGGCGCTTCCGCGGGACGGGCAGGGTCGGGGTCGCCCGGGTAAACCGGGGATTCGCGCTGCGGGCGAAGGTCCGGGCCGCCTGCCGCCGCCGGACGCGGCCGCCGCACCGGGACGGGGCGGGCAGCCATTTCGTCGTAGCTGATGCGGACGGTGGGCTTCCGGACGGCGGTGACGCCGAGCTGTTCGCGCAGCACTTCTTCCACCGTCGACCCGATGAGCCGGGTGGTGGCCGCGATGCTGGCGCTCGGCTCGATCTGGGCGTCCAGGTAGGTATCGACGGCGCCGCCGGAGAGCGAGACGCGGGGTTTCGCGCTCTGGATCTCGGGCAGGGCCTCGAGTTCGTCTTTGAGGATCGCTTCGACCGCGGCGGGGGTGACTTCGACCACGCCGCCATCGGCCTGGCGGATGCGCAGGGCGCCCTTGCGGCCCGCGCGCCGCGGCCAGATCGCGATCAGCAGGGTCACGAGGGCGAACAGGCCGACCCCGGCGAGGACGCCGGTGAAGACCCACTTCGCGGTGTCGCCACTGGTCACGAGCGCCTGGATGTTCAGGTCGCCGATGTCGAGGTCGAGTTGCTCATCCTGGTTCCAGGCGAGCGCGCCGAGCCCGCCGACGGCGGCGAGGAGGAGAACACTGTAGATGACGAGGAGGACCCTTCGCAGTGCGTTCATACTGCCTCCCGGGGGGCGGTGCCCCACATTCCGTCATGGTACACCCGCTCCAGTTGCACCGGGGTGATCCTCCCGGCGGCCTCCCTCGCATTCGCGTAAACCGGGATGTAGTTATCCGTGTGTCCGTACCACGTTTCGGCGTTGTCCGCGCGCGGGCTGCCCGTGGTGCGCACCGATTCCCAGAGGACGGGCCGGATTGCGCCTGCCTGGCTGCGGCGGAAGGCGAGCGAGAGCTCTTCGCCAAGCGCCAGCAGCCTGGCCATGCGGTCCTTCTTCGCCTGCGGGGTCAGTTGCCCGGGCAGGCGGTTGGCGGTTGTCCGGCTGCGCTGGGAATACGGGAAGCAGTGGAGCCGCGCGAATCCCGCTTCCCGGCAGAGGTCGAGCGTTTCCTGGAAGTCCGCTTCGGTTTCGCCCGGGAAGCCCGCGATCACGTCCGTCGTGATGGCGACGGCGGGGACTGCCGCGCGGATGCGTTCGACGGCCAGGAGGAATTCCTTCGCCGTGTAACGCCGGCGCATGGCGGCGAGCGTCCGCTCGCTGCCGGACTGGAGCGCAAGGTGGAAGTGCGGCATCACGCGAGGGTCCTGCCAGAGCGCGAGCAGTTCCGGCGTGATGTCCTGGGGCTGCAACGAGCTGAACCGCAGCCGCGGCGCCTCGGTCCGTTCGAGCACGCCCCCAATCAGGTGGTGCGGCCTGAGCGGCGGGTCCAGGTCCCGTCCCCAGGCGCCGAGTTGCGTCCCCGTGATGACGACTTCTTTCGCCCCGGCAGCGACAGCGGCGTCGACCAGGCTGGCGACCCGCTCAACGCTCCGGCTCCGCTCGCGGCCGCGTGTCCGGGGGACGATGCAGAACGCGCAGACGTCGTTGCAGCCTTCCTGGGCCTTGATGAACGCACGCGGGGAGGTTCGGCCCGGGAGCGCGTCTGCGGCCGGGCTGCCGGGTGCCGCTGGTCGGGCGCCGGCGACGAACTCAACAAGCTCCATCTTGTCGGCGTCCCCGGTGCCGGCCACGAAGTCGGCGCCGAGTTCGCGTGCGGCTTCGAAGCCGGCCGACTGCGGGAAACACCCCGTGACCGTGACCGTCGCGTGCGGCGAGAGCCGCCGGGCCGACCGGACGAGCTTCCGCGACTTCGCATCCGCGACGTGGGTGACGGAGCAGGTGTTGATCACGAAGGCGTCGGCTTCGCAGAGGGAGTCGACGACATTGAAGCCGGCGCGGCGAAGGCCGCCGGCGATCTCCTCGCTGTCGGCGATGTTGAGCTTGCAACCGAGCGTGAGGACGGCGGCGACAGGGCGGCCCATGGAGCAAGGGTAACCCGCCCGGCGAGAGCCGGGCCACACGGACGGCGCGGTATACTCCGGGGCGATGGCGATCCGTCAGCCCGGCAGGCAACGCATCAAACCCCCCACGCGCCCGCGATGGCAGTCGAAGTACCACGGTGTGCGCATGACGCCGGAGGAGTACCTCGCGCTGCCCGAGGAGAAGCCATACCTCGAATACGTCGACGGGGTGGTTTTACAGAAGCCTATGGTGGACGAAGTGCACGGCGAACTCGCCGCCGAGATCATCTACCGGATCAAGCAGTGGTTGGAGCGGCACCCCGGCCGTGTCGGGCCGGAGATCCGTGCAAAGCTCGGCGACCTCCCGAACTATCGCCTTCCCGACGTCTCGTTTTTCCGCCCGGAAGTGCCCCGCCACCAGGACGCGCCCCCGTCGCTCGCTGTCGAAATCCGTTCGCCGGAGCAAACGCTCGCCGAGCTGCGCCGGAAGTGCGAATTCCTCCGCTCTTCCGGCGTCGAGACCTGCTGGCTGATCGACCCGGAGGCGCGGTCGGCGTGGATCTTCGAGGGCCGGCGCAAGGGCACGCCCGCGGAGACGCTCACGGCAGCCTGCCTGCCCGGCTTCGAACTCCCACTCGAGAAGCTCTTCGCGGTCCTCGACTCGTAGCCGCCACCTGCAAGCGCCTGTGGGCGGAGCGAGTGTGGTAGATTTAGGGGAATCACACTCTCGCGTTGGAGAATGACTGTTTGGCGAAGAAAGAAGCAATTGAAGTCGAAGGTATCGTGACGCAGCCCCTGCCCGATGCGCAGTTCCGGGTGGAACTGGCGAATGGCCACGTGGTACTGGCGCACATCAGCGGGAAGATCCGCAAGAACTACATCAAAATCCTTACTGGCGACCGCGTCCTGGTGGAACTTTCGCCGTACGACCTCACGAAGGGCCGGATCACCTACCGCTTCAAGTAGCTCGCGACCCGCGGCCCGCATCCCGGAGGATTGAGCCATGAGTGACGACCTGAGCAGGGTACTGCGCGAAGCGCGCGAAGCCGCGAGCGGCCGGAGCGACAACATCGTGAGCATGCTGGCCGAGCGGGTTGGCCTCCACGCCGGCACCCACGCCATCTTCGGCGAACCCGTCGAACACGACGGCGTCAAGGTCATCCCCGTGGGCAAGGTGCGCTTTGGCTTCGGCGGCGGCGCCGGCCGGGGGATCGAAGAAGGCAGCGAGACCGGCGAGATCGGGGAAGGTTCCGGCGGCGGTGGCGGCGTGAGCGCTTCACCCATCGGCTTCATCGAGATCCGGGACGGGCGCGCGGACTTCCGCCGCATCAACGACCCGATGTCGGCCGTGCCCATCATCCTCGCGGCTGCCTTCACCGCGTGGCTGACGCTGCGGGGCCTGCGGAAACTGATCCGGGGCTAACCCTCCTCCTGACCAGAGCAAAGACGAAGGCCCGCCGTGGTGGAGGCGGGCCTTCTTCGCGCGGCAGAGAGGAAGGGGGAAGACTGCCTACGCGAGCTTGAACCGGGACGTCGCGCCCTTGAGCGCGTCCGCGAGGTCTTTCATCTGGTTGGCCGTCGCGGCCAGCTCCTCCGACTGGGCGGAGAGCTCCTCCGTGCTGGCCGAAACCTGTTCCGCAGAAGCCGACGTCTCTTCGCTCGTCGCCGACACCTGGACGATCGCCTCGGTCACGCGCGTCGTCCCGCCCGCGATCTCGTTCGCTCCCGCCGCCGAGCGTTGGGCCATCGCCGCGATCTCTTCGGCGCTGGCGACAATGCGCTCCGCCCCGCCGGCGAGTCCCTGGACGTCCGCGGCGATGCCATGCATCTGTTCGGCCGACTCCCGCACACTGGCCATGATCGAGTCGAGGGCGCTGCCGGCACGCTTGGTGATGGTCCGGCCGGACTCGACATCGGCGACCCCGGCCGCCATTGCCTCGACGGCGTCCCGTGTGCCCGCCTGGACCTTGGCGATGAGGTCGGCGATCTCCTTGGTCGAATCGCTGGAGCGCTCGGCGAGCGAGCGCACGTTCTCGGCGACGACGGCGAAGCCGCGGCCCTGCTCGCCGGCCCGGGCCGCCTCGATGGCGGCGTTCAGGGCGAGCAGGTTGGTCTGCGCCGCAATCTCGTCGATCGTCTGGACGATGTCGCCGATTTGCTGGCCGTACTCGCCGAGCTGGTCGACGGTGCGGCTGGCGCGTTCCACGGCAGCCGCGATCGAGTCCATCGAGGCGACCGCCTGGCCGACCGCCTCCTGGCCCTCCTGCGCCGCCTTGCGGGACTGTTCCGCCGAGGCAGCTACGCCACTCGAGGCTTCCGCAACAACATGGATGCGCTGGCCGATCTCGGCCGCGTCGAGCCGCGAGCGGTCCGCGGACGTCGACGAGGCGGCAGCCGTCGCGGCCAGCTCCTGCGAGCCGGCGGCAACCCGTTCCACCTCTCGCGCGGAATCCTGGCTGAGGGTCGCGAGGTTGACCGCGCTGCGGGTGACCTCATCAATCGCCGTAGCAATCTGCCCGGTCGCGGCGGCCATCTGATCCGAGGCTTCGCGCAGCGAGCCTGCGGCCGCCGTGATATTTGAAGCCCGCTCCTGGATGTCGCCGATGAGGGTGGCAAGGCTCTCCCGCGAAGCGCGGTAGCCCTCAATCGTCCTCGAGAACTGCTCGAGCACAAGGTTCACGGTTGCCGCGGCAACTCCGACTTCGTCCTTCGCCGGGTGCGGGATCGCCCGGGTCGTGCGCTCGACGTCTACCGTGAGGTCGCCCGCAGCCAGCGCGGCCATGGCCTTTTCCAGGCTGGCAACCTCATTGGCCTGGAGGCTGCGGAGGGCGGCAACGAAAGCGACGATGGGCCGCTTCACCTGGCGGGCGATGATGACGCTGACACCAAGCCCGGCGATGAGCGACAGGGCCATCGCGGCCATCCCGAGCTTCGCGGCGGTCTGCGCGCTGTCCACGGTGCTGGCCGATTTGCCCTGGGCGCGGTTGTCCAGGTGGGCCGCCATTTCGGCGAGGGCTTCCTGGGCGTCGCGGTCTTTGCCGCTCATCCCTTTGTCACCTGCCTTCGGGTCGAAAGCGTCGCCGGCCCTGGCAGCTTCGAGGGCAGCCGGATAGGCCTGCATGTAGACGCCGTAGCCGGCGTCGAAGCGCTCGAGCAGCTTGCGCGCCGTCTCCGAGCGGGTCGCTTCGATGTCGGCGGCGAGGGCATCACGCTGAGCCTTGACTTCGGCGGCAGCGGCCTCGAAGGCCTTCGTGTGCTTCTCCAGCCCGGCTGCATCGTGGCCGCGCAGGAAGATGTTCTTGAGTTCCTGGTGCTGCCCCTGGAAGGCAGTACGAAGTTCGGCCGCATGGAGGGCGGCGTTGGCGTTCAGGGCCACTTCCCCGCTGAAGCGGTCGCTCGTGGCATTTGCCCGCCAGAGGACGAACCCCGTCGCCCCGGCGCTGATGGCGAGTACGGCGAGGAAGGCGCCGATGAGTTTTGGCTGGATGCCCAGATTGTTGATGAGGTGCACTCTGTCCCCCGTCCCACACAAGAATAAGTTTCAATAAATAGATTTTCGTAAATCGATTGCACTCCGGCATTCGGAAAAGCCCTACCCCGAACCGTCGCAGACCTTCATCCTTGCCGGGTCGGGAGGTGGCGATGACGGAAGACGTCTCGCTCTCGCGCCTGGAGGCGCGCTTTGGGGACTGGATGGAGCGGCGCGGCGTGGACCGGGAGCGGTTCTGGGCCTGCTACAACCTGGTCTCGGCCGGCGAACTCCTGGTGATGATCTACGCGGAAGCGCTGCGGCCGGCCGGGCTCTCCCGGGATGAGTGGCGCATCCTCGCGATCCTGGACATCGTCGAGGAGTCAGAGCCCCGGCGGCTCGCGGAGACGCTCTGGCTGAGCCGTTCCGCCGTCGTCAACGCGGTTACACGCCTGGAGCACCGCGGCCTCGTCTCGCGCCAGCCGGCCGCCAACGACCACCGGCTCGTCCTCATCCGCCTCACGTCCGCCGGGAAGGAACAGCTCGAGAAGGCAACCGGCCCCTACGTGGAAGCGATCAACAGCCTCGAGTGGGACTTCACGGAGGAAGAGGAGCGCATGCTCTTCCGTCTTTCCCGCCGGTTCTGGCTCGATAACTACCACCGGGCGCGGAAAACCCTCTCCAGCTCTCCCCGGGTGGCCGACGCAACAGCGGACTGACGGGGGACGCGCAGGGGCCATGCCTCCCGGCATGGCCCCGCTGTACTCGAATCGGGTCCGTCAGGCGAGCTTGAAGCGCGCCGTCGAGGCGTTCAACGCCTCCGCCAGGCTGCGCATCTGGTTCGCTGTCGCCGCCAGCTCCTGCGACTGCGCCGACAGTTCTTCGGTGGAGGCGGAGACCTCCTGGGCCGAAGCCGACGTCTGTTCGCTCGTGGCCGACACCTGGACGATCGCCTCGGTCACTCGACCGGTCCCCTGGGCCATCTCCGCCGCGCCGCTCGCCGATTCCGCCGCCATGAGGGCGATCTGCTCGGCGCTCTGGACGATGCGCCCGGCACCTTCGGCCAGGTCGTTCACATCGGCGGCGATCTCCTTCATCCGGACAGCCGACTGCTGGACGGTCGCGATGATCGAGTCGAGGGCGCTGCCCGCCTGTGTGGTGATGTCGCGGCCGTGCTGGACGTCGTTGACGCCCGCCGCCATGGCTTTGACGGCCTCCTGCGTGCCGGCCTGGACCTTGGCGATCAGCGCGGCGATCTCCTTCGTCGAGTTGCTCGATCGCTCGGCGAGTGAGCGCACGTTCTCGGCGACGACGGCGAAGCCCCGGCCCTGCTCCCCGGCCCGCGCGGCCTCGATGGCCGCGTTGAGCGCGAGGAGGTTCGTCTGCGACGCGATCTCGTCGATGGCCTTCACGATGTCGCCAATCTGCTGCCCGTACTCGCCGAGCTGGTCGACGGTGCGGCTGGCGCGCTCGACGGCCGCGGCGATGGACTCCATCGAGGCGACCGCCTGGCCGACGGCCTGCTGACCCTCCTGTGCGGCGAGGCGCGAGTCCTCCGCCGCCTTCGCGACTTCCTGGGAGGCCGAGGCCACCAGCTGGATGCGCGAACCGATCTCCGCCGCGTCGAGCTTCGATTGCGAGGCGCTATCGGCGGAGCTGGTCGCCGTAGCAGCGAGTTGCTGCGAGCCGGCCGCCAGCCGTTCGACTTCGCGAGCGCTTTCGAGGCTGAGGCTGCTGAGCGAGACGGCGGAGCGCGTCACTTCGTCGATCGCCGTGGCGATGGCGTTCGTCGCCGAGGCCATCTGGTCGCTGGAGCCGCCGAGCGACTCGGCTGCTTCGGTGATTGCCCCGGCGCTCTCGCGGACGCTGCCGATCATTTCCCGGAGGTTGTCGACCATCCCGCGGAGCGCGATGCCGAGCGAGTCGGCCTGGCCGCGCGGCGTCACCCGAGTGGTGAGGTCGCCGTTCGAGACCGCGACGGCCGCGGCCGTCATGTCCGAAAGGTAGGCGGTCATCCCGCGGAACGAATCGGCGAGCTCGCCGACTTCGTCGCTGGAGTTGATCGTGAGCGTGACATCGGTGCTGCCCTGGCTGATGAGCCGCGCCGCCGCCACGGCCTGGCGGATGCCGCGGGTGATGCGGCGGGCCAGGAAGTAGCCCACTCCGGCCCCGAGGGCGACCGCCCCCGCGGCGAGCGCAAGCATCGTCAGTCGGGCGGTGCCCGCGGCGCTGTCGCCGTCTTCGGCGAGGGCTTTCGCGTGCTCGCCGGTGAACGCCTGGAGCGCATCCAGCGACTCGGTCATGGCGGCGATGTCGGCGGTGAAGGTCTCGGAGAGGGCGAGGATCGCCGGGATGTCGTTCCTTTCGAGCGCGGCGACATAGAGGTTCGCGCCCTCGCGGAACTTGCTGATCTTCGCCGCGGCATCGGCGTAGAGGGCGCGGCCCTCTTTGGAGTGGATGTGCTTGCCGAGCTCGTCGAACTGACTGTAGGCGCTGTCCATGGAGCTCTGCACCTGCTTCGTGAGTGCGTCCTGGTCCGCCTTCGAAGGCAGGAGCGTGATGCGGGCGCCGTCGGCCAGGCCAACGTCGATGTTGTGCTTCACGCCGTCCATGAGCTGGGTCGCGATCACGCCCTCTTCGTAGAGGCCGCGTTCCCGGCCGGCGGCGGCATCGAGTTGCGTCACCGCGACCAGGCCGATGATCCCCGCCGGGACCACGGCAACGGCGAACCCGCCAAGCAGCTTCTGCGTCAGTCCAAACCTCATGTGCACGTCCCCCTCGCGAACAACACTGCGCGGCGGCACAGCCCACCGTGCCGCGCGGTCTCCCTGATGTTCGAAAGGACAAGGGCCGCTACGAATCGGGGGATTCCACTAATCTGCGTCCCGGCGGCACGCCACACCGGGATTGGCTCAGTGGAAGAGCCGCCGGTAGTGCGCGCTCGCGAAGAACTCTTCGAGCACCTTCCGCGCGGGCCGCGGCACGTTGAGCCCCGCCAGCTCGTTGGGTGCGAAGTAGCGGAACGCCTGGCCCTCGTTCACCTGGATGGCGGATTCCTCGATGTCGGGGTCGCCGAAATAGATGTGGTAGACGTCGGTGATGGCTTCGGGCATGTCGGGGTCTTTGCGGTACACCCGGAACAGGCGCAGGTCATCGAGGAGGATGCCCGTTTCTTCCTCGAACTCCCGGAAGGCGCAGGCGTCGGGGGCTTCTCCCGGTTCGAGGATGCCCCCGGGAATAGACCACTGGTTGGGGTAGCGGTCGGGCGGGAGGTCGGCATCGCGCAACTGGAGCAGCGCCCTGCCCCAGCGGTCGAGGGCGATGACGCCGACCCCGGTCTTGTGCGGCTGGAGCATGGAGACGGTGCCGCGGTAGGCGTCCGTCGCGACGAAGCGGGCGAGGAGGTTGCGCGTACCCTGGTTCATCGGCAGCGCGGGGAAGGTGTCCGGGTGGTGGTACTGGAAATCGAGGCCCTCGAAGACCTGGATGCGCGCCCGGGGCACCTGGTCGTCGGCGTAGAACAGGTGGAGGCGGCAAGGGAGAAGTTCCGGCACCTCCGCGGGGGTCACCGTCTCCAGGTAGCGGAGGCGTTCGAGGCGGACGCCCGTCTCCTCCTCGAATTCGCGCAGGGCTGTGCTACGCGGGTCCTCTTCTCCCTCGCGGCCGCCGCCGGGCGCCGTCCACCGTCCCACCCCGGCCGGGGGCACGTCGTCGCTGCGCTGCTGGAGGAGGATGGAGCCGTCGGCGGCGATGAGGAAGACGCAGCTTCCTTCGCGGCCGCTGCCGGGGGCTTTGTAGGGCATGGTTCGAGGGTACGGGATTGAGGGGCGAGAGGTGAGGCGTTCGCGAGCCGGGGCCGCCGCCATTCCTTTACGTAATCGCAAGATTTTACAGCCATTTGATGACTGAAACGTCACCTGTACCTACCCTGCCGGGCGTCTGTGGTGGGGGAGGTTGGGTGCGATGCGTGGACTGGGGATGTGGGCGTTTGCGGTGGGCTGCATGCTGGCCATGGCAGGCTGGGCCTCGGCCCAGGCCGATGAGCAGGAGACTTCGCGCGAAGCGCTGGTGGCGCCGGGGCACATCCCCGGGTTCGACATCTCGTGGCCGCAATGCGGCAAAGCCTACCCGCCCGGGCCCATCCACTTCGCCATCATCGGCATCAACGACGGCCGGCCCTTCACGGCCCAAGAGTGCTTCATGCACCAATACCGCTGGGCGCAGCGCATCGAGCGCAACCCCGCGGTCTACGTGAACACGGCGTTCCCGAAGCCGGGCGTGGCCGAGGCGAACAGCGGCCCGTACGGCATCTGCGCCGAGGATGACGGCTGGTGCCGCGGCTACAACTACGGCTGGGGGACCGCGAAGGAAGTGGTCGACCGCGCCCGGTCGCTCCGGATCTCCCCTTCGATGTACTGGCTGGACGTGGAGACGGCGAACTACTGGAGCGGCAACCGCCAGGACAACTCCCAGGTGATCCGCGGGGCGGTGGACTACTTCAAGGCGCAGCGCCTGCCCGTCGGGATCTACAGCACGCCGTACCAGTTCAACCTCATCGCGGGGACGTGGCAGTCCCCGGGGATCCCGAACTGGACGGCCGGCGCCCAGGGAGTGGAAGGCGCCGCGCGCCGGTGCACGCCCGCCTACGCCTTCGCGGGAGGCACGGTGGTGATGGTGCAGTACTACGACTACGGGTTCGACACGAACTACATTTGCCCGGGGACGGAGCACCTGTTCCCGCACCCGCAGCCGAACCCGTGGAACGGTTCGAACGGCCCCTCGGGGCGCACGATGGAGCACCTCGGCTCGGCGCTGCGTTACTGGTTCGTGGTCCCGCAGGTTTCGAACTAACCCCCCGGTACCCGAAACCGGGTTCCCAGGGTGCCGGATGTAGACTGCGCGCCATGGACCTTCAACTGGCAGGAAAAGCGGCAGTCGTGACGGGCGGGAGCAAGGGGATCGGCAAAGCCATCGCGCGCGTGCTCGCCGCCGAAGGCGTCGATGTCGCCATCCTCGCGCGGACGCGCGAGACCCTCGAAGCAACCGCCGCGGAGATCACCGCCGCCACCGGCCGCAAGGTCGTGCCGGTGACGGTGGATACGGGGAGCACAGCCTCGGTGGACGAGGCCTTCGGGCGCGCGGTGGCCGAACTGGGGAGGCTCGACATCCTGGTGAACTGCGCGGCCCAGCCCGGTGGCGCGCCGCCGCGTCCCGGCATCGAACACCTGCCGGACGAGACCTTCCACGAGCAGATGAACGTGAAGGTGCTCGGCTACGCCCGTTGCGCCCGGGCGGCCGCGCCCCACCTGAAAGCGAACGGCTGGGGCCGCATCATCAACATTTCGGGGCTGGCCGCGCGCCAGACCGGCAACCCCATCGGTTCCATGCGCAACGTCGCCGTCCAGGCGCTGACCAAGAACCTGGCCGACGAGCTCGGCCCCTCGGGCATCAACGTCACGTGCATCCACCCCGGGCTCACGTGGACGGAGTTCATGGAGGAGACGGTGCGGCGCCAGGCCGAGCAACGGGGCGAGACCATCGAGCAGGCGCGCGAGCGGATGGCTCAGGGCAACTCGGTGCACAGGATCATCACGGCGGAGGACATCGCCCACCTCACGGCGTTCCTCGCCTCGCCGCTGTCGGTCGCCGTCAACGGCGAGAGCATCGCCGCAGGGGGCGGTACGCCGCGGGCGATCTACTACTGAGTGCTGAGTGCTGAGTGCTAAGTGCTAAGTGCTAAGTGCTGAGTGCTGAGTGCTGAGTGCTGAGTGCAGCGGCTTACGCGCGCGCCAGCGCCTTCCCCAGCTCGAACCCCTCGTAGCCGTTCGCGGCCACAGCCTCGCACTTCTGGCGGTACGCACCCACGCCCCCGATGTAGGGCATAAACTGGCGTGTCTTGCCCGGGACGTTCGCGCCCAGGTACCAGGAGTTGCAGCTCGGCGCGACGTACATCGTGCCTTCGGCAACGTCGTTCACGTGCTCCACCCAGGCATCCTCGGCTTCCACGGTGGGTTCGATCGTCTCGATCTCGCGGCCGCGCAGGTTTTCGAGGCAGGCCCCGATCCAATCCACGTGCTGCTCGATCGAGACGAGCATGTTGCTCAGCACGGACGGACTGCCCGGCCCGGTGATGGTGAACAGGTTCGGGAACCCGTTGGCCATCAGGCCGAGGTAGTTGCGCGGCCCGGCGGCCCACTTCTCCGCGAGGGCGACGCCCTTGCGGCCGGTGATGTTCATGTTCAACAGCGCACCGGTCATCGCGTCGAAGCCCGTCGCGTAGACGATGACGTCGAAGTCGTACTGGCCCTTCGTGGTCCGAATCCCGGTCTCGTTCACCTCCACGAACGGTTCTTCGCGCAGGTCGACGATGTCGACGTTCTCCCGGTTGAAGGTCTCGAAGTAATCCTGGTCGACCACGCCACGCTTGCAGCCGATCGGGTAGTCGCTCGGCGTGAGCTTGCGCGCCTTTTCCGGGTCATGGACGACGCGGCGGACCATTTCGCCATACAGCTCACGGGCGAGGATGTTGGCCTCCATGTCGGTCGCGATGTCGGCGAACATGCGGGTGACGGCAAAGCCGTGCTTTTCGAATGCCTCGCGCCGCTCCTCCTCGGAGAGGTCGAGCAACTTCGCGGACGGCGGCTCGAGCAGTGCCCCGTTGAACGACCCGGCGATGCCCACGCGCGAGTTCCGCTGGGTCTCGCGGATCTTTTCGTAGTTTGCTTTCACGGTGGCGCGGTGCTCGTCCGTGAGCGGGCGGTTCATCGAAGGCCAGGTGTAGGTTGGCGTGCGCTGGAAGACGGTGAGCTGGCCCGCCTGCTTCGCGATCTCCGGCGTGGACTGCACGCCGGAGGAGCCGGTGCCGATGAGGGCCACGCGCTTGCCCGCGAGCTCGACGCCCTCTTTCGGCCACAGGCTCGTCTGCACCGACACCCCCCGGAAGGCCTCCATACCCTTGATGTCGGGCTTGAGCGGTTGCGAAAGGCAGCCGGTGGCCATGACCGCGAACGGCGCCTCGAACACATCGCCGCGGTCGGTGCGCAGAGTCCAGCGGCGCGCGACGTCGTCCCAGGTGACCTTCGTCACGCGCGTGTTGAAGCGGATGTCGCGGCGCAGGTCGTAGCGGTCCGCGACGTGGTTCATGTAGCGCTCGATCTCGGGCTGGGAGGCCATGAGCTCGGTCCAATCCCACTCCTGCTCGAGCTCCTTGTCGAAGCTGAACGAGTACTCCACGCTGGTGACGTCGCAGCGGGCGCCGGGATACCGGTTCCAGTACCAGGTGCCGCCGACGTTCGCGCCGGCTTCGATGACGACGGCGCTGAAGCCGAGCCCGCGCAGCTTGTGGAGCATGTACATGCCAGCGGCGCCGGCGCCGACGACGACCACGTCGAAGTTCTGTGTGCCCTGCTTCGCTACCGCCAAGGTGTGCTCCCGCCGCCCGAAAGGTGTGATGGAGTGCAATTCTTAGCGTGTAGCGAAACAACTTGCAACCGCGGCGTCGTGCTGGGGCGGGTTTTGAAAACGCAAAGACGCAGAGGCGCAGAGGTCTTTTGAACCGTAGAGACGCAAAGGCGCGAACGTTGTTTGAACCGCAAAGACGCGGAGGTCGCAGAGGCGAACAGGTTGCAACCGTGGCGTCGTGCCGGGGCGGGTTTGGAACGAAAGGCGCAAAGGCGCGAAGGTCTTGAGCTCAGCCGCCGGTCCCGTAAGCGCCGAGAGCACCCAGGAACCCTTTGCACCTTCGCGCCTTTGCGTTTAAGCCCGGTCGCCAGCGTCCCGCTTTACCCCGAGAACCTCTGCGTGTCTGCGCCTCTGCGTTTAGACCCAGACCTGCTCGAACCGCCGCTACCGCCCCGTGAACTGCGGGTCGCGCCCTCACCCCCCGGCCCCCTCTCCCGCGTTGCGGGCGAGGGGGAGTTTACGGGGTGTTGAGTTGGGACCCTGTGCGGGTGCGCCTTGGGTTGAACGGACTCCGCGCCTGCCGTCCCGCTGAACCTGCGGGTCGCGCCTTCGCGACTTAGCCGTTAACCGCGGCGGGCAGGCAGTGTCCGAGAACCTCTGCGTCTCTGCGCCTCTGCGTTTAGACCTGCTCGAACCAACCGCTACCGCCCGCTGAACTGCGGGCCGCGCCCTCACCCCCCGGCCCCCTCTCCCGCGTTGCGGGCGAGGGGGAGTTTACGGGGTGTTGAGTTGGGACCCTGTGCGGGTGCGCCTTGGGTTGAACGGACTCCGCGCCTACCGTCCCGCTGAACCTGCGGGTCGCACCTTCGCGACTTGGCCGTTCACCGCGGCGGGCAGGCAGTGTCCGAGAACCTCTGCGTCTCTGCGCCTCTGCGTTTAGACCTGCTCGAACCGCCGCTACCGCCCCGTGAACTGCGGGTCGCGCTTCTCCAGGAACGCGGCCACGCCTTCCTTGAAGTCCTCCATGCCGAAGAGCGTCTGGAGGTGGACCATGAGGTGGTCGACCGTCGTTTCGTAATTTTCGTAGAGGCCCTGGCGCATCATGCGCTTGGTCGCCTGGACGGCCATCGGGGCGTTGATCGCAATCTCCGCTGCCCACTGCTTCGCGGTGTCGAGCAGCTGGTCCTGCGGGACGACCTCGTTGACGAGGCCGATTTCCTTGCACTGCTGCGCGTTGAGGGTGAGTCCGCGGAAGAACATCTCCGAAGCCTTCGCCCAGCCGACGAGCCGGGGCAGCAGCCAGGAGCCGCCGCTTTCGGGCAACAGGTTGCGGCGCGCGGTGACCGCCGCCATCTTGCCGTTCTCGCCCGCGATACGGATGTCGCAGAGCAACGCGAGGTCCATGCCGTAGCCGGCGGCGGCGCCGTTGAGCGCGCAGATGACCGGCTTGTCCATGTTCCAGAGGACGGTCGGGACCGAGTCGTGGAGGTCGAACAGCGTGCGCGCGCGGCCAATGCGGCCGTTCCCGGCGTTCGGGTTGTTGTCGACGAGGTCCAGGCCGGAGCAGAAGCCGCGGCCGGCGCCGGTAAGGATCAGCACGCGGATCTCCGGGTCGCGGTTGGCCTCGGTAAGGATGCGCGAGAGTTCGCTCAGCATCGGGCCGCTGATGGCGTTCAGGCGCTCGGGCCGGTTGAGGGTGAGGGTCAGGACATGCCCGTCGCGCTCGGACAGGAGCTGTTCCGTTGCGCTTTCGAGGGCGGGGCGTTCGACGGTCGTCATGAGGTGTGGCTCCGGCAGTGGGTTAGCCCCGGGATGATAGCGCGTGCGGGCGTGGGGTGTCCGCCGTCAGGAGTCCCACTCACAGGTCCGACCGGTAGGGAGGGACACACCGCTAACTGGAACAGCCAACACTGCAGACCTCCCTGACGGTCGGATCTCGGATTGGCCGCGCCCTAACTCCGGTGCGACGGCGATGAGAACGTCTCCCATACCCGGGCCGCCCGCTCACAGGTCCGACCGGAGGGAGGTCTGCAGCGGTGACCGTTCGCACTAGCGGTCGGCGCTGCCCTCCCTGACCGCCGGAACTCACAGATCCGACCGTGAGGGAGGTCTGCCGTGCTGACCGTTCCCTCTAGCGGTGGGCGTGTCCCCTGACGGCCGGAACTCCTAGATCCGACCGTGAGGGAGGTCTGCCGCGGTGACCGTTCGCCGCTAGCGGTGGGCGTGTCCCCTGACGGCCGGAACTCACAGATCCGACCGTAAGGGAGGTCTGCAGCGGTGATCGTTCGCCCTTAGTGGGCGTGTCCCCCTGACGGCCGGAATTCGGATCGGACGGCGCCTACTCCAGCGCGCCCGCGGCGATCAGCTCAACGATCTCCTCGTCCCCCATCCCCAGGATCTCGCGCAGGACGTAGTCGTTGTCCTGGCCGAAGGTTGGCCCGGCGCGGCGGATTTGCGCCGGCGTTTCCGAAAGGATGAAGCGCGAGTTTTCGATCGGCACCGGCCCAAGCTCGGCGTGGTCGGCGAGGATGAAGTGGTTCCGGTGCGCCAGCTGGGGGTCGTTGCAAAGGTCCTCGCTCGTGGCCGAGCGGTGGGCCGGCACACCGTGGCGCTGGAGCAGCGCTTCCACCTCGTCCTGCGTCCTGTCGCGTGTCCAACCGGCGATAAGGGCCTCCAACGCCGCCCGGTTCGCCAACCGGCCCGCGAGAGTCGCGAAGCGGATGTCGCGCGCCAGCTCCGGGCTGCCCATGACGTCGCCGAGCGCGAGCCACTGCCCCTCGGTCTCGGCCACGATGGCGACCCATTTGTCGTCGCCCGAGCAGGGAAAGACGGCGTGCGGCGAATACTCGTTCGAAGCGTTCCCGTTGCGCATCGCCACCCGGCCGTTGACCTGGAGGTCCAGGAACGCCGGCGCGATGAAGTGCTGCGAACACTCTGCCTGCGCGAGGTCGATGTACTGGCCTTCGCCGGTTCGCCGGCGGTGATCCAGGGCGGCGAGGATGGCCGCGGCCGTGAACTTCGGCGCGATGTAGTCGGTATAGGCGCCGAAGGGCCCCGCAGGGATGCTGTCGGGCCAGCCGCCGAGTTCGCCGAAGCCGGCGAGCTGGGCGCCCATCGTGCCGAACCCGGCCAGTTCGCACCACGGGCCGCTCTGCCCGCCCAGGCACGAACTGAGCATGATGATGTCCGGCTTCACCTTGCGCAGCGACTCGTAATCGAGGCCGAACGAGCGCATCGCCCGCGGCGTGTAGCTTTCGAGCACGACATCGGCCCACTGGACGAGCTTGAGCGCGACCTGGCGAGCCTCCGGGACAGCCAGGTTCAGGGTGAGGCCGAGCTTGCCTGCGTTCACGTTGGCGTAGATGCCTGAGCGTTCAGGGCCAGCGACCGCCTGGTAGTTCGGCGTAAGCGTGCGGGCGGTGTCGATCCTGGTCGCGCTCTCAACCTTGATCTGCGTGGCGCCGTAGTCGGCCAGGTAGCGCGAGCCGGCGGGCCCGGCCATCACCCACATGAAGTCGAGGACGTTCACGCCGGCAAGGGGAGCCCTGACCTCCCCGGCCCGCGAGACGGGGGAGGCCCCGGCGGGGGCCGTGCTGGGCCCCGGCGCGTCGTGTTCGCCGAGGCGCGGCGCGCGTTCCTGCAACGTCAGCGGAGCGGCCGAGAACTTCGCGAACGGGCCCGGGTACTTCAGCTTCCCGCGACCCTCGTGCTCTATCTCCGTCCAAAACTGGCGCGCTGCCAGGTGGGGGGAGTGCATCAGGTCTTCGGTCGTGCTCACGGGCACGATCAAGAGCCGGTGCTTGAAGGCGAGCTCCAGGAGTTCGGCCTTGGTGTGCGAGGCGGTGAACCTGCCGATCGCTTCGATGCAGCGGTCGAGCTCCGAGAGCGGTTCCTGCCCGGTGACTACGAGCACGGTGTAATTCAGCCAGTCCTTGTCGCGCGTGGCCTCATCGACGAAGCCTTCCGCGCACATGACCTCCATGAGACGCCGGGTGAACGGCCCGATGGCGCTCCCGAAAAGGAAGGTGACCGAGACCCAGCCATCCTTCGCCGGCTGGATGAAGCGCAGGGTAATCGGGCCGAGCTTGAGGCCGCCGGCGAACCGGTCGATCGGCGTGTCCTTCCAGACGTGCGCCAGGCAGTAGGACTGGGTCGCCATCATCATCGCCGCCTGCGCGGAAACGTCGACGTGCTGGCCGATACCGTCCCGTTCGCGCGCGGCGTGGGCGACAAGGGCCGCTGCCGCGGCTTCAGCGCCAGCGTGGAGGAAGCCCTGCGGCAGGACCAGGCGCACGGGAGGCCGGTCGCTGTCGCCCGTCATCTGGAGCACGCCGGAGGAGGCCACCACGGTCAGGTCCGACGCTGCCCAGCCCGCCTTCGGGCCGGTTTGCCCGAACGGGGTGATCGAGACCATCACCAGGCGGGGGTTGATAACGCGCAGCTGTTCCCAGCCGAGACCCCGCTCCGCCAGGTAGCCAGGGTCGAAGGATTCGATCAGGAAATCGGCGGTTGCGGCCAGCTCGCGGACGCGGGCGCGGCCGGCCTCCGTTTCGAGGTCGGCGATGATCGACTTCTTGCCGCGGTTGTAGGACCAGAACCAGAGGCTCTCTTCCGGGTCGCCCGAATCGCCCGCGAACGGCCCGATGTTCCGCGCCGAGGAGCCGCCCGGCGGCTCCACCAGGATGACTTCGGCGCCGAGGTCGCGGAGGACCTGGCCGCACAACTGGCCCCGCTCGTTGGTGAGGTCGATGACGCGATACGGGCTGAGCATGTCCCCATTCCCCGGCAATGGACTGAGGCCGGGAGTATGGGGGAGAGAGGCGAAAGTTGAAAGGCAAAAGGCAAAAGTGGCGCTACTGGTCGTCTACGAAGGCTTCCCGCTTCGCGAGGGCGTCCCACCGGCGCGAGGGGACCTTCAAGCCACGCCTTCGCTTCGTCCGGGCGCTGCGGCTGGAGCTCCGGGGAGCAGGAAAAGAGGCGAAAGTTGGAAGGCAAAAGGCAAGAGTGGCGCTACTGGTCCTCCACAAAGGCTTTCAGCTTCGCGAGGGCGACGTCCCACTGGCGGGAGAGGTCTTCGAGCCACGCCTTCGCTTCGTCCAGGCGCTGCGGCTGGAGCTCCCAGAGCTGCTCGCGGCCACGCCGGCGCCCGGAGACGATCCCTGCCGATTCGAGGACGCGCAAGTGCTTCGTCACCGCCTGGCGGGTGACTGGCTCGCCGCGGGCAAGGGCCGTGATGGAGAGCGGCTCGCCGCCGCCCAGGCGCGAGACGATGCGCAGCCGCGTCTCGTCGCCCAGGGCCGCGAACACCGGGGCACGCTCGGCGAGCGCCGCACTCATCGCAGTCCCTCCGCGTGGCGGCGGATCCTCTGGACCTGGATCGACCAGCCCTCGTCGTTGCTGCGGAACGCCTTCGCCCGGTATTGCTCGGGGATCGCGTCGAACCCGCTCTCGGTCACGGTCAGAAGTGTTTCCTCGCCTCGCGGTTCGAGCGTGAACTCGATCAGCGTCGTTGGTTCGTCCCGGCGGTCGGCGCCGGGGTCGATCTCGTGAGGGTGCCAGCGGAACGAGAGACGCCGCTCCGGGACGACCTCGACAATCGTGATTGTGAACGGCGTGCCGGCGTATTCCGGCGGGTCGGTGATGGTGGCGTGCATCAGTGCGCCGGGCACAAACGCCGACTCTTCGAACCGCAGCCCGAACCAGGCGCCGAACTCTTCGGGACGGGCGACCGCGCGCCAGACACGCGAAACCGGGGCGCGAAGTTCGAGCCGTCGCTCGATGCGGTCCGAGACGGGCACATCGACGTAGGCGGCGAGGCGGCCCGCCTCCTCGTCCCAGCCCTCCTGGTTGGCGCGGAAGTTCGCCGGGCGCACGGCTTCGGGGATGTTGTCGAAGTCCGTCTCGAGGATGCGGAGGCGCGTGCCTTCGCCGCTTGCCGACAGGAAGAACTCCACCAGCGTCGTCTCCGCATCGTCGTCCAGCGGGCGGTCGAGGTCGTGTGGACGCCAGCGGTAGGCGAAGTACGTCTCAGGTTCGAGGGCGACCACACGCAGGGCGAGCTTCCGGCCGCGGTTGGCTTCGTCGGTCAGGTCGCCGGTAAGTGCGACGCCGGGCTCGAACGGTCGCGTGAACCGCGCGCCGAACCATGTCCCGAACTCGCCGGAGTCCGTGAGCGCGCGCCAGACGCGGCTGATGGGCGCGCGAAGTTCGATCGTCTTCTCTATGCGGTCAGCGGTAATCGGTGGCATCAGGCAACCCTCCGGTTGCATGTTAGGGCCTGTCGCGCCGCCCGTGCAAATGGGGTCGAGTTCACACGTGACGGCAGCCGCGATGTGTAACATTTCCGGCTCGAAGCCATACCCACCGTCAAAGGAGGTGCATCATGACCACGACCGCGACGCCCCACGCCGGCCCAGGCGATCTCGTCGAAGCCGCCGAGGCGCTCAGGCCGCGCATCGCCGAACTCGCGGACGAGATCGAGCGTGACCGCGCGCTCGTGCCGGAGCTCGTCGAGTCGTTCCGGAAGGCGGGGTTTTTCCACACGCCCATCCCGCGCGACTACGGCGGGCTGCAGGCCGACCCCGTGGCAGCATCCCGGGTGGTGGAGGAAGTGGCCGCCGGCGACGGCTCGGCCGGCTGGTGCGTCATGATCGCGCAGCAGAACGCAGGCTTCTCCGGCTTCCTGTCGGAGGCGCGGGCGCGGGAAGTCTACGGCAACGGCCAGGTCGTCTGCGGCACCGCGCGGCCCATCGGGCGTGCGGTGAAGCGGGGCGACGGCTTCGTGGTCACCGGGCGCTGGCCGTTCGCCAGCGGCAGTTCCCACGCCGACTGGTTCGGGGCGGAGTGCATGCTGTTCGACGGCGACGAGCCGCTGCGCGACGCGGAGGGGAACCATTGCAGCCGCATGCTCTTCGTGCCCCGCGCCGAAGTGACCATCCACGACACCTGGCACACGACCGGCCTCCGCGGCACCGCCAGCAACGACTTCGAGGTGAAGGGCGCGTTCGTGCCGGAAGACCGTGGCTTCCAGATGCTCGTCACGCCACCCGCGCACGACTGGGAGCTCTACCGCGTGCCGCAGCTGCTGTTCCTGAACCACGGCGCCCAGGCCCTCGGCGTCGCGAAAGGTGCGATCAGATCCGCGGTCGCCATCGCCGAGAAGAAGGTCGGCTACGGCTCGGACCGGCCGTTGCGCGAGACGCCGCGCGTCCAGGGCGTTGTGGCGGAAGCGATGGTGACGGTTGCGGCGGCCCGCGAGTACGCCTACCAGCAGGCCGCGAAACTCTGGGATGAAGCCCGGGCGAACGGCGGCGAAACCAGCGCGCTGCAGCGGGCCAGGGTGCGCCTTGCCACCAGCAACGCGGCCCGAGCGAGCGTCCACGCCGTGGATCTCCTGCACAGTGCGATGGGCACGTCCTCCCTGTTCCAGAACACGCCCCTGGAGCGCCAGTTCCGGGACATCCACATGGCGGCGGCGCACGTGATGATCAGCCCGTTCACCTACGAGGCGGCGGGCCGGGTGGAAATGGGGCTGCCGGCAGAGTTTCCGTTCTTCTAGGGGACACGGCCGCAGGTGCGAGAACCGCGCCGGCGTGCTGGCCACCCGACTGAACCGCATTACTGCGGTTCCTCTGATCGGTGGGGGCTACACCCGTTCGAGCAGCACCGCGTCGCCCTGGCCGGTGCCGGAGCAAATGGCGGCGGCCGCGTACTTGCCGCCTGTTTCCTGGAGCTGGTAGGCCGCGGTCATCACCAGGCGCGCCCCGCTCGCGCCGATCGGGTGGCCTATCGCGACCGATCCGCCGTGGCGGTTCACGCGCTCAGGGTCCCAGTGCAGCTCCTGGCTGCAGACGAGCGGCACGCAGGCGAACGCCTCGTTCACCTCGATCACCGAGAGGTCGTCGATGCCCAGTCCCGCCTTGCCGAGCAGCTTCTTGAGCGCGTGGGCGCTGGCCACCGGGAACTCGTGCGGCTTCGTCGCCGCTTCGGCCCAGGCGACGATGCGCGCCAGCGGTTTGGCGCCGAGCTTCGTGGCTTTTGCTTCGCTGGCGAGGAGCAGGGCTGCCGCGCCGTCGTTCACGCCCGGCGCATTGCCGGCCGTGATCGCTTTCGTCCCCCAGACCGTGGGGATGCGCCCGAGCCGTTCGACGGTGGAGTTCGGCCGTGGGCTTTCGTCGCGGGCGAGGGCCACGTGGTTGGGGTCGCGTTTGTTCGGCACAGGGATGACTTCGCGCTCGAAGTACCCGGATTCGAAGGCCTGGCCCCAGCGCCGCTGGCTGAGCACGCTCCACTCGTCCATCTCGAGGCGCGAGACTTCCCGGTTGGCCGACATGTCGTCGGCCTGGTTCGCCATATGGACGTCGTCGAAGGCGCACCAGAGGCCGTCGTAGACCATGCCGTCGATGAGCGTCTTGTTGCCCATGCGCGCCCCCCAGCGGGTGTAGGGGTCGTAATAGGGCACGTTGCTCATGGATTCCATGCCGCCGGCGAGCACGAGTTCGTGTTCGCCGAGGACGAGCTGCTGGGCGGCCATGACGACAGCGCGCATGCCGCTCCCGCAGACCTTGTTAATGAGGGTCGAAGGCGTGGTTTCCGGGAGCCCGGCGCGGATCAGCGCCTGGCGGCTGGGGAGCTGGCCCTGCCCGGCCTGCAACACCTGGCCAAGGAAGACATTCTCGACCTCCGCCGGCTCGATCGGGTTGCGCTGGACGAGCTCCCGGAGGACGAGGGCGCCCAGGTCGGGGGCGGTGTGGTCCTTGAGGGCGCCCCCGAACTTGCCCCATGGCGTGCGCGTGGCGTCGAGGATGTAGGCGGCTTCCATCGCGATCGAGAGTAGGGGGTTGAGTGAAAAGTGAAAAGGCAAGGCCGGAAAGTGGCGCGGAACCCCTGCCCGCCCTGCCCGTCAGGGAGGGCCACTCTGCGCCCGCGGGTGAGATCTAGCACGCGTAAGCCGCTTCCCGCGCTGCCTATACTCTGGGAATGCCGCCCGAAGCCCGGCGCTCCGCCCTTCCCCTGTCCCTGACCAGCTTTATCGGCCGGGCGCGCGAACTCGCGCTCGTGTCCGAGGCTCTCGCTGACTCCCGCCTCGTCACGCTCGTTGGCCCCGGCGGCATCGGCAAGACGCGCCTGGCCGTGGAGGCCGCCCGTGCCTGGGCCGACGAGCAACCGGCCGACGCGTTGTTCATCGATCTCTCCTCCGCTTCCGACGCCGTGACGGTGGACCGGGCCGTGGCTGCGGCGCTGGAGGTAACGGACGAGGGCAAGTCCGAGTTGCGCAGCCAGGTCTTGCGCTATCTGCGGGCCGGCTCGGAGCTGGTGGTCTTCGACAACTGCGAGCATGTGATTGACGCGGCTGCGGCGTACGTCGACGACATCCTGCGCGGCTGTCCCGGTGTGCGGGTACTCGCGACAAGCCGTGAATCGCTCGCCATCGAAGGCGAAACCGTGCTGGCGGTCCCGCCGCTGGACCTCGAATCAGAGGCGGTGCCGCTGTTTGCATCCCGGGCGCGCGCAGCCGCCCAGGATCAGGCGGAACGCGCGAGCGAGGCGGTGATCAGGCGCATCTGCGAACAGCTCGATGGGTTGCCTCTCGCCATCGAACTGGCTGCCGCGCGGACGCGTGCGCTGTCCCTTTCCGAGTTGAGCTCCCGCCTCGGCGACCGGTTCGCCCTGCTCACCGTCGGCAACCGTTCCGCCCCGGATCGCCACAAGACGCTCTCGGCGGCGGTGGATTGGAGTTACCGCCTGCTTTCGGGGCGAGAGGCGGCGCTCTACGAGCGTCTTTCCGTGTTCCGCGATGGGTTCACGCTGGCCGCGGTCGAAACGGCGTGCAGCGGCGAGGGCATCGCCCGGGAGGACGTGGTGGACCTCCTCTCAAGCCTTGTCGAGCGTTCCCTGGTGCAGCGAGACGCAGCGGCGGAGCCGGCCCGTTACCGTTTGCTGGAAACCATGCGGGAGCATGCCGCCTCGAAGCTGCAGGACCCGGACACCTGGTCCCGGCGGCACTTTGACTGGCTATACGCGCAGGCCCTCGAAGCGGTACCGGGCTTTCGCGGGCCTGAGAAAGTGGCCTGGCTCAATTACTTTTCGGCCGAGCGGGCCAACCTGAACGCGGCCCTCAGGTGGGTCGCCACCCGCTCCGGGCTGGAGGAGGAGCGGCTCCGCCTGGCCACCGCCGTTTTCCCCCTCTGGTGGTTCCGCGGCCCCATCTCCGAAGGGGAGGAGTGGCTGCGACGGTTCCTGGACGACTTCGGCGAGACGCTCTCCCCGGCCACTATCCGCGCCCGCATCAGCCTGGGCACGCTCTGGCACTCCGCCGGAGACTTGCCCGGCGCCCGGGCTGAGCTCGAACGCGCCATCCGCGAAGCACGCGCCTGCGCACAGGACGGCCTGCTGGGCGATGCCCTGGTCTGGCTCTCCGGTGTGCTGGCCTTCCAGGGCGAGACCAGCCGGGCCCGCACGTTGATCGAGGAAGCGGCCCCCCTCGTCGAGCGGCACGGCGACCAGCGCGACCTCGCCCGGCTTGCGCTCGGCCGCCTCTGGGCCTGGTTCGAGGCCGAACGCGACTGGCGGCCCGCCCTCGAAGTCGTTCGCCAGGCCGGGGACCCCTCGCTCCTTGGCACTTTCCTCAACAGCCTTGGCGAGGTGGCCCGCGGCAAAGGCGACCTGGACGCTGCACGGCGCTACTACCAGGAGTCGCTGGCCTGCCACGAACAGGTTGGCGGGCGCTCTGGCGGCCGCTCATTCGGCGGCTGGCTGAACCTTGGCTTGGTGGCGCTCATGCAGTCCGATACCGCTTCGGCCATCCCGTCGCTCCAGCTGGCGTTGCGCAACGCGGTCGACGCACAGACGGTCTTCGGGATCTCCGGGTCGCTGCTCGGGACGAGCCTGCTGGCAGCCTTGCTCCACAGGCCGGCCTTCGCAGCGCGGCTCTTGGGGACGGCAGAGGCGCTGAACCGGACCATCGGCCTGACGCTTTCGCAGGCCGACAGCGAGGCCGCGCGGCGCGTTCGCTCGCTCGCCGCCGGGGAGATGGGCATCGACGAATTCGAAGCCGAGTTGAGAGCCGGCGAACTCGCGGAGCTTGAGCCGGTAGCGTCGGAAGCAGCGGAATTCCTGGAACACGAGGGGCAACCGCGCGACGCTGACAGCGTGGCCTCGCCGCGCCCTGGAGGACTGAGCCGCCAGGAAGCGGAGGTGTTGCGTCTGCTGGCCACGGGCCACACCAACCGGGAAATCGCCGCCCGCCTCGTCCTCTCGGTTCGGACCGTGGAGAACCACGTCGCGAACGCTTACGGGAAGGTCGGAGCCCGCGGCCGGGCGGAAGCCACCGCCTGGGCGATCGCCAACGGGCTCGTGAGTACGGGCGCACCGCCGCTGAGTAGGACTACCTAATTCGGCCCCATCAGGCGCACTTGAGTAGTCGCCACGATGTGGAGGACACCCCCTCCTCTTTACGTTTCCTTCTGCCGCTGGCAATACATCTCAGCGGCAAGAAGGAGACTCACCAATGACGACCACCTTGACCCGCCCCGCCCACTCCTGGATGGGTGCCCATCGCAAGCAGGCGGCGGCAGGCCTCACGGCCCTCGCTGCCGCCCTCGCCATCGGCGCCGCCGGCGCTTTCGCCTGGACCGCCAGCAACGACGACGCCACATCCTCCGTAGGGCCTCGCCAGTCGACGGTCACCTACCCGGCCAGCCGCGAGGGTGTGCGCGGCCCCGTGTTCGAAGGCAGTGACCTGCCGGGTCTGACCAGCGGCACCATCCAGCCGTCTTCGCTCGAACCGCGCTACCCGGCCAGCCGCGAAGGCGTGCGCGGCCCCGTGTTCGAAGGCAGCAGCCTGCCCGACCCCGCCGCCGACGCCCTGAGCCCATCGCTGCGCGACCCGCTCTTCCCGGCCAGCCGCGAAGGCGTGCGCGGCCCCGTGTTCGAAGGGAGTGGCCTGCCGGACCCGGCCGCTGACGCCCTGGGCCCATCGCTGCGCGACCCGCTCTACCCGGCCAGGCGCGAAGGCGTGCGTGGGCCGGTGTTCGAAGGGAGTGGCCTGCCCGACCCCGCCGCCGACGCCCTGGGCCCGTCCCTGCGCGACCCGCTCTACCCGCCCAGCCGCGAGGGCGTGCGCGGCCCCGTCGCCCGGTGAAGGCACGGGCAAGCCGGGAAACGAAAGGGGGGAGCCGTTGGCTCCCCCTTCGTGCATCTCTGAGACTGGCGGACATACGGCCGCGCCGGCCCTTTCGCACGCGGGCCTCAGACCACCCCCGGGGGGACCTCCACCGCGCCATCGACCATGGCCAGGGCCGCGGGCTTCACCGAGACTTCGAGCAGCTCCGCGATGTCGTAGGCCTTGATCGTGCGGGTCTCTTCGTCCGGCTGCACGGCGGGGATGCCGTCGTCGAACATCTGGATGCAGAACGGGCAGGCGGTGGCGACGATGCTCGCGCCCGTGTTGGCCGCCTCGGCGGCGCGCAGGTGGTTGACGCGCGTGCCTTCCTCTTCCTGCCACATGTTGCCGCCGCCGGCGCCGCAGCAGAGGCCTTTTTCGCGGTTCCGGGGCATCTCCACGAGGTTCGCGCCGGGGATGGCTTCGAGCACCTGGCGGGGCGAATCGTAGATGCCGTTCCCGCGGCCGATGTAGCAGCTGTCGTGGTAGGTGATGGTGGCGCCGGTGGCTTCCTTCGGCTTCAGGTCGCCCTTCGCCAGGAGGAACTGGAGGAAGTCGGCGTGGTGGGTAACTTCGTACTTGCCGTCGAAGTCCGGGTATTCGTTCTTGAAGGTGTTAAAGCAGTGCGGGCACGAGGTGATGATTCGCTTCACCCCCATCTCGTTGAGCGATTCGGCGTTGGCCTGTGCGAGGGTGGCGTAGAGGAACTCGTTGCCGAGGCGCCGGGCCGGGTCTCCCGTGCAGGTTTCGGCCTGCCCCAGCACGCCGAAGCTCGTGCCGGATTCCGTCAGCAGCTTCGTCACCGCCTGGGTGATCGGGACGTTCCGTTCGACGAGCGCGCCCGAGCAGCCAACCCAGTAAAGGTATTCCTGCGACCCGTCGTACATGGGCACGTCGAGGCCCTTTTCGCGCAGCTGGTCGATCCAGGTCTCGCGCGTGAACTGCGTACCCCGCCAGGGGTGGCCGCGCTGTTCGATGTTCTGGAGCGCGGCCTGCGCCGTGGCCGGCACGCGGGCCTGCTCCATGACGAGGTAGCGGCGCATGTCGACGATGCTGGGGACGTGCTCGATGAGCACGGGGCACTCCTGCACGCAGGCGCCACAGGTGCGGCAGGCCCAGAGCGTTTCGTCCTTGATGTACCCGCCGACGAGCGGCTGTTCGAGCTTCTCCTCCGGGTCCTTGCCGGCAATCAGGAGGGGGCCCGCGTGGTTCATGTACGTCTTCAGGTCCTGGATCAGGGCCATCGGCGAGAGGGGCTGGCCGGCCTGCCACGCGGGGCAGGCTTCGGTGCAGCGGCCGCAGCGCACGCAGGTGTCGGCGTCGAACAGCTGCTTCCAGGTGAAGTCCTGGAGCTTGCCCGCGCCCAGTCCCGCGCCCGACTCGATCAGGGCTTCCATGTCGCCCATGGGCGAGAGGTAGAGCGGCGTTGAGGGCCGCTTGAAAAACGCGTTCACCGGGGCGAACACGATGTGCCGGAACTTGGTCAGGGCCATCAGGGTCAGCAGGCCGAAGGCCGCGACCACGTGGAACCACCACCACCAGACGTGCGTATCGAGGAAGGCGTCCGTGCCCACACCGGCGCCGTCCAGCAGCTTCGCCACGGCGTAACCGGCGGGCGACCACTTCGACCAGTCTTCGTTCCCGTTCGGAAGTTCGTCACCGCCGATGCGCAGGCCCTCGACGAGGATACCGGTGAAGAGGACGAACCCGAGCGCCCCAACGATGATGGCGTCTTCGGCGCCGCGGCGGTCCCATTCGAGCTTCTTCGGGGGCGACACGTAGCGGCGGTACACGGCCATGGCCACGCCAACGAGCCCAACGATCCCGAAGACGTCGCCGACCAGGCTGTAGCCAAGGTAGACCGGGCCTTTGAGGAACGCATGCTCGGCATCGGAGCCAAAGATGATCGGCAGATAGTCATCGACGGCGAGCAGGGCGGTGACGATCGTGAGGACGATGAAGCTGGTGTAAATGCAGCCGTGCATGATGCCGGCGAAGCGGTCGTTCTTCACCCGGCTGGTGCCCGCGCCCATGGTAAGGGCCTGGGTGATGCGGGCGCCCAGGCGCTGGTTGACCTGGTGCGGCTTGCCGAGCCGCCAGATTCGGGCCCGTTGCACGAACGCGCCGATGATGATGCCCATCGAGAGCGCGAAGACGAAGTACATCAGCCACGGCGTGGAGATGTTGAAGAAGACTTCGCGCGAGGCGTCGGAGGTGCGCGCCGTTTCCGCCGCTGAAATCGCGGCGACGACGGCGACGGGGATGACGAGGCCACCCCAGCTGGCGCGGAAGCGCGTGCCTTTCGGGGCCTTCGGAGGGGTCTGGGGTATCGAGGTCATGCGTTTCGAATCCCGGCAGCTAGTGTAGGTGGGGCGTGCGGCGCCGGCCGGCGAGCCCATGTGCGCCGAATCCTACCGGAGCGGCGAATTGGGGGCGAACGACCGGCCGGGGGACAGGAATCGGGACCGCCGCTGGACCGGAAGCACTCCGGCGCAGGCTGAGCCGCCCGGCTCTCCCGGCGTGGCCCGGATCACCCCCGCCGGACTCGACCCTCGCCTACTTCCGGCGAAGGCTGGCCGCACCGGCACCGAGCAGCACCAGCCCGGCAAACACGACGGCGCCGGCCAGCCAGCCGGTTTCCCCGGCGGTGAGCGGCGCGTTGCCAACGTCCGGCGGCAGGGGTACAGCGGTCTGGCTCGGGTTTGCCCCTGGGCCGCTCGAGGGCGGGTCCGGCGTGCAGAGCGGTTGCGAGTACGGGCCCGTCTCGGGCCCGGAGACGCTGTCGATCACTGTGCGGATGCGGAAGCAGTGCGCCATTTGGTTCTCCGCCGCCGGCACGAGGGCGACGTATTCGAGCCGCCCGCCCACCGCCCCGGTGGGGGCGATGCCGGTAGCTACCGTCTGCCAGGCCAGCTCGAATCCCGCCGGCGCGCGCCAGGGCCGCGCCGCCCGCTGCACCTCGTACGTCCCGGTGAACCCGGCGAGGACCTCCCACGAAACGCCGCGGAAGTGCTGCTGCTTGTCCGGCGGAAGAGGGACGTTGTCCGCGTCGAGGAGGATGGCGTAGCCCTCGAGCCGCAGGCCTGTGGGCGGCGGCCAGGGCGTGCCAACTGGCGCCGGCGTGCCCGAAGGCGGCGGCGTGGTAGGCACCGGCGTCGTCGCAAGGGCCGCACCGGCGAAGATCAACGCCCCGGCAGCTGCGCCAAAGAGGCCAGCCAGCCGGGGCACGGCGCTGTGGCTCCACACATTCATCGTGGGGCAGGGTACCGGGCCAGCCTGGCGGTTGTCCCTACCCTATGGAAAGGATTGCGCAACGGCGTGGAGTACGTGCCGCTTCATGACTCGCGCGGCGTGACCAGGGCGACGGTGCGCAACAGGGGAGCGAAGTCCCGGGTGTTGAAGGTGAGGAGTGCGTCCGCCAGCGTGGACTCGGCGACCACGGCGGTAATGGCATCGTAGATGCGGCCCCCGGCGATGCGTGCGCCCGGAGCCGACTCGAGCAATTGCAGAAGTTCGGATGTGGACGGCGTGTGCACCCCGCCACGCACAACGTAGTTCGCTCGGACGACGCTCCAGGCTCCCGCCGGGGAGAACCGGTTGGGCGGCGGCATCCGCGTGAGCACGGAGTAGGTTTCGACCAGGGAGTGTCCGAGACGACCATCTGTTCGCCGGCAGCGAGCCGCCGTTGCAGCTCTCCGCGGGCGGATGGGTGATGGACGTGGGTGACGAGGGACGCAGCGATAAGCACGCTCGTGTCGGGGACGAACGTCGTCACCCCGAGTCATCCGCGGTTTGCAGCCTGCCTTGGCCGGCTCGATCCTCATCGATCAGGCGCTGGACGTGTTCCGCCGCAAGCGTTTCTGTCGGGTGCCTCGGCACACCGATCAGAAATCCGTCTTCCTCGACGATCTCGGCGAACTCCTCAGCCGGCTCTAGCTCGATCCGGCCCTCACGGCATCGCACCTCGAGTTCCATGCCCGGCTTGAGCCCTGCCTGCTCGCGGAGCTTCTTCGGGATGACCATGCGCCCGGCGGAGTCGATGGTAGTGCGCATAGCAGAGATTCTACCACCCGCGCTGGCGCCTCCCTACACGCCTTCGTTCGTCGGCGTGCCGAAGTCGCGCCGGAGGTCGGTCTTCAGGACCTTGCCCATGGCATTCCGCGGCAGCTCCTCCACGACGGCGATGTATTGCGGCGCCTTGAACGAGGCCAGGCGGGACTTGGCAAACGCGTTGATCTCCTCGGCCGTGACTTTCTGGCCGGGTTTCGGGACGATCACGGCTTTGACCACTTCGCCCCACTCCACATCCGGCACGCCGATGACGGCGGCTTCTTCCACCGCCGGGTGGGATTCGAGCACGTTCTCGATTTCGCCGGGAGAGATGTTCTCGCCGCCACGGATGATCAGGTCTTTCTTGCGGCCCGTGATGTACAGGTAGCCGCCTTCATCGAGTTTCCCGACGTCGCCGGTGTGGAGCCAGCCGTCGATGATGGCGGTGCTGGTCGCGTCTTCCTGCTTGTAGTAGCCCTTCATCACGCGGTCGGAGCGGACGCAGATTTCGCCTTCGCTGCCCGGCGGCAGGATGCGGTTGCGCTCGTCCATGATGGCCAATTCCACGTCCGGCATCGGCTTGCCGACGGAGCGAAGGCGCTGCTCCTTCACCTCGGTATCGACGCTGAGGTCGTGGTCTTCGGGACCGAGGAAGGTGAGCGTCGCGGTCGACTCCGTCTGCCCGTAGGCATTGATCAGGCCGATACCGCGCGGCGGGAAGATGTCGCACGCCTTGCGCACCACCTCGTACGGCATCGGCGCGGCTCCGTACGTGATCTGCTGCATCGCCGACAGGTCGTACTTGTCGAAGTCCGGCACCTCCATGATGCGCTTCAGCATCGTGGGGACCACGAACGCGTGCGTGGCCTTCTCCTGGGAAGCTGCCTGCAGCCAGAGCTCGGGGGTGAACTGCGGGAGGATGACGAGCGTCCGCCCGCACCAGATCGCCAGCATCATCGAGGTGGCGCCGGCCACGTGGAAGAACGGGGCCGAGACGAGCAGCTTTTCGTGCACTTCGGGGTCGGCCGGCTGCTGGTTGGTGACGTAGGCCGTCATGTCCAGGTAGGTCAGCTGGACGCCCTTCGGCAGCGCTGTCGTGCCAGAGGTGAAGATGATGATGGTTGCGTCCTTATCATCGACCTCTGTCCAGATCTCCTCGTCGCCGGCGTTGGCGATCAGGTCGTCATATGAGACGGCGCTGCCGGTCGCCGCGCCGTACGCAATGACGTGTTGCACGGTCGTCAGCGTCGGCCGGATGCGCTCCACGAGGTCCATGTAACGGTCCGAGACGAAGACCGCTTTGCACTCGGAGACGTTGAGCATGTGGGTGAGCTCTTCGTCCTTCGAGCGGTAGTTGAGGGGCACGAAGGTGACCCCGAGCATGGCCGAGGCGTAGTAGGTGATGACGAAGTCGGCGCTGTTCTGGGCCATCGTGGCGACTTTGTCGCCTTTTTGGATGCCGAGGCCCTGGAGGGCGTTGGCGAGCTTAACAACGAGGGCGTACATCTCCGCGTAGGTGATGCGCTTGTTGTTCGTCCCGCCGACCTCCACCAGCGCCTCGCGGTCGGGGACGACAGCAGAGGAGATCTGCAGGAATTCAATGGTGTTCATGAAAACTCCGGGGACGTGGCTATGGCAGTGCCGCTGGATTCTACGGGATGCCTTGGGGTTGGGCTAACCCGCAGGGGCCGCACGCCCCATTACCAACAGGATACCGCGCCGTGACTGGTCGGCCAGCAGGAAGGCGGCCGCCGCGGACGGCACCGCGAGCAACCACGGCAGGGCCACCGCCGACATCGAGAACAGGCCGTTCAGGCCGGGCGTGTAGACCAGCGCCACGGCCAGGGCGAGCTCGAACGCAAGGCCAGCCGGGATCAGGCGGTTCCGCGTGAGCGAGAGGCGAGCAGTGAGCGGCCCGCTTCGCTGGGCGGCCAGGCAGGCGACCTGCCCACCGACAATCGCCAGGAAGGTAACGGCCATCGCCTCGGAGTGGCCGGCCTCGAAAGGCTCGAACGAATCGAACGGGCGCCAGCCGGCCTGCCAGTACCAGGCGAAGTACCCCGCCAGCCCGAGGACGGCCTCGATGGCGCCGAAGAAGAGGAAGGTGAGCGCCCCGAGCGCCGGAGTGATGAGCGGCCGGCCCGGCGGCTCGGGCGGGGTATCCATCGACTCCTCACCCGGGGGCTCGGCGCCGAGGGCGATGGCCGGCACCAGGTCCGTGCCGATGTCGATGGCCAGCGCCTGGATCACCGCCAGCGGCAGCGGCACGGGCAGAAAGACGTACACGAGGAACGGCGTCACCTCCGCCACGTTGCTGGTGAACACATAGCTCACAAAGCGGCGGATGTTCCGCTTGATCGCGCGGCCCTCCTCGATGGCGGCCACAATGGTTGTGAAGTTATCGTCGGCGAGCACGATGTCCGCGGCCTGCTTCGCTGCTTCGGTGCCCCGCAAACCCATGGCAACGCCGACATCGGCGGCGCGCAGGGCGGGCGCGTCGTTCGTGCCATCGCCGGTGACGAGCACCACCTCGCCGGCCCGGCGCAGGACCTGCACGATGCGCAACTTCTGTTCGGGGTCCACCCGCGCGATGACTGCGTCGTGGCTGAGCAGGACGAGGAGTTCTTCGTCGCTCATCGCATCGAGTTCGGCCCCGGCGTTCACGGTGACCCCGTGCCCGGCGAGGCCGATGCGCGCGGCAACTGCCTTCGCTGTCTCGAGGTGGTCGCCGGTGAGCATGACGACACGGATGCCCGCCCGGCGGCAGGCGGCGAGGGCTTCGCTCACACCGCGGCGCGGCGGGTCGTGGAACGCGACAACCCCGAGTGGCGAAAGCGGCGAACCCGCAGGCCCGGCGGCAAGCAGCAGGACCCGCTCGCCGCGGGCGGCGGCGGCGCGGATGGCCTGCCCCAACGCGGGTGGCAGTCCCGGCGGCTGGCACAACGCGGCCACGGCTTCGGGCGCGCCCTTGACGAAATCGAAGGCTTTTCCGTCCCGCTCGCACGTCACCCGGGCATAGCGCAGATGCGGGTCGAAGGGCTGGAGGGCGGTGCGGCGCCACTCTTCGCGGATGTGCCCGGGGACCCACCCGTTCGCTTCGGCCCATTGCCAGAGCGCGACGTCGAAGGGGTCTCCTTCGAGCCCGTCCGGCCCGGGCCCGGCTTCGTTGCACAGGACGGCCGCGCGGATGGCCGCGTCCAGGCCCGGCCCCTCGCCGTCCGCCGTCACGACGCTTTCCACAGTGAGCCGGTTCTCCGTCAGCGTGCCCGTCTTGTCCGTGCAGATGACGGTTGTCGCGCCGACCGTCTCCACCGCCGAGAGGTGGCGCACCGCCGCCCCGCGGGCGGCCATCCGGCGGGCGCCAATCGCCAGGGAGACGCTCAGCGTGGGCAACAGCCCCTCCGGCACGAGCGCCACGAGCGTGCCGGTGCCGAAGGTTAAGGCGGCCAGGAACGACGTATCGCCGATGATTGCCGCGAGGGCCAACGTCCCCGTCCCCGCGAACACGGCGATCACCGCCGTTAGCCGCGACAATGCCGCTACCTGGCGGGCAAGGAGCGACTCGCCCTCCTCCACCGAGGCAACCAGCCCGGCCACCCGCCCGAGCGAACTCTGCGGCCCGGTGCGCCAGACGACCCCACTGCCGCTGCCGCGGACGACGCCCGCACCCGCGGGGAGAAGCGGCGCGAGGTCGGCGATGCGGCTCCCGTCCCTCGCTGAAACAGGGGCGGCGTCGCGCTCGACCGGCAAGGTCTCGCCGGTGAGCAACGAGAGGTCGACCGCCAGGGCTTCGCTGGAAAGCAGGACGGCATCGGCGGGCACCACGTCGCCGGCCTCAAGGACGAAGACATCGCCGGGCACGAGCGACCGCGCTTCGATATCGAGCGGCTCGCCCTCGCGGACTACACGGGCGCGGAGGGCCACGCGCTGCAAGAGCCCGGCGACGACCTGACCAGCGCGGTATTCCTGGATGAAGGCAAAGACGCCGTTGATGAGGACGACGGCAAGGATGGCGGCTCCCAGTTCGTGGATGCCCGCGGCAAACGCGAGGCCGGCCGCGAACCACAGCAGCAGCGCGAGCGTGTGCGTGAAGTTGCCAAGGAACTCCTGGAGGAGGTGGCGCTCCTCTTCGCGGACCGGCACGTTTGGCCCGAAGTGGCGCAGGCGGGCCTGGGCCTCGGGCACGCCGAGGCCCCCTTCGCTCGAGCCGAGAAGCCGCAACCGCCCGGCGGCGTCGGCGGCGGCCAGCTCGCCTGCCGATGGGATTGGCCCCGGCCACGGCACTTGAGTGCCGCCCTCTGCCCTCGTCCGCGCTGCGCGCATAGCTGGAGCGTAGGCGCTTTCCGTGCCGGGCGAAGCGGCCGAATGGCCGCCTGCCGGGTTCCTTCCGGGCGACAGCCCGGTGCCCCCGGGCCTGCCGCATAATGCGCGCATGACCACTGCCGGCCCGTTCGCGCAGGTGACCCGCGTCCGGGGATGCGGCCGGCCGGGCGCGCTGTGACTGTCGCGCTCCTGGTCGTCCGGCTGCGCCTGCCGTCGCGGACGCTGAAGGAGAAGCGCACGATCGTGAAGTCGGTCGTCGAACGGCTGCGCAACCGCTACAACGCCTCCGTCGCCGAAGTCGGCGACCTGGATACGCCCGGCCTGGCGACGATCGGCGCGGCCGTGCTTTCGAACGAGTCCAGGCACGCGGACGAGCAAGCGCAGGAGATCGCGGGGGCGATTGAGGGCTGGCGGCTGGACGCGCAGGTCCTGGACATCGAAATCGAACTGATCGACGCCTGAGCGCGGGAGGGAGCATGAACCTGGACGACTTCGAAGAGCTGGCGGCCACGCAGCGCGCCGTACGCCATTTCGCCGAGCGGCCCGTGGAGGATGCCATCGTCGAACGGGTGCTGCGTGTAGCGACGCGGGCCCCGAGCGCACGCAACATCCAGCCGTGGCGCTTCATCGTAATCCGCGACGGCGCGACGAAGGCGGCGCTCGGGAAGATCTTCGATGAGCTGGGGCAGCAGTTCTACGGCGCCGGCGCGCCGGACCGGATGCCGTGGGCAGAGGTGCCGGTGCTCATTGCCATCTGCTCGGAGAACCCGTTCGGGGCGGGGGAGGCCGGCGCCACCGCCCTGGGGGCGTCGATCTTCCCCGCGGTCCAGAACCTGCTGCTGGCAGCCCACGCAGCGGGCCTCGGCGCCGTCCTGACGACCCGCTGGAAGGCGCGCGAAGCCGAGCTGCGGCCCATCCTGGGGTTGCCCGAAGGCGTGGCCGTGCACGCGATCGTGCCGCTCGGCTGGCCACTGGCGAAGCCGGGGAGGAACCGGCGCCGCCCGGTCCGGGAGGTCGCCTATCGCGAGCGGTTCGGGACGCCGTGGTAAGTCACCGGCCTCACTGCCGCGGGCCCATCCTCCCGCGCAGGAAGTCCCACGTCCCGGCAACAGTTGCCCGCGCGAGGTCGCTCCGTCCCCGGGCCAGCCAGAGCGCCAGGCGGGCGCCGCGCGTCGCCATGTAATACGTCCAGAACACCGCGAACCGCGGCAGCGAAAGGTGCTTCCGCATCAGGTAGGGGCGGTTGCGCGCGAGGTAGTAGCAGCCCATCGCCGAAAGCTGCCCGCCGAGCGTCGCCCCTTTGCGGTGATACACCACCGAACCCGGCTCGTAGACGATGCGGTAGCCCGCGGCGGCGGCCCGGCGGCAAAAGTCTGTGTCGTCGTAGTACACGAAGAACGCGTCGTCGAGCAGGCCGGCGTCGTGGAAGGCCTGCCGCGGGACAAGCAGGCAGGACAGGTTGGCGTTGCCGACTTCGCGCGGGCTGCCGTCGGCGGCTGTCTCGCGCTTCCCGAGGACGCGACGCTTCCACGTCCCTCGCCACCAGTCGAAGTCGCCAACGGAGTCGTCAAGGATGCCGGGCCGGCCGGCGAGGTAGGTTTTCGGGGCGACGAGCATCCGGTTGCCCTCACTCTCCTGCCCGCTCTCCCGCCGGGCGGGAGAGGGGAGGTCTCCGGGTGATGCGCGGGCGACGAGGGGTTCGAGGAAGCCGGGGGTGACTTCGGTGTCGTCGTTGAGGAAGAGGACGAAGTCGACGTCCGGGTCGTCGCGGAGGATGGCGAGGGCGCGGTTGCAGGCGCCCGTGAAGCCGAGATTGCGGTCGTTCTCCAGGAGCCTCGCCTGCGGCATCCGCTGCCGCACGATCTCGGGGGAGCCGTCGGTCGAGGCGTTGTCGACGACGGTGAGGGACCAGGCCGGGTAGGTGATGCGTTCCAGGGCGTCGAAGTAGGGGCCGAGGTGGGCGGCGGCATTCGTGGTCACAGTGAGGATGGCGACGTGGGGCGTGGTCACTCGCTCGGTGGCTCCCAGGGGCGGTCGCCGGGGCCGCGTTTCGTGGGGAAGTGCCGGGCTGGCGCCCCGACGGCCGTGCTGTCCGGAGGGATGTCGCTCAGGACAACGGCATTCGCGCCGATGCGGACGTGGTCGCCGACGGTGACCTTGCCGATGACCTTGGCGCCGGTGCCGATGTTCACGTAGTCGCCGATCGTGGGGCCCCACAGTTCGAACGGTTTCTGGGAGCTGTTGCCGATGCCGAGCGTGACGAACGGGTTGATTTCGACGTGGTGGCCGAGGGTCGTCCAGCCATCGAGGACGACGTGGCCGTGGGAGATAAGGAGGGCGCCGTTCGAGCGCACCTGGTTGCCGATCGTGACCCCGAACAGGAACGAGTTCAGGCGCGAGACGAACGTCGCCATCGGGGGGAAGCCGGCTTCGTAGAAGAAGCTCTGCAGCCGGAAGAGCATCACCGCCGGGAACGAGTGCACCGTGAAGAAAAGGTAGAGCCAGACGAACCATGCCGGGCGGTCGGCGCGGATGAGCCCGAACGTCTTCGGCCACTGAGCATGGATCTGGATGTCCTGGGCCACGAGCGTGCGGTGGCGGCGAAAGCTGGCGCGGACCTTGGCGGGCGACACGCGGGACAGGGTAAACGCAGCGGCGCGGAGGCGCAGAGGGGCCGGGAACAGCGAACGGCTACGTGCCCGGACCCTTGCCGTCGTTCTGCTCGCGCATGAGTTGCTGGAAGGCGGGGTTCTGTTCGAGATGGGCGGCGAAGCGGGCAGCGGCCTCCGGGTCTTCGGCAAGGAGGCGGTCCATGCCCTCCTGGTCGGCGTGGATGTGCTCTTCCAGGGCGGCGCGGATCTCTGGCGATGTGGAGGCGAGCCGTTCCAGGTGGAGGCCGCAGATCTTCCGCGGGTCGCCGATCGCGACCATTCGCCCGCGCTCCATCAGCGCCGCCCGGTCCGAAAAGCGCTCAACCGCGCCGAGGTCGTGCGAGACCATCACGATCGTGACGCCCTGCTTCTGCAGCCCGGCGATGTGGTCGTAGCACTTTTCCTGGAAGCGCGCATCGCCGACGGCGAGCACTTCATCGACGAGGAGGATCTCGGGCTCCATGACGGCCGCGATGGCGAAGCCCAGGCGCACGTACATGCCGGAAGAGTAGGTCCGCATTGGCTGGTCGATGAACTCCGCAAGGCCGGAGAACTCGATGATGCGCGGCAGGAGCGCTTCCATCTCGGCGCGCGAAATGCCGACGAGGAGGCCGTTCATGATGGCGTTTTCGCGGCCCGAAACCTGCGGGTGAAAGCCGCTGCCGAGTTCGAGCAGGGTGCTCACGCTGCCGTTCACCTCGATGCTCCCGGCGCTCGGCTGGCTGAGGCCGGCGAGGAGGCGCAGGAGCGTGCTCTTGCCGCTGCCGTTCGCCCCCACGATCGAGAAGAACTCACCGCGGCGCACCTCGAACGAGACATCGCGGACTGCCCAGAGCTCCGAACGCTTCCTCCGCGCGCGAAAGGCAGCACGGGGGTGGAGGAGCGTGGTCTTCAGGGCCTCGCCGGGGATTTCCATGCGGTAACGGCGCGAGACCCCCCGGACGGCGATTGCGACGGGGGCCTCAGAGGACATCGGCGAACCCGTCTTCGAGCCGGCGGAAGGCAGACCAGCCGGCGAGCACCACAACCACCGTAAGTCCAAGCGAGTAGACGAGGTCGCCGGCTGGCCAATCCCCGTTCAGGAGGATGTCGCGCCACGCTTCGGCCAGCGGCGCAAGCGGGTTCACGCGGGTGACCCACTCGTAGCTCTCCGGCACACGGTCCGCGGCATAGATGATTGGCGTTGCGTAGAACAGGAGGTTGAGGAGCACTTCGATGATGTGCTCGAGGTCCCGGAAGTAGACCGTGACCGTGCTGACGAAGAAGGCCAGCCCCGCGATGAGGCAGAACTGCAAGGCGAACACCAGCGGCAGCGAAACCCACGCCAGCGCCGGTTCGTGGCCGCCGGCGATCAAGAAGATGGCCAGCACAGGGAGGCTGAGGAGGAACTGGAGCGTATTCCCGAGGACGGCGCTGAGCGGGAGCACCGCGCGCGGGAAGCGCACCTTCTTCAGCAGGCCGGCATTGCCGATGAAGCTGCCGGAAGCAGCCTGCACCGAGCTCTGGAACCAGAACCACGGGAACAGTCCGGCGAGCAGGAACTCCGCGGTGATCCCGGTGCCGAGGACCTTCCCCAGGGCGAACGAGAGGATGAGGCCGAGCGCGAGCGGCCGGGCGAGCGACCACGCCCACCCGAACACGCTCCCCTGGTAGCGCAGCCGCAGCTCGCGCCCGGTGAGCGCGGAGACGAGCTCGGCCGTGCTGCGGAACGTGTGCGGTGTGGCTGCGAGCGCCATGCCTGCAGTATGCGCGGGAGGGACTGCGAGTTGCGAGCCGGTGCGGCCTAGCCCACCGGTGCAAGGGCCGCGAGCGGAAGCGTGACGGTGAACGTGGTGCCCTCGCCCGGGGCCGACTCGACCGACATGTTCCCGCGGTGGTCGCGGATGGTGCGCTGGCAAATCGCGAGGCCGAGCCCGGTGCCCGCCCCGGCCGTCTTCGTCGTGAAGAACGGCTCGAAGATCCGCTGCTGCGTGCGCTCATCCATCCCTGTCCCGTTGTCGCGCACTTCGACGGAGGCGAGCGAGTCGCTGGCGCGGAGCCGGAGGTAGATGTCGCCCGCTTCGCCCACGGCGTCGCGCGCGTTGAGGATGAGGTTGAGGAAGGCCTGGACGAGCTGGCCCCGGTTGCCGCGCACGAGCACAGGTGTCTCGCCGGGATCCACATGCAGGGTAACGTTCACGGGCAGGCCGGAACGGGCGAGCGAGGCGGTTTCGAGGATGCATTCGCGGAGGTCTTCCTGGCGGAACGACGGCGGTTGCGGCCGCGCAAAGTCGAGCAGGCTGCGCGTCAGGTCCGCCCCTCGCCGCGCAGCGGCATCGATGCTGTCGATCGTTTCGCGCGCTTCTTCGTCGAGTTCGCCGAGGCGCAGCAGGCCGACGTTGCCCAGGACCGCGGACAGCAGGTTGTTGAAGTCGTGGGCGACGCCGCCTGCCAGGGCGCCGAGGCTCTCGAACTTCTGGGCGTGGGCGATTGCCTCGTGCTGGGCCTTGCGCGCGCTGATGTCGCGCGCGACAACCAGCACGCGCGACTCGCCGGGGCCGTTCAACCTCCGCGCCACCACCTCCACGTCCAGGAAGGAACCGTCGGCGCGGAGGACGCGCGTTTCTTCGGGCAGGGTTGGCTGCGTGAGCCAGGAACGCCAATCGTCGCGGTCCCGCTCGACGGCAAGGGCTTCGATGGCCGGTAATGCCATAAGTTCCTGCGCCGTGCGGCCGCTGATGCGCTCGGCGGCGCCGTTCGCGAAAACGATCTTGCCGTGCTCGAGGATCACCATGCCGAGGCCGAGCTCGCTCTGCGCTTCGAGCAAAGCGTCGCGGAAGGCGGTTTCCTTGCGCTGGCTCTCGAGAGCCTGGCGGAGGGCGACCACCTGGCGGGCGATCACAAGAAGAAGGGCGACGACGCCCGCTACCAGCAGATCGTCCGCGCGGTCCGTCTGCATCTCATACGCCGTGATTGCCGCGATGCAGACCACGAAGATGTAGGGCACCGCGCCGGAACGGGCGACGCGCAGCGGCGGGAAGTTCACCTGGAGCGCGGGCGGCGTCGCGGCCGCGATAGCCATCAACCAGACGCCCACCGTCCACGAACTGTCGTACGCGAGTTCGTAGAAGTACCACGCGATGTCCCCCGCGGCGAGGGTCGTCCCGCCGAGCATGAGGAGGGCGTTCCGCAGGGTGATCTTTGCGCGGTAGACACCGGAAAGGACGGTCCCCAGGAAGGCGAGGTCGAGCAGCAGGTAGGCCAAGCCGGTGGCTGTTTCGACCGGGCCGTTGGATGTCCGCGGGAGGACGAAGTGGAGCATCAGCCCGGCCGACACGGCCAGCAGCGCCCCGGCATCGAAGAGCCAGCGGCGGTCTTCGCTCCGCCACAGCGGCGACACCGTCAGCCCGACACCGGCAACGAAAAGGGCGTAGGAGGCCAGGTAGGGCGGGTCCATCCAACCGGGGTAACCCGGGTCGTGACCGAGGCGGGTGAAGATCCCCCAGGTCGCGTCCAGCACGGCGGTGGAGCCAAACGCGAGGGTGAGGACGAACCAGCCGGTGCGGTCGGTACCGCTCGAAGTGCGGGTCCGCCAGGCGCCCAGGCCCGTCGCGACCAGGGCGGGGATGCTCCATGCAACGATCGCGGGGACCGAGTAGCTGGGGCCGAAGATCGGCGGGTAGGCCAGGGCATGCAGAAGCGCGGCGCACACGAGTGCCGCGTAAGCCGCTCGGCCGGTGAGCTTTGACGCAAGCACGAGGGCGACTTTGATCCTCACCCGGAACTATCGGCAGGACCGGCCAGAAGCGCTGTCGGGGAAATCCCGTACGTGGAGGGTGCGGCTCAGATGTCCAGGTTCTTCACGTTGGCGGCGTTCGCCTGGATGAACCGCCGGCGATGGATGACCTCGTCGCCCATCAGCTCGTAGAAGAGCTTGTCCGATTCGGCCGCGTCGTGCACGCCAACCTGCAGGAGGACGCGGTTGTCCGGCTTCATTGTGGTTTCCCAGAGCTGTTCCGCGTTCATCTCGCCAAGGCCCTTGAAGCGCTGGACGTTCAGGTTCGCGCCCTTCCGTTGCTTGCGGTACTCCTCGAGCTGGGCGTCGTTGTAGAAGTAGCGGATCTCCTTGCCCTGCTGGATGCGGTAGAGCGGCGGCTGGGCAATGTAGAGGTAGCCGCCGTCGATCAGCTCCGGCATGTTCCGGTAGAAGAACGTCAGCAGGAGCGTCCGGATGTGGGCGCCGTCCACGTCGGCGTCCGTCATGATGATGACCTTGTGGTAGCGCAGCCGCGTGACGTCGAACGTCTCGCGGATGCCCGTGCCCAGCGCGGAAATGACGAGGCGGATGGCCTCGTGGCCGAGCATCTTGTCCGGGCGGGCCTTTTCGACGTTCAGGATCTTGCCGAAGAGGGGGAGGATCGCCTGGTACTTGCGGTCGCGGCCCTGCTTGGCCGAACCACCGGCCGAGTCGCCCTCGACGATGAAGATCTCCGATTCCTCCGGGTCCCGGCTGGAGCAGTCCGCGAGTTTGCCCGGCAGGGTGCCGCTTTCGAGCGCGCTCTTGCGCTGTACCAGGTCGCGCGCCTTGCGGGCCGCTTCGCGGGCACGGCTGGCGACGAGGCACTTCTCGATGATGCGGCGGCCCTCGTTCGGGTTCTCATCGAGGTACTGCGCGAGGGCTTCGCCGACAACCGTCTGCACCTGGCCCGAGACTTCCGGGTTGCCCAGGCGCGTCTTCGTCTGGCCCTCGAACTGCGGTTCCGGCAGCTTCACGGAGACCACCGCGACGAGGCCTTCGCGGACGTCGTCGCCGGTCAGGTTCGGGTCGTTGTCCTTCAGGATCTTGCTCTTGCGGGCGTAGTCGTTGAGGACGCGGGTGAGGGCCATGCGGAAGCCCGTCATGTGGCTGCCGCCGTCGATCGTGTTGATCGAGTTGGCGAACGTGTAGACGGTCTCGTTGAAGCCGTCGTTGTACTGGATCGCGAACTCGATCACGTTGCCGTCGATCTCGCGCTCGGCGTAGATGGGCTCGAAGTTCAGGGCCTCGCGTTCGCGGTTCACGTGGCGGACGAAGCTCTTGATGCCGCCTTCGAAGTAGTAGTTCACCTCGCGGCCGTCGCGCTCGTCGTACAGCCGGAACCACACCTTCTTCGTAAGGAAGGCGTACAGCCGCAAGCGCTCGGCTTCGATCTTGAAGTCGAAGTCGACGCTTTCGAAGATCGCGGGGTCGGGCTTGAAGCTGAGGGTCGAGCCCGTCTTACGCGGGGTCTTGAGCGGCATGGGCGTGAGCTCAGTCACCGGTGCGCCGCGGCTGAACTCCTGGCGGTAGACCTTGCCGGCCTTCTCCTTGCCCTGGACGTCCGGGTCCGGGACGACTTCGACCCACATCTGCTCGGAGAGGGCGTTGACCACGCTCGCACCGACGCCGTGGAGGCCGCCGGAGACTTTGTACCCGCCGCCGCCGAACTTGCCGCCGGCGTGGAGGACGGTGAGCACCGTCTCGACGGCGCTCTTGCCCGTCTGGCGCTGGATGTCCACGGGGATGCCGCGGCCGTTATCGATGACCGTGCACCAGCCGTTGGCGTGGATGATCACCTCGATGCGGTCGCAGTAGCCGGCCATCGCCTCGTCGACCGCGTTGTCGACGAGTTCCTTGATGAGGTGGTGAAGGCCGGCCTTATCGGTCGTCCCGATGTACATGCCGGGGCGGCGCCGGACCGCTTCGAGACCTTCGAGGACCTGGATATTCTCAGCGGTATAGGACGTGGTGGGTGCGGAAGGTGTTGCCATACGGGAAGCTGAGAACCTCGGTAGCGAACCCTCGCGGGGGCGGGATAAATCGCTATGGTGCCTTCACAGTTTAGCACAGTTAGGGGTTGGAGGCGAATTCGGAAAGGTATCCGGGAGGCCGCTCAGAGCACGCTCCGCGCCGGCTCCGCCGCACGCTCCGGCCCGCTGGCAGACACCTCGACGTTCGAAATCAGGAACTCTGCGACGGGCTGCCGCCGCGCCCCGATGGAGTTGATGTTGCGCGCCATGTCCACACACACGATGCGGAACCCGCGGTACAGCTCCGCGATGCCGGGAAGCGCCGAGTTCGAGAGCACGAAGCGTGCCCCGCGCGCATCGAGTTCGCGCACCACCCGCGCCAGGCGAGCCTGCTCGGCGGGGCCGAAGGGGTTGTCCGTATAGCTGGTGAAGCTCGCCGTCTTGCTCAACGGCTGGTACGGCGGGTCCAGGTAGACAAAGTCTCCGGCGCCCGCTTCGCCGCAGATCTCCTCGAAGTCGGCCGCGCGGATGGCGGCGCCGCGCAGGTCCCGCGCGCACTCGCGCAGGCCGTCGGCGTCGCAGATCCGGGGGTTGCGGTACGAGCCGTGCGGCACATTGAAGTGCCCGGCCCGGTTCACGCGGTAGAGGCCGTTGTAGCAGGTCCGGTTGAGGAAGATGAGGCGCGCGGCGCGCTCGACCGGGCCGGCGGGGCGGGACGCCCGCACCTCGTAGTAAAGCCGCGCCCTCCCCGCTGCGTCGAGACGCGCGTACTCGCCGGCGAGCGATTCGAGGGCCTCGATCAGTGCCTCCGTGGCGTCGCGTACGGCGATGAATGTCTCGACGAGATCGCCGTTCAGGTCGGCCGCGAGCGCGCCCCCCTGGAACCCGCGCGCCTTCAACCCGAAGAGCATCGCCCCTCCGCCCAGGAACGGTTCGATGAAACGCTCGCTCTCGAACAGCCCCTCGGCCGACGCGACCACCGGCACGAGCCGGCCCTTGCCGCCGGCCCACTTCAGGAAAGGGGACGCCACACAGGGATTCTGTGCAGGCCGCGCTGGAATGCGCAAAGCACACAAGGTACTCGGGCCTCGGTACTCGGGCCTCAGCACTCGGTACTCTCCCGAAAATGTGGTTCAATGCTTCGGCATTGCTGGAGGCCCGGCCATGGACTTCACCTTTCCGCCCGAAACCGAACAGTGGCGCAGCGACCTGCGCGCCTTCCTGAAGCAGGAGTTACCGCCCGGGTTCGAGGGCGACGACGACTTCTTCGATAACGAGGAGCAGCTGGCGTTCGCGCGGGAGTTCACGAAGAAGCTCGGGGCGAAGCGCTGGTTCGCCCCCGCCTGGCCGGAGAAGTACGGCGGCCTGGGCAAGACGCAGATCGAGCAGATGATCCTGAACGAAGAGCTCGCCTACCACCGCGCTCCCTCCGGCGGGCGGCTCTTCACCATCGGCATCACCGGGCCGACGATGCTGGTCCACGGGAGCGAGGAGCAGAAGGAGCGCTACCTGCCCGGCATGGCCGCGGGCGAAGTCTGGTACTGCCAGGGCTTCAGCGAGCCAGGCTCCGGCTCGGACCTGGCCTCCATGGAAACCCGGGCCGTCCGCGACGGCGACGACTTCGTCGTCAACGGGCAGAAAATCTGGACTTCCAACGGCCACGTCGCCGACAAGATGCTGCTGCTCGCCCGCACGAACCCGGACGTGCCGAAACACAAGGGCATCAGCGCCTTCGTGGTGGACATGAAGTCGCCCGGGATCTCGGTGCAGGGCATCCCGAACATCGCCTACCGGCGGGACTTCAACCAGGTGTTCTTCGAGGACGTGCGCGTGCCCGCGAAGGACCTCCTCGGCGGGCAGGACAACGGCTGGTACGTGGCCACCACCACCCTCGACTTCGAGCGCTCCAACATCGCCGCCATCAGCGGCGCCCGGCGCACCATCCACGACCTGGTGCGCTGGGCGAAGGAACGCCACCCGGGTGGCCGCCCGTGGGACAAGGACAGCGTGCGCGCGAAGCTCGCCGACCTGGCGGTAGAGGTCGAGGTGGGCAGGCTCGTGGCCTACCGCACGGCCTGGCTGCAGTCCAAAGGCGAGATCCCGAACTACGAGGCGAGCATCGGCAAGGTCTGGATGGCAATGCTCGGCATCAAGGTGGCCAACACGGGCGTGAACCTGATGAGCGCCTATGGCGCCCTCCAGCCGGGGAGCAAGTGGGCCCAGCTCCACGGCCGCGTCCTGACGAGCTACCTGCTTGCCGTCTCCGGGCCTATCGGCGGCGGCACCAGTGAGATCCAGAAGAACATCATCGCCCAGCGCGGACTGGGGCTGCCCAGGGGATAACGCGGCCATGCGGGTCGTTCGCGTCGGAACCAGCAACGACTACGCGGGCGTCGTACCGCAGGAGCAGCGCGGCTGGCACATCGCCTCGCAAATGCTGTCCGAGGCCGCGGGGGAGCCTGTCGAGACCATCCTGAAGCGCGCCTGGCCTACGGCCGAACTCGCCTCGCACATCGTCCGCTGGCTCGATGAGTACGACCCCGACCTGGTGCTCCTCCAGGTGAGCAACTTCTGGTACGGGCACGAATCGGCGCCGCTCTGGTTCGAGCGCAGGCTTGGCCGGCCGGGCAAGTACCTCGCCGATACCGGGCTCAGGCTGGGCAAGAAGCCGTGGCTGGCCGACAACCGCCTCGGCGTCGCCGCGAGCCGCGCACTGGTCCGGGTACTGCCCTCGGCCACGCACTTCACCGTCGCCCAGGTAGTCGAAGCGATGGAGTCCGCTATCCAGCGAGTGGTCGCGCGCGAGGGCCCTGTGCTCGTCGTGCGCGGGCACGACCACTGGGAGAAGCTGCCCATGTCCTCCCGCCGGGCGAACAACCGGAACATCGCACGCAACCGGGCCATGTCGGCCGCGATGCGCGACCTCTGCGCGCGCTACCGCGTGCCCTACGCGGAACGGCCCCCGGTGAGCCGCGCGGAGATGCGGACCATGCTCGCGGCCGCGCAGTTCCACAACAGCGTGGAGGGCGAGCGCATTTCCGGCGAAGTCGATGGCCGCATGATGGTGGCCGCGTGGACGGCGGGGCGGCCCACGCCCCGGCCACGCTGAACAGGCGCGATCACGGCCTGTTCACAGCCGCGATGCATCGTCGCGCGGGCCCCCGGGTGGGTCCCGGCGCGGCAAACGCGAAACGTCGCGTAAGGAGTCAGTTGCAGATTCGAAAAAAGTAAGCCACAGGCTAAAGATCCCAGCTATACTTTAGATAAGCCGTGTACATCTTCGACCTCCAGCTCACGAATTACCGGAACTATGTGCGCGCCGCGGTCAGGCTCGAAAAAGGGCTCAACCTCTTCGTTGGGGACAATGCCCAGGGCAAGAGCAACCTGCTGGAGGCCGTCTACCTCCTTTCGACCTTGAGAAGCAGCCGCGCCAGCCACGACAGCGACCTCGTGCGCCGCGACATCCTCCAGAGCGAGTTCCCGGTCGCCCGCCTCTCGGCCGAAGTCGAACGCTCCGCGGGAAACCTCCAGATGGACCTCGCGATCGTCGGCCGCACGACCGACCCTTCGCACCGCGCGGGCAAGCGCGTCCGCGTGAACGGTGTGCCGCGCAAGGCGTCCGACGCCGTCGGGCAACTCTGCGCAGTGCTGTTCACCACGCTCGACATCGACATCGTGGCCGGCCCGCCGCTCATGCGGCGGCGCTACCTGGACATGATGATTTCGCAGGTGGACCGCGGCTACCTGCGCGCCATGCAGAAGTACCAGAAGGTCCTGCAGCAGCGGAACAGCCTGTTGAAGCGCATCCAGGCGCGCGAGGCGCACGCGCACGAACTGAACTTCTGGGACCAGGAGCTGGCCCACGCCGGCGGCCTCATCTTCTGGGCGCGGGCCGATGCGCTCGGCCACATCGTCCCCCAGGCGGCCATGCAGATGGAACGCCTGAGCGACGGACTCGAGACCCTGCAACTTACCTACCGGCCCTCCCTCGGCGGGCTCGATGAGCGCGACGCCCCGATCGACGACTCGGAGTGGACGGCCCGCATGCTCAAGGCGCTGCAGAACCTGCGCAGCCGCGAAATCGGCGCCGGCGCAACCCTCGTCGGCCCTCACCGGGACGACGTGCAGGTGGAGATCGACGACATGCCGGCCGACTCCTACGCCTCGCGGGCGCAGCAGCGCACGGCGGCCCTTTCGATGCGCCTGGCCGAAGCCAGCTACCTCCGCAAGACGCTCGGCGACGACCCGGTGGTCCTCCTCGACGACGTCCTCAGCGAACTGGATGCACGCCGCCGCAAGGGCGTCCTCGAGTACATCGACACCTTCCAGCAGACGCTCGTGACGACGGCCGACCCGGACCGCTTGCGCGACGTGATGACGAAGGCGGCGGGGCGGTTTATCGTTTCCGCCGGGAGCATTACGCGCTTCGAAGGGGAATAAACCGATCGGCAAGCGCCGTTCGTTCGTGCTCGGTGGAGCGGCCGCCGTCGGGTCCCTGGCGTTCCTGACGGGCCTCCTCACGCTCCTTGTCCTCGTCGATCTCCCGGAGAATCCACGGCGCAAGCTGTTCGAAATCAACGCCGCCCTGGGCACCTCGATCGTGATGCTCTCGCTCGGCGGCGTGCTGGTGTACCAGGCGGGCTCGGCCCTGGGGGGCGTCGGCTCCCGGGCCATGCGCGTCCCGAACTGGGCGCTCATCGTGCCGTTCGCGCTCGGCATGTTCCCGTTCCTGGTCTCGCTCGGACAGCACCAGGTGAACAACCCGGAGACGCTGCCGTGGCTGTTCCCGTTCACCAACGTGCTCATCGTCAGCATCCCCTCGCTGGTCATCGCCCTGGTGGCGGCCCAGCGTTACAGCCTGTTCAACACGTTCGCCTGGCCGGTCAGCTGGCGCGAGTGGACCAGCGGCATCATCTACGGCGCCATCGGGGCGACCACGGTTGCGGGCTTCATCAACACTGTGTACCTCGTGGGGGCGGGACTCTTCCTCATCAACACCGTGGGCGATGGCGATACGGGCAACCTGGCGGCAGGTCTGCGCGACCTCCCCCGCGGGTGGGGCATCGCCTTCGACCTGAGCGTGCTCTCTGTCGTCGCGCCACTGAACGAAGAGTTCTGGAAGGGCATGCTGGTGGCTCTGTTCTTCTTCCGCAAAGGCGGGGCCGGCCGGTGCTTCCTCTGGGGCGTGCTGGCGGGGGCGGGTTTCAACATCCTCGAGACCTTCCAGAACAGCATCGCCATCGTGAACCCCTCGGAAGTGAGCCAGCAGCAGTTGAGCGAAGACTGGTGGAAGTTCGCCAGCGCCCGGGCCGGGACGGGGGCGTTGCACTCGGCCGCGACCGGGCTGGCCGCGCTGGGGTTCTACGGCCTGTTCCGGCGGCAGGGCCGGTTCCTCTGGGGGTACCCGGCGGGCGTCCTCCTGCACGGGCTCTGGAACTTCCTGAACTTCACGCTGGCTGGCGACGCCATCCTCAGCCAGGCGGGGCCGCATTCCACCCTGCTCGACATCCTCAGCGTGCTCGGGCTCTTCGGGCTGTTCTTCGTGAGCGTGGCCATCCTCTGGGAGGCCCCGCGGCGCATCCGCGACGGCGCGCCGGCGCACATCTACCGGATGCTGGGCATGGCGCCCCGGCCGGAAGCCCGGGAGACCGCGCTGGCAGAGGGCCGCTACCCGGCGGCGCCCTTCATCCCACCGGCGTAACACACGACTTCGGGGTAGATCCCACCCAACCGGAAAGGAAGCGCCCCCGGCGAAGCGTTCGCCGGGGGCGCAGGGGGAAAACGTCGTTTGGGCCGGAGGCTCAGTAGTCCTCGGGCGGGGGCGGCGGCGCCGCCGGGGGCTGCGGGATCTCAGCCACCAGCGTCTCCGTCGTGAGCACGAGCGAACTGATGCTGACCGCGTTCTCCAGCGCCGAGCGCGTCACCTTCACCGGGTCGACGATGCCGAGTTCGAACATATCGCCCCAAGTGTCGTTTTCGGCGTTCCAGCCTTCGTTCGGCGAGGTCAGCCGCTTCACCTGGTCCACGATCACCGAGCCTTCGAGACCGCCGTTGGCGGCGATGGTCCAGGTCGGCTCTTCGAGGGCCTGGGAGAGCAGGTTGATGCCCGTGCGCTCGTCTTCGTTCTTCGTCTTCGCGGCGAGGGCGGCGAGCGCCTTCTGCGTGCGGATGAGGGCGACACCGCCGCCAACCACGACACCCTCGTCGACGGCCGCGCGGGTCGCGCTGAGGGCGTCCTCGACGCGCGCCTTCTTCTCCTTGAGCTCGACTTCGGTGGCCGCGCCGACCTTGATGACGGCGACACCGCCGGCCAGCTTGGCCAGCCGCTCCTGGAGCTTTTCGCGGTCGAACTCGCTCGTCGCGTCGTCGATCTGGGCCTTGATCTGCTTGATCCGGGCCTGGATCGCCTCATCGGAGGCCATGCCTTCGATGATCGTCGTGTCGTCCTTGTTCGCGACCACGCGGCGGGCGCGGCCGAGGTCGGCCACGGTGGCGTTCTCGAGCCGCAGGCCGATGTCCTCGGTAATCAGGGTGCCGCCGGTGAGGATGGCGATGTCTTCGAGCATGGCCTTGCGGCGGTCGCCGAAGCCAGGCGCCTTCACGGCGAGGATGTTGATCGTGCCGCGCAGCTTGTTCACCACGAGGGTGGCCAGCGCTTCGCCATCGACATCGTCGCAGATGATGACTATGTCCTTCGTCACCTGGAGGACCTTTTCGAGCAGCGGCAGGATGTCCTGCACGGCCGAGATCTTCTTATCGGTGATGAGGATGTACGGGTTCTCGATGACCGCTTCCATGCGGTCCGTGTTCGTCACGAAGTAAGGCGACACGTAGCCGCGGTCGAGCTGGAGGCCATCGACGAATTCGGTCTCGAACTTGATCCCGCGCGACTCTTCGACGGTGATGACGCCGTCCTTGCCGACCTTCTCCATGACGTCGGCGATGAGCTCGCCGATCTCCTTGTCGTTGGCGGAGATGGAGGCGACGTGGGCAATCTGGTCCTTGGTGAGCACGGGCCGCGCCTGGGCGCGGAGGTCCTTCACGGCCTCGACGAGGCCGGCTTCGATGCCGCGCTTCACGGACATCGGGTTGGCGCCCGAGGTGACGATCTTCATGCCGCCGCGCACAAGCGCCTGGGCGAGCACGGTGGCCGTCGTCGTGCCGTCGCCGGCCACGTCGTTGGTCTTGGTGGCCACCTGCTTGGCGAGCTGGGCGCCCATGTTCTCGAACGGGTCTTCCAGCTCGATTTCGCGGGCAACGGTCACGCCGTCTTTGGTGATGCTCGGCGCGCCGAACTTCTTATCGATGACGACGTTGCGGCCGCGGGGGCCGAGCGTCACCTTGACGGCGTCCGCCAGGGCGTCGACGCCTTCCTTGAGCCGCCGGCGGGCCGACTCATCGAACAGCAGTTGCTTCGCAACCATCAGCTTCTCTCTTTCTGGGACTCGAACGGCGGCACCGGGCCGCCGGGAGCGACGGAGTTTCGCGACCGTTCGCGAAGCTCCGTGGCCTCCGCGTCTCCGGGGTGGACTAGACCTCGAGCTTGCAGAGGACGTCCTTCTCGTTGAGGACGATGTAGTCGACGCCGTCGATCTTCACGTCGGTGCCGGTGTACTTGGCATAGAGGATGCGGTCGCCGACGGCGAGGCCCATGTCGACGCGCTTGCCGTTGTCATCGAGGCGGCCGGGGCCAACGGCGACGACTTCGCCCTGCTGGGGCTTTTCCTTGGCCGTATCCGGGATGACGAGGCCGCTGCTCGTCACTTCTTCCTGCTTCAGGGGGGTGATGACGATGCGGTCGGCGAGGGGGACGAGCCGCGTCTTGGCGGCGGACTTGGTGGCGGTCTTGGCAGCTGCCATTGGTTTCAGATTCCTCCTGGGGAAATCGAGTGCATGGGTTAGCGAAGTGGGATGTTAGCACTCTCTGCGGGAGAGTGCTAGTCCTGCGCGGGCCTGCGACTGCCTGCTCGCCGGCGAGGCCCACCAAACGTATGAAACTCATGAGAAATGGTTGTCACCCGCTGTGGGCCCATGCTAGGTTCCAAATGCTTGGAGCGGCCTCCGGGCGGAAGGAGAGTCAACCTTGAGAATTCGGAGATTTCGGTTAGCCTTCGTTGGGGGGGCTGCTTCTAGCAGCGTCTATACTCCGGCCGGCCCCGGCGCTCGCGCATGACGTCACGTGCTTTGCGTGGAGCGACGGCGACCTCTGGGTGTGGGGGTCGGCCCAGTTCTGCAACGGCACGGCCGACAGTCAGACAGTGACGTCGACGTTGTACAAGTGGAACGGGTCTAACTACGACCAGGAGTCGTTCCAGTGGCAGCCCTGTGGACTCTGCGCGAACGTCGAGACCATCGCGGGCACACCACCGGGAACGGGATGGCGGTGGGTGGAAGGGCAGCACTACGGGTACCACCACAACATCTGGTACACCGTCACCGGGATGGAGTTCTACCGGCCATGAGCTCGCGAATATCGAAAGTTCGGCGGTTCGTCTGGGCCGTCGCCGCAACGCTTGGTGTCGTGGTCGTGGGCCTCGGTGCGGCGAGCCTGGCCTCGCCTGAATCGAGGGCCAACGACGAGGACACGCTGGCCCAGGGTTTCTCCACACCGGACGCGTCCAGCGGCGCGGAGGAGGGCCGACTCATTATCGTGGCCGCGACTTATGAAGCGGAACCCCGCGCGCTGACCGCCGCTGAGTGCGCAGAGGCTCGGCCGAGGATGGAAGCGCAGGCTAGTTTGCTCGCAGCGCAGATCGCCCGTTCCGGTGGCGGAACGGAACTTGAGAGTCGCCTGGCTGCGGCGGTCGCCGAAAGCCGTGCATGGTTCGACGCGGGATGCCCGCAGGACACCAGGCTTGGCTACTATGAGTCGAAGGCTCGCGACGGAAGCCTCAAGTCAGTCTTGATCGACTGGTAGCACGTGGGGGGCAGGCTCAGGCCGCACTGCCCCTCTCCAAAGCGACTGCCCCGGCGCCCGTGCGCTGAGAGAGGTGGTCAGCCCGCCTGCGTCCCATCCGGCATGAGCGTCCCGTCCAGGCGACCGCGTTCGATAAGCTGCGGCGTGATCTTCGCGCCCGTGAAGTCGGCCCGGGCGAGGTCCGCGTAGTCCAGGTTGACGCCGGGGCCAACCGTCCCGGTGAGGCTGGCGCCGGCCAGGTTCGCGCGGAAGAACTTCGTGGCCGCGAGCGATGCGCCCTGGAGGTCGGCCTGGCGGAGGGTGGCGCCGGAAGCGTCGGCGTGGGAGAGGTCGGCGAAGCGCAGGTTCGCGCCGGAAAGGTCGCAGCCGGTGAGGTTCGCCCGGCGAAGGGAGGCCGCTTCGAAGTCCGCCCCCTGGAGCCTCGCACCGCTGAGGTTGATGTCCGAAAGGTCCAGGCCGCGGAAGTCCGCCCCGCGCAAGTCGCAGCCCGGCAGGTTCGCCCCCTTGTCCACGATGAACCCGTCCACCGTGACGGGCCCCACCCGGAAGCCGGGAGGCGGGGGCTCGGACTTCGGCTGTCCCGGGGGGACGCCGGGCTCGCTCTCGCCGGCGCCCGGGGCGGCGCCGGCGGGAGGCGCGTTACGGCGGGCGCGGTCGTAGGCGGCCCGCAGGTACTGGTCACCGAGGACGGCCCAGGCTTCCCTCATCACCCTCCGCCGGCGCGCGAACTCCGTCGCACTGATGTCGGCCCCGCTGAGCGATTCGGCCATGCGCGAAAGCGCCTTCAGGATCTCGTGGCGCGGGGCGTCTTCGCGCACGCCGATTTCGCGATACCAGTTGACGGTGATGTCGCCCGTGTATTCGGCGGTCGCGCGGGCTGCCTCGCGGGGCTCCTCGGTGGCGAACCACGACGGTTCCGTGCGGCGTTCGGCCGGCCGGCGCGGCGGCGATTCCCGGCGCGCAGGGCGCGGCGCCACCGGGCGTGGCAGTTGCCGGTCGTAAAGCAGCCGCTTGTGGGGGTCGCGCAGGGTCTCCCAGGCTTCGTTGATGCGGCGCATGAGGGCGGCAGCCCCGGGGTCCGGGTTCGCGTCCGGGTGGTGCTCCCGGGCCAGGCGCCGGTAGGCCGCGCGGATCTCGAGAAGCGTCGCGCTCCGGCTCACCGAAAGCACGGCGTAGTGGTCGGGCTCGGGCGCGGGCATGGCATCATGCTAACAAGGCGGCGCGTCCCCGGGAGCAGGTCGACGCAACGCTCCGGGCCCGGAGGGACAGGATGAAGGCCGTGGACAGCTTCGATCGCCTTCTCGGTGAGTGGGAGACCTCTGGCACGCTCTCCGCGGATGGGGCGGAGGTGCGTGTGCGCGGGCGCACCACAATCCAGCGCACAGGCGCCCTCGTCGTGGTGCACGCCACTGTCTCACCCGAAGCGTTCCCGGACAGCGTTTCCGTCATCATCAATGCGGAGGATGGCCCGGCCACGATGCACTACTTCGACGAACGGGGCGTGCATCGCCGCTACTTCTGCGCGTTGTCCGGCGGCCTCTGGACGCTGTGGCGGGCGGACGAGGATTGGCGCGAGTCACCCGGGTTCAACCAGCGATACCTCGGTGAGATGTCTTCCGATGGACAGCACATCAAGGGCGCCTGGGAGCGGGGGACCGGCCCTGCAGGCGATGCATGGGTGGTGGACTTCACACTGAACTATCGCCGCACCGGGTGAACACCGGGCCCGCGCGTTAACCGTTTGGGCGCTAATGCGTTTTGTTCTTACTGGGCCCGCTTTTCGTTCTCACGGCCGGGAGCATCCGAACCAGCCAACTCCATGCTGACCGCGCACGGGCCGCGCGGCAGCAGGCGCCCCCGGGGGAAAGGCGGCGGCGCACAACATCTCCCTCCTTGTCTTCCGCCGTGGCCCGCGCATTCGAACCCCGGGGCTGCACACACTCGGGCAGCCGATGTTTCGCCTCACGCAAACTTCACGTTCGCGTGAGGGTATGATAGGCTTGGTCAATCGGAGGGTAGGCTTTTGCGCTGGCTTTTGCGCCTCATCCCATACCTGAAGCCCTATAAGAAACAGCTCGCGCTGGCGTGGATCTCGATGATGGCCGCGGCCATCTTCGTGATGGTCAGCCCGCTCCTCGTGCGCTACGCGATCGACTTCGGACTCGACCCGCAGCGAGACCCCGCGACGGGCCAACTCACCGGCCTCGACGGCAACGGCCGGCTGCTCGTGTTCGGCGCCCTGGCCATCATCGCCTTCGCCATCGGACGCGGGGTCGCCCAGTTCGGCCAGCAATACCTCGGCGAGACCGTCGGCCAGTCGGTCGCCTACGACATCCGCAACAAGATCTACGACAACCTCCAGCGCCTGAGCTACGCCTACCACGACAAGGTGCAGACCGGGCAGATCATGTCCCGCGCGACGCAGGACGTGGAGAACATCCGCATGTTCGTGAACATGGGCGCGCTGCGGCTCGCCTTCATCACGGTCATGCTCCTCATCTCCGTCGTCGGGATGTTCGTCATCCACTGGCAGCTCGCCCTCATCTCGGTGGTGAGCCTCCCCTTCCTCGCCTGGCGGTCCTATGTGACGAGCGCCCGCCTGCGCCCGATCTGGATGCAAATCCAGGAGAACCAGGCGCAGATGACCCAGGTGGCCGAAGAAGGCCTGACCGGCATCCGCGTGGTGAAGGCGTTCGCGCAGGAGCCGTTTGAGAGCCAGAAGTTCGCGGACGCGGCCAAAAAGCAGGCCGACCTGAGCTACTACTCCTCGCGCGTGCAGGCCGGCAACCAGCCGATGCTGCAGGGGCTCTCCGCGGCCCAGGTGGCCGTGACCGTTGGCGTCGGCGCCTACTTCATCAGCCAGGGCCACATCACCGTCGGCGACCTCACCGTATTCACCCTCTGGCTGAACGTGCTCCAGCTGCCGGTGCGCTCCATCGGCTTCATCATCAACATGGCGGCGCGCTGCATCAGCTCCTCCGAGCGCGTGTTCGAACTGATCGACGCCCAGTCCGCCGTCCAGGAGAAGCCGGACGCGCGCGTCCTGGAGGACGTGAAAGGCCACGTCGTCTTCGACAACGTGAGCTTCGGCTACGACAACCTGAGCGCCGTCCTCAGCGGCGTGAACATCGACGCCACGCCCGGTAAGGTGATCGCCCTCCTCGGCCCCACGGGCAGCGGCAAGTCGACGATCGTCAACCTGATCCCGCGGTTCTACGACGTGACCGAGGGAAGCATCACCATCGACGGGGTCGATGTGCGGGACGTGACGCTCGATTCGCTGCGCAAGAACATCGGCATCGTCCAGCAGGACGTCTTCCTCTTCATCGGCACGATCCGGGACAACATCGCCTACGGCCGCCCGGACGCAACGCAGGAGGAGATCGAGGCGGCGGCAAAGGCCGCCCGCATCCACGACTTCATCGTCAGTCTCCCCTACGGGTACGACGAATGGGTCGGCGAACGCGGCGTAACCCTTTCCGGGGGCCAGAAGCAGCGCATCGCCATCGCGCGCACGTTGTTGCTGGACCCGAAGATCCTGATCTTCGACGACTCGACCGCGAGCGTGGACTCCCAGACGGAGTTCCTCATCCAGCAGGCCCTTAACGAGCTGATGAAGGGGCGGACAACCTTCGTCATCGCCCAGCGCCTGCGCACCGTGATGCGCGCCGACGAGATCATCGTCCTCCAGCGGGGGAGAGTGGTGCAGCGCGGGAAGCACGCCGAACTGCTCGAGCAGGAGGGGCTCTACCGCCGCATCTTCGACCTCGAACTGCGCGACCAGGAGGAAGCGCTCGGCAGGCCGACACCGACTTCGGTGGCCGCGGGGGGCGGCAACGGGCACAGCGGCGCGGGCGCGCTGAAGGAAGCCCAGCGCCACCAGCCCGAAACTGAGCCCGGGCCCGTGCCCACACGCATGCTCGCCGGCGACGCCGGCAGCGCAGGAGGTGGTTCCTGATGTTCGGTGGAGCAGGCGCCGGCGGCTGGAGCACCGGCATTGGCGGCCAGGCGATGGGCCCGCGGGCGAACCGCGGTTCCGACGGCTGGGACGACGAATACCTGGGGAAGGCCTACGACTCCCAGGTCGTGAAACGCATCCTCCCCTACCTGAAGCCCTACAAGAAGCAGGCATTCCTCGCGCTCAGTTGCATGGTCATCTCGGCGGTGGCCAGCTACCTCCAGCCGTTGCTCATCGGCCTGACCGTGAAGGCCGGCGTGGAGGGCAACGAGACACGCGTCTGGTGGCTGCTGGGCGCAATGCTCGGCGCCGCCGCGATCACCTGGATCACGGCCTACATCCAGCTCCTCACAACAGCCTGGATGGGGAACCGGCTGCTCCTGCAACTGCGCAGCGAAATGTACGACCACATGCAGGGCCTCTCGCTCAGCTTCTACGACGAGATGGAAGTGGGCCGCATGATCAGCCGCCTCACCAGCGACGTCACCGTCATGCAGGAACTGCTGACCAGCGGCTCCCTCACCTTCCTGGCAGACTTCGTGGGCCTGGCGGTAGTGGTCACGGTGCTGCTCTTCCTCGATTGGGAACTGGCCCTCGTTACGTTCGCGATCGTGCCGCCGCTGGTGCTGGTGATGGTCTGGTGGGCCAAGCACGCCAAGCAGGCGTTCGTGAACGTGCGCATCAAGATCAGCGCGCTCTACGGGACGCTCGCCGAGAACGTCTCCGGCGTTCGCGCCGTTCAGTCCATGTCCCGCGAGGACGAAAACGCGCGCCGTTTCGACGCGCTTAACCAGGACAACCGCCGCGCGAACATCTGGGCGGGCATGCTCAGCGCGGCCATCATGCCGGTCATCGAACTGGCCGTCGCGATCGCGACTGCCGCCGTCCTCATTGTCGGCGGTTTGCGGGCCCTCCACGCCGACTCGGTCGATGTCCCCTCGCTGTTCGCGGTCCTCGTCGCCTTCACGCTCTACGTCGGCCGTTTCTTCGACCCGATCCGGGACCTCGTGTTGCAGTACACCATGCTGCAACGGGCGATGGCCGGCGGCGAGCGCATCTTCGAGGTGCTCGACACCGAGCCCCGCATCAAGGACAAGCCCGACGCCATCGAACTCGACCACGTCGAGGGCCGCGTCGACTTCGAGGACGTGTACTTCCACTACACCGAGAGCGTGCCCATCCTGCGGGGCATCACGCTCCACGTGGAGCCGGGCGAGACGATCGCGTTCGTCGGCCCCACAGGCGCCGGGAAGACCACGATCACGTCGCTCATCAGCCGCGGGTACGAAGTTACCGGCGGTGCGATCAAGATCGACGGCCACGACATCCGCGACGTGAAACGCCGGTCACTCACGCGCCACATGGGGGTCGTCCTGCAGAACCCGTACCTCTTTAGCGGCACCGTGCGGGACAACATCGCCTACGGCCGGCCGGAGGCCACGGACGAGCAGGTGCGGGCGGCAGCCAAAGCCGTCGGCGCCGACGAATTCATCAACCGGCTGGAGAACGGCTACGACACCGTCCTCCAGCAACGGGGCCAGAACCTGTCCGTGGGCCAGCGCCAGCTCATCAGCTTCGCCCGCGCGATCCTCGCGTCGCCGCGCATCCTCGTGCTGGACGAGGCGACTGCCTACGTCGACACGCAGACGGAGGTCATCATCCAGCGCGCGCTGCGCGAACTGCTGAAGAACCGCACCTCGTTCGTTATCGCCCACCGGCTTTCGACCATCCGGGAAGCGAACCGGATCGTGGTGCTGGACCAGGGCCAGATCGCGGAGATGGGGACGCACGAAGAGCTGCTCGCGAAGGGCGGCATCTATGCCAACCTCTACCGCATGACCTACGAACAGGAGCAGGCCCAACGCGACGCCGTCGCAGCGGGCGAGGACGCGGCCTTCGCAGCCCGCCGGCGCGGCGAGGTGGGCCCCGGCCCGGCCCTTACCCCTCAACCGGCGGGCGGGGATTAGCGAGGCTCCTCCCCGGACTCCATGCACGCATCGCTGCCGGCGCCCCTCCAAAGGGGGGCGCCGGTTGCGTTTTCGGCCCGGCGTGCCAGCCGGCTTTGCGAGGCCCGCCGAACCACTACACACCGGCCTGGTTCGTGCCGAAAACCTACACAGCGGAAAGCCCGAAGGGGGAGCTTTCAGATGCTCGCGACGCTCGGAGCGCTCTCGCGCCTGGTCGCTACGCCACCCAAGCAAGCCACCACGGACACGGTCCTGGAGGCCTGCAGGATCGTGCGCCGATTACTCGGGGCGCAGGATGCCTACGTCATCCGTGCCGGCGACCCCGAGTTCATCCGCATGGGCTGCGAGGACGACCCCAAGAACTACGAGATCAAGCAGCGTGGCTACTGGCTCGTGTGGCGGGAAGCGGCCGCCCGCGCCGACGACCCGGTGCGGATGTTCACGGTCAGCGAGCGCCTCGTCCACGAGGTGCGGGCCCCCGAACCCGGCATCCCCGCCACGCACCTGGGCGCGGTCCTCCCGGGCGACGAGAGCAACTCCGAAGTCCTGATCGTGCACGGGCCCTGGCCGGGAGGCCTGACGGCCGAGCAGCTGGCCGTGGTGGAGACGATCACGCCCCTCATGGCGTACCTCGTCGCCAACGTGCTGGACAAGGAGCGCCACGAACGCCTGCGCAGCCAGATGCGCGTGTTCGCCGATATCGCGACGGCCTTCAGCCGCGACGACGCGGCCGAAGGCGCGCTCGGCGCGCTCGCGACGGCCCTCGCCCGCGCAAGCGGCTTCGCCTGGGTGCCGATCATCCTCTTCGACCCCGGCCTCGAACACGTCGTCGACCGTGCCCTCAACACCAGCCGCCACTCGAACACCGAAATCGCCCTCCGCGCCGCCCAGGGGCGCCAGTCGGAACACTCCGTCGAGCGCGACATCCGCGTGGCCCGGCGGCTCGCCTGGACGCGCCAGCCCTACTTCGTCCCGGACGTCGCCGACCCGAACGAGCAATTCCTGGTGGACGACGAGCTGCGGCCGTACTACGAACAGGCGCACGTCCTCTCGATGGCCGTCTTCCCGGTCCTCGTGAAGGACACCCTGATCGGCACCATCACCTTCAGCGCCGCCGAACACCACGACTTCGACCAGGCCGAGCAGGAGTTTCTCGGGAGCCTCGTCGCCCAGGCCGGCCCAACCATCCACGCCTTCATCCTGAACCGCGAACTGCGCAAGGCCGAGCAGCGGCTGCGGGCCGTGTTCTCGAACGCGCCCGTGTTCATCACCGTCTACGAGCCGGACGGCACCGTCGCCCTCTCCGAAGGCGCCGGCCTGGAGGGCCTCGGCCGGGTGGCCGGCGCGATGGTGGGCAGCTCGATCTACGAGGAGCTGCCCGGGCCCGAAGGCCAGCAGGTGCGTGCCAACATCGAGCGCGGCCTGCGCGGCGAGAAGTTCGAAAGCCGCATCTCCCTCAGCGGCCGCGAACTCGAGACACGCTACGCCCCCTTGCGCGACGAGAACGGCGAACCGACCGCCGTCATCGGCGTCACGCTCGATGTCTCGGAACGGTACCGCGCCCAACGAGAGCTCGAAAAACTGAACGCCGAGCTCCAGAAGGCGAAGGAAAGCGCCGAAGCCCTCGCCCGCCAGGCCGAAGAATCGCGCCGCCGCGCAGAGTACCTGGCCAGCCACGACGCCCTGACCGGCGTGCTTTCGCGGCGCGCCTGGTTCGAAATTGCCCGCGTCAACCGTCCTACCGCCATCGCCGTGTTCGATGTCGACCGCTTCAAGGGTATCAACGACATGTATGGCCACCCCGCCGGCGACGTTGTCTTGCGCGAGGTCGCGGAGCGCATTTCGGCTGCCATGACCGATGAGGAGGCCGTCGTCGGCCGCCTGGGCGGCGAAGAGTTCGGCATCGTCTTCACGGGGCCGCTCGAACGCGCCGAACGCGCCTGCGAGCGGGCCGTGGAGATGGTCGCCGACCGCGGTTGCGAGCTTCCCAGCGGTGAAATCCTGCGGGTGACCGTGAGCGCCGGGCTGGCGCCCTGCCGGCGGGCTTCGGACCGGGCCGACGACGCGATCGACCGCGCCTACGAGGCCGCCGACCAGGCCCTCTACCGCGCCAAGGAAGCAGGCCGCCACCGCCTGGTGGTTTCGAAGGCCGCGTAGGCGCCCGTGAGCCCTGCCGCTAGCCTCCGCCCGCGCTCGCCCCGGCCGCGACAGGCATGGTCCGCCCGGTGCGATAGATGTGGCGCAGGTTGGCCCCGCTGACCATCGTGAGCACCGTGATCGCGACGAACACCGCCCCCGGGACGGCGAACAGCATCGGTGCGCCGAGGCGGTCGGCCAGGGCGCCGAAGCCGAGGTTCATGACCGCCATGATCCCTCCCGCCGACATCAGGTAGAGGCTCATCACGCGGCCGCGGATCTGGTCCGGGACGACTTCCTGGAGGAGGACGGCACTCAGGGCCATGAACATCGCCTGGCTCGAACCCATGAGCGTGGCATTGACCGCGGCGAACTCGATCCGGTGGCTGACGCCCATGAGGATAGGCGAAAGCCCGCTGGCCAGGGCTGTACCGAGGAAGAGCGGCCCCCGGCTGAGACCCGCGTTCATCGCCAGCACGAACGTCCCGATGAGCGCCCCCAGCCCGACTCCGAACGTCATCACCGTGAACCCGCCCGAGGCGCTGTGGAGCTCGGTTTCGGCGAATCCCGGCAGCATGGCGTCGAACGACATCGTGAGCGAGCAGTGGAAGAACACAAGGACGAAAATGGCCAGCACCGGCGGCGTCCGGCGGATGTAGGCCAGGCCCTCGCGCAGATTCTCGGCAACGTCTCCGAGCCGCGTCACCCCGCCCCGGGACGAGACACTCACGCGCCGCACGGAGACGAACGCGAGGATCGCGAACACGGCCGAGACCGCGTACGCCCCTTCCACCCCCACGGTCGCAAGGAACGGGCCCGCCAGCAGAGGCCCCGCCGCCCGCGAGCCGTGCTGCGTCGTGCTCGTGAGCGCCACCCCGTTGCCCAGGTGCTCGGCTGGCACCACGTTCGCCAGCAGCGCCTGGTCCGACGGGATCTCGACCGAGCGCACGATCCCCTGCGCCAGCGCCAGGAGCACAACCATCCACACCTCGATGACGTTCGTCACCGCCAGCAGGAACAGCACGGCGGTGACCGCGAACGTCGCCAGGCGCGTCACACGCACGAGGATGCGCCGCTCCGCGCGGTCCGCAACCATCCCGCCCAGCGGAGCCACCAGATATGGGGACATCGAGGCGAACGTCGATACGCCAACCCAGAACGACGATTCGCTGAGCTTGTAGACGATCCACGCGTTCGCCAGCAGCAACGTCCAGAGCGAGATGCTCGAACAGGCGCCGCCCAGCCAGAGCGCGCGGAAGTCGCGGTGGCGGGTCGCAGGCAGCCGTTCGAGGAAGTAGTTCACCCGGCGAGCTCGCACAGGTGGCGGGCCACAAGCTCAGGGTCCTGCATCGGGATGAAGTGCGTCAGGTGGGGCAACGGCACATCCTCCGCGTGCCGGAAGTGCCGGGCCAGCTCCGGGTACGTCGGTGAACCGCTCATGTCCTGCGCGACAGGGCCGTTGCGGGCCTGCGCGCGCAGGATACGGACGGGGATGTCGATCGTCGCAATCTCGTCGTAGATGTCGCCGCCGGCGCTCCCAGCGTACGTGGCGGCTTCGATCCTCGGCGGGCAGGCGAGGACGTAGCCTTCGCCGTCCGGGTTCGGGACCAGGCCGTACCGGCAGTAGTCCCGCAGCACCGCCGGGTCCCAGAGGCTGAACGGCCGCCGGTCCTTGAAGCTCTCGAACATGGCCTCGGGCGAGGGCCACTCATTTCGCCGCCGCGCAGCAAAGTGCTCGACGTCGCCGCGGGCGGCCGCGTACGCCTCCCGCGCGAGGATGACGGGGTCGACCAGGAGCAGTTTCGAGAAGATGCCGGGGGCGAGCGCGGCCGCGAGGGTGACGGCATAGCCACCCTTCGAATGGCCGGCGGCAACGGCGCCTTCGAGCCCGACCTGGCGGCAAAGCGCGGCCACGTCTTCGCCGAAGTAGCGCCAGCGGTAGGGTGGTTCCGGCTTGCTGCTGAGCCCGTGCCCGCGCATGTCGACCGCGAGGACACGGTAGCCCGGGAGGCGGGCGACTACCTGGTCCCAGCAGCGGGCGTGAAAGCCGGTGGCGTGGGCCAGGAAGACGGCGGGGCCGTCGCCCGGCCATTCGTACAGTTGCAGTTCCACACCGTTCACGGCGTGGCGGGAGGAGATTGGTTCGCGCACGAGAGAGATGGTAGCGGGCGGCGGTGTGAGACGTGAGAGGTGAGAGGTGAGAGGTGAGAGAGCGTTGTAGAGTGGCAACATGGACGAACTGTTCGCGCAGCTCGCGGCCACCCCCTCGGCCCTCGCCCACGTCGTCGCCGAAATGGACGACCGTCAGCTCGATGCCGCGGCCCCCGGCGAGTGGAGCGCGCGCACCATCCTCGCCCACTTCCGGGACGACGAGTTCCTCTGCATGCGCGCGGCGCTCACGCGGATGCTCGCGGAAGAGCGCCCGGCCCTGCACTTCATCGATGGGGCGGACTGGGAGCCCGGCCGCATCCGCACGCGCGACCGGAAGGAGTGGCTGCTCGCCGACTTCGCCCTGCAGCGGCAGGCCTCGCTCGGGATCCTCCGGCTCCTCCGCCCGGAAGATCTCCAGCGCACCGCCACCCGGGACGGCCAGGAGCTGACGATCGAGCGGCTCATCGCCGCCTGGGTCCGCCACGACCGCGAACACCTGGCCCAGCTCGAACGCGCCGCCGGCGAAACGGTCGAAGAAGCGCGGGAGCGCCGCGCCCGGCGGGAGTGAGGGACGGGGCCTCTGCGGCGGGGCTCCTCTTTCGCGTCATCTTTCGCGCGCGCGAGAGAGCGGATCTGCTCCAGGCCGTAAACCCATGGCGGCTCGACCCGCCCGTCCTCTTGCAGCCGCCTCACCGGGGAACTGGTCGATCCACTCCCGAAAAGAAGGCGCGCGCCCGGCGCACCGCTCCCGCCGCCGGTACGATCGGCGCGGGATAGTCCCGCCCGATAACACAGCCGGCGCCGGCCTGGACCTCGGGCGGCATCGCCCACGGTTCGTGCACATACCGGTCCGGGACCGTCGCCAGCTCGGGAATCCAGCGCCGCACGAAGCGTCCCTCGGGGTCGAAACGCCGCCCCTGCAACACCGGGCTGAACACGCGGAAGTACGGCTGAGCATCCGTGCCGGTTGAACTCGCCCATTGCCAGCCGCCGTTGTTCACGGCGACATCGCCATCGGTCAGATGGCGCAGGAAGAAGCGCTCGCCCTCGCGGTAGTCGATGAAGAGGTTCTTCGTGAGGAAGGAGGCCACGATCATGCGCGCGCGGTTGTGCATCCAGCCTGTGGCGACGAGTTGCCGCATGGCGGCATCCACCACCGGATAGCCGGTGCGCCCCTCCTGCCAGGCGCGCAGGCGCACCTGGTCAGTGGACCACGGAAGGTTTCTGGCCGCCGGGCGAAACGGCTCCCGCAGGACTCCGGGCAGGTGCCAGGCCAGGTGATGGTAGAAGTCGCGCCAGGCAAGCTCGCGTTCGAAGCTTGCCGTGCCGGCGCCCCGCAAGCGCTGGCGCAATTCGTTCACCGAGAGCAGGCCCCAGCGCAGGTCCTGGCTCAGCCGCGACGAACCCTCCAGGTCGAGCCGGTCCCTATCCTCGGCGTAGCGCGACAGTCCGTTGTCCAGCCACGCCTCGAGGCGCAGGCGGGCCGCGGGTTCCCCGCCGGGCAGAAGTTCGGCCGCCGGCCTCTCCGGAGCCCACCGCCACGGAGCCGACTGCTCGAAACCCGGCGGCGGAGGAGGGATGTGGTCCGGGCAGGGAAGGACGGGACGCGGCGGGACTTCGCTCCAGCGGCGGAAGAACGGCGTGAAGACAGTCAGGGCGCCGCCCGCCTTGCTGATCACGTCCCCTGGCTCCACCGCCAGCAGGCCCGGGAACGCGGCGAACTGGACCCCGGCGGCGGCGAGTGCTCGCGCTACCCGCCCGTCGCGCGCCCGCCCGAAAGGCCCGTAATCCCGGCTCGCGAGGACGGTTGCGGCGCCCGCCTCGCGGGCCACGGCGGGGACCACCTGTTCCGGCCGGCCGTCCCGGACGACCAGCACGCCCCCGAGCCGGGCGACCTGGTCTGCCAGCGCATGGAGGCACTCGCGCAGGAACCAGGCGCGGTTCGGCGAGGCGCACCTTCCGTGCAAGAGGCGGTCGTCCAGGACAAATAGGCAAAGCACGCGCCGGTGACCCAGGGCGGCGGAGAGAGCTGGCTGGTCGTGAAGTCGAAGGTCCCGCCGGAACCAGACGACGGCCGTCCCCTCGCCGGCGCGGATGCCCGGGGCGGTCATCGGCCGTGCGGACACAAGCGCCCTCATCGCAGCTCCGCTGACCCCTTGCCGGCGGACGGACGGACGGTTTGGCCTTTTGCCCCGCCATCGATAGTCGGGAGCGAGCCCGCGGCCGAGGCAAACTCCAGGGTCACCTCCTCCGCAGCCGCGACCGGGTCGCCCGTGAGCCAGCGGCAACCGGCCGCTTCAGCGATGGGGCCCGCAGTCGCCCCCGCAAGCGCTATCTCCCGTGGGGGATGCGCCGTCAGGAGCGGTACAAGCGCGCGCTGGCTATCCCAGTCAACTGCAAACAGGACGGTCAGATGGACGCCGACCCGCGCTCCGGTGGCAAAAATCTCTTCCGCTGGCGTGTTCGCCCCGAGGAAGGTTATCCGCCAGCCTCGCCTGCGCAGGGCGAGGCCGAACATGATGAGCGAAACGTCGTGGAGTTCGCCCGGAGGACAGGCGAGCAGGGCGCGCGGGCCCAGCCCGGCATCCCACCCCCGGGCCAACGCCAGGAGCCGGCCACGGAGCACCGTGACGGCGAAGTGTTCCTGGGCGACGCTGACGGTGCCTGCGGCCCAGTCATCACCCAGCTCTCGCAAGGCGGGAAGGAACAGCTCCCGGATAGCCGTATCGAGCCAGAAGCCGGCAAGCACGCGGTCGATGGCACTCTCGATCGCCGTCTCGTCGAAGCGGCGGAGGGCGGTGTGGAGCTCGTCGCGAAGGACGGTGAGCGCTGTCTCGCCTGCTGCTACGACCGGCGGCGCCCCGGCGAGCACCTGCCGCGCCGCTTCCGATGCCGAGACTCCAGCAGCCAGTAGCTCGCGCATTGCCCGTACCCGGGCGACATCAGCCTCCGTGTAGAGGCGGAACCCACCCGCTGTCCGTTCGGGTGAAAGCAGCCCATAGCGCCGCTCCCAGGACCGCAGGACGTCGGCGGAAACGCCTGTCATATCGCTCAGAGCACCAATCCGCACAAGCATGGCCCAACCTTATACCCTGGACAAACTCTAGGCAAACTCTTGACATACACACCGGGTTCGTCCAGAGTTTGTCCAGAGATGGTCCAGGCTCCGCGGCCTGACCATCTCAAATCCTTCAACCCGGAGTTTGGAACCATGTCGCTCTTGAAGAGCCCCGGCGCACTGGTCGCAACGCTCGCCGTCGCCGTCCTCGCAGCGCTGCTCGCGCTGAGCAGCGCTGCCGCCCAGTCGTCGGGCGCGGGCCGCGTCCGCGTCATGCACGCCTCGCCCGACGCGCCGGCTGTCGACATCTTCGTCGACGGCCAGAAAGCCGTGACGGCGCTCGCGTTCCCCTCGAACACGGGGTACGTCTCCCTGCCTGCCGGCCCGCACGACGTCGCGGTCTTCGCGTCGCCGTCGAATGGGACCGGCACGCCCGTCCTCAAGGCGACGCTCCAGGTGGCAGCCGGCAAGGACTACACGGTCCTCGCCGTCGGGCGACTGGCCGACTCGACGCTCTCCCTCCTGCCCCTCGAGGACAACAACAGCGCGCCCGCTGCAGGCAACGCGCACGTCCGGCTCATCCACGCTTCGCCGGACGCGCCCGCCGTCGATGTCGTAGTCGCGGGCACGAACACGAAAGTCTTCAGCAACATCGCCTTTAAGGGCGTGGGCGCCTACACGCCTGTCCCGGCCGGCACCTACAACCTGGACGTCAAGGTTGCCTCGAGCGGGCAAACCGTGAAGAGCATCACCGGGCTCGCCCTCGGCGACCGCACGGTCTACACAGTCGTGGCTACCGGATCTGCTTCAGACCTGCAGGTGCTACCGCTGGAAGACGCGAAGTCCACCGCGCCGGCCCCGGGCGCACCGTCGACCGGCAGCGGTCTGCGCGCCGACACGGACATGGCGGGCAAACTGGTGATGCTTGGCGCAGCGCTGCTCGCGCTGGCACTGGCCATCGGCGGGACATCCGTGGTCCGCGCCCGAAGCCGCATCTCCTGACCGCGTCCCGGGGAAGGGCGGGGGCTCCAACGCCGCTCGCCCTTCCCCACCGGATCGGAGCTGAACAGTCCCTGGGGGAACAACATGCGAATCGGAATAACTGGCAGTTCGGGCCTGATCGGAACGGCCCTTCGCCAACAACTCGAAGCCGAAGGGCACGAGGTTCGCCGTTTCCTGCGCGGCAAGCCGGAAGACCCGGAGGCGGTCTGGAGCCCTGCCGGCGGCTGGATCCGGCCGGGCGCCCTGGAAGGACTCGACGCCATCGTGCACCTCGCGGGCGAATCGATTGGCGAGGGAAGGTGGACGAAGTCACGCAAGGCGGAGCTCCGCGCGAGCCGCATTGACTCGACTCGCCTGCTCGTTTCGGAACTCGAGCGCATCGCGAATCCGCCGGCGCTGATCGCGGCCTCCGCGGTTGGCATCTACGGGAATCGCGGCGACGAAATCCTCGACGAGGCAAGCCCCAGCGGCACCGGCTTCCTCGCAGAGCTCACGAGGGAGTGGGAAGCGGAGGCCTTCCGCGCGCAGGGGGCAGGCGCGAGGACGGTGGCCCTCAGGTTCGGGGTCGTACTCGCTCCCGGGGCGGGCGCCCTCAAACGGATGGCGCTGCCCTTCAAGTTCGGCCTGGGCGGACGGCTCGGGGACGGCCGGCAGTGGTTCTCCTGGGTCGCGCTGGAAGACGCGGTCGCCGTGATCCAGCGGGCGATCGCGACGGACATGTCGGGGGTTTACAACGTGACCGCGCCCACACCAGTGACGAACCGCGAGCTGACGAAAGCACTGGCCGGGGTGCTGCGGCGGCCAGCCCTCTTTGCCGTCCCGGGGTTCGCGCTCCGGGCAATCCTTGGCGAGGCCGCCGACGAACTCCTCCTGGCAAGCCAGCGCGTCATGCCGCGGCGGCTGGCCGAGGCCGGCTTCGCCTTCCGCTACCCGGAAATCGCGGGCGCGCTGAGTGCCGCACTGAAAGGTTCCTGACATGCGACTCCACCGCTTCGAAGCGACGCAGTTCCTGCCCGTCACGCTCGAACAGGCGTGGCAGTTCTTCTCCGACCCGGCGAAGCTGCCCGAGATCACGCCGCCCTGGCTGAACCTGAAGCCAACATCGAAGCTGCCGCCCATGATGCATCCGGGCTCGATCGTGACCTACAACGTTGCCCCTTTCCCCGGGCTGCGTGTGCTCTGGGTAACGGAGATCACCCAGGTGGTCGAGGGCGCCCTCTTCGTCGATGAGCAGCGCGCCGGGCCTTACCGCTTCTGGCATCACCAGCACCACTTCCGCGAGGCGCCGGGCGGCACGGAGATGCGCGACATCATCCACTACGCCCTGCCGTTCGGCCTTGCCGGGGACCTCCTTGGGCGCGGGACGGTGAGGCAGAAGGTCGAGGGCATCTTCGAATACCGCCGCGAAGCGCTGCAGCGCATCTTCGGGCCGGCGCGTATCGGCCCGGCCGCGGCCGGCACGGCAGGCCTGGCGGCACTGCAAGCATGACCGCCGCGGCGCCGTGGAGGCACGAGTCTTTCGCCCGCGCCTGGCTGCGGCGTTCGGCGACGATTCCGCTCTATCTCGCCTCCGCCACGCTGCTCCTCGTCCTCACCCCGGTCCTCCTGCCGCTCGCTGCCCTCAGCGACGTGTTCCGGCGAAGGAGTTTTGCGCTCGCCCGGTGCGTCATCCTCGCCATCGTCTACTTCGCCGCCGAAGTCATTGGCATGCTCGCCAGCCTCGTGCTCTGGCTGCGGTTTGCCGGCTGGAGGCGCGAACCGTCGGCGGGCTACCTCGACGCCAACTTCAACCTCCAGCGCCGCTGGGCCTCCGCGATCTTCGCCGGTGCGCGGTGGACATTCGGCCTCCACGTGGTGGTCGAAGGGGACGGCGCACTGCGCCCCGGGCCGGTGGTCGTCCTCGGCCGTCACGCCTCGCCCCTCGACAACCTCATCCCCGCAGTTATCGCCTCCGGACGCCACCACATCCGCCTCAGCTGGGTCATCAACCGCTGGCTCCTGCGCGACCCCTGCCTCGATATCGTGGGCAACCGCCTCCCCAACGTCTTCGTCGCCACGGGCGGTGAAGAGCCGCGAGGACAGTCCGCCCGCGTGGCCGCGCTGGCCGCCGGGCTCGGCCCGGGTGAAGGAGTCCTGATCTTCCCGGAAGGCGCGCTGTTCAGCCCCGCCCGTCTGGGGCGGGCGGTTGCCCGGCTGACCGGGGCCGGGGCCGAAGAGGCCGGGCGCGCCTCAGCGTTGCGCAGCGTGCTCCCGCCCCGCACCGGCGCGTTCCTTTCTGCCCTCGCCGCGGCGCCCAACGCTGACGTCGTCATCTTCGAGCACCGGGGGCTGGACGCCGCCAGTGACTACCGCGCGCTCTCCTCGGGCGGACTCATCGGCGCCGAGGTCGTCATCCGGGTCCGCCGTTTTGCTCGAGCCACTATCCCACAGGACCCCACCGCCCAGGCGATGTGGCTCTGGGATCGATGGGCCGAGCTCGACCGCTGGGCAAGCGAGCAAACAACTCCCGGCCGGGGAGGCTGATGACCGTGAACGTCCAGGGGATCGATCGGCCGTACGCGCGGCTCCGCCTCTACAACCTGGCGATGGGCGCAATCCACCTGGCGCAAGCCGCCGCTATCCTCGCCCTGAGCACCGATTTCGCGCTCCCCGTCCATGGCACGTTCATGGAAGGCCCGCCCGGTGAGGGGCCGGCAACGATCCATCACCTGTTCGATCTCCGGATCGGACCGGCCGTTGCCTCGTTCCTCTTCATCTCGGCCGCGGCCCATACGGTCCTCTCGCTCCCCGGCGTCTTCGAGTGGTACCGCCGGAATCTGGAAAGGCAGCAGAATGATGCCCGCTGGATCGAGTACTCGGTAAGCGCGTCCATCATGATCGTCCTCATCGCCATGCTGACCGGCATCGGCGACGTCGCTGCGCTGGTCGCGCTCTTCGGGGTCAACGCTTCGATGATCTTCTTCGGGCTGGTGCAGGAGCACAGCGAGCGGCCGGGGGAAGGGCGCCTGCTGTGGTTCTGGCTGGGCTGCATCGCCGGTGCTGTGCCCTGGATCGCCGTCGGGATCTACGTCGTCGGCCCGGGAGTCGCCGCGACACCGCCCGCATTCGTCTACGGCATCTTCGTTTCACTCTTCGCCTTCTTCAACATCTTCGCGCTGAACATGTGGCTCCAGTACCGCCGCCTCGGCCCATGGCGAAACTACCTGTACGGCGAATCCGTCTACGTCTTGCTCAGCCTGGCAGCGAAGTCCGCCCTCGCCTGGCAGGTCTTCTTCCCGACCCTCATGAGCTGAACCCGAGAGGAGATTCCGATGAACAAGCGCAGCATCACTCCGTTCGCGGGGATCGCCGTTTCCGTCGGCATCGCCGGACTTGTCGCGCTCGCCGGGAGCGATCACGGCGAGGCAATCGGCGGGTTTCGCGTGTTCGCCCTCTGCGCCATCGGCGCGTTCTCCATCCAATGGCTGGCCTTCATCCCGGCCTACTTCTTCAAGACCGAGAAGTTCTTCGACCTCACTGGCGGTCTCACCTACATCACCCTGGTTGCCTTCGCTCTCCTCGCGGCAGGCAACTGGGATGCGCGGTCTCTTGTGCTTGCCGCCCTGGTCGTCGCCTGGGCTGTCCGCCTGGGAAGCTTCCTCTTTGCGCGCGTCCTCCGGTCGGGCGGGGACTCGCGCTTCGAGGCGATGAAGCGACAGCTCCCGGGCTTTCTGCTCACCTGGACGCTGCAAGGCCTCTGGGTGTTGCTCACCGTCTCAACCGCGCTCGCCGCGATCAGTTCGAATCAACCCGCGCCCTTGGATTGGACCGCCTTCGCCGGCCTCGCCATCTGGGCGGCCGGGTTCGCCGTCGAGGTGGCGGCCGACGCGCAGAAGCAGCGCTTCCGCAGCGACCCGGCGAACCGCGGGCAGTTCATCCGCAGCGGCCTCTGGGCCTGGTCGCGCCACCCTAACTATTTCGGCGAGATCGTGATCTGGATTGGGGTCGCTGTCGTGGCTGCCCCGTCGCTGAGCGGATGGCAGTGGGTGACCATGGTGTCGCCCGTCTTTGTGACGTTCCTGCTCACCCGCGTCAGCGGTATCCCGTTGCTGGAACGGCGCGGGATGCAGCGCTGGGGCAACGACCCGGCCTACCGGGAGTACCTGGCGACCACCCCGGTCCTCGTCCCCCGCCCCTTCGCGCGGTCCCGGAGGTGACGCCCGCTCCAGCCGGGAGGGCTTCACTCCCCGTCGCCCCCGCCGGGAACGGGGATCTCGAATCCGGGTTATCACCACTGGACGAACATGGGCATCACCGTTCACTTGTACTAAAAACGGGCCGGGCTGGCCCTTCCGCCTGACCGTGGAGCTGCCCGGGCGACGGCGGCGCTAGCGCTCTCTCGGTGCATCAGTGGTGCTATCATGGTGGCATGCGACGCACCACCATCTCTATCGACGACCCGCTGCTCCGTGACCTGCGCCGGATGGCTGAAGAACGGCGAACTTCGATCGCGGCGATCATCCGCGAGGCGGTGGAGGAGAAGTTGGCGACCTTCCGGCCCCGGCCTCGGAGCCTGGGCATAGGGGCCTCGGGCCACTCCGACACCGCCCGCCGTGCCGGCGAGGAACGGCCGGAACCGCGGCCGTGGCGCTGATCCTCGATACCGGGCCCCTGTACGCGTCGCTCGATCGAAGCGACGCCGATCATGCTGCGTGCCGGCGGCTCATCGAAGAAGCCCAGGAGACGCTGGTTATCCCGGCGCCGGTGCTCGTCGAGGTGGACTACTGGATTCACGCCCGCCTGCACCCTGGCGTCCTTGTCGCACTGCTCGACGACATCGAGGCCGGCGCATATCGCGTCGAAGACCTGCAGGATGCGGACTACGGCCGCGTTCGCTCTTTGTGCGACCGTTACGATGACGCGGACATAGGGTTCGTCGATGCTGCGGTGCTGGCCATCGTCGAGCGCCTGGACGAACCCAAGCTGGCGACCCTGGACCATCGGCACTTCGGCACACTCAGGCCACGCCATGTCGACGCGCTGACCCTGCTCCCGTAGTCTCTGCCTCAGCTGTCGTATCGGCGTCTGTAACCTGCATCAGACCGTGTACGTATTTGCGTATCGTTTAGCCGAAACTACTTGATGTCACTAGTGGGGGCACCCGATCATCGGGCTACCAAGCCGACAGGGTGCGCCATGGCGAAACGAAACCGACAACCGTTCACCATGCGGGCCGAGTGGAAGGAAGGCCCGCCGAACGCCGCCTGGGCCGAGCTCTGGCGCCGGATCTTCGCGGGCCCTCTCCGCGGCTTCTCGATTGACGGCACGCCTCACGACAACCGATGAGCGCCGTCTACGAGCTCTCCCTCGCGGCCGCAGCGCATACCAAGCAGCGGCCTCGCTTTGGTCGCGGCCGGGCCTACACGCCGACTGAGACTCTAGGCTGGGAAGAAATGCTGGCGTGGAGCTTCATCCCGGAGCACGGGCGCCCGAAGCTGGCCTGCCCCGTCCGCATCGAGCTGCTCTTCGGCGGCGTGCAGGCGAACCAGGACATCGACAACCTTGCCAAGAGCTGCCTCGATGCGCTGAACGGCATCGCCTTCGAAGACGACCGCCAGGTCGTCGAATTGGTCGCCCGGAAAGCCTCCAATCGAACTCCCGAGACGGTCATCAGCATCTCCGAGGTCCGGATGTGAGCACGTGCGTACACCGCTGGCGACTCACGGAGCCGGACGGCTCGATCGCCAACGGGACCTGCCTTCGCTGCGGTGCCAGCCGGCGCTTCAGCAACGTCTTCTTCGGCGATGCGTCTGATCCCGCCGCCATCCGGCGCCGCATCCGGCCGTTCCGGGAGCGGCGCCAACGACCGGTCGGGTGAGTGCGACGCTGCCTGGACTGCGGCACCGTGTCGCCGAAGTCTCGTTGTCCTCGTTGCACATCGCTGCGCCGGCGCCCACGCAACGAGCAGAACAACATCGCACGGGGCGGCAACGGCTGGACCTGGCAGCGGACGCGTGTGGCCGTGCTGGAGCGCGACGGTTATCGGTGCGTCGCATGCGGCGCCGTGGGCGTTGGGCTCCAGGTCGACCACATCGTGCCGCTGGCTAGCGGCGGCTCAAACGAGCCTGGGAACCTGAGGACCAGGTGCATCGACCGCCATCGCGCCCGAGCACGACACCGCCGAGGCGTGGGCTCGTGAGAGAATCGGCGGGTGAACGAGTCGACCGCTCATCCTAGCGACAGCTTGGAGCAACGATCTCTGGAGGAGTGGGCTCTGACGGAAGCGTCGTCTCGACTCGGTGTCCAACTTCGTAAACGACGCATCGCACTCGGTGACGGGGCAACGGTCGAGATTGACGGCATGGACGAGGGCGGGACGGTCGCGTGCGAGGTCTATGCGCACGTTGGGACGCTACGCGGTGGCCAACCGAAGAAGCTGGCCACGGATCTTCTGAAGCTCGTGGTCTTGCGGGCGGACCAGGAACAGCCAGGAAGGCGGCCAATCCGCCTCGTGCTCGTGGTTGTCGACGAACCGGCCGAGCGGACGCTGACGTCGGTCAAGAGTTGGCTGGGGAGTGCCGTCCGGAGATTCGGAGTTGAGGTGTTGCGGTTGGACCTGCCTCACGACCGACGCGAGATCTTGATCGCTGCGCAGAACCGTCAGTACCGCTGACGGCGTTTACGCCGGTGTGCCCGTGTTAGGTTCGGCCTGAATCCAGTCATGGGGAGGGGCAGGTGAAATCTCCACCAGGACAGTCGCCGGAACCCTCGACCCTCCCCGTTTCTCGCGCGCGCCAGATGACGCGAAAAGTTGAGGAGCCCGCTGTGGAGGCTGTGCCGCTCGCCCGACTCCAGCCGGCGCCCTAGAACCCGCGGACCGTCAAGGATGAGCGCTTCCAGAACCTCGTGCGGAGCATCCAGGCGGACCCCGACTTCCTCTGGAGGCGTCCGATCCTGGCGATGGCCGACGGGACCATCTACGCCGGCAACATGAGATACCGCGCGGCGCAGCACCTGGGCGTGCCGACCGTCCCGGCGATCATCGAGGACATCCCCGAGCGGCTGGCGAAGGAACGGGCGCTGCGCGATAACCACCAGTGGGGCGACTGGCAGGACGACCAACTCGGCGAGCTGCTGTTTCGGCCTCCGGTCCGACGGCGCCGACCTGGATCTGCTCGGCTTCTCCGACAAGGAACTCAGGAAGCTCCTGGACGAGGTCGGTGTGGGCGTCGGCGAGGCCGAGGACGAGTTCGCCTACCATGAGCAGTTCGGCGTGACGGTCGTCTGTCAGGACGCCGGCGAGCAGGAGAGGGTCTACGACGAGCTTCGCCAGCAGGGCTATGAGTGCCGCGTGGTGGTGGTCTGATGCTCGTCCAGATCCGCAACCGCTGCTCGGAGTTCGACTCCTATCGTGCGGCCCGCGTGAAGTCGCTCTTCAACGCCGAGTCCGGCGCAAACTTCGCCCTCGATGCCGAGCTGCCCATCGAGGAAGACGACTGGCGCATCGGCATCATTGTCGGCCCATCGGGGAGCGGGAAGTCCTCGCTCGGCCGTCTCGTCTTCGGCGACGCGGACGTCTACCGCGAGCCAGAGTGGCCGGAGGACGCGCCCATTATCGACGCCATCGCGCCCCGGGAACGACTTCAACGACGTCACGGCGGCACTGGCTGCGGTCGGCCTGGGCGATGTACCTGCATGGCTCCGGCCCTACGCGGTGCTCTCGAACGGCGAGAAGTTCCGCGCGATCCTCGCCCGCGTCATCGCCGATGCGCCCGAGCGGGTGGTCATCGACGAGTTCACGTCCGTGGTCGACCGCCAGACCGCGAAGTTCGGCGCCCTCGCGTTTCAGAAGGCATGGCGGCGGACCAAGGGACAGGCCGTTCTCCTCACGCCGCACTACGACGTGCTCGAGTGGGTCGAGCCCGACTGAACCTTCGACACGGCGACCAAGACCTTCGACCGGAGGCGCCTTCAACGACCCAGCTTCGACCTCGAAGTTTGGGAGACAGACTGGCGTTACTGGCCGGCCTTCGAGCCTCATCACTATCTGAAGATCGGGAAGACGATCGCCGCGACGAACTACGTCGGCACGGTGGACGGCGAGCTCGTGGTGCACCTGGCCGTCTCGCCGGCCTTCCACCAGGGCGGCTGCTTCCGCGCCTCGCGGCTGGTGGTCATGCCGGAGTGGCAGGGCGCCGGCGTCGGCATGCGCTTCCTCAACCACGTCTGCGAGCGCTACCTGCGGGGCGAGAACCGCTACGGCCGTCCGGGCGCGATGCTCTTCCACACGAGCCATCCGGGGCTGTGTGCGGCGCTGCGTCGTGATTCGAGATGGGTGCAGAAGTCTGCCGGGCTCTTCGGCGCCAACAAGCTGCGAAGCGCCCGATCACTCACACGAGCGGCAAGGAACCGGGGTGGCACCGAGATAGGCACCGGCTTCGGCGGCCACTTTCGCGCCGTCCAGGGGTTCAGGTACGTTGGCTCCCGTGAGGGATAAAGCAAATGGCCGGCAAGCGCCAGAAGCCGCCGGGCGAGCTTGTCTATCGCCGCGGCGGGCGGGCGAAGCCGCTCGTCCAGGTCGAGCCCGCGAGTGTCGTACCGGCGCCGCCTGAGGGCGTCGGGGAACATGCCCTCGCGGTCTGGGCTGCCTTCTGGGCGTCGCGTGTCTCCGGAGCGATCGATCTCCTCGCCGACGGGGAGGCGCTGCGGCACTGGATCCTGTCCGTGGACGAGCGAGAGAAGCTTCGAGCGGCCACCTCCCGCGCTCCGCTCGTCAAGGGCAGCCACGAACAGCTCACGCTCAACCCGCTGTTCCGGCGGCTCCGCGATCTGAACCGTGAGATAGCCCGGGCCGAGGAGCACTTCGGCATGACGCCGCTGGCGCGGCTGCGCCTGGGTGTGACGTTCCTCCAGGAGCAGGCGGCCAAGGAATACCTCGAGGGGAAGCGGGAGCGGCGCCGGCCGCCGCACCCGATGTCCACTTGATCCGAACGTCGGCTGGTCGATTATTGCCGTGGTGCACGCTGGTTCGTAGCATTGCAAAGCTTGGAGGTCTCATGCCGGAACGACCCTCGCTCACGAAGGACGAAATCGCCGTCGTGTTCGCGTCCCTGAATCTGGAGACGGCGAAACAGCGCGAAGCGGTCCTCGCGCTTGGCCAGCCCGGGCCCCTTGATGAGATACCAGAGCCCGGACCGTTCACCACCTTCATCGGGACCGAGACAGAGCCACTGGCGGAGCGGGAGGCTGAGCATGCCGGGATGGAACGAGCTTCTTAACGAGACCAAGGCGGCCGGAAGCACTCACGACGTGATCCGGAGGCGCTATCTTCGCCGTCTGCACGAACTGACGGGGCGGAACGTCATCGTCTATTACTCTGGCTGGCTTCAGAAGCAGGATCTCGCCCGGCAGGGGTTTGGCGGCTTTGCAGTCAACGACAGCGACAAGAATGCGTTCATGGCCACCATCCATGGGCTCGACCGAACTCTTGGCCTCGACTTGGTGTTGCACACGCCTGGCGGCGAGACTGCGGCAACAGAATCGCTTGTTGATTACCTGCGGGCGATGTTTGGAAAGAACATCCGAGCGATTGTCCCGCAGCTTGCAATGTCCGCGGGAACGATGATAGCGCTCGCCTGCCGCGAGGTCGTGATGGGCAAGCACTCCAGCCTCGGGCCGATTGACCCTCAACTCGGAGGTATGGCGGCACACGGCGTAATCGAGGAGTTCAAGCGAGCCAAGGCCGAGATAGCCCAGAATGCCGCGACCATCCCCGTTTGGCAACCCATCATCGCCAAATACTCGCCCACGCTCATCGGCGAGTGTGAAAAGGCAATAGAGTGGTCCAACGAAGTGGCCGAGAGGTGGCTCAGGGAATGTATGTTCGATGGCGAGGCTACAGCTGCGGCGGACGCCAAGCGAATCATCGATGAACTAAGCGACCACGCTCTCACAAAGTCCCACGCCAGGCACTACTCAGCTGAGCAGGCCCGAAATCTCGGAGTCAAGGTTGTTCAGCTCGAAGACGACCAGGATCTCCAGGACGCTGTGCTTTCGGTGCATCACTCAGTGATTCAGACTCTCGATGCGACCGGAGCCTACAAGGTAGTCGAAAACCAAAATGGAATCGCGTACATACAACAAGTCCAGACGGCAGTAATACAGGTTCGCCAGTAGCTGTCGCAGCACCCCGTTGTTAGGTTCGGAGTCCATGCCGCCCCGCCGCTGGTACTCCTATGGTCCCGACGTGTCGGCCTGGATCGAAGCCAACTGCGTCCTGCCCTCGGGCGAACGCATCGGCTGGCCATTCCTGCTGATGCCGTGGCAGAAGGAGTGGATCAACGAGCTCTACGCCTGCGACGCGAAGGGCAACCTCCGCTACCGCTGGAGCCTGCTCGGCATCCCGAAGAAGAACGGGAAGTCGACGATGATCGCCGCGCTCGCCCTCTACCACCTGATGGCCGACCCCGATGAGGCCGACCCGTGGGCCGTCTGCGCGGCCGCTTCTGATCGCCAGGCCGACCTCGTGTTCAACGCCGCGAAGCTGATGTGCGAGCTGTCCCCGGCGCTTCGTGACGCAACGGACCGCTACCGATGGGAGATCTGGGCCGAAGGGACGGCCCGGTCGCCTGGAACGCGTAGCAGCCTCGGCCGGCAAGCTCGACGGCAAGAACATCTCGTTCCTCGTCGTCGACGAACTCCACGAGTGGAACCTGGAGAACTGGGCCATCCTGACCAACGGCACCGTCGGCCGGCGCCGGGCGCAGATCCTCCAGATCACCACGGCAGGCCACAACCTCGACACCATCTGCGGCCGCGAGTACCAGAAGGGCCAGCGTATCGCCGCGGGCGAGGAAAAGAACCCCCGCTACCTCTTCCGCTGGTTCCAGGCGCCCGCTGGTGCCGACTATCGCGACGAGGAGACCTGGCGCACGGCCAACCCGTCCTATGGTGAGCTGGTGACCCGGGAGCAGCTGGCCGACAAGGTGGCCAACGTCCCGCAGGCGCAATTCCGGGACTTCGACTTCCACTTCGGCATCGACCCGCGCTTCCTCGAGCGCACGCGCCAGGTCCTCGAAGCCGACGGCCTCTCGGTGGAAGAAGTGCCGCAGTCCGACTCGCGCATGGTCCCGGCCAGCCAGTCGCTCTACGAGCTCGTCGTCCAGGGCAACGTCGAGCACGAGGGCGGCCCGGCGTTCACGCGCCACATCGAGAGCGCCGTCGCCCGGGAGGCGTTCAGCGGTGGCTGGCGTCTCTCGAAGGGGCGGAGCCGGAAGAAGATGGACGCGGCGGTCGCAGCCGCAATGGCTGCGCACATCGCCGTCCAGGAGCGGGGACGGGTGCCGGCTGCGGAGCCGCGGATTCTCGTGCTCGGCTGAGCCACGAGCTAGGATCTACCGCACTGCATGGATTCATCTCAGCTGCTTCAAGCCATCGTCTCCCCGGTCCGCGTCTGGTCTCGGAGTGAGGTCATGTCCAGCCGGCCATGCCCGGTTCCACCGGAGGCAGGCGTGTACGGCTGGTTCTTTCGACAGGCACCCTCGGTGATCGATGTGGAGCACTGTCATGAGTTCCAAGGGCTTCGGCTGCTCTACGTCGGAATCTCTCCACGCCCACCAACGGCCGAGCGAGCCCCGAGCCGTCAGAATCTGAGGACACGAATCCGCGCGCACTTCGGTGGTCGGGCGGAAGGATCCACCCTGCGCCTGACCTTGGGCTGTCTGCTCGCGGATCAGCTTGGAATCCGACTTGGGCTAAGTCCCTCCGGCAGGTTCACGTTCCATGAGGGAGAGACCGTCCTTTCGGACTGGATGGCCGAAAACGCGTTCGTCACGTGGCTTGCGACCCCGAGCCCCTGGGAGATCGAAGAAGTGGCGATTCGTGAACTCGACCTTCCGCTTAACTTGGACCGAAACCGATCCCACGCGTTCTACCCGATCCTCTCGGCCGCTCGACGGGTCGCCAAAGTCCAAGCACGATTGCGTTCATGAGGCTAGTGCTTATCGGCTGTGTGAAGTCCAAGCGCCCAGGGAGCCACCCAGCCGAGGATCTGTACGACTCAAGGCTCTTCCGCGCCAGGCTCGCTTATGCCAGAGCGAACGCCGACCGGTGGTTCATCTTGAGTGCGCTTTATGGCCTCCTTCCGCCGGGCCGCGTTGTCGACTCGTATGAGCGCGCGATGACAAGCCTCTCGCGCGTCGAGCGTCGGATGTGGAGCGACGGCGTCCTTCGCGAACTCGATCGCACTCTCGGCTCGCTGAGTCTCGTGGGCGTCGAGATCCACGCTGGCATGGAGTATTGCCGATGGGGCCTCGTCGAGGGACTGAGGGAGCGCGGAGCGCGCGTCACGCTCCCCCTGGAGCACAAATCGTTCGGCGAGCAACTGCAGTGGTACGTGAGGGCAGGTTACTAGACCCGCTGGCGGCCGAGGTTGCGCGTGTTAGGTTCGCGGCATGTGGCGATTCACACGACTGGTTTACCGCGTCCGCAGGGCTCCCGCGTCGCTCCTCGAAGTCGTCGGCCTCGCCCTGGTGGCCATCGGCCTGAACGAGGTCTACGTTCCGGCCTCGGTCATCTTCACCGGCGCAGCCCTGCTCTTCATCGCCCAGGGCCTGGAGCGCGGCAAGTGACGCTCCTCAAGAACGCAGTCGCGGGGCTCGGGCTGAAGTCGTTCCCGTTCGGTGGGCGGACCCACGACCGCGGGCCTCCGCCCCGGGGCCGGCACGCTGCCGTTGGTCGGCGGCGTCTCCCAGTCGTATGAGCAGATGTACCGCGGGCAGCTGTGGCTCAACGTCGTCATCAACAAGCTCGCGCGAGGCATCGGCCGTCTCCCGCAGACAACCTACGCCCTCGGTGCCGAGGGCGAGCGGCTCCGCCAGCGCGAGGGCTGCTGGCTGACTCCCTAGCTCGTCCGATGCCGGGGAAGCCACCCTTCGCCTGGAAGCAGGCGATCGTGGGGAACATCTGCGTCTACGGGAACGGCGCCGTCGTGAAGGTCCGACCCGGACCGGGAAAGCCGCCAACCGAGCTGTGGACCTCGTCCTTCCGCTACTGGGAGGTCGTACCCGGGAAGTCGGTCCCGGTGGAGGCGTACGTCTTTCATGCGGCCGCGGGCCAGCGGCTCGCGTTCGCGCCCGAGGACGTCCTCACTTCAAGTGGTGGGGGACCGGGAACGACCTGGTCGCTTTCTCACCGATGGAGCCGCTGCGCCGGACGCTGATGATCGAGGACGCCGCGCGTCCTCGTCACCGACCAGCAGCTCAAGCCCGACACGGCTAAGCGGCTGCAGGAGCAGACGGCGTCGCTCCACGGGGGCGTGGACAACGCATTCAAACTGGCGGTTCTGGAGGGCGGGCTCGACTGGAAGCCGATGTCACACTCGCTCGTCGATGCCCAGGTCGTCGAGACGCGCCGGCTCACCCGCGAGGAGTGCGCCGCGGCCTACGACGTGCCGCCGCCGGTCGTCGGCATCCTCGACCGGGCGACGTTCAGCAACATCACCGAGCAGCACATTATGCTCTACCAGGACACGTTCGGGCCGTGGCTCACCATGATCGAGGAGACGCTGCAGACGCAGCTCATCGATCCCGAGCCGCTGTTGGCCGGCCAGTACGTCGAGTTCGACCTGAACGAGGTCCTGAAAGGCAACCCTAAGGAGCGCTTCGAAGCGCTGAAGGCGGCCGATTTCCTCACGCCGAACGAGAAGCGGGCCCTTGAGAACCGCGACCGCGTCGACGACCCACGCGCGGACATGCTCTGGATGCCGCTGAACATGATGCCGATCGGCGAGGGCGCCGTGGCAATGGAGGAGCGGCTTGCACGGCTCCACACGGCGAAGACCGCGGAGGATCACGGATGACGCCGACCCTGCGTCCGATCCGCTGCGCGTCGCTAGGGCACCAAATTCCTCCCTTTGCATCGCGGACACCGAAAAACCACCGTCCCGTCAGCCTCGCAGATGAGCTTGCCGCACGGCATTGACGGCATTGTGCTCGCTTCCTTATGCTTCGCGCGATATATTCAGTGCGATGGAGAGGGGGCTCGTACTGTGGCGAAACTGGGTATCGGGGCAACCGTGGTCGGGCTGGCTCTCGTCGGCCTCCTGGTCTCCGGTGTGCGGGGGGCTGGTGCCGTTTGGCAGGGGCCACCGACCCAGTCCGAAGACTACCCCGAGTGGTACGTAGACGTCTGGGCCCCCGGCAGTTGCGGCGGCAGCCTCATCGACCCGTACTGGATAGTGACTGCGGCACACTGCATCGACTTCGCAGAGAATGCCACCGTCCACTTCAAGAATGGCGAGAGTCGCGTCGGGAAGGTTTTTGTCGATACAAGCTTGCGGGTCGATATCGGGCTTATTCGCCTGTCGTCGTCGGCACCTGTTGCATCGACAGTTGCGATGGCAGCAGTCGAAGCGCCCAGCATTGGACGGTCATACCGTGAAGTCCAGGTGACGGGACGGGCCACAGGCTGCTATGACCCGACCACGGGAGCGATTGATCGTTCAGATTGCCGTACAAAGCTGAAGAGTGGCGATGAGCTCAACCATGGCGAAGTCAGGTCTGCACCATTCGCCGTTACTTGGGTAGCGGAGTCAGAATTCGCCATTGGGCCTGCGGCTGGAGTCGGCTGGCCGCTCCCGCAAGTCTGTCCCGGAGATAGCGGGGGCCCGGTTACCCAGGGCGGTAAGTTAGTCGGCGTAGTGAGCCGAGAGGTCTACTGGTTAGGGCTTAGCAGGACAAGCGATGACGGATGTGCCGCTGCGATACGGGTAGCGAACCTCGGTTCAGCCGCCGCATGGATTCGCGTGACTCAGACTTACAACCCGCCTCCACCAAGTCCTGTCGCCTCCGCTGCCTGCCTAGATGGCCGCTGGTCCACTATGTTGGTCGGAGATCCAGAGCCCTACACGCAAGCGTGGACCAGCGAAGCTGACTGCCTTGCCTTTTTTGCTTCTAATCCGGCCTACGCCCCGGGAGTCATGCTGTCGCCTGTCCCCGGAAGCACCCTTGCGGGGTCGGCCGTCACCTTCTCTTGGAGTTCGGGTTCAGGTCTTACCAAGCATGACCTCTGGATTGGTCGCAATTACGCGACCGGTGATATCTATGACGCCTCAGACGGGATGTTCCATTCGGCAGATGTAGGTGGAATCCCGACCGACGGGTCGGCGGTCCACTTCCAACTCGTCTCGTGGGCTCCTGGTTTCGGGTTCGCGTGGGTCCAGAGAGGGACGTTCACGGCCGCTGGCCCTTAGTCTCTGGCCCCGCAGATGACGTCCGTGGTCGGCCTGCAATCGGTGGGGTCGGCCACGGCTGCTGAATGGGGGTAGGATTTCGCCACGCGCCCCTCCGCGAGCCCTGCATTTCCCTTCGGCAAGTTTCCAACGCCCAACCAATACGGGTCTTGCCCGGTTGCGTGATGACCGCGCTCCGCGGTAGGCCTTAACCCAGAGCGCCACGCGCGCCCACGCCAGAGCCCCCCGCGGGCCGGAGCGAATAGCTTCGGCCCGTTTTGTTCGGCCGGGGAAGGGGCAGCCGGTTGCGGATCGAGTGGAAATCCAACCTTCACGGCGTCGCGCGCTCTCCGGCTGACTTCAAGCTCCTCGGTGAGGGCGAGCCGGCGGGGACCTTCGAGGCGTACGTCGCCATCTTCGGCACGCCGGACCGCCCCGACGTCTTCGGCGACTCCGACGTCATCGAGCCAGGTGCCTTCACCCAGACCCTCCAGGAAAAGGGCCTCCCGCCCATCGTCTGGTCGCACGTCTGGACGATCCCGCCCGTTGGGCAGGCGCTGCAGGCAGTCGAAGACGCCAAGGGGCTGCGCATCAAGGCGCGGCTCTTCCTCGACGACGAGGGCATCAGCGGTCAGTACGCCCGCTCCATCCACACCGGCATGACTGCCACGCCGCCCGTCGTGCGTGAGTTCTCGTTCGCCTTCGAGGCGAAGGAGTGGAGCGACGAGAAGGGCCAGAGCGGCCAGTTCATCCGCCACCTCAAGCGGCTGGAGCTGTTCGAGGTCGGCCCGGTGCTCGTCGGCCGGCACCCGGATACGGAGCTCATTGCCGCCAAGTCCCGGCGGATCGAAGCGGCGCCCGCGGCGCTCGACTCGGTGGCCATCACCAGCGCCCTCAACACCAAGTCGCCCGCCTTCCTGCGCGCACGCTGGGACGCCGCCCTCAAGGCCGGCGCCCGGAATGCCGGCGAGGACCTGAAGCGGCTCAACGACATCCACGACCTGGCCGGCGAAATCCAGTCCCTCGCCGTCGCCAACGGCGCCCTTCCCCTACCGGTGCCGGCGGAGCTTCTCCGGAGGGTTCGAGGGGAAGTGCGATTCGACGTACGTCCGGGGTGAAGCGCTCGAGGATGCGGTGCGAGGGGAGATCGTCCGCGTCCTCGCTGACCCGCACATCATCCTTCGCCAGGCCGGCGCCCAACGAAGCGAAAGCGAAGAGGCTACCGTGGACCTGGACGCAGAGGCGGAGCGTGAGCTCGCGGAGGTCATCGAGCAGCAGAAACGGCTCGCCCGGCTCTTCGTTTCCGGAGGGCTCCCTGAGGAAGTGCTCCAAAGCGAGAGCGCCCGGTTGGCCGAGGAGCGGAATCGCCTCGAAGGCCTTCTGCGCCTGGGCACCGCGGTCACGCCAGCCGCGCAGCCCGCGGCGCCGAGCCTCACGGACGTGTTCGCGGCCGTCGCGGTGCTCCGACAGTGGCTCGCGTCCGCGGCGGACGAGGACTTCCGGCTGATGCTCCAGGCCCTCGGCGTGACCGTGACGGCGGCGCCCGATCGGGCCGAGATCACGGGCTCGATCCCGGCTCTGCAGGGGTCTCCAGATTCATATGTCAGAATGACATACTCACCACTGGACGAACATCGGAAACTGCTTCAGCCGGCGCGCAACCAGGGTCGAGCGTGGGCAGCGAGCCCTCAATGACCGCGCCAGCGTTGTCCGCGTGAATGTTCACCCGAAGCGCTTCGAGGATCGTCGCGCGCATCTCGGGCTCGGCGCCGGCAAGGCGGTTGAGGACGTGCCGGCACGCTGCCTCCAGACCGACCACGTCTACGCGGACCGTCTCCGCGGGAGCCGCGTGGCACCGGCGTTCCCGCTCCAGCGTCGCGATCTCGGCCCGGACTCCGCGGAGTTGCTCGCGGATGATTCCCTCATCAACCTCTCCAAGCGAAAAGAGAAGGACCAGCCGCCGCTCGCGGTCCTGGAGCTTCATTAGCGCGGCACGAGAGCCTTCGTCGTGCGCGACGGGTGGTGGGCAGGTCACCCGGGCACCGTCGGCGAGGACACGAGACGGTTCGGAAAGCACCGCCTGCACGGCCGCCCAGAGGTGCGTCTCCATCTGCTCGGCTGAGACGTAGCGCGCTTCGCACTGCCGGCCTGAGTTCTTGTCGTAGCTGTGCCGGCAGCGGTAGTAGCGATAGGCCTTGCCTTTCGCTGTAAGCGTCTGGCCGATCATGGCGGACTTGCAGACACGGCACCGGGCTCGCCCGCTGAGGAGGTAGTGCCGGCTCTCCGGGCGGCGGCTGATTCGTTCGGGGTCTTCGATGATCGCCTCGACGCGCTGCCAGAGGTCGAGCGGGACGATCGCCGGCGTCGCGCCTTCGACCTCGATCCATTCGGACTCGGGCCGTTCGACGACGCGCGTCGTCCGCTTCTGGGTTCGGATGGACCGGGTCTTCACGCGCTGCGTGCGGCGGTACACCGTTCGGCCCGTGTAAGACTCGTTTGTCAGCACGTTGCGAATCGTCAGCGGGTGCCATCGGCCCCCAGAAAACGCCGGCACGCCGGCATCGTTCAGTTCGTTCGCGACTGCGGAGAAGCTGCGCGTGGCCGCGTAGTGCTCGTAGATGCGACGGACGACGGCGGCCTGCGTGACCTCGATTTCGCGCTGGCCGGTGCCGCGGTTATAGGTGTAGCCGTAGAGGCCCTTGCCAGTTGACTGCGGGAGCTTCCCGGCGCGTGCCCGTTCGGCCTTCCCTCGCATGGTCCGCTCGGCGATCTTCTCGCGCTCGACTTCTGCGGTGAACGCCCGGGCCGCGAGGATGAAGCGGCCGATGGCCGTGTCCTCGAAGCGCTCGGTAACGAACTCGAATTGAACGCCCCAGCCCTCGGCCTCGTCGAAAAGCACGCCAATGTGGTTCTGGTGTCGCGAGAGCCGGTCCACCGCGTAGGCGAGGACCACATCACACGTCTTCGAGCGCATCGCCGCGCGGATCGTCTCGATCCCCGGCCGCTCCAGGGAGAACCCGCTTGCCGCATCCCGGACGAGGTCGACCACGGTCCATCCCGCCGCCTTGGCGTAGTCGAGGCATGCCCGCTCCTGCGTGTCGAGGGATGTGCCGTCCCGCTCCTGGGCGTCCGTGGAGACTCGGACGTAGACGATCGCGCGCATGGTCACCTCCCGGGGCGCCGACGCCCCACCACGAATCTACTCGCTCACGGGCGGGGTGAGTCGGCAGGCTTTCCGATAGCGGCGCCGCGCAAGTCCTGGTCGTGCCGGCTGCACATCGCCCCCGTGGCGACTATCTGGATGCACCCCGGGGCGGGGCAGTAGGTCAGCATCTCTGGCCCGGCCGTATCCCATTGGTGATCAGGTCCGTCATTGGTGGTCGTGTCTGGAGGGTGATCACCTATGGGCTTCTCGTGATCACCTATGGCGGGGAGCACCCAGGAGTAGGCCCCAGCGTCTCCAAACCCGTGCCGGATCGCCCTCACCCCGAGCTTGGACTTCGCCCGCCTCAGCGTGGCTTCCGAGATGCCGAGCTTGCGTGCCGCCGCCAGGATCTTGGTCGCTCTGGCCTCCCCTCCGGACAGCTCGCCCTCGAGGAATTCCACAGCCTCCCCAATGGCCCCGCCGTCGGCGTCGCCGCGCGAGTCCGTGACGATCGTGTCGGCGGTGTGCTCGGTCGGTCCGTCCCACACCACCCGGCACGAGTCCCCGGCGCTCTCGATGTGACACGCCAGGGCGGCCGCCTTCAGCGAGAGGTTGTTCTTCGTCGTCGCCAGGATGCGCCGGACGCCGGTGGCGTCATCAGGGTCGGCGCCGACCAGGAGGCCGGTGCGGGCGGCTCCGATGATCCCGATGCTGCCGCCGCCTCGATAGAGGGCGCTCTGACCGGTCGTTTTGTTGAGGTGCCGGATGACGACGATGGCCGCGTCGGTTTCTTCCGCCAGACGCTTCACGGGCACAAGTGCGCGACGGATATCCTGGTCCCGGTAGCTGTTGGTGTTGGGTGAGAGGTAGGCCATCAACGGGTCGATCAGAACCAGGGCGGCGTTGACTCGCGCGATCGCCAGTCGCAGCGCATCGATGTCACCCGGCAGCTCTATCGGCTGTTCCTCACCGTGCTGGTCAAAGACGCTCTCCAGGGCGTCTACGCGGGTAAGGTCTGCGCCGGCTGCCTCGAGCCGAGGGCGAATGGTGTCGCCGAGGCCGTCCTCTGCGTTTAGGAGGACGACCCCGGCCGGGCCGGTGAGGTCGCTTCGAGAGCCGTCCGGCATGCACAGGCCCCGGCTCACCCGGGCGGCAAGGTCGAGAGTCAGGTTCGACTTTCCGAGCGCCGGGTCGCCGTCGAGCAAGGTCACCTTTGCGAGCGGGATGTAACCGCGCCACAGGCAGGCCACTTTCTCCGGCCGCACATCAGCCGGGCGCACGATCCGCGGCGGAAAGACGGGAGGTGCGTCGGCGTCGATCGTCATGAAGGGGTGTCGCCGCTCAGTGGGTGCCAGGACGGGCGCTGGCGGTCGGCTCGCTCCGGCAGGGTGGGCCGCGGCGGCACGGCAGGGCGCTGTGGGGTCGGCGAGTGCCGCGGCTGCTGTGGCACCTCGCCGCCCCGACTGCCGATCTCGCGCCGCAGTACCGCGCGGCGCTCTAGCAGCCAGGGCGCGGGCTTGGAGTCGTAAAGGAGGCGCAACGTGATCCGATTCAGCTCTGCTCGAAGCCCGCTCTCGGATCTCCCTGGCACGTCCAGGTGCCGCCATCGTTCTGCCTGCTCGAAGGTGGCAAGCGGATCAGGGATGGGGTAGTAACGCCGAATCCAGCTCGGGGCGGCGTCGTGCAACGGTGGCACGTAGGAGCGCTTCATCGGCGGCCTCGGGGCATGATGTCGGGCCGACCGGGTTCGCCATCGAGAAGCGGTCCCAGCATGAGCCACCGCCAGATGGCGTCGTACTCGGCGGTCCGCGGCCCCGGCTGCCAGCGGACCTCGACCTGGTAAGGCGAACGCGGCGCACGACGCGTCATGCGAGCAGTCCGCCGTGTTCGCTGCCGACGACGCGCAGAATCCGCTCCACCTCGCTTGCCGGGATGCGGCGCTCGCCGGTAGGGAGGCGGACGAACTTCACGCCGGTACCCGGTTCGCGTTCCTCGCGGGCGAGCCAGTTCTTGACGGTCGTCTCCGAGACCCCAATTGCCCTGGCGAACTGCGCTCGCCGGTACAGGACTTCTTGCATGCGGCCCCCTCCAACGGTGGACATGGGCCGAACCTAACACCCCGCATTTGGGGTGCTTCAAGGGCAAATCGGGGCATTCGCGAACATCGAACGCAAAAAGATGCAGCGGCCGGCGCATACCGGAATTCGACTTCGTGCCGTCGGAAGTACGACGTGCGTTCTGGTTTGAATCTGCTCCTACCGGGGCGTCAGGTCGATCCTTAGCTCCGTTGCGACTGCGGTCCGCTTCGCTGCCGGAAGAGCATCGAGGTACAGGGCTAGGTCTTCCTGTCGAGGCTGCCCGAATGCGAGCCTGTACACCGCCAAGGACCGCTTGAGCTGCTCGAGCTTCTCGATCTCGCGGCTGAGTGGCAGCGCAGGCACGTAGCGCTCAATCTTTGCCCCTCCTTCTGTCGGATAGATCCAGTAGGGCACGATGTCTCCGCTAGACCTCGGGCGGCCGCGGCGAGCAGCGTCAAACATGGCTTCCCATGGGTCGGTCGCGTTCTTCTTGAACCCAGCGATGCGGTTCGCGGCGGCGACGTTCTTTCGGATCGCATGGCCTTTGTAACGGTGGACCCGTCCCTCGCGCTGCTCGAGGTCGACAGGGTTCGCCGGCAAGTTCCAATGCACCACGGCGTGGCAGTACACGTGGAAATCAAGGCCCTCCTGTCCCACCGAAGTGCTCGCGAGGACGAACGGCCAGAACGGCGAGTTAAAGGCAAGACGCACCTGGTTCGCGCGCTGAACGTCACCTCCCTCCTCGGCGTGCTGCGCGCCGAAGCGGAGAGCGTAGCGGGCCCGAAGGTTCTTTGGCTCGACCGCGACGTTGTCGAGCCCGCCGACGCGGATATCCTCCACGCGGTAGTTGGCGGCCCGGACCGTGAGCGCGTCGTTGATGGCTTTCCCGACCTTGGGCCCAACTTCGGCCGGGTCTCGACTGAGGATCCCCATCCATTCGCGAAGCACGTGGGCGTACTCGTCGAGGACCGCTTGGAGACCGCCGTTCGCGCAGTAGTCCAGGACGCGCTGCCAATAAACCTCCTCGTCTCGCTGCTCTCTTCCACGCACCATGGCCATTACTTCCGGAACATTGAACAGGCTCCGAAAACCCCACCCAACTTGGGCGGCGCCATTGCGCAGGTGCACGTCGCTTACATGCGCGATGCCGCCCGCAACTCGGCTCAGGGCTCGGAGTCCACAAACGGCTGGTCCCGCCAGCGCAAGGCGAGCGAGAATTTGCACGAGGTCCGGGGGAACCCGCCCAAGCGAAAGACTCCCGCCGGCGGTATCGCGAGCCAGGGCTACAGCCTCAGCAAGCGCCGAGGCCTCGGGGTCAGTTGCACCTTTGGCTTCGGGATTCCATACGCGGTAGTGGTTGGGCTGTCCAAACCACTCAACGTTCCTCGAGTTTGCATCGTGCGAGTCGAGGAGAATCGGTGCCGCCCAATACCATCGTTCATCAATGGGGCCGGACTGAGTGCCGCGCGCGGGCAGGACTCGTCGCAGGGACCGCTCAATTTGCCGCTCAGCTACCGACAGAGCTTCGTCCAGCGATGGCAGTCTCTTCGCAGCTCCGAGCGACCGAGCGATTGCAAAAGGATCTCCCAGCCGGGCCAGAGCGGGACTGGGGTACATCAGTGCGAACGACGGCATACCGCCGAGACGTTCCCCCTGTCGCTGAAATCGCAGCAGCGGCCGGACTCGACGGCGAGCCTCAGCGGTGTTTCGCCAGTTCCGCCCACCGCTGCGGACCATGCGTCGCTCGGCCTCATAGCTCAGAAGAGTCGCGATTGCCTGCGGCACAACCCACCATGCCGAGAACACCAAGCGCTTCGTGAACTGGGCGTGGCGTGAATCTCCAAACGGGGAACCCGGTTGGTAGTAAGGCAATGCCGGTGGAAGCCAGAGCAGCCGCCAGCTCTCGTTGTCGAGCGTGTCGTGGACAAGCGAGCGTAATCGCGCGTTACCAGGATCGATCCGGTGGTAGGCCTCAATCTCCGGCATTGAGAGCAGTCCACCACCGGCGGTCAGCATCTCCCCTATCTCCGCCCGTGACGCCTCTTCGTCAAGCGCCTCACGGAACGACCGTTTCAACTTGTAGCTCTCCATGAAGTTGAGCAGGTAGGGTGCCGACTTCCAGTACTCAACCATGTCGCCGCCTCCAAGCCGGCGACTGACACAGTCGGCGGCCAGGTAACCTCTCAGGTCGGCCTCGGTCAGCATCGTTCCGCTGAGAGATTTCTCCGTCAGCATCCCATTGCGGTCTGTCGTGTCGGCCAGCCGCTCGGTTCGGGTCATCACCCTGCGCAAGTGGCGCTCGACTCGCCGCCGCCGCGTTCGAAGACTCCCCAGATCAATGACATCAGCTTCGAGAAGTCCGTGCCGGAACGATTCGAGGTCCTTCGCGAACTGCCCGGCCTCGTCACTCCCCATAAGGAAGCGCACCGTCCGTACAAAGTCCGCGTAATGGTCCTCGTGCGCTTGCGCCTCTTCGGGCAGGGTGTACATCTTGTAGGGGGTCGCCGAAAGCAGGAGCACCTTGGACGACTCTTGGGCGAAGAGGTGCTGTGCCAGTTCTGCGGCCGCGTCGTTGCCGTCAAGAAGGTTTCGGAACCGCTGAAATTCGTCCAGTATGATGAGGTCGGGCTCAAGCGCGTTGACGCAAGAGCGGGCGAGCGTGTGCCGCAAGTCGCCTACGAGTCGCTGGCGAGCTTCCGGGTCGACATCGCGTTCGGTTTTGCGATAGCGGCTTGCGAGTTCCTCAAACCGCTCGTGGAGGCTGGACTCGCCGCGAGCGTTGGCGCGGTCACTCTCGCCCTGCAGCTCCTTCTTGAACGCCTCCGCGAGGCCAGGATCGATCTGGTTCGCGCCAGCGCCCACTTCGCTTGGCGTCGAATGGACCGAGTTCCGGTAGTTCGCTACGCCGGCCGAGCCCCGGAGCACCCTGAAGACGCCTTGGTGCCTCTGCTTCGGCCACCCCCAAGCGTGACGTAGGAGCCAATAGAGCAGCGCGCGCTCTTGGACCACGCCACCGCGGGACTTGAGATCGAACGATGTCCCTGGTGTAAACGAAACGAAGTTGATCCCCTGGGCGTTTAGCTGGTGCAACTGAAGCGGAAGCAACGTGATGCGAGTCGGGAGGTTGAACTCCTGACGACCGGTCACGTTGAGACGGCTGATGTTCTGCCCCGCGATATCCGCATTCGAACAAACATAGAGGACATCTATCCGCTTTGTGCCTACGGATTGGAGGTGCTCGATCGCCCGCGCGATGAGGCCCCGGGCCACAAGAGTCTTGCCCAGGCCAACCTCGTCGGCCACGAGGAACCGCTTCGCGGGCGGGTTGTCGCTATAGAAGCGCCGAAAGACGTAATCAACCGTGGCTCGTTGAAAGTCCTTCAATCCGGCAAGCACCGGCTCGGAGTCCAGGCGGGGTGCGGTATTCACGGCTTCTCCAGCGCGAGTCGCGCCCGCCAAATCGGCTCCCAAACTGATCGCCACCCGGGAGGTAGCAAGCGCCGGCCCGCCTCGGTCGATTCGAGTTCCACGATCAGTCTGTGGACCTCATCCAGGCGGACAGGCTCCGCTCCCAGTGCTCTAACCATGGTTTCCAATAGCGCCCCCGTCTGGGCGAATGGCCAGGATCCGCCCTGCGGCACGGGCTCCCCGGTCGAGACGTCAACGGCTTTCGCCAGGTCCTCCACGCCGACCTGCCCGAGAAGCAGCAAGAGGAATCGAACCAGTTCGCCCCGATTCCGGAGAAGCGTGACGAGCGTTCGCTCTCGTCGGTCCTCGGGAGCGCCGACCAGCTGCGCATTTACGACGAACGCGATGGTTGCTTTTGCCTCGGCATTCGTCTCCTCGATCTCCACGACGATGAACGACGTCAATCCCTCGAATGAGACAGCCCCAAAATCCGCCGTGACAGCCATCCCGACGACCGAAGGCGGGCGGAGAAACGCGTCACCAAAGGTGAGTGGCCTCATGCGCACCGTTGCCTGTCCGAGGAGCTTCGGCCACCAGTCCCGCTCTGCGCTGACCGGCGGTGTGACTTCCACCCGTAGTCCGAAGGTCGCATCCCGACCCGGTTCCACCCGTGCGACGAACGGTCGCCGGGCAACCATCCGGCGGAGCCGATCGAGCCGCCGTTCGAGCTGCTCCGCGTCGGACATCTCAGACGGCTCTTCGTTGGCTGGCCGGTACGGCTCAAGCAGCTTGCGCAGTCCGACGCCGTCTCTCCGATCGCCGATGAGCGCGTCGATGCCGAAACGCGCTTTGGGCCCCTCAAGCTCAACCAGGAACTCGACGTTCCCACCGAAAGCGGCATCGGTCGCGTTGGCCGAGCCCGTCCAGACGCGTGCGCGCCACGGTGAATCCGCCACGTACAGCTTCGCGTGTAATCCTCGCAGTTCGACACCCGCCTGTTCCGCAACGGCTTCGTCCGCGGAAACGTCAGAAGCGAGACTCTCCTGGGAAGCTTCCGGTTCATTCCCGGCCTCTCCGGCCGCAACCGGGCTTAAGACGAACGTCTCGGCGAACTGGGTGATTGCCCCCGAGCCAACACCATCCAATGCCTCTGAGCGCGAAACCACGAGATTGCCTCCGCGCCTCTGACCGAGACGCGCAAGGCACCCTGCCGTTAGAAACGGCGAGACGACCAGCATGCGATCGATGCGACCCTCAAACGGCCATGCCTCGGGCTCGAGCCCGATTGGCCAGAACGCGACGCGTTCGAAGCCATCGGGCGGTGTGAAGACGACCGCACGAAGCTCACGAGCCAGCTCCCGGACGGCTTCAGCCCGCTGCCCCGTCATTCCCGCGACAGTGAGATCCGGTAGGCGACCGATGAATTCGGAGAGCCGAGCGTCACCGCTCCCGTCCTCGCGCACCTCCCCGTCAAGGACGAGCACGGTGTCCCAAGAACGGTCGAAAGTGAGGTTGCGGCTCAGGCAGAGGAGGCGGTAGGCATGGTCCGGTCTACTCCCGCTGCCTGGTGGTACGGCAGCAAGGGCGTTGGACATTTGGCGGTAGCGCACCACCCATACTTTCGGATGGAAGATCGCGTCGGGGGTCGGTGGCGTTGCCTGGTGAACGGAGGCTTCGATATAGGCCAAGATCGCGCGGTGTTGGTGGGGGATGGCAATTTGTCCTGCCTGACAGAACACATCGATGCGGTCAGCCAGGCGCCGAACAGCCTCGACAAGCGCGATCGGATCAGCAACCAGGCGGCCGTCTGTTGCTTCACGGTCGAAGAGTGCGAAACCTAGGGGCGCCGCGAGAAGAGACATCAGGTCAAGGGAGTAGGTCGTGCCTACAGCTCGGTCAAGCTCGTACCCCGCCGGCGGCCGAAGGCAATCAAGTAACAGCTGCCTGCCCTCGGGTTCAAGCAATCTGGTGCCCTTCTGGCCCGACAGTCCGCCTTAGGCCCTCGTGGATATCGCTCACGAGTCGCTGCACATTCGGCCACCGGTAGGTCTGATAAAACAGCCCGGCTGCCCCCGTGAATCGCTCCAGTGCTCTGCGACTATTGAGACGCGCGAGTCCGCCCTTGAGCGCTATCTCCCGTTGTAGAATCGTTCGCCGTGCTCCGGCGTTATCCGCAAAGCCCGTGGGGTCTGCGTGGACCGTCGCCGCGATACCCTCTACGAATTGCCTCGTCGGATATGGGATTCGATGGCCCTTGTCCACCACTGTGCGCCAGAGATCGTTCATCCGCCAGGTGCGAAGGTCGCGCATCGCACCGGTGTCACTCGTCCAGGCATTCAGTTCAGAGCGACGCAGCTCGACGAGACCATCGGCAACGGGCAGCTCGGCTGCTTCTGCCTTCTCCGCAAGCATCAGGTTGTAGAGGAGAGCCGCACCGAACGACAGGATAGAGAATCGCCGAGCGTGCTCCAGATCGGCCCGCAGATGGGCCGGGAACGCGGCCAGGTCAGGGTGCAGCCATGGATATTGGATGCGGCTGACCGAGCGTTTGCCTTCGATACACAAGGACAAGAGCGAACCGGGCGCCTCCACAACGATGCGCTCGCGGAGGTATTCCGCTTCCTCCTTTAGAAGGGCGAGGCACGCGGACTGCAGCAGACCCTCCGGCTCTTGCGGAAGACCAGCATGCCAGCCCTGGACTCTGCTGCGTTCGACCAGTTCGCCGTCGTCTGAATAGGAAGGTGCTCCGCTTGCGCCGGCCCGCCGGAGCACTGCGTGATACTGCTCCATGGAACCCGGGAACTGCCAGATCCGGAACCGTCTAAGGGCGGTCCAGTAGATAGCTTTGGGCGTTCGCTGCAGCGCCTCGCCTGCCTGAATACCGATTACCCCTTGGGCATCGCCTTCTCCGCCAAGCTGGAGCGCCCGGGCGAGCGCGGCCTGGTCCTTGCGAGCACGACTGTCCACTTGAGATGGAGGAACCCTGTCTTGCTCAATTCGCCTATAGATCCACGGCACGAAGAGGAGATAGCGAGCCCGAGTGTGAAGCGTGCTGGTGCCGGGAAAGAAGTGGTCTGAGAACGCGTCGCGGATCGGCCCGAACCCCAACTCATCGAGTGTGCCCTTCTCCCGGAAGAGGTCGATGACTTCCAACATCTGGCGGCGCTGGGCCTCGGAGTGATCCAGCCATGAGAATGTTGAAGTCATGTCAGCGTCCTGCGCCGAATCACACGGCGGCACAAGCTCGAACCGGAGACGGCCGGCCGAACCCAATCGGCTCCAGAGCAGCCGCGGCCGTGAAGGCCACTCACTCCACCCTCCGAAGCGTGCCCTGAGCGATCAGTTCGTCAAAATGGGACGTAAGCCGGCCCGGGATGGCGCTGCCTCGCACCAAGAGCCCGAGCTCCATGTTCGCGCCGAGCCCGTGGCCCGTAAGGTTGGCACTCGTGACGAACGCTGCGCGAGCGTCCGCAACGATGGCCTTGGCGTGGAGGGCGCCGGCGACACTCTGGCTGGACCCTCGTCTGTCCAGTGGCCACACGTAAAACGCCGCCGCATTGCGAAGTGACTCAAAGGCTTCGGCGGCGTCGTGCGACAGACGCCCGCCCGAGTCCTCCGCCGTCTCAAGGATGAGACGGACATCGACACCCCGAGCAGCTGCCTTGGTGAGCTCGGCCAGCACCTCGGGGACCTTGTAGGCCGCGAAGCTGACGACTGTGAGTCTCTGAGTCGCAAGGCCGACCAATTCGAGAAGGACTTCGCGCGTTCGTCGGACGGGAATCTCGTGACTAGTGGGCCCGGTCCAGACCACCTCGATCGTTTCTTCTTGCGTCGCATCGGCCAGAACGCTGGACGCCGCCCTTAGCGCCAGCGCGAGCGCGAGGCCTGGAACATCCGAGGCCGTTCGCCACGAGTCAAGGAAGTGGCCGGCGTTCGTGCGGTAGGTCGGGCTCGCGACAGCCGACAGCACAGGTCCCGCGGCTGCCTCGCTGAAGCACGGCAGCTTGGCGATCGCGGACGCGAGACTCTCGACATGGCCTGCCGGCATCGACTGTGCGGCGACACGGATGGCCTGGACGAGGGTACTCGTGAGGTCGTCGGTCGTCATGCGAAATACTCGATCCCGGCGCCGGCGAGAGTGTCAACCAGTACCGAACGGTCGAGGTACCGGTTTCCGCGCTCGCAACTCGTTTCTGGCACGAACAGGCAGGCATGGCAGGCGGCATTGTGGAGCGCGTCCTCGTTTCCAACCGGCAAGTGCTCTGCGCAGAACGGGTCGGCGCTGCAGAGACCCGCCCGCTCAAGCGCTCGTTCCAGAATTCGACCGAACGTCGCTGACTTGCCGAGTCCAACGAGGCCACCGAGCGTGCCCTCCGAATCCGGAGCCGCCGTGTAGAGCAGGAAGCCCGCCATCGGGCCACCGTCCTGGTCCGGTTCGCGTGCATAGATGCGCTCACGGATCGACGCCGCGGCGTATCCGCACTCCAGAGCCAGTTCGTTCAGAAGGCAATGCGCGAGCGAATGGACGAGCACGTACCGCTCCCCCGGCCATCCGGTAGCGGGATCGAGGTGATGGTGTTGCCGCCATCGCTTGTGGCTCTCCCGCAACGCCCCGGTCCTCGCCGAGCCAGCCACTCGATCGACCCAGGCTGCCACGGTGTCCTCAGGCAGCTGCACGAACAGCCCTTCCCCTCGGACCTCGGCCGCGGGAACCCATACCGGCTTTGCGTTCCGACTTAACGGCGCGACGTTCGCCGGGGCGGCGTCGCCAGCTACCCCCGAATCGGGTCCATCGACTCTCGTGAAGCCCCAGAGAGCGACGACCTCGCGAAGCCGCTCCGCCAGCACCACCCGCTCGATTACGCCCGCGTAGAGACTGGGCACGCCCGCGTCGACCAGCCGAAAGTCACGAGACTGCGGCGCATTGAGCGGGTCTGCGAACAGCACCCACTCCGGGCCGCGGAGGTCGAGCGCCTCCTCGGCGTCGCCGCCGCCCCCCGCCGCTGCTCGGCGACCCTCGATCGCCTCCCAAACGCGGTCAGGGTCAAAACCTGCCAGGGGCCGAAGATCTGGAACCATGCGGAGCATCGGTTCGAGGGCTTCGCGATTGGGCACCGCCGAAACGGTGCCCCACAGGTCCACGACGAGCTGCCGCAACGGGTCGGCCGAGACAGGCAGCGAGAGGACTGACTCGGTCACCGCGAACCACTGGTTCGACGCGCCCAGGAGCATCGCCCGGGCTTGTTCGGTGCAGCCGGCCGCATCGAACTGCTGGAGGTGCGGATGGCGCCCGCGGCACCGAGGCATCAAACGTGCGCCACGCTCTCCGAAGGCCCATGACATCGCCAACTTCGCGTCGCAGGTGCGACACACGACTTGCATGTCTGTTGAGCGAGAGCCCATACCGAACTCCCGCACCTCAAGGATTGGGTTCCCGCTGCACGGGTGGGACGAGTGGCAGAACTCCACCCACGGGAATTCATCCAGATGGCCGGCGGGGCAGGCGGTGACGAAGCGCGCGGGTACCGCCATGGGTGGCGCTCCCCGCGTCGAGCAGTTCGAGTGCTCGTAATGGGTGAGGTCTGGCCGGTACGGGCTTGGCGACTTGAGCTTGAAGACGCCCCCGTCGACCGTCGATAGCAGGTCACAGCGCGTGCAGCGGAGCCAGCGCGGAAATGGCAGCACGGGGACTCCGACGTTCGCCCAGGACCCGTAAGGGTTGCGGCTGTCCGGCTCTTCCCACGGCGCTTCGCGCAATTCCTTGACCTGCTGGCCAAGCCGCGCCCGAACAGCCGCGAGAAGCCGATCCTCGCCCAGCCTTCGTTGAGCAAGGTCGTTCCACCTGTCGAGACCCGCGACGATGACCGAGAGGCGCGGCAGGTCGATCAGCGCGCCAACCCCCGCGCTGTACATGAGCTGACTCGGACGGACTTCGCCTACTCGTGGGACCGTGCTCTGCTGTGTCACTGGTCGTCCTCCGCTCTTGAACCGAATCCCTTCGCGAGCTCATCCTGCGCCTCGCGGAACGCTCGCTCGAACTCGTCGGCGAAACCTGCCCCCGGCGCGGCGCCCTCTCCGTCCGGTTCTTCGTCGTCCTCGTCGCTTGCCGGAGTGTCGGCCGGCGTGGGAGCCGGGCCGAAGCCGGGTGCTGACCCCAGGCTCGGGTCCATCTCATCGATGATCAGGTTGACGTTGGCTTCCACTTCTCGGAGCGATGTCGGAGTGCTCCACGTGCTCCATGGGCCGACCGCTGGCTCTTGCAGCAGCGGGACGGCCGCACCAGATGCCGCGCGGTACGCAAGCTGCGCGCCGCCCTTGCTCTGTTGGGCCCTCCAGTCGTCGTATCGCTGGCTCAGCTGGGCTCGGACTTCGGCCGGCACGCCCGCCTCGCCTGTGACTTCGCCGGCGCGGACCGCGATCTCCTCTCCGAGCTCCACCATCGCCGCGGAACGCACGTCTACCGACTGCGCCTGCAGGTTGGGATTCCACGGAAGCTCGGCCTGCCGCGCCAGGGACACGAGTACCGCGCTCAGCCCGCGGTCGAGCGCCCGCGCCGCGAACGGTGTTACCGAGAGCGCCTCCACGTGCCGATAGAAGGTCGCGTGGTATTGCTCGAAGCTCTCGTAGTGCGAGAGATCGCGCGGCCGCGCCCAGTTGTAGACCGTCAAAACCAGACCTGGGCCGCTTGCATCACGGCCAACGCGACTGGTCGCCTGGATGTACTCGGCCGTCGCCTTTGGTTGCCCGATCACGGTCATCAGACCCAACCGGGGGACGTCGACACCGACCGAGATCATGTTTGTGGCTAGGAGTACGTCGATCGGTCGCGGTGCGTTCTTGTCGCGATTCGGATCGTGGCGTGCCCCGAGCAGTTCCAACATGCCGGGGATATCACTCGAACCCACGCGGCTCGTCAGTTCTCGCACCACCAGGTTGCGCCGCCTGGCGAGGCCGCGCCGGTCCGTCCGCCGCAGGCGGTTGGCGACGTCGTCTTCGACCAGGCGCCGCATGCCGCCAAGCTCGCGCAGGGCGCTGAAGTAACCGACCAACGTCATCCACGGGTCGGCCGCAAGCCCGTACTGGTCGAACAGCCGCTTCGCGGCGCCGAGAGCGGCGACGAACACGCGGATCTCGACGGCTTTGAGCCGCTGGCCGGGCGCGCAAATGCCGAGATAGCGCCGGCCGGGAGCCTGGCTCGTGGGGCGCTGGACCGCGAAGAACGAGTCGCCGGCGTCGAGCACCTGCGGCGGGAAGACGGCGAGCTTCCGCCAGAAGATCGCGTTCACCTGGTCGGCCGCGCGCCGGATCGTAGCCGTGGAGGCGACGATCTTCGGGCGCACCTCATTGCCATCTACGTCCCACGCAGCGAGGCGGTCGATCGCCGTCTCATACAGTCCCATGAGCGTGCCGAGCGGGCCTGCGATGAGGTGCAACTCGTCCTGGATGATCAGGTCCGGCGGGCGAAGCGGGTCGCATGCGACGGTGGTGGCTGCGGGCAAGCTCGCCGTCTTGTTGTGCTTATCGCGCTCGTCCCATGTCACCCAATCGTCGAGGTCTGGAGTCCGGTAGCCGTGCCGAGTACATCGGCGAGCCGCCTTGCCGAAGAGGAGGTGCAGCGGGCCCTGCCACGGGAGCTGGGCGAACTTGTCAACGGTCGCAATGACAAGCCCGGGGAGGAGCCGGTAAATCTCTTCGTCGGTGGTGACGACCGGGAGGCCTTCGCTGGATTGCGCCTGGGTGAACGGGCACGAGCCGAGTGCATCGCCGCAGTAGACGAACACCCGGTGCAGGTCGGAGTCGACGCGCGCGTGCTTGCCGGGGTCGATTTCGGTGCCGCACCACGGGCAGCTCAGCAGCTGCAACGGACTCGCGGTCCGGCCCGATTGGCGGCCGCCCATGCCCCGCGCGTCATCGAGTGCGCGGGCCGCATCGGAGACGCGGTTCGGCGTGACGCTGAGGCCGACCCACATGCCGATCCGGAACGGCGTGTCGCCCCACTTCGCGGCGTCCTCGCGGCGGATCACTTCGCAAGCGCAGATGAGCGCGGTTGCGCGCTGGAACTGCTGGGCGGTGAGCAGCCGCAGGGTGTAGCGCATGAGGACGCCGATCCCGCCCGAGCCATCGTGACCGGCCACCATCCCCTGGAGGCGCCGGATCGCCAGCGTGAACGCCGTCAGACCGAGGTACGCCTCCGTCTTGCCTCCACCGGTGGGGAAGAAGAGGAGGTCGACCAGCCCCTCCTTCTTGCGCCGTTCCGGGTGCTTGGGGTCGGTGAGCGAGGGCAGGTTCACGCAGATGAACGCGAGCTGGAACGGGCGCCATGATCGCTCGCGCGGGACGTCTGCCCGGGCGAGCGCGGCATCGACGCTGAGCTCCGGGTCCTCGCGCCGGTAGCCGGCCGCGACGGTGTGTACGCGCTGCAGGTACATCGCCCGGTTGGCGAAGCGGAACGCCTCGGCTGCGGTGGCGTCTGTCCCGAGCAGGTCGATGCCGGCGCGCAGCCGGTCGAGCGTTCCTCGCGCCACGCGCAGGGATTCGCGGGCGGCGAGGTCGTGGCGCTTGATCCCGTCGGCGCCGGCGTTGATCCGCGCTTCCTGGCGGTCGAGCCAGTGCGCGTAGGCATCCGCCAGGGGACGAATCGCGGCCGCGAGATTCGCGTCGTCGAGGCCGGCGAGGGTCTTCATGTCGAGAACGACGCCCGCCAACTCAGGGACTTCCGCGATCGTGGGCGCCTCGGTCTTCGGCACGTCGTAGCGCGGCATGACCGACGTTTCCACCCGGACGGCGCGCGTCGGGTTTCCCGCCGACGGGGTGCAATGCACGCCCGTACCGTGGCCGACGGCGAACTCGACGTCGTTTCGGTAGAGGAGGTCGAGCGCCTGGTCCTCGGGGTCGCGGGAGCCGGGGATGCCCGGCGCGGCTTCCTGGCGGCCGATGAACACCGGCGAGCCGTCCGGCGCCGACACCGAAAGCTGCGGCTGGAAGAGCCACGCCTCGTCGCGGTTCCGCTTCGGCGTTTCCTGCTCGTTCACGAGGAACAGATCGATCAGCCAGGCGTTGGCTGTCTTCTTGCAGCGGCCCTTGACCACGACTTCCGGCTGCTCCGCGACCACGAAGAACGGCTCGATCGGTCCGTCGGCGAGGGCGATGACCTTCGAGTCTTCCACCGGGTAGCGCTGCCAGTGCGTGCCCTTGCCGTCGTCTCCGCCGTGTCCGCCGGCGCCCGGTTCGGGGCCGCGCTCCTTGAGGTAGTGCCCCCAGGCCGCGCTGACCTTCAGCTCGGTTGTCTCCGGCAGGACTGCGAATGAGATGCCAATCGAGGACGCGAACAGCGACGGCACCGCCGCAAGCGGGTCGCTCTCGCCGGCCTCGGCGTCGCTGTCGGAGCCGGGGTCGTCCTGGCGCTCCGGGCCGGCTGCGACCGTGCCCAGAGGCGCGAGCATGCCCACCAGGTAGCGGTCGCGGACGCGCTCGAAGCCGGGGAGCGTCTCATCCTCACCGCCGGCCGGGCCGAGCAGGTCGGCGACGACCAGCCGCTCCATCTCTTCGCGGAGTTGCTCGGGGGTTGGGCTGGCAGCCGGGAGGCTGGTGGGGCTCGCGGTCATGCGTCGTCCTCCGCGGCCGGCAGCATGGACGGTTGCTGCGACACCTTCTGTCGCGCTTTGCCCTTCTTTGCGCCCTTCTTCTTGTCGTGCAGGCCCGCCGCGACCTCCTCCGCGTAGCGCTTGTGGTTCAGCTCCAGTAGGCGGTCCAGGACTTCCGTGCGGGCGGCGGGGCCGATGGTGTAGCGGACGCCCTGGCTGGTCTCGTGGAAGCCATGGTCGAGGTCCAGATCCTGCCAGCCGTAGGCGTCGCGGACGGCAATGTCCAGTTCGCGGTGCAGCTCGCGGAGGCGGACGATGCCGGGCGACGTGTCGGCGGGGTTGTGGACGCGGTTGTACGTCTTCGTCAGCCCCTCGTTGTTGGCGATCATGAGCGGCCGGCGGTGGTCATCCAGCGCCTTCCCGGCAGCCTCGACGGCCTCGGAGTACGGCGGCTGGGGGAAGGTCTCGAAGCAATCTGTGGGGGTGTAGACCGGACGCGTCTCCAGGGTAGAACCCCACCTCAGTACCCAAACTCCGTGCAGGGAGCTCGCGATGAGCCCGAACAGAAAGTCGGAGTCGTCGCTGAAAACTACGAGCTTGTGTGAAAAGACTTGAGTCGCCTGTACGAAGGCAGGCTGCAGGACTTTGCTTGTTTGCGTGATGACCAACACTCGCGACAGACTCCGGATAGCCGCGTAGAGGTCAACGGTCGGACGAGTGAACTGCCACCAGATCTCACGCCTTCTTCGGTCGTTGTTCCGGTCTCGTTCCGGCTTGACCCTCTCCCGCACCAGTCTCATGCAGTCCGGATATCGCTCGGCATGCTCGATCGGCCAGTCTCGAAAGTTGATCACCCAGCGAGTGGCGGCATGACTTGGCTGATCGTTGAGATCTTCACCGCTGAGGTATGGGAAGAGCACTTCTGCGTTCCTGGCATCGCGGCTCACCAGACCCGCTGCCTCGGCTGGGGGCATCGTGAATCCAAGTCCGAGGACGTTCGAGCCTTGGAATGATTGGTCAGCGTTGGCGACCAGCACGAAGGGGTTCCCGGTTGCACGGCCCGGAGGTTCCAAAGATGGCAAAATTCGTTCGACCTGAACGCCATCCAGCCACCGCGGCCCCTCCCATCGGCCACGGCGTAACCAGAGTTGCGCCACTTCCAACGCGGCGGCACCTGGCCAAGGTCGGCTCTTCACCGCGCGATGGATTGTCCAGCCGCCTTCACCAAGCAACCAATCGAGACCGACCTCACGGGTGTCGCCCTGAGCAATCGTGTTAGTAGCCAGCATTCCTATGCCCGCAGCAGCTCGCGAACAACGCAAGTAGAAGTAGGAGACGAGGTCCGCGGACCCTCTCCTCCCATCCGCGATTTCCTCTACGAGGTAGTCACGGAAGTTCGTGCCGATTGCCCCGGTGATGCGCTGGCCGCCCAGGAACGGCGGGTTGCCCACCATTGCGTCGAACCCCGCCGGCCGCTCCGGGTCGAGGAAGACTTCGGGGAAGGCAAGCGGCCAGTGCAGGCAGCGGCGCTCGGGCGCCTTTGCCGGGCGGCCGGTGTCCAGCAGGTAGGCCGCTTCGTTGCGGATGTCCTCCACGCGCGCCTGGAAGTCCGCGGCTGTCTGCGTCTTCAGGTAGGCGGGCTCGACGAACTCGGTCATCACCCGGCGGCGCTCGTCCTCCGCAGCCCGCTCGCCTCTACCGGCGGTGCTCAGCGTCACGCCCACGAGGAGGTCGGCGAGCGCTTCAAGGTGGCCGAGTTCGGTTGTCAGTCTCCGGTAGAGGGCGCGCTTCTCTTCGGCGTCCCGCAGGTCGAGCACTGTCAGGCTGGAGAGCCTGCGGCCCAGTTCGATCGCCACCTTCGTCTGCTGCTCGATGAATGGGTGCAGGAAGCCGAGCTGTTGCGCCTTCCCCCCCGAGAGGTTGAACCGCTCCAGCTGGTCGAGGCTCGTGATCCCGAGGAGCGAATCGCCGGCGTGGATGGCGTGGTCGAGGAACGTGAACGGCCGGTCCTTCGCCATCGTCGTCAGCCACAGTGAGAGCTTCGCCATCTCCGCGGCCATCGGGTTGCGGTCTACGCCGAAGAGGCAGTGGTCGGTGACGACACGCCTCGCCAGCAGCTCCAGGTCTTCTTCGCCCGGCATGAACCCGGGCGGCAGGCCAGCCGGTGGCATGTCTCGGGCCATCTCGTCCTGCCACGCCTCGACCAGCCGCTCGGCCAGGTACCGGCACGCCGCCACGAGGATCGCCCCGGACCCGACCGCGGGGTCGCACACCTTCAGCTTCAGCAGCGCCGCCGACGACTTGAGCCGCCAGTCCGCGGGCTCGGCGCCTTCGGCCGGACCGGGGAAGTACACGATCGGCTCCAGCGCGTAGCGGACGATCTCGTCGGCCAGCTCCTTCGTCGTGTACTGCGTGCCGCTGTCGCGCCGCTCGCTCGTCTTGGTCACGTAGATGGCGCCGGGCACCTGGCCGTCGTCGTAGCGCGCCGGCCCGAGGAAGACGGTCGGAAGCCCGCGCAGGTCGTTGCGCAGCAGCCCCGCGAACGGGAGTACGCGGTCGAAGATGCGGGAGTCGTTGTCACAGGCGGCGAGCAGGTGCTCACGCGGCAGCGGGTCCAGCGTGGGGACGAGGTCCTTCGCGAGCTGGTTGGGAGTGCGGCCGGTCGCCTCTTTGAGCCATTCGAGGAAGGCCGTATCGCCCTTCGCCCGCTGCGCTTCGAGCTCATCGAGCGCGATCTCGGGCTCCAACCCCTTGCCGCCCTTCAGCCCGAGCTCCGCCCCACGGGCGCGCACGCAGCCGTGGTCGAGCAACCCTTCATACACATGGCCGATCTGCTCGATGTCGAGGCTGCGGTAGCTCACGCGCCGCGCCTCGGTCACGCCACCCTCACGGAAGGTCAGCACCTGGAGGGCGTGGAGCACCGCCAGCATCGTTCGGTCGTCAATCGGCAGCGGCCGGGATTCGGTGTCGCGCCACGACGTGCCGGCCGCGCGGCCTTCAAGGAACGGGTAGCGGTCGGGGTCGAACAGACCGCCGCCGTAGGCCGGCAGCGAGAGCCGGTCGTGCTGGATGCCCCCGTACACCGCGCGGAAGGTGGCGAGGATGCGGTGCCAGGCGGCCTGCCGGTGCTCCAGCACCTCCTCGCCCTCGCGGTTGGCCTGTTCTTCGAGCTGCTGCCTGAGCGACGTGATCGCATAGGACGAGAGGTAGAGGTCGTCGTCCACGGGGAAGAGCCGCCGCTCCTCGGCGGAGAGCAGGAAGACCAACCGCATCATCACGGTGACGGCGGCGTTGTAGACCTCGACCTCCTTCACGTCGCGAAGCAACTCGCCGCGCGTCGCCCGGTCGGCCCGGGAGATGGCGCCGACGAGCACTTCGACGGCCGCGCGGACCTGCTTGCCGAGCTGGTCGGTAACCTCTGCCTGGGCGTTCGCGCTCTCGGCGAAGAGCGCCTCCAGTGTCTCGTTGGCCGCCACCCCGAAGAATCGCCGCAGCCCGAGGACTGACACGAACGAATCGAGCAGGACACGTTCCTCGGCGAACAGGTTCGACGGCCAGGTAGCCCAGCCGGCGGCGGCGTTGCGCGGCGCATAGACCAGAGTGAAGCGGTCGGCATCGGTCACGAGCGCGAGCGGCACATTGACCTCACGGCAGAGCGTGGCAGCCCGCTCGATCGGCGATGCTGCCCAGCGGTCGGTGCGCCCGGGCATGTCGGCGGGCAAGCGCCGGTCGAAGGCCGTGCGGAGCGGCCAGCGGCAGACGAGCAGCCGCGGCTTGGGGCCCTCCCCGCCCGGTGGTGACATGAGCGCGAAGTCTGGCCGCAGCGTGACTCCGTACTCGGCAACCGAGTGCTCCAGGCTGGCGGGGATCGCCGGCCCTTCGACCAGTTGGAGGCCGTAGTCGAGCACGTCGGTGAGCAGGAAACGGAGCCAGGCGCTGCGCGAGGCGTCGTCGCTGTCCGTGCTGTCGAGCGACTCGCGGACAGCGGCCCGCAGTTCCGGCGAAGTGGTGTCGAGCCCATGCGGGAAGACGCGGCGGAGCACTGGCAGCGTAAGGAACGCTCCCGATGGCTCGATCAGGCTGAGCCAGTCCGCATGCTGGACCGCGACGCGCTTCCTCATCGCACGAGGCTCCGTGCGTAGCTTTCTGGAACGATGAAGGTTACCGCAGCCGGGAAGAGGCGGTGCTTCGGGCTTGCGTACCGGCGCCTGATGACCTCCACTTCCCGCTCGACCTCGCCCGGGATCTCGTCCACGCGACTGCGGAGGGCGTCGAGGTTTCGCTGCACCTGCTCGCGCTCGGTGGCTGCCAGCTCGTTCAGGCTGAATCCCGAAAGGAAGAGCTGGAAGCCCTCCTCCTTCTCCAGGTCGACGAGTTGTTGGCGGATGGAGCGCTGGAGTTCGGCCAGCACCTCGCGTACGTTCCGCTCCTCCTCGTCGGCGCGCGCCGCGAGCTTGCGATCGAGCCCGGTGGCGACGTCCTCGGCACGCACCTCCAGCGCGCGGAAAAGCTGTGCTTCGTAGCTGTCCCACTGCGCTGCCAGCTCGTCGCAGACGAAGCCAGGCGCCGTGTCGCTCGTACCCGCGTCGAGTGCTGCCTTCGTTTCGCCCACGTTCAGGCGGGCGAACCGTCCGTTGCGAATCGTCCCGCCGGCAGTGATGACCTCCTCGTGCAGCCGATGGCCGTCGGCGCCGGTGATCACCACGCGCGCATGCGCGACAACGACAAGGTCCTTGAGAGCGCCCGTCTTCGCCATGCGGGCCGAGACGCGCGAGAGCTTGCGGTCCGGCCCCGTCGACCAGATCTCGGCGCGCAACAGCCGCATCGACTGCGCCACGAGCCGGTGGCCGATGTGCGCGAGCACCACGTCGTCGCGGCCCGCAGCTGCTGCGTGGTCGAACGTGATCGGTCGCCACTGCGTCGCGTCCAGCGGGTCCGCGAGGCCGGACGTGGCGCGAGCCCATGAGCCTGTCAGCCGCGGCACGACGAACTCGCCGGGTTTGCCGGCTGGCGCCAGGCCAGATTGCCGGCCGAGTTCGAGCCCGGTGCGAACGACCCGCTCGACCGCAGCGGGCGAAATTCCGAGCGTGGCCACGCTTTCGTCGAGCTGTTCGTGCAGGCGGGCGATCTCCTCGCGCAGCGAGCGCTCGATCCGGGTGATGCTGGTGCGGGCTCTTCGGCCGCGCTGCTCGATAGCGACATCGTCGATGACGGTCCGACGGCCGAGCATCGCCTCCTCGACCTGCGTTGCGAGAACTGGGCCAGCCGACCCGAGTTCGTCTCGGATGGTCTCGACCTTCCGGGCAACTCGTGAGAGGAAGTCGAGGTCGGCCTCGATCGAACCTGGTGCGGCGTTCTGGTAGCCCTTCCCCACGAAATGGTGGATCAGCACTTCGGGTGATGGCTGGCCGTGGCGGTCGATCCGGCCGTTTCGCTGTTCCAGCCGCGACGGCGAGAACGGAATCTCGACGTGGACCATTCGGTGGCAGTGCTTCTGGAGATCGATGCCCTCGCTCGCAGCGTCCGTCGCAAGGAGGATCCGCACGGGTGAGCGGGACGGGTCAGCCTGGAAGACCGCCTTTGTGTGCTCACGCTCCTCGGTGTCCATGCCGCCGTAGAGGAGCGCAACGCGGTCCCCTGCGAGCCCGGCCGCCGTCAGCAAATCCAACAGCCAGTTCTGCGTGTCCCGATACTCGGTGAAGACGATGACCCGCTCGTCGTTCCACTGCCCGCCTGGACAGCACCATTCTTCGAGCTTCGCGAGCAGCACCTGCGCCTTGGCGTCCGGTCGCCCGGCCTCGCGCTTGGCCCATTCCCGCATCTGCGACAGCAGCCGGTGCTGGTCCGTCGAGAGGGGCTCCATCGTTCGCGCCGCGGTGGCCAATGCGTCCTCGGTTGCTTCGGCGAGGTCCTCCTCGTCGCCGATCTCCTCGTCTAGGCGCTCGAACGCAGCGCGGAGAAGTGCATCGTCGGCTTTGAGCGCTCGCTGACGCCGCCCGAGGGTCACGAGATGCTGGTCGATCGTGTTGAGGAACGCCGCCGGCGATGAGAAGAGGCGTTTCTTCAGGAGGATCGATACGAATTCGGAGGCAGTCCGCGATGTCCCGGTCCTGGCACTCTGACGGCGGGACTCGGCATATTCCGCGAGCCACCGGTGCACCTGGCGCTCGGCGTCCGGGTACTCGACCTCCAGCGGCACAATCTTTCGCTCAGCGAAGCGAGGACTGCCGTCCGCCCGGGGTGCCAGTTCCTTGCGCAATTCAGACTTCATGCGCCGCACCACCGCGCGCTTGAGATTCTCCTCTGAGGGCTGAACGCCGCGGGCGAACCGCTGCGGGTCGAGAAGCTCCAGGAGAGCGGTGAAGCTCTCGGAGTAGCCGTTGTGCGGCGTGGCCGACAGGAAGAGCCGGTGCTCGAAGTGCGGCGCGATTTTGCGGATGGCGCGCGTTCTTTGGGAGTCGGTCGCGTACTTCCCGCGCCCGGCAGGTGCGCAGCCGTGCACCTCGTCGATGACGAGGAGGTCGAATGCGCGCGGATACCGCGTGGGATCGGCGCCGGCAAGGCGTTCATCGAGCAACGACATTGCACGCGGTCGCTTGAGCCAGTCCACAGACACGATGAGCCGCGGAAAGCTGCTCCAGATGTTCGCGCCGACTCCGCGTTCTCGGCGAAGGTTATTCACCGCTTCCGAGTCGACAATCTGGAACTCCAACCCGAACTTCTCCGCCATTTCTGCCTGCCACTTCAGGCAAAGGCTGGCGGGGCAGACGATTATGACCGTTCGCGCCCGGTGCCGAAGCAACAGTTCCTGAATGACGAGGCCAGCCTCGATCGTCTTGCCGAGGCCGACGTCGTCGGCGATGAGCAGGTTCACCCGTGGCACCTGGAGCGCCCGCACCACGGGGTCGAGCTGGTAGTCCTCAATCGTGATGCCTGAGCGGAACGGTGCCTGCAGCGCGCGGGAGTCGGCGGACTGAATGGCGCCCCACCGGACAGCATCGAGGAAGGCGTCGAGTCGTGCGGGGTCGTCGAAGTGGCCGGGGGTCGGCCGAGGAAGCGTCGCCGTCTCAAGCACACGCGCTCCGGGTTCGACCTCCCAAATGACGTTCAGGTCGTCGCCGAAGCCGTCGTCTTCGACGGACGTGAGATCGACCAGGGTCTGCGGCGCCGCGGCGACGGTCGTCAGCACGCTGGCCGCTTGCGGAGTCCGCCGCACGTCCGCAACTACCCAGTGTCGATCACGCACCAGCGCTATCTGGCCAACTTCAGGAACCGCTGCTAACGCCAGGTGTCTCCTCCGCGAGCCGCCCGAAAGGGTACGTCTGCGGAATGGATCCTAAGTGTGTTCACACCAGCTGGCGATGCCGACAGCGTCTGTCGCGTTTGCACGGTGTTCCGACCTATCGCCTCTACGGTTCCAACTTTTTCGCTCATCTTGCGCGCGTGAAAAGAGGGGAGGAGCGACGGTTCCGGAGCCCAAAGCCGTAGAGATTTGACCCGCCCCCTCCCCCTCCGGACCACGACCTGCACTCTCAGCTACTCGGGCGACGGCTCGGTGTGCGGCCAAAGCGCCGCGACAAGCGAAATCGTTGGCATGGCGTACGACAGTTGAAGTGTCGATACCTCACCCTCCAGGACGGTATGGGCCGCGGCGACGGCCGCATCGACGGCGTCACGGTCAGCAGATGAGGGCGACGTCGTGGCGCGCCGGAACCCACGGCCTTCGGCCAGCTCATTGAGGCGCTGGAGCAGTTCCCAATCTCGAAGCACTCGGCCTGAATCCCCGTCGACGCCCACTACCGTGCTGCGCACGAGCGCCCCTCCGGTCGTCACCTCGTCGGCGATTGAGAACACGAAAAGCGGCGCCGGAAGCACGTCCGCAGGAAGTGATGCCAGTGATGCCTCGCTCTCGACGGCGTCCTTGATGGCGAGGTCGACGGCTTTGTGTCCCACGCCGGCGATGCGCTCGATGGCTTCCTTGCCTTGCGCCTGACGGTTGAAGTGCAGGCCCTCGTACTCAAGGCGCACGCCCACCTGCCGGCGCCATGCATCCGGCGTCTTGAAGCCTATGCCACCCGCGTCCTCCCGCACCTGCCGGCCATTGAGCGAGAGCATCGTCCTGAAGAACGGCTCGAGCTGCGGAAGATCCGCGCGGGGGATCTGGTTGGAAGCCTCCTGATAATCGAAGCGAGCGGCGTACCCCACCAGCTCGCGCACCGCCTCCACCGCATCCTTCCCGCCGAAGCGCGCCGCCTTCTCGTCGAACCAACGATCGAATCGGTCTGTCGAAATGGCATCAGCCTCCGAGAAGATCTCGCGGAAGACATCCCCAGAAGCCATTCCCAGCACGAGTTGCAGGAGATCCTCGGGCTCGTCCATGACGGGGTCGAACGTCGCCTGGATGCTTTCGATCTTCAGCAACAGCTTCTCCCAGATTCGCCCCTCGACGGTGTCCGGGTTCCGCAAGTGGATAACCTCGACCTGATGCTTCTGCCCATAGCGATTAAGTCTGCCCACTCGCTGGTGGAGACGCATGGGGTTCCACGGCAGGTCAACGTGGATGAGGCTGTGGCACCGTTCCTGAAGGTCTATGCCCTCGCCACCGGCCTCGGTCGAGATGAGGAAGCGAACGTCACCCCGGTTGAATTGGTCGGCGGCGTCCTCCCGAGCCAGGCGTACGGTGGTGACCGTGGCATCGGCCCGCTTCACATCCTCGGCACGCTCGTCGCCGTTGATGAAAGCGACGCATCCGTCGCCGTAACGCCGGTGCATCTCCGACATGAGCAGTGACTGGGTCGCCTTGTACTCGGTGAAGAGCAGGACGCTTCGGCCCGCGAAACGTGTTTCGAGCATCTCCATGATCCGCGCGATGCGCGTCTCCTCCGTAACCTCGTCGGCGGCCGCCAGCAGTTCCCGGAGCCGGTCTTCCTCACCAACCATGAGCTGTAGAATCTTCGAGACGACATCCTCGTCACGGTCGTTTCGGGCATCCTCATCTTCTATCGCGGCGTATTCGTCCAGATCCTTGCGATCGGCCGCCCCTGCACCCTGGCTGAGGCCGGATCGGGCTGCTTCGAAGCGCTCAAGGCGTCGCCGCAGGGCGCGGCGGATGGCCGCTACAGAACTGGAGGCGATCTTCTGCATGGCGATGAGGATGAGCATGACCATCCGCTGGTCCGACTGGCTCAACGAGGACGCATACGTCTTCCCCGACAGAATGAAGTCCGTAAGCATCTCATAGAATCGAGCCTCTTCCGGCGAGTACGAGTAGGTCACAGCCGTGACATCCGGCGGCTGAAACAGGCGCTTCCCCTGCATGTCCGTGGCCTGCTGCTTATTGTTTCGGATCATCGCCTCTTTCAGCGAGGGCAACTGAACACGGCCCGGCCTGGTTGGGCTGAAGAGGTCGTCACGAAGCAGCGACATCAGTGAGAAAAAGCCATAGTCCTTGCCGCGGTGAGGCGTACCGGTGAAGAACACCGCGGACGTTACTTGGTTGCGCTTCATGAGCTCGCGCACAAGCGAGAACCCCAGCGTCGGCCCTCGGTCCTCATCCGCGTTCAGGTGATGGGCCTCATCGACGAGCAACAGGTCCCAGGGATCAGCGCCGAGGAGACGCTCGTGGCGGCCCCCGCGGTCGGTGCGCAGCGTCTGCAAGGAGGCGACCACCTGATTGTGGCTGTTCCAGAAGTCGGCGCGGGCAGTGTCGAGGTCGGGCGAGTAGGGCGTGACCCGGATGTCGAACATCGTCCTCAGGCGCTGCTCCCATTGCCCTACGAGCGACGCGGGACAGAGGAGGAGAAAACGCTTCACCGTCCCTCGAGCCAGCAGCGGCCAGAGGATGAGGCCCGCCTCGATTGTCTTCCCCAGGCCGACGTCGTCGGCGACCAACCAGCGGGCTGGCCAGCGTTCCGAGACCTTCTTACACACCCAAAGCTGGTGCGGCAGGAGCGCGATCCGGGAGCGGGAGAACACGCCCCACATATCGTTCGCTGACCGGATGGCTTCAGCCTGACAGCGCGTGATAACGCGTAGCGGGGCATCCCATTCTGGCCGGGCAGCCGCCTGCAGCGGCGTGAAGAGCTGTTCAAGGTCTGCCCGCGCGCAGCTCTGGATGTTCCCGCGGAAGTCGACGATGACGGTCTGGCCGCGGTCGTGGATCACCTCACCTGATCCGAGCGCGGGGTGCCGGACTCTATCTCCGGCCTGCAGTGCGTTCCGCTGACTCGCCTGATGATCACTCATCGTCGCCTGCCATGTTCAGTTCCAGATCTCTACCCAGGAACTCGAGCTGTAGCTCCCGATCGCTGGCCAGTGAGTACAGCGCGATGTCGAATGACCGACCGAGGTGCCACCGATCGCCGAGCTGGTTCTGGAGGAACATCGCGATCGTCCTTGACCGGAGCCAATCCTCCCCTCGGAGGTTGCAGTCCAGCGCCTGCATGAGACGGACGACGAGCTTCCGCGGGACCACGCAGTGCTCGAGCGCCCTCGGCTGCGTAAGCATCCCAGCGCGAGCCATCTCCCGGAGGACGAAGTGCAGGCCCATGCCCAACGCTGCGCGTACGCCGGCTGCCCGGATGCCCCCCCCGCTGTAAGCCGGATTGTGGGCCGGCTGGAAGAACTGGTCGAGCGGCATGCCGGAAGCAAGGTCTCGGTCGGCGTTCAGGAAGAGCTCGATGTACGCGTCAAGGTGGTGGGACACTTGAAAGAGCGGAACAAAAAGCCGCATCCAATGGACGTACCGCTCATCCTCAACGAGATCGTCCACGTATCGCCGCAGGCGCCCTACGAGTTCGTCGGTCTCCCATTGTGAGTGGGGCCTCGCGAAGAGTTCGAGCCAGCCCCGATTCTCGAACCGAACCAGGAATTCGCGGTGCTGCTCCGGTTGCTGTCTCCCAAGCGTGTGGGCGGCTGCGAGTACAAAGAGCCGCATCCAGAGCATGCGAACGTCCGTGTCATCGCGCTGGACCAGCTCCTCGGGCGTCTGGCCTTTGAGTAGCGACGTGCCGCCCGGGAAGAACGAAACCTCGTACCTTCGCACGGATTCAGTACCCTCCCGCTCCCACCAGTCGGCGAATCGTTGGAGGCCTGACCTCACTTCGCTGGGCGAGAGCTGCGGGGCCGGGACAATATCGATGAGTGGCTCTTGGGCAGCCTGGGGTAACAGGGATATGAATTGAGTCCGCTGAATCAGACCTACGCTCACACTGAGCCGCCAGGCAGCGTCATCGTCACCCGCGACTCTCGCAATCATGTCTTCCGCCGCATCTTCGTTTAGCCAGGCCACCGGCTCCGCTCTGAGGAGGTGCCGGAGCTTGTCGGCAAGTTCGCCCTCCTCCAAGTACCGAATGAAGGCTTCCTGTCGGACTGGATCGGATGCGCCCCGACCCCATTCGAGCAGCGTTCCAGTGTTCGCCTCCATGCGACCGCGGCAAAGCACGAAGAAGCGCACCCCCGCTTCGTCATAGTCGGGGGACAGCCTGGCGACCTCAGGAGCGAACTTGGCCCGGGCGACTTCGTCGTCGTCCACCACGCCCTTTGCGGCCATACCACCAGCCACGAGCTCCCGTGGGCGGTGCGGGCTGCCGTCTGAAGCTCTGAACCGCAAGTCATCTAGGAGGTTCCGCAGGTGAACGGCTTCGTCGCGTTCCGACTTCGCACCATGGATGTCGTCCAGGTGCTCGGCTCCGAGCAACTCTCCCAGGATCGATGCAAGTTCTGGCTCGACGACACGTTTCGCGCTTTGAAACACCCAGTGGAGTGCGCGCGCCAGGTCGAGCGGTTCACCCTCCACCAGGCCCACGAGCGGAATGGTCTCCACAACCGACCGGGCGATCGCGGTCCCGGGAGGCGCCTGCTCGCGTACCTGGTCGAGCGACATGACAGCCGCGAAGAACTCCTGAGTGGCGAGCAGGCCCCCGACGTGGAACCGCACTTCGCGCGCAAGTAGTAGGCGTCGGTGCTCTCCGGGGAGGCCGGAGGGGAGGACTCGGCAGGAGCCGAACAGTCTGGCCGCTCCCCGGCCCGTGTCGAGCCACAGCGCGGCACGGAGCAGTTCGAATGCCTCGCCCGGCCTGCGTACCTGGGCCAGCACCTCGAGCGTGCTCTCCCAGAAGGCGTACGGATCGGCGTCGTCGCTGAGGATGAGGTCGTGCCGAACGCTCTCCCAGTCAGCCTCGGCAGCTGCCGCGAGTCGTACGAACTCTTCTCCGAGGGCAACGCCCAGGGACATCGCCGTCGCGTTGTTTGCCTCCAAGGCGGTGGTGGTCAGTTCTGATCGGCCGGGGTGGAGTTCGAACGGCCCGTTGAGGGCAAAGCCTGCTCCTTCCGCCTCGGCGGTGGGTGCTGTGACCCAGATGCCAGGGATGTGCTCGGGCAGGCGCACGATGCCCCGGGCATCGAGCCGCAGCAGCAGGGCGCCGGCCCCCGCTGTAACAAGCAGCGCGTGCGCGGGGAGTCCGCGACTGGCCGCGCCGGGAAGTGACCCAATGCGGCAGTGCGCTGCCCCGTTCACCTCGCGGGGAGCCCATTCCAGGGATTCCTCCCTGCTGGCAATGCGGATGACAATGCGGTTTGTGCGCCGCGCGAACACCGCGAGGATCGGGGCGTGGCGGTGAAACGCGTCCATGGCAATGGTCGCGCCTTCGTCGCGCTCCGGTTCGATGGGCAGCTCGAATAGCGTACCTCCCGAGAGACCCATCTCCTCCAGGCGCAACGTGAGCCGCGTGTACCGATCCCCCGTGACGGCCAGGGGATAGACACCGCCAACTACCTCCACTGCTAGGCGGCCACTCACGATCCGCGGAGCGTCCGTGAGCAGGAAGACGCTCTTGAATCCGAGCCCGAACTTCCCCGTGACTCGCTCCTGCTGGATCAGTCCCTTATCAGAGGCGCCCAGCACGAGCATCTTCTCCAGGTCTCGATGGAAGTCCCGCTCGCGGAACCGTTCGGAGGGGCCGATTGCTGGCCGGAATTCGTTGATGCGGCGGCCCTGATGCCCGAACGAGAGCACCGTCCCCTCGCGGCCGGCGACGAACGTGTACGGTCGCCCGGGCGTACCACTCCCCAGCTCATCGCGTTCCACAGCCGCATCGTCGGCGTTTTGGAACAGCTCGAATGGCACGGACGCGGGCGTGTACTGGCTTTCGTTCCCGATCCGATGCCGAACGGCGTCAAGGAGTGCGCTCGCCGTGCTCGCGTCGCCGCCGTGCAAAAGCTGCTCCAGCCTCGCCCTGGCCTCGCGCCGCTTCTCCTCGGCATCTCCTAGCGCGCGGCCTCGCTTGCGTTCGTCCGGGATCTTCTCTCCTTCGATGCTGCCCCGGACTCCCGCCTCCTCGAGTCGAATGAGCTCGCGTAACGCCGGCGCAGGGCCGATCTTCAGCAACTTGGCCGACGAGAGCAGGTGATGCAGGACAACCTCCTGAGCCGTCCTCAAGTCAACGAGATGGCTGTCTTCGAGATCCTTCCAGAACTCGTCCAAGCGGCTGGGGCCGTGCTGGCGGTAGGCCGCCTGGTAGTACACGTGCGCGAGAATTGCGAAGGTCGATGCGCGCAGCAGAGCCGAGAGAGTAGGCGAATCGTGGGTGGATGGGTCAATGTCGAACAGCCGAAGGCGGTTCGTCCGTCCGCGCACGTGGCTGTCGAAAAGACGGTTTTGGATCAGGCTCGTCAGGTCGTGGGCGACGGGAACGGAGATGGAGTCACCGACGAGGTTCCTGACTTGCTGGGGATCGCCCGGTTGAACGACCTCGATCACGAAGCGCTGCTGCTGCATCACTCTGCCGACGTCTTCGCCGCCACCGCCGACATAGACCGGCAACGGTTCCCATTCGACCATCTCGCGTACGGTCGCAATCTCGCGCATGCCGAGGTATGCCTGCGCGAGCTGACGCACAGCAGGATCGTCGCCGAGGAACGCGAGAAAGCCCCCGATCGCCTGATCCGGACACCGGTTGCGCCAGCGACTGAAGTAGCGCTCCAGTGTGGCCCCCGCGTCGCCGACGCTGGTAGTCCACTCGGTTACCGTCCCATCCTCGGGGGCGACGACGGAGGAAGTGGCCGGGCTGGTGCCTTGTCTCAGCCCGAGGATCTCAGCTTGCTTTGCATCCACGAGCCAGGCGGGGTCGATGTTCGGATAATCGTGACAAAGCTCTGAGGCGGGTCGCCATTGGCCGAGCTGGTTCAGTAGGTGCACCTTCTCGAGCCAGCCGCTATCGAGGCCTGCGCATCGGGCGGCCCCGAGGTACCGTTCAAACAGGTCGAGGACCGAGCTCTTCTCTTCGCGACCCGCCGTCCGGTGTCGGTCGGCAAGGTACTTGAGTATGTCGACCAGTCGTCCGACGGGGATCGATTGGAGTAACGGCGAGGTGAGCTTAGTTGTCACCACCCCGGCCGGGAACACCTGAAGCGCCGCCTCGAACAGCGATGCGGCCTCCATCACGCCGGTGGGTGCGCCCTCGAACGCGCGCACGAACGCATCGAGCCGATCAACGGGAAGCTCGATAGGCCCGACGAACAGGTCGGAAAGCGCCGCCGTCTCGATCATCAGCGGCAGGGTCTCCAGCGCCTCCCGGCCTGTCTGAAAGATGTTGTCCTGGAGCCTTGGGAAACCCGGATGCTCGCGGACGTCCTTCGCGAGCATGCCTGTGTCGTAGTAGGCCCCCTCGCATTTTGAGGCGATGCGGGCGATGTGATCGTCCAGACCTTTAATGTGGACTACATCCTCAGGCTTGGCGAACCCTCCGTTGGCCAGCGAGAGCCAAGCAGCGCGGCGCAGTTTTGATCTGGTGGCTTCGCCGACTGGACCCGATGTGGCTGCGAGGGCGTCCAGAACCGTATGGGCGAGCGCACCAGGGTGCTCCCTGGCGAGCGCCTCATCGATTGCTGTGCCGGGTGTCCACGGAGAAAGGCCGAGTCTCGCCTCCATTTCGCGGCCGAGAGGTCGGAGGAGGCGCACCGCCTGAGCGAGATCCGGAGCGAGGTCGAACTCCCCTTCGACATAGGTGTGTTCATCAATCGGCCCGAACGCACCAGTCACGTCGCGGTGCATCGGGAGGGCCCGAAGCAAGTCCCGGTCGTAGACCTCGCGCAGGATCCTTTCGCGGTCCGCGTCGGTGAGCCAGCTGTCGCCACAGTCGAGAGCATCCGGGCCGCGCTGACGGATCAACTCGGTGACTGTCGCTGCATCTATACGCTCAAGGCCGAATTCCATGTGCCGTGCGGCTGGAATGTGTTGGACGAGAACGCCATCAACGAAGCGCCAGCTCGCATCGCCGAGCGCTTGGCGCGCGAGCTTGCTCCACACGTCGCTGTGGACTTCTCCGAAGAGGAGCGGCTCGTCACTTCGAACGGCGGCGGGATTCCCATGCAGCAAGAACCGCACGGCCTGGATGACCGTAGGATCCCGCGAGCCCGACTCAAGCAGCTTCTTAAGGAAAGCACTTCGCTGTTGCACGGGAGCAAGCCGGGGCGCCTGGATGAGGAGCTCAGCGCACCCTTCAACGGAGCAGCGCGGCAGCTCGGCGCCGGCCACCTGAACGTAGTCCGGCACGACGGTGAGATCGCCCACCAGCGCCGCGGCCTCCGCGAGGGCTGGTGCGGGGTCGACCCCACCTGAGACGTTGCGGCGGAGGAGGCGTCGTGTCCCTACGGCTCGCTGAATGTCCTTGAACGAGATATCCGCGTCTCCGCTTCCTGCAACCCATCCGCGGAACAGGCGACTATCGCCGAACTCGGCCCTCGCAACTTCCCCGGCTCTACCGTCCAGCCGGAACACCGTGTCAGCGAGCCTGGCGCGGATCTGGCGGAAAGCGTCCTCAGACTGGAGGGAGACAGGTACCTCGATCAGTGCCTGCAAAAGGCCTGTCGCGTCGTGGTCTCCCAGCTCGAACAGTTCCGGCTCTCCCTGCTGCCTCTCGCCGACCGCCGATGCGGGGAGGACGAGGACCCTGACAGCCGCAGAGGCGAGATAGCTTGTCGCTTCGTTTACGACACGAGACGCCGCGGCCAGCTGCCGGTCGTCGAAGGTGATGAGCAGGCCTTGGCCGACGTGCCGCAGTACACGGCGAAAGGCCGACGAGTCTCGCAGCCGGGCGAGTCCGGGCGAAACTAGCGCTTCCTGCAGCATGCCTATTAGGTTCTGCTGAAGGTTTCCTCTCGCCGAACTCGTGGCATCGAGCACTGCCGCGAGGTAATCAAGGGCGATCTCGGAAGCGAACACCTCACGCGCCGGTACGCTATGGAGCAGTGTGTTGAGGTCGTCAGCGTCCCATGGCGACGGCGAACCCGCGAGCCGCGCCATCCCCCTGAAGGTGATAGGCACTCGACTCGCCACTTCGACTATGGCTGGGAAGACACGGAGGGGCAGTTCTGTGGCGACCGGGCGGGCGGGCATCTCCGAGTAGGGACGGTCGGCGGCAAGCAACCGGTACTCCAGATCGCCCTTCGGGCCGATGCATGGCAGCCACTGGTGCGAGCGGCGAGCGGCGTCCAGATCCGTGCTTCGCTGTCTGAGCCATGTCGCGAGCGAGTCCGTGAGCACTTCCACGTCGCGGACAGGCATACCGATGGTCGCAACGAACTGCTCAAGCGCCGGCAGGATCGATGGCAGGACGCCGCGCGACCGTAGTTCCCGGTTCCAGTCCGCGCGCACCCTGCGGGATACGTCATTGGGACTGGCGTCCCCCTCGATGGCGGTCCGGTTCGAATTGACGAACGAGTACCCGTGGAGAATGAGATCGATATCCCACTGAATGGTCGGCATCGGCAGCTCTGCCGAAGGGCCAACGGGAAGGAAGACGGCATCGGACACGCGGAGCGTTCCGGCTCCGTGTGAACGCCTGGCGAGGAACACCGCCGCCGCGTGTGGTTCGCCCTTCTCCTTCCCCCCGCTGATGACATCTCGCACGGGCCACTCAGGGCGGTTTCTTATCTCATCGAACACTTCAGAACGATTGAGAAGCACCTCGCGACCGACATAGAGACCCTTGGGCGGACCGCCCGCAGAGCCGACCACAAAGATCGTGCCGCTGAGCATCCATTCGCCGGGCAGCGTGGCCCCGGCCACGAAGGTGCGGCGGGACGAGTCGGATTCGAATCGGACTTCCACCTGCACCGAATCCCGACCGTTGCGCGGCAGCCAGTATCGGACGCGTTCGAGTGAGCGAAGCATGAGCAGCGACTGCATGGTTTCTACGCAACCCCTCGCGACTTCATCGATGAGGAATTGCGCCGGCTCGTCGGAATCGCCCGGGAAGACACCTTCCTTAATCGGTGGGAGCCCGCTCGCGTCTCTGCGACGCAACGGAATCCACAGACAGAACCACGGCTGCGCCCTGGGGAGGAAGGGCGTAATCGCAGTCCCGATCGCTCGTCGTTCCACGTCGTCGAAGTCGGCCCAGTCCCTGTGGTAAGTGCTGAAATCCCAGGGCGTGAGCAGCGTGGCCTTCTCGATCGGCCACGGGCCAGAAGCGGAGCCGTCTTGGGCGGAATTCGCGTAGACGAACCCTTCGCAGAGATGAAAGACGCTCTTAAGGCCGCGGCCGAACTTGCCAATGGCCCCGTCCTGGCTTCCCTTATCGCTCCCGCTTATCCGGCGAATGGCGGCTTCGTTCGACTCGGAGAAGGGCCCGTTGTTGAGCACGAACAGCCCCGGGCCCTGGAGGAGCGGGTTGCGCGCGCCTTGCAGCGAGGGCAACCATCCAATATCGAGCGCGGTCGCGCCAGCGTCATCCGCGTTCTGGAGGAGTTCACGGACCACGGGGAAGCCGAGTTCGTAGTGACCGAGGATCTCGCGAATCGCGCTGATCGTGCTGCTCGTGTCATGTACGAAGCCGACAGTACCAGCCATCCGCTGCCCCCGTGTGTGTCGCGACGATTGTCACGCGCATTCTGGAGAGCGAGATGCTGGATTACCACTGCGACAACTCTTGTCGCGATTCGGCGCCGTCCCATCGTTTCGACTGTACGTCTCGCCCGGCCAGCTGGCGCACAGCGGGAATGCCGGTCGGCGCCCTTCAGATCAGGCTGGAGTCTTCCGTCGCGCCGGCCGCTCTGGGAAGACCACCTCGACCCGGAAGGGGATCTCGAATCCGGTTTATCACCACTGCACGAACATCGGCATCACCACGTGCACATACCCCGGCTCCGCCACCCCGTGCTCGTCCACCGGCCGGAAGACGCCCTGGCTCGAGGGCGACGTCATCTCCAGCGCGACGTGCCCGCTGAGGACGTTCAGGACGTCCTGCAGGTACCGTGAGTTGAACGCGATCTTCGAGGCATCGCCTTCGATGCGGGCATCGATCTTGCCTTCGTTGTCGCCGATTTCGTCCGCGCGGGCGCTGATCGTCAGCTGGCCGGGCATACCCCCTTCGCCCGGCGTCAGCTGCAGACGGATGATCCCGGACCCGTCGCGCGCGAAGATGGCGGCGATGCGCGCCTCCCGCTTGAACTCATCCACATTCACCACAGCCTTCGTGTTGTAGTCAGCCGGGATGAGCTGGTTGTAGTTCGGGAATGTCCCCTGGATGAGCTGTGCAACCATCTCCACGTCCGTCATCGCGAACAGCACCTGCGAGCGCGCGGGGTTGATACGCATCTCGACCGGTTCGTTCGATTCGCCGATGAGCCGCGAGAGTTCGCGCAGGGCGCGCGACGGGATGATGATTTCGACCCCCTCCGAGGGCGGCTCGGCGAGGGTGATGTCAGCCACCGCGAGGCGGAACCCATCTGCCGCCGCGAGGGTGAGGCGGGTGCCCTCGGATTTCACATGGACGCCGGTAAGCACGGGCCGCGAGTCGTCGGTGGCAGCGGCGAACTCGACACGCTCGATGGCGCGCCGCAGCGCTTTGGGGTCGAAGGTGAGGGTCACACCGTCGCGCAGCTCCGGGATGCGCGGGAAGTCTTCGGAGTCCATCGCGTTGACGGTCGCTTCGTTGCGGGCGCACTCGAGGCGAAGCTGGCGGCCGTTGCCCGGCACTTCGATGGCGACCGTCGCGGGTGGGAGCTGGGCCACGAAGTCCGTTATGAGCCGGGAGGGGACAGTCGTCGCGCCTTCCTCGTCGATCTTCGCGCCGATCCAGGCGGAGATGGAGATGTCGAGGTCCGTCGCCGCGAGCTTCAGGCGGCCGCGGTCGGTCTGGAGGAGCACATTGGCCGTGATCGGGAGCGTCGAACGCGCGGCGACGGCGCGGCCGACGATGGAGAGGCCGCGCTGGAGGTTTTCCTGGAGGACCTGGACTTTCATGTGTTCACCCGCCTGATCCAATTCGAGGGATCGCTGGTAAGTATAGGGACGGGGTGTGAGCCGGAAAAGGCGAATGTATAAGCGCGTAAGCAATTACAGGCGAACGTAGTTGGCACATAACGCAGCCCGGAAGAGGAAGAATGGGGGACGGTGCCTTCTCTGTGGCCATGTCCGATCAGCCAGCCCGCTCGCGAGGCGCCCTGCTCCCGCGCGGGCTGCCTCGCGCTTCCCGGTGACGTCAGCCTCCCCGCCTCCCGCTTAGCGCGCCGCCGCGGGCCGATCGGCGCGCAGCCACCCGCAGATGGCGTTCCGCCCGCCGTGCTAAGGTGGCGGACATGGCCACCTTCGGCAACCTGGAGACGGAAGTCGAGCCCATCGCGGGGCTCATCCGCGACCATGTGCTCGTGTTCGAACTGGTGACCGACGCGCGGGAGGCCCTCGAACGCGCCCTCGCCGCCCCCACCGAAGGGTTACCCGCCGAGCCCGATGAGGAAGACCTCGAACACCAGGCGCTGGAACTCGTCCGCGACCTCGCGGCCTTCCTCGCCGAAGACCTCGTGCTCCACATCCGGAAGGAAGAAGACGTGCTCTTCCCCGCCCTCCGCGGCCTCGCCGCCGACCTCGACAAGGTCATCGATGAGATGGTGGAGCAACACGACGAAATCCGTGCGAAGAAGGCGATGGTCGAGCGGGCCGTGGCGCACATGGATGGGGCGCACGACGAGGTGGGCGACGCTGCGTCCGGGCTCGGCGGCGCGCTCGATCGTGGCGCGAGCCTGGCCGAACTGCACGACGCGGTGAAGCGCCTCGAATGGATCTTCCAGGGCCACTTCGGCGACGAAGAGGACGACCTGTTCCCACCGGCACTCGAGTTGCTCCCCTCCGGGACCCTCGCCCGGCTCGCGCAGGAGGCGGAAGCCCTCGACGGCGTGCACATCACCGTGCCGGGGACCGTGGAACTGGACTGACCGCCTGGCGCGGGAGCGAAGCTCGGGGCGTCGCGGCGTGGTGAGTGCGGCGTGTGCGGTGAGTTCGTGCAGGTCCGCTCCGTTCGCAGCCTACGCACCCACGTTTGGAGCCGCGACCGGCGAGGGAGCGGGCATGTCCGTATCGGTTTGCCGGTCCCTGGAGTGCACGGACGGTTGTATCCGGAGCGCCCGCCTCACGCGTCGTTTGGTGGTGTTGCGACTTGCGTGTGGTGGTTTGGTGCAGGCCCGCTCCCTCCCCGGTCGCGGCTCCAAGGAGGTTGCGTGCGTCGGTGCAGCGGCGCAGTGCACGGATGGTTGTCAGGGAGCGAAGCCCGGGGCGTCGCGGCGTGGTGAGTGTGGGCGTGTGGTGAGTTCGTGCACGCCCGCTTCCTCCCCGGTCGCGGCTCCAAGGAGGTTGCGTGCGTCGGTGGAGCGGCGTGAGAGTCTGTTGGTTGCCTCATGGACGAGGGAGCGGGCATGTTCGCACCCACGTTGCCACGTTGCGACGTTGTTGGAGCCGCGACCGGCGAGGGAGCGGGCATGTCCGTATCGGTTTGCCGGTCCCTGGAGTGCACGGACGGTTGTATCCGGAGCGCCCGCCTCACGCGTCGTTTGGTGGTGTTGCGACTTGGGTGTGGTGAGTTCGTGCAGGCCCGCTTCCTCCCCGGTCGCGGCTCCAAGGAGGTTGCGTGCGTCGGTGGAGCGGCATGGAAGTCTGCGGTTGCTCCTGGTGAGTGAGCCGTACTGTTCGCACCCACGTTTGGAGCCGCGACCGGCGAGGGAGCGGGCATGTCCGTATCGGTTCGCCGGTCCTTCGAGTGCACGGACGGTTGTATCCGGAGCGCCCGCCTCACGCGTCGTTTGGTGGTGTTGCGACTTGCGTGTGGTGAGTTCGTGCACGCCTGCTCCCTCCCCGGTCGCGGCTCCAAGGAGGTTGCGTGCGTCGATGGAGCGGCGCGGAAGTCTGCGGTTGCTCATGGTGAGTGAGCCGTCCTGTTCGCACCCACGTTGCCACGTTGCGACGTTGTTGGAGCCGCGACCGGGCAGGGAGCGGGCATGTTCGCACCCCCCGTTGTTTGGAGCCGCGACCGGGCAAGAAGCGGGCGTGTCCGTATCGGTTCGCCGGTCCTTCGAGTGCACGGATGGCTGTCTCGGGAGCGAAGCCCGGGGCGTCGCGGCGTCGTGAATGTGGGCGCGTGTGCCGAATTCGTGCAGGCCCGCTCCCTCCCCGGTCGCGGCTCCAGGGAGGTGCGTCGGTCGGGAAACCGGGGGCGCAGCGAAGCCAGCGCCCCCGGCAGGAGCTCAGTCGAGCACAGCGGCCTCGATGGAGCAGATCGGCGGCAGGTTCTGCGTGATCAGCGACCACGACTCGCCGTCGTCGCGGCTGGCGTAGAGCTGGCCGGTGTTCGTCCCCAGGTAGACGCCCGCCGGCTTCAGCGTGTCGGTCACGAGCCCGTCGCGGTAGACGCCCATGAAGGCGTTTTCCTGCGGGAGCCCCTTCGTCAGCGGCTGCCACGTCTTGCCCGCGTCCTGCGTCCGGTACACGGCAAGGGCGAAGTTCGGCGGGCAGCGCAGTTCGCCGCCCTGCAGCGGCGCGGTGTACATCGTGTCGGCGTCGTGCGGGTGCACCGCCGCCGCGAGGGCGAAGTTCGAGGGCAGGCCCTCCGTGATTTCCACCCAGCTGTCGCCGCCGTTGTCGCTGCGGTAGGTGCCCTCGTGCCCCTGCAGGAAGAGCCGGTCGTTGTCGCCCGCGGCATGCCAGAGCTGGTGGACGCACTGGCCGGCCTCCGGGTAGAGCGGCACGTTCGGGTCGAAGGCCGCCGCGGGGTCCCGGATCTTATTGTTCACCGCCTTCCAGGATTGGCCACCGTCGTCGGTGCGGAAGACGCCCGCAGCGGAGATGGCGATCCAGAGCCGCTGCGTGTTCCTGGGGTCCCGCACCACGGAGTGGAGGATGAGCCCGCCCGCCCCGGGGTTCCAGCGGTCCTTCGTCGGGTGCTGGCTGAGGGCCATGTTCTCCGTCCAGGTCTCGCCTTCATCCTCGGAGCGGAAGAGCGCGGCGGGCCCGACGCCGCAGTAAAGCACGCCCGGCTCGCGTTCGCTGGCCGGCTCGATGTGCCAGAGCCGTTCCATGATCTTGTTCTCGCGGAAGAACCAGGGCGTCTCGTCGCCCTCCGCAGGCACCGGATCCCCGGCAAAGCGCGGGCTCTTCTTCGCGTCGGTCCAGGTTTGGCCCATGTCTTTCGAATACGTCACCGTTGGGCCGAACCAGGGGTTGTTCGAGGTCGCGTAGATGGTGTTGTTCCGCCGGTCGAGCACGGCGTGGTTCACTTCCAGCCCGCCGACCATCGGCCCGGAGAGCTGCCAGTTGTCGCGCGCGTTGTCGCTGACGGCTTTGAAGACGCCCTTGCGGGTGCCGACGAGGAGCATGACCTTTGCCATTTGGGTGTTTACCTCCCTGGGGCTAACCGTATGCTAACCGCCGAAACCTAAATGCTGGTGTTCGCGGTCGTCAACCCCGTTTCGCAGGAATTTTGCACTCGCTATCCTTTTCCTCCAAATGTTTACGTCACTGCCGCATACGCGAGCCCGGCGGCGATGCCCGCGAGCACCAGCCAGGCGCTGTTCGGGTTGAACCGCAGGAGGGCGGCCGCGCCCGCGGCGAAGAGCGTCGCAGTGTACCAGCCGTCCAATACTTCCAGCGCCAGCCGCACGGTGACCACCACCATCAACGCCAGCGCGGCCGCGTTCACCCCGTCGAGGAAGGGAGCGGTCCACCGCCAGCGCCGGAGACGCTCGGAGAGCGGGTGAGTCAGCGTCACGAACACGAATGACGGCAGGAAAATGCCCAGGGTCGCAACAATCGCGCCGCGCCACCCGTCGATCACGTACCCGGCGAACCCGGCCGTGCTGAACACCGGCCCCGGCGTGAACTGCCCCGCCGCAATCGCATCGACGAGCTGCTCCTGCGTGAGCCACTCGCGGTTGGCCACGAACTCGGTCTCCATGAACGAGAGCAGGACGTAGCCACTGCCGTACAGCAGCGCGCCGATCTTCAGAAACACCAGGAAGAGCTCCATCAGCGAAGCGGGCTGGGCGCCGGCAGCGGCCAGGCCGGCGGGGGCAATCGCCCAGTCGCGGCGAAAGGGCGACCTGCGCCGCCCGGGCTGGCGGGGGTCCGGCAGGTCGCCCGCGTTCCGGCGCCCGTTGCGGATGAGGACGGCCAGTGCCCCGTGGACCGCGAGGAGGGCGAATCCCGCCCCGAAGATGAGCGGCACTTCCCCGACGCCCGCGGCGGCCGCGAAGGCGACGACGAACACGAGCGCGAACGTCTCCACCCCTTTGAGCGCCGCGCCTTTCAGGCCCCAGATGGCCTGCACGATGATGGCCAGCATGAACGGCTGGACACCGAGGATGATCCCTTCCCCGGCCGGCGTCGAACCGTAGCGCACGTAGGCCCAGGCCAGCGCAATCGTCATCAGCGTGGCCGGCAGGATGAAGGCGAGCCCCGCGAGCCACAGCCCGGCAAGCCCCGCCCGCCTCGCGCCAAGGTGCATCGCCATCTCGGTGGAGTTCGGGCCGGGGATCAGGTTCGTCACCCCCAGCATGTCCACGAGTTCGGCATCGGTCGTCCATTTGCGCTGGCCCGCGAGTTCGCGCCGCATGATGGCGATGTGCGCGGCCGGTCCGCCAAAGGCGATGACGCCCAGGCGGAGGAAGTAGCGGAGCACTTCGAGGAGCGAGCCGCGCGGCTGTCCGGCCATGGCGAGAAGCGTACGGCCCGCGGGCGAACATGCGCGCGGCATAGCGCCTGCCGCAGGTAATCGTGGTGAGGTCAAAAATCTTTAGGACAGTGTTGATTTTCTTAAGTCGTGTGTTAGTATCGCGCAGGTCAGGAGGGAAACCAGTGACAACAACCTCAGGATCCCAACTCGCTTCCCTGATCCAATCAGCCGTCGAAACCCTCTCCGCCCGCGGTTTCGACCCCCGCAGGGCCCCTCTCGACCTGCCGGAAGAGAAGGTCCAGGAAGTCGCAGAACGGTTCGCTAAAGTGGCGGAACAGGCCGGTGAAGCCGGGCTGAAGGCGATCGCCCTCCTCACCGCCGCGGCGAGCGCCGGCGTGGAACGCCTCTCGGCCATGGACGCGGCCACGTTCGAGAATTCGAAGTTCGCAAAAGTGCTCGAAGAGCTCGCCCGGAGAGCCGGCGAACGTTCCGGTTCGAGGTGGCTCTGATGGGCGCCACCGCAACCTCCCCGCTGGAGCTCCTTGTCCAGTCCGCCCTGGAGGCACTCGGGGCCTGCACCGTCGACCCCGCGCTTCGCCCGCCTGCCGCCTCACCCTCCGGGACAGTGGACCAGATCGCGGCCGGCCTCCTGGTCTCCATGGGCGCCGGCGAAATCAGCCACGACCTCGACCTGCGCGCGGTAGCCCTCCTCGGCGCCGCCACCGTTGCCGGTCTCCAGCGGATACAGGCCGAAGAGCCGGGCCAGCACGACAGCACCGCTGCGGTGCGCGCCCTCGAGGACCTCCTCCGGCGCACCGGGAAAGGAAGCACCACGCCATGGCACTGACCGCGGGCGCACCGCCCGTCCTCGGCATCAGCAACCTCGTGAAGCGCTATCGCAACGGCACCCTCGCGAACGACGGCATCTCCCTCGCGCTCCAGCCGGGTGAAGTGTTCGGCCTCCTTGGTCCGAACGGCGCGGGCAAGACGACCCTCGTGCGCCAGGTCCTCGGCGTCCTCCGGCCGACCTCCGGCGCGATCACCCTCGATGGGCACGACGTCATCGCCAACCCGGGGTTCGCGCGCAAGAACATCGGCTTCCTCCCCCAGGGCCAGTTCGACCTGCAGTCGCTCCGGGTGGGCGAACTCATCGAGTACTCGGCCCGCCTGCGCGGCGCCGACGCACGGACGGCCCGCCGCCGCCGCGACGAGCTCATCGGCCAGCTCGACCTCGGAGCCTTCGCCGGCACGGCCATGCACGCAGCCTCCGGCGGCGTCCGCCGCCTGGCGGGGTTCGCGGCCGCCGTGGCCCTGCCGGCGCGGCTCCTCGTTCTGGACGAACCGACGAACGACGTCGACCCTCTCCGCCGCCAGCTGCTCTGGAACGTGATCGACGAACTTGGCCGCGAAGGCGCGACCGTCCTCCTCGTCACCCACAACCTGGCCGAGGCAGAACGCTTCATCGACAGGCTCGCGATCATCGATGGCGGCCGCATCGTGCGCGAAGGCACGACAAGCTCACTCCGCACCCTTGTGACCGACCGCCTGCGCCTGGAAGTGAGCCTGACCGGGCTCGTGACTCCTCACCGCGCCCTCATCGCCGAGCGCGACGAGCCCGGGCACTACCTCTTCGAACAACGCGACCTGCCGGCCGTCAGCGCCTGGCTGAGCGCCGTGCGCGAAGCGGGCCTGCTGACCGACTTCCGCATCGGCCCGCCGACGCTCGACGACATCTACTCCGCGGCCGTCGCCACGCCGCGCGAGCTGGAGGTGGCTTCGTGAACGCCCTCCGCCAGTACCTCGACCTCGTCTCGCTCCAGATGCGCTCGATGCGGGCCGACACCGTCTTCATCGCCCTCATCCACGTCGCCCTCACGCTCGGGCTGGTGCTCGGCATGGGCTACCTCATCCCCGAGGTTTCGGAGTCGACCGCACTCTTCCTGGTGACCGGCACCGCCACCCAGGCGTTCGTCACCACCGGGCTGGTCATGCTCCCCCAGTTGCTCGCCCAGTCGAAGGACGACGGGCGGCTCGAGTACTTCCTGACCCTCCCGATTAGCCGCGAAGCCTACCTCATGTCGCTGATCACGATGGTGGCGATCACGTCCTTCCCGGCGGTCGCCTTCTGCCTCGCGTTCGGCGCCTGGCATTACGACCTTTCGCTGGCGATGGACCCGGCTTTCTTTGTGGTGATGGCCCTCTCGGTGCTTTCCCTGGCCGGCGTGGGCGTCGCCATGGCCGTTTACATGCCCCACGTCCAGGTCACCAACGCGCTGACCCAGCTCATCATCTTCTACGTGCTCTTCTTCTCTCCGGTGCTGCTGCCCGAATCGCAGCTGCCGGAGCTGCTCCAGCAGACCTCCAGGCTGGCCCCGCCGACCTACGCCGCCGACGGGGTCCGGGCAACACTGACCGACCTCTCGGGTACCAATCTGGCGAAGGACCTCTGGCTCATGAGCGGGTTCGCCGCAGCATCAATCGCGCTCAGCGCGTTCGCCATTCGCAGGCGCGGGTAACGCCCGGTCCAGGGACCGCGCATCCCCTCTTGCGCGCGCCGGGGTGCCCCCAACACCCCGGCGCCGCATTCCTCCTTTGGATGAGCGCGGCGCGGAGCCGCTCCACCGGCCATCAAGCATCGGGGACGCGAACCACGAGGCCCGGGTACAGGTCCGCGAGGGCCTCGTCGAATGTTGCGAGCATGGCGTCTTCGTGGCGCTGCGCGAGCCTGACGAGGTAGGCATCCGTCACCTGCCGATGCCCCCGCACGAGGCTCAGGTCGGCGTCGGCGTAGGAGAGCGCGTCGGGCCAGAACTCGCAATCTGGCAGGTCGCGGATGCGGCGAAGCCCGGCGGAGGTGCTGCTCGCGGCAACTCCAGCCCTCACGAGGAACCGCACGAGGGCGCCCTCAACGATCGGGCACACCGCGAAGCGGCGGGCTAGCCTGAGCCACGCCGAAGCACGCGCGTGGTGGACGTGGTCCGGGACCACGAGCGCAATCAAGACGTTCGCATCCAACAGATACGTTGTCACGGTTCGTCGAGCGCTTCCTCGACTTCTTCCACAGTGACGGGGCGCCCAAGCCGGAAGAGGGGAAACCCGGTCTCCGGATTCGTCTCGAGCACGACGGGCTCGCCGATTTGCGCCAGGCCGCGCGTGACGAGTTCGGCCACGACGGCGGAGAGGGACTGGCCGCGCTCGGCCGCGAGTTCTTCGGCCCGGCGGCGCACAGCGGGCGGCAAATCGACTGTGGTGCGCACGATTGCATCATAGGTGCATCAGCCATGCCGCAACAACCGTCTGCCCCTTCTGTCGGCCCTCCCCGCGAGGCCCTTACCGCTCCCGCTACCATACCCCCATGCCAGAAAGCACTTGGACCATCCTCGGGCTGCTTGCCGTCGTCTTCCTTGTGGCAGCGAACGGCCTTTTCGTTGCGACCGAGTTCGCCTACGTCGCCGTGCGGCGCAGTCGCGTCGAACAGTTGGCCGCGGGCGGCCAGGCGCGCGCGAAACTCCTGCTCTCCTCGCTCAAAGACCTGGACAACTACATCGCCGCAACGCAGCTCGGGATCACGATGTCGAGCCTTGCCCTCGGGTGGGTGGGCGAGCCCGCCCTCGCCCACCTGATCGAGCCGCCGGTCGAGACGCTCGTGGGGAGCTGGGCAGCGGAGGCCGTCGCCCACACGGTGGCGGTCGCGGTAGCGTTCATCCTGATTACGACGCTCCACATCGTCCTCGGCGAGCTGGCCCCTAAGACCCTTGCCCTGCAACGCTCCGAAGAGACGGCGCTCTGGGTCGCGGCCCCCATCGCCATCTTCAACCGCGTGTTCCGGCCGTTCATCTGGGTCATGAACGCCGCCGGCCGCGCGGTTGTCGCACCGTTCGGCATCCGGCCCGCTTCCGAACATGAGGGCAACCTTTCGCCGGAAGAGCTCGAGCTCGTCATCCAGGCGAGCGCACGCGCAGGGTTGCTCTCCACTTCGGAGCTCATGCTCGCCCGCAGGGCGCTCGAGTTCAGCGCCATCCAGGCCGACCAGATCATGGTCCCCCGCACCGAAGTCGCCGCCATCGAAGCCAACGCACCGCTCGACGAAGTCCTCAACGTCATCGAGCGCCACCAGCACACGCGCTACCCGGTCTACGAAGAGGACCTCGACCACATCCTCGGCGTCCTCGACGCGAAGGACCTGCTGAAGCTGCTCCGCTCCGGCGGGAGCGATTGGCGCCCCCTGGTCGAACCCGCGGTGGCCATCCCCGAGTCCGTCAGCGTCGAGGTGGCCGTCCAGGCCATGCGGGCGAAGCAGGTGCAGATCGTCATCCTCGTGGACGAGCACGGCGGGACCAGCGGCATCCTCACCGCCGACGAAGTGCTCTACCGGCTGCTCGGGCGCTGGCTCGGCGGCGGGCGGCAGCAGGGCGAAACCGTCCGCCCCCTGGCCGCGGGGAACCTGCTCGTCAGCGGCCTCGCCCTCATCGAAGACGTCGAAGACGCAACCGGCGCCGAACTTTCGAGCGAGGACTACGACACCGTCGGCGGGTTCATCATGCACCGCCTGGGCCGCATCCCCAGGGTCGGCGACAAGGTAGACGTGCCGGGGTACCAGTTCCGCGTCATGGCCATGGACGGCCGCCGCGTCGACCGCGTGCTCGTGGTGAAGCAGCAGCCGCGCGGCGCCAGCGTCGAGGCGTGAGCCGCCCCCGATAGCGCAATGACGCTGCAACGCCGGACCAGCCCGCCGTTGGCACCAGGCGATGGCCTCTCCCCTACGCTGCTCCTTGCCCCCTCTGCTACACGCCGGGGCCGAGGAGTCCCATGTCTACCGTTTCCGAATTCATGAGCACCAACCCGGTCACCATCCCCAGCGACGCCCCCATCGAGCAGGCCGCGCGCCTGATGCGCGACCACGACATCGGCTTCCTTCCCGTGCTCGACGGCGAGTCTTTCCGCGGCGTCGTCACCGACCGCGACATCGTCGTGAAAGCCCTCGCCGAGGGCCGGTACGATGAGCGCGTTGGGGGCATCGTCTCGGCTTCCGTCGTGACCGTCACCCCGGACGATGACGTCCAGCGCGCTACCGAGCTCATGGCCGAAGCCGATGTCCGCCGTCTGCCGGTCTGCGTCGACGGACAGTTGGTCGGTATCGTCTCGGTCGGGGACCTGGCAACGCGGCAGAGCCCCGCCCTGGCCGGCCACGTGATGGAGCAGACGGGCCCCGACGCATAGCCGCCGTCCCAACCGGCTGTGGATCACAGGAACTGTGAAACTGTGCTACTGTGAGGTGGTGAAGAACATCACCGTCTCCGTGCCCGACGAGGTCTACCGGCGCGCGCGCATTGCGGCGGCGGAGCGTGGCCGGTCGGTCAGTGCGCTCGTCGCCGAGTTCCTGGAGCAGCTGACCTCGCGGAAAGACGAGCTCGCGCGGTTGGCCGAATTGGAGCGTGACGTCGCCGCAGAGATACGCCGCGCCGGCCGCCGGTTCAGCGCCAGCAGCCGCCTGAGTCGCGAAGAACTGTACGACCGTGCGCTTCGTCGACACTAACGTCCTCCTCTACCGCATTTCCGAGGACAGCAACGATGTCCGGAAGCGGCGGATCGCCGAAGACGTCCTCGCCGGGGGAGACCTCGCCCTGTCGGCGCAGGTGCTGCAGGAGTTCTATTACCAGGTGACCCGGAACTCACGTTCGGGCTCTCTCACTCCTGGAGAAGCGCTGCGCCTGGTGATCGCGTTCTCGCGCTTCCCGGTCGAGCCCATCACGCAGGACCTCGTCTTCGCTGCCATCGCCACCCACGAGCGCTATCAAATCTCCTACTGGGACGCCGCCATCATTGAGGCCGCGCGCCTCGCCGGCTGTGACGAGGTGCTGTCCGAGGACCCGGCCGACGGGCAGGAGTACGCGGGCGTGCGGGTGGTGAACCCGTTCGCGTAGCGGCGCCCGCGCTACAGCGGCAGGATGCCGGCGCGCACCGCCAGGGTCACCGCTTCTGTGCGGGAGGCTGCGCCCAGCTTCCCGAGGATGGTTCCCACGTGGAACTTCACGGTGTGCTCGCTGATCCCGAGTTCGCGGGCGATGCCCTTGTTCGGCAGCCCCGAGGCCACGTGCCGGAGGACTTCGATCTCGCGGTCCGAGAGCGTCGTCCCCTGGAGCGACAGCGGCGCCTCGTGCGGGCGGTTGGAAATCATCGCGGCCAGCGCCGGGTCGAACACCACGAGCCCGCGGGCCACCGCTTCCACCGCCGCAGCGAGCTCGCTCGCGGTCGCCTCCTTCAGCAGGTAGGCGCGCGGCACGTCGCCCGAAATGGTGGTGGCGGCGAGCTCGCCCGGAGAAGCGAAGAGCAGCACGGCCGGACCCGCCGGCCATTCCTCCACGGTCGCGCCTTCTTCGATATCAGCAACGGTCACGTCCGGCGCCTCGTCCGTGAGCTGGAACGAAGGCCAGGCGGCGAGCATCGCCCGCAACCCGGCCCGCACGGACGGGTAGGCTGCTTCCACGGCGACCCGGAGGATGGCGACGGGTTCGGTAAGGGTTTGGGTCATCGGTACTTCGAGCTTAGCGGATTGTGCGGCGCGATGTGCGAGTGCCTAATGCGTGCCCGCGGTCCGCGGCGCCGGCACCGCCGTCAGGCTGCGCAGCTCCCCGCCGCGGAGCAGTTCGACCGCGAACGGCGTGCCCGCGCGGATGGACCGCAGCGGCCCGGCGAGATGGCGCAGGCCGCGCCGGCCGTCCCCTGCCGATAGCAGCACGTCGCCCGGGAAGAAGCCCGCCTGTTCGGCCGGGCTGCCCGCCTCGACCGCCGTGAGCAGGAGCGCCGCTTCGTCATCCACCTGGTAGGCCGCCGCTATCGCCTGCGGCACGCGCACGGGCTGGAAGGCAATGCCGAGGACCCCGGGCTTCGAATCCACCGCCCGTTCGACGAAGTTCAGCACCGTCGCGACCGGGATCGCGATAGCCATGCCACCGGCGATCATCGAATTGATGCCGACCACGCGGCCCAGTGCATCAGCCATCGGCCCGCCGCTGTTGCCGGGCGCGAGCCGCAGGTCCGCCCGCAGGACGTCGCGCAGGTGGACGCCGTTCTCCACCGTGGCGGCGCCCCGGGAAAAGATGACCCCGCTCGTGAGCGTCCCGCGCTGTCCCCAGGGGTTCCCAATTGCGAATGCCAGGTGACCGGGCCGGACGGCTGCGGAATCGCCGGGCTGCGCCGGGACCAGGCGGGCGTCCACGCGCATGAGGGCGAGGTCGTGCTCGGGGTCGCTGGCCTCCAGCGTGGCCCCGTGCTCGGAGCCGTCGCTCAACACGACCGTCGCCCCTCCCCCTGGGACGACGTGGTGGTTCGTGACGATCAACCCGTCTTCGGTCCAGGCCGTCCCGGAGCCGCCGCCCGCGCGCGACTGCACCGTGACGAGGATGCGCTCGAGTCCCTCTGCGAGGACGTGCGCCTCGCTGCTGAGTGCGAGCATGAGTGGCGTAGCCATTCCGCGTTCCTTCCCTTGTCCTTCGCCCCGACCCGTCGGACGCCCGTTCAGGCCCGCTCGCCGATGGTGATCGCGAGTGCCTTGCTTTCGCCGCCGCGCAGGACGGTCGCCGTCGTCGACTGGCCAATGCGCGAAGGTCCGAGTTCCGCCTGCAGCGAATCCGTGTCGGCCACGGGCTTGCCCCCGAGCTCGATGAGGATGTCGCCCATCAGCATCCCGGCCGCGTCCGCCGGGCTGCCGGTTTCGACGGCAACCACGAGGAGGCCGGTTTCGCGCCCGCCAGCGAGCGCGGAGAGGGCGGCGGGCAGCCTGGCCACCTGGCTGCTGATGCCAAGGTAGGCGCGCCGCACTTTCCCTCCCGCGAGGAGGTCGTTGGCGATGCGTTCGAGGGCGGCGACGGGGATCGTGAGGCCCGCGCCACGCCCGAGCCGCGAACTGTTCATGCCAACCACGCGGCCCTGCGCGTCGATCAGGGGCCCGCCCGAGAAGCCGGGATAGAAGGTCGTGTCGCTGCGGAGATAGCCCTCGACTTCGGTCCCGCGGAAGGTGCGCCAGGGCCCGCCAACCGCGCCGATGACGCCGAGCGAGGCCATCGGCCCTTCGCCCGACGGCCGCCCGACCGCCAGCACAAGGCTCCCGACCCTGGCCGAGCCCTCCGGCGCGCGGACCGCCGCCGTGAGCGCCGCTTCGACTTGCAGGACGGCGACATCGGAGCCGGCGTCCCGCCCGGCGACGGCTGCCCGGTGCTTCGAACCATCGGGGAGGACAACGTCGACTTCGTCCCGCTCGATAACGTGGTCCGCTGTGAGGACGACGCCGCCGGCAGACCAGGCGATGCCGCTCGCCGGGATGCGGCGGCGGCCGCTCACCAGGACGGTGGAGGCGGCAGCGGTTTCGACGGCGGCGGCGAGGCCGTCAGAGACCTGCGCGAGGACGGACGTGTCGGTCATGAGTGCATCTCCAGCGGTGGCCGGCCCGGCCACGAATGTCGCTTCGAGGGTCGCAGTCCCGCCACCCGGCGTGACCCCCCGGGAGGGGAGGGGCCGCGCTAGACGAATGGGCGGTGCCGCACCCCGCCGGGCGGCCGGGCAGCCCCCGGCGAGGGTTCGTTACACTCTGGCTGATGGGGCCAGGCGACAAACCTGCCGGCGTGATCCTTGCGGGCGGGCGCAGCACGCGCTTCGGCTCCGACAAGGCTTCCGCCCGGCTCAACGGCCGCCCGCTCCTCCAGTGGGTCGCCGATGCGCTCTCCCCGGTCTGCGCCCATATCGTCGTCGTCCGCGCCCGCGGCCAGGTTCTGCCGGAAGTTCTGTCTCCCGTACCGCTACGCCTGATCGATGACGTCTACGATGATCTCGGGCCGATCGCGGGGCTGGTAGCCGCGTTCCGCGCGCTCGAAGGCGGCCTCGCGGTCGCCGTTTCCTGCGACACGCCGTTACTCCAGCCCGCGCTCCTGCGGGCCATGGTCGAGGCGGCCGGTGATCACGACGCCGTCTGCGGGCGCGCCGGCTCGTTGCAGCCGCTGCCCGGTGTTTTCCGCGTCGAAGCCTGCCTGCCCGTGTTCGAACGCCGGGTGGCCGACCGCAGGCTCGCCCTGCGCGGCGTCTTCGACGACCTGCGCGTGCGTGTCCTCGAAGAACCGGACCTCCGCCGCCGGGACCCCGCCCTGGACAGTTTCCGCGGCGCGAACACGCCCCTCGAGCTGTCCGCCATTGAGGCCACGGTCCGCGACCCAAGCCGGACGGCGGGGTAGGCTGGCGCACATGGCGATGCTCAACGAACGGGCCGACCGCCAGCGCCGCCGCGATGCTCGCCCGCTCAGGCCGGCCTGGCCCACGCTCCGCCGCGCGGTCGCCCTCCACCGCCCTCACACGAAGATGGTGCTCGCCCTTCTCGGCGTCATCGTCGTGGCCGCGATCGTCGGACTCGGGCCCTCCGTCATCATCCAGCGCATCATCGACAACGTCCTCCTCGGGAGCCGGGACGGCGGCGAGCTGAACTGGCTCATCTTCCTCATGCTGTTCTTCGTCGGCATGAACGCCCTCACCGGCGTCGCCCAGGCCTACCTCAGCCAGAGCATCGGCCAGAGCCTCATGTTCGACCTCCGCCGCAAGCTCTACCGGCACCTCACCGGGATGTCGATGCGCTGGTTTACGTCCATGCGCACCGGCGAGGTCCTCTCCCGCATCAACAACGATGTCGGCGCTGTCCAGGGCGTCGTCAGCGACACCATCGTCGGTGTCGTCGGCAACGTCATCACGGCCGGGACAACCCTCGCCCTCATGCTCGCGCTCGATTGGAAGCTGACCCTCTTCTCGGTCGCCTTCATGCCCCTGTTTGTCTACCCGGCCCGGCGCGTGGCGAACATGCAGCGGGAGTTGATCACCGAATCCCAGGAAGAGCTCGCGACCCTGACCTCGCAGATGCAGGAGACGCTCTCCGTGAGCGGCGCACTCCTCGTCAAGACCTTCGGCCGCCAGGAAGACGAGATCGGACGGTTCGAAGAGAGCGCCCGCAGGATCCGCAGCCTGAACATCCGCCGGGCGATGGTCGGGCGGGGGTTCTTCATGGCGATGGGCATGTTCACGTCGCTCGCGCCGGCACTGGTGTACTGGTACGGCGGCCACGCCGTCATCGGCGGCGACTCGTCGATCGGCACCGTGGTTGCCTTCGGGGCGCTGCTCACGCGCCTCTTCCAGCCCGTGTCCCAGCTCCTCGGCGCCCACATCACCGTGCTCAGCTCGCTCGCCCTGTTCGAACGCATCTTCGACTACCTGGACATGGAGCAGGAGATCAAGGACCGCCCCGGGGCGCAACCGCTCGTTGGGGCGAAGGGACACCTCCGGTTCGAGGACGTGAGCTTCGCCTACGTGAAAGACCGGCCCACCCTCGAGCACATCTCCTTCGAGGTCCCGCCCGGGAAGTTCGCCGCCCTCGTGGGCCACTCGGGCGCCGGCAAGACGACCGTCGCCTACCTGGTCCCGCGCCTCTACGACGTCCAGTCCGGGCGGATCACCATCGACGGGCACGACATCCGCGACGTCACCCTCGAATCGCTCGGCGCGACCATCGGGATGGTCAACCAGGAGCCCTTCCTCTTCCACGAGACCATCCGCGAGAACCTGCGCTACGGGACGCCCGGCGCGACCGACGAACAGATCGAAGCCGCGGCGCGGGCCGCCAACATCCACGACCTCATCAGCAAGCTGCCCTACGGCTACAACACCGTCGTGGGCGAGCGCGGCTACCGGCTTTCAGGAGGAGAAAAACAGCGCGTGGCTATCGCCCGGGCCCTGCTCAAGGACCCGGCCATCCTCATCCTCGACGAGGCCACCTCGAGCGTGGACAGCGAGACGGAGCGCGCCATCCAGGAGGCGCTGGAACACCTGACGAAAGGCCGCACCGTGCTCGCCATCGCCCACCGCCTCTCGACGATCGTCGCGGCGGACCTGATCGTCGTGCTCGAACACGGCCGCATCGCCGAGATGGGCCGGCACGAGGAACTGCTCGCGAACGACGGCGTCTACGCCCGCCTCTACCGCCAGCAGTTCCGCGACCAGCCGGCCAAGGAACGGCTCGCCCTCTCGCGCGGCGATTGACAGCCGCTACTTCGCCTCCGGCAGGTCCGGCGGCAGCGTCACCTTCGCGCCGATGCCAAGGCCGTGGCGCTGGAACCAGCCCTGGTTCACCTCGAGCACGTAGCGGTACTGCGACGAAGGCACCAGCACCGTTTCGTCCCGTGGCTTGCCCTGCTTGATGTCGACGACCGTGCCATCGGCCGAGATATAGGCGATGTCCAGGGGGACGTACGTGTTCTTCATCCAGAACCCGCCGCCGGTGTTGTTCGGGAACAGGAAGAGCATGCCGGCATCCGGGTGCAGCTCCTCGCGGAACATCAGGCCCTGCTGGCGCTCCTGGGGCGTGCTCGCGAACTCCACCGTGACGGTCGCCGTCGCGCCGCCCTGCTGGACCACTACCTGCGGCCCCGGCGGCGGCGTCGCCGTCGGCGTACCGGGCCCGGGCGTCGCCGTCGGTGTCGAGGTCGGGCCAGGGCTGTCTCCGCCGGGGGCGCAGTCCGCCGCCAGGCCGACAAGGATGACCTGGACAATCAACCCCAGGAGCCAGATGCGCAGCACGCGTTCGTTGCGCCGGGCGCTCACGCCATCGGTCATGCCACCACCACGAGGACGATTCCCGCTACGCACAGTACCGTGCCAAGCCCGATGCGCTGCGTAAAGCGCTCGCCGAGGAACACGATGGAAAGCGGCAGGGCCATCAGCGGCGAAGTTGCGGAGAGCACCGCCGCCTGGGCGGCGCCGGCTTCGAGCACGCCGTAGACGTAGAGCAGGCTGCCGAGGCCGGTGCCCACGGCCCCGGCGGCGAGGATCGCCCAGAGGTGGTTGCGGTTGCGGAACGGCGCCGCCAGTTCCGTCCGCTGCGTGGCCAGCGCGAAGCCCACGAGCGCGGCGGCGCCCGCCGGCGTCCGGATCGCGCCCGCCGCGATCGGTTCCAGGTCGCCTTTGGCTGCTGCCAGCCAGAGGGTGGCCGCTGTCCAGAAGACGGCGACGGCCACCAGCAACCCGTAGCCCGCGGCCCCGGGCGCTTCGAAGGTCCCGCGCGCCGGGGGCCGCGCCTCCGCGAAGGCGGCCATCGCCGGTTCGGCCGGGACCGGCGGCATCGGCAGGAGGCCCGGGCCCTTCGCCGGGATCACCAGCAGGTACACCCCCGCCCCGATCAGCAGCGCCCCGGCCGGCAACCCCCACGAGACCGCTTCATCCAGCAACAACACGCCGCCCGCGACCGTCAGCGCAATCCACAGCGCCATCGTCACCGGAAACGTCCGCTGCATGCCCACCCGCTTGAGCGCGACGATGTAGATCGTGTCGCCCAGGCCATAGCCGACGAAGCCGGAGAGGACGACGCCCCAGAGCGTCCCCTGCGAGGCATCGCCAAGGCCTTCCGCCTGCCCGCTGAAGAACAGGACGACCACGACAACAACGCTCCCGAACGAGAGGCGCAGTCCGCTGAGGACGACGGGCGAGACTCTGCTGGACAGGGAAGTCAGCGCGATGCTGGTGCAGGCCCAGATCATGGCGGCGACGAGGGCTGCAAGTTGGCCTGAACCCATCGCGCGAATCCTACGGGAAGAGGCGGAAGGCAACAGGCGACCTGGGACAGGTCAGCGGCCGAACACGGCGGGCAGCGGCCCCGCGGGGACGCTCACGAGCAGGCCGCCAGGCTGGACCGAAAACGTCATCGGCGTTTCCCCCGCGTAGTCGCCGTCCAGCTGGACGGGCAGGCCGGGCGTCTCAACCTGGACTTCGGCCACGCGCTCATGGATGAGCCGGGGGTCCTGGCGCTTCCCCGCGACCAGCTTTGCCGCGAGCCGCAGCGTGTCGCCGAGGTTCGCCGGGCACATCGCCAGCATGTCGAGCAGGCCGTCGTCGATGACCGCATCCCGGGTGAGGTGGATCTTCCCCCCGTAGAGCCGCGAATTCCCCAGCAGCATCCACGCCAGCGGCTCGTCGTGGACCGCGCCCCCGGAACGCCAGCGCGCCGGCCTCGCCCGCAACCCCGGCGCCATCAGCGCCCCCTGGACCATGTAGGCGATGTCGCCGGTCGCCTTCTTCAGGCTCTTCGAGACACGGCGCGTGATCTCCGCGTCCCAGCCGATGCCCGCCATCAGCAGGAAGCAGTGCCCGTCCGCGCGGCCGAGGTCGATGCGTACCCGCTGCCCGCCGAGGTGGGTGTCCAGCGCGCGCTTCAGCCCGCGCGGCACCCCCGCTTCCTTCGCCCAGATGTTGACCGTGCCGCCGGGCACGGCCGCGAGCGCGGTCTCCGAGCCGGCCAGCCCCAGCGCGACGTCCCGCACCGTCCCGTCGCCGCCAATCACGAAACAGAGGTCATCGCCCCGGGCCGCGGACTCGCGCGCGCGCTCTGTCGCCTCAGCCGCCGAGCCGGGTATCACGACGGTCGTCGCGACGCCACGCTTTTCGAGGTAGCGCGCCGGCCGCGTGGCATCGAAGCCCGGCTTCACGCCGCGGGCAACGGGGTTCACGAGGAGGCTGGCTCGAAGCTGGCTCATTTGGCGGGCGCTCTCCGCGAACCGTACCATAGCCCGCACATTTCCCCCTGCCGGAGTGCCGCCCTTGCTCCCCGTAAAGCGAGTCGACCACATCAGCATGGCCGCCCCAGCGTGGCAGCCCCAGGCCGAAAGGCTCGAAAAGCTCCTCGGTTTCAAGTTCCTCCACAGCTGGGAAGGCGGCGAACACTCCGACTTCAGCGGCTGTGTCTCCCAGGTCCGCGGCACGGGTATCGAATTCGAAATCATCTCGCCCGCCCGGCCCGATAGCTTCGTGAACAAGTACCTCGCCGAAAACGGCGGGGGCGGCCTCCACCACATCACCGTCGAAGTGCACGACATCCACGAAGCCGCGGCCGAGCTCGAACGCCTTGGCATGAAGCCGTTCGGCGGCATCCAGGACGATGGCATGTGGCACCTCACCTACATCCACCCCAAAGACAGCGGCGGCATCCTCTGGCAGCTCTTCGTCGCCCACAAGCAACCCCCCGAGGCCGACCGCAACGCCGGCGGCGGCGCCGTGGACCTCCAGCGTGTCGACCACGTCTCGATGGCCGTGAAGGATTTGGACCGCCAGATCGAATGGCAGCAGCGCGTCTTCGGGGGCGAACTCGAAGGCCGCTGGACCGAGGAACACCTGGGCTACGAAGGCGCCATCATGACGATCCCCGGCAGCCTCCTGAAGTTCGAAATGATCCAGCCCACTCGACCCGACAGCTTCGTCCAGAAGTTCATCGATGCGAAGCGGCCCGGCATGCACCACATCTGCTGCGAAGTCGCCTCCGTGGAAAAGGCCGCCGCCGCCCTCCGCGCCAACGGCATCGAACCCTTCGGCGGCGTCATCGAGAGTGACTGGAAAAAGCACACGTTCATCCACCCCAGGGATTCCGGCGGCGTGCTCTTCCAGCTCTTCGAGGAGCCAGCGGAGCGGTAGGCTGCGGACGTCCGCCCCTACCCCTCCAGGAACTCTCGCACCGCCCGCGCGAACGCCTCCGGCTGGTGGAGCGGCACCTGGTGGCCGGCATCGGGGATCTCGACGAGGCGCCCGTTGGGCAGGCGCTCCACCATCTGCTCGGCGATCTCGCGGGAGAGCACCTTGCTCTTCTCCGCCCGGATCACGAGTGCCGGGCAGGTGATGTGCTCCAGGCTCTCCCACAGGTACGGGATCTCCGCGATCGCCCCGCGGCCAGTGGCCTGGTGGATGGCCGGGTCGAAGCGGAAGACGAGGTTGCCTGTCGCCTCGTCGAGCACGAGCGAGGCGCCGATCTGCCGTTCGAGGAACTCCTTCGGCTTCCCCGGGTAGAGCCCCGCGTAGTACTCGAGCGCCTCCGCTTCAGTCGCGAAGCCGGCCGCCTTCTGCGCCTCGCCGGTGCTGCGGCGGATGCCGCGTGCGCCCTGTTCGGCCATTTGCGGGCCCATGTCGGCGAGCACCAGGTGCTTCAGCCGGTGGCTGTGGTCGCGCGCATAGGCCATCGCCACCCGGCTGCCGATGCTGTGCGCGACCAGGTCGAACGCTTCGAAGTCCATCTCCTCCACGAAGCCGCGGAGGTCCATGGCGAATGCCCAGACCAGGTAGCCGCCGGGCGCGTGCTCGCTCTCGCCGTGCCCGCGCAGGTCCGGCGCGTACACGGCGTACTTGTCGATGAACCGTTCGGCGATGTGCTCCCAGTAGCGGGCGTTGTTCATGAGGCCATGGAGGAAGACGACGGGGTCGTTCGCCACGTCGCCCCAGCGCAGGTAGTGGTGGCGCAGGCCGTGGATCGTGAGGTAGCCGTCTTCGCCGGCGAGGTGCGTGTGCGGTTCGGTCGAAGTCACCCGCCGAGTATAGCGGAGGCCCGGCCGCCGCTCGCGCCCCCGCGGAGCGATCAGGCCTGGCGCTGGGCCTGGATCCGTTCCTCGCTGATCCATGCCCCGTGGAACCCGTACGGCACCCGCTGCGGGAGGGGCACGCGCGCCACCGGCGCCGACTCCATGTCCAGCGCGTCCACCACAATGAACTCGCTGCCGCCGGTGTTCCCGTCGTACACGTACGTCACCAACCAGCCGTCGTCCTCAGAGCGCTGGACCGGGCGCGGGACGAAGACACCCTCGCCGCCGAACCGGTTCGGCCCGTGGTAGTGCACCTGGTTCTTGCCGGTCACGAGGTCGTACTTCACGAGTGCGTCCGCCTCGGGCATGCCGGAGCTCCCACCGAAGCGCGCGGTGTAGCCGAACCGTGCCTCGTACCCCACCAGCGAATCGGCCACGCGCGGGAAGTCGGTCGCCTGGTCGTCGAGCGGGCCTTCTTTCACCGCGCCCGTCCGGGTGTTGAACCGCCAGCGGTAGAGGCACTGGCGGGAGTCTTCGCGCATCAACCGGCGAGACTCCGCGCTCGGCGCCGTCGTCGAATCCAGTGAGCCCATGTCGAAATCCGCCATCCGGCAGGCGTCGAGCACGACTTCGTCGCCCTCTTCGAACGCGTTGAGCGTGTGGAACACGTAGCAGGCCGGCGCTTCGAACCACCGCACCTGCGAACCCTCCGCATGGCGGGGCAGGATCCCGAAGCGCGACGGCAGGTTCCGGTCGAAGTAGAGGGGAGATTCGCCGCGCATGGCGCGCTGCATGTCGAACACCAGCGGCAGGTCCATGAAGATGGAGTAACGCTCGCTGATCGCGAAGTCGTGCATCATCACCCCCCGCGGGAGGTCGATCGGCGTTGTCATCGTGATCTCGCCCTCCGGCGAGACCGTGGAGTACTGGAGATACGGGACCTTCGCGCCGCCCTTCACCATGTCGAAGCCCATCATGTTGTAGCCGAAGAACAGCATTTCGCCCGTCTTTTCGTCCACCTTCGGGTGTGCCGTAAAGGCGTGCATCAGCTTGCCGCTGTAGTCATAGGTGCCGGGCGTTTCGAGGCCGGGGAGCTTCACGATGTGCGGGTCGCCCGCCTCCCAGAGCGTCATCAGCCTGCCGTCGTGCCACACAAGGGCCGTGTTCCCCGTGTTGCCGCGGCCAGGGCCATTCGGGTTGTCGAACTCCGGCGTGCCAAGGCTGCTCCCCCAGAGCGCCCGGCCCGCCTCCTTCTCCTTCTTGTAGGCCCAGGTCTGGACGTAGCGGTTGCGGTAGCTCGCCTTGCCGTCCTTGATGCGGACACCATGGAGCATCCCGTCGCCGCCGAACCAGTGGTAACCCTTGATCACGTCGAACTGGGGGTTCGGCCCGGTGCGCACGAACATGCCTTCGAGCCCGGCGGGCAACTCGCCGATCACCGGCAGGTCTTCGGCTTCGACTTCCTCCCGCACGGGGGCGAAGTTCCCTTCGAGGAACGGGGTCGTGATTCTTTCTTCGGCGAGGACCATGGGGCAGCACCTCAAGTGGATGGGCGCAGTTCACCACATCGCGGACAAAATGGATAGTCCCACGATCCAAATTTCGCGAAAAACGCCCCGGCGCTAGACTCCGGGCGTGCCCATTCCCCCGGAACTGATGGCAACCTTCGCCGAGGTCGGCTCCGACCTCTACCGGCTCGGCCTCGTCTCCTCCCATGGGGGCAACCTCTCCGTCCGCGACGGGCACGCCATGTGGATCACCGGCACCGGCACCATGCTCGGACGGCTGCGCGAACGCCACATCTCGATGGTCCGGCCGGACGGGACGTACGAAGGCCCGCCTCCTTCGAGCGACACGACGCTCCACTCCACGATCTACGCCCTCGGCGGCGCCCAGGCGGTCGTCCACGCCCACCCCCACCACGCCATCGCGATGACCTTCGAGACGGGCCTGTTCGTCCCCCCGGACTTCGAAGGCAAACATTTCCTCCGGGACGTCCCGGTGGTCGCGCAGGGACCCAACCAGGTGGAACAGCTGGCGGCGGCCCTCCAGTCGAGGCTGGTCGCGGTGCTCCAGGGCCACGGGGCCTACGCCCGCGGCCAAACGCTCTGGGAGGCGCTGCACTGGATCACCGCGCTGGAAGAGAGCGCGCACATCGCCTGGCTGCGGCGGTAACGCCGTCAGCGGTTCGGGAGCGCCGCCATCCCGCCGCCATCCACCTCGAGCACCTGGCCCGTGATGTAGAAGGCATCGTCGCTGACGAAGAAGTGGACGGCCTTCGCGATGTCTTCCGGCTGGCAGACGCGCCCGAAGGGCGAGCGCGCGTCGATGTCGCGCATGTTCTGGACGCCCTGGGTGGCCCGCGCCAGCCGGCTCCCCATCTCCGTCTCGGTGAGTCCCGGCCGCACGACATTCACGCGGATGTTGTTGCGGCGCTCTTCCTTGAAGAGCGTCATCGCGAGCGCTTCCATCGCCGCTTTCCCCATGTTGTAGGGGGCGCCATTCGGCCCGAGCCCGCGCGCGGCCACGCTCGAAATCATCACGATGTCGCCCCGCGGGCGGGTGCGCATGCTCGGCAGGACGAGCTTGCAGAGGTAGTGCGGCCCGAACGCGTGCGTCCGCACAACCCGCTCCATCTCCGCCGGGTCCGTCTCCGCCACCCCGAGGCCGCGGCTCGCGATCCCGGCGTTGTTGATGAGGATGTCGACGTAGCCGAAGTCGGCGACGACCTGCTCGACCATGGCCACGTCCTGGTCCCAGTCCTCGACAGAGGCGGCGTACGCCTTCGCGCGGCCGCCGGCTCTCTCGATCTCCGCGACCGTCTCCCGCGCGGCGTCTTCGTCGCGGCGGTAATTCACGGCGACCGCGGCGCCATCGGCCGCGAGCGCAAGCGAGATGGCCTTGCCGATGCCCCGGCCTCCGCCGGTGACCAGGGCGACGCGTCCTGCGAGTGACATGGTGAGTGGCTCCTGCGTGGGTGGGATGTGCCGCTGATTCTACGCACCCGGAGCTTCCCGGCATTCCGCACCCGGCGGGGAACGAAACAGGCGGGCCGCGTGGGCCCGCCTGGAATCAGCCTGCCGGGGTGAGCTGGTCACATCCGCATCTTGCGCAACCGGGCGATGCGGTCCTCCAGCGGCGGATGGGTGCTGAACAGGCGGCTCATGCCGCCCGCCGTCGAGAACGGCTTGACGATGTAGAGCGCCGAGACGGCTTCCTGGGCCGGGGTCTCTTCCATCGGCCGCATCGCCACGCCCCGCTGCAGCTTCTCGAGCGCGCTCGCGAGCGCCTCCGGGTCGCGGGTGACTTCGGCGCCGGTCTTGTCGGCCGCGTATTCGCGCTGGCGGCTGATGCCCATCTGGATCATCGCCGCGGCAATGGGGGCGAGGAGCATCACGCCGAGCGTGACGAAGACGTTCTGGTTGTCGCGCCGGCCGCCGAACAGGCTGGACCACATGAGCATCTGGGCGAGCATCGAGATCGCGCCCGCGATCGTCGCCACGATCGAGCTCGTGAGGATGTCGCGGTTCTTCACGTGGCCCATCTCGTGGCCGATGACGGCCCGCAGCTCCCGGTCCGTCAGGATGCGCTGGATACCGGTTGTCACGGCGACCACGCCGTGCTCGGGGTTGCGGCCGGTGGCAAACGCGTTCGGCGAATCGTTCTGGATGATGTACACGCGCGGCATCGGCATGCGCGAAAGCTCAGCCACTTCGCGCACCATGGCGAACAGGCGCGGGTCGTCGCGTTCCTGGATTTCGTGCGCGCCGGCCATGCGCAGCGCCACCTTGTCGCTGAACCAGTAGGCCGCGAAGTTCATGACGCCCGCGAAGACGAGCGCGATGACGAGACCCCCGGTCCCGCCAATGAGGCCACCGATCACGACCAGCAGCCCCGTGAGGGTCGCAAGAAGGAAGGTGGTTTTCAGGAAATTCATGTTCGAGAGTTGGATAACCTCCAACCCCAGTATAGCGGAGCGTCGCGGGCTATGAGAGGTAAAGCGGGACGCCTGCTTCCCCTGTCTCGCTCGACCGCCCTGCGTCGAAGAGAACCACGGCGTTCTGCGCGAGGCCGGCCGCGTGCCCGCACCGTCACCGTCTACCGCCCGAATGGCGACGCCCACCGTTACACGGCCACCGACACGCTGACCAGCGACGACGCCGCGTTCCCGGTCGAGGGGTTCGAGCTCCCGGTCGCGAAGATCTTCGAATAAGTCCCCCGCCGCACAACAAGAGAGGCCGGGCAGATGCCCGGCCTCTCTTGTTGCTAACGGACGGATGACGACACCGTCAGCCCAGCTTTTTGATCTCCTCGATCAGCGCCGGGACGATCTTCTTGTAGTCGTCGATGATGGCGAACTTGCTCACCTTCACCATGTTGGCGTCGGGGTCTTTGTTGATCGCCACGATGTTCTTCGAACCCGCCATGCCCGCCATGTGCTGGCTGGCGCCCGAGATGGCAACGGCGATGTAGAGGTTCGGCGACACCGTCTTGCCGGTGAGGCCCACCTGCTGCGACGGCGGGTACCAGCCCAGGTCGCAGGCCGCGCGGCTGGCGCCGGTCGCACCCTTGAGCAGGGCCGCCAGTTCCTCGAGCTGCTTGAACGCCGCCGGGTCGCCGAGGCCACGGCCGCCGGAAACCACGACAGGCGCGTCTTCCAGGCGGATGCCGGTGCTTTCGGCCTTGCTCAGCCCCGTGACCTTCACCCGCGACTCGCCGGCCGCGTCGATCGTGCTGACGGACCCGCTCCCGGGGGAGGTGGGCGCATCGAACGACTTCGCCTTCACCGTCGCGATGGCCGGCGAATTCTTGAAGCCGACTTCGGCGCGGGCGTTTCCACCGTAGGCCGACCGCGTCGCGCGGAGCTTGCCGCCCTCGTACTTGAGGTCGACGCAGTCCATCGCCACCGCCGTGCCGAGCTTGAAGGCCAGCGCCGGCCCAAGGTCGCGCCCGAGGCTCGTCTGCCCGAGGAGGATGATGTCGGCGCCGGTCTGCTGGAGGGCCGCTTCGACGGCCGGGACAAACGCTTCGGCCGTGCCGTCGGCGAGGGCCGGGTTCGTGGCCGCGATGGCGTTGTCCGCCCCGGCGGCGATGAGTTGCTGGGCGAGCGCTTCGTTCCCGGCCACCATGGCGGTCACGGGGCCGGCGCCTTCGCTGGAGAGTTTCTTTGCCGCGCCAATGAGCTCGCCGGAGATGGGAGCGAGCGCGCCATCGACAGCTTCTGCGATTACGAGAATTCCTGGCATGCCAATCCCCCCTTAGATGAGCTTCGCGGCGCGGAGCTTCTGCGCCAGGTTGCGAGCCTTCTCTTCGGGCGAATCGCCCTCGATGATCTCGACGTTGCTTTCGACCTTCGGCACGTACAGCGCTTCCAGCGTCAGGGCCCGGTTGTCCGCGCCCAGCTGGTCGGCGATGCCCAGGTCGCCCGCGCCCCACACCTGCACGGTCTTCTTGGCGGCGAGCATGATCTGGCGCAGCTGCGGGTAACGCGGCTCGCCGAACTCGTTCGAAACCGAAACCACGGCGGGAGTGTTCACCTCGACGGTCTGGAAACCGTCGTCCAGCACGCGCTCGACCTTGAGGGTGTTGCCGCTCTTCTCGATCGCCTTGGCAACGGTGACCACGGGGTAGCCGAGGATCGTGGCCACGCCGGTGGGGACAACGCCCATGTCCCAGTCGGCTGCGGCGCGGCCCATGAGCACGAGGTCGGCCCCGCCGAGCTTCTGGATGGCGGCGGCCAGGGCCTTCGCGGTCTGGAAGTTGTCGATGCCCTCGAACTCCGGCCCGGTGATGAGGACGCCTTCGTCGGCGCCCATGGCGAGCGCATGCTTGATTGCGTCGCGGGCGGAATCCGGGCCGAGCGAGATGACGGTCACCTTCCCGCCGCCGTCGGCTTCATTGAGGCGGAGGGCGGCTTCGGTCGCCTGGGGGTCGTACGGGTTGACCACCGGGGCGATGCCCTGGGCCGGGATGACCTTCTTCGCTGCCTCGTCCACTTTGAACGAAGCGGCCGGGGTCTCCGGGTCGGGGATTTGCTTCACACAGACGATGATGTTCACGCGGCTATTGGGCCTCCTGCGCGCAACCCGGGCCAACTGTCTGGATGCGGGACCGGGGGGAATCCGTGGGTCGGTGGGGTGAACCCGAGGCAGGGTAGCATAGTTCCCGAATCTGTGAAATCTCTCACACGGGCCCGCCGGGGCGGTTTTTCATGGCCACATGGCCCCTCTTTCGAGCGCCCGTTGCCGCCCGCCTCGTTTGCGCCGGCCGGCCCGGCGGCGGCGATCACCCCGCCGGCGCGGCGCCCTCGCCCCGGTCGAACCAGGCCTTCAGGGCACGGCTCGCCGCGGCGGCCACGAGCAGCGTCACGCCCGGCCGCCCCAGCCCAACCGCCACCAGACCGCCGCCAGCCAGCGCGAACAGCGCCCCTTCGAGGACAAGCTGCACACCGGCGCCGGTGCGCACCCGTGCCTTCGGCGAAATGAACAGTCCCCAGACGGTGACCGCGGCTGCGACCGCCGCCAGGGCAACCGCCCCGCCGGCCCATCCGCGGCCACCGGCGCGGTACCCTGCCACGGCCAGCGCGGCGAGCAGCGCCAGCTCGAGGCCGAAGCGCAGGGCCAGGTTCGCGTTCTTCAGGGCGCTCATCCGGGCCGAGTGTACGGCCTCCGCTGGTAGCCGCCCCCGGAGGGCACGCTCAGATCGCTAGGAGAGCGGGAAGTGGCGGCGCCAGGCCGGGTCGTTCCCGCCTTCCAGGCCGCTCTTCTTCAGCCGCCGGGCGATGGGGTCGTCCCCGGGCTTCATCATCTTGTAGAGCTCTGCCTCGTCGGCGCGGAAGAGCATGCCGACGCAGCGCTCATCCACGTAGGCCACCTGGTCCGCCGCCAGCCAGAAGTCCTTGCGGAAGCGCACGTCCACCTTGAAGCAATCGCCGTCTATCGCTTTCACGTGGCCGAGCTTCTTGTTGTCGAGCGTGTAGACCGGGAGGCCCTCCCGGATCGGGGCGTCGGCGTACGGCGCAGGGGCAACGTTCTGTGCGGACATGTGTATTCCCTCCTGTCCGGCAAAGTCCTCGCCGTTTCCACCTTGCCGCCCCGGAAGTTGCAGGGCCGCAAATTTCCGCGATGAGCCTGTTTCAGCCCAAGGGCAACCCACGCGGCCTTTCCCACCCGTTTCCCGTACGATTCCTCCTCACCCGGAACCCTGAACCCGGAACTCGGAACTCGGAACTCGGAACTCGGAACTCGGAACTCGGAACTCGGAAGTCGGAACTCATGATCCACTGGCCCGCCGTCCACCGCGAAGCGCTCGATATCCTCGTCCGCTACCTCCAGATCGACACGACGAACCCGCCCGGCAACGAAAAGCCTGCGGCCCGCTACCTGGGCTCTCTCCTCGAAGCCGAGGGCATCGAAACCGAGTACATCGAGATAGCTCCCGAGCGCGAGGCGCTCGTTGCCCGCCTCCGCGGCGACGGTTCGAAGCGCCCGCTCATGCTCTGCAACCACACCGACGTCGTCCCTGTGGAGGAGCAGTACTGGGATGTGCCGCCGTTCGAAGGCGTCGTCCGCGATGGCCGCGTCTACGGCCGCGGCGCCGTCGACATGAAAGGCGCCGGCGTGATGCAGCTCATCGCCTTCCTCCTCCTCCGGCGGGAGGCCGTCCCCCTCAAGCGGGACGTGGTCTTCCTCGCGGAACCCGACGAAGAGGCGGGCAGCGGCCTCGGCATGAAGTGGCTGTGCGACAACCGCCCCGACGTTGTCGACGTCGAGTTCGAGCTCAGCGAAGGGGGTACCGGGGTCAGCCGCTTCGCCGGCAAGCCGGTCCGGCTCTTCAACGTCGCGACGAACGAGAAGTCGGGCTCGGGCGGCCTGAAGCTCACCGCCGTCGGCACGCCGGGGCACGGCAGCCGCCCCCACGAGGACAACTCCGCCATCCACCTGATGCGCGCGCTCCTGAAGCTGCACGACTGGGACCGGGGCATCACCTACACGCCCGATACGCGCGCCTACCTGGAGCGGCTCGCGGAAGCCGGCCTGGTGCCGCCGCTTTCCGACACCGCGGCCGTCGAAGCCCAGATCCGGCGTTCGCCCGCGCTCTACGCCGCCTTCTGCAACACCCTGAATGTGACGATGGTGCGGAGCGGCATGAAGATCAACGTCATCCCCGCGAAGAGCGAGGCCCTCCTCGATTGCCGGCTCCTGCCCGGCCAGTCGCCGGAAGATTGGCGCCGCCAGGTCATCGAGCGCATCGACGACCCGCGGATCGAGGTGGAGTTCGCGCGCAACCCCGGGACGTTCCAGCCCGCGCCCGCCGAATGGGACACCGAGCTCTTCTGGACCATCAACAGCGTCGTCAAGGAGGCGATGGAGGACGCCGTGGTCGTCCCCTCGATGACCGTCGGGGCGACCGACAACCGCTTCCTCCGCGCGCGCGGCATCCCCGCCTACGGCTTCATCCCCTGCCTGCTCAGCCCCGAGGAGTCGGCCGGCTTCCACGGCAACAACGAGTTCCTGACCATCGATAACCTGAACATGGGCTGCGAGCTCATGTACGAAGTCGTCCGCCGCATGAGCGCGTGAGCCCCTACCCGGGCGCGATCCGCGCCCACAGCGAGAAGTCCTGGAACTCACCCCGCACCAGCTTGTAGTCGCGTAGCGTCGCTTCCCGTTCGAAGCCAAGGCGCTGGAGGACTCGCTCGGAGCGGCCGTTACCGGCCATTACGGTTGCCTCGATGCGGTGGAACTGGTTGGCGAACGCCCAGTCGATGAGCGCGCCGGCGGCGCGGCGCATCACGCCCTGGCCCCAGTACTCGGGCGCCAGGTGATAGCCGATCTCCGCCCGCCGGTCCTTGTGCTCGACATGCCCGAAGCCCACATCGCCGATCGCGGGGCCTCCCGGCTCGAGGCAGACGACGTACCGGCACCACACCCCCCGCTCCATCCCGGCAACGTTGATCTCGATGAAATCGCCGACCGCCCGGGGCGTCCATGGGTCCGCGCTCGTCGCGCCCCAAACTTCGGGACGAAACAGGTACTGGAGCAGCGCCGGCCCATCGGCGTGCGCGATCGGGCGCAGCCAGACACCGTCGGCTTCCAGGTGCGTGGGGAACATCGCTGGATGATACGGCGCGCGCACCCTTACGGTTGCGGGCGTGAGTCCTCGTCGCAGGCAGGCCGTGGCAGCCATCGTCGCCGGCGCATTTGCGGCCGTTGGCCTGCTCGCCGGCCAGTTCTGGCTGATGTCGCGGCTGAGCTGGACGCACCGCGAATCGCCCGCCGCGAGCCTCATCGGCTTCAACTTCAGCTGCGACCAGGCCGAATACCTCCTGCTCGAAGAGCCCGGCGGCCAGTTCGCCGACGACGACAGGCCGGGCCGGGCACAGTGGTGCGCCGGCGTGCTCGCGCAGCTCCTGCGCGAAACCGGGGCGCCCATCGTCCGCATTTCGGTCCAGTGGGACGACGTCGAACCGGCGGAGGGCCGGTTCGACTTCTCGCTCACCGACGCCTTGCTCGAAGCCGCTGCCCGGGAAGGCGCGACGGTGAACCTCACCCTCGGGATGAAGGCTCAGCGCCACCCCGAGTTCTACATCCCGGCGTGGGCGCTCGAGGGGACCGCGCTCGAACCCGGCTCCGTGATTTCCGATGACCCGCTGCTCCGCCGGCGCGCACTTGCCATGGCCCGGGCGACGGTCGCGCACTACGCCGCAAGTGCGGCCGTCGATTCCTGGGGCGCCGAAAACGAGCCCTTCATCGCCTCCCATCGCTCCGAGCACTACCGCCTCGGGCGGGACTACCTGGCCGAACTGGTGGCGATTATTCGGGAGGGCGACCCGCAACGCCGGCCGGTCTCCATCAACCACGCCCAGCACTTCGTGATGGACCGCCGCTGGAAGGACGCGCTCGCCGATTCCGACGTGCTCGCCCAGAGCATGTACCCGCGGCGGAACTGGGACCTCTTCAGCATCGACGGCATCGTGAACATCATGGAGTTGGGCCCGCTCATGCCGAACTACGCCCACCAGGCGCGAGAGGCGCACTCCCGCGCCAAGGAGTTCTGGGTGACCGAACTGCAGGCCGAGCCCTGGACCGACGACGATCTGCGGCTCTTCGGGCCCGGCAACCCGTCGCCCAACCTCTCCCCGCAGTGGATGCTGGAAAACGTGCGCTACGCGCGCAAATCCGGCGCCGACCGCATCTACCTCTGGGGCGCCGAATGGTGGCTGTTTCAGGCGCGGAAGGGCGACGACAGGTGGGTAACGCTCGCCCGCGAAGCGGTCGGCGGCCGCGGTGACTGACGGCCGAGCGCCTCGTTCACCCGCCTCTCCAGGTCCTTGCTGTCGACCGCCATGGCGACATAGTCGGCGCCGGCTTCGGCGTAACGTGAGAGCTCATCGCGCCGCGGTACCGGCGTGAGGATGATTGCCTGGATCCCCCGGCGGACCAGTTCGGCCGCGTCAACCGGCGGGCAGTCGGCGGGTGTTGCGAGGACAACATCTCCCGGGCGCGCCTCGCATTCGTCACCAACCACCTCCAGGCCCCGGAGCGTGTCGCGAAGCCAGAGGATCAGGACCCGGGCGAGTGCTGGATCGGCAATTCGCACCACTACTCTTTTGGCTTCCATGGTCTGAGTTTCGGTCACGCCGCCCCGGCGCGGGATGGCCGAACGGGCGGAAGGTGGTGGCCGTGGGGGAATGGCCTTGCGTTCTTCGGTTCTTTGGTAGGATGAGCGCGGTGGCCCACGAAATCGCTGAGCCCGAGTTGCACACCCTCGCCGGCCTCGCCGAGATGGCGACGACGAGCGAATTGCTGGCGACAAGCGGAGACCTGGCGGAGACGCTCCAGAACCTCGCTCACCGCGCCAAGGACGTGACGCACGCGGACTTCGCTGCGATCTCCACGTTCGACGAAGAGGGCACGCTGACACGGTTCATCTACACCGGGATGTCTGAGGAACAGGCCCGCCGGCTGGGGGACCCGCCACGCGGGCGCGGACTGCTGGGCGTCCTCGCCAAGCACGAGCGCCCCATGCGCCTCGACGATGTCAGGACCAGTGAGTCCTTTACCGGCTGGCCCGAAGGCCATCCCGATATGGCGGCGTTTCTCGGCGTCCCGATCCGCGCCGGCGGCCGCACCATCGGCTCGTTGTACATGACACGCCAGCGCGGGAACGCGACGTTCACCGCAGCCGACGAAGCGGCCGCCGCCGTCCTCGCCCTCCAGGCCGCCGTCGCCCTCGCCGCCGGCCTCGCCCGCGAACGCCGCAGCCGCCTCTACCTCCTCGAAGAACGCGAGCGCATCGCGCACGACCTCCACGACGGCACCATCCAGACCCTCTACGCCATCGGCCTCGAAAGCGATTCGCTCTCGAACCGGGAGGACTTCCCGGAGGAGGCAAGGCAGGCGTTCAAGTCCATCGTCGGCCGCATCAACGAATTGATCGCCGACATGCGCAGCTACATCTCCATGCTCGAATCCGGCCCCGGCACCGAAGAACCCGAGATCACGCGCGACCTCGCCTTCATCATCCGCCAGATCGTCCCCAACAACATCGTCACCGTGGTCAACATCTCGGCCGCCGCTCTGCAGGAACTGGGCACGCGCGAAGTCGAAGACCTGCTCTACATCGCGCGCGAGGCGCTCAGCAACGCCATGCGCCACGGTGCGCCGACGAAGATCGCCGTCGATCTGCGCCAGACCGAAGAAGCCACCGTGCTCACCATCCAGGACAACGGCATCGGCTTCGACCAGGCCACAACACGCCGGGGGCTGGGAAGGATTACCATGCAGACGCGGGCCGAGCGGTTGGGCGCCGAGCTCATGTGGCTTGGCATCCCGGGCATGGGCGCAACGATCCGCGTGTCCATCCCACGACACCGCCCCGCGGAGGATGACCAGGATGACTGAATCGATCCGTGTCCTGCTGGCCGATGACCACGACATCGTGCGGCAGGGGCTCAAAGCCGTGCTCCGCGGCCACCCCGAGTTCAACGTTGTCGCCGAGGCTCGCGACGGCGAAGAGGCCGTCCGCATCGCCAAACGCGAACAACCCGACCTCGTCGTCCTCGATGTCCGCATGCCGAAGCTCGGCGGGATCGAAGCCTGCCGCGAAATCCGCTCTGCCCTCCCCGCGACGAACGTCCTCATGCTCACCTCCTACAGCGACGAGAACGCCGTCATGTCCGCCATCCTCGCCGGGGCGAGCGGCTTCATGCTCAAGGAAGTCAACACCTCCGACCTCATCGAGGCGATGCGCACCGTCGCGCACGGCGGCAAAACGCTGGACCCGACCTCCTCGGCGACGGTGATCGAGCAGATCCGGCGCGGCAACGTCCTTACCGAAGAAGACCGCCTCGCGCAGAGCCTCACCGAGCGCGAACAGAAAATCCTGGACCTCATCGCCGAGGGGTACACCAACCGCGAGATCGGCGAACAGCTCTACCTCAGCGAACGGACCGTCAAGCACCACGTAAGCGACATCCTCGGCAAGCTCGGGCTGAGCCGGCGCGTGGAAGCCGCCACCTTCGCCATCCGGCGCGCCGCCAAACGCCCCCAGGACGACTGAGCGCACACGTCACCTCGCATCAAAGGGAGGGCCGGGCACCATGCCCGGCCTTCTTGCTTCTCGAGCAGGCACCCCCTTGGAGCCGCGACCCGGCAGGGAGCGGGCCAAATCACCAAAAACCACCACAATCCACCACAAATCACCACGCCACTCCACCAACCTCAGGCACCCCCTTGGAGGCGCGACCGGGCAGGGAGCGGGCCTGCCCCGAATCACCACACATCCACAACACCACCGCGCCGCTCCACCAACCCACGCGAACCCCTTGGAGCCGCGACCGGCGAGGGAGCGGGCCTGCCGGCGCCACCACACGCAACCCCCACAAACCCGACCTGTTTTGGAGCCGCGACCGGGGAGGGAGCGGGCCTGCCCCGAATCACCACACGCAACCCCAACCCCACCACATGCTGCGCGAGGCTGCCCCTCCCGATGCAACCGTCCGTGCTCTCCAAGGACCCGCGAGCCGATTCGAACATGCCCGCTCCCTCCCCGGTCGCGGCTCCAAGAGACCGTGGGGCCGAACTTGCCCGCTCCCTCCCCGGTCGCGGCTCCGAGACCCTGGGTGCCTACCTGCTCGCGCCACCGCGAAGCAACCCCGAAACACCACAAACCCACGCGAGGCCTACCCCCTCCCGATGCAACCGTCCGTGCTCTCCAAGGACGCGCGTGGGGATTCGAACATGCCCGCTCCCTCCCCGGTCGCGGCTCCAAAACGGCTACACTCCCCGCGTGCCGGAGACCGACTTCGCAACCTACCTCATCACGTTCTCAACGTACGGCTCGCATCTTCACGGTGATGCGCGTGGCTCCGTCGACGCCTGGCACAACCGCTACGGCGAAATGCCCATGGAGCCCAGCCCCGGCCTCGAACAGTTCGAGCGCCACCGAATGAAGTCGGCGCCGGTGTTGCTGGACACCCCCATGCGCCACGCATGCGAGGCCGCAATCCGGGAGCGGTGCCGTTTCATGGGCTGGGGGCTCATCGCCCTCAACATCCGCACGAACCACGTGCACGTCGTCGTAACGGCGAATGAGTCACCGGAGAAGGTCATGACGTCATTCAAGGCGCGATGCACGACGGCGATGCGACGAACCGGGCTGGTTGGCCCCGAAGCACGAGTGTGGACTCGCCACGGCAGCACCCGCCGCCTCGTCACCCCCTACGCGATCGAACGGGCCACCGTGTACGTAACAGAGGCGCAGGGCGCCGATCTGCCCTAAGGACGCCCACCACGCGCACCCCCTTGGAGCAGCGACCGGCGAGGGAGCGGGCCCGCCCCGAATCACCACACGCAACCCCAACACCACCACATGCTGCGCGAGGCTGCCCCTCCCGATGCAACCGTCCGTGCTCTCCAAGGACCCGCGTGGGGATTCGAACATGCCCGCTCCCTCCCCGGTCGCGGCTCCAAAACACCGCGGGTCCGAGCGCACCCGCTCCCCGCCCGGTCGCGGCTCCGAGACCATGGGTGCCTACATGCTCGCGCCACCGCGAAGCAACCCCGAAACACCACAAAACCACGCGAGGCTGCCCCTCCCGATGCAACCGTCCGTGCTCTCCAAGGACCCGCGAGCCGATTCGAACATGCCCGCTCCCTCCCCGGTCGCGGCTCCAAGAGACCGTGGGGATTCGAACTTGCCCGCTCCCTCCCCGGTCGCGGCTCCAAGAGACCGTGGGGATTCGAACATGCCCGCTCCCTCCCCGGTCGCGGCTCCAAGAGACCGTTGGTCCGAACTTGCCCGCTCCCTCCCCGGTCGCGGGGCCACCCACCCCTACCGCCGGAATACGAACAACCCGTGCCCCTGCTCGTGGCGCTCGTAGCTCGCCACCATGTTCATGAGCATGTCCAGCTGGCGCAGGTAGGGCCGCGTCCCGTAGCGCTGTTCGAAGTACGGGCGCCGGCGCACCATCTCCGCCTCCGCGTTCCGCCACGTCACCGTTGCGTCGTTGCTCATCTCCTTGTGGGCGGCAAGCTTCCAACCGAATTCGGCCCATTCGTCGATGAACGCTTCCACCCCTCCGCGGCCGTCCACCGGGACCTCACAGTCCAGGCAGAGCGTCGCCCCCGCAGGCGCCGCTACCCGGCTCAGTTCCCGCGGCGCGATGTACGTGTCCATCGCCCAGACGCTCTCGAAGGCGCCATCGCGGAACGGCAGCTTCGCGCTGTCGGCCGCCGCCCAGTGGACGGCCCTGCCCCCCGGCATCTCGCGGCCCGCCGCCAGGAAGTCCTCGTTCATGTCCGTGGCAACGGCGCCGCACCCAACCTTCTCGACCGCGGTGCGAGCGGCCGCGCCCACGAATGCTCCCGCATCGAGCATCGTCTTCCCGGGCGCCAGGTCCGCGCGTTCGAGCAGCCAGCGCGTCGCCTCGGCCCCGCCGATGTGGTTGTGCTCGCCGAGGAGGTCAATCCACCACGCGGCGTACTCATCCGCGAGGCGCGTCAACGCGCTCGGGAGCGAAGGTGCAGAGGACATACCAGAAGGGTACGGCCCCGGTGCCCGCCGGGCGACCGGCCACCCGGGTAGCGAATCGCGGCCGGGCGGCCACCTGTCCTCCCTGCTAGGCCATCCGCTTCGTCCAGTAGTGCTGGCGTTCCACCAGCTCGAACCCGCAGGCGGCGTACGTCCGCAGGGCCGGCGCGTTGACGCTCGCTGTGCCGATGAGGGCGGTGTGCGCACCGCGTTCGCGCAGCCTCCGAAGCCCTTCGAGCACAACGGCGCGGCCGAGGCCCCGGCCGGTGAGTGCAGGGCGTGTCCCCACCGGTTCGAAGTGGCCGATGCCGTTCGCCCCGTCGAACCACGCGATGCAATAGCTCAGCAGGCGGCCGTCTGCGCCTTCGGCCACGATGTCGAGGGTCTCGTCGTAGGCGGCCGTCTCCCGGAGCCGGCGGTAACGGCCCGCCGAAAACGCCGACTTGCCCCAGACCGACCACGCATCGCGATGGAGCTCAGCGCGTGCTTCAATGTCCCGCTGCTCGGCATGGCGCACGCGCATTCCAGGAGAAAGCTGCGGCGCTTGGACCGGCGCATCGAGGCTGCGCGAATAGCGCACGCTGTGGCGCTCGGACGGCTCGTACCCCCGGCCGCTGAGAAACGCGGTACGGCCGGCGTCGGAATCGAGCGCCGTCGTGGTGATGCTGCCGGTGTCGAACATCGAGTAGGCCTTCGGCACTTCCCCCTCCGACCCGAGGGACTCGCGCCGGCGCGCCTCAGCCCACGCGATCACCTCCCCCGGCACGTCACTGTCGAACCCGAGTGACGGGTCGAGGTCGAATTCGAAGTTCAGCGGAGGTTCGAAAATCGCGAGCGCGGCGACGCGGCCGCCTCCGTCCTGCCACAGCCGCACCGTGCCGCTGAAGTCCGTTGCGCGCGGGAAGACGCCGAGTTGCCAGGCGAAGTCCCCCACGTTCCAGTAGGTCAGGCCCGGGAGCCGGGCGGCGGTGCAGCGGGTCGCGAAATCCGAGAGAAGGCCCAGGTCGGCCGCGGTGCAGGGGCGCGATGAGTACAGGGTCACAGGGGGCTGCTCCAGTTTCAGTCAGCGGCGAAAACGGCTGGAGCTAGCTGACCATTGTCGCAACCTTCCCCGTTCGGCCCCGAGAATACGCTGCGCCGGGCGCCTACAACAGCCCCACCTGCAGTTCCGGGTTCCTGCGCTCCACCACATTCTCCAGTCGCGCCTTCAGCGCCTTCTCCAGGTTCTCCGAACCGGTCGGCACGATGTACAGGTTCCGCGTGCGCACGGCTTCGAACACCATCTCCGCGATTTCCGCGGGCTGCAGCATCGTCGGCCGCAAGGTGTCGATGAATGAGCGGACCTGTTGGGCCTCCGGCGCCGGGGCGTTCGCCGCCTCGCCGTACTCGGCCTGCCGGTTGCGGCCCGAATCGTAGATGTTCGTGTTCACCAGCCCCGGGCAAAGGACCGAGACCCCGATGTTGTGCCCGCCCCGGCCGAACTCGAAGTAGAGCTGTTCCGAGAGCGCGACCACACCGAACTTCGCTACCTGGTACGGCGAACCCACCAGCCCCGTCACCAGCCCGGCGATGGATGCCGTGTTGACGATGTGGCCTTGTTCGCCGCTCGCGATCATGCGCGGCACGAAGCTCCGCACGCCGTGGATCACGCTCCACAGGTCCACGTCGATCACCCAGCGCCAGTCCTCCTCGGAAAGCTCCCAGGACGCCCCCGGGCTGCCCGCCACACCGGCGTTGTTGCAGAGCACGTTGACTTTCCCGAAGCGCCCGTAGGCCGCGTCAGCGAGCGCCCGCACGTCGTCGGACTTCGCCACGTCGGTGCGCACCGGGAGCACCTTCACGCCCTTCGCCGCGATGGCCGCCTCGGCCATGGCCAGCGGCTCCGCCTCGATGTCCCCGAGGACGATGTTCATGCCCGCCGCGGCGAACCGCTGCGCCATCGCCAGCCCCATGCCGCTCGCTCCACCTGTCACCACGGCTGTGCCGCCTTCGAACTGGTCCACGTGCGCCCTCCTCGTTCCGCCCGACTATACCGGGGCAAGGGCGAAGGGTTCGCGCCCATCCCCCGGCTCCGGCATACTGTCCGCTACCATCGCCGCCTCGCGGCCAACCCAAATCCACATCCGGAACCGAATATGCCAAGGCACCCGAACGAAGTCCTCTTCGAGGGCGAGAAGCCCTTCCCCATCATCCCCACCTGCGAGCACTTCGCCGGCACGGAGGAGCGCATCACCAAGGCGCTCGAACTCCAGAACCGCATGGGCGGCGTGTTCGATATCACCATGGACTGCGAGGACGGCGCTCCCACCGGCGCCGAGCGCGAGCACGCCGAAATGGTCGTCCGCATGCAGAACAGCGAGACGAACCAGCACAACATGTCCGGCGTCCGCATCCACGATTACACCACCCCCCACTGGAAACAGGACGTCGACATCATCGTCTCCGGCGCCGGGGCGCGGATCGCCTACATCACCGTCCCCAAGACCGTGAAAGCGGCCGAACTCGCGGAAATGATCGACTACATCCGCAACGCCACAGCGAAAGCCGGCATCCGCCGCGAAATCCCGATCCACGCCCTCGTCGAAACCCACGGCGCCCTGCGCGAAGTCTGGCAGATCGCGGGGCTCCCGAACGTCCAGGTGCTCGACTTCGGCCTGATGGACTTCGTGAGCGCGCACCACGGGGCGATCCCCTCGTTCGCCATGCGCTCGCCCTACCAGTTCGACCACGCCCTTCTGCGCCGCGCCAAGGCCGAAATGGTCGCGGCAGCGCTCGCCAACGGCATCGTCCCCGCCCACAACGTCACCCTGGAGCTGAAGGACCAGGAGTTCATTTATAACGACGCGAAGCGCGCGCACGACGAGTTCGGCTTCCTGCGCCAGTGGAGCATCTACCCCGCCCAGATCGAGCCGATCACGCGGGCCATGGCCCCCAGCCACCACGAAGTGGAAGAAGCCGAGGCGATCCTCCTGAAGGCCTACGCCGCCGACTGGGGCCCCATCCAGCACGACGGCAACCTCCACGACCGCGCCACCTACCGCTACTACTGGGAACTGCTCCAGCGCGCCCGCATCCAGAATGTGGAACTCGGCCAGGAAGTCCGCCAGAAGTTCTTCGCCGAGCCCGTCCCCGCCTGACGGCGCGCAGTGTCAGGCGGACCCGCTGGGGTGGGGTTCACTCCCGCCCTGCGCCTCGCCCACGTGGCGTTTAGTCTGTCCGCATGACCGCCCGCATCGCCGTCCTCGGCGGCACCTTCGACCCGCCGCACATAGGCCACCTCGTCCTCGGCGAATGCGCCGCCGCCCAGTTCCAGTGCGCGCGCGTCCTCTTCATGCCCGCCGGCGACCCCTACCGCAAGACCGGGACCGACACCCCGGAGAACCGCCGCGCCGGCGTGGTCCCACGGCCGGTAACGCCGGGTGAGCACCGACTGCGCATGGTCGAGCTTGCCATCGAAGGCAACCCGCGCTTTTCGGCCGACGCCCGCGAAGTCCACCGCAGCGGGCCCACCTACACGGTCGATACCCTCCGCGAGCTTCGCGCCGAAGGCCATACAGATATCGTGCTCATCCTCGGCAGCGACGCCCTGGCCGACATGCCGCGCTGGCGCGAGCCCGCGGAGCTGCCCCGCCTCGCGCGCATCGTCATCGCCGAGAAAGAGCCGGGCACGAGCACCGGCGGCTTCGAACGGGTCGAAATGCCGCTGCTCCAGGTCAGCTCCACCCTCATCCGCGAGCGCGTCGCCCGTGGCCAGCCGATCCGCTACCTCGTCCCGGACCCCGTCGGGCGTTTCATCCAGGACAACGGCCTCTACCACGCGTAGCCTCGCACCTCCTTGAGCCGCGACCGGGCAGGGAGCGGGCCCGCCCGAATCACCACAAGGCAACCCCCAACACACCAACCGACGCGTGAGGCGAGTGCTCCCGATACGCCCTTCGCGCCTGTTAGGACCCGCAAATCGATTCGAACTTGCCCGTTCCCTCCCCGGTCGCGGCTCCAAACGGTCCGTGGGTGCGAACATGCCCGCTCCCTCCCCGGTCGCGGCTCCAAACGGTCCGTGGATGCGAACAAGCCCGCTCCCTCCCCGGTCGCGGCTCCAAACGGTCCGTGGATGCGAACATGCCCGCTCCCTCCCCGGTCGCAGCTCCAAACGGTCCGTGGATGCGAACTTGCCCGCTTCCTCCCCGGCCTCCTCGAACTCCTTAACGCCTCCGTGGCCTCCGTGCCTCCGTGTTGAACTCCCCTCGGTTGGCCAACACGCACCCTCTGCGGTCTAATCTCCCTACGACACCGCGAGTGCGCGGCCATGGACTCCGTGAACTCCTCCGGACCTCCGTGGCCCCCGTGCCTCCGTGTCGAACTCCCCCCGGGTTGGCAGATGACCTACACCCTCGTCCTCCTTCGTCACGGCGAGAGCACCTGGAACCAGGAAAACCGTTTCACCGGCTGGAAGGATGTCCCCCTCACCGAGCGCGGCCTGGCCGAAGCCGCGGAAGCCGGCCGCCTCCTCCGCGAAGCCGGCATCCTCTGCGACGTCGCCCACACCTCGCTCCTCCGGCGCGCCATCCAGACCACCCAGGTCGCCCTCGACGTGATGGAGCAGCACTGGATCCCCGTGCAGCGCTCCTGGCGGCTGAACGAACGGCACTACGGCGCCCTCCAGGGCCTCGACAAGAAGGAGACCGCCGAACGCTACGGCCCGGAGCAGGTCTTCGCCTGGCGCCGGAGCTACGACGTCCCGCCGCCCGCGCTCGATTGGGACGACGAACGCCACCCGCGCCACGACCCGCGCTACCGGCTCCTCGCCCCGGACCTGCTCCCGGCGACGGAATGCCTCAAGGACGTGGTCGCCCGCTTCCTGCCGTACTGGTACGACGCCATCGTCCCGGACCTGCGCTCCGGCAAGACCGTCCTCGTCGGCGCCCACGGCAACAGCATCCGCGCCATGATCAAGCACCTGGACAACATCAGCGACGAGGACATCGCCGAGCTCAACGTGCCCACCGGCATCCCCATGGTCTACGTGCTCGATGAAACCCTGAGGCCCGTCAGCAGCGGCTACCTGGGCGACCCCGCGGAAGCCGCCGCCAAGGCCGAAGCGGTCGCTCGCCAGGCCGGCTAAGAGGCTCTCCGAGACGCGCGAAGGCCCCGGCACAGACCGGGGCCTTTCGCTCTCGAGCCGGGGGACGGCTACTTGCAATCCCACTCCCACGTTGGGCCGGGGTGGCGCACTTCGCCGTTGGCGAACACGGCGTTCATTTCCGCCGTGCAGGTCTCGCCGTCCATCGTGAACGTCACCCGCGTCTTGTCGTGGTACACCTGCGTCGTCCCGTCCTTCTCGAGCACGGTGGTGTGCCAGCGTGTGCTGTCCGAAAACAGCGTGTTGCCCTCTTCGTCGAAGAACTCGATCAGCATCGAGCCCGCTTCCTTCGTGTGAGCGGTCTTGCCGTTGGACTGGCTCTTCTCAACATCGTGGATCGTGTAGCAAATCGTGCCGGCCTGGCCTTCCCACTGGTCGGGGTAACACTCCCGATGGGATTGGTAGGTGTCTGCCGGGGCGGCCGAAGCGGCCCCGACGGTGATGATGGCGAGGGCCGCCGCAATCGCGGCCGCCGCAATGGACGTGGTGGTTTTCCGGATCATGCTGGTTGCTCCCTGTGTGGTTCGCGCCTTGCACCGGCGCCTGCTTCCAACGTGTCCCCTCCACCCTCGGCGCGGTGTGAACCGCTCCACGCCCGCCGGGCCCGCTCCGCCAAAAGTCGCAAGCTCCCGTCCGCCCGCGGCAGGCAGGCCGAGACGATCCCGCAACACATCCCGCGGGGCACGGGGTTGGGCGTGCGCCCCGGATGGGGCACGCTACTTGGGTGACGCAGGTGGTCCAGGACGCGCTCCCGGGGATGCTGGACCGGCCCCCCGAGCCAGGCCTCTCCTCATCCGAGGCCATGGCACGCGCCGCCGCGGGCCTTTCCAACCGCGACGAATCCGCCATCCGCACCGATGGCGACGTCATCCGCGCGAACGTCCTCACCTTCTTCAACGTCACGCTCGCCGCCCTCATCGTCGCCCTCATCGCCGTCGGAGAATTTAAGGACGGCTTCTTCGTCGGCCTGGTGGTCATCGCCAACGTCGCGATCTCCACACTCCAGGAGCTCAAGGCTACGCGAACCCTCCGCGAACTGCGCGCCCTCACCGCCCCCAGGGCGACCGTGATCCGCGACGGCCGGCCGGTCGAAGTCCTGGCCGAAGAGGTCGTCCAGGGCGACCTCATCCACCTCAAGAAGGGCGACCAGGTCGTCGCCGATGGGCCGATCGTGGACAGGCGGGCCGAAATCGATGAGTCGCTCCTTACCGGCGAGTCCGATTCCGTGAGCCGCGGCCCGGGCGACGAGTTGCGCTCGGGCAGTTTCTGCACCGCCGGCGACTGCTACTACCGCGCGGAGCGGGTGGGCCGCGAGGCCTACGCCTTCAAGCTCACGGCTGATGCCCGCCAGCTCGTGAAGCGCTCTACTCCGCTGCAGATCCGCTTCCGGCGCATCCTGCGCGTCCTCCTGACGGCAACCGGCATCCTCGCCGCCTGCCTCGTGATTTCCTACCTGATGGAGGACAAGGGGCTTGGCGCAACCCTGAAAGCCACCACCGCCACGGTCACCACCGTCGTCCCCACCGGGCTGCTCCTGGGCATGACCGTTGCCTTCGCCGTCGGCGCCGTCCGGGTTTCGCGGGCCGGCGCCATCGTCCAGGACATCAACGCCGTGGAAGCCCTCAACTACGTCGACGTCATCTGCCTCGACAAGACGGGCACGCTCACCGCGAACCAGATGACCCTCGCCGACGTGCGCTGGGCCTCCGGGGCGGATCCGGCCGAGATGGGCTGGCTGGCGGCGTTCGCCGTGGCCACAGCGCACGAGAGCAAGACCTCCGCCGCCATAGCCGAAGCCCTGGCGAAGCGCTCGAACGGCGCCGGCGCCTCCGGTTCCGTGCCGTTCAACTCCGAACGGCGCTGGAGCGCGACGCAACTCATCCTCGGCCCCCAGCGCCGCAGCTTCGTGCTCGGCGCGCCCGAAACCGTCCTGCCGATGTGCGCCGGAGGCGGCAGCGAACTGAAACAGGCCTACGAGGAGGCCGCGGTCCACGGCCTTCGTGGCGTTGTCTTCGCGGAATCGCCCTCCGGGCTGCCCTCAGTCGAATCGCCTGCGCGGGACCTGAGGCCGCTCGCGCTGGTGCTGCTGGCCGACAAGCTGCGCCCCGAAGTGCGCGCGGCCTTCGAGACCATGGACCGCCTCGGGATCGAACCGAAGATCATCAGCGGCGACAACCCGGCCACCGTCCGCGCGCTCCTTGCCCAGCTCGGCATCGAGCTCGATGGCGGCGTGGTCGCGGGCTCGGACATCGAACCCCTGGAAGGCGAAGCCTTCCTCGCCGCCGTCGAGGCGAACAGCGTCTTCGGCCGCGTGACGCCCGCCCTCAAGGCCCGCATCGTGAAGGCCCTCCGCGAGCGCGGGCACTTCGTCGCGATGGTTGGCGACGGCGCGAACGACGTCCAGGCCCTGCGCGCTTCCGATGTGGCTGTAGCGATGGCTTCCGGTACCGCCACCACCCGCGCGGTCGCGGGCATCGTCCTCCTCGGCGACTCATTCGAAGCACTCATCCGCGGCACGAAGGAGGCGACAACCGTGCTGGGGAACGCCGCCCGGCTGAGCAAGCTCTTCCTCGCGAAGAGCATCTACGCCTACCTCATCATCGTGGCCACGAACATGCTCGGCCTCAACTTCCCGTGGCTGCCGCGCCACGGCTCGCTCACGGCCCTGCTTACGCTGGGCATCCCCGCCGTCTTCATCTCCATCAGCGTGCCGCCACCGGACTCGGGCCGGGACTTCACCCGCAGCGTCCTCAAGTGGGCGCTGCCCGCCTCGTTCGCGCTGGCCGCGGCCGCCATCCTCGTCCAGCTCATCTCCGAGGGCCTTCTCGATGCGTCGAGCGAGAAGGCGCAGACGCTGGTCTCGCTCACGCTCGGGATCACGGGCCTCTTCTTCATGGTCGAGGTGCTCGGCTTCCAGGGGGCCTCCTGGCGCAGCCTCACCCGGCCGGTGCTGACCACGCTGCTCGGGGCGCTGCTCATCCTCGGCTTCCTGGCCACGATCTACACGCCGGCTTTGCGAGGCTTCTTCGGGTTCACGAAGGTCACGACCGGCGACTGGGTGCTCATCTCCGTCGCGGTGGCCGGGGCCCTCGCCGGCCAGTACCTGCTCAGCCGCTACTGGCAGTGGGTCCTCGACGTCTTGACGGCCGCGCCGAAGCACGAGGAAGCGCTGCGCGGCCGCGCCGTCTGACGGCCGGCGCCGCAACTCGCCCTCACGTCAGCACAAGCGTCGCGGCAATCGCGAGTGGCAGGAAGATCCACGCCACCGAAGACAACAGCACCGCGACGGTCGCGAACAGCCTGGAGTTGTCCTCGGGCGGGCTTCCGCAGTTCCCGATCGTCTCCCAGAGCGCCCGCAGCGGCTGGCGCATGATCAGCCGCGACCGCCGGTGTGCAACCGCCGCGCCGGTGAGCAGCACCGAGCTCAACAGCGCGAAGAGCACGACAAGGCCCACGAACAAGCCCAGCAACACCGGCCGCGCCAGGAAATCGACGGCGCCGAGGTACTGCGAGGCGGAAGCGAGCAGCGGCACAGCGGCGCCGCCAGCCACGAGCGCCGGGACGCCTGCGCCGCCACCCTTGAAGCCCGGCGCGATGCGCTCCATCTCCACGCGCCCCTGGGCGAGGAGCGCCCGTTCCGGGGTCCCCCGGGCCGCCTGTGGTTCGCGGCGCGTGTACAACCGCAGGATCGCCGCGGCCACGTCGGCGGCGTACGCCTTCACGATGTAGTCCGCCACGAACTCCGCACCCCGCGCCGCCAGCGGCCGCAGCGGCCCGAACCGGCGGGAGACCACGGGGTCGCGCGAGCCTTCCCGGTCCAGCACTTCGAGCGCGTGGAGCGTCAGCCGGTGCGCCTCCGCGAAGCGCGCGGGCACAGCCAGGACGGCCGTGGCGGCCAGCCCGGCGGCGATGCGGGCTTCGGCCTCGGCCTCGCCGGCGAAGCGGGAGAGCGCGGCATCGGCAGCCGCCTCCGGCGCGCCGGTGAGCAGGCGCCGCGTCCGCTCCAGCTGCTCGGTGAGGTCGTCGAGCACAGCTTCGCCCGGGATCCGCTCCTTGATGGAGTCAAAGGGAGAGGGGCGCTCCGGCTGGCCGGCCATGGCGGGAGTGTACAATGGGGTGCGATGACAGCCCCGACGGATACGCGCGCAACCCTCCACGCGATGATCGACAGCATGTCTCAGGAGGAGCTGAAAGACCTCCTGGACTACTTGAACCTGCTTTCGGACCCGGATGAACTGACGCTGGAAGAGGAGGAAGCCGTCCTGAGGGCGCTCGAGGAGATGGAGCGAGGCGAGACGATCAGCGGAGAGGATCTGAAGCGGGAATTCGGCATTGAGGTATAGGTCCGGGTACTCCGCAGAAGCCGCGCGATACTAGCGCCGCGCGAGCCCTGCACTTCGCGCGAGGGTCATCGAGCGCGTCGAAAGGCTCTGCGACGACCCATTCAACCGCCATCTCTCCAAGCCTCTTCACGGTACGAAAGCAGGCGCGCGCTCAGCCAGCCTCGGCAACTTGCGCATCGTCTTCGAAGTCGTGGCCGAAGCGCTGGTTATCGTCGTCGTCAGGATCGGGCCGCGCGGGGACGTCTACGAGGGCTAGATCCCCTGCCACCACTGCCGGCCCTCCGCCCGCACGAAGCGCCCGAGTCCCGGCGCCGGCAGATGGCTCGCAGCCACCAGGGCGCGCTCGGCAATCAGGCGCTCAACGGTCGCCTTCCGCGTCCGCACCGCGAGCTGCCGGTCCCAGTCGAAGATCGATTCGAGTTCCGGCTCCTGCGCGTCCAGCTCCGAGATGACGACGTCCCCGAGGATGAAGCCGCTCTCCCCGCCAGAGGTAACCGCGACGCTGGTGTGCCCCGGCGTGTGCCCCGGCGTCGGGATCGCGGTCAACCGCGGCGAGATCGCGTGCTCGCCGGAAATCAGGTCGAGCAGGCCCATCCCCTGGAGCGGCTCCACGTCCCGGTCGAACGAACCGAGCCACGGCCGGCCGCTGGTGTCGTTCGCGCGCGCCGCCGCGGCCTCCTTCGCGTAGTGGTCCCAGTCCGCCCGGGGCACCAGGTGGCGGGCGTTCGCGAAAATCGCCCGCCCGGAGTGCCGGTCGATGTTCCAGCCGGTGTGGTCTCCGTGGAGGTGGGTGAACAACACGTGCGTCACCTGCGCGGGCTTCACCCCGGCTTCCGCGAGCTCCGAAAGCAGCCTGCCATTGTGCTCCGGCCCCCAGCCCGTATCGACGAGGAGCAGCGTCCCGCCATCGCGCACGAGGAAAGATGAGAACGCAAGCGCGACGCCCCCGGATGCGTCCAACCCACGCGCGAACCGCGCCGTGTCGCCCACGCCGGGGTACATCGTGGCGGCCGGGTAGGTCTGCACGAGGTCCAGGAGGGCGGTGATCTCAATGTCGCCGACGGTCGTCTTCTGCATGGCGGGCAGTCTACCTCCGCGCGCCGCGCGTTGCATCTTGCAACTCACGCCCGATACGCTGGACGGGCGAGGTGAACATGTTCGACCCCGGTTCTGAGCGTTCCAGCCCCGAGTGGTGGCTCAACAGGCAAAAAGGCCGGCTCCCCGGCCTCATCGGCGTCACGCCGGTCGAGTTCGGCGAGGGCTATGCCGTCGCCCGCCTCGAAATCCGGCCCGAGCTCTGGGCCCCCAACGGCTACCTCCACGCCGCCACAGTGGTCGCGCTCGCCGATACCCTCTGTGGCTACGGCTGCGTCGCGAACCTCCCCGAAGGCGCCTCCGGCTTCACCACGATCGAGGTCAAGAGCAACTTCCTCGGCACCGCCACCGAAGGGACGCTCACCTCCCGCGCGACCCTCGTCCACGGCGGCCGGAACACCCAGGTGTGGGACGCACCCGTCGTCCACGAGCAAACCGGGAAGACGATCGCCCTCTTTCGCTGCACCCAGATGATCCTCTGGCCGAAGTGAGCCCGGGCGCGGTCGCCCGCCAGCGCGAGAGCTGGTGACTCAGTAGGATGCGGCCAACCCGGACACCCGCGAACGGGGCCCGGGACTCGGAACCCGGGGACGCGAAAACCGTGATCGACTGGCCCGCCGTGCATCGCGAAGCACTCGACATCTTCGTGCGCTATCTCCAAATCGATACCTCGAACCCTCCCGGGAACGAGAAGCCCGCCGCGCGCTTCCTCGGCGGCCTCTGCGAGGCCGAGGGCATCGAAACCGAATACCTGGAGACCGCCCCCAACCGCGAAGTCCTGGTCGCCCGCCTGCGCGGGGACGGCTCGAAGCGCCCGATCATGCTCTGCAACCACACCGACGTCGTCCCCGTGGAGCCGCAATACTGGGACGTGCCCGCCTTCGCGGGCGTTGTCGAAGACGGCAAGGTCTTCGGCCGCGGCGCCGTCGACATGAAGGGCTGCGCCGTCATGCAGCTCCTCGCCTTCCTCCTCCTCAAGCGCCAGGGCCTGGCGCTGAAGCGCGACGTGGTCTTCTGCGCCGTGCCCGATGAAGAGGCCGGCAGCGATTTCGGCATGGTCTGGCTCTGCCAGAACCGCCCCGACATCGTGGACGTCGAATTCGAGCTCTCCGAGGGTGGCGGCGGCACCACCCGCTTCGGCCGCGAAGAGGCGAAGCTCTTCAGCGTCGCCACCAACGAGAAAGACCTCTGCTGGCTGAAGCTCACCGCCGTCGGCCGCCCCGGCCACGGCAGCGTCCCCCACGCCGACAACTCCGCCGTCTACCTGGTCCGCGCCCTCAACCGCCTGGTCGACTGGGAACGGGACCTCATCTACACCCCGGACACGGAAGCCTACCTGGCGCGTCTCGCCGAAGCCGGCCTGATGCCTCCGCTCTCCGACCGCGCAGCCGTGGAGGAGCGCATCAAGGCCTCGCCCGAACTGCTCGCCATGTTCATCAACACCCTGAACCTGACGATGCTCGACGCCGGCATCAAGGCGAACGTCATCCCTGCGAAGAGCGAGGCCGTGATCGACTGCCGGCTCCTCCCCGGGCAGCACAAGGCGGACTGGATCCGCCAGGTCCGCGAGCGCATCGACGACGACCGCATCTCCGTCGAGCTCTACTCCCCGGACCAGGGCGAACCACAGCGCGTCGAGTGGGACACCGAGCTCTTCCGGACCATCAACACAGTCGTGAAGGAGGCGATGGAGGACGCCGTCGTCGTCCCCGGCATGACCGTCGGCGGCACCGACAACCGCTTCCTGCGGGAGCGCGGCATCCCCGCCTACGGCTTCATCCCCTGCCTGCTGAGCCCGGAGGAACGCCGCGGCTTCCACGGCAACAACGAGTTCCTCACCATCGAAAACCTGAACATGGGCTGCGAGCTGATGTTCGAGATCGTCCGCCGGATGGTGGTCTAGGCCCCAACCCCCTGGGAGGCCGTCCCGTACCGCTCCGCGAAGTCTGCCTCGTTCAGCCGTGCCCCATGCCGCCGCTCCGAGACTTGCAATTCCATCCTCGTCAGCTGGGCCAATCCCTTACGGGTGTCGCTCGCCACCCGCGCCTTGTCCTGCCGCTTCAGCCGGAACTTGAAGAGCCAGTAGGTGAACGCCTTCCAATCCGCGAACGGCACTTCCTCGCGGAAGAGGACGCCCGTCTCCTGGTAGTGCAGCGCGAACAGGTCCTCCCGGCTCAGCCCGTAGACGCGCTGGAACATCGTCTCGTCCACGCGCAGGTCGGCGCCCCAGGCCCGGCTCCGGCCCTCCTTGTGGATCTCCTCCTCCACCGAAAGCTGGAGCGCTTCTTCCACCAGCACGCCGTACAGGTAGTTCAGGTGGGCGCTGTGCTTCGCCTTCCCCAGCCGCGCGGCGAATTCGTGGTCATCGATCTCGAGGGGCCAGCGGTTCTCCCAGAGCAGTGCGTCCCGTTCGGCGGCGGGCACAAGGTCCGGCACTTCGTCGAGCAACCGTTCGGCCAGCAGCAGCCAATCGAACGCCTCCCCGGCGATCAGGTAGCAGTACTCGCGGCTCCCGATTTGCTCGTACGGCGTGCGCCAGCGGGCCACGGCGTCGAGCAGCGCCTCGAACCAGTGCTCCCCGTCGAGGATCGCCTGGCGCATGCGCAGGACCACTTCGTCGGGCGCAGGCAACCGTGGCTGGTCATCGACTTCGCCTTCGTACAGCGGTGGCGGTTCGGTTGTCGCGTTCACTCAGTGCCCCATAGTACCAAACTCGGCCGGGCCCTCCAGCCGATCAAGGCCAAAACGCGATGCGCGTCGGCCACCTCGCCGCGCCCGCTCGCGCCGTGCGTTTCCGAAGAGGTTACAGAACGATTACACCCTCTCAGGGGTTCCCCTGATTGGCCCGGGCGGCGAACCCGAGGACGATCGATCTGCGCCTCGAGTCCGTCCCCTGGGAGGTACCGGAAATGCGTGTGGTGTGTGCGTGGTGTGGCGACGTCCTGGCCGATGCGGCGGGCCCGGTTTCGCACGGGATTTGCGCGAGTTGCGCCATGACGGTCGAGCGGGCGTTCCATGCCTCCCTGGCGGCTCGCACCCGTGTGATGCGCCACCGCAGGAGCCGCCGCGGGGCCGTCCCGACACTGCCCCTCCCCGGGTTTCTCCCCGGACCGGTCTAGCCTCCACCGGGGTCACTCCAACGGCCGCCCTCCGCGGGGCGGCCTTCCTGCGTGTGGCATATGGGCGAAAGGCGCCGCCCCTGCCCCTTTGTGCGCCGGGAACGCTCGCCGGCCTACCGTGCGAGGATCACTGCTTTGGAGGTTCAGCATGAACCCACGAGAAGACAAGCCCGCCGGCACCGCCGACCTCGCCGGCACGCGCCCCCCGCGCGAAGCCGACCGCCGTCCCGCGGAGGCCAACCCGCCCACCGGCTCGAGTGACGAATTCGAAGGCCGCCCCTCCCCCGCGCCGTCCGCTGGCGAACGCGCCGGCATGGAGACGGGAAGCCACGCCGCCAGCCGCCGCGACGGCGACGACGACGCGTTCGCCTCGCGCTCGTTCCCGGGGGCCCGCGGCAAGGATGCCGGACCGGGCCACGGACCACTGCTGCAATCGGCGGAGTCCTCCGGCTTCCGCGAGCGCTGGGAAGAGTGCCAGCGCAGTTTCGTCGATGAGCCGCGCGAGTCGGTGAAACACGCCGATGAGCTCGTCGCCGAAGTGATGCAGAAACTTGCCGGGCAGTTCGCCGAGACCCGCAGCAGCCTGGAACACCAGTGGGACCGCGGCGACAACGTCTCCACGGAGGACCTGCGCGTCGCGCTCCAGCGCTACCGGGACTTCTTCAACCGGCTCCTCGCCGCCTGACCCCGCCCACACCCCGGGAAACGGAGGCCCGGCAGTGTGCCGGGCCTTTGCCTGCGCCGCCTGAAGGACGCGCGAGTTACGCCCCTCGGCGGGACCAGCGCGAACGCACCTGCGCCCAGCTCCGGTGGGGCAACTCCCGCAGGTGGACGTCGCCCATGCCCCGGACGAACATCCACGACAGGATCACCACCGCGCCCCCCATCACCATGTCGAAGAAGTAGTGGTTGCCCGTGACCGTCACCGCCCACCACATCACCGCCGACATCGCGACCGCCAGGAAGCGGCCGGGCCGGCTCGCCGTGTTCGTCCAGATCGCCATCGAGGAGAGCAGGATCCAGCCGAAGTGGAAACTCGGCAGGGCCGCGTAGTCGTTCACGAACGGCCCGGGCTGGAAGTAGTTCACGTTGCTCGTCCCGCCATGCACCGTATCGATGAAGCCGAAGTCGTACCCGTAGTCTTCCATCAGCCGCGGCGGCGCGGCCGGCGCGATCCAGTACGTCGCGATCCCGACAACCGCGGAGACGAGCAGGACGTTCCGCACAAAGCGGTACTGCACCGGGTCCTTCAGCACCAGCCACACCGCGATCAGGAACATCACCGGGTAGTGGCCCCAGGCGTAGACCACGTTTGCGATGTTCATCGCCCAGCCGTATTGAAGGAACGCCGCCTGCCAGCGCACCTCCTGGAAGACGCCAATGCTGTCTTCGAAGCGGATCAGCGCCAGGCTGCGGCCGACTGAGCCCTCGACGTCGTCCGGGCGGATGCCCCGGAGGAGGAAGTAGATGGCCATCACGGCCGCGGTTGTTGTGATTTCGAACGCGGCCACCGCCAGCCGTTCCCGCGTCGGGAGCGCATGCTTTCCGGGCAACCTTCGCGACAGGACTGTCATATGCGGCGCCTTCGTCCTGGGCACGAACAAACGTGCTGATAACGATACGTTCACGCACACACTAGTCCCGCGGTTTGCGCGTGGTCAAGGCTTCTCCGCCCGTGCCCGGCCCTGCGGGCGTGAATCGCGAGGAAGCCGCAATGGCGCGCTCCCCGGAGTCTCGATTCGAATTCCCAATGCCACGCTTGACAGCCGGCGTACGATCCGCCCGCGCCAGCCTCCAGGGCCCACCCTCGAGGCGCGCGGGAGGGGATACGCCATGGCCGCCGTCACCGCTAAGCAAGCACGACCTTCGGGCATCACCGCGTTCATCACGCCCGACCTCAAAGCGCCGGAAGGGCGCCAGTCCGAGGACGCCAGGCGGGCATCGCCGCGCCGCTCGTACTCCCTCGCCCGGGGCGTCGTTGGCGGGCTGGGGATCCTCCTCCCCATTGTCCTCTGGGCCGGCGAGCCCCTCATCGACGGGAGCTGGGACGGCCGCGGCTCCATCAGCGCCTACTACCACTCCGGCGTGCGGGATTACTTCGTCGGCACGCTCGCCGTGGTCGCCGTGCTGCTGCTCATCTACAAGTTCTTCCAGCACTCACTCGACAATGTGCTCACCTGGGCCGCCGGCGGCGCCGCACTCGCGGTGGCGATCTTCCCGACTCACGTCCCGGACGGCGTCGGGCACTTCCCCACCCCGCTCCAGGAGAGCTGGGGCGAAGACTTCGTGGCGGGGCTGCACTACACCGCCGCGGCAACCTTCTTCCTCTGCATGGCCGCGATGTCCTGGCTCTTCGGACGCAGCGAGACGCAGCGCGCCGACCGCCCGAAACTCCCGCTCTTGCCGGAACACGACTGGAAGCGGACGCGGGCGGTGCACTGGATCTGCGCGGCGATCGTCTCGCTGATGGTGCTGCTGCTCATCGCCACCAGCCAGGTCGACGTTTTCGGCGACCAGGACATCTGGATCGCCGAGAGCGTGGCCCTCATCGCGTTCGGCGTGAGCTGGATCTACAAGGGGTTCGAACTGGACCTCCTCATCCCTTCGCTCGACCCGGACGAGAAGCCCCTCGCGCGGTCCTGAAGCCTCCCCGCGAGACGCGCGATACTGGCAGGCGTGACCGCCTTCCTGGACCTCTACTGGCTGCCGGTGGGCGCCGGGACTTCCCGGTTCCAGCAGACCAGCCTCCGCTTCTGGGAGGCGCTCGAAGCCGCCCGCGCCCGCAGGCCGCGCCTCCGCCTGGTCCATGCCGCCCTCAAGCTGGCCGGCGCCGATGGGCAGCCCTTCACCCTCGAGCTGATGCCCGCTTTCGTCCGCGACGATGTCCCCCCGCTGCTGACCGGCCCCGTAGGGCTGCCCGGGGCGGACCGCCTGCGGCTCTTCCGCTACCAGTTGCTGTGCGTGTCGGCGGACCGCCTCCCCGACGAGGAATTCGCCCTCGCGCCACCGGCCCGCCTCACGTCGGACCCGGAGAGAGTCGCCCGCGTGCTCGCCTTCGCGCGCGAAGTGCCGCGCTACACCTGGGGCCGGCGCGTCAGGGGGACATCGGAGATGTGGACGTCGGACTCCGTGGTCTCGTGGCTGCTCTGCCGGGCGGGGTTCGACGTGTCATCTATCGGGCCGCCCGCGGGCAGCCGGGCGCCGGGCTGGCAGGCCGGCATCGGACTGGCGGCCGCCCGGCAGCGCGCGCGGGGCGCCGGCGCCTAACGGGCCGCGACAACCTCCTCCGGGTGGCGGAACCGCGGCCGTTCGCCGCGGGCCAGCGAGGCGTAGAGGTCGGCCAGCTGGCGCGCCGCGGACTGCACGTCGAACAGCGTGCGCGCCCGCAACCGCCCCAGCCGCGGGCTGAACAGGTCCAGCCGCTCGGCCCAGCGCGCCACGTCCTCCACGGAGTAGCCCGCGTACCCGCACTCGCCCGAGACGATGAGTTCGGCCGCGGCGCTGCCCTCGAGCGTCAGCACCGGCACACCGCAGGCCATCGCCGTCACCGCGGCGACCTCCGCCGGCCTGGTCGTGAACGAAACGCAGGCGGCCGCCGTGGCAAGTTCGCGCGGCGCCTCAGGGGTGGTCGCATCGACGGTGCGGACGAGCCGCGACTCCGGCACAGCGACGCCGGGGCTGGCGAGCACCACCAGCTCGCGCTCCACCGCGCGCGCAACTTCCGCGGCGCGCGCAACCGCCTCCTCATCCCCGGGCTGGGCCACAGTCACCAGGTGGTCGCCGCGGGCCGGGGCCGGCTCGACTTCGGCGGTGGGGATGGCCGGCGGGACAACGGCGGCGGGAGGAGCCGGGTTCCGCTTCGCCTGGCTCCAGGAATGTGCAACGAGCGGCAACCGGGCGGCCTCGTGCCGCCACACGGTCTGGACGGCCGGGACGGCGAACTCGGCGCCCGGGTGCGCGCCGAAGACGTGCACGACGTCGAAGTGGCGCGAAAGCTCCTGCAACGTTTCGGGGGTTTCAAGGGGCAGCGGCCGGGCGACCACCTCGTGGTCCAGCGCGCGCAACGCGGGGGCGAGCCAGTGGTTGGCCGCCGCCTGCGCGGAAAGGAACGGGGACTCGGGGGCGGGTTCGTAAAGATGAAGGATGCGCGGTTTCATCGATCACCTCCTGAACGTCGTCGTTAGCACTCTCCTTCCTCGAGTGCTAATTGAAGAAAACGCGGGCCGGCCCTGTCAAGAGGCTGGGGGAGGGTTGGAGGCCACACTACCCATGCTCGCCGTACTACGAGCGCCCAGACAGGCGATCCCACCGCAACAGGTGCGACGCACAGCCATGCGGAACCTTCCAGCCTCGGCCGTGCCGCTGAATCGGAAACTGCGCACGCGGCGAACCTCTCCTACGGCAAACTCACCACTTCAACCAACGCGTTGCTGTAGGTCTGCGAGAATCTCGCCAAGTCGCTTAAGGTCATTGCCAAGGTCATGCCGCCACTTTATCCGGTCAGGGCTCCAGCTCAACCGGGTGCCTCCGCTAAAGCTTACCAGACCGCTATGAGTATGCATGCGCGTGTAATAGGACTTGGACAGTTTCGACGCGAAGAATGCCTGCATCTCCTTATGCCAACTCTCGCATGCACTCAACCACGTGGATTCATCGTGCTCCGCAGGATCGTCGAGACGACCATAAACCCTGCTCCCTTGTTCGATCAATTCGGACAGTTCGTCGACCACCTCCTGGCGAATCATTGACCGTGTGTCACCGTAGTTCGTAATGCTCTTGGCCACCTGGTTGGCGTGTGGTGCACTGATGGCAGTGCCATGACGGTCACCCGTCGCCGCAGACGTGTTCCTAGATTCCAACCTTGCAACAGGGGTCGTTTCGTACCCGTCGGTGCCCGAAATCGCGCGTCCGATGAACAACCCAATCCCCCCGCCAACCAGCGCCGACCCAACCGCCCAGAGAGCGATCTCGGAATTGGATCCGCCCGCCGCGGGGTGCATGGCGACGGCTGCTACCAACGCGGGAACCCCTGCTGTAAGACACCCACCCCCTAAGGCTTCAGGCCTCGGTTTCCATCCCATATCGCGCCCCCAAGAGGGTACGCGTCAGCATAGGGGCGATCTTGACTCTCGTATACCACCCTCGGGTCAACAGCCAACAGCCACCACCCCTACCACAACCCCCAGATCTCCACCGCGTTCCCGCCGACAATCCGCTTCCCCGCTTCTTCACCAGTTGTCGCGATAATGTCGCGCACAGCAGCGGCGCTGTACCCCAGCGTCGATTCCGGGTGCGGGTAGTCCGAAGCCCAGAGCACCTTGTGCGCACCTATGTGGTGCAACAACTCCATCCCGATCGGGTCTTCCTGGAAGGTCACGTAGCAGTTCTGCCACCAGTAGTAGCTCGGCATCTGCGCCAGCTTCGGGTTCATCTCGCTCTCGAAGTCGCGGTAGATGCGGTCCGCGTCGAAGAGCGCGGCCGGCACCCAGTGGGCCCCGCCTTCGGTGAAGATCACCTTCATCCGCGGGTGCCGCTCGAGGATGCCCGAGAACACCATCAGCCCGAACAACCGCCGGAACGGCGAGAAGCTCTGCATCTGGAACGTGCCCAGCGCCCCGAGCCCGCGCGTCTGGATGTTCTCGCCGATGTGGAACGAAATGGGGTACCCGCTCTCTTCGATCGCGTCCCACAACGGTTCCATGGACCGCGAGTTGTAGAACACGCCCGGCGGCGAGGACGGGATCTCCATCGCCTTGAAGCCCAGCGCCTTCAGTTCCTGCAGGTTGTCCTTCGCCGCGTCCGGGTCCCACCAGTTCAGGATGCCCACCCCGTAGAGACGGTCCGGGTAGGCCTTGCAGTAGTCCGAAAGCCACTCGTTATAGGCCTTCATGCAGGCGTCCCGCAGTTCCAGGTCCTGCAGTCCCACAAGAGAGAGCGTCCGCTGCGGGAAGATGACGTCCTTGTCGACTCCCTCCGCGTCCAGGTCCTTGATGCGCTCTTCGACGAGCTGCATGCCCGGCCTGCCCTCGACGAGCATCGTGTTCAGGCCCGGGACATCCAGGTTGCGGCCCTCAGCCTCCAGGTGGGAAAAGCCCTCGTCGTCGTACCACAGCCGCGGCGCCCGGTCCTTGAAGCGCGCCGGCAGGCGCTCCTTCCAGAGGTCGCACGTCTCCATGATGTGGCTGTCGGCGGAAACGACGACGGTGCCCGCCGGGAGCGGCTCGCCCTGGGGCGGGATCGCCCGCTCGCGCGGCCACGCGATAGTCGTGCCCGCGGCCGAAGGGACGGATGTGGGGGAAGGGATCGTCATGCTGGGGCCTCCATGGGATGCGCCGATTCTACGCGCCCCATCCGCCGCCCACTAGAACGGGTCCAGGGCCTTCTCCCCATCGTCTTCCAGCCAGTCGATGCCCTCGCGTTCCACCAGGTCGGCTTCGTCGCAGCGGTCGCGCCAGTCGCAAAACGTGCAGTGCGGCCCGGGCATCGCCGGCCACTCGGTGTTCGCCTCCACGCGCTGCTTCCAACGGCCCAGCTCGTCCACGGTCTTCAGCGCGTCGTCCCGCGTGAGTTCGCGCACGCGCTGCTCGCCCGTGCGCAGGTTCCAGCCCACCGCCCGCACCGTCGCCTCGTGCGGCAACCGCAGTTGCGTGCGCAGCACCAGGTGGGCGATGTCGAGCTGCCAGTCCACCCGGTCGTCCAGGTCGAACCGGCCCGTCTTCCAGTCGATCAGTTGCCAGCGGCCCGCGCTCAGCCGGTCGGCGCGGTCCACCTTGGCACGGACGTTGATCCCCCGTTTCTTCGAAGGCACCCACGAGTCCAGCTCCGCGAACCGCGCCTCGCTCTCGATCGATTCGTGCGCGCGCACACCGTTCGCGTAAATCTCGCGGGCGAGCGCGTAGTGCTCCGTTTCCGGCCCGGCAAGCGCGTGCGAAGGCATGCGCAGGTAGAGGTCCAGCTCGTGTTCGCCGTCGCGCGGGTCGCCGGTCTCGCAGAGTTTCTGCATCGCCCGGTGCACGCCGTTGCCCACCAGCGATGCGGCCGACTCGCGCCCCGGCGGCCATTCCTCGCCGCTGACGTACGAAAACCAGTAGCGCTTCCGGCAGAGCCGGAATTGCTCCATCTTCGAATACGTGAGCTTGAAGAGCGGGGCCTCGTCGTTCGTCATCGTGGTGAATCCTACGGGCGGCGCGGCCCAACTCCAACGCCGCGCGCCACTCAGCCGATGCGGCGCATCCAGGTAACCTGCTTCAGCGGCAACAGGTTCCACACCAGCACGTCGCCCTCGAGGTGGCGCGTCACCGCCACGAACAGGTTGCCCGGCCGCAACACCAGCTTCCCGTCCTCGAACCGCGCCGCCACCCGGATCGGCTGGAAGTCGAAGCCGCTCACGTCGTCCACGCCGTTCCCCAGCGTGCCGTCGGCATACATGTCGTGGATCACCGGGCGGGAGGTGATGACCACGCGGTTGCCGGCCTGCTCGATGCGCTCGACGTGGCGTGGCTCGGCGGGCTTCCCGTCCACTTCGACGGCGAACGCCTGCCACAGCCCGCGAAAGTCCGGCAGCCCTTCGGCGATCGGCTCATCGCAGCCGGCGAGCACCGGCGGCGGCATCTCGCCATGCCACCCGCCCGCGGGCGTATGCGCCACCGGGATATCCCGCGCCGCCACCCGGAAGCCTTCCGTCACCACGCCCCGACTATAGCGCCTCTCACCTCTCACCTCTCGCCCCTTTACACTCCACCCGTGCCCTCGCCCCTCTCCGGAATCACCGTCATCGAAGCCGCGAACTACGTCGCCGCCCCCTCCGCCGGCGGACTCATGGCCGACCTCGGCGCCAACGTCATCAAGGTCGAGCCGCCCGGCGGCGAAGTCATGCGCGGCGTGATCCCCACCGGCGCGCCCGGCAACATGCCCTTCAATTTCCTCTTCGAACTCGAGAACCGGGGCAAGAAGTCCATCACCATCGCCCTGGACGCGCCCGGCGGCCCGGGACTGCTCCTGCGCCTCCTCGAATCCGCCGACGTCTTCCTCACGAACCTCCTCCCCTCGCGGCTGCGGCGCTTCGGGCTCACCCCGGCGGACTGCCTGGCGAGGAACCCGCGCCTCATCTTCGTGGGCGTCACCGGCTACGGCCTCGAAGGCCCCGACGCCGACCGCCCCGGCTTCGACTTCTCGGCGTTCTGGGCACGCTCGGGCATCATGTCGCTCGTCGGCCATCCCGGCGCCCCGCCCGTCCTCAGCCGCATCGCCCAGGGCGACCACACGACCGGCATGAACGCCCTCGCCGCCACCCTCGCCGCCCTCCGCCTGCGCGACCTCACCGGCGAGGGCCAGGTGGTCGACATCTCGCTCCAGCAGACGGGTGTCTACACCATCGCCACCGATTTCGCGCGGACGCTCGTCGATGGCACGCAACCCAGGGTCCTCGACCGCACCGCGCCCGACAACCCGCTCTTCAACACATACCCAACGAGCGACGGCCAATGGGTCCTGCTCGTGCACATGACCCCGGACCCCTACTGGCCGAAGCTCTGTGCCGCGCTCGGCTGCGAAGAACTGGCCACCGACCCGGCCTATGCCTCGATGTCGTCCCGCCGGAGCCGCGGCCGCGAACTGGCAGCCTTCATCGAGGCCCGCTTCCGCGAACATGACCTTGCCCACTGGGCCGCCGCGCTCGACGAGCACGGGCTCATCTGGGCGCCGATGGTGGGCCTGCCCGATGTGGTCGCGGACCCCGCACTGCGGGGCCGGGGCGCGTTCCAGCCGCTCGAACTCCCGCAGGGCACGTTCGAAACTGTGGGGACGCCCTTCGTCATCCAGGGCGCCGGGATCGGCGTCCGCGGGCCGGCTTCGGCGCCCGGAGCCGATACCGCGGCCGTCCTCGCCGCCGCCGGGTTGAGCGACGACGAAGTCGCGGAGTACGCCGCCGGCGGGGTTTTCGGTTAGGCCCGGTCCCAAGGGACGCCCCGCAATCCCACTTTCGGGTGACGTGCCCGGCCGCGCCCCCTGAGAACCTGAGAGCACTACCTCGAAACGGATTCAGGAGCGCGACCATGCTTGCAACCTGGTGGGCCGGCGACCCCCTCCCGCAGTTGCCCCGGCTGGATGGCCTCGAAGTGGGCTCGACCGATTCGCCGGCGGTGTTCGCGGACTTCGACATCCCGGTGACCGAGGCGGCCCGGCGCATGGCCGAAGGCCACCGCGCTTACGTGGCCTGGTTCCGCGGCCAACCCGCGGCCTACGGCTGGGTCGCGACCCTCGCCGCCGATATCGGCGAGATCGGCGTGGCCTTTGCCATCCCCGCCAACGAACGCTACCTGTGGGACTTCAAGACCAGGCCCGAATTTCGCGGCCTGGGCATCTATCCGCGGCTGCTGAATTCCATCATCCGCTCCGAAGCCGCCACCGCCGAGAGGCTCTGGATCCTGGCCGCGCCGGAGAACACGGCTTCGAACAAGGGAATCGCGAAGGCGGGCTTCCGTGGCACGGGGACGGTTTCGTTCACGATCGACGGGAAACCGGCGCTGGGGACGAAGGAAGGCGCGGGGAGGGCGCTGGCCGCCGCCGCGTTCCTCGGGGTCGCCGCCAGCGCGAAGCCGGCCCGCCCCTGCTGGGCCTGCGAGGCCGGCCTCGGCTGCGGGTGCACGCGCGCGGGCGGCCCCTGCACCTGCCGTGCGGAGGCCGAATCCCGGCCGTTGGTCGCAAACGGCGCTGCGCGTTAGCCGTGAGGACGGCTACAGAAAGAGGAGCGCGTTCTTCAATGACTCCGCATCCCGGCCGCCGATCACATCGAGTAACCGTGCGGCGAAGCGCTCGGCCGGGAGTGTCTGCGCGCTGCGGATGACGATGCCCCAATGTTCACGTCCCTCGTGCGCGAAACGCGTGTGCAGCGAGGCGAGGTGGGCCTTGTTCGCGGTCACAACGAGGCAACGTTCGGCCACGGCGAACTCCATCTGCTCATCATCCGCCATCCGGGCACGCCCGAGTTCGAGCGCCGGCACGACGTCCAGGCCAGCGTTCCGCAGTGCCGCGATGAGTCGATGAGCGGAGGAATCCTCTTCCAGGAAAATCCGGACCGCCGTCACGCGCGGGCGGGGCTTGCCGCGGCCTGCCGCGAAGCCTGGAAGTCAGCCTCGTCGGCAGCCATTTCGGCGTCCATCGTGTCCTTGTTTGCGAGGTAGTGCGCGAGAGCAGCGTAGATGCCGGCCAGCGCTACAGCCGGATATTCTTCGTGAATCTGCTCAGCCGAGAGCCCGGCGGTGTACCACGTCGCCACCTGGCGCACCGAAACCCCGGTGCCGGACACGCAGAGCCGCCCGCCGTTCACCCCCGGGTTTCGCTCAAGCAATGATTCGATCGAGGCCATATGGCAAGGATACCAGAAAGGATCCGGCCCTCCTCGACTTCCCCGGAGTGAGGGAGGCCGCGAAGCCCGGCAAGCGGCCGCACCGGCTGGGGCGTATGCTCGCCAGGCGTTGCATGCCGCGCCTCCGCCTGTGTCGCGAACAGCCGGGAGCCCGCTGTCTCAGGCTGAATCAATCCCGCACTGCGGAGGACCCGATGCGCAACGTGACCTACTCGATGACCATGACCCTGGACGGCTACATCGTCGGGCCCGACGGGGCGTTCGACTGGATGCTCCCGGACGAGGAGGTCTTCACCCTCGCAACCGACGAAGTGCGCGGGGCCGGTGTCCACCTGCTTGGACGGCGGCTGTACGAATCCATGCTCTACTGGGAGACGGCCGACCAGAGCCCCGCCCTCAACTTCTCGACGCGTGAGTTCGCCGCGATCTGGAGGGCGCTCCCGAAGGTCGTGTTCTCCACCACGCTGGCGGCGGTAGAGGGAAACGCCCGCCTGGCGTCTGGCAGCCTCCAGGAAGAGATCGAGCGCCTTCGCGCCGGGCCGGATGAGGGCGACATCGCGATCGGCGGCGCGACGCTCGCCAGCCAGGCCGCTGCGCTCGGCCTCATCGACGAGTACCGGATGCGCGTCCTGCCGGTGCTGGCGGGCGGTGGCCGCCCCTACTTCCCGCAAGACGAGGAGCGGACGTACCTCGAGCCCGTCGAGTGCCGCCCCCTCCGCTCGGGAGTGGTGTACCTGCGCTACCGCGTGGCGCGGTAGCAACTCAGGGGAATGACCGCTCAGCGGCTAATCGAGCAGGCAGAAAACGAAATCGCGGCCTTCATCGAATCCTCGAGCCGTAGCCGGGAGATCAGAACTACTGATGACTCTGGCGAATTGTGGGATGTGGTGATGGAGTTGCAGTCGTTACGGCAGTCGATGCAAGGGGCGTGGCCCGATTGGGACTGATAGCGCTGGCCCGACTCAAAACCGAACGTGACCTTAGAGTGACCTTAGAGTAACTGAATTTGCTGACCTGGACGCGGGAGCGGCGGCGCTGGCGCGACTGAGTGCAAGGCCGGCTGACGTAAAGGACGCGGCGGGCGTAGCCCCTTAGTAAGGTCGTAAGGCACGGGCTTTCCCGCGAGCCCGACAAGGTACACGAACGGTCGCTCGGTGCGGTCGATGGCTTGAAGCCACTCCCAGCGGTTCATGAACATCCTCAGGCAAGCCCAAGTGGGGTACTCGCCGTTGTCGACGAAAACGATGCCCACCTGGTACTGTAAGATCAGTGGAAACTCGTTCGCGTTCTCAAGGATTTTGTGGTTGCTTGAGAGCGCTAAGTACCGGTTCTCACCTACCCACCTCAGCCATTCGGGGTCCTTCGTGCCAAACCGAATCGGCGGGTGATTAGACGGATACACGATGTCGTCAGACGGCATCTTCACGAGCTTCAACGACTTGGGAATCCCCGTCCCGCAGTCCTCGTCGATGAACACCTTCACGCGGCAAGCTTTACTCCTTCCCTGATTGCTGCCGCCACTACTGCAACCGGAAGCCCGAAATCGTCCGCAATTTCCTCGTACTCCCAGCCTGCTTGCCATCGCTGGACAAGTACGCTCGCTCTCACATTTCGGCCAGCCACTACCGGCCAACCTGCTCCGTATTCGGGATCAACCACCACCGGCACCATCTTCCCTGCCGGATACCACCTTTCCGCGAGTTCGTCTTCACTTCGGTCGAAGTCAAAGAGGTCGAGGGCCTCGTCCATTTCAATCGGGAGCATGTAGTTACCGCCGGTGTCAATCGCAATGATCCCGGGGCCAGGGTTCGCCTCTTCGTACTGATGAATAATGTTCCCCCCCTGCACCTTGAAGATGGCGCTGGCAAAGGGATACTCAATGCCGAGCTTCTGGCGCGCAAAGGCGTGCGCCGCCCGAAGACGTTTCAGGGGGATTCTGCGGCCCCCTCCCGCCCGGTAACGGGCGACGACGATCAGTTCGGCAAGGTCGAGAAAGGATACCAACAGGGGTGTCCCCGGCCGACGCTCGCGCGGCCCCAGCACAGGGACTCGCTTGTTGCCCACCGTCTCTCGGCCGACAAACCAGTTTCGGATGTTCTCCGCACTGGTCCCCGCGAGGCGCGCGGCCTGTGTGACTGTATACGTCTTGCTCGTACGAAAGGACGTGATGGCCACCGTAGGTGCTCCCGCCCGGCGTGGACACCGCTACGCTGGGGCTGGTACTGTAGTGTTACAGCCCTGCAATCAGCAATATCAATCTAGCACGATCGAGAACAGCCGCCACCCCGGGCGGCTGTTCTCATTCTCGACGGAGACGAATCTCCGGCTCCCTAGAACCCTGTACATCGGCTACGCCTCGTCACGGTGTGGTAGCCGAACATGTCCTCGTCGACGTAGCTCTGGAGGAGCCCTGCTGATAGTTGCCGGTGCATCCGCAGCACGCCCCTACCCCAGGTACATGCTCCCCCGGCTCCCGCCCTTCGGGTCGGTCAACACGTTCACCACGGCCACCTTCCCCGAGCCGAGGGCCAGCTCCAGCGCCGGCCGGATCCCGGCCGGATCCGTCACCTTCGCCGCGAACCCGCCCACCATCTCGCCCATCCGTTCGTAGTCGACCGGCAGGAGGGCGGCGATAGGCGGCGAATCAGGCGCGAACATCCGGTCCTGGATCGAGTGGCCCGCGATGCCCCCGTTGTTCGAGATCACGAACACCACCGGGATGCCCACGCGCGCCGCCGTCTCCACCTCCATCGCGGCCGCGCCGAACGCGTAGTCGCCGACTACGGCCACCGCCGGCCAGTCCGGCATCGCCAGCTTCGCGCCGATCGCGTACGGCACCCCGGTGCCCATGCAACCGGTCGTCCCGGAGTTCAGCAGGGCCCTCGGGTTGTAGCTCGGCAGGACGGCCCGCGCCACGCCCATCGTCAGTTCGGCGTCGACGCTCACGCACACGTCCCGCGGGAGCACGTCCCGCACCTCGCGCAACAGGCGGAAGTGGTTGATCGGCGTGCGGTCCGAGTCCATCTGCTCGGCGACCGCGGCCTCGTTCTTCGCCGCATCGGCCCGCAACGATTCGACCCAGCCCGTGCCGGCGGAGGTCAACCGGCGGCCGGCCAGGGCCCCGGCGATCGCCTCGATGCCGGCCGCGCAGTCCGCCACGAGCCCGAACTCCAGGTCCGCAGCGTTCGTCATTTCCTCGGCGACGATGTCGACCTGGGCAAGGCGGACACCCGGCGCGAACCGCGGCGCCCGTCCGAACTGGAAGATCCAGTTGAAGCGGCCCCCGGCCATCAGCACGGCGTCGGCCCCGGAAAGCGCCGCCGAACGGGCCGCGTTCATGCACATCGGGTTGTCGTCCGCGATCACCCCGCGGCCCATGGGCGAGGCCACGTACGGGATGCCCAGGTCCACCAGCCGCGTGAGCGCTTCCGTCGCGCCCGACCACGCCGCCCCCTTCCCGACCAGGACGAGCGGGCGCTCGGCATCCGCGAGCATCGCGGCGATCGCTTCGACCATGCGCGGTTCCGGCTGGGGCGCCGAAACCTGCGGCGCCGATTCGCGCAGCCGCACCGCTTCGTCATCGACGCGGCGGCGCACGAACTGGCCGGGGAAGTCCAGGTACACCCCGCCGGGCCGGCCGCTGACGGCCTTCCCCAGCGCGAGGTGCAGCAACTCGGGGATCCGCTCCGTCGAGTCCACCTGGCTCGTCCACTTGCAGCCGGGGCGCGCGAACGCCACCTGGTCCGCCTCCTGGAACCCGCCGAGGCCGCGCGTCCGGCCATCCGCCGAACCGCCGAGGACCACGAGGGGCATCCCCGACTCGGTCGCCACGTGCAGGCCCGTCACCGTGTTGATCATCCCCGGCCCGGAGCCGGCGACGACGACACCGGGCTTCTTCTTCAGGTACCCCCAGGCCGAAGCGGCGAAGCAGGCCGACTCTTCGTGGCGGCAGTTCACCACCTGGATGCCCTCCGCCTGCATCCCTGCCATCACCTCGATCATCGGCCCCGCCACCACGCCGAACGCTGTATCGATGCCCGCGGCCTTGAGTTGCCTCGCGGCGAGGCGCCCGCCGTTGATTTCCGTCATGCCCGGCTCCTTCGGTTAGTCCGGGCGAGTTTACGCCGCCAGACCTCTCCGCCGCCCGTTACCCGCAAACCCCATCTCTGCGGCATCATTCGCGGCACATCCAACCCCGCAGGTGCCGCGTGAAAGCCATCGTCATCGCCCAACCGGGAGGCCCCGAAGTCCTCCAACTCCAGGAAGTCCCAGACCCCGTCCCGGGGCCAGAAGACCTCCTTGTCCGCGTTCGCGCTGCCGGCCTGAACCGCGCCGACCTGCTCCAGCGCCAGGGAGGCTACCCGCAGCCCGGCCCGAAGCCGTCCCACGACATCCCCGGGCTGGAGTTCGCGGGCGAGGTCATCGCCATGGGCGCCCGCGTCGAAGGCTTCGCCCCCGGCGACCGCGTCATGGGCCTGCTCGCCGGCGGCGGCTACGCCGAGCAGGTCGTCACCCACTTTCGCCTTGCCATGAATGTGCCCCCGGGACTCTCCTGGGACGAAGCCGGCGCCACCCCCGAGGTCTACATCACCGCCCACGACGCCCTCCTGCAGTGCGGCTTCGTCGCCGGCGAGTCCCTCCTCGTCCATGCCGCCGGCTCCGGCGTCGGCGTCGCCGCGGTCCAGATCGCGAAGGTCATGGGCGCCTCGCTCGTCATCGGCACCGCCGGCAGCGATGACAAGCTGCGCCGCGCTGCCGCGCTCGGCCTCGACGTTGGCGTGAACTATCGCGAACAGGACTTCGCCGAAGCCGTGAAGGAAGCCACCGGCGGCCGCGGCGTCGATGTCATCCTCGACGTCATCGGCGCCGACTACTGGGCCCGCAACATGGCCTCCCTCGCGCTCAAGGGCCGCATGGTCCTGGTCGGGCTCATGGGCGGCGCGACCACCAACGCGAACATCGGCGTGCTCCTCCAGAAGCGCGCCTCCGTCCGTGGCACCACCCTTCGCGCCCGCCCCCTCGAAGAGAAGGGCGCCGCCACCCGCGCCTTCGAAAAGAGCGTCCTCCCGCACATCGCCAGCGGCCGCATCAAGGTCATCGTCGACCGTGCCTACCCACTCGCCGAAGCCCCCGCCGCCCACGAGTACATGGCGGCCAACCAGAACTTCGGCAAGCTCGTCCTCCGCCCCGGTGGCTGAGATTCCCTGGCCGGGCCCGCCCCTCGTGTGCCCCGCCTGCCGCGAGGGCGCCATCGCGCATAACCTCGACCCGGCCCTCCGCTGCCCGGCCTGCGGCGAGCAATACGGCTCCCTCGAAGGCACAACCATCCCCCGCGTGCTCGCACCCGCCGCCCGCGAAGCCGCGCAGCGCCTCGACGCGCCGGGCCCGCTCCGGCCGCCGGGCGCGCTCGGGCCGTGGCTCCGCTCCGTTACCCCCGGTTCGGCCGCGTTCGGCCCCCTGGCGCGCGCCGCCATCTTCCTCCGTGCCATGGCCGAAGGCCGCGAAGAACCCTTCTACACCGACCTCTGCGACCAGCTCCTCCCCGACCTCCCGGGGGAAGCCCTCGGCATCGACCTCGGCTGCGGCGCCGGCAACCTCGCCTTCGAACTCGCCCGCCGCACACGCGCAACCATCGTCGGCCTGGACCTCGATGCCCACCTCCTCCGCTGGGCCGGGCGCGCAGCCGCCGCAGAATCGTTCGAGGCCCCCGTCCGCCTCGACGCCGGCCGTTTCGCCGCCGCCACCCTCCACATCCGCCACAGCTTCGACTCCGCCCGCCTCCGCCTGCTCTGCGCGAACCTGCTCGACCCGCCCTTCGCACCCGCCACCTTCGACTTCGTCGCCCTCGTGAACGTCCTCGACTCCGTCGCCCACCCCGCCGCCGCCCTGCGCCAGGCCATCGCGCTGCTCAAGCCCGGCGGCCACCTCCTCTTCGCCTCCCCCGACTCGTGGAACGGCGCCACCACCCCGGTGAAGCGCTGGCTCGCAACCACCGAAGCCGGCTGGGACCGCGTCTTCGAACGCGCAGGCCTCGAAACCCTCCGCCGCACCGACGACCTCGAATGGCGCCTGCAGGACACCCCCCGCCTCCACCACCTCTACCGCGTGCACGCGAGGCTCCTGCGTAAATCATAGAACGCCCGTCCCCCCGCGAACCCACCACCAGACTCCCAGATCCGACCGTCAGGGAGGCCTCCCGCGCGAAACCCGCCACCCACCACTCCCAGATCCGACCGTCAGGGAGGCCTCCCGCGCGAACCCACCACCCACCACTCCCAGGATCCGACCGTCAGGGAGGCCCCCCGCGCGAACCCGCCACCCACCACTCCCAGATCCGACCGTCAGGGAGGCCTCCCGCGCGAACCCACCACCCACCACTCCCAGATCCGACCGTCAGGGAGGCCCGGTACCCCACGACCAGCAACCAACGCCCCACGAAAAAGGCCCCCCGTCTCCGGGAGGCCCACTGCGAACGGCCAACAGCCAGCGGCTAAATGATCGCCGCGGTCCCCGAACCCACCGCCTCAGGCTCCGCCGGCGCTTCGATCAGCGGCGTCTCCGCCTTCGGCGCACGCTCCATGTGCTCCAGCCCCTGCATGCTGAAGCCGAGGTCCCCCAGCTCGCACAGGAAGCTGCAATACGTCAGCCGCAACGCGCTCGTCGACTTGTTTCCCACGTACAGCAAGCCGCACCGCTTGCAGCGCGGCATCGAAACCAGCTCGGCATTCACCGGCGGTAGCGGCTGTTCGTCGGTCGGGTCCTGGCGGTCGTCGGCGGCAACGTTCATAGCTGAGATTCGGCCTCTCTTCGGAGAGTATGCCCCATTTGTGAATTCCGTGCCTCAGGGTGTCACGCTTTCATATGTCGATCCAACAACAACCACCCCCACCTTTACTCACCGCTCAGATCTCACCGCTCACCACTCACGCATCACGCTCTCGCCCCGGCCAGCTCCCGCTCCCGCAGCATCTCGTAGAACCGCGGCAGCCACGTCCGGCCCGCGTTCTCCGCCTCCTCCAGGTGCGGGTACCCGCTCAGGATGAAGAACGACAGGCCCAGGTCCACGAACCCGACAAACTTCCGCGCCACTTCTTCGTGCGAACCCAGCACCGTCACGCCGATGCCCCGCCGCACCAGTCCCACCCCTGCCCACAGGTTCTCCTCCACCCAAAGGTCTCGCGCATCCGTGCCCCCGGTCCCGTTCACGAACGCCCGCTGCCGCGATTCGCCCGCCGAATCCGTCGCGTTCAACACCGCCTGCGTCCGCTCGATCTGCTCCGGCGTGACCCCCTCGAGCTGCGACTCCGCGGCCGCCACCGCCTCCTCATGCGTCTCGCGCGAGAGCACGTGGAACCGCACCCCGAACCGCAGCTCCCGCCCGTGCGCCGCCGCCTTCTCCCGCATCCGCGCGATCCGCTCCCTCATCTGCGGCGTCGATTCGCCCCACAGCAGGTACGTGTCGATTTCGCGCGCGAACAGGTCCTCCGCCGGCGCGCTCGCCCCGCCCGCGTACAGCGGTGGATACGGCTCCGTCGCGCACTTCACCAGCGGCTTGCAACCCTCCACCCGGTAGAACTTCCCCTCGTGGTCGAAGCGCCGCCCGCTCCAGTACTGCTTCATCACCTCGATGAACTCGCCCGTGCGTGCGTAGCGCTCGTCGTGGGGCGTGAAATCGCCGTCCGCCGCCAGCTCCGCCGGGAACCCGCCCGTCACCACGTTCACCAGCAGCCGCCCCGGCATCAGCCGGTCGAAGGTGCTCACCATCTTCGCCGCCACCACCGGCGCCACGAACCCCGGCCGCACGGCGACCAGCATCTTCAGCCGCTCCGTCTGCGCCGCCACCATCCCGCCGACCACCCACGCGTCCTCGCACGCATCGCCGACCGGGATGAGCACGCTCACGAACCCCGCCCGCTCGGCCGCCTGGGCCACCCGCACGAGATACTCCAACGAAGCCTCCCGCTGCGTCTCCCGCCGCCCAAACGACTCCAGGTCGCCGGACGTGGGGAGGAACCAGGAAAACTCGGGGTGATGCATGGGGGCCATTTTCGATTGGCGGTTGGCGAATGTCGATCCACCCGCTCATCCCTCATACCTCATCCCTCATACCTCATTGACTCACTAGATACGCCAAAACATACTCACTCTATGAGTAAGCGCCTCCAGGTCATCCTCCCCGAAGAGGAGTACCGCGCCCTCGCCGAGACCGCCCGCCGCCAGGGGACGACCGTCGCCCGCGTTGTCCGCGAAAGCCTGCGTCGCACCCTCGCCGAGGAGACCGGGCCGGACCCCGAGGAGCGCATCGCCGCCGTGTTGCGGTTCGCCCGTTTCGCCGGCCCAACTGGCGACATCGACCAGCTGCTCGCCGAGATCGAACGCGGCCGCGCGCTCACGTGATCTACGTCGATTCGAACGTGCCCATGTACCTGGTGGGCGCCCAGCACCCGAACAAGCAGCGCGTCATCGAGCTGGTCCCGCAACTGCTCTCCGCCCGCGAACGGCTGGTCACCAGCGCGGAAACGTTCCAGGAGATCCTCCACCGCTACACCGCCATCGCCGACCGGGAGCACCTGGCCGCCGCCTACGAGGCGCTCGAAGCCATGGTCTCCGCGGTCGCCGAAGTCACGAAGGAAGACACCGACGCCGCCCGGTCGTTGCTCGGCAACTACCCCGCACTCTCCTCGCGCGACTGCCTCCACATCGCCGTCATGCAGCGCCTCAACTGCCCCAGGATCTGGAGCTACGACACGGGGTTCGAACGGGTGGGCCGGGTGGTACGGGTGTGGTGAGGGGCTACGCCCCTTCTGTGGCGTCCTGCTGGTTCTCCTTGGAGTACTGCCAGAGGGCGCGATCGAAAATGCGCATGTCGACGCTGGCCTCTCGCGAGAGCCGTCGGCACGCGTCAACGTAGGCCCACCGGTCGCGGAACGTGTAGTACAACGGCGCCCGATCGATACCCAGCGACCACAGGGCGCGGAAGTCGATGATCGGGTAGGGATCCGCGTGAAAGAAGTGCAGCAGCACGGAAGCCATCGGGTACCCCACTCCGGGAATCAGGGACGGGACCCCGATCCGAAGCTCTTCGCAGCCGGTGGTGCTTAGTGCTATCCGCGTGGCCTCGATGACCATGTGCTCGGGAGCCTTTTCCGCATGGCGGCGTGAACGCGGCGCCTTCCAGTTCACCACCGTTAGAAGCTGGAGTCTTGTCAGAAAGCCCTGAGTGCGGACTTCCGGGACGAGCTCGTCGATCAGCGCTCTGTCGTACGCGTAGCTATAGCGCTCGGCCCAGTATCGGACTTCGGAAAGCGGGAATCTGAGGTGCAGCGGTGCCATTTGCGGCATGAAAGGACCTGCCCCCTGAGGGACTTCACGCGAATAGTAGGCCACACGCGCGTACAATCTCGGCGTGCCCAGCCTCAAAGCGGCGGTCGCGGTGACGGATGAGGGTTGGTTCGAGCACTTCCGCCCGCGGGATTGGCGCACCAAAGAAGACGAAGTGAATTTCTGGCGCCCGATGAGTCAACAGCGCTTCGGCGCTCTTGAACCGGGCGGCCCGTTCTTCTTCCGACTCGGAGCGCCCGTGAGGGCGATCGTCGGCTTTGGATTCTTCGCGGCCACCACCGCGATGTCCATCGAAACGGCCTGGGAGGTCTTCGGGGAGAAGGTCGGGGCTCCCGACTTGCCGTCGTTCGCTGAACGCTTGTCCTCGATGCGCCGTCGCCTGGGCGGGACTCCGGGCCACGCCACCCGCCTGCTCAGTTGCCTGATCCTGCGTGATGCAGTCTTTCTCCCGTCCAACGAATGGATATCGTGGGGGCGAGCGGAGGGCTGGAGCGACCGGCAGGTGAGGTACCAGGGTTACGACCTGACCACAGCACCCGGTGATCGGCTTGCCGAACTGCTGCGCGTGAGCGGCGGTCCGACGCCGCCTGACCTGGTGGGGAGCTTCGCGCCCGCGTTCGCGGATGCGCGCACTTTCCGTGAAGGTCGACACGTGAAACGAGAGGCCCAGGGAACCTTCCGGGTGCGGCTACTGCAGGCGTACGGCAATCAATGCGCAGTGACGCGCGAGCATGCGCTCCCGGTGCTCGATGCCGCACACATCACGCCATATCTCGGCGCACACTCGAACCACATCCAGAACGGCCTTGTCCTCCGCGCCGACCTCCACAGGCTCTACGACGACGGCTACATCACCGTGACTCCGGACCTCCGACTTGAAGTGAGCCGGCGCCTCAAAGACGAGTTCGAGAACGGCAAGGTGTACTACGAGATGGCGGGGCGGGAGGTTGCGGTTCCGAGCCGCCCGGAGCTTCGGCCGAGCGCGGCGGCCCTGGAGTGGCACGCGGAGACGGTGTTTCGCTAGAAGACCTCGTCAGAAGTCACCTACCACGCGGTACAGATCGAATAGCGGATCGGACATCAGTTTAGCCGCGAGCACCTCCCGCGCAGACTCGGTGTACCACTGCGCCGTTGGCTGGCCGAACTTCCCTCTCGGAGCCCAGTGGTACTCGGGATTTCCACGGAGCCCAACACTTATGTCGCGCGGGCAGCCCAGTTTCGCGGCTTTCCAATCGCGTCGCCGAGTGCTCCGGTTGTGTATGGGCAAGTCTTCAGGAAGGACTCGTGCTGTCGTCGTCTAGCTGCTCCTGCGTCAGTTCATCCTCCCAGTCCAGCCGTCCAACCTTTACGAACTGCGCGTCATCGCACTGCTCGCGAAACTCGCAAAACGCGCATAGTCTGCTGGGAGAACCGGAGAAGTCTTGGTTTCCTGCGATCTTTCTGGCGCTGTTGAGCAGCAGTCGCATGGTGGCCGCTGCGTGACCTCTGTTTAGCATTCGAACGCGCTGGGTCTCGTGCCTCAAATTCCAGCCGATCGTAGTGACCAAGGCGTCTCGGGGGAGGTTCCTTGCCGCGCGCAGCACGGCGTGAGCAATGTCCAACTGCAAGTCCGTCGTCTCCCCGAACTCGTAATTGCCCGTCTTCCAATCGATAATCTGCCAGTGCCCATCGCCCAAGTAGTCCACCCGATCGAGGATGGCGTCGAATTCGAGGTCAGCTTTGCGCCAGTACCAACGCAAGTTTTGTTCGATCCAGGTGTCCTGAGCTTGGATCGACCGGCACGCCTCGACGCCGCGTTCGTAGAGAGCCATGGCGAATTCGTAGAATGGGGTGCCGGGGCCGGCAATGGCATGGTTCGGCATTCGCAGATGGGCATCTAGTGAGGAGCGTCCAACCTCCGGATCGTCAGAGGCAGCGTAACGAGCCAGGCTTTCGTGGATGCCTCGGCCGATGATGCCGTCAACATTTTGCTTCCAAGGCACACGCACGCGTTCGACGAACTTGAACCAGTACTTTCGGCGGCACTGTTGGAACGTCGATAGCATCGAATAGTTGGCCCGCAGGTCTGCCATCTCCGCATCGTACACGCCTCTGCATCTCTCGCTAGCCCCGCACACCCAACGCCACCCGCCCCTCCTCGCTCCACCACCCCTGTGACACCCTCGGGCCATGAGTAAACGCGCGCGCAGGCCGCGGAAACGCGGGCCAATCCGCCAACCCGCCGCCCCGGTGGCCGCCCCCGAGACGGGCGGCCTCCCGGAGGACTACGACCAGCTGGTCGAGCTCGGTATACAACTCCTCAAGGAGTATGCCGCCCAGGTTCGCGAAGACTCCTTCGACACTCCTTCGACTCCTGTGAAAAAACAACGCTGCGAGGCCTTCACGCTCGCCGGCGAGCCCTGCCGCGCCTGGGCCCGCGCCGCCAAAACCGTCTGCATCTACCACGACCCGGAGTACCGCGCCCGGCTCGTCGAATCGGGCGCGCGGGGCGGCGCCAATAGCCGCGCCGGGCTCCTCGAACAGGCCCTCGCACCACAGCTCGACCTCACCGGCCGCGAGTCCCTCCTCGAGGCCGCCAGCGGGCTCGCCGGGCTCCTCCTCGCCGGCGAGCTCTCCCCCTCGCGCGCCGCCCCGCTCGTCCGCCTCCTCAGCGTCGCCCAACGGGCCGTGGACCGCCGCTGATGCTAGCCGGCGGCCGGGCGGCAGGTCGATTCGCCCTCGGCCGTCATCACCACCGCGCCATCCTCGTCCTCGGCCTCGATCGTCTCCACGTCGAGGATGCCCGTGTCCATCACGAGGTCGGCGATGGCGTTGCAGGAGTCCTCGAACGCTTCGCGGTCGGTGGCGAAGTCGCGGTCCAGCTTGAAGCGCACCGTGTCGCCGTCGCGTTCGATATCGGTCACGTCGTTGAACCACTCGGCGTCGCCGAAGGCCCGCTCCAGGCCGTCGCGCACGAGCTCGGGGATCTCGTTCGCTTCGGGCGCTTCGTCGTCGGGCGTCGACTCCGGAGTCGTGCCGAGCGTCGCCCCCGCGACCGCGGTGCGGGCGCCGCCCGTGGTGTCGTCGTCATCGTCGTAGTCGCCGCAGGCCGCCAGCCCGAGGGCGAACAGCGGCAGGAGCAGGAACCAGGACCAGGTGTGTCGTGTGGTTGTCATCGCTCAACCGTCGCAGCCGCCACGCTACGGGGGGCTAAACGGCGGCGGGGGTCGCCTCTCGCGGGGGTTGCAGTGGCCGGCGCGCCTTAACCGCGCCGCCGCCGACGGAAGCGCATCCGGAGCAAGCCTTTGATGTCCTCCACGGCCGTGCTCACGATCTTCACCTTCGTGTCCTTGTCCTCCACCCAGCGCACGGGCAGTTCGCAGATCTTGAGCCCGGCCTGGTGGGCGAGGATCAGCAGTTCGGTATCGAAGAACCACATCCGGTTCTGGATGTGCGGCACCGTCGCCTCGACGGCCTTGCGGTTGAGCGCCTTGAACCCGCACTGCGCATCGGTGATCCGCAGCCGCGGGAACGTCAGCCGGATGAGCGCGACGTACCCCCGGGAGGTGATCTCCCGCTTCAGCTGGCGGTCCGTCTTCGAACCCTTCGCCAGCCGCGAACCGATGGCGATGTCGCAGCCCCGTTCCGCCACCATCGCGATGAGCTCCGGCAGGTGGTTGATGTCGGTACTGAGGTCCACGTCCATGTAGCTGACGATGCCGGCGTCGCTCGTCAGCCAGGCCTCGCGCAGGGCGAGCCCGCGGCCCTTGACTTCGAGCACGAGGGCCTTGACGCGGGGATGGCGCGCTTCGAGCTCCCGCGCCAGCTCCGAGGTGCCGTCGGTCGAACCGTTGTCGGCGATGACGAGGCGCCAGTCGTACTGGGGGTTCTGCTCGAACAGCGCCAGCGTGGTGAGCACGCTCTGCTCGAGGACCTTGACCTCGTTGTAGCACGGGATGACGACGTCGACGCGCGGCGGCACGGCCGCATTGTCGGGTCTCCGGGCAGCAGGCGATAGGCGTTGCACCCGCGCAGTGTGACGGGCCTAACGCTCGGCGAGGGTTCTTCAGGCTGGCTTCAGGAATGGGACCGCCCCGCGCGGCGACGCTGGGAAGGAGGCGGGGCCAGCCCGCCGGAGGGAGCCATGCCGATGGCCAGTGCCATGCGCCCGGGGACACGCCAGGTGAGCGCGAGCCTCTCGGCGACGCTGTTCTACGTGTTCGGACCGGTGCCGCTGTACTTCGCGGCGGCCCGCGGGTTCGGCGGCGAAGACGTCGCCCTGGGCGGCTTCGTCGCCGTGTTCCTGACGGCGGGAGTGTTCACGGCGGCGCTCTCGTGGTGGTCGCGGCAGCCGCTCGCGCTGGGGTGGTCGCTGCCGGGGTTGCTGTTCATCGTGGCCGCCTCGCGGGAGTACTCGATGGAGGAAGTCGCGGGGGCCTCGCTGGTGGCAAGCCTGGCCGTGCTCGCGATGTCGCTGGCGGGCGTTGTCGGACGGGTCGAACGGCTTATCCCGCAGGAGGTGGCGATGGCGGTCCTGGCGGGAAGCGCGCTCGGGCTGTGCCTTGCGCCGTTCACGGCCCTCGGCCAGGAGCCCGCGGTGGTGGCGCCGACGATGCTCGGGTTCTTCGCGGCGCGGGCGGCGAACGTGAACTGGTTCCCGGCAGCGGCCGGGGCGGTGGTCGTGGGGCTCCCGGCGGCTATCCTCCTCGGGCCAGACCCCGGGCTCGCTGCGCCCGGGTTGCCGCCGGCTCATCCCCTGCTGCCGTCGTTCTCGGCCGACGCGGTGGTTGCGCTGGCGCCACCGCTGGTGGTCTTCGTGCTCATCGGCAATGCACAGGGGCGGGCGGTCTTAACAGCCAACGGGTACGAACCGCCGTCGGGGGTGGTTGGCGCGGCAACCGGGCTGATGGGGGCCGTGCATGCTGTTCTCGGCGGGCCGCCGGCGAGCATGCAACGCGTCGCGATGGCGGTCCTGACGGGAGACGACGCAGGCGAGCGCGTGCGACGCTGGCAGGCCGCGGTCCTCGCCGGGGCCGGGTGTGTGGTCATCGCCGCGTTTGCTCTCCCGCTGGACGCGTTCACGGCAAGCCTGCACCCGGCGTTCGTCGATGCGGTCATCGGACTGCTGCTCCTGAAGGTGCTGGCCGATGCCCTGAAGCGCGCAACCGAGCGCGGCTCGATTGCGGGGCCCGTGGCGTTCTGCGTGGCGGCTTCGAGCATTGCGCTGGCGGGGCTCACGCCGGAGTTCTGGGCGCTGGCCATCGGATGCGCGGTGGCCGTGTTCGAACGCGTGCAGGCGGGGAGGCCCGCCGGAGCGCTTTCCAGTTCGGCGGCGAGCCCCCAGAATCCGCCACACCTCCATCCTCATCTCGAAGGAGCCACACCCAGATGAGCGACTGCATCGTCGAACGCGCCGATGGCGTGATGGTCATCAGGTTCAACCGTCCGGAGCGGATGAACTCACTCGGCGGGACGCTGCTCTCCGAGTTCAACGAAGCGTTGCTGGCCGGCCGCGCCGACGACAGCGTGCGCGCGTTCGTGGTGACGGGCGAGGGACGCGCCTGGAACGCCGGCGCCGACCTCCAGGCCATGGGAGGCGGACAGCGCAACGAGAACAGCGCGCGCTGGAACGCGCTGGACCCTATCGGCGAAGTCGGGCGGACGGTGCTGAACATCCGGCATTGCGACAAGCCGACGATCGCGGCGGTGAACGGAGTCGCCGTCGGCGGGGGATTCGGTCTGTGCTCGGCGTTCGACATCCGCATAGCAAGCGACCAGGCGCGGTTCAGCACGGTGTTCATCAAGCGGGCGCTCGCGCCGGACTGCGGGCTTTCGTGGTTCCTCCCGCGGCTGGTGGGGCCGGAACGGGCCTCGGAGCTGTTCTTCACGGGGCGGATGGTGGATGCGAAAGAGGCACTGGACCTCGGGATCGTCTCGAGAGTCGTGCCGCATGAGACGCTGATGGACGAAGCGATGACGCTGGCACGCACGATCGCGAACTCGCCGCCCTCGGCGATGGTGTTCACGCGGCGGGCGATTCACGCGTCGCTCACGCAGACGCTCGAGCAGCACCTGGAGTACGAGTGGGTGAACCAGAAAGCCTGCTTGCGGGCGCCCGAGTTCCAGGAGGGCGTGAAGGCGTTCCTGGAGAAGCGTGAGCCGGACTGGAGCAAGTTCTAAGGGCGAGGGCGCGCGAAACCGCCCGCCCAGGTATGCCCGTGTGGCAGTGCGTTGTGTCCCGAACGGGCCTGATCGCCGGTGAGACGGCGAGGCATTCTTGTCGCGCGGGAAGTATCCCGCGTGGAGGTTTGCCATGCGCATTCTTGTCGCACTCGATGGGAGCGCGCTTTCGGAACGCGCGCTCGAAGCAGTGGCGCCGCTCGCGAAGCAAACCGGCGCTGAACTGATCCTGATCTCTGTCCTGAACCCGGAAGCGATCCACGAGACGGTGGCCACCGACGAGTACCGGGAGACCGCGGCGACGATACCGGCGGCCCGGCTGGCGATGCGTGGGGCGCCAGCGGAGCCCCCGGCGCGCGTAGTCGAAGACCGTGGGCAGGCACTGGAGGCGGCGCGGACCGAAGCGGAGACGGTGCTGCGGATCGCGGCCGCACGCTGGCTGCCGGAAGGCGTACCGACAACGTTCGAGGTGGAGTGGTCCGAGCACGCGAGCGACGCGATCATCAAGGCTGCCGAGCAGCACGGGGTAGACCTGATCGCGGTAGCCTCGCACGGGTGGTCGGGGCTGAAGCCGACGGTCCTGGGCAGCGTTTCGGCCGAGCTGGTGCGTGAGTCGCCAGTGCCGGTTGTGGTGGTGGGGAGGTCGGTGCGGACGGGTTAGGCGCCCGCGGCGGCGAGGAAGGGAGGCCGGTGCTAAGCTAGCCGGATGCCTCCGCCCGCAGTGTTCGAGCACCCGCCGGGGGCGCACGGGGGGCCGTTCGCCTCGCTCAGGCACCAGCAGTTCCGCTGGCTGTACGCATCGAACATCCTGTTCTTCTTCGCGATGAACGGGCAGTTTGTCGTGCGTTCGATCCTGGCGTACGACCTGACGGGGTCGAAGCTGGCGCTGGGCCTCATCAACCTGATGGTGGCGATCCCGATGCTGGTGGTCTCGCCCTTCGGCGGTGTGATCGCCGACCGGGTGGAGCGCCGCGGGCTGATCATGGCCGGGCAGGCCATGTTGCTCGCGAACGAGGTAGTGATCCTCATCCTCCTGATCACCGGGCAGCTGGCGTTCTGGCACCTGATGGCGGTGGTGTTCGTGATGGGCTGCCTGTTCCCGTTCATCATGCCGGCGCGCCAGGCAATTGTCGCGAACATCGTGGGACGGCAGGGGTTGGGCAACGCGATGGCCCTGCAGATGGGCGGCATGAATGCTGCCCGGGTGGTGGCGCCCGTCGCGGCAGGCGGCATCGTCGCCCTGACGAGCGTGGAGTGGGTGTACGTGATGGCGGTAGCGCTGTATTCGCTCGCGCTGCTTTCGATGACGCGAGTCGACAAGTCGCCGCCGGTGGCGGGGGCGGGGCAACGGCGGGTGTTCAGCGAAATGGTCGCGGGCGCACGTTATGTCGCGGGAGACGCGCCGGTGCGGGCGCTCATGGTGCTTTCGATCGTGCCGATCCTGTTGGCCATGCCGTTCCAATCGCTGCTCGTCGTGTTCGCGGAGGACATCTGGGAAGTCGGAGAGGGCGGCCTGGGCGTGCTGCAAGCGTTCGCAGGAGTCGGCGGCATGTTCGGGTCGCTGTACATCGCGTGGGCGGGCAACACGGAGCGGAAGCTGCGGCTGATGATGGCAAGCCTGTACGCGTTCGCGGGGACGTTGTTCCTCTTTGCCCTGAGCCCGTGGTTCTTGCTGGCGCTGCCGCTGGTGCTGATCGCCGATGTCTTCGCGAGCGCGTTCACGACGACGAACGGGACGATCATCCAGCTCCTGATCCCGGATGAGGTCCGGGGGCGAGTAATGAGCTTGATGATGATGACGTTCGGGCTGACGCCGCTGGGGACGCTCCCGGTGAGCGCCGTGGCGCAGGCGTTCGGCGTGCGGGCGGCAGTCGCGAGCGCTTCGGTGGCGACGGCCCTGCTGGCCCTGGCCATCTACCTGTTGAGCCGCTCGCTGCGCGGGATCGACGCGACGAGCAAGGCGGCGCTGGAAGCGGAAGGCGGCATGCCGCCCCCACGCTGGCCTGGCGCCCCGCCGCCGGCCAAGGCGCCGGCTTCGGCGGCGCAATAGCGGGATGCGGGGCCCGGGATGCTCGGCAAGGACGGCCTGAAGCTGGCCACGCCCGCGGTGTAAGCTTCCGCGCAACCAACCCTCCCGGGGAGTCGTCATGGGTTCTTCTATCGCGATCGAGAACGACGTCGTCTTCGGCGCCGGCGGCGGCCGGGACCTGAAGTGCGACATCTACACACCGGACGGCGGCGGCAACGGCTGCGGCGTGCTCGTCCTGTACGGCGGAGGCTGGCGCATGGGCGACCGTTCACGCGTGCGGGAGAATTGCCTCTCGCTGGCGAAGCGAGGGTTCGTGTGCGTGGCAGGCGAGTACCGCCTGACCCCGGAGGCGCGGTGGCCGGCGCAGATCCACGACGTGAAGGCTGCCATCCGCTGGATGCGGGCGAACGCGAACCACCTGGGGATCGACCCCGGGAAAATCGTGGCCGAAGGACACAGCGCGGGTGCGCACCTGGCCTTGCTGGCGGCCGGGACGGCGGGCGTCGCCGACTTCGAGGGCGAGGGCGGGAACCCGGGCGTCTCGACCGAACTGGCGGCGGCCATCGGCATCTACCCGCCGACGGTGTTCCAGCCGGGCGAGGAGAAAGTGAGCGGGGCGGTGAAGGCGGATGCGCTGCTGCTGGACGCGGTGACCGAAGAACTCGCGAGGGCGGTCGCGCCGCTCAGTTACGCGCGGGCCGACTTCCCGCCGGTGTTCATGCTCCACGGCACGGCCGACCGCGTCGTGCCGGTGACCGCCAGCCTGAGAATGTTCGAAGCGCTCAGCGCTGCCCGGGCGCCGGTGGAGTTGCATATCTATCCCGGCCTGCCGCACGGGTTCGCGCGGCTTCCGAGCATGCAGGACCAGTTGCAGTCGGAGGTGGCGGACTTCCTGCGCCGGACGGTGGTCGCGCCGGAGGCGCTCGCTGCGGAGATCGAGGACCTGCAGGCGCAGATGGCAGCGATGCGGGGCGAGCCCACCCGGGCCGCTGTCCAGTAGAAACCAACGCGCGCCGCGCCGCGTTATCCAGGCGGCTCGGCGGTGGTGAACTTAGCGGTGGATCTGAGTTAGCATAACGAACCACTTTTTCGGTTGCGGAGGCTGTATGCCGGCGACGAACTTCGACGTACTCATCAACGGGCGCGAACAGGCGGGGCTTACGGGTGAGAGGTTCAGCCGCCAGAGCCCCTTCGACCAGTCGGTGGTATCGACCTACCCCAACTGCGGACTGGAGGAGACACGCCTCGCAATCGTAACGGCCCGGGATACGTTCGATTCGACTCGCTGGCCGGTTTCGCGCGCGGCGGACCGGGCGAAGATCCTGACGAAAGCGTCGGAGCTGATGCTGGCGCGGGTCGATGAGTTCGCGCGGTGGATCTCGCTGGAGGCCGGGAAGCCGATCCGGATGGCCCGGAGCGAAGTCGTGCATTCGGCGCATGTGTTGGGGTACTACGGTTCGGCGGCGACTGACCTTCGCGGCGAATCGATCACACAGCAGGTGCCGGACGCGGTCGGCCTCGTGATCCACGAGCCAGTCGGCGTGGTGGGGATCATCACGCCGTGGAACTTCCCGCTCAGTCTGGTGGTGCGGAAGGTGGCGCCGGCGCTGGCGGCCGGGTGCACGATCGTCGCGAAGCCGAGCCACTTCACCCCGGCCGTGACACTGATGCTGGGCAAGCTGTTGAGCGAGGCCGGCCTGCCGGACGGCGTGTTCAACGTGGTGACGAGCGAGACGGACAACGGCGCGCTCGTGGGCCAGGAGATCGCCAGTTCGAACAAGGTGGACATGGTCGCGTTCACCGGTTCGACGGAAGCGGGCAAGGCTGTCGCGCGGGCAGCAGCCGGAAACGTGAAGAAGATTGCGCTGGAGCTCGGCGGGAAGTCGCCGAACGTGGTGTTCGCCGACGCAGACATGGATGAAGCCTTGAAGGGCGCCTACAACGGCGTCTACCTGAACAGCGGGCAGGTATGCCAGGCCGGGACGCGGCTGATGGTGCAGCGCGACGTGAAGGATGAGTTCGTGGCACGGCTCATCGAGATGAGCCGTTCGGTGCGCATGGGCGACCCGCTGGAGGCGGAGACGGCGATGGGGCCAGTTGTGAACGAGAAGCAGTTCGCGCGGGTGAAGGACTACATCGCCCGGGGCCGCGGCGAGGCGAAGCTCGTGTTCGGGGGCGAGGAACCAACGGACCCGGCCCTGGAAAAGGGATTCTTCGTGAGCCCGACGATCTTCGACGAGGTGCGGAACAGTTCGACGATCGCGCAGGAGGAGATCTTTGGGCCGGTGCTGTCGGTGATGGCGTTCGATACGCCGGAGGAGGCGATCGCGATAGCGAACGACACGATGTACGGCCTCGCGGCGGCGGTTTGGACGAACAACATCAACACGGCGTTCCAGGTGGCGAAGGGCATCCGGGCCGGGACGGTGTGGGTGAACGCGTACCACAACACCAGCCTGAACAACATGCCATACGGCGGGTACAAGCAGAGCGGCCTTGGCCGGGAGCTTGGCGCGTATGGCCTCCACGAGTACATGGAAACGAAGTCGGTGCAGATCCAGTTGCGGGGAACCGCAGGGGCACGCTAGCGCTCACTTGCCAGGTGGCAATGGGTTGCGGCCAATCACCAGGTCCTCGACGGGGCGCCCGTTGGCGAGGTCGTCTTCGATGACACGCTCGAGGTTCTCCGGGGTGAGGCCGCCATACCAGGTGCCCTCCGGGTAGATCACTGCGGTGGGGCCGTATTCGCAGATGCGGAGGCAACCGACCTTCGTGCGGTAAATGCGGCCACGGTCTGTGGAGCCGTTGAGGCGGGCGGCGGCTTTCTTCAGCTGGGACCAGGCGCGCTCGCCCTCTTCGGGCGAACAGCAATCGGGACCGATGCAGAGGAAGATGTGGCGTTCGTAGTTGCCGATGCCCCGTTCGAGGGCTTTTTCTCGCGCCTTCTTCGCCTTGGACATGGTGGATAGTTTCGCATGGGGGACGGCATCGTGCGCTGACGGCGGGCAGTTCGCTGCGGAACGGGGCAACCACGCACGGGCAGACTCGGTGGGGGGAGAGGCCCGCTCCCTGCCCGGTCGCGGCTCCAGGGGGCGTGTTCGGCCCGGGTGCTCCTGCGTGCAGACTCGGTGGGCGGAGAGGCCCGCTCCCTGCCCGGTCGCGGCTCCATGGGGCGTGGTCGGCCCGCTGATCGTGCGTGCAGAATGGTGGGAGGAGAGGCCCGCTCCCTGCCCGGTCGCGGCTCCAGGGGGCGTGTTCGGCCCTGGTGCTCCTGCGTGCGTGCAGACTCGGTGGGCGGAGAGGCCCGCTCCCTGCCCGGGCGCGGCCCCAGGGGGCGTGGTCGGCAGGTTGCTCCTGCGTGCAGACTCGGTGGGGGGAGAGGCCCGCTCCCTCCCCGGTCGCGGCTCCAAGAGGAGTGTTCGGCCCGGGTGTTCGTGCGTGCAGATTCGGTGGGGGAGAGGCCCGCTCCCTGCCCGGTCGCGGCTCCAAAGGGCGTGGTCGGCGGGTTGCTCCTGCGTGCAGATTTCGGTCGGCGGAGAGGACCTGCTCCCTGCCCGGTCGCGGCTCCAGGGGGCGTGTTCGGCCGGGTTGGCGCAGGTGGGGAGTGGGCCTCTATACTGAGAAGGCCGTTAACGCCTCATTGCAGGAGGGCAACCTCGACGTAGTGATCCCCGAAGACGACAACCCGAGAGAAGCCTGTGGCGTGTTTGGGGTGTATGCCCCCGGCGAAGATGTCGCTCGACTCACGTTCTACGGGCTGTACGCGCTGCAACACCGCGGCCAGGAAAGCGCGGGGATCGCGACGAGCAACGGCAAGGACTTCAGCCTGCGGACGGGGATGGGGCTGGTGTCCCAGGTTTTCGACGAAGAAGACCTGGCGTACCTGCGAGGGCACATCGCGGTTGGGCACAACCGGTACAGCACGGCTGGCGGCTCGTTGGCGTGCAACGCCCAGCCGATCGTGGTGACGGATAAGTGGAGTGGCGAGCCGATCGCGCTCGCGCACAACGGCAACCTGACGAATTCCGACATCCTGCGCGAGGACCTGGAGGCGCAGGGCATCCAGTTCGAATCGACGGCTGATTCGGAGGTGATCGCGCATCTGCTGGCGATTGCCCCGGGTGGGACATGGGAGGAGCGCTTCCACTACGTGATGCGCCGTATTGAGGGCGCGTACAGCCTCGTCATCATGCTGCGCGACCGTCTGTTCGCCGTCCGGGACCCCATGGGGGTGCGGCCTTTGTGCATCGGCCGGATGGGGGCGGGGTACGTCGCGGCATCGGAGTCGTGCGCGCTGGAGCACCTTGGCGTGGCCATGGAGCGGGAAGTGCAGCCGGGCGAGGTAGTCCAGATCGACGCGCATGGCTACACCGGGTTCTTCCCGGTGGCGCCTGCGAAGAAGCGCGCGCTGTGCACGTTTGAATACACGTATTTTGCCCGCCCCGATAGCCGGATTGGCGGGCAACTTGTGTACCCGGCACGAGAAGCGATGGGTGAGCAGCTGGCGAAGGAGCATCACGTTGATGCGGACCTGGTGATCGGTGTGCCGGATTCCGCCATCCCTGCGGCCATCGGATACGCCCGGGGGTCGGGCATTCCGTACCGCGAAGGGCTGGTGAAGAACCGGTACGTTGGGCGGACGTTCATCCAGCCGGACCAGCGCATCCGCGAGGCAGGCGTGAGCCTGAAGTTCAACGCCCTCTCCGACGTGTTGGCAGGCAAGCGAGTCATCGTCGTGGACGACAGCATCGTGCGCGGGACGACGACGCCGCGCGTGGTGAGCCTGATCCGCCGGGCCGGCGCAACGGAAGTGCACATGCGGATAACCACGCCGCCAATCATTTCGCCGTGCTTCCTTGGCGTGGATATGGCAACCAAGGCGGAGTTGATCGCGGCGAACGAGAGCATCGAGGAGATCTGCGCGCATATCGGCGCGGACTCTCTCGGCTACCTGAGCATCGATGGCCTGAACCGGGCGACGGGGCAGCCGCCTGAGACCCTTTGCAACGCGTGTTTCACGGGGGTGTACCCGCTGAACGTGCAGATGCAGATGGATCGGCTCGAAGCGGCGCGAGGTCGCGAGCCAGTGCTGGCGGCGGCGGAGAGCCTGCATCGGGCGGGCGGGCCTTAACCGGACTCAACAGACGGCATGCTGAACGGGGCTTCCGGCTGGAAGCCCCGTTGTTGTTCTCGCTCCTCGGCCGTGGCGCGGCGGGTCAGGTGGCGGCCTGGCGTTCGTTCAGGAGGCTGTCGAAAACGGTGCCGTAGTCCTTGATGGCGCGGCGAAGGTCCTCGGTGGTGGCCCGGCCCTCCCGGTTGAGGGCAGCGACGCGGTTCGCTTCGCGGAAGGCAACCGCTTCGTCGCCGTGGCCGACTGAGAGGTCCTCGAGGCGGGCATTCGGATCCGACAGGTCGGTTTCGTAGCCACGGGCTTTCATCACCGCGCCGAGAAGGTGGTCGGCGCGGGTGACGGCTTCGATGGGGTCGTCGACGAAGCCGGCCTGCATCGCCTGCCACTCCATCAGGAACGAGCGGCGCTGCTCCGGTTCGAGCGGGCGAAGGTCGTAGGAAGAGACGCGTTTTTCACGCTCCTTGAGGTTGTTGAGGGCTGCCTTGCGGTCGCCGGCGGTGGCGTAGGTTTCGTCGTATTCGCGGCCGAAGGTGCGCTGGAGGCGCTGGTCCCGGCGGCGGTTGGCCATGGCCCAGGCGATGAGCCCGATGATGAGAACTGCCGCGGCGACGGCAACGGCGACGATGATCCACGCGGTGGTGTCCATGGGTTTCCTCCCGGGTTAGTCGATCCACTTCAGGATGACTCGCGGGCGAGACAGCGGGCATTGCCGGCCCACTGCGGGAGGTTGCGGATCTCTCGCGGAGTGGCCGGACCTTTCGCCGGTGTCAGGGGGGATACGGAGCCTTGGCGCCGTCAGGGTGCGCGGGCGATACCGCTCGCGGCGGCGCTTTCGAACAGGGGCTTCGCAGCCTCCTCGCTGACTTCGAAAGCGGGGCCGGGGTACATCCCGATGAAGAGCACACCGAGCACGAGCACGACCCCAAGCGCCCCGAGCACGGGGTCCAGCTTCCAGCGGGCGCTGTCGCCCACGGGGTCGAAGAGGTACATGCGGCGGATGATCATCAGGTAGTAGTAAAGGCTGATGAAGCTGTTGAGGACAGCCAGGGCGATGACCCAGAGGGTCTCGTCGGTGGTTGCCCCCTGGAACATGAAGAGCTTCGTGGAGAAGCCGGCGAAGAACGGCAGGCCCGCGAAGGAGAAGAGGGCGCAGGTGATGACCATCGCGAGGAAGGGCTGCGTCTCGGCGAGGCCGCGGAGGCCCTCGATGTCGTCGCGCTGGGTGCGGTTATAGACGGCTGTGAGCGCGGAGAACAGGAGGAGGGTTGAAGCGACGTAGCCGATGATGTGGATGAGGAGCCCGGAGGTGGCGTTGACGCCGCCTTCCGCGTCGCCATAGCCGATGGCAGCGATGCTGATGAGCATGTACCCGACCTGGCCGATGGAGCTGTAGGCGATGAGCCGTTTGAGGTTGGACTGCTGGATCGCGACCAGGTTCCCAACAGTCATAGTGGCGGCGGCGAGGGCGATGATCGCCCAGCGCCACTCCGGCGCATCGACGACGATGGCGGTACCGAAGAGGCGGAGGATGAGGGCGAACCCCGCGGCCTTGGAGAGCGTCGAGAGGAAGGCTGTGATTGGTAGTGGGGCGCCTTCGTAGGCGTCCGGGGCCCACATGTGGAACGGGGCGGCTGAAACCTTGAAGCCGACGCCGGCGATCATCAGCATGAAGCCGATAACCACGGCTGAGTCGGTCCCGGAGCCGCGGGCCGAGAGGGCTTCGGCGATGCCGTCGTAGGTGGTGGTGCCGGTGACGCCGTACACGAGGCTCATGCCGTAGAGGAACATGGCACTGGAGAAGGCGCCGAGGAGGATGTACTTGAGACTGGCCTCGCTGCTGCGGTTGTCACGCTTGAGAAATCCCACAAGGATGTAGAGCGAGAAGCTCAGGAGTTCGAGCGAGATGTAGGCCGTGATGAGTTCTGTCGCGGCGGCCATGTAGACCATGCCGCACCCCGCCACCAGCATGAGGCCGTAGTACTCGGAGGCGGTCTTCGTCCGGTCGGCCATATAGTTGGCGGACATCAGCGCGACGACGAAGACGATGACCGCTGCGAGGAGGCGGAAGTAGGTGGTGAAATCGTCGCTGCTGATGAGGCCCTGGAAGCTGTTTGGGTCCTTGCCGATGAAGAAAAGCCCGGCGACGAACCAGGCGACGGCGGCGAGCGCCGTCAGGTACGCGAGGCTGCGGCGGTTGAAGGCCGGCCAGAAGAGCTCGATGCCGATGATGCCGACAGCCGCGCCGGCGGCGATGTATTCGGGGATGAAGATCGTGTAGTCGCGCATACTAGCCAGTCACCCCCGGGAGAAGCATGACGGTGGCGGCCACGCGGTCGGTAAATGGTGCCCACCAGACGCCCATGACGACGATGGAAGCAATGAGCATGCCGCCGGAGAGACGTTCGAGGGGTGTGAGGTCCTTCAGGTCGGACCAGCGGGTGTTGAAGGGGCCGAAAAACACGGTGGCGAACATACGCAGCATGTAGGCTGCGGCGAGGGCGGCGGCGAAGATTGCCAGGGCGCCGAAGACCGGGTAGGTCTTGAAGGTGCCGACGAAGATGTGGAATTCGGCGGTGAAGCCGGAGAAGCCGGGGAGCCCCACGTTCGCGAGTCCTGCGATGCCGTAGAAGATGACCCAGAGGGGCATGACTTTGGCGACGCCGCCGAAGTCCTTCATGTCGCGCGTGTGGGCCTGGTCGTAGAGGGCGCCAATCATGAGGAAGACGAGGGCCGTCATGACTCCGTGGGAGAACATTTGGAGCACGGCGCCGGTGATGCCGATCTCGTTCATGGTGGCGAGGCCCATGAGTACGTAGCCCATATGGCTGACCGAGCTGTAGCCGGAGATGAGCTTGAAGTCCCGCTGGGTGAGGGCGGCAGTTGCGCCATACACGGCGCCGATGACGCCGAGGACCATGAGGCCGGGCATCCAGAACTCGGCGCCCTCGGGCATCAACTGGATGCCGAGGCGGATGATGCCGAAGGCGCCCAGCTTCATCAGCACGCCGGCGTGCACCATGGAGACGGCGGTCGGCGCGGACATGTGGCCGTCAGGCGACCATGTGTGAAACGGCCAGAGGGCGGCAAGCACCCCGCAACCCACGACCATGAACGGGAAGAAGACCTTCTGGAAGTCGGCACTGAGGGTGCCGTCCTCTCCGGCAGCCCAGAGTTCGGGGAGAGCGAATGTGCCGAGGCCAGCCTCGTGGAACACGGCGAAGACGCCGATCCAGATGAGCACCGACCCGCCGACCAGCATGAGGGTGAGCTTGGCCGCGCCGTATTCCTTACGCGTGGAACCCCAGACGCCGATGAGCAGGTAGAGGGGCATGACGGCGAGTTCGTAGAAGAAGAAAAAGAAGAAGAGGTCGTAGGAGAAGAAGGTGCCGTAGACGCCGGCGAGGAGCGTCCAGTAGAGGATGTAGAAGTCCTTGTTGCGGAAGTCGAGCTTCCAGCTGGCGAGCGCACCAGCAAACCCGACGACACCGGTGAGGAGGACCATGAGGGCGGAGATGCCGTCGACCGCCAGGTAGAGGGTGATGCCGTCTTCACCGAGGAAGGCGGTGTTCTCGACCCAGGCCCAGCGGAGGACCATCTGGGTTTCGGCGCCATCCACCTGGAAGGCGACAAAGATGTAGATGCTCAACCCGCAAATGAGCGCGCCAGTTACCGCCGAGATGTAGCGGACGAGCTGCTTCTGGCTGCCCGGGACGAGCACGAGCAGGAAGGCGGCCACCAGTGGGATGGCGAGCGTGGCAAGGACGACGTATCCCTGTCCCTCGTCGAACGTCATGCGGTTAGCCCCTCACCACGAGGCCGGCGACAGCGAGCCCGACCACACCAATGGCAATCGCCATCGCGTAGTTCGGCACGCGCCCGGTCTGCAGATATTTCAAGACACTTCCGAAGAACCCGGTCACCTGGGCCGAGCCGTCGACGCCGGTGTCGTTGACGACGTAGCGGTCGAACCAGGAAACGACGTAGCTGAACCCGAGGACACCGCGGTCGATCGCGGCCTGGTAGAGCTCATCGAAATAGAACTTCCGCCTGAGCATGTCGTAGAGGCCCGGGTTCCATTCGGCCAGGACAGTGGAACGGCGGAGGTCGTTGCCCCAGTACATCCAGGACGCGGACCAGATGCCGACGACGGCCATGGCCAGGGAGGCTGCAGCGAAGCCCCAGTCGATCTCGTATTCGTGCGGGCCGTGGTGGGCGGAGAAGACGAACTCGGTGATGCCGCCGGGGAGACCGATGGCCTTGCCCACATCGTGGAAGATCACGAAGCCGGAGACGGCGGCGAGGGCGGCCAGGAAGATGAGGGGACCGGTCATCACGAAGCTGGACTCGTGGGTGTGCTCGTAGACTTCGCGGTCCATGGGTTTGCCCATGAAGGTGCGGATGAAGAGCCGGGTGGTATAGAAGGCGGTCATGACGGCGGAGAAGCCGAGGATGGCGACCGCCCAGCCGCCCCAGCGCCCTTCGAGGGCGACGAAGATCTCGTCTTTGGACCAGAAGCCGGCAAGCGGCGGGAGGCCGGCGAGGGCGAGTGACCCGATGAAGAAGGTCGTGCCGGTGATGGGCATCTTTCGCCAGAGCCCGCCGAGCTTGTCCATCTCCTGGTTGTGGTGGGTGGCGTGGATGACGGAACCGCTGCCGAGGAAGAGGAGTGCCTTGAAGAACGCGTGGGTAGCCAGGTGGAACATACCGACGGCGGGCTCGCCGGTGCCCAGCGCGACGAACATGAAGCCCAGCTGACCGACGGTGGAGTAGGCGAGCACTTTCTTGATGTCGGTCTGGGCGAGGGCCATGAAGCCCGTCAGGACGGCAGTGACGAGGCCGACGATGGTGACGACCAGGAGAGCGCCATCTGCGACTTCGAAGATGGGGAGGAGGCGGGCAGTGAGGTAGACGCCGGCGACGACCATGGTGGCGGCGTGGATGAGGGCCGAAACCGGCGTGGGACCTTCCATCGCGTCGGGAAGCCAGACGTGGAAGGGGACCTGGGCGCTTTTCCCCATGCATCCGAGGAAGACGAACATGATGGAGACGAAGAGGTAGGTGCTTCCGATCTGGCCTTCTTCGGCCGCGTGGATGATCCCCTGGATGTTGAAGGTCCCGGTGGCCCGCCAGAGCAGGATGATACCGATAAGAAGGCCGACATCGCCGACGCGGGTGGTGACGAACGCTTTCTTGGCGGCCTCGGTGGCAGAGCGCTTTTCCCAATAGAACCCGATGAGCAGGAAGGAGCAGACGCCGACGAGCTCCCATGAGATGTAAACGAGGAGCAGGTTGTCGGCCATCACCAGCATGAGCATGGAGGCGACGAAGAGCTGGAGGACGGCGAAGAACCAGTAGTAGCGCGGTTCGCCCTTCATGTAGCCGATCGAGAAGATGTTCACCATCAGCGCGACGGTGGTAATGACGGCGAACATGACGATCGTGATGGGGTCGATGAAGATGCCCATGCGGAGTTCGAACTGGCCGATTTCGGACCATTTCACTGACTCGACGACCGGGCCGAGCTTGTCTGGCGTATCGAGGAAGTCCGCGAAGACGAAGAAGAAAAGGACGAAGGAGGAGAGGATAGCGGCGACACCGAGGTAGTCTCCGCCGCGGGGCAGGGCGCGGCCGAACAGGGCAAGCAGAAGGAATACGCCCGCCGGGATAGCGGCGAGCAGCCAGGACTGTTCAGCACCCATTCTGTGTTCGGGCCCCTTCTACCACTTCAGGATGGCCGCTTCGTCCACGTTGGAAGTGGCGCGATTGCGGAACAGGCGGATGACGATGGCGAGAGCCAGGCCGACTTCCGCCGCTGCGACGGTGATGACGAACACGGCGAAGATTGCGCCGGTGATCCGTTCCGGGTCCAGGTAGGCAGCGAACGCGATGAAGTTGAGGCTCACGGCGTTCAGCATCAGTTCGACGGACATCAGGATGAGCACCGCATTGCGGCGGGCGAGCACGCCATAGACACCGAGAGAAAAGATGATGGCGCTGAGGACGAGGTAGTTTTCGAGGGGCACCATGGGTTACTCGCCCTCCTCCTGCCGAGCGAGGATGATGGCCCCAATAAGGGCTACCAGCAAGAGAGCGGAGGCGATCACGAACGGCGCTCCGAAGTCGGCGAAGAGACGCTCGGAGATCAGGGTGAGGGGGACTTCCGCGAGCGAATCGCGGTCGGCGCCGGGCCAACTGGTATCTACCATGACCAGGATCAGGACCGCGAGCAGCCCGCCGCCAACCAGCAATGCGAACGGCATCTGGGCGCCGTTGACGCTGACCGGCCGTCCCGCTGGATCGGTCCGGGTGAGCATGAGGGCGAGGAGGATGAGGACGGTGACGGCGCCGCCGTAGATGAGGAACTGGACGAGCGCCAGGAATTCGAACTGGAGGAAGAGGTACATGGCGCCGACGCCGGCCAGACTGCCGATGAGGAAGATGGCGGAGTGGATCACGGAGCGCGAGAAGACGACGCCCATGGAAAGGACCACGGTCGCCGCGGCAAAGATCCACCAGAGGACTTCGGTTGCCACTAAGACACTCCCTCGGGGAGTTTGCCGTTTAGCTCTTTAATGGTCGCGAGGACGTCTTCGGGGATGGGTTCGCCCCTGGCGACGGCCTCGGCCGCCTTCTTTTCGGCGCGCATGCGCCGGGCGCGGACCTTTTCGTAGGAGTTCGGGTCGCCCTTGGGCCCGATGCCGATGCCGGGCGGCGGCACCCACCCATCGGCGTCCGGGGCGGGGGCGCCGGCCGCCGCGGAGGCGCTGCCACCGGCACCGCTTCCGCCGCCGAGCGTGGCCCAGATTGAGCCGCCGGGGGCCAAGTCGCTGCCGAGTTCGTAGAGCGTCTTCGCGAGCTCATCGGGGATGGGCTCGCCGGCCGCAGTGAGTTCCTTGAACTGGCGTTCCGCGCGCATGCGGCGGGCTCGCACCTTTTCGAGGCTGTTCGGGTCGCCCTTGGGCCCGGTGCCCACGCCGGGCGGGAAACGCATGGACCCATCGGGGTTCGTGCCGGTGAGGGGTGCGGCGGGGGCCCCACCACCACCTGCCGGGCCGGCGAGGGTAGCCCAAATCGAACCGCCAGGGGCGAGGTCGCTGCCGAGCTCGTAGAGCGTCTTCGCGAGGTCCTCCGGGATGGGCTCGCCAGCGGCCGAAAGCTCCTTGAACTGGCGTTCCGCGCGCATGCGGCGGGCACGGACCTTTTCCGGGCTGTTGGGGTCGCCTTTGGGCCCGGTGCCAACGCCGGGAGGGAAGCGCATCGAACCGTCGGGCATGGTTCCCGTGAGGACTTCGCCGGTGCCTGCAGCGGCGGCGCCGCCGGCGGCCGGGGCAGCCTCGCCGGGCTTCATGTTCCGGTAGAGCTCGATGCGGTCGAGGATTTCCTGGGGCACGGGCTCGCCACGGTCCTGGAAGGCCTTCGCTTCGCGCTCGGCGCGCATCCGCTTCGCGCGGATCTTCGATTCGGAGAGGATCTCGACTTCCTCGGCGCCGGCGGCAGCGGCGGGGCCGGCGGCGCGGGCCGCAGCCTTCGGGACCTCGGGCTCGCGTTCCTGGATGGCGGCAGGGAGGCCCTGGGCGATGCGCTCGAGTTGCCGCTGGCGGTCTTCCGGGCGGCCGCCGACGAAGCTGGGCGGGGGCGGCTCCTCGCCCTTCACTTCCCGTTCGATGAGCTCGATGCGGTCCTGGGGGCGGAAGAGGCGCGTGAGGCGGCCAGACTTCGCCGGCTCGAGGAGGTCGTCGATGTCCATGTGGAGGTTGCGCCGGTCGTAGACGGAGCGTTCGTGGCCGGACCAGGTGTTGTCCATCACGATGGCTTCGAACGGGCAGACCTCGACGCAGATGTTGCAGCGCATGCAACGGGCGTAGTCGATCCAGAACTTCTCGACGATCTTGCGGCGGTTGCTCGTGCCTTCGACGTACTTCGGGTTGTCGACCATGGTTGCGGTCATGCAGTCGACGGGGCAGTTGCGGACGCAGACGTTGCAGCCGGTGCAGAAGGGCTCGTCGTGGTCGAAGTCCCAGGTGAGGACGGGGAAGCTGCGCTGGCGCGTGGGGAGCGGGTGCTTCGCCTCCGGGTATTCCACCGTCACCGTCTTGCGGGTGAAGGTGGAGAAGGTGACGCCGAGGCCTTTGAGGATACCTTTCATTGCGCTGGCGCTCCGAGCGTTTTGTACGTGCCGACGAGGTCCTTGCTCGGCCGGCGGATGGCACGGCGGATGACGATGGCGATGAGTACAGCGGCGCCGATCGCGCTCGTGAGCGCGAGGAGTTCCTGGGGCCATTCGTAGACGAGGATGAACCCGTTCATCAGCAGCTGGACGAGCGACATTGGGAGCAGGACTTTCCAGCAGAAGCTCATCAGCTGGTCGATGCGGAGGCGGGGCACCGTGGTGCGGACCCAGAAGATGAGGAGGATGAAGAGCAGGCTCTTCGTCATCGTGGCGAGGAGTTGGAGGGCCCAGTGGGCATCGGCGGGGTTATCCATGAAGAGGCCGAAGGGCCAGGCCCAACCGCCCAGGAAGACGACCGACCCGAAGACGCTGAACGCCCACATGGACGCGTATTCGGTGAGCTGGAACATGGACCAGCGGATGCCCGAGTACTCGACGAAGTAGCCGCCGACGATTTCGGATTCGGCGACGGGGATGTCGAAGGGCGCGCGGTGGAGTTCGGAGAGCATGGCGGTGAAGAAGATGAGGAAGGCGAGGGGCTGGAGCACGATGTAGGGACGTTCGTGCTGGAGCGCGGCAATGAGATTCAGGTTGAGGGTGCCGACGCCTTCGACGCCTTCTTCGGCGCCGGTGATCATGGCGACGCAGAGCAGGCTGATCACGAGCGGGATCTCGTAGCTGATCATCTGGGCGGCGGCACGGACACCCCCGAGGAGCGCGTACTTATTCCCGGAGCCGAGCCCGGCCATGAGGATCCCGACGATGTTGAGGCCGAGGATGGCGAAGACGTAGAACATGCCGAGTCCGAGGTTGCGGACGCCCCAGTCTTCGGCGAAGGGGAGGGCGGCGAGGACCATGAGGACCGGGATGAAGGTCGCGTACGGGGCGAGCTCAAAGACCCAGCGGTCGGCGTTGCGGGGGCGGATGTCTTCCTTGAGGACGAGCTTGATCGCGTCAGCGATCGCTTGCAGGAGCCCGGCGGGGCCGGTTTCGGTAGGCCCGAGCCGTTGCTGGAAGCGGGCAACGACCTTCCGTTCGCCGTAAGTGAGGTACATGACGACGACGGTCATCACGAGGACGACGATGACGATGCGGATGATCGCGTCGATCCAGTTGGGGAGGCCGAAGATTTCGCCGGCGAACTCCATTACTTGTCCACCTCGCCCAGCACGATATCGAGCGACCCGAGGATGATGATTGCGTCAGCCACGTAGTGGCCGACGACCATCTGCTTGAGGGCCGAGAGGTTGCAGAAGGAGGGGGAGCGCAGCTTCATGCGGTAGGGCTTGTTGCCACCCTTCGCGAGGCCGTAGACACCGTATTCGCCCTTCGTGCCCTCGATGCGGACGTAGCATTCTCCCTCGTCGATGCGGAGTGTCTTGGGGAGGTCGGGATTGAGGACGAGGCCGGTCTTCGGCATGAGGTCCAGGCACTGTTCCACGATTTTCATGCTCTGGTAGGCCTCGGCCATACGCACCATGAAGCGGTCGAAAACGTCGCCGTTACGGCCGGTGGGAATGTTGAACTTGAGGTTGGGATAGATGGAGTAGGGCTCCGCGCGACGGAGATCGTGGGCGAGCCCGGTGGCGCGGATCATCGGGCCGCTGAGGCCCCAGTTGATGGCTTGCTCCTTCGTGACGTTGGAGAGACCGCGGCAGCGTTCGACGAAGATCTCGTTGCCGGTGAGGAGCCCGTCGAAGTCCTCCAGGCCCTGTTCGATGTGGCCGAGGAGCTGGCGGATGCGGGCTTCGTACCCCTCCGGCAGGTCCATTTGGACGCCGCCGGGGCGGAAGTAGGTGGGGAACATGCGGTCGCCGGCTACTTCCTCGAAGAAGTCGTAGATGCGTTCGCGTTCGCGCCAGGCGTAGATGAAGGAGGTGCCGAAGGAGCCCACGTCGGCGCCGAACGCCCCGAAGAACATGAAGTGCGAGAGGATGCGCGAGAGCTCGGCCATCATCACGCGGATGTACTCGGCGCGTTCGGGCACTTCGATGCCACCGAGCTTTTCGACGGCCATGCAGTAAGCGTGTTCGCACATCATGCCGGCGAGGTAGTCGGTGCGGTCCCACCAGCCCATGGACTGGCGGTAGTCGTGGTTCTCGGTGAGCTTTTCGAGGCCCCGGTGGAGGTAGCCGATGTAAGGCTCGCAATCGACGACGAGCTCGCCGTCGACGGTCAGGACCATGCGGAACACCCCGTGGGTGGCGGGGTGCTGGGGGCCCACATTGATGGTCATGTCGACGGTGTTGAAATCATCGACTTCGTGGGCGACGCGTTCTTCGGGCCAGACGCTCATGCGGCGCCTCCGGCGTGGTGCTCAGTGCCGAGTGCCGAGTGCCAAGTGCGCATCAGAACTTGAACCCCGCGGAGGTGTCTTCGATGCCCTGGAGGATTTCGACCTTCTGGAGGGGGTGGGCCTTCAGGAGAGGGTGGATGTGGACATCCTCATCGAGCAGGAGGTTCTTCAGGTTGGGGTGGCCGTCGAAGACGAGGCCGACCATCTCCGCGGCTTCGCGCTCGTGCCAATCGGCCGCGGCATAGAGCGGGGTAAGCGATGGGATGTGCGGGTTGCCCGGGGGCGTGTTGACATCGACCTGGATGGCGTGGCCGTGTTTGAACGAATAGAAGTGGTACACCGCGCGGAGGCCGGCCTCCTGCATATCGATGGCGGTGATGTTGCGGAGGAAGTCGAAGGCGAGTTCCCGCCGTTCCTTGAGGCCGCGGACGAGTTCGAGAAGATGCTCCGGGGCGACTTCGAGCACGGCATCGGTGGAGTGCTTGCGCGCGGTGAAGGGGATCTTGCCCAGGTGCTTGTGCACCAGGGCGGAGAGTCCGGGATAGGCGGTGGTGGTGTCGCTCGTCATCCGACCATCCGTTTTTCTTCCATGATCTTCTCCTGCAGGCGCAGGAAGCCTTCCATCAGGGATTCCGGCCGCGGAGGGCAACCGGGGACGTAGACATCGACGGGGATGATCTTATCGACGCCCTGGAGGACACGGTCGTATTCGGTGTAGGGGCCGCCATTGGTGGCGCAGGCACCCATGGAGATGACGTACTTGGGGTTGGGCATCTGCTCGTAGAGGAGCTTGATAGCGGGGGCCATCTTCTTGGTGACGGTGCCGGAGACGATCATGACGTCGCTCTGGCGTGGCGAAGGCCACGGGACGATGCCGAAGCGGTCCAGGTCGTGGTTGGCCATGAAGGTGCCGATCATTTCGATGGCGCAGCAGGCGAGACCGAACGTCATGGGCCAGAGCGAGCTTTTGCGGCTCATCGCGAGGACGGTATCGACGGGGACCTGCATCACGCCGGGGAGCACGATGCGGTAGGCGGAACGGGCTTCCGGAAGCTCGACGGGCCGCAAGCGTTCGGCTTCGGCGCCGTAATCGGGGACGTAGGGCTTGATTGTGGTCTCAGTCATCTCATCTCCACTCCAGTACGCCGCGTTTCCAGGCGTAGGCAAGGCCGAGGGCGAGTACGCCGATGAAGACCAGCATCTCATAGAAGATGAAGGTTGGCAGGCTGATGAAGGTGATCGCCCAGGGGAAGATAAAGACGGTTTCGACGTCGAAGATGAGGAACAGGATGGCGAGCAGGTAGTAGCGGACGTGAACCTGTGCCCAGTTGCGGCCGATGGGGAGCATGCCGCATTCGTAGGAGAGGCCCTTGGCGCGTTCTTTGGCGAACGGTGCGAGCAGCCGGGTGGCGATAAGGGCGGTGAAAACAAGGATGAAGCCGGCGATGGCGGCGATCATGACGGCGGAGTAGGTGTCGTAGAAGCTCATGCGGCGAACCTCACTCCGTTATCGGCGGACAGGGAAAAGCGAGGCCCGGTTTCGCGGAGTGGCGAGCGGGCGCTTCCAGTCATGGCGGGTGACTCCCGGATGTCGCAGGCGGCCGTTTGGGCTGGCGCCTGAGAGGTTGTGACGAACGACACAAACGATAGCGGGGGGTGAAGGGGAGGGCAAGGGAGCAGGGGGGCTCAGGCCGCAGGCAGCAGGAGGCGGAAGGTGCTGCCTTCCCCAGGGGTGCTTTCGACGGCGAGCCAACCGCCGTGGGCGCGGGCGATGCCCAGGGCGGTGGAGAGTCCCAGTCCGGAGCCGCGGCCGATGTCCTTCGTGGTGAAGAACGGGTCGAAGATGCGGGCGACGACCTCCGGGGGCATGCCGTCGCCGGTATCGGAGATGGCGATCACGTGGTACTTGCCGCGGGCGAGTTCGGGGGGCGCCCAGCGATGGCGGGGGCCCACCGTCACCAGGCGGCGGGAGACGGTGATGGTGCCGCCGGCGGGCATCGCATCGCGGGCGTTGACCATGAGGTTCATGAGGACCTGCTGCAGCGAAGTCCAGGAGCCCGTGACCGAAGCGGAGGCGGGGTTCCCGGAGTGGACTTTGACGTGGACCTGGGGCGTGAGGACGCTGCGGGCCAGCTTGACCGTCTCGGTGATGAGGCGGTCCAGGTCGATGGTTTCGCGGCGCTCCACTTCGGGGCGGGCGAAGGCGAGGAGACGGCGGACCACGTCGGCCCCGCGTTCCGCCGCTTCGCGTGCTTCGAGGGCCAGCTCCCGCTCCGGGCCATCGACACGCTGGCTGAGGAGGTAGAGGTTGCCGAGGATTGCGGTGAGGAGATTGTTGAAGTCGTGGGCAATGCCGCCGGCGAAGACGCCGAGGCTCTCCAGCTTCTGGCTCTGGCGGACCTGTTGTTCGAGGCGGAGGCGTTCTTCTTCGGCGAGCTTTCGCTCGGTGATATCGAGGAAGGTGCCGGCGGCGCGCAGCGGCCGTCCGTCCGGAGCCCGGGAGACGACCATGCCACGAGTAAGCATCCACCGGTATTTCCCCGCGCCATTCAGAGCGCGGTGTTCGCAGTCGATGAGCGGGTAGCGGCCTTCGGCGTGGCCGCGGAAGGCGTCCTCCACGGCGGCACGGTCGTCCGGGTGGACTCGGGCGGAGAACGAAGCGATGTCCTTCGGAGCATCGGGCGCGAGGCCGCGGGCGCCGGCCGCGGCGAAGTGGGCGCTTAGCTGCCCTGCCTGGATGTCCCACTCCCACAACGCGAGTTCGCCGCCGCGCATCGCGCGTTCGAGGCGGTCTTCCGCTTCGCGGCGGGCTGCTTCCGTCTTGGAGGCTTCGAAGATCGAGCCGCAAGTCGTCAGGAGTGGTTCGAGGAACCGGGCGATGGACTCGTCGTAGCCGCCCTCGCGATTGGCGATGCCGACCATGCCGATCGTCTCCTCACCGACGCGTATGGGCAGTCCGAGGAACGAGTCGAGCGGGGGTTGACGATCCGGGCCCGCACCACGGCGGGGGTCGCTCTTCGGGTCATTGGAGATGACGGGTTCGCCCGTGGTGATAACGCGCCCGATGAGCGTTTCGGGGTTGGTGAACTCGAGCCCGTCCTCGAGGTGGCGCTGGTAGAGTTCGCGACTTGCCTCGTCCCACGAGATGTCGGTGAGGGCGCAGGTCTTGAGGTAGGGCATGCCATCGCGATAGAGGACCTGGCCGATGAAACCGTACCTGCTCCCGGTGAGGCGGAGGAGACTCGAAAGCAGCGCCTGGAAGACGGTGCGCGCGTCGCGCTCGCGGATAAAGAGGGTCTGGGCGCTGCTCAGGGCTTCGATCAGTTCGCTTGAGCGGCGGATCTCGTTCAGGGCACGGATCCGTTCGCCGATATCGCGCTCGATGTTGCCGACCGCGAACACTTCGCCGCGCGCATCGCGTACGGGGAAGATGGAGACGGACACCTCGACGGTGGACCTGTCCTTCCGGCGGCGGCGGGTCTCGATGGTGGCGGGTTCGATGCGGCCATCGCGCTCGAGCGCCTGGCGGAGGACGGCGCCGCCCGGGACTTCGATGCGCTTCAGGGTGCTGCCGACCATCTCGGCGGCGGTGTAGCCATACATGCGTTCTGCGGCGCTGTTCCAACTGAGGACGACGCCGTCGAGCGTGCGGCTGATGATGGCGTCGTCGGAGGATTCGACGATGGCGGCGAGGCGGGCCCGCTCGAGCTCGGCGAGCTGGCGCAGGGTGGTGTCGCGGAAGATGTAGCGGACGCCAACCGGTGTTCCGGCGTCGTCGAGGATATAGCTGCCCTGGACATCGGCGGGGAACCGCGAGCCGTCCTTGCGGATGAGTGTGAGCTGGAAGACACGCTGGCCGGGCTCGCGTTCGTAGGGCTTTCCAATCCAGGTGCTCCCGGCGAGGTGTTTCGTGGCGGCATCGAGGACTTCGACAAGGCTGCGCTCATCGAGCAGCGAGTAGCCGTGAATGCCCGCGGCGATGTCCTCGGCGGTGTAGCCGAGGAGGGCGCGGGCGACCTGGTTCATGTAGGTGACCTGGAACGAGGGAAACCCGACCTCGACGAAGGCCTCGGGGAGGTGGAGACGGAACTGTTCGAGATCAGCCAGGGCCTTGCGAAGGGCCTCATGCAGATCTACTTCTTCCGCTGCGGCTGTGGAAGGTGTAGCGCCGGTCTTCACTTGTCTCCGCCTGCGTCGCCGGGCAAGGGCGCAGGATCGATGGTAGACCGGTGGTGCTGGAGATTTCACTAGGAAGAATCCCGAAGGTTCGCATCGGGGTGATTCGCTTCTGCCGCAGGGAAGGGCGCGGTAAACTAGTTGGCCGATGACAATGCCAACGCCGGGCACGAGGGTTTTCGAGGAGACGGACTCCGAAATCGAGCCTCCGTACCACCTGATCCTGCTGGACGACAACGACCACACGTACGGGTACGTGATCGCGATGCTGGGGAGCGTGTTCGGGTACTCGCCCGAAAAGGGGTTCGCCATCGCGTGCGTTGTGGACAAGGAGGGCCAGGCGATCCTGATGACCGGGAGCCTGGACGAGGTGAGGCTCAAGCAGGAGCAGGTGCACGCCTACGGGGCGGACCCGACCATGCCGGAATCGAAGGGGAGCATGTCGGCGATTATCGAGCCGGCAACGACGCCAGGGTGATTGGGGAGCCGCGCTAGATCAGCCCCGCGGTGCGGGCGTCGGCGAGGAAGCGGTCGATGCCCAGGTCGGTGAGTGGGTGCTTCAGCATCTGAGGGAGGAGCGCGGGCGGGATCGTGCCGATGTGGGCGCCGGCCATTGCCGCCTGGGTGACGTGGAGTGGGTGGCGCAGGCTGGCGGCGAGCACGCGGGCGGGCAGGTTGTGCGTCTCGACGAGCTGGACGCACTGGTGGATGAGCTCCATCCCGTCGTAGCTCACATCGTCGAGGCGGCCGACGAAGGGGCTGAGGAAGGCGGCGCCGGCGAGCGCGGCGAGCAGGGCCTGGTTTGGCGTGAAGATCAGGGTGGTGTTGATTCGGATGCCTTCGGAGGAGCAGCGATGGATGGCTTCCAGGCCCTCGGCGTCGATGGGGATTTTGACGACGACGTTGGGGTGCCAGCTGGCGAGCTCGCGCGCCTCGGCCACGAGGTCGTCGGCCTTGCGGGAGACACACTCAGCGGAAATCGGGCCATCGATCACGGCGGCGATCTCACAGACGCGCTGGCGGTAGCTGACGCCGCCTTCTTTGGCGAGGAGGCTGGGATTGGTTGTCACGCCGCTGATGACGCCGAACCGGGCTGCGGCGCGCACGTCGTCGATGGAAGCCGTGTCCAGGAAAAGCTGCATGTGTTCGAGTCCCCGCCGGTGCTGGGGAAATGGTAGCGGAGGGGGCGCTCAGTGGCGCGGGGCGAGCCTGCCGCTGGTGGGCGACAGATGAGAACGCGCGCGCGACGGCCAGATAGCCCGGAGCAGAGCGGCGACCAGGACCACTGGCCCGACGAACAGCGCGACGAGGAAAAAGAAGCCTTCTTCCTGACCGGTGACCGCGTAGACGAGGTTGTGCAGGGCAACCGCGAGCAGCATCGCGAGGAACGTGAATAGCGCGAGGACCAATGCTCCACGGCGCCCCAGGTTGCGAAGGATGCGGAGCATACCAATCACCATCAGGGCTGCGCTGGCGAGGACGACGAGCCAGAAGCCGGTAACGAGCCAGGCGAGGTCCCTTCCTTCCGGGTCGTCAGAGTCTCCGAATGCGACTGTGCCACCGATCAGCATCGCCCCGATGAGCACGAGGCCCGCCGCGATCCATGGCAACCCGAGTTTCCAAGAATGCACGGTCAGCAGAGTGGTCCTGCCGGCAGGGACCGGGCAGGTCCATCCGGGCAGGAAGGGCGGCACGCCCGGGCTTAGACGACTTCGAACAGGAACTCCACTTCCACCGGGACGCCGAAGGGAAGCTCGGCCAGGCCGACAGCGATGCGGGCGTGGCGCCCGGCATCGCCGAATACGTCGATCAGGAGTTGCGAGGCCCCGTTGATGACTTTTGGGTGGTCGGTGAAGCCCTCGGCGCTGGCGACGAAGCCGCCGACGCGGATGACGCGCACGACTTTGTCGAGCGAGCCGAGTTCGGCGCGGACGACAGCGAGGGCCTGGAGGGCGCACTGGCGAGCGAGGGCCGCGGCTTCTTCGATGGACACGCCGGCGCCGAGCTTGCCGGTCCGGAGAGGAGCGCCGTCGCGCACAGGCACCTGGCCGGAGACAAAGAGCTGGTTACCGGAACGCACGCAGGGGGCGTAGAGGCCGGCGGCCGCCGGCACGGGCGGCAGTTCGAGTGCCAGCTCCCGCAGTTTCGCGTCGAAGCTCACTGGTATTCGCCGAGGAGGGTGCTGACGACGTTTTCGAACTCCTCGGAGGAGTAGCACTCGATGACGATCTTGGCGCCCTTCTTCTGGGGTTCGACCTTGACACGGGTGCTGAGGGCCCTGCGCAGGCGCCCTTCGATATCGGAGTACTGGGAATCGCGGCGGGCCGTCTGCGCACCGGGCGAGGCGGTGGTCGCAGGGGTTTCGGCAAGGGCACGGCGAACGTAGCCTTCGGTGTCGCGCACGGAGAGCTTGCGCTTGACCACCTCGCGCCAGGCTTCAACGCGGCCGCGGCCTTCGGGGAGGCCCAGGAGGGCCCGGGCGTGGCCCTCGGTGATTTCGCCGGCGACGAGGCTGCGGCGGATTTCGGATTCCAGCTGGAGGAGGCGGAGGGCGTTGGCCACGGTCGCACGGTTTTTGCCGACGCGGCGGGCGACTTCCTCCTGGGTGAGGCCGTACTCCTCGACGAGACGGCGGTAGGCCATCGCTTCTTCGACGGCGTTGAGGTCGGCGCGCTGGATGTTCTCGATGAGGGCGAGTTCGAGGAGTTCGCTATCGGCAGCCTGGCGGATGACGACCGGGACGGTTTCCATCCCGGCGAGACGGGCCGCCTGGAGGCGGCGCTCACCGGCGACGAGGAAGTAGCCGCCGTCATCGTCCTTGCTGACGATGAGGGGCTGGATGATGCCGACTTCGCGGATGGACTCCGAGAGTTCGCGGAGTTTCTCGGGCTCGAAGTTCGTGCGGGGCTGTTCGGGGTTGGGCGAGATGAGGTCGATGTCGAGCATCTCGGGGCCCCGGGCACGGGGGGCCGGGGCAGGGGGCGCGGCTGCCGGCCGCTCGTAGACCGGCTCCGGGCGGCGTTCGTAGGCCGGGGAAGAGGGGCGCTGGGACTCGGGCGCGGTGTCGTGGCGGGGGGCTGGGGGTGGTGGGGCGGGTACGGGTTCTTCGATGCGCTGTGGTGGCGGCTGCTCGGCTTCGGGTTCGGCGGTCGGGGCGGCGGAGCCCCCGAAGAGGGCGTCGAGGCCCCGGCCCAGTCCACGTTTCGGCTGTGTCATGCTGCTACTCCTGCGCGTTCCAACAACTCGGTGGCGACGGCGTCGTAGGCGGTGGCCGAGCGGCCACCCTGGTCGTAGAGGAAGATGGACTTTCCGTGGCTGGGCGCTTCGCTCAGGCGGACCGAGCGCGGGATGATGGTGGCGAACGTCTGGGGGAAGTGGCCGCGGACCTCTTCGACGACCTGCTGGGCGAGGCGCGTGCGCGCATCGAACATGGTGAGGACGACCCCGAGCACGTGGAGGCGCGGGTTGAGGTTGCGCTTCACGAGTTCGAGCGTGTCCATGAGGCGGGAGAGTCCTTCGAGGGCCATGTACTCGCACTGGACCGGGATGATGACTGCGTCGCTTGCGGTGAGGGCGTTGATGGTGAGGAGCCCGAGCGACGGGGGGCAATCGATGAGGACCCAGTCGTAGTTGTCCTTCACCTGGGCGAGGGCGTTCACAAGGCGGCGTTCGCGAGCCATGACGGGGACGAGCTCGACTTCGGCGCCGGAGAGTTCGGCGCTGGAGGGGACGAGCGAGACGGACTCGTCGGGCACTTCGACGATGCAGTCGGCCATTGGAGTCTCATCGAGGATGGCGTCGTAGGTGCCGGCAGACTCGCGGCCATCGACGCCGAGGGCGCTGGTGGCGTTGGCCTGGGGATCGAGGTCGACGAGGAGGACGCGCTGGCCGCGGCGTCCGAGCGCGACGGCCAGCGAGACCGCGGTGGTGGTTTTGCCGACGCCGCCCTTTTGATTAACCAGCGACACAATGTTCGCACCCATCAGACCGCCTCCCTCGTCATACGCTGCTCGATTTCCTCGCGGGAGGCGATCCCGGCGAGGCCCTTGCCCTCCACAGCCAGCGCGCCCGCGGCGAGGGCGAAGCGCATAGCGGCAGCGAGGTCTTCCGTCTCGGCGAGGCGGAACAGGAACGCGCTGGCGAAGCAATCGCCGGCGCCCGTTGGGTCCACGGGACGCGCTTCGAGCGCATCCCAGTGCAGTTGGGTCCCATCGCTGTCGAACAGTGTAGCTCCGTTGTAGCCACGCGTCAGGACGGCAACGGCCCCCAAGTCGGCGATGTACTCGGCGAGCGCTTCGGCGTCGGGGCAATCCTCTTCGCTGAAGAAGGCGAGCCAGCCGCGATGCATGAACTTGTCGACGACGCTGCGCGGGTGAGAGTGGGGGATCACGCGGCCACGGCCGGTAATCATGCGGAGGGGGCCCTGGAGCGAAACGCCGACGATGGAGCCTTTGAAACGGAGGGGCGCGCGCCGGAATTCGTGGTAGGCCGGCGTGTAGAACACGATGTCCGGGGGGTCGGTCGTTTCAAGCTGCGGCAGAAGCTCGAGCCGATCTCCCTCAGCGAGCAGGAACTGCGTGCGGTTGCCGCGCTTGTCGTAGTTGTTCTGGTAGCGCGCGACGGCGCCCTCGGCGGCGCGCAGGTCGATACCCTCGAAAACGTCAGTCGGATAGTCGTCTTCGAGGTTGGTGATGAGGGTGACGTCGGCGCCGAGGGCGGCGAAGGAGCGGGCGGCAAAGAGTGACGGGCCCCCGGGGGTCCATCCGCCATCGGGCGTACGGTCGAGAGTGACGTTGCCAGCAACGAGGACTCGCGTAGGGGGCCTCCTTATTCCTTCAGACTAATGACCACCTTCCGGTTGTCGCCTTCGCCGATGCTGTTGGTCTCGAGCTCGGGGTCTTCGGCGAAGGTCATGTGGATGAGCCTTCGCTCGGCCGCCGGCATAGGCTCAAGGGTAATCGGCGTACCTGTCTGGCGGACACGGTCGCCCATGCGTTTCGCGAGGTTCACGATGCGCTCTTCGTTGCGGTGCTTGTAGTGTTCGACATCGATGGTGACGCCCCCGCGGCCGGGATACTTGCGGCCGAGGATGAGGTTGACCAGGTACTGCAGCGCGACCAAGGTCTCGCCCCGGCGCCCGATGAGGAGCCCGAGGTCGTCCCCTTTTATGTCGATAACAGCGAGTACGGAACCGAGGCCGTCCCCCGGGGTGAGGGGTTCGCGGATCGAGATTTCGGCGTCGATATCGAGGATGCGGAGGATGTCGTCGACCGTTTGGGCGGCAAAATCGACTTCTTCGGCATTGATATCGGGCTCGACGGGTGGCTCGTTGTCGCGCTGGGAACGTTCGCGCGGGGGGCGCGGCGGGCGGTCCGGCCGCGGGCCGCGCTGGGGGCCGCCACCACGCGGTTGCTGACGTTCCGGCCGGGACGGCGCTGCGCGCTGGGGCGCGCCATCGCGCAGGAAGTCGGCATCGGTGAGTTTCGGTTGGGGTTGTTCGAACCCTGCGCGCGGTTCGCGCGGGGGGCGGCCAGCCCCGGCACGGCCGCCGCGCTGGCGCCGGCCGGCGTCGCGGGATGGCTGTTGGGCCTGGCGCGGGATGCGCGTATCGGGCGGGGTAGCCGCAGGGGCTGCGCGCTCCTGGGGGGCAAGGCGGATGACGCGGACGACTGCGTCCTGGGCGCCGCGGCCGAAGAGGCCGCCGCGTTTTCCTTCGTCCAGCACGATGAACTCGACTTCATCGATGCTGGCACCGAGTTTGGCGAGCGCCTTGTTACGGGCGTCTTCGACGGTTTTGCCGCTTGCTTCGGCCTGATCCATTCGCGGTCCTCAATTCACGGGAGGGAGTAGATGCAGCGCGCTGCTCGGAAGCCGGGGGCGCTGGCGGGGGAGCGGCCCGGGGCGCGGCCGCTTTGAAGACGGGCTGTATCCCAAAGGCGGGGACGCCATATGTCAGGACATTGAACCCGATCTGGACCATTGCGTTCACCACCCAGTAGAGGCTGACGCCGACCGGGAAGCTGAGGGCGAAGAAACCGAACATGAACGGCAGCATCACATTCATCATTTGCTGCTGGGCACGGGCGCGTTCGTCGGTTGTGGTGGTGACGGTGGTCTTGGACTGGATGTAGGTCGTGGCGGCGACGAGGAAGACGAAGACGAAGCCTGCGATGGATTCGCCGCCGTTCTGGCGCAGGTCGACGCCGAGGAAGTGCTCCTCGAGCGGGAGAGCGTGCTGCAGGTAACTCCAGGCGTAGACGTGGCTGGAGAGCTTCTCGAGGGCCTCGGGGGAATTGGGGAGCGCGATGCGGATCGCGCTGTAGAGGGCGATGAAGATCGGGATCGTGAGAAGGAGCGGCCCGAGGCAGCTGAACGGGTTGGCGCCAGACTCCCGGTAGAGCTTCATGATCTCTTCCTGGCGCCGTTTGGGGTCGCTGTACTTCTTATTGACTTCCTGGATCTTCGGCTGGATGGCCTGCATCGCGCGGGTGGCGTGGAGCTGACGGAGCGTGAGGGGGAAGGTGACCGCCCGGACGAGGATCGTGAAGGCGATGATCGCGAGCCCGAAACTGCCGCCCAGCAGGTGGCTGAGGAAGACGAGCAGGTTCACCAGGGGGTTCAGGAGCAGCAGCGTGAAGATGTCGCCGATCACCGCTTCACCCCCGAAAGCTGAATCTCAACCACCCGGCGGGACTGCGGTTCGGCGCGAAAGAGGCGCCCATTGGTGGTAGCGAAGTACGCGTTGCCTTCGTGGACGACGAGGTTCGCGCGGACGGTGCCGGCATCGGGGATCGGCACGCTGTTGAGCTTCGCACCATCCTGGGTGTTGAAGAACCAGACCTCGGGTTCGCGGTCCGCAAGTACGAGCACGCCTTCGATGACGACCGGCCCGGAACGGACGCGCTGACCGTCGACGTCAGCGGCCCAGGCTTCCTCAAGCCCGCTACTCGTTATGTTCAGTGCATACACCTTACCTCCGAAGTCGCCGAAGTAGAGGGTGCTCCCGGACTCAGCCGGGGCCGTCCAGAGCCAGTCCTCAGCGCGGTAGTCTGCGACCTCCACACCGTCGGAGCGCTTGAGCAGATAGGCATGGCGGTTGATGGAGGCGACGAACAAGAGGTCCTCACCGACCAGGGCAAGTTCCGGCACGGCGGCCGTGGAACTGAACGGCTCCACCCAACGTTCGGAGCCGTCTGCCGCGGAGAGGGCATAGACGTGGCCTTTCATGGTGGCGACGAAAATGGTGTCGCCGTCCACGATCGGGGTCGCCCAAATACCGCCATCGAACGATCTGGGCTTTTCCCAGCCGGGCGCGGGAGTGCCGTCCGACTTCTTCCACGCGTAGAGCCGGCCCTCGGTAGTGCCGAAATAGAGGTTGTCGCCGGCCATGGCGAGGCCGCCGGTGATGTTGCCATCGATTTCCGAGTCGTTAGGGCCGGCCGCCGGCCAGATAGGGCGGCCGTCCTCCTTGTTCAGGGCGAAGACGCCGCCGGCGAAGGTGGCGACGTAGATCCGGTCGCCGTCGACGATGGGGGCGCCGTAGATAGCGCGAGTGCGGAAGTCATCGTCGGAGTCGCGGTCAGGGTCGGGGAAGGTCCATTTGGCCTGGGCGGAGTCGCCATTGAGAGAGACGGCGGAGAGGCGGCCTTTGGAGGTAACGACGTAGGCGGTATCGCCGTCGAAGACGACTGGCGCCCAGCCGGTAGGGTTGAGGACGCTCACGCAGGAAGAAAGGAGCGGGAGAGCGAGGAGGGCGAGGAGGATCCCGGCCCTGCGGCGGAGGTTCACCGGTTTATGGTAGGGGCGGCCGCGCTTACGCGTCAGGGGTTTCACGTGGAACGCCATGCAGAACATATGTTCTGTGTTTCACGTGAAACGCGGGCGGGGCTCCCGATGGTGTTTCACGTGGAACAGAACCGTACGGCCGCAGCAAGAGCTTTACGCGACTGGCAAGGAGGGCGGAGAGCCCGGCCCGACGAGCTCTCCCGGAAACCACCTTCGGCGATCAGCCATGCCGACTAAGAACCTCCGAAAAGCAGCGCGTTTCACGTGAAACAGGGTACTAAGTCCCGGGAATGACGGCGCACGACGGGACGTGGGGCCGCCGCAACGCCTTCCTGAACACCCGCTCCGGGAAGACCGCGCAGTCGGCCAGGACCACGCGCGGCAAACCTGAAGCGATCACGCCGGGGGGCACTCTTGTCCGAAAAGTCCATCGCTCCCACTTCCCGCTCGTCAGGGCCCACATGAGGCGGCCGCCACTGAACGCTGCCCGGCAGACCATCCAATGAGTTGCGCCACGCTGCCTGCAGCGCCTGGCACCACCAACCCCATACCGCGGCGCGAACACGGACTCCTACCGTGGTCCCGGTGTGAGGACTACCTGGCTGACCGACCGTGGCGCATGGCAAGTATGGGATCCGCCGCGCAAGTCGCAGGACCTCGACACATGCCGCTCGATCAGCGCCGATGTATGAAAACGACCGCGCGCCGCCCGGCGACGCAACGTCAACCCGCCGCACCTGAACTCGTTAGTCCGGGACGGGATCGTACCCCATGCCGCCCCAGGGATTGCACCGCAACAATCGCCGGACGGTCAGCCAACTACCCTTCAGCGCACCGTGACGCTGCAGGGCCTCGATCGAATAGCGAGAACACGAGGGCGTGTACCGGCAAACGGGCGGCATGATCGCGCCGAACGTCACCTGATAGCCACGAACGAAGAGGATCAGAAGCCGCGCGATCATCCCTGGCGCTCCAGTACGACGCCGATCGCGCGCCGAGCCGCCGCCACGAGCTGCGCGAAGGGCGCTTGCAATGCTGCCGGGCGAGCGATCACAACCAGATCGTACCCGGGCGGCAGACCCGCGGCTCGGATGGCCTCGCGCAGCCGGCGGCGTGTGCGGTTCCGGACCGTAGAAAGGGGAGCGATCCGCTTCCCCACCGCATACCCCACCCGCGCCACCCGGAGCCCGTTGGGCCGCGCGCGGACGACAAAAAGGGGACCGCTGACTGCGATCCCCTCCTGAAACACGGCGTCGAACTCGCGGCCGCTCCGTAGCCGGCCCGGTGTCGCCATGACGTCAGACTAAACGACCGTAAGCCGCTTGCGGCCCTTCGAACGCCGCGACTTCAGGACCAGGCGTCCTGCACGCGACGACATGCGCTTGAGGAAGCCGTGGACGCGCTTCCTCGGGATCGTGTGCGGTTGATACGTGCGCTTCGTGGCCATGAGGCTCTCCGTCAGTTTCCAGAATGGGAATCATCACCATAACGGGTTGCCACCTTACGGTCGATTCACCGCCCGTCGCCACCCCAGGCGAGCTGATAGTGAGCGTAAGCCTCGTAAATGTACATGACATAATTACGCGTCTCGACGAAGTCGATGACTTCCACAAGGTCGGCTGCCGAGTCTGCGCGCGCCGCCCGCCAACGCGCCGCATTCCCCGGCCCCGCGTTGTACGCCGACAGCGCAACGAGGGGATCCCCGTATGTGCGAACCTGGCCGCCGAGGTAGTGGGCCCCGAACTCCAGGCTCAAAGCCGGCCGATACAGGTCGGAGATGCGGAACTCGCTGACTCCCAGCTCGGCAGCGATGGCATCCGCTGTCGGCGGGATGACCTGGGTGAGGCCACGCGCATCAGCGATGGACAACGCCGACGGGTCCCAGAAGCTTTCCTGGCGGATGAGCGCGGCGAAGAACAGCGGGTCGATACCGGCCTTGCGCGCCTCGACATCGACGGTGGCGCCGAAATCGACGGGGTAGGAAACGCGCAACAGGTCGGCGGGCGGCTCGTGCGAGGCGACGCCGGCCTCAATGCGGATGGCAACGGCCATGCGCGCGGCAAGGTCGGTGAGGCCGCACTCGGATGCCTCGCGCATCAGTTCGAACGTGCGCCAGATGTCGCCGGTATCTGCAGCCGTGATCTCGGCCGCTGCCGCGGACCTCAACCCGGCGGCCATCAGCTCGCAGGCTGCCGTCGGCGCGGAGCCGGGAGCCGACCCGCCGACCCGACCGGAGAGCCACGAGGCGATCGCCGACCAGTCGATGGGCTGGTCAAGGTCCCGGTGGCGGTAGGAGACGTCGAACGGGGGGGCCTGCCCGAGCTCGCGCGCGGCTTCGACACCGTGCAGATCCAGGGGGCCGAGCGCGACCGCCCTTTGGAAGGCGGCACGCGCGCCGGACGCGTCACCGAGTTCCCGAAGGGCCCGCCCGCGCCAGTACTCGAGGCGAGCCGAGACGGCGCCGTCCATACCTGCCCAGGCCTGGAGGGCGCCCGCTACGTCGCCCACATCGTAGAGGACGAACCCGGCCCGGAAAGCTGCCTCCTCGCTGAACTCACCGTTGGGAGAACGCGCCAACTGCACATAACGTTCGCTGGCGCGCAAGGCGGCCCCGGTGCTCTCGGTCACCCGGGCGGCCCAGAACATGGCGCGGTGGACGTAGTCGGTGGTGGCGCCCGAACTGGCTGCCATGTCGTAGTAGCGCACAGCGCTGGCTGCATCGCCGCTGTCCTCGTAGCTCGCCGCCAGGAAGTATGCGCGCAGGGCGAGGTCGTTCGGGGTGGGCGCGGACGCGACGGCCGGCAGGAGGACCTCTTTCGCGCGGGCGTACTGCCCGCGGCGGTAGTGAGAGAGCCCGGCGAGGCCGGGATCGACCTCGTACCCGGCCGCTTCCAACCGATCGATGGCAAGGCCGGCGAAACGGGACCCGGCATTGCCGGCGACGATGGCGCGTAACTGGGCGGCAAACGTGGACATGTCGCCGGCGGCCTCGGCCAGTTCGGCGCGCTCGAACCGGGCTTCAGGGTCGGCCGAGTCGCGAATCAACGCATCGAGAGCAGTGGCAAGGCGGGTTGAGTCGCCCACCGCCCGCCACCGGGCCACGTTCTCGCGGAGGATGGTGGCCCGGAGCGCTGGACTCGTCGCCGGAGAATCGAGGAGCGCCGCCCAGATGTCCCGGCCGCCCTGGGCCCAGGTAGCCCGCCCGCCTTCAAACGCGTAGTAGGGGGCCACGGGCGAATCGGACGCCAGTGCTGGCGCGGAGCGAAAGAGCGCGCCAGCCTCCTCCGAGCGGCCAACATCGTTCAGTCGCTTCAACAGCAGGTACCGCGCGGTGACCGCGGACGCGCTCCCCTCCGGGGCAGCCTGGACCGCGGCCTCGAGGTCGGCGAAGCCGCGCGCTTCGTCCCCAAGTTCAAAGGAAACGGTGGCGGCGCCGACCAGGGCCTGCGCGCGCGCCTCGGCGCCCGATGGAGCGGCGGCAAGCGCCTGGTAGGCTGCGCGAGCTTCGGAAAAGCGGCCTTCGCGGTGCAGATCCCGGGCGACAGCGAGGCCGGCAGCGATGGGAGACGGCGATGGGCGTGCCGCGACTGTGGGAGAAGGCAGCGGTGCGATGGATGCTGTGGGTTCCGGGGCGGCAAACAACGGGCGCGGACGTGCGCTATCATCCTCGCCGCGACCCCAGACGTAGCTGGCCACCCCAACCACCGCCAGGACCGCGAACAGCGCACCGGTCTGGACCAGGCGGCGATTGCGGTTTCCCATGACCTCACGGATGCTAGGGCGGGGTGGCATAGGGGCAATGCGCTTCCCCGGACGGGAAAGGCGGGGTGAAGCATTGGTACAGACGAGCATCGTGCACGAAGCGCTTTCCGAGGCGACGGCGAACCAGAACGCCTGGATCGAGGTCGACCTGGCGGCAGCAGCCGCCAACGTGCGCACGCTGAAGGAGCGCCTGGGGCCCGTGGAGGTCATCGCCGTCGTGAAGGCGAACGCCTATGGGGCGGGCGCGGCGGTCCTGGCGCCGGCACTGGAGGCGGCCGGGGTGGACCGGTTCGCGGTTGTGTGGCCACACGAGGGCTACATGCTCCGCCAGGCGGGTGTGACGCGGCCTGTGCTGGTACTCGGGCATGCGTTCCCGGCGGATGCCACGCCGGCCGTGCGCTCGGGCCTGACGCTGACCTGCCATTCGCTCGACCTGGGGAAGGCGCTTTCGGAAGCCGCTTCCTGGGCCGGGACGACGGCGCGCGTGCACGTGAAGGTGGACACGGGCCTGCACCGTTTCGGCCTCGCGGTGGACGACGCAGTCGCGCTGGCGGAAGCGCTGCGGAGGCTGCCGAACGTGCAAGTTGAAGGCTTGACCACGCACATGGCAAACGCCGACGAAGCTGACGATTCGTTCGCCGAGCACCAGCACGAGGTCTTCCGGCAGGCTGCGGCACGGCTCCCCTGGATCCCCTACCTGCACACCGCCAACTCGGCGACGGCGTTGCGACGCGACGAACTGCGGTACTCAGGTGTGCGAGTCGGCCTCGCGCTGCATGGCGAGCTGCCGGCGTACACCCCCGTTGTGGGAGTTGTGCCGATCCTGTCGTTGAGGGCGCGGGTGGCGCGGGTGAGCGACGTGCCAGCGGGCGAGGGCGTGAGTTACGGCCTCACCTGGCGCGCGCCGCGGGACTCGCGGGTGGCGCTCATCCCCGTGGGATACGGGGACGGCTGGCGCAGAGGCCTGGGGAACGCCGGGGAGGTACTGATTCACGGGCGGCGCTGTCCGATGGTCGGGCGCGTGTGCATGGACCAGTTTCTGGTGGACGTCAGCGGAATACCGGGCGTGGCGGAGGGAGATGTCGCGACGCTGATCGGCGCCGATGGGCCGGACCGGATCACTGCGACGGAGGTGGCGGAGCGGGCGGGGACGATCGCGTGGGACGTGCTGGCCTCGCTGCAGGCAAGGTTGCCACGGCTCTATCACCGAGACGGAGCGGTGGAGGCGATTGCGCCGGCGATGTGGTAGGGGCAAGCCTGCCGACCCCCGGAATCAACTCCCGGCGGCGGCGGCGCCGTCCTCTTCGGGGCCCCGGCCCGCTTGCAAGCTGGCAACGACGCCTTCGAGGAACTCTTTGTCGCCAAGGATGGCGTGCTCCGGGACGTACATGCGCCCATAGCGCTCAAGGTAGATGAGTTGCTTCGAACTGAGGAAGTTGGAGCGCTGGAAGCTGTTTTCGTGGTAGCCGTCCTGGAAGGCGATCCTGTGGGCCTTTGCTGTGCCCCGGAGCTTGCGGAGCCGCTCCAGGAAACCGCCCTTCGGCCGGGACTCGCGGCCGGCGAGGCGATAGACCTCATCGGGGCCGGCAAAGATGCTGGCCATGCTGACATCCTGGAGGGGCAGCGTGAGGATGGGCTCCATCATCGACCGGACGACGCGGTGGATCTCGTCGTCGGAGAGGCCGAGCCCGTCGCGCAGGGTTGTCCCCTGGACCTTGATGAGCGTGCCGGTAATGGTCTCCCAGGCCGACTCGTCGCCGAGGGAGGCTTCGACGAGCTTGCGCATCAGGTTCTGGGTCTCGGGGTCGAGCTGGGCGACGATGCCCCAGTCGAGCATGCCGAGCCGACCGTCGGGCATAGCGAGGAGGTTGCCGGCGTGGATATCGGCATGGAAGGTGCCGGTGTGGACGGCGGTGAGCACCCAGGCGCGCAGCAGTTCGCGGATGAGGGCTTTGGGGTCGAGCCCGAGGTCTTCGACACGCGAGAGGTCGTCGATGGGGACGCCGTCCAGGTACTCCATGGTGAGGACCTGCTCCCCGCTCAATTCTTCGTACACGCGCGGGACGACGAGCAGGTCCAGGTTGAACTCCTGGAAGAGCCCGCGGAAGTGCTCCATGCTGCGAGCTTCGTTGCGAAGGTCGAGCTCTTCGCCGATTTGCTCGCGCAGTCCGTCCAGGTAGCCCACGAGCTGGAAGGCCGGGGCGCTGCCCAGGCGGGCGAGCCCGCGAAAGAACGGGATCATGAGGCCGAGATCGGCTGCGACCACCCGGCCGAGGCCCGGGCGGAGTACCTTGACGGCGACTTTCTCGCCGCTCGGAAGCACGGCCCGGTGGACCACGGCCATGGAGGCCGCGGCAAAGGGTTTGCGTTCGAACGAGGCGAACGCGTCTTCGAGTCTTTTGCCGGTCTGCTGGTGGAAGATGCGGCGAACTTCGGAGAACGAGACTCCCGGCCCGCGGTCGAGCGTGCCGCGGAACTCGTCGGCAACCCGGGGGCCGACAACTGCGGGGGCGGAAGCGACGAGCTGGGCGAACTTCACGTAGGTGGCGCCAAGGTCTTCGCAGGCGCGGCGCGCGCCACGCGCGATTGCGACGGATTTCTCCTCGCGGCGCATGGCGAGCCGGGCCGCGGCGGGGGACATATGGCGGACGAACACGGCGGACGTGCGCCCGAGCCTGCGGGCACGCATAAGGATGCCGGGCGCAGGCATCTCGAGGGGGATTGGCGCCCAATCGCGCTCACTCATTCGTGAAAACTGTAGCAGAGGGCAGGGTTACCAGATGGTTCGCAGGCCGGGCACCGTCTGGAGGCGTCCGTCCGAGGTGACGAGTGGTGCGTCGAGCTCGAGGGCCGTGGCAGCGATGAGTTGATCGGCCGGGTCCATGACCATGGTCACATCATATGGCCATTTCACCGGTTTTCCCGCGCGCGCTCGAAGACTTCCCGCACAATCTCGTTGAAGCGCGCAGGCGCCTCCAGGTTCGAGAGGTGGCCGACACCCTCGATGACCTCGTAGCGCGCATTGGGGATGCCCTCGGCGAGGGGCTTCGTCGCCTCGGGCGGGATGAGGGTGTCCTTGGAGCCGGTGACGACGACGACGGGGACATCGATGCCGGGGAGGTCCGGCGTCGAGTCGGGGCGCTCGGCCATGCCGAGCGCGGCGGCGGCGATGGAGGTTGCGGGCTGGCTGGCGATGATGTCCTTCACCCGCGCGAGGAGTCCGGCGGGAGCGCCCTCGGAGAGCAGTGGCGGCGGACTCTCGACCATGAAGCCGTTGCCCTCGGCGAGCAGGCGACTTGCCAGCGCCTTCCGGCGCTCGATGGCGGCGGCGTCATCCGCTTCGGCTTTGGTGTTCGCCAGGACCATGCCGGCGACCAGGTCACGGTGGCGGCGCCAGAGGGCAAGGGCCACGTATCCGCCCATCGAGAGGCCAACGACGACGGCCCGCTGGATGCCGGCTTCGCGGGCAGCCCTCGCAGCGGCGTCTGCCGCGGCAGCCATGGTCATGACGTCGCCGGCAGAGGCGGCCCCGCCGAAGCCCGGCAGGTTGACGGCGACGACCTTCGTCGTCCCCGAGAACTCCGCAATCTGCGGCTCCCACATGGTGGAATCGAGCGGAAAGGCGTGGATAAACAGGATGCCGTCAGCGGCCAAGGGGACACCTCTGATTTCTGTGCGTGAATTCAGCCAGCATAGCGGGCGCGGTGCGGGCTACACCGCCCGCCACTGGACGAGCGTGACGCCGTCGGCTTCGTGGTCTTCGAAGACAGCCTCCACTTCGGCGCCGATGCGGACTTCCTGCATCGGGTCGCCGAGGAGGTTGCCGACCATGCGGACGTTTCCGGCGTCGGGGAGCTCGACGAGGACGACGAGGTACGGGCATGCCTCCTTGAGGGCCGGGTGGACCGGGTGCCAAACGCGTTCCCAACTGTAGATCCGGCCGCGTCCACTCACCTGGTGCCAGCCGAGTTCGAACGAGTGGCAGTGATGGCAGAGCCACTCGGGGCCCCACTGGAAACCCTGGCACGCCCGGCAGCGCTGGACCACGAGCTGGTGGCGTTTTGCGGCCTCCCAGTACTCACCATCCAGGCCATCGACGGCGGGGGCAGGGACGGGCAGGCCCGCCGGCAGGTAGGGTTTGTCGGCGACGGTCATGGTGTCTCCCTCACTTGCGCAGGATGAGGCTGCTCACTGGCTGGACCATCGGCCCGGAGCAGACCATCGAAATCTCGGCGTCCTTGACCTGGGCGGTGGATGTGCCGCGGAGTTGGCGGACGGCCTCGGTAATGAGCTCGAGCCCATGCATGTAGCACTCGGCAAGGTTGCCGCCGCTCGTATTGAGCGGGAGCTTACCGCCATCGGCCTTGAAGTTCTCGAAGGTCATGAACTCCTCGACTTCATCGGGAGCGCAGAACCCGTGCTCGACAAGGCTCATCATCACGCCGCCGGTGAAGTTCTCGTAGCTCTGGCAGACGTCGACGTCCTTCGGGGCGATGCCGGCCTGTTCGTAAAGGCGGCGGGCGACGGTCTTGAAGTTCGAGGTGCCATAGTCGGGGGCGTTATGGGCGGGCGCCGCCTGGCGGTAGTCGGACCCCTGTGAGGCAGCCATCACGTACGCAGGGCGGTGCTTGAGGTCGCGCGCGCGTTCGCTCGTGGTGAGGATGACGGCGGCGGCGCCGTCGTTCTCCATGCAGCAATCGAAGAGCCGGAACGGCTCGACGATCCAGCGGGAGTTCTCGTAATCCTCCTCGCTCAGCGGGCGCCCATGCATGACGGCGCGGGGGTTGCTCTGGGCGTGGTAGTAGGAGGCCATGGCGATGGCCTTCTGGGGTTCGTGGCTGATGTTGTGGTCGTGCATGAAGCGGCGGACGCGCATGGCGAACGTCTGTGCCGGGGACATGAGGCCGTAGGGCTGGGTGAAGGCGGGGGCGCCGGAGACGGTCCTTGCCTGGGAACCCTGGCCGAAGCGGCCGAACTGGCCCTGGGCGAGGCCGCGGTAGACAACCACGTACTTCGAGTAGCCGGCGACGAGGGCGGCAGCGGCGTTCGCGACTGCGCCTGACCCGCCGCCGCCACCACCGCCCCAGAACATGTTGCTGAAGCTGAGGTCCGGCGTGCCGAGGGCCGCGGCGAGGCGCGGCGGGTCGTTGCGGTCCATGCTGTAACTGGCGAACCCGTCGATGTCGCGGACGTCGAGGCCGGCGTCAGCCGCGGCGGCGAGGATGGCTTCCACGGTGAGGCGGAACTCACTCCGGTCGGCGGCGCCGCGCTTGTAGTAGGCGGTTTCGGCAATGCCGACGATCGCGACTTTGCCGTTGATGGTGTTTTCGGACATACGCAGACCTCTCCGTGTGGCTTCTCGTCGAGGGGGCACAAGGGCCCCCGGGGGGCCTGAGCGCCGGAGCTAGATTTGGGAATAGCCGGAGCCTTTGCGGTCGATGCCCGTGCCCTTGCCGTCCTTGATCCAGCCGAACTCCTGGAGGATCTCCTGGCTGTAGGTGACGCGGCCAGTGACTTTGTCGAGCGGTTCGGTGGCGAGGAGGAGGGCGGCCCTGGCCATGAGCTCCGGGGGTTCGCCGCGCGGGTCGTCCATGCCGGTGACGAGGTGATGGAACACCGTGCCGGGCGTGGGGACGACCTGAGACGGCGAGACGCAGGTGACGCTGATGCCATCCTGGTAGACCTCGGAAGCGAGGCCCTGGGTGAAACGTTCGAGGGCGGCTTTTTCGGCGCCGTAGAGCGTGCCGCCACGGCCGAAGTCGCCCTTGTAGGGCCCGCGGCCGGGGCCGATGGCGGCGCCGCTGGAGATGTTCACGATCGAGCCGGATTTCCGCGGAATCATGTCCTGGAGGACGAGCTGGCTGAAGTAGAAGGGCGCGTGGAAGTTGACGCCGATGGAGCGGTGCCACTTCGAGATCGGGTAATCCTTGATCGGGATGAAGTAGGTGAGGGCGGCGTTGTTGACGAGGACGTCGATGGGGCCGTACTTCGCCTTCGCCTCTTCAACGGCGCGGACGCACTGGTCGTAGTCGGAGATGTCGGCAGCGATAGCGGTCGCTTCGCCGCCGGCGGCCTTGATGCCGTTGACGGTGTGTTCGAGGGAGCCTTCGAGGACGTGGTCGCCCTCTTTGAGGGTGCGGGCGACGCAGGCCACCCTGCCGCCTTCGGCGGCGAACACACGCGCGATTTCCGCGCCGATGCCACGGCTGGCGCCCGTGACGAGCACCGATTTGCCATCCAGTTTTCCCACCTGGGAACCTCCTGCTGCAGATATGAGAGAAGTAGCCGCGGGAGTGTACCCGATCGCGACGATGAGCCGGAGATGGACGCAGGCTGCCCTGCGACGGCTCGCAGCCCGGGGGGCACATGACGGCACCTCGGCCGAACCGTTTCGCTCCGCCCGCCGCGAGGTGGCTGGCTTCGGGTAAAACGGGAGAGTGGGACCGCCCTGCCGTGAACGGTCAGGCGCGCTTCCGCTTTGCTTCGAATTTCGCTTTCGCGCGCTCCCCGGCTTTCGTCTCCGACTCTACCTGTGCGAGGGGCGCCGCATGCGCCGCCTCGAGGTAGGAGCTGTAGCCGCCCTGGAACGTGGAGAGGCGGCCCTCGCGCACTTCGATCACGCGGTCGACCAGGCGATCGAGAAGGTAGCGGTCGTGTGAGACGACGATGACCGTGCCTTCGAACTTCTCGAGCGACTCTTCGAGGACCTCGGCGGCGGGGATGTCCAGGTTGTTGGTGGGCTCGTCCAGCACCAGGCAGTTCGCGCCCAGCTGCATCAAACGGGCCAGCTGGACGCGCGACTTTTCGCCCCCGCTCAAACGCGCGATCGGCTGCGAGCATGCATCGTAGGGAAGCAGGAAGCGCTGCAGCTGGGCTACAGCCTCGCCTTCGTACATGGGTCTCACTTCGCGGATTGCCTCGACGGGAGTTTGCCGGAGATTGAGGGTCTCGTGTTCCTGGGCGTAGTACCCGATCCGCACGCTCGGTCCTATCCAGACATCCCCGGAGTCGGCCTGGAGCTGGCCAAGAATGAGCTTCAGGAGGACGGACTTGCCGGCCCCGTTTGGGCCGACGATGCCGATGCGCTCGCCATTCAGGATGACGTCGTCCGCACCTTCGAGGATGACTTTCTCGCCGAAGGCCTTGCGCAGGTGGCGCAGTTCGAGCGTCTTCGTCCCGCCGCGGACGGCCGGCCGGAACTGGAGCCGCATCTTGCGCCGTTCGAGCACGGGCCGCTCGACCTTCTCCATGGAGTCGATCTGGCGCTGCTTGTTGCGCGCCTGTTTGATGTGCCGTTCGTCGATCACAAGGGAGGCCCAGAGCTTGAAGCGCGCGACGGCCGCCTCGAGGCGCTCGATCTCTTTCTGCTGGGCCACGTAGTCCTGCTGCTGGCGCAGGAGGGCGAGCTCCTTCTGGCTGACGTAGCTCGTGTAGTTGCCTTCCCAGCGGCGGAGCACGATGCCCTGTTCGCGCGAGTAGTCCAGCTCGCAGATGACGTTGGCTACTTCATCGAGCAGGTACCTGTCGTGGGAAACGACGACGACGCAGCCCGGGAATTGGCGGATGACTTTCTCCAGCATCGCCTTCCGTTCGAGGTCCAGGTGGTTGTCGGGTTCGTCCAACAGCAGGAGGTCCGGTTCGGCCAGGAGGCAGCGCGCGATGCCGATGAGCTTCCGCTGCCCGCCGGAGAGCAGTTCCATTGGCCGGGACCAGGCGTCTTCGTCGAACCCGAGGGAGCGCAGGAGGGCCTCGGCGCGGTTGCGGATGGCGCCGCCCCCGGCCTTTTCGTAGCGCTCCAGGAGGTCCGCATGCTCGTGGAGCACGCGGTCGAAGGCTTCAGCGTCTTCGATGACGGCCGGGTCGGCCATCCGTTGCTCGGCTTCAGTAAGCGCGTGTTCGAGGGCGGCGACATCGCCGCTGGCCGCGAGGAGCTCATCGAACGCGGCCCGCCCGGGCTGCCCGGCGAACTCCTGTGGAAGGTAGGCGACGCGGGCTCCACGCCTCAGCGTCACGGTGCCGGCATCGGGTTTGTCTTCGCCGGCGAGCACGCGGATGAGCGTGCTTTTCCCCCAACCGCTGGGCCCGACGAGGCCGACCTTTTCGCCGTCCTGGAGAGACCAGGAGAGATTGCGGAAGATTGTGCGCCCGCCGTGGACGCGCGACACCGAGGCCAGGTCGGCGACGATCATGCCTTCGATTGTGCGCGACGGCGCGGATTCACGGCATCGGCCGAAGGGAGGAGTGTCACGGCGGGGCGTAGCCCTGCTGGACGCTGAATGTGGCCCGGATGTTCTCGAGTTCGGCCCGCAAGCCCGGGTTCTCGGCGATCAACTCGTCGAAAATCTGGCTGACCTGAAGGTCGATAGCAGTGGGGCCGTCCAGCTCATCGAGGCCGGTCCGTTGCTGGGGACCGAGCGACACGGCGCCGCCTCCCTGGCCGAGGAACCAGTTCAGTACCGTCCAGTCCCCGGAAGGGTCCGCCCGGTCCGCGAGGACCTGCCCGTTCGGCACGGCCACCGTCCGCACGTCCACGAGGTAGCCCGTGTCCGGGTCCCAGACGTACGTCGGCGGGAGGCTCCAGCCCGCCACGGGCTGGTCCGGGAAGGCCACGACGTTCACCGCTTGCGCAGTCACCGAAGTGAAATCGTCGATGTCGCCCGGCACGTTGCGGATGACGATGTGGCCCTCGATCCCCGGGAACCAGGTTTCTGTGCCGTTCACGGCGAACTGCAGGGGCGGCCCGGAAGCGCGCGCCAGGTTGAACGTGTAGCTCCCCGGGCGGCCGGGAACGGTGTTCCGATTGTGGACGGCGACCACCAGTTCGAACGTGGCGGGGGTGATCTGCGTGAGCAGCGGGTCTTCGAGCGCAACGAAATTGCGGGGCGCCTCCGAGTCGTAGTCGAGGTAACTCAGGTCGATCCAGGGACCGACCTCGGACGGCCGCTCCGGAACGCAGCGGGTCCACGTCCAGTAGCCTTCGAAGAACGTATCGCCGCCGGTGTTCCAGCCGAACTGGTCCGGGAAGGAACGTCCAAAAGACAGCGTGCCGTCGTCGCAGCGGCCGACCCACCAGACGTATGGCGGCCAGGCCAGCGGCTGGCCATCGACGTGCCCGACGATCGCCATCTCGTACGGCACCCCGGGCTGTGCGAGGTTGTACGGGTCGAACTCCGGCATGGTCGCGTCGTTGCCGTTGGCATCGATCGTCAGCCGCCGGGCGATGTCGGCCATCTCCTGCCACGCCCAGTTGTGCTCCGGCACGTAGTTGGACGGCGGGATCGAAAGCTGGGCCGCCCCGGACAGGTCCTGGCTGAAGTCCGGGACCACGGGCAGGAAGTAGCCCACGCCGCCCGCCGGGATGATGCTGGGGATCGGCGTCACGGTGATGTCGTAGGTCACACCGCCGATCTCCAGGCTCCCGGGCAGCGGCACCGCGGCGACCGGGAACGGGCACGGGTTGCTGAATTCGAACGCTGCCTGGAGGACGGCCCCGCCCGGGCCGGGCACACGCTGGAGTTCCAGCCAGCGGATGCCTCCCGGCTGGTTCAGGTACTCCCGTACCGGGCCCGCGCAGTCCGTCGTGGGGCCCGGCCCCGTGTCCTTCGTGAGTACCGGCAGGAACACCCGGTACTGGTCGGCCGCTTCCGCCGGCACGGGGTTTCCCCGGCCGATCGTGCTTCCCAGGGCAACCAGCGCTGCCGCCAGCAGGGCATACCTCACCATTCTCCCAGTCATAGCCCGTCCTCCGGAGGACGCGGATTCTACACATTCTCCTCTGTGGTGGGCCGGCCGGCCGGGACGCGAATGTGACGCGGTTCACGCGGGGCGGCCGTAAGAACGTGCTGTAGCGGGCTGTCGTACCGGTGTGGGGCGTCACGCCCCGGGGGAGGGACGCATGGATCCGGCTTTCGTCCTCGCGCTCGGCCGCCTTGCCGCCCACACCGCGCTGGCGCTGTGGAAGCCCTCCCGCGTTTAGTGGCCCGCTGCCCGCATCTTCTCGTAGTCCTTCAGAGCCTGGCGGATCACTTCAAGTGCGCGGTCGCGGCCCTGGAAAGGGTCCACTACGACTTCCTTCTCCTCCAGCACCTTGTAATCCAGGAAAAACCGGCGGATCTCCATCATCGCGTGCGGCGGCGCCTCCTCCAGTTCGTTGATATGCGCGACGACGGGGTCCACCGCGTTAACCGCCAGGATCTTGTCGTCTGCCTTTCCCTGGTCGCGCATGTGCATGACACCGATCGGCCGCGCGAACACCATCGTGAGCGGGTGCACCGGCTCCTGGCCGAGGACGAGGACGTCGAGCGGGTCGCCATCGTCGCAGAAGCTCCGCGGGATGAACCCGTAGTTGGCGGGGTAGTGGACGGAGCTGTACAGCACCCGGTCCAGCTTCAGCACGCCGCTGGCCTTGTCCAACTCGTACTTGTTCTTGCTCCCGGCGGGAATCTCGATGATGACCGGGAGGTGAGATCCGATCTGCGCGGGGTCGACCGGGATGTCGTGCCAGGGGTGCATGCGGGCTCCAGTGATGCGTCTCGGGAGTCAGTGTACGTGGGTGTCAGCGCGGCATTCGCGGTCGCGGCCCGCAGCCCTAGGTTGCGAGGCATGGTCACCCTTTCTGAAGTACGCGAACTCGTCCGCCGCGACCTCTCCGACCTCGTGGAAGCGCGCTGGCCGGACGCCCAGCTCGACAGGCACATCGCCCACGCGCTCGACGAATTCAGCCTCGCTCTGCCCCGGGAGCTCTCGGCCACGGTCGCGACCACAGCCGGCAACCGGGACCTCTCGCTCGCGGGCCTGCCGGGCCTCATCGAAGTCGAAACCGTGGAGTTCCCATTGGACAAGTTCCCGCCCGGCTACATCGGCTTTTCGACATGGGGGGAGACGCTCTCGGTGCACCTCGAGGTGGAGCCCGACGGTTCGGACGCGAAGCTCTACTACACGGCCATGCACACGCTCGACGACGATGGGTCGACGCTTCCGGCGCCGCACGTCGAATTCGTGGTGATGGGGGCCGCGGCCTACGCGGCGGAGGAGGCGTCTTCCGGCGCGATCGGCGCGCTGAACATCGACCCGGCGGCTGCCGAGCGGTATGCGGCGTGGTCCCGAGCCCGGCTCACCGCCTTCCGCCAGCTCTTGCATACCTACGGCCGGAAGAACCGGGTGCGGGCGAGGCGGCTGTACGCGCCGGCCTGAGGCGGGCGCCGCCGGTGGCTCGTTCCTGCCGGCCGGGCGACACTCTTCCCCGTGGACTGGTGGAGGATCGCGCACACCCTGGCGATGATCTGGCTCGGCGCCGGCCTCGGCGCCACCTACCCGCTGATCCTGAAAGCGTGGGCCTCGAAGGACCTGAAGTACCAGATGTACTGCCTCACCGAGGCGGCCAACAACGAGACTCGCGTGCTCCTGCCCGGCGCCATGGCGACCGGCATCACCGGCTTCTTCTGGGCGGTCGCCCAGGAAGACCTGAACTTCATCACCACCGGCTGGCTCGCCGCCCTCTGGATCATCTACGTCATCGTCTACTTCGTCTGCCTGCCGCTCATGGGGTTCGGGCTGCGGCGGGCGCGCCTCGCTTCCCTCATCGCCACCAAGCGCGGCGAAGAGACTGAGGAGCTTCGCACCGTCCTGGAGGACCGCGTCCCTCTCGTGTTCGGCACGGTCCTGGTGCTCAGCGTGCCCGTGCTGAGCTGGCTGGCGATCTTCAAGCCGTTTTAGCCCGCCAGACTCCCAGCCACGATTACGCCTCTTCCGCAGCGAGCCATTTGGCTTTGTGACGCCCCCGCCCGATGCGCCGGTCCCCATCGAAGAGCTCGAACTCGTAGGCCAGGAAGATCGTCCGCCCCGAGCGGCCCTTGTCTGCCACCCACTCGGTCATCCGGTAGCTTCGGCCCTGAAACACCGGCCCCTCGAGCGCGAGTTCGTGCTGGGCCCACATGCCTGGCCCGCGCGTGCCTTCCATCCGTGGCAGGCGCGGCTGGTCCGCACCGCGCATGAGGTGCAGGGCGACCACCTTGAGGTATTCCGGCGGCACGATCGGCGCGCCCCACGGCGAGTCCCTGTCGTACCACGGCGTCGGGTCGCCGGCGGAACGCACCATCCCGAGGCACATCTCGCGCTCCGGAGTGAACTCATGCGGCATGAACGTGAACCCGCGCTCCACCCCGGGCAACACCCCTTCCGCGCCGTGCGTGAGGTCGTGCTGCGGGTCCCAGGGGATCGTTGCTCCCAGCCCGGCCCGGCCGTTGCAGCACAGACGCCCTGCGCGGTCGACCACCCGGAGGGAGAGGTCGCCGCCCGTCCGCTCACCCTGTTCCTGCACTTCGTCATCGATGTAGACGGGGGATACGAACGTGAGCGAGTACCACCCGCCCTCCATCCACTTCGGCCCGAAGGCATCGATGATCGCGGGAAAAGCTGCCTGGCCGACGACGCTCCCGGGCACGAACCCGCCCCGGAAACCCAGCTTCCGCGCCTCCGCGTCGTCGTGGATCGACCCCTTTTCTTCCGCCGCCGTGTTGACCAGCCGGCGGAACGGCCCTTCGAACGTCATTGCTCTGCTCCGGGGAAGAATTCTCCATCGTGTTCGCCCGGCGCCGGCGGGCGATTCGTGGCCGCTGGAGCCGGCCAGGGGAATGGGAGGCCCGGCGTCCGCACCGTCCTCCCCGCGATCTCTGCGTCTTTGAGGAACCCCCGCGCGGCGAACTGCGGGTTCTCGAACTGGTCTGCCGGCGCGTGCACGGGCGCGAATGTGTACCCCGCTTCGGCAGCGAGGCGGAACCACTCGTACCGCGGCTTCGAAGCGACCACCTCCAGGTAGGGACCCGCAATCTCGGGCCAGTGGTCCATCCGGTACTCCGCGCTGGACCACTCGGGGCCGAGGAACTGCTCCAGGCCGAAGAACAGCGCGATCTCCTCCCAGCTGGCATAGAGCGAGAGGACGTACAGGTACCCGTCGGCCGCCATCGCGGTGTGGCGGAACCCCTGGTGGCCAAAGCCCTGCCGCTCGCGCCGCATCTTCGTGCCGGAATAGGCCCACTCGCCGATGTGGCGGGACCAGTGGGGGATGTACGTCTCCTGCATCGAAAGGTCGATGTGGCCCCCCTTGCACGTCCCCGCTGCCAGCCCGTAGCAGCGCGCCAGGACGGCAGTGGCGGCGTTGATCCCCGCCACATAGTGGGCGCTGTAGCCGCCGGCTTTGTACGGCGGCTCGTCGATGAATCCCGTGGAGTGGAGGATCCCGGCGCTGGCCTGGACGGTCAGTTCCGATGCCTCCCAGCGCGACTTCGGCCCGGTGAGCCCGAAGGGCGAGATGCTCGCGACAACGATCGCCGGGTTCGCCCGGCGAAGCGCGTGGGTGGTCGCCTGGAGGCTCCCCAGCCCGCCCGGTCCCATGTCCTCGATCACCGCGTCCGCCGTCGCCGCGAGTGCGTGGAGTTTCTCCCGGGGAAAGGTGACGCTTCGCTTTCGCCGGTGCAGGAAGGCCTTCTCGGTCTCGCTCAACGCCGCCGAAAACGGGCGGTGCTGCTGGTGCCATTCCGGCAGCTCGACGCGGATGACGTCGTGCCCGAGCTCGGCAAGCAGCATCCCGGCGAACCCTCCCGCCGGCGACCCGGACAGTTCCAGGATGCGGAGGGGCCCGCGGCCCGCCGCCGGGACGTCTTTCCTGGGGCGCGCCGGTGGCGGCGCCGCGGCTGTCCCGGCGGCGCCCTCCACCGGGAGCCCCAGCTTCGTGTCGAAGTCTTCGTCCCGGAAGGAGGTCCGCCGGTCCTCCACCTCGGGGTTGTGCAGGACGATGAGCACGCCACTGGCTTCGAGTTCGCGGACGCGCGCTTCGGCCATGCCCAGCCACTCCCCCAGGACCGCCACGTTGTCGGCGCCGTGGAAGTGGATGTCCCGGAGCTGATGGCGGTCGTGCCCGTCCGCGAACCACGGCGTTGTCGGATGGGGATGGGCCGCGAACCCCAGGACCGGCCGTTCGTGCGCGACCATCTGGAACAGTCCACGCTCCCGCAGGTGCGGGTCGAAGAGCGGGTCGCGGTTGCGCACGACCGCCGCCGCGGCGATGCCGGCCCGCTGCAAGGTTTCCTCCACCGCGAACTTGTCCTGGCCCGCCGTCCACTTGGAGATGACCGCATCGATCTCGTCGTGGCGGCGGCGGCGCGCCTCCACCTTGCTCAACGCCGGGTCGAGCAGCCCGTCGCCGCCGCCGTCGCGGGCGATGATGCGGGCGAGCGCGCCCCACTGGCGGTTGTCCTTCACGGTGATAGCCACCCACTCGTCCTCGCCGGCAGCCGGGTACACGCCCTGCGGTGCGAAGTCGCGGTCGCGGTTTCCCCGCCGCTGGAGAGGTTCGCCCAGCCCCGCCTCCACCACCGTGTGGCCCACGAGGAGCGAGATCGCTTCGGCCATGGAAAGGTCGATGGAGCGGCCCTCGCCGGTGCGCTGGCGTTCCAACAGTGCGGCGATGATCGCGAGGGCGGCGAACCGGCCGCCGAGCTGGTCCGAGAACACCCCGCTGCCCAGGCGCACCGGCGGGCCATCCGGGCGGCCGACGAGCTGGTTCATACCACCTGCGGCTTCGGTGCTCGGCCCGAATGCGGGGTACCCGCTCCACGGCCCCGGCGAACCATAGCCCGAGAGCTGCAGGACGACTGCCCTGGGGTTCAACGCACGCAGCTCGCCCTCGCCCAGCCCGAGGCGCTCCATCACACCGGGCACGAAGTTGCTGCAGATCACGTCAGCTCGCGCGGCCAGGTCTTTCGCGATAGCGAGCCCTTCCGGCTCCTTGAGGTTGATGCCCACGCACGCCTTCGAGAGATACACGCCGTCGACCACGGAGATGTAGAAGCTGTCCCGGCCGGGTCCAGCCACGCGCACCACTTCGGCGCCGAGTTCGGCGAGCGTGCGCGTGCCCGCGGGTAGCGAGTAGGCCACCTCGAAGGCGAGCACGCGGACCCCGCGGAGCGGGAGAAACGGGCGGGCGGCGGGTTGCTTCGCGGTCGCCAAGGTGGCCGGGAGTGTAGCAAACGGCCGGAGCGGACTCAGGAGCGCGTCTTGAAGCGGTTCGCCCGCCTCAGCCGCATCACCTGGTTGGTGCCTTCGGAGTGGTAGAAGGTGACGGCGTCGCGGACGTACTTCTGGGCCGGGTGGTCGAGCATGATGCCGGCGCCGGCAAACAGTTCGAGGGCCTGGAGGCAGACCTTCACGGCGGTCTCGCTCGCCAGTTCTTTCGCCATTTCAGGCAACCTCGGGTCCACCCGGTCCCCGGTATCGCAGGCCACGGCCGCCCGCCAGGTCAGCGTCCGCGCCGCTTCGATGGCGAGGTCCATGTCGGCCAGCATGAGTGCGACGATGTCGTGGTTCACGATCTCGGTGCCGCCCTGGACGTGGGAGCGCGCGTGTTCCCGTGCGGCTTCGAAGGCGGCCCGGGCCACGCCGATCGCCGTCGCCGCGACCTGCGGCATGCCCCGGGCGCGCATGTGCCGCCGGGTGATCCGCATGCCTTCGCCGCGCCCGCCGAGCATGTTCGCCTCCGCCACTACGCAACCGTCGAAGATCAGCTCCGCGTTCTGTACGAGCCGCTGGCCGAGCTTGTCGTCCACCCGGCCGATGGTGAACCCGGGCGTATCCCGTTCGACAAAGAACGCGGTCAGCCCTTCGATCCCGCCAGTCCCGGGTTCCGTGCGCGCCAGCACGATGTGGAGGCGGGCGAGCCCACCGTTCGAGATGTACGTCTTCGCGCCGTCCAACACCCAGTTGCCATGGCCGTCCGGCCGGGCGGTGGTCTTCGCCCCGTGCGGCGGTACGTTGTACGGCAGGAAGTGGTCGCTGCCCGCGTTGTCCTCGTGCACGGCGATGGCAAGCAGGTAGCGCGGGTCCTCCAGGAAGGCAGGCAGGAACCGCTCACGCTGTTCGCCGGTGCAGGCGTTGGTTATCAGCGGCACGAACTTCCAGGTCTGGTCCAGGGCTACTGCCAGGCCGAGGTCGCCAGCCGCGAGCTCTTCCCCGGCGACGCAGCAGGTGAGGACACCGGCTCCGACCCCGCCGAGCTCCACCGGCACGGGCATGGTGCGCACGCCCATGGCCGAGAGCGTCTCGATCCAGTCCCACGGGATCCGCCCGGCGTGGTCTGCCCGCCGGTCGCGTTCGAGCGCGGCAGGCTTCACTTCGCGCTCCACGAAGGCGCGGATGAGCTGTTTCACGGCGCTTTGCTCGGGCGCCAGGCCGAATCCAACCGCCATCAGGCGGAGTATGCTGCATCCTCGCCCTCAGTACGCCAAGCGCCATTCGTATGAGCGTTTATACTTTTGCCCAGCAATGGCAAACGAAGCCCTGCTCCGGAAATCGCAGGCGGACCTGATCATCGAGCGCGCGGCGATGCAGATCCATCAGTTGCTGCGCGAAGCGGTGGCCGAGCTCAAACCGTTCCCCTCGTTCCCCAACGCGCTCTTCACGAACGCGATCGAATGCGAAGTCGATGGCGGCAACCCCGAATTCGGCTGCATCGTCGTCGCGGATGACGGCGAACTGTACGAACTGCAGATGGGCGTCGACCACGACTCCATCGAGCTCATGGATTCCTGGGATCCCGTCACCGCCCGCAAGGAGACCCTGAAGAAGATCGAGCTCCACCCGCTCGACCACCTGCGCTACGCGTACGCCGGCCTCGTCGCCGTCACCGAGCAACTGCTCGAGAGGCAGGCGACCGCGTGAAGAAACTCCTCAAGTTCCTGGTCATCGCCGCGGTCCTCGGCGCCGTCGTCGTCGTCATCGCGAACGCGTCGCGGCGCAAGGCCAGCGCTCCCGTCCGCACGACTCCGTGGGAAGCCCCAACCGTCGAGGGCCCTGAGGCCGAAGTGGAAGAGCGCGTGCGCGAATCCGAAGACGAGGGCATGACGCCGGCCCCGGAGGAGCAGCCCGTCGATGTTGCGCGCGGCGCTAGCGGCGAGGTCATCGTCTCAGAGCTTGCCGCCCCGGGGGCCGCGGAGCAGATCCTCGCGCCAGCGCCTGCAGCGCCGGAGGAAGAGCCGCCGTCCGGGCCTTCCGCGGCGGTGGAAGAGGAGCATCCAGAGGATGCCGCCATCGACTCCGAAGGCGCTCCGATCATCATCCCCGAGTTCAGCGCGGCCAGCGCCGAACAGGCGGAGCTGGATGCCGAGGCGGCGCTGCTGGAGGCCCTCGCCGAGAGCGAGGCGCTCGACGACGCCAACGCGGAGTTCCTCGCGAGCCTTGAGGGCGCGCCGACCGCCGAAGAAGCCCCGCTCGATATCGCCCTGCACGAGGCGGCCCTCGAAGAAGAAACGAACCTCGAGCTCCTGCTCGATGAAGCGGAGGCCCGGGGCCTGGCGAGCGAAATCCAGGAGGAGCTGTCCGCCACGACGACCGAGGAGCCCGACATCCTCACGCGGGCGTTCGACGAGCTCGCGTCGACGCCCGAATCCCCGGCGGAACCCGCCGCCCCGATCGAGGCAGAGCCCGAAGTCCGCGCCGACGAGCACCTGCTCTCTTCGGTTGAAGAAGCCCTCGGCGACCTCGAGCCCGCCCCCATCGTCCCTCCCCCGCGGCGCACGGCGGAGTCCTACCTCGACGAGGGGAACGTGTACTTCAACGTCGGGCAATACGGACTCGCCATCGAGCGGTACGGCCAGGCCATCGAACTCGACCCCAACCTCACGGCTGCCTACTACAACCGCGCCAACGCCCACACCCGCGCCGGCGACTTCGAGAAAGCACTGGCCGACTACAACCGCGCGCTTGAGCTCCAGCCGATGGACGCCGACGCGCTGAACAACCGCGGGATGCTGCACCTGTACCGGGCGAACTACAGGGAAGCGCTCGCGGACTTCAATCGCGCCCTTGAAATCGACCCTTCGGACACGACGGTGATGGTCAACCGCGGCCTGGCACAGTTGCACAGCGGCAACGCCGCCGCCGCCCTCGTCGATTTCCGCGAAGCCGCGACGATGGATTCCGGCGACGCTGCCGCGCAATACGGCGCCGCCCAGGCCGCTGCCAGCCTCGGCAACCGCGATGAAGCGCTGCGCCACGTGGCCCGCGCTCTCGAACTCGACCCGAGTTACGCCCGCGAAGCCGCGGCCGACCCGCGCCTGCAACTCCTCCAGGGCGATGAGGAGTTCCTCCGCCTGTTGCGCGAAAGCGGCTCCCGCAGCCCCTGAACCTCGCGGGGGGACCGGGAGGGTGGCACCCCTTGCCGCACACCGATCCCTCCGATCTGCTTCAATGGTGGGAGTGTTGGACCCCAGGGTGCAGTACGCGCGGACCACTGACGGGGTGAACATTGCCTTCGTGACTGTCGGCAACCCCCAATCTCCCGGGGTGCCGCTCGTGTGTCTCCGTCCGCCCCACCTCAGCCACATGGCGCTGGAGTGGGGCCTCCCCTTCGAGACTCGCTCCCACGAGTTCGAGACGCTTGCGCAGCACCGCCTGGTCGTACGCTTCGATTCACGCGGCGCCGGCCTTTCGGACCGGGGTGTGAAGGACATCTCGCTGGAGGCGCGCTGCCGCGACATCGACGCCGTCGCCGAGAAGCTGGGGCTCGAACGTTTCGCCCTGCAGGGGCAGTTGCACAGCGGCAGCTGGGCGATCGCGTATGCGGCCCGCAATCCGGGGCGCGTCAGCCACCTCATCCTCGTGCAGGCGTACACCAACGGAGCCCGGTACTGGGCCACGCCGGGCCGGGCCGCCCTGCTTCCCCTCGCGCGGCTGGACTGGAGCACGTACACCGAAGCCTCCATGTCCCAGGCTTTCCAGTGGGCTCCCGGGGACTTGCCGCGCGCCCTCGCCGCCCAGATGCGCGCTTCCATCACGCAGGAAGACTTCCTCGCACTCCTCGCGTTCGAACAGACCTGCGATGTGACCGAACTGCTGCCGCAGATCCAGTGCCCCGTGCTCGTTGCCCACTTCGAGCTGAACGCGGTTACGGGGCCCGAAATCGCGCGGATGCTGGCATCGTCGGCGCCAAACGGCCGCATGTGCCTGCCGAAGAACTTCCGCGAGAGCCTGGCGGCGTACGACGAGTTCCTGGAGGAAGGCGCGGCCGAGCCCTTCCCTTCCGCGGGCGAGCTGCCGGAAGGCGCCCTGCGGATTTACCTGGTGGCCAATGCGACCGGGCGTCCGGGCGCGGTTGAATTCATGATCGCGCAGCACGGCGGGCTCCCCGTCTCCTCGATCGCGGGGACCACGACCAGCCTGTTCGCTTCCGTGACCGGCGCCGTGGATTGCGCCCGCGCACTCGCCCAGGCCGTTTCGGCCGGCGTCGGCGTGCATGCCGGGGAGCCCGGGGAGCAGCCGCGGGACCATGCCGACCCGGCGCTGGTTACGGCCGTGCTCGCGGCCGGGCTGGCCAGCCCGGGGGAAGTCGTCGTCTCCAACGTGGTGCGCGAGCTGGCGGCCGGGAAGAACTACCGCTTCGCGACCATCGAGCCCGGCGCTCCCGGCGAAGACGCCGAGCCGATCCGCCTGTTCGCCCTCCACTGAGGCACCGCGCGATACTCTTGCGCATGGAAGAGAACCCCACGGGACAGCGACCCTTCCTGGGCCCCTCCACCTGGATCGAAAGCGGCCCACCGACCGGCCAACGCCTCGCCTGGCATCGCCTGTCTGCGGCCATGCGCAAGATCAACGAAGCGCTCATGGACATGGACGCCCCCGAGGCGGACTTGCTGGCGGCAGCCGAACGCGCGGAAGCCTTCGCCGCCGCGCTCGAGTCCACGAGGACGGGCCACACGCAGTGGGGTTTCGCGGAATCGAGCACCACAGGCTCTCCCCGGGCGATGCTGGACCGTTCGCCCATCATCGGCCTCGGCAACCCCGTGGCGCCGCCACTGACTTTCCGCGATGCCGGCGACCACGTCGAGGGAGTGGGCAGTTTCGGCCTACAGTACGAAGGGCCGCCGAACTCGGTCCACGGGGGCTTTGTGGCCGCTGCCTTCGACGAAGTGCTCGGGATGGCCCAATCCCTCACCGGGCGCCCGGGCATGACGGGCACGCTCACCGTGAAGTACCGCAAGCCAACGCCGCTCCACACCGAATTGCGGTTCGTCGCCCGCGTCGACCGCGTGGAGGGCCGCAAGATCTTCGCTTCGGGCGAGCTTTTCGCCGGCGAAACCCTGTGTGCCGAGGCCGAGGGCGTGTTCATCTCCGTTGACTTCGAAGCCATGCGGGCGGCGCTCGGCCGGTAGGGGCGGGGACGCCGGGGAAACGCCAAAAGGCCACCAGCGCCTTCCGCTGGCGGCCTTCTAGCGGTGGCAGGCCCGAGGGCAGGGCCCACCGGAGGAGGGAACAGGCCCGGTTGGTTAGCCGCAGCGCCACTCCGGTGTTGCCGAGTGGCAGCGCGGGCAGTAGCGGTCGCGCGGGCCGTAGGCTGCACTGCACTCCGGGCAACGCCGGTCCGGCTCGATTCGCGCGTAGGCGGGTTCGAGCCCGGCGACGAAGAAGCGCCGCCACCATGGCTGGTTCGAGTTTCGAAGCATCGTCTGCCTCCCTGGAGCCGGTGGGATAGCGCTACGCGTCCCGCGCAATCGCAAGTCCCGGGTCAGTCAACGAGAGGCCAATGCGGCAGGCTGAGCGGCTGCCACGCCTCTCCCAATACGCCTGCGGGGTTAGCTGACGGGTTCGGTGATGGGAGTCACCTACGAGGCAAAGCCCCGATTCACCCCATGAGTTGGGTCCCCCGTCCGGTGTTTCCACCGGTTCGGCCCCTCTTTTCTACCACACGATCCGGCGCCTGCGCGTTAACCGCTCGTAAATTCGATGAATTCGAGATACCAGCTACTGGAACAGCGCCCCGACCGATTGGCCCGAGTGGATGCGCCCGATGGCATCTCCAAGCAACGGGGCCACCGGCAGGATGGTCAGGTTCGGCAGCCGTTTCGACTCTCCGATGGGAATCGAATCCGTGCAGACGATCTCCCTTGCGTCCGCCGCTGCCAGCCGCTCCATGGCCGGGCCGGTGAACAACCCGTGGTAGCAGGCAATGATTGCCTCCTTGCTGCCGCGCTCGCGCAGGATGCGGACTGCCTCGGTGATCGTCCCCGCCGTATCGATTTCGTCGTCGATCACGAGGACGTTGCGCCCCTCCACCTCGCCGATGACGTTCATCGCTTCGGTCCGGCCCGTATTGCCGAGGCGGCGCTTTTCGATGATGGCGAGTGGCATGTCCAGCCGCGCGGCGACGTCTCTCGCGCGCTTCTCGTCGCCGACGTCCGGGGCCACAACCACATAGTTCTCGAGGCGCTCGGAGCGGAAGTGGTTCGTCATCGTGTAGATCGCGTTCAGCTCGTCCACGGGGATGTTGAAGAAGCCCTGGATCTGCCCTGCGTGGAGGTTCATCGTGAGCACGCGGTCCGCTCCCGCCGTCTCGATCATGTTGGCGATCAGGCGGGCCGTGATCGGCACCCGTGGCTGGTCCTTCTTGTCGCTGCGGCCGTAGGCGTAGTAGGGGATGACGGCGGTGATCCGCCCGGCCGATGCGCGCCGGGCCGCGTCGATCATGATCAGCAGTTCCATGATCGACGTCTGCACCGGCGAAACGAACGGCTGCACCAGGTACACATCCCGCTGCCGGATGTTTTCCTGGAACTGGACAAAGATGTTCTCGTTTGAGAACTCGAACACATCCACCTTTCCCAGAGGGCGGCCAAGGCGTGCGCAGATCTGTTCGGCCAGCTGCGGGTGGGCCCGCCCGGTGAAGATGGCGAGGTCGCTATACATGGAGGCGGCGGCTCCGGGCATCGTGCTAGCCCGAATCTACCCGAGCCCGGCCATACCGGCACGCTCGAAACACCGCTGCAAGGCCCGTGCCTGCCCGCTGAGGCGCCTGTGATTCATTCCTCCCGATCCTTAACGGACCGCCCCGGGCGACCTGAAAGGCGCCGGGGATGTCCGCGGGAGGACCTGGCATGAGAAAGCTGAAGTTCCGGATGGGTGCGACGGCAGCGGCAGCGGGCATCGCTGTGACCACGGCCATCACCGCCCTCGCGCTGCAGCAGGACAACCCTTCCACCGGCCCCTCGAGCACGACGCAGGGTGCGCCCATCGCAGACGAGCCGATCCGCTATGCGGGCGGCTACGGCCTCTTCCCCACAGTGCGCTAATGGGTGGCCAGGGCGAGGCCCCGGCGCCCTAAATCACGCCGTTGGCCCGGAAGGTGATCACGGCCGGCTCGTCGTACCCCAGTTCCGCCAGGATTTCCGCGGTGTCTTCGCCCACTTCTGGCGCGTAGCGAACCCCCGCCCTCGGCATCCCATCGATGTTCAACGGGTGGTTCACGATCAGTGGCGCCGGGACTCTCGCGTCCGACGGCGGGACGACGATGTTGTTCGCCTCCATTTGCGGGTCGCCCGGGAGCTCCTCCACCTCCGCGACCATCGTGACGGGGACGCCGTGTTCCTGGAACGCGGTGCGCCAGTGGGCCGCCGGCTTCGAAGCGAAGGTCTTCCGCAGGATTTCCACCAGTTCCAGGCCATGCTCCAGGCGCGCCTCCGGGTCGGCGAAGCGCTCGTCGGCCAGCAGGTCGTCCCGCCCGGCGGCGATGAGGACGGCGTCGAAGTCCTCGTGGGTGCGCACCATGAAGAAGTTCATGAAGCGCCCATCGGCTGTTTCGTAGGTGACACGGTTCGGGATGCGTGCGGGCGGTGGCGGGACTTCCCGTACGGGGAACCGCGCCCCGGCGAACGCGGCCTGGGCGAGGCAGGCGTTCGCCCACACACCATTGGCCAGCAGGCTCGTATGCACCTTGCCGCCCTTCCCCGTCCGCTCCCGCCGCAGGAGCGCGGTCACGATCGCTGCGTAGAGCGAGACCGCGGTCGGGTGGTCGCCCATGCCCGGCACGGAGTTCCCCGGCACCGCGCCCGGATACCGCACGCGGTCCATGAGCCCGCTCCGCGCCCACCAGGCCGAATGGTCGAAGCCCTCGCGCTCCGCATCGGGCCCGGCCTCGCCGTATGCCGTCAGCGAGGCATAGATCATGCGCGGGTTATCCGGCGCGAGGTCCTCGTAGTTCAGCCGCAACTTCCGGCGCGTCGGGAAGGGCTGGTTCGTGATGAACACGTCGCAGTCCCGCACGAGCCGCATCAGCACCTCGCGCCCGTCCGGGTGGGCGAGGTTCAGGGTGATGCTCCGCTTGTTCCGCCCGTCGCACATCCACATGTAGTTCCAGGGCGAAGCCGGGCTGAGCGGGCTGTTCGCGAGCGCCCGGTAGGGGTCACCGGTGCCCGGCATTTCCACCTTGATCACGCTTGCCCCGAAGTCGGCGAGGATGGTCCCGGCGACAGGGCCGGCGATCCACGTGCCGCAGTCAACGACTTTGAGCCCGGCGAAAAGGAGGTCTTCGGAATCTGAGTTCGGGAGAGGCATTGCCGGGAATCCTACCGGCTCGGCTACAGTTGTCCCATGCCAGAGATGACTGCCGCCGAGCGAGACGCCTTCTTGCGCGAGACGCGCATCGCGAAGCTCGCCTATCTCACGGCGACGGGCGCGCCCACGATCGTCCCGGTCTGGTTCGAATGGGACGGCGAGGCCGCGCGGGTGTTCACGTCGCGCCGTTCCCGGAAGGCGAAGCGCATCGCCGCCGACCCGCGCGTCGCTCTCTCGGTGGAGGAACCGGTCGGCGTCCCCGAACGCTGGGTCACCATCGAAGGGACGTGCGAGATCGGTGCGGACGGGGTCGTGCCGCTCATCGAGCGGCTCGCGCGGCGCTACTACGAACCGGAGAGGGCCGAGCAGGCCATCCGGGACTGGACGCGCACACCGGCGATGTGGGTGGCGCTGACCATTCGCCCCGTCCGTGTGCTGAGCAGCAGATAGCCAGGCGCATTCCACCCGGCTCCGGCGCCCGCCGCCACCGTGAGCTCCTGGCGAAGCTTCCCGGCGGTGGCTCACATCCCGTGGCGACTCAGCCAGCCGTCGAGCTCCCCGTCCCGCCGCCCGGGAGGCAGCCCGCGGAGCATGTCGAGCGTGTGCGCCGGGTCGTGCGCGGTCCACAGCTGGAGGTAGCGAAGGTAGGTGATTTCGCGGCCGCGGAAATTGAACTGCGCCGCCAGGTGTTCCTCCGTTAAGCTGCGGACCGCGGCCCACAACCGTTCGCGGTGCCGGGCCGCCTCGGCGAGCAGATCCTCGACGGTCGCGGCGCGGCGTTCCTGGATGCGCGACTCGTTCCAGCGGTCGATGTCGAACGGGCTCCCGTCCTCCAGCGTGGGCCGCCAGCGCTTCCTCGCGGCGTGGTGCTCGAACCAGTCCGCCACGTAGATGTCGATGGTTGCCAGGTGGGCGATGTAGTCCTGCACCCGCCAGGTGAGGCCCGGGATAACGGTGGCCAGCTCCTCGGCCGAAAGCGACCGGCAGAACGCCTCGAAGGTCGCGCGGTTCTGGTCCGCTCGATCAATGACTTCCTGGACTTCGCGTTGCATCCCGGGATTGTGCACGACAGGCGCCCGCGGCGCGCGGGTTAGAACAGCACCATGTTGTCGCGGTGGATGACCTCGTCCCCGTAGGTGTAGCCCAGGGTCTCAACGATGCGGTCGCTCTTCAGGCGGGCGATGCGGGCGAGTTCGTCGCTGGCGTAGTTCGTGGTGCCCGCGGCGACCCGGTTGCCCTGGGGATCACGCACTTCGACGGAGTCGCCGCGCTGGAAGGCGCCAATCACCGTGGCCACGCCCGCGGGGAGAAGGCTGCGCCCCTGCGCCCGCAGGGCGGCGGCGGCGCCGGCATCGACGACGACATGGCCCTCTCGCGTGATGTGGGCGAGGATCCAGCGCTTCCGGCTCTCGATCCGGTCGCCGGGGGCCGGGAAGAACGTGCCCCTTGGCTCGCCGCTTGCGAGCGCGTGGAGGATGCCGGGCTGGCGCCCGTTCGCGACGATCACATCGACGCCGCCCTGGGTCGCGATCTGGGCGGCTCGCAGCTTGGTGGCCATCCCGCCCGTGCCCGGGCCGTGGGAACCGCCGCCGTAGGCCTCGACCGCGGCATCGATACGCTCCACGCGTTCGATGAGCGTTGCGGCCGGTTCGGTCCGCGGGTCTGCATCGTAGAGGCCGTCGACATCGGTGAGCATCACGAGGAGGTCGGCGTCAATCAGGTTCGCGACGTAGGCCGAAAGGCTGTCGTTCTCGCCGATGCGCGTGGCCAGCACCTGGTCCAGGGCGACCGCGTCGTTTTCGTTGACGATCGGTACCGTGCCCGCCTCGAGGAGGTCGCGCAGCGTATTCCGAGCATTGAGGTAGCCCAGGCGGTCGGCAAGGTCGCGGCGGGTGAGCAGCACCTGGGCGACGACGGTGTCGTGCCAATCGAACAGTTCGTCCCAGCTTTGCATCAGGTGGCTCTGTCCGACGGAGGCGATGGCCTGGCGGCTCATCGTCCGGCCCTGGAGCGTCTGGCCGCGGAGGCGGTGACGCCCGGCGGCCTGGGCCCCGCTGGAAACGACGACCACCTCGCAGCCGTTGTCGCGGAGCCGCACGACCTGTCCGACCAGGCGCGACATTGCTTCCAGGTCGAGCCGTTCAGACCCGGCTGTGAGCAGGCTTGTGCCGAACTTCGCGACGATGCGCCGGTACTTCATGCGGTTAAGTAGAAAGGCGAAAGGCGAAAGGTGAAAGTGGAGGGCTTGCGCCGGGGCATAGAATGGCCGCCAGGAGCGGAGCTCGTCCGCGGCGGAGGAGGTAGCGTGCACCGCGTACTCGATGAGATCCGGTGGACGCTGGCCGTCATCCTCGCCGTCGATGGGGCGGCGGTGGCACTGGCGTGCCTGATCGCGTTCGCGGCCGGCTCATTCGACCGGCAGACGGTCGGGTTGCTGATCCTGGGCGCAGCCGGCCTCCTCATGCTGATGGTCGTGGGTTCGGCGGGCGGGATGCCGATGGGGCAGGGCATGGGCAGCGGCGGGGTGAACTCCATCGGCGGTGTGCACAACGAGATGATTGCCCGCCAGGCACTCGAAAGCGATGCCGTCCACCGGGACTTGCGCCGGAGGGCGCTCTCCAGCGTGGGGCTGGCCCTCATCGCGCTCTCGCTGCTGATCGTTGGCTTCGCAGTGGTGGGCTGACATGCACCCGCAACGCGGGTGGCCTGGAGGGCAAGCAATCGGCAATCAGCGGCAACCTATCCTGCGCCCATGCGCGATGCGTTTGCCAGGTTCGCCGCCCGCTGTTCGCAGGTGCTGGGGACACCGTGGGTGTTCACGGGGGCCGTGCTGACCATCGTCGTCTGGGCGGTTTCGGGCCCGGCCCTTGGCTTTTCCGAGGGGTGGCAGCTCGCCATCAACACCGGGACGACGATCGTCACCTTCCTGATGGTCTTCATCATCCAGAACACGCAGAACCGCGACGCCCGCGCCATCCACCTCAAGCTGGACGAACTGATCGAGTCCGTCGAAAACGCCCGCAACGAGATCGTCGACATCGAGCACGCGAGCGAGGACGAACTCGAAGCGCACGAAAAGGAGTTCGCCGAGCACCACGAGCAGGCCGTCGCGATGTCGGGGCGATAGGAGGGAGTATGGCCAGGCAGGGGATGCGGAAGAATGACGCTCGCGGCCAGGCTTCGGGGCGGAACAACCCGAAGGAGGCCATGGAGATCACGGCCGGCACTCCGAAGAAGCGCGAGACGTACGAAGAGCGCGCGCGCGAACACCAGGACCCGGTCCCGGTCGCCCAGCGTGCCGGGCCCAAAGCTTCTACGCGCGACCACCGCGACGGCGGCGGGACGCGCATCCACAACCCGGCCGGCCGCCGCAGCGGCAGCGAATCGAACGAAGGCTCGGACTGAAGGCCGGCCCCTGCCCTCTGACCCGTGGCGCCGCCGCTTCCGGCGGCTAGCGGCCGCCCTGGCGCAACAGGTAGAACTTGAAGAAGTCGTTCTCGATGGGCAGCGTTTCCAGGGCGGCGAACCCCGCCCGCAACGCGTACTCCTCGAGGATCGGCGTGCGGAGCACCGTCCCGGTCGCCGCCGACGGGTGGCCGACACGGCCGTTCGCCAGGCAGGTCGTCACGCTCCAGCCGTACATGAACCGTTCGACGTCATCGGCGGGGCCTTCGAAGGCATCGGCGACGCGCTCGTCCATCACGAGGACGGCGCCGTCCGGCCCGGCGAGCCGGCGCATGGCATCAAGCACGGCCACGGGGTCGACGAGGTCGTGGATGCACTCGAACGCGCAAACGACGTCGTATGTGCCGCCACGCGCCACGGCCTGGGCGCCGTCGACCCCATAGAACGCGATGCGCCCCGAGAGCCCGGCCTCCAGCGCGTTCCGGGTGGCGATTTCAACGGAATCAGGGTCAGGATCGAACCCATCGACGGTGACGCCCGGGTAGGCGGCGGCAATGCCGATGCTGGCCCAGCCGCCGCCGAAACCGATCTCGGCCACGCGTGCACCGGGCCGCGAGAGTTTCGCGTGGACCTCCGGGATGGCCGGCAGGATCTCCTGCCCCAGCTGGTGGATGAACATCGGACGGTTCAGCTCCGACTGGCCTTCGACCATGTCGAGGCCGTACTCCTCCCAGCCGATGCCGTCGCCGGTGCCGAAGGCGCCAACGAGGGCGGGGAGCTTGCCGCCCGCGGCTACCAGCATGCGGCTGAGCGGGGCGAAGTAACTGGGGTCATCCCGGTGGGCCAGGACGGCGGCGTGTCCCTCGGGGAGGTGGAAGCGGCCGCCATCGAGCACGAGCAAGCCGGTAGCCGCCTGCTGCTCGAGCCACTCGCGCGCATAGCGCTCGTCGATCCCTGCGGCGTCCGCCATGCCCCGGGGATCCAGTGGCCCGCGGGCGGCGAGGACACGGTACAAGCCGAGCCGTTCGCCCAGGTAGATCGAGTAGATGTCGAAGGTCGCGTTTGCCGCGGCAAACAACCGCTCGATGAGGGCTTCGCTGCTGTGCGCCGGTGCGGCGACGGTTGTCATGGTGAACTCCTCCTGTAGACCTTCCAGTGTGGACACAGTCCACGGGCGGCCTCGATGAAGGGCATCACAAAGGCCCGTGGCGACGCGCGGGAAAGCGCGCGCTAGGATCGCCCCCGTGCAGCAGCCGGCTTCCGAAGATGTGGATGGCTACCTGGCGGGCCTGCCGGCGGAGCAGCGGGAGGCCCTCGCGGCGCTTCGCGCACGCATCCGGGCGCTGGCGCCGGATGCCGCGGAATCGATCAGCTACGGCATGCCCACGTTCAAGTACCGTGGGCGGCCCCTGATCTACTTCGGGGCCGCCAAACGTCATCTTTCCGTCTACGGCGTCGAAGGAGGCACGTATCGCTTCCAGCCGGACTCCCCGCCGGATGACGAACAGCTGCGCGCCTGGATCGAAGCGCGCAAGGCGGTCATCGACGGTAGCGGGCCAGGCCGCTGATCAGAGGACCTGGTCGCACTCCCGGGCGAGGATGTCGTCGAGGGTCTCGCGGCGGGCGATGAGCCGTGCCTGGCCGCCTTCCCAGTACACCTCGGCCGCCCGCCCGAGGGACACGTAGTTGGACGCCATGGCGGCCCCGTACGCGCCGGCATCGTGGAGGACGACGAGGTCCCCTGGCTCGGGGCGGGGCAGGTCGCGAGGCTCCAGCAATTCGTGCTCGTCGCGCGTGAAGACGTCGCCGCTTTCGCACAGCGGGCCGGCGACGACGAACGGCTCCAGCTCGCGGCCCTCGCCCTTGCCGACGATCGAGATGCGGTGGTAGGAGCCGTACATCGCGGGCCGGATCAGGTCGTTGAAGCCGGCATCGGTCATGATGAACTGGTGGCCCGGGCCTTTGAGGTTGGTGCGCGTGGCCTTCACGTCCTTGACGCGGCCGACGAGGAAGGCCATCCCGGCGACCGGGTAGCGCCCCGGCTCGATCTCGACGCGGACCTGGCGGCCGGCGGACTCGGAGAGCGCGCGTTGCGCCTCCACGAGGATCACCTGGTAGTTCCCGAGGTCGTAGTGGCGGGCGCCCGGGCGGTAGGCATGGGGGATGCCCCCGCCCAGGTTGACGGCGCCGGCCTCCGGGTAGGCTGCCATGAGCTCCTCGAACACCTCGGCCAGGTGGCGCATGTTCCGGTCGAACTCCTCGATCTGCGGGCCGGTACCGACGTGGGCGTGGAGCGCGACAACCGGGAAGCCAGCGTCCCGCGCCAGGTTGCCCGCGGTCGCGTGGTCTTCGTACCAGATCCCATGCTTCGAGGACGGTCCGCCCGTATCGCAGGCCTGGACGTGGCCATGCCCGAAACCGGGGTTGATCCGGAGCGCGATCGGCCCGCGGTAGCCAGCCTCGGCCAGCTCCCGGATCATCCCTGGTGAGCCCACGTTCGGCAGCACCTGGTCCTGCGTTACGACCTCGAGGGCGTTGTCACGGAAGACGTCGGCGGTGTACATCACCACCGGCGGCTCGTGGCCCATCGCGAACCCGGCCCGCTTCGCGCGCAGTACCTCGTTCCCCGAGACGGCGTCGATCCACATCCCGTGCTCGCGCGCGACATCCAACACCTTGCGGGCGGAGTTCGCCTTCATCGCGTAGCGGCACTGGAGGCCTTTCGGGGCGGTGAGCGAAGCGAGCTCAGCGAACTTCGCGCGCAGAATGTCGCCGTCGTAGAGGTAGAACGGAGTGCCGACCTTCGCGGCGATCTCCATGAGCGGGTAGCGGTGCAGATCCATGCCACCAAGCTTAGTCGGCGTTCGCTGTTCGCCGTTAACTGTTCGCCGAGGATCTACGGCGTGGCGAGGTCGGCGATGACGGCGGCGGGCTTGCCGAAGTCCGGGGTGACGCGCACGGACGTGAGCTTCGCAGTGGCCGGGACCTCGAAGAACACCCATCCCCGCACCCTGTCCCCTCGCGCCAGGTCTCCGCTGCTCAGGTCGGGCGCGGGCGCATCGCCCGAGACGAAGGTTGGCTCGTAGACGAAGGCGTCGGCGTCCTGCAGTGAGAAGTCGTAGGGGTTGTAGGAAACCTCGCCGGTGGCCTCGATGGTGACGTCGATAGCGAGCCAGCGCTTGCCGGCCGGCGGCTTGCTGAATTCGGAGCCGGGCAGGTTGTCCTGGATGGCGTTGACGGTGTATTTCGCGGCGCCCACTTCCGTGGTCTGGCCAAGCTTCGGCTTCGGGCCCGCTGTCGGCGCTGCCGTTGGGGTGCGCCCGGGGGACACGACGGTAGCCGTGGCATCGCGGTCGCCATCGTCGTCATCGCCGTCTGTCCCGAAGCCCATATCCGAGCAGTCGGCGATCACCCACTGGCCGTCTTCCACTTCCCAGCGGACGTACTCGTCCTCGTCGCCGAGCAAACCCTCGACCTCTTCACCGTCCTTCGCGCGCACAACAATCGCGGCCTCGGCCGAATCGTCCTTGAAGTTGCGGATCTTCACTTCTTCGACTTCGAGATCTTCCAGCTTCACACCGGCGAAGCCTTCGAAGAACGCGGCCGCGACGCCGAGCGCCGAGCGGAACTCGGAGAGCGTGACCTCGTCCTGGCACTCTTCGGAATAGGTGTTGTAGGCGGCGCGCGCTTCGCCCTGGAAGATGGCCTCGGCCGACTCCTTGACGCGCTTTTTGAGCGCCTCCTCAGAGGTCGCATCGCCGGAGCCGCCGCAGGCGAAGAACACCGCCGCCGCAGCGGCAGCCAAACCAAGCCAGATGGAAGAAACGCGCATCGGGGGCCTCCCCACCGCAACGATCGGCAGGATCGGGCCAACGCGCCAGTGCCGGCGCCGAAGATACCTACACGTACTCGGCTTCGGGGGCGAGCGGGAGGGTGAACCAGAAGTCAGAACCGCCGCCGGGGCGGGGGGCCGCACCGACGGCGCCACCCTGCTCCTCGATGGCTTTCTTGCAGACGGCCAGGCCAAGCCCCATGCCGAACGTCCCTGCCTTGACGGCTGGCGCCCGGTAGAACGGTACGAACAACGTATCCACGTCTTCCGCCGAGATGCCGAGACCACGATCCAGCACGTGCACTTCGGCAGTCCCGGCTTCGTTCACCCGCAGGTGGACGTGGATCGGCAGGTCTTCGGGACTGTACTTGTCGGCGTTGCCGATGAGGTTTTCGAAGACCAGCGCGGTGAGGGTGGCCTCGCCGAGGGCGGGCGGCATCCTCCCGTCGATGTTGCATTCGATGCGCCGGTGCGGGCTCCGCCGGCGGCAGGATTCGATCGCGCGCTCCGCGATCCGTTCGAGCTGGAGCACTTCAATTTCCAGCTTTTCGCCGCCTTCGACACGTGTGAGGAGGAGGAGGTTTTCGATGATGCGCTGGAGCCGTTCGGCTTCGAAGGTGATGTCGCTCAGGGCCTGGTCCCGGTCGCGTTCGCTGAGCTCTGCCGCCCGCTTCCGCAACACGTGGCTGTTGCCGAGGATGACCGAAATCGGCGTCCGCAGTTCGTGCGAGACAAGCGAGAGAAACTCGTCCTTCACCTCGATGGAACGGCGCACGGCCTCTTCCGCTTCGACGCGCGCGGAGATGTCGCGCGCAATCTTCGAGGCGCCGATCACCCTCCCGGTCCGGTCGACGATGGGCGAAACCGTGAGCGAGATGTGCAGGTACGAACCGTCCTTGCGCATGCGCACGGTCTCGAAGTGGTCCACCCGTTCGCCGGCGCGGATGCGGCTCAGCACCAGGTCTTCTTCGTGGTGGCGTTCGGGCGGGATGATGACCTTGATGGACTTCCCGATCACCTCTTCCGCGGTCCAGCCAAAGATGCGCGTAGCCCCGGGGTTCCACGACTGGATGATGCCGTCGAGGTCTTTGCTGACGATCGCGTCGTCGGAGGACTGGACGATGGCGGCAAGCGTGAGGGCCGCCCGCTCGCTGTTGTCCAGGCGGCCGCTCGTTCCCGGCGCGGCGGACTGCTGGGCAAGGCCTTCTCCTGAGCCACCGTTCGCTGCTGACGCCGCTTCCGTGTCGGACATGATCCCGATTCTCCCCCGACGCTTACAACCTCACTCTATGGGAGCCGGAGTGCTAGCACACGGGGGATTCGCTGTTTGCAAGGCAACTGCAACACGCTTCCCGGCAGTGTGCGTTCGCCTCAGACGGCGAGCGGGGACGACCCTTCGGGTGCGAGATCGCGCGCAGCGGCCGCGGCGCGAACCAGCGCCGCCGCCTGTGCCGGGTTGAAGCGGTCCGTGTTGATGCAGATGTCGTACACGACCGGGGAAAGCCAATCGGCGCCGAAATACTCCTTGAAGTAGCTGGAGCGTTCCCGGTCGGTCCGGTTGATCACTTCGAGCGCGTGTTCTTCGCTGCAGGCCATCCCCGCCATGACGCGGCGGACGCGAGCCTCACGCGTGCCGGTGACGAGCACGCGGAGGACATCCGGGCGGCCGGCGAGCATGAATTGCGCGCCGTGGCCCAGGAAGACCACGTTCCCCTGCGAGGCGTAGTCCTCCACTACCTGGCGGACAAGGTCCCGGTAATCGGCGGACGTGAGGAGCGACGTGCCGGACATGTCCAGGGGTTCCACCCACTGGCCGCCGGCGGCGCCGGAAGGTGTTCGCGCCAGTGCCTCGAGGATGCGGGTGAAGAAGGACGGGCGGTGCTCCGCCTCGGCGATGGTTTCGGTGGAAACGCCCGCTTCTTCCGCGGCAGCCTGTACCACGCGGTAATCGAGGAGGCGGAAGCCCAGCTCTTCGGCCACCAGCCGCGCAACCTCTTCGCCCAGCGTCCCTACCTGGCGGGCGACGGTGATGATTCGAGTTTCCACGCGAGTCAACCTCCTGCTTCGACCAGCTGGGGCTGGCCGGACGCCGGCGCAGCACGCAGGGGCCGGTGGACGGGCCAGATCAACGTGCCGTGGCGGAGTTCCGCGGAGGATGGATGAAATTCCACCGCGCCCGCAAGCCCGCAATCGAGCGCGATCTCGCCGCTCAGCTCGCGGATGACCGAGCGCATCTCTTCGAAGCGGACGACGCGGAGGGCGACGGCGGCGCCACCTTCGGAGATCTCGGCACAGACGCCGGTCTCCGGGTGGGGGTGGACTTTGCCGACGACCGGGATATGGACTTCGCAATGCAATTCGCCGCAGACGCGGAGGAAAGGCAACCCGGTCACCTGTTCGCCGGTGATCAACGCCCAGGAGCGCAGCCGCGTGGCCGCGTCGGCGATCCCGGCCCGGGTGAAGTCGGCGGTGCGGGAAATGGTGCGCCTGGCAGGCAAGGAAGAAGGGGTAATGGCGTATTGCATGGGATACCTCCTGCTATCCGGCCCCGTGGGCCGGCTCCCGGTGTGAGGAGGCACCGGAGTGCTTCCTCCGAACGCCTGCGGGGTTAGCTGACGGGTTCGGCGTCGGAAGTCGCCTTCCTTCCGGAGAAGGATTCACCCCAGGGATTGGTTCCCCCGCTTCCCGCCATCTGGCGAGAATTCGGCGCCGCAACAATATCATGGATCAACGCCGCACAACGGCAGGAGAGGAAATTGCGATACGGCTGCAACTGGCAGCAGCCCGGCGCACGTCATCGCAGTGAGGAGCTGTGGACCGTGCCGGGCAGTCAGGCGGTCGCCGCGATGGCGGCGCGCTCGGGAGCGAGCGAAGCGGCGCCTTCCGCGTGGCGCCTGGCCGCGGCGACGAACTCCCGGAAGAGCGGGTGTGGCCGGTTCGGGCGGCTCTGCAACTCGGGGTGGAACTGCGTCCCGAGCATGAACGGGTGCGCCGCGACCTCCGAAATCTCCACGAGCGAGCCATCCGGAGAAGTCCCGCTCGCCTTCAAGCCCGCATGGTCGAGCATTTCGCGGTAGGCGTTGTTGAACTCCCAGCGGTGGCGGTGCCGTTCGCTCACGAGTTCCGCCTGGTACGCGCGCGCGGCGAGCGACCCGGGTTCGAGCCGGCAGGGATAGGCGCCCAGGCGCATTGTCCCGCCTTTGCTGGTCACGCCCTGCTGCTCTTCCAGCAGACTGATGACGGGGTACGGCGACTCGGGATCGATTTCCGTCGTGTTGGCGCCGGCGAGCCCGCAGACGTTGCGGGCGAACTCGGTGACCATCACCTGCATCCCCAGGCAGAGGCCCAGGTAGGGCACGTTGTTTTCGCGCGCCCAGGTGGCGGCGGCGATCTTGCCTTCCCAGCCCCGCTCGCCGAACCCGCCGGGGACGATGACGCCATGGACTCCTGCGAGCACCTCGGCCGCGGGCCGGGACTCGAGCGTCTCCGCGTGGACCCAGCGAATGTCGACCTCGACGGAGTTGGCGACACCGGCGTGGGCGAGCGATTCCTTCACCGACATGTAGGCGTCGTGGAGTTCGACGTACTTGCCGACGACCGCGACTTCCACCACGCCCGTGGGGTGCTTGAGCTTCTGCACCATCTCGCGCCAATCGGCGAGGTCCCGCCCGCCGTGGAGGCCCAGCCGTTCGATGACGTAGTCGCCGAGGCCGCGCTCCTCGAGGAGCAGGGGCACCTCGTAGATCGTCTGCACGGTCTCCATGGGGATGACGGCGCGCGGGTCGACGTCGCAGAAGAGGGCGACCTTTTCGGAAATGTCCCGGCTCACGGGGTGGTCGCTGCGGAGGAGGATGACGTCGGGCTGGATGCCTTTCGAACGCAGTTCGCGGACGGAGTGTTGCGTGGGCTTGGTCTTCAGCTCGCCGGTCGCGCCGACCATGGGGAGGAAGGTGACGTGGACGCTGAGCACGGTGTCGCGCGGCTGCTCGTGGCGGATCTGGCGGATGGCTTCGATGAAGGTCTCGCCCTCGATGTCGCCGACGGTGCCGCCGACCTCGCAGATGAGGACTTCGCAGCCGGTTGATTCGGCCACGCCATAGATACGGGACTTGATCTCGTTGGTGAGATGGGGGACCTGCTGGATGGTGCCGCCCAGGTAGTCGCCCTTGCGTTCGCGCTCGAGGACGCTCTGGTAGATGCGGCCGGAGGTTACCGAGGACGCCGCCGTCAGGTCCTGGTCGATGAAGCGCTCGTAGTGGCCGAGGTCGAGGTCGGTCTCAGCGCCGTCGACGGTGACGAAGACCTCGCCGTGCTGGTAGGGCGACATGGTCCCCGGGTCCACATTGAGGTAGGGGTCGAGCTTCTGGATGGAGACGGAAATGCCGCGGGATTTGAGGATTCTGCCGAGGCTGGCGGTAGTGATTCCCTTGCCAACCGAACTGACCACGCCACCGGTAACGAAGATGAACTTTGGCATGGACCCCGCTATCAACGTTGCTCTATTGATGCTACGAGGGAGGGGGAGGGGGCGTCAACGAACATTTGTGTTACGCGGGCGAGGGGGTGGGAGTGACGAGGGGAAGTGAAAGTTGGACGCCCGGCGGGCCGGAAGAGGGGGACGCAGCGCAAGGCTTTGGGGGAGCCCGGCGTGGGCCGCGCGGGTCCGCAGGGGGTGCTTACTCGCGGCGGGCGGTGTTGGCCGACGGCAGGCGGACCGGCTGGCCGGTGATCTCCCTGAGGGCGCGGGCGGCGAGCCTGCCATGGGCCTGTTGGTGGCGCAAAAGGCGTGGAAGCTGGACCGCGAGGCCGGGGTGCGTGAGGTCCAGACGAGCGCAGACCGTCGCGTGGATGCTTTCCCATTGGTCGAAGACGGCTGCCGGGTCTGTTCTCGGGTCATCGGCCGTCACCGGAGCATGCGTTCCCTGGGGGAGCCGCAACGGGCTCACGCCCAGCCCGCCCGGGATGAAGCGGCCGATATGGTGCTGCTCTGCATACAGGGCGTGCCGCATGTTCTCGATCGCCGACCAATCCCCATTCGGCGGACGGGTGGCGAGGGTTTGCCGGTCGAACCCCGCCAGGAGCGCGCGCAGGCGAGTCTCGTGTTCGGTCATGACCTGAAGTACGGAGGCGAGGCCGGCCGGTTCCATGTGGTCACCGCAGCGACGAAAAGTCTGTGGGGCGCAGGATGCGGTTTTCGATGTGGTGGACGAGGGGGCCGTCTTTTTCGGATTCGGCGCGGGCGGCCTGCCATTCCGGGTCGGCGGCGAAGGCGGCCCAGGCGGCGTCGCGGTGGGCCATGTCGTGGAAGCCGAGGATGTAGACGAGTTCGTCGCTGCGCCCGCCGATGGCGTTGGTCCAGTAGCCAACGTTCGTGATGCCGTGCTTCTCGAAGAGCTTGCAGGTGTGGTCGCGGAAGCGTTTCTGGAGGGCGCCCATCTTTCCCGGGTGGGCGAAGTAGCTGCGGAGCTCGTAGATCATGCGGTCCTCCTGTGCCGCCGGATTCTACGGCCGGCCTGACGTCTCGTGGTGGTGCGGGCATCGAATGGAACGCAGAGGCGCAGAGGCGCAGAGGGGAATTGGGGACGGGAGGGGTCACGCGGACGGCAGGCGCAGGGACGCGGTTGCCTGGTGGCAAGACTCCCAGTCTCCGCGCCCTTCGTCCTGATGTCTCGTGGTCGTGCGGGCATCGAATGGAACGCAGAGGCGCAGAGGCGCAGAGGGGAATTGGGGACGGGAGGGGTCACGCGGTCGGCAGGGGCAGGGGCGCGGTTGCCTGGTGGCGAGACTCCCAGTCTCCGCCCCCTTCGCGCTCTTGCGCTGTTGCGTTTGGAGGAAGACGGGACTCTCGCAACCCCGACTCGCGCGCCCTACGCTACTCCCCATCACGCCGCAGGCTGAACAGGATGCCGAACACCCTCCTCGATTCCATGACCCACGAGGCCGCACGGTTCCTCGATTCGCTGGACCCGATCCAGCGCGGACGGGCGACGCGGCCGTTCGCCGACGAGCGCGAGCGTACCGAGTGGTACTACACGCCGAATGCCCGCCCCGGCATCCCGTTGATCGAGCTGGACGCGCCCCAGCAGCAGGCGGCGCGCCGGCTGCTCCACTCGGGGCTGAGCGAGGGCGGCTACAACACCGCTGCGACGATCATGGGGCTCGAGGCGATCCTGGACCCGGTCGAGCACTGGCGGCCGGGCCCATTCCCTGGCTACGACCAGGCCGCGAAGAGCATCGTCCGCGACCCGGCGATGTACTTCGTCTGCGTCTTCGGCAACCCCGGCGAAGAGCGCTGGGGGTGGAGCTTCGGCGGCCATCACGTCTCCGTGCACTACACCATCGTGGGCGACCAGGCGGCCGCGAGCCCGTGCTTCTTCGGCGCCCATCCGGCGGTTTCGCCACTGCAGCCGGGGTTCTTCCTCGAACCGCTGGCGGCGGAGCGCAAGCTCGGGCTCGAACTGCTGCACCTGCTCGACGCCGGGCAGCGCGCCCGCGCCACAATCGCCGCGAAGGCTCCGTACGACATCGCGACGGCGAACCGTGCCCGCGTGACCGAGGGAGACCTGCCGATGAAACCCTGGGAGATCATGCGCATCCCGCCTTACGAGCGGCGCTGGCAGGCCGAGTTCGCCCACCTGCCACTGGAGGACGCCGCGCGCGAGCCGTTCCGGATCTCGAGCCAGCCGAGTGGCCTGCCCGCCCGGGCGATGACTCCACCCCAGCGGGAAGCCCTCGCGGAGCTCGTCGCTGTCTACCTGGGGCGCGTGCCAGCCGAGGCAGCCCACGCGCACCTGGCCCACGCCGCGCGGGACATCGACGCATTCCACTTCGCTTGGGCCGGTGCCGACTCGTGGCAACACGCGCACTACTACCGCATCCAGGGCCCACGCACGCTCATCGAGTACGACTCTCCCTACGACGACGGTTGCCACATCCACGCGGTCTGGCGCGACCCGGAAGGGGACTTCGGGTACGACCTCCTGGCCCGGCACCACGCCGAGGCGCACCGGTAGGTTTCAACACGGAGGCACGGAGGACACGGAGATCTTGAGGGTCGCCCGGGGTGCGTGGCGCTTCCGTTCAGGACGACTTGAAGAGCCACCCGTTGTCTTCGAAGCCCGGCTCCGTCGTGCCCGGCACCACGCCGAGGCGCACCGATAGGTTTTAACACGGAGGCACGGAGGACACGGAGATCTTGAGGGTCCCGGTGTGTGGCGCTTCCGTTCAGGACGACTTCAAGAGCCACCCGTTGTCTTCGAAGCCCGGCTCGGTCGTCGGGCAGAGGAGGCGCGATTCGCCTGCGCGCCGGATGGTGTAGTGGAGGTGCGGGGCTTCGCTGTAGCCGCTGTCTCCGGTGTAGCCGATGGTGTCGCCGCGGCGCACATCCCAGGCAGCGACGGGGGTGGCCACGCGGAAGTCGCGCAGGGGGGCGAACTCCTCGGCGAATGGGAAGGCCGCCGAGTAGCTCCCGAGCCAGGCCCATTCCGGGACGAGGCCGACGGTGCGGCTGATCTCCAGGTGGGCATAGTCCGTGCGGAAACGGCCGTTCTCGACGCGGATGAACACGCCCTGGCCGCCGCCCACACCCGGGAAGGGAGAGACCGGCGCGCGAGCACGGTCCGGGTTGCCCAGGTACGGCTCCCGCGAGACGCCGTAGACGTCGAAGGGGTTTGAGACCGTGTTGACCAGCAGGGTAGCGGTACCGTCGGTGGTGGCGACGACCGGCGTCCCCACGGGCAGGTACCAGTCGACGGCAGGCTGCCCCTCGTACTCGACGTGGGTGCGGGCGTTCCAACCCGCGGCGTTCGCGCGCACCGGGTCATCGGAGGGCTGGTCGTCGCGCGAGTAGTCACGGACGATGGGGCCCTGCCCCCACCGGATGGCGCGCGACCCCGGTTGGCCCGTGACCAGGCCCGTCCGCGTCGCGGGGTTCAGGGGAAAGCCATAGGGCTCGAGCTGCGGCGGGACCTCCGTCGGGGTGGCCGTTGGGCCGGCCTGCGTGGGAGGGGGCGACGCAGTGGCCGGAGCGGTCACCGCCGGGGTCGGGGTAGCTCGTCCGGTTGTGGGGGTCGCCGCCGGGGTGGGCTCGTCCTTGCCCCGTCCGGCGCAGCCGACCAGGGCAAACGACCCGAGGGAGACGAGAAAGAGGCGGCGCTCCATGACTGCAGTGTCTCAGCCGTACCGGCCGGCGGGTACCCCACCCGGGTGACGTCACCGCGGGGAAGCAGAAGCTCAGGCGGCGACTTCGAAGCGGCCGCGGGCAGTGACCACAGGCATGGGCACCACGCCCGCCCGGCGCCGCTGCATGCGCGCGGCCAACCACCAGCTGGCGGCGATGACCAGGCCGCCGAGGGCCATATCGATGAACAGATGGTTCGCGCTCGCCACGATTGCCCACGTCATCACAATGCTGAGGGCGAGGGCCAGCGCGCGGAGCGTCACGTTGCGAGTGTTCACCCAGATGGCTGCCGAAGCCATCGCGATCCAGCCGAAGTGGAAGCTCGGGATGGCCGCGTACTCGTTCAGGATGAGCGAGGGCTGCGCGTAACTCACGCGGGTTTCGGTGCCGAAGACGGTGTCGACGAACCCGAGGTCGTAGCCGTGCGCGGCCATCAACCGCGGCGGGGCGGCCGGCACAAGCCAGTAGAAGACGAGGCCGAACGCCATCGAGATGAACATCACGTTGCGCATGAACCGGAAGGCATCGCGGTCACGCATCCAGAGCCATGCGCCCACGACCGCCAGGACGGGGAAGTGGAGGTAGGCGTAGGTAAAGTTAGCGAACTCCTTCACCGCGTGCGACTGGATCGACCACTCCTGGATTTGCGGCTCCCAGAAGACTCCGACCTGCCGCTCGAGTGCGATGAGGAAGGTGGTCACCTGGACCGACCAATCGAGCCGGTCCGGGGCGGCGCCGCGCAGCAGGAAGTACACACCAATCACGGCGAGGACGACCGAGAAGTCACGCGCGAACGTACGCGTCCCCGCCACGAAGGCACGGGGGAGTGAGGCCCCACCGCTACGCGCGGCCGGAAACGATGCGTAGGGAATGTGCCTGACAGCCATCGTTCTGCTCCTCCCGTTTCGTGCCGGCGAAGACGCCGCAGAGACCATCGTGCCGGGACGCACCCGCGCGCACTTCCGTCTTTCGGGTGAACCGGGGCCACCACTTCGGTGGCCCCGGCTTGCGGTAGTCGTCGTGCCTGCTTACCGCACGGTAAGTGTCTCAGCAGGGCACGAAACGTTACTGCGAGAGGCGTCACAGAGTGGCGATTCAACCGCGGGCGAGGATGGCCCGGCCCGCGCCCGGCCGTACCATGGAGCGATGCGGTCTCAGCGCGCATTTCCTTCTGTCCGTGACGAACGGGGCTATGCCGAGATCGGCCTTGCGGGCCTGCTCCTGGTCGGCCTTTGCGCCCTGGCCCTGTTCCTCTACTGCCGCGCCGAAGAGCAAACCGTCCCCGTTACGGGGCGGACGCAGAAGGTCGCCATGTCCGAGGAGGACCAGTCGAAGCTGGGCGCGGATGCCTACCGCGAGCTGCTCGGTCCTGTGCAGGCCTCGATCGTCAGCTCGGGGCCCGAGGCAGAGATGGTGCGGCGCGCCGGCGAACGCATCGCGGCAATGGCCGATGACCCCGGCTTCGAGTGGGAGTTCACGCTGGTGAACTCGCAGGAAAAGAACGCGTGGTGCCTGCCCGGCGGGAAAGTCGCCGTTTACACGGGAATCCTGGAGGTGACGCAGACCGAGGAGGGCCTCGCGGCGGTGATGGCACACGAAATCGCACATGCTATCGCCCAGCACGGCGCCGAACGCATGCTCCAGGAACAGCTCACGCAGATCGCCCTGACGGCCGTGGGCGCGACGCTGGGCGGGCTCGACCCGGCGACGCGCGGGGCGGTGCTGGCCCTCTTCGGGGCGGGGGCGCAATTCGGGGTGTTGCTGCCGTTCAGCCGGGACATGGAGAGCGAAGCCGACCACATCGGCCTCATCTACATGGCGCGCGCCGGTTACGACCCGAGGGCCGCCGTCGGCCTGTGGGAGCGGATGGCGGCGCAGCGGGAAGGGCCCCAGCCGCCGGAGTACGCCTCCACCCACCCGAGCGACGAGACGCGCATCCGCCAGCTGCAGGAGCTCATGCCGGAGGCGCTGGAGGAGTACGAAAAGTCGAGAGGGGAATGAAACTCAGACAGGCCACGCGATTAGCTCCCCTTCTCCCAGGCCTGGGAGAAGGGGTTGGGGGATGAGGGACACTCACCGCCGGCGGACCGCTGTACGATGAGCGGAGCATGGACTCCGAACGCTGGCACCGCGACAACGCGCCCGCGGCCCGGAATCTGAGGCGCACGCTAACACGATCCGAGGAGTTGCTCTGGGAGCGGCTTCGCGCCCGGAGATTCCACGGCCTCAAAGTCCGACGCCAACATCCGGTTGGCGGATTTGTGCTCGACTTCTATTGCGAGGATCTGCGGTTGGCGATTGAAGTCGACGGCGGTTCCCATGACGATCCGACAGTGCGGAACGCCGATCGTGAGCGACAGCTCGCGCTCGAGGGACTCGGAACCTGGTCCGTTCGCATCAGAGCGGAGGCGACCGAAGCTCAGGTTCACAGCGTCCTGGCCGAAATCGAGCAGGCATGCGGCTTCGTCTGACTAACCTTGCACACTGACGACGAGCACTATGCCCACGACGCCGGGCCCTCATCCCCCGACCCCTTCTCCCACGCTTGGGAGAAGGGGAGTAGTCGCAGCGAAGGGCGGGAGCCGCGTCAATGCCGAGCGCCGGACGCCTTCTCCCGGAGTCCCGGGCACGCCGCCTTAGGCGTACGCGAACTCGGGGCCGTCCAGGTCGATCGCCGGGATCTCGTCCTTCTCGCGCCAGTAGTCCTGGGAGTGCTGCCACTCCGGCTTGGAGCCGCGCTTCGGGAGCAGGTCCATCGCCCGGAGGAGGTAACCGGGGTTGAAGTTCTCCGTGTCGATCCACGGGAGAAGCTCCATGTCCTTGTCCTCCGGCCGGAGGCGCACCTCGACGCGCTTCGCGCCGCGCTTTTCCATGTGTGCCAGGAGGCGGCAGACGAAGTCCGACATCAGGTCGGCCCGCAGGGTCCAGCTTGCGCGGAAGTAGCCGAACACCCAGAGCAGGTTCGGGACGCCGGTGAACATCATCCCGCGGTAGGTGACGGTCTCGTTGAACTGGAGCGGCTTGCCGTCGATCTCGAAACAGATGTCTCCGAGCACGTTCATGTTGAAGCCAGTCGCCGTGACGATGATGTCAGCTTCGAGCTCCTGGCCCGACTTCGTGCGGATGCCGCGCGGGGTGAACGTCTCGATTTCGTCGGTGACGACCGAGGCCTTGCCGGCGCGGATGCCCTGGAAGATGTCGCCGTCGGGGACGAAGGCGATGCGCTGGCGCCACGGGCGGTACTTCGGGGTGAAGTGGGTCTCCACGTCGTAGTCCGGGCCGAGGAACATGCGGACCATGCCGATGAGCTCGCGCTTGACCGCCTCGGGCTCCTCGAATGAGCGCTTGGTGAACACGGCCTGGTCGTGCAGGATCTTGCGGCGCACGATCTCGTGGATCCAGGTCTCGTCGATTTCGAGCTCGCGGAGGGTGTCGGCGAGGTCGTTCGCGTTGCGCCCGGGGATGAAGTAGGTGGGCGAGCGCTGGAGCATGGTGACGTGCGCGCAGTCGTTCGCGATGGCAGGGATGAGCGTCGCGGCCGTCGCGCCGGAGCCAATGACGATGACGTTCTTACCCTTGTAGTCCAGGTCCTCCGGCCACGTCTGGGGGTGGACGATCTGGCCCTGGAACTGGTCCATGCCCGGCCATTCGGGGGTGTACCCCTTTTCGTGGCGGTAGTAACCCTGGCACATCCAGAGGAAGCCACAGGTGAACGTGACCGGCTCGTTCGTGTCGGTGCGGCGGGCCTCGATCGTCCAGCGGTTGGTGGTGCTGTCCCAGCGGGCGTTTTCGATCTTGTGGTTGTAGCGGATGTATTGGGCGAGGCCATTCTCCTCGATGACTTCGCCCATGTACTTCAGGATCTCTTCCGCGGTCGCGATCGGCGTGCCGGTCCAGGGCTTGAAGCGGTAACCGAAGGTGTAGAGGTCGCTATCGGAGCGGACGCCGGGGTACTTGTGGGTCCACCAGGTGCCGCCGAACGTTTCCATCGCCTCGAGGACGACGAAGCTGGTGCCCGGGCGTTGCTTCGTCAGGTGGTACGCGGCGCCGACGCCGGAGATGCCGGCGCCGACGATGAGGACGTCGAAGTGTTCGACTTCCGGCCGGGCTTTCTGTGCGAGGGCCTGGGATGCAGTCATGGTTGTGGACTCCTTGGCGACGACGGAATGCGAAGAGCCGCCGAGGCTCTCCGGCCTGCGTATTGATATTTTGCATCAGGCTAAATGAATATGCCCGAATGGGCACGGAAACCGGGCCGGATGGGCGGGGGGCGACGCTCGTCGCCCGCCGTCCGGTGTTCGCTGTCCGCATGCAGCGCTTCGCCCTTGGCGTCCGTGGCCCCGCAACACGTACACTCGGCCTGTGAGCCAACCACGCCAGTACGCTGCCGCCGGTGTCGACCTTGCCGCCCGGAGCAAGTTCGCCAGGAGCCTGCCGGGGATCCTCGCGCAGGCGCGCCGGCCGGAAGTCCTGAGTGACGCCGGCCCGTTCTCCGGCCTCTTCCGCCTGGGCGAGAGGTACCGCGACCCCGTGCTCTCGGCGAGCGCAGACGGTATTGGCACGAAGGTCAAGCTCCACCTGGCCGCGGACCGCCTCGACCTCTGCGGCTGGGATATCCTCGGCCATTCGATCAACGACATCATGGCGTGCGGCGCGGAGCCGCTCTTCTTCCTCGACTACATCGCAGGCAACGGGCTTACGACAGAGCAGAAGCAGAGCCTGGTGGAAGGAGTGGCACGGGCCTGCGCCGACGCGAACTGCGCGCTGCTGGGCGGCGAAACCGCCGACATGCCCGATGTTTACCCGCCGGGCGAATTCGACCTGGCCGGGTTCATCGTCGGCGTGGTGGAACGCGACAGGATCATCGACGGTTCGAAGGTGGCGCCCGGCGACGTGCTCCTCGGCATCCCCAGTTCGGGGTTGCACACCAACGGGTTCTCGCTGGCCCGCCCCGCGTTGAACATTTGCAACGGCGAACCGCCGGAGGAAACGCGGAGGCGGCTGGAGGAGCGCCCGGGCATCCTCGGTGGCCGGACCGTCGGAGAGGCGCTCCTGGAGACGCACCGGCCCTACTACAAGCTCGTGGCGCCGGTGATGGAAAAGGTCCACGGCATGGCCCATATCACGGGCGGCGGGTACGTCGAAAACGTGCCCCGGATCCTCCCGGAAGGTGTGACCGCCAGCTTCGACACCACGGCCTGGCCCGTGCTCCCGATTTTCCAGCTCATCCAGCAGCGCGGCGAGATCAGCAGCGAAGAGATGTACGAGGTCTTCAACATGGGCCTCGGGCTCGTGTTGATGATTGCGCCGGCCGACGTGGAAGAAGTGCGGGCGGCCATCCCGGAAGCGCTCGTGGTGGGCGAGATCCGGGACTGGACGGGGCGCGCCGTGGAGCTGCGGGGACTGGGTTGATTTTCGATTCGCGATTGACGGCCCTTCGCCCCGGCCCTTCCCCAGGCCTGTTTCCTCTACGCGGACTGATGCCGTTGGGTCCGAGTTTCGGAGGCCGAAGGGCCTACCGTTGCCCGACGCGGGCGCGCTGGGCGGCGGCAGCTCGGACCACGCGGGCAACTTCGTTGGCCAATGCGATGGCCGACTCGCTGGCGCCTCGGGAGCGCAGCATCTCCTCGTCGAGGAAGCGGGCGATGTAGGCCTCGGGCGTCATCCAGCGGTGGTAGAGGTGCTCGTCGTTGATCGCGGCCTCCGTCGCATCGGCGCAGGAGGCGTTGTAGATGATCGTGTGGGCCGTCCCGCCGCCAGTCTCGTAGGACATGATGTCGACCAGCGCCAGGTCCGCGGGATCGACGCTGATCGCGGCTTCCTCGAACAGCTCACGCGCGGCTGATTCGACCGGCCGCTCGCCGTGCTCCACGTGGCCGCCGGGGATGAACCAGCCGCCCGCGGAGAAGCCGCCGGCGCGCTTCATCACCAGGATTTCCTCGCCCCGCCAGAGGACCACGGACGCCGAGAGTTCGAAGGCCATGACGCGAGTTTACACGCAGGCCGCCGAGGCCCTGCAGAGAATCCACCGCGCGCGCCGCCCGGCCCGCCCTGACGGGTTTGCTCACAGAATCGCTGATATTCGAGATCGATCCCTCATGGAGTGGGCTCTCCTGCTCGATTGTAAAGATGTTGACCACTGGCCGCGCCCCCGAGGACGGCGGAGCGGCACGCGACGGGAGGAAGCGCGGCGCATGGATTACCGGCCCTCGGCTGCCCTCATCGACTCGGAGCCGGGGCGGCGCATTGCGCTCTCGCGGCTGTTGAGTGCGGCCGGCCTGGAACTCGTCGTCGAGAAGGCAATCGGCATCGAGGCGGTGGAGACGGTGCGGCGGGCGGCGCCCGACCTGGTGTTCATCGCCTTCGAAGAGCCGCTGCCGCGCGCCATCCACGCAGTCGAAGAGCTCTCGGCCTGCGCCCCAGGCGCTGTGGTGGTGGGTTTTGCCGACGAGGCCGATACGAACGCCTTCCGCCGCGCCATCGAAGCCGGGGCGAAATACCTGATCGACACGCCGGCCTCGGAGGCCGAAATGCGCGCGATCCTCCAGGCGCTGGGCCCGCGCGAACCGCGGCCGGTGCGCGAGACCGGCACCGTCGCCGTGATCGCCGGGCAGAAGGGCGGCATCGGCAAGACCACGGTCAGCGTGAACCTGGCGAGCACGCTTGCGCGGGACAACCGCGGGTCTGTCCTCCTCGTGGACCTCGACCCCGATTTCGGCGACGCGGGCATCCTCCTGGACCTGAACACCAACCTCTCGATGGCGCGCGCCGCCCGCGAGCAGGCGCAATTCGAGTTCGAATCGTTCAAGCGCGGGCTCTCGGTGCACGAGTCCGGGGCCTACCTGCTGGGCGCGCCGCAGAGCTTCGCCGAGCGCCTCGGAGCATCGCCGGACGACCTGGAGGCGCTGATCCGGTTCGCCTCGCGCGCATTCGACTACGTACTCATCGACACGCCCTGCGTCCTCAACGACACGGTGATGGCGGCGCTCTCAGTCGCGGACGTCACGCTGGTGACGACGACGCTGGAGTTTTCGAGCCTGAGGAACACGAGCTACCTGTTCCGCGAGTTGCTGGAGGCGGGCGTCAGCCCGGAGCGCGCGGTGCTGGTCGCGAACCATATCGACCCCGTGGCCAGCTTCTCGCCGGGCGATGCCGCCGAGATCCTCGAGCGGGAGGCGATCTGGGAAGTGCCCTACGACCGGGCCATGCCGCGATCGACGCAACTCGGCGTGCCGCTGACAACCAGCCGCCCGAAGTCTGCCGCCAGCAAAAGCCTGCGCGCGCTCGCCTACCGGCTCGGCGAGGACCCGGCCCGGATCGACCGGCGCCTCGCCGTGCGCGGGACGCCTTCGGCGCCGGCCGAGGTGCGCGAACGGCTGATCTCGCTGGTGCGGCCGAAGCCGGCGGGCCCGCTCTTCGCCTTCGGCGCGGGCAAGCGTTCGACGACCTACCACCAGGAGGGCTGCAAGGTGGAGCGCCGCCTGGCGGAACGCCGCATGGCCGTGCTGGAAGAATTGCCACGCGGCCTCCGCCCCTGCCGCGTGTGCCTGGGAGACGCCACAGCGGCCGCGTAGGGGCACCGGTGCACCTTACGCCTGCGCCTCCAGCGCCTCCTCGTCCGATTCGAAGACGTAGGCCACCACTTCGCCGTCATCCCAGCGTTCGCCCATCTCCCGGACGCCAGCAACGGGCTGTTCCTCCGAGCGGTAGAGGAGCGCCACGACCTGTTCGTACGCGGCCACGCGCGGGTCCTGTTCCAGCCGCGCCTCGACGTGGACGAGGGGGATGTCCTCTTCCGGGATGAGGAGGAACCCGAGCGGGGGATCGTGCGGGCGATCTTCGAGGATGGCGCGCCCGAGGGGTTCGCCTTCGACGTCGGCGTAATGCCCCTCGATGAGGTCCGTGTCCTCGTGGTGGAACGGCCGTGAGAGGGTCGCCCGGTAGGCGATGCGGCGGTGCCGGCGGTTTCCGGTCAGGAACGGGTCGGGGATGGTGGTGTCAGTCGGCACGGTGGTCGCCTCCTCGCTGCATCCCAGCGTCGTTGAGGAGGAGGACGGGCGGGAACGCACGTTCGATCCGGGATCGCTGCCCGTTCGGGCGGCGTGCTTCGTTAACCAGCGAGCCGGTAGGATCGGACTGATGACGACCATCCCCACGCTCCGCGACCCCGAAGGCATCCACAACTTCCGCGAAGTGGGGCCGTATCCCCTCCGCGGAGGGGGCACGTTCCGGCCCGGGATGATCTACCGCGCCGGCGCGCTGGAACAGATGACCGCGGAAGACGCGGCCTATCTCTCGGAAGAGCTTGCCCTGCGCACGATCCTGGACCTCCGCCACCACGATGAAATCGCGATGCGGGTGGGCCCGCACCCACTGGAAGACCGGGTCCGTTTCAACTCCATCTTCCCGGACCACGTCCGCCAGGAAGAGCTGATCGCCGAGCTCAACGGCCTCTACGGCGTGGGCATCTCGCCCCAGCGCTACCTGCACTACCTCGAAATCGGCGGGGACCGCCTGGCGAGGGCGTTCAGCCTGTTCGCGGACGAAGCGAACTACCCGTTCCTCGTGCATTGCACGGCGGGCAAGGACCGCACGGGCGTCCTCATCGGCATGCTCATGGACGTTGCGGGGGTCGCGCCGGAAGACATTGCGCACGAATACGGCCTGAGCGACCGCAGCATCGACCGGCTCCTCGCCTATCTGCGGAAGAGCGGCCGGGTGCTGGAGGGCAGCGAGCAGGAGATCCGCGCGCGCCTCGCGACACCGCCCGAAAAGATGGCCGGCTTCCTGGAGTTGCTGTACGAGAAGCACGGCAGTGCGCGCGAGTTCTTCCTCTCCCAGGGCGTCTCCGAGGAAACTGTCGAGCGGGTGCGGTCGATCCTGACGACGAACCAGAAAGCGGGGTAGCTACCCGGCCGGGAAACCGGGCATGAGAGACGTGTAGACTCCGGGGCACGAACAATTCGGAGGGTGCGATGACGCGCGCACTGGTGCTTGGCGGGGGCGGTCCTGTGGGGATTGCCTGGGAAACGGGGTTGCTGGCCGGCCTGGCGGAAGCCGGGGTGGACCTTTCGGAAGCCGACCTGATTGTCGGCACGTCAGCGGGCTCAGCGGTCGGCGCGCAACTGGCCCTCGGACGGCGCCCGCAACAGATGTACGCGGCCCTCGCAGCGGATGCGAACGCCGCACGCCCGGGGCCGACGCGCCAGAACACCGGGCAGGGCGGGGCCGCCCCGAACCTCATGCCGCTGATGGAACTGATGCAGAAAGCCGCCGCTGGAGGTGACCCCACCGCCATCCGCAAGGAGATCGGCGCCTTCGCCCTCGCCGCGAAGACGATGGCCGAGGAAGACTTCATCGCCACTTTCGGCCGCATGCTTGCGACTGCCGAAAGCTGGCCATCCCGGCGGTACATGTGCACCGCCGTCGACGCCCTCACCGGCGATTTCCAGGTGTGGGACAACGACTCGGACGTCCCCCTGAGCCGGGCTGTCGCCTCCAGTTGCAGCGTGCCGGGCATCTACCCGCCAATCACCATCAAGGGCCGCCGCTACATCGACGGCGGCATGCGCTCTCCCACCAACGCCGACCTGGCGAAGGGGTACGAAACCGTGGTGGTCGTCGCCGTGACAGCGAACGTGGAGGGCCCTATGGCCGAGAACAGCCGCAAGCGCCTGGAAGCCGAACTGGAGGGACTGCGCGAAAGTGGCGCCCGTGTTTCGCTCATCAGCCCGGACGCGGCATCGCTGGAAGCTTTCGGGATGAACTTGATGGACTTCACACGCCGGGCCGGGGCAGCGGAAGCGGGACTCGCGCAGGGCAAGGCCGAGGCCGCCCGCGTGGCCTGGTAATGGCCGCTCTTTCGGGTTTTTCCTGAGACGCACAAGTCACGATCGCAGCTATCCTTTCGGGTGCACCCTGGAACTTGCGAGCGAACATGACCGCCAGCACGCCCGGGAGCGGGCTCCAACTCGACCGCGCAGGGCTGTCACCACACTTCCCCGTTGGCGTGTTCCGCACGGACACGAAGGGCATCTGCGTCGCCGTAAACAGCCGCTGGTGCGAGCTGTCGGGCCTCAGCGAAGAGGAGTCTCTCGGGCTGGGCTGGATGACGGCGGTCCACCCGGATGACCGCGCCCGTGTCGCCGCCGAGCAGGCGGCGCACCTCGAGTCGCGTACGCCGCTACGAATCGAGTTCCGGCTGCTCCGGCCTGATGGTTCCGTTATCTGGGTGCTTTCCCAAACTGTCGGGTCCGTGGACGAGAACGGGCGGCTCGATGGCTTCGTCGGCACACTGACCGACATCACGGCGCGCGTGGCGGCGGAGGCGGCCCTGCGCGAGAGCGAAGAACGCTTCCGGAACCTGGTCGAACTCTCGCCCGACTTCGTCGCCATCCACCGGGCCGGCGTGATGCAGTATGTGAACGCGGCGGGCATCCGGATGATGCGCGCGGCGCGGCCGGAAGACCTCCTTGGCCACCACATCCTCGAGTTCGTGTTGCCGGAACACCAGGAAGCGGCAGTGCAGCGCATGAAAGCCCTGCAGGCGGGCGCCGAAATCGGCCTGGTGGAGATGGAAGTGCGGCGCTGCGATGGAGTCCGCATCTGGATCGAAACGATCGCCAGCCAGACGGTCTGGAACGGCGAACCGGCCGTCCAGCTGGTCGCCCGGGACGTGACGGAGAAGCGCAAAGCCGCGGAGGCCTACCGGATCGTCGTCGATAACGTCCGCGACGCGATGTGGGTGATGGACCGCGGCGCGGACGGCGAGTGGCGGGCGAGCTTCGTGAACAGCAGTTACCTCCGCCAGGCCAACCTGCCGGGGCCGGAGCCGATCCTGGGAAAGACGCTGAGGGAGCTGGCCGACGAAGGCTTCACGACTGTGGAGGCGGCGGAGCGGTCAATCCGCCGCTACGAGGAGGCCGCGGCCGCGCCCGGCGCGACGGAATTCGAGTACACGGTGGACTGGAACGGGATCCGTTCCTACATCAGCACCTCGATGACGCCTGTGCGGGACGAGGCGGGCCACTGCCACCAGCTCATCTGCTGGAGCCGGGACCTGACCCGCCGCCGGCAGCAAGAACAGGCCCTCGCGGCCTCGGAAGCGAACTACCGGGCGGTCGTGGAAGGCACTTCCGACGCGGTATGGGTGCTCGACCGGGACGCCGACGGCGAATTCCGGGTGGCGCTCGCCAACCCGCGGACGCAGCTCTTGCTCGGGCTCAAGCTGGACGAAGTCCTGGGGAAGCGCGTGACCGAGTTTCTCGCCCCGGAAGCGGCCGCCGCCGCGCTGCGCCGCTACGCCGAGGCCGAGGCGGCGGGCGGGCCGATCGAGTACGAAAACGTGATCGAGCGGAAAGGCCGCCGTACCGAAGTCGTGACGCATCTCACGCCGCTCTTCGATGCGGACGGCCGCTGCTACCGCATCATCGGCTCCGCGCGTGACGTGACGGACCGGCGGCGGGCCGAAGTCGCGCTCCTGCAGGCGCAGAAGCTTGAGAGCCTCGGTGTCCTCGCCGGCGGCATCGCTCACGACTTCAACAACCTGCTCACGACCATCCTGGGCAACCTCTACCTGCTCGAACAGGAACTGCCTCCCGGGAGCCCGCTTGCCGACTACGCACAGGACTCCCGCATTGCCGCCGAACGCGGGGCGGAGCTTGTCCGCCGGCTGCTCGGTTTCAGCCGCCCGGGCGTACCCTCGCGTGACGTGGTCTCGCTCGACGAGCTCTTCCGCGAGACCAGGACGCTTGTCCAGCGCACCCTTGGGCCGAGCGTAGACCTTGTCTTCGAGCCGGGCCCGCCGGAAGCGACCACCTACGGCGAGTTCACGTCGCTGCAGCAAGTCCTGGTGAACCTGCTGCTCAACGCTCGCGACGCGATGCCGCGCGGCGGCGCCATCCTCGTCCGGCGCAGCATCCGGACAATCGGCTCCGAACCAATCTGGGCGCAGCGCAACGTCGCCCCCGGCCGATACCACGAAATCTCCGTTACCGACTGTGGCACGGGGATGTCTCGCGACCTGCTCCAGAGGATCTTCGACCCGTTCTTCACGACGAAGGGCGTCGGGAAGGGCACCGGCCTGGGGCTTTCCACCGCCTTCAGCATCGTGCGTGCGCACGGGGGGTGGCTCGAAGCGGAAAGCGAAGAGGGCGCCGGCAGCACCTTCCGCGTACTCCTGCCGGTGTGCTGATGGGGCGGGAGATGCCCTGCGTTACGGGTAGGCAAGAAGACGGACGCGCCGTACCTTCACCTTTGTGGATGCCCGTTCCGCAGGTCTGCTGATCGTCGTGGCCGGCGTGGTTGCCGTGCTCATCGGCCTCCTCGTGATGACGGGGGCGCTCTCCTGGTTCGGGCGGCTGCCCGGCGACATCCGCTACAGCTCCGGCGGCACGCGCGTGTACTTCCCGATCACGACGATGATCCTGGTGTCGGTCGTGTTGAGCCTGGTGGTGGCGCTGGTACGGCGTCTCTGACCTTCAGAAGAGCGCGAGCGGGTTCACGGGCGAACCCGTCCCGCCCGTGACCACGAGTGGCGCGATGACGAACTGGAACTCGTGGCGCCGCAGTTGCGCACACGTCCTCGAAAGCGCTTCCAGGTCTGCGTTATCGACGAGTGGCAGGCCCATGTACGGGATCGCGACGGTGTGGATTGGCAGCGCCGGGGCGTCGTAGCCGTCCTGGCCACCTGCTTCCATCAGGTCCCAGAGCATGAGCGAGGCGTCCGTTTCCCACAGGAACTCGAGCACCGAGGCGTGGATGCCGGGCGCTTCCCACGGGCGCTCGAAGTGGGGGTTCGCGGACCAGAACGCCTCCGCGCCGGCGCGGATGACGACCGCGTCCCCGGTGGCGGGGGTGATGCCTTCCGCGCGGGCGATGTCGAGCAACTCCCAGCCGTGCACCGGCTCCTCGAGTGGCACGTGGGGCACTCCCCGGAAGCGGGGCACGTCATAGAGGACGCCTCGCGTGACGATACCGTCGCGCCAGGCGTCGACTGCGTTCCGGCGGGCGCCACCCGGCTGGACCGCCGACGACGCGTGGCCTCCGAACATCCGGCCATCACCGGTGAAGATGTGGCAGAGCGCGTCGATGTGGGTGTTGGCGAAGCCGTGATAGTCGATCTCGAAGGAGTCGCTGCAACCCATCCGGTCGATGGACAGTTCGCGGCGCACCGGCTTCATGTTGCGCGCCTCCGGCATGACGGCCCGGGTCGCCAGCGGCCGGCTGAGGGAAACCGAGAGGCCTTCGCGGACGAGCCGGGCGGCCGCGGCCACCGCTCCAGGGGTGATGAAGTTCAGCGTGCCGCGCTCATCGTTTTCGCCCCAGCGACCCCAGTTGTTGAACCGCTCCATGTAGCGTTCGTATTCAGCGGGCGTGGGCGGGGTCCTGTCGGCGAGGGACATGGGACGCCTCCGGAGCGGTCGGTGTGGCCCGCGATGGTACATCCCGCCGCCGCTGTTCCGTAGACTCCGCCATCACACCACCACAGGAGCCACACCACCACCCATGCAGGACTTCAAGGACAAAGTCGCGGTCGTCACGGGCGCGGCGAGCGGGATGGGCCTCGCGTTCGCCCACAAGTTCGCCGAAGAGGGCATGAGCGTCGTCCTCGCCGACATCGAAGCGGAAGCGCTGTCGATGGCCGAAGCCGCCGTCAAAGCCCACGGCGGCAAAGTCGCGGCCGTGCGGACCAACGTCATGATCCAGGACGACATCGAGCGGCTCGCCGACGCTGCCTTCTCGACCTTCGGGAACGTCCACATCCTGTGCAACAACGCCGGGGTGGCCGCGACGGCGACGACTCTGCGTTCGCGGCCGTGGGAATCCCCGCTCAGCGACTGGGAGTGGACATGGGGAGTGAACTTCATGGGTGTCCTGTACGGGATCCGCGCCTTCGTGCCGCGCATGCTGGAAAACGGCGAGGAAGGGCACATCGTGAACACGGCCTCGATGGCTGGCCTGCTCACCGGGGCGAACCCGTACAACGTCTCCAAGCACAGCGTCGTCTGCCTCACGGAGGGCATCTACAAAGAGTTCAAGGCGATGGGCTCGAAGCTCTCCGCCTCGGTGCTCTGTCCCGGGTTGATCAGGACCGCGATCCTGGAGGCGGAACGCAACCGGCCGCCCGAATTCGGCCCGCCCACGGATGTTTCGGCGCAACGCCCGGAGTTGCAGCACTTCCAGGCGATGTTCAAGGCGGCGCTGGACCAGGGCATCGACCCCGGCGAGGTCGCGCGCCAGGTGTTCGAGGCGATCCGCGACGACCGGTTCTACATCTTCCCCGCCCAGGAAAACGTCCTCCAGAGCGTGCGCACGCGGATGGAGGACATCATCGAGCAGCGCAACCCCACGCTCGCGGTCATGTGACGGTGCGAGTGCTGGTCCTGGGGAACAGCGACACGCGCGGCGAGTTCGCGCCGGGGCCGACGTGGGTCCAGGTCGCGCGCGAGCGGCTCAACACCGGCGAGCCGGGATACGAGTTCGTCGAGCGGGGCTTCGGCCCGCTCGGGGACACGGCGGCGGCCTTCGCCGGGCGGCTGGTGGGCCAGCACGAGCCGGACCTGGTGGTGGTGCCGCTGGGGACGTTCCTGTTCACGGTGGGGTTCACCTGGCCGCGCGTGCGGCGCGTGTTCGGGCAACGAGTCGCGGACGCGTACCGGAGAGCGGAAGAAGCGTTCGACACCCGCACGCGCCCGAGCGGCGCGCCACCCGGGCGGACCAACACGATGGCCCGCCGGGCGGCGCGGCGGATCCTTGGCACCCGGCCGATAGCCCGCCGGACCGACGTGGAGGACGCCTACGGACGTGTCCTCCAGGAGCTGGCGCGCCACGAAAACCTGGACGTCCTGCTGGTCGCGTACCCGCCGGAGCGGGGGCGGCTGGTGAAGGTCCGCCGGATTGAGGAGGAGCGGGCGGCGTTCCTCCAAGCGCTGGGCGGGCTTGCGTCGCGGCGGCATTTCCGGCTGCTGGACTCCGCGCCGCTCTTCGCGGGCCGGGAAGCGGAGGCGGACATGATGACCGCGGACGGCTTCCACCTCGAGCGTGAAGGACACGCCATCCTCGGGGCGGCGGTGGCAGCGGCGATTCGCGAGGGACGGCCCGCCCAGGGGCAGGAGCGGGGCCGGGGACCTAGCGGCGCAGCGCGACAGTGAGCTCGCAGGGAGCAGCAGGCGCGTCGCCGACCGGGCGGACGTACTCCACGGCGCCGGACCGGCCCTTCAGCACGGTGATCTCCGCGTGACCCTCGAGCGTCACGAACACCAGGTCTCCGGGTCCATCGGCGATGGCGCACACGGTGGCGTCGGGCGCCAGCGGCGCCGGGTTGCGGGTGAGCACCGCGCCGGAGGCCGGCTCGAGGCGCAGGACCTCGCCGCCCGAGACCATGACCAGCTGGCGCGAGTCCGCCTCGTAGGTGAATGGCCCGGGCGCCACGGTGAGCTGGCCCACCTGCGTCGCCGCCCCCGTCCGGAGGTCGACGTGCCAGAACGCGCCATCACCCTGCACCGCAAACAGCCGCCCTTCGCCGACAGCGAACTCCGCGCCGGGGATGGCGGGCTCGATCCGCGCCACCGGCGCCGCCGTCCGCGAACCCGGCGGGAAAGCTACGATACCCTGCCCACCCTGCGCGGCGCCTTCGAACACGACGAGGATGCTCCCCTTCGCGATCCGGCGGTCCCCGTTGAGCGTCACGGCGGCAGGATTCGTGCCAAGCGCGACCGGCATCAGTTGGGCCACGTCGGGCGTCTGCGCCCTGCTCGACGTGTCGTTCGCCAGGTCAACGCGGAAGACGACTCCGCTGGCTGAGTCGAGCACGAACAGGTCGAGCTTCGTGTCGCGCTGGACCACCACGGGGACGACTGCGGCGCCGGCGACCGAGGCCGTGGCCGTGGTAGTCAGGGCCACTTTCGTCGCGACGGAGCCGCTGCCCCACAGGCGCACGCTGTCGCGGAAGGCCCGCGACACGAGGGTGAACGGCCGCCCCCGGAACGACATGCTTCGTGCCGACGAGAACAACTGCCAGAGGGCGAACCCCGAGAGCGCGGTGAACGGCGCCGTCAGCCAGACCGACGCGTCGTCCCAGCCGGCGGCGTACGCGACCCAGCCAAGCACTCCCACCATTGCGAGGAAAGCGAGCGTCGCGAGGGCAACGACGGCGACGACGGCGACCCTGTCGAACCAGCGGCTGCCGCGGTGGCGCGCAGAGCGCAGTGCGCCCATGCGCTCGGGCGAGGCCGGGCGCAGTGCCACCAGGTATTCGGCCGAGACCGCATGCAGGACGATGTGGTGGGTCGGCGGGGGCGCAGGCTTCGGGCGCCTCTTCGCAAGCCAGCGGCCCACGCGGGTGGGCCGGAGCACGGAACGCGCCTGGCCGAACACGCCCGCCACAAGGAGTGCCATGAGCGCGAACTGGACCAGGTCGCTCCAGCTCCAGCCGTCGTCGGCCATGGACGAGATGCCGAGCAGCATGCCTCCGAGCGCGAACAGGCTCAGGGGGAGGAAGACGTAGGGCAACCAGCGCTTCCAGCTGCGGCCCCGCCGCCGGACCACGTCCTCCCCGGCGGGGACCACTGCCGCGGAGAGCCCGCGCTCAGCAGCCAGCCGCGCGAGCGACTGGCTGCTCACCTGGTCCAGGTGGTGGTGTCCCACTGCCGCCTAGAGGTCCGCACCGTCGACGTCGCCGTCGCCGTCGAAGTCGCCCAGCAGTCCTGCGGCCTCGTCGGCGCCGGTGTCGTGTCCGGGTACGGGGTGGAAGACGAAGGTGACGTCGTCGGCCCCGTCGGCGGGGGATCCGGCCGGGGAGAGGTCGAGCAGCGTGCTCGGGCCGTCGTCGTCCGCCTGGAGGGCGAACGTGGCGGTGACGTCGTCTTTCTGCAGGATGAACCCAGGCGAGTCCTCGATTTCGTGGACGGACCCCGCCAGCGCTCCCCGGTCCGCGCCGACGTCGCCACCCTTCTGGATGATGCCGGCGGTAGCCGTTTCGACTTCGGTAGACGAGGCGTGTTCCCAGACGTCGATGCCGGCGGCTTCTCCCCGGTCGGCGAGGTCGCCGTCGCGATCCTCGTCTTCGACATAGCCCGAGACTCCGCCTTCGGCGTAGTCGGTCACTTCGGTATCCGTCTTCAGCGCGAGCCCCTGGCGCGCGACCAGGACCTCGTCGTTGACTTCCGGCAGGAAGCCCTCGGCTCCGCTGCCGGGCCCATGCTCCCGCAGGTTGGATTGCTCCATGTAGGGGAGGAGCCCCTGTGGGCCGACCGCCTCGTTCACCAGATCGTCGGAGAGGGTGAACCCGGCGTCCAGCGCAGCCCGCCCCTCGGCCAGCCCGGTGAACTGCCCGGACCCGGAGTCCGAGAGGACGCCGTCGCCTTCCGGCCCGCCGGTGTCCCGGAAGATCAGCGGGGTGGACTTGTCGAGCGCCGTTGCGCTCGACACGATCTCCGTCACGCCTGCCGCCGGGGCGCCGCCGGGGGCCGTGCCAGCGAGGGCGTGGACGATGTCCGTGTCGTCCCACACGCTGCCGTCGACGCTGCCCTGGCCGCCGGCGGGCCCGTCCGCGGTGTCCCGGGCATTCAGGACAATTTCGGCCATGTCCTCGGTGACGTTGCTCCCGCCAGCCACGTCGAGGATGAGGCCGTCGGCATGGGGCTGCGTTTGCGAGGTGAAGCCCTCCGCGACAACGCCAGCCTGCCCGCCGCCCTCCTGGAACCGCGTCAATTCGGGGTTCTTGTTGTTCAGGTTGAGCGGCCCTTCCGGCCCCAGTAAGCGCTCGTGCGTGGCATCGCCCTGCGCGCCGCCGGTGGTAGCGGGCGCGAAGCGGGCGACCTCCGTCTCCCCGTCGTTGTCGAGGATCACGATCGACCCGGCGCGCTCAGCGACGTTGGTGGACGCGTCGTCACCGCTTTGGACCCCGGTGCTTGCTTGCCCCTGAGCCGGGTTGCCCCGCCCGAAGATTCTGGAAAGGTTGAATGCCATGGTAGTCCTCCCGGCGTGAGTTGGACGGCGGCCCTTGCGGGCCGTTGAGCCTATTGCTGGCGCACCAGGTCCAGGAACAGGTGCGAATTGGGCTGGAGCTTGCCTGCCGCTTCGGCAAGCCGCGAAAGAGGGGCCGAGGCGACCGCCACGCCCGCACCGACGGTCACCACCGTGGCCGGGTGCGCGGCGGGGTAGCACCCCTCGAGGTACGAGACGAGCGGCCGAAGGTCCCCGGGCGCCGATTCGGGCGCCGGGACGCTGCCCCGGCCGAAGGCGTCGAGGTTCATGATGAGGGCCGGCACGTGAGAGCTCACGGGGATGCGGCGGGCCACGAGCCGCGTCGCGTCGAAGACCTGCAGCCCGAACGTGGAGATGTCGAGGCCGATTGCCCCGGCAATGACTTCGACGGGCGAAATCCCCGGGACGGTCTGCACGATCAGCTCAAGGCGGCGGCCCTCCATCGCCAGGTAGCGCCCGATAGCGTTGAACAGCGTGGGGTGCCCGGGCGCCAGGAAGACGACCGGCCGTTCGCGGGCCGTCCGCTCGATCAGGAAGTTCGCCACGTCCAGGTACACATCGGCGTAGTCGCGCCCCGGGGCGAACCGGCCCGAGAGGTCGTCGACTGTCACGCGTTGGGACTTGAGGAACACTGCGAGATTCGGGGGAAGGCCGAGGGCGTAGGCCCTGCCGTACCGGGCGAGCACACGCTGTCCCTCCACGCTGAGCTGGAGCGAATCGCCCACGCCGTGGCCGACCAGGATCAGATGTGGCGTCGACATCCTGCCGCTGCGCGAAGGCTGTGCTTCGGCGGGTGCGCTGTCAACGTTTTCGATTGCTGCGAGCGTGGCCATCACCGCAAGAATGGCGCGGCCCGCCAAAAGGTGACGGACGGCGCAACGGCCGTGTGAAGGCCACCACACACAGCTCCCGCGGGACTCGCCGGGACGGGGCGGCCGGAACGCGGGGCGCGGAACTCGTACACTTGGGCCATGCCCTCCCTCATCGGCCATGCCGGGATCGTGCGGGAGCTTTCCGCGCTCGCCGCCAGCGACGAGCCGCCGCACGCCATTCTCCTGGCCGGCCCCGAGGGCACCGGGCGCACAGCTTTGGCGCTGGAATACGCCCTCCTGTTGAACTGCGAACGCCTCCACGCGCGGCCAACCGCGGGCGCGGGGTTGTGGGGCGAGGACCCCGCCCTCCTCCCTTCTTCCCCGTCCTACGCCTGCGGCGAATGCAGGCCCTGCCGGCTCATCGCGGAAGGCGCCCATCCCGACATCATCACGCTGGGCCCGGGCGACGCGCTCTGCAAGCCGCGGGAGGGCGAAAGCCACGCGCCGCATCCCGATTCGCGCGATATCCGCATCTGCCAGGTGCGGGGCCTGATCGAACTTGCCGCGCGATTCCCCTTCGAAGCGCGCTACCGGATGGTCATCATCGACCCGGCCGACCGCCTCTACCGGAACGGAGCGGCCGCGCACACGATCCTCAAGACGCTGGAGGAACCGCCGGGGCACACGGTCTTCTGCCTGGTGACTGCCGCCCCCGCCGACCTGTTGGAGACCATCGTTTCGCGTTGCCGCCGGATCGACGTGGGGCCGGTGCCCAGGGCCGAGATCGAAGCGGGGCTGATCGCGCGGGGGATCGCGCCGGACCTTGCGGCCACCGCCGCGGAAGCGAGCCGCGGCCGCCCCGGCCGGGCCATCCAGTTCGCGCAGGAACCGGACCTGATGGGGTCGCATGCGCGGTTGCTCCAGCGCTGCGCGACTATCGCGTCGCAGGGGGTGGCGGAGCGCTTCCGGTATGCCAACGACCTGGCGGAGCGGTTCCGCAAGGACCGCGTCGCCGTCCTCGTCGAGATCGACGTCTGGGAAGCGTTCTGGGAAGAGCGGCTCCGCAACGGCGCCTCCGAAGGGGCTTCCCCGGCCGAGCTCAACGGGGCGCTCGCCGCCCTCAAGGCGATTGCCCAGGTGCGGGAGGACCTGCTCGCGAACGTGATCCCGCGCACCGCATTCGAGCTTATGCTCCTCAGCTTCCCACGGGTTACACTGGCGGTTAGCCCCGAGGAAGAACCCGTGGCCCATGCCTGAAGAATTGCCTCGCGTCGCCGGCGTACGCTTCCGAAACGCCGGGAAGATCTTTTACTTCCACACCGCCGGGATGCGTCTCGAACCCGGCGAGTACGTTGTCGTGGAAACCACCCGCGGCCCTGAGATTGCGAAGGTCGTCATCGCCCCGGACCAGGTCGTGGTCAACGAGCTCGGCCGCGAAGAGCTCAAGCCGATCCTTCGGTTGGCGACTGAAGCGGACATCCGGCGGGCCGAACAGCTGCGAAAACAGGCGGAGGAACTCCTTCCCGAGGCGCGCCGCCTCGGCGAGGAGCTCAGGTTTCCGGCCCACATCGACGCCGCCGAATTCACCCTCGACGGGCGAAGACTGACCTTCGCGTTCACGAGCGAGGAACGGCTCGACTACCGCGAGTTCGTCAAGCGCGCGGGGGAAGCGTTCCGCGCCCGCGTGGAGATGCGCCAGATGGGCGCCAGGGACCGCGCCAAGCAGGCGGGCGGGTACGGCATCTGCGGCCGCGAGCTCTGCTGCGCCAGCTGGTTGACCACCTTCCCCTCGATCTCCATCCGCATGGCCAAGGAACAGGAACTCCCGCTCAACCCGCAGAAGATCAGCGGGCTCTGCGGCCGCCTCCTCTGCTGCCTGAGCTACGAGGAGGAAGGCTACAAGGAGATGCGGAAATCGCTGCCGAAGCTCGGCCAGCGGTGCAGCACGCCAACGGGCGAAGGCAAGGTGGTCGCGATCAACATCCTCCGCCGTTCGATCACGCTGAACATCGACGGGCAGCGCGTCGATGTCGCGGACCGCGACCTCGGCACGGTGGTGCGCTGGGATGTGACCAGCAAGAGCGGCGAGCCGCCGCCCAGCATCTCCCGGGAAGAGGCGATCGCCCAGGGCCTTATCGAAGAAACCGAGGAAGACCGCCTGGTGCGCGCGGGGGTGCTTCCCGGTTCGGATTGGTTGAGCGAACTTCCGGACGTTGGTCCCGGGCGAGGGCGCCTCCCAGGAGGCGGGCCGCGCCGCAATGTGCCTGCGCGGCCTCCACGCCAGGAGCCGCAGGCGGGCCGCCCCGAAGGCCGGGAGGGCCGCCGCCGTGGCGGGGCACCGGCCCCCACGCCGCAGGCCCAGCCGCAGCGCGAGGCGCGCCCTCGCGCGGAACGCGGCCAACGCCCCCCAGGCCCGCCGGCCGCCTCTCCCAACCTGCCCGAAGGGCGCGTCTTCCGGCGCGGTGGCGGGCCGGGCGGCGACGAACAACCGCGCGAGCCGCGCCGGCCGGCGCCGGCGGAGGGGGCTCAGCAACAACCGCCCGCGGAAGGCCAGCGCCCCGGCCGCCGCCGCAACCGCCGCCGCGGCCGCGGCGGCAAGCCCGGCTCAGAGGAACCGCAGTGATCCCGCCGGCGCAACGGGCGAACCATTGACCGAGCACTCCCTAGCGGCAGCCCGGGTTCGGTGGCGCGAAGTTGCGCGTCGAAAAGCCGCCCTCCACCTCATCGAACACCACCTGCACTTCGGACAGGTGCGTCTCCACCAGCCAGCGGCTTTGGCCCTCGTAGTACAGGTGCACCGGCGTGGGCCAGCGCTCCCCTGAGGGTGGGAGCTCAACGCACTCACGGAAGGTCTTGCCGGAAGGCAGCACCGCATCGGCCGCAAGGGCCAGCACCTGGATGTCCCGGTACTTCGGCAGATCCGGCGCCGGTGGGCCGGTCCGCGCCGTGGCAGGGGGTGGAGATGGTGGTTGCGGTGGAAGGACCGCACCCGCCGCGACGGCTGCTCGCGGCGAAGCGGTGGGCCGGGGAGCCTGGGCCGTCGCCTCCGCAGTCTCCGGCGGCATTCCTCCAGCCGGAGTGGTCCCGCCAGCAGGCGGTCCCGGCGCTTGCCCGGGGCGGGCGTCCGCCTGCGGGGTGGGAGCGGAGAAAGAGCGATGGGACACCAGCGACGACGCCTCGTCCTCGCCGCGCGCCGCCCCGAAGACACCGGCAGCCACCACGGCGAGGCCGGCCGCGGCCAGCGCCGCGCGCACAGGGGTCGCGCCCCATCGCCTCTTCACCCCGCCAGCCTACCGCCGGGCGGGCAGGAAACCGTCAAGGTCCTCCAGCCGCGGCCGCAGCGGCAGCACGCCTGTATAGTCGGGCAGCAGCATGGCCCGCCCTTGCCGGGCCACGGAGGGCTGCTTGAAGCGTTCGCTCATATTCCTGCTCGCGGGGCTCGCGGGAGCCCTTGCCCTCGCCTGCGGTTCCGATGAAGACAAGATCGACGAGGACCGAGCCGAGGAAATCGCCGAGCGTGCCCTCCTCGCCAAGTCCCACCTCCCGGGCAGGAACTGGCAGGAGACGGCGCGCGACGACTTCGAGGAAAGCGATGACTTCCCCGAAACGGACGCGTGCGAGGAACTCAACGACTTCTTCGAAGAGCTCGACGAGGGCGACGATGAGCCCCTCGTTGTCACCAACGTCACCTATGAACGGGAACAGTCTGACGACGAGCCGATCTCGCTCTCGATCGAAGCCGAGATCGAGGTCCACGAGGGTACGGCCAGCGACATCGACTTCCAAAAAGAGGCGGACCGCATCCTCGAAGACGCAGGGTTCGACGAGTGCATGGAGGACTTCGCCGAACAGGCCGGCGAAGAAATCGGGGGTGAAGGCGAATACGAGCGCCGCGACCCCACGGCGAAAGCCCCGGAAGACGGCTTCGCCATGTCGTTCGCGATCCGCTTCATCCTCGGCGAGGAGGAGTTCGAAGCGGTGGGCGAGCTGTACATCTGGAATTACAAGCACGTCCAGTCCCAGGTCGCGTTCCTCGGGACAGAAGACCAGATGGACGAGGACCTGATCGAGGATGTCCTCGACGAAGCGGCCGACCGTGTCCGCGCGGCCCAGGAGGACTGAGCGCGGGGTTCGCGCCTTAGCTCGTCATCCCCTGGAGGCCGACGAGGGCCCGCCCGTGCTCGACTTCGCCCATGTGGCGCAGGCCGTGCTGGTAGACGAAGCATTCCAGCACTTCGAGCTTCCGCAGCGGCGCGCCCGGGCCAATCACGATCGCGCAGAAGATGTTCTGCATGTTCGGAGGCAGGAACGGCATCAGCACCTCTGCGAGTGAGTCCGCGGTGATGGCCTCCAGGGCCTTCGAAGTGCGCGCGATCACCTCCGCCTGGTAGGCCTTCCAGGCCTCGAAGTCAGCGAAGCGCAGGTGCTGCATCTCCTCGACAGTCTCTTCGCGGCCGAGGGCATCGACGTTGACGCCAACCTTGCTGGCCCATCCTCCGGTTACCCAGAGTTGCTCTTCGCGCAGGAAGACGCGGCTGATCGACTGGTCCTGGGCCTTGATGTAGTGGCTGAAGCTGAACGCCATGGGCAGGACACCTTCGCGTTCGTGGTGGTTGACCTGATCGAGCGTGAGGTCGCTGGCGGCGCGCTCCCAGAGGGTATTCATGGCGCGGATGCGGTTCCGCAGCGAGTTCACAAACATGTCGTCGTGGCTCATTCCTGCCTCCTTGTTACGGGCACGCGCTCCATATCGCGGGCCACGTGGATCGCACCGGGATAGATCGCGTCCATGCCCGCCGTGAACTGCCCGACGGCGGGGCCGTCATTCGGGATCGGCGGGATCAGGTGGGAAAGGACGAGCCGCCCGACGCCGGCCTGCTTCGCCAGCCGGGCCACCTCGGCCGTGGGCAGGTGGTAGCTGGGTACATCCTCGAAGAGCGACGCCTGGAGGTCGCGCCCTACTTTCCGGAGGGCCTGGATGCGTTCTTCGAGCATCGCGGTGTTCATGGCCTCGCAGACGAGCACGTCGGCTTCCTTCGCGGCGACCGCCAGGGACTCGCAGAACGACGTGTCTCCGGAGAGCACCGCGCTCCGGCCGTCGAACTGCATGCGATAGCCGAACGCGGGCACGACCGGGAAGTGGTCCACCTCGAAGGCCTCCACCCGGAGGCCCGCCAGCTCGAGGAAGGGCGTCGCGGCCGCGGTGGTGGGGACTTCCGTCACCTCGATTTTGATGCCGTCCGGGTGGAGCTTGCCCGCGTGGTGGGCGAGGCGGAAGCCGATGTCCCGGCGGAGCGCCAGCTGGAAGCCCTCCACCATTTCGCGGGTGCCTTCGGGCCCGAAGACGCGCAGCGGCCTGTTCGCCCCGGAGGTCCAGCGGAGGAAGAGGAAGTCCGGGAAGTCGGTGATGTGGTCGGTGTGCATGTGCGTGAAGATGGCGATGTCGATCTGGTTGGCCCAGATGCCGGCTGGAAGGATGCGGCGGGCGGCGCCCCAGCCACAATCCACGAGGACGTGGGTCTCGCCCGCGACGACGACCTGGCCCGCCCCGCAGCGGTCGGCGCTGGGCAGAGGGCTCCCGGTCCCAAGGAAAACGATGTCGAACGGCTGCGGCATAGCCCCTCCGGGGTGGCTGGATTCGCGGGAGGACCCGCGTGAGTTGCCTGGTGCAACGCTGCGGGAGTGTACAGTACCGAAGCCGGAAAAGCCGAATGCGGTTCGAGTTTGGCTCGCAGTGAGCGACGATCCCGCCCCGCCGGTCAGGGAAGAATGGCCCCAACGTACCTCCGGGGCGGGTTGCCCCGGGCGCTACAGTAGATGCAACGTCCTGCTGGAGGTCACCGGTGGAGCTCGAACTCTCTCGGGAGGATTTCGCCCTCCTCAAGCAAGTCCTCGAACGCTACATCTCGGACCTGAGGATGGAAATCGCCGGGACCGAAAACGCCGATTGGCGGAAGGCGATGCACGCCGACGAAGACCGCGCCAAGGCCATCCTCGAACGGCTCAAGAGTGCCCGGCCAGAGGCCGGCGATGCGGGCCAGTTCCACATCCTGGTGCGCGGATTCGTGCTGGTCGCCGATTAGGAGGCTGGCTGTCCGGACGCCGCGGGCGCGGTGATCGCCCCCGTGGGCTGCGAGGAGAGCGCTTTCTTCCGCTCGCGGTACGCCTTCATTTTGCTGCGGGTGCCGCAAGCGCCCATGTCGCACCACTTCTTGGAAGCGTTCTTCGATTCATCGTAGAAGGCCCAGCCGCACGCCTTGCACGTCTTGAAACGGTCGAACTCGCCGGATGTCTCGGCGCTGTAGAGGAGCGCGAGGATGGTCGAGAGCGCGCGCTTTACGCCGCTCCCACCGGGCAACAGGGCGAGTTGCCGGTCCTCCGTCACCGTTACCTGGAGGGGGGCTTCGGCGTTGAGCTGATCGAACAGCGGGCGCGTGCGGGGGTCGAGCTCGAAGCCGCTGTGGCTGGCACAGAGTGAGCGCGTGGCCGCCCGGAACCGGCGGGCGAAGCGCACATCGTCCTCCGTCACCGGTACGTCGGGCTCGATGAGGCCGAGCCCCAGCAGCCACTCCCGGAACTTCTCCGGGGAGTCGATCGCATCGACTTCGCCCTGGGTCCAGAGGAACTGGAGGAGGATGTCGCGTTGGGTCGCGTCCATGACGCCACGATACCACAGCGACGGATCCAATTGCTACCAGCAAAAACTATTGACTGGTATCGAGTTACCAGCTATGCTGATTGAGCAGTAACGCAGAGGAGGAACCCCACATGGAATACATCGACCTCGTGCGCGAGCGCCTGGAGACGCGCGAACGCGAGCTGGCAGCGTTGCGGCTTGCCAGCGAAGCACGCCGCCTCGGGCTGAACCCGCGCGGCCCCCTGGCCGCGATCGACCGCTTCATCATCCGCGCCGGTGAGGGCGCGAGCGCCCGCCAGGCCCGGCGCGATTACAGCGCGGGCGACCGCACGTTCGTCTCGTAACCGCAGGCGCGATTCCGCAGACCACCGCATCGCCGGCCCCTGGGGCCGGCGATTTGCATTCGGCACTACCGGCCAACGGGCCAGCGAAGAACGTCCCTCCGGCCGGACCGCCGGGCGGAGGGACGCGGTAGAGTGCTCACATCGCCGTCAGCGGGAGGCAGCGTGATCGAGCTCCAGCACGTCAGCCGCGTGTACGGCGAAGGAGCGACAGCCGTCAGGGCGCTGGACGACGCGAACCTTTCGGTGAAAGAGGGCGAGTTCGTGGTTGTGCTCGGGCCGTCCGGGAGCGGCAAAACCACGCTGCTGAACATCATCGGCGCACTCGACACACCGACAAGCGGCCAGGTCATCATCGACGGCGAAGACATCGCCCGGGCCAGCCGGAAGGCGCTGTTCGCGGTGCGCCGGCGGAAAGTGAGCTTCATCTTCCAGGGGTTCAACCTGTTCCCGGGGCTGACGGCCGAGGAGAACGTGCAGTTCGCGATCGATGCGGCCGGGCGCGAGGGCGGCCCCTCCGCGTTCGCGGTGCTCGAAAGCGTGGGCCTTGGCGCCCGCGCCCACCAGTTCCCCTCGCAGCTCTCCGGCGGCGAACAACAACGTGTGGCCATTGCCCGCGCGCTGGCGACCGGCAACCCCATCCTGCTCGCCGACGAACCAACGGGAGAGCTGGATTTCCATACCGGCGTGCGCATCCTCGAACTCCTGCAGAAGCAGGCGGGGCCGGGGCGGGTTGTCCTCGTCGTCACCCACAACCGCGAGATCGCCCGCATCGCGGACCGCGTCATCGAGTTGAGCAGCGGCCGCATCGTGCGCGATGGTCCGCCTGCGGGGGGAAAGGCGAATGTCGCGGATCTCTACTGGTAGGCGATGGCTCCTGCTCCTGCGCTGGTCCTGGCGGGACCTGCGCGCCCGCTGGCTGCAGGTCGCTGCGATCGCACTCGTCATCGGCCTGGGCACCGGAAGCTACTCCGGCCTGTCCAACGTCACCGAATGGCGCCGCACGAACACGGACCACGCGTATCAGCAGCTGCACATGTACGACCTTCGGGTGCGCCTCGCGGAGGGCGCCTCTGTCCCGGAAGGTGCGCTGCTCGGCGCGGTCGCGGGCTTCCCAGGTCTTGCCCTGGCGGAAGAACGCCTGATTGTCGATGTCCAGGTCGATGCATCGACCGGCGGCCAGGCGATCCTCGTCCCGGGCGTCGCGTACGGCCTGTCCGTCGGGGCCGGCCTGCCGGGCGTGAACGGCCTGTCCGTATCCAGGGGGCGTGCCCTGACGGAAGCCGACCGCGGCCAGCCGAACGTCCTCCTCGAGCAACATTTCGCCGACTTCTACGAGCTTCCTCCGGCGGGGAAGGTGCGCATCAGCGGCGGCCGGGAACTGGACTACGTGGGCCAGGCGCTCACCCCGGAGTTTTTCATCGTGACCACGGAACGCGGGGGCCTGCTCGCCGAAGCCAACTTCGCCGCCCTCTTCATGTCGCTCGAGACAGCCCAGGCGGTAACCGGCCGGGACGGCCAGGTGAACGACCTTGTGCTGACGCTCTCCGGGGAGCCGGACCGGGCGGCCGCGGCGGCCGCGCTCCGTTCGCAACTGGCGCAAGCACTGCCGGGCGTGGGCCTGACGGTGATGACGCGCGAGGAGGACCGCGCGTTTTTCCTGAACGTGGCTGACATCGACGGCGACCAGCAGGTGTACGACATCTTCGCGTTCCTCATGTTCGGCGGCGCGATCGTGGCGGCTTTCAACCTGGTGACGCGGATTGTCGAATCGCAGCGCCGGGAGATCGGCCTCTCGATGGTGTTTGGCGTGCCCCCGGCGCGGATCGCCGCCCGCCCGTTGCTGGCCGCGGCGGAAATCGCGCTGCTCGGCGTCCTCTTCGGCGTCCTCGTCGGGATCGCCATCGGCACGGTCATGGGAGATTTGTTGCGGGACCTGCAGCCGCTGCCGGAGTGGGACACGCCGTTCCTGTTCGGGGTGTTCTTCCTTGTTGGGGCGGGCGGCTTCTTCATCCCCTTCGCGGCGACGGTGTGGCCGGTGTGGCGGGCGGTCTCGGTGCCGCCGGTGCGGGCACTCCAGGCGGGATACCGGGCCGTCCGCGGTGGGGGGCTCGCCCCGCTCCTCTCGCGGCTCGGCGGGCGGGGCAGCACGTTCACGCGGATGCCCTTCCGGAACGTAGTCCGCACACCGCGCCGGAGCATCCTGACGAGCCTCGGGATCGCCGCGGCGCTCGCGGCGCTGGTCGCGTTCGTGGGGATGATCGACTCGTTCGTCGCCACGATCGACCGGGGCCGGGACGAAGTGCTCTCGAGCTCACCGGACCGCCTCGAAGTTGTGCTGGACCGTCCGTATGCCGCGGGCGGCAGCGAAGTGGCGGCAATCGCGGGGTCGCCGGCGGTTGCCGGCGCCGAGGCGCTCCTTCGCGTGGAGGCTGCCGCACTACACAACGGTGAGGAAGTCGCACTGCAACTCGAATTGCTCCGGCTGGACAGCCCGGTCTGGCAGCCAACGATCAAGGAGGGAGCCCTGGAGCGTTCGACGCCGGGCATCTACCTGGCCGAACTGGCCGCCCGGAACCTCGGCGTGGGGGTCGGCGACACCGTCATTGTCCGCCATCCGCGGCTGACGGCCGCGCGCACCTTCGAACTGGTGGAGACCCCGCTGCCTGTCCTCGGAATCCACCCCCACCCGTTCCGGTTCGTCGCCTACATGGACCTGGACCATGCCGGGCTGCTGAACCTGTCCGGCGCCACGAACCTGCTGGTAGTCCAGCCAGCGCCCGGGGAAAGCGAGGACGACGTGAAGCGGGCGCTCTTCGAACTGCCGGGTGTGACGTCGGTCCAGGGAGTGGCGGCCGTCGCCGACGTGATCGAGGACTTCCTTGGCGAATTCGTCGTCGTGCTCCGCGTGGTCGAAGGGGCGATGCTCGTCCTTGCACTCCTGATCGCGTTCAACTCGGCGAGCATCAGCATGGACGAGCGCACGCGCGAGCACGCAACGATGTTCGCGTTCGGCGTGCCGGTGCGCACCGTGCTGCGGATGGCGATCGTCGAGAACCTGATCCTTGGCGTCGCCGCAACGGCGATGGGGATCGCCTCCGGGTGGTTCCTTCTGCGCCTCATCCTGGCGATCCGCATCCCCGACACGGTACCGGACATTTACATCCCGGCGGTTATCGCGCCATCGACACTGGTTGTCACGCTGATCCTCGGCATCCTTTGCGTGGCGCTGGCGCCGCTGCTGACCATCCGCCGGCTGCGCCGCATGGACGTCCCCGGCGCCCTGAAGGTGTTCGACTGAGCCGCGGAGGCCGGGCGACGGCAAAACCGGCGCCGCCTGGAGGGCTCACGGCTTCACAATCGGCCCGGTGTCCACCACTTCGAAGGCGCTGCCGGGCACCGTCTTCAGCTGGTCCAGGTCCGCATCGTCCCAGCGGCTGTCGCTTGCCCCGGTGATGTAGAAGTTGGAGCCGTTGTCGGCCACGATCATGCCGTACTTCTTCAGGGCTTCGAGGATGACGCGTGCGTCTCCGGTGAACTGGCTCGTATCGAAGCTGGCCTTCAACCGGAGGCGCGCCCCCATCGGCAGGAGGTTCGGGTCGGTGTAACTGCTCGCCCAGTGGGTGGCCGGGAGGACGTAGCCCCGCTGCGTCCGCGAAACGGTGAAGCGGAGCGCGTGCGTGATCTGTCCCCCGTCCACTTCGTCCTTGCGGACGAGGCCGGGGAGGATGGGGAGGCCGGCGGCATCAGCGGAGGTCCAGCCCGCCGGGCGCAGGGCCCCGGTGTTCAGGTCCCAGATCGCGCCGGAGTCCGCGCTCCAGCCCGTGGCGTTCTTGAATGCGCGGTACATCTCGTAGAGCTTGCAGGTACCCTGCTGCAACACCAGCACATGGCGGTCCCCGTCCGAGTTCGACCCGCCCTCGACGGGGGCATCCGGCGGGATGGGGTAGGGCCCCGGGTCGCTCTCGTCTCCGTAGGCGGTGAAGGTTATCGGCACCATCGGCTGGCTCGACGGCACGACGACGAACGGGATGCCGTAGCCGGTGTACGAGCCGAAGTCGGCGTGGAGCTTCTGGTTTCCGCCAAGGGAAGCAAGCTTGCTCATGTAGTTCGCCGAGTTGGGGTGCACCGGCAACTGCGAGATGTCCCGGTTCCAGGCGTTGTCCTGGGGGAAAACCTGGCAGCCGGCGATTACGGGCGCTGTGCCGCCGGAAGGGGGCGGAGTGGGAGCCGGCGTTGCAGGCCGCGGCGTGTTCGTGGGCAGCACTGCCGTGTTGGTCGGCAGCGGGGTTGGAGTCCGTGTCGGTGTCGCGGTGGGCGTCGCTACGGTGCCGCAGCGGGCGATCAGCTCGCTGTTCGAAACCCGCGAGGTCGTGAGGCGGGCGCCGTTGCACTTGAGGCGCAACTCGTCGCCCGGGTTCAGGGTGGACGACGAGGAGGCAGCGAACGCGGCGAACGCGCCGAGGGCGAGCATCGCGGCCACGCCGATGGCGCCGGGTACGAATCGGTTCCTCACGAGGATGCCTCCGGGCTCCCGCCGTTTCCGCTGCGGGAGTCACCGGCACATTCGGCGCTTGCCGGGGGACATTCGAGCGCGTTTCGGTAACCCGTGCGTAAGAAGTTGGGTGGCCATCGGGGCGCCGCGGGCATCGTTGCGGGGACGATGAGGGAACACCGCGCGCGTGCCGGCGCAGCCTGCTACGGGGCTGAGGCCCGGCGGTGATGCCCATGTGGTAGCCCTTAAACGGGTCGCTGAGGCGGCGCTGTCAGTTGCACTGGTCGGTGCGCCCGGTGCACTGCTCTTTCGGCTCGTTGGGGTCGATCCGATTGAGGCAGAGCTCCGAGACGATGCAGGCCTGGTCGGTGACCAACGGGTACTGTGTCTGGAGCACCTGGGCGACGGACTCGGGCCCGTAGCTGAAGAGGACGCGGGAGAGGTCGCCGATGTTCACGTCGGCCACCCCGTCGACGGGGACACCGTTGACGATGAACTTCCACTTCTCAGTGGCGGTGTTGCAGAGCTTCTGCCCGTCGGGCATCACAAGGCACGTCCGCTCGTCGGTGATGCCCGGGAAGGAGGGGTCGGTCAGTTCGAAGCCGATCGACCTGAAGAACTCGTCCCAGGTCGTGAGGGTGGTGTGGACGTGGACCACGGTGTAGCGCGGGTCGTGGATGTGGACGTTGCCGCTGACCACCTCGGCCTCTTCGTTGGAGACCATCCCTGGCTGGTTGAAGTTGAACTGCTGGCCGCGAATGAAGAGCGCGAAGTCGGCGTGCTCGTGGGTGGGCACGCGGCCGTTGCCGGTGCTCGCCTGGGGCCCGCCGCCGTCGCCGTCATCATCGGAGTTCAGGAACAGGACGACGGCGAGCGCGATGACCGCCAGCGAAAGGACGCCGACGATCGGCATCCACTGCCTCGGCGAAAGCCAGCCGTCCCAGCGTTCCTTTTCTGCCATGGCGGGTCAGGGCGTCCTCGTCGCGGTTGGCGTGGTGGCGGCGGGGCTGGCCGTTGCCGCAGGGCTCGTGGTGCCGGTCGCCGACGGCGTTGCGTTCGCCTGGGCCGTCGCCGTGGCAAGCGCGCCCTCGACCTTCGCGACGAGCTCGCGCCACGCTTCGATGCCCTGCGGCGTGCCGGTACCGAGTGGCTGGCCGTTCACGAGGAACCCGGGCGTGCCGGTGATGCCGAAGGAGTTGGCCTCGCGCTGCTGGTCGGTGACGAGGTCGAGGTGTTCGCGGGTGTCGTAGCACTGGTCGAACTTGCTGCGGTCCAGCCCCAGTTCGCCGGCTATCTGCTTGAGCTTGTCATCGCTGAACCGGCCGACGTTGGTGCGCTCGTTGTTGGGTTCGGCCTGGCCTTCCTGTGCCTGGATGAGGAAGAGGCGGTGGTGGTACTGCCAGAACTTGTCCTGGTCGGCGGCGCACTGGCTGGCCACGGCGGCATTGACCGACTCGTTGCCCAGGATCGGCAGGTGGCGGTATTCGAGCTGCACCTTACCGTTCTTCACGAGCTCGGCGACGACTGCCGGTTCCTGCTCGGCGGTGTAGAGCAGGCAGAACGGGCACTGGAAGTCTTCGAAGGCGACGATCTTCACCGGGGCGTCGTCGCGCCCGAGCTTCGTGCCTTTGGCGAGGTCGGCAGGGAGGTCGGCGATGGACTGCTGCATCGCGGCTTCGAGGTCTGTGCCGCCGTCGTCGTCTCCGCCAAACGCAATCACGAGGGCGACCACGGCCACGGCCGCAACGACCATCGCACCAAGTGCGATGAGGAAGCCGCGCGAAAAGATGTCCGAGCCTCCTCGTCCGCTGCTCGGGCGGCGCGGCTGTCCCGGTGAAGGGCGTGTGCTCCGTGTGGTCGCGCGGGTGCGGCTCGCCCGCGCCTGCTCTCGTCGTGCCTGTCGATTGGACATGTCCTGGGTCGTTCCTGGTCTGAGGGTTGAGGCGAGGCAGCCCGCGGGGCTGCTCCGGGTGTCGCTACGGCCCACCGAGCATATCACTGGCCCCGATACAGGACAGACAAGGCGCGTTTCCTGTCGCCGAAGGAAAACGTCCGGGCGAACTGCCGGATGAATGTGTCCGCCCGGGGGCTCAGCCGCCGGTGTCTCCGAAGAGCGCGTCCATACCCCCGGTGCCGGCGCACTCCGGGCGCGATCCCGCCGCCTCCTGCAGGCGGTCGCGCACCGTCGCGGGCGGCAGGGGGGCGTTCTTCGTGAAGTCGGCCAGTTCGGCCGTGGAGACGACCGAGCCGTCTTTCGCGCGCTGTGCCATCGTCTTCACGCGCTCGACGAGCGCATCGTGGAAGTTCTCCATGTCTTTGGGCGGCTTCGCCCGGTCCATGTCCTTCCGGAACGTGTCGAGGATGGGGGCGGCCACCCGCAGGAGCTTCGCCTGGTCGCCGAAGAGCGCCGGGTCCGCCTGCTGGGCCGCGCTAAATGACGCCAGGTACTTGCCAAACGCCCGGCACACGGCGGACGCGTAGTTGGTGTCCTGTTCGCTCACAGGCGCGCGGGTCGGGGTTGGACCCGCTGTCGGTGGCGGCGCGAGGCCGTCTCCGCCGCAGGCGGCGAGGAACGCGACAGCGCAGAGCGCCAGGAAGAGGCGTGCCATGTGCGTGCTAGGGTACGCGTGCGATTGGCCTCAACACAGCCTACGCGGCGTGGCGGCGGACAACCTTCGGGAAGCGCCGGATGCCGTTGCGGGCCGGGACCGCCTCGATCACTGCGCGCGGGCGGTGCGTCACGGCCGGCTTCACCCGCCCCAGCGAGTCGAGTGCCGCCGGAACTTCGGCGCGAGCCGCTTCGAGCCATTCGCGGGCCATGCCCGGGCGTTGCTGCAGGCGCCAGGGCGAGAGGCCGCTCAGGTCCGGGCGGAGGACGTGGACAGCCGCCTGCTTGGCTGCGAGGGCCTCGGCGGCGTCGGTGGCAGAGTGGCTGAGGACGCCCAGCGATGCGACCAGCACGCCCAGCGGTGTCTTCGCCTGCCTTGGGGCAAAGGGCGGGGCCAGTTCGATCGCCAGCACTTCCGTCGAGCCGAGCTGCACCGCGGAGGCGATGTCGACGGACGCCGTGACGCAGCCATCGACATAGTGCTCGCCGTTGATTTCATACGGTTCGAACACCCCGGGGATCGCCGTCGAAGCATGGATCGCGGGGCCGATGCGCCCCGCGCGGAAGACTTCCTTCCGCCCGCGGGTGAGGTTCGTGGCGACGATTGCCAGCTCGATGCGGGTGTCCTCGAAGGAGAGGTCGCCGAGGTGCTCGTCGATCAAGCGGGTGACGATGCTGTTCGTGCACAGCGACCGCCGCCGGCCGATGAGCCGGGAGGCGAGGCGGACGGGGTGCAGGTCGAGGACGCGGATGTCCCCGAGGCCTTCCCAGATTTCGATGAGGGCGCCGGGACGTTCCGGGTGGAGCGCGATCCAGGCGCCGTTGAGCGCGCCCACGCTGGTACCGATCACCAGATCCGGGCGGAAGCCCGCCTCGAAAGCCGCCTGGACGTAGGCGGCCTGGACGATGCCGTACGCGCCGCCCCCACCAAGGACCAGCGCCCTGCGTCCACGTCCACCGAACTGCTCCATACCGTCAGTTTCGGCCGGGCGCACGCCACGCAGCATTCGCCGAATCCCCGATCCATCGCATGTTTCTTACAAGACGCGCCCTCACGCGGCCCGAAGGTTGGGCGTAGACTCGCGCCCTCGGAGGGAACACATGCCGGAAAAGCGCAGCTTCTGGGGCTGGGGCCTCGTGAGCGACGAGCCGACTGACGAACAACGCCGCGAGACCGCCGCCCGCCTGTCGGCCCGGTGGGGGGTCGAAATCACTGCTCCACCGATTCCCCGGGCGGAGGACCTGGCGCTTCGCCCGCCGCGGACGACGGTCCCGGATTCGCTGGCCGCCTTCTGCACGACGGAGGCGCACGACCGCGCCGGCCACAGCTACGGCAAGAGTTACTGCGACACGGTCCGCGCCGTCCGGGGGGACTTCCCCAACCCGGTCGACATCGTTGCCTACCCGCGCACCGAGGCGGAACTGGTGGCCACGCTCGAATGGGCCGACGCGGCCAACGTCGTCGCTATCCCGTACGGCGGCGGCTCGTCGGTCGTCGGGGGCGTCGAGCCTCCCAGGGACGGGCGGCCGGCCATCAGCATCGACCTTCGCGACCTCAACCGCGTGCTCGAAGTGGACCCCGTCTCGCGCGCGGCGCGCATCCAGGCGGGGGCGCTGGGGCCCCACCTGGAGGACCAGCTGCGGCCACATGGGTTCACCCTGCGGCACTTCCCCCAGAGCTTCGAGTGGTCGACGCTCGGCGGGTGGATTGCCACTCGCAGCGGGGGCCACTATGCCACGAACCACACCCACATCGACGACTTCGTCGAGTCGACGCGGATGGTCACGCCGAAGGGCATCATGGAGTCGCGACGGTTGCCCGGCAGCGGCGCCGGGCCCAGCCCGGACCGGCTGGTGATCGGGAGCGAGGGCTCGCTCGGGATCATCACGGAAGCATGGATGCGCATCCAGGCGCGCCCGAAGTTCCGTTCCAGCGCCGGCGTGACCTTCGACAGCTGGAAGGGGGGTTACGAAGCTGCCCGCGCAGTTGTCCAGAGCAAGCTCTGGCCCGCGAACTGCCGCCTGCTCGACCCGGCGGAGGCGGGCGCCGCGGCCGGCCTGACCGGAGACCAGGCCCTTCTGATCATCGCCTTCGAGTCCGCCGAGCTGCCCCAGGAGTGGCCCATCCGCCAGGCCGTGAAGATCGCGCGCGAAGCGGGCGGGCGCGTCGACGACGCCGAGATCAAGATCTCGGACGGTTCGGACGAGGAAGTTGGCCGCCAGGGCGCGGTGGGCGCGTGGCGAAACTCCTTCGTGCGGGCGCCCTACGGCCGCAACCTCACCGCGGGCATGGGCGTCGTCGGCGACACGTTCGAGACCTCGATCACGTGGGACCGATGGCCCGAGTTCGACATGCGGGTGCGCGCGGCCATGACGGACGCCCTCCAACGCGTCTGCGGAGGGGGCACACTCAGCTGCCGCTTCACCCACGTTTATACGGACGGACCGGCGCCCTACTACACGTTCAGCGGTATGGGCCGCCCCGGCGCCGAAATCGAGATGTGGACAGAACTGAAGAAGGCGGCCAGCGACGCAGTGATCGCGAACGGCGGCACGATTACGCACCACCACGCGGTAGGGCGGGACCACATGCCCTGGTACCGCCAGCAGCGCCCGGAGCTGTTCCACACGGCGCTTAAGGCGGCGAAGGGTGCCCTCGACCCGAAGGGGATCCTGAACCCGGGGGTGCTGGTGGAGTGACGCCGTGCCGGCTTAGCGGGCCGCCAGCTTCTCCTCCACTGCGGCACGCAGGGCGGCCTCATCCGGGAAGGCGTCCACACGGCCGAGGACCTGGCCGTTCGCGTCCAGCCAGACGAACACCGGGGTCTCCGAGACCCCCAGTTGCGCGGCGGCGGGTTCGCGGCTGACGTCCTTCTCCAGGAACATCACGTCCTCGAACTCCGCCATGACCCGGTGCACAAACAGCTGCTTCTCGCAGCTCGCGCACGACGTGCGTGTGAACCACACGAGCGTGAGGCGGCCGTCCTCACGCGGATGTCCCGCCGTGGGGAGGGGCTGGTTCGAGTGGTAGACGGTGTGCTCGGTGCCGGTGATGGCAGTGACGGGCCCGCCCGAGTTCTTACCGGCGATGCCGACGAGTTCCGGGTCGATCTTCGACTGGCCGCCGGCTTCGGCGAGCACCCAGAGGGCGAACCCGAACGTGGGGATGAGGAGCAGGGCGACCATCACCCAGACCTTCCAGCTCCAGCCGGGGCTCCACCAGGGAGTTCTTGTTGGGCGCAGCGGTTTGGCCTTCGTCACACGAGTAGTTTCGACGGCGCGCGGGCAGCCGGAAAGCCGTCAGGCGTCTGCCGCCGCTGAGGCGCCGCGCGGGGCGAGGAACGGAAGCTGGAAGCGCGGGTGCCACATCAGCAGCCAGGTCAAGGCGCACAGCCCCGCGAGGGCGGCGAGGGTCGTCCGGGCGCCAAGCAGTTCCGCCGCGACGCCCGCGAACAGCAGCGGGAGCACAACCAGGGCATCCGACACGGTGGACTGGACAGCGAAGAGCCGCGATTGGACCGCGAGGGGCGCGGCAGACGTCACGGCCGCGCGTGCCGACACCATGGCCACGCTGAGGGTGGCGCCCACGAGGAAGGCCACGGGCATGGCAACGATGGCGGTGAGGTTGAGGGCGGCTTCGAAGCGGACGAGTGGTGGGACCTGGCTGTACACGAAGGCAGCGGCAACGCCGTAATCCAGCGCTGCGAGCGCGAACACGGCGACCGCCATGCCGGCCACCGAATAGCGCATTGCCCGGGCGACGCCATCGGGGGTGAGGCCGGTGGCCGCCCAGGCAAGCCCGGCCACAACTCCCGCCACGCCCGGCGCGAGCAGGACAGCGGCCCCTTCGTTCCCGAGCGAGAGGTCGTGCCGCACGTAGAGCGGAAAGGCGACAAGGATGACCTGCGCCACCAGCGTGCGGACTGCCTGCACCGCGAGGGCGTCGCGGGCCGGCTCTGACCGGGCGAGAACGCTGAACGTCGCCCTGAGCCCTGCGAAGGGGTGGCCTTCGCGCGCCACCGGGGCCTGATCGGAGCCCTGGAGGCGAGCAGCGAGCGCCCAGGCGAGCACGCTCTGGGCGACCGTGAGTGCGAGCGCCCCCGCCATGGCGAGACCAACGCCGCCGAGGACGTAGAGCGCCGGGGCGACCAGGAAGAGGCCGGCGGCCTGGCCGCCGTACTGCATGGCGACCAGGAGGGAGTGCATGCGCCCGGGGGAACGTGCCCCGAGTACTTTGACCAGCGCCATCTCCGAGGGGTTGTGGACCTGGGAGACGGCCCCGTAGAGGAGCGCGAGCGTGAGGACGCCGGGACCGGGGAGGACACCGGCCAGCGCACAGGCGATGACGGCGGCGCGGAGTGTGGCGCCCGCGGCGAAGCCCCGGCCGGCGCCCATCCGGTCGGCGAGTGCCCCGCCGGGCAGGCCGAAGAGCACGGCCGCGGCGGTGGTGACTGCCAGGAGCGCGCCGATCCCGAAGGCCATGTGCGCGCCGCTGCCGGCGAGGATAAAGAGACAGGCCACAAAGACGTTGTGGCCCACCTGGCCGAGCGCGCGGGCGCCGAAGTAGAGGCCGCGATCCGACCAGCCACCGAATGCGATGGGCATGCCCAACTGCTGCACTGTGCTCACTGTCTTAATTAACGGGTGGCGGGCGCGCCACGCTCATGGTGCGACCGGGAGCAAAGTACCACCCGTACGGGCCACCGCGGCGAATCCTTCCGCGTTCTTTCACAAAAGGGGCGAAAGATCGGGGAAACCCCTCACCGGAGCGGCCCGCCGCTTTGCGATGGCTCTGAAACGCTAGCCCCTATGCGAGTTACCCGGCACGGATGAACCTCTCTGTACCCTCCTGATGAACCGGCCGGGAAGCGCTCAAGCCCTGGCCGCCACAGGAGGCGCGACATGTCGATCCTTGCATGGATCCTCTTTGGTCTTATCGCGGGCGCTATCGCCCAGTTGCTCGTCCCCGGCGAAGACCCGGGCGGCGGGGGGTTGTTCGGCATCATCCTGACGATCGTCATCGGCATTGTCGGCGCGTTCGTCGGCGGTTGGGTCGGCGTCCAGCTCGGCTGGGGCACGGTCAGCAGCTTTGACCTCCGCAGTCTCGGCCTGGCCATCCTCGGCGCCGTGCTGCTGCTGGTTATCCTCCGCGCCCTGCGCGGCGGCTCAAGAAGCTGGGCCTGAGCAGGGCCCGGCTGGCTCCTCCTTGAAGGCCCTCCTCCCGCGGGGGGCCTTCTCCTTTGGGGGCGGGTTTCAACCCGGAGGCGACGGCTTCAACACGGAGGCACAGAGGACACGGAGGTTCTCCAGATCACGGAGCCGGCGGTGATAAGTGGGGCCGTGGGCCAGCTCGGACGGCAAAGCAGCGGCGTGACGGCCGCAGCTGCGAGACGGGGAAGAGAATGGACGGGGCGTCCATCGCTCGCGTGTGTTTTGATTGCCCACTGTGTTTCCGTCACCAATCGGCACCCGCATCCAGGTGGTCGGCCCGAGTTGCTCGGGGAAGACGACGCTTGCGGCCGAACTTGCGCAGCGTTTCGCCCTGGAGTTCGTAGAACTCGACGCGCTGTTCTGGGAGCCGAACTGGCAGGAGCCGGACCGCGAGGTTTTCGCTCGAAAGGTGAAGGAAGCGATCGCCGCTCCGGGGTGGGTGCTGGCGGGCAACTACACGTCTCGGGCCGCCAGCATCGTGTGGCCCGTCGTCGAGACCATCGTGTGGCTCGACTTCCCGCTGCGGACGACGCTGCCGCGGATCGTGCTTCGCTCACGGCGGCGCTGGCGTGCGAAGGAGCTCCTCTGGGGCACGAATTACGAACGGTTCTGGCCGCAGCTCAAGGTTTGGAGTCCCGCCGATTCGCTGCTCGCCTACAACATCCGCCACGGCCGGGAGTTTCGCCGGCGGCTGGAGGATGCAAGCAGGGACCCGGCATGGGCGCACATCCGCTGGGTGCGACTGCGAAGCCCGAAGGCCGCGGGGCGGTGGCTGGCTACCCTGCCGCGGGCGCGCTGAACAGGGTCAGCGGGCTTCGCCGGTGGCGATATCCAGGCGGTGGCCCGAAAACAGGGTGACGGTACCGTCGGGTTCGGCGATGGACTCCAGGTAGGCCCGGGGGAGGCGCCTGAGGAACCCGAGGGCGCAGTCCACGCAGATGCCGAGGCGCTGACTCTCGCCGGCACTGCGTGACGGGCCTGTACACCAGGCGCAGACCGCGCGTTCACCTTCTGCCATTTGCTCGAACTTACCACCGCGCATCGGGCTACCGGGGAAAGATCCGGCCCCGGTTCCCGGACTGTCACCAGGTATCCACCCGGGGCCGCCAGGGCTTCTTCTCCGGTGGGAAACTTCCCGGGTGGGAATTCCCGCCCGGCCCCGGCCCGGGAATGTTCCCAAATGGGACTTCTGCCCCCGGCGGGTGAGGGGATTCCCCACTGGAACGGCGGTCGCGGTTGAACCAGCATCGGCGGCATGCACGACGACTTCGCGATCCTGGCTGCGGTGGCCGCCAACCCCGCGCACCCCTACGCCCTGCTCGAACACCTCCAATCGGCCGGTCTCGGCGTTTCCCGCAGCACGCTCTACCGTCGCGTGGAAGCGCTCGTCGCGCAGGGGTGGCTCGAAGCGGACGACATCCGGGGTGAGACGGGCCACTACCGGCGCGCCCTCGCGATTTCGAAGGCGGGCCGGGAACGCGTCGAACGGGAAGCGCGAGCGCTGCTGCGCTCGGAACCGCTGGAGAGCCCGCTGTTCGCGCTCGCCGTGGCCGTGGCCGGGCAGGGCGGCAGCGACGCCCTGGCCACGCTGTTGAAGCCGCGGATGGCCGAAGCCGCCCGCCAGCTGACACGGGAAGAGCGTTCCCTGCGCGACGCCGCGGAGTGGGCGCGGCCGGGACGGGACCGGCGGGTGGCGCACCTGCAGGCGGACATTGCCTGGCTGCAGCGGCTGATGGGCCGCCAGGCCTCGCCGTACCGAAAGGCGGGCTAAGCCGCGGGGTTCACGACCATGAGCCCGTCATCGTCGATTTCGACCGTGGTCTTCAGGGGCCTCAGCCGCGCGGGAGGCCGAGGCCGCGCATGGCGATGATGTTGCGCTGGATCTCGCTGGTGCCGCCGCCGATGGGGCTGGTGGTGCTGTGCATGTAGAAGCGGGCGAACTTGCCGCCCACGGCCCTGGCATCTTCGCGGTCGGTGATCTGGGAGTAGAGGCCGCCGAGGTGCATGGCGGTGGTTGCCAGACGGACATCGAGTTCGCTGGAGTAGAGCTTGGCGATGGAGCTTTCCTTGTTGGGGATCTCGCCGCGTTCCTGCATGGAGATGATGCGGTAGCAGATGAGGGCTTCGACCTGGGCTTCGATGGCGCGGTCGGCGAGCTCGTTCCGGACGGCCGGATTGGTAGCCACCGTGTGGCTACCAATCTCGGAGCCCTTCGCGTAAGCGGCGAGGTCCTTGACGATGAGCTGGTGGGCGACGCTCGTGGCGATCCCGCTGCGTTCGAAGTCCAGCGTCGTCGTGGCCAGGTACCAGCCGCGGTTCTCCTCGCCGAGGAGGTTCTTCGCGGGGACGCGCACGTCCTCGAAATAGACCTCGTTGAACTCGTGGCTGTTGAGCATGTTGATCAACGGGCGCACCTGGATCCCGGGCGTCTTCATGTCGACCAGGAAGTAGCTGATGCCCCGGTGTTTCGGCGCGTCCGGGTTCGTCCGGGCGATGAGGATGCCCATGTGGGCGTGCTGGGCGCCGGAAGTCCAGATCTTCTGGCCGTTAACGACGTAGTCGTCGCCGTCGCGGATGGCGCGGGTCTGGAGGCTGGCGAGGTCGGATCCGGCGCCTGGTTCGCTGAACAACTGGCACCAGATGTGCTCGCCAGAGATGATCTTCGGGAGGTAGTCGCGCTTCTGCTCCTCGGTGCCGTAGACCATGATGGTGGGGCCTGCCCAGCCGTGGCCGATGCCTCCGGGACGGGGGGCGCGGCGCCAGGCGAACTCCTCGCTAAGGATGAACTGCTCCTTCACGCTGAGGCCGCCGCCGCCGTGCTCCTTCGGCCACGCAGGGGCGCCCCAGCCCCGTTCGTTCAGCTTCGCCGTCCAGCCGCGCATGAACTGGACAAAGTCCGGCCGGGCCCGGCCGGCGCCGTTGAACAGCCCCCACTCGGTGGGGCGGCCGGCAAACTCGGGGGGATATTCGCGGTCCAGGAACTCGCGGACCGTGCTCCGGAACGCAGCTTCGGCCGGGCTATCGCGGAACTCCATGACGGTACCTCCTCGGGGCGCTGCGATTGTCGAAGGCGGTACGGGGTTTGTCCAACGAGAGAGCTAACGCAGAGGCGCAGCGGCGCGGATGTCGGGAACAGAGAGGCACAGAGGATCTCCGGAACCGGCCAGTCTTGAAACGCAAAGGCGCTGAGGCGCAGAGGTTTGCGTTGGCTTCCTTCGGCGGCGATCAGTGAGGTGTCCCGGTCGAGGCACGGACGAGGACTTCGCCTCGCGGAGCTGGGAAATTTGCAGCTACGTGGTGGCTACATGTTTCCAGTAGACAATCGTGTCACAAAGGGACCCGTCCGGCAGGAGGGCGTAGTCCGGGATCTCCCCGCAGCGCTGCCAGCCGGTACGCACGTAGAGCCGCTCTGCCTCGGGGGTGGCGGTATCGAGCACGAGCACGCGGCGGCCCTCGCGAGCGGCCAGGCGCTCGACCTCGCGCATCAGCCGTCCGCCGATCCCGCTCCGCCGCGCGCGGCGGTGGACGAGCAGCTTGGAAACATCGGCGCGATGGGGCTGGTTCTCCTTCGTAGCCTTCTGCAACTGCACGGTGCCGGCGATCCCCGCGCCATCGCGCGCGACAAGCAGGTGCGTGGTCCCGGCGGCGACGGCCGAAGCCACGTCGCGCCAGAAGGCCTCCGCCTTCGCCACTGTCATCGGCAGGACGAAACCGATTGAGGCGCCGCCCTCGACGCAGTCGATGAGGACCTCCGAAAGGGCGGGGATGGCGGCCGCGGCCGCGCGCGAATCGAGTTCTTCGATGACGAGGGTGCTCATCCTGGCTCCTGGACCACGAGGTATTCCGCAGGGACTTCTCCCGGCACATGAAACCGGGTTGGGCGGTCGATGAGGGCGAAGAGGCAGTCGCCGGCGCGGAGGAGGGTGGCCGTGCCGCCGATAGTGAACTCGAGCTCTCCCGCGAGCATGACGATGTGCTGGCGCAGCCAGCGCGCCGGCGGGAGGTTGTACTCGACCACGGTGCCGGCGGGGACCTTCAGGCGCGCGATCTCCACCTGGCTGCGGGGCGAGGCCGGGGCCACAAGCCAGCGCTCGATGCCGGTGCTCCGGTCCCGCCAGACGGGCTGGCCGGCGGCGCGGTGGAGGTCCACGCCGCTGGCCTCCGCCTCGATCATGAGGGTCGAGAGGGTGACGCCCAGGCCGGCACAGAGCCGCCCCAGGAGGCCGGCCGTGGGTGACGACTGGCCCGATTCGACCTTCGCAATCATGGCCTTGCTCACGCCGGACTTCGCAGCCAGCTGGGCGAGGGAGAGACCGAGCTCCTCGCGGCGGCGGCGGATGTTGGCGGCGATGCGCGCTTCGATGGCGTCTCCATCCGTGGACATCTGGCCACTATATGAGACGACCGGTGAAGCTTCAAGGCTCGACGAGGATGACGGACTCCGGCGCGCTGCCGATGCCGGTGCTGAAGACGATGCCGGCCCCTGCGGGTGCGGCGGAGTCGATCCGGCCCTGGGGCACGAGGACGGTCACGAGTTGCCAGCGGCCCGACGATTCAACAAGCCGTACGAGCCCCCCACGCAGGAGGCCGTAGATCGTACCGCTCACCGGGAACCATTCGCCGCGCGCCTTCTCGACTGCGGCGTACTCCACTACGCCCCCGGCGCCCGGGCCGGTTGCGGTGGTGAGCTCGACCGTCCCGGCCGTGGTGGCCGCAACGACCAGGTTGCCGATGAGCGCAGGAAACAAGAATTCGCCTCCGTCCACCGGCGGCCGCCTCCAGAGTGATTCGCCGGAGCCGGCATGGACCGCCAGCAACTCCTCGCCGGGGAGGATGACGAGGCCGGGTTGGATGGCCGGCGGAGACGAGACTTCAAGGTCCCTCCGCCACAACTCTCTCCCGGTGTGGGCGTCGATGGCGGCCGTGGCGCCAGTCCCGTGGCCGGAAACAGCGGCAGCGACGACCAGTGACTGGTCTGCGGCAACGAACGCGGTGGAGGACCCCACAGTGGTCTTCCAGAGTTGCGCGCCGGTCGCGGGATCGATCCCCCAGACACGGCCCGCGAGCCGGGTCGCATCTTCGACGCGGTCGTCCTCCCAAAACGCGGGATCGGCATCCGCGAGGACCAGCACTCCCCCAGCGTTGAGCGCCTGGAACGGAAGGCCATCGAAGGAGGACCGCCAGCGCTCGGCGCCGCTTGAGCGGTCGAAGGCGAAGACCGTGCCATCCTCCGTGCCGACGACGACGAGGCCGCCGATGAACGCCGCGGGCAAAGCCCCGGCGGGGGTTTCGACTTTCCAAAGCTCGGATCCGGATTGCACGTCGAGCAGGGCAACACCGCCCGGGCGGGACTCGCCGGCCGCCGGACCTTCGTGGAGGGCGCCCCATGAAGCCGCCACCACGCCGTCGGCGGCGCGCACCCGGACGATGACGTTGAACAAGCCAGAATCCCAGCGCCAGCGCATGAAGAGGGGCTTCTCGCCTTCCGCGAGCGCCATCGGAGCAGGTGTCCCGGGTTGGGTGGCGGCTGCGGGACTTGCAGCGGGCGAGACTGTACCGGTCGCGGACTCTCGTGCCGGAGCGTCGGAGCACGCGGTGAGGCAAATGGCGAGGAGCATGGCCAGGGCGCCGGGGACCAACCGCATCGTTCGAGCGTACCAAGGCGGCACAAGCCGAAATGTTCCTTCGGGCGCAAGAGAGCGCCCGGTCGCTCCTCCCGGCGAGTCCCGGTCCGCTGGAGGATGAGCGAACACACGATCCCCACCTTGAGGAGCTCCGATGGAACTCGATGAACTCGCCGGTCTGCCGGCGCACGCATTACTCGTCCATGCAGCTGTTGTGCTGGTGCCGCTGGCAGCGATTGCCCTGGCAGTGCTGTGCTGGAAGGCGGCGTGGCGGAAGCACTACAGCCTGCCGGTGGCGGCGCTTGCGGTCACTGCCGCGGTGTTCGCGTTCCTGGCGAAGTCCAGCGGCGAGCCGCTGGAGGAACGCGTCGAAGATGCTGCCCGGGGGGCCGGCGTGCGGGCGCGCTTCGGCGAACACCCGGAGCAGGGCGACACGGCGTTCGTGTTCGCCCTCCTGCTTGCCCTGGCCGCTGTCGCCCTGTGGCTGGTCGACCGCTACGGGGAACGCTGGGGGCTGCCGAAGCGATCTCCGCTGGCGGTGTATGTGGTCGCTCTGGTGCCGGCTGCTCTGGCACTTGTCACGATGATCATTGCCGGGCACTCCGGGGCGGAGTTGGTCTGGAAGGATGTCGGGACGTTCCAGGCGGGGCGCTAACCGGCAGCCGGAAGTGCGACCACCGCGGGCCCGGCGGTTTCGGGGGCCGGCGCAGGCCGCAGCTCGGAATCGCGCCGCTTCGTGAGGGCAAGGTCCAGCGGGATCGCGAGGGCGAGCGTGAGCGGCACAAGGAGGGCTTCGCCCGCGAGGTCGGCGCCGAGACCCCACACCGAGGGTGTGGCAATCGGGATCAGCACGAAGGTGGCCAGCTCGGCAGCGACGGCGAACCCGGCCAGCCCAAGGCGGACAGCGGGCTTCCAACCGGTCATCGAGGACGCGAGGACGAGGAGCCCGGCGATCACCGAGAACGGCGTGGCGAAGAAGAGGAAGGCTGCGAGCAGCAGCACGCAGAGGGCGGCCGGAGCGAGCCGAGTGCGGGCCCGCCAGGCGCGCTGGCGCCCGGCATAGAGGAGGCCGGCAGTGGCGCCGACGAGGGCGCAGTAGATGGCCACCGCAGCCGTGCCCCAGATCGTGAACACGGGGTCCGTGGTGACCAGGCGCATCATGATGCGGAAGGGGATGGCGTAGAGCAGGCCGGCGAACGCGCCAGCGGCGAGCGCCTTCGGGATGGAAATGCGCGCCGCGCCCACACGCAGCGCATCGAGCCGGAAGATGCGGCCTTCGCGAGCAGCGCGGCCGGCGGTCGCGGGCGGCCAAAGGGTTTCCTGGATATACGACAAGGGTGCTCTCCTCACTCACACGCCCGTCATATTCGTAACGACGGGACGTTTCGAGCGTAGGGGCCATGACTGGACGGTGTCGGAGACGCGGTTCACATTCCCCGGGGATCGGTGCGGCGGGGAGAGAGCGGCTTGGCGGGCGGCGGACAGCGACCGGAGTACCGGGGCTGTCAGTCCGCCGCCCGCACCTCCTCCAGGAAGGCCGCGACCTCCCGCTGGAACGTGGGATTGCGGATGGCGCTGAGGTGGCCTTCGTAGGGAAGAGGGAGGAAGCGCGCGTGGGGCAACTGCTTCGCGAGCGTCCGCGCAGGGTCGAAGAAGGCGTCGCGCTCCCCGGCGACCACGAGCGCGGGCTGTCGCACTTGCCTGAGCCGGGCCACGTCCACGGGCCGGCCGCGCTTGAAAACGCCGCGGTAGAGGGCTTCCATCGCGATGGGGTCCAGGCGGGCGAAGTAGCCTGCAAAGAAGCGGGCGGCCTCGAAGGGCCGGCGCCGGCCGGACTCACCGAGCGGGTGCTGGCGTTCGAACGCGAACCGGCCCCTGCCGCGCGGGAAGTAGCTGCCCATGCCGCCAATGACGGCGGCGGAGATGCGACCCGGGTGCTCGAGGAGGAGCTCCATGGTGACAATGCCGCCCATGGAGTAGCCGAACACGGGCGCCGAGCGCACGCCTTCCTCGTCCATCACGGCGAGGACGTCGCTTGCGAGCGTGGCTATGGAATAAGGTCCGGCACGATGCGGCTTCTCGCTCCGCCCGTGCCCGCGGAGGTCCGGGATGAGGAGGGTGTTTCGGGTGCCGAGGGCTTCCACCCAGCCGGAGCTCACCCAGTTGGAGTGGCCGCTGGCGGTGTAGCCGTGGACAAGAACCACCGGCGGGCCGCTGCCGCGGATGTCGTAGGAGATGCGGAGGCCGCTGCGGCGCGTCTCGGGCATGGGAACAGGTTAGTTGAAACACGGAGGCACGGAGGACACGGAGTTTCGTGCGAGTTCACGGGGGTGCGCGTTGTGCCTGGAAGCGTGTGGAGGCGAGCAGCTGGTGAGTAGCGGAGCGAGCCCGGGCAACAGGGTAGTTGAAACACGGAGGCACGGAGGATACGGAGGTTCGGGCGAGTTCACGGGGCTGCTCGCTGTGCCTGGAAGCGTGTGGAGGCGAGCAGCTGGTGAGTAGCGGAGTGTGCCCGGGCAACAGGGTAGTTGAAACACGGAAGCACGGAGGACACGGAGGTTCGTGCGAGTTCACGGGGGTGCTCGTTGTGCCTGGAAGCGTGTCGAGGCGAGCAGCTGGTGAGTAGCGGAGCGAGCCCGGGCAACAGGGTAGTTGAAACACGGAGGCACGGAGGACACGGAGGTTCGTGCGAGTTCACGGGGGTGCGCGTTGTGCCTGGAAGCGTGTGAGGCGAGCAGCTGGTAAGTAGCGGAGCGAGCCCGGGCAACAGGGTAGTTGAAAAACGGAAGCACGGAGGACACGGAGGTTCGTGCGAGTTCACGGGGGTGCTCGTTGTGCCTGGAAGCGCGTGGAGGCGAGCAGCTGGTGGGTAGCGGAGCGTGCCCCGGCAACAGGGTAGTTGAAACAGAGAGGTACGGAGGATACGGAGGTTCGGGCGAGTTCACGGGGGTGCTCGTTGTGCCTGGAAGCGTGTGGAGGCGAGCAGCTGGCGGGTAGCGGAGCGTGCCCCGCGCGGCTCGAGGACCATTGACTGCCGGGGTGGGCTCGCGGCAAGCTGGATAGCAACAGGGGGAGTAACCAGAACGCCGACCCCCGGCGTGATCGCATGGTCGTCAATACGCGCGTGAGCGCCGGCCATGTGGGCGAGGCCTTCTCGCCTGGTGAGACCCTGGCACACATCCATTCGTGGATGCGGCCAGGCGTGCTCGATGCCAGGACCGCAGAGGAGGCACAATCGTGGACCCCTTCGAGCTTCGTGACCCCGAAATTGGCCCTGGCCCGGCAGCCGAGCCGGCGCGGGCGGCGAAGCGGCCGTTCTACCGGCGCTGGATGGAGGCGATAGCAGCGGAACGCGCGACGGCGGAACGCGAGACGCCCCAACTGCCGGACAAGCCGCGAGCGGCCTGACGCGCGATGAGGTGGCGGCGGCGGCCGCTCCCGGGAAAGAAGCAAAGCCTTGTTGATCGAGATATTGCCATGGGCGCTGTTCGGCGCCCTCGTGATCGGCCTGTTGGCCCTGGACCTCGGCGTGTTCCACCGCGACGCCCACGAAGTGAAGCGCCGGGAAGCGCTCACCTGGAGCGCGGCGTGGATCGGGCTCGCGCTCGTGTTCAATGCGGGTGTCTACGTTTTCCGCGGCTCGGAAGCCGGGATCGAATGGACGACCGGCTACATCCTGGAGAAGACGCTAAGCGTCGACAACATCTTCGTCATCCTGCTGATTTTCTCGGCGTTTTCGGTGCCACCGGCGTTCCAGCACCGGGTGCTGTTCTGGGGGATCGTCGGCGCGGTGGTGATGCGGGCGGTGCTGATCGGCCTGGCGGGGTTCCTGATCGACAACCTCCACTTCGTGATTTACATCTTCGGGGCATTCCTGGTCTTCACGGGGGTGCGGTTCCTGCGGGACCAGGAACACACGCCGGACGTTGCCCACCATCCCGTTGTGCGGTTCGCAAACCGGGTGTTCCGGACGACGCCGAGCTACGAGGGCCAGAAGTTCTTCACGCGGAGGGACGGCCTGCTCTACGCCACCCCGCTCTTCATCGTGCTGCTTCTGATCGAAAGCACGGACCTCGTCTTCGCGGTCGATTCCATCCCGGCGATCTACGCGATCACGGACGACCCGTTCATCGTTTTCACGTCCAACATCTTCGCCATCCTGGGCCTGCGGTCGCTGTACTTCGTGCTGGCGGGCTATCTGACGGGGCTGGCGTACCTGAAGCCGGCGCTGGCGGCGGTGCTGGTGTTCGTAGGGGTGAAGATGCTGGCCATCGACGTGTTCAAGATCCCCGCGCCGGTGAGCCTGGGCGTGATCGCGACGATACTCTCGGTCGCCATCCTCGCATCGGTATGGAAGGCACGCCGTACGGCAGCGGAGCAAGCGGCGGTGGCAGCGGCGCCGCTGGAGGCCGGCTAGGGTCCACCGCGGAGGCACGGAGCTGACGGCAGGCGCCGGGGTTGGCGGCCGGTATGCAAGGCAGAACTGTGTTGACGAACCCGGGCTGAGGCCCGAGGTCGCGAGGGCGAGGTTAAGCAGTGCGTCTGGGGGCCTTTCCAAGGTAATGGGCCTTTCCTTCCGCCATACAGGGGGGCTCGATACACTCGCGTTACATTCGCGCCCCCGGGAGACCCCATGCCACGACGGCGTTTGCTGGCCGTTTGCGCCCTCGCCATCGTCACGGTCATCTCTGCCTGCGGCGGCGATGCGGCCGGTGACAACGACGGCGGAGCTGCCTCGCCAGCCTCGAGCCCCACGACGGGCCAGGCCGCAGTCAGCGTTTCGACAGCGACGCCTGTCGTCGATGGGCCGGCGAGCAAGTATTCGATCCTGAACGACGACATCGGCCTGCAGTGGTTCACCGACATCGCGCGGACGCTCGTCATCGACGCGGAGTTCTACTCGAACAGCCAGGATGTGTTCGCGAGCGCGGCGGAGGGCCGCAGGCTGCTGAAGGACTGGGGATACAAAGACGGTTACGAGACCGCCTTCATCCCCGAAGGCCGGGACCAGACGGTGCTTCTTGGGGCGGGCTACTATATCCGCCTCGAGGTGCACCGGTTCGAGACGCCGGATGGAGCGCGGAAGGCGTTCGACTACTACCGCGAGTCGATCAAGGCGCCGGCGAACAAGTCGGCAGTGGGGAACCGGGCGGTCGCGTTCACGGGGATCGGGACGAAGATCGCGAAGTCCGAGGTGAACTCGCAGTTCGAACAGATCATCTTCCAGCGCGGGAACATCGTGGCGATCGTGCTGGCTACGGGAGCGCAGGGGTTCATGAAATCGGAGTATGCGTGGAACCTGGCGACGATCGTGGACGAGAAGGTCCTGGGCGAACGGCCGGCCGTGGAGCCCACACCGACGAGCAACTACAAGACTCCCACGCCGGCACCGAAACCATGACCTGGCTGAGGCGCAACCGGCCGCTGGTGCTCCTGTTGGGTGGCCTCGTCATCATCGCGGCGGCGGTCGCAGCTGCATTTGTGCTTGCAGGGAACAACGAGGGCAGCGACAGCGTTGGGGATGTAGTGAAGGAGAAGACTCCCACCCAGAGCCGCTCGGGCACGGTTGGCGGCCCGGACGCGATCACGCAGCTTTCGCCGGCGGAGGCGAGCCTGAACATCGATGAGCTGCCGCCGGGTTACGAGGTTGATCAGTCGAGCACGTTCGCGATGAACCTCACGACTTTCGCGAGTTCCTACTGGTTCCGGAACAACCGCGAGGGGGAGGAAAAGGCGCGGGAGTGGGGCATCATCAACGGGTTCCAGGTGTACTACCAGCCGAAGGGGCTCTTCGCCGACGTGCTGCGCGGGATCCCGTACATCACCATCGAAACGTACCAGTTCGAAGACCAGGCCGGGGCGCGCAAGGCGTACGCCCACCTGCACAACGTGCTCAAGAACACGCCGACGTCCGAACCGGTCGAGGCGCGACCCCTGGCGAATGAATCGGCGGCTTACCGCATCATCCAGGGGACGGTGGGCACATCGGAGCAGGTGGCGGTGTACCACCGCTACATCTTCCGGCGGGGGAACACGGTGGTCGCCGTGCAAACGTGGGGCGGCGACTCCTACATGAACATCGACCCCGCGCGTAATATTGCCGCGGCAATCGACGACAAACTCCTCGGCACGCGCCCGGCCGTGGAGCCGACACCGCTGCCCACACCCTCGTTCGGGACCGCGGGCAACTGAGACTGAGCGAGTGATCGCGGGGAGGTAGCGTGCGAGGAGGAGTGCTGGCCCTCGCTGCGATGCTGGTGGCGTTGGGCACAGGAGCGGCCTCGGGACCTCGTCCCGCTCCCGCTGAGGACCTGATCCCGGACGCGTACGTCGAAGTCCAGGTCGATACCGGGGTCACGATCGAAGCGCTGACCGCCGATGGCTCGATGCCAACACTCGAGCAGATGGGGTACCGCGTGTTGCCGGTCCCGAAGGGCATGACGGCGGAAGAGTACACGGCGCAGCTGGAGGGTCAGCCGGGGATCCTGCAGGCGCATCCGAGCGTGAAGGTCCACGCGGCAGTCATCCCGAACGACCAGGCGTACAGCCAGGCGGGCACGAACCAGGCGCAGTACCTCACGCAGATCGGGGCGCCGGAAGCGTGGGACCTGACCACGGGTTCGCCCACCATCCCCATCGCCGTGCTGGACTCCGGGACGGACCTGAGCCACCCGGACCTCTCCGGCCGGCTCTGGGAGAACCCGGTCGACAACCGCAGCGACGGCATCGACAGGGATAACAACGGGTGCGTGAACGACCGCTACGGCTGCCGCTTCGTCACCCTCACGGGGCAGAACGCCAGCCAGTGCGGGTACACCACCACGAACCCGGTGAACGCGATCTTCGATGACTTCGGCACGAGCCCCAACGACCTGGGCTCCCATGGCACGATCGTTGCCGGGATCATCGCTGCGGCCGGGAACAACTCGCAGGGTGTGGCCGGGGTCGCCTGGAACGGCCGCATCATGACGGTGAAGGTGCTCGACTGCGTGGGCAAGGGGGAGTTGCCGGACGTGGCCCGCGGGATCGAATACGCCGTCCGGAGCGGGGCGCGGATCATCAACATCAGTGTCGCCAGCGACCAGGTGGACATCGGGACGGTCTCGATCTCGCTGCGGGCGGCGCTGCAGATGGCGCAGAACGCGGGCGTCCTGGTGGTGGCTGCCGCGGGGAATACCGGAAACACGTCGCAGCCCGGCACGCGCTACCCGGCGGCCTACGACGACTTCCCGAACCTGGTCGCCGTCGGCGCCTCCAACAACCTGAACGGCAACACGTGGGCGAGCTACAGCAGCTACGGACCGGCGATCGATTTCGCCGCTCCCGGAAACAAGATCGTGAGCACCGCCCGCAGCGACATCCTCCCGCTCTATCCGTACGCCGTCGTCGGCGACCCGAGCTTCGGGTTTTCGGGCGGGACGAGCTTCGCGGCGCCGCTGGTCTCGGGGATGTTCGCGCTGATGATGGCGCGAAACTCGCGCCTTCCCGTGACGGAACTGATCCAGATCGCGAGGGAGACGGCCACACCACCAGAGCCAGCCCCGCACGGCCAGAACTGGGCGGGAGCGGGCATCATCAACATCGGGGCCGCGGTCGCCCGGGTGCCGATGACGATCGACGGCACTCCCCTGCACGACTGGCGGGACGTGCCTGCCGGGACGACCCTCGAAGCCGTCATCGAGGGCGTCTCCTGTGGCTCCTCGCTGACGACGTCGTTCGGGCTCATCGCCCGGTTCTCCCTCCGCGTCGCGACCAACGCCGAACGGGCCGGCTGCGGCCAACCGGGCAAGACCGTCCAGGTCTTCATCGGCGGGGCCCCGGCCGTCCCCACCATCCCGTGGGGCGAACGCAACGCCGACCTGGGCCTGCGCGAAGTCGAGATTTCGAGCGTGTCGCCGCCGCCGGGTTCGTTGGTGGTCCAGGCGCTTAACGGGAGCTGGGCGAACATCGCCCACCTGGAGCCATCGGGGACGCTGCCGGGCGCGGTGGCGAGCCTGCCCACCCCGTGGAACTCCATCTACAAGTGGGACCCGCTCAAGGAAACGCTCTCCAACCCGGGCGCGTACCTTCGCTTCTTCCGGGGAGTGCCGGCGTACGCGAACGACTACCCGGTGATCGCCCAGTACGACGCGTTCTGGGTCGATGCCCCTGCGCAGAACGTGGCCACCCCGAACCCGAACCCGCAGCCCGGCCGCGCGATCGAACTCAAGAAGGGGTGGAACAACTTCACTTACACGGGCAAGAGCCGCTCCGTGGCCGACGCCCTCAAGTCGGTGGGCGGCAAGTGGGAACAGGTTCTGCTGTTCGACAACGCGACCGGTCAGTGGCTCTCGCACATGCCGGTCGGTCCCGGCCACCCGCGCCTGCTGAACGACTTCGGCGGGCTCTTCACGCTCAAGGTCTACTGGGTGCTGATGAGCGAGGATGCGACGCTCGTGATGGAGTAAGCCGGCCATCGCGGGCAAAGAAAAACCCCGGAATCATCACCGACAGGCGTGGCCAATCGGGAGAGGACTCAACCGGGGACGGCTCTTCGAGTATATTCGTAACCTTCCGGCCCCTGTCGCAAACGCTCCCGCGCCGCACTAGAATGCCGGGCAATGACGTCCATCACCGTCCACTGGCCGGCGGAAACGAACGAGCACGGCCGGCCGATGCTCTGGTTCGGGAGCTGGCTCAGCGGCAACGACGGCTCCGAGGGCGCCTGGTTCTACAGCGGCCACGGCGGCCGGCGCGATAGCTACCCCGTCCCGCGCGGCGCCATCGGCCTGCGCATCCGCCGCTGGCCGAACGAAGGCCTGGACGCCGAATACGCCGACATCCTCGCCCTCGAATCCGTCACCGAGCTCAGCCCGGAGACCCTCGACTTCGACGCACCCCAGCCGTTCAGCCACCTCGCCTTCGAACGCCACTAACCCGGAGGTCCCGCGATGAGCACTCTCGAACACCCGAACGTCGATGCGATGTCCCCGGCGGAGCGCAGCGCATATTTCAACGCCCACCGCTACCAGACCCCGGGCCACGAAGGCTGGGAACGCGTCGCCACCCCGGGGGCCCCCAACAAGTACCTCATGATCTCCGCCGACTGCCACGTGAACGAGCCCCCGAACCTCTGGGTCGAGCGGATCGAGGAGAAGTACCGGCACCGCCTCCCGCGCATCGAAGTCGACGCCGACGGCGTGAAGTGGTCCATCGTGGAGGGCTACCACCCGGTGAAGATCCGCGACCTGAAGATGGAGGGCGAGGACCAGGAACGCGCGAAGGTCGGCAAGAGCGACCCTGCCGAACGCGTCCGCGACCACGCCCGCGACGGCGTGGATGCCGAGGTCATCTTCCCGAACCGCGGCCTCCAGATGTGGGCCACTCCCGACCCACTCTTTGCCCAGGCCATGTGCCGCGTCTACAACGACTGGGCCTGGGAGATGTTCAGCGATGTCTACAACCGCATGCGTCCGCTCGCTTGCATCGCCACGGGCGACATCCCCAGTGCCATCGCCGAAATCGAGCGTACGGCGAAGATGGGCTTCCGTGGCCTGAGCCTGCCCTGCAAGCCGATGTGGGGGCCGGGCACCTCCGAGGACCTGAACTACAACCTCCCGGAGTTCGACCCGCTGTGGGCGTGCATCCAGGACAACGACCTGCCCTTCACCTTCCACGTCTCCACCGGGAAGGACCCGCGGGCAGCGCGCGGGAACGGCGGCGCGGTGATCAACTACGTCATCCATTCTTTGGCCCCGACTGCCGAGCCGATCGTCAACCTCTGCTCTTCCGGCGTGCTGGACCGCTTCCCGAAGCTCCGCTTCGCCAGCATCGAGGCCGGCATCGGCTGGGTGCCGTGGATGCTCCGGGCGATGGACGAGGCGTACGAACACCACCACTTCTGGGCATTCCCCAAGCTGAAGCAGATGCCCAGCGACTACTACCGGCAGCACTGCTTCGCGTCGTTCCAGGAGGACCCGCCGGGCCTCGACCTGGTGCGCGAGTACGACCTCGGGCAGAACTTCATGTGGGCGAACGACTACCCCCACCACGAAGGCTCGTGGCCCCACTCGGAACAGGCCATTGAGCGCACGATGGGCCGCCTCAACGACCAGGAACGAGCGAACATCCTCGGCCTGAACGCGGCGCGCTTCTTCGGCTTCGACGTCGACTGGCTGCAGGCCAACCGCCTGGACGTTGCCCCATCGAATTGACGATCAATTCAACGCAGAGGCGCGAAGACGCAGAGGTTGCTGATGCCCGGCACTGGACACTTGCAGGATCTTCGCGCCTCTGCACCTTTGCGTTTAGCTGGCTCCACATGCTGAGTAACCCGTGCCGGGCGTAATCGCGCTCCTGCCGGAGCCGTTCTCGGGCAGAGTGGAAGCGCTCTGGGAGCATATGGCGCGCGAGTTCGGCGTGCCTCGTGGCTACCCGGGAGCCATCCCCCACCTGAGCTTCCATATCGGCGCTCACGACGTGGACTCGGGCGCGGACGCGGTGGTGGAGCGGGTGGCACGGGAGACGGAGCCGTTCACCGTCTACAGCGCCGGCCTCGGGGTGTTCCCGGGGCCGGTCGTGCACCTCACGGTCGCGCGGTCGCCCGCCGCCGCGGCGCTGGCCGTCCGGCTCGAACGCGACCTGGCCGCCGCCGGGTTTCCGTCGACCGACCCCTACTTCACGCCGGAACGCTGGATGCCGCACATCACGCTCGCCCACCGCAACCTCGAGGGAGTCGAGCTGGGCGCCCTTCTCGCGTGGCTCGTCGTCCAGGACGTGACGTGGCAGATCCCGCTGGACAGCCTCTCCGTCGCCCGCGAAACAGAAACGGGCGCGGAAATTCTTGCCACCTTCCCCCTGGGAGCCTGACTCGCCGTCCCCAACCCGAAAGCTGCCAATGGAAAGGTCTCTGTGTCCCCAGCATCTCTGTGCTTAACTATCCCTCGATGAAGACGCTCCGCATCTCCCACCCGGCCCTCCAGGGCGCGCACCGCGAAGAGACCATCCACTTCTACACCCGGGTCCTCGGGATGGACCTGGTGCTCCGCCAGCCGAACCTGGACTACGAGCCCGAGGAGCACCTCTTCTTCCACGTCGGCAACGACAACTTCATCGCCTACTTCGTGCCCAAAGAGGGGGTGGACCCTTCGACGTACGCGCAGGCACAGTCCGGCTCCGGCCACATGGACCACCTCGCCATCGACATCGAACTGGGCGATCTCCCCGCGTGGGAAGCGCGCCTCCGCGAATTCGGCGTCGAGTACGAAGGCCCGGTCGACCGCGGATACGAACGCTCGCTCTACTTCAAAGACCCGAACAATGTGACAGTCGAACTGCTGGCGTGGCTCACGCCGCCGCCTGCCGGGATACCGCAGGCCGAGCTGATCAAGCGTGCACAGGCACTCCGCGAAGCGCGCGGTGCGGGTTTCATCGAAGACCAGGACGTACGGGCAGCCATCGCCGAACTCAAACGCTGACCGTTTGAGTTGCGTTTGGCAGAGGCCGGGTGGTGTGGGTTTTTCACCGGGCGAACCCCGCCGACCGCTTGCCCGTCGTCGCGCCGGGAGGCTGCCGGCGCGGTAAGGTCCGATTTCCACCGGGCAGGCAACCCGGAGCCGTGACATTTCAAACGTGTCGCAGTGCGCCCCGCGAACGTAGCACAGGACGTAACAGGCACTGCTCAAACCATCTCAAACCCATCTATCACCATCTCCGTTTCCCAAAGAGCCAGTCATCTGTTTCCATGGGTTGAAGAATGCTGGACGCAATCGAAATCCACGTGGCCGGGGGAAATGGCGGGAACGGGGTGGTGAGCTACCACCGCGAGAAGTTCGTGCCCGAGGGCGGGCCGGACGGGGGCGATGGCGGGCGCGGCGGGCGCGTGTTCCTGCGCGCCGTGGACGACCTGTACACCCTTGAGCAGTACCGCTCGAAGCGGAAGTTCCGTGCCGGCAACGGGGGCAATGGCGGGCCGAACCTCCGCACGGGCGCCCACGGCCAGGACATCTACCTCGATGTCCCGGTGGGGACTGTCGTGCACGACGTGGAAACGGGCGACCTTATCGCGGACCTCTCGAACGTCGGCGACGTCGTGCTCGTTGCCCACGGCGGCCGCGGGGGCTGGGGGAACAAGCGGTTCGCCACCTCGACGAACCAGACGCCCGGCTTTTCGCAGAAGGGGCAGGAAGGCGAGGAGCTGGACATCCGGCTGGAACTTCGGCTGCTCGCCGACGTGGGCCTCATCGGGCTGCCGAACGCGGGGAAGTCGACGCTCCTTTCCGCGGTTTCGAACGCGAAGCCGAAGATCGCGAACTACCCGTTCACCACGCTGGAGCCGATGCTCGGGGTGGTCAACGTGGGCTACGAGCGCTTTACGATGGCCGACCTGCCGGGGCTGGTGGAGGGGGCAAGCGAGGGCTACGGCCTGGGGTTCGAGTTCCTCAAGCACATCCGCCGCTGCCGTGTGCTGCTCCACCTGATCGATAGCCAGTCGCCGGACCCGGTGACGGACTACGAGCTCATCGAAGGCGAACTGCGTGCGTACGACCCGAAGCTGGAGGATGTCGCGCGCGTCGTCGCTGTCACGAAGTGCGACCTCGACGAAGCGCGTGCGCGGGCATCGGCCGATGCCCTGGAAGCGCACCTTGGCCGGCCGGTGCGGGTGATCTCGGCTGAGCTGGAAACCGGCACGGAAGCGTTGATGGCCGAACTGATGGCCCTTGTGAACGAGGCGAAGGCGAGGGCCGCCGAGGAGCCTGAGGAGGAGGTCCCGGTCCTCCGGCCCGCGAGCGCTGAGCGCTTCTCCGTGCGCAAGGAGGCTGAGGGCAGGTTCGTCGTCGAGGGCTACCGGCCCGTGAGCTTCGTGAAGATGATGGATACCGAGATGCCGGGCGCGCAGGATGAAATCCTCCGCCGCCTGGAGCGCTGGGGCATCGCGAAGGTCCTCCGCCGGGAGGGCATCAAGGAGGGCGACATCGTGGTGTTCGGCGATGTCGAGCTGGAGTGGGAAGGCTGATCTCGAGGCGGCAAAGGGAAGGGGCCCCGCGGGGCCCCCTTCCACTTGACTGACGACTGGCAGTGACGGCCGCGGGCTAGCCCATCCGCTCGAAGATCGTGGCGATGCCCTGGCCGCCGCCGATGCAGAGGCTAACGATGCCGTAGCGGCCGCCGGTCCGCTCGAGCTCGTGCATGAGCTTGACGGTGAGGATCGCGCCAGTCGCGCCGATGGGGTGGCCGAGGGCGATGGCGCCGCCGTTCGGGTTCACCTTCTCGGGGTCGAGCGAGAGTTCGCTGGCGCAGGCGCAGGAGACGCTGGCGAAGGCCTCGTTGAGCTCGATGACGTCGATCTGATCCATCGTCATCTGGGCTTTCGCGAGGACCTTGCGGATGGCCGGGATGGGGCCGCTGCCCATGATGGCCGGGTCCACGCCGGCTTCGGCGCGGGCGACGATGCGCATGCGCGGGGTGGCCCCGAGTTCTTTCGCTTTCGTCGCGCTCATCAGCGTGAGGGCGGCCGCGCCGTCGTTGATGCCGCTGGCGTTGCCGGCGGTGACGACGCCGCCTTCCTTGAAGGCCGGGCGGAGCTTGGCCAGCGCTTCCGCGGTGGTCGCGCGTGGGTGCTCGTCGGTGTCGAAGGTCTGCTCTTCGCGGCCGACTTTGACGGTGATGGGCGCGATCTGGTCCTTGAAGCGGCCGGCTTCGATGGCGGCGATGGCGCGCCGCTGGCTCTCCGCGGCGAACTCGTCCTGGGCGACGCGGCTGACTTCGAATTGTTCGGCCAGGTTCTCGGCGGTGATGCCCATGTGGTAGCCCTTAAACGGGTCGCTGAGGAGGTGGATGATGCCGTCTTCGATGGTGTCGTGGCCGAGGCGGTAGCCCGAGCGGGCCTTGCGCAGGTAGAAGGGCATGCGCGTCATGTTCTCGGCGCCGCCGGCGACAACGACTTCGGCGTCGCCGCTCTGGATGAGGCGGGAGGCGGTGTTGATCGCTTCGAGGCCGGAGCCGCAGATGCGGTTCACGTTCATTGCCGGTGTGGCGATGGGGAGGCCGGCTTTGACGGTGCTGTGGCGCGACAGGTAGGCGTCTTCGGCCACCTGGCCGACGATGCCCATGACGACGGAGTCGACGTTTTCGGGGTCGATGCCGGCGCGGGAGACGGCTTCCTTGATGACGTGGGCGCCAAGGTCGGAGGCGGGGACTTCGGCGAGGGAGCCCTGGAACCTGCCGATGGCAGTCCGGACGCCGCTGGTAATGACGACATCTTCCATGGTGTTTCGAGTCCTGAGTGCAGAAGTGCTGGGTGCTGCCCAGACGGCACGGCCCGGTCATTGTACGGAGGGTGAGAAGGTGGTGGTAGTGGATGGGAGGGGAGGGAGGGATAGGCGGGGGCTATCGCTCGTGGGAGCCGAGAGTGAAAAGGCAAAAGGCAAAGGCGGTCAGTCCTGCTGAGCGAGCAACGAGTGCAGGACTACGTCTGCACATCCTCCGTCCGCCAGAGGTACCAGCAGGCGACCGTCGCCCAGGGGCGCCAGGGTTCACCGATGCGGAGGACTTCCGGCGGCTTCGGCAGCGCTTCGAGGCCGTACTGCTTCATCAGCGCGCGGTTGATGCCCACGTCGTTCACGGGCAGCACATCGGGACGGCCGAGGTGGAACATCAGGAACATCTCGGCGGTCCACCTCCCGATGCCGCGCACGCGCGTGAGGTGGGCGATGATCTCCTCGTCGTCCCAGTCGTGGAAGTGCTGGTGCGAGAGTTCGCCGCTGGCGAAGTGTTCGGCGAGGCTGCGGATGGAAGCAACCTTCTGACGCGACAGCCCTGCGGCGCGGAGGTCGTCGTCGCTCGCCGCGAGGACCTGTGCCGGCTGCGGGAAGGCCTCGCCTTCGAAGCCCCAGAGGGCAATGAAACGCCTGAAGATGGTCCCCGCAGCCGTGCCCGAAAGCTGCTGGAAGATGATGCTGCGGGCGAGCGCGCGGAACGGGTCCGCGCTCGGCGCCCAGCCGCGGAAGGGTCCGACGGCGCCGATGACGCGCGCCATCACGGGGTCGTTCGCCAGGTGGGCGAGGGCGGCCTCGGGGTCGATGCGGCGGTGCATATGCCGCCGAGGGTAACGCGCGAGGACCCGGCGCGTAACGTTACCGGGGCAAGGAGTCGATCTCGGACGTGTCCGCGGCCTCGAAGCGGCAGGCAGTGCCACATGCCGCGGGTACCGCGCGGAGAACGTTAGCCGGGGACGCGGTCGATCTCGAGGGCATCCGCGGCCTTGAACTGGCAACCACGGTAAATCTCGTGTGGCACGGAGCCGACGGCGCGGCGCAGTTCTTCGTCCGACGGCCGTTCTGCCACGCCGGAGCCATTCTCGCGGAGACAGGCGGCCATATGATCGCGGAGGGCCTGAAGCTCGACTTCGCTCGGAGCAGTGTGCTGAGCCCACAGGAACTCGACTTGGGCGGAACCTGCGCGGCATTCGTTCACGGCGGCGAATTCCGCTTCTGGCCGGGAGCCGTCGGGGCTGAAGATGCGGGCGGTGTAGGAGTAGACACCGCGTTTCGAGAGTCGGGGCCCTGTCACCATCTCCTCAGAGCGCCCGTAACCCGTGGAGTGGACCACATCGAGGCCCGCGCGCTCGATGCAACTCACGGTGCGCAGCACAGCCTGCTGGTACTCCTCGAATGTGAGCGTGCCATCGCGGATGAGGTCCTTCTCGAAATCGGTCGAGACGCGAAGCCACTCGCCAAGGCGCTCCGGCGGAATGTGGTATGGCTGCGGAGCCACGAAACCTGGTGGAAGAGAGGCACCGGCCTCAGCACGTCCCGCTCCCGGCCGGTCGTCGAAGAGCTTCGCCATGCCGAGTCCCGCGGCGAGCGCGAAAAGCGAGAGTGCCAGGCCGACGACGAGGGCTTTGGGTGAGGACCAGGATTTCATGGGTAGTGCGTCCATGGATGTACCCAATTCGAGCAGCTGCCGCCCGCCTCACACCCGGAATGCTCCGAGTCGACGATGGTAGCATTCCAGTGCCACATGACGTACTCGCCATCCGAAGGTTCGTAGGACCAGCCGGGCCCGACGGGGGAGTACCAGTAGGGGTAGCGGTAGTACTGGCCGGATAGGTACACCCAGTTGCAGTAGCCGTCGTTGAAGTCCTCCGCGTACGTGAGGGTTTTGATGTAGCTCCCGTCTTCGAAGGTACTGCCAAGCACAACGCAACCTTCGCTCTCGAAAAGGGGAGTCGCATCGGCGAGCACCCCTGCGTTCGGCAGGAGTGAGGCGGTCAACGCCACGGCGGTGAATATTCCTCGACGCACTTGGGAGGAAATGTAAGAGCGGCCTGCCGGATCGCTCCAGCGTCAGTTGGACGGGTGATCGGACGCGAAAACGGCGCCAGCTTTCAGCAGTGCGTGCGCGTCGGCGCTGCACTTGAAGCGGCACTCCTGGTGGGTTGAGAACCACACCCCCACCACGGCGAGCGAGCGGTTCGTGCCGGCGGCAGTGCAGACGCGGTCGGTCAATCGTTCGATTATCCGGCGGACGTCCCGGTCACTGCGGAAGAGCCGTTCTGCGATTTCGAGCGACTTCCATCCGGTCACGGTCGCAGCGAGGATGCGGCTCTCGTCCTCGGTTAAGTTCGGCAGGTGGATCCCCGCGAGGAGTTCGAACACCTCGGTTGGTCCGAGCGCCATCAGCTGCCTCCGTCGGGGCGGATTGTGGCTCGCCGGCAGTCTAGCACAGCCCATTGAGCGTCCGCGGGTACAATCGCCCCGTGCCAAACCTCTTCTCCCTCGAAGGCAAGCTCGCGATCGTCACCGGCGGTTCGCGCGGCATCGGCTACGGCATCGCCAGGGCCTTTGTCCAGGCGGGTGCGCGCGTGGTTATCACCGCGCGCAACGAGGCGCAACTCCAGCAGGCCGCCGCCAGCCTCGGGCCCAACTGCATCGCCCGCCGCTGCGACAACTCGGACGTCGCGGACATCGCCGCGATGGTCGATAGCGTGGCCGCGCTCGGGCCAATCGACATCCTGGTGAACAACGCCGGCATCAGCCCCTACTACAAGCGCGTCGAGCACGTGACCCCGGAGGAGTTCGACCGCGTTTCGGACGTGAACCTGCGCGGCACCTACTTCTGCTCGGTCGAAGCGGCGAAGTGGATGTTCGAATCCGGTGGCGGCAGCATCATCAACGTCACTTCGGTGACCGGGATTGTGCCCGTGGAAAAGCAGGGCGTTTATGCCGCCACGAAGGCCGGTGTCCACCAGCTGACAAAGACCATGGCGCTCGAATGGGCGGCCCGCAACGTGCGCGTGAACGCCATCGCGCCGGGCTGGGTGGAGACCGACCTCGTCGGCGACCTGCTCGCGAGCCGCCACGGCGAAGGCATCAAGGGCGATATCCCCCTCGGGCGGGTAGCCACCCCGGAAGACATCGCCGGCGCGGCGGTCTGGCTTGCGAGCGACGCCGCCAGCTATGTCACCGGCAGCATTATCGTGATCGACGGCGGGAGGCAGTTGCGGTGACCGCTGACGCGCAGGGCCGCGAGTTGCTCGCACTGGCCACCGAAATCGCGGCCGCGGCCGCTGTCGTGGTGGAGCGCTTCGCGGCCGAGCGTACCTACGCCATCGAGACGAAGAGCAGCCCCACCGACCTGGTCACCGAAGCGGACCGCGAAGCCGAGGCGCTCATCGTGGGGCGCATCCTCGCGGCGCGGCCGAACGACGGGCTCCTGGGCGAAGAAGGCGCCCTGGCCGAAGGCTCCACCGGCATCCGCTGGCTGATCGACCCCATCGACGGGACGACGAACTTTGTCTACGGGGTGCCGGCCTACAGCGTGTCGATCGGCGTCGAGCGGCAGGGCCGGATGATCGCGGGCGTCGTCCACGACGTGGCGCTGAGGGAGGCGTACACGGCCTCGCTGGGCGGTGGCGCGCACCTCAACGGGCGGCCCATCCACGTATCGGCACGCACCGACCTCGCGAGCTCGCTCTGGGGCATCGGGTTCGCCTACGACAGGCTGCGGCGCGGCAAGCAGGCGAACTTTTACGACCGCGTGCTCACAGACATCCGCGATGTGCGGCGGATGGGCTCGGCCGCACTGGACCTGTGCCGCGTGGCCTGCGGCCAGCTCGACGGGTACTTCGAGTTCCAGCTCAACCCGTGGGACATCGCCGCCGGCGGCATCATCGTGCGCGAGGCCGGGGGTGTGACGGCCGGGTTTTTCGGGCACACCTTCGAGGACGGTTACGTGCTGGCGACGAACCCGCACCTCGCCGGCCCCATGGCGGAGGTGCTCAGGAAGTACGAGGAGCCGCAGGGGCCGCCGGTACCGCCCGCAGCGCCGCCGGCGTAGAGTGCGCCATCCCCCCGGGAGGGACTCGCATGCCCACGTTCGACCGCCACATCGGCATGGAGTACGAGGAGCTTGAAGATGGCACGGGGGTCGGCTCCATCCGCATCGAGGATCACCACTGCAACCCGACCGGGAACATCAACGGCGGGGTGTTCCTCTCGATGGCGGACAACCTGGCCACGGGCGCGGCCAACCAGGCTTACTTCGAGAAGACGGGCGAGCGGAAGTTCATGGTGGGCGTGGACCTGCACGCGGTGATGCTGGCGAACCAGCAAGGGGGGACGATCCGTGCCACTTCGACGCCGGTGCGGGTGGGGCGGCGGATCACTGTGATCCGCACCACCGTGACCGGGGACAACGGGACGGTTCTGTGTGAAGTGACGACTACTCACGTGCCGACGTGACCACGAGCCATGAAGGCTGAGTTACTCGACGCCGAGACAGAGCGGGTGCCCGGCCGGGTCCAGGATGACGCGGAGATCCTCCCGGTCCTGGAAGTCCGCGAGGCGGCCGCCACAGGCAAGGGCATGCGCGGTGGCCGCCGCCAGGTCGTCGACGCGCATATCCAGGTGGATCATCTTCCATTGCTCGCCGGGCTGTTCGGGCCAGACCGGGGGCTGGTAGTCCTCGTACGGCTCGAACGAGATGTCGGGGCCACCGTCGGGGTTGCCGAGAATGATGAACGTGCCGTCGCGCCACCTGATCTTCCAGCCGAGGAGCGGGCCATAGAACGCGGCCATTGCTTCAGAGTCTCGGCAGTCCATGTTGATGGTGCCGATAGCGATGCGCGGGCGGGGCAGCCATCCAGCGAATCATAGATCCGACCGTCAGGGAGGCAGCGCGCGCGTGGGCCCTCCCCCGCGACCCCTCTCCCGCGCGCGGGAGAGGGGAGCGTGGGCTGGAGTGCGAATTTGGGAGATTGTGCCGTCCCGGGCCCGGTGGAGGGGGAGGTCTTCGCGGCGCGCGTGGGCCCTCACCCCCGGCCCCTCTCCCGCGCGCGGGAGAGGGGAGGGTCTTCCGGCGGAAACGGGAGAAGTCCGTGCCCGCGACTACCGCTTGATAAGGCCGCGGCGGTGGGCTTCTTCGATGACCTGGATGACGTTCGTCGCGGCGCCTTTGCGGATGCTGTCGGTGACGGTCCAGAAGGTGATGGCGCCGGGGAGCGAGCTGTCGCCGCGGATGCGGCCGACGCGCACGTCGTCGGTGCCGACGACGTCGGCGGGGGTGGGGTAGAGCTCCCGCGCGGGGTCGTCGACGACGGTGACGCCCGGGGCAGAGGCGATGAGCTCGCGCGCTTCGGCGGGGTTGATGGGGCGTTCGAACTCCGCCCAGACGTTCATCGCATGTCCGAAGAACGTGGGGATGCGGACGCACGAGGCGCTGATGGCGATGTCGGGCGCGTGCAGGATCTTGCGCGTTTCGTTCGCCATCTTGATTTCTTCTTTCGTGTAGCCGCCCTCGTCGAACAGGTCGATCTGGGGGACGGCGTTGAAGGCGATGTCGCGCTTTTGCGTGCCCGAAGGTTCGTGACGGCCTTCGAGGGCGGCGGCGGTTTCGGTGCGGAGGCCCTCAACGGCGGCCGAGCCGGCCCCTGCGACCGCCTGGTAGGTGCTCACGATGATGCGGCGCAGGGGGTTCACCCGGTGGATCGGGGCGAGGGCCATGACCATCGGGGTGGTGGTGCAGTTCGGCTGGCTGACGATGCCCTTGTGCCAGGCGAGGTCCTCAGCGTTGATCTCCGGGATCACCAGCGGCACCTCGGGGTCCATGCGGTAGGCGCTGGAGTCATCGATGACGAAACTGCCGTTCCGCTGCGCGATGGGCGCGAACTGCTTCGAAGCGGAGCCTGAGGCGGAGAGGAAGACGATCTCGTCCTGCGGGGTGAAGCTGGCTTCGGTCGTCTCTTCGATCGTGATCTGCTGGCCGCGGAAGTCGACGGTCTTCCCGGCGGAGCGCGCGGTGGCGAGCAGGCGGAGGCGCTTGACCGGGGTCTTGCGCTCCTCAAGCAGTTTGAGGAATTCGCGGCCAACGATGCCGGCGCCACCGACCACGGTGATGTTATAGGCGTCCACAGGGCGCACTCCGGGGGGAAGGGTAGAGGTTATGGTAGCCCGGAGAAGGGAGAAGGGAGAAGGGAGAAGGGAGAAGGGAGGAGGGACGAGGGAGGAGGGAGGAGGGAGAAGGGAGAAGGCCCGCTCAGGGCGCTTGCTCACGCTCGCCGAGGGCGGCAACGCCGGAAAGCGCGGCGAACGCCAGCGGAAGCACGGGCACAAGCGCCAGTGCCACGGAGTCGACGCGGGCGAACGCCCACAGCAACGCTGCGATTTCGAGCGCCAGGAACGCGACCGCGGGCAGGACTCGCGGCAGGAAGAACAGGGCCGCGACCGGGATCGCGGTCAACCCGAAGACCATCGCCAGGCCCCCGGTGAGGGCGGCCGATGCGCCGCTGTTCGCATCGAATGCGGCCATGACCCCCCCGAGCAGCACGATGAGAAGGCCGAGCAGGAAGGCGAGGCCGGCGCCTACGAGCGTCAGCACGCCCGCGCTCATCCTCCAGCCAGCAGACCGCAACACACGCCGAGTGTACCCCTACTGCGCGATGTCGATGACCAGGCGGGCCGGGTCGTTCAGCGTCGAGACCTTGAACGGCTTCTCTCCGCTGAGGGCGAGCGCGTAGGTGGTTACGGCCTCGAAGTCGCACGTCCCGAACGCCCGCTTGATTGTCTGCAGCTGCGGCGAGAGGTCTCTTGGCGCCGTCGCCTGACCCTGTTCGTTGTGCGCGTCCGCGGGGCGCATGTCCACGAGCAGGATGGCGGCGGGCGCGGTCCCGCCTCCGATAAACGCGGTCACGTCCTGGCCGCTGCCGCAGTTCACCGCCTCGTCCACGTAGGCGACGCGGTAGCCGGGTATGCGGTTGTCGGCGAATTCGAACACGATCCGGTCGAAGCCCTGCTGGGCAGCCGCTCGAACCGCGACCAGACGCGAGGGCGGCTGGTTCTGCGGCGCCGCCACCTCCACGGGCTGTGTGCTTCCCTGGAAAGGCCCGGGCGTGCCGGCCGGCGTCTCCACCGCCGGGGTGCCGGCCGGGCTGGTCGGCGTGGCAGTCGCGCCGCCGGCGGCCGCGGTCGGCGTCTCGTCATCATCGTCATCGCCGTTGCAGGCGCCGAAGGCGAGCGCCGGCAACAGGATCGTCAGCGGGAGAAGCGTCCTCATTCGCATCCTTCAAGCATGCCTCAGGCCGGTTCAGACCGGCGAAAGGGAATCGTGCCCCTGTCACTCCGCGCCGGATTCTGCTCTGCTACGCGGCCATGAGTACCGGAGTCATCATCGAAGCCGCGATCAACGGCGCCACGCCGAAGAGCCGCAACCCGAATTCACCTCGCACGCCGGCGGAAATCGCCTCCGACGGCCTGCGCTGCTTCGCCGCTGGCGCCGGCATCGTCCACAACCACAACGACGAGCCGGTGGTCGGCGGCAGCAGTGGGGTGCACCGCCCGGAGCCGTACATCGAGGCGTGGCGGGCGATCCTCGCGGAACGCCCGGACGCCTTGCTCTACCCGACGATGGCCGGCGGCGGCCCGCACACGAACATCGAGGAGCGCTACGCCCACATCCCCGCCCTCGCGGCGGCCGGCGTCTGCCGCATCGGCCTCGTCGATCCCGGCTCGGTCAACGTTGGACCGATGGACTCCGGCGGCCTGCCTGCCGGCAACGCAACCTACATCAACACGTTCGCCGATGCCCGCCACATGTTCTCCACGTGCCTCGAGCTCGGCCTCGCGCCCAGCATCTCCATCTTCGAACCAGGCTTCCTGCGCGTGGCGCTCGCCCATCACCGGGCGGGCTTGTTGCCCCCCGGCGCGCTGGTCAAGCTCTACTTCGGCGGAAGCAACTGGGGCCTGCCGCCGACACCCGCATCGCTCGACGCCTACCTTGCGATGCTCGAAGGCACGGGCTTGCCCTGGTCCGTGGCTGTGCTGGGCGGGGACTTGCTCTCGCTCCCCCTGGCCGAATACGCGCTCGAACGCGGCGGGCACCTCCGCGTCGGCCTGGAGGACTACGCGGGCGCGCGCACTCCCTCGAACGTGGAACTTGTCGAGCGCGCCGTCGACCTCTGCCAGCGCAAGGGGCGGGAAGTGCTGGGCCCGGCCGGGGCCGCCGCCGAGCTGCGGATCCCGTAAACGCGCCCTCACGGTGGCACTGGCCAGTGCGCGAACTTCGCCGCACCCTTGCATGAGATGCGAGTGTTCTTCCTGGCCGCTGTCCTCTGCTTCGGCGTCCTCCTGGCCGGCTGCGAAAAGCCCGACCGCTCCTACGTCACCTCCCCCACGCTCAAGACGCTCATCGGCACGACCACGGGCAACACCGCCTTCAACCCTCCCGAATCGCCCCCTCCGGCGAAGGACCCGCCCCAGGGGTGGGAGGTGAACTTCGGCCTCGCGCGCTGGGCGGAGCTCGAAAACGGCTCGCCGTCGCTCGAAATCATCGGCCAGGTGGCGACGAAACCGGGCGCGGGCTTCGAACTGTGGATCGAAACCGAAGGCCGCACTGTCGCCCGCTGGTCGGCCGGCTCCACCGCGAACTACGTCGGGACGGTCTGCTTCCAGCTCGAGCTCGAAAAGGATGGCGAAGCTGTCCCGCTCGGGACAGGCAAGCACACGGCCACAATGGTCTTTCGCGACCCCGAAGGAGAAGTGGTCGCTGCGCGGAAGATCGATGTCACGAACACCGTCCCGAAGCTCGAAGGGGCAGTCCCCGGCCCGGCCAGCGACGTCATGCGCGAGGCGCTCGCCTGCCGCCGCGGGCAGTGACGTTCAGCGAGAGCCCCGTGAAGATCCGGTGGTCCCGGCGCGATCCTCTCTGCCGGCGCCCCGGAACTCCAGCCAGGTCTTCAGCATGGCTTCTCCCTCCCACAGGCCCATCCGGTTGTGCGAGTCCGCGCCACGGTGCACGCCGTCGCTCTTCTTCAGATCCATCCGCCCCGAGGCCGCCGGGATCCGGCCGGTGCCGATGTAGGGCACGTGTACGCTCGCGCAGAACCGCTCGATCTCGCCCTCCACTTCGATGCGGCGTGCGTTGAAGCGCTCGTGCGACCCGGGGATGCCGTCGTCCGGGCCCCGCCCGTCGCCCGTCCCCTTCACGAGCAATGCGATGTTCTCGCGCGTGGTCACCCGCCGGACGACCTCTTCCATCACGGCGATGACCTGGCTCGTAGCGAAGGGTGTGTCGCCACCGATAACCCGGTGCGCGATCCGGCGGCCCAACTTGAAACCGGGGTTGCGCGCGAGGGACGGCCGCTTCGCCGCGCCCAGCGCCGCCCCCGCGATGGGCTTGCCCGCGCGCCCCAGCAGGCGCTCGATCCTCCTCGGGACCGACTCGTAGGCGTACCAGAACCAGGTGACCTTCAGGAACACGAGGTCCGGCTCATAGCGGTCCATCCACTCGTCCACGAGGCGCGGCAGCTCAGGTCCCGGCCAGATTGCGCGGACCACGGTCTCCACCGGTTCGCCGATTTGCGCCGCGATGAGGTTCTGGGAGTAGTACCAGCCCTGGTCTTCGACTGGCACCGCCGGGTTCAAATCGTCGCTGTTGCCCAGCCGCAGGATCTTCATCGCCGCAGTCTAAGTGGATTCATGACGCGGTACACGGCGCGCCCTCGCGGGGGGATGCTCCTGCCCGGTCATGGTCAGCGCGGCAGATCTTCCACATGGAGGCCGAAGAGCGGCGGCGGCTCCAATCCGAGCTGGCGCAGGTATTCGCAGAGCTGGCTGCGGTGGTGCGTCTCGTGTTCGATGAGGCCGCCGATGACCCGCCGCCAGGCAGGGAACGGCTCGCCCCTGGTTTGCGGGATCAGTTTTTCGAGGTCGGCATCGATGAGCCCCGCAACAACCTTTTTCCCGGTGCGCAGCACCAGCCTCCGCATGGCGAGAGCTGTCGCGTCCGCCTTCACCGCATGTCCCCGGTAGTGCAGTTCGCCGGTCTGGATGCCGCCCAGGTTCATCAGCCTGGTGTTCGCGATGTGTGTCACCAGTTCGGCTGTGGTGAATTCTCCCGGCGCCGGCCGCCATCCGAGGTCTTCGTCCCGCAGCCGTTCGACCGCTTCGTAGGTGCGCGCATGGACGTTGGTGACGTACTTGATGAGGTCCTCTTTGCCGATCATCCAGGAAGCGTAGCTGCTCTCGTGACACGCATGCGAGCGACCCCGCGGCTTAACGCCGCGATAATGCTGTTGTGTACCATCGGATTTCTTCGATGTTGAAGCCCCAACCTCGTTTCGCCCCCTACTTCGCCGAGGCGCTTGGCACGTTCGCGCTCGTGTTCGCGGGCCCCGGCGCCGCGGCAGTCGACGCGGCGAGCGGTGGCGCTGTCGGAGGCGTGGGCGTCGGCATGAGTTTCGGCCTGATCGTGATGGCGATGATTTTCGCCGTCGGGCACATCTCCGGGTGCCACATCAACCCCGCAGTGACCCTCGGCATGTTCTCGCTCCGCAGGATTTCCGCGCGTCGTGCGGCGCTCTACATCGTTGCCCAGCTGGCGGGCGCCGTGCTGGCGGCGCTGGCCATTGTGGCCATCGTCGGTGACGAGGGAGACGCGGGAGCCACCGTCCCGCACATCAACGGCGCCGATGCGGCGTTCTGGTCCGAACTCATCCTGACCTTTTTCCTCATGTTCGTCGTGCTCGCGGTGGCGACCGACGCGCGCGCCCAGGGCTCCCTGGCGGCGGTCGCCGTCGGCGGGTACGTCGGTTTCGCCGCGACGGGCTGGGGCGCCGTGGCGAACGCCTCGATGAACCCGGCGCGTTCGTTCGGGCCCGCGGTGGCAGCCGGTGTTTGGGAATCGCACTGGGTCTACTGGCTTGCGCCGATCGCCGGCGCCCTCCTGGCCGCGGCCGTCTACGAGGTGCTGCGCGAACCGCGCCCGGAGCAGGCGCATGGCGCATGATCGGCCGCAGGTCCTGTTCGTCTGCGTCCACAACGCCGGCCGCTCCCAGATGGCAGCCGCGCTGACCGATGCCCTCAGCGGCGGCGACGTCCTCGTCCGCTCGGCCGGTTCTGAGCCCGCCGAACGTCTGAACCCTCGCGTCGTCGAGGCGCTGGCCGAGATCGGCCTCGACATCTCCCGCGAGTTCCCGAAGCCTCTTACCGACGATGCCGTCCGCGCGGCCGACGTCGTCGTCACCATGGGCTGCGGCGACACCTGCCCGTTCTTTCCCGGCAAGCGCTACGTCGACTGGGACCTGGAAGATCCTGCGGGCAAAGACATGGCCACGGTGCGCCGAATCCGCGACCGGATCGCGCTGCACGTGGCCGACCTGCTCGCGGAGCTCGGGATTCCCGTCCGCGAATTGTGATGATCCTCACGTAACGCTGCCTTCGAGGCAGCTTCCTCGGGATTCTCCCTATCTCGCCAACAGATAGACTCCAGTACCCTATGCGCGGGCCCCTCCCCAGGCCCCAGGAGCAGCCTTTGACCCCGGAACCCGCCGAGCCCGGCGCCGCGCCGAGCGACCCGGTCCTGAGGGCCATGCTGGAAGCCAGCGGGGTCTGGCTCTGGGATTGCGACCTCGAACAGGACCTTTCGTCGTACCAGGACGGCTTCTGGGAGCAGTACGGTTACGACCGGTCCCGCTTCGCGGAAACGTTCGATTTCATCCAGGTCGTGCACCGGGCCGACCTCGGCGCCGTAACCAACGCCTGGCGCGCCCATGTCGAAGGCGAAACGGAGATCTACGCCGCCGAGTGGCGCCTGCTTACTGCCGCCGGCGAATGGCGCTGGATCCGCTCCCGCGGCAGGGTCATCTCTCGCGACGCCAGCGGGCGCGCCCTCCGCATGGCCGGTACCTACACCGACATCACGGACTTGAAGCAGTTAGAAGCCGCCTGGGCGGAACGGTGCGCTGAGCTCGACTCCGTGTTTGCGAACAGCCACGACGGGCTCGCGCTCATCGCGCCGGACCTGACGATCCTGCGCGCAAATGCGGCTGCGGCCGGGATTATCGAACGCCTCACCGGCTTCCGCCTCTCCGAGGGCCAATCCATCCTCGACATCCCGGCCGTTACCGCGGAACGCCTCCTGGTCAACGACATCAAGCGCGCGCTCGCCGGCGCGCCCGCGATCCCGGAGCGGTTGTTCGGCGCCCCCGCAGCCGGGCTCTGGGTCGAAACGAGCTGCTCCCCGGTTTATCACGACGACGGCACCATCCTCGGCGCAGCGGTTTCGCTCCGCGACGTCACCGAACGCAAGCAACTCGAGCTCACCCGCCTGCAGACCGTGCGCCTCGAAAGCATGGGCCTCCTCGCCAGCGGCGTCGCCCACGATTTCAACAACCTGCTCGCGGCCATCATCGGCAACATCGACCTCGCCGCGCTCGAGGCGGACGAAGCCGTCCGGCCCATGCTCGCCGACGCGAAAGAGGCTGCCCGCCGCGCCTCGGAGCTGGTCAAAGAGCTGCTTTCCTTCGCCGCGGGCCAGGCGCCGGGCGCCGAAGCACGCGACCTGGCGAAGCTCGTGCACGAGATCGTCCGCTACGCGCGCATGATCCCGGGCCAGACCGCTTCGGTCGTGGAAGAGCACGACGCGCCGCTACCGCCCGTCCAGGTCGATGCGACCCGGATCCGCCAGGTCATCCTCAACCTTGTCGTCAACGCCCTCGATGCAACCAGGGAATCGGGCGGCACCGTGCGGGTCCGCACCTTTCGCGTGGGACGACCCGCGCAAGTGCAGGGCGAACTCGCGGCGGAGCCACGCCCGGCGCGAGAATACGTGGTCTTGCAGGTCGCTGACGATGGACCGGGCATTGAGCGCGAAACGCTCGCCCGCATCTGGGACCCCTTCTTCACTACCAAGCCTTCCGGGCACGGCCTCGGCCTGCCATCGGTGCTGAGCGCCGTAACGAGCCACGGCGGCACCGTGTCCGTCCATTCCGAGCCGGGAAAAGGCGCGACTTTCAACGTCTTCCTCCCCGTCGATTGACCCCTGGCCGCCACGCTCGCCCTTACTCGCGCTTAACAGGCGGCCCAATCTCACTTTCCGTAGCCGGCGTACCACGTGTGACGGTCTCCCTCCGCCGTCCAGGAGTGCCGCACATGGAAGTCGTCCTCAACCGCTGGCGGTCCGCTGCCGTCCTTGCCGTGCTCATGCTCGCCGTCGCCGCCGGCCCCCGGGACGCCCGCGCCGCTGACGCCCCGGTGAGCATCGCGAACTTCGCCTTCGCCCCCGCCAGCGTCGCGGTGAACGTGGGCGATACCGTGACGTGGACCAACAACCAGGGCGGTGTCCCCCACACCGCCACCGCGGACGGCGGTGCGTTCGATTCCGGCACCCTGAGTGGCGGCGCCAGCTTCGCCCACACGTTCACCGCGCCCGGCACGTTCGCCTATCACTGCAACATCCACCCCGGCATGACCGGGACGGTGGTCGTCACGGGGACGTCCGCCGCAACTCCCACAACGCCGCCACCGACGCCGACCACGCAACCGCCGACCCCGACGACACCGCCATCGACGCCAACCGCGACTGCGGCAACGGCTACGGCGACAGCGCAAGCCGCCGTGTCGCCCACCTCAGGCGCCACCGCCGCCGCGACTGCGCCGGCATCGTCGGCTTCGCCCACCCCCGGCGCCACCCCTGGGGCGCCCTCCGCCGGCGACGACGATGGCGATAGCGGCGGGAGCAACGCCCTCGCGGTCGGCGCCGGGATCGCCGTTGCCGTACTCGTCGCCGGCGCCGGCGGCTATTTGTTGATGAGGCGGCGCAACCCCGCCTGACCCGTGCCGAAGGGCCCTTCGGCTCGGCCACTCCGGCGCCAGACGCTGGAGGCATGTACCACGGCAGGTGGCTCCGGCCCTACCAGGCGCACGCCCTCTGGAACCTCTCCTACTGCATCGACCGTTTCCCCGGCGAAACGTTCACCGTGATGTTCCCTCGCCAGGCCGGCAAGAACGAAGTTTCGGCGTGGCTCGTCGCGGGGAGGCTCATCGACCGCCACGATTCCGGCGGGAGCATCGTCGTTGTCGCGCCAACCCTCCATCCCCAGGCGCTCCTCAGCTTCGAAAGGACGCTGGCGCGCCTGCGCGGCTGGGCCGCCCTCCTGGGCATCCGCTGCTGGACCGACGGTTCGACGATCCATTGCGGCGCCGCGACCGCCACGTTTCTTAGCGGGCACCCCGATGCCAACGTCGCCGGCCACACCGCCTCCCTCCTCCTCGTCGGGGACGAAGCACAGGACCTGGACGAAGACTGGTTCAACCGCCAGTTCCGCCCGATGACGGCCTCGACGGGCGCTCCCATCGTGCTGTTCGGCACGCCATGGCGGGGCGGTTCCCTGCTCGAAAAGGCGGTGGAACGCAACCGCCGCCGCGACCTCGCCCACGCGCGTGATAGCGCCCGGCCATGGGTCACGTGGCACTACGAAGTGAGCTGGGAGGAGGTCGCCGGCGCCATCACACCCTACGGCGCCCACGTCCTCCAGCAGAGGGAACTCCTGGGCGCCACCAACCCCATCTTCCTCACCCAGTACGAGCTCCGATCGTGCGAGGACGAGTCCCGGCTTCTCACCCCGGCACAACTGGCGGGACTGGCGGGAAGCTTCCCGGCGCTGGCGGCGCCATCCCCGGGCGAGCGCTATTGCGCCGGGCTCGACCTCGCCGGAGACGGGGACAACGCCGACTATTCGGTGCTCACCATCGGCCGCGTCCAGGGCGCCCGCTGCGAAGTGGTCTTCGTCCAGCGCTGGCGCGGCCTGCCCTTCGCCGCCCTCCAAGCCGACGTCCTGGGGCTGGCCCGAGGGTGGGCCGTCGAGCTCCTCCTCTGCGATGCAAGCGGCCTCGGCGCTCCCATAGCCGCAGCACTCGAAGCTGCCCTCGGGCGCGTGGTCCAGCGCTTCGTGTTCACCGCGCAGTCGAAGTCGGAGCTTGGGTTCGAACTGCTCGCGGCGGCAGCCACCGGCAAGCTCGCCATCGCCGGCCCCACAACCGATGGGCTCCGCGCGCTCCGGGATGAGCTCGAAGCGTGCCTGGTCGAACGCCGCGCCGCTGAAAACATCGGCTGGGCTGCCCCGCCCGGCCGGCACGACGACTGCGTCGCCAGCCTCGCGCTCTGCCTGCGGGCAGGGCGGTCTCTCGGGCCGCCGCGGGTGGCCAGGGGCCGCAGCCGCGAGTAACCGCAACGGGCGTCCGGGATCTTCCCTTGAAAAGCGGCCCGCGCGCCGCTACCGTCTCTTCATGCCGCCGCTCGTCAACATGGGCGCACAGATCAAGTGCTCGTTCGGGGCGGCCCCGTCGTCCCTTGTGGTAATCCCGAAAGGCCCGCCGGTGAACGGCGAAAGCAAGCCGGCCGCCACCATCATGGACTTCGCCCCGATCGCGAACATCCCGCCGTTCGGCATGTGCACCGCGCCGACGAACCCCCAGGTGATCGCGGCCCAGGGCGCCCCGGTGCCCTGCCTGCCCGTCACCACGGGTCCCTGGAAGCCGGGCGCGAGCAAGACCATGATCAACAAGCTCCCCGCCCTCACGAAGAACGACATGTGCATGTGCGCCTGGGCCGGGGTGATTACCGTTGTGAATCCCGGGACGACGAAAACACAGGCGAACTAGGCGGCCTCGCCGGTAAAGCCTGCTGCGCCCGTTCCATGGACGTTATCTATCGCTCATATTCGCCATAGCGCGAACCAGATTCGCCTGTGAGTGACAGGCTGTGCGTCCACCTGTTGTCCACTCGATAGACACGTTTAACCTTTGTCGCTCTTACAGGGTTTCTACGGACGGGCTACGGGGTGTTCCCGTATTCTCACCTTGATGTCCACTTTGCGTACGCCCATGGCAACAATGAGTGGACGGGAAGTAGCGGGACGGGTGCCGGCAGGCGGACAGCCGGTGGACCCGGGCCCGTGGCCCTGCAATCAGAAGCGGCAACGTGTGACGGGACAGCCGGAGGTGTGGCGAGAGGAATATCAACAGGGGATGTGAGCTCGGGGAGGAACGGTAGCTCATTTCCATCGAGCCGGTGGGGGATCAACCGGCGCCAGACACCAGGACGGAGAGATCAATGACTCTAGCCCTTTACGGCAAAAGCCGGAGGCGCCAGGGGAGCTTGCTCCTCGCGGCGCTCGTCGCGGTTCTGCTCGCCGTGGCCGCGGGCGTGGCCAGCATGCAAACCGCCCTCGCGCACCACCCGGACATCCGCGTCACTCAGGTCTGTGGCGAATCCAAGGTCACTGTGCACTTCGACTACGTAGGACCGGGTGAACGGACCTACACCATCGAGACGCGCCCGAATAGCAGCGCAGCCTGGACCCAGGTCACACAGTTCCAGGCCTCAGGGAATGTGCAGGATATCTATCCCGCCATTGAAGTAAACCTGCCTTCGACGGTCCAGTACCGGGCGACGATCAGCGGCGGCGCCCAGGACTCGGTCAACCTCGCCAACTTCCAGGTCATCGACTGTCCCGAAATCGTGATCAGCGAAGGACAGTGCGCCACAAGCGGCCCGGCCGGCTTCACCTACCATTTCCTTGCTCCGCAGGGCACCGAAAATGGGCTCGGTGGCGGCCAGCTGACCGTCACCTTCAAGTACGACAACGGCCCGGCCGAGCCTGCCATCCAGAAGGCCGAGACCAGCGATTCCAACGGGCATCCCGATTGGCACGTCTTCATCCCATTCAACGGCCACGGCTCCATCACCATCCTTTCGGCAACTTCCGCCGGAGGCGGCGCCTGGGACGGCAATGGCGAAGAGACCGTCAGCAGTACGAAATGCGTTTCCTCCGTCCCGAAACTCAAGGTGGTTAAGCGCGTTGTCGACCACAACGGCGCGGACATCATGGATGCGAAGGACTTCAACTTCACGATCGACCGCTCCAGTGAGAACGAGAACGGTGTGTCGCCGACAGCCTTCGTGCTCGACGACGACAGCGACTCCACTCGATCGAACGAGCAGGTGATCACTCTTCCTGCCGTGAGCGGCTCCGACGACACCTACGTCATAACCGAGACAAACTCGGGCGATTCAGGATGGTCGCTGGAGAGTGTGACCTGCTCCGGTCAGGTCGGGGATCAGGGAAATCCTTCCGGCCCCGGAAATGTCAGCGTGAAGGTCAACAACAACTCGGACGTTACCTGCACGTTCACCAACAAGAAGGCTGCGCCACCCGCCCGCACCCTGAAGGTCTGCAAGATCGTCGAGCCGAACTTCGACGGCACAATCGACGGCGGGCAGTTCACGATTACCGTGAGCGGCCAGACCAGCTTCACTCCGAACGTGGACGAACTCGACATCTCCGGCGAATGCACCGACTACCAGGTGCCTGACGGGACCCAGGTCACACTCACCGAGACCGGCTTCCCCAACCCCTGGGCGAACGCCAGCGGTTATCCCAAGATCGAAGTTATCCCGGGCAACGATCCCGGTTCCGCCTCGGCCGTAACGGTCACCGTCGGCGACAACACCTGTGGCCTCGGTAGTGAGTTCTACATCGGCAGCTACGACTGCAAGGTCGTCTTCAAGAACAAGCGCGGCAGCGACCCGGTTGTCGTGAACCCCTCCGTCCGCAAGGAAGCGGTCAACCCGGCGATCGTCAGTGGCTACGCCTACTGGAACATCATCATCGATCAGCCTAGCTCCAACGCTGCGGCGATCAACGGCCTCATCATCAACGATGCCAAGGACATCGAGGTCGTTTCGACGACCCCGGCCGGCAACACCTGCACCGAGACATCCACGCCCGGCCAGATCTCCTGCAACATCGGCACGGGTGATGTCACCATCTCGGTCCGGCGCCCGGTCAACGCCCAGAACCTCGAATCCGGCACCATGTGCGAAGGCCGCATCGCCAACTGGATCACTTCCGCGGCGATGCCCTCCGGCACGGTTCTGACCGTCACCGCGGGTAATGCCGACTCGAAGGTCGCCTACAGCGTCAGCGACCCCACCGCCTGCACCCGCAGCGTCACCGTCTGCAAGGTCGTCGTCGGCAATGGCGCCGGCGTCCAGCACGCCGCCTTCGCCTACGGCTTCGACATCCGCCCCAGCGGCTCCGCGAACATCTCCGGCAGCAACAGCGTTGCCGAACCGGCGGCCGCCGGCGCCGAGAGCGAACAGGTCTGCCAGACGAAGACCGTCCCCGCCGACAAGGCCTTCGACGTCGTCGAGTGGATGAGCCGCCCGGCGGGCTGGCTCGATGCCGCTGGCTATCCGAAGTACTCGATCAACGGCGGCGCCCAGGTCTCCAACAACACCACCACCCAGATCGCGGCCGGCAGCAGCAGCGTGACGGTCACCTTCTACAACAAGGAAGCCTCCCTCACCGTCTCCAAGGTGAAGGGCGCCGCCGAACCGCCGACCTGGACCATCAACATCCAGAGCACCGCCGCCACCACGGTCGATGTCTACATCGAAGACCCCGGCGCGACCTACGTGAGCGCCACCGGCGGGACCTGCACCGAGACCGACTTCAATGACGGCGACGGCATCAACTGCACCGTCAACGCCAACGACACCCTCGTCATCACCGTGACGAAGCCCATGCCGGAAGCGACCTGCAAGGGCACCGACGTCTCGAACAGCGTCGACGTCTGGCTCGGGCGGGCCGCCGACGGCCAAGCCGACTTCCCTGCCAACGGCGGCACCCACGAGGCGGTTGGCCAGGAAGACGAAGAGTGCACCCGCACCATCACCATCACGAAGTACTACGTGAACACCGGCAGCTACCAGCCCACCGCGGACGACCTGCCCTCGTTCACGCTCAACCCGCCCGTCGCCAACGTCCCCGGAAGCGCCTGCACGACTGAAGACAACGGGTCGTACGTTGTCCTCACCTGCACCGTGCCCGCCGAATGGAATGGCACGGTCACCGAAACGCCCGCACCCGGCTGGCGCGAGTGCACGGAGCGGGACACCCCCGCGCTCCTCGCCCAGGTCGAGAACTTCGTGCGCTCGATTGCCCAGGTCGTGAAGCTCCAGTCCGAGTTCACGTTCTGCAACGAGCCCTACGGCACCATCCGCATCGAAAAGGTGGACGGCCTGAACGGCGCGGCAGGCCCGCTCTGGGACTTCACCGTCGGCGGCAACTTCGCCGCGCCTGATGGCGCCCCGTACACCAACCCGGCCAAGGCCGACCAGGGCACGCCCTTCGTCAGCCTGCCGATCGGCCTGAGCGACACCCCGGTCACCGTCCAGGAAGTGCTCGCCCGGTCGCAGACGCAGTGCACGACGCAGGGCGGCTACTACACCATCGCGACGCCGCCGGCCGACACCGTCATCGACACCCCTGGCGAGGTCCAGACCTGGACCTTCCAGAACGTCCCGTGCGGCACGCTCGGCACCGGCGGCCTCATCATCGAGAAGTACGAGGACATCAACGGCAACGGCGTCGTCGACGCCGGCGATGACCCCGTCGCCGCCTGGAGCTTCACCACCACCGGTGGCGGCATCCCCGCCCCGAACCAGCTCCGCCAGACGGATGCGTCCGGCAAGATCACCGAATACGTCGCGGGCTTCGATGCCGGCACCGTCCTGACCGTCACCGAGACGCCGCAGGCCAACTGGACGCTGACCAGGGTCTACCTCGATGGTGCGCCCATCGGCACGAACCTTTCGAACGGCGTCGTCATCATCGGCGGCGAGGTCCGCACCATCCGCTACCTCAACCAGCCGAAGGGCTCCATCAACATCCACAAGCAGGCGGAGATCCGTCACAACGGCAACGACAGCCCCGCCCCGAACGATGACGACGGCTGGACCTTCACCCTGGTCTCCAACAGCTGCGGCATCAACTTCGTCGGCCAGACCGACAGCAACGGCAACCTGAGCTTCTCCGGCCTGCCGCTCTGCTCCGACTACGTGGTCACCGAAGTTGGCCCCAACGCGGCGAGCCCCGGCTTCGTCCTGGTGAGCCCGGCGGGCGGCAGCTTCACCAACCAGACGCCGAACGGCCAGACGTTGACGTTCCTGAACCGGCGGACCACTTCGGACCCGCCCTGCCAGGACTGCCGCCAGCCCACCGTCACCCCTTCGCCGACGCCGACTTCGACGCCGGTGACGCCGACGGCCACCCCAACCACCCCGGCGGCCTCGCCGACGACTCCGACCTCCGGCGGCTCGCCCACCATCACTGTCATCGCGGGCGAAAAGACGCCTGGCCCCGGCCAGCCCACGCCTATCGCACCGAGCACGGGTGGCGGCCTGATGGGCGGCACGGCTTCGGGCCTCAACATCATCCTTGTGCTCGCGGGCCTGCTCGCCGTTACCGGTGGGCTCGGGTTCCTCGCGCTCGGCCGGAAGCGCCGCTAACCGCTCGCGCTCACGCCAACCACCACGAAGGCCCCGGGAAACCGGGGCCTTCTTCTTGCCCCTCCACGCGGCTACTCGATGCGCCTGTTACAGCAGCCCGCGCGTCGCCTGGATGGCGGAAACCTCCCGCGGGCCCGCCAGCCGCTCCACCGAATCGAACCTCAAGCCTGCCCGCTCGAGCAGCCGGCGGTACTCGTCCAAAGTCCGCTCACGCCCGCCGGTCATCACCAGCATCCCCAGGTCGGCGTGCGCCGCCTGCGGCGATTCGCGCGGGTCGTCCGGGGCGACCTGTTCCACGATCACGAGCCGCGCCCCCGGCGACATCGCCGCGTGGCAATTCCGGAGCAGGCGCAGCACGCGCTCATCGTCCCAATCGTGGAGCACCAGCGACAGCACATAGAGCGCAGCCCCCGAAGGCACCTCTTCGAAGAAGTCGCCCGGGCAGGCACGCACCCGGTTGCCCAAGCCCGCCGCCTCGAGTCGCGCCATCGCGAGCCGCAGAGAGCCCTCGCTGTCGACGGCGATGCCGCTCGAACCGCGCCATGCCTGCAAGAGCTGGAGGAGCAGGGCTCCGCTCCCGCAGCCGAGGTCGGCGATGCAATGGGCCGGCGCGAGCACCCGCGCAAGCGCTTTCCCCGTGGACTCGGCGCCCGGCGCGAGTGCGGCATCGAAGATGGCGAGCGCCTCCGCGCTGGCCTGCTGCTCCTCGAAGTAGCTCTTGCCGAAGACGCGGTCGAACGCCGGGTGCCCCGTCTCGACGGAGTACAACAATTCCCCCCAGACGGCCCAGCCCCGGGTCCCGCTGGAAAGCACGAACCCGCGCAGCCCGCCGGGCGCCGAAGCCAGCAGCGCTTCCGAGAGGGGGTTCAACCCGAACGAACCGTCTTCCGTCAGCGAGAAGAAGTCCTCCGCGACGAGGAAGCGCATCAGGCGGTGCAGCGCCCCCGGATGCACGCCGGTGCTGCTCGCCAGGACCGTGGACGACCGCGGCCCGTGGGCCAGCAGGTCCGGGATGCCGAGGCGCACGGCCACGTACAGCGCCTGGATGCGCGACGCGCCGAGCATCACGTCTCCGATGACGTGGGCAGGGTCGCGCCGGCGTTCCCGCGGCCTGGACATGGCGCCGGGAGTATAGCCGCTGGATCCCGCGGTGGTGCGGCGCTCAGGGTTTGGCCGGCTGCCCGAAGTACCCGGGCTCCGCGTCCACCTCCGGGTCGAGCCGCGCGATCTCCGTTGCCGCCGCCAGGTAGGCTTCCCCCAGCGCCGCGAACGTCGCCGGGCCGTCGCCCGAGAGGTATGCCGCATCCAGGGCCTTCTCGCATGCTGCCGCCCACGGCGAAGCAGGCCCCTGGCGCGCGATCACCTCGGCCGCGCAGAACACGCGCAGCTCCGCCTGGCGCGCCTGGATCGCGCCGATGCTCCCGTTGAGCTCGCCCTTGATCCAGAGGGCGACCGCGGCCTGCGCGCCCAGCACATGCAGCGCGAACTCCTGCATCTGCGTCACAGTCGGGTCGTTGCTGCAGGCGAGCGCCCCGAGCCTCGGGTTCGCCGTCCGGTCGCTGCCCGCGGCCCCACCCACGGCCTTGCAGGCCTCGGCCCATCCTGCCCGCGTCCCGGCCACCGGTACGAACGCGTCCACCTGCCCCCAGATCGCGGTCGTATACGGGTCGGCCGGGGCCTCGGGCGGGAACCAGGCCGCGTAGTCGGCCTCGGGCAGCGTCGCCGCGGCCGGAGTGCCGATCGATTCCACGTAGGCGGGGACCGGCGGCGGTGGCTGCACCATCGGCCCAACGATCGGCAGTCCGCCCAGCGCCGAAACGAGGTCCGCGTTGTAGCACCGCGCCGTCCCCAGGAGCGCCAGCAGCACGAAAACCCAGGGTGCCTTCTTCACCACGCCCTGATCATCGGCAAATCGGCGCGGGCACAGAGGCCAGCGGCTAACCAATCCCCGCCGGCTGGATGATGCTCGCCAGCTCTTCCATGCCGTAGGGCTTCGCCATCAGGCGCAACCCGTACCGCCCGGTCAGCTCTACCACGCCGGGGTCCGTCGTCGCACCGGTGGCGATCACCGTGCGCGCGATCAGGTGCGGCGCGATCTGTTCGAAACCCGCGATGATCTTGTCCGCCGTCTCCGACGCGAGCCGGTAGTCGCAGAGCACGATGTCGAAGTCCTGCCCGGCGGCCAGTTCCAGCGCGGCAGCGCAGTTCTCGGCGGTCACGCAGTCGTGGCCCATGCTCGCGACGAGGCGCTGGCAGACCTTCCGCAGGCTGGGTTCGTCGTCGATCACGAGGATGCGCGTCTTCGCGCTTGCGGCCACGGCCGGCGCCGCCGGCAACACGCCCTGCGCCTGTGCGGCCGAAGGCAACACCACCGTGAAGCGGCTGCCTTCGCCCGGCGCCGATTCCACCCGGATCTCGCCACCGTGGGACTGCACGATGGAATACGAGAGCGGCAGCCCCAAACCCGTGCCGACCCCTTGCTTCGTGGTGAAGAACGGTTCGAAGACGCGGCTGCGGATGGTCTCGTCCATCCCCACGCCGCTGTCGGCCAGCGTGATCTCGGTGCTCCCACCCGCGCAGCGCGCGCTCAGGGAAATCCGCCGTGTGCGCTGGTCTACCACCGCGTGCTCCGCGTTCGTGACCAGGTTCAAGAGCACCTGCATGAGCTGGTGCTCGTTCCCCCACACCTCGCAACCGGGCTCGATCGAGCACTCCCACTCGATGCCGGCCTTCGTCCAGTCGGACCGGCGCAGCCGCTCGATGTGGGCCACCAGTGCGGCTACGTCGATCACGCTGCGCTCGGCGGTCCCCGGCCGCACGATGAAGAGGAGGTCGCGGACGATGTTCCGGGCCCGCAGCGCCTCCTTCTGGATGATCCCGAGTTCTTCCGCCAGCGGCCCCGCCGCGGGCGAAAGCGCCATCACCTCCGCGAATCCAAGGATCGCGGTGAGCGGGTTGTTCAACTCGTGCGCCACCCCGCCGACAAGCTCCCCGAGCGCGGCCAGCCGCTGCGCCTGCGCCATCTGCTCGCGGTGGCGTTCCTGCTCCCCTTCGCGCTCAACGTCCGCCGTCACATCGGCCGCCACTACCAGGATGCGCATCACCGGGTCGTTCAGGGGCACCATCTCGTAGTCGAACCAGGCAGTCCGCCCATCGATCTCGATGGCGGCGCGCCCGCGCGAACCTTCCCCGCGCTCGTAGACAGCCCGGTACCCCTCGCGTACAGGCTCCGGCAACAACTCCACGATGTCCGTCCAGTGGTGGCCCGTCTGCTCCGGGTCCAGCGCGCGGAGGATGCGCCTCCCGAGGTGGTTCGCGAACAGCACGCGGCCTTCGAAGTCGGAGAGGATGACTCCCTCCGAAAGGCTGCGCAGGATCAGGCTGTAGAGCGCCGCCTGGCGCGCGCGCTCCTCTTCCACCCGCGCGCTGTCTACGGCGGGGCCAACCACCTGCGTCACCCGCCGCAAGAGCGCCAGCGAGCGTTCGCTGAACGAGAACGCGGGGTCGGCGCTGGCGACCATCAGCGCGCCCGGCGTCCCACCCGAGGAGTAGCTCGTGATGCTGTAGGCCTGCAGCCCGAAGCGTGCGTAGGGCGCATCGGCCGGCGCCGTCGCCAGACTCCCAATCGCCTGGCCCGTCTCACGCGCGGCTCTGCCCACGCTGCTCAGGAGCATCGTCACTTCGTCGGCCCCGAACGCCTCGCGCTGGGCGGCGTCGCTGAGGCGGTAGGTGATCTTCTCGCCGTCGAAGAACCCGTAAATCGCGAAAGCCCGCGGGATGAGCGGCTCCAGCGCCGCCGGCAGCCCGGCGACCAGGTCCGCCGACCCCGTGCGCGCGGCCAGCGCCGCCACCTCGGAGACAATGCGCTCATCCTCCGCTTCTTCGGCCACGCGGCGGCTCGCGCGCGCGTTCGCCATCGCCGGGCCGAGGATGCCGGCGATCATCCGCAGCATGCGCAGGGCGGAGTCGGAGAACCGGAAGTCTTCCTCCGGCGAGCCAACGAACAACAGCCCGATTGGCATCCCCCCGGAAACGGCGGCCGAATCGCAGAACTGGCGGATCCCGGCGCCCCGGATGAGGTTGCGGCTCGCCTCCGTCATCCCGGGGTGGTCGGTGTCGCCAACGACCTGTCCTGTCGCGATGGCCTCCCGCGCGAGCGCGTGGAGCGGGCGCCGGTTGCTCCCGTCCCAGAGTGTCATCTCGTCGCCCTCGATGTAGCTGAAGGCCACGAGCGCGCCCGGCACGAACCGCCGGATCGGTTCCGTCAGCCTTTCGAGGATTTCCTGTTCCGTCGGCCCGGCCGCAAGCGCCGTCGCTGCTTCGGCGAGGATCCGCTGCTCTTCCGCTTCGGCCTTGCGCCGGGCACTCTCCCGCAGGTTGGCCATCGCCGGGCCGGCAAAGTTGCCGATGAGACGGAACAGGCGCAGTTCGCGCTCGCTGAACTCGTGGTCCGGATCCGCAGTCACCACGACGAGCATCCCCAGGATGTCGCCACCGGACTGCGCCAGGCTGTAGACCCAGCGTTGCCAACCACGAGCACGGGTCTCCCGCAGCATGAAATCGGGCAGGCCGGATTCCTCCGCGGTCACGGTCACCTGCCCCGCCTTGAGCGCTTCCAACAGCCGGGCGTCCACGGGCAGGGCGTCGGGCCATCCCGGCGTGTGCGCCCTGTCGCCATCGATGTAGAAGAAGAGCACTCGCCCCTGCGGGTCGAGCTCCCGGATTGGGCCCTGGAGCGCGTCGATCAGGTCCGTCTCCGTCGCGCTCGCGGCCACCGCCGCGGCCGTTTGGGCGAGGATCCGCTGGTCGTCCGCCTCCAGCCGTTCCCGCTCGAGCGACCGCGCGTTCGCCATCGCAGGCCCCACGATGTCGGCGATCAGCCGCGAAAGGCGGAGTTCGCGCGCCCTGGGCACGAAAGCCGCATCCCGTGAGCCGATGATGAGCAGGCCGGCAACCGTCCCCGCGCTCATCGCGCGGCTCACGATGTGCGACTCGATCCCGAGCTGCGTCATCTCGTCCAGGTGAGTCTCTCCCGCCGCAATCCGGCTGCTCGTCGAGGGCACGATGACCTGCCCCTCTTCCAGGGCGCGGTTGAAGTAGTAGTCAATGCTCAGGACTTCGAGCAGGCCCGTCCTGCTCGCGAACCGCACCCCGTCTCCATCCAGGTAGCCGAAGTTGACGAACGGCGCCGGGATGAAGCGTTCCACCGCCGAGCGCAATCCACGGATGATCGCGATCGGGCTCGTCTCGCGCGCGACGGCGGCCGCCGCATCGGCGATGATCGCCTGGTCCTCTGCTTCTTCCCGCTCCCGAGCAACCGCCCGCGAGTTCGCCATCGCCGGGCCGAGCATGTCGGCCATCAGGCGGCTGAGCCGCAGTTCCCGTTCGCCGGGGTAGAAACTCGCATCCCGCGAACCGACCACAAGCAGCCCCACGACCGCCCCGCCCGACATCGCGCGGGTCGCGATGTGCGCCTCCAGGCCCACACGGCGGGGCTCATCCTGGATTTCGTCCACGCGGTCGGCGGAGGCGGGCACAATGGCCTGCCCGTCCCGCAGTGCGTCGGCGAACCGTGGGCCGATGGGGACGGCCCGGGCGGCGCCGGCCTTCGAAGGAAACACGACGCGGTCTCCTTCGAGGTAGCCGAAGTTTACGAACGGCCTGGGCACGAACCGGCCTACGGCCTGTTTCAAGCTGAGGACGATCGCGAGCGGGTCCACCTCCCCCGCCACGGCCGCGGCCGCCGCCGCGATGATCGCCTGTTCCTCGGCCTCGGCCCGCTCCCGTTCCGCCGCCCGCGCGTTCGCCATCGCCGGGCCGACAATGCCGGCGATCTGCCGGCAGAGGCTCAGTTCCCGTGGCCCGGGCACGAAATCCTCGGCCCGCGACCCCAGGATCAGGTAGCCGACCGCCGTGCCGCCGGATTCCGCCCGGGTGATCACCACGCTCTCCACTCCGTCGCGCTGCGAGTTGGCGGTGGGGAGTCCAGCCGCGCGGCGGACCGCGACCGGGGGGACCAGTGCCTGGCCGGTCCGGGCAGCCTCCTGGAGGTAGTGCCCGAGGGGTTGCGCCGCTCGTGTGCCGTCGCGGCGATAGACGACGAGGGAGTCGCCCTCCAGGTACCCGAAGCGCACGTACGGCTCGGGCATGAAACGCCCCACCGCTTCTTTCAGGCTGAGCACGATCGGCAGGACTTCGGTCTCCCGCGCCACCGCGGCCGCGGCCTCCGCCACGATCGCCTGGTCCTCGGCCTCCGCCGCGCTTTGCCGTAGCCGCCGCTCGTTCGCCGCGACGTTCGCCAGGAGAGACGCCACCACCTCGAAGAACGCCATCTCGTCAGCGGTGAACGGCTCTCGCCCGCGGCGCCCAACGGTGAGGAGCCCTTCAGGGGCCGCGCCGGTGGTCAGCACGAACGAAGCCCCGCGCTCGATCCCGTGCGCGAACAGGGCGGGCGGCGCCCCGCGCTCAACCGCGTCCGGGCCGTACTGGCTGCTGAAAGCTCCGCGCGCGAGGATGGTTTCGATGAGCGCCGGGCTGAATGCCGGCGCAGCCTCGGCCGAGCCGTGGATCTCCGTCGAGCGCAGCACCCGGTACGAGTCCGAGCCCGGCAGCCGTACCGCGATTGAACAGTAGTCGAAGCCAACTCCCTCGAGCAGGACCTCGCGCAGGCGTTCGAAGTGCTTCTCGATGGGCTCGCCATTGTTCAGGAGCAGCGCCAGCTCGCCCAGCACGCGGCTGCGCAATGCCTCCGCCGCGCGCGTGTGCTGCTCGGCGTAGTTCGCTGTCGCCTGGCCGAGCAGCGCCGCGAGCAACTCTACGAAGCGCATCTCCTCGGCGCTGAAGCGCGAACGCTCGCGGCGACCGATGGTGAGCAGCCCCTGGGGACCATCGGTGCTGATGATCGCCGCCGTCACCGCCCGCTGGAACCCTGCCCGGTAAAGGGCGCGCGGCACGGGCTCCGAAAGGTTCTCGGTCGCGTATTGCAGGCTTGCCCCACCCCTGCGCCGGATCGTCTCGATCGTCTCCGGCCGGAAGGGCACGGGCCGGCCATCCTCGTCCACCAGTTCGTGGGTCCGCAACGGCACGAAACTTCCGGTGGCCGGGTCCCGCGTGCTGATAGAGACGAAGTCGAACCCGACCGCTTGCAGCAGGATCCGGCAGAGGTCGTCGAAGTGTTCGCTGATGTGATGTCCGCGCTGGAGCAGGAAGGCAAGCTCCGAGAGCACCTGGCTGCGGATGGCCTCCGCCTCCTTGTCCGCCACCTTGCGGTGGTTCGCGATTGCCTGCCCCACCAGCACGCACACGAGTTCGATGAAGGCGCGCTCGCCGTCGTTAAACGATCTCCTCGAGTGGCGGCCGATCAGGAAGAAGCCCAGCAGCTCTCCGCCGTGGCGGATCGCGGCGACGGCGCCGCGGCGCACACCCTTTCGCTCCGAGATTTCGCCGACCGCGCTGCCCGCCTCGTTCGCAGGGCCCTCAACCACCGTGCCACCCGCCTCCAGCATTCCCGCCACGCGCTCACCGAGCATCTCGAGGGTCACTTCATCGCCGGGGGCAAAGCCGCCGCGGCGCGAACTGTCCACCACCCGGAACCGGGACCCACTTTCCTCCGACAGGCACAGCGCCAGCCCGTCGAATGGCACCACCGATTTCAAATGGACGGACACGCTCTGGAAGAACGCCGAGGGCGATTCGCCGCGGTTCAGCAACAGCGCCAGCTCGTTCAACAACCCGTTTCGGGCCGCCTCGGTCTGGGCGGCAGCGAGCCGCCGCCGGTTCGCGATCGCCTGCCCGAGCATCGAGCTCAGCGTCCCCAGGAACGCCTCCTCCTCGGAGTCGAACGGACGAGGCTTCACCCGCGCCAGCGAGAGGATCCCCATCAGTTCTCCACCCTGGCGGATGGGCACCGTGGCCGCGGAACGCATACCAAACTCCAGCCCGAGCCGCGCGGTCTCGGAACGCTCCGCCCACGCGGCGAGGTCGTACTGTGCCAGCGCACCGACTTCGTCGATCGGCGCGATGGTGGCCGAGTCCACCGGCACCTGTGTCCCCGGGGCGCGTGCGGTCTCCGGCCGGGACCCCACCACGACCAGCGTGCCCGGCTCCTCGCCCGCCTCGAGCAGACTCACGTAGTCGAGCCCGATCGACCGGTGCAGCAACTCGCCCAGGCGCTCGAAGATGCGGTCGATGCCTTCTCCCGCGTTCACCAGGAGCGCTATCTCGTTCAACGTCCGCGCCCGCGCGGCCGCCGTTTCCGTGCGATCCAGGCGCCACTGGTTCGCCAGCGACTGCGAGAGGATGGACTTCAGCAAGTCGATGAAGCGCTGTTCGTCTTCGTCGAACTTCCGCCGGCTCCTGCGGGCGAGCATGAAGATTCCGCGCAGGGCCTCCCCGTCGCGCAGGAACGAAAGGCTGCCCCGCTTGAAGCCGGCCTCGTACAACGCCTCGCTCCAGCCGGGCCCGGGCCGGAACTGGATGAACTCCCCCTGGGCCGCGAGCGAGTGGACGATCGCGTCCCCCTCGGCCCGGCCCGGCAGCCCCCTGTGCACCCCCGCCGGCGTCTCGGCGGCGACGAGGAAACCCTCGCCGTGGTCCATCACCAGGCCGACGTAATCCACCTCCATGCACCCCTCGAGCAGCGAAGGGAGACGCTGGAAAATCGTCTCGAACGGTTCGTGTGCCTGCAACGCGAAGATCAACTCGCGCGCCGCCTCCGCGCGCGCGGCGGTCTGCCTCGCCCGCTCCAGTTCCAGGTCTTGCCGCACTGCCCGCGCCAGCAGCGACGCTGCCGCCTGCAGGAACGCGATGTGGTCCGGTGGGAATGCCCCGTGGGCCAGCTTTGCGACGGTGAGCATCCCGTATGTTTCGCCGTCCACACGCAGTGCCGTCACCCAGGCGCGCTGGTAGCCGGCTTCGGCCAGCGCACGCGTGGAGGGCAAATCGAGCTTCCGTGGGATGTACTCGGCCCCGCCGATGATCCCCGGCTGGTCCATGCCCATGTCGCTCGCCCGGTGGATCGTGCCCAGGGCGGTGAAATCGCCCCCGGGCGGATAGTGCCCGCAATCGCGGATCAGTGCCGGGTCGGCTGTCGTCACAAACAGCGACGTGAAGTCGAAGGTCATCCCGTGGCGGACGTGGGCGGAAAAGGCCGCGAACACTTCGTCCACGCCGCGCTGTTCGCTGAGCAACACGGACAGTTCGAGCAGGAGTTCGCGGTGTTCAGCCGAAAAGTGGTCAGCAGGATCCATGCGATTGCTGTCCTATCGCCATTCCCTGAGTGTCGGCTTACCGGGAATGCTCGCCTATGAGGGACTTCCCGCATAGGGCAGGCGTCAGGGGCGCGCCCCGTTCGGCGCTACGCGCCGGCCGCTGTACCCTTACCCGTCATGCAGCCGGAGTCCAGGTTCTACGCTTCGCAGCGCCTGCGCATGCACTACGTGGTATGGGGCGATGAGTCGAAACCCCCGCTCATCCTCGTCCACGGCACCCGCGACCACGCCCGTTCGTGGGACCGAGTCGCCGAAGCCCTGGTCGACCGCTACTGCGTCTATGCCCCGGATCTGCGCGGCCACGGCGATTCCGCCTGGGCGCTCGGCGGCAACTACTCCATCATCGACTACGCGCTGGACCTCCACGCCCTCGGCGAAGCCATCGGCCGCGCCCCCTACACGATCATCGGCCACTCCCTCGGCGGCGGGGTCACCCTCCAGTATGCCGGCACCTTCCCGGAGAAGGTCGAGCGGCTCGTTACGATCGAGGGCCTCGGCGGCCTGCACTGGCACCGCGAACGCCGCCCCGCGCACATCCGCATGCGCCAGTGGATCGAAAACATGCACGGCCTCGAAAACCGGCGCCTCCACGTCTATCCCACGATCGAAGCGGCGACCGAGCGCATGGTCGAAGCGAACCGCCACCTTACCCCCGAGCTTGCCCGCCACCTCACCGAGCATGGTGTAAGAAGGGTGGACGATGGCTTCACCTGGAAGTTCGACAACTACACCCACGCCGGCTCCCCCTACGAGTTCAACATGGAGGACGCGCGCGACCTCTGGAACCAGATCCGGTGCCCGATGCTGATCATCTGGGGCAAGGAAAGCTGGGGAAACCGCTCCGGCGCGATGGACTTCAGCGCCTTCCACGACTACCGGTCAGTCGAGATTCCGGACGCAGGACACTGGGTCCACCACGACCAGTTCGAGGAGTTCATGCGGCACGTCAACGGGTTCCTCGGTGAATAGACGCCGCCTGCGTTTCGCTGGCTGGGGCCTCGCTGCCGGCCTGCTCCTCCTCCCCGCAATGGCGGCCTGCGGCGGGGACGACGATGAGCCTCGGGAAGCCACGGCGCCGGGAGCATCGCCCACCGCCCCGGGTGTCCCGGGCACGGCCGTCGTCGAAAGCGCCATGGCCCAGAAAGTGAATGACGCCCTCGTCCCCGAGGCGATGGCCGACGGCAAGCGCCTCGGCAAGGCGGAGGCCGCGTTGAAGATCGAAGCGTACGAGGACTTCGGTTGCCCCCACTGCCTCGAATTCACAGCCGAGATCGAGCCGGTCATCTTCCAGGAGTACGTCGCCACCGGGAAGGCCTCGTTCGAATACAAGTACTTCCCCCTTCGCCAGCAAACCGGGGCGGCCGCCATCGCGGCCCAGTGCGCCGCCGAACAGGACAAGTTCTGGGAGTACCATCGCGCCCTCTTCATCGCCCAGGCCGAGGCGAACGCGAAGACCGGCCCACCACTGGCCGAAGCTTTCGCCGCCGCCAACCTCCGCAAGCTGGCCCAGGACCTGGGCCTCGACGTCCCCGCCTGGGACACCTGCGTCACGGGCGATTCCGCTGTCGCCGTCGTCCAGGAGGAGTTGCGCCAGGCCAACACCCTGGCACTTCCCGGCACGCCGTCCTTCGTCATCAACGGCAAGGTGACCCCTGCCCCGGACTCCGTCGACGGCTGGCGGAAGCTGCTGGACGGGCTGCTGAAGTAGGCAGCCCTTTGCGGGCCGCGGCTCGGCCTTCGCACGTTGAGCCGGCCGGCCCTCCTCCCGCCCGGAGGAGGGCCAACAAACAAGCCGCAGGTCAGGCTCGCTCTTCGCCCCAGATGGCGACGCAGCTCGCGCAAATCAGCCAGACAAACATGGGGATGTGCGCCGGGAACGAAAGCCCGACCATCATCAGCAGCATCCCCAGGCCAGTGAGCACGACGCTCGCCCAGCCGAACCAGCGCGGCAGAGCGCCGCGGAAGGCCGCCAGTGCGCTTGCCGCCGCCGCCACGTACAGCACCGTCCAGCTCGCCAGTGCCACGTCCCACGAGAGCGCGTACGTGATCGAGTGCATCGTGTTGTCATAGGCCTCGAAGCTGTCGAACAGCATCGCCCGGAAGATCGACGCGACGATCAGCGCCCCTGCGGTCGCCGTCATCGCGGTGTACGTCACGCTCGGGGCAAGGCTCCCCGGCATGCGGGCTTCCAGCAGGCGCCGGTAGCCCGCGGCGAACACGATCAATGCCCCAACCGTCAGGAATCCAATGCCGGACGTAACCCGCCCGAGCCAGAGGTTGGCGTCGCTGTCCAGTGCCGCCGTCAGCAGTGCGGGGTCTTTCGCCTCGCTTTCGCTGACGCCGAACAGGGCCGGAGCCCAGGTAAACGCGAAGCCCAGGACGAAAGTCGCCAGCCCGGCCCAGGCCCACGCCTTGCCGGTGGATAACCCCGTGGAAACGCCGGCCGCTTGCCGGTTGAACGTCGCTGCTGTCATTTCGCGGTAGATCCTCCTTGATTGCGGCGCCATCCAGCGCCGCATTCGAGGATCCCCGACGGCGAGTGAACGCAACTCCTCCCTCTTGCAGGGCCCGTCTCCGCCTTTTGGCGGAGTGCGTGGCCGAGTTCACGCTCGTTTGCCTGCTTGCGCGCCCCTCCCGCCGTTCGCCGTTCCCCGCCGCGCGGTCTACGATCGCGCCAATGCGCGTCTGGTCCCAGGTCGATGGCCGCTGGTGCGAAGGCGAATCCGGCAACGGCCCCCACTGGTTCGACCTCAACCGCGCCGACGAGGCCACCCTCCGGGACCTCGCCGCCCGCTACGCGCTCCACCAGCTTGCGATCGACGATTGCCTCTCGCCCTACTTCCACACGCCCAAGCTCGAAGACTTCGGCGCCTACCTTTTCATCATCCTCGGAGGCATCGCCGAGGGCCGCGAGGAACCCGAGCTCGAAGAGCTCGATGTCTTCCTCGGCGAAACGTTCCTGATCACCTACCACGACGCTTCTGACCCGCCGCCGGCCGTGGCCGCCGTCGAAGCCGCCCTGCGCCAGGGCCAGGCCCTCCGTCCCGGCGCCTCCGGCCTGTTCTACGAAGTCGCCGACCGCGCCGTCGATGCCATCATCCCCCGCGTCATCGAAATGGGGGCCAGCCTGGACGAAGTGCAGGAGGCCATCCTCACCACGGCCGGCGCCCGCGAAAGCTACGGGATGGTGCTCTCGCGCCGATCCCTCACGGGCCGGCTGCGCCGCATGCTCGCCCCGCAGCAACAGGCTATGCTCCGCCTCGGCAGGGACGAGTTCCCCATGATCCCCGAGTCCAACCGTCCCTACTTCCGCGATGTCTACGACCACATGCTGCGGGTGGACCTCCTCCTGGAGGAGATCCGCGAGGACACGGAAGTTGCCCTGAGCATGTACCTCAGCGCCCTGAACAACCGCCTCAGCGAGGTGATGAAAGTCCTCGCCGTCGTCTCCGCCCTCGCTCTCCCCGGGACGGTCATCACCGGCATCTTCGGCACCAACTTCGACAATGTGCCCGGCCTCCACAGCACCTGGGGGTTCGGCCTGATGATGGCCGCCATCGCGGGCTTCGCCGGCGGCATGGCCCTCTACTTCCGCCGCCGCGGCTGGTTCTAAGTGGACTTTGGGGCGCTCTTCCCCGCCGATACGGATGCCTGGCGGCTGTCGGTCGCCCTCGGAATCGGGCTGCTCCTCGGCCTCGAACGCGAGCGCCGCAAGGGTTCCGGCCCGTCGCGCGCGCCGGCCGGCATCCGCACTTTCGCCCTCGTCGCCCTGCTGGGCGGCATCTGCATGCTCGTCGGCGGCACACCGGTCGTCACGGTCGGCCTTGCCTTCGTCGCGCTGGCCGCAATCGCCGGGTACGCCCTCGGCGACCGTACGGACCCGGGCCTCACTACCGAAGTCGCGCTGCCGGTCACTTTCCTCCTCGGCGCCCTCGCCCAGGAGGAGCCCGCGCTCGCCGCCGGCGTTGGCGTCGCCGTCGCCGTCCTCCTCGCGGTCAAGGAGTGGATCCAGCGCTTCGTGCGCGATGCCCTGACCGAGCAGGAGATCCACGACGGCCTGCTGCTCGCAGCCGCCGCCCTCGTGGTGCTGCCCATCGTCCCAAACGAAGCGATCGGGCCGTACGAAGCCTTCAACCCCTTCACCATCTGGCGCCTCGTCGTCCTGGTGATGCTCATTGGCGCTGCCGGGTACGCCGCCCTGCGGCTGCTCGGCCCCCGCCTTGGCCTCCCGCTTGCAGGCTTCGCCTCCGGCTTCATCTCGAGTTCCGCCACGATCGCCGCCATGGGCTCCCGTGCCCGCAGGGAGCCGCAGATCCTTGGGCCAGCGGTCGCAGCCGCGGTCCTCTCCACGGTCGCCACGGTCGTCCAGATGGTCGTCGTCGTCGGGGCGACGGAAGAGCGCGCCCTGCGTGAGATCGCCGTACCCATGGCGGCTGCGGGCGTGGCCGCGTTCGGCTACGGGATCCTTTTCGGCGTCCGGGCTTTACGCCACGACGGCGAAGCGCACACGGCCCGTGGCCGCGCCTTCGAACCCAGGGCCGCGGTACTCTTCGCCGCCACCGTCGCCGTCATCCTCTTCGTCGCAGCCTTCCTCAACGATGTCCTTGGAGAAGCCGGGGTCACCATCTCCGCCGCTGCGGCGGGCTTCGCCGACACCCACTCCGCGGCGATCTCGGTCGCTTCGCTGGTCGCCTCGGGCCACCTCGATGCAGAGGACGCCGTCGTCCCCATCCTCGCCGGGTTCACCACGAACTCCATCACCAAGGCCGTCCTCGCCTGGACTTCGGGTGGCCGCAGGTACGCGTTCGAGATCTGGCCCGGGTTGCTGGCTGTGCTGGCGGCGGCGTGGGGAGGCTGGGCACTCAGCGCTGCCTAGCGCGGCGGTCGCGCGGTCATGCCGCCAGCGGCGCCTTCCCGTCCATCGATGTCGACGAGGTCAGCACATCGTCCGGCAGCCAGTTCCGGAACACCCGGGTGGCGCCGCAGGTGACACAGAATCCCGGGCTCTCCGGCCCGTCGGGCTCCGCGATGCGCCAGCGGTGGGCGTGGGTCGGTTCGTTGGTGCGAGGTTCGAATGTGGTGGCCATCGCGGGCCTCCTGTGGTCGGATGGCGCGGATCATTCGCCATCTCCACGACGCATCCTCCGTCCGAAAGTTCCATATTCCGCGTCCACCCGGGCCGTCCGTCCGGGCACAAAAAAATCGAGGCACGGAGGAGGGGGAGACTCCGTGCCTCGAGGAAAGAGGGGATGGGCGACGTGGTCCGGGCCGGGCGGCGGGCTTCTTCGCCGCCGTCGCCTACGCCGCGATGCGATGCTCTTCGTTCGTGATGAAGTCGGTGTCTTCGAGCCAGTTCTTGAACTGCTTCTCGGCCCCGCAGCGCTTGCACACGCCGCGCGAAAGGGCGCCGTTCGCTTCTTCGATCAGCCAGTGGTGCGCATGGTCCGCGCGGGGGGTGATTTCGTGGATCGTCGCTTCCATTTCATGTTCCTCCATGTCGCCCGGGGCGATCTGTTCCGTGTTGACCAAAGAATAGGTACCCCCTTACATGCCTACTCCCGACGGGTGGGTGACACCGGCTCACCCGAAAGGCGGAAAATGTGATGAGGGCCACACTCCCCAGCATGGCCCGCCTGGATTGGAGCCCCCTTGGAGCCGCATGAGATTCCTCCAATCCTGGAAGGCCGCCTGCTCACCGGGTACGGCGATGCTGGCAGGGCCTGGCTCGAGGGCTTCCCCAAACTCCTCGAACGCTTCCGCCGGCAGTGGGGCGTCGTCCGCCTTGAGCCACACTTCCCCTACGTCGGATTCGCGTGGGTCGCACCCTGCGTCCTTGCCGACGGCACGCGCGCCGTCCTCAAGCTCTCCGTCCCCGATAAGGAGTTCGCCAACGAGATCGCCGCCCTCCGGCTCTACGGCGGCGACGGCGCCGCCCGCCTGCTCGCCGCCGACGAGAGCGCCGTGGCCGTCCTCCTCGAACGCCTCGAGCCCGGCGCCACCCTCGCCTCCCTCCACGACGACATGGCCGCCACCAGGATCGCCGCGGACATCGCGGGCAGGCTCTACCGGCCCCTGCCCGAGGGCCACTCCTTCCCCACTGTCGAACGCTGGGGGGCCGCCTTCAAGCGCGTGCGCGAGCGGTTCAACGGCGGCTGTGGCGCCTTCCCTGCCGAGCTTTTCGAACCCGCCGACCACCTCTACGACGAGCTCGCGGCCAGCCAGGGCGAACGCGTCCTCCTCCACGGCGACCTCCACCACTTCAACATCCTCAGCGCCGGCGACGGCTGGCGCGCCATCGACCCGAAAGGCCTCGCCGGCGAACGCGAATACGAGATCGGCCCGTTCCTGTACAACGAAATCTCCGGCGTCGGAGACCTCCGCGGCTACACTCTGCGCCGCATCGAGACCTTCGCCGAGGTGCTCGGCCTGGACCGGAAGCGGCTCATCGGGTGGGGTTTCGCCTGCGCCGTCCTCAGCCGGCTCTGGACCTTCGAAGACACGGGTGAAGTCGAAGAAGACCACCTCGCCGTCGCCCGCGCGCTCCTCGCGGAAATCTGAACCCCGCGGGCCTTGAGCCGCTCCGTAACATCTTCGGCCAAAGCGAAGTAGATCCAGCGCTGGAGTAGCGCGTGACACCGCTTTTCGGACGGACACGGGAGAGCGAGCAGTTGACTGCGTTCCTGGACCGCACCCACGGCGCGGCCCGGATGCTCTCTGTCCGCGGGCCGGCAGGCATCGGCAAGAGCGCCCTGCTCGACTGCGCCGCCGCCGCGGCCCGGGAACGAGGCTTCCTCGTCCTCGAGGGGGCCGCCCATCCCGAATCGGGCGACGTGCCGTTTTTCCCGCTCCGCAACGCCCTCGTCCGCTTCCTCGATTCAGCGCCCGACCAATCGCTGTTCGACGGCAGGGAGGCTCCGTGGTGGGCAGCGGAAACAGCCGGCGTCCTCCGCGATGCGGGCACGGACGAACCGGCTGGTTCGCCGGCGCTCGCGGATGAATCAATCTGCCGGCTCTTTCGCCAGCTGTCCCTCGAAACCCCCGTCCTCCTGCTCCTCGACGACCTGCAGTGGGCCGACCGCTCCACGCTCCGCCTCCTCCGCTGGATGCAGCGATCGCTCGCCGGCTGCGACGTCCTCCGGATCGCGGCGTTCCGCGACGACGAAGGGTGGCTCACGCCCGAACTGGCCGGCCTGAGCGAACGCGCCGACTCGCTGGAATTACTCCCGCTCAATGAGCTCGACAGCCGTCGCCTCTTCGCCAGCGCTCTTCCTCCTGGATTCCAGCCCCCGCTCGATATCTCCACGGCCAGCATCGAACGGGCAGACGGCAACCCGCTCTTTCTCGTCCACGCGGCTCGAGCGGTCGCTGAGGGCCACACCGAGCACGCCCTGGATGACGGCGCGGCGGGTGTCCTCCGCGCCCGGTTTATGGCCCTCCCCCCCGAAGTCCGGGACATCCTCTCCGCGGCCGCCATCCTCGGCCTCGCCTTCGACCCTGCCGCCCTTGCAGAGCTGTTGGGCAGGCCGCTCGAGGGTATCGCCACGCCCCTCCGCCAGGGCATTGACGCCCGTTTCATCCGTGCCGGCGACGGGGTGGCGTTGCGGTTTGCCCATCCCCTGGCGCGGGAAGTCGCGGAGGCTCACCGCCTTGCTGGGGAATCCTCCGCACTCCACCGGGCCGCCCTGGGAGTCAAACAGCGCCGGGGCGCTCTCCCCGAAGAGCTTGCGGTCCATGCCTTCCGGGCCGGCGACTTCGAGTCCTCTCGCGATCTCTCGGTCGGCGCCGCCCGCCTCGCCGCATCGCGCGCAGCCTATCACGAGGCTGCAGCCCACTATGACCGCGCCCTGGCCTCGCTGCATGCGGTCCGGGCGCACGCGGAGATATCGTTCGTCGAGGAAGCGGCTCGCGCCTGGCTCGCCGCCAGTGAAGCCGCCCGCGCGGGCGCCGCCTTCCTCGAAGCGGCCGACCGCTGCCAATCCGCAGGCGACGAAGACCGCGAGTCCCTCAACGTGGCCCGCAGCGCGCGCGCGGCCGCCCGTGCCCCCACGATCGAACGCCTAACGGCGTGCATCGCCCGGGCAGAAGGCAAACCGCCCGGCCCGCCCCTCGCACTCTCCCTCGCAACGTGGGCCCATGTCCTTGCCGGCGGCCGCTCCACAGGAGGCCGGGCGGTGTTCGATGCATCGCGGCGCGCCCTCACCATCGCCCGCTCATCGGGCGACCCGGAGGCGCTCTCGACCGCGCTCCTCGCCCACGGCCACATCCTCGCGAACGCTATCGACTTCCAGCGCGGCTGCGAACTGCTCCGCGAGTGCCTCCATGTCGCCGAGCAGGCCGGCTTCACGCGGGATGAGCACGCGGCGGCGGTCAACCTTGTCTCGCTCCTCACCAAGGCCGGCGACCTGGAAGGGGCGGCCGAGCACGCCCGTGCTGCCGTCCACCGCGCCCTCGCACGCGGAGCCTATCGTGAAGCCGGCCAGATGCTTGGCCGCCTCGCGGAAACCCTCCTTGCGCGCGGGCTCTGGGCCGACGCCCGGAGCACTGCCCAGGACGCCCTGCTCCTCTCCGATGATGGCGACGCGCAGGCCATCCGCACCGTCCGCTTCGCCCTCGCGCATTGCTTTGTCCGCCAGCAATCATGGGACCAGGCCCGCGCCCTCATCGCCCTCGAGCTTCCGGAGGGCGCCGCCCGGACGTTCTTTCCCCACGGCCCCTTCCTCGGCCTCGAACTGCAGCGCCTCCTTGCCGAAGGAGACGGCGCTGAGGCCTTCGCAAACGCCCAGTCCCTGGCCTCGATCTGGACCAGTTCCGGCGAAGCCTATTACGGCATCGAGCTGACCGAGCACCTTGTCCTCGCAGCCCTCGCTGTGGGCGCGCTGGATACGGCCCGCCAGTTCATCGCCAATGCGGAAAAGCGCCTCCTATGGCTCCCCCCGGATCTGCGCCGGTTGCCTGCGCTGGCGATCCACATGCAGCACGGCCACCTCGCCAACGGCGAATCGCGCTACCGCGAAGCGACAGAGCATTTTCGCGCCGCCATGGAGGGGTTTGGCCGTGCCAACCTCCCCTACGAGGAGGCTCGCGCTGCGCATGCCGCGGCCGTCGCGGCTATCGAAACCCGCGACGCAGATCTCCGCCTCGCCGCGCGCGAAAGGCTCCTCCTCGCCCACGAACGCTTCACCGCACTGCACAGCCCCGAAGCTGCACGGACGCTTGCGCTGCTCCGGCGGATGCGCTGGCTCAAAGGCGCCCGCCGCGGCCCTCGGCCGCTCACCCGCCGCGAAGACGAAATCGGCGAGTTGCTCGCCCTCGGCATTTCCAATGCCGAGATTGCCAACCGCCTCGTCCTCTCGCGCCGGACAGTCGACAACCATCTCGCGCGCATGTTCGATAAGTTCGATGTCCGCTCCCGCACGGCCCTCGTCCAGCGGCTCAACCAGTTGCGTGGCGTTCCCGCCCCGAAAACTTAGGTAGTCCTGCTCTATCTCCGCTGTCTTCGTGTTGTCGAGACTCCCGCCGGACTCCGGGGTTCTTGCGCTCTCCGCAAGCACCCCGGGGTACTGCCACCGAGGGAGGCCCACCGGCGCCAATCAGCGAGCCCCCGGCTCCCGATCACCCACGCGAAACAGGAGAGACGCAAGACATGTGGAAGGGATTTCTCAAATTCAGCGGGCTTCTCGTCGTAACCTCCGTTGCGATCACGGCGGGGTCCGCGACATCCACCGCCATCCAGCTCCACGATGAGCTCAGCTACTCGGGCAGCGGACAGCGCAGCATCAAACTCGTCGACGAGGTCGCCGGCCCGTTCGACATCGACATTCCCCCGCTCGACGGCGAGGTCAGCTTTGGCCTCTTCTGGGAAGTGCCTGCCATCGTCGAGATCAAACCGCAGGCCGATTTCGACCTCACCGCCCCCGAGGGCCTCGTGGAGGGCGAGCCAGTCCCGGTCGTCCTCAAGCTCGTCTCCAAGGACGGGTCCGTCAACGAATTCAAGCTCAGGGTCGAAAACAACCTGGTCGTCGCCCTGGACCACGATGTCGATGAGGACGGGACGTCGTGCCCTGGATTCCCCGCTGACGAAGCCCACAACGACGATGAGTGCTTCTCCGTCAATATCTCCCAGGCGCTCGGCGCCGGCGAGGTCGTCGTGTTCGATGAGAGCATGGTCGCGGCGTACCTCAACGGTTCGAACACCTTCGGCGATGAGAAAGAGCTCCTCACCATTCCCGTCTGCAAGTTCCTCATAGGCGTGGACATTTGCAGCCTGGCGGTGAATGGGCACGTCGGCGCCAAACTGGAAGCCTCAGGAGTGGCGGAACCTGGCTACCACATGGACCGCTCCGTGACCATCGGTAGCGTCGAGGGCCAGCAGACTACGCTGAACTTCACTTCGCCCGACGAAATGGTCGATACCGTCACCATGACGTGCGGCGGCGCGCCCGGCTCGACGGTCATGTACAACCTCACGGATGTCAGCTACGACGCACGGCTCACCCGCTTCAGTGTCGGCCTCAGCTTCGACCTCGAGGCCGGCCCCTTCGATGAGCGCATCCTCGACATCAGCGACGCCGTCAACCTCCTCGACCTCTTCGGCGGCCCGATCGACGTCTTCGCTTCTGCGGATAACCTCCAGCGCCCGCTCGGCACCTACCAGGCGGAACAGACCCCGCCAACGATCGGCGCGGTCGCTGCCACCCCGCCATCGAGCAGTGAAGGCCAGGCCGTCAAGTTCGAAGCGACCGCGACCGATAACTGCCCGGGCGCCCTCACATACACTTGGGACTTCAGCGACGGCGGCACGGCGTTCGGCAACGGGGCGTTCCACTCCTTCGACGACAACGGCACCTACAGCTACAAGCTCACGGTCTGCGACCGCCGCGGGAACTGCTCCTCGACGACAGGAAACTACGTCGTCGGCAACCTCCCACCGATTGCCAACGCCGGTCCTCCCGCCATCGATGCCTGGGGGCGACCCATCCCGTTCAATGGCCAGGCTGTCGACCCCGGCGCGGGCGACCAGTCCACCCTCTCCTACGAGTGGGACTTCGGCGACAACTCCCCCAAAGGACACGCGAAGGACGTCACCCACGCGTACTCAACGCCCGGCGCCTACACCGCTACCCTCAAGGTCTGCGACAAGGATCTCGCCTGCGACACCGCTATCCGCGAAATCACCATCCGGAAGCGGGACACGTCCACGGGCTACCTCGGATCCAACGCCTGGACGTTCGATACCCAGACGCACCTGTCTGCCTCGCTGGTCGACGAGTTCGGCCAGATGGTAAACGGCCGCCAGGTCCAGTTCTCGATCGACGGGTCCCCAACTACTGACGCCAACACCAACTCCGCCGGGATCGCCGACCGAGCCCACCAGGTCTCTCAAACGGCCGGCGTGCACGCTGTCGCCGCGGCCTTCGCCGGCGACTGGCTGTACGAAGCCTCCAGTTCAAACCAGAGCGCCGTCGTCGTCGTCAAGGCCACGAACGTGGTGTACACCGGCGCCCTCGCAGGCGGTCCCAATAAGACCATCACACTCAGCGCCGTCCTCAGGGACTCGGAAGGCAAACCCCTAAACGGCAGGACGATCAGCTTCCTGCTCGGTTCCCAGGCGGCGTCCGCCATCACCGACCTCAACGGCGTCGCGACGACTACCCTCAAGCTCACCCAGAAGAACGGTAGCTACTCGCTTACCGCAACCTACACGCCCTCGGGAGCCGATACCATCATGTACAGCGGCTCCGGCTCGTCGAACACCTTCAAGCTCCAGGCCAAGTAGCCGCATAACGCGCCGAGGAGCCCCAGCCACGAAGAAGGGAGGCCGGTTCCGGCCTCCCTTCAATGTTCCCGCCCAATGAGGTGGCTGGCGGCCGATTTCCCGCCGGCGTCTTTCACTCCAGCATCGCCTGCTCGCCGGGCCGGTCGAGGTGGACCTTGTCGTCCGGGCTGGTGGCCCAGCTTGCAAGGCGGCGGTTCCAGGGCCATCGCAGCAAGGCGGCCGCTCACCGCGCCTTGACCGGCCCCCCGGGCAGTGCCCAGAATCCCGCGCGCCGAAGGAGGGCTGAATGAACGCAACACTCAAGGAATTCCGGGACTTCCTCCTCCAGGGCGACATCATCGCCCTCGCCGTCGCCTTCGTTATGGGCCTCGCCTTTAAAGGCGTGGTTGATGCCTTTACGGGCGGCGTTGTGACACCGTTCGTCGCCGCGATCGTTGGCCAGAGCAGTTTCGGCGAGATCGACCTGGAAGTGGGCGACGCAACGCTGGAGATCGGCCTTGTGCTGGACCAGGTCGTGAACCTCGTCCTCGTCGGCGCGGCCGTGTTCTTCTTCATCGTCAAGCCGGTGCAGCTCATCCGCGAGCGCAAGAAGGAAGCCGGCGAGCCCGTCCCGGAGGCAGAAGACGTGGTGCTCCTGCGCGAGATCCGGGACCTCCTGCGGGCGCGCGGGTAGGCCGCCCTCCCTGGCGGTCGGATCTACGAGAGGCGTGCCGGACAATAGGGCTGTGCCGCGGCCGAGACCGAAGCCCAATGCCACACCGGACGACCTCGCGTTCGGGATCAACGCCTGCGCCATGGCGCTGAAGACCGGCTACGCGAAGTCGCTGCTCTACTTCGGCGAGACGAAGAACGAGCGCGTCCTCGCCCTGGTCGCGGAGGCGCGGCGGCAGGGAATCCCCGTCCAGCCCGTCGAGCCCTTCCGTCTTGACCAGCTCACCGGTGACGGCGTCCACCAGGGTGTCCTCGTCCGCCTGAAGGCGATCGAGCCGGTCGACCTCCGCCAGGTCGCGCGGGAGGCCGGCAAGTCCGCGCTCGTCATCATCCTGGACCGCGTAACGGACCCGCAAAACCTGGGGGCCGTCCTGCGCACGGCTGTGGCCGTAGGCGTCGCGGCCGTGGTGCTGCCGTTGCGGAGGGGGGCGCTGCTCACGCCGGGGGTACACCGTTCGAGCGCGGGGCTGAGCTTCATCGCCCCGGTCGCCGCGCCACAGAACCTCGCGATGGCGATCAAGACGCTCAAGGAAGCCAACTTCTGGATCGTCGCCGCCGATGCCGGCGAAGGCGCGCAATCGGCCACGGCGTTCGATTGGCCCGGCCGTACCGCGCTGGTGATGGGAAGCGAGGAAGAAGGCATCGGCCAGCTGCTGCTGAAGGAGAGCGATTTCCGGGTTGCCCTGCCGATGGACCCGCGGGTCGAGTCGCTCAACGTCGCCGTGGCGACGGGCGCGCTGGCCTACCTCTGGCGGCGCCAGTGGCCGGGCGTGGGTTGAAAGCCGGGAGGCTAACCGCGAAAGTGGAGCGGTGACCGAGACGGCCGAAGCACTGCTCCGCCACTATCGCGACTCGCGACAGGGGCTCCTTACCGCGATCGAGGGCCTCAGCGACGCTGCCCTTTCGGAGCCGACGCTCGATGGCTGGTCGGTGAAGGACCATCTGCTGCACATCGCGCTGTGGGACGAAATCCGCGCCTCCGAAGTTGACCGCATCTCGGCCGGGTACGAGTCCGCCTGGCCGCTGGAAGTGAACTACGACGAGTGGGGCTACGAGCACCGCCGCCACCTCGCCCCGGCGCAGGCGAAGTGGGAACTGCAGCGCTCGCGAGAACGGCTGCTCGATGCTATCGCGGCCGCCTCGCCGCGCGGGCTGGACGGTTCGCTCTACCGCGAAGCTGGGCTTCGCAGCGACCACGAGGATCAGCACACCGCCTGGATACGCCGCTGGCGCGAAGGCCGCCCGCGCTGAGCGGGACTGGCAGAACAGTCCATCGAAACTGCCCGCTTGCCCGTACCGGGAGCCCGCCCACCCCCGTACGCTCGAACCATGAGTGACCTGGCAATCGAAACCCGCGCCCTCACCCGCATCTTCGGCCCGGTGGTCGCGCTCGACCACCTGGACCTCCAGGTCAACCGGGGCGAGATCTTCGGCTTCCTCGGCCCGAACGGCGCCGGGAAGAGCACGACGATCCGCCTGCTGCTCGACCTCGTCCGTCCGACGTCCGGCAGCGCCGCCATCCTTGGGTTCGACTGCCAGGCGCAATCGGTGGAGGTGCGGAAACGCGTGGGCTACCTTCCGGGAGACCTGCGTCTCTATCCGGGCCTCACCGGCGCGGAGACGGTTGAGCTGTTCACGAACCTGCGGGGCGGAGCGGTGGACAGGGCCCACGCCCGCCAGGTCGCCGTGGACCTGGAGCTCGACCTCTCGCGCAAGGTTTCGCACCTGTCCAAGGGCAACCGTCAGAAGCTCGGCGTCCTGCTGGCCCTGCTCGGCCGGCCGCCCGTCCTCCTCCTCGATGAGCCGACATCGGGGCTCGACCCGCTCGTCCAGCACACCGTCTGGGACCTGCTTCGCCGCGAAGCACAGCGCGGGACCACGGTGTTCTTCTCGTCCCACGTGATGAGCGAGGTGGAAACGGTCTGCGAGCGGGTGGGCATCCTGCGCCAGGGCCGCCTCATTGCCGTCGAGCCCGTGGTCTCCCTCAAGGCGCGCTACGGCCGCCACCTGCAGGTGAGTTTCGCCGGGCCCGCGCCCGGACCCGAGGCTTTCCGCCTTCCGGGAGTGCGCGAACTCCGCCGCGAGGCTTCGACGCTCGAATTCGAAGTCGCCGGCGAAGTCGACCCGTTGCTGAAGGCGCTCGCGCGTTTCCACGTGGTCGACCTGCGCACCGAGCAGCCCACGCTCGACGAGATCCTCCTGCACTACTACCAGAAGGGGGCGGCCGCATGAGCAGGTTCGCCATCGCCCGCAAGGCCTTCCGCGATGCCCGTGTCACGGCCATCGGCGGGGGCATCCTCAGCTTCAGCCTGGCCCTCATGTACGTCTGCCTGTTTCCCGCGGTCCAGGACACGATGGAGCAGATGGAGCTGCCCGAGTACATGGAAAACCTCTCCGGCGCGGCCGGCGGGTACGACACCCCGGCCGGCTACATCTCCGGAGAATTCTTCCTGCTCATGCCGCTCGTCCTCGTCATCTTCGCGATCGTCGCCGGGACAGGCGCCACCGCCGGCGAAGAGTCGGCCGGCACGCTCGATCTCCTGCTCGCCCAGCCGATCCGCCGCCGCCGGCTGGTGCTCGAAAAGGCCCTTGGCCTTGGCCTCGCGGTGAGCGTTGCCATGCTGGCCGGCATCCCCGGAGTGTTCCTCGGCCAGGCCCTCGTGGACTTCGACCTTCCCCCGCAGCGAGTCGTCGCGGGCTTCCTCGTCACCGTGCCGCTGCTCCTCCTTTTCCTCTCGATCGCTCTGCTGGCGGCGGCATGGCTGCCCACGCGGGCGCTCGCCGTTGTCGTCAGCACGGCGGCGGCGGTGGCTTCCTACGTTGTCCACACGCTCGGGCTGCTGGTGGAGGAGATGGAGCAGGCCCGCAAGTTCACGCCGTTCTACTGGTCCGACGCCTCGAAAGCCCTCGTGGGCGACTACGAAGTGTGGGGCTCGCTGGGCCTGCTCGCTGCCTCGCTCATCCTCCTGGCGGCAACGGTGGTGGTGTTCGAACGGCGCGACATCGGCAGCGGGGGCCGGGAAGTGCACTGGCGGCGCCTGTTGTCGCTTCGCCGCAACGCGCACGAGTCCCGCGGCGCCCCCGCGCTGGAGTCGTGATCGACCCGGGGGTGCGCTCGCCGCGCTCCGGCGCGAGAATCGCCTGATGGACGCCGGGGAGATGGCGCGGCCGCCGTGCCGGCCGTTCGAGACTGGTTGCCGGCAATGCGGCGCCGAACTGACGGGCCGCCGCCGCACGTACTGTTCGCGCCGCTGCAACACGGAGTTCGAGCGCAACCACTACTGGCCCATCGCGCGCTACTACGCACGGTTGCGCGCGCGTGTGTTCCAGGACCGCCGCGTCGTCGGGTACCGTTGCGCCCGCTGTGGGGGCCTCATCCCGCCGCGCCGTCGAGGCTCACCGGACCGGGTCGAAGTGAACCATCGCCTCCCGCTCAACGGCGCGCGCGCGGCCGTGAGCTGCGGCCACCACCAGGAGAACCTGGAGGTCGTCCATCGCCAATGCCACGCCGCGATCACGGCGGAGCAACGCGCGGAAGGGTTGCTTGGCCCGCGGACGGACACGCCACCTCGCGGACCTTGAGCGCCGCAACACGGCCCGTTCGGCCATAGCGAGGCCGCCCCCGCGCATGGGAGAATGGGTGCAATGAAGATCCTCGTTTGTACCGATGGGACTGCCGCCTCGCGGTCCATCCTCCCGCACGCCGGCCGCCTCGCCCGCGCCATCGGCGCCGAACTGGTCCTCGCCCGCGTTCTCGACCCGCGCGTGGACGCGGCCGCCGAAGTCGGGCCGAAGCTCGAAGACGCCGTCGCGAAAGTGCAGGCAGCCTGGGAGGCGGAGCTCCGCGCCTTCCTGGCCGATGCCGGGCTCGAGGGCTCCGCGCTGGTCCCCCATCGCGAGTGGGGCAAGGAGATCGCCGACGCAATCCACAAGGCGGCCGACGAGGCCGGGGCCGCGCTCATCGCGCTTGCCTCCCGCGGGGCGGGGAAGGTCCACCACGCGCTCTTCGGCAGCGTTGCCATGGGCGTCATCCAGCGCGCCGACCTGCCCGTGATGACGCTCGCAACGCACGATGCGGCGCCGCGCGAGGGGTCCGGGCCGTATCACATTGTGGTCACCACCGACGGTTCGCCCGATTCGCGCAGCATCTTCGAAGGGCTGCGCCCTCTCCTGGTCCCCGGCAAGGTGAAAGTCACCCTCCTCCAGGTCGTCGAGATGGACTTGAAGGAGACCGAAGAAGAAGCGCGTGCCCGTGCCCTGCCCGCCGTGGAGGCTCTCCTTTCCCGACTGCCCGTGGGCGTAGAGGCTTCGGCGCGCGTCGAAGTGGTGCCCGCACACTCCGACGTTTCCGCCTGCATTGGTGAGACCGCGCGGGAGCTCGGAGCCGACGCGATCGCGTCAGCAACCCACGGCTACAGCGCGCGCAGGCACGTGGTTGCCGGCAGCGTCGCCCTCGGCGTGGTGGAGAAGTCGGGGCTGCCGGTGATCCTCGTCAAGAGCAAGCCGGTCGACTGACGCGCGGCGGCGGATCACCAGGGGCGGCGCCACTTGCTCCAGTTGAACGGCTCGATGCCTTCTTCGGTCAGCTGCCAGATGGTCGCTTCGGCCTTGCCACCCGAGATTTCGAGGAACCCGATCGTCCCGAGCTGCGTGTCGAGGTTGCGCGGGTACGTCGGCGAGCCGGGGTTCACGCAGAGCACGCCGTTGATCGTGTCGATGGCCTCGACATGGGTGTCGCCATACACGAGCACGTCCAGTTCGGTCGTCCCGAAGTAGCGCTTCATCGCCCGTTCGAGCGTCAGGTTCGGCGGATACTCGGGGATGGGAACGTCGTGTACCAGGCCCACCCTCAATCCGTCGAGGTCCAGCAGCCAGCTTTCGCGCAGGCGTGAGTGGTCCGGCTGGACGGGCCGGCCACCGGAGCCGTCTTCGCCGTTCCCGCGCGCGGCCCATGTCGGCGCGATGTCGTGCAACTGGTCGATCACCACGAGGTCGTGGATGTCGCCCGCGTGGAGGATGGCGTCGACGCCGCGGAAGGCGTCGAACACCTGCGGCCAGAGCTCGTAGCGCGCCTCCGGGATGTGTGTGTCGGAGATCAGCCCGATTCGCATGGGCTTATTCAGGCACACCCGCGCGCGAACAGGCAATCTCGCCGGGCGGCCGGGACTGCCTCTACTGTGCGTCGAAGTAGAGGTCGTGGGCGAGGAAGGGGTTGGGGTCGGCGCGCAGCCACTTCACGGTGGCGTCGGCGTCGATTTCGAAGTAGACCCAGCCCTGCTTTTTCCCGCCGGGCGTGAGGTCGCTGTAGACCACATCGACCTGGCTGCCGGTGGCGCTCACCACGAAGGCGCGTTCGTGCTCCTGATCCTTCGAGTCGCGCAGCGTCCAGTCGAGCGAAGTCACCTGCTTCGAGCCCACGTTCTCGATGAGGACTTCGAAGCCGACCCATTTCTTCCCCTCGGCGGGCGTCAGGAACTGGTTGGTGGACTGCACGTTGTCCACGAACTGGAGGATGGTGACCTTCGACTTCTTGCTGCCGTTGCCCTCCGGGGCGATCTCGCCGGAGGCGCCCGCGGCGAGCGCGACGTGCACGTCGCCGCCGCTGTCGGGCTCGTCGTCGGCCGCCCCGCTCAGCGCGGCCGCGATGATAACGATGAAGAGCACGCCAATGATGCCGATGCCTGCAAAGATGCCGAGACAGCCGAGAAAGCCCCACTTGAAAATGCCGCCGCCCTTCTTTTCGGGCGCCGCCGGGGCGACGGGGTTGGCCAGGATGGCGGCGCGCCGGGCCTGGTACTCTTCCGGTGTGATGCGGCCCTTCTCGACGAGCTTGTCCAACTCGTCGAGCAATTGCCCGGTAACTGATTGCTTCGCCATTTCGCTCTCCCTCCGGTGGCGGATCGTGTCGAGGGTGATCGACAGCTGTTGTCCCGGCCAATGCAGTTTCGTGAAGAAATGTCACGGAGATGCGGCGGGAAACGGGCATTCGCGACACCACCTGTCGCGAAGTGCGCCATCATCCCGTCGGCGGTCACGGAGAGGTGTGGTATGGCGCGCTGGCTGGATTTGGAACGCGAAGCACCCGGACTGGCGGCAAAAGGCCGCGAGCTGATCTACCACCACGGCCCGGGGCTGGCGTACCTGGCGACGGTGCGGGCCGACGGGGGACTGCGCATCCATCCGTTCTGCCCCGTGGTAACGGGCGGCGGCATCTACGGGCTGATCGGGGATTCGCCGAAGCGCGGCGACCTGGCGCGCGACGGCCGCTACGCCATCCACGCCTACCCGGTCCCGGGCACAGACGACGAGTTTATGCTTGCGGGGACGGCGCGGCGCATCCACGACGCCTCGGAAATAGCGGCCGTTTCTGAGGCCTACCACGCCACCGGCTCCACCTCCAGCGGCGAGGAGTGGACGTTCGAGTTCCTGATCGAGCGGGCGCTGCTCTCGCTGTACGAGATCCGCGACGGCCGTCCCGCCTGGCCCCCGCGGTACCTCCGCTGGCAGAGCGGCGGCCGCTAACGGCCCACCAGCACGGAGCTCACAGCCGCTTCACCATGTCTACCACCAGCTCGTCGCCGCGCTCGTGGCGGTAGCGCGCAACTTCCACGTATCCGAGCCGTTGATAGAGCTCGATGTTCTTCGGCAGCAGCACGCGCACGCTGATGTGCGCTTCGGGCAATCCCGCGGCGCGCCCGCGCTCCTCCAACGCCAGCATCATCGCCGCGCCCACGCCGCGCCCCCTGTGCGCCGGCAACACGGACAGCCGGCCGATGTAGAGGTAACCGTCGCGCAATTCGTAGCGCCCCGACCCGACCGTCTCGGTCCCCATCCGCGCGAGCACCGCGCCGCCCTGCCGGATATGGCCGGCAACGTCGTCAACCGTTTCCCACATCGCGCTCGACGGCACGGTGAGGACGTTCTCGTACTCGCCGAAGGCGGCTCGCATGATCTCGCGCACGGCCGGGGCCTCTTCCGGGCCAACGAATTGGAGCGCTAGTGCCGCCGTCCGCGAGTCAATTGCCATGCCGGAAGACTAGATCGCGTCCGTTTCGAACGGGTTTCGAGACGACCGCCGTCGAGAGAGCCAGGAGCACCACCGCCAGTTTCATGAGGGCTGGATGGAGAGGGGCGTCGAGTGCCCGTACACTGCGCCCACAACCCGTCTCCCGGAGCCGAAACATGACGCAGCTCACCGACATCGCCTATCACGTCGATGGGCCGATCGCCTGGATCACCTTCAACCGCCCCCGGTACCGCAACGCCCAGAGCTGGCGCCTGCTCGATGAGTTCGACAAAGCGATGGACATGGCCGACGCCGACGCGGGGGTGCAGGTCATCATCGTCCGCGGCGCGGGCGGCAACTTCTCGAGCGGCCACGACCTCGGCACGCCGGAGCAGCTCGCCGACCGCGAAGCGCGCGGCATCGGCGAGGCGGGGCTGGAGTTCTACAACAACTTCAAGCACTACAACCTGGACCTGCTGCTCAAGTGGCGGAACGCGCGCAAGCCGACCATCGCCATGGTCGAGGGCTATTGCATCTTCGCGGGGTGGATGATGGCCGCCTGCGTGGACCTCGTGTTCGCCTCGCGCACGGCCATGTTCCTGCCTGCGCTGCTGGAGTATTTCTCGCTGCCGTTCGACGTCGGGACGCGCAAGGCGAAGGAACTGATGTTCGAAAGCCGCTTCCTGACCGCCGACGAGGCGAAGGAGATCGGCTTCGTGAACCGCGTGTACGAACCCGAAGACCTTGAGCGCGAGACCACCTTCTACGCCCTGCGGGTGGCCGAAAATAGCCCGATGAACGTGCGCATGTCCAAGGTGGCGGCGAACAAGTCCCAGGACCTGATGGGGTACACGAAGTCGCTCGAGTCCGGCCTCTCGGACTACATGCTGATGATGACCCACCGGGGAGAGGCGCGCGTGAAAGGCCAGCGCCGCCTCGGCGGGGTGGACCTCGCGGTGCGCGGCCTGAAGGGCGACCGGGCGGGGCTAACCCCGGTGGAGTAGGGGCGCGGCGCGACGCGGGACCGCTGCGGCCACGGTCACTTCCACATCAGGATGTTCTCCTTCACGAAGTGCCAGGTCGCAGCCTCGCGGTAGTGCATGACGTACTCCTGGAGCAGCTTCGGCGCGCCCACAGCGACGACCATCACGGCGAGCCAGGCGCGCGAAGGGATGCGCCACGCGGGGTCGATTGAGCGCATCCCGGCGACCACCAGGTAGAAGTTCTCGAACACGTTCGGCGCGAACAGGAACGTCCCCCTGAACTCCGTCAGCTCGAAGAACACCACCCCGGAGGCCCGCAACCCGAAGAGAGCGATGGCCGTCCAACGCGCCAGGGGGTCGCGCCAGAGCCACGCCGCCACGATGCACTCGATCGCCAGGTAGTAGATATCAAACGACTTGTCGACGAGGTGGTAGTGGCCGGCGAGGGGCTCGGCGCCGAGCGCATCCTGCAGGATCGAGTCGCTGGCGTCGGCGGGGATGCAGAGGAGCGCGCCGGCCAGGTTCCAGCGGAACACCAGCAGCGGCACCAGCCCCCGGATGGCGAAGATGAGCAGCAGGACAAGCAGCTCCCTGTCCATCAGGCATTCCCGCTGAGCAGCATTGCGAGCGTGACGAAGCCGGGCACGTAGACCATCCCCGCGACGAGCAGGACGACGGCGATGCGGCGCAGGCGCTCCTTGGGCGGGCAATCCAGGTAACGGGAGATCACGCGCACACGATAGGGCCTCGGGCGGCCTCGTTCGCGCCCGCGCGGGCGGTGATTGTTGCCCGCCCGGGCCGATGCTGGGCTTGCGCACGGCGCTATCTTGAAGGTGTGGACAGTCGCGTGTTCGAGGACAGGCGCGACGCCGGGCGCCAGCTCGGCGCCGCCGTCGCCCGGCTCGGCCTCGAGGACCCGCTGGTGCTTGGCATCGCGCGCGGCGGCGTCATCGTCGCGGCCGAGGTCGCCGATGCGCTGGACGCCGAACTCGGCGTGGCAGTCGCCCGCAAGCTTGGCGCGCCGATGAACCCGGAACTCGGCATCGGCGCGGTGACCGCAGACGGGACGGTCGTCCTCGACGAGGAAGTGGCGCTGGCGACCGGCGCCTCGGAAAGTTTCGTCCGTGCGCAAATCGAACGCGAGACCGCAGAGGCACGGCGGCGCCTGGAAGCGTTCGATGGGCGTTTCCTGCGGGACCCCGCGGGCCGCGTCGTGGTCCTCGTCGACGATGGGATCGCGACCGGTGTGACGGCGAGGGCCGCCCTGCGAGCGTTGCGGCGCGCGGGCGCCCGGTCGGTGATCCTCGCTGTCCCCTGCGCGCCCCCGCGTACCGTGGATGAACTCGGCCTGGAAGCGGACCGGGTCGTCGCGCTCATCATCGACCGGGACTTCATCGCCACCGGGCAGTACTACCGGGACTTCCGGCCCGTTTCCGACGAAGACGTGCTGGCGGCGCTCGAAGCTGCGGCTACCCGGCGCGAGAAAATCTCGCCCTGAATCGGCCGGCCGTCTCGGACAGCTCCTGGACGCCGAAGAGGAGCGCAAGGGCCGCGTAGACCGCCCCGCCGGCGAGGGCCCCGGCGAGGCCTGCGACGAGGTTTTCGCGCCAGGCGCCGAATTCCAGCGGCCAGAGCGCGACGGCGAGGAAGAGGGCCATGCCCGCCCCGCAGACCGCCATCACGGCAATGTGCTGGAGCTCCGGGGCCGTGTCGGCGCCGGTGCGGCGAGCATAGAGCCAGTACAGCAGCGACCACTCGAGCCAGGCGGAGGCTGAGACGGCGAAGGCGAGGCCTTCGTGCTCGAAGCGATCCCACAGCAGCGCGCTCAGGGCGAGGTTCACGCCGACGGCGAGTACGGCCAGGATGACCGGCGTCCGCGTATCGCCGAGCGCGTAGAACCCCCGGCTGTGAATCTCGATGCCGGCCTGGGGGATGATGCCGAGGCAGTACCAGCCGAGCGCCCCGGCGACCACGAGGGAGGCCGGACGGGTGAACTCGCCGCGCTCCAGGAGGACGACGGTGGCGGGCTCGCGCAGGATGGCGAGGCCCAGCGCGGCCGGGATAGTGAGGAACATGATCACCCGCAGGACGCGCGAGACCGTCGTCCGCAGAGCATCCAGGTCTTCGTCCGCGGCGTGGCCCGCCAGCGTGGGGAAGATGGCGGTCGAAAGGGCCATGCCGAAGAGGGCCAGGGGGAGGCCCGCCAGGAGCCAGGCGTACGTGAGCTCCGAGATCGCGGAGGCGCCGATTTTCGAGGCGAAGAACCCGGTGACCACGAAGTTGAACTGGGCCGCCGCCAGCCCGATGACGCGAGGGCCCATGAGGCGCGCCACCTCGGCCACGGCGGCATCTCCCAGGCCGAACCCCGGCTCCCACTTCATCCCCTCGCGGAGGAGCCCGGGGACCTGCACCGCCAGGTGCAGCGCCGACCCGGCCACCACGCCCACGGCGAGGCCGTTGACTCCCCAGCGATCGGCAAGGGCAACAGCGCCGAAGATGATGGCCAGGTTGTAGAGCATCGGCGAGAGCGCCGGGAGGAAGAAACGCTGCCGCGCATTCAGGATCCCGGTGACGATGCCGCTCATCGCGAAGAACAGCGGCGAGAGCAGCATGATGCGCGTGAGCTCCACGGCTTTCTCTGTCAGCTCTTCTCCGCGGCCGATGTCGTCCCCGAGCCCGGGAGCGAGCAACGGCACGAGCAGGGGCGCGAAGATGAACGCCAGCGCGCACAGCACTGCCGTGGCCGCCGTGACGATGTTCAGGACGCGGCTGGCCAGGCGCCAGGCCGCTGCTTCGCCTTCGCGCCGGAACAGCCGCGAAAACACGGGGATGAAGGCGCTCCCAAGAGTCGCGCCCGCGAGCACCTGGAAGATGAGGTCCGGGATGCGGAAGGCGATGTTGTAGGCGTCGAGCCGGGGGTCTGTGCCGAACGCTTCAGCAATGGCGGCCGTCCGCACCACCCCGAGCAGGCGCGAGCCGATGAAGCCGAAGGCGACGATGGCGGCGGCGATCGCGAGCCCGCCCCCCACTGGAAGCGGGGAAGGTGAAGCACCGGGGTTTTCGGCTGCCTCGGCGGGGCCGGGTTCCGCCATGCCCGCATCGTAACCGGGAACCGCGAACGGGGAACGGGCTGAACTCCGATTTCAACACCTGTAGAATTCAACGAACGATGAATTCCAATGCGCGTTCCGGCCGCCGCGCGGGCACGCCCGCCACCCGCGAAGCCATCCTCGCGGCCGCGCGGGAAGCCTTCATCCAGCACGGCTACCGCGGGGCCACCATCCGGCGGATCGCCGCCGACGCAGGTGTCGACCCCGCACTCGTCCTGCACTTCTTCCACAACAAGGAAGGCCTCTTCCGCGAAGCCATGCGCCCTCCGCTCGACCCCGCAGCGCTCTTCGGCGCCGTGTTCGCTGCCGAGCCGGCCAATGCCGGGGCCACGATCGCCCGCCTCGTGATCGCCGCGCTCGATTCGGACGCCCCCCGCCGCACCTTGCTCGGGCTCGTGCGCTCGGCCGTAAGCGAGGAAAGCGCCGCCCAGATGATCCGCGAGGGCGTCCTCCGTGCCGTCGAGGAAGCCCTCGAACAGGCCGGCATCGACCAGCCCGGACTGCGCGCCGCCCTTATCGGCTCGCAGCTCATCGGGCTGGCCATGGCCCGCTACGTGGTGCGCGCGCCCGCGGTCGCCGGCGCCGCCCCGGAAGAGCTGGTCGCGGCTGTCGGGCCAACCCTGCAGCGGTACATCTCGGGCAACCTGGAGGCAGGCAATGAGTGAGCCGGCCATCGTGGTGGAAGGGCTTGACGTGGTCCGTGGCGGGCGCGCGGTGCTGCGTGGCCTCTCGCTGAGCATCCCACGCGGGCGCATCACCGGTCTCCTCGGGCCGAGCGGCTGCGGCAAGACGACCCTCATGCGGGCCATCGTCGGGGTGCAAATCGTTGCCCGCGGGCGAGTCTCGGTCCTCGGGCATCCGGCCGGGAGCAAGGCCTTGCGCCGCACGGTTGCCTACATGACGCAGGCGCCATCGGTGTACTCCGACCTCTCGATCGAAGCCAACCTGCGTTACTTCCAGCGCCTCTACAGCGCCCCGGCCGGGCGCGTCCAGGAAGCGATCAGGACAGTCGGCCTGTCCGGGTTCCAGGACCGCCTGGTCCGGGACTTGAGCGGGGGGCAGCGCGCCCGCGTCTCGCTTGCGACCGCGCTGCTGGCCGGCCCCGACGTGCTCGTCCTCGATGAGCCGACCGTCGGCCTGGACCCTGTACTTCGCGCCGAGCTCTGGGCCACCTTCCGCGCCCTCGCCGACGGAGGGGCGACTCTCCTCGTCTCCAGCCACGTGATGGACGAAGCGGAGCGCTGCGACGACCTCGTCCTCATGCGCGATGGCGAAATCCTTGCCCACGCCCCGCCCGCCGACTTGCTGCGCCAGACCGGCGAGCCCGATGTCGAGGCCGCCTTCCTTCACCTTGTGCGCGAACGAGGCGATGCCGCATGAACATTCGCCTGGCTTTCGCCACGGGCCTGCGCGTTGGCAACCAGTTGCGGAACGACTTCCGGACGGTGCTCCTTCTCCTTGCCGTCCCGGTCGTGCTCATGGCGCTGATTAAGTGGGTCTACCTGGACCAGGAGCACGTCTTCCAGCGAGTCGGCGTGCCCCTGCTGGGCATCTTCCCGATGACGTCCATGTTCCTGGTCACGTCGATCACCATGCTCAGGGAGCGCACCACGGGGACGCTCGAGCGGCTCCTGACGACGCCGCTTGCGAAGCTGGACCTGCTCGTGGGCTATGCCATCGCGTTCGGTGGGACGGCAGTGGCGCAGGGGGTCATCGTCTCACTCGTCGCCTTCGGGCCTCTTGGTTTGGAGACGGAAGGGGCCCCATTGGCCGTTGTCGCGCTCGCGGTCCTCAACGCCTTCCTCGGCATGGCCATGGGGCTGTTCGTGAGCGCCTTCGCCCAGTCCGAGTTCCAGGCGGTCCAGTTCATGCCGGCGTTTCTCCTGCCGCAGCTCCTGCTCTGCGGCCTGCTCGCCCCCCGCGACTCGATGGCCCGGGGGCTGGAAATCCTCTCGGACTACCTGCCGATGACCTACGCCTACGACGCGCTCACGAGGGTCGCTCGTGGCGAACCGTTCGCCGGCCGCACCGCCTTCGACGTGGCCATCCTTGGCGCGATGGGGGTCCTGGCGCTCGCCGCGGGCGCGGCTACCCTGCGCCGCCGGACGGGGTGACTTCGTCGAACCGCTGGACGATATGCGTCTCCCAATGAGCCGGGTCGCCCTGCGGCTCGGAGACATACACCTCGCTGGGCGGGCCCTCGGCGTGCTTGCCTTGCTCCTTCAGCCAGCGGTCGATCTCGCCGTAGGCCGTGTCCACCCCGTCGTAGGGGCCGAAGTACACGTACTCGACAGCCTCGCCGCCCGGGTAGTCCACCGGGTGGATGTCCCCCTCGGCAGCGGGCAGGTTCTCAAGGACGTCGAAGACCGCGGGCAGGCCCGCCTCCACGTCCACCATTTCGGGGCCGAAGCCGTAGTACGTGGCAAACGGCGCCCCCGCGACCTTCCCTCCCTTTCGGTCGATGTAGTCGCTGATCCGCGCATAGGCCTCGCTGAAGAAGCGGGGCAGGTCGGCCCTTGGGACGGTCCTCCGGATCGCCATCCCGTGGATGGCCTCGTGCTCGACGACGTTGATGCCGGGTTTCATCGCACACCTCCGTGCCCGCAGGATGGCACCGCCTTTGCCCGCCGGGATCGGCCTGAAGTATCGAGACCCCGTCCCTTTCGGGCCGTCCCGATCGTGGGCGGGCACTCTCGCTCCTTCTTCCTCCCTTCTCCTTTCTCCCTTCTCCCTTCTCCCTTCTCCCTCCTCCCTTCTCCCTCTACGCTAGCGGCATGAACGACACCCTTCGCTCTCGCACGCGCGTCGTTGTCACCGGGCTCGGCGCGATAACGCCGGCCGGTCAATCGGTAGAGGAGTTCTGGGACAACCTCGTGAACGGCCGCTCCGGGATCGACTACATGACGCTGGCCAACCCGGAAGGTTTCACATGCAAGATTGCGGGCGAGGTGAAGGACTGGGAGCCGAAGAAGTTCATCGAACACAAGGCTGCGCGGCGGATGGCGCGGTTCTCGCAGTTCATGGTCGCGGCGGCGGGGCAGGCGTTCGAAGACGCGGGGATCGACTTCGACAGGGAGGACCGCGACCGCGTCGGGGTGCTCATCGGGAACGGCGGGGGAGGCTACCCGGAGATCCAGGAGGGTGCCCAGATCCTGTTCACGCGCGGCGGGATGAAGCTGGACCCGCTCTACCTGGCGAAGAGCCTGGGGAACATGGCCGGCGCCCAGGTGGCCCTGCAGTACAACCTGCGCGGGTACAACGGGACGATCGTGACGGCCTGTGCGGCCGGGACGCAGGGGATCGGCGAGGCGTCGATGCTGATCCGCTCGGGCCGGGCCGAAATCGTGCTCACGGGGGGCTGCGAGGCGGGCATCAGCGAACTCGGGCTGGCCGGGTTCTCGGTGATGCGCGCGCTCACCAGCCACGAAGACCCCAAGACGGCGAGCCGGCCCTTCGATGCCACGCGGGACGGGTTCGTCCCCTGCGAAGGCGCCGGGGCGCTGCTGCTGGAGAGCGAGGCGCACGCGCTCGCGCGGGGGGCGCGCATCTACGCGGAGATCGCGGGGTTCGGGTGCACGAACGACGCCTACCACGTGGCGGCGCCACCCGAAGACGGCGACGGCGCGGCCAGGGCGATGGTGGAGGCGATGCGGGACGCCGGCGTTTCCCCGGACCAGGTGGACTACATCAACGCCCACGCGACGAGCACTCCACTCGGGGACACGGCCGAGACGAACGCAGTGAAGAAAGCTCTCGGCGAACACGCCTACCAGGTCGCGATCAGCGCGACGAAGTCGCTCATTGGCCACGGGCTGGGCGCGAGCGGCGGGATGGAAACGGTGGCCACGGTGAAGACGATCGAAACGGGGACGATCCACCCGACGATCAACCTGCACACGCCGGACCCGACCTGTGACCTCGACTACGTGCCGAACGTGGCCCGCAAGGCGGATGTGCGCGTGGCGCTGAAGAACAGCTTCGGCTTCGGCGGGCAGAACAGCTGCCTCGTGATCACGAAGTACGAGCGGTAGGGGGCGCCAGTTCCGGTCGACGACTTTCGATCGGCGCCGGGATGACGGGCGCCGCCGCCGGCGGGTTCCCGGCTCGCCGGACGCTGAGACCTGACACCCCGTAAACTCCCGCGCATGGCCCACCACACCTATTGCCCACGCTGCTCGATGACGCTCACGACGAAGCTGGACGGCGGCCGCGAACGGCCGGCGTGTCCTTCGTGCGATTACATCCACTACGGCGACTTTTCGATTGGTTGCGCGGGGGTGGTGGTGCGCGACGGGCGTGCGCTGCTGGTGCAGCGTGGCTGGCAGCCGTTCGCCGGTTCGTGGCAGATCCCCGGCGGCTACGCGGAGCACGACGAGCCGCTCGCGGAAGCTGTCGAGCGGGAGGTCCTCGAAGAAGCGGGCATCGAAGCCCGTGTGCGGGACGTGATCGCGTTCCGCCATTCGCTGGGCGGGACGCTCGGCGGCCCCAGCACGAACATCTACGTGGTCTTCCGGCTGGACCCGCTGGGCGGAGAACCGAAGTGCGACGGCGACGAGATCCGCGACGTGGGGTTCTTCAGCCTGGAGGAGATGGCCGGGATGGAAGCTGTGCAGGGGCTTTCGAAATGGGCGATCGAGAAGGCCCTGCGCGCCGGTGATTCGATCGGGCTGGCGTCGGAGACGAACGGACCGCTTGCGGGCAGGCCGGGTTGGCAGCTCTTCGGCCTGCCGCACTGAGACCGGCCGGCCTCAGGCGGCGAAGGCCAGGGACCTCGCTTCGAGCCCGGGCGGAGTCACGAAGTCGACCTCGCCGGCCATAGCGATGGGCCGGGCCGGGAGCCAGAAGTCCCCGAAGCGGCTCTGGGTGGCGACCGGGACCATCTCCCCGAAGTTGTAGGAGCCTGCCCAGGCCGTGGAGCGGGCCACCTGCCAGACTCTCCGGGGCATGCCGTGATAGCGCTGGCCGTTCGGCACCGCACCGCGGAGGCGGAGCTTCCCGAGGCGCAGGCCCTTGCTCGCCACCGCGGCGACCAGGCGCGAGACCGGGGCGGTCCGGAGCGCCCATCCCGGGATCATGGAGACGGCAGACGTCATCCAGCGCGTGCGCCGGTTGTCTTCGAACTCGATGAACCAGCGGAAGCTGATCGCTTTGATCGATATGTGGAGGGTGCGTTCATCGACCCAGCGGACATCGACCGGTACCTGGTCGGCCAATTCGGGGAGCATGTACTTCGCGCACGACTGGCGCGGGTCGTTGGTGGAGAGGAAATGCCAGTCGCCATTCGGTTCGCGCATCCACACGGCGGCGAAGCCGGGCCCGAAGGAGGTCTCTTCGAACGCGCGGAGGGCGAGCGTGTGCCCGCTTTCGAAGGTAACGCCCATGACGGCGAGGCCCTTCATGCGCTCGATGTGGTCTCCAGTCCGGGTGCGGGCAAGGATGGCGCGCGCGGCCGTGGGTTGGTTCATGGTGTCCTCCAGCCTGGAATCTGATCCCAGCATGGGCGGATCCACGAGGGCTTTCCTGAAGGACTCATGAAGGGACCTGGGAGGTTCGCCGGTTGAGCGTGACCCGTTTCACGAAGCCCTGCCTGCGCCGCGAGTGGTCGGCTAGAACCCGTTGGTGCCGTCGGTGAAGCGGAGGGCATCGAGGAAGACGCCCTGGGAGGCCATCTCCCAGTGGAGGTGCGCGCCTGTGGAAAGCCCGGTGTTGCCGACATCGGCGATGTGATCGCCGGCGGCGACGGCCTGGCCTTCCTGGACGTGGATCTTGCTCAGGTGGCCGTAGCCCGAGTAGAGGCCGCCGCCATGGTCGATGATGACCATGTTGCCGCGGACCTTGAGTTCGCGCGCGAGGACAACCCGGCCGGCGTTGGTGGCGATGACGGGCGTGCCGGCTTCGGCGCCGAAGTCGGTGCCGCCGTGATGGCCCGAGGGAGGGCCGCCGTTGATGGAGCGCTGCTCGCCGTAGCGGGCCGTGACGCCCCCGGTGACGGGTATGTGCCAGGCGCCGTCCCACAGCTTTTCGGGCGACACTTTCGAGTACACGGCAGTGATGAGCTCGAGTTCTTCGGCTGTGACCCTGGGGTCGAGCAGTTGCGTCGTCTGTTCATCGGTGAACTCGAGGGTGTCGACGGTCCAGTCGGTTGGGAGCACGCCGATGGTTTCCTGGAGTGTCGCCTTCGAGCCGTTTTTCAGAGTGACAGAGACTTTCAGCGGGTGTGGGCCGGTGGGGTCTTCGGCAGCGACGCCGACGAACGCGTACATGCTCTTGGCGCCCTGCGAGAGCTTGAAGTCGCGGCCGAGAAAGGACGCGGTGCCGCCGGAGATGTCGCCGGTGACGGAGACGAGGACAGCGCCGGCCTGGTAGACCTCCAGCGTGGAGAGCACGAGTTCGGGGGGTGCCAGGGCGGTGGGGCTCGCGCCGGGCTCCACGGTGGGCGTGGCGGTGCGGCTCACGGGTGTGACGAGTTCGACGGTGATCCCGGTCTCGGCGCCGTTTCCGCCGCCACAGGAAGCGAGCATGAGGGCGGCGAGCAGCAGCGAGGCGAATCGGCGCATCGGATGCTCAGGGTGCCGGAAGCGGTCGTAACGGGTAAGGGCGGGAGTGGCTATCCCCGGGGGCCCAGAAAAGCCCCGGTGCTCAGGGCCGGGGCTTTCTGGAGAGGTAAACCAGGCGAGGAGAGATGCCTGTTAGACGGCGATATCGTGCTTCTGGCGGGCGGCCGGCTTGCGCGAGCCGAAGATGCTGAAGAAGCGGCCACGGACGGCGTCGCTGCTCTCATCGGACGCGACCGGGAACCCGGCGAGGTCGCCTGCGAGCCGCCGGAAGGCGGCTGCCGCCGGCGTGCGCGGCTGGAACTGGACCACCGGCACCCCCGCCTGGGAGGCGCGGCGGACGTTGGTGTCGAACGGGATTTCGTGGTCGACCCTGCGGCTGATGGCGAATTCGACATCGGCCCGCTGCGGCCCGCCTGCGACATCGTGGCCGTGGACCAGGGCGACGACGACTTCGCCGGCCTTGCGGCCGCGGAGCTCGAGGTGTTCCACCAGGAGCGAGGTGTTTTTCAGGCTGGTCAGATCGGTGCTGGTGACGACGACGACGCGGTCCGCGAGTTCCGTGGCTGCCCCGACGACATCGTTGAAGGTGCCGGGCGTATCGAGGACGACGACATCGAACATGGTGGCGGCGAAGCGGACCATGTCCTGGAGCTGTTCGACAGAGCAGTTGAGCCAGCTGCGGTAGTCGCGCGGGGCGGGGAGGACGTAGGCCCCGGATTCGTGGCGGAGGAGGACTGAGCGGAAGGTTTCGCGGTCCAGGTAGGCCGGGTCGCGGGCGACTTCGGAGACGGTGTAGTCGGCGCGCACGTCCATCATGACGGCGACATCGCCGAAGCGTGTGTCGAGGTCGACGAGGAGGACGGACTTGCTGCCTTCGGCGGCGATCGCGGCGGCGATGTTCGTGCTGGTGGTCGTCTTGCCGATGCCGCCCTTCTGGCCGACGACGGCGACGATGCGGCCCAGGCCGTGCTCTTCCGGCAGGGGCTGGTAGCGGGGCCGGCCGGCGCGGCGGGCGCGCTCGGCAAGGCTCTTCACCTGGGCGCGAGTGATCTTACCGTGGAGGAAGTCGTTCACGCCGGACTGCATGAGCCGCCGTTCGACCGTGGGGGACCAGGCGCCGGAGTACGCGACGATCATCCCGTCCGGGACGGCGGCGCGGGCGAAATCGATGACCTGCATTGCGCGCTGGATGGGTTGCTCAATCGCGACGACGACGAGTTGCGGCTGCATTTCCTGGATCGCCTGCTGGGCGGCAATCCCGAAGGGGCGCTCGGCGAGGACATCGATGCCGGCCGCTTCGAGCTTTACTCGCATCAGTTCGCGCACGTGTTCATCGCTATCAATCAGCATTGCCGAAGGGGCTGCAGCAGTCACCGGTCACCGTCCGTATCGTCGTTTGTACCCCGCTCGTCCATCGCATGTTCACTGCCGATCCACGTGTTGGGAACCCCTCCAGGGGCATGTCCGGGCACTTCCTATGAAGTTCCAATCGCGCGTCCACCTTCGTGTCACGCGTTGTCCACTCTGCACCTTTTCGTATGCGCGTTACCGGGAGTTTGCAAGGGTTTTGTAATGGGGCGGGGCGAATCCGTGCATCGAGTGTCAAGGTTTCGTGCTGCACAATCGGGGGCATGGACCCCTTGAGACCGGGGCCTGAGTCCAGCGACTCGGCCCCCAGTACCGGACGGATCGCGGTCCTCGTCGTCGACTCGGACCCCGCGGTCCGGCGGGTGCTGCGGCTGGCCGTGGAGGGAGCGGGATACCCGTGTGTTGCGTGTGAGACGGCCGAAGAGGCGGTGGGCCTGGTCGAGACCGTGCGGCCGCGGCTCGTGCTGGCGGAAGTGCGGCTGGCCGGGACGGGCGGGCGCGAACTCGCGTCGCAACTGGCCGGGAGGGATGGCTGGCGTCCCCGAGTGGCCCTGATGAGCGCGTACCCACGTCCCGCGCGCGGCGCCGAGGATTACTTCGTACCGAAGCCCATCGAGTTTGAGCGGCTCCTCCAGCTGCTCGAGTCCCTGGAGCGCGAGCCTGTCAGGTAGTGAGCGCGCAGGCTACTCCTGGGGCATGATGCAGAGAGTGAAACCCGGCGGGCGGCGACATCTCCCTGCGTTCGACCTGCTTCGCGGCGCGGCCATCATCGCGGTGGTGTATCTGCACGCGTACTTCACGCCGTGGCCGGAGGTTTCGCGTGGCGGGCAGGACGCGTTGCACCTGGCCCACCTGGTGGCGCACGGGGCGGTGCCGCTGTTTCTCTTCATCGCGGCCTATCTCCAGGCTGCCGGACCGCGCGAGACGCTCCTCGGCCACCTTCGGGGGCGCTGGTGGCCGGTCTGGCTCCCGGCGATGCTCTGGATGGCGGCGACCCTGGGCTACCGGTTGACGCGGGAGGGCGCGACGCCAGGAGTCTGGCGCGACCTTGCACTCTTTGACATCTCCGGGCAGTTCTACTTCATCTGGCTCTTGCTGGTGTTTGGGGCCGCCCTGACCCAGGCCCACCGGCTGCCCGAACGCGCCGTCTGGCCGGCAGTCGCGGTGGCGCTGGCAGTGAACGCCGGGACGATTGGGTGGTACGAAAGCCACGGCTCGATCTCCGGGGTGTTCGCCACGCTGGCCTACCGCAACCCGCTGGCCTGGGTGTTCTTCCCGGTGCTGGGCTATGCCCTGGGCCGGCGCCGCCTGCCGAGACTGCCTGGCCGCTGGGTGGCCGGCGGGGCGCTCACGATGGCGCTGAGCGCGGCTGCCTACGCCTACCCGGGGTTGACGCGGGACCACTGGCCGGTCAGCTACTTTGGCCTCGCCGTGTTCGCGTTCAGTGCGGGCGGGATGCTGGTCTACCCGGCCATCGGCGAGTGGGCGCTGGGGTGGCGATGGATCGCGCGCCCGCTGATGGGGCTTTCGCGGTATGCGTTCCCGATTTACCTGGTGCACCTGCCGTTTGCGATCGGGCTGGGTACGGAGGAACTGCTTGGCAACGGCGCCGATTGGAGCAACTACTGGCTGCTCCTCCACGCGAACTGGGCAGTGGGCCTGTTCGTGCCGCTGGCAGTGATCCGCGAGCTCGACAAGGCGAGCCCCTGGCTGGGGGCGCGCGTGTTCGGGGTGCGCAAGCGCATGTGGCGTGCCCCGGCCGCGCCGGTTGGGGTTACCTCCAACAGCTGAGGGTGTGTCCCGTACTTCGCGGGGCCGGGTACCATCCGCGCCGGAGGCTGCACGTGGACATCACCCTCGACTGGCTCGGCTGCGCAACATTCCGGCTCACTCTCGGCGAAACGGTCGTGTTTCTCGATGCATACATGGACCGCGTGCCCTCGGCGCCGAAAGTGGGGCTTTCTGCGAAGGACGTGGACCGTGCGGACTTCGTCCTCGTCGGCCATGCCCACTTCGACCACATCGCCGGGGCTGAGACGATCGCGAAGAACACCGGAGCGCGCATCATCGGCTCACACGAAAGTTGCCGCGTGATGCGGGAGCAGGGTGTGCCGGGAGGCCAGTTGTTGCCTGCGCAGGGCGGCGAACGGTACCGGCTCGCGCCGGAGGTGACGGTCCGCGTGTTTCCTTCGCTGCATTCCTGCACGTGGACGACCGGGTCGCTTTCGGCGATGGAGCCGAGCCTGGGCGACCTCGGGTTGTGCGAAGACGAACGTGCGGCGATGGCGGCGCAGCGCGGGCTGGGCTCGACCATCGGGCGGCGGTCCGGCGCGGGAGACACGGCTGCCAGCGAGCTGCGCGAACACCTGGCGAACGCTGTCGGGAGCGGCCATACGGGCGGCGCGCTGGCCTACCTGGTCGAGACGCCGCGGGGCTCGATCTTCTGGCAGGACACGTCCGGGTGCTGGACGGGGGTGCTGGGCCAGTTGCGGCCGGACGTGGCCATCCTGGCGGCGGCGGGGCGTGGAAACATCGACGGGGAACCGATCCAGGGGTCGCTGGCGGACTTTGTCGCGCGCGAAGCGGAGTTGCTGCAACCGAAGACGGTCGTCCTCGGGCACCACGACAACTGGATGCCGCCGATCACGCCGGAGGGCGGCACGGACGTGGCGCCGATCCGGGCCGCGCTGGCGGCAAAGACACCGGGCGCCCGTCTCCTGGAGCCGGGGTACATGGAGGGGACGGCGCTTCTGCGGTGAGGGGACCGGCCGGGCGTGTTAGAACCGGGCTACGGCCGGCGCCACTTCGGAGGCGAGGAACTCGGGCACCGTGTCGTCCTCGAAGTTGAAGTGCTGGAACTGGATCTCGTGCATGCCGAGTTCGGCATAGCGGCCGCAGGCATCGACGACTTCGGCTTTGCCGCCGACGATCATGCCGCGCCTGCGGAGGGTCTCGCGGTAGTCCGCCGGACTCGTGCCGGCGGGGGCGCCCCACATGCCCATCATGCGTTCGGTGGCGTGGTCGAGCGAGGCTGCGTCCGGGCCGATGATGGCGAACGTCATCATTGACCGTGCGATCGTGGCCGGGTCGCGGCCGACGGCCTCGCAGTGGCTTTCGAGCACGCTAACCTTCGCCGCGTACGCCTCTGGCGAGACGTTCACCGCATTCCACTCGTCCGCGTATTGGGCGACGAGGCGGAGGGTGCGCTTTTCGCCGCCACCGCCGATGAGGATGGGGGGGCGCCCGGCCGCGGGTTTGGGCAGGCAGTCAGCGCCGGCGAGGCGGTAGTGCCGGCCTTCGAAGGTAGCGGGCCCGGGGGACCACAACGCCCTGAGCAGGCGGATCGCCTCGTCCAGGCGGTCGAAGCGTTCCTTGATGGGCGGGAAGGGGATGCCGTAGGCGTTGTGCTCGGCTTCGTTCCAGCCGGCGCCGAGGCCCAGGACGAAGCGCCCGCCGCTGAGCAGGTCGATCTGGGCGGCCATCCGGCCGACATCGGCCGGGGAGCGGAAGGTGACCGGCGAGACGAGCGGCCCGAAACGGATGCGGGAGGTCTCGCGGGCGGCGACGGCGAAGGAGAGGTACGCCTCGAGCGAATCTTGCTGGCGCCCGATGAAGTAGTGGTCGGAGCGCATGAGGGTGGGGAAGTTGAGCCGTTCGGCCAGCCGCAGGATATGGATCCAACGGTCCCAGGTGAGGCCATTCTGACCTTCGACCATGAGCCCTACTCGCATGGGTGAAAACCTCCGCCGCCAGATTCGATTTCTGCGCTTGCGCAGTCTACGCCCCTGGCAGGGGGCCGGGGGCCCGGTGTCCGAAAGGCCGCGGGGCGGGCATCCAGGGGCGTTCGGACGGCCGGGAAAGATGGCACAAGCGGGCAGCCAGAACGCGCCCGTATGGACGGTTTAGACAGCGGGAATCCTGCGTTTACTACGGGCAGACACACAAACAACCGCGACACCGAGGGGGCGAAACTATCGAAAGCATGCAGACCACCTGAACGAGGCCCCGGGACTCCGTCTGGCTCCGCGGAGACACCCCGGCGTAAACGGAAGGAGCAAGACCACACAGAGACAATTCCTTGGGGGAATTCAGATGAGTCGCAAAGCACTCGATCTCCTGTTCGCCAGCGGTGGCGCGCTCCTCGCGATCACGCTCGTCGTCCTCGGCTTCGTCATGAGGGACCAGAGCGCGTTCGCCGATGACTACGTGAAGGGCGAGCTTTCCGCGCAGCGGATCACGTTCGCCAGCCAGGAGGACCTGGACAAGGACAAGGCCACGTACCCCGACAACGCCGTGACGGACTGGAAGCCGGGCTCGACGTGCCTGGTTGAAAACGCGGGCAAGCCGCTCCAGACCGGCAAGCAGGCGGAATGCTACGCCAAGTACTACATCGGGATGCACATGGCCCGCTCGGCCAAGAACCTGAAGCTGAGCGCTCCGATCACCGTCAAGCTCGAAGGCCGGGACCAGACGCTGACCACGATGGAAGGCCAGACCTACGCAACGCTCGGGACCATCCGCACGGCGCTTGCGAACGACCAGAAGGCGCTCGCTGAAAAGGGCGACAAGGCTGCCGCCGACGCCCGCCAGAAGGACGTTGACGCCGTCGCCAGCCTGCGCACGACGATGCAGACCGGTGAGACCCTCCGCGGCCTGCTCCTGACGGTCTACGGGTTCCACAGCCTCGGCGACCGCGCCGCGATCGCTGCCAACGTCTCCTTCGTCGCCGCTGCCATCCTCGCGGTGGTGGCCGCCGGTGGATACGTCCACGCCTTCCTGGAGGCCCGCAAGACCCGGACGAGCACGCAGTCCGCTGCGGCCACGCCCGGCCAGCCGGTGAAAGTCAGCTAGACCTCAATTCCACGCAGCGAAGAGGGCCGGTCTCTCGACCGGCCCTCTCTTTTTGTGCCTCTGGTTTGCCGTGGGCCGGAGGCCCCGGCCGCGGGGCGGCTCACTTGGCGAGGAGCGCCTCGATGGTTGAGGTGACCTCCGGGTCGTCCGGCGTCGTGCGCGGGCCGATCTTCTTCACGACCTGGCCGCTCTTGTTGACCAGGTACTTCTGGAAGTTCCAGAGGATGTCGCCGCCGATCGGTTCAGGGAGGGTGGTAATCTCCTTGTAGAGCGGATGCATCTCCTCGCCCTTGACGGAGATCTTGGAGAACACGGGGAAGGTGACGCCGTAGTTCATCTCGCAGAACTCGGCGATCTCCTCGTCGCTTCCCGGCTCCTGGCCCATGAAGTCGTTGGCCGGGAAACCGAGGATTTCGAACCCCCTGTCCCGGTACTGTTCGTAGATGGCCTGGAGGCCCTTGTACTGGGGCGTCAGGCCGCAACGGCTGGCGACGTTGACGAGCATGACGACCTTGCCCTTGTAGGTTGCGAGGTCCTCCTCGCTGCCATCGAGCCGCTTCATTGTCCGATCGAGTACCACTGGTTCACCCCCTGAGTGGGCGATCGTAGCGCATTGGAATTGCGAGTTACGAATTGCCACTCTCGCCGCGGAGCGCGAGGAGGGCACGAGTCCGTCGCTCGAGCGTTGAGGCCACCCGCAGCGCGAGGCCGTCCTGCGTCGACTGCAACTCGCCAGGCTTTCGCGGGTGGGCGCATTGCGGGGAGGGCGCTACTATCCGCGCCATGCCTCAGGAATACGACGTGATCATCATTGGGGGCGGGATCGCCGGAAGCGGGCTCGGCGCCGTCCTGGCAAAGGCCGGCAAGTCCGTCCTTATCCTCGAAAAGACTGAGACCTTCCGGGACATGGTACGGGGCGAATGGATCGCCCCGTGGGGTGTGCTCGAAGCGCACCGCACCGGGCTGTACGACGTGCTCAGGCGCGCGAACGACTACCACATCCCGAATCACGTGGAGTTCGGCGAGGGGATCGACCCCGTGGAGGCGGCCGGCCGCGCGCTGCCACTGGCGCTCCTGCCGGGAGTCCCCGGGCCGCTTTCGCTGGGCCACCCCCAGGCCTGCCAGGCGCTCCTCGACGCGGCGGCCGCGAATGGCGCGACGGTGGTGCGCGGCATCGGCGAGGTGACGCTCGAGACCGAGGGGACGCCTTCGGTCTGCTGGCAGAAGGATGGCGCCGAGCACGTGGCGTCGTGCCGGCTGATCGTCGGCGCCGACGGGCGGGGTTCGGTGGTCCGTCGGCAGGCCGGCATCGAGCTCCACCAGGACCCGACGCACCACTTCTTCGCGGGCATGCTGGTCGAGGGGGCGGATGCCTGGCCGACTGAGCTCGAGACGATGGGCACGGAAGGCGATGTGCAGTTCTTCGTGTTCCCGCAGGCGCCCGGCCGCTTGCGGCTCTACCTGAGCTACCCGACGGGACAGAAGTCGCGGTTCGCGGGCGAGGGGAACGAAGCGAAGTTCCTGGAGGCGTTCCGGCTGAAGACGGTGCCGAACAGCGAGAGCATCGCAGAGGCACGAGTCGCGGGGCCGTGCCATTCGATCCCGAACCAGAGCACGTGGACCGAGCGGCCCGTGCGGCCGGGCCTGGTGCTCATCGGCGACGCGGCGGGGTACAACGACCCGATCATCGGCCAGGGGCTCTCGATCTCGCTGCGGGACGTACGGATAGTCAGTGAATTGCTGCTGGGGACGGACAGGTGGGACGAGGCGCTGTTCGAGCCGTACGTGGAGGAGCGGGCAGAGCGGATGCGGCGACTCAGGGTGGCGGCGACGATGGACTCGATTGTGCACGCGGAGTTCGGCCCCGAAGCGACGGCGCGGAAGCTGCGGTTGATGGCCGCCTCGCAGACGGACCCCACGCTCGGCATGGCGCGGATGTCGGCGATGGTCGGCCCGGAGGTGTTGCCGGCGGAGGCGTTCACGGAGGAGGCGCTGGAGCGGGTGCGGGGGGCGTGAGGCCTGGTGATGGGGGCCTTCGACTTAAACGCAAAGGCGCGAAGGCGCAGAGGTCTGCTCCGGCGAACTATGGGCCCTGCGCTGTCTCCTCGTGAAACCTTTGCGCCTTTGCGCCTTTGCGTTTTGACCCGCAACTCGGACTCGCAAGTCGGACTACCATGGATCCATGCAATTCGGTGTGTTTTCTGTCGGCGATGTGACGCCGGACCCGACCACGGGGCGCGTGCCCACGGAGGCGGAGCGCATCCAGGCGATGGTCGCCATCGCGCTCAAGGCGGAGGAGGTGGGGCTCGACGTGTTTGCGACCGGCGAGCACCACAACCCGCCATTCGTGCCCTCCTCGCCGACGACCATGCTTGGCTACATCGCGGCGAAGACGAAGCGCATCATCCTTTCGACCGCGACGACGCTGATCACGACGAACGACCCGGTGAAGATCGCCGAGGACTACGCGATGCTGCAGCACCTGGCGGGCGGGCGCGTGGACCTGATGATGGGCCGCGGGAATACGCCGCCGGTCTACCCATGGTTCGGCAAGAGGATCGAGGACGGGCTGCGGCTGGCCTACGAGAACTACGCGCTCCTCCACCGGCTGTGGCGCGAAGAAGAGGTCGACTGGCAGGGCCAGTTCCGCACGCCGCTCGAAGGGTTCACCTCCACGCCGCGTCCGCTCGACGGCATCCCGCCGTTCGTCTGGCACGGCTCGATCCGGAGCCCGCAGATCGCGGAGCAGGCCGCGTATTACGGCGACGGCTTCTTCCACAACAACATCTTCTGGCCGATGAGCCACGTTTCGAAGATGGTGAACCTCTACCGCGAGCGCTTCGAGCACTATGGCCACGGCGCCGCGGACCAGGCTATCGTCGGGCTCGGCGGGCAGGTGTTCGTGCGCCCGAACGCGGACGACGCCGTGCGCGAATTCCGCCCGTACTTCGACCACGCGCCGGTCTACGGCGGGGGCCCCTCGCTCGAAGACTTCAGCCAGATGACCCCGCTCACGGTGGGCACGCCGGAGATGGTCATCGAGCGCTACGCGACCTTCCGCGAGCAGGTGGGCCACTACCAGCGCCAGCTCTTCCTGACGGACCACGCGGGCCTGCCGCTCGAAGTCGTGCTCGAACAGATCGAGTACCTTGGCTACGAGATCGTCCCCGCCCTCCGCAAGTTGAACGCCGAAGGCCGCCCCTCGCACATCCCGGACGCACCGACGCATGAGAGCCTGAAGGCGAAGGCGTCGGCGAAGGTGGGCGATTCGGCGGCGGGTTAGCGATAGAGGCGAAAGTCGAGGCCCTGGTTGCCGGGATTTGATGCGCAGGGCAGCTGCTTTCCGAGGTGGCGAGTCGCCCAGGACTGGACGTGCCCGCTCCCTCGCCGGTCGCGCCTCCAGGTGTGGTGGGCAGGCCCGGTGCCTCGCCGGTCGCCGCTCGTGGGGGGACTCGCGATAATGCGGCGGTGACCGCCACTGAACCCCGCGCCACCCCCAGGACCCACGTCTCCGTGGACCTTGGCTGCGGGTTGCGGAAGAAACCGGGCGCCGTCGGGCTCGATATCGCGAAGATCCCCGGCGTGGACGTGGTGGCCGACGTGACGCGGCCGCTGCCGTTGCGCGACAACTCGGTCGATGAGGTGCAGGCGAGCCACATCGTCGAGCACGTGGACGACCTGATGGCGTTCATGGGCGAGATCTGGCGGATCTGCAAGCCGGGCGCGCTGGTGTACCTGCGCTTCCCGCACGGCACCTCGAAATACGTCACCTGGAAAGACCCGACGCACAAGCGTGGCGTCTTTTTGGGGACGTTCGAGTACTTCGACCCCAACACCTTCGACGGCCAGGCGTGGGGTTACTACCACCCGGCCAAGTTCGAAACCGTGAAGCGCCACATCAATTTCAACATGAACGCCGACACCTGGCAGGCGAAGCGCGGCCGCCGGATGGCGGGGAAACTGTTCGATTGGCTCGCCAACCGGAACGAGCGCTGGCAGTACTACTGCGAGCGGTTCTGGGGACACTGGGTGGGTTTCGAAGAGGGACACCTCTGGCTGCGCGCGATCAAGCCGGCGGAGGAGCAGGCCGGGTGACCAGGATTCTCGTGCTTTCGAGGGCGGCGGTTGCGGAACGCATGGCCAGCCCGGGCGTGCGCGCGTACCAGGTAGCCGGCGGGCTGGGCCGGGCGCTGCCGGATGCGGAGATCACGCTGGCCATCCCAGCGGGCAGGGACGCGATCGCGCCCCCGGCGCCGAACGTGCGCATGCAAACGTGGAGTTCGAACGCCGAAGCGACGTTTATGGCCGGGCGGCACGACGTGGCCATCAGCCGGAACTTCCCGCCGCAGTTCGCGAAGCTCATGGGGAAGACGCGGCTCGCGCTCGACGGGTTCACGCCGCTCTACATCGAATGGATGGAGCTCTCGCAGCGGGACATCCTGCCGAAGTGGCGGCGCACCTGGATGGCGAGCAACCGCTGGTACCTGAACGCGCAGCTCACGCTCGCCGACTTCATCTTCTGCGCCGACGAGCGCCAGCGGGACATGTGGATCGGCATGATGATGGCGCTCGCGCTCGTGCCGCCGGACGTGTACGTGCGCGACCCCTCGCTGCGGCGGTTCATCGACATCGTGCCGTACGGGGTGCCCTCGAAGCCTCTTTCGGCGCAGGGACCGGTGCTTCGCGGCGTCGTCCCCGGCATCGGAGAGGGAGACAGGATCCTCCTGTGGAACGGAGGCATCACCGAGTGGAACGACGTCGAGACGCTCCTGCACGCGATGGACCGCCTGAAGGATTCGCGTCCTGAGGTGAAGCTGGTGTTCATGGGGGTGGGCCACCCGGACCTCGCGTTCGGGATGTCCTCGGGGCAGAGCAAGCTGGCGTGGGAGCTTTCGGAGCAGCTTGGCCTGCGGGACCGGACCGTTTTCTTCCGCGAGGGGTGGGTGCCGTACGAGCGCATCGACGACTACCTGGCGGAAGCCGATGCGAGCGTCTGCCTCGGCTACGAAAACATCGAAAGCCGGTTCGCCTTCCGGACGCGCTACGTAGACCTGTTCCGGGCGGGCGTGCCGCTGGTGTGCACGCGGGGGGACGTGCTGGCCGAACGGGTGGCGGTGGAACCGCTCGGACTTACGGTGCCGGAGCGCGACGTCGACGCGGTCGTGGCGGCGATCGAGCGGGTCCTGGACGACGAAGCGCTTCGACGGCAGTGCAAGGAGAACCACCGCGCGATCGCCGCTGAACTCTCTTGGGACGTGGCGGTGAAGCCGCTGGTCGAGTTCTGTGCTTCGGGGGAGAGCTACGCGATGCCGGCAAGTCGCCGCAGGCTGCAGGCATATGCGCGGGGCGGTATGTACTTCGCGTTGAAGAAGATATGCAAGAGCCCGCCGTTGCACGGGGGCCTGTAGGAGGTTCGGGTCCATACACTGGCGGCGTGGCCGAACTCTCCGTGGTGACGCTGAACCTGCGCGGGGTCCACGACCGCTGGTGGAAGCGGGAGCCGCTGGTGGTGCGCGAGCTGGCGGCGTTGCGGCCCGACGTGGTGTGCCTCCAGGAGGCGGCGACCTGGTGCCTGCAGGCGCGCTGGCTGGCGTGGCGGCTTTCCCGCGCGACGGGAGACCGCTATCGCGTGCGGCAGGCCCGCAAGCGCGGCTGGAAGGGCATCTTCGAGGGCGTCGCGATCGTGTCGCGGTTTCCCCTGGACCGGCCCGCAGTCCTTGGCATCGGCGGCAGCGGCCGGGTGGCGCAACGGGCGGTCATCCGCGCGGGTGGCGGGCTGCTGGTTGCGAACACGCACCTGGAGCACCGGAGTCACAACTCGGAGCTGCGGCGGCGGCAAGTACGCCGGATCGTCGCGTGGCTGGGCACGTCGGAGTTGCCGCGGGTGCTCTGCGGCGACCTGAACGATGTGCCGGACAGCCCGGCGCTCTCGGAGTTGGCCGCCGACTGGCGGACCGCCCACCCAGCCGGCGAGGCACCGGTTTACACTTCGCCCGCGCACGAGCCAAAGCGGCTCATCGACTACATCATGGTGGTCGAGGGGGTGGAGGTGTTGGAGGCAGGGGTGTGCTTCGACCAGCCGTCGGGCGGGGTGTGGCCGTCGGACCATGCCGGGCTGTGGGCCCGCTTGCGGTTCTGAGCCTGCGGCCGATGGGCTCGCACTCGTCCCCGCGTCCGGTGCGAAGCACGGGTACCGGGTACCCGATGGCGCTTTGTGCCTGACGGGTGCGAACTGGTACGCTAGTCCATCGGCGCGGGGTGTAGCTCAGCCTGGCAGAGCGCTACGTTCGGGACGTAGAGGCCACAGGTTCAAATCCTGTCACCCCGACCAATGCCCTCCTGCCGCGCGCCCGCGCGAACATGGTGCGCCGCCCGAACCCCAGAAACCGAGCGAAGATTGCGCGCAGGTCTCAGCCGACGCCGGTGCCGCGCGGGCGGGACGCGCCGGCGCCGCGGGCCGGGGTGCGCCTGGCCGCAGGGACCTCTTCCAGCAGCCAGGCGACTGCGGACTCGCGGTCCGAAAAGACCTGCCGCAAGTCGGCACTGATGCCCGCCCAGCTGCCGATGGCGCGGGCCATGCCGAACTGAACGGGGTCGGGCGCGTAGACGGCAATCCTGTAGCCGAGTGCGGCCAGGCGCTGCATCGGCCCGATGAGCGCATCGGCGTCAACGGTGATCTTCTCGAGGTCCTCGTAGTTCATGAGGACCTTCTTCAAGCGATCGATGGCCTCGATTTCGGCCCTGCCAAAGTGTCCGGCGGCATCCATCACGCCGTGGAGCTGGAATTCGACGAACGCCTCATGGACCGTCATTTCGTACGAGGCCATGACCGCACCTCTCTCGCCGCGCATCCTACCGCGTGCGGTCAAGACCTCGTCGAGCGGGTGTGCGTTGGGGACAGCGGCGGACGTGGCTCATTCCCCCACTCGTTGGAGCCAGGCCACCGCCTCCAGCCGGGTGTGGAAGACGGCGATGGCCACCCCTTCCATGCCGGAAGACTGGGCAATCTGACGGCCGACGCCGAAGAATTCCGGTTGCTCGGAAGCGATGGCGAGGCGGAGCCCCTGGCCGGCAACCCGGCGCATAGCTTCGCCGAGCTGGAACGGGTCGAATTCGAAGGCCTTGACTGCGGAGAAGTCGAAGAGGACCTTGCGCAGCGTGGCGATTGCCTGGCGGGCGTCGGGGCGGGCTTCGAGGGCGCCGCGCACGGAATCGCGATCGACCGTGCCGCTGAAGACGACGGCAACGTAACCTTCGTGCACCTGGATTTCCTGGGCCACCGCCGCCCCCCCCCTCCAGCTTCGCGCCCCACTCTACCGCAGCGGCGCAAGCCTGTGGTTAGCGGTGCGAGAGGCCGTCCCGGATCTTTTCGAACGCGGTACGAGGACGGGCGGGCTGGCGGCCGGGGGCGCCGGCAGGGATGCGGGCAGCGCTTTCCGCGGCGGCCCGTTCGCGCAGGCGCGTAAGCAGCGCCGTCGCAGCGGCGAAGCTGGCCTCGACTTCGGCGAGGGTTTCCCCGGTGACCATCGAGGGTTCGAGGGTTGGCTCGCTCTGCAGGAGCGCGGACCGCAGGCGCTCGACGGCGGCGCGTTCGTGGCCCCTGCTCGCTTCGAGTTCAGCGCGGAGGCGCTCGACCTCTGCCTCGGGTTGGCCCTGGGCGGGAGGGAGCTCTTCGCTTTCGTCCATTTTGCGTCCTCCGGGTGTGGATGGAGACCACGGTCGGGAGGCGCCGCCCGTAAAGCCAAGGTGCAGATGGCGCTTGGCTCGAAACCGCGGGGCGGTGCTACCCTCCGGTAGTCATGCGGTTCCAGCACTTTGCCCTGGGCGCGCTGCCCTGTGCCCTCCTGTTGCTCGCGGCCTGTGGCGACGGACCGGACGAGCCGGCCGCGGCGACGGCGACGTCCTCGGTGGCGGCGGATGCGTTCGGGCCGGCGCCGCTCCTGGGCGGCAACATCGACCAGATTTCCCCGGCGCACGGCGCGCGCGTGGCGCAAGCGCAGACGGTTACGACGAACCGGCTGAACCCGCGCGGGGTGTGCGTGAAGGTGAACTTCAACGGCCTGCCGACGTACGGCCAGTCGTTCCGCTTCATCGTCGACGAAAAGGAAGTGACGGCCGGAGGCGACACCGTCTGGATCATCCCAACGAACGAGTCTCCGAAGGACGGGACGATCTGCTACTCGCCGGACGGGGGGCTCCCGGTCGGCGTCCACTCTGCCGCCATCGGCGTGCAGGACCCGAGCAACCTGACGGGCCCGTTCAAGCAGATCGTGGACTGGAAGTTCGAAGTCACGCCGTAGGCGGCGCCTGGACTTTCGCGAGCCGGAAGGGGATCGACCGGCGGACCTCCGCGCCCTCCGGGCCGGCCGAGAGCGTGATGCGATAGCCCCCGAGCTGCTTCAGTTGGGCCTGGACGGCGAAGGTCATCTGGGAGAGGTGGCTCGTCCCGGGGATGGTGTCCGGCGGGCGCTGGACGTTCATCTGGCCATTCAGCCGGAAGACTTCCTGGGCATCCTCATCGTCGATGCGGAGGACGAGGCCGATGGGCCGGCCCGTTTCGTCCCAGTCGAGGCGGATGCCGGCGGCCACCATCAGGCGGACGTTGGCGGGGGCGCCGGGGACGTGCATGGTGTCCCAGCCGCCCCCCATGAGGTAGAGCTTGTTGCCCACGATCTCGGCGTGTTCCGCGAGGAGCAGGTAGTCGATTTCCATGCACGCCCATCGTAGCCGACCGGCAACGTCGCGGCCCGGGACTGCCGCTCCCTTCTCCCTTCTCCCTTCTCCCTCTACGCTCCGCTGAGATGGGCCCCCGGATACTGATCCTCTGCCGCGGCTACCTTGGCTCCCACATGTCGGCCCCCGGGATCCGGGCGACGGCGCAGGCGCGGGTGCTCGCCGAACACGTGCCCGGGGCGCGGGTGACCCTCGCCGGGACGAACCTGGACTTCGAGCAGCCGGAAGATGGCGCCTACCGGGTCACGCGCTGGAGCGCGCGCAATATCCTCCAGCTGGTTGCCGGGCACGACATCATCATCAGCTCGATGTTGCCGCCCCACGTGGCGGTGTTCTTCCCGTGGAAGCGGTTCGTTGTTGACCTGTTCTCGCAGTACGCGATGGAGTGGATGGAAGTTGGCATCCAGCACTACGAGGGGGCCCACCGGCGGGCCTGGGTGGAACGGACGCGCACCGTGCTTGGCATGCAACTGACGATGGCTGACTTCGTGCTGACGTGTAACGAGCGGCAGCGGGATTCGTACGTGGGGATGATGATTTCGCTGGGGCTGATCTCGCCGCGGGTGTACGACGGCGACTCGACGCTGCGGCGGTACATCGATTCGGCGCCCCACGGGATCCGGGCGGAGCTGCCGCAGCCGGGCCCGCGCATCCTCCGCGGGGTGCGCGAAGGGTTCCGCGAGGATGACCGGATCATCATCTGGAACGGCGGGATCATCCAGTGGTACGACCCGGCCACGCTGCTGGAGGCGCTGCGGATCCTCGGGCGGGACGACATCAAGCTGTTGTTCCTGGGGGCGGCTTACCCCGGCATCAAGGAACTCGGCGTGGGCGTCCGCTTCCAGGATGCGAAGGCCATCGCCGCGCGGAACGGCCAGCTCGGGCGGACAGTGTTCTTCGAAGAAGGCTGGGTATCCCACGAGGATGCCAAACGGTACGTGCAGGAGGCCGACCTCTCGGTCTGCTGCTACTTCGACAACCTGGAGACGCGGTACAGCCACAGGACACGATTCGTGGACCTGATCTGGGCGGAGCTGCCGTTCATCTGCACGCATGGGGACGTGCTGGCGGAGGAGGTCGCGCAGAACGGCTGGGGGCTGGTGGTGCCGGAAGAGGACCCCGAGGCGCTCGCAACGGCGATCGAAAAGCTGGTCGATGACCGGGAGTTCCACGCCCGTTGCAAGGCGAACCTGGCGGCGGCGCGCGCGTCGCTCCAGTGGAGCGAGACGATGAAGCCGCTCATCCGGTTTTGCGCGGAGCCGGCCGGGCCGCTCTCACCGAAGTGGGAGCGAATCCCAGGGCTGTTGCAGCGCATCGGCAGCTACGTGGTGCGCCGGGGCGTGTTCAACGTGTACGACCGGCAGATGAAGCGGGCAGACGAACGCCGGAAGAACGAGGAGGCTCACCGGGCGCGGCAGCTCGCGCACGCCCAACCGGACGACGGGCAATGATTCCATCCGCCCCGGCCAGGCGGTCGCCTACGGGCGAGGGACCGTAAGCGTCCCCGGCTGCTCACGCTCCACCCCGGCTTCCTTGAAGACCACGTCCAGGATCTTCTCGGCGAGGATCTCGCCACCTTCGCGTACGAAGTGCACGCCGTCGGGGTTGCGGACGAGGACCTCCTCTCCGTCGACCTCGAGGTAGGCCTGGTAGCCCCCGTCCTTGTCGGCGAACAACGCCCATGTGTCGATGAACTTCACCCAGGGGCGTTGCTCAGCCTCTTCGCGGTAGATGGTGTTCATCATCTCCATCTGTTCCGAAAGCCAGTCATCGCGCATCACGGGCTGGCCCACCCAGACGACAAGGCGGCCGTCGGTGCGGAGGAGGTCCATCACACCGGCGACGCGGCGGCGGTACTCGGCGGTCCAACCCTTCGTGCCCGGGTCCTGGTGGATGGCGCCGTTGGGCTCGACGATGCCCTGCGCGTCGTTGGCGCCGAACATCACAACGAACACTTCGTACGGCGGGTCCTTCTTCGCGAGGTCGTTGAGTTCGCGCGGCCAGTCGAAGAAGTCGGGCCTGGTGAGGCCGGTTTCGAGCTCGGACTGGTGGTGCGGGTCGATGAGGCCGGAGTCGACAGCCTGGCGGACGACGGCTTCGCCGAGGACCTTCGACATGGAATCGCCGCCGACCCAGAGGCGCAGCGGGTCCTCGCGGGTGGGCGTACGGAGGGCGGGGCCGGGCGGAGGTGTCTGCTTCGCGTCCGGGGTGACCCCGGGGAGTTCGAAGAGCGCGTGGCGCTCGCGGCCGAGGGCTTCATCGGCCCACTCGCGCGGCTTATCCAGGTAGAGCGCGCGGCTGACGGCGGCGAAAGGCTTCCAGACGGCGACCCAGAAGTCCCGCTCGGCGCCGAACGGCTTCTGCTTCGCTTCGCGTTCGAGCTCGGAGGCGTTCAGGAAGACGGCGATGAGAAGCGCGGCCGCGATGACCCAGAAGACGTGCTTCGGCTTGAAGCCGTCCTGCCGATTCGCGCCCTGCCCCACCGTTTCCATGGCCATCCTAGAACTGGAAGTAGATGAACGGGGCCACGCCTTCGGGCCCGAGCGTATCGATCATCACCAGCCCCAGGGCAAGGGTAGCGGCCTGGGCCGCCGGCGCCAGCCGGGAGAAGGAGAGCTGGAGGCGGCTGGAGAGCTGCCCCGGGAGGAACTGGGCGGCAATGCTGCCGGCGATGACGAGGAGGAGCAGCGGCGTCACGGCATCGGCGTCGCCCCAGGCGGTGAGCAGGCGCCAGACCATCTCCCAGGCGACGTCGAAGGTCTCGGCCCGGAAGAAGATCCAGGCGAGGCAGACGACGTGGAACGTGATGAGCCAGTTGAGCGCCGGGGCGAGGGGCCCGAGGCGGCCGGGGTAGCGCTCGCGCAATTCGCGTTCGATGACGAGGCCGAAGCCGTGGATCGCGCCCCAGAAGACGAACGTCATGGCTGCGCCGTGCCAGAGCCCTCCGAGGACCATGGTGAGGACGAGGTTGCGGTAGATGAAGGACTTCGGGCCGCGGTTGCCGCCCAGCGGGATGTACAGGTAGTCGCGCAGCCAGCGCGAGAGCGTCATGTGCCAGCGGCGCCAGAAGTCCTGGAGGGAGAGGGCGCGATAAGGCTGGTCGAAGTTCTGGGGGAAGCGGATGCCGAGGAGGAGCGCGCAGCCAATCGCGATATCGGTGTAGCCCGAGAAGTCGGCGAAGATCTGGATAGCGTAGGCGTACACGCCGATGCCGATCTCCTGGGCGCTGTACTGGCCGGGGGCGGCAAACACCGGGTCGGCGATCTCGCTGGCCAGGTAGCTGGAGATGACGACCTTCTTGAAGAGCCCGAAGAGGATGAGCTGGAAGGCCGGGGCGGCTTCGATGAGGCGCTGGCTGAGCGGCTGGCCGATTTGGGGCGCGAACTCCGTGACACGGACGATGGGGCCGGCCACGAGGTGGGGGAAGAAGCTCAGGTAGAGCGAGAAGTCGAGCGGCGACATGGGCGTCTCGATGTCGCCGCGGGAGATGTCGACCAGGTAGGAGATGGCGTGGAAGGTGAAGAAGGAGATCGCGACGGGCAGGGTGATTTCGCGCAGGGGGATGAGTTCGCCGAAGCCCACGAGGCCGAAGACGTCGTTCAACTCCTGGGCGAAGAAGCCGTAGTACTTGAAGTAGCCGAGCGTGCAGAGATTGAGCGCGATGCCGAAGGTGAGGAGGGCGCGGCCAGCGGTGGTGAGCTGGCCATGGGCGTCTTTCATCCGCGAGAGGTCGTAGCCGATTGCCCAGTTCGCCGCGGTGGAGCCAATGAGCAGGAGGACGAAGGCAGGTTCCCAGAACCCATAGAAGAACCAGCTGGCCGCCACGAGGAAGACCCGCCACCAGAGGTGCCAGGGACGGATCGCCCAGGCGACCGCGAAGACCGCCACGAAGAAGATGGCGAAGTCGACCGTCGGGAACAGCATGTGCCGTCCATTACACGACCGGGCGTCCTTCCGGTCGTGGGCCTTTCGGAAAGGTCCCGGCAGCAAGCGTCACCGGGCTGATGGCCGGCCGTACTCGCGACACCTGTCGCCCGAGTGATGGCCGGGGCTTCGCGGTGTCCTCGCGATGTGTTGCGTTCAAGGCATGGCCGTCACCCTCCCGCTCTCCCTCGCCACCCACCAGCGCGGCCTCCGCAAGCGCCCCGCACTCACCGTCACCAACACCCCTACCCGCTTCGGCATCCCCATCCTCCGCTTCTCCCCCCTCGCCCCCGACGCCGAACCCTCCGCCCCCGTCGCCGCCGTCACCGACGCCGACGGCGACCTCTACCTCGCTCGCAACAACGCCGGCGCACTCGACCTCAACGTCAACAACTCCGGCTGGTCCAACCTCGATACCGTCACCACAGGCCAGGGCTTCGCCCTCGCCTACGACCCCCTCGCCGGCCACGTCCTCCTCGCCTACGCCGACGGCAACGACCTCAAGCTCCGCACCTCCGCCGACGGCTTCGCCACACCCACCACCCTCCTCACCGAAGCCTCACCCATCGGCGCCGTCGCACTCGCCGTCCGCGCCTCCAACGGCAACGCCTGCGCCTTCTACACCCTCGGCACCTCCACCACCCTCAAGCGCCTCCGCCGCACCTCCGGCACCTGGGCCGCCTCCGGCACCACCTGGACCCGCTCCGCCGATGTCGCCTCCCTCACCGGCCTCGCCGCCGTCCACTCCGGCAACTTCTACCTCGCCATCACCGGCACCGCCGCCACCACCACCGACGAAAAACTCTGGGCCGTCGCCATGGGCGATGGCCCACTCCCCTCCAACGCATGGTCCGCCCTCGTCACCATCGCCGAGGCCGACGCCGCCGCCTCCCTCACCTTCGCCTACCCCTCACTCGCCTACGTCCGCGGCGTCCTCTTCTGCGCCTTCTGGCAGGCCGAGGCCGGCAACGCCCCCGCCGCCCGCACCATGCTCACCTCCACCACCGCCTCCGCCAACCCACTCGCCCACTGGACAGAACCCTTCCCCACCACCCAGCTCGCCACCTCCCACGGCGCCGCCCTCGCCTACACCGCCCCCGGCCCCGCCGAAGAAATCGCCCACCTCGCCGCCCCCGCCCAGCTCGCCACCTGGCTCCCGCCCGCCGACTTCGACCTCTCCCCCTGCGTCCTCAGCTGCTCATGGCGCGAGACCCCAACCAGCCTCCGCCTTCGCCTCGACCTCGACGCCCTCGGCCCCCTCCCCGCAGCCTTCCTCACCGCCCCCGTCGGCTCCGACCTCTACCTCGCCCACGGCTTCCACTCCGATACCGACAACCCCGCCACCATCGAAAACGGCATCACCCTCCGCGCCAACATCGCCCGCGTTACCCGCCGCTTCGTCCCCGGCAAAGCCACCGTCACCGTCGAGGCCGACGGCCCATGGGAAACACTCTCCCGCTACCGCGCCCCCCAGGCATGGACCGCCCCCGCCGGCCACACCCGCGCACAGATCTTCTCCCGCGTCGCCGGCCGCGCCGGCGTCGAGATGACCGAGGCCTCCGGCCCCCGCGCACCCTCCACCGCCTGGAGCACCGATACCCCCGGCTTCGCCGTCGCCGCCGGCGAACGCGCCTCCACCACCCTCCAGCGCCTCCTCACCCCCACCACCGACTTCACCCGCATCTCCGGCGCCGACGGCGCCGTCCAGATCTGCGGCGGCTTCTCCGAGAGCGACGACCCCGACGTCGACGAACTCTGGGCCCTCCCCCACGACCCCCAGGACGACCACCCCCTCTTCGAGCTCGCCGTTATCGACGAGCACCAGCTCAACTGGATCCGCCTCCAGGGCGACGCCCGCTACGCCGACGCCTTCCACTACGACGGCCTCCTCGGCGTCGCACCCCACCTCGCCCCCGCCTGGCCCATCATGGACCACCTCCGCGACCTCTCCGCCACCACCAACGCCGCCGCCTCCGAGGCCGCCTTCGCCGCCCTCCTCCGCGCCCAGTCGCTCACCCCCTACGCCGAGCTCACCGCGCCTGTCAACGTCGCCACCGAGCTCTTCGACGTCATCAACGTCGAGGTCGACTCACCCGGAGAAACCACCTACGAGCTCGACCCAGGCATCGGCCGCATCATCGCCCGCGGCGTCGACTACAAGCGCGGCCCCGCCGGCGCCGCCTACAACTCCGTCCTCACCCTGGGGCGCGTCCGCTACCCCGAGTTGTGAGCACCGGGTGCCGGGCACCGCCCACTTGCGACTGAAAGGAGCTCCCCACCATGGCCGTTTTCCGCGGCGTTGTCGTCGCCTTCGACGCCGGCACCCACACCGCCACCGTCCGCCTGGACGGCTCCCCCCAGGTCCTCACCGCCGTCCCCACAAGCCGCGGCATCGCCTCCGGCGACATGACCGCCGGCCGCCGCGTCCTCCTCGACACCGGCGACCACCACCACCCCAACGACGCCGTCATCACCGCCGTCTGGACGTGACGTCCGTTCGCGGGTCGGCCCTCACCCCCGGCCCCTCGCCCGCTACGGGAGGGGGCCGCGTGAGGTTACGAAGGCGCCCGGGTTGCGTGGAGGAGGGACGCATCCGGCATTCCGGAGCGGAGTTGCATGCCCCAGTGGCCGCCATGGCTCGTGACGGCGTAGAGGACGCGCCCGCTTCCGTAGCAGGTGCCGTCGGCGCGAAAGCGGCGGAAGATGACTTCGCAGTGGACCTTGTCCGGCGACTCGGCCGTCCAGGTGTAGTCGTCGAAGGTGCTGTGATCCCAACCTTCGTGCTCACGCATGCGGGCGAAGTCCGTCTGGAATTCCGACGGTTCCCGGGCGATGAAGAGCTGGCCCTGAGGGCCAAGGGTGACGTGCGGGTAGTTCAGCGTCTCGCGGACGGCGTCGAGGTCGGCGCGGTTCCACGCCTCCATGAAGCTAGCGAGGGCGGCTTTGGAGGATTCGAGTGGGTCGGCCATGGGCGGACACTCTAACAGGGGGTCCCGCTGCGGTATGCTTCGCGCCGTGATTTCCCAGGCGCGGATTCGAGAGGTCCTGAGCGGCGGGCTGCCAGGGGCGTCCGAAGGCGCGAGCGTCGTCGTCATCGGTGCGGGCATGGCGGGACTGGTGGCGGCGACGGAGCTGTTGCACGCGGGGTTCCAGGTCACCGTGCTGGAAGCGCAGAACCGCATTGGCGGGCGCGTGTTCACGATGCGCGAACCGTTCAGCGACGGGCTCTACGCCGAGGCGGGGGCGATGCGCATCCCCCGCGCGCACGACCTGACGCTCCACTACGTGAACCGGTTCGGGCTGGAGACGAAGCCATTCACGATGGGCAACCCGAGGGCCTGGGTGATGCTCCACGGCGAGAAAGTGCGGCTCGGGGAGTTCCGCAACGAGCACCACGCGCTGAATTTCGAGCTGGCCGACGCGGAGAAGGCGGTGGCCATCGGCGAGCGCTGGTCCGAGACGATCCGGCCGCTACTCGAACGGATACAGGCCGGCGGCGACGAGGCGTGGGCCGAGATCACGCGGGAGTGCGACCACCTGTCGCTCTGGGAGTTCCTGGAGGAGCGGGGATGGTCGCAGGGCGCGATCGAGCTGTACTGCCTGATGTTCCACATGGAGCCGTTCCTGAACTCGGCGTTCATGGAGATCCTGCGCGAAGAAGCGGGGAACTGGTTCACGGACGTGGTGTACATCACGGGCGGGATGGACCGGCTGCCGAAGTCGTTCCTGCCGGAGCTATGGCCCCACATCCGCTTCGGGGCCAAGGTGTGCGCGATCAACCAGGACGCAGACGGCGTGACGGTCCACTACCAGAACGCCGCCGGGCGCGCCTCCGTGCGGGCGGGGCGGGCGATTGTGACCTTGCCGTTTTCGGTGTTGCGGCACATCGAAGTTTCGCCGGCCATGTCCCGCGGGAAGCAGCGCGCGATCCGCCAGCTGTACTACGACGCTTCGACGAAGATCCTGTTGCAGACCCGCAGCCGGTTCTGGGAGGAGAAGGACGGGATCTTCGGCGGCGGGAGCGTGACCGACCTGCCGGTGCGAACGGTGTACTACCCGGACCACGGCCGGAGCACCGGGCGCGGGGTGCTGCTGGCGAGCTACACGTGGGGCGAAGACGCGCACCGCTGGGCCTCGCTTTCGCCGCAGGACCGCATCGTCCAGGCGATCGAGAACGTGGCGATGCTGCACCCGGAGGTCCGCACGGAGTTCGAGGTCGGCGCGAGCAAGGTGTGGCACGACGACGAGTACGCCGGGGGCGCGTTCGCGCTGTTCGATCCGGGGCAGCAGACGCACCTGTTCTCGCACATCGTCGAGCCGGAGGGGCGGCTGCACTTCGCCGGGGAGCACGCCTCCCTGGCGCACGCCTGGATCCAGGGGGCGATTGAGAGCGGGTTACGCGCTGCAGTGGAGGTGGCGGAGGCGGGGTAGCAGCCTTGAACGCCGGACGATCAGGTTCGAGGCTGGTCGGTCAGAGGGCGCCCGGTTCCGCCCGCCCGCGCGGTCACCAGGCGGGACCGCCCTCGCGCCGGGCGAGTTCCGAAAGGTGCTCCCAGTCGTGTTCGAGCATGCGGCGGATGGACTTGCGCAGCGTGCGGCGTTCGCCGCTGGGGCGTTCGAGGACGCGGCTGCGCTGCTCGGGCGTGGCGCGCGCGAGGTCCGCGGCGGCTTTGTGGGCCACCTCCATCAGCCCTTCGGTGATCGGCAGCTGGCCGCGCTCGACCAGGGTGACGATGCGCGAATAGCCTTTCGTGCCGTCGAGCGCGGGCGAGAGGTAGGCGCCAGGCCCCTGGAGGATGTGCAGCGCGATGGCCATCGGGGTGCGCCCTCTCGGCCGGGGCTCAGCGGTCAACTCACCCTCGGAAAGGCGCCCGAGCCAGGCCACCAGGTCTTCGCGCATCCAGTGGAGCCGCCCGGCGAAGATCTCGCAGTCGCGGGCGGAGACGGGCTCCAGGTCCGGCCCGAAGGCGAGGTAGGGCGAACCGCGGCCATACCAGCTGTCGCCGCGGTCTTCATGGACGGCGACGCGGACCTTCACGTCGCCATCGGGGTCGACGTTCTCGCCGTGTTTCCGCAGGAAGCGGAGAAAGAGGCGGATGCCGTCCGGCGCGCTGGCGACCGCCTCCTCGGTGGTGGGGCCGTTCGTGTTGCACCCGAGCATCGCGTCCGTGAGGACGTGGCACATGGTCGTCTTGTGCTTCGGGCCGGACTCAAGGTAGAGGTCGTAGGTGGCCACCTACCGGTGATAGCACACGCGTGGGCGGCCACCAAGGGCAGGGTGGCACGGCCGGGGGCCGCGAGGTTCAGCAGTTGTCGTCCGGGACGGGCCTTTGCTGGCGCTTCAGTTCCTGCTTCGCGAATGCGGTGACCATGTCGGTGATGCCCATGAGGCCCATGCCCTTGCCCATCGAGACTTCCTTGCCGAAGACGGTGAAGACGACGTCGCAGGGCGTCTGGGCGACGACTTCGAGCGGCTGCCCGGAGAGCGTTTCGTCCATGATCACGGCCCAGGCCTTGGCGGAGATGCCCTGCGGGTTTTCGACGGCGAAGTGGTACTTCTGCGTGCCGTCAGGCAGGTTCTCGGCCCAGACATACGCGTCGGATTCGCACTTCTGGACGTGATGGTCCTCCGGGAAGGGGCGTTCGGCGATGCGCCCGGGCACCTCCTGGAAACGGTCTGCGAATTCGATGAGCATGTCGATCCGCTCGGTGCGGTCGGCGAACTTGAAGTCCTCGAGGAGACGCTCGAGCGTCTCGGGCATGGTGGTCATGGATCGATCGTAGCACCTCGGGCCTGACCGGATGACCGGGTCGCTGCGGGCGCGCGGTTTGCTACGCTCGTTGCATCAAACAACTTCCCGGAGGCCGCAGCCATGGCCGAGCCCGTTGTCGAAACCTTCGTCCCCCCGTCCGCGATGGTCGTGGTAGCCCACCCGGACGACGCCGAGTTCATGTGCGCGGGGACGATCGCGAAGTGGGCGAAGGCCGGGTCCGTTATCACCTACGTGATCATCACGAAGGGCGACAAGGGCAGCGACGACCCGAACATGACGAGCGAGCGCCTGACGACGATCCGGGAAGCGGAACAACGGGCGGCCGGCGCCGTGCTGGGCGTGCGGAACTACGAGTTCATGGGCTACCCGGACGGGTACCTGCAGCACTCGCTCGAATTGCGCCGCGATGTGACGCGCCTGATCCGGAAGCACCGGCCGTTCGTGCTGGTCACGTTCGACCCGACGAACCGCTTCTTCTCCGACAACTACGTGAACCACCCGGACCACCGGGTGGCGGGCGACGTCGCCCTGGATGCGACCTTCCCGACGGCACGCGACCGGCTGACCTTCCCCGAGTTGCTGGTGGACGGCTACCAGCCGTGGAAGGTCCGGCAGGTGTGGCTCTCCGGCGCGGCGGAACCGAACGTGTACGTCGACATTTCGGAGACGCTGGCGTTGAAGAAAGAGGCGCTCCTGAAGCACCCGTCGCAGCTCGATGAGGGCGTGGTGGGGTTCGCCGAACAGTGGGCCGCGGACACCGGCAAGGCAATGGGCCTGGCCGCGGCAGAGGCGTACCGGCGCTTCATCCTCGAAGAGGACCCGATGACCGAGTAGCCGGTACGGGCTTACAGCGGGTCGCTCGGGCGGCCCTGGGGCGGGACGATCTGGAGCCGCTCGAGCCATGCCTGGCCAAGGCGGGATGTCTTGCTCTGCTGGAGGAGCCGTTTGATGCCGACCGGGTCTTTCGGGTAGGCCTCGATGCGTTCGACCCATTTCACGCTCTTGTAGCCCTGGAGAAATGGGGCGACAAGCCGGAGCGGCCCGCCGTATTCGTGGCGCAGCGCCTCGCCGTTCATGGCGTAGGCAAGCATCACGCGCGGGTCGCGGGCATCGTCCAGCGAGAGGCTCTCGAAGTACTGCCCGTCGGCGGAGCGGAAAACCAGGAACCCCGTCGGGCTGGTCTCGATAGCGAAGGCGTCGAGCACATCGCGGACGAGGAAGCCCTGCCATGTGACGCTTTCGTACCAGTTGAAGATCTGGCAGACGAGGTCGAATGTGCCGCCGGCGGCGGAGAGCTGGACGAGGTCGCCGAAGCCGACCAGGCGGGTCTTCAGGTCCTCCCCGCGGAGGGCGAGGCGGACGTGGGCCAGCTCTCGCCGGGGAGGTGGGGGGAACATGCTGATCACGGGCATCGGCTCGGCTTCGAAGTCGATCTGAGCAAACTTGTCGGCGAACTTCGGCGGCCGGATGCCTTCGCGCCGGGCGCCCGGGAGGGCCGGCGGCGGCAGCGGGGTGTCCTGCTCAGCGGCGGGTTGGGCGAGTGTCATGCCGCCACCTCGCCCTCTGCGAGGAGGTCCATGAGCGCTTCCTTGAGGCCGGCGAAAGCCGGGTGGTGCAGCATCTCGCGCTTTGCGCGCGGCCGCGGGAGGGGGACCTCCAGGACCTGGCGGATGGTCGCGCGCGGGCCGTTGCTCATCACGACGATGCGGTCGGAGAGGTAGATCGCTTCATCGATGTCGTGCGTGACCATGAGGACGGTCTCGACGCGTGGGTCTTCGCGCCAGAGGCGGAGCAACTCCTCGTGGAGTGCCCCTTTGGTGAGCGCGTCGAGGGCGCCGAAGGGCTCATCGAGCAGGAGCAGACGGGGAGCGACGGCGAAAGCCCGGGCCACGGCGGTGCGCTGGCGCATACCGCCCGAGAGCTCGCCGGGGCGCTTGTCCTTGTGCTGCCAGAGGCCAACCACGCGCAGCACGCGTTCGACCTGCTGGCGCTTTTCGGCGCGCTGCATGGCGAGGCGGCCCGGGAAGACCGAGTCGACGGCTTCGTAGACGTTGCCCCAGACGCTGAGCCAGGGGAGGAGGGCGTTGCCCTGGAAGACCATCGCCCGGTCCGGTCCGGGCCCGGCGATCGGGAGGCCGTCCACGGTGATGGCTCCCGATGTGGGCCTGGTGAGGCCGGCGACCATGCTGAGCAGGGTCGACTTGCCACAGCCGGAATGGCCAATCAGGGAGACGAACTCGCCGCTCGCCACCTCCAGGTCCAGCCCGGAGACCGCGGCGAACTGGCCGAAGCTCTTCGAGACGTTGCGCACTTCGAGCAGCGGGTTGGCCATCACGCCACCTCCGGGTAGCTGAAGCGGGTTGCGAGCCAGGCGAAGCAGCGGTCCAGGATGAGGCCGACCACGCCGATGAGGAGGATGGCGGAGAGGACGCGCTCGAGGTTGAAGGCGTTCCAGCTGTCCCAGACGTAGAAGCCGATGCCCGTGCCGCCGAGGAGCATTTCGGCCGCGACGATGACGAGCCAGGCGGTGCCCATGGACAGGCGGAGGCCGGTGATGATGTAGGGCAGGCTGTGGGGCACGACGATGCGGGTCAATGTCTTCCAGCGGCTGAACCGGAAAACCCGGGCGATGTCGCGGTGGGCCTTCGGCACACCCGACACACCGACAGCGGTGTTGATGACCGTCGGCCAGAGCGAGGTGATGACCACCACGAAGACCGACGAGTGGGGCGCCGATTGGAGCGTGACCAGGCCGATGGGGAACCAGGCAAGCGGCGAAACGGGCCGCAGGACCTGGACGACGGGGTCGACGAAGCGGCGCACCAGCGGGTTCAGGCCGAGGACGATGCCGAGCGGCACAGCGACGGCGGCGCCGATCCCGAATCCGAGGAAGACGCGTTGCAGCGAGGCCCAGAGTTGGAGGCCGATGCCCTTGTCGTTCGGGCCGTTGTCGTAGAACGGGTTGGAGACCAGGTCCCAGAAGGTGGGCCAGGTGGCGAGGGGCCCGGGCAGTTCGCCCTGCCAGCTCGCCGCTGCCGCCCAGAGCAGGCAGAGGAGGGCGAGGCCACCGGCCAGCGAGACGACGGCCGAACCGACCTTCCGGCTTGCGGGCCAGAGGCGGGAGAGCAGCTTTCCGGGGAAGACTGCATCTGTGGCGGCGCGAGCGTCCTGGCTCGCGATGACGCTCACGCGGCGCCTGCCTTGCGGAGGTAGGCGAGCGCATCGGCGGGGTCGAAACGGGCGCCGTCGAGGTCGATGGTGAAGGCGGCCATGTCGTCCTCCGGGACGGGGAGCGACATTTCCTTCGCGACTTCCTTGTAGAGGTCGGTCAGGATGAGCTTCTCGCTGATTGCTTTCGTGTCGGGCAGCTCTTTGAGGTAGCCGTGGCGCACGTACTCGGCCATGAACCAGGCGGCGTGCGCCTTGCGCGGGAAGTTCACCTGGCCGCCGCGGTGGAAGTACATGAAGTCGTCGGTGTAGACGTGCTCGCCGAGGTCCTTGCCGAGCGTGTACTTGCCCGCGAGGCGCGCGTCGATCACGTCGGCCGGTGCGTTGACGTAGGCCTGGCCGCCGATGACTTTCGCCACGTGGGCGGTGTTCTTCGGGTCGTCGATGTACTGCGAGGCTTCGACGATCGCGCGCATGACGAGCTTCAGGTCGTCGCGGCGGGTGGCGGCGAACTGGGTGTTCACGCCGAGCGCCTTTTCCGGGTGGTGCTTCCAGATGTCCTGCGTGGAGATGTGGGTGAAGCCGATGTTCTCCTTGACGGCGACGCCGCCCCAGGGCTCGCCCACGCAATAGCCGTCCATGCTGTTGACCTTCATGTTGGCGACCATCTGGGGCGGCGGGATGGTGATGACCTTGACGGTCTTCTGGTCGACGCGGGCGGCGGAGAGCCAGTAGCGCAGCCAGAGGTCGTGGGTGCCGCCGGGGAAGGTCATGGCGAACGTGACTTCCTTCTTCGCCTTCAGGGCCTCGACGGCGGGGGCGACCTTTTCGAGCGTGCGGAAGCCGACCTTGCCGCCGAAGTCCTCGTTCGAGAGCGTGATCGCCTGGCCGTTGTTGTTGAGCACCATGGCGAGCTGGATTTCCTTGCCGGCGGTGCCGCCAACGCCGGTGTACACGGAAAACGGCATGCCGAAGAGCATGTGGGCGGCCTGCAGGTCGCCCGTGAGGAGGGCGTCGCGGAGGGCGGCCCAGGAGGCCTGCTTCACGAGCTCGACGTTGAGGCCGTACTCCTTGAAGAGCCCGAGCTCTTCGGCCATGACGCACGAGGCGCAGTCGGTGAGGGCGATGAAGCCGATCTTGATCTTCTCGCCGCTGCCCTGGGGTTTCGCCGCGGCGGTTGCCGGGGAGCCCTCAGCGGTGGCGCCGGAGCCCGCCGGCGCGTCGTCATCGTCGCCGCCGCAGGCTGCGAAGACCTGGGGTACCGCGGCCATGGCGGTGCCCGCGCCCATCATCTGGAGGAACCGGCGCCGCTTCATCGCCGCCTCCCCGCGTCTGTCAGACCGTTCAACTCACTGCCTCCATGCTGTTGGTCCGCTCGAGGAGCCGCATCACGCTGAGCGGCACGGTTTGCTGGAATCGCTGGCGCACGAGTGCCTCGACGAGGACGGGGAGGTCCCCGGTGTGGACGTTGTCCAGCACCTTCGCCGCCAGGCGGGCGTCCTCTCCGAGCTTGCCGCCGACGAAGACGTCGGCCGCTTCTTCCACGCGCTTGCCCAGGCGGATGTTCGAGCCCTGCAGGCCGATGTCGGCGATGTGGTGCTTGCCACAGGCGTGGACGCAGCCGCTCACGTGGATGCGGGTGCCTTTCGGGACCTGGACACCCTTGCGTTCGAGGTCGGCGGCCAGGTTGTAGGCGTGCGTCTTCGTGTCGATCAGGGAGAAGTGGCAATAGTCGTTGCCGGTACAGGCGACGAGGCCGCGCCAGACGGCCGGGGGGTTGGGCCGCAACCGGGCCAGGAGCGGCTCGGCGAGCAGTGCGGACAGCGCCGAATCGGGGACGTGGGGGATGACCACGTTCTGGTCGATGGTCAGGCGCAGCTCGGCGGCCCCGTACTGTCCGGCGAGGCGGGCGAGCTCGTCGAGGTCGTCCGCGGTCACCCGGCCGACCGGGATGTGGAGGCCGACGTAGTTCATCCCGACCTGGCGCTGGGGGTGGATGCCGAGGTGGTCGCCGGCGATCTGGAGGCGTTCATCCGTGCCGGCGCGGCGGAGCCCGGTCTCCATCCGCTCTTCGACGGCGCGGCGGAGCTTTTCTTCGCCCCATTCGGCAATGAGCCACTTGAGGCGGGCCTTCGTGCGCACCTCGCGCGGGCCGTTATCGCGGTAGACCGAGACCAGGGCGAGGAAGAACGGCACCACCTCTCCGGGCCGAAGGAAGACGTCGAGGGGAGTGGCGAGGCGGGGCGACGTACCCCCGAGCGACCCGCCCACGAGGACGTTGAAGCCGGCCACGCGGCGCCCGTCGATGTCGGCGGTTGCGGGGACGAAGCCGACGTCCTGCGTCTGGGCGTGGCCGCAGTCGTCGCGGCAGCCGGCGACGGAGACGTTCATCTTGCGGGGGAGGTTGCTGAGCTGCTTGCCGGCCACCTGGTGGGCTTCCGCGAGGGCAGCGAGCAACGGCGTCGAATCGAAAAGCTCCATGCCGTCGATGCCCGCGAGCGGGCAACCGATGAAGTTGCGGACGTTGTCCATGCCGGTCTGGAGGGAGTGCACCCCGGCGTTGCTCAGGCGTTCGAGGACTCCGGGGATGGCGGGCAGGCGCAGGTCGCGGAGCTGGATGCTCTGGCGGGTGGTGAGATCGACCGTGCCGTGGCCGAGCTCGCGGGCGATCGTGGCGATGACGCGGGCCTGGGCGCTCGTGAGCGCGCCGCCGGTGAGCCGCAGCCGGATCATGAAAGTGCCCGGCTTCTGGGGCCGGTGGAAGACCCCATACCACTTCATGCGGTTGAGGTCGTCCTCGCTGATTTCCTCCACCGGGGTGTCCTCAGCGGCGTAGCGGAGCAGGTCGGGCCAGACGTCGAGGCCGTCTTTCTCGGCCTTCATGGCTTCGAACTTGTTCAAGCGCGGCACCTCCGATAGCGAGAGAAGCTATCGGCGGTTGGAGTCGCGCGCGTTTCGCGGGGATGAAGGGGAAATGACGGGCGGGTTGCCGGGATGTTTCGGGGACCTACGCCGCCCCGACCATCTTGCCGGCGGTCAGCTTCACCTGGCCCTGGTTGCGGAGGAGGTTGCGGATGCTGCGGGCGAGCTCCTCGCTGACGGCCGCGCGCGGGAGGTCGAACTCGGTGTCCTGGCCCTCGGCGTCGCGGATGACGAGGCGGACTTCGTCCTTGCCGGGGTTGTCCTTGAGCATGCCGGCGACGGCGCGCAGGAGGGCTTCGTCGGCGAGGACGTCGTCAGTCTCGTGGATGGTGATGGTGAGGCGGGCGGCGTCGCCGTTGACCGGCGGGGTGATGCCCGGACGGGCGGCTTCGGTGGTGGCGCCCGCCGGTTGGCCGCCGGCGGCCGGTGGCCGTTGGCCGGAGTGGCCGTTTGCTGGCGGCCGGTGGCCGTTGGAGTAGCCGTTCGTGCGCCCGGGCTGGGCGGCCGGCGAACTTTCGTCGCCGGGGGCCTGGTCCATGCGCGGGCGGCGTTTCGGCGCTTCCACCTGCCACTGCTCGGCGACGAAGCCGACGACCGACCCTTCGGCCGGGTCGTAGGGGGCGGCTTTGCGCACGTTCAGGCCGACGCGGTCGCCGCGGTCGCGCACTTCGATGGAGCAGACGAGCACGCGGCCTTCGGCCCAGATCTCTTCGCCGGTGAGCTCGATGGTGTCGTTCCAGACGGTGAGTTCGACGGTGCCGGAAAGGTCTTCCAGGTCGACGACGTAGAACTTGCGGCCGTCGCGGGTCATGCGCGCCTGCACGCGGTTCACCAGCCCGCCGATGGTGACGGTCTGCCCCTTCAGCTCCATCGAGATCTCGGAGACCTGGTGGCTGGTGAAGCGCGCCACGTCGTTGGCGACGGGCTTGAAGGGGTGGTCGGAGACGTAGACGCCGAGGAGTTCCTTTTCCCAGGCGAGCATGTCTTCCTTGCGCGCGGGGGCGGGTTCGAGTTCGAGCGCGGGCAGGGGCGTATCAACCTGGCTGCCGAAGAGGTCGAACATGGTGGCCTGGCCGCTTTCGCGCAGCTCGCGTTCGCGTTTGGCCAGGTTGACGAGGCGCTCGGCGTTGATGACGAGCGTGCCGCGGTCGTGCCCGAGGAGGTCGAACGCGCCGCAGCGTGCGAGGTGCTCGATGGCGCGGGAGTTGGCCGCGCTCAGGTCGGCGCGCTTGCAGAAGTCCTCGATGTCGCGGTAGGGGCCGCCCTTTTCGCGGGCGGCGATGATCCCTTCGACGGCGGCGGAGCCCACGTTCTTGACGACGCCCAGGCCGAAGCGGATGGCGAGCGAGCCATCCTGGCGGCGCTCCACGCTGAAGTTGTCGAAGCTGGCGTTGACGTCTGGCGGGAGCACTTCGATGCCGAGCTTCGAGCACTCGGCGACGGCCGCGGCGATGCGGGCGTGCGTGTCCGGCGCGCTCTTCGAGAGCTGGAGGAGAGCCGTCATGTACTGGACCGGGTAGTTCGCCTTCAGCCAGGCGGTCTGGTAGGCGATGTGGCCGTAGCACCAGCTGTGGGCCTTGTTGAACGCGTACCCGGCGAAGGGCTCGATCAGGTCGAAGACGGCGGTGGCGTCCTCTTCGGAGTAGCCCTTGGCCATGGCGCCGGCGACGAAGCGGCCGCGCTCCTCGACCATGATCTCGGCCTTCTTCTTGCCCATGGCCTTGCGCATGATGTCGGCCTGGCCGAGGGAGTAGCCGGCGAACTGGCGGGCGATGAGGAGCACCTGGTCCTGGTAGACGATGACACCGTAGGTCTCGTCCAGGATCTCGGCCAGGTCCGGGTGGGGGTAGGAGACGGCGATCTTGCCGTGCTTCGAATCGATGAAGCGCGGGATCTGCTGCATGGGGCCGGGGCGGTAGAGGGCGACCATCGCGCAGAGGTCGGAGATGTTCGTGGGCTGGAGGTCCTGGACGTAGCGGCGCATGCCGGCGGATTCAAGCTGGAACACGCCGAAGGTTTCGCCTTTGCCCAGCATCTCCATGGTCTTCGCGTCGCCGTCCGGGATGTGGACGATGTCGATCTCTTCGCCGGTGGTCTCGCGGATGAGGTCGACGGCGCGCTGGAGGATGGTGAGGTTCGAGAGGCCGAGGAAGTCCATTTTCAGGAGGCCGATCTTGGCCACCTGCTCCATCGCGAACTGGGTGGTGGGGATGCTGTCCTCGTCGCCCTTGCTCGGCCGCTGGAGGGGGACGTGCTCGATGAGCGGGTCACGCGAGATGACGACGCCGGCGGCGTGGGTGCTGGCGTGGCGGGCGACCCCCTCGAGCTTCTTCGCGGTATCGAGCAGGCGGCGGACTTTCGGGTCGGTTTCGTAGATCTCCTTCATCTCCGCCGACTGTTCGATGGCGTCGTCGAGGGTGATGTGGAGGACTTCCGGGACAAGGCGGGCGACCCGGTCGGTCTCGGCGTAGGAGATGCCGAGCGCCCGGCCGACATCGCGGATGGCGGCCTTCGCGCCGAGGGTCCCAAAGGTGATGATCTGGGCGACGCGGTCCCGGCCGTACCGTTCGTAGGCGAAGCGGATCATCTCGTCGCGGCGGTCGTCGGCGAAGTCGAAATCGACGTCCGGCATCTCGCGGCGTTCGATGTTGAGGAAGCGCTCGAAGACGAGGCGGTTGGCCACCGGGTCGATGTCGGTGACTTTGAGGGCGTAGAGCACGAGCGAAGCGGCGGCGGAACCGCGCACGCCCATCTTGATCCCCTTCTCGCGGGCGAAGTCGGCGATCTCTTTCACGACGTACATGTAGTCGGTGAAGCCGGTCTGCCGGAGGACATCCAGCTCGTAGTTCAGGCGCTGTTCGAGTTCGGGCGTGATCTCGTCGAACCGTTCGCGGAGGCCGCGGAAGCAGAGTTCGGCGAGGTAGTCCTCGCTGGTGCGGCCGGGCGGGACCGGGGGCTCGGGGAGGAGCGTGCGTTCGAAGTGCAGGTCCAGGTTGCACTCGTCCGCCACGAGCATCGTGTTCGAGAGGAACTCCGGGTTGTCCGGGAAGAGGGCGGCCATTTCTTGCTCGCTCTTGAGCCAGTAGCCCTGCCCCTCGAACTTGTACCGTCCCGACTGGTCGACGGTGGCGTTTGTACCGATGCAGAGGAGGACGTCGTGAGCTTCGGCCTCGTCGGGGAGGGTGAAGTGGCTGTCGTTGGTGGCCACCACCCTGATGCCGAGTTCGCGGCCGATATCGGCGATGACGGGGTTCAGGCGGGTGAACTTTTCGTCGCCGTGGTCCTGGACTTCGAGGTAGTAGTGGCCGTCGAACACCTCGCGGTAGTACTTCGCGACGGCGATGGCGCCTTCGCGGTCGCCTTCCTGGATGCGGCGGTGGAATTCGGAAGAGGGGCAGCCGGAAAGCACGGTGATGCCAGCGCTGTGCGCTTCGATGAGTTCGCGGTCGATGCGGGGCTTGTAGTAGTAGCCCTCGAGGTTCGCCTTCGTGGTGAGGGCGATGAGGTTCTTGTAGCCGGTCAGGTCGCGAGCGAGCATGACCAGGTGGTAGGGGGAGCTGTCGCCGCGCTCACGGGAGTGGCGGCTGCCGGGCGCGACGTAGGCCTCGAGGCCGATAATCGGCTTGATGCCGCGGGCGGTAGCTTCGCGGTAGAAGTCGATGGCCCCGTAGAGCGCGCCATGGTCCGTCATGGCGATCGCTTCCTGCCCGAGCTCCCTGGCCCTGTCCATGAGCGGGGCCATCCTCGACATCCCGTCGAGCAGGGAATACTCGGTATGAGTGTGTAGATGGGTGAACATATCCGGGGGGCCAAGTGTACAGCGGCGTGGGCTTTCGGGGGCGGGTTGTTATGGCGAAATGGGAGAGTTCGCCGGGGGAGTTGGGGGAGCCTCCCTGACGGTCGGATCTGGGAATCGTGGTGGTGGGTGTGCGAGGGAGGCCTCCCTGACGGTCGGATCTGGGAACCGTGGTGGTGGGTGTGCGAGGGAGGCCTCCCTGACGGTCGGATCTGGGAATCGTGGTAGTGAGCCCGCGCCGGGGGCCTCCCTGACGGTCGGATCTGGGAATCGTGGTGGTGAGCCCGCGAGGGGAGCCTCCCTGACGGTCGGATCTTGGAGCGTGGGTTTGGCCGGGTGGAACGCGAAGGCAGAGCTTCCTGTATGATTCGCAGGCCCGACTACTCGCGGGGGGTTGAGGACTCGATGGCGGCGGAAGATGCGGGCGCGGAGGGAATCTTCGGTATCGTCGATCGCCTCCCGTCTCCGGCCCTGGTTGCCGATGACAACGGCCGGCTGCTCCACGCGAACCCGCTGGCGCTGGGGTTGCTCCGTGTCGACCTCCAGAGCGTGTGCGGCCACACGATTGCCGAGTTCGTTGCCGAGCCCTTCGATGCGGGGGAAGCCTGGGAGCGGTTTGCACGGGAACAGGTGCAGGACGGCGAGCTCGAGTTGCGGGTGAGCGACGGCACCACCGTACCGGTGCACTTCAGTGCCGTGCGGAACTTCGGGCCCGGGGTTCACCTGTCGATCCTCACGGACCTGGGCCCGCGCAGGCGGGTGGAGACCATCCTGCGCCGTTCGGAGGAGTTGTACGCGAAGACGTTCAACCTGACGCCGGCGCCGACGAACGTGCGCCGCCTGGCCGACGGGGCGTTCATCGAGGTAAACCAGGCGTTCACGGATGTGACCGGGTACTGGCGCTCCGACATCCTCGGCCGCACTGCGCGGTCGGTCGGCCTGTGGGCCGACCCGCGGCGGCTGGAAGCGATGCTGGACGAGTTGCGCGGCGGGGCGACGCTCGTGCGGGCACGTGCCGAACTGGTGGTAAAGGACCGCTCGCGGCGGGAGTTCTCCGTGGCGATGCGCCGCGCGGAAATCCACAACGAGCCGCACGTGGTTGCCGTCTACACGGACATGGCGCTGCTCTAGCGGGTCCGAGCCGCCGCGGCACCCTGCACCGTTCTGGGGGTGCGGGCCCGGCGCGTTGGGACATTGCGCCGGGCCCGCGAGCAAAGGGAGGAATGCCGGGGGTTAGACCGGCGAGGCGGGAAAACCTTACGAGTTCCGAGTTCCGAGTTCCGAGTTCCGAGTTCCGAGTGCTGAGTGCTGAGAGGCGAGGGTGCTGACAAGGGGTGCTTGGTCTTCGCGCCATGCCGGGGGACGGTGGTGCGAAACGAACCAGGATGTGACTGATGGTGCGAGGGTTTGTTGTGCCCGAGGCGCCGCTGCCGATGCAGCTGCAGGAAATGGACCGCGAGCGCCGGTCGCGTTACCGCGAAATGCTCGCGTTTTACGAAGGGCGGCAGTGGCCGGGCCGCCCACGGCGGGGGGAACGGCGGCTGACGTTCAACTACGCGAAGGCGTTCATCGACAAGGTAACGAGCTACCTGCTCAACGGGTCTTCGGTGCAGGTAGAGGGTGGCGATTCCGCGGAGGGGCGGGCTCGCGCCGCCGCGGCCGAGCGGGCGCTGCGCGAGGCGGCAGGCCTGAGCGGCCTGGCACAGCTGGACTACGAGACCGAGCTCGACTGCGCGGTGCTCGGGGACGCCTGTTACAAGGTGACGTGGGATGCGGCCTCGGGCTCGGTGCGGGTGACCGCGCCGGACGTGCAGGGCATCTTCGCCTGGCGCGAACCGGATGACCCGCAGCGCCTGACGGCGATCGCTTCGCAATACCGGGTCGAATCACCGGCGGCGCTGGTGACCGAACACTGGACGGCGGCGGCCTTCGAACTGTGGCATGACAACGAGCTGGTGGCGCGGGAACCGAACCCGTACGGCTTCATCCCGTTCGTCTTGTTCCCGAACGTGCGCGAGCCGAAGCAACCCTGGGGTTCGAGCGACGTCCCACCGCTGGTGGAACCGAACCGCGAGCTGAACCGGGCGTTCAGCCAGCTGAGCCAGATCCTGGAGCTCTCCGGGAACCCGATCGCAGTGCTCGAGGGCGTGCAGGGATCGCAGGACATCGCCGTCGAGCCGGGGGCCGTCTGGGAAGTGCCGGAGAGCGCGAAAGCCTACCTGCTCGATTTGCTCCAGGGCGGCGGTGTGGCCCTCCACCGGGACTACATCGACCTCGTCTACCGGGCGATGCACGACCTGGGCGAATCGCCGCGGACAGCGTTCGGGCACAATCCCCAGGGGCTCTCCGGCATCGCATTGAATACGGAGCTGGACCCGATAGCACGCAAGGTGGCGCGCAAGCAGCGCATCCGCACGGCGGTGTACGAGCGGCGGGCGGGCATGATGCTGGCGCTGCTCGGGAAGTTCGCCGGGCTCGACGTGGCCGGGCTGCGGCCGGTGATGCAGTGGGGCCCGATCCTCCCGATCGACCGTTCGCGGCAGGTTGCAGACGAGCGGTCACTGGTGGAAGCGGGGATCAGTTCGCGCCGCTCTGCGGCGGCTCGGTTGGGCGCGGACGACGCGGAGGCGGAGTGGGCGAAGGTGCGGGAGGAGCGGGCGGGGGACGGGCGCGCTTGAGTGCCCTGCTGCGCCCCGTGACAATTGTCATAGTTTCGACGCAGTTCGCCGCGATACTTCACTTAGTAGCAGGTTGCACCGAAGATTAGGCACGCCTAATATCGGTAGCACGCTACAACGAACCGGGAGAAACGCGTGCGACTTCCCTCTTACCTCCTCGCCGCGGCCGTGGCCCTGCTCGCCCTGGCCGCGGTTGCCTGCGGCGGCGACGATGACGACGACGGCGGTGACACGGCTTCGCCGGGCGCCACCAACACCGCGACCAATACGCCGGAGCCCTCCGGCTCCATCACCGTCTATTCGGGCCGGAGCGAAGCGCTCGTGCAACCGATCATCGACGACTTCGAGAAGGACACCGGCATCGAAGTCAACGTGAAGTACGCCGGCACCGACGCCCTCGCCGCGCTGCTGGTGGAGGAAGGCGGCAGGTCGCCGGCCGACGTGTACTTCTCCCAGGACGGCGGCGCCCTCGGCGCCGTCCGTGAAGCCGGGCTCCTGCAAAAGCTGCCCGAGTCGATCACCAGCCTCGTCCCCGCCCACTACCGGGCCGGCGACGGCTCCTGGGTGGGCGTGAGCGGACGTTCGCGCGTGGTCGTGTACAACCCCGACCTGGTGACGCAGTCGGAACTCCCCAATTCGTACAAGGACCTGACCGCGGCGGCGTGGAAGGGCAAAGTGGGCTGGGCGCCGACGAACGCCTCGTTCCAGGCGTTCATCACCGCGGTGCGCGAGATCGATGGCGAGGACGCCGCCAAAACGTGGCTCAACGCGATGAAGGACAACGGCGCGAAGACGTACGCGAACAACGGCGCGATCGTCCAGGCGGTGGCCGCCGGCGAGATCGAGGTGGGGCTGGTGAACCACTATTACCTCTGGGGCTTTGTGAAGGACCAGGGCGAAGGGTTCAAGGCGAAGAACCACTACCTCGCGGCCGGCGATCCCGGCGCGCTCGTGAACGTCGCCGGCGCGGCCGTCCTGAAGACGAGCAAGAACAAGCCGGCCGCCGAAGCGTTCGTGAAGTACCTGCTTTCCCAGCACGCCCAGGAGTACTTCGCGAACGAGACGTTCGAATACCCGCTCATCGAGGGCGCGAAGCCGGATGCGCGGATCAAGCCCTTGAGCGAACTCAAGCCGCCGGCGATCGACCTCTCCGACCTGTCCGACCTCCAGGGTACGCTCGCGCTCCTGCGGTCGACCTCCGTCCTCCAGTAGCGATGCTGGCCGCGTTGCGGCCGGCGCGAAGAGCCCCGCTGGCCCTCTGGCTGCCGGGGCTCTTCGCCGTGGCGCTCACGTTCATCCCTGCTTACTACCTCGCGGTGCGGTCGACGGAGCGGGGGTGGGCGCCGTGGCGGCGGGCGCTCGAGACCTCCGTCCCGGACCTGTTGCAGCGGAGCCTGCTGCTCGCCGGCGTGGTTGGGGTGGCAAGCGTCGCGGTGGCCGTGCCGGCTGCGTGGCTGACCACCCGGGCAGACCTGCCGGGCCGGAGGGCCTGGGGGGTGCTGCTGGCGGTGCCGCTTGCGATCCCGTCGTACATCGTTGCCCTGGCGGTCGTCTCCTTCCTGGGCCCGCGGGGCACGCTGCAGGGCTGGCTCGAACCGCTCGGCGTGGACCGCCTGCCCGAGATCTACGGGTTCTGGGGGGCGGCGTTCACGCTCACCTGTGCCAGCTACCCCTACGTGTACCTCGTCGTCCGTGCGGCCCTGACGGCGGCCGATACGAGCGAGGAAGAAGCTTCGCGCTCGCTGGGCCATTCGCCCTTCGCGACGTTCTGGAGCATCACGTTGCCGGGCCTCGTGCCGGCGATCGCCGCGGGCGTGTTGCTCGCGGTGCTGTACACGCTGAGCGACTTCGGGGCGGTCTCGCTGTTGCGCTACTCGACGTTCACGCGGGACATCTTCATCGAGTTCTCGACCTCTTTCGACCGCACGGGCGCAGCCGTGCTGGGCTCGATCCTGGGCCTGACCACGGCCGTGATCCTGGCAGCCGAGCTCGGCGTGCGGACGTGGCTGGCAAGGGGCCGCAAGCGCAAGCAGGCCGTTGTCCGGCCGGTGGCGCTCGGACGGTGGACGTGGCCGGCCGTGGCGTTCCTGGGCGGCGTGGTCATGCTGGCGCTGGTGATGCCGGTTGGCGTGCTGGTGTACTGGCTGGTCAACGGTATCCGGGCGGATGCGGAGTTCCCCGCCCTGGGCGAGGCGGCGCGCCACTCGTTGACGATGGCGCTCTCGGGTGCGGTGCTCACCGTCCTGATCGCGCTGCCCCTGGCGATTCTGGCCGCGCGCTACGGCGGGCTCCTGGCGCGCACAGCCGAGCAGGCCGCCTACCTCAGTCATGCCCTCCCCGGTCTCGTTGTGGCGCTGGCGCTCGTGTTCTTCGGCATCCGCTATGCCACGGACCTCTACCAGACTTCGTGGATGCTCCTGCTGGCGTACGTGATCCTGTTCGCGCCGAACGCGCTCTCGGCGTTGCGCGCTTCGTTGCTGCGCCAGCCGATGAACCTGGAGGACGCCGCCGCCTCGCTCGGGAAGAGCCCGATGGTGGCCGTGCTGACGGTCACTGCGCCCCTCGCCCGTCCGGGCATAACCGCCGGGCTGGCACTGGTGTTTCTGACGATTATCAAGGAGTTGCCGGCGACCCTGATCCTGAGCCCGCCGGGCTACGAGACCCTCCCCGGGCTGGTGTGGAGCCGAAGCACGGATGCGCTTTACGCTGGGGCGGCGCTGCCGGCCCTCGTCCTTATCGGGCTGGCCGCCATCCCGATCGCGTTGCTCGTCTGGAAAGGTGAAGTTGGAGCACTCGAATCCTGAGCCGCTGGACTGTGAGGGCGTCGAAGTGCGCTTCGGCGCCCTGCGCGCGGTCGATGGCGCGGACCTCTCGGTAGCCGCGGGTGAGATTGTCGCGCTCCTGGGGAGAAGCGGGAGCGGCAAGACGACGTTGTTGCGCGCCGTCGCGGGGTTCGAACGCGTCACCGCGGGCGAGATCCGGATCGGCGGGAGGCTCGTCGAGAGCCGCGGGGCGAGCGTCCCCGCGCACAAGCGCTCGGTGGGGCTGGTGTTCCAGGACTATGCGCTCTTCCCGAACCGGACGGTGCGCGGGAACATCGCCTATGGCCTGCCGCGGGGGATGAGCCAGCGCATCTCCGAATTGCTCGTGCGGGGAGACCTCCAGGGCCTGGAGGACCGCTATCCGCACCAGCTCTCCGGCGGGCAGCAGCAGCGCGTTGCCCTCCTGCGCTCGCTCGCGCCGCACCCGCGCATCCTCTTGCTGGACGAACCGTTTTCGAACCTGGATGCGGGGCTCCGTCTGGCCATGCGGCAGGAACTCGTCGCCATCCTGCGGGCGGAAGGGATGACGGCCGTGCTCGTGACACATGACCGTACGGACGCGATGGCCGCTGCCGACCGCATCGCGGTGATGGAGGCCGGCAGGATCATCGAGACGGCCACACCCTCGGACCTGTACTTCCGGCCGCGTTCGCGGGCCGCGGCGAGCTACGGTGCGGATGCGCAGTTCGTGCCCGGGGTCGCCCATGGCGGGACTGTTTCGACGCCGCTCGGAGAACTGGGCCTGGCGGACGCATTTGAAGGCGAATGCGATGTGCTCGTACGGCCGGAGTGGATCGAGTTGCGCCCGGGCGGGACGACCGTGCGGGTGGTGAGCCGCAGGTTCGAGGGCAACCACGTGCGCCTCGTCCTGCTTGTCCCGGGGGACGGCACGCTGGCCGCCGTGGTGCCCAGCTGGCATGCCGCGGAAGCCGGGGAGACGGTGGAAGTGGGTGTCTCGCTCCCCGTCCCGGCTTACGCGCGGGAAGGGCGGTAGGCGAGGGCCCAGGCGGCCGTCATCAGCACGCCCGCCCAGAGGTAACCGCCAAGGACGTCGCTCGGCCAGTGCACGCCTTCGTACACGTTGGCGATGCCGTTGAGCAGGCACGCGACGCCCACGGCCGTCCAGGCGGCAATGCGCGCCGAGCCGGGCGGCAGCCTCCCCGCGACCAGCCAGCCGGCGAGCAGGAAGAGCGCCGTCCCTCCAAGCACGTGGCCGGACGGGAAGCTCTCGCTGGTGAAGCTGTCCCGCTGCGCCACCAGGGCCGGGTCCGGCCGGGGCCGGTCGACCAGGTTTTTCACTGCCGCCTGGATCGGCGGAAGGGCGAGGAACATGAGCGTGAAGACGAGCCATGCCCGCCGCCGCGCGAGGAAGTCAAAGGCGGTGACCAGGAACGTCCCCGCCGCGACGATGAACCAGGTGGTGGTCAGTGCCCGTGTCGCTTCGGCGGGCGTTTCGAAGGCGCCAGGGAGGTCCTGGACCTGGCGAGCGAGCCAGAGGTCCCCGGGCAGGCGGTCGTAGCGGGCGGCGAGGAGCGAGAGGGTGACGGCGAGCAAGAGGAGGAGCCAGAACGGGCGCCACCAGGGGTTCATGCGGGAGTAGTGTAGTGCGAGTGCCGAGTGCCGAGTGCCGGGTGCTGCGTGCCGGGTGCCGAGGCCGGGTGCTTGCCCGACTGTTTCGTGGATTCGCGGTAAGGTTGCTGGTGGCCCGGGATCCGAGACCCGCCCGGGGCTTCCAATGGATGCTGCATGCTTCGACGCGCCCTGTTCCTGGCGATGGCCTGCCTGGTGGTCCTCCCCTTCGCTGCCTGTGGCGGCGACGACGACGATGATGGCGGGCTGACCGGCGAGGACTTTTCCGGCCCGCCGCGCGACCCCGCCCGGAACGTGCCGGCGGACCAGATCGGCAAGGTCAACGTCGTCGTCGCAGGTTCGGACTGGTACGTCGGCGAGAACAACTTCGTCTTTGGGCTGACCAACATCGAGGACGAGCCCCAGGGCGGCGCGCAGGCGGTCGCGACCTTCTACGACCTCCGCGACCCGGGGAACCCGAAGCCCGTGTTCACCGTGAAAGCCGTGCAGAGCGCGCCGGGCGTTGGCAAGACCGTGGAGCACATCCATGGCGATGGGGAAGTGCACACCCACGGGGGCCAGGACGAGAACCGGGTGGGCTACTACGTGCCGGCGAAGTTCACCTACGCGGGCACGTGGGGCATTGCCGTCGAGGCGGAACTCAAGGATGGGACGAAAGGTGCCGACAGCATCCCGTTCCAGGTCTACGAGAAGCCGAATATGGTGGCGGCCGGAGACAAAGCGCCGAAGAGCGACAACCTGACGAAGCGGGACGTAAAGGACATCTCCGAAATCGACTCAGGCTCGCCGCCGAACGACATGCACGATGTGAAGATCAAGGACGCGATCGCGGCCGGCCGGCCGCTGGTCGTCGTGTTCTCGACGCCCGCGTTTTGCACCTCCCGCTTCTGCGGGCCGGTGAACGAGGAGGTCGAAGCGCTGATGGCGAAGTACAAGGAGAAGGTGGACTTCGTCCATATCGAGATCTGGCGCGACTTCGACAAGAAGGTGATGAACCCGACGGTGCGCGAGTGGCTTATCTGGCCGGACGGCTCACTGAGAGAGCCGGTGGTGTATGCGATCGATAAAACGGGCACGATTTACGACCGCTGGGAGGGCCCCGTGGCGGCGAACATCATGGAAGCGAGCGTGAAGTCGATTTCCGAAGGGGCGACCTACCAGGAATAGTGGGCATCCGGGGCCACTTCATCCAGCTGCGGCAAGAAGCTCTGTACGACTTTTCATTTACTCAGTTATCAAGTACTAAGCTACCAAGCCCATCAACTTTTGATCCGGAGTAGTTGACGGACACAAAGTGGGGGGGTAACGTCTCGCCCGGTCGTTCTGGAGGCTGGGACGCCGCCAACTCTGACCGCAGATTAGAGACTTCAGGCGATGGGTGCGTGCATCCAGGGAGGTCGGAATGGAGCGCGCGTTCAGGCATCCGCGGTTTGTAGTGGCTCTCGCTGCGATGGCAGCGGCTCTGGCGGTGGGCGTTGCAACAGTCGCAAGCCTGCGGCGCGATGAGTCCGCCGTCATCATCCAGGAACCACTGCCGGCGACCGTGCGAGAACTCACACTGCTCGAAGCCTGGGATGTCGCGGCCTCGACACTCCAACGATGGGGTGAGGATTGGGCGGTTGGTGCGATCTACAGTACCGACGTTAACGATGTCCCGTCCGACGCCACAGGCGAAGATGGGCGCCGAAGAACCTGGCAGGTTGAGGCATTCAGCTCCGCGGGCAAGGTGCGCTGGCTGCGCATCACGAGTGGACCCACAGTGGAGGCTATTGAACCCGGCTACCGGGCGCCAGACGTGGGCCTCATCAGCCTCGATCGGCCCGCCGTCGATTCGCCCGAGGTGGTCTCAATCGCCCGCGAAGCCCGGTCCGCGCTGACCGGCGGTCAAGACAAGGCGAGGGGGATCCATTTTGGATATTCCCTGGACCCTCGGACGGGCCGCGCGCTTCTTTCGGTCTCCGGCTCTGTCGCTGGTAACCTCGCGCGCCTGCTCATCGAGCCATCGACAAAGGACCTGGTCCGGGCGGAGAGGCTGGTCGTGCAGGGCGGCGGTTTGAAGGTGTCCCGGGACGCAGGGCTGACCTGGGATGAATCGCCGCTCTCGGGCGCTGTATCTGCCGTCGCCAGCGACCCCTCGGACGACCGTCGATTCCCCATCACGTTCGCGGTCTCCTGGTCTGGCGACAATCTCGGACTGTGGCGGACGATCGATGGGGGAGAGAATTGGTCCCGCGCGGCCCTCTTACCCGCGGAGGCGGGGCCTGTAGCTCACGATGTCGTCGTAGGGCCGTTTGCCGGGTCGGATGCCGTGCTCATTGGGACGAATTCCGGCGTCTGGGTTTACAGCATCGCGGAGTCCAGCCTTAAATTGTTGGCCGCTTCGGGCCCGGTCCTCGACCTGGCGCTCTCTCCTGACGGAACGACCCACGCCATCATCATGCAAGCCGGTCAACCGCTGACAGCCCGTCACTACGCATGGTCCGGCGCCGCTGGTGCGTGGCAAGCGGTGTCCCAGGGGTTCGTCACCCGTTTCGCTCAAGTGGGCCCTTCGCTTACGGCCCTCGATCCCGACGCCAGTCCGGAGGCAGTACGCTGGCTCGCGTTTGGCGACTCGGGGCAACGCGGGCTGCGTGCCACGCAATCCGGAATTGAGTCCACCGTCGATGCCGGCACAACGTGGGAACTTGTAAGGCAAGGGATCGCGTCTCAGCTGGTCGTCGCGCCGGATTTCGACCAGTCGGGTGTCGGGCTCGCCACGCTCGTCCCGGACCTCCTCATCCGGACGGGCGACGGCGGCGAGACCTGGAAGGCTGTAGCGACGGTGCCCGTGCGTAACTTCGGCCGCGTCTTCTTCGCTGCACCAGCATTGGCATTCATCGCCCGGGCAGGGAGCGCGACCTGGCAAGAGTTCTGACCCTGGCGTGGGTTGTGGTCCTGTTGATGCCCGCCCTGCTCTTGGCACCCGTGGCACGGTCCACGACATGGTACTCAAGCAGCCAGGATGCGGAGGCGTGGGGCGTCAGGTCGGTGGGGTATTACGGCCCGGATTAGCGCGAAGGCGAACGCCCCCCAGGCCCGGCGAGCGATCCGGCCTGGCGGGCTGTAGCATCCCCGCATGGACTTCGACTTCGACACCGTGTACGAGCGCCGGGGCACTGACAGCTCGAAATGGTCGCGCTTCCCGGCCGACGTCCTCCCGATGCCCGTGGCGGATATGGACTTCAAGTCGCCGGAGCCGGTGCGCCGGGCGCTCATCGAGCGGGTGGAGCAGGGGTTCTACGGCTACGGGAGGGCGGTCGAAGAGCTGCACGAGGTCTTCCGGGCGCGCCTGAGTCTGCGGTACGGCTGGGACGTGCCGCAGGAGGCGATCGTGCCAATCCCGGGGGTGATCCCGGGGATGAACATGGCCCTGCGCGCGCTCACATCACCGGGCGACTCGATGGTCGTGCAGCTGCCCTCGTACCCGCCGATCCTGAACTCGTGGGAGCACCACGGGCTTGTCCGCCACGACGCGCTCCTCCTCCGCGGGCCGGAGGGACGGTACGAGGTCGACTGGGAGAGCTTCGAAGCGGCGTTCGACGGGACGACCAGGGCGTTCGTGCTCTGCAACCCCCACAACCCGGTGGGCCGGGTGTTCGCCCCGGCGGAGTTGCGGCGCATGGCCGAAGTCTGCCTTGCGCGGGACGCCTGGATCATCGCCGACGAGATTCACTGCGACCTCCAGCTGGCGGGGAACGTGCACACGCCGATCGCGAGCCTTGGGCCGGAGATTGCGGCGCGCACCATCACGCTGATGGCGCCGAGCAAGACGTTCAACCTCGCGGGGCTGAAGGCGGCAGTGGCGATCATCCCGGACGAGGGACTCCGGGGCCGGTTCGAAGCCGCCAAAGGCGGGCTGGTCGGGGCCGTCAACATCCTCGGCTACGCGGCTATGACTGCGGCCTACCGCGACTGCGAGGACTGGCTGGAAGCGCTGACGGCCTACCTGACGGCGAACCGGGACTACTTGAACTCCTTCGTGCGGGATTGCCTGCCGGGCGTGACCACATTCCCGCCCGAGGCCACCTACCTTGCGTGGCTGGATTGCAACGCCCTGGAACTGCCGGAAAACGACGCCTTCGCCTGGTTCCTGGAGGAGGCGAAGGTGGGCCTCGGCGACGGGAAGAACTTCGGCCCCACGGGCGGGGGTTTCGTGCGGCTGAACTTCGGCTGCCCGCGTCCGCTGCTGGTGGAGGGCCTGGAGCGCATGGCGGCGGCGCTGCGCAATCGGACGTAAAGCGGCCACCGCCCCGGAGAAAGAGGAGGCCCCACGGGCGGTGGCCGCAGCGCAGGGGAGACGGCTGTCGGGACCGTCGGCCCACTGGTCACCAGACGGCGGCCAGGTACGCAACCAGGGCGAGCGTGGCTGCCCGCATGAGCAACACGGCCGCTTCTTCGAACGGGTGGCTCTCCTCGTCCGGGTAGTGCGGGCGGCGCCGGCGTGTCAGCGTCATGGCTCTTCCCTGGCCTCGAGGAAAGGATGCGCGACCCGGCTCCGCGCCGGTATGGCCGGTAGTGCCGGGAAGGCCGCCCATTCGGGACGGGCTCATCGGCGCGAGGGAACGGGCGCTTGTAACGCTGGGGGCGCGCGCGCACACTCACCGATCGCTTCGCGGCCATCCCCGAAACCCGGCCCGAACGGAGTGTCCCACGTGATTACCGAACGCCTCACCTTCCGCGCAAAGTACGGCCAGGGCGACCAGCTCGTCGCCCTCCTGAAGGAGAACCTGGAGACCATGCCCATGGCCGGCAACGTCCAGGGCGTCCGCATCTATACCGACGCGACCGGGCCGATGTTCACGGTCGCCTTCGAAGTCGACCACCCGGACCTGCAGACGTTCGCGGCGAACACCGCGGCGCAGGAGTCGGACTACGCGAAGAAGGAGTTCCAGGACTGGTTCGCGAAGATGGTCGCGTGCACCGAGTCCGGCGAGCGCCAGCTCTTCAACTGCGAAAAGATCCGCTGACGGGCGTCACTCCGAGAGGATCGCGATGGCCCGGGCGAACGCGGGGTCGTCGACTTCCGTGAACTCGTGCCACTGCCCGTGCACGACGAAGTCGGCGGCGATGCCGCTGTCTTCCCACGCCCCGGCGGGAAGGCCAACGGGCTGGAAGGTCTGCCTGGCCAGCCAGACGCGGGAGCCGTCGCTGAAGCTCGTGGAGTTGAGGAGTTCGACGTTTCCCTTCGTCGTCAGGCCCACGGTTTTGGCCTCGCCGGAAGCGCGCAGGACTCCGCTGAAAATCTCGCCGTAGGAAGCCGTCCCCTGGCCGATGAGGACGACCAGCGGAACTGTCTGGGAGTTGCCGACCTCCTGGGCCGTCACCGAAAACGGCGTCGAACCGGTGCGCGAGACATAGGCCCCGTGGTTCCCGCTGGTGAAGAACGAGAGCACTCCCTTGGCCTGCGACTCGAGGCCACCGCCATTGACGCGGTTATCGATGATGAGGCCGTCGAGGGGGCCGCCGGCCATCAGCTTCTGGAGAGCCGACCGCACCTGCTCCGTGATCGAGGCGTCGAAGAAGGTGGGCAGGAAGATGTAACCGATGCGCGTGCCCGCCACCAGGCAGGAGTCGACGGGGACGGGCGCCGACACCGCGGCGCGCACCAGATTGAAGGTGATCAAGGCGCCGCCGCGGCGTACCTGGACGGTGACCGGGGTGCCCGCTTCGCCGAGGGTGCGGGCGCGGCCGGCGGCGTCGCGGAGCGGGCCGCCATCGACACTGACGAGCAGGTCGTGGGGCAGGATGCCCGCGAGTGCCGCGGGACTCCCGGGGAGGACGTAGAGCACGGACCCGGCATCGCCCACAGGCAGGAACGAGGCGCCGATCCCGACGAAGTTCAGGCCTTCAGCGACGCGCCGTTCCTCTTCCTGTACCTCCGCGGCGGTCTGGTAGGAGGAGTGCTCATCGTGGAGCTCCTGGATCATCCGCTTCATCAGTGCCGCGAAGTTCTCTTCAGTGAGGCCGGCGGCAACCTTCGCGGCGTACCGGTCGTACACGCCGTCCCAGTCCACCCCGTTGAACGCGGGGTCGACGTAGAGCTCGTCCACGGTGGCCCAGAGGTCGTTGAAGATGGCCATCTGGGCGGCGGTGGTCTCGGCGGGGACGGGGGTGTTTGGTGGTTCGGGCGAGGGCGGCGGCGCGAATTGCGGCGGCGCCGGCGCCAGCTGTGCCGGCCGGGAAGCCCCGGGCAGGAAACGGCAATACCGGACGCCCGAGGGGGCAACGCCGGGGTCGAACGTTGAGCCGTCGCCGCCGTCGCTGGCAACGGCCGGGGTCCGGAGGACGAATGCGCCGGCAGCCGCGCCGCCGGGCCCCGCCTCTGCCGGACGGGCTGATGCCGCGGACGCGGCGAGGAGAACGAGCGCCAGGGACACTGCGCGCCCGGGGTGAGACAGCCGCCCGGCTCCCATGGTTACAACCCCGCCACTTCCGCGTAACGCTTGAGCGCCGGCAGCACCTTTTCGGCGGGCTCGGGGCGCAGGCCGAAGATGCACCGCTCCACACCCATCGAAGCGTAGTTTTCGATAGCCTCCTGGCTCGGCGGCACGCCGAACACCGAGACCGGGATGGGGTCGCGGCCGGCGGTTTTCGCCATCTGCTGCAGTTCCTGGATCTTCTGGCCGAGGATCGCGCCCGTCCGTCCGCCGATCGGCATCCAGCCGTCGCCGTATTCGATGACGCGCTCCAGGGTGCGCGGCCCGGCGCCGCCGACAAGGATCGGCGGGTGCGGCTTCTGCGCGGGCTTGGGCCACGACCAGATGGGGTCGAAGTTCACGAACTGGCCGTGATATTCGGCCTCGTCCTTCGTCCAGATCTCCTTCATCGCGAGGATGCGCTCGCGCAGGATTTTCCAGCGCAAGGATGGCTTCGTGCCGTGGTTCTCCATTTCCTCCTCGTTCCAGCCGCCGCCGATGCCGAAGAGGAAGCGGCCCCCGGAGAGGAAGTCCACGCTCGCCACTTCCTTGGCCAGCGTGATCGGGTCCCGTTCGATCACCAGGCAGACACCCGTGCCGACCTTCAGGTCCTTGGTGACGGCGAAGGCGGCGCCCGCGGCGACGAACGGGTCGAGCGTGTGGGAGTACTCCATGGGGAGTGGCGCGCCGCCGGGCCAGGGTGTCCGCCGGCTCGTGGGGATGTGGGTGTGCTCCGGGAAGAAGAGTGATTCGAAGCCGTGCTCTTCCGCGGCCCTCGCGAGTTCGTGCGGCGGGATGGCGTAGTCGGTGGGGAACATCTGGACGCCGAACTTCACAGCAGGTGCTCCTTGTGATGGCTCGGCGCGGATTCTACGCCCATCGCACAGGGATGCGTGCTGTTGTTTTGCTGCGTGTTCCCGGTTGGGGGGATTGTCTTGCAGATTCATCAACATTTGCCGCAGGGCGGCAACGCCGGGTCCAGGCGAGATTCCCGGCCGCTACAATCGGACCACCATGAAGATCCGGAAGGGGCTCGTGGTACAGGATGTGAACGACCGGCCAGTCGGCGTGGTTACCGCGGTGGCCGGTTCTTCCTTCGCCGTGCGCATGGCCGACCGCACGCGGTGGCTGCTCGCGGACGCTGTTTTCTATGTGGCGGACCACGCGGCGAAGCTGATTTGCTCCGCCGACGAGGTGCGCCGTTATGAGACCGATGGGTGGCACGACGGCTTCGCCGCCGGGGGATCGGGCTGATCAGGCAATTCGCGCGAACAGCGAGGCGTGGTCCGAGACGTTCGCGATGAACTCTTTGCGCGCGTTCCCCTGGAGTTGCGGCCATCCTCGCACCGCGACGTCGGCGACCGCGCCCGGCTCCGGTGGCAGGAAGTTGAGGGCGACATCGGCGAGCACGTGGTCCAGGTTGCCCTTCAGGCTGCCGCCGCTGTTGTAGGTCAGCGGCTCGTCCTTGGAGAGCACGCGCATGGCGACTTTCGCGGCCTGCAGGCCGAGGACCTCGATCTCGCGCGGGGCCTTCACGAGGGCGTTCGCCAGCGTGTTCGTCGGGTAGAAGAGGCCCATGGTATTGAGGTCGCCGAGGACCACGAGGTGGGCAGCGGTGATGGCCCCGTTGGACTGGAGCACCTTCTTGTTGAGCGCGGTCCGGAGCTTCCAGACGCGGTCGAACATCTCGAAGCGGTTGCCGAAGGCGGCGGCATCGGGGCCGCTGTCGGTGTGGAGGTAGAGCAGGTTGTAGTAGACGGTGCCGTTGCGCAGGCTCACGAGGGCGCCGGGCCGGAGGTGCTCGTTGTGGGCGTCGAATTCGCGCTTCTGCGTGAAGCTCGCCTGGTCGAACACGCCGTTCCGCCAGCCCACGAGGATCTCCTGACTCTGCGGGCCGTCGGTGATGCCGAAGGTGTAGTCCGGGAACTCGTCCTGCATCAGCTGGATGACGTCGATGGTCTCGACTTCGAAGAGGCCGAACACGTCCGGGTCCTGCGCGCGGATGTGGGCGGCGATGCGCTGCGCCCGCAGGGCGAGGTCGGGGTTTGCCCGGAAGTGCTCGACGTTCCAGGACAGGAAAGAGAACGGCATGCGGCTCACCCCGCTGCGTGATGGTGCGGAAGCATAGCAGGCTTCGCCCCGGCCGCATCGCGGTGATGCTTTTCCCGTCTCGCGTCCATCTCCTCTATAGTGCCGACGCGATGTCCGAAGCCACCGGTCCACTCGCGGGCCTCCTTGTAGCCGACCTTGCCACCACGCGCGCAGAGCTCGCAGGGCGCCTGCTTGCGGAGCTTGGCGCCGAGGTGATCAAAGTCGAGCCGCCGGGCGGCGCGGCTGCCCGGTCCCTGCCGCCCTTCGACGAGTCGCAGGGCCGCGGCGCAGGCGAGTCCCTCTATTGGGCGTCGGTCGGCAATGGCAAGAAGAGCGTCGTCCTCGACATCGAGTCGTCTGCCAGCCGGGAGGCCCTCGGGCGCCTGCTGCGCCACGCCGACGTGGTCATAGAGAGTTTCGACCCGGGCTACCTCGCCGCGCTCGGGCTCGACTACGGGGCGGTCTCTCCGGCGAACCCGCGCGTCATCTACGCCTCGGTGACGCCCTACGGCCAGGACGGCCCGGAGGCGCACAGCCCGGCGACGGACCTCACGCTGGAGGCGGCCGGGGGGCTGCTCGACCTCCAGGGCGACCCCGACCGGCCGCCCGTGCCGATCGGCTTTCCACAGGCGTCGATGCACGCGGGCGCGCAGGCGGCTGCCGATATCTGCATCGCGCTGAACGAGCGCGAACGCTCGGGGCTCGGGCAACACCTCGACGTTTCGATGCAGGCGGCGATGGTCTGGACGCTGATGAACGCCACGGGCTACCCGCCGAACATGCACAAGGACCCGCCGACGAGCGGCGAGAACCGGCTGACTCCGATCCCCTCGGCCATCCCCGGCATCAACTTCCCGCGGAACTACGAATGCGCCGACGGCCACCTGACGGTCACGCTGGTCGGAGGCCGCGTTGGAAAAACCCCGCTGCACACGGTGATGGAGTGGGCGGAAGCCGACGGCGTGGTGCCCGAGGACCTGCGCGGGCGGGACTGGAGCACCTGGGCGCAGGACGTGCTGGCCGGGGCGATGCCCGTGGAGGACGCGTTGCGCGCCCTGGAGTGCGTGAAGGAATGCTTCAAGCTGCACACCCAGCACGAACTGATGCAGATGGGCACCGATGGAGGTCTGCTGCTCGCGCCAATCCTGCGCGTGGACGGGCTGCTGAGCGACCCGCACCTGGCAGCCCGCCGGTACTGGGCAGAGGTCGAAGGGCGTACCCACCCCGGGATCCCGGTGCGCCTGGGGCGTACGCCGATGGCGCCGCCGTCGAGGCCGCCGCGGCTCGGGGAACACCAGGACATCCTCGGACGGTTCGCCGTCGAGCCGGCCCCGCCCGCGCATGCGCCGCGTCCGGTGGCTCGCCGCCCGCGCACGTTCGAGGGACTCAAGGTGGCGGACTTCGCCTGGATTGGTGTCGGGCCGATCATTGCGAAGGCGCTCGCCGACCACGGCGCCACCGTTGTGCACGTCGAATCGGCCGGCCGGCCGGACCTGTTGCGCACGATCCCGCCGTTCAAGGACGGGATGCCGGGGCTGGACCGGGCACAGTTCTTCGCGAACTTCAACAGTTCGAAGCTCGGCCTTGCGCTGGACCTGCAGAATCCCGCAGGGCGGGAACTCGCGAAGAAACTGATCGACTGGGCCGACGTGGTCACCGAGAGCTTCACCGCCGGCGCCTTCCGGCGCCTGGGATTCGGCTACGAGGCGCTCTCGCGAAACCGCCCGGACCTCGTGATGTTGAGCACCTGCCTGCGCGGCCAATCGGGCCCGCAATGCGCCTATGGGGGCTACGGCGGCCAGGGCGCCGCTCTCGCGGGCATCTACGGCATTACCGGCTGGCCCGACCGCGTCCCCCACGGCCCGTGGGGCGCGTATACCGACTTCGTGGCGCCGCGCTATGGCGTGGCCGCGCTCGCCTCGGCACTGTACCACCGGCAGCGGACCGGCCTCGGGCAGCACATCGACCTGTCGCAGGTTGAAGCGGCGATCCACTTCATCGAACCGGTCGTGCTCGACTACACGGTCAACGGCCGGGTGGCGCCGCCGCCGGGCCACGAATCGCCCTACGCCAGTCCCAACGGGGTCTATGCGACGCAGGGGATAGAGCGCTACGTGGCGATCGCCTGCGAAACGGCGGAGCAGTGGCGCAACCTCGTCGCAGCGGCGCCGCTGGAGGCGTTCGCCGCACCCCGGTTCGACCGGCTGGAGGTCCGCCTCGCTCATGACCACGAGGTCGACGCGGCGCTCGCAGCGTGGTGCGCAGACCAGGATGCGTTCGACCTTGCCGCTCGGCTGAAGGCGGCGGGCGTGCCGGCCTCAGCCGTGCAACGTCCTTCGGACCTCTACGAAGACCCGCAGCTTGCGCACCGGGACTTCTTCAAGGTGCTGGACCACACGGTCATGGGCCCGACGCCGTACGACGGGCCGGTCACGCTGTTCAGCGAAACGCCGCCGGCCTACCGGCCAGCGCCGTGCCTCGGCGAGCACACGGAGATGGTGCTGACGGAAATCCTCGGCCTGACGCACGACGAGATCGTGGGGTATGTAGAGGCGGGGGCTATCCAGTAGGGTGGGCTCCGCTTCAAAGGGCAGGCGCCCGGGATCGGGCAGAGCCCCGAGTGGTACAATCGGCGAGTGAGCACACGGCAGGCGCTGCATCGACTTATCGACGCACTCGACGAAGCTCGGGTGGAAGACCTTCTGGAGCGAGTCGAAGCCGAGCTGCTGGAGATCCCCGAGCTCACACCTGAAGCGATGGCCTCGATAGCTCGCGGCTTGAGCGAGGCGGCAGCCGGTGCAGGAATCCCCCACGAACAGGCGATGCATCTCGTCGGCCTCGATCCGTGAGGCTTCTCTGGCAGCCCGAGGCGCTTACCGCGCTGAGGGCCATTATTGAGCGGGGGAATGCGTTCTCGGCAGGTTCTGGAACGCGGATGGGCGAAGACTCCGCGACGCAGGTAAGCGCGCAGCGGACCGACCACTCGCCGGGAGGATCGTCCCTGAATTCGCACTGGCCCCGATGCGGGAACGCCTCGTTGGGCCGTATCGTCTCATCTACTTCATCCGTGGGGATGCGGTGGAAGTCGTTGGGATCGTGCATGGCGCCAGGAACCTCGATTGGGGCGAAGATTGATACTTTTGCTTTCGCGCCAACGACCAGTCCCGGCCTGAGTACGTCTCCCGGGGTTGCAGCCCTCGAAGCGGGGCAGGTGAACCGCTCCCGGACTCGCAGCCCACAGTTTCGCTATCATCGGCGGACAACTTCGCCGGAGAAGATGGCACATGGCAGCGCCCGCGGCACCGAAAATCGACCTCTGGAGCTCTTCGTCGTTCGCGGGCGGCCACCCGCGCGAGCAGTACCGCCGGCTGCGCCAGAACGACCCCGTGCACTGGCACGAGGAGCCGGACGGGCGCGGCTTCTGGGCGATTACGAAGCACGAGGACATCCGCGCAATCTCCCGCGACAGCAAGACCTTCTCCAACAGCCCGACGATCATGATGCAGGACCCGCCGCCCGGCTCGGGCGCGGGACTCGGCGGGAACATGATGATCATGATCGACCCGCCTTCCCACACGCGTTACCGCAACCTGGTGAAGAGCGGCTTCACCCCGCACGCCATCGAACCGCGCCGCGAGCGCATCCAGGCCCTCGCGAAACGCATCGTCGATGAGGTCATCGAACGCGGCGAGTGCGATTTCGTGACCGACATCGCCGGCAAGCTGCCCTCGTACGTCATCGCTGACCTCGTGGGTATCCCGCTCGAAGACGGCGTGATGTTCTACGACTGGACCGAGATCATCCATTCGGCGCCGGATGCGGTCCCGCCTGAGGTCCGCGCCGAGACACTCCAGAAGATGGTGCTGTATTCGGCCCAGGTCGCGCAGCAGAAGCAGGCGAACCCCGGCGACGACCTTTCGACGCACCTCCTCAACTCCGAAGTGGATGGCGACCGGCTGTCGCTGCCGGACTTCATCTCGTTCTTCATCCTGCTCATGGACGCCGGCGGCGATACGACGCGGAACCTGGTCGGCGGCGGGATGCACCTGCTCCTCGAACACCCGGACCAGCGCGAGCAGTTGTTGGCGGACCTCGACGGCCTCCTCCCGAACGCCGTCGAGGAGATGCTTCGCTACGTGAGCCCGGTGGTGTACATGCGCCGCAACCTGACGGCCGATGTCGAACTTCGCGGGAAGAAGCTTCGCGCGGGCGACAAGCTGCTGATGTACTACGGTTCCGCCAACGCCGACGAGGACGTGTTCCGGGATGGGGACTCGTTCGACATCCGGCGCGACTGCACCGAGCACGTGGCCTTCGGTTCGGGCGGGGCGCACTTTTGCCTCGGGGCGAACATCGCGCGGATGGAGATCATCGCCATGTTCCGCGAAGTGCTCACCCGGATGAAGGACATCGAGCGGGCCGGCGAGACGCAGTGGCTGGCTTCGAACTTCATCTCCGGGCCAACGCACCTCCCCATCCGGTTCCGGGCGAGCTGACAGGGCGGGCGGGAAGAGGATCGGGAGGCGTCGCTCCGTGGAGGCCTCCCTGACGGTCGGATCTTGGAGTCGTGGGTGGCGGGGGCGCGCGGGAGGCCTCCCTGACGGTCGGATCTATGAGTCAGTTGTGTCCTTTGGCGCGCATCGGGGCCCACATCAGGGTGGCCAGAACGGTGACCTGCCTGACGGCCGGATCTAGGAGTGGGTGGTGCGCTTGGGCGCGCGCATGGAGACCCACATCAGGATGGCCATGACGGCGAGGACGGCTCCCGCGAGCTGGAAGCCGAACTCGTAGCGTGCCTGGCTTGTGCCGATCAGGCCCATGACCACCGGGCCGGCTGCCCGCGCCCCGGCGACGAAAAGCGCCTGCAGCCCGATGATCCGCCCGAAGTACGGGCCGGCGAACCGTTCCGAGACCACCAGCGCGCGGAGCGGGTACACCGCCCCGAAGACCGTGCCGAAGACGGCCACGTACAACCACACCTGCCACCACTCCCCCGCGCTGCTTGCGAGCACGGCCGAACACGCCAGCAGGAGGAAGCAGCCGGCGAGCACGGCGACGCTCGGCAGGCGGCCGGAGAACATTGGCAGGAGCAGCCGCGCCGGCAGGCTGACGATGCCGGTGAGGGCAATGGCGTTCGCCACCGAAGCTTCGTCGAACCCGCGTGTTTCGAGCTGGGCGATCATGTGGAACGAGAAGCCGCTGAGCGCCATCGTGGCGCCGAAGAATGCGAGCGTGAACGCCCAAAAGCGGCCGTCGGCGTGGCGGATGCCCTCGCGCGCCTCGCGGGCGAAGCGGCGCGGCGTCAGCCGTTCGGGCCGCTGTTGCTGGCCGTCCATCGGTTCGTGCAGCAGGAGAGGGACGAGCGTCCCGACGACTGCGAGGATGAGCCCGAGGATCACAACGGCCTGCCGCCAGCCGAACTCGTCGATCAACCAGCGCGTGAGCGGGGTGTAGATGGTCACCGAGAAGCCGCTGAGGAGCGTGAGCACGCCGTAGGCCCGGGGGCGCTCGAGGTCGCTGAACCAGCGGTTCATGAGCACGTAGACGGGCTCGTAGAAGGTCGCGGCCATCGCTGGCCCGCAGACCACGGCGAGCACGAGGACGAGCTGCCAGGCCTCGTCGCAGGCGCCGAGCAGGGCCAGGCCAGCGCAGCCGAGGACTGCCCCGCCCGCCATGAGCGTGCGCGTGCCGAGGACGTCGGCGATGGTGCCGGCGAAGATCCCGGCGACACCCGAGATCAGCAGGGCCAGGCCGAAACCGGAGGAGACGACCCCGGCCCCGAAAGTCCCGCCTGGCCCGGAGTCCGTGACGAGCACGCTGAAGGCGTAGGAGAGCGTCCCGTAGCTGGTGTTGATGAACATCGCCGCCGCGAACACCTGCAGCCAGCGCCGCGAAAACGCGGTCTCCATGCTCCGGGCGAGGGTAAGGGCCACCGGAGAATCATAGGGGCAATCGAAGAATTACGATGCGCCGCCGGCGCCGGCGGGCTGCGCTTCCGGCTCGGAAATCCCGGCCACCCGTACCTCGAGCAGCCGCAGCGCATACGTCGCGAGGCCCAGGAGCAGGCCGGTGCCCATGATCGGCGTGAAGATGCGCTTCATCGCCGTAACGTCGAACAGCAAGCCAACCACAAACCCGATGATGCCGATGTTCACCAGGATGAACACGGCCTGGTCCACCCGGTTTCCCCTGCGGCCGATCGTCGCCGCCATCAGCATCGCGAAGATCGCGTTCGTCATCATGCCGATGAACTGCGAGTGGTCGAGGCCGAGCAGCTGGTGGTCGGGCACGAGGTCGAAGTCGCCGTCGTACTTCGCGACGAAATACTGGGCGAGGCCAATCACGACGATGAGCCCCACGAGCGACATGACCGCGTGGCGGCCCGGGGTCGCCGCCAGCCAGTCGACGCTGCGAAGGTTGCCCCACATGCGCCAGATGAAAATGCCTACCCCGATCATCTGGAGGAGGATGGCGATCGGCGCGAGCGGAGTGATCTCCCAGAGCACGGAAACCATGAGGATGACCCCGCCGGCGAAGGGGAATGCCATCTGGATGATGCCGCTGCGCGTCGCCTTCGGAGGGTCCGGGAAGTAGAAGGCCCACTCGCTCATGCCGAGGCCGACGGGCACGAGGAAGCCGACGACCATCGTCGCCGGGTGGGCGCCGTCGCCGCCGCTCGGGATCCAGTTGTCGCCGGTGGCGATTTCGAGCCCGAGGAGGACGCCGAGCACGCCGCCGACGATCGAAGTGCCCAGCGCGGCGAGGAAGCCCCAGTGGGGGACACCGAGTTCGCTGCCGCGCGCGCGGGAGAGGACCCAGAGGAACAGGCCACCGATGACAAGCGTCGAGATGGCGCCGAGGGCCGGGCGCCATTCGCTGTAGGTGAGCGAGAACGCCGCGACATAAGAGGCGAAGGCCACGATCCCGGCGTAGGCCAGCCAGCGCGCCACCTGGCGCTCGCGCACGGAGACGGGCTTGTTTTCGCCGAAGAGCCAGAGCGTGGCGGCGAACACCGAGAGCGTGAGCCAGCCGAGCGTCCCGCCGTGGACGTGGCCGAGGATGCGCCGCCGGTCGAAGTCCACGAGGTCGGTGCCGTTGAGGATGCCGATGGAGATCGTGTAGAGAAAGATCGCCATCGCGGAGAGGATGAGTGCCCGGATCTCGGGCCAAAAGACGGGACGGTGGGTTGCTGTGGTCACGGTGCTTGTCCCCCTGCAAACGGGCGCGCGGATACTAGGGCCTCGCACACGAAAAGGAAACGCGTTGCATGCGGCTGCCGGGGCGGGCAGAGTTGCGCGGATGGCCAGGCGCATCTCCCGGCCCGGCGAAACCGTGGTGATGCGGCATGTCCGCGGCGATTGGCGCTGGGCCGCGCCCATGCACGTCGTCGCGGACGGGGGCGACTTCATCGCCCTCTATCTGCAGCCGGGAACCGTGTACGCAACGATGGGCGACGCTGCCGGCAACCAGACGCGCGACTTCGTGAACGAGAAGACCCAGATCTACCGGACGTGGCGGGAGAACCACGCCCTCCACCTGGTGCGCCCGGGCGACGAGCACGCGACCGTGTTGTACTGGCGCGAAGGCACCTGGGAGTTTCGCTGCTGGTACATCAACTTCCAGGAGCCGATCCGGCGCACGCCCGGAGGGTTTGAGAGCATGGACCTCACCCTCGACATGCTGATTTCGCCGGACCGCACCGGGTGGCAATGGAAGGACGAGGACGAGTTCGTCGATATCGGCATCGCCGGCGGCTGGTACACCCACGAACAGCTCGCCCACCTGAAGGCGTACGGGTTGGCGGTGCTCGCGCAGGCGCAGGCCGGCGCGCCGCCATTCAACGAGCCGTGGCCCGAATGGCGCCCGGACCCTGCCTGGCGCCCGCTGACGCTCCCCGAGGGCTGGGCGGAGTAGGGGACGGGCTCGCGCTAAAAGATCAGCGGGCCGCCTGGTGCCGGGCGAGCCACTCGCCTCTGAACACCGTTCCTACGTGCAAAGAGGTCCCGGGCGCGGTCCACGCCGGCCCAGAGTGCCGCCGCGCCAGTAGGCACCGTGTTCCCTGGGGTCATGTGCGAAACGATCGTCTCCTCGGCTGCACAGTCTCTTGACTCGCCGATCGGCAACCGTCGGATCGGTCCTGAGCCACGGTGCTCCCAGTTGGCCACGATCAGGTCGCGTTCGTGCTCGAACCACGCCGGGTCATCGATGTAAATCAGCGCGCAAACCTCGAAACGGAGGTTCATCAGGTCGGTGGCAATGCCGGTGAATTCGATCGTCGCCTCCAAGTCGCGGAGGCGGCGGACGCATTGAGTCGCGGCCACCGTGGACTCGTCTTCGAACAGCTTCTCGGGGAAGCCGAAAAGCTCCTCCGAGTACTCTCTAAGGAGTGCGTTTTCCAGGTATGAGGGCTTGTAACTCGCACTGAAAGTGCTTCCGCGCGGAGCATCCGGCAGTCCGCTCTTGGCGAACCGCCAGCCGGCCATCCCGGCGGGTAGAACATTCCAGCAGGAGGCGTAAGTCGCCACGCTTGTGGATCGCTGCGCGGCCAGCACGCAGAGCTCACCATCGGAGTCTACGAAGACCACCGCCGCCGACAGACCCAGGCCCGCGGCTCGTCCGGTCCCGTCCGCAAGGATGCTTGCCGCACGCGCCTGCTGTTGGTGGGAATACCGCAGTGGAAAGGCCACAGCGTCAAGCGGGCCCAGGGCGGCAGAGGGTGGTGTCTCTTCGTCGCGAAACGCGAGCTCCGAGATCATGGCGTCGCAGGAGTCCATGATGTCGAAGTAGCGGGCCAGATGTGCGCGAAGCCGGGGCCCCTCGGGCGAGACGATGACCTCGCTGACACAGAGGTTCCACAGGTTCTGGTGGCGAAGGTCGCGTTCGTGCTCGTCGTACGGAGCCTCCATCCGGCGGCGTCGTTCGTCGAACCAACTCGGGATCCGTCCGTCCCGAATGAGTCCAGCGGTCGGATGCCCACTCGCATCGAGGAGTGCCGATGGAAGTACTCCCCTAAGGCTCCTGTCAGGCCCAGCCGGGAAGAACGCTACGGGGAAGCGCGCGCCGCATCGCTCGACGAGCGAGCCGTCGAGCCGTGCGGGTTCCCCGGCGGCGGTGCGAGCTCTCACGGCGTGCGGCGACTCGTTCGGCCCGAACTGACCCCGGTAGAGCTCGCAAACGAAAGCGACGGCCCTGTCCGAGAGGTCAACCCGCACTGGCTCGGATGGTACCTCGGGCCGCTTTCCAAGGTCGCGCCGAATGTCCTCCCGCAGATCGCGGACGGTGGCTCGAACCCCGGTGATGCCGCGCCCCAGTACGCGGCCAATCCGGCCCGTTGGCTCGAACCAGCCCTCGACCGTTCGCGGGCTGTAACGGAGCCGCTGCGAGATCGCCGGAGCTTCAACTCCATCCGCGGCGAGCCGCGCTGCCTCCCGGAGCAAGGGGTCCGTGAGGCCCATGGTTCGCAGCCTGTTATCAAGGAGTTCCGCGACGCGACGCTCGAAGTCTTGCTCGGGGTTGGGCACTGTTGGCTCCATGTATCGCAGATCTCGTAGTTTACCGTAGGGCGCTGGGTACTAACTCCGGCGGACACCCGGCGCCTCGGTCGGCAGTCTCGAACCATCTCAACAACGAGGTGGTTACAATGGTCAGTCTCAACATCCGGCAGCTGGCGAACGACCCCGGCCGGCGCGCCAACAGCATCGTGGGGAAAGTGAGCGCCGCCGCGGGAGGCGTCCTTCTCGCTGCAGCCCTCGTCGCGTGCGCCGCGCCGCCAACGCCGCCCGCTCGCGAAGAATGCAACACCGTCCCCGCGTCGATCCAGGTCGTTCTGGACGATACGAATGGCGGCCTGCCCCCTGGCTCGCTCGCTCTGGTCGCGGCTGGTCTTGCACATGTCCGTGCCGGCGATGAGTTCGGTGTGACGCTCCTCAGCGGCAAAGCCGGTGAGCCTGCGAAACTTGCCCCGGGCGAACCGTGTTCGGACGTCATGCCGGACGAGCCGGACCTCTCCGGCTTGGATATCGGCCGCCAGGTTGCCCGCGAGAAGATCGCGGGGTACGAGGCCGCGAAGAGGAAGGCCGAAGTTGCGCGGCAGGCGCTCCAAGCGTGGCGCGACGCGACCCTGGCAGAGGTGGCCGGGTTCTCCGGGCCGCTGGCGGCCAGCCAGCCGCACAGCGCCGCCACGGGGCTCTGCGAACGCGACGGCTGGCCGGCCGCGCCGCTGGCGCGCGTGCCCGTCGCCCGGCCGCCGTTGCAACCCGTCATCATCCTGGACGGGTGCCAGGCCAACTTCGCAGCCGAGCAGCCGCGCCTCCCAGAAGGCATCTGGGACGGCGTGATGGTGATCGTCGTCGGCGCCGTTGGCGAGGTCGATGCGAGGGAGTGGTTCGAACACACCGGAGCCGACTGGATGGTCGTCGATCGAGACCGCCCGCGCGACCTTGAAGCTGCCATGGAGAAGGTCCGCGACGCAGCCGCGATGCCGGGACCGCTCAGGCCCGCGTCCGCTGCCGCGACGATGGCTTCGATGGCCCCTGTGGTACTCAGCATCCCCTCCATGCTCGGCGATGTTGCGCTCATCGCGACTCTGAGCCTCGTGGCTGGCCTTGTGGTCCTCGCGGCCTACGGAATCCTCGGGGCGCTGATGCTGGACGCGCTGGTGTGGGTCACGGACCACTGCAGGGCCGGCATCTCCGCCGTCCTGCGGTGGGGCGGCAAGCTCACGAGCACGCTCCGCCAGAGCGAACCCGCTGCGCTTGCCGCACGGCTGCGTGCGGGGGCCGCCGGCGGAGGCGACATCGCCGAAGACATCCTTCAGGGTTTGGTCTTGTTCGCGACGGCGACGTGCCTCTTCGCGCTGACGGCCGTCGGCGCCCCGCTTATCGGCGTCTGGGAGATCCCGGGCGTCCGCAAGGTGCTCCCGTGGATCCTGGGGGTGGCCGTCCTGCTGGGCGCGGCGCTTGCCTTTCACCACCTGCGCCACAACGTCGGCGCAGAGCGCAAGTGGGCCATGCTGGCAGTGGCCCTCGCGATCACAGCAGCGGTATGTCTCGCAGCGGCCAAGGGCGCGGATTTTGTGAGCCAGCAGGCTCTGCGCGATGCCACTATCGCCCGCCAGGACTACGCCGATAGCGCGCTCATCGCCTTCACCCGCAAGTTTGCGCCGTTCGCGTTCATCGCTACGGCCACCGCCCAGGTGGTGATCGCTGGCTTCCTCGCCGACCTGAAGGTCCTTGGCCGGTTCGCCAGCTTCCTCACCGGGGGCGTGTTAGCCGGGCTGGTGCTCCTGCCTGCCTTGCTGTACTTCGGGATGTTCGCGGTGCCGATCGCCGGGTTCCTCGGCCTCATCTTCGTGCCCGTGGCACTGGTGGCTGTGTTCCCCGGGAAGGTGCGCGAATGGCTCGCCGAGTGGTGGAACAATCGTAACGGCGGCGGTGACATGGGTGGCGCCGGCCCGTCCGCCCCGACGTCGGACCCGAGCCCGTCCGACGTTCAGACATCCGCCGAACCCGCTCGGAGCAGGGCGTCCCGGAAGGCTGCGGCCGCCGAGCCCCCGACTGGAGGGGTAGCCATCTTCTGATTCAACAGAACAGCAAGAACGAATAGAGCCCGGAGCACCTCGCTCCGGGCTCTGTGCGCGCGCCCCTGCCCCGTTCAGCACCCGGGGACGCGGCGCTTGCCGCGATGCCGTTCGAGCACGCGGAAGATGGTCCGGCGGGAAAGCCCGAATGTGCGCGCCAGGTCGTCCACTGTAGTCCCGGGGCGCTTCGCCGCAGCGAGGATGCTGGCGTCGCGCCCGCTGCGCAGGATCGCCGTCGCGCCGCCGCTCACTTCGTAGCGGCAGACGGGCAGGGGGCAGCGCAGGCACGAGGCATAGAGGTCGCAGCCGGTGTCCCGGTAGTCCACGTGCTCCGGCAGGGCGTCGCTCCGGGCCGGCAGTTCGAATGTGGTCGTCATCTCTTTCTCCCGATCACGTTTCGTCGTGTCCCGGGAGAATAGAACAAACGTTCTAACGACTCAAGACCCCCGCCAGTCATCTCGACACGGTTTGTCCCGCCTGCTTTACGGCCCAGACCGCCAGGCGCTGTCGCTGTGCCGTCGCGTTGTTCGAAGGTGGGCCGTCCGCGCCTCAACGTGGGGAGTATGCCGATCCAGCCCCACGAACCGCCTACCCCGCCGACACTGCGCGAGCTCGAGGCGCTCGCGAGCCGGGAGTTGCGGGAGTTCGCGTGGCTCGCCATGGAGGGCGTGCTGCGGGCGCTGGGGTGGGAGCGCGGCGGCGCAATCATTGCCTCGCTGATTGCGCGGCTCATCACCCTCGGCGAGGAGTCGGCCAACCTCCAGGAAGCGGCGGAAATCGCCGTCGTCCATGGGCTGATGGTCCACGGCGTGCCGCCGCGCAACGAGCGTGAGTGGGAGATCGCGCGCAGGATCTACGAACCGGAGGTCATCCGCCTGATGGAGACGTGGGCGCCGTTCACCGGCTTCCTCGCACCCGACGACGAGCGCCGGTAGGGGCCGGGGCGGGCGCGCCGGGGGCCCGGGCGCTAATTCATGGAAATCCCGGTGATGTCCTTGAGCCATTGCTCCTGCGGCACCGACGTGCTGGCAAGCAGCAGGTGGCCCGATTCATCGAGGACCAGCACGGTGGACGGGCCGATTTCGGCCAGCGGGAAGCGGATCGCGCCGAATCGCAGGTTATCGTTGCGCGTGCCCTGGATGGTCACGACTGCCTCGGCCCGGGCGCCGGCGGCCTCGGCGAGGGCGGCGAGCGTTACGCCCTCATACTTCTTCCCGCCCGCATCGATGCTCGCCTTCGGCAGGGCGGCAAGGTCGGCGCGCGTGGGTGTGTAGGGTTTCCCGCCAGCGACGACCTGGAGGAGCGGGCTGCCGTCGGGGATCGGCGTCGGTGTGGGCAATGGCCTGTCGGGCACCCGGGGCTGCTGGTTGGAAGCGTCGGCAGTCGCGACGGCGTCGGCAGGCGAAAGTGTCGGCGTCTGCCCATTGCCATTCTGACCATCGTCCGGGCTGGAGTCGTCGCCGCCACAGGCGGCGCCGGCGAGGATGGCGAAGGGCAGGGCGGCCAGCAGGAATCGTCGCATACAGGTGTTCTCCGCGTTCTCCGGGGGCAGTTTCGAGGTTAGGCAGCGGCCCGGTAGGGGGCAACGCGCGGGTTAACCGGGGGTTAGGGCGTCGCGCTCGTGCCGGGGGTTTCGGTCCCGGATTCCACCGGTTGCCTGGTGCTCGTCTCTGCGGGCGTGGGCTCCGGGGTCGGGGTCTCTTCCGGCGTTGGGGTGCTCGAAGCGGTGGGCGAGCTTGCGGGGGTTTCGCTCGGCGATGGGGTCGGCGTTTCCTCGGCCGGCGTGGCTGTCGGTGAAGGAGACGGGAGGCCCGTGGCCCCGCCGAACGCGACGGCCACGGTGTTCGCAGCGGCGTCGTTCAGGGCTGCGGCCTGGGGGGCGAGGTCCGGCTGCTTGCTGGCGACATCGTTCGTGATCGCGACGGTCGTGCGGCGCAGGCCTTCGATCTGCGCCTTGCGCACGTCGTCGATCGCTGCCTGTTTCGCAAGCTGCTGGGTCAACTCGTCGAACTCGGCCATGGCGCGCGCGAACTGCGATTCGTTGATCTCGCCGCGCGCGCTCATCTGGCGAAGCTCTTCGAGGCGTTCCTGGGCGACCCGCAGTTGCACGTCGATGCGGCTATCGCCGCGCGAAGTGCTGTACTGGAAGCGTTCGTTCGCGAGCTTAAAGGTGTAGTTCCAATCGCCGGGGTTGGCATCCCCGGCCGTCACGAAGCCCAGGGCGAGGATGCCGACGGCCGCCGCGGACATGGCGACGGAAGCGGTCGCGACGGCGGTGCGCACGGGCGAGTAGGCGGGTGGCGCGACGACGACGGGTATCGCTGGCTTTGGTTCGCGCGCCAGGCCGAGGAACTTCGACTTGAGCGAGGCTTCGAAGTAGTAGCTTGCCGGTTCGCCTTCGAACGCGGCCTCGAGGTCTGCGGACGTTTCGAGCAGCGGGGCGAGCCAGCCGGAGTCATCCGGAAAGAGGCCGAGCACGAACTCAAGGTCCAGGCCGTCGTCGATGAGGGCCTGGGCCTCGGCGAGGGTCGTCGCCTCGTAGCTCGCTTTGCGTTCGAACAGTTCCCGAATCACTCGTACCGGACCATGAGCTGGAGTTTTGCGATGGCTTTGTGCTGGAGGACTTTCACGTTGTTTTCGGTCTTGCCCAGGGCTTTCGCGGTTTCCGCGACCGAGAGTCCGGCCCCGAAGCGGAGGGCAATCACCTGCCGTTGCGCTTCGGGGAGTCTTTCGGCCGCTTCGCGGATGGTCGCGATGGTGAAGGCCGTCGCGATCTCATCGACGTGGTCTGGCGATGGGTCCTGGATGGATTCCGTGAGCTGGGCCGTGGTGCTACGGACCTTCTGGCGCCGCACGTGGGAGACAACCTCGTTGCGTGCGATGCGGAAGACCCATGCGCCGAAGGGGAGCCCTCGAAACGTGAAGCTGCGGAGGTTTTCGATGATCCGGAGGAAGATCTCCGTGGTCACGTCCTCTGCGTCTTCAGTCGAGGAGAGGCGAGTGGAGACGTAGCGGTAGACGCGCGGGAAGTAGTGATCGTAGAGCGCGCTGAGGGCTCCCTGATCTCCCTGCTGGGCGGCTTCGACGACAGCCCGCTCGTCGAAGTCCGGCGCCATTTCGCCCACCGTGGTACTCGCCAAGACAGCCCCCTGGGCCGTGCCGGAACCTACGGGCCGACCGTCCTCCTTTCCACCATAGGCATGATTCTGCCTTGTGCACTAGAGATAACGGTTTGCCGATCCAAAGGTTAATGGGTCTGGATAAAGGGTCGGCAACGGGTTGTTTCCCGGGCCCGCCGTGTCCGCCAGCGCGAGTGAAGCCAGGCCGTCGTTAAGGCCCGGTCAGGTGGCGGCGATATCACCTGTCACGGGAGGCCCGGCTGCGCCAAACTGGAAGGGTGGATTTCCGCCTTCTCTCCGCCGTGGCCTTCCCCCTCCTCATGATCATCGGTGGGATTGCCGCCTGGCGGGCGACGATGAACCAGGCAGACCAGGACTCGAAGCCGGCCGCGTGGCGGGACGATTCCCTCGACGAGTGGCGCAAGGAGCGCGACGCGCGCGCCGAGGCTGCCCGCGCCAGCCGCCCCGCAGAGCTTTCGGCCACGAAGACGGGCCAGGAAGAGCAGCAGGAGACGACGAAGAAGCACCAGCGCATCGGCGGGTAGGGGCCGGGGGGATCGCGGGTACCCGGTCCCGTCAGGGCCGGGTGGGCTGTCTGATTACCCGGAACCATCGCCTCCCGGCAACCTGCTTCCGGGCAAGTCCTCTCCCTGTCCGTGGATGGTGTACTCGATCACGCCGCTCACTTCCGCCTCCGTGAAGCAGTGGACGGTGCTGCCGTGGCCAGCCCACACGGGCTGTCCCGCCGGCATAACGCCTTCGGCACGCAGGGCGCGAGTGGCGTACGCCTTAAAGTCGCCCATCACACGCTCGGCAGCGTGGGACGAGGCCACAACCACGATGTGGACGTGGTTTGTCCGGGCGTTGATGGCGAGCAACTCCCAGCCGCGATGGTCGCAGACCTCCTGGATGGCAGCGCCGACGATGGATCGAGCCCTGGCGTTGAGCGTCACTGCAGGACCGACCATCGCCCGCTCCTGGTATGCCCTGCGGAAATCATCTCTCCGCAGAAATGGTTCGCCACGGACGTTGTGTGACTTGTCGACAGAGCCACGAGCATCCCCTCCCAGCCATGTGCCGTAGGTGCGGAGGGTCAGGAAGTATGCAAGCGCCGGCCGGGGCATGCGCGAAGTGTGATTCCCGGAAGCATCGCCGCAAAGTCTGCGGTGACAGCGTGCCGCATCAACATCCCACCCGGCCCTAACGGGGCCGGGTACACGGGACTTGAGATTCGCCGAGCGACATCCGCCGCGCCATCTCGTACCCTACGCCCAACAAGCCCGAACGCAGTTCGGCAATCCGTTTGCGAGGTCTTCCCGTGCCCATCGACCCCTCCAAAGCCCTCGGCGCGTCCATCTCCGGCGGCACCGCCCGCTGGGATAAGGACAAGGTCATCCTCTACCACCTCGGCGTCGGCGCCGGCGTGCCCCAGACCGACCCGAACGAGCTCGCCTACTGCTACGAGCAGAACCTCAAGGTGCTGCCGAGCTTCGGTGTCATCCCGGCCTTCGGCTCCATGGGTGGGCTCGGGGCGGTGGAGGGCATCTCCTTCAACCCCATGATGCTCCTCCACGGCGAACAGGACCTCGAAATCCGCAAGGCCATCCCCACCGAGGCCGAGGTTGAGACAAGCGGCAAGATCGCCGGCATCTACGACAAGGGAAAGGCCGCCCTGGTCGTCATCGAGACCGAGACGAAGCTCAAGGGCGAGAGCGACCCCCTGTTCGTGAACCGCTTCTCGCTGTTCCTGCGCGGCGAAGGCGGCTTCGGAGGCGACAGCGGCCCGGCGGCCGGCAATGCCGCCCCCGAACGAGCCCCGGACAACACGGTCGAGTCGCCGACCCTCCCGCAGCAGGCCCTTATCTACCGGCTGAGCGGCGATAAGAACCCGCTCCACGCGGACCCGGCATTCGCGAAGATGGCTGGCTTCGACGTCCCCATTCTCCACGGCCTGTGTTCCTACGGGATCGTCTGCAAGGCAGTGGTGGACCACGCCCTCGGCGGCGACACGAGCAAGGTCGCCCGCTACCAGGCGCGTTTCGCAGGCGTCTTCTTCCCGGGCGAGACCATGGTCACCAGCTACTGGCGCGAAGGGAACACCATCCTCGTGGAGGCGAAATCGAAGGAGCGGGGCACGCCGGTGATCACGAACGCGGCAATCACGGTGCGCTAAGCGGCATGGGCGCCGCGTTGACGTCGGCCATTCACCGTTAGCCGCCGGCCGTTGCCGACGGAGGAGCCTGCCGGTCCCGCGGTTTGTGTTGCGAACAATCCGCACCCCGTTGGCGTTGTGTAGGATATCCGGCGCAGCTGGTGGGGAGGTGTCCGATGAACTTGCGAGCGGCATCGGCCGTTGTTGGGGCCGCATTTGTGGCGGCCGTAATCCTGGCATCGCCGGAGGGCGCGACCGCCGCGGCCACCCGCACGTGGACCGGCGGGGACCTGGCGAACAGCCTCTGGTCCGACCCCGACAACTGGGATAGCGGCGTCCCCGTGGCAGGCGACTCGCTCGTCTTTCCCCAGGCGGCCGCGCGCAAGACGAACGTCAACGACCTGGCGCCCGCCACGCTGTTCGGCAGCATCAACTTCACCGGGTCGGGCTACTCGGTGAGTGGTAACTCCCTCGGCGTGACGACCGAGCTCCGGAATGCGCCCGCCAGCGGGACGAACACTGTCGACCTCGACGTCGCGGGGGCCGGGCAGGTGGTGAACGGCAGCGGCCGCCTCGTCCTCGACGGCAACAACACGTTCACGGGGCCCGTCTCGGTCCTCGCAGGCACGCTCGTCGCCGCGGAGGACACCGCGCTCGGCGCGACCTCCGCCGGCACGATGGTGGACGACGGCGCGACCCTCAGCCTCGCGAACGGGACCGACACCGGCGCAGAGCCGATCGACATCACCGGCGACGGCGCCGATGGCTTCGGCGCGCTCCAGTCCCCCGGCGGCAACGCCCGGGCGGGCGACGTGGAAGCGGCCGGCGGGACCTCGATCGGCGTCGGGGACAGCGTGCTCGTGATCGGCGTACTGCGGGGCTCAGGGCCTCTCGCGCTCGTGGGCGGCGGCAAACTCCAGGTCGACAGCTCGTTCTTCACGGGCGCGTTCGACGTTGTCGAGGGGAACCTCACCTGGAACGCGAGTTCGCAGGCGTTCGTCACGGTCGAGATGCACGGCTGGTTGCGAGGCACCGGCACGGTCGCCTCCGCGACGATCCAGGGCGGCCTCCTCTGGCCGGGCTCGGGCAGCCAGCCGGGAATCCTGAACGTCTTCGGTGCGACGGCCATCCAGGGCGGCGTCTTCCAGGTCGACCTCGATGGGCCAACCGTGGGCACGGGCTATGGCCAGCTTGCCACCGGGTCACTCTCGCTCTCCCCTGTGTCCGCGCTGCTCGATATCGACCTCACGTTCACACCCGCGATCGGGCAGGTGTTCACGATCGTCTCGGTGGGCGGCGGGCAGGTCGCGGGGACTTTCCTGGACCTCCCGGAGGGCGCGACCTTCACGGCTGAAGGTTTCGCCTGGCGCATCAGCTACAAGGGCGGCGATGGGAACGACGTGACCATCACCGTCCTCCGGCCCGTCACCGCGGACCTCGAGCTGGCCCTCACCGCCTCGCCTTCGCCCGCCGCTCCCGGCTCGCTGCTGACCTACACCGCAGTCGTGACGAACGAGGGTCCGGATGCCGCTTCGAGCCCCACCGTCTCCATGGGCACGCCGGTCGGCACGACGTTCCAATCCGCCACCGGCCCCGCGAACTGGGCCTGTTCGAAGCCCACGACCTCAGCGAGCATCAGCTGCACCGGCCCGGCGATGCCCGCCGGTGCGTCCGCCACGTTCACGTTCGTGTTCCGGGTGAACAGCGGCGCCAGCGGCCCGATCAGCGGGACCGCGGCCGTGTTCTCGAACACGGGCGACCCGTTCAGCGCCGACAACGCCGAGACTGTCCTCACGCCGGTCGGGCCCGGCGGCACGATGCAGTTCCGCCTCGTGATCCCGGGCATCGCGCGCGACGCGCCCGCCCCGGGCAGCCAGGGGTAGCGCTGGCGGTCAGAAGAGGGGGTCGCTCCAGCGTGTCGCGGCCAGCAAGCACCCGAGGAAGAGCACCGAGCAGAGCAAGCCGGTGACGGCCAGGGGCAGCCCCGGGGGCAGCTGGCGGCGTTCGAATTCGAACATGCCCCAGCCCACGGCCAGCCCCGCGAGCAGCCCGCCGACGTGCCCGCCCATGGAAATGCCGGGGATGGCTGCGGTGAGCACGAGGTTGATCACGATGAACAGCCCGACCGACGCCCCCTGGAGTGCCGGCAGGCCCTTCCGCTGACCGATGAAGAGCGCGCCCATGAGCCCGAAGACGCCACCCGAGGCGCCGACCGCCAGGGTGTCGGGCGCCAGCACCAGCGCCCCGAAAGAGCCGCCGAGGACGGAAGCGAAGAACAGCCCGGCGAAGCGCGCCCGGCCCAGGGCGCCCTCGAGGATCGTGCCGGCCTGCCAGAGCGCGAACATGTTGAACAGCAGGTGGATCGGCCCGCCGTGGATGAAGGCCGCTGTCACCACCCGGTACCACTCGCCGTGGTCGACCCCGATGAGGCGGAGTGTCCCTCCATCGAAGAGGACCCCGCCGCCGAGCAGCCCCCAGTCGATGGCTATCGGGCCGGTCCGCCCGCTGGCCCACTCGTCCGACGACGCGAGACAGGCGACGGCGACGAGGACGTTCGCGGCAATGAGCAAGTACGTCAGCACCGGTGTCGCGGCCAGGACGAACTGCCGCGTGCGCTTCAGTCCTTCCGAGACGCAGTCCGGACACTGGAACCCAACCGGCGCGCCGACCATGCACTGGGGACAAATGGTGCGCGAGCAACGGTGACACCTGATCGCCGCCTGGCGGTCGGGGTGCCGGTAGCACACCCCGGCGGGCAACTCCCGCTCAAAGTCAGTCGTGATGGCGGTGGTCATCGCTCGATACTCATGGGGAAAGTCGGCACTTCCCAGTATGCCCGAAAGGCGGGAAGGCCCACGGAAACCTCACTCCTGCCGCGGGTCGCCTCCCCACAGGTCATCCGTGGCGGGTCGAAATGCCGCCATCGACCGGGATGACGGCGCCCGTGATATAGGCGCTCGCCTTCGAGGCGAGGAAGATCGCCGTGCCGGCCATGTCGTCCGGTTCGCCGAGCCGCTTACGGGGGTTCGTGGCGATCATGCCGGCCCCGAAGCGCTGGATGGTCTCGTGCATCATCTTGCTTTCGAACGGCCCGGGGGCGATGGCGTTCACGATGATGTTCCGGTCGGCGAGGTTGTGGGCCAGGTGGCGCGTCAGCTGATGGACCGCGGCTTTGCTCGAGGAGTAGGCGTAGGTCTCCATCGCCGGGGCCTGGAGCCCATCGATCGAGCCGATATTGATGACGCGGGCCGGGTCCTCGTGGGTGGCCGCCGCTTCCAGTTGCGGCAGGAGGAACCGGGTGAGGTGAAAGACGCCCTTCACGTTCAGGTTCATGACCTTGTCGAACGCCTCGTCCGGGTATTCCGCGATTGGCGCGCCCCACGTGGCGCCGGCATTGTTCACGAGGATGTGGAGCTTCGGCTCGCGCTTCGCGATCTCTTCGGCGAGGTAGCGGCAGCCCGCCTCGTCCTTCAGGTCGGCGGGGATGGAAATGCACTCGCCCGAGGCGGAAAGCTCCTTCGCCACGGCATCGCACACGTCGGCCTTCCGTGAGGAGATGTAGGTCTTCGCCCCGGCCTCGACGAACCCGCGCGCGATCATCAAGCCGATCCCTCGCGACCCGCCGGTCACGAGGGCCACTTTCCCTGAAATGTCGAACAACTGAGACATGGGCATCCCCCGGTGCAGATTTGCCGCGATCGTAGCGGAGCGGGGCGTGTACGACGCTCCCTCCTCCTCCGGACCTGTGCTAGCCTGACGGGTGCCGCAACGTTGACGTGAGGGTTAAGGCTCTGCTCGGGTGGTTCAACCGCACCTTCTATTCGCTTGAGAACAGCCAGTTCCGGCTGTTGTGGTTGGGCACCCTCTTTTCGTTCCTCGGCATGCAGATGCAGGTCATCGCGCGCGGGTATCTGGCCTACGACCTCACGGGGAAGAACACCGCCCTCGGCGGCGTGATGATCGCCTTCGGCGTGCCCCAGCTCATCCTCGGCCTCTGGGGCGGGGTGCTCGCCGACCGCCTGCCGAAGCGCAACCTCCTGCTCGTGTGCCAGGTCATCATCGCGACGAACTCCGCCTGGGTGGCGACGATGATCGAGCTCGACCGGATCGAGTACTGGATGCTCATCGTTGCCGGCGTCGTCCAGGGCGCGGGCTTCGCCTTCATCGGGCCTGCCCGCCAGGCGTTCATCGGCGACCTCGTCGAGCGCGGCTCGGTCGGCAACGCCGTCGTCCTGCAGCAACTCAGCATGAACAGCACGCGCGTCATCGGTCCCTCGGTGGCCGGCGCGATGATCGGGATCGCTTTCATCGGCATCGGCGGCGTCTACTACGTCACCACGCTCGGGTTCATCCTCGCGACGGTGACCATGCTCCGCCTGCCGCCGGGCCACCCGAAGGAAACCCGGGACCGGACGTCGCCGCTGGCGGACATGGCGAACGGGATCCGCTACGTCAGCCGCAGGCCGAGCATCGCCCTCCTCATCCTCACCTCCTTCGCCGTCATCATGATCGGGTTCCCGTACCAGTCGTTCCTGCCCTCGATCGCGAAGGACGTTTACGGTGTGGGCGGCGGGGGGCTCGGAGTGCTGCAGTCGTTCGGCGCCGTTGGCGCGGTCGTCGCGACACTCCTGGTGGCCGCTTACGCGGAAAGCCGGCGGGCGTGGATCTGGCAACCGCTTGCCGCGATCGCGTTCGGCGCCTCGCTGGTCGGCCTCGGGCTTGCGCCGAACTTCTGGTTCGGACTGCTGGCGATGACCGCGGTGGGCGCGCTGGCGAGCGGCTTCCAGGGGCTGAACAACTCTCTCACCATGTCCAGCACCGACCCGGAGTACCAGGGCCGCGTCCAGTCGATCTCCATGCTGAGCTGGAGCCTGTTCGGCCTCATGGCGTTGCCCATCGGCATCCTCGCGGACCGGATCGGCATCCAGGAGACGATGGTCGTCCTGGGAGGGGTGGTGATGGGAATGGTCGTGCTCCTGCAAACGTTCGGGCGGACGGAACGCGTGGCCCAGGACCGGCGCGACCACGTCCGGGCGGCGATGGAAGCGCGCGCGACCGACCGCGCGACGGCGGCCGGCGGGCGCTGAACGCGGCCCAGCGGCCCGGCGGGTGTTTACGAGCGGATTTCGTGACGGATTTCACATGGATTTCACGCCGCGGCCCCGGCGTCCGCATTCGCGGGCGCTATACTCGCTGAGGTAGGGGGCAGCCCAACCATGCGCACGGTGTTCCTCGTGACCCGCCACCCGGACGTGGCCCGGCTCGGACCGGACCTCGAACGCGCGGGCTTCTCGGCCCCCGCCATCGCGCCGGAACGCCTCGCCAACGACGAAATCGCGCAGCAGGCCGATGTCGTCGTCCTGGATCTGCGCGACATCCCGCCGGCCGCCTTCAACATCCTGAGCGCGAACTACCAGGAACACGGCGTCATCCTCATCGTCCTCGTCGGCGCCGACCAGATGGACCGCATCAGCGTGGACCTCCCCGTCGATGATTTCGCGGTGGTCGGGTGCGCCCCGGAGGAGCTTTCGCGCCGCATCGAACGCGCCCTCTGGCGCAAGCACGGAGTGGACAGCGAAAACTTCGTCCGCTGCGGGTCGCTCACCCTGGACCTCTCGAACTACCGCGTGACGGTGGATGGCGAGCCACTGGTGATGACCTTCAAGGAGTACGAGCTCCTCCGCTTCCTCGCGATGAACGCCGGCCGCGTGTTCACCCGCGAGCAGCTGCTGAACCGCGTCTGGGGATACGACTACTTCGGTGGCGCGCGCACCGTCGATGTCCACATCCGCCGCATCCGCGCGAAGATCGAGATCCACGGGCACGCCTTCATCGAGACCGTCCGCAACGTGGGCTACCGGCTGGTGGCGGACGCGAAGAAGGAACCGATGGAGTAGGGTCAGCGCGCTTCCCACTCGCGCCCATCACTTCGAGTACGAGGCGCTGGCGGAGCGTGTAGCTGCTGTCCGGCAACCCTAACATCCGACGTCGATGGAGACGCTTTGGCGCAATGTCCCTTTCCCACACCTTCAACATGGTCCCTGAGCTGTATGACCGCGCGCGACCGCGCTATCCGGCCGCCCTCTACGACCACCTTGCCGGCGTCACCGGGTTCGGGGCGGGGTCGCGGGTGCTGGAGATAGCGCCCGCGACCGGCATCGCCACGGTCGAGCTGGCAAGGCGCGGCTACCACGTGACGGCCATCGAGATGGGCGAGGCGCTCGCCGCAGTGGCCCGGCGCAACCTCGCGCCGTTCCCGGACGCGGAAGTCCATGTCGCGCGCTTCGAAGACTGGCAGCACGCCGGGGAACCGTTCGACCTCATCTGTTGCGCGACCGCGTTCAGCTGGCTCGACGCGGACGTGCGTTTGGACAAGTGCGCCGCACTCCTGCGGCCGGGCGGATGGCTGGCCGTCTGGGACACGCTCCACGTCGAAGGGGGCACGGGCCAGTTCTTCGTCGATGTGCAGGAGTGCTATGAGCGCTGGATGCCGGGGACTCCCCCGGGGCTTCGCCTGGAACGGGCCGAGGACATCCCGGTGGACACCTATGGCATCGAACGAGCTCCGGCCTTCGGACCGCCGTCGGTGACGGACTTCCCTGTGGTGCTGGAGTACACCACGGAGCGTTACCTGGAATTGCTCCAGACGTATTCGGGACACATCGCGCTCGACGAGTCCAACGCGCACGGGCTCTACGCCTGCATCAGATCGCTGATCGACGCACGCTATGGGGGGCGGATCGAGAAGGCGTATGCGTTCCGGCTGATCCTCGCGCGGCGGCGCTGACCGGCCGGTACCGAACCGCATGACTGCGGTTCCTCTGATCCTGGCGTTCCTGCCGGGCGCGGACCGCATGACTGCGGTTCCTCTGATCCGGGCGTGCCTGACCGGGCGGTACCGAACCGCATGACTGCGGTTCCTCTGATCCGGGCGTGCCTGACCGGGCGGTACCGGACCGCATGACTGCGGTTCCTCTGATCCGGGCGTGCCTGACCGGGCGGTACCGGACCGCATGACTGCGGTTCCTCTGATCCGGGCGTTCTCTCTGCACTGGGCGGCGCTGACCGGCCGGTACCGAACCGCATGACTGCGGTTCCTCTGATCCGGGTGTTCCTGATGGGTGGTACCGGACCGCATGACTGCGGTTCCTCTGATCCGGGTGTTCCTGATGGGTGGTACCGGATCGCATGACGGCGGTTCCTCTGATCCGGGTGTTCCTGATGGGTGGTACCGGACCGCATGACGGCGGTTCCTCTGTTTCCTCCCCCTTTCGCCTTTTGCCTTTAGCCTTTTCACTATCCCCGTGGACAACTTCTGGCACATCTTCTTCATCTGGCTGCACATCCTCGGGGTGGCGCTGCTCGTGGGACCGCAGTTCTTCCTCGCGCTCGCGTGGATACCGGCCTCACGCGAGATAACGGACCTCCGCGTCCGGGTGAAGGCGATGCGCACGATTACCCGGCGCTTCGGCTATATCGGCGGGGCCGGGATTGTCCTCCTCGTCCTCGCAGGCTCGTACCTGATCGCCGACTGGCGTGATTATTACGGCATCCCCGAAGACGCCGAATTCACGTCGCTGCGCTTCGGGGTCGTGTTCATCATCAAGATGAGCCTGTTCACGGTGATGCTGGCGGCGCTCGCGGTGCACATGTTCTGGCTTGGCCCGCGCCAACTCGAGGCGATGGAAGCCCAGGCGAACGGCGAGCGCATCTCCGAGGCCGAGGTCCGCTCGGCCCGTCGGCAATCGATGATCACGAGCATCCTCGGGCTCGTCCTCGCCCTCGCCATCATGGTCCTCGGGGCGATGTTGAACACCGAAGGCTGGAGCCTCCAGGAAATCTAGCGCGAACTCGCCGCAGCCCGGGGTGGAGGGCCCGCACGGCGCGTTCGGGCGGGCGGTGCGCTGTCTGCGCCGCCGTTGGCGGCGGAGAAAGGTTCAGGCGCGGTGAAAACGTCGCGTTTTCCTGAACTTGTTTGAAAGTTGTTACACGGGCGTTGCATGGATTTACGGAACGGGGCAACGCACTGCGAGACGCTAGCTCACCGAGAGCGCGCGTGCGGCGCTTGGATTCGTCATTGGGCGGCGCCCCTCGTCCAGTGTTTCAGCCTGCCCGGCGGTCCGTCCGGGCCTCACAGGAGCACGCTTGTCGATGCATGCAAAGAGCCCCGCAATTGTGCGGTCAGGACTGATCCTGGCCGTGCTCCTTGGCGCGCTGTTCGCGGCCAGGGCCATCCCCGCCTTCGCGGCAGTACCGACCATCACCGGCCTCTCTGACTCGAATGGGTCCACACTGGGCGGCGAAACGGTGATCATCACCGGCACCGGGTTCGAATCCCCGAACGTCACGCAGGTGAAGTTCGGCACGACGGACGCCACCAGTTTCACCGTCAACAGTTCGACGCAAATCACCGCAGTGACCCCGCCACACGCAGCCGGCGTGGTCGAAGTCACCGTCACCAATTCCAACGGCACCAACGATGTGACCGGGACGGCGAACAACTACGAGTTCCAGGCGCCCGGCGTCCCGACCGTGACGGGCGTGAGCCCGAACACCGGGCCGACGGCCGGCGGTACGACAGTGACCATCACCGGCACGAACTTCGTGGGCCTGGACCCCACCGGCGACGTCACCTTCGGGGGGACGGCCGCCGCGTACATCGTCCAGAACTCGACGACGATCATCGCGACTGCTCCGCCGCACGCAGCCGGCACCGTCCAGGTGCAGGTGACCAACCCGAGCGGTTCGAGCGCTAACACCGCGGCTGACGACTTCACCTACGGCGCGACCGCCCCGACGGTGACGAACGTGAACCCGCCGAGCGGCCCCATCGCCGGTGGCAACCTCGTGGTGATCACCGGTACCGGCTTCACCGGCGTCACCGGGGCGGCGGGCGTGAAGTTCGGCGCGAACAACGCCACGAGCTACACCGTCAACAGCAATACCCAGATCACCGCGCTCGCCCCGGCAGGGACGGCGGGGACGGTGAATGTGACCGTCACGCACCCGACCAACGGCACGAGCGTGAACACCTCCGCCGACGACTACACCTACGGCGCCGTCCCCACGATTACTTCGATCGTCCCGGCCGCGAACCCGCTCGCGGGTGGCGTGCCGGTGGTGATCACTGGCACGGGGTTCACCGGCGCGGCCGGCGCGGCCGGAGTCACGTTCGGTGGCGTCAACGCCGCGAGCTACACCGTCAATAGCGATACGCAGATCACGGCGACGCCGCCAGCCCACGCCGCGGGCACCGTCGACGTCGTGGTGACCGGTCCTGGAGGCGCGAGCGCCAACACCACAGCCGACAACTTCACCTACACCGCCCTGCCGGTGATCACCGGCGTCAGCCCGGCCTCCGGGCCGACGGCCGGCGGCACCGTGGTCACCATCACGGGCTTCAACTTCACCGGCGCCACCTCCGTGGCCTTCGAAGGGACGCCCGGCACGAGCATCACCGTCAACGGCTCGGGGACGCAGATCACCGTGACCTCGCCGGCACGGGCGGCCGGCGTGGCCGACATTACGGTGACGACCCCCGCCGGGACGAACGCCGACACCGCGGCCGACAACTTCCTCTACGGTTCGGCGCCGACGATCACGAGCATCAGCCCGGCGCAGGGCCCGACGGCGGGCGGCACGACGGTGACGATCACCGGGACCGGGTTCACGGGCGCGACCGCCGTGAATTTTGGGTCGACCGCGGCCACGTCGTTCACCGTCGTGAACGACACGACGATCACGGCGGTTTCCCCGGCCGGCGCGAACGGGGTCGTCCGCATCAGCGTCGTGACGCCGCTCGGCACGACCGCCGACACCGCCGCCGACAACTTCACCTACGGGACGGGCGCGACCACGACCTATACGTTGTTCTTCCGCTGGACGCTTATCGTGTGGAGCGGGAAGGATGGGGCGAACATCCAGAGCACGCTTGCGGGTCAGGAAACACCCGATAATCCGCAAACGAACAACGTTTCGGGGATTGTCACTGCGGTATTCCACTACAACAATCCCCAGCAGAGGTTCGAAGCATGGTTCCCCGGCGGTGTGGGAGTGCCCGGGGCAAACGACATTTCCACGTTCGAAGTCGGCGAGCCGTACTGGATCGCCATCAGCCAATCGGGCCAGGCGACCTGGACCGTACTCACCGACTAAGGCTCACGAGGAGGGCAACATGACCAACAGGACAGGCAGGTTTCTCAAGCAACTCGGGCTTGCGGCCGTAGCGGCGGCCATCGCCGGCGCGTTCATCGTTTCCGTCGCGGGGGCGCAGTCGCCGCCCACGCCGCCGTCGCGGTTCGTCGGCTCAGTGACCGTCAACGGCCAGCCGGCCGCCGCCGGCACGACGATCGAGGCCCGCATCGGCAACACGACGTGCGGCGCGACTACGGTCTTCATGTCCGGCGGCCAGGCGCGCTACACGCTGGACTCGCCGGCCCTCGACCCCGCCCAGTTCCCCGCCTGCGGGACCGACGGTGCCACCGTCACGTTCTTCGTGGGCGGCCAGCAGGCGAACGAGACCGGCAGCTGGGCGAACTACCAGCTCAACACGGTGAACCTCACCGTCAGCGCCCAGCAGGCGACGCCGACTTCGCCGCCGGCGGCGACCGCGACGCCTCGGCCGCCTGTGGCGGGCACCGGCGAAGCGGGCGGCGTCGATGCGCCGCTCATCGAGGTGATCCTCGTCGCCACCGCCATCGGCCTTGCCGGGACGGCGTTCGTCGCCCGCGCCCGTCGGAACGAGGGCTAAGGCAGACCGCAGCGCGGCACGCTTACGAACGAAGGCCCCTCGCAAGAGGGGCCTTCTGCTATGCGGGGCCGGCGCTGCTCGGGTTCAGGCCGCCCGGGCGGAGGCCGAAGGCTACAGTTTCGCGCACGCCTAGGCTACCGTTTCGCGGACGCGATGGCTACAGTATCGCACGCCCTGGTCTGCCCGGCCCTGTCCGTTCGCCCTACCGCCGCCGCAGCAGCACGCCCACGCGCGGTATCGGCGGGGCGATGAACGGGCCGGCGTTCACCAGGTCGATCGCGTCGAACCCGGCCTCCGTGAACAGGGCCGCCAGCCGGCCCCAGCCGCGCAGGTCCACCTCGGCGCAGCCAAACGACAGCAGGCGTGCGTGGAGGCGGTTGAGCCACGCGCTTCGCACCGGCGCCACCTCCAGCACGAGCGCGCGCCCGCCCGGCGCCAGGATCCTCCCGATCTCCGAGGCGAACGCACGGCAAACGTCATCGTCGAAGCGCCGCAGGAAGTAGAGGGTCGAGATGCAGTCGAACGACTCGTCGCGGAACGGCAGCCGTTCGGGCCAGCCAATGATGTCGACGGGGCCGGGCCCGCTCGCGATGTCGAGCGTGACCGGCGGCTCCTCCAGGCCGGCCCGCTGCGCGAGGAGGTGGGCGTAGGCCGCAGTGCCACACCCGATATCCAGGTAACGCCGGCCAGGGCGAAGTTCCAGCAGATCGATGACGCGCTGGGCCCGGGGCGTCGCCAGGGCCATCCCGGCCTGCGAGTTCAGGAGGCGCGCCGCGTAGGCCGAGGGCCCCGCGATCCATGCCTCGCGGGCGGTGATTGCTGCCCGGCGCCGGCGCATCACAGGGCGTACACCAGGCGCACGCGGCGAGTGTCTTCGAGGCCGTGGAGCATGGCCGTCAGCGCGTGTGCATCGGCCGGGAGCGCCTCCGCGCCGCCCCGACGCAGGAACGTCGCCAGTGCTGCGTCGCTGTCCAGCGCCGTCGCCACCTTCCGCAGTTCCGTGGCGAGGGGTCCCGCTTCCTGCCAGGCCTTCTCCAGTTTCTCCTGGTCCTCGGCGTCTTCCGCCTCGGCCTCGTAGAACGTGGTCAGCGGGCCGAAGCGCACGCCGTGGGCATCGTGGAGGCGGTCAGCGAGGGCGATCAACGGATGGGTCGCGCCGAAGCCGCGCGAGACCGCGAACGACATGAACGCAACCAGCGCCGCACCTCCCCCGGGGACTTCGCGGCGTCCGGGGACCCCTTCGACTTCGAGCCAGAGCCGCACAGGGTTGAGTGTGAACCGGGAAGGGCGAACGGGGAACCGGTGGACGCTTCTACCGCGCGGCGACGAGGGGTGCAGGACCGTGGGACCACGTTGGCCGGAAGCGAAGCTGGGCGCCGCCGTCCGGGCAGAGCACCTTCCATGGCACATCCTCGATCGGCAAGTGGGGCGTGTAGGGCGTGAAGGCACGCCGCACGCGTGTGCGCCAGCTGCGCACCACCGAAACACCCCATCGCGTCTCGCGGACGGGGCCGTCCAGGTTCGTGTGCACCCACGCCCACACCGCGAACCGCTCGGGCCCGACCTTCAGCTCGTGCTCGAAGAAGCCCGGCGGGTGGCCGGGCCCCCGGACCACCAGATGGGTGAGTTCATGCTTGGCGATAAAGCGGACGACCTCGACGGGCGTGTCTGGCCGGTTCAGGATCGGGTGGAAGACCACCACGTGGCGGTCCGGCCCCATCCGGTCGAACCAGACCGAGGCGAGCGGGCTGAGCGCGGCGATGCGCACTTCGACTTCCCCGTCCAGCTCCGGGAACCAGACGGCGCGCACCTCCTCGACGACCTCCGAAAAGGAGAACGCCGTCCGGGTCTCCACGGGCTGGAACAGGAGCGGTTGGCGCCACGGGATCTCCGCCCTTCGCATCGCCGGCGGATCATAACGGATGCGTGCCGTGCCCTCACCCGTCCCGCCACTACCGCAGGGTGATGCCCCCATCGACCGAGATGGCCTGGCCGGTGATGTTCCACGCCCCTGGACTGCACAGGAACGCGGCCAGGTGCCCGATGTCCTCCGGCGTCTGCTCGCGTTGGAGGGGCACGCCGTTCTTCACCACCTCGAGGAAGATGTCGCGCGGTTCGCGGTCGCGGTAGGCGGGGACGGTCATCTTCATGCCCGTGGCCAGCCCCTCCCAGGCGCGCGTCCAGAGGAAGCCCGGGCAGATCGCGTTGACCCGGATGTTCGCGGGGGCGTACTCGAGGGCGCAACTGCGCGAGAGGGAGATGACCCCGGCTTTCGCTGCCGCGTAGGCGGGCAGGCCGGGGGATGCAGTGAGGCCTGCGATGCTCGCGATGTTCACGATGGAGCCGCCGCCGCGAGCCTTCAGGTAGGGCACGGCGACTTTCGTCCCGAGGAACGTGCTGCGCAGGTTCTGGGCTAACTGCTCGTCCCAGACTTCCGGGGTCATGTTCTCGACGCGGGCGCCGCCGGTGGCCGGGGTAACCGACGGGTCGAGGGGCATGCGCCCCGCGCCGGCATTGTTCACGAAGATGTCCAGCCCACCGAAGCGCTCGACGACCTGCTTGACGGCCGCTTGGAGGGGCGCCTCGAGGATGACATCGCAGGCGAGGCCTGCGCCTGGCTTCGCCAGCGAGGCCGCGGTCGCGGCGGCGGTCTCGCCGTCCAGGTCGAGGATGCCCACGAGCGCGCCCTGCTCGGCCATGACCTTCGCGATGCCGGCGCCAATCCCGCGCGCACCGCCGGTGACGATCGCGACTTTCCCATCAAGTGATCCCATTTCTGCAACTCCTTTCAGCTTATGGATCACCACGGAGACACGGAGGACTCTTTGATGAATGCGTCCCCGAGCACGGAGTTCTTGGAGAGCACGGCGTTTCTTGGCTGGCACCCTCCGTGAACTCCCCGCAATCTCTGTGTCCTCCGTGCCTCCGTGGTTGACCTATTCCCCGATGAAGTGCGGTTCGCGCTTTTCCATGAAGGCGCGGACGGCCTCGCGGCTGTCGGCCGACATGCCGCTGATGCGCATGAGCAGCGCTTCCTGGTCCAGCACTTCCTGGAGCGTGCCGACTTCGGCGAGGTTGAGGTTTTGCTTCATGCGGCCGTAGGTGGCCGTAGGGCCGGCCGCGAGCTTCGCGCAAAAGGCGAGCCCTTCGGTCAGCAGGTCGTCGTGCGGGACCACGCGGTTCGCGATGCCGAGTTCCAGCGCACGCTGAGCGTCGATGATCTCGGCCGTGAAATACATCTCGCGGGCACGCCCCGCGCCGATGAGCCGCTGCAGGAAGTAGGAGCCGCCGAAGTCGCCGCTCAGTCCCACGTTCCGGAAGGCCGTGCCGAAACGCGCGCGGTCACTGCAGATGCGCACGTCGCAGGCCAGCGCGACGGACATGCCTGCGCCAACGGCGACGCCGTTTACCAGGGCCACCGTCGGCTTGGCCATGTTGTGCAGGCGCAGGCTCGTCGCGTTGTGCCAGTCGCGCAGGTCCTTCACGTTCCGCTCGAGCGAGGCGACGAGCCGCGCGGCGGGGCTCGAGTCCGCGTCGTCCCGCGGCGCCGACTGGCTGTCGTTGCGCGACTGCATCCCGCGTACATCGCCGCCCGCGCAGAAACCGCGGCCGGCGCCGGTGATGGCGATGCAGCGCACTTCACGGTCTTTCTCGGCGTGTTCGAGGAACTCGCCGAGCATCGGGACGAGGAGCCCGCCCATGGCGTTCAGGCTGTCGGGCCGGTTGAGCGTGATCAGGGCGACCCCATCGGGCCGCTTTTCGAACAGGACGTCTTCGGACATGCACATGCCCCCGGGAGAGGTGTCCCGCGATACTGCGGCACGGCGCGCACGCCACGCAAACCGTCCGCGCCCACCTCTCACGTCTCGTGTCTCGCCGCTTTATACTCCGCGGCCATGGAAGTGCGCCCGCTCCCACGCGAGATCCTCGCCTTCGCCGAGGCAGAGGTCGACCGCCTTCAAACGCCGGGCGCAGCCATCGGCGTGCTCCACGGCGAGGCGATGTACGTGGGAGGCGTGGGTGTTACGAACGTGGAGCATCCGCTTCCCGTAACCGCGGAAACGTTGTTCCAGATCGGTTCCACCTCCAAGACGTTCACCGCTACGGCGGTGATGCAGCTGGTTGAAGCAGGCCGGGTGGACCTGGACGAGAGCGTGCGCGAATACCTTCCGTGGTTCCGCCTCCAGTCGGAAGAAGACGCCGGGCGAATCACTGTGCGCGACCTGTTGACCCACCACGGGGGCTACGTCGGGGACTACTTCAGGGACACCGGGCGCGGAGACGATGCCATCCGCGCAATCGTTCGGAAGATGGCCAACTCGCCCCAGCTCGTGCCGGCCGGATACTGCTTCTCGTATTCCAATGCAGGCTTCTACGTCCTCGGCCACATCGTGGAGACGTTGCAGGGGCGCCCGTTCGAGCAGATGATCCGGGAGACCATCTTCGAACCGCTGGGCATGGACCACTCGTTCTACTTCCCCGAGGACGCGATCACCCACCGCGTCGCCGCCGGCCACATCGTCACCACAGCGGGCCCGAAGGTTGCACGGCCGTGGCAGACGCCGCGCAGCATCGCGCCCGGCGGCGGGATCACGTCGAACGTCGTCGACCAGCTGCGCTACGCCGCCCTGCACCTGGGGATGGGCGCCGCGAGTGGCGTGCTCCGGCCCGAGAGCATTGCGACGATGCAGCAAGTCCAGCGCCCCGCGGGCAGCATGTGCGAACACATCGGTCTCTCGTGGATGCTCGATTGGGCTGGCGCGGGCGAGCGCCTGGTGAAGCACGGTGGGGCGACGAACGGCCATCTCTCGTCGTTCGAGCTGGTCCCGGGGAGAGGCTTCGCCGTCACCGTCCTGACGAACTCCGATACGGGCCGCGAAACGCGCCAGACAATCGCCGACTACTGCCAGGAACAGTTCCTCGGCTTCGGCAAGCCCGAGCCGGCGGCGGGCGAGCAGCCGGCCGACCTGGCTGAGTATTGCGGCGTGTACCAGTCCGTCCTCGCCCGGCTCGAGGTGCGGGCAGCCGCGGGCCTGCTGCAGGTTGCCGACACAACACCGGAACGCGGGTTCGCGGAACGCGCTCATCGGCCAATCCCGCTGCCGCCGGCTGCCCTGGCTTTCACCGGGCCGGACCAGACCGCCGTCCTCAGCGGTCCGCGCCGCGGCGAGCGCGCCGAGTTCCTGCGGGATGCCGCGGGCAGGATCGAATGGATGCGCTGGGATGGGCGCATCGCCCGCCGCATCGAAGACTGACGGAGCGTTGAGCCGCCTGGAGCTTGCCGCCTGCCTCACGCTCGGCGTGATCGGCGTCTATGCGACCTCGTTCGGCCCGGCGATGCCGGTGCTGGCCGAGGACTTCGGCGTTTCGCTCGATACCGCCGGCATCCTCCTGACGGTCCTGTTCGTCGGTGGGGTGCTCGCCTCCGGAAGCGTGGCCGCGCGGCTGCACCGCGCCGACCCCCGGGTGTTCACGGCGGCGGGCCTCGGCATGCTTGCCGCCGGGATGGCCGGGTTCGGGCTGGCGCCGTCCTGGGAGGTGGCGCTGCCGTCGGCGGCGGTTGGGGGATTCGGCGGCGGGCTCATGGACGCGGGCGCCCACACGATCGTCACCCGCGTCAGCGCAGACGTCGCGCGGGGGGTGAACCGGCTGAATGTGTGCTTTGCGGCCGGGGCCATTGCCGGGCCGCTCTGGTCCGGCGGCGTGCTTGCAGCGGACGCGGAGGCGCGTCCGGTGGTCTACCTGGTTATTGCGGCACTGGCCCTGGGCGTCGCGGCGGTAGTCGCCACCAGCCGCCTGCCCGCGGAGCACGCGGCATCGCCGCAGGCGGAGGAAACCTTCTTCGCGGGCATGACACCGCTCGTCTGGGCGATGGGGCTGGTGCTTTTCCTCTACGTCGGCGCTGAATTCGGGCTCGGCTCCTGGGTGGCAACCTACGCCGACGAGGAGTTCGAAGCCGGCATTTTCCTCGGCGGCGTCATCACCGCCGGCTACTGGGGCGCGCTGATGGCAGGACGGCTTGTCTCAGGCTGGCTTTTCGGCCGGGGGGTGCCTGCGGGCACGGTGCTCATCGGGAGCATCGCCGCCGGGACGGCGACCAGCGCGGCCATCGCCGCGGCGAACGAATCCTTCGTGCTGGCCTCGGTCGCCGCGTTCGCGACGGGGCTGGCGTTTGGGCCCATCTGGCCGGCGGCCATGGCCATCGCCGCCTCGGGCCGGGCGAGCGCCGCTCCCGCCGCGATGGTGACGATCGGGAATTCGGGCGGGTTCGTGTTTCCCTGGCTCCAGGGAAGGCTGCTTGTCTCCGAAGGCGCCACCACCGGGATCGCGCTCAGCGCGGTGCTCTGCCTGGCAATGCTGGCGGTGGCGTGGCGGGCGGGCCGGCCGGCGCAGACGTGAGCGCGAGGTGGCATAATCCCAGGGTGACCACTCTCGATTTGCTGCGCGCAAACCGCACCCATGTCATTGCCCTCGCCGCCTCACACGGCGCACGGAACGTTAGAGTTTTCGGCTCGGTCGCGCGACATTCGGAAGACGATGACAGTGACATCGACCTCCTGGTCGATCTCGAGAGTGGACGCAGCCTGGTGGATCTTGGCGAACTTCTCTCCGAACTCCAGGACCTCTTCGGCCGCGAGGTAGATGTTGTGACTACCTCGGGCTTACGCGGCCGGATTCGCGACCGCGTGCTCGCGGAGGCCCAACCGATTTGAGGAGTGATCGACAGCGATTGCTCGACATCCTTGAAGCGATTGAACGCATTGAGCGCTATGTCTGGCGGGGCCGCACGGAATTCGATTCCGATGAACTGATCCAGACGTGGGTCGTGCATCACCTTCAGCTCATCGGAGAGGCATGCGCCGGACTCACCGAGGGCCTCCGCGAATCCCGTCCCGGTGTCCCGTGGCGGGGATACATTGGTATGAGGAACATCCTTGTCCACCGCTACTTCGGGATCGACCCTGAACCCGTGTGTCTGGCTGCTACCGTCGAACTGGATGCGCTGAAGATCGAGGTGACGACTTGCTCGGGAGTTTGCCCGAGGATTGACAGCTTCCTCCCGCTCACCGAGGCGGAAACGGCGCGCGCTTTGAGATGGTGTATCCAGTCTCAGGAGGAAGTGAGAAGCCGCCAGCCTCCTGACACAATGCTGTCAGGGGAGATCGGAAGGTCATTCGCCCTCCTGACAAAATGCTGTCAGGATGGCGGGCGCATCATGTGTGGGTCGCGGGGAATCCGCCCCCGCGGACATCCGCAAGGAGACCACAGTGAACGTCAACAACATCTCCATCCAGCTTGCCAGCGAGGACCCGAAGCGGCTCCTCGCCTTCTACCGCGACGTCGTCCAGCTCCCGCCGGAGGAGGGCATGGGCGAAGAGGCCTTCAAGCTCGGCCCTGGCGCGACATTGTTCGTGGTGGACCACTCGCAGGTGGCCGGGCCGACCCGCGAACCGGCCCGCGCGATCATCGACCTGCACCTGGCGGGCCTCGACGCCGAGCAGGCGCGGCTCGAGGCTGCCGGCGTGAAGTTCTCCCGGAGCAAGGGGGTTGAGTACTGGGGCGGCGTGATCAGCACGTTCAGCGACCCCGACGGCAACACCATCCAGCTCATCGAGTACCGCCCCGAGCTCGCCCGCGAAGAGAACGCCCCCGCCCCGGCGCTCGCCTGAGCGCGCCCGGCGCTTTCGAAGGAGGTCCGCCGTGCCAGCCGCGTTGTTCGAAATGAAAGTGACCGAGTTCTTCGTCAACATCACCAGCGAGCGGCCGGCGGAACTCTTCCGCTTCTACCGCGACGTGCTCGCCTTGCCGGAAGTCCCGGAGGTGGGCCCCGCGGTCCGCGCCGGTGGCGCCGTCATCATGTTCGAGCGGCACAGCGAGACGCGGGGCGGCGCTCGCGAGCCCCAGCGCTACTTCACCAGCCTTCGCGTGGAGGACATCGCAGCGGAGCAGGCCCGCATCGAAGCCCAGGGTGTCACCTGCATCCGTCGCAAAGGCCGCGAGCACTGGGGCGGCATCATTTCGACCTTCCTGGACCCGGACGGTAACTACGTCCAGCTCGTCCAGTACGACGCCCAGGGCCCGGCCTGAGCCATGCGCCGGGCCGACCGCCTGTTCCAGGTCATCCAGCTCCTCCGCCGGCGCCACGTCCTTACGGCGGCGGCGATCGGCGAGGAGCTCGAAGTCTCGGAACGCACCGTCTACCGCGACATCGCCGACCTTGTCCGCTCGGGAGTGCCGATCGCGGGCGAAGCGGGTGTCGGGTACACGCTCCGGCGGGGGTTCGACCTTCCACCGCTCATGTTTACCGAAGACGAAATCGAAGCCCTGGTCCTCGGCACCCGCGTCGTCAGCAGCTGGGCCGATGAAGGCCTGGCGAAAGCCGCGGAGAGTGCCCTCGCGCGGATCGAAGCCGCCCTGCCCGACCGCCTGAAGGCGCGGCTCACCGGTTCGCGGCTGTTCGCGCCGTCGTTCCACGTGCCCCAGCAGGTGGCCGCCGCCCTCGCCGACCTCCGCAAGGCGATCGACGAGCGCCGCCCGACGCAACTCCACTACGTGGACAACGAAGGTGTGGAGACCGACCGCGTGGTCCGGCCGATCGGCCTCTTCTTCTGGGGCAACAAGTGGACGCTCACGGCCTGGTGCGAACTGCGCGAGGACTTCCGCGACTTCCGCCTGGACCGCATCCAGCAGATGACCATGCTCGACACGCGGTTCGAACCCGAACCGGGCAAGACGATCGAGGACTTCTTCAGCCGGTGGGGCCAGGACTGAGGGGGAGGGCTGCTACCCCAGGATCTGGGACGCCTTCGCGCTCTCATACACCGCGCCTTCGAACCCCGCATATCGAGCCCACAGTCTCCACACGAGCCTCCAATGCGAAGCAGCGGGATCGAGCTTCTCTACCGGCAGGCCACATTTGAGGGCGTCGTCAGCATCGAAAACGGCTCCGTGATCGGTGGGCTCGTCGATCAAAGGCGGCGTTAGTGCAACAGCCAACTGCTCGACGACCTCCGGCGAGCGTGCTGACAAACTGCTTAGCGCTTCTCGCAGCAAGACCGCCGACCGTGCAATTGCGTCCCGTGCTTGCTGAACCTTGATGGCTGTGACGTCCGCGAGCAGAGAGGCCCAAAGGGGGTAAGACTCGGGAGTTGCCTGGATGCGACGCTCTGCGTCTTCGACGGCTGCGATGATTGCTTTGCCTGCAACCAGGCCGCCATCGCCGATGACGAACTGGGGGTCGATCGGGCCGAGGTCGCTCACCGGCCCCATCAAGATGGAGTCCGCCCCCAACGCGATGAGGGTTGCCGCGCTCTTTGCGCGATCGGGCAGAACCACGAACAGCCTCCGGCACCGCGCCTGAGCGGATCGAACTATTCGGATGGCTGTCTCGCCGTCGCCGCCTGGAGACACAAGCAGAACGTGAAGGTCACGGTCAGCCGAACAGTCAGCAAGCAACTCCTCCCAATAAACAACGCCGTTTGGGAAGATCACATCCCGGACGACAATCAGACGGCAGTCGTACTGTTCTTCGTACTCCTGAATGAGCGCCCGTCGACCAAATCGCGCACTGTGCTGTGCTTCGTATAGTGGCGTGTAAGGGACGCTATCGTCCGACATTCGCCTTCCGCCCAGAATCGTCGAAAACCGGGGGCCGCCCTTCCCGCAGGCGCGCACCAGCCTGGCGTGCTTCTTGCGCACGTCTGATCTTTTCAGCCCAATCTGCGGATGCCCCTGCCGGACGCTTCAAAGGACCGGGTTCCTTTGGCTTCATGATCGAACTGTACACCGCCGAGCATCGGATCGATACCTTCCCCGCAAACTCGCCATGGGGTGACGCGATCACCGCCCTGACACTCTACACACGCTGTTCCAACCAGCATCCAGCTTCCTGAGTCCCGCCCCGCCCTACGGGTATGGCGCGGGCGTCGGTTGCGGCAGCGGCAGCAGCGGCGGAAGGCTGCACCCCTGTTCATGCACGTAGACGAAGACCTGCGCCGGGTCGGCCTGGATGCCGGAGTGGCTGAACGCGCCGTACTGCTTCAGGCAGCCGGGGGCCGCCGCCGCGTTCAACGGGAGAAGCACACTTGTCGGGCCCGCGTAGTACGGGGTCATCAGGTCGCGCAGGAAGAGCTCGAGCGACTCTTCACCGAACGCAGGGAAGCGGATCGGCGGGGCTCCCGGGGCCGGACACTGCTGGATGTAGTACCACTCTGGCGATGTCATCCCCATCAGCACCCCGGCGGCGGAGACGTTGTAGACGACCAGGCTGAAGCTCGTGCTCACGTCGAAGCGCGTCCACGAGCACCCGGCGGCGTCCACGGGATGGTCTGCGATCGAGAACGTCCCCGCGGCGGCGGTCGAAGCCTGCGGCCCCGGCATGTCCACCGTCGCATCCGCCTCGATGAGGACCGGCGTGGTGCCCGTCGGCGAGACAGAAAGCTCGAGCGCGACGATCCGGAGGATGACGGTCACACGAAGGTCCGTGCCCGTGCTCCCGCCGGGCGGCGTTGGGGTTGGGGTAGCGGTCGCGGCGCCGGGCACCGAATCGGCCGCGAGCGCGGGCAGGACGCGGGTGTGCGGGCCGGCCGCAGCTTCACCGTCCCGGGATCCCTGCCCCAACAGGGCGAGCCCAGCAAGGAGTACTGCCCCGCCGATGAGTGCAAAGCCAAACCGTTGCCACACGGGGCCAGCTGCCTTTCCGACCGTCCGCGCGGCAGCATAACAGCCAGCAATCTCAAAGCAAGGGACTGGTTGCGGTCGAACCGTCACGGCTGCGGGCCCCCGGGCACCCCGGGACCGGGGAATCCGTCGGCGGAAAATCCACCACCTAGTGGCCGATGATCCGTTCCAACAGCGTCGTTGCCGCTTTCTTCGCCGGACTGTTCGGCTCGATCTGCGGGCCAACGCAGCCGGGGCAGCCGTTGTCGCACGCACACGTGCGCGCGAGCGCCAGGCACGCTTCCAGCAACGAGTCCCGCACGTCGAACAGCTTCTCGGCCAGGCCCACGCCGCCCGGCACCATGTCGTACAGGTAGACCGTCGGCAGCTCCGTGCTCGGCGCGCGGACCTGGACGTTGGCGCCGATGTCACGCGCATCGCAGAGGCAAAAGATCGGCGCCAGGTTCCGTGCCAGCTCGCCGATGCCGGAAAGCCCGCTCGCAATCTGTTCCCGGTCCAGGCCGGCGGTCGCCTTCTCATCGAACGTGACCCAGTAGGCGGTCGTGTGCACGTTCGCCTCGGGGATGGCGATCTTCCCCCAGCCGACGTTCTCGTGGGTGTTGAGCTTCACCTTCTTGAAGATGGTGGCGAGGAACGTAATCGCCACTTCGCCCCAGTCGTGGCGGCCTGCCGCGGCGCCTTCGCTGCGGAACTCGTCGAGCACCTTGAGCTCCACCGCGAGCTGCGCGTCGGTGTAGTAATCGACTGAAACCGGCGCCACGTACGCCTTCTTTTCGTCCCAGTCCAGGTACTCCACCTCGTACTGCTGGCCGCGGTGGATGTAGATGGCATCTTCGTGGATGAGCAGCGGCGCGCTCGGACGGTCGCATTCGCCGATAACGCGCGGGTGGGGCCCCTGTTCGATAATGACGAAGTTGTCGGTGCTGGCCGTGCGCAGGCTGACCTGCTCCGCAGGGTAGGCCTCGCTCATCCAGTGGTAGCGGTCCCGCGCGCGCTGCAGCACGCCATCCTCGACGAGGATTTCGAGCAACTCGTCGCTATTCGCCCCGAACTTTTCGCCCACCGTGAACGGCAGCTCGAAGGCCGCGCATTTCAGGTGGCTGGCCATCACGAAGAGGTTGTCCGCGTCGATCAGCCCGCGTTCGATGGCGCCCTCGAAGACAAAGTCCGGGTGGGTGGCCACGTACTGGTCCAGCGGGTTCGAAGACGCGACGAGCACCGAAAGCGCTGCTTCCCGGCTGCGCCCGGCCCGCCCGAACTGCTGCCAGAGGCTCGCGAGGGAACCCGGATAGCCCGTCACCACGCTCGCGCCGAGGCCGCCGATATCGATGCCCAGCTCCAGGGCGTTGGTGGCGACGACGCCGCGGACGGTCCCGTCGCGCAGACCCTTCTCCACCGCGCGGCGCTCGTTGGGCAGGTAGCCTCCGCGGTAGCCGGTCACGCGCTCGGGGTCGCCCGGCTTGTTGCGAAGCGCATCGCGGAGGTAGGTCAGCAGGATCTCGACGCGCGTCCGGCTCGGCGCGAACACGATCGTCTGGATGCCCGAACGGATGAGCTCGGCGGCGATGTCGCGCGCGACCTTGATGGACGACTGGCGGATGCCGAGCTCCTTGTTGACTACCGGCGGGTTGTGGATGACCACGACGCGTTCGCCCGCGGGCGCCCCGTTGTCGTCGATCAGCTCGACGTCGTCGCCGACGAGCGCCGTTGCGAGCTCTCCGGGGTTCGCGATGGTCGCGGAGCAGAGGATGAACGTCGGGTCCGAGCCGTAGAACTGGCAGATGCGCCGCAGCCGGCGGAGCACGTTCGCCAGGTGGCTCCCGAACACGCCCCGGTAGGTGTGGAGCTCATCGATGACGACGTACTGGAGGCTTTCGAACAGCTGCATCCACTTCGTGTGGTGCGGGAGGATGGCCGTGTGGAGCATGTCGGGGTTCGTGAGCACGATGTGTCCCGCCTGGCGCACTGCCGCGCGGGCGTCGGCGGGCGTGTCGCCGTCGTAGGTGAAGGTGCGGATCTCCTCCTGGAGGTCCGTGATCAGCCCGTGCAGCTCGTCGAGCTGGTCCTGGGCGAGGGCCTTCGTCGGGAACAGGTAAATGGCGCGCGCGGTCGGGTCGTTGAGGATGGTGGACAGGACGGGGGCGTTGTAGCAGAGCGTCTTCCCGCTGGCTGTTGGAGTGACAACGACCGTGTTCTTGCCCTGGAGCGCGTTCGAAATGGCGGCGGCCTGGTGGACGTAGGGCCGCTCGATGCCGCGCTTCTTGAGGACAGCCGCGAGACGTCCGTTCATCCCCTCGGGCCAGTCGCCGTAGCGCGCGGGGCGCTCGTCGATGCGCCGGACATGCGTCTCGGTGCGCTTCGCGTGGAGGCCCGCCACCACCTTTTCGGCGATGACCACCGGCGGGATCGGCCTGACGGCCGGGACAGGGTAGGCAGGAGGAGGCTTGACCATGCGGCACCGGCTTTCGCACAGATGTTCGCATGAGTATCGAAGCCGCCGCCCGCCGGATCAAGCGGCCCCGGCTAATCGAGCCGCGCCGTCAAGTCGCGCGGCTGTCGGTCAGGTCTCCCGTCCCAGGTCGCCCTCGGCCAGCGCATCATTCGAGCCCAGCTCGGCGCCCATCAGGCGCATCTCGCGCCCGAGGTGCGTCGTCTTCTCGGCGATGCCGGCCATGTAGGTGCGGGCCGGGGTGACCTTCACCCACAGCCTCCGCCGCGGCACATAGAACGTGATCGCCAGCCCGACGATCGCCATGCCGACCGCGATCCAGATGAACGTATCGCCGGGGTCGCGTTTCACGCTCACGCCCGATGCTTCGACCTGGCCGCGGAACGTGTACGTCAGGCCGCTGCTCGTGGTCACCGGGCGGTCCTTCGCAAGCAGGATGTTGTCGGCATCGACACCGGTGACCACCAGGTACGGTGTGCCGTCGGCAGCGACCGGCATCTGCACAGTCGCGCCGGCATCGGTGGTGGCGCCGGGCATGTCGAACACCTGGATAGCCGGGATGTTGAGCGCGCGGGGAAACGCTATCCGGTATTCGCCGGCCTGGACGGTATCGCCAGGCTCGAGGAGGACGGTCGCGCCGTCATCCGCAGGGAGGTCCGGCCCGGCCATCACCAGGATCATCTTGCCATCGACCACACGCCAGGCGAGCTCGTAGGCCGGGCCGGTGTTCGCCCCGGGCGCGGAGGGGAACACGAGCCGGGCCGTCGCGTAGTCATCGCCGCGGGCGGCGCTTTCCCCGGGGTCCGTCCCCATCTGCGGCATCACGCCGGCGAAGAGCACGTCCCCGGCCGCGTTCGTGACGCGAAGCTCGGGCACCGTGGTGGTCTCGTTGTTGAAGTCCAGGTTGGTGTCGACGACGACACGGCCGTCGGCGTTCGTGATGCGCAGGTGGGCGATGTCGTTGAACCAGGCAGCCTGGTGGACCTTGTAGCCGAAGGCGTGGCACGGGTCGTTGACGGTCGTCTTGCAGGTGACCACCTCGTCGCCGCGCCGGACTTCGAGGATGCTGTGGTAGTCGATCACGTTATCCTCGTCGTCGAGGCCGCGGTAGGCGTCCTTTACAGCCAGGAAGAGCTGGCCTGGCCCGGCGTCATCGAAGAGCGCGGCCTCGGGCGCGCCTTCCGCGAACACGTACGTCCGGTCGAACCCCACCAGCGTCGTCAGGAGCGCGCCGATGAGGAGCATGAGCAGCGCCAGGTGGCTGAGGAACGTGCCGTACTGGCTCCAGGCGAAACGGTCGGCGAAGAGGTAGGTGGCGTCCTCGCGTTCTTCGGCGCGTGTCACCCGGTAGCGGCGCCGCCGCAGCATGGCCTCGACCGCTTCGGCGCCGCCTTCGTGGGAGAATGCGGCCCGGTGGTGCGCGCGTTCGAAGTAGGCGTCGGCCACGCGCAGTTGCGGGCGTTGCACGCTGCGCCATGTCGGCCGGAAGCGCGAAACGGTGCAGACGGTAACCGCGACGATGATGACCACCCAGAGGCCGTTGAACCAGGCCGAGTGGAACACATCGAACAGCCCGGCGGCATCCATCGTGTCGGTGAAGGGGCCGTAGGTCTCGCGCCGCAGTTCGAGCCAGGCAGAGCGGGCGGTGGCGTTTTGGCGCATCGGCCCGGGCACCTGGGGGACCACGGTGCCGACGAGCCCGGCCACCAGGGCGAGGCCGACAAGGAAGAGCGCGAACTTCACGTTCGTGAGCAGGTCCCAGACCGTGCGCAGCGGGTCCAGGCCACCGGGCCGGACTTCGGGCGCCTCCCGGGCCTTGGACTGCGCCGCCGTCATGGGAGCCTCGCCTCGATCGCGGCGAACTGTTCCTCGCTGAGGGCGCCGATGTACACCTCCTCGATCACGCCGTCCGGCGCGACGAGGAAGCTGATGGGCATGCCCCGCCCGACACCGTAGGCCTGGTCCACCTCGCCCGAGCGGTCGAGGGCGACCGGGTAGGTGACGCCGAACTCATCGAGGAACTTGCGCGCGGCCTCGGGGCGCTCCTGCTGGTTTACGGCGAGGACGGTGAAGCCCCTGCCCCTGTTGTGCTCGTAGAACGACTGGAGGTCCGGGGTTTCCTCGCGGCAGGGCCCGCACCAGCTCGCCCAGAAGTTCAGCAGCACCCACTGGCCGCGGTAGTCAGTCAACGACAGGGTGTCCGCCCCGTCCGGGCCGGCGAGCTTGAAGTCGGGCGCGGCGCGGCCGGCGCGCGCGGCCGGGGCTTCGTCCGTCGGGTTCAGGCCGGGTGCGAGCTCCACGATGCCGAGGCCGGGCGTTGAGGCGTCCGGGGCGCTCCCCGGGCCGCCGCGGAACTCGAACCACCAGATCGACGCGCCCACCACGATCACGATCAGGGCGGCCAGGCCCAGGGTCGAACCCGGCCCGGAGTACTCGCGGCGCCGCTGTGGACGTTCGTCGGGGATGGAGTGAGTCATGGAGCGCGGATTGAGGGTACCAAGAGTGAGCGAAAGACGGTGAGAACAAAGAGCCGCCCGGTCGCGGGTATCATCGTCCTTGCATGATCCATCTCCGCCTGGTCGCGCCGCCCGAGCGTGCGGCAGAAGTGCTCGACTTCCTCGACGCCACACCTTCCGTTATCAACCTGATCCACCTCCGCGGCGCCGCGCACAAGCCCGACGGCGACGTCATCCTCTGCGACGTGGCGCGCGAAGACGGCACGCGCGTGCTCAGTGAACTGCGTGACCTGCGCCTCCATCACGAAGGCACGATCGCAGTCGAGTACATCGATACGTCCATCTCAGACGCGGCGCGCGCGGCCGAGCGGGCTGCTCCCGGCGCCGTTGCCGACGCAGTCATCTGGGAGTCGGTGCGCGCCCATACGTTCGAGGAAGCAGACCTGTCGTTCACGTTCGTGGCCTTCATGACGCTCGCGACGCTGATCGCGGCGATGGGCATCCTCACCGACTCCATCGTCCTCATCATCGGGGCGATGATCGTGGGCCCCGAATTCGGGCCGCTGGCGGGCATCTGCGTGGCCGCGGTGGAGCGGCGCTGGACGCTGGTCCGGAGGTCGGCCCAGGCACTTCTCGTCGGCTTCCCTATCGGCATCACAGCGGCCTTCATCCTTACCCTGGCGCTCGACGGGGCCGGCGTTGCCCCGGAAGGCTTGCCTGCCACGCGCGAGGCGACACTCTTCATCTCCCACCCCGATACGTACTCGGTGCTCGTGGCGCTGGCCGCGGGCATCGCCGGCACGCTCAGCCTGACGACGATTAAGTCCGGCGCCCTCATCGGCGTCCTCGTCTCGATCACGACGATCCCCGCCGCGGCGAACATCGCCGTCGCAGCGGCGTACGCCGACTGGGGCGAATGGCGTGGCGCGCAGCTCCAGCTGCTCGTGAACCTGGCCGCCATCCTTGCGGCGGGCACCGGCACGCTGCTCGTGCAGCGGTGGGCGTACCGGCGGCGGGCAATCCGCGCGGCGGAACGGCGGGGCGCGCGGGCCGGGGCGATTCTTCGATAAAACGTTAACACCGCGGCGTACCAGCGCCCCCGCCATGCGCTACACTGGAAGTACATCGCACAGGGTGCCCGCCACTGTTACTTCCGGGTCGTCGCCCACCGGTTTACACAGTTCCGCAGTCCACGGGAATCTCGCTCGCCCTGCGCACAGGGCTTCGCCGCACATGACGTACGCAACCAACGGCCACCGGCCGGCCACGGTCGGTGTCCTCGCACTGCAAGGGGACTTCCGCGAGCACCGCGAAATGCTGGAGCGGATAGGCCACGCCGTGCGCGAAATCCGGAAGCCGGGACAACTCGAGGGGCTGGATGCGCTCATCATCCCGGGCGGCGAAAGCACGACGATTGCTCGACTGATCCTGAGCAACGGCTTCCAGCAGCCGCTGCGGGACTTCTGCGCAAGCGGCCGCCCCGTCTGGGGCACCTGCGCGGGAGCGATCCTCCTCGCGAAGCAGGTCGACAACCTGGACCGCCCCGGCATCGAGACGATGGACATCCGCGTGCGCCGCAACGCCTTCGGGCGCCAGGTGGACAGCTTCGAAGCAGACCTGCACATCGAGGGGATCGACGGCCCGCCCTTCCGGGCGGTGTTCATCCGCGCGCCGCTCATCGAAGAAGCGTCCGGCCGGGCGCGGGCGAACTGCACCCTCCCGGACGGCACGATTGTGGCCGCCCGCCAGGGAAACCTGCTGGCGACGTCCTTCCACCCCGAACTGACCGGCGATACCCGCCTGCACGAATTCTTCCTCACCATCGGCGACCGGGCGGTGGCCAGGTGAGCGAGTTGAGCGCCGAACCGCTGAGCCCGATCGATGCAGCCACGCTCTGGCCGCAACTGGGGCGCCTGGATACCGAGGTCATCGCGACACGCGGCGGTGAGAACCTGCTGGTGACGAGCGGTCTCGCCGCGACCGGGCTGACGCGCCTGCCGCGCGTCCCGCGGACGTCCGTGGTGGGCGTGCGCCGGGGCCTCGGCTACCGCGGGGTCGCCGTTGCGCGCGAACTCAAAGGCGGAGCCGGGTGGGAGGTCGTTTCGCTGCGCATCGCCCGCCCGAAGGACGACGAGACGGTGATCGCCCTCTGCGAGGGCGTCTCCCAGGAGGTCGCCCAGCGCGGCGGCCGGACGGCCTACCTGCGTTACGCGGAAGGCTCGCCCCATGCCGACGCGCTGCGCAAGGGCGGGTTCTACGCGTACCGCCTGGAGCATCTCTACGCGGTCCGCCCGACGGGCCGGCCTGGCGACACGCCTTTCCGCAACGCGGGCCGCGCCGACCGGCATGGGATCTTCCGGTTGTATTGCCGTGCGGTGCCGGAGATGGTGCGCCGCCAGGAAGCGCCCACGCAGCAGGACTGGCGGGCGGTGCTCGATTCCTTCGAGTGTTCCCACGAGTACGTGCTCGACGGTCCGGCGGGGCTTGCCGCCTGGGTAGGGATCGGCGAACGCGAGGCCTACGTACTGATCGACGACCCCGATGGCGGCGTTGTCGACACCACGCTCGATCTCGTCGAGCTGCAATCGGCAAGGCACGGGACGCTGGTGGTGGCCGAACACCAGTTCCCCATCGAGACCGCCGCAGCCGAACGCGGGTATACCGCGCTTGGCGTGCGGCTGATGTGCGCGAGGCGGCTCGCGCTCCTCAATCCTCTGAAGGAGGTGGTGGCGGTGCCGACGGACTCGGTGCCGCTACCGCAATAGACGCCGTGACCCAGATCACCGCTTCCACCATCTTCCCCAACGAGCAGATCGTCACCGACGACCTGGACCTGCTCCTCGACGCCCTGCCGCCCCACATCGTCGAGTCCCTCCGCCAGCCGGAACGGCGCGTCGAGCTGCTGGAGGTCGTCATGGACCTCGGCCGGTTGCCCGAGGCGCGCTATCCCGGCCGTGAAGTCGTCCTCTCTCACGAAGAAGTTACGGAAGACGACCTCCAGTTCGTGATCGACCGCATCGGCGACTTCGGCGACGACAACCGGGCCGGCATCGAGCGGACGCTGCACCGCATCAGCTGCATCCGCAACCGCCGGGGCAAGATCGTCGGGCTCACGTGCCGCGTCGGGCGGGCCGTCTACGGGACGATCCGCGTCATCGAAGACCTCGTGCTCAGCGGGAAGAGCATCCTCTTCCTGGGCAAGCCCGGCGTCGGCAAGACCACGATGCTGCGAGAAGTCGCCCGCGTGCTCGCCGACGATGCGAACAAGCGCGTCATCATCGTCGACACCTCGAACGAGATCGGGGGCGACGGCGATGTGCCCCACCCGGCCATCGGCGGGGCCCGGCGGATGCAGGTAGCCACGCCCCTCGCCCAGCACGCGGTGATGATCGAGGCGGTGGAGAACCACATGCCGGAGGTCATCGTCATCGACGAAATCGGCACCGAACTCGAGGCTGCCGCTGCCCGTACGATCGCTGAGCGCGGCGTCCAGCTCGTCGGCACGGCGCACGGCAATTCGCTCGAAAACCTGATGCTGAACCCAACCCTCGCCGACCTCATCGGGGGCATCCAGTCCGTCACCCTGGGAGACGAAGAGGCGCGCCGCCGGGGGACGCAGAAGTCCATCCTCGAGCGCAAGGCGCCGCCGACCTTCGACATCGTTATCGAGATCGAGAGCTGGAAGCGGGTGGCCATCCACAAGAACGTGGCCGACACGGTCGATGCCATGCTCCGGGGCTACCTGGCAAACCCGGAGACGCGCCAGCTCGGCCCCAGCGGCCGTGTCGAGATTGTGGACGAGCCCGAGCGCGACGAAGCGCGCGCCTCAGCCGGATTGCTCTCTGGCGGCGCCCGTCCCGAACGTTCGATGTGGGGCGAACCCTCCCGCCGGCGCGGCGGCGGCCACGTGCGAGAGCACCGCGACGCCGCCCTCTTCGAAGATCGCCGGGACGCGGCGCCGGCGGCGGCGCCCGCGCGCACCGAAAACCACCGCACGATCCGCATCTATCCCTTCGGGATCCCGCGGGGGCGGCTCGAAGGGGCGATCCGCAGCACCGGGCTGCCGATCGAAATGGTCGACGACGTGGCCGAGGCCGACGCCGTCCTCACGATGCGCAGCTACTACCGCTCGAAGCCCGCGGCCATCCGCGAGGCGGAGGAGCGCAACCTGCCGATGTACGTGGTGAAGAGCAACAGCGGATTCCAGCTCGAACAGGCGCTGCTGCAGTTCCGGCCCGATGGCGGCGAGACGGGCGCCCGCGGCCCGCGCAAGGACCCGATGGTCGACGTCTTCCGGGAGACTGAGGAGGCGATTGCCCGGGTCCTCGAGGAGGGCCGGCCGGTGGAGCTTCCGCCCGCGAACAGCTATGTCCGCCGCGTGCAGCACCAGCTCGCCACCCGCTACAACCTCGACAGCACGAGCTCCGGGAAAGAGCCGCTGCGGCGCGTAAAGATCCTCCCGGGCCGGTAGCCCCCGCCGGGCAGCGCAAGCGAAGCGGCTCGCCGTGCTTGTGTCCCTTGTGGCCTTCGTGTTGGTAGTCTCTGCCTGTGCCAGCGTGGTTCATCGTGTTCGAAGGGGGCGAGGGTTCGGGGAAATCCACCGTGTCGGCGGCAATCGCCACGCGGCTTCGCGGATTGGGGCGCACCGTCGTGCACACCCGGGAGCCAGGCGGCACGCGCGCCGGAGAGCTGGTGCGCCAGCTTTTGCACGAACCGTTGACGCCCTGGGCCGAGCTCTTCGCGTTCCTCGTCGCCCGCGCCCAGCTCGTCGAAGAGGTGGTGGCGCCCGCCCTGGCGCGCGGCGACACCGTGCTCTGCGACCGGTTCTCTCCGAGCACGTTTGCCTACCAGGTCCACGCCCGTGGGCTCGATGCAACGGCGGTGCGGCTGGCGAACGCGTTCGCCACGGGCGGCCTCGAACCGGGGCTCGTGGTCTACCTGGACATCGACCCGGAGGTGGGCCTGCGCCGCAAGCACGGCGAAACCGAGGCCATCCGCACCGGGCTGGAGGACCTCGAGTTCCACCGGAAGGTGCGCGAGGGCTACATCGCCCAGGCCGAGGCAGACCGGGACCGCTGGCTCGTGGTCGATGCGAGCCTCCCCCTCGAAAAGGTCGTGGAGCGTGTTTGGGCGGGGATCGAGGCGAGGCTCACCGGCGCCGCCCTCGAACCGTGAGAGCAGCCGTCGCGCCCGCCCCGCCTGCTTCCGCTAGAGGTGTGCGACCACGGGCAGCAGCGCCGAAAGCAACGCGCTGAGTTGCAGGCCCCGGGTCATCGGCCCGGCGATCGCGGCTTCGCCATTCACCAGGTAGTGGTTCCGGCGGCCCTGCCGCTCCCGCGCGATGAACCCTGCCCGCTCCAGGTCGGCCACGATGCGCTTCACCGCGCGTTCGCTGATGTCGACGCGCGCGGCAAGGTCCTTCAGGCGGATGTCCGGCTCTTCGGTGATGCAGAGAAGCACGTTCGCGTGATTCGTGAAGAAGTTCCACTCGGCCATCGCGGGAACGAGACTACCCCTTTTCTGTCATCACTTCCAGAGGCTTAACGCCGGTTGCTCAGCGTTCGACGTGAAATCCGCCGAGCTTCGGGTCCACTGGCTGCGGGCTGACTTCGATGCGTTCGACCGTGGCCTCGGCGGGGCCGCGCTTGCAGGCGACGATGAACTGCTTCACGAGCGAGCGTTCGCCCTGGACGATGGCCTCGCAGTTGCCGTCGGGCAGCTGGCGGCAGCTCCCGGCGAGGTTGAGCGAGTTCGCCACGTTCCGCAGCCAGAGGCGGAACCCGACCCCCTGGACCTTCCCGTGGATAACAATGCGATGGCACTCTGGGACGTACATGTCGAGCCTTGCCATATCGTGGTTGTCGGCTCTTTGCCCCAGTCCTTAAGAGATGGGCCCACCGCAAGGCGGGCCCATCCCGGTCGTGTTACTCCGACGTCGTACCTGCTATCAGTTCCGCCGGCGTGAGGTTGAACTGCTTCAGCACGTCGGCGGCATAGGTGATGTGGCCCGAGTTCACGGTGGGGTCGCCGTGGACGAGGTGCAGGCAGGCCTCGGCCATGTGCTCCACCGGCGTGGCCATGTCCTTGTTGGATTCGTTCACGAGGCCGTGGTGCAGCACGCCGGGGGTGGCCACGAGGCCGGGGCTGATGACGTTGACGCCGATGCGGTCGTTGCTGGCTTCGGCGGCGAGGCCGGTCGTGAAGCGTTCGAGCGCCGCCTTGCACATGCCGTAAACCGTCCCGCCGCGGCCCGGGGCGTTGAGCTTCGGGTGCAGGGCGGCGTGTGAGGAGATGTTCAGGATCCAGCCCGACTTTCGCTCGCGCATCTTCGGGAGAACCAGCTGGGCGAGGTGGAACGGCCCGAACACCTGGACTTCGAACATCAGCTTCATCCGCTTCTCCGGGAAGTCGTCCACGGGGATGAAGTAGGTGATGGCGGCGTTGTTCACGAGGATGTCGACCGGGCCGAACGCCGCCTCCGTCGCTTTGATGAGCTGCTCCCGGTCGGCCCGCTCCGAGAGGTCGCACTTGACGGCGATGGCTTCGCCGCCCGCATCGGTGATGCGCTTCACCACGCTGTTGATGCTGCCGGGGAGGATATGGTCGCCTTCTTCGACGGTGCGCGCGGAGACGACGACTTTCGCGCCCTCCTGGGCGTAGCGGTAGGCGATGGCCTCGCCGATCCCGCGTGAGGCGCCGGTGACGACCGCTACCTTCCCGGCGAGGACGCCGTCCTTGTTGATGGTTGCTGCCATGGGTTGGACTCCTGTGGATGTGTGCGGGGACATCTTGGGAGCCGGGGCGGCTGTTGTCACTCATGCCTCGAGGGAGGACGAAGGTTCGCAAGCAAGACGAGGCGGTCGCACATCTCTTCCTTTGTGAACGTTTCCGCCAGGGCAGCCAGCGCCCGGAGCTGCGCTCCTACCGGCATGGTCTGTTCGGTGAGTACGATGATACCGGCGTGACTCCGTGCCACTGTCAGCCACTCGTAGTGCAGCCGCACAAAGTCGCCGACGTTACTCGTGAAGATAGCTCTTCCCCCGGCGGCTGCGAACTCAAGTTGGAGTTCGTCGGGCAGCCCCCACCGGCCCTCAGTGGCCACGGAGAGGCAATCGAAACCCAGCTGCCGGGCGCCGGCGATCAGGCTGCGGTCGAGACAATCCTCATCGGAGAAAAGGTTGAACACGGTCCAGGTTGTCGCGGGTGAGGCCCTCAGGGAACAGGGCGGCCAGTTCCTCGCCTGCCACCCGATCGGCATCGAGTTCTGCCTCGATCTTCACCCGGTTGGCGAGGAAGTAGGCGATGGCGGCGTGGATGGCGCTGGAATCCAGCCCGGGGTTCTGACGGGCAATGTCCTCTGCGGAAAGGCCGGCCATGTACGCCGCCGCGACGGTGTGGACCGTGATGCCCGTACCGCGAAGGCAGGGCCGCCCCTGCCGGTAGTCGGGCCGCGAGACCAGCAGTGAGGACAACTCGACAACCTGCGTCATGCGCTCAATCCTAACACGCAGGGAGCGGGTTATCCCGGCCGCCTATTCTTCGGCCTTCTCCAGCTCGAACGCCGCGTGCAGGGCGCGCACGGCATCGGGCACTTTCGCCGCGTCGATGATGCAGGTCAGCCGGATCTCGCTCGTCGAGATCAGTTCGATGTTGATGCCCGCGTCGTAGAGGGCGCGGAACATGCGCGCAGCGTAGCCGTGGGCCGTCTGGATGCCGACGCCGACGATGCTCACCTTGCCGAGGTTCGCATCGGAGGTGAATTCGGGCGCGCCCACGCTCTCGCAGATCTGCGGCATGAGGGCCTCGGCCTTGCGCAGGTCGCTCCGGGAAAGCGTGAACGTCAGGTCCGTCAGGTTTCCTTCGCTGGAGTTCTGGACGATCGTGTCCACGCTGATGCCGGCCTCTGCCAGCGGCTCGAAGATGTGGGCCGCGATGCCCGGCTTGTCCGGCACCCGCCGCACCGTGATCTTGGCGACGTCCGTGTCGTGTGCGATCCCCCGCACGCGGTTCCGTTCTTCCAATTCAGACTCCTGGCGGATGAGTGTCCCCGGCGCTTCGACCATGCTCGAGGTCACCAGGATGGGGAGGTTGTAGACAGAGGCCAGTTCCACTGCCCGGTTGTGCATCACCTGCGAGCCCTGGGTCGCCAGTTCCAGCATCTCCTCGTAGGTGATGTCTTTCAACTTCCGGGCGGTGGGGACGATGCGCGGGTCGGCCGTGTACACGCCCTCCACGTCCTTGCAGTTCTCGCAGCGGTCGGCGCCGAGGGCGATCGCGAGGGCGACGGCGGTCGTATCGCTCGCGCCCCGGCCGAGCGTCAGGATCTCCTGGTCTTCGTTGACGCCCCAGTAGCCGGCAACCACCGGGACGCGGCCGGCCTCGAGCTCCGCGCGCACGCGGTCGGCTTCGACGCGAGAGATGCGGCCCTGGTAGTGCCTCCCCTGGGCGATGATCCCGGCCTGCTGCCCGGTCAGGCCCACTGCTTCCTGACCCAGCGTCTTCAAGGCCATCGCGACGAGGGCGACCGAGACCTGCTCGCCGGTGGAGAGCAGCATGTCGAGTTCGCGCGGGTCCGGGTCGGGCGCCACCTGCAGGGCGAGGTCGATCAGGTCGTCGGTGGAGTTGCCCATCGCGGAAACGACGACGATGACCTGGTCCCCCTGCTTGATGCGCTTGAGGACGCGGCCGGCAACATGGCGGATCCGGTCCGCATCGGCGACGGACGTGCCGCCGTATTTCTGGACAACGAGCATGCCCAAAGGGTACAGCGGCCGAACCTAACAGACGCGGCCGCGGGAGCCTCCGCGCGGCAGGTGCCGGCCGCCGGATCGCCGCTGGCCGGAAGCGGCCGTACGATGAGGGCTCATGTCGTCCCCGGCTTCGGATGGCCCCACCCTGCGCTCGCTCGGGCTCTCGGTCTACGTGCCAACGTTCCTGTTCGCGGTTGGCCAGGGCGCGGTCATCCCGGTGGTGGCCCTGGCCGCGCGCGATGAAGGGGCCTCCGTCGCCCTCGCCGGGTTCATCGTCGCCCTCCGTGGCCTCGGCGTGCTCGCGTTCGACCTGCCGGCGGGCTGGCTCGTTTCGAAGTTTGGCGAGCAGCGTGCGATGGTGGCGGCGACGGTGCTCGTCATCGTGGCCCTGGCCGGCTCGGCCTTCGCGCCGAGCGTCTGGCTATTCGCCGCTGCGACCTTCCTGATGGGCTGCGGCTGGGCGGTCTGGCTCCTTGCCCGTCTCAGCTACGTCTCCGATGTGATGCCGGTGAACCTCCGCGGCCGCGCCCTGAGCACGCTCGGCGGCATCAACCGGGTGGGCAACTTCGTCGGGCCATTCCTCGGCGCCGCGGCGGCGCTCGCATTCGGCCTCGAAGGCGCATACTTCGTCCACCTGGTCACGGCCGTGCTCGCCTGCGGACTGCTCATCGTCCTCATCCGCGGCGAGAACGTGTACCCGGCGACCGCCCACGAGCACGTCGAATTCGGGCGCGTGATCCGGGAGAACACCGGCGTGTTCATGACAGCCGGCGTGGGCGTCATGGCGATCGGCGCCTTGCGCGCGACGCGCCAGGGCGTGCTCCCGCTCTGGGGCGACCACCTGGGCCTGGATGAGAGCGCGATCAGCCTGGTCTTCGGCATCTCGATGGGGCTGGAAATGCTGCTGTTCTACCCCGCCGGCAGCGTGATGGACCACTGGGGCCGCAAGGCAGTGGCGCTCCCGTGCCTGGGCATCATGGCGCTCGGCATGCTGCTCGTCCCGCTGACTGGCGATTTCGCGACGCTGACGCTTGCCGGCCTCCTCATCGGCTTCGGCAACGGGCTTGGCAGCGGCATCGTCATGACGCTGGGCGCGGACTTTTCGCCGGAGGCGGGCCGCGCCCAGTTCCTCGGCGCGTGGCGGCTCTGCGGCGACCTCGGCACCGCCGGCGGTCCGCTGCTCGTCGCCGGTGCGACGGGGCTCGCATCGCTCGGCGCGGCTTCGGTGCTGATGGGCGCGATCGGCGCCGGCGCGTTCCTCCTCATGCTGTTCGTCATGCCGGAGACCCTGCAGCGCCACGCCCCGGCCCCGCCCCCGGAGATCGAGCCCGCCGAAGTCTGACCGGGAGCCCTGGGAACCGCATCACATTTCTTCGCGACATCTTTACCATCGGGTAGGGAGGTCGCCAGGCGTGCCGTCTACGGTACGATCATGGCAGTGTCCTCTCCTCCTCCAATGACGCGCACCACCGTCGAACCCCGGTGGACCCCGCGGCAGCGCGAAGTCCTCGACCTTCTCGTGAAGGGCTATACCAACGGCCAGATCGCCGATGCGCTGGGCATCAGCCTCGACGGGGCGAAGTGGCACGTCTCCGAAATCATCACCCGCCTCGGCGTCGACTCGCGCGACGAAGCGGCCGAGTACTGGCGCCACCACAACGGCCTGCGCATGCGGTTCACCCGCATCGCAAGCGGATTCTTCTCCTCCGCCGCGCTCAAGTGGAGCATGGGCACTGCGTTCGTGGCAGGAATCGTCGTCGCCTCGGCTATGGTGATCGTTGCGCTGCGCGAAGCCGGCGGCGACGAGAACAACCAGGGCGGCGGCAACCAGGCCGAAGGCACCGAAACGCCGACCGTTTCGCCGACGGCGCCGGCCGGCAGCGTGACGCCGGCCCCGTCGATCACCCCTCTACCGACCGGCGAAGTCATCGCCGGCGTGCCGGTGGCTCACGTGAAGTTCACGCAGCCCGGACCGCTGCCGGTCGACGGCCTGTCGCTGATCGTCGAAAAGGGGTGCTACGGGTGCGATACCCCGGCCTCGGCCATCGAACGCGTTACCTCCGAGGGCGGCCGGCTGGTCGTCGATACCCTCTTCGAGAGCGCCGACACGCTGGCCCCGGAGGATTACATCGCCTCGTCGCTGTTCGACGATGCCACGGGCGAGTACTACGTCGCGGTGTGCTCGCGCGGCTACTGCGGCGGTGTTGGCCAGGTCTCGTCCGATGCGCAGACGACCCTCTACCGCTCGACCGACGGCGGCGTGACCTGGCAGGAAGTGGAGACGTTCGACGGCCCGGGCACGATTGCCGCGGTCACCCGCCAGGGTGTGCTGCTCAACGTCTCGACCTTCGCCAATGGGGTCCTGGATTACAAGTTCCGCCTTGCGGGCAGCACACAAATCGTGCGGCCGCCCGCTGGCTACGAGCCCGCATACTCCCTGGACCGCGTCATCGGCTGGCGGAAGTCCGGCGGCTACGAAGTCCTGAACTTCGACGGTTCGCCGCTGGTCACGCTCCCCGACGTTGGGTTGCCCGCCGGCCGGCTGGGCGCCATGTCCGTTGCCGGCGTGCTCGCGAGCGGCGACGTCCTGGTCACGTGGCTGGACGGCCCTTCGCCTTCCGAGCAATACCGTTACCTCGGCCTGGTACAGGGCGGGAAGCTCACGAAAATCTTCCGCTCCGACGCGTCGCTCATGATCGGGGAGTGGGCGAACCAGGGCCTCGCGGTCGGCAACATCGTTGCTTCCCCGACGGATATCGACCCCTCGCGCAGCAACAACCAGGGCAAGCTCCACCCCATGCTCATGGACCTGCACACGGGCGAGATCCAGCTGCTCGAGCTGTACGGCCCCGCGTTCAGCGACGCCTATGACCTCGAGCGCAACCGCGTCCGCGCCTACGAAGCCGGCCCCTACCTCCGCGGCACCGGCGCAGGCGACTGCCTGAACGTGCGCGAGCAACCCTCGACGTCAGCTCCGGTCGTGCAATGCTTCGCCGACAACGTCCTCCTGAAGAACCTGAACCAGGAACAGCAGGCCGGGGGCATCACATGGAAGAAGGTGCGCACCCCCACAGGCAAGGAAGGCTGGGCCAGCGCCGAGTTCTTGCGGTAGTCGAAACTGGTCTAAACGCGGAGACGCAGAGACGCAGAGGTTTTGAGGGGATCCGGGAAGTTCGGACCCTCCGCCGTTTCCCCGGACCCAATGCCGATCGACATCCTTGGGACCGTCCTTTCGACCGGCCACTGGCTCGCCAGATCCCTCTGCGCCTCTGTGTCTCTGCGTTTAACTCGCTCGCCCGCGTAGGATTCGGGCCATGGCTTCAGTACGCGAACTCTCGGAACAGCTTTGGAATAGCGAGGTCGATACGCAGCAGTACCACCCGGTAGCGTTCGGCACGCGCTCCGGCGAGGAAATCGCCGATGGCGTCCTTTTCTATAAAGGGATCGCCAGCGCGAACACCATCGACACGGGCGATGGCCTGGTGATGCTCGACACCGGCGCCGTGAACGACACGCGGGCCCTTCATGAGGAGGTGCGCAAGTGGCGGCCGGATGCGCCGTTGCGCGCCGCCGTCTTCTCCCACCACCACGTGGACCACATCTTCGGCGTGGGGCCATTCGAAGCCGAGGCGGACGAGAAGCGCTGGCCGCGGCCGCTGGTCTACGGCCACGAACTGCTCGCATCCCACTTCGACCGCTACAAGCGCACCCTTGGCTGGAACACGGCGATCAACCGCCGCCAGTTCGCGATCGATGCCCCGCAGTTCAAATGGCAGGAGCAGTATCGCTACCCGGACGTGACGTACCAGCAGCGGATGACCTTTCGCAGCGGGTCGCTCACCTTCGAGCTGCGCCATACCCGTGGGGAGACCGAAGACGCCACCTGGACGTGGGTCCCGGAAAAGAAGCTGCTCGCCCCCGGAGACCTGTTCATCTGGGCGGTGCCGAATGCAGGCAACCCGCAAAAGGTGCAGCGCTACGCCGGCGAGTGGGCCGCCGGCCTGCGCGAAATGGCGGCCCTTGGCGCCGAACTGCTCCTCCCCGGGCACGGGCTCCCCATCTTCGGGAAGGAACGCATCGCGGCGGCGCTGTCCGATACCGCCGAACTGCTCGAAACGGTCGAGGCCCAGGTCGTCGCGCTCATGAACACGGGTTGCACGCTGGACCGCGTGCTCCACGAAGTCCAGATCCCCGCGCACCTCCTCGCGAAGCCGTACCTCAAGCCTGTCTACGACGACCCGCAGTTCCTCGTGCGGAACGTCTGGCGGCTCTACGGCGGCTGGTACGACGGCGAGCCGGACAACCTCCTCCCGGCGCCGCGGGCCGAGCAAGCGAGAGAGTGGATTTCCCTCAGCGGCGGGCTCGACCGCGTGCTCGCGCGCGTCCAGGAGCTGCGCGACGCTGGCAACCTCCGCCTGGCGTGCCACCTGGTGGAGTACGCGGTCATCGCCGAACCAGGCTCGAAAGCCGCCCACGACCTGCGCGCCGGGGTGTACGCCGCCCGCGCGAAGCTGCAGGAATCGTCGATGGCGCGGAACATCCTGAACCACGCCGCGTTAGCGAGCGCGCAGGGAAAGCGGGACCTGGCAGGCTCGTAGGGGAACTCTCTGGACCTGGTTGATAACGCAGGAGTAACTGCGGTGTGACCGCGTTGCAAATTCGTATACGCGGACGCGTGGTGGTAGCAGCTTTGCGGCGGAGCGGGCAGTATGGCCGGGATGGACGGCAAAGCGCCCCTCCTGCTGGCCTCCGTGCTCTTCGCCGTGGGGGCCGCAGGGCTGGTGTTCACCTCGGCGGAGCGGGCGGATTGGGGCCCCTTCCGGGGCCACGAGCGCCCGCCACGGGTGGTGGTGTACGACGCCGGCCGGCCGTTCGCCGAGCCGCCTGCGCTGGAGGAGTTTCGTTCGGCGCCGGTCGTGGCAACGCTGGAAGCGGAGCAAGAGATCCTGGCCGCCGATCCACAGCTTCCGCCGCCTGGGACAGCGGACCCCGAGCCCACTCCGGCGCCCATCCCCCCGTTGCGGGTGCACGGGATTTCGTCCGATAGCGGCGTTTCGGCGGCGGTGGCGACTGCGACCCCTCCGCCGATCGTGATTGGCGGCGTGGCTGCGGACGACGCCGAGGGGACCGCGACCCCCGCGCCCGAACCGACGCCCGAAGGCGAACCGCCCGCGGAGTAGCCGGGCCGGCAACGAAGGCAGGCCGGAACCGTGGCAGCGTCGCAGAGAATTGGCCCTACCGGATCGCGGAAAACATGGCAAAACTACAGGCCATGTACACACCGCCGCACCACCGCCAGGACGACCCGGGCGAACTCTTCCGGTTCATGCGCGAGTTCCCCTTCGCCACGCTGGTGACGTCTGGCGAGGACGGCATGACGGCCACCCACCTGCCTCTGACGGTCTGCTGCGAAGGCGGCGCCTTCCGTCTCAGCGGGCACATCGCGAGGGCGAACCCGCAGGCGGAACACCTTGCCGCCGGCGCCGAAGCGCTGGCCATCTTCGCCGCGCCGCACGCGTACGTCTCTCCTGCCCTGTATGGACCGGGGAAGTGGGTGCCCACCTGGAACTACGTCGCTGTGCACGCGTACGGGGCGCCCGCAGTCGTGGAAAGCCGGGAGGCGAAGCTGGCAGTGCTGCACGAAGCGATTGCAGCATACGACCCGGGTTACCAGGCTGAGTTCGAAACCTTCCCCGCGGAGTTCGTCGATGCCAAGCTCAAAGGCATCGTCGCCTTCGAAGTCGCTGCCTCCAGGGTGGAGGGGCGCTGGAAGTTGAGCCAGGAGCGGCGGCCGGTCGAGCGCGAGCGCATCCGCGCGGCGCTCAACGCTTCGGGGGACTCGCTCGTGGCAAGGCTCGCGCGGTACATGGTCCCGCCGGTGACGGTGGCGCCTCGCGAAGAGCTTCGGCGGCACTCTGCCCTGGAGGCGAAGGGCGCGGACTTCTCAGGCGCCCGGTTGGGCCATGACGTCGGCCGCCCGCAGGAGGTCGCGGCCGAGCGGTTGGATCCCCAGCCGTGTGCACCAGAGCCCCGAAGACAACCGTTCGACGGCCGCCCATTCCCAGATTGCCGTCTCGTCGAGTCCCGTGTGCCGGGCGAGCGCACGGGCGGAGGCGCGGGGGTCGGCGGGGTCGATGGGGTCCTGGCGCATGATTACCCCCAGGTCGTACTCCGGTTCGGCCAGCAGGCCGTCCGGGTCGATGAGCTTGTACCCTTCGGCTGCTTGCAGGGCGTTCCATTCATGGACGTCACCGTGGACGAGGACGCTCGAGGCGTCGTCGTGCGCGGCAATGCGGCGTTCGGCCGCCTCGATGGCGCGGGTGGCCGCCTCCGTCGAACACGGCCGACCCAGCTCCTCCCAGCTCCGCGTAATGAAGTCGATGAGCCAGCGGCCTTTCTCCGCGCCGGTCGGCAGGGGCGAGTCGGGGATGACGCGCCAGAGCCGCTCAGCGGCCGCGCAGAGAATCTCGCGGCGGGCAATGGCCGGGAGGCCGCTCTCGCCGAGGCGCGCCCCGAGCCGCTCGGTGAGCATGGCCCCGCGGGCGAGGTCGAAGCGCAGGAGGCGAGCGCAGCCTTCGCCGCAGGCAAGGCGCAGCACTGTGATTTCGTTCCTTGCGCTCTCGTCTGGGCGGGGGATGAATACCTTGAGGACGGCGCTCGACCCGTCATCCAGGCTGGCCTCCGCGACGAACGCCTCGTTCCCGCCCTGGAAGGGACGTCCGACGGTCATCGACCACTCGCGCTCCAGTTCGGCGACGAGCGCGGGAAGGTCTTCCAGCCACCTTTGGTGGCCAGCGGCTACCGCGTGCGCCCTGACGGCGCGAGGAACGCTTCTCTTCGGCATCCCGGATGAACGGTCTCAGAGGCGTGTCCTACGCGCAGCTTCTGCTTCAGGCGTCGACTAGAGCTGGAGGAGGAACCAGTCGGGAGTCAGGCCGAGCATGACCTGGCCTGCCGAGGCGTACCGGCTGACCGACTTCGAAGCGTGCTGGGTCAGGGTGTGGACGTCGCGGAAGTACCGTTCGAAGGGGTACTCGAGGCGGAAACCGGATGAGCCTGCCGCCTCGTACACGAGGTCCACGGCGTGTGCCGCGGCCTCCGCGGCGAAGCAGCCAGCGAGCTGGCAATCGACCTTGTCCTGCTCGCTGATGTGCCCGTCGCGAGCCGCGTTCTCGTAGGCGGCGGAAATCGATGACTCGAGGTATGACTTCGCTGCGCCCACGAGCGATCGCGCCTTCCCGAGATGGTGCTGGATCAGCTCCCGTTGGGCGAGTGGGACCGTCGCGTAGTTTGGCACCTTCGTTTGCGCAAGCCTGGCCAGGTCTTCCACGGCTCGCTCGGCGGTCGCCACGGATGGGATGCTCTCGCTGTGGACGCCGTTGAAGAGGTTGAGGCGGTACAGCGGCCCGGCGAAGGCCGGCGCCGGGTCGGTCACGGGCGCAACGACGGCCATGCGGTGTTCGGGGACAAATGCGGCTTCCACGGCGACATCGTGGCTCCCGGTGCCCCGCATCCCCAGCGTGTCCCAGTGCTCGATGACGCGGATGTCGCGCTTCGGCAAGAACATCGCCATGCCATCGGGCTGGCCGGTGACCGGGTTGATCCTGGGAGCGTCGCCTTCCATCTCGACCGCCGGCATGAGGATCCAGTCCGCGCGGTGGCAGCCGCTTGCGAACGGCGTCCTCCCGGTCACGCGCCAGCCGCCGTCCACGCGCGTCGCGCTGGCCGGCGGGAAGAATGCGCCCGCGGAAACGACGTCGGGGCCGTCCGCGAACAGGTCATCGGCGGCCTGTTGGGGAAGAAAGACCGCGAACCCCGCGGCCGCACCGGCGATTTGAAGGTTCCACCCTGCTGCTGCGTCGAGCTTCGAAACGGCGTGCACCACCCGGTAGATGTCCACCGGGTGCATCTCGTAACCCCCGTAGGCACGAGGCGCCACCATCCGGAACAGCCCCGCAGCCAGCATCGCGTCGTACACCTCGTCGGCGAGACGCCGGTGCTCTTCGTTCCAGTCCCGGTTCCGCTCGATCACGGGCCGGATGTCCTCCACCCTGGCGAGCAGGTCCTCCAACGTCGGGGTTCGTTCTATCGTCGTCATGCGTAACCTCCCGAGTTGCCTACAGCTGGAAGGCGAACCAGTCGGGTTCGAGCCCGAACATCACACGCCCCACCGATTCGAACCGGTTCGTCTGCACTGCCGCGTGCTGGACGATGGTGTTTGCGTCGCGGAAGAGCTTTTCGAAACCAGCCTCCTCCCGCATCCCGGAGGTGCCAACCGCCTGGTGCACCAGCGAGATCGCGCGCATAGTCGCCTCCGCTGCATTTGCAGCCGACAGTTGCAGTGCCGTCTTCTGGTCCCAGTCCAGCGCTCCGCCCCGGGCAAGCGTGTCGCAGGCGTCGGTGGCAGTAGAAGCGAGGTACGCCGAGGCCGCTTCAACAGCGGCGCGAGCTTCGCCGGCCTGGTACTGTGCGACCGCGCGGTCGCGCAGCGTCGTTTCGTAGAAGTTGGGCACCTTCGTCTGCGCCAGCGAGCAGAGCCTGTTCACGGCCGCGCGCGCGATGCCGAGCGGCACCGCCGCGTGCGCCTGGACCCCGGGCCACGGCGCCATCCTGTAGAGGGGACCGGCCACGGCGGCCGGGGTTTCGCGAGGCGCGAATACGCGCACGGCGCGGTGCGCCGGTACAAACACATCCTTCACCGTGACGTCATTGCTCGCCGTAGCCCGCATGCCCATCGTCCGCCAGGTCTCGTTGATCGTCCCCTCGGACATGCGGATGACGCTCGCCAGGAAGTCGGGACCGCCGGTCTGCGGGTCGATTCGCGGGGCGCCGTCCTCCATCACGATTGCAGGCACGAGAAACCACGTCGCGAATTGGCTGTTGCTCGCGAAGCGGACCGTCGCCGAGACGCGGAAGCCGCCGGGCACTTCCCGGGCCGAACCGGCCGGCCAGAACACGCCCGCGAAGCCGGCGTCCGGGTCGGCCCAAATCTCGTCGAGCCCTTCCTTCGGCAGCCAGGCGGCGAGGGTGGTGACTGCCATGTGCTGGTTCAGGTTCCAGCCCACGGCGCCGTCGATCTCCGATAGTCGCTCGAGAATGCGGTAGGCCGCCGCCGGGTGCAGCTCGTGCCCTCCGTAGGCAGCGGGCAGCCACGTCCGGTTCAAGCCACTGCGTTGCAGGGCTTCGTAGATTTGCGGCGCCATCCGCCGGTTCAAATCGCCCGCCTCCGCGTGCTCTTCGACGATCGGCCGGATGCGTTCGACCTGCGCGAGCAAGTCCGGGACCTCGGTTCGTTCTATCGTCGTCATGGCTGTGCTCCTTTGGGGCTTAGTCGCGTTCGACGACGTTCGTTGGGTGCCAGGTGATGTCGAACCACCCGGCGTAGTAACCGGTGATTGCCCGCAGGCCCTCGATGGAGCCGGCTTCCACAACCAGCACGCTGATGATGTCGCCGGCCCCCAGCTGGTGGGAGGTCACGAGCCGGACGCCCTCGGGCAGGTGCTGGGGGAGCTGCCGGACCTTCTGCACCAGTGCTGCGGGCGGTGCTCCCGTGCGGCGTACCTCTTCGATGTCCGCGGCCGTGGGCGCCCCGGCGGCCCAGCGGACGAGCCCTGCAAATGTCATGGCGTGTAACTCCTTCGGAACAACGTTGCGCGCACTTATATTCGTTACAGTGGAGCGAGTCAAGAGTTATTTAGTGCTGTCTTGCGTTGCTCAACGCTTGATAGCATGATTGGGGTTCGTGGACGAAGCAGCAGGCCAGGCGCAGACGGGTGACGCGGCACGCGGAGGCGTCATCCACGCGATCGCCCGCCAGATGGCCCAGCTCCGGCACGCGTACCCGGACCTCGGCGAAGTCTCGGCCGACTTCCTCTTCGTGTGTTACCTGGTCGAGTACGCCCGCCTCGGGCGGTTCGAGTACGACCCCATCTCCATCGAGGTGCGCGTCGTGGAGGACCAGTTCGAGCGCGAGTACCCCAGGCTGGCGCCGGGCCAATCGCCCCTCGATGCACGCCTGACCGATTCTTACCATCGCTTCTATCGCGCCCTGTCCGCCGAGGTCGCGCGCAGCGGCCGGCGGCGCGTCGATGAGTTGCACTGGCTGATGGCGTTTCTTCGCCTGGGCGAGGGGCTCCCTGCGCGCGTGTTCGGCGAATTGGGCGTTACCGCGGACGATGTGGAACGGTTCTCCCGGCACGGGCCGCCGCAAGAACGCGCCGCGAACCGGGATGACGGACTGGAACGTCTTTACTCGCCGGAAGAGATAGCGGAATATCTCGGCGTCCACGTCCAGACCGTGCGGGCGTGGGTGCGGGCAGGGCGCCTGCCCGCGCGGCGAATCCTCGGGCAGCGGGCGCTCCGGATCCGGAAGTCGGACCTCGACGCCGTGCTGCTCCCGGTCAACGGCACGGACAACCCCGGAGGAGAACCAGGGTGACCGCGATGAAGCAGTTCGCCATCCTTCGCCAGCTTCCGCTGGAACTCGGCTGGGAAGATATCGACGCCTCCGCAATCCAGAACATGGTGTACATGGGGCTGGGTGAAGCCGACATGGACGTTGTCTGGGAGCCGAGGATCCTCGGCGTGCAGTGGGTGCGCACCTACTGGCAGCCTGGCTCGGATTGGGGCCTTTGCCTCTATACCGCCCCAGACGAGCGCGCCGTGCGCGACTGGCACGACCTCTGCCACGTGCCGTACGCCGGGATCGAAGAGATCGAAGTAGAAGAGGGCCCAACCGCAGCAGCGGACTACCCCAGGGGGTTCCACGCTCCGGCCTCCGCGGCCCCGTTGGTCGCCGTCCAGGCGACTGCGCCGGGCGCGCTGGAAGTCCCGCTGACGCACATCCGCACGTACCGCTACCAGTCCGGGGAGCAGCTCGCGCTCTATCTGCCCGCCCCGGACGTTGCGCCGCCGGCGAGCGCCCCCAGGATCCGGCGTGTTGTGGAGATCCGCCCGGGCGACTACCTCTAATCCACCGGCTCGCCCAGCTTCGGTTTCTCGTTCGGCGCCAGCCCCCACTTGCTCCGCGGCCACCAGCTCACTATCGCCTTGCCGACGATGTCGTCTTCGTCCACGAGGCCGAAGGAACGGCTGTCCAGGCTCTGGTTGCGGTTGTCGCCCATCACGAAGTAGTGGTCCGGTGGGATCATGATCGGGGGGAGGTCGCCGCGCCACGGCTCTTTGACGTACGGCTCCTCGAGCTTCCGCCCGTTGATTACGACCGTCCCGTCGCGGATTTCGAAGACGTCCCCGGGGATGCCGACCACACGCTTCACGAGGTCGGTCTGGTCGTACCGCTGGCGCGGGTGGAGGATGACAATGTCGCCGCGTTCCGGACCGTGAAACACCTGGCGGACATCGGGCGGGCCGGGGTCCCAGAAGGGCACCCTGTCGGCCAGCTTGCCGATGTTGACCTCCGAATAGATGAGCGAGTTGACCAGCAGGAATTCGCCGTTCTCCAGCGTTGGCGACATCGAGTCGCCCTCGACGCGGTAGTGCTGGATGCTGGCGCGCACGGCGAGGAACACGAGGATCGCGAGGAGCAAGGTCTCGACGATTTCGCGCACGGCCGTCGTGCGGCGGCGCGTCTCGTGGGATGCGGGGGTCTCGGCGGCGGCTTCAGGTTCGGGCAGGGGCGCTGCCGCGGGAGGGGCGGGCTCGGGGAAGAGGAATGCCCCCGGGAGGGCCGATTCGCTGCGGCCCTCTTTCGCGTGTTGCGGCGCCCAGCGGCGCTCGTCCCGCAAGATCGCGTCGAGGATGAGCGACTGCGACGGCGGGGTCGAAGGCTCGGAGTCCGGCAGCCAGTTCCCCGCCGGGTCCAGCACCTCCTGGTCGTCTTCGTCCTCCCATGCGGGACGCAGCCCGGGCCAGTTCAGCTTCCGCGGCGGTTCCGGTTCGTCGCCCACGCTGGCATTAGCGCACACCTGTAGTAATCGGTCATCCCGGGGATAAGGAACATGCGATGCAGACACCGCGCGTCAACCTGTCGCCGCCCCGGGTGAAGAGACAGAAGACAGGGCCCCGCCGTCCTCGTCGGGGACGGCGGGGCCTGCACAGGGGAGGCTGCGTCAATCGAGCCGGGCGGTCAGCGGCCGATGCCGGGGACCAGGACGCCCGGGAGTTCGAGGCAGAGGACGCCGGGCGGGCAGTCGTCTTCGTCGTCGCTATCGTCCCCGGCGCCGGGGAAGGACGGGACAAGGGGCGGCAGCGCGGGCATGGGCCACGGGATTGGCGCCGGCGCCGGCGTGGGGTCGATGTCGAAGTCGACGAAGTCGGGGAGCACGTCGATAGAGCCACACACTTCGCACTCGACCGGCGGGACCGGGGCGGGGTCCGGGTCGAGGTCGAGCGGCGGGAGCTCCAGCTTCGGGAGCAGGTCGCAGCGGATGATGTCGCACCTGTCCAGCTTCGGCGCGGGTACGAGCGGGCCGGCGGGTGGAGTCGTGCCAGGGCCCGGCGCAGATGGCGCCGGCCCGGACGGGGCGTCGTCCTCGGGAGGAGCCGGGGCGGCCGGAGGTTCGGCCGAAGCGGCCGCGCCAGGAGTTGGAGTCGGCGTGACGATCGCGGGCAGCGGGTCGCGCGGGTGGTCCGCCGGGCCTGCCGGTTCGCTGTTCGCGGCTGGCACGGAGACGGCGGGTTGGTCCGCCAGGCTGGAGGGGACGCGCTCTTCGGCCTGGGCGGGTGCTTCGGCGGGGGCGCCGCCCATAGAAGCCTGGGGGTTCGCGACGCCGTTGCCCTGTCCCGGGGCAACGGGGCTGCTGCTGCCTCCCTGGTCCGCGGGGGCGAACATCGGGGCGACGGCCCCGGCTTCCTCGCCCTTGCCGGAAGGCGTGGTGGAGGCGTTGCGCATGCCGAGCATGAGGCCGGCCGCGAGCGCTCCCGAGACGGCGAAGCCGGTCAGGGCTCCAAGGACGATGGTCTTGCTGGTGGTGGAGGACATTCCTCTCTCCTTCGCTTTGCTGCACACCGGGACGCAGCAGGGCGCAGCCGTCTTACAGGCCTTTACCTTCGCGAAGGAAGCGGGTGCGGCGCGGGGGCGCGAGCGCCGCTACGCGCGCATCATGGCGGCCACCCGTTCGCCAATCATGATGGCCGTCAGGTTCGTGTTCGCCCGCGGGATGTTCGGCATGATGCTGGCATCGGCGACCCGCAGGCCTTCCAGCCCGTGCACGCGGCCGGCCGGGTCAACCACGGCCATCGGGTCGCTCGCGGGGCCCATCTTGCAGGTCCCAACGGGGTGGACCAGGTGGTTCACGCGGGCGTGGAGGAACTCCCGCAGCATGGCGTCGTCTTCGACGACCTCCCTCGGCGGGCCGAGGATCTCTTCCGTGATCGCGGCGATTGGCTCCGAGGTGAGGAGCCGCCACGCCACCCGCACGCCGTCAGCCATCCGGCGCGTGTCCTCTTCTTCGGCGAGCAGGTTGATGTCGATGTGGGGCTGCTCGGCGGGGTCGGCGCTCTTCAGGCGGACCGAGCCGGCTGACTTCGGCCGCTGCAGCGTGACGCAGAGCATGAACAGGAAGCGCGAATCCGAGACGAACCGCAGCTGCGGCGCCAGGTCCGCGTCCTGGCTCCACATGTACATCTGCATGTCGTTGTCTTCGTCGCTGGCGGCCGCAGTGAAGCGCAGGCCCACCTGTTGGAGCGGTTCTCCGGCGAGACAGACGCCCTCTTTCGGGCGCGCGATGAGGACGATCGACGGGTGCTCTTTCAGGTTCGCGCCCACCCCCGGGATGTCCCGCACGGGCGGGATCCCGAGCGGCTCGATCTGTTCTTTGGGACCCACTCCCGACCGGAGCAGGATGGCCGGGCTGTGCAGCGCGCCGGCAGAGAGCACGACTTCGCGGCCGCGCACCACCTGGGTGACGCCGTCGACTTCGACTTCGGCGCCGCAGGCGCGCGTGCCTTCGAACAGGATGCGGCGGACGTGCGCGTTGCCGCGGATGGTGAGGTTGAGCCGGTGCCTTGCGGGCGCGAGGTACCCGGTCGCGGTCGAAACCCGGAGTGACCCGCTGCGGTTCATCGCCCAGGGGCCCACCCCGGTGGACCCGGGCACGTTGTGGTCCTCCGAAGCGGGGTACCCGGCTGCGAGGCAGGCATCGAAGAACGCGCGCTGGACGCGTGCCAGTTCGGCCGGCTTCCAGCGCACGATCGGGATGGGGCCGCCTTTGCCGTGGAAGTCGCCGCCGAAGTCCTGGTCGTCCTCGAGCTTGCGGAAGTAGGGCAGGCATTCTTCCCAGGACCACCCCGGGTTGCCGAGGGCGGCCCATTCGTCGTAGTCCTCCGGCACCCCCCGGATGGCGACGATGCCGTTGACCGCGGAGGAGCCGCCCACGACCTTCCCGCGCGGGTAATGCACCGGCCGGCCGGGGACGGCGTCGCCGTTCCAGTGCCAGTCGTGCCGGTCGAGGCTGGCGCGGATGCCGAGCGAGAGGTCCTCCGGGAGGGCGTTCACATCGGGGTAGTCGGGCCCTGCTTCGAGGAGGAGGACGGAATGCTCCGGGTCTTCGGAGAGGCGCGCGGCGAGGGCCGCGCCCGCGGAGCCGGCGCCGATGACGATGGTGTCGTAGGTGAGGGGCATAGCGGGCGGATTGTAAGCGGTTGCGCGCGCCCTAACACGCGTCGAACACGAATGTCGTTCGTTTCATACACAGGTGGTTAAACGGATTCACCCTCCCGGTAAATAGTGCGATGCACACAGTTAGACACATCCCAACGGCTTCCTGCTTCCGTGTTGATCCGCACTATTCAAAGCTCCTATAGTCGCCACCAGTTGGCTCAATGCCAACGCAGGGGGATCAGTCTATGGCAACTGGGTACTGGCAACGAATGAGAGCGGAGCGCACGTCGCGCCGGCGATTCATTGGGGGCGCAAGTGCGGCGGGCGCCGGACTGGCCGGTCTCGCCCTGGTTGGCTGCGGCGACGACGACGATGACGACGACGATGGTGGCGGTGGCGCTACCCAGGCGCCCGGCACGAGCCCGACCGCACCCGCCGTCCAGCGCGGCGGGACGCTCAGGGTGCCGCTCAGCGGCGTCTCCTCCGGCAACCCGCCGACACTCTACCCTTTCGAGAACCTCACCTACCTGGCGCAAACCCCGTCGGCCTACCACTACAGCCGCCTTCTCCGGGGGGTTGCGAAGGCGGATGTCGCGGTCGAAGACAAGACGGTCCTCGAAGGAGACCTCGCCGCCAAGTGGGAACAGGTCGACCCCACCCACTTCACGTTCACCCTCAAGGACAACATCAAGTGGCAGAACAAGGCGCCCCTCAACGGCCGGGCCGCGACCGCCACTGACTTCGTGAAGAGCTATGACGTGTTCGCGAAGGTCTCCCAGAACGGGGCCAAGTTCGCCGGCATCGTCGATAAGGTCGAAGCCCCGGACGAGAAGACGGTCAAGTTCACGCTCAAGCAGCCGTTCGGCCCGTTCCTCTCCTCGATCATCGCCTCCGCCGAGGGCCCCTGGTTCATCCCCGTCGAGACCATCGACAGCGGACAGGTGAAGCAGGACCCGGTAGGCACGGGGCCATACATCTTCCGCGACTTCGCCACCGGCGTTTCCATCAAGTGGGACCGCAACCCCGACTACTACGACTCGCCGCTCCCCAACTTCGATAAAGTCGAGGCGGGCCTCACGAACGACGCGCAGCGCATCGTCGCCGCCCTTCAGACGGGGGAGCTGGACCTCTCGGGCCTCAACGGCGTGATTTACAAGGAATCGCGCTCGAAGCTCGATCCGAAGGGGCAGGACATCTTCGTCCAGAACCTGGTCGAAGGCGGGATGTACTTCAACTTCGATAACAAGCCCTTCCAGGACAAGCGTGTCCGCCAGGCGCTCTCGATGATCCTGGACCGCGAGGGCATGCTGAAAGTCCAGGATGGGACGGGCAAAGGCGCCTTCATGGCCCACCAGCCGCCCGGCATGGCGCCGTTCTACCTGGACCCGAAGAGCTCCCAGTTCGGGCCAAATGCGAAGTACTTCAAACGCGACCTGACCGCGGCGAAGCAACTGTTGAGCGCGGCCGGGGCCGAAGGCTTCAGCTTCAAGCTCATCGGCAACGTGGACCGCTACGGGCCCGAAGCCAAACAGGCATGGGAGCTCATCCACGCCTCGCTCCTCGAAGCCGGCCTCAAAGTCGAGCTTGTCTTCCAGGAGTACGCCACGTACATCCAGACCATCTTCGTCGGGAAGATGCCGGAGGGCACAGCCGCGGTCGGCCCCTTCATCGGCGCGCCCAACGACCCGGACGACGTGTTCGCGACGCTGTACTGGTCGAAGTCGGTCCGTCACAACTGGGGCGGGACGCCAATCCCCGAGCAGGCCCAGATCGACGCCGACATCGAGAAGCAGCGCACCATCCTCGATAAGAACGAGCGCATCACGTTCATCCACGAGATGCAGCGGAAGATGGCGGAGTCCATGCTCACCATCCCCTATCACGCCTCAGCTGGCTACATCTACGTGCAGCCGTGGGTCAAAAACTTCTTCTACAAAGCCGGCTACGCCTACATGCCTGACGGGCTGATGAAGGCGGGCTTCGATTCGGAGCGGCTGAAGAAGGGGTAGACGAACCCGAGCACACGCAACCGGGCTGCGACGGCTCCAGAACGCCGCCGCAGCCCGTTCGCATGGAGGCCACCATGACGCAGTACATCATCCGCCGTGTCCTGCTGATGATCCCGACCCTGATCGGCGTCTCGCTCCTGGTCACGGCGTTCGTACGGCTCCTCCCCGGCGACGCAGTCGACATCCTGACCTCCAACAACGAGTTCCAGGGGCGCGAAGAGATCCTTCGCCAGCAGCTCCAGGAACAACTCGTGAAAGAAGGCAAGGATCCGGAGAACATCGTCTTCGCCGACCGGAAGCGCATCCAGGACGGGTGGATCAACGGGCAGCTCGCGCACGAGGGGATCGACCCTGCTACCGCGACCGACGCCCAGAAGGAGGCCGCGCTCAACGCCTACGCCCTGGACGCCTACAAGGACGAGATCCGGAAGCGCCTCGGCCTCGACAAGAACTACATCGAGCAATGGGCCAGCTGGATGGGCAACGCACTGACCGGGGACTTCGGCGAAACGCTTGCCGGGGGCCGGCCGATCGGGCCGGAACTGCGCGATCGCCTGCCCACGAGCATGGAGCTCGGCATCCTTGCGATGCTGGTCTCGGTGGTCATCGCCATCCCCATTGGGGTCCTCTCCGCGGTGAAGCAGGATACGCCCCTCGACTACCTGGCGCGCAGCGGTGCCATCGCCATGCTCGCGATCCCCTCGTTCTTCCTGGCAACGCTGGTGATCATGTTCGCGGCGCGCTGGTTCAACTACTCGTTCCCGTTCTTCTTCGCCAAGGTCTGGGACGACCCGGTCGCGAACATCGAGCTCCTGTGGGCGCCGTCTGTGATCCTCGGGATCGGGCTTTCGGGCACGATCATGCGCCTCACCCGGGCGCAAATGTTGGAGGTGATGCGGCAGGACTACATCCGCACCGCCCGTTCGAAAGGGCTGGCGACCGGCACGACCGTCCTCCGGCACGGGCTCCGCAACGCGCTCATACCGATCGTCACCATCATCGGCCTGCAGGTGCCGGTCCTTGTTGGCGGGTCACTGGTGCTGGAGCAGATCTTCGGGATACCGGGCGTGGGGCGGTACCTCTTCGAGGCGATCCTGGTGCGCGACTTCCCCGTCATCATCGCCGTCAACATGCTGTTCGCGACGGTCATCGTCTTCTCCAACCTGGCGGTGGACCTGACGTACGCCGTCCTCGATCCGCGGATCCGGCTGTCGTAGGGAGGACGGAGATGGAAGCGACCACTTCGATTGCCGGCGGCCTCGAGCGGGACCTCCTCCGCGAACGTCCCGTGTTCCTCAAGGCATGGACAAACACCGCCCGGTTCGTCCGCACAAAGCCCCTTGGCGCATTCGGCGCTGCGATGTTCATCTTCATCGTCGTCGTCGGAGTTTGCTCGCCCTGGATCGCGCGCGACCCGCTGAACTCGCAGCACCTGCAGGACGCGCTGCAGAGCCCCAACTCCACGTACTGGTTCGGGACCGACGAGAACGGCCGCGACCTCTATTCGCGCATGGTCTACGGCAGCCAGGTAACCGCGATGGTTGGCATCGGGACCGTCGTGCTGGTGACGATCATCTCGATGCTGGTGGGGGTCACGAGCGGATACTTCGGTGGCAAGTTCGACTTCCTCGTCCAGCGGGTGGTCGACGTCTGGCTGAGCTTCCCCGCGATCTTCCTCATCCTCACGCTGCTCGCGGTGCTCAACGTGGAGCCGGGGACCACCGGATTCTTTGGCCTGGGCCGCGGCCCGGACTGGGGGCCGAAGCCGGGCGGGACCGACTGGTTCTGGAGCACCTTCCCGCGCACGACGATCGTGATCCTGTCCCTTGGGCTGGTGCTCGCGGGGGGCGCCTCACGCGTCGTGCGCTCCGCTGTGCTCGCGACGAAGGCCAACCCGTACATCGAAGCGGCGACGGTGATCGGCGCTACTTCCACCCGGACGATCCTCCGCCACGTGGTCCCGAACATCATGCCGACGGTCATCGTCCTCGCGTCGCTCCAGCTGGGGACGGCGATCCTTGCGGAGGCGACCATCAGCTTCCTCGGCCAGGGCGTCACCAACTTCCCCACATGGGGCCAGATGCTCTCCGGCAACACGAGGCTCTTTGCCGAAAACCAGCCGTATCTCGCCCTCTTCCCGGGGACCGCCATCTTCCTCGCGGTGTTCGGGTTCAACATGCTGGGTGATGCCCTGCGGGACGTGCTCGATCCCCGGTTGCGCGGCAGCCGCTAGCGCCGGCTCACTCCGCTCGCAGGAAGTCCAGCGTCCGCTGCCACGCGAGGTCCGCGGCTGCTCCGTCGTAGGCACCGGGCCGGTCGCTTTCGAAAAACCAGTGCCCGGTGCCGGGGTACAGGTGGAATTGGGCCGGCCGGCCGGCGGCGCGCAGTGCGGCTTCCAGTTCGCGCACGCTTTCGGCGGGTTCGAACGGGTCGTTTTCTGCGAAATGGCCGAGATAGGCGGCGTTGGCCGGAGAAAGGTCGGGCGCGTACGCGCCGTAGAAGACCACAACCTTCCGGACGTCCTCCGGGCGGAGCGTGGAAAGCAGCAGTGCCCAGGCCGCGCCGAACGAGAACCCCACGACTGCCGTGCCGTCTGCCCGTGCGGCGCCGTGGCCGCGAAGCTCGTCGAGGGCGGCAAAGAGCACGGCGCTGATGCGCTCATCATCCGCTTCCTGCTCCGCGACGAGGGCTTCTGCCTCCGCAGGAGCGCTCGCGGTCTTGCCCTGGAAGAGGTCTGGCGCGAGCGCGACGAACCCGGCTTCCGCGAGGCGTTCGCACAGCGAAGTCATGAATGGGGTGAGCCCCCACCAGGCATGGAGGACCAGCACGCCCGGCCCATGGCCGCTGCGCGGGGTGGCCAGGTACGCCCGCGCCGTGCCGCGGGCGGTCTGGAGATCGATCATCGGGGCCTCCTCTGGGCCGGGAGTCTTACGGGCCGCGCCCGGACCTCCGAGGGCTTCCTGTCACCGTAACACCTGCCGCCGGGGCTTTTCCGTGAGCGACCGCTGCGGGAGGAGGCGCACTGTAAGAGATGCGGTCCCCGCTGCGTCTTGACGGGCACGGCGATACTTCCCGCGGGGAAGGACGCCCCGGAGGATGCCAGCGTGACTGCGCCCGCAGCCGGGCTCTTCGAAGACGCCGCACTTGTGCGCAAGGCACAGGCGGGCGACCGCGAGGCGTTCGCGCAACTCTACGATCGCTACTTCGAACGAGTGTACGACTTCGTGCGCAGGACCCTCCGGGACGAAGCCGATGCGGCCGACGTGACACAGGAGGTGTTCATCAAGGCTATGGGCTCCCTCGGCGCGCTCTCCAACCCGGATGTCTTCAAGTCCTGGCTGTTCACCATCGCCCGGAACCTCTCCATCTCCCGGATCCGCGCCCGGCGCGAGGCCCTGAGCCTGGACTACCCGGCGGCCGAAGATGGCGACGCGACCCTTTCGGACATCCTCCCGGACCATGATTCTGGCGCCTCGCCGGAGGCCGCGGCCGAGCGCGCGGAAATGGCCGCGATGGTCTGGGCCGTCGCCGCCGGCCTCGATGCGCGCCAGTACACCGTGCTCGACCTTTCGGTGCGGCAGGAACTGGGCGCCGAGGAGATGGCTGCCGTCCTGGGGGTCACGCGCAACAACGCCTACGTGATGGTCAACCGCACGAAGGCCGCCTTCAGCGAAGCCTGCACTGATTACATGCTCTACCGGGCCGGGCGGCGGGAGTGCGCGGCGCTCGCGGGCGAACTGGCCCAGGCGGGGGTCGAAGGGTTTTCGCCGGCCGCGCGGAAAGTCCTCGAACGGCACGTGAAGCGCTGCGACCTGTGCGGAGAGCGCAAGAAGCGCCTGCCCCTCCCGCTGGCGATGTTCGGCGGGTTCGCCCTCGCCGCGCCGCCGGCCGGCCTGCGCGAACGGCTGCGCGGCGACCTGCTGCGCGCACCGATTGGCAGTGCGCCGGTACCCGTGCTCGAGGGGGACAGCGGCCTCCCGGCATTCGCGGGCGAGGGCGCGGCGGCTGCCGGCGGAGCCGGCCGTGGCGCCCGCAGGGCCATCCTGTTCGCCGTGGCCGCGCTCGGCGCGATGCTGCTCGCACTGCTGGCGGGCGTCGTCACGTTCGCGGTGCTCGACGACGACGGGTCCGGCCCGGTGGCCGAGCCCGGCGACGAAGTGGTGCCAACCGCGACGCACACGCCCACCCCCGCCCCAACGAACGCGGCCACGCCTTCGCGGAGCGCGACGCCGCTGCCGGCAACGACGGCGCCTTCACCCGGCGCGACTGCGACGACCACCGCCCCGGCGGGGATTGCGAACACTGTAACGCCCGCCGCGACGACGACTCCGCCGGCGGCTCCCACGGCGACGCTCACCGCAACCGCTACCGCCACGCCATCGTGGACGCCCACCAGCAGCCCGACGCCAACATCGACCCCAACCAGCACGCCCACGGCGACGAGCACGCCGACCCCAACCAGCACCCCGACGGCGACCAGCACTCCAACTCCAGCGCCGCTCCAGGTTTCGACCGTGCAAGCCTGCTGGGTGAACCCGAACGGCACGCTCCGTCTCACCGTCACGGTGGCGAACCGCGGGACCGACGCGCTGAGCGGCACGGCCACCTATCTCTCGCAGTCCGGCAGTTTCGTTTTCAACGGGTCGACGGGAGTCGCCCAGGTCTTCTCCAGCCTGACGCCGGGGCAGACTGCGGCAATTGTGGTGAACGGGTCGCCGAGTGGCCGCGTGGCTACGCGGAACTACACCGTCCCGAACAGCACCACCCTTTGCCAGTAGGGAGGTTCGCCCGGGGAGAGCCGCTTCCCCTATAGTCGTGTCACATGCCGCACAGCCACCCAAACGGTGCGGCGCCCAAGGATTGCCACCGTGGACTTCAACCTCTCGCGCGATCAGGCCGCCTTCCAAAACGAAGTCAAGCAGTTCGTCACCACCCTGCCTGACCGCGCAGCGCCAGATTTCGATGACACGGTACGGAAGGAACTCGCTGCCCGCGGGTGGACGGCGCTCGCCTGGCCGAAGGAGTACGGCGGGCTTGGCGCCAGCCCGATGCAACAGATGGTCTTCAACGAAATCATGGGGTACGAGCGCATTCGCGCTTCCAGTATGGGCACGATGTGGGTCGGCCCATCGCTGATGATCTACGGCACGGACGAGCAGAAAGAGCGCTGGCTGCCGCGCATCATTTCCGGCGAAGACGTGTGGTGCACGCTCTACTCCGAACCCGGGGCCGGCTCCGACCTGGCCGCCCTCCAGACCCGCGCCATCCGCGACGGCGACGAGTACGTGGTGAATGGCCAGAAGATCTGGACGAGCGGCGCCCACCGCTCGAACTGGGGCTGGCTCGCGGCCCGCACCGACCCCGATGCTCCGAAGCACCGCGGGATCTCGATGTTCTGCCTGCGCATGGACTCCCCCGGCATCACCGTCCGCCCGCTGGTCAATATGACGGGCAACCATGAGTTCAACGAGGTGTTCTTCGACAACGTCCGCATTCCCGCGTCCCAGCGCGTGGGCGAGGAGAACCGCGGCTGGTACGCGCTCGCCGTCGCGCTCGACTTCGAACGTTCGTCCATCGGTTCGACGTCGGGCGCGCGCCGGTCGCTGGACGACTTCATCGGCCGGATCAGGTTGGGCGAGCTTTCGCTCAACCCGGCGACGAAGGCGCGGCTCGTCGATTGTGTCATCGCCGCCCAGGTCCTGCGCTTCGTGGGGTACCGGATTGCCGCCGAACAGGAGAAGACCGGGATTGCCCCGACGCTCCTCGCCCAGATGGCCAAGCTCTGTGCGATGGAACTCAACCAGCGCATCACCTCGATGACGATGCAGGTGATGGGCATGGCGGGCCAGGCGCATGCCCCGGCATCGCCGCTCGAGGAGCTGACACACGGCTATCTGCGCTCGGTAGCGAACACGATCGAAGGCGGTACGAGCGAAATCCAGCGGAACGTCATCGCTACCCGTGGGCTGGGGATGCCCAGGGGCTAGGCCCGAGCCCCGAGGACGGGAGAAGCGATACACTGCCGCGCACCTTTTCCCTCGGGGGCAGCCATGCAGGTCGGCGTCGTCTTTCCACAAACCGAGATCGGGAGCGACCCTGCGGTTATCCGCGACTTCGCGCAGGCCGCGGAGGACCTCGGCTATTCGCACATCGTCGTCTACGACCACGTCCTCGGCGCAACCCACGACCGCGAACCGCGGCTGACCGGGCCGTACACCGAGAAAACCCCGTTCCACGAGCCGTTCGTCCTGTTCGGATACCTTGCCGGGCTCACGAAACGCATCGGCTTCACCACAGGGGTCATCATCCTCCCCCAGCGCCAGACCGCCCTCGTGGCGAAGCAGGCGGCAGAGGTCGACATCCTCAGCGGCGGCCGCCTGCGCCTCGGCATCGGCACCGGCTGGAACTACGTCGAGTACGAAGCCCTGAACGAGAACTTCCACAATCGCGGCAAGCGCCAGGAAGAGCAGGTCGAGGTCTTGCGGAAGCTGTGGACCGAGCCGGTGGTCGACTTCACCGGCAAGTGGCACCGCATCGACCGGGCGGGCCTGCAGCCCCTCCCGGGGCGCTCTATCCCCATCTGGTTCGGCGGCACCGACGAACGGGTCATCGAACGCGCCGCGCGCATGGGCGACGGCATGTTCCCGCTCTTCCAGCCCGTGGGCGACGCGGGCAAGGCAGCGTTCGAAAAGCTGTTTGGCTACCTGGCGAAGTACGGGCGAGATCGGCAGTCCTTCGGGCTCGAGGGGCAGGTCGGCTACCAGGCCGGGCCCGAAAAGTGGGGCCAGCACGCCGAAGCCTGGCGCGAAGTCGGGGCCGACTACATCTGCGTGAGGACGATGAACGCGGGGCTGGAGACGCCGCAGGACCACATCGATGCGATCCGGCGCTACAAGGCGGAGGCGGGGGTGTAATGCAACCCGACCCCTCCCGCATCGACCTTTCGCTCGATTCCCGCGCAATCACCTTCGAGAACCCGGCGGGTGCGCGCGGCGCGGGCGGCACCGCGCACGGCGGCAGGAAGGGCGCGCCCTCCAGGAACCTCGCCCCCGGAGACACGGTTGAGCTGGCGAACATCGAGGGCCCCGGTACCGTCCGCCACATCTGGATGACGTTCCCGCCGGCCCCGCCAGAGGTGATGCGCGGGCTCTGGATGGAAGTCTTCTACGACGGCGCGACGGCGCCCTCGGTGTCGGTCCCATGCCTCGACTTCTTCGCGATGCCGCTGGGCCGGCCCGTCGCCTGCCACTCCGCCCTCGCTTCGGCACAGGAAGGGCGCGGCTTCAACGCCTACTACCCGATGCCGTTCCGCCGGGCCTGCCGCATGGTCCTGCACAACGATAGCGGCCGGGCGCTGCCGTTCTACTACCAGGTGGATTACTCGCTCGATCGCGCGCTCGCTGCCGATGCGGGCTACCTGCACGCCAGCTTTCGCCGTGAGAACCCGACGACGCTGAAGCAAGACTTCGTGATCGCGGACGGGCTGCGCGGGCCGGGCCGCTTCCTCGGCTGCGCCGTTGGCATCCGCACGATCGACCGCGCCGACTGGTACGGCGAGGGCGAGGTGAAGGTGTACCTCGACGGCGACAGCGCGCTGCCGACCATCTGCGGTACCGGCCTCGAGGATTACGTCGGCAGCGCCTGGGGCATGGGCGCCCACTTCGCGCATTACGCGGGCGCGCCGCTGGAGGTGCGGGACCCGGAGCAGCGCCGGGGTGTGCCCGATTTCTTGGCCTTCTACCGCTGGCACCTCCCGGACCCGGTCGTCTTCCGCGAAACCTGCAAGGTCACGATCCAGCAGATCGGCTTCGCAAGCTTCCGCGACGGCCAGGAAGCCGAGTTCGAGGCGTACAACCGCTCGAACCCGCCCGCCGGCGCCGGTTGGACCATGCACCCCCGCCCCGGCGTGCTCGCAACCGGCATCGCCGAGCGCGTGGACGACTACTGCGCGACGGCGTTCGTGTACTGCATGGAGCCGCAGCCCGTCCCGCCGCTGGACATCGCGGCCGCTCTGGCTGACATCGGGCGCAAGCCCTACGAGGGCCCGAGCGCCATGGAACGGGCCTTCGGGTTCGGGTAAGGGTGCGGCGCGCTTCTAGGCGACAGCCAGTTCTTTCGCCCTGCGCCGCGCGACCTCTTCGCGCACTACCGGCGCCACCTTCGTGCCGAGCAGCTCAATCGCCCTGAGAGTCTCTTCGTGCGGCTGAGGGCCGACGCCCAGCTGGGCCACGAACCGGTCGTGGTGGAACAGTTCGTATTCGTACAGGATTTTCTCGATGACCTCGTCGACCGAGCCGACGACGAGGGCGCCCATGGGCGAACGGAGCGACTCGAAGGCGTTGCGCGTCATCGGCGACCAGCCACGTTCCCGCCCGATGGTAGTCATCAGTGCGGAGTAGGGGCCGAAGAACTGGTCGGCCGCCTGCTGCGAGGTTTCGGCGACGTGGGTGTGCGAATTGATTGCCACTTTCAGTTGCGAAGGGTCGTGCCCGGCATTGCGGGCCGCCTCGCGGTAGTAGTCCACCAGTGGCTGGAAGCGCGCCGGCGCGCCGCCGATGATCGCGATCACGAGGGGCAGCCCGAGCCTCCCCGCGCGTTCGACGGAGCCCGGGTTGCCGCCAACGCCGACCCACACCGGCAGCTTCGCCTGGGCCGGCCGGGGGTATACACCGCGCCCGTCGATCGGGGCGCGGAACCTGCCCTGCCAGGTCACGACTTCGTTGTCGCGGACCTTCAGCAGGAGTTCCAGCTTCTCCGCCGCGAGCTCGTCGTAGTCATCGAGGCTGTAGCCGAAGAGGGGGTAGCTCTCGGTGAACGAGCCCCGCCCGGCGGTGAGCTCGGCCCGCCCGTGGGAGAGCAGGTCGACCGTCGCGAACTCCTGGAAGACGCGCACGGGGTCGTCCGTGCTGAGGACGGTGACGGCGCTCGTGAGCTTGATGTTCCGCGTCCGCATCGCCGCCGCTGCGAGGATGACGGCCGGGGTCGACGCCGCGAAGTCGGGCCGGTGGTGCTCACCGACGCCGAACACGTCAAGCCCGACGCGGTCCGCGAGCTCGATCTCTTCCATGAGGTTCGCGAGCCGCTGCTCGGCGCTGATCCTGTGGCCCGAGGAATCAGAGTAGGTATCGGCGAACGAGGAGACGCCGATTTCGAACGGTTCGTGAGTCATAGTGAGACCTCCGGGAGTGCTTGTTATCGTAGCATAGTTGCTTACGAAAGAGAAGCATCAGCGGAGAGGACCTCGCGCAGTTGGGCAAGGGCCCGCGCCTGCTTGCCCTTCACGGCTGCGAACGTCATGCCCAGGACGGCCGCCGTTTCCTGCGCGCTCAGCCCGTGGACGAACCGCAGCATCAGCACTTCAGCCGACGCCGCGTCCAGCCGTGCGAGCGCTCGCGCAAGGTCCAGGCGCTCGACGTCGAGGCCCGGGTCGCTGCCGGCATGGTCGCGCGCGTCGATAGCGACGACAGGAGGGCGCTTCAACAACCGGCGGCGGTGGTTGTTGACCGTGTTGCGGGCGATGCCGAACAGCCAGGCCCGCACGGGCAGGCCCTGGTCACCGAACCGGGCAGCGTTCGCCCAGGCCTCGGCGAAGACCTGGCTGGTCACGTCCTCTGCCTCCGGCCCCGGCCCGAGCCTGCTGGCGGCGTAGCGGTAGATCGCGCTGTGTTCGGCCTCGAATACTTCCCTCCAGGCGTCGGGGTCGCGCCTGCGCAGGGCGTCCCCCGAGCCGCCCGCCCGAGGCGCCTGGTGGGCCTGCCGTCCAGCCCGGAGGACGCTGCTGAGCAGGACGACGAAGGCGCGCCAGTCCCCGGAGGGACGTGGCGCTGCGGCCGGGAAGGCGGTCACCGGCGCTCCTCCATCTCGGGAGGCTCGGAGGGCTCGCCCTCGTCGCCCTTCTCCTCCTCATGCTCAGGCTCGTGGTCTTCACCCTCTGGCTCCTGGTGCTCGGCTTCGGGGTGCTCCTCTTCGGTGCCGTCGTCATCGTGCTCGCCGGGCTCCGCGTCGGCGACGCGGTCGTCCGGTGATGGAGTGGGCGAAGGGGTGGCAGGCGGCGCCGGTGAGGGCGAGGGCGAGGGGCCGGCGCCGGGGCCGGAAGGTGGCGGCCCCGGGTTGGAAACTGCCGGCCCGGACGGCACTGCCGCCTGACCGGACCCCGGGCCAGGAGGGTTCGCGGGGGCCTGTGGGGTCGGCGTCCCGGGGGGCGGCGTCTTCGAAGCGCCCGGTGTGGGCGTGGCCGCCGCTGAAGGCGCCGCGTCTCGCGGCGCATCGTCCGCACTACCCGGGCGCGAGTCGCCCGGTGGCGCTTCCGCGTTGTCCGCGGCGGCGCCCGGGTCCGGTGCCGGCTCGCCGGCGGGATGGTCTCCTTCGAGGGCGGCTTCGCTTTGCGTGTCCAGGGGCGGCGCCACGGGGCCGCGGCGGCCGAGCTCGAGGTGTGGCGCGAGGTTCGAAACGGCCGAATCAGCCAGCCGCACGGCGCCGCGCACTGCCTCGGCAGGGCTCACCCCTGTCGCGGTGCTGGTTGCCCCGCCGAGCAGCGACGCTGCGAGCGCGCCGGCCGCGAACCGATGCGCCAGCCTGGACCGGGAAGTCTCGCCCGCTGCCAGGAACGGCAGCCAGATGGCGAAACTGCGGCGGCGCCGGCCGGCCATCACCTCCTCGAAGCGCGCCGCCATCCGGCGCGACGCATCCTCGGCGGGGGCTGCCGGGCGCAGGATGACGAGCCGCCGGGCCAGCCGAACAAGCGCAGAGAGTTCCCGGCCCGGCGGGACCAGGCCGGCTTCGAACGCGTTCTGCAGCTGTTCCGGCGTGTACGTCATCTCAAGCAGCCTGTGCCTCCGGCCTTACCGGTACATTCGACCGCCGGACGGCCGCCCGCCGGTAGGTGATGCGGAGCATGACGCCGAACACCACCGCCAGCGTGGTCGCGAGGTAGACCGTCATGAGCCATGTCGAACGCGAGTCCGTGCCCACGGAGAGCCCGTGCCAGAACGCGCCCGCGAAGGACGCGAACGAGCCGTAGTGGAGGTAGCGCCAGGCGCGCATCCCTATCCGCTTGCGGAACCAGAAAGACACGCTCACCACGCCCGACAGGTAGAGCGCAAGCGTCCCGATGCCGGTCAGCCAGCGCTCGTAGTAGGACCCGAAGGGGACGAGGACGTCGAACAGGCCAAACCTCGTCCAGCCGTCCGGGATGAGCACGAGGGCGTGCGCCAGCCCGAGAAGCACACCGGCAATGGCGGCCGTCTGATGGAGTGCGAGCAGCCGCGCGCGGCTCAGGATCCCGTCGAACCAGGCCGACGACATGAGCAGGCCGCCGACGAGGCCGAGCCAGAGGAAAAGGTAGCTGGCGATGCCGGCCGCCCGCGACGCGTACCACGCCCCGTGCGGACCCGTTTCGGCCAGGCCGCGCGTGACGGCGGCCCCGGCGGCACCGTTGCCGATGAGGATTCCCGCCGCCACGGCGGCCGTTGCGATCACGACGATTTTCACGCTCATGACCCCTTCGACTGCTTCGGCGGGGTGGTTGGCCGCGGGTCCGGCGGCGCTGTTGGCGCGGGCGCGGCCTGGGTGGGCGGAGGCGGCGGCGGAGGCGGCGGCACCGTTGGCGGAGGCGCCGAGGCTGCCGGCGGGTTCGCCGGTTGCGCGGGTGCAGGGTTCGACGACGCCGGCGCCGGGGGCGGAGGCGGGGCGGACTGCGCAGGGGCAGCCGGTTGTTCCGGCGCGGCCGCTGTGCCCGCATCGTAGGGGACCGCCGTTGGCCGGGGGTTGCTGGTCGTCGCCGGCGGCGCCGGTTTGGTGGCGTTGGCAGTCGGAGGCGCCGGCTTCGTAGGGGCCGTCGCGGCCGGCTGTTCCGCAGCGGTGGGCTGGCTCTGCGGGGCGCCCTGCTGGCCGGCGGCGCTGGCCGCGCGAGGGGCGCTCGCCGGTGGGGCCTGGGGCTTCGGGGCCGCCGCCACGGCCAGCGGCGCCTGGCCCGCATCCGCTGCGGTGGCGGCCGCTTCCGGTGACGTTGCGCCGTCTGCCGTCGCAGGCTGTCCGATGAGCACCCAGTCCTGGGCGACGGGGTCCCAGCGCCACCCGTCCTGCTCGATAACCTCGTTTGCCAGCGCCTGGAGTGGCGCCTCGGCGCCGGCCTCGCTGGCCGGGGCGGGCGCGGTCAGCGCCACCCCCGCCCAGAGCGAGACGAACGAGCCGACTGCGGCAGCGCCGGTGACGACCCGGGTCATGAGGAAGCGGGACTTCTTCTTCGCGGCGTTAATCATGGTCCTCATCCTCCTCGTCCTCGTCCTCGTCCTCGTCTTCGTCTTCGTGCTCGTGCTCTTCCTCGTCCTCCTCTTCGTCCTCCTCTTCGCCGCGGTCGTCATCGTCGTCGTCGTGCCAGCCGCCGGCCGCCGCGGGGGATGGCGCTGCCGCGGGCGGTGATGCGGCTGGGATGGACTGGGCGGGAGGCGGTTCGGCAGCGGCCACCCGCGGCTGGTTGGCCACCGGTACCGGCGAAGGAGCGGCTTCGGAAGTAAACGTCGGCGCGGCGGGCGGCGTTGCCGAGGGTTTGGGCTGGGGCGCTGCCGTCGGAGATGGCGCGGCTGCCGGCGAGGCAGGCGGGGTGGCTGGCGGGGCCGGCTCCTGCGACTGCGGAGGCTCCGACGGCAACGGTACAGCCGTCTCTTCCTCGCCGCTCCCCAGGAGGGCGACCCAGCGGGGCGCGGCCGCTGGCGCCTCCGTTGTGGCGGGCTGCGCGCCGGCTTCGCTTGCGGGGGCAGCTTCGCTCCGGAACGAGGCACGCACGAGTGCCTGGTTCCCGACCGTTTGGATGGGCGCTGTTGCTGTGTCGATCACCGTGTCCAGGCCGAAGATGCTTCCGCCGGCGGCCCACACCACGCCGGCGCCGGTGAGCGCCGTCGTCGTGGCCGCGAAGGCGAGCGAGCCGATTCGATTCATGCTTCCCTCCCTCGGGTTGAGTCGGGAAGCACATGGTTGGTTATGGGCGAAACGGACCGCTGGTTCTGTAGCCGTTCGGGAAACGCTCGGAGAACGGCGTGTAAAACTTGCTCACGTACGAGTGACCCGCCCGCTGATTGCCCGGCCGCACAAGGCCGCCGCGAAGGGTGGCTATAATCGCCGCACCTTCTCCTGGGGGCTTCCCATGGCGTTCCAAACCGGCCAGTTCCGCGGGTTCGAAACAGCGATCCACGACCCCGGCATCGCCGTCTTCACCTTCAACCAGCCCGAGCGCCTCAACGGCCTCACCCAGGCGATCAAGCGCGACCTCATCGAACTGCTCACGCAGGCCCAGATGGACGACCGCGTCCGCGTCGTCGTGTTCACGGGCCAGGGCCGCGCCTTCAGCGCCGGCGACGATGTCACCGGCAGGCCGCTGCCCCCCGGCCCACAGCTCATGCCCGATATCTACCCCGGGCATCGCGAGCCCATCGGCACCTACGAGGGCCTGCGCGTCCACAGCCAGACGGTGAACAGCGCCATCCGCAACCTGGACAAGCTGAGCATCGCGGCGATCAACGGCATCGCCATCCAGACCGGGCTCTCGCTGGCCCTTTCCTGCGACTTCCGCATCGCCTCGCGCGAAGCGCGCCTCGGCAGCGCGACGTTGCGCTTCGGCCTGCTCCCGGACGAAGGCGGCCACTACCTCCTCGTCCAGCTCATGGGCGTGGCGAAGACGATGGACTTCCTGATGCGCAAGAAGATCGTGCCCGCAGCCGAAGCGCTGGACCTCGGCCTCGTGCACGAAGTCTGCGAACCGGCCGAGCTCATGGACCGCACGATGGCCCTCGCGCGGGAGCTCGCGAACGGCCCGCAGGTCTCGATGCGCCTGCTCAAGCGCACCGTCTACAACGCGGCAGAGATGACCTGGGCCCACGCCCTCGACGACATTGCGGCGAAGACCGCGATCAGCGACCACCACCCGGACGCGCGCGAGGGTGTGGCCGCCTTCCGGGAGCGCCGCGAACCGAAGTTCAACGCCTGGCTGGAGTAGCTCAGGCCTCCAGGTCCACCGCCACCACTACCGCTGCCCGCCCCCAGCTCGACAGGTCGTTGCCGTAGCCCGGCTGGTACTTCGGCACGACGAGCGCGCGGGCCGCGGTGTCCTCCTCCGTGCCGCGCTCCACCACGCGGCCCCTCCCGGGATGGGTGACGCCTTCGATCCGCACGGTGACGCGCGGCTCCGCGAGGATGTTGCGCACCCAGTGCGCCTTCGGCCCGCGCGCGTCTTCGCCGCTGCCGCTGAGCATGTAGACTGTGTCCCCGATGAGCCCGAACCAGATTTCGATTTCGCGCGGTTCGCCGCTCTTCCGGCCCGTCGTCGTCAGGTAGCAGTACTGCGCATCGCCATTCACGTTCACGGTGACACCCGGGGCTTTCGCCGCCGCCTCAAATCGCCGACCAGCCGGCGTCCGAAGGCAGCACCACGCCGTTCACGTTCGCTGCGTCCCGGCTCAAGAGGAACGTTATCGGGGCAGCCACTTCGGTTGCGTGCGCCACGCGCGGGATGTTCACCTGCATGAACGCCCCGAGCCGCTGCTGCGCCATCGCCGACTTGAACTCCGCCCGGATGTTCGTGGCCGTGGCGCCCGGTGCGACCGCGTTCGAACGGATGCCCAGCGGCCCGTAAATCACCGCGCAGCTCTTCGTGATGCCGATCACCGCGTGCTTCGAAGCCGTATACGCCACACCGGCCGCCGACCCCCGCAGCCCCGCCTCCGAGGTGATGTTCACGATCGAACCCGAGCCCGCATCGAGCATGCGCGGCACCACCGCCCGCGTCAGCCGCACGATCCCCTCCACGTTCACGCGGAACACCCGCGCCCAGACTTCGTCGCTGACTTCGTGGATCGGCGTGAAGTCGTCCATGATGCCGGCCACGTTCGCGAGGCCGTCGATCCTCGCGCCGGCGGCGGCCGCGATCGCCTGCGCGCCCTCTTCGCTGCTGACGTCGCCGGCGACCGCCACGAGCTCGAGCTCCGGGTTCGCTTTGACCAGCTCGTCCAGGCGTTCCGCGCTGATGTCGGAGGCGATGACGCGCCCGCCCTCGCGGGCGACGCGCAGCGCGACCGCCTTGCCGATGCCCGAGCCCGCGCCGGTGACGATGACCGTCTGGCCGGCGAACCGCGCGGGGGTGATCACTTCGCTCCACTGTGCCGGCGCGGGTTGCGTCATCTTGCGGCCCTCCTTCGCAGTCTCCCCGCATTATCCGCCATCCGCGCGCTGCCGGGTGCCAACCGGGCCTTCGCCTTCGCTCGAGGCCGCTCGACCATCGAGGCCAAACCCAAAGGAGGCACCGTCCATGGCCCTGACCCTCGTCGAGGCGTCGAAGCTGAGCAACGACACCCTGCTCGCCGGCGTGATCGAAACCATCGCCCAGGAGAGCCCCGTCCTGCAGCGCCTGCCGTTCATCGAAATCGTCGGCAACGGGCTCACCTACAACCGCGAAAACGCCGCCCCCGCCGCCGACTTCTACGATGTCGGCGACGACTGGGACGAGAGCACCCCCACCTTCACCCAGGCCACGGCGACGCTCCGCATCCTCGGTGGCGACGCTGACATCGACAACTTCCTCAAGTCCACCCGTTCGAACATCCAGGACCTCGAAGCGGCCGTCGTGCAGTTGAAGGCGCGCGCCGTGCAAACCCTCTTCGACGACACCTTCGTGAACGGCGACGACAGCGTCGACCCGAAGAGCTTCGACGGCATCGACATCCTCTGCGGCGCCGGGCAGACGGTGAGCATGGGCGCCAACGGCGGCGTGCTCACGCTCGCGAAGCTCGACGAGATGATCGACAAGGTGCGCGGCGGCAAGCCGGACCTGCTCCTCATGAGCCGCCGCTCCCGCCGCACGCTGAACGAGCTGGCCCGCGCCTCCGGCGGTTTCCTCGAAGCCGACCGCGACGAGTTTGGCCAGATGCTCCAGTTCTACGACGGCATCCCCATCGGCATCTGCGACTACATCGCCGACGACCAGACCGTCGGCACGAGCAACGACTGCAGCACGATCTTCGCGATGCAGTTCGGCGAGGGCGCCCTCAGCGGGCTGACCGCGCCGGGCGGGCTCAGCGTCGAACGCGTCGGCAGCCTGGAAGCCAAGGACGCAAGCCGCATCCGCGTGAAGTGGTACGCCGGCCTCGCCCTGTTCAACAGCGTGAAGCTGGCCAAGCTCACGGGCGTGCGCGCGGCGTAGGCGGGCCGTCCATCTGCAGCCGCTGGCGATTCGCACTCGAAGGCCCCGGACCCCTCCGGGGCCTTTCGCTTGCCCCGGGTATGCGCCATCCCGGCGCGAGCGGCCGTGTGCGCCAGTTCACACAGGCCAGCCATGGCACTTGTTGCGGCACGGTTGACGGCTGAGAATCCCGCCGCCACTCCCGGCGCGGCGGGCGCGAAGCGAAACACTGGAGGCCCATCATGAAGGCTCGGACCGCGGCGGTCCTTTTCCTCGGGAGCGCGCTCGCCCTGACCGCGGCCTGCGGCGGCGGCGGAGACGACGACGACGATGACGACGACAGCAGCGGCGGCTTCGGCGATTCCCGCAACAACAACGACGACGACGACGACGACAGCGGGGACGAGGCCCTCTTCGGCTCAGGCGGCGGCGGCACCCTCAAAGTCGATGGCAAGAGCTACAAGGTCCAGCTCAAGAGTTGCATCCTGAAGCACGAAGCTTCCGGTAACCTCACCGGCTGGGACGGCACCCTCGAGGGCAAGAAGGGCAGCACCTTCGCCGGCTCCGGCGTCGGCGAGACGGTGACGGTCGCGATCTCGTTCGACGAGAAGTCTGGCTTCCTCGCCCAGGCCGACGGCCTCGACATCGACGGCCGCAACGTCTCCTGGAAGGGCGAAGGCATCACCCTCCCCGACAGCAAGTCCGCCGACATCGAATTCGACCTCAAATGCGACAAGTAGGCGCCAGGCGCGGGTAGTCGCGGAGCTCCGCCTCCGCTGGCGCCATGCGCCACCCCCGACCATCACCTCAACGAGGGACGGCCAACGGCGGACGTAACCCCAAACGGAAGGCCCCGGTTTCCCGGGGCCTTCTCGCTAACTGCTAACTGCGGACGGCTAACGGCTCAACCGCTAGCGCCGCTTGCGCCCGAGGGCGAGTGTCGCCAGGCCGGCGCTGAGGGCCGCGAGGCCTGCCAGCATCAGCAGCACGTTCAACCCGCCGGAGGCGCCGCCGAGGAGGCCGTTACCGGCGCTCGGCGCGATGGGCGTGGCGCCCGGCGTCTTTTCGCCGGCGATGGCGGTCACCGTCGGCGAGCTGCCCGAAGTCGGCGTTGTCGGCGAGGCCGTCGGGGTCGTCGGGGTGGCCGTCGGCGTCGTGGGAGTCGCCGTCGGGGTAGTCGGAGTCGTCGTCGGCGTCTGCTGGCGGCAGTCCTGGCACGGCGGGTCCGAAGTCGTCCGCCGGTTCAGGAAGGTCAGCGTCTGGCCGTTCGGCGTCTGGTTCGTGAAGCTGCCGCCCGCCGGGCTCACCAGCACGAAGCCGGGGCTCGCCGCGTTCGGCTGCACTTCCGTCACCACGTAATCGGTGCAGAGCGGCAGGCCCGTGAAGCTCAGGTTGCCGTTCGCATCCGTCTGGCCGACGAAGTTGATGCCGCAGCCGGCCGAGACCAGGGTGAAGGTCCAGCCATCGTCATCGTTCGGGGCAGCGACGTCCGGCCCGCTGTTGTGGCTGGTGACTGCCTGCTTGTGGATGTTGATGGAGCCGAGCTGCTGGTTGTAGAAGCGGATGATGGTGGTCCCGCCGTTCGGGATCGTCGTCCCCGCGACCGTGCTCGCGCCGATGGTTATGCCGTCGACGGTCGTGTTCGTGACGTGCCAACCCGCTGGCATTTCCTCGGTGACCATGAACAGCGTGCCCGAGATCTGGCCGGGGTAAGTGATCGAACCGAAGTTCGGGTCGCCCTGGTTGGCCTCGGTCGGGACGGTCTCGTTGATTGGGCCGCCGACAGTGGTCATGTCCCAGCCGCCGATGGGGCCCTCGCCGAGGGCAACGTCGTTGGCGTCGCCGTCACCGTTCACGTCCCGGTACTTCTCGATGCGCAGGTCACCGCTGTTCAGGGTGATGCCGTCGTCGCGGTTGAAGAAGGTGATGGTGCACACGGGCGTGCCCGTCTGAACCTCGACCACCATGGCCGCGATGGAGCGCACCAGGCCGAGGACCTGGTCGACCAGTGTTGTCGCAATGCCGCCACACTCGCCGGGAACGAAGATATCGAGGTCCCACGGCTCCGGGTTGTTGGCGAGGATGAAGTTCGGGGTGTTGTCCGCGTCCGGGTTGTCGCCGGGCAGGACGGAGTAGCCCTCCAGGATGAAGCCGGGCGGGACAAGCTCGTTGAAGTTCACCTGGCCCGGGGAGACCTGGAGCAGGATGCACTCCGGCCCGCCGCCCTCGGTCACGTTGAAGATGGTCACGACCTGGACGGCCGGGTCCTCTTCGCTCGAATCCGAAGCCTGGAACTGGAAGTTCGTGTCCGGGTTGATGATCGCGTTCGGCCGCCAGACCTTGCACAGCTTGATCGTCTGGTCGCAGAGGTCCGGGTCGGCGTTGACATTCTGGTGGGTGTCGGTGTCGGTTTTGTCCGGAAGCGAGGTGGGCTGCGCCTCGAACTTGCCGATCCACACCTCTACGGTGTTCGGTACGTCCGTGCCTTCGCAGGTCGCAACGGGCGTCGTCGTGGTCACGCTGATCACGAGCGTGTCGTTGTCATAGACGCTGCACGGGATGCCGGTTGCGATGCTGCCGCCGCCACATATGCCGCCGGAGACCACGGTGTGCGACACAGCGCTCTGGTCGCGCACCCAGATCGCGACGTCCACGTCGGAGCTGTTCTGAATACGGATCGTGAAGGTTGGCGGTTGCGTCGTATCCGACGTTTCCTTGTCTATGGTGATGCACGAGGCATCCGGTTCCGCCGTGTGCGTGAACTCCTCGGTGTCGGACGACTGGAAGTTCTGCGCGGTCGCCGCGGTGTTGCTGTCCTCGAAGTTGTCGCAAACGGGGTTGAAGCCCTGTGGCAGTGGCGTCGTGACCGTGACGGTTGCCACGGAGTTTGCGGCCACCTGGCAGGTGAAGTTGTCGCCGTTCTGCGAGAACGTGACGCACTGCGTCGTGTCCTCGAACGAGACACCCGGGTCCCAAATGGTGACCGACTGCGCGGACGCGAAGGTGTTCGTGATGACGATGTCCCAGTCGATGTGACTGCCGTGCATCTCTCCGGCCTTCTTGTCCCAGGTGATGGACCCGCACAGCTCCGGGTTGCCCTGGAGGGTGATCTGGGGACCGTTAAAGTCCTGCCAGACAACCGCGAGGTCGCTGACGTTGATCTGGGCAGTGTTGTTGAAGTTCTGTGGGTCGCACGTGCGCGTCGGGGTCGGCACGGGCCGGACCACCCACGAGACGCTGCCGCCCGCGGGGATCTGGCACGAGGAGCCGTTCGCGCCCGTCAGCGACGTGCCGCCCAGGTCGCAGAAGTTGTTCCCGCCGGAGTACGTCGGGCCACTCACGATCGCGACGTTCGTGTCACGCACCTGCGCGCTCTTCGGGTTCACGCCGTTTGCAGGGTTCGAGACCGTGATCGTCCAGGTCACCTGGCTCGGGTTAGTGGTCGAGGCCGGGTTCTGGCCCGTGAGCGTCTTGGAGAACGTCACGTCGCCAGGCGGGGTGTACTGGTTCTTGAAGCAGATCGTGATCGTTTCGTTCTGGTCGACGTTCACAAGGTCCGGGAAGAAGAGGTGGCTACCCGATGCAATGCCTCCCGCCGTGAAGCCGTCGCCAGGAAGGATCCCATTCACGTCGTTCTGGCAGGTCGCCGTTGACGAGGCAAGGTAAGCCCAACCGACGATCGTCCAGCCTGGGCCGCCGTTCGTTTCGGTGACGGTGAAGTCGTCGAGATCGCCGCTCCCGTTTCCGTCTCCAGTCATAATGCCCGTGACAACCTGAGTGTAGTCGTCACCCACGGCCACTGTGTCGTTGTAGTCAGAACCCGCCCCGTTCCCAAGATCGTCGATGTTGACTACGAAGTTGGTGGGGGGCGGAGCTGTGCCGACCACGGTCTTCTTGACGATGATCGTAGCGGTACAACCCGACGGCGCGGCTGGTGCGGTGATGTTGTACGTGGCGGGGAAGCCGCCGCCGGATGCCCCAACGGTCGTCCACTTTCCGTCACCATCCTTTGCGAAGAGGATGATCTTTCCGCCCCAACTCGAGTTGAACGTTCCCGCTCCGCCACTTCGGTTGAAGATTGTTCCGCCGCCATCAACGCCGCTCCACCACCACCGCACAGTGCCGCTTGGTTCTTGGCCGGCGGCGAAAGCGCTACTCGCAGGGAACCCGGCGGTGGCAAACGAACCGCTGAGACCCGATTCCCAGCTTGCGTCAAAGGCAGCGTTGTTAATGACAACGTCAGTCAGGACGATGAGGCGCTCGCTATCGCCGCCGACGTAGGTTGCGGTCGCACTCCAAGATTCGTCGCACTCCCGGTCCGGCGTGTAGACATTGTGGTGCGCGAAGGCCACGCTGATGACCGACACGCCCAGGATCGCCGCTGCGATGACCGCCATGAACGCGGCAAAGATCAACCCTTGCACGCGACGGCGGCTCTTCCCATGTAAGGCTAGAGTCATGAGTTTCCGTCCTTTGGTTCGGCCCCCGGGTCCCACCGGCGGGCCTGCTTGTGAGAGTCGAGCTGGCTTCCTCCCCTTGCTCGTCTTCCCCTCTCGTTGTGCTCTGCTTCCTGAACCGCCACCTCCCGGCAACGCTATGGTCTTGCCCCGTTCTTCTTGACCGCGAAACCGCCTGGGCCTTACACGCCGGCCGGGCTGCGCCGGGCGCGAAAGCTGCCACGCGGCGTCCACCAGCCCGCCACCCAGGTGGCGGTCGAGTGAACATTCTGCGGAAGAATAGGGTATTCCCCGATTTTCGTCAGTAGGTTTTTTGTATGAGTCAGTTCACAGAGGCCCTCAACCCCCCGGCCCCCTTCTCCCAGGCTTGGGAGAAGGGGAAGCTCCCAGCCCCGTCCCCCAGGCTCAGACATGAGAGAAGGGGGAGGGCCCCAGCCCCGTCCCCCAGGCTCAGACATGAGAGAAGGGGGAGGGCCCGCAACCGGTCCTCCCTGGCCTCAGGCCTGGCAAGCGGGCCCTGCGTGGCATACGATTCTGCGATTGTGAAGGACGCACCTTTGCGACGGGACAACGTCGCAGCCGCGCGGCGCCTCCGGCAAACGTCCACGAGTTCCGAAGACGCACTCTGGCAGCGCTTGCGCGCACGTCGCTTCCACGGTCTGAAAGTTCGCCGCCAGCACCCTGTTGGCGGGTTCGTCCTGGACTTCTACTGCGAAGACCTTCAGTTAGCTATCGAAGTCGACGGTCCCGTGCACGACGGACCAGTGGCCGCCGCAGCCGACGCCGAACGCCAACGCGCCCTCGAAGAGCAAGGCATCTGGTTCATCCGGGTCAGGGCTGAGGCCACCGACACCGAGATCCACGGTGTCCTGGCCGAGATTGAGCGGGAGTGCGGGTTCGTGTGAGTCTCGCGGAAGCCCGCACCGGGCCCAGCGCCGGCGAAGGGACACGGGCATAAGGATGCGCAGCCCCCCTTCTCCCAAGCCCGGGGGAAGGCGCCACCTGGCATGAGGATGCGAAGCACCCCCTTTTCCCAAGCCCGGGAGAAGGGGCAGGGGCGTGAGGATGCGAAGCCACCCCCTTCTCCCAAGCCTGGGAGAAGGGGGCTGGGGGGATGAGGGCCTACGGTTGGCACGCCCTGCAGAAACTCGTGATCCGCTGGTTCGCCGTGATCTCGGTGATGGTGGCGCCGCAGCGCGGGCAGGGTTGTCCGCCGCGGCGGTGGACGCGCATGAAGTCGCGGCGTTCTTCGTAGTCCAGCGTGCCGTCCTTCACCATTGCGCCCGCCACCAGCGGCGTCGCCCAGGCCATCACCTGGAGGGCGGCACGGTAGAGCCCGCGCAGCTCGTCGTCGCTCAGCTTCGTGCGCGGCGTGTACGGGTTGATGCGCGCTTCCCAGAGGATTTCGTCGCTGTAGGCGTTGCCGATGCCCTGCACGAACTCGGCGTTCGTGAGCACACCTTTGACCTGGCCGCGGTACTTCTTGATGCGCGCCAGCCACTCGTCCTCGGTCAGGGCCGGGTCCAGGAGGTCGGGGCCGTTCGTCGCCCAGTTCGGGATCGAAGCGAGCTGTTCGAGCGGGACCAGGTAGATCTTGCCCATCAGCCGCTCGTCCGAATAACGCAGCGAAAGGCCGCCTTCGATGCCGAGGACGAGGCACGTCTTCGCGCGCAGCTTCGTCTTCGGGTCCACGTACTGGAAGCGCCCCGTGAGCATGGGGTTGATCGCCAGCACGCGCCCCGAAGCGAGCGGGAACAACAGGAACTTGCCGTGCCGCTGGACGGGCCCGAAGGTGTCGCCGGGGAGGGTTTCGCGCACTTCCTGGGCGGGCGTGCGGAAGACGTGGGGGATGCGCGCCTCGGCCGAAGCGATGGACTTCCCGGCGATCTGGTCCGTGAAGTAGCCGCGGATGGCCTCGAGCTCGGGGATTTCGGGCATTGGGGGGAAGCGTAGCAGGCGGGGAGGGGTGCGCGGTGGTCAGTCCGGAGCTACGCCCTTGTGGGCGCCGTCCAGGTATCCAAGCACGACTTCGGTCCGGAAGAGGTCTGGCCCGGCTCTGCCAAATGCAGCAGCTTCCATCTGGCGCGAGGCCGCGAGCTCCGCTGCAATGAGCGGTCCAATCGCCTGGCGTAACCGGGCAGGATCAGTCGCCAGTGCCCCAACGGCCAGGCAGAAATCTAATGAGTCGTTGTGCACGAAGAATTTCCTCGGCACCTTCTGTTCAGCTGCAATGACGATGCCGTAACGCAGATACGGATAGACATTCTTGTGCTTGCGGGCTTTGGCATTGTACGTGAGTACGTCATGGGTGGTAATGCCCATTTTGAATTCGAAGACGACGCGTGGGATGAGAAGGGGCGATTCGTCCCCTTCGGAAACAACCTCAACCAGACAGAGGTCGGTCTGAAAAGCGGATTGCCCTCTCATCGGCTTACGGACGTCTGTTCTCACACGAAGGCGGTTATCGACAACCACCTCATAGTAGAGATTCAGTCCCACCTCGAGCCTGTGCCCGGGAGGCGTAATCGCCGCAGCCATCTGCTGAAACTGTCTGACGAACTCGGCTTCGTTCACGGGGCTGGATCTTAGCATCGCTCGCCGGCGGGGACTGAACGTGTGCCTTCGGTCTGGCGAGGCCACGTGACGTCCCCCGGCCCCGGCGAACGGAAAGGCCCCGGTTTCCCGGGGCCTTCCCTGTCGAAATGGCGAATGGCCTGCCGCGGACCGCTACCGCCGCCGCAGCGCCAGCACCGCGAACCCGCCGCTGAGCGCCACGAGGCCCGCGAGCAGCAGGAGCACGTTCATGCCCGCGCCCAGGCTCCCGGCGGCGTTGCCGGCGCTCGGCGCGATTGGCGTCTGGCCCGGCGTCCGCTCGCCGGCGATGTTGGTCACCGGCGTATTCGTCGGTGTGTTCGGCACGGCCGTGTTCGTCGGCGTCGCCGTCGGTGTGGTTGGCGTCGCCGTCGGCGTGCTCGTCGGCGAGGGCGTGATCGTCGGCTGGCGGCAGTCCTGGCACGGCGGGTCGAAGGTCGACCGCCGGTTCAGGAAGGTCAGCGTCTGGCCGTCCGGCCGCTGGTTGGTGAACGGCCCGGCCGGGGCCACCTGGACGAAGCCGGGGCTGGCCGCGTTCGGCCCGACTTCGGCGACCACGTAGTCCGTGCACACCGGCAGGCCGGTGAAGCTGACGTTGCCGTTCGCGTCGGTCTGGCCAACGCGGTGCACGTTGCAGGCCGCCGAGTCGACCGTGATGGTCCAGCCGTCGTCGTCGTTCGGGGCGGCAACCGGCGAGCCGTTGTTGTGCACCGTTTCGGCGTTCTTGTGGACGTGGATGTCGTCCAGGGGCTGGTTGTAGAAGCGGATGACGGTCGTCCCGCCGTTGGGGATGGTCGCGCTCCGCGTGATGGTGGCGCCGCCGCTCACGCCGTCGACCGTCGCGTTCGTGACCACGAAGCCCGCGGGGAGGTCTTCGGTGACGGTGTAGACGTGGCCGGTGGTGAGGCCGGAGAAGGTGATGGTGCCGCCCACGAGGCTGTGATCGCCGTCGACCGCCGGGTCGGGCCCGACGATGGTGACGTCCCACGGGGTGAGGCCTTCGCCCAGGGCCGCGTCATCCGCGTCGCCGTCCCCGTTGATGTCGAGGTACTTCTCGATGCGGAGGTCGCCTGTGGGCAGGCGGTCCTGGAGGTCGTGGTTGACGAAGGTGATGGTGCAGAGCGGCTGGCCGGTCGCCGGCATCACCAGCGCCTGGATGTCCGCCACGAGGCCCAGCACGCCGATGAGCAGCGCATCGCTCTGCCCACTGAGCGCCGGTGAGCACCCCAGCGGGGACAACAGGAACGCAGCGGGGTCGGTGGCGAAGTCGGCCGGGAAGGTCCCGTCAGGCGCGTTGCCGGGCTGGAAGTTCCAGCCGTCGAGGACGAAGCCGGCCGAAGCAAGCTCGTCGATGGTGACCGTGCCGAAGCGCACGTCCATGAGGATGCACTCGATGTCGCCGTCTTCCTCGACGCCGCCGATGCTCACGAGCTCGCCCGGGGGCGCCTCTTCGGCATCGTCGACGTTGAAGCTGAAGTTTGCGGCGGCGGCATCGGGCAGTTCGCCCTGGGCGTCCAGCCGCCAGGCCTTGCAGAGCTGGATCGTCCGGCGGCAGTCGAGCGGGACGTCGTCACTATCGCTGTCCAGTTCGGTCTGGCCCTGCATGAGGACGATGTTGTTGGTTGTCGTGCCACAGCCGGCGGTGGGACGCACTTCCATATGGACGGCCATGGTGTAGGTGCCAGGGTTCGTCCCGGCAAGGACCGTGCAGGTTACAGTCCCGGGCGTGCTTTCCTCGCAGTCGAACGAGTTACTCACTGGCGGTTCAAGGCTCCACAGATTCACGACCGAGTCGTCCCAGGTGTCGACGATCTGCAAGGGGCTTGCCGGCCGGCCGCCCGCGATGGTGACCGTGATGTCCCAGTGGAACTGTTCGCCCGGGGCGTACGGCTCGCTGCTGCCGTTCACGTTTGCGCTGACCTTCGCGACAGTGACGTAGGCGTTGCGCACGCAAACCAGGTAGTCGTCGTCGCCCTGGGGGACCGTGGGCGGGTCGTTGTACTCGCCGAGGTCCGTTGGGCAGCTTTGCTCGTCGTCGAGGGCGACGTAGTACCCGGCCTGGACCCAGCCCGCGGCCAGGCTCGTCTCGGCGATGGTCTGCTCGTCGAACGTGACGGTGTTCGTCTCGCCGGCGGAGGCTGTCCCGTTCGCCCCGAGCGTTTGGCTCCAGGCGTCGGAATCAGCGGTGGAGCCGCCAGGCGAGATCGTCCCGCTGAACGTCCCGCCGGGGTGCGTCCCGCCGGAGACCTTGACCACGCGGATGTCGCGCGTGCAAAGCTCGGGGGTGCTCGGGAACGTGTGTGACGCCGTCAGCGACTGCCCCTGCGTCGTCTGCAGCTGCGTGGTCCCGAAGAAAGCCACCACACTGTTGCTGACCGTCTGTTCCTGGCAGGACCTCGGCACAGTGGAGTAGATGGTGACGTTCGTCGTGCCCGTCGGGATGGACATGGCGCAGCCCAGCAGTTGGGTGGTGTTTTCCACGTCGCAGGTCAGGCCGCCATCGCCGTCGAGGGTCGTGCCAGACGTGTTCGGCTGATAGGTGTCGCTGAACTCGATGTTGGCCTCGGGTCCGGAGTTCACGAATCGGATTTCCCAGAGCGCCTGGCCCCCTTCGACGTTATCGAACGTCTTGTGGACCGTGATGCAGGAGGCGTCGGCCTGCGCGCTCAGCGTGATCGTCGGGCCGTTCGCGGTAACCGGGGGCTCGGTCCCGATCTGGAACGAGGCCGTGTTGTTGAAGTCCTGGTCCCGGCAGGTACGCGCCGGCGTGGAAGCGGGCGCCACCGTGAACGTGATGGTTGACTGCACGGTCGTGCTGCCCGGCATCGTGCAGGACACTCCGCCTGCCGAGGTCAGGGCAGCCTGGAAGGCCGCTGTTGCATTGTTCGGGGTGCAGTCGGCGCCGTTCGTGAAGGTTGGCCCCGAAGTGACGACCACACCCGAATCGCGGATCACGACCGTGCGGTTCGTGCCGGGCAGGCTCGCCGGGTTGGTCACCGTGACCACCCAGGCGACCGCCGCCGGGTCCGTCACCGTCACCGGGCTCGTGCCGCCGCCGGCCAATGTCTTCGTGATCGAAGGCTGGCCGGGGATGAAGACGGTCACGTCGGAAGTGCCCGTGCAGTCCGAGCCCTGGTTCGAACAGGCCGGGTGGGTGGCTGTCGCCGTGTTGGTCTTCGTGCCGGCGGTGGCCCCGGCGGAAACGACGGCGTCGTAGGTCAGCGTCTCGCCGTTGGCGGCATTGGCCAACACCCAGGTGACCGTGTTCGTGCCGGCGTTGTACGTGCCGCCGTCCGAGATGTTCGTGGCCGCTCCGATACCCGTGGGCAGGACGTCATTGACGGTGACGCTCGTCAGCGGGCCGTTCGTGATGGTGAGGGTAATGGTGTAGTGGACCGTGGTGCCGGGCGGCACCGCCCCGGTCGTGTCGTTGGACTTGGTCACGGTGAGGGTGGGCACGGCCGGCGCCGTGAACGTGTTCAGGACGCAGACGAGGTAGTCGTTGGTGTTCGCGGGCACGCTGGCGGGGCCGGCCGAATACGCCGTGGGCGAAGTCGGGCAGGCCTGGCCGCTATCGACGGCAACGTAGAACCCGACGTTCGTCCAGTTCGCCGGCAGGCTGGTTTCCGCCACGGTCTGGGCATCGACAGAAACGGTGTTGTTCTCGCCGGGGGCGCTGTTCGCCGCGTTGGCCGCGAGGGTCTGGCTCCAGGCGTCGTTGGCGGCGTCGGCGCCGCCCGGCGTGATGGTGCCGCTGAACGTGCCGCCCGGATGGGCCGCGGTCGTCGTAACCTTCTGGACGCGGAGACCGCGCGTCGTGACCGGCGGGCTGGTGAAGACGCAGTCGGATGGATCGGAGTTTGGCTCTCCCGACGGATAGGAGCAGACGTTCAGCAGCGTTGCGTTAGCGGGTTGTGGCGAGATATCGCCGAGTTGGATGCTGCACGTTGCCTTGAGGTCGTTCGGGAATTCATCGCCCGTCGCGAATGGGTCGTCATTGGTCACGGCGATGGAGCAGGAAGAGGTGAACGTGAGGTCTGGCGCTGGTCCACCGCAGCGGTCGACTTTCGAGTCCGCCTCACAGACGTACAGGAAGGTCGTCACAGCATTCGCCGGGTTGCCGGTAGCGTTGGCACAGATTGAGAAGTTGGCGAAACCGTCGCTGTCTGTGTCGAACAGCGAACAAGCGTCGAGTGACTGCCCCTGACCGGAGACACCCACTTCGTCCCAGTTCCAGGTGATTCCCAGCGTTGGAGGCGATGTGTCATCGATCGAGAGCTGGGTCAGGTCTTTCTGTCCCGGCTCATCATTGGCGCCTGCATCGTCCACAAAAGTGGCCGCGCCAGCCTGTTCGCTCTGCCAGATGGACACCCCCAAAAGGGCGCCGAAGAGTACCGCCATGAATCCCGCAAACAGCAAGATCTGCTGCCGCGCGCGGCTTTTCCCGTAAAGGGCAAGAGTCATGGTCAACCGTCCTCTGCAATGGAGCCACGGGACCGTCCTGCCCACGGGCAAGTTCGAAGGCCGGAGGAGGCTTCCCTTCCTGTCTCTGGCCTTCCGCTGCTACGGCTGCCTGTTCACCTCTCTGGACGCGCGGTTGACCTCGCAGCGTGGTCACGCAACGTCCACTTTGGCCGCTGTTGGCGGCCAACCGGTAGACAACCGGTGCGCAGAATACTCAGAGATCGCCCGCTCGTCAGTAGGTTTTGCGTATGAACGGCTTCACACAACGAGAATTGATATGTCTCCGTAACGTCAGGGTAAACCCTGATACAGCGGCGCGAGAGGAGGGGCCAGGGGAGCCCTACAAACTCTCCAGCACCCAGTTCAGCCCCAGCCCAACCGCCATCAGCGCGCCGAAGCGCATGTGGAGCTGGGCCGTGTGGAAGAGGGCGAGGTTGAGCTTCTTCGGGTTCCCGCCCGCGCGCACCACCTGGACGATGGGGCGCACGAACGGGAGCGTGCCCAGCGCCACCAGCGCCGGCCACGGCAGCGCGCCGGAGGCCCACGCCGCCACCAGCGAAACGTACGTGGCGATGAGCAGCAGGTACATCTCGCGGTTCGCCCATTCCCGCCCGATGACCGTCGCGATCGTGCGCTTGTGCGCTTTCCGGTCGTGTTCGATGTCGCGCAGGTTGTTCGCGTGCAGGATCGCCGTCACCAGGAAGGCAATCGGCAGCGAGGCGACGAACGCCTCCCAGCGCCACTCCTCCACCTGCACATACGAGGCGCCCATCACGATGATCGGGCCCATGAAGAAGAACACCGTCACTTCGCCCAGGCCGATGTAGGCCAGGTGCACAGGCCAGCCGGTGTAGAGGAACCCGGCGAGGGCGCTCGCGAGGCCGATCAGGAAGAGCTCCCAGCTCACCACGAGGCAGAGCGCGATGCCGATGGCCGCCCCCGCGGCGAAGCAGACCAGCCCCGCGATGAGCACCGAACGCGGGCTCAGGATGCCCCGCTGGATGAACCCCGCCATCCCCAGGGAGTCCGGCCCGTCGGCGCCCTTGCGGTGGTCGTAGTAGTCGTTCACGAAATTCGTGCCGCCCTGGAAGAGCACGCTCCCCAGCACCGCCAGCAGCGCGGTCCACCAGGTGAACCCTTCATCGGCGAAAAGCAGCGAACCCACGACGGCGGGCACGACGGCGGCGGTATAGGAAAAAGGACGGGACGCCTGGAACCAAGTCTTTGCGGCATTCACGGCGGGAAGGGTAGGGCTTCGCGCCTGCCCGCGGAAGTAAGCGCTACGGGTCTTCCGCTGTTGGCGCCGGTTCGCCCGGCAGGAACCAGAGGTAGAGGAAGCCCGCCACTCCGGCCACGAGCGACGCGCCGAGGATGCCCACCTTCGCTTCGTCCACCAGGAGCGCATCGTCGAAGGCGAGCCCCGTGATGAACAGCGAGACCGTGAACCCGATGCCGGCCACCAGCCCGATGCCCAGCAGGTGGGAGTAGCCGGTGTTCGCCGGCAGCTCGGCAAGCCCCGTGCGCACGGCAAGGTACGAGGCAGCGAGGATGCCGAGGGGCTTCCCCAGCACGAGCCCGAGCACGACACCGTGGGTGATTGCGCTGGAGGCCGCGTCCTCCACCAGGTCCGCGGTGAGGACGACCCCCGCGTTCGCCAGCGCGAAAATCGGCACCACCAAGTAGCTCACCCAGGGATGGAGGGTGTGCTCCAGTCGGTCCAGCGGCGACTCCGTGTCGCGGCTGAGCGCTTCGAACTGGCGCAGGAGCTGCTGCGCCTCGTCGCGTTCCCCGCGGTCCCGCGCGTGGCGGTACCCCACGAGCAGGTCCATGGCGTTTGCTTCGAACTGGCGCTGGTCGAACCGCGGGCGCGACGGCGTGAGCGCCGCGAGCACGACACCGGCGAGCGTCGCGTGCACCCCCGTCTTGTACACGGCCACCCAGAACACGATCCCGAGGACGACATACACGTCCACCGAGCGCACCCCGGCGCGGGAGGCAGCGATAATCGCGAGCGCGATGAGCACGGCCCACATCGCCGCTTCGAAGGAGATGGTCTCCGTGTAGAACAGCGCGATGACGAGGATTGCCCCCAGGTCATCGACGATCGCCAGGGCCAGCAGGAACACCTTGAGCGAAAGCGGCGCCCGCCTCCCGAGCAGCGCGAGCAGGCCCATCGCGAAAGCGATGTCGGTGGCCATCGGGATCCCCCAGCCCTTTTCTCCGTCTCCGCCAAGGTTCAGAGCTGTATAAAGGATGGCCGGGACGACCATCCCGCCGATAGCCGCGGCCACCGGGAGCGCCGCCCGGCGAGGGCTCGAGAGCTCACCGTGCACGAGCTCGCGCTTGATCTCGAGGCCCACGACGAAGAAGAAGATCGCCATCAGCCCATCGTTCACGGCGTGGCCAAGGTCTTCCTCGATCGAGAACAGGTTCACGTCCATCGCCAGGTGGGCGTGCCAGAGGTCGAAGTAGTGCTCGTCCCACGGGGAATTGGCCCAGGCCAGCGCGATCGCGGCCGCCGCGAGGAGCACGATGCCGCCGGACGCCTCGGTGTTCACGAAGGCGACGATCGGGCGGATGAATCGTTCGCGGGCGAAGCGGCGGCCGGACGCGGGAGCTTGTTCGGTCATCTCGGGCTATTCAACCATGAAGCCCGTGCGGCGCGCCGGGGGGTTCCTCGCGGGCGTGTCCCGGATGTCCACTTTCGCTCCCGGAACTGGCCCTCAAGGATGGCCCTTCCACCGCCTGTGCACCCGAAAATCGAATCTGCAGGCCCCGGGCGCGCACAGTTTACTGAGCGGTTACCGAAATAGTGGAAAACACTGCTGATGCCTGGCCCGCGACGGACGTAATCCGGAATAGAGCCATGAGGATGTACCTGAAACCTGTGCCGTTCGCGAAGGATGCTCCCCCTCGGGCCGTGACGGTCGTCTCTCCCGAGGCTCGGGATGTCGTCTACCTGGACCAGTCGGCATCGATCGAACTCATCACCGAGGCGCTCAAGGCCTGGGGCCTCCGCGTCCGCGCCGAGCGCCAAACGGCTGCCGGACGAAAGTCGGCGCCTCCCGCAGCGGGGCCCGGCGGCTCCAGCTGGGAGACTACCCGCCCCGAGGGCCGCGCCCCGGCCCGGCTCGACAATATCCTTTCACCCCTCTGGCTGCCCATCCGCGAGGAAGTGGCCGGAAGCGGCAGCGAAGCCCCGGCCGACTGGAGCTGGTTCGGCCGCGCGGCGTAGAGCTGCTCCCTGCAAGCCGCGCCCCAGTCGCGAGCCGGGCGGCCTCCCGTTACCCTTAGCTCCGTGAAAGTCCTCGCCATCGAAAGCTCGTGCGACGAAACGGCGGCCGCCGTCGTCGAAGATGGGCGCGTCGCCCACAGCTCAATCGTCGCCTCCCAGGTGGACCTCCACGCGAAGTACGGCGGAGTGGTGCCCGAGGTGGCGAGCCGCCAGCACCTCCGCAACATCGTCCCCGTCGTCAAGGAGGCACTGGAGTCCGCCGGAGTCACGCTCGACGACATCGACGCGGTCGCGGGGACGAAGGGTCCCGGCCTCGCCGGCTCGCTGCTCGTCGGCTACAACGCGGCCAAGGCAATCGCCTTCGGCCGCGAATTGCCGTTCATCGGCATCAACCACCTGGAAGGCCACATCTACGCGAACTGGCTCGTGGAAGGCCCGGAACCGGCCTTCCCGGCGCTTTGCCTGGTCGTCTCCGGCGGCCACACGGACCTCGTGTACATGGCCGCGTACGGCCAGTACGAACGCCTCGGCGGCACGCGCGACGATGCCGCGGGCGAAGCCTTCGACAAGGTCGGGCGCCTCCTTGGCCTCCCCTTCCCGGGTGGCCCCCATGTGGCCAGGGCAGCGCTCCAGGGCGGGCCCAGCAAGCTCGAGCTGCCCCGCGCCTGGATGCAGGGCACCTACGACTTCAGCTTCAGCGGGCTCAAGACCGCCGCCCTCCACGCCGTGCGCGAAGAAAAGTACTCGACCGAGGACATCGCCTGGGAGTTCCAGGAGGCGGTCGTCGATGTGCTCGCCGGAAAGACGTCGCGGCTCGCGCGGGAGCTCGGCGCGCGGAACGTCCTCGTGGCCGGCGGCGTGGCCGCAAACCAGCGCCTGCGGGAGGAGTTGCAGCGCCGCTGCCCCGTCCCCGTGCGCATCCCGCCGCCGAAGTTCTGCACCGACAACGCGGCCATGATTGGCGCCGTCGCGGGGTTCCGCCTCGCCCTCGGCGAGCGGAGCCCGCTCGACGAGGACATCTTCACCACGAACAACTGGGCGCGCGTTTAGCGCGGGAGCGGCGCCGCCCTCACATGGCCGCGATGGCCGAAAATCCGCCATCAACCGGCGGATTCTCCAGCTGGACGTGGGCGGGATCAGCCGTTGGTTTTGATGTCCCTATTGCTCGCAAAGATTTAGCCCATGCCGGGCTGCCGGAATGCTCGGGAAGCAGGGCTGGGCCCTGAGCGTTTATCGCCCGCCGGCACAGGGTGTTCCCCGACTTTGAGGTTCGCACTCTCGGCTGATCATCTTCACGAAACAAGCGCCACTCTCGCTTGGGAAGGAAAACCGCTGACCGTGAAAATCCGCCTCATCCACAAGATCCTGGGCAGCTTTGTGGTCGTCCTCGTCATGATGGCCGCATTGGCGATCCTGGGAATTGTCCAGCTCGACAGCGCGGCCTCGCGCACCGCCGCCATGTACCGGGAGAACATCCTCGGCGTGCAGTACGCCCTCGAAACCAACGTCAACATGATCGCCAGCGCCCGCGAAGAGAAGCGCGCGTTCCTGGCCACCGATGCCGAGCAGCGGAAGACCCTGATCCAGGCGTCCCGCGAAGAGCTGGCAGCTGCCCGCGAAGCTATGGCCAACTACCACAAGACCTTCGCCACCGCCGAAGACGAGGCCCAGTGGCTCGAAGTCGAAAAGCTCGTGAACAAGGTCGCCGAAGGCCGCGAGAACGTCCTTGAGCTACTGGAGAAGAACGACCTCCAGGCGGCCACCACCGCCGCGGCGGCGCTGAACGCCGACATCCAGGCGATGAACGCCGCCCTCTCGGAGAGCGGCGCCTACAACGCCGAGCTGGCCGCGGACTCCCGGGATGCCGCCCGCAGCGCTGCCTCCAGCTCGCGCGCGCTGCTGATCGGTATCTCCGCCGTCGCCGTCGTCACCGCCCTTGGCCTCGGCATCTGGCTCGCCCGCAACATCTCCGGCGCCGCCAAAGAAGCCGCCGCTGCCGCTTCCAAGCTGGCCCGCGGCAACGTCGACGTGACCGTCAACGCCCGCTCCAGCGACGAGATGGGGGACCTCGGCCGGGCCTTCCAGGAGATGACCGCCTACATCCGCGAAATGGTCGACACCGCCTCCGAAGTCGCTGCAGGCAACCTGGGCGTCACCGTCCGCCCGCGCGGCAGCGACGATGCGCTCGGCAACGCCCTCCAGACGATGGTCACGAACCTCAACCACCTTGTGGCGACCGTGAAGGAAAACGCGACCGCTATCCTCTCGTCGTCCGAGCAGCTCGAGGAGAGCTCCGGCCAGATGGCGACCGCCACGGGCCAGATTGCCTCTGCCATCAACGAAGTCACCACCTCCACCGTCGCCCTGAACGGGCTCGCCCAGGACTCCGCCATCGAAGTTACGCGCCTGGCGAGCGGGTCCGAACAGCTCGCTGCCAGCGCCAGCAGCAGCGCGCAGTCGGCCCGGGCGAGCAAAGACGAAGCGGTGCTCATGGGCGAGCGCATCAACCGCGCATCCGAGGCTTCGCTCGCCGTTGCGGAGAGCGCGCGCGAGAGCCGCGGTTCGGCCCTCGAAGGCCAGCAGGCGGTCGCCCAGGCCGTCGCCTCGATGGAATCGATCGCGGAGGCTGTCGCGCAGGCATCGGTCCGCATCGACCAGCTCGGCGAACTGGGCCAGCAGATCGGCGCCATCGTCAACACCATCGACGAAATCGCCGCCCAGACGAACCTGCTCGCGCTCAATGCCGCCATCGAAGCAGCCCGCGCGGGCGAACAGGGCCGCGGCTTCGCCGTCGTTGCCGAAAGCGTGCGGGGCCTCGCCGAGCGTTCGAGCGAGAGCACCCGCGAAATCGCCGAGCTCATCAGCCGCGTCCAGGCGGGCACCCAGGAGGCTGTCACCGCCATGGCACGGGGTGTGAAGGACGTCCAGGAAGGGCGCGAAATCACCGCTGCCGCCGGCGCCTCGCTGGAAGCGATCATCGTCTCGGTGCAGCATGCTGCCTCGCAGATGGAGTCGGTCGCGGCCGAGGTGCACGAACTCGCCAGCGGCGCCGGCCGCATCCTCCAGGCGACCGAACAGATCGCGAGCCTCGCCAGCGAATCCGCTGCCGGCGCGACCGATATGGCCCAGGGCACGACGCGCGTCAGCGACGTCATCTCCCAGGTCTCGGTGACCTCCGAGCAAACGTCGGCCGCGGCTGAGCAGGTTTCCGCCTCCACGCAGGAACTGAGCGCCCAGTCGGAAGAGCTGGCCGCGACGGCCACCCAGATGCGTGACTTCGCCCGCGCCCTGAACGACGCGGCGGCGAAGTTCCGCCTGGCCAACGGCTGAGCGGCTGCAGGACGCAGACCCGCGACGTCACTACCGAAGAAGGCGCCCACACGGGCGCCTTCTTCGCGTGGTTGCAAGCACGGGGCTTTGTGCCGGTAGCGCGCTCGCGATGTCTCCAACGGCACGCTGGGACACAAAGGAGACACCCGAATGTCCCACCCCGAAGGCCCTCCGGGCCGCCCAAACCAGGCCGAGCGCGGCAAGCCGAAGTCCCCCGGCGACAACAACGCCCTCCCCAACAACGAGCCGATGGACGATGTCGCACTGCCGGATGACGTCGAACGCGACGTTTCGAACGAAGGCGTGATGCGGCCGGGCCGCCGGCGCGACGACGTCGCTCCTTAGTCCGCACCGCCCGGTATGAAACATACGACAGGCTTTTCCGGTTCGGCGGCGGGGCCTATTGTCTCTGCATGCCGCTATTCGGAGCGCCCGGCGAGCGGATCGGGTACGAGGTGTATTCGCACCCCGACGGTGCCCCGCCCCTCGTCCTGATCCACGGTTTCACCGCCAGCCGCGCCTCCTTCGAAGCCAACATCGACGGACTGCGCGAGCACTTCACCGTCATCACGGTGGAACTCCTCGGGCATGGCGACTCGGACGCCCCCGCCGACCCGGCGTTCTACCGCCCGAACCGCGCGGTCCAGCGGTTGCTCCAGCTGTTCGACCACCTGGGGTACGAGCGGGTGTTGCTTTGCGGGCACTCCCTCGGGGGAGCGCTCGCACTCCGCCTCGCCCTCGATGCGCCGGAATGGGTCGCAGGGCTGATCGTCATCAACTCCAGCTCCGCCGCCGGCGACCCCGCCTGGCGCGAAGCCGCCCGCCCGCGCATGGAGGAGATGGCCGCCCGTGTCCGCGCCGAAGGCACCGCCTTCATGAAGCAGACGCGCCTCTACCCGGCCCATAGCAAGCGCCTGGACCCGAAGTCGCGCGAGCTCCTTACCCACGCGTTCGACCGGCTCCGGCCCGAAGGGGTGGCCGGCACGGCCGAGTCGCTCGTCATCGATGTGAACGCGTGGGAACGCCACCCGCAGCTCTCCGTGCCCTTCCTCCTCGTCGTCGGGGAGCGCGACGCCGACTTCGCGCCCGCCGCGCCTGCATTCCTGGCGCGCTTCCCCGAAGGCCTCGCCCGCGAGGTGCGCCTGCCCGAAGCCGGCCACGCCGCCAACATCGAACAGCCCGCGGAATTCGAGGCTGCGGTCGTGAACTTCGCCCGGGAGATCGGCTACCTGCGCGCGCCTGCACCGGAGAACAACCGCGTGTTGATGGCGCTCGGGGGCGCGCTCGTCTTCGCGGGCCTGGGCTTGCTCGCGGCGGCCGTCATGTTCAACGGCGGCGGTGGCGACGACGATGACCCGCAACTCGTCGCCGCGGCGCCTGAGCAGACACAACAGCTTGCGCAGGGTACCCCCACGAGCGTCGCGCAGGTAGCCGGGACGGCGATCCAGGGCCAGCCCACGCGGCCCAGCGTCCCCAATGTAACGACGGCCACCGTGCCCGCGGCGACAGCCACGGCCCTGCCCGCGACGGCGACGGCCACGCGCCCGGCGCCAACGGCCACGAGGGCGCCTGCCGAAGAGCCCACGCCCGTGCCCCAGCCCACGGCCACGCCAACCGCCGCCCCCACGGCGACGCCGACGACGCCGAGCGGCCCTTTCGCGAAGCTCAACGGCCCCTCGACGGCGGCCGTCGGCGAACCGGTCACTGTCTACCTGACGTACGGCGGAGGAAACGCCTACCGCACCGACATCTTGCTCCCCGGGGGCCAGGCCCTGAACTACCTTGCCGGCGGGACGTTTACGCCCACGTCCCCGGGCTGCTACACGTTCACCGGCAAGGCGTACTTCGACAGCGGCCCAACCATCTCCGCCAGCCATGCAGTGGCGGTCGGCGGGGCAAGCTGCGGGGGCCAGGGGTAGGCGGTAGCACTAGCTCCCGGCTGAGTCTTCCCCATGTCGCGGAGACAACCATGGCCGCGGGGGCGGGGACACAAGACACGCAGGGCCTGAGGCGCGCATATGCCGGGTCCCCTGGACGTCAGTCCTCCGTTCGAGATCCTTTGTCTCCTCTGCCTGCTTGTGTTTAACTGACTTCTCCGGGCAACTGGCGAGTTCGCGGAGCACCGCGAGGGAGCCCGGTGGTTATCGCATGGTCGCTCGCCTGGGCCGAACACGAGTGCTGAGTACCGAGTGCTGAGTGCCGAGGCCCATCCCTCCACCCCGCGCTCGGTGCCCGGCAAAAGCCCACAGTTCGCCCCAAGGAGGGTGCAGATGCGCGCATTGCTCGGCGTTTACGACAAGACAGGGATTGAGGACTTCGCGAAGGGCCTCGTCGAACTCGGCTGGGAGATCGTCTCCACGGGCGGGACGTTCGCCACGCTGGAGAAGGCCGGCATCCCTGTCCGCAAAGTCGAGGACGTCACCGGGTTCCCCGAGATGCTCGACGGCCGCGTGAAGACGCTCCACCCGGTGGTCCACGGCGGCATCCTCGCCCGCCGGGACGTCCCGGAGCACATGGCGGCGCTCGAGAAGCACGGCATCGGTGGGATCGACCTGGTGTGCTGCAACCTCTACCCCTTCGAAGCGACTGTCACGAAGCCCGGCGTCACCTTCGAAGAAGGCATCGAGAACATCGACATCGGCGGGCCGACGATGCTGCGGGCCGCGGCGAAGAACCACAAGGACGTCATCGTCGTCTCCAACCCGCATGACTACCCGGCCGTGCTGGACCACCTGCGCAAGGGCGACCTCGGGGCCGAAGGCCGCCTCCACCTGGCCTACCAGGCGTTCGCCCACGTCGCGCTGTACGACAGCCAGGTCTCGGAGTGGTTGTTCAGCCAGTTCAGCGAAGAGGCCCAGCGCAAGCCCCGCGGCCAGGTGACGGTGCCGATGCAGCTCGCGCAGGAGCTTCGCTACGGCGAGAACCCGCACCAGTCCGCCGCCTTCTACGTGGACCGCTCGTTGCGCGAGCACGGCAAGGGCGGCATCGCGACCGCCGTCCAGCACCACGGCAAGGAGATGTCGTACAACAACTACCTGGACGCCGACGCTGCCTGGAACTGCGTGAACGACTTCGCCGGGCCCACCTGCGTCATCGTGAAGCACACCAACCCCTGCGGTGTGGCCACGCGCGATGACCTCCTCGAAGCCTACCGGCTCGCCGTCCGCGCCGACGCCACCAGCGCCTTCGGCGGCATCGTCGCCTTCAACCGGGTGGTCGACGAAACGCTTGCCCGGGAGCTGCGCGAGTTCCGCAACCCCAACGACGGCGAGACGCGCATGTTCTATGAGATCGTGGTCGCCCCCGGCTACACGCCCGAGGGACTGACCGTCCTCAAGGGCAAGTCGAAGGACCTTCGCATCCTCGAAGCGCAGCCCCACGCGCCCGGCGGACGGGCGTACCGCCAGGTCGGCGGCGGCTGGCTCGTCCAGGATAGCGACGACCGCACGCCGGAGGACATCGAGTTCAAGGTGGTCACCGACCGCCAGCCGACGCCGCAGGAGATGGAGGACGCGAAGTTCGCCTGGCGGTGCGTGAAGCACGTGAAGAGCAACGCCATCACCATCGCGAAGGACGGGCGCCTGCTCGGCATGGGCAGCGGCCAGCCAAACCGCGTGAAGAGCGTCGAAATCGCGATGGAGAAGGCGGGTGAGGAGGTGGCGGGCTCGGTGCTCGCGAGCGACGCGTTCTTCCCCTTCGCCTGGGGCGACTCCATCGAGAAAGCCTGCCAGGCCGGCGTGAAGGTCATCGTCCACCCCGGCGGGTCGCTCCGGGACCAGGATGGCATCGACTGCTGTAACCAGTACGGCGTGACGATGGTGCTCACAGGGACGCGGCACTTCCGCCACTGACGGGGCGCCGCCCAGTCCGAGGCGCGCGCGTCAGCGAACGTGGGACAGCACCCTCCGCCACGCCGCCCTCCTCAGGCACAGCAGCCGCCGCCCGGTCCGAGGCGCGCGCGTCAGCAAGCGCGGGACAGCAGCCCCCGCCACGTTCGCTCGTGACCGGAGGCCAACGGAGCGCGACTCAGCGGGGGTGACTGGCTGCTGCCGCGCGAGCCCGGCATCAGCGAACCGGCCGCTTTCAACCGTCCCGCGTTTGGTGCCGCGGGCGCCTCGGAATGTGTGCCGATCGGCGGTAGCATTCCGGACCGTGGCCGACACTCCGCTGGGGTTCCTGCTGACGTTCTCTACGTACGGCTCCTGGCTGCATGGCGATCCGCGCGGCTCGAAGGACCGCCAGCACAACACGCCTGGCACCGACCCACGTAAAGCCGACGAGTTCTTTCAGACCGCTCAAGCCGAGGCGATGGGGCATCCGCCAGTGGCAATTTCGGCGAGAATGCGCTCCGTCCTCCAGGCGGCATTCCGGGAGACATGCGGACACCGGGGCTGGCAACTCGTCGCGCTCAATATCCGCACTCAGCACGTACACGCCGTTGTCCTTGCCGGTGACCAAAGCGATCCGGAAAGGATGCTGAACGACCTGAAGGCTTATGGGACGCGGGCGTTACGCCGTCACGGGCTCGTTGTGAGCGACGCCAGAGTCTGGGCGCGACATGGTAGCACCCGGTGGTTGTGGCACGAGCGGGACATCGACGGGGCGTGTGAGTACGTGCTGAATTGGCAGGGCCGGATCTGCCGGGGAGCAGCACTTCGACGTGCGAAGACTGATGACATTTCGGCCCTCGAATGAGCCCGCTGCGCTATCAGTATCCCGCGCTTGCTGACGCGCGCGCCTCGGACAGGTGCAGGGGCTGGGGGTGGCAATATCCCGGCCCGCCCGCGCTGTGCGCATCTGCCCCCCGGACCTACACCTCTTCCGCCGGGTGCACGGAGCCAAACTGGCCGAGGAGCAGCAGGTCGTACAGCACCTTCAGCGCCCCACCGGCAACCAGCGGCCAGCCGAACGTGCTCGCGCCGAGCATCGCCCCTGCGAGCAGCGGCGACGCGGCCCCGGCCAGGCTCCGCGGCACGTTCGTGACGCTCGCGGCCGCGGCGCGCTCTTCGGGCGGCACCACCGCCATCACGTAGGACTGGCGAGCTGGCACGTCCATCTGGGAGAGCGCCATCCTCACGAGCAGGAACGCCACCGCCAGCGTGGCATTGGGCATGAACGCTGCCGCGACCAGCGCGAGGTTCGCCGGGAGATGGGTGTACACCATCGTGCGCACGAGACCGATGCGCTTCGCCAGCCAGGGCGACACCAGCTGCGAAAGCCCGCTCAGCAGCCCGGTCACGAAGAAGATCGTGCCCGCTGCTTCCACCGAAAGGTCGTAGCGCTTGAAGAGCCAGAGCGCCAGCAGCGACTGCACCACGAAACCGCCGCCGAACGAGTCGAGGCTGAACAACGCGGACAGCCGCAGCACCGTCCCGCGCGACCGTTCGAGCCTGCGCCCCGGCGCCGTGATCGGCTTCGGCGCTCGTAGCGGCCGGTAGAGGGCCAGGACTGCCAGCGCCGTCAGCCCGTAGAGGAGGAAGACACCCCGCTGCACACTCGCGAGCTCCACCTCCAGCGCGCGGGCGAGAGGGCCCGGCAGTGCCGCCGCAAGCGACCCCAGCGCCCCCGCGAAGTTCCCGCCGAGCGAGTAGCGCGCGAACAGCGCCGTCCGTTCTTCCGGGGCGACGCGCTCGCTTAACAGCGACTGTTCGAGCGGGAGGAAGAGGCTGACGTCTCCCGCCGACGGGTTCATCGTGCCGATAAACCCGACGACGAGCAGCGGCCAGAACCCGCTCAGCAGTGCGAACCCCAGCCCGGTTACGCCCATCAGGGCTGTCCCGAAAAGGAGCATCGCCTTCGGGCTTGCGCCGCCGCGAAGCCCGATCCAGAGCGTGAGCGCGGCCGACCCCGCCATCGTCGCCGTCACGATCGCACCGATTTCGAGGCCCGAGTAGCCCGCGCCGTCGAGGTAGCTCGCGAGCGTCACGCTGACGAGCCCATCGGCGAAGCCGCGCACCGTGCGCGCGGCAACAAGCCGCCGGGCGTCTGCGGTTGCGGTGCGCGGGAACACGGCCACGTTAGTCCGAAGCCCTCGGCCGACGACTCATTGCGGCAGTGTAGGCGGCCTCGCTCCGTGACCCCACTGCGGGCCGGGCGGGGACCTGCCGATCATCACCGTGAAGAGGGGGAGCCGCCGTGGATCTCCACGTCGCCGACGCACAATTCGCACCAGCCACCGGCGCGATGCGGCGCGCGCGCGTCTTCGGCCTGGGGGCGTGGCTCGCCGGGGCTGCGCTGTTCGCTGCCGCCTGTCTCGTCCGCTCTCCGCTTCTGTTCTTCGCCTTCGGCGCGTGGTACGTGGTGCTTGCGGTGATTGTCTACGCGACGGTGGTCGCAGCGCGGCGCAGCCAGGTCGAACTCGCCCGCGAGACCGCCCGCCGCTTCCGCGACCTCGCCATCCGGGACGAGCTGACCGGGCTGTACAACCGCCGCTACTTCACCTCCGAGCTTGAGCGGGAAGTTGGAGCCTGCGCGGCGGGCAGCTCTGCGCTCAGCCTGGCCGTCATCGACCTCGATGGCTTCAAGGCCGTCAACGACACGCTCGGGCATGCCGGCGGCGATGTGGCCCTCCAGATGGTGGGGCGTGCGATCGTCGAGTCGTGCCCTCCCGGGGCAACAGCGGCGCGTATCGGCGGCGACGAGTTCGCCGTCCTGCTGCCGGGCCACTCGCGCCGGGAGGCCACACGCGTCTCTGCGGCGATTCGCGCTGCCCTTCGCGCCAGCGGGCTCGTGTTTGGCGAGGAACAAGTAGTCGAAATCCGGGCAACGATCGGGGTCGCCACACTCCAGCCGGGCCGCGATGGCGGCGCGCTGCTGCGCGAGGCCGACGCCGCCCTTTATGCCGGCAAGCGCGCCCTGCGCGCCGCCTGAACCGCCCTCCGGGTTCCTGCGGTATCGTTCCCGTGAGGAGGATCTGATGGCGAACCCCGACTTCCGCGTGATCACCACCGATGAAGGCGAAGGTGTTACCTACACCTGCGGCTGCCCGTGCACGCCCACTGCCCGGCCGGGGGCGGACCGGCCAGGCTACGAGCACTGCTGCTGCGGCAAGGTCCACTTCGTCGGCGAGGGCGCGACGAAGCACCTGATGTCCTACATCGAAGTCCGCAAGGCAACGAAGAAGCGGGAGCCGGACTACGAGCTTGGTACGACCCACGTGATACTCGCCGGGTTCCCGCAGGAGGTCGCCTGGGCCTTCCCCATCGAATGACTCGACCGGTCTACGTCATCCTCGGCGCGGGCGGGCAGGGCCGGGACGTGCTCGACGCCCTCCTCGCCTCCGGGCGAGACGTGGCGGGCGTGTTCGACGACGGCGACCCGCCGCTGCCGGCAGCTGTCCCGCTGCTCGGCAGGCTGGACCAGTGGAAGACGGTGGCTTCCCCCGAGGTTGAGTTCATGCCCGGAATGGGCGATTCGCACCTGCGCCTGGAGCTCGCTGCGGCCATCCGCGCGGCCGGGGCCGCTTTGGCAACCGCGATCCACCCCGCTGCCGTCATGTCGCCGCGCGCGCGCATCGGTGCCGGGGCCTTCGTGGCGGCAGGCTGTGTCATCGCGCCCGAGGCCGTCATCGGCGACCTCGTCTTCCTGAATGCGAACTGCTCCATCGACCACGACTGCGAGCTCGGGACCGCAGCCCAAATCAGCCCCGGCGTAACCTTCCCCGGCGGGGTTCGCGTCGGGCAGGGTGCGTTTGTGGGCGCTGGCGCGGTGGCGCTCCCGGGCATCCGCATCGGCGCCCGGGCGGTGGTGGGCGCGGGGGCCGTGGTGACGAAGGACGTGCCGGACGGCGCGACGGTCGCCGGGAATCCCGCGCGCGAACTGCGCCGCGCATAAGGGCTGTCGACGGGAAGCAACGGCTCCCGAGGACGCGCGGAGAGGCCACTCGCCTTACCCCCGCAGGCCGAAAACGTCGATGCCGAGCAGCGGCAGAAAGAGCAGCAGCGCTGCCGCGGCCCAGAGGACGCCGCAGGTGGCCACCAGCGCTCAGTAGGCATTCACGGCAGGCCCCTGTTGCGCAACACCAGCCGTCCAGCGTCAACGTCCCGGACGGCGTGGAGCGGGACCCAGTGGAGCGCACCGGAATCATCGCGCAGCACGATGCCGGAGCCTCCCACTTCGGCCACTTCGCCGAGTTGCTCGCCCTCGCTGTCGTAGGCACAGGCGCCAACCGGGATGGAATCCGGGTCGATCACGTCCTCAGCGTGGCCGCCCGGGCGTCGCAGCCGTGCAACCCGTGCCGGGCTGCACGTTTCGGTTGGATGCCAGGCGGGCGCGAATCAGTTGGCGAACCTCACGACGGGGCTCGTCCGCCCCCACAGGTCTTCCAATCGGTAGTACGCGCGCTGGTCGGGCGAAAAGATGTGCACGATCACGTCCCCGAAGTCCAACAGCATCCACCCGTTGTCGCCGCTCCCTTCCCGGTGACGGAGCTTTACGCCGTGCTCCAGGAAGTCCTTTTCCAGGTACTCCTGGAGGGCACTAAACTGGAGAGGCGACTGCGCGGTGGCGATCACGAAGAAGTCGGTGAAGGTGGCCGTCTTCGAGATGTCGATCAGCGCGATATCCAGCGCCTTGTGCTCGGAAAGGACATCGACGGCCCGCTGGGCGAGTGACTCGGATTCCAGGACGCGTTGCTCCTTTGACTCGCGGATCGACAAGACGGAAAGCATGGTACCACACACGGCCTCCCGCCCCCGCGTCGTCGTCGGCATGTCCGGCGGAGTTGATAGCTCCGTCGCCGCTGCCCTGCTGCACGAGCAGGGTTACGAAGTCATCGGCGTCACCATGCGCCTCTGGACCGAAGAGCGCCCCGAGGAGTTTTCCGGCCATCAGCAGTGCTGCAGCGTCGAGGACATCGACGACGCCCGCCGTGTCGCCGGCCAGCTCGGTATCCGCCACTACGTCATGAACTTCGAGCAGGAGTTCCGCGAGCACGTCGTCGACCGTTTCGTCGCTGAGTACGCGGCCGGCCGTACGCCGAACCCATGCGTGCGCTGCAACGAGCACATCAAGTACCGCGCCCTCCTCGACCGCCTCCCGGCGTTCGAGGCCGACTACGTGGCCACCGGCCACTACGCGCGTGTCGACGCGGTGGACGGTCCTGGGCTCGCGACCGAGGCCGCGTTGGACGGTCCGCGCCTGCCAGGGCCATCAACCGGAAATCGTCAACCGGAGACTCGCTATCGCCTCCTCCGCGGGGTCGATTCCTCCAAGGACCAGTCCTACGTCCTCTACATGCTCGGCCAGGAGCAGCTGGCGCGACTCTTGCTGCCCATCGGCGGCCTGACGAAGGACGAAGTGCGCGCCCACGCCCGCCGCCTGGGCCTCGATGTCGCCGCCAAGCCCGACAGTGTCGAGATCTGCTTCGTCCCCGGGAACGACTACCGCGCGTTCGTCGAGCAGCGTGTCAGCCTCCACCCCGGCGAACTTCGGGACGAGCGCGGCGAAGTCATCGGCGGACATCGCGGCATCGCCGCCTACACAGTCGGCCAGCGCAAGGGGTTGGGGGTCGCCCTGGGCGAGCCGCGCTACGTCACCGCGCTGGACCCCGCGCGCAACATCGTCACCATCGGCCCGGAAGAGGACCTGTTCGCCGACACGGCCGAAGTGCTGGAAGTCACCTGGTGCGCCGGCGAGGCTCCACAGGCCGGCGCCCGGATGGAGGCCAAAGCGCGCTACAGGGCTGAACCCGCACCGGCCACGCTGCTCGAGGTGGACGGGCCGCGCGCGCTCATCCGCTTCGACCGCCGCCAGCGCGCCCTCACCCCCGGCCAGGCCATCGCCTTTTACCAGGGCGAAGAAGTCCTGGGGGGAGGGACGATCGAGCGTGCGTGGCGCGCGTAGCGGGCGCCTTCGTCTTCGCTCAGTCGTCGTCCTCGTCGTCCTCGTCCTGCTTCTCGTTCTTTTTCTTGCCGTTGCCCTCGCCCTTGTCGTCCCGGTCGCCGTGGGGGCCGCGGTCCGCGCGCGAGTTCCCCGGAGGGTCTGCCGCGGGCGGTTGGGCCACCACTGCGGGGGTAGCGGTTGGTGATGGCGCCTGCGTCGCTTCCAGCAGCAGGCGGGCTTGCGGGTCGAAAGCGGGCTCCCGGGGCGTGGCTCCGCCTCCGCCACCGAAGCCCGCCAGGCCAACTGCCCCGGCAAGGAGCGCGAGCGCTCCCAGCCCCCCGAGGGCGACCGCCGCGCTCCGCCGCGTGTCCCTGTGAGTGCCCGCATCACCGCCCGCCGGCGACGGGCGTTCGATCACGACGGTGGGCTCATGCACCGGCCGGAGCGCCGCGGCGAACGCCGCCGCATCGGTGAAGCGAAGGCCGGGGTCCGGTTCCAGGGCGCGCGCGAGGGTGCGCTCAAGGTGCGGCGAGGCCGCCGGCGCGAACCGCCGCAGCGGCGGCACGCCGGTCGTCACGCGTTGGCCGGCAATGAGCGCGGCCGGCCCGCTGAACGGCAGGCGCCCCGCGACGGCCTCGTACAGCGTGAGACCAAGCGAATACACATCGGAGGCAGGCGATGGTTCCGCCCCCTGGAGGACCTCCGGCGCGAGGTAGGCGATCGTTGCCGAAAGCTCGCGTGCGCGCTCGGCGGTGACTGTCTCCGTGAGGCTCTGGGCGGCGCCGAAGTCGGCGATCTTCGGCCCCTCCGGGCCGAGGAGGATGTTCTCCGGCTTCAGGTCGTTGTGGACCACGCCGCGCCCATGCGCATACGAAAGGGCTTCCAGGAGGGCGCAGCCCATCTCGATGCAGGCGGCTTCGGTCATTGGGCCGAGGGCTAGCTGCTCGCGCAGCGACGGGCCATCGACGTACTCGAAGACGAGGTACGGCCCGGAGTCCCCGGCACCCGAGTCGATCAACCGGACGATCGCCGGGTGGCTCAACCGCTTGCCGATGCTCGCCTCACGCCGGAGCGCCTCGACCGCGGCCCACGGAGAGCCGTCGAGCGGCCGTTTGACGGCGACCGCCCCATCGTGGGCCGTCTTCGCGAGCCAGACTTCGGCAAGCCCGCCTCGCGCGAGAAGCGACTCCAGGCGATACCGCCCGGCATGTGGGGAGATCGGGGCCATCCCTGCAGCTTAGGATGCCGGGCTCGGATGTCAGGCAACGAATGTAAGCGCAGTGTTATCAGTTTCCTCGAAAAACACCCCGTCCCCGTCTACGCCATCTGCCTGCGCTGCTTCGCCACCAGGTCCACCTCTTTCGTGTTCGGCAGCGCGCGGCCCACGCTGGTGCCCAGCATCTCGTACAGGCAGCGCAGGGGGTGGTCGCGCAATTGGCCGGCGTCCACAACGCGGGCGGCTTCCGTCAACGTCCGCACCCATGTCCACTCGGCGAAGCCGACCGCCACCGAGATCGCGAGCCCGGCCGCGTAGACCGTCCCGTCCACTTCCTCCACGAGGTGGATGGCGAGCACCGGCGCAAGCCAGAGCAGCGCCGGCACGATGCTCAGCGCGAACCAGGTGGAGAGGAACCGCATCGGGTGCGGCCGCAGCGTGGTCGCGATGCCGAAGTCCTTGTGCGTCAGCGAAGCGTCGCTCCGCCCGCCGACGCGCCAGAACAGGTCCCGGTACGCCCCCAGCAGCCCCAGGGCGAGCAACCAGAGGACCACGACGAACACGGCGTTGCCCGCGGTCGCGTTCCGGAAGGCGAACCAGAGCGTGGCTTCCACGGGCCCGGGCAGCCCGCAGGAGGCCTCGAACTCTCCCTGCGTGACCGGCGAGCGCAGCCCGTCTTCCCGTGTCGAAACCTGGAAGCAGGCGCCCAGCCGGTGGCCGTACTGGTCCGCCGCCCGGTAAAGCAGGTTGATGTTGCCCGTGTCGGCCGTGCCCGTTTCCCCGGCCCAGCCCGGGTCCTTCCGCGCGTCCGAATCCGGCGCGATCGGCGCCGCGAGCATCAGTACGAGAGCGAAGACGGGCGCCAGGAGCAGGGCCACGCGCACCCGCGTCAGCACCGAGACCACGCCGAGGCGGGCGTTCGAGCGCAGGTTCCAGGCCAGTCCGTCGTCGGTCGCGCGCTTCACCCACGGGAGCGAATCGTCGATCGCCCGGCCGATCACCGGCACAACCTCCTCCTGGTTGTTCCAGTACTCGCCGTGCTCGTCCAGGGACGGTTCGCCGAGGTTGCGCGAAGGGATATTGAAGCGGCCCGGGATGATCGGCGCGGGCTCGTTCGCGCCGGGGAGGAAGCGCCCGTGGGGCACCGCGTCCCAGGTGCCATACACGTGCGCCCCCAGCGTCTGGTTCGGCCCGGTGGGGTTGACGAATGGCTGATCAATCGGCGGGAGGTCGGGCTCGTCGAAGCCGTTCTGGGCCCACGTCAACGCGGCGCCCACGGTGATGATCCGGTACTTGCGGTCGGCCAGGCGCCTGCTCGCGAACGGCTCGGTCAGCAGCACCCAGGAGACCACGCCACCGCCCGAATGCGCGAGCACGGTCACGGTACCGCCCGCTTTGACCCGCGTTTCCGCTTCGATGATTGCCTGTTCGACGGCGCTGGCGATCCGCGCGAAACGAGCCGGGCTGTCGGCGAAGGCGTGCATGTCCCCAAAGTTCGACCCGATGAAGAACGTCTCCTCGATCTTCTGCAGGCTCTTCAGGCCGACGAGGCCGAGGCCGGGGATGGAGGCGAAGATGCGAAGGACGGCCGTGAGCGTGGGCAGGAACACGATCCCGAAGGCGATGATGATGATCGTGACGGCGCGCTGGTAGCTGTACGCAGCCAGGGGCGCGAGCCGCAGCCCGAGCACGCCCCACTGCGCGTGCGGGTATCGCGCTGCCCACCAGATAAACACGCCGGCCGCCCCCAGCAGCCCGGCTATCGCCGCCAGCGCCCCCGGCCAGCCGAACGGGTGCTCGAACACCAGCCGCACGCTCACGAACACCGCCCCCGCGATCGCCACGAACGCCACCGCCGCGCCGAGCACGCCCAGCAGTTTGCCGAGCGTCTCCGGGGTGTCCCAGTTGAAGTTTCGCGCGCCCAGCACCGCGGCCAGCCCGGCGCTGGCGATCATCAGCAGCGCCGCCAGGCCGGGGTTGCCTTCGCCCGCTACCAGCGCGACCAGCGCGGCGCCCAAGAGCCCCAGCGCGCCTACCGCGGCGCCAGTCCAGAGCGGGCTGCGCGCGAAGAAGCGCAGCACCTGCCAGAGCATCGGGATCTCATGGCGGAAAACCCACGCGGAGATCTGCGCCGGCGGCGCCCGGCGGTAGGCGTCGGCCCAGCGCCCCTCCACGACCAACAGGTGCTTCTCCGCCGCCGTCTCATCGTTGGCGTAGGTGATGTCGAGCGCTTCCAGCTCCTCGGCGCCGTCGACTCCCGCCTTGAAGGCCCGCGAACGGACGGACCGCAGGACGTCTTCGGCGCGCATGCGCCCGAGCAACGGGCCCGTCGCCCTCGTCAGGAACGAACCTTTTGCGTGCTGGCCTATGCCATGGACGACGACAAGCGCAGCGTCGTACTCGTAATTGCCTTCATGCTGCTCGCCCATGGCGCTGGCACTCTAGCACCGTCCCGGCCGTCCGTGTGTAAAAACACGGGCACCGGGCGGCAGGCGCTCGGGCTCATTCGACCATCGCGCCTGCGGCCTTGATCGAGGGCGGGAGTGTGGCGTCCGCGCATTCCGGGAAGGCGGGGAACTCCACCGGGAGCGACTGGTAGGTGCCCTTCACGAACATGTCTTCGAACATGATGTCGGCGGCGTACGCCTGTCTGCCGAAAAACCTACCCGATAGGCCGGATGCGAAAGTGTGGTGACCGTCCGCGGAACGCATCGATGCGCTAATCTGCCTGTATGCGCACGACGCTCAACATCGATGACGACCTGCTCAAGGAGGCCAAGATTGCGGCCATCCGCGAGGGCATCACGCTGACGAAGTACATCGAACGCGCGTTGAAGCACAGGTGCGCCGGCGAGGGGGGATCGCCGCCCGCCGGACGTTGGAACTTCACACCGGTCTCCGGCGAAACGGTTCCCGGTTTCCCGTGGCGGGGCAGCCTGTCTAAGATCCTCGAATTCGTGGAGGCCGCAGAGCCGGGCGAAGGCGCGGATGCTGATTCCTGATGTGAACGTCCTCCTGAACGCGTTCCACAGCGAGGCGGAGGATCACGCGCCCGCGAGCAAGTGGCTGCTTGCGGCCGGGAACGGAAACGAACCCGTTGGTATTCCGCCCGCGGTCCTGCTGAGCTTCGCCCGCATCGCGACCACGTACATTCGCGGCGTGCGCCTGATGACGCCGGAGGTCGCGCTCGCGCGTTGTGGGGAACTCCGCCGGATGCCGTCCTATGTGCCGCTGACTGAGGGCGGCGAACACTGGGACATCTTTACCAGCCTGGTGGTGACAACCGGCATTTCCGGGCCGCGCTTCACCGACGCCTATCTCGCGGCATTCGCTGTCGAAAACGAGGCGGCGTTCGTGACCTTCGACCGTGGCTTCGCGCGCTTCCCGGGACTCGAAGTCCTCGTCCCCGCCTGATCGCCTACGCCCCTGTTCGCCGAACCTGCCGTTCGATGAGCACGACGTGGCTGCGCAGGTGGCGGAGGTTCCCCGCAAGCGGCTTCCGTCCGGGTTAGCGGTTGCCGGCCGGCTTCCGGCGCGCCCAGGCCAGCACCGCCAGCAGCAGCCCGAGGCAGACCGCGCCGCCGAGCCCGCCACCGCTTCGCCGGCTGTCACGTCCCCTGGGGGCAGCCGCCGCGTCGGCGGCAAGGACCGGGCCCACGGCCATCGGCGACGGGATCACCGCACGCATGCGCCGCCCTTCCAGGACCGCGTTCAGTTCGGCGCCAACCAGGATAAGCAGGGCCGAGACCTGGAACCACAGGAGCATGATCACCACCCCGGCGATTGCCCCGTACGTCGCGTTGTAGGAGCCGAAGTTCGAAACGTAGAGCGCGAAACCTACGGTGAATGCCGCCCAGCCGAGGGCGAAGAACACCGACCCGACGCTCCAGAGTTGCGGCGGCCCCCACCGGTTCGGGGCGATCCAGTACACCATCTGGATGGCGAACGAGACGAAGAACACGATCAGCGGCAAACGCGCCACCTGGACAATCCAGGCGAGCCCCCTGCCAAGGCCGATCCCCGAGGCGATGTCGCCTGCCAGCGCCTGGGTCGCGATCATTGCGCTCACGGCGAGCAGCAGCCCGAGGCCGCCGAACAGGACGAGGCCGACAGCAATCCCCGTTTTGACTGCGAAGTTCCGGGTCTCGGGCAGGTCGTACACGCGGTTCGTCGCCTTCATCAGGGACTGCGCGCCGCCCGAAGCCGACCAGAGCGCGGCCGCGAGCCCGATCGACAGCAACGCCACGTTCGTCTCCGAAATGACGTCGTCGATCTGCCGTTCGAGCACGCTCGAAGCGTCGGCCGGGAGCGAATCGCCGATAGCGTCGATCACCTCCTGCGACGGGTCGTCAACGCCGGCCCATTCCGAGATGTACGCCCCGAGCGTGACAAGCACGAGCAGCAGGGGGAAGAGCGAAAGAAAGAACCTGAAGGCCAGTTCGGCCGCGAGCCCCGGGAGGTCGTCCTCCTTGAACTCGGCCATGAACTCGTTCGCGAGGGGCCGGTGCCGTTCGAGGAAGCCGGGCAGGGGGACGCGCATGTACGGAGCATAGCCAGCCGCGCAACTCGCGGGCCCAAAAGCCGGGGCCAATTCCATTGAAACCGCGTTAGTTGTACGCCGCAGCAGCCCCCCTCGCGCCGGCGCGTGCCTCCGCGATCGCTTCGGCAGCGGCTTCGGCGTACGCCTCGGCGGCCTGCTCGTGCACCGGCGTCGCCATGAAGTGGATGCCGGGCGGGCTCGTGGTTTGCCCGCAGAGGAAGCCACGCTTCCCCATCCCCGCCGCGACGGCCGCCATGTCCACCCCGGTGGCTGCCCAGCTGAACGCGTAGAGCGGCGGCTCGCCGTGCACGCTCACGCCTTCGATCGCCGTCAACGCGGCGATCGTCTTCTCTTTCGCCCGCATTGTCGCAGCGGCGATGTCGCGATACCCGGCCCGCCCCAGGAAGTTCAGCGCCGCCCAGGCGGCGGCGATCGCCCCTCCCGGCCGCGTCCCCGTGAACGTCAGGCCCGAGTACACCCCGCTCGGCCAGTCACCGAACTGATAGCGCGCGAACTCGCGATGGGCCCGTGTCCGGAAGCTCACCGTCGAGGCCGGCTTCGCCGCGAACCCCGACTTGTGCAGGTCCGCGGAAATCGAAGTCACGCCCGGCACCGCGAAGTCGAAGGCGGGCACCCGGTACCCGCAGTCGCGCACAAACGGCGCGAGGATGCCCCCGACGCAGGCGTCCACGTGTAGCCACAGGCCATGCTTTTCCGCGAGCGCCCCGAGTTCGGGCACGGGGTCCACCATTCCCAGGGAATACGTGGGCGCCGATGCATAGAGGCCGACCGTGCGCTCATCGACAGCCGCTGCGATCGCTTCGGGGTCTGCCCGGAAGTCCGGGGCGACGGGCACGCGCTTCACTTCCAGGCCGAGCAGGTGGGCCGCCTTATTCAACGCGGGGTGGGCGGAATGCGGGGCGACGACATTGGGATGGACCACCCCCGCGCGCTCGCGCCGCGCCCACTCCCGCATCGCGAAGATCGCCAGGAAGATGCTCTCTGTGCCGCCGCTGGTGAAGATCCCCGCCGTCTCGTCGTCCCCGTGCAGCAGCCCGCGCACCATCGCCAGCGTCTCGTTCTCCATGCGGGCGATGCTCGGGAACGCTCGCATGCCCAGCCCGTTCTCCACGAGGAACATGCCGAACGCCTCGCGCAATACGTGCTCGAGCTCATCGTTCGCGTACCAGACGTAGGCGCCATGGCGGCCGTGCTTCCAGTCCAGGTCGCTCGCCCGCATTTGCGACATCTCTTCGCGGAGTTCTTCCCATGGACGGCCGTTTTCGGGGAGGTCGAGTGGCATGCGCCGGAGTCTACGCCAGACGCCGGGTGTGAGGAGGGCCGTCGACCTCACTCACCCGCGCGCCGGGAGCCAGCGCGGTAGCCCCACGCCCGGCGTCCTATAGACTCGGGCGCGATGGAGTTCTCGGGCGTCGTCGCCGTCTTGCCGGCATGGCGGCAGACCTTGCCCGCGGCCCGGGCGCTCGCCGCTTTGCGCCCCGCCTTCGAAGCCGGGTTGCGCGCCGTCATCGTCGACAATGGTTCCGGCGCGGCCGCGGTGGCCGACCTCCGCAGCGCGCTCCGCACCCAGGCGATCGATGACCGGGTGACCGTCATCGAGCTGGCGGAGAACGCGGGCTTCTGCGGTGGGGTGAACGTCGCGGTGGCGCGTGCGCTCGAGTCCTTGCCCGTCTACATCTGGGTCATCAACTCCGACACGTCCGCGACTGTGGGCGACCTCCGCGAATTGCTCGCAGTCGCCGCCGGAACCGGCGCGGGCATTGTCAGCGCCCCCGAAGGCGGGCCGGGGTTTGCGGGACAGGGCCGCTGGCCCCGGCCGTTCTACCTCCGGCCCCGGGAGTTCATGCTCCGCGCTCCGCCCGGCGCACGCTGGTGCGAGATCGGACGCTGCGCATGCTGGTGCTCGCTGTTCGATACTGCCCTCGTCCGGCGCCTGATCGAACGGGACGGGCACTTCCTGGATGAGTCGCTGTTCCTGGACTGGGACGAGTGGGATGTCTCGCTGCGGGCGGTTTCGCTGGGGTACCGGGTCGTGGCGGCGCTCGCCTGCGAGGCATCGCACGACTCCGCCGCGGCCTTCGGGCCCTCGCCGCTGGCGCCCACCCGCCAGTACTACAGGGCCCGCAACGCGCTGATCGTCAGCCGCCGCCACATGCCGGCCTGGCACTTCTGGGTGGCGCTGCCGCTGCACTTCGCCCGGGACGCGTCGTTCCTCCTGCGCCTGCGGCTTTCGGGGCGGCGGCCCGCCGCCCGCGCCTACCTCGAAGGAGCGTTCGACGCATTTCGCGGCCGGCGGGGCCGGTGGCGTAAACATCCCGCCTGACACACGGCCAACCGCTGACGTGTTGCCATGGCCCACTGCGGGCTCGCGTGCAATCGCGCCAGGATCGCGACACATTCCGCCAAGGAGCAGCCCATGGCAACCATCGTCATCGCCACGCCGCGCACAACGCGCGCGTTTTGGTCCACCGCCTTCGCCGTCCTGCGGGCCGCCTTGGGGCTCGTGTCCTGCGGCCTGCGGAACTTCGGGCGGCCCACCTGCATCGACCGGAGGACCGGCCAGGTGCGGCCGTTATGAACGAGGAAGTGCCCGTCGGCCGGCTCGTTTCGATCATCGTCAGCGTGCTCTCGGTCGCCCTGCTGGTCGCGCTCTCGGGCCTCGTGGTGCTCGGGCTCGCGGGCGGCGACCAGGCTGTCCGTACGACCCTCACCCACGTCATCGAGACGCTCATCGGCGTGTTCATCGGCATCGCCGCGGCGCGCCTGGCATCGGACGCCTGATGGCCGCAACGCTTTTGCTACGCCGCGCACCGATCCCGTAGCGCCGCCGGGACGGGCGCGGCCGGAAGATTGCCGCGAATTCTTGCGCCCGGAAGGAGTCGCAGATGAGCACGGAAAGCGGCGAACTCGCCCTCAACACCCCCGTTATCACCCTCGACGGCGAACAGTTTGGCTACGTCAAGGAAGTCCACGGCGGGTACTTCAAGCTGGATATCCCGATGGGCAAGGACTTCTGGCTCAGCACCGCCTACATCGCGGACCACAACATGGACCGCGTGACCCTCACCCTCCGGAAGGACGAAGTCGACGATCACCGGCTCGAAGCGCCCGGCCTCGAAACACAGGAACAGGCCGGCAGTGCCGCCGTCATCGACGACCAGGTGATGCTCTCCCAGCGCGAGCGCATGGAGCGCGAGCTGGCGCAGCAGAACGAGCGGCTGCGCTCCGGCCTCGTCTGAGCGGCGGCCTTACTCCGCCGCCAGCTCGCCCAGGGTCTCCAGCGTCCGCTGCATTGCGGCACCGTCGCCCGGCGGGATGATCGGCATCGCCAGCAATTCGCTCGCCCCGAACTCCGGGAGCGCGCGCAGGCGTTCCTTCACCTCCGCCGGCGAGCCGTGGACCACGAGCGCATCGACCATGCGGTCGCTCAGTTCGCCGTCCTTCGCCTCCGGGAACCCGGCGTCCTGGAACATCTGGCTGTAGAACGGCACCCGCGGGTAGAACCCGATCTGGCGCTTCGCCCCCTCGTACACGCCTGCGCGGTCCTCGCTCACGGCCACCGGCACGTGCGCGATGAGCGGCGGCGCCGCGCGTCCCGCTGCCGCTGCGCCCTCCTTCAGCGCCGGTACCGCCACATCCCGCAGGTAGGGCAGGGGGCATACCCACGAAATCGCGCCGTCGGCCAGTTCCCCGCAGAGGCGGAACCCGTTCCGGCGCAGCGCCGAAGCCATCACCGTCACCTTTGTTGGGCCGCCGGAACGGGCGCGCGCCGTCAGACGCTTGCCCTCGAAGTTCACCTCGCCGGTCTCGAGCACCGAACGCAGGATCGTCAGATACTCCCGCAGGTGCTCCAGCGGGCGTTCGAAGGGGATGCCCCACGTGCCTTCGATCGCTGGCTTGTGGCTCGGCCCAACCCCGAGCCGCAGCCGCCCCGGCGCGAGCGAGTCGACCGCGATCGCCCCCTGGGCCATCGCCAGCGGGTGCCGCGGGAACGTCGGCACGATGCTCGTCCCGAACAGGATCGTGCGCGTGTGCTGGGCCGCCGCGCCGAAGATGGCGAACGGGTCCGGAGCGACGCCGCCAACCGTGAGCCACGAAGCCTGGATGCCGGCCTTTTCCGCGGCCACGATCGCATCGACGGTTTCCTGGGCGGTGCGGGCGGAGGAGTGGACGCCGACGAGCAGGCCCCTCACCGCTTCACCCCGGGCGACTGCTGCCGGAAGAGTCCGTCGCGCCAGTCGAGGGCGCCTTTGAGGCCGGTGCCGGCCTGCATGCTCTCGCGCATCTTGTCCTGCCAGGCGTAGGAGAAGCCCGTGAACTGCCCCATCGCGTCCAGCTCGGTGGAGCTGCGCACCGAGCTGTAGATGCCCATGTTCTCGTAGAAGCGGTTCATGTTGACCTTGAGGATCGCCAGGTGGTCCGCGTTCATGTTCGCGAGCCGGTCGGCGAGGGCAATGGTGTTCGCCTCCAGGTCTTCCTTCGGCCAGGCGTAGTTGATCATGCCGATGCGCTCGGCCTCCACGCCGCTGACCGAGTCGCCCGTGTAGTACAGCTCCTTCGCCTTGCGCATGCCGATGACCAGCGGCCAGATAGCGCCCGTCCTCGCCACGCCGAGTCCGCGCAGGCCCGGGTGCCCGATCTGCGCGTCCTCGGCGGCGACCACGAGGTCGGCCATCATCGCCAGCTCACAGCCGCCGGCCAGGCAGTAGCCGTGGATCTGGGCGATCGTCACCTTCGCCATGTTCCAGAAGTACATGTGGATGTCGGTGATCTGCTGCATGCCGGTGCGGATGCCCATCAACAGCCGCCGGCCCTGTTCGTCGACCGCCTTGTAGCGGCGGACGACGCCGTCGGCGCCGCCACGGGCGGGCGTGAGGTCGTACCCGGCGCTGAATGTCCGCCCGGCGCCGCGGACGATGATGACGCGCGCCGAATCATCGGCTTCGAGGTCATGGAGGGCGTCGTTCCACTCGAAGAGCAACTCCTGCGAGAGCGAGTTCATCTTCTCCGGGCGGTTGAGCGTAACCCGCGCGACACGGCCGTCCGTGCCCACGCGGTCGACAAGGATGTTTTCGTAGGTAGCCATGGGTGGGGATTATAGGGAGAGGCGAGAGGCGAGAGGTGAGAGGTGAGAGGTACATTGCCACTCGACGAGCCACATCGCGAAAGCGTATACCGCGGCTCAGGCTCGAGGGTCCACCCTCGGCAGCCGGTTCCTGAGTAGTGAGGAGCGAAGGATGGAGCAGGATTTGACGCCCCGAGAGTGCTGGATGGCTTTGCGGCATCAGCGTACCGCACGAATGGTGCATGCTTTATCCCGACCACGGTCATTCCCGGATCCCGATGACGAACAACTACACGTTTCCGGGTAACATCTACTGGTGGGGCCAGTAAATCGGTGAAGCGAGCGCTCCCTGCGGCCGCCCTGGCGGTAGGTTGGGGAGCGCTTGCCCTCGCGATGCCTCTTTACGCTTACGCGGACTGTGATTGCGGTCTGTCCGGGGCTCAGGCGGAACGCCTGAAGACTCGGGCGCATGACCGTCTGGAGTGGCCGATCCTCCGGTTGCAGATAGTCGATGCGCAAGTCGTCAGCACGGACCCCAATGCCGTTCAGGGCAGGGTAGTGGGTCGTGGGCCGTTCGGAATCAAGACGGCCGAAGTAAGGCTAGCGAACCAAGAGGACATCGCCCGGTCGTTCCGTAAAGAGCTTCTAGCCTGGTCTCTCTTCGCCGTGGGCGTGGCCGCACCGCTCTACTGGCTGCACCGGTCGATGATGACAGCGTGAGCACTTTCGCCCTTTTTGCCTTTCGACTATGGCCTAATCCTGTATCCTCCCTCGACCTCACCCCAGGGGACGGACATGACACGCACCATCGAACTGCTCGTGCCCTCGGGCGCGGCGAGCATCGTCGAAGCCGAAGCGGACGGCGATTCGCTGTGGCTCGGCCCGGGCGACCTCAAGGCCGCGACCGGGTTCGAACTGAAGCCCGAGGGCCTCTGCCGCGAGGAACTGTGCTACCCGCTGCCGCCGGGCCGCGAAGCCGAACTCGTGCGCGATGGGCGGGTGAATGCCGCCGCGTTCTGGCGGCGCCGGGGCGGAACCGTCGTGGCGACCGTTGAGGGCGATACGTGGCTCCTCGGCGACCCCGCGGACGACCGCCAGGCCCGCATCGACTCCCTCGAAGCGCCCGATTTCACTCTCCCGGACGTTCATGGCAACCAGCACTCGCTCTCGGACTACCGCGGCCAGAAGGTGTTCCTCACCACGTGGGCGTCGTGGTGCGGCTGCCGGCGGGATCTCTCTGTCTGGCAACGGCTCACCGAGGAACTCGGCGGACAGAAGCTGAAGGTCATCGCCGTCGCACTCGACAGCGAACCCGGTGCGCCCGAGCCCTGGATCGCCGAGGCGAACCCGACGTACCCGGCCCTCATCGACCGCGAACACCACGTGGCCGAACTCTACGACCTGGTGAACGTGCCACAGGCCGTGTGGATCGACGAAGAGGGCCGCATCGTCCGCCCACCCGAAGCCGCGGGCGCGTTCGACTTCCTGAACAAGCGCAAGCCAGACGAGCCCGGCATGTCGCAGGAACTGCTCGAACAGAGCAAGCAGACCCGCCTGAAGTACATCGAAGCCCTCAAGGACTGGGCGGAGAAGGGCGAGGCAAGCCCCTATGTCTTCAGCGAAGACGACGCGCGCGCCCGCCTCTCGCCGCCGGACACGCGCGTCCTGGAAGCGCACGCCCGTTTCCGCCTCGGACTGCACCTGCTCGCCCGGGGCCGCGAGGAGGAAGGCCAAAGCTTCATTGCGCGGGCGAAGGAGCTGCACCCGGACAGCTGGGCGATGTTCCGCCAGGCCGCGGAGAAGCTGGATTCCGGTCCCATGGCCGGGCTCGCCGCGGCGGCCGACTTCCAGGCCCGCGTGGCCGAGCGGGCGAAAGCGAACAAGCCCTACTACGCGCCTATCGATATCGAGGGCATCCCGTCGTAACAGCGGCGGCGCCGTGGGCGACCAGAGGCGGGCACGGGGCATCGACCTGCGCTCACTCCGGGCCCGGGAAACGTGGTCAAGATCACCCACCCCGGCCACTGCACGCCGTATGATTTGGCCACTCGGGGAGGGCCCGATGGCCGAAGAGGTTGTTGCGGGGCGCTACGCCATCCAGGAAGAGCTCGGCCGCGGCGCGTCCGCGACGGTCTTCCGTGCGCGCGACACGCTCCTCCAGCGCCCGGTTGCGCTCAAGGTCATTTCCGCCTCGCTCGCCGCCGACCCCGAGTTCAAGTGGCGTTTCGAACAGGAAGCGCTCCTTTCGGCCAAGCTGGACCACCCCCACATCGTCACCGTGCACGACGTCGGCACCCTGCCCGATGGACGCGGGTTCATCGCCATGCGCCTCCTCGAAGGCCCGAGCCTCGACCGCCTCCTCACCGAACGTGGCAAGCTGCCGCCCGACCAGGTCGTCGACCTCATAAAGCAGCTGGCGAGCGCCCTCGACTACACGCACGCGGCGGGCCTCGTGCATCGCGACGTGAAGCCCAGCAACGTGAAGGTCGATGCCTCCGGCTGGGCGACGCTCACCGATTTCGGCATCGCCCGCGCGCTCGATTCGGCGCGTGTGACCCTCCCGGGCCTGACGATTGGCACGCCCCGCTACATGTCGCCGGAGCAGGTTCGCGGCGAAGAGGCAAGCCCCGCGACCGACGTGTACTCCCTGGGCGTGATGGCCTACGAGATGCTCGCGGGGCGGCCGCCGTTCGAGGGCGACGGCACGGCCCTGATGTACAAGATCGTCCACGAAGAGCCGCCCCCTCCCGAACAGTTCAACCCGTCGCTCCCGCCCGAGATCGCGTCCGTCATCGGTACCGCGCTGGCCAAGAACCCGGCCGACCGCTGGCCGTCGGCCGGGGCCTTCGCCTCGGCCCTCGCCGAAGGGCTCAGCCTGTCCACCGCGCGGGCGGCCGCCCTCTCGCCGGACGAAATGGCCACGCGCGTGAGCGTCCCGCCGCCGCTTGCGGCCACGGTCGTCGCCCCGGCGGACGATGCGACCGCTGTCGTCCCGTCGGCGGCTCCGGAAGTCACCGCCGTCGCCCCGCCATTGGCTGCCACCGCCTCCGCGCCCGCGGACCCGCTGCCGCCAGGGCCGGTGGCGGTTGCTCCTGCGGCGGAAGGCCCTCCCGTCCCTCCGAAGAAGGGCTCCCGGCGCGGGCTGCTCTTCGCGCTCGGCGGGTTCGCGGTGATAGCCGCCCTGGCCGGCGGCGTGGCCGTCTTCGCGCTTGGTGGCGGCGATTCGAATGACGACAACGACCGCGAACAAGCCCGGAACGACGACGAGGAAGACGACGACGCAACGGCGACCGCCCGCGCGAACACCAACAACCGCCGCGCCACCCAGACCGCCGCAGCCCGTACGCCAGAGGCAGAACGCACCTCCGGCCTGGGACAGCTCGTGGTCACGAGGACCGCTACCGCGGCGCCGCCGACCCCGACTTCGACCGCCACTCCGACGCCAACGGCGCGCGGCGCCGTCGTCAACACGCCGGTGACCCAACCGCCGACTGCGACGCCCACTCCCGAGCCGAAGTTCCCGACCCTCGTGAACTTCGCCCTCTGCCACTCAGCGCCGGGCTGCCCCAACGGGCTGGAGGATTTGAAGGCAGGCCACGTGATTTACCTGGTCTTCCAGCTCTCCCCGCCCACCACCCTCCCCGTTGAGATGGACGTCTACTACGACGAGGTGTTCGAGTACACCTCGCCCTTCTCCGGCTCGAGCAGCGGGGCCTATATCGACACCATCCCCTACGCCGAGCATCCCGGGTACCTGGAGCTCGAGATCTATGCCGGCGAGGAGTGGGTCGACACCATCTGGGCCTACGTGAACTAGCGCTCTCCCCCGCGCCGGCGGGGCTCTCCACCAGCCGGAAGCGCTGGTTGAAATCTGGGTTTTTCGTGAAGTGCTTCACAACAATTCCCGTGCCGTAGACGTATCTATTCGCAGACCAAATGCCGGGGGACCACGATGGCAGCAGGGAGACACGCAATCGTTATGGGCGCGAGCATGGCCGGGCTTGGCGCCGCAAGGGCCTTGAGCAACCACTTTGAGACGGTCACCGTCGTTGAGCGCGACATCCTCCCCGGCGCGGCAGAGTCTCGCAAGGGCGTGCCCCAGGGCAACCACGCCCACGGCCTCCTCGCCACAGGCTACCGCGTCCTCGACGCCTACTACCCCGGCCTCTTCGACGAAGTCGTGGCCGGCGGCGGCATGCGCGGCGACGTCACCGGCGACTTCCTCTGGTACCAGTACGGCGGCTGGAAGCTGCGCGCCGAGACCGGCCTCGCCGGGATCATTTCCAGCCGCGTCCTCCTCGAATCCAGGGTCCGCGCGCGCACCAAAGCCATCGCCAACGTCCGCTTCCTCGAGGGAGTCGATTGCGAAATCCCGGAACACGCCGATGGCCGCGTCACCGGCCTCCGCGTCACCCACCGCGGCAGCGGCGCCGAAGAGCTCCTCCAGGCCGACCTCGTCGTCGACACAACGGGCCGCGGGTCGCAATCGCCCAAATGGCTGAAGGAGTGGGGCTACGGCGACGTGCCCCAGACCGACATCGAAATCAACGTGGGGTACGCGACGGCCGTCTTCGACCGCAGGCCCGGCGACCTCTACGCCTCCAGCGGCGCGATCATCGCCGGCACCGTCCCCCAGGCGACGCGCTTCGCCGCCATCCTCGCCATGGAAGGCGACCGCTGGATGATCACGCTCGCCGGCGCCCTCGGCGACTACCCTCCGACCGACTTCGCCGGCTGGATGGACTTTGCGCGCGCCCTGCCGACCACGGACCTCGTCGACATGCTCGCCGGGCGCGAGCCGATCGGCGACATCATCTCCTACCGCTACCCCGCAAACCGCCGGCGCCACTACGAACATCTGGCGCGGTTCCCGGAAGGCTATGTGGTCCTCGGCGACGCCCTCTGCAGCTTCAACCCCGTCTACGGCCAGGGCATGTCCGTCGCGCTTACCGAAGCGAAGGCCCTCGACGAGTGCCTCGCCCAGGGCCTTGACGGCGTTGCCGGCCGCTTCTTCGCGCGGGCCAAAAAGATCACGGAGTCCCCCTGGGTGATCGCGACCGGCGAGGACCTCAAGTATCCCCAGGTGCTCGGACCGCGCCCGCGTGGGTTCACGTTGGTGAACGCCTACATGGCCCGGGCGCACCGGGCGGCCACAAAGGACCCCGTCGTCCTCCGCCGCTTCTTCGAGGTCGCGAACCTGCTTGCCCCGCCGACCGCCATGATGTCGCCGAAGATCGCCTGGCGCGTCGCCCTCGGCGGGCGCGGCAAGGCCCAGGCCAAACCTGTGCGCGAAGGACAGCAGCCGGCGCGCGAGGAAGCGAAGGAGCCCGCCGGCGTGGCTTGACGCCACCCGTACTATCTCGCCATGCCGGGGCCCGCCGTCGAGGCCTTCCTCTACCTGTTGCGGCGTGCCTTCGACGAGGGCGAGCACAGCTTCGTCCGCAACCTCGAAAGCACCACCGTCCAGCAGTGGGACGCGATCGTGCCGGGCCAACCCTTCGGCCGCTCCATCGGCTACATCGCCTGGCACACCGTCGCGGCGAAACAGCTCTACTGGGACCATGCCTTCGGCGAGCGGCGGCTCACCGGCGCCATCACCGGCCAGGGCGTCCACAACCCGCGCCGCCTCCTCGATGACGTGCTGGCGCACGGCCGCCGGTGGCACGCAAGGTGGCTCGAAAGTGTCGCCGCCCTGGAAGACCTGGCCCTCGAGCAGCCGACGACCGCGCACTGGGGGGCCGTCGTCTCCATGCGCCGCGTCGTCGCCGCCATCATCGAGCACGACCTCTACCACGCCGGCGAGATCAACCATCTGCGCGCCATCCTCGATGGCACCGACAAAGCCCCCTGGGACTGAGCCGGGGCCCACTTCGCGCTACACTCCCTGCCGATGACCCGTCCCTACCATCTTCGCCCGGCCCGTCGCGACGAGTCCGATGCGCTGTACGCCATCCACCGCGCGGCGATGGGACGCTACGTGGCGGAGACCTGGGGCGCATGGGACGACGCCTGGCAGCGCCAGTTCTGGGCTTCGCACTGGCCCCCCGGCCGCCAGGCCATCGTCGTCGCCGGGCAGGTAGCCGGATTCCTGGAACTCGAAGACCGTCCCGGCAGTACGTGGGTGGCCAACATCGAGCTCGCTCCTCCTTTCCAGGGGCACGGCCTCGGCAGCGCCATCATGCACGCCATCCAGGGCGAGGCGGCTGCACGCGGCCATGGCGTAACGCTCCAGGTGCTCAAGGTGAACCCCGCCCGCCGCCTCTACGAACGCCTCGGTTTCCGGCAAACTGGCGCAACCGGGACCCACTACCTCATGGCCTGGGAGGCCCCCGTGGACGTCGCCGAACGCAAAATCACCGCCTTCCTCGATGGGGAAGACAGCCCGAACATCTCCAACCCCATCCACTCCACCGAAGTCGCGCACCAGTACGGTTTCGATGCCGCCCTCGTCGGCGGCGTCACGGTCTACGGCTGGTTCACCCCCGCGATCCTCCAGCTCCTCGGCGAGCGCTGGCTCTCGGACGGTTGGGCCGACGTCCGCTTTCGCCGCCCGGTCTACCCGGGGATGGAGATGACCGCCCGCGCCGGGCGCAACGAGGAGGGGATCGACCTGAAGATGCTCCTCCCGGATGGCGACGCCGCAATCGTTGGCGCCGGCGGCCTCGGCCGGGCCCCATGGTTCGAAGAACTGACGGCAACCCCCCGGCGCCAGGCAGAGCCGCGCCCCGCCACGCTCCCCATCCTCACCCTCGAAACCGCACCGGCCGGCGCCGGGCTTCGCCCGATGCCGGTCCCGTACTCAGTGGAGGACGCGGCCGCCTACGCCACCAACCTCCAGAAGGACGACTCCGGCCGTTTCACCGGCGAGGGCGCCCTCGTCCATCCCGGCTGGATCGCCGCGCGCATGACGCCGCTCCTGAAGCATTCGTTCGAATACGGCCCGAGCATCCACATCCGCAGCCAGGTGCAGCACCTCGCGCCGGCCCGTGCCGGCCAGTCCTTCACGATGGTCGGCACCTTCCTTCGCGCCTACGAACAGAACGGCCACCACGTCGCGGAGCTGGATGGCTCGCTGCTCGCCGAAGACGGCGCGGAGTGCGCCCGCATGCGCCACACCACCATCTTCCGCATCCGCCCCCCGCGGTAGGCCACATAACTCCCAGATCCGACCGTCAGGGAGGCCTCCTGACCCCACCGCCCTCAACCAGGGGCACGCGCTCCCAGATCCGACCGTCAGGGAGGTCTCCCCACTCCAACCGCCCTCAACCGGGGGCACCGGCTCCCAGATCCGGCCGTCAGGGAGGCCTCCTGGCTCCAACCGCGCTACCGCCGCTCGAACGCCAGCGGCAGCGACGTCACCCCCCGCAGGATGAACATGGGCACGCGCGGCAACGGCCCTTCAGTCGTCCGGCGGAACCCCTTCGCCCGCTTCAGCAACTCCTCGAGCGCTACTTTCGCTTCCACCCGCGCCAGCGGCGCGCCCAGGCAGTAGTGGATCCCGAATCCGAAGGCCAGGTGGCGGTTCGGCGTCCGCCGCACGTCGAACACCCCGGGGTCCGGGAACTGTTCCGGGTCCCGGTTCGCCGCGCCAAGGAAGACGAGCATCCCTTCGCCCTGCTTCACCTGCCGCCCGTGGAACTCCATGTCGCGCGCGGCCCGCCGCATGGTCGCCTGCACGGGCGAATTGAAGCGCAGCACCTCCTCGATCGCCGACGGCAACAGCGAGAGGTCCTGCTCCACGAGCGCCAGCTGGTCCGGGTGCGCCATGAACTCCAGCATGGCGTTGCCGATGAGGTTCGTCGTCGTCTCGTTCCCGGCCACCAGCAGGAGCCAGAGCATCGAAAACAGCTCATCCGCGGACAGCCTGTCCCCGTCGATCTCGGCCTGCACCAGCCCGCTGATGAGGTCTTCGCGCGGGTGCCTGCGGCGCTCTTCGCACATCGCCTCGAAGTACTGGCGCATCTCGTAGAACGCGCCGCCGAAGTCTGCCCCCTGGATCTCCGGGTTGCCACCCGCGCCCGCAACCACCGCGTCGGACCACTTCTTGAACTGCTCGCGGTGCGCAGGGTCGATGCCCAGGATCTCCGCGATCACGATCACAGGGAGCGGGTACGTCAGTGTCTCCACGAGGTCGCATGCGCCGGCTTCAATCGCCGGTTCGAGCAGTTCGTCGGCGATCTGCCGGAAGCGCGGCTCCATTTGTTCGATCATCCGCGGGGTGAACACCTGGTTCACCAGCCCGCGCAGGCGCGTATGGCGCGGCGGGTTGGCCGTGAGCATGCTCAATCCGCCCTGGCCTTCGGGCGCGAACCCAGACGGCCAGGCGGTGTGGTCCCGCAGTACTTCGTTGCATTCCGCCCACCTGAACGCCATCCACGGGCCCTCTCCCATGCGCATGGGGCTCATCCCCCGGGCCATCTCGTAGAAGGGGTAGGGGTTCTCGAGCATCGAGGGGTCTGCCAGGTTGCCGCGCAGCATAGTCGTCTCCTTGGCCTGTCATCCTAGCAGAAGCCGAACCGCGTTCGACTGGCCGGGAGTGAAAACCGCCCGGGGCCTTTCGACCCCGGGCGGGAAGCGCGGTAGCGGGAGGAGCAGTACTACCGGCCTTGCTCAAGCCGACCGCGGAACACAGGACGTCTCGTGCCTCCGGCGGCGCTTCGAGGAGGAGGCGAAGCGCGTGCCGACGTCTTTGGGGGTTCACCCGGGTCCTTCAACCGGGGCCGGCCCGTCCTGGAATCTGATCCCAGCTTGCCGGGAGCGGCGGCAGCGCCGCATCACCCGTTGCTCCTTGCCCCGGCCATGCTTTCGGCGGAGTCCCGCTCCCTCACTCGCCCTCCGCCGAATTCAGGCGAAGCCCAGCTTCTCCCGCCGCATGCTCACAAACGCGTTCGTCCCGATGACAACGTGGTCCTCCACGTCCAGGTCCAGGATCTTTCCGGCGGCGATGAACGCCTTCGTGGTGGCGATGTCCTGCGGGCTCGGGCGAGGGTCCCCGGACGGATGGTTGTGGACGAGGATGACCGACGGAGCGTCCAGCACGATGGCCTCGCGGAACAGCTCCGCGGGGCGCAGCGCGATCATGTTGGCCGAACCCGAGACCACCGGGTTCGTGCCCCCGAGCAGCCGGCCGCGCGTATCGAGCGCCAGGCAATAGAGCTGTTCCCGGGTGGCCCCTACGAGCTTCGGCCCGAGGAGCCCGTAGACCTGCTCCGGCGTCCGCAGGTCGTGCCGCTCCGTCCGGTCCAGGGCCTGCGCCCGCCTCCCGATCTCGATCGCGGCCGCGACCTGGGCTGCCTTCGCCGGCCCGAGTCCTTTCGCGCGCAGGAGGGCCTTCGGCCCGGCCCGCAACAACCCATCGAGCCCGCCGAAGGATTCGATGATCTCCCGCGCCATGTCGACGACGTTCTGGCCCGCGACGCCCGAGCGCAGGATGATCGCCAGCAGTTCGGCCTCGCTGAGCGTCCCGGCCCCGTGCTCGAGCAGGCGTTCGCGGGGCCGCTCGTCCCCCGCCCAGTCGCGGATCGTCCGGTACCCGTTCTTCTCGCCTTCGGCCACGGTGCGGGATTGTACGCGCCGGCGCCCTCAGCCCCGCGAGTTTGCTGTCACGGCTTCTTCGCCGGCCGGGGGCGCCACCTTTACCACCGAGATCAACACCGCGCTGTGCGGGTAGAAGGTGGCCTCGACGTAGTCTCCCTCGCGGATGCCGTCGAGGATGATCTGGTCTCCGCGCAGGATGTTCTTCCCCACCCGGATGTAGTGCGTCTTGATCACGAACGAATCGCTCCGGGCCCACCGCCGCGTGACTTTGCCCGTGTCGGTCACCGGTTCCCCGATGTAGTCGAGCAGGGACTGGATCGCCTGGAACCCGAACAGGGCGGTGAGGATCAGGAGCACCACGAGCAAGAAGATCGTCCCGCCGTATTCGTGCAGGAAGAACCGGTCGACCGTGAAGAACACCAGTGCCCCTGCCGCCAGCAGGAACGGCGGCCCCCACAGCAAGATCGAGCGCAGGAGCCGCCCCCGCACCTGCTCGCGCTGCATCCGCTTCTGGATCTCCGGGTCGTCGTGCCAGTTCATGGGATCCTGATTACCGTCCCGATCGCGATGGTGTCCGGGTTGATCCCGGGGTTGGCCTCCAGCAGTTCCGCGACCGTGATGCCGTAGCTCGCGGCCACGTCGGAGAGCGTGTCGCCCGCCTTCATCGTGTACGTCCGTCCCGTGGCCGTGGGGCTGGCCGCCCGCGTCGGCGTGCTCCCCGCAGGCTGCGCGGGCGTCACGCTCGATGGCACCTGCGTTCCCGGCACCGGGGTGCTCTGGCCGGCTCCGCCCTGGCGCGTCGGCGTCGCCGTGGCGGTGATCGCAGCCGTGCTCGTCGGCAGCTCGCGGCCGGCATTCGTCGCGCTCTTCGATTGCGGCGGCCGGACGAGCAGGAATACCACCACCAGCGTGGCGATCACCAGGGCCAGCACCGACCCGCGATAGACGGCCCCGCTCGGCGCGGCCGCTTCCGGCGCCATGCAGCGCAAGCACACGTCCTCGCCATGTTCCGAGCAGTACAGCCTCCCGCACGTGGGGCACTCGGCTTCCGCGGGGTTCTCGCAGTAGTAGCAGGTGAGGATCGGCTCGTTCGCCATTCGCCCCAAGGGTACCGGCAACCGGGAACCGGGAACAGGGACGCTTCGCTGGCAACAGCTTCCCCTACACGGCTTCGATGGTCGCCGTCAGGCCGCAGGACTCGAGGCTATCGCGGTAGTGTTCCGCCGCTTCCTTCGGGCACTCGATGACGGTGGCCTGGCCGTTGTAGTGGGCCGTGAACATGATCTCGGTGGCCTCTTCGAACCCGAGCGAAGGCACGCAGCGCATGAGACTGAGGACGACGTGGTCCATCGAGTTGTGGTCGTCGTTGTGGAGGACGACCCGGTACGGGGGGAGGAGCTTCTCGATCGCCGCAGGATCGAACTCGACGCGCGGGAGGACAGGCGCCTGGGTCACGAAGAAAGCGTAGCGTTTCCCTGTTCCCGGCGAAGCGTCTCGTGCCCTGTTCCCGCGAAGCGTGCCTGCCACAGCTTTCTGGGTTTTCCCTGAGAGACATCCTTCTTCGCCCGCATGACGATGCAAGCGCCATGTACGAAGGCCGGGCCCCAGGCATCGACGACCCGTACGCGCTCCCGGGCGACCTTGCCACGCGCCGCCTGGCCATCGCCACGCTCGCCTACCGGGCGATCGCCCGCAAGCGGGAGGTCCAGTTGCACGACATCCTCGGCGACGACGCCGAGGGCCTCCTTTCGGACCTGATGTCCACGCTTGCCAATGAAGTCGGCACGCAGCTCATGCTCACCGAACGCCTCCTCAGCGAAGGCTGGTCATGGGAGCGCATCCTCGCGGCCGTCTGGTACAACGAGGAGTTCTTGCGGGGCGCAGCGAACGCCGGCTAACCGCGGCAGCGCAACTCGCCCACGGCCCGCGCCAGGTCCTTTCCCTTTCCCCGGTCACTGTCACAGGCGGCGCCGCTTGCTCGTCTTCTTTGCATCCGCGGCTTCGGCCGCTCCCACGGGAGACGCACGTGACAGAAACCACCCGACCCGGCGTGGCCATCGCTGGAGGCGGCCTTGCCGGCCTCGCCACCGCCGCCTATCTCGCCCGCGAAGGCCACCGCGTCACCCTCTTCGAACAGAGCAGCGACCTCGGCGGCCGCGCAGCCACGACGCGCAAGCAAGGCTTCCTCCACAACATGGGCCCCCACGCCGTCTATCCCGGCGGCAGCGCCGAACAGGCGCTCGCCGATCTCGGTGTCGCCTACACCGGCCGCAAGCCCGACCTGGCCGGGGTCGCCATCCGCAACGGGCGCGCCTTCGCGCTCCCGGTGGGCGGCCGCTCCCTGCTGACCACCCGCCTGTTCGGCGTCCGCGCCCGCGTGGAAGCCGGCCGGCAACTCCTCGCCCTCGGCAAGGGCCTCCCCCAGGACGGCCGCACGGCCCAGGACTGGCTCGCCGAATTCTCCCAGCCGGCCGCCCGGGAGTACGCCGCGGCCCTCCTGCGGGTGGCGACGTACAGCAATGCCCCCGCCGTCATCCCCATCGGCGATGCTTCCCGCCAGTTCGCCGGAGCCGGCAGAGGCGTGACCTACATCGACGGTGGCTGGCAGACGCTCGTCGACGGCCTCCGCGAACAGGCCCACCTCTTCGGCGCCGAAATCCGCACCGGCGAGCGCGTCGAAGCCGTCCTCGAAGGGCCCGCCCGCGGCTTCCGCCTCGCCGGCGGGCGCGAGTTCGAGGCCGATGCGGCCGTCCTCGCCCTGCCCGCCGATGCGGCTTCGCGGCTGTTTCCGTCGAGCGGCGAACTCGCCCGCCACGCCGCCGATTCCATCCCCCAGCGCATCGCCTGCCTCGATATCGGCGTGACGCGCCTGCCCAACCCCCGGCGGCGGTTCGCCCTCGGGATCGACTCTCCGTTCTACTTCTCCGTGCACTCGCTCTACGCGGATCTCGCCCCCGAAGGGCGCGTCCTCATGTCCGTGGCGAAGTACATCCCCGTGGACGAACGGCACGACGCCGCGCGGGACCTCCACGAAATGGAAGCCTTCCTCGACCTCGTCCAGCCCGGCTGGCGCGCCCTCGAAGTCCACCGCCAGCACCTGCCCAACATGCTCAGCCACACGGCCGTGCCGCGCGCAGACCGCGGAGGCATCGCCGGCCGGCCCGGCCCGGCCCTCGCCGACCACCCCGGCGTGTTCATCGCCGGCGACTGGGTGGGCGACAGCGGCTGGATCGGCGATGGCACGCTCGGCAGCGCACGCCTGGCCGCCCGGGCCGTCTCGGCGTGGCTCGCGCGCGAACCCGCACGGGCGCTCGCCGGCGCGGTAGGCTAGGAGCATGACCTCCGCCGTCGCCGCCCGCGACGCCGTCTTCGAAGAGCACCGGCAACTCCTGTTTGGGGTCGCCTACCGCATGCTCGGCACCATCGCGGAAGCGGAGGACGCAGTCCAGGACGCGTACCTCCGCTTCCGCGCCCACGAGGGCGCCGTCCACAACCCGCGCAGCTTCCTCGTGACGGTCGTCACGCGCCTCTGCCTGGACCAGTTGAAGTCGGCCCGCGCCACGCGCGAGCAGTACATCGGCCCCTGGCTCCCGGAACCGCTCGTCCTTCGTGCCGGCGCCGGGCCCTCGCCGGAGGACACGGTCACCGGCCATGAGTCCGTGAGCTTCGCGTTCCTCGTCATGCTCGAAGAACTCGGCCCGGTCGAACGGGCGGTGTTCCTCCTGCGCGAAGTCTTCGACTACGACTACGGCGACATCGCCCAGGTCGTCCAGAAGTCGGAGGCTGCCTGCCGCCAGGTGTTCCACCGCGCCCGCCAGCGGCTGGCCGAGCGCCAGCACCGTCACACGGCCAGCTACAGCCAGCGCCTCGCCCTCACTGCGCGCTTCCTCCAGGCCGTGACCGAAGGCGACATGGCTGGCCTGCTCGAACTGCTCTCCGCCGATGTCGTCGCCTACTCCGACGGTGGCGGCAAGGCCGCGGCCGCGATCAACCCGATCTTCGGCGCCGACCGCGTCGCCCGCTTCACTGTTGGCGTCGCGCGCAAGCTCCCGGCCGGGCCCGTGGAAGCCGTCGATGTCAACGGCGACCCGGGTGTCCTCCTTTGCACGAAGAGCGGCCGCATCGACACCCTCCTCCTGCTGGACGTGGACGAACAGGGCGCGGTCCGCACCATTTACGCCGTCAGGAACCCGGACAAGCTCGCCCGCGTGCGGTAGCGCGGCGCTACTTCGGCTCCAGTACCATCACCGTCAGGTCGGCCGGCAGCCCGCTCCGGCTCACGTTCAGCTTCGCCTGGGGTTCCGGGCGCGTGCCCGTTTCCTTCAGGAAGTTCTCCAGCGGCAGCAGGTCTGCGGTTTCGCCGCCTGCCTTGTAGTTCATCGGGATGGCGACACGCGGTTCGATCTTCGTCATCAGGTCCGCCGCTACGTTCGGCGCCGGCCCCGCCCCGCCCCCGACGGGGAGCAAGAGGACATCCACGTCCTTGAAGTCTTCCAGGTTCACCGTCGCGGCCAGGCCCATGTGCCCGATGCGGATGCCGTCGATCTCGCTGATGAACACCACGTTGCGGCTGCCGTCGGCGGCTTTCGAAGCGATACCCGTCACCAGCACTCCGCTGATCTCGTACTCGCCAGGGGCATCGAGGACCATCGGGTGCCCGCCGATGCCCTCCACATAGGAGTAGCCCGGGTCATCCCGCCGGCTGAGGGTCACGATGTCCGCGGTCTGCTTCCCGAGTGTGAACCCGCTCTCGGGCGGGCACGGGTCCGTGATCACAGAGGCTTCCCGGCCCTTCAGCCGGAAGCAGTTTCGACCGAGGTAGGTGATTTCGACTGGCACCCGGTCATGGTAGCCCGCCGGCCGCCTGCGAGCCACATATCGCTAACCCGGCTCAGCAATTCAGCACCGGACGACCACAGGACTCATGGTGCTGCGACGTGAGCTACTCGAGCTCCTCGTCGAGAAACTCGTCGTCATCCTGCTGTTTGCGCCAGAACATGATCGCGCCAACCAGCGCGCCCAGCAGTGCGAAGATGCCCAACATCTTTTTCACGGGGAACCTCCCAGCCCGGGTTTCCCGGAGCACCGCGCAGTATAGAGGTGTCGGGCGTCAGGTGTCAGGTTCGCAGGGAGCGGGTCACGGGAGGGGCATCCGCGCAAGGGCAGAGACGTGGCATCCGGCGCCTGCGCTATGATTCGCCCATGCCCGGTCCCCGCCGCAAGAAAACCGGCCAGCGCGCGGCAAACGACATGCCCCCGCTCGAGCCCCGTCACAGCCTGACCTACGAGGTGGTCCAGGCCGCCGATGGGCCCACCCTCGACGCCGCTTCGGCTGTCGTTTCGAAGGGTGCCGGGCTCCTGGGCGAAGGAGGCAATGCCCTCGGGAGCCTGGCCCGTGCCGGCCTCCGCGCGGTCAACGCCGACGCCGTTGCCGGTGCGGTCACCGGGGCCGCCCGTGCGGCCGCCTCCACCGCCGGCGAGGCCCTCTCCGCCGTCGACGCCGGCGCAGTGGCGGACGTCGTCAGCGGGGCGGCCCGCGCCACCGTCTCGGCGGCCGGCGATGTGCTCACCTCGGCCGATGCTGCCGCCGTCGCGGGCGCGGTGGCATCCGCCGCCGGCGATGTCCTGTCCGCCTCCGCCGACATCGCCGGTGAAGTGCTTGGCGCCGTCGTCGAAGGCGTCGCCGACTCGATCTCCTGACCGGCGCCGCTCCACGCGCCACCCTGACGCCTGACGCGCGGCGCCTGTACCATCCGCCCTCGATGCCTCGCACCGTCTACGTCGTCCCCCACTGCCACTGGGACCGTGAGTGGTACCAGCCCCACGAGCTCTTCCGTTGGCGCCTCGTCCAGATGATCGACGAGCTCCTGGACCACATGGAGCAGCACCCCGAGTACCGCTGCTTCAACCTGGATGGCCAGAGCATCGTCATCGATGACTACCTGGCTCTGCGGCCCGAGAACGAGGGCCGCCTTCGGGCGCTGATCGAGGCCGGCCGCATCGTCATCGGGCCGTGGTGGGTGCAGCCGGACGAATTCCTGCCGAGCGGCGAATCTCACATCCGCAGCTTCCAGCGCGGCATCCGCTTTGCCGAACGGCTCGGCGGGTCGCTGCGCGTCGGGCACTGCGCCGACCAGTTCGGCCACATCGCGCAGATGCCCCAGCTCATGAAGCAGCTCGGCCTCACGAGCGCCTGCCTTTGGCGCGGCGTCTCGGACGCCATCCCCGGCTGGAGCTTCTGGTGGGAAGCCCCGGATGGCACGCGGTTGCCGGTGCTCTACCTGCGCAACAGCTACTCGAGCGGCTGGCGGCTCCCGAAGGAGCCGGACGACCTGATCGAACGCGCCCGCCGCCAGGAACGCGACCTTGCGGAAGGGCTGCCCGCCGTGCTGATGAACGGGACAGACCACTCGCGCATGGAGAAGCACGTCCCCGAGGCGCTGGCCGCGGCCGCCGGCCGTGGGTACGACTTCCGGCTCGCGACGCTCGCCGAGTACGAGCGGGCCGTACTGGAAGCGGGGGTGGACGAAGTCGTCCACCACGGCGAGATGCGTTCTCCGGATCGTTCGAACGTGCTCGTCGGCGTGCTTTCGGCGCGCATGAACATCAAGCAGCGTGACTTCGAGGTTTCGGGCGCGCTCGAGAAGTACGCCGAACCGCTGGAACTGCTTTCCTACCTCCATCACGGGCCTGACGGCACGCCCGCGCTCCGCCACGCATGGCGCACGCTGCTCGAAAACTCCCCCCACGACTCAATCTGCGGCTGCAGCGTGGACCAGACACACCGCGAGATGATGCCCCGCTACGACCGCGCGGAGCAGCTTGCGATGCAGGTGGCGAAAGAGGCCATGTGGCACATCGCGGGGCGGGTGGACGTGCCGGCGCCGGGCGGGCTGGCCGTATGGCGGCCGGTGGCGAACGCCGCCGCCGTCCTGCACGCGAACGTACCCGGGGAGTTCGCTGACCGGGCAGGCGAACTCTTGCTGCCCGATGGGACGCGCGTCCCGTTCCACAGGGATGAGATCGAAAGCCGGGGCGAGGTCCTGGTCCACGAAACCGCCCTGACGCCCTGGCAGGCCATGCGCCACCTGGACTTCCTGCGCGAGCAGCGCTACGACGAGCAGAACGTCGAGGCCATGGAGTGGGAGCTCGATGGGCGCCACCTGAAGGTGACGACCACGGTCGGGCCCGACCTCAACGTTGTGGACGAGGAGACGATCCGGCACGAGGTGCGCCAGGTCGCCGCCAACAACCTCGCCGACACGGCAGAGATTACCGTCCGAAAGTCCGCCCGCGCCGAAATCGTCGCGGTGTTGCCGGCCAGCGGCGCCCTCGGCGTCCAGGTCCTCGTTCCCGGGGAGGCCGGCGCGGGAGAGGGGGAGGGGGTGAGGGCCAACCGCCGCGCCGGAGCGATATCCAACGAGCAGTACGAAGCCTGGCTCGACAGGCGCGGCCGCCTCCGCATCCGCGACTGGCAGAATGGCATCGACCTGAAAAACGTCTGCGCCTTCGTCTCCGAAGGCGACCGCGGCGACGAATACAACGCCGACATCCTGCCCGATGGCGTATCAACGCCGATTTCCGTCGACCTTCTCGCGGTCCAGTCCAACGCGGTCGCGCAGACGTTGCGCTACGCGAGCCTCTACGAAGTACCTTTCGAGCTGAACGCCAGGCGCACGGGCCGCACGAAGCGTGATTCGACGTTCCTGCCGATTGTCACCACGGTCACGCTCTACCGCGGTCTCAACCGGGTGGACTTCCGCGTCACCCTGGACAACGCCGCGCGCGACCATCGCCTGCGCGCGCTCTTCCCCCTCCCGTTCGTCACCGGGTCCGCCATCACCGAGAACCAGTTCCACGTCGCCGAACGCTCGCTCACACCGCCGCCGTGGAACGGCGTGAGCAACGAACAGCCGCCCACCACGTTTCCGCAAAAGACCTTCGCCGCGTTCGAGGGAGACGAAGTCGGCCTCGCGGTGTTCAACAAGGGCCTCCAGGAGGGCGAAGTCGTCCGCGACAGGAAAGGACGCCAGGCGTACGCGCTCACGCTCCTCCGCTGCGTCGGCTGGCTTTCGCGCCCGGACCTCGTCTCTCGCCGTGGCGGCGCAGGGCCGACGATTTCGACCGAAGACAGCCAGATGCAGGGCACGCACACCTTCGAGTTCTCGCTGACGACCTACCGCGGCGGCTGGCGGGAGAACAACGTCCAGGCAATGGCCCACTCGTTCGCGTACCCGCCGCTCGCGTGGGCGACGAACGAGCACCAGGGCTCGCTGGGCTCCGATGTGCCGCTGGCGCGGATCACCCCGGGCATCGTGCCGACGGCGCTCACCCGCAGCGACGTCGATGGCGCACCGCTGATCCGGGTCTACAACGCCTCGGACGGGCAGTCGGATGCGGCGGTGTCGGTGCCGTGGGCCGGGCCCGGCGCCGGGCTCTGCGACCTCATGGAGAACCACATCGAGACTCTCTCGCCCGCGGGGCCCTGGACGTTTCCCCTGCGGCCGTGGGAGATCGCGACGGTGCGGTTCGGCCGGACGTAGGCCCAGGATCGGTTCACCACGGAGGCACGGAGAACACGGAGGGTTGGAGGTCACGGAGCCCTCGTGGTGCGGACCGCCGTACCTCTCTCACGAACGAGCGCCGCGCCGTCGGACGCCCCGTAGGCCCAACGTTCGGTACAACACGGAGGCACGGAGAACAGGGAGGTCTCGGGAGATCGCGCAGCTCGGGGTGGGAACCGCCGCCGGCAGCGGTGTACCTTTCGCGAACATGCGCCGCCCCGTCGTCGTCTCAGTTGCGCTCCTGCTGCTGGCCTGCAGCTCCGAGACCCGTCCCGAAGGGGCGCCGGCGCCCTCTCTCGCGGTGGCCGGCGCTATCCCGACTTCGACTCCTCCGCCCGCCTCGCCGACCCCGGCGCCAACGATCACGGCGAGCCGCCCGGCAGATGGCACTCGCGCATCGATCTTCCTGGTCGATTGGCCGAACGGCGCTGCGTCGGCCGTGGGTGGAGCGCTCCGTCCGATTGACCCTTCGACCGGGCAGGACATCGCGGGGTACGCGCCCCACGATCCAATGCAGGCGGCCAGCATCGCTTCGCTCAGCCCCGACGGGGGCCACCTCGTGCTCACCATCGCGGTCAGCGGCTCCGCCCCGGGGAGCAAGCTGGTCACGGTCGACCTCGGTAGCTGGACCATGCGCGAGCACCTGCGGTCATCGACGTATCCGTCCGGGTTTGCATGGAGTAAGGACAGCAGGGCGGTCTACTTCCGGGACGGCCCCCAGGGAGCCGCGCTCTCTCGCCTGGATGTGGCCGCCGGGATCGTGACAACCGTGGCGAAGGCCAACTTCTGGGCCGCCTCGCCCCTGTATCTGTCGGCCGATGAGCGGGCGATTTACCTCCTCGGGCACGCGTCGTCGGATGCCCGGGCCAACATCCAGCAGGGCGACCCCCTCCTCGCTCGGTTGGACATCGCGAGCGGCCTGTTCGCGAGCGTCCCGCTCCGGGGCCTTGCCGCGGGCCAGGTGCGCCCCGAAACGCCGGGCCGCGAGGCCGGTTATTACCTGCCCGCGCTCGCCCTCGCGCCCGATGGCGCTTCCGCATACATCGTCGACGGCGCCACCGACCGGATTCTCACCGTCGACCTCTCGTCGATGGCGGTGCGCGACGACCGCTCGTTGGCGAAGGCGCGACCGGCCTGGAAGCGCGGGCTCGGCTGGCTCGGCGGGCAGTTCGTATCCACGGCTCACGCCAAGGGCGCCGAGTATTACACCGCGGCAGCCGCAGTTACCCCGGATGGCCGTTACCTGGTTGCGGCCGCCACGCGCGATGAGTGGTGCGGCGAGCCCGCCCGGCCATGCGCTTCCAGCAAGCCCGCGGGGCTGCGCGTCGTTGAGCTTTCTTCGATGCGTGTGGTCCTGCGCGATGAATCGGTGGGCGCGTTCGCGTTGTCGCCGGATGGCCGTTGGGTCATCGGCTACGCCAGCTGGTACGAGGAGCCCGCGGACGGCGCCCTGGTCCAGTACCGTGGGTCCGGCCTCCAGGTGTTCGACCTGCGCGAAGTGCGGAAGGCCGCCTCGCTGGAGCCCGGTGCGGCGGTGGAGGCGGTCGTGTTCGATGCCGTGGGCGGGCATGCCGTTGCGCTGGAGGTCGGTCCGGGGTTGGCCGCGGACTACAACGAGGGCTGTCCGAAGCCCTGCTACGGGCTCAAGGCCGTGGAACTTGGGGCCTCCACCCGCCCTCCGAGGGTGGTCGCGGAGCGGTCGCTCGACACACGGGCCGTGCAGCTTCTGCCGGAGTGATCGTTCGCGGCGCCAGGAGCTCGTGCTGAATCGAGCGGCCACGCGCTTGCTGACGCGCGCGCCTCGGAGTGGTGGTGCGACTCACGCCCCGTGCGGGTCCATCCACATCCGGCGCACTTCGATCCAGCTTCGTGGGTCGTGCGCGATGCGGCGAGCCCAGTCCAGGGCCTCTTCTTCGCTGCATTCGACCATGAAGTAGCCTCCGAGCGCTTCACGCGTCTCGGCGAACGGGCCGTCGAGGATTGGCGAATCTTCGCCCTGCTCCATCACGCGCTTTGCATACATCTCCACGGGGGCGAGTCCGGCGCCGCCGAGGTACTGCCCCTTCGCGCGCATCTCCTCGCCCAGCGCGGCGTGCAACTTCTGGCGGCTGGGGATGCTGTCGGGCGGTTGGCTGGGGTCGTACATGATCGTGAGCATGAACTGCGCCATGGGGGATTCTCCTGGTGCCCGCGTAGGGCGTTCTGTGTACTCCGACGAAGGAGGTGCGGCAAGAACGACATACCGGACATAACTCACTTGCTTTTGGGGCGGCAGATGCCCCGCGCTTGCTCACGCGCGTGGCCGACGCCCAACACTCCCCGGCGCATAGCGCGGGCGGAGACGGAGCTCCGCGACTACCGGTCATCGAATCAGAGGAACCGCAGTCATGCGGTTCGGTGGCGAGGCAGGACGCATGGGATCAGAGGAACCGCAGTCATGCGGTTCGGTGGCAGCTGCGGGGCGCTTCGTGCAGTTCCCCGGCGCATGGCGCGGGTGGAGACGGAGCTCCGCGACTACCGGGCCCGTGTTGAAATCAGCCCTGGTTGCCCTTGCTTGCACCCGTGATCTCCGCCATCAGCTCGATCGCCGCGTCGTCGCCGGCGATGGTCATCCCGGTGAGGCCGCTGTCTTCCCAGGCACGGTAGCGTTCGCGGATGCGTTCGGGCGGGCCGACCAGCGCGCCGTCGTCGCAGAACTCGTCCGGGACGGCTTCGATGGCCTCCGCTTTGCGCCCGGCCAGGTACAGCTCCTGGATCGTCTTCGCGGCGTCGCCGTAGCCGCGGCGCACCATCATGTCGTTGTGGAAGTTCTTGTCCTGGTGGCCCATGCCGCCGACGTAGAGCGCGATGCGCGGCTTCATCTGGCGGAAGGCTTCGCGCAGGTCCTTCGTGATGATGACGGTGGTGCTGCCCTGCAACTCGAAGTCTTTCCATGACTTGCCATTGCCGGCGCGGGCGAACCCTTCCTCGATCCACGGCCGGTACATGGACGCCGTGGCCGGTACGAAGCCGAGCGGGAGGATGCCATCGCCCACTTCGGCCGCGAGGCGGACGTTCGTCTCGGTGCCGCTGCCGAGCCAGACGGGGATGTTGGGGTTCATGTGGAGGATGCTCTTTAGCGGCTTGCCGATGCCCAGGGTGCCCGGGCCGTGGTACGGCAGCTGGAACTCCTTGCCGTTGTGGGTCACCGGCTCTTCCCGCGCGAACACCTTCTTCATGATCTGCATGTAGTCGCGGAGCCGGTAGTAGGGCTTGCCCCACGGCTGGCCGTACCAGCCTTCGACGATCTGCGGGCCGGAAACGCCGAGCCCCACGATCATCCGGTTGCCGCCGGCGAGCGCATCGACGGTCGCAGCCTGCATTGCCGCCATGGCGGGCGCGCGGCCGGCGAGCTGCATGATGCCCGTGCCGAGCCGGATCCGCTTCGTCAGTGCGGCGATGTAGGCCAGGGGCGTGATCGCGTCGGAACCGTACGCTTCGGCCGTCCAGGCGGAGTCGTAGCCAAGCTCTTCTGCCCGCAACACCTTCTCGATCGGCAGGCGCATGTCCGCGCCCGAATAGCCAATGCTGATCCCCAGCTTCATCTCCCGGCCCTGCTTTCGTTGCGAAGTGCGCCGGAACGTTGCCACGCCCCGCCCGGGATGACAAGGCCGGGCCAAACCCGGCTACTTTTTCGCTTTCCCGGGTGGCGTCTTCGTGGGAGTCGCCGCCGGCGTGTTCGCGGGCGGCGGCGGCGCCTGTGTCGGCGTCGCTGTGGGGGCCGGCTTGTTGTCGGTCGCCGAAGGGCGGTCCTGGTTGGTGTCTGGCGAACGGCTCCCGTACGAGGGCAGCGAAGTCCCTGTCTCGACCGAAAGGACGCTCACCGGGGGCCGGCTGTTCGATGCTGGCGCCGGGGCCGGCGCTGACGCGTCCGCGGCCCGGGGCACAGCCGGAGGTTCGGAATCCAGCACTGCCCCGCCGGTGTCCTCGGGAGGGGTTGCCGGCACGGCCGGCACTACTGCCAGTCCGCCGGATGGCGCTGCCGCCGCCGAAACGCGCGCTGGCGCCGGCGCGGGGGCGACAACCGCCGGGGTCTCCGCCACTTCCGCCACGAACTGAGACTCCGGCGTAAGCCCATCGAGGAGGGACCCGGGGGCCTCTCCGCCTTTGCGCTTCGTGTCCGGTTCGCGGACCGCGTCGGCATAGCCAACGGGCTGGTAGGGGACAAGGAGGGTGCGTTCGTGCAGGGTAAACGCGAGGCCGAGCGCGCCGGTTGCCAGGCAGGCCGCCGCCAGTGCGAACGGCAGGCGCCGCAAGGTGCGTTCGCCGATTGCCCCACCTTCCATCAACGTCCTCCCCGGCCCCACTGTACCAGCGGCATCAAGGTAGGGTCATAGGGGTTTCCCGAATTACCGCCCCACGTTCACCGTCGATCCCCGCCCCCAGGGCGATCAGGGCGTGCGTCGTACCGAGACCATCTCGCCTTCGGCCGTGAACACCCAGACGTCGTCACCATCGACAGCAACCCCCACCGGAGTCACGGTTTCCAGCATCGTCTTCCCCATCGGGAGCGGGATGCGCTCGACAATCTCGTTCGTTGCCGCGGAGATGTGCACGAGGTCGCCGTGTGGCGAACCCGGGGCGCGATGGCCCAGCCAGGCGTCGCCCAGCACGTCGAAAGCCATCGTGTACCCGGCCCTTCCCTCGAACTCATGGACGGCGAGGACCTCGTTCGTCGCCACATCGATGCGTGTGACCTGGTAAAGGGTCCCGGTGCCTTCGCCGGCGGCGCTCAGGGCCCAGATCGAGTCTTCCGAAGCGAAAACCTGCTGCAGGCACGAACCGCAGAAGTTGTGCAGCTTCTTCAGCGGCAGCGGGATCCTGGCCACAACCTGCATGGTCTCGGGGTCTATCCTGTCGATGGCATCTTCCCGGCTCACGAGTGTCCACAGCGAACCGCCGGCCAGGATCAGGTCCTTCGGGAGTTCCACTTCAACCGTCCCGTCGGCCTTGCCGGTGGCGATGTCGTACCGCTCGACGTGATTTGTGTGACGGATCGCCACGTAGAGCTTGGTCTCGGTTGCCGCCATCCATGTTTCCACGAACGGGCCGGGCAGCGTGAATCGGAACGCGCGCACCTCCGCGCCGGTAGCCTCATCGAAGCCGACTGCCCCCGTCCTGTTCGCGTTCATCGCCCAGACGACCGCACCGCCCGAGGTGATCGGAAACTGCCACGCCGCCGGTGCAGCCATCACCCGCGTCAGCGACCCCGTAGCGCGGTCGAGCCGCCACACGCCTTCGCCCTGCCGCTGGTACCAGATTGAGGATGGAGACAACAGCACGTCGGAGGCCTCGCTGGGCGCGGCCGCCAGCGCCACAGGATTCCCCACGCGTGCGGGGACGGGTGATTCCTCGGCGATCAGCGGAAGGTCGCTGTCCTCGCGGCTCAGGCCCATCCAGATGGCGGCCAATGCGATGGCTCCGGCGGCCGTTGCGGCCAGCGCTCCCCCGGCGATCGCTGCCGGCTTGCCGGTCAGGAGGCCAATGAGCGCGTGAAGCCCGCGCGTAAGCCTGCCGCCCGCGCTGTTGTAGTGCCGCCAGTACGCGGCAGCTTCCTCGCGTGAATCCACCTGGAGCTTGCCCAGGATCCCGCTCACGTGCCACTTGACCGTCTCGAAGGCCAGCCCCAGCGAATTGGCGATCTCTCCGTTCGTGCGCCCCTTCGCGATCAGGGTCAGGACTTCCCGCTCGCGCGGGCTGAGGTCGTGCTTATACCTGCTCTTGTAGTGCGTCGGCCGGTTGGTGGGTGACTGCTGCCGGATCATGCCAAGGGAACCTCGAGAAGTCTGGGCTTATCGCCCGGGCACATCATTGGGGGGCGCGGGACAGAAAAAGCCCCCCTATGCGATGGAACGCATCGTGTCATAGTCGTGGGCCGATGAGATTCCAGTATCGCATGAAGACCATAAGGTGGGTTTTTCGTCGAGTCGCGCGGCGAGCCTGTTGCCGTACCGCACAGGACGCGGTACGGGAGGAAACAGTCGTGACTATCCAGAACATCCCCAACCCCAACCAGCCCTGGCCGGGCTCGAGGCGGCAACTGGCAGTTGCGCTCGCGAGCGTCGGCCTCGGAGTCGTCCTCGGCTTCACCGCCGCGGAATCACCCCTCTTCGAGGAGGCTGACGCACCGGTAGCGGCACCGCTCTCATCTTCGACGAACATCCAGCCGGGTAGCGGACTGACGGCCGAGATCATTCAGCCCAGCGCGCGCGAGGAACAGCGCTCGAAGCACGGCCGCACCGGCATCGTCGACTTCGACCCTGAGCTGCCGGCCGGCTCCACCGGCATCGCGCCCGGCAGCGGCCTGACAGCCGACGCCATCCAGCCCAGCTCGCGAGAACGAAAGCTCTCGCCGACGGGCCGGGCCGGGTTCGTCGATAGCGACCCTTCGGTGTTGTACCCAGGCGCCCCAGCGGGCCAGTGACCGGCCCGCCGGCCGCCGAGGGCCGGCGGTCCCCGCCGGTGCCCCATCAACAACGGGGGAGGCGCCTGCCTCCCCCGCTACTTCTTGCCTCGCCCCGGCACCGCCTGCGATCCAGCGCGGCCGCGCTGCTCGAGCGAATCCATCAACATCTCCAACGCCTGCTCGCTCGCCGCCTCCAGGTCAAACGAGCCCGGGTCGATCAGCCACTGCAACGAGATCCCGATGATTGTCCCCAGGTGCTTCGCGGCCGCAGCGTCCGCGTCGATGTCGTCCCGGTACACGCCCGCTCGCTGGCATTCGCGGATGGCGTTCGCGGCTTCCTGCCGGTACGTCCGGTAGAGGGACCGGATCTCCTCCGCCAGGCGCGCGTCCGTCCGTCCGCTCGTGGAGAAGTGCAGGAACACCTCGTAGGGCATCGGGTTCGTCCGCGCCAGCAGCAGCGAAGCGCGGGTGGCGCAGCGCATCCGTTCCTCCGGTGGCTCCTGGGCCTCGACAGCCGCCTGGACATCCCGCAGGAACATCTCCCGGCAGCGCTGCAGCACCCCCGAGAGCAGTTCGTTCTTATCCCGGAAGTGGTAGGAAACCAGCCCGCGGCTGACGCGCGCTTCCTTCGTGATCTCGTCGATCGACGTTTCGTTCCAGCCCCGGCGCGCCATCACCCGGATGGTCGCATCGACGATTTCGCTGCGCCGGATGGCCGTTGTGGTCGGACGGGCCATCGCCATACCTCGCCAACACCGCGGTATGCGCTCGGGGCAGGGTCGCATCCGGGGCAGAGGCTACCCTACGCGGCGCTTCTCTGCGACTTCGCGCCCTTCTTCCACGTCGTCGAAGAACCGCAGCACTTCGCGCGCGTACAGCTCCGGCTGGAGCGAGGGGATCCCGTGGCCAGTCGCCTTGAAGGTCAGGTACCGCGCCGCCGGCAGCTCGCGCATCATCACCTCGCAGGCGCTCCGCACCGGGTCGTCTTCGCCGATGCACACGAGGGTTGGCATGGTGATCCGTTCGCCCACCAGTCCGAGCAGGTCCGGGCGCTCGCGCCGCGCCTTTGCCGCGCCGAGCAACCCCTCGCGAGACATCCTCGCCCAGCGCTGGCGGATGCCGGCGGCCAGGAACTCGTCGCCGATGTCCCGCGCCGCCCGCCGCCCCACCTCGGCCGGGCCGAAGCGTTCCACCAGGTCCATCTGCGCGGCGATGGTCTCTTCCCGTCGCAGGTAGCGCTCGTCGTACTCGGGGTGGGCGAACGCGGCCGATGTATCGCTCAGGACGAGCGCCGCGAGCCGCTCCGGCCACGTCACCGCGAACTGCAGGGCGACCATGCCGCCGAAGCTGCAGCCGGCCAGCGCGCAGATGTCCACCTCCAGGTGGTCGAGCAACGCGGCCACGTCGCCCGCGAATGCCTCCATCGTGTACGTGGCAAGGTCTTCCGGGGCGGTGGTCGCCCCGTGCCCGCGCATGTCGGGCGCGATGATGCGGTAGTCCTGGCTGAGTGGTTCCGCCACCGGCAGCCACATCCGGTGGTCGCTGGTGAAGCCGTGCAGGAGCACTACGGCGGGCGCTTCCGGGTCCCCCGCTTCCTCGTAGTACATCGAAAAGCCGTCGCGTTCGAACGTGGGCACCGGCGCAGTGTACGGGAGTGGCGGCGAGGGAGAAGGGCGCCGCGAACGTCGCCGCGCCGGACCGCGCCGGCGGGCGCCCACGGGCGGGCCGCCCGCCAATCCCATGACGAGCGCCGATACACCACTACCGCGGGCCGGTTTGGCGCCGCCGCACACTCCCTTACCCGGCCCCGGCACGTTTGATCCGAGTCTGCGGCCGATGGTATAACTCGCCTTGCGACGCGATTCACAAAGTCGCCGGGCCGCGTTGCGCCCGGCAAACTCCCGGGGAGGCCGGCCACTTGGAATGGGCTAATCTTCCGCACGACTTCGCCGAGACGCTCGAACTCGTCTTCGTCACCATCACCATCCTCGTCTCGCTGGCCATCATGGTCGCCTTTGGCGCCTGGTGGCAGAGGTAAAGCGCATGGCCGTCGAAACCCCTGCAAAGCCGTCTTTCGCCGATAAGCTCTACGACAAGATGTTCCACAACTATGTGTGGAAATCCATCTTCCGGACCGGCTACCCGAACACCCCCCGCAACCAGATGCTCGTCGTCGCCACGAACGTCTTCCTCCACCTCCACCCGACGCGCATCCATCGCACCCACGTCAAGATCACGCACACCTACTGCCTTGGCGGCCTCTCGTTCTTCATGTTTCTGGGCCTCACGGTCACCGGCATCCTGCTGATGTTCTACTACGTGCCCAGCGTCGAACGGGCCTACCTCGATATCCAGAACATCACGACGACGGTGCAGTTCGGCCAGCTCATGCGGAACCTGCACCGCTGGATGGCCCACGCCATGGTCATCCTCGTCTTCATGCACATGATGCGCGTGTTCTACACGGGCGCCTACAAGCCCCCCCGAGAATTCAACTGGGTGGTGGGTGTCATCCTCCTCGTCCTCACCTTCCTCCTCAGCTTCACCGGCTACCTCCTCCCGTGGGACCAGCTTGCCTTCTGGGCAATCACCGTAGGCACCAACATCGCCGGCTCCGCCCCCGTCCTCGGCCCGAAGACGCGCTTCTGGCTGCTCGGCGGCTTCGAAGTGGGCCCCGACTCGCTCATCCGCTTCTACACGCTCCACGTCATCGGCCTGCCGCTTCTGGCCGCTATCTTCATGGCCGTCCACTTCTGGCGAATCCGCCGGGATGGTGGCCTCGCCCGCCCGCTCTAGGCCGAACACCCGGGCGCCCGGCGCCCAACTTTCACGAGGAATGAGGGGATAGCATGGCAACCGCAGTCGTAGCCCGGCCTGTCGCCCGCCCACAGGCGCGCGCCCGAGACGAGGAAGTCCTCGTCTGGCCGGACCTCGTCTTTGTCGAGTTCATCTCGGCGATGCTCTTCACGGTCACGCTCTTCTTCCTCTCCGTGGTCATGAACGCCCCTCTCCTGGACCAGGCGAACGCCGACGTCACGCCGAACCCTTCGAAGGCGCCGTGGTACCTCCTCAACCTCCAGGAACTCCTGCTCCACATGAATGCCGCCATGGCCGGCATCATCATCCCCACCGTCTGGCTCATCATCCTCGGCGCGTTCCCCTACTTCGACCGCGACACCGAGGGGCAGGGCGCGTGGTTCTCCACCGAAAACTCGGTCAAGATCACCGTCGTCGCCGGCATCATCGGCTTCGTCGGCACCTGGCTCCTCATCCTCTGGGACTCCGGCAAGATCGCCTTCTTCCTGAACGACTGGTTCGGGCTCTCGGGCGGCGACCGCCTCCGCTTCCTCGAAAACGTCCGCTCCATGCAGTCCCAGCTGCCCTGGCCCGAATGGTCGAAGGACATCACCTACCTGCCGTTCAACCTGCGCATCCTCGATGGCACCGGCTCCGGCGGCCCAACGAGCTTTCAGAACCTGGACTTCCCCGGCTGGCTGGTGGAACAGGCGATCCCCATCGCCGTCCTCGTCGGTCTTCCCTGCCTGATGATCTACACGATGTGGCGCATCGGCTGGGTTGTGAACCGCCGCGATGCCCTCATCGCCCTCTTCAGCGGGTTCGTCACCGCGTACGGCGTCCTCACGCTGGCCGGCACGGCCTTCCGCGGCCAGGGCCAGGAACTCGTCTTCCCGTGGGAACTCAAGGTGAGCGAAGGCATCCCCGGCCAGGAGGCAGCGCACTAATGGCAGCCGAATCCAGCGCCCCCCGCACTACCGGCCGGATCGAACGGGCCCGCCAGCAAGAAGCGCGCAAGCTCGCCCGCCGCTCCTTCCTGCGCGTCAGCGCTTTCGCCGGGCTTGCCCTCTTCGTCGGCTCGCAGATCGCCGGCTTCCTGGCGTTCTTCAACCTGCGCAAGCCAACTGGCTTCGGCGGTGTCGTCAACGTCGCCGCGAACCGCGTCCCCGCCCCGAGCGCGGACCCTGTCCGCATCAGCGAAGGAAAGTTCTGGCTCGTCAACCTGAACGGCCCCGAAGGCGACGTCCTCGGCGCCGGGGGCACCGGCGGCCTCCTCGCGCTCTACTGGAAGTGCCCCCACCTGGGCTGCAGCGTCCCCTGGAACCCGGCCTTCAACGGCGCCACGGTGAACTTCCCCGGCGTCATCGGTTGGTTCCGCTGCCCCTGCCACGGCTCCACCTATTCCCGTGCCGGTGTCCGCGTCTTCGGCCCCGCGCCACGGCCCATGGACACCATGGCCCTCACCGTCAACGCCGACGGTTCCATCAACGTCAATACCGGCGCCATCACCAGTGGCGACGCCGACAATCCGCTGCGAGCGGTCCCTTACAACGGCTAGGCGGAGGAACGGTTGAACACCCAGAAGCAAATCGTCCTGATTGTCGCCCTGCTCTTCATCTTCACCGGTGGATGTGCCGCCTACTCCGCCATCGACCTCCCCATCCGCGCCGAGGACCAGAGCGACTGGACGCGCGACCAGTCGCTCGAACGTGGAGCCCTCCTCTTCGCGAACAACTGCCGCACCTGCCACGGCAACAAGGGCCAGGGCGGTGTCGGGCCTCAGTTGCTGAACAACGAGGCCACCCAGTTCCAGGACCAGGACCCGCTCCGACTCCGCGAAAACCGCACGCTCCTCCAGCGCACGCTCAGTTGCGGCCGCGCCGGCACCCTCATGCCCGCCTGGCTCAACACTAACGGCGGCTCGCTCAACGCCATCCAGATCCGCCATCTTGTGGACTTCCTCAGCGCGCCCATCGAGGTGACCGAAGACGGCGAGGCCACCTCCCACTGGTGGGAAGAGGCTGAAGAGTTCGCCCATAATCTGAATGGTGGCCTGGCGGTCCTTATCTCGGGCGACACGCTCGACACCATCGCGAAGGCCCATGGCATCGGCCCGAAAGAGCTCGCTGCCCTCAACAACCTCCCGCTCGAGGGCAACATCAAGAAGGGCACCGAGCTCAAGATCCCCGGCTTCAAGGGCGACCCGGACGGTTACACCTACACCGTCTACAAGTCCAACGAGACAATCACGAAGATCGCGGACTCCCAGCACGTCGGCGCCCTCATCCTCGCCGACCTGAACAACATTCCCTACGAATTCAAGGAAAAGCGGGGCGTCGCCACGTTCCAGCTGAAGTCCGCCGACGGCAAGGATATCCCCGGGCTCTTCCCCGGAGCGAAACTCCGCCTCCCGAAGGGCGCCACCTACACCATCACGGCCGGTGACACGCTCGCCGCCATCGCCGAGCGCCACGGCATCAGCGTGTCTGCCCTCACGAGCCTCAACCGCGAGTTGCTCGGCGGTTTCGATAACGATGAGGAACTCCCCCACGAGCGCCGCCTGGACCTTCCCCAGCCGCGCGTGGTTGTCCAGCAGGGCGACACCCTGGAGACGATTGCGGAAGAACACGACCTCGAACCGGCCGACCTCGCCCGCGAAAACGGCATCGGTGAAGATGCCGCCGTTCAGCCCGGCCAGGAGCTGCGCTTGCCCTCCGGCACGCAGTACGTCGTCCAGGCTGGCGATACCTGGGCCAGTGCCGCCCAAAAACACGGCACGGATGCGGCCGCGCTCGCCCAGGCGAACGGTGCGGACCCGAATGGCCGGCTCAGCCCCGAAGTGGTCATCGCCCTCCCGGACATCGAGGGCTACGTCGTCAAGGGCCAGTCCCTCGAAGACGCAGCCGCCGGGTACGGCAACGTCACTGCCGCCAGCCTCGCCGAGGCGAACGGCATCCAGGAAAACACCGTGCTCGCCATCGGTACGCAACTTCACCTGCCCGAAGATGCGTTCGGCACGGCGCCGCCTGATGCGAAGAACCCCGGCACCGCCTGCGTCCAGTACGCCGTGCCCAACAGCATCTTCGAGTTCATCCGCACCGGCGAAGCCCCGGGTGGCGCCGAACCTGAGCCGCCCGCGCAGGTGTCCAAAGAAGTCACGATTTTCGCCACCAATACCGTCCCCGAGTTCGACTGGATCGTGGAAGCCGATGGCGTCCGCAGCGAGCCCAACAAGGGCGTGGTCAAGATGGCGGCCCCTGCGGAAGTGACCTTCACCAACCAGGCGGGCCTCCACAGCATCACCGTGAACGGTACCGCCAACAAGCCCGACATTGGCCCCGCCCCGGGCGACAGCCGGACCATCACCTTCAACGATCCCGGCAAGTACAAGTTCACCTGCGACTACCACCCGGCGATGCTCGCCTGGCTGTTCGTCGAATAGTCCGGCGGGGCGACCCGCTTGCGTACCCGAGAGGGGCCCGCAGGGGCCCCTTTTCGTTTGACCCTCGAATCTGGCGCCGGTAGCATCCGGCCTAAATCGCTCTCCGGCGGTGGGCCGGAGTGTTCACGGAGAAGTGGCCCGGATGGCAGCAGCACAAACAGGAAAGCGGTACGTCGTGCCCGGCGGCGTAGCCGAATTTATTGTCACCAAGGGCGGCCCAGGCGAACTTCGCTGCGGCGACGTCCCCATGCAAATGCGCGGCGCGGAGGACGCCTCCGTCACCGTCGACACGACGGGCATGGAAACCGTCCAGCTCGGCAAGCGTTATAAGGACGAACAGACCGGCATCGAGGTCCTCGTCGTCAAGCCCGGCCCGTGCGCCCTCAACGTCGATGGCCGCGCGATGGAACTCCTCCAGCCCAAGGTCCTCCCCTCCGCCGACTAGCCCGGAAGACCCACGCCACAAGCAGACGGGGCCGCCAGGCCCCGTCCTCGCGTTTCCGGCGCACTCAGGCCGCTCCCAGCGCAGACGCGTGCCCGCCACGCGACAAGCTCTGGCGTGTGGATGGTGGTGGGGATCAATCTCCGCAACACCTTCCGCGCGGCCCATCCGTCCGGGAGAGTTCGGCCGTGCGTGCGCGGTTGTAACGCTCCGGCGCGAAGACCCGGCCGCCCTCCCGTCCGGGAGTCCCGCCCACCAACGTCTCACGTCTCACGCCTCGCACTTCCCGGCGGCATCGGCCAAGATTTCCCGCACATGACCACCGAATCCGAAGCCCGCCAACCCTTCACCGTCGCCATTGGCCCCGGCCGCTACGCCATCAACCCGATCTCACGCGGCCCCTGGGACCCGAACTCCCTCCACGCACGCGTCCTCGCCGGCCTCTTCGGCCACGAAATCGAGAAGCAGTACGCCAGCGACGGCGAATTCCACGTCGCCCGCCTCACCATCGACCTCTACCGCCTGCCCACCCTCGCACCCTGCGAGATCACGAGCCGCTACGTGCGCGAAGGCAACCGCATCCGCGTGGTCGAAGTCGAGTACTTCTCCGAAGGCACGTCCTACGCGCGCGGCACGGCAGTGCTCCTGAGGCGCACCGAAAACCCCACCGGTCACGTCTGGTCGCCCCCGGACTGGGATGCCCCCGCCCCGGACCAGCTCCCGGACCGCGACGTCTTCGCCCCTCCAGGCGGCTGGGAGCCCATGTGGGAAACGAAGCCGATCACCCCTCGCGACCCTCAGAACGTTGTCCAGGGCAAAGCCTGGCTGCGCGAGACCCGCCAGCTGGTGGAGGGCATCGAACTGACCCCGTTCGTCCGCGTCGCGTCCGCCGCGGACTGGACGAACCCGGCGGCGAACTGGGGCAGCAACGGCCTCGAATTCATCAACGCCGACATCACGCTCTACCTGCACCGCTATCCTCGCGGCGAGTGGCTCGGCTTCGAAGTCGCCTCTCACCACTCGGCCGATGGCATCGCCGTCGGCTCCTGCAACGTGTACGACGAAGAGGGCGCGATCGGCAGCAGCACCGTGTGCGCCATCGCTCAGCGTCGCAGCGCCGGCTGGCAGCCACCCGCACAGAACGGCTGACGCCACCAGTCCGGGGAGTGACCGCCCACGGACGGAAGTCCCCCGTCCTTCACAACGACAACGGCCCCGCGGCGAAGGGAGCAGATCGCCGCGGGGCCGTTCGTCTGCCGGGAGTGGACGGACCGGGAGCATGGGCCGTCCACTCCCTCGCCTGGAAAGCCGCCGGGGAGGGAGCTGGTCTCCGGCAGACTCCGCCTGGCGTGTGGTGGCGCCGCCGGGCCAGGAGGAGCGTAGTCCCGGCGGCGCGCCTCGAATCAGTCGGGGTGGATCACCGCCCTTCCCGGTGCGGGGTGCCGGGGAGGCATCGGCCCGGGCCCCGCCGACCCCTGAGCGACCATGGTGGCCGCTGCCGGCCGAGGACCGGAGATGATCGTCGCGGCGGCTGCCGAGAGCAGTACAATGGCCGCCGAAAGCCACGGTAGCGGCCGTGCGAGGTGTCCCGGCGTGAGTGTCCGAATCACGTCTTCCCTCCCTCGAAGGTCTGCGCGCATCGCGCGTCGAGAGCTGTTGGGCCAGGAGTCCGGCCGGGCGCCTGTCCTGCGCGGCGTCGGCTTCCTGGCATGCTCCGATCGTCGCCGCGGCGGCGCGCGTGCACTTCCGGTGGACTACCCACGTGCGGGTCTCCTGTGTGACGCACCTCGCAGAGCGGGGTGGGGGAGAACCCCCAACCACGGGCGGCGATTGCCGTGAGCGCCCCGCGCGTCCAGTTCGCCACCACCGCCGATGGCTTCCGCATCGCCTACACCGCCAGCGGCGAGGGCTACCCGCTGATCTGGCTGCCCCACTTCCTCGCCAGCCACGTCCAGCTCGAGTGGGACTTCCCGCAGCGCTACGTCTACACCACCCTCGGCGAGCACTTCCGCGTCGTCCGCCTCGATAACCGCGGCCTCGGCCTCTCCGACCGCGCCGCGGACGACATCTCCCTCCCGGCGCGCATCCTGGACCTCGAAGCGGTTGCGGCCCGCATCGGCTGCGAGCGGTTCGCGCTGGTGGGGATCGAAGGCGGAGGCAACCTCGCGGCCGCTTTCGCCGCCGCATACCCGGAACGGGTCAGCCACCTCGTGTTCATCAACTGGACGCCGCGCTTCTCCGAACAGACCGGTGTCCAGCGCCTGAGCACCCTCGGGCTCCTCATGCGCCGCGACTGGGACATGTTCACCGAGAACATCGGCACCTCCTCCTTCGGCTACGACACGCCACTCGCCGCCGGCTACGCGCGCCTGGTGCGCTCAACCCTCACCCAGGACATGGCCCTCCGCTACGGCGACGAGCTGGCCGCCGAAGACCTCGTCTCCGCCCTTGAGCGCCTCCAGTGCGAAACGCTCGTCCTCCACTCGGAGCGCAACTTCTACGCCTCCGAAGATTCAGCGCGCCTCGCCGCGGCCAGCGCCCCGGGCGCCAGCATGGTCACCTTCCCGGGCGCCCTGCCCGACCACATCGCCGCCATGCTGGAGGCGATTGTTGAATTCGTCGCGCCGCCTCCGCCATCCGCGCAGCCAGCCGTCGATGACACTTCCGTTGTCGAGGCAACAGCCTTCACCGGACGCGAACTCGAGATCCTCGTGCGCCTCGCCCGCGGGCTGAGCAACCGCGAGATCGCCGATGTCCTCTTCCTCAGCCCGCGCACCGTCGAGCGGCACCTCGAAAACGTCTACCGCAAGGGTGGATTCCGCAACCGTGCCGAAGCCACCGCCTACGCCATCACCAACCGGCTCGTGGACGGTGTCCGCCCGGGCGGCCCCGCCTGACGCTGGCGCAACGCCACGGCGCTCCCGCCTGCCGCCACCATTCCGGCGAGCGCGAACAGCGGCCCGCGAGTTTCGCGAGCTGGCCGGGCGCACGGCACTCCAGCATCGCGCCCGCCTGATCCCCCAGAGCGGCGGCGTCCTCGATGAGGGGCCAGGCTCCGGCGCGCACGCAGCTCCGTACAAGACAAGCAGCCCTCCGGGCTGCATCCTGTAGCCATGGCCCCGGAAGAACGCCTCCGCGCAATTTGCATGGCCTTCCCTGAAGCCCACGAGGAGCCTTTCGGCGGCCACACGCGGCCGTGCTGGCGGGTCCGCGGCAAGATCTTCGCCATGCTCGGCGAGTTCGAGGACGTCGTAACGTTCAAGGGCGAGCCCGGGGCCCAGGACGTGCTCGTCGGCGCCCGGCCAGACCTGTTCTTCGTCCCGAAGTACGTCGGCCATCGTGGCTGGGTCTCGGCCCGCGCCGACCACCCGCAGGCCGACTGGGACGAACTCGCCGGCCTGCTCTACGCGAGCTGGCGCCTCACCGCCCCGAAGTCGCTCCTCAAGCAACAGCCGCCCTGACGCCAGTCGCCTAGTTCACAGCCGGGTCTTTCGGCGCCCAGGCGAACATCGCCAGCTTCCCGTGCTGGCGCCGCAGCACGTCGCGCCAGAGGGTCTCGGGCTCCCGCGAGAATGCGTCGTCCTCGGTCGCGTCCACCACGAACCACGACTCTTCCTGCAGTTCGCCCTCCAGTTGCCCGGCGGACCACCCGGCGTAGCCGGCGAAGACGCGCACCTCCTCGAGTCCCGGCGCCAATTCCTCCGCCGGCCGCGAAAGGTCCAGCAGGCCGGCCCGGCCGATGACCAGCTTCGGTGTGGGCGCATCGAGCACCGGCTTCCAGCGCCCGAGCGCCAGGGCCGCCGTCTGTTCAACCGGCCCCCCGGAGAACACGACCGCTGGCGCCTTCACGAGCGGTTCGAACTGCGGGAGGTGCTTCGCGACCGGCTCCGTCCGGAGCGGGCGGTTCAGCACGATCCCGAGTGCCCCGTTTTCGTCGTGCGCGCATACCAGGATGACCGTGCGAAAGAACGTCGGCTCTGTCAGCCGCAGGCTCGCGATCAGCAGCTTCCCGGTGAGCGGATCGGTCACAGCGCCTGCCCGGGCTAGAGCGCGGCGGCTACGGCGGGCTCGCCCAGCCCAAGCACGCCTGCTGCCGCGAGCGCCGCGATTTCTCCCTCGTCAAGCCCCAGCTCCTGCCGCAGCACTGCGCCCGTGTGCTGCCCGAGGAGCGGCGCCGGGACCAGGTCGACCTCCGACTCGCTCAGGTGCACCGGCGGCCCCAGCAGTTCGAAATCGCCCACGGTCGGGTGGTGGATCGTCCGGATCATGTTGCGCGCATGGAGGTGACGGTCGTGCAGGATGTCTTCGCTGTCGTAGATCGCGCTGCAGGGCACGCCTGCCGCCGCGAGCGTCTCCATCGCCTCGAACTTGCCATGCCGGCGCGTCCATTCGGCCACTTCTTCCCAGAGGGCGTCCCCGTTCTGGTGGCGGTCCCGCACCGTCGCGTAGCGCGGGTCGGTGGCGAGTTCCGGCTTGCCGATGGCAATCGTCAGCGCGTCCCACATCCGGTTCGTTGCCGTGAAGATGTAGATGTAGTCGTTCGGTCCGCCCCCGGCGCAGGGGAAGAGGTCCGTCGGTACCACCGTCCGGTTCCCGCGCCGCGTGATCGGGCTCCCCCGCCACTCTCGCTGCGACATCGGCTCGCGCATGAAGTTCGCGATGACTTCCTGCATCGCGATCTCCACCATTTGCCCCTTCCCGGTCTTCAGCCGCTGGATGTAGGCAGCCAGGATGCCCATGGCGGCATGCGCCCCGGAGCCCGTGTCGCCGAATGTCGCGCCCGGGCGCATGGGCGGCCCGTCCGGGTTCCCCGTGACGCTGAATGACCCGCCGGCGGCCTGCGCCACCATGTCGAAGCACTTGAACTGGCTGTATGGCCCGTGCGTCCCGAAGCCTTTCACCGTCGCGTAGATGATCGCCGGGTTCACCTGTTTCAGCGTTTCGTACCCCAGCCCGAGCTTCTCCATCGTCCCGAGCGTGAAGTTCTCGACGACCACGTCGACCTTCTTCACCAGCTGGAGGAACAGGTCCCTGCCCTGCGGCGTGTCCAGCGCGATCGCCACCGACTGCTTGTTGTTGTTGAAGCTGAGGAAGTAGTAGGAGTCGGTCTCTTTCCCGGCCACATGGCGTCCGGGGTCGCCGACACCGGGCCGTTCGACCTTGTAGACGGTCGCGCCAAACCATGCGAGGTACTGGGTGGAAGTTGTGCCGGCCTCGTACTGGGTAAGGTCCAGCACTTTGACGCCATCGAGTGCGGCCATCGTGCGCCTCCGGGCTCAGGTATGCCTGATTGTCGGCTGCGCCGCCCGGCGTTGCAAAGGGTTAGAGCGCCATCACGTACGTCTCGGGCCCGCGGTCTGGCAGGACGATCAGCCTTTGGTTCTGCAGGTCCAGCTCCAGACCGAGCGCTTCCAGCGGGCGCACACCGAGCAGCACGGACTCGCCACCGGGCAGTTCCAGGCATTCGAACGGGGCGCTTCGCCCCTCCACGGTCAACGTCACGTCTCCGAAAATGCGCGCCGTCGTGAAGCCGTGCGCCGTCTCGATGTCGACATCCCGCAAGTGCTGCAGGCCCAGCCGCTGGATGAGCGCGGCCGGCAGCGCCAGCAGCGTCGCGTCCGTATCGACGAGGACATTGTCGATGGTTTCCCGGCGGACCTGGTCCGGCGAGATGTCGCCGTAGCGAGCCCTAGCGATGTCATCCCTGTTGGCCACGGTGATCGTCGTGCGCACCTGTCCCACGCAACGTTGCCGACCCTCCGCGCCCGGAAACACGATTCCAGTCTTCACGTCCGCAGTATACCAGCGGCCGCCCTCGCCGCCGCGGCGAACGCCGCGAACAACGCCCTCGCCTGCTCGCGCTCCACCGTTCCCTCCGGCGCGAGGGCCATGTTCTCCGGATGCCACTGGACCCCCACCACGAACCGGGAGCCCTCGCCCTCCAGGGCCTCCACCACCCCGTCGGCCGGGCACCGCCCCACGATGCGCAGCCCCTCCCCGACGCGCGCCGGGTCGACCGCCTGGTGATGCCGCGAGTTCACTTCTGCCGTCGTATCGCCGAAAACTTCCGCCAGCCGTGACGCGCCGTCGACTTCGACTTCGTGGTATGCACGCCACTTCTCTTCCTGCGCCCTGCCGTCCCGGTGGGCCTGCCCGATGTCCTGGAGCAGCCCGCCGCCGCGATGGACGTTCAGCATCTGCATGCCCCGGCAAATGGCGAGGACCGGCCGCTCGAGTTCGTCCGCTTCTGCGAGGGCCAGCCGCTCCGTCGCGTCCCGGCTCGGCTGCACATGCTCCATCTCGGTCCCGGCCGGCTCTTCGCCATACTCCCCGGGATGGATGTCGGCCCCGCCCGTCAGGATCAGCCCGCCCGCCTCCCGGATCGCCCGGGCGATGTCCTCAGGCCGCGCCCCCGGCAGCAGCACCACCGGCTCCAGCCACGGCACGGAGGCCCGCAACGCCTCCAGGTAGGCGGTCAGGCCGCGCTCGCTGCTGCCGCTGATGGCGACCTTCATCAGGGAGCCCGCCGCACGAACTTGCCCTTCGCGGGGCGGTCCTCAATGCGCCACACGAACCGCAGGCCAGACCACTCGTCGTCGATCGCGCAGACCTTGTTGTCCACGAGCCCGCTTTCCAGCCCCAGCTCCCGGATGGTGTTCTCGTCCAGCGTCGGCGTGAAGCCCGGCCGCCGCTTCCGCCACGCGAACCAGAGCCCGCCCGTCCACTCGAGCCGCGGCTTGAGCTCGCTCAGGCGGGCCCGCACGTCCTCCGGGTGCTCCACGAAGCACACGATCACATCCGCCCGCTCGCCGTCCTCCACGAGGTCCACGGCTCCCGGTATCTCCCCGAGCGTTTCGCCAAATCCCATGGGCTGGCCAACGAGCGCCAGCCGCGTCCCGTCCTTGATCCCGAGCTTCTTCGGCAGCGGCGTCCCGGAATAGCCGGCCACTCGCCAATGGTACCTGCCGCCGGGGCCCCGAAGGTACACTTTCCGGCGACGAATTGCCGCAGAGGAGTCTTCCGCCCATGCAACTCTCGCCTGCCCTCACCCAGGCTTACAACGATCAGATCCAGCTTGAATTCGAATCGTCGTTCACCTACCTCCAGATGGGCGCCGACTTCGAGTTGCGCAGCCTCCCCGGCATGGCCCGCTGGATGCGCCTGCAGTCGAGCGAGGAGTACGGCCACGCGATGAAGTTCATCCAGTTCGTGCTGGACCGCGGCGCAAAGCTCGAACTCAAAGCGCTCGAGGCTCCCGCTGCCACCCCCGATAGCGTCGTCGGAACCTTTGAGGTCGCACTCCACCACGAACAGCGTGTCACGAAGGCCATCCACGACCTCTACGCGAAGGCCCTGGACGCCCACGACTACTCCAGCCTCCCGCTGCTCCAGTGGTTCGTGAACGAACAGGTCGAGGAGGAGAACACCGTCTCCACGATCCTGGACCGCCTCCGCATGGTGGGCGACGACCGCACCGGCCTGCTCTTCCTCGATCGCGAGCTCGGGGCCCGCGCCGGCGCGTCCGACGCTTCCCCGGCGCCTGCCGAGGCCGATGCCTGAACGCGAAAGAGCCCGGGTTTGCCCGGGCTCTTTCCGTGGGGGCTCGCCGGGGCTACTCGCGGTCGTACTTGTACGAATCGAGCTCGCCCTTGCTAAAGCTGACCTCCACGCGGTTGGAGCCGCCCATACCACCTCGTACACAGTCGCACGAGAGCCAATAATCGGGCTGCATCGGGGCGTCCACCTTGAAGTACGTCCCCTCCACTTCCTTCACGGTGCCCAGCTTGCTCCCGTCGGTCGTGAACACTTCGCAACCGACCTGCGGATAGTTGGATGGCATGCTCATTCATCTCGCCTCCTCTTTCGGTTGCTACGACGATAGGGGCCACGGCATTACAGCCGTCCCACGGAGTTGCGCTCCTGCTTTCAGAGGCATTGCGAGGGCGCGTCCCTCTGCCTGCGGGCATCGCCGGCGCGGGGCTCGCGGCTCCATCAGTGCGGTCCGCCGCCGCTAAAGTTGAACGTTATCGGCTGGCCGCCCGGCAACGTTCCGTCGCCGCCGATCACCAGGGTCCCGGAGACCCCGCCCGGCGAGATCGTGAAGCTCATGCTGAAGCTCGTCGTGAACCCGCAGTACGTCCCCGATCCCGCTGCCGTCGCGCTGCCCCCCTGGCTGTTGAAGCCCGGCCCGAACACCGTGTTTCCGTTGAGCGTCGCGAACCCGGGGATTGTGACGGTGATCGTGATCGGCACGCCATCTTCCGGCGGGCCCGCTCGCGTGATGAAGAAGTTCACCTCCATCGTGGGCCCCACCCCGCACGGGTGGTTCCCCGGGTTCGCGCTCACCTGGAAGGTCACGGTCCGGTTCCCGCTCAGCACGGCCGGCGGCGAGGTGTTCGTCGCCGTAGGGGTTGGCGTTATCGCCACGCCGGATGTCGGCGTCGGGGTGACCACCACGCCGGCGGTTGGGGTAGGCGTGACCGCGATGCCGGAGGTCGGGCTGGCGGCGTTTCCTGGCGTCGTCCCGGTCGGCGTAGGCGTGGGAGTTGCGGTGGGCGTCGGGTTTTCCGTCGAGCCCGCCGGGTCCGCCGGCGACGGACTTACCGCCGCGCCGGGCGAAGGCGACTGCCCGGCCTGGCCGCCGGTCGTCGTACCGCCACCGGACGGAGGGGATTCGGCCCCTGTGCCCGGCGAAACGGTCTCGCCGGCCGTCACGGGTTCCGTCGGACTGCCGCCGGATACCGCAATGACCACCGCGACGACCGCGATCACGACGATCAGCACGGTCGCGATCAACGCCGGCAGGAGTGGCAGTCGCGGCGTTTTCCCGCCGGGACCGGGCACGGCACCCGTCCCGTTGACGGCCGGGTGGGTTCGCCCCGGTGTTGTGGCCTGGTAGACGGACGACGGCGGCTTGAGCCCTCCGATCGGCGGGGGCAACGGCGGTGGAGGAGCCACCGGAGGAGGTGTCGCGGGTGGCCGCGGGGGACGTTCCGGCTGGCCCGGTCCGGGGCCATCAGCCGGTGCCGGGGTTGGGGCAGGGCCCGGCCGGGCTGGCTGTCCAGGCTTGGGAAGCTCGCCCCCGGGCTCCGGGATCGGCGGTGGCCCGGGTGAGGGCCCCGGGTCCGAAGGTCGTGGCCCGGGCTGCGTCGCCCCGCCAGGGCCGTCGTCGGGAGGGCGCACAGGCGGAGGCTCCGGCGCTTTCCCCGGCCGGGGCAGGGACGCCACCGCTGTCATCCATGCGGCGTGCCCGCTCGATTCGGCCACTGCTGCGGGGGCGAAGCCCGGTTCCGGGGGCAGCAGGGACGCGGGCTCGGCCATCGTCCGGAACATCCCCGGCGCGAGCGTTTGTTGCCAGGTCTCGAGGGCACCGCCTCCATCGCCTGCGAGGTAGGCGTCGAACGCACCCTCGAGGCGCCCGCGCCCGAACTCCCGCAAGAACCGCGCGAGGTACGGCCGCGGGACAACCACGTAGGCCGGCTCCCGGCCGGCCGCGGCCAGGCGGAACGTCGTCGATGCCCAGGTGGCTGTCACTGGCTCGATGTTCACCCCTCGCACGCGCAATGCTGGCGGCAGCGCGACAGCCCCAAGGTCTTCCCGGGGCAGTGGCCGTGGGGACTCTCCCGCCTGCGACGGCTCTTCGACCCCGAGTGGGCGCCGCCCTGCCACCATCTCCCGGAGCGGCTCCAGGTCACGGTCGAAGGCCCGGCCCCGGAGCCCAATCTCCACATCGCGCAGCGCACCCTCCAGCAGCTCCTGGGCCGTCACGGCCTCACCCGCGAATGTGCAGACGATCGCCCGGCGCCCGCCCGCCAGCAGGTCAGGCCCGAACCCGAACCGTCGGACCTCGTATCCCCAGCGGATCGAAGCCGGGTCTATCGCCACGTCGAGGATCGGAGACGCCGGGAGCCGCCCCTCGCGCACGCAGTCGGCCAGGTGCAGCGTCGTCCCCGCCACAAAGGCTGCCGCTGCCCGCAGGCGTTCGCCTGCCGCGAAGTCTCCGCAGAACTCCAGCCGTCCGGGGCGCGGCCGGATCATGACGCCGTGCGCCTCGCGGCGCTGGACAATCACCATCCAGGCGGCGGCATACACCTGGGCCCACCGCCCCGCTACCTCAACCGCGATGCCCGGCTCCATCGAGATGCTGATATGCGTCGAATAGCCGCGCAGCGTTGCGCCCGCCGGGACCGTTGCCTCGATCGCCTCCCGGCCCGCCGTCGCCCACCCGGCCAGGGCCATTGTGAAGCCCGGCCTCACAGGCACCGGCGGGCTCGCTACTTCCGCTTCGCGCTCGTCGGCGGTCAGTACGAGGCCGCTCGCCAGGCGGTGCGCGAAAGGGTCCGCCGGGTCCGCCTGCACTCCCCCGGGCTCCGCGCGTTCCAGGATTACGCGGAAGTCGAGTTGCTCGTCGCCTGCGAGGAGGGCGTACTCGTGCTCGATGCCGACCTCTCCGAGGCGCGGCCGCGGCGGCGCCGGACCGAGCACGCGCAGGAACTCAGTCTCGGGATCGCGAGACCGCCGAAGCAGCAGCACCGCCCCGGCCCGTTAGAGGCCGTGCACCTGGCTCTTGGTTTCGCCCTTCGTGCGCAGCTTGTCCTGGTGCCACTTCCCGTTCGTCCAGGCATCGTGGATTTCCGTCGGCGACTTGTCCTTGTTCTCGAACCAGAAGTCCGTAATCTCCTTGTCGAACTCGGCCGGTGTACTGCCACAGGAGAGGCACATCGTCGCGTCAGCCTCGACCGGGTTGCCGCACTTGATACAGTGCCCGTCCGGGTCCGACATGTACGGGCCCTTGGGCCGCATGTCATCGAGCGGCCCGGTCTTCTGGTACATGTCCTTCATCCAGGCCTTTTTCTCCTCTTCCTTCTTCGCGATCGCCTCGTCGCCCGGATGGACGGCCGTCGCGCCCGCCCCACCTCCTCCGCTGGCGCCTCCGGCCCCCGTTGCGCGCTCCTGCGTGCCGCCAGCGGCGCCCGTCGCCTGCTGGACTGCCGGCCTGTCCTGTGTCACAGCTTCTCCCACCTGCGTACCTCCCACGCGGGCGTCCTTCTTCCGGGCGCGTCCGTCGTGGCGCGGGAATATACGCACAGCATCCCGCCCGTCAACATGAACTGAATAACACTTCATGGGCGCACCACCTCCCGCCCCGAGGTGGCGAGTGCGCGCCCGATCCGCCACACTTCCGAACCACATTCGCAATTGGGAGCCACGCCTTGCCCGAAATCACCCACCGCACCATCCAGACCAACGGCATCAACATGCATGTCGCCGAAGCCGGCTCCGGCCCGCTCGTCGTCATGTGCCACGGCTGGCCCGAATCCTGGTACTCCTGGCGCCACCAGCTCACCTTCCTGGCCGAAAATGGCTTCCACGCCGTCGCCCCGGACCAGCGCGGCTACGGCCAGACCGACAAGCCGGAGGACATCGACCAGTACACCCAGCTCCACATGGTCGGCGATATCGTCGGCCTCCTCGACGCCCTCGGCGAGCAGACCGCCGTCATCGTCGGGCACGACTGGGGCGCCCCCGTTGCCTGGAACTCCGCCCTCCTGCGGCCAGACCGCTTCCCAGCGGTCGTCGGCATGAGCGTGCCCTACAGCCCCCGGGGCGATATCAAGCCCACCGACGGCCTGAAGATGGCCTTCGGCGACAACTTCTTCTACATCCTCTACTTCCAGGAACCGGGCGTTGCAGAGGCCGAACTCGAAGCCGATGTGACCGCGACCATCCGCAAGCTGTACTACTCCGCCTCCGGCGATGCGCCCCGTCCCGACACGCCCCCCGCGCCGCGCCCCATGGCCGGCACGAAGTTCATGGACGGCATGCTGGACCCCGCGGAACTCCCCGCCTGGCTCACCGAGGCCGACCTCGACTTCTTCGCCGGCGAGTTCAGGCGTTCGGGTTTCCGCGGCGGCCTGAACTGGTACCGCAACCTGGACCGCACCTGGAACCTGATGGGCGCCTGGCGCGGCGCGAAGATCCAGGTCCCCGCCCTCTTCATCACCGGCGAAAGGGACCCCGTCCGCGGGTTCGCAAGCGAAGCTGGCATCCGCCAGGCTGTCCCGAAGCTCACCGACCTCGTGCTCGTGGACGGCGCGGGCCACTGGGTGCAGCAGGAGCGCCCGGACGAAGTGAACGCGGCGCTGCTCAAGTTCCTGAAGGGGCTGTAAGCCTCCGTCCCGGCGCGTGTACCATCGCCCGCGTGGGACGGATCATTGTCTTGCTCGGGCCACCTGGCAGCGGCAAGTCAACGATCGGGGCGGAGCTCGGAAAGCACGGGCTGCGCTGGCGGGAGTGGGAACAAGAGTTGCTCGGGCGCTGGGCCGGCCGCGAGGCCTTCGCGGCGAACAAGCTGGCCGCCCTGACGGAGTTCTGGGAGCGCGTCCTGGTCCTCGCGGACGCCGACCCCGCTCCCCTTGTGTTCGAGTCCACCGGCTTGTCGGACGCGGACTTCCTCGACCGCATCCAGCGCGAGCGCCGGGACACGCTCGTGGTGCGACTCGACGTTTCGGAAGCAGAGTCGGCCCGCAGGGTGGCCGCCCGCCCCGGCGGCCAACACTTTTCCGACGAGGTCGAGCCAAACCGGGAGGTCTGGCGAGCGTTCAACCGCCATGTAGTCCCCGGACGTAAGGTTGACCTCGCCCTCGACACCTCACGGATGGACAGGCACAGCGCTGCAGTGGCCGTCCTCGCGTTGTTGTCAGCGCGCTGAACGCGGCCCCTGTACATTCGGCCAGTTAGGTCTATAGTTAAGGAACGATGCCTTCGGAATTCCCGCCAGATACGGCCGGCCCGGGATTGCGCGTCATGCCTTCCCCGGCGCTGGAATTCCAGTTCAGCCTCTTCCTCTTCACCCGCCACTGCCTGGACCCCGACAAGTGGGTGCCGGACTGGGTGCTCGAGGTGAGCGAACGCCACCACGGCCTCGTCGACGAACTGCTCCACTTCTGGGACGAGCCCGGCCTCTTCGACCTTGACGGCACACCCTACCGGGAATGGGGCGAACTCCTCGTCGCCGGGTGGCAGACCGGCACGCTCTTCACGGAGGTTGAGGTCTTCCTCGGCGCCGTCGAGCCGCTCCTCGCCCGCGGGTTCCCCGTGCCTCCGCTCGCGAGCGAACCCGAGGCCGCGCGAGAGCTGATCCAGAAACGTGTGGACTGGCTCGCCTCGCACCCGGAGGGCCTCCAGCGGCTTATGCGCATCATGCGCGAAGCCTGGCAGGTGGTCCGCCCCTATTGGGAACGCACCGGCCGGGCTGCCGCCGAAGCCGCCGCCCGCGACATCCAGTCCAGGATCCGGCCCGGAGTCGACCTGCGGGTGCTCGTGCCCGGCAACAACTTCCTCCACAAGGAACAGTTCCAGCCCCAGGTCGCCGCCGCCGTAAGCCGTGGCGAACTCGTCATCGTGCCCCTCGGGCTGGCCGGGGGCGGGCAGTTCTACTGGAGCTTCCCGGGACTCGTCCTTGTTGGCGCCGGTGTGGATAGCGCCGAACGCGAAGCGAAGCGCCGTGAGCGCGCCGAGCGCGCCGCCACCAAGCTCAAAGTCCTTGCCGACCCGACGCGCGTCGCAATCCTCAACGAATTGCTCAGGGCCCGGCAGCACCACCCCGCCACCGTGACCGAGCTGGCCAGCCGGTTCGGCCTTTCCCAGCCCACGGTGAGCGTGCACGTGAAGATGCTCCGCGAAGCCGGACTGGTCCGTTCCGAACGCGAAGGCAACCAGGTCCTCTACCACGCCGAGGAAGAGACCATCCGCCGCTACGTCGAAGACGCCCTCAGCGACCTCCTGCAGAAGGCCGAAGCTGGCGGCCAAACCCCCGCGCCGGTCGCCGCCGTCGCTGTGTAGGGGCCGGTCCCCAGCGTTACCGCGCCGCCCGTCCCGCGTTTCCCCATCGACCGTAGCCTCCCCGGACTGCCGCCCCCGGCAGACCTCGTAAAGCCTCCGTAAGAAGGTGAAGAAACTCACAGAAGTTAGGCGCTAGGCTATTGACTTAGGCACTTGACTATGTTTCTATATGCCTACCGGCGAGAGGCACACGGCCAAAGGAGGAACTCAGCCATGACACTCTTCGACCCCTACAGCCATGCCCGCATCAACGAACTGCGCCAGGAGCGCCTGGCCCGCACGGCGAAGCGGCGCGAACAACTCGGCATCGACGCTGAACCCACCATCGCCAGCCTCCCCGCGGCATCCGCGGTGCGCGCCCTGCTCGCGCGCGTCGCCCGCCCCGCGAAAGCTACTGCCCGCGCCGCCCGCAAGACGGGCGCGCCCGCCCTGGACTCCTGAGGGCCCCACCGGTCCTCGGTAGTGGTTCCCACGAAAAAGGCCCGCCGCCAGCGGGCCTTCTTCGTTGCCACCCCATGGCGCGCGATCGCAGCGCGTCTTCCTGCTCCCCCTCCCTGGATTCGGCCGGGACGCGGGATGGAACTCCCCCCTCCTCCCTCCTCCGTCCTTTCGTTCACCCGGGGGAACCAGCCCCCGGCTCATCCCTGGATTTGGCCGGGACGCAGCGCGTCTCCCTCCTCCCCCTCCCTGGATTTGGCCGGGACGCGGGGTGGACTCCTTGGATTTGGCCGGGACGCGGGGCGGCCTCCTCCCTCCTCCCTCCTCCCTCCTCCCTATAATCCCCCCATGACCTGGGAACCCGAAGTCGCCGAATTCAACCGCCGCATCGAACTCGCGAAGGGCATGGGCGGCCCCGACAACATCGCCCGCCAGCACGCCGGCGGGAAGCTCACCGTCCGCGAGCGCATCGAGAAGCTCGTCGATCCCGGCTCCTTCGCCGAGACCGGCGCGCTCGCAGGCCGAGCCCGCTACGACGACGACGGCAACCTTGTCGAGTTCCTCCCCGCAAACTTCGTCGCCGGCTTCGCCCGCATCGACGGCCGCCGGGTCGTCGTCGGTGGCGACGACTTCACCGTGCGCGGCGGCGCCGCCGACGCCTCCATCGGTGGCAAGCAGGTCTACGCCGAAAAGATGGCGCGCGAGCTCCGCATGCCCATCATCCGCCTCGTCGACGGCACCGGCGGAGGCGGTTCGGTCCGCACGCAGGGCAACCAGGGCCACACCTACATCCCCGCCAACCCCGGCTGGGACACCGTCACCGAGATGATGAGCGAAGTGCCGGTCATCGCCGCCGCCATGGGCAGCGTCGCCGGCCTTGGCGCTGCCCGCGTCGTCACCTCCCACTGGGCCATCATGGTCAAGGACACCTCCCAGGTGTTCGTCGCCGGGCCTCCCGTGGTCGCCGCCGGCATGAACGAGGAGGTCACCAAGGAAGAGCTCGGCGGCTGGGAGATCCACTACCGCAACGGTGTCGTCGATAACCTGGCCGAATCCGAAGAGGACGCCTTCCAGCAGATCCGCCGTTTCCTCTCCTACCTCCCCAACAACATCTGGGAGCAGCCGGCCCGCCAGCAACCCACCGACGACCCCGCCCGCCGCGACGAGTGGCTCCTCTCCGCCATCCCGAAGAACCGCCGGCGCCCCTACAAGGTGCGTCAGATCCTCGCCGCCGTCCTCGACAGCGATTCCTATTTCGAAATCGGCGGCGGCTGGGGCCAGTCGGTCGTTGCCGGCTTCGGCCGCCTGGACGGCTACCCCGTGGGCGTGCTCGCGAACGACCCCTACTTCTACGGCGGCGGCCTCACCGCCGACGGCAGCGAGAAGATGGCCCGCTTCGTCGACCTCTGCGACACGTTCCACCTCCCCTGCGTCAACTTCCTGGACCAGCCGGGCTTCGTCATCGGCACGTGGGGCGAAAAGGCCGCCACCATCCGCAAGGGCGCAAGCGCCATGACCGCCGTCTTCCAGGCGACCGTGCCGTGGGTCACCATCGTCATCCGCAGGGCCTATGGCGTGGCCGGCGCGGCCCACGCCAACACGGCAAGGCTTAACCTTCGCTACGCCTGGCCGAGCGCCGACTGGGGCAGCCTTCCCCTCGAAGGCGGCATCGAAGCGGCGTACAAGCGGGACCTCGCGAATTCGCCCGACCCCGACGCCCTCCGCGCGGAACTCATGGAAAAGCTCGGCGCCGTGCGCTCTCCCCTCCGCACCGCCCACGCCTTCGGTATCGAACACATGATCGACCCGCGCGAAACCCGCCCGATCCTTTGCGACTGGGTGCACCAGGCCTACGCCATCACGGCCCACCAGCTGGGGAAGAAGGCGCGCGGCTTCCGTCCGTAGGACGCGCTCCCTGCCGCTCCGCCGCCGCGAGTCCCCACCGCCGGCCTGCTCGTTACTCCGTCAGCGCCGAGTACACGATCGCCCGTAGCTCGCGCCGGATGTTGTACTGCGTCGACGGCATGAGCTGCGTCATGAACACCACCACCAGGTCCTCGATCGGGTCGATCCAGAAGGTGGTGCTCGCGGCGCCGCCCCAGCTGAACTCCCCGGGCGTCCCGGAGATCTGCGCCTGCGCCGGGTCCAGCGTCACCGAGAACCCCAGCCCGAACCCGATCCCGCTGAACGTCGTCTCGGCCCAGCGCCCCAGCGCGTGATGCATGAGGTCCGTGCCGCCCGGCAGGTGGTTGCTGGTCATCAGTTCGAGCGTCTTCCGACCGATGATGCGCTCACCTTCCAGCTCGCCGTCGTTGCAGAGCGCCTGGGCAAAGCGGAAGTAGTCCGTCGCCGTCGAGACGAGCCCGCCGCCCCCGCTCAGGTACGTCGGCGGGCGGAGGTAGGCGCTTTCCTGCGGGTCGTCGATGAGCTTGATCGTCGCGTTCGGGTCCGTCGTCAGCCGCAGGCCGCCGTCCTGGTTCACGCCGTAGCATGCCGCGAACCGCGCCTGCTTCTCCGCCGGCACGTGGAACCCCGTGTCCTCCATGCGCAGCGGGTCGAAGATGTTCCGCTGCAGGTAGTCGTCGAATCGCTGGCCCGAGATGACCTCCACCAGGTAGCCGCACACGTCCGTCGCGACCGAGTAGTTCCAGGCGGTGCCGGGAGAGAACTCGAGCGGCAGCGTCGCCAGTGCCGAGATCAACCCCTTCAGCGTGCGCTCCTTGCCGCCCGCATCGACCTCGAGCTCCCGGTAGGCCGCGTCCACGTTCGTCCGCGCGAGGAAGCCGTAGGTCAGCCCGCTCTGGTGGGAGAGCAGGTCGCGCACCGTCATGGCGCGTTCGGTGCGCCTGGTCAGGAACGCAGGGTAGCTCCCCATCGTGTAGACCTGCAGGTTGGCGAACTCCGGGATGTACTTCTCCACCGGGTCGTCCAGCTGCAGCAGCCCGCGTTCGTACAGCTGCATCAGCGCGATCGACGTGATCGGCTTGCTCATCGAGTAGATGCGGAAGATGGTGTCCCGCTTCATCGGCACGCCCCGCTCGCGGTCCGCCATACCCGCCGCTTCGAAATGGCCAATGGCCCCATTCCGCGCGATGAGCACAAGCGTGCCCGCCAGCTTCCCGCTGTCCACGTACTTCTGCAGGTGGGCGTCCAGGTAGCCCAGCCGCTTCGCATCCAGCCCTACGGCGGCGGGCGAAACTTCCGGTTCGATGGTGACCATGGCGCGACTCCTGCGGGCGTTCTCGGCGGGCGATGGTACCAGACCGCCGGGCGCCGGACATGCTCCCCTATCAGCGCCCCAGCAGCCGCCGTACAAACGGCGCGAGCTGCGCAAGGTCGAACCGCATCGCGTTCTCGAACATGTGCAGTTCGGTCATCGCGAAGCCCGGTATCGCCCCATCGGCCAGGTTGCGGAAGAGGAACGTGCCCGTCTCCTCCGCCAGTTGGTGGTGCCGTTCCAGCAGTGTCGCCCGGTCGCCTTCGAAGTAGGCCTGGAAGAAGTTCACCTGCACGGGGTCCGGGTTGATGCGCACGCCCGGGCACTCGAGCAGGATTGCGGCGACTTCCTTCGCCCGCGCCACCCAGGTTTCGAGCTGCGGAAGCCTGGTGGCGAGCCCCATCCGCGCCGAAGCGACGAACGGCGCCTGCGTGAACAGGTTGCCCCCGTGGCGCCGCTGCCATACGCGCGCCTCTGCGATGAAGTCCTCCGGGCCGAGCAGCATCGCCCCGCAGAGCGCGCCCAACTCCTTGTAGAAAGAAACGTAGATGCTGTCGAACAGCGCACCGATCTCCTCGAACGACTTGCCGTAGTACCCCCGGCACTGCCAGATGCGGGCGCCGTCCAGGTGCAGGGCGACTCCGCGCTCCTCGGCCCACTGCCGCGTCGCCACGAGGTCCTCCCAGGGCGGCAACTGGCCCCCGAGTTCCCGGTAGGGCAGTTCGAGCAGCGCCGCCCCGGGCCACGCGCCCAGTTCCCGGAAGTCGCTCGCCGTGAGCACGCGCCCGCCTACGAACTCCGGCGCCCCGAACTGAAGCCGTCGCAACCCGTGCAGGTGCAGGTAGCCGAGGTGTTCGGCGAATTCCAGGTGCGAGGACGGGTGCATCGCGACCGTTTGCCGGCCGGCCCGGTCGCACCAGATCCGGAGCGCAATCTGCTGCGCCATGGTGCCGGAAGGCATGAACACCCCCGCGGGCTTCCCGAACATCCCCGCCACCTCTGCCTCGAACGCCTGGAGGTAGGCGCCCGTGCCGTAGAGGTCCGGTTGCTCGTCTCCCGCCAGCCAGTCCGCGACCTCCCGCAGGCTCTCCGCAATCGTCTGGCGCGGGCCATGTCCCGGGAGGACGTTGGTGCAGGACCGCAAGAGGGCATCCACGTCGCGGGCGGGAGTACCGGGCGAACTGCTCATACCATCCCTACTATCTCCGGCAGCACCTCGCCGATCCGCCCGCGGATGATCGCGTCCGCGGCGCGGTCGTAGGGCGTCTCTTCCGCGTTCATGATGATGAGCTTCGCCCCGCGCTGGAGCGCGTACCGCGGCAGGTAGGCCACCGGCGTCACCGCCAGCGATGTGCCGATCGCGAAGAAGACATCGCTTTCGAAAGCCGCCTCCTGCGCCCGCTCCAGATCCTCCGCTACGAGGTTCTGCCCGAACGAGATGGTGGCGCTTTTCAGGATCCCCCCGCACGTCCGGCAGGGCGGATCTTCCTCACCGGCATCGACCCGCGCCAGCACCCGTTCGATTGGCCCGCGTTCGCCGCAGCCCATGCACACGAAGTCACGTACCGTGCCGTGGATCTCGATAAGCCGCGCGGGCGAGTTCCCGGCCTTCAGGTGGAGCCCGTCGACGTTCTGGGTGATCAGGGTGTGCAGTCTGCCTTTGCGTTCCAGTTCCGCCAGCGCCAGGTGCCCTGCGTTCGGCTGCGCTTCGAGGAGCGGGCTGTTGCGCCGGTTCTTCCAGCTGGCCACCCGTGCATCGCGGTTGGCCATGTAGTACTGGATGGTCGCCCGCTTCTCTGCTTCGGGGTCCCGCGTCCAGACGCCCTGCGGCCCGCGGAAGTCCGGGATGCCAGACTCGGTGCTGATGCCCGCCCCGGTAAGGACGACCGTGGCCTTCGAGTGCCTCAGCCACTCTGCCACCTGGGCCAGCGTCTCCGGGTTGTCCATACCGCGAACTCTAGCCGAATGCAAAGATTTCGACATGCCGTATTGACGCCTATGCGAGTGCTTCCCTACAGTCCGCGCCGCGCGGGTCGCCATTCCGCTCGTGGCCCCGCCGCTTAACTTGCCGATGCTTCCGTTCAGCATTGGCCGCGAAGGCCCGGTGTCCGCTCCACCGGGCCTTCTCCATCTCCGCGCGGAAGGTAACCACCGCTCTTGGGCATGCCTGCCGCACATGGTTGACGGCTCCTCCCGGCAAGCGTAGACGGAACGCCATGCGGAACCTTCTGCTCCTCGTGGTGCTCGCGCTCGCATTGGCCGTGGGGCCGGCCACGCCCGCAGCCGCGGACGCAGGCCCGGACACCGATGGGCCGCCGGACGATGACCTCGGCGTCCTGCTGACCGGCATGTTCGCCACGATGGCCGATGTCCTCGCCGCGTACCAGGACAGGACGGCAAACGAAGCCTACCTCGGCTCCGCTGCCGCGACGCACCGCCTAAGCTCCGCCATCGTCCACGTCGCGCCAGTGACGATTCGCTCGATGCCGCGGCCGTTCGCGGGGGCCTGCCTGTTCTGCGACGACTGAGCGCGCCTGCCGGGCCGCGAGGGAGGCCTCCCTCACGGTCGGATCTCTGAGCGGGTTCCGCGGCATCATGCCCTGCCCGGTCGGCCTACTCTTCGAACTTCAGGCGGCTGGCCGCGCCCGTTACGGCCTTGAGCGAGGCAACGAGGATGTTCGCGTCCATCCCCACCCCCCAGCACACGCCCTCCGGGCTGCGCGCCTCCACATAGGCAACGGCCTTCGCATCCGCCCCCGCCGAGATCGCGTGCTCCGAGTAGTCGAGCACCTCGATCGGGAGGCCGAGGTCTTGCCGGAGGCCGTGGACGAACGCATCGATCGGCCCGTTGCCTTCCCCCCGGACCGTCCGGACCTCGCCATCCACCCGCACCTCGGCCGTGATGCTCGTCTTGCCCCCGCTCATGGCGAGGTCGTGTGAGACGAGCTCCATCTTCGGGATAGGCGGCAGGTACTCACGCTCGAAGGCAGCCCAGATCTCCTGCGGCGAGACTTCGGTCCCGCTGTCCTCGGTGATCGTCTGGATCGTTTTCGAAAACTCGATCTGGAGCCGCCGCGGCAGGTCGAACCCGTGCTCCGCCTTCATGATGTAGGCCACTCCGCCCTTGCCCGACTGGCTGTTCACCCGGATGACCGCCTCGTAGGTGCGGCCCACGTGCTTCGGGTCGATCGGCAGGTACGGCACCTCCCAGACGTCGTACTCTTCGCCCAGCGCCTCGAACCCCTTCTTGATCGCGTCCTGGTGCGACCCTGAGAACGACGTGTAGACAAGGTCCCCCGCGTAGGGCTGGCGCGCCGGCACTGGCATCCGGTTGCAGTACTCCGCCACCCGCCGCAGCGCGTCGATGTCGCTGATATCGAGCTCCGGGTCGACACCTTGGCTGAACAGGTTCAGGGCGATCGTGATCAGGTCCACGTTGCCGGTTCGCTCCCCCTGCCCGAAGAGCGTCCCCTCCACGCGGTCGGCGCCTGCCATGATCCCGAACTCTGCGGCCGCCACGGCCGTGCCCCGGTCGTTGTGCGGGTGCAGCGAGAGGCAGATCGCCTCCCGGTTCGGCAGGTGGTCCAGGAACCACTCGATCGTGTCCGCGTAGATGTTCGGCGTGTACATCTCCACCGTCGCCGGCAGGTTCATGATCAGGCGTTTTTCCGGCGTCGGCTCGATGATCTCGGCCACCGCGTTGCAGATCTCCAGGGCGTACTCCACCTCCGTGCCGGTGTAGCTCTCCGGGGAGTACTCGTAGCGGATGTTCGAGCCCGGCAGGTGCCGTTCGAGCTTGCGGCACAGTTCGGCCGCGTCCGTCGCGATCTTCGTGATCCCCGGCTTGTCCAGCCCGAACACCACCCGCCGCTGCAGCACCGACGTCGAGTTGTAGAAGTGCACGATCGCGTTCCGCACGCCCTGCAGGCACTCGTACGTCCGCTCAATCAGCTCCGGACGGCACTGCACGAGCACCTGGATCGTCACGTCCTCCGGGATCGCGTCCTCCTCGATGAGCTGGCGCACAAAGTCGTAGTCCGGCTGGGAAGCCGCCGGGAAGCTCACCTCGATCTCCTTGAAGCCCATCAGCACGAGCGCGTCGAACATCCGCCGCTTGCGGCCCGGGTCCATCGGGTCCACGAGTGCCTGGTTGCCGTCGCGAAGGTCCACCGAGCACCAGAGCGGCGCCTTCTCGATCTGGCGGTCGGCCCACCGGCGGTTCGGGTTCCGCAGCGGCAAGGGCCGGAAAGGCCGGTACTTGTGGTAGGGCATGGTCTTCGGCTTGATCGGTGCTGGTGGCATGGTTCAACTCCAGTGGTGCTTCGTGCTGGGCCCCTGCTTCGCTCGCAATAAAAAACCCCCTGGCTGTTCGGCGCAGGAGGCATCGGCGAGCAACGCGGGGCGCTCGCCGTCAGGTAAGAAGGAGGCCGAAGGCGTTCTTCAGCATTGATGTGACTATCGGCAGCCGGGCCGCGAAAGTCAAGATCCCGGCAACGCGAGCACTGGAAGGGGGCACGCCGCTCCGTTCAGGCCCGGTGCGGCGCCGCCCGCAACGGATTGTCCTCGGCGCCCCGCGTGATGCTGCCGGTATCGACGCTCACCGAACCGTCCGCGTGCACGGTCAACGCCATGGTGTCCATCGGCCGCGGGGCCGGCCCCGCCACGCGGATCCCTGCGCGGGAATAAGTCGAAGCGTGGCATGGGCAACGGAACCAGCCTCTCAGTCCGGGGAAGCCTACCTGGGCGCCGTCGAACGCCGGGTTCCAGGGGACGCTGCACCCCAGGTGCGGGCACTTCGTGTACAGCGCCAGCAGGCCGCCCGAGCCTCCCGCCTGGAGGACGTCTCCCTCGGGGCCATCCAGGTTCACGAGCCAGAACTTGCCCTCGGAAATGCGTACCGGCTCGTTCCCCGGCAACGGGATGCGGCTGGCTGGGACCGTCACCACGCCCCCGAAACTCGTGACCTTCAGACGGTTGAAGAACCCGAGAAACCCGGCGATCGAGGCCCCCGCGGCCAGAGCCAGGCCGGCAGCCAGGCTGGCGCGGAGGAATGAGCGGCGCCCGACGCTGCGGGCCGGCGCCTGGCGCGCCCGCGGGATGCCCCTGCCGTTCGCTGTTACTGCCGATCCTGAAGGTGTCTGAGCCACGTTTCGCCTCCCGCGGGGCTGGCCGATCGCGCTCCGAGATGCTGTGAATCATGTCACAATATCCTGGCGCGTCAAGGACGCAATCCTCCCTGCTCCGGCTGGCAGGAAGCCGGCGCCCGGGTGGCCGCCGCGAGCTGGCAAAGGCGGCGCTTCGGCCTACGTGCCCGCCGGCCCCACGAACGTGATCGGCTGTCCCAGCGCCGAAAGCCCCAGCGAATGCATCAGCTCGTCCGTCTTCCAGGCCATCACGTTGCCGCCCACCATGTCCCGGAAGATCCGCTCCAGCGACCGGTTCTTCACGTAAGCGTGCGCGCCGCACACCCGCATCGCGCCGGCCGAGACCTCCTCGCTCATCCGCCGCAGGTGGTACACCGCGCGCACCAGGTGGCGCGTGAACGCCTGCGGGCTCTCGAACGGCGTCTCCAGGCGCCGCACACATTCGTACAGCACGATGCGTCCGGTCTCCAGCCAGTGCTCCATGTTGCCGATGCCGAACTGGGCCCAGGGCTGCTCGGAGCGATAGCCGGGCTGGTTCCCCAGCGTGCCCCCGGCCCCCGCCAGGTACCCATGGCGCTGCTTCACGTAGTCCAGCGTGAAGTCGAAGGCGGCCTGCGAAAGCCCCAGCCAGATCGCCAGGATCCCGAGCGCGCCCCGCGCCCGCATCTGCGTCTGCACGTTCACCACCTGGGATTGCGCCTCCAGCACTACCCGCATCATCGCCAGCGGGATGATCAGTGCCTCCGACTTCGGGATGCGCGCGTCCTCGATCACGATGTCGTGGCTGGCGGTGCCGCGCAGGCCCATCGCGTCCCAGTTGCGCAGGTTCCTGATCCCCGGCGTGGTCAGCTCCGGCACCGTCAACGCCATGTTTTCGGGTTCACCCGACTCTACTTCCACCTGCCCGCCGATGAGCGCCCACTTCGCGCCATCGCTCCCGGACGCGAACCCGGCCTTCCCGTTCACCACGACGAAGTCGCCCTCGTCTCTCATCCGGAACCCGGCCTGGCGGTTGTCGAGGCCGCCCGTCGGCACGGAGCCCGGCCCGCAGATCAGCGCTCCCGTCGCCCCCATCTCTGCCAGCACCGCGTCCCGGCGCGGGAACGGTGGCATGCCCTGCAGGAACCCCGCGACGATGGCGTGCATGTTGATCGCCACCGCCGTCGAGCCATCCCCGTAGGCGATCTCTTCCATGATCCGCATCTGCGTCTCGACGCTGACGTCGAGCCCGCCCACGTCCTTGCCGAGGGCCATCTGCGGCACTTTGAGCGCCTTCAGCTCATCGATGTTCTGCTGGTTGAACGTGCCCGTGCGGTCCGTTTCCGCCGCGCGCTCCGCAAACTTCGTCCGCGCCAGCTCCCGGACGTTTCCCACCAGCTCGATCTCCCACTGTTCCATGCGGCCCCCGGCTTCGATTGTTCGTGCGAAGCGAAAGACTACGCCATTCGGAACCGAACGGCATCCGGGACGGAAAGCGCGGCCTCGCCCTTCGTGCGCCCCAGCCACGCGTAAACCACGTTCGCGCGGTCCAGCAGGAACCGCCGGTCCTCCACGCGCTCCCGCAACTCTGGCGGCGGGGCCACTGGCTCGCCGCATCGCTGCAGCCGGCTGAGTGACCCGTGCGTGAACGTGTAAACCACGCCCGCGCGCTCCTCCTGTACCGAAAACCACGCCGACTCGAACTCCCGGAAGAACCGCTGCCGCTCTGCGAACCTGCCCGCGAACTCCAGCGCATCCCGCAGCGCCGCGGCCTCCTCGAAGCGCAGGTGGTCGCTGGCGTCCGCCATCTTCGCCTCCAGCCGCCGGCGCAGCGGTCCGGCGTCCCCGTCGAAGAATGCCCGCGCCGCCCGCACGCGCAGCGCGTAGTCTTCCGCGGTGATCGCCCCGCGGCACGGGCCCGGGCACTGGCCGAGGTCGTACCGCGCGCTCCGGCGCCAGGGCTCCGCATCGGTGCACGCCCGCAGCGCCAGGGCGTCCGTCAGCAACTGCACCAGCTCTCGCGCGAAGTACTCGTCCTTGAATGGGCCGTACAGGGTCCCGGCCCTGCGACTTTCCCCGCCGGCGACCAGCAGCGCCGGGAATAAGTCGTCCGTGAGCAGGACGTACGCGCGCTCGCGGTAGTCCTTCTGGCGCTCGTTGTGGCGCGGGTTGAGCTTCTTGATGAGCGCGTCCTCGAGCAGCAGGGCGAGCAGTTCGCCCTGCGTTTCCTTCCACTCGAAGGCCGTGATCGCCTGTGCCAGGTGACGCAGCCGCGCGTCCGGTCGCAGGTTCCCGGGGTGCAGGTACGAAAGCATCCGGGTCTTGAGGGCCCGCGACTTGCCGATGTACAGCTTCTCGCCGCCCTGTCCGAGCCACGTGTAGACGCCCGGGCGGTCCGGTACGGCCTCCCGGACGGCCAGGCGGAGCGCCCGCAGCCGCTCAACGCTCTCCACGGACGAACCTCCTCCGCACCTCAACGTTCATCGACGGCGGGAATGTCGAACGCAGCAGGGCCGCGGTCAACTCTTCCGGCGGCCCCGCGTCGTTTTCGGGCGGCTCGACCCTCACCACGCTGTCAGTCGCCAGCGACGCTGCTGCCCGCGCCAGGAATGTCCGCAGCTCTCCGGGAGGAAGCCCGGCCGGCACGGGCAGCTTCACCATCGGCCGCGCCGGAAGCTCGATGAAGCGCGCCCCCTCCACGCCGGCGGCCCGTCCGCGCTTGCGGACCGTCAACTCCAGGAATCCCTTCCGTTCGTCCTGCTCAGCGAAGGATGTCCGTTCGATCGACCCCGGGTAGAAGACGGGTGGATGTGCGCCTTCGAGCACCTGGTGCCGGTGAATGTGGCCGGAGAGCACCCCGGCCAGGCTCCCCGGCAGTGACCCCCGTGGGATCACGTCGCTCCCCGAGCGGAACGTGTAGCCGTTCGGCCCCACCGAGGCGCCTGCGACGGTGTGGTGCATGCACAGGAAGCGCGCATCTGCCTCGGCTGCTTCGACTCCGGTGCAGCGGACGATTTCGCCGAAGGACTGCCTGAGGTCGCCCCAGGCGAAGGGGAACCCTGCGAATGCCACCCGCATCCCGCGAAGCGAAAGCGTGACCGTGCCTGGCCGATGGAAGACCTGGATGTTGGGATGGCCCAGCCAGAGCGACGGCGGCAGTCGCGAACGATCGTGGTTCCCGGGCACAATCACAACCGGGATCCCGCCCTCGGCAACCTGGTGGAGGGCCTCGAACGCCCGTTCCGCGATCGACCGGTGCACACGGCTGGTATCGAACACATCGCCGCCATGCACGAGCGCGTCTGCGCGCGTCTCCACCGCGTAGTCGAGCACCCGCCGGAAGTTCGCGAAGAAGTCTTCGCCACGGAGCCGGCGGTCAGTCCGCGGCTTCGCAGGGAGGTCGAAGCCCAGGTGCGTGTCACCGAACAGGACGATCCTCGCCGTCAGCACCGCGTTGCAGCGTACGCGAGGCGAGCTTGCTCACCCACCCGCTGGTGTCACCCCTTGACGCCCGTGTCGCGCTAGCGCGGCAGCGGGATCCCGAGGGCTGCCTCGAGCTCGTCGATCGCGCTCAGCGTGTCGTCGACCTTGATGGTGTGCATGCCCAGCGCCCGCGCCCCCTTCAGGTTCGCTCCGAGGTCATCGAGGAAGACCGCCTCCGGCGGCTCGATCCCCAGCTGCTCGCAGGCGATCTGGAAAATCTGTGGCTCCGGCTTCCGGTAGCCGACGATCGCCGATTCCACCACGACTTCGAACAGGCTCGGGAGGTCGATGCCGGAGGTCCGCGTCTGCGCCGGCTCATCCCGCGAGACGTTGTTCGTGATCGCGCCGAGCCGCACCTTCCCCCGCAGGTGGCGCACCACCCCCACCATCTCCGGACGCTCGCCGAACCCCTGGAAGAACCACTCCATGAAGTACGGCCCGGTCGCGGTGGTGTTGCAGTTCGCCACGTGACGGTCGAATTCGCTCGCGAACCCTTCACGGGTGAGCTGGCTGCGCTCGAACCGGGACCACGGCCCGTCTTCCGGCCCGAAGATCGCGATCCGGGCGTCGTCGCAGATCCCCTGCTCCGCGCAGAACTGCTTAATCCGGGTCACCGGCGAATGGGTCAGCACCCCACCGATGTCGAAAATCGCTGCCCTGTACTTCGGCACCACACGATCCTAGCGCGGATTTGAGTTCCAGCGCAGCGGCGGAGGAGCGCGGAGAAGCAACAACGTCCGCGTCGCCGGGCGCGACACGCGGCCGGCGACCGTCCCGGAGCGGCCATCTGCGCCGCCCGTCCGCTAGTTCCCCCCAAGCTCGTTCCGCACGAGTTCGCAGATCTCGTAGGTCGGCCCTTCCGCCTGCAGCGTGCTCATCATCTTGTTGATGGTCACTGCCACGCTCAGCCTCACCTCCGGGTCGGCGAAGGCAATCGATCCGCCCGCTCCCGGGTGGCCGAAGGCGGTTTCTCGGGGCCCCGTCGCCCCGTGCTGGCCCATCAGCTTGCCCCCGTTGAAGAACCCGATGCTCTTGCGCATCGGCATGAAGATCACCCGGTCCGGCGCGTCCGTCTGGATGGTGCTCATCAGCTTCACCCGCTCAGGCGAGACCAGCCGCACGCCGTCGATCTCGCCGCCGTGGGCCAGCGCCGCGTACATCTTCGCAAGCGCCCGCGCCGTGAAATGGCCGTTGGCCGAAGGGATGCAAGCCTTCCGCACTTCCATGTCGTTGAAGTTCAGCCCCCCGGTGCGCGGCATTGCCTTGAAGAAGTCGTGGTCCTCGGGCAGGTTCGCCATGGGGCTCTTCGCCGCCTGCTCCGGCGTCAGCGGCTCGGGTGTCTGCAGCCACGCGAGCCGGTCCTCCACGCCATCCGGGATACCGACATACATCTCGCCCTCAATGCCCAGCGGCCGCGCGATCTCTTCCTGGATGACGTCCTTGATATGCCTCCCGCTCGCATGCTGGACGATCCCGCCGACCACCCACGCGTAGGTGAGCGCGTGGTAGCCCGTCGCCGTGCCCGGCTCCCAGGCCGGCACGCCGTCCGCGATGAACTCCAGGGCGCGCTCCCAGTTCAATGCCACGTCGTTGGGCGGCGCCGTGTGCAGGCCGGCCTGGTGGCTCATCGCCTGGGCGACGGTGATCCTGTCCTTGCCGTGCTTGCCAAACTCCGGCCAGTACTTCGCCACCGGCGCGTCGTAATCGATGATGCCGCGGTCGGCGAGGATGTGGAGGGCCAGCGCAGCCGGGCCCTTCGTCGTCGAGAAGCTCGGGAACAGCGTGTCGGCCTGCACCGGCCGCGGGTCGTCCGGCCCGATCTGGCCCGCCCACGTGTCCACGATCCGTTCGCCGTCTTTGTAGACGCACACCTGCGTCCCCAGCTGGGTGCCGCGCCGGATCTGGTCCTGCAGAAGGTCATGGACCTTCCCGTTGAGTGCGGTTTCGGTGGTCGTCATTGCTCGAGCCTCACGGAAAACTTGTTCGCTGCGCGCGAACTATATCACCGCGCCATCCCGTGGTACTCGGCGTTGGGCATCACCCCAGCGCCGCTCATCAGCCGGTTCGTATAGTTGAACATCGCCGTGACATCGATGATGTCCCAGACGTCCTCATCGCTGAAGCCGAGCCCGCGAAGGTCGTCGATGTCCTCCTCCGTCACCGTCACCGGGTCCAGCGTCAGTTTCACAGCGAAGTCGAGCATGGCGGCGTGCTTCTCGCTCAGGTTCGCCCGCCGGTAGTCCAGCGTGATGCGTTCCCCCTGCACCGGGTCCTTCAGGAGCGCGCGCAAGGCGAAGCCGTGCGCAGTGAGGCAGTACAGGCACTGGTTCTGCATCGAGACGACGACGGCGATCATTTCCCGTTCGGCTTTGCCCAGGCCGCCCGACGGCGCCATCACGTCGTCGTAGAAGGCGCGCCAGCGCTCCATCCGCGTCTCCCGCCAGGCGAGCGCGCGGAACACGTTCGGGACGAAGCCGAGCTTCTCCTCCAGCTGGGCGAAGAGCGCCTGCGTTTCCGGGGCGCAACTCTCCCGCTCGGCGATGGGGAACCAGGAAATGCGGTCGGTCATGCGCACAACATACTCAGAAACGCGCCCGCGCGCGCCACCTCCCCCACACCGAAAGTGCCGCCTGATTCACCTTTTCTTCCGCCCGCGCTCCGTAGGATCCCCTTGACCTCGCCGGACGCGTTCCAATCCTGCTCCAACGTTCCCACGCGAGGCTCGGGAATGACCACATCGGCTCCTGGAGGGTCCTTTGCTCAATCCGTTCCGAATCGTTGGCGGTCTCGCGACGCTTGCCCTGCTCGCCGTGGCGGCGTTCGCCGGCTGGTTCTTCTTCCTGCGCGATGACGGTCCCGCCGCAGTCTCCACCGATGCCGCCCTCGAAGCGCTCGAACGGCGCACCGCCACGGCCGCTGCCGGCGCCGGGACGCCCGCCCCCGGCTCATCCTCCAGCACGCCTGCCGCCACCTCCGGCGGCGGCATCGAAGGCGCCTGGACGGTGGAACAGAGCGCCGACTCCTTCGTCGGCTACCGCGTCCAGGAAGAGCTCGTCAACATCGGCGGGACCACAGCGGTCGGCCGCACGTCGAAGGTCACCGGGGGTTTCACCGTCACCGGGAACCGCACCTCGGAAGCGACCATCACCGTCGACATGACCACCCTCAAGAGCCAGGAATCGCTGCGCGACGGCCAGCTTCGCAACCAGGGTATCGAATACGGCCGCTTCCCCACTTCCACCTTCACCCTCAACCCCACCGAGATCCCGGAAAGCGTGGAAGCCGGGCAGACCACGCCGATAACGCTCACCGGCAAGCTGACGCTGCACGGGGTCACTCGCGATATCGAGATGCCCGCCGAGGTCACCCTCCGCGACGGCGTCCTCGTGGTCGTGGGCCAGGTCGAGATCCGGTTCGCCGACTACAACATCAGCAAGCCGTCCTCGGTGCGTGTCGCCAGCATCGAAGACCACGGCGTGATGGAAATCCAGCTGCTCTTCAAGAAAGCGTAGCCCGTCCCCGCCGGCAGCGGCCTGCGCCCTACACTGGACGCGTGTCCATTACCCGGGCGGAACTGATCGAAGCGTTCCGGCAGGCCAGCGCGCAGCTGTGGCTCGTCGGCGGCGCACTGCGCGACCGGCTCCTTGGCTTCGAAAGCAAGGACCTCGATTACGCTACCGACCTCGACCCCGACCGCGTCGAGGCACTCGTCCGCGCCCTGGGGGCGAGCGTCACCACCGTCGGCAAGCGGTTCGGCACGATCGGCGTGCTCGTCGACGGCGAGTGGAGCGAGATCACCACCTTCCGCGGCGACTCCTACAGCGGCGGAACGCGCTGGCCGGATGTGACCTTCGGCGCGAGCATCGAGGAGGACCTCGCCCGCCGCGACTTCACCATCAACGCCTTCGCCCAGGACGCTTACACCGGGAAGATGCTCGACCTCTTCGGAGGCGAGGCCGACCTGCGGGCGAAGGTCATCCGGGCGGTCGGCGAGCCCGCGCTGCGCTTTCGCGAAGACCCGCTCCGGATCCTCCGCGGCATCCGTTTCGCCAGCCAGCTCGGGTTCGAAATCGAAGCGCGGACCTTCGCGGGCATGGCCGAAACCGCCGCGCTGCTGGCCACGCTTTCGCAGGAGCGCGTCACTACCGAGCTGGACAAGCTCCTGCAAGGCGTTGCCCCTCGTGCCGGGCTCGAAGCGTTGCGGGCAACTACTGCGCTCCAGGTGGTGCTGCCGGAACTCGCGCCGATGATCGGCTGCGAGCAGAACCGTTTCCACAGGTTCGACGTCTGGGGCCACACCGTCGCCACCGTCGAAGCGATCCAGACGACGCCGGAAACGTTGCGGCTGCGGCGCTGGGGGGCATTGCTGCACGACATCGGAAAACCCGCCGTGCGCCACGTGAAGGCGAACGGCGAGTGGGGCTTCTACCGCCACGAGACCGTCGGCGCCGAGCTGGCCGCGGCCCTCCTCGAACGCTTGAAGGTCGCCCGCCACGACTCGCATGCCATCACCCACCTGGTCCGCCGCCACATGGACCGCCCCGACGCCGCGGACGCCCGTTCTGTGCGGTGCTTCATGGCGAAGGCGGCCGGCCACTGGCGGGACCTGGTCGCCCTGAAGCGCGCCGACAACGCCAGCCACACCTACGACGACCACGAGTACCACGATGCCCTCGAAGCCGCCTGCGGACGGATCGAGGCACAGGAGGCCGAGCGCCTGCGCGCCGAAAGCCCGCTCTCCGGGACGGACCTCGTCGCCTTGTTCGACCGCGAGCCCGGCCCGTGGATCAAGGTCGTCAAGGACCGGCTCAGCGCCATGGTCCTCGATGGCGACCTGCAGCCAGGCGACCGCTCAGCGGCGGAGCAGGCGGCCCGGAGGCTCATGGGGCGTGGATAGAGTCCGCGGACATCTCGCAGAGCCGTCCCGTCAGGCAGGCCCCTTCGCTCCGGCGGACTGCAACGAGTCCCCGTGCCTCCGTGGTGAACTCACCCGCCCGGGTTAGCGGTTCAGGACGTAGCGGTCCAGGAACGAGAGCATGATCTCGGCGCAGAGCCGCCCCAGCTTCGGATCCGCGTCGAAGCCGTGTGGCTGCTCCGCGAACATGTGCATCTCCACCGGGACGCCGGCCGCGGACAGCGCGTCGTACATGCTCGTTACTTCCGCGTTCGGCACCAGCTCGTCCTTGTTTCCGTGGATCAGCAACGTGGGTGGGAAGTTCGCGTTCGCATACGTCAGTGGGCTGGCCTGGCGCATCGCCGCCTCGGAAGCACCCTTCCCGAAGAGCGCGGGCATGCCGCCCCACTCGCGCTTGTCGAGGCCGGTCGGCGGGTAGAAGGCGATGCACGCCGAGACCGAGCTGCTCACGCCCTCGTTTCCCCCGTCCCCTTCGAACGCGCCGGCGGCGTCCGCCGCGGCCATGAGCGAAAGGTGGCCGCCGGCGGAGTTCCCGGAAACCGCGAGCCGGTCCGGGTCGATGCCGAGTTCGGCGGCGTTCGCCCGCATGTAGCGCACGGCGCACTTCACGTCTTCGATCTGCGCCGGCCACAGAGCTTCTCCCGTGAGCCGGTATTCGCTGGCGACGCAGGTGTAGCCCCGGCGCCCGAGGAGTACCCCGTAACCGCGCAGTTGCGTGCGGTCGCCCTGGGACCAGCCTCCCCCGTGCAGGAGCAGCACGCCGATGCCGTTCTTCACGGCGGGCGGCGGCTCGTAGATGTCGCAGCGCAGTTCGCGCCCGCCGCCTGTCCCGAAGACGACGCCTTCGCGCGTGGTGACACGGTCCATGGTCGGTGCAGTCATGTGGTTCGGGCTCCCGGAGTGGTCTGCGGCGGAGTGTACGCGATGAGGAGCGGGCTACTCAGCAAATTTGAGCAGGTAGAGCCGAAGGCGGGCCGACGCCCCCGAATCGGCTACAATGCTCCTGTGAGTTCGGAGTTGGTTTACAAGGTCATCCTCCGCCGGAACGATGAGGGCGTCTCGGCTCAGTGTCCTGCCCTGCCCGGCTGCTGGTCTCAGGGAGCGGACGAAGCTGAGGCATTGGACAACATCGAGGACGCCATCCGGGAGTACCTGGCATCTCTCGAGTCGCAGCTGGAGGATGGGGTCGTGAAGGAGGTCCGCGTCGCCGTCTGATGCCCAACGTCCCTGGCATCCAACACCGGCGAGCGGTGGCCGCGCTGCAAAAGGCGGGCTTCCAGGTCATTAGAGAGGGCAGACGCCACGTCGTCATGTTCGACGGGAGGCGGAGGGTGACCATACCGCGCCACGATCCAGTGAACGGCTACACCATGGGCGGGATCATCACAGATGCGGGCCTCACTGTGGACGAGTTCAGGGCCCTGCTGTGAGGTAAGGAACCGCGCGACCGTCGTGCTGGTGGGGAAGGTCCGGGAGCAACGAAAAAGGCCCGCAGCGCTGCGGGCCTCATGGTCTCCGCTCAGCCGCTCCGCTTCAGCCTCCCCGTCCGCTTCGCGTACCGCTCACCGAGGCTGAAGACGTACACGCCCAGCGGGATCATCAGGAACCCGCTGGCGAGCAGCCCCAGCATCGTCGGCCAAAGGTCGCCGAACCCCTGGCCGTGGATGAGCGCATCCCGGATGCCCTCGATGACGTAGCGCGCAGGGCTGAAGATCGAAAGGGTCGCCAGCGGCTCCGGCATCTGGTCCGCCGCGATGTACACGCCGGAGACCAGCACCAGGGCCGCCTGGATCACGTACGTCATTTGCTCGCCGCGCTCCGGGTACAGGAGCGGCAACACCGCCCCCATGATCCCGATGCCGACGAGGCTCAGGCTCCCGGCCACCAGCACCGCCGTCGCCGCGAAGTAGTTCGCGCCGCCCATGTCCACGTCGAACACCAGGATGATGACGACGAGCACGATGGCCGTGTGCGCGAGCCCGTACACGAGTGAGAACAGCGCTGTCCCCACCATGTGCGTACCGCGCCGCACCGGCGCCATGAAGGTGTACTCGATAGTCCCCTCCCAGCGTTCCCAGGTGATCATCTCGCTCACCGTCTGGAACACCACCGCGAGGTAATGCCAGACAAGCGCGCCGATCGCCAGGAAGAGCACAAGCGAATCGACCGTGGCGGGGTCGAGCGACTGCGTTTGCGTCGCGTCGTTCACACCGCGGGCGATGAGGACGACCGACAGGCTGTTCGCGACCGTGTAACAGATCCACACCACCTCCCAGCCCCAGTAGCGTTTCACCAGGTTGATGTTGCGTTCGACGAACGCATAACTGGCACGAAGTTCGTGGTACGCGAGCGTCATCAGTCGTCTCCCTTCTCTGCTTCCTGGTCGGCGTCTTCGAGCTTCTTGCCCGTCAGCCGCAGGAAGACGTCTTCCAGCGAAGGGGGCGGTTCGCCCGGCTCGCGCACCATCTCCTTCAGCCCGCCCGGCGTGTCCAGCGCGACGATCACGCCCTTGTCGATGATGGCGATGCGGTCGCAGAGCTGGTCCGCTTCCTCCATGTCATGCGTCGTGAGGAGCACCGTCGCATCGTGCGTGTCGCGGATCTCACGCACGGCGGCCTGCACTTCCTTCTTCGAATGCGGGTCCAGGCCCGTGGTCGGCTCGTCGAGGAGGAGCAGCACCGGGGCGGTGAGGAAGGCGCGCGCGATCGCCACCTTCTGCTGCATCCCCCGCGACATGTCCTCCATGGGCGAGTACACCGAGCGCTTCTCCACGCCCAGCCGGCTCAGGATCTCGACGACCTGGGCCCGCGCCACCCGCGCCTCGACTCCGTAGAGCCTGGCGCCGTAGAGCAGGTTCTCCATCGGCGAGAGCTTCTTGAAGAACGACGCCTCCACGGAGACGCGGTTGATGAGCCGCTTCACCTTGAATTCGTCTTTCACCACGTCCAGCCCGAAGATGGTGATCGAGCCCGAGTCGGGCGTCAGCAGCGTGGACATGAGCCGGATGAGCGTGCTCTTGCCCGTGCCGTTGGGGCCGAGTACGCCGAAGATTTCGCCGCGGTCCACCGTCAGCGAGATGTGGTCGACCGCCACGACCCGTTTGCGCTCCTTGGTCTTGCCGCGCAGCCGGCCGAAGAGGCCGGGCCCCTTGCGGAACACCTTGGTAATCGCGCGGACTTCAAGCGCGCGGGCCGCCGGGTCGACTTCCACGGTGGCGCCACGCGAGGGTACTGGTTCCAGAGTAGCCGCCGTCATGTGATTTCCTTCGTTACAAAGCGGGCGGAGCCAACGGGCCTGGTCGTTCGACGAAAAGAGGAAGAACAAGAAGCCGTGGGCTGTTCGGTGGCCCACGGCTGGTGATTCGAGACGAGAATCAGTTCAGACGATGGGCACAGTGCGGCTGCGGAATCCGCCATCCCCGCCGGGCATGGTGGGGCGCGGCACGAAGATCGAAACGCCGAGCATGGCGTTACTCATTGCGCGTCCCTCCTGCGAGAACTCATCCCGCGGACTATAGCCCCGATTGCCATCGACAATCAACAACGCCGGGCCAGACGGAAAGGTTACCGATCGCCGGTTCCGTGACGCAGTTCACACGGCCCGTGGCAGGTGTGGTTGGCGCCGTGCCACCAGCGGCCCGTGTGCCGCCAGCAACCGCGCGAACTCCGCCCCGTCGACCGCCTCGCGGAAGAAGTGCCCCTGCCCCTGCTTGCACCCGATGCTGTACAGGAAGTCCCACTGCCACGCGTTCTCGATCCCCTCTGCGACCACACTCATCTTCAGCGCGTTCCCCATGTCCACGATCGCGCGCAGCACGGGCCCCGAGGTCGCATCGACCCCGAGCCTCGCAATGAACGACTGGTCTACCTTCAACGTGTCGACGGGGAACCGCTGCAGATAGCTCAGCGACGAGTAGCCGGTGCCGAAGTCGTCGATCGAGAGCCCGACGCCCAGTTGGCGCAGTTCGCCAAGCATCTCCAGCGTGACCGGGATGTCCTGGATGAGGACACTCTCCGTCAGTTCCAGCTTGAGCTGCCTCGGAGGGAGGCCCGTCGCCTCCAGCACCTTGCGGATGCGGTGCGGCAGGTCCCGCTGGCGGAACTCGGCGGCCGAGATGTTCACACACACCGTCAATGGGTAGTGCGGCCGCGCGCGCTGGAACTCCACCGTCCGCCGGCAGGCTTCCTCCAGCACCCACTGGCCAATACGGATGATCTCGCCCGTCTCTTCGGCAATCGAGATGAACGTCGCCGGCGAAAGGATGCCCCGGTGGGGATGGTCCCAGCGCAGCAGCGCCTCCATCCCCCAGACGTCCCCCGAGCGCAGGTCCACGATCGGCTGGTACAGCAGAAGCAACTCCTGCCGTTCCACGGACCGCCGCAGCGCGTTGTCCAGGTCGAACTGTTCCGCCGGGATGGCGTCCAGCTCCGGGGTGAAGAGCACGTAGCGCGAGCGTCCTTCCGCTTTCGCCCGGTAGAGCGCGATATCGGCTTTGCGCAACAGGTCCGTGCTCGTCCGGTCCGCCTGCGTGCTCACCGCAATGCCAATGCTCGACGAAACGAACATCTCCTGGCCCGAGAGCGAAAACGGCCGCCGCAGCGAGTGCAGGATGCGTTCCGCGATCCGCAGCGCAGTCGCCTGCGCATTCGTCGATTGGACCAGGACGGTGAACTCGTCTCCCCCAAGCCGCGCCACCATCTGGCCCTCCGCCGCCCCAACGAGCCGCTGGCTGAACACCGAGAGCAGCTGGTCGCCGACCCCGTGGCCAAGCGTGTCGTTCAGGTACTTAAAGCGGTCAACGTCGAGGAACAGCACCGCCACCCGGTTATTCCGCTGCGGTCCGCTCAACGCGCGCGTGAAACCTGAGAGGAACAATGCCCGGTTCGGCAGCCCGGTGAGGGGGTCGTGGAACGCCCGGTGCACCAGGCTATCGGTCGATTCCTGGATGGCACCCGACATCTGGTTGTAAGCCGCCGAAACCGCGTCGATCTCCGCGATTGTCGAAGGCGGTGCCTCGTTTTCGAACTCCCCGTCCGCCGCGTTGCGCACGGTGAAGGCGAGCGCCCGGAGCGGCGCGCTGACCTTGCGGTGCACCACCACGAGCACCGCAATTGCCGCCGCAAGGCCGGTTGCCGCGGCGATTGCGAACGACGCCGGACTCGCGCCCAGCACCTGGCTGGCGAGCAAAGGCAGAAGGATTGCAGGGGCGAGCAACAGCGCGGCAAACGAGAGAAGGGGGATGCGGAGGGTGGGCTTCCGTTCGGTCGACATCCGCCTGCCTTCCCTGGGGATATCTGGTGAAATGAGCGTGGCTGCGGCGTTTCGCTCGTCATTGAGAACTTCGTCTGCCTTGCGTGGGCCAACAGGGGGCGGCGTGTGCATCTCAGGCCGCCAGCCGCTGCTGCCATGGCTGGCGGAACAGGTGGAGAATTTCGGCGGCGACGACCGGGTCGAATGCCGAACCGGAGCCATCGCGGATCGCCTGCAGGCCGGCTTCGAGGCCGCCGGCGCTGGCGTGGTCGAATGCGCAGACGGCGGCAAGCAAGCGGCCGCCCATCGAGATGTCTTCGCGCGCCAGCTTGGCGGGCAGGCCGCCGCCGTCCCAGCGTTCGCGGAGCTCGCCCACCATTTGCACCACCTCGGGCGGCGCCGTGCGGGCAAGCGCCGCCCACGCCGCTACGAGGGCTTCGGAGGTGAACCCGCACCCCTCGACCACGTCGTCCTCGCTCGCCGGAAAGGCCACGGGGAGGACGTGGACCGCCGCCGCCAGCCCGATGTACGGCGCTTCGTCCGGGCTCAATGCCAGCTGTTCCGCCAGCAACTCGGCCAGCTGCGCACACCGCAGCGCATGGGCCCCATAGGCCGGGCCCGCGAGTTCGGCCACAACGCCCTCCAGCGCGGCATGGCGGCCCGAACTCCACTGCGGCACGGCCCGGGCCAGCGAGGCATCGAGCGAGGCGCCCTGCGCCGGCAGCAGGCGGCCGCGCCAGGCGATGGCGCAGCCTGCGCAGCCGAACGCCAGCGGCAACGCCGTCGCGACGGCCATCGGCAGGTGCCACAGGACAGCCGCCGCCACCGCCGCCGCGGATACTGCGCCAGTCGCGCCGAGCGTTGCCTTCACCCCATGGTTGTCGGCATGCGCCCGTGGTTCACGGAGTGGTCCGGCCCCGCATCGCAAGCACCCGGGACCGTACAGGACCACCCCCTTCACGGACGACCCGGGGCAACGTAACATTGCCGATTAGCACTCATTGACAGGGAGTGCTAATATCTCAGTCGCACAAATTCAAACTCCCTCATCGAGGTACGGAATGGCAAAGCAGCTGCTCTTCGACGAAGAAGCACGGCACTCGCTCAAGCGGGGCATCGACGCCCTCGCCGATGCGGTGAAGATCACCCTCGGGCCGAAGGGCCGCAACGTCGTCCTGGACAAGAAGTTCGGCGCCCCGACCATCACCAACGACGGCGTCACCATCGCCAAGGACATCGAGCTCGAAGACCCCTTCGAGAACATCGGCGCCCAGCTCGCCAAGGAAATCGCCTCCAAGACCAACGACATCGCCGGCGACGGCACCACCACCGCGACCGTCCTCGGCCAGGCCATCGTGCAGGAAGGCCTCAAGAACGTCGCTGCCGGTGCGAACCCCATGGGCCTCAAGCGCGGCCTCGAAGCCGGCGCCGTCGCCCTCGTTGACGCCATCAAGAAGAACGCCATCAAGGTCACCGAGCGCAGCCAGATGGCCCAGGTCGCGACCATCTCCGCAAACAACGACGCCTCCATCGGCGACCTCATCGGCGAGTGCATGGAGAAGGTCGGTAAGGACGGCGTCATCACCGTCGAGGAATCCAAGGGCATCCAGACCGAAGTCGAGTACGTCGATGGCATGGCCTTCGACCGCGGCTACATCAGCCCCTACTTCGTGACCAACCCGGACCGCATGGAAGCCGTCGTCGAGGACCCCTACATCCTCATCACCGACAAGAAGCTCTCCTCGGTCCAGGAGATCCTCCCGGTCCTCGAGAAGATCCTCCAGGTCTCGAAGAACATCGTCATCATCTGCGGCGACCTCGAAGGCGAAGCCCTCGCCACCCTCGCCGTCAACAAGCTCCGCGGCACCATCAACATCCTCGCCGTGAAGGCCCCGGGCTTCGGCGACCGCCAGAAGGATAACCTCGGCGACCTCGCCGTCCTCACCGGCGGCACCGTCATCTCCGAGGAGATCGGCCGCACCCTCGAAAGCGTCGAAATCGCCGACCTCGGCCGCGCCCGCCGCGTCGTCTCCACCAAGGAAGAGACGACCGTCATCGAGGGCAAGGGCAAGAAGAAGGAGATCGACGCCCGCATCGCCCAGATCCGGGCCATCCTCGAAGAGGCCAAGAGCGACTGGGACCGCGAAAAGGCCCAGGAGCGCCTCGGCAAGCTCGCCGGCTCCGTCGCCGTCATCAAGGTTGGCGCCGCCACCGAAGTCGAGCTCAAGGAAAAGAAGCACCGCGTTGAAGACGCCCTGAGCGCCACCCGCGCAGCCGTCGAGGAAGGCATCGTCCCCGGCGGTGGTGTCGCCCTCATCAACGCCCTCTCCGCCCTCGACAAGGTGAAGCTCCAGGGCGACGAAGCGACGGGCCTCAACATCCTCCGCCGCGCCCTCGAAGAGCCCCTCCGCCGGATCGCCATCAACGCCGGCAAGGATGGCTCCGTCATCGTCGCGGAAGTGAAGAAGCTTCCCAAGGGCCAGGGTTACAACGCCCAGACCGACACCTACGGCGACATGATCAAGATGGGCATCCCGGACCCGGCCAAGGTCACCCGGTCGACCATCGAGAACGCCGTCTCGATCGCGGCGATGGTGCTCACCACCAACTGCCTGGTCACCGAGAAGCCCGAGGAGAAGGCTGCGCCGATGGCGGCGCCGCCCATGTACTAGGCCAAACCTGCCCGCCCTCCCGGGGCACGAAGGGACAATCCCGAGGGGGTGGAGCACAGCTCCGCCCCCTCGTTTTTCTCTCTCGAAGGAGGAACGGATGCAAACCGAAAACGGCCTGCAAATCGATAGCGAAGCGCTCAACCGGCTGCTCCAGCACTCGGACCTCATCACCATCGGGTTCACCCTCTTCCCCGAACGGCTGCTCGTCGACACCCGCAGCAACGACCAGCAGGGGCAATTCGCCGAGATGGTCGCACCCGTGGCCAGCGTCCAGGAGCGCTACCTCTGGCTCGGGAAGCACCGGGGCAGCTTCGGGCCACCCGAAGGTTTCGCCTTCTTCGTCTGGCCCCACACGGTGCGCTACCTCATTGAGCGCGACGCCCTCGCCCCGCTGCGCGAGCGCCTCTCGCCGGAAGCCCGCGAGAGCCTCGACGTCGCCATCGCCACGGCGGCCGAGCTCGAGCGGCGGGCGATGCAGGAGATCGTCCGCGGCAGCGACCGCTGGCCGGCGGTCTGGGAGCGGGCCGCGGCGTAGCGCCTTTACCAAATTGAACACATAAACGGACCCGGCCGTTTCGTCCGAGCCGTCCGCAGTTCTGTCGATTCGGAACGGCCCCGTGACGATAATCCTGCGCCCTCCTTCAAGGGTTCATTAAGCCGCTGCCCACACGTCATAAGTTGCTTGGAACGCCTGCCCGGCGCCGCTACATTTCGCGGCGTTGGAGGCGGGGTGGTCGAGGATCACACCGCAGGCGGGGAAAGGCTCTCGGGCCTGGAAGCGCCGAAGGCCAGCAGGGAACGAAGTCACGGCTTCGTCCACCATTGGCCACCACCAGCGGGGTCTCTTCCGGGCAACCGCAGGAGACAGGGTGGTACGGCAGGCACGGCGCCGCAAGGCAGCCAGCCAATGCCGGAAGCCCCCGGAGCCGCAAGGCCCGGCAGCGCGCAGTGGTGCGAGCCTGCTCGTTTGTCTCCGGTGCAGGGCGCAAGCCCGAACCGGGGGCCGCTCCCGGCAGGGAGGTCACCGTCCGCAAGGACGATGACGCCCGGCCGGTGACAAGGACGGCAGGCGGGGTTCTCGATAGACGACCTCCACACGCCAACAGGGCCGCTCTTCAGCCTTCACCGGCTCGGGGAGCGGCCCTTCGGCATTCCCGGGAGATCCGGCCACAGCCGCTGCCGGGCCATCCCCACTTCGACCCGAACACCGCAACCGCGCTGCCTAGGGCTTCCTCTCTGCCGTCTCGGGCGCGAGCTCCTTCTCGCGGAGGTCCGCCAGCTGGTTGAACACCTTGTTCGCCTGGAACAGCGGGTAGATGCGCTCGAAGAGCCCGGGGGCAAGTTCGGCAAAGCCGGTCACCAGCCGTCCCGGGCCGCGGTACACCAGCATCTCCGGCCGGTCCCGCTTGATCGCCTTCACCACATCCGACGCAACCTTCTTCGGTGTGACCACACCCGTGAGGAAGTTCGCCTTCACACCGGCCTGGTCCTGCATGTCCTGGTACATCCCCGCCTCATCCACGAACGTCGGACACACGACGCTGGCACTCAAACCGCGTTTGCGAAACTCCGCCCGGAACGACTCGGTGAACCCGATCATCCCTGCCTTCGAAGCCGCGTACGGGATGCTGTACGGCACGGCCACTTTCCCGGCCAGCGAGGCCACGTTCACCACGTGCCCGGCCTTCCGTTCCAGCATGATCGGGGTCACCAGTCGCGTGAGGAGCATCGCCGAGGTCAGGTTCACCTCGATCACCCGCGCAATCTCGTCTTCGGGCTGGTGTTCGAAATGCGCCGTCAGTTCGATCCCCGCGTTGTTCACGAGCACGTCGATCCGGCCGAACTCCGCCCTGGCCGCATCAACCAGCCGCTGCCGGTCGGCTGCCGACGTCACGTCGCCCTGCACCGCGATCGCCTGGCCCCCAGCCTCGCGGATCTCTGCGGCGCGCGCCTCCAGCTCCGGCAGCGAGCGCGCCGAGAGGACGAGCCGCATGTTCTCGGCGGCGAGCGCCCGCGCCATGTACGGGCCCAGCCCACGGGACGCCCCCGTGACGATGGCGACGCGGTTCCCAAGCTTGCGCATTTCCCTGGTCCCCCGGGACGAACGAAGTGCGGCGGAGTATACCCCCCGGCCGGGAGTCATCCTCACATGCAGGTAAGGGCGGCGAAAGGTTTGCCCGTTCGGCCACCCACCGGAGCGCGCCCGCCGTTGTATCCTTACGGTAGTGACTGGTTCAGTCGTATCCGAGCGAAGCTTGCGCAGGGCCTCGTGGCTCCTGCTGTTGGCCCTGCTTCCCATGGTCACGTTCATGGGGCACTGGCCGGGCAGCTTCGATATCCCCGGCACCAGCTACTACGTCGGCAAACCGTACACCGCCTCCCATGGCCATACGCACGCCGCGAGCGACGCAGATGACCACTCTTCGCACTGCCACGGCGACTCTGCGTCCTGCAGCAACGTCCCGGCGGCCGCCGGTGTCACCTTCGGCCTGCTGGGCGAGGCCATCGCCCTCGCCCTCGCCGCTGGCGTCCTCGTGATGGTCGCCGCACGCAGCCGGGGCCGTCTCCGCGAGAACCTCGTCGCCCCGCAGCCACGCCCACCGCGCTTCGCCCTTCTCCCCTCCTGACGGGCCGCCACGCCGGCCCTCGCCGGGGCGCTTCCCGCCCCCATGAGAAGGGACCACGTAGCTCCAGATGTTTTCTCGTCTTCGCCACAGGCTGCTGCCGCTTGCCGCGCTCGCGGCGATCGCCGCGGCCGCCTCGATCACCCTGGCGGGTTGCGGCGGCGATGATTCCGGCGCCGCGAAGGATGCCGCTATCCTCAACGCCATCACCATCATCGACGACGCCGGTCTCCACGAGATCGACGAGTCGATCAACGACAAGAAGGAGATCCCGGCTGACGCCCGCACTACCGTGCAGCGCCTGCAGGCGGTCACGAACATCACCGGATGGCCCGGCGACCTGCAGGCCCAGGCCGATGCATTGGCCCGGGTCTTCGCCGAGTTCGCCGCGGCGCTGGAGGGCGACCATCCAGACATGGCGAAGGCCGGCGAAGCCTCGAAGAAGGCACACGATGGCGCACACGACTTCTCCCACGAGGTGTGGGAATACCTCTACGAAAAGGGTGGAGTGGAGACCGGCGCGGCCGGCGGCCACTAACACTCGTGGCGGGCCCGCCGCAAGCCCGCCAGGCGAAGGACTTCCATATGGAAACTGAAGACCGGATCAGGGTCTCGCCGCTGCTCGTCCTCGTGTTCGCCGGGCTGGCCGTGGCCGTCGCATCGGGCGTGCTGGGGTTCCTTGCCTGGCGCGACGGCGGCGAAGAGGACCCCAAATCGTACATGGGCGGGGTGGCCTCGCGGCCGTTCCTCCTCCCGGATGTCACCCTCACTGACCAGGAGGGACAGCCCTTCGACCTTCGCGCGGAGGCCGAAGGCTACGTCACCCTCCTCTACGTGGGCTACACCCACTGCCCCGATATCTGCCCGACGCATCTCTACGAGATCAGCGAGGCCCTCAAGCGCCTGCCGCAGAAAACCCGCGACCAGGTCAAGGTCGTCTTCGTGACGGCTGACCCCGAGCGGGACACGCCGGAGGTGCTGAAAGAGTACGTGGAGACCTTCGACGAGAGCTTCATCGGGCTGACCGGCACGCGCGAGCAAACCGACGCCTTCCAGGAAGAGCTCGGCATCGGCGTGGCTTCCCGCACCGACCTCGGCGGCGGCAACTACGTCGTGAACCATGCCGCCTACGTCATCGCTTTCACGAAGGAGGGAGAGGGTTACACCGTCTACCCCTCCGGCATGGGCATGCGGGAGTGGCTCAACGACATCCCGCTGCTGGTGGAGAAAGGATTCCAACCATCATGAACCGCACACTCGCGCTTTGGCGCTTTCCCCTGCTCCTGCTCGGCCTCGCCGCCGTCGTCCCACTGGCGCTCGTCGCGTCAGCCTGCGGAGACGACGACGATGACGACGATGGTAACGCCGGCCCCATGGCGACCGTGGGAGACCTGGAGATTTACGACGCCTGGGTCCGCACCACTACGAACGACGTCTCCGCGGCCTATTTCCGCGTGGAAAACGGCGGCGACGCCGACACCCTCGTGCGGGTCACGTCTGGTATCTCCTCGATGGTGCAGCTGCACGAGATGGTGACCGAAGGGGCCTCCTCGAAGATGCAGGAGAAGCCCGGCGGCTTCCCCGTCCCCGCGGACGGCACGCTCGAACTGAAGCCCGGCGGCTTCCACGTCATGCTGATGAACCTGGCGGAGCCGCTGAAGGAGGGCGATACCGTCGAGCTCGAGCTCACGTTCGAGAAGGCCGGGACCGTGAAGCTGACGGCGCCTGTCCGCCCCGCCCCGGGCGTCGCCGGCATGGAGTCCGGAGGGCACTGACATGGACGCTGCGACATCGGTTGTCCCCCGGGCAGAACGGTTCCACCTGCCGGGGTGGCGGAGCGTGCTCACCGCCCTGCTCGCCGCGCTCGCGCTCGCGGGCGTGGCTGTGGCCGGGTACCTCGCCATAGAAAACAGCCAGGGTCAGCATGGCGTTTGCACCATCACCCACGGCTGCGCCCGCGTCCAGGAGAGCAAGTACGGCAAGATCCTCGGCGTGCCGGTCTCTGTGCCGGGCCTGGCCCTGTACGTGGCCCTTGCCGCCGCAGCAGTTGTGGCGATGACCAACTTCCGCGGCTGGCGGCCCTACGCCACGATTGCCGGGGCCTACGGCGCCTTCTTCGGCGTGCTCTTCTCCGCCTACCTTACTTACCTGGAAGCCTTCGTCATCGATGCCTGGTGCATCTACTGCATTACGTCGGCGCTGCTCCTCACGGCGCTGTTCGCCGGGTGGGCAGTCCTGCTCGGGACGGAGGTCCGTGCGCGGAGACGATGAACTGCCGGCCGGCGCTCCCGCGCGGGCCTACCGGCGCACCGCGCCGGGGATCCCGCCCGGGTCGATCCGCATGCCGAAGAGTTCCTGGTTGTGGCTATGGGCCAGCTGGTGGAGGTTGAACGCCGAAAGCATCGCCTGCCACTGGCCCTGCGCCTCCAGCGCCTGGTTCACTGCCTCCTTCGAAAGCTTGAGCGCGAACGAAGGCTTCAGTGCGATGCGCTGCGCCAGCTCCAGCGTGAACGCCGCCAGTTCCCCCCGCGGGACCACGTGGTTCACCATCCCCAGCCGGTACGCGTCGGCGGCGCTCACCCAGTCGGCCGTGAACAGCATCTCCTTCGCTTTCCGCGCGCCAAGCTCCCACGGGTGCGCGAAGTACTCCACTCCGCAGACCCCCATCTGCGCGACCGGGTCCTGGAACTGGGCATCGTCGCTCGCCACGATGAGGTCGCACACCCAGGCGAGCATCAGGCCGCCGGCGATGCACTTCCCCTGGACCTGGGCGATCGTCGGTTTCGGGATGTTCCGCCAGCGCCGGCACATGCCGAGATAAATCTCTTCCTCCACCGCCATGTACCCCTCGGCGCCCGGCTTCGTGAACTCGCGCCAGGTGCCGGCCACCGGGTACTCCGAAAGCGGCTTGCTCCCGCCGCGAAGGTCGTGCCCGGCCGAGAAGTGCGGGTCCGCCCCGGCCAGGATGATCACTTTCACCGTCTCGTCCGCCGCGGCGTGGTCGAACGCGGCGTTCAGGTCGTACGTAAGCTGGTTGTTCTGCGCATTCCGTGCCTCGGGCCGGTTCTGCGTTATCCGGGCGACGCCTTCCGCCGGCGTTTCATAGAGGACCGTTTCGAACTGGGGCATGGCGAGACCTCCGGGTGGTGTGCCGGCACAGTATGCCGCCTCGTTGGCGGGTGTTCCTGAGCCGGCCTCCGCTTCCTCGTTGACAGGCCACTCACGTGCCAGATAATGCCCGCATCCAGGCGGCAAGCTGGGCGACATGACATTCCCACGGCCCCCGGTCCCCTGGCCGTTTATCGCAGCCGTCCTCGGCGTCGCCGCGCTCGCGGGCGCATGGGCTGCCCTGGCGTCGCGCGAAGCCGACGACTATTCCTCCGCACGCCAGGCGGCCCGCGCACGAGAACTCGGCTGGCCCGATGCATGGCTCGTCGCTCACGGACCGATCGAGCCCGGCGGCGAAGTCCACCGCACCGAAACCTGGTTCTATAGCGATCGCGGGCTCGTCCTCCGCTTCGTGGACGGCGCCGAAGTCCTGCCACCCGCCGGGACATCCCTCCCGGACCTGGCGGGCCGCAGCACAGTCCACCCCACAGAGTTCCACCACGGGCTCGACCTCGACGACATCGAACGCCGCCTCGGCGAAGAAGGCGCCCGCATCGACCCGTTCGAGAGCCCCTACCCCGGCAGCGAGGGGTACCTCTTCGCCCGGTCGGCGCTGCTCATCACACTCATCGACGGGCGCTTCTTCACCGCCCAAACCTACTGAGGAGGGCGCTGTGCTCGCTGCGCTTGGCTGGCTTGCAGGGATGGCAGTGGCAGCGGCCGCCGCCGCCTTCGCCACGGCCGAAATCGGCGGCGCAATGCTCGAAGTTATCGACTCCGGTTCCGAGTACGGCCGCGCCGTCCGCGACACAGACACGATCGACAACCCCTCCGGCGATGCCGCCTACCAGCGCATCCAGGAAGCCCACCGCAACGGCCATCAGCGCCAGGCCGTGGCCATCCACAACGCAACCCGCTCCGTCGTTAAGGAGGTCCTCATCGGCCGCTTCGACGAGCAACTCAAACCGTCCATCGGCCGGCTCCGCGGCGAGGATTCCCCGGTTGGATTCGGCGAAGTCGACCTCGCCGCAGACATCTGGGAGGCGACCCACCCCGGCGAGGACACTGCTTCCGGTGCGGCGCCCGGCGCTGCCACGGGCTCGCCATCGGGAGGGACGCAGGGCGGTGGCACCCAACCCGACCCCGACGCCATCGTGTTCCGTGGCCAGGTGGACGATGCGGCCATGACGAGCACGCTCAACGGCCTGATCATGACGGAGAACGAAGTCGTCCTCCGTGCCCCGAAGGCGGGCGGCCATCTCGAGGGCACGCTCGTCATGCAGTGGGACGACTTTGCCGTCGGCGAGTTCATGGTCGCCCTCGCCGAAGGCATCGCCGGCGGCCTGTTCGGCGATTCAACACCTTCCGAGCGCACCGAGCAGGAAGCCCTGCTTGCCACCTGCACGTCCGATGTGCGCATCTCCGGAGAGTTCGAAGGCGACTTCGATCCCGGCATCTCGAAGCTCCTGGGCACGGCAACCTTCACCACCGACTTCCTCTACAACATGCGCTGCCGGGGGCCCCTCCCGGATGACCTCAAGCAGAAGCTGGCCACGACCGTCTCCAGCACCACGACCACGTGGGAGGCCGTGTACGACGGCCAGGGAACCGTATCGGGGAGCATGGCGGCCCGCGCCACCACTGCCAACAAGCCCCTGCCGTTCCGCCTGGTGGCGCAGTGAACGACTGGCGCTCGTGCACGCGTTGCGGCGCCGCAACGCCACCGGGCGCCCGCTTCTGCGCCGATTGCGGCGCTGCGGTCGAAGCGCCAGCCCATGGTCCGGCTTCCGGGGCGGACGCGACGCCTGAGCCGGTGCAGGCCGTCGGCCCAGCTCCGGCGGGCTCGACCGCCCCCCAATGGCGGCGCCTGGCCTGGTACGGCGCGTTCAGCGCGGCGGCCCTGCTCAGTTCGTTGGGGGCTGTCCTGCTCCTCGCCTCGCCGGGCCACGAAGTGCGGCCGGCTGTCTCGCTCGCGCCGGATGAGCCTGCCGCCGCGTCGTCCCCCGCGAACAGCGGCGCTGCAGCCTCTCCCGCAGTCGCCGCTCCAACCCCGCGCCCGGCCCCGTCGGCAACGTCGGCGGCCGCGGCCGCGAGTCCCGCTGGCACCCAGACGGCCGCTCCAGCAGCTACCCCAACTTCCGCCGCTCTGCCAGCCGCCTCCGTCCCGGCCGCCCCGACCGCAACTCCCACCCTCCGCCCCCCAACCGCGACCCCGACGAACCCGCCGCCCACGCCAACCGCAGCCCCCACCGCCACACCCGCCCCCGTCACCATCTCGGGGATGTTCACCCTCGCAGGAAGTCCCTGCGGCGGATGCAAAGTCCGGTTCGCCGGCCCCATCACCTTCGATTCCATCGCCGCGAACAACGGCCGCTTCTCCGGCGGCGCCGGCGGCGCGATCCCGCCCGGAACGTACACCGTGTTCTACGAGTGCCTGGGCAGGTACATCCCCGTGAACTCCCCCCAAACCGTCACGTTCGTCCCGGGTGCGAACAGCTTCGACGTCGCGATCGGGTTCTGCGGCTAAGTCACGCCTCGCGCCGGGAATCGCGCGTTCACGCAGGCTTCCGCGCCCGCATCACCCCGATCGGGATGGTGAAGTGCCACGGGTCGTCCATCTCGATTTCGAACGCGGCTTTCACGTTTTCGGTCGCGCCCGCCAGCAGTTCGCGCAGCATCGCCACCTTCGAAGGCGGCGTCTGCATGCGCTTCACCCAGTCTGCCCCGTCGAGCGTGAGCGGAAAGCGCTCCAGCATCTCCGGCTCGAAACCCGCCGCGCTCAGCATCCGCATCCACTCCGAGCCCCGGTAGTTGCGCACGTGCGACGAATCCCGGAGGAACTCGACCGTGTTGAAGAACGTGTCGAGCGCAGGGTCCTCCGGCGCCACCGTGTCGGAAACGAGCATCAGGCCGCCGGGTTTCAGCACCCGGTAGGCCTCGGCGAGGGCACGGTTCACATCTGCGTAATGGTGGGCGCTCACGCGGCTCGTCACCACATCGATGCTCCCGGAGACGAACGGCAGCTGCTCGACGTTCCCCACGCGGAACTCCACGTTGGCCAGGGAGCGCTGGTTCGCGAGGGCCGTGGCCGCCACGATCATCTCCGGCGTTACATCGATGCCTATCACCCGGGCGGCCTTGCGTGCACACGCCATGGCCGTATGCCCTGCCCCGCAACCCAGGTCGATCACGGTCTCGTTTCCCCGGAAGCCCGCCGCTTCAACCAGCAGCCCAAGATCCGGGCCGCTCGCATGGAACGAGCTGTTCGCGTACGCCTCGGCCACCGCCCCGAACTGTTGCTTCACCTGCTCGGTAACACTCGACACGTCGCAGCACTCCGGTTTCTCGGGCGCGCGGCCGGTCACGAAGTCCCTCACGCCCTCAGCGTCAGGCACCCGGGCTGTCCCGCGCGTCCGTCCAAGGTCGGAGACAGGGTGACAAATGCCAGTAGATTCGTCCAAGATATGACCTCGATAGATTCCATAGCCACGGGATATCCATGGAACTGCACCACCTCCGCTACCTCCGCGCCGTCGTCCGCACCGGTTCCGTGACTGCCGGCGCCGAAGCCGAGTTCGTGGCCCAGCCGTCCGTCTCGAAACAGCTACGCGCACTCGAACGCGAAGTCGGCGTCCCCCTCTTCCATCGCGTCGGGCGGCGCGTCGTCCCCACACAGGCGGCGCTCACCCTCGCCGACTGCGCGGACCGCGTCTTCGATGAGATCGCCACCGCCCTGGCAGCAATCTCCGGCCCGGAATCGGTCCAGGGCGGGAGCCTCACCATGTGCGCCACCGAAACCGTCAGCGACCACCTCCTGCCGCCGGCCCTCGCCGAACTCCGCCGCCGCTACCCTGCCTGCCACATTCGCGCCGAAATGCTCGGCACCGGCGACGCCGTCCAGCGCGTCCTGGGCGACGAGTTCGACCTCGCGATCGCCGTCTTGCCGCTCACCGACTCACGCCTCGAAGTGACGCCCCTGCTCGAAGAGGAGGTCCTGCTCGCCCTGCCTCCCTCGCACCGCTGGGCCAACGCCGCCAGGGTCCCCCTCGTTGAAGCGCTGGCCGAGCCGGACCTGGTCCTTTCGATGCCCGGCCTCGGCCTCCGCGCCATGGTCGATGACGCCGCGGACCGCCTCGGCGTGGAGATGCGCGCCAACTTCGAGCTGCGCTCCCAGCACGCGATCCTCGCGCTCGTCGCTTCCGGTGGCGGGGCCGCGTTTGCGCCCAGGATGAGCCTCGCAGGGCGAGCCGATGTCGTTGGCGTCCCGTTGGATCCTCCGTTCACCCGCCAGGTTGGCTGGGTGCGCCGCCGGGGGAGGCACCTCCCCCGCATCGCCGGAGAACTGCTCGCCCTCCTGGCGGGGGCGCAGCCCGGCCGGGAGCAACACTGACGGCCAGTACTGCGCCCCCGCCGATCGGTGGTAGAGTCGCGCGCATGCTGAGAGTTTCGTGCGCCTTCGCCACCTCCCTCTCGACCCCCGAACACGTGGAGTGTGCCGAACGCCTGGGGTTCCACCGGGCCTGGCTCTACGATTCGCCCGCCCTCTACCCCGATGTCTGGGCGATGCTTGCGCTCAGCGCCCGGCGCACAAGCCGCATCGGCCTCGGCCCGGGCGTGCTCATCCCCAGCCTCCGCCACCCGATGACCAACGCGGCTGCCATCGCGATGCTCGAAGCGATGGCGCCGGGGCGGGTTGCTGTGGCCGTGGGCTCCGGCTTCACCGGCCGCATGACGATGGGCCAGCGCCCGCTGAAGTGGTCGTTCGTCCGGGAATACGTCGCGACGCTCAAAGCGCTCCTCCGCGGCGAAACCGTCGAGTGGGAGGGCAAGCGCATGCGGATGATGCACCCCGAGGGCTTTGGCGCGCCGCGCCCCATCTCCGTCCCCCTCATCCTGGGCACGGGAGGCCCGAAGGGGGCCGCGGTCGCTGCCGAACTGGCCGATGGCGTGTTCGCGACCTCTCCCCAGCGCCAGCCCGAAGGAAGCGGCCGCTGGTCCGTTGTCCTCGCCTTCGGCACCGTCCTCGGCGAAGGGGAAGACCCGGGCTCTCCGCGCGTGCTGGCGGCGGCCGGCCACGGCGCGGCCGTCGCCCTGCACGCCATGTGGGAACGCGGCGCCGACCTCTCGACCTTCCCCGGCGGCGCCGCCTGGGCGGCCGAAATCAATTCCTTGCCCGAGGACGAGCGCCACATCGCCGTCCACGACCGCCACCTCATCGCCCTCACCGGGCGAGACGCGAACGTGATTACCGGCCCCATGGTGCGCCAGTTCGGGGGCGCCCGCACCGCCGGCGAATGGCGCGCCCACCTCGCCGCCCTCGAGGCAGCCGGCGCCACCGAGATTGCCTACCAGCCCGCCGGGCCCGACATCCCCGGAGAGCTCGAGCGCTTCGCAACCGCTGCCGGCCTCAGTCCCGCCTGAACAACTGCTCCGGGAGGAACACCATGACCTACCAGAACGTCCTTACCGAGACTCGCGGCTCGGTCCTCATCCTCACCCTCAACCGTCCGGAGCGCCTGAACGCCTGGAACAACGAGATGATGTTCGAACTGCGCGACCCCATCGAGAACGCCAACGCGAACCCGGACATCGCAGCAATCGTCTTCACCGGCGCGGGCCGCGCCTATTGCTCCGGAGCGGACATCGGCGGCTGGGCCCAGTCCATCCAGGCCGGGCAGGCTGCGCAAGGTTCCGCCACGGCCGGCGAAGACAACTGGCTGGCGTTCCTCCGCCGCATGCCGAAGCCCACCATCGCTGCAGTCAATGGCGTCGCTGTCGGCGTCGGCGTAACCCACATCCTGCCGATGGACATCCGCATTGCGAGCGAGAATGCCCGCTTCGGGTTCGCGTTCGCAAAGATGGCCCTCGTCCCCGAGCTCGCCAGCTCCTACTACCTCCCGCAACTCGTTGGCCTGGGCCGCGCGCGCGAGTGGTGCCTGACTGCGCGCATGGTCGAAGCCGCGGAGGCGCACCACGCCGGCCTCGTCTCGGAAGTCGTCGCGCCGGACCGCCTGCTGGACCGCGCTGTCGAGATCGGGGAGATGATCGCCCGCCACGCTCCCGCGGCGGTCGCCCGTGTGAAGGCCGTGCTGGATGCGAACGCCGTGAACAGCGACTTCCGCGCTGTGATGCAGCTCGAAAACAGCCAGAACGCCGCAGCACGCCTCGAACCGGACCATAAGGAGGCCGTCGCGGCGTTCATGGAAAAGCGCACCCCCAACTTCCGGCCGTAGCACCCCTGTGGCTCGCGGAGAAGCCCCGGTAAGGGAGCGGGGCAGCCAACCGGGAAAGTAATTTGAGCTTCTCGAACGAAACGTTGCGCGAGGCCACCCGATGCCTAGACTTCCGCGCATGACGAAACGCCTCCTCTTCGCCGCCCTTCTTACCCTCCCCCTTGCACTCGCCGCCTGCGGAGGCGGCGGTGACGACGACGACGGTGGCAACGGTGGCGGCGCCGGCACAGCCGAAATGGCCGCCCGCTTCAGCGAGGAACTCGGCAAGATCAAAGAGTGCGTCCAGGGCCAGGTGAACGGCGGCGCCGCCTGCTCCATCGACTTCCTCAACGACCCCGTCACGCGCATGTGCAGCGACGTCCGCACCGGCAAGACCAACGCCCAATTCCCGAAGGCGGACCTCTCGAAGTTCACCGCCACCTGCGATGACTGGAAGAATTTCCTCACCCTCGATGCGAACGCGAAGCTGACCACGCTCGACAAGATGATCGCGGGAGTGGGCACGATTCAGTAGCGCACGCTCGGATTCACGCGCACCGCTAGAATGCGCCGGCTATGGCTGCTCCATTCCAGACCGGTGTCTTCTTCCTGCCGTCGATCGGCACCCGCGAAGCGATGGAACGCGGAATGGCCGGGCGCGACCCGCGGCTCTACCAGGAAATGCTCGCCGACATCGGTGCGCTCTCGGTCGCTGCGGACGAACTCGGCTACGACGCCATCGCCTTCACTGAGCACCACTTCCACATCGAAGGCTTCGAGATCTCGAACAACCCGGTCCTGCTCGACACCTTCGTTGCTATGCAGACGAAGCGCATCCGCGTCGGGCAGCTCGGCATCGTCCTCCCCGCCAGCTCGCCCCTGCGCGTCGCCGAAGACATCGCCATGCTCGACCACATCAGCGGCGGGCGCGCCCTCGCAGGCTTCGCGCGCGGCTACCAGCGGCGCTGGGTCGATACACTCGCGCAGCAGTACCACGCTGTCCACGCAGCCCCCTCCAAAGACCGGGACGCCGAAGTCGACCGTGTGAACCGGGCCGCCTTCGAGGAGTTTTTCGAGATTGTCCGCCTTGCCTGGACGCGCGACACCTTCAGCTACCGGGGCAGTTTCTGGCAGGTCCCGCCCCCCGGCATCCCCTGGGACCTGGAAGCGACCCGGACGATGGGCGCCGGCGTCGAGGATGGCGTGGTGCGCGAGATCGGTGTCGTGCCGAAGCCGCTGCAGCAGCCCCACCCGCCCATCATGCAGCCCTTCAGCTTCAGCGAGCCCACGATTCGCTGGTGCGCGCGCAATGGTGTGCAGCCGATCCTGGCGCCTGTGAACGCCCCCCTCGAAGAGTTCCTTTTCCAGGTCTACTACGAAGAAGCGCGCTCCGCCGGCCGGGACGTCCAGCCCGGCGAGGGCATGGGTGTCCTCCGCGATGTCATCGTCGCCGATACCGACGAAGAGGCCTGGCGGCTCTGGCGCGATTCCGGTGCTTTCGTCGGCGCCGCCTGGTTCGCCCCCTTCGGGTTCGGTTCCGCCATCCCCCTCCCCGGCGAAGCGCCCGGCTCAGTCTCGCCCGAAGTGATGCACGAGCGCGGCCTCATCTGGGTGGGCAGCCCCGAGACGGTCCGGCGGCAGATCAGCCAGACGCTCGAGCGCCTGCCCTTGAAGTACGTGATGGCCTGGCAATACAACGGCCTCATGCCGCGCGCTGCCATCCAGCGCTCGCTCGAACTCTACGCCGAAGTCGTGGCCAGCCTGTAGCAGGTTGCAACGCAAAGGCGCAGAGGCTTTGGAAAGCGCCTGCGCTCGAGGGGCCAGGTCTCGAGTCGGAAAAGCCGGCAGTTCCCAACGACCTCCAAAAGTCCCTGCGACTCAGCGTCTCAACGCTCCCTCGAACTTTGCGCGCGGGTCGTGGCCAGCCTTTAGCAGGTTTCAACGCCAAGGCGTAGGGGACACTGAGGGCACAGGTCGTACTGGACGCACTTTGTGTGCTTCGTGGCCTTCGTGTTCGTGGAGTTAGCTGTTCTGAAGGAATTCGACCCAGTTGCCGTCGGGATCCTCGACGATCGCGATCGTCACGCCCGGGCGGAACTCGCGCACCGGGACGGCGACCCTGTAGCCGCCCTTCTCGCACGCCGCCACCACGTCGTTGATGTTCGAAACCGAGATCGTCCAGTAGCGGTACCCCGTCGCGCCCTGGATGCCGCCCGGAGGTGACTTCGCCGGTGGGTTCGACCCCGAGATGACCTTGATCAGGCTGGTGCCGCACATCAGCCGGTGCATGGTGCTGCCGCCGCCCATCGGCAGGTCGCCGACGTGCTCGAACCCGAGCGTGTCACGGTAGAACTTGAGCGCGGCTTCGCCGTCGCTGACGACGATGCCGAGGTCGATGGAGTCTTTGGTCAGATTTACACCCATACGGAGATGGCTCCCTTGCGAGATAGGAACGGCGGCGGTGTTGGGCGGGCGAGTCTACTCGAACGAGAACGGCGGGTACTGGTCCACCAGCAGGAGCATGTACGCCTCCACGCGCGTTTGCCAGCGGAACACGCCGATGCCGAAGTTGTACAGGCCCTGCGGGTACTCCCCGGTGAAGAGGATCGCGAACCAGGCCACCACACTCGTGAAGAACCAGGCGATGCCGAGGAAGAAAAGCACGATGAAGTGGGGAATGCCGTAGATGATCCGCAGGCCCACGGAGAGCTTGTCCCGCGGGAACTCCGCCAGTTCGATGTGCAGGCGGGCCGGGTAGTCGGCATCGCCGAAAGGCGGGTACTCATCCCGGAACAGGGCCTGGTAGGCCATCGCCCGGACCTTCCAGCGGAGGTAGAACGTCCCCAGGTTGCGCAACCCTTCCGGGTGCTGGTTCGCGAACAGGATGGCAAACCACGAAATGACCGCGCACACGCCGGCAACGGCCCCCAGCACGCCCCCGCTGAAGAAGTTGCTGATGAACTGGAAGTCCTGGTTGTAGAACCCGAAGCCCGCCCCGAGCGCGAGAAACCCGCCAACCAGGATCGAATGCGGGATCGCCAGGATGATCCGGAACCCCACGGTCAGCTTGTTCCGCGGTCCCGTCGTCGGGTCGACCTCGATGTTGACGGGGTAGGACGATGCGGCGGCGGTGGCTACGGCCATGGATACCTCCGGCGGTCTGGATGGGCCGCAAGCATACGAGTATCCCCGGCGGATGCAAGGCGGCTTACACAGCCTCCCGTCCGAAAACTGGGCGTCCTCACGGGATGGGGAACACCGCCGTCACGCCGTTGTGGTCGCTCGCATACAGGAGGGTGCCGTCCTCGCGCTTCCCGGGCGTCTCAGCGAACACATCCACGACCGAAGGCGTCCAGCGCGAGACCAGCACGTAGCTCGTGCGCGTCGTGACGGGCGGCTGCTCGCCCAGGATCGACTCCCGGCAACAGGTCGCCTCCGGGATGCCGGCAAACGGGTCTTGCAGGCCCGAGGAAGTAAACACCTGCACCGTCGCCGAATCCGGCGGGTCGCCGAGGTCACCCAGGAGGATCACCGGCCCGCGGCCCTTCTTTTCGTCGATGTAGGCCCGCAGGCTCGCCGCCTGCTGGGCCCGCACGCGCGTGTCGGTCCCGGTCAGGTGCGTCACGAACACGTCGATCTCGCCGATCGCCGCCGGGCCCTTGAAGCGCATCCAGATTGCGGCCGGTGCGTCGATTTGCGACGTCCGCGGGTTCAGCCAGAAGCGGTCGCCGCTCAGGTGCGGGAAACGCGCAGCGTTGTAGAGGATGAGTTCGCCCTCTTCCCCGCCGATCGCTTTCACCAGCGTCTCCTGCTCGGCCTTGGTTTGCCCCGGTACCCACGGGTACGACCGCACGTAAAACCGCTCGAGGACGAGTTCCTTGCCGAGGATGTCGGCGGCCTTGCCGTGTTCGGGCGTGTCCGTCGCTTCGCTGAACGCCACCACGTCTGGCTTGAACTCCTTCAACTCGGCGATCACCAGCGCCAGCCGCTCGTCGAACGTGTCCGAGGGCGCGGTGTTCGTCGCATCCAGCGTCTTCGGCGACATGAGGTTGATGTACGCCACCCGGAACTCCGTCGGCTCGGGAGTTGGTTCGGCCACCACCGTGGCCGCGGGCGACGGGCTCGGTGTCGTCGGCGGTTCGATGACCTCGATCGGGTCCTTGTCGCCGCCGCAGCGCGCAACCGCGAGCGCGATCGCCACGGCCAGCACGGCGAGCGCCAGTGCCGCCCACGGGGCCGGATCGGCTGCGTTCCGCCGCGTCCTCATTATTGACAACCAGCCTGACACACTGCTTCACTGGCGCATAGCGGCGAAGACGGAGACGAGTACCGTTTCGATGCCCGGTCAGCGAGCCCCGGTTGGTGCGAGGGGGCACGGGACAGAAACGCGAACATCCCTCCCGAGCCTCCGACCGAACGGAGCCGACGGCTCCCACTAGGCTCGGACGGAAGCCCACCGTTACCAGGGGCAGGGGCGTGTTGGCGCCCCCTAAGTGCCCTTCTCCGGAAGGGAATCAGGGTGGTACCGCGGGCCGCAGCGCTCGTCCCTGGCGTGGGGATGGGCGCTTTTTCGATCGCCTTCTCCTGGCTGCGAATCATCTCATGCGAGGGTACGACGCCCGGCTTCGCGCCGGTCGTAAACCCGAGTTGAAAGCAAGGACCGTCATGTTCGAACCCGTAGACGCGAAGGTCAGTTTCCCGAAGCTCGAGCAGGAAGTGCTCGCGTTCTGGCAGCAGAACGCCATTTTCCGCCGCAGCATCGAAGAGCGTCCCGAGGACCGGCGGTTCATCTTCTACGAGGGCCCGCCCACCGCGAACGCACGCCCGGGCATCCACCACGTGCTTTCGCGCGTGTTCAAGGACCTCATCCCCCGCTACAAGACCATGCAGGGCTACCGCGTCCCCCGCAAAGGCGGCTGGGATACCCACGGCCTGCCCGTGGAGCTTGAAGTCGAAAAGGAACTCGGCCTCAAGTCCAAGCCGGAGATCGAGGAATACGGCATCGCCGCCTTCAACGCGAAGTGCAAAGAGTCCGTCTCCCGCTACGTCGAAGAGTGGACGCGCCTCAGCGAGCGCATCGCCTTCTGGGCCGACTACGAGGACCCCTACGTCACCTACGACAACGGCTACATCGAGACCTGCTGGTGGATCTTCAAGCAGCTCTGGGACCACGGCCTCGTCTACCAGGACTATCGCGTCACTCCCCACTGCCCGCGCTGCGGCACCAGCCTGAGCGACCACGAAGTCAGCCTCGGCTACGAGGACGACACCCCCGACCCCAGCGTTTTCGTCAAGTTCCGCGTCCCGGGTTCCGAGTTCCGGGGGACCCCCGGTTTCGCAGGCGACGTGTTCCTCGTGGCGTGGACAACAACGCCGTGGACGCTCCCCGGCAACACCGCCCTCGCCGTTAAGGAGGACGCCGAGTACGGCATCTATGCCGTGGGCACAGGACGGCTCGTGCTCGCCCGCGAACTCGCCCCGCGCGTCCTCGGCGACCAGGCGGAGCTCGTTGGCACAGTGAAGGGCGGCGACCTCGTCGGACTCCGCTACGAGCCCCTCTACCGCCCCGAGCAGCTCGGCCTGCCGGTCATGCGCTTCGGCCAGGACGGCCGCCTTCGCCAGCTCGCCCCGGGCGAAGCGGAAGAGGCGCTTCGCCGCGTCATCCCCGCCGACTACGTCTCGCTCGAGGACGGCTCCGGCATCGTCCACACTGCCCCCGCCTTCGGCGCCGAAGACTTCGCCCAGGGCAAGGAGTTCGGCCTCCTCTTCGCCCAGCCCATCGACCTCCGCGGCATCATGGCCGAGGGCCTCCCGGGCGCCGGCAAATTCGCCAAGCAGGCCGACCGCGACATCGAACGCGACCTGGAAGAGCGCGGCCTCCTCCTGAAGAAGGCGACGATCAAGCACACCTACCCGTTCTGCTGGCGCTGCGGCACGCCGCTCCTCTACTACGCGAAGCCGAGCTGGTACATCCGCACCACAAAGCACCGGGACGCGCTCCTCGAAGGCAACAATCGCATCAACTGGTACCCCGAACACATCAAGCACGGGCGCTTCGGCAACTGGCTGGAGAACAACATCGACTGGGCCGTCAGCCGCGAGCGCTACTGGGGCACGCCGTTGCCGTTCTGGAAGTGCCAGGACGCCGCCTGCGGCCACGCCATGTGCATGGGCTCGAAGGCCGAAATCGTCGAACACGCCAGGGACCGGGCCAGGGCAGAGGCGCTCGATGACTTCCACCGCCCTTTCATCGACGAGATCGTGTTGCGCTGCGAGAGGTGCGGAGCCGATGCGCGCCGCGTCCCGGAAGTGGCCGACGCCTGGTACGACAGCGGCGCGATGCCCTACGCCCAGTGGCACTACCCCTTCGAGCACGAGGACGAGTTCCTGAAGCACTTCCCCGCCGACTTCATCTGTGAAGCCATCGACCAGACGCGAGGCTGGTTCTACACGCTCCACGCCGAGGCCACCTTGCTCAAAGCCTGCGAAGCCGTCCCGGAAGGCATCAGCTACCGCAACGTCATCTGCCTTGGCCACATCAACGACGAAAAGGGCAACAAGATGTCCAAGAGCCGCGGGAACACCGTCGACCCGTGGTCCGTGCTCGACCAGCACGGCGCCGACGCCACCCGCTGGTACATGTACAGCGCCAGCCCGGCCGGTTCGTCACGGCGCTTCAGCTCCGGCCTCGTCGAAGAGGGCCTCCGGCGCTTCCTGCTCACCCTCTGGAACACCTATTCGTTCTTCGTCAGCTACGCCAATATCGACCAGTACCGGCCCGGCATGCGGGCAGCCACCCCCGCCGCGGACCGCCCAGAGATCGACCGCTGGCTCCTGAGCGAATTGAACGCCCTCATCGCCAGGGTCACCGCCGAGCTGGACGAGTACGACCCAACCGACGCCGCCCGCGCCATCGAAGCGTTCGTCGATGACCTTTCGAACTGGTACGTCCGCCGCAGCCGGCGCCGATTCTGGCGCGGCGCGAGCGAGGGGGACACCGATAAGCAAAGCGCGTACGACACGCTCTACACAGCCCTCGTCACCCTCTCGAAGCTCCTCGCGCCCTTCACGCCGTTCGTCGCCGAAGAGTTGTACCGCAACCTCGTCGCCGCCATCGATCCTTCGGCCCCGATCAGCGTCCATCTCGCCGAATGGCCGAAGGCGGACGCTTCGCTCATCGACGAGCGCCTCAACGCCGAGACGCAGCTGGTGAAGCGCGCCTGCTCGCTCGGCCGAGCTGCCCGCGCGAAGGCCCAGATCCGCGTGCGCCAGCCCGTCGCCGAAGTCCTCGTCAGGCCGCGCACGCCGGAAGAGGCTGGCGCCCTGCAGCGCAACGCGAACCTCGTGCTGGAGGAGCTCAACGCCCACCGGCTGACGCTCCTGGACGACGAGACGGCCGTCGTCTCTTACGACGTGAAGCCGAATCTGCCCGTGCTCGGCAAGAAGTACGGCGCCGAAGTGCAGAAGATCCGCGCCGGCCTGGCCGCGTTGCCCCCCGCCGCGGTCGCCGAGGCGGTACGGCGCGGCCGCCCGGTCGCTGTGGCCGGGAAGGAACTGGAGCCGGAGGACATCCTCCTCCAGGCCCAGGATGCCGACGGCTTCGCCGCCGCCCAGGAGGCCGGCTACACCGTCGCCGTCACGACCACTATCACACCCGAACTCGCCGACGAGGGCCTCGCCCGCGAACTCGTCCGCAGCCTCCAGGACATGCGCCGGGAGGCCGGCTTCGAGCTTTCCGACCGCATCACCACCTGGATCGCAGGCGACGATGATGTGGCCCGGGTGCTCGCCTCCCATGGCGACTACGTCCGCGCCGAGACGTTGACTACCGAACTGGTCCAGGCCGCACCCCCGGATGGCGTCCTCCGCCGGGAACTGGACCTGGAGGGGACGAAGGTCGTCGCCGGCGTCCGCAAGTCGCCGTAACGGCCCGGCCCGTTGGGCGTACGATGGCGCGAACCATTCGCGTGGAGGCTCCTCGTGTCACTCATCTCAACCGACGACATCGATGTCGAGCAGCCCGAAGCCTACGACTGGCCGAAGCTCGTCGATGACCTGAACCGCCTCCTCCGGCTGAAGACCACGCCGGTGGGCATGAAGCTGTTCAAGACTCGCGCAGAGATGGAGGCGGTGGAGAAGATCCGCCGGCCGAAGGACATCCACACCACCGACCAGATCGTCGCCCAGGCGGCGCGCCTGGGCTGGACCGTCGGCATCACGAACGAGGACCTGGTCGGTGCCCAGTGCGGCGCCGTGATCGGGCTCGCCCCGCGCGACGAGCGCTGGCTCTCCGGGCAGAACATGGCCGGCGTCTGGTTCGAGACGCTCGAGGATTCGGCCGCGCACCAGGCGGCGATGGACACGGTGCCCTTCGGCCAGTACGAAGCGATGGCGGTCTCGCCGCTCGCCTCCGGCCGCCTGGACCCGCCGGACGTGTGCCTCATCTATGCCACTCCAGGCCAGATGATCATCCTCATCAACGGGCTGCAGTGGAGCGGGTACCGGAAGTTCGAGTGGAGCGTCGTCGGCGAGTCCGCCTGCGCCGACTCCTGGGGCCGCGCGCTCGCCACGGGCGAACCGAGCCTCGCCATCCCCTGCTTCGCCGAACGCCGCTACGGCGGCGTCCTCGACGACGAGTTGCTCATGGCCATGCCGCCCAGGTACCTCCCGCGCGCGATCAACGGCATGACGCGGCTCGCCGGGAACGGCCTCCGTTACCCCATCCCCCAGTACGGCATCCAGAGCGACGCCCGCGCCGGCCTCGCCGTCAGCTACGGCAACAGGTAGCCCTGTTCCCTGTTCCCTGTTCCCTGTTCCCTGTTCCCTGTTCCCTGTTCCCTGTTCCCTGTTCCCTGTTCCCTGTTCCCTGTTCCGTGTTTTCGGTAGACTCGGCCCTCACGAAGCCGCCATGCCCCGGAGGTAGTCCCGTGCCCGAATTCCCCTCGGTCGAATGGTTCCAGCAGGCCGCCGACCTTCTGAACAAGTCCGATGCCTTCCGCCACTTCGGCACCGTCGATACCCAGATGGGTGTCCAGGTCGGCGACCGCTACTTCGAAATCGATTTCGAAGCTTTCGAAATCACCGGCGTCAAGGAAGTCGACGCCGCGCGGATGGAAGAGCTCGACTTCTACCTCGTCCAGTCGCCCGAGGCCTGGAAGGCCATGCTCGACGACATCAAGGCGAACGGCCACGCCACCCACGAGTACACCCTCAACTCGCTGGACCTGCGCAGCGACCAGGAGTTCGCCATCGGCAAGGACTACAACCGCCGGGACGCCTTCTACCGGTTCAACCAGACGCTCCAGGACTACTTCGACATGGCCGCGAAGATGGAGACGACCTTCCCAGCAGCCGTAGCGTAGCCGTGGTCCGTTGAGTTCGTAAGCCTCGTGAGTTGGGGAGCGGGGCCGTCCGCAGGTCGTCCCTGGCGGTCGGATCTATGACTTGCCGGTACCGGCCACGGCCCGCTCCAACAGCGGCCCTGGTTCGTAGCGCTGCCCGTCTTTGATGACGGTGTTCACCGTGCGCGTGTTGGCGATGTCGGCGAGGGGGTCCGCGTCGAGCAGGACGAGGTCGGCGCGCTTGCCCGCAGTCACGGTACCAATCTCATCCTGCTGGCGCAGGACTTCGGCCGCCACGCGGGTGGCCAGCTCGATCGTCCGGGCCGGCGAGATGCCCGCTTCGACGAACAGGCCCAGCTCCCGGTGGAGCGAGAACCCGGGCACCTGGTTCGGGGCGGCGCCACAGTCGGTGCTCGGCACCACCCTGCCGCCGGCCTCGAGGACCATGCGCAAGAACGAGAGCTGGTTGTCCAGCGCCTTCCGTCCCACCGCGTAATCGGGCACCGCGACGGGCGGCATCGGGCGGCCCGCTTTCTCGGCCTCCTCGCGCATCCGTGCCATCTGTTCCGCCTGTTGCCGGCGGCGCTCCGAGAGCCCTTTCGGCGTGTACTTCAGCCCCGGCTCCTCGAGCGCGTCCCGGGTCGCCATCCCCCCTGTGACGAGCACGGTCGTGGGACTCAACGCCACTTCGCGGCTCACGAGCAGGTCGATGAACTTGCGGACGTAGTCCGCGTCGAGGTCCGCGGCCGCCCATCCTGTGTTCAGCCACGTCCAGTAGTTCGGGATGAAGCCGTTGCCCTCTTCGCGCGGGTGCCGGTACTCCGGCGGCACGACGTCCTGGTACACCGTCGCGTGGACGTGCTCGAGGCAGTTGATCCCGAGTTCGATGGCCTCCGAGGCCCACGTGCGCGAAAGGTGCCCGGTCACCGGCACACGGCCCGCCACCCGCTCGATGAACGCCTGCACAAGGTCCGGCCGCAACCCCGCGTAGAGCTTGAAGCCGTCTACCCCGCGCTGGAGAAGGTCGTCCACGGCCGCCAGCGCGCGTTCACGGTCGGGGATGATCCAGGTCAGGTCGCCCGGGCCCGTCCCCGCCAGGGGCCGGCCGCCGAAGATGGGCGGCACACCGTCGAGGAGCGGCCCGTAGGAGAAGATGCGCGGGCCGTCCTTCTCGCCACGCGCTAGCGCGTCCCGCAGCGGCAGCATCCCCTCAGGCGAACCGCCAACGTCCCGGATCGTGGTCACCCCCGTAGCGAGCCACGCCGGCAGCGCGTCCTCGCCGCCGCTGAGCTCGACGTGGACATGCATGTCGATAAGGCCCGGGATGACGGACTTCCCGGCGCCGTCGACCACCTCCGCCCCGTCCGGCGGACGGAGCTGCGTGCTCCGGCCGATGGCCGCGATGCGCCCATCCTCGACCAGGATGCTGCTGGCCGGGGCAGGCGCAGACCCCGTCCCATCGATGAGCGTGACGTCCTGGATGAAGAGCGGTCGGTTCGGCACGGGCACTCCGGCAACGCTGGGTTCCGGCGCAGTGTAGCCCGTCGCTTTACCGGCCGGGGCAGCCGGCGCCCGCCAGCGCCCGCTACGGGAAGCGGTTGAACCAGAGCAGGCTCAGCCCGCCGGCCGCCAGCACCAGCACCGCCGCCACCGCCGCGAACCCGTACGTGATCTCCGTGGTCTCCGTGTCGTAGCCGATCTTCGAGCCGAGGTCCTGGTAGACCGAGCTGAGCTCTTCCGCCGTCGGCGCCGAGAAGAACTCGCCGTTGGTCATGCTCGCGATCTCCTGCAACGTCTCTTCGTCTGGCGGCACGCGCAGGCGGCGTTCGTTGCCCTGGTTGTCGATGACGGTGGCGATGCCGTCTTCCGTGCCGAGCGCTATGGCGAAGATCGGGATGCCCTCCTCGGCCGCCCGTTCGGCCGCGTCCAGCGGGTGCGCCGAACCGAGCGTGTTCGCCCCGTCCGAGAGCAGGACCATGATCACCGGGGCCTTCTCGTCAGGGTCCCGCTGCGAAGGCGCCGGGCCCGAGCCGTCCGTCGGGGCGAAAGCTTCGTCGGTGTTCAGCCGGGAGGCGGCGATCCCTTCGAGGATCCCGTCCCCCATAGCCGTCCCGCCGACCGGCTTCAGCGACTCGATCGCCCGGTTCACGAGCTCCTTGTCAGTTGTCGGGGCGACCACAGTCCGCACCCCCGCCGAGAACGTCACGAGCGAGATGCGGAAGCCCTCCGGCAGGTCTTCGACCAGCGTGTGGGCCGCGGCCTGGGCGGCCGCCATCCGGGTGGGCTCGATGTCGGTCGCCGTCATCGAACCGGAAATGTCCGTGACGAGCACGACCGTCGCCTCCTGCTTCGGCACGCGGTGCTCCCACTCCGGCCGCGCGAGCGATACCAGCAGGGCAGTGAGCGCGAGCAGCCCGAGCGCGGCAGGCAGGTGCCGCCGCCAGTTCGGCACCCGCTCGACCACGTTTGCCAGCAGGTCCAGGTTCGTGAATCGCGCGGCGTATTTCGGCCGGCGGTATTGCGCGAGGACGTACAGCGCCACGGCCAGCGGTACGATGGCCAGGCTGAGAAGCGCGAGCGGCCAGGCGAAACTCATCGGTGGGCTCCCTTCGCGCTCAGGAATCCGGCGAATGTCCGCAGCCAGTCGCCCTTCGTCGACAGTACCACGTGCTGTGCGCCTGCCCGGGAAAGGAGCGCCGCCACTTCGGCCCGCTCCTCGTCGGCTGCTTTCGCGAACCGTTCGCGCAGCCGCCGCGAGCGCGTATCGACGCGCAACTGGCGCCCCGTCTCCGGGTCGACCAGCCAGAGCTCGCCCACGTCGGGCAGTTCCTGTTCGCGGGGGTCCCGGACCTCGACTGCGAGGACCGCATGCCGCCCGCAAAGGTCGACCAGCACGTCGGCCCAGTCCCGCGGCCCGCGGAAGTCCGAGACGATCACGATCAGCCGCGAATGGCCGGCCAGCCGGTTCAGCGTCTGCACCGCCGAGCCGAGGGAGGTTGCCCCGTTGCCTTCCGGCGCCGGATCGTCGCGCAGCACCGTCAGCAGCCCCAGCATGCCCTTGCGCCCCTGCCCCGGCGGGATGGTCCGCGCGCGCTCGTCGCCGAACGTCATGATGCCGAGCGCGTTCCCGTGCCGTGTCGCTATCTGCCCAACTGCGATGGCGACCCCCTCGGCCACGTCGTACTTGCGGCGGTCGGCCGTCCCGAACGCCATCGACGGCGAGACGTCGAGCATGAGCCAGGTCGTCAGCACCCGGTCCGCGACCTGCACCCGGATGTGGGGGATAGTCGTGCGGGCAGTGACGTTCCAGTCGATCTGGCGCACGTCGTCGCCCGGCTGGTACTCGCGCACCTGGGCGAGTTCCGTGCCCAGCCCGAGCGCGCGCGAGCGGTAGTCGCCCGCCAGGAGGCCGTTCATCCGCCGCCCGATCGTGATGTCGAGCGCCCGCAGGATGGCGTCCGGCATCGCGCCCGGACCCGGCTTGTCCGGGCTGCGCACAATTCGGAGCGTCGGCGTCGTCATGCGCTCAACTCCTGCGCCAGCTCGATCCGTGGCTGCGGTACCGCCCGGATCGCCGCGTCCAGGATCGCGTCGGCGGTCACCCCATCGGCCAGGGCCTGGTAGGTGAGCACCAGCCGGTGCCGGAGCACGTCCTTCGCCAGGTCGTGGATATCGCCCGGGAGCACGTACCGGCGCCCGCGCAGCAGGGCCAGCGCGCGCCCTGCGTGCACGAGGTTGATGCTCCCGCGTGGGCTGGAGCCGAAGGCGATGTGCGCGGCATGCTGCGCGATCCCGAACTTCGCAGGGTTGCGCGTCGCGTTCACCAGCGCGATCGCGTACTCCGCCACCGCGCGGTCCACATACAGTTCCCCCGCCATCCGCTGGTACGTCTCCAGGTGGTCGATCGGGAGCACCTGCTGGACCTCCGGAGGGGCCACCAGCGACCGTTGCACCACGATCATCTCCTCCGCCGGCATCGGGTAGTCCACCAGCACCTTCATCATGAACCGGTCCACCTGCGCCTCCGGCAGCGGGTACGTGCCCTCGGACTCGATCGGGTTCTGCGTGGCCATCACCAGGAACGGCCGCGGTACGGGGAACGTCTCCAGCCCGATCGTCACCTGCCGCTCCTGCATCACCTCGAGCAGGGCCGACTGCACCTTCGCCGGCGCGCGGTTGATCTCGTCGGCGAGCAAGAGGTTGCAGAACACAGGCCCGCGCTCGGTCTCGAATGTCCCGTGGTCCGGGCGGTAGATGCGCGTGCCGACCAGGTCCGCAGGGACGAGGTCCGGTGTGAATTGGATCCGCTGGAACGTGCCTCCCAGCACGTCCGCGATCGTCTTGACGGTGAGCGTCTTCGCCAGCCCGGGCACGCCCTCGATCAGCAGGTGACCGCTCGAGAGGAGCGCCACGAAGACGCGCTCGAGCATCGCCTCCTGGCCCACGATGACCCGCTTGATTTCGAACATCGCCGCTTCCAGCGCGGCGCGGGCTTCGATGACATCCTGACCGGAGGGCGGTTGGTTCTGTTCCATTGGGGGCGGCCTCGATGTGCAGTGGTGCCTGTAAGGTGCGGAATCGGGTTCCAAGCGAAGGTAAATAGTTGAGGGCGCTTTACAGTCGATGTCCGGGTGTAAAAAGTGAACGGTCGTTCAATTTGGGGCTAGCGCGGCGGCTTCTCGTTATCGTAACCTATCGACCGAGCGGTAAACCGCCCCCCATCCCGTGCCCCGGAGGCCCCCGCGTGACCACAGAAGCCGTTGCTCCACTCACGCTCGAAACCATCAACCTCGGCGACGAGCTGCTCTTCGAGCAGGGCCGCGCCCACGAAGCATTCAAGATCCTTCGCCGCGAGGCCCCGATTAGCTGGAACCCCGGCAACGAGCAGGTCAAGGGGTGGTGGAACCTCGTCCGCTACGCCGACGTGCTGCACGTGTCGCGCAATCCGCAGATCTTCTCTTCGGAAAAGGGCATCGTCTCGTTCGAGCCCGTGAACGAAGAGGATGCCTCGGCCGCCGCCAACGGCAACGGCAAGATGCTCATCACCATGGACCCGCCGCGCCACGTGAAGATGCGCCGCCTCGTGAACAAGGCCTTCACCCCGCGCGCCGTCGCCCTCTGGGAACCGGAGATCCGCGCCACCACGAACATCCTCCTCGATAGCATCGCGAAGAAGGGCGAGAGCGACTTCGTCCTCGATGTCGCCTGCAACATCCCCCTCGCCGTCATCTGCAAAATGCTCGGCGTCCCCGAAGAAGACTGGAAGCTCATGTTCCAGCTCACGAACAAGGTGCTTGGCCCCGGCGATCCCGAGTACCAGACCGAGGTCCCGGAGGAGCAGCGCGGCACGCCCGAGGCTGCCCAGCTCACCGGCAACCTCGGCACCATGCAGATGTTCGGCTACTACGCCCAGGCCCTCCAGCAGCGCCGCATCAACCCCTCCGATGACCTCATCAGCATCCTCACCGAGTCCGAGGTCGAGGGCGAAAAGCTCACCGACGAGGACATCCTCTGGTTCTGCTTCCTCCTGATCCTCGCCGGCAACGAGACCACCCGGAACGGCATGTCGGGCGGCCTGCTCACGCTCTGCGAGCACCCGGACCAGAAGCGGAAGCTCCTGGACGACATGTCGCTCCTGCCGTCCGCCATCGAAGAGATCCTGCGCTGGGTCTCCCCGGTCATGCACATGTCCCGCGTCGCCCTGGAGGACACCCAGATCGCGCACCAGCCCATTAAGAAGGGCGAGCGCGTCACCATGTGGTACCCCTCGGTGAACCGCGACGAGGCGGTCTTCCCGGATGGAGACGTCTTCAACATCCAGCGCACCCCGAACGAGCACCTCGCCTTCGGCATCGGCGAACACTTCTGCCTCGGCGCCGGCTTCGCCAGGCTCGAACTGCGCGTGCTCTACGAGGAGTTCTTCCGCCGCTTCCCTGATGTCGAACTCGCCGGGCCGCCCCAGCGCCTGCGCTCCACGTTCATCGGCGGCATCAAGCACCTGCCCATCCGCTTCACGCCCGAAAACTGAGCCGCGACCGGCAGCGCACGGACGAACGGGGCCGTCAGGCCCCGTTTTCGTCCTCCCAGGGATTGATGACCGGGACGCCAAACGGGGCGAAGTCCCGTACGTTGCGCGACACGATCGTGAGGCCTCGCTCGATCGCTGTGGCGGCAATCATCGAGTCGACGAGGGCTGGCGGGCGGCCCGCAAGCTGGAGTGGCGCACACAGCCTGCCCCAGCGCACCGACTCACGCGCACCGAAGGGCGCGATCCAGGGCTCGAAGTCGACCGTGAGTTGATCAAGCCAGGCCTCAAGTTCCCGGCGAAGCCACGCATCGGGAGCCAGTTCGATGCCCTGCGCTATCTCCCCGATTGTGAGGACGCTAATCCAGAGGTCGTCGTGCTGATGAATCCTCAGCCATTCGGCTGGACGCGGATTCCTGCCCGGGAGCCGCAGCGCCGAGACCACGACCGTATCGAGGAGGTACGTCATCGCCCGTGGAGGTTGGCCAGGATCTCGGGATCCAGCGGTGGCTCAGTGTGGCGCTCCGGGAGCTCCAGCTCGATCCCCTCCATCCGCGGCGCCCAGCGCATCATGAATTCGTACAGCGTCTCCTTCGGCCACCGGAGCTTCGAGTAGTCGTGGTATGCATCCGCACGCACCACCACCACGGCATCCTCCCCCCGCACCGTGATCGTCTGCGGCCCCTCTTCGCGGGCGCGCCGGATGACTTCGCTCAGCTTGTTCTTCGCTTCCTGGAGTTGCCACTTCGAGCTTCGAGCGATCACTTGCCGTTCACCTGTCTAGACTGTCTGGACAGGCTATCACACTGCGCCGTGGACCAGGGCACCCTCTTTCAACGTCGCCACAATGCGGATCTCCGGGATCCCCTCCAGCGGGACCGCCGTCGGGTCGGCGCTCAGGACCACCAGGTCGGCAAGCTTCCCCACCTCGATCGATCCACGCCGCCCTTCCTCGAAGTGCGCCCATGCAGCGTCGATGGTCACAGCCCTCAGCGCGTCCTCCACGCTGATCGCCTGGTCTTCTCCGAGCACCTTTCCCGACCGTGTCCGCCGCGCCGCCGCGCACCAGACAAGCCGCAGGATGTCGGGCGGGACAACGGGCGCGTCGTTATGGAGGTTGAAGCGGAGCCCGGCCCGATGCGCCGAGCGCATCGGGCTGATCCTGGCGGCACGCGCCGGGCCGAGGACCGAGTCCCGGTGGTAATCCCCCCAGTAGTACACGTGGGAAGCGAAGAACGACGGCGTCATGTCCAGCCCCGCCATCCGCTCCAGCTGGTCCTCCCGGACAGTCTGCGCGTGGATCATCACCGTCCTGCGGTCGCTACCAGGCGACGCCCGCCTCCCGGACTCCACCGCCTCGATCAGCTGCTCGCAGGCCGCGTCGCCGTTGCAGTGCGCGATCACCTGCCAGCCTTGCTCGAACGCCATCTCCACCACCCCCGCCACGCGCGCGTCGGGCATCGTCGGATACCCGCGATAGTCCGGCGCTCGCCCGTTCGGCGGGACGTGGTACGGATCGGTCAGCCAGGCCGTCTTCCCCTGTGGCGAACCGTCCAGCATCAGCTTCACGCCCGCGTTCCGGAACCGCCCGCGGGACTGACGCGCGTTGTCACCCAGCATCTCGCCCGCCATCGCCCAGAAGGCGTAGCCGGCCACATCGATCGTCAGCCGGCTCTCCTCTGCTGCCCGCAGCAACACCTGCTGTTCCGCCGGGAACATCGCCCCTTCCTGCGCCATGGTGATCCCGTACGACGCGTAGACCTGCTGCGCTTCGTCGAGATCGTCAAGTTGCTCGCCCAGCGACGGCCGCGGGAGCGCATCGGCGAACAGCCCCATCGCGTTCTCTTCGAACACTCCGTCGGGCTCTCCCGACCCGGGGCGCCGCCGGATCACGCCGCCCGTCGGGTCAGGCGTGGCGGCGGTCACGCCCGCCAGCTGCATGGCAAGGCTGTTCGCGGCCGCCAGGTGGCCCGAGACGTGGCTGATGTAGATAGGGTGATCGCGGGACACCTGGTCCAGGTCATCGCGCGTGGGATGGCGCGCCTCCACCAGGAACGCCGGGTCGTACCCATGCCCGCGGACCCACCCCCCCGCCGCGATCCCGCGGGAAGCGATGTGGTCGCGCAGCGCCGCCTGCAGTCCAGCGATAGACGTGACATTCCCCACGGGAGGTGGGGCAAGGTTGGCGGAGCGCATGTTCGCCGCGAGTTTCGCCAGGTGCCCATGGCCATCGACGAAGCCCGGGAGCAGCGCGCGCCCGGCCAGGTCGACCTTCCACGCGCCCTCGCCGGCGGTGGCCATGGCCTGGGCTGCGGGACCTGCGGCGACGATACGGCCGCCCCGCACCGCGACCGCCTCCACCCGCGGCCTTGCCCGGTCCATCGTCAGGATCGGCCCGCCGAAAAAGATGGCAGCGCTTGGTCCGGCACCGGGCACGCCGCGAGGATGGGACGAGGGGCGGGGGACCGTCAAACCCTCGCTTGCCCTCCCCCTTTGCTATGCTCGATCCGATGAATGCGACGGAATCAGCAAGGATCACCCACTGGCGCGGCGAAATCGACCGGGTCGACGATGACCTGCTTCGCCTCTTCAACGAGCGTGCGCGCTATGCCATCGAACTCGGCCTGGAGAAGCGCCGCCTCGGCCTGCCCATCGAAGTACCCGAGCGCGAAGCAGCGATCATCCGCCGGATGGCGGCCGAAAACACAGGTCCGCTCGACGCCGAAGCCATCCAGCGGCTGTTCGAGGCCGTCATCGCCGAAAGCCGCGTCGCCGAACAGGCGATGCTCGACGCGCAGGTGAAGGTCCGCCCGGCCCTGTAAGGCCCGGGCCTGTCCGCTGTCTCCCCCACGGGTCACCTCCTCGGGAGCAGCACGGGTGAACTCCCCCGGCGCTCGTCCGCGGTAGACTGCGGGGGTGCCCCGCATCTTGCTCTTCGACATCGATATGACGATGGTGCGCACCGCCGGCGCAGGGCGGGCGGCCATGGAGGAAGCCTTCGCCCGCGAGTTCGCCATCGAAAACGCCACCAGCGGCATGCTGTTCGACGGCCGCACCGACCGCGGCATCTTCTGCGAGTGCCTCGAACGGCACGGGCTCGCCGGGCCCGACCTCGCGCCGAACCTTGCCCGGCTTTGCGAGAGCTACCTGGAAGCCCTGCCCGGCTGGCTGGCGAAGAAGGGCGGCGTCGTCCTTCCGGGCGTCCGCGAACTGCTGGACGCCCTCCGCGGCGAGGACGCCATCGTCGGCCTCGCTACCGGCAACCTCCGGCGCGGTGCGGCAAGCAAGCTCGGCCACTTCGGGCTCTGGGAGCGCTTCGCCGGCGGCGGGTTCGGCGACGACCATATCATCCGCGCCGGCCTCGTCAGCGCCGGCATCGCTGAACTGCTCGAACGCAGCTGCCTCGACCGCCGCGACTGCGAGGTCATCGTCCTCGGCGACACACCTCTCGACGTCGAGGCGGCGCACGGCGCCGGGGCGAAGGCCTTCGGCGTCGGCACGGGCCGGTTCACGCCCGAGGCCCTTCGCGCGAGTGGCGCCGAATTCGCGGTCGAGGACCTTTCCGAGACCGGGCGGGTGCTGGAGATGCTCCTCGGTTAAGCGCGCCTGGCCCTTGTTGCCATGAAAGTCTAACAGCATTAGATTTTCCGCATGGATGTAGGGCAGAAGGCTCCTCCCCGCGGGCACCGGCACGGCTATCATTCCGTCCGGGAGTCAATCCTCCAGGTTGCGCGCGAAATCATGCGTGCCGAAGGCGTGGGCGGCCTGACCCTGAACGAGGTCGCCCGCCGGCTCGGGATGCGCGCTCCCTCGCTCTACACCTACTTCGCCAGCAAACACGACCTCTACGACGCCCTCTTCCTGCTCGGCATGCGCGAGTACCGCCGGCGCTTGGCCGCCGCCGTTGCCGGCAACGATTCCTGGGGCGGGCGCCTCGCTGCGGTGATGGCCGACTACATGGCGTTCGCCGACGAGAACCCGGAGCTTTATGCGCTCTGCTTCGAGCGCCCCGTGCCCGGGTTCGTCCCGTCTCAAGAGTCGATGGTGGAGGCCTCCGGCCTGCTCGAGGATGGGCGGAGCTTGTTCGAGCAAGCCCTGGCCTCCCGCGCACTCGAGAGCGGCATGAGCGCGCCGGCCACCCGCGACCTTGCCCTCGCGCTCATGCACGGCCTGACCGCGCTACGGCGGGCGAACGAACCCGAAGCGGAACCGGGCACGGGCCGGTTTGCACCACTCGTCCCGGCGGCCGTCGCCCTGCTGATGAGGGCCTGGACGCCACAGGAAGACCACCCCTGAAGGAGCCCGCCCCATGGCGATCACGACTGCCAACCCCCAAAACCAAAACCCGCTCGACACCGGGCCAGTCAGCGCCCGGCAATACGGGGAGCTCGCAACCGCCGAACTGGAGCACTTCCTCGCTCTCCTCGAGCAACTCGAACCGGCGGACTGGGGCCGGCCCACAGCCTGTAGCCTCTGGGACGTCCGGGACGTGGTGGCCCACCAGGCCGGCCACATCCAGAGTGGCGCCGGGCTCTGGGGGACGCTCGCCCAGTCCAACCCATTCGCCATCGGCCGCTACCTGGCGCGCCGCATGAACATGCTCGACGCCGTCAACCAGCGCCAGGTCGACATGCGCCGCCCTCGGCCCATCGAGCGCGTCGTTGCGGAACTCCGGGAGGGCACGCCGGGCTCCATCGCCGCCCGCCAGCGGATCGGCCGCATCGCGGGCAGCGTACGCGTGCCCGTGCCGCCCGGCGGCACGATGCCGATGCGGACGCTCCTCTGGCGCATCTTCCCGCGCGACATGTGGATCCACCGCCTCGACATCGCCGACGCGACGGGCAGGCCGTTCGCGGTTACCGCCGTGCACGATGGCGTCCTCACGGCCATGGCCGTGGAAGACGTTGCCAGGTGGATGCGCAAGCGCGCCCACGGCATGGAAATCACACTTCACCTCCCCGGTCCGGCCGGGGGGCACTGGCAACTGAGCGAAGGGCCCGGCCAGCCGGTGCACCTTGAAATGCGCCTTGAAGACTTCCTGCGCCGCAGCAGCGGGCGGCTCTCCCCGGAAGCCGCCCTGGAGCGCGTGTCCTCGAGCGCTCCTCCGGAACCGACGATCGAAGCGCTGCGGCACATGCTCGCGCCGTACTGAGGCCCTGCCTCGCGCAGTGGCGCACGCCGGGCGAAAATGCCACACTGCCGCATCATTCACGAATTGGAAATGATTCATGGCGCGTGAAGTAGCTGGCAGCCCGGCAGTCCCGGCGGCGGGTACTTCGCGGCGCATCTACTTCGGCTACTGGCTCATCGGCGCGGCCTTCGTCGCGCAGTTCGTCTCCGTCGGCTCCCAGAACTACGTCGTCGGCGCATTCCTCAAGCCGATGACCGACGACCTCGGCTGGACTCGGGCGGAGTTTACCTACGCCCGGACCATCGCCCAGGTGATCATGGCCTTCACAGGCTTTTTCATCGGCGCACACGTGGACCGCCATGGCGGCCGGCGCCTGATGCTCATCGGCATCGTCATCCTCTCGTCGTCGCTTTTCATGCTCAGCTTCGTCGAGCAGCTCTGGCACTGGATCGTGCTCAACGGTCTCATCATGACGGTCGGGGCGGCGATGATTGGCAACCTCGTGGTCAACGTTACCCTCTCGAAGTGGTTCGTCGAGAAGCGCGGCCTGGCGGTGGCGCTGGCCTCGATGGGCGTCTCCATGGCCGGCGTTCTCCTCACCCCGGCGATGACGCGCGTGATCGACGAATGGGGCTGGCGGGCCGGCTGGCGGTTCATGGGTGTGGGCGCCGCACTCCTGATCGTGCCGGTCGCCTTCATGATGCGGCGTGCCCCCGAGGACTACGGCCTCTTCCCCGATGGGAAGACGTCGGCCCAGGTCGCGGCCGGGCAGGGCCAGAAAGCCACCGCCGATTTCGCCTCCTCGCTCACGCGCGGCGAAGCCCTGCGCACGCTCTCCTTCTACATGCTCGTCCTCGCCTTCGGCATGTTCGGGTTGACCATCGGAGTGATGCTTCTCCACACCATCCCCTTCATGACCGACGCCGGCTACGCACGCTCGACGGCGGCGTTCATGATCACCCTGGCCTCGATTCCCGCCCTCGTCTCGAAGCCGTTCTGGGGCGTCCTTATGGACAAGACTGACCCCAAGCGCCTGGCCTCCGTCAGCGCACTCGTCACCGGCTCGTCGATCCTGCTGATCACGCTTTCGGTGAAGAACGAGGCCGACGCGCTGATCTGGACCGGGTTCATCATGCTCGGCTTCGGCTGGGGCGGGATGATCCCGCTGCAGGAGCTCATCTGGGCGACCTTCTTCGGCCGGCGTTACCTCGGCTCGGTGCGAAGTGCCGGTCTGCCCTTCTCGCTCTTCCTCGGGGCGGGGGCCCCCCTCCTCGTCTCCGAGTACGTCGACCGCGCGGGCGACTACAACGGGGCATTCTTCGCTATCGCCGGGGCGAACATTGCCGCCGCTGTGCTGTTGCTGTTCATCAAGAAACCGGCCGGGCGTCAGACGTAGCCCCACACACCGCCCCCGTGCCGGCGACTCTGACTGGAGCCTTACTCGGCAGTACCGGGGCGACGCGAGGCAGTGGTCGGGACCACGGCGTCCGAAGCCTCGCGCGGAATGCGATCGAGCGCGAGTGCTACGGATGGACGCCCGTTGCGTGCACTGTGGCAATCAGCGACGCGTCGCTGATGACACGGCGCATCAACAGGAGGCCGGTCTCGGAGTCCGGTGCGTAGGCGGCTGCCCCGGGACCCAGGGGATCCTGGTCGCTTGCGGTGACGATAGCGCGGACCAAGAGTTGCCCCGTCGGGTGGCGCTTGAGTGCGGGCGGGGCGATGGATTCGAGCTCGACAACGCGGATGCCGTAGTGCACGAACTCGCCGTGCTCGGCTGACCAGTCGTCGGGAGTGAGGATGCAAAGGAGTGTGCCATCCCGGCTTCGGGCGAAGTCGATCTGCGTCAGGCCTCTCCCGCCGAGTTCGGCGGCTTCTTCGGCGCCGGCAAGCTGGCCGATGTATCTCCATTTCCAGCTGGTGGCCACGCCCGTGGGTTCCGTGGCGAACACGACGAGAGGGCTGCGGGTAACGTCGGGCGTACCGGCCGGGCTCAGCGCCAGGCAGCGAAGGGCAAGATAGAGTGTCCTGCCCTCCGCGAGCAGCGCAGGCTCGTTCCACGCGATGCAGTGCTGGAGGGAAGAGTCCAGGTCGCTGAGGCGCTGGTCGATACCCCACGCGGGCGCGGTGCCCGCACCACCGAGAGACTGTGCTTCGGCCGTCGCCAGCGCGGCGGGCGACTCGGCGACGCTGACCCTGATGCGGAAGCTCGTAACAGGACGTTGGCCGAGCGCGCGGCCCGAAGGGACGAAGAGTTCGAGGCGCGCACCGAACCAGAAAAGTTCGCCGTCGATGGTCGCGGGGAGGAAGTTCGGCACTTCGGTGTCCATGTAGCCCGGGTCGCCCGTGAGAGGATTGGTCACCTCGCGCGCAGCCCAGAGGACGCCATCGCTGTGCCAGGTTTGGCCCGCGTCATCGCTGTGGGCGAGGTACGACTCGACGCGGGTAGTCGGCCCATCCGGGGTCACGTGAATGCTGGGGCGGCTATAGGCGAGCCAAAGGCGGGCGGACTCCGGGTCGCGCTGGATGGTCGGGTCGGAGATGCCGCGGAACGGCGACGGCCGCCCATTGGGCAACGTGGCGGGCTCGTCGCCCACAACGGCAAGAGCGGGGCAGTCGCCGGAATCACCGGGGCAATCGAATTCAACTGGCATGTGACGAGGCGTCGGGATGGTGCCCGAGCTTTCGGCCGACGGCGCAGTTGACGCGGGCGCAGGGGTCGTGGAAGGGATGGGGGTGTCCCCTTCAGAGCAGGCAGCGAGAAGGAGAGGGATGGTGATCAGCTTCAGGTAGCCGGGACGCACGCGGAACCTCCAGACGAGACGAAAACCGACTATAGTCTGTTTTGGATGACCAGGCCAGCCGGAAAGACGTTAGACTTTGCGCCTTCCATGGAGCAGAAACTGGGGCAACGGCCGCGGCAGGCGCGCTCTCTGAGGACGAGGGCGGCCATCATTGAGGCGGCGCTGCGCTCTTGGGGGGCCCGCGGGTATGCGGCCGTGACGGTGGACGAGATCTGCGCGGAGGCGGGCATTGCCAAGGGGGCGTTTTACTTCCATTACCGCTCCAAGGCAGACCTGCTCATCGGAGTCGCGACGCCCGACGCTGAGGATGCCGAGCGAGTGTTGGACGAGGCCCTGCTTCGCGGGGCTCCTGTCGATGGAGCGCTTCTTGGTCAGCTCACGGATGCGCTGGCCGAGAGTTGCCGGTCGACTCCGAGGGCGCTGGTGCGCCACGGTGTGGCCGAACTGTTGGCCGGGTTTGATTCGGAGACGAGCCGGGCACCCAACGAGGGAGGTCCGAGGGGCATCCGCCGCTTGTTCGCACGTTTCTATCAGGCGGCACAGGAACAGGGACGGCTCCCCGATGTGTATCGCGCCGAGGAGCTGGCAAGTATCACGAGCTGGTCGGTGCTGCAGGGTGCGATGTTGTGGGGCGCGGGGTACTACGCGCGCTCGACGCTGCATACGGTGTTACGCAGAACGGCAATGCTGATTTGGCAGGGCGCGACGCATGCCGACCCCGGGCTCCTTGCGCCCGTTCATGGCCGCTCCGGGCGCGTATAGTCAACGCCCGATGACCATCCGCCTCGGGCTTGTCGGCACACAGTTCATCGGCAACCTCTACTGCCACTCGCTGCGCCAGGTCCACGGGCTCGAAATCAGTGCCGTCGCTTCGCCGAACACGGCCGCCCACTTCGCGGACCGCTGGAAGATCGCGGGGCGCTACGCCGATTGGCGGCAGATGATCGCCGAAGCTCCGATCGACGCCCTCGCCATCGCCACCCCGAACGACCTGCACGCGGAAATCGCCATCGCCGCCGCCCGCGCGGGCAAGCACGTCCTCTGCGAAAAGCCGCTCGCCATGAGCCTCGAAGAAGCCGACGCCATGATCGACGCCTGCCGCGCCGCAGGGACCGCGCTCATGTATGCCGAGAACCTGCTCTTTGTCCCCATGTACCAGCGCCTGAAGGACCTCGCGGACCGGGGCCAGGTGGGCTCGCCGTTCCTGGTCAAACAGGCCCAGTGCCACGGCGGGCCGTACTCGCCCTGGTTCTGGGACGTTGAACGCGCCGGCGGCGGCGTCGTGCTCGATATGGGCTGCCACAGCATCCACGCCATCTGCTGGATCATGGGCGCGTGGCCCGAAGCAGTCTCCGCCACCATGGGACGTTACGCCCACATGGACAAAGGCCTCGGCGAAGACCACTCCGAGGTCATACTCCACTTCGCCGGCGGCGCAATCGGCATCGCCGAGAACTCCTGGGCGATGCCCGGCGGCAACGACTATCTGGAGGTCTACGGCCCGAAGGGCCGGCTGGTAGCCAACCTGGAGCGGGGCCCCGCGATCTCCATGTACACCGCGCCGGACGGCGAATCCGCGGCGGATTCCGCCACCCGCTCCGGCTGGCAGTTCCCGATGTACGAAGAGGCCTGGCAGTTCGGCTTCCCGCAGGAGTTGCAGCACTTCGCCGATGTCGTAACCGGCAAGGCGGAGCTCCGGAGCACCGGCGAAGATGGCCGCCGGGTGCTCGAAATCATCTGCGCCGCCTACGAGTCGGCCCGCACCGGCCGGAAGATCGCCCTCCCGTTCGCCAGCAACAAGCGGAAGCCCATCGAGCACTGGTGGACCGGCTGAGCGGCAAGGTGAAGCGGCTTCACCCTCGTAATGGACAGTCCGCTTAACCTAAAGGGGAATGAGCCGCCTCCAATCCTTCTTCAACACGCCCGCGCGGCAGGCCCTCGGCTGGACCACGCTCGGTTTGCTCGGGATCCTCATGGCCGCCGGCGGCATCTGGTTCCTGACGGACGGCGACGACGGCCCCGGCCAGGCAGCCCAGGCCGACGATTCGACGCAGGCGCCTGCCAACACCGCCACGCCGACCGCGACCCGGAGCGCCACCACCCCGCCGAGCCCGAGCCCAAGCCCGTCGCCCACACCCTCCGAAACGCCCAGCCCAACTCCGACGACGCGCCCGGCGGCCGCGAACCCGGGGAGCGGAGGCGGCGCCCCGGCCAACGGCGGCGGCCAGCAGTCCGCGCCCGAACCGCCGGCAACCCCCGTGCCCGACCCAACCCAGCCGCCTGTCGTGGCCGGCGGCGACTACTGCCCGCCCGCGAACGTACAGACCCTCCCCTCCGGACGCGTCGCCGGGGCGGTGACCGTGGGCGGGGCCGGGGCATCGGCGGGGAGCGTCGACGTCTTCCTGGCGTTCGACGGCGTCCTCGGGCCGGGCACGAAGAACATCGATGGCGCATTCCGCATCGACTTCTGGGCCGGCGGAAGCGATTGCGCGAACCGCGTGGGAGCAGCCATCTCGGTCTACGCGAACGGCCAATTCTTCCCCACCGGTCGCGCCGTCGGCGACGGCGCTGGCCAGCTCATCCCGGTCACGGTGGCACTCCCGTAGTACCCCCAACCCACACCCCCGTTGGAGCCGCGACCGGGCAGGGAGCGGGCCCGCCCGCACCACCCGAACTGATCACACCACCACCACACCCCCATTGGAGCCGCGACCGGGCAGGGAGCGGGCCGGTCCGCACCACCCGAGCTGATCACACCACGACACCCTCTTGGAGCCGCGACCGGGCAGGGAGCGGGCCGGCCGCGAACCACCACCAATCACCCACGGTCACCTCACTCCACACCTCCACTTGGAACCGCGACCGGGCAGGGAGCTGGCCGGCCGCACCACACGGACTCATCACACCACACCACCACGACACCCTCGTTGGAACCGCGACCGGGCAGGGAGCGGACCGCGTCCTCACCACACGAACTCACCACACCACCACGACACACTCTTGGAGCCGCGACCGGGCAGGGAGCGGGCCGGCCGCGAACCACCACCAATCACCCACGGTCACCTCACTCCACACCTCCACTTGGAACCGCGACCGGCAGGGAGCGGGCCGCGCCCGCACCACACGAACGCTCCACCCCAACGCCCACCACCACTTTCCGCTCCGCCCGCGCATTCCTCACCGCCGAACGTGCACAATAGTCCCCACCACTGAGCGCGAAGAGGGCTCCATGGGCATCGAAATCATCGGCATGATCGGCACCCGCTCCGCTTCGGAGCTCGACGGCCCCCAGGCCAGCCTCGTTGGCGGCCACATCGATGCCGATTTCCTCCGGCGCTTTGCGGTCGCACACGAAGAAGCCGGCTTCGATAAGGTCCTTATCGGGTACGGCTCCACGGGGCCGGATGGCTTCTCCGTCGCAGGCTACGTCGCCTCCGTCACCAGTCGCCTCGGCTTCCTCATCGCCCACAGGCCGGGCTTCGTCGCGCCCACACTCGCCGCCCGCAAGGCCGCGACCCTGGACCAGCTCACCAACGGCCGCGTCTCGCTCCACTTCATCACCGGCGGCAACGACGCTGAACAACAGCGCGACGGCGACTGGCTCGGCCACGATGACCGCTACCGCCGCACGGACGAGTACCTGGACGTGATGAAGCTCGAGTGGACGAGCACCGCGCCATTCGACTACGACGGCGAGTTCTATCGCGTCCGCAAGGCCACGAGCGAAGTAAAACCTCTCCAGCAGCCGCACGTCCCGGTCTACTTCGGCGGCATGTCGGGCCCCGCCCGCGACGTCGGCGCGAAGCACGCCGACGTCTACATGATGTGGGGCGAACCCGTCGCGAGCGTGAAGGCCGAGATCGCCGACGTCCATGCCCTCGCCGCGAAGTACGGGCGCAAGCCCCGGTTCAGCGTCTCCATCCGGCCGATCATCGCCGCCACGGAGGAAAAGGCATGGGAGAAAGCCCACGCCTACCTCGAACGGATCGTCTCCCTCCGCCAGGCCGCCGGCGCCGCCGTCCCGGCGAACTATAAGCCCCAGGCTGTCGGCTCTCAGCGCCTCTTATCGCTGGCCGAACGCGGCGACGTGCACGACAAGCGCCTGTGGACGGCGATCGCGGCGGCCGTGGGCGCCTACGGCAACACAACGGCGCTCGTTGGCACCCCGGACCAGGTCGCCGAGTCCCTCCTCGACTACTACGACGCCGGGGCGAGCACCATCCTGATCCGTGGCTTCGAGCCGCTCCCGGACGCGATCGAGTACGGCCGGGAGCTCATCCCGGCTATCCGCGCGGAAGTTGCGAAACGCGAGAGAGTTGGCGTGGGCGCCTAACTCTCCGTACCCGGCCCGCCGCCGTCCCTGCGTGCGCTCACTGACCCTCGCTCCCGCGTATGCAACAATCGAGTGGCCTCGAGCGCGCCCCCAGTTGCAGCCTCGCGCCCGGGAGGGAGAACTCACCCCATGGCTCGCGAGACCGCCCGGCGCCTGCCTCCCGCTTCCTACACCTTCACCTTCGTCGCCCAGTACGCCGACAAGCCGGGCATGCTGGCGCGCATCGCCGCTGCCGTCGGCGATTGTGGCGGCAGCCTCGGAGACATCGACGTCCTCGAATCCACCGGCCGCCGCATCGTCCGCGAAATCGATGTCGCCGCGCGCGACAGCGAGCACGCAGCCCAGATCCTGCGCGCGGTCCGCGCTATCCGCGGCGTGCGCGTCACATCCGCTTCCGATGCGGTGTTCCGCCAGCACCTCGGCGGCAAGATCGAGATCCGCAACAAGGTCCCCGTCCAGAGCATGCGCGACCTCTCGGTGGTCTACACGCCCGGGGTCGCAAGAGTCTGCCTCGCCATCGAGCGCGAACCCGATGCGGCCTTCTCGCTCACGACAAAGGCGAACACCGTCGCCGTGGTGAGCGACGGCACCGCGGTCCTGGGCCTGGGGGACATCGGGCCAAAGGCAGCCATGCCCGTGATGGAGGGCAAAGCGATGCTCTTCAAGGCGTTCGGCGGAGTCGATGCGTGGCCCATCTGCCTCGATACCAAAGAAACCGACCAGATCGTCGCGGCCGTAAAGGCTATCGCCCCCGGTTTCGGTGGCATCAACCTGGAAGACATCTCCGCGCCCCGCTGCTTCGAGATCGAAGACCGCCTCAAGCGCGAACTCGACATCCCCGTGTTCCACGATGATCAGCACGGCACGTCGGTCGTTGTCCTTGCAGCCACCCTCAACGCGCTGCGGCTGGTGAAAAAGCAGATGGCGGACCTGAAAGTGGTCGTCCTCGGGGTGGGGGCCGCCGGTGTGGCCTGCGCCAAGATCCTCATGTCCGCGGGCGTCACCGACATCCTCGGCTGTGACCGCAGCGGGATCATCTACAACGGCCGCACCGAAAACATGAACCCGATGAAGCAGTGGTTCGCGGAACACACGAACACCGCAGGCCGGAAGGGCACCGTGAGCGACGCCCTCGATGGCGCGGACCTCTTCCTCGGATTGGCCGGGCCGGACCTGATCACCGTCGACGACATCCGCCGCATGAACCGCGACCCCATGGTCTTCGCCATGGCCAACCCGGACCCCGAAATCCGGCCCGAGCTCGCCGCGCCGCATGTCGCCGTGATGGCGACGGGCCGTTCCGACTTCCCGAACCAGATAAACAACGTCCTCTGTTTCCCGGGACTCTTCCGCGGAGTACTCGATGTCCGCGCGCGGGACGTGAACGAAGCGATGAAACTGGCTGCCGCCCACGCCATCGCCGATACCGTGACCGCGCGGGAGCTGAGCCCGGAGTACATCATCCCGAGCGTCTTCCACCCCCGCGTCGCGCGGAACGTCGCTCGCGCGGTGGCGAAGGCAGCGGTCGAGACGGGCGTAGCCGAGCCCGGCCGGCGTACCCCCGGGCTGATGCTCGTCTAGCAGGGGCGCCGCCACGGCGGAGGCTGCTAAACTACCCCCGGGCCCTCGTAGCTCAACGGATAGAGCATCTGACTTCGGATCAGAAGGTTGGGAGTTCGAGTCTCTCCGGGGGTACCAAACCACCAGTCTTTGCTCTGCCGGCGGCAACCACCGGAGGCCTTGGCCGGTCGCGGACGGCCGGAAGCACCGTTCCGGCAGGCTGGATTCACAAGCCGCTTAGCTCCTGTCGACAAGGTTCCCTGGCGGAGCACCTACTCGTCGTAGAATCCGGGCATGCGCCCCCTGGCCGGGCTTTTCGGGATGGCACTCCTTGCCGGGACGGCGGTGGACTGCGCCGGAGGTGGTAGCGGCGAGGCAACCGGGACGGGCGCGCCGTCCCCGCAACATGCGCCGCGCCGCCTTCTGAATGTGGCTCCCGCTGACCCGGTCTTCGTGCACCTCCGCGACGCAGAGCGGCATCCGGCCCTCGTCCCCACCACGGGGCGGCTGCAGGACCCGCTCCCCACGCTCCATGAAACAGGCGACCTCACAGGCCCGGTGTCCATGGAGCAACAGTATCTTCGCCGGGTCCACGCACTGGGCAACGGGCACTACCTCGTCCAGCGCCTGGTGCGCGGCGCTGGCCACTGCCTGTTCAGCGAACAGGAACTGGTGCAGGCGAGGGACAACCTCGTCCGCAGGTTCTCGACCGGAGCCCGGCCCGCGGGCGAGAACATCCTCGGTGACCTTTCCGATGCAGGGCTCCTGTTCGCCAACCCCGTTCGAGACGGGGATCCCGCGCAGCAATGAAACGGATGTGGACGCCCGGCCCCGCCGCTGCCCCAGGAAACCCTTCGCCCACCGTGGGGGAGCCTGACCGTGGCTTCCGGCCCGACATCGAAGGTTTGCGCGCCGTTGCCGTTGCGCTGGTGGTTCTCGGGCACGCTGGCGTGCCGCGGCTTGCGGGAGGCTACGTCGGGGTCGACATGTTCTTCGTCCTCTCCGGGTTCCTCATCACGGGGCAGCTGCTCAAAGAGCACGCCTCACGCGGCCGGACGTCGCTTGCGGGGTTCTACGCCCGGCGTGCGCGTCGCATTCTCCCTGCGGCGAGCCTGGTCCTCATCGTGACGGTGGCTGCCTCCCAACAGTGGCTGGGGCCTCTGCGCTCGGCCGCCGTCGCGGAAGACGGGCGGATGGCTGCCATCTTCGCTGCAAACCTCCACTTCGCGTCAGAGGGCACGCAGTACCTGAACGTCTCTGCCCCTCCCTCGCCGCTTCAGCACTACTGGTCGCTCGCGGTGGAAGAACAGTTCTACCTCGTCTGGCCGCTGTTGTTCCTCGTCGCGGCCTCCGTCTTTCCCCGCATTCCCATCACCCGGAAGCTCGCGGGCGTACTCCTTGCGGTTATCGTGATCTCCTTCGCCTGGTCCCTCGTGCAGACGGGCTCGGACCCCGTGTGGGCGTTCTTTTCACCGCTCACCCGTGCGTGGGAACTCGCGGCGGGGGCCTTGCTCGCGGTGCTGGCGGGGTGGTTGCGGCGGCTGCCGGGCCCGGCAGCGGTCGTTCTGGGTTGGGCGGGCATCGCCCTCGCGGTCGGGGCCGCAGTCACATTCGACGATACGACGGCGTTCCCCGGTTCGGCCGCGGCCCTGCCAGTCGTCGGCACCGCCATGGTGGTGGCGAGCGGTTCGCTGTTCCGGCGAGGCGGCGTGGAGTCCGTGCTCCGCCTCGCCCCGTTCCAGCTGATGGGACGGCTCTCGTACTCGCTTTACCTGTGGCACTGGCCGCTCCTCATCATCCCGGCCCAGCGTTCGGGCGAGCCGCTGAACCCGGCTGAAACAGCGGGTCTCGTCGTCGCAGCGTTCGTCCTGGCGGCCGCCACGCACTACCTGTTCGAGAACCCCGTCCGGTATGCGCGAGTGCTCACCAGGCGGCCCGCACCGGCGCTCGCGCTCGGCGCATGTCTCGTTCTTGTGGGGTTCGGCTTTTCAGGGTTGCGCACTGAGGGCCAACCCGGGCGGCTTGGGCCGGCCTGGGAGGGTGGCGCCCCGATGTCGTTCGCTGGCGCGCACGCGGCCGCGCCGATGCCGGCCCGGCCTGCGCCAGCCGCGCTCAGCGAGGCCGACATCCTGGCGGCCGTGCGGGCGGCCCAGGACCTGCGGCAAGTGCAGCCCGAACTCATCGATTCCTTGGCCCAGGCCGCCTGGGATTTCGCGTGGCTTGCGCCGGGAGCAGAGAACTGCGTCATCGAAGAGACCGCGGACGTCCCCGCCGAAGGTTGCATTTTCGGCGACCCCGATGCTCACGTGACCATTGCGCTCTTCGGCGATTCGCACGCCGCGATGTGGCTCTCGGCCATCGACCGCCTGGGCGAGGAAAACGGCTGGCGGGTGGTGCTCCTCTCGAAGGCGGGGTGTCCCGTCCCGGCATTGGATTTCGCCCGCGCCTTCCTGGGCGGCCCGCGCAAGCTGCTCCGCCCATTCCCCGAGTGCTCAACCTGGCACGAGCGTGCCGTCGACCGGCTGAACGCGCTCCAGCCCCAGGCCCTCATCCTTGCGAGCTGCACTGGTTGCGAGTACATGGTCGAGCTGGACGGCAGGGAACTGAGCCGGCAGCGGTGGGCCGACGGCCTCCGCGAAACCTTCTCCCGGCTCGAACTGCCGGCCCGGAACACCCTGGTCTTGAGCGACATCCCCCGCTTGCCAGGCGTCCTGGACTGCATAGCGGTGCACAACGAAAACGCGCAGAAGTGCGCGAAAGCCAGGTCGCAGGCGCTCGGTGTGACCTACAACGACACCGAGCGCGCGGTCGCGGCGGAAGTCGGTGCAGGCTACCTCGACGTCTCGCCGTGGTTCTGCGCCGAGCTCTGCCCTCCGATCATCAGTGGGATCGTGGCGTACACCAACGAGTACCACCTGACGGCGAGCTACGGACGCCTGATCGCGCCACTGTTGGAGCCGGCCATCCGGGCCGCGCTCGACGACCGCCAGTAGGCGCGACCCTGGCACTGCCCGGGTTTCGCGCGAGCATCGGAAGAATTCGACTGGCCATCCTCGGGCGCGGCGGCGACGGACGGGTGCAATCGCCTTCTCATCCGCTTCGAAGGATGCCATCGAAGCCCGGCAGCGCGAGTCTCTCCGGCGGTACCGAACCTCACCGCTCCATCAGCACCTGCCCGGCCTGGAGCACCCGGTCGATGCGGATCAGTACGGCGGCGCCTTTGCGCTCGGGGTCCCGGTCCAGCTCGAACTGGATGGTGCGGTCCATGATTTGCTGGCGTACCGGGCCCTCCGTCAGCACTTCCGCCTCCCCGAACATTTTCCACGCGACCCGCGTCTGCGCGTGGCGGTAGAGCACACACACACCCGGGTTCTCTTTCAGGTTCCGGAAGGTCGTACCAAGCGAACGCTCCCAGAACGCCACGTGCTCGCTGTCGAAGATCATCGCGCTGCCCTTGAACGCGATGTCGGGCATCCCCGCCTTGCTCGCCGATGCCACGAGCACCGGGGCGCCGTCCTTGAGCGCGTTCTCGAACGCCGTCTTCATTTCCTCGGTCAACGTGATGGGCACGGGAGTTCTCCTGCTGAGGCTACTGAGTGTCGGTAGCCTACGGCCCGTAACCGGGAGGCGCCAGCCGGACGTTCGGGCAGCCCCCGCTACAGCGCATGCAGTTCCGGGATGATCTCCGCAATCGCCTCCAACGACTTGTGCGTCCCGCCGCGCCCGAAGGCGTCCCCCGCGAAAGCGACGTCGATGATCCCCACGCCGGCATCGTGGTATGCCCGCACCTGCCCGAGGATCGTCCTCGGCGTGCCATAGAACTGGAAACCGGCCACGCCGGGTGCGCCGCCTCCCTCGCCCGCTGGCTGCCGGGGCGCCTCGGCGTTGTGCGAAGGGCCATAGTTCGTCCCCTGCGCGCGCGCCATCCGCTGGGCGATTGCCTCCCGCGTCTTGGCCACGATCGCCTCGGCCTGCTCATCGTCCGGTGCTACCAGCGCCCGCGCCCGGAAGAGCACGTTGTCGTGCCCGGGCGTCCACCCGGCGGCCGCCGCGCACTCCTTGTAGTGTGCGACATGCTTCGCGACCTGCGCCGCCGGTGCGAAGCCGATGGCCAGGTTCAAGCGGTTCGCGGCCGCGAATTCGATCGACTCCATGCTGTTGCCCGAGAAGAACACCGGTGGGTGCGGTTCCTGTAGCGGCCGCGGCCAGACCGAGACGTGTTCGAACGAGAAGTGCGTGCCGCGCCAGCTGAACGGTTGGGGCTCGCGCCACGCTTTCATCAGCAGTTGCGTCGCTTCCTGCGTGACCTCGCGCGTCACCGGCGATGGCTTGCCGTCGATCGTGTAGGTCAGGTGCTCGTTCGGCGTGCCGCGCAGGGGGAGCACGACTGCCCGCCCGCCGCTGATTGCGTCGAGCATCGCGATCTCCTCCGCGACCCGCACCGGGTTCGTCAGCGGCATCAGCGGGCCGAGCACAGCGATCCGGACGTTCCTGGTCCGCTGGCTCGCCGCCGCGGCCATCACGACGGGGTTCGGCGTCATCAGCCCCGGCGCGTAGTGGTGTTCCGAAACGCTCACCCAGTCGAACCCCAGTTCATCCGCCAGCTGGAACTGGTCCAGTTGGATCCGATAGCTCTGGGCCGCGGTCTCGCGGTCGCACTGTTCCGGCGGCACCGGCCAGCCCGCCCGGTCGACGCGGCCGGCATAGGCGGTGGGCCCCAGCAGGCAGAGTTTCATGGCCGTCCTCCTTCGCGCGATGCGGGGCCGCAGGATATTCGATTATCGGGGATTCCGATGTCAACCGCGGCTGCGGTAAGCTTTCCGACGTCCGGGGACATCCCGGGGAGGTGCGCGTTTGCCCGGATCGACCGACCGCAACCGCGGTCCCCACGAGCACTCCCACGAAATCGACCTGGACCCCCGGCTCAGCCGCCTCCTCGCGCGGGACTTCCCGGACCTCATCGAGCGCTATGAGGAGATGCGTGCCCTCTACGGCGTCGTGAGCAAGCTCGCCGCCTTGCGCAAGGAGCTCGGCCTCACGCAGGCCCAGCTGGCAGAACGGCTCGGGCGCCCGCAAAGCCTTATCAGCGCGATCGAGTCCGGCCGCCAGAGCCCGCATATCGAAACCCTCGTGGCGATTGCCCGCGAGCTTGGCCACCGCGTCCGCATCGACCTGGAGCCCTTCGACTAATGCGGTGGGCCGATGGCTGAGACGGCTGCTTCCGCGCCTCCGCGTGTGCGCAACGCGGAATCCCGCGCCGCCCTCGCCATGCTCATTGCGCTCACAGCGATCGCGCCCATTTCGATCGACATGTTCCTCCCGTCCATGCCCGACATGGCGGAGGAGTTCGGGACCAGCGAGGGCGCGGTCAGCCTGGCGGTCACCCTGTTCCTTTTCGCCTTCGCCGGTTCGCAACTCGTCTACGGCCCCGCCTCCGACCGCTGGGGACGCCGGCCGGTATTGCTTGCCGGCCTGGGCCTCTACATCGCCGGTGGGCTGGTCGCGCTCTTCTCCGTCTCGGTCGAAACGCTCGTCGCCGGGCGTGTCCTGCAGGGGATGGGCGGCGGCGCCGGGCCGTCGATCGCCTCGGCGATCATCATCGACGTCTACAGGCGCGACCGGGCCCTCAAGGCGATGGCGGCGATGACCTCGGTCACCGCGCTGGCGCCGATGCTCGCGCCGATCCTCGGCGGCTTCCTCCACGATGTCGCCAGCTGGCGGGCGGTGTTCGTGACGCTGGTGTCCGTCGGAGCCCTGTTGATGGCTGGCTACCTGGCCCTCATTCCCGAAACCAACGAGCAGCGGGATCCTCACGCCCTCCGAGCGGGCCGGATGCTCGGCAACTACCGCGTCCTCTGGACCACTCCGATTTTCGCCGCCCATGCCGTCCTCATGGGCCTCCTGTTTTCGGGCCAGCTGGTGTTCATCTCTTCCTCGTCGTTCGTCTTCGTCGATGACCTGGGCCTTTCCGAGCAGCTCTACGGCCTGAGCTTCGGGCTGATGGCCGCGGGCATCATGGTTGGCGCCAACGTGTCTCGCCGCCTCGTGGGCAACTGGACACCGCGCCGAATCGTCATGACGGCGGTGACTGCCGGCGGCATCGGGAGCTCGACGATGGCGGCGATGGCCCTGGCCGGCCTCGAAGGCGTCCTCTTCATCCTCATCCCAATGATCGTCGTGGCGGGCGCCATGGGGATGTCTGGCCCGGCGGCCCGCGCGACCGCCCTAACCCCGTTCCCGCAGATGGCAGGCCTTGCCTCCGCGGTCATGGGCTTTAGCCAGATCGGTATGGCCTCGGCCTACAGCATCGGCTACAACAGCCTCCTCGAACCCGGCCCGGTGACGATGACCTGCGCGATCGCGGCGGCTTCCGTGAGCGCCCTGGCGGTAGCCGCTGCCGTCGGCGGCCGTGGCGCCCACGCATAGCCGCGTCCCCGGTTTCTCTTCCTGCTCCCTGTACCACAGTCGCGTGAATCCCGTTCGCTTTTGGCCTAGAATGCGCCCCGGCCCTCCCTCGGAGGGCCTACTCGCGGCTCCGTGCCCCGGGGCCGAAAGGCAGGAAGAATGCAGGCATTCGACTACGTCGCACCGTCTTCGGTGCAGGAAGCTGTCGCCGTGCTCGCCAAGCACGGGCCGGCCGCGCGCGTGCTCGCCGGCGGCACCGACATCATCATCCAGGCCCGCGAAGGCCGCCGCGATGTCGCCGTCATGGTCGATGTGAAGGGCATCGCCGAGCTGACTCAGATCACCCACAACGGCGACGGCTCGCTGCGCATCGGCGCCGCTACCCCCTGCGCGCGCATCTACAGCGACCCGGTGATCAAGCAGCGCTTCCCGGCCATCGTCGATTCCGCCTCCCTCATCGGCGGCATCCAGATCCAGTCGCGCGCGAGCCTCGGCGGGAACCTCTGCAACAGCGGCCCCGCGGGCGATTCCATCCCGACGATGATCGCCCTGGGCGCCGTTTGCGAAATCACCGGCCCGGGCGGCTCGCGCACCGTCAAGGTCGAGGACTTCTGCACGGCCCCCGGCCGGAACGTCCTCCAGAACGGCGAGATGCTGGTCTCCCTCCTCTTCCCCGCGCCGTCCGGCAACAGTGGCGCCGCCTTCGAACGCTTCATCCCGCGCAACGAGATGGACATCGCCGTCGCCAACGCGGCGTCGAACGTCACGCTTTCGGCCGACGGCCAGACCTTCCAGTCGGCGCGCATCGCCATCGGCGCCGTAGCGCCCACGCCGCTCTACGTCGAAGCAGCGGGCGCCGCCCTGGCCGGCCAGCCCGTCAACGACGCCACCATCGCCAGGGCCTGCGAAGCTGCCCAGGCCGCCGCCAGCCCCATCAACGACATGCGGGGCACAATCGAACAGCGCAAGCACCTGGTCGGCGTGCTCGTCCGCCGCACCATCAACAAAGCAGTCCAGCGAGCGAGGGGTTAAATGGCAAAGCGAATTGTTAGCGCGACCATCAATGGCGAGCCGATGGAGTTCGCCGCCGAACCGTACGAGACGCTCCTCGAGGCGCTCCGCAACGACCTCGGCCTCACCGGCTCGAAAGAAGGCTGCGGTAACGGCAACTGCGGCGCCTGCAACGTGATGCTCAACGGCGCCCTCGTGAACTCCTGCTGCGTCCTCGCCCTCGAGGCGAACGGCGCCAACATCACCACCATCGAAGGCGTCGCCCAGGGCGACCACCTCCATCCGCTCCAGCAGGCCTTCCTCGAGGAAGCCGCGCTCCAGTGCGGCATCTGCACGCCCGGCTTCATCGTCGCGGCCAAGGCGCTGCTCGATAACGAGCCGGACGCCGACGAAGCGCGCATCCGCCACTGGCTGGCCGGCAATCTCTGCCGCTGCACCGGCTACGACAAGATCATCCGCGCCGTGCAACTGGCGCAGAAGCAGCCCGCGGGCTCACGCTAGGAAGCAGGAGGAGAACTGCCATGGTGACCACCAGCAAACCCGCCTACAAAGTCATCGGTACCCGGCCCATCCGCCCGGACGGCATCGATAAGGTAACCGGCCGCGCTGTCTACGGCGCCGATGTCCGCCAGCCCGGCATGCTCTACGGCCGCATCAAGCGCAGCCCCCACGCCCACGCCATCATCAAGAGCATCAACACCGCGAAGGCCGAGGCCCTGCCCGGCGTCCGCGCCGTCGTCACCTCGAAGGACCTCGGCCCGGACCCGGCCGCCTTGCCCGACGCCTCGAAGAACATCCTCGCCGGCGACAAGGCCCTCTACCGCGGCCACGCCATCGCTGCCGTCGCCGCCACCAGCGACCTCATCGCCCGCCAGGCGGCCGACCTCATCGAAGTCGAATACGAGGTTCTCGAGCCCGCCCTCGACGTGCGCGAGGCCATGCTCCCCGGCGCGCCCATCCTCCATCCCAACATGCGCACGCGCACGCCCGCCGGCCCCGGCCAGGAGCCATCCAACATCGTTGCCCACGCCGCCGTCGTCTTCGGCGACGTAGAGAAGGGCTTCGCCGAATGCGACGTGATCGTCGAAGGCGAGTTCAAGACGAAGATGGTCCACCAGGGCTACATCGAACCGCAGAGCGCGACCGCGATGTGGAACCCGGACGGCCAGCTCACGATCTGGACCTGCACCCAGGGCTCGTTCCCCGCGCGCCAGAGCGTCTCCCAGATTCTCGGCCACCCGGTTTCGAAGATTAAGGTCATCCCTACGGAAATCGGCGGTGGCTTCGGCGGCAAGATCAGCGTCTACCTGGAGCCCGTCGCCGCCTTGCTCTCGAAGAAGTCCGGCAAGCCCGTGAAGATGACCATGGACCGCGTCGACGTCTTCGAAGGCACCGGCCCCACGCCCGGCACCTCCATCAAGGCGAAGCTCGGGGCGACCAAGGACGGCAAGTTCCGCGCGTTCCAGGCCGACATGGCCTATGAGAACGGCGCCTTCGCCGGTTCGGCCGCCAACTACGCCACCATGTGCATCACCGCGGCCTACGACATCGAGCACGTGAAGATGGACGCCTACGACGTCGTCGTGAACAAGCCGCGCACCCAGGACTACCGCGCCCCCAGTTCGCCGGCCGCGGCGTTCGCGATGGAACAACTCGTGGACGAGATGGCCGAGAAGCTCGGCATGGACGTCGAGGAGCTGCGCCTTGCGAATACCTGCCGGCCCGGCACCCGCGGCCCCATGGGGATGCCCCACCAGGCCCCCGGCCACGAGGAGTGCGTGAAGCAGGCTCTCGCCAGCGAGCACTACCGCTCGCCACTGGAAGGCCCGAACAAGGGCCGCGGCACGGCCTCCGGCTTCTGGTTCAACGTCGGCCTCCGCTCCAGCGTCTCCGTCACCGTCATGCCCGACGGGACCGTGAGCCTGATCGAGGGCAGCACCGACATTGGCGGCACGCGCGCATCGCTCGCCATGCAGCTCGCCGAAACCCTGGGCATCGCCTACGAGGACGTGAAGCCCAGCGTCGTCGATACCGACTCCGTCGGCTACAACGACGTGACCGCGGGCAGCCGCGTAACCTTCGGCACCGGCATGGCCGTCCACGAAGCGGGCAAGAACCTCATCAAGGAGATGGCCACCCGCCTCGCCCCCACGTGGCAGGTCCAGCCCGACGAAGTCGAGTTCGAAGGCGGCACCTTCAAGACGAAGGACGGCGCCAAGAGCATGTCGTTCAAGGAGGCCGCACAGGCGACTGTCGGCCGTGGCCCGGGCCTCACCGCCAGCGGTTCGGTGAATGCCGGCTTCCTCCAGGGCGGCGGTTTCGCCCACGCGATCGTCGATGTCGAGGTCGACCCGGAGACCGGCAAGGTCACCATCCTCCGCTACACCGCGATCCAGGACGCCGGCACGGCCGTGCACCCGTCGTACGTCGAAGGCCAGATGCAGGGCGGCGCCGTGCAGGGCATCGGCTGGGCCCTCAACGAGGAGTACTACTACGACGAGACCGGGCGCATGGCGAACGCCAGTTATCTCGACTACCGCATCCCCACGACCCTCGACGTGCCGATGATCGACACGATCATCGTCGAGGTGCCGAACCCGCTGCACCCGTTCGGCGTCCGCGGCGTGGGCGAACCCGGCATCGTCCCGCCGTTGGCTGCGATCGCGAACGCCGTCGCCCACGCGACCGGCGTCCGCCAGCACCAGCTGCCGATGAACCCGGCCCGCATCCTCGAAACGACCAAGGGGAAGTAAGGGAGGACGGCCCTGGCCACGGTCCACATCCCCGCGTTGTTGCAACCCCTTACCGGCGGCGTCCAAACAGTGGACGCCGCCGGTAGCACGCTGCGCGAAGTTATCGCCGACGTCGTGCGCCAGCAGCCCGCCCTCGAAAACCGCATCGCCGACGCCGCCGGCATCCTGCCCGAGATCATGATCGCGATCGGCGAGAACGAGGCCAAAGAGATCGACGCCCCCGTGCCCGAGGGCGCCCACGTCTGGGTTCTCCCGGCCCTTGCCGGCGGCTGACTGCACGGGCCCCTCTACACTGTCATCGTGAAGAACATCACGCTCAGTGCCGACGAACACCTCATCGAGGCGGCCCGCCAGAAAGCCCGGGCCCATCGCACCACGCTCAACGACGGGTTCAGGCGGTGGCTGGAGGACTACGCCGGCAAGGAACAACAGCTTGCCCGCGCCATGGCGACCATACGAGCCATCCAGGCCTACGCGAGTACGGGTGGCAGGAAGTTCACCCGTGAGGAAATGAATGCGGACGGAGGACCTTTAGGGGCTACGCATCGGCAACCCCTTCGTGTAAACCTACCGCCGCCATGACTATCCGAGACACGCGCCCCCGCTTCCGCGCAGAGGACCTCCAGGACTTCACCCGCCGCGTCTTCGAGGCCTACGGCGTCCCTCCCGAGGACGCGGACTGCGCCGCCGAAGTCCTCATCGACGCCGACCTCTCAGGCATCGAGTCGCACGGCATCGCCCATCTGCCCTGGCACCCGGGCTACGCCCCCGGACTCAAGCGCGGCACGATCAACCCCATCCCGGTGGTCACGGTCCTCCGCGATAGCCCGGTAGCCGCCACCTGGGACGCCGGCAAGGGCCTGGGCATCCTCACCGCCCGCCGGGCGATGGAGGCCTGCATCGCCAAAGCCGGGGCAACCGGCGTAGGTACCATCGCCGTAAAGAACGGCCACCATTTCGGCGCTGCCGGCTACTACGCCCGCATGGCCGCCGAGCGCGACATGCTCGGCATGGCCATGTGCAACGTCGTCCCCATTGCGGTCGCCAGCGGCAGCCTGGACCGCGCCTACGGCACGAACCCCATCGCCTTCGCCGCTCCCGTCGCCGATGACCACCCCTTCCTCCTCGACGCCGCCACCACCGCGGTCGCCGGCGGGAAGCTCGAGATCGCGCAGCGCCAGGGCAAGCCCATCCCGCCCGGCTGGGCGGTCGACGCCGACGGAAACGACACGGACGACCCCGCCATCCTCCGCAAAGGCGGCGCCCTGCAGCCGCTCGGCTCCCACGTCGAGACCAGTTCGCACAAGGGTTACGGCCTCGGGATCATGGTGGACATCCTCACGGGCGTCCTGCCCGGGATGGGGAGCGCCATCTTCGAAGGCGCGAACCAGCAGGGCTGGTGGTTCGCCGCCTGGCGCATCGACGCCTTCCGCGACCTCGACGGCTTCAAGGCCGACATGAAGCGCATGGTCGACCATCTCCGCTCGCTCCGCCCGCGCCCGGGTGTCGAAGCCGTCCTCGTCGCCGGCGACCCGGAAGCGCGCGCCCGCGAGGAGCGCACCCGCCTGGGTGTGCCGCTGGACGCCGAGACCATCCACCAGCTGGAGGCGCTCGCCGCCGAGTTGAACCTCGAAATGCCCGCCCCCCTCGGCTAGACCCGACCGTCAGGGAGGGCAATCCACGTCCAGACCCTCAGCGGCCCGCACCCGCGACCGCGCTAACAGGGCAACTTCGCGTCTCCCTGCGCCGCGCACCACTCCCCACTCTGTGCGCCGGAACGCCAGGTCCCCTTCAGCGCGTTCCAGTCCGGGTCTTCGGTCACCAGGAACTGGAACTCGATGACCACCCCGGCGCCGAGGTTCCCGGTCCCGCGGGCGAGCGCCAGCGTCGTGCCGTCGAACTCGAGCTCGAACTCGACCTCTCCGTGCCGGCTCGAGTCGAACCGCATCTGTACCGTGTCCCCGTATTGCGCCATCAGGATCGAATCGCCCTCGAGCGCCGCCGCCGGGGGGAAGTTCTTCACGCGCCATTCGCCCGAGTACCCACATCCGTCCGGGAGCGGCGTGTCGCGCGAACCGCACCACTCGTGGAGGCCGCCCTGCGGGTCCGCCCAGTGGCCGAAGAAGCTCTCGCCGTCATTCGCCATCTCGAAACGGATCGGGTTCACGTCGCCATCGAACGTCCCCTCGAGCGTCCGGTCCTTCACACTCCCCTTCACCGTCCGCGGGCTGTTGTCGCTCAAGTAGCGCGCGTACTCGCCGCTGACTGCCTGGCCGTCCTGCACGAGCTCCATATCCGCGAAGTTCGTGAACCACTCCCCGGTGAAGTCGACGGGCACCGGCGTCGCATCGGCCGGGGTATCAGTATCGCCGTCGTCATCGCCGCCGGCCTCCGCTTCTTCGTCCTTTGGTACCAGCAGGACAAGCAGCACGGCGATCACGAAGGCCACCCCCAACCCCACCAGCGAGCCGAGCAGGATAGCTCCGGAGCGCGTCTCCCACCGTTTCACCGGGTGGGCCGGGGAGTTCTCTCCGGCGCCCGGCGAGCCGGCCTGCAGCATCAGCGTGGAGTCGTCGCCGGCAGCACCCGCGCCTGGCTTGTCGTCGCCAGCCATCAGCCTCCTCCCGCCGCGCTAGACATCGAGCCAGCGCTCCTCCCAGCCTTCGTCGGGCTGCTCCTGGGCGAACTGCCACGGCGCGCCAAAGCTGCCGTCGTACACCACCGACCGCACGGGTTTGCGGTTCACCGGACCCTGCTTATCCGTCGGATAGCCAAGGGGGATCAGGCAGTAAATCTGGTTGTTCTCCGGCACGCCCAGCATCTCGTACAGCGGTTCCCGGAGGGGGAGGTTGAAGATCGAGCTGCCGAGCCCGAGCGCCCGCGCGGCCAGCTGGAAGTTTTGCACCGCCGGGAAGGTGCTGCCGCCCGGCGTGGAGTGGCGGTTCCGCATCCCCAGCACCGCCACGATGACCGGTACCTTGTCGAGGTTCAGGGCGAGGTCCCGCACGCTGTTCAGGGAGAGGCGCTGGTTGCGCGGCAGCCTGGCGATATCTTCCGGCGCGCCGAACCGCGCGGAGTAGCGCGCCCAGCCCTCCGCCGCCCACTCCCGCAGCTGCGCTTTCACTTTCGCGTCCCGGATGATGATGAATCGCCAGTCCTGGGCATTCTGGCCGGAAGAGGCGCGGATCGCGGCGTCGAACAGCTGGAACAGCACTTCATCGGGCACCGGGTCCGGCTTGAAGCGCCGCAGGGCGCGCGTGCTGTACATCGTCTGGAAAAGGCCGGGATCGTGCACCACGCGAGGGACTATAGCAGGGGCGCGGCGTTCGGGGCCGTTCGGGCCATGCGTCTGGCCCTTTCGGCTCAATCCGGCCGGCGTACGACCTGCCATGATCCTCGACTGGCGAATCGGACCACCTGAACAAGCGCAACCACGCCAACTCCTGGTGGACGAACATCGCCCGGCCGGCTGCTCAGCGCCCACGCAAGACAGGAAAGGAGTGATCAACATGACCAGCCTGATCAAGCGCAACCCCTTCGATGACATTGCGGCCCTCTGGCCGCGCGACCTCTTCAACCGGGACTTCTTCGGCGCGCTCAGGCCCGACGGGAGCCTGGGCCTGAGCTGGAGCCCCCGCTGCGACATCTCCGAGAACGACAAGGAAGTCGTCGTCCATGCCGAGCTGCCCGGCGTCGCCCCGGAGGACATGAGCGTCACCGTCAAGGACGGGATCCTCACCGTCAGCGGCGAGAAGCGCTCCGAGATGAAGAAGGAGAACGGCGGCGCCTACACGGAGCGCTTCTTCGGCTCCTTCGAACGCAGCCTGACGCTTCCCGCCAACGTCGATGAGGAGCACATCGAGGCGACCCTGAAGAACGGCGTCCTCGAGGTGCACCTGCCGAAGGTCGAAAAGGCGGAACCGCAGCCACGCAAGATCGAGATCCACACCGCCTGACGAAGATTTCGCCGGCCGGGCGCACATTTGCCCGAATGGACACTCAGGCGCGGGCGAACGGCCATACCGCCACCCGCGCCTGTGCCCAACCTATGCGAGTGCCCTCTGAAAGGACCATCTCTCTCCATTTCACCGATGTAAGCCTTGCCAACGCTCTCCGCGACCGTATCGCCGCGGACGCGCCCGATCGGCGCATCGTCGTCGTCGATGACCTGGTGCAGAGTGTCCGCGCCTGCGGGACGCTTGTGACATCGACCACGCAGTGCTCCCCGGCGGAGTGTGCCGGCCTGGCGGAGGCTGGCATGCACGTCATCGTCCTGGCTGCCGTGCCGAGCGAGTTCCAGAAGGGGCTCTACGAGAGCGCCGGCGCGGCCGCCTACCTTCCGATGACGCTGGACCTCGCGCCCCTCATCGCCGCCATCAAACGGGTGGATCCGGGCGGATCGCCGTGACTAGGCTGTGCGCGTCGCCCCGCACTCCTTGAGGCGCGCGATCTCGTCCCACGTATAGCCCGCTTCGAGCAGGATCTCTTCCGTATCGAAGCCCAGGATCGGGCCGGCCTTCTCCACCCGGGGCGGCGTCGCGCTCATCCGGATCGGTGCGCCCGGCACCCGCATCGGCCCAAGGTGAGGGGTGTTGATGTTCACCAGGTAATCGTTTGCCCAGTATTGCGGGTGGGCCGCCATGCCCGCGTAGTCGAGCACCGGCGCGTGCGGGACTCCCGCCGCGGCCAGCGGCTCCAGCCACTCCTCCATCGGACGCTTCCGGAAGATCCGGTCGAGCTCCTCCACCAGCGCGTCTTTGTTTTCGGCGCGGCCGCGCGGGCGCGCGAACCGGGGATTGTCCTTCAGCGAGGGCTCGCCGAGCGCGTCGCAAAGAAGCACCCAGTACTTCTGGTCCTGGGCCGCGATGGCGATGTGCCGGCCATCGGCGCATTCGTAGTTCGTGTACGTCGCGGCGCGCCGGCGTTCGAACCCCACCTGCCGCCCGGTGCGCAGGAACTCCATGATCTGCTTCGATTGCATGGCCACCATCCCGCCGATGAGCGAGCCATCGATGTGCTGCCCGATGCCGTCCCGCTGGCGGACGAAGAGCGCGGTGGAAATTCCAAAGGCCAGGAGCATCGCCCCGATCTGGTCCGCGAAGCCGCCGGTCAGGGCCTGCGGCTCGCCGCCCGGGCCCTCTCCCTGCTCGTACATTACCCCGCTCAGCGCCTGGGCCACGTGGTCGTATCCTGGCCGCCCTGCCCAGGGGCCCTTCCTGCCCCAGGCCGAGGCCGACGCGAGGATGATGTCCTCGCGCAGTCCCCGCAGGTCGTCGTAGCCGAGGCCCATCGCCTCGATCACGCCGGGCCGGAAGTTCTCCACCACCACATCGCAGGAAGGGACGAGCCGGCGCACGACCTCGATCGCCTCCGGCACGCGCAGGTCCAGCGTGATGCTGCGCTTGCCCCGGTTGTGCCCTTCGAAGTACGACGAGAACCCGTCGGGGCCAAGCCCATTCTGGCGGCCCTGCTCGCCGCCCGGCGGCTCGACCTTTATGACTTCGGCGCCCATGTCGCACAGGAGCATCGTCGCAAACGGGCCCTGCTGCGCGCGGGTGAAATCGAGGATGCGGACGCCTTCGAGGGCGGGCCTGCCGGCCGGCATGCGCACTCCGGGAGCGCGGCGGCGCTCGCGCGAGAGTCTACAACCTCGGCCCGGCGCCAGTCAGAGGAACAGCGTCCCCTCCGCCACTTTGACCACCCCGCCCCCCACATGGACAGAGCTGATCGCGTCGCGTGTCCCTGTGACATCGACCTCGATGTCGCTCGGGCGCCCCATCTCGTAACCCTGTTGCAGGCGGATACGGCCGGGCGGGCAGACACCTTGCTCCACCAAATACCCGCCGAGCGGGCCCGCCGCGCTCCCGGTTGCGGGGTCTTCCAGCGGCGCGCCATTGACCAGGAAGAACATCCGGCCGCGGACATCGCTGCTTGCGTCACCCTCCACCGAGAAGGCGTACACGGCCTGGTGGAAGGCGCCCCGGAAGTACGCGTGCATCGCGTTCGCGTCGGCACGCGCGGCCGCCACATCGTGCCGGTCGCGAAGCGGCACGTACAGGTAGTCGACCCCGGCCGAGCCGTTCAGGATCGGCAGCGAGGGATGCAGCGCTTCTTCGCCAAGCGACACCAGCGCGGCGGCCTGCGCGCGGGTGATCTCCGCCGGCCAGAAGTTCGGCACCCGCTGCTGCATCCGGGCGGTACCGCGCATCGCATCCGTTACCTCGACCGTCACCGGTGTGGGCCCGACGCCCAGTTCGAACACGAGCGACTCCTTGCCCCGCTCCGCGCCCAGCACAAAGGCCGTGCCCACCGTCGGATGGCCGGCCATCGGCAGTTCCTGGCCCGGGGTGAAGATGCGGACGCGCGCATCGTGTGCCGGGTCCGTGGGCGGCAGGACGAACGTCGTCTCCGAGAAGTTCATCTCCCGGGCGATGGCCTGCATCGTCTTCTCGGCGATGCCTTCCGCTTCGGGGAAGACGGCCAGCTGGTTCCCGCCGAATGGCTGGTTGGTGAAGACGTCGACCTGGACAAACCGGTATTCGCGCATCGCCCGAGTGTAGAGAAAAGGCCGCCCGGGCGAACGGGCCAATGGACTGGCCCTATACTGCCCGCGTGACAACCATTGAACCCGTCGAGGGCCCCGTTTCGGTGATCGTCGTTTCCGACTTCGTCTGCCCCTGGTGCTACATCGGGCTCGTCGCGGTGGAGCGCCTGCAGCGCGAGTACGACGTGGAAGTCCACCACGCCCCCTACTTCCTCGACCCGGCAACGCCGCCCGAAGGCAAGCCGCGCAAGCCGCAGATGCACCCGGATGACCCTCCCTCGCGCATCGAGGCCATGGGAGCGGAACTCGGCCTCAAGTTCGCCCGCGGCCGCACCTGGACTTCGAACTCCCACCTCGCCCTGCAGGCCGCGGAGTTCGCCGCGGAAACCCCCCATGTCGAGCCCTTCTTCCGGGCGATGTTCAAGGCGTACTTCGAGGACCTGGAGGACATCGGGAAGGTCGACACCGTCGTGCGTGTCGGCGAAAGCGTGGGCCTCGATGGTGGCGCCCTCCGGCGGGCCCTCGAATCCGGCGAATTCCGCGCCCGGGTAGATTCGGGCATCGAGTGGGCGCGCAGGGCGGGCGTCACCGGGGTCCCGACGTACATCATCGACAACCGCTGGGCGGTGGTGGGCGCGCAGGACTACCCCGTCTTCGAATCACTCATGAGAAAGCTCGGCAAGGAACCGAAACCTGCCGTCTAGCGTCCGCCCGTGGGCCGCGGCTGGGCCGCCCTCGGTGCGGCCGCGGTGCGCCCCTGCGGCGCCGGGCGCCGGAAGGCGGCCAGGGCGACAAACAGGTTGACCACGGCCGCGAGCGCAACCAGCCAGAGCAATGCCCGCATGCCATCCATCGCCGGGTCCGACCCGAGGACGCCCGCCATCATCGCCGCCCCCGCCACCGAGCCGACGTAGCGCATCATCGACTGCGTGCCCGCGGCCGTCCCGGCGATCTCCGTCCCCCACGCGCGGAGGCTGGCAAGCCCGGCGCCGGAAGAACTGAACGACATCGCCACCCCGATCGCGCCGAGCGGGACCGCCACAACCCACGGCGGAAGGTGTCCGGCAATCGCCGCCAGCGTCGCCGAGGCCACGACCAGCAGGCCGGCGCCGAACAGCATCGGGCGGCGGTAGCCGATCCGGTCGGCGAGCCCACCGGAAAACGGCGAGACCACTACCGAAGCCACACTGAGCGAGAAGAGCAGGATGCCGATCGCCGCCTCGCCGACTCCGCGCAACTCGTCCAGGTAGAGCGGCATCGCCAGCAGCACCGTGTACATGACGAGGTTCGTGAGCGCCGTGCTGGACGCGGCGATCGCGTAGTCGAAGCTGGTGAACAGCCGCAGCTCGACCACGCCGCGCCCGCGCGACCGGTACAGGAGGCCGTAGCCCAGCAGCGCCAGCGGCAGCACGGCCGCCGCTCCCGCGATAAGCGCCGGGTCGTCGAAGCGGGCAGCGTTCCCCAGGATGGCCAGACCACCGAAGCCCGCGAGGAGCACGAACAACGAGGGCCCGTCGATCCCCGCTACGGCGCGCCTCGCAGCATCCCGCGGGAGTGTGAAAACCAGGAACGCTGTGAAGATCGCCGCGGGCACGTTGATCAGGAACATCCACCGCCAGCCGGCCGCTGCCACAACCAGGCCGCCGACGACCGGGCCCATGGCCGCGCCGGCGGAGATGGCGGCCCCGTTGTAGCCCATCGAACGCCCGAGGACGTCTTCATCGATATGACTGCGCAGGTACGCCGTGCAGTTCGGCATGATCATCGCGGCGGCAAACCCCTGGAACACCCGCGCCAGCATTAACATCCAGAACGCCCAGGCCCCCGCCGCCGCAAGCGACGACACGAAAAGCACCGCCAGCCCGGCAAGGATCATCCGCCGGTGGCCGAGTGCGTCCCCGAGTTTGCCCGCCACCGGCTGGCTCACCGCCACAGCCACGAGGTAGACGCTCACCAGCAACGCCAGCAGCCCCACCCCGACTTCGAAGTCGTCGCGGATGCGCGGCAGGGCGACGGCCACCATGCTCGAGTTCAACGGGGCGAAGAAGCCCGCGGACGCAGTCGATGCGATGATGCGGCGCGGGCTCAAGGGCGCCCGGCCCGGGAGGACGGCATGAACGGAAGATTAACAGCCCGCCGCCCTGTGGAGGGCCCTACTCGAATTCCGGCGTCCGGTAGAACGGGAACAGGTCCGGCAGTTCTCGCGCCACGCTCATCTTGAACGCGGGCTTCCGCTTCTCCAGGAACGAAGCCACACCCTCCGCGACATCCGGGCTCTGACCCATGAAGAGGATGCCGCGGGAATCGGCCATGTGCGCCTTCATCGGGTGGTCCGCCACAAGGCCCCGCCACATCAGCTGCCGGCACAGCGCCACCGAGACCGGCGCCGTGTTGTCGGCGATCTCCCGCGCGAGGGCCTGCGCGGCAGGCAGCAGGGCGTCGGGGGCATGCACGCTCCGCACCAGCCCGCCCGCGAGCGCCTCCTGCGCGCCGAAGACGCGCCCGGTCGAAACCCACTCCATCGCCTGCGAAATGCCCACGATGCGCGGCAGGAACCATGAACTGCACGCTTCTGGCACGATCCCGCGGCGGGAGAACACGAACCCCATCCGTGCGTTCTCAGAGGCCATGCGCACGTCCATCGCCAGCGTCATGGTGATCCCGACGCCGACCGCCGGCCCGTTGATCGCGGCGATGATCGGCTTCTTCAGTTCGAAGATCCGCAGCGTCACCTGGCCGCCGCCGTCCCGGTAGTTACGGATGTCGGTGTCCTGGCCCCGCGCGGCAGCGTTGAACGTGCTGGGCCCGCCGGAAAGGTCCGCTCCCGCACAAAAGCCACGCCCTCGGCCGGTGACGATGATGGCGCGGACCGCGTCGTCGGCATCGGCGCGGTCGAACGCGTCGATGAGTTCGCGCTGCATGGTGCCCGTAAAGGCGTTCAGTTGTTCCGGGCGGTCGAGCGTGAGCGTCAGCACGCCGTCCTCGAGGTCATAGGCAATCTGTTCGTAGGGCATGCGCGCGATTGTCGGCGCGGCGGCCGCCCCTGTCGACCGGCGGGGTGGCCGCAGGCGTCTTCGCAAGGTGCTATCGTGCGCGCTATCAGCAGTCGATTCTGGAGGCCGCCTATGGCTTCTTCCTTCATCCCCGTCGACTCCGTCCGCGAGCCCACCGACTTCGGCGACCGCGAGTACCCCGGCGCCCTCGTGAACGTGACCAACGTGTGTAACCTCTCGTGCACGCACTGTTTCGTCTTCCGCGCCGACAACCCGAACAAGCCGAAAGACAAGATGGACGACGCGACCATGCTCGCCCAGCTCGAAAAGCTCCGCGACCGGCACCACATCAAGTCCATGCTCTTCATGGGCGGCGAGCCAATGATCCGCAAGGACCTGGTCCTCCAGGCGATGCCTCTGTTCGAGCGCTCCTCCATCGTGACGAACGGCACCTACGGCATCCCCAGCGTTCCCGGCCACCTGGTGACCGTTTCCCTCGATGGCCCGAGGGAGTTGAACGACCCGATCCGCGGTGAGGGCGTCTTCGACAAAGTGAAGAAGGCCGTCTTCGAGCGCGACCCCAACGACGGCACAACCGTGATGCTCCAGATGACCGTCACCGCCCAGAACGCCGAAGGCATCGAAGCGTTCGTGGAGGAAGTGAAGGACTGGCCCGTGACGGGCATCGCCTTCACGTTCTACGTGCCCTACGAAGGCGACGACAGCGGCCTCGGCTGGCCGGATCTCCGCGACCGCGACCCGGTCATCGACCGCGTTATCGCGGTGAAGCGCAAGTATCCCGACCGCGTGAAGTCCAACATCGGCGCTCTGGAACTGATGAAAAGCGACCGCTGCCTTGAGGTCACCGGCGAGCACGGCGAAACCTGCGGCCTGAAGAACAACATGCTCCCGCTCTACATGGGCGAAGGCGGCAACTTCGAGCGCACGTACTGCTGCTACGGAAACAACGTCGACTGCACGCGCTGCGGCGCCTACGGCGTCTTCAACGGCTACTACCACCGGATGCGAGGGACTCCCGAGGAGCTGTGAGCGCCCGTCCGCCTACACCGAAATCCCGTACAAACGCAGCGCGTCCTTTTTCAGTTCCGCCTGGAAGTCCGGGTGCGCCACCGAAATCAGCTCGCCGATCCGCTGCCGGATCGACTTGCCGCGCAGTTTCGCGATGCCCTGCTCCGTGACCACGTAGTCGACGAACCCCCGGTGCACCGTCTGCACCGTCCCCGGCGGGTGGCCGCCGACAATGCGGGTGGCGCGCGCGCCGTTCACAATCGAACTCGAGGGCAGCACGATCACCGAACCGCCTGCAGCCGTCGAAGCACCCACCGCGAACGCAGCCTGGCCGCCCGTCCCGCTGAACAGGTTCGGCCCCTGCGTTTCCGATGAGACGTTTCCCGTCAGGTCGACCGCCATCGCGTTGTTCACCGCGACGAAGTTCTCGATCTGGAGCAGCAGCCGCAGGTCGTCGGTGTGGGTGAAATCGTAAAGCTCGTACACCGGGTTTCCGTCGATCCGGGCGAGGTCCTCCGGGGGCACCTGGCCCACGGCGCTGGCGACGACTTTCCCGACGTGGTGCGGCTTGTTCCGCCCGGTGATGACCCCTTTGTCGACGAGGTCCGGGATGCCGCCGGGCAGCAGTTCGGTATGCACCCCGAGGTCGTGGCGTTCCTCCAGGAACGCGGGCAGCGCCGCCGAAACGTCGCCGATCCCGAACTGCAGCGTGCAGCCGTCGTACACAATCTCGTTCGCGACGAGCGTGCAGATGACCTGTGCGGCCATCTCCGTCTCTTCGCTGCGCGGCGGGATGGGCGCAACCGCTGGCGGCAGGGTGTACTCGATCACCTTCTCGAACTTCGAGATGTGGATGCGGTTGTCCCCGCCCGTCCGGATGAAGTTCTCGTGCACCTCACCGATGAGCCGGCCAGCGACTTTAGCTACCGTTGGCCCGAAGAACACGCCGCTCCCGAACGAGCACCAGCCCTCCTCGTCCGGTGGAGAGATTGGGATCATCGCCACGTCAATCCGGTCGATGCCGGGCGGCATCACGCCCTCGCGGAACTGGGCGACGGGGATGTACTCCATGCGCCCCTCGCGCACCGCGCCGCGATCCAGCGGGCTCGCGTAGGCCGTCACGATCTTGAAATTGGCCAGGTTCTCGGGCGTATCCCACTTGAACGGCGTCAGGAACGACACGATGGTCACGTCCTTCAGCTCGGGCCCGCGCGCGGAAAGCGCCATGCAGAGCTGCGGCGGCACCGAAGTCCACCCACCGCCCCAGACCATGTCGCCGTCCTTGATCACGGAGACGGCTTCCTCCGGCGAAACGAGTTTGTCGCCAAGCCGCGCACGCCAGTCAGTGGTTACCTGTGTCATCGGTGGCACCCCCTTCCGGGTCAACGGCGAAGTTGTACATCCAGTTGCGGGGCGTTTACAAGAATGGCTTTTTTTTTCGCTGCGGAACCGCTTAGGCTCGCCGCTCGTCTGAACGCTCAGGGAAGGGGTGATTCATGAACTTGACGACTCTGTTGCTCGTTGCCGGGGGCGCGCTCGCGGTGGGCGCCGCCGGGATCGGAACCGTTTCTGTCCTTTCTACGGCGGGTCCGCTTGCACAGCCCGGCCCCCCAACGGTCGTGATGGAATCCCCGACCTCGCAAATGCCGCCTACACCCACGCCACCCCCGGCCCGCGACGCCGTGGTTGCGACCATCGCCGGCGGCCCGGCATTGAAGGGCCCCAGCACTGACGGCCCGCCAGATGTCGCGAGGTTCGGCGAACCAGGAGGAGTGGCGCTCGGGACGGACGGTTCGATTTACGTGGCAGACTTCGCCAACCGCGTGATTCTCCGCATCGACTCCTCTGGGAACACCGAGCGCATCGCGGGCTCCGGTGGGGAAGGGACCGCCGACGGTCCGGCGCTGTCGGCTCAGTTCACCGGTCCCACCTGGCTCGCAGTGGACTCGAAGGGAACCATCTATGTGTCCGATGGGGTCGCTCACCGCATTCGGAAAGTGGAGGCCGGAGTTGTGACGACTCTGGCGGGCGGTGGACCCGTAGGCCTCTCCGAAGGGTCTTTCAGCGAAGGGACTGGGGCGGACGCCCGCTTTGACGCTGCGGCCGGGTTGGCCATTGATGCCCTCGGGAACCTGATCGTCGCCGACTACAACAACAATCGGATCAGGCGGGTCACTCCATCCGGCGAAGTTACGACGATCGCGGGGACTGGGGAGTCTGGTCACGCGGACGGCCCCGCGTTAGAAGCGAAGTTCAACTTTCCGGCCGCTGTTGCTCTGGGTCCTGACGGGAGCATCTACGTGACGGAACACGGTAACAACGACATTCGGCGGATTACCCCCGACGGTCAGGTGGAGACGGTGCTCCCTTACGAGTATGAGCGGCTTCATCATCCCTCGGGAATCGCTGTTGCTTCCGACGGCACGATTTACCTCGCGGATACTGGCGGTGCCCGGCTGCTCGAACTCGGGATTGATGGGTCCTTCCGAGTCGTGGCTGGGACGGGCAGTCCGGGTTTCGCCGATGGCCCGGGCCGAACCGCCCAGTTAGACACACCGGCACAACTTGAATGGGTTGCGCCCGGGACGCTGTTCTTCGCCGACAAGGCAAACGCCGCAGTTAGAAAGGTTGACCTTCGATGAAACCACTTCCCCAGCGTCGGTCTCTAGCGTTGGGTCTCGCTGCTGTAATGCTGCTGGCTGCGGCGGTGAGCCTCAGCCTTGGCGTAGGGCGGGATGCAGCCTGGGCAGGGCATTCAGAGTCCTACATGGTTCCGGGCATGCCTTATGACGGGTCGTGGGGATATCGCACAGCCGGATGTGGAGGATCATCCGGATACGATTCCACAACGGTTCCCTCCGCACACCATCGGCCCGGCGGCGGTCACTTCGGAGTGGACTACTACGGCTGCCCGGGCACTATCGGTCGCTTCTACGCTTGGAACTGGGGTAGCGGGAACGGATATGGGCTGGTGGGCGAGAAGAAGGGATCATGCGCAGACACTCAGGTTTGGCGCGGCCATCATTACAGGATTGACCTCTACAATGGAGAAGGAAATCGCGCCGACTACCGGACGCTCCACGTGGATGACGTGGGATTCGCAGATGGGTACTTTTGGGGTGCCTTCGGCAACCCGCCGTACCAGCTGTATCAAAATCAGGCCATCTACTGGGGCACACTGATAGGTTGGACCAAGCAATACGCCTGGAACACGTGCTATCAGGTCAACAATGCTCGGGGAACCCACTGGCACCTGGAGCTCGCTAACGACTCATCGGTCGGGCATTATGCTTGCTTCTATTCACGACCGGCCGCTACTCAGATGTGGGCCTCGGACTACCTTGGCATTGGCGGTGCGAACGTGATGACTGTAAACACTGCCTGTCCATAGCCACCAGGGCCGCTCAGGCGCCCCCGAACTATCCCGCCGCTGCCGCCACCGGCTCCCAGCCCGGCACGAACTTCCGCCACTCTTCTTGCGTACCGAGGTACGGCCAAAAGGCGTGATACACAGACACCCGCGGCATGTGTGGCTGGTGGATCATCGTCATCCGCGCTTCCTGCGGAGTCCGCCCGGCCTTCTTGTGGTTGCACGGCTTGCAGGCGCTCACCAGGTTCTCCCACGTGTGCGGCCCGCCCCGGTGGCGCGGGAGCACATGGTCCAGCGTCAGGTCCCGCGTCTGGCGGCCGCAGTACACGCACTGCCACCCGTCGCGCAGGAAGATCTCCTTGCGCGTCAGGCGGACCTTCGGCCGCGGCCGCTTGATCATGTGCACGAGGCGGATGACCGAGGGCAGGACGAACGTCGTGCTGGCGGTGTGAAAGGCTTCGCGGGCGGACTCCAGGATTTCCGCTTTGCCGCGGAGCACAAGGACGATCGCGCGCCGCACGTTGCACACATTGAGCGGCTCGTAATTCTGGTTCAGCACGAGTACGGATGACGCATCCATGCCGACAGCCCGCCTTTGCGCGATCGTAGCAAAGGCGAAAGCGGCTGCGCAATTTCCTTCGTTAACGGATCACGCGCCTTAAGCCGTGCTCACCTGCGCCACATCGACTCCCCCGGGCGCGTCCAGCCGCACGTGCAACTGGTTGCCGGGCTCATACTGCTCCGAAACCGGGATCACCACTTCCGTCCATTTCCCGGCCGGGGCATCGAACTTCGTGCTGCCAAGGTGCACCAGGTCGCCGCCGTTGTCGTGCCAGCACTGCGCCTCGCCTTTGCCGTCCGCGAGTAGCACGGTTGCCGACGTGACGCGCTCCGGGTTCACCAGGTAGATGTCGCCCACATCGCTCGAACGGCGGTACCGCCGGCCTTCAGGCCCAGTCTTCAGTTCGCCCCAGCCCATCGCCGTGTGGATCACGTCGTTCTCGCCGAACACGACTTGCGAATGGCCCGGCGCCATGTAAAAGGCCAGGTGCCCCCCGTCGAACAGCCGCTCGGGGAAGAACCAGCGGAACGGCTGTTCCGTCTTCCGTGCCCGCACGAACAGGTGGTAGCGGTAGTGCCCCTTCGTCACACGGGAGACCACGTTGTTCATCAGCCAGCGGAACGCCCTGCGGTTGCGCGACTTCGACCCGTAGATGTCGATGTCCTCCATCCGGTCGATGGAGTAGCCGCACCCTTCGAGCAGTTCGCGCAGCTCGGAGTAGGTGTACTCGCGAGAGTGGCGCGACCCCTTCAGCGGCGCGCCGAGGTGGTACGGGTCGTAGATGTTCCGCCCTGCGAGGAAGTTCGCGATCGAATCCGCGCGGCTCGCGTTCGGGGTGGAGAGCACGAGCGCGCCGCCGGGCTTCAGGACCCGGTGGATCTCGGCGAGCGTGTGCACGGGATTCTCGGTCAGGTGCTCGATCACCTCGCACCAGGTCACCAGGTCGAAGCTGTTGTTGGGATACGGGAACCGGTCCTTCTCCGCGTCGAAGCACGTGCAACGGAACGTATACCGCTCGCCGAACTCCGGGCTTTCGAGCGTCTGTTCGATTTCCGGCCGGCCGTCCGCCGCGAACCCCGTGAGCGACAGGTCATAGTTCCGGAACCGCTGCAGCAGCAGCGTGATATGGAATGGCGGGCTGCCGAGTTCCAGAGCCTTCCCGCGCTCCTTCGGGTTCGGCACATACGCCAGCACCTGCCGCCAGAGCGGCAGTCCCCCGTCTACCAGTACCTTGTGCACCACCTCGTTCCGGTACGGCCAGCGAAAGCTCAACAGGTAGCGCGAGAGCGCGGCAGGGTCGCGTTCCGAGACGGTCCGCGGGGCGGTGGGTGTTGCCATGCGCCCGCGATGATACGGGAGGCCCCGCCGTTCGATCTTCTCCCGCCGCCGCGCCACAATGCGCGCCCATCCCCCGCCGGAGCACCCCATGCGCCCGATGACTCCCGAGGACCTGTACACAATTCGCTGGCTGGGCGAAGCCGAGATCTCTCCGGACGGCGCATCCGTCGCCTTCGTCGTCACCGCCATGGACCGCGAGACCGACGGCTACCGCTCCGCGATCTGGCTGGTCGATACGAGCGGAGGCGAGCCCCGGCAGTTCACCGCGGGCACGAAGCGCGACACTTCGCCTCGCTGGTCGCCGGATGGCACGCAGATCGCGTTTCTTTCGGAGCGTGGCGAAGACAAGCCGCAGATCGCGCTTATCCCGGCGGGCGGCGGCGAATCTCGGCTGCTCACGAAGCTCCCGCTCGGCGCAGGTGTGCCCGTGTGGTCGCCCGACGGCTCGAAACTCGCCTTCAGCGCGAAAACGGGCACGCCCCCGGACCCCGACCCGAAGAAGGCGAAGCCCTACCGCCGCATCACCACCATGAAGTACCGCCTGAACGGCCAGGGCTTCACCTACGACCAGCGCCGGCACATCTTTGTGCTCGACATCGCTTCCGGCGAGTGCCGCCAGGTCACCGATGGCGATTGGGACGACACGCAGCCCGCGTGGTCGCCGGACGGCTCGCAGATCGCGTTCGTCTCGGCGCGCCACGAAGAGCGCGAATTCGATAGCGCGAGCGACATCTGGCTCGTCCCGGCGGCCGGCGGCGACGCGCGCCAGGTCACCCGCACGAAAGGCGCACGTGGGGCACCGTCATTCTCCCCCGACGGGACCAGGATCGCGCACATCCACCACCCCGACTGGCCCTCGAATGGGCTGCTCACCCTCGTCGACCTCGCCACCGGGCAAGAGACCGGCGCCTCGGGCGGGCTCGACCGCGAGATGGGGGCTGGCTCGCTCCCCGGCGCAGTCGCCCAGCCCCGCTGGCTCCCGGGTGGCGGCATCCTCACCATCGCCCAGGACCGCGGCGAGGCCGCCATCTGGGTCGGCGGCGGCCCCGCTGATGGCCGCTGGGTTGGCCGCGAGCGTTCCATCGCGAACTGGTACTCCGTCGACCGCGCCGGCCTCCGGGCGGCGCTCATCTCGACGACCCAGGCCTCGCCCGCGGAGGTGTCGGTCGTCAACCTCGAATCCGGCGCCCGCACCCAACTCACCGACCTGAACCGCGCCTGGAAGTCGGAAGTCGCGCTCGGCCAGGCCGAGAAGTTCGTGGTCGCCGGCGAAGGCGGGGTCGAAGTCGACTGCTGGCTGATGAAGCCGCACGGCTTCGAAGAGGGGAAGATGTACCCGCTCCTCCTCAACGTCCATGGCGGCCCCTTCGGCCAGTACGGCGAAACCTTCTTCGATGAGTTCCAGGTCTACGCCGGCGCCGGCTACGGCGTCGTCTTCTGCAACCCCCGCGGCAGTTCCGGGCAGGACACCGCCTTCGCCCGGGCCCTCGTCGGTGACATGGGCGGCCCCGACTTCCACGACGTGATGGCCGCCTTCGATGCCGCCCTCGAACGCGCCCCCTGGGCCGACCGCGAACGCCTCGGCATCATGGGCGGCTCCTACGGCGGCTTCATGACCTCGTGGGCGATCGGCCACACAAACCGTTTCAAGGCCGCGATCAGCGAGCGCGCCGTCAACGACTGGTTCTCCATGCAGGGGGCCAGCGACATCGGCGGCACCTTCAATCGCCAGTACCTCGGCCCCGATGCCACCATCCAGGACAACCTCGAGGCGGTCCTCCGCCAGTCGCCTCTGACGTACGCGAAGAACATCGAGACGCCGGTGCTCATCCTTCATTCCGAGGTGGACCTGCGCTGTCCCATCTCCCAGGCCGAGCAGCTGTTCGTGGTCCTGAAGCAGCGCCGCAAGGATGTGGAGTTCGTCCGCTTCCCGGACGAAGACCACGAGCTCTCCCGCAGCGGCCGCCCGAGCCATCGCGTGGACAGATTCAACGTGATCCTGGACTACTGGGCTCGAAAGTTGTGATGCAGAGGGCCGCCGCCGTGCATACTGGTGGCAATGGCGGCCCTCCCTCGCGAGACCACGGTAACTCTTCGCGACGGCCGCAAGGCCCGGATCCGCCCGATCGTGCCCGATGATGCGCCGCGCCTGCGGGCCTTCCACGACCGGCTGTCCCTCAACACCACGCGCCTCCGCTTCTTCACCCCCATGCGCCACCTCTCCGAGGAGTTCGCCAGGCATCTCTGCACCGTGGACTACGACAAGCGCTGCGCCTTCGTCCTCAGCTTCCCCGGGGACGACGAGATTCACGGAGTCGGCCGCTACGAGTGGGAATCGCCCCACTCAGCCGAGGTCGCGTTCGTGGTCGAAGACTCCCTCCAGGGGCTCGGGATCGGCAAGCTGCTCCTCGACCGGCTGGTCGAGCACGGGCGGCGCCAGGGGTTCGAACGGTTCACGGCCGTCGTCCTCTGCGAGAACGACTCGATGCTCTCGCTCTTCCGCGAGACCGATTACGCGCCCGAAATCACCATGCAGGGTGCGCTCGCCTTCGTGAAGCTCGACATCAGCAAGGTGAAGGCCCCACGCGGACTTTGAGCGGTTCGACAAACCCCCGCCTCCACCCCAAAATCGCCCCGCTATGAAGGACTACTTCGACATCCTCACCCTGAAGAACGAGCGCCACGGCATCATCCAGCTCAACCGCCCCGAGAAGATGAACGCCCTCAGCCACAACCTCCGCGCCGAGCTCTTCGATGCCCTCAAAGAGTTCGAGATGGACCCCGAAGTCAAGGTCATCATCATCCGCGGCTCCGGCCGCGCCTTCAGCGCCGGATACGACCTCAGCGGCATCTCCCAGACCCAGGACGACCGCGACTACGTCGAAAAGCGCAGCGGCCTCCCCAACGTCGGTCCTATCCATCCCGGCCAGGGCCAGTGGCCCCAGCACCTCCTCAGCGGCTACTGGCAGATCTGGGAGTGCACCAAGCCCGTCATCGCCCAGGTCCACGGCTACTGCCTCGCCGGAGGCACCGAACTCGCGACCATGTGCGACCTCATGTTCGTCGCCGAAGACGCCATCATCGGCTACCCGCCCGTCCGCGCCATGACCCCGGTGGACATCATCTACCACCCCTGGCACATGCATCAGAAGAAGGTCCGCGAACTCCTCTACACCGGCGACAGCGTGACCGGGAAAGAGGCCGTGGAGATCGGTTGGGCAAACCGCGCCGTCCCGGTCGAAAAGCTCTGCGAAGCCACCGAAAGCTTTGCCGAGCGCATCGCCCACATCGATTCAGCCATGCTCCAGATGACCAAGCGCCAGGTGAACCGCGTCTACGAAATCATGGGCATGCGCACCTCCATGCAGGTCGGCGGCGACATCCAGGAGCTTGGCCGCGTGCGGCCCGGCGGCCAAATGTTCGGCCAGATCGCACGGGAAAAGGGCCTGAAGGCCGCGCTCGACTGGCGCGATAGCCCGTTCCAGGACTACGCCAGCGCCCCCGCCGGCTCGCCGAAGCCGAGCGGCGCCGCCTGGTAAGGAGGCTCAGTCTTCGAGCAAACGGTCCGAGATGATCCGAAGCTGGATCTCCGAGGTCCCCTCGAAGATCTTTGTGAGCCGTGCGTCACGCCAGTACCGCTCGATCGGCAGGTCCGTCGTGTAGCCGTACCCGCCGTGGATCTGGAGCGCTTCGCTCGTCACGCGCTCGGCCATTTCGCTCGCGAACCACTTGGCCATGCCGGCCTCCTTGTCGCAGCGCCGGCGCGAGTCGAGCTCTTCGGAGACGAAGTAGGTGAGCTGCCGCGCGGCTTCGATCTCCGCCGCCATCTGCGCGATCTTGAAGCGGATAGCCTGGAACTCCCCGATCGGCCGCCCGAACTGCTTGCGGTTCTTGGCGTACTGGATCGAGTCCTCCATTGCTCCTCGCGCCAGGCCCACGGCCCGCGCCGCCGTATGCGCGCGTGCCGCTTCCAGCCCGGAAACGGTCGCATGGAAGCCGCGGCCCTCGCCCCGCAGCTGCAGGGCGCGCGTGCCGTCGAAGTGCAGTTCCCACGTCTTCCAGCCGTGGTAGCCGATCTTGTTCACGGGCGTGCCCGTACACCCTTCGGGCAGCTGCCCGCGGGGCTTTTCGATGAAGAACGTCGATGTGCCCCGGTGGCGCGTCTTGTAGTCGGTGATTGGCTCGGTGCGCGCCAGCACCGAGATGTAGTCGGCCCCATCCGCAAACGTGCACCACATCTTCGTGCCGTGGAGGGTGTACCAGCCCGGCTCGTCCGTCGGTTCCGCCCGGCAGCTGATCGAGCCAAGGTCGGACCCCGCATCCGGTTCCGAAAGCGCGGCCGCCCCGAGGAAGTCGCCCCGGGCCATCCGCCCCAGGTACGTCTTGCGCTGCTCCTCGGTGAACACCGCCGTGCCGAAAAAACCGTTCCCGCGCGCGATGATGCTGGCCACGCTCATCCATGCGCGCGCCAGCTCCTCCGTGACGAGCACGTACTCGAAGACCCCGAGCCCCAGTCCGCCGTACTCCTCCGGGATGCGGATCCCGAAGTACCCGAGCTCGCCCATCTTGTCCCGCAGTTCCATCGGGATCTCGCCCTTGATCGGGTCCAGCCTGTTTGCGACCGGCAGGACTTCCTTCATCGCGAATTCCCGCGCGCTCTGCTGGATCATGCGCCGCGCTTCGGTCATGTACGTCATTGGCGGGCCCTCCCCTTGGCCACGAAGTTGGTGCGGTGAAACTCGATCACCTGCTCGCCGCGCTGGTTGTAGCCGCGGGTGTGCCAGGTCACAATCCCGGATTCCGGCCGGCTCTCCGATTCGCGCATGTCGGTCACGGTGCTCCGCGCCGTCAGCGTGTCGCCCGGGTACACCGGCGCACCGTAGACCAGGTCGTCGACGCCGAGGAAGAGCCCGCCCGCCTCGCTCAGGTCCTCCACGGAGAGGCCGAACACCGTCGTGAACACGAGCATCGGGTTCACCTGGATCGCCGGGTGCCCGTGCGCCTTCGCGAACTCCGCGTTGAAGTACAGCGGGTTATAGCTCAGCGTCAGCGACGAGAACACGCTGTTGTCGCCCTCGTTGATCGTCCGCCCCCAGTGGTGCACGAACTCCTGGCCGACCGCGAACTGCTCGAAGGTGTGGCCCTTGCGCCACTTCACCGGGTCGCTCATGCGGCGCCCACGCCCGCCGGTGCTGTGAGCGCGATCAGCTCCCGCACAGAAGGAGCCTCTGCGAAATTGCGGACGCCCTCCACCAGGCGGCCTGCCTGCGCCGCGCCGCCAACCGGGCCGGCCAGCGAGCGGAACTTCGCTTCCAGCCGATCCCACTGGGCGCGCAGATCCGCGGCGGGGATGTTCAAGTTCACTTGCTCCGCGAACGAGCGCCCGTCGTTCGTCCGCACTTCCACGCGCGTGCCGCGCTCCCAGTCGCCCTCCTGCGGGACGACGGAAACGCGGTCGCGGATCGCGACAAGGTCCCGCTCGCGCACCGCCTCGTCGGTGAATTGCTCTTCGCCCGCGCGGCCCCGTGCAAGCGCGAGCGCGGCCGTGAAGCGCAGGCTGAACTTCCCCTCCAGGGAGGTCGACGGCTCCTGGATGTTGCACATCGCCAGGTGGCCCTTCGGTACCGTCAGTTCAATCGCGGCCACATCCTCACTGCGAAGGTGGTTGGCCTCGGCGATGCGCTTCACCCCTTCGATCGTCTCATGCGTGCCGTAGCAGGCCGCGTAGTACTTGAACAGCGTGTCGCGCACGGCGTACCGCTCGCCCAGGCCCGCGATGGCGCGCTCGGCGTTCACCGTCGTCGTCTGCGTCGCGGCGAAGCCCTGCGCCGTCTCGAGGATCTCCGGGTTGGCGGTGAACCCTCGTTCGGCCATCAGCGCCGCGAAGAGGCCGTTCTGCGCCGCCTTCCCGGCGTGCAGAGGCTTGCACATCGTGCCGAAGTGGGACTTCAGCCCCGCTGCCTGCGCCCCGGCGATCCCGAGGGCCCGCTGCCAGCCGTCCTGGTCCAGCCCCAGCAGGTGCGCGCACGCCGCAGCCGCCCCGAATGTCCCCAGCGTGCCCGTCGAGTGGAAGCCGATGCTGTAGTGGGCCGGCATCACCAGCAGTCCGATCCGTGCTTCCATTTCGAAGCCCGCCACGAACGCCGCCAGCACATCCCGCCCGGTCCCGCCGCGCCATTCGGCCAGCGCGAGGAGCGCGGGCCAGACCGGCACCGACGGATGGCCGCTCATCGCGAGGACAACGTCATCGTAGTCGAGCGCGTGGGAGGCGGCCCCGTTCACGAGCGCGGCCTGCTTCGCCGTGACCCGTCCTCCTGCGCCGATGAGCGTTGCCTGGGCATTCCCGCCGTCTTCCAGCGCGTCCGCCCGGAGCATCCGCGCGAGCGGCTCGTCCGAACCGGCCAGCGTCACTCCGAGCCAGTCCAGCAGGCACTGGCGGGCAGATTCGACTGCCTCGCCGGGCAGGCTGTCGTAGCGGATGGAGCGGCAGTGTTCGGCGAGGATTGACGTAACGCGAGTTGCGGATTCGGCCATGAAGCTGACCTCCGGGAGTGTTCAGAAGCGCTGGCAGTGTACCCCAAGACCACCCCGCCTACGGAATCGACAATCGCAAATCGACAATCGAAAATCCCCACATGTGCAGGAGCATTAAGAAGCTACGCAACGCCGAACCGGCAACCACCCCCGACGACGTGCACGCTGCGGCCCTCCAGTTCGTGCGCAAGGTCAGTGGCTACCGCCAGCCGGCGAAAAAGAACGAAGACGCCTTCAACGAAGCGGTCGCGGAAGTGACCCGGGTGACCAGCGAACTGCTGGCGAAGATGGAAGCCCCGCGCTAATGGCTGGCCGCGTCCTGCAGATCAACCTCTCCCGCGGCGGTGTCCCCAAGCTCCCTGTGCCGGAAGCGACCGTCCGCGAAAGCGGCATCGAAGGCGACGGACACAACGAACCCCTGACGGTGCACGGCGGCCCCGAGCGCGCGGTCTGCCTCTTCTCCGCCGAGCGAATCGCCGCCCTGGCGGCCGAAGGCCACCCGATCGCCCCAGGCGCCACCGGCGAGAACATCACGACCGAAGGCATCGACTGGGACACCGTGACACCCGGACGCCAGCTGCGCATCGGCGACGAAGTCGTGCTCGAAGTCACTCGCTACACCACTCCCTGCACGACGATTCGCGCATCATTCAAAGACCGGGACTCGAACCGCATCCACCAGAACCTCCACCCCGGCTGGAGCCGCGTCTATGCCCGCGTCCTGAGCGGAGGGGTCATCCGTCCCGGCGACCCGATCGAGCTGGAATAGCACCGGGCTACAATCCGCGCATGGCACAGGCGTACGCCGTCCACAACCTGGAGCGGGTGTGACCACCGGTGCGGCGACGGCAATCGGGCTGTGGCTGGCCATCACCTTGCCGCTCGCCGCGCTGATCGGGACGTGGGGATGGGCCCTCCTGCGCCGGGAACGCGGTCTTGGGCGCGCACTCATCGGCTGGGCCGCCGCGCTGCCCGTGGCGCCGCCGTTGCTCACCCTGGGGACGTGGCTGCTCTTCGGCGATGCACACCCGCCCGGCTCGCAGGGAAGCACGGAAGTGTTCTCGTACTACCAGATCGCGGCCTATTTCAGTTTCGGGGCAGCAGTGATCGCTACTCCCCTGTTCCTGGTCATCGCGCTGTTCTGGGTGCTGGCAGCGCCGTCAGCCAGGCAGCGGGAGCCCGAACTCCTCGACGATCCGCCGGGCTGATTCCGCCGCGGTGAGCGTCTTCGGGACTGGCGGCCCGGCGATCTGCACGTAGTTCATGGCAGCGAATCCGGCGCTGGCCGCCGGAGGTCCGGCCACTTCAGGTACTTCGCGATTGCCAGCGAGATCCCGAGCCCCGCGAACGAGACGATGCCCCCGGCCACCGCGTCGAGGATGAAGTGGTTTCCCGTCATCACCACCGAGAAGAACATGGCCACCGGCCACGCCACCGCGAACGCGTACGAGAGCGGATGTCGCGAGACCCAGGCGATCACGGCCCCCAGCAGCAACGACCAGCCGAAGTGCAGGCTCGGCACCGCGGCGAAGGGGTTGACGAACGCGCGCGCTTCTTGGGCGTTGTAGCCCACCCGGTCGAACGCGGCCATCGTGTCGATGAACCCCGCGAACGGGATCAGCCGCGGCGGCGCCACCGGGTACAGCCAGTAGATCACCACCCCGATCGCGCCCGAGGCGAGGAACGCGTTCCGCGTCACGAAGTAGGCCGTCCGGTGCCAGCCGTACAGCCAGATTGCCACCACGATGACGAGCGGCATGTGGCCCCAGAAGTACACCCAGTTCATCACTTTGATGAGCCAGTAGTGGTCCAGGATCCAGGATTGCATCTCGAGTTCCCAGTAGATATGCCACCGTTGCTCGAGTTCGATCAGGTTGATGCCGCGCACCATCGCCTCGCCCGCCCGGTCGACCACTGCCCCCCGGATGACGAAGTAGATGAGAAACGCAACGACCACGACCACGATTTCGTGGACGCCGGCCCGCCCGGTGAGGCGCCAGGCGCTACCGAGCATCCCTCCCGGGCGGCTGGCGACAGCTCTCATGCGCAAAAGGGTAACGCCCTCGCACAGAGCGGGCCGCTTTTTCGCGTAGATCCCCCGGCGCGTAGACTCAGCGGAACTTCACGGAGTCGGAGGACGACAGAGTGGACTTCCGCGTGACCGGCGGCAACATCGTCGAAGCCGATGCCGATGCCATCATCGTCAACCTTTTCGAAGGCGTTACAGCCCCTGCCGGCGCCACCGGCGCTGTGGATAAAGCGCTCGACGGCGCGATCTCGAAACTCATCGCCCAGGGCGAAATCCGCGGCAAGTCGGGCGAAGTCACCACCATCCACACCCTTGGAAAGCTCAAGTCGCCGCGCGTGGTGGTGGCAGGACTCGGCAAACAGAAGGACTTCGACCTCGACGCCGTCCGCAACCTTTCCGCCAACCTCGTGCGCGCGTTGCGCAAGCCCGGCATCAAGACGCTCGCCACGGTCGCCCACGGCGCCGGCATCGGCGGCCTCGACCCCGAAGCCTGCGCCCAGGCCGTGGCCGAAGGGACGCTGCTCGGAAACTACCGCTTCCTCAAGCACAAGAAACCCGACGACGACCGCGCTGAGATCACGGCGGTCACCCTTGTGGAACACGATGCCGAAGCGGCGAAGCGCTTCGAGGCCGCAGCCGCCCGCGGGGTCATCCTCGCTGAGGCGACGAACTTTGCCCGCGACCTCTCCAACGAACCGTCCAACCACCTGACGCCGTCGGACATCGCCGCAAAGGCAGCCGACGTCGCCGCCGCCAACCAGCTCGAAATCGAAGTCCTGGAGCGCGACGACTGCGAGAAGAAGGGCATGGGCTCCTTCCTCTCTGTCGCGAAGGGCAGCGCCCAGCCCCCGAAGATGATCCGTCTCGCCTACCGTGGCCGCGCGGGCGAAGGTTACGACCTCGCGCTCGTCGGCAAGGGCATCACCTTCGATACCGGCGGCATCAGCATCAAGCCCGCCGCCAACATGGAAGCGATGAAGGCCGACATGACCGGCGCCGCCTCCGTCATCGCCGCCATGGACGCCATCGCGAAGCTCAAGCCGAAGGCGAACATCCTCGCTATCGCCCCCTGCACCGAGAACATGCCCGGCGGCAACGCCACCAAGCCCGGCGATGTCGTCAGCGCGATGAACGGCCGCACCATCGAAATCATCAACACCGACGCAGAAGGCCGCCTCGTGCTCGCCGACGGGCTCTGCTGGGCGAAGGAACTCGGCGCCGCCAACATCGTCGACGTGGCCACGCTCACCGGTGCCGTCACCACCGCCCTCGGCGACGTGGCCTACGGGCTCATGACGAACAACGACGATCTCTGCGCGAAGCTCGAAGCCGCCGCTGCCGCCGCCGGCGAAAAGACCTGGCGCCTGCCCATGTGGAAGGAATACGACGAGTTCATCAAGAGCGACGTTGCCGACTGCAAGAACACCGGCACCCGAGGCGCCGGCACCATCGTCGGCGCGAAGTTCCTCGAACCGTTCGTCGGCGACACCCCCTGGGTCCACATGGACATCGCCGGCGTCGACATGATGTCGAGCGACAGGGGCTGGGTGAGCAAGGGTGCGAGCGGCTACAGCGTGCGCGCCATGGTGAACCTGGCCCTGGCGATGGGAAGCTGACCGCAGCCGACCCGCGTCCCGCTTCCTTGGTAGAATCGCCCCCGCACAGCGGAGGATCCATGCCTGGCCCGATCTCCAGCCTCACCGGCAACGACAACTACTTCGAGGATTTCGAAGTGGGCGCCCAGTACGAGCACGCCCGCGGCAAGACGGTCACCGAGATGGACGGCGTGCTTATCACCAACCTCGTGATGAATACCGCCCAGGGACACTTTAACGAAGACCAGATGTCCCATGGGCCGATGGGCCAGCGCATCGTCTTCGGCGGGGTGACGGCCTCCCTCGTGATCGGCCTCGCCATGCAGGACACCGGCGAGCAGGCCCTCGCCGAACTCGCCATGACCGGCATCCGCTTCCGCACCCCCGTCCACCACGGCGATACGCTCTACGCCTTCACCGAGGTGCTCGAAAAGCGCGACGCGGACCGCGAAGACGCCGGCATCGTCCGCTTCAAGCACCGCGGGCTGAACCAGGACCGCAAGCTCGTCTTCGAAGGTGAGCGGACGGTCCTGGTCAAGCGGCGTTCGCACTGGGCGGACCGGTGACCGGCTCCCTCGATTACCGCCGCGCGCACGAACGGGCGGCGCCCATGGCCCCGGGGCCGACCGGCCCGCTCACCGGCTTACGCATCGTCGACTTCACCCGCGCCCTCGCCGGTCCGTTTTGCACGATGCTCCTCGCCGACCTCGGCGCCGACGTCATCAAGGTCGAGCCTCCCGAGGGCGACTTCTCCCGCTTCTCCGAGCCGTACCCGGAAGACGACACCGAGAAAGCATTCGGCGGCTACTTCGCCAGCATCAACCGCAACAAACGCGGCGTGATGCTGGACCTCCGGCTCCCGGAAGAGCGCGACAGGGCCCTCGCCCTCATCGACACGGCGGACGCCGTGGTCGAGAACTTCCGCGTCGGCATCATGGAAAAGCTTGGCCTCGGCTACGAGCGGCTCCACGCGCGCCGCCCGTCGCTCGTCTACGCGGCGATCCGCGGGTTCGGCGACCCGCGCACCGGCGTCAGCCCCTACGCCGAGTGGCCCTCCTACGATGTCGTCGCCCAGGCGATGGGCGGGATCGTGAGCATGACCGGCACCGAAGACGGCCAGGTCCTTAAAGTCGGCGCCAGCGTCGGCGACCTCTACCCCGGCACCGTCGCCGCCCTCGGCATCGTCAGCGCGCTCCTGCACGCGAAACTCACCGGCGAAGGCCAGTTCGTCGATGTCGGCATGGTCGATGCCGTCACGGCCCTCTGCGAGGCCGCCGTCTATCGCTACACCTACGCCGGCATCGTCACGAAGCCACTCGGCAACAGCCACCCCCAGCTCGCCCCGTTCGACGTTTACCGCACGGCCGACGGCTTTTGCGCCATCGCGGCGCCCACCCAGAACCACTGGGCCTTGCTCTGCGCCCACATCGACCGGCCGGACCTCATCCACGACCCGCGCACCATCAGCAACAAGGACCGCGTGCAGAACGCCGCCTTCGTGAAGGAAGTCGTGTCCTCGTGGACGGCGGCGCGGACGACCCACGAAATCATCGAGATCCTGGGTGGCTCCGTCCCTGTCGGGCCGGTGAACGACGCCGAGGCGCTCTTCCAGGACCCCCACCTGCGCGCCCGCAACATGCTGGTCGCTGTCGACCACCCGGGCAGCGCACGCCCGGTCGTGCTTCCGAACACCCCGATCCGCTTCACGGAGACGCCGGCCGGCATCTACCGGCGGCCTCCGAAGCTCGGGGAACATAACCACGAGGTGTTCGCCGGGCTGGAATACCTGGACCCGCCTGCCGCCGCACCCACCGAGGAGGACCAATGACCCGCCCCACCCGCCTTCGCCGCTCCGAGCTCTCCACGCCCGGCTCGAACCCGAAGATGATCGCCAGCGCCGCCGCGGGCGACGCCGACCTGGTCTTTCTTGACCTCGAGGACGCGGTTTCGCCGAACGAGAAGGTGCCAGCCCGCAAGCACATCATCGAGGGCCTGAATACCCTCGACTGGGGTACGAAGACGCGGGCGGTCCGCATCAACGGGACGCACACCCACTGGTGCTACGAAGACCTCGTCGAGGTCGTCTCCGGCGCGGGCAAGAACATCGACATCATCATCGTCCCCAAGCCGAAGTCGCCGCGCGACGTCTGGTTCGTGGACACGCTGCTCACCCAGCTGGAAGGCCAGCTCGGCCTCGAGGAAGGGAAGATCGGCCTCGAACTCCTCATCGAAGAGACCGAAGCCCTCGCCAACGTCGAAGACATCGCCGCCTGCTGCCCCCGGATCGAAGCGCTCATCCTCGGCTTCGGCGACTTCTCGGCCAGCCAGGGCATGCGCCTCAGCCTCCACGGCCCCGGCGAAGGCAAGTACCCGGGCGACGCCTGGCACTACCACCGTAACCGCATGATCGTCGCCGCCCGCGCGAACGGCCTGGACGCCATCGACGGGCCGTTCGCCGACTTCCGAGACGACGCCGGCTATCGCCGCGAGGCGACGTGGGCCTCGGCCCTCGGCGCAGTCGGCAAATGGGCCATCCACCCCGCCCAGGTACCAATCGCCAATGACGTGTTCTCCCCCACGGAGGGAGAGATTCAACGTGCTCAGCGCGTCATCGCCCAGGTCCGCGCCTCGGAGATTGCGGGCGCCGGCGCCGCCAACGCTGGAGGCGTCATGATCGACGCCGCCACCGCCCGGCTCTACGAAGTCACCCTCGAACGCGCCCGCCTCACCGGGAAGCTGTAACACGCACCCGTCCTCCAGCTCGGGCTGCCCGGAACTTCCAGGCTGGCGCCCTTCGTGTCCCGGTGCGGCATCGGGCTTGACATGTGACTAAACACTCACCTATAGTCCCCGCGTTGGAACTGGTTTTCAAGGCCCTCGCCGACGTCAACCGCAGGCGGCTCCTGGACCAGCTGTTCGAGCGCGATGGCCAAACGCTCGGCGAGCTCCAGGCCTGCCTGCCACAGATGACGCGATTCGGCGTGATGAAGCACCTCGACGTCCTCGAAGACGCCGGGCTCGTCATCACGCGTAAGGTGGGCCGCGAAAAGTTCCACTACCTCAACCCTGTCCCGATCCAGCAGATCGCGGACCGGTGGATTTCCAAGTTTGCCCGGCCGTGGGTCGGTGCCTTGACCGGGCTCAAGTACGAACTGGAGTTGGAAACGATGGACAAGCCGAAGCACGTCTACGACGTCTACATCCGCGCCACGCCCGAGCGCGTCTGGCAAGCGATTACGAACGGCGACCTGACGCGTCAGTGGTTCCATGGCACGCGCCTCACAGGCGAGCTCAAGCCCGGCGCTGCCATCCAGTACGTTTCCGAGGACGGCGCCGCGGCGGTCGAGGGTACGGTGGTGGAGTTGGACCCGCCGCGCCGGTTCGTGCACACCTGGAAGGCGAACTGGGGGCCCGAGTTCGCAGACGACCAGCCAAGCCGCGTCACCTGGGAACTCACCCCTATGGGCCCAACTACCCTGCTCCGCATGACCCACGACGGCTTCATCGGCGAAACGGCAACCTACCAGTCCATCTCCCAGGGATGGGCACCCATCCTCAACAGCCTGAAGTCCCTTATCGAGACCGGCGAGCCGCTCGTGCTCGAACCTGTGGAGGCCTGACATGCCCGCATCGCTCCCCGATGACGACGAAGCCCCGCCGGCCATGAGCCTGGCCGCTCGAATCACCGCCCTGGGCTGGAAACTCGCCCTCGAAGAGCTGAAAGCGAGAGTCGAACGCACAGCCGCCACCGCCGCCCGGAAATGACCGGTCACGGCCCTGCATGACGCTCGCGTGCGAGCCGATACCTACGGCGATTCCTGCTGCGGGGAGGCTCGTTGACCGGGCGTACCGACTTCATCGCGCTCCTCACCGATCCGGACCTGCTCCAGCTCATGCTGTTCGCCTGTCCGGACGGTGTGTTCGCCACCGACGAAACGGGGGACATCGCCCTCTTCGCCGGGGCGAGCGAAGCCATGTTCGGATACCAGCCCGTGGAGGTGATGGGCCGCAGCTACGCCATCCTCCTCGATGGGCCCCGGGCCCACGATCTCCTGCAGCGTGAGCTCCAGGCTGCCGGCCAGGTCTCGAACTACGAAGTCCCGGCGCGCCGCAAGGGCGGCGCCCCCTTCTCCGCGGCCCTCTCCGCAGCCGTCATGAAGGACCGCTACGGCGAGACCCTCGGCACCATCTTCTACATCCGCGACTACTCCGGCGTCCGCGCAATCGAAGAGACCCTGCGCCGCAACAACGCCCGCCTCAACCAGCTCGTCTCCGAGCTCGACCACCTTGCCCGCCACGACCAGCTCACCAGCCTCCTCCGCCGCGGCAGCGCGGTCGAGGCCGCCGAAGACGCCCTCCTCGCCTCTGGCCTGGACCGCAAACCCTTCGGCGTCGCCCTCTTCGACCTCGACCACTTCAAGTCCGTCAACGACTCCTACGGCCACCTCGTCGGTGACCGCGTGCTGGCCACCCTGGCCGAGATCCTGAAGAAGGCCGCCCGCGAAACCGACATCATTGGCCGCTTCGGCGGCGAAGAGTTCGTCGCCTTTCTCCCGGGCGCGGATATCGAGAACGTGCGCCGCTTCGCCGAACGCGTCCGCGCCGCGATCGAGCGCGCAAGCCTGCCCGTCGGAGAAGAGATGTCGATCTCGATAACGGTCTCAGCAGGGGTGGCTGCCATCCCTTCCTGTGCCGATAGCCTCAATGAAGCACTGCGCACCGCCGATGACCGGCTCTACGCAGCCAAGCGCGCGGGGCGCAACCTCGTCGTCCATACCGACCTCGATGTCCGCAGGAGTGCCGCATGACGGACGAACCAACCTTCCTGGACCAGGATGCCCGCAACCGCCTGCGGCTCATCGTGAACCGCACCACGGACCTCACGCCGCTCAAGAGCGTGGCCACCCGCGCCATCCAGCTCGCCGAAGACGAACGCTCGGCGGCCATGGACCTCGCTACCGTCATCAGCTCGGACCAGGCCCTCACGAGCAAGCTCCTGAAGCTTTCCAACTCTGCCTACTACGGCTACGCCCGCCGCATTTCGAACGTCCGCGAAGCCGTCATCCTCCTCGGCATGCGCACCGTCCGCTCGGTCGCCATTTCGTCCGCCATCATCGACGCGTTCAAGGTTCCCGACCTCGAACGCGGTGGCTTCGATCAGGACCTCTTCTGGGCGCACTCCGTGAGCGTCGGCCTCGTCGCCGAACTGGTCGCCCGCGAGACCCGCGTCGCCCGCCCCGAAGACGCCTTCACAGCGGGCGTCCTCCACGATGTCGGCAAGCTCGCGATGATGCTCACCGAACCCCGCGCCTTCGGCGAAGTCGTGGACCTCGTGAACCACGAAAACATGAAGTACCGCGAAGCCGAACAGGCCGTCTTCGAAATCGGCCACGAACACGTCGGTTCCAGGCTCGCCCAGCGCTGGAAGTTCCCGGAACCCCTCGTCGCCGCCATCCGCGACCACCACCCCGCGAAGGGCCTCCGTGCCATCGAGACGATGAGCGACCTCGTAGCCGCCGCCGATGTGGCCTGCAACCGCGAAGGCCTGGCCTGCGGGTTCGACTTCACCCGCGACCAGGACCGCAAGCTGGTCGCTGCGCTGCCGCCTGTCGTGGACAAGGCGATCAACAAGGTGCACGGCGGCATGGCGACGGTTGAGGAGAAGGCCCGCGCCTTCCTCCTCCACGTAACCGCGCGCGCCCCCCGCTGGTACGCGCCCCACCACGGCGAAGCCGAAGGTTCAGGAGATCTCTCAGAACCGGGCGCGGCCTGATGTTCTCCCCGTTTCAGCCGATATCCGTTAGTGAGGACAATGTATGAAGCGGAAAGAACGCGCTGACCAGCCCGAACAGGCCACCAACGAACCGCGAAAGCACGCGCTTCGCCTCGCGCTGCTCATCGCGTGGGGCGTCGTCCTCGCCGTCCAGGTCACCAGCACCTTCAGGAACCCTTCTACCTCGAATCTGATCGTTACGGGGGCGTTCCTCCTCCTCTTCCTCGTCGTCAACGTGAACCTCTTCCTGATGGGATGGCTCGGCCGCCGCAACTGGCGCAGCGTCTCGACAAAGCTCCACGGCGCGGCCTACCTCAGCGAGTTTCACAACCTCCCGAACCGCAACTACGTCCTCGCCGAGCTGCGCCGCGAAATGCCTCGCGCGCGCGCCCACAACTCGCCCTTCGTCCTCATCCAGCTCTCCCTCGAAACGATCGACGAGGTCCGCCAGCGGCGCGGCGACGATTTCGCCGACCGCGCGGTGAACGCCCTGGTGGAAGTCCTCAAGCGGCTCACCCGCAGTTCCGACTTCCTCGCCCACCTCGGCGGCGCGCGCTTCGCCGTCATGCTCGTCGAGTGCACCCTCGAACAGTCCTACATCTACCTGAAGCGCGTCCCCGGCACCATCTCGGTCAGCGATGGCCACCAGATGCTCGATGTCCCCGTCACCGCCCGCGTCCACCAGTACGACCTCGAATCGCTCTACGCGACCGACGTCCTCCGCGACCTGGAAGAGATGAAGCCGCTCCGCCGCCGCGAACAGCCACGAATGGACTCGCTGGCCGCGTAGTACTCCATCCCGACTGCACCTTTACCTGCCGATGTAAGGATCCCCGCGCTGCTGCGTGTTCCCCGTAGAAGGCCCTCGAAGAAGGGGCCAACGGAGGGACCGGCCATGTTCATTCGACTATTCGACGACGAGAGCATCCTCGAAAAGCTGCTGGAAGCCTCCGGACGCGCGTGCGAGGCGACCGGCGGCGACGCTGCAGGCACAAGGAGTGCCAACCGCCGCTCCCCTGGCCCCCTCGCCGACGGCTTCGCCGGGGCCAACCGATCCACCGGCTACCGCGACGCCCTCGCCAACACCGGTCGCGACCGCCACGCCCACGCCGGGCCCGCCAGCACCGACGCCAACCCCACAGCCAACTGAGACTCCCCCGCCTCCGCCGGAGCCCACACAACCCGCACCGCCGCCAACGATGTCGCACTGACCCGTCAGTCGTAAGCCGCCGACTCTCCCACCCGGTGGAGCTTCAGGAAATTCGTCGTGCCCTGGGCGCTCACCGGCAGGCTGGCCACCACCACGACCTCCTCCCCTTCCGCCACGTAACGGCCCTTCATCAGCAGGTCGTCCACCGCGTGCAGGAGCGACTCCGACGACGCGACCAGCGCCCCGCAAAGCGGGATGACGCCCCGCGCGAGGGCCAGCCGCCGCGTCACCGATTCGTGCGGCGAAATGCCGAAGATCGGAGCGTTCGGGTGCACCTTGCTCAAGAGGAGCGCCGTGTACCCGCTGTTCGTAAAGCACGCCACCCCGCGCATGTTCGGGTCCGATTCGACGATCCGGCGAGCCGCGAGCGCCACCACCAGCGAGTGGTCGTCCGTCTCGGGGGTGTACGTCGCTTCGCGGTCGAACTCCGACTGCGCCGATTCCGCCCGGCGGATGATGCGGTCCATCATCGCCACCGACTCCACCGGGTACTTCCCGACGGCCGTCTCCTCGCTCAGCATCAGCGCATCCGAGAGGTCCCACACCGCGTTCGCCACATCCGAGGCCTCCGCCCGCGTCGGCCGCGGCGAATCGACCATCGACTCCAGCATCTGCGTCGCCGTGATCACGGGGATCTTGTTGCGCGCCGCCGCCGCGATGATGCGGCGCTGCTGGATCGGCACATCTTCAGGAGGGAGTTCCACCCCCAGGTCGCCGCGCGCCACCATTGCGCCGTCCGCTTCGGCGAGCACATCGTCCAGGTTCTCCACCGCCTGGCGCCGCTCGATTTTCGCGATAATCGGCACTTCCGCCCCCAGGTCGGCGATGAACTGGCGCGTCCGCACGATGTCGTCCGCGTCCCGCACGAAGCTCAGGCCGAAGTAATCGACCCCCGCCTCGATGCCGGCCCGGATGCACTCCCGGTCGCGGTCCGTCAGCGCCGGCGTGGTGAGGTTCGTCGCCGGGAAGCTCACCCCCTTGTGCGGCCCCAGCAGCCCGCCCGTCAGCACCCGGCAATCCAAACCTTCCGGCGAGGCTTGTGTCACCTCGAGCTCCAGCTTTCCGTCATCGAGCAGGACGCGCTCGCCGGCGCGAACGTCCTCCGTCAGCCGCGGGTACTCCACCGGGATGAGTTGCTCAGTGCCCGGGACATCACGGTTCGTCAGCCGCACCGACTGGCCGGCCTGGAGTTCCAGCGCACGTCCGAATTCGGTCTCCCCCGTCCGCAGTTTCGGCCCACTCAGGTCCATGAGGATGGCAATCGGCTTCTCCGTCTCCTCCGAAACACGCCGGACAAGCCGGACCGCTTCGACGTGACCCTCGAGCGTGCCGTGGCTGGTGTTCAGCCGGACCACATCCATCCCCGCCCGGATCATCGCCGAGATCGTCTCCGGGTGGAGCGATGCAGGGCCCAGGGTGCAGACGATCTTCGTGCGGCGCATGCCCTGCGAGTGTAGCAACAGCGGCCAGCCGTTGGTGTTACGGCCGCTCGCGCCACCTGTTGCTGCGCCCGACCGCGATCCGCCTAGAATCGTTCGTGCCCACCAGAGACGGTCGCATGCAGGCCCGCGAATGGCTCTTCTACACCGAGGACCTTGCCCTCGCAGCCCTGCCCGAGGCCGTCCCGCGCTTCCAGCGCCGCGTGATGTGGACGATCCTCCAGTTCTACTTCGAAAACCCGGCCATCCACTTCGAACTCCAGCCCCAGCCATCCCGCGGGCAGATCGAGGTCGGCCTCCACTTCGAAGCCTCGGCCGAGCAAAACGAAGCCTGGGCGGCACGCGTCCAGCGCCACGCCTGCGAACTCCAGGCCGCGCTCGGCCCGGAGTGGGAGTTGGAGGAGTGGACCGCCAGCTGGCGGCGGCTGCACCGTGTCTACCGGTTCGAACAACTCACCGGCCAGCTCGGACGCGACGTGGCGCAGGAATGGGCCCGCTTCATCACTCTCACCTGGCCCTTCGCCCTCCCCAACGAACCCGCGCCGGCCCCGTACTACCTCAGCACCACCCGCGCCGAACACGCCCTCGCCTGACCTTCCCGCCCTCACGCCGAGGGCCGTTTGCCAGCCGCTCCCCGCGCGGCCAGAATCCCCCGCGATGCCCTCAGCGATCGCCTGCCCTGGCCTCGAGGCCCCCGTGACCCTCCGCCGCGACGCCTTCGGCGTGGCCCACATCGAAGCCGCGACAGAGCACGACGCCTGGTTCGCCCAGGGCTACGCAGCCGCCGAAGATCGCCTCTGGCAGATGGAGTACGACCGCCGCCGCGCCGTCGGCCGCTGGTCCGAAGCTGCCGGCCCCGCCGGCCTCGCCGCCGACCGCATGGCGAAGCGCCTCGGCATCGAGCGCGCCTCCCGTGAAGACCTTGCGAACATGGATGCGGCCGTCCGCGCGATGTTCGAGGCTTACGCGGCGGGCGTGAACGCTTTCCTCGCCACCGCGCCGCGGTTGCCGCCGGAGTACGCCCTCACCGGCCTCGTGCCAGAGCCCTGGGAGCCCTGGCAATCCGTCGCCCTCTTCAAGATCCGGCACATCCTCATGGGCCTTTGGCAGTGGAAAATGGCGGCCGCCGGGTTGTTCGCCCGCGTCGGCCCCGACACCTGGCGAACGCTGCAATTCCTGCCACCGGTGGGCACTTCCGTCATCCTTCCTCCCGGGGGGAAGGTGCGAGAACTGTTCGATACGGCGAACGAGGAGATCGCCGCCGCCGCGGGACACCTCGGCTTCCTCGCCGAGGTCGAAGCCGGCTCGAACTCCTGGGTGGTCAGCGGCTCCCGCACCACCACGGGCAAGCCGGTCATCTGTAACGATTCCCACCGCGCCCTCGATGTGCCCAACGCCTACTGGCAGGTGCACGTCTCCTGCCCCGCGTTCAACGTGGCCGGCGCGACGTTCGCCGGGTTCCCGGGTTTCCCCCACTTCGGCTTCAACGGCGCCGTCGCGTGGAACATCACGCACACCCAGGCGGACTACCAGGACCTGTTCATCGAACGCTTCGAAGGCGATGGCGACCGCTATCTGACCGAAGCAGGCTGGCAGCGAGCCGAGCGCTCGACGCACGAAATCCGCGTCCGCGGAGGAGCGATCGAACCTCTGGAGACATGGCGCACACGTCACGGCCCGGTCGTCCACGGGGACCCTCGCACCGGCATGGCCATCGCCCTCAAATACACCGCGCTTCAGCCGGGGCGGCGCCCGTTCGATGGCCTCCGGGCGATGGTCCGCTCCCGCGACATTCACGAACTCTTCGAAGCCCAGCGTACCTGGGTCGACCCCGTCAACAACCTGGTCGCTGCCGACAGCGCCGGGAACATCGGCTACATGGTGCGCGGCGAACTGCCGGTCCGGGCCTCGAAGGCCGGCCGCCGCATGCCTGTCCCCGGCTGGACCGGTGAGCACGAGTGGCTGGGGAGGGTCCCCTTCGAACAGCTCCCCAGGACCATCAATCCCCCGGAAGGCTTCATCGCCACCGCCAACCAGCGGGTCATCGCCGGCGACGAGCCGTACATCAGCGCTTACTTCGCGACGCCGTCTCGAGCCGACCGGCTGGGCGAATTGCTCGGCGGCCCCGGCATGCTCTCGCCGGCCGGGATCGCCGCCTTCCAGGCCGATACAACCTCGAAGCCGGCTCGCGCCTGGGCGCGATTCCTCGCCGCGCAGGGGCCATTCGAAGGCGACGCCGGGCGCGCCCGGGAGATGCTCGCGGCATGGGATGGCAACCTCCGGCCGGAGCGCCCGGAGCCGCTGCTTTACGCGTACTTCCGGCGCGCGGCCATGCGCGAACTGTTCGCCCCCGTCGTCGGGCACGACGCCTGGGCCTGGCTCACCACGGACGCCAACCCGGGCCTCGGCCGCGTCGCCGGAGGGCTCTTCGCGGAAGTGGTTGCGCATCTGCACGACGGCGTCCAGCCGCCCCTCGGCCGCGCATGGCCGGAGGTGCTCCAGCCGGCCCTCGAGACCGCCTGGGCCCAGGCCTGCGCCTCGGGAGGGCCGGACCCTGCGTCCTGGCGCTGGGGCGACCTCCACCGCACAGCCAGCAGCAACCCGCTCAGCACGCAGTTTCCCGGTGCCGGCCTCGATCCCCCGTCGGCCTCTGTCGGCGGCGACGCCGACACCATCCGCTGCGCGGGCTACGGCATCAGCGGCAAGCGCGACTTCGTGATCACAAACCTCTCGGTGTACCGGCAGGTGGTCGACTTCGCGTCCCCGGAAACGGCCTCGTACGTGATCCCCGGCGGGGCTTCCGGCGATTCGCGCAGCCCGCACTTCGCCGACCAGCTGCCGCTCTGGGCGAACTGCGAGCGCATCCCGATGCACCGCCTGCCGGGACAGGCAGCCGCGGCTGCCGCCGCCACTGTGGCCCTCGAGCCGCGGGCTACACGTTGAACAGGATGTTCAGGATGTCCCCGTCCTGGACCACGTACTGTTTGCCTTCTGTGCGCAGCTGACCGCGTTTCTTCAGCTCGGCCTCGCTGCCCGCGGCCACCAGGTCGTCGAACTTCATCACTTCAGCGCGGATGAACCCCCGCTGAAGGTCGCTGTGGATCTTCCCGGCGGCGACCGGCGCGGTTGACCCGGCCTCCACCGTCCACGCCCGGCATTCGTCTGGCCCGGCCGTCAGGAAGCTGATCAGGCCGAGCAGCTGATAGCTCATGCGGATCGCGTTGGCCATGCCGCTCTCGGTCACCCCGGCTGACGCCCGGAACTCCTCCGCTTCCTCGTCGCTCAGCTCGTTCAGGTCCATCTCGAACTTCCCGCAGAACACCGCCACGTCCTTGCCCGGCCGGCGGTAGAGCGCCCGGTACTGCTCCTCGAGCTCCTTCCGCCGCGGAAGGTCTTCTTCACCGATGTTGATGATGATCAGGAGCGGCTTGGCGGTGAGGAACTGCGAACCTTCCAGGAGTTTGCGGTCCTCCTCCGAGAGCTCCTGCTCGCGGATAGGCTGCTCGTTCTCGAGGCCCGTCTTGAGGCGCACCAGCAGGTCCTTCAGCCGCTGCATCTGGTCCCGCTCCCCGGCCTTCACCGAGCGCATCTCCGTCTCCAGGCGCTGCAGGCGCCGCTCGATCATGGCGAGGTCCAGGAACGCCAGCTCCAGGTCCATCGTTGCGATGTCCCGGCCGGGGTCGATCGTGCCCTCCGGGTGGGGGACGGAGTCGTCTTTGAACGCCCGCACCACGTGGATGAGCGCGTCCATCCGCGCCAGTTCGTTCACGAACTTCCCGGCCGGGCCCTCTCCCTTTCCAAAGCTCTCGCCCGCCGCCGGGAAGTCCACGTACTGGATCGTGGCGTACGTCTTCTTCTTCGGGTGGTACATCTCTGCCAGCCTGTCCACCCGAGGGTCCGGGACGTTCACCACACCGACGTTTGGCTGGCTGGACGAGCTGTACGCCCCCACCTGGGCGCTCCCCCGTGTGACTGCGTTGAAGACCGTGGTTTTCCCCGAGCGCGCGAGCCCGATGATCCCAAGTTGCATGCCTACAGGGTGCGGTGGCTCGCGCCAATAGCCAACGGTCTCAGGGCCCGGGGACCAGGGACCGGGTACGTGCCGCCTACACCCCGCGTTTGTCGCCCCAGATGAGGATGTGCAGCCGCGAGCTGAAGCGGTAGCCGCGCCGCGCGCATTCCTCGGTCAGCCACGCGCTTCGTGCATTCAATGCGGCCGCCGTCGTCCCCTCCGGCATGAGCACCACACGCTCCGCGGGGATGCCGAATCTCGCCCGTACCTCCTCCACCTCGTCAAGGTCCCCCGGGCTGGCCACGACGAACTTGAAGTTCGCGTCCTCGCGCGCTGCGAACGCTGCCAGCGGCCCCTCAGGCAGCCGCTCCAGGCCGTCATTTCCGGAATGGCGCAGTTTGGGCGAGACGTTCCACTGGTCGGCAACGCCCGCGAGCTCGCCCGGGGCGATCGTCCCGTTCGTCTCGACTTCGATCCGGTAGCCCTGCCGTTTCAGCTCGCCCATGAGCGCCTGCAACGCGTGCCTTTGGATAAGCGGCTCCCCGCCGGTGATCACCACATTGCCCGGCGCCAGCGCCGCCACGGCTTGCACCACGGCCGCCACCGGAAGCTCCATCACCTGCTCTGCCCGGTCGAAGCGGTCCCAGTCCCAGGTGTACGCCGTGTCGCACCACCTGCAGCGCAAGTTGCACGTCGCCAGCCGGACGAACGTGCTCGGCAGCCCCGCGGACACGCCTTCGCCCTGCACCGAGGCGAAAACCTCCGGCCGCCCATCCGCCATCCGCGAAATCAGCAGCCGCGCCCTGTCCGTGGCGCCGTCAACGCTCCCCGCCTGGCCGGCCATCAGCGCACCGCCAGCGCCGGGTCGGGGATGCCCGCTGCGGCGAACCCCGCTGCCCGCAATTCACACGAGTCGCACGCGCCGCAGGGCCATTCCAACCCCGCGTAACAGCTCCAGGTCAGCTCCAGCGGCGCCCCGATCTCCGTCCCGTAGGCGGCGATCTCCGCTTTGGACATGGTGATGATGGGCGCCTCGATCGCGATCGGCACCCCATACGCGGTTCCCAGCTTGCTCCCGAGTTGGAGCACGCGCGTGACGGCTTCGTAGAACTCGGGCCGGCAGTCCGGGTAGCCCGAATAGTCGATCGCGTTCGCGCCCACGAAGATGCCCGCCTCCAATGCCGCCGGGTTTGCCCCCTGGTTCTCGATCAGGTCCAGCATCCAGCTCTCAAGCGCCGCCGCCGCCAGGGTTACGAAGAACGTGTTCCGGAGCGGCACGTACGTGTTCGGGATTTCTTCTGCCATCCGCTCGAAGTCGCGGTTCTCGGGCACCGCAATCCCCTCGCTCGTGAGCGAAGAGAAAGACGCCAGCCCGGCGTAAAACGAAGCATCAACTTCCAGCAGCGGGATCCCGAGCCGCTCCGCCACCGCCCGCGCCGACTTGAGCTCGCGCAGGTGGCGCTGGCCGTAGCCAATCGAGAGCCCGCGCACGTCGTGCCCCTGGCGCACCGCGTGCGTCGCCACCGTGGTCGAATCGAGCCCCCCGGACAGCAGGACGATGGCATGCATACGAGAGAAGTTATCAGGCTTCGCCGGGGCAGCCCACTTTGCGAGGCTCCTGCAACCGGTGCGCGGTACACTCGCCACAATGGTGGCAACGGCGCCCACGCGGCTCGATTCGCTCACGGGGCTGCGCTTCTTCGCAGCCGAGATGGTGGTCGTCCACCACTTCTCGAACTTCGCCGCGCTCCCTTTCCTCTGGCGCTACCAGGGCTTCGGCGCCACCGGCGTGACCTTCTTCTTCGTCCTCTCCGGCTTCGTGCTCACGTGGTCCTTCGCACCTGGGGACACGCCGGGCCGGTTCTACTGGCGCCGCTTCGCCCGCATCTGGCCGCTGCACGCGTTGACCACGTTGCTGGCGCTGCCGGTGTTCTACTCCATGCGCGACGTGCCCTACGACTGGACTGCCATCCTGCTTTCGTTTCTTCTACTCCACGCGTGGTTCCCCGGCGCGGGGACGTATTTCGCGGGTAACCCGGCATCGTGGTCGCTCTCCTGCGAGATGTTCTTCTACGCGCTCCACCCGTTCGTCGTACGCCACGCGTTCGCCCTGAAGATGGCCGCGCTCGGCGTGGCCGCCGCAGCCCTCATGGCTGCCGTCTTCGTGGTCGCGCGCTGGTCGCCGGAGTGGTTCCCGGAGCGGATCGTGGGGTGGCTCCTGTACATCTCGCCGCTCTTCCGGCTCGCCGAATTCCTCCTCGGTGTCGCCCTCGCCGTGGCCATGAAGCGCGGGTTCCGCGTCCCTCTCGGCGTCATCCCGGCCGCATTGCTCGTCGCCGCCTGGTTCCACCTCGAATACCAGGTCAGCCCGCAGCGCTTCCCCACCGAGTTGCGCATCCTGGTGGCCCAGGCGACGTACGTCGCCCTCCCGGTGCTGTTTGCGCTGCTCATCGCGGCCGCAGCCCAGCTCGACCTGCGCGATGCCCCTTCGTTGCTGCGGAGCCGGCCCATGGTCCTGCTCGGGCAGTGGTCGTACGCGCTCTACCTCGTCCACGCCACCGTCATCTACGCCCTCATCGAGTGGGTGGGAGTCCGGCCGTCCGGCACGATCAACGTGCTCTGGCTGCTCGCCGTGACGGCCGTCAGCGTCGCCGCTTCGGCCATCCTCTACTCGGCCTTCGAACACCCGGTTGAGCAGCGTCTGCGCGGGTTCCAGAAGCGCTGGCTCGCCCGCCGCGCGCACCGCGTCCCGGAAGCCGGGATGGCCGGTTCCCCGGGCGCCTGACCGCTTCGCACACCTGCAACGGCTGGCCGCCCCGCCTGCACGCGGATGACACACGCAGCGATCGAACCTGTCTCTATGCTGTCGAACCTCATTGTCGCCGTGCTCGTCGCGATCCAGATGCTGGGGGTGGCCGTTTTCGCGCTCACGTTGCCGTAGCCGCCTCCGGCCGCTTGAAGACGACCCTCGCGGTCGCTTCGGCGTGGACGACTCCATCGACAAGCGCTCTGCCGTCGATCGTTGCGCTCCGCTGATCGCGGCTGCGGACGACCGTCTCGAACACTGCCTGGCGGTGGAGCGGCACCGGCTTGAGAAAGCGCACCGTCAGTTCGCTGGTGTAGGTCACGGTGTCGGCCCCGAACTCCGTGCTGCTGAGCAAGAAGTCGAACGCTTGCGCGATGGAGCCGCCGTGCGCGAACCCGTGATGCCCTGCGTGCTCCTCCCCGAAGCTGATAACCCCGGAGAACACATCGCCCGCGGCCGATGGCGGGGCGACGAACCCCGGCGGTTCGAGCAGCCCGCGCACCGCGAAATAGTTCCGGTTCCCGATCCCCCAGAACACGCTCCCCGGCGGTGCACCTTCCAGCCCCTCGCAGAACCGCTCGACGACTCCCGCCCACTGCGAGAGCTGCTCGGCCGTCGCGTCGCGCGTCACGAACGCCTCCGCCATGGCCACGACAGCCCGCCGCAGTCGCTCCCGTTCTTCCGGATGCGGGTCCGCCATAGAGACCCCCTTTGCTTCCGACACTACGCCGGCGTGGGGGCCGCCACAACAGTCGCGGAAGCTTATTGGACTGTGACCTTGCCGCGCATCGTGTCCGGGTGGGTCTCGCAGGAGAACGTGTAGACGCCCGGCGCCGTAAACGTGTGCGACACCGAGCCCGACTTCGAGATTGCAGACGAAAGCGGGAAGTTGTCCCCGGCGACGTTGTGCGGCTGTACCGGCTCGTTCCACGCCCACGTGACCGTCCCGCCCGGGGCGATCGTCACGTTCGAAGGCGACCAGACGAACCGCACCGTGCCCGCTACTCCAACCGTCGCCGACATCGGGTTGGAACTCTGGGGGACGGCGGTCGGCGTTGGCGGCGGCGGGGCAGAGGTCGCTCCAGCCGTCGGCTGCGGCGCCTGGGTTGGTGTCGCTGCCGGGCTCCCGTCCGTTGGCGCGGCACTCGGCGAAGCCGCTGCCGCGGTCGGCGTCGTCCGCACCGAGACAGGCGTCAGGTTCGAAGCCGTCGGATTTGCCGCCCCGGGCGTCGCCGTCGCCGCGCCCTGTGTCGCCACCGGCGTCTCGTCCGGCGAAGTCGAACCCCCGCAGGCGGCTGCCATCGCAACGGCCCCGCCCGCGAGGCAAAGAAGTAACGTGGTTCGTCGCATCGTGCTCCCTCGATGTTCCTCGAGACCAGTCTTTCTGCCTACCGCCCGGTAAAGATGTGAAGCCCGGCACAAACGAAGTGGCCACCGCCGGAGCGATGGCCACTCGTCATTGCCGCGAACGCGCTCCGCTAGCGACGGGTAGTCGCGAAGGCAACACCCGTAGCCGCCATCGCGAAGCCCACCGCACCGAGCACGAGCCAGAGGCCCGCCGTCCCCGAGGCGGCGCTCCCGGTCACGAAGCTGTCACCCGTGTTCGGCGGCAGCGGGCTGCCGGCCGTCACGTTGATTTGACCCATCATGCCCTGAGGCGCGTGGAGGATGCAGACGTACTGGTACGTCCCCGTTTTCGCAAACGCGAACGTCGCCTTCGTGCCGCCGGGGAAGTCCAGTCCCAGCATCGGGCTGATCACCGGCTTGCTGTTGTCGAGCTTCACGCCTGCGCTGTAGTTCAGGCTGGACTCGAACGGGTCGAAGTTCGCGAACTCCGGCGGAGGCGGCGCGTTGAAGTCCACCGGCCCTGGGAAGGCCACGTCGTGCGGCGTGTGCACGTTCGAGACGAACTCAACCGAGTCGTTCAGCCCAACGTTCAGCGAGGCCGGGAAGAACTGCATCACGTCGCCGGCGGGCAGGTCATTCGCGCTCGAAATCGCGATCGTGTACTTCTTCGCCGCCCCCGTACCGGTGACAGCCACCGGCTTTGCCGCCTGCGACGCAGCCGCCGCCTTGAGCGTGGCGATCGCGCTGTTGTAGGTCGCCTGGCCGCGGCCATCCACCGACGCCTGGGTGTCCTGCTGGCCGATTCCAGGCCCCTGCACGACGACCTGCCCCGTCATCATCGGATGGATGAAGCAGAAGTAGTCGAAGCTCCCCACCTCGGTGAACTTGACCGAGAAAGTGGGAGGCGTCTGCGGGTTGCCGAATACCAGGCCGGAATTCACGAAGCCTGTCCCGGCGTACTCCACCACGGGAGTGTCTGGATGAGACGGCCCCTCGGGGTCGCCGGCGATTTCCCCGAAGGTGACGGAATGAGGCTCGTCCCAGGGGAACTCCCAGACGAGTGTGTCGTTTTCGTTGATGTACACGGTCCCGGGCAGGAACATGTTGACCGAGTAACCGGTCTCGCCGTCCCCGGCGCGGAGCCGGAGCGTGACCTCTGCCGCGTGGGCGGACTGCCCGGCAGAGGCGAAGACGGCCACCAGGGCGATGGCCAGCGCTGGCAGTGCCAGCAAGACTTTCTTCATTACGAGCTCCCTCTGGGTCATGGAATCCCGTCCGGGGACGGTAAGGCCACGTAAAGCTCCCTTCAACCTCACCCTGTGAGTTGTTTCACAGTTGCAACACTGTTTCCGCCGGAAGTCGGAGACGTTATAACGCAACGTGCTGGCTGCTACCACTCGCCCGACGTGAGTCGCGCCACTCCGAGGCCGACGGCGTCCCCGCGAGTCCCGTCGCGAGCCGCACGCTCCGGAGGACCGCAACTTCCACCGCACGGGCGGCCAGCACGCCCGCCGTCAGCACATCGTGCGGCGCCACTTCCACCTTGCCCATGGACACCGCGAAGGCGATGTCGCCGTCCGCCGTGGTATGCGCAGGTACGACGGCCCGCGCGAAACCGTCGTGCGCGTGCGTACACAGGCGCTGCAGCTGGTGCGGTTCGAGCGCGGCGTTCGTGGCGACGCAGATCAGCGTCGTGTGCTCGCCGGGAGCCATGGCAAGCGCGGCGGCGGAGCGCCCCGCCAGCGCCGCCGGAAGCGTTTGGAATCGCCCCCGTGGCGCGCGCGGGCCCGCCACCAGCTTCCCGTCCTCGGGGTCCACCACCGAACCGACGGCGTTCGTCGCTACCAGTGCCCCGACAACGATGCCGCCCGGACCGAGCAAGCTCGCCGTCCCAACCCCGCCCTTGAGCGCGAATTCCGGCCCGAGCAGCTTTGCCAGGGTCGCCCCCGTGCCCGCGCCCACCGTTCCTTCGGCCACCGCGCCGCCTCGGGCCCGCGCTGCTGCCCGGTAACCCTCCTCTGCCGTGGGGAAGGCGCGCGCATTGCCCAGGCCAAGGTCGTAGAGCACTGCCGCGCTCACGATCGGCACCTTGCGGTGGACGGTTTCGAACCCCACCTCGCGTTCCGCCAGCCAGCGCATCACCCCATCGGCGGCGCCCAGCCCGAACGCGCTCCCGCCGGTGAACACCACCGCATGGCAACGACGGACCAGGTTTGCCAGGCCAAGCACGTCCGTCTCGCGGGTGCCCGGCGCGCCACCCCGCGTATCGACCGCCGCCGCCGTGCTCGTCTCGCACAGAATCACGGTGCAGCCCGTTGCGTTTCGCCGGTCCGTGAAGTGCCCGACCCTGATCCCCGGCACGTCCGTGATGGCGTTGCGCGGGCCTGGCTGCCACCCCGCCATCGCTAAACCGGGCGCCCGGCGCCTTTGCGCGCGTTCACGTACGACATGAGGAACTCGCGGGCGATCGTGCAGATGTCGGCGGTGATGTCGGCCAGCGTCGTCGCGTCGTTCTCGGAGCTCCCGAAACTGGACGCCACCGGCTCGCCGTTTGCGTCGATCCCGGCGAGCCAGACCTCCTCCGCCACCAGCCGGCGCGCCAGGTCCGGGATGAGCAGCATCGGGTTGCCCGTCTCCGCTGCAGCTACCAGCCCCGCGAGTTCCGAGAGGTCCGGTTGGCCGCGCAACATCTGGGCCGCCTCCAGCGCGTCGTTCCCGATGTTCAGCTCGCGAAGCATCTGCTCCGGCGAGATGCTGGCGGCGCGCTGCACGAACTCGCGCCACTCCGCTGCTCCCGGCAGCGGTCTCAGCAGAGAGCGAGCCACGCTGTACGTCCGGTCCGAAAGCGCCTGGTAGACCGCGACAAGCCGCCTGCAGGATTCGGCCAGCTCCTGCGCAATGAGCCCCGTGAGGATCGCCCGGTCGCCCGACTCGGAAAAGACCAGCGCGCGCAGGGCCGCGTCCGCCGCCATCTGCGGCTTGCGAAGCGCCGAGCGGGCGTACGCCTCCACAAACGTGAGCTCCGGCATGTTCCCCGGGAACGCGGGCGGTGGCGGGATCGTCACGCCCGGATTGTCCGCTTGCCGCTGCAGGTTGTCGAACCTGTTAACGGCGTGGCCAGAGCGCGGCGCGGATCGCCGCTGCGATCCGTGAGTCGCCTGCCGGTTGCCGTACCGCCCGGTCGATGCGCGATGCCGCCAGCTTCAGCGACTCCGTCGCCACATCATCGCCAAGGCTGGTAATGAGCTTCCGCGGCAGTTCAAGCTGCCACGAGATCGCCCAGAGTACCCCCAGCAGGTCCACCGCGTCGGCCGTTTCGTCCGGCGCCGTGCCCCTGTGGCGCGCATATGCGGCCGCGAGCGCCCGCCTTCCCGCGGCTTCGATGCCCGCCGTCAGGAGGAAGGCGGCAACGTCGAAGTACTGCGGCCCGTACCCGGCGTTCGAGAAATCGATGAGCCAGGCCTTCCCCGGCGCGAGCACCACGTTCGCCGCCGTCGCTTCCCTGTGGGCGAACCCGAACGGCGACTGCAGCAGCTCGGCGTGCGCGGCCATCAGCGGCTCACGTGCGGGCTCGCGCTCGGCGGCGGCGAATCCGAGCCGGTGGAGCGGCGGTTCCGGCTCCGGGAACAGGTCGGCCGGCCTGGCCCCCCAGTCGAGGCCTTCGCGCACCGGCAGCGCGTGCAGCGCCGCAAGGGCTTCCATCGCCGCTTCTGCAGAACCCGGCGGCGGCACCAGGCGCATGGCCGTTGCCCCCGGAAGCACCTCCTCGATCGTCGCTCTCCCGGCGAACCCCAGGAGGCGCGGCATGCACGGATAGCCGGCCCTCGCCAGCGCCTCGAAGACGGCAGCGTGGTTCTGGGCTCCCTCCGGGTCTGCGGGCTCCCGCACGATCGCCTCGATCGCGCTCTCCCCTTGAATGCGCACGAGCACCGGGCTCCAGGGAGAGTCGCCGAGGGCTTCCCAGGTGACTGGCGTGCCGGCGGGCACGCCGATCGCCGCGAGTACCGCCGCTTCCTCAGCCACGGTTGATCCTCACCCGCGATTTCGGCTGGCATTTCGGGCAGTAGTGGGTCGACCGGCCCCCCACGACCGTCCGCAGGATCGTCGTCCCGCAGCGGTAGCACGGCAGCCCCGTCCGCCGGAACACCTGCACGTACATGTGCTGGCTACCCTGCTCGCCCTGGCCGTCGACGTAGTCCTTGAAGCTCGCCCCCCGGTTTGCGATCCCGCGCTCCAGCACGTTCCGCGCCGAAACGTAGAGACGTTTCACGGCGGCCGGAGACACAAGCCCGGCCGGCGTATCCGGCCGGATCCCCGCCTCGTAGAGCGCCTCGTCGACGTAGATGTTGCCGAGCCCGGCGAACCGCCGCTGATCGAGCAGCACCGCCTTCACCGGGGCCGTCCGGTTCGCGAGCCGTTCCCGGAACTGCTTCAGCGTCAGGTCGGCATCGATCGGTTCCGGGCCCAGCTTCTGGATCACCTCGTCCGCTGATTCGTGGATGCGCCAGGTCCCGAACTTTCGCAGGTCCGCCCAGCGCAGGTCGAACCCGTTGTCGAGTTCGATCACCGCCCGCTGCCACTGCTCCGGCGGCGCCACACGCGGCCGCCAGACCAGCCGCCCCGTCATCCGCAGGTGCACCACGAACACGCGCCCGTCGTCCAGCCCGAAGAGCAGGTACTTCCCCCGCCGCCCAAGCGACAGGATCGTGCGCCCGGCCAGGTTCTCCCGCAGCGTCTCGATGGGCGCGCCGGCGAGCAGCTGGATCGTCCCCGGGTCAACCTCCACCGCGGCGATGCGGCGGCCCACGACGAGCGGCTCCAGGTCCCGGCGGATAGTCTCGACCTCTGGCAGTTCCGGCACGGGATGATTGTCGATCAGGCCCCGGACCGAAGCCATTGCCCGCGATGGGCCCCCGCGGCGGATTTGACCCTGCTCCCCGTTCCCTGTTCCCTGTTGCGGTGATCACGCATCTCCAGGGCCGGCTCGCCCGCATGGACGTGACCGGTCCGGCAGTCGAGCTGGATGTGCACGGTGTCCGCTTCGAAGTGCTGGTCCCGATCGTCCTCTGGCCCGAGTTGCAGACCATCGCCGGAGACGCCGAACTCGACGCCGGCGCCGGCCCCGAAATCGGCCTCCACATCTTCTACCACGCTACCGCCAACAACCCGACGCCGGTGCTCGTGGGCTTCCTGCGGCGCGCCGAGCGCGAGTTCTTCCGCAAGTTCACCACCGTCGAGGGCATCGGCCCCGCCAAGGCCGCCAAAGCAATGAACATCTCCGTGAGCACCATCGCCCGCGCCATCGAACAGGAAGACCGCGCCGTGCTCTCGAAGATGCCCGGAATCGGCCCCCGCAGCGCGGACAAGATCATCGCCACCCTCCGGGGAAAGGTGGTGGCCGAGGCCGCCATCCACGATGCCGGCCTCGCCCAGCCTGTCGACGCCTCCCGCCTCGAAAGCAAGCGCACCATCGCCGACGCCGTCGAAGCGATCGCCGCCCTCGGTTACTCGCGCGCCGACGCGAAGCGCCTCGTTGCCGACGCGGTGGCCGAAGATGCCGGGCTGGAAAGCCTCGAAGCGATTACGCTGGCCGTATTGAGGAGGCTCGATGTCCGAACCTGAAGCGTCACCCGCTGACCCCATCGGGCCGGCCGAAAACCCCCCGCCTCCGGCCGCGCCCCCCGGGAGCCGCGAGGTCCATGGCCCCGTGTACGTCAAGGAGCCGCCGGCCTGGAGCTACCTGCTGTCGCCGGCGGCCCTCGTCCTCGGCGCCCTCATCATCGCGGCGGCCATCTGGTGGACCCGCGACGATGACCCCGCCACGCAGCCCGCGGCCCCGGCCGACGCCGGCGTCGCCGGAGTCTCCACCGTCCCCCCGACGCAGGCAGCCTCCAGTGCGAGCGGCTTGCTCGACACCATCCGCGGCTATGCTCGCCAGCTCGGCCTGCGCGAAGACGAGTTCAACCAGTGCATCAACACCCAGGCCAACGTCTCGCAGATCAACAAGGACCTTCAGACCGGGAACTCCCTGGGAGTCACCGGGACACCGACCTTCTTCGTCAACAACAAGAAGCTCGTCGGCTCCCGGTCGCTCGCCATCTTGAACGAAATCATCGACGCCGAGCTCAAGGGCAGCCCCTCCTCGCTCGAAGGCTACTCGCCGGCGATCCAGCAGCTCGCCGCGGCGAACCCGCCTGCATTCGTGATCATGGACAGCAAGCCCGACATCACGGGCGCCTCCATCCAGGGCGACCCCAACGCCAGGGTGGTCGTCGCGGAGTTCAGCGACTTCCAGTGCCCCTTCTGCAAACAATGGACTGAGCAGGCGATGGGACAGCTCCGCATGCGCCTCGGCAAGGACGTTGCCCTGGCGTTCCTCCACTTCCCCATCGTCCAGATCCACCCGAACGCCGGGAACGCGAGCCTCGTCGCCATCTGTGCCGGCCAGCAGGGCAAGTTCTGGGAGATGCACGACCTCCTCTTCGCCCGCCAAACGGAGTGGGCAAACCTGAAGTAAGCCGGGGCCTACGCCGTCATTCCGCCGTCGATGATGAACTCGTGGCCAGAGCAGTAGCTGCTTTCGTCCGAGGCGAGGAATAGCGCCAGGTTGGCCACTTCCCTCGCTTCGGCGAAGCGGCCAAGAGGGATGCGGCGCACCCACCGTTCGCCGCCGTTCGCCTCGATCGCCGGGATCTCGTGCAGCATCGGCGTCTCGATGATGCCGGGATGGATCGAGTTCACCCGGATGCCGTACCGCCCGAGCTCCGCCGCCGCGCTCTTCGTCATCCCGCGGACCGCCCACTTGCTCGCCCCGTAGGCCACGGCCCCGGCGGAGTTCTGCATCCCCGCGATCGACGAGATGTTCACGATTGCCCCCGAGCCCTGCTCCATCATCGGCTTCGCGACTGCGCGCATCCCGAGGAACACCCCTACCTGGTTCACCTGGATGACCTTCAAGTAGTCATCGAGCGAGGTGTTCGCAACGCCCCCGAGCTTGAAGATGCCCGCATTGTTGACGAGCACATCGACGCGGCCGTGCGCCGCCAGCACCTCGCCAACGATGCCCTCCCACGCCGTCTCGCTCGAAACGTCGTGGTGGAGGTACATCCCGCCGACGTCCTTCGCCGTCGCTCGCCCCTCGGCGTCCAGGATATCCGTGAGGACGACTTTCGCCCCCTCGCTCGCGAACAGCGCGGCCTCGGCCGCGCCCTGGCCCCTCGCCCCACCCGTAATTAGCGCAACGCGACCCTCGAGCCTGCCCATCGATGCCACCTCAATCCGGGAAGTGGCGAATCCTACCATGCGGCGCGCCAGCCCGGCCTTCAGATCCAGTCCGAGAGATGGAGCATTCACCGCGGATGTCGTCCTCGGTGAACAGTTCATGCACTGCCACCAGTCCCCGCACCTGATCGCCGATGGATGTGGTTTGGAGCACGACGACAATCCCTGCATGAACGCGACCGGCCGCCACCCACTGCCAGTGAAGGCGGGAAAAGTCGCCGCGATTCCCAGTTACCAGCGCCATCTCGTTGGAAGCGCTGAACTCCAGGTGGTCTTCGTCCGCAGCCCCACGCATGCCGAAGTGGTCGCATGAACGGATTTCAATGCCCCTCGCGCTGACAGCGGCAAGTACCCGCTTGCTGGCTATGTCATCATCCACGTAGTAGCGGATGGTCACCGTCGCGGGGGCGACGTGCGGCGGCCAGCGCGCTCGTAGGCAGCCGCTTCTTCGGTCAGCCAGGACTCGATCTCATCCCGGTTCGCGAAGTAGAACGCGATCGCTGCATGGACTTGCGGCAAAGTGAGGCTCATGTCCTCCGCAATCTCTGCTGCCGTCAGCCCGTCGACGTTCATCAGCACCGAGATGCGGTCGACGGTTACCCCGGTACCTGCGATGAACGGGCGGCCTCCGCGGTAGCCTTCGCGCTGGTCGATGAACGTGCCGATGTCGATGTAACCCTGGCCGAGCCCCATGTCGCGATCGTAGCACACGGCCCGCCCCTCACCCCGCCGCGTCCGACCCCTCCATACCCTCGAGCCGCTCCAGGATGTGCCGCACAACGCGTCCCGTACGGTCCATCCCCGCGCTGCAGTGCACCAGGATCGGTTTCGGCAACCGCTGGAACGATTCCCACGCGTGCTCGTACTCCTCTGGAGTGAACGGGTGCGTCTGCTGGTCCACGGTAGGGATGTGGCAGACCTCGAACCCCGCCGACCGGTAGCGCGCAATCAGCCCTTCGGGCGTCGCCTTCCGGTACAGCCACAGCTGGTCATCCCCGATCAGGCAGATCACGGAGCGGATGCCGAATCGCCGCGCCTCCTCGATCCAGGCATCGACTGCCGCATCGTGGACGGTCAGCTCCGCGCCCGGGCGGAAGCCTGGCCGCGGGCTTGTCGCCAGCACACCTTCGAGCACCCAGTTTGGCATAGCACTTGTTAGTCTATCGCGACTTCCCCAGGGGAGCTTCACATGGACTACTCCCGCTACCAGCATCTCCTCGTCGAAGTGGCGGACAGCATCGCCACCGTCACCATCAACCGCCCGGAGGTCTTCAACGCCACCAACGACGTCCTCCACCGCGAACTGACCACCATCTGGCGTGACCTCGCGAACGACCCCGCGGTGCGCGTCGCAGTTGTCACCGGCGCGGGTGACCAGGCCTTCTCCGCCGGCGGCGACCTGGGCGATATCGAAGCCCGCGCCGCGCTCCCCGCGGACAGGCGCTTCGAAGCCATCATGGCCGTGATGAAGGAAGCGGAAGCCATCGTCTACGAGATGATGAACTGCGAGAAGATCATCATCTCCGCAATCAACGGCGTCGCCGTCGGCGCCGGGCTCACCGTCGCCCTCATGGCCGACATTTCCATCATGGCCGAGGAGGCCCGCCTCACCGATGGCCACGCCCGCCTGGGCGTCGCCGCCGGCGACCACGCCGCCATCATCTGGCCACTGCTCTGCGGCATGGCGAAGGCCAAGTACTACCTGCTCACCTGCGACTTCATCGACGGCCGCGAAGCCGAGCGCATCGGCCTCGTCAGCAAATCCGTCCCCCGCGCGGAGCTGCTGTCGGAGGCCCGGCGCATCGCCGGGCAGCTCGCCGCCGGCCCCCAGCACGCCCTCCGGGCCACGAAGAAATCCCTGAACCAGTGGCTTCGCCTCGGCGGCATCACCGCGTTCGATTACTCGCTCGCACTGGAGATGCTGGGGTTCTTCAGCGACGCCCCGGCCGAGGGCGCGCGCGCCATCATCGAAAAGCGGCCCCCGCGCTTCGGGTGAACTCAGCCGAGCGGCTCCGCCAGCCCAACCATGATCCCCTCCGGGCCGCGGACGTAGCACAGCCGGTACAGGTTCTCGTACTGGACAACTTCTCCCATGAGCTCAGCCCCGAGCTTGAGCAGGCGCCCGACGAGGTCATCGATGTCATCGACGGCGAACATGATCCGCCGAATCCCCATCGTGTTCACCGGGGCGTCCGCCGGCTCGCCCCTGATCGCGGGAGGCGACAGGAACTTGTCCAGTTCGACCCTGCCATGCCCGTCGGGCGTGCGCATCATCGCGATCTCGCTCCGGGCGCCGTCGATGGCGATGATGCGGTCGACCCACGGGCCTTCGACGATCGACCTTCCCTCGAGCTCCATCCCGAGTTCAGTGAAGAACGCGATGGCGCCATCGAGGTCCTCCACAACGATGAGGACGTTGTCCATGCGCAGCAAAGTCATGGTTCGAGCATAGGAGTCGCGGCCTCGCCCTGCGAGGGACCGCGCGCCAACAACACCCGTCCCTTGCCACGTCTTTCTCCCATCCCCTACTATTGTTGACAGAGTTACTCGACTTTATCAGGAGTGGCTCGTCGGAAAGTTTCGGGGCTGCTCCATGCGCGTCTCTACACGAAGTGACTACGGCCTCCGCGCTCTCATCGAGCTTGCGGGGCACTACGGCAGCGGCCCACTCCAGTCCTCCGAAATCGCCCTCCGCCGCCACATCCCGGAGCAATACCTGGATCAGCTGCTGACAGCCCTCCGCAAGGCCGGGTTCATCCGCTCCGTGCGCGGCCCCGCAGGCGGCCACGAGCTCGTCCGGCCGCCCTCGGAGATTTGCGTGCGCGAAGTCATCGCCGCCCTCGAAGGCACCCTTTCGCCGGTCGCCTGGCTCGATGAACCTCCGGAGCAAACGGACCACCCCCACCACTGCGGCCAGCGCGAAATCTGGGAACGCATCCGCGATGCCACCAGTGAGATCCTCGAGTCCTACTCCGTCGCCGACCTGCTCGAACGCGAGCCCGCCGCCACCAGCGGGAGGTGGGTGATATGACCGCCACCACCGCGCGCCCCCTCGTCGCCGATTCGATCCTGGACCTCATCGGGGCGACGCCCCTCGTCCGCCTCAAGCGGGTCATCCCCCAGGACGCCGCCACTGTCCTCGGGAAAATGGAAAGCCTCAACCCCGGCGGCAGCGTGAAGGACCGTATCGCCCTCTCCATGATCGAAGACGCCGAGAGCTCGGGCCGCCTCAAGCCCGACTCGACGATCGTCGAACCGACGTCCGGGAACACCGGCATCGGGCTGGCCCTCGTTGCCGCGGTGAAGGGGTACCGCATCATCCTCACCATGCCGGAAGACATGTCCCTCGAACGCCGCCGGCTGTTGGAGCGCTTCGGCGCCGAGCTCGTGCTCACGCCTGCCATCGAGGGCATGACCGGGGCCGTCTTCGCCGCCCAGCAACTGGTAAAAGAAAACCCCGGCTACTTCATGCCCCAGCAGTTCGAGAACCCGGCCAACCCCGAGGTCCACTACCGCACGACCGCTCGGGAAATCCTCGAAGCCACCGGTGGCCGCATCGATGCGTTCGTCGCCGGAGTCGGCACGGGTGGCACCATCACCGGCGTTGGCCGCCTCATCCGCGAACAGATCGGAAAGAACGTCCACATCATGGCTGTCGAACCCGCCCGGTCACCTGTGCTCAGCGGCGGCCGGGCCGGGATGCACGGCATCCAGGGTATCGGCGCGAGCTTCGTGCCCGGCGTGCTCGACCGCTCCGTCTACGACGAAATCCTCCGCGTAGAGGACAAGGACGCGATGGCCTACGCCCGCCGGCTCGCCCGCGAAGAGGGCATCCTCGCCGGCATTTCCGCCGGCGCCAACGTCTTCGCCGCGCGCAAAGTCGCCGAGCGCCTCGGCGCCGGCAAGACCGTCGTCACCATCATCTGTGATACCGGGGAGCGCTACCTCAGTGTCAACCTGTAGTTGAACCCGCAGAGGCGCTTGCCACCAGTCCGTTTCAATGTGCAACGATTGTTCGCCAGCCACGGAGGCCATCATGTCAGTCAACGTCTATATCCCCACCCCGTTCCGCCATCTTGTGGGCAACCGCGCCCACGTGAAGGCGCGTGGCGCCACCATCTCGGACCTGCTGGCCGACCTCGATTCGCAGTTCCCGGGGTTCAAAGCCCAGGTCGTCGATAGCACGGGCGAGCGCGCCCCGCACATCAACATCTACGTGAACCAGGTGGAGATCGAAAACCTCCAGGGCGAATCCACCCGCCTGAAAGACGGCGATGAAGTCGCCGTTATCCCCGCACTCGCCGGCGGCGCCCCCACCGTCCTCACCCCCGAGATGGTGGAGCGCTACAGCCGTCACCTGATCATGCCCCAGGTCGGCAGTGCCGGTCAGCGCAAGATCATCGAAGCGAAAGTGCTCATCATCGGTGCGGGCGGGTTGGGTTCGCCCGTGGCGCTCTACCTTGCCCTCGCCGGTGTCGGCAAGATTGGCATCGTCGACTTCGACGTCGTCGATCGTTCAAACCTCCAGCGCCAGATCCTCCACCAGACCGATGACATCGGGAAGCCGAAGGTCCAGTCGGCGCGGGAAACGCTCCTCGCCCACAACCCGAACATCGAGGTCGTCACCCACGAGGCCCCGATCACCAGCGACAACGCCTTCGAGATCCTCTCCCAGTACGACATGGTCGTGAACGGCGCCGATAACTTCGCCACGCGCTACCTGGTCAACGACGCCGCCTACCTGTTGAAGAAGCCGCTCATCGACGGTTCCATCCTCATGTTCGACGGCCAGGCGACAACCTACATCCCCGGGAAGGGCTGCTACCGCTGCCTCTACCCGGCGCCGCCGCCTCCTGGCCTCGTCCCGAGTTGCGCCGAAGCCGGCGTCCTCGGCGCCATGTGCGCCACCATCGGCAGCATCCAGGCGACCGAGGTCCTCAAGCTCATCCTCGAAGTCGGCGAACCGCTGGTGAACCGCCTCCTCCTCTACGACGCGCTCTCGCTCGAGTTCCGCATCGTCAAGGTCCGCCGCGACCCCGAGTGCCCCCTCTGCGGCGACAACCCGACGATCCACGAACTGATCGACTACGAGCAGTTCTGCGGCGCGCCCATCCCGCACGCCCTCGCCCCCACCGGCGGCTAGCACGCAAGCACGGCACGGCCCGGACCACCGAAACCGAAAAGGGAGAAACTACCATGCCAGGAACGACCACCCCGACCGTCAATGTCCGCGTGACCGCCGTGCTCCAAAAGGTCACCGGCGGTCAGAAGAACGTGGAAGCCAACGGTTCGACCGTGCGCGAAGTATTCGATGACATCGAGGCCAAGTTCCCGGGCTTCAAGGCCCAGGTCTACGGGCCTGACGGCAAGTTGCACCGCTTCGTGAACATCTACCTCAACGACGAAGATATCCGCTACACCGGCGGCGTCGATACCCCCGTCAAGCCCGGCGACACGCTCGATGTGCTCCCGGCCCTTGCGGGCGGCCAGGACTGATCCCAAATGACGCTCTACCGCTCGGTCATCGACATGATTGGCAACACGCCGATGGTCGAGCTGCGCTCGTTCGCCCCCAGGCCCGAGGTGCACATCTACGCCAAGCTGGAGGGGCAGAACCCCACCGGCTCGGTGAAGGACCGCATCGCGAAGTACATGATCGAAGCCGGCGAGCGCTCCGGCGAACTGAAGCCCGGCGCGACCATCCTCGAGCCGACCTCCGGCAACACCGGCATCGGCCTGGCGATGATCGGCAAGGTGAAGGGCTACCACGTCGTCTGCGTCATGCCCGAGAGCGTGAGCGAAGAGCGCACCCAGCTCCTGAAGGCTTACGGCGCCGAGATCATTTACACCCCCGGCGACCTCGGCTCGAACGGCTCGATCGCGCGGGCCAAGGAAATCGTCGCCGAGAACCCCGGCAAGTACTACTTCCCCTACCAGTACGGGAACGAGGCGAATCCCCGCGCCCACTACGAGACGACCGGGCCGGAAATCCTCCGCGACCTGCCCCAGACCACGGTCTTCGTCGCAGGGCTGGGTACTGGCGGGACACTCACCGGCACCGGGCGCTACCTCAAGGACTACAAGCCCGGCGTCCGCATCATCGCCGCCGCTCCCCACCCGGGGGACCTCGTCCAGGGCCTGCGCGCCCTCGAAGAGGGCTTCATCCCGCCGATCTTCGATGAGACCGTCCTCGATGGAAAGATCGTCGTCGACAGTAAGAGCAGCTTCGCCATGTCGAAGGAACTGACCCAGAAAGAGGGCCTCTTCGTCGGCATTAGCTGCGGCGCCGTCGTGCGCGCGGCAATCAAGGCCGCCGAGCGGCTGGAGGGCGAACAGCACATCGTCTGCCTCCTCGCCGACGGCGGCTGGAAGTACCTCTCCTCCAACCTCTGGACCACCGACTGGGAAGACCAGCCAGCTGATGTCGAGAGCAAGATCTGGTGGTGATCAGGCGGCTGCCTGGTCTGGTTCCTGCTCCAACTGGCCTGTCTTGACGAGCCAGGACACGAACGCTTCCACGCACTTTGGGTCCAGCTGCGTGCCCGCCACGCGTTGAAGTTCTGCCACGGCTTCCCGCCACGGGCGCATCGGGCGGTACACGCGGGTCGAAGTCAGGGCGTCGAACGTGTCCGCCACGGCGACGATGCGGGCTTCCAGCGGGATCTGCTCCCCGCGCCGCCCGTCCGGGTAGCCGCCCCCGCCGTAGCGCTCGTGATGCGCGCGGATAACGTCCGCGACGTGCTTCAGGAACGGCGACTGCTTCGCGATGTGCGCTCCCCGCTGCGAGTGGTGCTTCATTGTCTCGAACTCTTTGGGCGAAAGCCGGCCCGGCTTCAGGAGCACTGCGTCCGGCACCGCGATCTTCCCCACGTCGTGGATCCGCCCGGCGGTTACCGCGGCTTCGATTTGCTCCTCGGGCAGCCCCATTTCGCGCGCGATCCCCTCGACATACTCCGCCACCCGCCCCATGTGGTGGCGCGTGTAGGAGTCCTTCGCTTCGACCGCTGCCTCCAGCGCTTCGAGCTCTTCCGCGGACGTCCCGTGCATGTGGTCGAGCGAGTCGCGCAGCTCGATCGCCCGCGAGAACACAATGAGCGACTTCGCCCGCACGGCTTCGACCGCCCATCCCGCGATGAGCGTGCAGAACGCCGTCAGCAGCAGGCCGTGGTAGAGCCACCAGCTCAGGTGCCAGAGTTCCCCGTAGTACGTCGAAATCTGCGCCTCGGCGAGGAACGCGAGCGCGCCCACCATAGCCAGTTGCCCGGGAAGTTCCGTCAGCCGCCAGGCGCGCCAGTATCGCCACGCCGCGAACACCAGCAGTGTGATGGTTGTGGCCGCGAGGATCGTGTCCCATGGGCGCGTCCGCGGCACGAAGTCCCAGAATTCCGGCATCCACACCATCGTCCCCACATAACCGAAGAGGACGACCAGCGCTCCCCCGAGGATCCGGGTCGAGTGCTCCTGGACGAAGCGCGCTCCCGGCCACGTCGTAGGCGCGACGCTCAGGGCGATGAAGATTGCCCCCGCCGTCTGGCTCAGCCCGGCTGAGATGATCACCGCATAAGGCAGTTCGTTCCGGCTGACGATGAACCCCGGCGTGCCCAGCCCGTGCGTGGCGAAAATCAGCGCCACAGCGATGAACCCCAGCGCCAGGTACACCGTCCTCGTGCTTCGCACGCTCTGCACCGAAAGCGCCAGCGCCGTCCCGATGCACCCGGAAACCAGCGCCGTCACCGAGACCACCCAGAAGTGCCCGGCCGGCTCCACGTACATCGGGTCCAGCCCGGGGTAGCGCTGCATCAACGCGAAGGCAGCCAGCGGCAGCAACACCACAACAGCCAGGGCCCAGTGCGCAAGACGCGACGCCATCCGACTACTCCCCCGAGTCCGCCTGGAGGAATGTTCGTCATTCCGGGGCGGATTCTGAAGCTCGTGGCGTCGGGCATGCTCAGGCGGCGTGTTGTGGTTTCGCCTTCGCTGCCACGGCTCGCTCGTCGTTCTTGTCCGCGTCCCGCTGTTGCTGGCGCGCCGGCCGCCGGATGCTCCAGCGCCGGAACCGCTCTTCGATCGGTTGTCCCGGGTTCTTTGCCTCGCGCTCGGCGCGCTCTTTCATGAACGTCTCTTTCGTGCGCTCACCGATCTGGCTGGTGTGGCACAGGATCGCCTCCACCTTCTTCTCCCAGACGTCCGTGATGTCCACCACGTAGTCCGCATCCGCCGCCCCCGCGAGCAGCACCTCGTTCACCTGGTGCGAGGCCAGCCCATCCTCTTCGTGCTGCTGGTAGAACAGCCGGTCGCGCACGATCGGGTAGATCGCGTCCATCGTCGCCTGGCCCACGTTGCGGTGGTCCCGGTGGTTGAATGTCCCCCGGAAGGCATCCCACGTGATTACGACGTCCGGCCGGTACTGCCGCAGCAGGCGCACGATCTGCCCGCGAAGCTCCGCGCTCTCGCTCGTGAACCCGTCCGGGTAGCCGAGGAAAATGCACTCCTTCACGCCCAGCACCCGGCAGGCCTGGCGCTGCTCCTCCTCGCGGATGGCCGCGAGCTTCTCCGGCGTCATCGATTCGTCGTGTGTCCCTTTGTCCCCACCGGTGACGAGCACGTAGTACACGTCCCAGCCTTCCTTGCACCACTTCGCCACCGTCCCGGAACACAGGAACTCGGCGTCGTCGGGATGCGCCATGATGACCATTGCGCGGGCGGGCCCCTCGATCGGCGGCGGCGCCTCCTGCTGGGCCGAACCGATGAGCGGCGCCGGGCCAACCACCGTGCCGCCGCTGTTCTTGTCCCTCTTCTTGTGCTTCTTCTTGCTCATAGCTTCCCCCGCGCGCCCGTAGTTCTCCTGCGGTGATTTTCCCAGCCGTCCTCCCGCCCTGTCGAACCGCGGGCCCCCTTGTCCCCGGCGGTACAATCACCTCATGTACTGGACACGCCAGGCCGTTGAGTGCGACATCCACCTGGTGCCCATCCCCGACGAGCAGGGATGCCGCTACTGCGTGCGCTTCCTCGAGACCGCCCCCGATGTCTCGGAGCTCTCCACCGTCACCCGCATCGAAGAGCTCGAACGCTGGCTGCTCGCTGCCCGCTCCGTGCCCGAGCACATGTACTACGCCCGCATCGAAGCCCTCGTCGGCCGTCGCATCAGCCCCCACGAACTCGACGACCCGGATACCCTTATCCGCCGCGCCCAGCGCCCCGGAAGGACGTACGACTGGGACGACTGGTGACCTTGCCGGTCCCCAGGTTCGCGTTCACTCCCGGCCGCAGGCGGACGGCCGACGCGAACCGCCAGAACTAGTTGTTGCTCGCCATCACCCGCAACGGGAACGTCGCCAGCACTTCGTACGTCGCCCCGCCCGGACCGAGGCGGCTGCGCATCAGCGACACTTGAGCCGTCCGCCAGCTCGCCGGCGGAACTTCGGTCTTCCCCACCGCCACTTCGATCTCGGCGCGCTGGCGCGTCGAGATCTCGTCTTTGACTCGGCCGAGCGTGAGATGCGGCCGGAACGGCCTCCGTTCCGGTTCGAATCCCACCACGGCCAGGGCGGCGTTGACCGCTCTCACAAGAGCTTCGAGCCGGAGCACATCCCCCGCGATCCCGACCCACATGATGCGCAGGCCCTCGCGTCCCCCGAACGTCCCGATGGTCGAGAACTCGAGCTCGAAGGGCGAGTGGCCAACCACCGCTTCCTGGATGGCGAGCTTGATCGCCGGCAGCTTCCGGGTGGGCACTTCGCCGAGGAACTTGAGGGTGACGTGCACCCCGTCCGGCTTGATCCAGCGCACGGCGTTCCCGCTCTTTTCACGCAGGTTCTGGATGACCTCCCCGATCGTTTCCTTCACATCGTCGGGCACTTCGCAGGCCACAAAGAGGCGCACGTGATCCTGGGCACTATCAGTCATTGGTTGCCGTCGTCTGCAAACAGTCTCCGGGCGTTGCCGCCAGACACTGCTTCCAGCACCGGGCCCGGAAGTTGCGCGGCGAGGCGTTCGATCTGGCGCCGGGGCGAAAGCAGTGGGTAATCAGAGCCGAAGAGCACGCGCCCCGGACCGGCAAGGTCAACAAGACGCGAGACACTCGTATCATCATACAGCAGCGGCGCCGCTGCTGTGTCGAAATAGAGCGAATCTATAGCAGACCTTACCTCCGGCATCTGCAGGTAGAACGAGGCCCCCGCGCCAAGGTGCGCCGCGATCATCCTCAATCCCCCGAACTCCCCCGCCAGCTCCACAATCTCCGCCGGCCCGATTCCGCCCGCCTTCCCCGGGTAGCGGTGCCCCACCGGCTCGCTGCAGTGCCAGAGCAACACCAGGCCCGCTTCCCGTGCCAGCGCGCACAGCCGGCGCGACTCCTCTCCCAGCGGGTCCCACCCCTGGTTGTGCGGCCGCAACTCCCCGAAGCCGCGCGCCCCGAGGTCGATCGCGTGCCGCGCCACCCGCTCCCAGCCCGCCAGCGAAGGGTTCACCGTCGCGAACGCCACGATCCGCCCGCCCGATACGCGCGCCGCTTCCAGCAGATACTCGTTTTGCTCGATCAGGTCCGGCTCATGCGAAAACGCGAAGCCGGCGGCCACCGCGCCGTCCAGCCCTGCTTCGTCCAGCGCGGCGAGCAATTCTCGCGCCGTCGCCATTTTCGCTGCCGGGTCCCCGTACATCTCCTCGAACGTACGGTCGCCCTCGGCAATCTGTTGCCGTCCCAGGATTTGCCCCGGGGCGAACAGGTGCGTGTGCGCATCGAAACCGGCCACGAGTCAAATGGTAGCGAACGCGCACCCGAGTTGGGCCGCCTCATCGGCGAGTCCCGGCGGCTTCCTTTCTCTGCCCGAAACGCGTACAACCCTCGCGTGACGTTCAAGCAGCCCGCCATTGCCTCGAAAGGCATGGTTACCTCGAACCACCCGCTCGCCTCACTCGCCGGCACCGAAATGCTCGTCAAGGGTGGCAACGCAGTCGACGCCGCCATCGCGACCATGTTCGCCCTCACCGTCGTCGAACCCATGATGGTCACCATCTTCGGCGCCGGTTTCGTCAACATCCGCCTGGCCGGCGGCCGCTGCACGGTCATCGACAACTATGTCACCGTCCCCGGCAGGGCAACGCCGGACATGTTCGACCCAATACCCACCGAACGCGACCCCCACAAGGTGAAGGGCGAACTGAACGAAGTCGGCCACCTCTCCGTCGCCACCGGTGGCACGCTGCTCGGCTGGGCCACCGCCATCGAGAAGTACGGCCGCCTTTCGCTCGGCGAAGTGATGGAGCCAGCCATCCGTTTCGCCCGCGATGGCTTCCGCGTCAGCCCCTACCTCCAGTCCATCACGCGCATGCAGGAAGCCAACATCCGCCGCTTCCCGGCGACAGCCGAGGTGTTCCTCCCTGGCGGGAAGGTACCGGCCGTCGGAGACCGCATCGTCCGGACTGACTACTCGCGGACGCTCGCCGCCATCGCCGAGAACGGACCGGACTACCTCTACCACGGCCCGCTCGGGCACGCCATCGCCGCCGACATGGCCGCCAATGGTGGCCTCATCACCATGGATGACATCGAGAACTACCGCATCTACGAGCGGGAGCCCGTCCGCGGCGTCTACCGTGGTCACGAGATCATCGGGCCGCCTCCCCCGTCGTCCGGCCCGCTCCACATCGTCCAGATGTTCAATATCCTCGAAGGCTTCGACCTGTGCGGCCTGGGATTCGGGAGCGTCGAAACCGTCCACCTCTGGGCCGAGGTCATGAAGCTCGCCTTCGCCGACCGCACCGAGTACGTGGCCGACCCCTCGGCCACTTCTGTGCCCGTCGCCTGGCTCACCTCGAAGGAGTACGCCAACGAACGCCGGGGCGACCTCGACCTTCGCCGGGCGAAGCAGTACGCCCCGGGCGCGGCGCCGGCATCCCTCGTCGAATCCACCACCCACTGCTGCGCGATGGACGCCGACGGCAACATCGTCGCCACCACCAACACGCTGCACATGGGTTTCGGCTCCAAGGTCACCGTCCCCGGCACCGGCATGCTCCTCAACGACTGCATGGAACTGATGGACCCGGTCCCCGGCCGCACGAACTCCATCGCCCCGGGGAAACGCGTGCTCTCCTCGATGTCGCCCTGCATCGTCACGAAGGATGGCGCGCCGTTCATGACGCTCGGCACCCCGGGCGGGCTCAAGATCTTCGGCGCCGTCGCCCAGGCGATCTCGAACGTCATCGACCACCAGATGCCGCTCCAGGAAGCGTTCGAGGCCGCCCGGATGTGGGACCGTGGCCCCGTCCTCGAAATCGAACGGGGGTTCCCGCAGCTGGCCGCCCTCAAAGCCGGGCTCGAGGCCCGCGGCCACGCCGTGGAGACTCCGTTGAAGGTCGCCGGCGGCATGAATGGCATCCTCCGCCAGCCCGACGGGATGCTCGAAGGCGCAGCCTGCTGGCGCGCCGACGGCGCCCCCATGGGCTACTCCGGCGGTGACGCGATCGTCGAAGGCGCCGAGCCGGCGATGTGGCGCAACTGACGCGCCCCTCCCATTGCCCCGACGTCCGGGCCACCGCACCATCGCCCGATGACCATCGAGCTCCGCGTCCCCGGCGCCCGCGCCCTCGTCGAACCCGTGGCCGGCGGTCGGCTCCACCAGCTGTTCATCGAGATTGATGGGCTCGAGCGGCCGCTCCTCCACGCACCGGACGACCCGGCGGATCATCTCGCCCGCCCCCTCGCCGGCGGCTGCTACCCGATGGCGCCCTGGCCGAACCGCATCCGCGACGACGCCTTCGAATGGCGCGGCCGGACGTTCACCATCGACAACAAGCGCGAACACGCCCTCCACGGCCTCGTCGCGGACCGCCCCTGGGAGGTGGTCGCGCGCACGGGCCGCGTGGTGGAACTGGCCCGCGATCTCGGCCCCGGCTGGCCCTGGGAAGGACGCGCCTGGCAACGGATCGAGCTCGGCGCCCGTTTCCTGGCGATGAAAATCGAGGTCCGTTCCGCGCGCGAACCCTTCCCCGCCGGCTGCGGCTGGCACCCGTGGTTCCGCCGCGATGTCGCTGGCGCGGAAGACGCGAGTGTCACCCTCCACGCGTCTCGTCGCTACGATCTCCGGGACAACCTCCCGACCGGCGCCACCCGCGAAGTGGACAGGGAGGCCCTCCTCGACGGACGGCCGCTTGGCGCCCGCCGCCTCGACGACTGCTTCGCCGGCTTCGAACCGGGGAAGGCCGTGGCCACCGTGGAGTGGCCCCGCCTGCGCCTCCAGCTCGCGGTCCAGTGCCGGTACCCGCACGTCCAGGTGTTCACGCCGCCCGGAGCGCTCTGCATCGAACCGCAGACCTGCGCCCCCGACGCCTTCAACCTCGCTGCCCGCGGCCTCCTGGATGCCGGGTTCGCCGTCGCTGAACCCGGCCGGCCGGTCTCGCTCGCTGCCCGCTGGAGCTGGGAGATCCCCCCCGCCGGTGGCTCTGTGTGACTTGCGCCACACTTCCCTTCCCTGCATGTCGTGGTACTTCCGAACCGCATTCGGGTTTGCTACAGTGGCAAAATCCTCCCATCGGAGCCGCGCGATGACTCAGCAGGAAACATCCGTCCCCCTCGGCCTCCAGCTCTCCCCCATGAACCCCGAATACCAGAAGGACCCCTTCTCCCTGCTCGATGAAGTCCGTGAGGCCGGCCGCATCCACCACGACCCACTGCTCGGCCGCTACATCGTCGCCCGCTTCGATGACGTCTACGCCATCCTCAATGACCGCGAGTTCTTCGTGGACCCGCGCAAGGCCGCCGAGGGCACCTTCAACCGCATCTTCAACCGCGCTGATGCCCTCGAGGAGCGGGACGTCCAGCCCTCCATGCTCTTCCTCGATCCCCCGGACCACACCCGCCTCCGCAGCCTAGTCACCAAGGCCTTCACGCCCCGCTCCATCGAAAAGATGCGCGACCGCATCGGCGAGATCGCCAACGAACTCCTCGACAAGGTCGAAGGTCAATCCTCCTTCGACCTCATGGCCGCCTTCTGCCAGCCCTTCCCGACCATCGTGATCGCGGAGATGCTCGGCGTCGACCCGAAGGACCAGGCAGACTTCAAGCGCTGGACCGACGACAGCGTCGCCGCTGGCTTCGACCCGTTCGCCTCCGAGGAAAAGAAGAAGAAGGCGATGGAAGCCGGCGAGGCCATGACCGCCTATCTCCGCCGCACCATCGCCGAGCGCCGCGCCGAACCCCGCGACGACCTCATTACCGCCATGCTCCAGGCCGAAGATAACGGCGACTTCTTCAACGACGACGAAGTCGTGACGATGGTCGGCCTGCTACTCGCCGCTGGCAACGTCACCACCACCGATCTCCTGGGCAACGGCATCAAGAACCTCCTCCAGCACCCGGACCAGGTGCAGCTGCTGCGCGACAACCCCTCGCTCATCGTCAATGCCGTCGAAGAGATGCTGCGCTACGAAGGCCCTGTCACCTTCTCTGGCCGCATCACCCCGGACGACCGCGAAGTCGCGGGTTGCCCGGTGAGCAAGGGCCAGTCGATCACCGTCGCCCTCGGTGGCGCCAACTACGACCCGCGCCTCCATAAGGACCCGCACAAGTTCGATATCACCCGCGAGGACGTGGACCACGTGGCCTTCGGCGGCGGCCGCCGCTACTGCCTCGGCGCGCCTCTCGCCCGCCTCGAAACCCAGGTCGGCGTCCTCACCCTGCTCAACCGGTTCCCGAACCTGCGCCTCCCGGAGCAGGAGTTCGAATGGAAGACCGTCCCCGGCTTCCGCGGCCTCGAAAAGCTGATCGTCGAGGTCTAGCCGGGCCCTGCTTCGCGCCAGCCGGCGCAGCCGCTGTCCCGGGACTGTGCCCGTCCGCCCTCACCACCAGAGGATGTCGTCGAGCGGGTCCTCCGCCGTGTCCTGGTCTTTGCCCTCGTCTTCCCGCCAGAGGTCCGTTCCGAGGTACTTCCACCCTCCGTCGGCGAAGATCAGCACGATATTCCCGCGCTCCATCCGCCCCGCGAGCCGTATGCCCGCGTGGAGCACGGCGCCGCTGCTGATGCCGCCGAAGATGCCCTCCGCCAGCATCGCCCGGCGGGCGTGCGAAAACGCGTGCCGGTTCCCCACGATGATCTTCCCGTCCAGCACCGACTCATCGAGCACCGGCGGGATGAACCCGTCTTCGAGCGAGTGCAGTCCCTGGACGTGCACGCCCAAGCGCGGCTCAACGCCGAATACGTGGCAGTCGGGGCCTGCCTCCTTTAGCCGGCGGCCGGCCCCGCTGATCGTGCCCCCTGTGCCCATCCCCGCCACGAACGCCTGCACGCCGCCCTCGCTTTCAAGGTCCTTCAAAATCTCCGCTGCCGTCGTCTCGTAGTGCGTCCGCACGTTCTCCGGGTCGTCGAACTGCCCGAAGTAGTACGCCCCTGTTTCGGTGGCGACTGCACGGGCGACCTCCCGCGCGCTCTTGATCCCCGCCCGCCGCGGCACGCGCCGGATCGCGGCGCCGTACACCCTCAGCAGCTGCTCGATTTCCGGGTAGACGCTCTCGGGGACGCAAACCTCCACCGGGTGCCCCATCAACCGCCCGAACAGCGCGAGTGCCACGCCCGTGTTCCCTGTCGATGCCTCCACGATCGGCTGTCCCGGCCGCAGCCGGCCATCCCCCCGCGCCGCCTGCAGGATCCGCAGGACGATCCGGTCCTTGATGCTCCCTGTCGGGTTCTGGCCCTCGAGCTTGGCGAACAGCCGTACGCCTGCCTTCGGCGAAAGCGTCCGCAACTCCACCAGCGGCGTGTCACCCACCATCTCCAGCACCGACGAGAACGTCCTCATCGCCCCCATTATGCCGCTCCGCCCCGCCACCTGGTCCCTCCCCGCTACATCGCCAGCAACCGCCGCGCCGCCTCCTCCAACGTCTCCTCCGACTTCGAGAACGTGAACCGCACCATCCGGTTGCCCGCCTCGCCCTTGTAGAAGCTCGATCCCGGCACCGGCGCCACCCCGACCTTCTGGATCAGGTGATGCGCGAAAGCCGTGTCGTCCCCCTCGAACCCAAGGTCCGAAAAGTCGGCCATGATGTAGTACGCCCCTTGCGGCTGGTGGCAGTGGAAGCCTGCCTCCCGCAGCGCGTTCAGCAGGATGCCGCGCTTCTTCGTGTACATCCCCCGCAGCTCCGGGTAGTACGAATCCGCCTGCTCCATCGCAATCGCGGCGCCCTCCTGCAGCGGCGCCGGCGCCCCGACCGTCAGGAAGTCGTGCACCTTCCGCAGCGCATTGCTGAGGACCGGCGGCGCGAGCAGGTACCCCAGCCGCCAGCCCGTCACGCTGAATGTCTTGGAGAGCCCGCTGATCGTGATCGTCCGCTCGTACATCCCCGGCAACGTCGCGATCGCCGTGTGCACGTTGTCGTCGTAGAGGATGTGCTCGTAGATCTCGTCCGTGATGCAGAGCGTGTCGAACTCCTGGCAGAGGTCCGCGATCTGCTGCAGCTCCGCCCTCGTGAACACCTTCCCGCTCGGGTTGTTCGGCGTGTTCACGATGATCGCCCGCGTGTTCGGAGAAAATGCGGCCCGCAGCTCGTCCGGGTCGAACTCGAAGTCCTCGCCTCGCAGCGTCACGAACACCAGCTTCGCCCCGCTCATGGCCGCGTCCGGCACATAGTTCTCGTAGAACGGTTCGAACACGATGACTTCGTCGCCCGGCTCCACGACCGCCAGCATCGCGCACATCATCGCCTCTGTGGCCCCGCACGTGACCGTCACTTCGCGGTCCGGGTCCAGGTCTAGCCCGTAGAAGCGCTTCGTCTTGTCGGCGATGGCCCGCCGCAGGCGCGGCGCTCCCCACGTGATCGCGTACTGGTTCACGTCGGCGTTGATCGAGGCGATCGCTGCCTGCTTGATGAACTCTGGCGCGGGGAAGTCCGGGTACCCCTGGGCAAGGTTCATCGCCCCGTGCAGCATGGCCAGCCGCGTCATCTCGCGGATGACCGACTCGTTGAAGACCGACGTCCGGGCAGCGATGTGGTTGCGCATTTCGCCCGCAAGTATGCCGCATAGCCGTCCACCGGGCAGGCGCCTCCCCGTCACCGCGTGACGGTTGAAAAGAACGCCCACATGACTTCGTTCGCGCTGATCTCGTGGTTCGTCGAACCCACGCCTCCGGCCCCGTCCTCTGCACCTGGCCACGTGTGGCCAGCCCCCTCAAGCGTCACAAACACCACGGGAGCGCTGCAGCCCCTGTACTCCTGGACGAGCACGTGCTCGCCCACCCGCGACTGATCCCCCGGCTCGCTGCAGCCGTTGTGCGCCGCCCACTGCGGCACAGCCTCCAGCGCCGAATCGTACGGCACGTTGAAGTCGGCGGTGCCATGAAAGGTGAGCACCGCCACCGGGCCGCCTTCGCATTGCTGGAAAACGATCCCAGCGACAGGGGCGATGGCCGCGAACCGATCGGCAAGGAAACACCCCACCTGCGAGGCCATTTCGGCGCCGTTGGAGAGCCCGGTCGCGAACACGCGCCCGGCGTCGGTGCAGAATCCTGCCTCCACCCGTTCCAGGATCGCAGCCACGGTGCCGGCATCGTCGATAGTTTCGTCGCCAAACACGTCCCGGATGTTCCACTGGTTCTGCAATCCCTGCGGCGTCACCAGGATGAACCCGGCAGAGTCCGCAAACTCCCGCAGCCCGCTGTATTCGTCCTGGTGTTCAGCCGTCCTCCCCTGCCCGTGGAAATTGAACACCACAGGGAGCGGCTCGCGGCCGTCGTACGAAGGAGGCACATGCACCCGGTACGTGCGCTCCCCTTCGGGCCGTTCGACTGCCTCAACGTAGTCGCCGGGGCCGCGGTCGAAACAGGCCGCCGGACCGGCGCTGCCCCCGGGTAACGGGGACGCGGCAGGCGTGGCGGTGGCGCGGACAGCCTCCGCCGTCGGTCCCGGCCGGTCCGCGCCCTCGGCGCACCCTGAGACCACCAGCATCACCGCTGCCAGCAGGGCTGTTCGCATGCGCGATTATGCCACTGCGGCGCTCCCGGGCGGCAGGAGAGGCCCGGCCGCCGTGGGAGCCGACGGCGGCCGGGCGAGCGGCCGGAGTACCGCCTCGATCCGGGGAGGGTGTCCATCCACCCTGTCAGCCCTCCAGCCTGCACGGCAGTGACCAGCCTCACACTTCACCGCGGATTCGACTTCAAAGTCGAAGCGCACGTACACTTCGTTCAGTTTCGAGCGCTCTCGCCATAATGTTCGAAGAAGAACGAGCGATAGCGCGCATTCGGAGGGGAACATGACCATGCTCGCATCGGCGCCCGGGCGCCTCGAGCGGCGCAAAGCGAAGACCCGGGCGGCAATCATCGCCGCCGCCAGCAAGCTCTTCCACGAACGCGGCTACGAAGAAACGTCCATCCAGCACATCGCCGAACTCGCCGATACCGGCGTCGGCACTCTCTACGGCTACTTCGCCTCCAAGGACGACATCCTCCGCGAAGTCCTCCAGACCGAACGCGACGAGGCCCTCGAACGCTACTTCGCCAGCATCGACGAGCACACCAGCTACACCGACCGTGCCTGCCGGGCCGTCGAAGCCCTCGCCAACTACCTCAAGAACAACCGCACCATCCTCGTCGCTGCGTTCCAGGTCGGCGCTCGCAGCCACCAGGTAGACGAGGCACAGGCCGAGTGGCTCCACCAGGGCTTCCGCGAGATGCTCGTCGAGGGCATCGCCGCCGGCGAATTCCGCGACCTCCCCGTCGATGCCACCGTCCGCATGCTCGTCGGGACCACCATGCTGGCTATGCTCGGCATCGGCAATTGGGCGGGCCGCGAATCCGACCCGAATACCCCCGCCGAACTCGTCGCGCTCACGCGGGCCGTGCTCGCCCGCTAACCCCGTGGCCTCGCGCGAAGATGTCCGCCGCCTGGCCCTTGCCCTCCCCGCAGCCGTCGAACGCCCGGACCGCTTCGCCTTCGCCGTCGAAAACCGGGGCAAACTCAAGGACTTCGCCTGGGTGTGGAACGAACGCCTCGCACCGAAGCAGCCGCGCGTGCCCAACCCCGGCGTCATCGCCGTCCGCGTGGCTGGCGAGGAAGCGAAGCACTTCCTCATCGCTGCCGCGCCGGGTGTGTTCTTCACGGAACCGCACTACAACGGCTTCCCGGCCGTCCTCGTGCGCCTGGCCGCGGTCGAAGAGGAGCAGCTCGAAGCACTCCTCCACGACGCCTGGCGCCTCCAGGCCCCGAAGCCACTGGTAAAAGCGTTCGAGGCGTCGCTCCCGGGCCCCTGAGCACCTGCCGCATCGATGCTGGTACGATCGCCGGGCACGCACCCCGGAACTGGAGAGCAGGGCACTTTGGAAATTCAAGCAGGCCTGGACCAGGCCAAAGTACAAGCCTCGGTCGTCGAAATGCTGCGCGCCATCGGCGAAGACCCCTCCCGGAACGGCCTCCTCGAGACGCCGCGCCGCATCGCCGAAATGTACGAAGAGATCTTCGAGGGCCTCTGGAAGGACCCCCGCGACTACCTCGAAGTCGTCTTTGAAGTCGCCCACGACGAAATGGTGATCCTGCGCGACATCCCCTTCTACTCCATGTGCGAACACCACTTCCTCCCCTTCCACGGCGAAGCCCATGTCGGCTACATCCCCGACGGCCGTGTCGTCGGCATCAGCAAGCTCGCCCGCGTCGTCGAAGGCTTTGCCCGCCGGCCCCAGATCCAGGAACAGCTCACCAGCCAGATCGCCGAAGCCATCATGGAGGTCCTCCAGCCCGACGGCGTTGCCGTCGTCATCGAGGCCGAGCACCTCTGCATGACCATGCGTGGCATCAAGAAGCCCGGCAGCCGCATGGTCACCAGCGCCATGCGTGGCAACTTCAAGCAACAGTCCGTCACGCGCGCCGAGTTCCTCAGCCTCGTCACCGGCAACCACTAAGGGCCGCCGCCCACGGCGCCGTCGAGTGAAGCCGCTGGCACGCGTCCGCGTCACCAGCGCTCTGTGATTCAGTTAACGAACCACCATTGACAGGCGGTCGCCTCAGGCACCAGTATCCCGCCCGCGCCACCGGGGAAGTCGGCCGACGCGCCATAACAAAGAGGGCCAACCGGGTGACGCCGGCTGGCCCAGCGCAAGGAAGGTTGAGGACCTTGCCAGCGAAGTGTCGCACCACCTGAGGTCGGCGCAAGTCAAGCGAGCGGAAGGAAGAGGTGGTGGGCGCGACCCGTTGACGAGTTCCTTCCTGCGGGAAGGGTGGTGGAACACACAGAAGCACTGACCGCTCGCTTTCGCACGGCTTACCGCACGAGCCGCACGGTGCCAAGAGGACGGACCGCCGCGCAGCGCTCCCTGGAGAAATGGAGCACCTGTATGTCCAGCGCTCGCCGCCTCTCGGGCGGAGCGTTCCTGTTGTTTGTCGTCCTCCTCGTCACTGCCGGCCCCATGCAGCGGTCCGCCGGGGCGAGCCACACCGTCCCCGTCACGGTCACCCTCACCCGCGTAACCAACCTCGGCGACGAGGGCATCGAAGACAACCTCCGTGGCGAAGCGGACATGTACGCGGGCGTCGAGATCGACGGCGTCATGCTCACCAGCTTCGACATCCACCCCCACGATGACGACACCCTCGAACCGTTCTGGACCTTCTCCCGGAACGTCTCGAGCGGTACCGAGACGATCCCCATCTCCATCGAGATCTGGGACCACGACGAATGCGACACGCCGTTCTGCTCGGACACCGGCGTCTTCGAGTCCGATGACGACAAGGGTGACGTCGATCCCGGCGGCGACGACGAGGTGAACCTCGTCCTCAACCTGAATGACGGCACCTGGTCCGGCGACGTCGACGCGCCCGCCCGCTGTTCCCAGGGCGAGGACGGTAACGACTCCCGCGTCCGTGTCTGCTGGGACATCAGCATCCTCTCCCTCAGCGGAGACGCCGATGCCGACGGGCTCCTGGACAGCTGGGAGACGGGCGGCGTGGATTTCGACGGCGACGGCACGATCGACCTCCCCCTCGATACCTGGGGCGCCGACCCGAACCACAAGGACCTTTTCCTCGAGATGGACTTCACCGCCGGGAACGGCCCCGATGCGGGCGCCATCGCCGCGATGAAGGCGGCCTTCGCCGCCGCCCCGGTCAACGCCGGTGGCACCAACAACCCCGACGGCTTGCCCGGCATCAACCTCTGGGTCGATACCAACGGCCTGAACGGAGGTGATGACTTCGACGGCGGAGGCACCATCCCCGCGGCCGACGGGCTCGACGCCGCCTGCAACCTCGATAGCGAGTGGTACGCCTCGAAGGGAGCGAACTTCAACCAGAACCGCAAGTGGGTGTTCCGCTACGCGACTGGCTCAGCGCTCCCGTCTGGCTGCACGGGCAGCGGCGGCTGGGGCGAAATCGGCGGCAACGACTTCATGGACTTCAACCATGACGGCGGCACCATCATGCACGAGCTCGGCCACAACCTGAATCTCCGCCATGGCGGCAACGTGGATTCGAACTGCAAGCCGAACTACGTCAGCGTCATGAACTACGACAACCAGTTCAACATCCGCCAGGTCGATGGCACCGACATCATCGACTACTCCCCGCCGCGCTTCGCCGGCGGCCGCGGCGCCGCCCCCATCGGGAACCTCACCGAGAACGCACTCAACGAAGGCAACATCCTCGACGCCACCGACAGCACCAACCAGATGGTCTTCACCAACCCCGCCGGCATGAAAGTCCGCGCACGCCTCGACCAGCCAGTCGACTGGAACGGCGACGGCGACACCGCCGACAACAACGTCACCGTCAACATCGACACCAACGCCACCGGCGGCGGTCCTTCCGCATGCGCCAACGGCGCCAACAACAGCACCCTCGGCGGACACGACGACTGGACGGTCATCAGCATCCCCTTCCGCCAGTTCGGAGACTCCGCCGACGGCGCCATCAACCAGGTGACCGAGCCAGAGATCACGCTCGATGAACTCCTCCAGCTCGAGGAATTGCTGAACACGACGGATGTCGAGATCACCAAGTCGGCGCCGGCAACCGCCGTCGCTGGCACGTCGTTCCTCTACACCTTCTCCGTCACCAACAACGGCCCCAACCCGGCCGCGCCCGTTACGGTCACCGATGTCCTCCCCGCCGGCCTCACCTTCCAGTCCGCCACGGCCGACTGCGCGGAAGCGGGCGGCACCGTCACCTGTGACCTCGGGAACATCCCGGCGAACGAAACCGTGAACTTCGCCATCCAGGTGCTGGTCAGCGACTCGCTCGTCTCCGCTAACGGAGGGCCCGTGGGCATCACGAACACGGCCACGGTCGCCTTCGAGGGAACGGACTCGGACACCACCAACGACAGCGACGACGCCTCCACCACCGTGAATGACGTCGCCGACCTGAAAGTCACCAAGGTCTGCGAGCCCGCCGACGTCGTCCAGGCGGGCCAGGACTGGGTCTGCACCATCTACGTCGACAACCTCGGGCCGTCCGATGCCCGCAGCGTCAGCATCCGCGACGAAGTCACGTCCTCCGGCGTCCTCGTCATGGGCACGAGCACACTCGACCCGAACCGGACGGACTCCGGCCCATTCCCCGTCGCCAGCCCGCCAAACGGCACGACCGTGGAGTTCGACCTCAACGAACCGCTGGAGCCCCAGTCGATCGTGAACAACGGGCGCTGGGTCATCGTCGTCCGCTACAGCGGCGCCGAATCCCAGGACGTCCACAATAAGGTCGACGTCTTCAGCCGCTCCAACACCACGCCCGACCCGGACATGACGAACAACTCCTCGTCTGACGATGTCACCATCGCCGGCGTGGCGGACCTCTCCGTCGATAAGACCGTCAGCCCCAGCCCCGTCTTCGCCGGGCATAACCTCACCTACACGCTCACCGTTGCCAACGCCGGGCCGTCCACGGCAATCGCCGTCAGGGTCGAGGATGTCCTGCCCGGCAGCCTCGAAATCGTCTCCGTCTCCGCATCCGTCGGGAGTTGCGTCGCCGGGATCCCCGGTAACCCGCTGGCTCCAACGGCCTGCGACCTCGGCAACATCGCGGCCGGCGCCGATGAGGTCGTCACCATCGTGGCCAAAGTGCCCGCGGGAGTGGCGCCGGGCACGGTGCTCATCAACAACGCCTCCGTGAGCGGGGCAGGTAACGACCCGGACACCAGCGACAACAGCGACAGCGCGGCAGTCGCGGTATCCGACGACGGGAACCTCTCCCTCGAGAAGTTCGCCTCCGGCACGCCCATCGCCGGCGCTCCCTACGCCTACGAATACCACGTCCGGAACCTGGGCCCATCCACCGCCCGCAACGTGACCATGACTGACGTTCTCCCGCCTGAGCTGGTGTTCACGTCGGCCTACGTCAACGCGAACGGCCCAGGCGGCCTCGCGCTCGCCTGCAACCTGGCGGTCCAGACGAACGTGCTGACCTGCCCCCTCGGCGACATCCCACCGTCGGGCCCTGAGCCCATCAAGATCTACGTGAACGTTGTGGTGAAGGCGTCCACCCCCCATGGCACCCTCATCGTGAACAGCGCGTCGCTCTCGTCTGACACCGGTGACTCCAACCCGGCGAACAACGAGGCTTCGCTCTCCCTTGGCAGCGGCACCCGCGCCGACCTCGCCATCGTCAAGACCTCCGACGCCGACATCTACAAGCCGTCGACGACCATCAAGTACACCATCACCGTCACCAACAACGGCCCGTCTGACGCCCAGGCCGTCGTTGTCACCGACAACCTGCCCGTCACCAAGCAGGCCATCTACCAGTTCGATACGGGCGGTTGTACGAAGAGCGGCCTCACCCTCACCTGCTCCTTCGGCACCATCGCCGCCGGCGCCTCGAACAGCATCAACGTCTACGTCCTCGTGAAGGGCAACAAGGGCCAGGTCGAGAACACCGCCAGTGTCGTCTCCGGCCAGTTCGACCCCCTCATGGCCAACAACACCTCTACCCTGATCGTCCTCATCAAGGGCGGCAAGTAGCCCGTTGGCGGGAGGCGGCTGGAGCATCGCTCCGGCCGTCTCCTTCTCCGGTCCCCACCCTAGATCCCGATCCCCCGCAACCTCGGGTCCGCCGCCTTGTCCGCGATTTCCAGCGCGAACCGCATCAGGTTCTCGGTCCGCTCGCCACAGCCTTCCCTCTACGCCGTTGCAAACTCGACCGGCAACAGCTGCCGTAAGTCGAGGACCTTGGACGCGTCCAGGATCTCTATTCCGGCCAGCCGGCCATCCTCTGTGATATCCAGCACGACTCCCTCGCCAGCATCCTCGTTCCGGACAGGCGGATCCGAGGCATCAAACTGGATGTAGAGCAAATCATGGGGTGCGTCATAAGTCAGTCTCATTGCCAGCTCCCATAGTACACGTAGACCGTAATCACCCGCATATCTGCGCCCTCCTCCGCATAGATAACCTTCACCTTCCTCTGCTCATGGGTACGCCGTCCAAAGTGCCGGCCGAACGGGTAGACCAGGGCCTTTGCATGCCGCCCGGTCCTCGCCGGCTCTGGCAGACCCTTTGCGAGGACTTCCTCGACTTCGCGCTGAGTCGCCCCTCTCGGTCCGAGCCGGGTCACCGAGTGGTTCGAGTAAAGGATTGCCACACCCTAGATCCCGATCCCCCGCAACCTCGGGTCCGCCGCCTTGTCCGCGATCTCCAGCGCGAACCGCATCAGGTTCTCCGTCCGCTCCCCATAGCCTTCGAAGCCCGCGCCGACCGTCTCGCCCGCCAGGAACCGCGCGTGGATCCCTTCCGTGATCACGCCGAGCTTGTAGTACGCCAGCACCTGGTAGAACTCGATCGCCGACATGTCCCGCCCGCTCAGCCGCCCGTACTCCTCGATCAGCTCCTGCCGCGTGAAAAACCCTGGCTTCGCTGTCACCGAGCTCGTTGGCCGCGCGTTGATCTGGCTCTGCGAATCTCCTGCCTCTCCCCAGTACCCGAGCGTGTAGCCGACATCCGAGAGCGGGTCGCCGAGCGTGCACATCTCCCAGTCCAGCACCGCCACTACCCTCCCGGGGTCCTCGAAGTCGAGCATCATGTTCCCCAGGCGGTAGTCCCCGTGCACGATCGTCGGTGCCGGCGATTTCGGGATGGCCGCATTCAGCCGCTTGATCAGCTCCGCCACTTCCGGAAGCGGCCGTGTCTCCGACCGCGCCCACTGTTCGCCCCAGCGCCGCACCTGCCGCTCCAGGTACCCCTCAGGGCGCCCGAAGTCCCCCAGGCCGACTGCGTTGTAGTCGATCGCGTGGAGTTCCACCAGCGTCCGCACGAGTGCCTCGCTGATCGCCCTCCGCCGTTCCGGCGTCTCTGCATAACCCGCTGGCAGCTCCTCCGCGATGATCACCCCCTCGCGGTAGTCCATCACGTAGAACGGGTAGTCGTTCACCGAGCTGTCTTCGCATAGCGCGATTGGCTTCGGCGCCGGGAAGCCCACTTTCGCCACGGCCGAAAGCACCTTGAACTCGCGCGCCATGTCGTGCGCCGTCGGCAACACGTGCCCAAGCGGCGGCCGCCGCAGCACCCACGTGCCATTCGCCGACTCCACCTTGTAGGTGAGGTTCGAACGCCCGCCGCTGATGAGAGAAAACGTCAGCTCGGTGTCGCCGCCGGGGACGTGCTCGGCGAAAAACCTGCTGACCGCGTCGTACTTGATCCCTGCCGGGACGGTTGCCTGCATGGACGGAAGTATAGTCAGTCCCTGCCCGGCGGGCAGTGCATCTCGTGGCCGCCTTCATGCCACAATTCACGGTGATGACCACAGCCGGCTTCGTCACCCTCGTCGGCGCGGGCCCGGGAGACCCGGACCTCCTGACGCTCGCCGCCGCTCGTGCCCTCCGCCAGGCCGATGTCGTCCTCTACGACGCCCTCGTCTCCGAAGCCGTCCTCCGCCACTGCCCCGGGGGCGCCGAACGCGTCGCCGTCGGCAAGCGCGCAGGCGCCCACTCCATGGCCCAGGACGAGATTAACGCCCTCCTCATCGGGCACGCCCGCCAGGGCAAGCGCGTCGTCCGCCTCAAGGGCGGCGACCCCTTCGTCTTCGGCCGCGGCGGCGAAGAAGCCCTCGCCTGCCGCGAAGCCGGCATCCCCTTCGCCGTCATCCCGGGGGTGACTTCCGCAACCGCTGTCCCCGCCCATGCCGGCATACCGGTGACCCACCGCGGGCTCGCCCGCAGCTTTGCCGTGGTCACCGGTTCCGAGACCACCGGCGCAGCAGAGGTCGACTGGGCGGCGCTCGCCAGGCTCGATACCGTCGTCATCCTCATGGGCGCGGCCACCCTCGCAGACGCCGCGGCGAAGCTCATCGAAGCTGGCCGCGACCCCGCGACACCCGCAGCTGCCATCTCGCACGGCACCCTCCCGGGCCAGGTGGTCGTCGTTGCCACCCTGGGCGCTATCGCCCAAGCCGTCCAGTCGGCCAGCCTCCCCACGCCCATGATCACCGTCGTCGGCGAAGTCGCCGCCCTCGCCACGCAGTTGGCCTGGCGCCACGCCCTCCCCCTCGCGGGCAAACGTGTTGTTGTCACCCGCACGCGGGAGCAGGCCAGCGAGCTCAAGGAGATGATCGCCGCCCTTGGCGCCGAAGTCATCGAAGCGCCCGTGCTCCGCATCGAAGACGACACGGGGGACCTCACCACCGACGGTCGCGTCGCCTCCCGCTGGGACTGGGTCGTGTTCACCAGCCAGAACGCCGTCGCCGCCTTCTTCCGCGCCCTCGAACGCGCCGGCCGCGATGCGCGCGCTCTCGGTGCGACGAAGGTCGCTGCAATTGGCCCGGCGACCGCCGAAGCACTCCGTGGCCGCGGCGTCATCGCCGACTTTCAGCCCAGCGCCGCAAACAGCGCCTGCCTTGCCGCCGAACTCCCCCGCGCCGCCGGCGCCCGCGTCCTTCTCGGCGTGGGCTCCCTCAGTGGGCCCGAACTTGCCGATGGCCTCCGTGCGCGGGGCGCCCATGTGGAGCGGGTGCTGCTTTATCGCACTGGGCCGATGCCGCTCTCCCCGGAACTCTCGGCCGCCGTCCTCTCGGCCCACGCCGTCACCTTCGCCAGTGCGTCCTCGGCCAAATTCCTGCGCCTGGCCCTCGGCGAACAGCGCCTCCCCGGGGACGTCAGCCTTTGCGCCATCGGCCCCCAGGCTGCCGCTGCCACCCGGGAAGCCTTCGGGCGAGTAGACGCCGTCGCCCGCGAACCCTCGTTGGCCTCGCTTGTCGAGGCCGTCGTGGGGGCCCTGTCGTGAGCGTCCTCATCGAACTCCGCCCCGAAGCTGGCCCCGCCCTCATTGTCGGCGGCGGCAGCGTTGCCCTGCGGAAGGCGCGCACGCTTGTCGAAGGCGAATTCCAGGTGACCGTCGTCGCCCCCGAGGTTCTCCCCGCCTTCGACTTCCTGCCGTTCACAACCATCGAACGGCGTGCTTTCGAAGAGCGCGACATCGGTGGCTCCCCACCCTGGGCCCTGGTCTTCGCCTGCACCGGAAACCGGGAAGTGAACCGCCGCGTCGGTGCCCTTGCGCGCGCACGCAACATCCCTGTCGTCGTCGCCGACCGCCAGGGCGAAAGCACGTTCTTCACCCCCGCGACGATGCGCGACGGCGACGTCGCCATCGCCGTTTCCACCGGCGGCGCCTCGCCGTCCCTCGCGAAGTTCATTCGCGGCAAGATCGCGGCTGCCCTCGGCCCCGGGCTCAGCGGCCTGGCCCACGTCGCCCGCACCGAGCGCGAAGCCCGCCTCGCCGCGAAACGGGGCGAAGACCGATGACCACCCTCGTCCTCGCCGGCCATGGCTCCCACCTGAACGCGAACTCCAGCCTGCCCATCCACGCCCATGCCCGCGAACTGCGGCGCCGGGGCCGGTTCGAGGAGGTCCGCACCGCCTTCTGGAAGGAGGAGCCATCCCTCGCGCGCGCCCTCGACGGCTGCGCTGCTCCCGAGGTGGTGGTGGTGCCCGTCTTCATCTCCAACGGCTACTTCACCCGCACCGTCATCCCCAGGGAGATGCGTCTCGACGGCCCCGAAACGGTGCGCGACGGCCAGCGCATCCGCCTCACCCCACCCGTCGGCACGGACCCTTCGCTCGCAGACGTCATCCTCGAACGCGCACGCGAAGCGGGCGCCTCGCGCTCCGATGCCGTGGCAGTCCTCGGCCACGGCACCCGCCGCGATTCAGAGTCCGAGAAAAACGTCTACGCAATGGCGGATCTCGTCGCCGCCACCGGCCACTTCGCTGAAGCAGGCGCTGTCTTCCTCGACCAGGAGCCCGGCATGCTGGACCTCTTGGAGCGTTTCCGCGCACCCACCGTCGTTGTCGTCCCGCTGTTCATCGCCGAAGGCTGGCATGTCGGCCAGACAATTCCGGCCGACCTCGCCCTCGAAGGCCCGGAGACGCGCAAGGGCGGCCGCACCGTCCGCTACGCAAGGCCCGTCGGCACCCACCCTTCGCTCGTCGCCGTCATTGAGCGCCTCGCGAAAGGCGCAGGCGAATGACCACCTTCCAGCTCGGCCAGCTCACCGTCTCTCCCGAGGGCATCGGCGTCGCCTCCGGCGCTGAACCGGAACCCGTCCGCGGGGAAGAAGCCCTCTTCGAACATGTCCGCCACGACGCCCTCGGGAGGTACCGGCCCCTGACCGGCGCCCGCACCCTCCGCGCGGGATGGTTCGCCTCGGCCGACGACCGGTTTCCCGTCGAAGCCGCGATCGAGGTGGTCTACCCCCTCGCCCTCACCCATCAGCGCCAATTCGCCGACGGTACGCTCCGCGTCGTCGGCATCGACGATGTCCTCCGGCGCCAGAGCGGCCGTTACGAGGACACCTCTTCCCTCGATGCCGCCAACCGCCGCCGGGCCACGCAACTCGTCTGTGGCGAGTGCGTACGCCGCCCGGTCTGGGACGGCGCGGCCTGCGGCCCTCGGGACATCCCCTGCCCCGAGCCGTGCAGTGTGCTCGTCGCCTTCTGCCGCGAGGCGGCCCTCTGGCAACACGAGCCTCCAGCGCCTGTGCCGGAAGACCCGGCCGTCCCCTGGGCCGCCTTCGATGTCCCCGGTAACGAACTCCGCGAGCGCTACCTGCGCTTGCCCCCGGAGAATCTATGAGCAACGCCGACCTTGTCGCCGAGGCGCGCGGCCTCTTCCCGGGCGGGGTGAATAGCCCGGTGCGATCGTTCCGCTCCGTTGGTGGAAACCCCGTCCCTATCGCCCGCGGGGAAGGCCCCTTCGTCTTCGATACTGAGGGCGCCCGCTACATCGACTACATCGGGGCCTTTGGCCCACTCATCCTCGGCCACGCCCCCGCGCCCGTGGTGGCGGCCATCCGCAAGGCGGCCGGCGAGGGCACCGCCTTCGGCGCCCTCTCGCCCGGCGAAGTCGAACTCGGCCGCAGGGTGCTCGAGGCCACCGGCGTGGACCGCGTCCGCTTCGTCAACTCCGGGACCGAAGCCACAATGACCGCCATCCGCCTTGCCCGCGCCGCGACGGGCCGCCCTGTGCTCGTCAAGTTCGATGGTGGCTACCACGGCCACAGTGACGGCCTGCTCGTGAAGGCCGGGAGCGGCGTCGCCACCCTCGGCCTGAGCGATTCCGCCGGCGTCCCCCACGAGATCGCCGCGCTGACCGCCGTCCTCCCGTACAACGACGCTCCCGCGCTTCGGGCATGGTTCGAACAGCATGCGCCCGAAACTGCTGCCGTCATCGTCGAGTCCGTCGCCGGGAACATGGGCCTGGTCCTCCCCGAACCGGAGTTCCTGGATGCCCTCAACACGCTCCCGCGGGCGCACGGCGCCCTCCTCATCGCTGATGAGGTGATCACCGGCTTCCGCTTCCGCTACGGGCTCAGCGGCCTCCTCCCCGGCGCCGACCTCGTCTGCCTCGGCAAGGTCATTGGCGGTGGGCTGCCCGTCGGTGCCCTCGCCGGCCGCGCCGAAGTGATGGACCTGCTCGCGCCGCTCGGCCCCGTCTACCAGGCCGGCACTCTCAGCGGGAACCCCCTCGTCACCGCCGCGGGCGCTGCCATGCTCGACCGTCTCGCCGCCGGCAACGTCTACGATCGCCTCGAAGAGCTCGGCCGCCACCTGGAAAACGGCCTGACCGCCGCAATCCGCCGCGCCGAAGTGCGCGCCTCCGTCGTCCGGCGCGGTTCCGCCCTCACCCTGTTCTTCCGCGACCAGCCCCCTCGCGACTACCCCGAAGCGCGCGAGGCCGATACCGCCGCCTTCGCCCGCTTCCATGCCGCCATGCTCGCCCGCGGCATCCTCCTCCCCCCGTCCCAGTTCGAGACCTGGTTCATTTCCGCCGCCCACAACGAAGCCGAGATCGACGCCACCGTCCGCGCCGCGCACGACGCCCTCCGAGAGGCGGCCTCCGCGTGACAATCCTCCGCCTGGCTACCCGCGGCAGCCGCCTCGCGCTCGCCCAGTCCGAACTTGTGGCCGCTCGCCTGCGCGCTTCTTGGCCGGACGTCGAAGTCGAGTTCATCACTGTCGTCACTGCGGGTGACCGCGACCAGGCGACGGCCCTCCAGGAAGGCGAACAGTCCGGCTGGTTCACCTCCGCCATCCAGGACGCCCTCCTGCGAGGCGAAGCCGACATCGCTGTGCACAGCTACAAAGACCTCCCCACGAAGCGTCCGTCCGGCCTCGTCATCGCCTGCGTGCCCCTCCGCGAAGACCCCCGCGATGCCCTCGTCAGCCGGCGCCGCGGGGATCTCCGTTCCCTGCCCAAGGGCGCAATCATTGGCACAAGCTCCCCCCGCCGGACCGCCCAGTTGCTCGAACTGCGCCCCGACCTCGAAGTGCGCGTCATCCGCGGCAACGTGGAAACCCGCATCGCGAAAGTCGAAGCCGGCGAATACGACGCCACCGTACTCGCCCTCGCCGGCCTGCGAAGGCTCGGCCTCGAAGGCCGCGCCGACCACGTCTTCGGGTTCGAGGAAATGCTGCCCGCCCCGGCCCAGGGCGCCCTCGCTGTCGAATGCAGGACCGATGACGCCGCCACCCGCGAGCTTCTCTCGGCTACCGATGACGCCAGGCTCCGCCAGGCTGTCACCGCCGAGCGCACCTTCCTCGCCACCATCGACGGCGGCTGTTCGTTCCCCGCGGCTGCCTATGCTGAGCACTTTGGAAGCACCCTCAAGCTCAACGGCCTGATCGCGGTGGATGGCCGGATCATCCGCTCGAAGATGGCCGGGCCGGTGGAGACCGCCGCCGGGCTCGGGCGGCAGCTCGCCGAAGAACTCATCGCTCTCGGCCGCTGACCTCAGCGCCCGATCGAACGGGCCACGGCGCGCGGGTCAATCACCATGCTCAGCAGCCAGCTCACGATGCTCACGATGATCGCCCCCCAGAACGCATCCCAGAACCCGTCGATGGCGAAGTGGATCGAATCGAACTTCCCCGCGATCCACGCCGTTATCCCGAGCAACGCCGTGTTGATGATGATCAGGAAGAAGCCCAGCGTCAGGACGAGTGCCGGCAGGCCGAGGAAGATCAGCAGCGGCTTCAGGTAGATGTTCAGCAGTCCGAGGATCAATGCCACAAGCAGCGTGCTCCGCCACCCTTCCAGGTGGATCCCGCCCACCAGTTCCGCCGCCACCCACACCGCCGCCGCCAGGATCAGCCAGCGGACGACGAACGCCACCAGCTTCTGCGCTCCGGTCTCCGGCTCACGCCGGCCACCAACAACCAGTACTGTCGGCACGGCCACAGTGTAGCGCCCTCAGGCCGCTTGCGTTTCCGCCCCCGCCGTCCGTGCCCACCCCAGCCGCACCACGGCAAACACCACCACTCCGCTCACCCCCGCTTCCAGCAGCGGCGCCGCAGCGAACTGCCACGTCGCGAACGACCGGTCGTTCGCCGCCCACAACGCGCCCAGCGTGAGCACCGAGCCGATGACCCCGCCCGCCAGGTCCGTGAGGCTCGCCGCCCGGTTGCCCGCGTACGCCAGCCCCGCGAACCACAGCGCGAACCCCGAGTACCCCGTCGCGATCAGGAAAATCAACCCCACCGCGATCGCGAACAGCCATCCCTGGTCCGTCGCGCCAGCAACCACGTGCAGCGCGAACGCCGCCGCGAAGCACACGAACGTCAGCACCAGACCCCTGAGCGCACGGTACATGCCTTCGAGGATAGGAGGGCGGCTCAGGCCGTCAAGGCGCGCAGGAGCGCCGTCCCCGCGATCGCGGCCGTCTCGCTCCGCAGGATGTTCGGCCCCAGCGCGAGCGGGAGGGCGCCCCGATGCCGCAGCAACGCCTCCTCCTCGCCCGACAGTCCTCCCTCCGGCCCGACCACGAAAGCAAAGTGTCCCGTCGATGGCAGCAACGCCTGGATGTCGCGCACGCCCATCCCGGAGACGTCCCCAAACACGAGCGCCCCGTGAAACGATTCCACCGCTCTCGCCAATGGCGTCGCACCGGCCACCACAGGCAGGTACAGCCGCCCGCTCTGTTCCGCCGCCTCTACCACGATCCGTTGCCAGCGCTCTCGCCTTGCCGCCGACGCCTCGTCGCCTCGCTGGGAGTGCTCGCAAACCACCGGCCGGATCACGTCCGCCCCCGCCTCCGTGCACTTCTCCAGCGCGAGCTCGAACCGGTTCGCCCGGATCGTCGCCAGCCACAACTCCAGGACCACCCCGGGCGGTGGAGCCTGGCGTGCCAACCCCTCCACGCGGACAACGACGGCTGCTTTGGCGGCGGACTCAACCCTGGCGCGCCATTCCCGCCCATCGCCCGCGAACAGCACAACCTCGTCGCCCGGGGCCACGCGCATCACCGTCGCGAGCCGCTTCGCCGCCTCGGGTCCCAGGGTCAGCGGCCCCGGCCCGTGCACTCCCGGCTGGTACAGTCGAGGTGTGTGCGCCACGCCGGCAACGTAGCAGGTTCCCGCGCCGCGGTCGTGTCCGCGAACCCGCTATGCCGCTTCCTCGGACCGCCGCTTCAGCCCCTCTGCTTCCATCCCGAGGTTCCGGTTCATCGTGCGGCTCAACAGCGGCCGGAACAGTGTCCCGGCGAGGCCCTTCACGTCGATTGCAAGCGTCACCCGGCTCCTGCCCTCGCCGGCCGGTTCGACCCAGTGCCCCCCGATTGTGCGCACGCCCCGAACCTTCGTCTCCCAATCGAACCCGTGCCCGGGCTCCCACCGCGTGACCGTGTACTTCGAGCGCGGCGCTCCCACCGCATCGACAACCGCCGTCCCGCCATCTCCCAGGCCAGGCGGAGTGACTTCCTCCACCGACCGGATCGACGCGGTCCATTCCGGCCAGCGCGCCACATCGGACATGACCGTCCAGACGCGCGCCGGCGTTGCTTCGATGGTGATTGAGCGTTCCCAGTGGGCCATGCGGCGCCTCCGCGATTGGATTCTGCATGCCCAGCTTTCGCTCTCGAGTCCACCGGCGAATCGGACTTTCGATGGATACTCGCCCGCGAGGCACTGTCAACGCGCCGCCGCGGCCGCGAGAATGTGAACTGTGTCGCACTACCAGCTCGCGCAGTACAACATCGCCTGGGTCCGCGCCCCGCTCGATTCGCCTCTGATGGCCGAATTCACGGATAACATCGACGCCATCAACCGCCTCGCTGAGCAAGCTCCGGGCTTCGTCTGGCGTCACCAGACCAGCGAAGGCAACTCCACTTCCATCCGCGTCCGCGACGACGACCGCATCATCATCAACTTCAGCGTCTGGCAGGATGTCGAGTCCCTCTTCCAGTTCGCGTTCTACAGCGGCCACACCGGCTACTACCGGCGGCGCAACGAGTGGTTCACCCACGAAGACGAACCGTATGCCGTGCTCTGGTGGGTACCGGCGGGACACGAACCCTCCGTGGAGGAAGCGGAGGCCAGGCTCGCCGAGCTCAAGGCCCACGGGCCCACGCCCGCCGCTTTCACCTTCAAGAAGCGGTTTCCGCCGCCGGCGTAGTCAGTGACTCCCGCGCTCCCGCCACCATCCGGCCGCGAACCCTGCTCCGTAGCTCGCATGCATCGTCGCCATCGCGGCGAACGTCAGCAGCGGGTTCGCCCCGGTCTTCTTGGCTGCCCGGCTGGCCATGAACAGCCCCCCGCCGATGTACAGCGCCCCGAGGAGCTTCAGCAGCACCCGCGCCCGCTTTGAGACCCGCCCAAGGAGCCAGAGCCCCGGCCCGCCGAGCACCATCCCGGTCGGCGCGAAGTGGCGGGGCTGCAGCGGCCGCCCCCGCTGGAAGAGCGTGCCCTTCGCCGCGCCGTACTCCCAGTACTGCTTCGCCAGCGCCTTGAACGTGCGGCGGGGGTAGTACGAACTGCGGATCGCCGGTGTCAGCCAGATCTTGCCCCCCGCATCGATCAGCCGCTGGTTGTAGGAGTCCTCATCCGCGCCATCGACTGTCTCGTCGAACTCCCCCACCACTTCCCACACCTTCCGGTGGTAACAGCCGAACGGCACGGTATCGACTTCCCCCTCGCTCTCCGCGTAGCGGAACCGCGCGTTCCCCACCCCGAACGGCGAGGACATCGCCGCCGCGATCGCACGCCCCACGGTCCCTTCCCCGATCGTTTCGATCGGGCCGCCGACACACGCCGCCCCCGTGCGCTGCAGCGCTTCCACCGACTGCCGCACGAAGTCCGGCCGGACCTGGCTATGCGCCCCGATGATGATCCAGCAATCCCCCCGCGCCACGCGCATCCCTTCGTTCAATCCGGCGACTGTGATCCGCCGCGGGTTGTCGACCAGCTCCAGCCGCGCGAACCGCGAGGGATAGCCCGCCACCAGGGCACGCGTCCGGTCCGTGCTGCCCCCGTCCGAGACGATCACTTCGATGCCGTCGGCGCCATAGTCCTGCGCGGCCAGCGAGTCAAGGAGGGCCGTGATGTAGTCCTCTTCGTTCAGGCAGGGGATGACAATCGAAACGAGCGGCCGGGAAGGGACATGGAGGGGCCCGTCATCGAGGCGGGCGCTGAGTGTTGCCATCATTGCACCGTAGGCACGCGTCTCAGTGCGGTCAACGCGTCGCCTCCACCGCGAGCGCCTCGATCCGCGCCGCAATCGCGTCCGCGTTGTGGTGCCGTGCCACCCAGTCCCGCCCCGCCTGGCCGATTCGCGCAGCCTCCGCCGGGTCCGCAAGCAGCCGCCGGATCGCCTCCGCGATCTCTGCCCCGCAGGAGGCCCGCACGAATGGCGGTGGCTCAGGGTACGCCTCGTTGTACGTGAACCACGTCACCACCGGGCGCCCGCAGGCCAGCGATTCGAGTTCCACCATCCCAACCGCGCCCTGGTGTACTTGTCCGACGATGATCCGGTGCCGCCCCATCAGGTCCGGCAGCTTCGCCCGTGGCTGGTGCATCAGCAGCAACACGTTCGGCAGGGAGTCCGCCTCCGCAGTCGCCGTCCCGCCCGCCACGGCCGTGATGCGCACTCCCGGGTCGCTCGCCGCCAGGCGCTGGAGCGCGTCCAGGATGTTTTTCACACCCTTGTTCTCCGAGAGCGCGCAGGCGATGAACACGTCCCCCGCATCGGGCGGCAATGGCCGCGGCCGGAACTGCTCGATGTCGATCGGGTTCGGCAGGAACTCCACGTCCGGCCGGATCTTCAGCAGTGGCTCCCGCAGGTCCGGCGTCGAGTAGTACACGTGCCGCGCCCGCCGGATCGCCAGGCGGATGACGGGAGCCCACACCCGCCGCTCGATGTCCCGCACGTCGTCGCCGTGGCAATGCAACACATAGGGCACCCGCGCGATCAACCCGACGATTCCCAGGTACCCGTAGTGGATGTGCACCGCGTCGTAGCACCCGCGCCGTACCTTCCAGGCGAGCCGCAACCAGTCGATGAAGCGCAGCGGCGACACCGCCAGCTTCCCGATCGGGGGCAGCCCCGCACCGTGCAGCCGCGGATAGAGCAGGTCGACTTCGTGGCCCCGCTTCCGCAGCGCCACCGCCAGCTCGCTGGCAACCGAGGCGATGTCGTTGACCTGGACGAAGCGCATCAGGCCGCCACGGGCGCCGGCACAGGTTCTCCGGCAATGATTGCGCGGGCCACCGCCTCTACCCGGTCGACGATCCGGTCGAGGCTGTGGTGCTCCACCACCCACTCGCGCCCCTCTCCGCCAAGCCGCGAGCGCAGTGCCGCGTCGTCCACCAGCCGTTTCACCGCGTTTGCGATCTCCACGCTGTCGACAGCCGTCACGAACGGCGGGCGGCTCGTGTACGCCCGGATCTCGTTGAACCACGTCACCACCGGCCGCCCGCACGCCATCGCCTCGAGCTCTGCCATCCCCGCGCTTCCCAGTTTCACCTGGCCGAGAACGATCCCGTGCTCGTTGATCAGCGAGGGCAGCTTCCAGCGCGGCTGGTGCGCCACCACGGTGACGTTCGGCAGCGCTTGGAATGCCTGCGTGTATTCGCCCCCGCCGATCGCCGTGATGCGGATATCTGGCCGCTCTTCGGCCAGCCGCTCGCACGCTTTCAGGAGCCGCCCCGCCCCTTTCACGTCGGTCAGCCCGCAGCAGATCAGCACGCTGGCGTGGTCTTTCGCGTCACATGTGGGCCGGAACTGCTCCGTATCGATCGGGTTCGGCAGGAACTCGCCGTCGTCACGCACTTGCGCGACATACGGCCCCAGGTCGGGCGTCGAGTAGAACACGTGCCGCGCTCCAGCGATCGCCCGCCGTGTCAACGGCCGCGTGATCACCGTCGTCCCCCGGAGGTCCGTCCCGTGGCAATGCAGGATGTAAGGGAAGCCGCCCAGCGCACCAACGTTCCCCAGGTAGGCATAGTGAATGTGCACCAGGTCGAACCGGCCTTTGCGGATTCGCCGGATGAGGTCCATCCAGTCCAGCGCCCGCACCGGCGCGGTGATCGGCTTCACCTGAGGGTGCAACCGCGCCCCCACGAGCCGCGGGTGAAAGAGCGTCACTTCGTGCCCGCGGCGGCGCAGGCCCGCGCCAATCTCGGAGGCGACGGACGCAATGTCATTGATTTCAGCGATGCGCATCGGGACCCCGGGCGGCATCAGTCCTCGCTACTGGCGCGGGTCTGGCTCAGCCACTCCAGAGTGTAAATCGCAATCAGCCCGAACACGACGGTGATCGCGATCGCCACCGCGATCCGCCCCAGCAACGAACCCGCCAGCCCGCCCGAGAACGTGTACGACGTTTCCACCCGGCTCTCCGCGCTGTCGACTGCCACCTGGGCGTTCGCCAGCCGGACGTAGCTCGCGTCCTTTACCGCCCGCAGTCCGCGCGCCTCGTCCAGCAGCGCCACCACCTCGGGAGCGAGTTGCGTCTCGGCCAGGATCGGCGAACTGGTCCGCAGCGACTTGAGCGCCGCCTCCAGCGATGCCTTCCGGGCGGTCAATACGGCCTGCGCGTCGCCCGCGCCCACCGGCTGCCCCAGGATGCTCGATGCAATCGCCGCGGCCCCCGCGGGCGACGCCGAGCCAATCGTCGAAAGCGCGCCGTCCACCTCGGCGATCTCGCGCTGCAACTCCGCCTGCTGTTCGAAAGCCGCGATCGTCGGGCTTACCGTCCCCCGCGTCTCCAGGAGGATCGCCGGGTCGATCCCGAGCGGCTGCAGCGCTGCCTCCAGCTTGTCGTACGCCTCCCAGAAATTGTCTGCGTTGTTTTGCGCCGTCTCCCGGCGTGTATCCACGAACCGCGTGCGGAACAGCCCGTCCGGCGCGGTGTACTCCGCGATGAACACGTCCACGAACGCCTGCCGGTAGCGCTCTGCCTCCGCCTTTTCCGGGTCCGTGATCGAGACCGTGAGGATCCCGCGCGAGATGCCGTCCCCTACCGAAATGGGGCTCAGGCTGATGGAGAAGCGGCTGTAGTCGAACCCTTCCTCGCCGATCGCCGCCAGCACCTTCTCCTTGAACGCGGGGTCCGAGGTCATCTGCTGCGCTTCGAAGATCCGCATGCCACGGTCGCCGCCTTCGATCAGGTCGTGCACCGTTGTGTCCAGTGTCAGGCTCGCGACAGCGTTCGAATCGCCCGTCGCCCGCCCCACGAAGAGCGCCGCCAGGATGCCCAGTACCGCGAACGGGATGAACAGCCACGCCCGCCGCCGGACCAGGTTCAAGTCACGCTGGAGTCCGCTGGTTCCGGGCGGCATCGCGCCGTATGGTATGGGGGTGCCAGAGGGTGGTCAATTGTTTGTGAACGGTGTCACGAATTGAGCGACGGCATCGTCCAGATCGGGCTTGTCGTTGTTGTCCAGGCCATGTTCCTCGTGGCCGTGGTCGTCCTCCGCGAACCGAAGCTGCTCATCCCCTGCGTCGTCCTCGGCCTCCCCTTCGAATACGCCTCCACCCAGGCCCTGGACGTCCTTGGCGAAGGTGGCGCAGGCGGCATCATCCGCGCCATGCTCAACCCCGGGAAGGCCGCCATGCTCGCCGCCATCGTCATCGGCGCCGTCCGCCTCCGCCACAACCCCGCCCGCCTCATCCCCAACTCGATGATGGTCCTCCCCCTCCTCGCCCTCACGCTCGTCGTCTTCCTCGGCGTCGCCTGGTCCGACACGCAGTCGCCTTCGAACTCGATCCTCATCATGCCGATGTACGTCGCCTTCGCGTTCGTGGCCCCTTCGCTCATCGAAGACCGTCGCGATCTGGAGCGCATCCTCGCTGCCTTCCTCCTCGCCACCATCGGCCTCGCTCTCGTTGCCTTCGCCCAGCGCATCGGCGGAGTCTTCCAGTGGCGTGACATCCTCATCCAGTCCGACGACTACAGCTACCGCGCCAACGCTGTCTTCGCGGACCCGAACAACCTCGCCCGCTTCCTCGCCATCACCATCTCCCTGGCGGCCGGGCTCATCCTTGCGACCGGGCCGCGGCGGCTCACCGTCCACCTCGCCGCCCCCGCAATCGTCCTCGGGCTGCCGGCCATCGTCCTCACCGCCTCCCGTTCCGGCTGGCTCGGGCTGCTCATCGCCGGTTTCCTGGTCGTCATGTTCTCCCCCATCCACCGCTACACCAAGTGGCGCCTCTCCGGCGCCGCCTTCGTTGGCCTGGGCGCCGCCCTCCTCCTCCTCTTCCTCCAGGGCGGCACCGATGCCGAACGCGTGAAGTCCCTCACGTCCGGCGTCGAAGTCCTCGGCCAGCGCTCGTTCCTCATCCGCGGCGGCTGGGAAATGTGGAAGGACAACCCCCTCCTCGGCGTCGGCTCCGGCAACTACCAGAACACCCTCGTCGTCAGCTACCTCTGGACGCTGCCCGCCTGGGCCAAGACCACCCTCTCCCACACCTCGTTCATCAGCATCCTCGCCGAACTTGGCCTCGTCGGGTTGGGCATCTTTTCGCTCTTCGCCTTCCGCCTCTTCCTCACCTGCGTACGCAGCTACCACGCCACCCCGGACCACTACACCCGCCTGCTCGTCGGCTGGCTCGGCGCCTCCTTCGTGGAGATCCTTTTCCAGAGCCAGTCCGAAGGCCGCCTCCTCGAAGAACCGTTCCTCTACCTCCTCATCGGCATCCTCATCTCTCTCGAACTCGGCGCCGGCTTGCGCGGCGAAAACCCCATCGTCGAAGCCATCCGCGAACCCGCCGACGAACGGCAGCCCACCGCGAGCCCCGCCCGCCCGCCACGACGGCGCCAGGTCCCCGTCCCGGCCGGCGCTGCCGGCCAGCCGCTCGGCGGGTCCGGAGGCGGCTGAGGCAGCCCTCGCTTTGCCTTTCCACCGCCAACCCTGCACCATCGCTCGCGTGATTACTGTCCTTGCCGGCGGAGTCGGCGCGTCCAGGTTCCTCCAGGGCCTCTACAACGCCATGGACCCCGCCGCCATCACCGTCATCTCCAACACCGGCGACGACGTCGAGATGTTCGGCCTCCACGTCTCGCCCGATACCGATATCGTCCTCTACGCCCTCGCCGGGGCCGTCAACCCCGAGACCGGCTGGGGCCTCGCCGGCGACACCTTCGCCGTCGTCGACCAGCTGCAACGCTTCGGCTACGAGCGCTGGTTCAACCTCGGCGACCGCGACCTTGCGATGGCCATCCACCGCACCCGCCTCCTCCGCGAAGGCGTGCCAATGCACCGTGTTGTCGCCGGGCTCGCGCGCGATTGGGACCTCGCCTGCACCGTCCTCCCGATGTCGGACCAGCCCGTCCGTACCGTCATCACCGGCCCGGAGGGCGAGGTGCCCTTTCAGGAGTACATGGTCCGGCTCCGCACCGAAGTCGATGTCCGCTCCGTCCGCTTCGACGGCATCGATGCCGCAAGGCCGGCGCCCGGCGTCCTCGAAGCACTCCGCGACGCCGAAGCGGTGGTCCTCGCTCCGAGCAACCCATTCGTCAGCATCGGGCCTATCCTCGCGGTCGCCGGCGTCCGCGCCGCCCTCGAAGCGAGCCCGGCGGTGCGTGTCGCCATCAGCCCCATCATCGCCGGCCAGGTGGTCAAAGGCCCCGCCGCGAAGATGATGGCCTCCCTCGGTTACGAAGTCTCCGCTCTCGGCGTCGCGAAGATCTACGCCGGCCTCATCGACGTCTTCGTCCTCGACACCCAGGACGCCGCCCTCGTCCCCGCGGTCGAAGCGCTCGGCATGCGCGCCGTCACGATGGACACGATGATGACCAGCCTCGAACGCAAGGTCGAACTCGCCCGGGACGTGCTCGCCGCCGTGAGGGATGGCCGGTGAGCGCCCTGCCCATCCTCATCCCCGTGAACGTCCTCTCCCGGGCGAAGGGCCGCCTGGCCGAACTGCTCACCGCCGACGAACGCCGGATGCTCGCCCTCATCACCCTCGAGTGCGTGCTCCACGCCGCCGGCGAGCGCGCCATCGTCCTGACCCGGGACCCCGACGTTGAGGCCGCCGCCCGCGGCCACGCCCGCCTCCTGCCCGAGGATCCTGCCGCCACGGGCCTGAACGCCCAGCTGGAATACGCCGCCTCCCTGCTCCTCGCAGAAGGCACCGCGAAGGACCGCCTCCTCATCCTCCACGCCGACCTGCCCCTCGTGACCGCGGGCGCCATCGAAACCCTCGAAGCGCTCAGCGAGCCCAACAGCGTTGTCATGGTCGAAAGCCGTGACGGCGGGACCAACGCCATGCTCCAGCGCCCCCCGGGACGGTTTCCCCTCGCCTACGGGCCCGGTTCGTTCGCCGCCCACGAATCAGCCGCCCGTGCTGCTGGCATGACCGTCCTCCGCAACGGCAACCGCGAACTCCGGCTGGACCTGGACACCCCGGAGGACATCGTCGAACTGCTCCGTGCGCCGCGTGGACGGCAAGGGGCGGCGGGCGCCTACCTCCTCTCCATCGGCATCGAAGGACGCCTGGGAGCTCACCGGTGAGGTTCTCCTGGGCGGGCCTTCTCGTCGCGGCGCTCCTTTTCGGCCCGGCCTGCGGCGACGAACCCGCCCCGGTGCCTGAGCGTCCAACTCCCACCCCGGAGGTTGCCGGCACCCCCCAGACGGTCACCCGCACCGTCCAGGATCAGCTCGGCCGCACGGTTGCCCTCGGCGACCACGTCCAGCGCGTCGCCGCCCTCAGCCCCGCCGCCGCCGATTACGCCCGCGCGCTCGGCCTCGAAGTGGTCACTCGCTCCAGCGATACCCCCGCCGAGTTCGCCCCGGGAGCGTCTGCCGCCGGCGCGACCGTCTCGCCGGACTTCGCGGCCATTGCCGAAGCCCGCCCGGACCTCGTCATCGCCGACGCGAACTATCATTCCGGCCGCACCCGCGACTTCGACCGCTTCGTCTATCCCGTCTTCGTTGTGAAATCGAACTCCTACGACGAAGTCCTGGCCGCGCTGGGCGCCCTCGGCGATGCCGTCGGTCGCCGCGATGAAGCCGCTGCTGTGCTCGGCACGCTCGAACAGCAACGCGAGCGCGCCCTCGCCCGGGCGAAGGCAGGCTCCCAACGGGTGCTCATCCTCACCGGCGGCGGCCGCGACGTGTTCGCCGGCGGCGAGAGCACCTATCTCGGCAGCCTCGTCGCCGAACTCGGCGCCGTGAACGTCTTCGGCAACACGCCTTCCGGCGGCCCGCTTCCCGGTTTCGGCGTCGTGGAAGTCAGCCAGGCGGCCTCCCTGGCGCCCGATGTGGTCCTTGTCCTCTCATCCGGGCAGGGCGGGCTTGTGGACCAGATCAAGGCCGACCCCGCATGGTCCGGCGCCCCGGCCGTGCGCGCCGGCCGCGTCCTCGAAGTTGACACGCTGCTTTTCCTCCGCGCCGCCGGGCCTCGCGCAGGCCTCGCCCTCGAGGAACTCGCCCGCATCCTCTGGCCGTAACCCGCAGACGCTCCCTCGGACCCGGTCACCGCCCCTGTTGCCGGGTACAATTGGCTCCCTTGACTCACGCCCAGGCCCAACCCCCGATCGAGCACCTCTTCGAAAGCCGCCAGCGCTTCGTCGACTATGTCCGCCGGCGGGTCGACGATCCCGGCCTTGCCGAGGACATCGTCCACGATAGCCTCCTCCGCACGCTCAAAGCGGGCCCCCGCATCCCCGATGAGGACCGCCTCGTCCCCTGGTTCTTCCGCGTCCTCCGCAACGCCATCATCGATGAGTACCGGAAGCGCGACGTGGCCCGCCGGCACGCCGGCGTCTCAGGCGAACTCCCCGATCTGCCCGATGCCGCGCCGGAAGAGGTCGCCGCGGTTTGCGCGTGTTTCCGCCCCCTCCTGGCCAACCTCAAGCCTGAGTACGCCGAGCTCATCGAGTCGCTCGAGTTCGGGGATGAGCCGCCGGAAGCTGTGGCCAACCGCCTCGGCATCACCACCAACAACCTCAAGGTCCGCCGCCACCGTGCCCGCCAGGCGTTGCGCCGCCAGCTCGAAGCCGCCTGTGGCACATGCGCCAACGGCCGCTGCCTCGCCGGCTGCACCTGCTGACCCGGCACGGGCCCTGCACCTGGTCGCCGCTGCTGTAACCGTTTGCTGCGTGACACGTCTCGTAAGGTGAAACCACAGCGTCCACTCCGCGGCGTACCGCTGCGGGAGGGCCGGAAGAGGAAACGCCATGTGCGAGATCGACCACAACGAACACACCGCTCCGGGCAACCCGCCCGTTCAGCACCAGGTGCACCAGCCGGGTAACCACGTCGGCCACACCGCCCACGCTCCGGGGCCGGCCGTCCGCGGTCACAGCAGCCAGCCTGGCCCGGCCACGCCGGAGGCTCATGACGCCCACTCCGGTGCCCACGACCACGCGGCAATGATGGCGGACCCGCGCATCGCCGCGGCCATGGAACGGGACATGCGGAATCGCTTCTTCGTTTCCTTCCTCCTCACCATCCCCGTGATCCTCTACTCGGAGCTCGGAGAAACCCTTTTCGGCAATATCCCGCCGGCCCCTTTCGGCCTGGGCATGGAATGGATGGGATTCCTCCTCGCCACCCCCGTCGTCCTCTACGGCGGCTGGGTGTTTCTCGTGGGCACGTATCAGGCCCTCAGCAGCCGGAAGCTCGACATGTCCGTGCTCATTACCACTGGTGTCGCCGCCGCCTATTTGTATTCAGTCGGGGTAACGTTCACCGGCGGCGGTGAGGTCTTCTTCGAAGCCGCGGCCATGCTCATCACCTTCGTCCTCTTCGGCCACTGGATGGAACTGCGCAGCCGGCGAGGCACCACCGATGCCCTTCGCGCACTCCTTACCCTCGTGCCGGAAAAGGCGCTCGTGCTGCGGGACGGCCAGGAAGTCGAAGTCGAAACCTCCGCCGTCCTCCCCGGTGACCGCGTCCGCGTCCGGCCCGGCCAGCGCGTCCCGGTCGATGGCCGCATCCTCGACGGCCGCAGCTCCATCGACGAGTCCCTGGTCACCGGCGAGTCCCTCCCTGTCGAACGCACCGCTGGCGACGAGGTGGTCGCGGGCTCCGTGAACGGCGATGGCGCCCTCCTCATCGAGGCTGTCGGCACAGGTTCCGAAACCGTGCTCGGCCGCATCATCCAGCTCGTACAGAACGCCCAGGCATCCAAAGCCCCCGCCCAGCGCATCGCCGACCGGGCCGCCGCCACCCTCGTCGTGGTCGCCGTCGGTTCGGGCATCCTCACCTTCGCCGCCTGGATGCTGTTGGACGGCGACTCCACCACCGCGCTCCGCTTCGCCATTGCCGCCGTCGTCATCGCCTGCCCCGATGCCCTCGGCCTCGCGACCCCCACAGCCGTCGCCGTCGCCACCGGCCTCGGCGCGCGTCACAAGATCCTGATCAAGGACGCCGCAACCCTCGAACGCCTTTCCTCCGTGGATTCGATCGTCCTGGACAAGACCGGCACCATCACCGAGGGCAAGCCCAGGGTCGTTGAGGTCGGCCCGGTGGCCGGCTGGGAGGCCGGTGATGTCCTCCGCTTCGCGGCCGCCCTCGAACAGTCCTCGCCCCACCCCCTCGCCCAGGCCATCGTCAACGCCACCCACAGCCGCGAAATCCACCACCTGCCGCCATTCGAAAGCGCCGAAAACGTCCCCGGCTACGGCGCCAAAGGCCTGGTCGAAGGCCGGTCCGTCCTCGTCGGCAACCTCGATCTCCTGCGCCGCGAAGGTGTCGACACCACCCTCGTCGAGGCAGCCAGCGACCGCATCGCCAGCGCCGGCCGCACTGTCGTCGCCGTCGCCGTCGATGGCAAGGCCGCCGGCGTCATCGCCCTCGCCGACGTCATCCGCGAATCCTCCGCCGGGACGGTCAGGGCCCTGCAGCGTGAAGGTATCGAAGTCGCCCTGCTCACCGGCGACAACGAGGGGACGGCCCGGGCGGTCGCCTCACAGGTCGGCATCGAGCGAGTCTTCGCCAACGTGAAACCTGCCGACAAGGCGGAGTACGTCCGCCGGCTCCAGGCCGAAGGCAAGGTCGTCGCTATGGTCGGCGATGGTGTGAACGATGCGCCCGCCCTCGCCGCCGCCGATGTTGGCATCGCCATCGGTGCGGGCACCGACGTCGCCGTGGAAACCGCCTCCGTCGTCCTCATGCGGAGCGACCCCGTGGACATCCTGAAGGCCATCGACCTCAGCCGGGCGACCATGCGGAAGATGAAAGAGAACCTCTTCTGGGCCTCGATCTACAACCTGCTCGCTATCCCCCTGGCCGCCGGCGTGCTCTTCACCAGCACCGGCTTCCAGGTCCGTCCGGAAATCGCCGCCCTCCTGATGTCCGTGTCGTCGATCATCGTCGCCACGAACGCCGTCCTGCTCCGCCGCCAGGGCGCCCACATGCGCCAGGTGGAAGCGGAAGCCCACCAGGCCGCTGCCCGTCACCTGGAACGGGCCGCCGCCTGACCGCCGAAGCCGAGGGAGGCCCGGGCCGGCCGCCCGGCCTCCTTCCGGCCGTTCGCCGTTCGCCTCTCGCCTTTCGGCTTTCGGCTTTCGGCTTTCGACTTTCGACTTTAACCCCCAAAAACGGTATACTTTAGTAAGCGATTTCCCCGTCCCGAGCCGTACGGAGTAGCCCTTTGTCCATCGAGCCAACCTCGAACATCCGCCCCGTCCAGATAGAAAACGAAATGCGCACGAGCTACCTCGATTACGCCATGAGCGTGATCGTCGCCCGCGCGCTTCCCGATGTGCGCGACGGCCTCAAGCCCGTCCAGCGCCGCATCCTCTGGGGCATGTACGAGGGCGGGTCCCGCGCCAACACCGCCTACAAGAAGTCCGCCGCCACCGTCGGCGACGTCATGGGCAAGTACCACCCCCACGGCGACCAGGCCGTCTACGACACCCTGGTCCGCATGGCCCAGGACTTCTCCCTGCGCTACCCCCTCATCGATGGCCAGGGCAACTTCGGCTCCGTCGACGGCGACCCGCCGGCCGCCATGCGCTACACCGAAGCCCGCATGTCGGCCATCGCCGAAGAACTCCTCGCAGATATCGACCAGAACACCGTCGACTTCGAACCCAACTACGACGGCCGCCATGAGCAGCCCATGCCGCTCCCGGCGCGCGTCCCCAACCTCCTCCTGAACGGCTCGAGCGGCATCGCCGTCGGCATGGCGACCAACATCCCGCCCCACAACTTCAACGAAATCGCCGACGCCATCGCCCTCCTCATCGACAATCCCAGCGCGACCCTGGACGACCTCCTCGAGATCGTGAAGGGCCCCGATTTCCCCACCCACGGCATCGCCCTCGTCGGCAAGGACAAGGAACAGCTGCGCACCGCCTACGGCGAAGGCCACGGCCGTGTCGTCATGCACGCGCGCACCACAATCGAAGAGAGCAACCGCGGCAAGACCAGCATCATCGTCACCGAGTTGCCCTACCAGGTGAACAAGGCGCTCCTCGTCGAAAAGATCGCCGAACTCGTCCGCGACAAGAAAATCGAAGGCATCTCCGACCTCCGCGACGAATCGGACCGCACCGGCATGCGCATCGTGATCGACCTCAAGAAAGAGGGCTCGATCACGCAGGTGAAGAACCTGCTGTTCAAGCACACGGCCATGCGCTCGAGCTTCTCGATGAACATGATGGCCATCGTCGATGGCGCCCCCCGCCGCCTCGGCCTGAAGCGCGCCCTCGAACTCTTCATCGACCACCGCCGCGAAGTTGTCCGCCGCCGCACTGAGTACCAGCTCGAGAAGGCCCGCGAACGCGAGCACGTGCTGCAAGGCCTGCTCCGCGCGATCGAGCTCCTGGACGCCGTGATCACCACGATCCGCGCCTCGGAATCCGCCGCCAACGCCCTCGAACTCCTCCAGGGCACCGGCACGCTCGTCGCCGACCGCATCCCCAACAACACCCCTGCCGCGCTGCGCAATTCGCTCGTCCGCGAAAACCCGTTCTCGTTCTCCGAGGTCCAGGCTCGCGCCATCCTCGACATGCAGCTGCGCCGCCTCGCCGCCCTCGAACGCCAGGCGCTCCTCTCCGAATACGAGGAACTCATCAAGAAGATCGCCGAGCTCGAAGACCTGCTCGCGAACCCCCGCAAGATCGACTTCGTCATCCGCGACGACATCCAGGAACTGAAAAAGAAGTACGGCGACGCCCGCCGCACCGAGATTGTCGAAGCCGACCCCGAGGACTTCCGCGAGGAAGACCTGATCGCCCACCAGGACAGCGTGATCACGCTCAGCATCCGCAACTACATCAAGCGCATGCCCCTCGACGAGTTCCGCCGCCAGCGGCGTGGCGGCCAGGGCGCCCGCGGCGCACCCACCCGCGAAGAAGACGCGGTGATGAAGCTCGTCGTCTGCGACACGCACGACAACTTGCTCTTCTTCACCGACAAGGGGAAGGTCTACCACCTCCGCGCCTACGACGTCCCCGATACCAAAAAGCAGGCCAAGGGCCTCCCCATCGTCAACCTCATCGAGATCGACGGCACCGAGCGCGTCACCGCAATCCTCGTCGTCAAGGACTACGAACGCGACTTCATCCTCCTCGCCACCCGCAAGGGCGAGATCAAGAAGACGCTCCTCAAGGAATTCGAAGAAGTCCGCCGCAACGGCAAAATCGCCATGGACCTGGAGCCCGATGACCAGCTCATCGCCGCCCGCCTCGCCACCAACGAGACCAACGTCATCCTCGTCTCCAGCGAAGGCCAGGCCATCCGCTTCAAGATCGACGACCTCCGCACCGCCAGCCGCACGAGCGGCGGCGTCCGCGGCATGAAGCTCACGAAGGGCGGCTACGTCGTCGGCGTCGAAACCCTCGACGACGGCCCCCAGCTCCTCATCATCAGCGAAAAAGGCTTCGGCAAGCGCACCCGCGTGGAGGAATACCCCCTCCAGGGCCGCGGCGGCCAGGGCGTCAAGACCCTCAACATCACCGACCGCACCGGCAACGTCGCCGCCTGCCGCATGGTCCAGCCCGACCAGGACCTCATGCTCGTCACCAAAGACGGTATCGTCGTCCGCACCCGCGTGGACCAGATCAGCCTGATCGGACGCAATACCCAGGGCGTGACGGTCATGCGCGTCGGTGAAGGCGACCAGGTCGCCAGCATCGCCGCCTTCAAGATGTCCGGCCCCATCGAAGGCCGCGATGTCGCCGCCATCAGCAGCAACGGCAATGGCAACGGCCACGCCGACGAAGCCGTCCTCAACGAGACCATCCCGCTGGAGATGGAAGACGACGAGGGAGCAGACGCGTAGCCCGGGGGATGCCTCGGTTCAGGCGGAGGCGTTTTCCCTCTCGCCGCTCCCCGTCAGAATCTCCAACTCGCCACCCGCCGCGCCACTCCCGTAACATCACCTTGCGCCGCCTGTTTCGGCGGCGCTTCTTTCTATGCACAAGCACACCACCCTTCCCAACGGCCTCCGCGTCGTCACCGGCGAAATGCCCCACACCCGCTCCGCCACCGTCTCCATGTACGTCGGCGCCGGCAGCCGCTACGAGCGCGATGAGGAGGCGGGCCTCTCTCACTTCCTCGAGCACATGCTCTTCAAGGGAGCATCCCGCCGCCCCACAGCCCGCGAAATCTCCGAAGCCATCGAATCCGTCGGCGGTATGCACAACGCCGCAACCGACCGCGAAGTCACCGTCTACTACGCCAAAGTCCCCCACACCGCCGCCATGCAAACCATCGACATCCTCTCCGACATGGTGCGCGACCCCGTGATGGACCCGGCCGAGCTCGAAAAGGAACGCTCCGTCATCCTCGAGGAGCTCGCCGGCATCGAAGACAGCCCCGGCGAACTCGCCGCCATCCTCATCGACGAAACCCTCTGGCCCGGCCAGCCCCTCGGCCGCAACGTCGGCGGCACCCCCGAATCGGTCCAGTCCCTCCCCGTCCAGTCCGTCGTCCGCTACCTCAAAGCCCAGTACGTCCCCGAGAACACCGTCCTTGTCGTTGCCGGCAACGTCCGCCACGAAGAGGTCGTCGCCGCCGCCGACCGCTGGCTCGGGACCATGCCCAGACAGGCGCCCGGCCCCTGGTTCCCCGCCCTCCCGAGAGATGGCGCCCCCCGCCTCGCCGTCAAAGAGAAGGCCACCGAACAGGCCCACATCTGCATCGCCTACCCCAGCGTCTCCCTCAGCGACCCCGACCGCTACGCCGTCGATCTGCTCAGCACCGTCCTCGGCGAAGGCATGTCCAGCCGCCTCTTCCTCGAACTGCGCGAAGAGCGCGCCCTCGTCTATGACGTCCACAGCTACCCCAGCGAGTTCCGGGATGCCGGCAGCTTCACCATTTACGCCGGCTGCGACCCCGATAACGCCCCCATCACCGTCGAAGCCGTGCTCGCCGAGTGCTCGAAAGTGCTCAAGGGCGTGCCGAAAGAAGAACTCCTGAAAGCAAAAGAGATGGCCAAGGGCCGCATCCAGCTCCGCATGGAAGACACCCGTTCCGTCGCCGGCTGGCTCGGCTCACAGGAACTCCTCCTTGGCCGGATCCTCACCGTCGATGAGGTCGTCGAGCAGATCGAGGCCGTCGACCACGACCACCTCATGGCCGTCGCCGAGCACATCCTCACCCCCGCGGAAGCGACAATGGCGATCGTCGGCCCGTTCCCGGACGAGGCGGAGTTCGCGCGCATCCTGGGAGCCTAGCGTGGCCCAGGCGTTCTTCGGCAAACCGGCGAAGACCTTCGTCCCCGGAGGCGCCCACGTCGCCGTCTACCTCGTCCCCGTCTTCGAAGGCCGCCTCGTCGTCTTCGATGTCCAGGCCAGCGCCGCCCGCGGCCGCTGGCTCCCCTGGGATGTGCTCGAATTTGGTGGCAACCCCTATGAAGCCGCTGCCGCCCTCGCCGATGCCTGGTGCGATGGCGCGGTCAGCGACCTCACCCTCGCCGACGCGATGTCCTTCCCCTTCGGCGTCGAAGGCTGGGAACTCGCCCTCGTCTTCCGCGCCGAACTCACCGCACTCCCCCGCGGCGACGATGCCCGCACACCGGTCGTCTCCGAACGCGGCCAGTTCGATGCCATCGGCAACTTCGACCCGGTGGACCTGGAACGCTGGGTGACAGGGATCCCCGCCGCCGCCGGCGGCCACTCCCCCGGCGGGCTCGTCTTTTAGCCCGCGTTCGCCGCCGAAGCCTGGTACCGCTCGTGGACCACGACGTGCACCGGCGCCAGCCCCGAGGTCGCCGCGTCCAGCGCCCGCCCCAGGTCCGGGAAGTGCCGCCCGTCCTCGCCCTTCTCCTGCGACATCAGGATCCACCCGTCCGCCTTCGGGAACAGGTGCATCGTGCGGGGGCCGTGGTGCGAAGCGCCGGACTGCATCTCACTAGCGAAGTTCGACTGCCCGGCCCCGTGCCAAAGTAGGGGAAGGCCCGCAATTCTTAACAATTCGCCACCGCCCCCGCCCGCGGGACTACCGCACGCCCCCGTGAACCCGTACAAGGGAGCAGAGAAACCCTTCCCAGGACTGCCCGATGTCCACCCCCGAACCGCCGTCCGGCCTGCCCGCCCCTCCCGCCACCCCTGCGCGTGAGTGGGGCAAGTCCCCTCCCGGCAACGGCGAGCGCCAGTTCCTCTCCGGTCCCGCCGACCGCAGCTCTGAGTTGCTCCGCACCCTTCGCATCTCCTGGGAGTTCCTGCGCGGCTTCCGCGCGCTCCACTTCGTCGGCCCGTGCGTCACCGTCTTTGGTTCCGCCCGCTTCGCCGAGGACCATCCCTACTACGCCATGGGCCGCGAACTCGGGAAGGCCACAGCGCGCGCCGGCTTCACCGTCATGACTGGTGGCGGCCCCGGGCTCATGGAAGCAGCGAACCGCGGCGCCCTCGAAGCCGGCGGCCGCTCCGTCGGCTGCAACATCGAGCTCCCAATGGAGCAGGCGCCGAACCCCTACCTCGATACCTTCGTCGAGTTCCGCTACTTCTTCGTCCGCAAAGTCATGCTCGCAAAGTACTCCTACGCCTTCGTCGCCCTCCCCGGCGGCTTTGGCACCCTCGACGAGCTCTTCGAAGTCTCCACTCTCATCCAGACCGGCAAGATCCGTAACTTCCCCACCGTCCTCATGGGCCGCGACTACTGGCAGCCTCTCATCGACTTCCTCCGCGACCGGCCCCTGGCCATGAAGACCATCGACCCCGCCGACTTCGAACACTTCTTCGTCACCGACTCCGCCACCGAAGCCGCTGAGTACATCCGCGATATCGCCATGAAGAACTTCGGCCTCAAGTACGGCCAGCGGCCGCCCCCGCGCCGCCGCCGCTTTCTCTTCGAGTGACGCCCTACCCGCCCGGCGCGTTCGCGGCCCGGCCAGGACTCACGTGAGGTGCCAGTTCTCCCCGTATTCGATCCCGCCAAGTTTCGCCGCCACGCGCCGTGACGGTTCGTTGCTCCACTGCGTGCTGTACAGCGCAAGCCGCCCCGATGCCTGCACCGCGGCCGCCCAGGCCCTCACCGCATGCACCACCAGCCCGCGCCCGCGGTACGAAGGCGCCGTCTCCACACCCGCTTCCGCCGCCTGCGGACCCCACCGCGCGCTGTAGCACAGCGACACCGCCATCCCGTCGCGCACGACGCCGAAGTACGGGCCGTCCTCATCGTCCTTCCACCCCCGCTCCACGAGTTCGGGGTGAATCGGCACGCTCGCAGTCATAGCGACCGTTTCTTTGCCGCCTGGCGCCAGCGGCGGCAGCAGGTAAGCCGGCCCGCGGTACTCGCTCGTCACCGGTGCCTGTGCTTCCACCTGATCCCGGAGTTCGTCATCGCCGCAGGCGGCCCACCGGCGTGCAAGAGCCGCCGGGATGTCCTCGCGGAGAGCCACCAGGCGCACGCCCGGACATGCCGAAACGAACACCCGCGGCCCCGGCGCCCTGATCCGCCCCCGCTCATCGAATTCCAGGAGCGTCGCCATCTGGATTTCCAGCAGCTCCGGCGCACTGTGCCTCACCACAGCACTATCGCTGTCCATGTCCGCCGGGGAAAGCCCGCTACTTCCGCAGCCGCGGGTCCCAGATGTCCCGCAGCGAGTCCCCCAGGAGGTTCGCGCCCAGGACCACCAGGCTGATCGCCACTCCCGGCCAGACCACCACATGCCAGTACCCCTGGCGCGCGAGGCTCAGGTTGCTGCCACTCATGTCGCGCCCCCAGGAAGGTTCCTCTGGACCGAGCCCGAGGAACGAGAGCGCCGACTCGGCAAGGATCGCGGCGCCCAGGGCGCCGCTCATGATCACCACCACCAGCGGGAGCACGTTCGGTACCACGTGGCGGATGAAGATCCGCCATTCGGAACAGCCGATCGCACGCGCCGCCTCCACGTACACCTGGTGCTTCTCCAGGATCGTTTGCCCGCGCAGCACGCGGTTTCCCCCGAAAAGCGCACCGATCGCGATCGCGATGATGAACGTCTTGAGCCCCGGCCCGAAAGCCGTGCGAAGCGTGAGGAAAAGCACGAGCCCCGGAAATGCGGCGAATGCCTCACCCGACCGTTGCACGACATAGTCGAGCCACCGCCCAAAGTATCCGCCAAGAATTCCAAGGAAGGAGCCCATGCCGGCCCCAAGGAACACCGCGAAGAACGAGATGATGAACGAGATGCGCGCACCCGCGAGGATTCGGCTGAAGATGTCCTGCCCCAGCTGGTTCACCCCGAACGGGTGCTCCACGCTCGAACCTTCGAGCGGCACGCCCACGCTCAGCTCGTCCGGCGGGTACGGCGCCAGCCGCTCCCCGAAGAGCCCGCAAACCACGAACAGGATGAGGACAGCCAGCCCGAACACCCCCGTCGGGTGCTGCCGCGCCAGCCTCCCCATTCGCCTCAGCCACCCGGGCCGCGTTGGTACATAGGCCCAGTCGAAATCCACCGCCGCTGTCTGCGTCTGCGTGGCCATCAGGCGTACTTCACCCGCGGGTCAATCAAGGCGTACGAAAGGTCGATCGCCAGGTTCATCAGGCACACGATGACCGCCGTATACAGCACCAGGAACTGCACCACCGGGAAGTCCGACGTGATCGTCGAGATCAGGAAGAACTGTCCCAGCCCGTTGATGCTGAAGATCTGCTCCAGGATCAGCGACCCGAAGAAAAGCGCAGTCACCTGCGCCCCGAGCAGCGTCACGATCGGGATCAGCGCATTCCGCAACCCGTGCGCGATCACCACCTTCCGCCCCGCCAGCCCCTTCGCCCGCGCCGTCCGCATGTAGTCCTGCCGGAACACCTCCAGCAGCGTCGAGCGTGTCAGCCGCATCATCCCGGCCGCCCCGCCGATCCCCAGCAGCAGCGTCGGCGGCAGGTACAGCCGCAGGTTCGTCCACGGGTCTTCGAAAATGCTCACGTGGCCGCCCACCGGCGGCGAGTAGTTCCACCAGATCGACGGCAGCACGATCAGCAGGATCAACAGGAAGAAGTCCGGGATCGACTGCCCGAACACCGCGAACACCCGGAAGATGTAGTCCGTAATCGTGTTCTGCTTGACCGCCGTGATCACCCCGAACGAGATCCCGAACAGCCCGCTGAACCCCACCGACAGCACCAGGATCTCCAGGTTGATCGGCCACCGCCGCTGGATCTCCGGCCACACCGGCTGCCCGCTCCGGAACGTCTCACCAAGGTCCCCCCGCGCGACGTCCGTCACCCAGTCGACGAACTGCTCGAACATCGGTTTGTCGATCCCCAGCTCTTTGCGGATAGCCTCCTCCTGCTCCGCCGTCGTGTTCTGGTTCACATAAAGAGTCGTCGGGTCGGTCGCCCACGGCAGGCGCAGCGTGAAGAACGTGATTACCGAGACGGTCACCACGATCAGCGGCACGTACGCGAGCCGGCGCATGGCGTACTGGCGCATCGGGAGCGTCAGCCCTTATCGACGTAGAGCTTGCCGTTGAACAGCCCGTAGCTGCCGCGGCCCACCACACGGCCTTTCACGTAGTTCCAGGTCGCGTCGTTCGAAACCGCGATGAACGTCGGGATGAACGGCGCCGCCTTCTCGTAGGCCCGCTTCTGCAGGTCCTGCACGGCCTTTCGCCGCTGCTGGTCGTCCAGGATTTCCTTCTGCTTCTGCACCAGCCCGTCCAGCTCGTCGTCCACGTAGCCCGCCCAGTTCGGGCGGCCACCGATCTGCTTGGCATACGCCCCGATGTACGAGCTCGGGTCGTCGTAGGCCAGCGTCGGGTACACCATGAACCCGTCGTAATCCGACCCGTACAGCGACTGCGCCAGCCACTTCCCGAAGTCCTCGCCCACGAGCTTGATCTTCAGGCCCAGGTTCTTTTCCAGCTGCGACTTCACGATCGTCGCGAACTGCTGGTAGCGGTCGCCCGGCACGATGTACTTGATGCTGTACTCCTTCGAAGTATCGAAGGTCGTCGCGGCCAGCAGTTGCTTCGCCTGCGCGACGTCAGTCTTCCCGTACGTCGACTCAACCTCGGATGCGGTGATCGCCTCGCCGAACGCCGGCGGCACTGGCCCGCTGAGCTTGCCCTCGCCGAAGTTCATCAGGTTGATCATTTCCTTGCGGTCTAGCGCCATGTAGATCGCCTTGCGCACCCGCTCGTCCGCCCACTGGCCATCCCCACGCGGCTGCACCAGCCACACCGCCCGCGAGTCCACCGTGTCGATCACGATGTCCTTGCCGTGCTTGGCCACCAGGTCCTCGCGCTCCAGCTTGTTCGTCAGCGCCACGCTGTCGATCTGCTTGCTCGAGAACGCGGCCAGCGCCGCAGCCTGCTCCTGGATCAGCTTGTACTGGACCCCCGCCAGGTACGGCTCCCCCGCGATCCGCCAGTTCGGGTTGCGCTCGAGTTTGAAGTTCGCCCCGTTCTCGTGGCTCACGAACTGGAACCGCCCGCTCCCAACGAGGTCCTTGTCCATGAACGACGGGTCCTTCGCGATCTCCTCAGGCAGGATCGACGACGCGATCGGGCTCCCCCCGTTCGTCGAACTGAACGACCACGCATCCACCCGCTTCAGCACGAAGTTGCACGTCTTCTCGTCCGGCGTCTCGATGTGGTCGAACGTCTGCGTCCACCACGAACTGTTCGAAATCTTGGTCTGCTTGGCCGCGCTCTCCAGGCTCGCCTTCACGTCCGAGGCCTTGATCGCCCGCCCATTCGCCGGCGCCTTGTTCTGGAACTTCGCGTCCTGCAGCTTCACCGTGAAGTGCAGCGGGTCCTGCTGCTCGATGCTCGCGGCCAGGAAGTTCTCCCGGATGCCTGTGTCCAGTGGCGTGTACCACAGGTGGTCGAAGATCGTGAACCCCCACAGGAGCCCGCTGTCCAGGCCCGAATACGGGTTGATCGACGCGAAGATCGCGCCCTGCCGGGACTGGAGCACGCCATCTTTCTTGATGACTTCGCCCGCCGTCGTCGGTGTCGGCGGGGTTTGCGTCCCGGGCTTCACACCGGCGTCGGTATCGCCCCCGCCATCGTCGTCGTCATCGTCTCCACAGCCGGCAAGCGCCCACGCGCTCGCCCCGAGGACTGTGACACCCGCGCCCCCAAGCACGCGGCGTCGCCGGATTTTGCGGTTCCAGTAGTTCTCCCGGTCCATGAGTGCTTCCCCTCCGATCTGAGCACCGTTCGGATCTGCGCCCGTGTATACGCTCGCCCGCTTTGCCCCGTCAATACTTCCTATCGAGACAAACGATGCTTCTTCATGATGTACGCCTGCCCAGGGCGGGATGGTTTCTCCCCACGTCACCTGGGCGAAGCCCCGGCCAGGGAGCCACACCATGGCCGGGTGCTTTGCCCCATCGCCCAGGTTCGAAACCCAGGTCCTCCGCTCGTCCTTGCGCCACGCTGACCCGAGGGGGGAAGGCGCTCGGCCGGCGGCCTGGATTCGACTCAGTCACGCCGCGCAGGCGGCTGCGGCGAGGCTTTAGAGCAGCCTCGTTCGCGCTTCACGGTGGGTTAAACACTCGTGTTTAGTCAGGAGCGCCGAATCTACCGGCGGCATACGGGCTTGTCAAGAGTCGTGGTTTCGGTAGGCTTGCCCCGTGGCTGATGAAGTTGGCCTGCGTGGTTATCGCGTCCAGGACCCGGCCCGCACCCAGGCCAGGCGCCGCGAAATCATGCTCGCCATGGCCGAAGTCATCATCGAAAAAGGCTACCCCTCCACCACCCTCGAAGACGTCGCCGCCCACATGGGCACCAGCCGCGCCGTCATCTACTACCAGTTCCGCAGCAAGGAAGACCTCTACGCCGAAATCGTCGTCGAGGCCGTCACTCGTGCCAGCGAACGCCTCGAAAAGATCATCGCCCGCGGCCTTCCCCCCGAACAGGCGCTCTTCGCCGCCATCGAGGACCTCGTCGAAGTCGGCATGGAGCCCCTCAACCGCAGCACCCTCATGACGGGCCGCCCGCGCACCCTCTCCCCCGATGCCCGCGCCCGCATCCGCGTCGCCGACCGCGCCTACGAGCGCCTCCTCACCGATATCCTCCGCACCGGCATCGAAACCGGCGTCTTCACCGACCGCGACCCCCGCTTCCTCCGCTACACCCTCATGTTCGCGGTCAACGGGAACTTCATCTGGCGCCGCCCGGAAGGGCCCCTCAAAGCCGACTACATCCTCGAAGCGCTCCCCCGCATGCTCCTCAACTCCGTCCTCGCCCACCCCTGCGACTACCATCCCCACGGCGACCAGCCCGCGAAGTTCGAGTTGCGCGCCCCACCGGAGTGAGCGCGGGCCCGTTGCCTTTCCACTTCCGCCTCCCCTTGCTAGGCTGAGGCACCGTCCTTTCTTGCAACGGACGAATCTCATTCGCGGGGTGACGCATGCCCAGGCGGCTTGCGGTTTCGGTGGGCTTCACAGGAAGCCCCGAACAGAACAGGGAAATCATCAACAGGATTAAAGTGGCGGAAGAAGTCGGCGTCGAAGCCGTCTTCACCGCCGAAACCTGGGGCCGGGACCAGTTCTCGCTCCTCACCCAGATCGCCCTCCAGACGAGCAAGATCAAGTTCGGCACCGGCATTGCCCCCGTCTTCGGACGCTCCCCTGGCGTCCTCGCCATGACTGCCGCCACCCTCGACGAGCTCTCCGGCGGCCGCATGATCCTCGGCCTCGGCACCTCCGGCGACCGCGTCATCGAGCATTGGCACGGCGAGAAGTTCTCGAAGCCCATCCAGCGCACCAAGGAATACATCGAGATCATCAACATGATGGTCAGCGGCGAGAAGGTCTTCTACGACGGCCAGATCTTCAAGCTCCAGCGCGGCTTCAAGCTTCTCTTCGAGCCACCCCGCAAGCACATCCCCATCTACGTCGCTTCCATCTCCCCCAAGAGCATGCAGTCGCTCGCCACCGTCGCCGACGGCTGGATGCCCATCTACTGGCCGAAGTCGAAGTTCAAGGACGGCAAGGCCATGATCTCCGAGGCCGCCAAAGCTGCCGGCCGCGACCCCAACGCCGTCGAATGCGTCGCCTCCCTCACCGTCGTCATCAACCCCGATGAACAGAAGGCGAAGATGCAGGCCGCCGGCCCTATCTCCTGGTACGTCACCAACATGGGCGACTTCTACCACGAGATGCTCACCCGCAACGGCTTCGGCGAGGAAGTGGCCGCGATGCGCAAGGTCGCCGAAACCCACAAGCCTCCGCCATTCGGCACCAACCCCGAGCTCATGGCCGCCATGGGCGACCGCATGCTCGAAGAAACCGCCATCTGGGGCGACCTCGAAACCGTTGCCGCCGGCATCGAAGAACGCCGCCAGCTCGGCGTCGACCTGCCCAGCATCAGCATGCCCACGGGCCCCCTGGACCAGGTCGAAAAGGTGCTCGGTACCCTCGTCGCCTGATACCCGCCCGAAGAGTCCGGGTGGGGCTCCGTCCCACTCGGACTCGGACTCCCCTCAGACCCCGAGCGCCCGCGCCAGCGTCTCCAGGCCCTCCAGCGCTTCCTCCGGCGAACGCACCACCACATCGGAGAGCTCGATGATCTCGGCCGGCGTTTCGTGGCCGCCGGAAACCCCGACGAGCAGGACATGCAGCCCGTCTGTTTGCGCCAGCCCGAGCGCCGCCCGGAACATCCCCACGTCCGTCGCGTCGTCGCCCATGCACAGGATGGTCTTGCATTGCAGCTGCCGTGCCAGGGCCGTCAGCGCCAGGTCTTTGCCTCCGCGCGCATCCGGCAGCACCTCCAGCACCATCCTCCCCTCCCGCAGGCGCAGCCCTTCCGGCAGGTTCGCGAGCAGCGCGCGCAGGTCCGGCTCCAGGTCCGGCGCGCGCCGGAAGTGGAACGCCGTCGAAATCGCCTTCCGCTCGATATGCAGGAACGAGCTCGGCAGCGCCGAGATCACCCGCTGCTCGATCTGTTCCAGCGCCGCGCTCAGCGCCACCCGGTCCACTCCCGGGATCAGCGGGTCGTCGAACGATGCCTCGAGCCCGTGGCTCCCCACGACGACCACACCTTCGACAGGCACCATCCTCCGCGCCGTGTTCAGGTCGCGCCCCGTGATCACCGCCACCTTCGCCGCCGAGCAGAGCCGGTCCAGCACTGCCAGCGTGCCGGGCGGCACCCGCGCATCGCCTGCGTGCGCCACGATCGGCGCCAGCGTCCCATCCAGGTCAGTTGCTATCAGGAGCGGCCCACGAGCGGCCGCCAGCGCCCGAAACTGTTCAATCGCATCCAGACTCAGCATGTTTCCTCCAGCGCTTCGATAAAGCCGGTCGCCCACGCCAGCGCATCCCGCCGGCGCACCTCCCCAACGAAGCGCTCGCTAATCCGGCCCGGTTCCCCTCGCAGCGCCCGCACCAGCGTCTCCCGCATCGCCCCAGGATCCAGCGGGTCAACCACCGCCAGCCCGTCGCGTTCAAACCCGGAGAGCGTGTGCGCCACTCCTGCGTCCCGCCCCGTCACAACCACGCCGCGCTCCTCCGCCCGCCGCAGAGATTGCGCGATCGCCGCCTGCAGCGGCACCAGGTTCTGCCCGTCCGCAAGCGACGACGTGAAAACGACGTCGGCCTCCCGCTGCAACGCGACCACGTCGTTCCAGCCCACGTTCGCCCGGGCGTGGGCGAAACTCCCGCCCACCGCCGCGGCGGCCGCCCTCGCCTCGTCTGCCGCCGCCTCCACCGCGGCCTCCAGCGACTCGTACGCGCTCACGCCCTCCCGTGTCGGCGCCGCGATCCCGATGTAGGCGAACCGCATCCCGCTCCGGAAGGCTGCCGCAACCGCCCGCAGCCGCTCCGGGATGCCCTTCGTGAAGTCCCCCCGTTCCAACCCCACCACCAGCGGCAGGCCACTCGCCCGGGCGTTCTGCACGCGCGGCGGCGTCGCCGCCACTCTCGCCACCTCGAGCACCTCTTCGGGGTCGATCCCGACCGGGAACACCCCGGTCCGCACGTACCGCCCCTCGATTTCCAGTCCGCCTTCCACTGCTGTTGCCCCGCACAATACGGAAGCGGCGTGCGCGAACCGCTCGCGGTCACCCTCGGTCTGGAAGCCCAGAAGCCCCGCGCCGAGCATCCCCCCCACCAGCCGCTTGAAGGCCGCCCCGCGACCGTCTCGCAGGTAGCGCGCGGCCACCTCACAGTCCGGGAACGGAATGTGCAGGAAGAATCCAATCCCTCCGGCGAACCCTCGTTCCCGCAGCATCCGCGGCACCAGCGCGAGCTGGTAGTCATGCACCCACGCCCACGGTGCCGCCTCTTCCGCCGCCGCCGCGGCAAACGCGTTGTTCACTGCTTCGAAATCCGCCCAATCCTGCGCCGAGACCAGCGCCGGCTCCGGGTAGTACCCGGTCGCCGCCGGCAGGTCGTACCGCACAATGTGAAACAGTGGCCACGTAAAGCTGTTCGAGACCTGCGCGTAATGCCCCTGCCACACTCGCCGCGGGAAGTACAGCCGCCGGTGGCGCAGCAGCCCGCGAGGAGTCTCCAACAACTCGAAGCCCCGCTCATCCGTCCACTCCCGGTCGTGGCGGCCCAGCCCCGCCCCGATCCATGTCGTGCCGCGCACGCCGTCCCACGGCTCGATCACCGGCCGCAGCGCCGCCAGCAGCCCGCCGTTCCCCGAGGAAGACGGCGACTCAGCCCAGCGCGGCGCCTCGTGGTCCAGGTAGGCGCGGTTCGCCAGGATCAGTCCGGATGAGCCCATCATTTCTCAGTAGGCACCACGATCGCGATGCCGCGCAACCGCTGAAGTCTTGTTTCCCCAACTTGCGAGGCATCCGCAATCGCCTCCCGCCGGTGTATCGTTCGGCCACTCCACCCCCGAGCCCGGATGTACACGTGCACGAAGAACCCGTCGTCCTCTACGAAGAACGCGACTCCCTCGCCATCATCACCATCAACCGCCCCGAGAAAATGAACACCCTCACCGATGCCGTCATCCAGGGCATCGCCGACGGTATCGATGCCGCCGCCGCCTCCCCGGATGTCTGGTCCATCATCCTCCGCGGCGCCGGCCCCACCTTCACCGCCGGCTACGACCTGAACCCCCGCGAAGGCGAACGCGGCCGCGCCCGCCAGCAGCCCCGCTACGGCGCCCGTCCCATCGATGCCCGCCCCGGCGCCTGGGACCCTGTCCGCGACTACGCCTTCATGGGCAACAACATGCGCCGCTTCATGAAGCTCTGGGAGTGCCCCAAGCCCGTCGTCGCCCAGCTCCACGGCTATGCCCTCGGCGGCGGGACTGACCTTATCCTCTGCGCCGACCTCATCTTCATGGCCGAAGACGCCATCATCGGCTACCCGCCCAGCCGTGTGTACGGCACCCCCACCACCATGATGTGGGTCTACCGCGTCGGCCTCGAACATGCGAAGCAGTTCCTCCTCAGCGGCGACCAGATCGACGCCCCGACCGCCTACCGCATCGGGCTCGTCTCCAAAGTCTTTCCGAAGGAAAAGCTCTCCGAGGAGACCGAAGCCTACTGCAAGCGTTTTGCCAACATCCCGCAGAACCAGCTCGCCCTGAACAAGCTCCTCATCAACCAGGCCTTCGAAAACATGGGCCTGCGCACCACCCAGATGCTCGGTACCTTCTTCGACGGCGTCACCCGCCACACGGAGGAAGCACTCCGCTGGCGAGAGAGCTTCGGCGAACTCGGCTTCCGCGAGACCATCCGCCGCCGCGATGCCCCGTTCGAAGACTACGGCGAGCGCAAGCGCTAACGAGCCCTTAAGCGCGCGCTCACGTCCGCTGCCGCCGCGACATACACCGGGTCCGGCGAGATGCGGTACTCCCGCAGGCATGCCTCCGTCATCTTGATCGCGTGCTCGTCCCCGGATGCCACCGCCCGGTCCGCGAGGTCATCCCAGTCGCTATCCGGCGCCTCCCATGGTGCGGTATCCCCCGGGACGGTATACGCCGCAATAAACGCAGCCCCCGCCTGCCATCCGTAGCGGAGCAGTTCGCGCGCCGTCTCGTCGCCAACCACCGGCTGGAGCATGCGGATTGCGCTCGGCGCCGTCACGCTGTGGATGAATGCGATCGGCGAGATGTGCGCATTCTCCAGGTAGATCCGCGCGAACTCCCTTGTGAACGCGGTCAGGCCGCTCTCGACCTCCCCGGAAACGTCCAGCATCCCTGCCACCGGCGCGAATGCGGGGTCCTCTGCCACCGCCACCACCGCCCGCGTAATCAGCCCCGAGTTCTGGCGCCGCTCCTGCGCCAGCAGCGGCACGGCCTCGATGGCCGCGTGCAGCGGCCGCGGTCGGCCCTCGCTGGCCGGCATCGCGTAGTAACGCGCTGCCCAGTACGCCAGTCCCTTCGCCAGCTCTTCCCGGCGCGCCGCGGTCTCCCCTTCCCGCAGCCCCCGGACCGCGTGCGCCGTACGGAGCATCCCGTGGGTCGCGCCCGCGAGGAACCCCGGCGCCAGCCGCGGCACCCACGTCCGCACCACCTCCCGCCAGGGCAACGTGGCGAGCTCGCGCAGGAACAGCGCCTCCCACCGTGGCGCCAGCGAGAAGTCGCCAAGCCCCGCCCGCCACTCTGCCGGGTCGATCGGCGGTTCCGGTGCCGGTGCCTCCGCCAGCCGCCGGCGGTAGCGTTCGACCCAGCCGCCGACCGTCTCCCCGCGGCCCAGGTGGATCAGCGCGTCCGCCGCCATTGGCCCATGATTTGCCAGGCCGCCGCGGAACTCCGCCCCGCAGCCGGCCAGTTGCTCCAGGGCCTCATCGATCACTGTCGTCATGGCGACACCTCCGAGGGCACGCGCACGGCGTCTCCGTGCGCGTGAGCCTCCAGTTCCGCTTCCCGGGCCACTACCCGCGAAAGCCTCATGGCAATCAGCATCGTCGCCAGCCCCGCCATCCCTGCCAGCACGAAGACGGCGCCCAGCGCCCCGCCTGCCCAGCCACCCGCTTCGCCGGCTGCCACGATGCCACCCGCGACGCCAACCCCGGCCGCCGCTGAAAGCGTTTCCGTCAGTTTCATGGCCGACGAGGTCTCGCCTTCGCGGCCCGCCGTTGTCCCCGCGAGCATTTCCAGCGAGAACGTCGGGTACGCGATCCCGATGCCGAGCCCCGCTACCGCCCACGTCACCGCCACCACCGGCCCCGGCACCGTTTCGATCAGCCCGGCAGTCGTCGCCGCGAGGCCCACCGTGAGAAGGAAGCCCCCGGCGGCTGCCCGCGCCGCCCGCGATGTCCGGTCGGCCAGCCGCTCCTGCATCCACGAGCCCGCCGTCCAGCTCAGTGTTGCGCTCGTGAGCGAAAGTCCCGCCACGAACGTCGAGTACCCCCGGTGCGTCGTTAGCAGGTACGGGATGAACGCGTCCGCACTGAAGAACGCCATGTTCAGGAATCCGTTCCCCGCGATTGCCGCCGGCATCCCCGCCCGCGCCCGTAAGGTCCCCGGAGGCAGCAGCCTCCGCAACGCCGGGAAGCCGATGACCACCCCGGCGGCGACCAGCGGCGCCACCACCAGCGGCTCGCCGGTTGCGACGCCTGCCAGCGCGAGTCCCGCGCCGAACGTGAGTTGCAGGGCGGTCGGAAGCTTGCTGGCCGCATGTTCCCGGGCCTCTGGAGGCCCCAGCCGGAAGATCGCCGGCAGGATCAGGAACGCCGAGAGCGGTAGCACGGGCACGATCATCAAGAACGTCGCCCGCCACGAAATCCACTCCGCCACCGCGCCCCCGATGAGCGGCCCGATGAACCCGGGCACCACCCACGCCGTTGCCAGCATCGCCAGCATCCGCGGCCGCTGTTCCTCCGGGTATCCCCGCCCGATGATCACGTACACCACCGGCGGGAGCGCGCCTCCCCCGAGTCCCTGGATGATCCTGCCCAGCACCAGCACGTGCATCGTCGGCGCCAGCCCGGCGATCAGCAGCCCCAACGCGAACAGCCCCATGCCCACTGCGAGCGGCCGCCCGGGCCCGTGCTTATCCGCCTGTTCCCCGGCCCACGCGATCCCCACGATGCTCGCAAGCAGGAACCCGCTGAACACCCACCCATACAGCTCGAGGTGCCCCAGGTCCGCCTCCGCGCGGGGCATGACCGTACCCACGGCAAGAGCCTCGAACGCCACAATCGTGATCGCCAGCAGGATGCCGACGGTCAGGCCCCCGCGGTGCCCGCCGAAGATGCCGTCGCTTGCCATGCCAACCATTCTGCGCGTTCCCGGTGGCGCCTAACATCAGGCTTTCGTACGAGCCTGCCCCCTGAGCCGCTCTTCCGCTCCAGTCCGCAGCACCGGCCTGGCCAACCGTCGCGAACAGTGCCCAAATGTTCACAAAACGTTAGTCCAACGGGCCTGTTCAAACTCGGCCATATGTCTATCCTATAGATCCATTTCGGGGGTCGAGGGGACACGCTGGCCGCGACGAGGAGGGCCCGGATGAATATCGAAGTGATCGAGTTCGAGATCGTCTGCCCGGAACACGGCGCCAACCGCGTCCTCGTGCCCGTCGAGCTTCCCCGCCCCTGCCGCTGCGTCCACTGCTTCCTCCCCGCGGAACGTCGCGAGATCCGCCGCTTCAAAATGGAGGGCCCGCTCCCCTCGGCCCTCGGCAACGAGGCCTACGTCGGCTGATTCACACCCCACACGCCCCCAATCGGAGGAACCGCAGTAATGCGGTTCGGTACGACCGTCTCGCCCAGGACGCCCCCAATCAGAGGAACCGCAGTACTGCGGTCGGTACGACCGTCTCGCCCAGGACGCCCCCAATCAGAGGAACCGCAGTACTGCGGTCGGTACGACCGTCTCGCCCAGGACGCCCCCAATCAGAGGAACCGCAGTAATGCGGTTCGGTATGACGGTCTGACCCCACACGCCCTCAATCAGAGGAACCGCAGTGATGCGGTTCGGTACACCCTCCATCCAGGACGACCGACGCGGTTCGGCACACCGCGCCACCCGCTCACCCGGGTGCCAGCTCCCCCTCTTTCGCCCACTTGAAGTGCATCCTGCCGTGGTCCGCGTTCGCCGCCATGATGCCCCCTACGGTCCCGTCGGCCCATGGCGCGCCCGGGATTTTCGAATCCAGCTGCTCCTGCGTCAGCTCGGAAAGCAGCGCCAGCGTTTGCGCCCGTGTCTCCGCTCCGATCCGTACCAGTTCGTCGAGGCTCTTCCCCCGGTGCTCGTCGGCCCACGCTTCCGTCCAGCGGTGCACCCCCGCCATCACCTCTTCGCGCGTCTGTGCCGAACCGTCCTTATTCTTCCCCAGCGTCATCCCCTGCCCGCCTGCCAGGTGCCGCCGGAACATCTCGTTCCAGTTCCGCTCGATGAGCGTCGTGTGGATGAAGTGGTCCGCGAACGACCATGCCTTCGATGGGTCGTGCTCGCTCGCCGTCCGTGGCGCATACAGCTCCTCCGGGGACATGCCGGAAAGTGTTTCCAGCAGCCACGCCCGGTCGCGGTTCAACTTCGCCTCGATCTCGATCCGGTTCATCGCTCCCCTTCCAAGCATGCTCGCATCCGCCCCTGCCGATTTCGCTGCAAACGTCGGCCCTTCCGCTCTGGTCGCCACCCACGCCCGCCCTCTCCCGGGCCCGGGAGAGGGCGGGCACTCTGTTGCTAATCGAACGTCAATACCGTGCGCGCGACTTCCCCTGCCTTCATCGCCCGGAACGCCTCGTTCACGTCCTCCAGCCGTCCCGTCCGGCTGATCATCTCGTCCAGCTTCAGCCGCCCCTGGAGGTAGAAGTCGACGTACCGCGGCATGTCCTTGCGGAACCGGTTGGAGCCCATGCTCGAACCCTGGATGCGCTTCTCGCCCAGGAACGCCGGCCCGTCCAGCTCCACCTTCTGCCCCACCGGGATCATCCCGATGATCGTCGCCGTCCCGCCCCGGTCGATGCACTCGAAGCACTGCTCCGCGGCCCGCTTCGACCCGATTGCCTCGAACGAGTACTCCACGCCGCCGCCGCCGCTGATCTCGCGGATAGCCTGCACCGGGTCGTGCGACGATGCGTCGACGACATGCGTTGCGCCCAGCTCTTTCGCCTTCGCCAGCTTCGATTCGACCGTGTCGACCGCGATGATCATCCGCGCGCCGCCAATCCGGGCCCCCTGGATCGCTGCCAGTCCCACGCCGCCGCAACCGAACACGGCAACAGAAGAGCCCGGCTCGATCCGCGCCGTGTTCAACACGGCCCCGACGCCCGTCGTCACGCCGCAGCCGATGAGCGCCAGCGCCCCGAATGGCACGTCGTTCCGGACTTTCACGACCGCGTGCTCGTGGAGCAGCATCCGCTCTGCGTAGCTTCCCAGGTTCGCGAACTGGCCGACGGGCGTCCCGTTCCACGACAGCCGCGGCTTCTCATCCGGCCGGCGCCGAAGCTCCGGGGCGCGGCACAGGTTCGGCCGGCCGCTCACGCACATCTCACACTGCCCGCAGAACACCGAGAGGCAGCAGATCACATGGTCGCCGGGCTTCACGTACTCCACCTGGTCGCCCACTTCTTCTACGATGCCCGCCGGCTCGTGGCCGAGTACTGCCGGGGCCGGCAGCGGGTAGAGCCCATCGACGAAGTGCAGGTCGCTGTGGCAGACACCCGTTGCCATGGTCTTCACGAGCACCTCGTGGCCCTTTGGCTTGTCGATGTCGATGTTCTCGATAGTCAGGGGCTGGTGTGGCCCATGGAAGATCGCGGCTTTCACGGTGGCTAATCTCCTTCGCTCCCCCGGGAGCGGGCGGAGTCTACACGGGCGGCGCTCCGTCCGCCATTCGGACGAGGCCCGCCAGGGGCAAGGCGTATACTCATTTCATGGCCATTCGACGTCCGCATGCTCCATCGGAGGAGTTCCCGGTTTCGAAGTACCACGGCCGCCGCATGAGCGAGGCGGAGTACCTCGCCCTGCCCGAGGAGAAACCCTACCTCGAGTACGTCGATGGAGTGGTGCTGCAGAAACCCATGCCCGACGAATTCCACGGACGCCTTATCTGGTTCCCCGATTACCTGCTGTATGCCTACGCGCTTCGCGCCGGCGGCGACGGCGGCCCCGAACGCCGCACTCGCCTGGCCGGGCAGGCGGGCTATCGGCTCCCCGATACCGCCTACTGGGCTCCCGGCCGTCCTTCCGGGCGCGACAGCATCCCGTCCGTCGTCTTCGAGGTGCGCTCCGAAGGCCAATCCATGGCCGAGTTGCGCGAGAAATGCCGGGCGTTCCGCCGCAACGGCGTCGAGTGCTGTTGGCTGATCGACCCCTACGCGCGGACCGTCGAGGTCTTCGACGAAACCCGCGACGCAGAGCGCCTCCGCGCGGATGCACCGATCGAAACGGCCGCCATGCCCGGCTTCTCCGTCTCCCAGGCTGAGCTCTGGGCAGCGCTCGACCGCTAGGCCGCCCGGCCCGGTACGAGCTTCACGGCCGTATACTCTCCCCATGGCCATTCGACGCCCGCGGCCCCCAGCCGAGGAGTTTCCGGTTTCGAAGTACCACGGCCGCCGCATGAGCGAGGCGGAATACGTCGCCCTGCCCGAGGAGAAACCCTACCTCGAGTACGTCGATGGAGTGGTGCTGCAGAAACCCATGCCCGACCACCTTCACCGCAGGCTTATCCGCTTCCTCGACTACCTCTTCGAACTCTACATTCGCGCTCATGGGGGCGATGCAGGCCCCGAAGGGCGTGTTCGCCTCAGTTCCGGCTACCGCCTCCCCGATACCGCCTACTGGGCTCCCGGCCGTCCTTCCGGGCGCGACAGCATCCCGTCTGTCGTCTTCGAGGTGCGCTCCGAAGGCCAATCCATGGCCGAGTTGCGCGAGAAATGCCGGGCGTTCCGCCGCAACGGCGTCGAGTGCTGCTGGCTGATCGACCCTTACGCGCGGACCGTGGAGGTCTTCGACGAATCCCGGGACGGCGACCGCCTCCCGGCGGATGCACCGATCGAAACGGCCGCCATGCCCGGCTTCTCCGTCTCCCAGGCCGAACTCTGGGCAGCGCTCGACCGCTAGGCCGCCCGGCCCGCTAGGATCGGGGCGTGCCCGGACTCCCGCTCATCACCTCCGAGGACTTCGACGCGCTCGCGCCCGCCTGGGCCCAACTCTGGGACGATGTCCCTGGCGCGTCTCCCTTTCACCACCCCGAATGGCATCGCGTCTGGCTCCGCCACTTTGGCGGCGCCTGCTCGCCGGTATTCCTCTCTGTCCGCCGCGAGGAGGCGCTTATCGGTGCGTCTGCGCTCGATATGGGCCAGTCCGAAGCCCGCGAACTCGGCGACCACAACGTCCGCGACTACGCCGGCCCACTCGCACTGCCCGGCGAAGAACCCGCCGTCGCCGCCGGCATTCTCGAGTGGCTGCGCGAGGACCTGACCCCGGCCGCCATCTTCTGGGGCCTGCCTGCGGATTCGGCCATGGCCTCGGCCATCTCCCGGGCGGCAAACGACGGAGGTTGGCGTTGCGAAATTGAGCACGAGGCGGTCTGCCCCGGGCTCGACCTGCCGCGCGACTTCGAAGAGTACGTCGCGTCGCTGTCGAAGAAGGATCGCCACGAATTGCGCCGCAAGCTCCGCAACTTCGAGGCGGCGGGCGCGTGGTCATTCGAAACCGCGACGGGACCGGATGCTGTGACGGGCCGCATGGACGCCCTCTTCCACCTCATGCGCATCAGCCGCGGCGACAAGGACGAGTTCCTCACGCCGGCGATGGAGGCGTTCTTCCGGGATCTCGGCGCCACATTCAGCGCCCTCGGGATGCTCCGGCTCTCGACGCTCACGCTCGCCGGCAACGATGTTGCGATGACCCTTTCGTTCGAAACCTCTGATGCCCTCTACCTCTACAACAGCGGCTACGACCCGCAGTACTCGCACCTCTCGGTTGGCCTCGTGAGCAAGGCCTTCGCCATCCGCGAAGCGATTGCGCTGGGGAAGCGGCGCTTCGACTTCCTCCGGGGCGACGAGGAGTACAAGCGGCGGTTGGGTGGGGTTGACCGGGAGGTGGTCACCTTGCGCCTGGAATCGTAGTTCGTCGTTCCCTGTTCCCTCTCCCCGGCGAAGCGTGCCTGCCCCCTACGGCGTCTCCATATCCCACACGTCAGTCCAGTTCGCAACGCTCTGGCCGCCGTCGGCGGTGATGACGGAGCCGGTGATGTAGCGGGCGGCCGGCGAGCAGAGGAAGGCGCAGATCTCCGCCATCTCGTCGCGTTCGCCGAGCCGGTGGGCCGGGACGTCCTGGAGCTGGACTGCCTCGTAGTTCTCGACGCCGAGCTGGGCGTACTCGCGCTCGCGCAGGGCTTCGGTCGAAATCGAACCGGGCGCGAGCGCATTGATGGTGACGTTGTGGCGCGCCCAGTAGTTCGCCAGCGTTCGCGTCAGGCTGACCACGCCTGCTCGCGCCGCTCCGGAGTGCACGAACGCCGGCGCGCCGCGGTCGAACGAGTACACGTGGACGATGTTCACAACAGCGCCGAACTTCCGTTCGAGCATGAGCGGGGCCACCCTGCTCAGCATGTTCCACGTCCCGTTCAGGTTCAGGTCCACCACGGCCCGCCACCCACGGTCGCTGATTTCCGACGGGCGCGCCGGGAACTGCCCGCCAGCGTTGTTCACCAGGAAGTCCACTCGCCCAAAGTGCTCTACCACCGCTTGCACCAGCGAGTCCACCTGCCCCGTGTCGCGGATGTCGCACGGGTGCGCGAAGCACGCGCCTCCCTGGGACTCGATCCGGGCCTTCGTCTGCTCCAGCGTCTCCACGTGCCGCCCCGTAACAACCACGTCCGCGCCCAGCTCCGCGAAGCGCAGTGCGATGTTCTGTCCCATGCCCCTGCCGGACCCTGTGACCAGGGCCACGCGGCCCTCGAACAGGCCTTCCCGCAGGACGCTGAACGGCGAAGCCATGCCCCGCGAGTCTACGCGACTGGGCGCTACAGGATGGACTCGATAAACTGCGCCACCCCGTCTTCGTCCGCTGTCCCCGTCTGGTGCGTCGCCTCCTCCTTGGCGTCCTCGGTTGCGTCCCCCATGGCCACCGCGATGCCGGCCACGCGAAACATGGGCAGGTCCACCTCGCTGTCCCCGATCGCCGCGGCCTCCATCGGGTCGATGCCCAGGTGTTCGCACAGCGCAAGCAGCCCGCTCCCCTTGTCCACCCCGTGTGCCGTGATCGTGATGAGCGAGTCGCCGTTGAAAGACGTTGCCGTGAACATGCTAATCCGCCCGGCCCACGCCTCCAGCTCCGGCAGGTGCGCATCCAGCGGCAGGGCCTCCGCCAGCACCGAGAGCGCCTTCGAGAGGTGCTCGCCTTCGAATGCAGTCACCGGCTTCAGCCACTCGGGCGCGTTCGCCGCCCAGGCAGGCAGTTCGTTGGCCCGCCGATAGGCGCGTTCTGGCGTCGAAATCGTCGCCGTCCAGCCGGCGCGGTTGCACAGGTCGGCCAGGAAGAGGGCAAAGTCACCATCCAGGAACTGCTGGCACACTACCCTCCCGTCGGCGTCGCGCACGTCCGCCCCGGCGGAAGCGATGGCGGCAACGGGGATGCCCAGCGCCTGGAACGGACGGATCGCTGCCTGGTACCAGCGCGCCGTCGCCGGAGCGAGCACGATCCCCGCCGCATGCGCAGCTCGCAGCGCCCCGGCATTCCTGTCGGAGACCTGGCCAGCCGAGTTCAAAAGGGTCCCGTCAAGGTCCAGCGCGATCAGTTTCGGCCGCACGCACGCATCCTACCGGCTCCAGGCCCTGCGTTCCCGCCAAGCACCGTCATCCCCACGGCCCCTCGCCAGCCGCCGAGTTCCACGTCTCCACGATTTTCCCGTCGCGCACTTTGAAGATCTCGATGCCGGAAAGCGTCTTCGGCTCGCCGCCGGCCACGAACGAGAACTGGTAGGCAGCCGCGTAGAGGTCGCCCTCGGCCAGTGCCGCCGCGTTCTCGAACCTCACGTCCGTGGCCTGCGCCAGGAACCCCGCGATGCGCGCCTTGTTCTCTGCCAACGGCATCACCACCCGGTGGCCGTGCTCGTGCCGGATGCACGGGTCCGCGATGTACCGCCCGGCCGCTTCCGGGTTTCGCGCGTGGTAAACAGCGTCCGTGTACTCCTGGATGAAGCGGTGCAAGTCCACACCCCGGATCCTACCCGACTCTTGGCTCTCGGAACTCGGAACTCGGAACTCGGCTACACTATCCCGCATGACGATGACGACTTCGCTCATTCGCGAGCGCGCCGCCGCGGCCCGGACCGCCTCGCGCGCCCTCGCCCGCGTCTCCACCGCCGAAAAGGACAAGGCCCTCGCTCGCATCGCCGACCTCCTCGAATCCGAGCAGGCGGCCGTCCTCGAAGCCAACGCGCGGGACCTCGCGAACGCCCGCGCCGAAGGGCTCGATGACTACTTCATCGAGCGCCTCACCCTCAATCCCGACCGTCTCCGCGGCATCGCCGCCGACACGCGCAAAGTCATGCAACTCCCGGACCCGGTCGGCGAAGTGTTCGATTCCCGCACCCTCGCCAACGGCCTCCTCATCGGCCGCCGCCGTGTCCCCCTCGGCGTGGTCGCCACCATCTACGAGTCCCGGCCGAACGTCACGATCGATATCGCCGCCCTCGCCCTCAAGAGCGGCAACGCCGCCATCCTTCGCGGCGGGAAGGAAGCCCGCGAGAGCAACCGCGCGCTCGGCGAACTGCTCCAGCGCGCCCTCGCCGGTACCGCCATCCCCGCCGACGCCATCCAGGTCCTCTCCGACCCCGACCGCGCCCACGTCGATGAGCTCCTTGAAATGAACGACCTCATCGACGTCATCGTCCCCCGCGGCGGCTCCCAGCTCATCGACTACGTCCGCCGCAAAGCCACCATGCCCGTCATCGCTCACGGCGAGGCCGTCGTCCAGATTTACGTCGACGCCGACGTCGACCTCGAACAGGCCGTCGCCGTTGTGGACAACGCGAAGACCCGCCGCTACAGCATCTGCAACGCCGTCGACACGCTCCTCGTGCACGAGCGCATCGCGCCCGCGTTCCTTCGCCGCATGGTCGAAACCTGGGGATCGAAGGTCACCTTCATCGCCGACGAGCGCGCGCGCCAGGTCCTCGCCGGCGCCGGCGCGCCCGCCGTCGAACCCGCTACGCTGGAAACGTGGCGCACCGAGCACCTCGCCCTGCGCGTCGGCGTCCGCATCGTCGACTCGCTGCAGGAAGCCATCGAGCACATCGAGCACTACGGCAGCCACCACAGCGACGCCATCCTCACGAACGACTACGCCAACGCGATGGAGTTCCTCGACGCCGTCGACTCGGCTGCCGTCTACGTGAACGCCAGCACGCAGTTCACCGATGGCGCCCAGTTCGGCCTCGGCGCCGAAGTCGGCATCTCCACCCAGAAAATGCACGCCCGCGGCCCAATGGGCCTCCGCGAGCTCACCAGCTACAAATGGACCATCATCGGGAAAGGTCAGGTGCGGCCCCTGTGATCAGTTTCGAGCGCGAATGCCGCACTCCGCATTCCGAGTCCTACACCGTCCTCGAAGACGGCGGCATCGTCGGCCGCCTCGACCTCCACTACCAGGGCGCCAACGTCTACGCCACGCTCTGCACCACCGCCGACGCCAACGAAGAGCGCATCCAGGAGCTCATCGACGCCGCTGACGAGCAACTCGTCATGACCGCCGACCCGTATCGCGAGGACTTCGTCGTCACCGTCTGGCGCGGCTCCCCCGCCGGCGTCTACAGCGATAGCGACGCCGACGAAGACGAAGACGAGGACACCTTCCGCCTGAACTGAGAGGCGCCTCTTCGACTTCCGGCTTCTGCACTTGCTACACTCGGGAGCGGAGAGGTGTCCGAGTGGTTGATGGTGCCGCTCTCGAAAAGCGGTGTGGCGCAAGTCACCGGGAGTTCGAATCTCCCCCTCTCCGCCACTGAACCCAAACCGGAATCCCCGGAAAAGCCGAAGGCCCGCTTCTCAGCGGGCCTTCTCGTGTTTGCGGGGCGCTGCGCTCATGCCGAGCGCTGCACCATGACGGTTTCGATCCAGGTCACCTTGCCTTCGCGGCGCTTGATGAAAAAGCGCTCGATCCGGTTCGGCGTGGGCCGGGCGGCGGCTGCCGCGCGGAAGCCGGCGGCTTCCTTCTCGAATTCGGCCTGGCGCGCCTTTGCGTACGTGCTTGCCAGGTGGGGGTGCATCATCGGGTGCGTGCTCACTGTTCTTGGCTCCTCTTCCTTCGCGCCGGTTTTCCCGCCGCTGGAGCTATTGAACCGCCTCAGACTCGCCGCGCACCCCGGCGGAGGAGTGGGATTGGCTCACCCATAGGGCGGAGTCCACCCCCGTTGTGTGAACCACCTCTCATCCAGCCGCTATCCCCAGGGCACGTACTCCGGCACCTGCAGGCTCTTCAGCGTTTGCACCATGAGCAGCCGCGTCAACTGCATGTGCCCAACATGCTGGCTCGAATGCGCCAGGTCCTCCACCAGCATCTCCCCGATCGTCCGGTCGGAGCCCGGCTGCGGCTGCGCGAGCCGTTCCGGGCTGCACTGAGCGATCGCGGCCCGCAACCGCTCGTCCGTCTCCGCGATCCGCTCCAGCAGCTTCCCCGCCGGCATCACGAACTCCAGCGAAGAGCCCAGCGGCCGCGTCCACTCGATGTCCTCGCCGGCCAGCACCCGCGCCACATACTCCTCCAGCTCCAGCACATGCAGCACATGGCCCGAGAGGTGCGGCGTTTCCTTCACCGGCATCCACTTCAGCCCCTCGACTGGCACGCCCCGCACGAGCGCCGCCATATCGATGTGGTTTTCCTCGGCAACCGTCAGCAAGCCCGCGAGCGAAGGGGTCAACTCGGCCACGCCGCTATCTTGCGCCAACCCGCGCCCTCGCGCTCGCTACCGCCCGGCGAGTTCGCGCAGCGCCTCGCCCGTTACGCGGTACACCGTCCACTCATCCATCGGTTTCGCGCCCAGTGCCTTGTAGAACGCGATCGACGGTTCGTTCCAGTCCAACACCGACCACTCGAGCCGTGCACACCCGCGCTCCAGCGCCAGCCGGGCCAGTTCGGCCAGCAGCGCTTTCCCATACCCCTGCCCTCGGTATTCGGGGCGCACGAACAGGTCCTCCAGGTACAGCCCCGGCTTCCCTTCCCACGTGCTGAAGTTGTGGAAGAACAGCGCGAACCCCGCGCTTTCGCCCGCGTTTGTCTCCGCCAGGATGACCTCGGCCCGTGGCCGCTCCCCGAACAGGTGCCGCCCCAGTTCCTCCCGCTCCAGCCGCACGGCTTCCGGCTCTCGCTCGTACTCGGCGAGCGCGCGGATCAGCTCGATGATCGTGTCCAGGTCTTCGCGCGTCGCCGGGCGCAGCATCAGTCCGGCACCAGTTCCACGCGAGAGACCGTGGCCCCTTCCCGCGCGATCCGCGTCACCAGCGAGCGCCCCGGGTAGCCCTGCGCTTCCGCCGTCCGCAACATCGCCGCCGCGATCTCCCGCGCCGGCCCTTCCGGGCAAATCGCCGCCACCGAGCTCCCCGCCCCGCTCAGCCAGGCCGCATACGCCCCCGCCCCGCGCGCCGCAGCGAAAATGTCGAACAGCGGCGGGAACAGGCTCGCCCGCTGGCGCTGGTGGATGCGGTCGTCTGTCGCCTCCGCCAGGAGCTCCATCTGGCCTGCCGCCATTGCCGCCACGAACAGCGCCGCCCGGCCCGTGTTGTGCACAGTGTCCGCCTTCGAATACATCTCCGGCAGCGCCTTCCGCGCCTCCTTCGTCGGCATCGAATGGTCCGGGATCAACACCGCTATCGCCGCCTCCGCCGGGAACCGGCACGGCGCCCGCAGATAGTGCCCGTCCGCCGCCTGCACGCACACCTGCATCCCTCCGAACAGCGCCGGGCACGCGTTATCCCCGTGCCCCTCCAGCTCGCTGGCGATGTCCAGGCAGTCGCCCTCCGAGAGCGCTCCCCGCTCGTATTCGTTCACCGCGACCACTCCCGCCACGCGTGCCACGGCGCTCGCCCCGAGCCCTCGTCCCAGCGGGATCGACACGCCGTACCTGGCCCGGATCCCGGCCGGCGGCTGCTTCCCCAGCCGGTGGTACGTCTGCCGCACCGCCGTCAGCACCATCTTCTCACCCACATCCTCTGTCGGCGGTTGCTCAGCCTGCCCGAACGTCACCGTCACCGATGCGAACATATCCAGCGCGAGCCCCAGGCAGTCGAAACCGGCGCCCAGGTTGGCGCTCGTCGCGGGCACGCGGACTGTTATCGCGGTTGCTTCCATGAAGCTCTCCCCGGGTTGTCCAAAACCCGGATGATACCGCCAGCCGCCCTTAGACGGCCCCCTCCCTCGTATCCTCGCATGCAATCGATTAGGCTTCGTTGCGATGTCTGAGTACACCGCCGCCCGCGGGCCCGCTTCCGAACGCGGAGACCTCACCCCGCTGCGGCCTTCCGATGAGCCGCTCGAACTGCGCCTCGAACGCGCCGAGACCCTCAACCGCATCGGCGCACGCGTCCGCTTCGATGAACCCCTTGATGACGTGCTCAACCGTCTCGCCGCCGACATCGTCGCCGAAACCCGCGCCGTCGCCTGCGGCGTCATGCTTCTCGACCCCGGAGACCTGTCCGGCAAGGCGTTCGGCTCCTGCAACCTGCCCGAAGGCTACATCGAACTCATGGCTGCCCTCCGCCGCGGCTCCGTCCAGGAAACCTTCCTTCGCGACTCGCTCGCCGCCAACCGCTCCTGGGTCCTTCGCGATGCCGTCGATTACCTCCTCACCCGCCCTGAGTACGAGCCCGCCTACCATCTCATCCGCCAGGTCCCCTACCGCACACTCGTCGGTACGCCGTTCTTCAACCGCCCCGACATGATCGGCCTCGTCTACGTCTACTACGCCCGCGACGTGGAGGTCGACGACAACGAGATCGCGTTCGCCCGCGCCATCGCCGAACGCGCCAGCCCCGTGATGGACAACGCCTGGCTGTTCGCCCAGACCCAACGGCGCGCCGCCGAACTCGAAGCCCTCTCCAAAGCCGACCGCGCTCTCCACGAGGCCGTCGAACTCGACGCCGTCCTCCAGGCTCTCATCGACCTCGCCGTCGACCTCTTCGGCGCCGACCGCAGCCTCTTCCTCGCCTTCGATGAACACGACCGCCTCCACGCCCACGTCACCCGCGGCGTGCCCGAGGACAACCTCGTTGCCCTCCAGGAGGTCTACCACGCCATCGGCCGGGAGCGCTTCGCCAACCAGGGGCCCGAGCTTGGCATCGTCGAAGATGTCTCCAACGACCCGCGCGTCAACCCGGAGGTCCAGAAACTCACCCCCAGCAAGAGCGTTGTCGATGTCCCCGTCTTCGTCGATGGCGCCTTCTTCGGCATCTTCGTCCTCGGCTATCACAACCGCCGCACCTTCGACGCTGAAGATCGCCGCCTTCTTGAAACGCTTGCCGCCCGCGCCGGGCTCGCCATCCACAAGGCCTTGCTCTATCGCCAGGCGCAACGCCGCGCCAGCGAGCTGGAGGCCCTCCACAGGGCCGACGAAGCCCTCCACCGCTCCCTCAAGCTCGAAGACGTCCAGCAGGCGATGGTCGATCTCGCCGTCCAGTTGCTGGGTGCCCGCTCCAGCCTCGTCGTCTCCTGGGACGAATCAGGCCGCCTCGCCGTCCGCGCCACCACCGGCATCGGCCTCGAGGAGCGTGCGGTCATCAACGAGCGTTACCAGCTCCTCACAAAGGATCGCTTTGCTCACTGGACGGCGCCGTTCCGCACCGCCTTCGTGGAAGACGTCTACACCAACCAGAAAATCGACTTCGACCGCCGACTGCCCTACCCGCGCAGTCTCGCCGAGATCCCCGTTGTCGTCGGCGGCGAGTTGTGGGGCTTCTTCAGCATCGGCTGGCGCCAGCAGCGCACGTTCAACGAAGAAGACCGCCGCGTCTTCGACGCCTTCGCCGCCAGGGCGAGCCTCGCCATCCAGAACGCCCTCCACTTCGAAGAAAGCGCCCGCCGCAACACCGAACTCGAAGCCCTCTACCGCGCCGACGAGGCCCTCCACCGCTCCCTCCGCCTCGATGACGTCCTCCAGGCCATGGTCGACCTCGCCCTCGAACTCATGGGCGCTCACAGCAGTCTCGTCGCCATCCGCGGAGACGGTGACGTCATGCAGGTCGTCGCCTCCCGCGGCCTCAGCGAAACCATGCTCGAGAAAATCGACCGCGCCTACCGCCGCTCCCGCCAGGATGGACCCCTCCCCACTCAACCCCGCATGGGCATCGTCGAAGACATCTCTGCCCCCGGCGTGAACCCCGAGTTGCCCGGCGGCGAACTCGGCAGCTACGTCGAAATCCCCGTCGTCGTCGATGGCCACTGGTGGGGCGTCTTCAGCATCGGCTGGACAGGCCCGCGAGTCTTCAGCGAGTACGACCGCCAGCGTTTCGACACTTTCGCCACCCGCGCCAGCCTCGCAGTCCAGAACGCCCTCCTCTTCGAACGCGCCCAGGCCGCCGCCTCCATGGAAGAACGCCAGCGCATCGCCCGCGAACTGCACGACTCCGTGTCGCAGGCGCTCTACGGCATCGGGCTCGGCGCCCGCACCGCCCGCCGCCGCCTCGGCGAGGACGCCGCCCCCGAAGTCACCGAGCCCGTGGACTACATCGTCCAGCTCGCCGAGTCCGGCCTCGCCGAAACCCGCGCCCTCATCTTCGAACTCGTCCCCGACTCCCTCGAACAGCAGGGCCTCGTCCTCGCCCTCCAGCGCCAGGCCGCAGCCACCCAGTCCCGCTTCCGCGTCCAGGTCTCCGCCTACCTCGCCGAAGAACCCGACATCCCCGTCCGCACCAAGGAAGCCCTCTACCGCATCTGCCAGGAGTCGCTCCACAACATGGCCAAGCACGCCCACGCCACGGAAGCAACCGTCACCCTGGAGTGCCGTGAAGGGCATGTCTCCCTCGTCGTCCAGGACAACGGCCGCGGCTTCGATCCCACCGCCGAGTTTCCCGGCCACCTCGGCCTGAAAACGATGGCCGAACGTGCCCGCAGGGTCGGCGGCGACTACCGCATCGAAAGCGAGCCCGGGCACGGCACCACCGTTTCCGTCCTCGTGCCCGTCGGCTAACCCCCGCCTACACCACCTTCGCGCAGGCCCAGCGGAACAGCTCCGAAGCCGTTGGGTAGGGATGCACCGTCGAGGCTACCTGCCGGGCAGTGAGCCCGTGCTGCACCGCCAGGCACGCCTCGCCGACGAGCGTGCTCCCCCGCGCGCACACGAAGTGCGCCCCAAGGAGCACACCCGTTTCCGCATCCGCGATCACCTTTGCAAACCCGTCCGTTTGCCGCGTCGTCCGGAACCAGTCGAGCTCTGCGGCGTCCAACCGCGCCACCCGGATGTCGCGCCCTTCCCCGCGCGCCTGGTCCTCCGTCATCCCCGCATGGCCGACCTCCGGCTCCGTGAATATCGCCCACGGCACCGTCGTCTCCGGGATCGGCTCGCACAGCCCGCTCTCGATGTGCTTGCCGATGTGGTGAGCCTGGTAGCTCGCGTAGTGCGTGAACTGGAACTTCCCCGTCACGTCGCCGGCCGCCCACAATCCTTCGAGGTTCGTCTTCCCGCACGGGCTGATCGCGATGTAGCCCCGCGCATCGAGTTGGAGCCCAAGCTCCAGCAGCCCCGCCGGGATCTGCGGCACCCGTCCCGCGGCCACGAGCACGTCGTCGAACTCGTACCGGCCGCCGTTCGCCAGAATGGTGACAGCGCCGTCTTCCCGGCGCTCCACTCGTTCTATCCGCGCCCCTGCGATGACGCGCATCCCCTGCGCCTCGAAAATCCGCGTCAACTCCAGCGACACCTCGGCGTCCTCCGTTGGTGCGATCCGGGGCGCCGCTTCGAACAGCGTGACATGGCTCCCGAGGCGCAGAAACGCCTGCCCGAGCTCCATCCCGATCGGGCCCCCGCCAATCACCGCCAGCCGCTCGGGCCGGGCCGCCAGCTTGAAGATCGTCCGGTTCGTCTGTGGCCGCGCCTCTCCCAGCCCCGGGATCGGGGGGATGCCCGGCGCCGTGCCCGTAGCGATCACCACGTCGTGCGCGCTCAGAACCGCCCCGTCCACGCGCACCGCCGTCGGCCCCTCGAACCGCGCCTCTGCCCGGTACAGGTCGATGCCGTCCGCTCGCATGCCGCCGTTCGGGTCCGTGCCACGCACCAGCAACTGAATCGCATGGATGTTCGCGACAATCTCGTCCCAGCCCATGCCCCGCTCGGCGGCCGTCTTCGAGAGGTCGATCAACGCCTTGCTCGGGATGCACCCATCGTTCAGGCACTCGCCGCCCAGGTGCTCACGCTCGATAACCGCGACGCGCTTGCCCTTCCGTCCCAGCGTGCGCGCGATGTTGTCCCCGGCCGAGCCGTTTCCGATGACGATCAGGTCGTACGTTGCCAAGCAATCTGCCCCGAAATGTGTATTCCTAACGTACCGCAGCCAGGGCGGCACTGGCGCAGTGGCTGGTGCAGCACCCTCCGTTACGCAGGTTTCGGCCGTTTTACCATCCGCGATGTGACACCCGTCACCTTTCGCCGCGGCCCGTCCATACCTCCTTCGAACGGCACACGAGGAGTCACGCCATGGAGACCACAATTCGCAGCATCGCCAGCAGGGGCTACGTCATCGAATCTCCCAACATCCCCAGGGGCTTCGCCGCCTACCTCGAACGCGAAGGCCTCGCAGGCATGACCGCACTCACCCTGGACGGGATGTACCTTGAGCCTCGCGCAGCCCTCACCACCGTCCTCCGCGCCTTCGAACGGGCCGGCGCCATCGTCGAAGGCGTCCGCCGCGCCGGCCAGCCCGTCGACTGGCACGTCACCGCGCGCAAGTCCGCCGGCTGGCGCATGCGCCTGGCCAACCAGCGCGCCGCCGAATGGCTCCCCACCCTGCCCGCAGCCTGATCCTCAGGACGCCTTCGCCTTCCGCCGTATCCTAGAGGGCGCCGCCGAGGCGGGCAGTTCTAGCCGAATGAGCTTCCCATCTGGTGCCGTAACTTTCAGTTCTAGGCGCGCGCCGAGGGCTCCGAGCACGCGAGACACGGTTTCCCACGTCGGCCCAATCTCTCCAGACTCAAGCCGCGCGATTTCCGGCTGAGTTATCCCGGCCCGTGCGGCGACCTCACGCTGCGTGAGGCCAAGGGCAGACCTCAACTCGAACAGCCGCGTGGCGAGGTCGATCGCCGGCTTCTTCGCTTCGTAAGCCGTTCGGAATGTCGAGTCCTCGAGGTTCCGCTCGATCAGCCGATCCAGGTCATCCATTGTGCCTCTCCTATCGATCCTTGGCTCGGTCAAGCCATTTCGCTCGTCGATCAAGGGCCAGCAGAATCTCTCCCCGGGGTGTGGCCCTTGTCCGCTTGGTAAAGCCATGCAGCAGCCCAAGCGTTCGCCCCTTCCAATGGAAATAAATCACACGGTAGATGCCCGCGCTGTCTCTGGCTCGGAGTTCCCAGAGCCCTTGTTCCAAGTGGCGCACCAGCGGCATCCTGGCGGCGTTTCCCTGCACCCTGAGGATCTGTAGCGCGGCGATGATGGCGACCCTTGCTTCCACGTCGAGCGACTCAATCCACTCGTCAACCGGCTTCCCTCCGGTATCCGTCGTAAAAGTGCGAATGAGCCAGCCCGCCACGCGGGGACTATAGCATACTCGCTATCGCCGCCTCACCTCGCCTGCCACACCGTCCCTTCCGGACCGTCCTTCACCTCGATCCCCAGCTCCGCCAGCCCGTCCCGCACGCGGTCCGCCAGCTGCCACTGCTTCGCCGCCCGCAACTCCGTCCGCAGCGCCACCAGCAGGTCGATGAACGGCGCCGCCTTACGGGCGGAGTCCGTCGTCGCCTCCAGCGTGAACCCCAGCACCCCGCACAGCTCGCGCAGCACCCCCCGCGCCTCCGCCGTATCCTGGCCGGCGTCCGTCGCCTTATTGACCTCACGCGCCAGGTCGAACACCGCCGCCAGCGCCCGCGGCGTGTTCAGGTCGTCCTCCATCGCCTCGATGAACGCCTCCCTCGCGCCGGCCCCCTCCAGTTTCGCCCCACCGGTGTGAGAAGCCCGGAACGCCGCGTTTCGCAACCGTTCCACCCCGGTTTTCGCCGCCTCCATCGCCTCGTCCGTGTATGTCGATGGGCTGCGGTAGTGGCTCGTGATCACGAACATCCGCAGCGCATCGCCCCCGTACTTTTCCAGGGCCTCGGCGATCGTCACCAGGTTCCCCAACGACTTCGACATCTTGTCGCCGCTCAACTGCAGGAGCGCGTTGTGCATCCAGATCCGCGCGAACGGCGGCTTGCCCGTGTACGCCTCCGTCTGCGCGATCTCGTTCGTGTGGTGAGGGAAGATCAGGTCGGCCCCGCCCCCGTGGATATCGATCTGCTCGCCCAGCGCATGCAGCGCCATCGCCGAGCACTCGATATGCCAGCCGGGTCGCCCCTGCCCCCACGGGCTCTCCCAGCTCGGCTCGCCCGGCTTCGCCGCTTTCCATAAGGCGAAGTCCAGCGGGTCCCGCTTCAGCTCCGTCGGGTCCACCCGCGCACCCGAAATCATCTCGTCGATGTCCCGCTTCGCCAGCGCGCCATATCGCTCCGCTCCGAACTTCCGCACGCTGTAATACACGTCCCCCCCCGATTCGTACGCGAAATCCTTCGCGATCAGCCCCTGGATGAACTCGATGATCTGCGGCACCACCTCGGTCACCCGCGGGTAGACGTGCGCCGGCTGCACGTTCAGCTGCTGGAGCTGCCGGTGGTAGTCCTCGATGTTTTGCTCCGCCAGCTCCTGCATCGGAACGCCCAGCCGGTTCGCCCGCTCGATCAGCTTGTCATCGATGTCCGTGAAGTTCTGCACGTGGCGCACCGGGATCCCCCGCCAGTCCAGGTACCGCCGCAACACGTCGAATACGATCGCGTGCAGCGCATGGCCCACGTGGCTCTCCGAGTACGGCGTCACTCCACAGACGTACATCCGCACCGGTCCGTTGGGGTCCACGCGGCCTTCGAGGAGGTCGCGCCGTTCTCCGGTGAGGGTGTCGAGCAGTTCCATGTCCCGTCCTGGATAGGGGTTTCGCCAGCCATCGTACCTGTTTTCGCCCCCCTGAGCCCGGGCATTACAACCTCGTTGCGAGGGAATTCTTCACATGCTCGAAGCTCGTGCGCGGATTGCCCACGACCTTTACTTGTGCCACCCTACGGTTCACCTCTTGGCGGGGTGACCTGGTTTTGGACGCGATCCCGGCTCCCCGGCCGGTATGCGCCCTGCGTCCAAACCAACGATTTGCTTATGAGGAAAACCTCACGCGAGGAAACCCCCGCGTGACGGCTCGGCTCCCCGGTGAGCCCGTGCGCGTCACGAACTGGCTGGCTGGCTGGCTGGACTACGTCTGCGCCACCGTCATTTCAGCCGGTCGCTGGTTCCGCCTGCCCCTCGCCCGGGGCGGCGACGAGCCCGTCATGATGGCTGCCTTCGCCCCCACCATGGACGCCTACGCCCCTCACTGGCACGAAGCCGACGATGATGAGGGCAGCGGCCGCCTCGTCCGCATCCTCGAAATCGCCATGCTCTCCATCTCCTTCTTCCTTGCCGCCCATCTCCTCTCCGGTGGCACCCCGACCGTCTCCGCGCCGGACCTCAACCCCTTCCAGGTGGGCTCCAACCGCGCCCAGGCTGCCGCCCTCGCAATCCCCGGCGCTTCTGGCAAGCAGATCGTGGTCAATGCCGGCAACTTCTCCTCCGGCGCCCCTGCCGCCGCTATGGAGCCATCAACCCCGGTCGATGACGCCGCCCTGGCCGCCGCCGTCCAGGCCCAGGCCCCGGCGACCGACGAGTCCGCCGTCCTCGGGCCCCCATCGCAGCCGGGCGCCGATGCTGCCGCCGTTCCAACGCCCGCGCCGCAGCCCGTGGCCAGTGCTCCCGAGGCCTCCGCGCCGCCGCCTGCGCCCGCCGCCGCCTCCCCTGCCCCAGGCGCCGCGAACGACCGTTACCTCTCGAAGGATGAACTTCGCGCCGCCGCCATCGCCGCCGGTTGGCCCGCGGAACTCCTTCCCGAACTCGAAGTCGTCGCCTGGTGTGAGAGCCGCTACCACACGCACGCCGAATACTTCGGCGCACTCGGCCTCATGCAGATGATGCCCTCGTGGTTCGAGGATGCCGGCCTCAACATCGACCTCTGGTGGGACCCCGTCGTCAACCTCAAAGCCGCCTGGCACGCCTACGAGACCACCGTCCGCCTCGGCATCGATGGCTGGGGCCCCTGGACCTGTAAGCCCTGAGCGGACACCAGCGTTCCCCCCTGCCGCGATCACAAAGCCTGTAACGCCAGCCTCCTTCCCACGACGAAACACCCGAAAGGTCCAGGCCTGTGCGCCGGGCTCCGTCTCGCAACGGACGGCGGCGACGGCACCCAGGGCGCACGGCAAATCCGGGACCCGGAGTACAGTCGTGACCCAGATGGTCGGACAGCAGTTGGCGACCCCCGAAGAACTCGCGGGGCGCATCTTCGAGGCAGCCGTCGGGGGGATTGAAATCCTCTCGATCTACCTCGGCGACAGGCTCGGTTACTATCGGGCGCTCTCCCGTGGCCCCCTCACTTCGGCGGAGTTAGCCAGCGCCACCGGGACGAACGAGCGCTACGCCCGCGAATGGCTCGAGCAGCAGGCCACCGCACAGTTCCTCAGCGTCGATCGCCCGGGCGCCCCCGCCGACGAGCGTCGCTACGCCCTCCCTCCCGGCTACGAAGCCGTCCTCGTGGACGAGCTCTCTCCGGCCTACGTCGCCCCGATCGGGCGCCTGATGAAAGTAGCCGGCACCGTCGCCGAATCCTTGCTCACCGCCTACCGCACCGGCGGCGGCATCAGCTGGGCCGAGATGGGCGCTGACGCCCGCGAGGCTCAGGCCGCCTTCAACCGGCCCTTCTTCGCTACCGCCCTTGCCGGGTACCTCGAACAGGTCCCCGGCCTCGACGCCGCCCTGCGCACGCCCGGCGCCGCTGTCGCCGAAATCGGCTGCGGCGGCGGTTACGCCCTCGTTGCCATTGCCCAGGCCTACCCCTCCGTCCGCGCCGATGGCTTCGACATCGACGCCCCGTCCGTCGAGATGGCGCGCGCCAACGTCGCCGCCGCCGGCCTCAGTGGCCGTGTCAGCGTCCACCACCGCGATGCGGGCGACGCCGCCCTCGCCGGCTCGTACGACCTTGTCGCCGCCTTCGAATGCATCCACGACTTGCCAAACCCCGTCGCCGTCCTGGCCAACATGCGCAGGCTCGTGAAACCTGGCGGCACCGTCCTCGTCATGGACGAACGCGTCAGTGACGAGTTCGGCGCATTCGGTGACCTGACTGAGCGCCTCTTCTACGCCGCCAGCCTCTTCATCTGCCTCCCCGACGGCATGTCCACTCAGCCCTCCGCGGCGACAGGCACCGTCATGCGCCCCGCCACCCTCGCCCGCTACGCACGAGAGGCCGGCTTCCGCGACACCGAGATCCTCCCCCTCGAACACGACCTCTTCCGCTTCTACCGCCTCGTCGTCTAACGGCTCCCCGGGCCCGGCTACCGCTCCCCACTGCCACCGCCAGCCCACAACCTCCGCTCTCCTCGGCCGGGGAGAGCGGAGGTTGTAAGGATCATGAGCTCGCCGGAGGCCCCTCCGCCTGCGCCCGGTTCCTCCCCGGCCGGAACAGGATCGCCAGTATCCCAATCCCCAGCACAAGGAATGCTCCCCCGATCACCATCCCCGCGATAGCGAAACCGCGCAGGTACGGGAACCGCACCCCGAACTCCACATCCACATCCACGTTCGCCGCCCCGTCCGCGTTCATCACCAGCGCCCGCCACTCGCCTGCCTCAACCGTCCAGGTGATCTCCTGCTCGCCCGGCCCCGAGGCAAACGCCCGGAACAGCGCCGGGTCCGGCGCCGGCAGGTCCCTCCCCGCACCGACCGCCACCCCGCGGTACCCGAACGGGTCAAACTCGAGGTCGTTCACCGTCTCCGAGCTGCCCCGCACCAGGTAGGACTGCACCGCATCGGCAGCCCCGATCGCAACCGCCACATCCCCGCCGTCCGTCCGTTCCGCCCGGATGCGGATGATCGTGTCCCCGCCCACACGGTTCTCCTCGACCTCTTCCTCCGAGATCTCCTTGAACTGCGCCGTCCGCGTCACCAGCGCCGCGCTCGCGCTCGTCATCCGCCCGCTCCCCGTGACGTAGCCGTCAGAATCGAGTGCCCGGTACGTCACGAACGACGGCACGGCGCAGAAGCCGCCGGCGAGGATCACCACGATGCTGACGAGGATGAGCGCGATCCGCACAGTGCCTTCATTGTGCGTCGCGGTTGCCAAACGCGCCTGTCCCCGTCGGCTCCACGCTCGCCGGCAACTCGCTGTTCCGAACACGGACCGCGATGAGACCAGTATCATCCGCGTCCGGACCGGGACCACGAAGGGACTCCGCCCGGCGGTGAGCCTCCGCCGCGCCCTCGGTGTCCCCAAGCCTGAGACAACGAAGGAGTCCCCATGGAACTCAACGGCAAAGTCGCTCTCGTAACCGGTGCCTCTCGTGGAATCGGCGAATATATCGCCCGTGAACTCGGCCGCGCTGGTTGCGCCGTCGCCGTCTGTGCCCGCACCGAAGAAGTGAAGGACAGGCGCCTCCCCGGCACCATCCATTCCGTCGCCCGGGCTATCCGCGACGAAGGTGGCAAGGCTGCCGGCATCTTCATGGACATGCGCGAGCCCGAAAGCATCGCCGCGGGCGTGGCGAAGACCCTGGAAACCTTCGGCCGCCTGGATATCGTCGTCAACAATGCCGCCATCCTCGTCCCCGGCACCCTCGAAACCATCCAGCCTCGCCACATCGACCTCATCTGGCAGGTCGACCTCCGCGGCCCCATCCTCCTCATGCGCGAAGCCGTGCCCCACATGCGCACCGCCGGCGAGGGCAAGATCATCAACGTCTCCTCCCGCGCCGGTGTCTTCCCCGGGCCCGGGCCCTACCGGGAAACGCGCCGCGGCGGGGCTTTCTACGGCATGGTCAAGGCCGGCCTCGAACGCCTCAGCCAGGCCCTCGCCATGGAACTTCAGGACGACAAGATCGCGGTCAACGTCCTCAGCCCCCAGGGCCGCATCAAGACCCCCGGCAACGTCTTCGCCCAGAACGACCCCGAGAACCCCGACCTCGACTTCGAACCCGCGCACGCGATGGCGAAGGGCACCCGCTGGATCTGCGAGCAGGGCCCCGAGTTCACCGGCCATATCCTCTTCGACGAAGACCTCTGCCGCGAAAAAGGCCTCCTGTGACTGCTGGCCCGCCACCTGCGCTCGCCCTCGGCGCCGGAATCCGGGCGCCGGACCGCGCTGGCGTTACCCCTCCGCGACGAGCCGCTCCAGCGCTGCAGACAACTCTTCCACGTCGGTCACCTCGACGTCCGGGAGATCGTGGAATGAACGGGGCCGCTGGGCGACGTGCCGGCCCGTGCGGAAAAGCACCGTGCGCATACCCAGCAGCCGTGCCGGGAAGATGTCGTTGTCGATGCGGTCGCCAACCATGACCGTCGCCTCCGGCGGCGCGCCGATGTCTTCGCAGGCGCGCAGGAACAGCCGCACGTCGGGCTTCAGGTAGCCGTGGTGCTCGCTCACTTCGCGGTGGGAGAACAGCTGGCCAATCCCGAAGCGGTCGAGGTCGGCGATTACACTCGCTGGCTGGTTCGCCGCCAGGCCAAGGGCCAGGCCACGGGCATGCAGCGAGCGCAACATTTCCGGCATGCTCGGCCGCATTTCCAGGCCGCCCCGCTGTGCCCGCCGCTCCGCCGAGCCGGCCTGGAACACCGCGATTGCCCGGCGGGCCCGCGCCTCGTCCCCCCCGCACAGGTCCCAGAGCATGGCCTGGTAGGTGAAGGGGGCGAACGCCGCCACCGCCCGCTCGCCTGCCGCCTGGAGGTCGCTTTCGGTCGCCCCCACCCCGGCGTCGTGCAGCGCCGCGAGCATCGCCTGATCGCACTGCCGCTCATGGATGATTTCGAGGTCCAGCGGCCCGCCAACATCGAACAGGACCGCCCGGATAGTCACCTCGCCGCCCCGGCCGGCACCCGCCCCCCGTCTAGCACCTCGTCCAGGAACACCACGCCTTCGTCCCCGTAGTCCAGTGGCTCCCGGCGCTCGAGCCGCCGCAGGCGGTACTCGTTCGCGATCAACAGTTTCCGATAGCCCAGCCCCGCTCGCGCCTGCGCGTCCGCTTCGCCCAGCAGGAGGACCGAGCAAACCAGCGCCGCCAGCCTGTCGCACATCGCCCCCATGCGGGCCTCGCGCACCTCCTCGTCGGCGGCGAGAAGGCGTTCGAAACGGGCGGCCGTATCCCGCAGCGTATCGCGCACCTCCGGCGCGGCCCGCAGCGCCTCAGCGTCGCTCAGGCTGTCGAGGCGGGACTCCAGGTCGCGAAAGAGCGCTTCGTGCGCGCCCTGTCGCGCCGCCGCCCGCGCGACATCCAGCGCCACCACGTTCTCCGCCCCCTCCCAGATGCTGCCGAGGTGCGCATCCCGCAACAGTCGTGCATTCACCCACTCCTCGATGTAGCCGTTCCCGCCCCGGACGTTCATCGCCATGCCGGCCGTTGTGCGCGCCTGCCGGCAGTTCGCGTACTTGATCAGGGGAGTCACGATCCGGACGAGCAGCTCGTGGAACTCCGAACCAGCATCCGCGTCGTCGAGCGCCCGTGCCGCGTAGAGCACGATCGACAGCGCCGCCTCGCTGTCCAGCGTCATCTCGAAAAGCTGTTCGCGCAGCAGCGGCAGCTCGATCATCGCCTTGCCGAACGCCGAACGCCCCCGCGCATGGACGACCGCCTCCAGCAGCGAGCGCCGCATGATCGCCGCCGCCCGCATGCCGTTCGAAAGACGGGAAACGTTGATCATCTCGGCCATCTGCGCGAACCCCTGGCCAATGTCCCCAACGGGATAGCCGATGGCGCCGTGAAACTCGTATTCGCCCGTCGGCATCGATTTCGAACCAAGCTTGTCCTTCAGCCGGCGGATCACGTAGCTGTTCCGTGAACCGTCCGGCAGCAGCTTCGGCACAAGGAACATGCCGAGCCCCTTCGTGCCGCCCGCTGCGCCTTCCGGGCGGGCGAGCGTGAGGTGCACGTCTGCGCCCGCGTTGGAGCAGAACCACTTTTCACCGGTCAACCGCCACTCGCCGTCTTCGAACCGGGCGACACACTCGTTCGCGCCCACGTCGCTGCCGCCCGTACGCTCCGTGAGGAGTTGGGCCGACTGGAGGAGCTCGGGGAAGTCCGTGCTCGTGAGGCCCGGGACGTACCGTTCGCGCAGTTCCGCGGGCCCGAACCGCGCGATCACCCGCGCCGCCGAATCCGTCATCGAGATGGGGCAGAACAGCCCGAACTCCGCCTGCACGAAGACGTAGGACAGCGCGAACTTGATCACGTGGGGCACCCGCCCGGGCCAGCCCAGGACGCCCTCGCGGTGCGACATCGCGGCGAAGCCGAACTTTGCGAACCCGAGCCGCTGCATCTCTACGAACGCCGGGTGATAGACGATCTCGTCCACACGGTTCCCGGTGGCGTCGAAGGCCCGCAACGTGGGAGGGTGCTGGTCCGCCAGCATCGCCAGCTCGTCCAGTTCGCTGCCGGCGCAGCGCCCGACCTCCCGCAGGTGGGGCAGCGCCCGTTCCACGTCGGCGGGAGAAGCATAAGAACGGAGCGCGTGCAGGAGGTTGTGGTCGGCCTCGAAGAAGTTCAGCCCGCGCGTGGTCGGCATCGCGGAGTTCGGGGGCACAATGGGCATGGCCCGATTCTACCCTCGCGCCCGCCGCTGGTACCCTTCCGGTGTGGACTTCGGAGAGTCGGTGCGTGAAGGGTTTCGCCAGCGTTTTGGCCGCGAACCCTCGGTGGTTGTGCGCGCCCCCGGGCGGGTGAACCTCATCGGCGAGCACACGGACTACAGCGCCCTGCCGGTCCTCCCGATCGCGATCGACCGGGCAACCTGGCTCGCTGCTTCTCCCACGGAGCATGGCGTCGTGAGGGCGTTCTCAACCGCGTTCGCGCAGCCGGCGGAGATTCCCCGGGCCGCGCCCGGCCACCAGTCGGAGCCATGGCACCGGTACGTGGCAGGGGCGCTCGGCCAGCTGGCAACTACCGCCCCGGGCCTCGGGGCGGACGTGTTCATCACGGGGGACCTCCCCGCCTCGGGTGGCCTCAGTTCCTCGAGCGCCCTCACGGTCGGCCTCGTCGCTGCACTCGCCGCGTGCTGGGGAAGCCCCCTCGAGCCCGCCGAAGCCGCGGGGCTCGCAGCCGTCGCCGAACGCCACGCCGGCGTCGAAACCGGCGGCATGGACCAGCAGGTCATCGCCCTTGCGCGCGCCGCCCACGCCCTCCGGATCGACTTCCTCCCGCCTGCCACGCGGCAGGTCCCCCTGCCGGAGGGCCTCGCGATCGTCGTCGCCTCCTCGGGCGAAGTGGCAGCCAAGGGCTCAGGCGCGCGCGATGCCTACAACGAACGCGTCATCGGGACGCGCATCGCAGCCCTGATGCTCGCCGACATGCTCGGCGTCGATATCGAAGGCGCCCCTCTCCTCGGCGCCGTCGCGAGCATCGATGCAGCGGCGGTGATGGTGGACGAGCTCCCGGAACAGATGTCGGCGCGTGCTGCGGCAAACGCCGCCGAGGCCGACGTCGAGCGCATCGTGCAGCTCACCGCCGCCCACTTCGACGCCTCGCGCAAGGTTCCCGTGCGCCGTTACGCCCAGCATGTCCTCGCTGAGGCGGAACGCGTCGATGCCGCCGAGGCTGCCCTCCGAACCTCTGACCTGAAAACCTTCGGCCGCCTGCTGAACGAATCCCACGACAGCCTCCGCAACAACTTCCGCTGCAGCACCCCCGCGCTCGACCGGCTGGCGGCGGCCATGAGGAGGGCCGGCGCGTACGGCGCGCGGCTCACCGGCGCGGGATTCGGCGGCTACGCGCTCGCCGCGTGTGAGCCCGCGAAGGTCGCTGCCATCTGCGAGGCCGCGGTCGCCGCCCACGGGGGGCCCGCATTCGAAGTCCACGCAGTCGACGGGTTGACGGTGTGGTAGTCACGCAGGCAGTCCTCCTCGCCGCCGGCCGCGGCACACGCCTCGGCGCGCTCACGGAATCGTTCCCCAAGGCCATGCTCGAAGTCGGCGGCGCCCCGATCCTTCATCGCATCATCCAGGCCCTGGCACGCGCCGGCGTCCGGGAGGTTTTTGTCGTCACTGGGCACGCTGCCGAAGCCCTTGAACTCGGGACCGGCGACGGCAGCCGGTGGGCTGTCTCCATCCGCTACCTGCGCCAGGAGACCCTCGACGGCACCGCCAGCGCCCTCCTCCTCGCCCGCCCCTCGTTGGGCCCGGAGCCGTTCTTCTGCGGCTGGGGCGACATCGTCGTGGAAGCAGCCAACTACGCCCGTGTGCTTGGTGCTGCTGAGGCTGCCGGCGGCGCGCTCGCCGTCAACCTCGTGGACGACCCATACCTCGGCGCGGCGGTGTACGTGGACGGGGATGGCTACGTCTCGCGGATCGTGGAGAAACCGGCCAAAGGCTCTTCCACCACCCGGTGGAACAACGCTGGCCTCGCAGTGCTCCCAGCGGGCATCTGGCCCTTCATCGATTCGCTCCGGCCCTCCTCCCGCGGCGAGTACGAACTGCCGCAGGCAGTCGCCGCGTTCGTCGCCGCCGGCGGCCGCCTCCGCGCAGTGGAAGTCGAGGGCCCCTGGTTCGACGTCGGCACGCCCGAGAGCCTCGAGGCCGCCCGCCGCCACTTCGACGCCCCCGCACCCGGCGACTGAGAGGCACCGCGCGCCGCCTCAGCCCTTTCCCGCGCAGCCCGTTCAGATGAAGAAGCCGAGCCCCAGCTGGCCCTTGACCGCGTTGATTTCGCCGAGGTGCATGAACCCGTGCGTCATGATGACCTGCCGGATCACGCGCCACTTCGGCATCTCGCCGAGCGGCTTGATCATCTGCACCTCGTCGAGCTTCTCCATCGGCACAACCTTCAGGAACGCGAGCGTGTCGGCGCGCACGTCCGCCAGGTACTCCCGCAGCGGGGCGGTCTCGAACTTCAGCGAACGGGCCTCTTCCATGCCCATGCCGGTCCCCTGGTCGACCTTCGGAAGGCCGAGGCGGTCCGCGTAACCCTTGGAAAGCCAGAGCGGAGGCTTGCGGTCCTGCATCACAAAGTTGGTGATGTTGTCGGCTGTCCGCACCACATGCCAGGCGTTGAAGCCGATGCTCGTCGTCTTGCCGGCCGGCAGGTAGTTCACCTGCTCGTCTGTCAGGTCTTTGATCGCTCCGTCGAGCCATTCCGTCATCTGGTCGACGCCGTCGATGAGGATGTCGCGCGCTTCCACAGGGTCACCTCCGGGTATGCGTGCCGCAGTCTAGGGCCGGGTGAAGGTTTCTTCAAACAACGCTGGGCGCGCGCTCGAGGTCTTCGGGCCGCAGCACGGGCAGCAATCCGCGCCGCACCCTGTCGGCCCGTCGCACGATGCCGTAGAGGGCCGCCATCACCGGCACTGCGACTCCGAGTTCCCGGGCCCGGCGGACCGGGTTCCCGAGGATCGCCTCGGCTTCCAGCGGCTGGCCGAGCACGTAGTCGATAACCATGCTCGTGCGGTAATCGCCCATCGTCCCCGTGAGCGCGAACATGCGGCTGACGATTTCCTCGTCGTCGAGCCGCGCAGTCGAGCCCGCGGCCTCCAGGTCGGCGTTGGCAACGGCGATGACTTCGCGCATGGCGCGTTCGGCAGTGCGGCGCAAGTCTTCGTCTCCAAGGATGCCCTGTGTGCCAATCCCTCCGGCCGCCACGCTCAGGCCATTGAAGGGCACGTTCCAGCACAGCTTCTCCCAGCGGGCGTAGCGAAGGTTCGGGGCAACGACGGTTTCGATGCCGGCGGACTGGAGGAGGGCCTCCAGGCGGTCGTTCTCCGCCGGGTCGTCGAGCGCATGCCCGATCGAGACGCGGCCGTAGTCCAGGTGGTGGATGACGCCCGGCTCTCCACGGTTGATGCAGACGAAGGCCATCCCGCCGAAGACGCGGCCGGCGCCGAACCACTCCGCAAACTGCGCCTCCACTCCCAGGCCGTTCATGAGCGCGACCACCCGCGTCCCCTCGTGGAGGCATGGCGCCACGAGCTCTGGTGCTTGCTCCAGCGACGTGGTCTTGAGGGAGCAGATCACCCAGTCCGCCTGACCGAGTTCCTCCGCCGAGCCCGCGCAGGTGACACGCGGCAGGTGGAAATCGCCGAGGTGACTGAAGACCCGCAGCCCGTGCTGGCGCACTGCCTCCAGGTCGCGCCGCAGCAGGAAGCGCACGTCATGCCCCGCCTGCGCGAGGCGTGCGCCGTAGTATCCGCCGACTGCGCCGGCGCCGATGACCGCAATGCTGGCCACGGACGGATTTTCGGGCGCTTCCCCGGGAATGTCGACGCGGCGCGGAACTTTCGGGGCCAGCCGGCGGATAAGCCGGGTAATCGCCCTCGGGCGAGAGAAACGAAGGCGGCCGCGATGCCTGCAGAGCATCACGGCCGCGGGCCGCAGGGCTTGCCAACCCGTGCTTCGCGCAGTGTACCAGCACTGTAAAGCACCACCGCCCCCGGCCCCGGAGGGCAGCGCATGCCGAGAGCGTAGAGACGATCCCCACCTCCACCACCCCGGCCACACCCGTGGCAAGAGACCCCACTGCAGGGAGGATGCTGCATGCGCAAGATTTTCGCGGGCGCCGCCGCCGTTTCGCTGGTTGGCGCCGTGCTCTTCGGGGGCGCCTTCGCCTGGCGCACCTCCGATTCCGCCCGGGGCGCCGCGCTCGTCGGCGAAAACGGCTTCGCAATCGCCTACCAGCCCGTGTGCGACGGCGTGTTCGACGAGCCCTACCTCGCCGACCCCGAGGACACCGGCGCCGAACCTCACCCGATCCCGTGCCACACACTCATCGGGCCCAACGGTACTACCACCGAAGTCGGCCGCGGCTGGGGCAAGAACGACGGCGACTTCAAGCTCCAGGTCGTCGGCGGAGACGTCAAGATCCGCCGGCTCCACCACGACCAGAACGACTGCGCCGTGGACGACTTCAGCGGCGCCGTGCGGCTGCTCAACCCCGGCGAGGTCATCCCCCCGGGTGGCGAGGGCGCCAAGTTCGTCGCCTTCGTGAGCGTGGACGATGGCGCGCCCCCCGGCTGCCAGGGCGAGCTCGTTTACTACCGCGTGACCATCTACGCCGAGAACCCTGGCCCGGCCACGGACGCGAGAGAGATCGAGGCGGCGGCCCGCTAGACGTTCACACCCCGGCCCCCTCTCTCATGCCCGCGAGAGGGGGCCGGAACTCTTTGCAGGAGGCGGAAATGACTCTCGAAACGTTCGCGGGGGCTTCGGATTCGCGGTCCCTCGCCCCCCGCAGCGCCAGGCAGCTGCGCGCGGCACGGCTCGCGGCTCTGGCGGCAGCGGGCCTTATCGTCGGGCTGGCCTTCGGGGCACTCGTTGTGGCAGTGCTCGCAACGCGGCTGTTCGGCTATGAGATCCTCACCGTGAGGAGCGCCAGCATGGAACCCGCGCTCCGCGCAGGCGACCTGATCGTCGTCAGGCCGGCGGCGATCGAGGACATCGACGAGGGAGACGTTGTGCTGTTCACCTCCGGCGGCGACAGCGTGCCCACCGTCCACCGCGTCGCGGGAGTGAACCATCTCGAGCTCCAGGTCCGCGATCCGCTCACCGGGACGGTCGACGTGAGCACGGACTACCGCCTTGTCACCCAGGGTGACGCCAACGATTTGCCGGACCCGCGCGAAGTCACGGCCGGCGAATTGCGCGGTGAGGTCTGGTTCTCCATCCCGGGTGCCGGAAACCTGACCGGGATGCCGGCGCAGCGGCTGCTGTTCGCCCTCTTCGGGAGCACGTTGCTCGCCTGGTGCGCTTGGGAACTCTGGCGCTGGAGGGTGCGACGATGATCCGCCCGGTACTCTTGTCGGCAGCTGGCCTGTCCGCGCTGGCCGCTACGGCCGCGGTCGCCATCGGACCGGGTGAAGACGGTGGTTGGGTCGAGCCCGCGACGGCCGGCGGGGCCTTCATCGTCGCCCGGGACTCCGCGCCCACGCAGCGCCCCGAAGGCTCCGCGCCGGCGCAGTCCCGGGACGACGCCACCCCTCCAGCGGCGACGGCACCGGCCCTCCCTGCGAATGAGCTGGCTCGCGCACCCCAAACCCCAACGGCTGAGGCGCCCATTCCAGAGCTCGATCCGCCCGCTGGACCGGCCAGGACGGCGCCCACGGTGGGCCCGGCCACGCGCACGCCCGGCGCCACGAAGCCCGGCCCGCAGCCGCTGGAGGACCCACTCGCGGACAGCGTCCCGGCGAAGAATCTCTCTCCGGGACGCGCGCCGGCGGGCGCCACCGACGGCGCCCGCTAGCGTGCGAGGACGGCCGCTGTTAGCGGCCCCGGCCCTTCTTTGCCGAAGCGGTCAGGAACGTGGCGATCCAATTGAGGTCGTCCGACCGGTCGACGCGGTAGACGCCACCAGTCCCGGCGCAGTTTCCGTTCATGCCGAAAGAAGTCACCCCGGCAATGACGTTGCTGGTGCCGATGAAGTTCGGTCCGCCGGAATCCCCGAAGCACGTCCCGCCCGTGTGCGCGTTGTTCGAAAGCAGCAACGAGAAGTCACCCACGATCCCGCCGTTGATCTGGTTCAGCTTCGGATGGGCGACCATGCGCACGCGCTGGTTGTGCTCTTTCCACGAAGCCGCGTCCGGGAAGCTCATCTGCAGGCCGTAGCCCACGGCGGTAAACGTCACGTCCTGCTGGCCCTTCCTCGTCGAGAGCGAATCGAGCTGGTTGAGCCCTGGAAGCGTCCCGTACTCCGGCATGGACACCGGCGAGTCGAGCACGACCATGCCCAGGTCGTAGAGGAAGAAGGCGTCCGGGTTGTACTGCGGGTGCGTATGCGGAGTACCGCCCGCATCGCCGTTGAACGGGTAGCCGTTGCCCGGGATGCCGGACTCCACGTCGGCGTCGAACCAGATCTCGACGTGCGCGGCGGGCGCTTCCGTGCAGTGCCCGGCAGTGAGGAACAGCGTCGGAGAGATCAGCGTGCCGCTGCACCGCCAGAGGGGGTTGCCGTCCGCATCCTGGGCAACCATCAGGCCCACGAACGGGTGCCCGTCACCGTCCGGTTCGCCGTCGGTAACAGCCGAGACGGCCGTCAGGCCGCCCGCGACCAGGCACGCGGCCAAGACCGCGCCAAGAAGTCGTTTTCGCATGTCGGTTCCCTCGCTTTCGAAAACGATGGCCCGCGGAAACCTTCCCTTGAATCCGCGAGGGGGTTGTGCGGCCACCGCCGCCGGTCCCGTCCGAGCGGCGGAATGCTATCTCGCTGGCGCACCCGCGCAAGCGCCGCCCCACGCTGGCCGTGCAACCCGCCCGTAAATTCTTACGGAGTTCCAACGCAACTCACAGAGCGGCGTGGAGTGCTTCGCGGATGGCGGCCGCGGCTTCAATCGCCCCTTCAGGGGATTCCTGTACCGGGATGAGGTTGATGTGCCGGGCGCCGGCCTCTACGAACGGCGCCAGGTATGACGCCACCTCCTCCGCAGTCCCGAACGGCGTGTACCGCTCGAAGCGCTCGAAGGGGAGTTTGTAGGTGCCCTCCATGCCCCGCGCCACCAGCTCCCGCGCGGCCGCTTTCGACGTGGAAACGCTGGTCCAGAACTGCATGCCGAGTTCGACCTCTCCGGGGTCCCTGCCGGCCGCGGTCGCGGCTTCGGCGATACGCTCTCCGGCGTCGCGGAAGCGTTCGGGCGTAAGCCAGATGCCGGTGTAGCCATCACCCAGCCGCCCGGCCCGCCGCAGCGCCGCGTCACTGCGGCCGCCCACGAAGATGGGCACCGGCCGGAACGGCTTCGGATACAGCGTCACGTCCTCCATCTGGAAGTGCCGTCCCGCAAACGTCACATGGTCCTCGCTCCAGAGGCGACGGAGGATCTGTATCGCCTCGTTCGTGCGCCCGCCGCGCGTGGCCGGGTCGACCCCGGAGCTCCAGAACTCGTGAGGGTCCTCCCCGCCGACGCCGATCCCGAGGACGAAACGGCCCATGCTCAGCTGGTCCAGCTGGGCCACCTGCAGCGCCACCGGGACGGGATGGCGCAGGGGCAGCAGGTAGACGGCCGTCTTGAGCTCGATCCGTTCAGTCACCGCCGCCGCCGCGGTCAGGGTGATCAGCCCGTCGTTGCCGTACCCGTAGAAGGTGACATGGTCGCCAGCGATGATGCCGTCCAGCCCCACGCGTTCCGCCAGGCGCGCGGCGTCGAGCACCATTTGGCCCGTCGTGCCCAGGCGGATATCCCAGGAGCGGAGCATCACGGAGACCGACGGAGCTTGCACTACTTCACCCACGAGCCGCCGGCATTGGTGCGGTAGCCCAGCGACCGGTACGCAGCATCCACGAGGGCCTGCCCGCGTTCGTTGAGCAGGATGCTTTTGCCCATCTGGTTCATCGCGTAGCCGAAGCTCATCCCGCACTCAGGGTCGGCGAAGCCGATGCTGCCCCCGGCGCCGACGTGGCCGAAGGCCGGTTCGCTCAGGATCGCGCTGTCGGTGTCCGGTCCTGGCCGGGCGCGGTTGTCCATGCTCTTCATGAAGCCGAGCGCGAAGCGTGTCGGGATGAGCAGGGTGGCGTCCTGGTTCGTCGCCACGGAGATCCGCGCCATGCGCGTCAGCGTGTCCGGGTCCAGCAGGCGGACGCCGTTCAGTTCGCCACCGTTGGCGAGCGGCGCGTACATCCCGGCGAGGCCGCGCGCGTTCGAAATGCCGCCACCCCCACCGACTTCGGCCGCGTGTGTGGCCCGGCTGTTCGGGTTGAAACCGCCGCTGTTGAGATACGACAGCGCCTGCAGCGACTGCCCATCGTTCAGGAGCGCCGTCGTGAACGATCCCATCGGCTCCCCGGCCTTCGCCACGTAGTTGCGGACGGGCGCCACTCGCGGTTCTACCTCCTCCGGGGCGCCGATGTAGAACTCGATGCCGAGCGGCCCGGTCACTTCGTCCCGGAAGAACGTGCCGAGCGGCTTCCCGGAAACACGCCGGACGAGCTCTCCCACCGTCCAGCCGAAGCTCAGCATGTGGTAGCCGTTGCGCGTGCCCGGCTCCCACCAGGGGGCCTCCTCCGCCAGCGTGCGAACCATGTACTCCCAGTCGGTATGGCCGTCAGGCCTCAGCGGCTGCCGCCAGGCGGGGACCCCAACCGAGTGGTCGAGCATCATGTGGACGGTCGCGTTTTCCTTGCCGTTGCGCGCGAACTCCGGCCAGTACCTCGCGACGGGCGCCTCCAATTCGAGCAGCCCGCGGCTGACGAGGATATTCGCGCAGAGCGCGGTCGCCCCCTTCGTGCAGGAAAAGACGATGACCAGCGTGTCCTTCTCCCACGGGATGTTCTCTTCCGGGTTCGCCATCCCGCCCCAGAGGTCGACGACCGTCTTCCCGCCAAGCGTCAGGCACACCGACGCGCCGACTTCGCCGCGCTCGGAGAAGTTCCGCTCGAACTCGTCCGCGACTGCTTGAAACGCCGGTTCGCAAAACCCGTCGATCGTGCCGCGGGGTGTTTCGAGGTGGATCGCTCCCATTGGGTGCCTCCAGGGTGTGACTGGGTTCTGGATGATACCGGCTGAAGCGGGCGGCCGCGCTTTCGCCGTTCACGCTCCTCTGGGATAGTCGGGGCCAAGACAACACACGGGTGGGAGCAGATGACACAGGGCCAGGCACGGCCGCCAATGGTGTTCGACCGGGCGTTCCTCACGGACGTCGAAGGCGTGACGGAGTTGATCTTCGTGCGCCACGGGGAGCAGCACATCCCGGACCCCCGCCGCGGGCCCGTCGGCGATACCTTCGACCCGCCGCTCACTGAACGCGGGCAACAACAGGCGAACGCGGTTGCGGAGCGGCTCTCCGTGGACCGCATCGACGCGGTCTACGCCAGCCCGCTCAAGCGCGCCCTCGAAACCGGCCAGGCCATCGCGAAACACCACCGCATGGAGCCCATCGTCATGCACGACCTCCGCGAGGTGGAGATCTTCCGCGAAATCCCCGCCGACAAGCCGGCCGTGGACTTCCTCGGGCAGAGCCTGCTCCTGGGCATCCGCGAGCGGATGTTGCGTGAGCGCCGCTGGGACGTCTACCCGTATTCCGAATCCAGCTTCGCCTTCCGCAAACGGACCGTGAACGCAATCGAAGCGATCATCGCCGAAAACGAGGGCAAGCGCGTGGTCATTGCCTGCCACGGCGGCGTGATCAACGCCTACATCGGGCACATCATCGGCGTCGACTACGACATGTTCTTCCGCCCGGCTCACTGTTCCATCAGTGTCGTCTTCTCCGGCCAGGGCGTGCGCGCCCTCCAATCCCTGAATGACGTCCACCACCTGCGCACCCCGGAATGGACCCTCGTCAGTCATTGAGCCGCTGGGACCCCGGGTTCCGGGGCCCGAAGATATGCGCCCCTGGGGGAACCGATCCTCAACGCGCGGCGTTATCACTGGCAGCGTATCCTCGCCGCCGGAGAGCGACGTGCCCGAGTTCACGACACCGGACGAATTGGACGAGCTGGACCGCCGCGTGTACGACCTGGCGGTCCAGCCCATCCCCCTTGCGGAGATCGCCGTACGGCTCGGCGTCCCGGTGCCCCAGGCCGACGAGAAGCTGCAACGGCTGTTCCGGCGCCTGGGCGTGGAAGACCGCGCGAGCCTGCGAGCAATCTCGATCGAACCCCCGCCAGTCCCGCTCGCCGGTGACGCGGCAGCAGAGTTCGTCATCGGGCAAGAGCCTGCCCGGGCGGTGGAGGAAGCGGGGCCCGCGGGCCGGCGCTTCAGCCGTAGGGCAGTCCTGGGCGCCGCAGCCGGGGTGGCTGTGGTTGCCTTTGCTGGAGGCTCCACCCTGGGCTGGCGCTCGCGCTCCGGCAGCTCCGGGACTACGGACGGACCTGGTTTGGTTCCAACTGGCCCTGCCGGCGGCGCGCCGGCGCTCAACGACGGTGAGTTCCCCCTTGCGAAGGTAGCCGGCCTCGACCGCACGTTCCGTGCCGCGAAGTGGGCTCCCTCGCAGCCTATCGATTGGTCGCACGGCTTTTTCGCGGTGTCGACCGGGACAGGGGAGGTTTCCGGCTACGCGATCCTGGAACCCGCGAGCGGCGCACTGCCGCGCTACCGCGCCGTCGGCGATGGGCGCTTCGTGGTCGCGGAGCACGGGGACACAGGCTGGATTATCGACCGCGAAGCCCCGGCGGAAGCCTTGCGGTGGGATCTTGCCCGCTTTGCGCTCCTCGAAGGCTTCGGCCTCTCGAACGGTCCGAAGTACTTCGTCTTCGAATCCACATCCGATGCCGGCCGGGCCCTTCACTTCGTCCACGACCTCGGGCCGTCGGTAGTGGAGCGGGCGCAGACTATCGGCGAGTCTCCCGCGCCACAATTCACGACTCAGGTACTGAAGCAGCCCGCCGGGAAGCGCCTCGCAATCCTCACCGGCGGCGAAGCGCCAGCGCTCACTGTGTTCGACGTCGGCACCGGTGAGCGCCTGGCGAACTACCCTCTGGCAGTCGAGCCCGGGACGACGGGCGTTGTCCTGGGTGCGCCGTTTCTTCGCCTGACGGATGGCTTCCTCGCCCGCTGGATGACGACTGCCGGGAACGCCGGTGGCGGCACCCCCCAGCGCTTCTATGCGCAGGAGTTCTCGTGGGATGGACGGGTGAACGGGCCGGGCCGGGAGGAGAAACCGGGCACGATGTACGCGCCGGACGGACTGACGGCGGCCCGGGAATCCCTCCCCGCCGAACGGGCGAACGCCATTCCCGATGCGTTTCCCGCGGCATCGTGGGCTTCGGTGGAGCACCTTCCGCCGGCGACTGGTGCGCCGGACTTCCGTCTTCGTTCCGCGTCTCTCCTGTATGGTGACCGCCTGCCTCCAAACCGCTGGCTGAGCGATGGCAGCGGCTTCGTCGTCGCAGTCCGTGGGGCGGCCGCGGGCCGCGTCCAGTACGCGATCGTCAGGGACGCGGACACGCCTATCGAGATCCTCCCGGCGCCGCCGGCGGCTGGCCAGGAGTGGTACGACAATTCCTGGGTTTGCGGGCCGGTGCCCTCGCCCGGTTCCCCAACCCTGCTCTCCTTCGGGCGGTTGCATGTGTACAACCTGAAGTCCCGGCAGTGGTTCAGCGCGGGTCTCTCCGGGCCGGGCGGCCCTGACCACGTGGACCCCTGGGGCGGCGGCCCGGAGGAGATGGTGTTCGCCTTGCCGCACGGCGGCCACGGCGGCTCCGAACCTCCGCCTATGCTCGCCCCGAAGTTCGAGCTGCCTCCCTTCGACGACAGGCCGAACCTCGTGGTCGAAGTCGACCCGGACGGGCTTAACCTCCGCGAACTCCCGACCGTGCAGTCTCGCTCGCTCGCGCTGCTCCACAACGGGGAGCAACTGACCCTGATCGAGTCGCGCCGCGACGCCGCGCGCCCGGACGAGGTCAACATGCAGCGGGACGGGGACAGCCTTTGGCTGTTCGTCCGCACAGCGTCCGGCCTCCAGGGCTGGGTCAATTCGACGTGGATCGCCTGGGCGTAAGGGACAGCGCCCCGGGTCCCCAACTACCTAGATGACACCGTTGCGGAGGACGCCGGCGCCCGTCACTTCGACCTCCACGCTGTCGCCTGTCTTGATTTCGGGCGGTTCACCGGGGGTGCCGGTGTAGATGATGTCGCCCGGGAGGAGGGTAATCACCGCGCTCACGTAGCGCACGATCTCCGGGATGTCGCGGATGAGCTCCCCTGCCCCGCCATGCTGGACCTGCTGGCCGTTCACCCTCGTCGTCACTTCGAGCGTCCTGTAGTCGACCCCGGTGACGATCGTGGGCCCGAACACCCCGAACGTGTCGCTCCCCTTCGCCCGCCACCACTGGCCGTCGGTGCGCTGCCAGACGCGTGCGGAGACATCGTTGCCGGCGGTGTACCCGAAGATCCCCGTCAGCGCTTCCTCGCGGGAAGCGCCCTTCAGCTTCTTGCCGATGACAATCACGATCTCGCCTTCCGGGTCCACCCGCCCCGCGCCGGCCGGGAGGAGGATGTCGTCGCCCGGCCCGGCGATGCTCGAGAGCGGCTTGAAGAACAGCGTCGGCGGGTCCGGCACCGGGCGCCCCTGCAGGTGGCTGGAATAGTTCAGCCCCACGCAGACGATCGAACGCGGCTCGCATGGCGGCAGAAGCCGGACGGCTTCGAGGGCCAGGCGTTCGCCCGTCGCCGTCGCGCTCTCCCAGAAGGGTTCCTCGATGACGCGGATGCTCTGGCCCTCGATCTGGCCGGCGCCCCTGGACCCATCTTTTCGTTCGAACCGCACGTAATTCGGCATCGCCTGCGCGCTCCCTGTGGAGTTTTCGGCGCAGTCTACCGGAGCATCCTTGCTGGGTCGTTTCACGGTCGTGGCTGAAGATACGCGCCATGAACGTCAGCGAGCGCGCGGATCAGAGCTACTACGCGGCCTGGCGAGTATTCGGCCGGAACGGGCTCGGGGCCGTGCACGAGGCGGACGGGCTGCTGCTGGTCTCGAGCGGGCTCCCCGTGCCCTTCCTCAACATTGCATTCGTCACCCGGCCATTGCCGGCTCCGGAGGATCAGATCACTGCGGCGGCACGCTTCTTCGACTCGCGCGGCGAGCCCTTCATCATCCGCATCCGGGAAGGCCTGGACCCGGCCGCAGAGGCTGCCTGCGGACGCCTTGGCTTCCCCTACAGCGATACCGTGCCCGGGATGGCCTCGACTTCTCTCGCCGGGCCTCCTCCGGAGGGCCTCGAAGTCCGTCGCGTCGCTTCCGAACGCGAGCTCGCCGCCTTCCGCACCGTGATCGCGCGCGGGTTCGGCATCGACCTGGAACAGGTCACACGCTTCGTCCGCGCCGAGCTCCTCGCCGATGCCGAAGCGGAGTGCTACCTCGGCTTGCTCGACGGGGAGCCGGTCGCCAGTTCCACGCTCGTGTACACCGGGCGCGTGGCCGGTGTGCACAACGTCGCCACATTGCCGGAAGCTCGCCGGCGAGGGTTCGGCGAAGCAATGACCTGGCACGCGATGGCCCGCGGCGCAGCCTACGGCTGCGATCTCGCCGCGCTGCAAGCCTCGGACATGGGGCGGCCCGTCTACGAGCGCATGGGCTACCGCCTCGTCAGCCCGTACAGGACGTTCCACCGGCCGGGAATCTGACCGCGCAGGCTACGACCCACCGTCGAGGGTAACGGTAACCGCCCCTCGGATATCGGCGCTCGAAAGTCCAACGAGGATTTCGAACTCTCCCGGTTCTGCAACCCGGCGATGGAGACGGGGGTCCCATATCTCGAAAGCGTGTGGCGGCAGCTGCACTGAAACCGTGCGCGATTCACCGCCCTGCAGGCGGACCTTCGCGAAACCCTTGAGCGCCTTGCCGGGTTGCATGAGCGACGCCTTCACATCGCGGACATAGACCTGGACCACGGTCGAGCCCGGCCGCCTGCCCGTATTGCGCACCGGGATCGACACGGCAAGCGAATCACCGTCCCGGAACGTTGGACGATCCACCACGGCATCGCCGAACTCGAACGAGGTGTATGAAAGCCCATGCCCGAACGGGAACAGGGGCTCCCGGGCGAGACGTTCGAAGCCCCGGTAGCCCACGAAGATCCCTTCGCCGTATCGCACCGTCCCTGCTTCGCCCGGGTAGTTCAGGTGAGAAGGATAGTGCTCTGCGCGCTCCCCGAAGGTGGTCGGGAGCCGGCCGGCCGGTTCGGCCTTGCCGAGCAGCACGTCGGCCAGCGCTTCGCCCCCTTCCTGGCCCGGATACCACACCTGGAGCACCGCGGACGCGCTGCGTATCCACGGCATCGCGACAGCGGACCCGCCGTTCAGCACCACCACGGTGTCCGGCCTTGCCTCGAGCACGGCCGCGATGAGCCTGTCCTGGTCCCCGGGCAGGGACATCGAGTCGCGGTCGCGGCCCTCGCTCTCCCACTCCGCCGTCAGGCTCCCGGTCACCACCACATGGTCGGCGGCGCGAGCAGCCTCGACCGCGCGCGAAAACAGGTCCCCTTCCTCTGGGCCTTCGCAGCCTACGGTCACGCCCGCCACCGTCGGGCGGGCGCCGGACTGGTACTCGAGCACCACCGTGTACGGCCGGCCGGCTGTCATCGCCACGGTCGCTGAGACGTCGGCGCTGCCACCGCCGTAGAACGACGAGCCCGGCTCCTGCGTGGTCCAGTTGTCGACCACCTGCACCCCGTCGATGGAGAGCCGGCTGAGGCCGGCGCTCGTGAGCGTAAAGTGGTGCTCGCCGCTGCGCTCCGGCGTGAATAACGCCGTTGCCCGGAGCGAAAACTGGCCCTGCACCGGGGCTGAATTCGCGATCCAGCGAAGCTCGAACCGGGGGACAACCCTGCCCGCCACGGCCGCGCCCTCGAGGCCGGGGTTGTCGAAGTACTCCACAGCCACGCCGGGCTCCCCCTCCGCAGTGACCAGGCCGCTGGCCAGCACTGGCGGCCTGCGGTGGATGCGGCACCCCGCCTCGTGCACGACCAGCACGCCTTCCCCGAGCTGTTCCCGGAGAGCGCTGGCTAACGACGTCACACGGTGCGGTTCGACCGCCGAACTGCCGCCGCCCTGCATGGAAAGCAGGTCCCCGTGCGGGCCAATGAGCGCGATCGTTTCGCCTGGCTTCACCGCCAGCGGCAGGCGCCCACCCTCGTTTTTCAGGAGCACGGTTGCTTCGGCCGCCGCTCGCCGGATCAGCGCCCGGTCTTCCTCCCGGACAACCGACTCTTCCTCGCCCTCCGGCGGGTCTTCGAACGCGCCGGTCCGCAGCGCCAGGCGGAGGATGCGGCGGGCTTTGTCGTCGAAGACCGCCGGGTCGACCTCTCCGGCGTCGACCGCCTCGCGCAGGCGGCGGCCGAAGAACCGTGGCCGCCCCGGCATTTCCAGGTCGAGCCCCGCCTCGGCGCAGGCCGTGCTGTACGTCCCCCACCAGTCCGACATCAGGAGCCCGTCGAAGCCCCACTCCTCCTTGAAGACGGCGATGAGCGCCCCATGTTCGCTTGCGTACGTCCCATTCACCCGGTTGTACGCGGTCATTGCCGCCCACGCGCCGCCTTCTTTCACTGCGGCTTCGAACGGAGCGAGGTACATCTCGCGGAGCGTGCGCTCGTCGACTTCCGAAGAGATGCTCATGCGCTCGAACTCGGAGTCGTTGCAAACGAAGTGCTTGGCGGTGGCGGCCACTCCCTGGGACTGGACGCCCTGGATGAAGGCGACCCCGATGCGCGAGACGAGAAGCGGGTCCTCCGAATAGCACTCGAAGTTCCGGCCGGCGAGCGGGTGGCGGTGAATGTTCAGCGTGGGCGCGAGGAGTACCCGGCACTGCTTCGTCCGTGCCTCCCGGCCGATGGCAGCGCCGACTTCGCGCACGAGGTCCGGGTCCCACGTGGCGCCGAGCGCCGTCCCGCAGGGAAAACTCGCAGCCGTCTTTTCGCCGAGCGTGCCTCCGCGCGCGCCGTGCGGCCCGTCCGTGACCTTTATCGCAGGGATCCCCAGCCGCGGGATGGCCTGCGTGCGCCAGGCGTCGGCGCCGCCGATGATGGTCAGCTTTTCTTCGAGCGTGAGCCTGGAAACGAGGTCATCGAGGCGGCGTTCGCTGGCGGCATCGAGCACGGTGTTCTCCTCCCCCCGGCCTTCCGGGCGGTGGGAGTATAGGTTCCCGGTGCCCGTCTCGCGCCGGCGAGGCGAGCCCCGGCCGCAGTCGTCCCCCGGGTTAGCCCCCCACGCCGCTCAGCTTCTTCCGCTTTTGCGCCACGTAGTCCACCAGGATGTACTCGCCCAGCTTGTCTGGCGTCGTGTAGAACACCCGCCCCTTGTTGATCCGCGCCACCTGGTTCACGAACTCCTTCAGGTAGTAGTTCCGGTCCAGCATGAAGGTGTTGATCGTGATGTTCTTCGTCGTGCAGCGCTTCACTTCCTTGAGCGTCTCGCGGATCGTGATCGGGCTCGGCGGGTAGGCGAAGTAGCTTCGGCCCTTCTCCAGGTGCGCCGTCGGTTCGCCGTCGGAGATCATGATGATCTGCCGCGTCCCCTGCGTATGCTTCGCCAGCAGTTTCTGGGCGATCATCAGGGCGTGGTGCATGTTCGTCCCCAGCACCGATTCGTCCCACCGCACGTACGGCAGCTGGTCCGCCTGGAGCTCCCGCGCGTACGCGCTGAAGCCAATGATGTAGAGGCTGTCCCGCTGGTACTGCGATGAAATCAGGTTGTTCAGCGCGAGCGCTACCTTCTTCGCCGCCTGGAAGCTCCCGCGCAGCGCCATCGACCAACTCAGGTCGAGCATGATCACGGTCGCCGTCTGCGTCAGCAACTCCGTCCGCTCGACCTCGAAGTCCTCCGGCCGCAGCTTGATCGGGGTACCGGGGCCCTCCCGGTACATCGAGTTCATGATCGTCTTCTGGATGTCCAGGAAGAACGGGTCGCCGAACTCGTACTTCTTCGTTGAGTCCGTGCGTTCGCCGCCCGTGCCCGATTCCCGGATCTCGTGCTTGCCGAACGAATCCGCCTTCAGCTGCTGGTAGATTTCAACCAGCGCGCGCTGGCCGATCTTGCGCGTCCCGCGAGGGGTCAGCTCGTACTGGTTGCCCTTTTTCCGGATATAGCCCGCCTCTTCCAGGATCTCGAGGAACTGCTTGAGCTGGTCCAGCGTCTCGCGGGCCTCGGGCCCCAGCAGCTCTTCGAGCTTGTCGGCGTCGATGTCGTCGATCTCCCCACCGTACTGCGTCCGCTCCAGCTGCCGCTCCAGCTCGTCGATCGACTGCATCTGGTCCATCAGGTTCATTGCGGACTGCAGGTCGATCTCCTCGTCGCCGCGGAACGGGTACTGGTTCCGCAGGTCCCGCATCGGGTACAGGTATTCCAGGTTCTGCCCCAGCTCGTTCAGCGCCTGCTGCAGTTCCGGGTCTCCGATCTTGTCCCCAAGGAGGTCCTGCAGCTGCTGGCGCATGTCGCCCGGCAACGAGTCGAGCAGCGACTGCATCTGGCCCATCTGGTGCTGCATCTGTGCGATCAGCTCATCGAGCGACTGCGGCGGGTTGTCCCCGAAGAGGTCCCCGTATTGCTGCATGAAGTTCTCGAAGTCCGGCTCTTTCCCGGCCATCTTGTCCTGCAGCATCTTGTTCAGGTCGCGCACCATCTCCTTCATGCGCTGGAGGTCTTCCGGCGACATGTTCGCGATCTGGTTGTACATGTCCTTGAAGAAGGTATCCATCATCGCCTTCTTCAGGGACTCCAGCAGCTCGTTGAACTTCGCCTGGGCCTCGGGGTCCATGAACTCGTAGTTCTGGAGCTCCTTCACCTGCCCGGCAACGTCCTCTGGCAGCTGCTCCAGGAACTGCTTCTTCCGGTTGGCGATGTTCCGCAGCATGTCCGCAAATTCCGAGGGCGTCTCGCCCCCGCCCTGCTGCTGGCCCCCCTGCTGCTGCCCGCCTTCCTGGCCGTCCTGTTGCTCTCCCCCTTGTTGCCCCGGCTGCTGCTGCCCCTGGCGCCCCTGTGGTTGCTGCCCGCCCTGCTGCCCCTGCGGCGATTGCTGCCCCTGCGGCGATTGCTGGCCATTCGCTTCTTCCAGCCGCCGGTCCAGGGTGTTCTGCTCCATGTTCACGATCTCGTCGAGCTGCCGCTTCAGGTCGTCGAAGATCGACGAAAGGTCGAACCGGTCCAGCTGTTGCCGCCGCTGCTGGCGGAGCTGTTGCAAAAGGTCGCGCAGTCCCTGCATCCGGTCCCCCATCGGGTTGCGCATCCCCCGCTGGAGCAGGTTCCGCAGCGCATGCTGGAGGTCACCGAAGTTCATCAGGTCATCGGTGAGGTTATCGAGGATGTCATTCGCCTCGAGCGCCGGGACTTCCTGTGTCCCGTCCCACATCGAATAGCGATATCGCAGTGCCATGTGACCTCCGCACGGCCGCGGGGTGGCCGGATGGCCTGAGAGTAGCCGAATTCAAGAGGCTTGTCGCGAGGGCCTTCCCTGCCTTTGCGGGCAGGTGCGTCCGCCCGGCGCGCTTCAGCTTGCCGCCGCGGGAAACGCCGCCTCCTCCGTCCACGGCGCCGGCGAAGGCCCGATCAGGGCCCGCATCTTCCATCGGAGGTCTCCACGCGGCAGCCCCGCCAGTGGCACGTGCAGGTAGTTCCCGGCCACCACGCGCTCGAACACAACCTCTCCGCCGCCGTCGAGGACCTGGAACTCGTACCCGGTCGCGCCCGGGCATGGCGACCACCCGAAGTCCGCCGTCGCCGTCCCCAGGACGGGCGGCCTCACGCCCGGGAGGCAGGTATACGAGCCTTCAACGATCACGCTGCAGGTCAGGTCCGCATGTGGCGTGGCCCCCACGTGCGGGATCCACCACGACGCCACCCCGCGGCTCGCCGCCGCCAGGCGGCGGGGTTTCGTGCCGTCGCGCTCTACTATCCACAACTCCTTGCTCGTGCTCACGGAGAGGATCAGCGAGTCCGCATCCGGCGACCACGCCACCAGCCGCGTCGTCGCGTCCGGGTCGCCGCCGGCCGGGGGAAACACCCTCACCGGGCCCCCTTCGGCCTCGACCGTCGCCACTCCCTCGCTGTCGATCCGCACCTGCTCTCCACGCGGCGACCAGTACTGCGGCGGGATGAGGAACACGCGCGGCGCTTCCTGCATGTCCATCACCTCTACCCGCCCCGTCGCGAAGTCGACCAGCTGCCAGCCGAGGCCCCGTGCTTCCGCGGTGGTGAACGCCAGCCGCTGGCCGTCGATCCAGGTGACGGCGCCCACTCCCCCTCGGCTGTTCGCGCAAAACGGCGCGGCCACCGCGGCACCGGTGGATCCGTCCGCGCGGGCAATACAACCATCCTTGTCCACGTAAGCGATCGTTCCCCGCCCGCCGGGCGCAGCCGTCCCTCCGGGCGAAGGCCTTCCCTGCGGACCTTCGCCCGAGCACGCCGCCACAGCCACCGCCGCCGCCAGTCCGAGGATCGCGAGTCCCAGGTGCCGAAGCTGCATGGCCCGAGCGTACCGGCTGCGCAACTCGCCCGGACCGCCCGGGCGTGCCGCCCTCCCTGTCCGTTCGTCCGGAAGCCCGTTCAGTTCACCTGGCGGTCCCTGCCCTCCCAGAACGGCGCCCGCAACTCCCGCTTCAGGATCTTCCCCGAAGGGTTCCGCGGCAAAGCTTCCGCGAAGTCGATCGACTTCGGCACCTTGTACCCCGCGATCCGTTCGCGCGCGTAGGCGATGAGCTCCGCCGGCTCGACTTCAGCCCCCGGCTTCTTCACCACGATCGCCTTCACCGCCTCGCCCCACTTGTCGTCTGGCACGCCGATCACGGCCACATCGGCCACCGCCGGGTGCCCGAACAGCGCCGACTCTACCTCCGCCGGGTACACGTTCTCGCCGCCCGAAACGATCATGTCCTTCACCCGGTCGTGGATGTACAGGTAGCCGTCGGCGTCCAGGTACCCCGCGTCGCCCGTATGGAACCACTCGCCCCGGATCGCCTTCGCGGTCTCCTCGGGCAGGTTCCAGTACCCCTTCATGTTCTGTTTCGTTTTCACGATGATTTCGCCAACTTCGCCCACCGGGAGGTCGTTCCCATCCGCGTCGACGATGCGGATGGTGACGCCGCCCATCGCCCGCCCGCACGAGCGCATCCGCTGGTTGCCGTTCGGGTCGTGGTCCTCCGGTGGGAGGTAGGTCACGGCCCCGGTGGTCTCCGTCAACCCGTACACCTGCGCGAAGTCGCACTTGAACGTCTGGATCGCCGTCCTCAGCAGGTCCAACGGGATCGGCGAAGCCCCGTACGCGATGAACTTCAGGCTCGAAAAGTCCGTCTTCTCCACGCCCGGCGTCTGCGTCAGGAACAACAGCACCGCCGGCACGAAAAGCGCCTTCGTCACCCCGTACTCCGGGATAACGCGCAGGATCTCCGGCGGGATGATGTCGCGCAGGATGATCGCCCGCGCCCCCGCGTACAGCCCCACAATCCCCCAGCCGCTGCCGGCAATGTGGAAGAGCGGCATGCAAACCAGGTTCACATCCTCGGCCGTCCACGGCTCCCCCCATTCCCGCGTCGCCGCCGGGAGCAGCGCGAAGAAGTTCCCGTTCGTCAACTGCGCGCCTTTCGGGTGCCCCGTGGTGCCGCTCGTGTACATCTGGATCGCCACGTCGTCCTCGCCGGCCGGGATGTGCGGGTCGGTATCCGGCTGGGCGTCCCGCCACTCGCTGTACAGCTCCCATCCGTCGTGCGGCGCGTCCAGCGCGATCACCTTCTTCACGGTCCGCAGCTGCGGGAGGATCGCTTCGACGACCGGGAAGAACTCCTTCCCCACGAAAAGCACCTCCGCGGTTGCGTCGTTCACCACGTAGGCCACTTCCGGCGGCGCCAGCCGCCAGTTCACCGCCACCATCACGTCGTTCGCCTTCGCCGCCCCGAAAAGCACCTCAAAGAAGCGGTCCGAGTTCTTGTCGAGCAGCGCGATCCGTGCCTGCGGCTTCAGGCCGGCCGCGATGAGCCCGTTGGCAACCCGGCTCGCACGGCGGTCGAGCTCCGCGAACGTCGTCTCGCGCCCCTCGAAGACCAGGGCCGGCTGGTCCGGCCTGATCTCTGCGTGGGCCCTCGTAACGTCCCCGAGCGAATTGATGCGGATCTCCGTCGTCATACGGCCCTCCTGCGCGATAGGCCAGCGATTCTCCCACGTCCCGTAACAGGCACAAGCTGGCACCCTTCAGGGTATAGCGCTTTCCCCGACTTTCGCGCTTCCGCCTGCGTTCCTCATTCAGAGAACCCACCCTCGCGCCGAAAGACATTAGCGATGGGCAAGGACGCAAACGAGCTTCTGGAGCGGGTGGACGACCTCCCGCCACTCCCCGCTGTCGCCGCCAAGGTCATGGGCATGGCAGAGGACGACCGCACCAGCGCCATGGATATGGCACAGGTGCTCAGCACCGACCAGGCGCTCACCGCCAAGCTGATCCGTATCAGCAACTCGGCCTACTACGGCTTCGCCCGCCGCATCAGCACCGTCCGCGAAGCCGTCGTCATGCTCGGTTTCAAGCAGGTCCGCCAGGTTGCCGTCGGCGCAAGCATGATGAACGCCTTCAAGCGCAACGGCCTCAACGACGGCTTCGACCTGGACCTCTTCTGGGGCCACAGCATCGCCGTCGCTGTCGCCGGCGAAGCCCTCGCCAGGAAGACCCTCGGCGCAAAGCCCGAAGACGCCTTCACCGCCGGTATCCTCCACGATATCGGCCGTCTCGTCCTCCGCCAGGTCATGCCCGAGGAGTTCGCCCACGCCGTCGCCATCGCCCGCAGTGGCGAACTCTCCCTCCACGAGGCCGAACTCGAGGTCACCGGTTACTCCCACGACGAGATCGGCCAGGCCCTCGGCGAGCGCTGGAAGTTCCCGGGACACCTCGTCGATGCCGTCCGTTGCCACCACGATGACTCCCTCAACGCTGCCGACGATGGCCTCGCTGGCGTCATTGCCCAGTGCAACCGCCTGGTACTCCACTACGGCCTCTACTGCGGCTACGACCTCGAGCTCCAGGAACTCCCCCCGCTCCCGGCTGACCTTGCCCAGGTCGAAGTCGCCTGCGGCGGCATCGACCGCGTGCTGGCCAGGTCGTTCAGCTTCATCGAAAGCGCCAGCGGCACGCCCGAAACCTGGTACGCGAAGGCCAGCTGACCGGACCCCTCCCTTTCCCGCCCGTTGACCCTCGCATAACCCGCGCCGAGCATGAGGCCCATGCCAGCCGCCCGGTCGAAGCGTCAACGTGACCCCTGGCTACCGTGGTTCGCGGCGTCGATTGTGGCCGTGGTCTGGGCGCTCGCGGCGCTCGCTTTCGTCACGTTCAACCTGATCGATGACGACGAGCCGCGCGTCCTCGCGGGCGAGTCCACACCGCCCGCGGACACGACGCCTCCGCCTGGGGCCGTCGCCGGCCTAACCTACGCGGGCTTTCTCCCTTCGACAGCCGCGGCGCTCGGCCTGCGCCAGGCTGCCGAGGGCGCGGTCCCGGACATCGAGTTCGCACGTGAGGCCTCCGGCGGCGTCGTCATCCGCTACTTCGTCCCCGTGGCCAGCCTCGGGGCCGGGGTCGATAGCCTCTCCAGCGACGAACTCCGGAGGCTCATGGCCGGCGAGATCACCGATTGGGCCGAGGTCGGCGGCATCCCCGGCGACGTGACCACCGCCGTGGCTTCCCACGACGACCTCCAGGCCTACGCTCGGACGGTGTTCGGCGCGGCGGCCCAGGGCGGAGACCCTCGGCCCGTCGAGATGGAAGGCTACGACGAGCTGCGGCGCGCCATGACCGTTGATTCGCGCATCCTCGCAATCATCCCCATCGAGGAGCTCGGGCCGGAGATGGTGGCGATCGCCCTCGACGGCATCGACATCGCGCGCGGGACTGGCGACCCTGCCCTCTGGCCGCTCGCCGAGCGCGTGGAAGTCCTCGGCCGCACCGATCGGGGCAAGGCCCAGGTAGAAGCCATCAAAGACGCCATAGCTGCCCGCCTGCCGGAAGTCATCACCGTCGTCGCAACCGGCGATGTCCTCCAGTCCCGCTGCTCGCTCGCCGCCATTCGCGCCACCGGCGATTGGGCCGCCGCCCTCCGTGGCCCGGTCGGCGAATACCTCGCCGCAGCCGACCTTGCCCTCAGCTCCCTCGACGGGAGCATCCAGGGAATCGCCGAACCTTACGGCTGCATCGAAACCACGAACCTCACGTCTCCCCCCGAGGTTGTTCAGGCCCTCACCCTCGCCGGCATCGACGAAATGACCCTCGCGACGAACCACGCTTTCGACTGCGCTGACGGCGGCTGCGGCAGCGATGCCCTCCTCGAGTCGATGAAGCACCTCCATGCCGCCGGCATCAAGACCGTCGGCGGCGGGAAAAACCTGGAAGAAGCCCTCGCGCCGGCGATCTTCGAGGTCAAAGGCGTCCGGTTCGGCGTCCTCGGCTTCGACGACATCGCCGCCGAACACCTCCAGGCGACGGACTCGGAGCCCGGGACCGCTCCCCTCGACGACAGCTATGAAGACGAACGAGCCGACCCTCCGGAAGAGCCCGCCTTCTACAAGAGCGCCGATCTGCTCGGCGTCACCCGCCTGCAGGAGCGCATCCGCGACCTGAAACAGCAGGTCGATGTCGTCATCGTCCAGGTCCAGAGCGGCACCGAGGATACCCACATTCCCAGCCCCCGCAGCATCAAGGCCCTCCGCGCCGCTGCCGCCGCCGGCGCCGACCTCGTCGTCGGCAACCAGGCCCACTGGGTCCAGGCCGTCGAGCTCCGTGGGAACTCCTTCGTCGCGTACGCCCTCGGCAACTTCATCTTCGACCAGCGCTGGACGCCCGAGCACACCCAGGGCTACCTCCTGGAGGCAACCTTCCACGGCAAGAAGCTCGCCACCGTGCGCATGGTCCCCTACCAGATCCAGGACCGTTACCGGCCCGCCTTCGTGCAGGGCGAGGTGCGCGCCAAAATCCTCGGCGATGTCATCGCCGCGTACGCGTCTATCCCCGACTGAGCTACGAGTCCATTACAGGTTCGAACCGCGAGATTCAGGGGTTCAACCGCTACTCTTGACGGGAGGACCGGACGTTTTCTATTGAGTAAGGAGATTCCCGTCCAGGAGGCACCATGAGGGACTCCAGCCTGGTTCGAGAAGATATCGAAATCCTGCGAGAGACCATCCGCGCCAACGATGGCTCGAACGTCGCGTCCAGCGCCTTCGTCCGCAAGGTCGACCAGCTTATCAGCGACTTCTACGACGACATCGGCGAACTCACCGACCTCCGCCTCGGGGACATCCTGGACCTCTTCCTCATCAAGGTCCTGTACGTGAACCGCCGCAGCCGCGACGCCGAGACCCTCACCTACATCGGCCGCATGATGGAGCGTTACCTCCGCGCCGGCGAAATGGCCCTCGGCACGAAGAGCCACCTGCCCTACCTCAGCGACCTCATGGACGAGACGGCGAACCCCAGCGGCCGCTTCCCGAGCCAGTTCGAGGCCTACCGCAAGTACGGCGATAACGCCCTCTTCATCACCGGCGTTTACCCCTCGAGCCTCGGCCGCAAGCGCGCCGGCGGCCGCCTCGGAGGCGCGCCGCACGTCGATGTTTCCTACTTCGTCACCCTTGGGCGCCGCTACTACGAAATGGCCGCCCGCCACGACACTGCGCAGTGGGTCCAACTGAGGACCACCCTCGAACGCCTCTCCCGCTTCTTCGATGTCTACGTCGAGGCCCTGAACGAGATGAGCGACCGCTACGTCATGGGCATGGACATGAACCTCATCGCCGACAAGATGCTCGACGCCTTCAACCGCTACAAGGAAACGAAGGACGCCAAAGACCTGGAGACGGCGCGCAAGTACGCCTCCCTCCTGCGCCTCGAAGGCCACGCCTGGCCCGCCCTCGACGCTCTCGCGGAAGAAGGCCCGGCCTACTTCTGAAGCCGCGGGCCGGATGCCAATCGTTCCCTAACGTGGGGCCGGCGGCGCTTAACCCCCGACGACCACGTTCCACTCCCGTATCCGCCAGCCGGTGACCAGGCCGCTGCTCACGTACGGGTCGGCCTTCACGAAGCTCTCCGCCGCCTCGCGCGTCCGGAACACCAGGGCGGCGCCGTCCAGCGGGTCGTTGAACGCCCCGGCCAGGACAAGGTCGCCCTTTGCGTGCGCCTCCGCCGCGAGCCCGAGGTGCTCCTCACGGTAGGGCGCGCGCCGTTCGAGCGCATTCTCTCCGTAGTCGTAGAACAGCAGGTACATCATTCCGAGTTCCGAGTTCCGAGTTCCGAGTTCCGGGTTCCGAGTTCCGGGTTCCGATTTCCGGGGACGGGCGGCGGCCCGCCGGCTATCTTACGGCCGCGCCCCGCTGGCCGGTAACCGCAGTGGAGCGCCGGCCGATTCACACCTCCCCGTACCGCCAGAGGTTCCACAGGTTGCGCGCCATCCGCTCCGCGTCCTCTCCCAGGCCGGCCCGGTGGCGCTGGAAGAACTGCACCACGTTCGCGATGTCCCGCTCCAGCAGCCCCTTCGCGTTTGAGTTCTTGCGCGGGTCTACCGCTTGCGGAAAGTCGATCACTCGCAACTGGCCTTCGTGGTAGAGGATGTTGAACGCCGAAAGGTCGCCATGGACGACGTTCTCCCGCAGGAACGTCTCGATGTTCCACAGGCAGCGTTCCAACAGCTCCTCCGCTTCCCCCGGTTCCAGGCTGGCGTATTGGAGCTGGGGTGACTCTCCCTGGGCGTCCCCCAGGTACTCCATCAGGATGGCCTTCTCCGTGCAGGCGAACGGCGCCGGCACGTCGGCGCCCGCGTAGTTCAGGTCGCTCAGCGTCTGGAACTCGTGGTCCACCCAGAACGCGAGCTGCGCCTCCCGGCCGAACTCCGTCCGGTTCTTGATCGCGCGCTGGACCTGGCCCGGCCCGAACTGGCGCCCCTCTTCGTACACACCCGCTCGCTGGAACGACCGGTGCCCGGTCGAGTGGTAGACCTTCGCGGCGGCGAACGGCACCCCCAGCGACCGGTGCGCCGCGCATCGGTAGACCGTGGCTTCCTTGCCGCTCTTCACCACATTCAGGACTTCCGTGATGAGCGCCTCGTCCAGGAACTCCTGGATCGCGCGCATGTCGGCCGCATCGGTTTCGCGGTTCGAAAACCGGGCCGCCGGTTCAGTTTCCGGTTGGGACAAACGTGGGCTCCTGTCATGCAACAAGAAGGCCGCCCACCGGGCGGCCGGACAGGAGTCGCGAGGACGATTCCCTACAGAGGCGCTACCCGAGGGCGCGTGGATGCTGTGGAGACGGATTGTGCACTCATCAGTCAGGCGCGCTCCCGGTGTGTTGCCTCGACTATCGACGATCCGGAGGTGCCCGGTCAACCACCAGCCGCCTAACGCTCGACGCTTTTGCCGGCTTCCCGGTCAGGCCTTCTCGAAGACTCGCATGAGCTCGTAGGGCGGCGTCGCCTCGAACTGGTCGAACCGGCACGCCTCCGGCGCCTTGTCCCGACGCCAGCGCTTGAACGTGGAGGCGTGCCGGAATCGCGGCCCCTGCAAGTAGTCGAACGTCACTTCGCAGACCAGCTCAGGACGGAGCTTCACGTACGACTGATCCTTCCCCGCCGACCACCGGCTGATCGCCCCCGGCGCGCGGCCCTTGCCGAAACCCTCGTCCTCTTCCTCGGTCACGTACGGCGCCAGGAAAGCGACGAGGTCACGCTTCTCCTTCGCGCTGAAGCTGCTCGTGTGGCCCACGAAGTGGAACGTCCCGTCCTCGGAGTAGAGGCCCAGCAACAACGATCCGACCGACTTGCCCTCTTCGCCTTTGTTCCAGCGAAACCCGCCGACGACGCAATCCGCCGTGCGGAGGTGCTTGATCTTCGCCATCACGCGCTTTCCGGGCTGGTACGGGTCCGCCGTACGCTTCGCGATCACGCCGTCGAAGCCCGCTCCCTCGAACCGCTCGAACCAGTCCCGCGCCGTCTCTGCGCTATCCGTGCATGGAGTCAGGTAGGCTGGCGGTCTCGCGCGCTCGAAGTACCGTTCGAGGCGCCCGCGCCGCTCCCCGAACGGCGCCTTCATCAGGTCTTCCCCGCCCTCCGCCAGCAGGTCGAATGCCACGAACGCGGCGGGAGTCGCCTTCGCCAGCATGCGCACCCGCGATTCGGCCGGGTGGAGCCGGAGCTGGAGCGTGTCGAACTCGAGGCCGCGCTCGCCCATGATCACGATCTCCCCGTCGAGTACCGCCGCGCCCGGCAGCGACGCCCGCAACCCCTCGACCAGTTCCGGGAAGTAGCGCCCCAGGGGGCGACGGTCACGCGACTGCAGGTACGGCGGGTTCTCGCCGTCGAAGAAGACAATGCAGCGGAAGCCGTCCCACTTGGGTTCGTAGAGCCAGCCGTCGCCGTCCGGGATCTCGGCAGTCAGCTTCGCGAGCATGGGGTCGATGGGGGTGGGAGCTTGCGGCATCGCGTCAGGGTAGCGCGCCCGCACGGGCTCCGCTCGCCCCGCGATGCTCAGTGCGGCTTCACCGCGCGGAACCGGAAGGCGCCCTCGCCTTCCCGCACCGCCGTATCGATGAAGCCCGCCCGGCGCAGGCGTTCCTCGAACGTCTTCGGCGGCACGGGGACCATCGTGTCGAACAGGTGCACGACCCGGAATTTCAGGTTCACCGTACTGTCCGACCCGACGAACACCCCGCCTGGCCGCAATACCCGGAACACCTCCGAAAGCAGCCGGTCCTGGAGCTCGCGCGATGGCACGTGGTGGAGCATCGTCATCGAGATCGCGCCACTGAAACTCGCGTCCGCAAACGGCATGGCCGTCGCGTCGCCTTGCCGCACGCTGACGTTCGTCCCGTGCATCCGTGCCGCCAGGCTCTCCGCCAGCTTCTCATCGAGCTCGAGGCACGTCAGGCGCTCGAACCGCCTGCGGAGCACCTCCGTCGCCTTGCCCGGCCCGGGCCCGATCTCCAGGACGTCCTGGCCCAGGTTGTAATCACGCAACACCCAGGGGATGACGGTCTCTTCGAGCGTCTTCGCCCAGCCTGCGGACGCACAGAAGCGTCGATGGTACAGGTTCACTCCGGTAGCTTACGTGCTTCGCCGGGCGAGAAGCACCGCCGCGCCACACGCCCCGTCAGCGCAGCGCCGCCAGCACGATGTCCCGCGCGATCGGCCCCGCCTCGATCGAACCGCTGTCGCCGTCATCCAGGACCACGGCCGCCACCGCTGCCGGGGCGCTGGCCGGCGCCATCGCCACGAACAAGACGTGCTGCTGGGCGTCGGCGTCCTCCGCTGTGCCCGACTTCCCGGCGAAGTCGGTGTACCCGGCCAGCGCGAACGCCGCCGAAGCCGTGCCCCGCGCGCTTGTGACCAGCCGGAGCCCGCTCATCAGGTGGCCCCATTGGGCGTCGTCGAGCGGGATCGGCCCTTTCGCCGTCGCCTCTTCGCTGGCCACCAGCTTCGGCACGCGCAACTGCCGCGCCACAAAGCTCGAGTACGCATTCGCGAGCTGGAGCGGCGTGATCAGCAGGTCCCCCTGCCCGATGCCGAGGTTCACTTCGTCCCCCGGGAACCATGGTTGGCCGGTCTTCGCCCGCTTCTGCTCGGCGTCGGGGACAAGCCCGTCCTCCTCCGCGAGGCCCACCACGCCGGTTTCGGCGCCGAACCCGAACTGCCGCGCCGTGTCCGAAAGGGCCCCGTCGGTGTCGTTGTAGAGCGTGAGCGCGATTTCGTAGAACACGGGGTTGCAGGAGCGCATCAGGCCCTCGGCGATGGTCAGCGCCCCCTGCCCGCCCTCCCAGTTTCGCCGGGGCGGGTCCACGCCATACCAGATCGCTCCACACTCCAGCCGCGAGGATGGCGTGTATCCGCCGTGGAGCAGCCCGGCCGCGCCCGTCACCAGTTTGAACGTAGACCCGGCGGAATACAGCCCCGTTGTCGCCCGGTTCGCGAGTGGCCCGCCGGCCGTCGCCGTGATCGCGGCCAGCGCCTGCGCGTCGTTCCGTTCGAAGGCGTCCGGGTCGAACGACGGCGAACTGTTCAACGCGAGGATGGCATTCGTGGCAGGGTCGATCGTCACCGCCGCCCCGGCGCGCCCCCCAAGACGCGATTGCGCCGTGCGGAGCGTGTCGGCGTCCAGCGTCGTCGCGACGTCGGCGCCCTGGCGGAAGGGACGGGTCTGCAGGACTCGCACCACCGCCCCTGCCGCGTCTACCAGGCGCAATTCCGCCCCGATCGACCCGGCGAGCACCTCGTCCATCGAGGCCTCAAGGCCCGTGGCTCCGGTGCGGTCGCCAACGCGGTACCCCGTGCCCCTGCGTTCCGCAAGCTCTTCTGCCGTGAACTCGCGCGTGTAGCCGACGACGTGCGCCGCCGCCGGGCCCAGGGGGTGCACGCGCTGGGACTCGAAGTACAGGACCACCCCCGGCACGTTCCGCAACGACGTCGAGGCAAGCTCGTACTTGTCGATGGGGATCGGCCCGACACGGACTCGCTGAGTGGCCCCGGCGCTGCTGTCCAGGGCTGCATCCACCTGCTCCGCCGTGAACCCGAACTCGATCAGTGCCGCCCGCAGCCCTTCGCGGCTTTGCATCAGGCTGCGGTTCAGCCCCACGTACCGGACATCGACGGTTTCGGCGAGGACGGCGCCCTCGCGGTCCAGGATCTTCCCGCGCACCGGCCGCTGGATGACGCTCCGGAACTCGCGCCCCTCGACCATGTCCGGGTGGATCGCCTGCGGCGCCCAATCGACCGCCCAGCCCGTTGGGGTTTGGGAGAGGTTAAGCGTTGTGGTGTATTCGAAGTCCCCGAAATAGGCTGTAGCCAGCCGCACCGCGAGTACGCCTGAGCCGCCTGCGACTGATTTGGTCGCCGCCTCCAGCGAGGTGACCGTCAGCTCGCTGGCGAACTCCGCGTAGTAGTCCTCGAATACTTGCGGGGAGTACGCCCGCTGGGCTGACGCCGAAAGGAGCAGGTAGAGCGCGCTTGTGTCGCCCAGCGTCCACGCTTTCGCAAAACTGTTGACGGTCGCTGCTGGAGAGCCCGGCGGAGCGTCATCCGGAGACGCCGCGGTGCCCCCGTCATCCCTCGTCAGGCAGCTGACGCCAGCATACGCCCCGCCCACTACCAGGCCGATGAGGATCGCCCCGAGGAAGACAGCCCGAATGGTCATCCACCACCGCTTCGGACACCCCGCCGCGCAGATTGTAGCAGCGCTCGCGCTGTTCGCCGCGTTCCTTACCGTCGGCTGTGGCGGAGATGACGACGCGGGCAATTCCGCTGCCTCGCCCGGCGCCGATGGGCCGGGGCCCACGGTCGTCCGGCCCGAGCCCGCCGGCGAACCGCGCGTGACGAAGCTGGGCTTCAGCACCCTCCCCCCGGAGCGCACGAGCGAGGCCTACATCGGCGCCTTCGCCACTGCGGCCCAGTACGCCGATGTCGTCCTTGTGCAGCGCACACCGCCCTGGGAGGACTTCCTCCCCGGCGGCCAGGTCTCGAAACAGACCGCCGACACCACCCGGCTCGAAACGCGCCTGCTCGAGCAGTACAGCGGCCTCGAATTGTTCTACGCCATCGACCCCACCGACGGCGTCGTCCAGCGCAGCCGCCTCGCCAACCTGCCCCCGGACATCGACCCCCAGGCGGGGTTCAAGGATCGCCGCGTGCGCGAGGCCCTCGTCGCCTACGCCGCCTATGTGGCGAAGAACTACAAGCCCGCCTATCTGGCCTTCGGCGTCGAAGTGAACATGACCTACGAGCGTGCCCCCGCCGACCAGTGGCAGGCCTTCCTGGAGACCTACGCCGAGGCCTACGACGTGGTGAAGGGCAACAGCCCCGGCACCCGCGTCTTCCCAACCTTCCAGCTGGAAGACCTCGAGGGCGCCTTCGGGAACGTCCACCCGCCTCGCTGGGAACTGCTCGATCAGTTCGCCGGCCGCATGGACGCGCTGGCCATCAGCACGTACCCGTTCCTGGGCGAAGCCCGCAGCGCCGCCGACGTCCGCCCGGACTACTACTCGCAGCTCAAACACCACTGGGACGGGCCGGTCATCATCTCCGAGACCGGCTACGCCTCCGCCCCCGTTGAGGGCCGCGTCACCGTCGGGACCGAAAGCGACCAGCAGGCCTATGTCGAGCGGTTGCTGCGGGAAGCGAACGAACTCGGCTTCGAACTGGTAATCTGGTTCGCGGCTCTGGACCCCGCGTTCGCCAGCTCCGGTGCAACCGTGGTCTTCCGGGACATCGGACTACGCAAAAGTGACGGATCGAACAAGCTTGCATGGACAACCTGGGAGGAGTGGGCGCGCCGCCCGCTCAACCGCGAATGAGGACTGAACCCCGCCAACTGCTCACTGCTGCCGGCGCCTCCGGACTGGCGGCATTGGCCATCACCATCTTCGTCGCCTGGCACGGCACGCCCATCCCCGGCGATGTGAGCGTCATCCGCGAGTTCCAGGGCTGGAGCGCGCTCCAGCGCAACGAGGGCTGGATCAACCCCCTCGGCAACATGGAAGTCCAGTTGCCGCTGCTCGCCATGGCCATTGCCCTGGCCACCTTCGGGACGCGCGCAGGGTTCCCTGACGTCACGCCACGGCAGCGCCTGGAAGCGATCGCCATCCTGTCCGCCGCATTCGCCCTGCGGTTCCTCACCGGCCCCCTCAAAGAAGTCGCCCGCGCCGAACGCCCCGCCGGTTTCAACCTCCACGTCGCCCGCGACTTCTCCGGCTACGGCTTTCCCAGCGGCCATGTCTACAGCGATGTGCTCGTGTTCGGCGTGCTCGCCTTCGTGGCCCCGCTCCTCTTCGGCCGGTTGCTCGGCAGCGGCGTGCGTGTCGCGTGCCTGGCCATCATCGTGCTTGCCGGCCCGGCCCGCATGGTGGTTGGTGCGCACTGGCCGAGTGACGTGGCTGGAGGATACCTGTGGGGGTTCGCCGCCCTCTGCCTGGCCGTCGCCGCCGGCCAGCACTTTGCACGGCGGCTGGAACTCCGCTAACCCGCCCGGAACCAGCGCTTGCCGTCCACCCGTATCACCTCTCCCCAGCCCGGCGCCGGGAAGTGGGCGGCCGCCACCCGCCAACCGTCGGCCTCCACCCGCTCTACCAGCCGCTCGCGCGTCGCGATCCCCTGCCCCACATCCGCATCCGAACCGAAGGGCCGTCCCGGCTCGCTCACGAACATCGGGCTGTTCAGCGTATCCCCCGCGATCACCAGTCCCTCCCCGCCCGACTGGATCAGCAGGCTCATGTGGCCCGGCGTGTGGCCCGGCGTCTCGAGCGCCGTGAACCCCGGCAGGAACTCGGTCTCGCCCACCAGCAGGTCCAGAACCCCGGCCTCGCGCAGCGGGGCCACGAACCGTGTGAAGTGCTTCGGCACCGTCTCGCGGCCCGAGAAGTACGCCCAATCCTTCTCGTGCAGCAGGTACCGGGCCTTCGGAAAACGCGGGCGGTTTGCGCCTTCGTCCCACGTCCAGCCGACGTGGTCCGGGTGGGCGTGGGTCAGGAACACGAGGTCAATATCTGCCGGCGCGAGACCAGCTTCGCCGAGCGCACGCATCGCGGCGCCCCGGATCCCCTGGTACCACGGGTACGGCCCCGGCCCAACGCCGCAGTCGATGAGCACCCGCCGCCCCGGCACCTCCGCAAGGAACAGCATGTTGTGGATCCGCCACCGGTGCTCCGCCCCGTGAAACCCGTCCGGGAAGTCCCGGTGGTACGCCGCCCAGTCGACCGGCGGCTCGGGCGCGGGCTCCGAAGGCACCGGCCACCCCTGCAGGTCGGCCGCCCCGTCCGCCAGGGCGGACACGCGCACATCGCCGAACCCGAGCGTCGCAGTCATCGCCCCGCATCGTGGCAGGGAAGCGCCTGGAGCGCCAAACCCGTCTGCTGCCCCCGCCGTGCGACCGCGCCGCCGGCCGGACCTCGCCAGCGATTGAACGGGACTCTTCCGGGCCCCATGTAAGATTTCCCCCGCCGGCCTGTCCAACCGTCGAAGCCCGCTCGCTCGACGGCCTGGCGGGCATCATCGGGGCAACCCGGTCCGGCGCCGCGTGCGCGGTAGAGGGGTGGCATGGATCAATACGCTGATTCAAGCCTCATCGAGCTTGCCAAAGGCGGCGACCAGGCTGCCTTCGCGGAGCTGTACTCCCGCTACTTCGACCCGGTATACGACTTCGTCGCGCGGATGACCCGCAACCCCGACGAGGCTGCGGACATCGCCCAGGACACCTTCCTCAAGGCGATGAACGCCCTCGGCGGTTTGCAAAAGGGTGCCAGCTTCAAGAGCTGGGTCTTCACCATCGCCCGCAACACCGCCCTCAACCGGATCGAGAAGAGCTCCCGCACGCGGCCCCTCACGTTCGAGGGCGAAGACGGCGAAGAAGTCAGGATGGATGTCATCGACACCGACCGCTTCTCCGACCCGGAGGAAGCGGCCCAGGCAAGCGCCGTCGCCTCCCTCGTCTGGGAAGCCGCCGCCGGCCTGGACCCCCGGCAACTCTCGCTGCTCGACCTCCACCTGCGCCAGGGGCTGGATAGCGGCGAGATCGCGGACGTCCTGGGCGTCACGAAGAACAACGGCTACGTGATGCTCAACCGTCTGAAGAAGGCCGTCGAAGACTCGATTGGAGCCTTCATCATGCTGAAGTCCGGGAGACAGTACTGCGAAGACCTCGACTTCGTCCTCAGCCGCGCCGACATCCAGGGGATGTCCCCGGAAGCCCGGAAGCTCGTCGAACGGCACGTGGCGCAGTGCCCGGATTGCGAAGAGCGCAAGCGCAAACTGGCGCCGCTCGCCGCGTTCGCCGCGTTTGGCGCGGTCCCGTGCCCGATCGGCGCGAAGGCCCACATCCTGGAGGGCCTCCTCAAGCAGTGGCCGGGCCCGGCAGCCTCCACAGGCGGTGCCGGCATCGAAGGTGTCCCCGGCCACTACCGCGCCAACGACCGCCTCCGCACGGCCGGCCCCAAAGACGGCTGGGCAGGCAAGGCGAAGTTCCTGGTGCCCGGCCTCGGTGGGCTCGCCGCGCTCCTCTTCGGCGCCCTGTTCATCCCTGCCAGCCCCCTCGCGGTCATCAATGCCGGCGAAGACGATGGCGTCGCTGTCGATCCGGGCGACCCGAGCGTGGAAGGCACCCCCACGCCGCCCCGGGCAAGCGCCACCGCACCGGTCATCGTCCCGCCCTCGAGTACGCCCGCGGGTACAGCCTCGCCCTCATCGACGGTGCAGCAGGGCCAGGCCGGCGTGACCGCCACTCCCACGAACACGAGTACACCCGTCCCGACCCCGGGGCCGGGCACCCCGACCTTCACCCCATCGCCGACGGCCACCCGCACGAACACCCCAACGCAGACCGCGACGGCAACGCCGCCGACGGTGACTCCCGCCACCGTGACGCCGACAGCCTGCGTACCGTCGCTGTCTCCCGCGGTGCCGCACATCAACATCGCTCCTGGCGCCGCTTCCACCCTCACCGTCCTCAACGGGGCGGCCTGTGGCACGACCTTCAGCGCATCTCCCCAGGGCGCCGCCTGGTTGAACGTCTCGGGTGGCGGCACCATCGGCCCCTTCGATGATGCCATCGTCAACCTCTCCGTGGATGAGTCCGACCTCCCAGCGGGACCCGGAACCTACATCGGATCGGTCATCATTGTCTGGTCGGGGGGTGGGTTCACCGTCACCGTCGAGACGACGAAGCTCGCCCCGCCGAACACTCCGCCGGTGATTTCGTCGGCATCGGGACAGTGCACGACTCCCCCGCAGTGGTCGGCCTCGGTTACCGACAGCGACGGCGGTGTCGTGAGCGTCGTCATCCGCTACACGAACAACGATGGCGCCCCCGCCGAGGTGCCGCTCGCCAACACCGGCGGCCCCAACTGGGCGGGCGCCGGTGGGAGCGGCGCGCGCGGCGGTTCGAACTATCTCGCCGTCGCTACCGACAACCTCGGCGCGTCCAGTTCCCTGCCCTTCACCCCGCTCCGCTGCGAATAGCGACTTTCGCCTTTCGCCGTTTCACTCGACACTCCAACCTTCGATGCGCCCGGATGACGACTACCTCCCCGTGCGGTTCGCCGCGAAATGCGCCTACCTGCAGATGACCATGGGCAGCCACCGCCTCGGCCAGGGGTTGATCAATATCTGCCGCCACATCGTCCGCGATGGCCGGGAGTGCGTTGGCCCCTTCCTGGACGACACCGAGACCACCTGCGGCCTCTGGGAGCCAAAGGATGAGAAAACGGGCCGCCCCGCCTGACGCCCGGCGCGCGATTGCTCATACCTCCTCCCTCGTTGCTTAATCCGCCCATGCCGATTCCTGCGGGTTCTCCCGGCGCCGCCGCCACCTACGAAACCGGCGTGCTCGTGGTCGGTGGCGGGATCGCCGGCCTCTCCGCCGCGATCTCCGCCCGCCAGGCCGGTGCCGAATGCATCCTCATCGAGAAGGCGCCCATCGCCGGCCGCGGCGGCAACACCCGCTTCGCCGACGCCCAGATGCGCTTCCCCCACGAAGCCGACGAGTACGGCCCCCGCGATTACACGGCCGACGACATGTTCGAAGACCTCATGCGCATCTCCCGCGGCCGCGCCAACCCGGACCTCGTGCGCACCCTCTGCGACAACGCACGAGAGACCGCCGGCTGGCTGACGGGCATGGGCCTCGAGTGGGAGGCCGGCTACCCCCACACCGCCGGCTACCGTCGCAGCCCGAAGGCCGGCGGCCAGGGACTCACCGACCTCCTCTACCGCAGGCTCGAAGGGTTCGGCGGCCTCGTTGCCTACGAAACCGGGGCCATCGACCTCATCGTCCGCCCCGACGGCTCCGTCGCCGGCGCCCGCGCGCGTGGCCCCGAGGGCCTGACCGACATCTACGCGTCCGGTGGCGTCGTCCTCGCCTGCGGCGGCTTCCAGGCGAACGTCGAGATGCGCGTCCGCTACCTCGGCCGCTTTGCCGATTCGCTCATCCTCCGCGGCAGCCGCTACAACACCGGCGAGGGCCTGCGCATGGCCATCGAAGCCGGCGCCCAGCCCGCCGGACAGTGGGGCGACTACCACTCCGCCGTCCTCGACGCCCGCTCGCCGAAGATCGAGTGCGGCGTGACCGCCCTCTACAACTACCAGATGGGCATCTTCGTCGACCGCCAGGGCCGCCGCTTCCTCGACGAGGGCGAAGACTTCCGCGACCACACCTACGTGAAGTTCTCGAAGTTCATCGTCGAGCAGGCCGGCGGCGAAGCATGGTGCCTGTTCGACCAGAAGGCCTACCAGCGCGAAGAGTTCGCGCGCGCCTGGCGCCCGGTCGGCCCCCCGCTCGAAGCGCAGACGCTCAAAGAGCTCGCCGAAAAGATGGACATGCCCGCCGAGAACCTGATGGAGACCGTTGGGGACTTCAACGCGGCCGTGCAGCCGGGCGACTACGACCTGGACCGCCTCGATGGGAAGCGCACCCTGGGCATCACGCCGCCGAAGAGCAACTGGGCGCTCTCACTCGATTCACCGCCGTACATCGCCATCCCGGTCACCGGCGGGATTACCTTCACGTTCGGCGGGCTGCGCTGCGACACCTCGGCCCGTGTGATCGACACACGCGGTCAGGTGATGGACGGCCTTTACGCCGCGGGCGAGCCCATGGGCGAGATCTTCTACTACAACTACCCCGGCGCCAGCTCCGTCATCCGCGGCGCGGTGTTCGGCAGGATCGCCGGTGCGCACGCAGCCGGGCGGGCCAGCCAGCTACACTGATCCCATGGATTGTCCCCGCGGCCATGGCGAACTCGTCGTCGAATACCACAAAGGCATCGAAGTGGACCACTGCCCGGTCTGTAACGGGCGCTGGCTCGATATCCACGAGCTCGACGAGCTCGAAGCGCTCGGCGCTCCCGACCCGGGCGACCGCCGCGGCATGATCGACTACGCGAAACGCCCGAGCGAGCTCAACTGCCCCGTCTGCGGCAAGCGCATGACCGCCTTCAACTACCGCGCGAACCCGCTCGAACTCGACATGTGCGAAGAAGAGCATGGCTATTGGCTCGATGCCGGCGAGGAGGGCCGCGTCCAGGACCTCATCGAACAGCGCGTCCGCGACCTCTATCGCGCCGCCTCCGCCGAAGAGTCCTGGGGCCAGTTCCTCTCCGGTATGCGCGGGATCAAGGGCAAGTTCGGCCGGAGGCGTTAGCGTCCGGCCGGCACGGCGGCAACGTTCGACTCCCCTTTGGACGAACTGGCCTGCCCGCTGCGTGATAGGCTTTCTGACACGTCACCCGGGAGCCCGACCTTGTCCGATATCGCCTTCGCCAAGATCAATTTCCGCGTCCGCGACCTCGATGCCGCGCTCGCCTTCGCCCGCGACACCCTCGGCGCGACCGTGTTGCGTGAGAAGACGCCCATCTCCTTCGGCGAGATGGTGATGGTGCAACTCGGCGGTCTCGTCATGGAGATCCTCGCCCCTGCCAGCCCCGAGAGCCCGCTCGCTCAACTCATCGAACGGCGCGGCGAAGGAATCGACTCCGTCGGCTTCACCGTGCCCGACGTTCACGCATCCTCAGCCGAACTGGAAGCCCGCGGCGCCCGCATGATCGGCAGCCAGGGCGGCCCCGCCGGCGACATGGCCTGGATGCACCCGAAAAACCCCCTCGGGCTCTCCCTGGAGCTGCTGCGCACGGAATTCTGGAGCGAGGCAGCGAAGCCGCAATAGCCGTCGCCCGGGCGCAGGTTGCCAGGCCCGCCGCGCGCGGCGCGAACCCGGGGCTGGGCAAGGGCCTCACGAGGTTTGCTGGGCTGCCCCCTCGCGAGCCTTGCGCATCCGCTCCATCGCCTCCTTCATCTCCGGCGGCAATTCCTTGCCCGCGTCGGTGAACGCTTTCATCTGGGCAGCGCCCGTGTGGGCGAACACCTGGTTCATGCGCGTTTCAATCCAGTTCCGGTTGTCTTCCAGCACATCGAGTTGTCCCTGGAAGCGCGGCGCTACATAGCGCGCCCAGAGTTCGTAGCTCCGGTGCGTCTTCTCCGTGCTCGCCCACTCGTGCGCCAGGCCCAGGATCCCGCCGATCCCTCCCGACCGCTCCTGGATCCGCTTCACCGCGGCGATCGCGTCGTCCGGCGTCCCGACGATGACGCCGTCGCGGGCCATTGCGCCCTCGATGTCCGGCGCGCCCCCCGCGAACGGCGGCGGCGCCGCCGGCCCGTCCGTCACGAGCCGGTCCCCGACGTAGGCCTGCCGCTTGTACCCCTCCCTCACGTCGTTCATGGCCTCCTCTTTCGAATCCGCCAGGTGGATCGGGATCACGACTTTCCAGTGCTCGCGTGAGATGGTCTGGCCCGATTCGGCCGCCGCCTCTTCCGCCCAGCCCCACGTCCGCTCGAAGGCGTCGTTGCTCACCCCCGCCACCGAAAGCAGGCCGATGCCGTGCTTGCCCGCGGCTGTCGGCCCCGCCGGCGTGAAGCTCGCCGCCACCGCTACGTGCGGGTGCGGCTGCGTGTAGTTCGCCATCTGCAGGCGCGCCTCCCGCATCGTGAACCAGTCAGTCTCCATCGTCAGCGGCTCCCGCGTGCGAAGCAGGTGCATGATCGCGTCGAGGGACTCGCTCATCCGGCGGCGCTGGTCCACGGGGTCGATCCCGAGCATGTACGCGTCCGAAGTCAGTGCCCCCGGTCCGCAGCCGAGCATCACCCGGCCCTCCGTCATGTGGTCCAGCTGCAGCACCCGGTCCGCCACCATCAGCGGGTGGTGATACGGCAGCGACGTCACACCCGTTCCGAGCTTGATCCGCCGCGTCCGTTCGGCCGCCGCCGCGATGAAGATGAAGGGGTCGGCGATGATCTCGCGGGCGTAGCTGTGGTGCTCGCCGATCCAGACTTCGTCGTAACCCAGGTAGTCCAGGTGCTCGATCAGGCGCATGTCGCGCTTCAGCGCCACCGTCGGGTTCTCACCGACCCGGTGGAACGGCGCCATGAAGATGCCGAACTTCATTCGCTGGGGCTGGTACATCGAACACCTCCGCCGCCCGCGGACCGGGCGCCCGGAGATTGTAACGGTATTTCGTGCGGAGCTAACAACCTCTCGGACGCCAGGATTCCCGCGCGCCCCGCGACCTTTACCGCGCCAGGATCGCCGCCTCCCACGCTTCCTTGCCAAACCCTGCCGGGCCCTCATCCGCTCCCGGCTGCCCCGTGCGGTGCTTCTGGCGCGCCGCGTCGTACACGTCGGCAATGTGCAACCCGACGGTGCTCCACCGGAACCGTTCGACCGATTTCTGGGCCGCGCGGCTGAAGTTCCTGCGCAACTCGGGGTTCTCGAGCAAGACTTCCAGCTTTTCGGCGAACGGCCCGGGGCAACGCCAGGGGATGAGATAACCAGTCACCCCGTCAATCACGGTCGACACCAGCCCCCCAACGCGCGACGCCACCACGGGAGTCCCGCAGGCCATCGCTTCCACCGCCACCAGCCCGAAGCTCTCGTAGTAGCTCGGCACCACGCACACGTCCGCCGCGGAGTAGTACTCCGGCAATGAGTCGTGGGCCACCGCGCCTTCGAACCGAACGTTCCCCGCGATCCCCGCCCGTTCGGACTGCGCGGCCAGTTCCGCCCGCATCTCCGCCGCGCGCTCGTCGCCGCCGACGATCAGGAGCGTGAAGTCGCGCCGTTCGAGCTCGGCGACCGCATCCACGAGGATTTCGACGCCCTTCAGCTTCTCCAGCCGCCCAACCCAGAGGATGACCGCCTCCTCGTCGCTGAGCCCGAGGCGGCGGCGCGCCTCCCCGCGGTCCCGCGGCTGGAACAGGTCGAGGTCGATACCGCAGGGCACGGTGTGCATCGCCGCCGGGTCCGCGCCGTAGTAGCGCTCGAGGAGCTGCCGTTCGTGCGGGCTTGCCGTGACGATCGCGGTGGCCCGTCGCGCAATCGTCCGCTCGTGCCGGATGCGCAGCTTCGGTTCCGCCTCGCCAAAGCGCGCCCGGTTCTTCACCTCGCCCAGCGTGTGGAACATCACGACGTGGGGAAGGTCGAGTTCGCGGGCAAGGAGGGCCCCCGCCCAACCGCTTTGCCAGTAGTGGGAGTGGATGAGGTCGTAGCCGCCGGGCTGGGCCTCCGCGAACTTCCGCATGTTGCGGTGGAAGTCCGGCAGGTACCGGACGATCTCTTCCTTCTCGATGGGTTCGCCTGGCCCCGCCTCGATCCGGATGAGGCGCAGCCCGGGCGCGATTTCCTCGACCCGCGGCAACTCGCCGTCCAGCCGCGTGAAGATGTCGACTTCGTAACCCAGGCGCGCGAGCTCGCGGGAAAGCTCGAGCACATACACGTTCATGCCGCCGGTCTCCCGGCCGCCGAGGGGCGCGAGGGGGCTCGTGTGTGCCGAAACCTGGGCGATGCGCATGGCTCTTCCTGATTGTCTCCCGGGCGCCGTCACCCGTTAACTGGCGAGCAACCATTGTGCCGGATCGGCCGGGGCCCTGCGCAACCCGCCGTTCAGGCGGGCTTGCTCGCCTTCAACGAGTACATCAGCGGGCACAGGTCGCGTTGAGACTCCGGGAGCCGCCACGCCGTCCGGCGCTGGTGCCGGCTCTCCGCCCCCTCCGCCGCTGCCTGCGCCTCCGCCGGTACCATCCACGGCAGAGCCTGCCACGCGACCTCCCGGTGCTCGTGCAGGAATTCGAGCCGCAGCCCCGCATCGACCAGGGCAGTGACGGTCTCTCCCAGCCCGTGATTCCACTCGTACGTCTTCGTGTTGCGCAGCGGCGGCCCGTCGACGTACGTGAACTCGCCCTCATACTCCTGTGGCCGGCCCGTCTCGAAGTAAGGCTCGGAGAGCACGAGAAGCTGGTCCTCGCGCTCGTAGTCCAACGCCCAGAGCACCGGATGCCCCTCGTACACGTACAGAAACCCGCCCGGCTTCACCAGGCTGGCCGCCACCCGCGCCCACTCACCGATGTCGTGGAGCCAGCAAAGCGCACCGATGCCGGTGTACACGATGTCGAACGTCTGCCCGGCAAGGGCCTCCGTTGCGTCGTACACATTCGCCTGCACGAACGCCGCATCCTCGACGCCGATCCGCTTCGCCAGTTCGCGCGCCTGCTCCACCGCCGCCCCTGAGAAATCGAGCCCGGTGACCTTCGCCCCGAGCCGCGCCCAGTTGAGGGTGTCCATCCCGAAATGGCACTGCAGGTGCAGCAGCGTTTTCCCGCGCACGTCCCCCACTTCCGTCGTCTCTACGTCATACAGCGACTTCTCGCCGCGCAGGAAACCCTCCATGTCGTACCCCCGGGAAGCGGTGTGGATCGGCACCGTTTCGTCCCAGCGGGCGCGGTTCGCGGCGTAAAAGTCCTCGGTGTCGCGGGTCGTCATTCGTCGTCTCCAGCCAAAGCGGGCGCTGCTCTGTACTATTGCCCACGTGACCCCTTTCCGCATCGGCCTCTGCCAGGCCCGAACCTACGGCGTCGAGGAGCCCGAGGCCAACCTCCAGGAACTGCTCGAACTCCTCGACGATGCCGGCCAGGCCGGCTGCCAGTTGGTCGCCACACCCGAATGCTCCTATCCCGCTTACTACCTCCGCGACCCGAAGCCGTACGCCCGCGACGGGGTGCGCAGCTACGAAGAGGTTTGCGCCGTCTTCGCCCACTACGCCCGCAAGTACGGGTACTGGCTGGCAGCCGGCATCGCCCGGCCTGCGAAGAAGGGGCTCGCCAACAGCGCCGTCATCTTCGACCCCGAAGGCGAAGTCCGCGGCCACTACGACAAGAGCTTCCTCTGGCACTTCGATGGCAACTGGTTCCAGCCTGGCCGCGAATTCCCGGTCTGGGACGCGGGTTTCTGCAAGTTCGGGGCCCTCATCTGCGCCGACGGCCGCCAGCCCGAGATCGCCCGCTCCCTGGCCGTCAATGGCGCCGAACTCATCCTCGACCTGACGGCCTGGGTCTCATGGGGGCGAGACCCGGCGCTGCTCAACAACCCCCAGTGCGAGTACTTCATGCCCGCCCGGGCCTTCGAAAACGGCGTCTGGGTCGCTGCCGCCGACAAGTGGGGCCCCGAGGCCGGGACCATCGTCTACGCCGGGCGCTCGACAGTGATTGCCCCGACCGGCGAAACGCTCGTCTGTGCTCCCAGCGAGGGCAGTACCGTGGTCGTCTACGACATCGACCCCGTCACCGTCGAAACCGTCCCGCGCCGCCCCTCGCTCTATGCGGGTCTCATCGCCCCCACGAAGACTCTCCCGGTCACGAAGGTGTTGCAGGAACCGCTCATCCCCGCGGAGGAAAGCCACCGCGTGGCCGTCGTCCCTTCGAACGGCGCCTTCGACGCCGCCCGCACCGGAAGCCTCTATCGTGAATGCCGTGCCCAGGGCGCCGACCTCGTCGTCTTCGGGGGAGACGACGGGCCGGAGGGCTGGCAGGTCGCTCTGCCCGCGCTCGAAGCGCTCGTCCGGGACGTTGGCGGGGCGCTCGCGCTGGGGGTCACCACCACCGGTTGCTCGATCCACCAGTCGGCCGCGCTCATCACCCCGGAGGGCACGACCGAGCACGCCGCGACCCACGGCCGGGGCATCCAGCTCGGCGAAGCCCTCTGTCCCGTCATCCCAACGCCGGCCGGGAACGTGGCCCTGCTCTGCGGCGACGAGGGCCTGGTCCCGGAGGTCTCGCGCGACTTGATGCTCCGCGGCGCCGAAATCCTTGCCTGGACGCTCTTCGCGGACACCCCGATGACCGAGCGCCTCGCCCGCACACGGGCGGACGAGAACCGCGTCTACGCCGCCGCAGCCTGGCCCGGCGGCGCGCTGGTCGCCGGGCCAGCCGGCGGACTGCTCACCGCCGCCCCGGAAGGCAGCGGCCTGGCGATGGCCGCCCAGGTCAACCGGGCGCTCTCGCGCTGGAAAGACATGGCCCCGGGCACGAATGTCGTCCGGCACCGCATCCCGGATGCCTACCGCGCGCTCGTGCAGTGACCTACCGGAACTCTTCCGCCAGCGCCAGCACGTTCGCCACATACCGCTCCGTCTCTTCGAACACACCGTAGCGCTCGATGCTGGCCCAGCCCTGGTAGTAGAACGCCAGCGCCAGCTCGAGGTCCCGGCCGGCCTGGCGCCACATGTGCGCGAACACCGCCGTCCCGAGCCGCGCGTTGTCGCGCGTGCTCGTCTCCCACTCCCCGGCGTCCGGGGCCAGGTATTCCAGGCCCCACTCGGCCGTCGCAGGCAGGAGTTGCATCACGCCCACGGCGCCGGCCTGGCTCGTCATGTTCTGGTTCCAGCCGCTCTCCAACCACGCCAGTCCCAGCACCAGCGCCGGGTCCACGCCGAACTCCGCCGCCGCCGCCCGGAGGATCGCCTCCGTTTCCAGGCGGCTCAACGGTGCCGGCATGAACTGCGAAACCGGCAGCGAAAGCTCCTGGCCGGCCTGGACATAGTCCGCGTCCTCGATCCCGTTCACTTCGAGCAGCTGTCCGAAGTCGACGCCGTAACTGCTCGCAATCAGCGAGAGCGTCTCGCCCGCGGCAACCCTGTGGATACGGCTCGAAGGCGAGGCAACCGCCGGGCCGCCATCGTCTCCATCGAGCGCCAGGACCTGACCGGCGAAGATGTGGTCCGGGTCTTCGAGGCCATTCAGCCCGGCCAGCTCTTCGACGCTGCGGCCGTGGCGCGCGGCAATCGCCGAGAGCGTGTCGCCCTCTTGGATGGTGTACGTGCGTGCGACGACGGTCGATGCCGGCAGTGCGAGGGCGAACGCCGCCAGGGCCACGCAGGCCCCGGGCAACGCCAGCTTTCGCACTGCCAGCCGCGGGGTGGCTGGCAGCATAGGGCGTTGATAATCCGCGAACTTTATCGTCAAGCGCAACCGGAAGGTTCAGGACCGGGGAAGCAACAGCGACACCCGGCACCCCGCCTGCGACGAGACCACTTCGACGCAACCGGAGTGGGTGCCCATGATGCCGGCCGCTGCCGCCAGCCCCAGGCCGCGCCCCGCGAATCGCGTACTCGCGAACGGCTGGAAGAGCCGGTCCCGTACTTCCTCCGCGATCCCGGGCCCGTCGTCCACCACGACGACAGCCGTGTAGGGGCCCGGTGCGGGCGGCGCCGGCGCATAGATCGCACCCGGCACCGGCTGGTCCCGCGTTTCGCGGGCGACCGCAATCTCCACGTGATCCCCCGCCTCGAGCGCGTTGCGGACCACACTCATGATCGCCTGCGCGATTGCGTTCGGATCGACAACCGCATCGAGATCGCCCGTTTCGAACCGCGTCCGCACTCGTGTCCGTTCGGCGGGAGCAAGCGCGAGGATCAGCTCCCTGACAACTTCTGTGAGGTTCACGCTCTCGAACATGTGCGCGCTCGCCCCGCTCAGCGCGATGAGGTCCTTCACCAGGTCGCTGGCATCCATCGCTGCCGCGATGACCGCATGGAAACTTTCGTCCGCGTCGGCCGCACCCCCCTGCCGGCACAGGTAGGCATTCCCGACGATCGAAGTGAGAGAATTGTTCAGCTTGTGCGCCACCCCCGAGGCGAGCGACCGGAAGGCCTCGGCCGTCCGCGTGCGCGCCACCTCCTGTTCGGCGAGCCGCTGCTGCGTGATGTCGTTGAACGAGACGACCGCGCCGTCGATGGCGCCATCCGCCCGGCGGAGCGGGGCGGAGTTCACCACCAGCCATCGCACCGCCCCGTCCGTGTGCTCCACACCCATCAGGACGTTCGAACACGGCTTCCCGGTCCGCAGCGTGATCACGGCCGGGAATTCCTCCGGCGGATACGCGGAGCCGTCTTCGCGGATCACCTTCCAGCGCGGGTCGAACGAGGTTACACCCAGCAACTGGTCCTGGGAGAGCCCGAGGATCTCCTCCGCGGCCGTGTTCGCCGAGGCAATCCGGCCGTCGGCATATTGCACCACCACCCCCACCGGCAGCGAGGAAACGAGCGTCCGGTAGCGCTCTTCGCTCGCCCGCAACTCCGCCTCGGCCCGAGCCCGCGCCGTAACGTCCCGCGTGATGAAGCTGTGGCCCATCCGCCGGCCGTCGCTCCCGAACACCGGAATCGAGCGCACTTCGACAACGCGGCCGTTGGTTAGCGTCATCGTGCTGCTAACCGGCTCATCGGGCGCATCGCGCGTGGCCAGGCTGAGCCGGGCCAATGGGCTCGGGTCGGCCAGCCGGCGCTTCGTGAGTTCCCAGCGTTCCGGGAAGGGCCTGCTCAGGTCTTCCTCGCTCAGTCCCCAGGTCTCCATGTGTGCGGCGTTTACGAAGATGGTCTTCCCAGCCTCGTCCGCGACGAGACGCCCGTCGGGGGATGTCTCGAAAAGGGCCCGGAGGACGGTTGTCACGCGTTCCAGCTCGTGCCGCGGGGCAAGGTCGGTAGCGCCGATCAGGATCCGTCGTTCGCCGGTCTCGCCCTCGAACTCCACCTCCCAGTAGCGCACGTCGATCTCGCGACCCGAGCCGGTCCGCACCCGCGCGGTCGAAGAGACAGCCCCCTGCGCTTCGCGCAGCGCCCGGCGGCGGAGGTTCTCTTCGACGCCGCCAACCAGGAAGTCCGCGATCCGGGCCGCCAACAACTGCTCGCGCGGCGTCTCCAGGAGACGGCACATGTCCTCGTTGGCGTCCAGGATCCGCCCCGTGCCGTCGCCGAGCACCATCGGTTCCGCAGAGCGTTCGAACAGCAGCATGAAGCTGTCGCGCAGGCGCGCCTGGGCAGCTTCCATCTGCGTGATGTCGCGGACGACCCCGGTGAAGATGCGGCGGCCCTCGCTGACCGTGTCACTGATCGCGAGGTGCATGGGAAACGTCGTGCCGTCGCTCCGCCGGCCGATCACCTTCCGGCCCCGGCCGATGACCGTGGCGTTCCCCGTCTCGGCGTAACGCCGGAGGTAGCCGTCCTGTTCCGCACCGTGGGCCTCAGGGACCAGAGCACCGAGGTGCAGTCCGGCGAGCTCGGCTTCGCTGTACCCGAACAACCGCTCCGCTGCCTGGTTGGCGCAGATAATCCGCCCATCCGCTGCCATCGTGATCACCCCGTCTGCCAGTGCATCGAGGATGTCGTGCTGGAGTCGGTCCGCCGCCCGGACAGCCGGGTCGCGATCAGGACGCGCGGCAGAAGTCACTCTCTCGATCCCTCGCTTGCAGGGCGTCCGGACGGCCCGGCATCTGGAGGATAAACCGGGTTCCCGTAAAGGAGGCATGCGGGTTCCCCCGCACTTCGCACCGGACGAGCACCCCGGCGTTCCGTCAAGAATGAGGAAAAGAACCCGGGCGCCGTTCAGAAAGTTGCGGAAGTAACTCGCTTCTTCATAAGTTCTTCGCAGGTAGCGCCGTACGTTCCGCCTACCGGTCGTCGTGCCGGTGGTTCCCTCGCCTGCTTCTCCGGGCGTCAACAACCGGGAAGCAGGCTTTACACTCCTCTCGAGGACGCAAATATAGCCGGATGAACCCAGGGCCGAAGCAAACATGAAGCCAGGTGTCCTGATCGTCGAGGACGACTCCAAGACGGCTGAGCTCATCCGGTTGTACCTGGACCGCGATGGCTATCCGGTTACTGTCGCGCGCAACGGACGCGAAGGCCTCGAACTCGCCCGCAGGAACAACCTCGGCCTCGTCCTCCTCGATGTCATGATGCCCGAGCTCGATGGCCTCGAAGTCTGCCGCATCCTCCGCGAAGAGTCCGACGTCGGCATCATCCTGGTAACAGCCCGCACCGACGAAGTCGATACGCTCCGCGCGCTCGACCTCGGCGCCGACGACTACGTCACCAAGCCCTTCCGCCCGCGCGAACTCGTCGCCCGCGTCCGCGCCGTCCTCCGCCGCAAAGGGACCAACGAGATCCCGGAAGACTGTGAGCTGCTCTTCGGCCCGCTCGCCATCGATGGCCGCCGCCACGAAGTCCGCCTGCACGGCCGCGATGTACGCGTCACACGCAAGGAATTCCAGCTCCTGATGACCATGGCGAAAGAGCCGGGAAAGGCCTTTTCGCGTCTCGAGCTGCTGGAAAAGGCCTTTGGCTACAACTACGAGGGCCTGGAGCGCACAATCGACGCGCACATCCGCAACTTGCGAAAGAAGATCGAGCGCGATGCAGACAGGCCGACCTTCATCGAAACGGTCTACGGAGTCGGGTACCGGTTCGCAGAGTACCGGGATGCGCCATAGCCTCCGCCTTCGCCTGCTCATCATCCTGGTGACGGTGCCGGTGCTCGCCCTCGTCTCCGTGGCCGTGGCCGCACGCCTTTCCAGCGACTCCAACCTGGACGGCCGGCTCCAGTTCCAGATCCAGCCCGTCCGCCGCGCCGGTGGCGGGCCGACCGGAGTGAACGACAACAACGAAATCCCCGTCTACACCACCGAGCTCGACCTGGAGGCGCTCACCCGATCCGCCACCTTCGACACCGGCAGCGAGGCCTACACCATCCAGGCTGAGCCCGGCTTCGTCGAGGCCTACGAAGCCGACCGCCAGGGCACCATCGATGCGATCAACCGCCAGGTGACGATTGCCGCCGCCGCGGTCGCACTTGCCTCGCTCGTGGCCGCCGTCTGGCTCTCGCGCCGCATCGTCCAGCCCGTCGAGCAACTCACCGCGGCCGCCCGCCGCCTCGAAGACGGCGACCTCGCCCAGCGTGTCAACGTCCACGGGAACGACGAGATCGGCGCCCTCGCACGCGCCTTCAACGCCATGGCCGAAAGCATCGAACGGAACGAGGACCTTCGCCGCCAGATGACGAACGACGTGGCGCACGAATTGCGCACGCCCCTGAACAACATCGCTGGCTACCTGGACGCAATCGCCGACGGCGTCGTCGATCCCGAACCGGGAGTCATCGCTTCCCTCCAGGAAGAGGCCGCCCTGCTCGTCCGCCTCGTCGCGGACCTCGAACAGTTGTCGCTCGCTGACGCGGGCAAGCAGGTACTGGTCCGGGAACGCGTCCAGCTGGCTGATGTGGTCCAGCGCGCCGTCGCCGTGGTTGGACCCCGGGCGCGCGCTCGCGGCGTCGCTATCGAGACCCACCTCACGGCTGCGCGGCCGGTCGAGGGAGACGCGGACAGGCTTGGCCAGGTTGTGCGCAACCTGTTGGAAAACGCGGTCACCCATACGCCCCGGGGCGGGCGTGTGGTGGTCACACTCGAAGAAGATGGCACGGTCGCACGGCTCCGGGTGCGGGACACCGGCGCAGGCATCGCCGGAGAGCATTTGCCCTTCATTTTCGAGCGCTTCTACCGGGCAGACCCGGCCCGCGCGCGCGCCACGGGAGGGGCCGGCCTCGGCCTCGCAATCGTGAAGCAGCTCGTCGAAGCGCACGGCGGCTCCGTCACCGCCGCGAACGCGGAAGCCGGCGGCGCGGTCTTCACCGTCGAGCTGCCCGCTGCTCCGTTCGTCCCCGGCGCCTTCGGTCTGAACCCCGTCCGCATTGCCCCCCGCACATCCTAGTCTTTTCCCCGCAGCGGCGGTTCTTCACGCGAATTTCGTCCGGAACGCGCACAGTCTCCTCTGGACGATCTTTGGTTTTTCATTGTTTTTTTCATCAGCTCCTCACCGAATGCGCGTATTTTGTTCACAGGTGTGCAGAGGTATTGAAGAAACCATCCGGTATGCCGAATTGGCGCGTAAACTCCGTTGACTTCGACCGATCGGTAGACGACTTTACCGCCGGGATAAAGCCGAAAAGTCGGCCTGAAAGAGGAGGGACCATTCCCAATGCTTCGTTTGAAGCCGAAGTTCCTGTTGGGTCTTCTCGCCGTGCTCGCCATCTCCCTGCTGATGGTGGCCTGCGGAGATGACGACGACGACGATGACGGCGGTGACGGCGGGACCGCCCCCACCCAGGGCACTGCCCCCAAACGCGGCGGCGAAATCACCATCGTCTACCCCGAGCCCGAAAGCTTCGACCCCCACTACTCCGCCTTCGCCCAGGACATCGGCGTCCAGCGCATGGTGTGGCGCGGCCTGTTCAAGCTGAACAAGGACAACAAGGCCGAGCCCGAGCTCGCCGCCTCCATGCCCACCATCTCCAGCGACGGCAAAACCTACACCGTCAAGCTCAAGTCCGGCCTCAAGTGGTCCGACGGCCAGGCCCTGACGGCGAAGGACTTCGTCGCCGGCATCCACCGCACCTGTGACCCCGACAACGCCGGGAACTACAAGGACACCATCGGCAACATCGTCGGATGCGACGAGTTCTACGCCGCCGCCGACAAGCCCGCTGCCGAGAAGGAATCGCTCCGCAATGCCATCGGCGTAAAGGCCCTCGACGACAGCACCGTCGAGATCAAGCTCGAAAACGCCCAGCCGACCTTCACCCTCATCCTCAGCCTCTGGATGACCTTCCCGCTGCCCTCGCACATCGTGAAGACCTCGGGCGAGGCGTGGCCGGATGTGACGAAGCTCGCCTACAGCGGCCCCTACAAGATCCAGGAATACAAGGCGAAGGACCAGGCCGTCCTCGTCCGCAACGACAACTACTACGCCACTCCGGCGAACATCGACAAGATCACCATGAAGTACATCGACAAGCTCGATGTCGCAGAAAACGCCTACCGCGCCAACCAGATCGACATCACCCGCGTCAACCTCACGAACCTGACCGCGGTGAAAGCCGACCCAACCCTCGGCAAGGAATACTTCCAGGTCCCCGGCGTCACCACGCGTGCCGTCCACATGAACCTGAAGAAGCAGCCGCTCGATAACCCGAAGGTGCGCCTCGCCCTCTCCCAGGCAACGGACCGCGAGACCCTCAACAAGGTCGCGTTCCAGGGCGCCTACATCCCCAGCACCACCTGGATGCCGCCGGCCGTCGTCGGTGGCGGTGTCACCGAAAAGTCGTTCGATTCCGTCGTTGGGTTCAACCCGGAGCAGGCGAAAAAGACCCTCGCCGACGCCGGCTTCGCCGACGGCAAGAACTTCCCGCAGCTCACGATCACGGTCAACGACGTCCCGGATCGCCGCGCCACTGCCGAGTTCCTCAAGGAACAGTGGAAGAAGATCCTCAACATCGATATCAACATCGAAGTCGTGGACTCCCGCACCCGCGCCGCCAAGTTCACGAGCGAGGACTACCAGCTCTTCCCTGGTGGCTGGACGCAGGACTACCCCGACCCCGAGAACTGGGTTGCGGGCCTGTTCAACACCGGCGGGGCGAACAACCACTACGGCGTCAGCGACCCGAAGCTGGACGACCTCTTCAAGAAGGCCTCGTTCAACACCAACGACGAAGAACGCCGCGCCCAGTACCGCCAGATCAATGAGCTCCTGAGCAAGGACCCGCTCCTCGCCGGACCGGTGCTCTACCAGGAAAGCTTCAACTACATCGCCAAGTCACGCCTCCACGGCCCGAAGGAGAACGCCGGTCCCCTGGACGCGTTCCTCGCCGGCGACTGGAACGTCGAAGCCTGGTACGTGGACTAGTCCACCAGACCCCCGGGCCGGCAGCCGGAAGCGATTCCCTGCCGGCCCTCCCTTTTTCCTCGAGTGCCCCCATGACCGCCTACATCGTCCGCCGCCTGCTGGTGATGGTCCCCCTCCTGTGGGCCATCGCGACCATCACGTTTTTCCTGATGCATGCCGTGCCCGGCGGCCCGTTCGACAATGAAAAGCCGCTGCCCCCGGCCACCGTCGCCAACCTGGAGCGCAAGTACAACCTCGATGGCTCCCTTACGGAGCAGTACTGGAGCTTCCTCGCGAACCTTGCCCGGGGAGACCTCGGCCTCTCGTTCCGGCAGGACCGCCCCGTCACAGAAGTGATCGGCGAGGGCATGCCCGAATCGGCGCAGCTCGGCCTCTGCGCGTTCGCCTTCGCCCTGGCGGTGGGGCTTACCCTTGGCGTCCTCTCCGGCGTCAAGCAGAACGGCCCCCTGGACTACCTGGCGGTGTTCGTCTCGACGGCCGGGGCGGCCGTGCCCAACTTCGTCCTCTCCGTCTTCCTCGTACTCTTCTTCGGGTTGCGGCTCGGCTGGTTCGACGTGATCGGGTGGGAACTCGGCAACCCGCGCCAGATGGTCCTCCCCACGATCGCCCTGGGCATGTTCCCGGCCGCCTTCATCGCCCGCATCACCCGCGCCTCCATGCTCGAAGTCCTGCGCCAGGATTACATCCGCACCGCCCGCGCGAAGGGTGTCCAGGAGTTCTCGATTGTCATCCGCCACGCGGTGCGGAACGCCATGGTCCCCGTGCTGACGGTGCTCGGGCCGATCCTGGCCGGCCTGATCGTCGGCTCCTTCGTGGTCGAGCAGTACTTTGCCATCCCCGGCATCGGGCGCTCCTTCGTCGAAGCGGTCGGCGCCCGGGACTACGGGATCATCATGGGGATGACGCTCCTCTACGCAGCCCTCATCGCCGCCCTCAACCTGGCAGTCGATGTGAGCTACGCGATCGTGAACCCAAGGATCCGCTACTGATGGCCATCTCCACCGAAGCCGCTGTCCTCGAATCGGAGGGCTTCGCCCCGCGACGGAAACAACTCGGCCTCTGGGGCCTCGCCTTCCAGCGCTTGCGCAAGAACCGGCTGGCCGTGGCCGCTGCCGTCGTCCTCTCAGCCATCATCCTGGTCGCCACGCTCGCGGGCCTCGTGGACGCCGTCGGACGCTACCGGCCATCCGAGCAACAGTACGTCGAAATCCTGACAGGGCCGACGTCCTCGCACTGGTTCGGCACCGACAACCTGGGCCGCGACACCTGGGCGCGTGTCTGGGCTGGCACCCGCATCTCCCTCAAGATCGGGATCGGCACGCAGCTCGTCGTGCTCGCCATCGGCATCGCCATCGGCGCCGGGGCAGCGCTCGGTGGCCGCTTCACCGACAACGTCCTCATGCGCTTCACCGACTTGATGTACGCATTCCCGGACCTGCTCGCGATCATCCTCATGCGCGCCGTGCTCTCCCAGAGGGACTGGCCGATCATCGGCACCGGCAACCCGCAGATCCCCGGCCTTCCGGGTCCGCTCCTCCAGGTCATCCTCGCCATCTCCTTCGTTAGCTGGGTGACGCTCGCCCGGCTCGTCCGCGGCCAGATGCTCGCCCTTCGCGAAGCCGAATACGTAGTTGCCGCCCGCTCCATGGGCGCGTCCACACGGCGCGTGGTCTTCACCCATATGCTGCCCAACACGCTCGGCCCAGTGATTGTGGCCGTCACCTTCGGTGTACCGACAGCGATTTTCGCGGAGGCCTTCCTCGGCTTCATCGGCTTCGGCTTGCCGCCGCCTACGGCCAGCCTCGGCACACTCGTCGCCGACGGCCAGGGCTATGTCCGCATCAACGAATGGATGGTCGTCTGGCCCTCCGTGGCCATCGCCCTGCTCATGCTCAGCTTTACCTTCCTGGGAGACGGCCTCCGCGACGCCCTCGACCCCCGCACGCGCCGGTAGCCCCGCGCGCCAGGTTACTCCGGCACGACCAGGCGAATGCGCGTGCCCGTCCCGGATGCGCTCTCCACCGAGAGGTCGCCGCCGATGTCACGCGCCCGTTCCTTCATCGACCGCAGCCCCAGGTGCCCCGGGAACTCTCCGCTCGCGTCGAACCCCTGGCCGTTGTCTCGGATCTCCAGTTCCAGCCCGTCGATCAGCCGCCGCAGGCTGACATGGATCTTCGTCGCCCGCGCGTGCTTCACGGTGTTGTGCATCGATTCCTGCGCGATGCGGTAGATCGCTTCCTTCGCGTCCAGCGAGATATCCGGCTCCGCGCACAGTTCCGCCACCACAGGCACGCCATACCGCGCCTGCGTCGCCGCCACCTGGCGCCCGATCGCCGCCACAACGCCTTCCTGCGCGATCGACTCCGGCCGCAGTTCGAAGATCAGCGCCCGCATCTCCGTCAGGCCCGCTTCCGCCAGCGAAAGGACGTAGTCCAGCGGTTCGGTCACATTCGGCGGACCATCATCCCCGACGCGGCGGCGGGCCGTGCGCGCCCCGAGCGCGATCCCGTACAGCGCCTGGGAAACCGAGTCGTGCAGTTCGCGAGCAAGCCGTTGCCGCTCCTCCAGCGCCGCGGCGGAAGAAGCCCGCTCGTAGAGCCGCGCGTTCTCGATAACGAGTCCCGTCTGGTCGGCCACGGCCTCCACGAACTTGCGCTCCTCCACGTCCGGCGAAACGCCCGCCGGGTAGCCAAGCATCAGCACCCCCATCGCTTCCGCACCGTAGACAATCGGTGCGAGCAGCACCGAGTCGTACGGCGCGCTGACGAGGTAGCCCCGCGCAGGGCTGTAGCGCGGGTCGTCGACACGTTCCTGGCGCAGGTTCTCCTGGTAGATCGTGGTCATGTCGCGCAGGGCTTGCCGCCAGGTCGTCCCGGCGCCCCCGCGGTAAGCCTGTTCGAGCGCTTCCGCGAGCCCCGGATCCACTCCCGACGCGCCGATCATGCGCATCTCCCGGTTGGGGCCCTCGGCCAGCGTCACTGCCGCCGCCACCGCCGTCGTCGCCCGCACGATCTGTTCGGCCATGCGCGCCGTCAGCTCAGGCAGCGAGAGCTCCAGCGAGAATGTCGCGGCAATCTGGTGCAGGGCCTCCAGTTGCCGCACGCGCTTCTCCGTCTGGCTGAAGAGCATCGCGTTCTCGATCGCCGTCGCCGCCTGCCGCGCCATCGCGGAAATGAGGTTGATCTCGCGCTCGTCGGGCGTGTCGCCTGCCCGGTAGTAGGTTTCGAGCGTGCCCAGGTCGCGTTCGCCGTAGCGCATCGGGACGATCACGATCGTGTCCCACTCGGCGTGTTCCGCGAACTGCCGCAGCTTGGCGTAGGCGTCCTGCGTCTCGATGAATTCCCGCACGTTCCTGACAACCACAGGCTCGTGTTGCTTCAGCGCACGCTGGTTCGGCCGCGGCGCGCCGGCCCTGATCCCCTCGTTCACCGCCTCGAAGAAGCCGTCGGGCAGGCCGTGCGCCCCGCCGAGCGCGAGCGTTCCGTCCTCGTTCACCGTACTCAGCGAAGCCGCCACAGCGCGCGTCGATTCCACCACGCGCTGCGCCACGGAATTCAGCGTGCCCGCCAGCGATTGCTCCAGGTCGAGCGTCGTGGCAATCCGCGAGAGCGCCGTCATTTCGCGCGCCCGTCGCTCCGACTCCGCGAACAGCCGCGCGTTCTCGATGGCGATCGCCGCCTGGTTCGCGATCGCCATCCCCAGGTTCGCCGTCCGCTCGTCGAAAGCCCCCTCTTCCTCCGAAGAGACCGCCACCATCCCGATGAACCGCCCCTTGTGCACCATCGGCAGCGCCATCCAGGCGACCGTGTTGCGGAACGTGGTCTCCAGCAGGTCCCCCGCCATCCAGCGGAAATCGCGCGCGAAAGCCGTCTCGCCCCGCACGTTCGTCACCGTCACCGGGTTCCCCCGAAGCAATTCGTGGAACGAGTGGCGAAGCCCCTCGGCCGGGAACCGCGGCAGCTCCAACGGATGCGAGTCGCCCGCATCACCCGGGCCGCGCACGTACTGCGTGACGAGCACGTCCCCTTCCAGCACGAGCACCGAGCCCCGGTTGAACGGCAGCAGCTCCGCCATCTGGTCCAGCACCAGCGCGAACAGCTGCTGCATGTCCAGGGTCGATGCCACCGTGTTCGAAACGCCCAGCAACAGCGACAGCTCGCGCGTGCGCTCCTCCACGCGCTGCTCGAGGAGTTGCTGCTGCTCGACTTCTTCCGTGACGTCACGGATGACCTGCAAGATGTGCGGCTGCCCGAAGTACATGGCCTTCGTGGCGAAGACGCCGGTCCAGAAGGTGGACCCGTCCTTCCGCTGGCTGCGCACCCTCGCGCGGTACTGGCGCCCCTCCTGGACCGTCGTCAAAAAGTCGCCCGTGAACCGTTTCGCTTCCGCGCTGACGAGCTGGAAGGGCTCGATCTCGCGCAATTCCTGCACCGTGTAGCCGAACATCTCCTCGGCCGCCACGTTCGCATCGATCACGTGGTTCTCGAGGTCCGTGATGAGGATCGCATCGCTCACCGACTGGAAGATCTGGCGGGTGCTTTCCTCGCGTTCGGCAAGCATGCGGGCGGTCTGCTCGCGCTCCGTGATCTCGCGGATGAGTGCGTCGTTCCGCGTACGCACTTCCTGGATCATGCGGTTGAACGACGCGGCCAGGTCGCCCAGCTCGTCCCGTGAGCGCACGGGGATCGAGGCATTGAAGTTCCCCGCCGCGACCGCGCGGGTGCCCGAAACGAGCGACTCGATCGGGCTCAGCAGGATCCGCCGGTTCAGGTAGGCGGTGCTCACAAGCGCGAGCACGAACAGGAACACCATCACCAGGATGATGAAGCCCACCGTCCGGTTGCCTTCGGATTGGATGGACGAGGTGACGCCCGCCGCCTCCACTGTCAGCTCTTCCGTCGGCGCCACAAGCGCCAGGCTTCCGCCCACGGTGGGCATCGGCGAATGGGCGATCACCATCTCCTCGCCGTTCAGGGTGAACCGCGTCCACCCCGGCTCCGTCCCCGCGATCATCTTGTCGATTGCGGAGCGGAAGGCCGCGTTCTCCCCTCCCGCAAGGGCGTTCAGCACCTCGTACTGCTCCGTCCGGAGGAACTGGCCGTCCTTGTCGACGTAGAACCCGAACCCTCCTGCGGTCGGCGAGATCGCCTCAATCTGCTCGGTCAATCGCTCCAGCGAGACATCCACCCCGATCACGCCGCGGTAACCGAACTCGTCGTACACCGGGCTGTACGCCGTCAGGACGAGGCCCCGCCCCGCCGAATCCTCGTACGGCGAAGTCCAGATCGTGCGGCGTTCCGGGTTCGCTTCGGGCCCCACCCGCTTGTGGAGCCCGGTGATCTCCTCGAGCGTTATGCCGTTCTCGACCAGCGTGCTGTTGGGCGGAAAGTAGCGGGTCAGCCCATCGGGCGATACGTAAAAGATAGCGATCGGGCGAAACGCCTCTTCAATCATCCGCCCCTCGTAATCGATGAAGAGGGAAAGGAAGAAGCGCCCGAGCACGCTCGACTGCGTGGCGTCGCGCAGGACACCCGGGGTCAACTCCACACCGGCCGGGAGCACGAGGTCGGTCGAGCGGTTGCTGCGTGCGTCGTAGCGGACGCCGTTGGGCGCCACCGCGAATACCGACGGGTCGACGCTCGCGGCGTCGCGCCCTTCGAGCACAAGGTAAGAGCCCGCCTGGTGGCTCCACTCCGCCGCCGGCGCAAGTTGCAGCTCGCCGATGTAGGCCTGCTGCTGGCTCAAGGACTGGAGGTGCGAAACACCCTCGCGTTCGAGCCCTTCACGGCTGCGCGCCGCCGCGTTGTCCTGGGACCGCTGGAACCCGACGAGCACGAGTATGGCCGTAGCTGTGCCAAGGGCGAGGATGAACAACAGGAGCGAAAGGTTGAGCTTCGGGCCGAGGCGCAGCGGGACGGATCGCATGTGGCGTGTTTCCTGGCTCGCCGCTATTCGATCGGGCCGAGCCCGATTTGGCGCGCGTAGAGCGCAGCCTGGGTCCGGCTTTGCACTCCCAGCTTCACGAGAATGCTCGAGACGTGCGTCTTGACCGTGTTCTCGCCGATAAAGAGGGCGGCGGCGATCTCTTTGTTGGCTTTCCCCTGTGCCAGCAGCCGGAGCACGTCCGTTTCACGCTCGGTCAGTGTCTCCGGGCTCTCCGGTGCGCGGACCTCGCGCACCAGCCTGGCGGCCGCCTGGGGCGAAAGCTGGACCTGGCCATTCGCCGCCGCCTTGATGGCGCGCGTCAACTCCTCGGCCTGGGTGTCCTTCAACAGGTAGCCGATCGCCCCGGCCTTGACGGCCCCCACGACGGAGGCGTCTTCAAGCACCGAAGTCAGGGCGATGACCTCCGTATCGGGTACTTCGCGGCGGATGTGCCCAATCGCCGTGATCCCGTCCATCACCGGCATCAGCAAGTCCATCAGCACGACGTCCGGCTTCAGCTCCTTGGCCAGTGCCAGGGCCTCGCTGCCGTTCTGGGCTTCCGCGACGACCTCGAACTCGTCGTCGTCCTGGAGAAACATCTTGAGCCCCTGGCGGACCACGGCGTGGTCATCCGCGATGATGATTCGGATGGGCAAGCGATCCTCCCCGGAGACACTGCGCGGACGTCCGGCAGGTACCATGAACTATATCACCGTAGCCCGCTGCTACCTTCCTCCTCCTTTTGCAGGAGATCGGTTTCATTCCATTTACATTCGATAACCAACCTCGCGGGGGACGCCCCGGCATGCGCGCCTGCCTACCTTTGAAAGCGTGATGCAGCCCCCGATCCGCCTCCTCCTCGTCGACGATGAAGCCCGTGTCCGCCAGGGCCTCCGCATGTGCATGGCCGGCGAACCCGATTTCGACGTCGTCGGAGAAGCGGAAGAAGGCGAAGCTGCCGTCTCGCTCGCTGCCGAACTCCAACCCGACATCGTCGTCCTGGACCTCCTGATGCGCGGACTGGATGGGTTCGGCGCGGCGCGCGAACTCGCGGCTTCGGATCCGGACATCCGCGTGGTGATCCTTTCGCTCCAGGACGATGCCGGCACACGCCGCGAGGCCATTGCCTCCGGCGCTGCTGCCTTCGTCGGAAAGCAGGAGGGCATCGCGCGGCTCTTCGAAGTCATCCGGGCGCTGGCCCCCAACGCCGGCGCCGCCTGACACACCAGGACTGCCCAGTCACAAAGGGAGAGGAACCCAACCATGACTCAGGAATTCGCTTTGAACGCTCCCGCGGGCGCCCCCGCCCGCGAGCGCATTAGCCCAAGGGCAGGGGCCACCGCCGCCGTCGCCACCGCCCCCATCATCGAGATCGAGAGCGTCGTCAAGACCTACGACACCGGAAGCCAGCAGGTGCGCGCTCTCAAGGGCGTCAGCCTTTCCGTCCACAAGGGCGAGATGGTCGCCATCATGGGCCCTTCCGGTTGCGGCAAGACAACCCTGCTGAACTGCGCCTCCGGCCTCGACATCGTCGATTCCGGCACCATCAGCATCGCCGGCGCCAACCTGGCCGATCTGTCCGACAAGGTCCGCACGCGCTTCCGCGCTCAGAACATGGGCTTTGTCTTCCAGACCTACAACCTCCTTCCCGTGCTCTCCGCCGCAGAAAACGTCGAACTCCCCCTCATCGTCTCAGGGGTGAACCCGAAGGAAGCACGCAAGCGCGCGCTCGCCGCGCTCGAAACCGTCGGCCTCCCCGGGCTCGGCAACAACCGCCCGGCCCAGCTCTCCGGTGGCCAGCGCCAGAGGGTCACCATTGCCCGTTCCCTCGTGAACGAGCCCGAGATCGTCTGGGCCGACGAACCCACCGGCGCCCTCGATTCGCGCACCGCCGACGACATCATGTCGCTCATGGAGCGCCTCAACCAGGAAAAAGGCCTCACCTTCGTCATCGTCACGCATGACGCCGGCGTCGGCGCCCGCTGCAACCGCGTCGTCCGCATGCGCGACGGCCAGATCGTCGCCGAGGAGTCAAAGCCGTGAACGACCTCTTCGGCATACCCATCAACACGCTCGCTGTCGTGTTGGGGGGAATGCTCGTGGCGGCCGTCCTCACGGTAGCCGTCCTCGGTGCTTCCAACCGCACGATGTTCAAGTTCGGCCTCCGCAACATCCCGCGTCGCGGCCTCCAGTCCACCCTCGTCGTTGTCGGCCTGGCCCTCGCCACGCTGATCACCACCGCGGCTTTCGTCACCGGCGACACCGTCGACCACTCCTTGACGAAGGACGTGTACAAGACCTTCGGCCGCTCAGACCTGGACGTCAGCTGGCGCGGCGAACGCGACTTCGCGAGCGATGAGGGCGCGGCCGTCGATGGCCAGCCCATCTTCGCCTCCGAAGCGGCCGTCGAAGCTCTCGAACAGGAATTCGCGGGCGACCCCGACATCGTCGCGTTCCTCCCGTTCCTCAACCTCAGCGCCCCGGTCACGAACCTGCGCACCGGCGATGCCAAGCCCGCCATCCAGCTGACCGGGGTCGACTTCGAGCGCCTCGGTCGCGCCGGCGGCCTCACCCTCGTCGGGGGCGGCACAGCCCCGTCGAACCTCGGCGCGGACCAGGTCTACCTGAGCGAACGCGCCGCCGAAGACTTGCGCGCCGAAGTCGGCGACACCCTCGCCGTCTACGGCCGCGAGGATCAGCCCAGCACGGTACGGGTTGCCGGAATCGTCAAGGACGAAATCGCCAGCGGCGTCATCGGCCTCAGCTACTCCAACGTCCCTGGCGGGCTCGTCATGCCAATCGAACGCCTGCGCGAGGCAGCCGGCCTCAGCAACGGCGAAATCACCGCCCTCACGGTCGCTCTCGACGGCGACGTTCGCAGCACGCTCGACCTCGCCGAGCCCGCTGCGGAGCGCATCAACGCCTACCTCCAGGCCGAAGGCGCGAGCCTCTTCGGCGGCGCCGGCCTGGCCGAAGCCTACCCCGCCAAGCACGACGCCATCCGCGATGCCGAGCTCTCGGGCAACATCTTCGTCACCATCTTCCTCGTCCTCGGCCTCTTCTCGATGGCCGCCGGCGTGATGCTCATCTTCATGATTTTCGTGATGCTCGCTGCCGAGCGCCGCAGCGAAATGGGCATGGCGCGGGCGGTCGGCGCTCAGCGCGGCCACATCGTCAAGTCGTTCCTGGCCGAAGGCATGGCCTACTCGCTCCTCGCCGGCCTCATCGGCGTCGGCGCTGGCGTCCTCTCGTCCTGGCTGCTCATGGATGTCCTCCTGAAGGCCATGGCCGGCGACTACTTCGCCCTCGTCGAAATGCAAATCCGCCCAACCGCGCTCATCATCGGCTACAGCCTGGGTGTGGTACTCACCTTCATCACCGTCATCTTCGCCTCGCTGAAGGCCAGCCACGTCAACATCGTGGCCGCCATCCGTCAGCTCCCGGACGATCGAAAACGGGAAGAGCGCCGCAAGACACGCTGGCTGTGGGTCCTCGCGGGCATCCCCGCCATGGTCATCCCGCCGCTCGGCATCTGGTGGCTCTTCCGCAAGGGCTTCGGCCTGCCCTGGGCATGGATCATGGCCCCGTTCGGCACGCTCGCCGGCGCCCTCTTCATCCTCCTCGGCAAGTCTAGCGAGACGCTCTTCTTCTTCTCGCTCGGCATGTCGCTCATCCCGCTTTCCCTGGCGCCCCTGGCAAGCCGTCTGCGCGTCCCTTCCCGGGTGCTCTGGACCGTCGTCGGGATTCTCCTCGGCGGTTACTGGCTCCTGCCCCAGGACACACACGACCGGCTCTTCGGCGAATTCAAGGCCGACATGGAAATGTTCGTCCTCAGCGGCATCATGATCGTCATCTCCTTCACCCTGGTGATCGTGTTCAACGCCCGGCTTCTCACCGCCCTCTTTAACCGCACGGGTGGCAAAGCCTATGCCGTCGCCGCCGGCGTGACCGCGGCCGCCGCCGCCTCCGCTGCCACCGGCTTCGCCATCCGCGATACCGGAGACGGCCTCGGCGAACTGCTCTACCTGCTCGCCGGCCTCCTCGTCCCCGTCGCCCTCACCGCCGCCGCGGCCGCCCGCTACCCGGCCCTCGCCCCGGCCCTGAAAATGGCCATCGCCTACCCGCTCAGCAACCGCTTCCGCACCGGCATGACAATCGCGATGTTCTCGCTCATCGTCTTCTCGCTCACGGTGTTCAGCGTCATGCTCGCGAACTTCGACACCGCGTTCATGGGAGGCGACGCCCGCGCCAACATGGACCTGGTTACCACCTCCAGTGGCGCCCGGCCCATCGACGACGTGCCCGCCGCGCTCGAAGAGGCCGGCTCTCCGGTCGCTGCCCAGGTCGCCGGTTCCGGCCGTACCACCATCGCGGTCGCACCAGTCGAAGTCTCGCAGCCCGGTTTCGAGAACGACGGGTACTACCCTGTGATCGGGGCCGACGACGGGTTCTTCTCCAGCCTCGGCACCACCCTCGATTCCTGGTCCGCCGCCTACGGCAGCGAACGCGAAGTCTTCGAGGCGGTGCGGTCGAACCCCGCGCTCGCCCTCGTGGACAACGCCGCCATCGGCGTCAGCTTCGGTGACTGGGACTGGTCTGCCGAAGAGGTGACTGTCGAGGGCGACCACTTCGAGCCCTTCGAACTCCAGTTGACCGACCCGCGGACCGGCAACACGACGACCGTCACGGTCATCGGCGCCCTCCGCTCCCAGCTCCCTTCGGCCACGTTCAGCGGCATCTACCTGAACGACGCTGGATACCGGGCGCTCTCGGGCGAACCGGACTACCGCCGCGGCTACATCCGTCTCGTCGCCGGTGCCGATAGCCAGGAAGCGGCCCGCCAGGTCGAATCCGCGCTCGCCGTCCACGGCGTCGAAGCCCAGTCGGTGGAGAAGATCTTCGACGACATGTCCGCCACCAACACCGCCTTCAACCGGATGTTCCAGGCGTTCATGGCGCTCGGCCTGTTCGTCGGCATCGCCGGCCTCGGGGTCATCGCCTTCCGCTCCGTGGTCGAACGCCGCCAGCAGATCGGCATGCTGCGGGCCATCGGCTACCAGCGGCGGACGGTCACCCTCACCTTCCTGCTGGAGTCCAGCTTCGTCGCGGTCATGGGCATCCTCTCCGGCGTCGTGGGTGGGTCCATTCTCGGCCGCAACCTCCTCACCTCGGACCAGTGGACCGAAGGCGCCGACATCACCTTCGCGATGCCCTGGGCCGAAATCGTGGTCGTGATTGGCGCGTCGTTCCTCTTCTCGCTCCTCATGACGTGGTGGCCCAGCCGCGGCGCGAGCCGCGTCCCCGTGGCGGAAGCCCTCCGCTACGAGTAGCGGTGCGATACGAACCAAACGCTCAGGACGGGCGGCCTCGTTACGAGGCCGCCCGTTTCTCTTTCGTACCCTGGGCTATGATTGCCCCATGCAGATCGGTCGGCTTTCCATCGACGATGCGGCGCTCGCGGCCTTCTGCGAAAAATGGGGCATAGCCGAGTTGGCGGTCTTCGGTTCCGCGCTGCGCGAGGACTTCCGGCCGGACAGCGATATCGATTTCCTTGTCACATGGAAGCCTGGAGCGGCCCCGAAATCCTATTTCACGTTGTTCACGGTTCGCCGGGAGCTGGCCTCGCTGGTCGACCGCGACGTTGACCTCGCTGAGCGCCACCTTCTCGAGAAGAGCTACAACGAGTTTCGCCGCGCGGCTATTTTTGGCTCCGCCACTACCGTATATGCCGCCGCCTGATGACCTCACGGCCCTGCGGGACATCGAGCACTGCGCTGCTCTTGTCTTGCAGTGGACGGCGGGCTTCGATGAAGAGCGTTTTCTCCGCGATGAGCTGATAGAGTCCGCCACCTACCGGCAACTGAGCATCATTTGAGGCAGTGCGACATCTTTCGTCGGAGTTTCAGGATGTGCACTCGGAAGTTGACTGGCGTAGTTGGAACGACTTCAGGAACGTTCTCATCCATGCATATGACACTATCGACGGGGCTCGCGTTTGGCTCGTGGTAGAGACGGAGCTCGCCGAACTCCGCCGACGAGCCTTGCAGTTCATCGACGAGCTGACTGTTTCGGGGAATCCGGATCGCGACAGTCGCTAACTCCAGCCCTTCCCCGCGACAGCCGTCACCTGCGCCTCGCGCCAGGCGCCGTCCGGGTACTTCATCGACAAGGTGAGCCGCACCTGCAACGTCCGCCCCGCCTCGAACTCCACCCCGGCGAGTTGCTCTTCGCGCGTCCATCCCGGCGCAACGGTTTGCGGCCCGTTTGGCAGCACGAGTTCGACCACGCCCGACCCGAGCAACGCCTCGTCCTTTCCGAACAGGTCGTAGGTGGCGCTGGCGCCCTCCCAGTTCACATCCACCTCGCGCGTCCCCACGGCGGACACACGGACACTTGTGAATGTCGCTTCCACCTCAAGCTCGATTGCCGCGACAGGGCGTTCGCGGAAGCGTTCGGCCAGCTCCCGCAGCCTGTCCCGCAACGACGCCACCGGGCGAGGCAGTTTCTGGACCGGGTGGAACCTCAAGGAGGCCGCACCAGTCACGATCTCTTCGGTCTCGTAGGGCGGCCGCCCCGGGGCGTCGAGCGTCACCTCCGCACCGGCGACCCCCGCCACTGCCTTGTTCAAGGCGGCTAACTCCTCGCCGCCGAGTGCGCCTTCGAACCAGCCCGCCCGGTCCCGGCTGACGACGCGCCTGAGCGAAACCTCGCCACTCTCCTGCACTTCCAGGAGCTCATCGCTGCGCGGCTTCGGCCCACCGGAGCGCCGGTACGAAACCAGCATCAGCGCCGTTCCGCTTTCCAGTTCGTCCCCGGGAACGCGAGCGCCAGCAGGTTGGCGAACGATTGCACGTGGCGCGGCTGCACCGGATGGTCGTGCGGCGCGAGCGCCGTGAGGTCCTGCCCCCGGGCCATGTTGTTGGTCATCTCTCCCATGAGCCCTTCGTTCGAGACAGTGAACGGTTCGGTCACACGCGTCAGGTTCGAAGTCCAGTCGTTGTTGTTGAACCGGTAGAAGAACTGCGAAATGTCGCTCGCGCCGTTCAGGCCGTACTTGTCCGCGTACCGCTTCGCCACCAGTCTCGCGAAGGCGCCCGTGCCGATCCCGTGCGTGTCCAGCTTGTCCGCTACCAGGCCCAGCTTCTCGTCCGTCGTCTTCGTCGGGTTGCCCGTGAGGATCGCGTTGATCTCGTCGGCCACCGCCGCCGATCCCGTCCCGTCGGTTGCCCGCGTCCTCCCGATCGATGGCTCGAGCCCGGTTGTCTTCACGTACGACTCCTCCGGCCGGTTGTACTCGTCATCGAAGCCGACCAGGTGCCCGAACTCGTGCGGCGCCAGGCCCCGGCGCGTGTCGTTCACATACCAGTTGTCCGTGTCCGAACGCGGGTTCGGGTCTTTCTTGGTCGGTTTGCGCACCTTCACCTTGTGCGTCGCCGAAGAAGACTTCTTCGGGTTGAACTCGATGTTGTACTCCCTCGCCGGCGCTGCCCCCTGTTCCACGGCCTTGTAGTTGTTCCAGACCGACTTGATGTCTTCCAGCCAGGTGTTCACCATCGGGTGGCCGCTGAAGCCGGTGAACTTGATGCGCACCGTGATCAGGACCTTCCCGTCCTTGATGTCCCAGTCGAAAGCCGAGGTCCCCCCGGCCGTCGCGCCCTCCACCACTTCCTCGCTGTAGAACTTCTGGGCGCCGCTCGTGATTCCGCCCGGGACCTTGTCGAGCTCACCCCAGGTGAGTTTGCCGACTTTGCCGTTCGCCTTGATGTTCACCGACTTCTGGAACTTCTTCACGGCCGAACTCGTGAAGAACCCGAACTTCCCGTCTACCGTCAGCGGCTTGAACGGCGGTTTCGGGCCTGCCTGCGTCGCGAGCCAGTTGTTCAGGCGCTGCTGCAGCTCCTTCACCGCGTTCCCGCTCGACCCGAACTCCAGCCACTCGTGGACCGTGCCGTCCGAGGGCACCGAGCCCGTAGCCTGCTCCTTCGCCTTCACGGTCAACTGGCCGTTCACCACGATCGACGGTGCGTCGGCGTCCAGCGCCGTCCAGGTCGCCACATCCGCCTTGTCCGAGACCGGGATGCCCTTTGTCCCCTGGTAGGCCCGCAGCAGCCCCTTCGTCGCGTTGTCGAAGAGCGCGTGGACCGGGATCCGGGCCGCGCCGTCCGCGCGCGTCGCATTCAGCTTCTGCTGGAGGATCCCAACGACCGCGTAGGTGCTCCCTCCCGGCGCGCTGATCCCGCCCCACGCCTTCTTCGCTGCCTCCTCGGCCGCATCCGATTCCGCCTTGAACTTCGCGATCTCCGCGTCGACCGTGTTGGAAAGGTCGATAGCGTCTTTCGAGACCTTCCCCTGGTTGCCAAAGAGCTTCTCGATGTTGTTGACCGCCTCTGTGGTCAACGGGCTCTTGAGTCCCAGCCACCCGGGCTTGTCCTTGCCGAACTGCTTGAAGTTCTTCTGGAAGTTGCCGCCCCAGCCGATGATCTTCTGGGCCGCCGCCTTCACGGCCACGCTTTCCGCCACCGTGTCGTCGTGGAGCTTCCTGGCTGCCGCCGCGGCGGCGTCCGCGGTCTCGGCCTGCGTCGCCGAGTTCAGGCCGCTGTCGGCCGCTTCCACGTTCCACAGTGCCTTGCCGGCGTTCAGCGCCCCCTCCGCTTCTCCCTTCTTGACCTGAGCCTGGGCCAGCCGCGCCGGCCAGTCCTTCATCCCGGTGTTGACCTTGGTCGCCTCGGCGATGCCTTCGTCATGCCCCTTCTTGATGATCTCCAGGACCTTCGCCACCGTTTCGTCCACGGAATCCGGCTTGTCGTGGGCAACCCCCGAGCTGTCCATAAAGAACGTCCCGTGGCTCTTCGCCTTATCCGGCTCCTTGTGGCCCACCCCGCTCGAGTCCATGAAGAAGGTCCCGTGGGACTTCCCCTTCTCCGGCTCCTTATGCCCCACGCCGCTCGAGTCCATGAAAAAGGTCCCGTGGGACTTCACCTTCTCCGGCTCCTTGTGCCCCACCCCCTGCTGGTCCATGAAGAAGACGCGTGGGGGCTTGTCCTTCGTCGTCGTCCCGCCTTCGCCCTCCCGCTGGACCAAGGCGGCCTTCCTCCGCAGGAGGCGCTGCACGGCGGCGTTCCCCGCCGCGGCCTGCAGCGTCGTAACCGCGCCGATGGGCCCCTGCGCGTTCATCCCCGCGTCCGGAGCGCGGCCCTTCTCGGACGGTCGCCGCTCCGGCTCGCCGCCCTTCGGACGAGAGGTCCGGGCCGGGGAATCCTTGGCCATGGCCGCGCAAGCGTAACCCTCCCCGGTCGCCGCGGATACCCCGGAAAGTGAGCGTTCGGTGGATGCGCATTCGCAACACGCGCTCAGCGCATGTTTCAATACGGGCTCACGCCACCCAACGAGGACGCGCCATGGATTTCGAGCTTTCCGAAGAGCACAGGCTGATCAAGGACACCGCCCGGCGTATCGCCCGCGAGGTCGTCGCCCCCCGCGCCAAAGAGCTCGATGAGACTGGTGAGTATCCCCACGACTACTTCGATGCCTTCAAGAACGCCGGCCTCCTCGGCATGGCCATCCCCGAGTCCATGGGCGGCACCGGCAACGGCATCCTCCCCCTTTGCCTCGCCATCGAAGAGGTCGCAAAGTACGAGTGCGGCGCGGGCCTCATGCTCGTCCTCAGCGGCCTCCCCACGCGCCCGATCGTCTTCGGCGGCGCGCCCGGGCAGCAGCAGAAGTACCTCCCAAAGCTTGCCGCCGGTGATGCGAAGGCCGCCTTCTGCCTGACGGAGCCCGATCACGGTTCCGATGCCGCCGCCCTCGAAACGCGCGCCACACGCGACGGCGACGACTACATCCTCAACGGCAACAAGGTCTACATCTCCGGGGGCACCGTCGCCGATTACCTGACGGTCTTCGCCCGCACGGGTGGCCCCGGCGCGAAGGGCATCAGCGCCTTCGTCGTCGATGCCCATGCGCCCGGTATCCGCATCGACCGGACCGACGACAAGATGGGTGTGCGTAGCGTCCCGACGGCGCACTTCAGCTTCCAGGACGTGCGCGTGCCCGCCGAAAACCTCCTCGGCCACGCCGAAGGCAACGGCTTCAACACGGCCATGCTCACCCTCAACAGCATGCGGCCGACCGTTGGCGCGCGCGGCGTAGGCCTCGCTGAAGGGGCTGCCGCCTACGCACTCGAATGGGCCCGCGAGCGCAAGGCCTTTGGCAACGCGGTCATCGACTTCGAGGCCATCCAGTTCATGTTCGCCGACATGGCCATCCAGATCGAAGCCGCGCGCAACCTCGTCTACAAGGCCGCCTGGCTGGTCGACCAGGGCAAGTACACGCGCGAATACGCCCACAACCTCTCCATCGCGAAGGCATACGCGACGGAGGTCGCCAACAAGGTGGCGTTCGACGCCCTCCAGGTCCTCGGCGCCCAGGGCTACATGAAGGACCATCCACTCGAACGCCACTACCGCGACGCCCGCCAGCTCATGATCGTGGAGGGTACGAGCCAGGTGCAGCGTGTCGTCATCAGCCGCGCGATGATCGACCGCGCCCTCGTCTACGGGTAGGCGCCGTGCCCGGCTCCAGGGAGGACCCGATCGTCCGGCCGACGGCGCGCGTGTTGCTGCTGGACGGCGCGGATCGCGCCCTGCTGTTCACCGCCAAAACCCCGGACGTCGATACGGGCCTGCCCTTCTGGTTTCCCCCCGGCGGTGGGCTGGAGGCAGGCGAATCTCACGAACAGGCAGCCGTCCGCGAGCTGCTCGAAGAGACCGGGCTTTCCGTGCCCCTCGGGCCTCGGCTGTGGCGGCGCCGCTGGCAGGGTTCAATCGGCGACACCTGGTACGACGTCGAAGAGGAATTCTTCTTCGCGCGCTGCGAGGGACCAGCCATCACCGTCGACCGCTGGACCGACCTGGAACTCCAGGAGATCGCGGAGTACCGCTGGTGGACGCCGGCCGAAATCTCCGCGGCCGACCACCGCACCGCCGTCTTCGTGCCCCGCGAGTTGCCGCGGCTGCTGCCGGCTATCCTTGCCGGCACTTTGCCAGCCCGGCCCTTCGACGTGGATGTTGGCGGCCGGGGCTAAGTCACCAGATCACGTCCACCGCGTATCTCTGGATGGCGCGGTCGTTCGTGGCAATCGGGACCCCTTCCACCAGCGCCTGCGCTACGAGCAGCCTGTCGAACGGGTCGGCGTGCAGGGCCGGCAGCGAGCTGACGCGAAGTGCATGCTCAGCGGTGATCGCCAGCTCTCTGCCCCGGATTTCGGCCAGGATGGAACGGTAGACGGTTGCCGCCGAGTCCGGGAGCTCTAGCCTGCCCGCCGAAGACTTAATGACAAGCTCCCACGGCACAATGGCGCTGACGATCAACTCATCTTCCTGGGCTTCGATAAGGTTGCGGACGCGTGGAGACAGCCTCCCGGAGCCCACGGCGAACAAGAGAAGAGTATTCGTGTCGAGCAGCACCTTCACGCGGGGCGCCTGCGGTGGCTCTGAGCGCCGGAAGAAATCTCCTCCAACCCCTCAAGAGGTGAGTACCACTCCTCCTGCTCCTCACCGGTGATCGGCTCGTAGAAGGACGGATCGACGTTGATCCTGCCTTTCCAGAGTCCGAATCGCGGCTTGTGCCGTGCCGCGGCGGGGGCATGGACAGCCTGTATCCGCGCCACCGGCTTCCCCCGCCGCGCGATGATGACCTCCTCGCCCCGTTCCACTGCCGCGATGAGTTCGGAGAGGTGCGTTTTGGCCTCGTGGACGTTGACCTGGCGGGCCACGCTTGCAGGGTATCCCGGCAAACGGACTTAGTCCATTGGACTTAGTCCGCAGTGCCCGGAGGCAGCGCAACTGTAGGATTGCAATGTGCCCCAGCCTGCAGCCCCACCCCTCGCCGCCCGCCCCCTCGGCGCGCAGGCCGGCCCGTACCTCCGCATTTCCCTCGCCATCGGCTCAGGCGCCTTCCTCGCTTCCTTCGCCATGAACTTCTGGTGGCCCTTCCTCCCCCTCTACCTGCGCGAGATCGGCGCCGGCAGCGACGCGAACGCGCTCTTCTGGGTGGGTCTCGCCACCGCCGTCCAGGGGGTCGCCCGGCTGTTGACCGGGCCACTCTGGGGAGTCCTTTCCGACCGTTACGGGCGCAAGCTCATGTTCGTGCGCGCCCTCTTCGCTGCGACGGTCACCACCGCGATCGCCGCCGTGGCCCACGCCCCCTGGGTGATCGTCGTCTCGCTCACCATGCAGGGCCTCTTCTCCGGGTTCATCCCCGCTGCGGTCGCCCTTACGAGCGTGTCCGTCCCCGATGAGCGGCTGGACCGGGCCCTCGGCGTTGTGACAGCCGGGCAGTACCTGGGGAGCACCCTCGGGCCCGCCGCGGGCGCCCTCCTCGCGTACGCGTTCGGCTACCGCGGCGCCATCGTGGCGAGCGCCATCCTGCCGTCGCTCGCAGCGGCGTGGATCATCTTCGCCGTTCCCCGAGACCACCTCGAAACGCCAGCGCCCCCCGTTCGAGCCGCACCGCGGCGCCGCGTCCGCCTGTCGCTCGGTTGGGCCCGCGGCTTCAGCCGCACTTTCTGGGTTGCCGTGCTGCTCTACTTCGGCCTCTTCGCTCTGAATCAGCTCATCCGCGTAGCGACACCAATCGCGCTGAAGGACCTCGCGGGCGAAGGACGCGCAGCCGCCGTCGCGGGCGTCGCCTTCACCGCCGCGGGCGCCGGCAGCGTCGCCGGCGTCCTTGTCGTTGCCCGGGCCCTCGGCTGGTGGACCGGCCTTCGGGGCACCGTGATCACGCTCACGCTCGCCTCCGCCGCGATTTCACCGTTGCTGGCGTTCGCCCCGAACGAATGGGTGTTCGCGGCGGGCCTGCTGCTCTTCGCCATCGCGAACGGCGCCTCGATGCCCGCCACCAACGCCCTCATCGCCTCCACGGTCGATCCGTCCCGCCGGGGCACGGCCTTCGGCCTCGCCAGCTCCGCCCAGGCCATCGCCTTCATGATCGGGCCAATGGGCGCCGCCGCTTTCGCCGCGACCTCGCTCCCGGCCGGCTTCCTGGTCTGCGGCGCCCTGTTCGTCGTGCTCGCCGTGACCGTCGCGCTGGCCTCCCGCCCCGTGCGCGCGCCCGCCGCGGGCGTATGATGCGCGGGCTATGCCTGCTGCACCTTCAAACGGGATGACGTTGTTCGACGGCACCCGCAACTCCCCGGCGGATGCCGCTCCCCCGCCCGTCGTGGGCCTCGGCGCCCGCGCCCGGATGACCATGTGGGACGAGAGCTTCTGCCAAGCCCCGGCGGCTGAGAGCTTCCACGTCATCCGCTTCGACAACCGGGACACCGGCCTCTCCACGAAGATCGAAGGTGGCCCCGCCCCCGGCGTCATGAAGACCATGAGCGGAGTCCGCTCGACCGCGTCCTCGGACGGCCGGGCTGCCCGGTCGGCAACGGCCTGACTGCGTGGAGAACCGACCCGTCCCGGTCGGCCGGCGTATCGCCGTCTACGGGCCATCGGGCTCTGGCAAGTCCACCCTCGCGCGCCAGCTCGGCGAGAAGCTGGGCCTCCCCGTCCTCGAACTCGACGCGGTCTTCCACGCCCACCCAAACTGGGTCGACCTCGAACCGGGTGAATTCCGCGCCCGTGTGCGCGACTTCCTTGCCGCCCACGATTCGTGGGTCATCGACGGGAACTACTGGCACGTCCGCGACCTCATCCTGCCGCTCGCCGGGACGGCCATCTGGCTGCAGCTTCCGTTTCGCACGGTCTACCGCCGCCTCGCCTGGCGGACCATCTCTCGTTCGTTCGTCCGGGCGGAACTGTGGAACGGCAACCGGGAGACTCTGCGCGAGACCTTCTTCTCGCGCCATTCCATGCTGGTCTGGGGCATCACTTCCTGGCGCCGGCACCACAGGACCGTCCGCGAAGCGCTCCACGAAGCCCCGGCACACACGCGCGTCTACGTGCTGAAGACTCCCGGCCAGGTTCGCTACCTGCTCGACAACTGCGTGCTGGCGCCCCGGCCTCAGGGGCCACCTCCGGCGCACTTCCCGACTGAACGCGGGCGCCGGCGGCCCGCAGCGTTAGCTACGATGTCTCACACACCCAAACAGGAGGTTCCCATGGAAACCATCCGCGACGGCGACCTCGAAATCGTGATGGCCGGCCCAACCGGCTACGGGAACAACGTCTTCGTCGTTATCGACCGCTCGACCAACGAGGCCGCGTTCATCGATGCGCCAGGCGAACCGGACGTGAATGCTGGGGCCGCCGAAGGAGCGGGCGTGCGCCCGGCGAAGATCCTCCTCACCCACGGCCACTTCGACCACACTCCGGCCATCGATGCCCTCAAACAGCGCTTCGGCGCGAAGCTCTACGCCGACCCCGCCGAACCCGGCCTGAAGGACGGCCAGCTCGACCACCCCGTCCGCCACGGCGACGAGGTCCGCGTGGGCAACCTGGTGTTCAAAGTGCTGAGCGTGCCCGGCCACACTCCCGGGAGCACCGCCTACGTCTGCGGGAAACACGCCTTCGTCGGCGACACGCTCTTTCCCGGCGGCCCGGGACGTTCGAAAGACAACGCCGCCCTCCAGCAAGAGATCGCCTCGATCACGCGCGAGCTCTACGCCCTCCCGGACGACACCACGATCTGGCCCGGCCACGGTCCCATCACCACCATCGGCGCGAGCAAGGCGGAGTACGCCGTCTTCGCCGCGAAAGAACACGCCCCGGACCTGTGCGGCGACGTGACCTGGGCCGGCTCCTGAGCGTAAACGAGCCTTTCCCGCCTTACGAATCGTGCGCCTCCTCCCGTTCGTACAGTGCTCGGAGGAGTCCCGAATGAATCGGTTGCGCGTGATGGGCGCCCCGCTGGCGGCGCTTGCGGTCCTTGGTATGGCTGCCTGCGGCGGAGACGATGACGACGACGATGCCGGCGATGGCAACGGTACCGCCCCTCCCACACAGGTCAGCCCCGAAGCCACAGCCACCGCCACCCCTGCGCCAACCACCGCCCCCACCCCGCCGCCCCCGGCCGCCGCGATCAAGGTGGCCGATGCCGGGCCGCTCGGAGCCATCCTCACCAGCGGGGACGGCCGCACGCTCTACATCTTCACTAACGACACCGCCGGCAAGAGCGTCTGCAACGGCTCCTGCGCGCTCGCGTGGCCACCCGTCCTCTCGGACCAGGTCCCGAAAGTTGAGGGCGCAACCGGCGAGTTCAGCCTGGTCACCCGCGACGACGGCAAGAAGCAGGTCGCCTTCAACGGCAAGCCGCTCTACACCTACTCCGGCGACCAGAAGGCCGGCGACACCACGGGCGAAGGTGTCGGCGGCGTCTGGTTCGTCGCGAAGGCAACCGGCCAACAGGCCGCGGGCTCTGCTTCCGGCGGCTCGGACCCGTACGGATACTAGTCTCCGCCTGTTCCTCGCACGGTTACGATAGCCAGCCCGCTCTAGCATGCGCGGCGCGGTAGCATTCGCGAGCCAGTCCAATCCCCGGAGCTCTCGATGCCCAACCTTCCCACCCGCACCCTCGGCCGCACCGGCCTCGAGGTCACTACCCTCGGCTACGGCGCGATGGAGCTGCGCGGCGAGCCGCGTGGCCCCGCCGTCACCGATAGCGAGGCAGACGCGATCCTCAACGCCGTGCTCGACGCGGGCATCAACTTCATCGACACCTCGCCCGACTACGGCCGCAGCGAAGAGCACATCGGCCGGGCGATCTCGCACCGCCGCGACGAGTACTTCCTGGCCTCCAAATGCGGCTGTCTCGTCGGTGCCGCCCCCGCCCCTGCCGGACAGCGCAACCCGCACGTGTTCACCGCCGCGAACGTCCGCGCTGGCGTCGAACAGAGCCTGCGCAGGATGAAGACGGACTACCTGGACCTGGTCCAGTTCCACATCAGCCCCAGCAGGGCCGAGCTCGAAGCCGAGGGAGCGCTCGACGAACTGCTGAAACTGCGCGAAGAAGGCAAGGTCCGCTTTATCGGCATGTCCGGGACGTTGCCGAACCTCCGCGACCACATCGCCATGGGCGTGTTCGACGAGTTCCAGGTCCCCTACTCAGCACTCGAGCGAGAGCACGAACGGGCCATCGCCGAAGCGTCCGCCGCTGGCGCAGGCATCGTCATCCGCGGTGGCGTCGCCCGCGGCGCGCCGACTGACTGGGCCCGCGCCAGGCCCAACCTGCCCGTCCAGGACCGCTGGCAGGCGGCCAGGCTCGACGACCTCCTCGATGGGATGAGCCGCATGGAGTTCACCCTCCGCTTCACGCTTTCCCACCCGGATCTGGACACGACCATCGTAGGCACGCGCAACCCGGCACACCTGCGCCAGAACCTGGAAGCGGCGGCGAAAGGCCCGTTGCCCGAACCCCTGGTCGCCGAGGCCAGGCGGCGCCTGGAAGCCGCTGGCTCCAAACCGGAGTAGCCGCCGTCAGTCCCAGCCGAACTCCACGTACCGTCTCCCCTGGAGCCAGGCCTCTATGCCCTTGCGCACGTACGGGACCATGTTCTCGGGAAGCGCGTCCAGGCGATGCCATGAGAGTTCGTCGCACTTCCCCGGTTCGCAGTTCTGCGGGTCTTCCGTCCAGGCGGACACGCGGAGGAAGAAGTCGATACGCTCATCGTCCCCGGCTTTGCGGTGCATCACCAGCGCGTGCTCGAGGTTCGCGGGGAGAAGCTCCAGGCCGGTTTCTTCCCGAGCTTCGCGGATGGCCGCCGATGTCACTGTCTCCCCACCGTCGAGGTGGCCGGCGGGCACGCTGTAGTTCCCGTCTTCGTAGCCGGTGTTCGCGCGGCGAAGCAAAAGCACGCGGCCTTCGCTCACGAAGAACAGGTGCGCCGCAACAACGGCGCGGGCGCGCTCGCTCACGGCGACGCCGTCGGCGTTTCGGGCCGCTCATCCAGCGAATCGAGCTCCTCGAACACGTCAATCCCCCGGTCGAAAGCCTCGGGCAGGAACGCGAGCACGCTCGGCGCCGCGTCCAGCAGCCGGGTCGCTACCGGCGATGCGTCGATGTCGTCCCGCAGGTCCGGCTTCGGGAACGTGACCAGCGCGATGAGTACGACCTGCGCGATGAACACCGCCTTCAGGAACCCGAACGCGCCGCCGGCCAACCGATCCAGCACCCCAAGGTTGAGGATCTCCGCCGTCCGCTTCAGAAGGTGCGCCGCTACCTGGCCGCCGATGATCACCCCCAGCAGGATCGCGAGGAACGAGACCAGCGCCGCGAGGTCTTCGTTGTCCACGATCGGTTCGACCTTCGGAAACATGTCGTCGTAAAAGATCCCCGCCACCGGGATGGCCAGGATTACCGAGGCGATGGACACCAGCTCCCGGATGAAGCCGTTGCGGTAGCCGTTGAAGGTCGAAAAGCCGATCGCGGCGAGCAACACGAAGTCGAGCCAGTTCACGCATCAGCCAGTTTGGGGGCGGCCCCGCAAGGCTCAACCGGCCAGGCGAAAGACGGAGCCCTGCCGCCTTCACCGTCTCGCGCTCTCCCTTGCTAGAATCGCCTCCGCACTTTTTCTGCCCCGGAGGCCACCCGTGGAAGTACCCCTGCTCATCAACGACTTCCTGCGCCGCGCCGCGAAGCTCTACCCCAACAAGGAAGCGATCGTCGATGGCCCGAAGCGCTTCACCTACCGCGAATACCAGGAACGCTGCAACCAGCTCGGCCACGCCCTCCTTTCCCTCGGCATCCAGAAGGGCGATCGCGTCTGCATCCTCAGCCCGAACTCGCACTACTTCATGGAGAGTTACTACGGCGTCACCCAGATCGGCGCCATCCTCGTACCCCTCAACTACCGCCTCGTCGCCAGCGACCACGAGTACATCATCAACCACGCCGGCGTGAAGGCCGTCCTCGTCGACTACGAATACACCAGGGTCATCGACGAGATCCGGCCGAATCTCACGACGGTTGAGCACTGGATCTCGGCCGACCCCCGCACGCCGGCGCAGACGCCAGACGGCTGGACCGACTGGGACACGCTCGTCGCCGGTCAGCCGAAGACCATGACCCCCCACGTCGACCAGGACGAAAACGACGTCACCTCGATCAACTACACCTCCGGCACCACCGCCCGCCCGAAGGGCGTGATGCTCACCCACCGCAACGTCTACATCAACTGCTACAACTTCATCGCCCACCTGCGCGTCCATCACGAGGATCGCGAGCTCTGGACGTTGCCGATGTTCCACGCGAACGGCTGGGGCGGGCCCTTCGCTATCACCGCCATGGGCGGCACCCACGTCGTCCTCCGCGCCGTCGTCGGCGACGACATCTATCGCCTCATCCAGGACGAGAAGATCACGTTCGCCTGCATGGCGCCGGCCGTCCTCGCCACCATCCTGAACTTCCCGGACAAAGCGAAGTACACGATCACGACGCGGCCACGGTTCGTCGTCGCCGGCGCGCCGCCCCCGGCAGCCTTCATCGAACGCCTCGAAAAAGAGCTCGGCTGGGAGTTGATCCAGATCTATGGACTGACCGAAACCTCCCCCATCCTCACCGTCTCCGGGCCCGATTACCAGAACCCCGATGGAAGCGACTACCAGCGCCGTTCACGCGCCGGTGTGGAGGCCATCGGCGTCGACATCCAGGTGCTCGACGACAACGGCAACCCCGTCCCGAAAGACAACACCACGATCGGCGAGGTCTGCGCCCGCTCGAACGTCGTCCTCAAGGGCTACTGGCTGCAGCCAGAGGAGACCGACAAGGCCATCTACGACGGCTACTTCCACTCCGGCGACCTCGGCGTCTGGGACGAGTTCGGCAACGTCAACATCGTCGACCGCAAGAAGGACGTCATCATCTCCGGTGGCGAAAACATCTCTTCGCCCGAAGTCGAAGCCGTCCTCTATAAGCACCCCGCAGTGCTCGAATGCGCCGTCATTGGCGTGCCGAGCGAAAAGTGGGGCGAGACGCCAAAGGCGCTCATCGTCCTCCGCGAGGGCATGACCGCCACCGAGGAGGAGATCATCGCCTTCAGCCGCGAACACCTGGCCCACTTCCGCTGCCCCACCTCCGTGGACTTCGTCGAAAGCCTGCCCCGCACCGTCACCGGCAAGCTCCAGAAGTTCCTCATCCGCGAGCAGTACTGGAAGGGCATCGAGCGCCGCGTGAACTGACTCGCTCCGAGATCCGACCGTCAGGGAGGCGGCCCACGCTTCCATCTCCATCAGAGGAACCGCAGTCATGCGGTTCGGTACACTCCGAGATCCGACCGTCAGGGAGGCCGCCAACACACCGGCCACTCGACCCCGGCGCACAGAAAGAGGGAGAGGCACGGGACCGCCTCTCCCTCGTCTCCCGCTACAGGGAAGCGGGTTGAATCGTGTGCGGCCCTATGCCGCCAGCGAAACCTTCACAGGCACGCCCCGCGTGATGCTGTCGAACACCGCCGACCGCGCCCATGCCCGGTCCACCACTTCCTGCACCTTCTCGCGCGGCGCGTTCGCTTCGATGGCGAAGCTGATGCGGATCGCCGAAAAGCCGTTGCGCACCTCGTTGTTCAGGCCCAGCGCGCCCTGGACGTCCATATCACCCTCAATCCGCGACTCGACCGAGATGAGTTCGACCTTGCGCGCGGTGGCCACGTAAACCACCGAAGTCGTGAGGCACGCGGCGAGGGCGTGCAGCAGGAACTCCGCCGGGTTCGGGCCCTCGTCGTGCCCGAGCAGGATGCCGGGCTCGCCGGCATCGACCGTGAACGCAGCCGTGCGCGTCGTATCGTCGCCGCCGGCGCCGTAGAACACCTTGATCGTGCTGCGGTTGTGGCTGCCGCCGAGCCACCGGTTCGAGGCGCGCCACTGGAACGTGGCGAGCGATGGGTTGGCCTTGATGGCGTCCAGTGTTCCGAACATCTGGTCCACGTTGACGCCGTTGCGGATCGTGGGCATTACCTGGGTCATTTTGGCTGGGTCTCCTCGTGGAGCGGATACTCCGATGGCTCGGGCGTGTAGCCCGGCCAACCCAACCTATCGCCCGCCGTAGTCCGCTCCCTGAAGGCGGCCTGAAGCCAGCCTGAAGAACGCCTTCAGGGGTGAACTCCCTCACACAGGGAAGCAAGGCGCCTACCGTCCGCGGTTCAGCCACGCCCGGATGAGGTGCAGGTCCTCGTACGTCACGGCGTCACCCAGCTCTTCCTTCAGGGGCGCCAGCGGCCCGATGCGCTCACTCCCGGTCCGGCGGCGGACCAGCTCCACCTTCTCCGGCGCCACGAACCCATCGACATCCGGGATCGCGCCCTTCACCAGCAGTTGCGCGAGGTGCGTGGCGATCGTCCCCCGCGAGAGCGCCCGCGCCCGTGCCATCGTCCCCAGGTCGCGGATGCCATCCTGGTACATCGCCAGCGTCTCTCTCAGCGACGGCGAGAGCTTCGAGCCGTCGTCCGCGTGCGTCTCTCGCGCGTACAGCCGCGTGCGCTCGGGTTGCGGCGCGGCGGCCGCCCGCAGGACGGAAAGGAACGCCTCGCCATACCGCTCGTACTTCACCGAACCCACCCCGCTGACCATGAGCATCTCGGCCCGGTTGCGCGGGCGCTTGCTCGCCATGTCCCGCAACGTCGCGTCGCTGAACACCACGAATGGCGGCACCCCGTCGCGGTCGGCGAGCGCCTTGCGCGTGCCGCGGAGTTCGCGGAAGAGCCAGTCCTCAGCGGCCGCCGACTCCTCATCGTGCGCGTCCGTTCCGCCCAGGCACGGGCCGCAGTTCCCGCACGCCGGCTCGTGCACTTCGTCCCCGAAGTAATCGAGGATGCGCGCGCGCAGGCACGTCCGCGAGCGCGCGTACGCCTCCATCGCGTCCAGCTTGGCGAACGAATGCTGGCGGTGCGCCTCCAGGCCCGCGGTATCGATGTCCCCTTCGCCGTCCAGGCGCGTCGCCCAGACGGAGTAACCGCGTCGCTCCGCCAGCCCGGAGTCTACGAGCGACTGGATCGCCGCGTTGATCCCTGGCTCGTCGTCGGCGTGCATCACCTCTCGCACGTGCACGCGGTTGCCGCCGAAGGTGACGAGTGTCCGGTAGACATCGACCACCCGGGCGGCTTCAGGATGGGCCATCTCGATGAAGAATTCGCGCAGCTGGCGGTCGCGCCCGGCGTAGTAGAGCGTGCAGCTCGCCGGGTCGCCGTCGCGGCCCGCGCGGCCGGCTTCCTGGTAGTACGACTCGAGCGAGTCCGGCATGTCGTGGTGGATGACAGCCCGGACGTCCGGCTTGTCGATGCCCATACCGAACGCATTCGTCGCCACGATGACCCGCAACGTATCCCGCGCGAACGCGTCCTGGATGCGCTTGCGGTCGTGGTCTTCCATCCCCGCGTGGTAGCGGGCGCAGCGGATACCCGCCCGCTGCAGCGAGTCGGTGATCTCCTCCACGCGCTTGCGCGTCCCGCAGTACACGATTGCTGACTCGTCTTTCAGCTCGCGCAGTTGCCCCGCGATGCCCTCGAACTTCTCCTTCAGCGTGGAAACACGCCGCACTTCGAAGCGCAGGTTCGGCCGGTCGAACCCTGCCACGTGCACCGCCGGCTGCCGGAGCTCCAGCCGCTCGATGATGTCGTCGCGGACGCGAGGGTCGGCTGTCGCCGTCAACGCCACGATCGGCGGCGAACCGATGCGTCCCCGCACCGTCCCCAGGTCCCGGTAGCTGGGCCGGAAGTCGTGCCCCCACTGCGAAATGCAGTGCGCCTCATCGACCGCGAGCAGCGCCACCGGCAGACCACGCAACGCCGCCATGAAGCCCGCCGCGCCAAACCGCTCGGGGGCGACGTACAGCAGCCGCAGTTTTCCCCCGGCAGCTTCCGCCAGCACCCGGCGTTGTTCCTCCACCGCCACGGTCGAGTTGATGGCCGCGGCCGCCACGCCCATCGCCCGCAAGGCATCGACCTGGTCCTTCATCAGCGCCAGCAGCGGCGACACAACGAGCGTCAGACCATCGTTGTTCAGCAGCGCCGGCACCTGGTAGCAGACGCTTTTCCCGCCCCCGGTGGGCATTACCGCAAGCGTGTCCCGCCGTTCGAGGACCGCGGAGATGACCTCCGCCTGGCCCGGACGAAACTCGTTGTAGCCGAACACTTCGTGAAGGACACGGCGGGCGCCGGCCAGGGGCGCGCGCGCGACAGGTGGTGACGTTGTGGGCACCGGCGGAGCTTAGAACATCTGTGCGAACTCTCGCAACCTCCGCCCGTCTGCGCGTGCAGGCGGCGCCGCCCATCGCTACCATGGCGCCATGCCCGTCTACGAGTTCGCCTGCAAGAAGTGCGGCTCCCGCGCCGAAGTCTTCGCCCGCAGCATGACCGCTGCCGTAACGGTGCCGAAGTGCGCGGACGCCGGCCGCGAGCGCGGCCACGAGATGCAGCGCATCATCAGTAAAGTCATCCGCCAGCGGACCCTCTCGGACCAGTTGGCCGAAGCCGAAGCAAAGTACGGCAAGGAAGTCGACGCGGCCCTCGGCCGCTCCCCCGATGTCGGCAAGTTGGCCCGGCGCTACGAGAAGCTCGCGAAAGACCTGCCACCGGAGCCCTGAGCGCCTCCTCCCCGGCCGGCGAAACGTGAAGGCCGCTCTGCCGGGTGGTATCGTCTCGGGACCACCTTCCGGAGCCACATCCGTGTCTGAAACTGTGCTGTTCGAAACCCGCGGCGCCGTCGGCGTCATGACCCTCAACCGTCCCGAGTCGCTGAACGCTATGAACCCGGAAATGCTCGACACGATGTTCCGGGTCGCGCAGCGGGCCGCGGACGACCCGGCCGTGCGCTGCCTCGTCGTTACCGGCGCCGGGCGCGCCTTTTCCGCGGGCGGCGACGTGAAGGCGATGGCCTCCGGCAGCTCCGACGGCGGCTCCGGTGGCGCCCCCGTCCTCTCGGGAGTCGAAGCGCTCCGCCAGCAGGAAGAGGTCTCGCGGCTGCTCCAGGAGATGCCGAAGCCCACGATAGCTGCTGTCAACGGCGTGGCCGCCGGGGCCGGGATGAGTGTCGCACTCTCTACCGATCTGCGCGTCGCGAGCGACCAGGCGCGCTTCACCACGGCATTCGCGAAAGTAGGCTTCAGCGGCGACTTCGGCGGCACCTGGCTCTTGCAGCGGCTGGTTGGCCCGCTCAAGGCAAAGGAGCTCTACTTCCTGTCCGACATCCTGGGTGCGCAGCAGGCCCTCGAGCTCGGCCTTGTGACGAAAGTCGTGCCCCACGACTCGCTCATGGAAGAGACCATGGCCCTCGCCGAACGCCTCGCCGCGGGCCCGACGCTCGCCTACGGCCGCATGAAGGACAACTTCACGTTCGGCGCCACCCACACCTTCGCCGAAACCCTCCAGAAGGAAGCGGAGAACATGATCGCCAGCGGCCGCACGCAGGACCACCTGAATGCCGCCCGCGCGTTCGTGGAGAAACGCGAGCCTGTCTTCGAGGGGCGCTGACGCCTCCTTGCCGCGACTCCGCTCCGCCGGCGCCCCGGCTCGGTCCAAATAAGGTTGCACTTATATAAGGACTGACTTATAGTACCTCCATGGACGTCTTCGAGGCCGTCGCCGAGCCGACCCGCCGCGAGGTGTTGAACCTCCTCGCAGCGAGCGAGCGCTCCGCCGGCGAACTCGTCGCCGCATTCCCGGGGCTGACGCAGCCGGCCGTGTCCCGCCATCTGCGCATCCTCCGCGAGTCGCAGCTCGTCAGCGTGCGCGAAGACGGCACCCGCCGTCTCTACTCGCTCAAGCCCGAGGGGCTCCAGGAACTGGACCGCTGGCTCGAGACATACCGGCGGTTTTGGAGTGACCGCCTCGACGGCCTCGAACGCCACCTGGACGCGAAGACGAACCGCGAGCGCGAAAAGGAGGTGCCATGACTACGGTCGCCGATGGCACGCTCATCGTTGCCGGAGACGTCGCCCTGATTTCGTTCGAACGGAGGCTGCGCCATCCCGTCGAACTTGTCTGGGCGGCGCTGGCCGACCCCGAGGAGCGCGCCGCCTGGCTGGGCCCGGGCACCCTCGAACTCCACGAAGGCGGCGAAGTCGCCATCCGCACGGGTCCGGCCAACCGCCCCGAGCTGCAGCGCGTCATGTCCGGCCGGGTGCTCGTCTGCGACCCTCCCCGTCTCCTCGAGCACGAATGGGTCCAGCCCGGGCTCGACGTCTCGGTCGTCCGCTACGAGCTTCAGCCCGACGGCGGCGGCACCATCCTCCGGCTGACGCACCGGCGCAGCGTCAGCCCCACCTCTTTTGGCGGCCGCGCCGGTTGGCACGCCTACCTCGACCGCCTGGCCGCCCACCTGGATGGACTGCCAGTCCCCGCCTGGGCCGAACGCCGCGCCGAAGTCCAGGACGCCTACGGGGAGCCTCCCCTCCCGCCACTCTGAAAGGATGACCAGCATGGGTCCCGATACTGTCTCTGTCCGCTACATGGTGAGCGATGTCGCGAAAGCCGTGGAGTTCTACACCGGCCACCTGGGCTTCACCGTCGAGACGAACTATCCCCCGGCGTTCGCCTCCGTCGAGCGCGGAAACCTGCGCCTGCTCCTGGCCGGGCCGCAAAGCTCCGCCGGCCGGCCCATGCCCGATGGCGCCGTCCCCGGCCCGGGCGGTTGGAACCGCATCCACTTCATCGTCGATGACCTGGCCGCCGAGGTCGCCCGCCTCAAGGCCGAAGGCTGCCAGTTCCGCAACGAGATCCTCAGCGGGCCGGGCGGCTCGCAAATCCTCCTCCTCGACCCTTCGGGCAACGTCATCGAACTGTTCCAGCCCGCCGGCCAGGCGTAGAGCCTCACGCCGCCCCGCCCGGGGATCGCACCCTGCTCTCCGTTACGGGCCGGGTTCGCCGCGGCGTGCCCCGCTCGGGTACGCCCCCGCTTCCTCGTGGAGAGGAGGTAACGAGCATGCTCGAAGAAATTGTGAAGGCCCGCGCCGTCGAACTCCGGCTCCAGGCCCGCGCTATCCGCCACCGCCGGGAACACGAAGCCTTCGCCCGCATCGACCGGCTCGAGCGTGCCCTCGCAGTCGCTCGCGGGCGGCTCTCCACCCTCCGCACCCTCTCGTCCCGGCCAAACTGATCCTCCCGAACGAACGAGGTTCCCCATGACCCCACCGATCGCTGAGCGTGCTGAAGCTCGGCCCGAAAGGCAGGTTGCGAGCTACTGCAACGGCGGCGCCCGCGGCGCGCTCGCCGCATTCGTGCTGCAGGTCCTCGGCTTCGAACGGGGCCAGGCGTACGCCGGCTCGTTCCAGCAGTGGTCCAACCATCCCGACGCGCCGGTCGAGCGCTGACGCCGCCCCGGCCTTGGTTCAGAGGAACCGCAGTAATGCGGTTCGGTACCGTCCCCCTTCCCCGGTTCAGAGGAACCGCAGTAATGCGGTTCGGTACCTGGCCCCGGACGCGCCCCGTTCGCCGGGCATGGCGCGCGGCTATCGCCGGTACCGCCGTCCCCGGTCCCTGCCTCCTGCCTGGCTGCGCCCATAACGCAGCGACCCGCGCCGCCCGGCCACCTCGGCGAATGCCGCCAGCTCCTCCGCATCGGTCCCCACGAGCTCCCGCCGCAACTCCACCACCTTGTCGCGCAGCGCGGCCGCCTTCTCGAACTCGAGCGCTTTCGCCGCCGCTTTCATCTGGCTCTCGAGCTCCTTCACCATCCGGAGGAGCTCGTCCTTCGGCAGTGAGGCAGGGACCCCGGCGTCGTACTCAGCCTTCTCCTCGGCGACCATCCGCACGTGGTCCGTGATGTCGCGGATCGACTTCACGATGCTCGCCGCCTCGATGCCGTGCTCCCGGTTGTACTCCTCCTGGATCTTCCGCCGCCGGTACGTCTCGTCGATCGCGTGCTGCATGCTCAGCGTGACCTTGTCCGCGTACATGATCACGCGCCCCTCCAGGTGACGGGCGGCCCGGCCGATCGTCTGGATGAGCGAACGGTTCGAGCGCAGGTAGCCTTCCTTGTCGGCATCGAGGATGCAGACGAGCGAGACCTCCGGCAGGTCCAACCCTTCCCGCAACAGGTTGATCCCCACCACCACGTCGTACACGCCCAGCCGCAGGTCCCGCAGGATCTCCACCCGGTCCAGGGTCTCGACCTCGGCGTGGATGTAGTGGGTCTTGATACCCATTTCCTTGAGGTAGTCGGCCAGGTCCTCCGCCATCTTCTTCGTCAGCGTGGTCACCAGCACGCGCTGCCCCTTGTCGACTGTCTTCCGGATCTCGTCCATCAGGTCGTCGACCTGGTTCTTCGTCGGCTTCACGACGATCTCCGGGTCGAGCAGGCCCGTCGGCCGGATCACCTGCTCCACCACCTGGCTCGAGACCTTCAGCTCGTAGTCGCCGGGCGTCGCCGAAACGAAGATCGCCTGGTTGATGTGGCGGTCGAACTCCTCGAACGTCTGCGGCCGGTTGTCCATCGCGCTCGGCAGCCGGAAGCCGAACTCGACCAGCGTCTCCTTGCGCGCCCGGTCGCCAAAGAACTGCCCCTGGACCTGGGGAAGCGTGTTGTGCGATTCATCGACGAACAGCAGCCAGTCGTCCGGGAAGTAGTCCAGCAGGCACCACGGCGTGGAACCCGGTTCCCGGTTCTGCAGGTGCCGCGAATAGTTCTCCACCCCCGGGCAGTAACCGGTCTCCCGCAGCGACTCGATGTCGTAGTGCGTGCGCTCCTCGAGCCGCGCTGCCTCCAGGATCTTCCCCTGCTTCTGGAAGATCTCCAGCTGCTCTTTGAGTTCCTGCTCGATGCTCTCGATCGCGCGGTCCAGCCGGTCGCGCCCGGTCACGAAGTGCTTCGCCGGGAAGATATCGACCTCGTCCCGCTCGGCCACGATTTCGCCCGTTAGCGGGTCCATCTCAACGATGCGCTCGACTTCGTCGCCGAAGAAGTCGATGCGGACCGCCAGCTCCTCGTAACTGGGGATGATGGTCAGGGAGTCGCCCCGCAGCCGGAACTTCCCGCGCACCATGTTCATGTCGTTCCGCTCGTACTGCATCGCCACCATCTTGCGGATGGCCTCGCTGCGGTCGAAGCGCTGCCCCTTGCGGAAACTGAGCACGAAGCCCTCGTACTCCGTAGGGTCGCCCAGGCCGTAGATGCAACTGACCGAGGCGACGATGATCACGTCCCGCCGCGTGAGCAGCGCGCGTGAGGCTGCATGTCGCAGCTTGTCGATCTCATCGTTGATGTCCGCATCCTTCGCGATGTAGGTGTCGGTTCGCGGGATGTACGCCTCGGGCTGGTAGTAGTCGTAGTAGCTGACGAAGTACTCGACCGCGTTCTCCGGGAAGAACTCCTTGAGCTCGGAGCAGAGCTGTGCTGCCAGCGTTTTGTTGTGCGCCAGCACGAGCGTCGGCCGCCCGGTCCTGGCGATCACGTTCGCCATCGTGAACGTCTTCCCCGAGCCGGTGACGCCCATCAGCGTCTGGTAGCGGTCGCCCCGCGTGACACCTTCAACGAGCTTCTCGATAGCCTCCGGCTGGTCTCCGGTGGGCACGAAGTCGGCTACGAGCTTGAAGTTGGCGGGCGCAGGGCGAGGTGGTGCGGTCACCATAGATCCTGAGTGTAGCGGATGCCCGGGCGGGGTTGAGAGAAGCTTCCTGACAGGGGTATGTCAGGAAGGTCGGGCGGCTGGCGTCCGTCCTTCGCGCAGCACCCGGATGCACCGCAGCAGGCAGTCCACGTCGTGCGAGGCGTCTTTCCAGGAGTGCCCCTTGCGCGACGCCCAGCCGTTCCGCGGGCCGATCGGCCGCCCGAGCAACGGCATGTCGCGCGTGGGCCATTCGTAGATGCCTCCGTACTGGTCGTCCACAAGGTCACGCTTGAAGAAGTCCCAGAGCCGCACCATGCGCCTCCAGTATCTGTCGGCCTCGCCCGGGAACTCCGCCCACGCCATCGCCAGGGCTCGGATCGCCTCCAGCTGGACCCACCATGCCCGCCGCGGCACGCGCAGGTCGGTGCCCTGGAGTTCCACGGGAACCCCCGGCGGGCCCGCGTAAAGCAGGCCGCCGTCCTTTCGCCAGCCCTGACGAATGGTGTGATCGAGTACGAGCTTGGCGCGCTCATTCAACAGCTCGTAGCCCGGGAGCCCGCCAACATCCAGCAGCCGGTGCGCCGACAGCGCCCCGTAGCCAAACCGCTCGATGCACGGCTGCGGCGTCCAGTCGTCGTGGAACGTGTGGTGCACTTCTCCGCCGATCGTCGTGATGTGCCGGAGATGGATGTCCGCGATCTCCCTCAAGCGGGCCTCTACCAGTGGCAGGCTGCTCACACTGCGCACCTCGAACAGCGCCTCCAGCCAATCGCCATGCACGTTCTCGTTCTTCAGGCCCACGTCATGGTTCAGCGGGTCCACCCCTTGAGTGCCCGGCGGCAGCTCGTCCGCCCGCCGCACCACCGCCCCGTCTCGCAGCAGCCAGCTGTGATATCCCCCGTGTTCATCGTCGTGCGCGTGCTGGTCGAACCACCGGAGTCCTTCTTCGGCCATCTCGAGCGCGCCCGCGTCACCCGTAACCACGTACACGAGCGCGCAACTCTGCACCGCGTACGAGGTGGAGTGGGCGTGCTTGGTGTGGCCCGCCGAAGGCCGCCCGTCGCGCTCGACCATCCAGTACCAGCCGCCCGTCGTGGCGTCCCACATCGTGGTCCGCAGGTTCTCATAGCCGTGGACCGCATACTCGGCCCAATCGCCCTCACCTGGATAAGCCAGTGCCAGTCGAGCCGCCGCCCGCACCTGCCGCGCCTGGAACTCGAGCATCTTCGGCTGGCTCCCGTGGAGCCGCCAGCGCCGGTCGAAATCGGGGAAGTACCCGCCCTGCTTCCGGTCGATGCAGCGCGGGAACCACGCCTGCATGACGTGCCGTCGCAGCACGTCTTCCATCTCGGCGGCCAGTTGCTCGCGCGCCTCGGCAGTCGCGCTTTCGAAGCGTCGCCTCTCCCGTCGTCGCGCGAACCGTCCGGCCATGCCTATGTCCTCTCCATCGTCTGGCCGGCCCTCAGCAGGCCGATGCACGCCACGAGGCTGTCCGTTTCGTGCGAAGCGTCCTTCCATTGGTCGCCCTTGCGCAATGACCAGCGGTAGCGGCGCAGCGGCAGCCACCGGCGCCGGCCGATGTCGCTTCCATCTCGCCCGCGAGTGCCCGGGGATTCACGCGCGGAGTATAGGCCCGCTCGCGCACCTCCGCGTCGGCGACGTCACTCCACCTTCAGCCCCACCACTCCTTCCTCCGCCGGCGGATACCGCAGCCCGAGCGACTCCAGCTTCTCGACCACCGCCGTCGCTACCACGATGTCGCGGTACCACTTCTTGTTCGAGGGGACCACGTGCCATGGCGCCTGTTTGGTGTTGGTGTGCGTGATGGCGTCGCTGTAGGCCTCGACGTACTCGTCCCAGAGTTTCCGGTCCTCCAGGTCGCCAAGGCGGAACTTCCATTGCTTCTTTGGGTCGTCGACCCGCTCCTGGAGCCGCTCCCGCTGCTCGTCTTTGGAGATCACGAGGAAGAACTTCATCACCACAGTGCCGTTCCGCACCAGGTACTTCTCCCACTCGTTGATGTCGTCGTAGCGCTTCTCCCACACCTCACGCGGCACGATGTTCTTCACCCGCTCGACCAGCACCGACTCATAGTGCGAACGGTTGAAGATCGTGATGTGCCCCTTCATCGGGGTCACCTTGCGGTAGCGCCACAGGTAGTCGTGCGAGAGCTCTTCCGGGGTAGGCACTTTGAAGCTCTCTACCCGGCAGCCGATCGGCCCCACCTCCTGGAAGACGCTGTTGATCGTGCTGTCCTTGCCCGCGGTATCGATCCCCTGCAACACGATGAGCATGGCGAAACGCTCGTCGGCGTACAGCAGGTTCTGGAGTTCGTTCAGGCGCAGGCGCAGCGGGCCGATGTCGGCAAGCGCCTGTTCCTTCTCGACGCCGCGGGTATTGCCCGGGTCGTACTGGCGGATGTCGACCTTCGCGCCCGGCTCCGGGACGATCGGGTGGCCGTCTTTCCCGTTGCTCATGGCGCCGCGGTCTCGTCCCGCCGCGCGGCGCGGCGGCGCTGCTGTTCCGCCGGCAGCACATCCTCGAAGGCTGCCTTCCAGTCCGGGTCGGGCGTCTCGCAATCCGACCGCGGCACGAACACCGACCGTTCCACCAGCTCCATCCGGTGGATGTAGCGCGGGCAGTTCGGGAACACCTCCTCCACGTGCACGCGGACGACGAATTGCGCTTCCGGCCACTCGGTGACGAGCGGGTCTTCGAAGTCGATCGTTGCCGTCCCGTTCAGCCGCATCCGCCACTGGTTCTGAAAGTCGATGAAGAGAATACCGACCTTCCCCGTCTCCAGGATGTTGCCGGTAGACAGGTACTGGCCGTTGCCGTCGTAGTTCGGGAAGGCGATGGTGCGCTCGTCGAGCACTTTCACAAACCCGGGGTCGCCTCCCTTGTAGCTGCAATCCAGGCGCCCGTCCGCCCCCTCCGTCGCCAGGAAGAACATGTCCATGCGCGCGATGAATTCCGCCTCTCGCTCAGAGATCGCGTCGTGGACGGTCCTTGCCGTGATCGTGTCGGCCAGGCGGCGGGTGTCAAAGCGCTCCTGGATCTCGCGGGCCCCCTTGCCGTGCTGGAAGGTCATCGGTCTCCTCCTTGCGCCGGCCGCGTGGAGCGGCTGTACTGCGCGCACGATTCTATCCCAGCCGGAGAAGCCCCATGCCGAGCCGCCGCAGCGCCATCGCCCTGACCGAAGAAGAGCAGAAGCAGTTCCTGGAGAATTCGTGGACCCTCCAGGTCGCCTCGAACGGGCCGAAAGGCTACCCCCACCTCGTCGCCATGTGGTACGTGATGATCGACGGCAAGATTCACTTCACCACCTTCGGCAAGAGCCAGAAAATCATGAACCTCCGGCGCGACCCGAAGATCTCCTGCATGCTCGAGTCCGGGAAGGGGTATGCCGAGCTCAAGGGCCTCGTCATCGAAGGCCAGGCCGAGATCATCGAGGACACACCCTTCACTGCGAAGGTCATGGGCCTCGTCGGCTCGAAGTACAACGGCATCCCTGTGCCCACCGAAACCCCCGAAGCCGCCCTCAAGGCGGCCTCCAAGCGCGTCGCCGTCCGCGTGGAACCGGTCGACGTGTACAGCTGGGACCACACCAAGCTCGGCGGGCGGTACTGAGGCCTGCCGTGGAGACCCCTGCCGGGCGCACAGTTGCCGAGGTCTACAACGAGCCGGGCATGCAGTGGGCGGTCCGCGGCTCCGGCCCGCATCTGCACCCCGGCGGCGAATGGGCGACGGCCGAGCTCGCCGCAAAGGCCGCGGCCGCGGGCTTCGGGTTCGGCGGCGCCGTTGTCGACCTCGCCTCGGCGCTTGGCGCGCCCGCCCGCTTCATCGCGAGGCGCTTCACCTGCAGGGTGATCTGCATCGACATGGACCCGCGGATGCACGCCGCCGCCGTCGAACGCCACCGCGCCGAAGAGCTCGCCCGGGTAATCCAGCCCGTCCTCGCGCGGACGGAGCATCTTCCCCTGGCCGGCGCCTCCGTCGACGGTGCCTGGAGCCAGGATGCCCTCTGCCACATGGAAAAGGAGCCCGTTCTGGCCGAAGTCGCGCGCGTGCTGAAACCGGGCGCCATGTTCGCCTTCACCGACTTCATCGCCCGGCGCGGAATGACCCGGCGGGACGAACTGAATCTGCTCCGCAACTGGGCGTTCCCGTCCCTCTTCAGCATCCCGCGCTATGTGGCCGAGCTGGACGCGCTCGGTTTCGAGATCCTGTTGGCCGAAGACCGCACCGACGCAGTCCGCCAGGCGCGGCGCGGCATCCTGCCGGACGAGTGGCAGTGGTGGGCCGATTTCGAACGGCGCTGGGGCAAGGCGGAAGCCGAGGCGCGCGGAGAGATCGGGCGAACCTGGCAGCGCCTCGTGCGCCAGGGCCGGGGCGGCTATGGGATGTTCCTCGCCCGGAAACCCTCCAGCCGCCGCCGCCGGTAGCGCCGCCGACCCCGCCCCGTCCCGGTTGGGCATGCCGGCGCAAAGCGTCCGCCCTACACCCTGCCTGCCGCCTGGTACGTCAGCCCCAGGCCAACCACCGTCACCACCACCGCGCTCAGGACCGGCATGACGGCGACCGCGCGTGCCGCCAGCGGCCGTTCGAAGAGCCTTCGCGCCCGTCCCGGCGTGCGTCGTCCGAGGACCAGCCCGACGCCGATCGCCATGAGTACACCGGCCAGCCCCAGGCTGAACGCCACGATCAGCAGCATCCCCAGGAGCACCTGCCCCTGCGAGATCGCCGCCACCATAACCACCACCGCCGACGGGCACGGCAGCAGTCCCCCGAGCACCCCGAGGCTCAAGAGCGACCGCCAGGTGACGCGGGAATCGTGGTCGTGAGCGTGCCCGGACGAATGGGCATGGTCATGGCCGTCAGGATGGTGAGTCGCGGGGTGCGAATGCGCCTTGCCCAACAGTCCGTGCCGATGCATGCCCTGCGTACGCCCCTCGCGGCGGTACTGGAGCAAGCGCTGGACGAACAGCCCGAGCCCGAAAGCAACGACCATGAGCCCGGCAGCCACGCCCATCCAGAGGTAGACCTTCTCCGGCGTCAGCCACGCCGAAGCGAGCAACGTAACCACACCGAGCAGGTACACCGTCGATGTGTGCGTGGCCGTAACCGTCAGGCCGAGGGCGACCGCGTGCTTTGGCGTGCCGCGGCTGCCAACGAGATACGCCGCAACCATCGACTTGCCGTGGCCGGGCCCGAGGGCGTGCTGGGCGCCGAACGCGAATGCGATCAGCAGCGACAGGAGCAGGAAGCCGAAGCTCACGTTCCCGTCCGACAGGTCCTCGAAGACAGCGGCGAACCCGCCGGATACACGGCCGGCTTCGGCAAGCTGGACGTTTGCGGCGAGTGGCGCGGGCGAACCCGTGCCTGCGACCCACGAGAACGAGGCCTCGCTCACGTTCGGCGCCGAACGCAAGGACTCGGCCGGGTAGTCGAGCAGGGCGTTCGACTGGTCCGCGGCGAACGCTTCGGCGCCGGAGAGCGTGGCGCCGGCCGAGCCGCGGACGACGACCTCCTTCCAGCCCTGCGTCTCGCCGAAGTTCGTATCCGTGAAGGCGATGGGGACGTTGCTCCCGCTCTCCACGCCGGTGATCGGGACGTCATAGACGGCCACGAGGCGGAGGACCTGGAGGCCGCCCTGGCCCGGGAGCAGCTGGGCCGTGGACTGGAGGAGGGCGTGACTGAGGCGCTTCCCTGCGGCGGTCAGTTCGAAGTTCCGCGGGAGCTCGCCCGCGCGGCGTCTTGCGTAGGCAGCGAGCTCGGGCTCGGATGCCGCGCCGTCGCCGTCGCTGTCGATCTCCGGCATCGCCTGGAAGGCCGGGATCTCGGCCATGTCTACGACGTAGTGGAGTTGCAGGCGGTCCTGGTAGACCTCGATGCGGGCGTAGCGGTTCGTGGTGAAGTTGCCGAGCGGGTGGGCGAGGGCATGTTGCGCGAGGGTCGGCGCGAACGCGAGGGACACGACGGCCAGCGCTGCGAAGAGACGGATCTGCCAACGGCGTGAAAGGACTGCGCGCATCGGGCTCCCTCCGAGGACCGCTATCCGGGCCTCACCCTGACTACGACCGGCGCCCGCCGGGTGATCAGAGGACCCAGGCTCCCCTCAAGAGTTCCAGTTCAACTCGAGCACGGCGGAACCGATCAGAGGAACCGCAGTAATGCGGTTCGGTACGGAGCATGGCGCTGGCGGGCCCGATCAGAGGAACCGCAGTAATGCGGTTCGGTACGGAGCATGGCGCCGGCGGGCCCGATCAGAGGAACCGCAGTAATGCGGTTCGGTACGGAGCATGGCGCCGGCGGGCCCGATCAGAGGAACCGCAGTAATGCGGTTCGGTTCGGAGGTACATAAGTCGGATAGCCCCAACAGGGTCCAGCGTGCCACCCGCAGGTCAAGGTGTCAGCCGTTGGGTGCACGTAAACGTTGTGGAGGGCGAGCGCGGAAGTCTGCTTCGGGATGAAGGCGCCAGCGAGCCCACCGAGAACTGCGGCTAATACACACAGTTGCGCAACTAACCGATGTTGGCGTTTCACGAAAGCACCTCCGCAACTGACAGGCAAAATTCCGAGTATCCCGCCGAGGCCTGGACTACCGTCAGCAGATCTTGTTCTTCGTCTCGCACCACGACTGCGCATCCGCCGATGGATACATCGTCCGTCACTACGATCGGCGCCATGAGCACTCCCCGAGAGCTACCCGCAGTTACGTCGCTCCACCGGCCGTTGGAGGCCGGAAGGAAGTACTCACGAGCCCCTTTCAGGCGGTACACATCCAACCCGCTTCCGCTTGACCCGACCCCTTCGGTTCCCTCGCTGACGTTGAACGCCCAGATGATGTGGAAGGGCGACCCATCGCAGAGGTAAACGTACGGTTCCCCAACGGGAACGACCCCCGAGGGGAGTTGTCGGATAGGGATGCCAATCTCGCTCTCCACCGCCAGGTCTAAAGTCTTTTCGGCGGCGCGATTCGGAACTCTCCTGGGCATGCTCGGTCGAGCCGGAGTTCAGGATTGAGGGTGATGCGTACGCCGTTGCGCTCGCCCTCGAATTTCTTGGCCAGATTCCCGGCATTCTGGTAGGGCACCCACCAAAACGGCTGCGAGGTGTCCGGTGTCGTCCCGGGAACGGGAGTCCCGTCCGGCAGCGTCGCAGGATCGCCGTCAGCCGCCCGGCTCGGACGATCCGGCCCCCGCAGGCTGTACGTCGAACCGAAGGCCACCAGACCACAGAGGGCAGCGGCTCCGATGGCGGCCACCACCCTGGAGCGTGCTATGCCCTGAGCGCTTCCGTATAAACCTCATCCTCGGCCTCCACCACGGGACTCTCGATCCCGCAAAGCGATAAGACGCTACCCCCCTCTTTGTTCCGTCAGCGGTAAACGCGTAGGTCGATACGTATCTGCAAGCTTAGTTCGGGTAAAGTCGCGTGCGAGCTTCCTTCGCAAACAGCGGATGGAACTCCCGGTCGATTTCGAGAGCAGCTTCGAGGTGCAGGCGCGCTGTGTCGTTGTCGCCGTTCGCAGCCGCAACCATCCCGGCATGGAACAGGTAGAGCGGCTCTTTTGTGCCCAATCGCAAGGCTTCGTCCGCGTATCTCCCGGCGTCGTCGAAACCGCCGTTACGGTAGAGCGCCCAGGCGTAGGTGTCGGCGGCAGCGAGGGACGGGCGCTCGCGGTATGCAGCTTCGGCCGCTGGAAGTCCTGCCGCGGCGTCGCCGTGGTCCAGCTCGAAGAGGATGAGCGTGAGGTCGTTGCGGATGCCGTTCGCCTCGTAGAGCTGGCCGATGGCGCGGAGCAGCGCGGACTGGCGCTCGTACGTCGCCATGTCGCCGGCGGCGAGGGCCGTCTCCGCGTACGGCGCGATGAACTCGGGCGACGGTAGCTTAGCGGTGGCCATCGCGTACAGAGCCAGCGACGTATCGTAGTCGCCGCGCATAGCTGCGACCCGGGCAAGGCCGGCCTCTGCGAGCGAGTAGCCGGGGAACACCTGGAGGGCGGTTTCGAACTCGCGTTCCGCCCGGTCGAGGTCGCCATTCGTCGCCAACAGGTTGGCGAGCTGGGCCCGCGCCCACGCCGAGTCCAGCGGCAACTCCTCGCGCGTGGCACCGATCGCCGCGTCCCAGAACTGTGCGGCCACGGCGATGTTCCCGTACGTCTCTTCGAAGATGGCCATCCGTGTGAACGCGCTAAAGCCGGGGGAGAGTTCGAGGTACCTGCGGTAGTCGGCACCGGCCTCGTCGTAGCGGCCCAGCGCCATCTTCGCATCGCCCGCCAGCGCCAGCGTGTCCGGTTCGCCCGGGCGGAGCGCTTCGGCACGGGTGGTGAGTTCGAGCACGCCGGCGAAGTCGTGTTGCGCCAGTCGCACGCGGGCCATGCTCAGAACGCTGGCGTAGGCGTTGGGGGCGACTTCGATGGCGCGTTCGGCGGCGAGTTCCGCGCGGCGCACATCGCCCGCACCGCCGGTGAGCCGGAGCCGTTCGAGGTAGAGGCTGACGAGGCGGTTGTAGCTGAGAGAGTCGTTGGTTTCCTGCACGCGGCCCTCGAAGAACTCGATGTTCGCCGCGAGCCGCTCTTCGTACTGGCTATCGACCATGGCCAGCGGCGGGGTGTTGGCCCCGTCGCCGGCCAGGTCACGCGCCAGGAGGAACGCGCCCAGGACGATGGCGGCGGCTGGCAGCAGGTGCCAGGCGTTCCGCCACTTCCAGTCGTAGAAAAGCCGGGAGGGAGCTGGCCGTCCTGGTGCGCGTTCCATCGCTGGCTCCTTAGCCCTGCGCCTTCCGGCGCTGGACGATGACCGCTGCCCCGCCGAGCAGCCCGGCGGCCATCAGGGCCACAGGCAACGTCCACGAGACACCGTTGCTGCCCGCAGAGACGAGGCTGTCACCGGTGTTCGGCGCCGCTGGAGCCCCGCCCATCGTCGGCGCCGCCAGGTACGGGAACGAAGCGCTGAACGCCTTGTCGTTCGCGTTCACGCCGTCGCCTGCCGCCATGTTCCCCGTGATCGCCTGCAGCTCGATGTCGATTACGTCATCGGCTGGCGCCCGCCCGTTGAGGAAGTTGGTGGGCTTGCTCAGGTCCACGGTCAGGATGTCGGGCAGCAACAGGCCGCTCAGCGCATCCGTCGCCGGGCTGTTCAGCGATGTCAGCACCGCTCGCAGCTCATCGGTGTAGATGCCCTTGTCGCGGTCCGGACTGTTGTTGTTGTAGGCGTCCTTCTGGTCTGCCGGGATGAACACCGTGTTGATGGCCGGCCGGCCCATGCGGTCGAGTTGCACCCACTTACCCAGGTTGTCCATCTTCGAAGTCGTCGCCCAGAAGCCCAGCTGCTGAGTCGGCACCGAAGGCACTTCGAACACGATCGCCGTGACGTTCGTCCCCTTGAAGGTGTCCGTCCCCGTGAACTTCAGGCCGTTCTGGAACCCCGCAAGGTCGAAGAAGAACGGGTCGTCCCGCGGGCCGACGTAGAGCTTCCGGCCGCTGGCGTCGCTGATCACGTTGACGCTGCTGGCCGAGCTCGTCTTGCCCTGCAGGATGACCTCGCCCGCTGGCTCGTTCGTGACGGCGTCGACGCCCGTCGCCCGCCGGAGCGTGATGTCCTGGATCGCGCCCGTACCGCTTGCCGTCAGCTTGTAGCTGACGTCCGCGGTGGCGTCGCCGTTCGTGTCGACCTTCAGTTCGTAGACCGTGTCCGGGTCGAGGCGAAGGTTTGCCGTGTCCGCCGGGCTCGTCAGGGGGTTGACCGTGATGACGGCCGTATAGCCGCCCGCCGACTGGCCCTTGAACACGTACAGGTCGTTGATGTCGCTGCGAGGAGCAGCCTTGGTGAGGTCGGCGTCGCGATGGTCCGCGCCCATGGCCGGGATCGCCCCGAGCACGCCCACGGAAACCGCCGCCGCGCCGAGCAGGATGGAAAGCTTGCGCAATCGCATGGCTGAGGAAAGTCCTCCTGGAGATCGGCGGGCCCGGTGCACCAAAAACCCGCTGTCGGAGGTTCCTTACGAAGGGCGGAGCCAGGGTGATCACGCGGCGGCTGCCGGAGAGAGGCAGCGCGTTGCGGCGCGAACGAGCCGCGCGCGGGCTACCGGAGCCCGGGGCTGCCTACGCCAGGCAGCGCAGCGGCTTGTTGCCGTTGTAGGTCAGCATCTCCGCGAACAGCTGCCGGTAGTCGAGCGCGATGCCCCACTTCTCGCCGCGCAGCTCCGAATACGCGCGGTGGAGGTTCGGCACCAGGCGCTCCTTGTCGTGCAAGGCCTCGAAGCGCCCAAGGTCCAGCGATTGCGCCAGCTCCAGCGGCGGAATGCCCGCCTCCAGTCCCCGCTTCGCCGCTTCCCGCACGAACAGGAGATAGTCGCGCACTTCCCCGATGACCCCCGGCCCCGAGACTGGCCCATGCCCGGGCACGATCGTCTCCGGCCCGAGCGCCTCGACCCGGTCGAGCGCCTCCAGCCATCCCCCGGTCGACCCTGCCAGCGCAAACGGCGTCCCGCCGTTGAAGATGATGTCCCCCGCGAACAGCAGCTTGCGCTCGGGGATCCACGCCACAATGTCCGTCCCCGTGTGCGCCGGCGCGACGAACTGCAGTTGCACCTCCAGGTCGTCCACGAACACCGAGAGCGAGTCCTTGAAGGTGACCGTCGGCGGCGTCACCGGCGTTTCGCCAAAGTCCACACCGACGAAAAGGGGCTGGGCGCTCGTCCCGCCCGCGATGATCTCGTGCCGGCAGGGTTCGCTGGCGATGATCGCGCTCTCCGCGAACATGAAGTTCCCATACGTGTGGTCCCCATGTGCGTGAGTGTTCACCAGTGCCGATACCGGCTTCGCCGTCACCTGGCGGAGCGCCGCGTGCCACGCCCGCGCCCGCGCCTCGGTGCCCGTGGAGTCGATCACCGTGACTGTCTTCTCGCCGACCAGCGCGCCAGCGTTGTTCAGAAACCACGAGCCGTCGAGTTGGATGTAGGCGTAGATGCCCTTGCTGACCTCCTCAATCGCTGGCGGCGGGATCTCGGCGTGGGCCGGGACAACGGCGGACGACATGGCGACACCTCCAGTTGGGCGCGCATTCAACCACACGCCCGCGCGCTGCCGCAAAGGGCGACCGGCGGCTGCCGCGCGCTGCTCTTCATCGAACCTTTTCGCCTCAGTGCGATCGGTTCTCCTGGTACCACTGCGCGGCGCCGCGCTTCGCGGTAGCATTGTGACGCCCGGAACAAGCGCGATGGCCGAACTCAGCATCTATCTCTTCTGGACCGGACTGGTTACCTCGCTGCTCGCGGCGGCCCTCTACGTGGCCTACGTTGCCAGCGCCTCCGGCTCCCTGCGCCGGATGACTGCCCAGACGAGCGCTGGCACCGTCACCATCGCCGAAAGCCCCGGGGTGCCGAACGCCGGGCTGGGGCGCCTGGCCACTGTGTTCACGGCGTTCACCGTGCTCTTCCTGGGGGGCCAGGTCGCCGCACGCTGGTCCGCCACCGGCCACGCCCCGCTCTCGAACCTGTACGAATTCACCGCCGCCTTCGCGTTCGGCATCGCCGCCGCTTACCTCGCCTTCGAAACTGCCATCGGGAACCGCCGCTTCGGGCTGCTCGCCCTCCCCATCGTCGCCGCCATGCTCGGCATCGCCTCCACCTTCCCGGACGAGATCACCCCCCTTATCCCCGCGCTCCAGAACGGGCCGCTCCTCACCATCCACGTCAGCATGATGATGCTCTCCTATGCGGTGCTCACCGTCTCTTTCTGCGGCGCCGCCGTGTACCTCCTCCAGGGGGGCGAAGGCCGCCGCCGGTTCGCCGCCCTCCCCAGCGCCGAAGCCGCCGGCGACCTCGCCCACAAGGCAGTCATGGTTGGCTTCCCGATGCTGGGCCTCGGCATCGCCCTCGGCGCCTGGTGGGCGAACAGCGCCTGGGGGCGGTACTGGGGCTGGGACCCCAAGGAGACGAGCGCCCTCGTCACCTGGCTGAGCATCGCCGCCTACTTCCACGCCCGCGCCGGCAGCGGTTCGGTCGCCGGCGCCCCCGGCATCCGCAGGGTGGTCCCCGAAAAAGTCCGCCGCGGCTGGCGCCCCGAGCCCATGTGGTGGCTCGTCATCATGTGGGCGCTCGTCATGTTTACGTACTTCGCCGTCAACCTCTGGATCAGCGGCCTCCACAGCTACGCCGGCGTCTGAGCTACCGCAGCCCCTCCGCGATCGCCTGCAGCTGCCGCATGTGGTCCAGGTCGTGCACGCGCATAAAGAGGAACCACTCCCGCCAGCTGAACTCTCCGAACCATGGGTGCTTCAGCTTCACGTCCAGGTGCTCCGTCCCCTCCGCGCGCAACACCCGTTCGTACAGCGGCGCCCGCGAAGCCTCGAACGCCGCCCAGTAATCTGCCGCCGTCGCGAGCCCGCTGCGCGTCTCGCCCGAGATCTCGTCGGCCATCGCCTCAGGCCGCGCGCCCGTGTCCAGGATGCCGATGATCGAAGTGGCCCCGTGCTCGCTCATCTGCAGGACGTGCGTCCACACCTCCGCAGCCGACCACTCTCCCTCAGCGGGCCGCTCGGCGAACCGCTCCGCCGGGATGGCCTCCCCTGCTTCCTTCAGGCCGAGCGAGTCCGTCCGCACCTTCTCGACGAGTTCCGCAAGCGACAGCTTGTTCGCCTGCGCCACGATGTACCCGCGGACGCGTTCGGCATCGGGGGGTGGGGCGGGCATGGTCATGGCGTTCCTCCAGGTTCGGCCCGAACCATAGCGAAGTCAGTAGCAATCTACAACTGACGGTGCGCCTGCCCGGCCGCTCTACGGGAAGTCGCTCCCGGGGATGCTCCCGGGGTCTTTCACGAGTTCCTCCCAGCGCCGGGCGATCACGTCCAGCGGCGATGGCGGTGGCGCCCACGGGATCCCCCGCACGACGATCCCCCGGTTCGGTTCGTGCTCCACCAGCCCCTCGCTCTCGAGCCGGCGGAAGGCTTCGCGGACGGGCGTCTGGCTCACGCCGAGCCGCGCCGCAACCTCCTCCTGGCGCAGGTGCTCACCCTCGCGGATGTTGCCCGACAGGATGGAGGACTGGAGTGCCTCGTAGACCAGGTCCGCCTTCGTCCGTTGCTGTCCCGGAGAAGCCATCAGCCTTAAGGATACGCGCCCTCACCCGGTCACGCCTCGACTTGACTCGCCGTCCACGTGGACTCGCCACTCGGACGCGGACTCGTTACGCTCCGCCCATGCCCTACGTCATCACCGAACCCTGCATCGACGTGAAGGACGGCACCTGCGTCGATGTTTGCCCCGTCGACTGCATCGAGACCACGCCCGAGCACCCCATGTACTACATCGACCCCGACCGCTGTATCGACTGCAACGCCTGCCGCCACGTCTGTCCCGTGGACGCGATTTACTCCACCTGGGAGATCCCCGCGGGCCAGGAACAGTACGAGCAAATCAACGCCGGCTTCTTCCGTAAGTCCTGACGCCCCTACCTCCCGCCCGGGCCTGGGACCCGACCGGCTGGGCGCCGCCCTGCTGCCCGGAAGCCGCAGCCGCCTATACCTCGCCACCCGAGCGATAGCCAATCTCCGCTAGCACAACCGTCCCGGCCTGTGGGATTGTATACAATCATAGCCTCCACGGGAGCACCCATGGCCGCCTGGCTCAAGTACGCCAACCCCGCCGACCACTCTTCCTCCACTGGCCCCGATTACTACCGCGACCAGTTCCCCTACACCCTCCCGCCGATGGTCCAGTTCGAACGCGAGCCCGTCCCGCTGGACCCGACGCACGACATCTGGATCACGGACACGACGTTCCGCGACGGCCAGCAGTCCCGCGCCCCGTATTCGGTCGACCAGATCGTCCACCTCTACTCCTTGCTCCAGAAGCTCGGAGGGCCAAACGGCATGGTCCGGCAGTCCGAGTTCTTCCTCTACACGAAGAAGGACCGCGAAGCCGTCGAACGTTGCCAGGAACTCGGCTACCGCTTCCCCGAAATCACCGGTTGGATCAGGGCCACGATGGCCGACTACCAGCTCGTCCGCGCCGCCGGCCTTCGCGAGACCGGGATCCTCACCTCCATCTCCGACTACCACATCTTCAAGAAGCTCGGTTCGAACCGGGAAGCGGTCATCAACGGCTACCTCGAAGTCGTCGACGCGGCCTTGGCCGACGGCGTCATCCCCCGTTGCCACATCGAAGACAGCACCCGCGCCGACTTCTACCACGTGGTCCTCCCCTTCGTGCAGGCGCTTATGGAGCGCGGCAGGCAGGCCGGCATCCAGGTGAAAGTCCGCTACCCCGACACCATGGGCGTCGGCGTGAGCGACCCCTACGCGGCGCTTCCCCGCGGCATCCCGCGCCTCACCCACCTGCTCCACACCGAAGGCGGCGTCCCCAGCGAAGCCCTCGAATTCCACGGCCAGAACGACCTCAACGCGATCATCCCGAACGCGGTTTCGGCCTGGCTCTACGGCGCCAGCTCGAACAACGGCACGCTCCTCGGCATCGGCGAGCGCAGCGGCAACACCCCCATCGAGGCGCTCGTCTTCTGGCTCATCGGCCTCACCGGCGAGACCCACGGCATCGACACTACGGTCATCTCCGAGATCGCCGACTACTACCGCGAAATCGGCGAGACGGTGGACCAGCGCCTTCCGTTCGTCGGCTCGAACTTCAACGTCACCCGCGCCGGTATCCACGCCGACGGCATGATCAAGGACGAGGAAATCTACAACCCGTTCGATACGACGCGCCTGCTGAACCGCCCGCCCGGCGTCGCCATCACCGACAAGAGCGGCGCCGCCGGCTTGCTGATGTGGATGCAGACCCACCGGCCCGCCGAAGCCGCCGGGCTCGACAAGCGCGACCCCCGGCTGATGCGAGCCCTCGAAATGGTCATGCGCCTCTACGACGACGGCCGCGTCATCGCCATCGCCGACGAAGAAGTCCACGAGATCCTGGACGAGGCCTTCGCGGAAGTCCCCATCGGGTAGTCGCGGCACCGGCCCCGCTCACTCACGCCGGCTGCCTCAGGATTGCGGTGAACTCCCCCATCTCCCGCACCGCGGGAGATGGGGCCGGGGGTGAGGGCGGACGGCCGCGTCATCGCCATCGCCGACGAAGAAGTGCACGAGATCCTGGACGCGGCCTTCGCGGAAGTCCCCATCGGGTAGTCGCGGCACCGGCCCCGCTCACCCACGCCGGCTGCCTCAGGTTGTGGTGAACTCCCCCTCTCCCGCGCGCGGGAGAGGGGGCCGGGGGGTGAGGGCTCCCCTGTCCGCTCGCGGCTCAGCTGGTCTTGATTCCGATCTGCTTGGGCTTCTGTCGCGCAATATCCGTGGGCATGCCGATGTCCAGTTGGTGGGAGGCTCAGACGCGTTCGAATCCGCAACCCGGTTCAGCCGAACCGTGCGCCAGTTCGAGTCCTTGGGCGATCCCGAGACTGTCTTCACCAAGGGTTTCCGCAGCTACCTCACCGGGGCGGCCTTCCGGAGCTTCGCCGCTGCTTAGAGAGCCTAAGGTGGCCGTCGGCTCCTTCTCTCTTTGCTCATTCCTCATCCCTCGTTGCTAAATAGCCCGTGCGCGTCCTCTTCCTCGGCTCCAGCAACGACACCGGGAACTGGGTGGCGCCGACCCAGAAGAAGCACGTCATCGCCGGACAACAGCTGGAAGCTGACCTGGGCGAGCCGGTCGAGTGGGTGGTCAAGGGCATCTGGCCCACCGAAGACCTGCCCCAACACGTCGCCGCGTGGGTGGAGGAATCCCAGCCGGACGTCATCTACCTGAACACCGGCAGCTACTGGTTCCTCTACCGTTCGGTGCCGCTCCGCGTAAAGCGGCTGCTCGGCCGGCTCGGCGGCGAGAAGGCGGGTAACGCGGGCTTCCGCGTCGCGAAGAGCGAGCGCTGGGCACACAACCCCGTCTTCCGCGGCATCCGCAAGGCCCTCCAGGAGACCATCGGGGGCGACACCCACTTCACCACGCAGCAGGTGATTGACCGCATGGAAGAGTGCATCCGGGTGGCAGCCCGCGCCGAGAACGCTGTGGTTGTCGTGAAGGGCCCGCACGGCAAGCGCCGCCTCTCCGCCCGGAAACGCGCCTTCGAACGCGACGAACGCGAGCGCCTGAAGCTCCACACCGCGCTCGAACAGCTCTGTGAGCAGCTCCACGTCACGTACGATGGCGTTGGGGAAAGCGGCGTCCGCGACACGCCGGCCTACCGGCGCCGTGTAGCCACCGGGGACGGCCTCCATGCGGATGCCGAATTGCACCGGCACGAAGCCGAGGTCCTCTACACCGGCATCCGCAAAGGTCTGCAGGCCGCCGGGCGGCTGTAGGGCTACCAGCCGGCTCGAAAGCTGTGTGCCGGGGGCGCCCCCGCGCAGTGGGGCCGTGCCGCCGGGAAGAGCGTCGTCGCTGCCAGGACGAGTGTCACTTCGAGCTTGACTTCCGATGCCTGGCACGGCCCGGCCCAGCGGAATGGCACCCGGAACGCTGTCGCCCGGAGATAGGCGTCGATGGCCACCGATGCTTCGCCGGCGAGTTGGCCATCGACGTAGAGTCGTGCCGTGAGCCGCTCCCCGTGCACGCTGCAGTTGGCGCCAGAGGGCCGCACCTCCAACAGGGCGGATTCACCGGGCCGCCAGCCCGGCTCTTCGTAGAGGCCGAACGAGATGTCCCCCGCCCGGCACCTCTCCACGAGCCGAAGCACACCCGGAAGGGCAGGCGGCGATTCGCGCCGGATGAGCGTCGACGGTCGGCCTGAGTCCGCGCAGGACGGGTGTGCGTCACTGATGAATGGCGGCGGGACAGACCACCCTCCGCCCGACCTCGAAACGGCCATCGGCCGCCACACAAGCACCGGCTCAGAAGCGCACCAGTTGCTCCATTCGAGGGCGAAGACCGTCGTCCCTCCGGGCTGGACGATGGTGTCGACGTCCACCGGGAACTTCCGGTCGATCGGCACGCCGAAGCGAGGGTCTTCATCGACGCGGGCTGGCACCGGCACAAGGTTGACGTCGCCCGCGATGCGGCACGGGGCGGCCGCCGCGTTCGCGGTGACGATGAAGTACACGTTTCCCGTACCGTTGTCCCTTCTGTCCTCTGAAACGGCGTAGGACAGGGCTGCCGAAGGACAGGTCGGGACGCGGCCGGCGGTGGGCTCCGGCAGGCTGACCGCTTCTTCAGCGGCATCGGGGCGGGCGGCCGCGAAGGCTGCCAGGGCCAGGCCACCGGCCGCGGCGGCAGTGGCCAACGCCGGCCAGGGCCAGAGGGCGCGAGCCGTGCGTTTGAGCAAGCCCGGCTTGTTCACCGCCCACCACTCCGCCGCTTCTTCCCGGCTTTCGACGCCCAGTCTCGAAAGAATTTCGCTGACGTGGTGCTTTGCGCCTTCCAGCGAGACTCCCAGGCGTGCCGCGATCTCCGCGTTGGTGTAGCCCTGCCCGATCAGGTCCAGGACCTCGCGCTGGCGCGGCGTCAGCGCGTGCCGCTGCTCGATCCGGTAGTGCGTGGCCTCGCCCATGCCCACACAGTAGCGGCGGCGCACCGCCGAATCACTCCCCTATGTGAGACATAGCAACACGGCGTGCCACCCGGAGCTTCGGCCCCCTCGGGCCACCCCGCGCGCCCGTTCGGCCCATGCCCGCCTCGCCTCCCGGCGAGACCATCTCCTCACCAAAGCCCCCGGAGGCCAGCTATGGGCAGCACCACCCTCGAACGTCCCGTGCCGGTTGGCACCTATGAGTTGCTGACGGACTTCGTGGCGCAGAATGCGAGCATCCGCATCTTCCGCATGCACGGCGCCGGCGAACGCGTCGAACCCCACGTGCACCACAAGTCCGCCCAAATCTACCTCCTCCTCGAGGGTGCGGCGCGCATCACCGTCGATGGCGTCGACCACGTCCTCCATCCGTACCAGGCGTTCTCCGTGCCCGTGGGTGTCCCCCACGCGGCGGTCCCGATCGGCGAGGAAGCGGTGCTCGCCAACATCTCCGTCCCGCCCCTGCGCTTCGACGACCAGCTCCCCCCGGACACGCCCGCCGCGCCCCCGGATTTCGAGCTGCCCGGGCCCGGCGCGGACCTCGAGGACTGACCCCCCGGCCGGTTGCGCACCGGCGAAGTAGCGCGCTTACGCCTGCGACGCGACCCACAGCCATGCGCTCCAGAGCACCGGCCACGAGATCGCCAGCCAGGTGCCGATCTTCAGCCACTTCCCCGGGTTGTCGTCGTCGAGGATCACGATGATCCCCGCGAGGCCGTAAAGGAACGATGCGATCGCCAGCGTCGTGGCGATGTTCTGCGCGAGCTCTGGCACCCGCCGGGCCCCGCTTACTCGCCGATCCGCGCGAACCGCGGCTCGCGTTTCTCCACGAACGAGCGCACGCCCTCCGTGAAGTCCGGCCGCTTGAGGCTCGCGTCCTGGCGCGCCTGCGTCTCGTCGATGGCCGGTCCGAGCTCCATGTTCAGGTGGCGGTAGACCATCTGCTTCATTTCCATCAGGGAGCGCGGCGAAGCCGTCCTCGCCAGGCCGCGGATGAACTCCGAGGCGTCCGCCACCGACTGCCCGTTTTCGCACAGCCTGTTCGCCAGCCCCAGTTCCAGTGCCTCTTCGCCTTCAATCCGGCGTCCCGTCCAGAGGATGTCGAGCGCCTTTGACGGGCCGATGAGCCGCGGCAGGATCCAGCTCGTGCCGTGCTCGGCGACGAGCCCGCGCGCCGAAAACGACGTGACAAACCGCGCCTGGCGCTCGACGAAGCGCATGTCCATCATGCACGCCAGCGAGAAGCCGAGTCCCGCGCAGGCGCCATTGACCGCCGCGAGCACGGGCTTCCGCACCGCCATCAAGTACGTGAACATGCGCTCGAAGTTTTCGCCCATTGCCGGGTCGCCCGGGTGCGCCCGGAGCCCGTAGTCGCCCCCGCCCGATTCGCCGGTCTTCGTCATCTCGCCCAGGGCGTTCATGTCCATCCCCGCCGAGAACCCTCGCCCCGCCCCGGTGACCACGATCCCGACCACCCTCGGGTCGGCCTCTGCCGCGGCCACCGCGTGGCGGAGTTCCGCCAGGGTGCGGTAGGTGAACGCGTTCAGCGCCTGCGGCCGGTTGAATGTGACGACGGCGACCGGGTCATCGACCTCGTAGAGGATCTCTTCGTACATGCGGCCACTCCTGGGTGGGACTGCGCGGGGAGCATACACCTCGCCCCGATGGCGGCTAAACTCCCCGCACAATGACCGAAACCCAACCCCTTGTCATCGAAGAGCGGCGCGGGCCAGTGCTCTGTCTTGCGCTCAACCGGCCCGAACGCCACCACGCCCTCAGCGCCGCCCTCAGCGATGAGCTGGGCGACGCGTTGTTGCGCGCGTCGGAAGACCCCGGCGTCGCCTGCGTCATCATCACCGGTACGGGGGAGAAGGCCTTCTGCGCCGGCGGCGACATGCTCGAGATGAGCGGCGTCGAAGAGGCGCAGGCGCCGGCCCGCTCACGGGGCGCCGGTGGGCTCTTCGCGGTTCTGGCAAAGATGCCCCAGCCCGTGATCGCGGCCGTCAATGGCTACTGCTTTGGCGGCGGCGCCCGGCTCGCCATCGGCTGCGATATCCGCATCGCCTCCACCAACGCGACGTTCCGCCTGCCCGGCTCCGAATACGGCCTCGTCGTCGCGGCGGCCTCGTTGCCACGTCTCGTCGGGGCCGCCCGCGCGAAGGAGCTCATCTTCACGGCGCGGAAGTTTGATGCCCGTGAGGCGTTCGACTACGGCCTCGTCACTTCGCTCCACGAGCAGGCCGAGCTCATGCCGGCGGCCTGGGCGATGGCTGAAACGATCGCGGGGATGTCCCGCCCCGCCGTCCAGGAAGCGAAACGTGTGATCGACGCAGCCACGCTTTCCGAGGAGGCTCGCCGGATGGAGGACGAAGCCAACCGCCGCCTGCGTGGTAGTGCGGAGCAGGTCGCCCGCTTCCGCGAGGCGACGAAGCGCGTGACGGGGAGGTAGGAGATGCCAGGTCCGCTCGAAGGCATCCGCGTGCTCGACTTCACCTGGGCGCTTGCAGGCCCGTACGGGGTCATGGTCCTCGCCGACCTCGGCGCCGAGGTCTGGAAGATCGAGACCGCCCACCAGACGGAGCAGCGGCGCGGCGCCGGCCCCTACGTCCACGGGGTGAGCACCTACTTCTTCTCGGTGAACCGCGGCAAGAAGAGCATCATGCTCGATCTGAAGGCGCCCGCCGCGAAGGAGATCGTCTACCGGCTCGCGATGCAGGCCGATGTCCTCACCGAGAACTTCTCCCCGGGCACCATGCAGGACCTTGGCTTCGGTTACGAGAAGATGCATGAGGTGAACCCCCGCCTCGTCTACGCCTCGACTTCGGGTTTTGGACAGACGGGCCCCTATCGCTCCCGCGGCGCTGTCGATGCGATCGTCCAGGGCATGGGCGGCGTCATGAGCATGACCGGCCACGAAGGCAACCCCCCGGCACGCGCCGGCTACTCCATCGGGGATATGGCGGCCGGCATCTTCACCGCCATCGGCGTGCTCTCCGCCCTCGTCGAACGGGATCGGTCCGGGCAGGGCCAGCACGTCGATGTGGCCATGCTCGACGCCCAGGTCGCGCTGATGGAAAACGCGATCGTGCGCTACACCTCCACGGGCGAAGTCCAGGGCCCGGTGGGCTACCGCCACCCATTGAGCACGCCCCACCAGGCCTTCCCCGCGAGCGACGGTTGGGTCGTCGTGGCGAACGTGAAGGACCACAACTGGCCGCTCTTCTGCGGGCTCCTCGGCTGCGACGAACTGGCGACCGACGAGCGCTTCCTGACCAGCGCGAACCGCACGCGCAACTACGCCGCCCTCGAACCGGTCCTGTTCGAGGCCTTCCGGCGGAAAACGAAGGCCGAGTGGCAGCAAGTCCTGGGCTCCATCGCGCTGGTCGGCCCGGTAAACCGCGTCGATGAGGTCGTCGCCGACCCCCAGGTCGCAGCGAGGGACATGCTCGTCGATCTGCCTACCTGGACAGGGGGCTCGCTCACCGTTTCCAACACTCCCGTCAAGCACTCCCGGACGCCCGGGGGCGCGACCCGCGGCGCCGCAAAGCCCGGCGAACACGCCTATGAGATCCTTTCCCATATCGGCTATACCGAAGAAGACGTCGACCGGCTGGTCGCCGAAGGCGTGGTGGGCCGCTTGGAGGCCTCGCCGGAGTAGGTGGGAAGCATGCCCCGTCGCGCAATCGCCCGCATCCTCCTGGCCGCGATTGTGTCGGTGGCCGCTGCCGCCTGCTCGGACCGCGAGGACGCGGTGAGCCCGGACGATTCCGCACAGCTCGACAACTGCGAGCGCTTCCCGAACCTCTGCGAGCTGAGCGACGAGGACCTTCGCATCCGCGTCGGCGGGGCGCTGGAGACGGCGGGGAGCTACCGGGTCACCGTCCGCCAGGAGAACCTCGTCCTGCCTCGCTGGGGCGGCTCCGACGGAGGGACCGTCGCCGTCGACGTGAAGTCTGGCGCGGCCGTGGCCGACCTCCGCCGCACCGGCGACGGGCAGTATGCAGTCGTGCTCCGCGGCGGCGAGACCTACTTCAAGCGCGAGACCTGCCCAACCTGGGCGCGCATCCAGGACGGGACGGACGTGCTTGCACCATTCGTCATCACGCCCGAAGAGGTCGGGCGGTCGCGAGTCCTGCAGACCATCTCACGGGCGTCCGACTCCACGACGCTGCTGGTTGACCTGGCGGGCCTCGGCGAAGTCACCCTCGAAATCGACAACGGCACAGGGCGCCCCCTGCGGCTGTGGTCCGGGACGCTCACGAACAATGGCAAGCGGCTCGACTGGACGTTCGACCGGTGGGCTGAACGCGTGCGTATCCCGGACGTCTCCGCCGACCGCCTGAGCGGACCGGGAGGCAACCCCTGCTGATGTGCTGCGGCAGCGACACTGTTGGCCGCCCCGTCCCGCCCCCTTAGAGTTCAGCCGTGAACAAGCTCCGCCTCGTCGTCACCATGGGCGACCCCTCCGGCATCGGCCCGGAAGTCGTCGCCAAAGCGCTCGCCAGGGAGGATGTGCGTGCGCTGGCGGATATTTCCGTCGTCGGCTCCGCGCGCGTCCTCGCCGGGACCTGGCAGCAGTTGGGGCTGGCAGGCGCGCCGCCCCCGGCCGTGGAGCCCCCGGACCTTCCGCAGGGGCCCTTTCCCGTTGGCAGGCTCTCGGTCGACTCCGCCCGCGCTGCGCACGGCTGGGTCGAGCACGCCGCGCGCATGTGCATCTCCGGCGAGGCGGACGCCATGGTCACCGCGCCGGTGAACAAGGAGGCGTTCAAGCTCGCCGGCATCGCCGACACCGGCCACCAGGAAGTGTTGCAGCGGCTCACTGGTGCCGCCCACGTCGCGACGATGCTCATCTCCGGGAGCCTCCGTTGCATGCACCTGAGCACCCACAAACCGCTGGCCGAGGCCTGCCGTTACGTCACCCGCGCCAACGTCCTGCGCGCGATCGAAATGACCCACGAGCACTTCGTCCGCTGGGGCGTGCCGTCGCCACGCATTGCTGTCGCCGCCCTGAATCCGCACGCCAGCGACAACGGCCTCATCGGACGGGAGGAACTCGACGAGATCGCGCCGGCAATCGCGGATGCCTGCGCCCTCGGCATTGATGCCACTGGCCCGCACCCGGCGGACTCGGTCTTCAACGCTGCCATCGCTGGAAGGCACGACGTCGTCGTGGTCATGTACCACGACCAGGGACACATCGCGATCAAGGTCCACGGCTTCGAACGCAGCATCACCGTGAACCTGGGCCTTCCGCTCCTCCGCACCTCCGTCGATCACGGCACCGCGTTCGACATCGCCGGCAAAGGCCTGGCCGACGCGACCAGCATGGCGGAGGCAATTCGGCTTGCCGTGCGCCTCGGGACGGGCGCCGGGCTGACGTAGGGCACACTGTAGGGTATTGTCAATCGTACGCCCTACCTGATACCCTATACAACAGGAGTGCTCGCCATGGACATGAAGAAGACAAGCGTCTACCTCACCGACGAAGACCGCGAGCGCCTCGCCCGGCTGGCCGAACGCAAGGGTCAGTCCCAGGCATGGGTCATCCGCGAGGCGCTGCTCGCCTACGACGCCAGCCTGCCGGACAAGAACTACGCGATCCTCGATATGTGGAAGGACACGCCCTCGGAGGCGATCCCCCACTTCGACGACGCGCAGGACTTCAGCGACTGGGTGGAGGCGACTATCCGCCAGGGACTGGACGAAGAGTATGAGCAGCAGAAGCGCGACGTTGAGGAGTGGAGCAAAGCGCGTTGACGCTCGTCGTCGACACGAACGGCCTGCTTTCACTGGCTGAGCCCGACCTGCGGCGCCGTGCACTGGTGTCCCACATCCTCATCAACGAGGTCCAGGCGCCGGTGCTGTCGCCGTTCGTCGCAGCCGAGCTCGATTACTTCCTCCAGAAGCTTCAGGGTCCGGACGGGAACCGCAGGCTCCTCACGGACCTCGCTGAAGGGCGGTTCGACGTGCCCTGCTTCGACGCCAGCGACTTCGCCGAGGTGCGGAGGCTCAACGAACGCTACCGCGACCTCGGCGTCGGCATCGCTGACCTCTCGATCGTGGTCCTCGCGGCCCGCTACCGAACCACGCGCATCCTCACGTTCGACCAGCGCCACTTCCGCATCCTCCGGCCCATCCAGGGCGGGACGTTCACCCTCCTTCCCTTCGACCGCGACGTAACGTGAAGAACTGCTACAATCGTCATCTCATGCGCACGCCCTCCGTGCCCTCGGTGAAAGCAACCCCGCGTCCATCACGCGGGGCCGCCATTTAGCGCCCCTTTCCCGCCTGCTTTCGTGTTTCCCGCCGCCGAATACCCTTGTGAGGAGAGGTCCCCCGCGCCATGCCGACTGACCGCGTCCAGCTCTACGACACCACCCTCCGCGACGGTTCCCAGATGGAAGGCATCTCGCTTTCCGTCGAGGACAAGATCCGCATCACCCGCAAGCTCGACGAACTCGGCCTCGAGTGGGTGGAGGGCGGCTTCCCGGGCTCGAACCCCAAGGACGCTGAATACTTCCGCCGCCTCCGCAACGTGGACCTGAAGAACGCAAAGGTCAGCGCGTTCGGAGGCACCCGCAAGCCCAACATCACCTGCGAGACCGACCCCAACATCCAGAGCCTGGTCGCCGCGGAAACGCCCGGGATCACGCTCGTCGGCAAGGCCAGCATGTACCAGGTCCGCGAGATCCTCGAAACCAGCGCCGAGGAAAATCTCGCGATGATTGCGGACACCGTCGCCTACTTCAAGCGCCTCGGCAAAACCGTGTTCTTCGACGCCGAGCACTTCTTCGACGGCTTCCTCGACGACCCCGACTACAGCCTCCAGTGCCTCGCCACCGCCGCCCGGGCGGGGGCCGACGCGCTCGTACTCTGCGATACTAACGGTGGGATGACCACCCAGGCCATGCTGCGGGCGATCCACCACGCGCAGGAACGCGTGCGCGACGTGCGCCTCGGCATCCACTGCCACAACGACGCTGGCCTCGCCGTCGCGAACTCGATGGCCGCCGTCGAAGCCGGCGTCTGGCAGGTCCAGGGTTGCGTGAACGGCTACGGCGAGCGTTGTGGCAACGCCGACATCCTCACCATCCTCGCAAACCTCAAGCTGAAGATGGGCCTCGACGTTGTCGAGGACGAACAGCTGGCGCGGCTGACCGAAGTTTCCAACTACGTCTCCGAGCTGGCCAACCTGGTGCCGAACCCGGCCGCGCCCTACGTCGGCGCTTCCGCTTTCGCGCACAAGGCCGGCTACCACGTTGCCGGCATCATGAAGGACGAACGCGCCTACCAGCATGTCGACCCGGCGCGCGTCGGCAATGTCTCCCGCGTCCTCGTCAGCGAGCTCTCCGGGCAGCGCAATCTGGTGATGAAGCTGCAGGAACTCGGCATCGACTATCCGCTCACCCAGGACGAGATCCGCCGCCTGCTGGAAGTGGTCAAGGAGAAGGAGAGCCAGGGGTTCCAGTACGAGGGCGCGGAGGCGAGCTTCGAGCTGCTCGTGCGCCGTTCGTTGCCCGGCTACATCGCCCCCTGGGAACTGGAGGACTTCGTCATCGTCGAACGCCGCCGCCGCAGCCCGGGCCGCGAGGCGCTCAATGAGATGCTCGCTGAAGCGATGGTCAAAATCGTCATCGATGGGCAACTGCAGCACACCGCCCACGAAGGAAACGGCCCCGTGAACGCCCTCGACGGCGCCGTCCGCAAGGCCCTGGTCCAGGTCTACCCGCAGCTCGAGAACGTCAAGCTCGTCGACTACAAGGTGCGCATCCTCGATTCGCAGGCCGCCACCGGTGCGAAAACCCGCGTCCTCATCGAAAGCACCGACGGCAACCGCTACTGGACCACCGTCGGCTCCTCAACGGACATCATCGAGGCCAGCTGGCTCGCGCTCGCAGACGCACTCGAATACGCGTTGATCGCCTCCCGAAGCGCTTAGAGCGGCCCCGCGGAAGCCACCGACACCAGCTGTAACGGCCGCCTCACGAGCAGCCGGAAGCGGCCGCGCGCCGTCTTCTCGATCTGGATGTCGGCCTCCCGCTCTTCCAGTCGCTTGCGCAGCAGGATCAGCCGCGCCTCCAGGTTGTCCTTGATGTCCGGCAGGTCCAGCGACTGGTCCAGCCGGATCTCCTTATTGCTGAAGTCGCTGCGGTTTTCGCGTTCGTAGGTCTGGAGCAGCCGCCAGAGGATGCCGCCGGCGACCCCCTTAATCAGGTACTCGTTGTCCAGGAAGATGGTGTCGTCCTCGCTGTAGTGCTTCACCTGGAGGGCGTCCCTCACCGGGGCGGGCAGGACGGTCCGCGGCGCCGCGGCCGCGCTCTCCGGGATCCCCAGCGCATGGATCGCGGTCGCCGCCTGGTTGGCGAGGATGCCGGCAACGCACTCGTCGTTCGCCTGGAATGCCCCGGGTTCGTGGCTCTGGAAACAGATCACGCCCAGCAGCTTCCGGTGGGCCAGCATCGGTACCACCATCTGGCTCTGCACCGATGGCAGCGACGGGAGCGGGATCACTCGCTCCAGGTTCGCCGGCGCGGACGCGCGCGCCCCTCGTGCTGCCTGCGAATAGTGCAGGTCCCGCGCCAGGTGCGTCAGGCGGACCGTCACCCGCCGCTCCGCCGCCAGCCCGATCACCCCTTCGCCCACCTGCACCTCCGAGCCTGTCCCCGAAGCTGTGAACCCGGCGCTGGCGACGGTGTACAGCCGCTCGCCCGACTCATCGAGCAGCATCACGAAGGTGTGTGGGTAGCCGAGGAGGTCCTTGCAGCCATCCATCAGGATGGAGATGACGTCCTCCATGTCCTCCGCTTCGGCGATGCGCTGGGAGATCGCCTCCACCCGGTCCAGGGCGATGGCGCGCGGCGCCGGCCCTTCGGGGAAGTCGCACGGCACCGCTTCCGTCGCCAGAACCCGGCAGACGTCCGTCCCCTTGAGCCGGAAGATCTGCTCCATCCCTTCGTGCGCAGCCACCGCGTCGAGCTTCGTTTTCATGCGTTCGAAGAGCGGGCCACTCGTCTCCGTGCGCTCGTACTCCAGGTCCAGGAGGAACTGGCGGCCGGTCTCCGGTTCGATCACCTGCACCTGGGCGAGCGGGTTGACGGTCGTGTTGTCTTCCGTCTTCTTGAAGAACTGGCGGCTCAGGGCCACGTGCTCGGCGTCGATCCGGTGGACGACCGAGATGTAGGTGATATTCGGCATGCCGTCGCTGGAGACCGTACAGATCGAGGACGGGATGATCCCCTCGAAACAGCTGGGGATCTCCTCCAGTCGCACCTGGAACGTCGCGCTCACAGGGGCCGCCCCGCTTCCGGGCCCGGCGTCTGGTCGAACGCTTGCTCCACTTCGAAGTCGATGCGCATCACGTCGTCCATCCAGAGGTTGCGGATGGAGTTCGGGTTGTCGCCGACGAGAGCGGTTGTGCTATGGAAGAGGTTGCGGTGGCGCGTGACCCACTGCTGGTCCTCCTCGCTCGGCAGTGCGGTGGAGCGCCAGCGGCCCTTCAGCTGGATGGAGCGGTAGGTGATGGGGTCGCCGAAGATGACGGCAACCTTCGGGTTCGTGGCCAGGTTGGCGAGCGGCCGCGAGGCGCGCTTCGCCTCGATGAAGACCGAGACTGTGCCGCCCGCGTTGATCCGCGGCCCCCAGCCGTTGACGGCATGGGGCTTGCCCTCCGCGCTCGCAGTCCCCACCTGGACTGCGACGCCGGACTCCAGGAACTCCTTGAGCGCCGCGTCGATCTGGTACATCAACTCCACTGAAGCCACCCGGCACGGTGCCCGGATGTGGCCTGCTTCACGCAGTAGGAAGTTTATCGGATCCGTTTAGGGATCGCTTAGGAACCACTAGTGAGCATTTAGGAACGCGTGTCCCCTGGACGCGGCATGTTGGATGCAGACACGGAGCAGGAGCAACCGGATGGCACCCAATATCAGCAACCTTCTCGCTGCAGCGAGCACTGCCGGCACCGATGCGCTGAGGGCGCGGCTCGCCTGTGACGTCGTCACGCCGGACGACGAGGAGTACGACGAGGCCCGCAAACTGCACAACCTCACCTTCGACCGCCGCCCGGCCATGATCGTGCGGGCCCGGGGAGCCGCGGACGTCGCCGAATCGGTGAAGTTCGCGCGGGCCCGCGGGATCGAACTGTCCATCCGTGGCGGCGGCCACAGCGCTGCCGGCCACAGCGTCGCCGATGGGGCCCTCGTCATCGATCTTTCCCGGATGAACGGCGTGACCATCGACCAGCGCAAGAAGACCGCCCGCGTCCAGGGAGGGGCGACCAGCCGCGACCTTGCCGCCGCCGCGCATGCCTACGGCCTCGCCGTCTCCACCGGGGATACCGCCAGCGTGGGCCTCGGCGGCCTGGTCACCGGCGGCGGGATCGGCTGGATGGCACGCAAGCACGGCCTCGCCATCGACAACCTCCTCTCCGCCCAGGTCGTGACCGCCGACGGCGAGACCATTCGTGCGAGCGCGAAGGAACACGCAGACCTCTTTTGGGCCATCCGCGGCGGCGGCGGCAACTTCGGCGTGGTCACCGAGTTCGAATTGCAGCTCTGGAAGGACGGCTCCGTGCTGGGCGGCGTCATCGCGCTGCCGGCCACGCGCCAGGCCGTGCGCGGATACATGGAGTACGCCCTCGCTGCCCCGGACGAATTGACCACGATCGCTGCCATCATGCACGCGCCCCCGGCGCCATGGGTGCCGGCCGAAGTCGTCGGTCGCCCGGTGCTGCTCATCAAGCTCGCGTATGCCGGCCACCCGGTGCACGGCGAGCGCGCCCTCGCCCCCCTCCGCAAGCTGGCGACGCCGGTCATCGATCAGGTGGCGCACGTGCCGTATCCCGTGATGTTCAACTACACAGCCGCCGCCTCGAACCCTTCGTGTTCCGCCCTCCGCGGCATGTTCGCACACGGCTTGAGTGACGCCGCCATCGACTTCGCGATCGCCCGGGTGGCAGAGCGGGGCGGACCGGGGAGCATGGTCCAGCTCCGGCCGCTGGGTGGCGCGATCTCCCGCATCGCCCCGGAGGCGACTGCCTTCGCCCACCGCGACAAGGACTTCCTGCTTGCCGCCGTCAACGTCTGGCTCGACCCGGCAGCCGACTCCGCCCCTTACCGTGCCTGGACCGATGAGACGTTCGCCGGCCTCCGCGGCGAGGCCGCTGGGGCGTACGCCAACTTCCTTGGCGACGAGGGCCGCGAGCGCGTCCGGGAGGCCTACGACAACCCGGCCTACGCACGCCTCGCCTGCGTCAAGCTCAGGTACGACCCCGAAAACGTGTTCCACCAGAACCAGAACATCCAGCCCGCAGGCGGGACGCGCCAGCAGGCAGCCTGAGCGCGGTTCCGCCCCGTCTCTTTGGGCGCGGCTGCGGCCCGGCAGCCGCGCCTCTTCGCGCCCGGCCGGCGGTGCGCCGTCCCGGCGACCCGGTTAGGCTAAAGCGGTGATCGTCCTCCTCTTCGGCGCCAACGAGCTCGCCATGCGCCCGCGGCTCCAGGAACTCAAAGACGCAGCAGACGGCGGCAGTGGCATGCTCGTCACGAACTTCACCACCGTCGATGGCCGCGACGCAAAGCCGTCCGACGTGATCGCCCCGTGCATGGCCCCTCCCTTCCTCGCTCCGAAGCGGCTCGTCATCGTCGAGCACCTCCTGGAGCGGTTCGAAAGCCGGGGCGGCCCGCGTGGCCCGCGCAACCTCGGCCCCTGGGAGCAGCTCGCCGCGGACCTCGCCCAGGGCATCCCCGAGACGACGACCCTCGTCTTCTTCGGCCAGCCCTTTCTCGTCGAGGGCCGTCAACGCGCCGTCACCAAGACCAACCCGCTCGTCCAGGCGCTCTCAAAACTACCGGGCGCCAGCGTCGAAGAGTACCCGGAGCTCCAGAAAGACGACCTCCTGCGGTACATCACCGAGGAGGCTGCCCTGCGCGGCATCAAGTTCCGCCGCGGCGGCGCCTTCGAAGCGCACGAGGAGCGCCCGCCTGAAACCGACCCTGTCCAGCTGCTCGCCAATCTCCTCCAGAGCGACACCCTCAGCATCGCCAACGAGCTGGACAAGCTCGCCCTCTACGCCCGCGATGCCGGCGGCGAAGTCGATGTCGCGGTCGTCAACCGCGTCTCCCACGGCGACCGGGAGACGAAGTCCTGGGACCTTACCGACGCCGTCGTGAACTGCCGGCTCGGCCCCGCCCTCGCCGCGCTCAAAAGCCTCGCGGACTCCGGCGAGAACCTCCAGGGCCTCCTCGGCCTGATTGCCTCCAGGTACCGCGCCCTCGCCCCGGTCGCCGACCTGGTCGAGGCGGGCCTGCAGCCCGAGGCCATCGCCGCCGAACTCGGCAGGCCGAACAACTTCCCGCTCCGCAAGGACGTCGAGGCCGCCAGGCGGTTGGGTCCCTCAGGCGTGAAGCGCGCCTACGAGTACATCGTCGAGGCAGACCGCACCCATAAGATGGGCGAAGTCGAAGAAGACGTCTCGATCGAGCTGCTGCTCATCAAGCTGTGCTCGCTGGGGGCGCCGTTGGCCCCGCGGCGGTTCTGACCCCGCACGGGGCGAAGAAAAACCGGGCCCTGCTGATGCGAGGGCTCATACCTTAGCTGAAGCTGCCCCTCGCCCCGCGCAGTCGCGGGTCCAGCAGGTCTCGCAACGCGTCGCCCAGCATGTTGAAGCTGAACACCGCGAGCGCGATGCACAACCCCGGCCACACCACGCCCTGGATCCGGATCGAGGCGATCGCCTGTGCCTGGTTCAGCATCTGCCCCCAGGTCGGCTTGTTCGGGTCCACGACGCCGAAACCGAGGAAGCTCAGCGCCGCCTCCGCAAGGATCACGCCGCCGAGCCCGATCGTCGCCTGCACCATCAGCGGTCCGAAGATGTTCGGCACCACGTGGCGGATCATGATGCGCGAGTCGCGCGCGCCGATCACCCGCGCTGCCTCCAGGTACTGCGACGAACGCACGCCGATCACCGACGCCCGGATCACGCGCGACCCGCCCGCGCCGCCGAGGAACCCGAGCACGACCGCCAGCTTGAAGAAGGTGATCGAGCTTTCGTCGAGCGGCAGAGGGCCATCGATGTCCCAGCGGCCGATCATCTGCGGCAATGCGAGCAGGACGACCAGCGCCGGCAGCGCCATGATCGCGTCGACGAAGCGCTGCACCACGGCGTCGTACTTGCCGCCGAAGTACCCGCTCGTCACCCCGATCAGCAGCGCCAGCAGCGAGCTAATCGTGACGGCGAAGAAGCCGATATAGACGGCCCAGCGCGCCCCGTAGACCGCGCGGCTGAAGACGTCCCGCTGCAACTGGTCCGTCCCGAACGGCTCCGAGAGCGAGCCCTCCACCCGCCGGTCGCCCGAGATGGAGCTGCTTTCGACGAGGGTCGGGCAGAGGAACGTGTCCTTCGGGCCAAGGCAGTAGTTCTGCAGGCGAGGCCCCGCGTTGGTGTCCGCCGGGCCATGCGTGGCGAACAACTGCGGGAACGCCGCGACGAAGAACATGAACATCAGGATCACGAAGCTCACGAACCCCAGCGGCTTCCGCTTCGCGAGCGTCACGAAGAACCCGAAGAACCTCGCCCCGAAAGAGTTGCCACCCCGGGACGGCAGGACGATTTGTGGTGCTGCGGTTGCTTCGGCCATCGCTAGGTCCTCGCTCGCGGGTCGAGGACGGTGTAGCTCACGTCCACGATCAGGTTCACCGTGACGACGGCGATCGAGAAGAAGAGCGCCACCCCCTGGACGACCGCGAAGTCCTTCTGCGCGACGGCCAGGATGAGATGCCGCCCGAGCCCCGGGATCACGAAAATCTGCTCGAACGTGACCGTGCCGCCGATGAGCGTGGCCATCGTGAGGCCGATGACGGTGATCACGGGCAACATCGCGTTCCGTAGCGCGTGCTGCGTGATGATCGCGCGCTCACGGAGGCCCTTGGACCATGCCGTCCGGATGTAATCCTGCCGCAGGACGTCGAGCATCATCGTGCGCGAGAAGCGCATCACCTGGGCGGATGTCGCCAGCGAAACGATGAGCGCCGGCATCCAGAGTTGCTGGAGGTTCGCCAGCGGGTCGTCGGCCAGGCTGCGGTAGCGGATCGGTGGGATCCATCCCCAGTTCTTGGCCAGTATGGCAAGCACCAGCGTCGCTATCAGGAAGCCCGGCACGGATAACCAGAAGATCGAGAGCGAGCGCAGCACGTAGTCCGGCCAGCGGTCCTGCCGCATCGCCGAGTACACGCCGATCGGGACACCGATAAGCACCGCGAAGATGACCGCCAGGAACGCGAGTTCGAACGTCACCACGATCTTCGGGCCCATCTCGCTCAGCACCGACTTCGAGGTGTAGGCCGATTCGCCCCAGTCCCCCCGGACCACGCGGCCCAGCCATTTCACGTACTCGGATGCAAGCGGGTTGTTGAGCCCGTACTCGTCTTTGATCTGCTCCGCTTGCTCGGGCGTATACCCCTCTCCCAGGCGCGCTGCCACAACGGAGTCCGGGTTTAGCCGGATCATCCCGAAGATCAGGAACGAGACGATGAGCAGCGTGGGGATGGAGAGGACGAGGCGTCGAAGGATGAATTGGTACATTGCCGGGACCCTGGCCGGTGATTGAGGCGCCAGCCGGGAGAGTGCCAGAGCACTCCCCCGGCTGTGTGTGGGATATCGCTCAGGCTTTGATCCAGAGGTTCTCCGGACCGTAGAACCCCGATGCGAACGGGAACGACGCCGCGCCCTGGATCTTCGCACTCCAGACGGTCAACACGCCTCGGGAGCCGAACCACACCGGCCCCGGGTTGTTGATGATGTCGCGCTGGATCTCCTTGACGAGGGGCAGGCGCTCCTTGTCGTCGTAGATCGTCGACTGCTTGTCCAGCTTCGCGTCGAGGCCCGGCAGCGAGTAGTCGCCGTAGTTCCGCGAGCCCTTCGTCTTGTCGGAGTGGTGGTACAGGACAAGCTGCGCGTCCGGGTATCCTCCGGAGAGGAAGAGCGTCGTCGCGAGTTCGTACTGCCGCGCGACTTCCCGCGGCAGGAAGTTCGCTGCGAAGTCCGTCCCCACGTTCTCCGTCTTCACCGTCACCCCGATGTCCGCCAGGTTCGAGACCACCACGTCGTGGATCTTCTCGGTGTCGAACGCGGTCACCGTGAGCACCGTTTCTTCGAAGCCGTTCGGGAAACCGGCGGCAGCGAGCAGGGCCTTCGCTTCCTTCACTTCGGTCGCGCGGTCGCCATAGCCGGGGAGCTTCTTCAGCTCTTCGTCCGACAGCACCCAGGCCGGGGCGGCCGGAGTCATGGGCCCGCCCACGAAGCCGAGGCCGCCGAACACCGTCTGGTACACCTGCGGCCGGTTGATCGCCCGCCAAAGCGCCAGCCGGACCTTCGGGTCCTTGTAGCGGTCGCGGTTGTGGTTGATGAGGAGGCACTCACGCGTCGGCGTGGGGGCACGCGTGATCACGAAGTTCTTGTCGTTCTCGATCGTCCGCGCAAGGTCGGCGGTCGTCCCGATGACGTCCGTCTGGTTGGCGCGCAGGGCGTTGAGCGCTGCCTGCGGGTCCGTCTGGTGCTGGAACTCGAAGCGGTCGATCCACGAGGTGTTCGGCCGCCAGTACGCATCCGCGCGGCGCGCCAGCGCCGACTTCTGCGCCGCCACGAACTCCACCAGGTCATACGGGCCGGAACCGATGACGTCGGCCGCAGTCTGGATGGCGTCCTTCCCGCGGGACGAGATTTCCTTCGGGAGGATGAAGTTGTACTGGTCGCTCATGACCGCCAGCAGGTCGGCCTGCGGGATCTTGAGGTTGATCTTCAGGGTCTGCGAATCGATCACCTGCATGGTGTCGATCGCGCCGAACTGGCCGGCGCGGGGCGAAACCGTCGCCGGGTCCTTGATCCGCTCGAAGCTCAGCTTCACGTCCTCGGCATCCACGGCACGGCCATTGACCGGGCCCTTCGTCTGCCACTTGGCCTCGGGCCGGATCTTGAACGTGAGCGACAACCCGTCGGCGGGCACCTCAGGCAACGCCGCGGCGAGGTCGCCCTCGATCGCGCCGGCATTCTTCGTGCTGAAGCGCACCAGCGTGTTGCCGACCGCGCCCCAGATCGTGAGCGACTCGTGGGGCGTGTTCGTGCGGTGCGGGTCGAGGATCGACCCGATGTTGGCGAGGCCGCGGAGCGTCCCGCCCTTGACGGCCTTTTCGGTGGTGGGCGTCTGCCCCGTTGGGGTCAGCGCACTGTTGTTGCCGCCGTTGCCGCCATCGCCGCCGTCATCGTCGTCGTCGTCGCCGCAACCCGCGAGGGCCATGCCGGCGACACCGGCTACCGCCAGCGAGCTGCCGGCGAGCATGCGGCGGCGGCTCAGCGTCCGCCTCCAATATGAATCCCAATACTGACTCAAATGAACCCCTCCTGGCGCGCGTGGCACTGCGCGCCCAGCAGTGCCATCGTGAGCACACCGCACGGGGCAGTCAAATCTAGCGCCGGATGACGCTCTCCCCGAGGACGTGTTCGCGGGCTTCTGCCACCAGATACAACGAACCAGTGATACAGATCAGATCTGCTTCGGTTGCGTGGGCAAGGGCCGTGTCGAGCGCGCCCGCCACCGTTTCCTCCGCTACCGCTGCCGGCCCGAGGAACCCAACCTCCTGCACCATCTGGTACGGGTCCATCGCCCGCGGGCTCTGGAACCCCGTGCAAATGATCAGTTCCGCGAGCTTCGCCAGCTTCAGCCCGATCTCCCGCACGTCCTTGTCCCGGTTCGCGCCGAGTATCAGGAAGCACCGGCGCCACTGGAAATACTCCTTGAGCGCCTCGGCCAGGGCGGCGGCGCTCTCCCCGTTGTGGGCCCCGTCCGCGACGATCAGCGGCTTCTGCCCCATCACCTCCAGCCGGCCAGGCACGCGCGTGAGCGCCACTCCATCGACGATGGCTGGTTCGGAGATGAGGTAGCCGCGCGACCGGATCGCCTCGGCCGCGGCCACGGCCGTCGCCGCGTTCTGCACCAGGTGGGCGCCGAGCATCGGCGTCCGCATCTTGCGCTCGCCGTTCGGACCGATCAGGCGGAACGATTGCCCAAAAGGGAACTTTTCCAGCACTTCGTACTGGTAAAGGGAAGCCACATCCACGAGCTTCGCGCCCACCTCCGCGCAACGCTCGCCGACGACCTCCAGGACCGCAGGGTCCTTTTGCGGGGCCACGACCGCCGTCGTCCCCCGCTTGATGATGCCCGCCTTGTCCCGCGCGATCTCGGCCGGCGTGTTCCCCAGGATCGCCGTGTGCTCCAGCGAAATGGGCGTGATCACCGCGATCTCCGGCGGGTCGATCACGTTCGTGACGTCAAACGTACCGCCGAGCCCCACCTCGACCACCTGCCAGTCCACCCGCGGGATTTGTGCCCGCACCAGCCAGAAAAACAGCGCGGTGAGCACGCCGAAGGTGCTCACGTCGCCGTGCACGCTTTCGCGCTCGGCTTCGACAGCGGCCTTGATCGCGCCCAACCCCGCAGCGAACTCCTCGGGCGAGATGTGGTCGCCATCGAAACTGATGCGCTCGGTGTACGAGTGCAGGTGCGGGCTCGTGTAGAGGGCGGTGTGGTTCCCCGCCTTCTGCAGGATCCCCGCGATCATGGCTGCCGTGGTGCCTTTGCCTTTGGAGCCGGTCACGTGGACGGTCGGGCGCCCACGGTGGGGGTCGTTCAACCGCGAGAGCAGCGACCGCATCGACTCGAGGTTCATGGTCGGGTTGGGCGAAGCCTGGAAGCCGCGCTCCATGTCGGTCAGCGAAAGCAGGTAGTCCAGCGCTTCGGAGTACTCCACGCCGCCAATTGTACCGCCGGCCGGGACCATCAGCCCGGTCGACAATCGTGATCAGCGCCCGGAGAATGCGCCCATGGTGCCCCTCCGCGAGCAGTTCGAACCGTGGCTGAACCGGCTCTCCGCTTTCCAGCATGCGCGTGTGCTCTCAATCGAGCCTGTGGATGGGGGCGCGTCCAACATCACCTGCAAGGTCCAGCTCCTCGGCGCCGAGGTGCCGGCCATCTGCCTCCGCGTCCAGCGTCAGCGTGGCATCTTCGAGCCGTACGACGTGATCCGGGAGGGCCGCGTGATCTCTACGCTCGCGAGGTCGAAGGTCCCTGTCCCCGCGATGATCGCTTCGGAGCCCGCGAACCAGCCGCTCGGAGCTCCATTCATTGTCATGGAGTGGGTGGATGCGCCGCACATGGGCAACGCCCCCGCGCCGAGCTTCGCCGCCTTCACCCGCATGGTCGCAAACATCCACAGCCTGGACTGGCAGGCGCTCGGACTGCAGTTCATGGGAGTGCCCGCTTCCCCTCGCGAAGGCATTCTCGGCGAGCTCTCCGCCATCGAAGCGCGTATGCCGGCTTTCGGTTGCAGCGGCGACCCCCTCCTCACCCGTGCGCTCGCGCGGCTCAGGGAATCCACCCCCGACGACGGGCGCCTCGCCCTCTGCCAGGGCGACATCAACATCTTCAACTACCTCTTCCTCGGCGATGAGGTGGTCTCCGTCGTCGACTGGGAGCAGGCACGCATCTCCGACCCCCGCTCGGATGTCGGCCAGCTGGTTTCACTGTCCCACCTGAAGGGTGCGCCCTACGGGCCAGCGGACGCCCAGCCATTTGCCCAGGCCTATGGCGTGGCCGCCGGCAAGTCCGTCACCGGGATGGCCTTCTTCCGGGCTCGCTGGCTCTTCGAACTGGGCGTCATCTACTACGGGTGGAAGCGCTTCAACGACAGCGACCCCTGGTACTCGTGGGACCACCTGGCCAGCCTGCTGGAGCTCTCCCTCGACGAGTTACCCTGATGGACTGGCGCGATGCGCTGGCGGCTTACCTCCAGCGCCGGCTTCCGCCGGCCCGCTCCGTGCAGGTCGTCAACGTCCGGGCGATGCCCGCCGGCGCAAGCAACGACACGGTCGCCTTCGATGCCCGCATCCTGTGTGACGATGCCAGCTTCGACGTGCCGCTCGTGCTGCGGCCCCAGCGCCCCGATGGCATCCTCGCCCCGTACGACGTAAGCCGGCAGTTCCGGGTGATGCGCGCCCTGGCGAGGACGGCAGTCCCCGTCCCCGCGGTCGCCTGGTTCGAACCGGACCCGGCAGTGCTCGGTGCGCCGTTCTTCGTCATGGAGCGCCTCCGCGGCGAGACGCTCCCGCTCTTCTGGTATGGCCATTCTCAGCGGCTGGACATGGCGGCGGAAGCCCTTGCCACCGTCCACGCCGTCGATTGGCGCGCCGCAGGGCTCGAATTCCTCCTCCCGGAAGACTTCCACGGCTCGCCGCTCGATGCAGAGCTCGGTGCGTGGCGGAGGCGTGCCGAACGGCTCCGCATCGCCCGCGCGCCACTGCTCATCGAACTCGGCGAATGGCTGAGGGCGAATGAACCGCCCGATAGCCGCCTGGCCCTGCTCCACGGAGACCCGAACCCCGGCAACTACCTCTTCCGTGGGTCACGCGTTGTCGCCGTGCTCGATTGGGAGGTGGCCGCCATCGGCGACCCGCGCTCGGACCTCGGGTTCTATTCCGCACTCCACACCATCTTCGGCGGGATGCCGGGACCGAAAGGGGAAACGCTCCTCTCGGAGGCGTACCAGCGGCTTACCGGGAAGCCCTTGCACAACCTGGAGTACTACGAAGCGACGGGCCTCTACCGGATGGCGGTCGTCATGGCCGGCTGGGCCGGGCGATTCACCGGGATGGCCAGCGGCTACACCATGGACGCTATCGCACGGAGGCTCTCCGTCCTTCTCGGCCCGCGGTGGGCAGCGTGAACACGAACGTCGTCCCCTGCCCGGACTCGCTTGTCGCCCAGATCTCTCCGCCGTGGGCCCGCACAATCTCCCGCGAAATGGCGAGCCCGAGCCCGTAACCCTTCCGCCCGCTCCCATTCGCATTCTCGCCCCGGTAGAACCGCTCAAAGAGGTGGGGCAGGTCGTTCACCGGGATTCCCGGGCCGGTGTCGCTGACGGTGACCTGGAGCGTGCCGGGCTGCAGGTCCCGGCAACCCACACGCACGCTTCCGCCCCGGGGCGTATGGCGGAACGCGTTGTCCAGGAGGTTGTTCATCACCTGCTCCAGGCGGTCGAAGTCGCCGCGGATGCGCGCCCCACCCTGGATGTTCACATCCAGCTCCACGCCAGACTCCTCCGACCGGAGGGCGAAGACCTCGCCCACATGCTCGAACAACTCGTGCAGGTCGACTTCGTCCTGCTGCATCGAGACCTGGCCGCTCTCGATTCGCGAAAGGTCGAGCAACTCCTGTACCAGGCGCAGCACGCGGTTGGATTCGTCGCTGATCACTTTCGCCGATCGTTCGATGCCCACCTGGTCGTCGATCGTGCCATCGAGCATCGCCTCACTGAAGCCGCGGATGGACGTGAGCGGTGTCTTGAGCTCGTGCGAAATGTTCGCCAGGAAATCGCGCAGCGTTTGCTGTGAGCGTTGCACCTCCTCCGTCATGCGGTTGAAGTTCGCCGCCAGGTCGCGCACTTCCCGCGGCCCTGTCGCGGGCACCCGCTGCCGGTAGTTTCCTCGGGCCACGCTCCGGGCGGCGCGAGCGATGTTGCGCAACGGGGCCGCCACGCTCTGGCTCAACGCGAACCCCAGCACAAGCGCAGCCGCTACCCCGATCAGCCCCGAAAACGCCAGCCGCGGGAAAAGGTCGCCCACGATCTCGCCGAGGCTGGCCGCGGGGCGTGCCACGATGATCGCGGAAGCCTCCGTCCCCTCGAGCGCGGCCAGCGCGTCTGCCCCCAGCGGGATGCTCACGCACAGGATGTCCGGCCCCGAAGGCCGGTCGAGACGGCAACGGCGAGGGTCTGTCAGGGAGTCTCCCGGCGCCTGGTCCGCAAGGTCCCGCACCACGCCCCCTTCGAGCGAAACCCCGCTCCCGCTCTCGAATCCCGGCAACACACGCCCCGAAGCGTCGATCACGGCCACCGCCGTTTCGCGCGAGACCCTCCCGCTCTCCGAGTTGTTGAAGAACGCATTCAGCCCCAGCAGCAGCTCCTCGGGGTTAGGCGAGTCCTGGGCCTGTGCCTGGAGCTGGACTTCGATGCTGGCCTGCGAGTTCACCAGCCGCCCCATGTCTTCCAGGTTTCCGTAGGAGATGGAGTCCCGGTACTCCCCCAGCTGGAGCAGCAGGCTGAGGGCCGCCAGCCCGAGGGTCACAAGGATGATAAAGAGGTAGGTGACGAACAGGCGCAGCTGGAGGCTACCCATTGCTCGCCCCCCTCGGGGCACGCGCGCCCGCGGCCGCCCCTGCGAGCCGGCCGTCCCTCCGGAACGAGCGAGTCCCCGTCGCTAGCGTTGGCTCACCTCCCCCTCGCCCGGGGTTCAGGCAGGCACTTCGACCAGCTTGTACCCCACCCCGCGGAGGGTCTCTATCTGTACCTTCGCATTGTTGAGCTTCGAGCGCAGGTGTTGCACGTGCACGTCCACCGTGCGCGTCTCGCCCGCAAAGTCGTATCCCCACACGGAACCGAGCAACTGGTCACGTGTCAGCGCGATCCCCGGGTTCTCGACGAACGCCACCAGGAGGTCGAACTCCTTCGTCCGCAAGGAAAGCTCGTCGCCGTCCACGCGCGCCTCCCGGCGGGCCTTGTCGACGGAGAGGTTCGACACCGAGATCGCGTTCTGCGGCTTCCGCCCGCCTTCCACACGGTGGAGGATGCGCTTCACCCGCGCGACAAGCTCGCGCGGGTTGAATGGCTTCGTCATGTAATCGTCGGCGCCGAGTTCGAGGCCGACAATCTTGTCGACGTCTTCGCTCCGCGCCGTCAGCATCAGGATCGGCACGTCAGAGTCGCGGCGGATCTCCCGGCACACCTCAAACCCGTCCATCCCCGGCATCATCACATCGAGCACTACCATTTGCGGCTGGATCTGCTCGAAGCGGGCGAGGGCTTCCTGGCCGTTGGCAGCGTGCTCCACGGCGAAGCCCTCCTTCTCGAGGTACATCGCGTTCAGGTCCCGGATATTCGCTTCGTCGTCTACGAGCAGGATCTTTTGCAATGCGCTTCCTCTTGTGGACCGTTGGCGGCGTTGCCGCCGCAGCATTTTCAGTATGCGCCGAGGGCTCCGGGCCTGCCACCCGGGACTCCCGGGACGGGGTTGGCGTGCCTGGAGCCCTCGACCACCAGGGGGGTGGGCGTGCGGTCCGGGGCCGTCGTCCGGGCCGCTGCTACGGGTATGTTCGACGGCCCGCGTAAGAGCGTCATGGAGCGTCTGCAAACTGCGTGTAAAACGTGGGCAATGTGTTCGACCACCGCCCGCGAACGGCAAGCCCCTTTCCTCAGCATCTGCTTCCCGGACCACCCACTGGCACACATCGGCGCTATCGCTGTTAATCAGTGGTTAACGGGGCCTGCCTAGCCTCCGGAGGAGAAAGAGGTAATGCGGGGTGCCTTCCATTCAGTCCCGTCCAGGCCACGACACAGAGGCTGGCGAGCGCTTTGCTTCGCCATCTCGGCCGTCGCCTTGCTCTCTGGCGCCTGCGCGTTCCCGGAGGATGACACCGGCAAGCCGTTGCCGCTCACCGCGGACGGCCGGATCGACTATTCCGAACTGGACGGCGATGTGACTGTCGACGGGTCCTCTACCGTGTTCCCCATCTCCGAGGCGGCCGCCGAAGAGTTCACGAAAGTGGCCCGCGGCGTGCAGACGAAAGTCGCGCTCTCCGGTACCGGCGGCGGCTTCGAAAAGTTCTGCCGCGGCGAGATCGACGTCGCCGACGCCTCCCGCCGCATGAACGACCGCGAACGTGAGGCCTGCGCCGCGAAAGGCATCGCCCCCGGGGACATCGTCGAGATCCAGGTCGCGATTGACGCGCTCACCGTCGTGGTGAACCCCCATAACGACTGGGCGAAGTGCATGACCGTCGACCAGCTCCGCAAGGCCTTCCAGGACGGCGGCGCCAGCCGGTGGAGCGACCTCGACCCCTCCTGGCCGGAGGAGAGCATCCGCTTCTACTACCCCGGCGCCGATTCCGGCACGTTCGACTACTTCCGTGAGGCGCTGAAAATGCGCGGCGTCGAGCAAAACGAGCCGTCGCACCGCTCGGACGGCACGTCGTCGGAGGACGACAACGTCCTCGTGCGGGGGCTCGAAGGCGACCGGTACGCGATCGGGTACTTCGGCCTTGCATACTTCCTGGGCGAAGGCCGGGGCCTGAAAGCGGTGGAGATCGACAACGGAAAGGGCTGCGTCGCCCCGTCGTTCGAAACGGCGCTCGATGGCTCCTACAAGCCGCTCAGCCGCGCCCTGTACGTCTACACCGGCGCCCACATCCTCCAGCGCAAGCCCCACGTCCTGGGGTTCCTCGACTTCTACTTGAAGCACACCAACGAACTGGCGAAGGAAGTCGGCTACGTCAGCCTCCCCGATGACTTGCTGGCCGCCCAACAGGCGAAGCTCCAGCCGTTCATCGCCGCGGGAGTGATCAATGGCAATTGAGGGCCGCCATGGCTGCTGAATCCGAAATGCGCCCCTCGCTCGACCCCGCGGCCCTGCGGCGGGAACTCCAGCACAGCTCCTTCAAGCGCCCGGGCGAGCTGCTGGTCGTCGGCATCCTCTGGGTCTGCGGCACGATTTCGCTCATCACGACCTTCCTGATCGTCGTTACGCTCTTCGAGGAGACGTACCACTTCTTCACCGATGTCTCGCCGGCGGACTTCTTCCTCGAAACGCGCTGGCAGGCGCTTATCCCGGGCGAGACGCAGAGCTTCGGCGTGTGGGAGCTCGTCGCGGGGACGGCGAACGTGGTCCTCTGGTCCATGGTGATGGCCCTCCCCCTGGGCCTGGCGGCAGCGATCTACCTGAGTGAATACGCTCACCCCCGGACTCGCCGCGTCCTGAAGCCGCTGCTCGAAGTCCTCGCGGGTGTCCCGACCATCGTCTACGCGTTCTTCGCCCTCACCGTCATCACCGAACAGGTGTTGCGGCCGCTTTTCGGCGAGGCGAACGTGCCCATCTTCAACGCGCTCTCCGCGTCCGTGATGCTCGCGGTCATGATCCTGCCGACGATCGCGTCGGTCTCGGAGGACGCGATGTCCAGCGTGCCTCGAGAGCTGCGGGAAGGCGCCTACGGCCTCGGCGCGACGCGTTTCGAAGTTGCGCTGAAGGTGGTGTTCCCGGCCGCACTCTCAGGCATCATCGCGGCCGTGCTCCTCGCCATCGCCCGGGTCATCGGCGAAACGATGATCGTTGCCGTGGCCGCCGGCTCCACCCCCAACCTGACGCTCATGCCGCTCGAGAGCATTCAAACGATGACCGGCTACATGCTCCAGGTCGCCCTCGGCGACGCGGCGCGCGGCACGATCAACTACACGTCGCTCTTCGCCGTCGCCTCCACGCTCTTCGTGTTCACGCTCACGCTCAATGTCATCGCCACCTGGGTGGTTAACCGCTTCCGCGAGGCGTACGAGTAATGGCGCTCCAATCCACATCGCCGCCGGTATCGCTTCGCGCCCAGGGCTCCGTCGCCCGCAGGCAGGCGTTCTCGCGGCTCTCGCGTTGGATCTTCCTCGGGGCAACCCTCATCGGCATCGCCGTCCTCGCACTCCTGACGGTCGACACGATCCGCAAAGGCGCGCCGATGCTCGATTGGCAGTTCCTCACGAGCTACCCCTCGCGCAAGGCCGAACTCGCGGGGCTCCGGTCCTCGCTCATCGGGACCGCATGGGTCATGGGGACAACAATCGTCCTCGCGATTCCGGTCGCCATCGGCACCGCCATCTTCCTGGAGGAGTTCGCGCCCAAGGGACGCTTCACCTCGTTCGTCCGCCTCAATATCGCCAACCTGGCCGGCGTCCCGTCGATCATTTACGGCATCCTGGGCCTGACCGTGTTCGTCCGCGGAGTCGAATTCCGCGGCCTTACCCTCTTCCCCGCGCTCGGGTCCACCATCCTCGCCGGTTCGCTCACCCTGGCCCTCATGATCCTGCCCATGACCGTGATCGCCTCGGTCGAAGCGATCCGCCAGGTCCCGCCAAGCATCCGCGACGGTTCGCTGGCGCTCGGGGCGACGCGCCTGCAGACGGTGCGCCATCACACGCTCCCCGGCGCCCTCCCCGGGATCATGACGGGGACGATCCTCGCCATCTCGCGCGCCGCCGGGGAGACGGCGGCGCTGATCATGATTGGCGCCTTCGCGTTCATCGCCTTCGACAACAAGAGCGTGAACGAGGACTTCACCACCATCCCGATCCAGATCTACAACTGGACCATCCGCCCCCAGGACTTCGAGGGCAACGCCGCCGCAGGCATCATCGTCCTCATGGTCATGGTGATTGGACTTAACCTTATCGCCGTCCTCATTCGCGAGCGCTTCCGGCGCAGCTAAGCTGGAGAGAGAGACATGACAAACTCCATCGACCTCCGTCCCGAGACCCGCGCCGAGACCCGGGAGCCCGTCTCCGCGCTCTCGCCGTCCCCCGCGCCGGCCGGCAAGCCGGTCGTCGAACCGGCCGAGCCGATTGCGCTGGCAATCGAGGACGTGAGCCTCTGGTACGGCGCCAAGCAAGCGCTCACGAACGTCTCGATGAAGATCCCGGTGAACCGCGTCACGGCGCTCATCGGTCCTTCCGGCTGCGGCAAGAGCACCCTCCTCCGCTGCATGAACCGCATGAACGACCTCATCCCCAACGTCACGATCAAGGGCGGCATCAAGTATCACGGCGTCGACCTCTACGGCCCGGGCATCGACCCCGTCGAGGTGCGCCGCCGCATCGGCATGGTGTTCCAGAAGCCCAACCCGTTCCCCAAGTCCATCTTCGAAAACGTGATCTTCGGGGCGAAGGTGAACGGCTACAAGGGCAACTTCCAGCAGTTGGCGGAGGAGTCGCTCAGGCGCGCCGCCCTGTGGGACGAGGTGAAGGACAACCTCAAGAAGAGCGGCCTCGCCCTCTCCGGCGGGCAGCAGCAGCGGCTCTGCATCGCCCGTGCCATCGCCAACCAGCCCGATGTCATCCTCATGGACGAGCCCTGCTCCGCCCTGGACCCGATCGCCACGCTGAAAATCGAAGACCTCATGCGCGAACTGGTGAAGGACTACACGATCGTCATTGTCACCCACAACATGCAGCAGGCCGCCCGCGTCTCCGACTACACGGCGTTCATGCTCACCGATGAAAAGGTCACAGGGCAGTTGATAGAATACGGCCCAACCCAGCAGCTCTTTACCACCCCGAAGGACAAGCGCACCGAGGACTACATCAGCGGACGCTTTGGCTAAGAGTCAGAAAGGCTTCCCGCATGACGCGCGATCTCTTTAATTCCGAGCTGCGCCAGCTTCACGACGATGTCCTCGTCCTCGGGTCTATGACGGAAAAGGCAATCCTCGACGCGATGGAGTCGCTGCGCGATGGCGATGCGGAGTGGTCCCGCCGCATCGTCGAGGACGACCGCCGGATCAACGCGAAGCGCTTCGAAATCGAGGACCGCACCATGTTCGTCATCGCTTCGCAGCAGCCCATGGCAACCGACCTCCGCTCGCTTGTGAGCGTCCTCTACATCACCACCGACCTTGAGCGCATGGCCGACCACGCCGAGGGCATCGCGCGGATCAACCTCATGCTCGAGCCCGAGCCGCTCCCGCGCCGCCTCGGCTACATCCCCGCGATGGCGGACCGCGCCGTCGCCATGCTCCGCGATAGCCTCAAGGCCTACATCGACCACGATGTCGACATGGCCCGCAGGATTTGCGACGCCGACGACGAAGTCGACCGGCTCCAGGACAGCGTCTACGAGGATTCCATCAAGGCAATGATCGCCGACCCCGGCACCATCCAGCGCAACACCTACCTTATCTGGTGCGCACACAACCTGGAGCGCATCGCCGACCGCTGCACCAACATCTGCGAACGCGTCGTCTACACCGCGACCGGCCACATGGAAGAGATCAACGTTTCCAAGTACTGACCTCCCGCGGGACCGCCGGTTGTCACCCAAAACCGCTAGCGCCCTGGGCGATGCGCGGGTACGCTGATACTCCGCCGTGGCGGGCGTAGCGTAGTGGTTAACGCGTCTGGTTGTGGCCCAGAAGACCGCGGGTTCGAATCCCGCCGCTCGCCCCAATCACACCTTCTCCGGGCGTTCGGCGCCGTGAGCGCCTCCGGCCGCTGAGCGGCCCCCGCAATGCAACGCAACAAAGAAGCCGCCTCTCCCAAAGGCGGCTTCTTCGTTGTCTACGGGCGCTCCCCGGTTTCAGTTGTCGCGCGCGAGCACCGGGAGGAAACGCTTGTACTTCTCCGCGCCTCCCCCGAGATAGCCGCTGCTCACCGTGTACGACCCACCCGAGGACGTCCCCGCAAGCTGCTGGCCGATGGCTGCATTGACCGCGTAGTTCCCACCGGAGGACTGCTTGCCGCCGGTGAGCGTCCGCCAGTGCAGGTCGTAGGCGCCGCCGGAGGTCTGGGCGAGTGCCGCTGCCCCGAGAGCCAGGGACGCAACAGCGCCCGCGCCCAGCGCCACCACCCGTTGCCGCCGCGTCACCGGGAGATCACCAGGACGTTGAACCGCGTCCCATTCGGGATGTCCACCCCACCGGCCGTCGTGTAAATCACCCAGCGGTCATCCACACCCGAACAGTTGGGCGGTGTCGAAGAGTAGTACGTGACACCGACGGGCGAAGTGAGCGGGAACCCGCCGCCGGTGGACTCGACGGTGACGAAGATGAGGGCGTTGGGGTCCGAGATGTCGAGTACCGTTACCTCGTTCGTCCCGGAGCAGGTGTTCTTGTTCGGGCCGGTGGTCACGGTTGTGTGGACGAAGGCGGCGGGGGCCGAGCCGGAGACCTTGATGGCGCCGCTGATGTCGATCGCGGTGGGGCCGACAAACTTGCCGCCCACACCGTTCGCGCCGATCGCAGTGCCGGAGACGGCGACGCCGGTAGCGCCAATGGCGAAGCCCTGCACGCCGGTCCCGCTCGCGTGGGTAGATTCGCCCTGGACGCCCGCGCCGCCGCCGCTGTTCGTGCCGAGTAACGCCGGGTATGCGGCCGCGTCCGTCGTCGTGCGCTGCGCGGCAAGCGCGATGCCCGTCCCGGTCTGGATGATCGTGACCAGCCCTTCTGGCGTGCTCGGGGCGCCCGCCGAGGTGCCCGTCGCTTCGAACGGCAGCACGAACCCGCCCGCGGCCTTCGCGTAGAGCGAGTACGGCGTTGGGCTCACTGGCTGGCGCGGCGAGAGCACCGTGTAGGTGCCGGTATCGGCCCCCGGCCGCACGGCAATCTCCATCCAGCGCGCATCGCCGTTCCAGACGGCGGCCCCGAAGTCCAGCTCCACCGAGAAGAGCCCGTTCGTGACGGTGACGTTGTCCTTCGTCTGGGTGCTCCCAACCGAAGCGCCGGCGGTCTCGGCGTCGTAGAGGATGAACCGCAGGTCGTACGTCCCGTTGGCGGGGCTTCCTCCGTCGGTGAGCCGCCCCTGGTAGGTGAACCCGTTGCCGAGGGCAGTCACGGCTTCGATCGTCTGTCCGAACTCCGGGCCGCCGCCGCCGGCGTCGTCGCCGAGGGCGGTCGCCACGGGGATGAGGGCTATCACCCCGAGCCCCCCGGCAATCGTCGCGATGAGTCGCTTGCGTCGCATCCACGCACCTCCACGCCCGGCACTCCGGACGTCGGATGCGAGTATAGATCATGCGATCAAGCATTTGCACATTTATTCCCACGCCGGCTCTCAGCCCCGCCCGTTTGACGCTGCACGCCGCCCGCCGTACGTTCCGGACGTGCGCCAGCCAGCGTGCCCGGAACCTCACCAACGAAGGGCCGTGCAGTGCCAGAAGACGTCGCTGCCCGCGAAGTCCTCGATGATGCGCGCGCACTCGCCGCAGCAGGCGAGTGGGCGAAACTTGTCGCGCTCGTAACTTCCCTCCACCCCGCAGACCTCGCCGAACTCGTCCTCGACCTCGACGAGGACGAACGCCGCGAAATCCTCAGCCACCTCCCCTCCGATGTCGTTGGCCAGCTCTTCGAGTACGTCGAAGACGATGACCTTCGCGACCTGATCCGCGGCATCGCCATCGAGGATCTCCCTGCCGTCCTCGAAGAAGTCGAAGACGACGTCGCCGCCGACGTCATCCAGCAGCTGGAACCCGCCGAGCAGGTCGAAACCCTCGCAGCCCTGGACCGCGGCGAAGAAGTCGCCGAACTCCTCCAGTACAGCCACGAATCCGCCGGCGGCCTCATGAGCCGCGGCTTCGTCGCCCTCAATGAGGGCATCTCCGTCCAGCAGGCGATCGACTACCTCCGTGTCCTTCGCCCCGCCGCCGAACGCGCGTATTACCTCTACGTCACCGACAACGACGGCCGCCTCCAGGGAGTCGTCTCGATCCGCGACCTCCTCGTCTCTTCGCCACGGACCACGCTCTCTGAGATAACGCAGCGCGATGTCCACGCGGTAACCACCGGGACGGACCAGGAAGAGGCCGCGCGCATGCTGCAGCGCTACAACCTGCTCGCAATCCCTGTCGTCGATGAGGACGGCCGCCTGGAAGGCATCATGACCGCCGACGACCTCATCGACGTCCTCCAGGAAGAGGCCACAGAAGACATGTACCGCATGGTCGGCCTCGATGAGGACGAGCGCGTCTTCAGCCCGGTCGCCGTCAGCGTGCGCCGCCGCCTCCCCTGGATGATGGCGAACCTCGCCACCGCCTTCCTCGCCGCCGCGGTGGTGGGCATCTTCGATAGCGCCCTCACGAAGGCCGCCGTCCTCGCCTACTTCATGCCGGTCGTCGCCGGGATGGGCGGCAACGCCGGCACCCAGACCGCCACCATCGCTGTCCGCAGCATCGCCCTCGGCGACCTCGACGTCAGAGACGTCTTTCGCGCCTGCCGCAAGGAGATCCTCGTGGCGATGGCTAACGGGCTGGCGATTGGGCTGGTGGCCGCGCTCGGCGCCTACCTCTGGCAGCGCAACGAAGCCCTCAGCATCGTCCTGTTCGTTGCCCTCTTCCTCAACATCTGCGCTGCCACGCTCGGCGGTGTGCTCATCCCGCTCGGCCTCAAGGCCATCCGTATCGACCCGGCCCTCGCCGCCAACATCTTCGTCACCACGATCACCGACGTCATGGGCTTCGTTTTCTTCCTTGGCATCGCCTCGCTCGCGATCGGCCGCATCGCCTGAACGGCGGCCGGCTCCGGCGCCGGGCCGTTTGCCTCCTCCCCGTTGCCCGTGCATCCTCGCGGCATGCGCATCGTTGACCTCGAAGTCGCCGTCTCCGCCGTGAAGAGCGGCGACCGCGTCTATGTCCACGGTGGCTCGGCCACGCCCCATGTCCTCATCGATGGGCTCGTCAAGCTCCGGCCGGACCTGCGGGACGTGGAAATCGTCCACATGCACACGAACGGCCCGGCGCCCTACGTCGCGCCGGAAATGGCCGGCCGCTTCCGGCACAACGCCCTCTTCATCGGCCCGAACGTGCGCCAGGCAGTCCAGGAAGGCCGCGCCGACTACACTCCCGTGTTCCTCAGCGAGATCCCGTCGCTGTTCGAACCCGGCGGCGCGCTCCCCCTGGATGTCGCCTTCCTCCAGGTCACCCCGCCCGACGTCACCGGCCACTGCTCATTCGGAACATCCGTCGACTGCGCGGTCGCCGCCGCCCTCAACGCGAAGGTCGTGGTGGCGCAGGTGAACTACCAGATGCCACGCACCTACGGCCCGCAGCTGCACGAATCGCGCATCGACTTCGCCATCGAGCTGGATGAACCCATCCTCGAGGCCGTTCATACCTCCGCCGGTCCCGAAGCCCTCCAGATCGGCGAGCACGTGGCGAACCTCGTCCCCAATGGCGCCACGCTCCAGATGGGCATCGGCGCCGTCCCCAGCGGCGTCCTCGCCCGGCTCACCAACCATCGCGATCTCGGTGTCCACACCGAGATGTTCACGGACTCCCTCCTGCCGCTCATCCGCAGCGGTGTCGTCAACGGGGCCCGCAAAACGCTCCACCGCGGGAAGGTCGTCAGCGCCTTCGTGAGCGGCTCCGCCGAGCTCTACCGGTTCGTCGACCGCAACCCGCAGGTCGAGCTGCAGACAGTCGACTACACGAACAACGTCGATGTCATCGCTGCCCACGACAACATGGTGGCGATCAACGCGGCCCTGAGCGTCGATATCACCGGTCAGGTCGTGGCCGATTCGATCGGCCCCAGGTTCTACTCGGGGATCGGCGGCCAGGTGGACTTCATCCGCGGCGCCGCCCGGTCCCACGGCGGCGTGCCAATCATCGCCCTGCCATCGACCGCGAAAGACGGCACAGTCTCGCGCATTGTCCCCGAGCTGGCCGCAGGGTCGGGAGTGGTGACAACCCGCGGCGACGTGCACTGGGTGGTCACCGAGTACGGGGCGGCGAACCTCCACGGGAAAAGCATCCGCGAGCGGGCGCGCATGTTGATCGAGGTCGCCCACCCGCGGTTCCGCGAGGGTCTCTACGAGCGGGCCGGCCGTTTGGGCTACCTGTCCTCGCGGAGCGGTTAGCGGAACACGGGCGGTTCGTCTTCTTCGTCGTCGAACCGGGCGCCCGTGGAGCCCTGCAGCGCCGCGATCAGGTCTGCGGCATCCTGCGGGCTGATCTTGCCCTGCTCGAGCATCTGCAGGACGCGCATCTCCTCCGCTTCGCGCCGCCGCGAAGCACTCGCCGCCCGCCCGCCGCGCTGAGGCTTGGCCTGCGTCCCTATCCCTGGCGGTAGCTGTGTCGAACCCGTCGCATCCCGGGCCCTCACGATGCACTCGCCGATGCCGGAGTTCAGACGCAGCCGCGTCTTCGCCGATTCCGGCGCGCTTGGGTATTCCAGGCGCGACTTTCCAATCCCGCTCGCCGTCCTGATATGCACTTCGCCCCCGGCCGGGAACCGCACCTCGGCCCGGCCGAGCCCGACGTCGACGCGGTATTCGCCTTCGGCCAGCTCGGCGATGTCGAGCAGCACGTCGCCCGTGCCCGAATCGCAGCGTGCCAGCCCCGAGTGCGAGAGCACCGACACCTTGCCCGCGCCGACATCGACTTCGAGATGGCCGCGGGTGAGGAGGCACTGGATCGCGCCGGCCCCGACGTGCACGCGGAAGTCCGCTGCCGTAATCGCGCTGATCTCCGTTTCGCCGTAGCCGTTATCGATGCGGACCTGGTCGTAAGGGCGGTCTTCGAGGCGGACGACCGTGTTCGCCCCGTGCCGCCGCCGGAAAAGCCAGCCGCGGTTCAGCTTCACCTCAATGTGGAGGCGTTCTCCATCCCGGGTCACTTGGATTTCAGGGGTCGTCTTGTTCCCGGAGGATGCCACACCGGGGACTTCGCCCTCCTTGCAGGTGCGTACCGTCAGCCGGCCAGCCGTCTGATTCACCTGCACGGCGGTGATGCCGTCCATCGAAAATGTCTGCTCGCTGGGGGTAGCGTCCGGGTCCACTTCGCCCTCGAAGTGGAACTGCACGCGCGGCCCTGGCCGTCCGGGGCCGAAGTGCGGGCCATGCTGGCCGCGGCGCTCTTCGCGTGACTGCCGGCGCGCTTCCTCGGCGAGGCGGCGGGCTTCGTCGCGCGCCTTTCGCGCCTCGTCCCGGAGGCGTTCCGCCTCGCGCTTCGCTTCGCGGCGCACGCGCTCTGCTTCCTCGCGGGCGCGGCGCGCTTCATCGAGCGCGGCCTGGATCTCGTCACGGGAATCAGCCATCGCGGGACCCCAGTGCGCGCAGCTGCTCGGCGGCCTCAGCCGCGGTCACCCTTCCGGCGGAGAGCTCGTCCAGGATGCGTTGCCGCCGCTCAGCGTCGCGCGGGTCTTCGCCGGCTTCGAAGCCGAGAGCGACAAGCACATCGTTCAGCCGGCCCACCACTGTCGGATACGAAATCCCGAGCTCTTCCTCGACATCCTTGATCTTCCCCCGCGCCCGAAGGAACGTCTCGACGAAAGCGAGCTGGTCCCGGCTCAGGCGCGCGAGCGGGCCGGCGTCGAAATGTCCTTCGACGGCAACGCCGCAGTTCGGGCACTCGAGGCGGCGGATGGCCATCGCGCTATCGCAGCTCGGGCAGGCTCCAACAAAGCGGGCCATTCTTTCTCCCCTGCCTAGCGCGCGGACTTGACGCGCGGAAGGCGGTATTCGACGACATCGCCCGATGCGCCGCGTGCCCACCGTTCGACGGTGGCGGCAGCGCGCCGGATCCCGGCGGCGACCACCGCGATCATAGCGGCGGCGGGCGATCCGCTCCCATACCTGTACTGCCGCGACGACGCGAGCCGGCTCTCGATGAAGTGCTGGCTATGGTTCACGATGAACTGGGTGTTGAGGTCCACGGTGCGTCCTCCTTACCTCTGCTGTGAGGATAATCGACCATCGCTGCGAAGAAGTCAATACGGTTCTCAAGAAAATTAACTTCGACATTGATTTTCCAGAACGCAGGAGACGCAAGCTTCCGCCGGCCCTGCAACCCACGTGCCCCCGGCCCTCACGGACTAGCTGAGAACTCGCAGGGTCTGCCCCGGTGCACCATCGCGGCCGACCATCATCGTGCGCACCGGCCGCCCTTCCCAGGCCATACCGATGTACGCCGCCATCGCCCGCTGGCCTTCGCTGAGGACGCCCGCTGCCACATCTCCGAAGGGCGCGCTCTCCACCACAAACACGATTCGTCCGCCCCCGGACCGTTCCAGCACCCGGCCGAAAGCCTGTGCTGCCAGGAGCGGGGCGGTGAGGCCACCGGACGCCATCGCGTCCCATTCGTCCCGCGAGAGCTCGTCGTAGTCCACGGCCGGAGGCAGGCCCGGAGCGATGACGAGCGCGTCACACCGCCCCAGGCGGTCCTGGACCTCCGCCGCGAATGCCGCCACGGCCGAAGGGTCCGCGCTGTCGAGGACCGTGTTGAACTGCTCGCGCCCGATCGCCCAGACTTCGTTCGCGATCGATGCGGTCGCGAACTCCTCGCCCTGCGCGGCCGACACCGTCCCGAGGGCGATGTCGGCCCCGGCCTCGGCCAGCGCAACGGCAATCGCGCGGTCTCCCTCGCTGCCTCGGCAGATCATGGCCACCACCTGCCCGTCGAGCGCCCCCATCAGTTGAACAGCACCAGGAACATCGGGAGCAAGATCGCGATCAGCACCACCAGCGCCACCCCCGTGATGATCCCGTTCCAGTCGCGCGTATTCATCCGGCCCGAGTAGTACTCCTGCTCCCACGTCCCGTCGAGCAGGTCGAGGTCGCGCTCATCCGGGCCGAGGTCAGGCTCTTCCCACTCCTCGTCGTCAACAATGTCGTCGTCCTCGTCGCTGATACGGACCGTCATCGGATCGATCTTAATGCACGACCTTCACACGTTCGTCGTCGTCGTCGCGGTCCCAGAGGTCCCACTCCAGGCCGCGCGGAAACGAGAAGCCGCCCCATCCCTCCGCCGCCGCGGTCACGAGGAACGCGAACACCGAAAGCCAGGCAAGGCCGGCGCCCCAGAGGACTACCGCCCCGGCCACCAGCCCCCAGCTGATGGCCGCAACCACACCCCGGCTCGCCTGCCGGCTGTTCGCGGCCGTCCCGGCCGTGAGGAACGCGAAGACGCACATCCAGGAAGCCCCGTCACCCGAGGCTGCCACGGCGACCCCCACCGCCAACCACGCCGCCGCAATGCCGCCGCCCTGGACCCACGCGTCACGCCGCATGGTGCTGAACGTCACCGCTGCCGTTGTGAGAAAGGCGAACACCGCCGTCCAGGCCGCCCCTTCGTCCCAGCCAGCCGCCACGCCCGTCCCCGCCCACGTCCCGGCGATGGCGAGCAGCCGGGACACCCCGAGCCTCCGCCACGCAGACGCGCCCACCGAAAGCGTCGCCAGCGCCGAAAAGATGAGGATCCACCAGCTGTCCGGCTCCGCCGCTACCGCGGCGATGCTGGCCACCCAGATCGCAACGATCGAGAGCAGCGACGTCGCCTTGATGGTCATATCAACCGGCCGTCCGCATCCCGGATCTCGGGGCCGTTGACACGGGCGCGCCCATCTCCGAACTTCGCGTCGCGCCAGTGGAGCGCCGCCTTGAGCCCCTGCTCCCCCGCGATACGCCCGAATTCGCGGACGCTCGGGGCGAGGTGGGCTCGCGCGTCGTTCTCCGAGCCGAACCGCTGCATCGTCCTCGCCCCCATGAGTTCCAGGGCGATGTTGACGATGCGCTTGTTCGCCGAGAGGAGCTCGGTGTCGATCATTGCCATCCGGTCGACGAGCCCCTCCACCTCCGCCTCCAGGTGCTGCAGCGGGACCGACTTCAGCACGAGCCCGATCTGCGCCGCCTCGGCGCCCGTGATAGTGTCGCCCGTGAGGAAGAGCCGCTTCGCCCACTGCGGCCCGCAGTGATACACCCACATCTGGTTCGGCAGCGACCCCATCGCGCGCGCCGGCGGAAACCCGATTGTCGCGTCGTCCGCCGCGATGATGATGTCGCACAACAATGCCACGTCCGTCCCACCCGCGAGGCAGTACCCGTGCACCTGCGCGATCACCGGCTTGTGCATGTCGAAGATGGCCATCCGCAGGCGTTGCGCCCGCTCCAGCTGCCACGCGTCGTCGTCGAAGCTGCTCCGCCCCCGGTAGACGGCCGTGTAGCCGTCCGCCGCCGGTGCTTCCGGGGTAGCGCCAGGTTGCCGCCGCGACATCGGCGTCAGGTCGTAGCCCGCGCTGAAGGCGCGGCCGTTTCCCCTCAGGATGACGGCGTGGACGTTGTTGTCGTTGTCGGCGTCCCAGAGCGCCTCGTTCAGTTCCTTTTGCAGTTCGAACGAGAGCGCATTCAGCTTCTCCGGCCGGTTGAGCGTGATCCGCGCGCGGCCGCGTTCGACTTCATAGAGGATGGTCTTGTACTCCGGCATCAGAACCTCCCTGTGGCCCGCGATTCTACGCGCTCCCCGCCGGGGGGAGGGAAATTCGCCACACCGCTCCCTAGAATGCACCGATGGGTAGCCCCGGCCGCCCCCCTGCCGACGACGTGCTCACCCCCGCCGAATGGGAGGTCGTGCACATGGTTCGCCATGGCATGTCCAACCGCCGCATCGCGAGGAGCCGCGGGACTTCGCTCGATGGCGTGAAGTTCCATCTCGAGAACATCCGGGCGAAGCTCCACCTTGCCGACAAGCGCGCGATCCGCCACTGGCGCGGGCTCCCCCGGAACCATCCCCTGGAGAAGACCACGATGCCCACCACAGGAACCCCTGTCGCCCTTGGCCGGCTCGGCCAGGTTGCCCACACCGTCAAGGCGATCGAACCCGCCGTGGCCTTCTTCCGCGACACACTGGGCATGACCCACCTGTTCACCGCCGGCCAGCTCGCGTTTTTCGACTGCAATGGCACCCGCCTCATGCTCGATGCCTTGCCCGAAGCCCAGGGAAACGGCAACTCCTGCCTGTACTTCATGGTCGATGACATCCACGGCTCGCAGGCAACGCTCACATCGAGAGGCGTCAGCTTCGAAGGCGAGCCACACCTGATCTACCGCCACCCCGACGGTACCGAAGAGTGGATGACCTTCTTCCGTGACCCCGATGGCAACCTGCTCTCGCTCATGAGCCAGGTCAAGCCGTAGCACGCGCTCCGGCGAGGCGAGATCCTCGTCGTGGTCCGCGGTCCGCGCCGTGTCCCGGGCTAATCGAACCAGCGCATCTCCCCTGGCGCGAGGTCCACTTCCCAGGCGCGGCCCCGGTGCTCCACCGCGATGACGCGCGGCCGAGTCGCGTCGTTCCGCACCTGGAGCCGCCCCGAGACCTGCCGCACATAGAGGTCCTTACCCACCAGGCTCAGCGAATCGCCGACCACCCGTGGCGTCCGCCCGGGCGCCGAGACCTGCCAGAGCGTGCCCTCATGCGGCCGGAGCGACACGTCCCCCATCGGCAGCAGCCGCCGGTTCCAGACATCGAACGCCACTTCCCCAGGTGCGAGGATGTCCGTCCACGGGACCCACGTTGCCGCGTCCCCCCAGTTCAGCACTCCGACGAGCGCGCGGCCCTCCCCCAGGTCCGCACGCCAAACGCGCGGCACGGGACCATCCGCCAGGTCCAGCGGGGCCGCCGCAACGCCCGTCGGCGGGAACAGCGCGAGCGCCATGTCGCGGCGGGACTCAGGCAATTTCGGCAGGTCGTCGCTGGCCACGACCATCCCGCCCGTAAGGGCGATGCCAGTGGCGAGGAAACGCGTCTCCGCCTCGTCGAGGTCCGTGTCGGTGTCGCGCACGATCAGGCAGTCCGGGTCGTTCGCCCACCAGCGCATGTGCATCCAGTTCCTGAGGAGCGAGAGCCGCATTGCGTGCTTCACCGAGGGGTTCGGGCCGTCCGCCCACACCTCCTTCACGTCCGGTCCAACCCGCATCCCATCGACGAGGCCGGCGGCGGGCGCGAAGTGACACGTGCACCCGAGCAGAAACGTGTCGTCGCCCGCTTCTTCCCGGATGATTTCGAGCCCGCGCCGGAGGTTCGCCGGCGCCGTGGTCCCGGCGTTGTGATATCGGACCGCGGACGCCGGCTGTGCGGCGAACGCCAGCGCGTCCAGCTTGAGATAGCTGTAGCCCCATTCGTGGACCACGGTCCGGATGACGTTGCGCAGCCAGGCTTCGGCCTCTGGATGCGTGCAATCGAGCACCGCGCACCGGCCCAGCCAGGTCGAGACGAAGACGGTCTCGCCCCCGTGGCTCTTCAGCGCCATCGCCGGGTGTTCCCGCAGCGCCGCCGAAGATTCGTGCAGGACGAACGGCGCCAGCCAGAGCCCGGGCCGATACCCGCTATCGCGGATCTTGTCGGCAAGTGCCTTCATCCCCGAAGGGAACTTCGCATTCGGCACGAGCCAGTCCCCCGTAGCCGACTGGAACCCGTCGTCCACCTGGACAACCTCCGCGGGATGGCGTTCGCGGACCATCTCGGCGAGGTTGGCGACGACGTCCGCCTCGCTCACGCGGTTGTAGAAGTAGTACCAGCTGCACCAGCCCGTCGGCGGGTGGTCCGGCACGCGCGCTCCCATTTCGAGCCCGGCCTCTTCGGCGTACCGCTCCATCAGCGCCCAGTCGTCTCCTCCCGCAACCAGGAGCACAGGGGGCAGCACAATGGTCTCGCCTGGTCCGATCACGGTCCCTTCCAGGTCGAACGCCAGCGTCAGGCCCGTGATCCGCGTCTCGTCCGCGTCCAGCGTCCAGGTGATGTCGAAGAAGAAGCGGTCGCCGCGCAGAGACCCCGCGAGGAGCGCGTTGGGCTGTTGCGACAGCACCGAGAGCAGCCCCACCTCCCGGGAGACGTACTGGATTGTGCCCCCAAGCTGCCGCCTGGCCCGGCCGTCGTAGCCCTCGGGCAGTTCCTCGCCGAAGTTGCGCACGAGGCAGTCCATCTGCATGTAGCGGCCCTCGATCCACGCCCGGTTGCCCGCCGCCGGGCTGTCCAGTTCCGCGGTCAGCCCCACGGGACCGGGCGTCGCCGGGACCTCCCCGGCGTTACGGAGCCGCATCTCCAGGCGGCCGCTCACCGCATCGTACGAAGTCTCCAGGGAGAGGCCGTCAGGGAGTTCGAGAGGGTTGAACCAGAGGTCCCAGGGGAGGTTGAGCATCGCCGTAAGGGTACAGGGGATGCCTTGCGAGACGCGAAACTTTTTCGCGCCGCTCCCGCATCGCCGCCGCCACCTGTGCCGATCCTGTTGCGTTTCCGCAACCACTCCGCGTCCGCGCTTATGCGACCGCTACCGCCTCTGCGGCAGCCTGAGCAAACGGGGCCAGTTGGCCCCCGCGAGGCCGCATGTCCGAAGCAGACCGCGCACGTCCAGCCCACGGCCAGGACGATTCGGCCGGGCGCTCACGCCCTGGCTCCCCTACCCGTGTGCCCGGCAGCACGCCGCCGGACAACTACCAGCCCTCCGCCAGGCCCCATCGCACGAGCAGCGAGGATGATGCCGTACAAGAACCCCAAACCGGCGTCCTGCGCGATGAAGAGGGCCGCGAACCCAATGTGCCGCCCCCAATGATCCAGGAGGGTGCCCCCGATTGAGCGACCAACCCCCGCCCGCGCGCGTTGCCCTGGGCATCGATATCGGTGGCACAGGCCTCAAGGCCGGCCTCGTCGACCTTGAGACAGGCCGTCTTGTCGGTGAGCGCGTTCGCACGGCCACTCCGAAACCGGCTACCTTCACGGCCCTCGCCGGCGCCGTGGCGAAACTCGTCGAGCCGCTGCTCGCCTCGGTCGAAGAGGTGGAGGCCGTCGGCGTGGGCTTCCCGGCCGTCGTCCGGCGCGGGATCGCACTCTCGGCGGTCAACGTCTCGGCCGAGTGGATGTACGCCGATGTCGGAAAGGTGTTCGCCGAAACCTTCGGCCGCCAGGTCTGGGCGCTCAACGACAGCGATGCCGCCGCCTTCGCCGAAGCGCGCTTTGGCGCCGGCCGCCACCAGGGCGGCACGATCCTTGTTGCCACCCTCGGCACCGGCGTGGGCACGGGTCTCGTCGTCGAAGGCCAGCTCGTCCCAAACATCGAACTTGGAATGCTCACGGTCCGCGGCAAACCCGCCGGCCAGCGCGTCGCGAACTCCGTCCGAAAACGGAAGCGCATCCCCTGGGAGACATGGGCGATGGACCTCCAGGCCTTCGTCGATGCCCTCGATGAAGCCGTTGCGCCGGACCTCGTCATCATCGGTGGCGGCGTCAGCGAAGAGGCCCACCGCTACCTTCCCCTCATCCGCACACGCCCGATGGTCGTGCCCGCCCGCCTTCGCAACGATGCCGGCATCGTCGGGGCCGCCATCTACGCCGCCGACCAGCAAATACGTCGCGCCCGGAGCGAAACCGGCACCATCAGCCAGCTTGCCCCCACGGGCAAGACCCCCGACGGCGCCGCCGAGGAGCCTCCCGCCCCCATCATGGCCCTCCGCGGCGCAGGCTAACGGGCCCAGGGGTGGGCTTCGTCGCGCTGGTCCGCATCATCATCCTTGGCTGGCCGCTCCTCCGCCGGCTACGCCGCCGGTTCGGCCTCCGCCTCATGGGTAGCCGCTCACGACCCGGCTGAGCCACCCAGCGCGAATCTCGCGATAGCCTCCAGCGGCGGGACGTAGCCATCGTCGGTGTTGACTTCGAGCGCCGGCGCATCAATCGTCACCGGCTGGAACGCGTGCACCAGCCCCGCCGGAGCTTCGCCGTGCACCCTCCTGTGCCTGGGGTTCTCCGCAGCGCGGCGTTTGCGGCGCTCCTCTCCCACTTCCGCCCGCGCCCGGCAGTGCACGATGCGGATGTCCGCCAGCGGCGCCAGCCGCTCCAGCCCCGGCCGCCAGAGCCGATCCTGGAACGCCGCTTCAGCCACCACCGTCACTCCCGACCGCAGCAGCACCTCGAGCACCTCGAAGAACACGGCGAGCGTCCGCAAACTCAGGTCGTCGCCAGGCCCTGTCTCGAAGCCCGGCGTTGTGGCAGCCATCCCCTCCTTGATCTCGTCCCGGCAGATCGCGGGACACCCGATTTCCCGGGCGAGCGCGTGCGCCAGCGTGGTCTTGCCCGCGCCGGGCGGCCCGCTGACGACGATAAGGACGGGACGAGACACGGCCGGACTGTATTCCTAACAGCCCGGCCTGTCTTGTACTTGCTGCGGCCTAAAGCAGGTCCCCGCCGCAAGCGCTGGCCGTCGTCCCGTGCTGCTGGAACGCCTTGATCACGTTCCGTCCCGTCGTCCAACGATGCACCTCGTCCGGTCCATCGACCAGCCGCTGCGACCGGATCGACGTGTACCAGCGGGCCAGCGGCGTGTCGAGCGAGTACCCCAGCGCTCCATGCAACTGGATCGCGGTGTCCACCACGTGGTGCACCATGTTCGCCAGGAACACCTTCGCGATCCCGTTCTCCTGGCGGATGTCCAGGCCGTTTTCCGCCTTGTAGGCGATGTGCATGAGCATCAGCCGCGCGATGTACAGCTGGCTCGCACAATCCGCGATCATCCACTGCACACCCTGCCGCTCCGAAAGCAACCGCCCGAACGTCTCCCGCTTCGTGATGTGGCCCACCGCCAAATCCAGCGCCCGCTGGGCCATCGCCACATTGTGCATGCCGTGCCGGAGCCGCCCGTACCCCAGCCGGTGCTGCCCCATGTTGAAGCCGTTCCCCACCCCGCCAAGGATGTTTTCGTGCGGCACCACCAGGTTCTCGATCTTGATCTCTGCATGCCCGCCGCCCATCACGTGGCTCAGCGGCCCCTCGATCGCCATCGTCTTGATGTCCCGGATGATCTGGTAGCCCGGGTTCGGCAACTCCACGATGAACGTGCTGAACTGCTGGTGCCGTGGCGCGTTCTCGTCGGTCCGCGCCATCACCACGGCGATGTCCGCCGCGCTCGCCGCGCTGCTGAACCACTTCTCCCCGTTCAGGATCCAGTTGTCGCCGTCCCGCACAGCCTTCGTCCGCATGCCCGTCGCGTCCGCGCCGGCCGCCTTCTCCGTCATCGAATAGCACACGCGCTTCTCGCCGTTGAGGAGCGGCTTCAGGAACTTCTCCTTCTGGTACTCCGTCCCGTGAGTAAGCAGCGTAAGCATCGTCGCGTCATCGGGGCCCTGCGTGTTCATCGAAAGCGCCCCAAGGTAGCTCTCCCCGAGCTCCATCTGCACGAGCGCGTTCGCCAGCGGCCCCAGGCCCATCCCGCCGTATTCCTTCGGGATGAACGGGCACCACAACCCCTGCGCCCGGGCCTTCTGGCGCAGTTCCGCGAGCACCTCCTTGTACGGCCTCCCCGCCTGCAACTCCTGCTCCGCCGGGTGGCACTCCTCCTGTACCCAGCGGCGCACCCGCTCGCGCACCTCTTTTGCTTCGTCCGGGATCGTGAAATCGATAGCCATGCGGCAACTCCTTTGGTGTGTGGTCGAACCGGTAGCCGCGCCCGCCCGGGGCGCGTGGCGCCATGCGCCGGAACAGCCGCTGCAGTCTACCCAACCTGCGCGCATCGTGTTTCCAGCCCGGTCCGGTAGCTGCGAGGCACTGGCCTCGCGGCTGCGCTACGCCGTCACCCGCCACCCGATCGCCGGCCAGCCTCGAACCCAAGGTCCAACACCCGCTTCGCGTGCCGCAGCGCGCTCCTCGCCGCCTCTCCGTCCTGGTATCCCGACCGGAAGAACTGCCACGCGGCCACGTAGTACCCCACGTACGCCTCCGCGAACTCGCGCTGCCCCGCCGCGAGCAGCCGCTCGACCACCCCCGTCCGGTTGTGGCCCCAGGCCTCATCGAAGCTCGCGCCCAGCACGCTCAGCACCCGGGGCCCTGTTGGCGCCACTCGCCACGACGCATCCCGCACCGGCTGCCACAGGTACCGCGAGGGCCTGTCCAGTGTGTGGGCAGGCAGTCCGGCCGCCCAGGCCCGTTCACGCGGTTCCAGCAACCGCTCCCTGTCCACCCTGCGCACGAACTCCATGTCCGTTGGCGGCGGTCGCACCTCCTCGTGTGGCCGCCCGGACAACGTCCGCGTGATGCCACGCGGCGGCCCCATGAATGCCGGGTCGCCCAGCAGCCGGTTGATCACCACCACCTGGGGCCGCGGGTAGTGCAACCGTGCGCCCACGCGGCCCGCAAACCGCGCCTCGTAGTTCGCCTGGACCGCGAATGTTCGCTCGAGGTCCTCCTCCAGCAACGCCGCGTCCGTCAGCAGCAGGTGGATATCGACATCCGAGATTTCCGGCACGTAGTCGATCACCGTGTCCCACGGCTTCACGCTGGACCCGCCCGCGTATATCCCCAGCACGCTGCCCGCTGGCAGGACCTCCACCACCGCCTCCACGATGCTCTCGCGCATGGCGTCCGCCTCCGCCCGCAGAATCTCCCGCGACGGGTAGGCCTCGTCCCACTCTGGAGCAATCCCGGCAGGTTGCATCTCCCGGCCTCTTTCCCCCGGACGCCGCATCGTCACCCGGTCGGAGTCACGCTTCTCCGCCGCCCGGAGCGAGGTGGCACGCTGGGCTTACAGCCCCGCCCCGCCCGAAACCGTCAGCAACGCCCCGGTCGTGAAGCTGCTCGCCTCCGAGGCGAAGTACAGTGCCGCCCCAACGATCTCCTCCGGCTGCCCGCCGCGCTGCAGCGGGATCGTCGCCTTCGCGTTGCGGTGGAAAGCTTCCAGGTCCCACGCCTTCGAGATATCGGTCAAGAACGGCCCCGGGATGATGCAGTTCACCCGCACCTTCGGCGCAAAGTGCTTCGCGAACCCGATCGTCGCCGCGTTGAGGCCCGCCTTCGCCGCCGCATACGAAATCACGTTCGCCCCCGGGTGCTGAGAGGCCGTGCTCGAGACCATGATGATCGAGCCCCCCTCGCCCTCCGTCATCCTCGTGCCCACCAGCGCCGTCAACCGGAACGGCCCCTTCAGATTTACATCGAGCACCTTGTCGTACAGCGCCTCCGTCACGTTCACCACGTGGTCATAAATCGGCGACATCCCGGCGTTGTTCACCAGTACATCCACATGCCCGAACTCCGCATACGCCGTCTCTGCCAGGCGCTCCACCTGGTCCCACTCACCAACATGGCAGGCCACCGGCAGCGCCCGCCGCTCCGGGAATCGCTTCGTCACCTCCGCCGCCAGCTGCTCGCACGAGTCCAGCTTCCGGCTCGCGATGATCACATCCGCACCGTTCTCCGCGAACGCCAGCACCATCTCCCGCCCCAGTCCCCGGCTCCCTCCTGTGACGAGCGCCACCTTCCCTGACAGATCGAACCGGTTCGCCATGCACCATCCCTCGCCGCGGAGTTACGCGAGCGTGGAGTGTACCCGAGCCCGGCTCCCAAACGCGAAGGGCCGGTGGCTAGCTCGCGAGGCTCCAGGCCGAGAGCGGTTCCGTCTCCTGGAACGGCCGGACCGTGTTCCGCCCGGCTGATTTGGCCTCGTACATCGCCAGGTCCGCTTCCTTGATCAACCACTCTTCTCCCGCCTGGCCCCCGCTCCGGTAGGCCGTCGCGCCGATGCTCGCCGTCACCCGCAGTGTTGCCCCGCCGGCGAGGATCGCACGCCGTTCTATCGCCGCCCGGATTCGCTCCGCCAGTTCCATCGCCCCTTCGAGCGGCGTCGCCGGCAAGACCGCCACGAACTCTTCGCCGCCGTAGCGCGCGCACAGGTCCGCCTGACGGCAAGTCTCGCGGAACGCCAGCGCCACCTCGCGAAGCACCTGGTCGCCAACCGTGTGGCCGTGCTCGTCGTTCACAAGCTTGAAGTGGTCGACGTCGATCATCAGGACGCTCAGCGGCGTGCCGTACCGTGTCGATATCCGGTATTGCTCGCCGAGGAACTCCCGCAGGTGCCGCCGGTTCGCCAGCCCGGTCAGCGGGTCCGTCATCGCCTCGTTCTCCAGCCGCTCCCGCTCGGCCAGCAACTGAGCGTTCTCGCGCTCGGTCTCCAGGGTCAGTTGCAGCAGCGCCTCGCGGGCGCGCTCGAGCACATCCTGCGGGTCGATATGCCTGGCCTCGATGTCGAGCATCGAAGCCAGCACTCCCGCCGCGAGGATCGCCCGCTCCACCATCTCGTCGATGTCTTCCTCAGGGATGCCGTGCAGCTGCGCGCAGTCCCACCGGAAGCGCACGAGCGCCCCCGCCGGCTCCCTGCCGAGCGCCAGGTCCGCTGCTGCTTCCGCCGTGGCCACGCAGCGCACCAGGTCGCGGTACGCCGGCGGCGCCGTGTCCGGCACCGGGTGCAGCCGGATCGCCGCCACCAGTGCTTCGGGAAGGTTCCACTTGTCGGCGAGCAGCGCCCCGGCTTCGCAGTGGTCGAACCCGTACCGGGAACGCTCGAGTGCCCGCTGCCTGCCCATTTCGCCCCCCGCGGCCGCTGTCGCTCGCTGGTACTCAGCGCCCAGCGCCTGCTCGAGGGCGATGACGCCAATGTTGGCAAGGAGCCCTCCGAGGAATGCCTCTTCCTCGCAGCTGTAGCCCGCACGTGTCGCGATCCCTCGCGCTCCCGCCGCCATCAACAGGCTCCGCTGCCACACGTCCTGGCTCGTGCCTTTCCCGCCCGCCCGCATCCCGCTCACCAGCGAGAAACCGAGTGCCAGCGTCTTCACCGTCCGCAGCCCCATGACCATGATCGCGTCGCGCACCCGCGTCACCGATCGCGGCCTCCCGTAGAATCCCGAATTCGCCGTCTTCAGCACTCGCGCTGCCAGCGCCGGGTCCCGCGTGATCGCACCCGCTAACAGGTCGATGTCCAGGTCCGGCCGCTGGATCAACTCCACGATTTCCACAGCGACTGCGGGTATCGTGGGCAGCCGGGAGGATTCGAGCAGCTCTCCGAGCGATGGGGCGGGCATAGCTTCTCCAGGTGGTGTCTCCCCGGCGCGTGCAAACCACCGGTGGACTGCCCGGATCATCGGCAAATCTTTCCCGGCCTTTACACCAAACCCGAGGGTTTTCCCTCCTTCTACGCCTTCATGCTCCGATTCCCGTCTCCTCGTAGAGCTCCGCCCGCTGTACAGCCGCCAGCAACACCTTCGCCAGCTCCCGCGCCGACTCGATCGTCAGCTCCACAGCCACCCGCGCCGCCACGCCCTCCGTCGGGTTCGTGAAGTCGATGTTCACCGCGTGCTCCAGCGAGACGTGGAACGGGTGGTCGTAGCTCACCGCCACTTCCGACACCTTGAACCACCCCTGGCTCCCCCTGCCCGCGCCAATCAGCGGCGCCTTTTCGACGATGTTCGTGCACATCGCTCAGCTCCCCAGGTTCCGTTGGAAGAAGTCCAGCACCTTCTTCCAGCCATCGACGGCCTGCTCGGCCCGGTAGGCTTGCGGCCGGTCGTAGTAGAAGAACCCGTGCCCGGCGCCGTCATAGCGGTGGAACTCGTAGGTCTTGCCGTGCTTCTTCAGTTCCGCCTCGTGGATATCCACCTGCTCGGGTGTGGGCGCGCGGTCGTCGTTTCCGAACAACCCCAGGATCGGGCAGTCCAGGTCCTTGGTGTATTCGTGCGGCGAGACCGGCCGCATCGCGGTCAGGTCCTCCTGGCGCATCACCACCCCACCACCCCAGAGGTCCACGACCGCGTTGAAACCCGGCGCGCAGCTCGCCGCCAGCACCGCGTGCCGCCCGCCTGAGCACGTCCCGATGACGCCAACTTTGCGGTTCGACTGTACTTGCGCGCGCAGGAAGTCCCGGCATGCCGCCGCATCGCCGACCACCTGCGGGTCGGGCACTCCTCCGTCGGCACGCACTTTCGCAGCCATGTCCTCCGGCGTCCCATGGCCAACACGGCAATACAGGTCCGGCGCGATCGTCATGTACCCGTGGTAGGCGAGCTTTCGCGTTACCTCCTTGGACCACTCGTCCCAGCCGGGGAAGTGGTGCAGCCACACCACCCCGGGGAACGGCCCGGCCCCCACGGGCCGTGCATAGTACGCATGGATCTGGTCCCCGTTATGCCCTGGGACCGTGATGGTCTCCGCGACCATCCCCTCGTATTGGTCGGTAGTTCCTGGCACAGAGCCCTCCGCGGCAGTTGTAAGCGCGGATTCTACCCAATCACCGCAGTCGCGGAGCCCCGTCTCCGCTGCGCCATGCGCCACCACCCGCCCCGGTAGTCGCGGGTAGGGATTCTTCCGTCTCCGCGGGCGCCATGCGCCACCACCCGCCCCGGTAGTAGCGGGTAGGGATTCTTCCGTCTCCGCTGCGCCATGCGCCACCCCGACGCACGGGTAGTCGCGGGCTCCTCTCCGCTCGCGCCTTGCCCCACCCGGTCGGCCGGTCCCCTACCGCCCGGCCGCCCGTTCGATCGCCCGCCGGGTGAACACCTTCACCATTGCCCGTCGGTAGGCCTCACTCGCATGGATGTCCGCATTCACGTCCTCCAGCCCATCCGCCGCGATCGCTGCCGCTGCGTCGATGTTCGCCTGCGAAAGCTCCTTGCCCGCCAGCGCCGCCTCCACGTTCGAGAGCCGCTGCGCATGCGTCGAAGCCCCGGTGAGCCCTATCCGCGCCGACCGGCAGACGTTCCCGTCCACCTCGAGCACCGCCGCCACACCCACGATCGCGTAGTGGCTCGCCCGCTGGTGCAGCTTCGCGTACGCAGCGTTCTTGGCCGGGGCGAACTGCACACCCGCGATGATCTCGTCTTCCGCCATGTCCACCGTGAACATGCCCTGGAAGAAATCGCTCGCCTTCACCGCCCGCCATCCCCCGGGACCCTTCAGATGGATCTCCGCATCCAGCGCGACCATCACCGCCGGGTAGTCTGCTGCCGGGTCCGAGTGCGCGAGCGACCCGCCCATCGTCCCGCGGTTGCGGACCTGCGGGTCGCCGATCTCCTTTGCCGCCTCCGAAACCACCGGGCAGAGCCGCCGGATCAGGTCCGAACCCGCGACCTCCGAGTGCGTCGTCGCCGCGCCGACCTCGATCTTGCCGTCCTTCTCCCGGATGCCTTTCAACTGCTCGATCCTGGAGATGTCGATCAACATCCCCGGCTCGCTCAGCCGCAGTTTCATCAGCGGGATCAGGCTGTGCCCCCCGGCGAGGAACTTGCCGTCGCCGTTGGATGCCTGGATGAGCTGGATCGCCTCGTCGAGCGAACTCGCGCGCCGGTACTCGAATTTCTCCGGAATCATGCCTTTGCCCCCTCGTTGATGATCCGCCAGAGCTTCTCCGGCCTCAGCATCATGTCGATGTGCTTCACGCCGAACGGGCTCAGCGCATCGACAGCCGCGTTCACGATGCACGGCGTCGAACCCAGCGTCCCCGCTTCGCCGACGCCTTTGGCGCCGAGCGGGTTCACCGGCGTGGGCGTTACCGTCCGGTCCATTTCGAACCGCGGAAAATCCGTCGCCCGCGGGATCGCGTAGTCCATGAACGAGCCCGTGATGAGCTGCCCATCCTCGTCGTACACGACTTCTTCGATCATCGCCTGGCCGATCCCTTGCGCGAGTCCGCCGTGCACCTGGCCCTCCACGATCAGCGGGTTCACCACGTTCCCGCAGTCGTCCACGGCGACCAGCTTCAGGAGCTTCGGCTCCCCTGTCTCACGGTCTATCTCGAGCATGGCGATGTGGCAGCCGAACGGGTAGGTGTTGTTCGCCGGCTCCCAGAACGCTTGGTCCGAGAGCCCCGGCTCGAGCCCCGGAGGTAGCGGCACGGGCACGTACGCGTACGCGGCCACATCCGAGAAGTTCACCGATGTCCCGGGTGAACCCTTCACGTAAATCTTCCCGTCCTCGAAGACCATGTCGCTCGTGTCCATCTCTTCGTTCGGGTTCATCATCGCCGCGGCGAACTTCGCCATCTTGTCCTTGACCTTCTGGCCGGCGTTGATGAGCGCCGTCCCCCCAACCGCCTGCGAGCGGCTGCCGAACGTCCCGATCCCTTGCTTCACCACTGCCGTGTCGCCGTGGAGGATGGTGACGTCTTCCATCGGGACGCCGAACTGGTCGGCCAGCATCTGCGAGAACGTCGTCTCGTTGCCCTGGCCGTGTGGCGAAGCCCCCGTTGTCGCCGTGATCTTCCCGCTGCGCTCCACCGTCACGCTCGAGAACTCCCACCCGCCCGTCGGTAGCGAGGCCGAAGGCCCCAGGCCACACACCTCCACGTAGAACGCCAGCCCCAGCCCCACGATCCGGCCGTCCGCGCGCATCTGGTCACGCTGGCGCTTCAGCCCCTCCCAATCGGCGTTCTTGAGTGCCAGGTCGAGTGCCTTCTCGTAATCCCCGGAGTCGTACACAGCCCCCATCTGCGTCGCGAATGGGAACTGTTCCGGCCGGATGAAGTTCTTCCGCTTCACTTCCGCCGGGTCCATCCCCAGGTGCCGCGCCACCATGTCCATCGCCCGCTCCACGAAGTAGGTGCCTTCCGGCCGTCCCGCGCCCCGGTAGGCGTCGGTCGGCATCTTGTTTGTGAACACCTCCGTAAGCTCCGCCCGGATAGCGGGGATGTCGTACGTGCCGTTCAGCATGAGCATGGTCAACGTCGGGATCGCCGCCGTCAGGATCATGTTGTACGCGCCGATGTCCGCGATCAGTTTGATCTTCAACCCTGTGACTTTGCCGTCGTTTTTCCCGCAAATGTCCACATAGGCGAGGATGTCGCGCCCATGGATTGTGGCCATGAAGGCCTCGGACCGGTCTTCGATCCACTTCAGCGGCCGGCCCAGCTTCTTCGAAAGCGCCGCCGCCACGTAGTCCTCGCCGTAGATGTTGATCTTGCACCCGAAACCGCCGCCCACTTCGGGTGCGATCGCCCGCACCTGGTTGTCGGGCGTCCCTGTGAGCGCCGCGATGAACGTCTTCAGGATGTGCGGGTTCTGCGTCGAACTCCAGATGGTGAGGAAGTCCTTCCCCGGTTCGTAATGCGCCACCACGCCCCGCGGCTCCATCGCTGTCGGCGCCAGGCGGTGGTTCATCATTCGCTGCGACAGCACGAAGTCCGCCTCGGCGAACGCCTTGTCCACCGCCGTGTTGTCCACCGTGCCGGCCACCGGGTCGAACCCTGTCCCGCCCGGCACGTACGGCACCGCCAGGTTGTTCGGGAACGCCTCGTGGATAACCGTCGGCTTGCCCGTCATCGCCAGCTCCGGGTCGATCACCGCCGGCAGAGGCTCGATGTCCACGACGATCGCGTCCGCCGCATCCCGCGCCAGGTACCGGTCCGAGGCGACGACGACTGCGATCGGCTCGCCCTGGTAACGCACCCGGTCCACCGCCACCGCGTAATGGTCCGGCGAAGGGAACGGCGTCCCGATCGGCATCGGTGGCAGGAACTCCTTGAGCTCCGCCCCGGTGATGACCATTTCGACACCCGGCATCGCCTTCGCCGCCGAGACATCGATGCTCTTGATCACGCCGTGGGCGATGTCGCTCCGGCGGAAGGCCATGTGCAGCATCCCCGGCAGCTTGATGTCGTCGACGTACGTCGCCCGGCCCTGGATCAGCCGCGGGTCCTCCCGCCGCTTCACCCGTTCGCCAATCATCTTCGGAGTAATGACTACCATCTCGCCTACCCCTTCTTCGCCGCGTACTGGATCGCGTTCACGATGTGCTCGTACCCGGTGCAACGGCAGAAATTCCCCGAGATGCCCTCACGGATCTCCTGCTCGGTCGGGTTCTTGTTTTCGTTCAACAGGTGGATGCCGGAGATGATCATGCCGGGCGTGCAGTAGCCGCACTGGAGCCCGTGCTCTTCCCAGAAGCCTTCCTGCACCGGGTGCAACTCCCCGCCGGCGCCCACACCCTCGATGGTCGTGATGCTCGAACCGTCCGCTTGCACCGCGAACACCGTGCACGACTTCGCGCTCTTCCCGTCGAGCAGCACCGTGCAGGCGCCGCACTGGCTCGTATCGCACCCGATGTGCGTCCCGGTGAGCCCGAGGTCCTCCCGCAGGAAGTGCACAAGCAGCTTCCGCGGCTCCACCTCCGCGCTCCGGTTGATGCCGTTGACGTTGATGTTGACTGGGACGTTTCCTGCCACGAGCTGCTCCTCCGTGAAGTGGGTTCGGGACTTCTCCGCACCGTCAGGTGCGGGCTTGCACTTGCTTCTCCATCGCTTTCATGAACTGTCCGATCATCAACTTCGCGGCGCCGCCCAGGAGCCGGCTCCCCAGCCGCGCGATCGCGCCCTGTGCCTTCACGTCGCCGGCGTAGCGCACCAGCGTCCCGGCCCCGTCATCCGTGAGCGTCAGTGTCGCGTCGCCCTGAACGCTCCCGGGCTTCCCCGAGCCGTTCACGATCAAACGGTACGATTCGTTCTCCACCGGGTCGGCGACTTTGACGTTTCCGCTGTAGGTGCCCTTGATCGCCGCAATGCCGACCTTGATCGTCAGGTCGTATGAACTCGGACCGACCTCCTCGAACCGTTCGCAGCCGGGCATCGCCGCCTGGAGCGCTTTCGGGTCGAGCAGCGCCTGGTACACCGCCGTCCTTGGCGCTGCGAACCGATGTTCGCCGGATATTTCCATCTCGCCTCCATCCGTCTGAGGGCGCGAAGTGTACCGCTCCCACCGGAAAATCCAAGTTCCCACCGTTTGCGTCCCTGCCCCGTCCGCTGCCGGGGGCGCGCGCACGCGCACCCGCCGCCGGTTTCCAGGCTCCGCGGCTCAGCTTCTCCCTGGCAACCCGTCCCCCTCAGAGCCGGTAGAGCGCCTTCGCGTTCTCGCCCAGGATCTTCCGCCGCCGGGCGTCGCTAAGGTTCGCGGTGCTCTCGAAGATCTGGTCCAGCGCGTCCGCGCTCGAGTCGATGTGCGGGTAGTCGGAACCCCAGAGGAACTGGTCCTCGCCGATGATGTCCATGCACGAATCGATGTTCTTCTCCCGCGGCTCCACCACGTAAAAGACGTTCTTCTTCATGTACTCGCTCGGCTCCAGCTTCGTCTTCTCGGCGTAACCGAACATCTCGTACTTCTCGTCCAGCCGATGCGCGATGTACGGCGCCCAGCCCGCGCCTGCCTCCACGCACAGCAGTTTCAGGTTCGGGAAGCGGTCGAAATGCCCGCTCATCACCCAGCTCGCCATCGCCGGGATCACCTGGTACGTCGCCCCCATCGCGAACCCGAACGTCCGGCTCGGTTCCACCAGCAGGTTGTGGTGCCGCGTCGGGTTCTCCAGGATCCGGTTGAACCGCACGATCACGTGGATGCAGGCCGGCAGTCCCGCGTCCTCGAGTTCGTGCCACAGCGGGTCGAAGTCCGGGTGCAGCGGGCTCTTGCCGTTCACCGGCTCCGGCGCCACGAACATTCCCCGGAACCCCGTCTTCAGGCAGCGCTTCAGCTCTGCGTGCGCCATCTCCGGGTCGTGCATCGCCACGTGTGCCATCGGGAAGATCCGCCCGTACTGGTCTCCCCGGAAATCCTCGCACCAGCGGTTGTAGGCCCGGCAATAGGCGTCCGCCAGCTTCGGGTCCTGCGTGTCCCACAGGATCCCGATCGTCGGAAACACCATCCCGCCCGCGATCCCCTTCTCGTCGTACAGCTTGATGCGCTCCGCCGTATCGAAGCTGGCGAGCGGCGCCGCGTCCAGGTACGTCATGTAGGGCAGGTCCCGTCTCGGCGCATCCACCCCTCCAAGCCCCGAAAGCCCCCCGCTCATGATGACCTGCCGGTCGATGATCAGGTGCTCATCCGCCGCCATCCTTGCCTTCAGCTCCAGCGCCATCTCCGGCAGGTTGCGAAGGTCCTCGCTCGCCGCCTGCGCGCCCGTGTTCGGCAGCATCGGCCGTATCCCGCGGGCCACACCATCCCGCCCGCTGATGCTCCGCGTGATCCGGATTGCCCGCGGCCGGTACTCTGCCTCCAGGTATTCGTCCCAAAGGTCCGGGGGCTCCAGCACGTGCGAATCGCCATCGATGATGTAGTAGCCGTCGCGTGTCGCGGTCATGCGTGCCCCCTTGTGGCAGCGCATCATAGGCCGCGAAGGTTCGCCTGTCGCTAACTAATTTCGCGCCGGCAACCGCACCACGAACTTCGCACCACCGCTCGGCCCTGTCTCCACCCAGATCCGCCCGCCATGGGCCTCCGCAATCCACTTCGCGATTGCCAGGCCGAGTCCCGAACCCCCCGCCGCCCGCGTGCGTGCGCTGTCCAGCCGCACAAACCGCTCGAAGATCCGGTCGCGTTCGCCGGCCGGGATGCCCGGCCCCGTGTCCGCCACGCTCAACTCCACGCTCCTCCCGCTCCGGACGCACCGCACCGACACGGCGCCGCCCGGAGGTGTGTACTTCAACGCGTTGTCCATCAGGATTGCCGCCACCTGGCGCAGCCTGTGGCGGTCCCCCGCGACCTCCACGGGCTCGGCCTCCACCTGCAACGTAATCCCCTTGCGCGCCGCGAGCGCCTCCATGTCGCGCCCAAGCTCCTCGATGACCGCTCCGAGCGCGACTGCCCCATGCTCCAGGTTCGCGGCGCCTTCGTCGGCCCGGGCCAGGGTCAGCAGGTCTTCCACGAGCTTCGTCATCGCTTCCGCTTCGGCAGTGATCGCCTCCACCTGGTCCATGTTCGCGGCAATCGTCTGCTGCGGGTTCATCTGCAGGATTTCGCCGTTCGCCCGCATCACCGCAAGCGGCGTGCGCAACTCGTGCGACGCGTCGGAGACGAAGCGGCGCTGCCGTTCGAACGAAACCCGGATCGGCCGAAGCGCCCGCCCGGCCAGCCACGTCCCGCCTGCCGCCGCGGCCGCGACTCCCGCCAGTCCCCCCACCGCGAACACCGTCGAGAGCGTCCGCAGCTGGCGGTCCCGCGCCTCCAGCGACCTTCCAACGTGCACCCATTCCGCGGCGTCAAGGGTGCTTCGCGCGGTCAGGAATCGGTAGTTCCCGCTTCCCGCGTCCTCCAGCCCGTTCTCCCCGGCTGCTTCGTCGCACAGGCGCCCGAAGTCCACCGCTTCGACATTCACCCGCCGCGGATTCGAGAGCACAGACCCCGAGCCATCGGTGTACACAATGAACACATCGCTCGGGACCCCCTGGGGGATGCGGAAGTCGTCGTCGCCCGGCACTCCCGCTGGGCCCGGCCCATCGCCCGGTCGCCGTGGCCGGGGCTGGTTCACCGTCTCCAGCGCCGACTCCAGGCTCTCGTCGATCTCCCGGTCGATGTCGCGCCGGATCAGCACGTAGGCTGACGCCCCTACCACCACCAACGTGGCCGCCAGCGCCAGCGTGAACCACCCGGCCAGCACCAGCCGTGCGCGCGTAAACATCAGTCCGCCCGGATGGCGTAGCCCATCCCGCGAGCCGTCCGGATGAGCTTGCGGTCGAAGCCCTTGTCGATCTTGTTCCGCAGGTAGTGGATGTAGATGTCGACGATGTTCGATTCCGTCGCTGCGTCGTAACTCCAGACCGCGTCCAACAGCTGCGACCTGCTCATCACCTGCCCCGGGTGCCGCATAAGCGTCTCCAGCAGCCCGAATTCGCGAGCCGTCAGCTCGATCCGCCGGGAGCCCCGGCGCGCCTCCCGGGAGCGAAGGTCCAGTTCCAAGTCTCCAACGCTCAGCACCGCCGTTTCCGCGCTCGTGCCCATCTTCGCCCGCCGGCTCAGCGCCCGCACGCGCGCCAGCAACTCCGCCAAAGCGAACGGCTTGACGAGGTAGTCGTCCGCGCCCGAATCGAGCCCGCGCACCCGGTCCTGGATGCCATCACGCGCCGTCAGCATCAGGATCGGCACCGTCGAACCGCCCGACCGCAACCGGCGCGCAATCTCGTACCCGTCGTACGAAGGCAACATCACATCCAGGAGGATCAGGTCGTACTCACTTGCTTCCGCCTTGCACAGCCCATCCGCCCCGTCGGCCGCCCAGTCCGTGGCGTACCCCTCGTCGGTCAACACCCGCCTCACGGCGGTCGCCAGCCGCGGCTCGTCCTCTACCAGCAACACCTTCATCTGCCCCACGATCGGAGCATATCCGCCTCCCCGCTGCATGAGAGCTTTCCAATCTTGCTCCAATTCGCGGCGTTGCCGGTTACCTCCCGGCGATACGACCGCCAGGCTGGCTACAACTTCAACCCCAGCAGGTCTCGTGTCACCACACCGTCTTTCACCTGCACATTTACCCAGGTGATCCGCAGCTTCACCCGCTTCCCGTTCGCCTCGATCCAGACCTCGTCGCCCTTCTCCCAGCGGTAGTCCGAATCGATCGTCACATAGTGCTCGCCCTTCGACCCGGTGAAGGCGTCGGCTTCGTAAAAGGAAGTCTTCATGGCCGGAGTGTACAACCTGCCGCCGGACCCCCGCCGCCCGCGTAGACTCGGCCAATGATCGACAGGATTGACCACATCGTCTGCGTCACCCCGCACCTCACCGCCGCTTCGGCGGCATACCAACGTCTCGGTCTTGTTCTCACGCCGGAGACTCGGAACGCCGGGACCGGCGTCGCCAACCGCGCCCTCTTTGTGGGCAACTCCCCGGGCGATTTCTGCTACCTCGAACTCCTCACCGTGTTCGAGGCGCAGCGCGCCCGTGCCACCGGCCGCACCGGGTACGTGGAAGCAATGTCCCGGGGCGGCGGCGCCACCGGGCTCGTCTTCGGCGTCGAGGACCTCGCCGCTGTTTCCGCCCGACTCGAAGCGCGCGGCTACCCCGCGCCAGTCGAGTCTGTCCACCGCGACGACGGCGCGAAGGTCATCGATATCGCCGTGGTGCAGACCCGTGGGGCTGTCCCCTTCCGGGTCTCCGTTGCGCAGTACCCCGAGACCTGGACCGCCCGCTACGAACGTTCGCAGGCAGCCGGCCGCTTCGCCCACACGTTCCCCCTCAAGCGCCTCGACCACCTGGCGGCCGTCGCCCCGGACCTCGAAGCCGCGACCCGCTTCTGGGCCGAAGTCTTCGAAGTGCCCGTCCACGGCGAAATCCGCACGGAGAGCCTCGTCATCCGCCAGCTCAAAATCGGCGACGCCATCCTCGAACTGCTCGGGCCTGCCGCCCCGTCCAGCCCGATCGCATCCCGCCCGGCTGGCCTCGCGAGCGTCGCCGCCTGGGAGGTCGCGGGGGCCCTCGATGACGCCGTCGCCCTCGCGCGAGACCGCGGCTTCACCTGCCCGGATCCCGAGCCGGGCGTCATCCCCGGCACCCGCCGCACGACGATCCCCGCCACGGAGCTGGGCGGCATCGCCATGCAACTCCTCGAATACGTCTGATCGAGGCTCCCGGTCCGGACTCGCCACCCCGGCTCCACCGAACTGCTCCCCTAGGTGAATCCCCCTAAGGACGACACCCACGGAGAGATCCGGCACTCTCGGACCGCCAGGCCCGTCCGTCCCGGAGACGAGGAAGCAAACGAAGTGGACACCCGGCCCATCTCGGCGATCCTGGCACTTGCCGCGTACCAGCTCCCCGTGGCGCGGGACTACGCCCCTGGGATGGGCTCCGCTTCCATCACCCCTCCGGCGCGCCCCGATACCGTCGAGATCAGCGCCGAGGCGCGCGCCGCCGCCGCTCGCGACCAGGACCTCCAGCTCTGGGGCGAAATCCGCTACGACTATCCCCACACCGACGACCCGGACTTCCATTGGGAAGTGGCTGCGAAGGAGTGGGAAGAGCTGATGGCAAAGGTGTTCCCGTCGCGAGGCCAACAGGAAACCTGACCAGCCACTACTTCCCGGAAAGCCGCTTCACCACTGGCGCAAGCGCGTCCATCCCCCAGGCATGCGTCGCGATGTAGCCGACCCCCACCGTTTCACGCCTGCCCCACCCCGAAGAACCCGAACAGCTCCGGATACTTCTTCAGGCTCGCCCCGCCGTCGATGTACAGCGTCTGTCCCGTCATCAGGGATGACTCGTCGCTCGCCAGGTACACCAGCAGGTTCGCGACGTCCTCCGGTTCGCCCGCCCGCCCGATAGGCGCCTCGCGGATGAACGCCTCCTCCAGCCCTGGCACGGCCAGCATCCCCGCCGTCGCCGGCGTGTGGATTAGCCCCGGCCCCACCGCGTTCACCCGGACTTTGTGGCGCCCCAGCTCCAGCGCCGCCACCTTCGTCAGCATCGCCACGCCCGCCTTCGCCGAGCAATACGCGGCGAAGCCTTCCGTTGCCTGTATCGCGTTCAGGCTCGCGATATTGATGATGCTCCCCCCGGCCCCCTGCGCGATGAGCCGCTTCGCCTCGTGCTTGATGCACAGGAAGGTGCCGGTCAGTGAAATCCCCAGCACCCGGTCCCAGTCCTCGCGCGGGTAATCCTGGATCGGCGCAAACCCGCCTACGCCCGCGTTGTTCACCGCGATGTCGAGCCGCCCGAACCGCCGTACCGCCTGCTCCACCATCCGCTCCACCGCTGCCTCATCCCGCACATCGACTGCGGCGCCATCCACGGAGTTATGCCCTAGCTGGCCGATGAGCGCGCCGATCCCCTCCGTATCCGGGTCGCCGATGATGACGCGCGCTCCCTCCCTCACGAACGCCTTCACCGCGCCCTTCCCAATCCCCGAGGCGCCCGCCGTGACAATCGCGACCTTCCCGTCCAGCCTGCCCATCGCTGCAATCTCCTGCCCACTCCGGCTCGAACCCCGTCCCGGGCTCTGGAATCGCTCAGCGCGCTACGGTGAGCGCCCTTCGCCCCGCGTTCGCTAGAGGTGTTTGCGGAACCACGCCAGCGTCTTCTCCCACGCGTCCTTCGCTGCCACCGGGTTGTATTGCGGCTCGGGATGCTCGTCGTTGAAGAAGGCATGCTGCGTCCCCGGGTATACGTGCCCTTCGTACGTGATGTTCCGCTTCTTCATCTCCGCCTCGTACGTCGGGATATTCGGGTTCACGAAGTCGTCGTGCTCCGCCCAGATGCCGAGTACCGGCGCCGTCAGGTTGTCCCAGTTGTACTTCACCATCGGGTGGCCGCCGTAGAAGTCCACGCACGCGCCGACATCCCCGTCGCTGTTGCAGGCCGCGAACAGCGCCAGCGCCCCGCCCATGCAGAACCCGACCGTCCCCACCGGCCCGCCGGTCAACTCTTTCAGGTATGCGACCGCGCCCTTCAGGTCCTTTTCCGCCTGCGGGATGTTCAGCGCCATCAGCAGCTTGCCCGCTTCGTCCGGCTCTGTCGTCAGCTTGCCGTGGTACATGTCTGGCGCCAGCGCGACGAACCCCTCCGCCGCGAACCGGTCCGCAATCCCCTTGATGTTGTCGTTCAGGCCCCACCATTCCTGGATGACGATCACGCCCTTGCCAGTGCCCGATGCCGGCTTCGCAAGGTAACCGCTCGCAGTCCCCCCGTTCGCTGCGAAAGTAACCATTTCTCCCATGGTGAATCCTCCGGTGCCGCCCGCGCCCGCGGGCAAAGATGCGCGGCGTAGCCTACGCGCTGGGGGCGGAGGCGTCAGCAGGCGCGTGCCCCGCCGCATGCGCCGCCGCAATCATCGCCGCCGTCACCGCCTCCCGCTCCTCCACCGTCCGCACACGCACCACCGCCGCCCCGTGGGCCATCGATGAAAGATCCCTCCGGATGAACCGGGCCGTGCCCAGCGGATACCAAGCTTTCAACGAGGCCGCCAGTACGCGCGACGGCAGAGGGAGGGCGCCTCCTTGCCCGCGGCTCTCCCGTTGCTTCCGTGACAGTGAGGATGGAAAGTCCAGCAGGATTGCGAGGTCGGCTCGGCGCGCGAAAGCGACGACGAGGCCACGATAAACTCCCTCGGCGAGCCAGCGTTCTTCTTCTGCGCGAAGCATCACCGTGCGTCGCGCCGCCCGCCAGCCCCGCTCGCGGTCCTCACGCCACCACAGCTCGTGGTCCAGGCTGATCGCCGGCAGCCCCAGCGCCGGCGCGAGTTTCGAGGCCAGCACCGTCTTTCCCGCACCCGACTCTCCGAGGATCGCCACCCGCCTCAGAGGCTGCTTCGCTCGCGGTAGCCGGCCCGCCAGCGCCCGGCTCCAGCGGCTTAACTCCTTCTCACTGGAGAAGGCCCGAGCCAGCTGCCCGGCAACCGCCGCACTTGCCACCGCGGCAAGGCCCGCAGCGCGTGCCGGTGTGCCTTCCAGCCCCCGGTCCGCAAACACCACCCCCGAAACCGCTGATTCCAGGCCGTCGTCGATTCCACCGAGCAACGCGGGGCACACCCCGTGGAGCTCCCGCACGATAGCCTGCGCGAGCGTTGCCTCCCCGAAGACACGTATTGGCTGCATCGCGCAAGCTTGCCCTCGGCCCCGCTAAGGGACACCGTCACAACGCCGCTCGCACCGCGTGCAGCACCGCCTCCAGCACGATGTCGCCCTCTTCCTGGCTCCGGATGCGCAACAGTGGCGCCTCGTGAGCGTGTCCCGCAAGCTCCCGGGCCAGCAGCCGCGCTTCCACGCCCGGGTACCGCTTCAGCCACGGCGAGAACGCGACCCGCCACTTCTTTGCTTCCGGGTTCGGTGAAGGGAACTCCCGGCCCGCCTCCCGCGAGGTCGTTTCCGAATGGACCACGAGGTCCGCGAAGGGTGCAAGGACCTCGACCGCGTGCCACGAGGGCGTATGCACGAGCCACCGCTCCCCTTCCGCAATCCGGGCGTACCTCGGGCCCCACCCTTCACCGCCGTGGTCCTCGCCGGGCGCGTCCGGTTCGATGAGCGGCAGGCCCAGGGCCTCGGCGAGCAGCGTCACGCGCCGCACCGAGGCCTCGCTGTGGCCGGAAGCCACGAAGACGCGCTTCAACGCACCCGGCGCTTCCGGCATGCCCTCTTGCTTCACCTTCGCAATCCACCGTTCGGCCGACTTGCCGTCGTGCAGGATTGCGAGGCTCGCGCCGCGCACCCGCGCCGCCGCTACCGCCGCCAGCAGCTCGCTCCGCGCGGCCACCCCGGCCGGCGCTCCAGCGCCCGCGTCGTCCACGAGAACGACGTGTCGCGCCACCTCCAGGGCGTCCTCTCCCCGCACCTCGAAGGCCCCCCGGTCCAGCAGCGCCTCCAGCTTCTCCGCCACCTTCCGCGCCGATGACCCGATCAGCCCGACGACCGCCACCGTCTCCATCTCAGGGCTTCCTGTAGCGGAAGTCGCAGTGCGGCGCCCCCTGCATGCGGGTCTGCGTCCGCTCGAACTCGAGGTCCGGCGCCATCCCTTCGAACATGGCGAAGTCCCGGTTGCACGACAACAGGAAGCCAAGGTCGCGGGCCCCCATTTCCTCGTACATCTCCACGAACTTGCACCGCGTCACGTTAAACCCGAACCGCGCCTCGTCGTCCTCGACGACGTCCACGATCAGCGAGCCTTCCCGCAGCGGACCCTGCTGGAAGCGCTCGGCGAGCTTCGCCATCGAGTCGATGTTGTTCTCCCGGCGGACCGCCTCGCCCTGCGAGCGCGCGATCTCGCGGATCGCCTTCCCGACCACGGCGTTGACGCGCTCCTCGCCGAATTCCGCCTGCATTGCCCGGATGACCGGTACCAGTACGCTGGCTTCCAGCCGGCGGCGTTCCAGCAAGGTCAGTTCGGCCATCTCAGCCTCCCTCCGCGAGCACCGCCAGCGCAAACTGGATCTCCTCGCGGACGCCGCCATCCTGTTCCATGCTCAGGGCGTTTTCAAGGGCCTCCTGACCGCGCCCGGCCACCCCCTCCCGGCGCGCGAGCTGGCCCACCGCCCAGGCGGCATGCCCACGCACCAGCGCCGAACCGTCGCGCAGCGCACCCTCGAGGGCCTGCAGGTCCGCGCCGGTCCCTACATTCCCGAGTGCGACGCAGGCGTTTCGCACCAGCCCGTCCCGCTTCGCGCGCAGAATCGCCCGGCCACGGAACCGCTCCGCGAAGCCAGCTTGGTCCAGCGCCAGCAGTTCCACCAGCTCCGGGAACGCGTCCTCGCTGGTCCCCGGCGCGAACTCCGGGTCGCTTTCGAACCTTCCCGCACCGACCGGGCACGCCTCCAGGCAGAGGTCACAGCCAAACACCCAGTCGCCGAACTTCGCCCGCAGCTCTCGCGGGATCGGCCCACGGTTCTCGATTGTCTGGTAGCTGATGCACCGCTGCGAATCGAGCACATGCCCGTCTTCCGCAATCGCTCCGGTGGGACACGCCACGATGCAGCGCGTGCAACCCCCGCACGTCTTCTTCAGCGGCCGGTCGGCCTCAAGGTCCAGCGTCGTCGCCACCACTCCAAGCATCACCCACGGCCCGAAGCCCGGGACGAGCGCCATCGTCGACTTGCCCTGCCACGCGAGGCCCGCCAGCGCCGCATACGGCCGCTCGAGCAACGGCCCGTAGTCCACCGTCGCCCGCGCCGCCGCACCAAGTTCCTCACGCAGGCGGCGGCCGATCCGCCGGAGCTTCTTCTCGAATACGCGGTGGTAGTCGCGCCCCCGTGCGTACCGCGCCACCCGGCCCCGCGTCCGGCCGGTTGCTGCACGTTCCGGGTCCGGCGAATGGTTCGGCAGGGCAACGACGATCAATGACTTGCATCCCGGCAAGAACCGCTCGGGCCGCGTCGCACGCTCGATCCAGCCCTCGTCCATCCACCGCATGTCCGCCAGCCTCCCCCCCAGCAGCGCCAATCGCGCTGCTACCTCGGCCTCCTCCGCCGGCAACGCCCTCGCGATGCCGGCAAGCCCGAACCCCTCCTCCCGGACCATCGCCAGCACGGCTTCGCGCTTGCCCATGCGTTCCATCCTACGGCGGCAAGCACGGGCACGGTGCATTGCCGCCCACCTCGCCGACGTAGACCTGCCCGTTGAGCGCCACCACGATCGACTGCGGGCCACCGCCGGAATCCAGGGCCGCCACGATCCATTCCCCCGCCGGGACGATCGAGTCCCCGGCCCGGACCTCGCTCGCCGGGCAGGCGAACTGCGTGCTGGCTTCGCCACCTCGCAAGGAGAAGACGAGCAGGACGCCATCGCCCCGGAACTCCAGGCTGCGCCCGCCCCGGCACGAATAGGTGCCGTCCACCGGGGCCGTGAACCCCCGGTTCGAGCGCAGCCACGCGATCCGGCACCGGGTGGCGCCCTCGGAGTCCGGCCGCTTCGGTTCGCAGCCATTCTGGACGATCGTCGCCGCGTTCCGCGGTATCGTGCCGAACGGCCGCGCCTGCGAGACATCCAGGGCTGCCCCCGTGAACGAGTCCAGCACGGTCTCCGGCGGCAGCGGCTCCTCCGCCACCAGCAGCCGGCCGTCCGCCGTAATCTGCGCCTCCACCGGCGAGCTCCCCTGCGCCACGCGCACCAGCAAGCCCGCCCCCGGGTGGCCGCCGATGTCCTCAGCCTCCAGCACCGGGCCGGCGCCCGCCGCGACCGGCCGTAGCCGGGCATCACCCACGGCATGGATTGCGACGTCCAGCTGGCGCCCAGTGACCTCCGCGCGCAGGTATGCGTCGTTCAGGCTCGAACTCACCAGGCTCCAGTGCACCGCGCTTGAGCCGGTCAGGTACACCGTCTCCTGGAGCGGTACCACCACCATTGCGGCACGGTGATCGATCTCGCCGAGTCCCCCTTTGCCTCCGCTCGCCGGCAGGATCACCCTGCCCAGGTCGGCGAACGGCCTGCCATCGACCAGGACGACGGGCGGTGCCGCCAGCGCCGGGCTCGTCGGGGCCGGCGCGACCTGTTCTGGGATACCGGCCGGCGGGGCGTCGTCTTCGCCGGTCAGCAGGATGGCCGCGCCCAGCAAGGCGCCGAACACCGTGAACCCGGCGGCCCCCGCCCAGAGGGCTCGCCGCCGGCGCGACGCGCCTCCGGTTGTGCCGGCCCCGCCGGTCAGCGTTGTATATCGCCCTGTCCCCAGCCGGTTGCGGAGCTCCGCCTTCCGTTCGCGCAGTTCGCCCGTCGTGATCCCGAGCCTGACCGCGATTTCCGCGTCGTGGCGCCCCTCGCGGACCAACCGCAACAGCAGCTCATCCGAAGCGCGCCGTGCGTCGCTCACACCTGGTATACGCTCGGCGCTCTCCGGGCGGCTCATCTACTGGCCGATGCACGGGCACGAAAGGTCCCCCGCGAACGTCCCCACCACGAGCTTCCCCGCTTGCGTCACCCCAACCGAGAGCGGCAGCCCGTCCAGCGTCTCCGCTGCCACCTCCCAATCCCCGTTCGTCACGAAGCCCACCCCGGGCGGCACGCTATAGGGGGCGCACGGTTCCTGCCCCGAAGCACTGATCGCGAAGCCGCGCGCGAACAACAGGCGCACCCCCTCCAACTCCACCGTCCGCGTGACCGCCGTGGGGCAGGCGACGTTCGCCTCCGCGGTAAAGGTCACCCCGACCGCCCGCTGCAGGACCACCACGCAGCGGAACCCGGAATCCCGGTCGTCGCAGAAGGTTTGCGCCCGGACCCCTGGCCGCAGGTCAACTGCCCCCGCTTCTGCCCCTCCCCCGGTATCGATTCGAGAACCATTCGTACCTTCCAGCACCCAGTCTCCCGGGATCGGCTGCTGGGAGATGTGCAGATGGCCGTTCGCCGTTAGCCGCGGGATGAGCTGCCGTCCGCGCTCGTCGTATGCCCGGACGAAAACCACCGGTGAGGTCACTTCCAGGACGGACGCGATGCGCGCCACCGGACCTACCCCCTCTGCGACCGTCCCGATCCGCGTTGCCGAATGCGCTGAGCTCACGCTCACCGTCACTTCACGCCCCCCAAACATCGCCTCCACCAGCACCTCGCGGTACCCCGTCCCGGCCAACCGCCACTGCGCGAACTCGCTCGGCGCGATGTACGCCGTGTCCTCCAGGTCGATGATCGCGACGCTCGCGTGGTTCGTCGGGCTGCCTGCGAAGTCCAGGTCGTTCTCTGTCGCGAGCGTGAAGAACCGCCCCGCGTCGTCGTACCGCTGGTCGCCAACGCTCACCACCGCCGCGGGCCGCACCGTCGGGGCTGGCGTTGGCGCCAGGACCGTCCGCGCTGGCGCGATCTCCTCAGGCCCATCCACGACGATGTTCGCGACGAGCAGGAGCAACCCGCCGAAGCACCCGAACGCTCCTGCCCCCATGAACCAGCGCCTGCGCCAGAACGGCCTCCCGCGTTCCGGTTTCCCCGCCGTCAGGCGGTGATAGTTCTCCGCGCCCAAGCGCTGGCGCAGTTCCGCTTTCCGTTCGCGTACTTCTCCGGTGGTGACGCCCATGCGCACGCCGATTTCCGCATCGTGCCGGTTTTCCCGGATGAGCTGGATCAGCAGGTCATCGGAGGGGCGCGGTCGGGTCATGGCGCGGATACGTTAACGGCTTGCGCTGGCCCTTGCGTCTCGCCTCTTTACGTCGAAGTGCTCCCGGAGTGCCGCCGCGTTCTCACCCACCTTCCGCATCGCCTCCCCAACCTGGCGCATCAATTCCGGGCAGTCCTCGTAATAGTTCCCGCTCACCTGGAATTCCACCGTCGCCATCCGCTCTGCAACCGGGCAATCGCCCTTCGCATACACCACCGGCTCCTCCGCGATTGCCCATGGGTAGCCGCGCCCGAAGTAGTCATGATTCTGGAAACGGGGCCGCAGGTAGAGCGGCACGTTCACATAAATGTTCGCAGGCACCCCCTCCGCCTTCAGCGCCTCCACGAACTCGTCCCGCGTCAGCGGGATGATGTCGGGCCGGTACGTGAACGGGATGTTGTAGTACGCGTGCCTGTCCGTCTCCGCCAGCGCCGCAGGGATGTTCACATACGGCAGGTCGCGCACTTCGTCGTACAGCCGTCCGGCGTTCCTTCCCCGCGCGAGCGTCCAGCCCTCCAGGTACTTCAGCTGCACATTTGCCATCGCCGCCGACATGCTGTGCATCCGGTAGTTGAACGCAAGGCTGTCGATCTTCGCCCGGTACTCGGGCAGTTCCAGCTCCGCGTACAGCCGCTGCGGGTGCGTTCCCATGCTCATCGCCCGCTCCAGCACTTCGCGGTCGTCGCATACCAGGATGCCGCCCTCGCCCCCGGTGAGGTTCTTCGAAGCCTGCAACGAAAACGCTCCCACCGTCCCGAACGACCCGAGCGGTTTCCCCGCGTGCTTCCCGCCGTGCGCCTGCGCGCAGTCTTCGATCACCGCCAGCCCGTACCGCCCGGCTACCTCCATGATGCGCGTCATGTCAGCCGGGAACCCGAAGATGTGGACGACTACGATCGCCTTCGTCCGCGGGGTCACCTTCCGCTCGATCGACTCCGGGTCCAGCGTGAACGTGCCGGCCTCAATGTCCGCGAAGACCGGGATCGCCAGGTTCTGGAGTACACAACTCACCGATGCGCCCCACGTGAACGGCGAAACAATCACCTCGTCGCCGGGCAACACCCCGGCGCCGTGGAGCCCGAGCATCAGCGCCGCCGTCCCACCGTTCACCGCGAGCCCGTACTTCCGCCCGTGCATAGCCGCGAAAGAGCGCTCGAATTCGCCCTGCGTGCCTTCGGCCCCCACCGGGCACAGGGTCTCCTCCGTGATGACGCGGGTGATCTCGGCCAGTGTCTCTTCGTCTACGAGCGGCCACTTCGGCGCCTCGGCGGAGACGGCCGGCCGGCCTCCAAGCAGGGCAGCAGTTTCCGACATGCCGGGAGTATGGCGACGCTCGCCCGCCGCAGCAACGTGCGCTCCCGGCGAGTGGTCTCGTGCGTCCGCCCGGATTGGTGCGGGCCGCCCGCCGCCGATTTGCGTAGACTCAGCCCGTGGCCACGCTCGACCCGTCTGTTCCCACTGCCCCGTCCCGTCTCTCCCCCACAGCCGCCGCCGCCCGCTTCGGCCTGCACTACGGCTGGGTCATGGTGGGGATCACGTTCCTGCTCGTCACCGTCACCGCAGGCATCCGCTCTGCCCCGGGCGTCATGATTTCGCCCCTCAAGGACGACTTCGGCTGGTCCACCGCCCAGATCTCGTGGGCGATCTCCCTCTCCATCCTGACCCTCGGCCTCGCCGGTCCGATTTCCGGCCGCCTCATCGACCGGCACGGTATCCGTCCCGTCATCATCGGTTTCCTGGTGCTTGGCGCGGCAGGGGTCGCCACCACGTGGGTCATGCAGGCCCTCTGGCAGTTCTATGCGTTCTGGGGCGTGCTCGTCGGGTTCGGCGCCGGCGGCACCTCCATTGTCCTCAGCGCCACGGTCGCCAACACCTGGTTCAACGACCGCCGCGGCCTCGTCACCGGCATTCTTGGCGGCGCCGCCAGTGCCGGACAACTCGTCTTCATCCTCGCCCTCGCCTTCATTGTCGATGCCTGGGGATGGCGGGCAGCTGTCGGCCTCATGGCCCTCCTTGCCGGGGCGGTTGTCCTGCCCCTGGCCGTCCTGCTCCTTCGGAGCCACCCCGCCGACGTCGGCCTCACAGCCTACGGCGCCAACCCCACCCGGTTGCCGCTCGCCTCGGACGAACGCCTCGTGCCGATGAAGGAAGCGCTCCGCACCGGCGACTTCTGGCTCCTTGCCCTCACATTCGGCGTCTGCGGCTTCACCACCATCGGCCTCATCGGCACCCACTTCATCCCCCACGCCACCGAACACGGGTTCAGCGAAAAACAGGCCGCAGGCATCCTCAGTGTCATCGGTGGCTTCAATGTCGTCGGGACCGTGGCCTCCGGCTGGCTCACCGACCGCTACTCCCCGCGGAAGTTGCTCGCCCTGTACTACTTCCTTCGCGGGTGCTCCCTCCTCGTGCTGCCGGCGATCTCGGGCTCCGGCATCCCGATGATGTCCGCCTTCGCCATCGTCTTCGGCCTCGACTACATCGCCACTGTCCCGCCCACGGTCATGCTCACCGCGAACCGTTTCGGCCGCCGCTCCGTCGGGACCATCTACGGCTGGATCACCTTCAGCCACATGGTCGGTGGAGCCGCAGCCGCGGCCCTCGCCGGCCAGGTCCACGACGCCGCCGGCGACTACGGCCTCGCGATGTACATGGGCGGCGTCCTCGCCGTGTTCGCCGCGGCCTTCGCTTTCCGTATCGGCGCACGCCCGGTTGCCGCTACGGCCCCGGCGCCCGCTGCCTCCTACTAGTCCGGACCGGCCTCGCGGTCACCAGTTCGTGACTGCGCCGGACCCACGCAAGCGTCATCTCCAGCTCCGCCTCGTCTGTAACCTCCGCCATCACCCAGTGTGTCTTCGAAAAGTAGGGCGCACTCCGGACGAACGGCAGCGTCAGCGCCTCCAAAACTTCCTCCGGGGTGAGCTTCAGCGAGACGCGCACCGCATCCCCCTGCGGCGCCACAACCGCGAAGATCTTGCCGTTCGCAGCCTTGTACACCGGGATGCCGAATTCGAACGTGAACTCCTCTCGCGCGCCCTCCATACGGAGCGCGAACTCCCGGACCCGTTCGAAGTGTTCGCCCTGTGACACCCCGGCCATCCTACGCCCCAGTGTCCTGGCCGTCGGGCAACGGGAGGCTCCGCCACCCCCCGCCCTCCTGAAGCTGGCCTACACCCCGAAGTCCCAGCTCCCGCCGTCGTGGTACTTGTTCAGCACGTTCTTCGCGATGAGGATGCGGTGCACCTCGTCCGGCCCGTCCGCCAGCCGCAACGTCCGCGCGCCGGTGTACATCCCGGCCAACGGCGTATCCCCCGAGACCCCCATTGCGCCGTGCACCTGGATCGCCCGGTCCACCACGCGTTCAAACGCCGCCGGCACGTACACCTTCAACGCCGAAATGATCGTCCGCGGGTCCTGCCCGCTGTCGATGATCTCCGCCGTGTGAATCGTCATCAGCCGCGCCGTCATGATGTCGATGTATGAGTCCGCGATGAACCCCTGGATGAACTGCTTCGTCTCCAGCTTCCCTCCGTGTACCTCCCGGTCGATCGACCGGCGGACCATCAGGTCGAACGCCCGCCACATCTGGCCCACGCTGTTCATGCAGTGGAACACGCGCCCCGCTCCGAGCCGGTCCTGCGCCGCCTGGTGTCCGCTCCCCGTCCGTCCGAGCTGGTTCGTCACCGGCACCCGCACGTTCTTGTACTCGATCTCACAGTGGTTCGAATCGTGCCCCCAGACCGGGATCCGCCGCACGATGTTGAAGCCCGGCGTGTCCGTGGGGACGATGATCTGCGTCATCTTTTCCCGGACGCTGCCATCCCCCTCAGCCTCCTCCGTCCGGCACATCACGATGGCGAAGGCCGCCCCCACCGCCCCGGAGGTGAACCACTTCCGCCCATTGATCACCCACTCGTCGCCGTCTCGCACAGCTCGTGTCTGGATGGCGTACGGGTTCGAACCCGGCGCGTCCGGCTCGGTCATCGAAAAGCAGGAGCGGATCTCCCCCGCGATCAGCGGCTCCAGCCACTTCTTCTTCTGCTCTTCCGTCCCGTACTTCAGCAGGATGGTCTGGTTCCCCGAATCCGGCGCGACCACGCCGAACAGCGGGTTCGAGAACGGGCTCCATGCCAGGATTTCGTTCATGTAGGCATGCTTCATGAAGCCGATGCCCATCCCGCCGTACTCCTTCGGCAGGTGCGGCGCCCACAGCCCGGCTTTCTTCACGTTCTCCTGGATCTCGCGCCGCAGCTGTTGCGTCTCGGCGCTCCGGTAGTCTCCCAGGCGGTCTTCGTTCGGGATGATGTACCGGTTGACGATGTTTGCCGTCGCCTCCCGGACTTCGTTGATCTCCGGGTCCAGCGTCGGGATGGGAGAAATCTGCATGCTGTGGTGCTCCGCGTATGGATGGAATACGCGCCGCAGTCTACGCCCTTCCTCCCCCGCCGGCCCGGACGAACGGGCCGCACCTGGCGGCCGAACGGGACGTTGTCACCGCCTCAGTCGAAGCTCTCGTCCTCGGTTTCGACATCGATGTCCGGCGTCCCGCTGTCCAGCTCCGAGTCCGTTTCGCTCCACCCGTCCTCGGCCTCGTCCTCCACCACTTCGTCGTCCCCGTACTCCGCGTACTCGTCGTCTTCATCGCGCCGCAGCAACCCCCGCCGGGTGTACGCGCGAATGTCCGAGGAGCTGCCCGCCGGGAAGCTCACCGTGTTGATCATCGAGGGGTGCTTGAAGGTCTCCCGCAGGATCACCTTCGGCTCGCCTGTCGTCGTCACCATCGCCGCCGTGTACTGGTTGCCCGCCGACATCATCTTCGAGAGCCGCAACCCGATGCGCGGCTCCACCATGCCCACGTAGTCCCCGGTCACCGTCAGGACGTTGACCGCGTTCCCCTGGACCTGCAACTCCACCAGGTCACCCGCATCGAGCAGCGCGCTCACCTTCTCGTCGGTCGCCTGCAGTTTCGCCACCGCCGCCGTCCCTGTCTCTTCCACGAAAAGGCGCGTGTCCAGCTGGCTCGGCGCGACAGCAACCGCCGTATCCTTCATAACCGCGAGCCGGTCCAGGTTCCGCTTCGCGATCGTGTTCGAAGGGTCCAGGTCCAGGCTCTTGCTGTATGCCTCCCGAGCCTCGGTGATCTGGCCCAGTTCCGTGAGCGCCTTGCCCAGCCGGTTGTACGCCTCCGCTTCATCCCCGAACGTCTTCAGGTATTCCCGATTGACATTCGCCGCGTCCTGCCAGCGACTGTTGATCGCCAGCTTCACCGCCTGGTCGCTCATCTGCTTCTTGAGACGTGCGCGCTCTTCCAGCGACATGCCGTCGAGTTCTGTTTGGTTCGTCATGGATCCTCAGCGCCCACCCCTTTGCGGACGCTGAAGGATACGGTAGCACCCCGTTCCACACAATGAATCCGGCCTGTCCGGGGCGTTTACACGCGCCATAACCCGGTGCCCTCTACCATCGGCGCATGGGGCCCGAACTCTTCGAGACAATGCGCTCCGCCTGGCTGGAAGTCGCCGCCCGCTTCGAGGCATATCGACTTGTCTTGCCCGGGAGCCCTCAATTCATCTGCCAGCCCGATGTCTGCACCGCCTACTGTTGCCACGCCTACAGCGTTGGCATGTCCGAAGCCGATGTCGAACGGATGCGGCGGTTCGAACGGCTCGAACCCGTCGACTTCCTCGAACTCGACGAGAATCGCCAGCCGATCGCCCTCCCCCTGGCCCATCCGTACCTCCTCGCGCGCTCGGAAAACCGGTGCAAACTGCTCCGCCAGGACCTCAGCTGCGGCGCCTACGACGGGCGCCCAAATGCCTGCCGCCTCTATCCCCACTTCGTCGTCTTCTGGGATTCGGAGGCCGGCCGGGTGCTCACCACCCCCTCCCCGGACTGCCAGGCCGCCTTCGACACCCTCCTTGGCGGCGGAGACCCTCATCCTTTGCCCTTGCTCCTGGGCCACTCGGAATGCCCGGGCTTCACCGGGCCACCCCTATCCTCCGCGCACTGGGATGCGATCTTCCGTCAGACCTACCAACTCCAGTACGCCGCACTGTGAGATTGGCCCACGATCACAGGCCCCACCCGGGTTACGCTCGGCTGATAGGAGCGTTCTACTCTTCGTGACCGCGCGCCAATTCGGGATACTGTCTGCCCTTGCCCTCACCTGGGGATGCTCTTTCCTGTTCATCAAGGTCATCGTCGAAGGTGGTGTTGGCCCCACGGGCATGTCCGGTATACGCACACTCCTCGGCGCTCTCTCACTCGTCCCCTTCGCCTGGGCGGCTCGGGCCGGCTTCCGGCAACCCAAAGCCACATGGGCAGCGATGATCGGGCTCGGCGTGCTCAACTTCGCCATCCCCTGGACGCTGTTCGGTGTCGCCGGGAGCCGCGTGCCCAGCGGTGTTTCCGCCGTCGCGAACGCCTCCGCCCCGCTCTGGTCCGCGATCCTGGCGACTGCCTTTCTCAAGGCCGATACCCTCGGTCCGCAGCGCGTCGCCGGCCTCGCGGTCGGTTTCCTCGGCGTCGTCATCCTCATGGGTGGCGACCTCGCCGGCCTGTCGGGGTCCCAGGCCATGAGCATCGCCCTGATCCTCGCCGCCACCCTCTGCTATGCCAGCGCGGCCGTGTCCATCCGCAAATGGCTCTCCGCCGTCCCCGCCGTCCCTCTCGCCTTCGTCCAGGTCGGGACCGCCGCTTCGCTCCTCATGCCGGCCGCGCTCCTCACCCGGGCCTTCGAAGGCGCGGACTTTTCAGCGAAGGTTGTTTCCAGCGCAATCGCCCTCGGCACCCTCGGTTCCGGTGTGGCGGTCGTCGCCTACATGTACCTGATCCAGAACGTCGGCCCTGTCCGCGCGTCGATCGTCACCTACATGGCCCCGCCAATCGGTGTCATCCTCGGCTGGCTCGTGCTCGATGAAGCCATCGGCTGGAACCTCGTCGCGTCGCTCGCCTGCATCCTTGCCGGCGTCGCCCTCGTCCAGGGCGTCAAGCCGCTCCGCGCCCGGGATCGCCGGCCCGCCGCAGTCGCCCTGGAGCCCGCGGCCGATTGAGCTTGCGGGCGGGGGTTTAGCTTCGCTCCGCCGCCCGCCGTCGCTTCTGCTAGGCTTCGCGCATGGCACGGCGTCCACGGTTGCCCGTTCGCCCCGAAGTCGAAGCCCTTCGCGAGAGCGTCATCTCCACGCGACGCGACTTCCACGAGCACCCCGAACTCTCCTGGCGAGAACACCGCACCCAGGGAATCATCCTCGAACGCCTGCGCACCCTCGCCCTTGCGGACGTCCGCCCCATCGCGAAGACCGGTGCGACCGCCCTCATCGAAGGCGGCCGTCCCGGCCCCTGCATCCTCTGGCGCGCCGATATGGATGCCCTCCCCGTGCCGGAAAAAGCAAAGCTCCCTTACGCGTCGAAGACTCCCGATGTCATGCACGCCTGCGGCCACGATACCCACATGGCCATCGCCCTCGGTATCGCCGAAGCCCTCGCCGCCCGCAGGGAAGAGCTCGCCGGCAGCGTGCGGCTCGTTTTCCAGCCGGCCGAAGAAGCGTCCGGTGGCGCCCAGGCCTGCATAGCCGACGGCGTCCTCGCGTCCCCGCACGTCGATCTCGCCCTGGGGCTGCACATCAGCGCAGACATTCCCCTCGGCGCGATCAACGTCGCTCCCGGGCCATTCTTCGCCGCCCCCACCGCCTTCCGCATCACGATCGAGGGCCGCGGCGGGCACGCCGCCGCCCCTCACCAGTCGGTCGATGCCGTCGTCGTCGCCGCCCACGTCATCACGGCCCTCCAGACTGTGGTCAGCCGCTCCACCGCCCCGGCCGACGCCGCCGTGCTCACCGTCGGGAAGATCAGCGGCGGCTTCCGCGGCAACGTCATCGCCGAGTCCGCCACCATGACCGGCACAATCCGCAGCTACACCGACCAGGTGCGCGAATCCATGCTGCGCCGCACCGAAGAGATCCTCTCGGGAGTCTGCGCCGCCTTCGGCGCTCGTTATACGTTCCAGCACCACACCAGTTGCCCGCCGCTCGTGAACGACCCCGGAGTCGCCGCCTTCGTCCGCCGCAAGGGCGAGGAGTATTTCGGCCCGCACAACATCCTCGCAGCCCCCAGCATGGGGGCCGAGGACATGGGCGTGTTCCTCCAGCACCGCCCCGGTTGCTACTTCTGGCTGGGAGCCCGCAACGAGCCGGCCGGCATCGCCGGCCGCCACCACGACCCGGCCTTCGTCATCGATGAGGAAGCCCTCCTGGTCGGCATCGAATTCGCCCTCCGCCTCATCGAAGCGCAACTCGAGCAATAGCGGCCCCCGCCCTGCGCCGCGGACTGGGCCACGTGCGCCGTGCGGCCCGGCCGCGTAAGGAAATCCCTTGTTCGCGGTCTAACCCCCAGACCAAAGGGAGACCGCACCATCGTGAACCACCGCCCCCTCCGCATTCCAGCGATCCTCGCCCTGGCATCGCTCTCTCTCATCGCCGCCGCGTGCGGCGCCCCCGCCGTTGGACCCGCCGGAACCCCGCCCACCTCCACCCCGCAATGGAACGTCATGGAAGAGTTCGAACCCACGCAGACTCCTCCAGCTGCCAAGCCTCCCGTCGAGCCCTCCGGGACACCCGCCCCGGACCAGCCTGCCGTTTCCCCTGCGGAGAGTTCTCGCGTCCTCTGGATGCGCACCAGTCACGCCGGACCGGGGGTCGTCACCCTTCGTTTCGAAACCAACGTCCCCACGACAGCCACCGTCATGGCCATGACTCACCAGGTCGGCCCTGCGCACTTCTTCAGCGAACAACTGGATATCCCGGGCACCCACCACGCCACCAGCCTGCCCGCGAGCCCTTTCGGCCGCTACCAGGTGCGGGTGGAAGATGAAGCCGGCAACGTCGCCCGCGCCGAACTCCGGTTCAAGAGCGACCCCCAGGGCATCGATTGGGCGACCGGTGGCGCAGCGCCGGCACTCAAGGCCCCGAGCGCCAAACAACTCGACGTAACCTACGCCTTTCCTGCCGGCCACCCGTCGAAGCTGGGCCTCGATGGGAACGTCTACGTCTTCATGACTGACGAATCCTGCACCACCGCTGACGCCTGCGAAGGCGAACTGGTTGGCGCTGCTCTCGATGCGCCGGCGGCCGGGGACGCCCAGCTCGAGACCCACAAAGCCATCGCTGTCATCCCCGGTGGTGCCTTCGACTACCAGGTCGTGGTCGGCCAGCCCCTCAACACCGCCGCCAGCATGATGATCTTCCTCGAACTCGAGATCCGCGGCGACGACCTGCCCGCGGTGAACTTCGGCGGCCCGGCCGTCATCAAGCACTGACCCTCCCGGACGCAATGAAGCCCCGGCCGCAAACAGCCGGGGCTTCATTCTCTGCGCCACGACCCGTCAGTCGCGCGGGAGCCCGAGCCCCCGTGTCGCGATAATGTTCCGCTGGATTTCGCTCGAACCGCTGTAGATCTGCGGCGAAACGTTCACCAGGTGCCCCTTCTCGATCGTCCCGTCGAACATCGCGTACTTCGAACCGGGCTCCAGCGTGCCCGCCTGGCCCAGTTGGTTCACTCCGAAGTTCGTGATCTTCGCCGCCAGCTCCGTCGCGAACACCTTGATCACCGAAGCCTCGTAGTTCGCGATCCGCCCCGCCTCTTGCATCCACGCAATGCGGTAGCTGAGCAGCCGCCCGGTCTCGTTCGAAAGCCACATGTCCGCCAGCCGGTGCCGCAGGATGTCGCGGTACACCCCGCCCGGCTTCCGCTCTTTCATGTCCCGCAGGAGCATCTCCAACTGCCGCTGGTTCGCCGCGATCGAGGCCACGTTCGACCGCTCGAAGTCCAGCAGGGTCATCGCCACGTACCAGCCGTTGTTCTCCTCGCCCACCCGGTTTCGCACAGGCACGCGCACGTCCTCGAAGAACACCTCGTTGAACTCGTGGTAGCCCGCCATGTTCACGATCGGCCGCACGCTGATCCCCGGCGACTTCATGTCCACGAGCAGGAACGAGATCCCCTTATGCTTCGGGGCGTCCGGGTCCGTCCGCACCAGCAGGAAGCACCAGTCCGCATGGTGCGCCCCGGTCGTCCAGATCTTTTGCCCGTTCACCACGTAGTCATCGCCGTCGCGTACGGCGCGCGTCTGCAGCGCCGCCAGGTCGCTTCCCGCGCCGGGCTCGCTATATCCCTGGCACCAGGTCACCTCCGCGTTCGTAATCCGCGGCAGGTGCTCTGCCTTCTGCTCCGGAGTACCGTGCACGATCAGCGTCGGCCCGATCATCCCCACGTTGAACACCCGCCCGCCGTCCGGCGCCCCGGCGTAAGAAAGCTCCTCGGCAAACACCATCTGCTTGACGTGGCTCCACGCCAGCCCGCCGTACTCCTTCGGCCACGCCGGCGCAACCCAACCCTTCGCCGCCAGCTTCTTCATGAAGGCCATCTGCTCCGGCCAGTTCTCCTGGCTCGTTGGCCGCACCGGGCCCGAGCCCTGATCGCCCGGCATCGCTTCTTTCAGGAATGCGCGCACCTCGGTGCGCAGCGCGTTGTGTTCCTCGGAGAATCGGAAGTCCATCGTGACCAACCTGTCGGGCCTGCGGGCCGAAAGTGCTCGCAAGCGAGCTTACCGCAGGGTAGGGGGTCTGTCGCGGTCGGGGCCCCTCACGATGCCTGCCTGCTTCACGCGTTGGACCTGGTCCCGGAGCCAATCGAGCGACTTGCCGTCCAGGGACGCTTTGACGCCGCCTGCATCCTGCTAATCGAACCGGTCTCCCAGGGATCGATTCCAGCCGCCGCTCGGACACGCGATAACGCCCGAAGATTCCGAGAGGACAATAGAAGCTCTGTAGCCCAGATCCAGCCGGCGCCTGCACATACTTCAAGAACACGATTTCTTCGTGACCGACTCTGAAAAACGGCGCGTCCACGTATTCTGTCAGCAGGACGGAGTCCCCGGTGTCCGGGGCACTGCGGGGAAGCTCGGGGCGCCCCACACGCAGAGACGGTAGCATAGGGTTCCGAAGACCGTACGAGACAGGGAAGAGCGCCGAGTGAACATCTTCTTCGACGTCGACAACACCATCATCACGTGGGACGTGAAGCTGCGGCCCGGCGTCCACGAGGTGTTCGGCCGCCTGCGCGAAGACGGGCACACCATCTACCTCTGGAGCGGCATGGGTCCCCGCTGGGAAGTCGTTAAACGCTTCGACCTCCACGAACACATCGCCGACTGCTTCTGGAAACCGCTGCACAACCACCACGCGCGCCACGAAGAACTCGGTATCACGATCTGGCCGGATTACGTGATCGACGACCACGTCGAGATCATTCACGCCTACCAGACCGGCTCTCACGTGCCCGAGCCGATGCTCCCGCTGGATCGCGACACCGTGATGTGGCGCGTCTATGACGAGATTTCGGCCCACGTCGCACGCTCCCGCCAGGGATGAGCCGCGCCGTCATCCTCGTCCGCCACGCCATGCCCGAAGTGCAACCCGGCGTCGCCTCCACGCTCTGGGGCCTCTCTGAGTCCAGCCGCGAGGACTGCGTCCTCCTCGCTCACGCTCTCCCGCCCGGCATCTCCGCGATCTGGTCCAGCGACGAACGCAAGGCGAATGAAACAGCCGACGTCCTCGGCCTTCGCCTCGGCCTCCCGGTTCACATGGATGCGCGATTCGCTGAGGTTGACCGTCCGCCGGTCTGGGATCGCGACTACCGTGAAGTCGCCGCGGCCTACCTCGCCGGGACGAGGGAAGCCGGTTGGGAGAAGCCAGAGTCTGTCGCGAAACGGTTCGCCGCCGGAATCGAATCGGCCCTCGCCGCGACCAACGGCGACATCCTCGTCGTCAACCACGGCCTCGCCATGACGCTCTGGCTGAACACGGCGGTCAAGCTCGAAAACCCGGTCTCCTGGTGGCAAAGCCTCACCTTCCCGGACGCCTGGCGCCTGGACCTCGAGGCGCAGGCACTCGCCAGGACCTGGATGGCCGGCCGGGCTGGATAATCCACGTCCTCCGTCCCTCCCCTCTCCCGCTCGCGGGAGAGGGGCCGGGGGTGAGGGCCCACCGCTCGTGCGAGTGAGCGGTTTCGATGTACCGGACTGCGTCGCGGCCCCACCCGGCCGGGTCAACCCGACGCACGGTCGTCCCTCCCCTCTCCCGCTCGCGGGAGAGGGGCCGGGGGTGAGGGCCCACCGCCGCGAATCGCCACCATGCTGCACAGTGCGGCCCGCTCCCTGCCCGGTCGCGGCTCAAAGGGGGTTCGGTAACGGTTGGTCGCGGCGGGTACGCCAATACTCCCCTCTCCCGCTCGCGGGAGAGCGGCAGGGGGTGAGGGCCCACCGCCGCGAAGGCACCGCCGTTCCCAGCAAAGCGTTCGACGGTCAACCACCGGAGAGAACGCCGCAACCCCGACACACCGTCGTCCTCCCCTCTCCCGCGAGCGGGAGAGCAGAGTCCCTGCCCGGGGGTGAGGGCCCGACTCCCTAAATCTGCCCGTTGGCTTGCAGCTGTTGCTTCAGGCTTTCCAGCGAAGGCACCGGCTTCCCGTTGAGCGAATCGAGCGCATCGATCACGTCGTCGCTCGCGTCTTCCGCGAACGCAAGGTCCACCAGGTCCTGGCGGTCGGGCTGCAGCCCCGCTTCGAAGAGGTGCTTCACGAGGTTCTCGATGTCGGTCCAGTTCGCGGGCATACGTTCCTTTCGCCGGGCGCACACCCGTGTGCCCGCATTGTCGAGTTAGCTCGGGAACACCTCGCCCGCGTACGGCGCGCCGTACCCGATGTAAGGCGGCCAGAGTGACTCGAGTTCCTTGCGGATCGGGTCGCCCTCAGGCAGATAGCGGTGGAACTGCGGTTCCACGTCCCGGCGCACCCACTCTTTGCCGATCGTGTCCTTCTTGATCTTGTCCTGCAGCAGCATCAGCCCCGTCAGCAACGACTCGGGACGCGGCGGGCACCCGGGCACGTAGACGTCGACCGGCACGAGCGTGTTCACGCCAGGAGTCACGCTGTACGCGTAGGCGAACGGCCCGCCCATGATCGCGCAGCCGCCCATCGCCAGCGCCCATTTCGGTTCCGGCATCTGCAGCCAGATGCGCCGCACCGCTGGCGCCATCTTCCAGGTCACCGTCCCGGGAACGAGAAGAAGGTCCGCCTGCCGTGGCGACGCCCGGAAGATCTCCGCCCCAAACCGGGCGATGTCGTACCGCGGCGTCGCCGTCGCGATCATCTCCATCGCGCAGCACGCAAGCCCGAACATGCACGGCCACAGCGAGGAACGCCGCGCCCAGTTCAGCAGCTGGTCCACACTCGTCACCAGGATGTTCTGCTGGACTTCCTCCTCCACCGACGTATCGATGAGGGGCAGCGGCTCATAGACCTTGTTAGCTTGCGGCATCGTTTGCGGATTCTATCACAAGCGCCCGCCCGCTTGGCCAATCGCCAACCGGGCGCTTATCGCCGGCCGCTGTAGTGGACCTGACCGTCGTTGATCGGCTCGTCGATGAACAGTTCGCCGTTCCGGATCTTGATGTTGTACCCGCAGTCCGGGTTGGTGCACACCCAGGCTTTGTAGTGGATGGGCGCCCCCTGGCTCCCGAAGTCGCTGAACGGAACGAGATCGCCGAATTCGCACTTGCGGCACTTTGGAAACTGGAGCATCCCAACGTCCTCCCCGGCGCGCGGATATTACGGCAACTTTTTACAAACGGGCAAACTGCTCACATACGAGCAGCCTTCCCCGGCTGCGCGGCCCTCGGTCGTCAACCCTCACCGCCCACTTTTTGCGCTCGCCCGCCGCTTCATCTCTGCCTCCAGCAGGTCCATGTCTGCTTCAGGAACCTCGTGCAGGTTCCCCTGGTAGGCCAGCGTCCAATTCGCGCGCGGCCACCGCTGCGTCCACGCAAAGCGCTCGTGATACGGTTCCGCGTCCAGCCAGTCCTCCTCCGCGAGCAGCACCAGCGGTTCGATCGCCGCCCGGAACGGGTACATCTCAGCCGGCTTCTTCGCGCTCTCCCAGATCCGCGTGTGCTCTTCGACTACCGGCGAAGTTACCCGCGCGATCGCCGCGAACTGCTTCCGGCCCGTCACGTAGAACGCCAGCCGGTCACCGGGTTGGATGCTCTTCGCCATGTTCCGGCGGGTGCTCTTGAAACCGTGTCGCGTGAACCCCAGGTCCCGAGTCTTCGCGAAGATCTCCGGCCCGCTTACCACCACCCAGTTTCGTGCCACATTCCTCCCTCACTCGCCCGGGGGCGACCACCCGCCAGTGTACCCGCGCACCAGCACGTCTGGCGGCAGCGCCTCGACGGCCACTTCCCGGAGCCACGCGGGTTCCGTCACTCCCTTCCCCAGCAGTGGCAGCCCGCTCTCCCCCAGCACAACCGGCGCGATGTAGGCGTGCACTTCGTCCACGAACCCGCCTTCGAACAGCGACCGCAGGACAGTAGGCCCGCCTTCGGCGATCAGCGATACCACATTCCGCTGCCCCAGTGTGCGGAAGAGCTGGTCGAGGTTGACGCCCTCCGCACTGTGCTCCAGCTGGAGCACCGTCGCCCCCGTAGCGCGCACCGCCTGCTGCCATTCGCCGGAGGACTCGCCCGTGACGACGATGGCGCCCGCGCCGAACACGCGCGCCGCAGGGTCGCTCCGCCCGCGACCGTCGAGCACGATGCGGAGCGGCTGCCGCCTCGCGACCTCGCCGCCGGGCCGTGCCGTCAACGCCGGGTCGTCTGCCAGCACCGTGCCGCTCCCCACCAGGATGGCATCGACCCATGCGCGGTCGGCATGCGCGCGCGCGATTGCAGCCGCGCCCGTCAGCCAGGTTACCCCCGATCCCGGTGCCCCAACCTTGCCATCCAGGCTGGTAGCAAACTTCGCGATGACGTAAGGCCTGCCCGTCTCCCGGAACTTCAAGTACGGCCGCAAAAGCTCGACTGCAGCCTCTTTGCCGTCGCCGAGTTCCACCTCCACTCCGTTCCGCCGCAGGAATTCGGCTCCCTGCCCGCGCACGGGGACGTGAGGATCTTCCAGTGCGATCACGACCCGCCTCACCCCTGCCTCCACGATGCGGTAGCTGCAGGGCGCTGTCTTCTTCCCTTCGAACGGCATGCACGGCTCGAGCGTCGTATAAAGCGTCGCCCCCCGCGCATCGATGTTCGCCAGCGCCGCAGCCTCCGCGTGCGGCCCTCCGTACGGGGAGGTCGCCCCCGTCGAAATCACTTCTCCGTCCCGCACGACCACCGCGCCCACCCACGGGTTCGGGCTGGTCGTGCCCCGCACCGCGCGGGCCGCTGCCAGTGCCATGCGCATCGGTCCCGAGGGCTCTCCCACGCCTCAAGCGTAGGCCAACCCAACCGCCCCACGCGACTTCCCTGTTCCAGCGCAGCGTCCCTGCTCCCTGTTCCCTGCCCGGCCTCCCTGCTACGTTCTCCGCGTGAGCAGGTTCGATGCCATCGTCGTCGGCGCCGGCCCCGCCGGCAGCACCGCCGCGCGTGAGCTCGCTGCCGCCGGCGCCCGCGTGCTCGTCGTCGATCGCGCCGGGTTCCCTCGCTACAAGGCCTGCGGGGGCGGCATCCCGCTGCGCACGGAGAAGCTTCTCCCCTTCCCCATCGACCCCGTCGTCGAGGACTCCGTCAGCCTCCTCCAGGTCAGCTGCCGCGGGGCTTCACGGTTCGTCCGTGATTCCGGCCAACCCTTCGCCCACATGGTCATGCGCGACCGCTTCGATTGGCTCCTCCTCGAACACGCCCGCAGGGCCGGCGCGGAGTTCAGGCCCGCCACCCTCGTCCGGGAGGTCAGTGTCAACGGTGCTGTAAGCGTGCGTGCGGATGGCTTCGAAGCAGAGGCCGCCTACCTCGTTTGCGCCGATGGCGCCCACTCGCCGGTCGGCAAGATGGCCGGGCTCGGCGAAGGCATCGCTGAATGCGCCGCCTGGGAAGTCGAGGTGCGCGCCCCGGCGCTTCGCCAGCGCGCCTACCGCAACACCGCCCTCATCGAGCTCGGCTACAGGCCGTGGGGTTACGCCTGGCTCTTCCCCAAGCAGGAACTCCTCTCCATCGGCATCGTCCTGCCCCGCGAGCAAGCGGGCAGGATGAAGGAGCACGTCCGCGCCTACATCGAATCCCTTGGCCTCTCCGGCGCCGAAGTCGACATCGCCCGCGGCCACAAGATCCGCTTCCGCCGCGGCGGTGAGCCCATCGCCAGCGAACGCGCCCTCCTTGTGGGTGATAGCGCCGGCCTGGCCGACGAGTTCACCGAGGAGGGCATCTCCTACGCCATCGAGTCCGGCCGTCTCGCTGCCCGCAACATCCTTCGCGGGCTCTCCGGCGGCCCCATCACCGGCTACCAGGCCGACATCGACCGCGAACTCATGCCCGAGCTCCGCGCTGCCCGTCAGATCGGCTTCATGTTCTACGGGATGTTGCGCCGCGTCCCACGCCCCTGGATGTTCGCCAGCGCACGGTTTCCCTACCTCTGGGATGCCTTCTTTGCGGTCCAACGCGGCGAATCCACCTACGCCCGCGAAGCCGCACGCGTCCCCGTCCTGCCGCGCCTCGCCCAGCGCATGCTCGACCGGGCGGAAGACTGACGATCGCGAGACGGAGGCCGACCCCCTTGAGTGACGCCCCCGCTGTCTCAGTGTCCGTCCGGTCGGTGATGGACCGGCTCATCCCGCTCTACGGCCGGCCTGTCCCGCAACCCAGCCACGACCCAATCTCCGAGCTCATCCTGACCGTCCTCTCCCAGAACACCGCCGATACCAACAGCGGCCGCGCCTTCGTGCAGCTCATGCGCCGCTACCCATCCTGGGAAGCCATCGCCAGCGCCCCGATCGATGAACTTATCGCCACCATCCAGGGCGGCGGCCTCGCGCAACAGAAAGCCCCGCGCATCCAGGCGATCCTCCGCGCCGTCCACGAACGCGCCGGCGACTGGGATCTCCGCTTCCTCGAGGCCATGCCCCTCGAAGACGCCCGCGCCTGGCTGCGTGCCCTCCCGGGAGTCGGCCCCAAGACTGCCGCCTGCGTCCTCCTTTTCTCCCTTGGCCGCCCCGCACTCCCCGTCGATACGCACGTCGAGCGGGTCAGCAAGCGCCTCGGGCTCATCCCCGCGACCGCCACCGCCGAACAGGCCCACTCCCTCCTCGAAGCGCTCGTCCCGCCGGAGGACTACTACATATTCCATATGCTCCTCATCAAGCACGGCCGTCGCATCTGCCTCGCCCGCAAACCCGCCTGCGAACGCTGCCCGCTCCTCGAGTGCCCGGCGCGCTTCGCCGGCTTCGGCAACCCGGCCCCATAACCCGTTCGTCGTACTTTGCCCGATGCTCGATACTTGAAGTGATGTCGGACAACCTGTTCACCATGCTCTCGGCCTACCGCCAGGGCTCGGGCGCCACGCCCTTCGAGAACTACTGCACCACAGCCCTCGCCTACTTCCTCCAGCGGGGCCACCGCATGCTCGGCGCCCTCATCTCTCACGCCGCCGGAGCCGGTACCGAGGACCTCGTCCTCGTCGAAGTCCAGCCCCGTCTCGCGGAGGCGGGCGTCGCTGACCTCCTGCTCACCTACGAAGGCGGCAAGCGCGTCCTCATCGAAGTCCAGGTCGAAGCCGGCGCCGACGAAGCGATGCTCCCCGGCTTCGAGTCCGTTGCCCGCCAGTGGTCCGAGCAGCCCGCCTTCGTCATGCTCGGCCTGCGCAGCGAGGGCGTCCCCGCCCCCTGGACCCCCATCACATGGCACGACGTCGTCGAAGCCCTCGAAGGCGACCCGGACCCCCTTGCCATCGAATTCAAGGAGTTCGTCCTGCGCGACATCCTCGGGTTCGGCGAGGTGCCCCTGGAGCAGGCCCTGAGCACCAACCGCCTTTATGCCCTCGGCGCTGCCGCCGTCCGCCGCTTCTTCGGCGAAGGCGTCCGCTACGTCAACAGCGCGTCCCGTCCGCTCCATGGGCAGTTCCGCTACCTGGGCACCACCTTCGCCCCCGATGGCGGCGAGATGAACTACTGGATCGGCCTCGTCAACGAGACCGTCCCCCTTGGCGAGCACTACCACCTGATGCTCGCCAGCAAGGAGAAACCCCTCCTCTTCCCGGTCGACCAGCCCCGAGCCACCGGCGACTGGAAGTGGGCCCACTGGACGGGCATGGGCCGCGTCGTGCGGCCCGTGACACCGGAGATGTACGAGGGACTCCTCGAGCGCACGAAGCGGAAGTAGGCCGCCCGACCCCCCACGGATCAGAGGAACCGCAGTAATGCGGTTCGGTAACCTTTGAGCCGCGACCGGGCAGGGAGCGGGCCCGCCACCCCGAACCCCCCGCTCACCCCACAATCACGGATCAGAGGAACCGCAGTAATGCGGTTCGGTCACCTTTGAGCCGCGACCGAACCC